>PDYJ01000001.1_pt1 | contig 2712836 bp, 2124 predicted proteins | sample 1430841 | NCBI WGS metagenome assembly PDYJ01 (sample SAMN07237672, study PRJNA390542) | Gut metagenome, whole genome shotgun sequencing project. | isolation source: fecal pellets | host: Mus musculus | place: USA: New York, NY | collected 2016-10 | reverse complement strand
GGGCGTCATCTCCGTCCCCTCGCACACCTGGATAATAATGACATCCCCGCGCGTCAGGGGGACGCCTGGCGTAAATACCCACGTAGCTGTCTGGCCGCTGGTCAGGTTGGACACATAGGCGGAGGTGCCAATCAGGCTGTACGCACCGTTTACCAGCTTCCAAATCCGCAGGCAATACTGATTCAGGGCGGGGTCGGTGAAAAAATACACAGTGGAAATACTCGTCAGGCGGCAGCTGTCAGGCAGATGCCCCGCCAGTATCTCGTCTCCCCAGGTCATCGCGTAGCCTCCGACGATGGTCCAGGTGTCGGCGGCATCTCCGCTGGACAAGGTGGATGCCCGGTCACCGCTTCCAATTCCACGCCCGCCCGCATCCTTGAGCGCGTCCGGCAGTTGTGCGGCCAGGGCGTCGGCTACCAGTTCGGACCAGTCGGCCAGCACCTCGTCAGGCGGCGCGTAATCCCCGGGCAGCAAGTCCGCCCGGACCGTCACCCGGATCAGGCGGGACGTGCGCTGCGCCCCGTCCGGAGAGCCACCAGCACCACCTCGCCGATCAGGTCAATCCGGATTGATCCCCCATGACCTCCGCCAGCTGCACCGTATTAACGGACAGGCTGCCGACATAGGCAGTGCCCAGGGCATCCTCCACATGTTCCAGCCCCGTGGCGGCCAGCACCAGGGAATCGTCCCCCAGGGATTTTTTCACGGCCAGCACGGGCACCTCGTCAGAATTCGAGGGGTTGCCGGGGCCGTCCGTCAGGACGATGCGCAGCGGCATCTTGTCGCCCCGCACCAGGGCCATGTCAGTCAGCGGCACCTGGCCCGCCGTCGTCAGGGCCAGCGTGTTAGCATCTATGTATATAATCATGATTGGAAAGATGGAAGGGGGAAAGCGGAGCCGCCCCAGCCGGACGGCTCCTGGATGGGCGCAGGGTTAATCCGCCGCCAGCTTGGCCAGCGCCAGGCTCGTGAACGTAGCCAGGGGGAATTCTTGATGGATAGCTCAAACTCGCACGTCACCGGATCGGACGCGAAATTCGGGGCTGTTGGTGAGGGATAAATCCCCCATCACGCAGAAATGGGCCAGCTTTTCGGCGTTATTGCCGGAGTTGCGCAGTTCTCCATACACCCAGCAACGGATGTTGCCGGAGGATGAAAACGGCGCGGCTTCCTGGTCATCTTCCAGGTTGTCCGCCACGCCGAACGCCAGCTGGATCGCTTCGGGCGTCACCTCCTGCGTCGTGAACTTCAGCTTGGACTGCTGGGCGATCGACAAATCGCGCATTTCATAAAATCCCGCGTCGTTCACGCCTTCCACCGTCGCCGTCTTCTTCTGGCGTTCGCTGGTAGCCGTCTTGATCTTGCCCAGGGTCAGCCACGGTCCAGGCTTTTCCGGGGTGGGAGCGTCGGGCTTGGCCCCTTCTCCCACCGTGTTTCCTGCGGTGACGGTTTCCCCGAATTTTGCAATGCGGATGATCATGCCTCCGATCAAATTATCGACAAATCTTTTTTCGTATGCCATGTGCTTGGTTTGGTTAATAGTTAATTGTTAATGGTTCGTCGTTCCGGCTCCGGTCCGTTAAAATACCCGGCAGCCGGCTTTTGCCTGTTCGAGCGCCGCAGCCTGGTCGGGCGTGACGTTCACCACCACTCCGGCCAGGTAGGTCATGCCGCTGATGTTGGTGCCCGTCCTGGTCACGCGCACTTTCACCAGTTGCGGCTTGGCCTGGCCGCTGACGCCTGCTTCCCCCGCGGCGGATGCCGGGGCCGTCTGTTCTTTTTCTGTCTTTGCCATGTTGTTGCTATGGGTTCAGGTTTTCTCGGATCGAGAGGAAAATCACTCTGCCGTCCACGTTCTTCAGTTCCGGCACTTGTTCCGTGCTTAGTTCTGTAATTTCCGCCACCCAGGGGCTGTCCCGGCCAGCTCGTCATTGTGCGGGGACCATTTGCGCAGCCGCCGCAGCACGGCGGCGGTCAGGGCGGACAAGCGGCGGATCGTGGGGTCAGCCCCCACTTGCCCGGTCGTCATGACCAGGATGGCTGCCGTGGCGACAACCACGCCGGGGTCCGGCATGTCCACACCCTTCCAGGGCGGCGGCTGGGGTGCCTGGGGCATGACCGCGATGGCCGCATCATACTGCGCCACGGCCAGGGCAAGGTTGTTCACTTGGTCGCTGGCGTCAAACGGGTCCGGAATCACATAATTGGCCAGTTCTTTTTTTCCGGCCAGGCGGTCGATCACCGCCTGGGCAAACACGTATTCGGGGCCGTCTGGTAGTTCATCATTCATGCTTGTTCAATCGGTTGGAAATTCTAGTTGCCAGGGTGTCCACGGCGGAGGATTTCACGGTGTCGGTCAGTTCCTGATCCGACGGCAGAACGGTGCGGTCGGGGTCGTGCGTTACGGATTTAAGGAGCAGCCCCAGCGGCGTTATTTTTCTGCTTCCAGCCCTTGTACATGCGCTTGCGTTCCTGGACGCGGGCCAGGTAGGGCATGCGGCTTTTGACGCTGTACAAGACCATGATTTCCTCCTGGGGAATTCCGGCCTCGGCCAGCGTGATCCGCCGCTTGCGGAGCGGAGAATCCGGCCCTGGGACAAGCAGGCTTTTGGTGGGGCGGCCCGTCACGGGGGAGATGCGGCCAGTCGCCCGGACCGTGCCGCCCAGCAGGTGCAGGCGCACCCCCGTATGGCTTACCGTCACGCGGGCCGTGCGGCCCTCCATGTGGCTTTCCGTGGCTTCCGCCGCCCCGGCCCAGTAGTTCCGCGATCCGGTCTGCTGGGATCGGTCGATAAAATGATTCTTCAGCAGGTCGCGCAAATCGTCCCCGGCGTGCCGGGTCATGGCCTGCAAATCCTCCGGCGTGACCATCCTGGCCAGGGCCACGGACATATCCAGGTTCACTTGCAGACTAATCATGCCCGGCCTCCTTCCATGATTGCCTTGTCCCCGCGGATGCTCACTTGCACATCCAGGTTGCGGCTGATCCAGTCGCGCAAATCCTGATCCACTCCTTTCATACTCGCCTCGGCTCTGTTAAAATCTTCCCGTCCGGATGCCGCGTCCTGCAAACCGTCCGCCGATACGGATTTAACCCCCATCCCGCTATTAAAGTCAAAAGGCGGGTAGCCCGTCCCCCACCGGGACAGCAGCTGCCAAATCCGGCTGGACACCAGGGCACGTTTTCCTTCGGCATCCACGCCCAGCCGTTCCGCGGGGGAAAGCTGCGCATACGCATCTTTCCAGCGCGTGTCCCAGTCCCGCGGTTCTTTCCTGGTTCCCACCCGGACCAGCTGCCAGGCGTGGGGCCTGTCGTCGGCCAGCAGGTTTTCCTTCCACGCAAAATTTCTAGCTTGCGCCACGGTCTGGTCAAAAATCAAATTCTGGCGTCCGGGTGTCGTCATGTCCCGGATCGTCCCCTCGGCATCCTCCGGGGCCTCATAATTGTAAAATTTAAGTACCGCCTGCAAAAACTCGCGGGCGGAAGCATTCAGCCATTCGCCGTTCAAAATTTTCCGGGATCCGTCCCGGATTGCCTGAACCGTCTGAAGATGGTTGCAGCCAGCCGAAAAAACAGCACGCTGCGTGAATTCCCGGCCCATTTGTTCCAGCTGGGCGGAATTCAAGTTGGTCGGCATCAGCCGCTTTCCATCAGTGTTTCTTCGGCGCTTGGCATCCTATTAACTATTCGCTTTTAACTGTTCACTGCCCGCATGCGCGGGCCTTACATCACCCCGCCGTGGCGGCTCATGCCCCACCGGATCGGCCTTCCGGAATAGTGAGGGCTGGGGGTCTTGTCGCTGGCGTCATCGGTGATCACGTAGCTGCCGGAGGATAATTCCTTCAGCACGTCATTGGCGTGCTGCCACTCCGCTTTCCGCTCGTCCGTCATGGCCAGGGCAAACCGGACCAGGACGCGGTAACGGACAATGGCCCCGGCTTCCGCCATCAGTTCCGCGGGGATGCAGTCAGGGCTTCCTGTAACCTGGTGCGGCCTCCGGAGGCAATGCGGCTGCGGATGGTGGCCGCCGTCTCGGCCAGGATGCCGGGAATGGGATCGGGCTGCACCTGGGCGCGGTCGCGCGTTACGCTGGCCAGTTCCCCGGCGTTCAGTACCTGGTTCAGGATGGTTTCAGTTAGGGGCGTCCACATGGTTTTTCTTCTGGTTGTAAGTTCCGGGGGCGGCGTTGCGCCCCCGGAACAGTCCTCGTCAATCGGTCATCCGGTTACGCTACTTCCAGACGCGCGGCGGCTGCCGGGCACGTCACCTGGCGGTCGGTGGACCAGTACAGCGTGTCCACCGTTTCCAGCGTTTTTTCTTCGGACAATACTTCCGGGCCGCCCGGTTCCATCGTGAAGTCCTTGCCCGCGGACATGTCGTTGCGCGTCGGGCGTCGGAGCTGTAGAACATGAACACATCCATGCCCATGATCGTTTTCAGCTTGCCCGCCTTACCCCGGACTTCCGGGTTGTAGGGCATGGATGCCACCGATATGTTGATGTCGGGGAAGATCAGCATATTGCGCAGCAGTTCCAGGGAAACCGCCACAGTCTGCCCTTGGATCAGCTCGCGCAGGCTGGGGTGGTTTTTGGCGATCATCCAGGCGTTCTGTCCAAAAATCAGGTGAGTCGGTCGGCGTCCGATCCCGGCCTGAATGGTGATTGCCAGCGTGTCCAGTTCGTTGATGATATTGGCCGCGGCTCCGGCTTCTCCGGACCAGATGCCCGCCCCGGACGTGACGGGAACTCCGGCCTTGAAGATGGACACGGCCTGGAATTCCCGCGTGACCAGCTGGGTGCTCATCAGTTCCTGAAGATTGCTTTCGCGTTCTTCCTCGCCTCCGTCGTCCTGGTCGGCGTCAAATTTCCACGTCCCGACTTCCAGCGCATGGGGGCGGCAGTTGTAGAATCCGTCCGTGGCGTTGGTGTCGATCCGGGTCGGGGAATTACCCCGTGCCAGGGCCGTCCGGTAAACGCGGAAAGCGTTGCCGATGTCCCGCTTCTTGTAAGTTCCCACGGCGGTTCTCACCCCCACGGCGGGAAACAGTTTATTGCCGATGCTGTCGGCCTCGTCCGCATGGGCGGCCTGGCACAGTTCGGTTAAATAGCCGTTGTAGCTTGCTGCATGTTGAAACATATTTTTTTATTCTGTTGGTTGTTGAATTAAGATCCGGAGGAAGGCGCGGCCTGAACGGTCGGAAGCGTCAGGTAGCCTTCCAGCAGCTGGCCCCCGGTGCCTTTTTCGCAGGCCACGGCCACCTGGGTCCCGGTGGGTCCGGCCTTGACGGTTCCCTTGGCGGCCAGCACCAGCCTGGTGCCTTCCTCGACGGAACCGGGGGAAGCATGAAGACGCACTCCCACAATGCCCTGATGGGCGGGCAGGAGGTAGTCGGTCATTTCCCCCTCGTCGCCCCCTACGTGGACGACGCCCAGGGGGGCGGTGTCGTTTTCGGTGCATAGCACCAGCTTTCCGGAGGCGTCTTTCTTCACGAAGCAGCCTTCGCATTCGCGGAGGTCCACGCCGCTTTCCGCCCTCATGACGGCCTGTTGATGGATAATTGCCATGTTGTTTTCTGGTTATGAATAGTTAAAAGCAAATGCCAGGAGCGGTTTACTTCTGCCCCAGCCGGATCTTGGCCAGGTTCTTCGCTTTCCAAAACGAGCAAAGACGCCCGGCTGCCTTTTCTTGCGCCTGGATGTCGCGGGCCGTATTCACCAGCAGCTGGCCGCGGTCCGTCCCCATGCCTTTGCCTCCCCTGGTCGCCTGGGTTTCCCGGCGATATCCGGGCCGGGCATACTTCGGAGCGCCCCCGGACGTGCCGCCTCCCTTGCGGTTGGCCAGCAGGTTGATCATCTTGATGCCCATCTCGCGGTTGGTCAGCAGTTCTTCCTTGAGGTCCTTCTTTTCCTCGGGGGTCAAGGTCGCAAGGTCTTCGCTGTTGAGCAGCGTTTCCGCTTCCGCTTCCGCGGCTTCCTGTTCGGCGGCCATCAGGGCGTCGATTGTTGCCAGTATCTGGTCCAGCGCGGCGTCTTCCGGCAGTCCCAGCTTGGCGGCGATTTTTTTCAATTCTTCCATGTTGTTGTCTTGTTGGTTTGTGTTGTCGTTGATCGGCGCGGCCTGACTGTTGGTGATCGGGCGCTGGCCGGGGTTGTTGGGCTGGTTGGTTAGGGCCAGCCCGACGAGTTGCAGGGGGCGGAGGCGTCCGCCTCCCAGGTCCGCGCACAGCTCCACGCTGTACACGGTCGAAAAATGTTTGTAGATGCGGTCCCGGACCAGGGGAGGCCCAGCGGCGTCCATTCGATACGGGCGCACAGTTGCAGCCCTTCCACCGTTGGCAGGGCGGCAAGCTCGCGCACCCAGCCGTAAGCCCGGCTATCCCGCGGCCCGGTGACGGCAACGGACACATGTTCCACGTCGGTCAGCAGCCCTTCTTCCGGGACGCCTGCTTCCACGATGGCCCGCACGGCCTCATCGTCGATGACCTGGACATATTTTTTTCCGTCCGCTGTCTGCTGGGGATGTTCCCCCCAGCGTTCGATGTTATACCAGCCGTCCCCCGGGTTTTCCCAGGGCTGCAAATCTTCCAATGTAATGGTTTTCATCCTTCTTGACTTTTTGTCTGTGTTGGTTACGGTGTTGTTACGGTGATGCGCGGCCTGGGGGCCATCCGTTAAGGCCGCGTTAGCCCGTGCGGGGAGATGGCCCTCCCGTCCGTACTTCTTTTATCTCTTGTATTTCAGGGTTCCCTTTCTCATCTTTTCGGCTCCATTCAGTCGGCGGCTGTGGAAAAAGCTTCTCACCTGGCCATCCTTGCCCGTGATAAATCCGCTCATGGCAAATTTCCCGGCGTCATCCTTGTACACGCGCAGGTAGGTCTTCTGGCCGTTGTGGGATTCCCACACTTCGTGCGGGTTTTTCACGGCACGGACTGCTTCAGATAAACGCCGCAATCTCCGGTTCTGTTCCTCGGGCGTTTTGGGGGGCTGGGTGCTTTCCCAGTGATCCAGGACGCCCTTGCTGAAATGCACGTCCTGCCCGTCGATGGACCGGGCCGTAAATCCCCGCGTCAGGGCTTTCCGCGCTCTTCCCGGGTGGCTGTGGCTGCTGGCCGGGTCGGGGGTCAGGGCGGACAATTTTTCCAGTCCCAGGCTTTTGGCCGTTCCGGTTTGGCCGATGGCCTCATGCTGCCCGCGGCCCCGCTTGTCCCAGCCCTTCCTGGCCCCTTCGCTGGTGCCGTAGTTGGCCAGCAGGTTTTCCTGGTCGCCGTTTCCGGCTGAATTTGCGTTTTGCCGGGGTGCTGCCGGGGTGCTTCCTGCTTTTTCCGGGTCATTGCCCACTTCCAGCCCTGCGGCGCGTTTCATGGCCGTTTCCAGCTTCCGGGCATCATTCCGGATCATGGCCGGGTTCGGCTGTGCGTTGAGCAGCTTTTCCAGCAGGGCAAGTTCCTGGGCCGTCAGGGGGGCGTTGTTCCTGGTCTGCTCAATCTGTGCGGGGATGTGTTGCCAGTTTCCGCGGCTGTTGGCCAGCAGGGGGAAGGAGGGTTGTTCCAGGGACGGCTGCGGCGCCCGGTACGTGACCGTATAGCCGGACGCCTCGCTTACTTCTTCCTCGTCGGCAATATATCCCGCGGCGGCCAATTTCGTGATGTTGTCCACCTGCTTGCCTACGTCTTCCGCTTCTTCGTATTCCAGCGTCCAGTAGGCCAGATGCGGCCTTCCCGGGAAATGGCGGTCCAGCAGGCGGCGGCTCATTTGGCGGTTGAAGCTTTCGGAGATTTCCGCGCCTTCGCCCGCCGCCAACATGCGGAATGTTTCCTGGTGGGCGTTGCCCGCCAGCGTCCCGCTGCCGGATTCCGCCAGCACGGTCAGCTCGCCGCCCGTGCCGCGGCGCACAATCTGCTTGTCGCACCACTCGCAGCGCTGTTTGAAGGTGTCCCCTCCGCGGGCCGTCGTTTCCACAGTCTTGATGTCCCCTCCGTCCGGGTAGCCGCCGCGCCCGTCCCCGATCATCTCTTCGGCGATGCGGTCATATTCCCGTGCCTGTTCGTCAGAAGTGTTTGGCGGGTATTTGAAGAAGATGGCCGGGTTGCCGAACACGTCAATGAATCCGTCCCACCCGTCCAGGGCATGGGCCTTGGCGCAGATGGCGAACATGGCGGGCAGGTCCACGGGCCGGAGGCATTCACGGATGATCAGGCGGCTTTCATCCACGGCTTCCAGCTTGGCGCATGACCTGTCGGCGGATTCGTTGTAATACCAGGCCCCGCCCTTGACAGGCCGGGCCATCAGCCACTGGTCCACGGGTTCCATCCTGATTCTGCCGCCTCCGGCCACGGGTTCCAGGTGCGCGTACCCGCGGAAGGTAGCCGATCCCATGAACCGCACCGCATCCCTCAAGTTGTCGATCTTGCCGTAATATTCCGCCAGGCATTGCTGCTGCTCGTCGGCCAGCGTTTGCAAGTCCGGGTTGTTGCCGATGGCTTTGGCATCCACCTTCACGTCGTCAGTCATTTCCGCCAGGGCGGAGGCGCGGCGGTCCAGGACCGTGCCCAGCATGTCGTCCGTTTCTTCCAGGGCGGCCCAGCACAGCATCACGTCGGCATACTGGCCTTTCCGGTACAATTCATAGAGGGCGCGGGCTTCCTGCGGCGTCAGGAATGGCAGCGGGTTCCGGCCTTCCTTTTGAGAGCGTCGGGACAAAAAGCCGATCAGCCTGATCATGCCAGTCCGGAAATTCCCTGGCCTGCCAATCATCCTGTTCACAAATTGCGGTAAAATGTTCATCGTGTTAAAATCTCCTGGTCCTGATGCCGCCCCAGCGGCGGGTGCCGGAGGCCCGGTTACTGCTCTTCCTGCTCTTGCCCTGGCGGGACTTGTGCCGCCAGGATGACGGGCTGCATGATTCCAGCCCGGTCCCGACGTGGCCCCAGTAGGAAAGCTTGCCGCTGTCAAATGTGTCCGCGTGGTTGCCCTGCGCGTCCACATCGGCCTCGAACCGTGCGCCGTTGCGCGTCACCAGGCGGTGGTCCGTTTCCAGCCATTTGCCCGGAGGCATGGCAATGAGAGCGTCTTCCAGGGCGGAGCAATACGCGGCCCCCATTGCCGTCTTGGCGTCGGATTTTTCGCCGCAGTAGCGGACAACCTGCTGCCCGTAAAACCCCACCACCCGGACCAGGCCGGACAGGTCTTTAGCCAGTTCCCGCGCCAGGAATTTTTCATTGCTGGTGTCCACCACCAGCACGCCGCGCTGCTCGCGAGGCACGGCCCCAATGACCAGTTCCAGGATGCCCAGCATGACGGCGTAGTGCTCCGTCTTCCACCTGACCACCAGCCGCTGCCAATATATGCGGTCCCAGTATTCCGTGGCCGTCAGGCTGGACGGGTTGGACTTCTTGCCCTCCGTGCTGGCTACGTCCAGCCCGAAACACACTTTTCCGGCGCACAGGGATTCCGCCCAGTTCGGGGAGATGGCTTCACGGATCGCGATCATGCGCACACCTCCTCCCCGGCCAGGTCCAGGCCCGTGCAATGGCCCAGGCCCATGTTTTGCGCCCGGTTCAGCCAGCCCAGCGGGATGGCTGCCGTGCCGCCCTGAATAAACTTCAGGCCATAGTTGCGATCCACCGACGCGCGGTCCAGGCTGTGCGCCCTGAATTCTTCGTAGGGCACCACCTTGCCGGACAGCGGATCATAGAGCGGCAGCCCGGCCAGTTCGGCGTCCAGAGCGTCCACACGGTGGACCGGGTAGCCCTGTTCCGTCTTGTACCAGTTCCCGGCGGCGTTCGGTTCAAATGTCCGCAGGCCCGGGTTCAGCAGGTCGTAGGTGTAATGCGTATCGTCCGCGGGCGGCGTGCTGAACAGCCAGAACAGGAATTCCGGGTTGCGTGAGATGATCGGTTCCACCGCGTCCCATACGCCTTTGAAGTCCGGCCAGAAGCCGATTTCATCTCCGAACACGTCACCCGTCCAGCCCCGGGCCGTGTCGGGATTGGGGGCGAGGATCTTCGTGCGGCTGTACGCCGTCCGCGTGTGGTAAATCCTGACCTGGGCCGCCTGCTTGTCCATCAGTTCCGCCAAGTCGTCCACGTTCAAAAGTTCCTTGCTGGTCTTGTCGATGACGTTGCCGCCCAGCTGCTTGCCCAGCTTGTCCTGGCAAGCTTTCAGGGCGCCCAGGGCGTCGTGCCAGATGGTTGCCTCCTTCTCCACGATTTCCTTTCCGGTCGCAATGGATGCGCTCACAAAAAAGCAATTCCGCCAGGGCTTTTCAATCATGCGGTCGATGGCCTTGCTGGCAATCGTGTAGGACTTGCCGCCCTGCCGCCGCCACATGAAAAAGCAGATGCGGAAAGCCACGCAGAACGCGGCGTCCTGAAAGGCCAGCAGGTTGACTGCCCGGAAATTGTCAGGATGATGGGGCATCTACAAATTCGGGGGTGACTGTTTTCCGCTGGCCAAACAGCAGGGCGCGCAGCCTGGCCAGTTTGCTTTCGTTGGTTTCGTTGCTGCCGACAATCGCCTGGACTTCCGGACTGGTGGCCTTGTCCAGCAGCGCCTGGGCGGCCAGCATTTGCCATTTGTCAATGTCCAGTTTCAGCCGCTGGGCTTCCATTTGGGCCTTTTGTCCGGCCAGCACCATGCCGTAAAGGCGTTGCAAATCCGCGGCGGATTTTTTGCCCGGGCGCGTGATGACTTCGTAGCAGGTTTGCAGCACGGCGGCATGGGTGGCCTTCGTGACGTTGCCCCGCTTGATTTTGGCAAGCTGGGCGGCATTGTGGTCTTCCGCCGCCCATATCCGGGGCAGCAGGTGCAGCTTGTAGTACTCGCTGATGCTTTGCAGGGACAGTCGCACGCCTCCCTCCGCCAGAATGGCCTGTACATCCTTCAGGGTGGCGTTGGCGGCAAGGGCGTCGTCCACGGCTTGCCGCAATTCCTCCGGCAAGTTGTGGATGGTGCTGTCCGGCCTGGGCTTGCGCATGGGTGTAGGGGGGTTACTGGTTGCTAAGTTCAGCTTGTCCGGCATCCGTAATGCGCCAGCGCATTTCTCCCGTGATCTTGTTGGAGATGCCCGTGATCAGGCGCAGCGCGTCCAGTTCCTTCAGTTCGGTTTCAATTTCCGCGCGGGAAGGAGCCGGCACCACTTGCAGCTGCACCCGGCAGCGTATGTCATCTTCACGGCGCAGCAGTCCGGCGGGGACATGGGCCAGGTCCCTCAGGATGGCCAGTCTGATTTCGGCGGTTCGGTTCATTTCTTGTTCGGTGGGGTCAGGGTTTTCAGCATGCCGATGATTTCATGCAGGTCTCTGCCTTGTTCGTTGAGGCGGTCATATATGTCTCCCAGGTCTTCTTTCCGGTCATTTTTTATGTCTCGGATTTCTCGTTCCAGCCGGGCAATATCCTCTTTGGTGGCGTATTCGTTGGCCTTGCGGACATTGAGGGGATCATTGGACAAGGATATTTTGCGAGCCTTACCCATCACGTAGCCACCCCCGCCAATAGCGCCAGCCCCCACAAGGGTGCTTATTATCTGGACAACCGCTCCGGCATCTATCGTGCTCGCTTCCGCCAATAGCTGCATCATCATTTCAATAATTCGGCAAGGGTGGACGTGCCCTGGGTATAGGCACGATGCAGGGCGGTTGTGGCGATTTCTCCCAGCTGGATATGGCCGGGGTCGTAGATGGTGCGGAAGTCTCCGCCCCATACCAGGCCCGCCTGGCGGGTCGCTTCGGCAAGCGGCGCGTAAATGGATTTTGGGCCTTCGCTGGGGGACCAGATGTCCTGTCCGTCTTCAAACAGGCAAAAGTCCGCGGCCAGTCCAAAATTGTGCATGCTCTGGCCGCCCCTGGCCCGGGTGACGCGGGGGCGCTTGTTATATAGCGCGTCCTGTTCGTCGTAGGTCCGGACGCCGCAAATGATTTTCCAATCGGCCTGCTGCCGCATGGCTACGATCACCTGGCGCACCCGCATGGCGGCCAGTGGCTGCAAGGTCCATAGATAAGACTCGGAGCGGCTGTCCACCTGGCCGTATCTGGCTTGCAGCTGGCTGTGGCTGGTTTCCCACTGCGTAGCGGCTTCACGGGTCAACGGGCCAGTCATACCATCTAAGGCCCCACGGTAAAACCCGGCAAACTTCAGTGCTCGCTGCCAGGACAGCGTGTTCATTTTCAATTCGGCGTACTTCATGATGCTTTCCTTTCTTCACTGTTACTTATTAACTATTTTCCTTTCTGCACCACGGGCGGGGCGATCACCACTTCCGGCACGCTCTGATTCCACAGCAGCTTTCTTTCCCCCCGGTCAATCACCAGGGAGGAACCGCCGCGGACAATCACCGCCTGCCCTTCGGACAGGCTCACGCTGGTGGATGCGGTGGATGAACTGCTGCATGATCCTCCCAGCATCACCATCAGCGCGCCAATCGTCAGACATAGGCGGCGTCTGATGGTTTCGAGCTTGGCCGGATCGGAAGTCCCGGCCCCGGCTATGGACGAATTTGCCAGGTCGTTCTCGCCTGGCACCAGGGGCCGGGACTTCGATTCATTTCCGCCTCCATCGCCGGAGGCGGTATCGCTATCATCGCTGTCGGATGAAATTTGATGCTTCCCGTAAGTGATAAACCGCAGCAGGACATTCACGCCGCCCAGGGCGGTCACAAAGTCCACAGGGTTGTTTTCCAGCCACTCGCGGACGGACGGCAGGAGCAGGGACAGGAGGGCGGCAAGGTTGATCCAAAACGTCCGGGACAAGTACCAGGGCGTGGTCGTCTTTTTCGTTTGCTGGGGCGTAGTTGCCCCGGCGTCTCCCGACGCGAGGGCTTCATTCCCATGATTACCACGATTCAGTTCATCTCCGTTTTTTGTTCCGCCAAAATCTTGCTTGTTAGTCATGCGGGCACTCTAGCCCAGGCTCCGCATTCTTTATGTGGCATTTGTGGCAAATGTGGCGTTTGTGGCAAATGTGCTAAAAAAAGTTGAAGGTGGATTGCATCATCTTCCCGCGCTGGATGGCTTCTGCCCGCGCTGCCGCCGCCATATCCCGCACTTGCCCCTCCCACAATAGCTTTTTTACGCCTCCGGGCACGGCAGGCCAGGCGTACAAGTCCCCCCTCAATATCATGCGCCGCACTGTTTCCCGGCTTACCTTTAATATGCGGGCAGCTTCGGCAACGCTACATTCCGGCCCATTAGCCCAGCGGCGCAAATTTTCGTCCATGTGTCTATGTTACCACATGCTTAACGATTTTTCAGGATACAAAAAATTCTTTCCTACCCTCTGCTTATTCTGTATTTAAAAGAGCTATGGCATATATTTTCTATATAGAATTCTACAACGGACCAAGTCAGCTACTCAAGGAAATGAAAGCTGATATAAATCATTTGGAAGATTTTCAAATGGATAACTTACTCCAAAATGGGAGGTTTATAACAGAACGTCAAATCATGAGAGACGACATATCATCAGAGGAAGAAGCAAAACGGATTTTAGAACAACTACGCAAGGAGAATCCTGGAAAACGAGTCCGTTTCTTCCAACTTCCCTCTTAAATGAATACATAAAAAAGTCTCATGTTGGAATTCAACATGAGACTTTTTTCAAGGCACTACCGTTTCAATCAGAGCATCCGCAGGGATGCGAAAAGTTACAGAGGGAATTCGTCTTCAATTACTATTCCACTCCATCCCCTGGCCGTTTTCGGTTCGGGGGCTGGGGTGGCAGCTGCTCTCTGGCCAGCGTCCTGGACGGCCCTGGGCACTCGGACGGCTCCCACATGATCCGCCAGCCCTCCCGGAGGGAGCGTTCCCGGCAGGGCGTGCGGTTCGTAGGTTTCCACGCCCGTTTCATCCGCCATCTTCCGGGCGGCGGCACGGCCCCGGTTGATCACCGTGTAATTCAGATGGCGGATGTGTTCAGGCTTGGCATATTTCCGCAGCTGGTCATAGACATTCTTGCCCGTACAGGGCAGATGCAGCTGGTCCCGTACAACCCCCGCCAGATAGTCCGGCCCGGTTTCAAACCGTTGCATGCTATCTCGGAGGATGTGCAATGCCTTGTCCATTTCCGTGTAGGTGTTGTCTCTGATGGCTTCATATCCCAGGTAGGCGGCAAAACGATTGTAAATCAGCGTGTAATCCTTTTGGGCCGCCTTGGTTAAAGATTCCGTGTGTCCGGTGGCTTTCCAGGTCTCGTCGTGCCGCCATTCTTCCAAGGAAGGGAGCGGGCAGCCGTATGCTTGTAGCTTCTTGTAAGCCCGGGCGGCCAGCTGGGCCAGCACGGCCTTTTGCTTATTTGACAGTAATTTTTTCATTTCGGATGTAGTCTTTCCATCTTATTACCTGTTGAGAGTGCCGGAAGCCTTGTTCAACCGCCCTTTGCCGTTCGGATTCAGTATTGAATTCGCGGATTATCCTGATCAGGTTTTGTTTCCGGGCGGGGGTCATATCGCGCACAGTAGTGCGTCCGCCTTCCGGCGTCATCACCGTCACGTCGTACAGGCCGGAGGGCTTTTTGCGGCATTTGTATTTAGTCATCACTCCTGGTGCTTCTCTCTACGTAAAACGTTTCTTCCTGCTTGATCTGCATGCCCAGCTTGGCGAGTTTGTGAGGCTTGACATGCAGGCGTATCGCCTCCTTGTCCGGGGTTACTTTGGTGACCAGGTAGGCCCTGCGGCGGGTGCTCTTGAGCAGGGCTACAACCTTGTCCCAGGTCCAGCCCGGCGCGGGCTTGAGGGAGGGCTGCCCCAGGCGGTAGCCGTAGGTAGTCAGGGCGGTGGTGCTGGATTTACGGCCCCTGGCAAACAGCTCGTCCCTGCGGGGGGAGGCCCATTGCTCGGCCATCTTGGTGAGCCGGGCAATCTCCCTGGCCAGTTCGCTGATTTTGGGATCATGCTCGGTGAGCACTTGCTGCATGGCGGTCTCCTTGGCGGCCTGCAAGGTGTCCAGTTCAACACCCTTGCGGGCGATGTCGTCTAAGGTCCGGCAGAATTCGTCCTGGTCTTTGATAACCTGCTGGTCGGTTGCTTTAGTGGTTGTGCGTATCTTTCCCTTTGTTATGTTGTTTGTTGAGTTGTTTCGTCTGGCGGAGCTTGCGGACCAGCATGGCCACCACGTCCGTCCATTTCAGTCCGGGGGTATTGTGAAGCCAGGAGTAAAATTTCTCGGCGTCCACGGGCACCCACTGGACGCCCAGTTCTCCCAGTTGCACCCCGATTTCCCGGCAGCGCGGGTCATAGGTCACGTGGTAGTCATGATTCCCCGGGAACCGTCCTAGTTCCAAGTTAATCTGAAAGCAGATTGTTTCCTGTTCGATGTTATTCATGGATGTTGGTTTCCGGTTTGTGTTCTTCCTCCCTTCTGGTTCCCCAGGTGCAGCCGTCCTTCTCCGGGTCCACGTACCAGTGCCCATCCGTTCCCAGGAGGTCGCATTCATGCTGCTTCCCCGGTTGGCGGAGATGGGGCCGGGAGGGTCGGCATCGTTTACAATCCCGGCACATGGTCCAATGTTCCGCCGCCCGCAGGATGTTCCCGGCGTCTCGGATGGTGTAATATGTGAAACTTCCCTGGGAGCCGTGCCACTCCCTCATGCTGGTTTCATGGCGGCGTGCGTCAGATTCGTTGGCGTAAGTGAAATACCTTGCCCCCGCACCGGGTATGATCGCCACGGATATGTACCGGGCGGCCTCCCAATAAAATGTGTTCTGCATCATTGTTTGTCCTCCCGGTTGCGATTGATGGCATCGGCCATGATTTCACCGATGGCGTCAGCGTTTCGGTTAATCACCTCTTTGAGCGTCGCAAAGACGCGGAAAGCTGGCGTTTCATAGGCGGTTTCCCGCACGGCTGACCAGTAAATAGCCAGTCCAAGTTTGTCGTTGTCCGTGGCAACGTCCTCAATGTGGAGGACAAAGTGGCCGCCTTTGGGGGCTGGCTTGACATTGGGGGCTTGCTGCCCCCTGTCCTGTTGATGGTTGGTGTTGGTGCTATACATGATGGTGGTGTTGATTGTTAGTCTTGGTATCTGTCGTCTTCCAGGTCTTCAATGCCGCGTCCGGCAACCCATCTTTCCGCGTCCGGGTCATAAGCCAGGAATTCAGGTTCCCCCACCCTGGGCAGCCTGCCATAAGGCAGGCCGCCTTCGCCTTTGACAAGGTGGCGGATGATGTTATGGGCGGACAAGAGCCGTTGCGTTATGGCTGTTTTCGGGTCGCTGCCATCCGGCATGGGATTGTTCCAGAAGAGCATCCCATAGGCGCGGGACATGTCCGCATCCGCCTGGCTGATGATGTGTTGCTGGGGGGCCGGGAATTGGGTCATCCAGTCGTCTCCTTGCGTATAGGTGAGATACAGGCGTTCCAATTCCTCCGCCCATGTTTTTGCTTTGCCGTACCACACAGACTCCGCGGCATAACTGTGGGGCGTGTCCATCAGGGCATGCCAGCCCAGCAGGCAGGTCATGCCGATTTCCGACAAATCCTGAAGCAGCTGCGGATTGCGCAGGTTGTCCGGCGTGGAGGTTGTCACCCACGGGTGGGGCTGTGGTGTCGTCGTGTCTTGATTCATAGGATGTAGAGGGTTACACGTCATCCGGCATGTTGCCGTCTTCCATGTCTTGCAGCTTCTTGATGGCTCCCAGGTAATAATCCCAGGTCACGGGCACACCCGCGTTTTTAGCGGCTATCCGGGCCAGGTTCATTCTTTTAGTAATCACGCCGTACCCGCTGTCCTGGGCGGCGGCTTCGACGGAGGCCCGCAGGCCCGCGTCCGGTTCCGGGAATCCGTAAAATTCCCATACCTGGCGCAAGTCTTCCGTGCTGATGGCGGAGGGGAGGCGGTACACCCGGCAGGCGTTGCGTTTGGACAGCTGTTTCAGCATGTCGGACCAGACCGGGCTTTCTTCCATTGCCGCCTCAAATTCGGGGGTGGCCGTCAGCAGCAGTCCGCAGCCGGACATGTCCCGCAGTTCCCGCACCTGCTCCACGCCTTTCATTCCCATCTTGTCGCTGCGCAAAACATGGTGAATTTCGTCGATGATTAGTAAATGATCAGGGGTCAGGTAGCGCAGGATGCGGTCGATCATATCTTCCGGTTTCAGCGTCGTTCCCGCTCCGATCTGCTTGGCAATCCGGTAGAGCAGCCGCGTAGGACTGGCTGACACGGGGCAGCGCACCAGCACCACCTTGTCCGGATGCCTCCGGGCGTACTCCTTCACGGCTTCGGTCTTGCCCCACTGCGTCGGTCCGATCATCACCGCCGCGTAATGGTAGCGCCGTGTAAATTCGGCAAGATCCATCGTATAACGGGCAAGTTTTGTTTCCACAAATGGCAAATCTTCGCCCGCCTGATCTACAGTTAGCCGGGCGCGGAGTGCGGCCAGGGCCAGCAGATGCGGTTCCGCATTGGCTTCGTAGGTGCCTTTTAGTATGGAGCGCATCGTCTTGGCAGACACTCCGGCCTGGGCTGCCATATCGCCCAGGGTCCAGTTGTGTTCTGCGGCGTAGGAGATAAGCCAGGCTAGTGTCTGCTTCGTTTCCTGGGGGTATGGCCCGCTGGTAACGGCAGGCAAAAAGCGCCGCGGGTCGCTGTCGTTTTTTGTATATGTTATTCTGTCCATAGTATTTATAAAAATGAAATTTTCGGATGGCTTTCTTTTTGGGGGGATGCCGTTTCCGGTATTTCCGTTTCCGGCAACAGGCTGATGCCGGGCAGTTTTTTCACGGCGGCCAGGGCGGCGGCATCCGTGCCTTCGGCGTTCAGCAGCCCTTGCACCGTAATGGGCGCCCCCTTCGCCACCTGGCGGTTGTACAGGCGTGTTCCGACGATGGCCGCTTCTTTCCGGGCGTGGTGGACGCGCGTTTCCTGCAAGGCTGCCGCCGTGGCTTTCTTCTTCCTTCCCATAGCCGCCCGCACCTGGTCCTCGTCATAATAGGGGACACGTTGCTGTAACGTGCTCATACCAAGACAGCGCCCTTTTCCATCAATGATGTACAAGTGCTGATCGTCAAACATGTTGAGCATCACCCATACATCCATGCCGCTGGGCAGGATGCGCTGATACCCTTCCGGCGTGACGATGCTGGCCGGGTAGTACAGGCGGTCCATGCTTACCGCCTTGTTTTGCAGGACGATGTAGGAGCCTTTCACCACCGTTTTCACGGCCAGGTCACGGGATAGCAAATCCACGATTTCCCATTGCGTCGCTTTCCGCAGCGGAGGCTGGTGCTGTAGTTTCAGGTTCCAGGCTTCCGCGGGGGAAAGGCGGCGGGAACTGACCAGCCTTTCCGGATCGCGGGCGGCCATGTTCAGCAGCGTGTGGCGGTCCGCTTCCGGTATGCTGTCCGTCAGCGTGATCCAGTCGCCGTCCGTGGACAGGCGCACCATCGGCACCACCAGCCCCATCCGTTCCCATCCTTCCAGGGCGTGGTCGGTCCGATCGTTAAAGGCATCGTACACGCGCCAGGCTATATCGGTTGTAAGTTGTTCAAAGGTTGGCATCAGATGCCGCAGCGTGGCGGCCCGGTCCGGATCCCTGATTTCCAGATAGCCCTGCTTTTTCAGCAGCGCCTTTTGCTCCTTCATCAGGCCAGCCAGCCATTCCGGCTCTGTCCGGTCATGGCCGGACGGAGCGGGCAGGCAGGAACTCCATATATTGGCCGTCAGGTTCCACACGGATTCCAGGTGCGCCTTGCCGCGGGGATTGCCGCCCTGGCGGCCTTCATACCCCCGGAGCAATGCCTGGGTTTTCCCTTCCATGCCGGAGCGGTGGACCTTCACCGCGCCGTCAAACAGGTCCAGCAAGACCTGCTCCATGTGCGCCCGGATGGCTGCCGTTCCGTTTTCCACCACAAGGGTGGTTCCCCGGGACGTATTGATGCCGACATTTGCCAGCAGCCCCGCCACAAACATGCGCATGTAGCGTTCCGTCAATCCGGCGTGCGTCCCGTCCTGGCGCATCATCCGGGGCATCATGCCCCAGTGCACCATTTTTCCGGTGGCAATATCCAGGCATCCCAGCTGCAAGGGGCGCACAATCTGCTTGCCGCAAATCACGTGCGCATCCACCCAGTTATCGTCGGAAACATAGTATTCCCCGGCCTCCATGCCTACGCGGGTAGTCAGCACCATCGGCAGCAGAGGGGCCGCGGCCTTGATGCCTTCCCGCATCACCCTGGCTTCCAGGGCAGCTGGTTTAATTCGCATCAGGTTTTTTTTGGACCAGCCAACGGGGATTTGAGGATGGCCGGGCCAGCCTTCGTACCCAGGAATGACTTCGGATTTTTTGCGCCAGATGTCCAGCAGCAGCGGGTAAGCCTGGCCGCCGTTGCGTTGGCAGCGCGTTTGCAGTTCCGTCCAGTAAGCGACAAATCCCGGATGCTTCACCCGTGCCCGGGTGGGACGCATCCCGGCCATCCTCAAATCGGCAAGGGCCAGCAGACTGCCGCTTGTTTGCCACGCCAGGAATTTGCGTTGGACGGACTGCCAGGACATGGGATGTCCGGCATCGGCCATCGCCTGGGCCGCCAGCTTGTAAGCGGCCATCTTGTTTGGAGCCGCGGCGATTTCACGGCAGGCTGCATGCAGCTTGCGCACCTTCAGCCGCTCTTCCGTGGGCAGGGCGTCCCAGCCGGGCAGCCCTTCAATGGTGGACAATTCGTTCATTTTCCTTCCTTGATAACTTTCTGAAAATCACTCAACAGGATACAAAATGCCTCCCGGTCGTTTCCGGGCAAATACCTGTGCAAATCCGCTTCCAGGAATTCAGCCATCAGCGTTGCAATGTGGTGGGCGTCCTTGACGGCCACCTGCTTCTTCTGTTCCCTCAATTCTTCTTCCGGCTGCACGGCTGCCACCGCGGCCATCATGGCCTGTTCCGGGCTTACGGGGGAGGAGGCACGGCCTTTCCCCCGGTTTTTCAAGATGGTTTCGTGCTGGGCCAGGCGGGCGGCCTGGGCGGCGCTCTTGCTGCCGTCCTTCACCACTTGCAGATTCAGCATCATTTGCCGGGGCGTGACGGCGTTCCCGGTGGCTTTCTCCATCAGGGCCGGGAGTTGGGCCACATCCTCCCCGCTCAATCCCATATAGAGCACGGCCCGTTCCGTTGCGTCCAGTCGCGCCATCGCTTCCTGGTAACAGCGCATATATTTGTTTGCCATTCTCGGAGTAAATCGGAACCGTGGTTCCGATTTGTCCCCGCTCTCCCCCTTAAATAATTGTCCCCATTCACCGTGGGCGGTGGCATCCTTCAAATCTTTCAATAGCTTGCCAAGCCGCAGCACGGCCAGCACGGCATGCTTCCCGGCCAGGGCGGCCATTTCCGCCTGGGCGGTGGCGTACTTGTGCAGGCGGTTCGCCTCGTTCACCCCCAGGGCAATCCGGGTTTCTCCCGGGATGCTCAATTCACATTTTTTCATGATCCGCAAATTCTTTCGATAGGGCTTCTTTCAGTTTCAATCTTGCGCGGACTTCAATCCCCTGGATGGTCTGCGGGGACACTCCCAGGCAATCGGCAATTTGCTGTAGCGTCAGCGGCCCCTTTTCCGGCAATCCACACCAGCGGCGGAACTGGGGGCGGCTAAGCAGTGCCAGCACCACGTTTTTTTCAAGAGATGTAAACTTTTCATCCTTCATCGGTTCTCCGGCAATACGGGTAATATGGCGGTCCGGGGGTCTTTCTTCCCCTCCCTTACTTGCCGGGCCTCGTTGTCCAGGCAATAGCCCAGGCACCAGACAGCCCCGCCGACCATTGCCGAGATCACGGCCAATTCCAGCAGCAGGGACAGGGTTCTTTTCAAGAAAGTAATCATCCCCGTTGCCCGGTAAGTTGTTTTTCAGGCAGGGCGCGCAGCAGCTCCGTAATGGTTTTGCTCTCCCTGTCTCCGATCAATACCCGCCGCACATGGCTGGGGTCCCGGCCAATCGCCTTGGCGGCCTCCGTAATGTACCAGCCGCGGGCAAGAAGCCACTGCGGTGTGATGCGTTCTTGTACTGTTTCCGTTGTCATGATAGGTTCTCCTTATGGCGCGCCATACAGCGGCGCGCCTCATAGTGGCGCGCCATTATCTGAAATCAGATTATCCAATATCAAAACTATGGCAAGAGAAAAATCTGTAAACAAATTATTTATAATCAGATTAACAAAAGCAATGTCTGAAAAAGGTTTGAGACAGAGCGATTTAGCTTATATGGCGAATATTGGGCAAGGCACCATATCTGAATACCTAAACTCAGAGAAAGGCCGTTCTCCGGGTGCCGCCGAATTGGGAAGGATGGCCCAATCTCTAGGCGTCAGCATGGGCTGGTTGTGGGGATTGGAAGATTCTAGTACTTCCGAAAATGCCCCTTATGTTCAAGCTATACACAGGTTAGAAGGGAAACTCCAGTTTGCTAAAAAGACTTTACGAGGAGCTTTAGACTATCTTGAAGAAGAGATAGAATCAGATAAGATAGTTCTCAACAAACTATTGCCTTCAAATAATCCTTCCTGTCCTAAACAATGAAAAGAAATACTTGCAAGATATTATGATTAAGTATATTAACACTATTATTTTATTTATCATTGCGATAGGAATAATTGTTATAGTTTTCTTTCTCGCCAAATCTCACCAAGAGAAAAGTTCTTCCGCACCTCAATGGGAATATAAATGTACAGAAATACTTGGAGTACCAGAGAACTTCGAATCTTGGAATTCTTGGATCAAAGAAGGTTGGGAACCTGTCATGAAAATGGAAGGAAGAAGAGAATATTTAATGCGCCGTCCTAAGCGCTGAACCTCATGACACAACCGCATAAAATTTATGGTCAGGATTTTATGTTAGATTTTCCGTAACGAATTCATAATAAATTCGTTACTCTCCTGAAAAGATACCGGGCGTGAGCTATACTCGTGCCCCTATGACTAATACACAAACAATGATCCAGGGGGACTGCATGGCCCTCATGGAAACTTGGGAAGACAATTCTTTTGACGCGATTGTTACGGACCCGCCTTATGCCAGCGGAGGTATGAGCACCACCGCCCGGATGGCTGACCCGCTCAAAAAATACCAGGTGACAGGCACAAGAAAAATCTATCCTTCTTTTCAAAACGATACCCGGGACCAGCGCACGCACCTTCTCTGGACGATCAGGTGGATGGAACAGGCTTTTCGTCTCACAAAGAATGAAGGCTGGTTGATGGTCTTTTCAGATTGGAGGCAACTGCCTTTGACATCGGATGCACTCCAGATTGCCGGATGGACATGGAGGGGAATCGTTTCTTGGGATAAAACGGAATCCTGCCGTCCCCAGCTTGGACTCTTCCGGAATCAGTGCGAATACATCTTGACTGCCACGAAAGGAAGGTACAACAAAACGGTCAGGACTTGTCCGGCTGGCTGTGTCCGCACGCCCATGTTCTCCAAGGATAAGCTCCATCTGACCGCCAAACCAATTCCTTTAATGGAGCATCTGCTCGGAATCTTGCCTCCCGGATCGCGCATCCTGGACCCGTTTGCAGGCTCCGGCACGACTCTGGCGGCGGCGCGGAATAAAGGCCATACCGCCATCGGCATCGAATTGTCTCCGGACTATCACCGGATCGCCTGTGACCGCCTCGGCCTCATTCTACCAGCGTGACTATTATAGCCCCTCTTCGGAGGGGTCTTTTCATATCGCAACAACCTGTCCCACTTCGGCAGTTTCCTTCCCTCCGATCGCAACTATGCGCCCACTTCTTTCATCTCCGTCATTCCATGCCGTTGCTAGCTTTCAGGCCATTTAACCCCTAATTCACCCTATTTCAACTATACTGTCCCTTTTCATATATTAGGTCTTCAATTATATGAAAAAAAATCGGAAGCATTTGCGGTAGCAAATAGAATGGTAGTAGAAGCTATGGAAAAACGTTATGAACAGGATCTGCAAAAATGGAACAGTACCCCGACAGAGAAAAGAACAAAGAGAAATAAACCTGTAAAAGTCGAATTTGGTGTTCGTATTTGTCAGAAAGATTGTAAATATTATGTAGGAGAAGTTGGAACTTCTGGTGGACATTGGGAAGTTTCTCCCTTAAGTGTGCCCCCATGTAATGATGGCGACAAAATGATAGGGTATGCTCATAGTCATCCGGACAAAAACGCTTCACTAAGTGATAACGACAGAAAGATTGCAAAAGAAGGGTTTGGAAGTAATTTTAACATAGATGAAAATATAAAAATCCCCCCTAAAATTATTATGACAGCATCTGTAAGAGATGGGGAAGGTAATATCCGTACCCATCTCTATAATCCTAATAAGCCTGCAGGAAAAACAAATGCAACATTTATTAATGGAATAAGACAGTGATTATGAATATTTTTTATTTATTTTTATTATTTTTTGTTTCAGCGAATAATATTTTATTTGCGGGAAACAATAATATTACCCCGTTGGATGTAGCTGTAGAAAGTGCTTTGCGCAAAATAAAAAAAATCAGTTCAGATATTGAAATAATAAATAAAAGTTTGGATACATATATTCCAGTTTCATGTGAAGAAAAAAATATTTTTCCTTTGGTTTATCATGAGTATTGGCTCGAAGAATATCCTTATTTAAAATCTGACTTTCCGGATAAGTATGATGTTTTGTTTTTGACGGTGGATGAAGAAAGAAAAAAATATAATATTTTATTTTTGTGTGATAATAAAATATATTTTCATTATATATGCATTCTTGAAAATAAAATGATGGAACAATATTCTATTATGATTTCTGATTCTGAAGACATCGTCAGTAGTGCTTTGACTAAAGTAATGAAACAATATAAATTGTCAAATATGATTGATCGGCAGGTATCAATAGAAAATTTGGAGTTTATCATTAATTTGTTTGGAGCGTATGGAAATGAAGTTCCTGGAGCTCCTATTGTCGCATATGGATACAATTCAAAAATTTTTGGAGTAGTTTTTGGGGGACTGTTATTACCACGTGAGGATTCAATAGCCTTTAAAATATACTCATTATTTTGCTCAATGATATCATATTTTGAAAATCTGAAAAATAATGATATACCTAGATGTGATTCATTATTTATTAATGAATTAAATTCAGATATTGAAAAAATCATTTTAAATAGTTCTTTCTTCGGAACTACTAAAACTTTGGATGATTGCCCCGGGAGCCGATGATGGAAAGGCCTCAGGAAAATTTGTATGGTTACGTGGGAAATTTCCCCAGCGCTTTTGTAGACGTACAAGGAAAGTTTGGATTTGCATTGCCGGCGTTGTTGAATCCAGTTGGATTGATAGTTGCAGCTGTTGCAGTAACCACCGTAGCCATTACTGAAGTTATTGCGCCAGGAACGACAGAGAAAGTTATTAAAAAAATATCTGAGAATGTAATTCCTAAAGTCGAGCCAATTGCCGTGCCTTATCCCGATATTCCAAAACCTGGTGATTGCTCCGAATCAGAACAAAAATATTTACAAGACAAAGTGAATAGAGCAAAGAAAGAGGTTGGTAAAAGTGGAAAGTGTACGGACGATGACTGTTGCTATATATTAAAAATGAAAAAGAAAGCATGGTTAATGCTTGCTAGTGCTAGGAGTCATATTAATAATAAATGTTTTAGAGGTGGGAATAAAACTCATCAAGAACAAGCGAAAGATGCTTGGAATAATTTATCAAAATGTAAAAAATTCATAGAAGAAAAATGCAATTATTAAAAAAAGAATATTTAGAAATAAATTTTCCGATATTCCCGATTCCAAATAATATTAAAGATGAAAATGAATTTGAAGATATAACATATATTCAAGGGAAATCGTGGATATCTCTGCAAGCTGATGATTGTAAGTATATATGGGATTTTTTTTCTGTTTTCAGCAACGAGGCTTTTAGATATTATTTGCCTGCTGTTATTTATATTTCATTTGAAGAGCTGATTAAATTTCAAAAATTGAAAGATTCAGATCTCTTAGTAGATTGCACATGTCAGAATATGATCGGTAGAATGCGTGACGATTTGGATATCTTTAGAAAATTTTCTTTTATCCAGTTACAAACTATCCGAGAATGGCTACTTGATCTTGGCGAGGAGAATAGCGGACTTAATCCATATGACTATAAAGAATGTGTTACTTGGTTATCACTATTAATAGAGGAGAAAAGCATTGAAACTATATAGAGTAATATTGCAAATATTTTTTGGCTAGTTAAATATATAGTTACCTTAAATTTGTTTTATTCATTTTTTCTATTTTCATCTGAATAATTTTCTGAATATCAATAGTCCAAATGTTCTGAAAATCTTGCGGCAAGACTATTCTACATAAATCCATTAATTAAATGATACATTCTCTCTATATTGTTGGATTTCCATCCCTTTACGGCGGTGCGGGAGCCGAGCTTTATCACCAGATTAAGGTTTGGAGACAGATGGGGATGGAAATGCATCTTATCCCTACCCAGAAAAAGGCACACTGTGCCGGGCTTTATCCGGAGATGATGAATTTGGGTGTTACGGTGCATGAAGGCTATGATTGGGAGGCCATTCCGGCAGGGGCTCCCGTCATCAGTTTTTGTAATGAAGAGTTTCTGGCTGCTCTCCCGAAGATACGAAAACGGACGAGAAGGACAGTTTTCGTCAATTGCATGACCTGGCTTTTCGGCAGGGAAAAGGAAGCCATGAAGCGTGGAGATATTTCCCTGTTTCTTTATCAAAATAGCAACGTAATGGGAAACGTCATGCCTCGCCTGAGGGCTTTAAATCCTGATCCAGCCATCCGGTTCATGACGTTTAGGCCGTATTTTGATGCGGCAGATTTTCCTTTTGTTGCAGGGCGTTCCTCGGACTGGTTTGGAGCCGGACACATTTCCCGGCAGGATGAAGATAAGTTCAGCAAGGATACGTGGCATATTTACGAGCATTTTGCTTCTCCGGTTCGGAAGAGGGGAACTTTTCTCGGTTTTGACCGGCGGAGCGAGGCGAAGACTGGCAGGCCTCCCGATTGGGTGGAGACTTTCCATGATCAAAAGTCTTTGTCCCAACAGGAGTTTTACCGACGCTGCCACATCGTTTTGCAGCCTACCGATACGACGGAGAATTGGCCGCGTGTGGGTTTTGAGGCCATGGCAAGCGGGAGTGTGCTTGTTGTGGACAGGCGCGGAGGGTGGGAACAAATGGTGGAACACGGGAAGACCGGATGGCTGTGCGAATGCCCCGGGGATTTCATCACGTACGCCACTAAAATGGCTTGGGAGCCCCACTACCGGGAAGACATGGCCGCTGCCGCCCGTGAGCGGGGCATGGCCCTGGGCGGGCAGGAAGCTTCCATGGAAAGCTGGCAGGAGGTGTTTGAGGCAATCAGCCGGATACCTGATTCCTAACTGCCGTTTTTGTTCTGACCGGAATGCGAACCGCTTCTTCCCTGCGGGTCAGATGAGCCATGTGCCGTATTGGCGGAGGTTTTTCTGCCTGTCCATGCTGTAGGCGATAATGTATTTGAGGAGGTCCGCTTGGGAGTAGCCGTGTTCTGCGGCCGCCAGGCAGATGGAGCCGCTTTTGCCCAGGTGGCAGCAGATGTTCATTTCCAGAATGCGCCGTTCTCCCGTCTCGAAGTCGATTCTATAGTCGATGCGGAAATAGTCCATCGGCCCCAGAGCGCTCCAGATTTTCCGGACGTCACTGGCGATGTCCTGTTCCATATCCTGAGCGGAGACCAGTTGATAACCCAGATGGTCGTGCAGTTTCAGGTCTTCCGTGATGATGCTGCCCGGTTTGTCGGATTTCGGCTGCACATATCCCAGGATGACGGGGTTTTCCCCGCCCAGTACGGGAACGGTGACGTCAATGCCTTCACAGTATTGTTCCACGAGCACTTCGTGCCCTTCTTCCATCAGGCGCCGGGCGCATGAACCCACGGCTTTCCAGGAGTTGCAGATGCTGTCTTCCCGGATGCCGCCGGAAGCGGCTCCAAAACGCTTTTTGACAAAATAGGGGCCTGGGAAGGGGGCCTGGGCCGGAATACCTTTTTCTTCGGAAAGTCCAATGCCTTCCGGAACGTTCAATTCCAGGGAGCGGAATACCATTTTGGTCAGAAATTTATCTTCCGCTATGGCGCGGATGTTGGGCGGGGCGCCCAGGTAGGGAACCTGAATGAATTCGCAGTAGGAAGAAATGAATATTTCAGGCCTGGACATGGCGAACCTGTTCATCAGGGAGAATACATAGTCCACGTTTCCCTTGGCGAATTGGACGGAATAGGGTTTGGAGGAGGAGACGACGTTGTAGCCTATGTCCTGAATGGCTTTATAAATGTTGTAGTGGTACTGGGGGTAGCCTCCATTGCCTGTGTAGGGTTTTTTGGAGAAATCGGGAGCGTCTGGGGCATATGGAGCCAGGAACATGATCCTTGCCGGCTTGCCATATTGATTGAGTTGGATGTCTGGTATTTCAAACATGGCTTGGCTATTGCGTGTAATGTTTCTTGGATTATGGAATGGGCAGCCATGTTCAAATAATATAAAAAAGAAGGGACGGCATAGCCGTCCCGGAGGTAGTGGAATGGAAGAAGGAAAAGCTTTTCCCTATTTTCTGGACATCCCCCTGGCGACGCGCTTGACGTATTGTTCCATGGCAGGAAGTTCCTGTTCAATGCATTCCACCAGTTTTAGCTGCGTACGGCAGCGGATGAGATTGTGGTTCGGCCGTGAGACCTTGAAGTATGGGTCGCCTTCCAGATAGTCCGTCAGGAAACGGATGCCGATTTCCAGCGTGATGAGTTTTCCTGAAAAGGCAAGCTGGTCTATTTCCGCCTGGGTCAGGAAGCCGTGGGCAGCGGTCAGATACCCTTCTACGATAGATTGGAACATGGGCATGCGCATGCGCACCTTGTCCAGGTCTTCTTCATCTTCTTCCGTAGGCGGAGTGACGGTGCGCACCATATCTCCGAAGTCGTACAGTACAAGGCCGGGCATGACCGTATCCAGGTCAATGACGCAGACGGCGTGGTCGGTGTCCTCATCCAGCATGACATTGTTGATTTTGGTGTCGTTATGAGTGATGCGGGTGGGAAGAACACCTCTTTCCTGAAGATTCAGCAACCGATCCACATCCTGTTCTCGGGCTTTAATGAATTCCAATTCAGGCAGACAGGTGGAGAGACGCCCCTGCGGATCCAGCTCCGCCACTTCCATCAGGCGGTTGAAGCGGTTCCGGGTATGATGGAAGCCAGGTATGGTTTCCACGATGTCGTCCGGATTCATGTCACTAATCAAATCCTGGAAGGACCCAAAGGCAAATCCTGCCTGGTAGGCCTGGCGGGTGTTTTCCACCACGTCGTAGGTGTGCGTGCCGGCCAGGTAGTTGTAACAGCGCCAGATGCCGTCACCGGGGATGTCAATGTAGTTGCGTCCTCCCCGGGCCGGGTAGAGGTTGAGGGTTTGGCCGGCGGAATCCTTCAGGCGGCGCAGGACTTTCCAGTTGATGTGGCGCGTGACTTTTTCCACGTTGCGCATGACGGCTTTGGGGTCTTTGAAGACGTAATCGTTAATGCGCTGGAGGATATAGGAATCTTCCGTCCCGTCGCTTTTACGGTAGGTAGCCTTGTAAGTGGTGTTGATGTGTCCGCTGGGTATTTCCTTCCCGGTGACGAATTCCCCTTCAATGGCGAAGAGGTCTCCAATTCCGGCGATACGGCACAGAAGCTGGTCGGAAGCTGTCGTTACGGAGAGAGGGGCTGTCATGTCAAAGGTTGAAAGAAAGTTGAATGAATAAGTTAACGGATGAATTTATAACCTACAAGCTCATCAAGCCTGTTCCTGAGCCGGGAAATACCGTCTCCATTGAGCGCGGAAATGGGGATGATGTCCACTTTCGGGAAACGCATGCGGAAGTTAGCCAGATTTTCTTCCGCTCCTTCCAGGTCCATTTTGTTGGCGACGACGAACCAGGGCTGTTTGGCCAGGTCTTCGCTGTACAGTTTAATTTCCGTGCGGAGATTTTGAAGGTCTTCAATGGGGTCGCGGCCTTCGCTGCCAGCCATGTCCAGAACGAAGACGAGCACCTTGCAGCGCGTGATGTGGCGCAGGAATTCATGTCCCAGGCCCCGGTTGTTGTGTGCGCCTTCAATGATGCCGGGAATGTCCGCCACAACGCAGCGGCGAAAGCTGTCGAATTCCACCACTCCGATGATAGGCTGAAGCGTGGTAAAAGGATAGCTGGCTACTTTGGGCTTGGCTTCCGAAATGTCTCCCAGCAATGTGCTTTTCCCCGCGTTGGGGTAGCCTACCAGCCCGGCGTCCGCAATGCGGCGCAATTCCATAAAGAAGACGCCTTCCTCCCCTTCCGTTCCCATCTCGGCTTCCGTAGGCGCCTGGTTGGTCGCGGAACGGAAATGCCAGTTTCCCTTGCCGCCGAGGCCGCCCTGGCACAACGTGAACCGGGTGCCGATTTCCGTCAGATCCGCTATTTTTTCCAGTTCAATGCCTTCGCCTTCCCGTTCCAGCCAGGTCGCCTCCGCCATGGAGGATGCATTGCTGCGGTAGATAATGGTGCCGGGGGGCACTTTCCCGATGACGGATTTGCCGTTCTTGCCATGTTTCTTGGCGCTTTGTCCGCCTACCCCGTCCGTGGCGATTAATTTTGGATCATAAAAAAAAGAACGCAGGTCATTCGTGTGCGGATCCACTTCCAGAATGACGCTTCCGCCATCGCCTCCATCACCGCCGTCCGGGCCTCCCTTGGGCACGAATTTGGCCCTTCGGAAGCTGACCAGCCCGTTTCCTCCCTTTCCTGCCCTGGCGAATATGCGGATGTTGTCAACAAACATGGTCTGAATATGAAACATTTTCCTTCAAAACGCAAGACATGTGCAGGGCTGCACGGTTTTTCCACGGTGTAGGCCGCTGACTTTCCCGTGAAAGAGGATTTCGAATCATTACGGGAACTCCGGATGTTTTTACGATGCCCCGGATTGATTTGTGCCATGCTGGCTGTCTTCACAGTAATAAATGAAGAGAAAAATTCCTCTTATTAAAATAATCAGGGACAGCGGCAGCGACATGCCGCTTTTATTGGTGTCATGCAGACGTCTGCATGTAACGGACGGGGAAGGGAACCCAAGGTGAATAAACTCCATGCAAGAAGAGGAGCGGCAGATGCCAGACAGCAGAAAAAATTTCAGTTGAGTTCTTTTGATTTAAGCCGCTCCAGGCAAATAAAAAAATTATCGAGATAGTGAAGGACATGTCCAAAGGCAGGACGGCAGTTTGCGCGTATATCCAATCCCTATGTTCCGGGAGGGCGGCCCTCCCGGAAAACGGTATGTTTGAAAATGGCCTGTTTAGCGATTCCCAACAAGTTGTCCCCCTTGAAGATTGTCGTTTGCGCAGTGTTCGTGTCCGGCATGATCCGTCGCAGTTTCGGAAGGTCTGTTTCCAATCAGGAAAAAAATTGATTCAGTATTTCATGTAATGTTTTAAAATGAGTGGATTACTTATGGAAAACTTCCCCGGAGGCCACTATAATTGCTTAAAATATTTTTTGAAAGTATGCGGGAAAAATAAAAATTGAGGAGGATGAACCCATATCATGAATCTGCATGGAATTCTGTCTTTCTGGGGAAAGGCGGATATCGCCATTTTTCTTATACGTGATGGGCAAACGGTCTTTTGGATTGAAAATGAATATGGGCGTGGCATGATTTCCAGGAATCATGCCACGCCTTTCCATCCACCTTCCCGACGGTTCTGAAAAAACCATAGTTCTTCCGAAGAACGGTGAATATTTCGCACGCATCGGACGTGACGAGCATTGCGAGATTGTGCTTCCCTTTCAGTCGGTTTCCGGAGAGCATGCCTTGCTTCAGTTTAAGGAAGGGGGATATGTCCTGGAGGACCTTGGTTCTACTAATGGAACTAAAATCAACGGCCTGACGCCGATGGGCGCCGCAACCCTTTACGATGGCGATGAAATCGCTTTGGGGGATGCCAGGCTCCGGTTTGCGGAAGAGCCATCTCCGGGATTTTCTGCCGAATTATCCGGGAGAGAAGAAGAGGCCGCTCCTTCGATCGCTATGCGGAACTTACAGCAGTTGGCGGATGAAGCCGCCCGCACGACCCGGAATCATTATTTATGGATGGCCCTTTATGCCGTCCTGATATTTTTTCTGGCTGTGTTTGCCGGATTAACCTACAAACATTACAGGGTAACGGGTGAATTGCTGCCTCTTCAATGGCTGGGTATTGAATCCCCCAAGGCCGCCTTGAAATCCATGCCTCTTCCTCAGACGGAAAACGGTATGCAGCTCTGACCGGAATTTTCCAGTCCTGCCGTTTTATGGACTGGCCGGAGTATTTCCGGGCATGCGTTCCACATCCGTGAATAATGTGAAAGGAGTGGCGGAGCCCTGTTCCAATTCCAACAGGTATTGTTTAATGGTCAGGCCGCTTGCATAGCCGGTCAGTTTGCCGTCGGCTCCGATGACTCGGTGGCAGGGGATGATGATGCCGACAGGGTTTCGGTTGTTGGCCTGTCCTACTGCCCGGCATGCTGATGGGCGTCCTATTCGCCGGGCAATGTCTCCGTAACTTCTGGTTTCTCCATAGGGGATGGCTTGAAGGGCTTTCCAGACCGTTCGTTCAAATTCGGTTCCCTGGGGAGAAAGCGGCACGTCAAATACGCGGCGGGAACCTTGAAAATATTCATCCAGCTGGTCAGCCGTTTGACGCAGCAGGGGTGTTTCCTCCCATTCCAAATGTTCCGGCTGTGCCATGCGGCTGAAGAAAAGATGGGTGACGGCTGTGCCGTTTTCCACAATCACGACAGCACCTGCAGGCGTCTGGTGGAGGAGCGCCCGGCCATGGGGTGGAAAAGTGGTTTTCATATCATGACCATAGCATGTGCCGGGTTAAGGGTTCTATTCATTTTGCAGGATATTTCGCCATTTGACAGGGGAAAGGAGGTATGAGGCGCCGAATGATGTATTTTGTTTGAAAGGCTGCGGAACTAGGTGCAGTATTGCTCCGTATGAAGAGCCTATTTGCCGTGTTGTTGACTGCATGCCTTTGCATGTCTGTAAAGGGAGAAGATTCCAAACCTCCGAGGACCCTCCCCGGCGGGTGGGTTTATGTCTGGGGTGACGAGTTCAACGGTTCCAGGATAGACGCCAAAAAGTGGAAACCGGAGTTGGGAGTAATCCGTAACCAGGGATCCCAGCAGACTTATACAGGCCGATCCAAGAATATGAGATTGGAGGATGGCTGCCTGGTTTTGGAAACCCATTTTGAGAAGTTCGCCAATGTCAATTATAAGAAAAGTTCCGCGGATTGGATCAAGAATACCAAGTTCATGCCCTATACCTCCGGTTCCGTTACGACGATCAAGACAAAAAATTTCATGTTCGGCAGACTGGAAGTGCGTGCCAAGGTTCCCAAAACCAAGGGCATCTGGCCTGCCATCTGGTTGCTTGGCAAGAATAAATGGGGCTGGCCCGTCAACGGGGAGATTGATATGCTGGAAAATATTTCCCAACAGCCGGATGTGGTTTATTCCACTTTCCACTTGAGTCCGGACGGCGTGTCCAAAAGGGATGCTTCCCGCGGAGGGACTGTGAAGATAGAGAATCTTTCCGATGATTTTCATACCTATGTCATGGAATGGGACAAGGATTCCATCAAGTTGATGGTGGATGACAAGCTGGTGAAGTCCATTGACCTTAATACCACCAATTATGCCAATGGGGCGGGGAATCCGTTCCGTACGCCGTTCTATCTCATTCTCAATTCCGCCGTGGGCGGCACCTGGTGCGAGAAAGCTCCTAAAGACGGGCAAGGGTATCCTGTAAAATTCCTGATTGATTACGTTCGGTTCTATCAGACGAAAGAACATGCCCAGCAGGCTAAGCAGTTTGACCCGGAAACCGGCCTGCCCAAGAAGAAATAGCCTTTTTTCAGGTTGAGGCATGTCCGGCGTGGCGGCCGGACATGCAAGATGTCGCTTGCCTTGTCATTTCACAAGCGGCGCGGCTTTTCATACTGGATTCTTCTGCAGCGTTTCGGAACGGGAGGCCGTGAAGGTCACAAGCCTTCATTTCCAGAGGAAACTGCCGTATAGCCCCGCGGGAATGTGCTTACCTGTGTTTTCTTTTTTATATTTAACGGAATAGCACAAAAAAACGGCTCCGTCATCTGGCGGAGCCGTTTTCGTTGGTCCAAAAAAGGGTTGGCTGGTTCTAACAGGATGTTCCCGTGGTCTGGGCCAGTTCCTGGAAACGGGCCAGGATTCGAGCTGTGACAGGACCGATTTTTCCTGAGCCCAGCTGATAGCCGTCCAATTTGGTCACGGGAACGCATTCTGCGGCAGTGCCGGTCAGGAAGCATTCGTCCGCACAGGTGATGGTAAAGCGGTTCATGGTCTTTTCCTGAGCCGGGATTTGCAGCTCCCGGCAGATTTCCAGCACTACCCGGCGCGTGATGCCGTCCAGGCAGCCGTCCGTAACTGGCGGTGTGAACACGATACCGTCCTTCACAATGAAAATGTTGTCGCCCGTGCATTCGGCCACATTACCCAGGTCGTTCAGCATCAGGGCTTCCGCCGCACCCTGGCGCACAGCTTCCATTTTGGCCAGGATGTTGTTGAGATAATTGAGCGACTTGACCTGCGGACAAACGGTGTCCGGACGGTTGCGGCGCACGGAGCTGGTAATCAGGGCCAGCCCGTTTTCATATACGTCCGGATCGTACAGGGAGATTTTATCCGCAATGATGAAGACGCAGGACCGTTTGCAGTTGAATGGGTTGAGCCCCAGATTGCCGACGCCGCGGGTAACCACCAGACGGATATAGCCGTCGTTCAGGCCGGAGGCCGCGACCGTTTCGCATACGGCGTTGGAGAGTTCTTCCTGAGTGTAAGGAATATCCAGCAACAGATAATGGGCGCAGTTGTACAGGCGGTCCATGTGGTCTTCCAGGCGGAAAACGCGCTTGTTATAGAACCGGATACCTTCAAAAATGCCGTCTCCATAGAGTGTGCCGTGGTCGAAAACCGAGGTTTTTGCTTCCTCCTGTTCCACCAGCTTTCCATCTAACCAAATCTTCATTGTTATCTAGAATTGAGAAATTACTTATGCCGGAGCAGAATACTCCTATTTGAGGAGGGGGGGAAGCTATAAATTCACCGGAGGAAAATAAAAGTTCCATCGCTTGCGGCAATGGCGGCAGGGAGGCTTGCAAACGCTGAAAATATAGTCGGTATTCATGGAGCAGACTTGACATTTATTTTCCGGTGTTTTTAGCTCTCGCGCGCAATGTCAGATCCTTCCAAGTTCCGCAATCTCGCCATCATCGCTCACGTTGACCATGGGAAGACGACCCTGGTTGACCAACTTTTGCAGGCGGGAGGCGCCTACCGGGCCAACCAGGCCGTGCAGGAACGCGCCATGGATTCCATGGATCTGGAACGTGAAAAAGGCATCACGATCAAGGCCAAGAATACATCCATCCTCTGGAATGGATACACGATCAACATTGTGGATACTCCCGGACACGCGGATTTCGGCGGGGAAGTGGAGCGCGTGATGAAAATGGTGGATGGCGTGCTTCTGGTGGTGGACGCTTTTGAAGGGCCGCAGGCCCAGACGCGTTTTGTGCTCCGCAAGGCCCTTCAGGAAGGGCTGATGCCCATTGTCGTCATTAACAAGATCGACCGTCCGCATGCCGATCCCGCCGCCGTCCATGACCAGGTGCTGGAGCTTTTTCTGGAGCTGGGCGCCACGGATGAACAATTTGAAGCCCCTTTCGTGTACGGTTCCGCCCGCGACGGTTACTTCATGAATTCCATGGAGGGGGAACCTCCTGTGGACTGCACTCCTCTTTTATTCAAGATTGTGGAACATATCCCCGCTCCGAAGGATGCCGATCCGGAGGGTGAATTCAAGATGCTCGTTTCCAATATTGACTGGGACGATTATGTGGGCCGTGTGGCTATCGGCCGCATTACCTCCGGCACTGTGAAGAAAGGGGACACCGTGTGGCTTCATCAGAGCGACGGCTCCTGCATTTCCGGAAAAGTGACCCGCATGTTTGAATATTCCGGCCTGAGCACTACGGATTCGGCCATCGGCGTGGCAGGCAACATCGTAGGGGTGGCGGGGTTTGAAAACGTCAACATCGGGGAAACCTTGGGCGGTTCCGCGGATACGGAGCCCCTTCCATTCGTGGCGATTGATCCTCCTACCATTTCCATGGAATTTTCCATCAACAACGGGCCTTTCGGAGGGCGCGACGGCAAGAACGTGACTTCCCGCGTGATACGCGACCGCCTGATGAGGGAAATGCGGACGAATATTTCCATCCAGGTGGAGGATACGGACAAGGCCGGCGTTTTCTCCGTTTCCGCCCGCGGCGCCATGCAGATCGCCGTGCTGGTGGAGACTATGCGCCGTGAAAATTATGAACTGTGCGTTTCCCGTCCCACCGTGATCATGAAGAGGGACGAAAACGACCGCCTTACGGAACCGTATGAAACGATGTACGTAGAAGTTCCGGACGAACATGCCAACGGCGTCATGAAGCTTCTTCACGCCCGCAAGGGACAGATGGAAGACATGGTATGCAGGGAAGGCACGGGCCATACTTTTATTCAGGCTTATATTCCCACCCGCGGTATTATCGGTTTTGAATTTGAGCTGGTCAATCTGACGTCCGGCCACGGTATTTTCTCCCACCTGTTCCGGGATTACGGGCCTTATGCCGGGGACATCACCACGCGTACCACCGGCACCCTGGTTTCCATGGAGACGGGCGTTTCCACTCCGTTCGCGCTGGTAGCGCTGGAAGAACGCGGGCGTCTGTTTGTGGGGCCGCAGGAAGATATTTACGAAGGCCAGATTGTAGGCGAAAACCCGCGGCAGATGGATATGCCGGTCAACCCGTGCAAGGAAAAGCATTTGAACAATATCCGTTCAGCCACGAAGGGAGACGGCATCCAGCTTTCCCCTCCCGTCATTTTTTCTCTGGAACGTGCCATTGAGTACATTGAACCTGATGAACTGGTGGAGGCTACGCCTCATTTTATCCGTCTGCGCAAGCGCATCCTGAACGCCAATGACCGCGTAAGGGAATCCCGCAAAGCAGGAAATTAAGGTTCCTAGAGCGCTGGGGAAAGGCTCCTGTGGTTCAAGCGGCGCCGAGGTAGGGCCGCGCTGCCGGGGGCCCTGCGGTCCGCTGAGCGGAGGAATGGCCTTGTTCTGTTATGAATAATTCCGGTTTTTTCTGTGCGGCTATCGTTTTATATGTCCGCAGCGGTTTCCTTGCGGAAGAATGCGGGTTAATGGTCCCGTAATCGGAGAAGCCCAGAGGACAGAAAAAAAGACGGGGAACGGTTCGTTTTCCCGTCGTCTCAGAGGGATAAATACTCGGTGAAAGCGTTTCCCGCCTTACCCTGTTGGCGGGTTTTTCCAGAAAAATGCCCGGTTTCTTAAAAGAAACCGGGCATGGCATTAAACTCGTAGAGGGAACTCTTTTTAGATTTTGCCAAAGAGGGTCTTGCCGGCGGACATAAGGTTGTCGGCGGCTTCCTGAAGGCGGGCGGCGACTCCCTTTTCACCCTTGGCAAGATAGGAACGGGGATCGTAATCCTTCTTGTTGCCCACTTCGCCATCAATCTTGAGTACTCCGTTGATGTGTTCGCACATGTGGGAGACGATCGGGCGGGTGAAGGCGTATTGCGTGTCGGTGTCGATGTTCATCTTGACGACGCCGTAGGAAACGGCTTCGCGGATATCGGAAAGTTCGGAACCGGAACCGCCATGGAAGACGAGGGGCATGCGAGCCGCTTCTCCGTGTTTGGCTACCACGGCTTCCTGACCGTCCCGCAGGATGCTGGGTTTCAGTTTGACGTGGCCGGGCTTGTACACGCCGTGCACGTTGCCGAAAGTGGCGGCCAGCATGAATTTGCCGAGGGGCGCGAGGGCTTCATACGTCATCAGCATATCTTCCGGAGAAGTGTAAAGCTTGTCGGCGGGATGGCCGGAGTTGTCCACTCCGTCTTCTTCTCCGCCCACAACGCCGATTTCGATTTCAAGAACGATGCCCAGTTCGGCGCATTCCTTCAGCAGTTCCCGGGAAAGCTTGAGGTTTTCCGCCATGGGAAGCGTGGAGGCATCCAGCATGTGGGAATTGAAGAGGGGGGCTTCACCGCGTTCCACGCGGCGGCGGGATTCGGCAATCAGAGGACGCAGGAAAGTATCCACATGTTCGGGCTGGCAGTGGTCCGTGTGAAGGGCTACGAGAACGTTGTGCTTTTCAGCCAGACGGCGCGTTGCTTCCGCCAGAACAATGGCGCCAAGGGCGGAATTGCCTACGGAGCTGCCGGAGGCGAATTTGCCGCCACCGATGGAAACCTGAATGATACCGTCGCTTTTGGCTTCGGAAAAAGCGCGGAGAGCGCCGTTGATGACTTCGATCGTGGTCACGTTAACGGCCGGATAGGCGTAGCCTTCCTTTTTGGCCGTTTCAAGCATGGTAATGTATTGTTCTGGTGTGGCTATTGGCATAACGGGGATATGATAGGTGTTTTTTTTCAGGAGGGCAAGGCTGAACTCAGGCGCACGCCGGGGTTGCAACGCTCTTGCGGGACATGTTCATGTTCGAATCATTGTGACTTGCGGCCGGACCGGTCCGCCGGAGCCCGTACGGCAGTAGCGTGCGGCGTCTCCGGAAAGAAGCTCCGCGTGGCTTGGCGGACTTGAAAATTCTGCCTTGTTTTCCATTCAGTACGGTTGAAAGGAAATGCCCCTCCTTCGTTTTACCGCTGGAAGGGCATTCTAAAGATGGGCAGGATGGGGGTGTTATTCCGGAATGGATTCTCCCCGGATGAGGTCTTCCCAGCTTTGGCGGCTGCGAATGACGTTCCATTGGTCCCCGTCCACCAGGACTTCTTCCGCCATAGGCCGTGAATTGTAGTTGGAAGACATGGAAAAACCATAGGCTCCGGCGGACAGTACGGCCAGGAGTTCTCCCTGGCGCACGTCCGGCATGTCCCTGTTTTGGGCGAGGAAGTCTCCGGATTCACAAATGGGACCCACGACATCCGCTGTGACGCAGGATCCGGAGGGGTGTTCTCTGACCGGGATAATTTCATGATAGCCCTGGTAGAGGGCGGGGCGGATGAGGTCGTTCATTCCTGCATCCACAATTTTAAAGGTTTTGGCTTTCCCGTTTTTTTCATACAGGCAACGCGTGATGAGTGCTCCCGCATTTCCTACGATAAGACGGCCCGGTTCCACAATGATGTGTAATCCCAGAGGTTGCAGGGTGGGGACGACGGCCTGGGCGTAAGTGCTCAGCGTGAGCTGGGCGCAGTCCTCATTCCACCATTCCTGAACGCCGGAATCCAGCGTGCCCTGGTAAACGATGCCAATTCCTCCTCCGATGGAGAAAAATTCAATGCCGTGTTTTTCTTTCAGGGAAGCAGCCAGGGGGGCGACTTTCCTGACGGCTTCCAGGAAGGGTTTCGCCTGGGTAAGCTGGGAGCCGATATGCATTTGCAACCCTTTCAGATGAAGGTTCGGAAGTTCGCGGGCCGCCATCTCATAAAGAGATTCAATGCGTTCGAAGTCCACGCCGAATTTATTTTCAGCCTTGCCGGTAGTAATGTATTTGTGCGTTCCCGCCTCTACGTTGGGATTGACGCGCACGGCCACCGGAGCCTTGACTCCCATGGAGGCGGCAATGGCGTTAATGGCCCGCAGTTCCGCTTCGGATTCCACATTGAAGCAATAAATGCCCTGGGCCAGGGCATAACGGATTTCCTGCTCGGTTTTTCCTACGCCGGCATAAGTGCATTTGGACGGATCTCCCCCGGCTTTGAGGACGCGGAAGAGTTCTCCGCCGGAGACGATGTCGAATCCCGCCCCGTTGCGGGCCATGAGGTTCAGGATGGCGATGTTGGAGCAGGCCTTGACGGCGTAGGCCACTTCCGCGTTAAGCGGTGCCAGAGCTTCCCTGAGGCGGTGAAAGTGGTTTAAAATGGTTTGTTTGCTATAAACGTACAGGGGTGTGCTTTCCTTGTCCGCCAGTTCCTGAAGGTTGACGTTTTCACAGTAGAGCGTGCCGTTTTTGTAAGCGAATGAATGCATGGATTATTCCTTGGTTGTGCTTTCGTTGGTTTTCCCGGAATGGAGAGGGGGGAGAGGGAATCTGGGAGTGGGAGGGTTGTCAATGAGCTGGGCGATCCAGGCGAGATCCTTGGAGCTTTCCAGCCCGAGTTTAATCAACATGGTAATGGGTACAGCCAGCAGCATGCCGATGGGGCCCCATACCCAGCCCCAGAAGATGACGGAGAGCAGAACCATACTGGTCACAATGCCGAATTGTCGTCCCAACAGCATGGGTTCCAGGCAGTTTCCCAGGGCTGTGTTGATCACCAGGTAGCCGCCGGCAACAATGATGCCCGCAGTAGGGCTGATCAGAAGCATGGCGAGAAGCGTGGGAGGAATAGCCGCGATGATGGAGCCGAAGGTGGGAATGAAGTTGAGGGCGAAAGCCACGATGCCCCACAACAGCGGAAAGTCCACGTTCATGTAATAGCAAAGCAGGAAAGCCAGAAGCCCTGTAACTGCGCTGATGAAGGTTTTAATAATGAGATATTTCTGAACTCCGGCCAGGGCCTTGGAGAATTTGCGGATGCCTGTGTCGCTGTTATGCCCCAGTTTATTGATGTTCGCCCGGAAGCGGGGGGCTTCCCCCAGGAAGAAAGTCATCAGGATCAGAATCAGGGTGGTGAAGGTCAGCATGGAAGCTAACTGCCCCATCACCCCTGTGGAAAACGCCACGATGCGCTGGCCGTTAAGCAGGTCCGGAAGTTCCTGAAGCATCTGGTCAGCCAGGTTGTTCCAGTCCTGTTCAATCAGGAAAGCGCGGAGTTCATGGATTTTCTCCATCATAAGAGGTTGGTATTTGACCGTGACCGTTTTGGCTAGATCCTGCCCCAGGTATTGGGCCAGATAGCCCAGGCCCACCAGAATGCCAAAGTCCATGATGACCGTGAAAGTCACTGCCAGCCAGTGCGGGAAGCAAAGACGGCTCTTGAAAAAAGTCGTCAGCGGATAACTGACGATTGCCAGAAAGCCGGATAGAACGATGGGCAGGAGCACCGGTTTTCCCGCCTGCAGCCCGGCCGTGATGATAATGACGCTGGCGAGCATGAGCAGAATTTTCAGGCCCTCTTTTCCGGATTCTTTCTGAAAAGTCATGGAAGGATTGATATTAACGGGGTGGGTAATGGTAGCCTGTTTTCTGCAGGATTGCAATCTTAAAGGCCTTCATTTTCATGATGTTCCCGGAAGAAACGTTCCAGGTCTTCAAAACGGGTCAGGAGAAAGTCCGGCTTTTTTTTCCTGAGGCCGTTGATGTCCGCCTCCGCGGCCCATCCTGCGGAGAGAATGCGGATAGGGACAGAGCGGCATGCGTCCACGTCTGTGGGGGCGTCTCCAATATAGATGGCTTCTGAGGCGACGGCATTCAGACGGGACAAAGCCCGTTTGATGCGGTCCGGTTTTACGCCTCCCTCCGGGGAGCCTGTTTCCAGAATAGGAAAAAATTCGGACAGATGAAAAAACTGGAGGGATATCTCTGCGCTTTCCAGGCGTTTGCCTGTGACCATGGCCAGCCGAATGCCGAGGTTGCGGAGAGTGCTCAGCAATTCGGCTGCTCCGGGGAAGGGGGCGGGAGCCAGGTCTGCGTGCAGCTTGCGGTAATAGTGGATAAATAGTTCCCTGCCGCGTTCATGCAGTTCCGGTTTCCCGGGAATCAATTTCTGGATAACTCCCAGATCGTCCGGGCCGAATTGGCGTTCGATTTCTTCATCCGTCAATATTCTGCCGTCCAGCTTCCGGATAGCGCGGCGAAAAGCCTCCCGGCACAGGGGTATGGTGTCGGCAAGAGTTCCGTCAAAATCAAAAATGGCGGTTTTGATCATCAGCCGTACCCTACATGCCGACAACGGACGGTTCAAGGGGAAAGCCGTGCCGGAATAGTCATGATGGGGCTGCAGGACGGATGAATAAGCAGGACGTGTCATCCCGTGCGGAAAGGTCAACGTTTCATTCCTGTAGTATCTCTAAATCCCTTATGTACGGGAAGGCCCCAAAAGAATATCTGTCCCTGTGGAGCGTCATTGCATTAGGAATAGGATCCATGGTGGGAGCGGGAATTTTCGCCCTCATGGGGCAGGCGACCCTGATGGCGGGAAAAAATGTATATTGGTCCTTTATTCTGGGAGGCGTTGCTGCCCTGCTTTCCGGGTACACCTACGCCAAACTGGGTTCCCGTTATCCCGGTTCCGGAGGAATTATGGATTATTTCAACGAGGCTTTTTCCCATAAGACCCTGTCCGGCGCACTGACCCTTATTTACCTGGGAACGCTGGTCATTACCGTGGCCCTGGTGGCCAAATCCTTTGGAGCCTATGCGTCCCGCCTGTTTTTACCGGACAGGGCAGTCACCATTTATTCCACGGCCCTTTTTGCCAGCGTGGCTATTTTGCTGCTGGGGGCATTGAATATGGGGGGAGCCAGGGCCGTTGGAAAGTCGGAAGTAATCATGGTGGCATTCAAATTATTGATTTTGACGGTTTTAATGCTTGCCAGCTTCGGTTCTTCCGTGCCTGTGGGCGCGGATCCCATTCCGGTGAAAGGGCTGGACGGTTTGCTGGGCAGCGTGGGATTGACATTTTTCGCATTTGCCGGCTACGGAATGATGGCCAATACGGCGGGCAATCTGAAAAATCCTTCCAGGACGCTGCCAATAGCCATTTTTATGGCTATTGGCCTTGTGCTGGCCCTGTACCTGATACTCTCCTACGTAGTACTGTCCAACGTTCCCGCTACTTCCCTGGAAAGCCATACGGAAACGGCCGTAGCGCAGGCCGCCTATCCGGTTTTGGGCATGTGGGGCTTCATAGCCGTATCCGTAGCGGCTCTCATTGCCACGGCATCAGCCATTAATGCCACCATGTTCAGCATGCTGGACATTTCCCGGGCTCTGGCGCGCAACGGCCAGCTGGGAGCTATTTTTAAACAGCCTTTCTGGGGCCACGGAACGGAGGGTTTTTTCTATCTTTTGCTGGGGATTCTGGTGATGACGAATGCCTTTAACCTGGTAGCCATCGCCAATCTGGCGGGGGCCTGTTTTCTGATCAGCTACCTGGCGGTATTCGTCGCCCATTGGCGGCTCCGGAAAGAGACTCAGGGAAATGCGCTGCTTATCATCCTGGGCTTTCTTCTGATGCTGTTTATTCTGGGGGCGTTCTTTTACCAGATGTTCTTCAGCCAGCCTTACCTGATTCCGTTGATTGTGCTGTTTGTAGCCGCCTGCTTCATCCTGGAATTCCTGATACGCAGAAAGATTGCGAAAAATGTTCCCGGAGTTTCTTGACCCATGGGTGCGGGAGAAAACCGGGGCTTTTTCCCGGCCTTTTAATGCAGGAAGGAAGTCAGGGGGCTGGTGGCTGTAGCTTGGGAGGAAACGGCGGGAAGGCCGGACAGATAAGCCATGCGTCCGGCACGGCATGCCAGGGCGAACGCCTCCGCCATGGCGGAGGGAGAGCCGGAGGCGGCGATAGCCGTATTGACGAGCACGGCATCCGCTCCCATTTCCAGAGCCTCCGCCGCGTGGCTGGGTGCTCCCAGCCCCGCGTCCACCACCACGGGGACAATAGCCTGCTCAATGATGATGTTAATCAATTCCCGGGTCAGCACTCCCTTGTTGGTGCCGATGGGGGCGCCAAGAGGCATGACGGCCGCCGCTCCGGCTTCCTGAAGGCGTTTGGCGAGCACGGGGTCCGCGTTAATGTAGGGAAGCACGGTGAAGCCTTCCCTGACCAGGATTTCCGCCGCTTTCAGCGTTTCAATGGGGTCCGGCATCAGGTACTGGGCGTCCGGGTGAATCTCCAGCTTGATCCAGTTGGGCAGCCCGGCTGCTGCCGCCAGGCGCGCCAGGCGTACGGCTTCTTCTGCCGTAGTCGCTCCGCTGGTGTTGGGGAGAAGGAGGTATTTTTCCGGATCAATGAAATCCAGAATATTGGCGGCGGGATCGTGGGAACCCGTCAGATCCGCCCGGCGCAGAGCCACCGTCACAATTTGGGCGCCGGAGGCTTCCAGAGCTTCTTTCATGCTCTCATTGGAAGGAAATTTTCCCGTTCCCACCATCAGGCGGGAGGTGAACTGGCGTCCGGCTATCTGCAAAGGTGTGTCTGTCATTGCGGGATGGAGGGTACCTCCGCTTACCTTTTCAGGCAAGGGAGAATGAATAAGAGGGGGGCAGCATGACGGCTGAACGGAACATGGTCCGGGAAGGGCCATTCTTTATTCACCGCTGAAGGATGCGCTTCGTAATGCTCTGGGTTTTCCAAGGATTTCCTGATAAAGAACAGCCGCTTTCAGGGATTTGGGGTGGTGAAGGGAATTTTTCAGGGAAGGAGATTCCACTGCGGCTGATGACGGAAGAAGGTCGGGCAGATGTTCCTTCATCTCCCTCTTTTGCAAACGTTGCAGAGCCGCCTGTTCCGCATCGGAAAGAGAGCGCATGGATTGCCGGGCTTCTTCCGTAGCTTTTACGTAGCGTTCCAGCACATTTTGCGCCGTCTGCCGGGCTGTTTCTTCGGGTTGTGCAGCCGCCGGCGCCGGGATCGGCTGCGGTTTGCGGGCCACGGCGGGGGAGGGAAGCTCTACAGGAGGGGCTGAGGGCCGCGGTGCGCGGGCCGGTGCGGCAGGTTGGGTTTGCTGTGGCTGCGGGGTTGCCCGGCGCATTTCCGCAATGACTTCCCTTACGCGTTTTTCATGATGGTTCTCCGTGTCCGGAACGGACGGTTCCTCATCCTTTTCATCCGGTTTCAACAATTCGATTGCTTTTTTGATGAGGAAAATCACCCCGACAATCAGCCAGAACCAGAGTTTCAGGCTATTGTCATCGCCTCCGGAGGCGAGCATGTATGCCAGTAAATCCATAAAGGATAAAGGTTTCCGGAAAAAGCAGGCCTTTCCGGAAACCAGGGAATTTATTTATTTGATGGAAGAGGGAGGCGTATCCGGTTGAGCGATGGAATCTCTCATTTTGGTGTCAGCCACCACGTTTTGGTAACGGGCGTAGTCCAGCACTCCCAGATTGCCGTTGCGGAAGGCTTCCGCCATGGCCATGGGAATCTGGGCTTCCGCTTCCACCACCTTGGCGCGCATTTCCTGCGTTTTTGCAGCCATTTCCTGTTCCGTGGCTACGGCGGCGGCGCGGCGGACTTCCGCTTTGGCCTGGGCGATTTGTTTGTCCGCTTCCGCCTGCTCGGCCTGGAGGCGGGCGCCCACATTGCCGGCTACATCCACATCCGCAATGTCAATGGAAAGCACTTCAAACGCCGTGGCGGCGTCCACCCCCTTGTCGCTTACGGTACGGGAGATCACCTCCGGTTTTTCCAGAACATCCTTGTAGGAGGGGGCGGAACCTACGGCGGAGACGATGCCTTCCCCGACGCGGGCGACCACCGTTTCCTCCGTGGCGCCCCCTACGAAGAGATCCAGGTTGGTGCGCACCGTTACGCGGGCGCGCACCGCCACTGCAATGCCGTCACGGGCCACCGCCGTCAGGCGCGTTTGGCCGGAGCTGGGGTTCGGGCAGTCGATGACTCGGGGATTGATGGAGGTGCGCACGGCTTCCAGCACGGTCTTGGAAGTGCCTTTCACGGCCAGGTCAATGGCGCAGGCGCGGTCGTAGCTCAGCGGAATGCCGGCTTTCTCCGCCGCAATCAGGGCAAGCACGCAGTCCACGATGTCGCCGCCGGCCAGGAAGTGGGCCTCCAGCTCATCCGTGCTGATGTCCAGGCCCGCCTTGGCGGCCGTAATGCGGGTGTCCACCACCAGGGGATAGGGCACTTTCCGGAGCCACATCCCCAGCATGTTGCTCATGGAGACGGGCGCTTTCGCCAGACGGGCGCGCAGCCATGTCTTGAAGAATTTGGCGATGATGGCGAAAAAGATGACCAGAAAGATGACGAGGACGACGACCAGAATGGTCCCCCAGGCGGTTGCGTTGGAAATGTTTGCTGACAGCAGGTTGTTCATGTATCCTTCCATACCATATGAACCGAAGCAGGGTAAAGATATAATTGTGTTACCTGCGGTTTAAAGATATTGACCTTTCGGAGGATTCGTGGCAATGCACTTGGCCGTGCGCACCATTGATTTTGATTATCCGCTGCCGGAAGAACTGATAGCGGACCGTCCCCTTCCGGACCGCTCCGCGTCCCGGATGATGGTCATTCACCGGGATACGGGCATGATTGAGCACAGGCATTTTTGCGATTTGCCGGAATATGTGCGGGAAGGGGATCATTTTATCCTGAATGATACCAGGGTGGTTCCGGCAAGATATTTTTCCAACGACGGTTCCATTGAAATAGTACGCGCGGAGGTTCTTAATCCCCTGTTGTGGAAGTGCATGGTGCGCCCCGGACGCAAAATGAAGCTTGGGCGTACGGTTGCGGTCGGAGAGGCGGTGGGCACCGTGGAAGGCATTGATGAGGAAGGGTACCGCCTTATCCGGTTTGACCGGGAAGTGGATGAGGAAAAATATGGGCGTCTGGCTCTTCCCCACTATATGAACCGGGAAAGCGACCCATCCGACAGGGAGCGTTACCAGACCGTTTACGCCAGGCATGAAGGGGCCATTGCCGCTCCTACGGCCGGGCTGCATTTTACGCCGGAGCTGCTGGCATCCGTCCCCCACGATTTTCTAACCCTGCACGTGGGGGTAGGAACATTCCGTCCCGTCAAGGCGGACAGGATAGAAGACCATCAGATGCATACGGAGCATTTTTTTCTTCCTGAAGCCGCTGCCCGGGCAGTCAATAACGCCAGAAGGGTCATTGCCGTGGGCACCACCAGCGTGCGGGTGCTGGAACATGTGGCAACGGCGGAAGGTCTGCCGTTGAGGGAGTGTTCCGGTTCAACGAACATCTTCATCTATCCTCCCTACAACTACAAGGTGGTGGACGCCCTGATCACGAATTTCCATTTGCCGCAGAGCACGCTGCTGATGCTTGTCAGTGCCTTTGCGGGCAGGGAGCTGGTCATGAAAGCCTATCTGGAAGCCATCCGGGAACGGTACAGATTTTTCTCCTATGGAGACTGCATGTTGATTTTGTAAGGTCCCGGCGGTTTTTTCAAGTATCCTTTGGAAAAAGCGCGGATGGTTTTAAAGACTGTCTTCGGGAGGGTGCTGCGGGCGGAGGGACGGCGGCGGAACGCCGCCCGGGGAAGAATTGGAGTTCCGGCTTCTTCTGAGTTCCAGCAGGTTTTTTCCGTGGTTCCTGAGTTGGCGGAGGGTAATCAGCATATGCAGTATTTCTTCCAGCAGGATGTTCATCACGTTGGCATAATGACGGTCCGTGCTGTTCTGGCACAACCGGAGGAAATAGGCGGCTTCCAGTTCCGGGGCGTTCCATTTGTTCCGGATGATGCGGCTTCTGCGGGAGGCCCTGGGCCAGCAGGGATATCCCCGGTCCCTCAAATAAAGAAGGTAGCAGTCTTTTAACATGTCAAGCTGAAAGGTTGCGCCGGCACGTGCCGGCAGGGAGATGAAGGGGTGCATGTCTTTTACTCCCTCCAGCGTCATGTGGATGGTTGTTTCCGCAAGCACGGTCCAGTAGAGAATGGGTTCCGTTACGGCACGGCTCCTCCTGCGGAACCGCAGGTAGAAATGGCGGCTGAGCTCCAGGACGGAAAGGGCTTTAATGTAATGCGTCAGGACCGCCCGGCCGTATTGCCGGAAAATGAACTGTTCCAGCCTTTGCTGGAGATGGGCGTCTCCCATTGCCATCTCCTTCTTAAGAAGGTTCCACTGTTCCTTGAATATGGCATCTTCAGTCATAGATTTGAAAAAATCAATTATTTCCAATATAAAATAAATTAATTTCCTGGAAATTCAAATGGAATTTTGGTTATTTTATCAATTTTTCCAAGTTCAGGGGTATGGGCATGGAGTATGGAAGAGCCTGAGAACGAAAGTGTCTGCCCGGCGGACGTTCCTGCTTTGGATTTTCCGGGCCGGCGGATTATTTCCGTTGTCCGGCAGCAGGATGTAAAAATTGCCGATGGTGATGTATGGGTATTTGTCCGACCGCCAGTGCGGGACAATGACCCGGCAGCTTCCCGGGAATGAACAGGACGAATTTTACTAACACGTTTGATAGGAATCCCGTATGGGAAAATTTAATTAGAAGCGGTCGCAAATAGGGTATGATGAAAATTTGCCGGGACCATTTTTCATGCAAAAAGTGCGACTGCATTTCCATGCGGCGCAATGCGTTCTTGTGAGGGAAAATAAAACGCGATAGCGTAAAAACGACTTGGCGGTCAAGAATACCCCTTATCCCTGTCACGCGCGTATGGATCACGATTTCAGCCTTATTCTCACTTTTGTCGGCGGATTGGCCGCTGCCCTTCTTTTCGGCCTTATTGCCAGAAAACTGCATTTATCCCCGCTGGTGGGCTACCTGCTGGCCGGGGTGGCGGTAGGGCCGTACTCGCCGGGATTTGTTGCGGATTCCCATACGGTGGAACAATTCGCGGAGCTGGGCGTTATCCTGCTGATGTTCGGGGTGGGGCTCCATTTCCATTTGAAGGATTTGATTGCCGTGCAAAAAGTGGCCGTGCCGGGAGCCGTTGTCCAGATATCCGTGGCTACCGTGCTGGGGGTGCTGGTCGGGTGGATGTTCGGATGGTCCGCGATTTCCGGACTGGTTTTTGGTATGGCGATTTCCGTGGCGAGTACCGTAGTGCTGACGCGGGTGCTGGAAGACAACCAGAACCTCCATACGCCCGGCGGCCATGTGGCCCTGGGATGGCTGGTAGTGGAAGACCTGTTTACCATTCTGCTGCTGGTTCTCATTCCCGCCGTGATGGAAGCGCGCCAGAGCGGCGCCGGAGACTGGGGCGGCATTCTTTCCGAGCTTGGCTGGATGTTCGTCAAGCTGGCCCTGCTGGTGGCTCTGACGCTGTTTGCCGGGAAAAAAGTCATTCCGCTGGTGCTGCGGTACGTGGCCCGAACGGGCGCGCGTGACTTGTTTACGCTGGCTGTGCTGGTCATTGCGCTGGGCGTGGCGGTGTGCTCCGCGGAATTCTTTGGCGCTTCCATGGTTTTGGGGGCGTTTTTGGCGGGGATGGTTGTAGGCCAGTCGGACTTCTGCGCGCGCGCGGCGGCGGAAGCCATGTTGATGAGGGATGCTTTTGCGGTGCTCTTCTTCGTTTCCGTGGGGATGATGTTTGACCCGATGTCCGTGGGGGATTGCTGGCCTCTGGCCCTGGCAACGCTGGGGGTGGTGATGATCGGCAAGCCGCTGGCGGCTTATGTGGTTGTTCGTTGCCTGAGGCGGCCGGTGCTGCTGGCGCTGAGCGTATCCGTGGCCTTGGCTCAAGTGGGTGAATTTTCTTTCATTCTCGCCGGAATAGGTCTCATGTACAACATCCTGCCTCCGGATGCCAATCAGGCCATCATTCTGGCGGCTGTCGTCTCCATTTCCTTAAATCCCATCCTGTACCGGCAGATTGGACCTGCAGTCAAATGGCTGCAAAAACGCGGCATAGGGCTTGCGGACCCGGGGGGCGTGAACAGCATGGCCTTGCCCGCTCCGGATGCGCGGCGCGTGGTATTGGTAGGGTTTGGCCCCACGGGGCGCATCCTTAAGAGGATATTGAATGACAACGGGGTGGAAGTCATCATCGTGGAAATGAACATAGACACGGTTACCGCTATACGGGAGCAGGGAGGGGATATTGTTTACGGGGATGCCAGCCAGCGGGAAATTCTGCGCCATGCGGGTATTGAATATGCGGAAAGCCTGATTCTCTCTGCTTCCATTCCGGACGCCAAGGAGATAGTAGGCGTGGCTCTGGAGCTTAACCCTCATATTGACGTGATGATTCACACCAAGTACATGAGGGACGTGGATATACTGAAGGAAGCCGGCGCTTCCCAGGTTTTTTCCTCGGAATCGGAAGTAGCCCTGTCCATGGCGGAATATTTCCTGCGGGAAGGCGGTGCGGACGACGAACAGATCGTTTCCGAGCGCCAGCGCATTCGCGCGGAGCTGGACAGGGAAATGCCCGGAGTCTCCGTTGCGGGCCATTCATAATCGTTGGCTCCGCTTTGTCCGGGCGGAGGTTCCCATGCCCGGAATGGACACCGTTTCCCCTTCCCGGATTCGGAACATGTTTTTACGGGAATCCGGCAACAGTCATTCAACTTCTGCCCTGCCTGGACGGTTTAAGAATGACGGTAACGCGCCCCAGGTGGTGCAGTGCGTTTTCTATCTGGTTTTCCAGCTGCGAGGCGATCTGGTGGCATTCCCGGATAGTCAGGGAGGCGTCCACGGAACACACGCAGGTCAAGGTTGGGAAATTGTCCTCCCTGGTCAGGTCCAGCTTGAGGATCTTGCGGATGTTTCTGTGCTGCTGGAGAATGAGATTTACCTTCAGGCGCACTTCCTCCGGAGAAACCTGTTCCGCAATGGCGCTTGTTTCCATGTCGCGGCAATCCGGTTCAATGCGGCAAATTACCTTTTCCGGCTTGAGTTCATGCAGAATGGAATCCCTGAAAGCCTCCACCACATGGTAGCCGCGTTCCAGGGGCCAATCCGCCGGAATTTCCACATCCATGAAATAACAGGGGGCCTGTTTGCCGTGGCCTGCATAAAAACCGTGAATGCGGACATGGTGGCGCAAGGCCAGCCGGTGGATAATCATGTCCGGCTCCATATTGGAAAGATTCTCCCGCGCCGGTTCGATATGGACGATGACGTCCGCTTCCGGCAATTCATGCTTTACAATGCCTTCAATGGATTCCGCCACATCATGGGCGTCATCCACGTGCAGTTCCGCAGGCGCTTCCACATCCAGCTCTACAAAGATGCGCGAGCCTCCGTCACGCAGGCGGATGCGTTTGACCGGATAATCCGGGGCATTCTTTTTCATGGCGTCCAGCACCTGCCGCGTCAGGGAGGAAGAACCGCCGTCCATCAGGGCGTGGATGGAACGTTTGGCAAGGCCGAAAGCCACGGAACAAACCAGAGCCGCCACAAACAGGGCCGCAATGGCATCCGCCCTCTCCAGGAGGCCGTGCCAGGCTGATTCCGCGGGGACCAGATGGGCCAGCCAGATGCAGAAAAGACCCAGGAGCACGACTGCGGAAGACCAGATATCCGTGGTAAAGTGAAGTGCATCCGCTTCCAGGGCCTGGCTTTTGTGCTTTTTGGCTACCCGGCGGAGCATGGCGGAACGGTTCACATCTACCAGCAGGGATGCGGCCACTACGGCAAAAGCCCACCAGGTGAGGGTAATCTCCGCCTCATTGTAGAACAGACGGTCCACAGCCTCCCAGACAATCCAGGCGCAGGTAACTAAAAGGAGGGCTGTTTCCGCCAGGGCGGAAAGATTCTCCACCTTTTCGTGCCCGTAGGGGTGGCTTTCGTCCGCAGGGCGGGACGCCACTTTTACGGCGTAAAAAGTCATGGCCGCAGCCATCAGGTCCAGCCCGCTGTGCAGGGCTTCGGAAATGATGCCGAGGCTGCCGGTTACAATGCCGGCCCAGAGCTTGATGACCGTTAAAAAGGCGGACCACAGGACGGAGGAAAGGGCCGCATGTGATTTTTCCTGGTGCGCTGCTTGTTCCATAAGACAGGGAAAAAGAAAGAAGGGCATATCTAAGCCCGCCTCCCTTTCTTAGTCAATGATAACAGAGGCGGCGTTAGAACTCAGGCTTTGGCCCATGACGGAATCACCCCCTGCACCATCAGGGCTGGATGCGTAACAGGAGCCTGCTGTGCGGATATATTTTTTTATTTTCACTATTAAAGAAACAGTATTTTTTATTTTAAATAATCAAAATATATTAAAAATTAATTGAAGGCGGTAGAAGATAGCTCTGAAAGCAGCCGGTTGCCGTGACCTAAAAAAGTATTGCCAATGCTGGGGAATACGTTATTTTGCGTGTGTTGAGAGTGACTGCCAAGAGGTAGCCGGAGTTCCTGAAGGTGCGCGGCGTGTTCCCCGGCAGAGTATCCGGTACCTGTAACATATTTACGGATGGCCGCACCCTGATTCCCTTCCTGCGTGGTATTTGCAAATGACAATGTGTTCCCCGGGTTGCAGAACAGTTCCACTTGTTAGTTTGTCTCTTTTCACCTACACTTACTATTATTCCCAATTCTATGTCAGGACATAATAAATGGTCTAAGATCAAGTACGTTAAGGCTAAGGAAGACGCCAAGAAGGGCAAGGTTTTTGCCCGCTTTGCCCATGAAATCATGCTGGCCGCCAAAAGCGGCGGCGGAGATCCTGATCTGAATCCGCGCCTGCGCGCCGCCATTGACGGAGCCAAGGCCGTGTCCACCCCCAAGGAAAATATTGAACGCGCCATCAAAAAAGGCACCGGGGAACTGGGAGGAGCTACCATCCAGGAGATTACCTATGAAGGCTACGGCCCCTCAGGCACGGCTTTCCTGATTGAAGTGGCGACGGACAACACAAACCGTTCCGCTTCCGAGCTGCGTACCCTGTTCACCAAAAACGGAGGCAGCATCGGTACGCCCGGTTCCGTGGCTTACCAGTTTGAACGCAAGGGAGAGGCCCGCATCATGGCGGAAGGTCTTACGGAGGATTCCGCCATGGATCTGGCGCTGGAATGCGGCGCGGATGATGTGGAACAGGGGGATTCCGACAATGAATGGGTGTTTGTTACGAGCCCAACGGAGTTGAACAACGTGTGCGCCGCCCTGCGTGAAGCCGGGCATACGGTAATTTCCATGAAGCTGATTTCCGTGGCGCAGAATGCTTCCGTGATTAATGATCTGGAAACGGCGAAGGCCGCCCTGCGCCTGTATGAAGCGCTGGACGACTATGATGATGCGCTGAACGTCTTCTCCAATTTCGATGTGGCGGAAGAAATCCTTGAGCAGCTTGGTTAACGCTGTTGTCCTTCAGGAGACGCCTGTTGTTGCAGTTCAATTTTCTTTTCCATGTCTGATACCCCCCCAGATTTGACTCCGGAACAGGTTTCTCCGGAGCCGGCGCCCAAAAAACGTATTATCCGCAAAACCAAGTCTGCGGCGGAAGCTCCGGTAAAGCCCCAGACTGCTGCGGAAGTGCCCGGGACGGAACAGGATTCTTCCCCGGCGCCCCGCAAGCGGACGATAAGGAAGAAGGTTGCTGAATTGGCGGATGATGGGATGGAAAGTGTCGATATGCCGGGGAAGAAGACTTCCCGTAAGAGCAGTGCTGAAATCCCGGTGGAAGAAGCGCAGGATGTCCCTGCCAGGCCCCGGCGCGGACGCCCGCGCAAGAAGCCTGTGGAGGAGGTTCCGGAAACTGACGGCTCTGCGATTGTCTCCGGAACGGAAGCCGCCGTCAAGCCGGTGCGCAGGCGTGCTGCCAAGGCTGTTGCTCCGGAGAACGGTGATTCAGCCGGCCCTGAGGCGGAAATTGCCGTTCATGCGGCGCCCGCCGAGCCGGCTTCCGATTCTTCCGATTCTGTTCCGGAGCAGCCCGCAGAAGGCAGGCCGAAGGTTATTCGCCAGAGATTTGTGAGGAAACCGAGGGAACAGGAGCCGGAGGCGGATGCTTCCGTTCCGTCCATCAAGGTGGTGCAGGAAGGTGCGGCGGATTTTTCCGAAGATGCCGCCCGGGAGCCGCGTCGGACAAATGAGCCGCAAAGGCAGCGTTTTGACAGGCAGAACCGCCGGAATAACAACGACCGTTTCAACAAAAACCGGAATAACCGCCAGGATGGCCGCAATGGCAGAAACGGCAATGACCGGGTTAAAAACCGCTGGAATAATAATCAGGAGGGCGGAACCCCACAGAACAGCTCCCCCCGTGAACTGGCGCCGCCGGAACCGGTGGACGGGTTGCTGGAAATTACGAATAAGGGGTTCGGCTTTTTAAGGAAGCCGGATAATGATTTTGACGCTTTTGCGGAAGCCGTTTATGTGCCGCAGGATATGATCCGCAGGTTCGGTCTGCGTCCTGCCGTGTGGGTGCATGGGCAGGCCTGCCGTCATGACCGCGGCATTCTTCTGACGGAAATTGCCTCCGTTAACGGGGTTGCTCCGGAGAAAGCGCGCAAGAACCCGCACTTTGAAGAGCTCAAGGCGGTCAATCCTAATAAGCGCATTTCCTTTGAAACCCGGCCGGAGCGTTACACCACCCGCACATTGGATCTGATTGCTCCAATCGGGCGCGGCCAGCGCGGCCTGATTGTCTCTCCGCCCCGCGCAGGGAAGACGACGCTGCTTCAGCACATGGCGGAAGCCATTCTGGAGAATTACAGGGATTCCATTCACCTGATGGTGCTTCTGGTAGACGAGCGTCCGGAAGAAGTGACGGAGTTTAAACGTTCCCTCCCCGGAGCTGAAGTATACGCCTCTTCCAATGATGGAAGGGTGCGCGATCACTGCCGCATGGCGGAACTTTGCATTGAACGCGCCAAACGGCTTGTAGAGGCGGGGCAGCATGTTTTCCTGCTGATGGATTCCATTACTCGCCTGGCCCGCGCCTACAATAACGCTGACAAGGGAAGCGGCCGCACGATGTCCGGCGGCATTGATGCCCGCGCTCTGGAAATGCCCCGGCGCCTTTTTGCCGCCGCCCGCAATACGCGCCAGGCCGGTTCCCTGACTATCATTGCCACCGCCCTGGTGGAAACCAACAGCCGCATGGATGACCTGATTTTCCAGGAATTCAAGGGGACGGGCAATATGGAACTGGTGCTGAACCGCCGCATTGCGGAGCAATATATCTTCCCGGCCGTGGACATTCTGAAATCGGGGACGCGGAGGGAAGAGCTCATTATGCCGGAAGCATGGCTGTACAAGATGAATCTGATCCGCCGCGCTTTAGCCGGGCATAAACCCGTAGAAGCCATGGAACGGTTCCTGTTTTTCCTGAACAAATACCCCAGCAATACCCAGATGCTGTTGGATTTGAAACAGAAAGCGTAGGTTTCCCGATGGCGCAGAGCCTTGGAGGCTTGCGGAATTCCGGACGGAAAAGCGGGAAGCATTTGTCTTTCCTGATGAGTCAGGAGCGTGCTTAAACGCCTTTTTTGCTGTTCCAGATGGCGATATGCAGACGGTCTGAAAAACGAAGACCGTAGCGGAGACACCATTCCACCGCCTGCGCACGCATGGCGTTCAACTCATCCCGTGTGGAGGCCAGGGGCATGATCAGAATTCGTTCCGGGGGAATGTCCGCTTCGGAAGCCCGCCGCAGAACGGCCCTGACATCGTCCTCGCACGCCACGACGAATTTGAACCAGGCTTTCTCCGTACCCGCCAGACAGCGCAGGATATCCGGTTTCCAAGTCTTAACGTCGTTATTGCCTGAATGGGGGAGTTTGGGAGATACGTTGAATTGCGTGACGCGTTTCAGCAGTTCCGTATCCGGCATGATGGTGCCGTTGGTTTCCATTTCCACGGCATGATCCGGCAACAGGCGCAGCAGGGCGGGAAGCGCCTTTTGCTGAATGAGCGGCTCCCCTCCGGTCAGGACCAGTCGGCGGCATGGATAATGGAGCACCAGTTCAGCCGCCTTTTCAGGCGCGAGGCGCATTCCGGGAACCGTTCCGTTCCAGGAATACGCCGTATCACACCAGGAACAGGCCAGATTGCAGCCTGCCAGACGCAGGAAAACGCAGGGTGTTCCCTGGGAGACTCCTTCCCCCTGAATGGAATGGAAAATTTCCGGTTGTCCGTGAATCTGGGCCAGTGTGAGCATGATCAGGCTGGCCTGAGACTATCATATCCCTGCCGTCCGTCAACGACTCCCTGAGGGAAGGCGGGTGCTTCCTTGTTCTCCGTGCATTTCATTTTCCGGCAGACGTTCAACTGTTGCTGCTGCGGAAGGCCGCACCCGTGAACAGGAGCAGGATAAATCCCGCGACGGAGGCTGCACCCGTGAACAGTTTCTGAAAGGAGGCATGGTCTTTTTCCTTCTTTGCCAGCTTTTTCACTTCTTCCCTGGAAACTTTCCGCATGGCCGCGCGGGCTTCGTCATAGGCCCGGGATGCCTGTTCTTCTTTTTTACGGGCCTGTTCCAGAGTTTTCCGTACATCTCTGGACAGCTCCCTGTATTCGGCAGACGCCAGCAAGTCTTCATCGCCCGGTTCCGGGACAGCGGATTCGTCCCGGTCATCGTCGGCCAGAACCTTGTTTTTCTGTTCGGTGAGTTTCTCCTCCGCCTTCTGCATCAGGCGTTCCTGTTTGCCAGACTTTTCTTCCAGAGTTTCCAGCGCCGCATCTACGGCTTTCATTTTTTCCTTAGCAGCTGCGGTTTTCTGGCGGATAAGGTTCATCTGTGCCTGAAGTTCGGAAATATTTCCCTTCTGAGGGGCAATCCCGGACAATTTCTTCCTGCTTTTGGCCTCTTCCCGTTTTTGGGCCAGTTCGCGTTCCGCCTGTTCCAGTTCCGCCTGAATGCTCCTCTGCTGATCGGTCAGCCTGTCAAGCTGGGTTCTCATTCCCTCCTTTTTCCGGAGCAGTTCCTCCCTGGCGGATTTGGTGCTTTCCCTTTGCCTTTTCATGCGGCGGCGCAGCCGGTCAATCTTCTGGTCGTGTTCCTTCACTTCTTCCTGCTGGTCCGCCACGTTTTTCTGGTAGGCGGCATCCTGGATTTCCTGATGCTGCTGCCTTTTTTGTTCGAGATAAGCTTGCTGGAATCTCTCTATGTCTTCTTCCGCCGCCCGGGTGGCATCCTGGGCATCATCCAGCTTCTTTCGGGATTGGATAACGGCTTTTTCCAATATTGCGGCCTCCTGTTCCAATGTTGTTTTTTGGGCGGCCAGTTCCTTTCCTTCCGGGGAAATGCGGTTTTGATAGTACCAGACGGAAAATCCGGCGGTTAACAGGGTCAGGAGAAGCAGTACGTAACGCATGGATATGTTCCGACGATTCGGTCAATGGTATAAAAATGGGTAAGCCTTGTCAACATGGCAGAAATAAGAACCGCCCGCTTCCCTCCGGAGATGAAGGAAGCGGGCGGTCTGAAAAGCAGGTTTCCGGAAACGCGTCTTTCCCTGTTAAAGATTCAGGGAAAACGCAGAGATGGCATCTATCTCTTTCGCGATTTTATCCAGCAGTTCATCGGAAACCGGCTGGTTGGTCTTAATCACGGTCAGGGCCTCCCTGGTGGCGTGGTCGGCCGGAGCGGCGATGTTGTCAATGTTGATTCCATTGGAAGACAGGGCGGAGCCGATGAGGGCGATAACACCCGGGCGGTCCTTGTAGCGCAGGCATAATGTCGTGCCGCGCAGGTCCGCGTACAATCCGTTGAAATTGTTCAGGCGGGAGACCATGGGGATGCCTTCCGTCACCACGCCGCGCACGCTGGTGTGGAAATATTCCTCTTCCTCTTCCATGGCCACGTCCAGCGTGATAGAATCTTCATAAGGTTTGTCGTCTTTGGGTTCCCTCGCTTTGAAAACGATGCCGTGCTCCCGCAGGGATTCTTCCGCGGCGGCAGGCATGAGCCCTTTTTCCGCATGCGGCAGAAGGCCTTCCAGAATGGGGGCCGTAAACCATTTGCGGAAAATGCGCAGGTTGCCGTAAAAAGTGCATTCCACGCGGCGGATGGGCTTGTTGCCGCCGGCCTTGCGCGCCAGGGAGGCGAGCAGAAACGCCAGTTGAAGATGGGCCGGATTGAGGCCGCTGGGGGATTCCCCGTTCACCACGCAGGAGGTGTCGCCGTCGGAAAAGTAGGCGATCATCTGTTCTGCGGCGCGTTTGGCCGCTTTCGTATTGGCCTCCCGGGTGTTGGCTCCCAGGTGGGGAAGAATCAGGTCCGCAATGGGGGCGGAAGGCTTCTCTCCGGGTGCGTCCTTGGGATGTACGTCCGTCAGGTAGCCGATGTTTTTGCCTGCGGCCTTGGCGGCGGCCAGCGCTTCTTCATCCACCACGCCGTAGCGGGAGCAGTTGATGAGCACTGCTCCGTCTTTCATTTTTCCAATGAGCTCCGCGTTCACCATGTGGTGGGTGGAGGGGCCGCCCGGAACGTGCAGGGTAATAATGTCGCACTGGGAGAAAATATCTTCAATGCTGGTGGGGGTGACGCCGATGTTCAGGGCGCGCTGGCGTGCCAGAAAGTGGTCGTAGCCCAGCAGAATGGGTTCAAATCCCTGAAGGCGCTTGACGAGGTTGCGGCCGATGTTGCCCAGGCCGATGATGCCCACCGTCTTTTTGGTCAGCTCGCTGCCCATGTATTTTTTCTTTTCCCACAGGCCTTCCCGGGTGGTGGCGTCCGCCTGGACGATGTGGCGGTAGTAGGCCAGAATCATGGCCATGACTTCTTCCGCCACAGCATTGGAGTTGGCTCCGGGGGTATTCATGACGTCCACGTTTTTTTTGCGGGCGTACACAATGTCAATGTTGTCGTAACCGGCTCCGGCGCGGACGACCAGCTTCAGGGAAGGAAGGGCGTCCATGATTTCCGGAGTGACTTTTTCGCTGCGGACGATCAGAGCCACGGCATCCGGATGGGCGGCTACCTGTTTTTCCAGAGGCGTATCAGCGTCCTGGATGACTTCATAGCCGGCCGTTTTAAGCGTGTTGGCCGCTACGTCGGAGAGTTTGGTAGGAATAAGGACCTTGTTCATGTTGGTACGGTGGAAAAGATTATTGTTCAATGGTATGGATAAAAAGTCCGCTGCGCAGCTTGGGTTCAAACCAGGTGGATTTGGGAGGCATGATTTCTCCGGCGTCCGCTACGCGGAAAAGGTCGGCCATGGTGACGGGATACAGGGAGAAAGCCAGCGCCATTTCCCCGGAACAGCGGCGTTCCAGTTCTCCCAGACCGCGGATTCCTCCTACGAAGTCGATGCGGTCGCTCGTGCGTGGATCGTCAATGCCCAGAATGGGAGCCAGCACATTCGCCTGGAGGATGGCGCAGTCCAGGCTTTCGATGGGATGGCCGGCCGGGAAGGTTCCCGGTTTGGCCGTGGCGGAATACCAGCGTCCATTCAGATACATGCCGAACTCATGCTTGGCGCGGGGGGCGTAGCCTTCTCCGGGAATGGTATCCACAGGATTTATGTCAAAGGAGGTACGGAGTTTTTCCATGAATTCCTCTTCAGTCAGGCCGTTCAGGTCGCGTATGACGCGGTTGTAGTCCATGATGAAAAGGTCTTCATCACAAAAGACGACAGCCATCAGGTAGTTGAATTCTTCCTGCCCCGTGTAGTCCGGGTGTTTCTGGCGGCGCCTGGCGGAAACGGCGGCGCTGGAAGCCGTGCGGTGGTGCCCGTCCGCAATGTAAAGGGCGTCCACTTCCTCAAAGCTTTTGCGGATGTCTTCCACCGTGCCGGGCTCGGAAACGGGCCACAGGATATGGGTGACGCCGTCCTCCGTGGTAAAATCATATTCGGGTTTGTGGAATTTAATCCACTCCCGGATGATGGCGGAAAGACCTTCATGTTTGCGGTAGGCCAGGAATACCGGTTCCGTCTGAGCGGAGCAGGCGTCAAAATGCTCAATCCGGTCAAGTTCCTTTTCCCTGCGGGTCAGTTCGTGCTTTTTAATGGCGCCGCTGGCATATTCATCCACGGAGGCGCAGCCGACGATGCCCGTCTGTACGCGCCCCCACATGATTTGTCGGTAGATGTAGAAAGACGGCCGTTCATCCCGGAAGAGGTAACCTTCGCGGACAAACCTTTCCAGGTTTTCCCTGGCCTTGGCGTAGGTTTCCGGGGCATGGATGGCGGCTTCGCTCGTGTCGATGTCGGAACGGCAGATATGGAGGAAAGAGGCATCATTTCCGGCGGCCATTTCCTCGGCTTCCCGGTGGTTCATGACATCATAAGGGAGGGAGGAGACCCGCGCGGCCAGTTCCCGAGGAGGGCGCAGGGCGGGGAAGGGATGGAGAGTGGACATGGAAGGAAGAGTTCGGAAAGTCAGTAATGGGAAGGATGATATAGCGCACGAATGCTGGAAACAAGCCCGGCCAAAATGCATGCCGCAATGAACAGCAGCAAATAACGTGAAATGGAGTCCTGAAAGAACGGGTTGTCCCGGAAAGACCGTGCCTGATTGAAAGTTTGGACGATGACGAATGCCGCCGGGATGCGGAAAAGATCAAAGATGAACAAGTTCCGGGATATCCGCGATGTATCTTGTTCCCGGCGATTGTTCCGTTCATGTTCCGGCGGAAGCGTTCCGCCCTCTTTTCCGGACGGAGCCGGAAAAGAGGGCAGGGGCCTCGCTTATTTGAGCTTCAGGATATCCACGATGCCGGACGTGATGGAGCGCATGTCATCCATCGTCAGCTCGCCCATGTGGGCAATGCGGAACGTTTTGTTCTTCAAGTCCCCGTAACCGTTGCCGAGCTGCATGCCGCGTTCAATCAGGGAGTTGTTCAGGGCGGCGATGTCAATGTCCCTCGTGTTGCTGATCACCGTCAGGGTGCGGGAAAGGTGGTCCCGGTTGGCAAAGACGCTGAAATATTCATCTGCCCAGGAACGCACGAATTCGGCCATGGCTTCATGACGCGCAAAGCGGTTTTCCACACCTTCCTGCATGATGCGCTGGAGCTGGAGGTCCATGGCGTACATGATGGAGATGCAGGGAGTGTTCGTGTACTGGTAGTCCTTCTTCTGGATGGTGTCGTAAATGGAACGCAGGTCAAAGTAGCAGCCGCGGTTGGGAACGGAGGCGGTGCGTTCGTACGCTTTTTGGGATAGCGTGCAGACAGCCATGCCGGGAGGCAGGGCAAGCGCTTTCTGGGTGGAGGTCACCAGTACGTCCACGCCCAGCTTGTCCGTTTCAATCCGGGAGCCGGCGGCGGAACTCACGGCGTCCATGCACCACACGACATCCGGGTATTTTTTAAGCACTTCCGCAATTTCCTCCACCGGGTTCTGGATGCCGGTGGACGTCTCATTGTGCGTGATGCAAATGGTGTCGTATTTGCCGGTGGAGAGGGCGGCGTCCACCATTTCCGGGGTAGTGGGCTGCCCCAGTTCGCTCTTGAAAATATCGGAGGGCACGCCGTTGCCCGTAGCGATCTTGTACCATTTGTCGCCGAAGGCGCCCACGGAAAAAATGGCGGCGCGTTTGGCGGTGCAGGAACGCACGGCGCCTTCCATCAGGCCCGTACCGGAGGAAGTGGAAAGCAGAATTTCCTGTTCCGTCAGCAGGATGCGGCGCAGATTGTTGGAAATGCGGCGCTGCAGGGCGGAGGCCGCTTTGGATCGGTGTCCCATCATTGGGCCGCTCATGGCGGCAAGTACTTCAGGTGCTACTTCAGTGGGTCCGGGAATGAATAATTTGGTTGCCATTTGTTTTTAAGAACTGGGTACGCATACTATAGCGTCTCCAAACGGTTTGACTATGAATTTTTGTTGAGCCTTACCGGGAAAACCTGCCGCGGCAGCGGAGAAAGCAAAGAGAGGATGTCTGTATTGGGCGGCACAGATGGCCAGTCGGGAGTAATGCGGGCGGGATGCGGCGCTCCGCATGTTCCGTCATCCCATGCCGGCATGGTTCCTCCGGTGATCCTTTTCAACCGGATTTTCTGGCAGGAAATCAGGATGGAACGAGGCGGTGAACCTGTGCTGAAACGGTTCTCACGTTCTGACGGTGAAACGGCTTTTTTCTCCTGTTCGGAAAGGCAGGGCGCAGGCGTTGCCCTCTTTCCGCAGGAGGAATGTTTTTGGAATTTAGAGGCTGATCAGCTTGACCAGCCAGTAACCTCCGAAGAAAAGCCAGATATACAGGAAGCCTGCAAGCAGGAAAGGCCGCGCTCCGGCTTTCTTAAACTTCTCAAAGCTGGATTCCGCGCCCAGGGCCGTCATCGCCATGGTCAGCAGGAATGTATCCAGGGTGTTTATGGCGTCCACAAGTCCGGCAGGCAGCAGGTGCAGGGAATTAAAGCCAATGACGGCAAGGAACAGGAAGGCGAACCAGGGAATGGTAATTTTCCGTTTTTCCCCGTTTGCGCCGGAAGAGGGGTCCCTCCGGGCCAGGACAATGCTCAGGACGACCAGCACCGGGGCCAGCATCATTACCCGGATCATTTTGACGATAATGGCCGGATCGGAAATAGCTTGCCCCATGGCGTTGCCGGCGCCCACCACATGCGCCACTTCATGAAGGGTGGCTCCGGTAAAAAGCCCCATTTGTTCCGGCGTCAGATCCAGTATTCCGGCCCGGTGCAGGGCTGGATACAGAAACATGGAGAGCGTGCCGAAGATGACCACGGTGGAAACGGCCACAGCGGCTTTGTAAGGTTTGCTTTTGACGACGGGTTCCGCCCCCAGAACGGCTGCTGCCCCGCAAATGGAACTGCCGATGGAGGTCAGCAGGGCCGTGTCCCTGTCCATTTTCAGCAGGCGCCCCAGCCCGGCTCCCAGAAGAATGGTGAGAGTGACCACAATAAGGTCGAGCGCCAGGGCGGAGCCGCCGATGTCGATGACACTTTGAAAAGTCAGTTTGAATCCGTACAGGACAATGCCTGTTCTCAAAACCTGCTTGGTGCAGAACTGAATGCCGGGAACCCATGTTTCCGGAAGGTGGTTGCGCAGGCTGTTGGCGTAAAGCATTCCCAGCACGATGCCGACGATCAGCGGGCTGAGGGAAAGATGTTTCACCCATTCAAAATCAGCAATGTAAAAAGCGGAAAAGGAAAACAGAACAATAAGCAGGATGCCGTGGAGGGGATTGGCTAGATGTTTGGGAGACATGGTCGGTAAATGATGGTTGCGGCTGCCTGTTGTATCTGGCCGGGAGCGTACCGGATTGGCTGCGGAATGATATACGATGCAACCATTATAAAATCTAATTAAAAATTGTTATAGCCAATTAAATTTTGTTATAATAATATCGGCAGAACTTGATGAACAGTTCATTGATTCTGCTGTGGTCTCCATGTCCTGCGACGAAGTGGAAGGTGCGGCGGATTTCCAGGTGGCGGAGATGTATTTCCTTCAAACTTCCGCGTTTGAATTCTCCCCGGACGGCAAGGGAGGAGAGAAAAGAGCACGCCGGAGAATGCTCCAGATACATCTTGATGCTTTCCGTATTGCCCAGCGTCATCAGAACATGGAGGCCGGAAACGGAGATCCCGTGTTTTTTCAGCGCTTCCTCCACCACCCGGCGCGTGCCGGACCCCGGTTCACGCATGATCAGGGGCACATGGGAGAGTTGCGGGAGGGAAAGCCCTTCACTGGGCACGGCGGCCTGCATGCCTCCTGCCAGAATAATTTCGTCCTCCATAAATGGCTGGTAATGCAGGTCCGCGCGCGTTGCCGTGCCTTCCACGATGCCAAGCTGCACGGATTCATCCTGGACGGCCTGTTCTATTTCCTCCGTATTGCCGCTTTTCAGCCATATGCGTATTTCCGGGTAATGGCGGTTGAACAGGGCCAGCAGCGGAGGCAGCACATACTGGGACATGGTGGAGCTGGCTCCCAGGCTCAATTCGCCGGAAACAGGGGAATTGCGGCCAAAGGATATTTCTTCCGCCAGCGTTTCGTATTCCTTGAGGATGCGGCGGGAATGGGCCAGCAGGCGCACGCCTTCCGCCGTCAGGGCAATCCCTCGCCCCTCCCTTTTGAACAGACGGGCGTCCAGCAGACGTTCCAGTTCCTTGATATGCCGGGTGACGGCCGGCTGCGTGATGAACAGTTCCTCCGCCGCGCGCGTAAAATTCAGGCGCCGTGCGACGGTTTCAAACACTTTCAGCCGGAAATCCGTAATCATGGAGAGGAAATAATATTCAACCATGCCGCCGGGGGAACGGCAAGCTCCTTTCCTCCGCATGATGGCGTACGGCGCTGGGAATGGCGCTCAAGCGCAAGACGCGCGGGTGCCCGTAATATTCCGGAACCGTACATCCTCTGAACGGCAGGTGGCGGAAGGGAGTCCAATGCCTATATGAAACTGCATTCCATGATTATTGCCGGCGGAGCCGGCCTTTTGTTGTTGGGGGCCTGTTCCCCCTCTTCCTATCAGACCACATTTCCGGAACCGGCTTATGTAAAGGTTTCCACCAATAACGGAGCTTATGCTCCTTATCCGGACGATCCTGTCGGCCAGCAGGAACTGGTGTACTGGTATAATTCCCTTGCCGCTCCAATGACGGTGGTTGCGGAGGTCCCGCCTACTCCCATTGTCACGACAGGCCCGGGTCCGGTTGTTCTTGATTCCAGCGATTTCTCCGCGAAATTGTACCGCGACAGAACGGAAATCAAAAAGAAGGATAAGGCCGGCAATTGGGTTACCAGCGTACGCCCCACCACCCCCGCAGACCAGCGCATGAGGAATTACGTGATGGCTTCCAAAAAAGCCCGTTAGATTTTTCCTCCGTTGACGAAAGACCTTTCCGGCCTGCGTTCCTCTCCGGAGGAAGCGGGCCCGGCTTGTTTACGGGCAGATTTTTCTTCCCATTCTTCCGGGCAAATGGGGCGCCGGCGGATAATTTTTCCCGGCCAGGGCAAATAGGCGTCCGTGTAAAAGGTGGAACCGCAACCCCGGCATTCCAGCATGATGCCTGTATCCGGCCTTCTTTGTTCTTCCGGAGTTTGCGGAGCAGAATAAAGCCCGGCGTTTCCGCAGTGCGGGCAGCGGATGGGAAGGGGAATGGTGTGTTGAACAATCAGCGTTGCCGCGTAAGCGAGTGCCCAGGCAATGTAGCCCGCCCAGAAAGGCCATTCCGGATGAAGCAGCCAGACTGCTGCAATAAGGAGAGCGGAGCACAAGGCATACAGAAGGCTCCGCTTCTGCCTTCCGGCAAGGAGATGGAAGCAATAAACCGTATCCTGCATAAAAAGGAAGGAGATGAATTTACAGGTCATCCAGCGTCCATTCATCCTTCCATTCCAGGATAATCTGGTCACCCTCCCATTTCATGGGCAGCCACAGGTAACGGCCGTCAATGGCGTTTTTGGGCCGCCAGATGTCCGCCATGAAGATGAATTTTCCGGGTTTGCCCTGCACGGGCAGGATGAAAGTGCTCTGGCCGCCGAACGTGATGCCTGCCTTGGGCCCCACGCAGGGATTTTTCAATTCCATCCATGGGCCGGCGATGTTTTTGGCCACGGCGCTGCGGGCGGCGTTGGGAGCCCAGCCCGTGCATCCGGAAGCGATAAGATAGTATTTGCCCTTGTGTTTGCAAATAGCAGGAGCTTCCATGTAGCGGTTGATGAACGCCCGGACATATTTTCCCGTATGCCCCGTGTAATCCGGCGTCAGCTCCGCGATGTGAAGGGTGATATTGCCTTCCGAGGAATATATGTGGTAGGCTTTTCCATTGTCGTCCACAAAAATGGTCATGTCCCGGCTCATCTGCCCGCCGGGATAGTCCCTGCGGATGATGCGGACGTAGTCGGGCATTTCCTTGGTGAATTCGGTCGTCTGATCCTTTTTATCCATGTTCAGGGGCCATTTGCCCGGGTTGACTCGCCCGGCTTTCAGGAACTTGAATGGCCCTGTGGGTTTTGCTGCCGTTGCCACCCCCGCGTAAGCGGATCCATATCCTTTCCCCTTGAGTTCCAGGTGGAACCACATCACGTACTTTCCGGTCTTTTTGTTGTAAACCACTTTGGGGCGTTCCAGGATGCAGCCTTTGGCGATGGGGTGGGAATGATCCCCCTCCACCACCTTCAGGGCGATTCCTTCGTCCTTCCAGTTATAGAGGTCTTTGGAGGAATAGCAGTGAACCCCTACCTGGGCATAGTTTCCTGCGTCCCCCTCCACCTTGTGTTCCCCGTACCAGTAATAGGTTCCCTTGTCGTACAGGATGCCGCCGCCGTGGGCGTTGATGTGCGCGCCGTTGTTGTCCGTCCAGATTTCCCCGGGTCTGAAGGAGGTGTGTTTAATTGGGGTTTCTGCTGCGGCAACGGAGAAAAGGCAGCATGCCAGATTAGCGGAAAGGATGGCTGTTAATATTTTCATATGTATTGGAGGTAAACGTACTACATGTCTTTCAGCGTCCATTCGTCCTTCCATTCCAGTTTGATCTGGTCTCCGTCAAACTGGATGGGAAGCCACATATAGCGGCCGTCAATGGCATTTTTGGGCCGCCAGATGTCCGCCATGAAGATGAATTTTCCGGGCTTGCCCTGCACGGGCAGGATGAAAGTGCTCTGGCCGCCGAACGTGATGCCTGCCTTGGGCCCCACGCAGGGATTTTTCAATTCCGTCCATGGGCCGGCGATGTTTTTGGCCACGGCGCTGCGGGCGGCGTTGGGAGCCCAGCCCGTGCATCCGGAGGCGATGAAATAGTATTTGCCTTTATGTTTGAAGATGGCGGGAGCTTCCATGAAGCGTCCGGGAAATGCCCGGACGAATTTTCCCGTATGTCCCGTGTAATCCGGTGTCAGCTCCGCAATGTGTGTTGTGCTATTTTCTTCAGAAGAATAAATGTGGTAGGCCTTGCCGTCGTCATCCACAAAAATGGTCATGTCCCGGCTCATCTGTCCTTTTTCAAAATCCTTCTTGAACATATCCTCGGAACGTACGCCTTCGGGCAGCGCGCTGGAAGTCAGGCCGGGTACCCCTTTGAATGTCTCCATGGTTTGGTCCTTTTTATCCATGTTCAGGGGCCATTTGCCCGGGTTGACTCGCCCGGCCTTCAGGAACTTGAATGGCCCTGTGGGTTTTGCTGCCGTTGCCACCCCCGCGTAAGCGGATCCATATCCTTTCCCCTTGAGTTCCAGGTGGAACCACATCACGTACTTTCCGGTCTTTTTGTTGTAAACCACTTTGGGGCGTTCCAGGATGCAGCCTTTGGCGATGGGGTGGGAATGATCCCCCTCCACCACCTTCAGGGCGATTCCTTCGTCCTTCCAGTTATAGAGGTCTTTGGAGGAATAGCAGTGAACCCCTACTTGGGCATAGTTTCCTGCGTCCCCCTCCACCTTGTGTTCCCCGTACCAGTAATAGGTTCCCTTGTCGTACAGGATGCCGCCGCCGTGGGCGTTGATGTGCGCGCCGTTGTTGTCCGTCCAGATTTCTCCGGGTCTGAAGGAAGTATGTTTAATTGGGGTTTCTGCGGTGGAGACGGAAGCCGCACTGTAAAACAGGCAGAGCGCCAAAAGCGATTTCATGGTATTTATCATGGCCGGGATAGTGTGGAAATAGAGGATGGAGAAGGTTCCGGTTGGCCGTACAGCTTGTCCCAGGCGCGGGAAAGAGCGTACAGGGCATATCCGGTGCCGTAGAATTTGTGGTAATTATACAGGGGGTAGTCCCACCAGGCCCCGTCTGTTCCCTGGCGGGTGAGAATATCGTCCGCCAACAGGGATGCATGACGCTTTACCTGGTTTGGCGCCAGCATGTCCAGGCACATTCCTGAATAATAGTATCCGTAATAGAAAAAATAGCCGGAATTCTGGGCGAAACTCTCGTGGGGAGTTGGTTTATGCAGGGCCATCGTCAGCCATCCCCTGCGGCTCCACAGGCGGTCCAGGCCGTCCACAAGCTGGCGCAGGGAGATGTCCTCCGGTTCCCAGAGCCTGATGGCGTAATCACAGGCGGGAGTCCGGGCCAGGCTGCCGGTATGGCGGTTGATGGGCCTGCCGGGATAGAAGGAATGGGAAAGGGAATAAACATAGGTTCCCGCAGGCGTCCTCTGGGATTTGAGGAATTTCAGCGCGCGGGTGAATATTTTATCATCAAGGGAAAGGCCGAATGATTTTCCTGCCATCCAGGCGGAGATAAGGACGGTTCCCGTCAGGAAAGAGGTGGGCTGTGCCGCAGGGCGTTTGCTGAAGCCGGAATAAGTGAGGTAGCCCCAGCCCCCCATGGCGGAAGCCAGTTCATTAAGTTTTTTTACCTGGGAGCGGGCGCATTCCTTCAGTTCCCGGTAGCGAAGGCTGTCCGGGGCCAGTCTTGCAGCCCTCATGCTCATGGCATCCAGCACGTAAGTATGCGCCCAGGTGTTGTAAACGCACAGAGCGTCGCCGCGTTTCAGATGGGGCATCGTACGGATTAGATAGTCTTCAGCACGGGTCATGGCTTCCTGCACGGCGGGTTCATGATGCAGGGGGCTGGCGTTGAGCCCTGCAATGCACAGGGCGGTACTGGCTGTTTTGAAGGTGAGGGGCCCGTCCGGGTAGGGGCAGAGGATGTTCCAGGTGCCGATTACCCGGTGGTCGCCCCAGGAGCCGTCCTTATTTTGCGTTTTCAGCAGGAAATCCACGCCGCGGCGGAATGCCCTGTCAAATTGTCCGGGTTTTGCGGGGGAAATATCCGAGATTTTGGCGATTGGAATAACATCCGTTTTTTCCTCTGGCACGGATTCCCCCTGCGCTGCGGGAAGATGCAGGCACAAGGTGGCGAGAAAAATGGTCGTCAGCGGGCGGAACATGGGTCATGAAGTTGTTGCCGCATCAGAGGGATACAGGGATTCTCTGACGCGGGAGACGGCATATAAGGCATATCCGGTGCCGTAGAATTTGTGGTAATTGTACAGGGGGTAATCCCACCAGGACCCGTCTTCTTCCTGCATGGGCAGGAGGTCGCTTGCCAGATGGGCCGCATGGCGCGCCAGGTGTCCCGGCGCCACTTCCTCCAGGCAGCGGGCGGCGTAATAATACCCGTAATAGAAAAAATAGCCCGCGTTCTGGGCAAAGCTTTCATGGGGAATGGGTTTCTTTACAGCCAGCGAAAGCCAGCCGCCGCGGCTCCAGATGCGTTCCAGGCCGTCTTCCAGCTGACTCCTGGAAATAAAGGACGGGTCATACCGCATCAGAGCCAGATCCCCGGCGGGAGTGCGGGCCAGGCTGCCGGTGTGGCGGTTGATGGGCCTGCCGGGATAAAAGGAATGGGAAAGGGAATAGACGTAGCTGCCGGCGGGCGTCCTCAGTTTTTCCAGGCAGGCGACGGCGCGTTTGACGATGCGGGGTTCCGCTTTGAGGCCAAAGGCCTGTTCCGCGTCCTTGTAGGCAAGAAGGACTGTAGCCGTCAGGAAGGAAGTGGGTTCCCCAATGGGACGCTTGGAAAAAGTTTCAAATGTGTAATAGCCCCAGCCGCCCTGGACGTCCGCCATCTGGTCCAGCGCTTTGACTTGGAGGGAGGCCACCTTTTTGAGTTCTTCGCGCAAAGGGGCATCCGCAGGAAGGTTCCGCGCCGCCCGGCTCAGGGCGGAGAGGCCGTAGGCATGGCCCCATACGCCAAGCACGGTACGGGTGTCTCCCCGTTTCAGGGTGGGCAGCGTGGTTAGCAGGTACTGCAGCGCCTTGTCCAGGGATGCCTTGACGGCAGGGTCTTCTTTCAGGGGGCTGGTCAGGAGGCCGATCACGCACAAAGAGGTGGAGGCTGTCCTGAATGATCTGGGGCCTTCCGGATAAGGGCAGAGAACATTCAGACCCTTGGTGCGCGTATGGTTTCCCCAGGAACCGTCCCTGTTCTGTTCTTTCAACAGAAAGTCAGCCGCCTTCCGGATAGAAGCGTCCAGCGTTTCCCGGGAGGGAGGCGGAACATCCGGAACCCTGGCAATGGGAATGGTATCCCTTTTTTCCGCTTTTTCCGCCGGAACAGGAGCGCAGAGCGCCGTACTGGCTCCAAGGGCGGCAAGGAAAAGGACGGCTTTATTCATGGGGATCCGTTAAGGGAAATCAGGCCTGTTGGTCCTTGATGGTCACCTGGACGGGAAGGCCGGGGGCGAAAATCTGGCTGGCGGGAACCTTGGGCGTGATGATAATGCGGCGCTTGCCGTCTGCTCCCGGAATGGGGCTGGCTTCCGTAATAACGCCGGGAATCTGCATGTTCGTTATTTTGATGACGACGGTTTCCCCCACCTTGGGCGTAGCGGTGGAGTCCGGAAGAGTAGCCTGGACAATCAGTTCCGAGTCTGGCGGAACGATGGTGGCGATTTTGTCAAAAGCTCCCAGTTTGCCGCCGGGTTTCAGCTTTTCCGCCACCGGAATGGCCACCCACTTGTCCGCCACATATCCGCCGTACAGCAGGATGCCGTTTTCCGGGGCCTTGAAAGAGGCCATTTCCCGGTCTGCTTTCAGTTCATTGTACTTATTCTGAAGGCGTCTCAGGGAGACTTCCGCCTCCGTCAGGGCTATCTTTTTCTGTTCCAGATCAAAATCCGCCTGCTTCCGTGCCTGTTCCAGATCCATCTGCTTTTCCTTGACTGCCGTAGCATAGTCTTCCCCCAGGCGATGAATATTGCGCAGCTTGGCCAGTTCCGCAACGAGTTTGGCTCCCTGAACGGCAAATTCGCTTTCACCAAGTTCATTTTTCAGGCGTTTCAAAATGATCTCTTCCGTTTCTTCCGCCACCTGGTCATCCTTGTACATCTTGGTAAGCTGGTTCAGCTCTTCCTGTTTGTAGGACATGTGGCGCAGGGCTTTGTTGACGCGTTCCTCTTCTTCCGCCAGCATGCGGGCCTTCCGTTTTTCCAGAAAATCCTTTTGATCCTCTTCCGTCCGTGTCAGGGCCGTCTGATATTTTTGCAGGGCCAGGGCGGAACGTTCCTTCTGCTGGTCCAGGGCGTACCGGAGTTTCAGCACCTCCAGGTTCTTGCTCTTGATGGCGCGTTCATAATCTTCGATGCTATTGTCCAGTATGCGGAAGTCCGCCTGAGCTACGGATTCCCCTTTCTTGACGGAACTTCCCTGCGGCATGATGCCGAGCAGGAAAATGTCCGAGGTCCCCTTGGGGGAGAAGGAAATGGATTTGGTATTTTTTTTGGGAAGAAGAATGCCCGGGGCAATGGAATCCGCCAGGGAGGGAATTCCCAGGGACAGGGCGGCCAGAAGTCCGGCCATGGTAAGGGATGTGCAGTTCATAATAATAGGATGGGATCAGGACTGGTGAGCGGAGAAGGGGACGAAACGTCCCTTCTTTCCAAGAATAACGGTGTGAAAAGCGGTTTTCTTTCCTTTATGTGAGGCCGGAACGGCTTCCGTGCTTACTTCGAACCCCGCTTTTTGCAGTGTCCGGGAAAGTCGGGTGTCCGGGCGGGCTACCGTAATGACCAGCAGACCGCCCTGCTTGAGTGCGGCAAAATAGTCGGAAGCTTCGGCTACGCTCAGGTTCATGCGTTCGTGCGTGGAATGGGACAGAATGGCGTGGAAGCTTTTCGGATTCTTGCGGGCGATTTGAAGCGCCGCGGTAAATTCCACGCTGACGCGGGGATCGTGCAGGAATCCGGGCCGTTCCTGGTTCATCAGTTCCTTGTGCCAGTCGATAAGCGGTTTGCAGGGTTCCGCCACGATGAAGCGGGCCTTTTCCCTGCGAATTTGATCCATCAGGGCGAACAGGGTGAATCCCAGGCCGAGGCCGTCGAGAAGGAAGGAGGGCTGATTGGCTCTTTTAACCGGAACCGCCGCCATGGCTGCCGCCGCTTCATTGCTTCCGTGGGAAAAGCTGGACGCTGTCTGTACGCCGTCGCGCAAAAGAAAGTGGAAACCGTCCCGTTCCCATAGGTCGAGAACGGAGCCGTCGGGCAGGGTGGAGGAAGCTAGTTTGGTAATGGGTTTCATATGAGATAATGCCGGATACACAGCGTAGGAAAGAACGCTTTTCAGGGCAAGTCCGGACAGCGTGTTTGAGATGGAATACGCTTCAAATTAAAAAAAATTGCACGGAATTCAGGTTCTACGCATTCTTTTTCTTGATTTACGGGCTGAAATAAGCGAGAGCTATCGTTCAGCACAGTTATTTTTCCGATATGAGTAATCCACCTCCCCCCTCCATTCCGGGCGGTACTCCGCCTCCGCCCAGCATTCCGACTCCGCCGGCTGCTCCTTCCGTGCCCAAGGCACCTGCCGCTCCGGCCGTTCCTCCGGTAGCCGCCGCGCCTGCGGCACCTGCTGCTCCGCCTGCCGCCGCTGCGCCCACTATTCCCCTTCGTCCCGCCGGTCTTGGCGGAGGCATCAAGCTTGGCGGAGGATTAAAGACGGTTGCCCTCGGCTCCGCCACTACGCCTGTGGCCCCCGTGGTTCCTCCTGCTGGCGCGGCGCCTGCCGCTGCCGCTCCTACTGTTCCTCTGACTCCTCCCGGAGCAGGCATGGCGACAGCACAGCTTCCGCAGGCCACCATCGGGCTGAATACCGCACCCGCGGCCTCTCCGGTTTCTTCCGCCTCCTTTACGGCCAGGAAGTTTCAAGAAGATACGGATGCGGCTCCCAGTACGCTGTTGAATGTCCTCTCCTTTGTGGCCCTTGCCTTTGCGCTTATTTTCATCGGTTATCAATACGCTACGGACACCTTGGAAGCCCGCAGCATGGTTGGCTGGCTGGGCGGAGACTCCAAGCCTGCCCCCGCTGCTCCCGCCGCCGATGAAGAAACGGCCGATGACGTTTCTGCCGAAGAGTCTTCCGATGATGGCGCCGATGCGGAAGAATAAGTGAACGTAATGATTGTTGAAATACTCTAAGCGGTACTATGGCAAACGTATTTTCTGAAGCAAATTTTGAGGATGAAGTTCTGAAGTCCGACATTCCTGTGCTTGTCGATTTCTGGGCTACATGGTGCGGGCCCTGCCGCATGATCGCCCCGATTATTGACCAGCTTTCTACGGAATTGGCCGGTAAGATCAAAGTGGGCAAAGTGGATGTGGACGCCAACAACGGACTGGCCGCCACCTATGGCGTGCGCACTATCCCCACTCTTCTGATTATCAAGGACGGGGAAATCATGGATACGATGGTGGGAGCTTCTTCCAAGGACGCTATCATGCAGCGTTTGCGTCCGTTCATGTAAATCATCGGACTGGTTTATTCATTCAAACCGGCCTGCTGCGGAATTTACTGCGGCAGGCCGGTTTTTTTACCGGGCAGCATTATTAGAAAAGGACGGATGGGAGAGGATAAAGAAGGAATGGTTCGCTGGAGGAAGATTCATTTTTTCTTGGCAGAACCGTCATGGGAGAATACATTACCAGCGTAGATTCCGAGCAGCGGGGCTATTCCCCGCCCCTTTTTTCGTTATGCGATTTATCTCTGCCATTCTGCCTTTCCTTTCAGTCTGCTGCCTTCTTCCCTCCGCTTGGGGCGCGGGCAACATGGCGCCGGATTTAAAGTCTGGTGCGTTCTGGAAGCTGCCTCAGCCGGATTTGTTCGGAAAGTATTTTAACGGAGAGCCCGGCGGCTGGGTGGATAAAGGCAAGACCCAGCTCCGGATTGCGAAGCCCTCCATCAAGATAGGGGACATGTCCCTGGGGGAAATGCTGGTGAACTGGAAGGACGGAGCCCCCCAGTCAATGACTGTCATGATGTACAACAAGGGGGATAACGGGGCCATTGGCAAGGATGAATTTGACAAGCGCCTGGAGCTCATCAAGGAATCCCTGACCGCTCTTACCGGGATTCAGCCCAAGGAGTACCGGGCCTCCCGTAAGGAGGCGGTAGTCAAAGTCAACGGCTGGTCCTGGATTTGGGACAACGGGGCGATTACCCTGGAGATCAATACATCGCGGGAGGGCAGGGAGTTTGAAGCGGAATTTATCCGGATGAAGGCCGGTCCCACGGAAGATTCCATCGCGAGGGGAGATGCTTCTTCCCGGGCCAGAAAGGCGGATATCAAGCAGCACGTCAGGAAAGAAGGAAAGCGGGTGGTGATTCAGGATATTCCCATGGTGGACCAGGGCCAGAAAGGTTATTGCGTGGTGGCTACCGCCGCCCGCATTTTTGCCTATTATGGAATGGACTATGTGGATCAGCATGAACTGGCTTCCCTGGCCAATACCTCTGCGGACGGAGGCACTAATACGGCGGCAATGGCGGAAAACCTGAAAAAAATCGGGACGCGCTTCCAGATACGGATCAAAGTGCTGGATTCCCTGGCGAATTCCCGTGATTTCAGGAATCTGCTGAAAGCCTATAACCGCGCCGCCTCCAAGCTGAAAAAAGAGAAGGTGGAAAATGAACATGACTGGTCCGGTTTCTGGGACAATGCGGACGGAGAAGTCCTGAAGCTGGCGCGTGCCGGATCACCGTCCCAGGTGGACAGGTGGCTCAATGCCATCAGGCCCTATATCATGGCGGGCATCCCCGTGTTTTGGTCCGTGCAGCTTGGCATTGTTCCGGAACCGTTGCGTTTGTCCCAGACGCGCGGAGGCCATTTGAGGCTGATTATCGGTTTTGACGAGGAAAAGAAAACGCTTATCTTTTCAGATTCCTGGGGGGCCGCCCATACGGAGAAGGAAATGCCGCTGGCGGATGCCATCGCCATTACGACGGGGCGGCAGGTCATGCAGCCTTCCAAATAACAGGTGCGGCATATCCCCTCCTTCTCTGCCGGAAAATCCGTAATATTCTCTCCGTGGTGAAGCAATTCTGCTGGCATGGGCAAGGCGCTGTATTATACTTGCGCCATGATGAACAGAACATTGGTGAAACATGTCCTGGACAGTGAGGAGGAAATGCCGGACGTACTGATTCAGGGATGGGTGCGTACGCGCCGTGATTCCAAGGCTTTTTCCTTTCTGGAGGTGAATGACGGTTCCTCCGTCGCCTCCCTGCAGGTCGTGGCGGATGAGGGTATCCCCGGCTATGAACGGATTGGAGAAATGGCTACGGGGTCTGCCGTGAGCATCCGCGGCGCTCTGGTTGCCGGGCAGGGAAGGCAGCGATGGGAATTGCGCGCCGCTTCCCTGGAGCTGGTGGGGGCTGTTCCGGATTCCTATCCCTTGCAGAAAAAGGGGCATACGCCGGAGTTTCTGCGTTCCATCGCCCATTTGCGCCCCCGCACCAACCTGTTTGGAGCCGTGTTCCGCATGCGCAGCAGGCTGGCCTTCGCCATCCACCGCTTTTTCCAGGAAAGGGATTTTTCCTGGGTCAGCACTCCCATTATTACCGCCAGTGACTGCGAAGGGGCCGGAGAAATGTTCCGCGTGACGACTTTGGATGTGGGAGACGCTGCTTCCCGTGACGCCTCCCGGGATTTCTTCGGCAAGGCGGCCTACCTCACGGTAAGCGGCCAGCTGGAAGGGGAAGCGTTCGCGTGCGCCCTGAGCAACATTTATACCTTTGGCCCCACGTTCCGGGCGGAGAACTCCAATACTACGCGCCATGCGGCGGAATTCTGGATGGTGGAGCCTGAAATGGCATTCTGCGACCTGTATGGAGACATGGACATGGCGGAAGAGTTTGTCCGTTTTCTCGTCGGCGATGCCTTGGCAAACAGCGCGGAAGAAGTGGAATTCCTGACCCGTTTTGTAGACAAGGGGCTGCGGGAACGCCTGGAGCATGTGAAGGAAACGCCGTTTGTGCGCTGTTCCTATACGGAAGCCGTGGATATCCTGCTCAAGAGCGGCAAAACATTTGATTACCCCGTTTCCTGGGGCATCAATCTGCAGAGCGAACATGAACGCTTCCTGACGGAGGAGCATTTTAAATGCCCCGTCATCGTGTACAACTACCCGAAGGAGATTAAACCCTTCTATATGCGCCTGAATGAAGACGGAAAGACCGTTACCGCCATGGATGTGCTGGTGCCCGGCATTGGTGAAATCGTGGGTGGCAGCCAGCGTGAGGAGCGGCTGGATATTCTGGAGGAAAACATGCGCAGCATGGGCATGAATGCGGAAGCGTACCGGTGGTATGCGGATCTGCGCCGCTACGGCACGGTGCCGCACGCCGGATTCGGGGCCGGGTTTGAACGCCTGTTGATGTTCGTGACCGGGGTGACCAACATCCGCGACGTCTTGCCTTTTGCCCGTACCCCGCGGAATTGCGAGTTCTGACCTGCTCTGGAAAACGGATTTTTCCGTCTGGAAGGATGCTATATGGTTCCGCAGGATAAATGTTGCGATATAAGGGAGGCGTGCGCAAACCGGGCCAGCGGCAAAAGAAAACCCCGGCTTTCCTTGAGGAATAAGCCGGGGTGGAATCAGACATGCGGAAGAGGCTACTGTCTCTTTCTTCTTAACAGCAGACCGCCCAGTCCCAGGAGGCTCAGCGTGGCCGTTGCGGGTTCCGGAACGGTTTCGTAGTTAATCAACACCTTGATGATGTCGTTTTCCGTGACCTGTGTTACATCCGCTTGAATTTGGTTGTTGCCGGTAATGTCCAGGCCGCTCAGGTCCAAATTGAGATTGCCTCCCAGTTGGGAAGATTTAATGGAAGCGAGTTCAATAGTTCCGCTTCCGGAAAGGTTGTTCATATCCAGTGTGCCGACGAAGGTGACGGTTTTCCCATTGGTCCAGAAGCTGGGGAGATTCGTGGCAACCCAGGAACCGTGTTCCTCCGCCGTAAACGTGCCGAAGTTCAGCGTGAAATCACGTCCCAGTCCAAGGGCGTTGCTGGATTCAAATATCAATTGGGAATTGCCTTTCAGCGTGAAAGAATTAACGTTGAGATCTCCTATTTCTGTTGTACAAAGCAGGGTGCTTCCGGAGTCTATTTGGACTGTGTTAGTGGCTCCGAAATAAGATTGCCCGGTGGACCAGGTGATCGTTCCGGCATTTTCTCCGATGATGGCGGTATCACTATTGCTTTGCGGATAATAGCCGTTCGGCGCGCCGTTGACCGTCCAGTTGTTGGAATCTCCGTAAATTCCGTTCCCTGCCGCTCCGCTCCAGACGTAGGTGGCAGCCTGGGAAAGACCTGCGGAAAGGCAACATAAGATGCAGAATGTAGATAATTTCATGTTGATCAGGTACTTCAAAAAAGCACGGGTAACGGATTCCCAATCCGAAAAATAAATCCACGTCTCTTTATTATGCATAAATAATTGGAATTGTGAATTATATAATGGTTTTAAATTTCCCGCAGGAAAGTTTCTGGTTATAAGACGACTCTGTTCATGTATTTGTATAAACATCTCGTTTTTATCGTTTAGTGTTGACTTCGGATTGGGAATCCGCAGAGGAATTAAAAGAACGGATGCGGAAACATACGGAAAACCCTTTCCCGCGTGGGGCGGGAAAGGGCCTACCATAACCAAGTAAAAGCATGCGCTGGAGCGCTCTCCTACTTAGAACGTATAGCTGAGGGCGCCGTTGATACCGTGGGCGGTCAGCTTGTTGCGGGTCTCGAACTGGTAGCAGACGCGTGCTCCCCACTGGTTGGAGAAGAGCACATCAATGCCGGCATTCAAACGGAATGCGGTGCGGCCAACATTGACGCCGCGGGCGTTCCAGGTTCCGAGGGGGCCGGCGACATTGGATTTCGGATTCATGCGGCTCACATCCTGGGATACGGCTACCGTCAAGGCCGGGGTGATGGTGGTGCCTCCGTCCGTCTGGTAGGCGCGGGCGATCGTAATGCCGACAGGAATGGTCCAGTTCTGGGCCCGGGCGTGGCCGAAGGTGCGCCCATAAGGTCCGCTTTCAGAGAATCCCTTGAGTTCGGAAGTCATGAACTCAATACCCGTGTAAGGTGTTATAAAGGCCCTGCCGAGTGCGAAACGTTCCGTCCAGGTGCCGTAAAGGGCGCCGCTGAAGGTGTCCGTATCTGCTCTGCCGTTGGCGGCGGACCCCATGATATAGGAATCACCTTTGAAACGGGAACGTCCGTAGGCGCCGTAGCCGTCCAGAGTGAACTTGCTGTCCCTGAAGGGATGCATGCGTCCATAAATCATGGCCAGGAAGGAATCGACGTCGTAGTCGGCGCCGATGCCTGTCTTATCCTTGAAGCTGCCGAAGCTTTGACCGGCGGCGATGCCGATCAGGGAACCTTGAGCGGCTTTGTAGTCAATGCCTACGGCATAACCGCCGGCATTGTACTTATACCCGGAAACACCGTCGCGGGCATCCTGGTCATCCCAGATTCCCATGCCGCCCACCCAGATATTGCCGTTGCCTCTGGCGATTGTCTTGCGGGCGATCGGAGAACCCTTGGCGTCCACTACTTCAACGGTGTCTTCCGTCTGGCGTGCCATGGAGGCGGCGGATTGAATGCGCCCCAGGTCGGCGAAGTTCCGCACGGTGCGGCTGGCTGCCCAGGTGAAGTTCACCACGTGTTCACCGCTGACGGACTGGATGATGCGGGCCGCTTCATCCGCACTCGTGGCCCGGAACAGGTTTTCATAGAACTGGGCGGCGGGAGAACCGGCGGCCACATTCAGACGGTTGTTTTCCAGAGCGGCCGCTACGGTGTAAACGTTGCCGTTGTAGCCGGACATGGGGCCGTCAATGCCCTTCATATCCTGGGTGATGGTGGTGGTGCCTTCCGCCGTTCCCGGAGCCATGGTGGTGCTCAGAAATACGTTGTTCAGCAGGCGTCCGGAAATGTCCGTGCCGTTCAGCGTGACCGTCACGCTTTCCGTCCCCTTGCGGAGTTGGGCGAGCGGAACGGGATTGCCGCTGGCGTCGGATACCTGGATGCCTACGCGGGAATTATCCTGGAACGTGGCGGGAGTGCCGAAGTCCAGTACGGACCCGTCGCTCAGCAGCAAGGTAGAATCGCCTCCGAAAGTGGCGGAAGCTCCCTTCATGGTGGAATTCTTCGCCAGGGTCACCTGTCCCGTCCGAATGTCGTAAACAGTATCGTCCGTCCCCATTACGGCGCCGTCAATGGACTGGAGCGGACCGACTTTTCCGGTGGCGGAGTCAACGGCGCCGAAGGTGGCATGGCCGATGATCAGGTTGCCTTCAAGCTGCTGGTAGGTTCCTCCGAACGTATCGGTGGTTCCTGTGCCGCCGTAAACGAGAGTTCCCGCTCCGGTCTTCGTCATGACGGTCTGGTCAGCAGCCAGCGGAGCGGCGTCAGCCGTGGAAGCGGCGGCCGTGGTGGAGATGCCGTCATTGATGAAGGTATAGGCGGTGGCGTCCGTATAAACGTTGATCTGGGTGTTTTGGCCAGCCTGCACGGAACCGGAAACGCCGTTGGAAGTATTGCCGGAAAGGATTGCTCCGGAGCCGATGTACAGGGTTTGCCCGTCCGCCAGGTTGATGGCGGCTTTGCCGTCGCTGGTGGCGGTGTTATCCAAGACCTGGGTACCGTCCCCGATGGAAATCTGGCCACCTGCGGAGATCACGCCGTCAGCGGCGGTATTGCCGGTGATGACGCTGTTGTTGCCGATGGCGATATTGTCATCCGCTGTCAGGGTGGAATTTCCCTTGACGGTAGTATTTTCACCCAGCGTGACGCTGCCTTCGATGGTGCCCAGCTTTTCCGTACTTGCGACGGTATTCCAGCTGCCGCCGTCATTGCTGTAAACGGTTTTGTTCAGGTCGGCGGATTCTGCGGAAACAGTAGTGCCATCCAGGACGGAATTGTCTCCCAGGGAAATATTGCCGCCCTCAGTTTTGAGGGTGACGGCCCCGGCTGTGGTTTCTCCAAGAATGATGCCGCCGGAGACGCTGTCATCCATAGAGTCGATGACGGTTTTGCCGGTCTGGGCGTTGGAGGCGTCAAACTGTTCCGTAGTTACGGTTCCGATTCCCGCTGTGGAGGTCACATCTCCGTTCAGCGCAACCTTGGATGCCGGATCGCTTACGATTTGGCCTGTCGCCGTTACGGTATCCTGCATCGTGACGTTGTTGCCCAGGACCACGGCCTGTTCGTTGGAATTATTGTAAGTATTGTACGTCGTCTTGGTATAGGCTTGGCCGGTCGGCGGCGTTGCCGGATCTACGGTTTGAGCTGCCTGGCCGGTGACGGTAACGGCTTTTTCCATGGAAACATTGTCGCCGATGCCTACCTGTCCGTTCGTGGAGGTGACGGTGGCTCCCACCGTCTTGGGATTGGCAGCATCATTCGTACCTTCGATGGCAATATTCCTGCCATCAATAGTTGTGGTATTTGAAGCATTCGTCACCACAATGTCATTGTCGCTTCCCAGAGGTTCACTCAAGGTGACGTCGTTGAAACTGACTTGGTTGTTAACCAGATCGTAATTGAAATTAACCAGTTTGTTGCTGGCGTCCGTCATTTGAATGGTGACGTTGCCCGTTCCGGAGATGGGGTTCAACTGGGCTCGCTGCTCCTGGGTCAGCGTAATATTATCGGAGCCGGAAGGCACGGTAATCGTGATGGTTGAAGCTTCATTGGAAGCGGCAGCCTGGTTCCAGGCCGTAACGAATTCATCGGCACTGTTGACTGCATAGTCAGCTGCCGTAGCAACGGAGAAACTGCCAAGGCAGGCGATAACAGCCGCCAGCAGCATATGTGGGAGTCTTAATTTCATGCTTTTTTATTTGTTTAATGATTAGATGGTTATGCGTTCGTGACAATCACGGCGCCCGAGATTTTAGATGATTCCCATTCCGGGGCGTTCACCGGGATGACATGGGGAATTTTAATGAGAATAATAATTAAAATTGTTTATAATGAATCGGTTATATTTCTTCTTTAAATAATTTAATCATGACAGTTTTTTCAGTCCTGAACCGGAAAAGATTTTTAATAAAATTGAGACTAATTCACATTTTATTGGAAAAGTTAAATTATTTAGAAATTATTTAATTTAGTATTTTTTTATTGAGATTCTCAGTTTTTTTGTATGAACCATTTTCTGAATATTGAAAGTTAGAATTTTTATAAATTTTATTATAAGTCTGTTGTGATGTAACGGATTGATTATTTTGATAATAATAAATGTATTGTGTTATTTTTAGTGTATTCTGATCGCAGCATTTGCCTGCTGGAACAGGAACTGAGGTAATGGTTCCATATGGAGAGATATAGTCAACGTTGTCCGGATAGATGAATGTATTATTTGTTAATAGGTTTCGTGATTAATTCGGAAGTCCGGCGAGCTTGGGAGACGGGAGGAATGGCCCGGATAAATGCGGGCGGTTCTTGAACTTCTGCGAATGAAAGTCTGGTCGGGATGTTTTTTAACGCGGCCCGCATATGCAGACGGAGCTTTCCTAGGAGAGGGCCTTCCCTTATTGGCTTTGCTGGATATGGCGGTGATGAACCGCAGCGGTAGAAACGGAAGGATGCGGTAAGAGCCGCGGTGTCACGGTTTTTGGAATATGGCCGGGGTTATCGGGGAATTCCGTTCTCCGGGAAAGACGGAAATATCTCCGGATAAGGGTTGGAAGCAGGAATTCAAACGGGTGGGAAAAGAACCCTTCGGAAACTCCGCGCCACGTTTTCCCTGTCCGGCGGGAGAAGATTGAGAACCGGCGTTTCCCGGATATGACCCGGGAGAGGAGATCTGGATTATTCCACCTCCCACTCTTCCACCAGGCCGGCTGGGAATTCATCCAGAAAGCGGGAGGGCATTTGCATGAAGGTTCCTCCCTGGGCGCGGCAGTTCCAGCGGGGGTAGGTCAGGTAAAGCTGGTCCTTGGCGCGGGTAATGCCTACATAAAAGAGGCGGCGTTCTTCTTCCAGCCCGGCCAGGTCTCCGTCATCAATGACCCGCTGGTGCGGAAACATGCCGTCGCACAGGCTGATCAGGAAGACGACAGACCATTCCAGTCCCTTGGCCTGGTGGATAGTGGACAGGGTGACGGAGCCACCGGAGAAGTCCGCCGCGGCGCTTTCATCATCCGTGTTGCCCAAAAGGGAAAGCTGGGAAAGAAAATCCTCCGTGGATTCAAAGCGTTCGGAAAATCCGGCCAGATGCAGAAGGTCCTGCCTGCGCTGGTCGTAATTTTCGAATGCGGCCTGCATGTACTCGTCGTACACGGCCTCATTGATGGAAAGGAGCATGGAGGCCGGTCCGGCCAGCTTTCCGGCAGGAGCCAGTTCATCCAGTGTGTAGCAAAGCTGCGTCCAGGCCGTTCTGGATTTGGCAGGAACCGGGAAATCCAGCATCAGGGCGGAAAAGGATTCCGGAGGGGTTTCTTTCCGGCTTTCCGGGCAGGCGGTCCAGCGTATCCAGAGTTTTTGGGCCATACCGGGGCCGATGCCGGGCAGCAGCATCACCATGCGGCGGAAGGAAAGTTCATCCCTGGGATTGACCACAAAACGCATAAATGCCACCACGTCCTTAATATGGGCCTGCTCGAAAAACCTGATGCCGCTGGTGATGCGGAAAGGTATTTCTCCGCGGGTCAGTTCCATTTGCAATTCCATGCTGTGGAAGTGGGCGCGGTAAAGCACGGCTATTTCACTGGGGTCCGTGCCTTCTTCAATGAGATCCCTGATACGCTGGACGACAAATTTGGCCTGCATCCGGTCGTCGTTGAGCGGGACGAGGGCGGGGGGCATTTCCCCGGTGGGCCGCACGGAGCGGAGCTGTTTTTCAATTTGAACTTCGTTGGCGGCGATAGCCGCGTTGGAAAGTTCCAGAATTTCCGGCACACTGCGGTAATTGGTTTCTATCTTGAAAGTCTTTGCCGCCGGATAGCGGGTAGTGAAGCTGAGGATGTTTTCCATGTCCGCTCCGCGCCAGGAGTAGATGCTCTGGGCATCGTCCCCCACCACCATCAGCTGGCCGTGTTCCCGGGCCAGCATGTCGATGAGGCGGCTCTGGAGGTAATTGGTGTCCTGGTACTCATCCACCAGAATATGCTGGAAGCGGGAACCGTACAGGGCACGCAGGTGCTCCTGTTCCTGAAAAAGCCTCACGACGTTGAGAAGCAGGTCGTCAAAGTCCATGCTGTTGGTTTCCTGCTTGCGGGCTACGTATTGGTCATGCACCTCCAGGATGGCGTCCAGGTGGTTGGAAAGGTAGGGATAGGCGTTTTCCTGCGTTTCCCGGATATTGGCTCCCTCGTTGTCTGCCAGACTGAACAGGGATGAAAGAACTTCCGGCTTGGGGAAGCGGGTGGATTTCTCATCCAGTTTGAGGGATTTGACCACGCTTTTAATCATGGATTTGCGGTCGTCGGAGTCCATGATTGTAAAAGCCGGTGTATATCCCAGGTATTCCGCATGCTGGCGCAGGATGCGGTTGGCAATGGAATGGAACGTGCCGCTCCACAGGCGGGACAAGTCCAGGGGAATCAGGGAACGCACCCGTTCCGTCATTTCCCGCGCCGCCTTATTGGTGAAAGTAAGCAGCAGAATGTTCCATGGGTCCGTACCGTGATCCAGAAGCCAGGCCACGCGATAAGTCAGCGTGCGCGTTTTTCCCGATCCGGCTCCTGCGATGACAAGAGCCGGCCCCGGTTCTGAAGAAACGGCGGCGTACTGTTCTTCATTGAGGGCCGTACGGTAGTCGATCCCGGAGATGGGGGCGACCGGCGCGGCATCCTGCCTGATGACGTATCGGCGAGCCATGGAATATGGTTAATAATTGACAGGCAACAGTAAATAGAGAAGTTGGAAAGGCTTGCCCCTTCTCTGCTCTCTGATGACTCTTTTAAAAGTCCAGGTACATTTCTGCGCGGCGGTTTTCCTTGCGGGCTTCATCCCTTGTTTCTTCGTCTGCCGTGGGGGAGTAGGTTCGGCGCGGCTGAGATTTGCCGAATCCCTTGGTAACGATTCTTTCCGCAGGAACGCCGAACTGGACGAGCTGGGCTTTCACGGCGGCCGCACGGCGTTCGGAGAGCCCCTGGTTGTAGCGTTCGCTCCCCACGTCATCCGTATGGCCGCTGATTTCCAGCTTCTTGCCACTGTCCATCTTGATAGCTTCCGCTACGATTTGCAGCTGGCGTTCGGAACGCTTGGAAAGGGTATCTTCATTAAAGCCGAAGAACAGGGCCAGGGAATCACCGCCCTGGGGATTTTTTACAATGGGGATAAAGATGTCGTCTCCGGCCCCCTGCCGTTTCGTATAGGCTTCCAGCATGCTGTCCAGGGAAGCTTCCGCAACCAGCCATTGTCCGTCCGTTTTGGCCACGGTCAGGCCTACATTGCCGGCCTTCCTGCCCTGGGCGTCCTGAAGATGAACGAAAAACCCCGCATTGGTGGGCGCTTCGTAGGCGGTTTTAATGGGAGCATCCTCCCGGAGCCGGAAAGCCCCCTCCTCAAACAGAATGCACAAACCGGCTACCGTGGCATCCTGCACTTTAGTTCCGTCCACGAACTTCCTCGCCCCGCGGAAATCCGCCTTGGCGACGGCATCCATGAAGGAACTAACGATGCCCATGGGGTCATTCATCGCCATGGGAGCGACTTTGTCCTTGGCCAGATCCTGCTTGCTGGGCAGAGTGAGGGTATCCAGCGTCCACTGTTGCTTGTCATTGCGCTTCATATCCAGGTAGCCGCGCGCGCCGCTGCTGAAATTGAGCGTGTATCTGGCTGTGGGATTGGCCCCCTGGTTGTTCGCGCCGATGCTGGTGATGCCGGGAGAGGAAAGGCGTATATGGCGGGCTTCCATGAGCTCCCGGATGAGGCGGCTCTGGTTCTCCGTCACGGCCTGCTGGATTTCCAGGGATTTCAGGATGCCCTCATCCCGGTCCTGAATGACTTTGGCAATTGCCTGCGCCAGTGTCTGGGGGGAGCTGAGGTTGATCAGGGAGGACGGCGTAGCCGTCTGCCGGCTGATATCTTCCTTGGTAAGCGGGTCGACGGTGGGTTGGGGCGTTACCGTCTGGCGTGCCGGCACTTCCGTTTGCGCCGCCGGTTCAGCGGCGGCGGGTTCCTCTTCCTTATTGTCAAGGAACAGGAAAACCAGGGCCAGGCTGCCTACGACCAGGAAGCTGATGATGAAGGCGGTGATGGTGGATGCGTTTTTCATTGGAAGTGGATGTATGAAGAAGGGTCAGGCGTTCAGTGCTTCCAGCAATTTGGCGTGAATGCCTTCAAAACCGCCGTTGCTCATTACCAGAATAACGTCTCCCGGCTGGGCTTTCTTGCAGACGGCAGAGACGATTTTCTGGGCATGGCCGCCAATCAGAGCGTCCTTGCCCAGCGCGGAAAGGTCGTTGGAAAGTTTGGTGAGGTCCAGGCGTTCCTCCAGAGCCACCTTGTCCGGATGATCCACGGCGGCTACCACAGGGAAATCCGCCGTAGCGAGGGACAACGCCAGTTCATTCTGGAAGATATTTCTGCGTGTGGTGTTGGAGCGCGGTTCGAAAATGGCCCAGATGCGTGATTCCGGATAGCGCTGGCGCAGGCCCAGGATGGCCTGTTTGATGGCTGTTGGGTGGTGGGCGAAGTCGTCCACTACGGAAATGCCGTTGACCACCCCCTTGACTTCCTGGCGGCGGGCCACGCCTTCAAAGCGGCTCATGGAATCCGCCAGCTGCCTGACGTTCAGTCCCGCAAATTGTGCGGCTGCAATTGCCATGGCGGCGTTGCGGATGTTGAACTCTCCAATCATCGGTACGTAGTACCGGGTTCCTTCCAGTGTGAAATGGCTGCCGTCCGTGGAGGTCTCCACATCCAGGATGCGGATATTGGAAGAGTCGGAAAAGCCCACCGTCTTGACGGGGCACGGGGCCCCCTTAACCACGTCCAGGCAGTTGGGATCGTCCGCGTTGACCAGGGCCAGGCCGTTGCGGGGGATGATCTGGGTCAGCCGGCAGAAGCTCAGTTTGATTTCCTCCAGGGAATTGTAAATATCCGCGTGATCAAATTCAATGTTGTTGATGACCACCAGTTCCGGGAGGTAGTGCAGAAATTTGGAACGCTTGTCGAAAAACGCCGTGTCGTACTCGTCCCCCTCCAGCACGGAAAAATCGGAATCCGTAAAACGGCCCCCGCGTCCGAGATTGCGGGCAATGCCGCCAATCATGAAACTGGGGTTCAGCCCGGAATCCTCCATCAGCCACGCCAGCATGGATGTGGTGGTGGTTTTTCCGTGGGTGCCTGTTACCACATAGTTGCGCTTGCCGCGCAGGAAATATTCCTTCATCGTCTCCGGGAGGGAAAGGTAACGCAGGCGCCGTTGGAGCACGGCTTCCACTTCCTCATTGCCGCGGCTCATGGCATTGCCGATGACGATGACGTCCGCATCCGGCGGGATGTTGGAGGCCTTGTAGCCTTCAAACAGCGTGATGCCTTCCTCCTCTAGAAAAGTGGACATGGGGGGATAGACGTTGGCGTCGGAACCGGTGACGGTAAAGCCGCGGCGGGCCATGGCGGCGGCTACCGCGCCCATGGCGGTGCCGCAGATGCCGAGAAAGTGGAAATGGCTGTTCATGACGGGGAGAGGAATGGAGCGGGTTTTATTTGGAAAAGGAAGGAGCCGCAATACAGGAATCCGCCAGAGCCCGGTCCCGGCGGCGCACAATGCCGTTGGCGATATCCGTGACCATGCCGGACAGCAGGCGGGTGAGATGGCTGCCGGGCGTGTAATCCGCCGGGGCGATGAAATTCACGCGGTCGGAATTGGAGGCCAGGTTATAGCATTTGCGGAAACTGCGGCCGGTTTCATCTTCCGGATTATATACGGCTACGGCGTGGCCTCCGTTCCGGCGCATGACGGTGAAGCAGGGAACGTCCGTAGGGCCGTCGCCGATGTAAATCATGTTGGCGAAAGGAATGGGGCGCATGTCTTCCGGCATGTGGTCGTTTACGTCCTGGTCGTAATCCAGCATTCCCTTGTTGATGCGGAAAAGGTACTGGGTTTTCGTGGTGTGGGAAATGACTCTCTTGGGAAAATTGATGTAGCCGTTCTCCTCGCTGAATTCGCATCCGAATACGGCCTTGAAATAAGGGCGCAGGGCGGAACCGTCAATCAGGGCTTTCAAACCGGAGGAGATGATATAGTATTCAATGCTGATGCCCAGATCCGTATGAAGGGAGGAGAGGGTCATGGACGGGAACGCGTTAAAAAAGTCCGGCAAACCGGGGTAAAAGGTGAGGCGCTCTCCAAGCTGGGTAAGCCGGGCGTTGCTGACGCGGTCCAGGGAAAGGGCGTCCAGCAGGCTTTTCATGTAAATCAGTTCTCCGTCCCAGCCTTCTCTTTCTCCGGTGGCGTTGCACCTGGTCCAGAATTCCTGCGGAGAAATGCCGAATTCCGGGAAGATGGCCTGATCCTGCATGTAGAAGGGACTCAGGGTCTGGTCGTAGTCGAAAACCAGGGCGATCGTATTCTGCGGGGAGGACATGGGAAAGACGGAAAATAAAGTTACATGCGGAACTGGTCGCCCAGATACTGCTTGCGGGCGATGGGGTCGTTGGCAATTTCCTCGGAAGTACCGTGCTTGATCACCTTCCCTTCAAACAAAATGTAGGCGCGGTCCACGATGTGGAGGGTTTCCCGCACATTATGGTCCGTAATCAGGATGGAAAGGCCGTCCGTATCGCGCAGTTCCATAACGATTTTCTGAATGTCTGAAACGGCGATGGGATCCACGCCGCTGAACGGTTCGTCCAGCATCAGCAGTTTGGGGCTGGTAGCCAGGGCGCGGGCGATGGTCAGCCTTCTCTTTTCGCCGCCGGAAAGCTGGATGGCCATGGAGCGGCGCAGCTTGGTGATGCCGAAGCGGTCCATCAGCTCTACGGCGCGGTCCTTTTGCTGGCGGGAAGTCATGTCTTTGCGGGTCTGAAGAATGGCCAGAAGATTATCCTCCACGGAAAGCTTGCGGAAAATAGATTCTTCCTGCGGCAGATAACCCATGCCGCGCCTGGCTCGCAGGTTCATCGGCAATTCCGTAATATCTTCGTCCGCAAAAATCACGCGGCCTTCATCCGGGCGTACGAGACCCGCTACCATGTAAAAGGAAGTGGTTTTTCCGGCGCCGTTCGGTCCCAGCAGGCCCACAATTTCGCCATGGCCTACCTTCAGGCTGACCTGGTCCACAACGGTCCGCGTTTTGTAGGTTTTGCAGATGCCTTCGGCGCTTAGCAAAGGAGAAGAGTGGAACGAACTCACGGTTTGCGGCTGGTTTTCTGGTTTTCCCGGTCGGAAAGTTTTTTGTCTACGTGGCGGAACGTAGTCTTGGTTCCGCGGCTGCCGTACATGTTTCCGTTGGAGTACACCCGAATGAAAGCATCCTTGTTCGGATTTTTCACGATGACGTCCGGAGTGACGATGACCGGGGCTCCCGTCAGGATGATTTCTCCGGTTTTGGCGTTGTAGGTGATTTTTTCAGCCTGGGCGTTGCTTGTTTCTCCCTGTTTGTTGGTGTAACTGGCTTTCACATTTCCGGAAGCCGCAACCGTTTTAATGGAATTGTAGTCGAAATTGCCTCCGTTGGGGAGAGCCACCTGAGTCTGATTTTCCTCTTTCCCCTTTTCCTTCTTGATGTCGGAGGGTTTTTTGTCGCCCGGTTTCTTCGGCACGAATTCCGCATAAATTTTCAGATGATCCGCACAATCCATGGAAAGGCCGGGGTTGCGCACCCGGACATTTTTCATGAACACCAGAACGCCTTCTTCCATATCGAAGTACAAGTCTCCGTCACAATCTACGGTGTACAGGTCTTTTGGGGAATTGGCCTGCAGGAAGCCTTCCTCCGGGCCGGATGCTGCGGAAGAGGGGGTAGTTTCCGCAGCCGGGGCGGGGGTATTTCCGGCAACCTGGTGCTGCTGGCGGAATTCCTGAATCCGCCCGTCTACGGTTTTTTCCTGCGCGCTGTATGTTTGAATCGCCTTTTCCCCGTCTTCCTTCAAGCCTGCGGTCGGAACAGGGGCCAGTTCCCGTTCCCTCCGGGCTGTCTCTTCCTCCGTCAGGGGGCGTACAATATGGGAAGGCGGGGTGAGGGGTTGTTCCAGGCGGGGATCCAGTTCCCTGGGCAGGGGCTGGACAATGTGGGAGGGAACGCCGTTGGCGCCGCTGCAGGCAAGGCTTCCGGCCAGGGCCAGCAGCAGGGAGGAAAGTTTTTTCATAAAAAGGAATGGTTACTTGTTGCGTTGAGCCATGCGGATGGTGGTTTGAACGGGACCCAGAATGATGCCCCTCTTGATATTGGTGTCCAGGTAAAGGCCGGTCCCTTTGGCGGAAAGATTCTCTTCCCTGAGGGTGGTTTCCGTATGGGAGACGGCCAGTTTTTTATCCAGAAAATAAGAGGCGGCCTGCGTGAAAAGGTGGGAGGTCTGGTTGTTTTTTCCGTACAAGTACACGTTCAGGATATTCGCGGCAATTTCCTGCGGGGCGGCCACGGTCACGCTTGAAGCCGTCAGCAGCATGGAAAGGCGCGGCCCTTCATATCGTGACAGACTGACTTTTGGGAGCACCTGGCCTACGGGCAGAAGCTCCAGCATAGGTAATTTTTTATCTACGCCGGCAAAAGGCGTGGCTGCGGGCAGGCTGGTGTCCGCTTGCGCCTCCGTGCCGTACAGGGCGGCCGTCAAAAAGCATGTGGACAATAATTTCATCATGACTGAACCGCCTGGTGGATGGACTGAAGGCGTTTCAGCACTCCTTCAAGCAGGTGGAGAGGAATTTGGTTGGGGCCGTCGGAAAGCGCTTTGGACGGGTCTTTGTGCACCTCCATGAACACGCCGTCAATGCTGCCCGTCGCCATGGCGGCGGATGCCAGCACGGGGGCCAGCTCGCTGTCTCCCCCCGTGGTTCCTCCCAATCCCCCGGGTTTCTGAACTGCGTGAGTGGCGTCGAATACGACGGGAAAGCCTTCCTGTTTCATCCAGTACAGGGAGCGCATGTCCACCACCAGATTGTTATAACCAAAGGTGGTGCCGCGTTCGCACATCATGAATTCGTCACAGCCGAAGGCGCGCATTTTTTCCCCGATGTTCACGGTATCCCACGGAGCCAGGAACTGCCCTTTTTTGATATTCACGGGCCGGCCGCTCTTGGCGCAGGCTTCCAGAAGATCCGTCTGGCGGCACAAAAAAGCGGGAACCTGGAGCAGATCCACGTATTCGGCGGCAATTTCCGCTTCCTGGGCCGTATGCACATCCGTAACGACGGGCAGCTTCAGCTCCCTGCCGATTTCCGACAGAATGCGGCAGCCTTCCCGCACGCCGGGACCGCGAAAAGAGGTGACGGAAGTGCGGTTCGCCTTGTCGTAGGAAGCTTTGAAAATCAGCGGGACATCCAGGTTTTCCGCGATGGCCTTGATGGAGCGGGCCATCTCCCATACAAAGGATTCGCATTCCAGAGAGCAGGGGCCCAGAAGGTAGAACGGCCGCGGGCCGCCGATTTCAACGGATTGAATGTAAAACGACATAAAACAAAACCTGTATGTCCTTGTATCATGACGGTTTCAGGCCTTTCGGTCAAGCCGCTATCCTGCCTCCGCGCGGAGATTCGGAGGCGAAGGTTTATTTTTCCGGAAGTATCTTTTTATATTCGATATAATGATTTTGTTATAAATATGGTAAATATTTTTTAGATAGGTGCGTGTAAATGGAGGGGAGCATGGATTGGAAAAAAGCGTATGGAGTTGCCGCCCTCCGGACTTTTTGTTACAAACGGCCATCATGCGTTACTTCCGCATGAATAAATGACAGGATGTTCCGAACGCCGTTCCCCCGCAGTGGTCTTACCGAAATGCCCAGGAAGATTTACAAACTCTTTATTTCCTATGATGAAGCAGGGGCTGAATTGCGGCAGCATGTGGCGGAGCAGTTTCAATATTCAAGCGATTGTGTCTGGCAGGCGTCTTTCCGCAGCCTGACGGCGGCGGATTTGCCTCCGGGCGATGGTGTAGTCTGGGTTTACCCTGTCTTCATGCAGAGCGGCGTGACGGTGACGGAGACATTGCCGGAATTGCTTCGTGCGCTGTATGCCGGGAGCGGGCAGCATCCGGAACTTGTTTTTAAACCCGTATGGGGAGCGGGATGCGGCGGTGTTGGTTTTAGGGCCGCCGCCTTGCAAAAGGAATTGGAGGGGGAGGCTTCCCTGCTGGTGGTAGCCCACGGGGTAACGGGAAGGGAGGCTGCCCCTGAGCCGGCGCAATTCCTCCAGCAGTTGAAATTCCGGCTTCCGGAAGGAACGGACATGGCGCTTGCATACTTTGGCTCATTTCCTTCTGTGGAAAAGGTATTACCCGGATTAAAGGGGCAAAAGGTGGTAGTGCTGCCGTTCCTGATTGGAAAAGGGAAGCATATGCGGGAGGACATGCCCTCTCCGGAACTGGCCGCACGGCATGGGAAAACGTTAAAAATCCTGCCTCCGTTCGGTGCGTTTTATTTGCAAGCGGAACGGGAATACTGGAAAACGGGCATGGGAGAGCCTGCCGGGAACGGTTTTGACGGGCCTGCGCGGTAAGATATTTTGCTGAAATGGCAAAGTTCTCCATGAGCTTGCTTGCGACAAGGTTCCGCGAACGGCGGAATAGTTTCGTAAATCAATGATTTATGCTTTGACAAGAGAGGGGGCGGGAAGTATATTGCCCGTCCCTCGCGTGATTCGGCGCAACTAAACAACGGGGATCGGAGGGGTAAAAAGCGTCGAAGTCCCCAAAAACTGCTTTTCCTGCCGCAAGGAAAGCCACCTACATACATATATGATTAATGATCTGATTAACCAGATGGTTGAAGCCGGTGTTCATTTGGGCCACCAAACCCGCAAATGGCACCCCAGCATGAAAAAGTACCTTCTCAAGGACAAGGCCGGTATCCATATCATCAACCTTGAGGAAACGGAAAAATGCCTGGACAAGGCCTGCTCCTTCCTGGCTGATCTGGCCCGCCGCAATAAGAAAATCCTCTTCGTCGGCTGCAAGCGCCAGGCTCAGGAAGCCGTCCGCGAAGCTGCGGAAGCCACTGGTCAGTACTATGTCAACCACCGCTGGCTGGGCGGCATGCTCACCAACATGAGCACAATCCGCAAGAGCATTGAACGCCTTGTCTATCTGGAAGGGATTGAAAAGAGCCCGGAATTCAAGAGCATGTCCAAGAAGGAACTGGCCGCTCTGGACCGCGAACGCCAGAAGCTGGAACGCAACCTTCAGGGCATCCGCAACATGGGCGGCGCTCCGGACGCCATGGTGGCCATCGGCGCCGACCATGAAGACATCGCCATCCGCGAGGCCCACCGCCTGAACATTCCCGTCTGCGTTCTGGTTGATACCAACGCCGACCCGAAGGAAATCGACTTCCCGATTCCCGGCAACGACGACGCCGTCCGTTCCATCCGCCTGATTCTTGACTGCATTGTCAAGGCCATCAACGAAGGCAAGGGCGCATCCGCCGAAGCCTAAACCAACCATTTAGAAAGAACAGAAACACTATGGCAGAAATTACTGCAGCTCTCGTCAAGGCCCTCCGTGACAAAACGGACGCCGGCATGATGGATTGCAAGAAAGCCCTCAACGAATGCAACGGCGACATGGATGCCGCCGTAAAGTATCTTCGTGAGAAGGGAATTGCCAAGGCTGCGGCCAAGGCCGACCGTGACGCCAAGGAAGGCGTGATCCGCGCCGCTGTGGCTCCCTGCGGCTGCTCCGGCATCATCCTTGAACTCAACTGTGAAACGGACTTCTGCGCCAAGGGGGACAAGTTCCAGGGTCTGGTGAATGACGTTGCCAACGCTCTCATGGATTCCAAGGCCTCCACGCTGGAAGAGGCTCTCCAGGTCCCCATGGCGGAAGGCTCCACGGAAGAATATATCAAGGCCATGTGCAGCTCCATTGGCGAAAACATGGCTCTGCGCAAATTCGCCCGCCTGACGGCGGACGGCATCGGCGCCGTGGTCTCCTACATCCACATGGGCGGCAAAGTGGGCGTTTTGCTGTCCATCAAGGCCGGCAAGGAAGAAACCGTCAAGTCTGATGCGTTCAAAGCCCTCGCCAAGGATTTGACCTTGCACATCGCCGCCGCCGCTCCCAAGAGCGTCAGCTCCGATAGCCTGGATCCCGCCTTCGTGGCCGAGGAACAGGAAATCGCCAAGCAGCAGCTCATTCAGGAAGGCAAGCCCGAACACCTGCTGGAAAAGATTCTTCCCGGCAAGCTGAAGGCTCTGTACGCCCAGTCCTGCCTGCTGAACCAGGTATTTGTGAAGGATCCTGCCGGAAAGATGACGGTGGAGGCCCTCCTCAACCAGGCCGGCAAGGAACTCGGCGACGATATCTCCGTCGCCTCCTTCGTCCGCTACCAGCTCGGTGCGTAAGCTCTGAGTCAGAGTATCTCTGGAACCGTTCCCTTTGCGGGGAACGGTTCTTTTGTTTGATATGGCTCCATGGGGGATTTATCCATGAATTTGATTCAGGGAGAATCCGGATAGGGGATCATCAAAATATGCGGGATAGAAAAGCTCCGGCCCTGCTGCTGGTTGCGGCCTTCATCCTGGCAGCCGTTTTTGGAGCGCTTTTGGGCTGGAGCATGTTTTTTCCTTGTGTGCGGTCCCTGATATTTCCTGGCGGTATTGTGGTTCTTCAAAAAGGCCAATGGACGGTGGAAATGGGGGAACAGCCTCTTTTGCTGTTATCAGCCTCGTGTGTGATGATGAACCCTTCTGGTTCCGGGTGGCTCCGGAAGACATGCGAAATGCCCAGCCGGGGCTGGCGTTCATTGCCGGTCCTGGTTTTTCTGTGGGCGAAACGGCATGGGAGGTGCGCATGGATGTCCTGATATTGGAGGAACTGGCGCGGCTGGGGTCTTGTCTTGCATCGGAAGGCTTGTTAGGGTGGCGGCATGGCTTTTCTGGAACTGGATCATGTGAGCGTTGTCTTTCCTGCGGTGCAGGGGCTGCTCTCTGCCCGCAAATCTGCCCCCGTAGTGGCGGTGGACGGGGTGTCGCTGTCCGTGGAAAAGGGAGAAATCCTGGGGCTGGTGGGTGAATCCGGTTGCGGCAAATCCACGCTGTCCCGCACGGTGATGCTGCTCCAGAAGCCTACGGAGGGCCGCATTTTTCTGGAAGGGGAAGAGTTGACGGCTCTTTCCGCATCCGAAGTCAGGAAGCGCCGTCCGGATTTCCAGATGGTTTTCCAGGACCCTTATGCTTCCCTGAACCCCCGTTTTACGGTATATGCAACATTAAAGGAGGCGTTGCAGAGCCGCCGTAAAAGAACTTTTGCCCAGACGAGGGATGATGTGGCGGAACTGATGGAAAAGGTAGGGCTGAGCCCCTCCCTGATGCGCAAGTATCCCCATGAATTTTCCGGAGGCCAGCGCCAGCGAGTCGCCATTGCGCGCGCATTGGCGCCGGAACCCAGGCTGGTTATCGCGGATGAACCCGTTTCCGCGCTGGACGTTTCCATCCAGTCCCAGATTCTGAACCTTCTTATTGCCCTGGCCCGCGACTTGAGCCTGACCATGATATTCATTTCCCATGATTTGTCCGTGGTCCATTACATCGCGGACCGCATTGCCGTGATGCGCAAAGGCCGCATTGTGGAATACGGGGAGGCGGACAAAGTATTTTCTTCCCCTTCCCACGAATATACGCAGGCGCTTCTCGCCGCCGTACCGCGTCTGTAAATGGGGATGGCCCGGCGTCAGTTTGGACGAATACGGGAAAGTTCCGTTTCCTGCGGAGTTATCCGCACAGGTTTAAGAGGGACGGTTTTCCGGAAGATCCATCCCTGAATTTTCAGCGGAGCGCGGTTTCCGGCAGTTTGGTTTTCCAGTGCCTTGCAAAGACGATGAATGGATTTGTTCCCAGGGAGGCATCGTGTCCACTGCCTCCGCATGGTTGACGGATGATCTTCTCTTTGAGGTATCCGGCAGGCTGTTCATGCTTTTTCCTTCATCTTCTTTTTGAAAAAGGAGAAGTAAATCCGGCGCGTTATGAAAAAAGGGGGAGTCGCAAAATGGCTTGCATCATGGGCTGCCCGGCAGCACATAATAATGCCGCCCTGCGGGAACTGCCGGAACAGGAGGATATGGAGATTGTGGGAAGGAAAAACATCGTTGTTTTTTTCATACTGCCGTCCGGCTGGTATTTCTCTGTGATACGCCAGATGGCTTCTGCCTGTTTTCTGACGGGGAGGCGGCAAGGAAAGGGCTGTTATTCCTGAACGGAATATCCGGCGGCTTCCTGCATTTCCCGGATGCATTCCTCCATCAGAGCGGCGTCTATCTCATGGACGTCTTTTCCCCGGCCTATTCCGGTAAGCATCAGTACCGTCAGGTGGCCGCCGAGGTGTTCGCGGAAGGCCTCCAGACCTTTCAGCACTTCGCAGGCGCCGTTTTCTGTCCTGCGGGAAAGCAGAGGGTGGAATACGGGCAGTTCCAGGGTTTTCAGCACGGAGATGATTCTTTCCGCCTCCGCGGCAGGCAGCCATCCTTTCCGGACGGAATAAAGGATATCCAGGCACATGCCCACGGAAACGGCCTCCGCGTGCCCCAGTATGTAACCGGACATGGTTTCCATGTAATGGGCGGCCCAATGTCCGAAGTCCAGGGGGCGGCTGGAACCCAGTTCAAAGGCGTCTCCTCCGCATGCAATGTGCGAGGCGTGCAGCAGAGCGGAATGCTCCACGGCATATTCCAGAGCATCCCGTTCGCATACAGCCAGCGCAGAGGCGTTCGTTTCCAGCCAGTTGAAGAAAGAGGCGTCTTTCACCACCGCCACTTTCACTACTTCCGCCAGCCCGGCTCTTTTCAGGGGGAGGGGCTGGGAATGGAGGAACAGGAAGTCGTCAAGCGTGGCCCACGCGACGGCGAAGGTGCCCAGATAGTTTTTCCGCCCCATGAAATTGATCCCGTTTTTGACACCTACTCCGGAGTCTGCCTGGGAGAGGGTGGTGGTGGGGATGCGCAACAGCCGGATGCCGCGATGGGCGGTGGCGGCGGCAAAGCCTGCTACGTCAAGAAACGCTCCGCCGCCCACGGCTATGATATAGGAATGGCGGTCAATGCCTGCTTCCACAATGTGGCGCAGGGCCGTTTCCCATGCGGAAAAACCTGTTTTGGCTTCCTCCCCGCCCGGAACGGAACGGCAGCCGGCATAGGCCAGCACCCCGGCATTTTTTCCAAAATAGCAGTCAATGTCTGACGGAAGCTGCGGATAAAACTGTTCCAGCCCTTTTTCCAGGAGAACGAGAACGCGGCTTCCGGGCCTCTGTTCCATCAGGCTGGCCAGAGCATCGTTTTCCGGGCGGAAGGCTCCATGGGTAAAGCCTGTCCTGTAGGGAAAATCAAGCCGGATATTCAGCGTGTGAAGAGACATGCCAGGAGGGCTGCAAGTGAACATGGCTCGCGGATTCCTAGTCCCTGCGGAGCACGGGAACGGCCCTCATCTGGATGAAGCGGTCCGCTTTGGCAGCTTCCTTCTGGGACATGTACATGGTGTACGGCTGCTGGGTCACTTCGATACGGTGCGTGCCGCCGGGAGCGGGAAGGTCCAGAAGCTGGTTGAGGTGCTTGAAGCTTTTCACCTGCACGCCGTTGACTTTTTCCACAATGGAGGGGCTCATCTGGGCGTATCCCAGTGTAGCCTGGGTGGGCAGGGCCATCAGGAAGACCACGATTTCATCCACGCCTTTTTTCCGTATGTCCTCTTTCTTTTGAGTGGCTTCCACCAGGTTGAGGGGGGGATGGTTCTTGCTGAGCTTGTTGATTTCTCCCATCAGGGCTCCCGTCAGCGGGACAAATACCAGACCTCCGTAAATGCGGTAGGGCGGATTGGAGATGAAGGGGGCCGGATTGACCAGGTCCCCTTCAAGGGCGCTCCTGTCCAGTTTGACGTCCAGCGTCATGGGCTGGCTGGAGCCGTCCTTTCCCTTGCGGCGGATGCCCAGCGTAATGGTATCCCCCGGCTTGGCGGAGTCTCGGAACAGAAAGTTGGCGGAAACGGGGCCCAGGGCGTGATCCTTAATTAAACCTTTGCTGTCCAGAGGGATGCCGTTGACGCTTTCCACCACGTCTCCGGGACGTACTCCGGCTTTGTAGAAGGAGCCGTAAACAGGCAGTTTCACCACGTAAAAGCCGCCGCCAGTTTCAGGCAAGCCCAGGAATTTGCGGAAGACGGGGTCGGTCAGTTCCGTGACCTGGGTGCCGTCCGCCGGGAAACCGGTGTAATTGCCGGCCCGGGCCTGTTCCAGGAACCGGGAAATCATGGTATGGGTTACGGCCAGCACTTTCTGTGCGGAAGGATCGCAGCTGGCGCTGAGGCCCACAAGTTCATTGCCCCTCATGACGGGGTTGCCTGCGCCGCCTTTCAGGGGAGTGACGGAGGATTTGACGTTATACAGGACGAACGGTTCCCCGTTCGTGAACGGGCAGGCACTTTCCGTCGCCAGAAGGGTTCCGGAGGTAGTGATGGGAAGGCCGTCACCATTGAATTGCCAGAAGGTTACCTTGTCGCCCAGGCGGGGAGCCTTCCCCAGCGCAACGGGGACCAGTTTGTCCAGAAAAGCGGCATCTTTTCCGTTTTTCAGGCGCAGAAGGGCAAGATTGGCTTCCGGGTCAAAGGCGGTTACGGCCACGGGAACCGTCTGGGAGCCGTCCGCAGAGGTCACTTCCACGAAGCTGGCGGAATAAACGATGTTGGCTGCCGTCAGGATATTGCCGTCTCCCAGATAAATGCCGAAGCCCTGGCTGTACGCCGGGTTTTCCTTGCTCCACGGCTGAATCATGGCATAGCCCTGATTGGTGGCGTTAATGCCGACCATGGAGCCGGTGGGGGAGGGAAGCGGGGCCGGCGCGGGCGTTTCCTCCACCTGTTCCGCAGGCGTTTCCGTCTGTTGTTCAGGCTGGGGTTCGGGAGCGGTTCGTCCGGCTTCGCGCGGCTGGCAGCCGCCGAGCAACATCAGGGAACCGAGGAAAAGAGTGGAAAGAATTTTCATGGCGGTTAACGGGCGGGAGTGGTGTTACGGCCAGGCTGGCGGCCGGGAATGGCGCTGTCCAGGCGGGCGTTTTTCGGGATATTGTAGGTTTTGGAGATACGCTTGTTGGCCGTCTCCATGGCCTTGCCTTCAAAGACGAGGGGGCGCTCTCCGTTTTTCAGTTCGATGACGACGTATTCCGGCATGTTCTCCGGGTAAAGGAGTTCGTAGGCGTGGGTAAGGCCTTTAACCTTTACGCCGTTGATTTTTTCCACAATGGAATTGGAAATGGAGCCGGACAGACGCGCGTTTACCTCATCATCCAGCACTTTGGTGATGATGACCATGTCTTCATGGTCCACGCAGCCGCCGTCTTCCTGGTAATTCCGGATGTCCAGTGCAACGTCCAGCATGGAGATGTCCGCCGCCGCGAGCACGTTGCGCTGGATGGGCTGGAACACCAGGCCTCCAAAGACGACGTAGCGGGGCATTTTATCGTATTCCGCCATCAGAAGGTCTCTGGAGGGGGATGGCTTCATCACCATTTCCACCTTCATGGGCTTGCCGTCGCGAATGATATCCAGCGGGAGCCGGTCGTCTTTAAAACAGCGCTCAATGAGTTCTTTCATGCTGATTTTCTGGCCGTCCAGTTCAATCATGGCGGAACTGTCCACATCATAGCCGTCCACTTTCATCAGCAGGTCCCCGTTGCGGAGCACGCCGTCGGCGGAGGACCCCTTGAGCACCTTGCCGATCAGGACGCCTTTTTCGTCGTCCGGCAGGCCGAACGCCTTGCGCATGGCCGGGTTCAGGATGGGCGCAGCCTGAATGCCCATGTCCACGTAACCGTCATAGACACCGTCCTTGATGTCTTCCAGAAAGTGGCGGATGACGGGGGTTGGAATCACGTACCCCGTGTTATTGGCGTTGTTCAGGCCCTGGAATGCCACGCCGATGACTTTATTCCCCATCAGGACGGGGCCGCCGCTGTTTCCCGGGTTAATGGCGGCGTCCACCTGGATGGTCAGGTGTTCCGTGTTGCGGGGGTGGGCGTACGTGGTGAAATCAATGCGGGAGACCACGCCGCGCGTGACGGAAAGCCTGTTGCCGCCGATGGGGTAGCCGATCACCCTTACTTCGTCTTCCAGATGAGGCAGGTTTTTGCTGAATTCAAAAGGCCGTATTCCTTTGAAGGGCCTGGGATCGTCCGCCTCCAGCAGAGCAAGATCCGCGTCATGGGCGATGAATTTGACCCTGGCGGGAATTTTACGGGAATCTCCGTACATGGAGATATAAATGCGTTCCGCGTTGCTGACTACATGGGCGTTCGTCATGAAGGCGTTTTCCCCGATCAGAAAGCCGGTGCCGATGCCCCCCTGGTAGCGGCCGGTATTCCACGGAGTAGCGTAATCCGGAGTCAGGGAATCCATCTCAATTTTCACGACGCCCTTGTACTGGTCATTGATGGAAACGACAGGGCCGGACATGACCTTGTCCACCCCGAAGTCCGAAATGGAAACAGCCGGCTCGTCCGCGTGGGAAAGAGCGGCACCGGCCAGGACTGCGCACAGCCCTTGAAAACAGGTGTGGGAATGTATCATACGCAAAGATGAAGATTGTGTTGCCAGGGAAGGTTTTGTTGTTACAGGTTGCTTTTGCGGCTTTGTGTTGCTAGGCTTTCCTGGAAGGAATTGACTTCCTCCAGCAGGGATGAGAAACGTTCCGCTATTTCGCCGTCCATCTGGTAGCCGCGGCTGTCCAGCGCAGCTACCGTCTGGCGCGTTTGTTCCACGCACAGGGCCATGCGGGCGGCCATGGTGCAGTAGTCCGCCGCGTCTTCCTTCTCCTGAAGGAGGCAGGAAAGAATGCGCGGGGTGATGTAGCGGATGCAGTAAAAAATCTGGTTCAGGGGTTCCGGCGGCCCCGTCCTGTTCCTCTGGGCTTTGTTGATTTCCCGGCTGAACCGGTGCTGGCACAGATCCGTCAGCTCCATCACCTGCTGGAAGAGGGGATGAAACATGCAGGACTGCACTTCCCGGGCCTCCTGTTCGTTGAGAATGTCAAACAGGCTGAGCATGCCGGTGCTTTTGCAGGAACAGGGCGTCCCCGTTTCTTCCGACTGGGCGATGTTGTCCAGCACTTCATCCCAGCCCATGACAAAGGCCACACGGATGTCTCCGCTGGGGTTCAGCCTGTATTTCTGGAATACCTCCTGGTAGGCGATGGCGATGGCTTCCGCCTCCCGCAGGCGTTTGTCCCAGTGGTGGTCGGGCAGGCTTCCGTCCTCCTGGTGGTTGGAATAGGCCCTGGACCATTCCTTTACCTGGGTCCGCAGCATCTGCTGGTTCGCCATGATCTGGGCCTGCTCTTCGCAGGAATCCATAATCCATTCGGGGAGGGAGACTTTGATGGAGAAGACCGTACTTTCCAGCAGCACCATGTCATGGTGGCTGGTGAACCATTCCAGGTACAGGGCGTTTTCCATGGTTTTCCTGCCTTTGACAGGCATGCGGCGGCTGGCCGTCATGTCTCCCGCCACACCCTGGATATGTTCCGGGATCTGGGTAAGTTCCGCGGGAAGGGTCTGGGGAGAGGGATTCCTGAAATCAACCACGCAACCGGCCAGATCCTGGAGGCAGTCCCCCTGCAGGGTGATATTTACCGGATGGGGCATCCCCATGAGCTGCAGCGTAAGGCGGACGGTTCCGCGTTCACGGTTGTCCAGCGTGCCGTAGTGGACGTAGTCTGTAATTCTGAAAATCATATGGGGAAGGGGGATAGAAGGGGAGGAAAGAGGTGAATGCTGAATCAGCAGGAGGCTGCGACCTGGGGCAGTTCCTTGTTTTTCTTTTCTACGGCGTCCATGTTGACAAGCAGTTCCGCAATGGAATCCCAGCGGCCCCGGGTCAGGGCTTCGCGGGCTTCCGCCGGCATCCGGATGGGGAAGGAGCCTTCCTTCCAGGAAGCTGTCATGTTCAGGAGGTCAATCGTCACTTCCGTTTCCGGGTGATCGGAAATGTGCCGGGCCAGAGCGGCAATGTCGGCGGCAGACGCGCACACGCAGGGCAAACCGATACCGGTGCTGTTGCCGAAAAAGATTTCCGCGAAAGATTCCGCAATGACGGCTTTGATGCCGGAGCGCCTGATCGTCTGCGGGGCATGCTCACGGGAGGAACCGCAGCCGAAGTTGGAGCCGCCCAAAATGATGGAAGCCCCTTTGAAGCGGGGATCGTCCACCGGGTGAGATTTGGATTGTCCGTTTTCGTCGAAGCGTTCGTCCCAGAACATGACTCCCGCCAGTTCGTCAAACGTGATGCATTTAAGGAAGCGGGCAGGGATGATGCGGTCCGTGTCCATGTCCGGTCCCGGAACGGGAACGCAGGTGCCGGTGATGGAGGTGAATTGGGTCAGAGACATAAAGGAAAAAATTGGAAAGTTAATTCAGGGAGAACACTTCGCGGGCATCGGAGACTTTCCCGGTCAGAGCAGCGGCGGCCACCATGGCCGGACTCATCAGCAGGGTGCGCCCGGTGGGGCTTCCCTGCCGGCCTTTGAAGTTCCGGTTGGAGGAACTGGCGCAGAGCTGGTCACCCTGGAGCTTGTCCGGATTCATGGCCAGGCACATGGAGCAACCCGCCAGGCGCCATTCAAAGCCGGCTTCACGGAAAATGTCCGCGATGCCTTCCTCTTCACACTGCCGGGCAGTCATCTGGGAGCCGGGAACGGCCAGTGCCCTGATGCCGGGGGCCACATGGCGACCCTTGATGAGGGCGGCCACTTCCCGGAAGTCTGAAATGCGCCCATTGGTGCAGGAACCTACGAAGCACACTTGAACCGGCAGCCCCTTAAGAGGCATGTCCGCGGGGAATTTCATGTATTCCAGCGCTTCATTGATCATCTTCCGTTCATCGTCGTTCGCTGCGTCGGATGGGTTGGGCGTGCTGCCGCTGATACCCGTATTCTGGTCCGGAGAAATGCCCCATGTCAATGTAGGCTCAATGGAAGCTCCGTCAATTTCCACGATTTCATCATATTCCGCATCTGCGTCGGAAGCAAAGCCCAGCCAGCGTTCCACGGCCTTGTCCCAGTCCGCGCCGGTGGGGGCGAACAGGCGTCCTTTGATGTATTCCACCGTGGTCCGGTCAGGGTTCACGTAACCGCAGCGCGCCGCGCCTTCAATGGACATGTTGCAGAGGGTCATGCGTTCGTCCATGCTCATGGCGTCAATGACCTCGCCTCCGTATTCGTAGGCGAAGCCCAGGCCTCCCTTGGCTCCCAGAAGGCCGATGATGTGCAGGGCTACATCCTTGGCGCGCACGCCGGGGGCCAGCTTTCCGTTCACATTGATGCGGCGCACCTTGAGCGGGCTGAGGGCCAGGGTCTGCGTAGCCAGCACATCGCGCACCTGCGTGGTGCCGATGCCCATGGCAATGGAGCCGAAGGCTCCGTGGGTGGCCGTATGGGAGTCTCCGCATACGATAGTCATGCCCGGCTGAGTGATGCCGAGTTCCGGCCCTACCATATGCACGATGCCCTGGAGCCCGGTAGGGAGGTCGAAAAAGCGGATGCCGTTTTCAGCGCAGTTTCGGCGCAGTTCCCTGATCATGGCGTCAGCCGTGGCGTCCGCGAACGGTTCCGCCTGGTTGTCTGTGGGAATGATGTGGTCCACAGTGGCAAAGGTGCGTTCCGGGTGGCGCACGGTCAGGCCCAGGTCCCGGACCATTCCGAAAGCCTGCGGAGAGGTGACTTCATGCAGCAGGTGCGTAGCGATGAACATTTGCGTTCTCCCATCCGGCAGGATGCCGACGGTATGAGCGTCCCAGATTTTTTGGAAAAGCGTTTTCCCCATAACTGACATAAGCATCCGTCCGTTCGGGAACCGCGTCAAGATGCAAGGACGTATTGCTGACACGGTCTGTGTCTTACATAAGGCGTTTTTTTGAACATTTCCTCTGCATTCATGGTCTGAATGGGCCTCTTTCCAGCCTTTGGGGCCTTTCCGCCTTCAAGGAAAGGATGGTTTTCATGCCCTCCGCACGTTCCGAATCCCCTTAAGACCGGTTAAATTTTTCTTCCCATAGTGCTGCAAAAACGTCTCCGAAACATTTCAACAGGTTTCCTTCCGGCAGGAGGGAGGACATTTCATCCTCCAGGCAGGTCATTTGCACGCCCTGGATGCCGCAGGGGGTAATAGCAAGGAAGGGAGGCAGGGATTTCCGGGTTATATTGAGGGCGAAGCCGTGCATGGCGATCCACTTTTTCACCCCGACGCCGATGGAGGCTATTTTACGGTTTTCCACCCAGACCCCTACCAGCCCTTCCCGGATGCGGGCCTGCACGCCGAACCGGGCACAGGTTTCAATCAGGGTGTTTTCTAGGGTGGTGACGTAACGGTGCAGATCCCTGCCGCAGCGGTTCAGGTCCGTAATGGGGTATCCGACCAGCTGGCCGGGGCCGTGGTAGGTGGCCTGGCCGCCGCGGTTTATTTCATGAACGGGAAAGGGAAGCACGGAACCGGGGTGCAGGCTGGCGTGGTTCCGTGTACGCCCGATGGTATAAACCCCGGCATGTTCCAGCAGCAACAGTTCGTTTTCCCTGTCCGGGTCTTCCTGATGGGCCCGGACCAGTTGTTCCTGGAGCCTCAAGGTTTCCTGATAATCTGCCAGGCCGGGAATGCGGATGATGTTCATGCTGCTGAAGGGAGGCCCCGGGACAGTTAGGGAACTCAGCGCGTTCTGCGCACTTGCCGGCCCAGGGCGGTGCGGTACTGGTGCACGGCGGCGGCCAGGGAAGAGGCCATGAAATTCTGATAACGCTCCGTGGCGATGAGCAGGGCCTCCTGCGGGTTGGACATGAACCCGCCTTCCACCAGAATGGCGGGATGCTTGATGGTGCACAGCACGGAATAGCGCGCGCGCTTGATGCCGCGGTCAACCATGGAAATGCCCTCCTTGATGGCAAGCGGTCCTTTCAGCATGTGCCCCTGGACGGCTGTAGCCAGGGCAATGTTCATGCTGTCCTGGGCGTTGCCCTGCAGGGCGTCGTGGCGGATATTGCGGGACATGGAGGAGGAAGTGCCCGCGGGCGCCAGCGTGAAGGTTTCCACCCCGCGGGCAGAAGAGCCTCCGTCATTGAAGTGGATGCTGATGAAGATGGCATTATTGTGCCTGTTGGCAATGCGGACGCGGTCTTGAAGGGCAATGAAGTTGTCCGTGTCACGGGTCATGACCACCTGGTAGCCCATGGCCTTGAGGCGGTCGCGCAGCTTTTTGCCCACGGAAAGGTTGATGTCCGCTTCCCTGCTGATGCGGTTGCGCGTGCCGCTGTCATGGCCGCCGTGGCCGGGATCAATGACTACTGTGTTGAAACTGCGGCGGTTGGCGATGTAAGTGGGGCGCAGAACCGGGTCAATGATTTTGTGCAGGTCCATATTGGAAACCATCAGCCCCTTGGAGGGATGGTCAGCCACAGGATAGGATAGCACGAACTTCATGTTGTTCATGAACATCTCCTGGCTGCGCGCCTGGATACGGATTTGAATCTTTTCCGGCACCTCGTAAACTTTCTGCCGCCCTTCCGTGCGTTCCCTGGTCAGTTTGTAATGGGTGCGCACTTCGGACATCGGAATATACTGCACTCCATTAATGATTTCCGGATTCCATCCGAAGGCCGTGGACAACGTCAGCAGAAACATGCCCACAATGCCGAGCACGGCTGCAAATGATGTGCGAGAGGTCGGATACATAGGACGATATCGCATCCAGACTAACGGATTTTTCATGACGCACAAGGGAAAAGTTTCCGTGAAAGATTCTTTTGCGCTTCTGTTTCCGGAGAGAAAAAAGCGGCTCCCGGGAAGGGGAGCCGCCCTGAAATGGCAGTGAAGGAACGGGATCAGGCGGGATTATTTGGCGGTCTTCTCGTCCATTTTGGCCTTGACCTGTTCTTCAATTTCCGCGTACAGCTCCGGGTTGGATTTGAGAGCTTCCTTGGCGGCGTCGCGGCCCTGGGCGATCTGGCTGCCGTTATAGCTGATCCAGGAGCCGCGCTTCTGGATGATGTCATATTCCGTTGCCAGGTCCAGCAGGCTGCCTACGGAGGAGATGCCTTCATTGTACATGATGTCGAATTCGCATTCCGTGAAGGGAGGGGCCACTTTGTTTTTGACTACCTTGATTTTGGTGCGGTTCCCGGCTATGACGCCGTCGCTGCCCTTGATCTGGCCGATGCGGCGGATGTCCACACGTACGGAGGCGTAGAATTTCAGGGCGCGGCCGCCGGGAGTGGTTTCCGGATTGCCGAACATGACGCCGATTTTTTCACGGATCTGGTTGGTGAAGATACAGACGGTACGGGCTTTGGAAATGAAGCTGGTGAGCTTGCGGAGGGCGGCGGACATCAAACGGGCCTGGGCTCCTACCGTGGAATCCCCGATTTCTCCTTCCAGCTCCTGCTTGGTGACCAGTGCGGCCACGGAGTCCACCACGATGACGTCAATGGCATTGGAGCGGACAAGAGCCTCGCAGATTTGCAGGGCTTCTTCACCGGAACTTGGCTGGGAAACCAGCAGGTCGTCCAGGTTCACGCCCAGGCGGGCGGCATACTGAGGGTCCAGTGCGTGTTCCACGTCAATGAATGCAGCCAGGCCTCCGGATTTCTGGGCCTGGGCGATGGCCGTCAGGGTCAGGGTGGTTTTACCGGAGGATTCCGGTCCGTAGATTTCCACAATGCGGCCGCGGGCAAAGCCGCCCACACCCAGAGCGCGGTCAATCAGAAGGTTGCCCGTGGGAATGACGTCCACTTCCATTTTGACGTTGTCTCCAAGGCGCATAATGGCGTTTTCTCCGAAGTCTTTCTGGATTTGGGAGAGGGCCAGGTCAAGGTTGCGCTTGCGGGCTGCCGCCAGTTTTTCCGCTTCGGGGGATAAAGGTGTTTCGTTGCTCATATATCGTAGCGCAGTATAACCGGGACAGCCTTATTGGCAAGTGTTCTGTGGGTCTTCGCAGACTCATTCCTCATTGACAAAGAACAGAATTCTGACATGGGAAGAATCTTGTGAAAACCGGGTGTTCCGTTCGGCGGGAAATTAGGGGAAACAGGGGGAACGGGACCGGAAAAGAAGTTTGGAGCCGGAGAAGAACACGGCTTTTCCGGAGAACGTCTGGGCGGCGTTATTCTTCAATCGGCTCCGCAAGAGGAATATCCTCGTAGGAATCGTCAAAGATGACGGGAATGTTGTGCTCCGGAATCAGGTTGATGGAACTGATTTTGCGGTGCGTCTGGCGTGCGTGCCGGAGGGCGCGGGACAGTTTTTCCACCTGGTGTTCTAGGCCGTAATGGCTGAAAGTAGCCTGGCAGTCATTGGTAAAACGCACACAGAAAGACCAGTCGTTGGGCGTCGTTATGGAGACGATGCTGGGAAGGTATTCCGTTACCGTGCCGGAAAGCAGTTCAATCAGTTTCATGGGCGCTTCCAGTTCCCGGATGCTGACGCCGTAGCTGAGTTTGCCGGAACTGGGCGGCCTGAGCGTGACGGAGGGCATGCGCTTTTCCCGGATATAAGGCATGTGGACCTGCTCCATGCAGGGGAAGATGACGCCTTCCTTGTCTGCCAAAGCGCCGTACGTGGCATCTCCCGGGTGGATTCCCAGTTCCGGGCAGTCAATCCAGGCCGCGGGGATGCGCGCGTCAATGTCCACCAGCAGCGTGGGGTTGGAGGATATCTGGCGTTTGACGGAAGCCCGGCGGATGGCGGGACATTTTTTCAGGCGCTGCTCCAGCTCCGCGGCGTCTATGGAAAAAATGTTGTCCTGCGGCCCTATGCCCATAACGGAAAAGGCCTGTTCGGAGTTGAAAATGCCGTTGCTTTTCAGGGTGACGGTGTCGATGGAAAGCCAGTCGTATTTGAGGATGTAATCTTTCCAGAGAAAAACGATAGCCCCGATTAAGCCGAAAATAAGCGCGTAAACGGTGACAATGTGGTACAGCTTGCGCCGGAAGAGCCAAAAACGGTAGTTTTTGCCCTTGCGTTCGATGGTCTCTTTTCTGGCCTCCCGTTCCAGAAGAAGCATTTCCGGCCTTTTGGCGGAACGGGGGACTGGCGTTGTGGCTTTGTGCGACATCGGGGGGTGCGGGAGGGGCGACTCCCCGCCCTCTGTCAGATATTACGTTATTTACGGGGGGTGGCTAGCGATAATTCCGCTATTTTTTCGCAGAGGTCTTCATAGGGCCATCCGGAGGCCGCCGCCGCCTTGGGAAGCAGGCTGGAAGGGGTCATGCCGGGAATGGTGTTGATTTCCAGCACGAAGGGGGCGCCGTCTTCCTCGCGCAGCAGTACGTCCACGCGGCCGTACACTTCCACTCCGGCGGCCTTGTAGGCTTTCAGGGCCGCCTCCTGCACGTTGGCGGCGGTTTCTTCCGGAAGATCCGCCGGGCAGATATAATCCGTGCCGCCGCCCATATTCATCCACGGGTATTTGTTGCTCAGGTCATAGAAGCCGGAACGGGGGCAGATATGAATGACGGGAAGGGCTTTCCCGTCCAGAATGCCGACCGTCAGTTCCTTGCCTTGAATGAACTCTTCCACCAATACGGTGGTGCCGTGGGTTACGGCTTCCTCCATGGCGGGGAGCACATCCTCCTGCCTGCGGACGATGTGGACGCCCACGCTGGAACCCTCGCAGGGAGGCTTGATGACGAAGGGCAGGGGGAGGGACGGCATCACGATGCCATTGGAACAGTCCAGAATTTCCGCATGCGGCGTAGGAACTCCGGCTTCCAGAAAAACTTTTTTGGATTCTGACTTGTTGAAGCACAGGGCGCTGGAACGGGAGCCGGCCCCTGTGTACGGAACGCCGCGTTCTTCCAGAATGGCCTGGAGGGTTCCATCCTCACCGAAAGTGCCGTGGATAATGTTGTAGGCCAGCTCCGTGCCTTCCGGCAGCCGGAAATCCGGGCCGTGCACGTCCACCTTCGTTACATCGGTGAATCCGGCCCGGCACAGGGCGTCGTAAACGGAGTTGCCGGAAACAAGGGATACTTCCCGTTCTGACCCGGGACCTCCGAGCAGGAGGGCGATTTTGAGGTCGCGCTTGAGAGTGTTCATATTGGAATAAATAATGAATGGGTTAAAACTGGGGGTCCCGGTCTCCGATGACCTGGGCTTCCGATTTCAGGTCGATGCCGCGGTTTTCCTTGGCCTCCTTGCGGATCATGTCGATCAGGATGGTGATGTCCCTCGCTCTGGCATGACCCCGGTTGATGATAAAATTGGCGTGCACGTCTGATACGCAGGCGTCTCCCACGCAGGCGCCTTTCAGCCCCAGTTCATCAATGAGCCTGCCTGCCGGGATTTCCGGCGGGTTTTTGAAGATGCAGCCGGCGCTGGCTCCGACGGGCTGGGAAAGCTTCCGCCTGGCCCGTGCCGCCTCCAGAAGACGCTCCATTTCTTCCGCAGGGGCGGGCTGCGCCTCAAACACGGCCTGAAGCACAAAATTGTGGACCAGGTCCGGAATGGAACGGTACTGGGCGTTCAATTCTTCCCTTGTATGGCTGCGGATTTCCCCGTCTTCATCCAGACAGGTGACGGAAACGAGGTTTTTGACCATATCCATGCCCATGGCTCCGGCGTTCATGCGGAGGCTTCCTCCCACATTGCCGGGAATGCCGTCCATCCATTCCAGGCAGCCAAGGCCGTTCTGGACAGCGGTGGAAACCAGTTTTTTCAACCGCACGCCCGCTCCGGCGGTGAGGCGGTTCCCCTGGATTTCCAGCACATCGAATTCTCCCCCGGAGGGGTGGATGACGGCGCCGCGCAGTCCGCCGTCCCTGACAATGATGTTGGAACCGCGGCCAATGACGTGTACGGGGATATTCCTGTCCCGGCAATAGTTGACGGCCGCCTGCATTCCGGAAAAGGTGGAAGGCTCCAGCCAGTACTGGGCGCATCCGCCTACTCCCATGGTGGTATGGCGTGACATGGGTTCGTACAGCTTGCCTTCCAGAGAACCGCCCGCAGTGCGTTCCAGATCCTCCAGCAGGGCCAGGTCGCGCGCGATGCGCATGCCGCATTCATGGACGTTCCCGGCTCCCAGCGTCAGGAACAGGTCTCCGGGTTTCAGCGCGTTGCCGATGGTGTGGTGGGCTATGCCCAGGTCGGGAAGGTAACGGGTTTCCACGGGGCCGTGCCTGTGCATGGCGTTGATGATCGTCTGCCCGCTTACCCCTTCAATGGGCAGTTCGCTGGCGGGATACACGTCCGCTACGAAAACGAGGTCCGCCTCCTGGAGCACCTTGCCGAAGTCATCCGCCAGAAGCTGCGTGCGCGTGTAGCGGTGCGGCTGGAAGTAAACTACCAGGCGGTTCGGCTGGAGGGAACGGGCAGTTTGGAGCGTGGCGGCTATTTCCGTTGGGTGGTGGCCGTAGTCGTCCACAATCCGGATGGAGGAGGAAAGGTATTTGGTTTCAAAGCGCCGTTTGGCTCCCGCAAAGGAGGCCAGGCCCCGCGTCACCGCCGGGAAATCCACGCCCAGTTCCGTTGCCAGAGCAATCGCGGCCAGGGAATTCAGGACATTGTGGCGTCCGGGTATGCCCAGCTCCACGCGGCCCAGTTCCTCTTTCCCCTTCAACACGGTGAACAGGGTGCGTCCGCGGCGTTCCAGCACGTCCGTAGCGGTGTAGTCCGCATCGGACCAGCCGTAGGAAACGGAATTGGGGTACTTGGCGCAGACATCCTCAGCGCCGGGATGCGCGCGGCAATAAATAATCTTGCCGCGCGTCTGGGAGCAAAGCCGGTCGAACACGGCCTTGATTTCATCCAGATCCTTGTAGTGGTCCAGGTGTTCCGGTTCAATGTTGAGGACGATGCTGTGCTCCGGAATGTAATTTACCAGCGTGCCGTCGCTTTCATCCCCTTCCGCCACCAGGTATTCGCTGTCTTCATTCCAGTGGGCGTTGGTTCCCAGCACGGGGATTTCCGCCCCCACGTAGTGGCACGGACGCATGCGGCCTTCCCTCATCAGGTGCGCGCAGAGGGCTGAAGTAGTGGTTTTTCCATGCGTACCGGAGACCACGACCCCTTTCTTCCCGTTCAGGATGGCCGCCAGGCATTCCGCGCGGCGCATGCAGGGAATATTCAGCTTGCGCGCTGCCGCCAGGGCCGGATTGTCCGCCCGGATGGCACTGGAATAAATGACAATTTCCGCATCGGAAACGGCGTCTGCGGAATGCGGGCAGGAGAAAGACAGCCCTAGGCTTTGAAGCCGTTCGGTCTCTGCGCTGGTCACCCGGTCGCAGCCGCTCACCCGGTGCCCCATTTCCATCAGCATGAGCGCCAGGCCGGACATGCCTGACCCGGCTACCCCGATGAGATGTAGGCGTGCGGGGTGTTCCCTGTCTGTCAGTCTTTTGCGTAAGGTTTCAATCATGGGAGGCTGCATGGTCCGTATGTTCAATGACATTGGCGATGCGGGATACTGCATCAGGCATGTCCAGACGTAAAGCACATTCATTCATGGAGGCCAGCAGGGAGGAATCCTTGAGTACTTCATTCAGGAAAGCCGCAATATCGTCCGGCGTGAGGGTGTTTTCACGCATCATGCGCGCCGCGCCGTGGGCCGCGAAAACGCGTGCGTTGTGTGCCTGGTGATCGTCTGCGGCGAAGGGGTAGGGAACCAGCAGGGCGGCCTTCCCCATATGGGCCAGTTCCGTAAGGCTGGACGCCCCGGAACGGGAAATGACCACATCCGCTGCGGCATAAGCGGCAGCCATGGCGGAACAGAATTCAATGACGTGCACGTGGGGCATGTCCGCCGTCAGCTGGCTGACGCGCGCAAAGTCCGCGGAGCCGGTGATGATGAGAAAGTCGCACAGGTCTGCGCATTGCCGGGCGGCTTCAATGACCAGGGAATTCAGATTCCTGGCCCCCTGGGAACCGCCCATTACCAGGGCCACGCGGCGGTCCTGGGGCAGGTTGAGCTCCGCCCTGGCTTCGTTTTTGTCTTTCCGGGCCACCATTTCCTGGCGTACCGGAGTGCCGGTGACAATGCATTTGGCGGGATTGAAGTAGTGCCTGGCTTCCTCAATGCCCAGCAGCACGTTCGTGCAGCATTTGGCGGTCATGCGGTTGGCCTTTCCGGGCAGCGCGTTGGAATCGTGCACGTAGGTGCGGATTCCCTTGCGGTGGGCGGCGTAAACGGGAGGGAATGAAGTGAATCCTCCCATGCCGATGACGACGTCCGCTTCCACCTCGTCCAGAAGATGGCGGCTGAAACGGATGGCTTTGTACAGCCTGACGCCGAACCCCAGCAGGGACAGGGATGGGATTTTGGGCATCGCGATGGCCTCAATGGTGCGGAAGTCAAGATCCCCGTAATTTTTGCTGGCTTGGGCGTCCACTTTCTTCTGGGAGATGAGGAGCGTGACGCGGTGGCCGCGCTTTTTAAGTTCCTGGGCTACGGCTATGCCGGGAAAAAGGTGCCCTCCCGTGCCGCCGCAGGCGATCACGATGTTCAGGGAGGGATGTTTGAGAGAGGGTTCAGTCATAATCTTACGTCAATGGAGCGTTCGTCTTTGCGGGTGATTTCACAATTGGGCTGGGCGCCGGTGGAAAACCTCTGGATGCTGGTGAGCATGCCCAGGGCGGCCAGCGTAAAGACCAGGTTGGTGCCCCCGAAGCTGATGAAGGGCAGCGGCAGGCCGGAATTGGGCACGGCGTTGGTTACCACGGCGATGTTCAGGATGGCGGGACAGAAAATGATGGCGACAATCCCCACGGCCAGAAACCGTCCGTAGGTGTCCCGGCACTGCATGGCCACGCCGATGCCGGCATACGTCATCAGGAAATAGCAGAGCAGGACGAACATGGTCCCGTAAAAACCGAATTCCTCTCCCAGCGGCGCGAAAATGAAGTCCGTGTGGGCGAAGGGAAGCGTGCCGTGTTTTTCCGCGCTGTTTCCCAGGCCCACCCCGTCCAGCCCCCCCCGGGACAGGGCGATGGAAGCACGGTACTGCTGGAGGCCGGCGCCCAGGCGGTGGGCGTCCAGGTCTTTCCAGGCCAGGAAACGTTCCAGGCGGTTGGCGTTGCTCTGCACCAGAACGTACAGGGCCGTTCCGGCCAGGGCGAAAGCCCCGCCCAGGTAAATTTTGCGCGTTCCGGCCACAAACATGACGCAGAACGCGGCCAGGGCCAGGGCTACGGAGGTGCCCATGTCCTTTTCAAAAAGAATCAGGGCAAGAGGAATGCCGAAGATAAGGCCGGGCATCACAAAACCCCACCAGAAAGAGGTGGTGCGGTCCCGGTACAGGGCCAGCCAGTTGGCCAGGGCCATCATCATGCAGAGCTTGGCGCATTCGCTGGGCTGGAACTGCATGCCGATGGTGATCCAGCGGCGTTCCCCGTTGATTTCCTTCCCGATGCCGGGCACATAGCACAGCACCAGCAAAAAACAGGCCCCTCCAAGGATCCACCAGATATACTTCCTCCATATCCGGTAGTCTATCCGGGAGAGAATCATGGCCCCCACCAGCCCGGCGCAGGCAAAGGCGGTCTGCTTGAACAGGGGTTCGTACGGGTGCTTGGTTTCCTCCGCCCACGCCGCCGTGCTGGATACCATCACCAGGCCTACGACCAGAAGGCAGATGACGAAAAACCAGACCAGAATCATGCAGACTTTGGAAGACATGGCGGCGGAAGGGCAGGAAGAGGCCTACTTTTTGGGGATCATGATTTTTTGCCCGATTTTGAGACGCGCTACGTCCCGGTCATTCATCTTGTTGAATTTTTGGAGGGTACGCCAGTTCATTTTGTATTTGCGGGCGATTACGGAGAGGGTTTCCCCTTTCTTCACAATGTGGGGCACGCCTTCCGGCTCCAATTCCTCCGCGGTGGACTTTTCCGGTTCAAATTTGTCTCCTGGCCGGGCCGGAATGACGAGCGTGCTTCCGCTGACAAGGCGCTGAACTTTGGGATTGACGGCTTTCAGGTCATGGACGGCCACCTGGTTGTCACGCGCGACGCGTTCCCAGGTATCTCCCGTGCGCACGATGTGGCGCGCAGGACCTGCCACCGGGGCTGCGTCCGGAATGTGTTCCTCCACCGCAGGGGCCGGCTGCCTGTTGGGGCGAGCGTCCACTACCTGTTCCGGCTGCGTGATGGTGACCGGGGCTGCGGGGGGGCCTGGGGAACCTGGGGCAGAGCGGCCGGGGGCGCTGCGGGAGCGGGGCGCTGCGGGACGGTGGGCGGCGCGGGCAGGGCGGCTGCCATTTCTACGGTTTCCGTCGTGTTTCTGAACCAGGTGCTGCGGACGTAAACGCCGCCGATGACGAGAAGGTGAAGAAGAAGAAGGACGACGAGCCAGCGCACGACGGTGCTGCTGGGCGCGTCATCTTCAAATTCGGAGACGCGGGCGCGGTATTTGCTGAGTTTGGCGCGGAGTACGGTGCCCATTTTGCGTTTCGGACGGGTGCGTCCGGTCGGATTGTGATCAGGTGTCTTGGTCGTTTTCATGATGGTCGTTTTCTGGTGAATTGTCAGGAAAGGGGGGAAGGGCGTTCACCGCGTCCCTGAAGGCCTGGCCGCGCTGAACATAACCGGTGAACATGTCAAAGGAAGAAGTGCCGGGAGAGAACAGGACGGTGTCTCCCGGCCGGGCGAGAGAGCGTGCCTTCGCCACGCAGGCCTCTACATCTGCGGCTTTTTCCGTGGGGACCGCGGGGGAAAAAGCGTGCTGGAGCTGGTCCGCAATCTGGCCGAATACCACGCAGGCGCGCACTTTTTCTTTCAGCATGGGCCGCAGGGGTACGTAATCCAGCCCCTTGTCCTTGCCTCCGGCAATCAGGATGACGGGGGAATGTTGTGATTTCAGAGCCGCTTCCAGCGCATGCAGATTCGTGGCTTTGGAATCGTTCAGCCACAGTACGCCGTCCAGTGTGCGGACGGTTTCGCAGCGGTGGCCGGGGGGCGCGAACTCCTTCAGTACTTCTGCGGCTGTTTCTGCGGGAATGCCCAGGTGGCGGCATGCCAGGACGGCGGCCATGGCGTTTTCCGCATTATGGCGCTGGTTCAGGGCGGTCCCTTCCAGGTTCAGCAGGGGAGCGCCGCCCTCCAGGATCAACGGTCCGCGGTAATAAAGATCAGCCGCCGGATCTTCCGGGCTGAAGGTGAGCACGGAGGCTTTCAGGTGCGGAAGCCGTTCCCCGGAGCGAACGACGGCCAGGTCTTTTTCCGTCTGGTTGTCGAAGATATGGAGTTTGGCGCGGTGGTAATCCTCCACGGAATTGTAGCGGTCCATGTGGTCCGGCGCAAAATTGAGCCATACGGCCACATCCGGGTGAAAATCGTGGATGGTTTCCAACTGGAAGGAGCTGACCTCCAGCGCCAGCACGTCTGGCACGGAATCCCGGAGCAGGATTTCCGCCACCGGCACGCCGTAATTGCCGCAGGCAACGGCGGTCTTTCCGGCGCGCAGCAAAATCTTTTCCACCAGGGATGTGGTGGTGGTTTTGCCGTTGGTTCCGGTGATGGCGATGATGCGGCCATGGTAAAAGCGGCATGCCAGCTCCATTTCACCGATGGTTTCCACGCCTTCCCGTCCAAAGGATTTGACAAAGGGGCTATCCGTCTCAATGCCGGGGGAGATGACCACCATATCCGCATGAAAGGCGCGTCCGTCTTCCTCCGTGGCGGCGGTATGCAGGGGAATGTCTTCCGGCCATCCGTCAATGGAGGAGGAAGCGTCAAACACGCATACCCGTGCGCCATGCTTCATGGCGAGGCGCGCCGCGGCGCGTCCGCTTCTTCCCGCTCCCAGAACGGCGATGTTGAGGTTATTGAGCTGCATGTTCGTGGTTTGTCAGGCGGTGGTAATCAGGAAAAGGCCCAGGAAAGCCAGCAGGAGGCTGATCATCCAGAAGCGGGCAATCACCTGTGTTTCCTTCCAGCCTTTGAGTTCAAAATGGTGGTGGATGGGAGCCATGGCGAAGATGCGTTTGCCGTGGCGCAGCTTGTAGCTGCCTACCTGCAGCACGACGGACGCGGCCTCCATGACGAAGACGCCCCCGATGACGATAAAGAGAAGCTCCTGCGCCGTGCAGACGGCAGCCATGCCGAACGCTCCGCCCAGGGCCAGGGAGCCGGTGTCTCCCATAAATACCCTGGCCGGGTAGCAATTGTGCCACAGGAAGCCCAGGCAGGCTCCTACCAGGGCCATCATGAAGACGCTGATTTCTCCCGCGCCGGGGTGGAAGGGAATATCCAGGGAATCAGCCGTCAGCCAGCTTCCGCAGAGGACGGCAATGATGGCGTAAGTAATGCCCGTGGCGACGGAGCAGCCGGAGGCGAGGCCGTCCAGGCCGTCCGTCAGGTTCACCGCATTGGAGGCGGACATGACCACCACGACGCCGAAAGGAATGTAAACGAACCATGGCAGGTTCACCTGGCCATAGAACGGAATGAACAGGGAGGATATGTAGTCGTGAAGTTCCACGCGGGGACTGCCTTCCGGGTACAGGTACAGGAAGGTGACGCCGGCCAGCCCGGCCAGGAACTGGACGAGGAGTTTTTTACGTGCGGAAATGCCGTCCGAGGTTTTTTTCGCCACCTTCAGGTAATCGTCCCGGAATCCCAGCAGGCCCAGCGCCAGGGTGACGATCAGGCAGGCAATGATAAAGGGATTGCCCATTCTGGCGCACAACAGGGTAGCCGCCGTCATGGACCCTACGATCAGCACGCCGCCCATGGTGGGCGTTCCCGCCTTGGCCCCGTGGAGTTCCGCCAGCTTGTGCACCTCTTCCGCCGTCCTGATGGGCTGGCCGATTTTCAGGGAAATCAGCGCCCGGATGACCCGCGGGGCGAATATCATGGTCAGGGCAAAGGAAACCAGGCAGGCCAGGAGGGCCCTCCCTGCCGGTTCTGCAAATGCCCCCGAGGGGCTGAACTGTTCAATAACGGAATGCATAAAATTTACTGTGGCGGAAAGGTGAGGTTCATGACTTGCTCCATCCGGGCGAGGCGGCTGCCTTTGAAGAGGACGATGTCTCCCGGCGCCGTATGGCTGCGGAGCCATTCTGCCGCTTCCTCCGCAGAGCCGAAATGCAGGCTTTGAGTGAAGGCGTTCGGAGAAATAGCGTCCGTAATCCGGGCGGCATCCGTTCCCACGCTGACGACGCAGTCAAGACGGAGCTCTTCCGCCGTGCGGCCCACCAGAACGTGCCCTTCCTTGGAAAATGCGCCCAGTTCCCCCATTCTGCCCAGCACCGCAAAGCGTCTGCCGGTGCAGGAAAGCCCCGCTACGGTATGCAGGGCGGCCTGCATGGAATCCGGGTTGGCATTGTAGGTGTCATCCACTACCAGAATGCCGTTGATCCGGGTGCAGTGAAGCCTGCCGCCCGTGAGCCGCGCCTGATTGAGTCCGGAGGCGATTTGCTCTTTCGCAAGACCTGCCGCCCAGCCGGCGGCGGCGGCCAGAAGCGCATTGGTTACCATGTGCCGGCCGTGGACGGGCAATTCCACCTCTTCCCGGCAGAAATCCGGGATGGAAAGGATGAAGCGTGTCCCGTTCTCGGTAGAGACGGGATTTTCCGCGCGAACGGTTCCGGCGCCAATGCCGCAGTCAATACAGGCGGCGCGGGTGGATTGACGGATCATATCCGCATAATCGCAGTCCGCCGGAAAAATCATGAAGCCGTCTTCCGGCAGGCAGCGTGCCAACGTGCATTTTTCCCGGGCGATGTTTTCCCGCGAACCCAGATATTCCATGTGGGAGGTGCCGATGCTGGTGATGATGCCGATTTTCGGGCGCGTCATTTCACACAGGGGAGCCAGTTCCCCAGAGTGGTTCATGCCCATTTCCCATACGGCGGCTTCGTCGGACGGGGTGGCCCGGAAGATGCTGAGGGGGACGCCGATGTGGTTGTTCAGGTTGCCCTGCGTGGCAATGGTGCGGAACCCCTGTGAAAGAACGGAGGCCGTCAGATCCTTGGTAGAGGTTTTTCCGTTGGAGCCGGTCAGGCCGATGACGGTGAGGGTCAGCTCTGAACGCCACCAGGCGGCCAGCTTCTGAAGGGCTTCCAGCGTGTCTTCCACCAGAATGACGGCGCAGGAGGGGTCCATGCCTTCCTCCACACGGCTGACGACGACGGCGGCCGCAGTACGGGATGCCTCCGGTGCAAACAGGTTGCCGTCAAATTTTTCTCCCCCCAGCGCGAAGAAAACGGCATGGGGCGGCAAATGGCGGCTGTCCGTGCACACGCCGCCGGAAGCGACCCTGTCGAAGGGGCCGCTGACCAGTTTTCCGCCGATGACGTTGCTGATGCCGTGTGCCGTGAGGGAAATCATGAAAGAAAGACGGAATAACGTGTTATGCCTGGGGGAATTCTTCCCGTTCCTTGATGAACATGTTGCGGCGCACTTCCTTGGCGTCGCTGAAATCAATGCGGCCGGTGGAAAGTTCCTGGTAATTTTCATGGCCCTTGCCCGCAATGAGGACGATGTCCCCCAGACGGGCCTGCTCGATGGCCGTGGCAATGGCTCTGGCCCGGTCCGGGATGATGGCGTATCTGCCTTCCGGCATGCCCGCCGCAATCTGGCTGATGATGGAGAGGGGTTCCTCGCTTCTGGGATTGTCGGAGGTGACGATGCAGGCGTCTGACAGGCGCGCGGCTGCGGCTCCCATCAGGGGGCGTTTTCCCCTGTCCCGGTCCCCGCCGCAGCCGAACACGGTAATCAGGCGGCGGGAGCACAGTTCCTTGAGCGTCTTGCAGACGTTTTCCAGGGCGTCCGGCGTGTGGGCGTAGTCAATGAAGATCTGGGCGCCTCCGGGGTGGGTGAACAGTTCCAGTCTGCCGGGGACCTGCGGAATATTCTGAAGGTTCGCAATGGCGTCCCGCACGGGGATGCCGGCGCAAATGACGGCGGCCAGCGCGGCCAGGCTGTTGTACATGTTGAACTTGCCGATCAGGGGGACACGGACCAGGTAGCTTTTCCCCTTGTATTCCAATTCGTACTCGCTGCCTTTGGCGGTGGCGTGGTGCACCAGCATGCGGAAATCCGCCCCCAGGGCGGACCCGTAGGTCTTTACGGTCATGCGGCCGGAAAACATTTCCGCCAACCGGCGGCCGTAAGCGTCGTCGATGTTGATGACGGCCACGGGTTTTCGCCGGGATCTGGTGTCCTGCGCCATCTGTTCGAACAATTTCGCCTTGGCCTGGAAATAATTCTCCATGGTGTGGTGGTAGTCCAGGTGGTCCTGGGTCAGATTGGTGAAAATGCCCACGTTGAAATTGATGCCGGCCACGCGTTCCTGGTCCAGCGCGTGGGAAGAGACCTCCATGGAGACGCCGCGGCAGCCGTTTTCATACATTTCCTTCAGCAGGTGTTCCAGTTCCAGCGGTCCGGGCGTGGTATGGGTGGAAGGAGTGATTTCCTCCCCGTTGTCATAGGCGATGGTGCCGATCAATCCAGCGCGCAGCCAGGACTGCTTGAGCAGGGAATGGGCGATGTAGGCCGTCGTGGTTTTTCCGTTCGTCCCCGTCACGCCGATCATGGCCATGTGGCGGGAAGGGCGTCCGTTCCAGGCCGCGCCCATCAGGCTGACGGCCAGGCGGGAATCGTTCACCTCCACCCAGCTGACTCCGGCCTCCCTGGCTTCCTGCGTGCAGGGCATTTCCGCGACGACGGCGCAGGCTCCGCGGCGAATGGCCTCCGGGATGAATTCATGGCCGTCCGCCCGGGTTCCCTTCAGGGCAATGTAGCAGGAACCGGGCAGAATGCGCCGGCTGTCGCATTCCAGATGGGAGATTTTCACCTGGGGGGAGCCGGTGAGCGTATGGGAGGGAAGGTCTTTGAGTAAGGTAAGTAGCTTCATGACGGGATTATCTGCGCGGCGGTTTGGATGAGGTGGAAGAGGCCTGGGCACGGGAGGCTTTTTTATTTGCCTCTGCGGAAAGGGAATTCTTGGGGATGTTCATGGCGGCCGCCAGGCGGGTGGCCAGCTTTTGGAAAACCGGGGCGCATACGGATCCGCCTCCGGGATGGCAATGTTTGGAAGTGGGGTCGTCAATGACGACAAGGCAGACGAAGGCCGGGTCCTCCACCGGGAGCATTCCTACAAAGGAGACGGTGTAGCGGTTTTCAAAATAGCCGCCTGTAGGCTTCACCTTGTGGGCGGTTCCGGTTTTGCCTCCCACGTTATAGCCTTCAATCCGCGCTCTTTTGGCGGTCCCGTCCAGATCCGTAACGTGGAACAGGGCGTTCCGAAGGTCCCGGGCCGTCTTGACGCTCATGACCCGGCATACCTCCACGGGTGGGGAAGGCTGGAAGTTCCTGTCATCCACATAAATGCCGTCAACCAGCCGGGGGCGCATGCGCACGCCGTCATTGGCTATGGCGGCATAAGCCATGGCGACCTGCAGGGGGGACACCATCAGGGAGTAGCCGAAGCTGATGCGGGAAAAGTTGACAAAATTGCTGCCGTCCTGGCACTGGCTGTTGGTTTCCCCCGGCAGGTCGATACCCGTTTTGGAGGAAAATCCGTACAGGTCAAAGTATTTTTTATACGTGGGCCAGCCCGATTTCAGCGCAATGCGGAAGGCGCCCGGGTTGCTGGATTTTTTCAGCACGCCCGCTACGGTCAGGCCGCCATAGGAACGGGGGGCGTCCGTGACGGGGCGGGAACCGGGCACCGGATAGGGGGTGCAGTTGATCATGGTGTCGAACGTGGCCTTTCCGCTGTCCACGGCGGATGTGACGGAAACTATTTTAAAGGTGGAACCGGGTTCGTACAGGGACTGCACGGCGAAATGGTAGGCGCCTTCCTGAAGGCCCTCGCGCGTATTTAAATTATAGTGGGGCCGGCTGGCCATCGCCAGAATGCTGCCGGTCTTGGGTTCCACCACAATAATGCAGCCGCGGGGTTTGTGGGTCTGGTCCGTGTAAAAAGAGATGGCGGCGTCCAGCTCCTCCTCCACGATCGTCTGGTATTCCATGTTTACCGTCAGGCGCACGTTCAGCCCGTCCACGGCATCCTTGAAGCGGGAATCCGCGGAGGGAATGATGCGCCCGCGGCTGTCTTTCCGGTATTCCCTGATGCCGTTGTGGCCCAGCAGCTGGTCATCCAGCTGCTTTTCAAGGCCGGAAAGGGCTATGGGCCGGGGGCCGCTGTCCTTCGTCTGGGCAATGTAGCCCAGAATATGCACCATGCATTCCGGCACGGAATAGACGCGTTTGGAGGAGGTCTCAAAACGGAACCCCTGGACGCGGGCGTTCTGGATAGCCTGCCGCAGCAGTTCCGCTTTTTCCTCGGACAGGTTTTTGGCAATGACGATGCGCTTCTTGGGAATCGCCCCGTCCTTTTCCACCGTGTTGATGATGTCCTGCACGCTCATGTCCGGCAGGAAAGGGGCAATCACTTTGGCGGCGTATTCCAGGTGCGCCTGCACGTATTCTTTCACCATCTCCGGCTCATAAAGCTCTTCCAGCTTTTTTCTGGCCATATCCACCCCTTCCGGTCCGTCTTCAGGCTCTTCCAGCAGGATTTTCGCCAGATTATGTTCCTTGCTGCCGTCCTTTTTGCTGGCGGCCTGGCCCAGAATCTTGCTACGGAAGCCGGAAACGAGCTTTTCCTTTTCCTTATCCGTTGCAGCTTTCTCCCAGAACGGGGAATGGACGGCCTTGGAATAGGCCAGAGCCCAGCTGATGGTCTTGGGGTCGTTCAGATGATAGCCGTCCGCAATCAACTCGGAACTCTGCATGTTGCTGGTGAGGATTTCCTCATTGGCGTCCATGATGCGGCCGCGCTGAGGCAAAAGAACCTCCCGTTCAATAATGCCGCCGCTGGAAACGCCGCTCGTTTTCCGGGGGGAAACCAGCTGAAGATTGACCAGCGACAACATCAGCCAGATGACCGCCGCGCCCGCCAGGCCGCACAGGACGAGGCTTCTTCTGGCAAATCTGGACTTCGTGATCGTGATCATGAACGGCTCAACGCAGTTAATGGCCTGCCGCAGCGATGCGGGAGGCGTTTTCGGAAGAAATGTATTCTACGGTTGAGGGCTCGATAGGCTGCAGGTTGGACTTGTCCTGGGCCAGCCTGTCGCGGATGGCCCAGCGGCTGGTCAGGGAGGAAGTCTTGGAACGGTAATATTCCTTTGTGAGTTCGCAGGAGGCGATCTCTTCGTTCATTTGCTTGATGTCGCGCGCGACCTGGATCTGGTCGTTTTTCAGCACGGCATAAGTGATGCCCGCTCCGCAGGTGAGGGCGGCGAAGGCAATGAGCCACATGATCATGCTCACGCTGATCTGGTGGCCGGTGAAACGCTGTTTGAATCTTTTCATGGCGGTGGCGGAAGAGAGATGGTCAGATGATTTTTTCCACGCCGCGCAACTTGGCGCTGCGGGAACGGGGGTTGGTTGAAAGTTCTTCTTCTCCCGCAGTGACGGGTTTGCGGGAAAGCGGGCGGAAGCAGTAATCCGGGTTGGGACGGGGTGCCGGCCATTCCGGGCGGTCTATTTCCGGACGGCTCCGGAGGTCGAAGAACTGCTTGACCCTGCGGTCTTCCAGGCTGTGGAAGGTGATGACGGCCATGCGCCCCCCCTGCCCGAGCAGACGCACGGAGGAATCCAGCAGAGCGTCCAGGGCATCCAGCTCGCCGTTGACCGCTATTCTCAGGGCCTGGAACGTGCGGGTGCCGGGGTGTTGCCTTCCTTTGCGCGGCAGGACGGATTCCACGATGCGGGCAAGCTGTGCGGTCGTGGTGATGGGTGCCTGGGCACGGGCTTTCACCATGGCGCGGGCAATGGCGCGGGAAGCGCGTTCCTCGCCGAATTGCCAGAGGATATTTGCGATTTCTTCTTCCGGGGCCTCATTCACCAGGTTCCGGGCGGAGAGAGCGGCGCGGGTATCCATCCGCATGTCCAGAGGGCCGTCTTCCCTAAAGGAAAAGCCGCGGGAGGCGGTGTCAAGCTGGTGGGAGGAAACGCCCAGGTCCGCCAGCAGCCCGTCCACCCGGGAAACCCCCTGCTGGGAAAGAATGCTTTCCACGTCCTGGAAGTTGCCGGCGAGGACTTTGAAACGGGAACCGAAGCGCGCCAGCCTGAGCATGGCGGCGCGGCGGGCGTCCGCATCGCGGTCAATGCCCCAGACAGTGGCTCCCTGCTCCAGCAGAAGTTCCGTATGGCCGCCGCCGCCAAGCGTGCAGTCCACGATGAATTTGCCGGGGCCTGCCTTCAGCATGTCCACCGTCTCATGCAGCAGCACGGTAATGTGCCGGAAGCCGTTTCCGGAGTCTGCCCCGTCCGCTTCCGCATCAACGGCGGCAGCGGCGTCATCCCCCAGTTCGGAAATCAGGGCGTCCACCCTGGCCGCGGCTTCCCGGGCTTTCAGGGCTTCCGTGTGGTACGCGTCTTCCCAGTTCATGGAGGGGGCCAGCGCCTTCCAGGAGCAGACCAGTTCATCCACTCCTTTTTCCTCCGTCAGCTCCGCAATCACATGCACATGGTTGCGGCAGACGCTCCACGCCAGCACGCGGCAGGACGTTTCTTCCGCGAGCCCGTTTGCCAGGGCCTGCACCTCCTCCGTGCGGACGTGCGTACCCGCGCCCGCGCGTAAAGAAAGCTCAATATGGTCGTCAAAAGCCCGGTTCAGGCCGGAAGACAATGCGCCCAGCTTGCCATAGGCGCCCTTTTGCCCGGCCAGGGACATCTCCGTCATGAGGCGTGCCTTTTCCTGCTGCCAGGCAACCATATCCTGCGCCGGAAGGGCATCGTGCCCCCAGAAAACGATGGAATAAGCCGTGAGTTCCGCATGCAGCCCGGTTCTGGCGCCGACGCCCAGGCCGGAAGCCAGCCAGCCCGGGCGCAATGCAAGCGTTGCGCAGGGGCGTGCCTGGGGATTGGGCGTAATGGAGGAGTCTGGGGGCATGAAGGAAAGCTAGAGAATGCCGTAGGATTGGTTGATGTCGGAGATGCTGGCGTTTTCACGCCGGGAAACTTCTTCGTAGAGAGAGGGTTCCCACAATTCGAAATATCCTCTCCGTGCGGCGAGCCGGACGGAGGAACTGAGCTGTGCGTGTTCGCACATTTGTTTGGGTATCAGCAGCTTGCCTTGGGCGTTGATGACAGCCTCCACACAGTTGGCGTATAATTTGCCGATGAAAAGGTCGATTTGCGCTTCCGTGTAGCCGGGCGTTGTTTCTATCTTGTCAATGAGTTGCTGGAATTTTTCCCGCGTATAGGCTTTGACGGTCGGCAAATCAAGACGCCGGCCGGATAACAGGAGCAGGGCGCAACCTTCGGAGGGCCTCCATTCGGCCGGAATGGCAATCCGGTTTTTGGGGTCCAGCTTGTGCGTGTATGCACCAAAAAGGTTGTCTGATACACTGCTCATCGCATGCAAGTACACTACGTAGTGACTTCAATACACTTTAATGCACCTGAAATGTCAACCCCGTACTGGAAAAAAGTATTTTTTCATGTGCCCATGTCATAAAAAAAGCATGGATACGTTCTTGCTCCCTTCCGGGGGCGGTATTATATTCCGCGCATGATGCAGTTTTGCGTGTTGGGCAGCGGCAGCGGGGGAAATGCCACCATTGTCAGGGCGGGGGAAACCGTCCTGCTGGTGGATGCCGGGTTCAGCGCCGCCAGGCTGCGGGATAAGATGAAGTCCGCCGGAGTGGAGCCGGATGAGCTGGACGCCATTCTGCTTACCCACGAACACGCGGACCACATGAAAGGCGTGCACCAGTTCACCAGAAAGCATGCCGTGCGTGTTTACGCCACACGCCATACGGCCATGTGCGTCCAGGAAAAAGCGCCGGAGGCTCCTTGGGCCTATTTTGAAAAGGGGCAGTCTTTCAGAATAGGGGATATCGTCATTACTCCCTTCCCCACTTACCATGACGCCGTGGACCCGGTGGGATTCAAATTTGAAACGGAGCGGTCCAGCCTGGGTTTCATTTCCGATACGGGGCAGGCTCCCGGCTGCATAGCGGAATACCTTGCCATGGTGGACAGCCTGGTGGTGGAATCAAACTATGATCCGGACATGCTGGCGGCCACTCCCAGAAGGCCCTGGCCGCTGAAGCAGCGCATCGCCTCTGCGCACGGTCATCTCTCCAATGGGCAGGCGTGCGACCTGCTGAGGCGGATTGCTCATGGAGCCTTGAAAAACGTGGTGCTGGCGCACCTGAGCGCAGAAAGCAATTCTCCGGCATTGGCAGAAAGCCTGATGCGTGATACCCTGCATGACATGGGGCTGGCTTCCACCTCCCTGTTCTGCGCCAGCCAGGACTCCTGCCTGCCGTGGATACGGGTCTGCTGAATATGCCTCGTTTCCTGTTCCTCCCGCCATGTTCCTCTCCACCTGTGAAATCATGAGCACGATTATTGGAGCCCTGGCGGGTTCCATCGCTTCCTCGCGGGTGAAAATGGATTTGTTCGGCGTGATTGTCTGCGGCACCCTGGCTGCGTTAGGCGGCGGAACCGTGCGCGACATCCTGCTGGACATACCGGTGTACTGGACGCTCCCCTCCGGGGAAATTTTTGTCCTGGCCTCTGTCGTCACCAGCCTGGCAACCTTTTATGTGGCCCAGAAATATCCGCCTCCCATGGGCACTATCCGCGTGGCGGATGCTATCGTTCTGGCTCTCTTCGGCATGATCGGCACGGAAAAATCCTATCTCCACGGCTATACGCCCACTGTTTCCGTGATGATGGGCATTTGTACCGGCGTGGCGGGCGGCCTGCTGCGCGACGTGCTTACCGGCAACGTTCCCTACGTGTTCCGTCCCGGAGAATTATACGCCACCGCGGCCCTGCTGGGAGGCGTGGCGTACGCGGTGCTTTACTATGCCGGAATTGATTCTTCCACTTGCTTCGTGACGGGCTTCATGGTCACGCTTTCCGTACGCCTGGCGGCCATCCGCTGGAACTGGAACCTGCCTTCCTACATTCCGTTATTCACCTCGGATACCGATTCGCCTCCTGAAGAGCCGGAAACTTGACAGGAGGGAATGTTTCCGTGAAGCCTTAAGAGCGTCGGCGCCTACGGCGGCAAAAGGCAGTTCCCGCCGCGAGGGTGGTGAGAACTGCCGTGGAAGGTTCCGGAACATTATAAAAGGGCAGCATCAGGGCGTCGTATGCGTTGATTCGAGGGCCGTTCTCGCTCCCCAAATGCAGGGTTCCATCCGTTTCATGATAATAAACGTCCCGTTTTTCCAGACCTTGTCCGTTGTCGGAGTCTGTGACGTACAGGGATTTGGCCATGCCGGTAGTGTCGTCAACCTCAATTCCCCAGCAGGTAATGGCATGACCCGGACCTGATGCAGGAGCAATGGAAAGGCCCACTACGCCGCCATTCTGGAAAAATGAGACGAGGTCTGTACCGAACTGGAGGGGAAAATCGCTTTGCGTGAAGTATTTGCTGCTGATGAAAGGGCAGTCGCCTTCCCAGGTGGAAGAGGACAATCCCAGAGATGTGATATATCCCTCCCAGTATCGGCCAGTATTCTGCGGTTCAGTGATGGTTTCCTTAAAATCGTATAAATAGTTGTTGGGATTGAGGGGTTTCCCTCCCAGGTACCACCGTAGGCCTATTTCTATGCCTTTCCCGGTATTGGCCCAATTATTGCAAAACACATCGTAAATTTCCGTTCTTCCGCTTTCATTCTGGCCGTTGGGAACAAAAGCCGGAATGCCGGAGGAATTATTCTGCCACCATTGCAGCATATTGCTGGCTGTGGCCGCCCAGCATAAATCGGAATCTCCGTTCCAGTATTTTTTGGTATTTATGAACCCCGAATCTTCGGAAACATTATGGGCAAAATAAATGGCGGCTTGAACAGGAACCAGAGCGAAAAGGAAAAAGAGAGAAAGGGTGCGCAACATAAAACATGATATCGATAGCGAATTAACAAGCCGGAATCAATGAAAATATCCGCAAATAAATTTTTGGATGATTGCCATCCTTCCACAGAATGGAGAGGAAAGAAGAATCTGGAGTCAGAAAAACCTGTTGATGGAAGCTTCTTCTTATTTCCCCAGGCAGAAGGAGGAAAAAATGGCGCCCAGCACGTCCTCCGTATCCACGGCTCCGGTGATTTCTCCCAGGTGCGTCAGGGCCTCTCTCAGTTCCAGGGCTGTGAATTCCGGACTTTCCTGGCGGGAGATGGATTCCGAAGCCAGCCGGACATGCTCCCGGCAGAGGCCCAGTTCATGCTGGTGCCGGGCATTGATGGCTACCAGGGAGCTGCCCGTTTCACCGGGCAGGGAGGAGGAAAAGGCTTGGATAATGGCTTCCTCCAATTCCTTTTTTCCTTCCCCGGTGGCGCAGGAAAACCGGATGCCGGGCACGGCCTTCCAGTCCGGATGGACTCCCAGGTCGCACTTGTTCAGAATGAGCAGCCGGGGCGCGGTGAGAACAGGGGCGGGGAAGTCTTGGATCCGGGGCGTGGAGGCATCCGCCACTTCCAGAACCAGATCCGCGGTTTCAAGAGCCCTGTTGGTGCGGGTAATGCCTGCCTGTTCAATGACGTCGGAAGATTCGCGGACACCGGCCGTATCAATCAGCCGCAGGGCCAGCCCGGCCAGCTGAATGGATTCCTCCACCGTGTCCCGCGTGGTACCGGCAATATTGCTGACAATGGCCCGGTCATATCCCAGCAGGGTATTCAGCAGGCTGGATTTTCCCACGTTGGGAGGTCCGGCGATCGCCGTGCGGATGCCTTCCCGCAGCAGGCGTCCGCCTTCGGCAGTTTTGAGGAGGGCGGCCAGTTTTTCCTCCATGCTCCGGAGGCGCGCCAGCAGATCGGAGGCGGTGTCCGGGGAAATGTCTTCATCCGGAAAATCAATATAGGCCTCAATGTGGGCCAGCACATGAACCAGGTTGTCTTTCAGTTCGTCCACCTGGGCGCCGATGCCTCCGTCCAGCTGGGTCTGCGCGGCTTTCAGGGCCAGGTCGCTCCCGGCGGAAATCACATCCATCACGGCTTCCGCCTGGGTCAGGTCCATGCGCCCGTTCAGAAAGGCCCTTTTTGTAAATTCTCCCGGTTCCGCTGGGGAGGCCCCGCATTGGTAGAGGCGTTTCAGCAGGCGGTCCGTCACCAGCATGCCGCCATGGCAGGAGATTTCCGCGGTATCTTCCCCCGTATAACTGGCCGGGGCGGGGAACCAGGTGACAAGCGCCTGGTCAATGGCGGCTCCTTCCGCGTCCCGGATGCAGACCAGCGTCGCCCTGCGCGGCCGGAGGCGTTCCGTGAAAGCCGCAGGGGTGCATTGTTTCAGGATGTCCATGCAGCCGGGACCGCTCATGCGGATGACGGCGATGGCTCCCTGTCCTGCGGCGGTGGCCTGTGCGGCTATGGTGCGTTCCGGGTCAGTCATGGTTCTATGGATTCAAAAAAGCCGCCCCCGAGCAACTTGCCTCCGTCGTAAAAGGCGCAGACCTGTCCCACGGCCAGGGCCCGGAGGGGCGTGTCAAAGCCCAGGCGCACCTTTCCTTCTTCCAGATATTCGCAGGAGGCCCATTCCGCCTTGGCCCGGTAGCGGGGCTGGGCCATGACGCGGGCCGGCAGGGGAGCGAGCGTATTGGAAATGCCGCCGACCACGGCGCGGGACGCGTACAATCCCCGCGTGGACGCGTCTTCGTATCCCAGAATCAGGCGGTTGCGCCGGACATCCTTTCCCACCACCACATAGGCGACTCCCTCCCGCGGGGAGGCGACGCCGTGCCCTTTCCTCTGGCCCATGGTGAACAGATGCAGGCCGTTGTGCGTGCCGAGCGTCCGGCCTTCCGTGTCCACGATTTTGCCGGGCTTGTCCGGCAGGTAGTGGCGCAGGAAATCGCTCATTTTTACCTGGCCGATGAAACAGATGCCCTGGCTGTCTTTCTTGCATGCCGTGGGGAGGCCGTATTTTTCCGCAAGAACGCGCACTTCCGGTTTCAGCAGATCCCCAAGGGGAAAGACGGCGCGGGCTATCTGGTCCGGGCGCATCAGGGACAGGAAGTAGGATTGGTCCTTGTTCGGGTCCCGCCCGCGCAGGATGAAAGCCCCTTGCGGCGTGTCCATCCTGCGGGCGTAATGGCCGGTGGCGACGTAGTCGAACCCCTGTTCCAGGGCATAATCCAGAAAGACGCCGAATTTCATTTCCCGGTTGCACAATACGTCCGGGTTGGGCGTATATCCGGCGCGGTAGCCTTCAATCAGATAATTCACGATGCGGGCGCGGTATTCGTCCACCAGGTCAATGACCCGGAATTCAATACCTGTTGTCTTGGCGACGGCCAGCGCGTCCTGAATGTCCTGTTCCCACGGGCATTCGCCGGGAATGCCTTCGTCATTCACCCAGTTTTTCATGTAGGCCCCCACTACGTCATGGCCCTGCTCCACGAGCAGGGCCGCTGCCACGGAGCTGTCCACTCCGCCTGATAAGCCTACAAGTATGCGTGCCACGATGCTGGAAAAGATATGGGGGTGATAAGGCGGACCGCTTTGAGAAAGGCTTTGCCGCCTGCCCCTGTAAACCAAAGATGTTTCCGTAAGCCAAGACAAAAAGCGTGGAAATGGGGCATCCGGTCCCTGATGCGGAATATGATTCGGTCGATCTGGGAGGCTTTTGATTTTTAATCACATTCCCTGAAATCGAATTTGGAATCCGTAGTCAATATAATAAATTAGAAAAAAGTATTATAATTAATTTACCACCTCTTTAAACAGGAAGCTGGAATATGGAGAGGTAAGGCCCTTCATTTTTTTTCAGGAGGTATTTCCGTGATGAGGAAAGATGAGGAGGTATTAACTAAAAAATTGTTGTTCAATGGCATATTCAGTTTTTCAGAATGCGGTGGTCTGATGATTTCAGTCTGCCGGAGAACGGAGGCCACCTGGAAAAAAGCTACGGATTCCAAATCCGTACCCATATAAAAATGTTTCGTTGTAATAGGGTAAATGGATGTTGTATTGCATGGTGGTCTATTTTCTCATTTCTGATTTGTTATTATTCCAGTTATGTGTCTCCCTATTATGAAATTCCCGTAAGTTGTGATCCCATTATTTATCATCTCATGGGACGCGGAATGATGGAAGGGTTGATGCCTTATCGGGATTTGTTTGATCAAAAGGGGCCCTTCATTTTTTTGATATATGGCTTTTCCTACGCCTTGTGTGGTTCTTACTGGCTTGTATTCGTTCTTGAGGTATTCGCAGTGACGGCCTCCATGATCTTTTGTTACAAGGCGGCCCTTCTCTTCGTATCTGGAAAAAAAGCGTTTATCGTTTCGCTGCTCATCCTTTATTCCATGTGCAGTTTCCACTATTATGCAGGAGGAGGTCATCCCTCCGAATTTATTCTGCCTTTCCAGTTTGCCGCGATTTATGGAGTGTGCCGCCTGTATCGGGATCCCGATCGCTTCGTAAGAACGGGCGTGGTGTTTGGCGCGGGCATCGGGATGGCGCTTCTGTTGAAATTCAACTTGGCCGCTTTTTGGTTCGTTCCCTTCCTGTATGTCCTATATCGTGCGCGGATGACCGGGAAGGCATGGATTTTTACAGGAAGCGTGGGAGGAACGCTCCTGTTGATGCTGACGCCCTGCCTCTGGTATTTTTACAGCCGCGGCGCGTTGCTGGATTTATATGAAGGATACATTGTTTTTAATGCCGGTTACGGCGCCGATGCGGTATCGTTCAAGGAGATGTGCCGGAATTATTCCCAATGGGTGAAAAGGGATATCATGTATCCTAGCATGTTGATGTACATCGTGGGAGGAGCGGGGGTGATTTTAAGCCGGATGCCCGCCAGGGAAAAGATTTATTATACAGCCGCTTTTCTGATTACCTGCATGGGCGTCCAGGGAAATGGAAAGACGCATTTCAACCATTACGCCCAGACACTTATTCCCTTCGCTGCTGTGGGATACCTGGTGGTGGCCAGGATGATCCATGTGGAAGAGGTTGTTTCCCGAAAGTGGCGCCGATGGCTTTTTCCTCTGGTTGTTGCGGGAGTGATGGCTTGCACCTTCCTGAATTGCGTGGATTTTTCATGCAGAAGCCGCGCCCGCGAATGGATGTCCGCTTTTGCTCTTCCAGATACCAGTGATGAACCGGGGGGGAGAATGCTTGTGCAGTCCTTGGGCGGCATGCCGTATGGTTTTACTGTGTCAATGGTTTGGTGCCGCCCATACGCACGTTTACGATTTGCGCTTCCGACAAACAGGGTGCAGAACGGGAAAGGATGCGTCAGTATCAGGAAATCCGCCGCGGAAAGATAGACTATGTGGTGATAGCGGGAGAATACTTCAAGCCGGACAACACGGAATCTCCCTCCCTGAGGGCTATGCGGGATTTGCTAAGTACGGAATATTGCCGGGAACGATCCTTTTTCAGAGAAGTGACGAACTTGGATATTTACCGCCGTGTGAAGAGGGATTAATGCCCCAGTTCTTCCATGATGCGTTCTGCAAGAGCCCGGGGAGAGTCGGCTGGGGAAGCCGGAAGTTTCCGGAGCCATTGTTCGCGTTTCAGCCAGGTGCGCTGCCGTTTGGCGTATTGCCGGGTGGCGAGGGCCAGCTGGACCTGGCAGTTTTCACGGGAGATTTCCCCGCGCAGCATGCTTCGTATCAACGCCAGGCCCAGGGTGCGTTCCGCTGTGGCGGAGCATGGGCCGAGGGAAGCCGTTTCCTCCACGGCCCCCTCCTGCATCATGCGTGCGGCACGGTGGGCTATTCTTCCGTCCAGTTCAGGAACATCCCTGCTGATGACCCAGCCGGGCCCGCGCGGCGGGGTCAGCCAGTTCCTCTTCCAGAAGGAAAGAGGTTTCCCTCCGGCAAGGACGATTTCCAGATTGCGTTCCACATAACGCCGGTTGGAGGCATCCGTCGAGGCCGCTCCTTCCGGATCCAGGGAAGAGAGTCTGGCGTATAGCGCTTCCGTGGAACAGTTCGCGAAAGCGGCGCGGAGAGCAGCGTCCCCCGGCGGCGCTTCCGACAGGCCGTGGGAGAGGAATTTGAAGTACAGGCCGGAACCGCCCGTGACGATGGCGATTTTTCCGCGTGCGTGAATTTCTTCCATGCAGCGCATGGCGCGGTGGTAGTGTTCCGTGGCATTCCAGTTCCTTTGGACCGGAATGATGGAAACCATGTGGTGGGGGACCCGTTCCCGGTCTGCCGGGGAAGGCGCCGCCGTCAGGATGGGCAGCTCCCGGTACACCTGGTAAGCGTCGGAACTGACGATTTCTGCGTCCAGCATCTCCGCCAGTTCCACGGCTGCCGCGGATTTGCCCGACCCGGTGGGACCTGCCAGAAACAGGGTCATGGGAAGTGTTGCCTGATGGGGTGGAGAAGATTCAATCATCACGTGGAGTAATGGCGGATAAAATTTGTTGTTCCTGTGAAGCCCTAAAAGCTGCTCCTGCTTAAAAGCTGTTGGAGGAAGCGGAAAAGCGGAGGCGAAATGGCTTCATATCCCAGGGCGTTGAGATGGAGGCCGTCCCAAGTATAAAGGCAGGCGTCTTTTCCCGGAAGGAAGAAATGGAGGGGGAGGACATGGACATTTTTTCCAAAGTCGTGTTGCAGCAGACAATTCCTGAAGGTTTCCATGCGCGACCCTTTTTGTGCGATGAGCGGGGGAATGACAATGATGGCGGTCGTTTCCGGGCTGTAAATCTCCCTGATTTTTTTGACGATGGCCACGTTTCCCTGAAAAGCCGTCCATCCCAGGCTTTTTTGTACTCCCAGATTGTTGACTCCCGAATACAGGACGATGATTCTGGGCGCCAGCGGGCTTGTCAGGCCGTCATTGAGGCGCCAGAGCAGGTTGCCCGTGGTCTCGCTCCTGGTTCCCAGGTTGAGGCATCCCAGAGGGGAAAACCAGGTTTCCCAGGAATGTTTCCCTTCTTTCAGCCAGAATTCCATGGTGGAGGAACCCAGGAACAACACGGGGGCATGGGGATTCAGCCGGGCATTGCGTTTGTCCTGCCGGTGTTTTTCCAGCAGGGCGCCCTGTTCCGGGGAATAGGGAAGGGGATGGACAGCCAAATGGTAGCGGTAGGCGTGTTTGGCGCACCAGACGGCGCCTAATGCGGCCGGAACGGTTAAAAGAAGAAAGAGGATACAGGCCTTAATTTTTTTTGGGAACATGGGTGATGCGGTCGTTGGCGACGTAGGGCAGGCAGGCCGGGAAGAATTTTCTCAGGAAAAGATAGAATGCGACGATCAGGAAAATGATGGCCGGTATTAATACAAAGGGAGCGAAAAAGGATTGTTTCCAGATGTGGGAGGGGATCAGCATGATCAAAGGATAATGAAGAACGAATATCAGGAAACAGGCGGGAGCATAGTTGGACAGCTTTCTGGCAACGGGAATTTTCTTTTCCAGCCAGATTCCAAGGGCCATGAGAAGAAGCGCCCCGAAGACTGGGCAGAGGGAATTCAAATGGACAGCCGGCCAGGAGATATTCCATACTCCATAGGATGCCAGTATTTTGTGCATGTTCCATTCCGGGTTATTCTGGCAAACGCTCAAGTAATTGGTGATGCTGAGCAGAAACCCGGTTCCTACGGCGAGCAGAACGAGGGGAGTAAAGGAATTTTTGTAAACGTGTTTTACTTCAGCCAGTTTGATGGAAGACAGGAAAAGGCCCAGACTGAACAGGGAGACGGTGGATGGAGCAAGGGTAATCTTGTTGGCCGGCACGGGGTATTGGAGCCAGTCCGTGCTGAAGCAGATCAGGATCAGGACAAAAACCGGATATTTCAATTTCAGCAGGATGGGGGAAATGAGGGAACAGAGAATGATATCCCTCAAAAACCATGTGGGAGGGGAAAAGGGTTCTCCCGTCAATCCATTGATGGAAAGAGGAATAAAATCGGGAGTGAAAAGGGAGCGGAAGCCTGCAAGGTTGCATAAGTATTCCGGCAGTCCCATATTCATGATTCCCGGATGGAGGAAAGAGATGACTATATTCCAGAACAGAAAGGGAATGAGAAGCGTATAACCCCGTTTGAACGCTTTGTTCCAGGAATTATTCCGGCCCATGAAATAGCCTGCCAGAATCAGGAAAAATGCCACGCGGCCGTTGAAAACCGGAAGCTGGAACAGGCTGGCGAAAGAGAAGGCCGGCGCGTGGACGCATACAATCAGGCATGCCGCGAGGAATCGGGATATGTCAATCCAATGTTCCCGGGATGAGGGTAATAAAATTGTAGGATTTTGCGGTGTCATGAAAGAGTCTGCCTTTGGAGCCCCCTGAGGCAGGCAGGGGAAATGCTCAAGGGCAGATGGCTTTTTGTGTTTCCCGGGGATGTTTGAGACGTTCGGGGAGCGGTTTATTTACTGCGGGATTTCCGATGGCCAGGCAGCCGGGAGGCACATCCCGGGTGACGACGGCTCCTGCGGCGACTACGGAACCGGAGCCGATGGTGACTCCTTTCAAGATGGTGGCCCTGGCGCCGATGAAGCATCCTTCCCCGATGGAAATGGGTTGTCCCTGTTCGGGCTTCCCCAGGGTTGATCCCCACCTGGCGCCGCTCCGGGGATAGTGCATGTCGTTGTCCAGAATCAGCGCGTCTGCTCCTATCAGCGTGTGGCGGCCGATGCGGATGCCGTTGACGCAGACCAGGGTGGCTCCGCTGATGCCGCAGCCGTCCTCCAGAGTGATGCTTGCCTGATTGGAAAGGGCGGCCAGGCAGGTGTGATGGGAAAGTACCGGATTCATCCGGGTCAGGGAGTGGATGGTGACTCCGTTGCCGATGGTGATGGACGCTCCCGGGAATTTTTTAATGAGGGGAAATCCGGAAAGAATGATGCCTGTTCCGGTGCGCACCCCCCTGAGCCTGAGCAGCAGGCGGCCTATCCCGGAAAGCAGATGGATAAGGAATAATTTCATCAGCGTGGATACAGCATGGTATGATAACGTGACAGGCACCCGGTTACTGTCTGCTTTACGTCCAGCAGGCGGCGGCATTCCTGATGCCGCTCCATTCCCATGGACATGGCTTTATCCAGGCTGACGGAAAGTTTCTGCGCGGCTTCCCTGACGGCGGCGCTGTTGCGGACAGGGACAATATAGCCGGATACGCCGTCCTGAACATATTGAGTCTGTCCGCCTTCTTCCGTGGTGATTACCGGAAGGCCCATGACTCTTGCCTCCTTCACGATGTTGGGGCAGCAATCCCCCAGGGTGGGATGCACCAGGAACCACGCCGTGGAAAGGTGCTGCTGAAGTTCTGCGCGGGAAATGCTGCCCAGCCAGTGGATATTGGGAGTGGACAGGGCTTCCAGCCTTTCCCTGAGGGCTCCGTTGCCCGCAATGAACAGCTGGACATGGGAAAGGGACGGATGCGTAAAGGCCTCCACCAGGTAGGAAATGCCCTTCAACTCGTAAATGGTTCCGGCAAAGAGGCAGGAAGGTTCCGGGGAAGGTTTTCTGGCAAGATGGTAAAAGGAAGGTTCCACGCCGTATTCCATGCAGGATAGACGGGCATGGGGGGCAATTTCCGCAACGCGGCCGCACGCCCAGGGGGATTCGCACGTGATAAGATCATAATGTTTGACGGCCATCCGTTCCCAGAGGGCCTGCATATGGAGGAGGAAGGCCTGCGGAGCGCGCTGGCAGTAGGCGGTGAGGGCTCCCTGGTAGGAAAGGAGCTTCTTTCCCCGGAAGGCAATCCCCGCCAGAGCGTAAGCCTGCTCCACTCCCCATACGTGCAGGAGGTCCGGCTGGATATCGTTCAGGGTCTTGCGTATTCTCCGGACGGTCAGGAAATGGGCCGTCAGGATATTCCTGCCCATGCTGCCCAGGGGAAGAATGTGGATGGTCTGGTTGCGCATCCGGATGGTTTCCGGGGCAGAAACGGCTTTGCTGAGGGTGATCCAGTGGATGTCAAAATCTTCCTGAGATTCCAGAGCATGAAAAAGGGAAAAAATCCAGGGAATCGTACGCCGGTCCTTATTACGGAAAGACGTCAGCAGCCGGCCCAGAGGGAGGTCCGCTGCTATGGCTAATACGGGACGGAGGCGTTTGATCGGCATGGATTGGAAAGAGGAGGCAAGGTTAGCAGGTGGGTAAATGCTCCCGGACGATGGAAGACGCGAACGGAGGCTTTCCTTCCGGGCGGATGGAGGAAAAAAGCAGTTGCTCCCATTCCTGGTTTACTGCGTCGGGGGCGAAACAGGCTTCCCATTGCCGGCGGCCTTTACTCCCCAGTAGTTTGCGTGTTTTTTCGTCCGTCAACGATTCCACGGCTTTTTCCAGCACGGAGGGGGAAGTGTTTTTCAGGACGATTCCCCCCTCCAGGGTGGAAAGAGCTCCTGCGTCCGGAGCGAACCAGGGAACGCCGCATGACATCGCCTCCAGAATGGAGAGGGGCTGCTGTTCCTGATAAGAGTAAAGGAAAACGGCATCGCTTTCCATAATGGCGGCTTCTACTTCCAAACGGGGGAGCCTGTAGAGAATCCTGAATCTGGGGTCATCCCCGATGGCTTGTTCCATTTGTTCCGCGTAGGCATTGTGCTGGGGAATCAGAAAAAGAAAAATGATATGCCGCAGACGGGAGCGTTTCACATGGCGGATGAAGAGAAGCTGCCGTTTCCTCATGCTGGCGCCGGCAGGGCAGGTAAAAACGGGGGCGGAGGAAAGTCCGTATTTTTCCCGGAAAAAGGGAGCGGTTCTTTTCAGAGCCGGGAATGTGTTGGGAATGCAGGAGTAATGGGCAAGTTTGCTTCTGGATGCGCAGTAATAATCAAAGCTCTTGAACAGTGTCCCGTAAGGATCGAGAAAAACGAGACGGTTTAACGGTGATTTCCGGCATACGTTGAGGATATCCCTGCGTACTTGAAAAAAGGAGCAGAGCCATTTTTTCAGGCCGAAGAAAGGAGGGTAATTGAAGCGGAAAAAAGAGCGGAAATTGGTAGCTGCACCATGGGAGCGGAGGAAAAACGGAATGCCTGAATCCCGTGCCGCGTCCAGCAATTCTTCCCGGCACCAGTCCGCCCAGGAGTGGTAGATAATAACATCCGGCCGGAAATCTTTCAGAAACCCGTCCAGGTATTCCCTTAAACGGGCACTGTCCTTCGTCAGGGTGTCCGGCAGGGTTGTGAGAGGGCTGTATTGGTGGGAGCGGAAGGACTCATCCGGTGAATCCAGCGGGCGGGTGAGGACGTGGATATCCCAGTCCAGGGAGCTCAGGCTGCAGGCCATTTCATAGGCAGCCATGCCTACGCCTCCTTCCTCCGGAGGAAAAACATATGTAATGATGAGAACCCTGCCCTTGCTCACGGGCGGTAATGTAGATGAAAAGAAAAAATAAAACAAGGACACTTTATGGAACTGTTCCGGTCCATGGAACCTGTAAAAATGAGGAATTTGTTTTTTATCCGGTGAGCGATAAGGAGGCGTCATGGGAACAGGCGATTCTGCCAGGTTTCTATCCCCTGTGAAGGCCTGTTGGCTGAGGCTTCATAAAAAAAGATATTGATGCGGCAGGATGTTGTGCTAGATTGGCACCGCTTTCCGTGCCCGTATAGCCGCAATATGCCGTTGGTATATTGCCGGTTGAATAAATAATCCGGTTATTAATAAAACAGATATTTTTAACTTCTCCCGGGAAAGGATAAGGTTGATGGAATAAATAACATGGAAGAATCCCGCGTAAAGAAAAGCCTGTTGAACGCCAGGGTCAATCTCATTTTTTATGTTTTGATTCTTCTCATTTCCTTTTTTTCAAGAAAGATATTCTTGAATTGCCTGGGTGCCGATTTTGTCGGTTTGACGGGAACATTAATGAGTCTGCTGAATTTCCTCAATTTGGCGGAACTTGGTATAAGCACGGCTATCGGGTATGTGCTTTACAAGCCGATCTTTGAACATGATGAGACCAGGATTAATGAAATTATCTCCGTGCTGGGATACATGTACCGGTGGATAGGGCGGATAATCATTGCGGCTGGAGTAGCGCTTTCCTGTTTCCTGCCGGTTATTTTCCCTTCCACAGGTTTTTCCTATGGAATCATCTATTTTGCTTATTATTCCTTTCTGGCCTCTTCCCTGATCGGGTATTTTGCCAACTACAGGCAGACCCTTTTGGGAGCGGACCAGAGGAATTACGTGGTGGCGTTTTATTTCCAGACGGCATCCATCATCAAAATCATATGCCAGATGCTGTCTGCATGGTATACGGGAAGCTATTATTTATGGATAGGGATAGAGCTGTTCTTCGGCATTATTTATTCCTTCATCCTGAATTGGAAGATCAATCAGGTCTATCCCTGGCTGAAGAGCAATGTGGCCCTGGGAAAGGAGCTGTTCAAAAAATATCCTGAAGTCACTAAATACACCAAGCAGTTGTTTATGCATCGGCTGGGAAGCTTTTTCCAGTTCCAGGTGACGCCGTTTCTGGTATATGCCTTTGTTTCCCTCCAGATGGCGGCCTACTTCGGCAACTATTCCACCATTGTGGAGAAACTGCACCTTCTGGTCAATAACCTGCTCGGCAGTACGGAAGCCAGTGTGGGCAACTTGATTGCGGAGGGAAATGCGGGAAAAATCCGCAAGGTGTTCAGTGAATTGTTTTCCCTGCGCATGCTGATTGCCGGGACGGTATGTTTCCCCCTTTACCAGCTTTTGGAGCCATTCATCACGCTTTGGCTGGGAGCGGGCTATATCCTTCCCCGGGAAATCATGCTGCTGCTCGTTATCAGGCTGTTCATCACCATTACGCGGGGGGTTGTGGATCAGTTTTTATACGGTTACGGTTTGTTCTGGGATGTATGGGCTCCTCTTGCGGAAAGCGTGATCAACATTTCCGTGGCGATCATCGGAGGTTACTTATGGGGATTGCCCGGCGTTTTGTTGGGGGGCATCTCCAGCCTGATACTTATTGTGGGCATATGGAAGCCTTTCATGCTGTATAACTGGGGATTCAGGAAAAATGTGATGAACTACTGGTTCCAATTCGGTTACCAGCTGGCGCTGATTTTGATTTCGGCCGTGTTCATGGGCTGGATCTGGAAATTTGTTCCCCTGCAGCCTTCCGCGTCTTTCTTTTCCTGGTTTTTATGCGCCTTCCTCATGGCCGCTTCTTATGGAGGTGTGACGGTTCTTTTAATGTATTGCGGTACGCAGGGCATGCGCGGAATGGTGCGCCGTGCGCTGGAGATGGCGGGAACCCGGTTGCCGTGGCGGAAAAAAACTGAATAGGGACGCAGAGGTGTTGCTGGGTATCGGGAATGGGGACGCTGCGTCATTCATGCTCAATCTTCGGTAATTGTTTCGGCTTCCGGGTCAACAAAATCCTCCACCGCCTCGGAGACAATGATATTGCTCTCCATGGAGGAAAAACCGTAATACGCCGGATTGACGTTATTGCAATGCAAGTGCATCGTCGCAGGAAGGAAAGCTCCGGATAACGCCCAGCTGTTGGTATTCTCCATATCAAGATAGTACCCGGAAAATGGATAAATACTCTCAAAACAATGGACTCCCTTCACCGTGGCGATTTTGACGCAGCCGCGGGAGGAATTCCCGCCATGCAGCAGCCACAGCGCACCCCTGTCTTCGGTATCATATCCTCCGTCCTGGTATTGCTCGTAAACCACCGCGTACACGCAGACGGGATAACCGTTATTGGAAGACGTCTCCTGCGCGAGGGCCTGCGTCGTCTTCATCTTCCATTTCTGTTCGGCATTGGAATAATAGATCTCCCGGACACGAATGCGGTATCCCCCTGCGTCCGCGTCCCGGATAGGATCAAACGTAATATCGATAATCTCCCCAATCTTGTAGCCGCCGGCCGCCTGATCCGGCACCAGCGTAAACGCGTCCCTGTCCCGCCCCATGCGCGCAACCGTTGTCATCTGGCCGAACCTGGCCGTGAATTTCGTGCTGACAGACGGCAGCCGCAGCGGGGCCACCCACCCCCGGATGCTGGAATAATTGTGCATGGGCCTCGCGTTGGTCGCGAGGCCGCATTTCACGGTAAAGGCGGAATTGGGAGGGACATTGAAATAAAGGGAATTGGGTTCCTTGTCCGTTTTGAAAACCGTCCCATTGGAAGACGAGCAATCCGCCAGGAGCGGATAACACCTGACGGAAAAAGCGTCAGTTACGGCAGCCAGCCCGGCGGCGTACAGGCGGTTGACCGCTGACGTATCCGTTGCCGCCCCCACGGCCAGCGGGATGTTGATGCCTCCGTTGGCGTTGACGGACCCTGCAAAAGTCCCGGACTCAGCCGTCAGGTTTTTTAATTCGGCATTTTCTCCTTGCCTGATGCCGTTCTGGCCTGGCAACCCTGGAACGGCTGTTTTGAAAACCTGGGTGATCAGGGCGTCTTCATCGGATACTTCTACGGCGTCCGTCGGGGCTGCAAAACCGTATTGCCCTTTTTTCTCTGCTTCCAGAATAAGCATGGACGTCTCTCCGGAATTGAAGATGGCGCTTACAGTACAAGCTTTTGTACAGGTCATGACATAGGAACTTCCCTTAATAGTATCAACTTTCATAAATAAATTATTTTTTTAACTATTGATAAAACTCCGGAAAAATCATCAGGCATAAAACGTTGAGACGTTTCTGAAGAAGTATGCGGGCGGTTCTTTCCGGATTCGGAAAAATTCAGGAATGAAGCTGAGCCGGCTTGTTAAAAAAATAGCCGGCTCCGGTATTTCCCCATAAAAGGCGGTTTTGTAAATGGCCGGGTGTCAGAAAAATAAGGCCTTCCCTCCGTATTTCTACTGATGCCTGCCTTGTAGAAGCCGTTTACCCTTTCCCAGGAGGCATCTCATTTTGGAGATGAACATCCGGCCGGGATCGTTTTGCTTCCGGAAATCCCTGATGTCCTCTTTCCACGGAGATTTCTTCCAATACTTGTAGAACAATCCGTAATCCTGGCGAATGCTGTTGGGATGCCAGGGTTTGGGATGGCCCCAGTAGTGGATAATGCCCGGCCGCCTGGCGGCTTCCAGCAGGTCTGCCGGCTTTAGGGGATTATTTCTGAAGCTTTTCACGCCTTCCCAGCGAATGGACCAGATAGCCCCGTCGCAAATGTTCCACATGGGGTGAAGCAACAAGATACGCTGCTGATAGCATACATTCAAAATATCCTGATCCTGCCAGGAAAGGCGGTGAATATTGTTTTTCGCCCAGGATAAAACTTGGGATTCAAAACATTCTTCACGTATTCTTCCGATATGGTAAAGAATGACGCCGGCATTGATGTAAATGGAGTCCCGGTCCAGATTCATTTCTCTCTTCCAGCGTGAAAAAGACTCCTCGGATAAATCTTCCGTGGTGAAAACGCCGGCAATGAGGCAATCTCCGAATTCAGATTCATACATGGGGCTTATGTCCCTGTTGAAAATGGTATCAATATCCACGTAAAGGGCGCGTTCTACCGTGGCGGGAAGTTCCCCTGCGAGGCCAAGACGGTAATACGTCGCCGCCGACCATTTGGAACCGACGGGGAAATCCGTATATTTATCCTTCATGTCAATGAAGTGCAAATGGAGATTGTAGCCCTGTTGCAGGGAATGGAAACGGGCCGTATTATCCCCGCTTAACCCGCCGGTCATGATATAAATATCGGCATGAACGCCGGGCGGCAAATTCTCCATGAGGGACACAATGCTCACGCCCGTTCCCAGCGCGCCGTTATCGTCTGTAGCGTATACGATATTCATGAGCGTGAACGGGCTGGATCTTGGTGTTTGCCCTCCATTCCGTTATTGGTTTGCAGCCGGAAAAACAGGGAGCGGCCCATCCTTTCCAGGCGGTCCAGCCATTTGCAGGAGAACATGGTTCTGTCCATGAGCGCGGAAAATGACTGTTCCATGCCTGCCCTTGCGGAACACGCTTTCATATAGGAGTCCAAAAACGGCCGGTTCAGGCATGGGTGCATGATTTTCCTGATCCTGCCCGTCAGGGAAATCCGCTCCTCTGCGTTGAGCGATAACAGTCTTTTGGGATGCAATTCCCTGATGACCAGATAATGGACGGCAAATTGCCATTTGGGATTTTTCATGGCTTCAAGCTCATTCAGCAGAGGCGCAATGAGCGAGTGGAGGGAGACATGCTGGTAATGCTCGTCATGCATGGCGGAAGAAGCTCTCTGCCTGTAAATAGAGGTGACGGAGCCTCCCAGCCCGATCAGGCCTGTCCCCCGCATGCACCGTGTCCAGTACAGGCCGTCTTCCCCATAGGGCATCGCTTCTTCCCAGGGGGGAAGCCGGGACGCAAGAGACGAATTCAGGATTACGCTGCTGGGATGCATGAAAAGCACTCCCCGTATCCCCAGCCTCCGGATAGATTCGGGATAAGATGGAGGGCGCGGCGGGATGGCCTCCAGTTCATCCCTCATGTAGCGGTTGGCATAGGCCAATATCTCCGGATGACGGTTGAAAAAATCGGCTGCCAGCTCCAGATGCTCGGGATACCAGTAATCGTCTCCGTCCAGGAAAGCGATGTAAGCCCCCACGGCCTTCTTCATCCCTGCGTTTCGCGCTCGCGATACGCCGCCGTTAACTTGGGAAACCAGGCGAATTCTGGGGTCATGAAAAGATTGGATGATGGAAACAGTCTCATCGGAAGAACCGTCATCCACGATGATGATCTCAAAATCCTGAAATGTTTGAACCAGTACTGACTGAAGGGCGGCAGCAATATAATTCTCCAGATTATAGGCCGGGATAATAATGCTGAAGAACGGTTTCTGCATACAAGGGGAATGATGAACTGCTTCGTGAGTGGAACGGGAACCAGGATATGGAGAACATGATTCTGATGGGGCTGTAACCATTGCAACCGGTGAATGGCAGGAGGACGAATCCATCGTTCCTCCCATGATTCATCAGTGCGCGAATGAACCTGTCATAGCGAATTCCAAATCCGGGGTCAAGGGTTGATTTTTATACCAAGGAACTTATGTTGCGCGGACGTTTTGTCATCAAGAATCTCCCCCTTGCGGGCAGAGAGCCCGAAGCCGGGAAAACAGGACGAAAGATTCTGCTTTCCCTTACTGCTCCCAACATACACATTTTTTCATAAGCAATTATTTTTTAGAATCATAGAACTCTTAGAACCAGACCTAGCCGGAATACCTCCATACCCCACCGGTTCCATGAGGCCTTGGGACAATTCTCTGTCCATTCATGCTGAATCCGGAATTTCCCAATCGAATTTGGAATCCGGTATGAACGTGATGCCTTATTAATAAACAGAAAAGGACATGCTCCTCTTCATGTTTGACGCTTTCTTTTCCGTGCTTTTTCTTCATGAACCCTTCGGAACTCCCTTCCATCAGCATTATCCTGACCGGGCATAATGAGGAGAGCAGCATCAGGGATGCTATCCGGAGCGTATTCGGGCAGGATTATGAAGGGCCGGTGGAAATCATCCTTTCGGACGACGGCTCTTCCGACGGAACCTTCGCCGTCATGCAGGAAATGGCGGCTCAATACAGGGGGCCGTACCGGGTAATCTTAAACCGGAATGAAACGCCGCTGGGGCGCGGGCCTCATATCCGGCAGGCGGTTGGTCTGGCTTCCCATGAATGGATTCTCCGTCAGGATGGGGACGATTGTTCCTTCCCCTGGAGATGCAGGCTTTTTGCCTGGGCGGTGATGGAACGCCCGGATGCCGTGGCTGTGGTCAGCCAGATGACCAGCGTCTATGAGGAACCGGGCATTGCGTTTGAATTCCCGGCCTTTCCTGCTGCTCCGCGGGAAATGCCGGCTGTTGTGCTTCAGGCGGGAGCTTTTTCTTCTTCCGCCCATTACGGAGGAAGCATGATGATCAGGAAGAGCGCCTGCGAATGGGGTAGCTCCCTGCGGATGACGGCCAGTTTTGAAGACGACTTGATGGGGTTCCACGCATGGCTTCAGGGCAACATTTATGAAATGCCGGGCATATCCTTATATTATTACCGGTTTGCGCTTAAAAATATTTGCGCTGTCAACAGCGCGTTCCGGTTTGCCGACATGCGGACGGCGGCGGCCTTTGAAAAAAGGGAGCTGGAAATGAAAAGCCAGTTGAAAAAAAGCAAGGAGGCGGGGTTGGAACTGTGCGGGGAGTTGCTGGAGGGCCTTGCTCCGGTTTTTCGTTCGCGGGAAGAACTGCTTGCCGAAATGGAGGAGAGGAGAAAAATCATAGACAGCATTGACCGGCAGCAGAATTGGTGGAGTTATCCCTTTCGGCGGAGATGGGCGTTGAGGCGGCCGGGATGGATGGGTATCGTCCACTGCCTGCCGCAAAAGCTGTATTTGTTCTGCATGGTTTTCTTTTTCAAGCTCAGGAAAGTGAAACGGGCCGTTTGCGGCGCCCGGCAGGATTTGGAATAAGGGTAAGGAAACGCTTGAAGAAGGAGGGGAACTTTTGCTCGGACGGGTTCTCTCCGGTCCGGCGTTGTTTTTGATGGAGAGGGGGGCGGAAGATGGCTTCTCCGGCTCGAAAGAAGCCGGCGTGCGGACTGGGAAGGTGGCCTGTTCCGGCTGGGATTGACGGGAAAACAGCTGGAACCGTCATGAGGGAAGCCGGGAGGGGGAGCCGGAGTGATGATGCGTGGCGGGTTTTCTCCGGAAAAAGAAAAAGCGCCTTTCCAGAAAAGATGGAAAGGCGCGGTGGCAGGTTCAAGGGGGAGATCCTGAATTAGTACACGTCCCGCTGGTAACGGCGGTGCTGTTTCATGTCCGCCACATATGCCGCGGCTTCCTCCGGAGTTTTATGGCCCCAGGTCTGGATGACTTCATGAAGGGCGTTGTCCACATCCTTCGCCATGCGGGAGGCGTCCCCGCAGACGTAGAAGCAGGCGCCGGCTTCCAGCCATTTCCAGAGCTCTTCGCCTTCCTGGACCATGAGGTGCTGCACATACACCTTCTTTTCCTGGTCTCGGGACCAGGCCACGGACAACTTCAGTTTGCCGGTGCCGGTCAACTGGTTCAGCTCGTCTTCATAACAGAAGTCGGTGGCCCTGTACGGATTGCCGAAGAACAGCCAGTTGCCGCCCTTGGCGCCGGAAGCGGCGCGTTCCTCCCAGAATGCCCGGAAAGGGGCGATGCCGGTGCCGGGGCCCACCATGATGATGGGGGTGTCCCCGTCTTCCGGAAGGCGGAAATTCTTGTTGGTATGTACGAATACCCTGGCCGTATGGCCCGGCTGGAGGCGGTCCGCCATATAGGTGGAGCAAACGCCGCCGCGCTTGCGGTCACGGGCCGTATAGCGCACCGCGCCCACGCACAGGTGAACCTGTTCGGGATGGGCGTTCGGGCTGGAGGCGATGGAATAAAGGCGCGGCATGATCTTTTTCAGGATGCCGACGAAAGCCTCCGCGGATTCGAAGGAAGCGGGGTATTCCGTGGCCAGATCCAGCACGTCCCGGCCCCACAGGAAATCGCTGAGGGCGTCCTTATCCCCGGCCAGAAGCGTGTCCAGCTCCTGGCTGCCGGAGGCGGCGGCCCACTTGGTCAGCAGGGCTTTGTTGACATTGGTAATGTCATAGCAGTGAACCAGGGCGTCTTTCAGGCTTGCGGTTTCCCCTTCGGGCGTGGGAACCTGGGAATCCGGGCTGAGGCCGAGCTTGTCAATCAGGGCGTCCGCCAGGGAGGGGTCATTGGCGGGAATGACGGCCAGGGCGTCCCCGGCAATATAGTTCATCCCGGAACCGTCCAGGCTGTATTCAATGTGGATGGTTTCCTTGGGGCTGCCTTCCCCGGTGATATGCCTGACGGAGAGGACGGGAGCGGGAAACGGATTTTTTTTGCCGTATGGTTCAGTGGTCATGATGATGGAGGGGGGGTGAAAAAGAATATTACCAGCGGATAACGGCGGCGGACCAGGTAAGCCCGGCGCCGAATGTGACCAGGACGACGTTGTCTCCCTTGCCGAATCTGCCGGAACGGCGCGCTTCGTCAAAAGCGATGGCGACGGCGGCCGCGGACGTGTTGCCGTACTTCTCAATGTTCACGAACACCTTATCTTCAGGAATGGAAAGGCGCTGCGCTACGGCGTTAATGATGCGGAGATTGGCCTGGTGGGGAATAATCAGCTGGATATCGTCCGCCGTGAGGCCGGCGCGTTCAATGACGCTGGCGGCGGAAGCCTTCATGCGCGTGACGGCATGGCGGAAGGTCTCATTGCCGCGCATGGCCAGGGTAGCCAGGCGTTCATGGGCGTTTTCCGCTGTGGTGGGGCAGCGGGAGCCGCCGCCCGGAATCTGGAGCAGGTCATGCAGGGAGCCGTCCGAACCGATATCCGTGGCAAGGACGGAACCTTCTCCCTCTTCCCCTGTGGAAGCCTGGAGCACGGCTGCCCCGGCGCCGTCCCCGAACAGGACGCAGGTGCTGCGGTCCTCCCAGTTGACGACGGTGGAAAGTTTTTCCGCGGCGATGATGAGCGCCGTTTTCATCTGGCCGGTGCCGATGTACTGGACGGCGGTTTTCATGGCGAACAGGAAGCCGGAGCAGGCGGCGGAAATGTCAAAGGCGGCGGCATTCTTGGCGCCAAGGGCATCCTGGATATAGCAGGAAGTGGAAGGGGTGAACGTATCCGGCGTGATGGTGGCGACGATAATCAGGTCAATATCCTCCGGCTTCAGCCCGCAGGATTCCAGAGCGCGCTGGGCGGCCTTCGTCCCCATATGGGAAGTGTACTCGTCAGGGGCGGCGATGCGGCGTTCCACAATGCCCGTGCGTTCAATAATCCATTCGTGGGAAGTGTCCACCATCTTCTCCAGATCCGCATTGGTCAGGCGGCGTTCCGGAACATAGGAACCCGTACCGATAATCTTGACGGGCAGTCTTTTAAAGGGAATATCAGAATGTGCGGCCATAGCTTTGGGCGTATGATGAACAGAAAACGTCCTGACGTTTTATGTGGAAACAGTCTAAAAGAAAGAGGGCCTGATGACCAGCATAAAACGCAGGGCTCCTTCCATGTCGTAAATGAATGGCTTACAACAGCCACCCCTGGCCGTTGGCGGGCGGCGAGGCTCCCATCTTGAGATAGGCGGAGGGCATCGCCACGCGCCCCCTGGGGGTGCGGCTGATATACCCCTGCATAATCAGGAAAGGCTCGTGCACGTCCTCCAGCGTGGAAGCGTCCTCCCCTACGGCCACCGCCAGGGAGGAAAGGCCCACCGGACCGCCGTTGAACTTGTAAATCATCGCTTCCAGCAGGCGCTTGTCCATCTCGTCCAGGCCGTCGTCGTCAATCTCAATCATGGTCAGGGCGTCGTGCGCCAACTGCTCCGTAATCACGCCGTCGCCGCGCACCTGGGCGTAATCCCGCACCCAGCGCAGCAGGGAATTGGCCACGCGGGGCGTTCCGCGGGAGCGCAGCGCGATTTGCAGGGCGCCCTCCGGGTCCACGGGCACGTTCAGCAGCCCCGCGGACCGTTCGATAATGGCGCACAGTTCCTCCCGCGTATAATAATCCAGCCGGTTCACCAGGCCGAAGCGGGAACGCAGCGGGCTGGTCAGCATCCCGGCGCGGGTGGTGGCCCCCACCAGGGTGAACTTGGGCAGGTTGAGCTGGATGGAGCGGGCGTTCGGCCCCTGGTCGATGATAATATCCAGCCGGAAATCCTCCATGGCCGGGTACAGATACTCCTCAATGGCCGGGTGCAGGCGGTGGATCTCGTCAATAAACAGAATATCCCCCTTTTCCAGATTGGTCAGCACGCCGGCCAGGTCTCCCGCCTTTTCAATCTGGGGGCCGGAAGTCGTATGAATGCGGCAGCCGACGGCATTCGCGATAATATTGGCAAGCGTCGTCTTCCCCAGGCCCGGCGGGCCGCTCAACAGGATGTGGTCCAGCACGTCGTCGCGCTGTCTGGCGGCTTCCACCATCAGCATCAGGCGGTCCTTAATCTTCTCCTGGCCGCAGAACTCGCTGAAAGCGGGCGGTCTGAGGGACAAATCGAAGGCGGAGGAGGGGGCCTCCGTGGTGCGTGTGTAAAAGGACTCTCCCATGCGCAGGACTAGCAAACCCGTCTTTGGGGCATCCGTCAAGGGGGAAGTGCGGTCGGGAAACGCCTTTTCCGGGACATGCCGGAAGCCTTTGCCCTTTTTTTGAGGACGGGAGGAATGCGGAGCCTCGGAAATGATGATACGCGGAGAAACGGCATGTCCCGCCTTCTCTTCTTACAGCGTGGGTTCCCATTTCTGCCGCGCCTTCCCGGAAACTCTCGGAACCCTGGGCTTCCGGAATCCTTCAGTCTTCTCTTCCCGTCTCTCTCCTGAAACTTCTCAAACGGCTGCTGGTCAATCCTGGAGCCCGGACGGAAAGAAGCTTATCAATAGCGGTTCTTACCTGAATCTTCCCCGATTGCCCGGAAGCCGTAAAGGTGGAGAAAGAGAAAAATTCTTATTTGCTCCGCGGGAAAAACAGGGCAGGGATGGAGGAAATCTGCCATGCCCTCATGGATAATTTTTGTGAACCACGGAAACCTGTTCCTTTCAAAACTTCTGGAAATACGCTTCGTTGTTGTTTATGCCCGTTGAAGATTTTCTCGCGCTGTCGGGGCGCTTTTCATCCTTTTCGAGCAACAGCCGGAAACGTGAAAAAACTCGGGGAAAACGGAAAATCCCTTCCGGATGAAAAAAAGATTGCCAAACCTCCCTTCTGCCGTTATTCTATCCCTGCTTTCCTATCTAGCACAATCTCCAACGGGCAGGTGTCAGAGTGGTCGAATGAGCACGCCTGGAAAGTGTGTGTACCGCAAACCGGTACCGAGGGTTCGAATCCCTCCCTGTCCGCCATCAATTTTTCACCGCAATATATTCGTAATGAGCATATTGCGGTTTTTGCTTGCAGGGGTATGGGGGAGAAATGGGGAAATTGAATTGAGTATCCATCATCGAATTGTTATAATGCCTCCACATGGTCATTTGTTCCATTCAATTGAACAAATCCTTAGACTGATTTATTAATTCCAGAATGAGCGAACACACCGAAGTTAGATTGCCTTTGTTAAATGAACTAAAAAAACTGGGATGGGAAGACTCACAAATCCAGTTTCAACCCGAATGGAAAGTTCCTAAAACACCAAGTGAGGCATCCAAAAGAGAAGCAGGATTAAATTTTAATGGGTATCCTGTTGATATTGCAATATTTGATAGTTCTTCTAATTTTGGAAACTATGAAAATATTCAAATAATAGTTGAGACAAAAGCTCCCAATATAGATGAAGGCATAAATCAACTTAAAATCTATATGGGACTTGAACCCCACGTTTTACTTGGGATATGGAGCAACGGTTCAACAGTCTGTCGAGTTTACAAAACGTCTCAAGGTAGCTATGAGATCATTAGAAATGCTAATTTACCAGCAAAAGGTGATTCTCTATTAAAATCTGAACCTAGTAAAATAAAATGGAAAGATTTGGTCAATCCAACTACAAGTGATCTAAAAAAAACATTCATACGATTGCTTAATGTTATTGTATCTCAAGATAGTAAAAGCACAAGAAGAGACGATCAACTCAATAATTTGTGTAATATTATTTTAGCTAAATTAGAAGGTGATAATTTAGCTAAATTCGATCCTGAAAAACCAGTCAAATTTCAAATATGGGATTCTGAAGAAAAGACAGCTAAAGAGATTAAATCCTTATTCCAAGGAATGAGAATAGCGCATGGTGATATTTTTCTTAATGATAGCGATAACGATATTAATCTTGATGACCATACGATAAGTCTTGCTGTTTATGAATTAGCTAAATTTAGGTTACGAGACGCGAGTCTAAACGCTGTATCACAGGCCTTTCAAGTATTCCGAACTGCAAGCCTTAAATCAGGAGAGGGCCAATATTATACCCCTTATCCTGTAATTAGAAGTGTTATAAAATTAATGGATATATCTCCTTCAGATAAAGTAATCGATCCAGCTTGTGGTACCGGTGGATTTTTATTGGAAAGTTATCGTCAATTGAGAGAATCGGTTCCTACTATGAGTGATGGAGATGCAAAAGGGTGGGCGCAGAGACATCTTTATGGCGTAGATAAGGATAGAATTAATATTAAACTTACTAAGGCAATAATGCTGACCATTGGCGATGGTTCAACACATACATTTTTGGGAGATAGCCTTAGAAAACATTTATGGCCAAAAACTTTTCAAGATTTACAGAACTCGCTTAAACCTAATTCTTTTACCTGTATTATTACAAATCCTCCTTTTGGCCAAAATTTGAAGATGAGTGCCATGGATGCCAAAGCATCAAAAATTACAATAGCGAAAAAGGTTATAAAAAATACAGATAATACATATACATTTCATCCTACAAAATACGAAGAACGAGAATTAGGAATTATTTTTCTTGAACGTTGCCACGAACTACTAGTGAAAAAAGGGAGACTTGGAATTATTTTACCGGAGACCTACATGTTTTCTCCCTCTTATTCTTGGCTGAGAAAATGGATAAATAAAAGATTCTATTTCAAAGCAATAATTAATATACCCATGGAAGCTTTCCAAGGCTTTTGTCGAGCTAAGACAAACTTCTACATTCTTGAAAAAAAATGACTGATATTCACAGACCAAAATGGTACAGAGAGGGAAAAACATTAGTTATCAATTCAGAAACATGCGGAATTAATAAAGATGGGCATGAGCAATATCTGGTCGATTTAGAAACTGGTGTTAGAAGAGCAGAAATAAATGATAAACTTTCAGAGGCTTGCGAAGATGTCATAATGGGAAAATTTGATAACTCAGATGTAAATTTTCATTTGGAGAAGGAAATTAATGCAAATGACATTTATGTTCCAAAATACTATGATAAAACTATTACTAAGGAAATAGAACTGCTATGCCAAAAAGATAAAAATTTATCTTTAATGACTTTCTCTGAACTATTAGAAAAAAAATATATAGAGATAAAAAAAGGTCACGGAAGCCCTAGCTCGGACCAACGGCTGGGTGAAATACCATATATCAAGGTTTCAGATCTTAGAGCAGGAACTGTAAATATAAATCCTACAAACATGATACCTGCTGTTCTTGCAAAGAAATTTTGGCGTAGTAATTCTTCTGGATTAAAATCCTATGATCTTATATCTCCTGAAAGGGCCTCGAAAAATATCGGTGAATTTTGTGTATTGATGCCAGGGCAAGAAAATATCGTTTTAACTAAAGAAGTAATTGTAATCAGAGCGACAAAAGAAGCTCCTTTCAATCAGTTTTATTTGATGTGGGCGTTATCGTTGTCGTGCGTTAGACGACAATGGAATAGAATCATATTCATGCAAACAAATAGAGAAGACGTAGGTTCTCGTATGCTAGAAATTTCAATACCTATTGCAAAATCGCAAGAATATGCGTCCAAACTATCTGCTCCATTTTACAATTTCTATACAAGCTTTGAAAAAGAACGAAACAAATTTTTAAAAGCATTGCGAAAATCTAAATTTGAGCACTATATTCATCTGGGAGACAAATAGTTTATAGTTTATTGATTTTCCATTGACGCATTCTCCAAACTTATGAGGATCATCTGGAGCGGAGTTGTATCTCCAAAATCTGTCCCAATCAGGTTTTTTCTTCTAAATTTCCCCCTAATTTTTCCTATCCTCGCCATTGGCATTCCTCTATATTCCGAGCAATTCCCATAGGAATCATTTTAGGATTAATTACTTGGAATGACTTTAATTGAAAATGCCTTCGTACAAAACTGATTGACATTGGAAGTCCTGGAATCTGGTCATACATAATCTTACATTTGGTAATTCCTCCATTTATTATATTCATGCATTGAGTGAGACCAATTTTCTTATAACTTATTCGTTTCCTATCTCTTATGAATTTTAGGAATTTTCCCGGAAGTAATATATGGTATACAGCGGTATACATTAAAAAATCTCCATTTTATCTTTAGTATACATCGCATGAGACCATATTTTTCATAACTTGCTCGTTACAATATATTTGTAAATTTTAAACCCGTTTTATATTTCTTCATTACGCCATTGTACAGGATCATTTGAAGAATACATGTCTTGGAAAATGCAGATTACTGTATATGGAGAATCAGCTATATGCAGGTTATTTTACTCTGAATTTCTCCAGAATTGATTGCACGGATTTTCCAGCGCCTTCCCTTACCAATTACCTTCTTTCCTGAATAATCTCCGTAGGAATCAATTTAGGATTAATTATCCTGTATTCCTTTGATTCCAAGTGATGAGGATAGTTTGAGTGGTGACAAGAAAATGTTTAATTAAAAACGGCTTTGTACAAAATATTTATGGAGGGATGATACCGTGTTTCCGCTCAATTGTACGCTGTATTCCTTGTCGGTAGAGGGTAATTTATTCTGAATGTCTCCAGGATCATTTGTAAGGATTTCGGAGGAAGGAAAGGTATTAACCTCCGTAAATCTGAAAAATTACCGTCAAAAATAATTTTGGCTTACAAATGGCTAAATGGACTTTCCTCTTTTCCCAATTGATACATTTCCTAATGGAGAAAAAGTTTTCCATTTTTCGGAAAAACAATTTTGAAGCATTTGGGAAAGTACCCCCTTCATGTGGAAGTGTCTCTGTATATGTTGAGACCAAACAGGGATAGGTTGTCAATTGGGGGAGTGCATTTGATTTGGCGGGGGTGCCGTGCCATTTGCCGTACCTTGTATCGGAAGAAATAGCGTATAGTCATAAAAATGAAAAAGGATGGAACCATTGCTGATTCCATCCCTTGATGACTGTTATTTATGATTTTGGATAGAAGTATTATTTGATAATTTTTATTTTAGAAAGGGTAAAAGGTGGCATAGACATTGCCGGAGAACCATATACACCCTGAATAGTTCCTTCATAGACATTACTATTTTCCTTATTGAATGAAATTATGGCAGGAGAATTACTGTAAACGTAGTCATATTCTTCCCCCATTTTTGCAGAATAGCATAATTGATAATCATGGCGTCCTTCGTAATGTAAAAATAGCTGCCCTTGATTTCCGTTTAATTTATAAGAGAACCTGTCGCATTCTCCCCAGCTTCTTCCCGATTGGTCAATGCATGAAACTCCGTATCGATCTTTTCCTGTTTTGCGAAGTTTCGGTCGAACATTTATTACACCATCAAACGCCGTTGTGTAAGCGATTCCATTTTGGATAGTAAAATATAGAGTGTTCAATTTTTTTGAATCGTCATAATAGCTTAACTCAATTAATGATCCCTCTAATGACTTAGGGGCTTCAATATCTATTTGAGAATTTGATGACTGTTGCTTACGGGCGAGGCTCTGTAATTCGAACTGGATATTCCCGTTAAAACTGTGTTCTTGTCCCCAGACTGCTACACCGGAGTTATTTGATCGGAAGTCAAGTAGGAGGTATATGCAATCACAAATGTATTCATCAGCATCTATAATAATGAATAATTTATCTTTACCAATCTTTTCAATTTTATACGGTCCACTACAATCCCCCGATTTCCATTTATCTCGAGTAAATGTGAAGTCTTGATATTGAAGTTCTACTTTTACTTCGCAAGGAGACCATGCCCAGGATTTGTAATTTTTAAATTTTGTTTTTATAGCAATCTCCATTCCTGTGGATCCAGTGGCATAATGCGTTGCATTTTGGGTAGACAAAGTTAATCTGCAACCATCAAGCGCATTAGGAACATCTATTGTCTGAGAGCGTGTTATTGAATCATCGTTATCAGGTTTTGCCAGAGAATGGCAACTACAGAAAAGAGCGGAACAGACAATGCCAAGTAATAGTATTTTCATGATTTGGTAAGATATAATTTTAGGTTGTTATTTCATGTTAAATGTTCCCTTTGCCGGTAACTCCCGGCCCATGCTCTCTTTCATCGTGCCTTCTGCTGTGACGATTTTGCCGTTGAATGTAAGATTGAGTTTGAATCCCACCCAATTTGACTCAATTTGCAAGGTTCCTACATTAGTTCCTGCTTTTTCAAAGACATAACTACCTGTAATCGTCCTAGTTGTCTCATGGTCATTGGCATCATATTCGACAGCGCCAAACGTCACAGTTCCGGTACTGAAAACAAAATCCTTGGCTTCCAATTCAAATCCGTCTCCTTCTTGGTAGTCTACATACATGCCTCCCGTGAGAGTTTTACTTTCCAGCGTTAATGGAGCTTCCGTCCCATTGTTGTCGTCACTGGATGATGACTTGCTGCAGGATGCAAGCAGAACAAAGGAAGCCAAGGCAGCACAACAGAATTTCGTTGTGGTAGGAATCTTTCTGGTTATCTGGTTCATATTTCTAATGTTGGTTGTTCATCCTCTTGGTTAGTAGGTGATAGCGTTTGAATATCGCGTATCTCCACAACTGTAAAGAGGTATTTTAGACCGTGGACATAAATTTCTCATTCCTGCGATAATGAATAGATGTCCAAGCAAAATGTACTCAAGGAATTAGGAGAAAGGATCAGAAACGAGAGAAAAGCCCAGGGATTCTCTCAGGAAGGATTTGCGCATGTTGCCAATTTGGATAGAAGCTACTACGGCAGCATTGAACGGGGAGAGCGCAACATCACATTTTATACCATCTGCGAAATCGCGGAAAAACTGAATAGGGATGTAGCTTTTTTCTGTCAGGATATTCCTCCTATCAAGTTAGGGAAATAACTGCTCATTACGGCAAAATAATTGACGGTCACTGAGTTTTATCACTTACGAACCCCGTGTTTCACGACATGATGGGTTCATGATCGGAACCGCATACCAACAAGGAACACATGTCTGTGTAATATCCCATGAAGGACGAATCCTATTCTCTCAACAAGGAAAACTGCTGGGATTCTCTTCTGAAGTTGTTTCCATACTCAAGGGAAATGCTCTCTACATTTGCGACCATCAGGGAAACACGCTATCCACCCATCGTTATACGGATGACAAGCCAAGCAAAACCGATTCATCGAAAAGCATCTTGCTTTACCTCCTGTTTGGATGTTTAACTCAAATAGGAGACGCATACCGATTGTATCAATTCCTGGGTAGAGGAAAACCGATCGGAAATGATGGAGGAGATTTAAATTGGAAGAATATCGGTATTTGGATATCTTCATGCACTTTCTGGATTGCTTGTTTGCTTACTGTCTTTTTTTAAATGTCTATATAGAAAATATCCTCCAAGAAGAATTGAGGCAATACCTATGATAACGGGAAAAAGCGAATGATTTTTTTCTGTTGCATTGCCAAATTTGTTTGAGGTTTCTATTAAATTTATACCATTATTTCTTGAAATTTCTTGATTGCTTTTCCCTGAGTAATGCACGAACCCTATAGATAATAAATCCGTCCTATCAAAAAAAGGAAGATATATAAAAAATGAATTATAATTCCCATTATTATACTTTTCTATTTCATCAATGGGTTTCTGATATTTTTTGTCAATTGTAAATGGAAAATATTTCCCGTTCGATCCATTGTATTGAGAATTTTTGAAAATTAAAACATTAGGTTCAATTTTGTGTTTCTTAAATAACTCTTTTAATCTGAATTTTAGGATATTGAAAGCCTCATCATTTCTAGTACTTTTAATCCATAAAAACAGCTCATTTGTATTTTCTTTTCCATATACTATTTCAGCATCAAAATCCATTGGACCACCATTGTTATCACGTAAAGTGAATGGTTCTTTTTTTATGACATTGTAGCGCTCATTCATAATGGGTATGAATACATTTTTGGCTATAAAAATCAAGTTTTGTAAATTTATTCACAATAGATATTACCACAAAAATAACTGACTGTTATTGAGTTTTACCGCGTACGAAATCCCGTTTCCACGGTATAATTAACTCATACATGGCAGCGAAGAAGTTCAAATTATGCAGACTGGTCCAGGAGAACGACGGACGGTACCGCGTTTACTGGAATACCATCAATCCCGACGGTTCAACCAGGAACAACAAATGCCGGGTCAAGGACAGAAAGGAGGGACTGGAAAAATGCCGGATCCTTGAAGAAGAACTTTCACAGACCGGACTTGTAGAGGAAACAGCCATTGATCCAGAGGATAGAATCATGATTGATCGGTTCTACAAAACCAATCCTTCCATCTCTCTTGCTGAATTTATCCGTCGCTACATGAGCTTTGTCGCCCATCCCAAGCAAAGCAGGACAGTCGGGGATCTTTTCAAGGAATGGAAAAAACACAAGCTCCTGACGGCATCCAACAGGGAAAACATCCGCCTCACACTCTCAAGAGTCAATGTCTTCAAGGAAGTATTCGTAAAAAAAATCGTCAGCACCATCCAGAAAGACGAAGTGGAAAAATGGCTCTACGGACTGGATATAGCCGAAAAGACACGGCAGCATTACCGGGCGGCCGTCATCTCGTTCTTCAAATGGTGCGAAATTGACATGACCAGCATCAAATGCCCCAAGGCAGTACGCCCTGAACCCGGTATTTATTCTGTCGATGAAGCCGTTCAAATCCTCCATTATACCAAAACTCATCAACACAGAATGCTCGCTCCCCTGGTCATTGCCATGTTCTGCGGAGTAAGACTATCCGAATTTGAGTATATTGAATGGAAAGAACTCGATTTGAGCAATCCCGATGAAGACGGAGACTTCTACTTGTCAGGAGGCAAAACAGGACGCCGTATTGTCCATCTTCCCAGCATCACCAAGAAATGGCTTCTTACATGAGAACGTAGCAATGGACTTGTCTTTGACTTTGGACGATGCAAGAAACACGTCGACCGCATTTATGACGCCTTCAGGAGGACAATTCCCGAGTACATCGAAGCCAAACAGAACGGATACCGGCACAGCTACTGCACCTACAAGGTTACCTGTTTTGGCAACATGGCCAGCGTAGCCGACGAAATGGGAAACAGCATCCAGATGATTCGGAAGCACTACTACAAGCCGACGAGGAAAAAGGATGCGGAACTCTATTGGAAACTGACTCCTGAATATGTTGACTTCGTTGCCAATTCTGCTGAACCAGATGGTAAGTGCTTTGATTTCAATGAGATTTCCGAATTCAGGAAAATAGTTTGATCTAAATAATTCTAATCAATTAGTTCGCTTGATTATTTTGTAGAGGGTCGGTTTTCCAGTAGTCTTTTCTATTAGTTTTTGATCTAGGAGCTGACCTAGTATTGAGTATACAAGATAATCTTTTTGGGCACCTTGATGCATTGACTCTAGGCCTAACTGTCTTGAAATTTCTGAATTTCTCAATCCATCTGGGTTCTTTTTAAGGAGTTCCAATATTGTATTCTGAATAATTTCAAGTGCCAGTTGCGCCTGCTTTTTTAGAAAGCTTATCTCCATAAACGTATAGAATCTTAACAAAAAGGAATTGTCAAGGATCTCTCCAGATCCATTTTATGTAAAAAACATGCCCTGGACAGCTGTCTTGGGAGAAGGATTCCAAACTCCATTGGAGGCTATCCAGACTCCGCCACGGTCAAATTACACGGGACTCGCCTATTCATCAAAAATGAAGCCATATGTCCTTATGATCAAAATATCTCCATTCTTTCTATTGAGCCCAAAAACTGGCAGACAGCTGTCTTGAAGTACATGTTCCCAAATCCGTATGGGATAGGCCAGGCTCCGTTATGGGCAAATTTCCTTGGGTCTGTATCAGGTATACATGGAAAAAATTCCTTCTCCATTTATTTTATATATACATTGTATGAGACCATTTTTTACACAATAGTATTGTTATCAATTTATTATGAAAAAATGTCGTTTATTGTGCGCAAGAAAATACCCCGAAGGCAGCAAACGGCTTATTCTTAATAATTCCCCAGAATTGTTTGTAAGAATTGGCAAAATGTCCCCTTTGTTATAATACCGGACGGATACCCGGAAATTGTCTACATACCTTCAAATCCATTGAGAATTAAATTCCCTTGAACCAGATGTTCCTGCTGTTGGATTTGAACGGTCTTCCCAGCAGGAACATGCAGTACTTCATCCATCCGGTTTGATGATGCCCTGGATCATAATATTGCCCTCGGAGAAAATTCCTGTCCTGTAGTGTAATGGAATCGTTTTCCCGGATTCCCAGTTCGTCCAGCTTTCTCCTAATCTGGCAGTAATAGACATACCTGGTTCCTTCCGTCAGTTCTGAGCACCATTCAAAGAACTCTTTGCCCCTGTATAGCAATATGCTTTCAGGGACACCCGGTTTCTTCTTTTCCTGAGTTGCCCAATATTCCCGGAGTTCCTTGACAAATTCATTCCACGGTTTTTGAGTGTATTTGTTCTCAATGGGACGCCTTCCCCTCTTATTTTCTTTGTATTTGATAGGTCCTTCGTTCAGGTAATTGTTGATCCATCGGTAGACAGTTGCAGGACGTATACCCAACTTCTTTGAAATGGTTGGAACAGGATTTTCCCTCTTATAGAGCAATACTGCTTTCCTACGGAGTTTTTCCCGTTCTTTCGCAGTCAGTTTTCTTGTGTCCTGCTTATCCGCCGGAACAAATGGACGTCTCCTTTTCCTCATTTTATCTGCGAGTATCCATACAGGAAACAGGCGAACGAATCAATAGGATTATCATTATATACTTATTATCATGTATTTTAGGGAATGTATATTTCCATAATAAAAGGACACTTATGAATAAAAAGAATCTCCTGAGGCTACAGGAGTATGAAAAAAATACATACTCAAAATAATAAAAAAATGGTGGGTGCAACCAACACCCGTGTCGCAAAAACAATCATCAACAACTCCAACCTCATCAATGCCAAGCAAACGGCTGAGAAAATCGGGTTGCTCAAAAAGGACATGAAGCAAGTAGACGCCGAGAACTTGTTGAACGCCCTCCCTCTCGTCCAGGAGAACGGAGAACTGGCTCCAATACTTCCTCCCAAGAAATATGTCTACTTCACCATCCCGGTCAACAAGGTCAAGCACGATCTCTACAGGATGCTGTTCAATCCCAATATCAAAGACGGTTCCCTCAACAAGAAAACCAGGGCAAAGATCACCCCTGTCTTTGAAGAGGCTCTAACCAGTCTTGGCATTGAATCCATCCCGGTTCATTCCCGTATCCTCAAATCCTATAACCTGAATTCCATCTTCAAGGCTGAGGTCAGCTCACCGGCGTTCAAGGCTCTTATTGAAAATGAGAGGACAAGAAAGCCAAATAGTGACATCTCATTCACGTCAACGATTGCTGGCAAGAGTTTCGCCAATACATACAGTAAAAATGAAGAGCATCCCCGGGTATTCAACATGTTCACCCAAATGCCTTCCTCCGTACGGCAATATGTATTCAAAAATGTGTATGGGGTTGACATGGTTGAAATCGACCTGACCAATTCCATTGTCCAGTGCCTTGCTGCACGCGGCCAATGCATGGAAATGCTCGAAGCAATCAAAACCAATATCCTTCTCCCTAGAGATCAAAACGAAAGGGAAGAAGCCAAGGAGAAACTCATTACATGGATATTTTCTCCCTGTTTTCAGGTACAGCCGATAAAAGGTGGATCACAAGATGCAAAAACCAATTGAGGGAATTTCTCACTGACGACTACTTCGACGAAATGGAATTCTTCATCAAGGCGATCGACGATCTGGATTCCCCTCATACCCTGTTCCACTATGAGGATATCCTCCGGGAGTTCTGCCGGAATCATCCAGTCTGCATCAGCCTCCATGACGCCGTGTACATACCGGCAGACAGGACTGACCTGATTGATTCGCTCAAACAAACCCTAGACGAACACAAATACTACTACAAGGTCAAAACCCTCTAGGATCATCCTGGAGAACGGCACGGATTCCCTCCTTTACCGGGGGGAATCCTTTCGCTTTTTTATTTCCCCTAGAATTAATAAGCGTTTGTAATGAATAACTTACGTAACACTATCCCTAAAGTATTCATTTTCAGCTCAGTGAATTCATTGTTAATCACTTACAATCAATGATTCGAGGCTTCGAATCCCTCCCTGTCCGCCATCAATTTTCCGCCGCAATATAATATATTGCGGTTTTTTATTTGTAGGGGTATGGGGGAGAAATGGGGAAATATAGAGTTGTGTTCAGAGGAAAAATCTGCATCATAAGAGAAGAAGTATGTTGGTATATTCTTTAGCGGATTTTTTGCGTTCTGTAGCTATTAATAGACATCAGAGGTATTTGCTGTTTCTTGGTGCAGGAGCCTCAATAACTTCAGGAATACCTGGTGTTGAAGAATGTATTTTAGATTTAAAAAAGAGAATATACCTCTCTCATAACCCAAGCTCTCGTGAATCACATTTACCTTTAGGATTGAAATTTGCACAAGAGAAAATACAAAAATTTCTTATTGACAATAGCATTGTACCGCCGCCTGGAGAAAGTGACTATAGTTATTATATAAGAACATGCTATCCATCTGCTAAAGATAGACAATTGTTTTTCAAGGAATTGACTCATGGGAAATCTCCATCATATGGTTATAAATTAATACCATTGCTGGCTGACAATAAGTTAATTGATTCTGTATGGACAACTAATTTTGATGGATTGGCTGCAAAGTCTGTCGCATCATCAACTGAAATTAGAAGTATAGAAATCGGACATGATTGTGTTGATCGTTTGAATGTTCCGTACGATGAAAGAGAGTTGAAGTGTGTATCTCTTCATGGAGATTATAGATATGATCTATTAAAAAACACAGATTTAGAATTACAAAATTCAGAAAATGTATTATTGCGCAAATTTACGCAATATGCCAAAGGTTACTCTATAATTATTTGCGGATATAGCGGTCGAGATGAATGCATAATGCAATCATTAAGAGAATCTTATAAGAATCAAAAAAACAATAGAATTTATTGGTGTGGGTATGGAAATCCAGAAAATGAAGTAGAGTCTTTTTTGACAGAAGTATCTGAATCTGGAGGAGATACTTTTTATATCAAAACGAATGGGTTTGATGATTTAATGTTATCAGATATCACAACAGTGCCTTCCAGAAGAAGTTAAAAATAAAATAGAAGATATAGTAGGAGAAGAAATAAAGAAGCCAGAACATGTTGATTTTCAATTAAAAAATTATCAGCCCAATTTATGGATAAAATCTAATTCTTATCCTATAGAGTTGCCTAGAACATGTTGGAAATTGGAAGTTTCTAATAAAGAATTTATTTCTTGGAAAAAATGTAAAGAATTGTGCCTTCATAAAGCTATAGCAATGGTGCCTTTTAATGATGCAATATTTGCTTTAGGAAACATAGAGGAAATTAGGTTATCATTAAAAAGTGCAAATATATTATCAATCAATACCGTCCCATTAGATGTATCTTTTTCAGACGTAAATGCAGGTGTTCTACAAAATCTGGTAACTAGTGCTTTTTTAAAGTCTGTTGCCTTGAAAAGAAACAAGGAACTCAGAACAGACACAAGAAGGTTTATTTGGAAAAAAGAGTCGTTTTGCCCAGAAAACAAGTGGGGCAGAAAAACAAGTAGATATAATTTTCACAAGGCTGTGGAAATTTGTTTCTCAAATAGATTCAATAAAAATGTTGTTATAATTACTCCTACGATAAAAATTCAAGAAGGTGTTGGAAGGCATACAAAATCCGTTGAAATAAATAAAATTTTGGGATGGCAACATAATGCTAAATTTAATGATGATCTGAAAGAATGGGAGGGAATTATATTTAAAAACGGGGAGTGTAATTTCTTTTTAACAGGAGAGGAAAATCAACAATTTCGAGTTTTGAATAATGCAAAACCGATTGGATGTGGTATTTACAAATCGTCTTTACGAACAACATACGGACCGATGGAATATAAAACAGTAAGTAATGGGATAGTTTTAGAAGAGCCCAGTTTATTATTTTCTCCTGTTGATAGATATAAATTAGATATATCTCCAATAATGGGGTTATCCCGATTTTCTCCTTACTCTTTACAATTTACAAATGTTGTTTCTTCTTCAATCAAAATTGCTATTCTTACGCCAGAAGGAATTGATGAAGATGAATTATTGAATTTTTTGAATTCTGCAAATTTAGAACATCCAGGAGAAAAAGATTATGTGATAAAATTTAAAGGATTTGAATCCACTTATAAAATACCTTTATGTATTCCAGAAAAAGGATCGTATCTAATTGAACATATTGAAAATCCTAAACAATTAGGAGAAAATATCTGTCGTGCAGCAGAACGAATTAAAATAAAATCTTCTTTTGATGTTTTATTAATTTATATACCATCTATCTGGGGATATCCTATAAGAATTGATAGCCCTGATGATTATTTTGATTTACATGATTACGTGAAGGCATTTTGTGCCCAAAAAGGAATTTCATCCCAATTTATCGCAGGAAAATCTATTAATGATGAATTACAAAAAAGCCGTATTTGGTGGTGGTTATCGTTGGCTTTATACACTAAAGCTGGTTATGTTCCTTGGGTTTTAGATAATTTAGATGATTCCGTTGCTTATATAGGCATAGGATATTCTATTAATAAATTTTTTCATAAGAATAATATAACTATTGGATGTAGTCATATTTACAACAGAAGAGGCGAGGGGCTAACATTTCGATTGCGCCAGTTAGAAAACCCTTTCTTTGATAGGAAAAAGAATCTATATATGTCTAAGGATGATGCTAGACGTATGGGTGAGGGAATTATCCAACTATTTTTTGAACAGAATAAAGTTCTTCCTGCACGTGTTGTTATACACAAGTTAACACCTTTTAGAAAAGATGAAATAGAAGGATTAACTCTTGGTTTACAAAATATTAAGAATATAGATCTTATTGAAATTAATATTGACAATAACTTAAAATTTATTGCTTCATCAAGGAAAAACACTAAAATTGAAGTTAGTAATTATCCAATGGAAAGAGGTTCTTTATTAATAGATTCTCCTTCAAAAGCATATCTATGGGTTCACGGTAGTATGCTGATGCCATTTGGTCCTTATTATCAAGGAAAGAGACGAGTTCCCTCTCCTATGGTGATTAAGAGACATTATGGTAGCACTAATATTGACATTCTTGCTCAGGAAATACTAGGACTATCAAAAATGGATTACAATTCTCTTGATGTATACACGCCATTACCTTGTACTGTATTGACCGCAAAGAGAATAGCTAAAATAGGACAACTTATTCCAATTGATGAAAAAAGAAGTTTCGATTATAGGCTATTCATGTGACTTCATATTATCACTCAAGCCACTTCTCTCAAATCTCCTATCATTCTCCAAACTGATGCGCTTCGTCTGGATCAGGATTGTAGCTCCAAAATCTGTTCGAATCAGGATTCTCTTCTTTTGAATTATTGTCCATAGCTGACTGTTCTTGCTCTCAATTCCTCTAGGAGTCTCTCCGTGATCTCTGTAGTCATTCCACTATATCCTGAACAATTTTCATAGGAATCATTTTAGGATTAATTTTTGGGGATGGTTTTAATTAAAAATGCCTTCGTACAAAGCTGATTGCCCTTGAAAATCCTGGAATCTGGTCATACATAATCATGCATTTGATAATTCCTCTATTTATTATATTCATTCATTGAGTAAGATTGTTTTCTTATAACTTATTTTTTTATTTACGCTTATGAATTTTGGTAAATTCCCCCGGGAGCAATACTAGGTGTACAGCGGTATACATTTGAAAACTCTCTCTTTACTTTTAATATACATTGTATGAGACCATGTTTTCTATAACTTGCTTATTACAATATATTCGTAAATTTTAAACAAGTTTTCATAAGCCTTTTTATCCTTCATTACTCCATTGTACATGATCATTTGGAGAATCCGTGTTTGAGAAAATGCAGATTACTGTATATGTAGAATCATCTATACGCAGGTTATTTTATTCTGAATATCTCCAGAATTGATTGCACAGATTTTCCAACGCCTTCCCTTACCAATTACCTTCCTTCCTGAATAATTTCCGTAGAAAGCAATTTAGAATTAATTATCCCGTATTCCTTTGATTCCAAGTGATGAGGATAGTTTGAGTGAGTACAAGGAAATGTTTAATTAAAAACAGCTTCGGACAAAATCCTCATAGGAAAATGGTGCTGTGTTTTTGGTTAATGGTACGTGCTATTTTTATTAATGAAGGGTAATTTATTCAGAATGGCTCCAAGAGCATTTGTAAAGATTTCAAAGGAATGATTGGTATTACATATAAAAATATGAAAAATTACCGAAAAATAATTTTCCTTTGCAAAAATCTAAATGAATTTTTCTCTTTTTTCACCTGATATATTTCCTAATGGAGAAAATTTTTTCATTTTTTCGAAAAACATTTCCGAAACGTTTGGGAAAGAAACTCTTTCATCTGAAAATTTCTCTGTATATGTTAAGAACAAATAGGGAGAAATTGTCAATTGAGGGATTGCGTTTGATTTGGAAGTGGTACCATATCGTTTACCGTGCCCTGTATGGCTCAAAATAGTATATAGGTGTAAAAATGAAAAAGATGGAACCATTGCTGATTCCACCCTTTGGAGAGGGAGTTTAACTTCTTAATAATCTTCCATCATCAAAAATACTTTCAAAAGAATTGAACTTGAGCCCCTGTTTTTCTTATCCGTTCGCAGCATATTTGATGATGGAAAGGAACCGTCGGAATTGCCGAATCTCGTTACTCGCTTAGTTCGGTGATGTCGGTTTCAGGTTTCGGGTAGCCTTTGCCGGCAATCCATTTTTTCGTTTCCGCCGCCATTTCGGGGGTGACGTTAAAGTCGTACTGGGCATAGTCGCCGATGTGGAATGTTCCGGGTTTGAAGAATCCCCATTTCTCAAAGAAGTCTGTCAGGTCGGTTTTTGTGACATCACAGCATGCCTTGACGAATTCGAACTGGTATTTGACGGTGTCGTTTCCTCCGTAGTTTCCCGCGTTGTTGCGCAGGTACTCCATGACGTCAGGATAGAAGTCGGGGTGTCCGTTTTTGGTAAAGTAAAGATGGAGCTGCCACAGGGGAACCAGCTTGTTGAAAACGTCCTTAGATTGCAGGTAGGCGATTTCCCCTTCGATGATTTCCTTGCGCGCCTTGTCGTAGCTGCCCTGGCGCTTCAGGCGGCTTTCATTGCCTGTTTTGGCTGCGGCCTGCAGGGAAAAGATGTTGTTGCTGACTTCCGTCATGCCGCCCCAGGTCATCGGGCGCATTTGCATGACGTGTCCGACTTCGTGGGAGAATCCCCAGCAGGCATCGCCCTTGAGAACGTTTTCTGGGTCGGTCACCATGCGCATTGTCCCGTCGTTTCCGAGGTAGGCGACTCCGTCTCCGTCGCGGAACATGTAGTAGTTGAAGTTCACGCGGGCCAGGACACGGTTTTCCGGGATTTTGCCGTATTTATCCAGGCCCATCAGCTGGTATTGGATGCCGATGAGCTTGTCGTAGGCGTTGATAAGTTCGGTTCCGCGGTCTTTGGTGAATTTTTTCAGGAATTCTACGGGGTAGGCAACCTGGATGTATTTTCCCCGGGCATCCATGATCGGAGAGACGGCCTGGTCAAGCAGGCGAACCCAGTCCTTGTTGGTGTCGCCCCGGGTGGTGTCAAAGTAACCGTTGGCTTTGCCGGTTATGAAATGGACGGGAATTTTCGGCGCCTTGCCGGCGTCTTCGGTGAAGTAGCTGATATAGGCGTTGGCGGGCGTTTCCACGTCAATGATGTTGACTCCTTCCTTGAGCGGAATCTGCTTTTTGTGCAATCCCCAGCCGTTGGGGTCTTTTGTGGGCTGCACTCCTTCGGCCGGCTTGCGCATCAGGTTTGGCAGCAGAAGGCTGATTTCCTGCCCCTCCGTCTTGCCGACCAGGACGACATGCCGCCCCTTTTCCAGATAGACGCCCGTCATGTTGTCGTATTTGCTGAATCCATCGCCGATTCTGAGATTTTTCCCCGTCTGGCGCGGTGAGGGGAGGGCCCGGTATTCGGCATACAGGTAGTCCGGCTTGTAATGGCCAGCCAGGATTTTGTCCGCGAGTTCCTTCATCGCGTCAGACTGGAAGGCGGAGGTGTCTTTCACATCCGGCTTCAGAGAGGTGCAGGAGGAGTCTTTGAACAGTTTGAGGTCGTTGCCGATGTGTTCCGGCGTATTAGCGGCAAATACCGCTGCGAGAGACAGCAGGGGAAGGGATAGTAATGGAAGGATTCGGTTCATGACAGTACGGGAAGCAGGTGATTCTGTGATGTTACAAGATACAGGTTCCGTTTTCTTCTTCTTTCACCATTTTTCTCTTGATGAATAAATAGGCAAGCGGTTTGTCCGGAGAGAGGCCGGGCGGTTGATGTGTGGAATGGCTTTGGCGGTGCGGCAGGGATTTTTTCAGCCGATTTCGCGTTTCCGGATATTTTCCCCGGTTCCGGCGGGCGCTTTTCCGGGGATCCGTATTCGGATGGGCACGTTTCTTGCTGGCTTGAGTTTTGGGCCGAAGCCTTCCTGGCTTCCCTGCGGCGGTATCGCGTTCCTCTTTAGTGTTCCTTTTTCTCTGGTCTTGGCGCACATGCATGACATGGTTGTTGTGCGGCAGGGGAAAATGGAATAAGGTGGAGAGGATGATGAATTCCGTATTCAAGTGTTTGATGAGTGCCGTATGCGCCGTGGCATTGCCGGCGTTCGGGCAGGAAGAGAAAACCGGTTTCCCTACGGACAGGGCTGTGACCGTATTCAGCGCCGGGGAGGGTAATCCCTATGCGTCCATCCGTATTCCCGCCCTGCTCAGTATCGGCAAGGGCCAGCTCCTGGCATTCGCCGAAGGACGGTACAAAAATACCGACCAGGGGGAGAACGATATTATCATGAGCGTCAGCAAGAATGGCGGGAAGACCTGGTCCCGTCCCCGGGCGATAGCCAAGGCCCATGGCGCCACGTTCAATAATCCGTGCCCCGTTTATGACGCCAAAACCAGGACCGTGACTGTCGTATTCCAGCGTTACCCTGCCGGGGTCAAGGAGCGGCAGCCCAATATCCCGGACGGATGGGATGATGAAAAGTGCATCCGCAATTTCATGATTCAGAGCAGGAACGGAGGTTCTTCCTGGACGAAGCCGCAGGAGATCACGAAGACGACCAAGCGTCCTTCCGGAGTGGATATTATGGCGTCCGGCCCGAATGCGGGAACCCAGCTGAAGAGCGGCGCCCACAAGGGCCGCCTGGTGATTCCGATGAATGAAGGGCCGTTCGGCAAATGGGTGATTTCCTGCATTTACAGCGATGACGGCGGCAAGAGCTGGAAGCTGGGCCAGCCGACTGCCAATATGAAGGGCATGGTGAACGAGACGTCCATTGCGGAAACGGATAACGGCGGCGTGGTGATGGTTGCGCGCCATTGGGGCGCAGGCAATTGCCGCCGTATTGCGTGGTCCCAGGATGGCGGGGAGACCTGGGGACAGGTGGAGGACGCTCCGGAGCTGTTTTGCGACAGTACCCAGAATTCCCTGATGACGTATTCCCTGAGCGACCAGCCTGCCTACGGCGGCAAAAGCCGCATTCTGTTTTCCGGGCCCAGCGCGGGCCGGCGCATTAAGGGACAGGTGGCCATGAGCTATGACAACGGCAAGACCTGGCCGGTGAAGAAATTGCTGGGCGAGGGCGGTTTTGCCTATTCCAGCCTTGCCATGGTGGAACCCGGCATCGTTGGGGTGCTTTATGAGGAAAACCAGGAGCATATTAAAAAGCTGAAGTTTGTTCCCATTACCATGGAATGGTTGACGGACGGAGAGGACACAGGGCTGGCTCCCGGCAAAAAAGCTCCTGTTCTCAAGTAGAGGAAAGCCGGCCAATACGTTTTTCCCTTCCGGAGGTGTCTCCGGGAGGGGGAGATTGAATGCTTTCCTCCGTAGCGGAGCGTTATGGAAGAAGGCAGATCAGGCCTTATTACTTGATGGATTCAAAGGCAGGAGGGGGGAATTCAACGTACTGATGGATTGGCCGGGGCATAACTCCGGGAGGATGAGGCTATTGGAGATACGGCGATGTTCCAGCAGGGCTTCAATCATCCGGATAAGTCTGCGCATCGTTTTTTCTGCAGGGGAGCGGTAGGAGGTAATGGGGGGAGTGACATGGTTCAGGTAAGGTTCATGAACCAGGCTGAGCAGGCTTATTTCCTCCGGGATGCTTTTAGCCATGGTGGCCGCCCAGGAGATGATGGATATCAGCATTCTGCTCCGGGTAGAAATTAAGGCGGTGATACCCGTATCCGCCAGGTCAATTCGGTTGAGTTCCTGGGCTGCCTTAATGGCATCCGACGGCATGCGGATGACATAGGGGGTATAATGTTCCCCCTGGAAGGAGAGGAACCCCTGTTCCATGAGCCTGTTGCCTCTCAGCTTGGAATCCGGTATGCAGAGCGCGATCCGACGGTGTCCTTTCTGGTACAGGTAGCCGGCCGCGTGACCGGCCAGCACTTCCCAATGCGTATCCAGATACGGCAGATTGGAGGAAGGGTAGGAAACTCCCCGGACCAGGCAGGGGATGCTTTTCCGCTTAAACCACAGTTGTACTTCTTCCGTGGTACGGTAGAGTATCCAGCAGGAGCCGGGATGTTCTGTTTCCAGTTTTTCCAGCCGCATGTCCGGATTGTTTTTTTCTGCCCATGTGGCTTCAACCAGCTGAAGCGCCATACCTTCGATTCGCAACGCTTTTTCCAGTTGGTAAAGTTCCACCCAAATGCTTTGGGGGATGTCCCGGATAGGAACGGAGGAGAGGAAGCAAACGCGTTTTTCCAGCAGGGGCAGAGGCTGCACAGGGCTTGTAGAAGTCCTGATGATTTTCCTGGCCCTGTTTTTATCCGGAGCCGCTATGAAGCCCTCTTCCTGCAGCTGCGCGAGGGCTTTCCGGATGGTTCCCCTGCCGGCGGCGAGCGCTTTGCTTAGTTCCCGTTCTCCGGGCATGGCGTTTATGAATTGCCCGGACCGGAGGCGGTGCTTTAATTTGGCAACGGTTCTTGACTGGGCCGTTTCCCCAGGCTGTGTATCCATGGGGGAATCATACTTTCTGGTTACTTCTGATGGCAAGCGGTCTTGCCGGTTGTGTTTTTTCCGTTCCGCGTTTTTCGGGAGCATGGAGGAATATGATGTTCAGGAACGTTTCAGAAGGCGATTAACGGAGTCCGGATCATTGGGGTCAAAAACGGTTTCTCCCGCTCCTGTGTCATTTTTGATCTTGGGGTGATTGTTCCCCGCATATTGTTTGACCATCTTGTCCGTATCGCTGATTTTGAATCTGACGGAGAGGATGTATGGCAATTCCCCTTTGTCAAAGTGTCCGTAGGTAGTGCATACCAGGGTATGGTCCGGCAATAGTTCGGCGGCCGGGTAGGCGCAGTCCCAACCGTTGCGGTTGTCCTTAAAACGGATTTTATATGAGCCTTTCGTGCCGTTTTTCAGGTCTTCCCACCGGCCTATCCATGCTACCCAGTCTCCTTCCGTCGGGCTGGCGGCCTGCCCTTTCTTCCTGGTCGGGGGAGCATCCCTGAATTGAACCAGCAGCCTTCCATCAGGCAGGGGAAGAATCTGGTGGCGGTCTCCGCACAGGGCTGCCGGCAGTTCTTTGGGGGGAGTCCATGTTTTACCTTCATCTTCGGAAAACATGATCTGGGAGTTATGATGCCTACTGTTTTCCCGTAACAGCAGCGCGATTGTTTTTCCGTCCGGGCTGCGGACAAAACCTCCCTCACACAGGTGCATGTCCCTTGTCCCTGGGAAAATGACCTGGGGGGAGGTCCAGGTCAGCCCACCGTCTTCCGTAAAGGTGACATATTGTTCAATGGTGTGAAACTCTCCATATTCGTCTGTGCCCCGGGCATTGGCATGGTAGGAGGCCATATAATGCCCTTTTCCCGTTTTTAGAGGAATCAGGTCACTCATGACAACAATGCCTCCGGCCTGGTTGGGAATGGGGGTCAGCTCGGACCATGTTGTTCCGTTGTCTTCACTGACCGCCATCCGGTTTCTGGGGGCTGTGTTTCTGTTTCCCCCCTGAATGCCGCTGAAAAGCAGAATGCGGCGCTTGCCCCGGGAGTCTTCCGTTTCATATAGTGTGGGTACTTCCCTGCTGGTTTTCCATGATTCTGGAACCGGCAGCCTTTCGCTCCATGTTTTGCCTCCGTCCGTGGATTTCTTCAGGATGATTTCCCCGGAGCCGTGCCCTTTAGGATAAACGCACAGAATGGTTTTTCCGTCTTTCAGCAATAGCGTCGTTGGATGTCCCAGGTATTTTCCTTTTTCCTTGTCGACTACTACCTGGGCTTCTGTCCATTGATCCAGATCAACGATCGGGAGGCCGCTCCGGATGAACGCTGTGGAAGGGGAATGGGCCGGTACGGTGGCCTGCGCCGGAAGGTATGATGCCAGGAGCAACGCTGCCAGGGATAACAGGTGCAGATTCATGGGAAATGGATGTTGTAATTAAAGTGTGGGAGATTTGCGGCGTCTGAAGGGCAGAAGCGCCATGCCAAACGTAAGCAGCAATGCGCTTGCCGGTTCCGGTACGGCCTGTGTATGGATTTGAAGACCTGTGGGAACCATGTTATCGTTACGGGCAATAAAGTCCTTTTGCCAATTGGAGCCGACTAAAGCGAGCTGGTTGACAGACGGCCCCGTTCCGGCTGCGTTATCCATGGAATTGTCGATACGCCGGGAACCGTTGATGGAGAAGAAATCGTTGTCCCAGCAGTCTCCTATGCTGATGGCGGACAGATCCGTTTCAGTAAACATGGCGTAATAAGTAGTGCCTGTGTTTAAAATTGGCCCGTTGGTAAAAGTCCATGTTCCGGAAACATAGTTTCCAGTAGAAATGGTATTGTCCGATTTGCCGATAATGGTTTGGATACCGCCTGAATGTTGCACGATGAGCAGGCCTGTTCCGTTCTTTCTGGCCTCTCTCAAATTGAAATCAATGGACGTTAGACGTACTTCTGCATCCATTGGCTGGGAATGCGGCGTGCTGGTCGTGATAAACCTTGACCCTGCTTCTCCCAGGCAGAAAGACCATCCGGTGCACAGGTACTGGGATGTGGGGGAGAGATCGGGGGTGGCGCTTGTCCATGTAGTAGCCGCGATTCCCGTGGAAGCCATGCTTCCGGTCAGAATGATGGCGGTAAGTGAATAATGAATAGCCATAACGGAACCAATATCATAGGGCGGTGGCTTCCGGCTCAAGGATATTCGAGAAGGCTTGAAATAAGACCGTTTTTTAATTAAAAAGAACAGGTATGTGACTTATGGTAAATATGTTTTGTGTAGATTTCATGTTTGAAAGAACCATTTTTCCGAAGCCGGTGAAACAGTGTGTATCCCATTTTATACGGGTTCATAAAAAATTATTGCCTTGATCGGAAACGCCGGGCAGATATTCTGCAGGGCATCCGTTGCCCTTGGAGCTTTTCCCATTTGGGAAGGCCGGTGAGCGGAAGGTGATTCCCCGTTTCAATATATGTCCTGGATTTATCTGGTGTTGGCCGGTCTCTGCGAGATCGGATGGCCTCTGGGTTTCAAACTTTCTCAAACGCCCGGCACTGGGCCCGGCAAATTCGCCGCCTGTATCGCCTGCTCCGTTTTCAGCATGGTTCTGAGCGGTTTTCTTTTGTGGCTTGCCCAGCGGAACATCCCCATCGGCACCGCTTATGCGGTATGGACCGGCATTGGCGCGTTGGGCACGTTCCTGGTTGGTATTCTGTGGTTCGGGGATTCTTCCAATATCTGGCGCATGCTGGCGGCATCCTTCCTGCTGATAGGCATTATCGGGCTGAAGTTGGCCCCCGGGCATTGATGCGGTCTTCGGCATCCTTGCCGGGTTCCGGGAAAAGCCGTCTCCGCAACTTTCCGGATAGGAGGTCTCAGTAGTGGGGGATGGCTTTTTCCCACACGGTCCCGCAGGCGTCGGAAGGCATGCGCCAGTCCCCGCGCGGGGAAAGGGAAATGGTGCCCACCTTGGGGCCGTCCGGCATGCAGCTGCGCTTGAATTGCTGACGGAAGAAACGGCGGATGAAGATGCCGAGGCAGCGGCGGATGAAGTCCGGCTGAAATTCGCCGCGGAAGGCATGTTCCGCCAGGTGCAGGATTTTATCCGGTTCCGCACCGTATTTAATGAAGTGGAAGAGGAAAAAGTCGTGCAGGTCGTAAGGCCCAAGCACATCTTCCGTTTTCTGTTCAATGGTGCCGTCGTCCGACGGCGGCAGGAGTTCCGGGCTGACGGGAGTGTTGTTGATGTCCGTGAGGGTGGCTGCCAGTTCCGGGGATGATTCTTCCGCGATGTGTTCAATGAGGCAGCGTATCAGCGTTTTTGGAATGGAGCAGTTGACCGCGTACATGGACATGTGGTCCCCATTGTAGGTGCTCCATCCCAGGGCAATTTCCGACAAGTCCCCTGTTCCCACGACCAGCCCCCCGGTTTTATTGGCCAAATCCATCAGAATTTGCGTGCGTTCGCGGGCCTGGACGTTTTCATAAGTGGTGGTTCGTTCGGCAGGATCGTGCCCGATGTCGGCGAAGTGCCGGAGGCAGCATTCCGAGATGGGGATTTCACGAAGTTCCACGCCCAGAAGGCGGCACATGGTTACGGCATTGTCATGGGTTCTGTCCGTGGTGCCGAAACCGGGCATTGTCACGGCCAGAATGTCCGAGGCAGGGCGCTTCAGCGCACGGCAGGCGCGGGAGCAGATGAGCAGAGCCAGCGTGGAGTCCAGCCCGCCGGAGATGCCGATGACGAGCCGTTGCGCGCGGGTATGTTCCATTCTTTTGGCCAGACCTGCCGTTTGGATGGAGATGATTTCCTCACACCGTTCCCGGCGGCGGGACGGAGAAGGCAGAAAGGGCCGTGCCGGGTTGAATGCGTATTCCAGGCCGGGCGCTCCGGGAACCTGTTCCGGCAGGGCCAGATGCAGGGCATTCCCGGCAGGGAAAAAGAATTTGCTGTCATTGAAGGAGCTTTCAGAGAGGCGCGCCGCCTCCAGCCGTTCAAAATCCACGTCCGCAAAGATGAGGGTGCTTCCCCTGCAGAACCGTTCCCCCTCCGCTGCTGGCCTGCCGTTGTCCGCAATGAGGGAATGGCCGCCGAATACGGTGTCTGTGGTGGATTCATGCACACCTGCGGAGGAAAGGACATAGGCGCAGAGGCATCTGCCGCTCTGCTGTCTGACCAGTTCCCTCCTGTATGCGGCCTTACCGGTGAGTTCCGTTCCTGCGGAAGGGTTGAGAATGGCTCTGGCACCCAGAAGAGCCAGTTTGGAACTGGGAGGAATGACGCTCCACAGGTCTTCGCATATTTCCACGCCAAAACTGAAGGGAGACGATTCTTCATGAAAAACGATTTCCTCCCCGAACGGGATATGCACCCCATTGATTGTGACTTCCTTCACTCCTGTACCCAATTCCCTGCCGGAGGTGAATTGCCGCTTTTCGTAGAATTCCCGGTAGTTGGGGAGCACGGTTTTTGGCACCAGAGCCAGAATGCGGCCGGACTGCACTACCGCCGCCGTATTATACAGAGCGTCTTCATGAAGGAAGGGCAGGCCCACCACGGCAATCGTGCCGGAGCCTTCCGTGGCTTCTGTAAAGCGGAGCAGGCCGTTCAGGGCTGCTTTCCTCAAGTTCGGCTGGAAGAAAAGGTCTCCGCAGGAATAGCCCGTAATGCACAGTTCCGGGAAAACGACGGCCGCCGCCTGCTGTTCTGCGGCTTTCCGGAATCCCTCCGTAAGTTGGTCGACATTGTAGTCCACTTCAGCCACGCGGAGCTGGGGGACGGCGGAGGCAAGTCTGTAATATCCGAACATGGGCGGCGCAGTCTGAAAAATGGAACCCGCAGATGTTCGTTTTTCCCGTAGTCAGGACGCAATCCGGGAAAGGCGGGCCTGAGCCGGATACTAAAAGTTCATGAAGGACTTGTAAAGCCATCTGTAGGGACTGCTCCGCCCATGTTGCCGGGGAACGGGCAAGGAACGCAATCTTTCCCGCATGCCTTTCTGCATGACGGTCACCGGGCAAATCCGTTTTTTCCCGGGCTCCCGCAGCATGGCGGCTTTTCTTGAGCCGGGTACGGCATTGAGGCTGGAACAGCGGGAGAAAAGGAGTAAACCATACCCTGAAAACTAATGAATAATACTGACCGATTTACTGGAAAAGCCCGGGCTTATGCCCAGGGCAGACCCGATTATCCCGCCTCCGTTGTTGGGCTTCTGACGCGGGAGAGCCGCCGGGAGAATCCCCGTCTGGCGGATATGGGCTCCGGAACGGGCATTCTTTCCCGCGCCATGCTGGAGCGCGGCTGGACCGTGTATGGCGTGGAGCCCAATGATGACATGCGGAAGGAAGCGGAGAAACGGCTGTCCGCTTTTCCCCGTTTTCATTCCGTGGCGGGAACGGCGGAGCGGACCGGGCTTCCCGGAGCTTCGGTGGATCTGGTGACGGCGGCGCAGTCATTCCACTGGTTTGACGCCGCCGCGTTCAAGAGGGAATGCCGCCGTATTCTGTCCGGAGGAGGCAAGGTTGCCCTGATTTGGAACTCCAGGGTGGAAGACAGTCCCATTGCCCGGGAGGAAGGAAATATCCACCGTCTTTACTGTCCGTGTTTTTATGGATTCAGCGGAGGGCTGGCGAAGTTGACGGACAGCATTGGAGCGTTTTTCAACCACCGTTTCCAGATATTCCGCTTTCCAAATGATTTGTCCTACACGCGGGAGCAGTATCTCCGCCGCATGATGTCCACCTCCTATGCCTTGACGGAGGGCGGAGAAGAGCGGTCCTCCTGGCTGGACGCCCTGGAAAAGCTGTTTGACCGGTTTGAAACGGAAGGACGCGTTACGGTTCCGAATGAAACTGTGGTGTATCTGGGGAAGTGCTGAGGATGCGGCGTTCATGCATGGCCTCCGGAAAAGGAAAGGCCTCTTTTCGGTTCAGGAACTGAAGATGATGACGGCAAGGACGGCAATGATTGCCAGAACGACAACGATGGCGGTAATATAGCCGGGTTTGTGGGCATCAAGAGTCCACTCCTTTTTGAGATGGGAAAGATCCTCCCCTGCCGCATAGCGTGAAAAAAGGTCATGGAGCCGGGAGTAGTCCAGGTCTTTGGGTGTCATGTAAAGCTCCCTGTCCTTTCCGCCGGCAAACGAAATTTCGCAATGGTAATTTTCCGGACTATTGCAGGTGGCCTGGAGGAATTCGTCACCACGGCTGCAGATAATGAAAGCTTCCGTGTTATTTTTAATGCCGGACAGGGCTTGATCCCGCGTTTCACAGGGCTCTCCGGAAAGTTCCCAAACGATGGAGGGGGCGGAATGAAGGCTCATGGAATAAAAAATCAGAAAATATAGTAGAGAATTATTTTTCCTGCCGCCAGTAAAAACTTTCCTTTCTTCTTCCTGGGCGGAAAGTGTTCCCTGGCGCAACACTCCGGAGAGCGCTGGGAGCGCTTGAGGGTTGGGGCATTCAATGGCTGTTTTTCCGCTTATCATTCCGGTTTTGCATGGGTTCTTTCTGCCGGGGCGTTCCCTTCGCGTTTTTCCAGCTATGTAGGCTGACGTTTCCATTCCTCTGGAAATAATCATTCCGCGGCTTCAGGCATGGCTATTTTCTCTCGCTATTCTTGCTTTATTAAGGCAGGCCATCCATGTTACGATTATTTACTGCCATGATGCATCAGACTTTTTCCCAAGAGCCTTTTCTGGTTTCCGGATTGCATGGGGACCAGATTCTGGGCGCCCGCAGTAACCAACAGGATTCTTTCTCCATTCTGGCTGGAGAGGACGCATTGGTACTGGTGCTGGCGGACGGCATGGGTGGGTATACCGGCGGAGAGTTGGCCAGCCGCGCGGCGGTGGAAGGCTGTTCGCGGGCTTTTGAGCGGAAATCCGGTTTGCCCGGAGAGAGAATGAAAGCTGCAGTGACTGCCGCAAATGAACAGGTATGGTCCGCCCGGAAGAAAAGAGGGGAGGATGACGAGATGGGGACGACGCTGGTAGCAGCCTGGATAGGGGCGGATGGGCTGAGGTGGGTCAGCGTGGGGGACTCCCTTCTGCTGCTTATCCGGGAAGAGAAAATGTTTCTGCTTAATGAGCTGCACCAGTATTCCGCGGAATTGGAGCGCATGGCGGATGAAGGGATCATCAGCCGGGAGGAGGCTTTGAGCCATCCTGCCCGCCATTCCCTGACTTCTGCCCTGATGGGGAAGGAAGTTCCTTTGGTGGATTTGCGGGAGGAATGCTTTCCCTTATTTCCGGGGGACCGTGTTTTGGTCGCCAGTGACGGAGTGGGGCCTTATCTGGATTCCCTGGGGCCGGCAGGGATGCGGTATTTGTCCATGCTTTCCGCGGAGGAACTGGTGCGTTCCGTTCTGGACGGCATTAACCGCGACGGCGCGCCCAACCAGGATAATGCCACATTGATTTGCGCGGAGATAGCAAGGGCTTGATCTGCATTAGTGCGGCAAGGAGGTAATCTGCGGACGGGCGATTTTTGAGATTCACATCCTCCGTCTGCCCGACGATGAATAAAACCCCGCATGCGTTTCAGGCATGCGGGGTTTTATTGAAATAGCCGGAGTATTTCCCGTTCAGGAATGGTATTCCTGGAGGGAACGGGGTGATACCTTCACGTGCTGGGCGGAGCGGATGCCCTCCACCGTGGCTCTGGCGGCTGCGATGGTAGTCATGTACGGAATTTTCTTCTGGATGGACTGCATGCGGATGAAGGAGTCGTCAATCATACTGGTGCGGTCCACCGGAGTGTTGATAATCAGGTCTATCTGCTTGTTCGTGATCATGTCGCCCAGGTTCGGGCGGCCTTCATGCAGCTTGTTGACTACTTCCGTTTCCACGCCCTGGCCGCGCAGGTATTCTGCGGTGCCGCCGGTGGAGACAATCGTAAAGCCCAGGGAAATCAGGTCCCGGGCGATGGGTTCGATGAACTTCTTATCCCGGTCGGAAACCGTGACGAGCACCTTGCCGGCGGTAGGCAGAATGCAGCCCGCAGCTTCCTGGGCCTTGTAGTAGGCCATGCCGAAGTTGTCCGCAATGCCCATGACTTCACCCGTGGCGCGCATTTCCGGCCCCAGTACGGGGTCCACTTCCGGGAACATGTTGAAGGGGAAGACAGCTTCCTTCACGCCGATGAAACGGCAGGCGCGCGACTTCAGGCCCAGCTCCTTGAGTTTCTTGCCCAGCATGATTTCCGTGGCGTAGCGCGCCAGGGAGATGCCCGTTACCTTGGAGACGATCGGCACCGTGCGGGAGGCGCGGGGATTGGCCTCAATGATGTAAACCTCATCGTTGCAGATGGCGAACTGCACGTTCAGAATGCCCTTTACCTGGAAGTCCTGGGCAATTTTGGCGGCATGTTCCTCAATGGTGCGGATGTGCTTGGGAGCGATTGTCACGGGGGGGATGGCGCAGGCGGAGTCGCCGGAATGGATGCCGGCCAGCTCAATGTGTTCCATGACCGTGGCTACAAAAGTATCCGTGCCATCGGCCAGAGCGTCCACTTCCGCCTCAATGGCGTTGTCCAGAAAACGATCGATCAGCATGGGATATTCCGGGCTGACCTGGATGGCCTCCACGCCGTAGCGCTTCAGGTTTTCTTCATCGTAAATGACTTCCATGCCGCGGCCGCCCAGCACGAAGGAGGGGCGCACCATGACCGGGTAGCCGATGCGGCGCCCCAGTTCCACAGCTTCCTCCAGGGAACGGGCCGTGCCGCTTTCCGGCTGGCGGATATTCAGGGCGATCATGCGTTCACGGAAATATTCGCGGTCTTCCGCCAGACGGATGCCTTCCGGCTGGGTTCCCATGATTTTCACGCCGGCGTCTTTGAGGGCCTGGGCGATGTTAAGCGGGGTCTGGCCTCCGAACTGGACGATGACGCCTTCCGGCTTTTCCTTCTCGTAAATAGCCAGCACGTCTTCTACAGTCACGGGTTCAAAGTACAGCTTGTTGGCCGTGTCAAAGTCCGTAGAAACCGTTTCCGGGTTGCAGTTCACCATGATGGATTCATACCCGTGGTCGCGCAGGGTGAAGGCGGCATGCACGCAGGTATAGTCGAATTCGATGCCCTGGCCGATGCGGTTGGGGCCGCCGCCCAGAATCATGATTTTCTTCTTGTCGTTCACGGGAACTTCGTCCGCCGCGCCGCTGTAAGTGGAGTAGTAGTATTCCGCGTGTTCCACGCCGCTGACGGGCACGATGCGGAAGGTGGCCGTGATGCCGTCTTTCTGCCGGCGGGCGCGGACGGCCTTTTCCGGCACCCCGAAAATCTGGGCCAGGTATTTGTCGGAAAAACCCATTTCTTTGGCTTGGCGCAGGGTTTCCGCGGAAAGGGAATCCCAGTCCTGCCCATCCAGGGAAAAGTCAAAGTCCGCCAGTTCCTTCATCTGTTCAATGAAATACGGAGTGATGCGGGTCAGCTTCACGATTTCCTCCACGGCTACGCCGCGGCGCAGGAGTTCGTAAATCTGGAAGAAGCGTTCGCTGTTGCCGTACGTGATTTTTTCACGCAATTCCGGGGTGGAGAGGGCTTCCAGCTTTTTCACGCGGCCCAGGCCGGCGCGTCCGATTTCCAGAGAGCGCACGGCCTTCTGGAAAGCTTCCTTGAAATTCTGTCCGATGCTCATTACTTCTCCCACGGCTTTCATCTGGGTGCCCAGCTTGTCGGCTGCCTTGGGGAATTTTTCAAAGGCCCAGCGTGCGAACTTCACGACCACATAGTCGCCGTAAGGTTCGTATTTTTCCAGGGAGCCTTTGCGCCAGTAGGGAAGTTCGTCCATCGTGACGCCGGAGGCCAGCTTGGTGGAGACGGAGGCGATAGGGAAGCCGGTGGCCTTGGAAGCCAGGGCGGAGGAACGGGATGTACGGGGGTTGATTTCAATAACGATGATGCGGTTGTCCTCCCGGTTGTGGGCGAACTGCACGTTTGTGCCTCCCGTAACGCCGATGGCGTCCAGAATGCGGTAGGAATAATCCTGAAGTTTATCCTGCACTTCCTGCGGAACGGTCAGCATGGGAGCCACGCAGAAGCTGTCTCCGGTGTGCACGCCCATGGGATCCACGTTCTCAATAAAGCAAACGGTAATCTTTTGTCCCTTGGCGTCGCGGACGACTTCCAGTTCCAGTTCCTCCCATCCCAGCACACATTCTTCCACCAGCACCTGGTTGATGAGGGAGGCGGCCAGGCCGCGGGGGACTACCTGGCGCAGTTCTTCCACGTTGTAAACGATGCCGCCGCCCGTGCCTCCCATGGTGTAGGCGGGGCGCAGCACGACGGGGTAGCCCAGTTCAGCGGCCACCTTTTCAGCTTCCTCCACGGAGTAGACGGGTTCGGACTTGGCGACCGGCACGCCGATCCTGTCCATGGTTTCCTTGAAAATGATGCGGTCTTCGCCGCGGGCGATGGCTTCCAGATCCACGCCGATGACTTCCACTCCGTACTGTTTCAGGATGCCTTCCTCATGCAGCTTGGAAGCCAGGTTCAGGGCCGTCTGGCCGCCTAGGTTGGGCAGCAGGGCATCCGGGCGTTCCTTCTCAATCACGGCCGTGATGCGGTCCACGGTCAGAGGCTCAATGTAGGTGTGGTCCGCCATGCCGGGGTCCGTCATGATGGTGGCGGGGTTGGAATTCACCAGAACGACGTCGTAACCTTCGGCGCGGAGGGCCTTGCAGGCCTGGGTGCCGGAGTAGTCGAACTCGCAGGCCTGGCCGATGATGATGGGGCCTGAGCCGATAATGAGGATTTTGCGGATATCTTCGCGTTTTGCCATGGTATGATGCCTCTATGTGGTCCGTGGTGGTTAAAAATAAATGCCGGAAACAAGGTCCGCCCAAGGTGCGTTGCCTCTCCGCTCCGCATACCCGGCGCGTGACCTGACGCACAGTACGGGACGCCGGGCGATAAGTCCAGACAAAACAACAGGAATTCCGGGGAAAAGGCTATGGCCTTCTTTCCTTTTCGTACAGTGCCGCACGCAATCCGCCCTTGATATTTTCCACCGTCCGTATACCCTGCGGAGCAAGGATGAGGAACGCCCTGACATTAATTTGCTGTCTTGGATTGCTGTGCTCCGCAGCATCGGCTGCGGACCTTTCTTCCACGGGGCGGGGGAGCGCCGTGCCTTCGGAGGCGGCTTCCTGGTACCAGGCCCTGCGGACCGGACTTTCCCAGTTCCGGAACGGCGGCGGCTACGAAACCAGCAGGGAAGCCATGCAGGCCCTTGCGGAGAAAGCCTGCCGCTGGGACCCCCGCACGCGCCGTCCCGTTTTTCTTCTCCGTAACGCCACGCCCTCCTTCTGTTCCTCTGCCTGCTACCTGCTCCTTTTGAAATCCCTGCAGATATGGGACTCTGCACAGCCGCGGCCCGTTATTTCCGAACGCGCGTGGCTGGCCCTCATCCCCCGCTTTGGCCAGCATGACGGGGAGGGGCCGTGGGGATGGGCGAACGCCAATGGCCCCGGCCTGGCCGTTCTGGTGCACAGGCTGGGAGCCGGCATCAACTTTGAGGACTGGAGGAAGGCCCGCCCCGGCGACTTCATGAAAATTTTCTGGACGGACCGCATCGGGCGCCGGGAATCCGGCCATCTGACCGTCCTGGTGAAGGATGGAGGGGACCAGGTAACGTTCTGGTCCTCCAACATTCCGGACGGTTACGGAGCCAGGACGGTGCCCAAATCCCGGATCAGGCGCGTCATTTTCACGCGCATCACCAGGCCGGAACGGTTCAACCTGGCCCCCTCCGTGGGAAGCCACCCGTGGCTGTCCTCCCTGCTCCGGCAGGAAGTGGGCATGAAGGAAGTGCGCAGGCATTCCGGCATGCAGACCCCCTGACCGTTTCCCGCCGTGAAAAAATGCTCCTTCCCTCCTTCCGTCACCCCGGACTGTTCCGTGCTGGTGCTCGGTTCCCTGCCGGGAGACGAATCCCTGCGTCAGGCCCAATATTACGCCCATCCCCGCAACGCGTTCTGGAAAATCATGGGGTCCCTTCTGGGGTTCGATCCCTCCCTGCCATATGGGGAACGCCTGTCCCTGCTCAACCGGGGCGGGGTGGGGCTGTGGGACGTGGTGGCCTCCGGCGTCAGGCCCGGCAGCCTGGACCAGCACATCTCCCAGGAACGGCCCAATGATATTGCGGCCCTGCTGGATCGCTTCCCGGGCATCGGCGTGGTCTGCTGCAACGGCACTGCTTCCCATAAATACCTTAAACGGTATTTTCCCGAACTGTTCCTTCGGGAAACGCTTTCCGTCATTCAAATGCCTTCCACCAGTCCGGCGGCGGCGTGGCTGACGTATGAGCAGAAATTCCGCGCCTATGAGGAAATCATGGCGCCCCTGCTCCGGAAGGAAAGGGAAAAATAGAGACCTTCTGCGCCTTTTCCAATGCCGTGCGCGGCCCGACGGTAACAGGCGGGGTTGTTCGTCAGCAGGATCCGACGGCCGCCAGCAGGTGGACATCCAGGGCCAGGGCTTCGTGAATATTGAAATTCAAATCATCACGGAGCCTGTTGAGGGCCTCCATGCGCTTCAGCAATTCGTTCACGGGCATCTGGGCGGCCAGTGTGCGCACCTCCGGATGAATCGGAGCGACTTCCGGGGCTCCGGAGGCAATCAGGGCTGCCTGGCCGAACCAGCTGATGAGCAGTTCCAGGGCCTGATTGCGCTGTTCCAGATATTCCGTCTCTATCTGGGCGGCATTCGCGTCCTTATTGCGGGCCTCCCAGTCGGAGGCGTCCGTACCCTGGGCTGCTTCCCTGGCTTCATCTTTCAGAGCCTGATTCAGGTTTTTGGTGATGGCGGCCTTGGCCTCCGCCATGACGTCCATGAACCTGCTGCGGAAGGCCAGAGCGGCCAGGTCATTATTCAGATTGCGGCAGGTCTCCAGCCAGTGCGGGAGCAGGGCCTCCTGAATAGGAGTGAGCCTGAATTCTCCGGATTGCAGCAGATTGACGCGCACGCAGCGGGAAATAATCGTCTGGAGAAGCTGATCCGGCTGGGAGGTGGACAAAATGAGCAGACACTGGCCGGGCGGTTCCTCCAGGGTTTTCAGGAAAGCGTTGGCGGCCTCGTCATTCATCCGCTCCGCATCCATGAACACGGCTATCTTCCATTTCCCGTCCGCCGCGCGCTGTTGCAAAAAGGGTTCCACGGCGCGGATATCATCCCGCAGGATGCGGCGCGACTTGGACTTGGGACGCACCAGCCGGCAATACTCGTCCCTTACACTGTCCAGATGGTCTGCCCGGATGCCGTTTATCAGCTCCAGCAGTTGCAGGATCAGGCGGGAGGCTCCCTGGTGCTCGTCTCCCACGATGAGCAGGGCATGGGGAAGCCGGTTGCGGGAGAAGGCGGTGCGCAGCAGATCGAACGCTTGGGATGCCGTAAATGCCATATGCTCCTATGAAAACATTTCGTTGCGTCAGGGCAACAGAAAAGATTGGTATATGTCGGATATTTCATGTACTAAGGGGGCCGGTTATGGAACAAAATGACATCTCATCCCGGATTGTCTTTGCCGACCGCGGCAAGGTGAATGTGGAAAAAGGCGTGGAATTCGCCCCCAAATTTGACCAGAACGGCCTGATTCCGGCCCTCGCCATGGACCATATTACCCATGAACCGCTGATGCTGGCCTATATGAATGCGGAATCCCTGCGCATGACCATGGAACTGGGGGAAGCCGTCTACTATTCCCGCAGCCGTCAGGAAATCTGGCATAAGGGCGCTACCAGCGGCCATGTGCAAAAAGTAAAGCAAATCCTGGTTGACTGTGACCAGGATGCCCTGATTGTGCTGGTGGACCAGTGCGGCGCCGGAGCCTGCCACACCGGGCACCACTCCTGCTTTTACCGTTCCGTTCCGTTCGGCGATGAACTGAAAGCCCAGCCCCAGGGGGGGGGCGTCACGCTGCGTGAAGCGGACGGAGGCGTTGTTTTTGATGCCGAAGCCGTGTACGGCAAGGGCCATTAACTCCTTTTGCGCGTCAATCTGCGTTCGCCGGATTGACGCGCCCTCTTTTTCTGCTGTAGAATCATGAATGTGAAAAAACTGTTTCTCATGATGGCTGCCGTTTCCGGGGCGCTGGCCCTGTGCCAATGCTCTTCGGAAGCGCCTCCTCCCCCCGGAACCGTCCGCATGGTGGATCAGCAGGCGATTGCCCTGATGCAGGAAGCCAGGGCAAAGGAAGCGAAGAATGATCTCTCCGGGGCCATCAAGAAATACAGGCGCGTGGTGGAAAAACACCCCCTTTCCAGGGAAGCTCCCCAGGCCCGGTTCAGAATGGCGGAACTCTATGAGGCCCGCAAGGAACCTGCGGAAGCGTTTGACCAGTACCAGAAACTCATTGACCGCCACCCGGACAGCCCCCTGTACAGGCAGGCCATGTCCCGGCAGAAGGAAATGGCCTTCGGCGCTGCGAGCGGCGCGCTGACCAACCGCGTGCTGTGGATGTTTGACGTCAGGATGGATCCCACGAACGTCACGGAATGGCTGAAGCATGTGCGCGACAACGCCCCGTATGCCCCTACCGCCCCGCAGGCCATGAACGTGCTGGGCAATTACCTGGCCGCGCGCGGCCGGATGAAGGAGGCCATAGAGGCATACCAGAACCTGGTGGACAATTACCCCAACTCTCCGCTGGCCCCCACGGCCCAGCTCCAGATAGCCACCCTGTATCGCCAGGCTGCTGCGGACGGAGACCGCAACCACGTCAATGTGGCCCGCGCTCAGGAAGCGTATGAAGACTACCTTCAGCGTTATCCCAACAGCGCCCGTGCGGGAGCCGCCCGTGCCGATCTGGCGGCCATGAAGCGTGAGCTGGTGGCCCAGCAGCTGGAAGTGGCGGAATACTACCTGACCAAGATGAAAGATGCGGATGCCGCCGTCTTCTGCTACCAGGAAGTAGCCTCCAAAGGCAGCATCAATCCCGCCGCCGCCGCCAGGGCGAAGGCCCGCCTGAAAGAACTGCGCGTGACCAGCAGATAACAGGAACTCTCCGTCCTCATGAACCGTATCCGGAACGTTTTCAAACTCTTCCTGCCCGTTTTTTGCCTTCTGGCCGGTTCTTGCGGCTACCAGCTTGGCGGCACCAAGCCGCCCAAGCTGGAACTGGCGCAGACCGTTAAGGTATGCCTTTTTGCCAACAACTCTTTGGAGCCCCGTGCCGCCACGCTGGTGACCGGTGCCTTGGCGGATGAGCTGCAGCGGGACGGCACCTACCGGTTAAGCTCCGGCGCGGATGCGGATATCCGGGTGGAGGGGGAAGTGTACTCCATCACCTTCGACCAGTTGCGATCCAGCCGGGAAGACACCTACAAGAGTACGGAACTTGGGTTGCGCCTGTCTGTCAAATACCGTGTGGTGGACGCCAGGACGCAGGAAATCCTGTATGCCGGCTCTGCGGAGGAAGTAGGTCAATTCTTTGACCAGGGCAACATTCAGTCGGCCCGCACGAATGCCCTTTCCTATGCGGCCCGTCTGGTGGCTACTTCCATTGCGGAAACCCTTACCAATGGCTAATCCCGCCCGGTTCAGGAAAATCTGTGCTTATGGAGAAAGTGGAATACAGCGTTTATTTTGTTCCGGTGCCGATCGGCAACCGGGCGGACATCACCCTGCGGGCGCTGGACGTGCTGCGCAAGGTGGATGTCATTGCGTGTGAGGACACCCGCCATTCCGGTCTTCTGCTTTCCCATTATGAAATCCGCAAGCCGCTGATAAGCATGCATGACCACAATGAGCAGCCTCGTGCCGGGGAAATTGCGGCGCGCGCGGCCGGCGGAGAAAGCTTTGCCGTGATCAGTGATGCGGGCATGCCTGGCGTGAGCGATCCGGGCTATCGTCTCATTCAGACCCTCAAGGAAAAGGGAGTAAGTTTCACCGTCCTTCCCGGGCCATCCGCCGTGGTGACGGCATTGGTGGGGTCCGGACTGCCTACGGACGCATTCTTCTTCGGCGGCTTTCTGCCCGTCAAATCCGGGAAAAAAAACGCTGTGCTCCAAACGGCAGTGGAAGCTTCCCACACCAGTATTTTTTATGAATCCCCCCATCGCATCGTCAAAACCGTGCAGGCTCTGGCGGCGCTGGATCCGGATATTCCCGTCTGCGTAGCCAGGGAACTGACAAAAACCTTTGAAACTTACCATCGCGGTCCGGCCTCCCGGCTGGCGGCGGAATTTGCGGAACGCCCCCCCAGGGGGGAAATCGTGCTGCTGGTGGGCGGCGTCAATGCCCCGCGGGCTACCCGGTGACGGGCCGGAAGCATCATGTCAATAGCTGACCGTCACCTTGACCGGGCGGTGGTCGGAGGCGGCGGGAGCTTCAATTACCCTGCGTTCCTTCACATGAAACGCCTCCGTCTTTTTTCCCCTGTACATCCAGATGTAATCAATGCATTCCTTCGGATGCCTGGCGGGAAACGTTTTTTGGGCCGGATCGCTCAGCAGGATGAAATATTTTTTCATCCGGGTTATCGGCTCCGAATCCGGCGTTAAATTGAAATCCCCTGCAATAAAAAAGGGCTTGCTGCATTTTGCGGCCAAGGCGGCAATCATATCAATGGAAGCGCTGCTGTCTTCCCTGGTCAGGGACAAATGCGTGACGCAAAACCAGTAATCCCTGAACTCGGCCATCAACAGTACACGGGCCTCCTCCCTGCCGGGCAAAGGAATCCGTTTGACGCTCAAAGGCTTTTCCCTGGATAAGATGCCTACTCCATAGGAACCGCCTGAATAATCAATGGCCTTGGCATAGGTACCCGTCAACGTTGTCCTTGCGGCCAATTCCTGCAGGGTATCCCTGCCGCCGCTCCTGATTGTCTCCTGGTCCAGCTCCTGAAGGGCCACGACATCCGGTTTTTCCTCCGCGATTACCCGGGCCGTGCGGTCATAATCCCTCCTGCCGTCCATGCCGGTGCCGTTCTTTACGTTATAGCTCATCAGCGTGCATTCTCCGGCCTGCAGGGGAAAAAGGCTCAGAAAAAGCGCGGCGGCTGCACATAACCTGAAAATGAACCGTTTATTTCCTTTCATCTCTGTGAAAAGCTCCATATTGCTGCCCGGGCTGCAGGTAATACGTGTTCCCCGTTCCCTTTTCTTGCAGAGAATCTTTTCTCCTTCCGGATAAGTAAGTCCTCCGGAGAGAAGGGGCGGCAACTCATTTCCGGTTTCCGGAACAGGCCTCATTCGCTGTCGAACCCTTCGCCTTTGGTGCTTTTTGAGCCGTATGCCGGTGGAAAATGACGCAAATTTTATCAACTTGACGGCTGGAAGTGTGTCATGATAATATCCTATCATCATGCTGGAGGATAGGAGATCACGTTCCTCGCGCAAAACACCGGATTTGGTGACTGATGAGCTTATTCTCATTCTTCATGAAGCGGGCATGCTGGAATTCAATGACATTTTTCAGCGTACCGTTGTCGTGATGAAGGCAAAGCACATGTCCCTGGGCGGAGAGGAAATCCTGAGGCTGAGGATTTACGAAAAACTCCAGAATCTGGTGAGCGCCGGCGGCCTGATGAAAAAAGGCCGTGAATACACGGCCCTGCCCAAGCTGATTTCTTTGAAATCGGAAACATTCCCGGATATCCGATTGTGATTTTAAGAAAAAAGGGCAGGATGAACCGGATTTTACTCCATATCGTTTATCCTGCCCGTGAAACCTAATGCGTGGTTTCGCGCCTCACTTTCTTAGACTTAGAAGTTGGTGCGGAAGGCGATGTTGTAGCTCCATCCGGTAAAGCCTTTCTGCCGGCTGGCGTCCGTGCCGTTGGAATGGGCGTATTCGATGCCCGCCATGATCTTGGCCATGTTCGGGCTGCATTCGAAAATGTGGTAGTTGACGCCCAGGTACAGGGCCTGCATGCAGTCGGAAGTTCCGGAATAAGTGGAGTTCTGCGTATAGCGTTTTTCCCATTTTACGGCGTTGCTGCCCGCCGCCATCTGGTAGCGGACCACTCCTTCCCAGTGGGGGGTGAACTTGTAAGACGGCATGACGGTTACGCCGAAGACGTTTTCAGCCCCCACTTTCATGCCGATGACGTTGAAGCCGGCCATGACTTCGGTCATCAGGGAGAAATCCCCCTCGGAACCTTCCCAGGTCAGGGCTACCACGTCCCTGGCTCCGGTACCCTGGTATTTGGATTTAAAGCCGTAACCGGTCAGTTTTTCATACGCCTTGTTTTGGGCGTCGTCCCCCCACTTGGTGAAATTGTGGGCGTAATCCAGCCACAGACGGCTTTTCTTAAGGAAAACGTCGTTGGACGTGTCATAGCTCAGCGTGCCGGTGATGAAGCAGTTGTCCCGGGAGTTGAAAGCGGGTTCAATGCGGTTGTTGAACGTGCCGGTTCCGGTGCCTCCGTTACCGTTCAGCCAGACGCCTGCGGCCCAGCCGAGCTTGTCCTTTTTGTCGGAATTGTTCACCTGGAATCCGTAATTGGTTTCCGAGCGGAGCTGGTTGACCAGCATGGAGCGTTCGATAGTCAGAATGGCGGAGGAGGACGTTCGGTATTCCCCGGTGATGCGCGGCTTTATTTTGCCGATGGCATAGGTGACGGGGCCTCCCTTGTATTCCAGATTCAGTTCGTAAAGGGAGTAGGTCAGGTCGGAGGTGTCCCATGTGTTGGTTTTCGCATTGTAGCTTTCCAGGCCGTCCATGCCGCCGATGTTCCAGACGTTGTTGAGCTTGAAATTGTTCAGAAACTTCATGTTGAACCCGGCACGGAAGCGGCGCCATTCATCGTTGAAGCGGCGGCCGTTGCCTTCCTTTTCACCCATGACGCGGCCTTCGCCGTTCGGGTCAATCCAGTCCAGGCCGTACTGCATGCGGAGGGAAACGTTGAATTCCTGGATGTAAGGATTCTTATGGTCCCGTTCCGAGTTGAACCACTTGAAACGGTCGCCGAGCCATTTGCAGGCGGAAAAGTTGTCGCGGGCCGGCAGGGAGTTTCCGGTAGAGGGCGCGGCAGCGGCAAAGGCGGAGGCTCCGAGAGTCATGAGGCCGATGACGGGGAGAGTATAGGTCTTCATTTGTTTTCTATGGTTGGTTTGTCTGTGAGAAGGTCTTCCGGGGAAGGTTCTTCCTCACGGAGACGGCTTCTGTCTATCAAACCAGCCACAGGAGTGTCCAAGGCTTAAGGGTGACAAAATAGCCACCCGTCCCCCTTTGGCGGTTACAAGGTCATGCGGAGCCATGCCCTGGCGTCCAGGGCGTCTGCGGCGGCGGCCACTTCCGCCTTTCTCTTGCTGGCCCCGGAGCCGGCTCCAATGGCGTGACCATGCCAGAAAACGCGGGATTCAAAACGGTTTTCGGCGTCTCTCGGCCCTTTTTCTTCCGTTTCATAGGAAGGAGTTTCGGGCAGGATGTCCTGAAGGATAGCCTGGAGTTCCCCCTTGGGGTTGATTTCCTTGGGATGGCTGGCCGCGGAATCCAGAGCTTCATGGAGGACGCGCAGGGCTACAGCCTTGGCCGTTTCATAGTCGGAATCCAGGGACATGGCTCCGAAGACGGATTCAAATGTGTTGGCGATGATGGAATTTTTGCCCCGTCCGCCGGCCCGTTCTTCCCCTTTTCCCAGGGCAATGTGTTTATCCAGCCCCAGGATAAAGCCGTATTTGCCCAGATTGGCGCGGCTGACGGTCCGGGCGCGCAGCTGGGTCAGTTCCCCTTCCGGGGATTGGGGCATGTGGTGGTAAAGGTACTGTGTGACGGCCAGCTGCAGGATGGCGTCTCCCAGGAATTCCAGCCGTTCATACGCCCGGCGCGTTTCCGGTTTGCTGTCCGTGCTGGGGTGGGTAAGGGCCTGAACGAGCAGATCCGGATTGTTGAAACGGTAACCCAGCTTGTCTTCCAGCGCGGTGTGGTTCATCCCGGAAATGCTAGGGCCGCCGTTCCGGAAATGCAACTCCAAACGGAGGGAGCTTCCCGGCGGGGACGGAATTTGTTTTCCCGCGTCATCCCGGCCTCTCCACAGCTTTGACATATGGGAGGAGGGGTGTAGGATAGTTTGCGAACGAACGTTGGAGACGATGATGAAAAAGATTGAACCAAAGGAGATTCAGGATAATGCCGTACAATTGATCGGGGACGATTGGATGCTGGTGACGGCGGGTTCTCCGGAGCATTTCAACATGATGACGGCCAGTTGGGGCGGTTTGGGGTTCATGTGGAAGAAGCCTGTGGCGTTTGTAGTTATCCGCCCCCAGCGCCATACCTTCCGTTTTATTGAGGCCGGGGACGAGCTGACGCTTTCCTTTTTCAGCCATGAGTACCATAAGGCTCTGACCGTGTGCGGAACAACGAGCGGACGGGATACGGACAAGGTGGCCGCTTCCGGCCTGACGCCATACGTGACGGAGAACGGCAATGTAAGTTTTACGGAAGCGCGCCTGGTGCTGGAGTGCCGCAAGCTGTACGCGGAGCCTCTCAACCCGGAAGCTTTTCTGGATAAATCTATTGTGCCGGAGTGGTATGCCGCCGGGGATTTCCATAAGATGTATATTGTGGAAATCCTGAACGTATGGGGGAAGGAATAGCGCCCCGGAAATGCCGCAGGCGGACGCCTGTCCGTTGTTTCTGTCCGCGCTTTTTCAGAGGGGGGCAAGGGCGCCATCCTCCAGCCGGAAGGCTGGCAGGGGGCACGGAGCATTGTGCAGCCAGTCCAGATGGGTGGTGGTGATGAGGCTCTGCGCGTCCGCTGGAAGCGACTGCAGAAAGGCTATCCGGCGCGTGGGGTCCAGCTCCCCGAAGACATCGTCAATCAGGTGGATGGGCGTATGTCCCGTTTCTTCCGTCAGGAGGGAGGACTGCGCCAGCTTCATGGAGATGGCGGTGGTGCGCTGCTGCCCTTCGGAGGCGAATTGAGCGGCGTTTCTGCCGTTCAGCGTGATGTCCAGGTCATCCCGGTGGGGGCCGTTCTGGGTTTGTCCGTACCGGATATCCCGGTCCATGGAGGCGCACAGCCGTTCATACAGGTCTCCTTCCTCCGAGGCACGGTAAGCGATGGAGACCTGTTCCTGCCTTCCGCCGATATTGCGGTAGGCCAGGGCGATATGGGGCGCCAGAAGCGCCAGCAGATTGGCGCGCAGGTTTCTCAGTTCCGTGCCGTGCAGGGCCAGCTGTCGCGTGTAGGCGTCCAGCTGGAGTTTGTCCCGGTGCCTGTGCTTGAGCAGGTAATTGCGCGTTTTCAGCGCCCGGCGGTAGCTGAACAGAGCCAGTCTGTAGCCTGGATGCCACTGGCTGCCCAGAAAGTCCATGTATTTCCGGCGGGCGTCCGCGCCGGCCTGCACCAGGGAAAGGTCGTCATTCCCCATCCATACCACGGGATAGCTGTCCGCCAGGTAGCTGCGCTGGTCTTTACGAGGCTCTCCGTTGACGCGGAGGTCCGGAGCGTCCGGCGCCCACAGGATGCGCCGGATTTGTCCCGGAAGTTCTCCGCGGATGCCGAAGGATTGTTTTCCGTGGGAGACCAGCGGCCCGGTCCGGGCCGTGCGCGGGGATTGCAGGCGCAGCAGGAAGCAAACGGCCTCCAGCAGGCTGGTTTTTCCCCGGGCGTTGTTTCCCAGGATGATGGCCCCCTGCTGCGGAATCCGCCAGGAGAAGCTTCCGTAGCAACGGAAGTCCATTAATTTCAGCCTGGAGATCATGGGGCCGGGAAAGGGGTTATTCCGCAGGGAGGGAGCGGATGGCGTCCATGATTTTGTCCGTCAGGTGCTGGTATGCATCTTTTCCTTTGGCGTTGAGTTCCGCCGGCGTGAAGGGGATGGGGTCTCCCACCGTGACCGTGACGGGGCGGAGCCTGGGAAACCGGGCGCCGATGGGAAAGGCTTCATACGCACCGCTGATGCGCAGGGGCTGCACGGGAACTTTCGTTTTGCTCAGGATGAGGCCGATCCCGCCCATGCCGTCATGGATTTCACCATCCGGCGTGCGGGAGCCTTCCGGAAACACGAGTACGCGCTTGCCGGATTTCAGCAGGCGTATCACGTGCTTGAGGCTGGCGGCATCCGGGTTTTCCTGGTCAATGGGGATAGCCTGGCAGAGGGGCAGGGACCATTTGAAAATGCCCTGGAACAGCGTCTTGCGTGCGAAAAAATAGATGCCGTCCTCATAGGAAATGCCCAGCATGGGCGGATCCAGAAAGCTCTGGTGATTGCTGACGATGAGCACGGGGCCGTCTTCGATAAGTTTTTCCCGGTTGACGACTTTCCAGGAGAAGAAGGCTTTGGAAATGCTTTTGAAGAGCGTGTAAAAAACCCAGTAGAAAGAGTTCATCTGGAGGAGAGTTTTTGTTGGATGTTGTCGGTGATGAAACGGACGACCTGGTCAATCGTCATGTCTGACGTATCCACCAGAAGAGCGTCAGGCGCCTGCGCCAGCGGGGCGGTGGCGCGGGAGGAATCCTTGCGGTCCCGTTCCGCGATGGAGTCCGTCAGTCCCTCCGCGGCGCGGCGCGCGGCCCTCACTTCCTCGGAGGCGGTGACGAAGTACTTGAACGGCGTATCCGGAAAAACCACGGTGCCTATGTCCCTGCCTTCCATCACGACGGGTTCCCGGCGGTTATATTCCCGCTGCCGTTCCACCAGCAGGGCGCGTACTTCCGGGATGGCCGCAATGGTGGAAACGTGGTCGTTGACCTGCCGGCTCGTGAGTTCTTCGCCCAGCACATGCTGTCCGCACAGAACTACGGATCGGCTGCCGTCCTTGCCGAAGGAGAGGGGCACGGACGGCAGGGATTCCAGCACGGCCGCCGTGTCCGCAGGGTTGATGCCCTGTTCCAGCATGTACCAGGTAACGGCCCGGTACATGGCCCCGGTGTTGATGAACGTATAGCCGAGGCGGTCCGCGATGAGCTTGGCGACGGTGGATTTTCCGGAGGCGGCGGGGCCGTCAATGGCGATGGCTGGATGCATGAGTGTCTTCTGAGTTGGAAATGGGGGCTAAAGCCGTTTGAATTGTAGCTTTGAGCCCTGTGGAAATCAAGACTGCGTTCCGAAGGGCGTTGCAAAAAGAGTTTCACTTTTTCCCGTAAATCCGTTATACAGCGGGGCATGGCCCAGCTCAAACACCCGAAGATGGTGGACATCAGAGACATTTTGGACGAGAATACGCGTCTGCCTGCTCTGGTGGCCGCGTCCGCCGAAAAGCTGCTGGGCCTGGAACGCCTGAACAAGGCGTACGACAAGATCGTGCGCGACAAGGAATCCGGTTCTCAGGAAAATTTCTTTCAGCTTGCCTCCAGGCATTTGAATCTGAAGCTTCAGCTGCGCCCGGGGGATCTGGAAAATATTCCTAAGAAAGGGCCTGTCGTCGTCGTTGCCAATCATCCGCACGGCTTGTCGGACGGCATTATGTTCGGGGAGCTGCTTACCCGCGTAAGGGAGGATGTCCGCATCCTGGTCAACGAGCAACTTTCCCTGTGCGGGGAGCTGGATCCCTGGCTCATCAAGGTGGACGTGTATGAGGATGAGAACGCCCGGCGCAAAAACCTTTCCGGCATGCGCAAGATGATTTCCTGGCTGCGGCAGGGCGGGGTTCTGGGCATTTTCCCCGCCGGCACGGTCTCCAGTTTTTCCCTGGCCCACAAAAGGGTGACGGACGACCCCTGGAACGCGAATATCGCCGCCATTATCCGCATGACGAAAGCGACGGTGGTGCCCGTATATTTCCCGGGGCGCAACAGCCTGTTGTTCCAGGGCATTTCCCTGATCAACCGCAAGGCGCGCGTGGCGTTCCTTCCCCGTGAAGTGGGTCGGGACGGCCGCCGGACACACCGCATTGTGGTAGGCAAGCCCATTCCGTTCAGCCAGCTTGGACAATATGATTCCGATGAGGCCATCGTCTCCCATCTGCGCCTGCGCACCTATCTGCTGGGCAAAAGTTATGAAAAAAGCCGCCGCCCCCATGTGCACAAAAAGGACCGGAAGGCGAAGATGGCCGCGCTGACCTCCCCCGTTTCCGTGCAGGATATGCAGGCGGAAATCGACGCGCTGCCCCCGGAGTGTCTGCATGCCCGTCAGGAAAATGGAGATTGGGACGTGTACGTGGCGGATGCCCTGCAAATCCCCAATATCCTTATTGAAATAGGGCGTTTGCGGGAATATACTTTCCGCCAGGTAGGGGAAGGTTCCGGCAACGCCTGCGACCTGGATACATACGACAACCATTACAAGCACCTGTTCCTGTGGGACAGAACGCACCAGAAAATTGTGGGTGCCTACCGCATGGGGGAAACGGACAAAATCCTTGCCCGCTACGGTGTGAAAGGGCTGTACAACGGGGAATACTTTTCCTTTTCCTCTGCCGCTCTGCGGGTGCTGGACCGCTCTCTGGAAATGGGGCGCGCCTTCATTGTTCCGGAATACCAGAAGAGGCCGCTGGCTCTCGGTTTCATTTGGGAGGGCATCGGCCAGTTCATGGCCCGTAACCACCATTACCGCTACCTGTTCGGCACGGTCAGCATTTCCCGGGATTACACCAACCTTTCCCGCGCCCTCATCGTCTCCTATCTGAAGGCGCATGAAATGGAGCCCGTGCTGGTGAATGAGGTGAGGGCCTACAATCCGCCCCGTAAAGCGGACCTGAAGAGGTCGGAATCATGCATCCTCCCTCTGGGGCTGGCAGATGCCCAGGGGCTGTCCCAATTGGTCGCTGATATAGAAGAGGATGGCAAGGGCATTCCCGTATTGCTCCGCCAATATCTGAAATTGAACGGCAAAATTCTTTCCTTCAGCGTGGATAAGCATTTTGGCGACGTATTGGACTGCCTGATCCTGGTGGACATTTTCAAAACGCCGGAGCGTTCCATCAAGCGTTATCTGGGCAAAGACGCGTATGAACAGCTCCTGCCTTATATGCAGCGGGAGAAAGAGGAGGAAAAGGCGGCGGAATAATTCCGCAGGCGTTTTGCGTGGCTCTGCCCCCGGTTCTTAACGGGCTAGCTGAAGTGCCTGTAACCTGGGGGAAGGGCGGAGGCTGTTTCCGCAGTCATTTCCCCGATGACGGTGAGAGGCGTTTCCGGAAAATGCTCCGCGGCCAGTCGTGCCGCCCGTTCTCGGTCGTCGGGACGGAAGGTCACCAGCAATTCGTAATCCTCCCCATCCCCTACAGCCTGGGCCGTAGTGAACCCCGGGCGCACGGGAAGAAGCTCTTCATGAATACGGAACCCAAGCCCGGAGGCGGCCGCCAGCCGGGGGAGGTCGGTTCCCAGCCCGTCGGAAAGATCCATCATGGAGGTGGCTACGCCGGAGGCAGCCAGGATGCCTCCTTCCCTGACACGCGGCATGAAGGAAAGATGGTGGCCGGTGGGGAAGCTGCCGCCGAGCGTTCCCGTTACGGCAATCAGATCCCCCGACCGCGCCGTGCTGCGCAGTACGGCTTTGCCTGCCTCCACTTCTCCGGTCAGCGCCACGTTGATGATGAGCCCGTCCGCGGGCAGGCCGGAGCTTTCCCCCCCGGCGATGCTGATGCCGAACTGCCGTGCCAGCCGCCCCATGCCGCGGTAAATTCCTTCCACCTGGGAGATGGGGCGGTCTGCGTGCACGAACAGGGTCACCAGTGCGTGAAGGGGCGTGCCGCCCATGGCCCCTATATCTGAAACGGCCCGTGCCAGCGCCTTCCTCCCGATCAGTTCCGGGTCCGTTCCGGGCAGGAAATGCATGCCTTCCACCACGCAGTCCGTTTTCAGGAGCAGCTGACGGTTTCCTGACCCCCGGATTATGGCGCAATCGTCTCCCGGCCCCGTCTCTAGGGACGGATTGGAAGGCATCAGGGGAAGGAGGCGGGCTACCAGCGCATCCTCTCCCGTCTGCCGGATGCTGGGCTCAGGTTCCATACGGAAGAAGGATGCCGGGATACAGAATGTTGATGAGAGTGGCGGTGTTGAAAATGCAATGGGCGATGATGGGCGTCCAGATGCTGCCCGTGTATTCGTACAGCAGCACCAGTACGGCTCCGAAGATTGCCAGGGGGATGAACGGAACCAGGCTGACGTGGATGATGCCGAAGAGGAGGGAGGTGGTGATCAGGGCAAACCAGACGCCCGTGTATTTTTTCATGATCGGGTACAGATAACCGCGGAAAATAAGTTCCTCCACCAGAGGGGCGGCGATGGCGGCGCTGAAGCAGATAACCGTGATCAGGGGAATGTCGCTGGAGTGCCTCAGCACGGAAACAATAGATTGTTCGGCCGGGGCGTTGGTGGCGTGTTCAATCCACTGGAACAGGCCCGCCTTGTCCAGCAGGAAGTGGATGGCCAGCACCAGCAGATAACCTGCCGCCGGAGCGTAGAGGAGGACTTTCAGGGAATGTTTTTTCAATCCCAGCGCCTCCATCCGGCCCGTATGGAACATGCGCACCAGCAGGACGAAGGCCAGAATGAGATTCAGGCATGTTCCGTTGAAAACCTTGTAGCTGTCCAGCTCCATGTTGGTTGTGCTGGGCGGAGCGGAAGCCCCCGGAGGCGTGGCTGCCGCCAACAGGGCCCCCAGGCTGAAGTAAAGCACAATGATGCCGCACATGGCGATGTCCAGCATGTCCAGATGGCCTACGGGAATACGCCATTTCAGCGGATGCCGGGTATCAGGCGCATGATTCCGGCGGAATATGTTTACCGCCACGGCGAGGAACATGACGGTAATCAGGATGGAAGAGAACAGGGTAATGAGCTGGTCCGTTAATTCATTCATGGAATAGGCATGTGTGGAATGGGCCGCCCTTCCAGAGTACCGCGCCGGAAGAAAAGCTCCTGTCTCTTTAGTGGAAACACGGTGATTTTCCAGCAGAAAATGAGCTATCTCCCCTCATTCCGCAAAAAAAATCATCAGGAAAGGGAATGAATACTTTTCAAGGAAAAGCGGGTATGCTACGTTTCCAACGGATTATCGCCATGAATATTCAACCCAAAATCACGCCTGTGCTGGACCCCGGCTTCGTGCCGGCCGTTCTTTGGAATCAAGCTTTTGAGGCCAAAGCCGCCGCCGATCCCGCTTCTCATCAAGTGGATATCGCTCTGACCCGCAATGACGGGACCTGTTTCCGCTGGTCCGGCAAGCTTCTTCCCCATACCGGAGAAAACATTGCCCTGAATGAGACCTATGTGGAGCGCATTGTGAAATTCCTGCTGTGGCAGAAGGGCGGCAATATCATCCTCGTCGCCGGGGATGACGCTATTGCGGACATGCTGGCCTCCCGCTATTGCAAAGGCGGTATCCGCGAATTCGACTGGGATTTCATCGGCAAGAAGATTTACGGCTCCCCGATTGAAGTGAAAAAGGTTTCCGTGGAAGAACTTCCCGAGGAATATTCCGGCTCCATGACACTGGGCCGCAACCTGGACGGCTGCCGCATCGGTTTTGACCTGGGCGGTTCCGACCGCAAATGCGCTGCCGTGGTGAATGGGGAAGTGGTTTATTCCGAGGAAGTGGTCTGGGATCCTTACTTCCAGAAGGACCCCCAGTATCACATTGACGGAATTCAGGATTCTCTGGAACGCGCCGCCGCTCATCTCCCCCGGGTGGACGCCATCGGCGGATCTTCCGCTGGCGTGATCATCAACAGTGAAGTACGCACTTCCTCCTTGTTCCGCGGCGTCAGCCAGGAAGACATTGAAAAGACTCTCGGCAAGGTATTCCGTACCCTCCAGAAGGAAAAATGGAACAACATTCCCTTTGAAGTGGTGAATGACGGTGAAGTCACCGCCCTCGCAGGGGCCATGGGCATGAACGATAACGCCGTGCTCGGCGTGGCCATGGGCACCTCCGAGGCCGCCGGCTACGTGGATCCGGAAGGCCACATCAAGCCTTGGCTGAATGAACTGGCTTTCGCCCCTGTGGACTACTCGGAGGAAGGCGGAGTGGACGAATGGTCCAAGGATATGGGCGTAGGCGCCCTTTACTTCTCCCAGCAGGCTGTGGCCCGCCTGGCCCCCCGCGCCGGTTTCCAGTTTGAAGGAATGCCCTTCCCGGAACAGCTTAAAAAGGTTCAGGCCGCCATGGCGGAAGGCGACGAACGCGCCCGCAAGATTTATGAAACCATCGGCGTGCACTTCGGCTATGCCATTGCCCATTACGCCAGGTTCTATGATATCCGCAACCTGCTCTTCCTGGGCCGTGTGGCTTCCGGAGACGGCGGCCAGATCATCATTGACAAGGCGGAAGAAGTGCTGCGCACCGAATTCCCCGAGCTGAAGATCCAGCTCCGCGTGCCGGATGAAAAGACCAAGCGCCACGGACAGGCCGTAGCCGCCGCTTCTCTTCCGGCTCTCTCCTGACGGGATTAATCAAATTTGCGGGAGGGGCCCTGGCTGGGGTCCCTCCCTGCTCATATTCGGAGGGGGGACGGACAATCCGCGCCGTTATTCCTCCTTCCTTTTTTCTGATTCCCGTTCCGCCGCCCTGCGTTCATGATTCCCCAGCAAGAAAACATCGTCAATTGCCCGGCGTGCGGACAGCCCATGGATGTTTCCCTGCTGCCTCCGTACGCCAACGCCATTTGCCCGGGCTGCCAGGCGCTGACGCGTGTAAAAACGCGCATGGGGCCTTATCGTATTACCGGAAAACTGGGAAAAGGCGGCATGAGCGTGGTGTTCCGGGCGGAGGATGCCGTTCTGGGGCGGGAAGTGGCCCTGAAAGTGCTGAATGATACTTATGCCGGGGATGCCCTGCGCTGCGAACGTTTTGAACGGGAGGCCCGGATCATGGCGCGGGTTTCCCATGAAAACCTGGTGCAGCTTTATGCCGTCGGACGTGACCAGGGCCTTTTTTACATTGCCATGGAGCTGGTGGAGGGCAATGGCCTGGATGCTCTGATTGCTGCGGAGGAACGTGTGCCGGAAGACAGGGTGCTGCGCCTGACGCTGGATATCGTGCGCGGGCTGGACGCCGCATGGAATGCGGGCCTCATGCACAGGGATATCAAGCCCGCCAACGTTCTTTTGTCTCCCGACGGAGCCGCCAAAATCGTGGATTTCGGCCTGTCCCTGCTTCATAGTGAATCCGACATGGAGCGGGAAATATGGGTGACTCCTTATTACGCCGCGCCGGAAACGCTGTTGCGAGGAGAGGAGGACTTCCGTACGGACATGTACGCTTTGGGGGCTACCATGTACCATTTGCTGGCAGGTGCGCCTCCCCGTGTGGACGCTTCCCAGTCTTCCGATATTCTTCTGGAGAACAAGAAAAATCTCCCTCGCCTGGAGCAGGTGGTGAACGACGTTTCTCCAATGACCTGTTTCATTGTGGACAGGCTGATGGCTTTTGACAGGGAAGACAGGTTTTCTTCCTATCCAGAATTGATGGATGCCGTGGCACAGGCGCAGGAGGAATACGCCCGGGCCATGCAGGAATCCGGTCTCACCTGGGCGGAACGGCGCGCGGTGGAGGCCCGGCGCGCACGGCGCAGGAAATGCCGCATCATCGTTGCCTCCTCCATTGCTTCCGTAGTGGCGCTGGCGTTGGGCGTTTGGGGATGGACGAAATGGCGGGAGGAGGGAGTTCCTTCTCCCGCAACTCCGCCTTCGCCCATTTCTTCTGCGGCGGAAGCTGCTCTGGAAGACAGGGGGGCGGCGGAATCGCGGCTGGAGCGCAGCATCCGCTTCGGCAAACTGTTTAACGAAGCCCAGGAATCCCTGAACCGGGGGGATCTGGTGAAAGCCGCCGCCATGTTCGGCGATTTGGCGGCTCAGCCGGACTGCCCCCTGTCCACATCCCTTTGGGCCGGTTTGAACCAGGTTCTGTGCATGTGGGTGCGCGGCCAGTTCCCGGAAGGGGTGGAGCGTCTGGAAGAACTGGGAAGAAAGATGGAAGCCTGCGGGGACCCTGAGGAACTGGAACGTTCCAGGGATATTGGCAACCTGGTCATGTACCTGAGCTCCGCGGACTGGTCTTCCCGGATGCCGGGGCTGCGCTCCAATTCTGACCTGGCCGTGCATTATTATGTGGGCATGGCGCTGAAATCCTGGTACTTTGCCGGGAGATGGACGGAATACGGCGGCTTTCTGGACCGGGTGGCCGCTGATGCGGCGGATGACCGGGACAGGAACGTCCGTGAGCTGGCTTCCGCGTGGCTCAGCAACCTGGAGAAGTATACGGACCAGTACGCGCGCTTGAAACGTCTTCAGGACATGCCGGAAAAAACGGTGGCTGAAGTAGAGGCCAAACGGTCCGCGGCGGATTTCCTGCGGGAACAGATGGTCAGCGGGGAAGTTCCTTCCATGTCTCCGGCTTATGCCGCGCTGGAAGGAATACTGGATCATTTGAGGATGCAGTACCAGGCTGCGCGGGACTGGGAGGCTGCGGAAGCCGTGAAGGCGTCTGAAAGGAAAAAGGCGGAAGAGAGGCAAAAAAAACTGGAGGAGGAAAAGAGGAGGGAAATTCTGCTGGCCGCCCAATCCAGAAGTTATGAAGACGTCTGCCGGGAAGCGGAGGGCATCATGAAGGAAACCGGTGATTATGAGAAAGTTTCCACTGTTTATGGAGAGGCGGAAAAAGTCATTTCCTCTCCTGCGGTGAAAGCCCGCCTGGCCATGCGCCGGGAAATGACGGACCAGATGCTTCCGTTGTTCTCCCGCATGGAGAGACTTTTGCCCGCACTGCTGGAAAAGAAACCGGGGAAAACTCTGGTGTTCAGAGATGGCTCCAGGGTGCGCCTGAAAGGAATGAAGGGGCATCTGCTGACCGTGGAGCCTCAGGACAGCCGGGAAGGAAGCGGTGCGTACCAGGTCAGTTGGAACGAGCTTACGTTCAACTCCCTGCATGCTCTGGCGCGGGAATGCCGCCAGAAGCAGCCTGCGGAATTTTCTTCCCTGGCGGATACGTATTCCAAGCCTTTGCTTATTTTTGGCAGGCTGACGGGAACCATTTCCGCCGCACAGCAGGAAAAAGCATTGCTTCAGATGGACCGCTCTTTCATTGAAAAATGGAATTTATGGATGAACAGTCTGGAGGCGGAGGAAGGGCTGCCGGGAGACGATGGAAAATCAAGTTGATTCAGGAAGGGAATAAAGTCCCTTGAAAGGCGGCGGATTGCTGCCGCCGGCAGGTTTCTGCCCCCGCCGCGTGCTTTGCTGGCTGCCCACGGGCTGGAAAAAAGGAAAACCGTCCGGGCAAATGCCTTTGTTCCAGATTTGGAGAAAAGTAATGGTGATGAAGTAAAATTTGCTTGCCTAGGGTACTTCGTGCGGGTCTCATAGCCGCATGAGACTGATCAGCTTTCTGACGCTGGCATGCGTGGCCGGCTTCCTCTCTTCATGCAGTTGTGATTGTCATAAGCCCGCGGACTTCGCTCTGAAGGATTACCAGCCTACCTCCAGCAAGCAATTCCGTTAAGTTTCCTATATGTTTGAAATCCGCGAAAAACCGGAAATGGTGGAACGGGCCATGCTCGTTTCCATTTACTTCGATCCCTCCGAGGCTGGGGAAAAACAGGCCATGCTGGATGAGCTGGAAGACCTTGTCTCCAATCTCGGCATCGGCATCGCAGGGAAGCACCTTATCAAGTCCAGGGACATGCACGCCAAATTCCTGTGCGGCACCGGAAAGGCGCAGGAAGTGAAACAGCTGGCGCTGGATTGCCGGGCGGATTGCGTTGTTTTTGACAATATGCTCTCCCCTTCCCAGCAGAGGGAATGGGAACGGCTTGTTGACGAATGCGTCATTGACCGTGAAGAGGTCATTCTGGACATCTTTGCCAGGCGCGCCCGGACACGGGAAGCCACCCTGCAGGTGGAACTGGCCCGCATGCAGTATTCCCTGCCGCGCATGGCCCGCATGTGGAACCACCTGGACCGCCAGGGCGGGGGCTCCGGCGGCGGCAAGGGAGGCGGCGGAGCCGCCAGGGGGGAAGGGGAAAAGCAGATTGAAGTGGACCGTCGTCTGGCGCGCGCCAGAATTGAGGCTATTCAAAGGGAACTGGTCCTGGTGACCCGTCAGCGTGCCACGCAGCGCAAGGAACGGGAGCGCCAGGCTGTCGCCACGGCCGCCATTGTAGGTTATACTAATGCCGGAAAATCCTCCCTCCTGTCCCTGGTGTCCGGGTCTGAAGTCATGGCCAGGGATATGCTTTTTGCCACGCTGGACACCACAACGCGGAAGATAGAGCTTCCCCATGGGCAGCCGCTGCTGCTGACGGATACCGTGGGCTTCATCCGCAACCTTCCGCACCGTCTGGTGGAAGCGTTCAAGTCCACGCTGGAGGAAGCCGTTCTGGCGGATTTCCTGATTCAGGTGGTGGACGCTTCCGATCCGGAAGCCGTGCGCCATTATGAAACGACTCTGGAGGTTCTCAATGAACTGGGTGCGGGTGACAAGCCCATGATCGTGGTTCTAAACAAGGTGGACCTGGTGCCGGAAGAACGGCGCGGGGCCCTGGAAACGCTGCTGGCGCCTCATTTCAGCGGCAGGGTGGTTCCCATGTCCGTGAAAGAAGGTAATGGTGAGGGAGACCTGCTGAATGCCTGCGTGGAAATGCTGGAAAGCCGTGTCCGGCGCGCCCGGTTCCTGATTCCCTATACCCGCAGCGACCTGGTGGCCGCCATGCATAGTGAAGGCAAGGTTTTCTCTACGGAATATGTAGAGGAAGGGACCTTGCTGGAAGCCGTGCTTCCTGTGGCCTTTTACAATAAACTGGAATCGTTCCTGGCAGACAGGTAATCCCCTGTTCCTGAAGCCTGGGGCTTTGCCTTGCGTTCCAAAGGCCGTTCCGGGGCGGGAAGCGTTTTTTCTTCCGGAGACAGTATCCGGATTCCTGGACGGGTCAAACCCGGTATCCCAGGCCGTTCAGGCATTTCATCACATCCCTGACAGGCAGTCCGATGACGTTGTCCGTATCCCCGCGCACGGAGGAAATAATCATCTCCCCGTGTTCCTGGAACGCGTAAGAGCCGGCCTTGTCCATCACGTCCACCAGTTCCATGTAATGGCGGATGTCTTTTTCCGTCAGCTTCCGGAACGTTACTTCCGTCAGCACGGCCAGGTTTTTCATGCCCAGCGGGGAACGGATGGCAACCGCCGTGCAGACATGGTGCGTGCGTCCGGACAGCTTCCGGAGCATGGACCGGGCTTCTTCTTCATCTTCCGGCTTGCCAAGAGGGAAGCCTTCCAGAAAAACGAGCGTATCCGCGCCGATGACGGTGGAATCCGGATGTTCCCGGAACACGGCTTCCGCCTTGGCGGCGGCATTGTGCAGGCAAAGTTCCTGCGGGGGCATGGAAGCCTCTTTCAGTTCTTCCGTGTCCCGGACAATAATGGAAAAAGGAATGCCGGTTTTCTCCAGCAATTCACGCCGCCGGGGCGATTGGGAGGCCAGGATGACGGGGGGAATCATGGGAGAAAAAAGCGGTCATGAAAAACAGGGAGCCAATCTTTCTCAAGCTCCCTGGATGATGGGCTGTCAATGATTGCCTGTCAACTGTCTGCTTCCCATGATCCTCTGGAAAGCCTCGGGGGAAATTTCCCGAATGGACCTGATAATGTTTTTGGAAAAGGCGCCCATGCGTTTCCGGATGGTTTCCCGGTCTTCCGCTGTATCAAATTCCATGCCCACCAGGGCGCGGCCTACGCGTTCCCCGGTGTAGGTATAGTTGAAATAACAGAGGGAAGCCAGATCCGCGATGCGTTCCATGAAGTCAAGGAAGGCGCCGGCTCGTTCCGGAAATTCAATGTGGACGAACAGGGGGTGTTGACACAGTTCCGGCTGGTAGTGAATCATGCGGAAGCGCACGTCGTCGTCCTCGCTGATGTCTTCGAATTCGATTCCTTTCTTTTTCAGTGTCGTGCGGATGGTATCCAGGTCTTCATCGGAAGCGGCAATGCCGAACACGGGGTGCTGGGTGTTTCCCTCCGTTTTGCCGTATTGCACATCCACCAGCGTCGTATCCTGCGGAATGTGGCGCAGGTATTTAAGCACCTGTCCGCGCTTGGAATCCATGGAAATGCGCAGATAGCGCGTTTCATGGTTGCCGATGCCCGCCTGCCGGGCAATCTGGGTAAGGTGGGTGAAATCCATATTGGCTCCGGAAATGACCACGAAACTCTTTTCCTCCGGCTTTACTTCGCCCCGGTTCCATTGTTTCAGGAATCCTGCCAGGCTCATGGCTCCGGATGGTTCCGGCACGACGCGGGAGGATTCCCACATGGCCCGGATGGCCTGGCAGACCTCATTATTGGTCACGGTCACGAACTCGTCAACCAGTTCCCGGCAAAGGGGATAGGTTAATTCTCCGGGGATGTGGACGGCTGTGCCGTCGCAGAAGACATCCACGTAATCCAGATTCACCCGGCGTCCCTGCTCAATGGAAGTTTTCATGGACGCCTGGTCGATGCCTTCCACGCCGATGACCTTGATATGGGGCCAGAATTTTTTCAGCCAGCACGCCACGGAGGCGGCCAGGCCGCCTCCGCCGATGGCGACGTACGCGCGGTCAAAAGGGCCTTCTCCGCTCATGACCACTTCGTCCGCCAGCGTTCCCTGTCCGGCCATGGTCACCAGGTCGTCATAAGGATGGACAAAAGTGCAGCCGTGGGTTTCCGTGTATTCATGGGCGGCTGCGGCCGTCTCGTCATAGCAGTCCCCATGGAGCATGATCTTCACATGCCTGCCGCCGTGGCGGCGCACTTCCGTCTGCTTCACTTCCGGCGTGGAGCGCGGCATGAAAATGGTGGCATGGCAGTTCAGCACTCTGGCCGCCAGCGCCACGCCCTGGGCGTGATTGCCGGCGGAAGCCGCCACAATGCCTTTGTCACGGGCTTCCTGGCCCAATGCGGCCATGCAATTAAACGCTCCGCGCCACTTATAAGCCCGGATGGGCCCCAGATCCTCCCTTTTGGCGTATACCGGGGCCTTGATGCCCGGCAGATTCAATCGCTGGAGAGGAGTCGGTTCGCCAACGGTGTAGACGCGCTGGCGGGCTTGCAGTATTTCCTCGGAAAGACGGTCCGAAAGTATGCTCATGATTGTAATGCTGGCCCCCATTCTACTGAAGTCCAACCCCTTTTTCCAGTAAAACATTCCCGGAGGACGGCCTGTTTTCCGGAATTCAGGTTTTCTGGACGAAAAAAAAGCCGCCCGGAGGCGGCTGTTTTTCCTGAACAAGGTGGCGAAGCGGACGGGGCTCGAACCCGCGACCTCCAGCGTGACAGGCTGGCGCTCTAACCGAACTGAGCTACCGCTCCATGACCTTGGATGCCGTCCCTGCCTTGCGGCGGGGACGTGGAGGCTTATACAGGCACTCCCATGGGAATGCAAGACAAGAAATCATTTTTTCCTGCATGCGGGTTTCTCTTGCTGGGAGAAACAGGTTAAATAACCGGACGGATTTGAAATCCGTAAATGATATAAATGAATCCAAATAATGATTAAAATATTAATAATGCCGATTCTTGAAACGGACACCCCCATTTTATCTCTTTCCCCTTTCAGGCCGTTCCATGCACCTAAAGGGCTTGGCCTCAAAAATTGTCATTGACTCCGGATTTCAAATCCGCTAACTATTAACAAGCATATAGTCTTGTAAATAATTTTATTCATTATCAATACGTTATAGTGTTATGCGACCGCGCTTGCCCCTTGTTCTTTTATCCGCTCTTCTGGCCTGTTTCATTTCTCCGTCATGGTCTGATTATACGTTGACGGGTAATGGAGATACGACGATTTCCTTTGCCGACGGCCAATACACGATTACGCCTCCGGAAGGGGATCCCGTGACTCAGGCGGATTCTCCTGGCGATATTTATCTAACGGATATTACGGCAAGCGGGACCTATGAAGACGGCTATAACCGGGTTCTCAATCTGGAGGGAGGAACCTATACAAAACTGCAATTATGGAATATTGCGGGCACTGCCTCCGGCGTCACCATCGGAGGAACCAATTCCTTTGTAATCAATATTGGGGAAGGTGCATCCCTGTTGAATACAAATGCCCAGTTGATGGGGTGGAGCAACCAGGACCGGATTGTGTCCGCCGACATTACCCTCAATGTAGACCGGAATGCCGGCACGATTAATGGTTTTTCCCTGGTGGGGGATGGAAACAAAAATGATGCCTACCAGACGACGGGGACATATACCGTCAACATTCATGGCGGGGAATGGGCCGGAATTTCTGTCTCCAACCCCAGTTCCAGCTGGTGCATAGGGCTGGGGCAGGAATCCTTCCGCCACACGGGGGATGTGACATTCACCATTGACGGCGGGACCTTCGCCCAGCTGGTAACGGCTGGAACGACACGCGGGGCGGGGCAGAAATCGACCATCGTCGGCAATGTCTCCCTGAATCTGGACGGGGGAACTTTTAACGGCTCCGTCGCCCTTCTGGGAAGAGGCCAAGTGCAGTTGGGAGATGGAACGAATGCCTGTACGGCCAGGTTGAGCATTACGGGAGGCCAGTACAACGCGAATGTATATGGCCTGTCCGATGCGACATCCTCAGGTTCTGCCGCAAATATTGCGGAGCATTCGTCCGCTTCCGTGGAAATCACCGGGGGGACTTTTGCCCAGAGTTTATTTTCGCAGGGCGTGGCGACAACGATCACGGGAGCTGTTTTTTCCGGAGACGGGACCAAGAAAATCTTTGCGGGCGCCCGTTTAAGCACGTCTGCCTGGAACCTGGCGGATACCAATATGACGCTGGACTTGGGCAGCGGCACCGTGGCGGCCATGATTGCGGGGGGAAGCTGGGTGGAAACGGGGGAGAGCACGTTGAATATTACAGGTTCCACCAATTTGACTTTCAAGTCCGGGACATATACGGGACAAATCTGGGGCGGCTCCTATATTAACGGAACCGCTACCGCCGCCCTTACCGGGAATATCGGTTCCACCAATATAACAATTACGGGCGGCACATTTGATGGAGCTCAAATATCCCTGGGCACTTATGTGGAACGCAACAATACCAGTTCCGCGTTGACGATTGGGGAAGCCAATCTTTCCATCAGCGGAGGGACGTTCAATAATGTTTCCATTTATGCGGGCGGCCAGAAGGTCAATGGCACTGCCCTGACTACGGCTTTGGCCAACGTGACCATTACGGGCAATGACGCCATTTTTACCGGAACGACAACTCTTTCCGGCCAGGGCCGGGGGGATACGGTTACCAGAAGCGTGTTGAATTTGAACGGAGTGACGCGCGCGGACATGTTCACGAACGCCTCCATTTCCGGGTTTGACGAAATTTCCGCTGGAGAAGGGACGGATGCCGTTATTGCCAACGCAACGGTGCTGGATGGCCGTAGTGCTTTTACCAAGAGCGGAGCGGGCAAGCTCACGCTCAGTTCTTCCACCGGATTTGCGAATGCGCTGACAGTTTCCTCTGGGGAGCTCAGTTTCGGGCTTGCCGGCGGAGTGGTCTTCGGCAACTCCATTACGATGGGCTCCGGAGCCCGTCTTACCTCTGCGGGCAATATGGCTCTTTCCCCGTCTTCCGTTCTGACGATGGATTTGACGGGGCTGAATTCCTCCAGCTCCGCCGTCATCCAGTCGGGAGGCACGCTCTCCTTTAATACGGAAGGCACGCTGACCCTGGCGATCAGCGGGGTGGACCAGACGATGGAAAATGACTACAGGCTGATTACGGCGGGCAGTTTCGGTACGTTGACGGCCAGCAATTTTTCTTTTGATTCCAGCGGCCTTTCCGAAGATTATACCTACGCCCTGGAGTTGTCTGGAAACACTCTTTACCTGCGTGTCAAGGCGTTGGGAGAAGCCCTCAACTGGAACGGAGGAAATGCGGGTATCTGGACGGCGGCAGGAGGTTCTGCCGTCTGGCTGGACAAGGATGGGACGGCAGTCGTTTATGACGCCGCCAAATCCGCCAATTTTGAAGATCTGGCTGGCATATCCGCCTCTGCCGTCACCATAGAAGGGAATGTTTCTTCCGCGCGTCTTACGGTCAACAATGGAGAAACGGCCTACACGTTCACGGGAACAGGGGCTCTTGTGGACGGAGCAACCCCGATGTCCCTCATTAAACGGGGAGAGGGGGTGCTGACCATTGAAAATACTGGAACAAATGCGTTCTCCGGCGGCACGACCATTATGGCCGGCACCCTCAACCTCAATGCCGTCCAGGGGCTGGGCACCGGTACGGTGACGCTGAACGGGGGGGAACTGGTGCTGAATACGGCAGGCACGACGGAAGGAACGCTGGGGCTGGTAGCGGCCAACAAGATTGTTTTTGGAGGGGGTACCTTCACATATGGAACGGGGGCCACGCAGGATATTTCCGGGCTCATTGATTCAGCCGCCAGCACAAATGCCATCCGAGTGAATACGAACGGCAATCATGTGTCTTGGGCTGCATACACCCAGGAACTGGGAGATAAGGATATCGTCAAGCTTGGAGACGGCCTGCTGACTATCAATACAATACAAGGAGGAACCTTTGCCGGCGCCATCACCGTAAGCGGAGGGACTCTGTTCTATAACATCGGAGACAACGGCGTTACGCGAACCTGGAGCGGAAACATTTCCATCGCTGAAAACGCGACTCTCCAGATACAGGACAACCGTGCCCATAACTCCGTAAATACGGATACTCTGTCAGGCCGCATTACCGGAGCCGGAACGCTGGTCCTCGGTAAGAAGGAAGGAGGTACCTTCCCCGGCGGCGGCCGCTATTCCGTTACCGGAGACAACAGCGGCTTTACCGGTACCATGAGACTGGCGGGCAACGGCACCAATGCTGCGTGGAATGAAGTCGGCTTTGCCAATGCCGCTGCAATCGGCAGCGCCAGATTGGAACTGGATGGGCGCGGCTTTTTTGTTAATTCCGCCGCCGATCCCGTTAATGCCGATATCCATGTGATGGCCGCTGGGGGATGGCTGAACGGCAGTTCCAACCAGACGCTGGTTCTGGCGGGAAGCCTGACGGGCGAGGCGGACGCCAACCTGGGAGTAACGGCGGCCGGTGACCCGACTCTGACGGCCATTTTTACGGGGGATCTCACCGGTTTTGCGGGAACGGTGCATTCCGGCCGTGGGAATGCCATCCTTTCCTTTGGCAATGGCGGTGCGGCGTCCACGCTGAATACGGGCGAATTCATCAAGGCAGTTTCCCTGGGAGGAACCGGAACCTACCGCGTCAACTACACGGGTACGGCAGGGAACCTGCTTTATGCCGGGAATGTGATTGATACGGCCTCCCTGAGCGTTCAGGGAAGCGACAAGCTGGTTCTTACCGGGGCGAATACGACCACGGGAGAGTTGAATATTGCCCAGAATTCCTCTGTCCAGCTGGGCGACGGAACCGGGGACAACGCCGCCTGGTCCGGAACCATTGCCGGTGCGGGCTGCCTTACGGTCAGCACTTCCGGCTCTTTTGCAGTGGGGGACCGTGCCAACGGCCTGACGGGGACGCTGACGCTGGCCAGGGGCACGCTGGACCTTTCCGGAGCGGCCGCCGCCACTAATATCCTTATTCAGTCCGGAGCGCTGGCGAACGCCGGAAGCTACGCGGGAACGGATACAAACAAGGTCCATGTCAATGCGGTTGCCGATTCCGGCAATATTGCCCTGGGAGGTCTGGATGCCGCCGGGCTGGGGTCAGTTGTCACCGCTTCTGCCGGAACGCAGCTCACCGGACTTAAGCAGGGTTCCATCTGGACGGTGAACGGCATGGACAGCATTCTTGCGGTGGGAGCGGGCAATATTTCCGGAGACCCCTTCTCGGGAGAGGACTTTCTGATTCAGTTTGAGGGCACGGGGGATAATCTGGGCAGCATCTCCTTTGGAGACGGTTCCACGCTTACGCTGGACCTCACCAGCGTCATGGATGCCATGAAAACGGCGGGCGGAAATCTGGAGATACTTCTGACCAATGGCGGTTTTGCACAGGATCTTGAAACGCTTAAGAGCCACATGACGGCTAACCCGCTTTTTGCTGCGCTGGGCTTCGGCATCGTGGGCGTCAACGGAGGCAGCATTGTTCTCTCCGGTGATACGGACCTGGTTTACGTGTCTTCCGTGGATGGTACGGGCAGCGCGGACAATCCGGTCACGGACCAGTCCCTCAATTTCTACCAGGCCGTCATTGTGGATCAGGACCTTTATGTCCAGTCGGACGGCTCCATGGTGATCAAAAACCTGACCGCACCGGGAACTGGCCCGGGCCAGACGGGCACGGGCAACCTGATTGTCACCAATACGGCGGAGGATAAGGGAAGCATCGAACTTCAAAACGACCTCTTCCATGAAGGCACGGGAGTGGATACCTCTTTTGCCGGGGACATCAGCGGCCTGAACGGTGCTGCGGCCAACACGGACCTCGTCAAAACGGGAGCGAACAAACTCACCCTGTCCGGGAATGTGACGCTGGCCGGGAATATCATTGCGGAAGAAGGAACGCTTCAGCTTAACGGCACGGCTGACGTGGAAGCTCTGCATCTTAATTCCGCGGATGCGGACTCCCCTGCGGTGATTGGAGTAGGAGGCCGCGCGACGGCCCGGACGCTGGCAGGCGGCGACAACGGCGGAAAGCTGGATATCGCCTCTTCCGGAACATTAACGCTGACAGGCGCTACCGACGGCCTTTCCCATACGGAAATTGCCGGAACCGGTACGCTGGCTATTGCGGAAGGCGCCTCTTTGGGGCTGGCTGCGGACAGTACGCTTTCCGGCGTGGTGCTGGATCTGGGCGGTTCCCTGAGCCTGGAGGCAGACGGCTCTGCCGGCGGACTGAACGGCTCCGGTTCCTTGGAACTGAATGGGCAGACTTTGCAAATTCAGGCGGCTTCCGGCCAGACGCATACATATGAAGGAACGCTGGGAGAAGGAACGCTGGATATTTCCGGAGCGGGAACGCAGGTTTTGCGCAGCTCCGGCGCGGATACCGGTCTGACAATCAGCGGAGGGAATCTGGTTCTCCAGGGCAAGGCGGATGTGGACGGAGCCCGTCTCAGTTACGGCAATCTGGTCAACAGCGGCAACCTGACCATCCAGGCCAGCGACAACTCCCTGACGGCGGTCAATACCACTCTGAGCGTAGAGAACGCTTCCTTCAGCAGCGGATCCGCCACCACCTTCACTTTGAATACTGATGCCGACATGACCGCCAGCTTCATTGAGATCTCCGGCGACGTTGTCATTGAAGATGGCGCCTCTTTCCATGTCACCTCAATCCCGGATGTCAATATCACCTGGAAATCGGGCAATCCGATGGAACTTACGCTGATGGAACTCACCGGCAACGGAACGATTGACCTGGGAGAAAATACGCTGACAGTCGGAGGCCTTTTCCTCACCTATTACAAGAATGCCCATCTGGTGCAGGAAGGAGATAAGGTGGTTCTGAAAGCGGAAGAACAGACAGATAACGTTTATGCCGGCGTAGCGGACACGGCTAATTCCATGGCGGGCGCCAATCTGCTTTGGGATGCTGCCAGGCATGGTTTCATAGACCAGGCCATCACGGATTTCCTGGGTGCCCTCAATAACGATATGCTCAATAATCCTTCCGCCGCCAGGCGTTCCCTGGCGGCGGCAGCTGGGAGCACGGTCAACGCGCTGGGGACGGCGCAGAGGGACGCCCTGCGCGACCAGATGGGCTGGATCAGGAACCGGACCACCCTCATGGGCGTCAACCCGGCCTACGTCAACGACGACCTCCCCCGCTTCCACATGTGGATGGAAGGCACGGGCTCCTACGCCAAACTGGACACCCGCGGGGATGAAAGCGGCTACCAGCTCACCACCTGGGGAGGCACCGTGGGAGTGGACGCGGACCTCAGCGACCGCCTCACGGTGGGAGCGGCCTTCACGGCCGGCTACGGCGACCTGACGGCCAGCGCGGCGGACAGCGCCGACGGGCACCTGGACAGCTACTACGCCAGCCTCTTCGGCCGCTACCAGGACAGGCGCTGGGCGCACACGCTCATCCTGACGGGAGGGTGGAACGACGCGAAACTCAACCGTACGGTCAACTACGGGGAAGGAAGCTACGGGACGCAGGGAAGCACCAGCGGGTGGGGCTTTGGAGCGATGTATGAACTCACCTACGACGTATACCTCAACGAAAACCGCAGCAGCGTGCTGCAGCCGCTGTTCAACGCCTCGGTGGTGACGACGCGGATGGACGGCTATGAGGAAACGGGTGCGGGCAACGCGGGCCTGAACGTCGGCAGGCAGGACTGGACGACGGGGACGCTGGCGCTGGGCGGCCGGTGGATGGGCCTGGTGGGCAGCAACATCTTCGGACGAGAAGCGCTGGCGGAAATCCGCGTGAACGCGGCGCAGGACCTGGGAGACCGGAGGGGGGAAACGAACGTCTCTCTGCTGGGCAACCCCGGCTTTGCGCAAAGCGTGAGGGGAGCGAAAGTGGGAACGACGGCGCTGCAGCTGGGAGCCGGACTGAGCGTGCCGGTGGGAACGAAGGGAACCATCTACGTGAACGGGAACGCGGACATCCGGGATGGGGCCAGCGCGCTGAACGGAAGCGTCGGCTACCGCTACGACTTCTAAAAGAAGGAACATGATATTATTGCCAGGCCGTTCCGGACAAGTTCCGGAACGGCCTGGCAACGTCAGGGCTCGTCCGGCAGGGAAATGGCGGGAGCGTGGCGTCTACTTTTCCAGCAGCCGTCCTCCGTCGTGCCATTCTCCGTACATCCTGTTTTCACGGGTATTCTTCAGAAATTTTTCCAGGCGCTTGCGGAACAGTTCCGGCTGGTTTTTTTTAATTTGAATGGTATCCAGGCGCACATGGCGGTATAGCCGGGGAAACGCCAGGAAATTGGCGTAAATAAGCGGATCCTGTTGAAGGAGCTGTAAAATATACGGGTCAATACGGAACGCTTCCGGGTTCATTTCCGGCAGACATTTTTCGCCGTGGGGCGTCATTAGTCCCAGCCTGGCCAGGCGGCGGACGCGTTCCTTGTTCAGTTCGGACCATTTACTCTTTCTGGATCGGGGAGTGAGACGCTGGGCCAGGAAACCGGAGGCCGTCTTTTTGCGGGTGCTGTCAATCCATCCGAAGCACAGGGCTTCCTCCACGGCATCCAGGTAAAGGAGGGCATGTGGGGAAGGTTTCCTCGTTGTGAGAACCCAGCAGCAGGAGGAAGTGAGGTGGTTGTTTTCCAGCCATATTCTTAATTCCTTCCGTGTAGTGATGGGAAGAAGGTTGTTTATTTCCATGGTGTTTATAGGTCGGTCTTCCGCTGATGTTCTGAGGGCCGATGATACTTCTCCGGAGGCTGCATTTCCAGCACAGACATGGCTTCTATCCGGGGACAGCTTCGGGAAGGGCGCCTTTCTCAGGAACCGCTTTTCTTTCCGTCTTCGGAGAGAAACGGCTGGTTTTCTGCTTGTCAAAACAAAAGCCGCCATTATAGATGATTTATGAAGAAGAATGTAGTCCTGTCCTTGCTGGGGCTGGTTCTGCTGGTTTCCGCCGTAGCGGCTTTCAATATGGCATGTGCAGAAAAATCCTCCAACCGTGCGGATATCGCGCGGAAACGGGTAACGCCCGTGCTGAATTCCTTTCTGGAGCCGTGCGGCGCCAAGGTGGGAAGTCCTGTGTTTTTACGGGCCGTAAAGGAAGACTCCGTTCTGGAACTGTGGGTGAAACCGGACAAGGCGGCATGCTACATGCTTGCCAAGCGCTATCCGATTGCCGCATGGTCCGGAAAACTGGGCCCCAAGGAGAAGGAGGGGGACAGGCAAACGCCGGAAGGTTTTTATGAAGTGGAGCCGTCCGGGCTCAATCCCCGGAGCAATTACCATCTGTCTTTCAACATCGGGTATCCGAATGCCTATGACCGTTCCCTGAACCGGACGGGAAGCTTCATCATGGTGCATGGACGGGATGTTTCCATCGGCTGTCTGGCGATGACCGATTCCGGAATTGAGGAGATTTATACCATGGTGGAACAAGCTCTGGTTCATGGGCAAAAAAACGTTCCCGTGCAGATTTATCCCTTCGTGCCCACTCCGGCGCGTTTGTCAGAGGAAAAGGATTCTCCCCACGCCGCCTTTTGGGCGGACATGGCCCGAGCGTGGGACTGGACGGAACGGACCCGTACTCCGGCCCGGGTGAAGGCCGTCCATGGCAGGCTGGTCGTTGTGGAGCAATAAAAATCCTCCGGTTGAGGACCGGAGGATAAAGGAAGGCCCGCGGAACAGGGGCGGCAGGAGCGCCCCTGGTACCGTGTGTCCGGAATGCTCCGGGTTAGACCAGCTGGGCAATCAATTCTTCGCGGTCGCCCGGCAGAAAATCCATCGGGGCAATTTCCGGCAGCGTATAGCAGCCTGCGGCCAGTTTCATGCTGGCGCGGGCAGAAGCCACCATGACCTGGGCGGTCAGGGCCGGATTGTTGATGCGCATTTCAAATGTGAACATCTGGTTCTGCGTGGAGCCGGAAACGCCCTTGCGTTCCATCAGCACGCCGTGGCCCATGTCTTTCAGCACGTCGATGTCGGGCACCTGCAGCACGCGGGTGTCGTCATGGCTGAAGTAGGAATCTGATTTAATGGCGAATTCCACGTCGGAGAATTTGGCTCCTTCTTTCAGCACCACATAAACCATGCGGCGGTGTACGCCGGAACCCGTGGGGATGGTGAGGGAAAGAGCGTCCGCCACTCCTTCCTTGGAACGCGCCACGACGCTGTGGCCCATGCTCATGCCGGGGCCGAAGTTGGTGTACGTGATGCCTTTGGGAGCCATGGCCAGCATCAGGGTACGGATGACGGAGTCCGTTCCGGGATCCCAGCCGGCGGAAATGATGGAGACGGCGTCATGCTTGATTGCCTGGGCTCCCAGGGAACGGCGCAGGGCCACGATGTCCCCGTGAATATCGAAGCTGTCAACTGTGTTGATGCCGCGGGCGAGCAGAGGCAGGGCCGTTTCTTCCACGCTGCGGGTGGGGGTGCAGAGCAGGGCCGCGTCCACATGGCCCAGTTCCCCCACGTCGCTTACGGTCTTGATGCCGTGTACAGCTTCGCTGCCGGGGCGGCGCACGATACCTGCCAGTTCCATATCGGGAGCGGCGCGCAAGGCGTCCACAGCGTATTTCCCGATGTTGCCGTATCCTACGATGGCTACTTTAATCATCTTGGTAGTAAATAGTAATGGTTCCGGGTAATGGGGCGGAATATCCGCCCGGCATTTTTTTTCCTTTGGCGCATGTTTTTTAAGTGTTTTGGGAACGCATGGCAAGAACGGAGAATGACAGGGGGCTTTGTGGCATGATTGCCGGTTCTTTGAACGGGGGGCGGAGGAATAGAGTCTGATTACTCGGAACTCTTCCAATAAAACGATGAAAAGCAAATTGATTATTCTGAGTATCGCCACCCTTCTGGGGTGCGTTTCCTGCAATACGATAGGCGGGGTGGGCAAGGATGTGGAAGCGGTCGGCAGCGACATTAATTCCGCCGCCCGTTCCACCAGCCGGGCCATGTAAAAAGGTCATGTAGAGACCTTGGACGAAAGCCGCTTCATCCGGGTGGATGAAGCGGCTTTCCGGTAAAAAATGTGCTGCCGCCCGCATGCCCTGATTTCCGGGTGGCCGCAAAGGTTTGGCGTGTTCCATGCAGGATGGAGCCGGACCTTGCCAATTCGTTGGGAATCCCATGGGGATGACTGCCATTCAGGGCAGAATGGCAGGAAGCAAAGTACTGCCTCTTTTCCATTAAAAGAGGGCTTAAAACAGCGTCCGGCGCTTCCCGGGCCTTATTGCATGGACTTGCTGGTGGCCTGGGAGGCGCTGTCAATCTTGCTTCCCATGGCTTCCACGTCTTTTCCTATTCCGCTGATCGTATTGCAGGAGGAGAGAGCGAGGGCTGCGGCGAGCGTCAAAAGGGCGGATTTGATATTCATTAGTCGAAGAGAGGTTGAAAGCCGTATCCTAACCTGCTTCCGGTTTCTTGTCAATGAACCTGCAAGCAGTAATTTGTTATAGCTTTTTGTTATATTATGCCATAGAATAATTGTATTATCGAATAATAACGCTATTTGCCATAAGAAGTCTGCATTTCATTACAGATTGAAAAATATCATGAAAACATCAGTTGCAGGATAATAAATCAACATGGCGTTTACCGCCCTCCTGGGGAGGGCATGCTTGTCTTGCCGCTTTCGATATTACCGGGAATAAAGCAGAAAGTGCCGATATTTTTCTGTTCATCCGGGCAGGTGGAAGGACACAATACTTGCCGGCCTTTGCCTATTAGCCTTGAAGGCAGGCATTCTGCTTTTCCCTTTATGGTTCAAGAGCCGTTTCCCTGTTGACGGGGAACGGATTTGCCATTGCAGCATGCGCCCTGCGTCAATATGGACAATGCTGTCCAGATCTGCCCTGTCTATCCGGGGGGAAGCGGTTGCCGTCAGGAAGGCGGGGATGAAGGGGCTAACTCGGGTTGGCGGCGGTTGCGGTATCTGCCGCCGGGGCATTGGCTGCGGGAGCAGGGGAGGAAGCTGCGGTTTTCCCTTCCATGGGTTTGCCCAGAAAAGCGGGCAATTCCAGCCCTACGCTTTTGCCGAGTTCATGAAGGGGCAGCGTATCCTTTACCAGATTCTGGACGAATCCTCCCACAGAGGAGTCCCCTCCATTGCCCATGACGACTACCTTGTCGAATTTCAACCCCTTAATGGCGCCGGACTGGAGCTCCACAATCTTGGTAAGCTGTTCCGTCACCAGCAGGTTGGAAGCGGCCTCGGAAGAACCTGCCGCCTGGACGATCTGCTGAAAACCGCGGGCCTTGCCTTCCAGCACGGCTTCAATCGCGGCCGCTTCACCACGTCCCACCATTTCCATGCCTTCCCCTTCCGCCTTTTTCTTCAGGAGGGTAGCCTGGGCTTCGCCTTCCGCCAGTTGGCGGATGGCTTCCGCTTCCGCCCTGCGCTGGATGAGCAGAGCCTGCGCCTTGCCTTCCTGTTCCAGTTTGAGTACTTCCGCCGTGGCCTGGGCCTGCACTTCGCGCTGGCTCTTTTCAATGCGGGCCGTTACCAGGATGTTGGCTTCCTGCGTGGCGCGTTCGCGTTCCGCGCGCTTCAATTCCGCTTCTTTTTCCGCCTGGTAGGCTTCTTCCAGGGTTTTAGCCTCCTGCACCTTCTGGGCCACTTCCGCCAGCTTTTTGGCCTCCGCCTGCTTCACTTGCAGCTTGGCGGCGGATTCCGCAATTTTAATCTGGGCTTCGTTCTGGCCCTCAATGGCGATGGCGCGGGCGTTCGCCACCTGGATGGTCTGGTCCTTTTCCGCTTCCGCTTTGCCGATTTCCCCGCGGCGCGTTTCTTCCGCCACCTTGATGGTGGCGTCATTGATGGCGCGCGCAGCGGCTTCCTTGCCCAGGGCGTTGATGTAGCCGGAAGCGTCCTGGATGTCCGTGATATTGGCGTTGATGAGATGGAGGCCCACTTTGTGCAGTTCCACGTCCACGCCTTCCGTGATGCCCTTGATGAGTTTTTCGCGGTCGGAATTGATTTCCTCAATGGTCATGGAGGCAATCACCACGCGCATCTGCCCCATGATGATTTCCGCAGCCAAATTGCGGATTTCCTCCCGGGAGCGGCCCAGCAGGCGCGCAGCGGCGTTCTGCATGATTTCAGGAAGGGTGGAGATGCCCACGATGAAGGAGGAGGGCACATCCACGCGTATGTTCTGGGAGGAAAGGGCGCCCTGGAGGGGCACGTCAATATTGATAGGGTTCAGATCCAGGTAGCTATAGGACTGGAGAACCGGAAGCACGAAGGTGGAGCCGCCGTGGTAACATTTGGCCGGCTGGCCTGTGCCTACTTTCCCGAAGACGATGAGGATTTTGTCCGGAGGGCACATGCGGTAGCGGCTGAACAGCCAGGAAGCGGTCAGAATGATGAAGAGAACCAGAATGGCGATGGGGATGATTTTGTCCATAGTCGGCTTGGGGTATGATGATTGGGGTGTTTGTTAATGAAGAGGTTTGACGGTGACGATTCCCGCAGTGACGGCTACCACTTCCACCGGGGTTCCGGAGGGCAGGGGATGTTCCCCTTCCTGGACGGCAGGGAGGTACAGCAGCTGGCTGGGATGGGCGATTGTAACTTGTCCGCCGCGTTGGAGGTTTCCGGGAATGCTGATGTAAACGGAGCCGGTCATTCCCTTGAGGGTTTCATAATTCAGGGTGCCGTCTGATTTAAGGCTCATAATGAAACGCATGGAGATGCCGATAATCAGGAACATCAGCACGCCGGTGAAAAAAGCCGCCGCCAGGGAAGCGGCCATCCCCCAGTCCAGACCCTGGGCGAGCACGCCGCCCCAGCCGAAGCCCAGAAAAAAGCCGATGCCGGATTTGATGGACAGCAACCCTACGTCCGCTCCGCCGGAATCCGCATCAAAGTCCAGATCATGTTCCCCCAGCCCGAACAGGGACAGGAGAAACAGGAGCGCTCCCACGCCCGTCGCTACTACGGCGATGATAAAGAAAATGGAGTAATCAGTCATAGGGTGGATTGATTACCGGGAGTATCCATGTTTGGAGGCTGCTTGTCTATGGAAAAAGAGCGGCGGCCGGATATTCGGCCGCCGACGGCAGGGGAAAAATCCCTGCAACTTGTTTTTCTTCCATGCTTATTTCATTTCCACGACGGCTTTTTCTCCCTTTTTGAGTTCCAGTTCCCGGAGCAGCAGGAAGTCGTTGGTCAGCAGGCCTGCCTTTTCAATGGGAGTGGCGGTTCCGCCAATGGTGACGGTGGCCTTGCCGGCGTTGATCCGATTGGGGAACCAGACTCCCAGGCGACCTTTGGCGTCTTTGTTGGCTGTGACGGTGAACCCTTTGGAGGCATCTGCCGGGTCATTCCAGTCGATATGCCACGGGGACGGAGCCCGGGATTCGTCCAGGCGCACCGTCCAGGCGGGGTCTCCGTAAAAGGCCACGGTATCCCGGTCGTGGATAAGCCCCAGCTGGTCCTTGCCCATGCCGTATCCGGCGGAGTTCATGCCCCTGGCAAAGTCCGGATCATTCTTGATTCCATTGATATCCGCGGAGTTGAAATGGACGTCCATGAGCTTGGGGAAGCGGGTCATGGTCTCGTCCAGAATGAACTGGTTGTTCAAATACCAGGCTTCCGCCAGGCTGGAGGCGTCATGGTTGCTGAACAGAAGGCCCAGCGTCCCCCAGCCGCCCTTGCCATACCAGGAAGGGACGGTGTAGCCTACCAGCTGGTTGAAACCGTAGCGGCTCAGGGCGGTGACAGCCATGGAATTTTTCGTCTTCTTGGCATCTCCGATCAAGCAGTTCCCCGCCGCGACCCAGACTGCCGGAACCGGCCTGGTTTCAATCACCGGCGCTTTAATTCTATTAAGGAAGGAGAGCAGGTCGTCTTCCTTTCCGTTGAAGAGCACGCCGCGCAAAAAAGTGGTGAATTCCCTGAACTGTTTTTTGTCCAGCGCGTAGAACCGGTTGTTGCCGGAAACGATGAGGCCCTTGCCGAAAGGCATTTCCAGATTAAACTGGGTTGCGTGGGAGGCCGTTACGAAGAGCTGCGGGGAATAACGTTTCCAGTATTCCATAAGCTTGGGCGTTACGCCCAACGTGGTTTCATCCCCCTTGTCCTGTTCTTTCAGGCCTTTCGTGTAGAAAGCCGGCGTTACCTTGCCCTTGGAGCCATGCTGTTCCAGGTATTGGAAGGGCTGCCAGTCCGTGATGCTCATGCTGTCTTTGAATCGGGAGGAATCCACGTTGGTAGTTCCCATGGCGCGGCTGATGACGAGAGGCTTTGTTTCAGAGGCTATTCTCATGGCGGCCTGCGGGGTGTACCCCGTGACAATGCCCCAGATACAGTCCCCGTAAGGGTCATCGTCCAGCCGGCGGCTCAGGCGGTGCAGGTCATTCACCAGCACCCGGTCTATTTCCTCCGGGCGTGCGACGACGGCCATGAAACGTGGAGCCATTTTTTTGAGCGTGTCCAGCTTGGAGAATACGGAATCTTTCACGGTGACGATGGAGCCTCCGTGTTTTTCAGCCAGTTTGTCCGCCACGGCCTTCCAGGCTGGCATTGAAGCTGTTTCTTCGGAAATGATGATGGCATATCCATTCTTGCCGGAGTCTTTTTTTACAGTCTTCACGACGGTGGCGCGAACGCAAAAAGCCGCCGGGGAGACGGCGGCCTGGGGAGAGTCGGCTTTGTCCGCCTGCTTTTCAGCAGGCGGAGTTTCCGCAGCCGGGTGATCCGGCAGAATGTTCAGATTGAGATGCTCTCCCTTGCCGAAGATGTCTTTGGCAAGTTTGTTGACCTCTTCCACGGTGATGGCTTTTACGTCCGGAATGCTTTCCCTCTGCTGGTTCAGCCGTTCCGGCTTGGCCTGGGAGTCTTTCAGCAGGGATGTCCAGTAACCGTTGTCGCGCTGGGCGCGGTCCATGGAATTAAGAATGGGATTGCGGGCACGATCCAGTTCTTCCTGGGTGATATTTCCCTTGCCGAGGTCGTCCGCAATTCTGGCGATGGCGCTGCGCACGGCCTCCTTATTGCGCATGACGCCGGAACTCATCGTGATGATGTAGCCGCCGTCCGGATAGGTTTCACTGATATTGAGGCCGGTGGAAGGGGAGTAGGTTTCCCCCATGTCTTCGCGCAGACCCTTGAATACGCGGTCATAGAAGACGGCCTTGAGCATATTCAGCCTGCGGGCCAGCTTTTTATTTTCTCCTCCGGGCGTTTTCCAGAAAAGGCAGACCATCGTTTTATCAATGGAGGAGTCATAGGTCAGGTCCTTGGAGAAATTGAAGTCCGCCATGGCCGGATGGCGAAGCGTTTCATCCAGCGTTGCCGGAGCTTCCGCACGTTTGGGAACCGCGCCTACGGTGCGTTCCAGCAGGGGGATGATGTCTTCCGTCCTGAAGTCTCCCGTAACGGTCACTTCCATGTAGTTGTTTTTCAACGGGGCATCCACCCAGTCCCGCACGTCCTTGACCTGGTAGGAGGTAAGCTGTTCCTGGGTGGGGAAGGTGAACCGGGGATTGTTCCTGTAAAGGATGGCCGGAACCTGCTTCTTCATGGCTCCCTGCACTTCATGGTCCATCTTGTTATAAATCATGGGAATGGCCCTCCGGAGCAGGGTAACGCCGTCCTGGCGGTAACCGGGGTGCATCAGGTAGGCCGTCTGGAGCTGGAGTTGCGTTTCCAGGTCTTCCCTGTTGGTGTTTCCGGAAAGCAGGAAGAAGCGGTCCGTCATGGAGAAGCCTACCCCTACCTTCTTGCCTGCCATGATGGCGGCCAGTTCGTCATTGGAGTGGTCTTTCAAACCGCCGCCGTTCATGACGGCATTCGCAAAAAGTTCCAGCCCGGAGGCTTTTTCCGGCCTGCTCAGTTCCCCGCCGTCCACGGCAAAGGTGATGTTGATGGAGTCCTTGTCAAATTCCGTGGGCTTCAGGTTGACGCGCACGCCGTTGGACAGGGTGAGCTGGGTGACTCCCAGGTCGGTGGTTTCCGTACGGGCCGTCACCTTGCCGGGATCCCCGAACTTATAGGAAAAATCCTTGCGGCTGTCCGCCTGGTAGGGCTGTACTTTAGCGGTCTGGGATTCCCGGTACGCGTTCATGATTTCGGCGCTTCCCTGGGGGTTTTCCTTATTGGAAGTGACGATCACGCGGGGAAAGGCTCCGGTCCAGGCTTCCTTCAGGGCTGCCTGGCATTGTTCGGGCGTCAGGTTTTCCACGACTTCCCTGGAGATGGCCCAGTCTTCCTGCGGCGTGGTGAAGACCTTGTCCCGTGCGGCGCTCTGGGCGATGGCGGAAGCCAGGTCTTCCGACTTGGCGGTGGCCCAGGACTTGATGGCGTTTTCCGCGGCGGCGGTAATGTTGCTGCGGGCCTCCGCCAGTTCTTCCCTGTTGAAGCCGAATTCGATGGCCCGGCGCAGTTCCTGTTCAATGGCGGCCAGAGCCGGTTTCCAATTCTTGTAGTCCGCCTGGGTTTGAATGGAATCCACTTCCGCCGCTTCCACTATGTCCATGCGGCCTCCTTCCGCGGAGATAAAGGGGCAGTCCGCATTCTTCGCCATCTTTTCCAAACGGCGGTTCAGCATGGCATAAGCCACGTTCAGGGGGATATCTTTGTTGCGGTTGGCGACGGTATCCGGCTTTTTCACATAGGGCCGGGCGATGTTGATGCTGGCTTCCGTGCTGGTGGCCTCTTTGTTGGTAATCCAGTGGGCGGTGGTTTCCGTAGCCGTTTTAAGCGTGCCCCGGTCCGTCTGGAAGGAATAGTTGTCCTTCTTCATGGAGCCAAAATACTTTTCCACCCAGGCTTTTCCCTGTTCCGGTGTGATGTCCCCGGCGATGACGAGCTGCATTTGGCTGGGAACGTAGTGGGTCCGATAATAGTTGATAAATTTTTCCCGCGGCGCGGTGCGGATTACTTCCAGCGTGCCGATGGGATAACGGTCGGGAATACGGGTTCCGTCCAGCATGATGGAGAAGACTTCCTTCATGACCCGGTAGCCGGCGGAGTCGCGCACCTTGTATTCGCTGGTGATGATGCCGCGTTCCGCGTCAATAGCGCTTTCTTCCAGCAGGGCTCCGTCCGCAAAATCCCGCATGATGGTGAAAGCCAGGTCCACGGTGGATTCCTTCATGCTGGGCACGTCCATCATATACACGGTTTCGTCAAAGGCGGTGTACGCATTTGCGTCCCCTCCCAGGCCCAGGCCTTCTTTCTGCATGGCGGGAATCATTTCCCCGCGCTTGAAATGGGTGCTTCCGTTGAAAACCATGTGTTCCAGGAAGTGGGAAACGCCCTGGATGTCATCCGTTTCATTCAGGGAACCCGTGTTGACGCGCAGGCGGATGCTGAACCGGCCCTTGGGTTCCGCATTCGGGCGGATGAAGTAGGTCAGGCCGTTGGCGAGCTTCCCCTGGATAAGCTGGGGGTCCCGCTTGGGAATGCCTGCCGCCGTTTGCATTGGGGCAGCCTGAATCTTGTTTTCTGCTGCGGTTCCGGCCGGCGAATAGGACGGAAATAGGCACGCAGCAGCCAGAATGGAGGTGATGGTAAATGCCTTCATGGGAAAATACTGCCTTTTTGTTTCACACGATTTTCCGGGCAAGTCAAGCGGCCTTCTCTGCATAAAAGCGGCGGATTTCCGCAGACTCTCGGGAAATGTCATTCTTTCCGCATGCAGGCGGCTGTGGCAAAATGTGAACAGCGACAATGAAAGAGCGGGATTCTTCACTTACGGAGTGACATACCCGCCGGGGATTCCAGTAAATATGCGATTGGCTTCATGCCGTTCGCCGTCAAAGTTCTGCCGCGTTCCTGTCAGGAGGGCATAAAGACGCATTTTCGGGGAAACTGCCTTTTTCTTTTCAAGACGCGGGAGCCTCTTTCCTGGGCCTTTTCATAAGAATAACACCCCATGTCGCTGCATAGAGCAGAATGTAGATTCCTGAGAAGGCCAGGATCATTATATTCTTTTGCTGAAGTTTTGCTGTATAGCTTTCTGCAGTCTCTTCCGATTCTATGGTGATATAGGAATGCTTGTCGGCAGGTATGCTCAGCACCCGCCGCTCTACGGCAATTCTCTGATTCACGATTTTTTGTCCCGTTTCGCGGGTAGCTGCCTGGAATTTCCACTGATAGCCTTTTTTGCTGGTATCACGGTAGTGAACCACGTAAACGGTTTTAGTGGGGTTCATGCGGCGGGCTCTTCCGGTGGCGCCGGTATTTTCCACCTGAACGGGAAGCACCCGAACAGGTACGAAGGAATAAACGCCTTTATCTTCATAATCGGACGCCGGAATGATGGAAGACAGCCTTTGAGCGGAGAAATAACCCATTGCAGCCGACGCGAGCAAAAGCATGATGCCGGCTACTGAGATGAATGGTTTTAACTTTTTGATACTCATTTCAGGAATATTTTAAATAAAGAGTTAAAAAAATAAAAGGCGGCGTATTTTTAAATATTTCTCTTCAAGATAAAGTGCAACGCATGCTCACAATTTTCTTGATGTATTGCTTCAAGCTGCTGCGCTCTCGCTCAGAAAGATGAGGAAGGCATCCATTCATCCCGTGGGCGCGGTTCTGAAATTCCGCAGATGCGGTCTACACAACGTTCCCATGCCTCCCGGCCCTGGTAAATTTCCACTTCAATGCGCAGGAAATAGATAGGAACCTCCGGGTTTTCCTCCGGTTTTTCCAGCCGCACGGCATCCTTCTCCGTAGTTACGATCATATCCATGGCCCGGTCTGCGCAGCGGTCGTAAAATTCCTGCAATTCCGTTTGTTCAAACCAGTGGTGGTCCGGAAACCTGCGGCAGATTTCCACGTGGGCGCCCAGGGAGCGCAGGGAGTTTTCAAAACTTTCCGGACGTGCGATGCCGCTGAGGCACGCCACCCATTTCCCCCGGAGGGCCTCCAGAGGAAGGCGTTCCCCCGTGAACACATTTTCCAGATACCGGGGGCCGTGGTCGCTCACGATGATGTCCGCCACGGGATTATACTTCCTGATGGCGGAGATCAGCTCATCCTGTGGCTTTCCTCCGCATTTGGTCAGAATGATGTAACTGGCGCGCGCCAGACTGCTCCTGGGTTCCCGCAGGGTGCCGCGCGGGAGCATGGCTCCGGTGCCAAAGGGCGCACCGCAATCCACCAGCACGATATCCAGTTCATGCGCCAGTTTCAAATATTGCATGCCGTCGTCCAGCAACAGGGTGTCGCACCCCAGGTGCTCAATGGCGAAGATGCCGGACTTGATGCGGTTTTTATCCACCAGCACCGCCACGCCGTCCAGATTTTTGGCGAGCATGAAAGGTTCATCTCCGGAATGCAGGGGGCCCAGGTAGCGCGTTTTCCCGTCGCTGGCGATTTTGGGAAGATTTTCCGGCAGCCTGCCGTCCTTGTCCCTCCATTCCTGAGGTTTATCCAGTTCTGCGCTCTTGTAGCCGCGTGTCAGGATGGCTACTTTGCGTCCGCGCCGGGTAAGGGTACGGGCCAGCAGTTCCACCACCGGGGTTTTTCCGGTTCCTCCCACGGTGATGTTGCCCACGCTGACCACCAGCATTCCCAGCCTGGCCTGCCTGGCGATGCTGGAATGAAACAGATACAGCCGTGCCAGAACCACCAGCCTGAACAGCCAGGAGGCGCCGCGCAGAATCATGCGCATCATGGCGGCGCGGAATCCCTTGGCACGGCCGAAGATGACTTCCGTCCCCCACTCTTCAAATTCTTCCGATCTGGATTTCATGGCAAGCCCGGTGGCGTTCCTGGAAACTTCTTTAGTGGAGGATGCGGTGGCAGCTGTCGCAGTAAACGGTCTCGTGGCCGCCCAGCACTTTCATGCGGGCGTTGTCCGTGATAACCATGTGGCAGCCGCCGCAATGGCCTTTTTCATCCATTGGCACAATGACCGGAACCCCCTTGCTTCTGGTCATCCGTTCATATTCCCCCAGGGAATTTTCCGGAACGGCGGCGGCCAGATCCGCGCGTTCCGCATTCAAGTGGTTCAGGAGCTCCTTGTCCGTCTCTGCCGTCCGGTCAAAGCGCGCGAGCGTTTCCTCCAGTTCACGCTGGGCGTCCCGTGCACGGCGGATTTTCTGCTCCATGTCCGTTTTTGCTGTTTCCAGGCGCTCCATCAATTCCAGCTCTGAGGTTTCCAGAGAGTCAATAGCGGCTTCCGTTTTTTCCACCTCCTGGATGCACATCTGGTATTCCTCGTTTTTCCGGGTGTTGGACTGAAGGGTTTTCATTTTGCCGATGTAGGCGCGTTTGGTTTCAACGGCGGCCTCCACGTCCCGTATGCTTTTTTCAATGCCTGCCACTTCCTGTTTGGCGGCCAGGGCCTTCTGCTTGATGGCCTCCATCTGCTTCAGCAGGCGCGTTCTCTGTTCCGGCAGGGAAGCCAGCTCCTTCCGGAGTTTGGAGATCCGCACATCCTTTTCCTGAAGGATCAGCAACTGGTCTAAATCGGCATGATTCATCGCCTGCCACCCTAGCATGCCCTGCCGGGGGGGGAAAGATTTTTTCTTGGCTCCGGGGCGGCGGTTCTGCCGCCTGTTGACGGTGCGGGGAAGCCTGAGAAATATTTTTCTGTTCTCTGCTGAGTATTTCAAGCAGGGCTTTCTGTTGTGCCGGCGTGCTTCCCTTCGAGGTCTGGGGCATGGAAAATTCCGCGTACTGCCGCGACAGCCGGTCTTTTTTCTCCTGGTTCCGCCAGGAAAGGAAGGCGCATATGGCAAGGGCGCAGACGCAGAAGACTGCCAGGACCATGTATGAATGGCGGTTGGAGGGCATGGAGGAAGGGAACTGCCCTGCATTATAGAAAAAACTGTCTTCCGCTCAATGTAAATAGACAGGCAGGGGAAGACGGCGTTTGCGGGGGAAGATTTCTGTTCCTGTCTGCCCTGAGCGGAGAACGCTTCCAGAAAGCCGGGAATGTTCAGGGAGAAAGCTTGTGTTGGCCGTCCGGGATGAATGGGCGATGATGCTGGGTGAATGGGGAAAGAGGGGGACAACGGACTTTCCGGGCCATGGTGCTTCCGGCCGGATGTTTTTCCTTTGCAGAAAGGACCGTTTAAAAACCCAGGGCTTCCTTTTGCCAGTTCAACAGGGTGGAAACGCCTTTTTCCCTGTCTTCCGCAATAGCTTCCAGAGAGGCCCGGGTAATCAGGAAGGAGCCTTCCATGCCCAGCTCTTCAGCTTTTTCATCCCTGAGTTTGCACAGGCGGGCCAGATTGTCCTCAAATTGGTCGGAATGCTGCCGACGCTGAATGCGGGGCCGGCATGGGTAGTCTTCTTCATCCAGCAGGTAGAATTTCTGGAGCGCATTCATGAACCGGCTGCGCCTGTGGGCATGAAAACGGGGCGGGGGCGCCACGGTGCGCTGTTCCTGGAGAGCCACGCTCCACTGGATGAGGTCGGCATTGGAGCAAACCATGAACGCGGGTTTGTCCCACGTTTTGGCTTCCGCATCACGCCAGGTCCACATTTCCCGGAGGGCGGCCAGCCCCTTCCTGTTCAATTTGCCGCAGCCCTGGATGCGCCAGGGGTCCTGATGGCCTGCCAGATGGCGTTCCCGGGCGCGTTCCATGGAATGTCTGCAAATTTCTTCAAACCAGCCCATGCGTCCTTTTTCCCGGAGGGCGGCCGTCAGTTTGTCCGCCATGTCCAGCATGTAATTTACGTCGTTCAGGGCGTAGGTGACCATGGTTGGGGAAAGGGGGCGCCGCGCCCAGTCCGCCTTTTGGGAAGATTTGCTCAGGGTGATGCCGTGGAAGTGTTCCACCAGGGCTGCCAGCCCGAACTGGCGGAAGCCCAGCAGGCGCGCCGCCGTCTGCGTATCCCAGATCATGGCGGGCAGCGTTTCCCAGGCGTTTTGAAAGAGGCTCATATCGTAGTCCGCTCCGTGCATCCAGACTTCCGTTTCTTTCAGCCAGTTGTAGAAAGGCCCCATGTCTTCGATGGAGAGAGGGTCAATCAGGCAGGAACCCGTTTCGTCCGCATATTGGATCAGGCAGATTTTTTCCTGATAGCGGTGCAGGCTGTCTGCCTCCAGATCCAGGACTACCCGTCCCGCGGGCTGTGCGGCGGCGCGTTTGCGCCATTCCAGTAATTCCTCTTTCTCGCTAATCATCTTATTGCAACGGAGCGGGATTGAACCATGTATCCGGACGCCGGGCAACTGGAAATGCAAAAAAAGTGCTGATGGGGCAATCATGTATTGCCTATTTCCCGGAAATAGGGCACGAAGGAAGGCGTATGGACGAGGAAGCCACAGCAACCGGACGCAACCACGGAGAACAGCCTTTGGATGAACTGATGAAGCGCTGGCACCTGACCAATCACGACCTGGTGGAAATTTCTCCGGAGCAGCTTACCCACAAGCAGGTCCAAAAAGCCCGGCAGGGGCGCCAGCTTACCCTGAAAATGATGCAGAAGGTATGCCGTGCCTTGAATGTAGCCATCTGGGAACGGCTCACCCCCATGCAGAAAGAGCAGTACTTCGAATACATGCACAAGCATGTGTTCAGCTATGCCAAGGGATATGATCCGGCCTGGAAAGACCCGAACATGGACATGATGGCCTGACCCCGGATTCCGTTACCGGGCGGATTTTGCCTGCTGCCAGCGTGCCTCCATGGCCTCCGCAGAAGCTTCTTCCAGGGAAAGACCGTCTTTGGCAAGCAGCCGTTCCATTTCGTTGAAACGCCGCTCAAATTTTCTGTTTGCTCCGGCCATGGCCGTTTCCGGGTCGATTCCTTTTTTCCTGCACAGGTTGACTACGGAAAACAGAAGATCCCCCAATTCTTCCGCGACGCGGGGGTCTTCCTCCGGTGCGGAAAGAATTTCCCCGCATTCCGCGGTTTCTTCCTTCACCTTGTCAAGGGCGCCTTGGGCGTCCGCCCAGTCAAATCCTACTTTGGCGGCTTTTTTCTGGAGCTTCCATGCCTGGAGCATGGGCGGCAGCCCCTTGCCTGTTCCATGCAGGTATGGGGTTGTTTCCGCCCCCTTTTCCCGGCGTTTGATCTTGTCCCACTGAGCTAATACGGCATCCGTCGTGTCCGCCTTGGACTGGGCAAATACGTGGGGATGGCGGCGGACGAGTTTTTCGCTTACTTCCGCAGCCACGTCATTGAAATCGAAACGCCCTGCTTCCTGGGCAATCTCCGCATGAAAAACCACTTGAAGCAAAACATCGCCCAATTCTTCCCTCAGCTGCGTCCAGTCATTCCGCTGAATGGTGTCCACGACTTCATAGGCTTCCTCGATCATATTGGAAATCAGGGAATGGTGCGTTTGCTCCGCGTCCCAGGGGCAGCCGTGGGGCGCGCGCAGACGTTTCATGATGGCGATGAGGCGCTGCATTTGAAGGGCAGGCTCGCGGCATTCGATCATTTCAGTGTCGTTCATGACGGAGCCATACTAATCGCGCAAGGGCGGATGACTAGAAAAAATTCCTCTTTACCCGAAACGCTTCTTCCTTACACTCGCCTCCATGGAAGTTCACACGTGGAAAGAACGCACGGAAGAGGGAACCCTGGTGTACAGGGCATGCCACCATGCCGGCAAATGGAAGCTGGAGTGCGCCCCCAAGGTGGGCCGTGCGGAACGTGACGATGTGGAATGGGAACACGTGGAATTAACGCGGGCGCACTGGGTGACCCTGCGCGATGTGCTGTGGCGTAAATACCAGCGCAAGCGGTGCCCGTGGCGTTTCATTGAAACCATAGACAAGCTTCTGGAAGAGATGCCGGAAGAGGAGGACGCCGATTCCCCCGATGGGAAGGGCGGACGATAGGAGCCTCTTTCAACTTTCTGCCGTGCGGGGAATGCTGAGGGCGGTTGCCAGGGAATGGCTTTCCTGGGTGTATCCTTTTGTCTGCGAGTTGTGCGGCCGCGGCGGCCTGGATGGCTGCCATGTTTGCCCGGACTGCCGCGGAAGTTTTGTGCCTGTCGAGCCTCCCTTCTGTGCCGTCTGCGGGGAACCGGCGGAGAGTTCCTTCATCCCGTCCGGATTATGCCGCCGCTGCGCGGCGGCTCTCCCCTCTTTTGAGGAAGCCCGTGCCGTGTATGTGAATACGGGATTATTGCGGGATCTTCTGCTGGCTTTCAAATATGGGGGAGCCGTTCATCTGGCCGGCTCCTTCGCGCAGATGATGGCAGAGGCAGTGCGTGGAAATCCTCACTGGTTCGGCGGGAAAAAACGCCTGATCGTTCCCGTGCCCATGCACCGCGGCAAACAGGCTCAAAGGGGGTACAACCAGGCGCAGGAACTGGCGGTTCTGCTGGGAGAGGAACTGGGCTGGCCGTATGCCGGCGTGCTGAAACGCCTGCCGGATACGCTTCCCCAGGCCAGCTTGTCGCGGGAGCAGCGGCTCAGACATGCCCGTAAAATTTATGCGGCGGATGAAAAAAGGATGAAACGCAGCCCCGTCAGGGGCAGGGATGTGCTGCTGGTGGATGATGTTTTTACGACCGGAGCCACGGCAGACTCCTGCGCCCGTCTGCTCCTCCGCTCCGGGGCTGCTTCCGTCTGCGTGCTGACGCTGGCGCGGACGCATCATGCATGGCGCGGCTGAACCGGAATTTTCTTTCAGCCCGCCTGTTTCCTTTTTACAATGGCAGGCATGAATCCGGAGCTGATGTTTCATACGGAAGATGAAGTCATGTTTTATGATACGGACTGCGGCGGGGTGGTTCATAACCTGGCCTATTTGCGCATGATTGAGGCCTGCCGTACCAAACTTGGCGCTAAATTGGGGATGGATTACAAAACCATGAGCGATTTGCAGCAGTTTGCCGTGGTGGTGCGCCATGAGATTGACTATGTGCGTCCGGCTGTTCTGGGAGACACCATTTTGACGACGGGGTGGCTTCAATCCGTGGACCGGGCCCGCTTCTGGTGCGATTTTGAAATGAGGCGCGCTTCCAATAATGATCTTCTGGTCAGGGCTCATCAGCAGCTGGCCCTGGTCCAGATGCCGCAGGGGCGCCCTGTGCGTATTCCTGCCGAATGGCGTGCGAGATGGCTGGAATGCATGGAATCCTGATCTTTTTTTGTCCATCTTCCATTTTACGCTTGCCATGAAAGGGGGTGTGGTGTTTACTGCTTGCGCCCTTCCAGCAAGGGTAAGTGCTTGGGTAGCTCAGTTGGTAGAGCAGTAGACTTTTAATCTATTGGTCCCGGGTTCGAGTCCCGGTCCAAGTACCATTCCTTTTTTGAAACCCTGTGGACTCAATAGTTTACAGGGTTTTCTCTTTCTTGTTTCAGATGCAGAAAATGGCCCAAGTGCTATCTGTTTCACTTACAGGTTAATAGCATTATATGGCGGTAACCGTTCTGGTTAAAAAGATGGAAGTAGTTGATTGTAAATAGGCCGGAATATATATATCCCAGGAAATTTTTAAGGGATATGGCATCGGGCGTAGCAGGCTATTCTGTCCGTACTGCCGTCATGGGAATCCATCCCGGACGGCGCGTTCTATTTCATGAAACAACAGGAAATGGTCCTTTAAATGGTACAGCCATGATTTAACGTCGGCCAATTCATGGGCTTCCAGCATGGTGACGGGCGAAATGAACGGATTCTTTTTAACGGCGATTTCGATAAGCCCGATGATTTCATTTCTCTTGCTCAGGACGGGAATGGCCAGATACTGCATGTATTTTTCCTCCGGAGGCTGGTTGCGCTTCCGGAAAAAGCTGCGCTGCACTTCTTCCGGGCTGGAAAGAACCAGGGGGCTGAGGTGGCGTTCCGCGAATAATTGTTCATCCAGCATGGCGGGTGTTTTCGTTACGGGCCGCGGAGGCTGTGCCAGCAGGGAAGGGGTGTCGTTATTGTGTTCTCCCTGTGCGTAGCCTGTAACGTGCAGCAAGGTTTGGCCTTTCCGCCGCTCTGCCTGAATATAAAGCACTTCAAAGACAAGGGAGTTTTTATATTCAGCCAGCGCAGCGGCAATGGTGGAGCACAGGAACAGGCAGGCTCCGTTGAAGCTTTCCGTCGTCCCCCTTGAACCGTCCGTTTTTGCCTCCCGGCAACTTTCTCCATTCAGTTTATTGGCGAAGTTTTCGTATTCTCCGCTCAGGGCGGCGTAAGTTTTTTTGTAAAGAGCCGCACTGCGGTTTTTCAGGGCGCAGGCATGCTCCCTGGTTTCCCGGTTCCTGTTGAGCAGTCTCTGGCATTCCACATGCCATACAATGAAAGCGGCGCCCAGAATGATCAAAAGGACTATTTTCCCCGTATTGGCTCCTTCCATGGGAGTTCCCCCGATGATGGAGATCACGACAACCAGAATAGGCTGGAACAGATTTGCTTTTTTGAGGAAAGAGGGCTCTTTGAACATAAAAAGACGCTGTGCAAGTTTTGTTAAAGGTGTGTTATGAATTGATTATCAAAAATATTCCATATCTGGTGTGCCGTCAGTACAGAACGAAGGTAAGGTACAGAAAGGTTTTTTCTTATGGCATTTTAAATTAAGTTTATTTACAATCAATGAGTTTTTTACTAATTTAGAAGTATTCTAATACGGTATTTCTTTGAATGATAAGGATTCTTTTATTCCAATAATTGTTAGGAAAAAAGAAGAGTTTTCCTTTTGGGAAATGATTTGGTAAACAGCGGTGTTTTGCCTAGTTTTAACCTTATAAAGGAATTATTTTTGATTACAGGGCAAAAAATAGGGCATAGGAAACATCCGAATGAAGAAGCGGATTTTTATGTAATTCCCCTTCATGGGAAAGGATGGCAAGGAGTGTGAAAATAATGAATGGTTCCCGGAATGCCCGGGAGGCAGAAATGTTGCCGCGGACGGGAATAACTGTTATTCCCTGCTTTTTCTTTTCCGGTGAATTACATGCCGTTTCCCGTTACTTGAGGAAACGGAAATCAGAATTTTCTTCCGGAAGGGGATTCCCATAGAAACGTTTAGGGCGCGTATGCCCGTTTTCCTGCCGTGCTGTGTCATTCGGCATGGTTTTCCGCCGCCCATTTCCTGTACTGCGCGGACAATTGTTCTACAAGCGTCTGGTGCCTGGATGCCAGATTGTTCTGTTCCGTCCTGTCCCTGATGTCGTACACCTGCCAGGGGCCGCGGTTGGGGGCCACCAGCTTGAATTGACTTGTCAGGGCCGCCCGGTTCCTCTGATGTTCCCAGAAGATAGTGCGGGGAGGGCAGGTATTGGGAATGAAGTCCCACACCTTGGACGGAGGAAGTTCCGGAGGATTATTCCAGTAGGTGTTGAGCGGCTTGCCGTCCATATGGGCCGGAATTGGGAGAGCGGCCCACGCAAGGCAGGTTGGGGCGATGTCCTGAAGCAGGAAAGGCGAGTGGTAGCGCGATCCCGGACGTATTTTGGAAGGGTAGCGAATGATGAAGGGGGCGGACAGCCCTCCGTCAAAGGTTTCTATTTTATACTGGCGGTAAGGGGTATTGGACACAGCCGCCCACATGGGGCCGTATCCGTCCCTGCATCCGACTTCTCCCAGCGGGCCTGTGGGGAGGGTAGTCTTCTTGTTTTTATTGTTCTGGGGCATTTCCGCTGTTGCGCCATTGTCTGATAAAAACATGACGATGGTATTGTCACTGAGGCGGTGACGTTCCAGGGACGCGAGAATGCGGCCTATGCCGCGGTCCATGATAACGATTTGGGCGGCGTAGGTGGCCATGCATTCGGCAATATAATCCTTCCGCTTTGCGGAAGTTTTTTCATAGCCTTCTGGATTGAATTTACCGGCCATGCCCAGTTTGGCGGCAGGAGGGACGATTCCCAGCAGCTTTTGTTTTTCCAGTCTTTTGGAAGCAATGGCATGGGGGGATTTGCCGTTGTAGAACGGGAGCATTTTTTCTATTTCCCTCCGGGGGGCCTGGAGGGGTGTATGCGGAGCCGTATAAGCCACGTAAAGGAAGAAGGGCTGTCTGCTTTTGACGGCATCGTCAATATAGGCCAGAGCCGTTTTGGTGATATCGTCCGTCATGTAGAAATCCTCCGGCAGATCCTCCGGACGGAGCAGTTTCCCGTTTTCACCGAAGGGTCTGTCCGGCATGGGCCTGTAGTAATCTGCCGCTCCACCCAGCAAACCGCGGGAACGGTCGAAGCCGCGGTCCCATGGGTAGGATCCTCGAACTTTTCCAAGATGCCATTTCCCGGAAAGATAGGTACGGTATCCCGCTTTTTTCAGAAGTTCCGGCAGGGTGGGGATACCCGGGTTCAGGCGTCCGCGGTAGCCGGGGCGCCCGCTGTCGTCATCCAGAAGCCCTACGTCCACCTTGTGAGGTTCGCAGCCGGTCATGATGGAGGCCCGGGAGGGTGAACAGCGGGAAGCGGTGTAGAGCCGGGTTGCCAGCATCCCCTGTCTGGCCAGGGTATCCAGGGCAGGAGTGGGTATTTCCGAACCGTAGCAGCCCGGGTCGGACCATCCCATGTCATCAGCCAGGATAAGGACGATATTAGGCCTGTCCGCCAGTGAAGGGACAAGGGTAAGCAACCAGAAGGCTATGCTGGACATGATGGAGGAACGCAGGGTAGAGCACATGAAAGGAATATGGAATATCATATATAATAAGCGGAACCGCTATTGATTCTTGCAGCAGGAGGAAAAAACAGGCCGTTCCGGAAAGATCCGTCCTGCGTATGCCTGTTTTTGCCGGAGGCCTTCTCCTGCGGCTGAATGTCTTTTCTGCGTGATGAAGCAGTGCCGGAAGAGGCGGCCTCCCTACCACCATAGGATGGCGCAAAGCAGAATGGCGGCTCCATAGGCCATTCCTCCCAGGCAAAGAGGCGTCCACCAAGCAGGTTTGGAGCATATTTTATTGACCATGTCGCGGTACAGGTAGGGCTTGCCTATCCAGAGAATCGAAAGGAAAATGACGATGTAACACCAGATGGGAATAAGGAGCCTGGTCACTGGCTCCTGAAGGAAGGCGGCACTGAGCAGGGGAGCTGCCACCATCAGGCCGAAGATGCCCAGCGCCCGTGGAAAGAGCAGGTTTTTCACCTGCGTGACCATCAGCACCAGAAAGACGGGGCATGCCAGCTGGAGCAGCCAGCGGATACCTTCAAATTCCGCCAGCCCCACCCGAAAGCGGCTCAGCACGCCCAATCCTTCGGGAGCCACCAGCAGAAAGAACCAGAACAGGCCGCCGGCCAGCAGAATCTGAGCCAGCAGGTGGTTGCGCGGAGACGCCAGCAGAAAAGCCTGCACCTGCTGCCTTTTTACCAGTGCATACAGGTGGACCAGCAACAGAACGGTTCCCAGGATATACCCCGCCACAGACAGTGGTATCATTCCATCGTACGGATGCAGGAAGGGAGCATGCTGGTTCATCTGGACGCTAACCTTAATGATTATCCCGGTTTCGTAAAGGCGAATCAGTGGGAGTAGGAAGAAAATTCCACTGGATTGCCGGCAATGGTCCGGCAGCTTCCCGCCCGCGCCGGGCGGAGAAACAAGGGGTTCAGGAACCTTGGGTGACTTTGTTAAGCGTAGGGTCCTCAACGGGGGATATTTTCCCGTCCGCATAAAGCACCATGATTCCTCCCTGGTGGCGTTCAAGGGCCGGGACTACGATTTCCTCAAAATCCTGTTCCGTGATGACGCTGCGCCCGTCAATCGGGATGCCGTCGCTGATCCAGGGTTTGCCCCGCAGGGCCTGGCCGCGCGCCACATTCATAGGACGCCCCTTCCGGTTGTCCAGCCAGCTGGTGTAGGAAATGGTGTCCGGCCCGGCGGGAAGGTTGGCATCCTCCGCTCCGAGGATTTCCGGACGCTTGTCGTTTTTGCAGCGGAACGTGTCCGGGAGCATGTTGGGTTCCTTGGCGTTCCGGGCGATCAGGTCGGGTTGTTCCGCATTAACGATGGGCGCCAGGGCGTCCCACCAGTTCCGGCATTCCCTGGCGCTCAGGAGGCTGTCTTTCATGCCGCTGGAGGGCAGTTTTCCGCCGTTCTGGCCTGCGAATTCCTTGCCCCAGTCGCTAATGCGGCGCAGGTTGTCCGTACAGCGCGTTCTGGCTGCCGTTTCCGTGGCATGGGAATAAATGCTGTAGGAGACGCCTGCCAGCAGGGCAATGATGGCGATGACTACGAGAACTTCAATGAGCGTGAAACCTTTGCTGCGTGGGGTAAGTAAGCGGGTTTTCATGATTTCCCGCCATTATGCACGATTCAGGCTGCTTGAAAAGGCAGAAACTGCGCTCTTGGGTGAAAAGAGCGAGGCCGGTGCTCCGGAGATGAAAAAGGCCGGTCCCGTGAAGGACCGGCCTGTAGAAGGGGTGGCGCCGGATTCCGCTTATTTGGCGGAAGTTACCAGAGCAGCGAAGGATTCCGGCTTCAGGGAAGCGCCGCCAACCAGAGCCCCGTCAATGTCCGGCTGGGCCATGAGTTCTTTCACGTTTTCCGGTTTTACGGAGCCGCCGTACTGGATGCGCACCTTGGCGGCGGCGTCTGCTCCGAAGACGTCGGAAATAACCTTGCGGATAAAGGAATGGGCTTCCTGGGCTTCCTTGGAAGTTGCGGTCAGGCCGGTGCCAATGGCCCAGACGGGTTCATAGGCGATGACCAGGTTGGATACCTCCTCCGGGGTGAGATCCTTGAGGCCGCCCTTGAGCTGGATTTCCAGCACGGGTTCCAAAATGCCCCCCAGGCGTTCGTCCTTCGTTTCTCCGATGCAGAAAATGGGGGTGATGCCTGCGGCGATGGCCTTCTTGATTTTGGAGTTGATGATGGCATCCGTTTCTCCGAAATATTGGCGGCGTTCGCTGTGGCCGAGCACCACATACTTGAGGTTCAGTTCATTCAGCATGCTGGTGGAGATTTCACCGGTATAGGCTCCGTTGTCGTACTGGGAGACGTTCTGGGCTCCGGCGGCGATGCAGGAGCAACCGCCCAGAGCGTTCTGCACGGAGGGAATGGTGGTGAAGGGAGGGATGATGACCACGTCACACGCGACGTCTTTCCCCTTAATGAGGTTTTTGAAGCTTTCGATGAACTGGGCGCCTTCGGCGGGGCCGATGTTCATCTTCCAGTTGGCGGCAATGATGGGTTTGCGGGACATAATGGAATGATATTAATCAGGAACACGCATTGTTGACAAATTGAAGCTGAGGTCAAGCACAGATCAAAAGGGCCGCATACGCGCCGTCCGATTTTTCCTCGTGGGGAAGGATAAGTTTTTCTTCTTTCAGCGTCCATTCCGGATGGTTCTGCAGAAAGTCCCTGACCAGCAGTCCGTCTTCCTCCGCGTCAATGGAACAGGTGGAATAAACCAGTCTGCCGCCCGGTTTGACGGCGCGGGAGGCATTTTCCAGGATGGTCTTCTGGAGTGCGGCCAGGCGGCGGATTTCCTCCGGAGTCAGGCGCCAGCGCACGTCCACGCGGCGTTGGATGACTCCGGTGTTGGAACAGGGAACGTCCAGAAGCACGGCGTCAAAGCGGCCCTTCCATTCCGTGCGGCAGGGAAGGGACCAGTCCGCCTGCGCCGTCCTGACGAAGGAAGAACCCTGCCTGTCCAGGTTTTCCTTCAGGGTGGGCAGCCGGTGTTCGTGGAGATCCGTGGCGGTCAGGTGGGCTTTGCCTCCGGTAGCGGCGATGATGGCGGCGGATTTGCCGCCGGGGGCGGCGCAGGCGTCCAGAATTTCCTCTCCGGGCTGTGGGGCCAGCAAATCAATGGAATAACGGGTGGAAGGATCCGCTACGTAAAGGGAGCCTGTTTTAATTTCCTCCAGCGGCAGAAGGCCTTCCACGGAGAACCAGCCGGGCGCGCGGTCCAGCGGGGCGAGGGAGGCCGGAATATTTTTCATGGGCATCAGAGGATTGGCGCGCACATACAGGCGCGGCGTGGTATTGTTCCAGCGGAGCAGGTCGCGGGCCATTTGCGGCCCCATTTGTTCCGTCCATCTCCGTACCAGCCACGCGGGGGTGGAATAATGAATGGAAAGCGGAAGTTTTTCCCGTTCCTCCAGAATGGTTTTCTCCCGCCGCAAAGCGTTGCGCAGGATAGCGTTTACCAGTCCTCTCAGGCGTACGGACGCGAGATTCACGGTTTCATACACAGCGGCGTGGTCCGCCATGCCCAGCAGAAAAAGCTGGCTCAACCCCAGTTGGAGAATAAGACGCGCTTCCACGTCCAGCCTGCCTTTCCGGAGGGTTCCGATGACGTGGTCCAGCCAGGTCTGGTTGCGCAATACGCTGAAGACCAAAGCCTGCACCAGGTGCCTGTCTGCCGATGGAAGCGCGGTTCGTGAACATTCCCGGTCCACGAGGGTTTCCGCGAAGGAGCGGCCTGCATGCCAGCTCCTCAGGCAATTCAGTGCTGTCTGGCGGGGGGAGGGGGGATTGTTCTTCACCGGGGAACTCTACATGCGGAACGTTCAGGTTTCAACCTGCAAAAACGCCCGGCGGAAAAAGGGGGACGCCGGGCCAGCTCCGGATTTCACCTGTCTTTTCTGGGGCTGCCCACTTCCTTCCTGTAAATGGCCCGGAGTTTTTCCAGCTGGTCTTTCCTTGTTTCCGCAAGATTATGTCTTTCTTCAGGGTCCTTGCCTGTTTGAAAGAGGAACGGTTTATTTTGTTTTTGCGTAAGCTTCCAGCCGTCTCCCGTGATGACGGTGTGATCCACGACCACATAATCGCGCTGCCTGGCGGAGTTGCCGGACAGTATATCTATATAGGAAACGGCATCTTTACCTTCCGGCATGCGGACCCCCGCAAGATCGGCGAAAGAGGCCATATGGTCGTAATTGGCCACCAGGCTGTGGCAGACCTTCCCATAGGGCAGCGTGCCGGGCCAGGAAATGATGAGGGGAACGCGGATGCCTCCTTCATGGCTGGTCCATTTCAGTCCGGCCCGCGGCCGCGGTCTTTATCCGTACGGTAGTAAAGTTCATGCCCGTTGTCGGAACTGAAAATGATAATGGTGCGCTTGTCCAGGCCCAGCTTGCGCACCTGGTCCACGATGGCTCCGACCTGCCTGTCCAGCTTGTCCACCATGGAAGCGTATTCTTCTGCCGCTCCGGCGCATTCCCTGTTGGTTCCGCTGGCATTGCCATAGGCCTGACGGATGGAGGGGGAGCCCGCGTACGTGTTTTCTTCCGGAGGAATATCTACCGGGCCGTGGGGAAGGTTGGTGGAAAAAAAGATGAACATGGGCTTGTTCCGGTTTTCCTCCATGAAACGAAGGGTTTCCTCCAGCATCACGTCCGGAGCGTAGGTGACTTTACCTTCCCTGTTGCCTCTTCGTTTTTCTGTGGCTCCCGGACTGTAGTCTTCCGGGGTTTTGCCTCCGTCGGCGTGGGTGTTGCCTTTCAGGGGGAGGCGTTCGCCGTCTTTCCAGAGGAAGGAGGGATAAAAGCCATGGGCCCTCTGATGGTCCATGTACCCTACATAGCGGTCCCAGCCGTGCCTTTTCAATTCTCCGTGCCAGGTGGTGAATCCCCATTCCAGCTTGCCGAACTGTCCCGTGACGTATCCGGCCTTTTTCAGCAATTCCGGGAGGAACACTTCTCCCTCGGCGGCCTTGATGCGTGCTGCCCGTGCCTCTTTCTCTTCCAGTTGCTCATTGGACCAGCCTTTCCGTTCCGCCGTGATGACCAGGGCTCCCGCCGTCTGGGTGTAGGAATGGGAGTGGCTGTCGTGCACGCCCATAAGCAGGGAAGCGCGCGCCGGGCAGCAATATTGGCTGCTGTAGCACCGGGTGAACATGATGCCCTGGCTGGCCAGGCGGTCGATATTGGGTGTTTTCACGATTTCCTGGCCATAGCAGCCCAGCATGCCCATTCCCAGGTCATCCGCGTAAATAAAAATGATATTGGGTTTGAAGGCCGCGGCGGATGCCAAAAACGGAGAGAGCGAAAATGCAGCCGCCAGAAATGCGTGTGAAAGAAATCCCATAACGGTCACTACGCAGGAAATGAAAAGGTTATTGCAAAGAAAAAACCGTCCGGAATACCTTTTCCGGACGGTTTGATAAAGAGTGGTACCGTTACGGGCGCTTAATTGCCGTAGGGTTTGTTGACGCGGCTGAATTGCTTCAGGCGCAATCCGTTGAGGTGGATGAACCCTTCCGCGTCGTTCTGGTTGTACAGTTCCTCGTGGCCGCCTTCCATCGTGGCGATTTCTTCGGAATACAGGGACTGCGGGGAACGGCGTCCGGCGTACATGACGTTGCCCTTGTAAAGCTTCAGGCGTACTTCCCCGTTGACGGTTTCCTGGGATTTGGTTACCAGGGCCTGGATGGCCTCGCGTTCCGGTGCAAACCAGAAGCCGTTGTAAACCAGCGTAGCGTATTCCGGGATGAGGGAGTCGCGCACCTTTTGCACTTCCCGGTCAATTGTAATTGTTTCAATATCGCGGTGGGCCGCCAGCAGGATGGTGCCGCCGGGAGTTTCATAAATGCCGCGGCTCTTCATGCCCACAAAGCGGTTTTCTACGATATCCACGCGGCCGATGCCATGCTTGCCGCCCAGGGCGTTCAGCACGTACATGACGCCCAGGGGGCTGAGCAGGGTATACCCGTCGCGTTCTCCTTTCGGGGTGACGCCCAGTTCTTTCAGCAGAACGTCGAGACCATCGTACTGGATGCCGATGACATTGCCCTTTTCATACAGGAGCTGGATGTATTCGGCCTGGTCCGGAGCGTCTTCCGGGGAAACGGAAAGCTTGTACATTTCACGGTCGGCGGGGGTGGTGCCGTCGTACCAGGTATCTTCCAGCATCCCGGCTTCAAAGGAAATGTGAAGCAGGTTGCGGTCCATGGAATAAGGCTTTTTCAGAGACTGCCGGATCGGGATGCCGTGGGATTCCGCGTAGGCGATCATTTCCGTGCGGCCCGGGAACTGCTGGCGGAATTCGGGATCGCGCCACGGGGCGATGACCTTGATGTTCGGGGCCAGGGCATTGACGGCCAGTTCAAAGCGTACCTGGTCGTTCCCCTTGCCGGTGGCGCCGTGGGCGATGGCGTCCGCGCCTTCCCGGATGGCCAGATCCACCATGTCTTTGGAAATGCAGGGGCGGGCGATGGAGGTTCCCAGCAGGTAGCGGCCTTCGTAAAGGGCATTGGCCTGCATCATCGGGAAGATGTAGTTGGTGGCGAAGTCTTCCTTGAGGTCGCCGATGAAGCACTTGGAGGCGCCCGTCGCCAGGGCTTTGGCTTCCAGTCCGTCCAGTTCTTCCGCCTGGCCTACGTCTGCGCAGTAGGCGATGATTTCGGCATTATATTTTTCCTTGAGCCACTTCAGAAGAACGGAGGTGTCAAGGCCGCCAGAGTATGCAACTACGATTTTCATGTACGTCAATGATTAGTGTGCGGCGGCATGATGCCCCATTCCCCCCCCGGAGGAAAGGACAAAATCATGTTTCGCCGCGGGCTTTTTCCCGGAGCCGCCGGAGACTGCTTTGATGAAACGGTTCCAAGCGGAGATGAACCGGCCTTACCGGGGAAAGCAACGCTCATTTCTTCCACAGCTTTTTCCGGAATTTACTCGGGATTTTTACCGGAACCCATTGGAAAACGACACTCCGTACAAAATGCTGAAAATGTCGGCCCTTTCCGGTTTCCGTTCATGAATCCGGCAATCTTCGGCCATCATCCGGAACAGGAGTGAAACAGCCGCTTTCCTATATAAAGATAGCCATATCTTGCGTTCTTTTTGCATACTCTCACGGAAATTCCCAGCTGAAGCCTGTCCGGTGAACGGTTCCTCCGCCAGTCTGCGTAAATGGTGCAGTTCCCGGTCCTGTCCTCCCTGATGATGAATTTGATTGCGCAATGGATCTGAAACAGGCGGTGCGTGTAGGCAGAACTCCCCATGTCTTTTTTCTTCAATATTTACTGCAGGGACGGAGATAAGGGCCGTTTTTTACGACGGAGCTTCCCTGCCCGATCGCCGTTTTCATGCCGGAATATTTCTAGAAAAATTTTCAGAAAATGTCCTCCGAGCCCTGGGAGCGGGGTATTTTGCATGAACTTCTTTCAAATATGTTTCCTGGGGTGTTGGAGATAATGGTTAGGAAGAGTTAAATAAATTAGCTTCTTCCATCCTGTTGCGAATGTTCCGGATGCCTCCTCACGCGATATGTTTGTGAAAGAAACAGGTATTCAATTCCATGCGCAAAGACCGCCGGAAAGGCCGGATGACATTGAAAACGGCTTGAATTTGATAAAATCGAAAAAAAGCGCTTGATTTTTCATCCCCGTCCCTCTACTTATTCCGCCGAACTTATGGCTAAGAAGAGCTGGATCGCAAGAGACAAGAAAAAGGCTGAAACCGTCAAGCGCTATGCAGAACTGCGTGCGCAATTGAAGGCTGAGAAGGATTATATCGGTTTAACCATGCTGCCCCGCAATGCAAGCCCGACCCGTACGGTCAACCGCTGCCTTGTTTCCGGCCGCCGCCGTGCATTTATCCGCCGTTTCAAGCTTTCCCGTATTTCCTTCCGTGAACTGGCCAATGCCGGCATGATTCCCGGTGTGACCAAGTCCAGCTGGTAAGGACAGGAAAAGGTTGCAGCCTTATAAAGATTTTGACGCTAGGCTGATTTTTATTTAGCCTAGCGTTTTGCTATGCCCATATACGAGTATATTTCTGAAAACCCTGACGACCCCGGACAGTCCTGTCCGGTGTGCCGCCGCGGTTTTGAGTTGAGGCGTCCCGTGGACCGTGCTCCGCTTGAAAAATGCCTGGTGTGCAAGCATCCCGTGCGTAAGGTCATCAGCCGCATTAATGTGCCGGAGGTGACCAAGCCTCTTTCCGTTTCAGACGCCAAGGCTGCCGGATTCACCGTGCTGGAGCGCCGGGACAAGGGCGTTTATGAAAAACTGTGATGACAAAGTGCCGGGCAATATCTCTGCCTTCTTCTCCGAATATATTATTTGAATCAGAATGAATGATCCGGATCCTCTGAGTATTCTTGCGGCCTTCGGGGCCGCTGAAGCGCCCGGTGCAGGCCCGGCGCTGGGTGGGATGATGCTGGCAGTTGCCGGCTTTATCCTTTTTTTGTTGTTGAATGCGTTTTTTGCGGCAGGCGAGTTCGCCTTGATGAAGGTTCGTGAAAGCCAGCTGCACGCCGGGGAAGGTGTTCCGGCCCGAACCCGGAAAAAACTGGCCCGGGCGCGGAAGGCTGCCAAGCATCCTGATCTTTATTTGGCCGCCTGCCAGGCGGGCATTACGCTTTCTTCCCTGGCGTTGGGATTCCTGGGAACGTTTTTTGTATCGGAACTGACAGCTCCCTTTCTGGTCTCCCTGGGATTGGGAGGCATGGTTTCCGTTTACGGAATCGCTCTGGCCGTTACATTTATTTTCTTTGCCTGCTGCCAGGTGGTATTTGGGGAGTTTATCCCCAAGGCTATGGCGATGCGCCAGCCGGACAAGGCCGCCCTGGCGACGGTTCCCCTGCTGTATTTCTTTTATACGGTGTTCAGATATACGGGTATTCTTGGCCTGACGGGCGGAATGGCGCGGTTTGTGCTGAAATACCTGCTGGGCATAGACCCCCGTTCCACGGCGTGCACGGTGCACAGCACGGATGAATTGATGTATCTGGTGGAAGAAAGCGAACGTTCCCGCGAGCTGACGAAGCAGGAGGCTGAAATTTCCAAAAATGCCCTTGAACTGAACGATATGTGCGTCAAGGACGTAATGACCCCGCGCTCTGAAGTGGATGTGATGGACTTGACGGCTCCCTTTGAGGAAAACTGGGAGCTTGCCCGGAAATCCCGCCACACCCGGTTCCCGCTGGTGGAGGGAGACCACCTGGATGAAGTGAAAGGCTGGGTGCATGTCAAGGATCTGCTCAAACTGGTAGGACGGGAAAATCCGGATCTGAGGAGCGTGCGGCGTGAATTGCGCGTGGTGCCGGATACGATGCCCCTGGACAGCCTTCTCACGTTCTTTCTGAAAGAACATGCCCACTTTGCCCTGGTAGTGGATGAATTCGGTGATTCTATCGGCCTGGTATTCCTGGATGATGTGCTGGAACAGATTGTGGGGGATGACATTCAGGATGAATTTGACCAGGAGGAAATGCGGGAGTTTGTAAAAACCGGCAAGGATACATATGCCGTCAATGGGGCTATTACCCTGTTTGACCTGGCAGATTACCTGCCTGAAATGGATTTGGATTGTCCGGGCGTTACTACGCTGGGCGGTTACGTAATCAGCCGGATGGGTTATATTCCGGAAGAAGGGGAGGAATTGCGGATTGGCCGCTACCGGGCTGTGGTGACGGGGTCTGACGGCAGGAGAATCACGCAGATTCTGCTGGCCCGCCTTCCGGAGGAACAGGAGGAGGAATAGCGCCATGAAGGAAAAACCGCATCCGGATATGAGTTTTGAGATGGAGGCCCGGGCCTCCGGTTTTCTTTGCGTGGCTGGAGTGGATGAGGCCGGGCGCGGGCCGTTGGCCGGTCCCGTGGTAGCCGGCGCCGTTATTTTGCCTGTTCTGGCGGAGGAATTAACCGGTTTGAACGATTCCAAGCAGTTGACCGCGGCAAAAAGGGAACGCCTGTTTTTGGCTCTTCTGGAGTGTGAACAGGCGGTGTGTTCCGTAGGAGTGGCTTCCGTGGAAGAAATAGACCGGTTCAACATTTTGAGGGCCACTCATCTGGCGATGGCGCGTGCGGTGGAAGGTCTGGCCCTGCGTGCAGATTTCTGCCTGGTGGATGGATTGCCTGTCAAGGGGCTTCCTGTGCCGCACCGCGCCATTGTAAAGGGGGACGGCAGGAGCCTTTCCATAGCCGCCGCCAGCGTTCTGGCCAAGGTGACGAGGGACCGCATGATGATGGAAGCGGACGCTTCCTACCCGCAGTATGGTTTTGCAAAACACAAGGGATATGGCACGAAAGCCCATATGGAAGCTCTGCGGCGGCATGGGCCCTGTCCGCTCCATCGCCGCTCGTTTGCGCCGGTTTCACAAATGGAACTGTCCATCCCTGAGCAGGGGTAAGCGGGATACGGCATGGCTGGGAATGTACGGGGAACTGGCTGCGGCCTCCTTCCTGCGTGCGGAAGGGTGCGTTATCCTGAGGAGAAACTGGCGTCCCGTCAGAGGCGGAGAGCTGGACATTGTGTGCCGGGAAGGGGAGTGCCTGGTTTTTGTGGAGGTGAAAACCCGTACGGGGAATGGTTATGGAGGTGCCCGCCGCGCTGTGAATGCCCGTAAAAGGGCGCTGATACGCCGGGGAGCGGCGGAATGGCTTCGCCTGCTTCCGGAACCGGTGAATTCCCGTTACGATGTTGTGGAAGTCCTGTACAGGGAAGGGATGCCTCCGGAATTCAGACATATCCGCGGAGCATTCGGGGCGAAGGATTTGCCCGCTTCATGAAAAGACGGCAGGGAAAGGCGGGAAGGAAACGCGGCGGATACGGAGCTCAGGTCGCGAAGCCCTGCCGCAGCGGACGGGACAATCTCTTCAGCCCCGCATTTCCCCATGCGGATGCAGATGTTTTTCTATGATAATATAGAGGGAGTGGAAACTCAGTCCGCCCGGAGAGCCAGAATGGCCTCCATGAAATCCTGGGGAATATCCATGCGGGCAAGTTCGTCTTGGAGAAGGACGCCATTGGCTCCTGCGTCCAGCATGCGGCGCGCGTCTTCCACGGTGCGGATGCCCCCTGCGGACAGGACAGTGACGGAGGCGGGTATTTCTTCAATGAGTTTCTCCGTGACTGCAGGATTGGCCTGGAGAGTGTGCGGGTCTGCATTGTTGATGCAGATGAATTCCGCTTCCAGATCCATGACGGTTTCAAGCTCCTTCAGGGTATGGACCTCCATCATCACGTCCAATCCCAGCCCGGAAGCCATGCGGTACAGCTCCGACAAATCCTTTGCCGGCAGGGCGGCCGCCACCAGATTGACGGCATCCGCCCCCGAGACGATGGCCTGGCAGATCATGGCGGGATGAATGAACACGTCGCGCGCCATGACGGGAATGGAACTGATTCTGGAAACAGTGGAAACCATGTCCCATGACCCGCCGTATACTTCCGGTTCCACAGCGATGGAAATGCCCTGCGCTCCGCCCTGGAGGAACATGCCGTACATGTGCCGGATATCCTGGGCTGCTTCCCGGAGGCGGAGGGCGGGATGTACCCTGGATATCTCCGGAACTACGGAGAGGCGGGTTTCCCCAAGGTCCACTGCGGTGCGGAATCCCGCGTAGTCGTTCCGCTGGATGGCGGAGGCCCGTAATTTTCCTTCCAGGGGAAGAAGTTTTTTCAAATCGGCGCGTTTGCGCTCCAGAATACTGTTTAAATAATCCATATATTACTTTTTGGGCAGGAAGTAGGAACGTTGTTTTTCGGAGATGGGCAGACCTGCCTGTTCCATGACACACAGCATATCCTCCCAAATCTTTCGCTTTTCTGAAATATCTTCCGTGCGGAGAAGATAACTGGGATTATAAGTAACGCGCACGGGCGTGTTGAAAGCTGTGTGGAAGGTGCCTCTCAGGGCGGAAAGAGGCGTCTCTCCTGACTGGAGGATGCCGCGGGCGGAGATTGCTCCCAGGGCCACCACTACTTTCGGGCGCACCAGCATGATTTCCTCCCGGAGAATGGGCAGGGAAATTTCTATCTCCCGGTCTGTAGGCGGGCGGTTATTGGTAAGCTGCCGGGGGAGGGCCGGGCGGTATTTGACCAGATGGGTCAGATAAATATCGGAACGGGAAAGCCCCATGGCTTTCAGCATGGCGTCCAGCTTTTGTCCGGAAGGCCCGGCCAGGGGAACCCCCTGTTTTTCTTCATACAGGCCGGGGGCGTCCGTTACCATCATGATGTCCGCCCTGGGATTGCCGGAGGAAAACACGGGCGTTTCCCTCAAGGAATCCATGTTCCGGAGCGGCGGCCAGTTAACGACCAGCTCCCGCAGGGAGGACAGTTTTTCTTCCTCCGTTTCACCTTCCAGATCAAAGGAAATATGGCGGGGCACCGGAGCTTCCTCTTCCGTTCTGTGCGGCTGTACTCCGTTGAGGATATCCCGGAGTTCATTGCCGAAGGATGCTTCATCCACGGAATCTGGAGGCATCTGCTCCGGGGTGGGCTGTTGCGGCCGTGTTTCATTTGCGGCAGGCTTGGCGTAAACGGAAGCGGGGAGGGGGCTTCCGGATATCCGGCGCGCGTCCATGACCCATTTTCTCAGGACCATTCTGGCTTCCTCCGTGACGGTGGTTTTCTCCACGCCCCGGGATAGCAGGGAGCGTAGATAATCCAGCGTGAGGTGTTGGGGAAGGCCGGCGGACATGTTCGTTCCAGAGTGTAATCTATTTCCGGATGGATGCAACAGCCCATTCGGTATGTGCCCGTCTGCCGGGTGAAACACCGGGGACTCTTATGGAAGGCCGCCCGGAAGGGAAGGGGAAAGAAGAAAATTCCATAAGAGCTCCCTTCCCGCGTTAGATGCCGTTAAACGGAGGGGAAAGTTTTTTCCCGGTTGGATACGCTTTTCTGGTATGAGCATTATCCAGAATTTGGAAGACAGCGGCAAGGGAGAGGAGCCCTTTTTTCAACCGGGCTTGCGCATCTTTTCCCATAGCGCGTTTCTGCGGCGGGAACATTACCTGGCAGAATCCGGACTTTTCTGGTTTCCCCTTACAAGGGTATGTTCTTACCAACCTCTTCCTGAGCCCTTCATTCTGCCGCATGGAATGGCTGTGAAAGTGCGGATATGGCAGGGGGTCGAGTAGGAATTCGCGTGGAACCTTGAACGGCAAAAGGAAATTCATTCAACGGGAGACGCGTTTTTCTTGCTCATGACGCCTTTGCGGAGTACAGCCCCTGACACTTTTTTCAGGGAATATTTTTGAGGGATTGTGTATTTTTCATGCGTGTAAATTTTTTATTATAAATGAAATATGATAAAAATAAAAAAGTGTGTCGTGTTGTGATAGAAAAAAGTATTTCGGGAAGTATATTATTTGTCATGATATGACAAAAATGCGGCATGTTTTATATATTGTTTATTTTTAGTAATTTATCTTAATAGGTTTTCCTTGTTTGGGAGGGTGTGGGCGGAAAAAAAGGATTGCCAAGGCAGGGATTATTTCGTACCCAAGAGCCGCCGTTGCCGATTTTCCGGCTTCCGCACATGGCCTGAAGGTTTTGCCGGAGTGACTGCCATGTGTATGGCGCCTAACCTCGTACCGCATGAATTTAAGAATAATTGCCACCCTGTCTTGTGCCGTCGCGGCCATGTTTGTCAGCAGCTGTTCGACAAACGGCGCTGTAACCGGCATGGGGAAATCCAGTAGTGACGCTCTTGTTTTGGCCCGTGTAGGTGAAACTGCCCAGGGATTTGTCCAGCCCCTGGCGCCCAGTCGTTCGGCAGCGCCTTCTTCCAAACTTCCCAAGTTGGGGCGCGACAAGCACAAGATGCCGTTTTATCATCCCGCCCAGCGCACCCGTGTAGTGCGCACCACGGCTTATACCCATTCCGAACGCGACCATTTGGCCTACGGCCCCCGGAATGCCGTCGGTACGGCGTTGAAATACACGTCTTCCGTCCGCAGCGCCGCTGCAGACTGGTCCGTTTATCCCTTGGGGACTACTTTCCGCATCAAGGGCCAGCCCTACCTTTATGTTGTTGATGATTACGGAAGCGCCCTGGTCGGCACCGGAACCATTGATATTTACCAGCCCAACAAAAAGCTGATGAAGGAGTGGGGGCGTCGTTATGTGGAACTGACTATCGTCCGCTGGGGAGATCCCGCCAACAGTCTGGAGGTGCTCGGCAGCCGCCGCGGCTATAGGCACTGCCGCGCTATGTATGCGGCCCTGCAGCACCGCGTTTCCAAGGGGTTTTACGCCAAGGCCGACTGACCCATGTTTTCCATTCCGGCGCCGCCATCGCTGCATGGTGGCGCTTTTTTATTTTCCGCCGTGCGGGCGGAGTGGTAATCTGGCGGCATGAATGCGGAAAAACGGGCTTCCATTGTCCAGGAGGAACTCATGTCCCTGTACGGGGCACCGCCCATTCCCCTGGTGCACCGTGACGCTTACACGTTGCTGGTGGCGGTTCTCTTGTCTGCCCAGTGTACGGACAAGCGGGTGAATCTGGTGACCCCTGCTCTGTTTGCCCTGGCCTCCACCCCGGAGGAAATGGCCCGTCAGGACGTGGCGGCGGTCCGGGAAATTGTGAGGCCCTGCGGCCTCTCGGAAAGGAAGGCATCCGCCATCGTGAACCTCAGCCGCATCCTGGTGGAAAAATATGAGGGAAAGGTTCCTTGCGACTTTGCTGCTCTGGAGTCTCTTCCGGGGGTGGGGCATAAAACGGCTTCCGTGGTCATGGTTCAGGCCTTTGGCGTTCCCGCTTTTCCGGTGGATACCCACATTTTCCGCCTTTCACGGCTGTGGGGGCTGAGCACGGGAAAAACGGTGGAAGCCGTGGAACGCGATTTGAAAAGCCTTTTCCCTGAAAAATCGTGGGGAGATCTTCATTTGCGCATGGTTTTGTACGGCCGTGAATATTGCTCTGCGCGGGGGTGCGGGGGGCGTTGCCCCATCTGCAGCCGGCTGGCCCGGGAGAGCGGTTCCGCAGGCGTCTGAATTTTTACAGGGCCTGAAATGAATGCTTGCAAGTCTGAATTTGCATGCTTTAATACACCAGTATCTTTTCGAACAACCATAGAACTTAAATTATGAAGAGCCTTTTTAGACTGGGTTTCCGTTTCGTTGCATCTGCTTCCGTCCTGATGGCTGCGTTTTCTACATCCGCTTTCGCTCAGGAAGCCGCCGAAGCCGTTGCTCCGAAGGAACAGACCATGCTTGACAAATGGATTATCGCCGGTGGTTGGACCATGATTCCGCTTATGCTGGTGGAAGCTTTCATTATTTTCCTGGTGATTTACAACATGGTAGCCCTGAAAAAGGAGAAATTCTGCCCGGAAGACCTCAAGGTGACCCTGTTGCAGCTGATGGCCGAATGCCGCATCCGGTCCGCCATTGAAGTGGCTGCCGGCAGCCCCACCTATCTGGGGCGTCTGGTTGCCTACGCTCTGCCGAACGTGGACGCCACCCGTCCGGAGGATCTTGGCAAAGATGCTATTGAAGACGCCATAGCCGACTTCACGGCCAATGAAAGCCGTTCCGTATTCAAGTGGATCAACATGCTGGCTCTTGCTGCGCAGATTTCCCCCATGCTCGGTCTGTTCGGCACGGTGCAGGGGATGGTGGGCGCGTTCGGTACGCTGGCTACCGCCGGCCAGGCGGACCCCACCCAGTTGGCCGGTGATATTTCCGTGGCTCTTCTGACGACGTTCTGGGGGTTGATCAACGCCATCATCGCTACTCCGTTCTTCTTCTTCCAGAAGAGTATCGCCAACGCCCATGTTGCCGAATGCGTAGGTACTGTGCAGGAAATGGTGAACACCTCCATCAATGTGGTGAACGCCGAAGCCCAGCTTGCCCGCATTCCCGAAGGCCTGGCCTGATTGCCGGAACAGACGGTCCGGCCCGGATGCGTCCGCTTAGTCGGAACCGGGCCGGAGAACCTCAACAAAATGTAGCTTATGGGTAAGAAAAAAGCTAATGTGGCGCCTGCAGAAGAAAATGGGGAAATGGATATGTCCCCCATGATCGACATGGTTTTCCTCCTGTTGATTTTCTTCGTGGTGAACGCTACGGCCATTACCGTTAAAAAGGATAAGAACATTCAGATGCCCACGGCCAGCAGCTCCGGTGAAGTGAAATCCGCCAACGGCTGCATTGTGGTGAATGTTTATGGGGAAGGAGAGGGTAAGCGGCCGCCCGGCGTCGATCCCAGCGTTCTCTGGTCCTCCGACGTAGGCACCCCGCTCAATTCCTTTGATGAACTCAAGGAATACATCAAAAACCTTGCGGAACGCTTCAAGGACAAGCAGGATTTTGAAACGCGCCTCTATCTGCGCGGTGACCAGCAGGCTCTGTTCAAAGGCTCCCGGGAAGTAATCCGCGCGGCTGCGGAATGCGGCGTAGTCAAAGTGATCTTTGCCGTACTGCCTGCCAAAAATTCCTCTCCTGCAACCAAGGCTGAATAACATTACGCGCTATGGCAAGACATAAAAAACTGGAAACGGTTGAAGATGAAGATCCTAAGCTGGATATTTCCTCTCTCATCGACGTGTGTTTCCTTCTGCTGATTTACTTCATTGTAGCGACCTCTCTGATTCAGGAACGCAAATTGGATATGTCCATGCCAGGACAGTCCGTGAGCGAAAATGCCTCCCAGATTGAGCCGGCGCTGATCCGCATTATCAAGGACGGCACCATTTACTGGGGCAAGGACAACAGCCTGATGATTGACAATGACATGAACAACCACAACCTGGCGACGCTCGTCCAGCAGCTGGAAGCCAAAAAACAGGAGGCCAGCGCTGTAGGCACCAAGCCGGTAGTGCAGTTGTGGGTGGAAGGGGATGTTCCCCACCAGCGCGTTATTGACGTCATGAACGCGTTGACGGAGGCCGGGATTACAACCGTAGCTCTGACCGACCTTAAGGACAGTTAAAAGAAAATTACCTTTATTTTTTTCATTGACTCTCAGCTTCCGCTTCCTCCAAAAGGAGCGGAAGCTTTTTTGTTATTGACGGGAGAAACGGAGGCCCGCATACGGCAGCATTTTACGGTAAGGGGGGAAGCCCTGTAGAGAAATCCGGAGCCGGGCCATGACCTTTTTTGTTGTACGGTAAATGTTCTGGAGGGGATATGCGGTTTTGGCTGGAGCAATACTTCTTTCATAGCCCGGCGCGGAATCCGTTGTTCCCTTTTGTGAAACCGCAGGTAGCGGACGGATAGCTGTGAAGTCTGTCCGGGAATGAAGTTTCAGGAGAAATGTTGCCGTCTTTTTCCAGTATTGCATTCCGTGTGTGGCTGGGAGGAGGACAGGCAGTCGGGAGATTCGGATTCGGGAGAGTGTTGGATGGGCCGGCTTCAGAAAACCTGTGCATTCACGGGAGGAATGGAAAAAGTATATTGGAAGGAGGGTGCAGCCGAGCGGGAAGCAAAGCGGCTCGAAACCTTTATCTTATTGTACAGTAACAGGAAGTCCTTGTTGATGATTTCCGGGAAGTGATATTGTTATCAGGAAGTACGGGGGAGGAAGTATTTTTTTTCCGTCCCTTCTGTGGGGGGGATAGCTGTTTTTTCATTTGGAAAGACGGAGGCGTTAATTCCGCTCCGTTTTTCATGATATTCCCTTTCAACTCGCGGATGGGATTGCATGTTGAAAAAGGAGAACTGAGAGGGGAGGGGATGGCTGTTGCCGGGGAGAAGGCCGGCATGGCTGCGGATGCCGGAAAAATGGAATTCCGGTTGGACTGACGATCTGTTTGCGCCATGTCAAATGTGCCTCTGGCATCCTGACAGACGGGAGCCGAGGCTCCTTAAGGGTATGATGGAATAGTGGGCCGTGTTCCACCGAAAAACTTTTGAAAGCGGAAAGCGTGCATTCCTTTGGCCGCAGAGTGTGTAGCGGGGTATTGAAAAAGCAGTATTTTTCCGGCCGGGCGGCGCAGACCTGTTCCAACTCCGGATAGACGGGGGATGTAAGAACTTTCTTGCAAGGATGACTAAAAAGGCAAAACTTTCTTCTTTAGAGTTTGACTCATCCTGTTAAAATGACGCAATCCATTACAGATAGGTGTATTCCGTGTATTTGCACAGATATTGCGCCTGTTTTATTATCTCTTCTGTTTCAACGAATTTTAAACACATGATCAAATCAAACTATACTACTGCACTGGCTGCAGGCCTGGTTTCCGTGCTGAGTATCGGGGCGGTTCTTCCATCCGGCGCCCAGCATGGCCCGCGCGATTACCAGCGCACGGCCCTGACGGCCATTAAGGAAGGGAAGTGGCAGGAAGCCCTGGATGCCGTGGATCGCTGCATCCGCGTTTATGAACCCCGTATCAAGATGCTGGGGCTGGATGACGGCTTCGGCTGGTTCTATTACCAGAAGGGCGTCTGTCTGGCCCAGCTGAAGAATTACAAGGAGGCTGTGGAAGCGTTCAAGGCTTGTTACACCAAGTTTCCGAGCGCTAAAAACCAGCTCGTGAAAATGGCCCTGTTCCGGGAAGGGGAAAACTACTGCCGTCTTGGGGATTTTGCCAAGGGTGCGGAGCTGCTGGAAAAATTCCTGAAAGAATACCGCAGCGATCCTGTCGCCAGAAACGTCAATGCTGGCGAAGTGCAGGGGCTTCTGGCCCAATGCTATTTCAAGATGTCCCCGCCTGCTTTTGAAAAAGGGATGGAAAACCTTACCTCTTGCGTCACGTCACGCTACAAGGGCCGCCGCATTACGGATGCCGTTATTACCAATGGCTTTCTGGCGATGGTGGATGCCGCCATTAAGACCGGCAAATGCAGTGAGACGGTGAAGTTTGTGGAAAACTACCCTTCCGTGATGAATATCAGTCCCACGCGTGTGGCTTTGTACACCCCGCGGCTGGTGAGCTACGTTGCGGAAGTGCTGGAGAAATCCCGTTCCCTGCTTCAGGATGGAAAGCAGAAAGAGTCTGAAGATTATGCTTCCCTGGCGATGGTGCTGATGGGTCTTCTTCCCGATCAGTCCGGAGTAATGGCGGATGCCAATTATTCCCTGGATCGTCTGGGCCGTGCCAACGGGGCCGTGCCTGGCGTGACGGATTTTTCCCATACGCTGGACAGAGCGAAGGTGACGGCCCTGATCGACCAGTTCAACAAGATGAAGGAGGAAGGAAAGGTCATGGACGCCTTCACGTTCAGCTTTATGGGCAACCAGGCCCTGGTGCATGGTTCCCAAAGGGTTGCCCGCGCCGCCTACCAGCTTATCAATGAATCCTACCCGGATGCTCCGGGCAGGGAGGATAACCTGTATTATCTGGCGATGACCACCTGGCAGCTGGGAGAAGCGGACAAGGGAGGCGAGCTTGTGGCGCAGCACCTGAAGGAATTCCCCAATTCCAAGTATGCCCCCATGCTTAATACGCTGTCTTTGGAAGGGCTTCTGAAGGAAAAGAAATTCGATCTCTGCGTTCAGCAGGCGGACAAGGTCATGGAGTTGCATAAGGATGACCCCACCCATAAGTTCTATGAACTGGCCCTGTACTGCAAAGGAGCCTCCCTGTTCAACCTGGGGGCTGCCGACGCCTCCCGTTATAAGGAAGCGGTGCCGGTGCTGGAACGCTTCGTGAAGGAATACCGTGACAGCACTTATCTGAAAACGGCCATGTACCTTCTTGGTGAAACCTACACGAACCTGGGCAATACGGATGAAGCCATCCGGTCCTTTACCAATTACATTGCCCGTTTCCCGGACAAGGGGGAGGCCAATATGGCCGCCGTCTTGTATGACCGGGCCTTCAACTACCTGAACCGCAAGAACTCCGGAGACGAAGAGCTTGCCGCGAAAGATGCGAAGGAAATTGTGGACAATTTCAAGGACCACCGCCTGTTCCCGTATGCCAACAATCTGCTGGCTAATCTGTATGCCGGCAGCAAGGAACATGAGCAGGAAGCGGAAGGCTATTTCCTGGCCGCTCTGGAGTCCGCCAAGAAGCTGGGCGACAAGCGTCCCGCTGCGGAAGCCGTGTACAACCTGTTTATTAACGCTACCAAGAAGCCTCTTCCGGTAGAACCGAAGGAAGCCGTGGAAACGGCCAGGACGGCGCGCCGGGACGAGGTCAAGAAATGGTATGACGAGTACTGGAAAGACAGCGACCAGCCCGGCAGCCGCTACAGCCTCCAGCTGGCTGCCGCCGCCATGGACTTCTTTAAGGATGACAAGGAGATGTTTGACCCGGCATCCGTCAAGATGCAGGAAATTATTGTGAGGGAAGGCAAGAAGGACGATCCCAAGATGACCGTTCTTCTGGAAGAAGCCGTCAATTCCTATACCAAGACGTACATGGCCGGCAATCAGGCCCTGGGCCGCAATCTGGATGCCAATGCCATGCGCAACCACTTCTACCGGTTCCCCGGCGTGGACAATGATAAAGACAAGACGCTGAGCGCCATGCTTCGCATGGCCGTTATTGCCCAGACTCAGGAACGGTATGAAAAGGCTCCTGTGGAGACGGACGAACAGCGTGCCGAGAAAGCCGCCCTGGAAGGTCTGGTCAAGCAGCTCTTCGTGGAGCTGAAGCGCGACTTCAAGCCTTCCGATCTGCCCCCGTACACGCTTGTGAAGCTTGGCATGCACCTGGCCGGCACTTCCCAGCCTGAAGAAAGCATCTCCTACTTTGATGAAATCCTGGACCCGTCGGAACCTGACCCGGTGCGTAAGAAGGCCCGCATCAACGGCATGTCCAAGTACCGCAAGAATGCGGTCTTCGGGAAAGCCGTAGCTCTGGGGCGCAGCAAGGATAACGCCAAGGTGGACACCGCCATCAAGATGATGAGGGATGAACTGAGCAAGGAAGAATCCAGCTCCAACCCGGACCGCAAGGCCATGGAAGACGCCCAGTACAATCTGGTCAAGTTCACTTCCGCCCGCCAGGACTGGCCGGCCGTCATTGCCGCTGCCGACAAGTACCGCGAAAACAAGACCTATAAGAAGAATCTGCCGGAAGTCCTCTATCTGCAGGGTGAAGCCTACCTGAAGCAGAATGAGCTGGACAAGGCGTTGATTAACTTCATGAACATCACGGGTACGTACAAGGGGCTCGTGAAGTGGTCCGCCCCCGCCGTGCTGGCGCAGATGGATACGCTGTGGAAGAGGAATACGATGTCCCAGGGTGCGGGCAAGCAGCCTTCCGACAGGTACGTTGCCTGGAAGGCCGGCAGCCAGTACGTGCAGTTGCTGGATACTCCCGCCAACCGCAAGAAGATGACGGCGGAGGACAGCGCCCTGGTCAATGAGGTGAAGGATAAGACGGCCAAGTTCGGTTCCGATCCAGCCGTCAGCCAGGAACGGGCGGACATTGCCGCCTATGAAGCAGCCGTCCGCGCCGCCAAGGGCCAGAAATAATAACAAGAGGTTTAGTAATCAATCATATGAAAGCACTTTCAGTAATAATGGTATTGGCCGGACTGTCCTCCCTGGTTCCGTCCATGGCCCAGAATGCCCAGAATCCCCAGCGCCTGCGCGCCAGAGTTGCCGCACCGACCATCAAGAATGGCCGTCCGACGGATATCTACATTCTTTCCTCCAATGGACCCACGGTCCAGTTTGTGGAGAGCAGGGAATCCCAGGAAGTCCTTCAGCAGATGGCCAGCGCCTTCAAGACGCTGTATATTTTTGAAACGGACGACTTTGTGGATGCCAAGGTGGCTATGGAAAACCGGAAGTACCAGGAAGCCCGCAACAAATTCCACGCTCTGGTGAATAAGTATGCCTCAACGCTTTCCATCAAGGACAGCCTGTCCGCCCGGGCGGCCGTCTATGAACTGGAGTGCGCCATGCGCATGATGGATTGGGCTGGAGTCAAAGGGTTGGCGGCCAAGTTTCCCGTCAGAGGGGCCAATTTGTCCCCTTCCGCCCAGAATGACTTGGAGGTGGCAAAAATCATGGCCTTGATTCCAGATAAGGACTGGAACGGCGTGAAAAGCCGTGCCGGTTCTTTCCTGGCAACCAAAAAGAATGCCACCCGCCTCCAGCAGGCGCGGATGAAATATGCCCTGGGTGCGGCCGCCATGGTGGCCCAGGATTGGAACAAGGCGCTGGATTATTTTGCGGAAGCCCTGGTTTTGTTGCATGGTTCCGATGAAGAACTGGCGTCTGCCTGCGTGGCCCGCTCCCTGGATGCCTACCTGCGCATGCCGGATGTTGTCAAATTCTTTGAGAATCCCGTCGTCTCATCTGCCGTGGAATCCAGGAAGAATAATCCCGAAGCTGTGATTCCGGATTCACGGCTGAAGTCCCGTCCCGTTCCTGTCAAGGAAGCGGCTGCCCTGTACCGTTTGCATGAACTGATGTTCCCGGACAGGAAGCTGCCGGCCAAGTATGACGGTTTTGCGGTTTCCTACAAGCATCCGGCCGCTGTTGCTCCCGCCAAGGCTCCTGACCAGGCTCCCGCACAGCCGCAGAAAAAGCAGTAATAAAGCTTCGCGGCAGGTTGTTCGCCGGCCGATATTTCTTTAATAAGGGCCGTCTCCCCGTAAGGGGGGAGACGGCCCTTGTGTTGAGTTTTTCTTGTTTCTGCAGGCAGAAGCCTCTCCCGGTGTATCCCGGAAAGGAAACAGCGCCGGAGCAAAGGAGAACATGAATAGCTCATCAGGTTGAGGCGTGCGTCTCCCTGAAGGCTTGAAACGGATTTCTTCAGTCCCGTTTCCTGAATTGACAGGAAAATATATCAAAGATCTTGGAACGTCCGGGAAAACGGTATTAAGCCGCTGTAGGCCGGGAACAGGGAACTAAGCGGTGCAGCAGGACGGAGGGAGGGGAAACAGCCGGCATCTCAGTTGCGGCATTAAAAATGCTTGTGCCTTCGCGACGGCATTCGCGGGAGTTCGGAGGGAAAAGCTGTTCTACCCCAGGGGAAGACCGCCGGAGGCGGGCGTGGAGAAGGGAGTTACTGCAGAACGGGAGCTTTTTTTACTTCTTCCATCCATTTCCTATACAGTTCCGGAGAAATCTCGGAAGGCTTGATTTCCGAACGTTCACCCCAGAAAACAGCCGTGTGGAGGATGGGAATGCCGGAAGCCTCCAGATGGCGGTCAATCGCCGCCTTGTGCTCCAGAACGGCATCTTTTTCCAATCCGTGTACCACACCCATGATTTGCGCTCCTCCAAAAACATCTCCGCCTGTTCTCCAATAACAATGGGTCATGCAGATGTGGCGCCCGCATTCCGCTCCAGCCCGGATTTCCATGCCGGAGGGAACCGTCCAATGGAACAGTCCGTTGTATTTGGTAACGGGGCCGTCGTCCGTTTTGGCTCTCACATGTTCCAGAAAAGTGGCGAAACGGCCGATGACCTGCTTCCGGTCCAGTTCTTCCGCCGTACGGCAGTATTCTTCCGTTTCCAATCCTGCCCGGGCGGCACGGAGGGACCAGGGATCTTCCACCATTTCCTCAGGCCTGAGCTGTTCCTTGACGGAGAGGAGCACCTTCCATTCCAGTTCTGAAAGAGATACGGTTTTCGTTTCCTGCATGGGGGCCGGTTCCGGAGTTTTTTCTCCGGGCCTGAGTCCCCTGCGGCGCATGTGCCCCACCCCCAGCGCAAAGACGCCGCGTGCCGGCAGCAGAACATAACCGTCTGCGCCGATATGGCGTTTCAGGATGCCGCAGTGTTCCTCCGGCGTACCGCACCCCACGGGCACCTTGACCGTGGTCCAGAGCCTGTAGTTGGCGCCGGGGTTGGCCGCATCCGTATTGCGGAGCACCACATGGCCCGTAAAAGGGTCCAGCTCCTTCATCCAGTCAAAAGCGGCATCCAGTTTTTCCTCCGGCAGGGACCAGGCCACCAGGGCTCCCTGGGCCAGCTTGGTCGCCAGCAGCGTCTGGCGCACGCGGCGCACTACTCCGGCCTCCATCATGGCTTTCAGCCGCTGGATAACCACCGGAACAGGATGTCCGCATTGTTCGGAAATGGCGTGGAAGGGCAGGCGGCGGAACCCTTTGATGCGGTCTTCCGCCACCAGCAGAATGTCCGTGTTGACGGGGTCGTTGGGGGAAGTGGGGATGTTGTTCATGGCGGCGTAAAAAAGGCCGGGCGAGGGTATCGCCCGGCCCGGAAAGCCGGATTTGATTTTCAGGCTATTGCCCGGACTGGTAGAGGGGTTTGTTGTCGTACCGGGCGTCGTAAATGGCGAAGGATTCGCGGTGCTGGTTGTGGTCGCCCCGGAAAATCAGCCTTCCGCTGTGCTGGCGTTCCAGTTCCATGAGCAGGCTGGCGTCTTCATTCTTGAAACGGGAGAGCACTTCCGAGTTGACGACGATAACCATGTCTCCGATGGTGTCCCGGTATTTCTGGATGCAGGCGTAAATTTGCCGCTGAATTTCCACGCTCATGGTCATCACGGACTTGACGCGGCCCCTGCCTCCGCAGTACGGGCATGGATCATGAACGGATTCCCGGAGGCTCTCGTTGAGCCGCTGGCGCGTCATTTCCATCAGGCCGATGGGGGTGATCTGCAGTACCTGGGTTTTTGCCTTGTCCCGTTTCAGGCGGTCCTTCATGGCCTTATAAACGGCCTGCTGGTCCTTCCTGTGGCGCATGTCGATAAAGTCCACCACTACCAGACCGCCGATGTTGCGCAGGCGAAGCTGGCGGGCGATTTCATAGGCGGCTTCCAGATTGGTATCCAGAATGGTCTTGTCCAGATCCTTGGTGCCCTTGTTGCGTCCGGTGTTGACGTCAATGGCGATCAGCGCCTCCGTTTCGTCAATCACCAGGTAGCCTCCGCAGGGCAGGAGCACCTGGCGCTGGAAAGCTTCATTGATTTGTTTTTCAATTCCCAGTTCTTCAAAGATAGGCGTGCGCACGGGGAAGTGCTGGATGTGGCGCTTGGCGCGGCGCGAGATTTTTCCGGCAATGGCGCGCATGTGTTCCGTGGTTTCCGCGTTGTCGCAGATGATGTTGTCTACGGTGTCCGTAAGGAAATCCCGTGCCGTGCGTTCAATCAGGTCCGGTTCCTTGTACACGCAGACGGGGGCCGGATTGGCCTCCTTCTTTTCTTCCACGCTGTACCATTGTTCCAGCAGCATGGCGAGGTCGCGGACAAAGTGGCGGTAGCGCTGGCCTTGGGCCACCGTGCGCATGATGATGCCCATTCCGTCCGGAACATTCAGTTTCTGCATGATCTGGCGCAGGCGCAGGCGCTCTTTGGGGTCTTCAATTTTACGGGAGATGCCGAACTGGTCCGTAAAAGGCATCAGGACCAGGTAGCGTCCCGCCAGGGATACGTTCGTTGTGACACGGGGACCCTTGGTGCCGATCGGTCCTTTGGTGACCTGCACCATGATTTCAGAGCCGATGGGATAGATGTCCGGGATGTCTTTGGACGTGATTTTGCGCTGCTGTTTTTTCGGACGGCCTTCGCGTTCGATTTCTTCCAGGCTGGAGTCCAGTGCAGCGGGAAGCGCGTCCCAGAAGTGCAGAAAGGCGTTTTTTTCCTGCCCGATGTCCACGAACATGGCTTTGAGGCCCGGTTCGATGTTCTTGACGCGGCCTTTGAAAATGCCGCCTACGATGTTGTCTTCGCCTTCGCGCTCGATGGTGTATTCTTCCAATACGCCGTTTTCCAGAAGGGCTACGCGGCGTTCGAGCTTTTCGGCATTGATGATGATAGTGGAGCCTTCCATGGGATCGCAGGATCCGAAGCCGAAGGCCCGTTTGATTTTTTTAAGCATTTTTGTAAACACGGGGTGAGAATAAGCTAGGGTGTGCTATTGCCCGTAATGTTTCCGGTGGGCCGTCTCCCGTCAGGAGCGGCTGGAGTTGAAGCTGTAGGGATGGCCGGAAAGGAATCATGCAGGCAGTTGCGTTGATGTGATGCGGCAGTACGGCAGACGCAGGGCCGGAGCGCTTGCTCCGGAGATTCCGTCTTTAGTCTTCCGCATCAGTAACATTAGTGAAGAAGTCCAGTTCCTGGAGGGCTTTCCCGGTACCTTCCGCAACAGCGCTCAGAGGGTCTTCCGCAATGTGGATGGGCAGTCCCGTCTGTTCATGCAGGAGCTGATCCAGACCGCGCAGCAGAGCGCCTCCTCCAGCCAGAACAATCCCCCGGTCCACAAGGTCGGCGGCCAGTTCAGGGGGGCAGCGTTCCAAAGTCGTCCGCACGGCGTCAACAATCGTGTTGAGCTGTTCCGTGAGCGCTTCACGCACTTCTTCCGATCGAATCGTCACTGTCTTGGGCAGGCCCGCGACTAGGTCGCGGCCCTTGACCTCGATAGAGAGTTCCTGAGGCAGGGGATAGGCGGAGCCGATACGGATTTTGATGTCTTCGGCAGTACGTTCCCCGACCATGAGATTGTAGGTTCTCCTCATGTAGGAGATGATGGCGTCGTCCAGTTCATCCCCGGCGCAGCGGACGGAACGGCTGTAAACGATGCCGGAAAGGGAAATAAGCGCCACTTCCGTCGTGCCGCCGCCGATGTCCACAATCATGTTGCCCGCAGCTTCCTGAACCGGAAGGCCCACACCGATGGCGGCGGCCATGGGTTCTTCAATCAGATGCACGCGGCGGGCTCCGGCCGCTTCCGCGGATTCCTTGACGGCCCTGCGTTCCACTTCCGTAATGCCGGAGGGGATGGCGATGAGCACGCGCGGCTTGATCAGGTAGTACCTGGCCGTGGCTTTTTTGATGAAGTAGCGGAGCATTTCCTCCGTGATGTAGAAGTCGGCGATGACGCCGTCCTTCAACGGCCGGATGGCCGTGACGGAGCCGGGGGTGCGGCCCAGCATGCGCTTGGCTTCGTCTCCCACGGCCAGAACCTTGTCCCCCTTGACGGCGACGACCGAAGGCTCGCGCAAAACGATGCCCTGGTCCTTGACGTTGACCAGGGTGTTGGCGGTGCCCAGGTCAATGCCAATGTCATAGGAGAAAAGTTTGACAATTTTCTGAAAGAAAGATGACATAAAAAACTAGTGGATAAAGGCATAGCCCTGAGACAGCCGGTGGAGGAACGCCTCGCTTTTTCCTTTTCACGGGACTGAAAACCTGGCACTCGGACCGGGGCTGCGGGATAATCCCGTACAGGGCGAGTCGACTATGAAAAAACATGCCTTCCAGGTCAAGCGGAAGATGCCGGATGACATATGTATTTGCATTATACGCAAGGATGTATTATATGAATGAAAGATGGCGCCGGGGGAGCTCCGTATATTAATTTTGCATTCCCCTATTCCATGATGAAAGTCACTACCATTCTCATAACGGCGGCATGTCTGGCCGGCTCTTTTTCCCTTTATGCCGATGCGGTTTCCGATCAGGAGGAGGCCGCTTCATCTACGGGAGCCTATTCCGTGGCAGGGGCTCTTCGCCTGCCGGAGAACGTAACGAAAAGGGACGTTTACGGCATGAATGTGGGCTGGAAACTGTTCAAGGGAGAGAAGGCGCCGGAGGAAGCGGCCAGCCCGGATGTTGACGATTCCTCCTGGGAGTCCGTCAACCTCCCCAACGGCATTGAGCTTCTTCCGGAAGAGGCCAGCGGCTGTTCCAACTACCAGGGGCCGGTATGGTACCGGAAAACATTTATTCCTCCCTCCCGGCTGGAGGGAAGGAGAAACACCCTGTATTTTGAGGGCATCATGGGAAAGAGCGAGGTCTGGGTGAATGGGGAGAAGGCCGCGGAGCATTTCGGCGGATATCTTCCCGTGATTGTCAATCTGGACAAGTGGCTGAAACCGGGACAAAAGAATGTCATCGCCGTGAAGGCGGACAATTCCAACGACGCTTCCTATCCCCCCGGCAAACCCCAGGAAGGCCTGGATTTTTCCTATTTTGGCGGTATTTACCGGGATGTGTACCTCATTTCCTCCGGACCCGTGCATATCACGGACCCGAACGAGGCCGGAACCGTGGCCGGGGGGGGAGTTTTTTTCCGGACGGAATTTCTTGATCCCCGCACCCGCAAGGGCAAGGTGGGGGTGAAGGTTCAGGTGGTCAACCAGACAGACAAGGAACGACAGGTGCGCGTGCAGGCGGTGATGACGGACCCCAAGGGGGTGGATCCTGCCGGGGAGACGGTTCCGCTGACTATTCCTCCACATTCCACGGGTGAAGTGGATATTCCTCTTGTGCTTTCCAACGTGAAACCGTGGTCTCCGGACAATCCCGATTTGTACACGTTGAGCGTGGAAGTATGGGACGCTGCTGGAGGGGACCATTCCAAAAATCCGGCCCATTTGCTGGACAACCGTTCCATAAGGGTGGGTGTCCGGACGGTGGAAATTACGGAAAAGGGGCTGGTGCTCAATGGATCCCTGTTTCCTGAAAAGCTGATTGGCGGCAACAGGCACCAGGATTTTGCCCGGCTTGGGAATGCAGTGCCCAACAACCTGCAATGGCAGGATGCCGTGAAGTTGAGGAAGGCAGGCATGCGCGTGATCCGGAGCGCCCATTATCCGCAGGATCCGGCTTTCATGGACGCCTGCGACCGTCTGGGCCTTTTCGTCATCGTCGCCACGCCGGGCTGGCAGTTCTGGGGCAGCGGCCCTTTTGCGGACCGGGTGTATGACGATATCCGCCAGATGGTGCGCCGGGACAGGAACCATCCCTCCGTGATGATGTGGGAACCTATTTTGAATGAAACTCATTACCCGGCGGATTTCGCCAAAAAGGCCCGCGACCTGGTGCATGAGGAATATCCGTACAAGGGATGCTACACCGCTTGCGACGCGGTGGCTCAGGGCAGCCAGCATTATGAAGTTCTGTATGCCCACCCGGTTACGGGGGACAAACACTGGTCCATCAAGGAACGGAAGAACAGCAAACCGTATTTCACCCGTGAATTCGGTGATAACGTGGATACCTGGTCCGCCCACAACTCCACCTCCCGTGTAGCCCGTCACTGGGGTGAAGCTCCCATGATGGTGCAGGCCCTTCACTACCTCAAGACCTCGTTCCCATATACGACGTACGATACGCTGAACGCCGCTCCGGCCTATCATTTCGGCGGCTGCCTGTGGCATCCTTTCGACCATCAGCGCGGTTACCATCCGGCTCCCTTCTACGGCGGTATTCTGGATGCTTTCAGGCAGCCCAAAACCTCCTATTACGCATTTATGTCCCAGCGTCCCCAGAAGACGCGCAACGGGTTGGGTTCCGGCCCTGTGGTGCACATCGCCAATGAATGCACTCCCTTTTCTCCGGAAGACGTGACGGTGTTTTCCAATTGTGATTCCGTTCGCCTGAGTGTCAACGGAGGGCCCCCGGTGGAAAAGAAGGTGGCGTCCTGTCCCGGAGGCCTCAAGCGCGTGCCCGTCGTGTTCCCTAAAGCCTGGGATTTCATGGAAAACAAGAAGCTTGCCCGAGCAGGCAAGGAGGGAGCGGTGAAACTGGTGGCGGAAGGCCTGATAGGCGGCAAGGTGGTGACCAGGCATGAAGTCCGCCCGGCCCGGAGGGCGGAGAAAATCCGGTTGACTCTGGACCGGGAAGATGGAGTGGATTTGTACGCCAACGGTTCCGATGTGTTTGCCGTGGTGGCGGAGGTTACGGATGGCCACGGAACAGTGAAGCGCCTGAATGATGAGGAGATTGTCTTTTCCGTGGAAGGCCCCGCCGAGCTGCTGACGGATTCCCCGGACGGCACGCTGACCCAGTCCGTTAAATGGGGGTCCGCTCCGGCCCTGGTGCGCCTGGGGGCAACACCCGGCACGGTGACGGTGAGAGCCTCCGTGAAGCATCCCGGTTCTCAAAAGCCCGTTTCCGGCGTCATAAGGTTTGACACGAAGGCTCCCGGGTTGAAAATGCTCTTTACGGAAGACGCCGCAGGCAGCGCGAAGAAGGTTGCCGGTACGCCGTCTTCCTCCGAGGCTCCTGCCTCCGAACGGGAGAAATCCCTTCAGATGGAGCTGGAAAAAGTGCGCCATGAACTGAACAGGTTGCGCAATGAAAAAGTGAGCGCCCAGCAAACCCACTTCGAATAATCGGAATACGCCAATGATGCTAAAGGAAAAAATCGTCCGTTTCTGTTTGCTCCTGCTCCGGCTGGGGATGGGGGGCTTTTTCCTTTTTGTCGCGGCGCGCAAGCTGCTTCATCTGGACCAGCTTCAGGAGACGATCGACCGTTTCGCCATTTTCCCGGAGGCCTGGGGACATCCTCTGGCCTGCCTGGGAGTGTCGTGCGAGATTGCGGTTGGCCTGGGGCTTCTGTTCCGCAGAACCTGCGCCGGGGCCGCGCTGCTGGGCAGTGCGCTTACGTTCACATTCGTGGCGTTGTTCGTCCAGAGCTGGGCCAGGGGGCTTTCCCTCTCCTGCAACTGCATCGGTGTGGAGAGGGTGGTAACCAGCTATCCCTTTGAAGTGGCTTGGAGACTGGTCCTCTTTTTCCTCATGCTGATTCTCCTGTGGGATTCCTGCCGGAAGGGAAAAACGTACTTTAATGTGACCCGGCTGGATTTCAGTGAAATGTGACCGGGAGAAAGAGTTCCGGCCGGTTTCCGGCCTGTAATGGTTTCCGGGAAAATATTCCGGAAAAGGAAGCCAGGGGCCGGTGAACAGGAAGCACCGCCGGGAAGCGGAGAATGACCGTATGAGGACGCAGGATGCCTGCAGGGAGTAGTTCCGCCCCTGCTTCAAAGGGGAGATGCGGCCTGAATGCTGCCGCATGGGGGCATGCCGGGGGAAATTGACGCTTTTGTGCGCCTTCCCCCGGGCAGGACGGTTCATGTCCTCATTTTGTCAGCAATGCTGCCGTCCGTTCCGTATTACAGCTTGTGCCCGAAAGAGTCTCCCGGCATCAGGGATTTGACCAATTCCAGCAGCAGCTTGATTGTATTTTCCACATCTGTCAGAGAGGCCGTTTCCACCGGGGAGTGCATATAGCGCAGGGGGACGGACACCAGCGCGGAGGCTACGCCGTCGCGGGAGATGTAGATACTGTCCGTATCCGTTCCGGTGCGACGTCCGGCGGCTTCATGCTGGAGGGGTATTTTGTTCTTGTCCGCCACGATTTCCAGACGGGCCACCAGATTGGGATGGTTGGCCGTGCCGTGGATGACCGCAGGGCCGCCGCCAAGCCTGATATCGCCAAATTTGCCCTTGTCCAGTCCGGGCGAGTCCGTGGCATGAGTCACGTCTATGCAGATAGCCGCATCCGGGCGCAGGCGGTGGGTAATCATTCCCGCGCCAATGCAGCCCACTTCTTCCTGCACGGCATTGACGAGCACCACGTTCCAGGAGACGGGCTTTTTCAGCTTGCACAGCTTGCGGGCTATTTCCGACAGGATGAAGCCGCTCAGCCGGTTGTCCAGAGCCCGGCATACCAGCTTGTTTTCATTCATCAGCATGGGGCCGTCGCAGTAAACGCCCACATGGCCCACGCGCAAACCGAGTTCCGCTACTTCCTTGTCGGAGGAGGCGCCTACATCAACGTAAATTTCCCAGATTTTGGGTTCCTTCTCTCCGGGTTCCCGCAAGTGGATGGCCGTGTTTCCGGTCACCCCCATCACTTCTCCCTGGGAACCCAGGAAGCGCACGCGGCGCCCCCGTGCGATGGCCGTATCCGTGCCGCCTACGCGTTCCACATACAGGAAGCCGTCCTTGGTGATATGGCGGATCATGAAGCCGATTTCATCCGCGTGGGCTTCAATCATCAATGTGGGGGCTTCTTCCGCGTCCGCGTGGAAGACGGCCCAGGTATTGCCGTAAGTGTCGCACTGGACGTCTTCCGTATATTTGCGCAGTTCGTCCGCCCAGATGCGCTGGGCATCTATTTCAAAGCCGGAAGGGCTGGGGGTTTCCAGAAGTTCCGTTAAGAATTCAAGGCTGTCGTCGCTAATCTTCATGGCTTTTGTATAGCACCGTTCCGGAATGCGCTCAACAGGAAAGCACGGCTCCTGCGGGGGAGCTTTTTTGAAGGTGGGGGATAAAAAGCCCCGACTGCACAGGGCGCAGACGGGGGCTGACCGGGGGCTAGGACTGTTTGTCCGGAGAGAGCCCCGCGAGGACATCCTGCTTGTCCATGATATAACCGGTGTCCGGATCGTGGTACTGCGTGGAGTAAACGGATGTTCTGGCGCTCCCGTACGGGTCCGTTTCCTTCGCGACGGGGAGGCGGTTGACCAGGGAAGGGAAGCACTGCTCCACCAGTTCAAAGGCAGTGACGGGTTCCGGCACCAGATTTACGGAAAAGATGCCGCACTCCCATGCTTTTTCCACATCCCTGACCAGGCGGTGCATGGGATAAAGCTGGTGGCGTTCCAGCAGGGCTACGTCCAGCTCTTCCGTCCCTTCCGGAACTGCTGCCAGCAGATCCGCCACACTCATGCCTGCTCCCGTTCCGGTGACTTCCGGAAGGTAAACGTTCAGCACGCGGCCGAACCGGAGGTTGATGAAATCTTTCAGCTCTACCAGAGCCGCCAGCCATTCGTCCTCCGTTTCACGGAGCAAGGGAGAAAGTTCATTTCCCGTTTCCGGCTGGGTGTCAATGCTGGTGATGTAGGTCACCCGTTCCGCCTTCACCTCATGCAGGAGATCAATCAGGGTTTTAACCTGAGCCAGAAAGGGAGCCGTATTCCCCCGAATGGCCGTGCCCCCTTCCCGGAGGGAGGGACAGATAATGACGGCCTGCCCGAATTCCTTGCCGCGCAGCAGGGACAGGTTGGTTTCATCAATCAGGTAGTCAAAGTACCGTTTTGAGGACCAGAAAACGCCGAGGGCACAAGAAGAACCAATGAGGGCCGTATCTGTCATGGAATGAATGCGGGGGGAGCGGTTAATGGGAAATGGACCTTTATTTCAGGGCGTCAAAGGCGGATTTGAAGAGGAAGTACCCCCAGCCCCAGTCTTCGTTGCCGGCCCAGTCCTTGTCATAGTGGTGGCGGGGCAGCAGAAAGCGTTCCGGATGGGGCATCAGACCCATGGCGCGCCCGGTGGAATCCTGGAGGCCGGCGATACTGCATTCGCAGCCGTCGCGGTTGTCTACGTACTGGAGAGCCACATTCCCGGAAGCCAGGTATTTTTCCGCATCTCCGGGACGGGTGACCAGGCGCCCTTCCGCATGGGCGGAGGGCAGTTCGAATTCATCCGGCAGGCCTTGAAGGAAGGGAGAGTTCCTGGCTACTTTCACCAGTTTGGCCCAGACGCATTCAAAGCGTTCCTTTTTGTTGTCAATCAGGCTGGAGTCGGGAAGAATGCCCAGCTTGGTGAGAATCTGGAACCCGTTGCAGATGCCCAGGAGCATGCCTCCTCCGGCATGGTGCCGCTGCAGGGCATCTCCCAGGAAGCGTTCCGTTTCCAACTGGGCCAGGCGGCCGCTGGTGACGTAGTCTCCGTAGCTGAAGCCGCCGCCCAGGACGACAAGCTGGGATTTTGCGACGTGTTCCGGCGTAGCCGTGGCGATGGGCTGGATCTGGGTGGAGAACCCTGCCGCGCGCAGGGCGCGTTCCGTTTCCACATCGCAGTTGGTGCCGGGGTATTTCAGTAAAAGTGCGTGAGGCATATTGGTAGAAATAAATCGATGGTTTGATAAGATGCCGGTTTCAGGAGGTCAATAATAGGGGGTAAGTCCGTCCTTCCAGAGTTTTTTGAGGTTGGCTATGTCGCAATCCAGCACCTTTTCTCCGCCGCAGCAGGTGGCCGTGAGACGCTTTTCCTCCGTAACAACGCCGATGCAGGCGCAGGGGAAGCCGTCCATAGCCGTTTCAAAATCCGCGGCGAATTCCGGATCCACCTCCACAAGGATGCGGCCCGTGCTTTCACTGAACAGAGGCACTGCGGGGGATTTCCAGCCGTTGACGGTCGGTACTTTCGTGAGATCCAGCCGAACGCCTCCCTTGCCGGAAAAGGCCATTTCCGCCGCCGTGACGGCCAGGCCGCCTTCGGAAACGTCATGGGCGGAGAGCACCAGACCGGAAGTCAGGGCGCCGTAGTAGGCTTTGTACAGCTCCATGTTCGCGGCGCAGTCCGTCTGGGGAACCTTGCCGTCTTCCACCCCGTGGGTGCGGGCGAAGACGGAGCCGCCCATTTCATCTTCCGTATGGCCGATGAGGTACAGCAGGCTGTTGCTCCGCCTCAGGGAAGAACCGATGACGTGGTCCGGGTTTTCCACCACACCGAAGCCGGAGCAGAGGAAGGTGACGGGCACGTTGATAGGGCCGTCTTCCGTTTCAAAATAGTTGTAGAAGGAGTCCTTGCCGGAAATGAAGGGGGCATTGTACGCGTCCGCCGCCTTGGCGATGGCTTTCACGCATTCCACCAGGCGGCCGAGTTCCGCCGGATCTTCCGGATTACCCATGCAGAAGTTGTCCAGCAGGCCGATTTTGTCCGGGTTGGAGCCAACCAGGATGAGCTGGCGCACACATTCATCCACGGTGCCGGTACCCATGGCGTAGGGATCCGTTTTGCCCCATTCCGGAAGAATGGCGCAAGCCATGGCCATGCATTTGTCCGAGCCGTCGATGTCCACCACGGAGCCGTCCTGCGGAGCGTCCGCCTGGGCGCCCGCCAGGGGCTTCAGGATGGTGTTGCCCTGCACCTCGTGGTCATACTCGCGGATGATGGGTTCCCGGGAAACGATGGCGAAATCCCCCATAACGGTTTCCAGGGATTTGTTCAGATCCTTGTCCGGGAGGGGCTGGCCCGTGAGCGCCTTGCCGGGAGTGAATACGGATTCCAGCTTCTTGATGGGGGCGTCATGCAGCTTGGAGTTGTCCAGGCAGCAGACGAGTTCCCCCTTGTGCCAGACCTTCAGGATTCCCGTATCGTCGGAATGGCCCAGGACGGTCAGTTCCGTCTGGAAGGTGTCTGCCAGCTTCCGGAGTTCCGGAAGGTCTTTTTCCTCCACGGCCATAACCATGCGTTCCTGGGATTCCGACAGGAAGATTTCCCAGGAAATGAGGCCCGGTTCCTTGAGAGGGGCGTTGTCCAGGAAAATTTCACCGCCCGTGACGGAGAGCATTTCCCCGGCGGCGGAAGAGAAGCCGCCGGCGCCGCAGTCCGTAATAAAGACGATGAGGCCGCGTTCGCGCGCTTCCAGAATGAAGTCCAGCGTTTTCTTCTCTTCAATCGGGTTACCGATTTGCACGGCGGTGAAGTCTTCCTCATGGGAGGCTTCATCCAGAGCGGCGGAAGAGAACGTGGCTCCCTTGAGGCCGTCCCGTCCCGTGCGCCCGCCGATGACGATGACCTTGAGGCCGGGACGCATTTCCTTCAGGATGTCGCCGCGCGGAATCACGCCGGCGGTGCCGCAGAAGACGAGGGGGTTGTAAATGTACGTGGGGTCAAACTGGATGGCGCCGTTGACGGTGGGAATGCCCATGCGGTTGCCGTAGTCGCGCACGCCGCGCACCACGCCGCGCATGATGCCCAGGGGGTGGATGACGTCCGGGGCGGTGATGTCTGCCGGATTCGTGTCCGGAGCGCCGAAGCAGAAGACATCCAGGGAGGCGATGGGCTTGGCTCCCTTGCCTGCACCCAGGATGTCGCGGATAACGCCGCCCAGCCCGGTGTTGGCTCCCGCGTACGGTTCAATGGCGGAGGGGTGGTTGTGCGTTTCCGCCTTCAGGCAGACGGCCAGGTTGTCGTCCAGGGCGATGAAGCCGGCATTGTCGTCAAACGCGCTGAGCACGAAGCCCGGTTTGCGTTCCATGATCTTTTCGGAAGGCTTCTTGATGTAGGTCTTGAACAGGCTGTTCACCGTCTCCGGTGCGCCGCCGTTGACGCTGTGGCTGATAGAGGCGGAGAAGATGCGGTGTTTGCAGTGTTCCGACCACGTCTGGGCGATTACTTCCAACTCCACGTCAGTGGGGTCGCGGTCGATTTCCCGGAAAATCTGCTGGACGACTTCCATGTCTTCACGGGACAGGGAAAGCTTCTGTTTCTTGCTGAGTTCAAGCAGTTCGTCGCTGCTCAGGTTCCTCACGGGAACGGTTCGGTAGGTTTTGGCGGACATGTGGATGGGAAAGGAAAAGGGTTAGGCGATGGTCCAGTTGTGAATGGCGGGGTTGCAGACGTCCTTGGCAAAGCGCGCCGCCAGAGTTTCCTTGTCTCCCTGGCCGAAGACGTACACGCGCTGGGTGATTTTCAGGCCGTCCATAGTAAAGCCCATATTCCGGCGCCCGCGGTAGTTTTGCAGGATGGCTTCTTTTTCCAGATCCAGGGCGCCGGCTTTCATGCCGTAGTCAATTGTGAACAGGGCGCCTTCCAGGATGGGCGCGTTCTGTTCCGTGCATTCCTGGGAAATGGGGTCCACCAGCACACTCAGGAGGTATTCGCGGGCTTTTTGTCCGTCCCCGGTGATTTCTACGGTGTAAACGCGGCTGCGGCGGAAAGTGAGGCCGGCGTTCAGGGGGGTATAGAGCAGGGCGTCCGCATTGGCGGCGGCCTGGAACCGGCTGATAACTTCAAAGTGGAGGGTCATATCGCTCAAGAGTGTGGTAAAATGAAAAATGGGGGCCGGCGGAAGACCGGCTCCCATGGGAGGGGGGGGAGAGGCTCAAGCCTTGTTCTGGAGCCGGGAAAGGACTTCTTCGTAGGCTTCCATCACGTTGCCGAGGTCCTGGCGGAAGCGGTCCTTGTCCATCTTCTCGCCGGTCTTGATGTCCCACAGGCGGCAGGTATCCGGGGAAATTTCATCTGCCAGCACGATTTGGGAGGGATCTTCCGCCAAGCGGCCGAACTCGATTTTGAAGTCCACCAGCGTAAGGCCGACCTGTTTGAAAAAGTCAATCAGCACGTCATTCACGATGCGGGCCTGATTCTTCAGGAAGACGCATTCCTCTTCCGTAGCGGCGTTCATTTCCCGGGCGTAGTCATCATTAATGAAGGGGTCGCCCAGGCTGTCGTCCTTGTAGGAGAATTCCACGATCGGCTTCTTGAAGGGGGTGCCTTCCTTGACGCCCATGCGGCGGCTGAAGGAGCCGGCGGCAATGTTGCGCACGATCACTTCCAGAGGAAGGATGGAAACCTTTTTTACGTCAATGTTGATGTCGTCCACGTCCGCAACCAGGTGGGTTTTCACGCCCTTGCTTTCCAGCATGCGGTAGATGACCAGGGTGATGGCCTTGTTCATCCTGCCCTTGTTTTCAAACTGGGCCTTCTTGGCTCCGTTTCCGGCAGTGGCGTCGTCCTTGTATTCCATGCGGAGGACGTTGGGATTGTCAGTCGTATAAAGGCGTTTGGCCTTCCCTTCGTAAATAGGTTCCATGATACGTGTTGCGCAGGGGTTGAATGCGTGCGGAGATGTTACGCCAGACGCCCCGCACGGTCAAGCCGCAACTGGATGAAGGAGGGGAGGGAAAAAGAAGCGAAACCCGAATGTGAAGTCGGAGCATGACGCGGACGGCCGCTGTCTCCGTGGCGGCTTTGGAAAGCCGTTCGGGACGCCTCCGGACGGAAGAGGGAAATTAGTCTTGATACCGGTAGGGGGGGGCGTATCATGTGCTTTAGTATGCACGCCGACTTGGAGAAATTATTGTCTCTGGGGAAAATTACCCCCTCTCTCGCCGAAAAACTTGATCGCATCGCACCTGGCCGTTACTGCTTCCATGCTTCCTGGGGCGCCGGAAAAGTCATTTCCTGGAATCTCCCCGCCAAAAAGCTGGTCATTGATTTTGAGGAAAATCCGGAACACGAAGTTGCCCTGGAATTCGCTCCCAGAATTTTGGAGTTCATCAGTGACGACCATTTCCTGGCCAAGCGGTATGAAGATACCGAATCCCTGATCAACCTGTCCGTGGATGACCCGGTGGAACTGGTGCGCGTTACCTTGCAGGGCTACGGTAATTCCCTTACTCCGGAGAAGCTGGAAGCCGCGCTGAAAGGCACCGTAATTGCGGCGGACAAGTGGAAAAACTGGTGGGACAAGGTGCGCGCCATGCTCCGTTCCAATGTCCAGTTCATGATGCCCACCCGCAAGGGCGAACGCATCACGCTTCGCGCGAATATCCTTTCCCGCGCGCAGGCGGCTCTGGAAGATTACAATAAGGCCGCCGACCTGAAAGCCAAGGTGCGCGTGCTGGACGGCATCAAAATGGAAGCGGTCATGGCAGAGCCGGATGCCGTCAATGCCCTGATTCGTGCCGTGGATGCCGATGTGCGCAACGGCGGCAGCCTGGCTCTCCAGCAGGTGCTGGAGCTGGCCGTGCTCAGGGACGACCTGATTGCCTCCCTTAAAAATACGGAGGCGGCCAAGGAAGCTTATCCCCTTCGTTCCATCGTGGAAGCCAATATCGGCGATGTGGGCCGCTTCGCGGAAGTGCTCAATTCCATGCCTGCCGTGCGGCAGAAGCGCGTGTATGCCTCGCTGCCTGCCATCTTTGGGGAGGATTGGCCGCAGAAGGCGCTGGAGCTTTTTGATGCAGGCGGCGCCCGCGCCGTGGGGGAAATCGCCAAATTCCTGATAGAAGAAGGGCAGGACAAGGTGCTGGTCAAGCATTTGAAGCATGAATTGCTGCGCCAGACCCTTCCGGCGGAGTCCCTCATCTGGATATGCCGCCAGCGGCATGACGCTTCCAAGCCTCTTTTTGGCCTCCCTGTGGGCATTGCGATGCTTTCCCTGATTGAACAGGACCACATGGACGGCGGCCCCAACCGCATGCTGCGCCTGAAGAACCTGTTCATGGAGGATAAGAGCATCATCCAGGAAATGATCAAGGGGCAGGATGTGGCGGAAGTCCGCCAGTTTGCCAAGATGCTGTACAACACCTCCGCTTTCTCCGAACAGGACCGCGGCGCGCTGATGGCCCGCATCATCAGCGTATTCCCGGACCTGCACGCCATTGTGCTGGACGCCCTGGTGGACAACTCCGACAAACCGGAACCGATTTTCGTTTCCTGGGAAAGCCTGGAGGCCCGCAAGAAGGAGCTGGAAGAACTGGTAAACGTGAAAATTCCGGAAAACCTGCATAACAAGAAGATTTCCCGTGCGGAGGGGGATCTCCGCGAAAACGGCGGCTACCAGGATGCCAAGGAAGTGGAGAAGGTGCTCAACCGCCGCCGGGCGGAACTGGAACATGCGCTGGCCCTGGCCCGCGGCACGGACTTTGCCGTGACGGATACCTCCCGCGCCGCCATGGGAACGAAGGTGACTCTTCAGCCGTTGAATGGCGGGGAGCCCGTGGTGTACACCATTCTGGGCGCGTGGGACACAAATCCGGAAAAGCATATCGTCTCCTATCTTTCCCAGGTCGGCAAGGAGCTGACGGGCAAAAGTGTAGGGGACCAGGTGAAGATTGTCCCGATGGACGGCGACAAGAAAAAGGTGTATACCATTACGAAGATTGAAGCCGCTTTCTAAAGGAGCCGCTTCCCTTGTCGCCAAGGTCTTTAAAACCGCCCCTTTTTTCGGAAAGGGGCGGTTTTTCATTGTTGATGGGCCGGACCCTCGTTATTTTGCGGGTTTAGGGTTCATCGCATCGTCGATAGAGGCGGCGCTTGATCATGGCCGCCCCGCATATTTATCGGCGCCATGAAGGAAACCTGAAATTATCCGTTCCGGCAGCTGAGATGAAAACGGGCTGCTTGCAACCGGGGCTTTTGCGGCCTGAGTCCCATCCGGGTCCTGTTCGGACAATGGAGCTGATGTGCGGAGGTCTTGTATTTAGAGAAATCCGGACGGGAAACGAACGGAATTTCCACAGGAAAGGATATAGTTCCTGCGTTACGGATACTGGTGTTTCGTGAAAACGGCCTTGCCTTTTTCCTGGCAACCGGGGAGGCATGAAAAAGGGGCTGTCCCGGCGGATGCGGAACAGCCCCTGAAAGGAGATGAGGGGAAATATTCCCTGTTTATTTGGCCAGAACCTTGTGGACGGCGGCAACGACGTTGTCCACATTCATGCCGAGTTCTTCCAGCACCTGTGTTCCGGGAGCGGAGAAGCCGAAACGGTTGATGCCCACGGCTTCCCCCTGGCAGCCCAGATATTTCCACCAGAGGTCCGTGACTCCGGCTTCTACGGAAACTCTCCTCATGCAGGAGGAGGGAAGCACGCTTTCCCGGTATTCGGCAGGCTGCGCGTCAAAGCGGCAGAAGCTTGGCATGGAGACGACCCGGATTCCTTCCCCTATTTTTTCCGCCGCTTTCAGAGCCAGTTCCAGTTCGGAACCGCTGGCAAGAATAATGGCTTTCAAGGCTCCCTGTTCTTTCCGGGCGATGTAGGCGCCTTTCAGCACGCCTTCCCGGCGCGTTTCAACGGGGATTCCGTTCAGCGTAACCACTTTCTGACGGGTCAGGATGAGGGCGGTAGGGCCGTCGGCACGCTGCATGGCGGCCATCCAGGCTCCTGCGGTTTCTTCCGGGTCCGCCGGGCGGATGACATCCAGGTTCGGAATGACACGAAGGCCGGAAATTGTTTCCACCGGCTGGTGGGTGGGGCCGTCTTCTCCCACGGCTACGGAGTCATGCGTCAGAATATAGGTGACGGGGAGTCCGCTGAGGGCGGCTACACGGATGGAGGCGCGCATGTAGTCTACGAAGACGCAGAAAGTGGCGGCGCTTACGCGGAACAGGCCGTCGTAGGCAATGCCGTTGCAGATGGCGGCCATGGCGTGTTCGCGGATGCCGAACCAGAAGTTGCGCCCTTCCGGGGTTTCCGCAGAGAAGTCTCCTGCGCCGGAAAGGTAGTTTTTATTGGAGCTGTAAAGGTCTGCGCTGGTGGTCAGGAAGCAGGGATTCGCTTTAGCGATGGCGTTGATGGCAACGGCTCCGGCCGAACGGGTAGCATCGCCATAGTCCTGCGGGAAGGGCGGTATTGCCTTGTCCGAGTCTGCCGGATTGACGCCGCAGGAGCAGGCGTTGATGCCTGCGTCCAGTTCCTCTGCCAGTTCCGGATAAGCCCGGCGCCATTGTTCGTACATGGCGTTCCAGGCATTGAAATCTTTTTCCCGTTGGGCTTTCAGGTCTGCGAAAGCGGTACGGACGTCTTCGGAGACGTAATAGCGTTCTCCGTCGGGAATTCCCCAGTTGGCGTGCGCTTCTTCCTGAAGCTTGGCTCCGCCTTCCCCATGGCCTTTTGTGGTGCCTTCAATGCCGGGAATGCCCTTGCCGATGACCGTTTTGGCAATGATGAGCTGGGGTTTCCCGTTTTTGGCGTTTTTGGCGGCTTCAACCGCAGACTCAATGGCCCTGATGTCGTGCCCGTCAATCTGGCGCACATCCCAGCCCAGGGCTTCGTATACGGCGCGCGGATCCGTGAGCTGGGTACGTTCCGCGGGAGCGTCCAGCGTGATGTCGTTGGAATCGTAAATGAGAATAAGGTTATCCAGCTTGAGCACGGCGGCCAGGGCGAGGGATTCCCGGGCGACGCCTTCCTGCAGGCAGCCGTCTCCCGTGAGGCAGAAGACGTGCTGGGTGAAGATATCCATGCCGGGCCTGTTGAACCGGGCAGCCGCGCGCCTGGCGGAGAGGGCGAAGCCTACGGCGTTCGCAATGCCCTGGCCCAACGGTCCCGTGGTGCATTCTACACCCTCCGTATCCCGGAATTCCGGGTGGCCGGGCGTGATGGAACCTTTGCGGCGGAAATTCTTGATATCTTCAATGCCGATGTTGAATCCTGACAGGTGGAGCCAGCCGTAAAGAAACATGGAGCCGTGTCCGGCGGAAAGAATGAAGCGGTCACGGTTGAGCCAGCGGGGCTGCGAAGGGCAGATGTTGAGCAAATCGCCGAACAGGACGGCCCCGATTTCGGCGCACCCCAGCGGCAGGCCCAGGTGGCCGGATGCACAGTCGTGAACGGCATCCATGGCGAGTCCCCGCGCCTGGTTGGCGGCTTTTTGGAGAAGGTCAAGATTCATGCCCGGGCAATATGAGCGGATCAGCTTCATATTGGAAGCCTAAAATGCGTCTCCGGCACCAGTTCCGGGCCGGGGAAAAGCATTGAAGATGGAAGCGCCGCGCATGCCGTTCCCGGTTTTGCGGCACGCTCACCGGCATGCATGGAGCTTTAGGGAATAAAGCCGGGGGGAAACATGTCGCACGGCCTGCTCCAGTCCTTTTCCCCGGTGTTGTCCTCCCCTGGTTTTCATGGCTGTCCAGGTATTGGCCGGAATGGCGGATTTTATCCGCGCCGGAGCCGGTCGGGCGGAGGGAATTATCTTTTTTATCCTTATGGAGGAAAAAGGGGGAATTCCTTCCGTTTTTTACGGCCGGCGTTTTCACGGGTTAGCGCGGAAAGGACGCGTTTTCTGCTTTCTGTGGAAAAAGGGATTGTTGTATCATGAACGGCGGAGATACATGAAAATCGTAATTAAAGTAGGTACGGGCGTGTTAACCCGTGAGAATGGGACATTGGACGGTTCTTCCATTGTGCATTTGGTGAGCGTCCTGGCGGGACTCATGCAGCAGGGCCACCAGGTGGTTCTGGTCAGCTCCGGCGCTGTAGGGGCCGGCGTGTCCGTCCTGGGTCTTCCGTCCTATCCTCAGGAACTGTCCTTGAAACAGGCGTGCGCGGCCGTGGGGCAGACGCGGCTGATGCAGGCATATGAAAATCTTTTCAACCACTTTAACGTGGATGTGGCCCAGCTCCTGCTGACGGCGGAGGATTTGAAACTCCGCCGCCGCAACGTGCAGGCCACGGTGTTGCGCCTGTTTGAGCACGGAGGCATTATCCCGATTGTCAATGAGAATGATACCGTATCCGTGGAGGAGCTGAAGTTTGGGGACAACGATATCCTGTCCGTGCATATGGCCCGCCTGGTGGAGGCCGACGCTCTGTTTATCCTGACGAGCGTGGACGGCCTGTATCCCCCCGGAGGAAGGCGGGAGGCCATCATTTCCCGGGTGGAGGATGTGGATGCCGTACTGGCATTCGCTGAGGAGGACCGGGGCCGCTTTTCCATGGGAGGCATGGGCGCCAAATTGCAGGCCATACGGGAAGCCGTGAATGCGGGAACGGGCGTTTACATGCTGCATGGCCGCCATCCGGAACGCATTGCGCTGCTGCTGGAGGGAAGGGAGGAAGGAGCCGGAACGTATTTTGTGCCGAAAGGAGGAAGTCATGAAGATGGAAAATCCTCTTGAACCGGCGGGGCGGGCCGCTCTGGCGGCTTCACGGGAGATGCTTGCCCTGGAGCCGGAAGAGAAGGCTCAGGCCCTGCGGCTGATGGCCGCAGGAGTGCGGAACGCCGCAGAGAAAATTATCCGGGAGAATGTCCTTGATATGGAAGAGGCCCGGAAGAGTGGCCGGAATTCCGCGTTTCTGGACAGGCTTCTGCTGACGCCGGACCGGGTAGAACACATGGCCTGCGGCATAGAGCAGGTAGCAGCCCTTCCCGACCCCGTGGGAGAGTGCATCCGGGAATGGACACGCCCCAACGGCCTGCGTATCCGCCAGGTGCGCGTTCCCCTGGGGGTCATTGGCTTTATTTATGAGAGCCGAGGGACCGTCACCTGCGATGCCGCCGCCTTGTGCCTGAAGTCCGGGAATGCCGTCATTCTGCGCGGCGGGAGCGAGTCCCTGCGGACCAACCGGGTGCTGGCGGAGACTCTTCGCAGCGCGCTGGAGAAATCCGCTGTTCCCGCGGATGCCGTGCGGCTTCTGGATTCCGGCAGCCGGGATGAGGTGCGGCAGTTGTGCGAGCTGGATTCCTGCTTGAATGTAATTATTCCCAGGGGAGGGAAAGGGTTGATCCGCGCCGTGACGGAATTCTCCAAAGTTCCCGTGTTGAAACATCTGGACGGCATTTGCCATGTGTATGTGGATGCGGCGGCGGATTTAGAGATGGCCGTGAACGTGCTGGACGATGCCAAAACGCAGAGGCCCGGCGTTTGCAACGCGGCGGAAACCCTGCTGGTGGATGCTGCCGCGGCAGAGCGGTTTTTGCCTATGGCGGCGGAACGCATGCGCATGCGTGGCGTGGAATGCCGCGTGTGTGAACGGAGCCGCCCGTTTTTTGGTCAGGAGGCCGTTCCGGCGGAAGAAAGGGATTGGTCCACGGAATATGAAGACCTCATTTTGTCCGTCAAGGTGGTGGACGGCGTCCGGGATGCCGTGGAACACATTAACCGCTACGGGTCCCACCATAGTGATTCCATCATTACGGAGGATAAACGGGCACGCGATTATTTTATGAACCGGGTGGACAGCGCCTGCGTTTACCATAATTGCTCCACGCGGTTCAGCGACGGGGAGGAATTCGGCTTCGGGGCGGAGATAGGCATCGGCACGGACAAGTTTCATGCCCGGGGTCCCATGGCCCTGCGCGAACTGACTTCCTACAAGTATGTTATTGAAGGAAACGGGCAACTGAAGGAGCCGTCCCGGATTCCGGGGGAAAGCCGTGCCTGAACAGGCGCGGCCCGTCAGATTGGCCAATCAGGATTCGGATTTGCTTCAAGTATTGAAAATCAGTATTTATAAATACAGGCGCGTTGGGGTTGAAACTATTGTATCAAGTCCGGTCTTTTTAAGGCTTGCCTTTTCCGCTGATTTTGGCGGAACTGCGGATTCAACCTGTTTTCTGCCGTAAGTGATGGCTTCCCAATCTGTTGCCGGTTCAGTCGCAAAGGCACTGGTTCATGTCCAGCGCGGGATTGTCCGGAATGGAATCGTTGACGATAACGGCGGGTACGCCCGCTACCGTGGTATGAGGGGGGACATTTTCCAGAACGACGGAGCTGGCTGCGATTTTGGCGCAGGCGCCAATGGTGACGCGCCCCAGTATTTTAGCCCCCGCGCCGATAAGAACTCCGGATTCCACGATGGGATGGCGGTCCCCTTCTTCCTTGCCCGTGCCGCCCAGCGTGACTTCATGCAGGATGGAGACGTTGTCCCGGATGATGGCGGTTTCCCCTACCACGAAACTGGTGGCGTGGTCCAGCAGGATGCCGCAGCCGATGGTGGCCGCCGGATGGATGTCCACCGCAAATACTTCACTGGCCAGGCTCTGGAACTGAAGGGCCATGATTGTCCGGTCATGCTGCCACAGCCAGTGGGAGATGCGGTACGTGGTGATGGCGTGGAATCCCTTGTAAAAAAGCAGGGGTTCCAGCGGCGTACGGCAGGCGGGATCCCGGTCCACGATGGCGATCAGGTCCTGGGCGATTTGGCTGAGGATGTTCTGGTCTTCCGTCAATGCTTCCCGGATAAGGGGCTCAATCAGCTCCCGCGGCATGTCACGGCGGGAGAGCTTGCGGGCCAGCCGCGCCGAGATGGAAGTGGCCAGGGAATTGCGGGACAGGCAGACGTCATCCAGAATACCGCGCATGGCGGGTTCTTCCGCCGCTGCGCCGCGGGCGCATTCTTCCACCCATTCCCATACTCCGTTAATGACGCATTCGCAGTTGGTGCACTGCCGGAGTTTTAAGCGTTTATGGCTGGTCATGGCGGAAAGGGTTAACGAGGCAAAAGAAAGCCTTTCCATAAATACCAGAATACGGAGGGTTTGAGAATCGGAAAGTATGTTCTATGCCCTTCCGTGTGCTGTCTGCCGCCGTCAACCAAAGATGACATGCACGATGTTCATGCACCAGGCGTCCACGGACCAAGGGCCGGGGCCTGTCAGGAACAGGGCGAAAGCGGAGCCCGCATAAAGCAGGTGGAATTCTACGCCTTCCCCGGCTTTTTTGCCGGACCAGTTGGAGAAGTAGCCGTTTTTGACGTGTTTGGTTATGGCTACGGCCATGAGGATGATAACGCTGAGAGCCGCTATTCTGGTGAATACGCCCAGTACCAGGCAGATAGGGGCGAAAAATTCCGTCAGCATGGCCACCTTGGCCAGGAAGGGGGGGATGCCCATTTTTTCCGTGAAGGCCCGGTAGGTGCCCTCCCAGCCCGCGCCCCCGAACCAGCCCAGCACTTTCTGGGTCCCGTGCGGCCACAGGATAAAAGCCAGCGTCAGCCGGAGAACCAGCAGGCCCCATGCCGCTGCAATAATGGTAATGGAATCAATGGTGTCCATGAATTTGAAGTGATTGAAGAAAAGACCCTTCTATTTCATGGGGCGTTCATTTCCGGGTACGGAAAAGGCCGGAAAAGGAGGTCATTGCCTCCCCTTCCGGCCCGGGAAATCAGCATGGCAGTCCGTTACCGGGGAATGGAGTGGTAGAGCTGTTCCAGCGCCAGCACGCAGTAGGAGGTCACCAGGACGGGGTCCGCCTCCCACCAGCGGTTGTTGGTGTTCACCCAGGAACCGTCGCTCTTCTGGATGGAAATGAGCTTGTTGGCCAGTTCATCCCGCCAGTCCACCTTGCGGCCGTTTTCCAGCGTCAGGGTATCTATTCCCATGGCGCTGAGCGCCTTGGACATAGCCTGATAGTAGTAGTAAAGCCCCTGGACGCCCATGCCGGGGTTTTCGTCCAGGCTGTAGCTGTTTTCCAGCCACTTGAGGGCCAGCTTGACGCGGGGGTCGTTTTTATCCACATTGGCGTAAATAAGGGACTGCATGCCCGCATACGTCATGCTGCCGTAAGCTTTGGGGGGCTCCGCTTTGTCAAAGGCGGCGCTTTTTTTGTCCCTGGCGCTGGAGACGCCGGGACGGTACACGAAGCCGCCGAGCTGGGATTTGTCATTGGAAACCCAGGGTTCCTTGTTTACGGCAGGGTTTTGCTGGCAACGGTTGATGAATTCCGTGGCGGCGTTCCAGTCCAGATCCGGCTGTTCACCGTACTTGCCGTCTTTGGCGAGTTTCTGGGAGTAGTAAATGGCTTCCAGCGCCAGGGAGGTATTGGAGAGGTCTGCAATGGGAGGAGCCTGCTTGTCGCCGTAGCCGATGCCGCCGTTATAAGGGTTGTCCGGGGCAAAGTGGTTCTGCTGCTTGATGAGGTAGGCGCGGCCCTTGAGAATGGCGGGGGCATATTCCTCCTTGTTGGCGGCCAGCAGGGCCATCATGCACACGGCAGTATTGTAGGAGGACATGCCGCGGTTGAAAATGGAGCCGTCTTCCTTCTGGGATTTCAGGATGAAGTCATACCCCTTCCGGATGTATTCCGGGACGGGTTTCCCCTGGTTGGCGGGGTCCCGCATGTAGGCGGTGACCGCCAGGGCTGTCAGGGCAGGGTAGGACGGCTGGGCCCAGTAACCTTCCGGATTTTGTTTGCTTTTCAGGTATTCGTTCCCTTTTTCAATGGCACGCAGAATTTCCTGGCTAATGGAGGCGTATTTGGCGGCTGCCGCTTCTCCGGGAATGGCCGTCAGGGTGGTCTGCCCGAAGGAGGCTGTGCCCAGTGCGGCGGCCAGCGTTAGTGAAAGTACGGATTTGAACATAGGATGCTATTGCTTGGGTTGAACCGGTTTCTGGGAAATGGTGACAGTGACGTTTGTGCCCAGAGGCAGGTTTTTTTGGGGGTTGACGATCCAGCCTGTATCGTTGACGCCGTCATGGAAGTCTCCGATGTAATTGATGGGGGAGGTGCGGCTGGCGAAGATGGAGATTACTTCTCCGCTCAGGCTGGCCTGGTAGGCGCCTTCGTAAAAGAAGGAATTGGTGTAAAGCCAGTCGCTGGGATTCAGTCCCTTCCGCGTTTGTGAGTTCACGACGATGTCGGAAAAATCGCTCTTCTGTTCCCTGCCGTTTTCCGTATAGGTCATGACAATCTGCACGTAGGAGTCTGCGTAGTCCTCCGGCTTGGGTTCCGTGAAGGGAAGCCATTCAAAATTTTCATTCCGCACCGGGAAGAATTTTTCAAAGCGGTGGAATTTGAGCAGCGTCATTCCCAGGCTGATGTGCAGGGGATCCGCCTCCGTCACCAGCAGGGATTCATGCAGCTTGCCGTTGGGCATGCAGCAGACGTATTCCAGAATTCCTTCCTTCATGTTGACTTGAGCCTGAAAACTGACGGTGCGCTCCTTATGGTTGACAATCACATTGCCGATTTTGATGCGGTGCTCATCCAGGGGTTCAAATTTGGGAACCGTTTTCCCGTCCGGAAGAGGGACTTCCCGCGTGGCTTCCTCCGCAGCGGGGGCATTGGTATCTTCCTCCGGGCCGGAGATGTCCTGTGCGCAGGAAAAGCCCCAGGTGCAGGCAAGCAGGGCGGTGGTAAATTTCAGGAACATGTTTATGGAAACAAGATTGTGGAAACGGAAGCTTCCGTTCAATGAAAAAGGCATCCGTGATTGATTTGTTACTTTTGAATCACGGATGCCTGAAAAGAATGGGAAAGGGAGGGTTTAAACCAGTTTCAGCCTGGCAAGGTCCTGGAGGTCAATGATGCCCACGGGGGCCATTTCCGCGTTGAGCACCACCAGATCGTCAATATGGCGGTTGCTCACGGCTTTCGCCGCTTCAGCGGCCAGGTCGTCTTCCATGACATAAATGGGATTGCGGGTCATGAACCCGCTGACGGGCTGTTCTCCGATGAGAGGGTTCGCCCCGTATGCCCGGACAAAGTCTCCGTGGGTGAAGATGCCGGCCAGCTTGCGGTCCTCCGTCAGCAGGACGCAGGCGCCGGCGTGGGCTGTGGTCATCGCCTTCAGGCAGTCGTTCACGGAGGCGGTTTCCGGAAGCATGGCCATTTCTTCTCCACGGCGCATGATATCGCTCACCCGGGTGAGCAGGGCACGCCCCAGCGAACCGCCGGGGTGGCGTTTGGCGAAATCCCGCGCGGTGAAGTGGCGCGCTTCCACCAGGGCCATGGCGAGGGCGTCTCCCATGACGAGCATGGCCGTGGTGCTGGAAGTAGGGGCCAGGTTCAGCGGGCAGGCTTCCCGGGAAACGCCTGTGTCCAGAACGATATCCGAGTATTTGGCCAGGGATGAGCCCGTGTTGCCCGTCATGGAAATGATGGGCAGTTCAAAACGCTTGATGAAGGGGAGCAGGGTCAGCAGCTCCGAAGTTTCTCCGGAGAAAGACATGGCAATGCAGACGTCCCCGTCCTGGACGATGCCCAGATCCCCGTGCAGGGCGTTCAGGGAATCCAGCAAAACGGTGGGCGTTCCCGTAGAGTTCAGGGTAGCGACGATCTTGGCCCCGATGTTGCCGGATTTGCCTACGCCTACAATGACGATCTTGTTGCCGCGGTCCAGAGCCTGGGACATGAGGTCCACGGCCTTGTTGAAATTGTCGTCCAGCCGGGACAGGACGCCGCGCAGCTCTTCAATCTCCATTTCAAAAACGGATTTGGCGCGTGTTAAATGATTCATACCTGCCGGAAATGATGCCAGATGCCGCCGTCGCCGTCAATTTTTCATTGCGGCTCCGCACCCCTCGTTAGTCCGGCATCTGCACGCGGGATTAGGCGCCAGAGGGATGGTGGTGAAGCGCATGCGCCGCGTGTCCGCAGAGAGCATGGCGCCCACCAGCGGAGAGGGAATGCCCGCAAGATATTTCAGGGCTTCCATGGCCTGGATGCAGCCGATGATGCCCGCATGCGCACCCAGAATGCCTGCGGCGGAGGCGGTGTCTTTTTCCTGCATGGGCGTATCTGCCGGGAAGAGGCAGCGGTAACAGGCGGTTCCCTGATGGGGGGCGAAAACGGCCACCTGCCCGATAAAGCCCTTCACGGCGCCGTACACCAGCGGAATGCGCAGGGTGCAGGCGGCATCCGCCATGGCGAAGCGTGCCGCGTAATTGTCTGAAGCGTCCAGAACCAGGTCGCACCCTTCCAGCAGGGAAACGGCATTTTCCGGCGTAAGGCGCCTGTGGACCGTGTTGATGCGTACGGAGGGGTTCAGGGCGTACAGGCGTCTGGCGGCGCTGGCGGTTTTAGCCGTTCCCGCCGCATCCGTGGCATGCAGGATTTGCCGCTGGAGGTTGGAAAGACACACCTCGTCCGGGTCAATCAGGGTCAGGCGCCCCACGCCTGCGGCAGCAAGATAAAGGGCCGCCGGGGAGCCAAGCCCCCCGAGGCCCGTCAGGGCGACATGCGCCCGTTTGAGTTTGTATTGGCCCTGTTCTCCCAGTTCCGGAAGGGAAAGATGCCTGGCGTACCGTTCGGTTTCTTCCTGGGTGAGGGTCATTGTTGTCACTGGGATTAACGGCGGGCGGAATTGCCGCTGAATGCATACAGGAGCAGCGTCCACCCGGAGAAGATCAGTTCCACTGCGATCAGAGTACCTACGAACCAGGCCGTGGATTCAGGCCAGCCGAAGATGACCATGAGGCCCAGGATCAGCGTGATGATCACGTTGAACAGCCGCCACCCGCTGGCAGGCAGGGAACGGGTTTGAAGCCAGATGGCTCCCTGAAATACGGCGGCAATAACCAGGCCCCACCCGATGATGAGCGTGGTGATAGCCAGGGAAATATTGGGGTCCCGGAACAGAAACCAGCCGGCGATGCCGTACAGGATGGCCGTCACCAGGTTCCACCCACGGGAGGAAGGGACGGTGAAGACCTGGATCAGCCGGACGACGGCCAGAACCATCAGCATGATGCCGATTACCCAAATGAAGCTGGCTCCGACGATCCAGGGAGAGGCCAGGGCGATGAAGCCAAGAAATAGCTCGATGACGCCAAGGATTCCCATCCACCATGAGTTGCCGGATACCGCGGAGCTGCTGACTTGAGGTTGAGTTGTCATATGGCGGTATGACCGGGCCCGCAACGGAAACGTTGAAGAATGACGATTTTATTTGCCGGCGGCTGCCTTCGGGGAAGAATTCTTCGGTTCCATGGTCTTCAGCAATTCCGGAGTGACGTTAATCAGCACAGGGCCGCTTTTGGGTTGCGCCTGGGGGGGGACGAAGTAGGAAAAAGCCCTGGCGGGCAGGTGGCCCGGGATTTCCGGCATGATGTACACTTCCACGAGTACGGCGCCTTTTTTGCCGTTCGGGCTGTCGGAAAAATTCAGTGTGAGTGAGTTGGTCCCGTCCCTCAGTCCTCCGGAAATGACTTCCGCCAGGCGGGTGTTGTCAAATTCATGCAGGGAAATATTGTTTACGTTCGCCTGGACGGTGCGGCCGGGACAGTCCACCAGAATTTTTGCGATGTATTTGGGCGGCGGGCAGACAGGCGGCACGGCGGGAATTTTCCCAAGGGGCTGGAACCCGTCCTGCTCCATCAGCACGGAGGCGTCTCCGCGTTTGAGGCGTTCTTTGACGGCGGGCAGGCGGGTGAGGTTGAAAAAGCGCGCCTGGTCATATTTCCATTTGCCGTTTTCATGAGTGAACAGCAGCACCAGGGCGTTCGAATCCGTGGGTTCCTGGCCCAGCCCCAGATCCACCTTGCCGTAGTAGGTGGCTGCGGCCGTGGGGCCGTTTACGACGGAACCTACGTACATCAGCGGAGCGAGCGCAGGAGGTGCCATGGGCTGCCGGAACAGGGAAGCGGGAAAGGGGCGTTTTTCCGAGACGGCCAGATTGCGCACTTTCACCTGGCGGTAGGCGGAGGTTGTGGATCTCCAGCCGTCATAATTGCCGCGCAGCAGATGCAGACGCCATGTATTATAAGCCACGTCCAGGTCGTCTCTCAGTTTGGCGTCTCCGGGGCGGGGGGCTGCGGAAGCGGGAGAAAGAAGGGCTGCGGCGCAGCAGGCCAGGGAGAAAATGGAACGGAAAGTCATTACACGATTATTTAGACATCAAACTTGCGCGGAGTGCAACACAATTGCATCATGAAGCCGTTCTTATGGAATTGTTCACGGAAGCCGATCATTTGGCGGAAGCCCGGTACAGGAAACTGTTGCGGGAACAGCCCGGCTTTGTGTGGAGGCGGTTTTCAGACGGAGAGGAGCTGATGGCGTATGTCTTTTTTCCCCCCGGCCACCGGGCGGAAGCCGCCGCTCCTTCCGTGCTCTTTTTCCACGGCGGCATGTGGGTGGGCAAGAGCCTGGGGGATTTTGTGCCGTGGGCGCTCCATCTTGCCCAGCAGGGTATTGCAGGCATTATACCCATGTTCCGCACACGCGGCGATTATGAAGTGGAGCCGATGGACATTCTGGAAGAGGGCAGGGAAGCCTGGGCCTGGCTGCATGGGAACGCCGCTCTGCTGGGGCTGGACCCGGCCCGCATTACTGTGGCGGGAAGTGATGCCGGAGGGCTGATGGCTCTGCATGTGGCCCTTCCGGATCATCCCGCCCGCTGGTCCCTGTTCCGCAAAAAGGCTCCCCTTCCTCCCGGCCCCGCCGCCGTGGCCCTGTTCCGAGGCGTGTGCGACCTGACGGCGCAATCCGCTTTTAAGCTGGGCGGCATGATGCCTCCGGACCAGAGGGATGCCGTCAACCCCCTGCGGCGCGTGCAGAGGGGGCTGCCTCCCCTGTTTGCGAGTCATGGAGGAAGGGACAGGCTTCTGCCGTGGCGCAACAGCGAGAGGCTGGCGGAGCTGTGGAGAAAAAAGAAGAACCGTTCCCGATTTGAACTTCTGGACGTGGCGGACCACACATTTTACCATTTCAATGTGAATGCCGCCTATTTTGAACAACTGCTCAATAGCTGGAGCGCGTTTATGGTGGAGCAGGGAATTTGGGAATATAACGAAGGAATGGACACCGGGCTGCTGGGGTGACCTTGGCCTGATATCCGGGAAGGTTCCCGGAAGGCGTTGCATGCAAAAAGGCTGTTTCCTATCTGCCTCCCAGCATGTTTTCCCGGATTTCCCGCATGTCCCGGCGGAAGGCGTCCTGCGTCTGCGGCGTAGGCGGCTGGATATCCCATTCCTTCATTTTCCGTCGCACCTTGAGAAAGAGTTCCTGCTCGTCGGCGCCGTATTTTTTACAGACGGCAGAGAGAGTCAGTTCCAGTCCCGTGAAGCTGCCTTTGAGAAAGAAAGGCAGGTCGTGCTGCCAGGCGCGCCGGAAGTCTTCCGGGCATCCTTCTGTTCTGATGGAGGCGAACAGTTCCCTGACCTGGCTTTCCCGGATGCCCGCAGTATCCATGCAGATGGCGGTTTCCATGTACGCCAGCGTGAATTCCAGCATAACCCGTTCAATGGACTGTCTGGCCCGGGCCAGCTGGCCCGGGGTGAGGCCCATGATCTGGGCGCGCAGGGCGGCCAGGGCTTCCAGGATAGCCTTGGGGTCTCCGCATGTGCGCGGATCCATGCGTGGAATTTGTTCACCTTCGTCGTAAAGGGGAATGGGCGGATGCACCCGAGGGTTGATTTTGAACAGTTTGCCCTGGAGCCTTTCCCTGAGGTCTTTCAGCCTGACGCCGTACTTGCGCAGGACGGGAGCCGCGTAATTGCGGCCCGGCCTGGCCGTTTGCCGCAGCCATGCTTCCTGAAAGTCCGCGGGGCATTGCTGAAGGCCCGCCGCCAGCATGGCATTCCGGAAATCCTCCGCCTTGGGCGTTTTATTGGCATAGGCGTGGGTCCATTCCATTTCCAGCATCCAGATGGCGGTAAGCCCCAGGAATTGTTCAATTGCCTGCCTTGGGGCCTCGGGCTTCGGCGCGGGAATGGCAGTCGGAGCTGCGTCGGAAGCCATGGAATGCCGGCAGAGCGGAAGCAACAGAGAGAAAGCAAGGAGGGGATGAAGCGGGTTCATGGGAGACAAAGTAGGAAAAATGAGAGGAAATGTCCGGAGTTATTCCGCTGTTACAGTGATGTCCAGGGGGTGGTCGGAGACGGGAAATTGCAATTCATAAAACCCGTTCCCCAGATTCCTGACGGGGGTGTTTCCCGCTTTGACCGGGCCTTTTCCCCGCCAGATGACGACAGGCCCGGATTCCTTCACGCGGAAGCGGAGGCCGTTCTCCCTGTACCCCGGAGCGGAAACCAGGGCGCAGGGAGAGAGAAATTTGTCCCTCCTTCCGATGACGGCCCAACCTTGGACGATAGGGGCCATGATGAACAGGCGGTCCTTGAATCCCGTCAGCTCTACATCCAGATCCGGCTGTGCCGGAGTCAGCGCGCGGCCTCCCTCTGCGGAATAGGCGGCGATGCCCTCCGCCGGGAGAGAGGCGTAGGCTTCCGCCGCATTGCCATTCAGCAGAGCCGCCGCGTTTTTATAATCCTCCAGGGAAATTTTCCCCCGTACCGGTTCCGCCGGGGAAGGATGTTTGAGGTTGTACACCACCACGGCGGCGCTTTGACCGGGCAAAGGGGCGATTACCCGGTACAGGCGGTTCTCGTTCAGAGCATCCGGAAAGACGGAATCAGGCAGGGGCACGGCGGGAGCCAGCGGGCGCAGCAGAAGACCGTCCGACCAGACGAGAGGCATGATGTTTTCCGGATTAAGTTTGTCTGCCGGGTCTGAAAGATAGACAGGGCCGCCTGAGACGGCTTTGGATACGGCCATGAGGCGGGCGCAGGCGGGATCCGTGGAATGGAACATGTCATGGTCCGGCCACACGGTCTGTCCCAGCCAGAGGGTATTGGCGTAGGACTGGAGGATGTGGGATTTGGCCATGGCTTCATCTCCCAGCTTGTAGTCGATGCTGCACCGGGTGACCGCGCTGTAACGCGTGTTCTGAATGTTGACGGTACCCTGCGCCATGCAGTTGACCAGGCTGAGCCCTGTTTTCAGGCAGGCCTGTTCCAGGGCTTCCGAGCACTTGGTATTGTGGCGGACCGGGTTGTCCAGCCCGTCCGCATGCTTCAGGTATTCCGCCTGCACATCAATTTTCACGAAGTCGAATCCGGCGTCTTTGACGGATTGCAGGAAGGGGGTATAAAACGCTCCGGCTCCTCCGGAGCCGTCACCGGGGAGGATTTTCCCTTTGGCGGTACGGACCAGACCGCGGGCAGTCTCGTCATCCAGACGGTGCCTGGGGTGGATGCCGTTCCAGAGGCCGTAATAGCAGTGCCACAGACCCATCCATTTCAATTTGGGGCTTTTGTGTTTCATCAGGGGCTGCCAGCCCCGGGGGAATTGATCCTGCCGGGGCTGGAAACTGACCAGCTGAAGCCTTTCCTGGGTCTGGAATCCGTCGTCCACCAGCATCCACCGGACGGGGACGGGGGATGCCTCCAGTTTTCTGGCCGTTTCTTCAAGCAGCTTGGAGGAAATATTCTTTTTATACTGTTCCCAGCTGCACCAGCCGAGGTACTTGAACGGTTCCGGATAAATTTTCTTTTCCCGGGGCAAGGTTCTGCCCTTGATGAAAGGGAGGGAAAGGGCCTTGTCCCATACGGCGGAACAGGCGCGGTAAATATCTTTGTCCGTGGCGGTGACGGCCAGGACGGCCTGCGGTTTGGCGGGGGAAGTTCCCAGCGAACCGGCTTCCACAAGGAATGTTCCGTCCCTTTCAAGTTTCAGCCACGCGAGGGAATCAGGGGCGGCGACGGGGAGCACGGCCATGAAATTGCCGTCTTTGAGGTGGAACAGGGCGAACATGGCATGGTCCCCCGGTTTGGCGGTGCTGGGATTCGGCTTGCTGTCCAGCAGGTTGCCGGGGGCCGTCCTTCCGAACCAGGGCAGAACCCGGTTGCCGTCTCCGGGCCAGCGGCCGCGGTCCGCTGAAAACCAGCAAAAGGCCTGGTAGGGAGGAAGCGGAAGCCGGCACGCCTTTTCGCCCGGTACAGGTAAAATGGCGGTTGTCCGGGGCTGGGCGGCGCCAGTCCATATGTTCAGGGCCGCCAGAACAAGGGCTGGGAACATGAATGCTTTCATGGAATGATCATGGGGTTAGGAAATGGGGCAGGGGAACCGGAAGACAATCATGGAAGGAACGTGCTTGGCCTCTTTCCGGAAAGGGTGGCAGAGCTTTTCCCTGAAACGAGCAAAAAATGATGTTTCCGCTTTATTTCTCCTTTTAGGGCTTTGGGGGAAAGAGATAATGTTGGCTGGCCGTTTCACAGGGGAGTATCCGTTTTTTCGGGGAGCACCGGCAACCATGGCCGGGGTATCCGCCGCCTGGTCATTTGACCGCTTTTTTGATGAAAGGCAGTCGCCGCCTGTCAAGGAAGAGCAAGGCCAGCCATTGCAGCAGCAGAAGGGACACGGCAAGGAAGACGGGCTGGAACGGGGGGAAGAGGTCTGCCATGCCGCTGAAGATGCGACGGTTAAGTTCATGCACATTGAGCAGGGAGTGGATGAGGTAGGCGGCCAGGGCGTTTATGCCGATAACGCGGAGGGGAAATGCCCATTGGGCCCATTTCCCTTCGTTCCACACATCAACGGCCAGATGAAACAGGGAAAGAAACGTCAGGGAAATGCCGGCGGCGGCCAGGACGAAGGTCCCTGTCCACATGCTTTTAATGATGGGGTAGGTGCTGTCCAGCATCCTGGCGGTGCAGAAAAGGAGAAGGCCCGCTCCTGCCATTGCCGTGCAGAGGCGCACGGGGGGGAGCCGGCTTTCTTTCAAAAACTTTCCCGCTATCCATCCTCCCATGCACAGGGCGGAGGCGGAAACGACGCAGAGCGGGCCTTCCGGGTCAAAAACTCCCCCATGCAGACGGCCGGGGAGCCAGTGCCTGTCCACCCATGAGTTGACGGAGCCGTCCGGCGTAAAATTGCCGCAGGTGAACTGAAGCAGGGTAATGAGGACCAGGATGAATCCCGCTGCTGAGGCAACCGCCCCCGTCCGGCGGCACAGCAGGATGCAGGTTCCTGCAATAGCGCAGGAAAAACCGATCAGTCCCAGAACGGAGGCGTAACGCATGCTTTCCGTCCAGGTAAGCGTTCCGTTGACCAGAAGGCCCAGAAAAGCCAGGCCGAAAGCCCGTTTCCAGAGATGGAAGAGTCCGGGGGCGATGGAGGTGCCGGTGTATTTCGCCAGGGAGAAGGACATGGAGGCGCCCGATATGAATACAAAGACGGGAAATACCAGATCGTACAGGTGTAATCCTTCCCAACGGGCATGGGTCATCTGGCGCGCGGCTTCTTGCAGGAAGCCGTTTTCCGGATTTCTGGAAGCCAGAAGCAGAATCAGGGCGTCCAGCCCCAGGATAATGAGCATGTCCAGCCCGCGCAGGGCGTCCAGGGAGTGCAGGCGGGGAGAACGGGTGGGAACGGAAGAAGCGGCATTCATGACGGCAGAGAGAAAGAACGGAAACAGATACGGGCATAAACGGGCGTCTTTATCAGGATTACTCCAAACATGCCGGAACGGAGGGGAATCGTGCTTGATTTCCACGGGGGAAGAGGGTAAAGTAGGCCGCATGCCGCACGCCGCTCTCCCGTTTCTTCTTTTCCTGTGTGTTTCCCTGCTGCTGGCTGCCTGTTCCTCCACGCCCAGGACGCCTCATGGAAAGCCGTTGATGAAGGACGGCAGATATGCTTCTTCCTATGAAGCTTTTGTTGCGGATCCCCAGTACCGCTTCACGCGCGATATCTGGTATCATGACGAGCGTATCCGCCAGGCGGGGACGCGGAACAGCAAAATCGTCATTCATCTGAAGGATCAGCGCGGCGTGTTGTTGGTTGATGGCAAGCCGGCTATGAACTTTCCCGTTTGCACGGGCAAATCCGCCCATGAAACGCCGCGCGGCAAGTTTTCCATCATCCAAAAAGATGCGGATTACCGTTCCCGGTCTTACGGCAGCGTGTTTGATGCAAGCGGTTTGTGCGTGAATTCGGATGCTACCTCTTCTTCCCGCGTGCCTCCCGGCGGTAAATTCATCGGCGCCAAAATGCCTCTTTGGATGCGCATTCACGGCGGGATAGGGCTGCATGTGGGCACCGTGTTCCGGGACGCCAATTCCCACGGGTGCATCCGGGTTCCGGTGGAGGCATGCCGCATTCTGTTTGACAAATGCGGCCTGGGAACAACCGTCATCGTTCAGGAATAAGCGTGAGCGTGAATAATCGTTGATTCCTTGCGGTATATTTGCCACAATCCTGCAAGCTGATGAAAATAAAGGTTCTGATACGTTCCCTGGTATTGTTGGCCGGTTTGGCCGCGTGGACGGCGGATACGGCCTGGGGCCAGGCTTCCACGCGCCGCCCGTCTTCCCGGGGGGGAGCGGCCGCTGGCCGGGCTGCGGTGGAACAGCGCGGAGAGGATGACGCCGTGGAAACGGTTGACCTGGGGGACAAAAAGAAGGATTCCGACACGGCTTCCGGCGAACAGGAAGGCGTGGCCGCCGCTCCGGAGATGCCCAGGGAAACGGAAAAGGAGCAGAATGGCTTGGATTCCCTGTCCCTGATTCCTTCCCTTGGCGGAGGTCGGCTGGACGCTGCGCGGGAAGCGCACACCAGCACGCGGCCTTCCGCCAGGACCATGGCTCTGCTGATTCCCGCTCCGCGCGGCCCCATCCTGGACCGCAACGGGGAACCGCTGGCCGTGACTTCCGTAGCCTACCAGCTGGCTTTGCGGTTTGAAATTTTTGAAAACCCCGACCGTTCCCGCGTGGTGGAATTCGGGCGCAACTGTTTGGAACAGGCCAAAAAAATTGCCGGAAAGGCGTGGTCTTTTTCCGACGAACAGCTCTGGAAACATTATGAGCACCGCCGCTGGCTGCCTCTTCCGCTCACGAACGTTATTCGTGCGGAGGAAGCGGAAAAGCTGAAGGATAAGGTGAAAAGTGTGCGCGGCCTCCAGCTGCTGCCCATTTACATCCGTTCCTATCCGGAGAAGGAAATCGCCGGCCATATCATCGGCTATGTGGGGTCCAAGGGAAAACTGCCAACCGGCCCCATCAACCACATGGATCCGCTTTGGGAGCAGGTGGAAGGCCGTGCGGGGCTGGAAAAGGAATTCAACAAAAATCTGACCGGAACGCCCGGCGTATGGCGCTTGATGTTTGACGAAGACGGCAATAAAATTCTGGATGAACTGCAAATACGCCCCAAGCCCGGCGGGGCTGTCGTCACCACCCTCAACCTGAAATGGCAGAAGGATGCGGAACGCATCCTTTCCCGCGGCAAGAGGCGCGGCGCCATGGTGGTGCTGGACTGCGTGACGGGTGAAGTTCTGGTGATGGCGTCCACGCCGTCCTATGACCCGAACATGTTCATTCCAAACATATCCCAGAAAGATTACGATGCTTTGCGCAATGATCCTGCCGGTCCTCTGGGCGCCCGTGCTTTCCAGGGCCGTTATCCCCCCGCTTCCACATTTAAAGTCCTGACGGTAGCCAGTGCCTTGAGGAACAACAAAATCACGGAAAATACGCTTGTTTACTGCCCGGCTTCCGTGACGATCGGCAACCACGTGTTCAAAAACTGGAGCAAGACTCCCCTGGGGGATATCAACTGTGTCCGCGCCCTGGCGATGTCCAACAATCCGTTCATGTACCAGATGGGCCTGAAGCTGGGTGCGGAAGCCCTGATGGATACGGCCCGCGCCTTCGGCTTGGGGGAACGGACCGGCCTGCCCATTCCGGACGATCCCGGCCTGGTGCCGACCAGTGATTATATGATCCGCAATTACAAGCGCGATTTCATGTCCGGGGATGCCGCCAATTTGTCCATCGGCCAGGGGACGCTACTGGTTACGCCCCTCCAGGTGGCGCACATGATGTCCGGCGTGGCAAACGGCTATCTGCCCAGGCTCCAGCTCATCAAGCAGATTCAGGACGGCAACGCCAATGTCGTTTACGCGCCCAAGCCCCAGGAAGTTCAACGTCCTCTGCCTGCCTATGAGCGTGCTCTGTCCAGCGTGCGCAAGGGGATGAGGGAAGTGGTTGAAGCCGGTACGGGGGGGCGTGCGCGCCTGTCTTATGCCAGTATCGCCGGCAAATCCGGAACGGCCCAATGGGGGCCGGAACGGGAAGACAAGCGTCTGGCGTGGTTCGCCGGTTTCATGCCCTGCGACAATCCGCGCTTTGCCTATGTGGTGCTGTATGAAGGCCGCGCCCACGAACGGCTGGGCGGGGGGGCTGCCGCCGCTCCCATCGTAAAGGAATTTTTCGAAACGGAGAAAAAAGACATCAAGGCTATTATTGACCCGCCCAAAGATGACATCCCGGTGGCGGAACCGGTGGAGGAGACCCCGGAAACGGCCGCGGCCGCTCTTCGGGAACGGAGCGGGGCGCCTGCCGTCGTGCCGGACAACCTGCCGCCCGGCTTGTATGATCCGGAAGGGATGGAGCCGATCAAGGCTGATGAAATCCCTGCCGATCTGGATGACTCTTCCGATGCTGAAATCAAGGCAACCCCGGTGGGCGGCTCCTCAAGGCCTGCCGGGCCGTCGGCGCCTCCGTTGTCGGAGGAGCCTTCTGCGGCCCCCCTCACGCCGCGCCGGGGTGATTCCGATTACATCCCCGGACTGCCCCAGCAGATTCCCCGCCATCTCAACCGTTCCACTTCCGTAAACACTCCTGCGCCGCAGTCTCCCCTGCCGGAGGATGATATTCCCATGGCGGAACCTCTTTAATCCGGTTCTTAGAGAAAGCCGGAGAGTTTTTGCGGTTTCCGGAACGGCTTTTTCCCGGAAAATATTGGCGGGGAAAAAGGAAAATCTGGCGGATACGGGGATGGCTGGCGGCGCTTAAAAGTTTTCCACGCAGCAACGTCATGCACGCCCTGAGTGCGTTAATGTTTTGCATTGTGCTTGCGTCGTGCGGGGAAACGCCTGTATAATGGGAAAGATGCGCCGATAGGGGCTGTTGCCGCAAGGAAGCAGCGCGCTTGCCGGATGGCATCATGACCCCATGTTTAAAGATAATGAAAAAGCATTATTTCTACTCCATACCCTGTTTTGTGCTGACCTGCGCTCTTGCCGCCTGCTCTGACGATCATCAATCATCTTCCGCCAAGGCCGGGCAGGATGCAGCCGGCTTGACTCCCGCCGCCTCTCTTGATCCTTTGGCTTCCGTGGCTCCCGACCTGGTGGCGAAGCGTGCCGAACGGCTCGGAATAGCCGCCCTCTTTCCCAAGGACATGGGGATGATGGCGGGTGTTTACGATATTCCCGGCATCATGAAGAGCGTTCAGAATTTGAACATGGTGAAAACCTGGAGTTCCTGCTCCTCCGGGGAGGATGCTGATGAATCCATAGCCATTCCGGGAGAAGACGCTTCCGAACCCGTGCAGCGGAAATGTTCTTTCAGCAGCCCTGTCATTGACGCGATGATCGGCTTGGGTCCCGAATGGGCTCCGTGGCTGGATAGCGCGCAGTCCTCTTTTACCAAGATGGGCCTGAACCAGATGAAGGAAATTTTGTCCGTTTACAAGCTTTTCCAGGGGGTAAAGGATGGAAATGAGGATGCCGATGGTGCGGGGGCGGAGGTCATGGGCGGCCAGGGGGCCGAGATGATTGTGCAGTGGGCTGAGCTGATGGATTTACGCCCTTCCCAGGCTGCGACGGCGCCTGTGATGATTGCCGCCAAACTGACGCCGGAAGCCCAGGCCCAGGCCAAAGCTTTCCTGAAGGACGCCAATCTCCAGGAGGATATGGAGCTGCATGGAATGGTTTCCCTGTATGAAAAGACCTACAATGGCCTGGCCTGCAAGGTAGCGGAAGTGGACTGCAAAAAAGTGCGTGCGAAGCTGGAAGAAATGCTGGATGAGGCGAAAGACCGGATGGAGATTTCCCGGGAAAATATGGACCGTCTTAAGGCGGCGCTCGTTCGTCTGGATGAATCCAGGCTGTATGTGGCCGTCTCTTTTGTGGATGATACCCTGGTAGGCTTTATAACCACCAATCCTGAAAAACAGGTCCGTATCGCCTCTTCACCCCAGGAATCCATGCTGTCCCGTCCTGATTTCTCCATGGCGGATGCACGGTTCCAGTATCCGGCTTATGGGCTGCTGTTCGCAGACAAAGCTTCCGTCAAAGGGGTTATTAACATGGATTTGGCCTATTACAAGGGCATGCTCACCGGGTTGAAGGATGTGATGCAGACGATAGGCGCCGATTGGAAAATTGCCGATCTGGCTCCTTCCATGACGGCGCTGGATTCCATCAAGGCCAGCATGCTTGGCATGTATGAAAAGCTGGCCCGGAATGCCACGGCCGTTTCCTACTTCTCGTGGCAGGATCAGGGGGTGCATGTGGAAGCATGCACATATCCGCTGGAATTCTACAAGCTGGACGCTCCTTCCGCCATGAGTGCCGTGCGTCCTGGCGCGTCCACGGTGCTGTATTCCTCCTGCACGGTCAATCCGCAGATGATGGATATGGGTTGTTCCCTGTGCGGTAATATTGCCCAGATTGTATGGGACTACGGCAATGCCTATATTTCCAATCCGAAGCATGATGTGAGCGATCAGGTGCGCATGGCCGCCCCTATGATCCAGATGGCCAGGCCTACCATTGAGGAGCTCTGGAAGGCTTATAAAACTGCTCTTTCCGGCCTTACGGGTTCAGGCGTGTTCATTATGGACATGCAGGGCGCTCCCAGTCCCATGCTCAAGAATGTGCCGGCGCCGCGTTTCTCCGCTGCATATGAAGTGAAAAACCGCGCCGCCCTGGGAGAAGCCTGGCAGAAAGTGGCTAATGCCGCCAAAACCGTCGTCACTCTGGCCAGCCAGGGTAAAATGGCGGAGTTGCCCGCTCCCCAGTCTTCTGTGGACGGGGATATCACTACCTACGATTACCAGTGTCCTTTGGGCGCCGATCTGAACCCGGTGGTAAGCATTTCCGATACCCGCTGGGCGGTCAGTATGCCGAAGGCCTTCGGTATGGAAGTCCTCAGGGAATCCGTGAAATCTCCGGTACAGGGAGCCCCTCTCGAATTTCAGCTTAACCTGGTTCCGGTCCGTGACGCCCTGAAGAGCGCGGCGGAAAGCAGCAGGGAGCTTCGGAATGCTGTGGAAACCCTCGATGTAATCACTTCCGATGTTACGGGAATTCATGCCACGGGGCGCAAGGCCGCGGACGGCAGAGACGTGTACCACATCCATATTATTTCCGCCGCCAAGTAACGGCCCTTCAGTTCTGCCTGCAGGCTTCCGGGATGGATTCCCGGAAGCTTTTTTGTTGATGGAGAAAAGATTTTGTTGATGTTGTAACGGGCATCCAGGTTTCTTTCAAGATTATGTACAAATGTATATAATTTGTGTGCGTGCCGAGTTTTGGGCTTGCCAAAATAAAGAGGAGAGTCCACAATCAAAACCGTCAAATAAAGGGAATGGATTCCTTTTTCCAGTATTTACAGGAGTTGGCACGAGTAATGGTAAAAGACAGACAATGAGCAGATTTTTCCAGTTCCTGTGGTTGGCGGCATTGACCGTGTCCGGCGTTATGGGCGGCAGCGCCTGTGCGGCGGAGGAAGGAGCGGAGCACGGATTGGAACAGGCCGCTCCCCATTTGTTTTCCATACCTCTGCCCGGAGGCATTGAGCTCCCGGTGTCCAACTCGATGCTGATGCTTTTTCTGGCGGTTCTTTTGATAGGGGTGGTCGTATGGTCCGCCACCCGCTCCATGCGCATCCTGCCTTCCCGTTTACAGAATGCGGTGGAATACTTTTTTGAAACTCTGTACAACTTTGTCCAGTCCCTTCTGGGTCCGCGCCTGACGCGCAAGTACTTCTGGTACTTCGGAACTATTTTCACCATTATTCTGGTCAGCAATTACATGGGGCTTCTTCCCGGGGTGGGAACCATCACCTATCATGGGGTGCCGCTGTTCCGCGGCGCGAATGCGGACATGAACGTGACGATGTTCCTGGGTATTTTTTATGCGCTGATGTGGCTTTACTGGTCTATCCGGGAGCAGGGGCTGAAAGGCTTCTTTATTCACCTGTTCGGCCCCAAGGGGAGACTGCCGGGGTTCATGGGATTCGTGCTGGTGTTCATCTTCATTTTTGTGGGACTGGTGGATGTCCTGAGCATCACGATTCGCCCCATTGCGCTGGCCGCTCGTCTTTACGGCAATATTTACGCCGGGGAAACGATTATTGACACCATGGCCCATATGTTCGGGCCCGTGCTCAGCTCCCTGTGCGTACTGCCGTTTCTGGCGATCGAACTGCTGGTGGGGTTCATCCAGGCCCTGGTTTTCCTGCTTCTGACGGCGATTTTCCTGAAACTTCAGGTGGGGGACGATAACGCCCACGGCCATGCTTCCAAAAATGAGGAGAAGGAACTTCCCGTGCCGGACCGCCTGCCGCCTGGAAAAACCTCATAAACCGTACCGCCAGCTTTCCGTTCCGGACCATGGGCAACCTGTGGGGGAACGTTCAACAAAAAACATAAACCATACCAATAACATGATTGATCCTATCGCAATGACCTCCCTGGCCGAACTGTCCGGCAACGTAGGTTTCGGCCTCGTCACCATCGGCGCCGGCCTCGGCATTGGCCTCATTGGTGCGAAAGCCGCGGAAGCCACCGGACGCAACCCCGGAGCTTCCTCCCCCATTATGGTGATTGCCATCACGCTGGCGGCCCTGATTGAAGGCGTGGCCCTGATCTCCATCTTTGTGAAATAAAACGGAAGTTTCGCCCCCGGAGGGAGCTTCTCCGCTCCGGGGCGGTGCGCCCGTTCCCTGCCGGTTTCGGAAAATTTCCGGCATGTTCAAACCGCTCATCTTATGCTGAATCTCATAGCTGACCAAGCCTGGAATCCTTTTGCTCCCTTTGGGGTAACGAGTTGGGAACCTTTTGTTGCCAACCTGATCGCTTTCATTCTGATGGTGGTGATCCTGCGTTATCTGGCGTTCAAACCCATCCAGAATGTTCTGGAAAAAAGGCGCCAGCGTATTGAAGAAGGAGAGGAAATGCGTGAGGAAAGTGAGCGGCAGCTGGCTTCCGTAAAGGAACAGACGCATGAAATGCTGGTGGAAGCAGGGGAAAAGGGACAGGAGAAAATAGACGCCGCCAAGGCTGCCGCCGCCCGCCTGTTGGAAGAACAGGAAGCGGAAGCCTCCCGGAAGGCTGAGGAAATCATAAAAAAGGCCCGCCAGCTTGCGGAACTGGAACAGCAGAAAGAGCGTGAAGCGTTAAAAGAACAATTTGGCCAGCTGGTGGCCCTGGCGGCGGCCCAGGTTACCGGAAAAATGCTGACGGAAGAAGACCAGCGGAGAATCAACCGGGAAGCGATCGACAGCCTGGATTCCTGAAATATTTATGAAGATCGGAAAGGACACGCAAAATGCCGCCCGCAGGCTGTTCCGGCTCTGTATGGACGGGAATGCCGTGGCGGAGGACCGCGTGCGTCTGATCGCCCGGAAAATTGCGGAACGCAAGCCCCGCAATTATGCCGCTCTGCTGAAGGCTTTTTCCGGCATGGTGGAATATGCGGTGAAAAGCCGTACAGCCACTATTCAAAGCGCCGTGCCCCTCACGGAAGAGGAGCGTTCCCTGATTCAGGCCAAACTGGAGGCCAGATATGGCGGCGTCCTCTACTACCGCTGGGAGGTGGAACCGTCTCTGCTGGCGGGTGTCCGCATCCAGGTAGGGGACGACGTGAAGGACGGTTCCGTGCGTTCCAGAATCGACCGTCTGGCTGCGATGGCCCGCACCCTTTCCAATTAACCAACGAATTTTTCCCATGAGCAACATACTTCAAGAACTCGAAGCAGAAATAAAAAAAGCCACGGCTTCCGTCAGTCAGGAAAACGTGGGCGTCATTCGTTCCGTGGGGGACGGCGTCGCCAAGATCGAAGGGCTGAGCGGCGTCATGCTCAATGAAATGATAGAGTTCCCCGGCGGGGTGATGGGGCTGGCGATGAACCTGGAAGAACATGAGGTTGGCGCCGTGATTCTGGGGGATGATTCCAAGTTGAAGGAAGGGGATCTGGTCAAGTGTTCCGGACGCCTTCTTTCCGTGCCCGTGGGCCGCTCCCTGCTGGGCCGGGTGGTGAACACGCTGGGAGAACCTATTGACGGCAAAGGGCCGATTGAGGCGGAAGCGTATTACCCGGTGGAAAAAATCGCCTCCGGCATCATCTCCCGCCAATCCGTTTCCGTGCCCGTCCAGACGGGCATCCTTCCCATTGACGCCATGATTCCCATCGGCCGCGGCCAGCGCGAACTCATCATCGGGGACCGTGCCACCGGGAAGACCGCCATTGCCATGGATACCATGATTGCCCAGGCGGAACAGAACCGTCTGGCGGAGGAAGGCAAGCTTCCTGATCACCAGCCTCTCTACAATATTTACGTGGCTATCGGCCAGAAGCGCGCCAACATCAGCCGCCTGGTGGCGAAACTGGAGGAAACGGGAGCCATGAAATATTCCATCGTCGTGGCGGCTTCCGCCTCCGATCCTGCCGCCATGCTGTACCTGGCGCCCTACGCCGGCTGTGCGATGGGGGAATACTTTATGGACAAGGGGGAAGACGCCCTTATCGTTTATGACGACCTTTCCAAGCATGCCGTGGCCTACCGCCAGATTTCCCTGATTCTGCGCCGCCCCTCCGGCCGCGAGGCGTACCCGGGGGACGTATTCTACCTGCACAGCCGCCTGCTGGAACGCGCCGCGCGCATCAACAAGGAACACGGCGGCGGTTCCCTGACGGCTCTTCCCATTATTGAAACGCAGGCAGGCGACGTTTCCGCCTACATTCCCACGAACGTCATTTCCATCACGGACGGCCAGATATTCCTGGAAACGGACCTGTTTTACCAGGGGGTGCGCCCAGCCATCAACGTGGGTATTTCCGTCTCCCGCGTGGGTTCCTCCGCCCAGACGAAAATTATCAAGAAGCTGGCCGGCTCCATTAAGCTGGATCTGGCCCAATTTACGGAATTGCAGGCGTTCGCCCAGTTCGGGTCTGATCTGGATCCCAGCACGAAGGCCAAGCTGGCCCGCGGCCAGCGCATCGTGGAGCTCTTTAAGCAGAACCAGTATGAGCCCAAATCCCTGGGTCTGGAGGCCGCTGACTTGTATGCCATGCAAAAAGGGTACTTTGACGACGTTCCGGTGGACAGGATCAAGGAATGCCAGAATGCGTGGGAAGCGGTGATGCAGGATCAGCATCCGGATCTGCTGGAAAGCATTCTGAAGGAAAAAGACCTGACGCCGGAAATAGACGCAGGGCTTAAAGCCGCTATCGAATCCTTCAAGCTCAGCTGGAACTAACGATTACGGGAGTACTGACACATGGGCAATCTGAGAGACATCAGACGCCGGATCAAGTCCGTCAAAAACACGTCCCAGATCACCAGGGCGATGCAGATGGTGGCTTCCGCCAAAATGCGCCGCGCCCAGGACCAGGCCGTCAAGGGACGCCCCTATATCCGCGCCCTGGCGGAAGTGCTCTACCATCTCCAGGATGAAATTGACACCAGCAACAGCCCTCTGATGCAAACCCACGGCGGCGCGGATCTGGTGCTGCTGGTGAATACGGATCGCGGCCTTTGCGGCGGGCTGAACGCCAACCTGATCAAAATGGTCCGGGAACAGGCCCCGGAAAACGCCCATTACATCACCATCGGCCGCAAGCTGAATGCTGCGCTCGCCAAATTGAATGAACGGTTGGAGGCCACCTGGAGCCTGACGGATCCCCTGTCCCTGCTGGAACTAAAGCCGGTATTTGATTTCATCGTGCAAAAGTTCAAGGCGGAGGAATATGGGCGCGTTTTCGTGGCTTTCTCCGGTTTTGTGAACACAATGGTCCAGAAGCCTGTCTTTCGCCAGCTTCTTCCCATTGAGCCGGAACCCCTGATGAACATGGCGAAAGCCGGAGGCTCTTCCCTGGACGGAGCAGATGCCCATAAGCAATTCCTGCTGGAACCCAGCCCCGCTGCTCTGCTGGATACCATCCTGCCTCTTTACGTTTTCCACGGACTGGTTCAGATTGTGCTGGAGGCCCGGGCATCCGAACACTCCGCCCGCATGGTCGCCATGAAGGGAGCCACGGAAAACGCCAAAAACATCATCGGCGGCCTCACCCTGGACTACAACAAGGCGCGCCAGACGCAAATCACCAACGAACTTCTGGAAATTACCACGGCCATGCGCGCTATGGAATAACATGGTTCCGCTTTCTTTACCCGCTTTTCAAACAGAACATTCTTTCCTCTCCATTTCAACACCAAGTTTTTCCCATGATGAATAACACAGGCATTCTCGTTCAGATCATCGGCGCTGTGGTCGATGCGGACTTCTCCCAGGCAGAAACGCTCCCCGCCCTGCTCAATGCGCTGGAAGTGGACTATGAAGTTGACGGCAAGCGCAAGACCCTGGTTCTGGAAGTCCAGCAGCACATCGGAGACGGCTGGGTCCGCGCCGTGGCCATGAGTTCTACGGACGGTCTGCGGCGGGGGATGCCGGTGCGCGACACGGGGCGCCCTATTGAAGTTCCTGTGGGACAGTGCGTGCTGGGACGTATTTTCAATGTGCTGGGGGAAGCTGTGGACGAGCGCGGCGGACTCTCCTGCGCCGGTATGAAGAGCATCCACCGCGGCGCTCCGCCGTTGGACGAACAATCCACCAGCACGGAAGTGCTGGAAACGGGCATCAAGGTAATTGACCTTATCTGCCCCTTCCTGAAAGGCGGCAAAATCGGTGCCTTTGGGGGTGCGGGGGTAGGCAAGACCGTGCTCATCATGGAGTTGATCAACAACATTGCCAAGGCGCGCAGCGGCCTCTCCGTTTTTGCCGGGGTGGGGGAACGCACCCGTGAGGGGAACGACCTGTACAATGAGATGATAGAATCCGGAGTCATCAACTTGGAGAAACCGGAAGAATCCAAGGTGGCGCTGGTGTACGGACAGATGAATGAACCCCCCGGCGCCCGTCTGCGCGTAGCCCTGTCCGCCCTGACGATGGCGGAATACTTCCGTGACGAGGAGCATAAGGACGTGCTGCTGTTCATTGACAATATTTTCCGTTTCTCCCAGGCGGGGTCGGAAGTGTCCGCCCTGCTGGGCCGCACGCCGTCCGCCGTGGGTTACCAGCCGAACCTGGCGGAGGAAATGGCGGATCTTCAGGAACGCATCACCTCCACCAAGCACGGCTCCATCACCTCCATGCAGGCCGTGTATGTTCCTGCGGACGACTTGACGGACCCGGCCCCGGCCACAACCTTCGCCCACTTGGACTCCACGGTGGTGCTGGAACGCTCTCTGGCGGCCCAGGGGCTCTTCCCGGCGGTGGAACCGCTGTCTTCCACTTCCAAGGCCCTGGCCCCGGAAATTGTGGGGAATGAGCATTATGAAGTGGCGCGTGGCGTGCAGATGGTGCTGCAGCGCTACAAGGACCTTCAGGATATGATTGCCATTCTGGGCATGGACGAACTTTCGGAAGAAGACAAGCTCATCGTGAGCCGCGCCCGCAAGATTCAGCGCTTCCTGACCCAGCCGTTCCATGTGGCGGAAGTCTTTTCCAGCATTCCCGGTGCCTATGTTCCCGTGGCGGAAACCGTCCGGGGCTTCAAGGAAATCCTGGAAGGCAAGCTGGACATGGTTCCGGAGGACGCCTTCTTCATGCGCGGCGGCATTGATGACGTCCTCAAGGAAGCCAAATAACCCTTTTCCCGCCGTCCCGAACCATGAGCATGGAGTTCAAAGTCATTACCCCGGATGAAGTGGCGGTTGCCGCTACTGTAGAATACGTTTATCTGCCCGGCAGTCTCGGGGAGATGGGCGTGCTGGAACACCATACGGCCCTGATTACCTCCCTGGAACCAGGGGAACTCCGCTACAAGCCCATGGACGGCCCGGAGGAAAGCATGGTGGTGGGCAACGGCTTTGTGCAGGTCAATGACGACCATGTTCTCATGGTAACCGACCTCGCGCTTAATTCCTCCCAGATTGATGAAGGCAGCGTGGAACGGGCCATTCAGGAAGCGCAGGAGGTGCTCAAGACGCGTTCGGAAATGTCCCGCGAGGAACAGGCCCGCTTTGAAGCCAATCTGACCAAGCAGATCATGATGCTTAACTTCAAGCGCAAACATAAATCGCCGGGCCGATGATGGAAGAAGATTGGAACGATACGTTTTACGACCTTTTCCGCGAAGCGGTGGGGCGCTACCATGAAGGCCACAGGAATGTGGACGGCTTCTTTACGGACCAGGAAATTATCTTTCTGTCTTCCATCGGCTGCCGCACTCGGGAATTGTTTGATTTTGTAGAAACCTATGCCCGCACGGGAGAACCTTCCCCCACCACGGTTCTGCTGATGGCTGCGGCGCGCCGGGACTTCTTCCTGACCGTCCAGCACGGGCAGTTTTACCAGGGGAAACCTGTGATCGGGTATGATTTGCCGGGGTTCGGCGACGAACTCTGCGGTCTCCCCTACCTTCCGCGCCTGATTGCCAAGGCGCGGGCCAAGCTCGTCGGTTCCATGGGGGATGACATCATTTACTGCTGTGAGAATGACCGCCGTTTCTTCCGGGACCACGGAAATATCCATCCCGCCGACTTCCTGCGGGTGGTCTGGGCAGCCGGAGACAGCGACCCGAAGGTGTACGATTACGTACGCCAGCGCACCTTGAGTGTTTCCTCTGCTGTTCCGGATAATGAGCAGACGTAAAAAATGGAAATGCCCGGAATGGGATGATCGTTGATGCTGGAGAATAGCCGGAAACGACTCGTTTTTTCAGCTTTTGTGGAGATTATTCTTCATAAGGCGCCAGCTCCAGCTGGCCCAGCGTATCGGGGCGGCCTTTCAGGGCCATGCGCTTGAGGTATTTGGCGAAAGAGGGGCGGCGGTGGTATTTGCCGACGATTTCTCCCGTCGTTTTCAGACGCAGGAGATATTTGTACGTGGTGACGCGGATGGCGTCCGGTTTGGCGGAGGCACACGGGACAGCCCCTATTTCCCTGCAAATTTGTTTCCATCGCGGTCCGTGGGTGCGTTCTCCGTGGCGGGTCCACGCCAGGGCGTGGGCGATTTCATGCAGAATCGTGTCACGGATTTCATGAGGGGTCTCCAGGTTGGCGCGGACGAAGTGAATGGAAATCGTAATGCTTTTTTCCAGCAGACGGCACACTCCCAGCCTTCTTTTGGCCCGGTCCCAGCCGAATTGCCAGTCTGCCAGACCAAGTTCATCCATTTTCATGCGAGCGTAAGTTTCAATATTCCGGAAGCTGTCGCGTTCGCCGGATTGGTCGTTCCCCATGGTCATGTTGCAGGGGCAGCATAGCATGAAATGCGGGGCAGGGAATATGGAGAAAGGCATCATGACGGAGTTGCCGTGAAGGACAGGTTTTTCTGGAAACAGCCGTTTTTCTTTGCGGAGCCTTAGAAAAAGAAAGTCTTTGGAAAGGTTGGCGGACGTGGTGCCGTAGTTGGAATGTTGCCATGAGTTCACTTTCCGATACCAGGCCGCAGAGAATTGCGGCCATTGACGCCCTGCGGGGATTTGACATGTTTTTCCTGACCGGGGGCCTGGCTCTGGTTGTGGCCGGCATCAATCTTTTTTACGACCGGAGCCCCGAGTGGCTGGTGAAGCACAGCACGCACGTGGCTTGGGAGGGATTCGCCGCCTGGGATCTGGTGATGCCCCTCTTTTTGTTCATTGTGGGAACGGCCATGCCGTTTTCCTTTTCCAAACGCATCGGCTCGGACCCCTTGTGGAAGATTTACCTGAAGGTTGCCAGGCGGGTAGCGGTGCTTTTTTTGCTGGGCATGGTGGTGCAGGGCAATCTGCTGAGTTTTGAACCGTCCAGGATGTCCCTGTACTGCAATACGCTCCAGGCCATCGCCTCCGGCTACCTGATTGCGGCCATTTGCCTTCTTCATCTGTCCATCCGGTGGCAGGTAGCGGCAACGGGGGGGCTGCTGGCTGTGTACTGGCTGGTCATGAAGTTTGTTTCCTTTTCTGACCCCGCGGTGGGTTCCTGTGCGGCAGGAATGCTTGAACCGGGGAGGAATCTGGCCCTGCTGCTGGATAAATACCTGATGGGAAACTGGCAGGATGGAACGAATTATGCGTGGATTCTGGCGCAGTTCGGTTTTGGCGCCATGACCATGCTCGGTCTGCTGGGCGGCCAGATTCTGAAGCGGGTGCAGGGGCACGGGAAAAAGCTGGCGTGGCTGTTATGTGCGGGCGCGGGCTGCCTGGTGCTGGGATATGCCTGGAGCCTGGATTTTCCGGTGATCAAGCGTTTGTTCACCAGTTCCATGGTATTGTGGGCGGCGGGATGGTGCTATTTTCTGCTGTCCCTGTTCTATCTGCTGACGGATGTGCTGAAATTGAACTGGTTGACATTCTTTTTCTCCGTAATAGGGAGCAATGCCATTTTCGTGTACATGTGGGTATCTCTGTGCCCCCCTACGGGCAATTTCTCCCGGGTATTGTTTGCCGGGTTTAGCGAGTGCTTCGGGGATGCGGACAGGTTTGTCTTTTACCTGTGCAATTACGCCCTGATTTGGGGCGTGTTGTATTACATGTACAAAAACCGGACCTTCATCAAGGTCTAGGCTTGTTTTCAGCCCTCCGTTCATAGTAGGGTCTCCCCGTGCGGGAGGCGGGGAACGCCTTCCGCCGGGATCGGCATGCCTGCGCCGGGCGTCCGTCATGGGCCGGTCTTTTCTGAAGCCATGGAGATTCCTTTCAACCAACCTCACCAGCACGGTCCCGAATTGGATTATATCCGGGACGCCATCCAGCGCGCCCATTTATGCGGAGACGGCTATTACACGAAAAAATGCCATGAACTGCTTGCGGAACGCACCGGCGCCAGAAAGGTTCTGCTGGTTCATTCCGGAACCGCCGCGCTGGAGATGGCGGCCCTGTTGATCGACTGCCGCCCGGGCGACGAGATTATCATGCCTTCCTATACGTTCGTCTCCACGGCGAACGCGTTTGTGCTGCGCGGCGGCGTTCCTGTATTCGTGGATATCAGGCCGGATACGCAGAATATTGACGAGACGCTGATAGAAGCGGCCATCACGGACCGCACCCGCGCCATTTGCGTGGTTCATTACGCAGGCGTGGCTTGTGAAATGGATGCAATCATGGAAATTGCCGGGAGGCATCGCCTGTATGTGATTGAAGACGCCGCCCAGGGCGTCGGCTCCTGCTACAGAGGGCGTCGGCTCGGCTCCATCGGCCATTTGGGCTGTTACAGTTTCCACGAGACCAAGAATGTCATTTCCGGAGAGGGAGGAGCCCTGCTGGTGAATGACCCCTCCCTGATGGAACGCGCGGAGATTATCCGGGAAAAAGGGACCAACCGTGCCAGGTTTTTCCGCGGGCAGGTGGACAAATACACCTGGGTGGACGTGGGTTCCTCCTATCTGCCCGGAGAGATGACCGCCGCTTATTTGTATGCCCAGCTGGAACACGGGCAGGAGATCAACGGGGAAAGGCTGAAGTGGTGGAATATGTACCACCGCGCGCTGGCTCCATTGGAAGAACAGGGGGTGCTGCGGCGTCCGTGCATTCCGGAGCATTGCACGCATAACGCCCACATGTATTACGTGCTGCTCCGTTCCATGGAGGAGCGCACGCGCTTGATCAACAAGCTGGCGGAGCACGGGATTAAAGCGGTGTTCCACTACATTCCCCTCCATTCCTCCCCTGCCGGGATGAGATTCGGGCGTTCTGCCGGGGCCATGCCTCATACGGACCGTACCAGCGATACGTTGCTGAGGCTTCCTTTGTATTACGATTTGGGGGAAGAAGGCTGCCGGGAGGTGTTGCGGGCCGGCTTCGGGCTGGAGGGAGTTGAATCATGATGAAAATTTGCCTGGTCAACGTGTCTGATGTGGATGAGGCCATGCGCAGCCGCCTGCGCGTGTGGCGCAATTCCGAAAAGGTCACCCCGTTTTTTTTGTTGGATCAGGTAACGGAGGAGCAGCACCGGGCGTGGCTGGAAAGGAACGTCCGCGGGGAGGATGCCCGCGCCTGCGTGATTTATGCGGACCAGGTTCCGCTGGGTCTGGTTTACCTGCCCTGGTTTGACCGGAATACGCGTTGCGGAGAGATAGGCATTTATCTTTACGACAGGGCATTCAGGGAACTGCGCCCGGCTTCCGCCGCATATGCCGGGATGATGGAGCTGGCCGCAGGGGAGCTGGGCCTGGAACGGTTATATGCCCGGATTCTGGAGGACAATGCGGCTTCCGTGCGTTTTCATGAGCGCATGGGTTTTGCCCGTGTTCCGGAAAAGGACGAGGTGTGCGAGAAAAGCGGGGAAAGGAAGCGCGTTCTCATGTATGTAAAAGCGTTATGACTGATCCACAGGTTCAATTGTCCATTGTGGCTACCGTGTATTGTACGGGCGGTTATCTGGCGGAGTTCTGTTCCCGCAGTTTCGCCGCTGCGCTTGAGGCGGGTTATGACCCCTCCTGCACGGAGGTGGTGCTGGTGAATGACGGCTGCCCAAGGGACGGTCTGGAACAGGCGTTGAAGGAACGGGAGAAGGACGGCCGGGTGCGCGTGGTGGATTTATCCCGCAACTTCGGCCATCATCTGGCCATGTACGTGGCCTGCGAAGAAGCCCGGGGAGAGCGCGTATTCTTGATTGACAGTGATTTGGAGGAATCTCCCGAGTGGCTGGTTGATTTTTCCCGTGAGATGGATTCTACCGGGGCGGATGTGGTGTACGGGGTGCAGGAGAAGAGGAAGGGCGGCTTGTTTGAAGCCGTTTCCGGAGAATTGTTCTACACATTGTTTAATTTGCTTTCCGACCAGCAGATTACCAGGAATATGGTTACGGCGCGGTTGATGAGCGCGCGTTTTCTGCGGGAGATGCTGAAATTCCAGGACCGGGAGCCTTTTTTCTTTGGGCTGTGCGTTTCCGCCGGTTTCCGGCAGGTGCCGTGCAGGGTGAAGAAAGCATCCTCTTCTCCAACGACCTACACTTTCCGCAAAAAAATGGCGCTGGCGGTGAATTCCGTGGTTTCCTACAGCGCCAGGCCGCTGGTGTATATTTCCTACTTTGGCCTGGCGGTCACCCTGGTAGCCATGCTGTATGTTGCCTGGGTGGTTGTGCGCCAGCTTCTGTATAATGTAGCCCCTCCCGGCTGGGCTTCTTCCGTGGCCTCCATCTGGCTGGTCGGAGGCTTGATTTTGATGAGCCTGGGCGTTATCGGCATTTACATTTCCAAGATTTACAAGGAAACCAAGCACAGGCCCGCCGTAGTGGTGGCGCGCCGGTATGAGTGAATTGTTCCCGGCTCTTTATTTCTTTCATGATCAACTACCTGATTCTGCACCTGCTGTTTATCGTTTACGCGCTGAATACCGTGCTGGGGTGCATGGCTGCCCCCTACGGATGGACGGACTGGCGCCGGTTCGCCCTGCTGGCCGGCGTGCTGTTCCTGTTGGGCATTTATGCGGCGGGATGGCAGGTCATGCTGAAAAAATTCAACCTGGGTGTGGCTTATGCCAACCGTTCCGCCGTTGTCATCTGGGGTATCCTGCTGGCATGGCTTTGCCTGGGGGAGGCTCTTTCCTGGACGCTGGCGGCGGGAGCGGCGCTGGTCATCGGGGGTATTATTTTGGTTTCCACGGAGGAGGCGCATGAGTGAAGAATTTTATATTGGGCTGAACCTGTTTTCCGTTTTTCTTGCTTCCTGCACACAGGTGGTTTTGAAAAAGTCCGCCATGAATAACCGGCTGACCGGCCTTGCCTATTTCGTGAATCCGGCCACGATGGCGGCATATTCCGTTTTTTTGGGCTGCTGCCTGCTGACGTTTTACTGCCTGTCCCACCTGCCGATGATTACGGTGAACATGCTGGAATGCTCCGCATATGTATATATCCTTTTGTTTGACCGGATTTTTTTCGGAAAACCGATCACCATGCGCAAAGTGGGCGGCAACGCGATGATTATCGCGGGCATTATCGTCTGCCTGAACCGTTAAGGAAGAGGTTGCAGCCTTTTAGCCCCTCCGGTTTGTTCATCCGGATCGGCTCTTGACTTTCATTTTCCCCGTTCCTAGTATGCGTCCCCGGACAGGGAAAACAGTCTGTAAAGTCAGGGAATTTGCTTATGTTGAAACAGATTTGGAGATGGGTATCGCTTTTTCCTCTGCTCCATCCCGTATGGTTCAACCTGTTGCTTCTGGTTCTGGCCTGGAGCCTTGTGGGCGTGGCGTACCAGTCCAATGACGATCTGGTGATTGCGTCCGTGCTTGACGGATGGGGGGATCCCTCTTATGCGGATGCCCATGTCATTTTCGTCAATCCCCTGTTGACCGGGCTTCTGTTGAAAGCTGCGCCTGTCCTTGGCGGGGTGTCCGTCTGGCCTGTGTTTCTGGCGCTTGCCACGTTGTCCAGCGGCGCGGCCATTTTCACGATGCTGACGGCGCATGCCCGCAAGGCGCGCAGATATGATTTCAATACGCTGGTTCTGCTGCTGGTGTGGCTTCTGATCATGCCGGGCTTTTACGCCGCTCTGCAATTCAGCCATGCCGCCTTTCTGACGGGATTTACAGGTGTGCTGGCGTGTTTGAAGTACGGCTCTTCCTGGAGGGGGTGGTGCGCGGGAGTATTCCTGTGCGTGCTGGGCAGCATGGTCCGGCTGGATGCCGCCCTGGTGTGCGATGCTTTCTGGGGGGCCATCCTGCTGGCAGGCAGCCTGGAAGGGCTCAGGCCGTCCAGGGAAAAGCTGTTTGCCCTCAGTCGTCTCTGGCTGGCTCTGGCCTGTGTGCTCATTGCGTCCTTCAGCCTGAATGAATATAATAAATACGCCCACCGGAATGTGCTGGAGGGATGTGACGTGGCGGCATGGAACCAGGCCCGCGCCCTTCTCTCGGACACGTGTCCCATCAGGCAGGAGAGCGCCTACCAGTGTGAAAAGTACGGCGTGTTCGCCAACGATATCAGGATGGTCCGGATGTTTACCAATTGCGATATGGATGTATTCAATACGGATTATCTGGAAAGGCTTCTGTTGGCGCGGGACGGAGGTGAATTCTGGCCCAGGGCGTGGGCCCGTGGAGAGAAAGCCTTGCATCTGTTTTCATGGGATTCCGTTATGGATCTTCTCCCCTGCTGGATTTTGTTCGGTCTGGCATGCCGCGTTTCTTTCCGGCGCGGGGATTCTCCGGCCCTGGTGTGTTGCGTAGGCTCCCTGCTGGTGCTGATTCTGCTGTATATGGCCAGCATAGACCGCCTGTATTTCCGCGTAGTTTATCCAACGTTCCTGATTGCAGGGCTGTGTCTGCTGTGGTCGGATAAATATCGTCCCATCCGTATCACCTGGACGGGGAAGGGAGCTCTTGCGGGCGGCGTGCCCATGTTCTGCGCGTTCTCCGTTTCTTTGTCCCAGGCGTGCGCCGCCGTGTGGGAGGCTAATCTGGAGTCTTTTTCCCCGGATGCCGGGCGCCTGTTATGCGAGCGGGTGGACCGGGAGCCCGATTCCCTGTTTTGCGTCCAGATGTCCGGCGGCACTATTGACGATCTGGCCCCGGGGCAGTCTGTTTTCCGCAAGGCCTGGAGCTGTTCCCGGAAGAACGTTGTCACGCTGGGCGGCTGGAATTTTCCGTTGAAACCCGTACAGCGGAAACTGAAGGAGATGGGGTGGGAGGGTCAGTCCTCCCTGAACCTGTGCAGGGATAATGTGTACATTGTCTGTCTCACTCCGCAAGGTGACGTTTCCGATATGGACAGCAAGTTCATGGGGATGCTCAGCCGCCATATCTGGGAGCAGCACGGCGTTCGCACAGCCTGGCATCTGGATGAGAATATCCAGGGCGTGCGCGTTTACCGCCTGCGCAAGACATGGTTCCAACCCGGCAGGAAGGAAGCTGCCTCCGTCAGGGAAATGCGGCTCTCCGCAATGTAAAATCCCCCGATGCGCGTTACGCAACGGGGGATGAAAGGAGGGAGGCTGGGGCTTGGCGACGATTGTTAAAAGCGCGGGCCGCCCGGCATGCGTTTGTTCATGCGCTCTTCGCGGAGTTTCGCCTGTTCCGCCGGGGTAAGAAGCAGGAATTCCAGGTCGCGGATGGCACGCTGCTTTTCAGAAGGGTCCTTGATGCCGGAAATCAGGCTTTTCATCTTTTCAAGTGCCGCTACCTGGTCGCCGAGTTCAAAGCAGGCCTTTTCCCGTTCCCACTGTCTTTTAACCAGGAAATCGGCTTTTTCTGCTTCCGCTGTTTTTTTATCGCTGGCGGAGTTGTTTTGCAGCAGAGTCGCTTCCAGGCCGATGCGTTTGTTCCAGAGTTTCCGGAAGTTTTCCACATCCTTTTTCTCCTTGTAGGGAGCCAGCAGTACGCGGTCGAAGATGGTATTGAGATCCATCAGGTTGTCCGGCAGGGTTTCCGAACGGTAGTCTCCAATGTTCAGGTAGGTGCGGATGACTTCGCTGGCTCCGCTTACCATGGGAAGCTGTTCGCCTACATCCTTGGCGTTGGCGGCCACTTCATCCAGCATGGACAGGACGCTGGAGGAAACGTTAAGGTCACGTTCGTTTTTTTCCGCGTCCGCTTTTCTCAGGCAAAGCAGCATCCATTTGCACTGGATTTGAAGGGCTTTTTTAAAGCCGGGAGCTACGTTGTTTCCCGTATTCTGCTTGCGCCAGTTGGAAAAGGCGGTGCTGGGGCTGTCAGGCTTGCTGCTGTTGCCTCCCCTCCCTCCGGAACCCGGCATGCGCATCATGCGGAAGCCGCCCCCGCCTCCCCGGTTCAGCATGCGGGACATCATGCTGGTGGGGTTCAGAAACCGGTCCTTCATGGCATCCACGTAAAGTTTCATGGCGGCGTTTTCCGTGCTGGTGGCCGCGGTAAGGGCGGCCACGGCCTTCTGGATGCGGGAAGAGCTGGTGTTCAGGTAGCCGGCTTTGACTTCCTTAAGCCATTCGGAAGCTTCCTTTCTTGCGGAATCGGTAAGCATTTCCTGAGCCTGGCAGAAGCCGGATCCCAGGAGGAGAAGCACCAGCGCGGAAAGCGCCGGACGTTTGCGGAGCGGGGTGAGGCGTATCATGGCGGTATGAGAGTGCAAGGTATCCTTACAAACCCCTGTCCCGAAGAAAAGTTGCATCTTTTCTTCAAAAAAGAACGGTTCGTCTTGTTGTGCCGGATGAACATTTATCCCAGCACTTTGCGGATGCAGGAAGCGCAGATGGATACGGCTTCCTCCATTTCCTCCGGAGAAATGACGAGGGGGGGATTGAAATACAGGACGTCGCCCAGGGGGCGAAGCAGAAGTCCCTGTTTAAGGGCTTCCCTGTAAATCCGGTACCCCAGCCTCTGCTCGGACGGAAAGCTTTTTTTGGTTTCCCTGTTCTCCACCAGTTCAATGGCGTTCACCAGGCCCAGGCTGCGTATTTCCCCCACGTGGGGATGATCCCCCAGGGCCTCCACGATCATCTGGCGGAAAAGAGGGGCCTTTTCCTGCGCCCGGGGAATAATGTGTTCCTCGTCCAGGACCTTCAGCACGGCGAGAGCTGCGGAGCACCCCAGCGGATTGCCGGAATAGGTATGGCTGTGCATGAATGCTTTTCCTTCCCTGTAGTCCGCATAAAAGGCATCGTAAATTTTCTGCGTGGTGATGGTGATGGACATGGGCATATAGCCGCCCGTGAGCCCTTTGGAGACGCACATGATGTCCGGGGAAACGCCGGCCTGGTCGCAGGCGAACATGCTCCCCGTGCGGCCAAAACCGGTGGCGATTTCATCCGCAATGAGGTGCACGTTGTAGGCGTCGCACAGGGAACGCAGTTTCGCCAGATAAGCGGGAGGATACATCCGCATGCCTGCGGAGCCCTGGAGCAGGGGTTCCACCAGCAGGGCGGCGCATTCGTCCCCATGGCGCGCAAAGGCCTCCTGTGCCGCGTCAATGCATTCCGCCTGGCAGCAGCCGCGTTTGTTCCCCTTGGGGCAGCGGTAGCAATCTGGAGCGGGAATGCGCACGATGTCCAGCAGAAGAGGTTTGTAGAGTTCCGAATAAAGGTCCAAGCCTCCTGCGGAGAGGGCTCCCAGGGTTTCTCCGTGGTAGGCGTCGCTCAGGGACATGAAACGTACTTTCTGGCGGTTTCCGGTCTGGTAGTGGTATTGGAAACTCATTTTCATGGCGGATTCGATGGATGCCGAACCGTTATCCGAGAAATTGAATTTGCAGAGCCCCCGCGGAATTTTCTTCATCAGTTCTTCACACAGAGTGATAGCCGGCCTGTGTGAGAAGTTGGCGAAGATGACATGCTCCAGGGAATCAAGCTGTTCCTTGATGGCACGGTTGATTTTGGGGTGGGAATGGCCCAGCAGGTTGCACCACCAGGAGCTGACCACATCCAGATAGCGTTTCCCGTCCACATCATACAGGTTGACGCCTTTTCCGTGGTCGACCACGATAGGAGGCAGCGTTTCGTAATCCTTCATCTGGGAACAGGGATGCCAGATGTATTCCAGATCTTTTTTTGACCAGTCGGAGTGATTCATGGCAAAGGGCGCGAAAATGGGACGGACCTTATTTCATGCGGACTTCATATCCCAGTTCTGCCAGCATGGCCAGGTCTTCCCGGATGGTGACGCCGGCGGTGGTAAGCATATCTCCGGAGATGGCGGCATTCGCTCCGGACATGAAGATTTTCCTGCCGTGGTCCTTCATGGTATTCCTGCCGGCGGCGATGCGGACGAAGCCGTCCGGCATGATGAACCGCACCAGGGCCACGATACGCAGCTGTTCTTCTTCTCCCAGGGGGGTCATGTCCGCGTACGGCGTTCCGGGGATGGGGGTCAGAAAGTTGACGGGCATGGATTTGATGCCCAGCGCCGCGATATCCATGTACATGTCTATCCGGTCTTCCATAGTCTCTCCAAGCCCCATAATGCCGCCGCTGCAAACTTCCAGCCCGGCTTCCAGAGCCCATTTGATGGTTTGCAGTTTGTCGTCGTACGTATGGGTGGTGCAGACATTAGGGAAATTGCGGCGGGAAGTTTCCAGATTATTGTGGTAGCGTGAAACGCCTGCGGCTTTCAATTGCTCGCAGTGTTTCTTGGAAATAAGGCCGTGGGAGGCGCAGAGGGAGATGCCGCAATGTTCGGCGATGTGCCGGTAACTGGTGCAGAGCCGGTCCACGTCTTCATCCGTCAGCCTCTTGCCGGAGGTGACGATGGAGTAGCGCAGAATGCCGCGTTCGTCATTGTACCTGGCCCCCGCCAGGAGGGCTTCATCACTTAAAAGGGGATATTCCTCCACTGCCGTGGAGTAATGGGCGGACTGGGCGCAGTACTTGCAGTTTTCCGAACATTTGCCGCTGCGGCCGTTGATGATGGTGCAGAGGTCGAAGACATTCCCGCAAAAATGTTCCCGGATGGCGTTGGCCGCCTGGCACAATTCTTCCAGCGGTTCCCGGCTGAGGGCTATCAATTCTTCTCTGGAGCAGGAACCGCCTCCGAGCACCCTGGAAAGGAGGGATGATGTCAAACTCATGCGTGAAAGACTAACCCCGGCTCCGTTCACGTCAAGGTCAGAATGGCGAAGGAGGCGGATCGTGGAACCTTCTTTCCCGTTCTCTTATTCGGCTACCTGTTCCGGGGCCTTGTAACGCAGGGCCTGGAAGCCGGGCGCGGGTTGATATTCCCTGTCCAGAATGGCGATGGCTCTGTTGATAAGGTCACGGTTTTCTGCGGCGATATTATTTTTCTCTGCGGGGTCTTTCACGATATCGTACACTTCCCAGTTGTCCGGTTTTTTACCGGGAAACAGGTTGCGGCGGATGACTTTCTTGGAGTCGAAACGCACGGCTACCTGGCCGCCGTAGCCTCCCCCTGCCCAGACCAGGGGCTTCCTGTCATGCAGAGCGGATTTTTTGCCCAGAAGGACAGGGGAGAGGTCCGTTCCCAGCGGAGAACCTGCATCCGCTCCTGTCAGAGCGCACAGTGTAGGCATCACGTCCGCATGGAAGGCCGGCTGGGTGATGGTTTTTCCCGGGGCTATTTTCCCAGGCCAGCGGATAATGCCGGGGACACGTATACCGCCTTCATAAAGCTGCCCTTTCAAACCTTTGAGATCGGCTACGGAGTTGAAGAACCGGTGGTCCACCCCCCCTGCATCATGCGTGGTGCCGTTGTCGCTGGTAAAAATGACGATGGTATTTTTGTCCAGGCCACAGGCTTTCAGCGTGTCCAGCAGGCGTCCTACGTTGTGGTCCATCTGGGAAATCATGCCTGCATAGGCGGCCCGGGGGCGGGGATGGGGCAGATAGCCCCGGTTGCCGCGGTAGGGGGATTTGTCCCATTCGCGGGGATAGCGGTCAATCCATTCCTGAAGAGGCTGCATGGCCACATGGGGTTCCAGCGGGGCGTAATACAGGAAAAACGGTTGTTTGCCATGGGCCTTTTCCTTCACAAATTCCAGCATTTTATCCGCAATAAGATCGGAACTGTGCTGTTCCGCGCGGTAGGTGTCCGCCAGAACTTCCCCTTTGGGCTGGGAACCGTGTCCGATAGTGGCGGCTGTCAGGGAAGTGTTGAGAACTTCCTTCTTTCCGTCATTCCAGAGGTATGGAGGATAGTAGGTGTGGCAGGCTTTCTGGTCCGTGTAGCCGTAGAACCTGTCCACGCCGTGTTTGTCCGGCGCTCCGGTGGAACCGAAATCCCCAATACCCCATTTACCGAACACCGCTGTGGCGTAACCGGCTTTTTTCATGGCTTCCGGTAGAGTGTAGGTTTCCGTTCTGATGGGCCAGTCTCCTTTGAGGTCGCGCCAGTTTTCGCCCGCGTCCACGCGTTTCAAATCCTGTACGTCGCAGTTGCCCGTATGCTTGCCCGTCATCAGCACATTGCGGGAAGGGGAACAAACCGGAGCTCCGGAATAGAAATAAACCCATCGCTGTCCTTCGGAGGCCAGCTTGTCAATGTTCGGGGTTTTAATTTTTTTCTGGCCGTAGCAGCCCACTTCCGCCCAGCCAAGGTCATCCGCATTGATGAGAACCACATTGGGCCGTGCCGCTTCCGCCACGGACAGCATCAGCAGGGAAAAGGCGGTAGAGAGAGTGATATTGTAAAATGTGACCATACGGTAATAATAACGGAGAAACACTCTTCCTTGTTTCAAAAAATAGTTTCGTTTTTCTTACCGGATGCCGGATGAGATGCTCACAGGGTGAGCCTTTCGGATTCCTTTTATTTCGGATTATTTATTTATTCGCGCCGTTCCTGTTTGTCCGGTTCCTTTTTATTTATATTTTTATATGGAATGATGAATCATAAATATTTGTGGCAGCAATTTGCTTGTCGGACAGGTCATAAACCGGCTGCAAGGCTATTTCATATCATTCCGGCCAGATTTTTTGATGCTTTTCTTAAGATGCTTAACTGGGAATTCAGGATGAAAATAATTCTGGGTGAAGCATTTTTCAATGAAATAGTGCTTTCTTGAGAAGGTGGGCGGATTTACAATCCGGAGTCAAGCTGTAACTCTAAGAGAAAAGAACTTGCAACGTCGTTTCTTTACGTATCAGGGCCTCTTACGTAGCACAGAAATTTGCCTGGGCCCACCCTGGTGACGGGAATACGGGAAATTGCTACGATATCCGGGCCTGAAGTAGAATTTTGGCAAACCCTCTTTTATAGAGTTCGTTGCATGTTGAAGCGGAGTCACGTTTCAATAACCGTATAAAGAGCGGCACTTTCCCTGAGAACAAGAGTTTTTTTCTTTTACTGTCCGTAACGGATTGTAAATCCGCTAGAAAAAGGCGTTCCGATTCATTGGTTTAATTTCAGGGCTGAAGGAGAACGATGGATGCCGGTTTTAACAATTCTGTGGAGAAATTCATTCGTTAATTTACAGGAATTTTCTTTGGGGATGCATGAGGAGCCAATGTCAGATTTTTATTATAAATGAATTGTAAAAAAAATAGAAAAATTCCCTTGTGGTGGGGGATAATAATTTGGGCAGTACTTGTACTGCTTTTTTTTGCTCCTGCCGTGTTTGGAGGAAAGGTTTTAGCCCCGGTGGATTGTGTGGAATGCCTGTTCAAACCATTCGCAACTCAGCCAATGGAGGAAGTCCATAACCAATATAACGTAGATGGGGCTTCTCAATATTTACCTTATAGCTGGGCGATGCAGCAGTCCTGGCAAAGTGATGGGTATATGGGATGGAACCCTTATACTCACAATGGGACTTCACTGCCGGAAAATACCATGTTAAGCCCGGGGGATTGGCATCATTGGTTATTTGGTTTTCTTCCTTTCTGGACGGCATGGGATGCGGGAATCTTGCTGCAGTTTTTTATCGCAGGGCTGGGGATGATCATTCTACTGAAATCCAGGGGAATTCCCATTCCGTACGTATTGCTGGGAGCTGTGAGTTTCAGTTTTTATTCCCAGTTTATTATGTGGATATATGACCGGTGGCTTGGTGGAATAATCTGGGCGCCGTTGATTGTCTGGTCCCTGTTGGAAGGGAGAAGGAAAAACAAATGGGTGCATCTTCCCTCTATTCTCTTTATTGCTCTCGGATTCAGAGGAGGCCATTTGCAAGCGTGTCTCTTTGTTTTTCTTTTGGTGCTGTGCGTGTTTCTTGCGGATTGGTGGAAACGGGCAGACCGCTGGTCCTGGAAAGTTTTTCTGAAATCATCATCTTTTTATTTGATCTCCGGATTTTTGGCGGCGTTGCTTTCCTTGGATGTTTTTGTGGACACCCTGCCGCGCATGGAAGGCTGTAAAAGCTTGCCGTTTGTCTGGGGGCTGGAAAATATTCCTTTTCTGGCCACATCTGTGATGCCGACGCTCTTCGGCATTCCTCAGACAATCAGTATTTCCAAAGTGATTGGCGCTGATTTATTCGATATCAAATTTGGTGGAGGAGTTGTTTTTGTGCTGGCTGTTCTGGCATTGTTTAACCGCCGGGCACCGTTGACCGCCAAGTTTTGTTTTCTTGTCAGTTTAATTGTTTCATGCACACCTCTTTCCACTTTCCTCTATTCACGCTCCACGGTTGTGATGGCTTTTGGAATGAGCTGGCTTGCCGGATGGCAGTTATTTGACCTTAGGCGGCATCCGGTTCTTCCTATCTGGCGCAGACTTGCATGGTGGGGAATTGGAATTTTGTGTATATGGCTTGCCGTATCGGTGGCAGTTCAGTGTTTCCATGAACCATTGCTGTTAAAATTGCATAGCTTTATTGACGGAAACATAACGACTTCTCAGCAAAAATACCGTCATTCCTGGTATTTGCTCAGAAGCGAGCGTCTCCTGGACCAGCTGATGATTTGGGATTGGCGCAATGCCTTATTGATTTTACTGGTCAGCGTAGGGGGCTGGGCCTGTTCCCGCCTGAATATATCCAGCCGTTATCCGAAGTGGTGGGCAGGACTTGTGGTATTATGTACCTTTGGGGAACAAATAGTGTTTTCTTCTTCATGGATTGCCTATTCCGACAAACCGGAAAGCGGCTATCTTTATAAAGAACCGGAATGGATGTCCGAGTTTCGCGGACATGTGGGGGATGGTGCCGTTATTATCGTCAATCCTCATAATGACTTGGATTTTTTATGTACTAATCATTTATCCACATATGGAATAAGGCTGGCCTCAGGTTATGAAACGGTGCAGCCCAGATATCTGAGACCTTTGTCGGATGGACATTATTATCCGAAAGATTATGCCATGGCCGGCATTTCTCATTTGTTGTGTGATGCCAAAGCCGGAAGGCCGTCTTTTGACGGGTGGAATCTGGTTCAGGAAACGGAAGATTTCTTCTTGCTGGAAAATCCCTTGTACCGTGGACGCTATTTTGTCCGAACCCAGGGGGAAAAGAATCATTTTTCTCCTGTTGTTCCGGATTGGAGAACGAATAATAAGATCCATGTCACCGTGCCGCCAGGAACAAAGGAATTGTCTGTTCTTGAGAGCTATTCCAGGGGATGGAGCGCCCGCGCCGGGAAGGGGGAAGAGCTTCCTTTATCCAGTACTGAGCGCTATTCTATTCTTGTTTCTGTTCCGGATTCGGAACAGCAGACGGAAATTCTCCTGCAGTACCATACGCCTTACCGTGAATGGTATTACAGCATGATGGGGGGAACTGCTCTGTTTCTGCTTGTGGCGGCTCTCTTGCAGCGGCGCGTTAATATCAGGACGGAAAAGGAGGGATAGGGGTCCGTCTCTCCGTCTTTTTGGGTTTCATGAAATAGCGGTCAGGGCAGGATGATGCTTTCTACCGCGGTACGTATGGTTTCATCGCCGAATTGGTCCAAGACATGTTTCAGAAAGCCCTGGGCAATCATTCTGCGCGCCGTCTGTTCCGGAATGCCCCGTGAAAGCAGGTAGAAAATTTCTTCCGGGGAAATGGAGGAAGTGGCGGAACCGTGCGAACACTGCACTCTGTCCGCCAGGATTTCCAGGCCGGGAATGGAGTTGGCTTCCGCTCTGGGGCTGAGAATGAGATTGCGGTTGCTTTGATAGGCGCTGGTGTCATGCGCGCCTTCCGCCACCAGGATCATGCCGCTGAAAATGCTGCTGGCTTCGTCGTCAAGCACATTGGCGTAAAGCAGGTTGCTGGAGGCTCCGCGGTAAAGATGCTTCTGGCAGGTCCTTTGGTCCAGCTCCTTGTTTTCCTTTAGATGGTTGGCGGAAAGCAGGCGGACTCCTGCGCCGTCTCCGTTCAGGATGCAGACCGTCTCCTGTCTGGCCCAGGCTGCGCCGGGATGGCTGACGAGATGTTCCATTTCCGCGGAATCATCCGCCATAATATGGGAAAGCTCCACGGCACGGGAACGGCTGTTAAGTTCCTGAACCAGCGCGTATTTGACAGATGACGCGGAGGAAAGGTGGTATTGCTGGAGCGCCCCGCAGAATTGGCGGCCATGGTCTGCGCTAAGATGGCGTTCCAGAATGTGCAGGCGGCTTCCGGTTTCCGCAATGAGCAGCGTAGAGGGAAAAACGGCCACGTTATCTCCGGAAATGAAGTGGAGTATTTCCAGAGGGAGAGAGATTTCCCTGTCCGCCATAATAACCAGCCCGTTGTGCTGGAGAGCCGTAGTCAATGCCGACAGTTTTTCGGAACCGAGCGTTTCCGTCTCTGTTTCCAAATATTTCCGGGCGGTGTCCGGGCATTGGAGCACAAAGTCTTCCATATCCATGACGGAAAGCCCTTCCGGAAGCTCTTCCGGAATGGATACGGGGAGCCCGTTGGCGTAAACAATGCGGAGGGCCTCCGGCATGGAGGCATGTTCCCTGATGATGGGGGTCAAGGCTTCCGGCGCCACAGGGAGGGCCGCTTCAACATGTTCCAGGGATTCGTTGCCGGGGGTGCCGAAACGCCAGGATTCCATGCGGCGGGAAGGTTCCGGAAGCCGTTCCGCCTGTTCCAGGGCATGGCGGCGCCGGGCTTCAAACCATGCGGGAAGAAAGCCTGCGGAAAATTGTTCTTCGTTAAGCAAGTGGTTCATTATTTCCCTCCTTATCCGATGCTGTCTTCCATTTCCAGATCAATGAGCCTGCGCAGCTCCACAGAGTATTCCATGGGGAATTCCTGAACGAGGTCGTTAATGAATCCATTGACGGCCAGAGACATCGCCGCAGCTTTCGGGATGCCCCGCTGCTGCATGTAAAAAAGCATTTCTTCAGAGACCTGGGAGACGGATGCCTCATGCTGCACCGTGCCTCCATCCCCTTTTACCGTGATGGCAGGGTAGGTGTCCGTACGGCTGTTGGCTGCCAGAAGTAGGGCGTCGCATTCCGTGTTGTTCCTGCACCCCTTAAGCCCTTTGCCCATGATTACCTGGCCCCGGTAGCTGGCGCGCCCTTCGCCGATGCTGATGGATTTGGAAACGATGTTGGACGTAGTGTCGTCCGCCGCATGGATCATTTTGGCCCCCGTATCTTGATGCTGGCCCGTGTTTGCCAGAGCGATGGAGATGACTTCCCCCCGCGCGCGCCTGCCTTTGAGCACCACAGCCGGGTATTTCATGGTGAGGCCGGAACCAATGTTGCAGTCTATCCAGCGGATTTCCGCATCTTCCATGGCAAGACCGCGCTTGGTGACCATGTTGAAGACATTGGAGGACCAGTTTTGCACGGTGACGTACTGAATTTTCGCGCCCTTGAGCGCGACCAGTTCCACAACGGCGGAGTGGAGGGTGGAAGTTTCAAACTGGGGTGCCGTGCATCCTTCCATGTACATGAGTTCCGCACCTTCATCCGCAATGATGAGAGTTCGTTCGAACTGCCCGAAATTTTCCGAGTTGATTCGGAAATACGCCTGGAGAGGATGTTTGAGTTTAACCCCTTTGGGTACGTAAATGAAGGAACCTCCGGAAAATACTGCGCTGTTCAGAGCGGAAAATTTGTTGTCTCCCGTGGGAATGACTTTTCCAAACCAGGGGCGGAAGACATCTTCATGGTGTTTCAGACCTTCCGTGGAGTTGACGAAGATGACGCCCTGGCTGCGGAGTTCCTCCTTCATGTTGGAGTAGGCGGATTCGGAGTCGTACTGGGCTTCCACGCCCGCCAGAAACTGGCGTTCCTGTTCCGGAACGCCCAGGCGTTCGAAGGTGCGCTTTACATCCTCCGGCACGTCGTCCCAGCTTCGTTTGGGCCGTTCTCCGTCGGAGAGGTAGTAGCGGATTTGGGAGAAGTCTATTTTTTTAATATCCGGAGAAGCCCAGTGGGTGGGCATGGGCTTGCTTTCAAAAACGGCAAGCGCGTTTTTGCGGAACTGGCGCACCCATTCCGGGTCGTCCTTGACGTCGCAGATGTAGTCAATGGTGGCCTCCGTCAGGCCGTATCCGGCATCAAATTTATGGCGTTCCGGGAAGGAGAAGTTCCCCTTGCTCCGGTCGAAGTCAAACAGGTTCTGTGTGTTCCCGTTCTCTGACATGTCAGGTGTATCGCTCATGATTGATTGCCGGATTGGCGGCGTTATGCCTTTTCCGCTGTTTCCGTTTCTTTCAGGAACTCGTATCCCCTGCTTTCCAGTTCGTCCACCAGTTCTCCGCCTCCGGTCCGGACAATCCGCCCGTCAGCCAGTACATGGACCACATCCGGCCTGATGTAGTCCAGCAGGCGTTTGTAGTGGGTGATGACCAGGAAGCTCCGGAAAGGGGAACGCATGGAGTTGACTCCTTCCGAGACAATGCGGAGGGCATCTATGTCCAGGCCGGAATCCGTTTCGTCCAGAATGGCATAGAGGGGATCCAGGAGAAGCATTTGCAGCACTTCATTGCGCTTTTTCTCTCCCCCGGAGAAACCTTCATTAACGGCGCGTGACGTGAATTTGCGGGCCATGCCGAGCTGGTCCATTTTTGCATAGAGCGTTTTGTAGAAGGTGACCGCATCCAGTTCCTCCCCATGGGGCATGCGGGCCTGCATGGCCGCACGAAGGAAGTTGGCGTTGGAAACGCCGGGAACTTCCATGGGGTACTGGAATGCCAGGAAGAGTCCCGCCCTGCTGCGTTCGTCAATGCTCATGTCCAGCAGATTCTGTCCGTCCAGCCAGGCTTCCCCCTCCGTTACCTCATAGTCCGGATGTCCGCAAAGAACTTTGGATAAAGTACTTTTCCCGGAGCCGTTGGGCCCCATGATCGCATGCACCTCTCCCTTGGGAATTTCCAGATTGATGCCTTTAAGTATTTCCGTGCCTTGCACGTTGGCGTGCAAATTTTTAATGACCAGACTCATGATGATGAAAGAGAGTTAGCCCTGCGGCGTGGTGATGGAACCCCTCAGGGTGATTTGGGCTTCTTCCACGCACACGTCGTCGGGCAAGTTGATGAATTCCTTCAGGTCCACGCCTTCCTTGATGGTGATGTCGTAAATGCGTCCGGTCCGGGTGTCCTGGAAGTGTCCGTGCTCAACGAGATTGGGACAGAAACGGGAAGAACTGCGTTCAAAGTTGACCTGATTGACCAGGCCGTGGTTCACCAGCGCCTCCAGGCAGTTATAAACGGTGGCCAGGGAGATGCTGGGGAGTTTTTTGCGTACCCGCTGGTAAACTTCATTGGCTGTTGGATGATCCCTTTGTTCCAGAAGAACCTGATAGACTTCCTGCCTTTGCTTGGTAAGCCTCAACCCGGAAATGACCGGCAGGGTAGAGGCGGTGCGGACGGCCTGCTTGGAATCTGTTTTGGGATTCATATCTTATTTTTCATGCTCTGCGTGGATAGTGGGGGAGGGGCAATTGTTTTGCAAGAACAATTCCTGTTATTTATTGGAGCGCGGAGAAGGACAGAAAAAGGGGCGGTCATCCCTGTGGATGGCCGCCCCTGCAGGGAGATAGAGTAATCCGTATTTTAGTTGGCGGCTTCAGATCCTTCCGGAGCCACATTGACGCGGCGGCCTTCGCGGTCAAAGAACACGCGGCCGTCCACCAGGGAGAAGATGGTGTAGTCACGACCCATGCCTACGCCCTTGCCGGGGTGCCACTTGGTGCCGCGCTGGCGGATGATGATGTTGCCCGCGATCACTTCCTGTCCGCCGAATTTTTTAACGCCGAGGCGCTTGCTGCGGGAGTCGCGACCGTTCTTGACAGAACCTTGACCTTTCTTGTGAGCCATAAGATGATAAAAATTAAGGGTTGAAATTAGGCGTTGATAGCAGTGATTTCCAGCTTCGTCATGGCGCGGCGGGAACCTTTTTTCTTGTGGAAGCCCTTGCGGCGCTTAAATTTGAAAGCGATGATCTTTTTGCCGCGGAACTGGCTGACCACCTTGGCGGAGACCGTAGCTCCTTCCACCATGGGGGTGCCGACGGTCACTTTTCCGTCATTTTCCACCATAAGCACCTGATCGAAGCTTGCTTCGGCCCCCTCTTCGAGGGTATTGATGCATTCAACGTCGATCACGTCGCCCGTCTGGACGCGGTACTGCTTGCCACCTGTTTTGAAAATTGCGTATGCCATTGCTATCACTGTTAAGGTTCGCCCGCAGATGCGGGAGCCGCAATAAACCATATGACTTTATTTTAGACAAGCAAAATTTCATGGAAAAATGAGCGAATGGCATAAAATTTTTAGAAACGGCCCCGTTTTGACTCATTCCCCGGAGGAAATGAAGGAGCTGGGGAGGCAAATAGGTAAAATTTTAATGCCCGGCGAAATTCTGGGCGTGGTGGGTGAGCTGGGGGCCGGAAAGACGCACCTGACCCAGGGCATTATGGAGGGGCTGGGGAGTTCCGAGGCGGCTGCCAGCCCGACATTTTCCCTGGTGCATGAGCATGCTGACGGACGCCTGCCGGCATGCCATTTTGATTTTTACCGGCTGAAGGATGAGTCCGAGCTGACCGGCATAGGGTGGGAAGAGTATCTGGACGGAGAGACTGTGCTCATTGTCGAATGGGCCAACCTGTTTCCGGAAGCGCTGCCGGAAGAAGCCTCATGGCTGCTGCTGGAACATGAAGGAAGCTGCCTGCGCCGCGTGTCTCTGGCTCCTGCGGAATAAAACGGAGATCAGTACCCGATGCTTTGAGAAAACGCTTTATCAAAGCCGGGGCTGAGCCAGATGGTATTATGCATGGCTCCGGGGAATTCCTGGTAACTGACCGGTACGGAGAAACAGTCCCGGAGCCGTTTGGCGTGGTGCGGAGGAATGACTTCATCCGCTCCCGCAGCCAGGATGCTGACAGGGCAGGCGACTTTGGGCGCGGCCAGGTCTGACCGGAAGTGGTCCGGAAGGAGAAGCTTGACGGGCAGGTATGGGAAGAGACCGCGGGCAGTTTCCAGAAGGCTGTCAAAAGGGACCAGCAGCACCAGTTTTTTCACGTGTCTGACGGAGGCTACCTGGGTAGCGACTCCGGAACCGAGGCTTTGCCCGACCAGGATGACGTCGTCCGGCGTTCTTCCGGTTTCCTTCAGCACGGAGTCAAGAATAGCCAGGGAGTCTCCCATGATATCCTGTTCCGTAGGAGAGCCGGTGCTGAGCCCGTACCCGCGGTAATTGACCAGGAGTTTGGCATGGGGAAAACGGTCCAGGTAGGGAAGCATCATGGAAATATCCATGGCGTTCCCTCCGTAATATACTAGGAGGGGCTGCCCCTTTTTTTCAATAAGCCATCCGCTGAGTTTGGCCCCATTATGGTGGAAGGTGCGCCGATGCGGTTCCCAGGCGGCACGTTTTTCCAGATACGCGGTTTTGTCCTTGGGTTGGGGCGGCAGGTACACTAGGGAACGGACGGAACACTGGACGCATGCCAGAGCCAGAACCCCGGCAAGCAGAAGTGCGCACGGGATTTTCCATGTTCCCGTTTTCAGTATCCTCAGAAGATTCATGGGACGTTTTTTTCCGTGGTCATGGCTCCGGTTGTCCCGGAACGGAGCAGGGCTGTGCCCCGTTCCTGGCAGCTCCAGCCATTCAGGAAGGCCGTTTTTTCGTTCGCGTCCGGGCGGCGTACGTCATTCAGAAGTATTTCCCGGTAGGCCGTTTTGAAATGCAGCTCCGCGGAAGCCGCTCCCTGGCTGCATGTTACTGTAGCCGTTTCCGGAACCCCTCCTGCGATTTCCAAAGTTCCTCTGCCGTCCCCCAGCGAATGGTAAAAAAGAGTCATGCCGGAATGGGGATGCCGGATTTCCCGTTCGGAAACGGGTTCGCTTTCCCCTTCCAGGACAATCGCCGTTCTGCTGCCGTTGGGGAACCATTCCGCCTGGACGTTATCCGTTTCAAGCGTGGCGCCTCCGCGCCCGCAGGCGGAAAGAGCCGGCAGGATGCCGGGCAGTAGGAAGAATGCTGATCGCATGGAGATAGTGTCCCTGAATTCGGTATGGAAGGCAATCTCTCTTTTTCTCTAATGGAAGCTTCTGGACGATCCATATTTTTTCTGATAGAAGGAATACGGGAACGGAGTATAAAAAATATGTTCAGCCGGATGTTTTCATGGAGTTTTGTAGTTGCAGCGTGTTTGGCGGGATTATTCCCGGCACAGTCCCGGGGCGAGGAAAAAGCTGCCCAATCCGGAACCATAGCCGTAAAAGTTCCTGCCTCCAGCCTGCTGATGGCCCGCCAGGAGACGGGGGAAACCCGGTTGGACCAGTCTTTCAGTAATGCGGGGTTGAGCATAGGCGGCAAAAAATATGCCACGGGAATCGGTACGCACGCTACGTCCATGATTCCCCTGCCCGTTCCGGAAAACCCGAAAGTTTTGAGGCTGGAAGGTGCATGCGGAATTGATGACGGTGCGGATGGAGACGGAAGCGTGGAATTCCGCGTGATGAGCGGGTCCGAGGTTTTATGGAGTTCCGGCGTGATGAGGAGGGGGATGGCCGCGAAGAAGTTTTCCGTTCCGGTGGCGGAAAACGGCATACGGCATCTTTACCTGATGGCCGACCGGGTGGACAATAATTCCTACGACCATGCGGACTGGGTAGATCTGGCCTGGAAGACGGCAGGAAGTGGGCAGGGGATGAAGGGAGCTGTGGTGAATGCCTCTGAATTCGGCATGGTTCCCGGCGTCAGAAAAGATCAGGGGCCGGCGCTGCGGGCTGCCGTTTCCGCTCTCCGGAGGCAGGGCGGGGGCGTTTTGAACATCCCCAGAGGCATTTACCATTTTTATCCGGAGGGGGCTTTGAACATGAGTTTCCATATTTCCAACCATGACCAGCCGCTGATTCATCCGGTGTGTGTGCCTCTGGCCGATTTGCGGAATGTCCGCGTGGAGGGCAATGGTTCCCTGTTTCTTTTTCACGGCAAGGTGGTTCCCCTCCTGGTGATGGACAGCGAAAATGTCAGCATCAACCGTTTATCCGTGGATTACGAACGGTCCTGGTGCACGGAGGCGCGCGTCGTGAAGACGGATGACCGGTTCACGGAAGTGGAAATAGACAAAAAGGCCTACCCTTACGAAATCCGGAACAACAGGTTCGTTTTCCAGGGGAAAGGCTGGGAGGAAGGAATGGGAAGCTGCATGGCCTTTGAGAAAGGGACGGGACATATTATCGCCAATACATCGGACATCGGCTGGAACGGGCATGTGGAGCCGCTGGGCGGGAGCCGTCTCCGTTTGTCCTGGAACCTCAGGCAGAAGGGAATCAAGCCGGGGGATATGCTGGTTCTTCGGAATTATAACCGTCCCCATCCGGGATGCGTGGTGTACCGGGCTCGGAAAACATCACTGAATGACGTATCTCTGCACCAGAGCTCAGGCATGGCCCTGCTGGTCCAGCGATCGGAGGACTTTCATATGAAAGGCGGCGGAGTCATGGTCAGGAAAGGCACGGGGCGTGTACACACCGCCGGAGCGGACGCGACCCATTTTTCCAATACCCGGGGCGGAATCGTGGTGGAGAAAGCCCTGTTCGAAGGGATGATGGATGATGCCATCAATGTTCATTCCACCTGCCTGGGCGTGATGGAAGTAGTGGACAGACATACCCTGAAGTGCAAATACATGCATCGGCAGGCGGTGGGGTTTGAGGTGTTTCTTCCCGGTGAAAAAATCCGTTTCATCAACGGTCCTACGCTGGAACCCGGCGGAACGGCCACTGTGAAGACGGCAGTGAAAAAGAATTCCGCGGAGATGGTGATTACGGTGGAAGAGCCGCTCCCCTCCTCCGTCAGGGCCGGGGATGCCGTGGAGAATGCAGATTTTTACCCTTCCGTGGTTTTCCGCAACAATATCGTCCGCAACAACCGTGCCAGAGGATCTCTTTTTACAACGCCGGAGAGAGTGCTGGTGGAGGGCAATTTGTTTGACCATTCCTCCGGCTCCGCCATTCTATTGGCAGGGGATGCCCAGGGGTGGTATGAAAGCGGCGCCTGCCATGAAGTGGTGATCCGCAAAAATACATTCATTAATAACCTGACCTCGCGTTACCAGTTTACGAATGCCATCATTTCCATTTACCCGGAAGTCAAGCAGCTGGACAGGCAGAGGGATTACTATCATCGCAATGTGCTGATAGAAAATAATGTTTTCAAGACGTTCGATGTGCCGCTGCTGTTCGCCATTTCCACGGACAACCTCAAGTTCATCAATAATAAGGTCATTTACAATGACGAGTTTAAGGGATGGGGGCAGAAACCTTTCCAATTCAGAAGATGCGCCAATATTCTGATTAAAGATAACAAGGTGCTGCCTCCCCGCACATGGACCCTTGAGGACTGCAAGCTGGAAAATACCCCATCAGATCAGGTCCGCTTTGGTGGATAAGTTTTTTATTTTACGCAATATCCGTATAAACAACATTTTTTTGCGGATTGCATATCCGGTGGCAACATATTTTTCTAAGATAAAAACATCAATAACTTTTCAAAGTTGCAGAGATAAGAAGAAAAAACAAATCTATTTTCATATTTATCTATTGATATTCATATGGATATGTGATTTCTTCCTGTAAAAAAGCAGGCGGCGGATATGCAATCCGCTATGTTGCCTTGCACTATGTGCAGGGGACAAAAGAGGGCGCCGGAAGGCAATGACGGGGTCATCAAATATTGGTGGATTTTACCTTTTTTGTCTTTCTTTTTTTCCCTGAATAACCAAAGTTTTTGGATTGATGAATGTTGTACTGCATTGTGCGCCATGCAGCAGGGAATGGAGGGATGTTGGAAGAAGATTTGTGAAATTGGCGGTAGCGATGCTCAAATGGCCTTTTATTACTACCTTTTATTTTTGTGGCATCATCTGACGGGTGCGGAGTCTGAATGGATGCTGAGGTTATTTAATATATTCTGGGTATTTTTATCATCCTGGTTTTTCAGAAAGGAACCAAAGGCGCTGGTGATTCTTTTGATTTCACCGTTTTTTGTTTATTATTCTAACGAGTTGCGGCCCTATATGTTGCAGATAGCGGCCTCTTGCGCTGTCTCCATGTTGTTTTGGCAGGTTAGCCGGGGAGAACCGGTAAAATTCCATGTCTTTTTTGGTTCTCTGTTTTTTTTATGTCTTACAAGCCTGACAGGGGTTGTATGGGCGCTCGGTTTTGCCGCGGCATTCATGGTCATGGCATTCCGGCAGTTTGGAGGGCGGAGGTTTCGGCGAGCCCTGCTCTGGTGGATTTTTCCATTTTCCGGGTTGGGAGCATATTATCTTTACACTCTTTTCTTGGGCGCCCGTGCGGTTTCCATATCTTCCTCCTGGATAGTCAATGCATGCGCTTCCATGTACGAGTTATCGGGATTGGCCGGCATGGGGCCTTCCCGTCTAGAATTGAGGATGTGCATGACTCCTGATGCTTTATGGAATATGAACGGATTGGGGGCAGGGATGATCTCCGGCGCCATTCTTCTGGCCGGTTCTGCCTGCGGCATCATTTTGTGGAATAAGCGGGCTGAGAGGCCCTTGGTTCCTGCTTTGCTGGTGTTGATATTGCTTCCAGGGGCCGTATTCCTTTATGGAACGGAAATGATGGATTTCCGTTTTTCCGGACGGCATTGCGCGCCGTTATTGCCTGTATTGTGTCTGGCCTGGTCCCTGGTGGCGTCATGGGATTGGTCGTTCCCCAGGATTGCCCAAACTATCCTGTTCCTATTAATGATGATTGTTTGGGCGGTGAGCGATATTCGTATTCGTTGCAATGATTTGTATGGCCGTGAAGATTTCCGCTCTGCGGTATCTTATTGCAAATTGTTGCAGAGCAGTCATGTTGACATTTTACTTTTATGCAATGGAGCCGGAAAGGAGTTTTATGGATGGATTCCCGGCCCGTTAAAGGACAAATGGTCTGATTATAAGGTGATCGTAGTTTCCCGGCCATCCGATTATGCTGCTTTTCTCCAGCCCATAGAGTCTTCCGGCAAGTATGAACGTTCCGAATTATGCCGGGGGTTTGTCATCTATCGGCGGGGTGGAATCTCCCAACGAGAGGGGTATTGATGTTTTTGCTGTTGTTTCAACATTTTGAGAAGAGACAGTGTCATTATAGGAATGATGGATATTTCTTCCCGCCTGGTCAAAAGATGCAGGAAATTTATTGAACCGTACCGGGTGACGGACGGCAGGGGATTCAAGTTGTCCCGCTATGATCCCGGCGATCTCGGCAAGCTGGGCAAAGACAGCAAGAAAGAGGCTGTGGATAAGCTGGAAAAGGGCATCGAATTGCTGGAGCAGCTTCAGGAAGTATTGTATGCCAGCGAGTCTCATGCGCTGCTGGTGGTGCTGCAGGCGATGGACAGCGCGGGAAAGGATGGCATTGTGAAGCATGTGATGGGAGGCGTCAATCCGCAAGGGTGCGTAGTCAGCAGCTTCAAGCAGCCTTCCACGCTGGAACGGAGCCATGATTTCCTGTGGCGGTGCGTAGCACGCCTCCCCAGGCGGGGGATGATTGGCATTTTCAACCGTTCCTATTATGAAGAAGTCCTTAGCGTGCGCGTGCATCCGGAGTTTCTGGCATGGGAGGGATTTAATCCCTCCCATGCCAAGAGTGCTTTCTGGGAGGAGAGGTTCAGGTCCATCAATAACCTGGAACGCCACCTGCTCGCCAACAGGACGAGCATTGTGAAAATATTCCTCAACCTTTCCCCAGAGGAACAGAGAAAGCGCCTTTTGGCACGGCTGGATACTCCGGACAAAAATTGGAAGTTTTCTGAAGGGGATATTCACGAACGCGAATTCTGGGACCAGTACCAGAAAGCGTATGAGGAGATGATACGCCATACTTCTTCCCGGGAGGCTCCATGGTATGTGGTGCCGGCGGACAACAAATGGTATTCCCGGCTTGTCTGCATGTGCGCCATTGTGGAGGCCCTGGCGGAGATGAGGCTGGAATATCCGAAGGTTTCCGGGGAATTGAAGGAGTTCTTTCCCAAATTCCGGGAGGAACTGGAACGCCCCCTGTCCAGGGGCGGGGATTAGAGCGGCATTCGGAAACGCGGAGAGAAAAACGGCGCATCAGCGGGAGATTGCCCTACTTCTGCTGCGCCGGCGCATTCCGTGCCATAGGGCAGGCTCCGTTTCCGTCAGCGCCTGCGTTCCCAGGATTGCACCTTGCCGTTGATGAAAAGCACGTATCCGGTGTTTACCGGCACATAGGTGACATCATTGTAATAAGGATAATAGGGACGGTAGAAGCCCGGCCCCCAGTAGGGACCGCCCCAGTATGGGCCGGCCCAGAAAGAGGGGGGAGGGGGGTAAACCGGCTGGAGGGAGGAATAAATCCAGCGGGTGGCGGATTTCCCGTTAAGGTTGCCTTCCGCTACGGCGGAGGGGTCCCCCCAGGCCAGGAAAACGGCCGGCGGAGACATCCCTTCAGCAATTTGTCCGGATTCCACCAGTGTTTTCTGGCTGGGCGGGAGGGAATTGAAAAGGGCCGGGTTTTTTTGGATGCGCGATGCCGGGGTGGACACGCAGGAAGCAAGGCTCAGAGCGGCGGACAGGGTAGTGAAAAGTAACTTCCAACTCATGATGTACATACGGATAACACTCACTTTGACTCTTGCCAAGGGTCTTTTGTTGAGTAAAATATACGAACACGTTATGAAAGCGCTCCGTAATCTGGCTTTAACACTGATAGTCCCTGTTCTGGTTTCCTCCCTGTCCGCAGCGGAAAAGCCGGAAATAGTTGGCGAATATCTCCCGGTCGGTAAAATGGCGGAAGCCGCCGCCGTCAGCGTTGTGCTTGATGAAAGCCTGCAGCCGTTCATGGAAAAGATAGACGGCGTTTTCGCCTCCCTGCCCGACAAGGACAAGAAGGAGCTTGTCAGCCAGATTGTCCCCGGCCAGCCCGTTCCTTATGATGAGCGCCTGGGCTGGACCAAGGACGAATATGCCAAGTACCTGGAGTGCTGGAAGCTGAAGCAGGTGCAGGAAGTGGCCCCTGTGGCCCTGGGTATTTTCGCCTCGGGGGAACGGAATATCTGGGATTTGGCTGCTGTGGCGCAGCAGGGGCCGTTGCCGATGAGCACGCTGAAATATGATTCCAGTACCAAATCCTGGATTTCTCCCAACGGAACCCTGACCCTGAAAGGGGACGTGTCCTATGACGAGCTGAATGTATACGGCGCGTGGAGCGGCAAGGAATGGACAATGGAAAAGAAAACCATTCTTTCCACCCTGACGGAGACTATCATTGCGGGCAAGACCAAGGACGGCAAGTATGCCTATTTCGTTTACAACATGTCTGAAAAGAACCCGGACAACGTTGCCATTGCCAACCAGTCCATCGTTCTGCGTGTTCCCGTCACCCGCATCGCGGGTGACCCTTTGCTGGAAAAGGCTAAGGCCAAGGCTCGCCAGTAGGGATATGATGTTCCTTTCATTTCCGGTAAGACAACAATGCGTATCATCAGCGGAAAGGCCGGCGGCATAACCCTGTCTGTTCCCAAGGGGGAAGTTCGTCCCACGACAGACCGGGTCAGGGAAGCCGTTTTTTCCATCCTGAACCCGCTGATGGACCGGGCCGACGTGCTGGATTTATTTGCCGGGTCCGGCGCTTTCGGCCTGGAGGCCCTCAGCCGTGGGGCGAGAGACGCCCGCATGGTGGATTTTTCCCGTTTTTCCTGCGCGGCGGCCAGGGCCAATCTCGTCAAGACGGGCTTGGAAGGCGGAACTGTCATCCAGGGAGATGCCGTCCAGTTCGTGAGAAGGGAACTGCTGGCCGGCAGGAAGTACGATATTATTTTTGCAGATCCTCCTTATTGCAAGGGGCCGGCGGACCGCGACTTTATTGTTGAACTGGCGGAGGCCGGAGTTGCCGGACTTTTGAAGGGCGGTGGCGTGTTTATTGCGGAAGTGCAGGAGGGCTGGGGTACCGGAAGGGAAGGCGCCGCGGAAATTGACGGCCTGAATCTGGTGGATACCCGCCGGTACGGGAAAAATATGCTGCTGTTCTACCAATTGCCTGAGAAGTAAGATGAAAGCCTTCCTGTTTTCCTTCTGTTACAATATCCTGTATACCGTCGGGTGGCTGGTAACGCTGCCTTCCTATCTGCTTAAGCAGAAGAGGAGAGGCGGATTCGGCACGGGGCTTCTGGAGCGTTTCGGGCTGTACCGGGTCTCCTATAACCGGGAGCCGAAAGGGGTGTTGTATGTGCATGCCGTGAGCGTGGGTGAAGTGGTGCTGGCTCTCAAGTTTCTCCGGGCGTGGCTTCGGGAACGCGGAGGTTCCGCCGTGCTGGCTACCAGTACGGCTACGGGGCATGCTACGGCAGTGAGTGCGCAGATTCCCGGCGTGCGCGTGATTTATGCCCCCTTTGACCTTCTGGGGCTGCCGGGGAGGTGTTTTGACCGTTTTGAACCGGAGGCCATTGTCCTGGTGGAGGCCGAGTTGTGGCCGAATTTTGCCCGTGCAGCCAAGGTGCGCGGCATACCCATGGCGATGATTAATGCCCGTATGTCCGCCAGGTCTGAGAGCCGCTACCGCGCATTTAAATGGATTTCAAAGTATTATTTTTCCTTCCTTGACGCGATGGGCGTACAGGACAAGGGGGATGTCCGGAGGTTTGAATCCGTGGGCGTGCGTTCCTCCATTATCCACGTGACGGGAAGCATCAAATTTGACCAGCAAATGGCGGAGCGCAGGGAGGCTAATGCGGAGTTTGCCTCCATTTTGGACAAACTGAAACGCGGCAAGCCTGTAGTGCTGGCCGCCAGCACGCATGACGGAGAGGAAGTTCTGATCGCAGAAGCGGCGCGCAAGGCGGGGGGCTTCCCCCTGATCGTGCCCAGGCATGCGGAACGCCGCCATGCCGTGGTGCGGGAACTGGAGGCCCAGGGCTGGCAGTGCGTGCTGCGGACTGATGGCGAGATTCCGGAAACCCTGAAGGATCATGTTTGTTACATCGCGGATACGACGGGGGAATTGAGGGACTGGACCGCGCTGGCGGATGTAGCCGTGATCGGAAAAAGCTTTTTGGCGGACGGTGGACAGAATCCGGCTGAAGCAGTCGCCTGTGGCGTGCCCGTGCTGACGGGGCCCCATATGGAAAATTTCGATGCACTGGTCCAGCTGCTTGAAGGAGTGGACGGAATTGCCAGGTGTGATGAAAACCGCCTGGCAGACGTGCTCAAGGAGATGCTGGACAACCCCCTGCTGGCTCATGCCCAGTCTTCCCGCGCCCAGGTGGCGTTGAAGGCCCATTTCGGCGCTACGGCCCGGACCATTCGCATGATCTGCATCATGCTCAAGATTCCTGTTTGATATCGGGGGCTTTTTGCCCCTGGGGCTCCGGCCTGGAATGGGGAGGAAGGGCGAAGACTTCCCCCTGCGGAGCATCAATGATGATGTCAAAATGCTGGAAAGTATCCACGCCGATCTGGTATCGGCCCCCTGTTCCCGTTACGGCGAAGGAAAGGCCGTCCATTTGGAAGTCCGGTCCCATGCGGAGCGTGGAGGGGATACCCAGTTTCATAACAGTGCAGTCCCCATTGTGTCCGTTAATGTCGGTTGCCTTGGTGGTGAGCTGATTGCCGTTCGGATCTGCGGGCCACTGTTCCAGCGGGGCCATGGAAAGAGAAGAGCCGGAGTCAAGAGCCAGAGGGAAAGTGTCTCCCCCCCGGGAACAGCGGATGTAAAAAATTCCGGAAGGATCACGTTCCACATCCAGCGGTTTCCTGTGTTGGGGGAAGCGGGAGCGTTCCAGAAACTGCAGGGAAGCATTCCTGACGGACAGCAGGAACGGAGAGAACCCCAGGTAGTTGATGCCCAGGATGCCGTCTATCTTCACCTGCATGTCCTTTTGCAGGGGAGTAAGATCCAGGGCAAGGCCGAAGAAGTTTTTGATATGAAGCCCTCCCATGGAGAAGGACCGCATGGCAAATAGCCGGGGGACGGCATGGACGTTGGAACCAGGGGCTATTTGAACGTCTTCAAGCGGCAGGCCGGGAAAATTCTTTTTGATGAATTTGATATCAAATGTGGTGTGGGAAGCCGCCGTGTCCACAATAAGATTGCATGGGACTCCATTGACAGTGCATTGCGCTACAAGAAGCTTGCTGTGGGCATCCTTCTCCAGCTTTACGGGCTTCAGGTCAGTAATGGACACGGCGGGACCGCCTTGAGCAGGAAGCGGCTGTTCTTCTGCAGATAAGGGAATCGCCCCCAATGCCAGAAGAGCCAGGAAAGTTCGGATGAGGCCGCGTGAAAATAGCATTCTTCACCATTAGGTGTGTTTTTGCAGTTTGACAAGCCAATTTTGACGGCGAATCAGTCATGGCTGCGGTGGTTGGGTTTGTGGCGGCGTTCCAGTTCCACGCGGTCTTCATAGTTCCGGGCCTGCACTTTCCGGTCTCTTTTTCCGGCCCGTTCCACGTTCATTTGCCTTTTTTTCTGACGTTTGGCAAGCCGGGCGATTTCATTTTCCAAATTCAGGAAGTTTAAGTACCGCTCCTTGTCCAGCTTCCCCTCGTCCACGGCTTTCCTGATGGCGCAGCCGGAATCTTTACCGTGGCTGCAATCCGCAAATTTGCATTCATGGGCCAGCTCCGTCAAATCCGCAAAGCTTTCACGGAGGGTATGTTCATCAGTCCACATCTGGATTTCCCGTATGCCGGGATTGTCAATCAGCAAACCTCCATGCTTGAGGAGCACTAGTTCCCGCGCCACTGTCGTATGGCGCCCTTTGCCGGTTACTTCATTGACTTCTCCCGTCCAGAGCCATTCATCCCCCAGCAGGGTATTGACCAGGGTGGATTTCCCAACGCCTGAGGAGCCGACGATGCAGATGGTTTTTCCCTTGGAGAGGCATTTGCGGAATTCCGTGATTCCCCTGTTGTGCAGGGCGCTGATGCTGATTATGGCGCATTCCGGGGAGAGCTCCCGCAGAATCTGCATGGCGTTTTCCACTTCTTCCCTGGAAAAAAGATCCGTTTTGTTAAGCAGGATGAGAGGAGATGCTCCGCTGCGGCGGATGAGTGTAAAGTAGCGTTCCATGCGCCTGGGGTTGAAATCCGTTCCCGGTTCCGTCACTACGGCCACGATATCCACATTGGTTCCCAATACCTGTTCCGCGCTGCTTTTCCCTGGAGCTTTGCGGGAAAAACAGGTCTGGCGCGGGAGAATGGAGCGTATGACGGCTTCGTCTCCCGCTTCTCCCGGATCAATCGCCACCCAGTCTCCAACTGCGGGCAGTTCCGCATCCGTGGCCGCATCATGCCAGAGTTTGCCGCTGACGACGGCGTCCACATCTTCCCCGCCGTCCAGAAGAGCAGTAAAGTTGATTTTCGTTTCCCGGATAAGACGCCCCGGCATCCAGCCTGGTTTGGCAACGACGTCGAAAGCGCGTTGAAAATGGTCGTTCCAGCCTAAATCCTGAAGAGTGACGGGCATGAAAAGTGAAAATGTGGTTCTGGGAAAGGTGGCCGGCATTTACATGCCGGCATTGGATCGTGGGGCAAACTCCCTGCCGCTTCAAGCGTGGAACGGGTCTGCCGTGCGCCATGACGGAGCTTTTCCCTGTGCGAGACGGCAAGCGCGCTCAATGATTTGAAGGGCAATTTGTGCTTTAGTCGCTTTTTCCAGAAACTCCGTCCGGTCCGGGTAGATGAGCAGCACTTCATTTTCAGAGGAGTTAAAACCAATGTCGCTGCGGGAAACGTCGTTGGCCACAATCATATCGCACCGCTTGCGTTCCAGTTTGCCGCGCGCGTAATTTTCCACGTCATGGGTTTCCGCCGCAAAGCCTACCAGAATGCCGCTGAAGCCGAATTCCGCACGCATGGAGCCCAAAATGTCCGCAGTACGTTCCAGCTCCAAAATCATGCGTTCCCCCGTTTTCTTGATTTTGCGGTCCGGAACGGAGACGGGGCGATAATCCGCTACGGCGGCGCTGAGGATGGCGGCGTCGGCGTAGGGAGCCTGGTTTTTGACAGCATCATACATTTCCTGTGCACATTCAACCGGCAGGAAGTCCACGCCGTGCGGAATGTCCAGGGAAGTGGGGCCGGAGATGAGAAGGACGCTGTGGCCTTCGTGAACAGCCGCTTCCGCCAGGCAATACCCCATTTTCCCGGAGGAGTGGTTGGTGAGGTATCTGACGGGGTCAATAGCTTCCCTGGTGGGGCCTGCCGTGATAAGAAAACGCATGAGAGGCATTATGCGGAATCACGGGTAAAAGTGAAGAGTGATCTTGTGCAGCTGCGCATTATGTTCCGGCTTGACTCCTTCCCGCGATTGGGGGAGTTATGAAGGCGTGATTTATTGGGATAATAACGCCACCACACCGCTGGCTCCGGAGGTTTACGAGGCCATGGAGCCGTTTTTAAAGGAACGGTTTTTCAATCCGTCCGCCGGTTATGGCTGTGCCAGGCATGTGCGTGAGGCGGTGGAGGAGGCCCGTGCGGCCGTTGCCGCCCTGTTGGGCGCATTTCCTTCGGAAATTGTATTTACTTCCGGCGGAACGGAAGCGTCCAATATGGCTTTCCGCCAGATGGCCGGGGGGCAGGAGGGGGGGATAGGCGTTTTGTCCACGGACCATGACGCCTCCTTGAAGACGGCCCTGGCCCTGGGCTGCGGCTGTGTCTGCCCCGTGGACAGGGAAGGGCGAGCGATTCCGGAAAAATGGGAGTCGATGTGCGCAGGGGGCGTATCCGGCGTTTCTTTTGCCTGGGCCAATAATGAGACAGGCGCATTGCAGGATGCGCCGGTTTTGTGTTCCTCCGCCAGGAAGCATGGAGTTCCCGTGCATTTGGATATAGTGCAGTGCGCCGGAAAAATTCCCGTGGATTTGCATGGAATGGAAGTGGATTATGCTTCCGTATCCGCACACAAATTCCATGGCCCCAAGGGGATTGGATGTCTGTACAGGAGAGCGGGGGCTCCTTTTTCTCCTTTGCTGTTCGGCGGGGGGCAGGAGTACGGCTTGAGGTCCGGCACGGAGAATGTTCCGGGAATCATTGGTTTTGGTGCGGCGGCGCGGGCGGCATTGAGGCACTTGGAGGAGGACGCCGGACGGCTGTCCCGGATGCGGGATTCTTTTGAGGCTCTCCTGCGGACACAGGTGGGCGGCGTGACGGTGCATTCCGGCGGAACGGAACGTATTCCCAATACTTCCAATTTGGCGTTTGACGGATGTACGGCGGAAGCTCTGATGCTGTTGCTGGAACCTGATGGTCTGCTGTGTTCGGCTGGGTCTGCCTGCCATACGCTGCAGCCGATGCCTTCCCACGTGCTGACGGTCATGGGATTATCTGATGAGGCGGTACGTTCCTCCCTGCGTTTTTCCCTGTCTTTCATGACGACGCAGGAAGAGGTGGAGCAGGCTGCAGCCCTGGTGGGCTCCGCTGTTCGGAAGGTGCGCTGCGTCCAGTCTTCGCGTACCGGTCCGGTGCTTGTGTACAGGCCGTAGTTGAAGGGAGGAAAGGCTGGGAGCTCTTTCAGATGGCCTTTTGTGTTCCATGATCCGGGGGACAGTAATGTGGTGAGGGGGAAAGGGTGGAAAAAGCTGTCCGGCATGGCCTTTCCTTTCATTTTTACCGGAAGGCGGGACTTTCTTTCTTGAGTTCCATGCCTCCTCCATGCTAACTTGTATAAACTACAGGAAGGGTTGCCGCATACCTGTTATTGATGTATGAAGATAGAACATTACCAGAATAGGGATGAAACGGAGGTTTTGAATATTTGGCTGAAAGCGTCCGAACAAGCCCACTCTTTTGCGGGAGTGGGGTTCTGGTGCGGTTTGGTGGAAGATATGAGGCAGGTGTACCTGCCCAGGGCGCGTACATGGGTGTGCAGGGACGGTGGCCGTGTTGTCGGGTTTGCCTGCCTGGTGGGGGAGGGGGAACTGGCCGCTCTGTTTGTGGCGCCGGAACGCCAGTGTGAAGGGATAGGTACAGCGTTGCTGGACTGGGTGAAGGAACACAGCAAGGGAATGCTGACGGTTGGGGTCTATGAAGAGAATGCCCGCGCCCGCGCATTCTATCGGCGCGGAGGGTTTGAAGAAATCGGCTCCAGGGAAGATGAGCTGACGGGAAGCCGGGAGTACCGGATGGAATGGAAAAGAGAGAGGATATGATCGTTATAAAAAAGGCGGAAGTTCCGATGAACTTCCGCCCCCTGTAAAGCAGGCCGGCGTTAGGCGAGTTCCACCTTGACGCCGCTCTTTTCAATCTGGTCGGCCATTTCCGGAGAAAGGGCCTCATCAGTGATGAGCATGGAAACCTGGGAGGGCGCAACGGTATAGAATGCCGGGTTGTTCGCTACGCTGGTGGAGGGCATGGCGATGATTACCTTGGCATCCGCGGGGATGACGCTCTTGATGAATTCGGATTGCAACATGTTCTTGTATCCGGCGCCATGCTTGGGGGAGTAGCAGTCTGGCGTCAGCACGACCATGTCAATGCTCAGGGATCCGGCGGCCTTGGCGGCGTCCTGCCCTACATAGACCAGGGCTTCGCGGTCGAAGTGTCCGCCCGTGCAATAGAAGCTCAGGTTCGGAATGCCTTCAAGCCGGGTCAGCAACGTGGGGTTGTTGGAAACCACATGCGTATCTTTGGAATTGATGTGGTTGCATATTTGGTAGCCCATGGTGCTGCTGTCAATGAACATAACCACGGAAGCGGGAATATTCTGAACGGTTTTTTTTGCAATCCTGATAGACACATCATCTTGAGTGACAATGTCTTCATGGAGGGATTTGTGAGTAAGCGCCAGTGCGCCGCCGTGGACGCGCTTGAGGAAGCCGCGTTTTTCAAGGTTAATCAAATCATTGCGGACCGTTTCATCCGTGACCTTCATCTGTTTGGCCAGAGCAATGGTCCTTGCAGCTCCATGTTCGGCCAGCGTTTTCAAAATGAACTCTTTGCGTTGGGATGCTAAATACATTTGATTTTGTTTTTCTATGTAGAATGTTTACACGTTCTAGGTGTTAAGTTGTTTTCTAACAATTTTTCACTAGAACAGTCAAGCGTTAGAAATTTTAAGCTTTGATTGTTATTGTGAATAATGCAGATTTTATAATAATGAGACAACTGAATACCGAGAAATGTACAAAAATAATTTTAAGATGCACAAATTAGTTATCGTTATGACAGATTTTATCAATCTGGAATGATGATGGAGGCAGGATCAAAGTTGGGAGTGGGGAGCGAAAGCTGGAGATGGCGCAGTTTTTCTACCATCAGGCGGGCGACAACCAGGTTTCTGTACCATTTCCGGTCTGCCGGGATGATGTACCAGGGTGCTTCCGGAGTAGACGTTTTTTCAATGAGATCCTGGTAGGCTGTCTGGAATTCATCCCAACGATTCCGGTCATCCAGGTCATCCATGCAGAATTTCCAAAGTTTATCCGGGTCCTGAAGTCTGGATTCCAGCCGTTTTTTCTGTTCCGCCTTGGAGATATTCAGGAATAGCTTGATGATGACGGTGCCTTCTTCCGCAAGCATGGATTCAAAGTCGAGGACGTGCTTGTAGCGGCGTTTCCAGACTGGGTCCGGGAAGATTTTTTTCACGCGAACGGCAATGATATCTTCGTAATGGGAACGGTTGAAGATGGCGATCTGCCCTTTGGCGGGGACCTCCTTGTGAACGCGCCACAGGAAATCGTGGTCCAGTTCCTCAGTAGTGGGTTTTTTGAAGGGGACTACGTGCAGCCCCTGCGGATCCACCCGGGAGAAGACATGCTTGACGCAGCCGTCCTTGCCTCCTGCATCCATGGCCTGAAGAATAACCAGAATTTTGTGCTTGTGCTGAGCAAAAAGTTTTTTTTGCAGTTCCTGCAGTTCTTCCCTCAGTTTGTCGAATTCAATCAGGGATTCTTCCTTGGTTCCGGAGAAGAGAGATTTGTCATCCGGAGAATAATCCTTTAAACGCAGTTTTTTGCCCGGAGGCACCAGGTAACGGTTCATCGTACGCGAAGTTAGTGTTGAAGATGAGGGTGAGGAGGGGGAAGATGTTTTCACAGCGGCGTGTTTGGAAGGAAAGCCGGGCCCGAAGAATTGCTGAAGGGCGTTTTTGATGACTTTCCTTTTGAATTTGGGGAACATTTCCAGTTTGAGATTCTGGAGGGGAATCCATTTCGTTTTTGAAAATTCGGGGCTGCGGTGCAAATCCGTTTTAGGGCGCCTGGTTTTGCAGCGCACAAGAAAGTAGGTTTGTTCCTGGCCTATCCAGCGCGTAACTTTACGGTTGCCGGAAGGGTATTTGTAACGCAGGCCGGACAGGCGGCTGACAATGGTGTATTCCGTGGGGCGCAGGCCCACTTCCTCCCATACCTCCCGCGCAAGAGTCTGTTCAATGCTTTCGTGTTTAATGACGCCTCCCTGCGGAAAGTGCCAGTACGGGTTGCGGCCGCTGTCCTTGCCCAGCAATACGCAGCCTTCAGCGTCCATGATGATGGCTGCTGCGTTGAGTCTCCAGTTTTTTGCTGTGGGGGGGGTATCCATGACAGGAGGAAAGGCTTCTTAATCCGCGGTTTGATCCGGTGTCGCCGTCTTTCCGTTTTCCGGCGCAGAGGCTTCCGGTTCATCCTGCCAAATGAAATGTTCCAGCTGGATGCGGCGCGCGTAAGCCGCTGCTTCCCTGGCTCTGGGGCCGGAAGTCTGCGCCAGTTTTTTTGCCAGCGCCAGGGCTCCGTCCCAGTCCTGAAGCTGGCCCAGCAGGCGGATGGAGGCGAAGCCGGCGTTGTAGAACCAGTGCCAGTCCCTGCGTTTGTTGGCGGAACTTCCGCTGGGCGTATGGGCCAGAATGGAGGCATAGTCATCCAGCGCTTTTTTTTGTTCGTTCATTCGTTCATAGAACTGGGCCCGCTGGGTCAGAGCCTTGAATTTCCAGGCCAGTCCCAGGTTGGGCGTGTCCAGGATTTCCGTACAGAGGTTGATGGCCTTGCGAAGAGTGTCCGAATGGGTATCTTCCTTAGTTACCCAGGCATCCGCCTGGATGGAGAGGGCCAGCAGGCGCATGTAGCGCGGCAATGGGGAGGAAAGCAGGTTCTCCAGGGCGGCGATGCATTGGTCCGCTTTCCCCATGCGCAGCAGAACGGAGGCTTCTTCTATTCTGGCAGGCCGGGCAAAGGGGGTGTCCCCCGCGCCTAGGGTTTTGAAGATGTTCAGGGCGGCGTTCAGCGTGCTGCCGGTATTGCTTTGCTGGGCGGCTTTTCCTGCCAGGAAGAGGGCTGCCGCCTGAAGAGGGCTGTCAGGGTATTTGGAGGGAAAGGGCTGGAGGACAAGCTGCGCTTCATGGAAGTCTCCGTTTTTGTACAGAAGCTCTCCCAGTTTGAGGTAAAGCATGTCCGCCTGTTTCCCTTCCGAATCCAGGGCAATGGCTCGTCGGCAGGATTGGATGGCACTGGGCCATTCCTGCCGGCTTTCCGCCTCCAGAATATTCAGTCGCGCCAGCTGCATGGTCTGTTCCGGAGACAACTGCTCTTTTTCCAACAGGGGAAGGATAGCCTGCACGGTTTCCAGGTCCGGAGGGTTGAGATTCAGGGCTACTTCCACCTGGTCCAGCCGCGCCTGGGTTTTCAGGGCCGGAGTTTCCGCCAGAGTTATGAAATTTGCCAGCAATTCAGCAGCCTGAGGGGCCATCCTTTTAGCGGCGTAATGGGCCTGTTCAAAGAGGATGCTCTCCCGGAGCCGGGAAGAGCCTGCGGCTTCCTTGATGAGCGTGGCAGCTCCGGAGGCGTCATTGGCGTTCAGGGCGGCCAGGTTTTCATTGAACAGGGCGTTTTCCGCCGTTGTTTCCGAAGCGCGGCGGCCCGCTTCCCGGAAAAGTTTCTGCGCCAGGGAGTAGTCTTTTTTGAGGAAAGCCAGGGCTCCCTGTTGAAAGACGAGGTCAGGGGATGAACCGGGATATTTGGAAATAAGACGTTCCGCATCCTGCAGACGGTTTTTATCCAGCAGAACAGTAATGGTATTCAGAGAAAAAATTTGAACGGGAAGGCTCTGGGGATATTTGGAGAGTCCCTCTTCCGCCATTTTGACGGCGCCTGACAGGTCATCTTTTTCCAAAAGAAGGCTTCCCATGGCATACATGGCTGCCGGCTGGCGGGATGCATCCCTGGCTTTTACCCAGCCGTTGAGTTTTTCCAGAGCCTGGGGATTGGTTCGAAAGATGTCTTCCTCCAGCAGAATGTTGAAGGCGTCCATCAGCAAGGCGGATTCCGCTTTGCCGCCAATGAACGCCAACAGGCGTTCCTCCGCCGTTCCGGCGGTGTGCGGAGCTTCCTCTTCCTGAGGCTGGGACCGCGTTTCCTCTTCTGCCTGTTCCGGATTGCTTTTTTCCCGGGCTATTTCCGCCTTGGCGAGAGCAAGGCGGCCCAGATCACGAATTTTTCCCGGATAGGACTTGTTGTCCATAACGGCGGAGAAGATTTTGATGGCCTGATCCAGATTTCCCTGTTTGCCGGCCAGCTTGCCTTCTATGAGCTCGGCGTATGAACGTATGGGCCGGTCGCTGTCCGTCCCGGCTTCCGTTTTGAGTTGTTCAAGAATAGCGGCGGCGTCCTGGTAACATTCCTGATTCACCAGTACATCCGCCTGAAGAAGGCGCGCGGGGCGGGAGACGGCGGGGGATTCCGCCTGCCCCAGCCTGCTGAGGGTTTCCAGTAAAAGCTGCCGGTCCTGAAGCTGGCGCGCAAGCTGGGCTTTCAATTGAAGCCCGTAGAGGGAAAGCGGATCCGTTTCCGGGATAGCGGTAAGTTTTTCCAGGGCTTTGGTAAAGGAGCCTTTATTGAAGAGGCCTACCGCCGTCCAGTAGGATTTCATGGGAGAGTCCGGCAGCTGCTCCCAGGCATTCAGTCCTTCTTCCGTTTTTTTGGCGCGGATCAGGGCTTCTGCCAGAAAGGGGCGGATTATGGCTTTTTGTGATTCCGCAAGGTTTTGGGAAGACAGGCATTCCTGGAAGTGTTTGCTGGCTTCCAGGGGAAGGCGGTTTTCCAGGGCTTTCAGTCCCTGCTGGTATTTTTTGTTTTTCAGGAGGTCCTGCCTGTCCTGCGGAAAGGTGTCTCCCGCAGAGGGGGCGGCAGCTGCAGGGGAAGCGCCGCCCAGGGAAAGCAGGACAGCCGCGCAGGATGTGAGAACGGCATGGGGAAAACGGAATCTGGAAAAGGTTTGCATCATCGTAGGATTATGATTCAGGCCCCATGAAGATGAGCCGGATGTAGCGTTTGCCGGCGGCGGTAAGCTTAGGGTCCTTGCTGGAGCCGGAAACGCGGTTGCAGGTCCTGTACAGTTGGGAGAAAGGATGCGGAACGGCCCGGATGACGACAGGTTCCGTGCACGGTTGGCTGGAAGGAGTCACGGAAACGGGAACCCCTTCTCCCGTGAAACTGATTTCCCAGGATTTGGGGTCGGAGGGCCCCGGCTTCAGCAGGAAGGGGTAGCGTTTGACAAGGCTGGGCAGTTCGCCGGAAGAGGGAGCCCGCACGACGTATTGGACCGGCAGGGAGGAGATATGGCGAGAGAGGGAAAATTCCGCCCCGTCCTTGCATTGCAGGAGGACGGGTGCCGGGTCAAAGCCGGCCAAATTGAGTCCGTTATAGGAACCGTGGCGGTTGGGAGTGCCCAGTTTCAGACTGGAATACCAGTTTTCAAAGTCATCTTGTAGCTTGAGGCAGAGTTCCAGATGCACATGAGCACGCGTTTTGTTCAAACCCACCCCGGAGTATCCCAGCTTTCCAATAACGTTTCCGGTTCCTACCCGGTCGCCTTTCCTGCAGGAGACGGAGGCCAGATGGGCATACAGGCTGTAAAGCGGGCCGTCCTTCAGCTGGTGCTCAATGACCACATAGCGGCCGTAATTGCTATGGGTTGGGTTGGCGGAGGCATGGACTACCGTGCCTCCGGCTACGGGGTGCACGTCGTCCAGCGGCGTGCCGGAAGCATCCCTCCTGAGAGGTTTAATGTCGATACCCTCATGAAATTTGACGGCCACGGGGCCTGCCTGGGTTCTGACGAGGGTCCGGGTAAAGCCGTAGGCTCCAGCTTCCCACGGCTGGGATTTCTTCCCTTCAAAATTGCGGTCTACATACATGTAAAAGTCCTGCGGGCGGTTGTCCAGCAGGGCTGTATTTTCCGTGGGGAAGCGCACTACAATATCCGCCATCAGGAATGGCATGCCCCAAAGAAACAGGAGGATGCCGGTCAGGAGAGGAAAGGATTTGCCGTGCATGCTGATACGAGGGGTGCTGGCTCAGATCCGCCCCCGGCGGGTGCTGATCACGGTACGGTCTTTGTGTTCTTCAGGGTCTTTGGCCTCCTTCTTTTCCTGAGCAGGGTCCTTGCTGGGAAGAAGAGGCTTGGTAACGGCGGCCAGTTTGTTGATGGGTTCTTCTCTCTTGGGATCCGCCGGGGGAATAAATTCCGCCATGGCGGCAAGATCCGCCGGGGAGAACCCTCCCATGACTGCCAGTTTTCCTGAGGTGACAGGTTTGCTGTAAAGGCGCAGGGGCTGCATGGCATGGCCGTTGACGATGGGCAGTATTTGCCTGCCCAGGTTGGAGGCGGTTATTCCTTCCACCCGGCTGCCCAGGCCTTTCCGGACGTTGACGACGATGCCGTAGGTGTTGTCCGGCGCAGGGAAGGAATAATAGGATTCAATGTCCTTATGGGAAATAAAGGGGGCCTTGCTATAGTAATGACCGTCCCTTTCAAAGGCGAATTTTTTGCTGTCCGTCGCTCCCGTCTCCATATGAAAGCTGATGGGATATTTATCCGGACCGCAGGAGCAGAGCATGAGGGAACTGAAGAGGAACAGGAGCATTTTCATATGCGTCCATGATAGAAGATTTAGTTCTCCGGGGGCAAACCAATAAACAGGCATGGAGCGATTTTTGCCGTCCTTACGGCAGAAGGGAGAGTGTTTTTTGAATAATCCTGTCCACCGGCATGAGTTTTCCCGCGCCTTCCGCTCCGCAGGCCAGAATTCCGGATTCACTGGGGCCGAGGATGTAATGATCCTTCCTTTGCTTCAGAACGGCCGCGTTTTGCTGCGTGGCCGCATGTTCCCACATGTGGACGTTCATAGCTGGGCAAATAAGCACCGGAGACTGGCAAGCCAGGTAGAGGGAACTGAGCATGTCCGGAGCGAAGCCATGGGCAAAATTGGCCATGGTGTTTGCCGTGGCTGGGGCTACAAGCAGAAGATCCGCCCGTTGGGCCAGTTGGATGTGTGGGGGAACCCAGTCCGTCTTTTCATCCTCAAAGGAGGAAAAGACGGGGTTGCGGGAAATCGTGTGCAGGGTGAGGGGAGTGACGAATTCAAGGGCCTTGGCTGTGCAGACGCAGTGCACTTCATGACCGTATTTGACCAGGGCGGAAGCGATATCCGCCGCCTTGTATGCGGCAATGGAGCCGGTGACGCCCAGAATGATGCAGGCCATGAATGGGAAAAGGTCAGGCTTTGGAGGCGTTTTTGCCTTCGTCGATAAGTTTCCAGAAGTGCTTGGACTGGCTCAGGATTTCATCTTCCCCGGCAGTCGGGGAAATATTGGTGCGAAACAGGAAATCGTTCAGGCTGTTGGCGTGCAGAACGCGGTGGACGATCACTTTGCCTTCGATGACTTCAAAGTAAATGCGGTAATCTTTGGCGACGTAGCGATAAAGAATTTTACCATCCTTTTCCATCTTGCCGAAACGGGCGTCATCCAGGGTCTGGAGGGTGGATTCTGAGACTTGGAAGTCTCCGAGCAGATCCAGCTGTTCCAAGGTGGGGATGCTGGATACTTCCGCAGCGCTGATTTTATTGAAGACGATTTGAAGCACGCCCTTTTTTAAGTGCGCCGGCGGGCGAGTTCAAGCCTGAAAGAAGGTTCTGGGCGATTTTGAGCGGGAGCCGTCCGGAGCCCCGGCATTTACTTGGAGCCCGGATTTGGATTAACGGGGATCCTGCGTGGGGAGGATTCCCTTGCTTGTTACCACCTGGGTGCCGCGGATGACTTCGATAGACAGAGGTTTGTCTCCTGTTAGGTAATAAGTGGCGTCCAGCATGTCTCCGTAGTTGCGGATGGGCGTGTCGTTGATGTTGATGAGGATGTCCCCGGTCTGGATTCCTGCCCGAGCAAGAGGGCCTCCGTTGATAAGGCCCTCAATGACGGGGGTGGAGGAGTTGATGTCCAGCAGGCAACCCAGGCGCACTCTTTTGGCTTCCGGATGGGTTGCCAGGAAGGAGATGGCACGGGCGGGCAGCAGGTGGCAGGTTCCTTTGCGGGAAACGCCCAGAACAATGCCGACCAGACGGTTTTCAGAGTCGTAGCATGGTTGGCCGATGGGGGGGACTGCCAGCTTGGGGAACTGGGCGCGGATGAGCCTCAGGGGGAAACTGGTGTCCCCGATGGAATGTTCCATGCCCACGTAAATTCCCTGCGTGGTCTCATTTTTGCTGCTGGCAAAGGACAGTTTGTCGCCGCGTTTAAGAATGCCGGGAGGGGTCAGGTCTGCCTGCCCGTCGTATATATGGGCTGGATCCACCTTAAAGATTGTCAGGCCTGTGAGCTTTTCCTGGGCCCAAACCTGAAGGGGAGGGGTACTCTTGTCCCCGAGGTGGTAGGTCACGCCTCCGTTTTTTAAAACCCGGTAGGGAATCAAGGAGGCCAGCATGTCTTTACCGATTTGCGCCGCCATGGTCGCATACGGCGCCCCTTCCGCCTGGGGGAGGATGGCTTCTACCTTAAAAGGGACAGGCACGGCCGTTGCCTGGCAAATCAGGCCTGCAACGGCTATGCCCGTCAATATCGGAGCCAGGTCCATCATGGATTGTTACATCTCAATGAGAACGCGGGATACCGGTTTTTTATCGGCATGGGAATCAGGTTTCAGCTGGTTGTCTTTGGCCGATGTTTCATATGAAGAGTCTCCCGTGGTGAATTCAGGTTTTTCCGTGGGAGCAACTTCGGTTGAGGTTCGTTCAATAGTTTCCTTACTTACGGGAACGGCTTTTTTCGTCAGGAGTATTTCTTCCTTATCCTTGGTGGAGGATACGTAAGATTCAGAAGGTTCATCCATGTTTCCGGATGCGATAATAACGCCTACCGCAGCCAATGTCACGATGGACATGGAAGCATAGACCCACTGCCAACCACGAAAGTTCTGCAGATAATTGTCCAGGCGTTCGAGCAGCAATTTCCAAGCAGAGTGGGCAGCCTGATCGGTTTCCTTTCTGAGATGAAAATTGCGGAGGAAATCTTCCTCGAAGGTGTCATGGTAACAGGCTTCCTTGCGGAAAGATGCCAGCATGGCCACCAGAGTTTCCTCTTTATGATCTGTGGATTGTTTATCCATCGTCGTTGATGTTAAGTATAATAGAAGTTAGAATGTGTCAGTCCCGAATTTGGGACTATGCGTTTGACATGGCGGCGGGAATTGACGTTCAATATTTTTTTTCCTGATTAACTTAGATATTCCGCCAGCAGCCCCTGGAGTTCCTTGTGGGCATAGTGCAGACGTGATCTGAGCGTTCCTTCAGAGATACCGAGGAGGGCGGATATTTCCGTATGGTTGAGCCCTTTTACGTCATGAAGAACAACGACTTCCCTGTGTTTAGTGGAAAGTTTCTTCAATGCTTCGTTGATTTTGAGCTGCAATTCATTCAAATGGGTACGGCGTTCCGGGTCCGCCCCGTCCGTTTCATCCGCCATGTTCATGTCCTTTTCCGTATGGTCGCCGTACTCGTCGTCGTCCAGACTGTAGGTCATTCTGCGGTTGCGTTTTTTCAGGAAGTTTCTGGCGTGGTTGACGGCAATGGAGTGCAGCCATGTGTAAAAGGCGCTTTGTCCATTGAAGTAGCGCAAGGCCCGGTAGGCTTTGGAGAACGCTTCCTGGGCGATGTCATAGGCATCGTCGTAGTTGTCCGTCATCTGGTACAGGGTAGCATGGAGTTTGCGGCTGTGGCGAATGACAAGTTCGTCAAAAGCCCGCGAATCTCCTTCCCGTGCCCTGGCGACCAGTTCGGTGTCTTCCAAGGTCGTGTATGAAATGGGTCCCGACATGTTGTCGACAGAATACCCAAAAAAAGGGAGCCGCTACAAGGGCAAATCGTATGCACGGCCCCCTTTACCCTCAAACCAGCGCATGTATGCCACATTAACTGTAGTGTATCCGCCCGGAGTTGGGTAATCTCCGGTGAAATACCAGTCGCCGCAGGGGCCTTCTATGGATTCATGGAGGTTTTCGATGGTCTGGAAAATGACTTCCACGGGGCACGGAGCGTCATGCGGAGTGACCAGACGGGTGATTTCCCTGGAGATTTCAGCCTCCGTCAACCCTTCGTAAATAGCCTTCACGCAATTGCGCCGTTCTTCCTTGGGCTTGGCCAGTTCTTCCCTGCATGCCTTGTATACTTCTTCCAGCAGACGGGCCTGTCCGTGCTGCTTGATCAGGGAGACGGCCGCCTGGAAGGCGATGAAGTTGCCCAGTTCGGACATGTCAATGCCGTAGCAGTCCGGATACCGGATTTGCGGGGCAGTGGATGCAATGACGATTTTCCGAGGATTGGTTCGGCCCAGGATGCGAAGGATGGATCTTCTCAGGGTGGTGCCGCGGACAATGGAGTCGTCAATGGCGACGAGCACGTCTTCCGGCCCTACGGCGCCGTAAGTAAGGTCATATACATGGGAGACCAGTTGCGCACGGCTTTTTTCCTGCGTGATGAAAGTGCGCATTTTGATATCCTTGTGGGCGATTTTTTCACCGCGCGGCCAGCGTTTCAGGATAGCGCTGTCCAGCATGTTCTCATCCAGAGTGCCGTTTCTCAGGGCCTCCAGAAGCTGGGCATGCACGCGCTTGCGGCGGTAGACGCGCAGGCCTTCCAGCAGGCCGTAGTAGGCGGTTTCCGCCGTGTTGGGAATGTAGGTGATAGCGGATTTGTCAAAACGGTCTTCCAGAGAATCCACGATTTGGGGTGTCAACGCCGCGCCGAGCGCCTTGCGTTCCCGGTAAACGATAGGATCGTTTCCGCGGGAGAAGTAAATTTTTTCAAAGGAGCAGGGAGCCGGTTTCAGAGGTGTGGTAAATTCCGTAATGGCATGTGTGCCGTCTGCCTTGATAGAGAGCATGTTGGCCGGCGGAAGTTCCTGAACCTGTTCGCTTTCCACTTCAAAAACGGTCATCAGCGGAACGCGTTCGGAGGCCACGGCAATGAATTCATCCGTAATCAGGTAGTGGCATGGGCGGATGCCGTGCGGATCCCGCAGGCAGAAGTAGTCTCCGTTGCCGATGGCTCCCATGATGGCATATCCGCCGTCCCATTGCTTGGCGGAGTTATGGATAATTTCCTGAATGTTGAGCCGGGAGGAAATGGCATGGGGTATTTCCGGGCCGGGCATGCCGCTGTCCCGCAAGGCGCGGTAGAGGTCCGTGTGGGCTTCATCCAGGTGATACCCTATTTCTTCAAGGACAGTCTGCGTGTCCGTTCCGAAGACGGGGTGCTGGCCGCGTTCAATCATGCGCTGGTTCAATTCCGGCGTATTGGTCATGTTGAAGTTGCCCAGAACCATCAGGGTGCGGGTCGGCCAGTTGGTGCGGCGCAGGTAGGGGTGGCAGGACCCTTCGTCAAAGAGGCCGGAGGTGCCGTAGCGGAGATGCCCCATCAGGATTTCCCCGCCGTAGTCGAAGTTGTTTTTGATATCTGCCGCATCCTTCAGATTGACTTGGCCGCGGCGAACTTTTTTATTGAGCTTCTTGATTTGCCCGTTGAAGATGCTCGTGAGGGCGTCTTTGCTGGCGTCCCGGGTGCGGAACAGGTAAGGCTGCCCCAAGGGCATGTTCAGCTTGACGCAGCCTATGCCCGCGCCGTCCTGGCCGCGGTTGTACTGCTTTTCCATCAGGATGAGCAGTTTGTTGAACGCCCAGAGGGTGGAGCCGTATTTATCCTGAAAATAAGAGAGAGGCTTAAGCAGACGAATGGCGGCTACGCCGCACTCGTGTTTAAGAAAATCGCTCATGGGATGATGATGAAAAGATTGTCCTGTAAGTGTGGTGTATCCGCTGCAAGGAGATGGTGTTTTTTATTCGCCCTGTACCTTGACATGAATGCCGCGGCCTTCTCTCAGCGTGCCGATGACCGTGCCGCCCGGACCTGCCTTCAATGCGGCTTCCGCGTCTTCAGGCCTCACGATGGCTACCCAGCCAATGCCCATGTTAAAAGTGTTGAAGCGGTCCTGAGTATCCACATGCTTCAGGATTTTCTGGGCGGCGGTGTTGTCCCAATAGGGAATGGAGAGGTCTGCGCCGTAGTCGCCCAGGAAGCGTTCCAGGTTTTCCGGGAGGCCTCCCCCCGTGATGTGGGCGTATGCTTTCGGGGTGACGTTGAAGCGGCGCATATCTTCCACTACGTCATGATACAAACGGGTGGGCTGAAGGAGGGAACGGAGTTCTTCTTCATCAACTACATCCGGATTTTCTTCCAGAATGCGGCGGATGAGGCTCCAGCCGTTGGCATGGAAGCTGTCGGATTTGTAGCCGATGAATACGTCTCCGGGCTGGACGGTTTTCGGATCAATCAGTTTGCTTTTTTCACAGCAGCCGATGCAGAAGCCGGAGAGTTCCACGATGGATTCCGGCACCACGCCGGGCATTTCCGCCGTTTCTCCGCCGGCCAGGATGCAGTTGCAGGATTCCAGGTAGTCGCACATGCCGGCCACCAGGCGGGTGATACGGGAGCGTTCCCGTTCCAGATTGGAGATGCCCAGATAATCCAGGAAAAGGAGAGGGTCGCCGCCCGTAGTAAGAATGTCGTTGACGTTCATGGCCACCAGGTCTTTGCCGGCGGTTTCCACCATGTCCAGTTCAAAAAGAATTTCCGTCTTGGTGCCTACGCCGTCGCACCCGGTGACGATGACCGGTTCCTTGTAGGAGCTCAAATCATAGGCGGCGGCGAAAAGGCCAAAGGCCTGGTGCAGAGATCTCTGCTTTTGCGTTCTTTTAACGTGAGAGCTGATGTCGGATACAAAAGCGGCTGCTTCCTTGGTATCGACCCCCGATTGCTTGTAGGTTAGTTTGCCGGACATTGAACGGATGGACTGGGTGTGCCAGCATCCTAGAGGAAGGCTCCTTCCGCGGCGAGTGAAAAAAGAAGTATTTTTGCCATAGGACGCGCGGGAGGAACTGTTTTCATTCCACTTCTATCTTGCAGTCGCGCCAGAGCCACCAGGCATCCAGGGAGAATTTGCCCGGTCCCGTATAGAAGAGGGTCAGATAGATCAGCAGGTAGATGGCCGCTAGTTCCTGTGCTCCCCAGCCGGAGAGGCCAAGGACAAGAAAGAGCGCCACACACATGTTAATAACCAGGATAAGGGAGGCCAGGCGGGTCAGGAACCCAAGCAAAATGAGGATGGAGCAACCGAATTCCGCACCTACGCACAGCAGCAGGGACAGAAAATTGCCGATTCCCAGGGGATCCTGGAAGGCCGACCAGTTTCCGCTGATGAGCATGCCCAGTTTGGGAATGCCATGCACAAGCATCATGACTGCTACTCCCAGGCGCAGCAGCAGAACGCCGAAATCCATACTGGTGTTGGCGGCCAAGGGGCCAAGCAGGCGGCATGCGGATGGTTTGCTTTTATTCTGTTCCATGCACGGTAGACCGTTTTGGATGCAGAAATGCTCAATTAAAATAGGATGAAAAGGAGCATCCGGGATAGCGGGGAAGCTGTCCCGGACGCAGGCATCCCGTTTGCGGGGAATCCGGATGCCCCGCAGAGTTCCGCGGCTTGCCGCCTGCCGCCGGTGCGTGAGGGCGGGAATAGAGTGCGCCGGGTATTTGGGAACATGCAACAGTTCCGTATGTTCCCAATGAAATTGTTCCAGTGGTTTTTAATATTTTTTTGCGGGAATGAGGCGGAAAGCTGCGGGGGATTTGGCGGATTTGATTTGCAGGGGCCCGGTCGGGTCTTTTTGGGTCTCCGGGCCAATGGCGATGATAAGCCTGTCCTTAGGATGGATGACGGTGGAGTTTTCAAAAATGAGCGTATTGGAGCCGTCCGTCAATTTCCATCCGTCCAGAAGAATGCCGGAATTACCGGGGTTGTTGATGATCACGTTGCCGGTACCCGGTTCCAGCCTGGGGACGGGCTGCTTAATCTTGAGGCTTTTTGCCAGCTTGGCGAAGGTGATTTCCGCAATACGCCGTGCGCCCTGTTCCGTAGGATGCAGCCCGTCAACATACCATTCCGGATGGTCGGAGAGCGGGTGCAGCGCATCAAAGAGACTGACTTTGTACTTGCGCGCTACGGCGGCAATCAGTTTTTCCGCTTCCGGACGGTTGGCGGCGGAGCCGTTGTCCGAGCCTGCATATTTGCGTACGTCCGGATAGCAGTTGCCGGGGAATGCCTTTTTGTTGAGCGGGCCGCGGTAGTCCGGCCCCAGCAGGCCCCAGGCAAAGAACCGTGCTTTGGGATTGGCGTTTTTCCATGCCTGGAGCAGTGCTTCATAGCCTTTGGAGAATAGTTCGGGGTTCCACCATCGGCCTGTGTCGTTGATGCCAAGGTTGCAGATATAAATATCCGCCTTGAAGTCCAGGGCTTGCTTGTGTTCCCTGGTGCTGCCGTACCAGCGTCCTGCTTGGCCCGGATAGTCGCCCGCCGTTTTTCCGGGATTGCCGAATCCTCTGACGTCAAAGTCCGGGCCCATTAGCGTGGCGAGCACTTGCGGATACCGGGCTTCTCCGGGTTTAAGGCCGGAGCCGAAGGTGATGCTGTCCCCTACGCAGGCCACTTTGGCGGGAGAAGCTTGTGCCGCAATGCCCAGTGAGAGCGTGGCTGCCAGGGAAGCAAGGAAAAGATGAAGGTTCATGGAATGATGGCGTGGTAAGAGTTATTTTTTCAGAACGGGTACGTCCGTCCGGAAGGGACGGGCGGGGAGCTGGTTGCCGTTGACCAGGTTGGGGGTCACGAAACGGTTCCAGCAATACCGGGCGTTTTTGGGGGATTTTACTTCCGGGGAGGAGAGGCGGATAACGGCTGTGCCGCCTTTCCTGTTTGTGATTTCCGCCGTGGCGGGATGGTAAATTCCGTCCGTCCCGGCAATTTCAAACTGGGCCGGTTTCTTGCCGTCCGTGGTTGTCAGTCCGGCAGCTTGTTCCATCTGGACCAGGATGCTGGAACCGGAGGTCTTGAAGGCCTTGAAGGCAGGGCCTTCACAGGGGACCTTTTTACCGTAAACCTTGTTCAGGGCAGTATTTCCTGCACGTTCCCCAACAGGGCGCTTGAACGGAGGATGAACGTCGGCATTGGTGGAGCCAAGATCAATGGTGTTGACGCTGTAAACCTGCGGGACGGTTTTGGCCACTGTGTCCTGCATTTCGCGGAATTCCGGCCATCCGGCACGGATTTTTGACGGATCGTTAATGCGGGGGAGCTGGATCATGACGAAGGGCATTTCCGGGTTGCGGAAAGCTTTTCTCCAGGAGGAGATCATGGTTTTCAGCAGCATGCCGTTTTGGGCGTTGTCAATAATTTCCGCATCGGATTCGCCCTGATACCAGATCACGCCTGTGATGGGGAGTGGTGTTGTCCAGGCAATGCCGGATTCGTAAAGGAACGCCGGCTTGTAGGGATGGTCCGGAGATCCCTGATTCAGACGCGGAGAGATATTTTTTCTGGCCCGTCCCCTTACCCAGTCGGAGATAAGGGGGGAGTCCAGCCAGTGGTTGCCGCGCAGGGTGCGGAAACTGTTGTTTGCATTAATGACTTCCCTGGGGAGCCACGCTGCGATTTCCGAGCCCCCCAGGGAGGAGTGGATAATGCCTACCGGAATGCCCAGCCCTTCGCGGAGTTTTTTTCCGAAATAGTAGCCCACGGCAGTCATGGGGCCTGAAGTGGAGGGTGAGCTGGAGGCCCATTGCCCTTTATAGAAGTTGTCCGTGGTGACGGCGTCAAAATCTTTCCCGGAGTAGGGGGCGTTGTTGGTGTGGGCTTGCGGAATATTGTTGAGCAGGCGGAGCTGGTCATCTCCGGAAGCCGCTATGTCTTCTTTGGCCGTCGTGGTCTGGTTCAGGCGGAACAGCATGTTGGATTGGCCGGAAGCCAGCCACACTTCTCCCACGAGCACATCTTCCAATTTGGCGGAGTCTCCGTTTTGCACGGCCGCCAGCGTCTGGCCTGTGCCGCAGGGAGGCATGGGAGGCAGCGTGACGCTCCATTTTCCTTTGGAATCGGTTTTTGTTTTCAGAGCAGTGTTTCCAAAAGTGACGGTTATTTCCCTGTTGGGGGCGGCCGTGCCGGAAACGGGAATGTTTTTCCCGTGGGGAAGTACCATATGGGAACCGAAAATCCGGTCGAACCGGGGGGCGTCCGCCCACGCTGCGTTAAGGGCGATGGCGGCAGCCAGGATGCATGAAGTATGGAGGCGCATGGTTTGAGGATTATTTGAGAAGGAGTTCGTTCCGTGAGAGCCCGGTCAGCCTGCCGAGCTGTTTAATCAGGCGGGTCATGATGAAGACAAGAGCTGCCAGAATGGGGATCCCGATGATCAGGAAGCCCCACCAGGTGATGCTGCCGATAGCGGCATTGTAGGCCACTTGCTGTTCCGCTTCCGGCTGGCGTATGACGGAGGACATGAAAGAGAGGCTCAGGAAGAAATTGCCGACGGAGGATGCGACCAATGTGCCCGCCAGAATCCATGACGAGTTTGCCAGCAGGCTCTGGTAAGCCTGTTCCTCGCCGTTGGCGGCCACCGTTTGTTCTATCCTGCGCACGTCGAATAACTCCGGCGTGTAGATGAACATGTTGAGGAGGGGGGTGCCGGTGGAGCGGGAGACGACGACGGCTGCCGCCAGGATGAGGGGGATCAGGGCTTCTTTTCCGGCGAACAGCCAGGGTGTGGCGCTGTGGATGCGCCCTTCCGGCCCGATGACGAAGATGCTGATGACGCCCGTCAGCAGCACGCCGGCCATGCCTACGCCGGACATCAGGTCAAATTTCCTGGAGACGGCCAGGGAACGGATGCCATAGACGAGTGGGAGGGAAAGGGCGATGACGAGAGACCATACCGGGCCGATATGCCAGAAACTTTCTCCCTCCGGACGTTCCAGGGGATTGGCGGGGCCTACGCTGCAGTAGTCCAGAATCAGTACCGGGAGGAGGATGTTGATGAAAATTCCCAGCAGGGAGGACTGTGATTTGTTTGGCGTTTTATCCATGAATTCGGAGGGAAATATTTGTACCATATGCGAATGCGCCCCTGCAAGTTGCAACCCCGTGTGTGACAGTAAAGACCAGAAGCGGGGAGAGCCGTTTTTTTATTCGCAGGCGGCTTTGCGGAAATCGTGGCATCTACGGTATCTTCCGTTCTTTTGGCTGGACACGGGAGGGAATAATGTTCAGCTTCTCCCGTGACTCTGACAGATCATTTTTCCCCCATGACTCAAACATCTTCTTTTTCGGCTCTTGGTATTTCACCGGAGATTCTGGAGGCTATCGAAGTGCTCGGCTTCGATACTCCTTCCTCCATTCAGGAGCAGGCGATTCCCGCCGCGATCGGAGGGGCCGATATTGTGGGGTTGTCCCATACGGGCTCCGGGAAGACGCTTGCCTTTGCCATTCCGGCCCTGGAGTGCATTGATCCTGAGGAACGCTGCGTTCAGGTGCTGGCCCTCTGTCCTACTCGGGAACTGGCCGTTCAGATTTGCCGGGAGGTGGACAAGCTGGCTTTGTTCATGGACGGTGTTTCCGCCGTCCCCATTTACGGAGGCTCTTCTTTCCGCCCGCAACTGGACGCCCTGAGGCGCGGGGTACAGTTTGTGGTGGGAACGCCCGGACGCGTCATGGACCTGATGGAGTCCGGGGCGCTAAGGCTGGACGGTCTCCGCATGTTGATTCTGGATGAAGCGGACGAGATGCTGGATATGGGGTTTCTGGAAGATATCGAACATATCGCGGACGCTATGCCGGAAGCGAAGCAGACCCTGTTTTTCTCCGCTACCATGTCTCTGGAAATCAGCCGCCTGGTGAGCAGGTTCATGAAGGAGCCCGTCCAGATTTCCATTGAACGGCCTACGCTGACGGTGCCTACCATTGAACAGGTTTATTACGAAGTGGTGTTTTCCTCCCGGATTGAGGTGCTCAGCCGGCTGCTTGACACCGGAAAGATTAAAATGGGGCTGGTGTTCGCCAATACCAAAAAGGTGGTGGATGACGTGGTGGACGGTCTGACGGCCCGCGGTTATCCGGTGGACCGCCTTCATGGGGATATGCCCCAGATGATGAGGGAGCGCGTGATGGATTCCTTCCGCAAGGGGAGCCTGCGCCTTCTGGTGGCGACGGATATTGCCGCCCGCGGCCTGGATGTGGACGATGTGGATGCCGTGGTGAATTTTGAATTGCCGCGTGATCCGGAGGATTACGTGCACCGCATCGGCCGCACGGCACGCGCCGGCCGCAAGGGGAAGGCCATCACTTTTGTGGGGCGCCGTGATTTTTCCCTGATGAGCCGCATTGAACGTTTCATCGGCGTTAAGTTGACTCCGGAACCTGTGTTGACTGCCGTTCAGGTGGACCAGCTCCGGACAGAGTCCCTGGTGGATGATATCCTGGAACGTCTCAAGCCGGATGCCGTGCTGCCGGAGGAATTGAAGGAAGTGGAGGCTGAGCCGGAGGCCATGGCTGCGGCCCTGTTTGACTTGCTCCGGGAACGTACGCACCGGGAAGTGCAGCCCATTCCGGAAGACAAGCCCGCCCGCAGGGCGCGGCGTATGCCGCAGACCGGGGAGGAGGCGGAGAGCCCGCAGAAGGGTGATTCCTGGCAGCATAAGGGGGATACGGTTACGCTGTTTATGAATGGAGGCCGGATGATTGGCTTGCGGCCCAAAGACATAGCCGGGTTATTTTACAATACGGTGGAAATGGAAAAGGGAGCCGTGGGCGATATCCGGATTTTCCCCAAGCATTCCCTGATAGAAGTGGACGCTTCCGTGGCGCCCCTGCTTCTGGAGGCCCTGGCGACGGCTACCGTCTGCGGCTATGAAGTTAATGTCCGTGAAGACAAGGGGGCTCCGGAATATTCCGGAACTCCGCGCTCTTCCCGCCGCAATGGAGGATTCCGCAACAGTTACCGCGGAGAGCGGGACCGCAGTGACCGGAGCGGATTCAGGGGAAACCGCGGGGGCTTCCGCAGTGACCGCGGCGAACGCTGGGGCGAACGTTCCCGCAGGGACGACAGGAAGAAGCGTTTCTGATGCCTTCGCTATTCCGGACAGGGTTATTAACGCTGTTCCGGAATTGGCGCGGACATTTTGGAACGTTCCGGTTCATGATTGCTGTTTCCGCCGGTTTCTGTATTTTCTGCCCGGCGGGGGGACTGCCGTTTTATTCAGGATAAAGCATGGCCGGGCGGGGCTGGTGACCGGGGCGCCGGGAATGCAGGAGGAATTTTCTCCCATTCATGGCTTCAGCCAGAAAAGCCGCTCATTGGTGCAGTATGGCGGGTTGTAGTTGTTCCGGCTGTGAAGGCTGGTTCCCTGATGTTTTTTGCCGATAATACTGGCGATTCAATCCTCTGTGCCCTTTCCTCGTAATTTTCTTGAGGGATGAGAAAATTCATGTAAGATAACGCTTTATTTTAACGTCTTTTTTAGAGTCTATTTTCTTTGAATCATGAAGCTGGTATCTTTACTATCCGTTCTTCTGACTTCCCTGGTTCCGTGCATGGGTGCTTCCGGGCAGGCAACGAAGCCGGCTGCCCGGTCTGTCAAAACTTCAAAACCCAATGTTATTTTCATTCTGGTGGACGACATGGGCTGGGGTGATCTGGATTCCAACTGGAGCCAGCAGAAGCTGAATGGCCGGACGGTGGAGAGAAAGAACGAGTTCAAGACTCCTGCCCTGTCCGCTCTGGCTCGGGAGGGGATTCAGCTGCGCCGTCATTATTCCGCCGCTCCGGTTTGCGCTCCGGCGCGCGCCTCCCTGCTGCTGGGGGTGCACCAGGGGAATTCCCGCGTGGTGAGAAACAACCGTTTCGACCAGCCTATTGAAGATTCCCATACGCTGGGTACCGTGATGCGTGATGCCGGGTATGATACTGCTGCCATTGGCAAATGGGGTGTAGGCGGCGGAGGCCAGAGCCATGTGCCCATGACCGCCGGCCCCCATCAGCGGGGATTCAATTATTTTTACGGTATCCTGGACCATTTGGCAGGGCATTTCCATTATCCTTCCGAATCCCGTGACGTTTTCGAATACAACGGTTACGCTTCCAATCCCGAGTGGAAAAATATCAAGGACCAGGTGCCCCAGACGGCTTATTCCACGGATTTATTTGCCGCCCGCGCCAAGCAGTGGATTGTGGACCAGCGCAAGTCCGCCCGCAAGACCGGAAAGCCGTTTTTCCTGTACCTGGCTTTTCCGGCGCCCCACGGCAATCTGGTGGTTCCGGGGGTTCCCTATCCTTCCGGCGGCGGATTGAAAGGAGGCCTGCAATGGGTAAAGAAGGAAGGCACGGAATCCGTGAATACGGCTTTTGACGCCAAGGCGGAAAAGAATAAGGATACCTATATTCATCCGGACAATTCCCGTTTCCCGAATGATGTGGCCAAACGTCATTCCACCATGATTCGCCGCGTGGACGATGCCGTGGCTGATTTGATCCGTCTGCTGAAAGATTTGAAGATTGACGATAATACGATGATCGTTTTCACGTCCGACAATGGCCCCCACAATGAGGGTGGCTCCGACTCCAGGCACTGGCACGGAGCGCAAAATCCGCAGTTTTTCAAGAGTTATGGCATGATGGACGGTATTAAGCGCGATTGCTGGGAAGGAGGCATGCGCGTGCCTACGCTGGTACGCTGGCCCGCCCGCATTCCCAAAGGGCAGATCAGCCTGCATCCTGGACAGTTCCATGACTGGCTGGCTACGCTGGCGGATGTCGCCGGGGTGCCGGTTCCAGCCCGCAGTGACGGCGTTTCCCTGCTGCCGACGCTGACCGGTCATGCGGACCAGCAGAAGCCCGGCATTGTTTATGCCGAATATAATTTCGCCGGCAAAACGCCGGAGTATAAGGATTTCCTGGGCGAACACAAGGGAGCGCAGCGAGGCCAGCAGCAGATTGTTTTTGTGGATGGATTGAAAGGCTTGCGCATGGGGGTGAAGGATGCGGACAAGGATTTCATGATTTTTGATACTTTGAATGATCCGCAGGAAAGCAAAGATCTCGCATCCTCCAAGCCGGAACTTCAGGCCCGCATGAAAGCCGCCGCTTTGTCCAATCGCCGGGCTTCCCTTCCTTCCAAAACAGTGTTTGATTCTGCGCTAGTGCCTGCCGTGGATGTGAAGGGAACCGTTTCTCCCGGGTTGCGATGGGCCTTGTATGAGGGGGATTTCCCCTGGGTACCGGATTTCCGCCAGTGGAAGAAGCCTGCTTCCGCCCATGGCGTGACGCCTTCCCCATCCGTGAAAATGAACGGTTCGGACAAGCGCGGTGTGGAGCTGACGGGATATGTGAAGATTCCAGAGGACGGAGCATATACGTTTTATCTGACCACGGATGAAAATAAGGGCAGCAAGGCTTTTGTCCGTCTGCACGGCATGGAATTGATTGACGCGGACAAAACTTATGAGCCGGGGGCCGAGGTCTCCTCCGATCTGGGTGACCGGAAGAATCCCGTTTATTTGAAAGCCGGACTTCATCCCATCCGCATTGGCTATGTGGGGAACTCCGGTACTGCCTCCAAACTGGTTTTGAAGTGGGAAGGTCCCGGTTTGCCCAAGCAGGAGATTCCCGCCTCCGCCTTCAGCCACGGGAAGGAATCCAGGTAAGCGTCCCCATGAGCGATCTGTACGAGTATCAGGCAATTGACGGTTCTTCCAAAGGCCCGGTTGACCTGGTGCTTTTGCTGCGGGCCCGTAACCTCGGCCGCCTGTCCAACCGGACTTTGGTCCGGAAGGTTCCCGGCGGAGACTGGAGGCCTCTGGCCTCTTTTATCCCCTCCATGACTGTCATGGATGATGATGGGGAGCCCTCCGTTCTGCCGGATCCCGGTTCAGAGCCTGGAGGCGCCGACTCCGGCTGGAGCAGGAAGAAGTACTGGATACGCGTCATCAAGGCATGGTGCCGTTTTGAGGGCCGTGCCGGGAAAGGGGAGCTGCACGAGGTTTTTTCCAGAGTGGGGGTTGCGTGGCTGGCCGTGGCGGGAGTCCCCTCTTTTGCGGAATGCGGTTTTTTCCCGTCCCTGGTTCCGTGGGTTGAGCTGGTTTCCCCTCTGCTGTACGTGGTGCTCGCCGTGCTGTCTATTCCGCTGGCGGCTACCATGGTCCGGCGTCTGCATGATGTCGGGAGGAGCGGCTTTTTTCTGGTTTTTCTGGCCGTTCCCTTCATAGGGTGGCTGCTGTTGTGGTATTTATCCCATGGGGAAAGCCGGATTGGAGAAAATAAGTACGGAGATCCCCCTTGGAATTAAGAGGTGTTGGAATCCGGACCTTGTAAAGTTGCTACAAAGTTTTTGACTGTGTTTGCGGATTTGAGGGAATCATCCGGTTAAAAAGTTTTTGCATGGCCATGGCCAGCAGAAGGGAGGAGGCCAGCGTCACGATGAATACTACGCTGATGCTTTGGGTTCCATAGAGGTCCCAGCTGAAGTGGTAGCCGAAAATGAATCTGTGATTCAGCCACATAAGTGCGGAATAAGTTCCCAGCAGCGTCAAGAGCGGTGTGAGGCGGAGTTTCCGGGTTATCCAAGGCAGACACCAGAGGGTGAAGAGAAAGATAACCGTCAGGGTTTTGGCTTTTGAAAAACTGAAGAGATGGATAGATAGTATTTCAAGAGCCAGCAACAGGATTGCTCCCAAGCTTTGGGAAATTGAAAGAGCAGAGAGGCGTGAAGCCAGAAAGGCGCACATGTAGCCGAGAATGAAGCAGGGCAGGAAAGGAGGGAAGGAATAGGCGATTCCCGGCAGGCTGGGAATGTGGGCCGTACTTTGAAGTAAAAGGGACACTCCCAGCAGAGCTGCCATGGACGGGACAGGCGCAATGTGATGCGTGATCCACGCACAGATTGGATAAAGGGCCATGGTGGCTGCCGCGAAAAGAGCCATGTACCACCAGTCTGGATAACAGGGCCTCAATCCTGTTACGACAAGCAGGCCATTTTTCCAATCCATGTCGGCAACGGATGGCAAGATGGGCAAAGGGAATGCCCAGGAAACCAGAATAGCCAGAAGGAGGCATAAGAAATAAATTTTCCAGAATTTAAAGTAATGGGAAAAACCTGTTTTAATGAGGGAACCGAAGGTTGGGGATGAATTTGTTTTCCATCCCATAGCGTACCCCGTGATAAAAATAAAAATGGGTACGCAAATTTTAAAGATGGGAGCGGCTTTGGTAAGCTGGGGAGCAATCCATGCCGTATCCACACCTGCGGGCAGAGCGTATAAGCCGAAGACATGATGAAAGATCATGAAGAGAATTCCATACCCTTTGAGGATAGCGGAATCTTCCCTGGAAAAAGAAAGATGCTGTTGAAGGCCAGGAACAGTAAGGGCAGAGAAAAAGCTCATCTGAGACGTAGCTCAACGGATTTCTAATCCGAAGAAACAAACGCATCCAGAAAACAATTAAGCATAAAAGCAGTATGTATTAAAAAAGAAAAAGGCACATTTCTCCTACCCTGCTTTTCCTCCCCTTTCATTTTGATGACCCATTTGTACTCAAAATAGAGTGTTGACTTCGGATTAGAAATCCGATTCTTGAACATAAGAAAAAGGCTGCTCCAAATGAATGGAACAGCCTTTTTGAAAGGAAGGATGAGATTTTTATAACTCTACGGCCTTGGAGAATTCCTCCACCGTGTCGCAGGTGCAGACCAGATTGCGGTCTCCGTACACATTATCCACCCGGCCTACATACGGCCAGAATTTGTGAATAAGGAGACCGGAGACCGGATAAGCCGCTTCACTGCGGGAGTAGGGATGCCGCCATTCGTCGGCAGAGACCATTTCTGCGGTATGGGGCGAGTTTTTCAGGACGTTGTCTTCCTTGTCTGCTGTACCGTTGATAATGGCCGTGATTTCCGCATGAATGCGTTCCATGGCTTCAATGAAGCGGTCCAGTTCTTTTTTGGGTTCCGATTCCGTCGGCTCCACCATCAGGGTGCCCGGAACGGGGAAGGACATGGTGGGGCCGTGGAAGCCGTAGTCCATGAGCCTTTTGGCAATGTCATCCACCGTGAGGCCGGCGTCATGAGTGAGCTGGCGCGGATCCAGAATGCATTCATGCGCCACCAGCCCCTTGTTGCCGGAGTAGAGAACCGGGAAGAGATGTCCGAGTTTCTTGGCAATGTAGTTGGCGTTAAGGATGGCCATTTCCGTGGCTTCCCTGAGGCCGTCCGGCCCCATCATGGAGAGATACATCCAGCAGATGGCGGCGATGGAGGCGCTTCCCCACGCCGCAGACGCTACGGCCCCTTCTTCATGGCCCAGCGTGAGGTGTCCGGGCAGGAAGGGTACGAGGTGTTCCGCTACGCCGATGGGCCCGATGCCGGGACCGCCGCCGCCGTGCGGCATGGCAAAGGTTTTATGCAGGTTCAGGTGGCAGACGTCCGCGCCAATGCAGCCGGGGCAAGTCAGACCTACCTGGGCATTCATGTTGGCGCCGTCCATGTACACCTGGCCGCCATTGGCATGGACGATGTCGCAGAGTTCCTTGATTGTCTGTTCATATACCCCGTGCGTGGAGGGGTACGTGACCATGATGCAGGAAAGATTGTCCTTATGGGCTTCCGCCTGGGATTTCAGGTCTACCATGTCGATGTTGCCTCTTTCGTCGCATTTGACGGGCACCACCTTGAGGCCGGCCATGGCGGAGGAGGCGGGATTTGTTCCGTGGGCGGAGGTGGGAATGAGGCAGACATTGCGGTGGCCTTCTCCGGCGTGCTTCTGGTAACGGCGGATGGCCAGTAGCCCGGCATATTCCCCTGCGGCGCCCGCGTTGGGCTGGAGGGAGACGGCGGCAAAGCCGGTGATTTTCGCCAGACGGTCGGACAGGACGGAGAGCATTTCCCGGATGCCTTCCGACTGGTCCGCCGGAACAAAGGGATGCAGGGAGTTGGCTTCCGGCCACGTGATGGGAATCATTTCAGAGGCGGCATTCAGCTTCATCGTGCAGGAGCCCAGAGGGATCATGGCTTCATTTAGAGCCAGGTCCCGGGATTCCAGGCGGCGGATGTAGCGCATCATTTCCGTTTCGGAATGGTAGGAGTTGAAAGCCTTTTCCGTGCAGAAAGGCGTCTGGCGCGTGTGGACGGGATCCCAGGCAGGAGCGTCGCAATCGCAGGTGGCGGATGTTTCCGCACCTGCAAGGGCGGAGGCCAGTGCCGCTATATCCGCACAGGTTGCGGTTTCATCCAGAGAGATGGCTGCGTGGTCGGCATCCACCCTGCGGATGTTATACCCGGCTTCCAGGGCTTTTTGCACCATGGCGTCCGCTTGTCCGGGAACGGACAGCAGCAGGGTGTCAAAGAAGTTTTTGTTTTCAATGGCGATGCCGGCTTCCGTGAGCGCCTTGTACAGGCTTTTGGTTTTCAAGTGGATTTCCGTGCCGATGCGTTTGAGGCCTTCCTGGCCGTGGTATACGGCGTAAAAGGCGGCAAGCACGGCCAGGAGCACCTGGGCGGTGCAGATGTTGGAGGTCGCCTTGTCGCGGCGAATATGCTGTTCCCTCGTTTGCAGGGCCAGGCGGTAGGCCGGGCGGCCCAGGGTATCTATGGACATGCCGATAAGGCGGCCGGGCATGCGGCGTTTGAGAGCGTCCGTGCAGGACATGTAGGCGGCATGGGGGCCGCCGAAGCCCATTGGGATGCCGAAGCGCTGCGTGTTGCCGATGCAGATATCGGCTCCGAAGGCGCCGGGTTCCCGGATGATGGTAAGGGCCATGAGATCCGCCGCCACGACGCAGAGCGCGCCCGTGGCATGCACGCGGGAAAAGAAGTCCGTGTAGTCGCAGATGCGGCCGAGCGTGTCCGGATATTGGACAAGCACTCCGGCCAGATCCGCACCGATGGATGCGGGGTCAAAGGATGAGCAATCTCCCACGATGATGTTAACGCCCTGGAAGGCGGCGCGGGTACGGATGACGCTGATGGTCTGGGGGTGGCAGGTGTCCGCCACAAAGAAGGTGTTTGCTTTGGGGCGCGCGTTCCGGCACATGGTGACGGCTTCTGCTGCTGCGGTGCCTTCATCCAGCAGGGAGGCGTTCGCTACCGGCAGTCCTGTCAGGGAAGAGACCATGGTCTGGAAATTCATGAGCATTTCCAGCCGTCCCTGGGCGATTTCCGGTTGATAAGGGGTGTAGGCCGTGTACCAGCCGGGGTTCTCCAGTACATTGCGGAGGATGACGGAGGGAGTGATGGTGCCGTAATAGCCCTGGCCAATGAAGGTTTTCAGGAGCTTGTTTTTCCGCAGAATGGAACGGAGTTCCTCCAGGGCTTCCGTTTCCGATTTGGCTGCGGGCAGGTCCAGCGGGGCCTTCATGCGGATATCTGCGGGGACGATGTCCGCAATGAGTTCGTCAAGCGTCCGGTAGCCGAGGCTGTCAAGCATTTCCCGGCGTTCTTCCCCCTGGGGGCCGATGTGCCGGCTGGCAAAATCTGAGTGGGTATTCATGTGGTATCTCTGGCTGGTAATAGCGTCCGGCCGCGGAACGGGCCAAACAAAATGCCCCGGGATGGAATCACCGGGGCGGGGGAGGGAAGAATGGTTCAGGAGCAGTATTCCTCGTAATCCGTGGCGTTCATCATATCTTCCGTTTCCGTGGGAACGTCCAGGCGGATTTTGTACAGCCAGCCTGCGCCGTAGGGGTCGGAGTTAATGAGGGACGGATCATTGGAAAGCTCTTCGTTCACTTCCAGGATTTCTCCTGAAACGGGGGTGTACACGTCGCTGGCGGCTTTGACAGATTCCACGACAGCGACAGGGTCGCCGGCTGCGACGGTGGCGCCTACTTCGGGAAGGTCTACAAAGACGACATCGGAGAGTTCGGCCTGGGCATGGTCGGAAATGCCGATGGTGCCGATGTCCCCGTCAATTTCAATCCATTCGTGATCTTTGGAATACAGCAGATTTTCTGGTACGTCGTGCATAAGATGTAATTGTTTGAAGTGAGAGTGTAGTAAAATGAGGTGTTTGTCAGTTTATTTTTGCGCCGTAGTGTCAGCCTTTTTTATAAAAGGGTTTTTTTACGACCACGGCTGGGAATTTCCTTCCCCTTACGTCAATTTCCAGCTCCGTGCCGACCTTGGCATAGGCGGCAGGCAGGTAGGCCAGGGCAATGCCCTTCATCAGCGAAGGAGAGAGCACGCCGCTGGTAAGTTCTCCGATGGCTTCTCCGCCGGGGACGTGCACGGCATAGTGGGCGCGGGGAGGAGCTCCCTTGCCGGTGTATTCAATAGCGGCCAGCCGACGGCTGAGGCCGTTGGCTTTTTGTTCCCGGAGAATATCGGAACCGATGAAGTCCGTATCCAGCGCGCAGAAGAATCCGAGCCCGGCTTCCAGAGGCGTTTTGTCCGGAGAGAGGTCGGAGCCGTTCAGAGGATAGCACATTTCCAGACGCAGGCTGTCGCGGGCGCCCAGGCCGCAGGGTTTGGCTCCTGCTCCAAGAAAGGCTTCAAACCATTTGACGCCTTCCTTAGCCGGGCAGAAGAATTCAAAACCATCTTCCCCGGTATAGCCGGTGCGGCAGATAATGAGATCCGTCCCTTCCGCCGTGATGCGGGAGATTCCATTGCGGGGGGGAAGTTCCACGCCGGGGATGACGCGGGAGAATACTTCTCCGCATTCGGGACCTTGAACAGCCAGCCCCACGTATTCGTCGGAGTGGTTTTCCAGAGTTACGCCTGCAGGTTGATGGGCGGAAAGCCATGCGAAGTCTTCATCAATCTTGGAGGCGTTCACCACTACGAAGAAGGTTTCCGGTTCCATCCGGTACAGGATGAGGTCGTCAATGACTCCGGCCCTGTCATTGAGCATGACGGAGTATTGCCCCTGCCCTACATTCAGTTTGTTGATGTCATTGGTCAGCATGGAGTTCAGCCATGCTGCAGCGGAACCGCCGGCTACCGTGAACTGCCCCATGTGGGAGATGTCAAAAATGCCGCAGGTTTCGCGCACTGCTTTGTGTTCGTCCAGAATGCCGGTGTACTGCACCGGCATATTCCAGCCGGCGAAAGGAACCATTCTGGCTCCCAGTTCAACGTGTTTAGTTGCCAGGGGGGTGGATTTGACGTCTGTATCAGTCATGAGGCGATGTGAAGGTTATGAGCAATCTGCCCCTTATATCAGTAAAAGTCAATGGAATTCCGGTAACGCTTCCGTCTAGACATTGAAGCGGAATTCGATGACGTCCCCGTCTTTGACGACATATTCTTTTCCTTCGATGCGCAGCTTGCCGTGTTCCCTCGCTCCGGCCTTGCCGCCGCAGGAAACCAAGTCGTCGTAGTGCACTACCTCCGCGGCGATAAAACCGCGTTCAAAGTCCGTGTGGATGACGCCGGCCGCCTGGGGTGCTTTTGCCCCGGCCGGAATGGTCCAGGCCCGCGTTTCCTTGATTCCCGTGGTGAGGTAGGTGCGCAGGCCCAGAAGGTGGTACACGGCGCGGATAAGGTCGGAAACACCGGAGTCCTTCACACCCAGGGATTCCAGGAATTCGCGGGATTCTTCCTCCGAGACGTCGATGAGTTCCTCTTCAATCCGGGCGGAGATGACAATGGCTTCCGCGTTATGGTGTTCCGCTACGTATTTTTTCACCTGGGAGACGTAGGGATGGGCGTCCGGGTTGGAGATGGCGTCCGCCAGTTCGTCTTCATTGACATTGCAGGCGAAAATGCTTTTTTTATCCGAAAGCAGCTGGAAAGAATGGAGCAGCTTGCGTTCGTCGTCGTCCAGCTGCGGTTCAAGGGTGAGGGCGGGATTGCCTTCGTTCAGGTGGGGCAGGAGTTTGGTGATGAGGGCCACTTCGGCCTTGGCTTCCTTGTCGCCGCTGCGTGCCTTGCGTTCGCGGGAAGAGAGTCTCTTTTCCATGGTGGCGATATCCGCCAGAATGAGTTCCGAGTTGATGATGTCAATGTCGCGCAGAGGATCCACGGAACCGAGTTCATGGATAATATCATCATTGTCAAAGCAGCGGACTACCTGCACGATGGCGTCCACTTCACGGATGTTCGCCAGAAACTGGTTGCCCAGGCCGGCTCCTTCCGAGGCTCCCTTGACCAGACCGGCAATATCCACGAATTCAATAAGCGTGGGGATGATTTTTTCAGAACCGGACATGTCGGAAAGAACCTGCAGGCGGGGATCCGGGACTGTTACCATACCCACGTTCGGGTCAATGGTGCAGAAGGGATAGTTGGCCGCCTGGGCCTTGCGCGTCCGGGTGACCGCATTGAATAGAGTGGATTTGCCGACGTTGGGGAGACCTACAATACCTGCCTGTAACATAGGCAGGACTGATAGCGGGTCACGCCGTGAAAGTCAAATACCAATTGCCGACGGGCATTTATGCGGCGGATCCCAAAGCCCATCTGATCAGGTTTTCCGATTCCGTCCAGATACGGGACGGATGGCAGCCGAGGACGACGACGATGACATGGCGCCCGTTGACGCCGGCTGAGGAAACCAGGCAGCGTCCGGCGGCGTTCGTGTATCCGGTTTTCATTCCGGTAACCCAGGGGTTCTGTGTGAGCAGCTTGTTGGTGTTTCTCAGCAGAAGCGTTCTGCCGTTGGCTCGGGTAAAGGCATATTGGCGTTTACAGATAATATTGCGCAGTTCCGGGTTGCGGTACACGTAATAGGCGCAGCGGGCCATGTCAATGGCAGTGGAATATTGATCTGCCGGGAGGCCGTTGGGATTGGCGAAGCGTGAGTTGTACATGCCCATCTGCCGGGCTTTGGCATTCATCAACTGGGCGAAACGGGGAACGGAACCCGCCGTATCGCGGGCCAGAGCCAGGGCTACGTCGTTGAAACTGCGGATCATCATGGCATTGAGCAGTTCGCGGCGTGAATAGACTTCCCCCGCCCGGAATCCCAGTTTGGTGGGGTCCGCTTTGGTATCGGAAGGCTGGATGACCACTTTTTTGTCCAGGCTGCCGTGTTCCATCACGACCATGGCCGTCACGAGTTTCTGCGTGCTGGCTACCTGGCGGTGCTGGAGGCCGTTGTGGGAAAAGAGCACTTTGCCGGTGAGGGCGTCCATAACGCAGGCGCTGGCGCAGCGGGGCGTGCGTGGGGCGCTTGAGGGGATGGCTACAGGACGTGTGGGGAAATTGGCCGGTCGGGGGAGGGCATGGGAAACCGGCTGGGAGAGTTGTGGGGGAACGGGCGTTGCGAGGGGGATGTAGTCACTTGAATCCCCGTACGATTGGCAGCTTGTGGAGCTCAGGCAAAGGGAGAATCCTGCAAGAAGGGCGAATAAACGCATGTCTTGTTGCTACAGTAAGAAGTTTCGTTCATCAAGCCCAAACTCCGCATTTGAAAGAGAGCCGGACGAAAAAGGCCGCGGATCGGACAATCCGCGGCCTTTTCTCTCTATTAACTACCTATGGAACCAAAAACCACCCTGAACGGATTTTGAATTGCTTTTTCCATCCGTCGGACAGATCTTGTGAAGGATGAGACTCCAGGCAGGAGGGATGCGTTCAAAATATATTCGTCAACAGTTCTTTTTAAGAGGTGTTGCCGTATGCGCCCGAGCCTGCGTCCAGTAAATATGGCAGAAATTTTTTCCGAACATATTTTGTTTTTCGCGGGCATGTAAATTTGCCGCAGGCATTTAAAATGCCGGGGATGTCCTGCCGATATATTTAATTTTTGGAATAAAAATTATTGAAGGAAAGGATTTGGCGACTATTTTGAGACGTTTTTTTTGCGTCCGGATGGAAAGGTTTTTATACGGGAGATGGACGGCGCTCCCTTCCGGTTCCATGGTCAGGGAGAGGAGGCCCGGACCTGGCGTTTTCCCCGGCGGAAAAGCGGAATCTGCCTAAAGTTCCCTGCCGTTAATGGAGAAATACCCTCCGGCGTCCGGAGTAATTTGCCCTGCAATTTGCATTTTGGCCAAAAGCGGGGTGATGGTATGCGCCGTTTTTCCCAGAGAGGTGCAGAGGGTGTCAATAGTATTGAAACCCAGTCTGATGGCGTGGAGAATCTCCTTTTCTTCCAAAGTGGGAAGCGGTGGGGTTGAGGCTCCGGCAGGGGGACATGGCGAGAAGAGAGGCAGTCCCTGTTCCGGAACGGCCCAGTTCATGTCCTGCAGAATATCGGAGGCTCCGGTAGCCAGGATGGCTCCGTCCCGGATGAGGGCATGGCATCCGTCGGAAGAATGCCGGTCAACCGGTCCGGGAATGCAAAAAACGTCTCGACCCTGTTCGGCCGCCGTTCGGGCCGTGATCAGGGCCCCGCTGCGTCCGGACGCCTCCACCACCAGCGTAGCGCGGCTCCAGCCGCTCACGATGCGGTTGCGCATGGGAAAAGTGGTGCGGGAGGGGGGCAGGTCCATTGGAAACTCGGAGACTACCGCTCCATGCCCGTCCGCAATGCGCTGCGCCAAGTTTCTGTTTTCCCGAGGATACAGTTTGTTGAGTCCTGCCCCGATAACGGCGATGGTGCGCCCCTCCGCGTCCATGGCCCCGGTATGGGCTTCCGTGTCCACACCGCGCGCCAGTCCGGAAATGACGGTGACTCCGGCTTCCGCCAGGTCATGGGAGATGTTTCTGGCGCAAAGCCTGCCGTAATGGGTGGCCATCCGTGAGCCGACGACGGCAATGGAGCGTTCGGCATCCGTCCCGGTCCAGTTTCCCCAGGAGTAGAGGACAATGGGCGGGTCTGGGAGAGCACGCAGGGAGGATGGGTAGGAGTCGTCAAAAACCGTGGTTACTGCGGCCCCCGCGTTATCCGCCAGTTCCAGTTCCCTGTACGGGTTGACGATGCTCCGCCAAGAGGAAATGCGGCAAGCCAGCTGCGCTCCCACGCCGGGAATTTCCATCAACAGGGAGGAAGGGGATTCCAGAATCAGTTCCGGAGAGGCGAATACCTGCAGGAGACGCATGATTCTGACAGGACCCAGGCCCGGTATCAGGTTCAGGGCTATGGCTGCTTCCCGGGGTGTCATGAATAAGGGGTCAGTTCCTGGTAAACGTCCAGATGGGCTTGAATCATATCCTGCATATTGTAAGGGGAAGGAATTTGCCGGGGCAGGGGGGGGGGCTGGGCATGCCAGCGGGCCAGCAGGTCCGCCATGGCGGCGGTATCTCCTACGGCGACGTTCCCTTCAGGAAGGAAGGCGTCCAGCTGTTCCTTGACTCCGCCGTGGGCGTATCCGGCCACGGGTTTGCCCAGGGCGAGCGCCTCCAGGGTTGATTTGCCGAAGGCTTCCGGGCTTTTGGTCAGGGAGAGGGTGACGGAACATGTGGAAAGGATTTCCCTCAGATCCTGGCGATGTCCTGTCCAGGTGAAGGACTGGGAGACGCCGGAACGTTCTATTGCCCGCAGGACCTCGTTTTTATATTCTTCTTTTCCCTTCTTTGCTTCTCCTACAATGACGGCGTGGGCCGGGATTCCCTGTTCCAGAAGCTGCCTGACGACCGGAATCAGATCCAGATGCCCTTTCAGGCGCGTGATGCGGCCCGGCAGGCACAGGGTGAATTTCCCCTTCAGTTCAGGATAGGACATGAACCAGCCCGTGAGCCATTCCCGGGAGGGGGAGTAGGCCGGGTGATATTGGTCCGGGGAAATAGCATTGGGTATGATTCTGATATGGTCCGGAGGGGTGGACGGATAATGGTCAAGGATGTAGTCCCTGATGCAGTTGGAGACGGCGATCACCCTCTCTCCCCGGCTCATGATGGCGGAGTACCGGTTGACGGAGTAGAAGCCGTGAACGCTGGTGACGAGGCCGGGGCGGTCTTCCGGCGGGAGCTTTTTCCATGCCAGGTAGCCTGCCCACGCAGGAACGCGGGAATGGAGATGCAGGATATCCGGCCTGACGGCCTGAAGCAGGGCGCGGAGGGCCCCGATGCGGAAGAGAGTGGAGATGCTTTTTTTGCCTATCGGCATCAGGATGTGGCGGGAGCCTTCCTTTTCCAGACGGGGCACCAGGCGTCCGCCTCCGGAAACGACGATATTTTCCACGCCCCGGGAAGAAAGGCCGCTGCCCAGTTCCATAACGACTTGTTCCACGCCTCCGGATTCCATGGAGGGGACGAGATGTACTATTTTCATAGGGCGCGGAGCTGAGGGAAAAATCTGGAGAGGATGTAGTCTGCTGCACGGTCCGCTTCCAGAAGCGGGGAACCGGGAGCCGTCAGGCGGAAGTTCTGTTTTTTCCAGTCACTGTATCCAGTAACCATGCCTTCCTTTTCCAGTGTCTCCAGGCCGGACAGGATGCGGGATTTGCGGCTGCCGTGTCGGCGCGGTACGGAAAGGATGCCTACAGGCGCGCCGGAGCCAAGAGCCTCATATACCATGGAGACGCTGTCCTGGCTGACCCAGGCGGCGGAGGCGTGCGCCAGATGCCGGGCTACCCACCCCGGCCGGGTTTCCTCCACGGGAACGACGGTTAGTTCCGGAACGGCCGTCCGGATTTTTTCCGCAAAGCCGTCCGGCGTCCGGCGCGAGGTGGTTAGAACAAGGTGTCCGGGGGTGTGGATGCTGATGGACGCGAGCTGGTTGAGCATGCTTTCGTCATCCCAGTCAAAATCTTTGCTGGGCCCTCCTATGAGAATCAGTGTGGTATCCTTTGGTACGGAGGGATCCGGCCTCATGGGGTGGAGAGCTCCCTGGGTGGGGAAGATATCCGTATCCGTGTAATCGCGGCCGGAATCCAGGTCATGGCGGGGAATAAGGCAGAGGTCGAAAAAGGAGCAGGGAAGCGTAGGCTTCATGCAGAGGACGGCCCGGGTTTTGAAATGGTGCCGCGCGCAGATGAGCGGGATATGCGTTGCATGTCCGGCGGAAATGAACAGATCCGGCCGTGGAATGTCGCTGCCTGTGACGACCTTCCGGATTTTCCCCAAAAGGGAAAGCCCCTGCAGGTCCACCGTTTCCACGGTTCCCCCCGCTTTGGAGATCAGAGCCTGCGCCAGCCCCAGGGACTGGTTGAGGTGGCCCTGTTTCCCATCGCTCAGAATCCGGATGTTCATATATGCGGCATTATGAAGCGGCGGCGGGGTGCAGGCAATCCAATTTCCACCGGACAGAAGAAAATTCTTGGTGGGAGGCATGCTCTTGTTCATGATTCCGGCGTGCTGACTCCGGATTCCTCTGTTATTAAAGATTCCTTGTGCGCCGTGTCCCGGCAGCTTGGTTTTTCCGGCTGCCGGGTGGCCCGTGCGGAAAAAAGCCCGCATGCGGAAAAATTGTTTCAATGGCTGGAGCGCGGATGGCACGCCGGGATGGAGTGGATGGCGCGTTCCCCGGAGCGGCGCACGGATCCTGCGGAAGTGCTTCCCGGATGCCGTTCCGTCATTTGCCTGTCCTATGATTATGACAGCCCCGGTAGGCGCCCGGAGGGGGAGGGTAGCATTTGCCTTTACGCCCATGGAAAGGATTACCACGGAATTCTGGAGGAAAAACTGGCGGATTTGCAGGAGCTGCTTTCCATTTACGGCGGGAAGCAGAGGGGGTATGTGGACTCCGGCCCTGTTATGGAACGGGACCATGCGGAGGCCTGCGGCCTGGGCTGGCGCGGGAAAAGCGGTTTGATCGTGCGCAGGAAAGGGGGCTCTCGCTTTTTTATCGCTACCCTGCTGACTACGCTGGAACTGGAACCGGACGCTCCGGTTTCAAACGGATGCGGCAGTTGCCGCCGTTGTGCGGCCCTGTGTCCGACGGGCGCAATTATGGAAAACGGTCAGGTTGATGCCGGACGCTGCCTTTCCTACTGGACGATTGAACACCGGGGGGCTATTCCGGAAGAAATCCGTCCCCTGATAGGCACGCGCCTGTACGGGTGCGATACCTGCGTGACGGTCTGTCCCTGGAATGGTAAGCCTTTGCCGGACGTTGACGAACGGTTCCGCATGTCCCGTCTGCTGGCTTCCATTCCCCTGCGTGGTCTTCTTTCCCTGGATGCCGGCGGTTTTGCGGCCCTGTTCCGGAATTCCCCGTTGAAAAGGCTCAAGAGGGAAGGGCTGCTGCGTAACGGCTGCGTTGTGCTGGGGAATGCGGGGACTCCGGATGACATTGATTTTCTGAAGGCGCTTTACGGGGAGTCTCCTCTGGTGGAGGAACACGCTTCCTGGGCTGTGGAGCGCATCCTCCGCCGCCACGGGCGGCATGCATCTTCAAGCGGTGCAAGAGATTAAAAATAGAAAAAATGATGTTTTGGTCTTGTCAAAACCTCAATTTATGGTATCCATCTTGCCCCAAGCAATAGCTCTGCGCGAGGCAGAGAAAAATAACAGCTAGCAAATCCAATCCATTATGGCACGCCTTTTCGGTACAGAAATACCCAACGAGAAGCGCATCGAGGCTTCCCTTCCGTATATTTACGGAATTGGTCGCTCGACTTCTAAGAGAATCCTGGAACAAGCAGGCATCAATCCCGACATCCGCACGGGACAGCTTACCGACGAACAGCTCACGAAGATTGTTCAAGTAATCACCACCGACGGCATTTTGATTGAAGGTGACCTTCGTCGTGAAAAGCAATCCATTCTCAAGCGTCTGACCTCCATCAACTGCTATCGTGGTCAGCGCCACCGCCGCGGCCTTCCGGTACGCGGTCAGCGTACCCGCACGAATGCCCGCACCCGTAAAGGCAAGAAGAAGACCGTTGGCGCGCAGGCCAAGAAGAAGTAATCCGCCAACCTGAATTTTTAATATAGCTTTACTATGGCTAGCGAAGAAATCACCAACGAAACCGCCGAACAGCCTGTGGAAGCGGCAGCTTCCGCTCCCGTCGCTGAAACTCCGGCCGCCGCTGTTTCCGCTCCTGAAGAAATCAAGAAGCCCGAACCCCGCAAGGATATCTTTGCGGAACTTGGTCTGGGCGGCGATGATGACAAGCCCAAAATCCTGAAGGCCAAGGGCAGCAAAAACGTTTCCACGGGCGTGGTTCACGTTTCCTCCACGTTCAATAACACCGTCGTAACTGTGACTGACCAGCGCGGCAATGTCATCGGCTGGTCCTCCGCCGGCAAGATGGGCTTTAAGGGTTCCCGCAAGAGCACGGCCTATGCCGGGCAGGTGGTGTGCCAGGACGCCTGCCGCCAAGCCATGGGTCACGGCTTGCGTGAAGTGGAAGTGCGCGTAAAGGGGCCCGGTTCCGGTCGTGAATCCGCCGTACGTGCCGTGCAGACGATCGGTATTGAAATCACCTCCATCAAGGACGTGACCCCCATCCCCCACAACGGCTGCCGTCCTCCGAAGGCCCGCCGCGTCTAATTGAGAATCTTTTACCTATATAGATCTAATATATCATGGCTCGTTATACCGGTCCCCGCGATAAAGTGTCCCGCCGTTTTGGCGTTGCCCTTTTCGGTTCCACCAAGGCTCTTGAAAAGCGCCCCTTCCCTCCCGGCCAGCATGGCATGCGCGCCGGCCGCAAGAAGAAATCCGACTATGGCGTGATGCTTGCTGAAAAACAAAAACTGCGTTTCCAGTACGGTGTGCTTGAAGGCCAGTTCCGCAAGTATTATGCAGAAGCCGCCCGCCGCCGCGGCATTACCGGCGATATTCTGCTTCAGCTCCTTGAGCTTCGTCTGGACAATGTTGTGTACCGCCTCGGCTTCAGCAATACCCGTGCCGGCGCCCGTCAGCTTGTTTCCCACGGTCACATCACCGTGAACGGCAAGAAGACGAATATCGCGTCCTACTCCTGCCGTCCGGGCGACGTCATTGCCGTAGGCGGCAAGGCTTCTTCCCAGCAGCTGGTTACCCGTTTCCTTGACCTGACTCAGGCTACTGTGGTTCCTGACTGGCTGGAATGCGACCGTGACAAGCTCACGGGCAAGATTGCCCGCGTGCCTTCCAAGGAAGAGATTGCTCCCATCGTCAACGAGCAGCTCATCGTGGAATTCTACTCCCGTTAATCTTATTTCCTTCTGGATTTGCTTCAAAACCCCGGTTGCCTTTCGGCGACCGGGGTTTTGGGCATTCAGGGGGAGGGGCATGGAAGAGTTGGGTGTTGAGAGTTAAGGGAAGCGGGTATAGGATGAAAGCATGACGGACGATTGGAAAAAAAGAGGCGCAGCGCTTTTCGATATGGACGGCACGCTCCTTCCCTGGGATACGCAATATGTTTTTTCCTGTTTTGTGGTGAGGCGCCACCCTTGGAGGCGCTTGCTGATTTTTCTTTTCCTGGCCTGTATCCCGCTCTATATTTTGAGAATATGGGATGAGAACCGGATGAAGAGGGCTTATCTCATGTATTTGTGGGGGCTTCCCGCTGAAACGGTGCGGGAATATGGACGGAAGTTTGCCGAGATGGCGCAGGAATGGATTTATCCGGAGCTGAAGGAGCGGCTGGCAGGGTATCGGAAGAAGGGTTATTTGTGTCTCATGGTTTCCGCTTCTCCATCATTTTACGTGAAGCCTCTGGGCGAACTGCTGGGATTTGACGAAGTTCTGGGAACGGATGTGCTTCTGGAGGAACGCATGCCGGCAATGCCGGAACTGCCGAACGGTAATAATAAGGGGGCGGTGAAGGTGGAGCGTCTGCGGGAGCGGAATGTACTGCCGGAACATGGTGTTCTGGAAAACGCCGTTGCTTACAGCGACAGTGCCGCGGATCTGCCCATGCTGCTTTCCTGCAGGCGGAGGGTTCTGGTGAATCCTTCTCCTGCCCTGAAAGAAGACAGGCTTCTGGATGGTGCGGAGTGTCTGTATCCGGCCAGGCCTTGGAAGGGAAGGTTTGGCAAGATATGGAGAATTGGATTTTTTGTCATGGGACTGGTGAATGTAAATAATGTGAAATCAATGATTTGCTGATTTATCAAGAGAAAATTCTTTACTTTTGTGACGAAAATGTTTCACTTTTCTTAACAAGGGGGGAAAAAGCATTTTTCTTTCCATGTTAGCAAATCAACAATTAATACCCTAACCAAGTAATAGTCATGCAAACCAAGAACATCATCAGTGTTGCGGCAGTTGTGGCATCCTTTGCCGGAGCTGCTCTTGCGGGTACTCCCGTCAAGATTGTTGCTCCGACTCCGGTTCCCGCTCCTGTGGCGACTTCCAGCCCGCTGTCCGGCGATATTTACGCCGGCTACGCTTCCAATTACACCTGCCGCGGCATTGTGGCTTCCCACGCGTTGGCGGAAGGGGATAGCGTTATCCCCGCCGGTGTCAATCTGAATTACAAGCTGTGCGATGCCAACTCCATCGTGGCTTCCGCTTCTTATACGACCTTGACTTCAGGCCACCATCTCATGGGGGACAGGGATACTTCCTTCCACAATGAGACCAATTTCAACCTTGGCTGGCAGAATAAGGACGGTTTGCTGAAGAACCTGTCCACGACGCTTGGCTGGAACCTGATTCACGGCGGTTTGCTGGGCAGCTTTGCCAAGTATGACCATGCTCATTCCGTCACGCAGGAATTTTACCTGAATCTGAATTACGATCTGACTCAGAACTGGTTTGCCGGCGTAACCACGAGCTATGCCTTCCAGGGCATGACCGGCTGGTGGTTCCAACCTTATGTTGGCTACAAGGCCGCCCTCTGCCCCGTCACGGACATTGTCGTGACGGCTGGGATGTCTGCCACGTCCAGCTATTTTGGCGCTGCGTTCGAGCAGGCCAATGGCGCTCAGGCTTGGTGGGTGAAAGCTGAACTTCCGGTGAAGCTGGGAGTGAAGAACCTGTCCCTTGTTCCCTTCGTCAGCTTCAACTGGGCCGGCTGCGGCGCGTTGAAGGTCAATAAGGGCCTGGATAAGGGAGACAAGCCTTACAAGAACTTCGGCGTAGTGGCTGGAGCCAGCCTTGTCTATTCTTTCTAAGCCATCCGGCCTGCGATTGAATTATATTTTCAGGTGCGGCGGAGAAATCCGCCGCGCTTTTTTTAATTGATGGCGGCGCATTGTTTTTTATGAACTCCGTTTTTTGCAATGCGCCGATATCCAAATTTTCATTTGAAGCGTGATGATGCAATTCAGAAATATCATTGGTGTTGCGGGGGGTGCCGTTTTTTTTGCCGCTTCCGCTTTTGCGGGAATTTCCGTTAAAACTGTTTCTCCGGTTTCTGTTCCCGTGGAACAGGACTGTCCTTTGTCCTGGGAAGTTGATGCCGGGTATGCTTCCAATTACACCTGCCGCGGCATTGTGGCTTCTCATTCACTGACGGAAGGAGATGGAATTATTCCTGCCAGTGTGGATTTGAATTATAAGCTGGATGATTGTAATTCCGTTGTTGGGGCGGCATCTTGTACGTTCCTGATTTCAGGACACCACATGGCAGGGGAAAGAGATTTCTCTTTTCATAACGAGACCGATTTTCTTTTTGGATGGAAGAACCGGGACGGTTTACTGAAGAACCTGTCCACGACGCTTGGCTGGAACCTGATTCACGGCGGCCTGCTTGGGAATTTTGCCAGGTATGATTATAACGCCACCTGGATGAGTGATGAAGATGTGTATAGAAGGAATGCCCATTCCGTCATTCAGGAATTTTATCTGACGCTGGATTACGGTTTGCCCGGAAACTGGTTTGCCGGCGTAACCACGAGCTATGCCTTCCAGGGCATGACCGGCTGGTGGTTCCGGCCGCATGTGGGGTATCAGGCTGCTATCTGCTCCAACGCCGATTTTGTATTGAGCGCCGGGATGTCTGCCACTTCCTCTTATTTTGACAATAAATCCCTTTTTATGTCCAACGGTTCCCAGGCCTGGTGGCTGAAGGCTGAACTTCCGGTGAAGCTGGGTGCCAAGAACCTGTCCCTTGTTCCCTTCGTCAGCTTCAACTGGGCCGGAGAGGGCGCCTTGAAGGCCAACCGAGGTTCGGACAGGGGCGACAAGCCTTATAAGAATTTCGGAGTAGTGGCCGGGGCTGGTCTCGTTTATTTTTTCTGAAGTTGGCAGCGGGCAGGCCTGAATGATGTTTCCTGAAGCAGAGCAGGAAACAGCGGCGTTTTTGCTTGTTGCCAAGAGGAGTTTTTTTATCCAGAATACTTTCCGTACGGCATTCCGATGTTATGAATTTCTTTTTTTCTTTTCTCCTTGGAGCGGGCATGGCCTCCGTCGCTTTCATGGCCGTTTCTTCGGCGGAATCACGCATTCCGGAGGTTCCTTCCGCTCCTGCTTTAAGACCGGTCAGCGGCAGTATCAAAGCCGGGTATTCCACTAATTACGAGTTCAGGGGGCTGATTCCCGCGGGCTGTAATCCCACGGCTCCTTTGCGGCTGGATTGGAGAAGCGATTTGAATGACCGGTATTCCCTGATTCTGGCTCTGAAGGAGGAGATCTTTCTGGGGCATCCGGCGGTTGATATAGAGAATGAGACGATGGTGGATCTTGGTCTTCAGCGGAAGTTCGGAAAAGCTACGTATGCGGCATTATCCTTTCGTGCGAATGACGGCGGATTGGCGGGGTTTGCTTCCGAACGTTTGTTCGGCAATGGGGGGACAACGTATGAAGCGGCACTGATTATGCGCCATGATGTGGGATTCCTCCCCGGTTTTTATGCGCAGGGAAGTGCCGCCTATTCCTTTTACGGAATCACGGGCTGGTGGTTTGACATGTGCACGGGATCGGATTTCCGGATGACGGAAAACCTTTATATGGGGTTTAAATTCGGTGCCGTGTTGAGTTCTTCCTATTGGCCTTCCAGCAGCAATGGCTGGCAGTCCCTCTATTTCAGGGTGACGGCGAATTACCGTCTGTTCGGGAATGTTTTTATAGAGCCTTTTGTTGGCCTGCACTGGCTCGGCAAGGGTTCCCACGGGGTGAACCGCGTGTATGGAAGAACGCTGGTAAAGGGCAATAGCTGGGTGACGGGAGTCAGCGTGGTTTATGCTTTCTGAGCAGTATGATGCGCTCCTTCTTTCCGAAGGGAGAGGTCCGCACGCATGCGGATCATGTCAATACATTGCACGCCGTTGTCCCAGACGGGTTCCGGATAGTTGTCCGTGAAGTGGTTGTTGATAACGCCATAGACCTGGAATCCGCAGCTTTCATACAGGGCCATTGGCCCCGGAGACGCATCGGACGTTCCCACTTCCGCATACCGGCCCCCTTTGTTTCTGATGATGTCCAGGGCGTGCCGCACCAGGGCTGTTCCGCAACGCTGCCTTCTATATTCAGGAGCTACGGAGCAATTCATGATTTCCCATGTATGTTCCCCCGTCTGACGGATAACAATGACTCCGGCGGCAGTCCCGCAGTTTTTTGCGACGTAAAGTTCGCCGTGGGCCAGGTGATCCGCTATCCGGCGTTCGTCCGGATCCGCATCCAGCAGGAGTTCCCTGAGGGGGGCGGACGGGGGCCACACGGCCGTCTCCCGCTCTATAGGAAAGGTGCAGGCCATTATTCCACGCGCATGAAGATAATGGAATCCGCCAGCAGTTCCCCTTGCAGGCTGTCCCCCTGGATGACGACAGGCTGGCCGGAGGAGATCAGCCCTTTTTCCTTCAGCAGGTCCAGGGCGGTGGAAATCATGCGGGCCGGGTCTTTCAGGAAGGGAGATTCAAAGGCGGTTACGTCACGCGCCAGGGCGAGTTGCCTGACAACGACAGGGTCATTGCTGAAGGCGAAGATGGCAGCCCGTTCCGGCCTGAGGACGGCTGCCTGCGTGGCGGCCAGGCCGCGGCGGGTAAAGACGATCAGACAGGCGTTTTCCACGGAGTCCGCCAGGGAGATGGCTGCCTTGGTGGCTTTCTGGCGGTCTCCGTTCAGGATGGCGGATGCCGCGAAGTTGAGATTGCCGGAGCACTCCATGCGGTGGGCGATGGAATCCAGCACTTCCACACAGCGTACGGGGTAATGGCCCACGGAGGTTTCTCCGGAAAGCATGACGGCATCCACTTGTTCAAAGATGGCGTTGGAAACATCCGTGACTTCCGCACGGGTAGGGGTGGGCTGGGTTATCATGGATTCCAGCATATGCGTTGCTACGATGCAGCGGCGTCCCAGCCTGTGGCAATGGCGGACGATGCGGCGCTGGATGATGGGCAGTTCTTCAATGCTGACTTCAATGCCCAGGTCCCCGCGCGCGACCATGATGACGTCTGCGGCCAGGATGATATCGTCAATGTGGCGGACAGCCTGCTGGTCTTCAATTTTTGCGACGATCTGGGCCTTGCCTCCCAAGTTGTCGATGTGTTCCCGGAGCTGGGCAATGTGGGCGGCATCCCGGACGAAGGACATGGCTACGTAGTCCGTTTCGCATTCTACGGCCACGGCCAGGTCCGCCAGATCCTTTTCCGTCAGGGCCGGGAGCCGCAGCGCTACGCCGGGAAGGTTGATGTGGCGGCGGGAGCCGAATACGCCTTCCGTGAGCACGTCGCAGATGAGCCTGTCCGGGCGTACTTCCGCAATGCGCATGAGGATGCCTCCGTTATCCACCACCATGGTATGGCCCGCCTGAACATCCTGCAGAAGGCCGTCATAGTTTACCGTGGTGGAAAAAGGAAGTTCCGGCTTGGCCGTGCCCAGGCGGATTTCTACCGTGTCTCCCTTTTTCAAATGGTAGGGTTCGGCCAGGTCTCCCGTACGGATGGAGGGACCCTGGAGGTCAAATAGGATGGCCACGTTCGCTTCCAGCTCCGCTGCTTTCCGGCGGATGCGGAAGACGACTTCCCGGACCCAGTCGTGTTTGGAATGGCTCATATTGAGCCGGAAGACGTTGGCTCCGGCTTCAATAAGCTGTCCCAGCATGTCGGAAGTGTCTGTTGCTGGTCCAATAGTGCAGATGATTTTGGTGGCCCGGGGCCGGGAAGGTGTGTTCATGGTCTTTGTCAGTGCCCCTAATGTATCTTACGGGGAGTTTAAATGAAGTTTTTTATGATACATGGCAGGATTGTTGCATGTCACGGGGTGCTTGAGGGAGCATACTGGCTGCATGAAACAGATCAGGGTTGAATTGATCAACACCGGGACGGAAATTTTGCTGGGGAGTATTGTGAATACAAATGCCGCATGGCTGGGCAACAGATTATTTGAGGCCGGGTTCCGTGTGGGGAGGGTAACCGTCGTGCCCGACGGTTACGCTATTAACGAGGCCATGAGGGAGAGCGCCCGGCGCGCAGATATCGTGATTGTAAGCGGGGGACTGGGGCCGACGAGCGATGATGTGACCCGGGAAGCCCTGTGCGACGTGTGCGGCGTGGACATGCACCGTGACGAGCGTGTGGCTGAGTGGCTGAAGAGTTATTTTGAACGGAGGGGGATTCCCATTGCGGAGTGTAATTTCAAGCAGGCCATGGTTCCGGATGGCGCCGCGGTGCTGGAGAATTCCAATGGGACGGCACCCGGGCTGGTGATGCCTGCCAGCGGTTCCCTTCCCATGTTCATCCTGCTGCCGGGGCCGCCGGCGGAGTTGAAGCCGATGGTGGAACATTCCGTGATGCCGCTTCTGGAAGATTTGGCGGATGAGGATATTCCTCATTTGCGCGTGTTCCGCCTGGTAGGGATAGGGGAGAGCGATCTCCAGGAGCTGGTGGATGATTCCCTGCACCAGGTGGAGGGCCTGGAGGTGGCGTATTGCGCGCGCGTCGGGGAAGTGGACGTGCGCCTGGTGGGCAGTGAGGTGGCCCTGAAACAGGGAGAAGCCCGTTTGCGCATTCTGGCCGGGGCGTATGTGCTCGCTCCTGCCGGGGCATCCCTGGAGAAAGCGGTTGTGTGCCATTTGGCGCAGCAGGGTCTGAAGGCGGCGACGGCGGAGAGCTGCACCGGCGGCCTGATTGCCAAGAGGATTACGGATGTTCCGGGGGCCTCCGGGGTTTTTGAATTCGGATGGGTTACTTATGCCGACCGGGCAAAGACGGAGATGCTGGGCGTTCCGGAGAATGTTCTGAAGCGTTACGGAGCAGTCAGCGAACCCGTGGTTAAAGCGATGGCGGAAGGAGCTCTGGAACGCTCCGGAGCCGATGTTGCTGTTGCCGTCAGCGGTATTGCGGGGCCCGGAGGCGGTACGCCGGAAAAGCCTGTGGGGACCGTATGGCTTGCCTGGGCTTTCCGGGGGGGGAGACGCGGGCGGAGATGATGCTTTATCCGCGGGATCGCTCATCTTTCTGTAAAATGGTTTCCCAACGGGCGCTTGCGGGGCTTCTGGATGCCAGGAGAAAAGAGCCTGTTACGGAATGAGGAACCATACGGGAAGCATTCCGGCTTCATGAAGCCCGCTGATGAATTCAAAGATGCCGATGAACCAGATGAACCACAGCGCATCCACAATGTTGTGCGTGAACGTGGCGGGATTGACGGAGTAGGCGGCCGGCGGCGGTTTGAGCCGTGAGAGGGAGGGAATGAAGGAGGGAACGTTCCTGCAATAGTTCCGGTAGGCGTCTCCGAAAAGGGTGAGGAGCCTTTCCTGTTCCTTTCTGATGACGGACGGGTAGTAGATTCCGAACGCCAGCGCCGTAAGCAGGGGGATGGTGAAGGTCTCCGTAGCGCAGGATACGCCTATGCCGCCAACGAAGCTGAAGAAATAGAGCGGGTTGCGGCACATGGAGTATGGCCCGTCAGTAACCAGGACGTTGTTTTTATAACCTGCAATGTAGAGGGAGCACCAGATGCGCCCGAAGGCGCCTATGCCGGCCATGAAGCAGGCCAGGAGCATGAGGCTTTCTTCAATGAGAGGAGACGTTTCCCAGCGGGATTCCCCGAAGAGCAGGGAACAGCCGATAGCCAGACCGAAAATCAGGGAGATGAGGGTGCGGAAACGTTCGTTGAGTGATTTTGCGTGGGCTTGCATGACGTCGAACGGAAGATAATAAAAAATGCTACGGATTCCCGGCAATGGCATGAAGATGTTTTCCGTGACGTTTTCGTCACTCGCCTGGAAAACAAAACAGCCTGTACGCGTGGGCATACAGGCTGTTGAGGAAAAGGACCGGAGAAAAGGTCAGGCGCGCCTGCGGCGCAGCATCAGGGAAGCCAGCCCCAGCAGGCTGAGGGTGGCCGTAGCAGGTTCCGGCACGGCTCCCGCCACAACGTACTGCACTTTGACATTCCCGTCTTCCGTGTAGAGATAGTACTGGCCCTGGTAGTCTGCGGCGTTCCCTTCCATGATTCCAGATGCCTTGGTCAGTGTTCCGCCGTCTTCAGCGGTGAAGTCTCCCAGGGAAATGGAACCGCCGTCAAAGCCGGCGGAGGTAATCAGCGTGCGGGTAACAAACTGGAATTCTCCAGCAGCCAGATCCGTGGATGTGGTGGCCAGCGTACCGGAAACGGAGAAGTCCGAAGCCCCCCATATTTTTTGGTTGACGTTCATGATGCCTCCAATGCCGAAGACAAGGCGGGCGCCGTTGCCGCCGGAATCAATCCCGCAGACACCAAGGTTGAAGGTGCCGTCCAAGATGATGTCACTGCTTTTAAAGTCCACTTGTGAGAGGGAGAGAGCGGAACCTGCTCCAATGGTGACATTTCCCGTCCAGCGGGTTCCCCCCACCGTAACATTGCTGTTGCCTGTAACAGTAATGCTGCCGCCATCGGATGTGTCCACCATGGAGCCGCTGAGGGTGATGGTTCCGGTGTTATTAAAAATTACATCCGGTCCCTGGTTGTTGCCGCGGGCGGGTACACCGTTGCTCCAGTTGTCTGCATTGCCCAGTTCATAGGTGTTGCCTTCCGTAGGGCCGGCATTGCCGGTCCATTCCGTGACCATGCTGGCGGCATTAGCGGAGATGCATGATCCGCAGAGGATTGCAGCAATAAATAAGTTTTTTTTCATATTAAAAACAGAAATAATTTGATCAATAAGGCCAGAAGAAATGCTGACGTTGCCGCGATGCTACCGGTTTAACAATCCGGGGTCAAGATTTGATTCTAAGAGAAAATAACTTGCGTAGACGTTTCCTTTCATATCAGAGGACGTTTTCATGAAATCAAGCCCGACTGGCATCATCGGTTTCCAATGAAAACTCAACAGGCCTTTGCGGTATTTAAATTTGCAATAAAATTTTGAGAATTCCCTTTTCTGGAAATAGTTACATGTAGAAAGAACGTATCATTTCAATGATCGTAGAAACTTGTAACTTTGCCCGAATTAAACAGAATTATCTTCGGTTTCAGCCTGTAACGGATTGTTAATCCGCAGAGAACAGGCACAGACAGCGAGAGGTTTTATTCGCTTTCCTGGTCGTGTTCATCTGCCTCACGTGTGGAGAAGCGCATGAGTTCCGCTTCAAAGTGGAGCGGAACGTCCCCCGTGGGGCCGTTGCGGTTTTTGGCCAGATGCAGATTGGCCCGTCCGGCCATTTGCTGGCGTTTTTCCTCATCTTCCGCATAGTAGGCGGAGCGGTAGAGCAGGCCGATCATGTCTGCGTCCTGTTCGATGGAGCCGGATTCACGAAGGTCGGAGATGCGGGGGACGCCCAGGCTGGCTCCCGTGCGGCTTTCCGGGCCGCGGTTGAGCTGGGCCAGAACGATGACGGGCACTTTGAGTTCCTTGGCCAGGGCTTTCAGGCCGGCGGATATTTCCGCCACTTCCCGTTCACGACTGTTGGCCGCCTGTTTGGAGTGGGAGCGCATGAGCTGGAGATAGTCCACACCAATGGCGGCCAGACCTCCCTGATCCCTCATGACACGGCGCGCTTTGGCCCGGAGTTCGTTGATGGAGATGGCTGCGGTATCGTCAATGACAAGCTGGGAAGCTCCCACTTCCTTGACTGCTTGCTTGAAATGCTTCATTTCAAGCTGGGTGAGGTTGCCTCTCTTGATGATTTCCCGGCTGCGGACTCCGGAGCGGGCAAAAAGAAGGCGTTCCACAATTTGGACTGCGGGCATTTCACAGGAAAAGAGCAGAGTAGGCTTTTTTTCGTTAAGCGCGATGTGCTCAATGATGTTGAGCAGAAAGGAGGTTTTACCCATGGAGGGGCGGGCGGCGATGATGAACATGTCCCCCGGTTTAAGCCCGTTGCTTTTTTTGTCCAGTTCCTCAAATCCCGTGGTCAGTCCCTGGATTTGGCCTTTGCTTGCGATGAATTTTTCAAAATTGGTGACGGCTTGTTTAAGGATGCTGGCCAGGCTTTGTTCATCCCTGGCGCTGTTATAGCGTTCCCGTATCTGGAAAATATGGGTTTCCACAGAATCCAGCAGTTCCGCTACGTCGTCCGGATTGTCAAAGGCCTGCGTGGTGGACTGGTTGGCTATGTCAATGATGGAGCGAAGGATGAATTTGTCCTTCAGGACATTGAGGTAATGCTCAAAATAGGCTCCGGTAGTGGTAAAGGTGTATATTTCTGCCAGGCCCGCGCTTCCGCCCACGGCTTCCAGCTGGTGCATGTCTTCCAAAGCCTGGGTGATGGAAACGATGTCAATGGGTTCGTTTTTGTTATAGCGGGCCTGGAAAAGGCGCCAGAGCAGCTTGTGCGCGGGGAGGTAGAAGTAGTCCTCCGTCATGCCGATGGTCACGCACTGCCCCACGTAAGTGGCCGGGTCCATGGCCATGAGGGCCAGCACTCCTTTTTCCGGGCCGGGAGCCTGCGGAATGTCTCTGAGGTCCAGGGACGGGGTTTTGCGGGGTGCCCTGGTCAGTTCCAGCGGGGGAACGGCAGTGGTGGTTGTCGTGGTTTCCATGGTGAGGCGGCTGGATGGGTGGCATCCGGCCGGAAAGGATAGCACAACGGAGGGCGCCGGGCAATAGGCAACGTTGTAAATTCGGAAAAGCCCCGTTCCGTCAACGGGACGTCTTTCCGCTCTTTTCCTGTTCCTTTCTCAGCCTCAACTGGCCGCAGGCGGCGTTGATGTCATGGCCTTTTTCATACCGCATGGTAACGGGGATGCGCGCCTTGTGAACTGCATCCCGGAAGGAACGGCAGCGTTCTTCCGAAGGGCGTTTCCACGGGAGCCCCTCCACGGTGTTGTACGGGATGAGATTGACTTTGGCGTGCAGGCGTTTGGCGATCCGGACGAGATGGGACGCGTCTTTTGGAGAATCGTTGATGTCCCTGATGAGAATGTATTCCAGCGTGGGCATCTGGTTTCTTCCCCTGTTCCATTCCTCAAGGGCCGGAATGAGCTGGGAGAGCGGCCATTTTTTGTTGACCGGCATGATTTGGTCGCGGACTTCGTCCGTAGCTCCGTGCAGGGAAACGGCCAGACGGATTTGCCTGGGATAGGCCGCCAGTTTTTTCAGGCCGGGAACGAATCCCGACGTGGAGATGGTGATGTGGCGCGCCCCTATTTCCAGACCGCGGTGGGAAGTGATGATTTCCAGGGCATCCGCCAGGTTGTCAAAATTGGAGAGGGGTTCCCCCATGCCCATGAAGACGATGTTGTTGACCCGTTTTCCCGCAATGGCTTCCGCGGAGAGAATCTGCCCGATGATTTCCCCCGTGGTGAGGTGGCGTTTAAGGCCCAGCAGCCCGGAAGCGCAGAATTTGCAGCCGAAGGCGCAGCCTACCTGGGAAGAAACGCAAAGGGTGACGCGCTCCGATTTTTCTCCATTTTCCGCTGCGGCGGCAGGGATGATGACGGATTCTACCAGACTGCCGTCTTCCATTTTGGTGAGGAATTTCCGTGTGGTGTCCGCAGAACCGTGGATTTCCACGATTTCCGGCGTGTGGAAACGGAAATTTTCCGCCAGCAGATTTTTGAGCGCGGGAGGGAGGTTGCTCATCGCGTCAAAGGTGGTGACGCGCTTGCGCCACACCCAGTCCAGAACCTGCTGGGTGCGGAATTTGGTGTGCCCGTGTTCCGTCAGGAAGGCGAGCAGCTTTTCCTCCGTCTGGGCAGTGATGAGGGGAAGAGGTGGCATGGATTTGAGGCGGTCCCGTTACAGTAGGGAATCCACGTAGCGGTCCCGGTTGAAGGGTTCAAAGTCTTCGGCTCCTTCCCCGGTTCCCAGAAATGAGGGGGAAATGTGCATTTCATCCATGATGGCTACGGCCACGCCTCCCTTTCCGGAACCGTCCATTTTGGTGATAATGACGGAATCCAAGGGCGTCGCTTTATGAAATTCCCTGGCTTGTGCCAGGGCGTTAGCGCCTGTGGTGGCATCCACCACCAGCAGGGTGCTGTGGGGGGCGGATGTATCCTGCTTGGCGAGAGTCCGGCGAATTTTGGAGAGTTCCTCCATGAGGTTGTGGCGCGTATGGAGGCGCCCCGCGGTATCGCAAATGAGGTATTGGAAGCCTTCCCTGATGGCCTGCGTATGGGCCTCATAGCAGACGGAGGCCGGATCCTGGCTGGGGGCTCCCTTGCAGATGGGGATGTTCAGCTTGTCCGCCCAGCTTTGAAGCTGTTCCACGGCGGCCGCGCGAAAAGTGTCCGCCGCAGCCAGAAGGACGCGGGAGCCCTGTTTTTGCAGCAAATGGGCCAATTTGGCCGCAGAAGTGGTTTTCCCAGTGCCGTTGACGCCCACGACCAGAATGACCAGCGGTTTGCCTTCCGGAGGGGCGGGCAGAGACGGAGCGGTGGAAGGAAAGGCCCGGCGAAGCACTTCACGGGTGGATTCCACCAGATTTTCCGCATCCAGGCCTTTGCTTTCCTTCAACTGGTCCGCAATACCCATAGCGCGCCTGATGCCGATGTCCGCGGCTACCAGCTCAGCTTCCAGTTCTTCCCAGTCTATCCGGGAGCTTCGGGAAAATTTGGTGAATAGTTTTTTAAAGAATCCTGCCATGGTGCGAAGCGGAGTTATGCCGGGCGTCCCGTTTTTGAGATTCCGGCCAGGACGCCGTTGATGAAGCGGGGGGATTCCGCAGAGGAGAAGCGTTCCGACAGGCGGATGGCCTCCGAGATGACGATGGGGGCCGGGAGGTCTTTGCGATGGATGAGTTCATAGGCCCCCAGGCGCAGAATGGCGCGGTCAATGGCGCTGACACGTTCAGGGGAGTAGTTTTCCAGGGTGGAGTCGATGGCGGCGTCCAGCCCGTCCCGGCGGCGCAGGATGTCTTCTCCCAGGGTTTTGGCTTCCCGGTAGAGTTCCTCCGCATCCCTTCCTGCCTCCACCACTTTTTTTATTTCCGCCAGGGAGGGGCGGTCGTCCGGGTGGATGAGGCAGTTGATGCGGTCATTGATTTCCTGGAGTTTGCTGCAGGAGGAAATGAGGGAGGGCCAGATTGCGTTATAGGCAGGGAAGTCCTTGAGCGTGTCCAGCAGGCGGCGGCGCATCTGCATCAGTGCGGTATTGAGTCCCTGAGCGGCGTCGCAGGCGGCGGAAAGGGACCCCTTGTCATTGGAGGGATCCTCGTGCAGGGCTTTTTTCAGCCGGAGCAGGGAGGCGTTGAATTCTCCTTCCTTGGCCAGCAGGTCCTGAAGCTGGTCACGGACGGGCAGGGTAAGGGGGTCTTGCTGAAGTTTGTCCGCCGTTTCCCGCGCACGGGTGATGAAGAGGCGCAGCTTGTCCGGATAGTCCCGTGTAAGGTGGCCGGAGACGGCCTTGGCCTTGAGCTTGCAGTAGTCGCCCCGGAAAGGTTCCATCAGGATGTCCCAGATTCCCTCCCGTTCCGTTTCCGGCGTCTGAGAGGCGGCGTAAAGGTATTGGAGGGCGGCTTGTCTGATTTGGTTGCGTGAGAGCATGGCGATAGAGAGGAGAGAGTAATAGGTATTATTGCCGGAGCAGGGAGTTGAGGAAGAGTTCCGCCATGCGGGCAGCGGTGCGGGCCGCTTCACGGCCGCGGTTGAGCTGAGAGGCGATACAGCGGGCGAAGGCCTGCTTTTCATCATTCAGCAGCAGAACTTCATGAATGACGGGGGTGGTGAATTCCAGGGCGAGCTGCATCAGGGCCTGGGTAATGGTGGAGCCGATAAGGTCCGCGTGGTCTGTGCTGCCGCGCAGGATGACCCCCAGAGCCACCACGGCATCAGGACGTTTTTCCGGAGAGCGGGAGAGAACGGATTTAATGGCCACCGGAATTTCAAAGGCTCCCGGCACGCGGATGATTTCCAGGCGGACCGAGGGAAGCACGGTTTTCAGTTCTTCCGAGCAGTTTTCTACCAGGGCCTGGGTGTATTGTTCGTTGTATTCCGAGGCGACGATGCAGATTTTGGCGCGCGTGCCCGTGGCGCGCTGGCGGCGGGGAAGTTCCGTGGACATGAAGGGATGGAGTGGAATGTTACAGGATGTGGCCCAGCTTGCATTTTTTGGTAGCCAGGTATTTGCTGTTTTGTTCGTTGGGTGGGATGATGAGAGGAACCTGTTCCGTGATTTTTATGCCAAAGCCCTCCAGCCCCACGATTTTCCGCGGGTTGTTGGTAAGCAGGCGCAACTGGTTTGCTCCCAGGTCATGCAGGATTTGCGCTCCGATGCCATAGTCGCGCAGGTCGTCCGGATAGCCGAGCCTGAGGTTGGCTTCCACGGTATCCAGACCCTGTTCCTGAAGTTTGTAGGCCTTGAGTTTTGCCGCCAGTCCGATGCCGCGGCCCTCCTGCCGCAGGTAGAGCAGGACGCCTCCTTCCTGGGCGATGCGGCGCATGGCGGTGTGCAGCTGGCTGCCGCAGTCACAGCGGCGGGAGCCGAAGACATCTCCCGTCAGGCATTCGCTATGCACGCGCACCAGCGTGGGCTTGTCCGGGGAGATTTCCCCGTGAACCAGGGCCAGATGAAGAGCTCCGTCCAGCTGGGATTCATAAAGGCGGCAGGTAAAGTCTCCGTAGTCTGTGGGCATGTTGACGGTTTCCACCAGCCGGATTTGCTTTTCCTTGGCCCGGCGGTATTCAATAAGCTGGGCTACGGTGCAGGCTTTCAGGCCATGTTTTTTCTGGAATTCCCCCAGATCCCCGATGCGGGCCATGGTGCCGTCTTCCTTCATGATTTCACAGCAAACGCCGGCGGGCTGAAGGCCTGCCATGCGCACGAGGTCAATGGTGGCTTCCGTATGGCCGGCGCGGCGCAACACTCCGCCGGGAACGGCGCGGAGAGGGAATGTATGACCCGGCTGAACAAAGTCGTTGACGGTGGCTTTGGGATCCGCCAGCGTGCGAATGGTGAGGGACCGTTCCGCGGCGCTGATGCCCGTAGTGATGTCATGGGCCGCATCCACGGAGACGGTGAACGCTGTGGACATGTTTTCCCGGTTGACGGAGGTCATGAGCGGGAGTTGGAGGGCGTCCGCCCGTTCCGGCGAAAGAGGTGCGCAGACGAGGCCCCTGGCGTGGGTAACCATGAAGTTGATGGCTTCCGGCGTAGCGAATTCGGCGGCAATGATCAGGTCTGCCTCATTTTCACGCCCAGGGTCGTCCGTAACGATGATCATCCGTCCCTGCCGTATTTCTTCCACGGCTTCTTCAACGGTGCAGAATTGAAGTTGATTGTCCATAAAAGGGGATGAAGAGAGGTTATTTTTGTTTTTTTGCCCAGGAGTCCTTGAGAGCCACCGTGCGGTTGAAAACAGGACGACGGCCCGGTACATGGTCCCTGCGGTCCGCCACAAAGTAGCCGAGACGTTCGAACTGGCAGCGGAATTCTGGTTCCGCTCCGGCCAGGGAGGGTTCCAGCTTGGCGTTTGTGATGATGGCCAGCGAAGAGGGATTCATGACGGACAGGAACCCTTCTTCAGCAGCGTCCGGGTTTTCTTCCGTAAAAAGGCGGTCATAGATGCGGATTTCTCCGTCCACCGCGTATTTGGTGCTTACCCAGTGAATGGCGGCGCGGCACTGTATTCCTTCCGGAGGGTTGGAGCCGATGGTGCCGGGAATGTGTTCGCAGAAGATTTCCGTGATAGTTCCCTCCGCATCCTGCTTGTAGTCCGTGCAGGTGATGCAGTAGCCCCCCCGGAGGCGTACGGTGCGGCCGGGGGCCAGACGGAAGTATTTTTTAGGAGGGTCCAGCATGAAGTCGTCCCGTTCAATCCAGACTTCCCTTGTGATGGGGAGGCGGCGGACGCCCTCTTCCGGTTTTTCCGGATTGTTCAGCACTTCAGCCATTTCTTCCGCGTTTTCCGGCAGGGTGGTGATAGTGACCTTGAGGGGATTGAGTACGGCCATGCGGCGCGGCGCGTTGGCATTCAGGTCTTCCCTTACGCTGTATTCCAGCAGGGCCACATCCGTGAAGCCGTTGAATTTAGTGATGCCTATGGTGTGGCAGAAGTTGCGGATAGCGGCAGGTGTGTAGCCCCGGCGGCGCATGCCGGAGACGGTGGGCATCCGTGGATCGTCCCAGCCGGAGACGTGTCCCTCCTGCACCAGTTGCAGCAGCTTGCGCTTGCTCATGACGGTGTAGGTAAGGTTCAGGCGGGCGAATTCCGTCTGGCGCGGGCGTGCCGGGACGGGGCAGTTTTCAATGACCCAGTCATAGAGGGGGCGGTGGTTTTCAAATTCCAGCGTGCAGAGGGAATGGGTGATGTGTTCGTAGGCATCTTCCAGCGGGTGGGCGAAGTCATACATGGGGTAAATGCACCAGGAACTGCCCGTGTTGTGGTGTTCCGCGAACATGATGCGGTACAGCACGGGGTCCCGCATGTTCATGTTGCTGGAGGCCATGTCTATCCTGGCCCGCAGGATGGCTCTGCCTTCCGGGATTTCCCCGTTTTTCATGGCCTGGAAGCGTGCCAGGTTTTCTTCCACGGAGCGGTTGCGGTAGGGTGATTCCTGCCCGGGCACGTTCACGTTGCCGCGCTGGGCGCGTATTTCCTCCACCGTCTGTTCGTCTACGTAGGCCAATCCCTTGCGGATGAGGGAAACGGCGCATTCGTAAAAGAAGCCGAACATGTTGCTGGCAAAGAAAAGGTTGTCGCCCCAGTCAAAGCCCAGCCAGCGGATGTCTTCCTGAATGCTGTCCACATATTCCTGGTCTTCCTTGCTGGGGTTGGTGTCGTCAAAACGCAGGTGGCAGCGCGCACCCGGAAATTCCTGGGCGATGCCGAAGTTGAGGCAGATTGATTTGGCATGTCCGATATGAAGATACCCATTGGGTTCCGGGGGAAAGCGTGTTACCGGGGCCTGATGCTTGCCGGAGGCAAGGTCATCAGAAATCATATCGCGGATGAAATCTCGGCGTTCGGCAGGCTGCAATGACATGGCGGAAATTCTACTACCAAATTACCTCTTCTGCAAGCGTGTTCACTCGGAATGACGTGAGGCGGGAGGAGGAACATGGAGAGCGTTTTTATCTTTTTTCAATGGCCCGTGTTGTAAAATTCAAATAATTTATATCAAGGTGCGTTTGGAAATTGAGCCCCTGATAAGGGAGACTGAAAAATATCCAGCTTTCCGCCAGGGAAAGGTGGGAATTTTCCCTTTCCCTTGTTTTCCGAAGTTTGCGGAATGGTTTTCAATTAAATGTTATTTTCAATGAGAGCGGTTTGAGCGAGTTTTAACATTCGGAAAAAATCAGAGAGTCGGAATGAAAAGGGGAAATGATGGAAATAGGAGCCGATGGAAGTTTCTTGCCAATTTTCGCGGGGTACATGGTAAGAGGAAAGTTGGGAAGACAGGTATTGCAAAAGAATGAAAAACGTGCATATTGGAGCCCGGTGAATCTGAATTGTCCACAGTGCAAACGACATATCAATGTGCCTTCTTCCGCGGAGGGCTCTATGGTGAATTGCAGCAAATGCGGGCATGAGTTTCTTTGCGACAGGGAAAAACTGATTCCTAAGAAACCTTTTGCCAAAGCGAAGAAAGCCGTTTCCGTCCATTCCCCCAAAGACAGGAGGGAAGCCATTCAGAGCGCTCTGGTGGAAACGGGGCTGATCCAATTGGTGTGCCTTTGCGCGTCCCTGGCTGTTGCCGCCGGCTGCGTCTGGATTTTTTACAATGCTTCTTCCGAGATGGATGGGACCTTTTTCCTTTCCATGCTGCAGCAGCCCCAGCAGAAGGCGTTTGCCCTGTTTTTTGCCTGTCTTGCCGGAGGCTTGATGGCCTGTGCCGGACGCAGGCACAAGATTGTTTTCATTTTGCTGGGTTTGCTGGTTGCAGGGGGGATTGCTTCCCTGCCTTTCGTGTATCCGGTCAAGGTGAATCCCTCCCTGCTCGGGGGGCATGAAGAGGGGAGCGCCGAGGAAGAAGATGTCTCCGGCTTTACCAGCATGGGGCTGGAGCAGCTGCCCTCCAAGAACGCTTCTGTCCAGAATTATGGGGCCGGTGATTTGAAACCTCTGTTTTCCGCTATTGACCGCAAGGAATCCCAGGGGGTTCTGGGCGTATGGGTGGTTGGGGTGAATGCAGCCAACCGGGATATGGTAAAGGCATATTTGAAGAGGATGACCCAGTCCGAGGACGAACCTATTTTTTATGACCGCAAGGGAACGGGCGGCGGGCTGTTCGTTATTACTCCCACTCCCATTACGTTTAAGGAATTTGTAGAGGTTGCGGGCAAGATGGGGAAGGTGACCCTGCAGGATAAGGAGCGTTTTTTTGTGGAAGTGATTCTGAACCGGGACAGGTTTGAAGCGCGGCCCGCTTCCGCCGCGTTGCAGGATGAGCGCCACCAGTATTTCGTGCTGGCCAATTTGAAGGAGCTGTCCTGTCTGGACATCCGCCGCGTTATTGCCGCCGCAAAACGTTTGTCGGCTGTAAATCCGGATAAGATGCGGGGTGAGGTTTCTTCCAGGCTGGTGGAGCTTCTCCGGGAGCCGTGGGGGCGTGATGCGGAATATGTGACCGCGTTGGCTTCGGCCCTTGTGGTATGGGCGGAACCGGATCATGAGGAGGCTCAGCGCGTGGTTGATTACGTGGCTACGGAGCTGAAGAAGGCGGATTGCGAAATTCCGGCGTCTCTGATCAGGTTTTTACTGCATGGTTCGGAAAAGAGAAGTTTGGCGTTGCTTCTGGGGGAATGGAAAAAGGATCCCCAGAAGTGGGAGGACGAATGCAAGGCTGCCGGCCCAACGGGAGAAGCTGATATCATCCGTTCGCTGAATGAGTCGGACGATTTTGTGTTGAAACGTTCCGCCGCCCGAATTCTTGGGGAAATCGGTTCGGAAGCTTCCCTGTCCGCGCTTAAGGCTTTCACTCATGACGCCGATAACGAATTGCGCCTGTGCGCGGAGTTGTCTGTGAACCTGATTGAAAAGCGGCTTGGGATAGATTCTTCCGCCAAAGGAGGCCGGTAAGGGCGGCTTCCGTTTCCGTGATGGCGCATCGCGCTGTTTTTCTGGCTTCAATACGGAAGGGGAGTTTTTTCCAGACGGTTTACGGGGATTGTTACGGTAATTGAAGTGCGGCTCCGGAATTTTCCCATGGCTGTTTTTCGGAGCCGGGGGATGCATGAGGGCATTTCTGCAGAGGTGTCCAAATGATTTTCTGTTCCCGGACAGTTTGTTACTTGTTTCTTTTACGATATTTTCACCATTTGAACGCATTTCCGGGGAGGAAATTTGTTTTTGCCCGGGAAGCGTCTTTTTTTGGTTGCGGAGAAGAGCCAATTTACTAAAATGCAACGACCATGACAGACCAAGAAAACATGAAAGCCGCCGTTCCGGATGCGGCCAGGCGATATATGCGCTATCTCCTCATCATGGCCGGTTTGGGCGGCCTGCTCTACGGTGTGGACGTTGGCGTGATTGCTGCCGCGCTTCCCTACATTGAGCAGACGGCCGGTTTTAATCCCTCCCAGCTTTCCCAGGTGGTGGCCGCCGTGCTGTTCGGCAGCGTTCTTTCTTCCCTGTTTGCGGGCTATCTGGCCGACAAGATGGGACGCAAGGCGTTGATTACCGTGGCCGCAGCCTTATTCACGGCGAGCATCCCCGTGATCTGCCTGTCCCAGGAAGTATTCGGCATTATGTTGCTGGGCCGTATTCTTCAGGGCGCCAGTGCCGGTATTGTGGGCGTGGTCGTTCCGCTGTATCTGGCCGAGTGCCTGAGCGCCGAGTCCCGCGGCAAGGGAACGGGGATGTTCCAGTTCCTGCTGACGGTGGGCCTGGTGTTTGCCGCCGTCGTCGGTTTGCTTGCCGCCAGTTATGTGGGCGGCGTCGAGAATTCCGGCGCGAGCGAAGAATCGCTGACTTCCGCCAAGGTTCTGGCCTGGCAGGCTATTTTCTGGGTTTGCGCCATTCCCGGCCTGTTCCTGTTTTTCGGTTCCTTCCGTTTGAGCGAATCTCCCCGCTACCTGTTCCGCCGCGGCCGCAAGGATGAAGCCATGGCTGTGCTGGTGCGCAGTTACGGGGATGCCCGCGCCAAGGAAGTGTTTGATGAAATGGTCCATATTGAAGAGGAAGAGAAGCAGAAGGCGGAGGAACTCAAAAAGCAGAGCTCTTCCGGCGAGTCCCTTCTTCAGCGCAAGTATATCTATCCCTTTGTTCTGGCGGTGCTCGTTCTGGCGTTTACGCAGGCTACGGGCATTAATTCCGTGCTGAATTATTCCGTGAAGGTATTCCAGCAGGCAGGCCTGGAAGGCACCACCGCCAACTGGGCAGACTTTACCATCAAGGTCGTGAACTGCTTGATGACTATTGTCGCCATGGTGCTGGTGGACCGCAAGGGCCGCAAGTTCCTGCTTAAAATCGGAACGGCCGGCATCGTGGTCGGCCTTCTCGGTACCGGGTTCCTGTTCAATAATGTGGAAAAAGCCCGCAAGGATGTGACTGCGGATGTGGCTGCCCTGCTGGCCGCCCAGAGCCCTTCCGTCCAGAAGGAGTTTGAACAGGGCAAGGATGTGGGTTCCATCCGAACGCTTCAATTGGAACGTACTCCGGATTCCCCCTTCATCAGGAATCTTCTTGCCAAGAACGGCATGGCCGACAAGGACATCAACAGGATGCAGCTCATCATCACCTATGACCAGCCGGAAGCCAATCCCGCCTGGTACCAGTTCCTGATGGGGTCTTCCACCCAGCTTTCCGTCGTAGAGTTTTCTGAACTGACCAAGGATACCAAGGATATCAAGAAGGATGAGGACAAGGCTTCCTTGGCCGTGATCAAGGCCGTTCCGGATTCCACCAATAAAATGGTGGTGAACGGCAAGGACGGCTATGCCATGAAACCCGTTTCCATTCTGAAGGCGGAATTGGGCGAAAAGCCGGATACCTCCATGGGCTGGGGCGTGACTGCGTTCTTCATTATCTTCATTGCTTTTTATGCCACCGGCCCCGGCGTGTGCGTCTGGCTGGCGCTGTCCGAGCTGATGCCTGCCCGCATCCGCTCCAACGGTATGGCGATTGCTCTGTTGATCAACCAGCTGGTTTCTACGGTTATCGCCGGTTCCTTCCTCCCGTGGGTGGGCAGCTGCGGTTATTCCGGCGTGTTCTTTACGCTGGGCGGCATTACGGTGCTGTATTTCATTACGGTGACCTTCTTCCTGCCTGAAACCAAGGGACGTTCCCTGGAGGAAATTGAAGGTTACTTCACAACAGGCAAGATGCCGGAAGATCCCAAGATGATCGGCGAAGGCATAGAAGCGGAGGAATAATTCTTTCTTCCTGTGGTTTTCAAGGCCGCTTCCCCTGAATTGGGGAAGCGGCTTTTTTATAACAGGAAACAGGGTGGGCTGCCTGCATGGCTTCAGAAGCACGGCTGTTCCGGGGAGAGGGTTCCGGCCGCCTGTTCCCGGGCCGTGACGGTATCCGCTTTTCTTTCCCGCACCAGTGGGAGAAGGAGGGCTGCAAAGCCCACGATGGCATCCGCTATTTAGCGGGTTTCCCCTTTTTTCTGCTTGGACTGCCAGTGCTTGATGGCTTCCGCAATGGGGGATACCCGTTTTTCATATGGAAGTCATAGGCTGTCTGGCCGTCATCGTTGCGGAGAGAGGGATTGGCGCCGTGATTCATGAGGCAAACGGCTATTTCCGGAGAGTTACAGGCCATCAGCGGAGTCAGGCCATCCACGTCCGGCTGGTTGGGATCCGCTCCCGCGTTGATGAGAAGTTCAATGAGAGGAATGAGGCGTTCCGCCGGTTTTTCCTTGGTGCAGACCAGGTGGAGGGGTGATTGCTTGCTTTCAAAAAAGCGTTCGTTAACATCGCAGCCGGCTTTGATGAGCCGTTCGTAAATGGCGGGGGACAGACTGAGGAAGCCGACTCCGCGCGCCTGAGCGTTCATTCTGCGCTTGAGATCCGGGGAGCCGGCGTCCAAGAGCGCCAGCGCTATTTTTTCCTGACCCGGATCGGAGTCATTGAGGGCGGCAGAATACATGAACGGGGTGACGCCCCAAGGCCCCGGCTGATCCGGATCGGCGCCGTGTTTGAGCAGGGCGTGCACCAGCGGCAGCCTTTCTTCCGCGGTGGAATTCATATAGAGGCCTGAGAGGCACGCCCAGGTAAGGGGGGTGTCTCCCGGCTCTTTTGTGCCGTCATGCATAAAAATGGATTGAGCATTGACGGGAGCGCCCGTCTCTACCATCCGGACGGCCAGCCGGTTTAATCCCAGGGCAATGCAGAGGTGCAGAGGCGTGGTGCGGTCCGGCGTCTGGAGCAGGAGGTTGCCGGTTTGGCGGAATTGCTCCAGCATCTGATGGCATTGAAGAATGGAGTGGAATTCCTCCTGCACTTCTCCGGGAAACATGATTTCCAGCGGCCAGGAGTCATGCAGGAAACGGAGGGTAAGGCCCAGCAGCTTTTCGTTTGCCGTCTTGATTTCCTGTTGTTCCGCTTCCGTGAGCTGGATTGTCTTTTCCTCCGCATGCGCCCAGGGAGCGGCCATAACGACTGCTGAGGACAGAAGCAGCATGGTTCCTGTCATTTGTCTCATGAAGTCCTTATAGGGGAAGGGCCGTGAGCTGTCACTTCAAATCAGGGGCATGTCAACCCAGCCTGGAGAGACTGATGCGGACAGCTTCCACCGTGCGGTCAATGTCTTCTTCCGTATGGGCTGTAGAGATAAAGCCCGTTTCGTACGGGGAAGGCGCGAAGTAGACGCCTTGTTCCAGCATGTTCCAGAAGAAGGATTTGAAGAGTTTTTTGGAAGCTTTTTGCGCGGATTCCAGATTATAGACTTCCTCTTCCGTGAAGAAGAGGCAGAACATGGAGCCCGCACGGTGGAAGGTGTAATTTCTGCCGTGTTTTTTGAGGGCTTCGCGGATGCCTTCTTCCATGCGCGCTCCGAGCTGTTCCAGGCGTTCATAGGCGTTCCCTTTCAGGAGTTCCCGGAGCTGGGCCAATCCCGCCGCCATGGCAACGGGATTGCCGGACAGGGTTCCCGCCTGATACACGGGGCCAAGCGGAGAAAGGCAGTCCATGATTTCCGAACGGCCGCCAAAAGCTCCCACGGGGAGGCCTCCGCCGATGACTTTGCCCATGCAGGTAAGGTCTGGAGTGATGCCGTAAAGCTGCTGCACGCCTCCGGGAGCGACCCGGAAGCCCGTCATGACTTCATCAAAGATGAGAAGGGCGTCGTGGCGGAGCGTTATTTTCCGCAGGAAGTGAAGGAAGTCGTTTTGCGGAAAGTAGAGCCCGGCATTGGCAGGAAAGGGTTCCAGGATGACGGCGGCAATGTCGCTTCCATGGAGTTCAAAGGCTTTTTTTACTGCTTCCCGGTCATTGTAGGGCACGGTGAGGGTGAGCTGCGTCATTTCCCTGGGCACGCCCGCGCTGTCCGGTTCTCCGAAGGTGAGCGCTCCGGAACCCGCCGCCACCAGAAGGGAGTCCACATGGCCGTGGTAGCAGCCGATGAATTTAATGATTTTACGGCGTCCGGTATAGCCGCGAGCCAGCCTGATGGCGGACATGGTTGCTTCCGTTCCGGAGTTGACCATGCGCACTTTTTCCACGGAGGGAACCATGTCCGTGATCATTTCCGCCATATCCACTTCCGCCGGCGCAGGAATTCCATAGCCCAGCCCCCTGTCCACGGCGGCATGTACTGCGTCCAGAACGGGTTGCGGAGCGTGGCCCAGAATGGCCGGGCCCCATGTGCCTATGTAGTCAATAAGCTGGCGCCCGTCCGCATCCGTGATGTAGGCTCCTTTGGCGGATTGAACAAAGAAGGGGTCCCCGTCCACATTGCGGAAGGCCCTGACGGGGGAGTTGACTCCGCCGGGGATAACGGAGCGCGCGCGGGAGAAGAGCTGGGCTGACTGATTCATGTGCAGAGGGAAGCAAAAAGGGCAATCCTTGAGAAAGGGTTGCCCTCATGGAAATTGGGTTCTTATTCCCGAACCAATACTGTTTTAAGCTTCAGGAGCGGAAGCGGGTGTTTCAGCAGTTTCGGAAGCGGTTTCTTCGCTCTTGTTGCTGTAACGCCATTTTACCTTGTTGCGCTTGCTGGCGGAACGGGCCTTGCGGCGGCGTTCGTCCATCGGGGTTTCAAAGGCGCGGCGGCGGCGCATTTCATCCAGAATGCCTTCAACATCCAGTTTTGTTTTGAGGCGCTTGAGAGCGCGGTCGATAGGTTCACCTTTTCTTACGGTAACTTCACGCATGATTTGTTTTCCTTTTTCTATTCGTCCGGGAACGGGAGACAATAGGTAGTGCTTTCCTGCTTACAGGTCAAGATTTTTATCATGACTGACCTATTTTTTGCCACTGAATGAGAGTTCTGCCGTCCGGAACGGCGGGAAGCGGCCGCGTTGCCCCGTTTTCCGGTTCCGGAGCGCGGTTCAACTGTCCTTGCCTTATAACAGGGGGCGTGGTAGAAAGAGGCGTCTCCCATGAACCGGCTGCATACATTGATTGACGGATTTTCCCGGGTGCGGATTCTCTGCATCGGGGACGTGATGCTGGATAAGTTCCTGTATGGGAGCGTCAGCCGTATTTCGCCGGAGGCTCCGGTTCCCATCATGAAGATGGACCGGGAGACGCGCATGCTGGGAGGCGCGGGCAATGTCGTGTCCAATCTGTGCGCGCTGGGATGCCGCACCACTTTTATCAGCGTGGTCGGGGATGATGGCCATGGGCGGCAGGTAAGGCGTTTTCTGGAAGAGACGCACTGCGTTCCGGAGCTGGTGGAGTGCGAGGGGTATGAGACGACCGTGAAGATCCGTTTTGTGGCGGGCAAGCACCATTTGCTGAGAGCGGACCAGGAACAGCCGCTGAGGATGGAGCCGGAGCTGGCTTCCCGTTTTTTTGAACGAGTGGATGCCTGTTTGCCGGAGGCGGATCTTGTCCTTTTGTCCGATTACGGGAAAGGCCTGTTTGACGGACGAACCGCCCCGGATGTGATTGCCCGGTGCCGTGCGGCGCGCAAGCCCGTCATTGTGGACCCGAAGGGGGCGGATTATTCCCGCTACAGGGGGGCCACGCTGGTGAAACCCAATATGAAGGAGTTCCAGGAGGCTACCGGCGTGGCGCTCAATCCTGCCATGGCCGGGTGGGAACAGGATGCCGTGGCGGGGGCGCAGAGGCTGTTTTCCGAATTCGGCATTGAGAATCTGATTGTCACTTTGAGCGAACACGGCATGATTTTCATTCCTTCCTCCAGTCCTTCCGATTTTGTCTGCATTCCTACGGAGGCCCGGGATGTTTTTGACGTGTCCGGCGCGGGTGATACCTCCCTCGCCAGTCTGGGCGCGGCGCTGGCCGCCGGAGCCGCGGTGCCGGATGCTCTGGTCGTGTCCAATGTGGCCGCCGGCATCGTAGTGGGCAAGTTCGGAACGGCCAGCGTGACCGGAACGGAATTGAAGGAGGCGTTGAAGGAGAAGGATATCCAGACGCCCTCCTGGCGTCACCGCGACAATATCCTGACGCCGGAGGCCGCGGCGGAGCTGGCGGAACGTTTCCGCCGTGAGAAGAAAGTGGTTGGATTTACAAACGGTTGTTTTGATTTGCTCCACCTGGGGCATCTGCATTCCTTTATGAAGGCGCGTGAAGCGTGCGACGTGCTTTTCGTAGGGTTGAATACGGACGCCTCCATCAAGCGGCTGAAGGGCGAGGACAGGCCGATTAATAATGAGGAGATGCGTTCCCTGCTGCTGGCATCCCTGGATTTTGTCGATTATGTAGTGCCGTTTGATGAAGATACGGCTCTGCCGCTGATTGAGAAGCTGCGTCCGGACGTGATTGCCAAAGAAGGGTATCCCCTGGAATGCTGGCCGGAAGGACAGTTCGTGAAATCTTATGGAGGGCAGGCTCTTGAACTTCCCCGCCTGGAGGGTTTTTCCTCCACCAATATCATCAACCGCATGAAAAGCAGCCCGGAATGAGCGAATACATCAGGAACCAGATTTTAGGGATAGCGGACAATTTCAAAGCCCTGGCTTCCATGGCCGGGGATATTGAGCAGGTTGCCCGCATTTGTACGGATACCCTTAAGGCCGGGAATAAGATCATGTTCTGCGGCAACGGAGGCTCCGCTGCGGATTCCCAGCACCTGGCCGCCGAATTGGTGGGGCGTTACAAGCTGAACCGCCCCGCCATGAATGCGCTGGCCCTGACGGTGGATACTTCCATCCTGACCGCCGTGGGCAATGATTACGGTTATGAGACGGTGTTTTCCAGGCAGCTGGAGGGAGTGGGCCGTCCCGGAGATCTGCTGGTGGGGCTTTCCACGAGCGGCAACAGCCGGAACATCGTTTTGGCGATGGAGCTGGCGCGCCGGATGGGCGTCCGGACGGTGGCCTTGACAGGCCGCGGAGGCGGAGAGATGAAAGAAGTTGCGGAGTTTTGCATTGCCGTTCCTTCCGATGCCACGAACAACATTCAGGAGATGCACATTGCAGTGGGGCATCTGGTTTGCGAACTGGTTGAACGGGAGATATATGGCGGGTAAGGCTTTGTTTCTGGACAGGGACGGCGTGGTTAATGTGGATGGCGGGTATGTGCACCGCATAGAGGACTTCCGGCTGGTTCCCGGAATTCTGAATCTTTGCCGCCAGGCTAAAGAGAAGGGGTATCTGGTGCTGGTGGCGACCAACCAGTCCGGCATAGGACGCGGCATGTTTTCTGAAGATGACTTTGAGCGGTTGACGGAATATATGAGAGGGGTGTTCCGTTCGTCCGGTGCGGAGATTGCAGGTGTGTTTCACTGTCCCAGCGCGGATGACGGACATCCCGACCGGAAACCGAATCCCGGCCTGTTTTTGAAGGCTGCCGCCGCGCATGGGCTGGATATGAAAGCCTGCGTGTCCGTAGGTGACCGGGAGCGGGACATCCGGGCGGCTCTTGCCGCCGGAGTAGGCCGCAATTTCCTGTTTTCTGCGGAAGATGTCCCCACCCTCGCCACGGCCCGTGTGGAGACGTTGGAGGAAGTGGCGGCAAGGCTGTGAGTTTGGGAATGGCTGTTCAGGATTGGCCTGGCAGCCCTCCCCTTGTTCCGACTGCCGGGTTGGGATGATGAGTGTTCCTGTGCCAAAACTTTAGAGACAGCCATGCCCGAGCGGCTGGAAAAAGGAGAGAGGGCTGTCCGCATTACCTATCAGGGTGGAGACGGCTCCAGCTTTGAGAAGGCCGTCGTGATTGTCGGGGCGAAAAGTTCGATGGACGGCGTCCCTGCCGAATAGAAATGGTTCAAAAAGAAGTACGGAGATTACGAAGTACTCATACAGGGACTCGTCAAGAAAGGAGGCAAGTATTATGACCTGGTTACGGTCAGGACGCAAGAAGCTGTCCGTCTATTTCGATATTTCCGGATTTTTCAATCGTGGGAAATAGGGGAGGTCGTTCTTTTGCTGCCCTTGATGACATGCCTTCCCTTGGCTGTCCTCCTATGGGCAAACAGATCTGCTTTCATTCAATGGCTCTCCCTGATTGTAAATTTTTTCCCGTACATCGCACCCCTACAGTTTATTTGCCGGGATTTTGAGCTTGGGCCGCATTTTGATCCGACACTTTCAGGGCATAATTTTTTTTGATATACGAATCCAATGCCCTGGTATCGGCTATACATTTAGGCATTTCTTTAGTCATTCTATCTGCATTTAAACACAGTCTCTTATTGTATAGGAGGACGGTATTTACTTTGTCTTCTAAAATTTGTCTGAATTCTGGGGAGCCGTTCAGATAAGCTTCATGTCTGGTCCCTCCGTGCGGCAAATTTTCATTCAGCAAATATTTTATTCTTTTAGAAAGCGACCAACATCTGATGTGAAGATTCATCGCTTGTCGTTCTCTAATATGGTCAAGTATTGCATTAAGCGCTTTAAAGTCCTTTGAAAGGTCTTCAGGGAAAGGTATCCCAGTGAATCCAGGTAAGCAACTTGATCCCGAAGAATAGTAAATTTCCCCGAAGCAACCGCCGCAGATATGATAGTGGGAAGAAGAGAAATTTCCAGCAAAAGATTTTATAAGGTCATATACTGAAATCGGATACCCCAAAATATCATAGAAAGAGGTTTCTAATTCAGAACGCTCTTTTATCCAATGAGAAAACTTGCGCCTTACTCCTTTATTTCTTTCTCGAGGAGTTGTTGTCTCCCACTTCTTCACATGTCGCTTCCACGAGGCCATTATTTCCTTGTTTTTTTCCCTCTGTTGTCGAGCATTGGCGCATAGGACTTTTGGGAGTGAGCTTTTATCTATATACTCCGTTCCACCAATAAGTCTGTAATGATTATAAAGATAAGCAGCCAGGTGGCCTTTTTTTAATTTATCAGTATCAATTTTTGCGTATCCAATCCCATAAATGCTATGGTAAATAGTATTTAATGCCTTGTCCAGCGTTTGAATATATTTCTTTTCTTGTTCCGATAATTTATCTAGTTCAGACTTTGAGGTGTAAAAATAGCAGTCATGATGGTATTTGATAAAATCAGGGACATCATAGGTTGGTAAAATGTAATCATTATTTATAAAATAGTGGACACAAACGGAATAATACCCACGGTTCGCAGGATCAAAGACAATCGATTTATAAGGAAATTTTCTGTAACGATCTTTGATGGTAATGTCGGTTTCCGCGATATCCTCACAACGGGCAAATGGAATGTAAATCCCACCCGTGGACTCATAAATTCCAGAAATATCCATGTTTAATTTAATTTCAGGTAAGATAGAAGTAAAATGAGGACTGGATTTAAATATTTTCCACAATTTTTTTTGTTCGGCGGTCAATAGCTTTTCCTGTTCCGCGAAAGTTCTTTTCATCTGGAGGTTCGCCCGACTGGCCGTCAAAGTTGCAATCGTCGCTTCTTTATAAGTGGGAGCACCCGATGAATCTTCTGCCGACAATACAAAAGTGCCGGTCAGCAACGCAGGAATCCCTACTTTTCTGATAGTTTTAAAATTCATCAAGTCCAACCTCCTGTCTAAGGTGTTCTGATTCTGGCGGATTCCCTATCCGCTATAGCGCTGAAACCGAAGAAAATTCTGTTTGACTCAGGAAAGTTACACATCTTTACGGTCATGTAATGATAAACTTTTGCCGCATGTAACTGTTTCATGGGAATAGAGTTAGTAAAATTTGACCGCAGGTTGCAATACCATAAAAATTTCAAAATTTTCATTAAAATCAGAAAGCGCCTACAGATTTTAATTCCATGAAAATCCTCTTTGATATTCAAGGGAATGCCAACGCAAGTTATTAGCCCTTAAAATCAAAACTTGACTTCGGATAGGGAATCCGTCAGGAAAATGAAAAATGGTTGTAAGATTTTGAGTACCATTGTTTTTTAAGATTGTAAAACGGAGGTTCAGACACGTTTTTTGCCGGTCGGCGCGGTGGATTGTTTCCGCGGTGAGGTTCGGCCGCCTGTAGAGTTTGTCTACCAGTTCAGACGGATTTTTTCCGGAACCGGGTCAAAGGCCAGGGGAGGGATGATGAATGAACTGACTCAGGAGCGTGTTCCCGGAAAAACGAATCCGAGGAATCGACGCGGCGCCTTCCCGGATGTTCCACCGGCTGGATCCGTAGCGGCGGAGTGATGGAGGAAAGGCTGACAGAGGCGGGAATGGCCGCTCCCCGGGGAGAACGGCCGATTTTGTCCCGTTAGCGGTCATTTTGCCGGGAGGCTCTTTTTTCCGCCAGGTGCATGCAGCCGAGGACGAGGGCGATGATGACCAGAGGCCCCAGGATGTCCGCATACCCCACCATGCCCGTGTTCACGGGGGCCACGCAAAGCAGGAACCACCAGGCCAGGGCCAGCAGGCGAAGCAGGGGCGGGGTTCCGCTGCCGGAGAGGAAGACATAGATGACGAGAGCCCAGAATTGGGGAAAACGGGGCAGCGTGACCAGCCATTCCCGGTGGTCCCCTCCGGGCCAGACAAGCGTACCGTAGGGGCCGGCTGCGGGAAGGTCTCCCCACATGGCGCCTGAGGGAAGCGCCATGTTCATCAGCAGGTTCAGGAACAGGCCCGCATATACGGTTATCATCAAGGCCCTCCATTGGGCGCCTGTTCGCACCGCCAGGAACAGGAAGGCCGGCACCAGCAGGAAGGGAGTCAGTTCCAGGGCTCCCATCCAGAGAGGGAGATTTGTTCCTATTTCTGCAAGGCGGTCCGCGCCTTGTGGAATGGCGGAAAGAACGGCCCAGTACAGGAGCATCAGAAAGATGCAACGGTACCTGGCGCCCCGGCTTACCGGGCGTTCTTCATCCGGAGGAAGGCCCAGCCATGCTCCGAATGAGGGCTGGTCGGGGGAGGATTGCATGGCGGGTTGGGAATGGTGCTTTTGTAACGGGAACGTGCAGGTTTGTCAATAAAGCCCGGTTCAGATCCGGAACCGGGATTGTTTTTCAACAAAACGGGCATTTTTGCTGTCCACATTGTGACAAAGTTGTTGCCTTTGGCTTCTTGCCTCCGGCGGCTTCTTCTGCTAGTCGGTGCCTGAAAGGCCGCGGAAAAACGGCTGTCCCTCAGTATCCCATTCTTTTTGCTTATGACCCGTTCCAGATTCCTGATGATTTTACCGGCCCTGTTTTTATGCCTGCTGGCTGTTTCCTGCGGAAAGAAGGAGAAGGAAGATCCCAATGTCGTGGAGTTGAACTTCGGTCATTTTCCCAACGTGACACATGTGCAGGGCCTGGTGGCGCATCATTTTTCCCGGCAGGGGAAGGGGTGGTTTGAAGAACGGCTGAAGGAGGCTACCGGAAAGGATGTCAGGATCAACTGGTACGTGTACAATGCGGGCCCCAGCGCCATGGAAGCCGCGTTCGCCCGGTCCATTGAACTGGCTTATGTGGGGCCCAGCCCGGCCATCAATGCGTTTGTGCGTTCCCGCGGGGAGGATATCAGGATGATTGCCGGAGCTGTGGAAGGAGGCGCCGCCCTGGTGGTTCCGAAGGATTCCTCGCTGAAGGAGCCTGCGGATTTCCGCGGCAAGGTGATTGCTACTCCCCAACTGGGGAATACGCAGGATGTTTCCGCCCGCGCCTGGTTTTCCCGCGGCGGCCTGCATGTGACGCAGCGCGGCGGGGACGTGACGATTCTGCCGACTCCCAACCCCGAACAGCTCAGCCTGTTCCGGCAGGGCAAACTGGACGGCGTGTGGACGGTGGAACCCTGGGTGAGCCGCCTGGTGCTGACGGCGGGAGGCAGGGTGCTGGTGGACGAGAAGGAGTCCATCGCGACCGTACTGGTATGCGGAGCGGAGTTTCTCAGGGAAAAGCCGGAGGTGGCGAAAGCCCTGGTGCAGGCGCATGAGGAACTGAACGAATGGATAAGGCTGCATCCGGATGAGGCCCAGTCAATCGTGGTCAGGGAGCTGGAGGAGCTGACGCATTCCAGAATAGACCCGGCATTGATTGCGGAGGCCTGGAAAAGCATTGTCATCAAGGACAGGATTTCCATTCCCAAGCTCCGGCAGTTTGTGCAGGACGCCCATCAGGCCGGATTTATGAAAGAGGTTCCGGATATAGGCGGCCTGGTGGTGCCGGAGGCGGCGGAGGAACAGTTGACCATGGCGAAGGAGGAGGGCGGAAGATGATTGCGGGTGCAGAACATTGCGGCCCCGGAGGCTGCAAGCTCCGTATTGCCGGCGTGAGCAAGGTGTTTGACGGGAGGCGCGGAAAGGTGGTGGCTCTGGAGGGCATTAATTTGAATATCAGAGGAGGCGAGTTCGTGTGCCTGGTGGGGGCCAGCGGCTGCGGGAAGACTTCCCTGCTGAATATCATTGCAGGGCTGGAGTTTCCTTCTTCCGGGGTGGTGGAGCTGGACGGGGAGCCTGTGACGGGACCCGGACGGGACCGCACTGTGATGTTCCAGGAGTCCGCCCTGTTTCCGTGGCTGGATGTGATGGGGAACGTGATGTTCGGCTTGAATCTGGTGCCCGGACTGACTCGGGGAGACAGGCTTGCCATGGCGGAGAAGAATCTGGAACTGGTGGGGCTGAAAGAGTGTGCCCATGCTCATATTCATGAACTTTCCGGCGGAATGAAGCAGCGCGTGGCGCTTGCCCGCGCCCTGGCTACCAGCCCCCGCATTTTGCTGATGGACGAGCCTTTTGCCGCCCTGGACGCCATGACCCGCGAACAGCTTTATCAGGATATTCAGGAGATTCATTTACGCTGCGGCATGACGATTGTTTTCGTTACGCATAATATGCGCGAGGCCGTGTGCCTGGGGGATCGCGTGGTGTTGCTCACTCCGCATCCGGGGCGCGTCTGTGAGGAATATTTCGTGGATTTCCCTCATCCCAGGGATATCAACAGCAGTGATTTGGCGGCATTGTCCTTCCGCATTACCCGTGATTTGAAAGGAGCCACGGCATGAACAGGAACAAATGGTCCAAGTGGGGGGCGCACGCCTGTTCGCTCGTGTTTTTCATTCTCGTGGTCTGGGCATGGCAGTATTTGAGCGACCTGAGGGTCTGGAAGCCTTATTTGTTTCCCTCTCCGCTGGAAGTATGGGAGTATCTGCGCTCTTCATTTCAGGACGGGTCTCTGGAGGAGGCTTCATGGATTACCATGAAAAGGCTGGTGCTGGGGTATGGAATCGGCCTGGTGACGGGGATTCCCCTGGGCATGCTGTGCTCCCGTTTCCAGCTTATACAAAATACTCTGGGGCTGGTTTCCCTGGGGTTCCAGGCTCTGCCCAGCGTGTGCTGGGTTCCGTTGGCAACCCTGTGGTTCGGCCAGACGGAAGGGGCTATGCTGTTCGTGGTGATTATGGGGACGCTGTGGTCCGTAATCCTGGCTACGGCCAACGGCATGCGGAACGTGCCGCCCATTTATGCCCGTGCGGCGCGCACCATGGGAGCAGGACCCATTTATTGCCTGATTCATGTGACGCTTCCCGCTTCCGCCCCGTTTGTGGTGAGCGGAATGAAGCAGGGATGGGCTTTTGCCTGGCGCTCCCTGATGGCTGCGGAAATTTTTGTTCCCATCCTGACCGGGTTCGGATTGGGCCAGCTGCTGCATTTCGGCCGCGAACTGAACGCGATGAACCAGGTCGTAGGCATCATGTTCGTGATTGTGGTGATTGGGCTACTGTCCGACAAGATTCTGTTTTCTCCTCTGGAACGGTTTCTGCACCGCCGCTGGGGGACAGGACAGGCCTGAAGCGGCGGGAAACAGAAACACGGAGAGGGGCTGCAGAGCGTTCCGGCGATATGGTGCCCATTATTTGCCGGAAGAATCCAGCTCCTTTTTGAGCGCGCGGACTTCCTTAATCAGTGCCGGAAGTTTTTTGAGGGCGGCGTATTGGCGGGTAGCGTCCTTGTAGGGGAAAGCCGGCATGCCCCAGTAAGTAGAATTTTCCGGAATGTCCGAGAGGACTCCCGTTTTAGCGCCCAGCGTGGATTTGGAACCGATGTTGAGGTGTCCTGAGATGCCGACTTGGGCGGCGATGGTGGCATAATCCCCCACTTTGGTGCTGCCGGCTATGCCGGATTGGGCGACGATGATGCAATGCCTGCCGACAACGACGTTATGGCCGAGCTGGATCAGGTTGTCTATTTTGGTGCCTTCCCCCACAATGGTGCGCCCGAATCTGGCGCGGTCAATAGTGGTGTTGGCCCCTACGTCCACGTCATCCCCCAGTTCCACAATGCCTACCTGGTCAATGCCCACGTAGCGTCCATTGTCTCCCATCAGGAAGCCGAATCCGTCGGAACCGATGACGGCTCCGGGCTGGATGGTCACCCTGTTGCCGAGTTTGCAGCGTTCCCTGATGGTAACATGGGCATGCAGGCGGCAGTTTTCCCCCATGGTGACGCCGTCTCCGATATCGCAGCCGTTGCCAATGTCCGTCCCGTCTCCGATTACGCAGTGGGCCCCGATGCAGGTATAGGCTCCTACATGGATTTTGTCCGGGTTGAAGCTGGCCGTGGGGTCGATGATGGCTGTGGGATGAATGCCGGGGGTGAACCGGTAGGCGGAAGCCATGAAATATTTCACCAGGGCGTTGAATGCCATGGAGGGGTTGTCCACTTCCACGAAGGCTGCGTGTTCCGGATACGCAGACAGACCTGGCGGCACCAGCACGATTCCGGCAGAGGTGTGCAGGAAGTCCTGGAAGTATTTTTCATTTCCAAGGAAGGAGGCTTCTTCACGGGATGCGTCAAGAAGGGAAGCGACCCCGAATACAGTCAGTTCGGGGTCGCCGGAAAGGATTTTTCCCCCGGTGAGGGCGGCCACGGCTTCAAGTGTAAGCTTCATGGGTATATGATTCCGCCTTCCCGGGGTTAATGTCAAGGGTTAGTTGGCCGGGGCCGCAGGAGCGGCGGGGACGGCCGGGGCCTTTTTCTTGGAGGGGTCAAACCCTTCGGGGGCGTCTTTGTTGAGTTCTTTCATCACTGTGGGAGTAATGTCCATGCCGGGCTTCGTGTAGACGAATACCTGGTTGGACCGAAGGGCCTGGGCGCTTTTGTCCAAAACGAGGTCATAGTTGCCCTTGGTGGCGATGCCTTCCGTGATTTTTGTGATTTCTCCCATGATTTTGGCGGAACGCACTTTCATTTGTTCCTGAAGGGATTTAAGCTGGCGTTCCACAAATCCGCGGCGTTCCTGTTCCAGCGCAATGACTTCCTGACGCTTGATCTGGGCCTTTTGCTCCAGCTCCTTTTTGTCCTTTTCATTCAGCATGGGATCCTGAAGCCTTTTGACCATGTCGTTGAAGTCCGCTTCCATCTTTTTGATGGTTTCCGCGCGGGTGTTGTTGGTTTCCTGCACCGTCTGGGCAGCCTTGTCTACTTCCGCCTGGGCTTCATGGGTCTTGTAGTAGTCGGCGAAGAGTTTCTGCACATCCACCGTCGCTACCTTAAGTTCAGCGTTGGCCGTGGCGCTTAATGCCATTGCTGCTGATACACCTAATGCTGTTTTGAAGAATCTCATAATTTTTAGCGTCTTCTGACTTTACCAGTTTACATGTGGAATGGCATGCGTCAACCTTCTAGCAATATTTCAGGATTGAACTTTTGTCATCAAGGGGCCACTTTAGGCGCATGCAAACATTTTCCACCAAGGCCCAGTTGAGGGCTGCCCTCCTCAAGCACCACCGCAAACATGACCATGTGGTTCTCGTCCCCACAATGGGGGCCCTCCACGCCGGACACCGCGCTTTGCTGGAACAGGCGCGCAAGTTGGCCGGGGAGGATGGCGTGGTGGTTGCCAGTATTTTCGTCAATCCTATCCAGTTTAACAATTCCTCCGACCTTCAGACTTATCCCCGGACTCCTGAAAAGGATTTGGAGGTGTGCGAAGGTGCAGGCGTGGATTATGTGTTTTCCCCTGCTCCTGAAGAAATGTATTCCGGAGAACGCAGCATTGCCGTGGAAGAAAGCTTTTTGTCCGCAACATTGTGCGGTGCGTCCCGCCCGGGGCATTTTTCCGGTGTCTGCACGGTGCTTGCCAAACTGTTCAACCTGGTACAGCCCACGGACGCCATTTTCGGAAAGAAGGATTACCAGCAGCTTGCCATTATCCGCCGCATGGTGCGCGACCTGGATTTCCCGGTGCGCATTCACGGGGCGGAGATTGTAAGGCATGGCAACGGTCTGGCCTATTCCTCCCGGAACGCCCGCCTGACGCCGGAGCAGAAGGAACAGGCCGTGGTAATACGGCAGGCTATGCTTCAGGCCCGGGACGAGTTCCAGGCCGGGGCGGACGCCTCCAAGGTGAAGGAGCATGCCGCCGCCATGATTGAGGGTGTGCCCGGCACGCGCATCGATTATCTGGAGATTGTGGATGCGGAGACCATGCAGCCGCTGGCGGAGAACCGGAAGCCGGCCCTGATGGCCGCCGCCGTCTATTTCGGCGACGTGCGTCTTATAGACAACATAGAACTTTAATACGGCAAGGATTTTCTTATACTGCGCCCGTGATTACCGCCTCCAACCTCCACCGCAGCTATTCCATCGGCAAGAAGTCCATTGAGATCCTGCATGGGGTGGATTTGCACATTGCCGCCGGAGAGAAGGTGTTCCTGTGCGGGCCCAGCGGGGCCGGAAAGACCACGCTGATGTACACGCTGGCCGGATTGGAAACGCCGCAAGAGGGAAAGGTCACGATTGACGGCACGGATATTTACGCCTTGTCCGCCACGGCCCGGTCCGTGTTCCGGAACCGGAGCATGGGGTTTATTTTCCAGAATTATCTGTTGATGCCGGAATTGACGGCGCTGGAAAACGCCTGTCTGGCTTCCTCCATCGGCAGGAGGCCGCGCGTGGAATATGTGAGGGAACTGATGGAGCGCGTGGGTTTGTCCCACCGCCTGAACCACCTGCCCAGCGAACTGAGCGGCGGGGAACAGCAGCGCGTGGCAATCGCCCGTGCCCTGGCGAACGACGCCCCCATTATTTTTGCGGATGAACCTACCGGGAACCTGGACCGGAAGAACGGCGCGGAGGTGCTGGACCTTTTGTTCGGCCTGGCGGACGAGTCCCGCAAAACGCTGGTGATTGTGACGCATGACGAACATCTGGCACGGAGAGGGGACCGCATTATTACGATTATGGACGGGCAGGCCGTCTGAGGCTGCCGGGCGTAGGGGCCGCTCTGGGGCATCTGCCCCATGCGGCGGTAATCCAGCGTTTCCGGAAGGTTTCCTGTTGATGGCAGTTCGGTTTCCGGAAAAGGAAGGTGTCCGTTATCATGACGGCGGCCAGGTTTTTGGCCCGGAAATTGAGGTGATGAGAAAAGTTGATGCACCAACTTTTGATGTCCGCAGGATTGAGACAGATGGAAGGCAGGAAGGGCCGCCTATGTTTCTGAATTGCCCGAGCCCGCCTGCGGCTGTCCCTTTTGCCGACGATGGGGGTGAAGTTCCCTGTGCCCGGATACAGGGAACCCATGCCGTGCGGGAGGCTCACCGGTGAGTCGGTTGCGGACGGTGCTCATGCATTATTCCTTATAGTCTTCATCGGAATCACCCTTGCATAGAAATGCGAACTCCGGGGAACTTCCCGCTGTGTCCAGCAGTGAGCTCCATGTGAGATTGGGATAATCAATGAGATCATGTGCATAAGCCAGCATATTGTCCGGCGCCTGACCATATCCACGTCCTACTTCACAGACGCATAAGATGAGAATGAGGTGTATGACTGGCGAGACAGGAGCGTCTTCCGGTATTCCCTCATTGAAATATTGGATCAATGCATTTGCGGATTCCTGACTGTCACTATCCAATTCTTGAAAGAGTTTTTTATAGGATTGGGGCCTTCCTTTTTTTATTACCGGGTCATATTTTTGCCAGCCTCTTCCTAATTTTACATCCAGTTCTCCTTTAAGTTTTTCAAATATTTGCGTGACTTCGGCAGGATCATGATCCTGAAGCCTTACCCAGGCGAGCCAGATTTTCCCTACTTCTTTTAATTGTTCGATTGCTATCATCTGGTGATTATTTTTTGTTTGGTTTTTCAGTGTATCCGCCGCAAGTTCATGCCGTAAATCCAGAGAGAATTTCAGTTTTCTGAAGCCTTGCTTTATGCGGATTAACATTGTTTATTTAATCCAATTTTTATTTATTGTTATTATTTATTTTCCAAAGAACTGCTCTTCTTTTTAAGAACTTCTATCTGTCTCCGGAACGTACAGAGATGTCTTCAAATTCGGGAACTGAGATGAACGGTAAATTCCCGGAGCCTGCCGGCAACGCGAGAGGATCGGTATTGCATTCGGCCGGGTTGTTGTGTAGCCTGTTGGGCATGTGGGACTGGATTGTGATCAAGGATGCGCTCCGGGCGGTTGTTGAAATTTTCATCCTGTGGGTGTTCCTGTACCAGATTTACCGTGCTTTCCACGCAACGCGCGGCGCGCGCATCATGGTGGGGCTGTTCGCCTGCTTTCTGGCCCTGGTGGTGCTGGCCTTTTTCTTTCAGCTGAATGTTATTTCGTGGATACTGACGCGCATTTTCGCCCCCGGCCTGGCGCTGGCTCTGGTGGTGATTTTCCAGCCGGAGCTGCGCGTGGGGCTGGCAAAGCTGGGAAGCCACCCGTTTTTTTCTTCCTTCGCCAAGCTTCAGCGGGTGGATTTCCTGGATAATTTCTGCAAGGCGGTAAGCAAGCTTTCCAACCAGCGGTTCGGCGCCCTGTTCGCTTTTGAGAGGAGCATCAGCATGAAGCCTATTGAGGATTCCGGCGTGAAGCTGGACGCCATTTTTTCTCCGGAACTGGCCCTGACGATTTTCCATACCAAGACGGCTCTCCACGATGGGGGCGTGGTGATTTCCGGCGACCGCATTTCTGCGGCTGCCTGCGTGTTCCCTGTTTCCCAGAAGGAAATGAGCGACCGTACCTTGGGGCTGCGCCACCGCGCGGGCGTGGGCATGTCCGAGGAGAGCGACTGCGTGGTGGTGGTGGTGTCCGAGGAGACGGGGGCTATCGCGTTGGCCGTAGGCGGGAAGCTGGAACGCAACCTGACTCCGGAACAGTTGAAGGGACGCCTTGAAGAGCTGCTGAATATTTCTTCTTCCAATGAAAAAACTGCTATTGCTTAATTGGCCTGCCAAGTTGTTCTGTCTGGTGCTGGCCGTGATTATCTGGTCTTTCATCAATCACTGGGTGACCACGAATGACGGCGTGCCTTCCCGCGGGCAGCTTGAGGAGATTAGAAGATCCCATCCCTGAATATTTACCGTTATGAGGAATTTCATTGTTACCGGTACCGATACGGAAGTCGGTAAAACTTATGTGAGCTGCCTGATTGTCAAATCTCTAAGAGAAGCGGGCATCAATGCCGCCGGGTTCAAACCCGTGGCCTGCGGAGACAGGCAGGATGCCCGCCTTTTGCGCGAAGCCGGGCCGAAGGATCTGACGCTGGATGAACTGAATCCCGTTTTTTTGAGGAATGCCACATGTCCTTATGTGGCCGCACGGCTGGAGAATACGAAAGTGGATGAAAAGGTTATCCTGCGGGCTTATGACGCTTTGTCCGCCGCACATGAGTGCGTGGTGGTGGAAGGGGTGGGAGGATGGGAAGTCCCGATTGGCCCCGGAAGGAATTTCAGCGATATGGCTGCGGATTTCAAGCTGCCTGTTCTTCTGGTGATCGGCAACAAGCTGGGAGCCATCAACCATGCCCTGTTAACGCTGAATGCAATCAAGGAACGCGGCCTGGAATGCCTGGGCATCGTGTTCAATAATGTGAAAGATGAATGGGATACTGCCTGCGTGACGAACAGGAGCATGGTGGAGGAGTTTTCCGATGCGCCCATTCTCGGCGAATTGATTCACGGTCAGGATTACATGGACATGGACGCCCTGCTGGAACGTTTGCACTGACTGGAGGAGTCTGTCTGGCGAATGAACGGGACGATACCGAAGACGCCCGTTCGTTATTGCCGGATTTGCGGAGGGAAACAGCGATATGGAGGAATAAGCATGTCGGTGTTGGAGAGGATGGGAAAAGCATTTGGTTTCCCAGTTGAGAAAGCCCTGTTTTGACAGGAGCGGAGATGGAATGCCGTAGTTAAGGAATGCTTTTGTTCAGAGTGTTCAGCATTCCCGTACGGTTTTTTATTGCCTTGCTGATTTATTTTTCATGGGGGCCGCTGGCCGGAGGGGTGGTTACCGCGCCTGTGCCGGAGTTTTCTTCCCCCGCGCTTATTCCATATCCTTCCAAAGTCGTCAGGGGCGCGGGCGAGGCAGGTTTCAGGAGCGTTCATGTGAAGGTTGGTCCGGATGTTCCTGGCAGGGATGATTTGATGAGGGAGATCAAGGACATATTCAGGACTTCCGGCATTCAGGGTTCCCTGAATAGTGGGAGGGCTGCTGAAGGTGCCATGACATGGGAATTGTTTCCGGATGCCAGGATGAAAGGAGAGGGGTATGACCTGTCCGTCGGATTGGGAAAAGCAACCGTCAGGGCAGGAAGTTTTGGCGGTTTTTTTAACGCCCTTCAAACGCTGCGGCAACTGGTTTTCAATAGAGAAGGGGAATTTGCCATGCCTGTTGTGCGTATTAGTGACAAACCCGCTTTCGTCCTGCGGGGAATTATGCTGGATGTGGGGCGTTATTACATGTCTCCTGCCTTGATCAAGGAGGTGATGCGCCGTCTTTCCCGCTATAAGATTAATACGCTGCATCTTCATTTGACGGATGATCCCGCATGGAGGATGGAAGTGAAGAAGTATCCGGCCCTGACGGATGGGGCTTTTCATTGGAAGTCCCGGCTCCCGGGGCGGTTTTATACACAGGCTCAATTGAAGGATCTGACGGATTATTGCGCCCGGCTGAATATCCAGGTGATTCCGGAGATTGACATGCCGGGACACAGCCAGCCTTTTGCCAGGGCCATGAAGACCGGCATGCAGACGGAGAAGGGTGTTTCCATATTGAAGGATGTCGTGGACGAGGCCGTTTCCCTGTTTCCCGGGAGGTTTTTCCACATGGGATCCGACGAGGCGCACATTTCCATGAAGGATTTTATCCCACGTATGGCGGAGCATATCCGCGGGAAGGGCAAGGAGGTGGTCGTGTGGTCTCCGGGCGGCCCGCACGATAAGGATTCCGTATTGATGTGCTGGGGAGAGAACGAGGCCGGCGCCAGGATGGATAAGAATATGAAGCGCATCGACAGCAATGGTTTTTACATTGACTGGGCGGATTCCCAGTCCGGCGTGTACCAGGTGTTTTTCCAGCAGCCCTGCGAGGTGCCTCAAGGGGATGATAAGGCGTTGGGGGCCATCATGCCCGTGTGGTGCGACGGAAACCTGAGCAGTGAGAGGCGGGTGCTGGAACAGTATCCGTTTTATCCTTGTGCATTGACGTTTGCAGAGCGTGTCTGGCGCGGAAGCGCTACCAAGAGGAGGGATTATATGGCCCAGCTTCCCCCCAGGGGAACGGACGGCTGGAAGGAATTCCGGGAGTTTGAACAGCGTTTGGCTTTCCATCGTGATCATTTTTTCCAAGGCGTTCCTTTTGCCTATGTGAAACAGGCGGATGTTGCCTGGAGCCTGGTGGGGCCATTCGACCACCGGGGGAAGAATGATACCTCTTTTGAACCGGAAAGAAGAATAGCCCCTTCCTACAGGGACGGAGACAGGATACTGGCCTGGAAGAAGACTCCTGTTTACGGCGCCGCCGTACATGTCAGGCATCTTTTTGCGATGTTCAACATGCACCGGAACCAGTACCGGACGGACCACTGGCCCACGCTGATGTCAAGGGAGGTTGGAAAGGAGGATGGAACCTGCTATGCTCTGACTTTCATCCGCAGCCCCAGGGATCAGGAGGTGTGGCTGATGTTTGGCCTGAACGGCATGTGGGGGCATTCAGGCGGGTACCGCAGCGCACGCGCCCCTGAACAGGGAAGCTGGGATTTTTCCGGCGGGGACGTATGGTTGAACGGAAGGCGCGTGAACCCTCCCAGGTGGCCTTTCAAGAGCCTGCCCTGGACGGGGTGGGGAAAGGGGCGCATTGAAGAAGCTCCTCTGACCTGGGAAGGGTATTTTTTCCGCCCTCCTGTAAAGATCAAGCTCCGCAAGGGGTTGAACCGTGTATTGATCCGCAGCGTGTTCGGGCACTGGAAGGGAGACGACGGCCAGAGAAGCTGGTTTTTCTGCTGCATTCCCGTCCTGTGGGACGGCATTCATTACCGGGAGGTTCCCGGCCTGGAATATGACCCCCGTCCGGATGCCCGCTGAGGGGAACCGCTATTATTCTTTTTCAAAGACGGAGAGGATGGCTTGATGGACATCCTCAGCAGCATGGATTTCCGGCAGGAAGGCCGGGCCGATGAATACGGGCTGCTGGTTTGCAGGCACCCGGTCTCTGCCATGGGAGCCTTTCACCTGGTCGCCATTGAGGGGGATAACTTTCATCAGGGCGCGGAACCCCAGCTTTTTTTTCAGCAGAAAGGCGGCGGCATGGAACATGGGGAAGGTAAGGCCCGGATCAAAGAACATTTCCGCGGGGTCATAGCCGGGTTTACGGTGGATGTCCACGCAGCGGGCGAAGTCCGGCGCCTTGGTGTCATCCAGCCAGTAATAGTAGGTGAACCATGCATCCGGGGCTGCGACGGCGGTGAATTCCGGCAGGCGTTCCAGAGCCGCGGAAGAAAGGCCGGAGAAGTCCGTTTCCCTGATTTCTTCCACTCCGGGTGTGGCGGAGAGCAGTGCTTTCACTTCTTCTTTTACGGAAGGATCATTGATGTAGATATGGGCAGTCTGGTGGTCCGCCACGGCAAAGGCGCGGGAGGCGCCGCAGTCCAGCATTTCCGTACCCATTTCCGGTTTGACGGTGATCCAGCCCCGTTCCCGGAAGAGGCGGTTGAGGGCAATGCTGCGGGATACGTCGGAAATACCGTATTCACTAAGGACGACGGGGGTGACGCCTTCCCGTTCCAGAAAGTCGATCAAGTCGCAGAGAAGACCGTCCATAGCCTCTGCCGCGTGGGCAGCCTGGGTCGAGGATGGTCCGAATTTCTGAAGGTCATAGTCCAGATAGGGCAGATAGATGAGGCTGAGGTCAGGGCGATGTTTCCGTTCCACCCACCGGGCGGAGTCTGCTATCCATTGGGAGGACTGAATCCCTGCCATGGGGCCCCAGAAGGTGGGGAAGGGGAATTCTCCCAGATCCTTTTTAATGGTTTCCCGGAGTTCCATGGGTTGGGTGTAAATGTCGAAGATCTTGCGGCCGTCTGCCGGGTACATGGGGCGCGGCGTGATGGTCCAGTCCGCCGTGGAATACATGTTGTACCACCAGAAAAGTTTGGCGCAGGTGAAGCCGGAACCGTACCGTTCCCTCAGTTTCTCCCAGAGGCGCGGGCCCTGCACCAGCTTGTTGGACTGCTTCCAGAATTGGATTTCACACATATTCCGGTTGTACCATCCGTTGCCGGGAATGGCGTGCTCCCGCGGGGAAAGCCCTGTCACGTAGGTGCTCTGGGCAGAGCAGGTGAGGGCCGGAAAGGCCGGGGGGAAGGAGGAAACGCTCCGCCCCTCCGCCCAGGCGGAGAGCCGCGGCATGTGTTCCATCATCTGGCGGGAAAGGGCCACCACGTCAATGACGGCCACACGGGTGCGAGGGTGTTTCATGGGAGGGATATTAGCGGTTTGGAACGGGAATTCCATCTTTCCATTTGAAAAAGATGACGGCATCCGTCATGATTCCCCGCATGGAACGTCAGGATAAACGACTTGTGGACCAGTTGCGTCCGATCAGCTTTGAAACGGGTATTGCCCCGAATGCCACGGCTTCCGTGCTGGTGACTTTCGGACGCACCAAGGTGATTTGCGCCGTTACGATTGAGGAGGATGTACCCCGCTGGATGAAGGTTCAGCGTGTGGAGGGAGGATGGCTGACGGCGGAGTATTCCATGCTTCCCTATTCCACGCTTGACCGTAAACGCCGGGATATTACGGCGGGGAAACTGGACGGACGTTCCAGCGAGATCCAGCGTCTGATCGGCCGTTCCCTGAGGGCGGCCGTGGATCTGGGCAAGATCGGCCAGCGCACGATTTGGGTGGATTGCGACGTTTTACAGGCTGATGGCGGTACCCGCACCGCTTCCATTACCGGGGCTTCCGTAGCTCTGGCCATTGCCGTGAACAAGCTTGTCGCGGAAGGAAAGCTGGCGGAGTCTCCCATGAAGAGGCTGGTTTCCGCCGTATCCGTGGGAATACTGGAGGGAGAGGCTCTGCTGGATCTCTGCTATGTGGAGGATAAGGATGCGGAAGTGGATATGAATCTGGTGATGACCGACCAGGGAGAGTTTGTGGAGGTGCAGGGGTCCGGTGAAGAGGCCGTGTTCACGGCGGATCAGATGTGCCGGATGCTGGAATTAGGCCGCAAGGGGCTGGAAGAGATCGCGGAACTCCAGCGGCAGGTGATTGCCGAGGAGGACAGGCCGTCCGCCGGAGCTTTGGAAGGGTTGAGTTCCTTTTTCGGCAGCGGCAGGTAGGATTTTTCCCCATGGCCCGGTATTTTCCGGGCCTTTTGCAGGGGGGCTGCGGCAGAGTTTTCACTCCTTGCAGGACCAAGATTTTTATGAGAATATGCTTGTCCTGACTGGGAAATCGCGTTAATAGTAGAAACGAACATAGATAACCACGTACGGTTTTCTTAAACTGTAAACATTCCATCATATCCAACAATGAAAGTATCTTTTGCAACACACCAGTTACGCAGGGGGTTTACCCTGATTGAACTCTTGGTTGTCATTGCCATTATCGCCCTGCTGGCTTCCGTGGCCTATGGTCCTATCCTGAACCAGATCAACAAAGGCGACCAGATGCAGGCCCTGACCAACATGAAGAACGTGGGTGTGGCGATGAACGAGTTCAAGTCCAACAGCAAACTGGGCAATTTCCCCGATGACATCACTGCCGACCGCGTTGTTGCCCAGCATAATTATATGAGCGGCCTGGGCGCACTTCAGGGCGATACTTCCAATGACTATTTCCGTCAGCTTCTGGGCAATGAGTCTGTTTCCGAAAGCAACTTCTACGCCAAGGTTCAGACTCCTTCCGGCGGTTCCACCGTTACTCCCAACGGTGAAATTTACGATGGTCAGGCCCTGACCCCCGGTGAAGTGGGTATTTCCTACGTCATGCGCAAGGGTGACAATAACAAGAAAGTGGGTATTGGAAGTTCCGTGGGGGAATATCCCCTGATGGTCACTTCCGTGCTTCCTGGTGAAGACGGCAGCACCGTTGTGGCTGGCAATGCCGTGCGTTTTGACCCGGAAAGCTTCCGCGGCAAGGTTCTGATTTTCACGACTGCCCAGAGTGCCAAGACCCTGGAACTGGACGACAACGACAACCTTCAGGATACCTTCATTCCCAAGAGAAGGGGCAAGGACATCAGCGACCAGTTCCTGATCCTCACGCCTGATTTCAGCGGCCAGGAGTAAATTCGCCGCCGGCATGATTTGCACAGGGCGCATCCAAAAGGATGCGCCCTTTTTCATACCTGATTTTTGAAAAGGAAAGCTTCTGTTTTGCGGAAATCCCTCGCTGAGTTGACCGGGTCTTCCCGTTGTTTGCTTAAAATAGATTTTACGATGTAAGGAAAAGCGCCAGGTTTTCCGACGGCAGGGAGAAGATTGTTCGTACAAACAGGAAATGGAACAGAAGCCTTCCGGAGATGATATCGTGGCTGATTTCAGTCGGCAGGCGTTTTTCCCGGGGTTCTGCCGTTGGCATGGGGTTGCAGGGCTTTTTCCGATTTCAATATGTTCCGCATACCGGCGGTGGCTGAAAAAGGCAGCCATGCAGGAGCCGTCCCTTTGGACTTTTGGCCGTTGCGGCGATATACGGGACATTCCCAGCCTATTGAAGCGCTGCAGGGGGAGTTGGACGGAATTCTGGCCTGTCCTTTCCCGTTTTCCTTGATGCCGGTTTGTCTGCCGGAGCCTGTTTTGCAAATGGGTTCGTGCCGCAAAAAAGGCATTCCGGCCGTAAAAAACCGGAATGCCCTGGTGAGAAAAGTCAGGGAAGTTTTTATTTGCCTGCGGGAGTGCCGAAAACGTTTATTTCCGCAGCGGAAGCGCTGTTGCCGTCCAGAGAACTGGTGCCGATGAAGCGGAAGTAACGCACAGGTCCGTTCATGTTTTTGAGATTAACGGATTGCTCAATGGGGTTAGCGCGCAGGTTGGAGAATTCCCCTTCCGCCACTTTCGTCCAGTTTTTCCCATCCGCGCTTACTTCAAATTGGTATTTATCCGTCATGCCGGAGGTTTTTCCATCCTGTCTGGGCAGGTAGGAGAAGCTGGAAACCTGGTACGGTTTTCCCATATCCACCACAAAGGATTGAGGCGCTTCCGCCTTGGCAAGCCATGAGGTTTCCGGATTGTCGTCTATGGCCGCCGCCGCATTTCCGGATGTGGCGGTTTTCACTTTCCATCCGGTTTTGCTGATGCCGAATTTGGCCTGGCTGACAGGGCCCAATTTACCATTGGAGAATTGGCAGCGAGCCTTGACAATGCCGCTTTCCGTAAATTTAGCACCCTGGCTGTAAACGGGAGATCCTGCTTTGGGTTCGCTGCCGTCCGTCGTGTACAGGATTTTATTTTTGCCGTCCGCAATGATGACGAGGTTGTCTCCGCGGCGGAAGATGGAGGGCCGCACGGCGCCCGCAGGCTGGCGGAAGAGGGAGAATTCCGAGATGCAGGGAGTGGCCTGGCTGCCCGTGATGCGCAGGCGCAGTTTCTGGGTAGTGATGGGGCGGTTCAGGCGGCGCATGACCTGGTTGCCGACGGTTTTCCCTTCATTGTCGATACAAACCCATTTGCCATTGACGAAAGCGTCAATATTGAAGGAGTCTACGCGTTGTCCCAGACGTGTTTGTTCGCGCAGCCGGATGACGTCGAAAGTGGCGGGTTTGGGCAGCGTAATAACGGCGGTGGGGGTCAGGTTGTCATCTTCCACGGCCCAGTAGGTTTCAATGTTGCCGTCCGTCATGTTGGAGGGAGAGAATTTTTTGTCGTTGCCGCGTGTCTGGCTGGCTGTGACGGTTGCTCCCAACGCGTAGTCCCTGGCATATAGCTTGTCGCGCAGTTCTTTGAATTCCAGCAGGGATTTGACATCCGCAGGATCCAGCCTGCCCGTTTTGTCCGCCGCCACGTTCAGAATGAGGTTGGCCCCGCGGCCTACGGAGTCAAACCATACCTGCATAAGTTCTTCAGGGGATTTGACGCGGGATGCCTGTCCCTGGTGCCAGAACCAGCCGGCATGGTTGATGGTGGTGTCTCCTTCCGCAGGCACCCAGCGTTCTCCGCCGCGTTTGCCGGTGCCTCCGCCCCCGCCGTTCAGCCCTACAGTGCTCCAATGGGGATAATTGACGTGGCCTTTTTCGGAGCCTCCCCAGCGGGCGTCTCCGTAGTGGCCCGCTCCCCAGATGATGCAGCTGGGCTGGATTTTGCGGATCATTTCCACGATTTTTTCAAAGTTGTAGTATTTTTCCGCGTCACCGATATTGCGCTTTTCCCTGGCTCCTCCGTAATAGCCGTCTCCTCCGTTGGCTCCGTCAAACCAGATTTCAAAGACAGGCCCGTAATTGGTCAGCAGTTCCCGGATTTGTTTATAGTAAACGTCCAGGTAGCCATCCTTGCCGTAATCCGCGTTGTTGCGGTCCCAGGGGCTGAGGTAGGTGCCGAATTTGATGCCGTGCTTTTTGCAGGCAAGGGCGAATTCCCGGACTACATCTCCTTTTCCGTTTTTCCAAGGGCTCTTGGTGATGTTGTGGTCCGTGGATTTGGTGGGCCAGGCGCAGAAGCCGTCATGATGTTTGGCCGTGTAAATCATTCCTTTCATTCCGCCTTTTTTAAAGGTGGAGACGATATCGGAGGCATTGAAATCCGTGGGGTTGAAAATTTTCGGGTCTTCATCGCCGTACCCCCACTCCCGTCCCGTGAACGTATTCAGGCCAAAGTGGATGAAGCCGTAGAATTCCATGCGCTGCCAGTTGATTTGGGCGGGTGTTGGAATCGCGCCGTATGGTTTGGGTGGTGCTGCGGTCCAGCCGGGCAGCATGGAGGAAGAGAGAACCGTTCCGAGGAAGAGTGTGGTTAGTTTGTTCATGCGGAAAAAAGTGTGTTGAAAAATACGGGAGTCGCTCCTCCCTTCTTTCATACGGAGGCTTTGCTGTCAAGTTGAAAGGGAGTGGGAAACAGGGGGGAACGTGTTAGTGAATTCTAACTCCGACATGCGGGGAATTCCGCTTGATACGGAGTAGGGAGCCGTTTAGCATACAAAGGACTTTCGTTCCCATGTCCTATTTCCGTTTTTTACTGCTGGCGCTGGTTTTTCTGACCGGTTCCGCGTTGATCAGCGAGAGCGCTCCCGTTTACATGGCCCGGCGGGACAGCAAGTTTGCGCTTGTTCCTCTTTGTGACGGTTTTGATTTTCCGGTAGGAAAGCCTGACGGCAACGGCTATTACCGGTCCCGCGGCCTGCGTCTGAAAAGCCCCCGTCACATGGGTGAGGATTGGAACGGCAATAAAGGAGGCAATTCTGATTTGGGCGATCCCGTTTATTCCGTAGGCCACGGGGTGGTAACTTATGCGGCGGACGCCCGGGGCGCGTGGGGAAAGGTGGTGATTGTGCGCCATGCTTTCCGCGAACCCAAGTCCGGAAAGGTTCTTTGCTGCCAGACGCTTTATTCCCATTTGAACGATATTAACGTTGTTTTGGGGCAGTTGGTGCTGCGCGGCACCCAGGTGGGCACTATCGGCACGAACCGCGGCATGTATCCGGCCCATCTTCATGTGGAGCTGCATTATAATCCGGATGTGAATTGCGGCCATCAGGGGATTCCCAAGACGGAGCGCAATTACGGACGCCTGACGGATTTTATTACCCGCTTCCGCCGCCTGCCTCTGGAGAAAAGGATGGTGCGCGTTCCCATCGGCGGGTTTCTGCCTTACAAGGGAACGGAAGGACTCTGACTTCTGGTGGATGACGGTGAAGCTGTGTATTTTCGGCGGTTCGTTTGATCCCGTGCATGAGGGGCACGTTTGCGTGGCCGAGCATGCTCGGAAATATTGCGGAATGGACCGCGTGCTGTTTATGCCGTGTTCCCTGTCTCCGCTGAAGGAGCAGGCCCCCTCCGTGACGGATGACCAGCGCTGCCGGATGATTGAGCTGGCTGTTCAAGGGCTGGATTGGGCCATGCTTGACCGGACGGATTTGGAACTTCCGCCTCCTTCATGGTCGTGGAGGGTGGCTGAGAGGACGGCGGAGCGTTATCCCGGTGCAGAATTGTTCTGGCTGATGGGCAAGGATCAGTGGGATTCTCTGGAACAGTGGGGACGCTGGGAATATTTGTCCAGCCTGGTGACGTTCATTGTTTACCGCCGCGGCGGGGTTCCATCACCCAGGAAAGGGGTGCGCGCCCTTTTCATAGAAGGGGATGAACCCGCTTCTTCCACCCGCATACGGCATGATTTGCGTTCGGGCGTATGTCCGGTTCCCCATCTGAACCGGAAAGTGGAGGCGCTGATCAGGAGGGAAGGGCTGTACGGTACGGCACGCGTCTAGAAGGACGGCTGTTTTCAGTTTATTTTCTTTTTGTCTCCGAACGTTTCTTCCGGGTAATGGACCCTCATCAGCGTGAGTCCGTCCGGCGGGGCGCAAAACGGGCTTTTGTCATCCGGGAGCGGAGCGTTGATGAGGCGAGCCAGTTCTTCCAGCGTTATTTTTCCACGTGCGGCTTCATGGGCGGCTCCCGTCATGAGGCGCACCATTTTGTAGAGGAAGCCCGTTCCGGTAAAGGTGATGAAGACATGTTCCCCTGTCTGTGCCACTTGTGTCTGCGTGATGGTTCGGCGGAAGTAACCCTCCGGAATAGGGCGCGGTTCATTGCCGCGCAGGGCGGCAAAAGCAGTGAAGTCATGCGTTCCCCGGAACAGGTGTACCGCCTGTTCCAGAATATCCACGCTCCATGCCAGCGGGCGGTGCCAGGCCAGCCCGGCGTCAAAAGGGTTGAGGATGGGTGCGCGTGAAATGCAGTAACGGTAGGTTTTTCCCGTGGCGCTGAACCGGGCATGGAAACCGGGAGGAACGTATTCCGCATGGGTAATCCGGATGGTTCGGGGAAGGCGCGTGTTGAGCGCGGCAGGCCATTTGTCCGCAGGAATGCGGTGGGTATCCGGAGCGTCTGCATGAAAAACCTGGCCCAGAGCATGAACGCCGGCGTCTGTCCTGCCGGAACCGTGGATACGGCAGGGGGTTCCAAAGAGTACGGAAAAGGCTCGTTCCAGCACGTCCTGGACGGTACGGCCTCCCGGCTGGCTTTGCCAGCCCAGATAAGGGCGTCCGTCATATGCGGCGGTGAAACGAATGCGGGTCATAGGGGTGATTGTGTTGGAACGGACCGGTTTTGGCAAGCGGCAAGTGCCGGACGGTGACGGTTTGGAATGGATGCCGTGCGTTCCATCCGCTCTTTAGCTTGGAAGCCGTTAAAGATGGCTATACGAATACAGGATTTTGGAATGTTGCATGTGGCTCCGGATTTGTCCGGCGTGATTCCGTTGAATGCTTTTGAAGCACAGGCCGCCAGTGTGCGGGATCTGGCGGCGGGCGTGATGGATGTGTCCGGAGTGGCGGGAACCGCGCTGAAGGAAATGCAGGAGGTGAGGGATGCCGGCCAATGGGCGCAGGCCCGTGACGGGATGTATCGTTTTGAACAGGACGTGATGCGGGAGCTGGAAGCCGGAGGGGATTCGGAACACCTTCAGGAGAGATGGAAGAAGGCGCTGTCAGAACGGCTTCCTTCCTATCTGCCTGCCCGTATGTCCGGCACGGTGAGGGAGCGCGTGGTCATGGCGAGAGAGAATCTGGAGACTGCCGGGAGCATTTATTTGCAGAAGATGTCCCATCTGGGGCAGTTGGAGGAGGCGCGCCGGTATTGGGCCGGGGGGGTGGAGTCTGCCGTGGAGCAGGGAGAGGCCGCTCTGGCCGAACGCAGGATTAAGGAGGGCAGCGGAATATTTGTAACGGGAGAGGAGGCTTCCCTCATGGCGGAGGAAGCGCATTCCCGCGCAGCGCTGAACCGGGCGGTGGAGGAGGTCCGCCGTGATCCGGCGGCCGCTGTAAGCATCGTTTCCCGGCAGGAGAAGATGCCGGAAACTCCGGAGGAAAAGAAGGTGGCGGAAGAGGCTGCGGCAGCGTATGGGGAGTTGAAGCGGCGTTATGCGGATGCTCTGGCGGCCACCGTGTCCGGCGGCGGGTTGCTGCGGGATGACGGATTGGCGAATGCTGAAAAGCATGGCTTGATCAGTTCCGAGCAGCTAAGGCGTTATACGGCTTCCCGTGACCGGAGGCAGACGGCGGAATTTTCCGGTATCAGCATTCCGGAGGACGATATGCTGTTGTGCCGCATGACCTCGCTGATTGATGAGGATTGCGGAGGGGAGGAAGATGCTGACGCCCTGATAGAAGTGGCCACTTCAGGTTTGCCTGCCGTTCAGGTGGAAAGGCTTCTCCGGCGGCGCGAGGTGATGTTGGGCATACCCCGCGAATTGCGCCGCGCTGCTTCCCGTCGCCTGTCCGCCATGTTCCGGAATGGCGCATGGGGGCCGCCTGAGGATGCCCGTGCGGCAGAGGAATGGAAGCGTGTCCAGACGGAATTGGCAGAGGCGGTGAAGAGGGCCCCGGAGCAGCCGGCTGCGGAGATGGAAAAGGTTTTTGAGAAAGAGAAACGCCTCCAGGATGCCGGCTGGGTGGGGTTTTCAGATATGAATAACGGAAAAGAAGGAAAGTGATGATGGAAGATAATGGAACCAGGGAACAGACAGGGGCGCTCCCGCTGGAAGGGAGTTTTCTGGAAGCGGTTCCCGGAACTGTGGGGGAAAGCCATATTCGGAAAGGGAACGCAGTGTTTTCCGTACCTTCCGGCACGGAAAAATTCCCGGAACGGGAGTCGGAAAGGGAAGAATATTGGAATAGCGTATTGACGGGGGATGTGATGACCATTCCGCGGGAAGTGAGGCTGAAAGCGGAGGCGATGTATCCGGAAGGGACGGCGGACCGGGAAAGAATTGCCGCATGCGTCATGCAGTCCTGGGTGGCGGATTCTGGCGCGATTCCCCGTGAACGCATCCGGAGGGACTGGAAGAGTATCCGGGAACAGGTGGCGCGGCAGTGTGGAGCGTCCGGCAAGTCTGATGATGAATTGTTCGTGGCAGTTTCCATGCACAATCAGGTACGCCTTTCCCGGAGGGAGGCTTTGTTTGAATTATACCAGGAAGAGTATGAACGTACTCTGTCCGGTGGCGGAACGGTTCCTGACGAACGGGGAAGGGAAGCCATTTCCGCATGGCCGGAAGATTTGCAGGCTATGGCGCGACAATTGAAGGGCAGGGCCGTATCCGATGCTCTGGATGACAGGAACCGTCTGGCGGATGCCGCCGGGATCATCCGCAAGGGATTGGAGGGGCTGGTAGCCAGTGAGGAGCCGGTGAAGGAAGGTTTTCCCGCCATACAGCTGAACCGGAAAGCCGTTGCCGGAGTTCCGGACGTCATACGCGCCGTGGATTGCCTGACTTCCCTGGGGGATGGAGACCGTCAGAAGGTGTTCCGCATGATGGCTCCCTATTTGCGTTCCCGTCCTGCCTTTCGGGATGCCCTGGGGGGGGCGCTTAAACGCGGTGCGGCAGAGGTTGCGGAGAATGCGGCCCAGCTGGCCGTAAACGGCGCAGCATGGCTCCTGCCGGAGGGACGGGAAAAGGAGGCGCTGGACAATTATTCCCGGAGTTTTGAAGAACTGAGGAATTTTGCCAGGATGGAGTTTGCCCCGCTGCGTGGGGGAAAGGATTCCCCTTGGTTCCGGGAGATGCTGGTGGACATGGCCCAGCAGGGAGCGTCCACGGCTTTGGCGTTTTGCGGCCCTGCCGGGCTTGGCATGTTGATGGCGGGGGAGACGGGGCGCCATATGGCGGAGGCCCGGAGCATGAACCCGGACGGCGTGTTTGATGCCCAGATGGGAGGAGCTGTCGTCTCCGGCGGGGTGAATACCTTGCTTTCCTTCGGAATGACGAAACTGGGCCAGAAGATGCTGGGGCAGGGAATGCGGGCGTTCCGGGCCATGAGGCCCGCATCAGGGAATCCTGGTGCGTTTTTTTCCGGAATGGGAGCTGTTGCGGCGGATGCCGTGAAGATGGAGGCGGAAAATAAATTGATGGAGTTGACGCCCATGGTCGTTCAGGAAGGCGTGGGAGCTCTTACGAATAAGGCGTCCGGCGTGGACTGGGAGGGATGGAAGGCCAGACAGACTTCTGCGGATGACCAGTTGAGGGAGGCCGTCATGATGATGCCTTTCCTGCTGATAGGAGCGGGAAAGGTCGCTCTGAACCATTTCCGCCATGCCGGAATGCTGCTTGGAGACGGTTCCCCTCTGAAAGTATTCGGCATTCCGGATGAAACGGTTTCCCGGATTTTGCAGGAGAAGGATGTAAACCGTGCCGGGGAATTGTTGCAGAAGTCCCTGCGTAATTCTCCGCTGTGGGGGTCTTTGTATATTTCCAGGAAGGCTTTGGAGTGGTCTCGCGCCCTGGATGAAGCCGGAGAGCCTTTTTTGAAGACGGAACAGGATGTGAGAGATTTTTTGGATTTGCCTTCTCCTGTACGTACAAAGCCTTGGAAGATGCGGGATTTCCCCGAATCGGAAGCGGTGTTGAAAAAGCTTTTTCCTCATCCGGATTATGTTACGGTCAGAACCAAGTGGCTGTTGCGTGCCGGTCTGCCCCGCGTGGGTGAAGCCGCCGCAGCGGACGGGCAGCTTGTTTATGCGGCGGAACCAGCTCCCGGTGTGGAGATGAAGCGAACGCAGGGCCGGCCTTCCGTAGAGGAGGCTCTTTCTTCCTGGTATGAGACTCTGGGCCGTATGGAAGAGGAAGATTTGGGGCTGGTCCGGAACAGGAACGGACGGGAAATCCCATGGCGTTTAAGGAATGCGGAGGAATATGATATTCATGCGGATGCTTTGCGCCGAGCGTTTGTGGCGGACAGGCTGAAGAAGCGCTCCTATCGGCCGTACAGGATGTTGTTGCTGGCTTATCCGGAAGAGGCGGGACGTCGTGCGGGTTTTTCCGGCAGGGACTGGGACGCCGTTACGGAGGATATGGATCTGCGGACACGAGCCAATGTTTATGAAGGAGTGATGGAACGGGTACACGGCGTGCCGCATGAAGAGGCGTCCGGGCATGTGGCTTTTCGTTTATGGAAGTCGTTTTGCCGGGATGAAGGCGCCTGCGGCAGGGCGCGCCGGTGGCTGGAGGAAGGGAGTGCGTTGCTGAATGCTCCGGATTTGTTGTCTGAATCTTTTAATCCGGACGGCCTTCCCTCCGCCCTGGCCAGGATGAGCGGCATGATGGCTTCTCTTGGCGGAGAGGAACGCCATGGGGTAAGCCCTGAGCTGCGGGAGATGAACCGCATGGTATGGGGAACCCAGGCGGATGTGAACAGCCTGTACCACGTACTTCCCAACATGAAGGAATTTGACGTGCATGTGGGGCGCGGCTATACGCCCGTGGAGAGTTACGGGCGGTTGCTGGCCCGGTTTCTGGAGGTGGCGCCGGAGAACGTGGCCCGTTATGCCTCTGTGCTGGATGCTCCGCGGCTGCATGCCGGTCCGGAACAGGTTTCGCCGCGTATTTATCCAGGGACGCGGAAAGCGGTGGAGAGTCTTCTCCTGCTGACCCCGCGCCTGTTCCAGTCCTCACCCGGAGGGGAAGGGGCGGAAAGGCTGTGGAGAGTAAAGTATCCCAACGGAAGGTGGTCGGACTGGCATCCTTCTCGGGAGGCGGCGGAAGCGGACCTGATGGCCAATGTTTCCATGATGTTTTCTGCCGCCTGCTCGGCTAAGAGGGATTTGATCCGTAGCTGGGAATGGCATGCCCGCAACGGGCGGCCGGAATGGGATACCAATTATCTGAGGCTGACCACCGGGTTGGAAAACGTGCAGGGGGGGCGGCTCCCCTGCCTGTATGACAGCCTGACGGCCATGGCGGTGGCGGATATGCTGAAAGCTGGTTACGGCGTGCGCGGAGCGGTGGGGTCCGGGGATCGTCTGGAGGTGACGGGCCGGGGGCGCCTTGCCGCTGAAACGCTGATGAGCCGTGATTCCCTGTTGGAGCGCATGAATATTCACGAAAAGTATGTGGGTTCCGTACAGAGGCTGGGCGTGGATGCGGATAATTTGCCCGTTTCCTCAGCCAAGGGGTTGGTAATGCACCGGCTGAGGCTTCATAATACGGCCAATCCCCTGGCTTTGATCGAAGACAAGGCGGAAGTCGTATGGGACCGGCTGATGCGCACGGATCAGCTTTCCCCGGAAGGCGCTTGGGAGATGTTGAAACATTTGGAACGTGTGCCGCGCCGCAGGAAGCTCCCAGGGGAAACGGAACTGATTGAAGAGTTGTCCCAGCTGTCCAAGGAGTATTTTTTTGCCCATCTGGATCATGACACCGTACCGGAAACGGTGGCTTCCTGGGCGCGTTACGGGGCCGCAATGCCTGACAGGGTTCCGGAACCTCTTGAGGAATTGGTGCGCCGGGCCGGATTGCTGAAGAAAACGCTGAGGGAGGATGCGGATACTGCCGAGTTTATGGGAATGCTCCGAGAGACGGTTGGTATGAATGAACGCATACGGGCGGAGCGCGCCTGGGATCCGGCCGGAGGGGAGGTCCGCCTCCCCATGGTGGAGCGGTACTCTCACAGCCTGATGTCCGGACGGCTGTTGTTTACCGTTCCGGATCACGTGAAAGAGGGACTGGTGCGTTCCCTGTCCGCGCTGGACGGATACGCGGGCGGTTCCGTACGCAGGATGGAGCGGCTGGCGGAAAGCCGCATGAGGGAACTGTCCCGGGCGCTTCAGGAGTTCCCCCAGCTGAATTCCTGGCGTCCGGATCCGGGACATCCCGGCCTGTACCTGCATTTGGTGAAAAAGCCGTTCCGGACCGGATTGGGACCTCTGCGTGCGAAGGATGTTTCCCTGGAGGCTTTGGGAGAACATCTTCCGGAACCCATTCTGGAAGCGCCCCTGTATGTGGAAGAAGATTTTTCCGTCAGGCGTGGCGTTCCCGCCCCTGCCGCCTGGCGCAGCCGTCCGGATGTGGTACGGGCTGTGGAGACGCTGGATGCGGTGAGGCGGGATTTTGCAGGCCGACCAGAGGCTACGGAGTCCGGGGTTAGTTGGAAAGGGAAGATTTACCGGATTGATTCCGGAGTGGCTCCCGGGGGGGTGACGTCTGCTTGGAACCGGGAACTCCCGTTGGATGAGGCCATTTCCCTGATTGGTGTTCTGGACCGCAGGCAGGAGGAACTGAGAGGCGGCATGCTTCCCTTTCTTCCTGAGCCGGAGGAAGCGCGCGCGATGTATGCCAACTGCGTGATTTACCGTGACCCGGACGATCCGGGTCATACCGTGCGCCTGATGCCGGGCATTCCGGAAAGTCCCGTACGGCAGGCACGCGCACCCTACGTGGTACATGCATGGAACGGCGTTTATCTGGACAGCCGGGGAGCGCCTGCGGTGTCCGAACGGGATTCCTATATTCCGCTGGAGTGTTTTACGGGAGCCGGAGAGGAACCTTCCCCGGAAGATTCACGGGCGAGCCGTACCCGGTTCCTGGGCCGGATTTTGGAAACGCTGGGTGATGCGGATGCTCAGGAACGATGGTGGTGGAACAGAAAGCAGGCTGTGGGATGCTTCATGGAGGATGTAATCAGGATGTATGAAGAACTGGGCGTGCGTGAGAGTTATTTGAAAGGAAAACTTGATCTGCTTGATCCCGTGATGGTGCAGGCACTCCGGTTCGTCTCCCACGTGCTGAACGATCCACTGGCATACCGCCTTCCCCTGGACAAGGGGACGGAGGCCCAGAAGGGGATGACCAGGGAAGGAGCCCTGTTGAAAGAATTAATAGAGGAGTATGGAAAATTCTAATCATTTGACGGAATCATGGAGCCTGCCGTGGCAGTCCGTCCTGTCCAGCCAGCTTTGGAGGCTGGAACACCTGTACTGGATAGAAAATAAAGCTGGTCAGCTCCAGCGTTTTTCCCTGAACAGGGCGCAGCGGCGGCTGCATGAGCGGCTGTGGTACAGGAATGACATCCTGAAGGCGCGCCAGTTGGGCATTTCTACGTATGTGGCCATGCTGATGCTGGATATGAGCCTGTTCCGGTCCAATTTCCATTGCGGAATCATTGATAAAAGCCTGCCGGACGCCCAGCAGAAACTGGCCAAGCTGCATTTTGCCTGGGACCATCTGGATTACGTGCCGCCCAATCCCTCTGCGATGGATGTGGCCCTGGCCCGGCTGGGAGAGAGAATCAAGAGCCTGTCCGGCGTGGAAAAAAAGGGGGAATGGCAACCCCGTACGTTGGCGCGCAGCCGCCTGGCTTTCTCCAATGGGAGCGATGTGCGGGTGGGGACTAATCTGCGAGGGGGAACCATGCAGTTTCTCCATGTTTCCGAGCTGGCGTATGTTTCCGTGCATGCTCCGTGGAGAGCCAGGGAAATCCGTACGGGGGCAATCAATACAGTTCCCCCCGGAGGTTTTATTCTGAAGGAAAGCACTCATGAGGGCGGACGGTACGGAGTGAATTATGAACTGACGCGCCAGGCCATGGAAAACATGGGCAAAAGCGAGCTTTCCCCCTTGGATTTCAGATTCTTTTTTTTCAGCTGGTTTGACCAGGATGAGTACACTTTGCCGGGGCGCGGCAGATGGAGCAGGGAACTGGATGAGTATTTCCTTTCTCTGGAACGGGAGACCGGAGTGGTTCTGGATGCGGGGCAGAAGAGATGGTATGCCCGGATGGCCCGGGTGATGGGCGCCTCCATGAAGCAGGAGTATCCGGGAACGCCGCAGGAGGCTTTTGCTACAGGGGAAGAAGGCAGTATTTACGGCAGCCGTATCATGGCCCTGCGGGAGCGGGGGCGGGTAGGGGTGGAGTTTGAGGCTGATCCGGACGCTCCCACTTTCACGGCATGGGATCTGGGGCTGAGTGACCATACGGCCATTTGGCTTGTGCAGATCATGGGAGACAGTTTCCACTGGCTGGACCATTATGCCGCCAGCCAGCAGCCCCTGGCCCATTACGTTGAAAAAATGAAGGACTGGGAGAAAAATCATGGTGTGGCGGTAACATTCCATCTTTTGCCTCATGATGCTGCACGGAGGGATGCGCACGGCATTTCCTATGTGGAGAATATGGGGAGGCTGGGATTGGTGAATGTGCGCGTCGTCCCCAGAACCACGGATGTCTGGCGTGGCATTAATACGCTGAGGGAATTGCTGGAGCGCAGTTTTTTCCATGCCCGCACCCAGGAAAAGGCGCGAGGCTTCTGTGGGGAAGAGGAGCCGGGAGGCGTGGAGCATCTGGAGTTGTACAGGTCCAGGCCTCCCGGCGTAGGCGGAGCCATTGCGGAAAGCCCCGTGCATGACGGGCATTCCCATACGGCGGATGCCGCACGAACCTTTGCGGAGGCTTGGTCCCATGGCCTGCTCCACGGAACCGGGAACGGCCGGGAGCGCGGCAGGCGCGCCCGGATGTGGTAACAGAGGGCAGGAGTAAAGGAAAAGAGATTTTTTTGATTGATAGTTGACAGTTTTGTCAAAAAGCGGTTCTTTTTTCCGGCCTCCAGCTGTCTAACGCAGTGATGCGACTTATTGAGATGAAATTATCCCTTTTCCATCCGTTGGTTTCCTGCCTGTGTGTTCCGTTTTTGTTTTCGTCCTGCGGTACCACGGGAAGGGAGCTTTCCCCTGTCCCCTCTTCCCATATTCCGGTAGAAGAAATGACGGGGTATTTTGAAGAAACGGGAACTATTCCGGGGCATCTGCTCAAGTGGGAAGATGATCCGTCGCTGCCCGGAAAGCTGCTGGTCGTAGTGGATAAGAAAAAGCAGATGATGTATATCTACCGGGGGACGCACCGCATTGCGTATGCCCCCATCAGTTCCGGAAGAAGTTCCGGCATGACGCCCTCCGGCTACTTCCTCATTGCTTCCAAGGAGGAAGACCATCATTCCTATTACGGTGCGTTTATTAACGCTGACGGAGAATTGCGGGATGGGGATATACGAAGGGATTCCCCCCGCCCCGGCGAGAGGTTTGAACCTGCCAAGATGCCCTATTTCATGAGAGTGAACGGGGCTGTAGGAATTCATGAAGGGTACTTGCCCGGTCATCCATCCTCCCATGGATGTATCCGTGTTCCCCACTTGATTGCGAAAAATCTCTTTGAAATAGCTCCCGTAGGAACCCGTGTGGTTGTCAGGGATGGAAACTGGAATATTCACGAGCTTCAACAAAAGCCGTCCGGAATGTTCCGGACGGTGCACAAGCCTGCTGCCCCGGTGGCTGGCGCAAATTCAGCTTCCTCCGGAAAGAAGGAACTTGTAAAATCGGAAACGTCCGTAAAAAAAGATGCCGCCGCCATGCCGTCTGTTGGAGAACAGAAAAACGGGCAGCTGCCTTTTTCTGAGGCGGACGCTGTGACCCCCTCTTCATCCAATGGCCTCGAAGGACTGGAATAACATGCTGTCCGGGCGTTTGTACCATGCCCAGGATTCTGAATTGGCTGCCGCCCGGCTCAGGGCGCGCCGGCTTGTTTTCCGTTATAACCAGTCCGCTCCGGAAAATGAAAGCCTGCGCCGGGAATTGGCCCGGGAGCTTTTCGGCCAAATGGGAGAGGGGTGTTATCTGGAACCTCCGCTGCGTTGTGATTACGGCTCCAATATACGGCTGGGGGACCGCGTGTATGCCAATTTCAACCTCGTGGTGCTGGACTGCGCTGCCGTTACCATCGGCAATGACGTGCTGATAGGTCCCAACGTGGGCATTTATACTGCCGGGCATCCCGTAGACCCGGGGCTGAGACGGCAGGGGCTGGAATTTGCTCTGCCCATTACCATTGAGGATGGAGTATGGATAGGCGGTCATGCGGTGATTGCCCCGGGCGTGCGTATTGGGAGAAATTCCGTGATAGGCGCGGGCAGCGTGGTGACGAAGGACATCCCCGCCAATGTAGTGGCCGTGGGTAATCCCTGCCGTGTGGTTCGCCCCGTGACGGAAAAGGACCGCGAAGTCTGGGACACCGGGGAAAATGGAGAGGGGCCGCTTTCCCAGGGACCGAAGGCAAATTCCCCGGGATGACGAAATTTGAATTGCTTTTGGGGCTGGATGATGCATAGTTGGCGCCCTCACAGTGTCGATTAGCCGCTGCCACGAGCTAAATACATTCAAGGAAAACACTTATGAGTAACGAAATCAATTTGCAGGAATTCAAGATGCATGAAAAGGATTCCGGTAGTTCCAGCTACCAGATTGCCCGCCTGACCCAGCGCATCGCCCACCTGACCGAACACCTGAGCACGAATAAACATGATGTTTCTTCCCGCCGCGGGTTGTTGAAGATGGTGGCTCTGCGCCGCAAGCTTCTTGATTACGTCAAGCGTGAAGATTTGGCCCAGTACCAGAGTCTGATCCAGCGTCTTGGCCTTCGCCGCTAAAAGGCGGAGCATATTCCCGTTTGATTCGGCCGTTGCGGTTTTCCGCAGCGGCCGTTGTTTTTATGGGAGGGGCTGGCGTGGTAGCGTTGTCATGGAAGGGGGCATGGCGGGTGACTGTGGATTTGTGTTTTGGTCAGGAGAGTTTGAAAGGCCTGTCTTTTTGTGAAAGAAGATATTCTGGAGTGTGGAGATTATTTTTGTTGGCATGACTGCCCCTTTATTCCTGCGTAAATGTTTGCTGGGGACGGAAAGTCCGGTATTGCGGGTATGATGCAGCCGCGCAAAGAATAGGAAAATATGGATGAAAAAGCAGTGGGCGGCTGTTATGGGAGTCAGGCAGGAATACTCAGCCCGCCCTTAAATTCTGGATTTCCGCTCCTGTGAAGAAGGGAAGGCGGACGTTTCCGGATATTTTGCTTGGAGTGATGCATTTCAATCAGGAATGCGAAGAATATTGAATGGATGAAGGTGAGATGGGAAAAATACCTTTTCTCCCCATGCGGGTGGATATTTAAAGCCCTGGAAGGAAATGGACTGCTATGGTTATCAAACTATTTGCTTGCATTATCCTTGACAGGGATTATGCTCTCATTCGACGTTCGGGGATTCGTTTCCCGAAACGTTTCTGTCGGGCATGCCTTGAGAAATTTTCGGATTTTCACAGGCTGTCAAGCCGGTAAGACTGGGCCGGAGCGTTTGATCCATCTGGGATGCGCGTCCTGCCGCGTGGACAGTATTCCCCCTCTGTTTCTGGGAAAGGACTGTTGCGGATAACATCTTCCTGAGGCACTGCCCGTACCTGACGCCATTCAGGCTTCCCGCCCGGAGCCGGCCTGGATGGGCTGATGAGGCTGCGGGTGATTGAAAGACAAAAATATAATGAGCATACATTCAGTTGAATGCAACGTTGGTACGAATCCTATCACGATTGAAACCGGCAAGATGGCCCGTTTGGCGGACGGTGCTGTTGTTGTCCGCAGCGGCGATACCGTCGTTCTTGTGACCGTGGTAAGCGCCACCAAAGTCAAGGAAGGGCAAACCTTCTTCCCCCTGTCCGTGGAGTACAAGGAAAAGGCCGCTGCGGCGGGTATGTTCCCCGGCGGCTATTTCAAACGCGAAGGGCGTCCCACGGAAAAGGAAATCCTGACGTGCCGCATGACGGACCGCCCCCTGCGCCCGATGTTCCCCAAGGGCTACTTCTACGATACGCAGGTAATTACGCTTCTGCTCTCCGCCGATGGTGAAAACGAACCGGACATCCTGAGCATTAACGGCGCTTCCGCCGCCTGTGTCGTTTCCGATCTTCCCTTTGCCGAGCCCGTAGGGGCTGTGCGTGTGGGCCGTATTGACGGACAGTTTGTTATCAATCCGACCAACTCCCAGCGTGAACATAGTCAGCTGGATCTGGTATTTGCCGGCACGAAGGATCAGGTCATCATGATTGAAGGTTCCGCTAATGAACTGCCGGAAGAAGATTTTATCGCCGCTTTGCGTGTCGCCCAGGAGAACGTGAAGGTCATTTGCGAAAAGCAGGAAGAGCTCCGCGCCGTTTGCGGTAAGGAGAAGCGCGCTTATGAACTTTGCCTTGCCAAGCCGGAATTGCTGGAAATCGGCTATGAAATTGCCGGCGATCGTATTGAGGAAGCCATTTACGCCCCTTCCAAGGTGGAGCGTCAGAAAAAAGTAGGGGCCCTGCGTGACGAAGTGGAGGCCGCCATCAAGGAACGCCATCCGGAAGCTACTGACTTTGATGTGGAACAGGTTTTTGAATATATTCAGAAAAAGGCTTTCCGCATCTCCATCATGGAAAAGGACAAGCGGGCCGATGGCCGGGCTCTCAAGCAGCTGCGCCCTCTGACTGCGGAAGTCAATGTGCTGCCTCCTGTGGTGCACGGTTCCGCGATGTTCGCCCGCGGTGAAACGATGTCCCTTTGCCTGGCGACGCTCGCTCCGATGGAAGAACGCCAGTACATGGACAATTACACGGGCAGCGTGAATGAAAAGCGTTTCATCCTGCACTACAATTTCCCGCCTTTCTCCGTGGGAGACACCGGCCGTTTCGGCGGTCAGAACCGCCGGGAAATCGGCCACGGCGCTTTGGCGGAACGTTCCATCGCTCCGGTCGTGCCTGGCGAACAGGAATTCCCGTACGCCATTCGCGTCTCTTCTGAAATCATGGAATCCAACGGTTCCACCTCCATGGCTTCCGTCTGTGCGGGCACGATGTCTCTGCTGGCGGCCGGCGTGCCCCTCAAGCGCCCTGTAGCGGGTATTTCCGTGGGCCTGGTGACGGAACAGAATGACCAGCATGAAATCACCTCTTACAAAACTCTGCTGGATATCATCGGTTCCGAAGACTTTTACGGTGATATGGACTTCAAGCTCTGCGGCACGTCGGAAGGCGTGACAGGCTACCAGCTGGACCTCAAGCTGCCCGGCATTCCCCTCTCCATATTGGAGGAAGCCATTCACGTGGCGAAAGCCGGCCGCACGGATGTTCTGAAGGTCATGAATGAAGCCATTGCAGCTCCGGCCCAGATGAGCCCGAATGCTCCCCGTATTGAGACCACCAAAATTCCCGCCGACCGCATTGGCGAACTGATCGGCCCCGGCGGCAAGAACATTAAGGCTATTCAGGCCGAATCCGGCGCCGATATCAATATCGAGGAAGATGGCACCGTGCATATTTACGCCGCCAAGCAGGAAGGCCTGGACCGTGCTCTGGAATTGGTCACCCGCATGTTCAAGACCATTGAAATCGGGGAACTGTACACCGGTAAGATTGTTTCCACGACCACCTTTGGAGCGTTTATGGAAGTGCTGCCCGGCAAGGATGGCCTGATTCATATCTCCGAACTGGCCGAAGGCCGCACCGCCAAGACGGAGGACGTCGTGAGCGTCGGAGACGTGGTGACCGCCAAGTGCATCGGTATTGACGACAAAGGACGCGTGAAAATGTCCATACGTGCCGCTTTGCGCGATGCCAAGGCTGCCGAAGCAGAAGCCGCCGGCATTACGGAATAACGTTTTTCGTTGAGCCTTTAAACTCTCAGCCCCGTTTCCGGTTATTCCGGGAACGGGGCTTTCCGGTTGCTGGAAAGATGTTTTGCAGTTGCTTCAACTGCTTGCGTGATCGCCGGAATTTTTTTACCTGTGCCGGAAGGAGAAAGTTTGGAATGCTGGAAAGGGACGGGAGGAATGGAGCTCTTTCCGCATGGCAGATTTTTTTGTTTCCCGTTCTTGACAGGATTTTTTCGGTTCCTATGATGCGGATGCCCGTTGCGTTTTACGGACACCCCTGCCATACATGATTCTTTTTGTCACTTTCGTTATTCTTTTTCTGATTCTGGTCAACGCCTTTTATGTTGCAGCAGAATTCGCCGCAGTGAGCGTACGCCGCAACATGATCCGGGAAATGGCGGAGAACGGCAGCAGGGTGGCTGTTCATCTGCTTAAGATTTTGGAAAATACAAAAGAGCTGGACCGCTACATTGCGGCTTGCCAGTTCGGCATTACCATTTCCAGTCTGGTTCTGGGCGCATACGGACAGGTTGAACTGGCCGCCTATCTGTTCCCTCTGTTTGAGCGGTTTGGCGGGATGGACTCCGTAATGGCCAATTCTGCAGCCGCTCTTGTTGTGCTGATAGGCTTGACGGTTTTTCAGGTAATTCTTGGAGAATTGATGCCCAAATCCCTGGCTCTTCAGTTTCCCAAGCAGGCGGCCTTGTATACTTATTATCCCATGCGATGGACACTGGCTTTCTTCGCATGGTTCATTGACTTTCTTAATGGAAGCGGTTTGTTGCTTCTTAAACTGTTCCGGCTCCCACCCGGCGGCCATCAGCACATCCACTCCCAGCAGGAGATTAATATGCTGCTGGATGAAAGCCACCAGGGCGGGATGTTGGAGGAAGATGAGCATGAACGGCTGCACAGCGCTTTGTCCCTGGCGGAACGAACGGTGGAACAAATTATGATTCCCCGTTTTCAGCTTGTTTGCCTGGATGTGGATGCCACACAGGAAGATATTTTGAATATGATCGCAGATAGGCCTCATACCCATATTCCCGTGTATGAAGGGAACCGTGAATCTGTCATTGGCATGCTGCATATTAAAGATATGGTATCCGCTTATGCGGAAAAGGGAATTCTGCCTCATCTCCGTTCCATGCTGAGGCAGGTGCCATGCGTGATGGAAATGCAGACGGTAGAGATGCTGATGGCCCGTTTGCGGGAAGACAGGGCCAAGGAAGCCTTTGTTCTGGATGAATACGGCAAGTTTGTGGGGCTGGTGACGCTGGAACGTCTGCTGGGAGAAATGGTGGGAGATATAGATGAGGAATTCATCCGCTCCGGGGAAAAGGTGGAAACCCTTCCGGATGGTTCCGTGCGCATCCCCGGCATGATGCGTGCCCATAAGGCGGAATGCCTGGTACCCTTTTTGATGAATGGCGCCACTACTGTGGGCGGCTGCGTGATCAAGCACATGTCCTGCATTCCGAAGGATGGGGACCGCCTGATTATCGCCGGACGCGTGCTTGTGGTGGAAAAGATGGACCATAACCGTGTTTCCTCTATCCTGCTGCTGCCTCCGGAGAGAAAGGAAAATGAATTTGCCATGGAAAGCGGGGTGGATGCATGATGACGGTTTTCATTATTCTGTTGCTGATTGTGCTGAACGGCCTGTTTGTGGCTGCAGAATTCGCGTTGCTTGGCGCTCCGCGTGCGGCATTGGAGCAGATGGGTGTGTCCGGCAACATGGTGGCGCGCCGCGTTTCCCAGATATTGAAAACGCCCCGGTTACAGGACCGCTACATTGCTACGGCGCAGCTTGGCGTCACGTTCGCCAGTCTGGGGTTGGGTATGTACGGAGAGCATGCGGTAGCCGGATGGCTTCATGAATGGTTGGCGCAGTACGGCTGGGCTTCCTGGCTGGTGGCTCATGGCTCAGCCAGCATCCTGTCCGTGGCGGTGCTGACGTACCTGCATATTGTTCTTGGGGAAATGGTGCCCAAGGCGCTTTCCCTACAGTACGCCGCAAAGCTTTGCCTCATCATTGCGATGCCCATGTACGTGATCCAGCTCTGCCTGTATCCGCTGGTAGTGGGTATGAATGCCCTGGGCAATTTCTTTCTGGGGTTGCTGGGTGTGGACCGTAATGAATCCAAGTCCCACTACCATTCTGCGGAAGAACTCCAGTATATTATTGAAGAGAGCCATGAGAACGGGGCGTTGCCGCAGGAATCCGGCCGCATCATGGACGGCTTGTTTGACCTGGATGATCTGTATGTACACCAGGTCATGACCCCGCGCGTCAGGATAGACGCCATTCCAGAAGGGGCGGAACATGAGCAGATACGGGAAATTGTGCGTCGCACTCGCCGTACGCGTTACCCTGTCTACCGCGGTGATCTGGACCATGTGGTGGGCATGGTGCATGCCCGCGATCTGTTCCGTATCATGTTCCGCAGAAAGGCTCTGACTCCTGAATACATTCATGCCATACCCAAGGTTCCCAAAACGGTGAAGTTTGACAATGTGGTGGAAATCATGAGGAAGGACAATGTGCGCCTTGCCATTATTCTGGATGAGCACGGGGGGACTTCCGGACTTTTGACCCTGACGGATGTTTTTTCCGAAGTAATGGGCTGGGACCGAGGCCGCATTAAAGTGCTGACGGAGTTGTCTAGGGATGCGGTGGGCTTCTCCTGTGACGTATCCGGTCTGGCACGCATTGAGGAATTGGGGGAGGCCATGGACATGGATTTGGAGGACGGGGAAATAGACACCGTAGGGGGCCTGATTCTTAATTTGCTGGAAGCTCCTGCGGAGGAAGGAGATACTGTCGGCTATAGAGGGCTGGAATTCAAGGTGACCCGGACGGAGAATGGCGGTGTGGAGCGCTGTACCGTGACCCGGATTACTCCCCTGATGCGGGAGGAGGTCCTGGAAGAGGAGGAATAATCTGCCGTTTACGGACTGGGCATGTCAAGGACTGTGCTGCCTGATGTAAAAGTTCCTTGGTGGAGCGCGTATGATATGGCAGAATATTTCCGCCATGTCCGCCCCTGAATCTGCTGATGCCCCTGTGAACCGCCCTTCCATGAAGAAATGGGTGGTTCTCCTCGTTGTTCTTGGGGCTTTGATCGGACTGGGCACAATGGTGAAAGCCTGGATGGACAGACGTTCTGGAGCGGCAGCGCAGCCGGTTGTTTTTTCAGGAGGCAGTGAGCACTGGGACCAGAATGAGGTGCCTATTTCCATGCAGTGCGGAGCATGTCATGAAAAGGAATTCCGTCAGTGGGCCGGTTCAGACCATGCCTGGGCATTCCGCAAACTGGGAGATCAATGGGAATCTGAAGCGTTCCATAACATGAAGCTGGACGCTCATGGCAGCATTCTCCAATTCTCTACGAATGGTCACGGGCGCATGGTCCATGACGGTCAGTCTTCAACCTCCTGGCGCGCGGAATGGGCCACAGGGAGAATTCCCCTGGTGCAGTATCTGGTTCCTGCCAAGGACGGCGGTTTTCATACCTTGAGCGCTGCATGGGACGTGAACCGCAAAGAATGGTTTGATATTTTCGGCAAGGAGTCCCGCCAGCCGGGAGACTGGGGGCACTGGACAGGACGAGGCATGAATTGGAACACGCAGTGCGCGTGGTGCCACATGTCTTTGTTCCATAAGAATTATGATCCTGTTAAAGATCGGTATGCTTCTACCTGGACGGAACCCGGAGTGACTTGCATTCAATGCCACGGCCCCCTGCTGGACAAGCCGGAGGCGGGGACGGGTTGCATGATTTCCACCAGGAACAAGCTGACGCCACAGCAGATTCATGATAACTGCGCTTCCTGCCATGCCCGGAGGGATGAATTTGATCATGATTTTGCCGTAGGTGACCGCTTTGACAATCATTTCCAACTGGTGCTTCCCGTGCAGCCCGGCGTTTTCTGGCCCAATGGCATGCAAAGGGATGAGGATTATTGCGAGACTGGTCTGAGGTTAAGCCGTATGGGCAAGGCGGGAGTGACCTGTTTGGACTGTCATGATCCGCATACGGGAACACTGAAGCTTCCTCAAGAAGATAATACGCTCTGCTTGAGGTGTCACGGTACTGGAGAAGCGGTAAACGGCGTAAAAGCTCCCGTTATTGACATGGCTACGCATACGCCATGTCCTCAGTCCAGCATGGGTGCCCGGTGTGTGGAATGCCATATGCCGGAAAGCCTGTATATGGCTCGGGACCCCCGCAGAGATCATTCTTTCAATTCTCCTGATCCTTTGCTGAGCGTAGAGTTGGGTATTCCGAATGCCTGTACCATGTGCCACGAGGAAAAAAGCAATGAATGGGCTGCGGAGGCGGTAAAGAAATATTACGGAGCTAAACCCAAAATGGCGCAGTACAGGGAACGGACCAGGGCCGTTCAGCATGCCTACGAAGGAAAGGAAGATGTTTTGCCTCTGCTTATGGAATGTTTTAAGAGGGAGGAAGTGGGTGCATGGCGCGCTACGTTATTGGATTTGATGGATGCATGGGCTCATGAACCCGCCGTCCAGGAAGTGGCCGCGGCGGCGGTTAAGGACCCGGATCCTCTGACGCGAGCCGCCGCCGCCAAAGTGATGGGGCGAGTGGGTAATCCTGCTGCGGGCAAACTTCTTAATGATCCGTTCAGAGTCGTGCGCTTGCAGGCGGAATGGGCTCTCCGGGATTCCCTGCCTCCGGACAGTCCGGGAATGAAGGAGCTTACTGCTGCCGCTTTGCACCAGGCGGACCAGCCTTCCGGAGCTATGAAGCTGGCCCAGATAGCCATTAGCCGTAAGGATGTGAAAACTGCGGAATTGTGGTTTTCCAAAGCTTTGAAATGGGATGCCACTTCATCCGTGGTGCACCGTGATTATGCCGTTTTCCTGGCTTCTCAAGGCCGCAGCCGGGAGGCGGTGGATCAGATGCAAGAGGCTGTACGCCTGGCTCCCAGGGATGCCAATCTGTGGTATCTCCTGGGACTGGGCCAGATTGAAAATAATGATGAGCCGGGAGCTTTGGAATCCTTTAACGAAGCTTTAAAAATAGAGCCTTCCTTTATTCGTGCTTTGTTTAACCGTGCTCTGTTGAATGAAAAAGTGGGCCGGCTGGAGCAGGCTTTGCAGGATTTGGAAAACTGTTCTTCCCTGGAAAAGGGAAATGCGGATATTCCTTTCACTCTTGCGGTGATGCTTTACCGCAATGGGCGGTACCGTGAGGCCGCTGCCGCTGCCGCGGAAGCCCTGCGCCGCGACCCGGGACATGCCCGGGCCAGGCAAATTTTGGAATCAGCTTCTCGACATGGAAGATAAGAAATAGTATATTAGCATTATGTGTATGAAATTTTCATCTTGGTGTATCTTATTGGCATCCACATTCATGATGGGGTCCTCTCTCTGTTGGGCGGATTCTTCCGGAGCAGCGGATGATCCTTCCCTTCGCACCTGGACTAATAAAAATACGGGCAGTACGGTGGAAGCCCGTCCAGTAGCCCTGAATATGAAGACAGTCAAATTGGTGACGACGGCTAAAAAGCCCATTACGATGCCGCTGGAAAAGCTTTCCGATGAAGATCGCGCATGGCTGGAGGAACACAAGGAAGTTATCGGCAAGCCTATTGCAGAATGGTCGTCCATGCCGTCCGGCCCTGTGGCGGAAGAGATGAAGGGAAAGACTTACATGCTTGAAAACGGCAAACTTAAAAAGAGGGACGGGAAATTGAATCCCAAGCATTTCATTTTGTATTTCAGTGCAAGCTGGTGCGGTCCTTGCTGCCGGAATGCGCCTCACAGCGTGGAGGCCTATAACAGGGTGGTAAAGGATAATCCGGATGTGGAAGTAATCATGTGCAATCTGGACCAGAACCTGGATGCCGCCCAAAAATGGGCTGCTGCCAATAACATGCCATGGCCTATCCTGTTGAAAGAGGATTTGACGGAGCTTGCCAAGAAGGTGGCTCCACGCGGTATCCCTACCATGATTCTGGTGGACAAGGACGGCAAGCCTATTCAGTCCTCCCAAAACATGGAACAGTTGGTAAAAGCCATCGGCTCAAGCCGTTCTTCCCGCTAGGCGGCGCATTGTCTGATTGTTGAGGAGATGTCTTCTACCCGCAAATCCCAGTCCGACCGTTCTGCGGAAACCAGCGGCAAAATCCTCCGTGCTGCACAGAAGCTTTTTGCCCTCAGGGGATTTAATGGCGTGACCATGAGGGCGGTCGCTTCTGAAGCAGGAGTTAATCTGGCTTCTATCGTTTACTATTTTGAGAATAAGGAGGGACTGTATCTGGCTGTTTACAGACAATATGCGGAACCTCTGATGAAAGCGCGCATGAAGATGCTGAAAGAGGCGGATCTTCATCCGTCCCTGAGGGCGTATGCCCGTGCATTTATAGAACCTGCTTTCCGGCTATTTCTGGATGAGAGCCTGGGAGGGCCGGATCATGTCCGTTTATTGTGGCGTTTGCCGCAGGAGCCGGAATATCTGGGAAGAAAAATCTATGATGAATTTTATGCTCCATCTATCCAGGAGATGATAGCAAGAATCCGGAGATTCTGTCCGTGGGATGATGAGCTTTCCTTATCTTGGCATGCGCATATCATGAGCTCCATCTTCCATGCTACGTTGGGGAAATATGTCGCGTGCATGGATCTTCAAGAAAAGGAACCGTGGATGAAGGATCAGGAGCACATTTTGCAGATGATTGTGAATACCGCCGTTTTTCTGATCTCCCGTCCGGCTCTGTCTCCGGAGGAAAAGGAAAGGCAGGGATAACATGGATGGAGGTGCGCGTTTTTCGTTACGCTTCTCCCAGTTCTTTTCTGAGAGTTCTGACTGTTCCCGTGATGTCGGGGTGTGTAAGCAGCCAGGAAACGATGACTACCCTATTTGCCCCCGCCTCCAGTACGGAGGGCAGTGTGTTCCCATTGATGCCGCCGATACAGAAGACAGGGAAATTTTCCGGTAGCTGTTGCTGTACGCTTGCGATGTCTTCCAGGCCAATGGCTTGTCTTCCCGGTTTGGTACCCGTGGGGAACAAGGGACCAAACCCGATATAGTCCGCCTGCTCTCCACATGCACCCAGGGCCTGTTCAGGACTATGCGTGGACCGTCCTATAACGGCATCCTTTCCCAGCAGCCCCCTTACGGATGCCAAGTCTCCGTCATCCTGTCCCAGATGGACGCCGTCTGCGCCGATGTTCAGGGCAATTTCAGGATAATCGTTGATGATGAAAAGACAGCCGTATTTACGGCACTGGGGGGCAAGCTGGCGCCCCATATTTTCAATGTGTTCCGGGTTATGGTTTTTTGCCCTTAGCTGGAGAATGCGCAGGCCGCCTGCCAATAGTTTTTCTGTTACAGGGAGTAGTTGATGTTCAGCTGTATATCCCATATCTACAATACCGTACAGACGGCAGGATGAGAGGCATTCCTTTCTGTTCATGGCAAGGAATTGTACCGGATAAAATCATCCCGGCAAGACGCTTCCCATTCTTGACCCTAAAAGAGGGTGTGATACACTCCCCGCATTGTGTCACCCGCCTTATATTCCGCCGCTAAAAGTGTATTATTCCAAATGAATCCGGAAACTGCCCACAAGGTGACCTTGTGGGGGTTGCGCCTGGCAGAAAAGATGCGTGTACTGCCTCTAGTAATGGGGGAAGTTCCTTCTGATCCTGTGGAAATCCTGGGGATGAAATTCCCCAACCGGGTGGGACTTGCCGCCGGAATGGACAAGGAAGCGGATACGGTAAGCGCTTTTGGCCAAGCCGGATTCGGTTTTGTGGAAGTGGGTACGCTGACGCCCCGTCCGCAACCGGGCAATGAAAAGCCCCGCCTGTTCCGGCTGATTCCCCAGAAAGCTATTATCAACCGGATGGGATTTAACAATGAAGGTATTGCCGCCGGAGTGGAAAACATTCGCTCCGCCACTCGTTTTCACGGTGTTCTGGGTGTCAATATTGGGAAAAATAAAATAACTCCCAATGAGGATGCCGCCCAGGATTACCTTACTTGTCTGCGTGCGGCCTGGCCTGTGGCGGATTATATAGCCATCAATTTCTCTTCTCCCAATACGCCAGGCCTGCGCGACCTTCAGGCGGCGGAACCCGCTGCCCGTCTGCTGGCTTCCCTGAAATCGGAGCAATCCAACCTGGCTGCGGAAACGGGTCGCCATGTGCCCATTTTTATGAAAGTGGCTCCTGATGTGACAGATGAGCATATTGCGGAGCTCAGCCGCGTTTTTCTGGATGAGGGACTGGATGGTCTTATTGCTACGAATACGACTCTTTCCCGCGTCGGGGTAGAGGCCAATCCTCGGCATGAAGAAGCAGGCGGCCTGTCCGGCGCTCCTCTGACGGAACGGTCCACGGAAGTTATTGGAGCTTTTGCTTCCGAATTGAAAGGACGTATTCCGATCATTGGCGTTGGAGGCATTATGAACGGGGCGGATGCCGTCGCCAAAATCAAGGCTGGAGCCAGCCTGGTGCAGCTTTATACCGGCTTCGTTTATCGCGGCCCGGACCTTATCCGGGAATGCGTGGAAGCCATGAAGGCCGAATGCCCTGTTCACCGCTGATTTCCTTTATTAACCGCTTACAGGATCCATCCATGCCCGGTTCCTTCGTACACCTTCACAATCACACGGAATATTCGTTGCTGGACGGCGCAGTCCATATCAAGGACCTCATTGCTGAGTGTTCCCGCATGGGGATGCCCGCCGTTGCTGTTACGGATCACGGCAATCTGTTCGGAGCCATTGAACTGGTCATGGAGACAAACAGCCTCAATAAATCCGTGGCCGCCTGGAACAAGGAGCATCCGGAAGGACCGCGGAAGCAGGAGGTAAAGCCTATCTTTGGTTGCGAGGTTTACCTTTCCCCGACGCCCATCAGCGTGAAAAAACAGCTTCCCGGCCGCCGCAAATACACACATCTCCTTTTGCTGGCGGAAAATGAAACCGGGTGGCAGAATCTGGTTAAGCTGGTGTCCCGCTCCCACTTGGAAGGCTTTTATTATAAACCCCGCGTGGATATGGAAACCCTGCGGGAATTCCATGAGGGCCTCATCTGTTGTACAGCATGCATTGCCGGACCGCTTAATGAGTGGCTGCTCAATGACCAGCCTGAAAAAGCAGAGGAAGCCCTTCTGGCGCTAAAGGATATTTTTGGGGACGACAATATTTTTGTAGAGCTTCAGGACCATGGCATGGAGGAACAGAAAAAATGCCTGCCGGAGCTGGTGCGTATCGCCCGCAAGACCAATACCCCCATTGTTGCCACCAATGACGTGCACTTCCTCAGGAAGGAAGATCACGACATGCACGATGTTCTGATTTGCATCGGAACCAACGAAAAACTGGCTTCCCCAAAACGCATGCGCTATTCCACGGAAGTGTATTTGAAATCTCCAGAGGAAATGCGGGAGGTGTTCAAGGATTATCCGGAGGCCGTGGAAAATACGTTGAAAATTGCGGAACGGTGCAATGTTGCCATCAAGCTGGATTCCACCAGTACGGAGAAATACCCCGAATTCGGCACGCCGGACGGGTCGTCGCGCGAAGAATACCTGCGTAAAGTATGCTATAAGGGGCTGGAAGAACGGTACGGAAAGGAACGTGTAGCTGCAGATAAGGAATTGCGCGATCGTCTGGATTATGAACTTGGAATTATCAACCAGTTGAAATTTCCCTCCTATTTCCTGATTACGGCGGATTTCATCAACTGGGCCAAGGATCATGACATTCCCGTAGGTCCCGGTCGCGGTTCTGCAGCCGGTTCCTTGGTGGCTTATGCCATGAAAATCACGAACATAGATCCTCTGAGATTCGGATTAATCTTTGAACGTTTCCTAAATCCGGAGCGCGTCAGCCCTCCGGATATTGATATTGACTTTTGCCAGACACGCCGGCCGGAAGTAATTGATTATGTTCGGCAGAAATACGGAGAGCGCGCTGTTTCCCACATTATTACGTACGGCACCATGGGGGCCAAGTCCGTACTCAGGGATGTAGCCCGTGTGATGGATATGTCCTATGCGGACGGGGACCGTATTTCCAAACTTATCGAAACCGGCCCCAAGGTGACTCTTCAGTCCAGCTACAAGAGTAACGAGGAGCTGAGGGAGTTGATTGCCTCTGATGAGGGGTATGCGGAATTGTGGGGGTACGCGACCCGCCTGGAAGGCTTGATCCGCAACGTGGGGGTACATGCGGCAGGTGTTGTGATCGGTGACCGTCCCCTGGACGAGCATGTGGCCCTTACCCGTGACGATCTGTCCGATCCTCATGCCGCTGTCGTCGCCCAGTGCGACATGAGCGCGATTTATGAAGTGGGGCTTTTGAAGATGGACTTCCTGGGTTTGAAAACCCTGACCGTCATGCATGATGCGGAGCAATACGCCCGCTGGCGCGTGCCGGAGTTCAAACTGGATTCCGTCCCTCTGGATGACCGGGAAACCCTGGACTTGCTGAACAGGGGGGATACGATGGGGGTTTTCCAATTGGAATCCGGCGGTATGGTGGACACTTGCCGCCGTTACGGGATTCAGAAAATTGAAGACATCATTGACTTGCTGGCTCTTTACCGACCGGGAGCCATGCAGTTTATGGATGAAATGATTGAAGTGAAGAAGGGACTGCGCCAGGTGGAGTATGAGCATCCTTTGCTGGAACAGGTCAGTGGGGAAACCTACGGCGTGATGATCTACCAGGAACAGGTGCAGGCGGCGGCCAAGCTGCTGGCCGGCTATACGCTTGGCGGGGCCGACCTTCTGCGGCGCGCCATGGGCAAGAAAGACCCGGCGAAGATGGCCAAGGAAAAGGCCCACTTTGTGGAAGGATGCTGGAAAACAAACCAGATTGATGAAAAAACGGCTACAGCTATCTTTGACAAGATTGAAAAATTCGCCGGGTATGGTTTTAATAAATCCCACTCCGCCTGCTACGGGCATATTTCCTACTGGACGGCCTATCTCAAGGCCCACTTCCCTGTGGAATTCCTCTGCGGGCTGATGTCTAATGAGGCGAACAATGACAAAATCGGAGTGTTCATTCAGGAAGCCAATCGCATGGGTATTGAGATCCTGCCTCCCGATGTGAATAAATCCATGCTCAAGTTCACTCCTGAGAAAATGCCCTCCGGCAAGCTGGCCGTGCGTTATGGGCTGGCGGCCATTAAGAACGTGGGAGAGGGGGCTATGCAGATTCTTCTGGAAGAAAGAGAGAAGAATGGGGAATTTTCCAGTATGGAGGACATTTGTAACAGGCTGGATTCCAAATCTGTCAACAAAAAGATTCTGGAATCCCTGATTCGTGCGGGAGCGCTGGACTGGACGCTGGAGCCGCGTTGTGTTCTGTTCGAACGTGTGGACCTGGCCCTCAGCGGAGCTTCCCAGGTACATAAGGATAAGGCTCTGGGGCAGGGGTCTCTGTTTGACATGACCTTTGAAGCGCCCAGGGTGAAGGATGAACCTGCCGTTCCAGAGTGGTCCAAGGAGCAGCGTATGGGAGATGAAAAGGATCTGTTGGGCGCTTATTTTTGCGGCCATCCCCTGGACTCCATGCGCGGTGTCATTGATGCGGAAAAATATACCCGCATAGGACTCATTGACACGCTGGAACCACACGAACTCAAGCAGAAGCACCAGATTGCCGGCATGGTTCGTTCCGTCACCCCAAAAATCAGCAAGGCCGGTAGAAAATTCGCCATTCTGACGTTGGAAGATTTTACCGGCAGCATAGAAGTGTTGTTGTGGTCGGATGTTTATGAAAAGGCTCAGGAAATGGAGGGAGGCTTGGAGCCGGGCGTTTTCGTCTCCGTGCGAGCCAACATCCGGGAGGATGACCGTACATCCTCCAAAAGCGTGGCTGCCCAGAGCATTGACCCACTTGGAGGCAAAAAGCGCAAATCCAAATCCGGGGATCAGGGGCCTCTGAATATCATTGTCAGTCCCCTCCGCCACACGAGAAAAAATCTGGAACAGATACGGGATATTCTAAAAAGGTATCCCGGTCGTTCCAAAGTCAATCTCACCATCAAGGACAGCCTGGGCCATAGCCAAATTCTGGAACTGGATGAACGGTTTCGCGTGAATCGCTGCCCGGAGCTGGAAACAGAGCTTTCCATGTACAACTAAGGCCATGCCGGGAGGAAAACTGTCATTGCCGGAATCTGAACGCCTGGTGTTACGGGAGTGGCGGGAAAAAGACTGGCCTTTTTTTGCGGCTATGAACGCCAATCCCCAGGTGATGCGTTTTTTCCCCGGTGTCATGACGGAAAAGGATTCTCTTTCCATGTGGAACCGTATACGGAAAGAACTGGATGAAAGAGGGTATGGATTGTACGCAGTGGAATTGAAACATTCCGGTTCCTTGATCGGACTTCTCGGCTTTCATTGGGCTGATTTTGAAGCGGACTTTACACCGTGTGTGGAAATAGGCTGGAGGCTTGTGCCGGAAGCCTGGGGGTACGGATACGCTACGGAAGGCGCCCGTGCATGCCTGAAACATGGTTTTGCACGATTCGGCTTTGACAGGGTATATTCTTTTACTGCTTGCGTGAATTTCCCTTCACAAGCTGTGATGCAACGTGTTGGAATGCGAAAAATAGCGGAATTCAATCATCCCAAAGTAGCTCCGGATTCCATTCTTTATCCGCATGTACTTTATGTGAAGGATACCTTCCGGAAAATTGAACGGGAGTAATCTTGAAGGAATGCCACCTGTTGACCGGGTAAAAAGTGCAGGGAGGGGGAGAAGGTACCTCTGCTGCCAGCCGTGGCTTAAAAGGGTGTAACTTGCCACGGCATTAACCCGGTATAGGTTGGGTATTTCTTCCCCCTGTCTGCACCAGAAGTTGCTCATCAGGAAAAGCGGGGAAAATTCCACGATGTTGGTTTTATTATTGTGCAGCAGTTTTTTTGATGGAAATTCGGGTTAATCCGTATTTTTCCCTTTCTGAAAGTGCGCATGCACGCCTCAGCATCAGGAACCGTAAAAGTCCGTGACACAGTTTTTCCAATGGATGTTGTATTGTTAAGATAGGGGGTAACACATTATCCCGTCTGGGAATTGCATCCGAAAACGTCCGTTTCTCTTAACTGTCATAATATGGAGATGTCATACATAAAGTTATCTGGAGATATTGGCGAGTTTTTATAAAGATATTTGCAATTAAATAATTTTTAGTCATCAATGAATGATGAAATAAATCTCGACTCTGTGTTTTTCCGGGAAAATTATACCTAGGATAATGACAATGGAAATATGAACGCTTTTATTCTCGGGTGCTTCTATCCTTCATGCGGGTTGCCTTTCACGGTTGGCCCGGAAACGATGAAACAATAGATACCGTCATGTTTGATCCAAATCAAAAACCCGATACAGCCCGGGCGGAAAATTCCATTTTCGGTTCTCCGGAAGCAGATAACCTTCTCCCCAAGGATGAGTTCCCGGATTATGCGATGCGCGCGGAGGACGCTTTCCAATTGGTGTCCGATGAATTGATGCTGGACGGCAATGCCCGCCAGAATCTTGCAACCTTCTGCCAGACCTGGGATGAAAAGCAGGTCAGGATGCTGATGAATCTCAGCATTAACAAGAACATGATTGACAAGGATGAATATCCCCAGACAGCCGCTATTGAGATGCGTTGCGCTGCCATTATTGCCAATCTTTGGAATGCCAGCCAGAATGAAAAGCCTATTGGTTGTTCCACTATCGGTTCCAGTGAAGCATGCATGCTTGGAGGCATGGCCGCCCTGTGGCGCTGGAGAGCCCGCCGGAAAGCCGCCGGCAAACCCATTGACAAGCCCAACCTGGTATGCGGCCCTGTCCAAATCTGCTGGCACAAGTTCTGCCGCTATTGGGATATTGAAATGCGTGAAATCCCGATGGCGCCCGGAAAATGGAAGATGGATGTTGACCGGATGCTGGAACAGATTGATGAGAACACCATCGTTGTGGTTCCCACGTTCGGAGTGACCTATACGGGTGCTTATGAATTGCCGGCGGAGATTGCCAAGGCCCTGGATGATTATGAAAACAAGACCGGCATCAGCGTTGACATCCATGTAGATGGAGCCAGCGGCGGTTTCCTTGCTCCGTTCTGCGCCCCGGATCTTGTCTTTGACTTCCGCATTCCCCGCGTCAAGTCCATCAGTGCTTCCGGCCATAAATACGGATTGGCTCCGCTCGGAGTGGGCTGGGTCGTTTGGAGAGATATTTCCGAACTGCCTGAAGGGTTGATCTTCAATGTCAACTATCTTGGCGGGGAAATTCCCAATTTTGCCATTAACTTCTCACGACCGGCCGGACAGATTATCTGCCAGTATTATGATTTCATCCGACTGGGCAAGGAAGGCTATACGAACATCCATACACAGGCCTACGAAGTAGCGAAGTACATTTCAGATGAGCTTTCCAAACTGGGGCCGTATGAATTCATTTGTACGGGCGATCCGGAAAAAGGTATTCCCGCCGTCTGCTTCTTCATCAAGGATGGAGCCCGTGCGAACTACACGCTCTTTGACCTTTCGGACAAGCTGAGAACCCGCGGTTGGCAGGTGCCCGCCTTCACGCTCCCTGCCAACTGTCAGGATACGGTGGTGATGCGCGTCATGGTTCGCCAGGGCTTCTCCAAAGATTTGGCAGACCTGTTCCTGGAAGACTACAAGCGCATGCTCTCTTTCTTCGAGAAACACCCGGTCTCTTCTCCGATGACGGCGGAAGAAGGAACGGCTTTCCACCATTCCTGATGGAAGAAGCTCTGCTGAGCGATTTTTGTTGGATGAATAAGTGTGTGTAAGCGCAGCTCCGCAGTTGTCAAGGTTTGTGCGTGGACCTGACGGCTGCGGAGCTTTAATAAGTGTTTATTTGATACGTTTCGATATTTCAGCAGGGTATTCAACAGCCCCAGGGAGGTAATCCGGGGCGGAAAGGCTGTTCTGCTATGGGCCGGATGCAGAATGATATGTTCCTTTTCTTTGTTGTGGAACGGAACACCTTCCTCTCCAGAAATAATCCGGAGGGGTTGGATAGGTCAGGGAGGTTCGTTTTTTCCGTTTATCTAGAAGTAATAATTGGCACCTGGGTATGAGGAAGGAACGTACGGGACGGCATAATTCTATCTGTCGTGAATTTGGCCGTATCTTTTAGGGAGGCGGTGTTTCATACCCCCGGCTTGGGGCTCAACAGAAACCTGCAGACCGCTATTATCATCGCCCGGATAGGCCATCTAGGGAGAAAACCGGGGGCTTTATTCCATCTTTTTTGTCTTCGCTTTCTTCTTTTCCGCCTGTCGGACTGGTTCCTCCCTCCTTTCCTTTGGTGGCTTTAATATACAGTTGACCGTCAGTCCCGCTTTATGAAGCAATACCTCATTCATGGTCGGAAGGGTGCTGCGTGACTATGCCGGAACTGGTTGCTGGAATCAGGTCCGGAAGAATTGTTCGTGTTGGTGAGGACAACACTTTCTTTTTCTTTGGCCATCATCGGGAAGCCCTCCTCCGGGAACGTCCATATTGCCTCCTATTGCCGCTTCGGAAGAGTAGATGGCTTCTCCTTCGGATCTTGAGCTGTGTTTATTCTCCTGCCTCAAAAAAGGCCGGTAAATATAACTTTATATGGGGAAACGCATGGTAGGTTTGAAATTTGAATCAGAGAATAACCGGGGAAAACATGTTGAAAAAACGGAATGCCGGACGTTGCTATCAGGCCTGTTCCCTGTATTTTCCCATCCAAGCATAAAAAAGTATTAGTGAGGATTTTCTTGGAATTTATGTTTTTAATATAACTAACATATATTAAATGGTTTATGTGTATAATTCTAAACGGATTATGCCGTATTTTATTTGGATAAACTTGACAATAAATTGAAAATGGGGTTGACAGTGATAAAAACCGATAATATTATCCTGTAATAATCAGGAGATAGTTGGTTATGTTGATTAAATTCAAACACTTCGTAGGGACATTTGTGTTGATTTTCCTTTTGTTGGGGGCGTGGGCGGCAGGAAAGGTTGTAACCGTCCAGATACCGGAGCAACTTCCGGAATGTCCGGTCCGTTTTATTCGCGGCACGCTGGTAGCTGGCGACGGCTCCATCTGGGCCGTAGGAGAAAAAGAAAGCATTTACCGCCTTCAGATTGGGGACCGGACATATGAAAAATCGTGGCTTAATATGGATTATTATTCCGGTTTCCCCAAAGGAAAGAATTTCACCTGTATCGCGGAGGACAGGCAGGGGCGCATCTGGGCGGGCACGGATGACAGCGGCGTAGCCGTTTTTAACGGAAGGGAATGGAAGATGTATGACCGCAGCAATGCCCTGAATGGAGAGCATGTTTATGCTTTGGCCATTTCTCCCGTTTCCGGGGAGGTGGCCGTCGCCACATCCGGAGGCGTATCCATTTACGATCCTGCAGGCGATTCATGGAAGACGCTGGACAGGTCCACCGGCCTGGTGGAAGACCAGGCGGCTTCCGCAGGTTTTGATACCAGGGGGAATTTGTGGCTGGCCTATGCTTGCGGCGGGGTATCCTGCTCTTCGCGCCAGTCAAAGTATATGCAGTGGAAAAATGTTCAGGCTCCCTGGTACTGGGATAACAGGCAATTCGCCCGTCAGCCGTACCAGCCGTATGGTGATGGTTTGCCTTCCAATATCTGCAATGTTTTGACTTGTACGGATAAGGGCCAGGTGTTGGTAGGTACCTGCTCAGGCTTGGCGTACAGTAACGGCATTAGTTCTTGGCGTTATATGAGAGGGCGTGATTATGCCCAGAAAAACAACCATCTGTATGGTTCTGCCGCACGGAAGACTGCGGTGCCGGGGGAGTCGAATTCCAGAATGTTGTCTGAAGATTTTATTTCTTCCATTATCCAGCAGGAAAAGGAAATTTTCATCGGCTACCGGATGCAGGGAGTGGATGTTCTGGATGCTGAAAAAATGACGGTGAATCAGAGAATAAGGAAGGGGCTGGAAAACGTGGATGTTCCTTCCTTGCTGGCGCTTCAGGACGGGAGTGTTTGGGCGGCGACATACGGACGGGGCTTTGTTCGTCTGAAAAAGGGGACTCTGGCTTATAAACTGGACAGGGAACAGATGGACAATGAAGTCCCGTTCCCTCGTCCGGCGCAGATGGAGGAGCCTTCTGTGGTGCTCAGAAGGTTGGAAAGGCTGGGGTCCGATGCGCATGCGGGGAAGAATATTGTGTTCCGGGGGGAGGACTGGACTACAAAAGGGGACTGGTGCGGGAAGTACGGGCACACGCGTGCCACGCTGTGCGCCACGAATGCCCCCATGAGCAATTCCGAATTCAAAGCCAAGCCTATTAAGTTCCGTACTCTTTCTTCCGTTCCCGGACATCCCGGATATAAGGGGGCCTTGTCTCCCTACTGGATTCAGGGGCTGATGGGGCTCAACCGCAAGAAAGGGGACGCTTTGCGCTGGTGGGTGCACAGCATCAAGGAAAATGATAACCGCAACGTTCTTTTCGACCCTACGGATTCCGTGCGGACAGAGGCGGAGTGGGATGACCACGGAGAAGTGTATCCGGGCTTTGTGGACGGACCCGATATATGGGTAGCCGTAGAGGTGCCGGAAGGTGTCCATGAAATAGCCCTGTATTTTTACAATCCCAACGGTTATCTCACCAATGAATCCAGGCGGGATTACGTGGTGGAAGCCAGAAGGCACCCTTCCACCGCTCCCCTTGTGTTCCAGTTCAATATTGAGGGGGATCTTGCGATAGGAGAACAGAATAATTGGGGGAAGGAACTTGCTGCATCCATGGAGCAGTGGTATTCCTACCCGGTGGAGGCGCGCACACGCGTTTCCAGATTTGCGGGGTCCGGGGTTTATAAAAGGTTCATGAGCAGGAAAGGGGGGATTTACCTGTTCCGTATTTGCCGGAACGGTTCCTTTAATACCATTTTAAACGGCGTGTTTGTGAATGAAAAAATACCGTGGGAAATTCGAATGCCTGAGGAACTGCCTTATTACGTATCCGGTGCTCTGGCCGGTATTGTCCCCACTCCGGAAAGGGTGAGTGGAGCTACTCTGGGACAGAGGGAAAAGGCTGTGTGCAAGCCTCTGTATGAGTTGCAGTATACGCGCAAGTACCTTACTCCGGCTGCGTGCAGTCTTCAGAACAGGTATATTCTTTCCCTGTGGCGGCAGGCCCGGAAGAGTCGGGCCGAGGGTGGTTGCCTGGCGGACTGCCTCCAGTGGGAAGCCAGAGTAAGCGACGACCGTGTGAGAGCTTCCTTCGATGAGACCATGAAGCGTTCTTGGGAGCAGAGCCAGATTTATTATATTGGCAACAGGTCCCGGGATTTCATGCCGAATGCCCCGGGTACTGTTCCTTTTTCTCTCAGCGAATTGCGCCTGATGGCCAAGCTGCGCATCGACTGGAGGCAGTATCGGGACGATGCGAAGACCCCTCCTGAAAAAACTGTTCAGGAAATGAAAGAATTCCTCAATAAGGAATTGCTGAAACAACAACAAAGTAGAAAATAACAATGAATAAAATTGCCTGTGCAATAATGGTTTCTCTCTCAGGAATCTGTCTCTTGAAAGGGGAAACAGTGCCGCAGAAGACGGAATGGAAAGGGGGACGTCTCATTTATGATGGAGTCATCATCAAAAATCAGTTCAATCTGCCTCAAAAAGGAATCAAATACCATGATGAGGATAGGTTGTCCTATGATGTCATGGACACCACCATTGAAATGAGCACCACCCTTTCCAAAAATCCTCAATGCGGCAGGGAATGGTGTTACAAGGGAATCAGCCATATTGTTGTCAAATATTCCGGCCCGATTTCCGATCCGATAGACGGAGGCACCATCTATTTTGAACCATACTATAACCACCATATCTGGTTTGATAAGAAAAAGTATGGGGAATGGGGGATTTTGTATTCCAAAGTCTATATTATTACCCGAATCAAGAATGCGAATATTGAGGATGTCAGAGACTATGGAATCAGCGGGGAGGACGGAAGCATCTTTTTCCAGTATGTGGAAAAAGTGGTAGATGATAACATGTAAATTCCGTCTGGCTTTCCCGGATGAAAATCATCTTCCGCCGATTCACGGTTGTTCAGGTTCCGGAGGTTCGCAAGCAACGACCTCCGGAGCCTTGTTAAGGCAAGGCTGATTTCAGGGTAAGCCTTTCTGTGGGTTAAAGTATCAATTTCGTGCCACCTGATGGAAAGGGGCGTCTTCCTCTATGAAAAGACATGCCGGCGCCCTTGGGAGGCCAATGATACTGAAAGGCTCGTGTCCGTAACCATGAGTCTGCGGATGCTGTGCTCCGTTTGTTGGAGTAAAGGGGGCTCTGTGTGAAGCCCCCCCTGCTGTTTCTGGTATGGGGCGGGGGCGGTGTTTTTATGGCGTTTCAAAATACACTGTCCCGTGGGAATCCCGGCCTCCGGCCCCTTTGAAGTTTGCTTTGACCGTATAGGTTGCTCCTTGCCTGGGGGCCGGGGCATTCAGAATGTACTGGATATTTTCCTTATGGGCGCCGCTTCTGCCTGCATGGGCGTCCCGGGAGACTTCCCGGGAATTTTCATACAGGGCTACGGATTCGATTTCGATGGCGTGGGCGCCTTTGTCGTACAGCAGGGTGACGGTGTGTTTGCCGGACGCTTTGACCAGTTTGGTAACGTCAAACGAATGTTCCTCCCGGGTCAGGGTGGCAGGCGTCCATGTGCCGATCATGGGCGTATTGAAAAAGTCAGATTTGTCTATTTGGCTGATGACGTTCCGGGCAAACTTGATCCCCATCAGATCCATACGCTCGCTATACGCTTTCAAGCGTTTTTTGAAATCCGGAAAATCCTTTTTACCGGCGGGAGTCCAGCCGACTTCCGCAAAGGCGCAGGCACGGGGGAATGCCTGGTAGTGCAGGCGTTCCGGTGTGGAAATCCATTCCGTCCATACTTGGGCGCCCAGTCCCTTGACTCTGGATTGGTACTGTTCCTCCAACCCGGGGAAAACGGGTTCGAATCCGTATGCCTTTTGCAGGGGAATGCTGCCGTAGCTGTAATCCAAATAGGTGGAGGTGTGGAGGGAATTGATAACGTCATGCCCGTCCCGGATGGCGTTTTTAGCCAGGCTGGTGTTGCCCTTCCAGAATTGGATGACGGCGTTTGTATCCAGTTTGGCGCCGGCTTTTCCTCCTCCGTCCCCATTGACGTCATGTCCGTAAATTTCATTCCATCCCATCATGCGGCGCCCTTTTTGGGCAATAATGCCGGACATGCGGTTGGTGAAATGCATCTGGACGTCCGCATAACTTTTCATACCGTTTTTTTTCATGAATTCCTCAATTTCCGGAACACCCTTCCATTGCTTGTCATAGCGCACTTCATCTCCGCCAATGTGGATGATTCTGCCGGGGAAGATCGCCGTGACTTCATCCAAAACATCGGACAGGAAGGCATAAGTTTTTTCCGAGGTGGGATCGAAGGCCGTATTGACGATGAATGTTGTGGGCACTTCCCCGGGAGTTTTCAGGCTCAGGAAGGGGTATGCTACGGCGGCGGCGCTGGCATGGCCCGGCATTTCAATTTCCGGAACGATGGTGATGTTTCGGCGGGCTGCGTATTGTACGATATCCCTGATCTGTTCCTGGGTATAAAAGCCTTCATGCGGCGTTCCGTCTGACTTGCCGCTGTTCCATGTGCCGATTTCTGATTCCCTGCGTTTGGAGCCGATGGAGGTCAGGCGCGGATACTTCTTGATTTCAATGCGCCATCCTGTGTCGTCCGTCAGGTGCCAGTGCAGGATGTTCATTTTCAGCAGAGCCATTTGGTCGATGATCTGTTTAATGGTTTTCCCGCCAAAGAAGTGGCGTGCTTCATCAATCATCAGCGCCCGCCAGGTGAACCGCGGGTAGTCCGTTATGCGGAACGGAGTTTCAGAAATATTCCACCGGACGGCGGATTTATCCGCCGTCCGGTCGTGGAAGACGGAGGGCATCATCTGGACCAGGCTTTGCCCCGCGTAAAAGATGCCCCTGGCATCGGCTGCGGAAAGGATGATTCCACTTGGGGATGATTGGATGGAGTAGGCTTCTTCTCCCCTGGCGGCCAGGGCTGGGTCTTTTTTGATGACAATGCAGGCGGCTTTTTTCGACGCTTGCCCGGCCGGTTTAAGGGGAAGGGGGAGTCCCGTCCCTGCGCTGAGCATCTGCTGCAATTGCCCTGCCTGATCCAGGAAAGCTTTGTCCTGTGTTTCCGTGATGATGAGGGAATCCGGTGTGAGACGGGCCGGACTTCCTGTGAACAATGTGATTTCCGCCGGTTTCGGGATGATTTGTTCTTGTGAGAAGGCTGCGGGAAGGCAGGCGGACAGGGCGAGTGCGGGGATAATGAATTTCATGGACACGGTTATAGGTACAAAGACTACTGACACAATCTTTCATGGGGAATTCGTTTTTTTGGCTCTTGGAACTGAATATTGTTTTTTCATGCTGGTCTCATCTTTAGAAGGTATTTGTCCGGGTGAGGGCGTAGTATCCGTTTACGGCTAAAGCGGGATGCGGGTATGCATGGGTGGATGGCGCCGCTTCCGGATATGCCGTTTCAGAAAAATTTCCAGCCATGACCAATATGAAGATGAATACCGTAATTCTGTTGTCGCTGGCGGCCTGCACCGGCATGCTGGCGTGTCCCGGAGCCTGGGCGACGGCGGTCTGCCAGGAACAGTCCTACCACCTGAAGACGGCATGCCCCCACCCCCTTTCCCTGGCCAGTCCTGCGGATGAGCGTGTTTATTTGCGATTTCAGGCGGGGTGGGCCAGCAAGTACGAGTGCGAGGGCTTGAACTTGTGGGACGGTTCTCTCTGCATGTTTGTTCCTGAAATACAGTATAAAGAGTGGGTGGGGAAAATATGGTACGGCGTTTCCACGGACCACCGGAATCATGCGGAGCTGAAATACCGGCTGGACTACGTCAGGGAATTGGGCAACTGGACGGTCATGCCCTGGTATGAGCACAGCTTTGTTTTTCCGGGAGATAAGGGAATCCCGCGTCCCGGATTGAAAACGACCTACCATTTTTCCGACCGCTGGTTTGGCGGCGCGGACCTGTACTGGCAGTATAACAACCATACGTTCCGCGGTTATTATGCCGTATTTGCGGGGATGCATGAAGAAATAGCTGATTGCGTGCGGGTGGATGCCGTAGTGCGCTACGGTTACAATGGGGGGTATGTAGGCCCGGTGGTGCACCATGGTTCCAATGCTCTGGATTATAATCTGAGCGTTACCTTCCGTGCTACCGGGCGCCTGACTGTGGAATTGTTCACCAATTACAGCCAGGCGCTGACCGTGGTAAAGCAAAAGGGGCTGGGGGATGATTTCTATTACGGCGTCAATTTGAAATATACGTTCTGACTACCGGCGCGGGGGCCAGGCCCCGAAGGGGGCCCGTAAGAGCCGTCTGCGTATCCGTTGAAAATCTTCTCTGGCTCCGGAGGGGCATGGGGCTGGGCAGTTTTTTCTTCCGTATCGAACAGCCGGAGGTATTTTTTTGTCACAATGGAATAGTATTGCCTTCTTTTCTATGAATTCTCCACTCCCCCAGTCCCAGCCGCCGGATTCCGTCTGGTACGGATGGATTTTAAAACTGTTCCATCATTGGAAGGTGGGGGAAAGGCAGGTTACTTATGTATGGGCCGTTCTCGTCGGCATGGTGGGCTCCTGCATGTCTCTGTTTTTCGAGTGGATGGTGGAAGTGATCCAGTGGATGCTCACCGGCATCTGGTCGGATTCCCGCGTAGGAACCTTTTCCCTGGTGGAGCCGGAATGGCGCATGTTTATTCCGGTGGCGGGCGGCCTGGTGGCCGGCTGCATTCTGCTGTTCCTGAAGAAAAGGATGCCGGGGCAGGCTACGGAATACATGGAGGCCATGTCCATCGGGAACGGGCTGATCAAGTTCCGGGCCTCCGCCCTGAAAGTTTTTTCCGCGGCATGGAGCATCGCTTCCGGCGCGGCCATCGGCAAGGAAGGGCCTATCATCCAGTCTTCCGCCCTGATTGCGTCTACCGTGGGGCAGCATCTGCACGTATCCATTCCGCGGCTCCGGCTGCTGGTCGGCTGCGGAGCGGCAGCCGGGTTCACGACGGCGTTCCATGCCCCTTTTTCCGGCTGCCTGTTCGTGAGTGAAATCATCATCGGCACCGTGAGCATGGATATTCTGGCCCCCCTGCTCATCGCCTCCTGTACCGGGTTCGTGATGCTGCATCTGCTGGGGGATCCCTCCCCTTTGTACAGTTCCCCGTTTGAAAGCTTTTCTGTCTTTTCCCAGTCTCTCTGGTGCATCGCCCTGGGGGCGGCGGCGGCCGTGGCGGCCAGGGGATGGGTCAGTTTGCTGGATGCGGCCGCCAGATATTTGAATGGCCGCCAGTCCCTTCTGCCGCTGCGTTTGGCGGCCGCCGGGCTGGTCGTGGGGATTCTGGCCGTTTTTTATCCGGAAGTGGTGGGCAACGGTCAGGCTCTCATTACCGGGCTGGTCCATGAGGATTACGGCACGAGGGAGGCGCTCGTCCTGCTTCTGGTGAAGGTGTCTGCCGTGGCGGTGGTGTTCGGCTGCGGTACGGTGGGCGGAGCCATGACGCCCACCCTGTACGTGGGGAGCATGGTGGGTTTTATCTTCAGTACGGTTCTGACGTCCCTGGGAATGGAGGGCAACCATACGGTGGCGTATGCGATGGTGGGGATGGCGTCCTTTTTCGCCGTAGCTGCCCAGGCCCCCCTGACGGCCCTGGTGATGGTAGTGGAGTTTTCCATGAGCGGACAGATGATTTATCCCTTGCTGATCGGTGTCGTAAGCGCTTATGGCACGGGAAAACTGATTCGCGCGCGTTCCATGTATGCCGCCAGCCTGGCCGGCAGTCCGGCATCCGTCGTCAACCTGCCCATGGCGCAAGTCCATGTGCATGACCTGGCGCGGCACGTGGTGCCCCAGGTGGCCCCGGATGCTTCCCTGGATGATGTCTCCTCCCTGATGCTGCGGAATCCCGGAGATCTGGTTTTTGTGGTGAATAAGGATGGAATTTATGAAGGGGCCATCTATCCGGAGGACTTTCTGGCGGTCCGCCGGCAGATGGAGGTGCGGAAGGGGGCGGTTCCGGCCGATGCCGGGGCCCTGGTCCGTACGGGGGCTCCCGTGCTGGACGCCGGCACCCATTTGACGGATGCCTTGAAGCTGTTTGAACAAACCCATCTGCCCGCCTTTCCCGTGGTCTGGAAGAATACCGGTCGGCTGGACGGCGTGCTGTACCGCAACGCGTTGTTCCAGGTTATCACGGAGATGATGAAACGGGAGTCCGGCGGAGACGTGGGCATGTAAAACGGAACGAGACAAGGGATGTGTATTACATTTTTGTAAAAATCTTTTGTTCCCCGTTCGTAATATCATCAACATTAATTGCTGGGATGTTATCCATATTCCCCGTGCCGTTTTTTTTGCCCGGGTGCATGGCGGTGGAAGAAAAAGTAGTTGGTATGGCGGGGGCGTGCGGTTAATATTCGCCCAGCCCCGGATTGCATGAATGAAATAAACAGGTCACCGGATTTGGAGATGGTCGTGCTGAAAGAAATCAGCTCCGCCATTGTCAATGAACGCAATGGCACGGCTTTGCTCCGGCATATTCTGGACGTGCTTTACCGCCGCATGAAAATGCTGCGCGGCACGTTCACCATCCGCCGCGGGAACGATCTGATGATTGAAGCCTCCCACGGCCTGGACGAGCAGGAAATGAAACGCGGCCATTATCATGTGGGGGAAGGCATTACGGGGCATGTGGCGGAAACGGGCAGGCCCCATGTGATTGAGGATATTTCCCGGGATTCCAGGTTCCTGAACCGTACCCGCACGCGCAAAAGCGGTGAAAAAGTAGCCTTCATCTGCGTTCCCATCATTCATTTGCAGCAGGTCATCGGCACGTTGAGCATTGACCGTGCCGTGGACCGGGACACCGACCTGGAACGGGATCAGAAACTGCTGGAGATTGTAGGCAATATTGTTGGGGATGCTCTGGCTGCCAGCCTCCAGGCGCATGAGGAACGTGCCGCCCTGGTCGCGGAAAATGAAAAACTGCGGGAGCTTTTGACGACTAATCCAGGCGAATTGATCGGCAATTGCAGCACTATGCTCCAGGTGTATGAACAGATCCGCCAGGTGGCGCCCAGCGATGCCACGGTGCTGATACGGGGAAGTTCCGGGACGGGGAAGGAACTGGTGGCGCGCGCCGTGGTGAATCTGAGCGGCAGAAAGGATAAGCCGCTGGTCACGCTGAATTGTGCGGCTATGCCGGAGAACCTGCTGGAAAGCGAGCTGTTTGGTCATGAAAAGGGTTCTTTTACCGGGGCCACCAGCCGCCGCATCGGCCGGGCGGAGGCGGCGGACGGCGGCACCCTGTTTCTGGATGAAATCGGGGATTTAAGCCTCCAGATGCAGGTGAAGCTGCTGCGCTTTCTTCAGGAAAAGACCTTTTCCCGCGTGGGAAGCAACAGGGAGCTTCATGCAGACGTGCGCTTCATCGCCGCCACCAGCCGCAATCTGGAGGAACTGATGGCGGCGAGCAAGTTCCGGGAAGACTTGTACTACCGGTTGAACATTTTCCCCATCGTTATGCCGGACCTCTCCAAACGCAAGGGGGACGTCATGCTGCTGGCGGAACATTTTCTTTCCAAGTTCAACCTGAAATACGGAAAGGATATCAAACGGCTGTCCACCCCCGCCATCAACATGCTCATGGCTTACCACTGGCCCGGCAACGTCCGGGAGCTGGAAAACTGCATGGAACGTGCCGTCATTACGGCGCAGGACGACTGCATTTACGGTTACAACCTTCCCGCCTCCCTCCAGATGCCCAGCCATGACGTCCCTTATTCCCGTGACGGGGAGGCTCCCGCCGATTTGCCGACCATGGTAGATTCCTTTGAACGGGAATTGATTGTAGCCGCATTGAAACGTTCTCCGGGCAATATGTCCGCCGCGGCCCGGGAACTGGGCATTTCCCCGCGGGTACTCCATTATAAGATGCACAGGCTGGGCCTGCAGAAATCATGAAAGGCCTTGACCATCTTTTATCGGCCGTCTCCCGGTCCTTTTATCTGAGCATGCGCTTCCTGCCCCGGGAAATGCGCCCCGGCGTGGCCGTGGGCTATCTGCTGGCGCGTGCCACGGATACGGTGGCGGATGCCGTGGACATGGATTGCCGGGAGCGCCTGGCGCTTTTGAGGATGATGGGGGAGACGGTGGCCGGCTCTGCCTCCCGGGAGGTTGCCGCCACCTGTTTTGGCCGTCTGGGCGTTCTTTCCACAATCCAGACGCACCGGGGGGAGGCGGAATTGCTGGCCCGTTTCCCCGAATGCCTGGCGCTGCTGGAAAACCTTTCCCCGCATGAACGGATGCTGGTGCGGCAGGTGCTGGCCTCCATCGTGGAGGGACAGGCGTGGGATTTGATGTATTTTGAAAGCCATGCTGCCGTCTCATGCCCGGAACAACTGGAACATTATACTTACATGGTGGCCGGATGCGTAGGGGAATTCTGGACCAGGCTGGGCTTGCTGGCCCAGGGGCCGGGCTTCAGCACGCAGCCGGAGGAGCAGCTTTTGCGCTGGGGCAGGCACTATGGCATGGGGCTGCAGTTGGTGAATATCCTGCGTGACCGGGAGGAAGACCTCGCCCGCGGAAGAAGCTATTTGCCTGCCCCAGATGACCGTCCATGGCTGGACCGCGCGGAACGCTGGCTGAAGGAAGGCGTGTTTTACGCGGAATCTCTGCGGAACGGGCGGCTGCGTTTTTCCACCGTCCTGCCCGCCTGGCTGGGGCTGGACACGCTGGAACTGCTCCAGCGGGCGGATCGGCGGCATCCATCTTCCGGGAAGGTGAAGATTGCGCGCGGAGACGTTTATTTACGGATGTGGAAAGCCTTTCTTTTTTCTTGGAAAGAGGCTCTGTAGCTTATGCGGCGCTTTTTGCGGCTGATGAAGCCGGAGCAGTTTGCGGGGAAGCCGGCGGAGCCGGGGCAGGGGCAGGCTTGTTTCCGGGGGCTTCCTCCTTTTTCCGCTTATCTGCAGGTGTTTCCGCTGTGCCGCCGCTTTCCGGTTTTGGGGCGGGCGGTGGCTTGGGCGCCAGCAGGTCTTCCCACTGGTGGAGGTTGAATCCTTTCCCCACGCCGCCTATTTCGTTGAGAAGTTCCCGGCATCTGTCCGTAATTTTTTCATAGTCGGGAGGCCCGGCCTCGGGCTCTGCGGAACCGGGGAAAATCAGGTAACTTACCTTCAGGTCGGAGACGGGGCGGCTGTAAGGGCCCGCCTTGGGGTTGATTTCACGGCTCAGGCGCAGGGAACCCTCCCCGGTTTTGTAGCGCGGCCCGGCGTCTCCCACCAGGGCCGGGTACAACTTGTCTCCTACGATGACGACGGCATAGTCCCCGAACTGCGGGGAGAAGGGAGTGGACTGGTTGACGACTCCCAGCGGAACCACGATGAACGGATCGTATTCCGAGATCAGGAAGCTGTACCGCTTCAGTTCCTCAATGACCCGTTCCGCATGGTCTATTTTGCGGCGCAGAGCCGTTTTTTCCGCGGCGGGGGCTTTTTCCAGCGTCTTCTTGTAGGAAGCCAGCCTCTGCTGCCAGGGTTTGAGCAGGGGATTGGGCTTGTCTGTGCGCTTTTTCCAGCGGTAGGAAGTGCTGGGCTGATAGAAGGAGCTTTTCAGGATTTTATCCGGCATGGCGGCCAGCCGGTCCCCGTCCGAGCCGTCGGAAACAACATCCATTTCACTTTGCAGCCAGAGAAGCTTCCTTCCCGTGTCCGGATAGGTGGTTTCCAGAATCGTCTCCGTATCGTAATAATTATGGCGGTCCAGAAGTTTGAGCAGGGAGGCCAGGTTTTTACGGATTTCCGTCTGTTTGCGGACGTAAATCTGCCCGTAGTAAGGGGAGACGCGCGCATGCCTGAACAGGGTGGACAGGCCGGGAAGCATGGGTTCCAGTTTCGGATTGAGCTTCAGCATATCTTCCTTTTTCGTCAATGCTTTGGGCTGTTTGACGTTCAGGGAAAGGGTCATCTGGTAATTGCTTTTGGTTTCCCTGTCCCTGGAGGCCAGGGTGCCGGGCTGGAAATTAACCTGCGTTTTCAGGTTCAGGCCGCGGGCCAGTTCATAAATATGGGTCATGGCCCCTTCCGCGGGCCTTGTGGGAAGCACGGGGGGAAATGGGGGGTACTGCACCGGGGGGAGGGCGATTGTGCGCTCCGGCGTCCATGGAGTGTACAGCCGTTCATCCCCGGGTTCCTTTCCGGAGGCGGATGGTGCAGCGGTTATTGGCTGTTCTTCCTGTCCGGGTTGTTCCGCGGGGGGGGATTTCTGGGGCGGACAGGTTCCGGAATCCGGCGGCGCCTGTTCCGGCGCCCCTTTCAGGGCGCGTATGATCTGGGCGGGGTACGGCGTGAACAGGGAGGCTGCCATGGCTGCCAGGCAGATGCAGACTGCGAGCTTGAACCAGGTGAGGCGGGGTATTCTGCGGCGGTGCGCTTTCATGATGCTGAAGAAGGAGAATCATTGGATGCCGGCAGGACTTTCCGGGGGCGCCTGCCCATGAAAAGGCGTATCAGCCCCAGAGGGGCGGCGGCCAGCAGCATGGCGGCCAGTCGTATTTTCATGCCGGGAAAGACCCGGGCGTGTCCGCGGGCCAGGGCACGGAGGCTGTCTTTCACGACGGTTTCAACGGACGTGTCAAAAGCGTTGCGCCCCGGCATCATGTTTCCGGTAAAGCCGGGGCGGCGCGCCGCTTTTCCGAAACCCGTGGAAACCGGGCCCGGGCAGACGACCAGCACGCGTATGCCGTGTTCGCGCAGTTCCAGCCGCAGCGCTTCCGACAGGCTGGAAACATAAGCCTTGGTGGCCGCATAAACGGCAAAATCCGGAATGGGCAGGAGGGCTCCCAGGGAGCTGAGGTTGATGATATCTCCTCCGTTCCTCTTCATGGAGGGGACCAGCGCATGGCACAGGCGGGTGAGGCTTTCCACGTTCAGGCGCAGCAGAAAACGAATTTTTTCCCAGCGGCCGTCCGAGAAATCTCCGTAATCACCGGCACCGGCGTTGTTAATCAGAAGGGTTCTTCCCGGAGGAAGGCTGTCCAGGCGGGAAATGAGCATATTCAGGGAGGCTTCGTCCGCCAGGTCGCAGGGAAGGACGGAGGCGTGAAGGCCTGAATGGCGTTTTTCCAGGGCGGCGGCAAGCTGGCGCAGGGCGGCTTCATTCCGGGCGATGAGCACCAATTCCGCCGTATGGGGGGCCAGCGTTCCGGCAAACGCTTCCCCGAAGCCGGATGATGCGCCCGTAATGATAATCCTGTCGTATTGGAGGCGTGCGGTGTGCATGGCGGGTTGGAGCAGCCCGTATCATGGTCAATCCGGTGCGGAACCGCAATGAAAAAGGGGGAATGAGGACGCAAAAAGCCGGTCTCCCTTTTTTAGGCCGGGGCCAGGCGCAGAGGTTTTCAGGTGCATGGAACCGGGGCCGGCCTGTTCCGCACTTCCGGGCGGACGGCCGCTCCAATAAAAAACCGCCTGCCGGATGAACGGGAGGCGGTTTGATGGAAGAGGGGATGGTTTCTTAGGCCTGGGCGGCTTCTTCCTGCACCTGCACTACGCGGAAGGGCACGCGGGAGGCGAGTTCGCCGTCAACCGTCAGGTCGATGGAGTAGTTGCCCGGTTTTTCAAAACGCAGGCCCTGGAAGTTCATGATCAGGTTGCGGGTAAAGAAAGAGGCTCCTTCCGGGAAAGCGGGAACCGGGAAATTGATCTTGATGGGCATGCGTTCCTTGTCCAGCGGCGTGCCGTCGGCATCAACGATGCTCAGGCCCAGTTCGTGCGTACCTTCGTCTTCAGGAGTGAGGCAGATGCGCAGGGCAACGGCGCAGACGGGATGCACGACCGGGAACTGGCGGGCGACCAGGGAGTCAAAGCCGCCCTGAATGCAGAGCTTGCCCTGGTAGTCGGCGGCGAAGTCACAAAGAGTAGAAACTAAAATATCCATGTTGTGATAATGTTGATGTATTTGGCTAGCTTTCACGCGGAAAGCATGAACATTGGACAGAACTATACTTCCTCCGGACCTATTGCAAGATAAAGCTGTAGAAAATATTGTCATTTCTCCGTGAAATTCCGGTTGCGCTTGAGATGGGGCGGGAATCCCTGTACTACTGTTCCGGCAACGCGTTTCCGGGCATGATCCAATGGTTTTTTGACATTCCTTCCAAGCTGATTCACTGGAGGCTGAATCTGGTCAGGGCGCTGGGCGCCTACGTGCCGTGGCTGCGCCGTGACGACGGCTCCATGAAGGTGCATGCCGGAACGCTGGTGGACTTGTTCGCCACTATTTTAAGCGGACGCCGCCATTTGAGCGCCCGTGATGCGGACGCCGCCCTGGATATTCTGCGCTATACTTTCCCGGAAGTGGAGCACCGCTGGCTTTCCAACCGTTTTGAGCGGTCCATGAGGGCCAGCCTGACGGTTGCGGATGTCCTGGCCTCCGCAGCTTCCGGCAGGGATGAGACGGAACGCATGGCGATAGCTCTGGAAGTGCTTTCCCTGCTGATCAATACGGGAGATTCCCGCATGACAGGGGAGCTGTTTGACCAGGTGACGTACGGTCTGGAACTGCCGGGCACGGCAAACCACCTGAGGCAGCTGCTGATGACGCCGGACGTGGAAGCCCAGGAACCGGCGTACAGCGTCGGTTTTTCCTCCGGCATCGGTGCGGAGGTATCCCTTCCGGAGCAGGACAAGGGCATTTCCTTCCGCCTGATCCGGTGTTCCCGCCTGGTGCTGGTGGTGAATGACGGCACCCGCCCCATTGTGGTGCGCGGGCGCCATTTGCAGCCCGGCGGGGTGATGCCGCTGACCAACGGGCAGGTGGTGCTGCTGCCGTCCGGTCCGCTGAGTTTTGAAGACTTCGCGTTTTTTCTGGACTGCAAGCGTTCAGGCAAGCAGGAAGTATGCTATATTTCCCTGGACGGCGGCTCCCTGCAAATCAGCCGGGTGCGTTCCCGCGCCAGCGAGGTGCGCGTGAACATGGGGCTGGCGTGCGAGGTGGAGGTGCTGAGGCCGGAAGTGGAATTCTCGGTTGACGGGAGACGGCTGTACCCCGGTGAAAGCGTGCGCATGGCCTATTACTCCTCCTTCACGCTGGACGGGGAAGGGCCTTTCTCCATGGGAGAGGTGCAGAATTCCATGTCGGACATCGGGCGCCGTTTCCGCCTGGATCCCGGAAACCGCAAACTGCGGGTGACCAACCTGCCGGAAAAGGCGCGCAAGGGAGACATGCTGCTGACTCCCGGTCTGGCCCCCGGAGCGGTGCTGGAGGTTTCTTTTTCCAGCGCCACCAATTCCGGCTGGCTGGAAGTGGTGGAGGCCTCCATGCCTCTGCTGCTCAATGGCCGGCCTGTTCGGGGAAGGGTTTCCCTGAGGGATGGGGACGTGGTGCATCTGAATGCCTACCACGCGCTGCGCTGCCGTTTTTCCGCCGGGGTGCTGGATGAAGAATACCATGCGATCAGAACCCTCAGCGTGGAAGGAGTGACCAAGGAATTCCTGCGCTCCGGGCGCGTGCTGGACAACATTGACCTGACCGTGAAACGCGGGGAAATGGTGTGCATCCTGGGGCCCAGCGGATCCGGGAAAAGCACGCTGCTCTCCATGCTGGCCGGCCAGCTGCCGCCCACCCGGGGCTGCATCCGTTACAACAACCAGCTTCTGTACAGCGCCCCGGATCTTATCCGGCCCTACATCGCCTTCATTCCCCGGGAAGATATTCTGGATGCGGCCATGAGCGTTTCCGAGCACATCTCTCAGGCCACCATGATACGCCGTCCGCGGCTGAGCCGGTCGGAACGCGTCAGGCGCGTGAACGCTATTTTGAAATTTCTGGGCCTGACGCACATCGCCTCCCGCCGCGTGGGTGAGATGAACGCCCGCACCATTTCCGACGGGGAGCGCACACGCCTGAACCTGGGGCTTGACCTGGCGGGCATTGCGGATGTTTTCCTGCTGGACGAACCTATCAGCGGCCTGTCCACGTCAGATGCCAAGCTGGTCATGCAGACCATGCAGAACATGAGCCGCGACAAAATGGTAATCGCCACCATGCACCGGCCCAGCACGGCTATTCTGAACCAGTTCCACAAAGTGCTGGTGCTGGACCACGGCGGCCAGATGGCTTACTGGGGGGACGTGCCGGGCATGATGCGGTATTTCCGGAAGGCGGCAGCGGACATGGCTATTGACGTATCCGAGGAGGCGCGGACGGCCGGAGGCGCGGACTACGTGTTTGAGGTGCTGGAAGCCCCCCTCTCCTGGCACGACCGCCGCAGGCGGCAGCACCCCCGCCTGTGGCAGGAGCGCTTTGAAGGCTACCGGTTCCGCAACGTGATGGGGCATCATCATGAAGGGGGCGCCCCCAGAACGCTGTATGAAGGCACGCTGGAATTTCCCCCCGCCCCCAGGCGCAGCGTCATACAGCTCTGGCGGCTTTTCCGCATCTGGGCCGTGCGCACCTTCCTGGGGCGCGTGCGGAGCCGTATGGGGCTGTACACCATGCTGCTGGAAGGGCCGGTGCTGGCCCTGCTGATTTCCATGACCCTGCGCGCCTCTTCCAGCCCGGAATATACGTTTGCCACGGCCCTCCACATCCCTTCCTACCTGTTCCTGGCGACCATTGTGGCCATGTTCTTCGGCCTGACCGGGGCGGCCAGCGAAGTGCTCAAGGACCGTGCCCTGCTCAAGAGGGAGAGCAATGCCAAGGTATTTGTGACCGGTTATGTGCTGGCAAAGGCGCTGGTGTTGACGGGGCTTTCCGCCGTGCAGTCCGCCCTGTTTCTTTGGGTGGGGAACTCCATTCTGGAAATCCATGAAATGTTCCTGATTTACCTGGGGACGATGACCCTGACGGCCTTTGTCGGCGTGAGCCTGTCCCTGCTGGTTTCCGTCTTCGCCAGGACGGAGAGGGCGGCGCTTAACATGGTGCCTCTGCTTCTGATTCCCCAGATATTGATGGCCGGAGCCATTGTCCGCTTTGATGAAATGAACCAGTTCATCCCATGGTCCGCCCACCGTACGGATGAACACGGGCGTCTTAAGCCGGGGCGCGTGCCGCTGGTGGCGGAATTCTGCCCTTTGCGCTACTCTTTTGAAACGATGGTGGTGGACCAGGCGTCCAAAAATGTATGGGAGAGGGAGCGTGAAACCATCCAGGAGAAAGTGGACGACCTGAAGGAACGCCCTCATCTGGACGACAGGGAATTTGAAGAATTCAAGCTGCTCAAGATGGCGCTGCTCCACATTGCCGCTATTGGAGCGGAGGGGCCGGAACAGGCCAAAGCCGCTGTCCGGCAGGTGAGGAGGGCAGCCCTTGGCGGTTCGGAAAAAAGCTACAGGCGGACTATTGCGGAATTGGAACTCCTGGGTAAGGACCGTCCGTCCGTTAAATCCTTCTATGTCAATGACCGCGTTGTGATGCTGGATGAATCTGCCGAAATCCAGCGTGTCAGCCGGGATGCCCTGGACAGGCCGGAAATTTTTCTGGCCCGCCGCCAGCCTCTGCCCTGGGGAGGCTCCGGCCTGTCCCCGGGGGATTCCGGATACAGCGCGGATGACGGAACGGTTCCCACCCCATGGAAGGATTCCCTGTTCCTGTTCCTGATGGGGGCTGCCCCCCTGCTGGTCACGGGCCGCGTCCTCAAGCGCAGGCTGGAAAAGGCCGGATGACGTTTGCGGCCTGCGGGGATTGGCGTCTGGATTTTCCGCCGCAAAGCGGAAAATCCGGCGTGCACGTCCGGGGAATGGCAGCGGGCCGTAAGCCCCGGTGCATCCCGCAAAAAAAACGGAAGGCCCCTCCAAATATTCTTTTATTTATGTGTTGACGCGCCGGACGGAATCACTATCCTTGAAGAAAATCTTTTTCTTTATGTTTTCCCGATTGACGAACAGGTGCGTATTATCTTCCCTTTCCGCGGCAGCCTTGTCCCTTGGACTCTTTTCCTGCGGAGGCAGCGGCAGCAGCGGTGACGGGGAAAGCCTTCCTTCCGGCACCATGCTGGACTTGAGCGCTTCTCTTTCCACGGAAGATGGGCTAGGGCCGTGGAATATTATCGTCAAATTGACGGGCAATGGTTCGGACCTTCCCCAGGTAAGCATTAATGCGGCAAGCAGCAATGAAAGTGCTCCTATGAACATTGCTTCCGTAGTTTACCGCAGGACGGGATCATCCGCTATTCTGAGGGGGAACTTCACGATTACTTCCGGGCAGTGGACGGCTCCGGGCCCGATTGTCGTGACAAACAGGGACAAGGCCTTTATAGATGCTAATATTTCCTTCAGTTCCTCCAATGAACATGAGAGCTGCGGCGGGACGTTCACCGGTTCCATCACTTACCAGGTTCCCGTTGAGAATGATGAAGGCGAGGTTGAAGCGCAGGACTGGACCGCTACGGAAGGAACGGTGAGTTACACGGTATCCTGAGTTCTGATCATTTATGACGGGGCTTTGCTGCCGTGAAACGGGGGGGGCAGGCCTGTTTGAAATTATGGTCGGAAGGGCAAAGAAATGTCTTTGGGGCATCTGGCTGTGCTCGGGGCTGGCTCTTTGTGTCTGGAATGCGGAATCGGCCGGCGGGGGGGCTGATATGGCGGCATCGAAAGATGCCTGTTTCATCAAGACTTTCCGCGCCAAGATCGTCCCGGAAAGGCTGCGCTCCTTTGTCATGCCGGCCGATGGAGTTGTCAGCAACTGGATTCCTGCGGACGGGCGCGTTCAGAAGGATACCATTATTGCAACGGTCAATGAAGATGAAATTGAGCTGGAGCGCAAGGAGCTGGAGGTCAAAATCCTGAAGGACCGCATCGCCAAGGAGGAAGAGTTGTCAAAGCTGGAAAAACAGCTTGAAGAGATAGAATTCTACTCTTCCCTGTCGAGGGAGGAACGGCAATATGCCAGCAAGCGGGCGGAAGGCGGGGAAAGGGCTATCCGGGCTTTGAAAGACAAGATTGAGCTTTCCAAAAGGGAGTTGTCCCTGGTGGAGGACAAGCCGCGTCTGGATTTTCGCAAGAAGGAGGAAAAATATATCCTCAGAATGCCTTTTGACGGGAAGCTGCAGTACCAGTTTTCCATTCCGCCGGATAACAGCGTAGCCCTTTACATGGACGCCGCGTCCCCGATTGCGACCGTGTGCGATGACTCCTCTTATTATCTGACCATTTCCATTTCGGACCCTGATTTGACGAATCTGCCGCCGGAATCCCTTTCCCTGTCCGTCCCTCTGGGCGACGGTTCCGCCCTGAAGGGGGTTTTTGCCTTCAAGCGGGTGGAGAAGAATGTTTCCGGAGGCGGGGAATTGCTGGCGTATTTTTTCCGTTTGCCCCGTCAGGAGCATGCGCGCGCCCATTCCATGCTGGGTTCCAACTGCACGGCCCGTCTTTATTACATGCCGCAGGGAGAAGTGTTTCAGCTCAACAAGGTGAGGCTGGCTTCCCTGCCGGAGGGAAAAAAATGTTCGTCCTGGCAGGAACTTCTTGAAAAAGTGCATCCGGACCTGGAGCTGGTGGTGAATGGGGAAACGGAATTGATTGTTCGAAAAAAATGAAATTGCTGTGCGAATCAGTCTGTTTCAGTTATTCAGGCAAGCAGTGGATTTTTGAAAATTACAACAGGGTGTTCACTTCCGGAATCACCATTTTGAAGGGGTATTCCGGATGCGGGAAAACGACGCTGTTAAAGATTCTGGCGGGTTATCTGAGCCCGCAGCGCGGGCGCGTGATTACCCCCCGCCGTAAGGTTCAGGCGGATTCCCTCTACCGACGCAAGGAGGTAAGTTACATGTTCCAGGGGCTCAATCTCCTTCCCCTCGCTACGGTGGAGAGAAACCTTCAATTATGCGCGGAAATGGCTATGCTGCCTAAAAAGCAGTGGACGCGGAGGGCGGATGATTTGATTGCCCGCCTGGGCCTGGAATCTCTGAGGCATAAAAAGGCGGGGAGCTTGTCCGGGGGCCAGGCCCAGCGGGCGGCTCTTGCCCGCACGATGATGAAGGATTCCGATGTGCTGCTGCTGGATGAACCTACTTCCGGCCTGGATGACGGCAATACGGAAATCATTAAAAATTTGATCAGGGAGTACCCTGCTGACAAAATTTGCATTTTGAGCACGCATGATTCCCGGCTGTTTGACCTGACCCATGAAATCATTGATTTTAACCTGTCTGTATCTCTTTAAAGATACTCTCCACCGTTGGAAGGAACGCCCGGCCAGCCCCCTTTCACGGATTCTGGTGGCCTTCTTCCTTTCCCTGTGCGCGCTCTCTTTTCTCGCCAATTATGTCCTCTCCGCCAAAATGCTGCATGATGAAATCAGGAAGAACGGGGCGGACCTGATTATTGTTTTTGATACCGTGCGCGACGGGGAGCCTTCCAAGAAAAATTTGCTGCAGCATGAACTGCCTTCCCTGTATGGCTGCGACGTCCTGGTGCTGAATGATGCCCGCGCGGGCGTGGCGCGCGTGGGCAAGACAGTATTCCCCATCCTGGAATACAACATGGAGTCCTGTTCCTTTCTTTCCGCGCTTGGGTTGGAGGACGTGGCTACCGTCCTCCTGTACAATCCCTCCCGGAGCCCGTTGCAGGCGGGGCCTTGTACGGTTACCATAGCGGATTTTGATTTTTCCCTGAATGCCTCCCCTCTGCCGGAGGGTCATTTGCTGGGCAGGCTGTATCCTTCCGGAGTCATTTTGGCCCCGGAAGGAACTTTCAGTTCCGGACAGGAGGTCCCCGTGGAAAATTGCCGCTACATCATCCGGGTGCATGAAATGACGGCGGCCCGCATTCGGGGCATAGAAGAAGTGCTGAACAACATGGTGCGTTATGACGGCAGCATGACCATGGTTCAGACTCACGTAGGGCTGCTTGACAGGCTGGAAGTGCTGATGGGCAACCAGACGGAGTGCAGGACGGGGTTTTCCCTCGGCATCGCCGTGATCGTCGGCATTCTGCTTACAGCCCTGGCATCCATGGAATTCCGTCAGAATGAATATGTCTATACGCTGATGAAGAGCTTCGGGGTGCGTCCTGTACTGCTGATTATGGCGTTTATCGTGGAAAACGCGTTTCTGATTGGCGTTTCCTTTGCGGGAGCCGTCTGGGCGTTCATGAAAACCCAGAGAATCGTATTGGGGGAATTCTTTAAGCTGGGAAACTCCGTCCTGACTTATGCCGATATACGGCAGGATTTGTGGCTGCTGGGAATTTCCCTGGCGGGGTGTGTTCTTCTTTCCTCCATTCCGGTTGCCTTTTCCGCCTGCCGCCCCATAGGGAAAGTGCTTAAGTAAGTGATGGGGCTTCGGGGCTGTTCCCGGTTTTGTCTGCGTTCCGGCATGTCCGCCTTTGCCGGCGGTCTGGGGGAAAGGCCGTCTCTGTTCCGGCAGGAAGAGATAATGGATAAAAAAATCCCTTCCCGCCATGGGGGCGGGAAGGGAGGTATGAAGAAAGGGCTTATTGATCAGAGCTGGGGGGAACTCTGAAATCCCTGATGACCGCCTGGCAGTTATCCTGCTGGGTTTCCGTTTCAGTATATTCGGCGTCTCTGACGCTGCAGGTTGCAGAACCGATGCCTTTGGAAATATTCTGGGGATTATACAGGACAACGAGGGCATCCAGATTGCTGGTTGTTTCCCCGTCATTGGACGACCAGTAAAAGCCTATTTGTTCCGCAGAGTCGGAAGCTGGTTTGTAGTTGACGACATGAAGGGATGCCGTTGAGGCGGCCGGGCTGGTTCCGGTGTAAATGGTGGCGGTGCTTTCTGAGGCGATGATGAAGGAGAAGACGTAAGGCTTGCCGTCCTGAAGCGTGATGTCCAACGTGCGCTGAAGACCAATGGGAAGATAGGCCTGTTCGCTGGAACTGGATCCGCCGCAGCCGGAGAGGAACCCAAGCCCGAGAGTAATTAAAGCGGGAATATAAAGGCGGGAATTCATGATTTGATGGATAAAGGAAAGAATTTGTTTATGACTGGGATATGATGTTGACGCTGATGGTGATGCCGTCGATGGGGATGGGCGTCCTGTCTTGCGCTTGCATGTAGGAAATGCTGGCGCCGCCTTCCCCGGAAGAAGCATGGGTGGCGTTCTCAAAGGTTAACTGGGGAATCCTGATGGTGCTCATGAGGGTGTTGGGTTCCGAGGACGAACCGCTGTTTCTGTTGTAGGACAGGCTCAGCTCCGCGGTGTTTTTCCCGGTTTTGGTGTAGGAATAAATGCCTGCCCCGTTCCACATGTTCATGTTTTCCCCTTGCGTCTGGATGATGAATGCCCCGTTGTCACCGGTGGTCATGTCAAAAATGGCGGGAAGCGTTATGGCGGCATCCGTAATGCCTGTTACCTGCATGTTTAACACCTTGCTGCCGATGGTGGAGGGCGCCAGGCCTTCGGCATCGGAACTGCTTCCGCCGCATTGGGCCAGCGTAAGGATGCCGAGGGAGCAGCAGGCCGCAGACAAAGAGGTAAGAAAAGGACGCGTCATAAAAGGATAATAATTTTCCGATAAACTGTGATATCACACATGATTTGTCAAGATAGGAATCAGGAGGGGGGGATTTTTTACACGGGGAAAGGAAAAACCGAATTCCCTGCGCTCCAGGGCTTCTTTTTCCTTCTTTCCCCGCCTGCCGTGTTGATGCTTGACTTTTCAGGGGCGGAAGCTATGTAACAAGGGGCCTGTATGTTCCCGTTTCCTCCTGTTGTCCGTTCTTTCCTGTTTTCCCTGTTTGAAAGGGCCTGGCTGAGGGGTGAGTTGTGCTTCTGCCTCTGTGCGGCGGTATGCGCCTCCTGCTCCGTGGACAGGCACATGGAAAAAAAGGCGGGGGAATTGATGGCCAGGATGGATGCCGTTCCCGATTGGCGGCAGCTGCCGCGGAAGGAAATTTCATGGCACCAGGCCCTGGCGATGATGATGGAGCGGAACATTGACTTGAAAAAATCGGAGCAGTCCCTCAAGACGACGAAACGTTCCGTCGTCAATGTTTTTACCCAGATTATCCCCGGAGTCAATCTGGACTGGATGCTGACCAAGGAATTGAGCGACCTGGCCAGGGTGTCGGCCGGCGATGTGGAATACAATACGAACATTCTGTTCAACATGCCGTCCCTCACCCAGATCCCGTTTGATTATTATTCTGCCAAAGCGGCTGTTTATACGGCGGAAAAGACGCTGGAAATGAAAAAAAGGGAGCTGGTAGCCAGACTGTACCAGCAGGTGCTTTCCTACCGGAACGCGCAGATCAGCTACAATAACCAGCTGAGCTCCCTGCCTTATGACGATGATGGCGTCCAGAAAAAGAAGCTGGACCTGGAACGGGAGCGGAATTTGAATGAGATTTCCCAGGGGTTTGCCGTGTTGCTGGGGAATATGGACGCCCGGTGGCTGGTGAACCCTGAAACGATGCCCAGGCTGGACTGGGGCAGGTACAGGGCGGCGTCCCGGCAGCTGGATCTGCTGGTGGTGACGATGGTGGCCATGGAGCTGGAAGCTTCCCGCCTCCAGGTGCTGAATGCCAAACTGAAGTTCTTCCCGTCCGTGGATATTAATTTTTACAGCCCAACCCTGTTTTCCAGCACGGGCGGGACGTACGGCGGTTTTTTTGCGGGAGCGGGCGATATGAAGGTGAACATGAGCCTGCGGGAAGAACTGGATACGCGCCTGACATCCTGGTTCCAGTATAAGTCGGCCAAAGAAAGCCACGAACTGCTGCAGCGCGAAGTGGTGATGGAACTGCAGCGGCGGCGCATCAAGATAGCCGCGTTGCTGGAGAGCCGCAGGAGGTTTGAGCTCTGGCAGGGGGTGCTGATGAAGGAAATCGCGTTCAAGGAGTCCAGATTATCCGTTTCCGGAGATGAATATCTGGAACAGAGGAAGGATATCAGGAAAATGTATGCTGACCTGGATAATGAGGCTTCCAAGAATGCGGAGGTGGAAGCGGCCCTCATCATGGAATATGGCTGGCTGAAGTAAGGCGGGGGAGGATGAACAGGCCCTGTGTGACTGCGGGGGCTTCCTTTCTTGATGCTTTCAAGGGCTTGTGCTATGTTCCGGATATGCAAAAAGTTCGGCAGCCCACGGGTACGGCATTGATGATTCTGGCTTTTCCGGCCGCCATTTACGGGGCGTTTCCGTGGGGAATTGCCCTGGGGGCCTTTTTGTTCCTGCTGGGGGTGGTTGTGGCGGCCAGCCGTTTTTCCGCCATAGTCTGGTCATGGTGCCTGTTTTCCCTGGGGATGTATCTGGCGGCTCCTTTTATCTGGATGTGGAATCCGGACTATTTTTTCAGCCGTTCGTTTGACATTCTGTTGATAAGCGGCTGCCTGGTGGGCAGCCTGGTTCTGCTTGCAATCCGGTTTGCGGTTATTCCCGTGCTGTGGCCCAGGATTTTCCGCCACTTCGTGGAAGGAAGCCCCACGCTGGAGGATCTGGCGCCCGAAAAGGGAAAGACGGTGGCTGAACTGCGGGGCGGCATAGAACGCAGGCAGGTGAATTTCCTGTTCGGGCATGCGGACCGGGAACTGGTGGAAAAATGGGGGAAAATAGCCCAGGGAATAGCGGCTCTTTCCAGAAGCCGCAAACGGCTGGCAATATGGGCTGCGGGTATTTTCCTGGCTTGGCCCGCAGCCGTGTTTTTCCTTTCCGGGGGGATGGGCGGCGCGCTGGACCGGGATATTGACCGCATGTGGGGAACCCGCCCGTTCCGGGATGGCATGGTGGTTTCCAGCCCTGCGGCGATGAATGCGGCGCGGCGCGTTTTCAGGGATGCCCGGGCGCTGCGTGGCCTGACGATGGAGCAGGCGCGCGCGTGGCTGAGGACGGACCGCAGGAGTGCGGCATTCAAATTGGGCAAGCCCCGTTATGATTTTGAAAAGGATGAAACCGTGCTGGTGCTTTCAGATGGGAGGGATTCCATCCGCCTGGTGGCGGTTTTCAATGATGCGGGTCAGATTACCCATTCCTGGCCTGAGGAGTATATGACTTTGATGGTCAGGGATCTGGAGAAAAATTGAATGCCGGGGCCGGAAGGGGGCATTGCCCGGCAGGGCATCCGGTGATTGCGGAAGGCCCTGCGGTCTTCCGCTACAGCGTGCGCTTTTGCGGAGGCGTCAGGTTCAGCCTGCCTTCACTGATATGGATGCCCATGCCGCTTTCTTCAATCATGTGGATAAGCGGCAGGTAGGCCTGGAGCAGGTTTTCAAACGCGGGCAGGAGAAAAATCATGTAACCCTGGGGAACGGAAAGGCTGCCGATGGTGCCCCCCACGTGGATTCCTCCCGGCAGCGTTTCGTCATTGTAGAATTCGAAGCGGGTCTGCACCGCCATGTAATTGTGCGGGTCCAGGGATTGGAAGGGCGTCAGGAACAGGGAAATCGTCTGGCGGGAGTCGATGCCCGTATAGCGTTCGATGATGATTTCCATGTATCCTTCCCCGATGGTTCCGTCCGGCCGTTCCTTGCCGCCGTGCAGACGGATGCCAGCCGCCGGGTTGGTGGCGAAGATGGCCAGGGCGCCGTGCTGCTGGGGATGGATGGAGGAAGCCAGGTAGCGGTTGATGTCTTCTTCCGAGAACGAGACGGAGGCGTCCCTGTTGATGGCCTGTTTCAGGATTCTGGGGATATCCGGGGCGTTTTCCCTTTGGCGGAAGCCGGGCAGGTCGTCCGTTTTCTGCGGGCACCAGGAGGAGTAAACCAGCCAGGCAATAGCGGCCAGAATGGCTATGGTCAGCAGGAAGATGAGATTGCCTATCAGGGAGAAAGGCGTTTTTTCACGGACGGGTTTTTCCCGGGAGCCCTGATCTTCCGGATCGTAGAAATGCTCCACGATGTTTTCATGTTCCGGCAGGTCGCGCAGGGATTCCCTGCCGGCGGTGCCGTTCCGGGGGGCGCCTTCATTGTCGGAGCTGGGTGCCATGGTGCGGAGGAGGGGGAGGTTACGGAAGTCTGGGGAATTTGGAAAAATCCGGAGCGCGTTTTTCAACGAAGGCGTTTTTGCCTTCCTTCGCTTCCTCGCTCATATAATAGAGCAGGGTGGCGTTGCCGGCCAGGTCCAGCAGGCCCATCTGCCCGTCGCAGTCGGCGTTCAGGGATGCCTTCAGGCAGCGCAGGGCCAGAGGGCTGTGGCGGAGCATCTGGCGGCACCAGGAGAGCGTTTCCTCCTCCAGGTCCTCCAGGGGAACCACGGTATTGACCAGGCCCATGTCCAGCGCCTGCCGGGCATCGTACTGCCTGCACAGGTACCAGATTTCCCGCGCTTTTTTCTGGCCCACGATGCGCGCCAGGTAGGAGGAGCCGAGGCCTCCGTCAAAAGAGCCCACTTTGGGCCCTGTCTGTCCGAATTTGGCGTTGTCCGCGGCAATGGTGAGGTCACAGACGACGTGGAGGACGTGACCTCCGCCGATGGCGTATCCGGCCACCATGGCGACGACGGGCTTGGGCATGGTGCGGATGGTGCGCTGCACGTCCAGAATGTTCAGGCGCGGCACGCCGTCTTCACCGATGTAGCCGGCATTTCCGCGCACTTTCTGGTCGCCTCCGGAGCAGAAAGCGTCCGGGCCTTCTCCGGTCAGGATGACCACGCCCACCTTGGGGTCTTCATGAGCGGCGTTCAGGGCGTTGAGCATTTCATGCACGGTCAGGGGACGGAACGCATTGCGGACGTGGGGGCGGTTGATCGTGATTTTTGCGATGCTGCCGTTGTCCGTTGTTTCATACTTGATGTCCGTGTATTCCCTGGCGGTGGTCCATTGTGCGCTCATACGGATTACTTTAATAAGGCGCCCGGCAATGGGAAGCCTAAAATGCGCCGCCTTCCGGGTATGTCCGGAACCTGCGGGGGATGGGGCGGTGCTACGGCCGTATGCGTTTTCCCCGTTGTTTCCGGTGTTTTTCCGGCAGGCTCCCCGGTGGCCGGCAGCTGGCGGCTTTTGTCATTTACGGCCTGCGCTTCTGTGCTACATTGGGAACGGTATGATACATGACCTACTGGTGAGCGGCGTGACGGTGTTTCCCGGGAGAGAGCATTTTGAGTTTGTTCCGGGAATCAATGTGGTGGTGGGAGGCAATGATTCCGGCAAAAGCCATTTGCTGAAATTATGCTATACCGTGGCCAAGTGGAGCGCTGACGGGGGGAGAAAATCCCTGCCGGAAAAATGGGCGGAGGAGCAGCGGCTCAGAAAAGACCTGATGCGGGTGTTCGCGTCCCGCGGGCTGGCCGGGCTGACGGCCCGGAACCGGGGAAACGCCCATGCGCGCGTGGAGGCCTCCATGGAGGGGGACGGCGTGCCGGAGGGCATGGGGAACCTGGTGTTTGATTTCCAGGCGGGGCATGAAGAGGAGGGGCTGAGCATCCGGGAAATGCCCCGGCGTTTTCTGAACGTGCCGGTGGTGTTCCTGGCGGCGCGGGAGGTGCTGACCATTTATCCGAGTTTTGTGCAGGTGGGAAGCAGATTCCCCGAATTTCTGGACGGCGGCAGTTGGGACCTCTGCCGTTATCTGGATATGGAGGCGGAAGCGGAGCCCATCAGTACGGATGCCGGGCGCGTGGTTGCCAGGCTGGAAAAAATCATCGGGGGGAAGGTGGTGAAGCGTGACGGGCGGTTCTTTTTGCAGCGTCCCGGACAGCAGCCGATAGAAATGAGCCTGGTGGCGGAAGGATTCAAAAGGCTGGGAACGCTGAGCTACCTGATCCGGAACGGTTCCGTGAAAAAAGGTTCCGTCCTGTTTTGGGATGAACCGGAAATGAATCTGAACGCCTCCCACCTGCCCGTGCTGGTGAAAACCCTGACGGGGCTTGCCAAGACGGGGGTGCAGGTTATTTTGTCCTCCCACAGCCTGTTCCTGCTGCGGGAGCTGATGATTCAGCTTTCCGAACCCCGCAATGCCATGGTGCAGAGAAAGTTTTTCGGGATGAGCGTGCCGCGGGGGGAACGTTCCGGGGTAAGGGTGTCCTGGGGGGAATCCCTGGAGGACGTGGGACCTGTCGAGTCTCTTGAAGCGGAAATCGAACAGGCGGACAGGTATTTGAAGCTGAGTTATGAGTCATAAGCCGTCAAAAGCTTATTACGTGGAGGGCGTCCACCGTTTCTGGATCGATGAAGGCTACGTGGTGTGCCGCATTGAATGTTCGGATTATTATGCCCGGCAGGCGCAGAATTTCTGCGGGGGATGCAAGGAAATGGATTTTCTGCTGTATCATCCGGAACGCCGGGATCTGTGGCTGGTGGAAGTGAAGGATTACCGTTTTGACGCCCGGCCCAAGGTGGGGGAACTGGTCTGCGCCCTGAGCCGCAAGGTCCGGGATACGATGTTCCTCCTCCGGGCCGCTTCTGTGGCCGCTCCGGACGAGGAGCCGGCGGAGGGCATTTCCCTGAGGGATTTTTCCATTCAGGCCTCGGGAGCGGAGACGCTGCATCTGGCCTTTCTGCTGGAAATGGGCATGGGCGGCGTCTGGACGGACGGCGGCCTGCTGGCGAATGTCAAGAACCTGCTGGTGGGGTCCATGCGTTTTCTGGATGCGGAACTGGTTTGCGCGCCCATTACCTATCCCCGCCGCATCGGCCCCTGGCGCGTGACCTCCGCCCACGGGGAGGTGAGCAAGCGGGTGGAAATCCGCCGCGCCAGAAAATTGGCGGAAATCCAGGAGCAGAGGCGGCGGGAGCGGCTGAACGCGCAGGAGGAGGGGGCCTGGCAGGAAAAGAGCCGGGAAGATGCCGGTTCCCATGCGGCCCCGGCGGAAGAAAGGATGCCCCAGTGGAAGCGGCGTCTCCGGCAGCGCATGAACGGAGAAAGCGCGAACCATGAGGGGCGGCGCAGAAAAAGAAAGCGGGAATGAGGCCTGCGCCGGTTAAGGCCTTATTGCCGGGAAGAGCCCCGGCCCGGAACGGTGCGGGCCCGTCCTGCGGCGGCTGTATGGCATGTCTCGGAAAAAAGTTTTATTTTACAAGGACTCGCGTATCATGCCGCCCTATTCATTAACTTCTGTGTGCTAACCACATTATGTCTGACAGAATGCCACCCAGTCCTCCCCGTCCTCCCAAATTTCCCGGCTCCGGCAGGCCCGAATCCCCCAACTGGGGCGTGTGGGTCATGGTACTTCTCATTGTAGGCGTCCTTGCGTTTGGCTTTTTCACCCCTGAATCTTTCGGGTTGGGCCCCCGCAAGGAAAATCTGGAATCCTTTGAAGCCCAGTATAAGGCGGGGCGCGTGGTGCTGAACGACCCCAAGGCCCCCGTGGAAGTGGTGCTGAGCGAAAACGGTTCCGAAGGCGTTATTCACGCGCTGGTGTACAGGAAGGAAATTCAGCCGAAGGTGGAAATGACCCCCTTTGCGCTGACTTATTCCATGTCCCTTCCGGACCGCGACAAGCCTTTGCTGAATGAACTTTCCGGCTACAGGGTGGTGGAGAGTCCGTACCGGACGGAAGAGGGAAAGAATGTTTCCCTCATTCCTGAGGGAGCCCAGAAGCTTTCCGTGCCTGAATTCAACCGCCTGGCCCTGGAAGGCCGCATCGCCGGAGGAAAGGACGGCATCATCCTGGCGGAAGACGGCAACCAGAACGTGCTGGTCGGACAGATTGTCACTCGCATCTGGCCCGCGGCTACGGGAGACGCCTCCGTGGACAAGCAGCGTTTTGAACGTGTGGAAGTGCCTTTTACCCTGGAGTTCCAGGGAGACCGCGTCAAGCAGTTGCTGGGGCCGGATACGAAGTTCAAGCGTGAATCCGGTTCCTGGGGCGGCATTCTGCTGAATCTGCTGCCCATCGTGCTCATTCTGGTGATTCTGTTCTTCATGTTCCGCGCGCAGAGCGGCGGGGCCCGGGGGGCCATGAGCTTCGGCAAAAGCCGGGCGCGCCTCATCTCCCCGGACAAGAACAAGGTGACGTTCAAGGATGTGGCCGGCATCAGCGAAGCCAAGGAGGAAGTGTGGGAACTGGTGGAGTTCCTGCGCAATCCGGAAAAATTCCGCGATCTGGGTGCCACCATTCCCCGCGGCGTGCTGATGGTCGGGGCGCCCGGTACGGGCAAGACTCTGCTGGCGCGTGCCATTGCCGGGGAGTCCAACGCTTCCTTTTATTCCATCAGCGGCTCGGACTTTGTGGAAATGTTCGTGGGGGTGGGTGCGAGCCGTGTCCGCGATATGTTTGAACAGGCCAAAAGGACGGCTCCCAGCCTGATTTTCATTGATGAAATTGACGCCGTGGGCCGCCAGCGCGGTTACGGCATGGGCGGCGGCAATGACGAGCGGGAACAAACGCTGAACGCCCTGCTGGTGGAGATGGACGGTTTTGAAAAAAATTCCAATGTAATCGTGATTGCCGCCACGAACCGTGCGGACATCCTGGACCCGGCCCTGTTGCGTCCCGGCCGCTTCGACCGGCAGGTGGTGGTGAACCTGCCGGACGTCCGGGGGCGCGAACAGATCCTGCAGGTGCATGCCAGAAAAGTGAAGATGGCGCCCGGAGTCAGCTTTGAGCGGATTGCCCGCGGCACGTCCGGCTTTTCCGGCGCCCAGCTGGCCAACTTGGTCAATGAAGCCGCCCTGCTGGCCGCCCGCAAGGGGCTGAAGGAGATTACGGAGGCCGAATTGGAAGAAGCCCGCGACAAGGTCAGCTGGGGGCGTGAACGCCGCAGCCTGGCGATTAACGAACGGGGGCGCCGCATTACCGCCGTGCATGAGGCGGGGCATGCCATCTGCCTGTTGAAAACACCGCACAGCGAGCCGCTGCACCGGGTGACCATTGTTCCCCGCGGCGGGGCCCTCGGCATGACCATGTGGCTTCCTTCCGACGACAAGATGCACCAGCTCCGGTCCGAAATGCTGGACCAGCTCGTCGTAGCGATGGGCGGGCGCTGCGCCGAACAAATCGTTTTTGGTGATGTGACCAGCGGCGCTACCGGAGACATCAAAAGCGCCACCAACCTGGCGCGGCGCATGGTGTGCGAATTCGGCATGAGCGAAAAACTGGGGCTGATTGAGTACGGAGAACACCAGGGAGAAGTTTATATTGCCCGCGACCTGGGGACACGTTCCCGCAATTATTCCGAATCCACGGCGGAGCTGATTGACTCGGAAGTCCGCTTCCTGGTGGACAGCGCTTATGAACGCGCCATGGCCATCCTGACGGAAAACCGGGACAAGCTGGACATTCTGACGGAGGCCCTGATGGAGTTTGAAACGCTGGAAGGTTCCCAGGTCATGGATATTCTGGAATACGGGGAAATGAAAAACCCTCCCGCCAGGGTGACTCCGCCCCCCATGCCTTCCGAAGTGGAGGAACAGCCCGGGAAGGATGATTCCGGCCATACCGGGAAGAAAGAAGCTGAAGAGACCCGCGCGGACGGCGCTGAAGAACGGAAGATGGAAGGGGAACTGGAACAGGCGGAACGGGACCCCTTCTCCTACAATCCCGTTGATGAGTTCGGCAAGGACGGCGGAGAAAAGAAATAATTCAATAGAAACGAATCGAATATGGTAGCCAACGATGCGATGGAACTGGCCAGGATGTGCGCCCGCGCCGCGGATGACGCCAAGGCCGAAAATGTGCGGGTGTACGACTTGCGGGGCATGTCTTCCCTGACGGATTTCATGGTAGTGTGCACGGGGTTGTCCGTCCCCCATCTGCGCGCCGTCATCCGGGAGCTGGAAGAAGCCGTCCGGGAAAAGGCGGGAGCCCTCCCCACCTATGTGGAAGATACGCCTGTGGCATTGTGGTCCGTAGTGGACTACATTGACGTGATGGTTCACATCATGGGGCAGGAAACGCGCGAATTCTACGGTATGGACACCCTGTGGAAAGATGCCCCCGTGGTGGAATATTAATTCCTCCAATCTGACTTCACACCGTGCCGCATCCGGTTGCGGCACGGTTTTTTTATTTTCTGGAGTAAATGGCCTGTTGTTTGCCGCGTATCGCAAAAAGATGGCGGTCTGCATGGCCGGGTTCTTCCGCATGAGGGCCTGTTTCCGGAGAGGAAGAGAAAAGACGCGATGATGGCAGAGGCAACGCATTTTCTTTGCGGGGCTTTGGATGATTCTTCCCTGGCTTTTCCTTGGAAAAGGGGCGTGGAGCCCCGGTTCTAACAAGATTCCAACCTTGCCTTGAAGCCGCAATCGGATTACTCTATCACCGTTATTTATGAGTAGTTCCGGACCTGCCTCAACCCCGATGATGGATCAGTACCTTCGCATGAAGAAGGGCTTGCCGGAAGACGTGCTGCTGTTTTTCCGGCTGGGGGATTTTTACGAAATGTTTTTTGAGGACGCCAAGGAGGCCTCCGCCATTTTGGGCCTGACGCTGACCAAGCGCCACGGCATTCCCATGTGCGGGGTGCCCCACCACAGCGCGGAAGGGTATATCGGACGGCTGGTGAAGGGAGGAAAGCGGGTGGCTATTGCGGAGCAGACCACCATTCCGCAGCCGGGCAAGCTGGTGGAGCGGGAACTGACCCGCGTGATTTCCGCCGGAACCCTGGCGGATATGAATTTGCTGGATTCCTCCCGCCATAATTACATTGTGGCGTTGTACAAGGACAAAAAGCGCTTCGGCCTGGCATGCGTGGACCATACCACGGGGGAATTTTCCGTGGCCCAGTTCGAACACATGGATTTGCTTCTGGACGAGCTGTCCCGCATCAATCCCTCCGAACTCCTGGTCAGCGACGAGCAGACGGACTGCTTCCCCGGAACCCACCCCACGCTTTATTACGACGGATATACTTTTCTGCCTTCCACGGCCATTCCCAATTTGCTGAACCATTTCCGGGTGCATTCCCTGGACGGTTTCGGCTGCGGGGAGATGACCGCCGCCTTGGGGGCGTCCGGCGCGGTGCTCCATTATCTGGGCTACCAGCTCCGCCGCCCCACGGACCACTTGCGCCGCATTTCCGTGCGCGCCACGGAGAACGCCGTGCTGATTGACCAGGCCAGCCAGAGGAATCTGGACCTGGTGGATTCCCGCGGCGGCGTGAAGCTTTCCCTGCTGGGGACCCTGGACAGGACGAGCACACCCATGGGCGCGCGCAAACTCCGGGACTGGCTGCTCCACCCCCTGTGCGATCTGGAAAAGCTCCTGGCGAGGCAGGAGGTGATCGCCGTTCTGCTTCAGGAACCCTACCTGATGAGCAAGCTGAGGGAGAGCCTGAAGAATGTGCGGGACATGGAGCGGCTGACGGGGCGCATTTCCCAGGGCGCCGGGAATGCCCGCGACCTCCAGGCGCTGGCTTCCTCCCTGGCGCGCATTCCCGCGCTCAGGGATGATCTGGAATCCCTGCCCGGCGGCGGGGACATGCTGGAGAGCATCCGTTCCCGCATGGGCTGCTTTGATGAGCTGGTGGATTTGCTCCAGCGCGCTCTGGTGGATGAACCTCCCGTGACCATCAAGGAGGGAGGCATCATCAGGGAAGGGTACCATGCCGGTCTGGATGAATTGCGTCTGGCTTCCCGCGACGGGAAGGAGTGGCTGGCACGGCTGCAGGAGAAGGAGCGCAAGCGCACGGGAATTGATTCCCTGAAAATCCGCTTCAATAACGTCTTCGGCTATTACATTGAAGTAACGAAGAGCCATTACGATAAAGTGCCCCCGGATTACCAGCGCAAGCAGACGCTGGTGAATGCGGAGCGCTTTATTACCCCGGAACTCAAGCAGATGGAGAATACCATCCTGGGGGCGGACGAGCGTTCCCGCCAGGTGGAGTATGAGCAGTTCCTCCTGTTGCGCGAGGAAGTGGGGCGCCACATTGACGATATCCAGATTACGGCGGATGCCATGGCGGACCTGGACGTGCTGCTGGGGCTGGCGGAGGGGGCCCAGCAGTACCGGTATTGCCGCCCCGTTCTGGACAATTCCATGACCCTGCGTATTGTCAATGGCCGTCATCCCGTTATTGAGCAGAATGTTTCCGGCGATGTGTTCGTTCCCAATGACGCTTTTCTGGAACCGGAGGAAAACCGCCTTATTCTGCTGACCGGGCCCAATATGGCGGGCAAGAGCACCTATATCCGCCAGGTGGCCCTGATTACGCTGATGGCCCAGATTGGAGCGTATGTGCCGGCGGAGTCCGCCCATATCGGTTTGGTGGACCGCATTTTCTGCCGCGTGGGAGCCAGCGACGACCTGGCGCGCGGCCAGTCCACCTTTATGGTGGAGATGAGCGAAACCTCCCTGATTCTGAATAATGCCACGGAGCGCTCCCTGATTATTCTGGATGAAATCGGGCGAGGCACGGCCACTTTTGACGGGCTTTCCATTGCCTGGGCCGTGGCGGAGTACCTGCATGACGAGTTGAAGTCCCGCACCCTGTTCGCCACGCATTATCATGAGCTGACGGATTTGGCCAATTCCAGGCAGGGCGTGCAGAATTACAATGTGGCCGTGCGCGAGTGGAAGGAGGAAATCGTGTTTCTGCGCAAGATCGTGCCGGGGGCGGCGGACAAGTCCTACGGCATCCAGGTGGCCCGACTGGCCGGCATGCCTGCCGTCATTGTGGACCGCGCCAAGGCCATCCTGTCCCATCTGGAGATGAATTCTACGCGCCCCCGGAGGAAGGAGCGCTCCCGGCTGGCGGAACCGAGAGCCAAGAATACGGATATGGAAGGCGATATGCCTGCCGGGGAATATGCTCAGCTGGAGTTGTTCTGATATGCCTCTGCTTTCGGATACAATCGGCGGCCTGCATTTCGCCGCCATTGATTTTGAATCCGCCGGAGCGGCCCGGGGGGAGACGGACCAGCCCGTCCAGATAGGCATAGCCGCATGTCCCCGCCTGGAGGACGAGCCTGAGTTATGGACTTCCTATATTGCGGTGGAGAAGCCGGTTTTATGGTCCGCCTCCCAGGTGCACGGCATTACTACGGAGATGCTGGCGGATGCCCCGTCTTTTCCCTCCCTGTGGCCGGAGATACGTTCCCGGCTGGGGCAGTCCGTGGTGGTGGGGCATAATCCGGCCACGGAACGGAAGTTCCTGCGCCGGTTTCCGGGCCACGGCTTCGGCCCGTGGCTGGATACGCTGGCCCTGGGCCGGATGTGCGTTCCCGGTCTGGCGGATTATTCCCTGTCTTCTTTGTGCGGCGCCCTGGGGCTGACTTGTTCCGTGGAGGCTCTGCTTCCTTCGCGCCGGTGGCATGACGCTTTGTATGATGCGCTGGCAAGCCTGCTGATTGTCCGTTTTCTGGTAAAGGAATTGAATTTGTCCGGCCAGCCCCTGGAGGTATTGGGCAAGGCGGTGAGAACATGATTTTCCCGGCAGGGGAAAGAATGCTTTTCCGGGCCGCGTATTCGGAAAAAGATGAATGCTTCTGTTTTTTCCGCCGCTTTTTTATTGCTGTCCCTTGCTTCTTCTGCCGTGTATGCGGCACCTTCAGATGAGGTTCCGGATCCGCCCGATGTTCCCAAACTGAATACCCAGCCGTGGGTTCCGGCCCGTTACAAGGCGGTCCGGGAAAATTTGCTGGGGAAGGAATGCGGCATTCTGTTCGTGGGGGATTCCATTACAGAATGCTGGGAACGGGAAGGAGCCGCGCTGTGGAAGAGGCTGTTCGTGCCGATGAAGGCGGTCAACTTCGGAGTGAGCGGGGACAGGACGGACAGCATGCTGTGGCGCATGGAAGATACGGGACTGGCAGTCAGGACTTCTCCGCGCTATTGCATTTTGCTGGCCGGGACGAATAATATCGGCCTGTGGAAAGGGAGGCAGCCCGCGGAGCAGACGGTGAAGGGCATCCGGGAGATAGCCGTACGCCTGCTGAAGAGATTTCCGGAGACCCGTTTGATCCTGATGGAGGTGACTCCCTACGGCCCCGATCCCGATAGCCCGTTGCGCAGGAGGCAGGAGGAGATTAACCATTTGCTGCGTAGGCTTGAGCTTCCGAGGACCACTATTTTATCCATTAACGGCAGCCTGCTGAAGCCGGACGGGACGTTCAGGGAGGGCATGTTCAAGGATCATGTCCATTTAACGGAGAAGGGTTATCAGGCATGGGCGGACGCGTTGCTGCCGCTGTTGAACGGGGAAGGGTAAGCTTTCCCCGTTTTCCTGCTGCCCGGCATGGCCTGGAGGGAGGGCGGCGGATTGCCGCCCGCATGACAAGACGTCCTAGCGTTCCATTTCCTTTTCCAGGAATTCCAGCAGGTAGGCCGGGGACAGGAGTTCCCTGGTGACGGCTGGTTTTCTGCCGGGAAGATACAGGGCATTGACGGGGACGGCCGTGCGCCCCAGGTTTTTAAGTTCCTGGTCAATGGCGGGGTTCGTGCGGGTCTTGTCTGCCTTCATCATGACGATGCCATATTTTTTGAAAGCGGCCAGCACTTCATCCGTATAGGAGGCCTTGTTGACCTGGCAGGTGGAGCACCAGCGGGCCGTGAAGTCCACATAAACAGGTTTCCCCCCGTCCAGGGCGGCCTGCATGGCTTCCGGGCTCCAGGGTATCCAGATGTTTCCTTCCTCCTGAAGGGAGGGTGCTGCGGCGGCGGAGGACTCCGCCGCCCCGGGGGCGGAACCGCGGCCGAACCAGGCTGCTCCTTCCGGCGGGAGCATGTAGTACAGGCCGGCCAGCAGGAAGATTACGGAGAAGATGCCTCCCGTGATGCGGGACTTTCTGTTGCGGTACATGGGGCACCATCTGCCGTATACCCAAAAGGCCATGGAAAACAGCACAAGCCCGAAGAAGAGGAACAGGATGTCCTGAGGATGGTTTTCTGTATCAAAGAAGGCCATGTAAATCCAGAGGAAGTAGGCTGCGGTGCCGAACATCAGGAAGGACATGGACTGCTTGAAGGATTCCATCCATGCGCCGGGTTTGGGCAGGTATCTGGTCAGGACGGGAAAGGCTCCCAGAATGATGTAGGGAAGGGACATTCCAAGCCCCATCATGGTCAGGCAGAGCACGATGCCCAGCGGCGGCTGGAGCATGGCCGCGCCGATAGCCTGGCCCAGGAACGGAGCGCTGCACGGGGTGGAGATGACCGTAGCCAGGGCGCCGGACCAGAAGGAGCCGGCATAACCCTTCCGGTGCTGGAGGTCGTTGCCCATGGTCGTGGCTTTGACGCCTATTTCAAAGACGCCGAACATGCTCAGCCCCATGGCGAGCATCAGGCCCAGCAGGCAGAAATTCACCCAGGGGTTTTCAAACCAGAACGCCCAGTTGACAACGCCCTCCGCGCCGCGGCCCAGCCAGAAGTCTCCGCTGAACACTCCGGGGCCGGCTGGGGTGCTCCAGTCAAACATGTTCGCTTTCAGTGCAATCAGAATGGCAGTAATGATCCAGAAAGAAATCAGGATGCCCAGTACGAAGGTAAGGGAGTGGGCCAGCACTTTTTTCCGTTCCCCCCCTCCCAGCTGGACGAATCCCATAATCTTGAGGCCGATTACCGGGAAGACGCACGGCATGACATTGAGGATGATGCCGCCGATGAACATGAAGAACATGATTTCCCCCAGGCCCATCAGCGGAGGAGCGGGGATGGAAGCGGAAGATTCCGGGGCGGATTCCGTTCCGGCGGCTGTTGACTGAGATTCCCCGGAGAAGGGGCGGTCGTCCGCGGTGATGATGATGCCTTCCCTGCCGGCGCGCAGGATGCCGGAAAGGCTGGTCAGCGGTTTCCCCCTGTCTGCATCCGGCAGGTTGTTGGGGTAAAGGCCGTCCGTGGTGTCATTGAATTGCATGGACAGCTCATAATTGGAGTCATCCAGTTTTTTGAAGATTTGGGGAGTGGTAGGGTTGATTTCCCCCTGATTGCAGAAAAAATAGACGGAATCCTGCGGAATGGGGCGTCCGTTTGTCCTGAGGTGCAGGGTGACGGTTTTCCCTTCCTGGGAAATCCGGGCTTTCAGCCCTTCCGCCCAGTCGGGGGCGGCAAGCCCTGCCATGTTCCCGGTCAATTCCGCCGCGTCAGGGGCTGTCTGCCCGTCTCCGCGCTTCAGTGTGACGCTGAAGTTTTTGGTTTCCGGGGCGGCGCACTGTTCCGCGCACATTTGCCATGTCATGGTGGTGGTGAACGTCGCTTCCGGGGGGGCATCCTTTTCCGGAGTCACCCGGAACGCCATTTTGGCTTTTCCGCTGTATCCGTAAAAATCCACAAGCCCTTTCCCCAGTTCCGGGATTTGCCAGAAGGGGCCTTCCACCCGGAAGCCGGGCACAGGCTGGAGAGCGGCTTCCATGGGAAGGCCCACGGTTCCCGGATTTTTGTAGTAAACGTGCCAGTGGTCCGGCAGCGCCAGCTCCGTCACGATGACGAAGGAGGCTTCTCCATAGGAGGTGACAGTGGCCTTGGAGGAACCGGATGTCTGGGGCGGACCAAAGTTTCCCGCTTCCCCGAAGCTCATGCCTCCGAAGTCCTGGGCTTCCCCCGTGCTGAAACACCCGGCGATCATGCCCAGGCAGCCGACGGCTGCTTTCAAAAAGTTTCTCATAGCAAAGGCGGTTACCATAAAGAACGGAGGGATTCAATGTTTGTGTGTTGCATGGCGGGGAGCCTTGTATAAAATAAGGCCATGGTAAAAACTAAAACGACGTACGAGGGCGGCCTCCATTGTTCCATGGTTCATGAACCTTCCGGGGCCACGCTTTCCACGGATGCCCCCGTGGACAACAACGGCAAGGGCGAGTCCTTTTCCCCCACGGACCTGGTAGGAGCGGCGCTTGCCGGCTGCATGAGCACGATCATGGGCATTGTTGCCGAACGTAAGGGGATTAATCTGGAAGGCATGACGGTGGAAGTGGCCAAACACATGAATGCGGATCCCCGCCGTATCGGCAAGCTGGAAGTCGTCATTACCGTTCCTCTTCCGTCCGATTATCCGGACAGGAAGCTGCTGGAACAGGCTGCTCTGAGCTGCCCGGTCAAGCACAGCCTGCACCCTGATATTGAAATACCCATTACCTGGAAATGGGTTGGCTGACCGCTTCCGTGTTTTCTTGAGACCGCCTGTGAAAACAGGCGGTTTTTTTGTGATGTTAAAAAATGTTGGAAAAATGCAATAATAGTTGAGTATGCTTGACTTATATATTTTGGTTGTGCATTTTTCCGGGGATGAAAAAGTTGTTTCCTGTCTTGTTGCTGATTCCTGTGACGGTGTGCGGATTGTTGTCCGGGTGCGGCGGAGGTTCGGGAAAATCCGGAGACGACGGGAACACTTCCCTGAGCGGACAGCAGGTAAGCCTGTTTGAGGGAGGAAGCATCTTATTCCAGCTTCAGTTCAGCGGGCAGGACGTGGATGTTATCAGAATGGATACAAGAGCTGTGTACGACGGGGTTTATACGTACCGGTTCAATAGCGGGGAGAATGCCGGCGTATTGAATATTGCTCCGGCTGCCAACAGCAGCTCTGCCTGTACCATGGCGAATGTGAACATTGCCTTTGACGACGCCGGGCGGAATGCGGGCGTCATTACTTCGGGCACCATTACGGAAACCGGTCTTGATTTGGACCCTGCCATTGACGGCGTTCCCCGCTCCATGGCCGGTTGGACATGCCGCGTGCACCGGGATTGATTTTCCGGGCATCAGCTGTCCAGGACAAGGGGGAAGTGCCGGCTGAGCGGATAGTCCGTAACCTGGATCAGTTCCACGCCGTAAAGGCTGGCGATGGCAGGAGCTTCGGATTTGTCATAAGGCTCACAGTAATAAATGGTCTTTACGCCATGGGCGCACAGCGCCTGCATGCATGAGGTACAGGGCATCGTAGTGCATGCCACCACCTTGGCTTCCCCCCTCCGGAACAGGCTGCACAGGTTGATTTCCGCATGCAGCATGTATTTCTGGCGTTCTTCCCGGCTGGCCCAGAAGGTGTCCTGAGCCTTGAATCCGGGATACAGTCCGTTGTAGGCGGTGCCGATGACGCGGTTGTCCGCATCCAGAGCGGCGGCTCCCACCTTGCGGTACGGGTCCTCCGACCGCAGGGCTGCCGCGTGCGCCAGCGTCATTACATACTGCGGGATGGGAAGGCGGGTTGACGAGGAGTTATTGTTCATGGTTGGAAGACTGGAGTTCCGCCAGGAAGCCCGACTCGTCCAGGTACAGGTTGGGCGGCAGGGAATAAGGGGTGGAGAGGGTAGCCCCGGCGATGACGTTGGAAAGAGGGGGATTCAGGTAAAAGCCGGGGAGGAGGCGCCCTCTTGTCCTGGCCCGCATGCCGAGCTGCACGGTGCCGTCATCCAGCTTGAAGACGCTTCTCTTCATGGACATGGCCAGGATAATGCCGCGGTCCGTGGCGAAGCAGGGCCTCCAGCCGATGTTGGGGAGAACCAGGTCGCCCGAGCCGCTGAAGTCATAAAACGGCGTGCGCGTATTCGGAACCAGGCTGTAGAGCCTGCGGCGCAGGAAATCGGAGCCGGCTATCTGCCTGATGCCTTCCGGCATGCTGTGGTCCCCGTCGCTGATGAGGTAAACGGGAGTGCTGGTGAGGATGGGCCACAGGACGGCGGCCACCGTTTCGTGGACTTCTTCGCGTCCTACGCTGGTGAGCAGCAGTTCCCGGGGCTGGAGGGAGTTCACCCGTTCCAGCTGCTGGGCGTTCATCCAGAAGTCGCACAGGCGGCTTTGGGAGCGGGTGCTGTCCAGCAGGGTGGACAGCCATTTCCTGAGTTCCGGATGCTCTGCTTCCACGGTGTCGTTCATCAGACATTCCGCTATTTCATACCCGGAGAGCCGCGCGTTTTTAGAGAAGACCAGAGGTTTGTGGGCGATGCGCTCCAGATGGTTCAGGATGGCATCCCTGCCGATGCTGGCTGCAATTTCCAGGCATGTGGAGGATAGCTCCCGCAGCGTGTTGATGACCATGCGGGGATTGACGGCGTCAGGCTCAATGGGCTCTCCGATGGCGGCGGTGAAACGGTAGGGAACGCGGAGAGGCGCTTTGGAGAAGAAACGGTTGCCTGAGTAGGAGAAGATGCTGCCCCATAGTTCGTCCATGTAAATGGGCACGATGGGGCAGCGCGATTTTTTCGCCAGCATTTCCAGCCCCCGGCGCGCGGCGCACAGGGTTCCCGTGCGGGTGAGCTGGCCTTCCGGGAAGATGCAGATGACTTCTCCGGCCTTCAGGGCCTGGATGGCCTTGGACAGGGATTCCCGCGGATTACGGGAGGAAATGGGCAGGCAGTTGAAGAGTTCCAGAATCCAGCCGAGCCAGCGGATGGCTACGAATTCCTCCGCCACGATGAACCGGATGGGGCGCGGGCAAATGAGAGAAAGGAACAGCGCATCCCCGTAGGTGACATGGTTGGAGACGATAACGGCCCCGCCGTCTTCCGGAATGCGGTCCTGGTGGATGATGCGGGAGCGGTAGACAATCCTCATGATCCAGAGGCCCATCATGCGGATGAATTCACGGGGAATAAGCCGGAATGCCACAATGGTAATGACGACGCCCAGGGCGGCCAGCACCCAGAATTGGTTCTGGATGGAGAAGATGTTCCTGAGCATGAGCTGGAAGCCGACGGCCACCAGCCCCATCAGGCAGTCCATCAGGTTGCCGGCGGCGATTACGGTGCTGCGGTTGGAGGGGTCGCAATTGTCCTGGAGGTGGGCGTTTAACGGCACCAGGTACGCGGCGGCGAAAGCTCCGGTGATGCCGAACCCGATGTTGCTGGGGAGGGAGCCGGGGGCGAAGAAGGACATGAACATACACCCGATAGTGAAGCCGATTGCGCCCAGGGGGATGAGCCCCAGTTCAATCTTTTTACGGCAGATGATGGAGGCGATGACGCCGCCTACCACCGTGCCGCCGCTGAGCCATGCCATGAGAATGGCCGCGGACATGCTGAATCCGGTGCCGTCAATGGGGTGTTCCTGGGCGATCTGGAGGGAGATGAGCATCAGGGCTCCGGCCAGGAACCAGAAGTAGGAAACACCGATTTCGCTGAGCCTCAAATCCCGCTGGCTCCAGAGATACTTGAGCTGCACGAAATGTTCGTAAAAGAGCTTCCATTCGAATTTTCTGGTCTGGTTGGCCGGATACCGCGGGAGGTAAAGGGACGCAATGGCTACGGGAACGGCGATGCAGGTGAGGATGAATGTGGGGAAAGCGGCTGCTTCCCAGCCGTCATTGGAGGAGACTTGCAGGATGTCGAACCAGGCGAAGATGCCTATCTGGGCCGCCAGCATGGACAGGATGAGGCTCATTTCCATCAGCCCTGAAGCGTAGCCCAGCTGCCGGGAGCCTACCATGTCCTTGACCACTCCCTTTTTGGCCGGACTCAGGATGGTCGCCTGGACGGAGAAGACGCAGAACCAGAAAACGGCCATTTCAATGTTTTCGTATTTATAGCACAGAAGCATGGCCCCCAGTACCAGAATCTGTAGGAAAGACATGAATTGGATGATTCGGGCCTTGCAGAAGCAGTCCGCCAGCCATCCGACGAAAGGGGAGAACAGAATATAGGGCAGAACAAAGATGCAGGCCAGAATGTACTGGAGGGAGTTGACCCAGGAATCCGGTCCGTATGCGGCGTTGGTGGAAGCCAGCCAGACGCCCAGCGGAATCAGCAGGAACTGGGCGGCTTTTTCATTGAAAGCGTTCTGGGCTTGAATGAGAATCAGGGAATAAAATCCCCTCCATTCCTTTTTTGAGGGCATTTTTTTCTTAGATGTCTGTACGTCATCCATGTGGGGCGGATTGTAGCAGATCATGGGGGGTAGGGAAGGATAATCTGTTCCCGTACAGGCGCGTTCCCGGGAAGAGGGGGAAGCGTTTTTCCGGTTTTTGAAGAGGGCAGGCAGGGGAGACCGGCGCGGCATGTTCGGGAGGGAAGCGTCTCTTCCTGCTGGCGAACGGGATGGAGCTCCGGCTTCTTCCGAATAAGGCTGCGGCAGGAGTACCTGTTGGAGCGCTTGTTGATAAAGAGTGATGGTTGTTCCGTCTTTGTGCCGTTTTCCGGCTCTTCCTTTTGTTGAGTCCGTCCAGGGCTGTTCCGGCGCTGCCGATGGGTAAAAGAAATGTGGCGAGCGCGTTTGTTCGGGCGGCTTTGCCCGCGTGCGGGGACGGAAGCCGAAGATTCCTTGTCATGAAGAGGTTCGGCAAACAGGCTTTATGGTTGACATGAGGTTGCGGGACCGTAGGATGCTGGCAGAAAGCTATCACCCGAAGAGAGATTATATGAATACTTCCCCGACGATAGGCGTGCTGCTGGCCGCAGGTGCAATTCTTCTGCCTTCCTGTGAAACGGAGCGCGTGAATGAACGCCCCATCGGCATTTATCCTACGGAAAATGTCTATCCGTCCGGCGCTATGGGCGTCCAGGGCAATAGCCTGTTGAATGATATTCAGCGTGAAAATTCTCTGGACCCGATGGCCGGGCAGAATTCCGGGTTTAACCCGGACCCCGCCCGGACCAATTCCGGAACCATCAGCAATATGGTGGGCGGGGCCAACAATATCACGCCTCCGGCTCCCGTTGTTCCCAAGCCCGTCGTTCCTAATCCCGTGGGTGACTCCGCCGGTTCCGGCATTGCCGCCCCCAGGCCTGTGGAACCTCCCGCTTCTTCTTCCATCCCGGTGGCGTGGCCTACGGCGGATCCCACGGTGGTGGTCAGCCCGTATGACCGTACCAAGAAGATCAAGATTTTGAACAGGAGCACCAATAAGCCGTATCCCTCCGGGACGGTGTTGCGGGACACCAACTTCCCCAACGAGATCAAGAAGTTCCGCGTGCCCTGATGCGGCCGCCGCAACGAGATCACGCCGCGCCCCTGGACATGCCGATGTTCCGGGGCGCTGATGTATTCCCCTGTAAATCCATGAGAGAATATTCCAGAAAGCAGCTTTTTTTCTCCTCCGTCGCCATTCTCGGCCCCGGCCTTCTGGGCGGGTCCCTGGCGCTGGCCGTCAGGAAGCAGTTGCCGCATGTGCACGTGCGCTTGTGGGGCAGGAGGGAAGAACCGTTGGAATATGCCCGTTCTTCCGGAGCCGCCCATGCCGCTTCCACCCGGATGGAAGAGGTGGTGGAGGGGGCGGATCTGGTTGTGCTGGCTACCCCGGTTGGCGTGATGCCCCGCCTTGTTTCCGACATGCTTCCTTTATTGAAACCGGGAGTACTGGTAACGGATGTGGGTTCCGTGAAGGGGGGGGTTCACCAGGCCGTGGGCTCCGTGCTGAAGAAAGCCGGCGTGGCGTTTATCGGCTCCCATCCCATGGCCGGTTCCGAAAAGCAGGGTATGGAGCATGCTTCCTGGGACCTCTTCCGGGATGCGACCTGCATCCTGACGAATGACGAGCATGTGCATGAAGATGTGCTGCTGTTGCTCCAGCGGTTCTGGGAGCGTGTGGGCTGCCACTGCATCCGGATGAAAGCGGCGGATCATGATTCTTCCGTGGCACGCATTTCCCACATACCTCATGCTTTGTCCGCCCTGTGCGTCCACAGTGCCCTGGACGGTGGGGATGTGAAGCTGCTGGGGCTGGTATCCGCCGGAGGTTTCCGTGATACTACCCGCGTTTCCATGGGGGAACCGTCCATGTGGGCTGAAATTCTGGCGGAAAATGCTCCTGCTGTTCTGGAGCGTCTGGATGAAGCCCTGTCCCAGCTGGGACAAGTGAGGAATTGGCTGGCTGCAGGGGATAAGGAGGCATTGCGGGAATGGCTGAAGGCCGCGGCGGAGAGCCGGGCGCAGGCTTTGGGTTTGTGAAAGGGCGGGGCCGTTCTGCCATCAGATGCGCTTTTGCCGGAAGGAAAAGGAACGGTCTGTTATCAAATTGTTAACAAACGGGAATGGACGGTTCTTTGTTCCGTCCTATACTTGCCCCTATGCGTTTATCCAACATGAATACCCCCCGCCATCGCCGCCAGGGGCGCGGCTTGCACCGTGCCGCCGCCATTGGGAGCCTGCTTGTTCTCGGACAATCTGCCTATGCCGAGACAAAGCCCGCCGCAGCAGAGGAAGGCGTGCAGGAAATGCCGGAACGCGTGATGACCATCCGTTCCAGGTCCCTGCGGGCGGAAACGGTCAGTTCCGCTACTCTTACGAACATGAAGACGGAGGAAGTTCCGCAAACGGTAAACGTCATTACAAGGGACCTGATGGATTCCAAGGGGTCCGATTCCCTGGTGGAAGCGTTGCGTATGGATTCCTCCGTCAATACGGGTGGGGACATGCTTTTGTCCCGTACGGCGGACCAGTACACCATCCGCGGCTTTGCCGGCAGTGATGTTCAGATCGGCAACATGCCCCTCCCGCGAGGCATGGGGTATGGCATGGATACGTCCCTGATAGAAAATATTGAGATTGTCAAAGGCCCCATCGGTTCTATTTCCGGCGGTCAGACCAGTACGCTCGGGGCATACGGCGCCGGCGGTTCCATCAACCTGATCCTGAAGGAGCCTGATTTCCTGGAACGGACGGAGTTGACGGCTTACGCCCGCCTTTCCTATCACGGGCAGAAATACCGCGCAACGATTGACGATACCCGGTACAGGGGGGATGAAACGAATGGATTTGCCCTGCGCACGGTGGTAGCCGCCGAGTATGAACGCCCGTTCTGGCTGAGCAACGGAGCCAACGGAGGCCAGAAGTACACGGTGTCCCCCATTTTCCGCTGGCAGCATGATTCCCGCACCAAGACGGTGCTGACGACCAGTTTCCAGTATCAGAATTCTCCGACGACCATGGGCATCCCTGTGCTGGGCGGCCATTTTGTGGGGCCGTATGACGCTTGGTACGGTTCTCCGAGCGGAAGGCTTAATTCCAAATCCCTGCTGGCGATGCTGGATTTCGAACGCAAGCTGGAAAAGATATGGACGATCCGCATTGGCGGCGGTATTGGGTACAGCGATGTGGACTATAATGTCTGGGGCATTTCCTCTTCCGCTGGGAGGGGAACCAGCACGGCGGATTATTACAACCAGATGATTGCTTCCGGAAAGGCCAAATATGAAGCCGCCTGGAGCGACGAGTGGAATATCAACTGGAATTTTTATTCCAACGCACTGGCGGAATTTAAGACCGGGCAGGTGGAGCATGAAGCCCTGATGGGCGTTTCTTACACGGGGAGCAGCACTTATGGAGACGGTTCCAGCCTGGTGACAAACGCCACCGCAAATACGAACGGCTATTTTTCCCTGTACAATCCTCCTCCTTTTTTCCCTGCAGGGCGCGATTATTCCGGCGCCAATGCGACGGATACCGTGGTGCAGAGGGCTGGTTTTCTGCTGCAGGATGTCCTCAGTTATGGACAGTGGCGTTTTCTGGCCGGCGTTCGCGGTGACGCGCATTTCAGCCTGGACAATAATTATGCGTTTGCGTGGAGCCCCCGCTTCGGAATTACCCGCATGTTCGGCGAACGCGTAGCGTTGTTCGCCAACGCAGCCCGTACCTCCGCCCCCAACTTCGGGTATCTGGATGAAAACGGGAAGGAATTGACCGATTCCTGGCGTACGGACCAGATGGAATTCGGGTTCCGGGTCAGCCCGGTTGATAAGGTGTGGTTTTCCGCTTCCTGGTTTGACATCATCCAGAATAATACGCCTGTTGCCATAGACGGATATACCAACCGGTACTATTCGGACGGCTCCAAGAGGGCGGAAGGCGTGGAACTTTCCCTGAACGGGGAAATAACCAAGAATTGGAGTTCCTATCTTTCCTACACCTACACCCGCACCAAGAACCGGACCACCGGGGAAGTGTATCCCACGATTGCTCCGAATGCTCTGGCCCTCTGGCAGAAGTACCGCATTGACGGAGGGTTGCTGAACGGTACGGTGCTGGGCTTGGGCTACCGCTGCAAGGATTCCTACTACGCTACGTTCCGGGGCGCAAAAATTGCGGACAACTACACCATCCCCTCCTATAGCGTATTCGACTTTACGGTGGAAATCCCCCTGCCGGAATCCAAATGGCTGAAAGATGCCACGCTGAGGCTGGCTGTGTATAATATCTTCGATAAAAAGTACGTGCAGTCCACCCGCCATGCCGTGCAGTGCACGGTGGGAGAGCCGCGCACGTTTGAAGTAGGCCTGAAGACCACGTTTTAACCTTGCGTTTCCGCCATGAGTTCCCCCGTCATTTCCGTCAGCCATCTCAAGCGCGGTTTCAAATCCGGTTCCGGGAGTATAACTGTGCTGAAAGATATCAGCCTTACCGTGAACCGGGGAGAGTTCGTCGCCGTGATGGGCGCAAGCGGCTCCGGAAAAAGTACTCTGCTGAACGTGCTGGGAGGGTTGCTGGCTCCGGATTCCGGCACGGTGACAGTGGATGGGATGGATCTCGGTTCCATGTCGGATGCCTCCCTGACGGTGTACCGGCGGGACCGTGTAGGGTTCATTTTCCAGATGTTTAACCTGGTGGGCACCTTGAACGTGGAGGAAAACATTCTGTTGCCGTCCCTGGCGGGAGGCAGGAGGGTGGCTCCCGCCGCCCTGGACGCCATGATTGAAAAGGTTGGACTGTCTCACCGTCGGCATGCCATGCCTGATACGCTCAGCGGCGGGGAGCAGCAGCGCGTAGCGATTGCCCGTGCATTGGTCTCCGGTCCCGCTCTGGTGCTGGCGGATGAGCCTACGGGCAACCTGGATTCTGAAAATACCCGGCTTATGGGAGATTTGTTCCGGGATTTGCATCGTGCGCAAGGTTGTGCTTTTGTCCTGGTGACGCATGCGCCGGACGTAGCCATGTGGGCGGATCGTGTAATCGTACTCAAGGACGGCAGTATTGTGGACGACAGATCCACAGCGGAATTTGCCGGTCCTGCGGAATTGTCCTCCTTCTATGAACGTACGCTGAATGATGCCTTATGACGTTGATGTTCAAACTGATTTGGAGGGATCTGCGCGCCAACCCCGGCCGGATGGCTGTCAGCATGTTCGCCATCCTTGTCTCCGTCAGCCTCATTGTATGGATGATGGGGAGCTATGATACGCTGGTCAGGGAGTTTGACAATGATGCGGAGGCCTATATGGGGAATTATGACCTCTGCCTGGTGCCGGAGTCTCCCAAAGGGCCCCTTCCTCCCGGACAGTACCCGCAGTTCCGTGACCCGGAGCTGCCCGCCCGTCTGGCCGCCTCTCCCCTTGTAGAGACGGTGAACGCCGCGTGCCAGGTGCCGCGCCTCCAAATCGGCTGCGGAAATGAGCGGGGCAGCTTTGACGAGCAGACGCGCGACCGCATGGGAATTCCTCCCCAGAGCCCCATTCTGGTGGGAAACCATGCTGTGGAGTGTCCTTATGAACTGAAAGAGGGAATTTGGCCGGATATGGCTTCCTCCTCAGCCATGGAGGGGGTGCTGGGCAGCGGAAGCGCCAAATATTTCAGCGCGGGAGTGGGGACTGTCATGAACGTGCGCGTGGGAACGCATGTGTACGACGTAAAGATTGTGGGCATCGTCAAGCAGGCCAAGGCCACCCCCGGCGTCATTATGGGGCCGGGCGGCATGTCCGGCCCGGCTTTTTCCTCCCTTTTTGTGCCCGTGAAGGTATGCGAGAAAATTACGGGGCAGCCTTTTGCCCCCAATTTGATTTACGTTCAGCTCAAGGAAGGGGTGGACAAAAAGGAATTTGCTGAGAATTTCCGGCAGGAGCTGGTCCAGGCTTCCGCTGCGGTGGCGGATACGGATTCCATCATCCGGCGGCTTTCCAGCGACCGGTCCGTCCGTTCACAGAAGGATAGCGCGGAAATGTCCGTCTGGCTTGTCCTGTTTTCCTGTATTTTCATTATTTTCACAACGTTGAGCATTGGCGTCAGCGAACGTGCCCGCAGACTGGCCCTGATGCGTGCTCTGGGGCTGGGGCGCATGCAAATTGCACTGCTGATTGCCGGGGAGGGGATTTTTCTGTGCATTCCGGCATTGCTGGGAGGGTTGGCCGCAGGCTTTTTCCTGGTGTACCTGCTGGAGGAAGGCTCTGCCTCTGTACCCGTGCTGACCTGGTCCACAGTATTAACCGCCGCCGTATGCGCTGTGGGCGGGGCATTGCTGGCTTCCATCATTCCTGCGTGGCGCGCTTCCCGCCAGTCTCCGCTGGAAGCGGCCGTTCCTTCCTCCGGATTCATCGGGAAGGTGAGCCGTGTTCCTGTGTGGTCTGTCGTGGCGGGCCTCGCATGCGTGTGTCTTCAGCCTGTGGCCCTGCTGTTGCCGGGCCTGGAGGTAGAAACGCGCAAATGGATATTTTTCTGGCTGGGTTACCCCGGCTTGGTAGCCGGTGCGCTGTTTCTGGCCCCCACCTTCGTGCGCGTGACGGAGTGGGCCGGGGCATGGATTACCGGATTTCTGCTGCACGTTCCGCATTCTTTCCTGAAAATGCAGCTCAGCCGCAACCTCAGCCGTTCCGTGGGAACTGCCGTATCCATGTCTGTGGGCCTCTCTCTTTTTGTGGGGGTGCAGACATGGGGCTATTCCATGCTGGTTCCTTTTTCCCCGGATACGTCAACACCCGGAACCCTGGTTTCCTTCCTGCATACGGAGTTCAAATCTGCGGATGTTCCGGAGCTGATGGCGCGCCCCAGCCTGCGGAATTCCCGAATGTATCCCATCTACGTGGATGAACCGGATATTGCTCCGGCACAGATGAAAACCCCCGGTTTTTCCGGGATGCGCAACCGTTCCATCGTACTGGCCGGCATTCCCGTGGCGGAGATGGCCGGGGGGAGCCATCCGCTGTTCAACCCCGTGTTTGTTTCCGGAAATCCGCAGGAGGCTTATGCCATGCTGGAATCCACCCGTTCTCTCCTGATTCCGGACACGTTTGCACGGACGGTGGGGTTGAAGGTCGGGGATGACTTGATGCTGGTTAATCCGTCTTCCCGGGAACGCCGTTCCGGAAATGAGCCCTCTGCCGGTATTCGCGGCCGGGGCAAGGGGGGCGCCGTACGGGGAGAACCCTGGAAGGTGGCGGGAATAGTTTCCTTCCCCGGCTGGCATTGGTTGACCAAGACCAGCGGAATGCGCGTGCGCCGCGGGGGTTTTGTTGCCGCTTTGGCGATTGCCGATGAACGCTGGCTCAAAGAGGAATACGCTCATCAGGGATTCCAGTTTATCTGGGGGGATACTGCTCCGGGGATCAGCAATGTGGAACTTCAGAACGACCTGGGGGAATACGCCCTGATGAAGGTGCGGGAGCAGGAAAACGGAGGGGAAGGCGCCAAGCCTCTGGTGAAGGCCCTGACCCGGGAAAGCCTGGGAGGAAGCGTTACCAGCCGCGGGGACGATGTGATTTTTACGATGAGCAAGCTTCCCATCATCATGATGGTGATCGCCGTTCTGGCCGTACTTAACACCGTCCTGGCTTCCGTGCAGTCCCGCCGCCGGGAATTTGGATTGATGCGTGCGGTGGGCGTGCCGGGCGGCATAGTAATGCGGATGCTCTGGGCGGAAACGCTGATGGTTTCCCTGTGCTCCGTTGTCATGAGTCTTGTGCTGGGAGTCTTGGGTGCCTGGTGCTCCATCCAGATTTTGGAATACGGCTATCACTTCGGCGTCGTTACTCCTCCTGTCACGATGCCCTGGGCGCATCTGGCCTGTGCTGTGCTTTTGGTGCTTTCCCTCTCATCCTTGGCGTGCCTTCTGCCTGCGTGGCGCATGAAGCATGCGTCCGTAACGGATTTGCTTTCCGTTCGCGAGGGGTAGGGGGCATTCAGGATGTTTTTTGTTGCAACATAGTTGATAATTGAATAAATAGAAGCATTAATCAATGCTTTGGCGCTGGGAACAGCCGGGCTGGAATTTCCGGTAGATCCGGAGAATAATGGAAGGAAAGAAGCTGTTGTGAAACGGGGAGCCTTCCCTGAATAGAAAATAAGTGCATGAAAAAGAAAATAGAAATCTCTTCCTGGCCTCGAAGGTCTCATTATGAGTATTTCCAGACGTTTGACTGCCCCATGTTTTCCATTACGTCCCCGGTCCGGGTGGATGCCCTGTACCGTTATGCGAAACGGGAGGGGGTTTCCTTTTTCATTTTGTGCCTGTTTGTGCTGCTGAAGGCGTTGAACAGGGTGCCCCAGCTGCGCCAGCGGGTGGAGGAAGGGGATGTATGGGAGTATGAGTCCGTGGATGCCCTGGTTCCGGTGCTGGCTGCGGATGGAGAATTCACTCAGATTTTAGTGGAGTACCGGATGGAGTTGTCTGATTTCCTGAAACATGCCGTTCCTCTTGTGCAGGCTGCCAAACTTGCTCCCGCCCAGGCGAATCCGTGCCATAGGGCGGATATCGCCGTATTCAGCTGCCTGCCGTGGATTCCATTCACACAGGTGGCCAGTGCCTACAGAGTGTTTCGGGGACAATACTTTCCCCTCATCCATTGGGGGAAGATGGAGGCGGATGCTTCCGGCAGGATGGTGATGCCCGTGGCCATTCAGGCGAACCATGTGCTGGTGGACGGGGTGCATGTAGGCCGTTTTTACGGTATTCTGGAAGAATTGTGCGGAAATCAATTCTGTTAAAGGATTTTCCGTGGCGTGGTTCCAACAGGTGCTGAGCACGTTAAAATGTCATGGCAGGGGGCAGGCCTTTAGAGATTTCCTTAACGTGGGCGGGCGAATGAAGAAAGTTTTTTCTCTTGATTGCCAAACCTGTTGTTTTTCTCTGGAGAGCGATGGGGTAACCACCGTTATTGACGCTTTGTTTCCCATTTTTCCTGTGCGCGGCATTATCTGCGTGCAGACAGGCAGTAAAGAAAGGAAGCTAAGCCAGGCAGCCCGGACAATTCTGGACTGAGTGCCCCGGAGATATTTCCACCAGCTCCGGTTCCCGGTCCGTGAGGCAGAGTGCCGGGTTTCCGAGGGTGTTCCTGGGGCGGAAGCTGCATCCGCATGGCTCCTGAGTCATGTTGGGAGGCAGTCCGGGAATGGTATAGAGGGGGGCGCCTTTCGCATGCAGCCCGGGAATGGATTTCATCAGGGCTCTGGTGTAGGCATGCCGGGGATGTTCCAGAAGTTCCTTCGCCGGGGCGCTTTCCACGATGCGGCCTGCATACATGACATTGATGCGGTCCGCGTATTGGCGCACCACGCCGAGGTCATGTGTGATGAGGATGACGGAGGTGCCCATGTCCTGCTGAAGTTTTCTGATGAGATCCAGCACCTGCTTCTGGACAGTGACGTCAAGGGCGGTGGTGGGTTCATCCGCGATGAGTATTTCCGGCCTGGTGATGAGGGCCATGGCAATCATCACGCGCTGGCGCATGCCGCCGGAGAATTGGTGGGGATATGCGTCCATGCGCTGTTCCGCATCCGGTATGCCTGCCAGGGCAAGCTGTTCCAGCGCGCGTGCCCGCGCTTCCTTTTTGCCGGCCCCTTCGTGAATGACAAGGGGTTCCGCCACCTGCTCCCCGATGGTCAGGTACGGGTTGAGGGAGGTCATGGGGTCCTGGAAGATCATGGAGATGCGTTTGCCGCGGATGGCCCGGAGTTCCTTTTCCGGGCAACGGAGCAGATCCGTGCCGTCCAGCATGGCGGAACCGCTTTCAATGCGGCCCGGAGGCATCGGAATGAGCCCCATCATGGAGTAGCAGGTGACGGATTTTCCTGATCCGGATTCACCCACGATGCCAAGCGTTTCCCCCGGGGCTACATCAAAGGACACGTTCCTTACCGCCCGGACAATGCCGGCCCTGGTGTGGAAGGAGGCGCTGAGGTTCCTGACGGAGAGCATGCGGAGAAGGAGGGATGATCAGTCGTTGCGCACGCGTGAACGTGCGGAGAAGATGACCGGAATGCCGGGAGCGGGGTAGGCTTCCCTTATTTTGTTGCGCAGGTACTGGGAATAGCTGTCCGTGAGCAGGCTTTTGTCATTGACGAAAAGAACGTAGCGCGGGACGGGAATAGTATTGTACTTGGGGTCCACCGCTGTGGTGGCGTAATATATTTTCAACCTTCTGGCAGAGCCGCTGGCGGCGCCGGGGGGATTCATCTGCTGGGCAAGCTGGATCAGGCGGTTGAGCTGGCCGGTAGTGGGCAGGTTATGGGATTCCCGGCGGATGCGCGTGATGACTTTGAAGATGATTTCCACGCCTTCCGCTTTTTTGGCGGAGGTGGCGATGAAAGGCGCGTAGCTGATGAAGAAGAGTTCCCTGCGCACCTGTTCCTCCACTTCCGCCATGCGGTCCTTACGGGAGGCATTCGGATGGAAGAGGTCGAATTTGTTGACGATGATGATACAGGGTTTTCCTTCCTCCGCAATGATGCCGGCAATGCGGCGGTCCTGCTGCGTGATGCCCGCCGCAATGTCAATGACCAGTAGGCAGATATCCGCCCGGCGGATGGCTTTTTCACTGCGCATGGCAGAGAAAACTTCTACGGAGGTGTCCCGACGGGAGCGGGGGCGCATGCCGGCGGTGTCGATCAGCACGTAGGGCTGGCCGTCGTGCAGGTAGGGGACGTCAATGGCGTCACGGGTAGTGCCCGCCACATTGGAGACAATGGTGCGCCTGTCCCGGAGGATGGCGTTGACCAGGGAGGATTTGCCTGCGTTGGGGCGTCCCACTACGGCTACCTTGATGGGAAGGGCCGTTTCCTCTCCGTTTTCCGGTTCTTCCTCCAGTTCTTCTTTAAGCGGAGCCCCTTTCTGCTTGAGAAAACCGTCCAGCCGGGAGGCTAATTCGGAAAAGCCTCTGCCGTGGGCGGCGGAAAGAAAGATATGGTCGTCAAAACCCAGTCCGGCAAATTCGCCCAGATTAAGGTCCTGTTTTTCGTGGTCGGCTTTGTTAAGAAGGAGGATGACGGGAATGTCCGATTTGCGGAGGTGGTCCGCGATGCTCTGGTCGATAGGTGTAAGGTGATCCCGGCAGTCCAGCACGAAGAGGATGAGGTCCGCCGTTTTTATGGCAATGTCCGCCTCTGCCTCTACCTGTTCTGCAAAGCCGTCGCTCAGGCGCGCGCCGATACCGCCCGTATCCATGATTTTACAGGCGCGGTCCGTAATCTTGCAGGGGGCGGAAAGGCGGTCGCGGGTGACGCCGGGTTCATCATGCACGATGGCGATGCGCCTGCCTGCCATTCTGTTGAAAATGGCGGATTTCCCGACATTGGGCCTGCCTACGATGGCGATGGTGGGGACGTGCTGCATGCACATCATGTTACCCGAAGCTCCCATGCTGTGAAAGCTAATTCCACGCCAGCGGGAAGGGCTTCCGCCGGGGGCTTATCCTTTGTGCCTGGCCCGTTTGTGAAGGTGCAACGCCACGGCAACCGTGATGATGTTGGGAAGCCACAGCAGAATATAGGGGAGCATCGTGTCGTTTTTCCGGGACAAGTCTGCAAAGATCAGGGCCAGAAAGTAGAGTGAGGCGATCAGGATGCCCAGGGCAAATCCTGTGGAGGTGTCTTTTCTGCGGGTGTTGATGGCCAGTGGCACGCCGATGAGGGCAAAGACGATACAGGCCAGGGAGAAGGAGGCTCGCCTGGGCAGTTCCGTGGCGAATTCCGTGGTCTGCTTTTTATCCAGATAGCCGGGCGTGTCCAGAGCTTCCCGGATTTCCCGGTTGGTGAAGCGGTTGGCCTTGATGCGCCGGGAGCGGGATTTGTCCAGGTTGATGCTCAGAGGCATCTCGTCCATGGTCACGCTTTGGGAGATGGAACCTTCTTCCTGCGTGGTGATGAGGGGATTGATGAGATGCAGGGTGAGAATTTTTTTCTCGGGGGAGAAATCCATGGTCACGCGTTCCGAGTGCATGGCCACAGACGGGGATTTGTCGTCCGCTTTCTGGTAGATATGCATGCCGTGGATGACGTCGTCCACGCGTTTGTCGATGTAGATTTCCAGGTTGTCGAATTTGGTAATGGCCTGGCCTTCATTGAGAAGCCCCTTCGGGTTGATGGATGCGGCTTTGATGAGCAACTCGGAAATGGATTGCTTGGCGCGCGGTGCGATGTCTATGTTAATCCAGTAGCAAAGGCCGGAAAGGGCGATGCCGATGGCGATGGCGGGGGCGCTCAGACGCCACAGGCTCATGCCGGACATGCGCATGGAGGTGAGTTCGTTGTCCGAGGCCAGACGGCCGTACACCAGAAGAACGGCCGTCAGGAACCCCCACGGAATGGAGAACATCAGCGAAAAGGGGATGACCTGGAAGATGAATTCCAGAACGATGCTGATGGGAGCCTTGTTTTCCACCAGGAGGGGACGCAGTTCCTTGAACAGGTTGCCCAGAAGGAGCAGGGCGCTCAGGGCCATTACCCCCAGGGCCGTGACACCCAGCAGCTGGCGGGCAATGTATCTGTCAAGGATCTTCATGCAGTAAAACCGTGCCGGATATTCTGCCCGAAGGCTGCGGACAAGTCAATCTCGCGCACGGAACAATGCGCATCCCGTCCCGGAGGAAGGACGTGTTGAGCGGGGCGGGGAACATTCCCTGCTGAGGATGAAAGCAGGATAGGCATGTTGCTCAGCTTTCTTTTTGTTCCAGGCTTCCGAGCAGTTTTTCCCGCTGTGGGGGAAGCTTGCCGAAGTGGGATTTCAGAATGACGTGCGCCGGGATGCCTGGGTGGGCTATTCCATGCAGCCGGGCGAGTTCCTGTTCGAAGTGCAGGACGGCGCGTAGCGTGGGATCATTGTTTTCCAGGTAGGTGTAGGCCCTCTGCAGCAAGTCGTAAAATTCCGGGATGGGCGTGTCCGGTTCCAGCATTTGGAGAAACAGGCGCGCGAAATAGCCTGCCGCACTGAGCCGGAGGTAGCTTTTCCGGAGGGCCAGGCGTGGCGAAAGCAGATCTGCGGAGGTCAGGGTGTGCAAATCCCCCTTCTTTGCCTGCGTCCACTGCATGCGGCACTGATAGAAAATGTCCAGACGCCCGGCAAAGGGGCTGCCGGGTTTTCTGGCGCTTTTTGCCGCCGTCCTGATAAGGCCTTCTTCCGTGCACCAGACGGCAATCAGGCCGTTTTCTCCCAGGGGATAAAGCTTCAGGACCGTCGCTTCCGCATTCATTAACGGCGTTTTTCCAGTCCGGTTTTTACCGGCTGTTCGGTTGGGACGGTTTGCCCATAGGGGGAGGGAAGGATGCCAGCCTCCGTCATGGCGTCCGTGAAGGCCTGGATGGCGCTGGTGCCTCCGTAGATGCGGATGGCGGAAAGGAGCTGTCCCTGGGCGGCTTCCTTGTCCCCTTCCATCAGTTTGAGGATGGCCTGGGTGCAGTAGTAGTATGGCGTATCATCCATCGGGCCGTACAGTTTTTCCAATTCCGCGGCAAGAGGCTGGTTATCCAGTTTGCGGGCGCAGATATAACGCTTGAATTGCAGCAGGGGCGTCATGCCGGGATTGTCCTTGAAGGGGAGAAGGAGTTCCGTGAACGCTTTCAGAGCCCTGGAATAGTCGTGATTGACGTAATGCGCTTCCGCCAGGTTGAACTGGATGGTGAGGTTGGAGGGATCCAGTTTCTGGGCTTTTTCAAAATTTTCCAGGGCTTTTTCGATATTGCGGATTTCAATGTAGCATGCGCCGCGGAGGTTGTATAAGCCCGGATTTCCGGCATAAAGTTTTTCCAGCTCCATGAGGGAAAAAAGACATTCCATGATTCTTTTCTGGGCAAAGAGCTGTTCCGCTTTGCGGAATTGGGCTATATAGTTTTTTCTGGTTGTTTCCGGCAGGTTGTTGAATTCCTGAATCCAGGCAGGGGAAGGGGAGGCCGGCAGGGATTGTCGCGCGGAGACGGGAAGAAGGGCAAGCGCAAGGGCTGCCAGCAGGAAGGTACGTGTTTTCATAAACAGATCAGGAGTTCAGGTGGGGAATGATTTTTTGTAGCGCGGCTTCCGCCGTGAGTCCATATTTTTTTCTGAGGATGGATTCCGAACCATGCTCAATAAATTGGTCCGGCCAAGCGATGGCTTCCACGGGAGTCTTGACATCTCCGGTTTCTAGGGATTCGAGAACGGCTGAGTTGAAGCCGCCGCTGATGGAGTGGTCTTCGAAGGTGCAGACCACCCGGCTGCGTGCTGCGTGACGGCGGATGCATTCATCATCCAGAGGTTTGATGAAACGGGCATTGATCAGGGTGACGGTGTAGCCGCGGGCTTCCAGCAGCGAGGCGGTTTCCCGGGCGATGCCGATCATGGTGCCCAGGGAAACGAGGGTTACATCCTGTCCCGTCTGAAGTACTTCCGCCTTGCCGATGGGGAGGATTTCCGCCTTGGTGGGGGCGGGGGTTCCGGCGCCGCATCCTCTGGGATAGCGGATAACGGTGGGGCCGTTCTGGTAATGGTTCATGGTTCGGAGCATGTGGACGAATTCGGCTTCATCCTTGGGCTGCATGAAGACAATGTTCGGGATACTGCGAATCATGGCAATGTCAAACAGCCCGTGGTGTGTGGGGCCGTCGTCCGGGGAAAGCCCGGCACGGTCCATGCAGAAACGCACGGGCAGTTTTTGCAGCGCGGCGTCATGTTGAATCATGTCAATACAGCGCTGCATGAAAGTGGAGTAAATGGCGATGTAGGGTTTCATGCCCTCCGCCGCCAGCCCGCAGGCGAAGAGGGCGCCGTGCTCTTCCGCAATCCCTACGTCGAAATAGCGTTTGGGGAAGGCTTCCTTGAATAAGTCCAGCTTGGTGCCGCTGGCCATGGCGGCCGTGATGGCTGTGATGGATTCATCCTCGCGCGCCATTTCCACCAGCGTGGAACCGAAGATATGGGAGAATGTGGGGGTGGGGGCGGCCTGCGTTTCCCCGTCCCTCACGCAATAGGAGCCCAGGCCGTGGAATTTGGTGGGGTTGTCTAGAGCGGGCTGGTAGCCCTTACCCTTCTGAGTGACCACATGCAGAATAACGGGTTCGTTGAGATCCTTGATGTAGGCAAGGGTGCGTATCAGGGTGGGAATGTCGTGTCCGTCCAGGGGGCCGAAATAGCGCAGCCCGAATTTGTTGAACAGCAGGGACGGGAAGATAAGGTTTTTGGTGGTGCCTTCCAGCTTGAAAGCAAAGTCCCTGGCCTGCGTGCCGCCCAGCTTTTCAATGAAGGAGGCCGTTTTATCCCTTAACCAGGAAAACGTTTCCGATGTTTGCAGGGAGTTGAAGTATTTTGCCAGCGCTCCTACGTTTTTGTCGATGGCCCATTCGTTGTCATTCAGAATGGTGATGTACCGTTTGGTGGTCTGGCTGATATTGTTCAGCGCCTCCAGAGTGGTGCCGCAGGTGAATGCCGCATCCCCGGCTACGGCCACCACATGGTAGTCTTCTCCTTTCAGGTCCCTGGCCGCGCACATGCCCAGGGCGGCGGAAAGCGCCGTGCCCGCATGCCCCGCTCCGTAGGAGTCATGAGGGGATTCGGACATTTTGGCAAATCCGGAAAGCCCCCGTGCTGGCGGATGGTGTGGATCAGGGGAGCGCGCCCAGTCAGCATTTTATGGACATAGGCCTGGTGGGAGACATCAAAGATGATTTTATCCCGCGGCGTTTCAAAGACGCGGTGAAGGGCAATGCTCAGTTCTACCACGCCCAGGTTGGGGCCCAGGTGGCCTCCGGTGAGGGAAAGGGAGTGAATGAGAGTATTCCGGATTTCTTCCGCAAGCCTGGGCAGTTCCGACTCAGGGATTTTCATCAGATCTGCGTGGCTGCGGATGCTTGCCAGCAGTTCCGGAAGTTCAGGTGAGGGAGAATTCATTGCTGTCTGGTTCATCAGTATCCGTTTTATCCTGAACGGTTTCCGGGTTGCTGAGAGTTTGAATGCGCAGTTCCGCATCATGCAGGATGCTGCGGCAGTGACGGATGAGCTTATTGCCTTCTTCCACCAGGGCTATCATGTCTTCCAGCTCGGTGACGGGGGCTTCCGTCAGGCGTATGATTTCTTCCAGGCGTGCTACGGATTCTTCAAATCCGGGAGCGTTTTTCCGTTGTTTGGCCATATGGGAATTAAGGTTGAGGGGCGGTTTCCTGAAGGTCTTTGTAAAGAATCATTTCCGCTCCCTGAATGAATTGGCGGGAGTCAGGCGTTCCAAAGCGCTGCGCCAGGGGGGCAAGCGCCCGGCTGTGGTCAAAGATGTACACGGGGTTTTTATCCTTGGTCTGGAACAGAACCGTGCCTTCCAGAACGAGGGGAGTGAATTCTCCATAGGAGGAGGAAATGGTGCGGAGGTTCATTTTTGACGTGGAAGAAGGAGTCACCAGAATGCTGCCCACCTTGCCTCCGTGGAATTTCAAAATGCGTTCCAGCACCATGAATTGTTCCACCATTTTGGGGATGCCGATGGCTTTCCGGTCTGCATACCACCCGACGGCGGACGGCTGGTCCGTGAGAATGAAATCCTTTTCCGCCGTCTGGGTGCGAAGATCCCGGTTAAGGCCCAGGGGATAGTAGGGCGGCCATGCCGGAATGCCGCGGCCGGCCGTCAGGATGCCCACCCGCACAATGTGCGGAAGGTTGAGCAGAAGCGGAAGGGAAGTGATGAGAAGGGAGAGCAGCAGGACGCCTCCCCGAAGGATGGAGATTAGCTCTTTGTTGGAATGCCTGGCTATCAGGTTGAGAACAAATGCCGTGCCATAGGCCGTGAAAAAGGGAGCGAAGAGGATTTGAATTTGCCCTAAGGAAATGCCGGTTTTATTGGAGGTATAAATGGCCATGCCGATGACGGCAGGAACCCACATGGCAAAGATGCCCCATTTGGACTGGTTGACTTCCGGACGTTTGAATTTATGCAGGAGGGCCAGCAGAAATACCATGGCCAGGGGGAGATTGCCGAGGTTTTCGTAGAGAAGGTCACCCTGTGTCAGAATGTTGTTGATGACGGAAGTGACTACTTTTTGGGCAGCGATGGGAATGCTCCCGGAAACCAGGGCGTTCATCGCTATTTCTTCATTGCCGGTCAGCCCCGTGAAGATGGTGTAATAAGCCGTTCCGAAGAAGCCTCCGCTGAGGGAGCGGTTAATGTAAATGGGGTAGGCCAGGAAAAGAAGGAGAGTGATAAGGCCCGGAATGCAGTACAGGCCGTGCGGTTTGAACCGGATGCCTGCAAAAATCAGAAAACCGGCCATGGGCCACAGCCCGATCCATCCGGTAAGGCAGACGCATGAAAAACAGATGGAGCTGCCGATGAGAGGCCACAGGAATGCGCGGTTTTCCTCCTTGTTTTGCAGGGCCGTGTACAAAAAGTGGATGCCCCAGGCAAAGAAAAAGAGCATCATCATCTGCGGGAGGCCGCTGGTAGCGTACTGCAGGAAAAGATTGCTGAGTATCATCGTCAGGCAGGTGAAGCAGGCGATGGTGACGTCAAACATCCGGAGGAGGATGTAATAGCAGCTCAGGACGGACAGGATGAAGAACATGCAGGAAATGCCCGCCACAATCCGGTCAGGCAGGTAAATCATGGATGAGCCCGTCATGCTCCACAGGTCAAATTTGTGGACGCCGGCCATCCTGAAGACAGCTGCTTCCGTCAGGATGTTCAGCGGAGCGTTACGTGTGTCCCGGAGGGCATAGGGATTGAATTTTTCCGGATCGACGAGGGTTTCGCCTTGTCCGGCCCGGATGGCTTCCTGTTCGTGTATCTGGGCGTCTGAAAGAAAAGGGTTGAGGCCGGCGCGTGTGCTTCCGGAGACCATCTGGATGGGTCTCAGCCAGTTGGTGGTCATCCCCTGCCCCCTGGCTACGTTGCGGGCGATTTGGGCGTGGTCCATGGCGGCATCAGTGCCCAGCCCGTTAAAGTTGAAAAAGTACTGCACCCCCGTGATTGCCAGCAGCAGGATAAGGATAATGATAAAAGGGGTGCGGGATGCCGAGGAGGGCTCATTCATGAATGGAGGATGTCTTGTAGTTTGCGTTGAAGAGTGCGCCGGCTGATGCCCAGCAGGTGGGCTGCTGCCGTTTTATTGCCGTTTGACTGGGCCAGCGCTTGTTGGATGGCATTCCGTTCCAGCAAGGATAAATTCAAAACCCCGGCCGGGACAAGCCCATTCTGCGTGTTGGGTACATTGTCCTCCGGCCGTTCCTGTGGAGCGGCTTCCGGAGAAGTATCCTGCAGTTGCGGGGGAAGATGATGGAGGCCTATGCTGGCGGAATTGCTCATGACGACGCCATGTTCCATGGCCGTGCGGAGTTCACGAACGTTTCCCGGCCACTGGTAATTCCGGACGGCTTCAAGGGCGTCCCGGGAAAGGGGCTTGAATTCCTTGTTGTTTTCCCTGGCGAATTCCTTCAGAAAGGCGGTGGCGAGCAGGGGGATGTCTTCACGGCGGTCCCGGAGGGGGGGCATCTGGATATGCACCACATTGAGGCGGAAGTAGAGGTCTTCCCGGAATTTTCCTTCCTGCACGAGCTTTTTCAATGATTTGTTGGTGGCCGCGATAACGCGCACATTGACGGGAATGGATGCATTGGACCCTACGCGTTCAATGGTCCGTTCAGACAGCACCCGCAGCAGCCGGACTTGTGTTCCGGCATCTATTTCCCCGATTTCATCCAGAAAGATGGTGCCGCCGTCCGCCTGCTCAAAGCGGCCGATGCGGCGTTGTCCGGCTCCGGTGAAGGAGCCTTTTTCATGGCCGAACAACTCGCTTTCCAATAATTGGGGGGAAAGGGCCGCACAGTTGACAGCCACGAATTTATTTTCCGGCCTTCCGGAAAGGGAATGGATGGCCTGGGCTACGAGCTCTTTCCCGGTGCCGCTTTCCCCCTCAATCAGCACAGTCGTTTTGCTGGGGGCCACCTGACGAATAATGGAGAATACGTGTTCCATGGCGGCGGATCTGCCCAGGAGTTTTTGCAGTCCGGAGTCCGCCTGGATGCGGGTGGTGAGTTCCTGGTTGGCCGTTTCCAGGTTCCGGGTATGGAGCGCCCGTTTGAGCACCAGCTCCACGGCGTCCAGATTCAGAGGTTTGGTGACGAAGTCGTACGCTCCCTCTTTCATAGCTGCTACGGCGGCATCCACGGAGCCGTAGGCAGTCATCATGATGCTTTGCGGAGGGTGGGGCAGGGAGGCAGCGGCTTTCAGCACGTCCATGCCGCTTTCCCCGCCCAGTCTCAGATCCGTCAGAACCAGGTCCGGAGATTCTTCCTGCAGGAGGGCGGAAGCCTGGGAGAGATTGGCGGCGGTGTACACTTCATAATAATCCTGAAAACCCATACGCAGAGCGTCGCGCGTGGGTTTTTCATCATCTACAATCAGCAGAACAGGCATCTTCATGAGGGAATGGAGGATGGCAGGAGCCTGATGGTGCGTTCCACGCGCGGCAGGAAGACCGTGATGGTGGTTCCCTGCCCCGGCTGGCTGGCCAGCGTGATGGACCCGCCGTGTTCCTTCACGATGCGGCGAACGATAAGCAGCCCCAGTCCGGAGCCGGTGGACTTGGTGGTCAGGAAAGGTTCATAAATGCTGCCCATGACCTCCGGTGAAATGCCGCAGCCGGTATCCGCCACAGTGACGAATACGCTGTCATCCGTATAACCGCTTTTGAGCAGAATGGTGCCTCCCTCCGGAGGGATGGACTGATAGGCATTCTTGATCAGGTTGTAAAAGACCTGTTTGATTTGGACGGGGTCCAGGCTGAGGATGGGAAGACTGGGCTGGAGGTCCGTGTTGATTTGGATGCCGCGCTGCTGGATTTCCGGTTCCAGCAGTTTCAGCACTTCCATGAGGATTGTTTCAATGTTGTAGGGTTCCCGGATGGGCCTGGTGGGGCGGATGGCCTGGAGGAATTGCTTCAGGATAACGTCCAGCCGCGTGGTTTCGCTCTCCGCTGTTTTCAGCAGTTCCTCCATGTCCGTCCGGTACTTTGGAGGCAGCTGCTTTGCCTTCCTGGCAAGGAGCTGGAGATGGAGGCCTATGGAATTGAGGGGGTTGCCTATTTCATGAGCCACTCCTGCGGCCAGCAGCGTCAAGGCATTCAGGCGTTCTGCCTCAAGGTTTTCCGCGTTTTTTTTATGCCGGGGCGTTTCATCCCGTATCAGGACCAGGTGGCCCTGGTTTTTGCTGCCGATGGGGGAAATGAAAATGTTCAGGAATCTGTGTTCCGGGTAAAAGATTTCCGTGTCCCGGGAGACGGCGGTCTGGCTCTGCTGGATCGTGTCCCATGAGCAGTCCCTGCCCAGGAAAATACAGAAGTCATCCGGGGTTATTTGCCCGCGTTCCTTGTCAAAGAGTTTAAGGGCAGCCTTGTTGACGAACAGAATTTTTCCCTTGTTATCCAGCAGGATCAGGCCTTCCTGAATGGCTTCAAATACCTGCTGGAAAAAACCCTGCTGTTCCGCCAGCTTGACAAAAAAGCGCTGGAGATCCTCCTCCTTGATGTGGTCAATGCGGCCGATCAGCTTGTCAATGGTGTCTTTTTTCATGGCGGCGGGTCCGTTGCCGTGCGGCTTGCTCTTATATATAAAGAGCGGCATGTCACAAATCAAGCTGATGTGACATATTGTCGCGCATTTGCGGCTGGACATGGTTCCGGGGGAGGAGGCAGGATGACGGCATGCCTGAAGATTTTCCCTGCATTCCCTTTGTCAGAACGCGCCAGGTAGCTTTTCATGATACGGATGCTTCCGGGGTGGCCCATTTCTCCCGGCTGCTTTGTTTGGTGGAAGAAGTGGAGCACGAGTACCTGCGTTCCCGGGGGGTGGAGGTTCTTTCCCCAGACTGCGGCTGGCCCCGCGTGCATGTGGAGGCGGATTACTCCAGCTCTGCGGGGCTGGGAGATTGGCTGAGCATAGAATTAAGCCTGGGAACGGTGGGAACCAGTTCTCTGGAATGGAAATTTGCTGTATTTCATTCCGAGCGTCCGGTGATGAGGGGAAGATATGTAGTCGTCCGTGTGGGGAAGGGCGGCAAACCTCAGGCAATTCCGGAATCGGAGAGGGAATGCCTGATTTCAGGCTTTTCAAAAGGAGGGGATGCCTGTAAATAAAGCCTATGTCTTCTAAAAAGCCTGTCGTTCTTGTTATTCGCGACGGCTGGGGCCGCAATCCGTTGGGGCCTGATGTCGCGAAAGAGTACGGTGACGCCACTGTTCTGGCTGATACCCCCTTTACTGATTACCTCCTTGCCAACTATCCCCACAGCCTGCTGGGCGCTTCCGGGGAGGACGTGGGCCTTCCGGACGGCCAGATGGGTAATTCCGAAGTAGGACACTTGAACCTGGGTGCGGGCCGCGTTGTCTTTCAGGACCTCTGCCGGGTGGATAATGCCATCAAAGATGGGTCCATGGGGGAAAACGCCGTGCTGAAGACCGCTTTTTCCCAGGCCGCTTCTTCCCGTCTGCACCTGCTTGGCCTGGTGAGTGACGGCGGCGTGCACAGCCATATCAACCATTTGATCGGCATCGTCAAATATGCTTATGAAGCGGGTGTCCGCGATATTTGCATCCATGCCATTACGGACGGCCGTGACTGCTCGCCAACCAGCGGGGCCGGCTTTATTCGCCAGCTGGAGGAAGCCGTCAGGCCGTACGGCGCCAAAATTGCCACGGTTGTCGGCCGTTTCTATGCGATGGACCGGGATAAGCGCTGGGACCGCAACAAGCTGGCATGGGATGCCATCGTTCTGGGGCGCGGCGAACAGTGCTCCTGCTCCCCTGCCGAATATGTGGAGCAGTGTTATGCGAAGGGGGAGACGGATGAGTTCCTGAAGCCCGGCATTTTTGCCTATGGCAACGAACAGCGCGTGAGGGACAACGATGTGGTGTTCTTCTTTAATTTCCGTGCGGACCGCGCCCGGCAGATGAGCGACGCTTTCCTTTACCCCGAATTTGACGGATTTGACCGTGAAGTAACGCCCAAAGTGCACTATGTGACGTTGACGGAATACGATGCCAAGTATCCCTCTCCCATTGTTTTTGAACAGGAACAGCTGAACAATATTTTCGGGCAGATTGTGTCGGAAGCCGGGAAAACCCAGCTCCGCATAGCGGAAACGGAAAAGTACGCCCACGTTACTTTCTTCTTTAACGGAGGTGTGGAGACCCAGTTCCCCGGAGAAGACCGCATCCTTGTTCCTTCCCCCCGGGAAGTGGCTACTTATGACCTGAAGCCCCAGATGAGCGCGGCGGAAGTGGCGGATAAGTTTGTGGACGCTGTGGACAAGTATGATGTGGTAATCATGAATTTCGCCAATGGGGACATGGTTGGCCATACCGGATTTGTGGAAGCCGGCATCGCCGCCTGCGAAGCAGTGGACAGCGCCTTGGAAAAATGTGTGAAGAAGGTGTTGGAACTTGGCGGCAAGCTGCTTATTACGGCGGATCATGGCAATGCCGAACACATGCGCAATGAGGATGGTTCTCCGAATACAGCCCACACGACCAACCTTGTGGATCTCATTTACGTGGCGGACGACAAGGATCAGGTAACTCTCTCCGATGGCATTCTGGCAGATGTCGCTCCCACGCTGCTGAGCTTGATGGGATTGAAACAGCCTGCCGAAATGTCCGGACATTCCCTGGTGACCCCCGGGAAATAGCGGGCTGCTGAGTTCATTGATGAAATCCGTTTCCGGATGCGTTCCGGAAACGGATTTTTTTATGTCATGCTTTCCGGACAGGGCAAAATGGGAAAGCAGGCGGATGAACAATGAATAATAGACCGGCTGCCGTTTTTATGAAAAAATTTTTCGTGAATTCTGATGGAAAGCTTGTTTTTCGTGCCTATCCGGCGCTTCATGCATTTTTTTCTGCGGTAACATGCTGGACATGAAGAAATGGTTTTTTTGCCTGTGAAGAAGATTTTTTGTTTCATCCTCCATAGGTGGAGAACTGCTGGACGGGGAGGAAAAAAGAACCCCGGGAGCCCGAAATGGAGTTTTGAAAGGAGCGGGGAAAATGGAACGGATAAAATATTTAGGAAAAGATGAATAAAAGACTTGTCATGATATAAAATCACGTTATATTGGCCGTCCCCAAACGTGCCGAAAGGCACAAGAAATACGTTTTCTATCGGGTTTGCCTCCGGAAAAAAGGCGCGCTTCCTGCTTATAAAAAGGAATGTTCGCCTTGAATATCGGATCAGACCGACGAACCACAACCAAAGCAGGAAAACATGCCGACCATTAATCAGCTCGTCCGCAAGGGACGTATTACTCCGGAAGAGAAGTCCAAATCACGCGCTCTTCATAGCTGCCCGCAACGCCGCGGTGTTTGTCTCCAGGTGATGACCCGTACGCCCAAAAAGCCGAACTCGGCTCTTCGTAAAGTGGCTAAAGTCCGTCTTACCAATGGTGAAGAAGTGATCGCCTACATTGGCGGCGAAGGTCATAACCTTCAGGAACACTCCATCGTGCTTGTTCGTGGCGGTCGTGTGAAAGACTTGCCGGGTGTTCGCTACCATATCGTCCGCGGCGCTCTTGACTGCCTCGGTGTTGACAAGCGTCGCCAGGGCCGCTCCAAGTATGGCGCCAAGCGTCCGAAGGCTGCTGCCAAGTAAACCAAACATCTTACCTACTATATATTATGGCTCGCCGTAAACGCGTTTATAGAAAAATCGAACGTCGTGACCCCCGTTACGACAGCGCTCTTGTTGGCAAACTGATCAGCAAGGTTATGCTGGATGGCAAGCGCTCCCTTGCGGAACGTATTGTTTATGCCGCTATTGACATGGCTAACGAAGGCACGGACAGCATTGATCCTCTGGAAGTAATCACCCGCGCCATTGAAAATGCCAAACCCCGTGTGGAAGTAAAGAGCCGCCGTGTCGGTGGCGCTACTTACCAGGTGCCGCTTGAAGTGGATCCGGCCCGTTCCGAATCCCTGGCTATGCGCTGGATTGTGAACTACGCCCGCAACCGCAAGGGTGTGCCGATGCACAAGGCTCTCGCCAACGAAATCAAGGAAGCCGCCAACAATCAGGGCTCTTCCGTTCGCAAGCGCGACGACGTTCACAAAATGGCTCAGGCCAACCGCGCCTTTGCCCATTTCCGCTGGTAATTCCTTCTGCGACTGTCAGCCGAATCATTCACTTTCGATCACTACAGATACTTTCCAGACACTATGTCCGATCACGTAAATAATCCCAATCGCAAGGCTCCCCTTGAGCGTTACCGCAATATCGGTATTTCCGCTCACATTGACGCCGGCAAAACCACGTTGTCCGAGCGTATCCTTTTCTACACCGGCATGATTCACAAGATTGGTGAAACCCACGACGGTTCCACCACGACCGACTGGATGGAGCAGGAACGCGAACGCGGTATCACCATTACCTCCGCTGCTGTTACCACCAACTGGAAGCAGGTGAAGAATGAAGGTATCAGCAAAGTGTTCGAAGGCGAAAATTTCCAGCTGAACATTATTGATACTCCCGGGCACGTTGACTTCACTGCCGAAGTGGAACGTTCCCTCCGCGTGCTTGACGGTGCCATCGTGGTGTTCTGCGGCGTGGCAGGCGTGCAGCCCCAGACGGAAACCGTGTGGCGTCAGGCCACCAAGTACAGCGTGCCCCGCATGTGCTTCGTCAATAAGATGGACCGTACCGGCGCCAACTTCAACAACGTGCTGGACGATATTCACAACAAGCTGGGCGCGAATGCCGCTGCCATTCTGATCCCCATCGGCGCTGAAGACCAGCTCCGCGGCCAGATTGACGTGGTGAACCAGAAAGCCGTCATTTACGCCGACAACGATCGCCTGGGCTCCACCTACACGATTGAGGATATTCCCGCCGAACTCAAGGAAGAAGCCGAACTGGCCTACCATGAACTCGTGAGCCGTGTGGCTGACGTGGACGATGAGCTTGCTGAAAAGGTGCTCATGGAAGAACCCTTCACGCCCAAAGAGCTCAAGGAAGCTATCCGCCGCGCCACCATCGCCAACAAATTTGTGCCTGTCGCCGGTGGCTCCGCTTTCAAGAACAAAGGCGTCCAGTTCCTGCTTGACGCCGTGGTGGATTACCTCCCCTCTCCGGTAGAAACCGTTCCCGCCCACGCGGAAAGCACGCTGGATCCGGAAAAGACCTTCGAAATCACCGCTACGGACGATGCCAAGCCCATGGTGCTGGCGTTCAAGCTCTGGGCTGACAAATTCGTCGGCAAGCTGGTGTTCATCCGCGTGTACTCCGGTGTTCTCAAGAAAGGTGACACCGTGTACAATCCCCGCACCCGCAAGACGGAACGCGTGGGCCGCATCATTCAGATTCAGGCTGACCAGCATACGGATATTGATGCCGTGTACTCCGGTGACATTGCCGCCATCGTTGGGTTGCGCAACGTGACCACGGGCGACACCATCACCAGCCCGGACAATGATATCTGCCTGGAACCCCCCACCTTCCCGGAAACCGTTATTTCCATGGCGGTAGAGCCCAAGACCAAGGCTGACCAGGAAAAAATGTCCAATGCCTTGGGCCGTCTGTCTGAAGAAGACCCGACTTTCCGGGTGAAGACTGATGAAGAAACCGGTCAGACCCTGATTTCCGGCATGGGTGAACTTCACCTGGAAATCATTATTGACCGCCTGATGCGTGAATTCAAGGTGGAAGCCGATATCGGCAAGCCCCAGATTGCCTACCGCGAAACCATTACTGCCCCTGCCCATGGCGACGGCAAACTGGTCAAGCAGTCCGGTGGCCGCGGCCAGTACGGCCATGTGGTCATCGATGTGAAGCCGAACGAACGCGGCAAGGGGCTTACCATTGAAAACAAGATCGTAGGCGGCGCCATTCCCAAGGAATACATGAACGCCGTTTATGCCGGCCTTAATGAAGCCATGACCACGGGCGTCGTCGCCGGTTATCCGGTGGTGGACGTGCACGTTGAAGTGGTGGACGGTTCCTACCACGAAGTGGACTCCAATGAAAATGCTTTCAAAATGGCTGCCATCTTCGCCATGAAGGATGCTTTCAAAAAAGCCAAGCCGATCATGCTGGAACCCATCATGTCCGTTGAAGCTTCCACGCCGACCGATTACCAGGGCGACATCATGGGCGACCTGAACCGCCGCCGCGGCCAGATCAGCAACATGGAAAACAAGGCCAACGCCTGCATTTTGAAAGCTATGGTCCCCTTGTCCGAAATGTTCGGTTATTCCACCGCCATCCGAACCCTTTCCAGTGGCCGTGCTTCCTATTCCATGGAACCCTCCCACTTTGAACAGGTGCCCCAGAACCTCGTTGACCAGATTGTCAGCGAGAAGGCTAAATAAACAAACCTTTGAAGTATAACCAATAGACCGCACGTCCATGCAAAGTCCAAAAATCCGCATTCGACTCCGCGCATTCGACTACCGCGCCATCGACCGCTCCTCCCAGGAGATCGTTGAAACCGCCAAGCGCACCGGAGCCAAAGTTCACGGCCCGATTCCGTTGCCGACCCGTATTGAAAAGTTTTCTGTGAACCGTTCCGTTCACGTCAACAAAAAATCGGCTGAACAGTTTGAAATCCGCACCCACAAGCGTCTGCTCGACATCGTCGACCCGACTGCGCGCACGATTGATGAGCTCAAGAAGCTTAATCTTCCGGCCGGGGTGGACATCACGATCCGCATCTAGTTTGGCACCCGGATAAGTAATTAAAAAACAGAAAGACACACTACAATGGCTCTAGGACTTATCGGAAAAAAGGTCGGTATGACCCGTCTGTTTGACCAGGAATCCGGCGCTATGGTTCCCGTGACCGTCATTGACGTCAAGGGCAACACCTTCGCTCAGATTAAAACGGAAGACAAGGATGGCTACAATGCTATCCAGGTTGCTTTTGATGCGCAGAAGGAAAGCCGCGTGGCCAAGCCTCAGGCCGGCCACTTCAAGAAACTGGGCATCCAGCCTACCAAACTCCTCAAGGAATTCCGCGTAGAAGCATCCGAATTGCCTGCTGAAGGCGCAGAAGATCCCGGTGTGGATCTCTTTTCCGCCGGACAGTGGGTTGATGTGATCGGCACTTCCAAAGGCAAAGGGTTCCAGGGGGCGATGCGCCGCCACAACTTCCACGGCTCTCCCGCCGCCCACGGTTCCATGATGCACCGCCGTACCGGCGGCGTAGGCGGTTGTTCCACCCCCGGCCGCGTCTGGAAGAACCAGAAGATGCCCGGACAGATGGGCAATGCCAAGCGCACGGTGCAGAACCTGAAGGTTGTCGCCGTTCGTCCGGAAGATAATGTCATCCTTATCTCCGGCGCTGTGCCCGGCGCGCGCGGTTCCTACCTCGTGATTCGCCCCGCCAAGAAGAAGTAAGGCTTTAGTTAACCTCACATTGATTATAGGAAAACCTATCTATGTCCGCAAATACCTTTACATTAGAAGCCGCCGCCGCCGCCAACATCCAGGTTGTAGGCAGTGACAAGGGCTCCCAGGCTGTGCATGACCTGATCGTGGCTTACCAGGCGAACCGCCGCACCGGTTCCGCCAATTCCAAGACCCGCGCAGAAGTCAGCGGCAATAACAAAAAGATCTTCCGCCAGAAGGGCACCGGTAATGCCCGTCACGGCGATAAGCGCGCTCCCATCTTTGTGGGCGGCGGCGTGGTCTTCGGTCCCCGCCCCTGCGACTACAGCAAGAAGGTGAACAAGAGCACCCGACGCCTGGCTCTGCGCCGCGTACTGGGTGACCTGATTGCCGCTTCCAAGGTCAGCACCGTTTCCGAATTTTCCGTGGCTGACGGCAAGACCAAATCTTTCATCAAAGCCGTCAAAGACCTGACGGATGCCAAGAAGGTGCTCATTGTGGCAGCTTCCTTTGACGAAACCACCTACCGTGCCGCCCGCAACGTTCAGGAAGTTCTCCTGATGACCGCTGCGGAAGTGAACATTGAACAGCTCATGAATGCTGATGCAGTGATCCTCGTTGACAACGCTTTAGAAACCCTCGCCAGCCGTACTGCTTAAGAAGCCATGAAAGACATTTACCAAGTCATCAAGAAGGTGCGCATCAGCGAAAAGGCCACCATGCTCCAGGAAACTACCGGCGAGCTGGTCTTCGAAGTTGATCGTGACGCCAACAAAATCGAAATCAAAAAGGCTGTCGAAGTTGCTTTCGGCAAGAAGGTCGCATCCGTGCGTACCGCCAACTATGACGGCAAGCTCAAGCGCCAGCGCCGCTCTGATGCAGGTCGCACCGCTCATTGGAAAAAAGCTTACGTCAAGCTTGCCAACGGTGAAACCCTTGACCTCGTTTAAAGCCCCTATTAGGAAGGAAAGCTATCATGTCCCTCAAGTCATTCAAGCCAGTTACTCCCTCTAACCGTTACAAGGTGTGGTCGTCCTTTGACGAAATCACCACCTCTACCCCGGAAAAGAGTCTCTGCAGACCCCTCAAGAAATCCGGTGGCCGCAATAATAATGGCCGCATCACCACCCGCCACATTGGCGGTGGCCATAAGCGCAAATATCGCCTGGTGGACTTCAAACGCAACAAGTTTGATGTGCCCGCTACTGTCCTTACTATCGAATACGATCCCAACCGTACCTGCCGCATTGCTCTGATTGAGTACAAGGATGGTGAAAAATCCTACATTCTGGCCCCCACGGGACTGCAGGTGGGCATGAAGGTGGAAAGCGGCCAGAAGGTTGCTCCCAAGGTAGGCAATGCCATGCCCTTGAAGAACGTTCCTCTGGGTACTTCCGTTCACAACATTGAAATTCGTCCGGGTTCCGGCGGCAAGGTAGCCCGCGCTGCCGGCCAGCAGGCCATCGTTTCCAACCGTGAAGCGGGTTACGCGCTGATCAAGATGCCTTCCGGTGAAATCCGCCGTTTCAATGAAGATTGCTACTGCACGATCGGCCAGGTAGGCAATACCCAGCACATGAACGAAATGTCCGGCAAGGCCGGCCGTACCCGCTGGATGGGCGTTCGTCCTACCGTGCGCGGTATGACGATGAACCCCGTCGACCACCCGAACGGTGGCGGTGAAGGCAAGTCCAAGTCCGGTGGCGGTCGCCAGCACCTCAAATCTCCGTGGGGCCACGTCAAGGGCCAGAAGACCCGCCGTCTCCGCAAGCCCAGCGACTCCGTCATCGTACAGCGCCGCAATGCCAAGTAATCAATATATTATAACTTTAACTAGGATTATATAACATGGGACGTTCTCTCAAAAAAGGCCCTTTTGTCAGCCAAAAGCTTCTCGCCAAGATCGACGCTCAGCTTGAATCCGGCGACCGCAAGCCGATCAAGACCTGGAGCCGCGCATCCATGATTACGCCTGACTTCGTCGGCCTGACTTTCCTGGTGCACGCCGGCAAGAACTTTGCCACCGTGTACGTCACGGAAAACATGGTAGGCCACAAGCTTGGTGAATTTGCCCCGACTCGTGTCTTCAAACAGCACGGCGGTATCGGTAAGAAGTAATCAGTAAGTTAACAATCAACATGTCGAATTCTTCTTCCATCCTTGCATACTCTCTTACCACCCTGGTAGGGCTGGGCGGGGCGTTGCAGGGAGCGGAAGAGGATACGGCGGCACTGACGCGCAGAATCGAGCGCCTCGAAAAGCAGAATGCGGCCCTCAAGGCATCCTATGTCCAGGCCCGCAGCGACGCCGACAAGGCGGCCGCACAGCTGGTGGACATCCGTTCCAGGCTGGAAGCTTTGGGGGGCGCTGCGCTAGGTAACAGCGAGGAACGCCTGATTCAGGCGATGGCGGATATCGAAGCTTTTAATGACCGCGTCCAGCGGCTGGAGCAGGCATCCGTCAAGCTCTCCGGAGCCATCCTTGCCTACATGAAACAAGCCATATCCGAAGATGCGAACGCCAGGACGGCTGTGGAGAGTTCTCTGCGCCTGCTGGAATCCGTTCTGGGATACAGGCAACAGCCCGTGCGAGATGGCGCGGGAACCCTGGCGGAAGCCAAGGTGCTCAGCATTGATTCCGAATCCGGAGTGGTGGTGCTGAATACCGGCAGAACGGCAGGAATGCAAGTCGGGATGCCGGTTCGGTTAACCCGGGGAGCTCAAACCATCGGAGAAGCCGTAGTCACGGACGTCCGCAAGGAAGTATGTGGCGCGCTTGTTCAGAAACTTGAGACGCCAGCCGATCCGGTGCGCGTCGGAGATTCTGCCTCAGTAAAAACCAACGACTAAATCATCTTCATAATAACCTGCACTACGAGGAAAAACCCATGGAAGTGAAAGCTGTTTACAAATACGCCCGCATCTCCGCCAAAAAGATGCGCGATGTTGCTCAAGAAATCCAAGGCTTGTCCGTCTCCCAGGCGACCGACATCCTGTCCTACACCCCCAAGAAAGGTGCCTACCTGCTGAATAAGACGCTCAAGTCCGCGTTGGCCAACGCCGAGAATAATGCGGAACTGTCCGTTGATACGCTGGTGGTCAAGTCCGTCATGGTCGATGAAGGGCCCACGATGCGCCGCACGATGCCCCGCGCCCGCGGATCCGCCAATATGATCCGCAAGCGTACATCCCATATCACCGTTATCCTGGCCGATCAAGAAGGCTAGGCCATACCAATCTAACACACATATAGCTGAACTAATATCATGGGTCAGAAAGTAAATCCAATCGGGTTCCGCCTCGCCGTCAACAAGGACTGGCGCTCCAAGTGGTACGCCACGGGCCAGGATTACGCCACCAAGCTGCATGAAGACTTGGTGATGCGCAAGTACATCAAGGAACAGTTGATGTCCGCCGCCGTTTCCAGCATCGTGATTGAACGCGCCTGGAACAGTGTCCGCATCACCGTCCACACTGCCCGTCCGGGGCTTGTCATTGGCCGCAAGGGTGAGGAAATTGAAAAGATCCGCCAGTACCTCCAGAGCCTGTGCGGCGCTTCCACCCAGGTCAACATTGACATTGTGGAAATCCGTTCCCCTGAAACGGACGCCCAGCTTATTGCAGAAAACGTGGCCGTCCAGCTGGAACGCCGCGTTTCCTTCCGCCGCGCCATGAAGCGCGCCGTGCAGGTTGCCATGGAACGCGGGGCCGACGGCATCCGCATCCGCTGCGCCGGCCGTCTTGGCGGGGCTGACATTGCCCGTGCCGAATGGTACCGCGAAGGCAAGGTGCCGTTGCAGACGCTCCGCACTCCGATTGACTACGGCTTTGCCGAAGCCCGTACCCTGTACGGCATCATCGGTGTGAAGTGCTGGGTCAACAAGCGCGATGAAGTCGTCTCCCAGCAGAATTCCCGTCCGTCCGGCCCTCGCGGACCCCGTCGTCCGCGCGCCTAAGAAAGCCGCTACCACATTTGTTCATCACACTTAACACAAGGAGGAATAAGATATGCCTTTAATGCCCAAGAGAGTGAAGCACCGCAAGATGCACCGCGGCAGCCGTTCCGGCAATGCCACCAGCGGTACCTATGTTGCTTTTGGTGACTTCGGCCTTCAGGTGCTCGACCGCGGTTGGATCACCAACAACCAGATTGAAGCCTGCCGTATTGCGATCAACCGTTACCTGAAACGTAAAGGTAAGGTGTTCATCCGCATTTTCCCGCAGAAATCCTTTACGTCCCGTCCCCCGGATACTCGTATGGGTAAGGGTAAGGGCGCCGTGGAAGGCTGGGTAGCCGTTGTCCGCCCCGGCAACATTCTGTTTGAAGTAGGCGGCGTGACCGAATCCCAGGCGCGTGAAGCCCTTCGACTGGCTTCCAACAAGCTGGGCGTATCAACCCGCTTCGTCTATCGTCAAGGCGTTCAACACTAAAGCTACTCATCACCATGTCCGATAAGAACTCCGCCAAAGAACTTCGTGCTATGTCCGCCAAGGAGCTTTCCGCTCTGGTGCGCAGCCTTCGTGAAGAACTTTTCAATCTCCGCCTCCAGCAGGCCACCGGCCAGTTGGAAAACAACCAGAGAATCCGCACCGTCCGCAAGGACCTTGCCCGCGCCCTTACCATTAAGGGTGAAACCGGGGAGGTTTAATTGAGGATTTCCGGTAATTACAGAATATTCTAACACTTTTAGAATCCAATGTCCGAACAAACCGAAACAACCAAGAAGCCCGGCCTTCGCAAGACGCGCGTCGGCGTGGTGACTTCCACCAAGATGGACAAGACCATCGTTGTGGAATACGTTGCCCGCGTTCCGCACCCCAAGTTCAAGAAGATCGTCAAGAAGAGCAAGAAGTTCTATGCCCATGACGAAAATTCCACGGCCAAGGTAGGCGATAAGGTACGTATCGTTGAAACCCGCCCGCTTTCCAAGCTGAAGTGCTGGGAACTGGTGGAAGTGCTTACCCATTAATCAGGAATCAACCATTAAGTAAAGGAGATTTGATACCATGATCCAGATGGAATCCCTAGTCCAGGTAGCCGACAATACCGGCGCCCGCTCCGCCAAGATGATTGGCGTTATCGGCAAGCGCACCCGTCAGGCTCACATTGGCGACATTATTACCTGCCACATCCGCGAATCCATTCCCACCGCTTCTGTGAAGAAAGGAACCGTGGTGAAGGCCGTGGTAGTGCGCACTGCCGCCCCGATTCGCCGTGATGACGGTTCCGTGCTTCGTTTTGACGGCAATGCCGTCGTCATCATCGACAAGGACAACAACCCGCGCGGCACCCGTATTTTCGGGCCGGTCGCTCGTGAACTCCGTGAAAAGAAGTTCATGAAGATTGTTTCCCTTGCTCCGGAAGTGCTCTAACCGAGACGCCTCAGGATTTTGAACGCCGTCCTCCGAAAAGGAGGATGGCGTTTTTTATTGTCCCCCGTTTTTCTGATAAGTTTTCATTACGGTGTGCTTCCTATATAGGGAGAAGGTTGCCGGAGCGCAGCCCTTGCCTGGCGCAGGAGGCCGGCAAATCCGGAATAGGTTATGAGGGGGGAATTCCGGTTGTTGAAATATCCGCTTGTTTTCCTGGACTGCCGTTTTCAGGGATATGCTTTTCCATGACGTTGAACGCATGTTTGAGTTGCTAGGATATCCGGAGGAAGAGGAAACGTATTTATCCGGAAGAGACGGAGAAACGGCCTTCTTGCCGGATTTTTCCGAGCCGGTTTTGAGGCGGTTCCTAATGGTGGCTCTTTATAGAATAAGTTACCGGGAAGGGGGGATGCGTTGCCGGGAGCCGTTCCATGAGATACGGAAGCGGGCAGGGGCTTCCTGTCCCGTCAGAGCGTGGGGTTGAAGTGCGGGGAATAGGGCAGATAATGGGAGGGACGGACAGATGGGGGAACCGCCTTCCGAATGCCAGGTAAGGGGAAGAGAGCGGGAAGGAGGCCGGGATACCGTGAAGCCTGGCGCAGGAATTAAGCTTTGTTAATGCCTGTGCGGTTCGGTCCGGGGTTTTCCCAGTTGCTGGGAGGAACCGCAGGCCGGGCAACGGAACCAGCGGAAGAGGAATATATGCAGTGCCGTGGCGAATACGTAGCCGAACAGGGGAATATGGTGGGCCGCCTTATTGCGGGTGTATTTTTTAAAGGAAAAGACATGGGCCCTGCACACGCTGCATTTCCGGGGAAGCGCCAGGGAAAGATAGAGAACCAGCGCCAGAATCCAGGGGCCGAAGCAGAGGCTGATTAACGGCCATCCTCGTTCTCCATTGAGAAGCACAAGGGTGGTGACCGAAATGGAGAAGAGGATGCAGATGAACAGGAGCAGGACGATAACGGCTCCTATCCATGTCCGGAAGGAGGTCATGTGCTTGATGCCTTTTTTGCGAAGGTAGGTTTTCGGCTCCTTGTGGGTGTGAACATGTTTTGCGGGCTGGTAGCTGTGTTCTTCCTGCAGCCTGGCCTTGGCGGAGAGATGTTTTGGAGGGCCGTCCGTATGGGAACGCCCACGTTCCCTTCTGTTTTCTGAAGAATCAGTAATCGGAGGGTCAACGGGAGTGGCAAGGGGGAGGCCGTCGCCCTCATGGATGGGAAGAAGCTCCGGTTCCGGCGCAGTAGGAGAGGAAAGAGCCTGATTCACCCATTCCCTGAAAACGGGAGCGGAAGGAATTTCCGTCTGCAGTTTCAGCATCCGTTTTGCCTGGTGAAGTTCAGGCAAAACGGTGGAGGGGTCCGCGGAAGCGAATTGTTCAAGAGTACGTATGCCCACCGCTTCAAGCAATTCAATGAATTGCTCGCGGCCGGCAAAGTACTTTTGAATATTATTCATTCCCGGAATGATAGATGGTTAGGAAAGGGAATCAAGCATCCCTTTTAACTGGGATTGTTTTGCCTCCCAGTCCGCCAGACGGGCTTTTTCCTGATTCACGACTTCTGCCGGAGCTCTTTCCACAAAGCCCGCATTACCCAGCTTGGCTGCGGATTTGGCGATTTCCCTGGCTATTTTGTCCAGTTCCCTGCCCAGGCGTTCCTTTTCCGCTTCCACGTCAATAAGGCCTTCCAGGGGCAGGAAGAGTTCCCCAAGCGGCGTGAGGGCCGCAGGCGTTCCCTTGGGGGAGGAGTAGGCCTCGTCCCGAATGACGGATTTGGCGTTCGCCAAAATGGCCAGGCGGGAGAGGATATCTTGGGGTACGTTGTGGGGAGTTTTCAGGATGAAGCTGACGTTTTTATTGTTGGAAAGGTCGTATTCCGCTTTCAGGTTGCGGGCCTTGTTGGCCGTTTCATAAAGGGCTGCGGCCTGGGTATTCGCCAGGGTGATGCGGCTTTCATCAAGTCCCGCCAGGAGGTTTTCGGCAGAGGGGAGAGGAGTGCGCATGAGCGGCAGGCCGCCGTTGCTTTCCGCAAAGCCCAGGGAGGCCCAGAGTTCTTCCGTGATATGAGGCATGACCGGATGCAGAAGGGCCAGGTAGTGCCTGAGCACCGTATCCATCGTGGTGAGCGTGGCTGCCCGCGCCGCAGGGTCCGCCCCGTCCTTCAGGTCACCCTTGACGGCTTCCAGGAAGCGGTCGCAGTATTCGTTCCAGAAGAATTGGTACAGGGTTTGGATGAGGGAGTTGAATTCGTAGTCCGCCAGCGCTTTTTCTACATCTGCATGCAGTTGCTTGAGCCTGGAGATAATGGAGATATGTACGGATGAGTAGTGAGGGGCCGTTTCTCCCCTGGCGTCTCCCTGCATCAGCCGGAAGCGCGTGGCATTGTACAGCTTGTTGGCAAAGTTGCGGCCTTCGCTGATCTGGTTTTCATCAAAGCGCACGTCCGTTCCTGTGGGGGCGATGCGCATGAGTCCGAAGCGTAGGCCGTCCGCTCCGTAGTTGGCGATCAGGTCCAGAGGATCCGGGGAGTTGCCCAGGGATTTGCTCATTTTACGCCCGATTTTGTCACGGATGATAGACGTGAAAAAGACGTTGCTGAACGGTTTGTCATGCTGGAAACGGTATCCGGCCATAATCATGCGCGCCACCCAGAAGAAGATGATGTCCGGTCCCGTGACAAGATCCGTAGTGGGATAGAATTTGGCGCGGGTTTCCTCATCCATGGTGGAGAAAGGCCACAGCCAGGAGGAGAACCATGTGTCCATTACGTCGTTGTCCTGAATCCAGTTGTCCGGGTCCTGGGGCGGTTCGGTTCCCACGTAGAGGAAGCCCTGTTCCAGTGCGGAGGCGTCCAGCGCCGGGGCGTTCCTGAGTTCTTCCGCCTTGTCTTTGCGGTACCAGACCGGGATGCGATGGCCCCACCAGAGCTGTCGGGAGATGCACCAGTCCTGAATGTTTTCCAGCCAGTGGGCGTAGGTTTTCGCCCAGCGCGCGGGGCGAAAAGTGATATCCCCTCCCGCTACGGCGTCCGCGGCTTCTTTCACGCAGGGGTATTTGAGGAACCACTGCATGGAGAGGCGCGGTTCAATCGGGACATTGGCGCGTTCGGAGAACCCGACTTTGTTATCATAGTCTTCAATGTTGACCATGAGGCCGGAGGCTTCCAGCATTTCCACGGATTTGCGGCGTGCGTCAAAGCGGTCCATGCCGTGGAGTTCGGGCACTTCCGGGCAGTTGATATGACCGTCGGGGGTAAGGATGTCGATAATTTCCAGGTTGAATTTCCGGCCTATTTCAAAGTCGGCCTTATCATGGGCCGGAGTGATTTTCAGAGCGCCCGTGCCGAATTCTATTTCTACATATTCATCTCCGATGATAGGAATAGGGGTGGGATTGAGCGGGCGCATGACGTTTTTCCCGATGAGGTGGGCGTACCGCGGATCCTTCGGGTTGACGGCCACAGCCACGTCCGCCATGATGGTTTCCGGGCGGGTGGTGGCTACATGGAGGGCTCCGGACCCGTCTTCCAGTTTGTAAAGAACGGTGTAGAGCTTGCTTTTCTGCTCAGTCATGATGACTTCTTCATCAGAGAGGGCCGTGAGGGATACAGGGCACCAGTTGACCATGCGGCGGCCCCGGTAGATGAGTCCTTCCTTAAAGAGTTCAATGAAGACCTGTCCAACGGCTTTGGTGTATTCCTCATCCATCGTGAAGCGTTCGCGGTCCCAGTCGCAGGAACAACCCAGCTTATGGAGCTGGTTGATGATGATGCCTCCGTGTTTTTCTTTCCATTCCCAGACTTTTTCCAGGAAGGCTTCACGGCCCAGATCGTGGCGGCTCCGGCCCGTTGTCTGTTTGAGGTCTTTTTCCACCCTTACCTGCGTGGCGATTCCGGCATGGTCTGTTCCGGGCAGCCAGAGGGCTTCATATCCTTTTTGGCGCGCGCGGCGCACCAGGATGTCCTGGATGGTGTTGTTCAGCACATGGCCCAGATGCAGCACTCCCGTGACGTTGGGGGGAGGGATGACGACAGAGTAGGCAGGCTTTTCAGAAGCCGGGTCAGCCTTGAAACAACCTTCTTCAATCCAGCGGGATTGCCATTTTTCTTCCACCAGGGAGGGATCGTATGCTTTGGGCAGATCAGACATGGGCAAAAGGGTAGCATAAAGTTTTTTTCTTTCAATCCCTACCTGTCCGGGAGAGGGTGGAAAGATGGCTCTTTTTCCCCGGAATAATGTGATGAAAAAGCCGCCGGGTTCCTGATGGAGCCCGGCGGCTGGAACGGAGTTTTTCCTGTTTTTTTATTTGACCGTCACAGTTGTCTGAGCCGGCTTGAGTCCGTTGGAGATGACTTGGAGCGTCACTTTTCCGGATTCTCCCTTGCGGGAGCGCAGAATGACCTGGGCAAGGCCATTGAAGGCCTTGATTTTCATGATTTTCTTGTTTTCCGGATTCGCCATGGTGGTGAAGTCCGTAGGATCACCGTTGCAGATGCCGGCGATGTCCGCGGGGCCGCTTACCTTGAAGGTGAGCTGGTTTTTGCTTCGGGGCACCATACGGCCCTGGGCGTCGCGGACGGCTACGGTGACATAAGACAGGTCATAGCCGTCTCCCTTGATTTCGTTGCGGTCCGGCTTGAGGGTGAGCGCCGCAGGTTTTCCGGTAGTGGTTACCGTGTCCGTAGCCCAGATTTTACCGTCCTTTTTGGCGACTACTTTGAGGGTGCCGGGCGTGTATTTGACGTCTTCCCACACGAGGCGGTAGCGGTCCTTTTCCCCGGTGCCCTTTTTGCGGACGCCCTGGGATTTCCCATTCAGGAAGAGTTCCGCTTCATCCCCGCTGGTGTAGACATGCACGGGCGTTACCTGCCCCTTGCGTTCCGGCCAGTTCCAGTGCGGCAGGATGTGCGCCATCTTGAGATCCGGCCTCCAGTGGGCCTGGTAGATGTAGAAGCGGTCCTTTTTGAAGCCGCACAGGTCCACGATGCCGAAGTAGGAGCTGCGGGAGGGGGCGCGGTTTCCCAGTTTTTTGAGTTCCGCCATCAGCTTTTCGCGTTCCGGCCCTTCCGGCACGTTCAGGGCGTTGGTGGCGTCCAGATTGTATGGGGTGGGTTCCCCAATGTAGTCAAAGCCCGTCCATACATATTCTCCCGCGCTGTTGGGATTGTCTTCCTGAGCGGCGAATTCCACATCCGGGCGGTTGGCCCAGCCGGGGGCGTACAGGTCATAGGAACTGACCTGGTAGAGGTAAAATCCCTTGCCCTTGTTCCAGTCCACGGGGAAGAAGTATTCTCCGCGGGAGCTGACACAGGAGGCGGTTTCCGCACCATAAAACGGCTGGTGGGGGCGGTCCTTGGCGAAGTCCTTGTAGGCCCAGGGCTTGTAGTTGTAGCCGTAAACATCCAGGGTGTCCCCAAAGCCGTTGCGTGCGGCATTGGCGTTGTTGCAGCCGGAAGTCACTTTACGCGTGGGGTCTTCCCGGTGGAAAAGATCCGTCAGGGTTTGGGAGATATGGTGCAGATTTTTCATTCCCTGTTCCGGAACTTCATTTCCCGAACTCCATGCAATGACACAGGGGTGGTTACGGTCCCGGTGGCAGAGGTTAACCACGTCCCGTTCATGCCATTCGTTAAAGGATTCGTTGTTGACGCCTTCTTTGGAGCATTGCCATACGTCGAAAAGTTCGTCAATGACCAGGATGCCCATTTTATCGCACAGGTCCAGCACTTCCGGCGCAGGCGGGTTGTGGGACGTGCGGATGGAGTTGACGCCGAATTCCTTCAGGATTTCAATCTGGCGTTCATAGCCTCGCGTGTGGGCGGCGGAACCGAGCGGTCCCAGGTCATGGTGCTGGCAAACGCCCTTGAGCTGCACGCGCTCCCCGTTAAGGTAGAATCCCGTGGGTTTCCATTCAACGGTTCTTACGCCGAAGTTGGTGAATTTTTGGTCGATGACTTTGTCTCCCATCCTGACCGTGGTTTTCATCTTATACAGATGGGGAGCGTTTAGCGTCCACAGAGTGGGGTTTTTGAGCGTCAGCGTGCTGGTGATTTTGCCCTTTTCCCCGGCGGGAATTTCTTCCCCTTTGGTGGTTGTGGAGGCTACGATTTTACCTCCGTCCAGGATTTCTTCAGTAACAGTGGGGATGACGGCTTTGTCCGTGGTGTTTTTCACCGTGGTGTCCACTTCTACCTTGGCGGCGGATTTGGTGATTTCCGGAGTTTTGACGAAAACGCCCCAGTGTTCGATGTGCACAGGGTTGGATTCCGTGAGCCACACATGGCGGTAGATGCCGCCGCCCGGATACCATCGGGAGGTGCTGGGGGGATTGTCCACTCTGACGGCAATGGTATTTTGCTGCCCGAATTTCAGGAAGGGCGTGATGTCCACGCGGAAGGAGCTGTAACCGTATTTCCATTCGCCGGCCAGGTGTCCGTTCACATAAATTTTGGGGCGGGACATAACGCCGTCAAAGTCCAGATAGAATTGGTTGCCCTTGGCGTCCGCCGGGATTTCCAGCGTTTTGCGGTACCAGCCAATGCCGACCCAGGGGAGTTTTCCGGTTCTGTTTTCAATTTCCATCCGGAAGGGTCCTTCCACGCCCCAGTCGTGCGGCAGGTTCAAGGAACGCCAGTTTTTGTCGTTGAAAGAGGGGCTGGAGGGATTGTCCGCCTTACTGGTTCCGGCGGCGGCCTGAGGGCGGATAATTTCCCCCTTGTCGTTTTTAAAGGTGATTTCACGGATGCTGGCCCAGTTGTTCTGGTTGTTGCCCGTGACGGTGATGCGGAAGTATCGCGGTTTGCCGGTTTTGTTTTCTACCGTGTCTTCCTTGGAGTCGTTTTGCCCGGAAGTTTTGTCTTCAATAGTTGCCCAGCGTTTTCCGTCACCGGAGCCTTCCAGCTTGAAAAGATGGTTGCTTTGTTTTTCCCACAGGATGTTAACGGTTTTTACATCTACGGGGCGTCCCATGTCCACGGTGATTTTTTCTCCGCTTTTGCCACTGGCGGCACACCAGCGGGTGGACTTGTCCCCGTCCACGGCATTGTCCGCCGGATTGCCGGATTCTTCACTGGTGGCAGTGGCGAATCCCATGGCTTTTCCCGGTTCCGGTTGCGTACTGCCATCCGGCATTTTCCCGAAACGGGCGAATTTCCAGTTCCAATCCAGGCTCTCCGTTTTGGTTGCATTCAGAGGCGCCGCCATGAGGCTGGCGATGCTGAACGCAGTAATGCAGAGGGTCGTGCGTGTAATATTGGTGAACATATCTGTGATATTACGACTGGAAATCTGCCATCTTGCAAGATTTTTATTCAGCAGGATACGGTTTCTGCCCGGATTACGTCAGCAGGGTTCCACGCGTCAGGCGGGATGACTTGCGGCCGCCGTCCAGTTATGTATGAAGGCGTCTTCCGGAGATATGGGCGAGAGGAAGATGCCCCCGGCAGGAGAAGGAGAGCGGACGGAACGGTTGGCGGAAAGAAAAACAGGGGGAATGAAAGAGAGAACGCCGGACCGGCCTTGTTGAATGGGCCGGTCCGGCAATGGGGAAAGGAGAAGAATCAGATGTATATTTTGACGATGGCTTTTTTCCGGAGGCGTTCCACCCATTTTTTATAACGTTCATTGCTGCGCTTGTTGCGCGCCATGATGTCAATCTGCTCCTTGATGGCGGAGAGGGGGGGCGGCGGCGCCAGTTCCTTTTTCTCCACCAATACGATGGTGAAGCCGGTGGAGTCCACCAACGGTCCGATGATTTCGCCGGGCTGTGCGCCAAAGATGATGGCGGCGGATTCCGGGGAGAGCGTGGAGCGTTCCGTAACGGGCCAGTCACCGCCTTTTTCCGCATATAGATCCTTGGAGTAGCGTTTGGCCATTTCCTCAAAGGTGGCGTTTTTGGATTTGATTTCCTTGGCGATGAGTTCCGCCAGGTTCAGCTGTACTTCCGGCGTGGAGGCGGAGTCATCCCCCAGCATGGGAATGAAGATTTTCTTGAATTTGATTTTGTCTTTGGTCAGGTCCCGGTATTGTTCTTTGGTAGATTCGTATTCCTGCTGTATTTCCTCCGGAGTAGGCGGTATTTCCTGGTCGTATTTGGAAGCCCGCATGATTTGAACCTGGAGCTGTTTTTTCGTCATTTCCCGGAAAGCGCGGATGGTCATGCCGGAGAGGCTCAGGTTTTTCAGGAAGGCGGAACGATCTCCGTTAAAGGTGGTCAGGATGGTGCGGTTGACTTCCTGGTCAATGAGAGAGTCCCTAATGACGCCGCCCATGCCTTCAAATTCATTGCGGAGCAGTTCTCGCTCCACCAGGTCTTCAATGATGTTTTTTTTCGCCAGGGCCAGTTGCTTGTAGAATTCGGGCCCCTGTTTGGGATACTGGGCCGCGAGCTGTGCTCCGATGGGCATGAGACGCACGCTGACCTCATTGGCCGTGATGGGACGGCCGTTGACTGTGGCGGCAATCCGGTTGACGATCCGCTGGGGCTGAACACGGGATGCCGGCGCTTCGTTCGGAGAGATGCGCTTGGATTCGTCTGGCCGCACCGTTTCCCTGCCTTCATCCCCGTGAAGCTGGACGGCTCGTGGAAGGGAGGCCCGTGAATCCACGATGCTTTGCCCCTGTGCGGACAGGGGCATGGTACAGATGAGAAGCGCCTGGATGTGGGTCCTGATATTCATGGGGGGAGAGAAGAGTATTTTTAATGCCTCCGGCATGATAGGGGACAGCCCTGCAAAGACAATCTATTTCTGGGTATGTATGGATGCTGCCCGGCATGGGCGGGATGCCGGTTCCTGCACTTTTGCTGACTGTGGATGTGCTTGGTCATCGCCGTTTTTCCCTGTACAGTATGCGGCGATGCATGATTGCCGTTTATTGAGAGGAGTGCTCCGTTCCTCCCGTCCGGCCAATATTCCCACGCTGTTTACCAACGCGGCGGCGGCGTGGGCTTCCGTCCGTGGGGCGGAGCTGCCGCCTCCCGCCCTGTATGGGGGCGTAGTGCTGATGGGGCTGTGCTTTTATTTGTATGGCATGTGGGAGAATGACCGTGTGGACGCCAGGTGGGATGCCGCCCGTTATCCGGACCGCCCCGTGCCGTGCGGCGCGGTGAGCGTTTCCGTACTGAGGCTGTTGTCTTTGGCGGCCGGGTTGTCCGGCCTGGTGCTGAACATGGCGCTGGGCGGGGAATTTGCCGTGGGGGCTTTGCTGCTGATTGTGATTTCCCTGTATAATGTGTTCCATAAACTGTGGAGCGGCTCCATTGTTTTGATGGGGTTGTGCCGCGGGGTGTGGGTGCTGGCCGCCGGCCTGGCATTTGCCCGTTCGGGTGGAGAGTCCGTTCCTCCTCCGGCCTTGCTGTGGTATGCTTTCGGCCTGTTTTTGTTTACCTGCGTGATTTCCGCCGTAGCACGGCGTGAGGCGGGCAGGCCCCGGGTTCAAAGGGCTGTGACGGTGCTGCTTTCCGGCATGTGCCTGTTTGATGCGGTATGGCTCCTGAGTTTCGGTTCCTTGCTGTGGCTTGGTTCCGTCTTATTATGGGCGGGAACGCGGCTGCTGCAGAAGCTCGGCTGCCGGGCCACATAGGTTTGAGTTGAATTTACATGGGAAGTGTGCATGATCTAACGCGAGAAAGAGGGTTATGAATGAATTGATCATCAAGATAGGTCCGTTGTTCTGGGTTTTGAGCGTTCTGGCCGTTTATGCGCTGGCGGTTGTCGCGGAGCGGATTTTGTATTTTCACAGGATTCAAATTAATACTGGAGATTTTTTAAGAGGTATTTCCAAGCTGGTAAATGCCGGAAAGACGGATGAAGCCCGGCATGAGGCTTCCATTTTACCGGGACCTGCGGCCCGCGTGGTTTCTTCCGTGCTGGCGCATGCCGGATTGAGGCGTGAAGAACTACGGACTGTGGCAGAGGATTCCGTTCAGATGGAAGTGTTTCAGATTGAAAAGAATATCCGCGGATTGCTGGTAGTGGCTACGGTGAGCCCGCTAGTCGGCGTGCTGGGGACGATCCAGGGGCTGGTGGGATTTTATTCCCAGCCGGGGGTTCTGGAAGGGAAGGCTCCCTCTCTTGCCATGTCGGATGCCGTTTACCAGGCCCTGCTTAGTTCCGCCCTGGGGCTGAGCATTGCTATTCCCGCTTATTTGTTTTATTCCTACCTGGCCTCCCGCTCCCGCCAGATTGTACATTCCCTGGAACGGGCCGGCACGGAGGCCGTTTGCCTGGTGTGTGATGCCCGGCAGAGGTGCGAGGCCGGAGAGAGCATGAACGGCCGGGGCGTGTGAGTGCAACAGGGAAGGAGGAAAGGCATGCAGATCAAGACCCGTTCAACATTGCCCGCCGGGGCGTTTTTCATTCAGGTGGTCGTCCTGCTGGATTTGGTTGTTCTTGTCTGCGTGCTGACGATCATGACTTCCCGTGTGGGAATGGCGTACGGGTATGAGGTAAAGGCTCCTTCTTCCCATTTTCTGATGAATATTGTGGGGGATGTTGAGTTTATTTCAGTTACGGCTGGCGACCAGCCCGCTTTTTATATCGGAAACCGCCTGATTGAAGGCGGGCTGCCCGGCGTTTCCTCAGAATTGGACCGGATTTCCCGGGAGCATGGGGAGAATGGGAGCCGTATGGGGATTGCCCTGCGTTTGGATGATTCCGTTTCACGGGCCCTGGAACAGCAGCTGGTGGATATGGTGCTTGCCAAGGGGATGACGTGTTATATTGCCGCCGAGCCCGCGGATTGATTTTTTCCCTTGTTACCTCATGAAGCTGAATAAAAAGAGCCGGGATAAAATTTTCGACCTTCATTTGGGATTGACGTTTGACTGGAGGGAAACCGGCCTGTTGCGCTGGCGTATTTTTCTGTGGATGCTTTTTTTTGGCGTTTGCGCTTTTGCCGCCGGCCTTTTTGTCCATGTGGAGGTGCCGGAAATCCGCAGCAGGGGAGATCAGCCGGGTGCCGTGGTGCTGCTGCCTGCAGATAATCCGCGCCTGCATCAGTATGTGCTGCGCAATACTCCTCTGCCTGTGAGAGGCCCCGTTTGGGCTGATCCGGTGACGGCCGGACCGACCGGGGAAATGGGTGTGACTTTGCCTTCTCCGCGTTCCGCAGATACGCCTCTGGCCCCTCTTCCCCCCGTGTCCGTGCCCACTGTGGCGGATCAGGTCTGGCGTATGTGGCAGCATCCGGATTTTCATATACGCGCCATGATGAATCCTTCCTTGGAGATTTCCGGAACATGCATTCCCTATTTGTCTTTTTGTTCCCCGGGGCTGGATGGACGGATTGTTACAGCCGGCTCCCTGTCCGGTTTTTCCAGAAGTGAAGATCACACGGGGCTGAGGAGTGATTTTTTTGTGGTGGTGGATGTATGGGGCGTTCCTTCTCAAGTTTTGTTACTGGAGTCTTCCGGAAGTAATGGAGCGGATGAGTCCGCAATGAGGTTCGCCCGGTCTTTGCGCTGGGTTCCGTCCCGGGAGCCGCGGAGCGGCACCATGTCCATCGAATGGAAGGAGGAAGAGCCGTGAATATGACCCTCCAGGATTTTTTGATGCGCCTGTTTTTACTGGGCGCCGGCGGTTTTTGCGCTGTGGTGTCTGTTTGCCTGGCTGTGGGATGGATACGATCTTTCCTGGATCGGAGGCGCAAGTTCCAGTGCCGGATATGCGGATTCCGGTTTTATATGGAGAAGGGGAATTCCCGTGCGGAGTGCCCGCATTGCGGTGCGGCCAATAAAAAGAGCTGAAAAAACTCCGGGCAGGAAATGGCACCTGGGACGTTTCCGGCGGCTCTAATAAATCCGCAGAGATTCTTCATCAATGGGGAGCGAGTCCATGCCCAGGTCTTCCGCACCGTGTGTTCCCATTTCTTCCCGAACATAGATGATGTCCACCCGGCTGCTCTTGCCTTCGCCGGAACGGTAGCGGATGCGCGGTTCCCTGATGACGACGGTATTGCCCCCCATGGCCGCAGCTTCCCTGGTGAAGTAGTCGATTAGTTCCTTGTCTTCCATAGAGACATGGACAATGCGCCCTTCCGGCCCGTTAAAATGCCCCACGTTGGTGTATTCCCCCATGGGGTATTCGTCAATGACCAGAACTTCGTTCTGGGGGATGGGCGCACGCGGAGGACCGGAAGTGACCGGCGTCCACGCATTGGGGCCGGAGGGAGAAGAGCAGGCTGTAATCAGGCTTGTAATGAGGCAGAAGGCCGGACTGAAAAAAGGAGCTTTCATGGTTGTCCTGCCGTCAATAATCGGCAGGCGGCACAAAAATGCAACGGTAAACTTCGTTGCCGTCATGAAAGATTTGGACCATGACACGCTCCGGAGTTCTTTTAACGCAATAGGAGTCGTGTTCTTCAGGGATGGGGGGCGCATAACGGCGCGTGCTGCGGCGCGCAAAGACATGCTGGCGGAATACTCCCACGACGGCATGATTGCTCATTTTGACAATGGTATAGTAGTCGCTGGTAGGCAGGGTGATGGAAGGAGGAACGTCTTTGGCACTCACGGGCAGAATTATAGATGGCGGCTGAAAACAATGTCGAATCTGAAATGTGGCATGGGATCACGTCCGAAACATCGGCGCATCAGTCCGTGCGTCCCATCATTTCCCGCGTTTCCTGAATAGTATGCGCCTGGGCCTGTCGCGCACTCATGATAGTTGGCTGTCCAAAGCTTTGTCTCTTGGCTTCAATGTCCCGGTTGACAGTGTGGCCGAGGCGCTTGTCCGCATCTTTCCAGGAGCGTCCATGAAAGTCGGATTGCTGCGTGGCGTATTGTTTGGAGGCATCCTGCCAGGAGTGGGTATTTACTCCCCTGGCGCGGGCGATGAAGTCCGGTGTTTCCAGTTTATCATCCGTGAAGGATTTGATGCCGTCCCATTTCTTCGTTTCAAACCGGGTGGAGGCGCCGTCAAATTTCTTTTTTTCAAAGGATGCGGTTTCAAAAGCCTTTTTTTCGATTTGAGACGTGTTGCCGCTGTACCGGAGCCCTTCAAAGGAACTCCGTTTTTGGGACACCATCCTGGTGTTTCCTTCCTTGTCCGTCTGCTGGCCGAAGCCGCCGGCGAATTTCGCTTCCAGGGCATCCATCAGCTCTGCGTCCGTTTTTTCCGAATCAGGGCGTTGCCGGGGCTGAAAGTTTGTAGCTACCGTGCGTTCTGTAGCACAGGAGCAAAGTGCTGCTACGGTGATCAGAAGAAGGTGCTGTATCCGGAACATGCTCACGTTCCCTTATATTCCCGAATGCCGCGCAAATTGCAAACAAAAAGGCGCCTCCATTGTTTGATGGAGGCGCCCGGAGTAATCTGTCTGATCCCTGTGGGGATTACTTGGAGGCGGTCAGCTTGGCGACCTGATCCTTCAATTCCTTGCCAACCTTGAATTTGACAACGGAGCGGGCCGGAATCGGCACATCCTGGTCGGGATTTTTGGGGTTGCGGCCTACTTTGGGCTTCACTTCCTTCACCTGGAAGGTTCCGAAATTGCGAATCACCACACGGTCGCCTTCAGCAAGGGTGCTGGAGATAATGTCCACGGCACGCTGTACGATGTCGAACACTTCAATCTGAGTGAAGTTGGTTTCGGCGCTGATTTTGTTAACGAGGTCTCGTTTTGTTAATGTTTTAGCCATATGGAGTGCAGAATGATATGAATGTATGAGTTTTATAGTTCAGCGTGCATGATTTGTCTCCTAAAAAATCACATAATCCGTGGCATGCTTGATTTTTACGTCCTCAACCGCGTGATGCGGGAATTTTGCTTGACCGGAATGGTTGGGATGCTTCCATTGCTTGCCCCGGAGTGTTCCGGCTCCGGGAAGGATATATGCGAACCACGTTTACAACCATGCTGACTGACGCCCAGGCCGGAAGGCTTGAGTCCATTCTTGAGGAAAAGGGGTTTGAAAGAAGAGAGGTTCCCTATGCGCGTTTTTCATTTGCCGGGCCTTCCCTGCTGGCGACGGTTTACGAGAAGAAGAACAAGCTTCTTCTGCAGGGAAAGGGAACGGATGATTTTATAGAGTTTACGCTGGAACCGCAGGTGACCGGAGTTTTGGCCCAGCCGGAAGAGATGGAAGAAGGATGCGGTTTTGTTCCCCACTTCGGGATTGACGAGAGCGGAAAGGGAGATTACTTCGGCCCGCTGGTGGTGGCCGGCGTTTATGTGGACGGGGGCATCGGCGCCGCATTGCGCAAGCTGGGCGTTTGTGACAGCAAGCTGGTAGGGTCTTCATCCAGAATCCGTTGCCTGGCGGAGGGGATCCGCAGGGTGCCGGGCATCCGGTTTCATCTGGTAAGCATTGGCCCGGAACGGTATAACCAGCTTTATCCGGAGTTCGGGAATTTGAACCGTTTTCTCGCCTGGGGGCATGCTACGGTGATTGAGGGGCTGGCGGCCAAGGTGCCGGATTGTCCCATGGCATTGAGCGACCAGTTCGCCAATCCGTTTGTTCTGAAGAGGGCGCTTGCCGCCAAAAAGGTGTGTGTCCGGCTGGAACAGCGTGTCCGGGCGGAGAGTGATGTTGCTGTGGCTGCGGCATCTATTCTGGCGCGCGAACGTTTTGTGAACTGGATGGATGCGGCGGGAGAGGGCGCCGGCATGAAGTTGCCGCTGGGAGCTTCCGGCCAAGTGGTGAAAGCTGCGCGCCAGCTGGTGGCCCTGCATGGGGAAGAAATGCTGCCCAAGGTGGCCAAGATGCATTTTAAGACCACACGGAATGTGTTGAAGTAGGGAATCAGGCCGGAGTGGCGCAAGGGGGCGCTTCTTTTTTCCATTTCCCGTCTCCTACGGAAAGGACGGTGATTCTGACTTTGTCCAGCCCATGGTGCTTCATGTCCAGCCGTTCTGCGGCTTCTTCACTAAGATCTATGATTCTGTTTTTGATGAAGGGGCCCCGGTCGTTTACGCGGACTTTTACGGTTTTGCCTGTTCGAAGGGATTGAACGAGCACTTCGCACGGGAGGGGAAGGGTGGGATGCGCTGCGTGCAGGTGCCAGGGGCGCACGTTTTCTCCGATTGCCGTTTTTCCGCTGACGAGCCCCCAAAGGGCGCATTCATTGTAATGGGAGGCAATTCCCGTTTGTTCATACGCCAGCGCCTGTTCCACGTTCATGGGATGGTAGCGGTGCCCCCGGATGGTATAGGGGCGGGTCATGTAGCCCGGATAATCCCGGCTTTTGGGAGAGGACGAGCAGGATGCCAGCCATAGCAGCCCGGCCAGCACGGACATTCCCCTGAGGATACCTGTCTGCATGATTTTATTATATGGACGGGGAGATGATGAAATGCAAGACGCGGGCGCGTTTTTCCGCCCGTGAAAAGCAGTCTTCCGGAAGTGGCGTGATGTTTCCCGGGGCCAAGCGGGCCGGCTTTTCATTGCCGTTTCTATTTTGATTTTGGTTGACTTGGCTGGTTCGCTTGCGTAGCGTTGGTGCGATTCTGGGAACTTACTACAATAATAGATAACATAATGAGCAGGCAGGCATTTTATCCGCATCTCTCAGTGGATTGTGTGTTGATCGGGTTCGATGAAGAAGGTTTGAAAGTCCTTCTGGTTGAGAAGACGCAATTTGAACCCGGCCATACCGGCACCATTTCCAAATTGCCCGGCGATTTGATTTATGAGGAGGAAGAACTGGATGCCGCTGCCCGCCGCGTTTTGTTTGACATGACCGGCATGTCTTCCCCCCATTTGGAACAGTTCCATACCTTCGGTGCGCCATCGCGCATCAAGAATCCGGAGGACAGGGCATGGGTGGAGGCTGTTTCCGGCCAGAAGATAGGACGCCTGGTGACGGTGGCCTACATGGCCATGCTCAGGATTTCCACCAAGCTGCGCAAACTGATGGAAAGCCACAAGACCCGCTGGGTTCCTGTAGATGATTTGCCGGAACTGGCGTTTGATCACCGGGATATTATTGACCTGGCGCTGGAGAGAGTGCGTTCTTCCGTGAAGAAGGAGCCTGCGCTGATTTATGACATGCTGCCTGCCAAGTTTACGGCTCTTCAGCTCCGGCGGCTGAATGAGGAGATTCACGGCAAGCCCATGGATGTGCGTAATTTCCACAAAAAGATCGCTTCCCGCCCCTACATTGTGCCGCTGGATGAGAAGGAGGAGGGGGTTCCCCACCGCGCCGCGCGCTATTACCGTTTTGACCGTAAAATTTATAATCGCCTTTATTGCCGGAGCTGACGGTTCCGGGCCGTTCTGGCTTATTTTTTCCGTTTTTCCGGGCCTCTTCCCGCCATGCTTGCGGGGAGAGGGTCTTCTCGTTTGACAGAGTCCGTTTTGTAACGCATCTTATCCGCACGTTGATTCCCATGATAAATCCGGCCTTTATTCCAGACGATTTTTTCAAGGTGCTGGCGCCTTCTGATATTTTTGGCGCGGATGGTCCGTTTGAGGTTGATTTGGGGTGTGGGGACGGAGGATTCCTGCTTCAGATGGCGGCCCATTATCCGGAGCGCCGTTTTCTGGGAATAGAACGGCTTTTGGGCCGCGTACGGGGGGTTTGTTCCCGGGCGGCCGTCCGCGGGTTGGATAACGTGAAGGTGTTTCGCGTGGAAAGCCGTTACTTTCTGGAATGGATGATGCAGCCCGGCTGCATTTCCCGGCTGCATTATTTATGTCCGGATCCTTGGCCCAAGGAGAGGCATCATAAGAACCGGCTGGTGCAGGAGGATTTTCTTCCCGTGCTTCACCGTTCCCTGTCCGATGGCGGGGAGTTCCTGTTCAAGACGGATCATGAAGGATATTTTCTGTGGGTGCTGGACCATGTGGCGCGCAGCGGTCTGTTTAGCCGTGCCAGTTGGGATGAGGACGAATTTTTTTATCCCCGTACGGATTTCCAGCTTCAATGGGAGGCCATGGGAAAGCCGATTTACCGCGCCCGCTTTATCAAATTGCAGAAAGTCTGATTCCGATGCCTTTTATACTTCATCAGAAAGATTCCTCCACGGCTGCGCGCCTGGGGTCGCTTGAGTTGCCGCATGGACGGGTTCCCACCCCCATTTTCATGCCGGTGGGAACGCAGGGTTCCGTGAAAACCATGCATCCGCAGGATTTGGAGATGCTGGGAGCTGAGATTATTCTGGGAAATACCTATCATTTGTCCCTGCGCCCCGGTTCCGCTTTGATTAGGCAAATGGGCGGATTACACAAATTTTCCTCCTGGAACCGCCCTATTTTGACGGATTCCGGCGGGTTCCAGGTCTGGTCCCTTGCCAAGCTCCGTAAAATTACGGAAGAAGGGGTGCGTTTCCAGAACCATTTGGACGGGGCGTACATGATGCTGAGCCCGGAGCGGTCCATGGAGATCCAGGCGGACTTGGGCAGTGATATCGCCATGCTGTTTGACGAGTGCCCCCCTTATCCCTGCGACAGGAAGTACGCGGAAGCCTCCCTGGGGTACACGCTTCGTTGGGCCCGCCGCTGCAAGGCGTGGGTGCAGGAACATCGCCCCCGTTCCGGGGAAGGGCGTCAGCACCATTTCGGTATTGTGCAGGGTTCCGTGTATGCGGATTTAAGAAAGAAGTGCGCGGAAGAACTGGCCGCCATGGATTTTGACGGGTACGCCATCGGCGGCGTTTCCGTGGGAGAGCCGGAGGATGAAATGCTCCGCGCCATTGATCATTCCGCTCCCTGGCTGCCGGAGGAGAAGCCCCGGTACGCCATGGGGCTGGGCACCCCCCCCAATTGCTGGAAATGATTGCCCGCGGCGTGGATATGTTTGACTGCGTAATGCCTACCCGCCTGGCTCGCCACGGCGTGGCGCTGACTCCGGACGGCCCCATGCATATCAAGAATCAGCGCTGGGCGACGGATTCCCGCCCAATTGACCCGGAGGGACATCCGCATGTCACGCAATTTTCCCGCGCTTACGTGCGGCATTTGTTTAAAGCCGGTGAAATACTCGCTTTAAGATTGCTTTCTTTTCAGAATCTGGAATTCTATCTCCGGCTGATGGCCCAGGCGCGCGAGGCCATAGCCGCCGGCACGTTCGGTTCCTTCAAGGATTCGTTTATCGCGCGGTATAAAGCAAACGACATTTTATGAATATCTTTATGTTAGCACAGGCTCAGGATGCGGCGGGCGCCGCCGGGCAGGAACCCGCAAATATGTTTCAGCAGATTCTCGCCAGCCCCATGTTCATGTTTGTGATTATCATCGTCCTGTTCTGGGTGATGCTGATCCGTCCCCAGAGGAAGGCGCAGAAGGAGCAGCAGGCGCGCATCGCAGCCCTGCAGCGCGGGGACAAGGTGATTACAAACGCAGGGCTGCACGGTTTTGTGGAGAAGGTGAATGAGCGCACCGTTTCTCTCAAGATTGCGGAAGGCGTGGTGATTGAATTGGAAAAGAACGCGATCGTTCAAGTGGAGAAGTAAGTTTTTCCGCTTTCCGTACGTTTCCTGCATCCGCCCGTGTCGCCCGCCGGCAGGGGCGGATGTTTATTTTTGAAACCGTCTTTTTCCGGCGGGGTTAGTAAAAGTGGTTATGAGATTGCCCCACATGTTTATCTTGTCATGTTCCGCAGCGCTGGCGTTCGGTCTGTTCCCGTTTGCGGCAGGGCAATCCGTGGCTTCCAGCGACCGCGGGAAAATGGAAACTGCCCCCAGGCCCGGACTGGAATGCCTTCAGGTGACTTTGCTCATCCGCCAAATGGTTTTGGACCGCTATGACAGCACGGGCACGGGAATTTTGTCCGAACAGGACAAGGCCCGGTTGGTGGAGGATGCCCGCTCTGCGCGGAGGGAGGCCAGAAAAGCCTTCCTGAGGAAGTTTGATAAGGATGGGGACGGAAGGCTTTCCCTGGAAGAGTACAGGGCTTTCCGGGAACATGTAGAGAAGCGGCGCGGGGTGCGCAGGCCGGATGCCGGGCCGGACAAGAGAGACGGAATTCCGTTTTACCCTCCCGCCGAGAGGAAGGAAATTCCTCCGCCGCCCCCTCCGGCAGAGGGGGTGGAAATGCCCATGGTGGAAATTCGCACGGTGGGACGGAAGCGCTTCATGGTTGCTCCCGGATTGTTTCTGCTGACTCGTAACATGTTGCTGCAGAATTATGATGCCAACGGGAACGGCCGCATTGATCCGGAGGAACATGCCGTTGTCATGAAAGATGCCGCGGCTCTGTACCAGGCCAAAATGAAGGAAATGATGGAGCTTTACGATTTGGACCAGGACGGTGTGCTCAGCCCGGTGGAGAGAGAGCAGGCTCTGGCGGATAGCCATAAAGACAGCCCTTTGTATGCCATGGAAGAACCGGACGATATTGATTTGTTCATCCGGGCCAATATTAGTGAAGTGCTGCTGAAGGAGTCGCCGGTGGATGCCGGGGATGACAAGGATAAAGGTACGGAGTAATTTATTCTTCATGATGGGGATTCCTCTGGAACCGGAACAGGACTTTCTTCAATATCTGGAGGTGGAAAAGCAGGCTTCTCCTCATACGGTGGAGGTGTACGCCCGCGCCTTGCGCCAGTTCAGGGCCTGGGCGGCTGATTCATTCCCAGGGTGGGAGAATTGTACGCCGGACCAGATGAGGGACTGGATTTTCCAGGAGCTGAAGGATGAAGCCGCCACGTCTTCCATCCGGCTGAGGTTTGCCGCCCTGCGCAGTTTTTACCGTTTCATGATGCGGAGGCACGGGCTGGAGACGAATCCGATGACGGGCGTTTCCCTTCCCAGAAGGAAAAAAACGCTTCCCGTTTTCCTGACACTCAACCAGATGTTGGAATTGTTGGAGCTTCCCTACAAGACGGCCGTTCCCGCCAATGCTCCCGCATGGCTTCCCTACCGTGATGCCGCCATATTGGAACTTTTTTATTCCTGCGGGATGCGCCTGAGTGAATTAGTAGGGCTGGATGTCGGCAGTGTGGACCACCGTTTCCAGGGCGTGAAGGTAATGGGGAAGGGGCGCAAGGAGCGCATCCTGCCTGTGGGAACTCCTGCTCTGGCTGCTCTGGAAACTTATGTTTCCATGGCCTGTCTGCCGAAGAATTCCCCCTTGTTTGTCTCCCGTATAGGAACCCGGTTAAGCGCTCGCTCCGTGCAGATGATGCTGAACAAATATGTGAAGCTGTCTTCCATTCCTTTTACCATTTCTCCCCATAAGATCAGGCATACATTCGCCACGCACATTCTGGAGGCAGGGGCGGATCTCCGTTCCGTCCAGGAACTGCTGGGCCATGCTTCCTTATCCACTACCCAGATTTACACGCATGTGACGCGTGCCAGAATGGCGGAAGTTTACAGACAGGCGCATCCCAGGGCATAAGGTTTTTTTTGTTTCATGAAGGAAGAACTTATGTTCGCAGGTATTCTGCTTCTTTCCCAGGCATCTCCGGGGCCCGACCAGGCTTTTGTTACCCGGAGCACGCTGGCTTACGGCTTTGGCGCGGGAGTGATGGCTGCTTTGGGCATTGGTACCGGAATAGTTGCCCATGCTGCACTGGCTTGTACAGTAGGAGCATCCGTTTTTCACAGTTTCCTGGGGGTGGGGCTGTTTTGCGTCGCTTCCTGCTGGATGCTGTATTTGGCATAGAAAATATGGCCGAGGGGGAGGAATGCTTTCCTTGCCGGGTGCGGGGATATTTCCCCGGCTTCTTGTATTTACCGTGATGCTCTGGTGACTAACCTGATGAATCCCAAGGCCACGTTTTTCTTTGTGGCTCTTTCCGCTCCGCTGTTGGAAAAAATCATGATCCTTCCGATGCTCTTTTTATCTGTTTTTTAATCGTGGCGACGGGAACGGCGGGCTGGATTTTGTGGGCTCTTGTTTTTCGGTGGCAGCCCATTCGTTCCTTTTACGGACGGTATGCCGGAATACTGGATGGAATATTGTCCCTTGTGCTGGCGGGGTTCGGATTCAGCATGCTGTATTCTTTTGGCCGCATGGCGGTGGAAAATTTTTCCTGATGCAGAAATGGAGGAGAGGCTTTTTTCCTGTAAAAATAACTCTGGTATTGACAATGACTCCATTATATCGCATACATCTGCACCCGCTGTGGAAAGCCGAACGCGCACGCATGTGAGTGGCAAGGCGCGCAAGTTTTCCATTAACACCTTTTATTTATAATTGATATGGCAGTAGCAATCAGACTCAACCGTCAGGGTTCCAAGGACCGTCCTTACTACAAAATCGTCGTTGTCGACAGCCGCGCGCGTCGTGACGGCCGTTACATTGAGCAAGTGGGCTCCTATGACCCCATGAAGGAAGGCGTCAACTATACCATCAATCTGGAAAAGGTTGACAAATGGCTTGCCAACGGAGCACAGCCCTCTGAAACGGTGAATTCAATGATCCGTAAGGCCCGTAAGGCTTAAGCCTTTTCCGGTGCATTATTATTTTCCTGAAGGCGTTCCTTTAATGGGGATCGCCTTTTGTTGTTTCTTGTGCGTGGAGCGGGAAAAAGGGCTTCCCCGGAAGCGCTTGCGTTAGGATGAATCAGAAAGAGAAAATTTCCCGCTCACGGAAAAACGGGTCGGCATTATTGCCGTCGGGACCGGAATACTCTGGCGGATTCCAGAATGCCGAATGCGATTTCATGGATGTGGAGATTGGCCGTATCAATGGTCAAGTGCGCCGTTTCCTGGTAAAAATCATGCCGTTCATTCATGAGATGTTCCAGCACGGCCTTGGGATTGGGTTGTTGGAGCAGGGGGCGGTTGGTGCATCTGGAAATACGCTGGTACAGGATGTTTACGTCTGTATGGAGCCAGACGACGAAGCCCAGTTTTTTCAGTAGCAGCCGGTTTTCCGGTCTGATAATGATGCCTCCTCCTGTGGAAATAATGCGGCTTTGTGCGGCGGCCGTCTGAAGCTGTTGCAGGATTCCGGTTTCCAGGTCTCGAAAATGTGATTCCCCATGAATTTTGAAAATCTGCGGAATGTGCATTCCCGTCTGGCGTTCGATTAACTGGTCCGTATCCGTAAAACCAAGGTTCGTTTCCCGGTGCAGTTCCTTTCCGATGGTAGTTTTGCCGCATCCCATCAGCCCGATCAGGATGATGTTTGGCAAGGATGTTGATGCGGCCCTATTCATGGCTTGATTGTACTCAATCCGGTAGCGTGAGAAAACAACTTTTTAGCGGAATGGCCTTTTCCTGCGCCAGCTTTCACTCGGGGAAGTCCGTAAGGGTGGAGTGAAGTAAAGGCAGTTGGAAAAAGAGAGGGGAAGTATGAGGCCGCAGGACGTGCTCTTATTCATTTGTCTGTTTTCTCCTTTCAGGGGAAGGAGGTCTTGCTTGACGCAGGAGCTTCTTCAGGCAAGGATAAAGCCATGCAAACCGAATTGTTCGAGGTAGATCCCCTGTCAGACAACCGCAAACTGTATGCCCGTGCGGCGGAAGCTCTGGGTGCGGGCGCGCTGGTAGGGATTCCCACGGAGACTGTATACGGCCTGGGGGCGGATGCCTTGAACCCGGAAGCGGTAGCAAGGATTTTTGAAGCCAAGGGAAGGCCTTCTTTTGATCCGCTGATTATTCATGTGCATCATGGGAGTGAGGTGGAAAAATATACCGCCGTTCCGGAGGGGCTGAAAGATCTGGTGCATACGCTTGCCTCCAGATTCTGGCCGGGGCCGCTGACCTTGGTGTTGCCAAAGGCGGATATCATTCCGGATATTGTAACCAGCGGCCTTCCTACGGTGGCCGTTCGCGTAAGCGCTCATCCTGCCATGCGGGGGGTGGCGAAAGCGCTGGGGCGTCCTATAGCTGCGCCCAGCGCCAACCGCTTCGGCCATATCAGCCCTACTTCCGCCTCTGCCGTACAGAAGGAATTGGGGGGCAGTATTGAAATGATTCTGGATGCCGGAGCCTGTTCCGAGGGGCTGGAAAGCACGATTGTGCGCCCTGTGCTTGACGAGAAGGGCAAGCCCTCTCTGGAATTGCTGCGTGAGGGGCCGGTGACCCGGGAACAATTTCGCAACCTGGTCAAGGTGGTGCGCCGCAAGCCTTCCTGCCGTCCTGTTTCGGAAGAATCTCCGGCGGATGCGCCGGGGCAGCTCACCAGCCATTACGCCCCGCGCAAACCTATGCTGCTGCTGGAACCGGGGGAAAATTTTGCCCCGGTGGAGGGGGTGAAGTACGGCTTGCTTTCCTATGAAGGAACGTCCGCTCTTGCCCGGGAAGGGGACTGGGCGGAAGTGGTAGCCATGAGTCCCGGCAGCGGGCGGCTGGCAGAAGCTGCCGTGCGCCTGTTTGCCCTGATGAGACAGATGGATGAAAATGAAGCTATTGACGTCATTGTGGCGGAATCCGTTCCGGAATCCGGCCTGGGCCGCGCTATTATGGATCGCCTGCGACGCGCTTCAGCCGTCAGGGAATAACTTGCCCACGGTTTGCAAAACATGTTAAAGTCATTGCAGATTCCTTTTTGATTTTATGGCCGCTACATTATTTGAAAAAATCTGTTCAGGGGAAATCCCCGCGGACATCGTATATCAGGATGACCTGTGTGTTTGCTTCCGGGACATTAGTCCACAAGCACCGGAACATTTGCTGCTTGTTCCGCGCAAGCCCATTCCCCGCCTTTCCGAGGCCGGGAAGGAAGATGCCGCCCTTCTGGGACACATGATGCTGGCAGTCGGGCGGATTGCCCGGACTCTTCATCTGGATGAAGGTGGCTTTCGCCTGGTCATCAACAATGGGCATGATGCCGGGGAAGCTGTCCCCCATTTGCACATGCATCTGTTGGCAGGCCGCAAGCTGGAATGGCCTCCCGGTTAGGCCGGAGCGAATTCGGGCATTGCCTGAAAGAGGGACGGATGTGTCATTTTCCATGAATGGTGCCGCCCTGCCTGCTTGTCAGGCATTAAGTATGCCTGTAAGATATACTCATGAAAAGATTGCTGGTAGAACTGGAGAACTTGCCGGAGGCAGGGAAAAAATACAGCGGTGAACTGGATTCTGAAATTTTCGGCATTGATGATGAAGAGGTTACTTCCATTGGGCCTCTTGCTTTTGATCTGCATGTGCAGAGATTTGAAAATGAATTGTTTGTAAGAGGCAATATTTCCGCCCCCTTTAAATTCCGCTGTGTGCGTTGCCTGGGCTACTTTGACTACGTGGTGGAAGTTTGTGATTTCGCGGCTTCTTTCCAGATTGGTTCACAGAATGTTGTGGATGTTTCAGATTCCTTGAGGGAAGAAATAGTTCTGGATTTTCCGGCATACCCGAAGTGTGCTGACGGAGGCATGGAAAACGACTGTATGGCGAAAACTCCGTATTTTGGAGTGGACAAAGAGGGGGGAACGGGTGTAAACAGTTCTGCCCCGATCAGGAATAGCGGCGTGTGGGACGCCCTCAATGAACTGGGAGATCATCATTAATCACCTTTTTACCAACTAAAATTATGGCAGCACCTAAGCGCAGAACGTCCAAGATGAAGCAGCGTACCCGCCTTGCCGCTCAGGCATGGCGCGCGCCGAAGCTCCGCAAGTGCCAGAATTGCGGCAGCAGCACCCCCGGCCATACCGCCTGCCCCAATTGCGGTACGTACACGACCCGTTCCGGCAAGGAAATTGTGGTGAAAGCGGAAGCGTAAGTTCCGCGGGCGCCGCATTTGCCTTGAAAATTATCGCCGTATTGCGGCGCTATCATATAGACTTTCCAGCCGCTTTTGCTTCGCAAAGCGGCTGAACTTGCTTGAAGCGGACTGTTTTTTCTGCTAACATATTTCTTCAACAGATAATATGAAGATTGCACTGGATGTGATGGGCGGCGACAACGCGCCCGATATTAACGTGGACGGGGCGAAGCGGGCCCTGCAGGATTTTCCTCTCATTGAAAAAATTTATCTTGTGGGAAGGGAAGAAACGTTGCGCAGCTCTTGTGACCGCTGGGGGCTTTCCGGCCCGCGCGTGGAGATCGTTCCGGCTGCGGAAGTTGTGGAAATGAATGAATCCGGATTGCTGGCGGTGAGAAAGAAAAAAAATTCATCCATGTCCATTTCCGTGGATCTGGTCAAGTCCGGAGATGCGGATGCCGTGGTCAGCGCGGGCAATACGGGGGCGGCTGTAGCGGCTGCCACCGTCAAACTGAGGTTGCTGGATGGTGTGGAACGTGCGGGCATTGTGACCCAGCTTCCGAATGAATTCGGAGTCTGCAATGTGACTGATACCGGAGCCAACCCGGATGCCAAGCCCCGGCATTTGGTAGGGTATGCCGTTATGGCCAGCATTCTGGCGCGTTCTGTTTACGGCAAACAGATGCCTAAGGTGGGAGTTATGAGCAATGGCTCTGAAGATGAAAAGGGAACAGATTTTACCAAGGGAACTTTTTGTCTGTTGAAGCATTTGGAGGAGCGCGGTGCGCTCCCTTTTAAATTCGTAGGAAATGTGGAAGGCCACGATCTTTTTGAACATGAAATAGATGTGGCTCTGACAGACGGTTTTACCGGAAACGTCCTGTTGAAAACATGCGAGGCTACCGCCAAGGCTTTCAGCAAATGGCTGAAAGAGGAACTTAAGGCAAACCCGTTCCGTATGGTTGGAGCTGCCTGCGCCTCCGGAGCATTCCGTGCCATGAAAGCGCGCCTTTCTGCGGACTCCGTAGGGGGAAGCCCTCTTCTGGGCGTCAGGGGCGTGACCATCATTGCGCATGGCAGTTCTACCCCTGTAGCCATTCGCAATGCCCTGAGAGTTTCCATGGAAATGGTGCAGCAGGGCGTCAACCCCCTCATAGAAGAGGAGATGGCCCGGCTGGGCACTATTCCGGAGGTTGCCGAAGTGTACCCCAAATAATTATCATGTTTCATTTTCTGAAAAAGCATGCCGCTGCAGCGGCAAAAGAAAGTGCCTCCCCGGAAGGGGCTGCCTCCGTGTCCCGTTCAGCCGGTGACCGTTTGGATTCCAGCCTGGCGGTATCCGTCGGGTTGTGCGTGCTGGTTTTCATCGTGCTTCAATGGATGGGCAGTTACAGTCCCCACTGGGGAAAATCCATATGGCATCATGTGTCGGAAGCTTTTCTGCTTTTTTCCGTGACGCTGGCGCTGATGCCTATGTACTGGTTATGCGCCGGTTCCCTGCGCAGGAAAAACAAAACCTTTGTCGTCACGTGGGGGGCGGTTCTGGTCCAGCTCCTGTTTTTTGGTCTCATCCGGCATGTAACGGCTGACATTACTTCCGACATAGGCAATGAACTTTTGTACCTTCCCTATATGATGGCTCCGTTGGTTGTCACGGTGCTGCTGGGGCCTCTTCTGGGCATGTTTGCCACTATTTCCATCTGCATGCTTGGCGGATTTTTCATTCTGCCGGAGCAATATGCTCCGGAAAAGCAGGTCCAATTCTGGATTCTGAGCTCTCTCTCCGGCATGCTTACCGTGTTGCTTACCCATAACCTGCGGAATCGTGCTCAGTTGCTGCGAGCGGGCTTCTTTGTGGGGCTGCTTGTCATGGTGCTGTGTTGCATCATGGGTGTCATCAATCTCCAGGCATGGGACTACAACCTTACTGGAGTTCTGGTTTGCCTGGCCGTGGCTTTTGGCGTAAGCATGCTGACCAGCGTGCTGATCAGCGGTGTCCTGCCTATCATAGAAGGAGCTTTTAAAATCATTACGCCCATTTCCTGGCTGGAAATGGCGGATATGAACCGCCCTCTCATGAAAAGGCTGCAAATGGAAGCTCCGGGAACCTTTCACCATTGCCTGATGGTTGCCCAGCTGGCGGAAGCTGCGGCGGAAGCCATTGGGGCCAATCCCATTGAATGCCGGGTGGAGGCCTACTACCATGACATTGGCAAGATGCAAAACCCCCTTTATTTCATTGAAAATATCATGGATGGCCCCAATCCCCATGATGAGCTGACGCCCAGCATGAGCGCCCGTATCATCATCGACCACGTTCAGGACGGGGTGGCATTGGCCAGGGAGAACAACCTTCCGCGTCCTTTGGTGGACGTTATAGAGCAGCATCACGGCACGTCACTGGCTTACTTCTTTTACCGGAAAGCCCTTCAATACCGTGATGAGATTCTGAGCCGCGTGGAAAGCGGCCTGGCGTCTCCGGATGACGTCCCGGAGGTGGTGGAATCCAACTTCCGTTACAAGGGGCCCAACCCGCAGAGCAAGGAAACGGGAATCGTCAGCCTGGCGGACATCGTGGAAAGCGCCACGCGCTCCATGGGTAAAATTTCCTGTGAGGAAATGCAGAAAAGGGTGGATGAACTTTTGAAGCAACGGGTGGTGGACGGCCATTTGGACGATTGCGGCCTTACCTTCGGAGATCTCAAAAAGATTCGCAACAGTTTCATTAAGACGCTGAAAAGCATCCACCACAACCGCATTGCCTATCCTTCTCACAATCCGGAGGCAAAAATTGAGAAAAATGCTTTCTCTGATGTGTCCGTCAGGGAAAAAGAAGAGAAAGCGGTGAAAAAGGAAGGTGAAGGCAAAGCCGTTCCTGAAATCATGGAGTTGCCCGATGCCGGAACCCTTCAAGAGGGAAAATCCACGGAAACGGAGATGAAGAACGGAGCGGATGCGGAGGAAAATGAAACCGAATCTTGAACTCTACAATCATTTGGGGGAGGGGAGGCTCAGTTCATCCGTTACGGATGCCCTGATTGGAGCCTTGGAGAGTTGTCTTCCGTCCGTGTTGGCGTTGCCTGAAGGTCCTGTCCCCGTACTTTCCGGATTGGATGAAGTAGAAATCAGCGTGGTTTCCGATGACGTCATCCGGGATGTGCATGCCCGTTTTTTGAATGATCCGACGGCGACGGATGTCATTACTTTTCCGCATGGAGACGGAATAGGAGAGATCATCGTCAGCTTTGATACCGCTATCCGGCAGGCTTCGGAATTCAGAGAACCTGTTTTCAGAGAACTTTTCCGGTACATGGTGCATGGTCTTCTGCATCTGCACGGATATATAGATACGGAACCGGAGGAACGGGAACGCATGTTTTCTTGTCAGGAGCCTCTGGTGCGGAAGTTTGGAGCGACCCTGGTGGACATACCTTTTACGCATGACCGCTGCTCCGGCGCTTAAAGCGCGCTTTTCAAAGATCCGGGCTTGCCAAGTTGAGATGAACTCTGTTACTCTTTTGCCGCATCATGCGTCCATAGCTCAGTTGGATAGAGCAACTGCCTTCTAAGCAGTGGGTCACTGGTTCGAATCCAGTTGGACGTGCCATTTTTTAACCCCGTATTCTTTTTAAGAATACGGGGTTTTTCATGCGATAAGAGCTTTTTCACCAAAAGCCGGCTTTCTTAAAAATGGAGAGGCAAGGTAAGTATGGTTAACTCTGGTGAACAGGCTGCATAGAAGCACTATTACGCATGGTTCGGACTGTTTTTCCAATCAATAGTGATTGATTTTTGAAACTGGAGGGATGATGTAATGTGGCTGAAGATTTTTTCTCTGTGTTGAGAGATAGGATAGTCTGTGGCCGTCGTGATAAAAGGAACAAAAAAATGAAAGGGTTCCGTGAAAGATTAAGAAGAATGGCCCGGAAGGCCAGGCTGGCGGAGAACCTGCGATGTTTTAGAAAAATACCGGCATGGGTATGCAAACAGTGCATTTTCAGAAATGCTCCCGTGGAAAAGAAAATTTGAACTTTTGAATAATTCTTATTTTATCCGGCGGTGGCGAATCTCTCCGGTATTGGTAATACGGGAGTATGGAGACGTGTTTGAATATTCATCCTGAGTGAGTACATTAACGCATAACTCCAGGATTTTATGCATGCCGTACATAGGAAGATCTATGTCCGGATGTAGTTTCTGGAATTTGTGAACAATTTCCATTTCCGTTTCCGGAAAATTCACGGGAATGGTATTGGGAAGCTGAACTTTCCACGACTCGCCTTCACTCATCAGCTTATCGATAAAGAGATATTGGGTGACAGGAATGTTACCGCGTGCAGTAAACCAGGTATGTACGGTGCGGACGGAAACGCGGCATTGTTCCGCAAGCCATCGGCGTGTTTTGCCGTGAGCCCGGAGCCATTCCTTGATTCTGAGTTTTTTCAGGTCACATTCTTCCGTATTGGAAGGTGGATTCAGATCTGAATCGGAAACCAGGCCTGGAATGATGCGGGAAAGCGCTTTTTTGGTATTGGCCGATATTTTACGAACGCTCATCTGTGCGTAAAAAGTTTGCGGCCGGATGCCTATCTCCTCCGCCAATTGATAGGACTTGCGGTTTTGGCTTTGTAGCCACTCCTTCACCAAAATGCGTATATCGTCGTCAGACATGAATTTGTGCAGATTTGTAATGAAAGAAAAGATAGGGAAGAGGCGGTAACAACACTATTTTCTCTTTCTCTGGAATCGATCCGGAATATTGGATCCTCTTTTCAGCTTCTGCTTTTGATGCTGGAAAGAGCATCCAGTGCTTCACTCGCCCATTCCGGAACGGTCAGGCCATGGCGTTCAGCTTCATTCCTGAACTTTTCATACTTTTGAGGAGTAACGGGAACGTGGATGCTGTTCGGATTTTTTGTTTGAGCCAGGCGTGCCTGTTTGGCGTACTCTTCCTTCATGATTCTGATGATAAGGCGTTGTCTGGCACGGGGAATTGGAACAGTGGAAAGCCATTTATCGACCTGACTTTTGCTGACGCCGCAAAGGTCGGCAAATTCGTCCCGGGTCATTTTCGTAAGAGCGAGAAACTTTCTGATACTGGACTTCATTTCATCCATGAGCGCATTTTTCGCATTCAGAAAAATCTGGCAAGCCATTTCTGGCATATTTTCTATTTTAGAAAATAATATTGTCTTTGTGTATCCAAAAAGGTAAATCATTTTTCCTAAATCCAATGAAACTCAAAAAAGTGTGGATGCTGAGCGTGTTTGTTTTCTTATTCCATATGAAAAACTCCATGATTAATATCTTTTCTTTTTGGGATTATTTTGCATTTTATTCTGGTGGAAAGAACACGATAACGGCTCTTCTATCTTTCCTTTTCTTTTTCTATTGGCTTGACGCAGAAGGTTACGATAGTACCGTGTTACCATGTTAAATTCCTCTCTGTTGGTTTTAGGGTGTTCCATGATCTTTGCGGTGTCTGCCGGAATGCCATTGCACGCAGCTTCTTCTGAGAAAAAGGAAAACAAAACGGTTGCTTCGGAGGATGCCCTTCCATCACTTGCTCTGGATGGTTTGCCGGATGTATGGATACAGGGAACTCCGGTAAAGGAATGGGAAAAGGACAAAGTGTACATTTTTGAATTTTGGGCTACCTGGTGTGGCCCGTGCCTGGCTGCTATGCCCCATATGGAACAATTGCATCAGGCATTTAAGAATAATCCTCATATGCAGGTTATCGGAGTTAACGTCATGGACAGGAAATCTCCGGAATCTCTGAAAGAATTTTTAAAAAACCGTCCATCGCCCCTTACTTATGCCATGGCCGTGGATGTGGATGGGAAAAAAACCAGGGATAAATGGCTGTCTCCAATGGGGGTTAACGGCATCCCCCATGCTTTTGCCGTTAAAAACGGCAAGCTTATTTGGAGAGGGCATCCTGGAAAACTTTCTGAAGAAATGATGCGGGCCATGTTGAAGCCTGATTTTTCTGCAGCATCTCTTCCGGGGGATAATCCCGGCGCAAACGCCCGTGCATGGAAGCTCTACCGCCAGGTTTCTGAGAGAACGGGAGAGCTTGCCCGGAAGGGAGGAAAGGGGGAAGCGCAGGCCTTTTTAAGGCAAATTCAGGATTCGGGACAGTTTCAGCAGGATCAGATCATTCAACTGAAAATGGTTCCATTCAGAGTCTTGGCGGAATTGGAAAAATTCCAGGAAGCACAGGCCGTACTGGATGACCTGTGCAAAGAGTATCCGGACAATTACCGTGTACAGATTGATGTGGCGGGAACGCTTCTAAATGGAAAATCCGTGCCTGCCGGAAAAATGGATGCCGCCCTGGTGGAAAGATGTCTGAACCGTTGTATTGAAATCTCCAGAAGGAATAACAAGGAAGCTTCCTTGCCATGGAAACTGATGGCGGAACTTAGGGAACGGCAGGGAAATATGGAAGAAGCGTTGCAGGATATGGAAAAGGCGCTTTCCTTAACGTCCATCAGCAAAGCCTGGACGAAGTTGCAGCAGCTTTCAGGCAATAAGGAATCCTTTCAGAATCTTGTAAATCAGGCGGTTGCTGAAATAAAACCGGAACCTCCGAGGAAGATGCAGGAAATGGGAGTAGTGCAGGAAGACAAACAGTACACTCCCCTGTTCAGCAAATTAAAATGGTTCAATCATCCCGGTCTAACAGGACTTCCTGTCGGCAAAACCGTATTCATCAGCTTCTGGAGAGGCTACAATAATATACTTGGAGAAACAGCTCCTGGAAGAGCTCTTGATGCCGTTCTTAAAAAACACGGGCTCTTAGACCATCCGGGAGTAAAAGCCGTGGTATTGGGGCTCAATCCGTCGGCGGAAAAACAGATGCGGGACTATTTATCCGGGCCGGAAGGATGGACTCCTTATCCTGTCGGTATTCCATCGGATCGTTCGGTCATTGAATTTTGTGATTTGCTCAAACTTGACTCATTTCCCGCCGCGGTCGTCGTTCGTGACGGAACATTGCTGTGGGCTGGAGAAATTAAGAAGATGCCCGAATGGGTGGCGGAAACTGCCAGATTGGACTCTTTTGACAAAAACAGGTTTGCGGAAGAAGATGCGAAACGGAAGGCCCGCCAGCAGGCCATGTATGCTGTCATAAAAAAATCTTTTGAATTGAGGCGGGAAAAGAAATTTGATGAATACCAGAAGTTGATTGAGGAAAATGCAGGGCAGTTTTCCGATAACGGATGGTTTGCGTCTACTGTGGCGGAAGTGCGGGCGGAAAAGGCTTGGAAGGAGAAAAATTATCGGAAAATGGTTGATATCTTTGACCACGTCTTGGAGCGTTTCCCCCGGGAAGATTCGCTTGCTTCCTATATCCTGAAAATCCTTAACGGCTCGGAGGAAATGCGTAAATACAGCTATAAGGCGGCTCGGCGCGCTCTCCAGATTATGAGGGATTCTAATACGAGGGATGATGGCGGATACAATGCCGCCTGCTATGAAGTGATGATGAATATGGCAATGGAGAAAAAAGATTATGACCAGGCAAGGAAGGATGCTGCAAACGCCCTCCGGGAACTGCCTCTGGTTCATCAATACGCAGTCATGAAGAAAAAGAGTGGAGGAGGCAAAAAGTAGAGAGAAACTTAGGACTTCTGAAACGTTTAGGCCTCTTTCGTGGTGAAAGAGGCTTTTTTATTAGAAAAAAATAAAAATGTAATACGTTGATAATCAGATATGTTTTGATTTTGATCTCAACAAATCGCAAAAAAAGAGGACGAAAAAAATTGACAAAAAGGTGTGGTATGATAGATTTCTCGGCACGCCAACACGGCGACGGGATGAAAAGCCCGGCGGCTGAAGGGCTCGGAAGAGCGCTGGAGGCGGCTGGAGCCGGCCACCCGGAGAAAACCCCGGAAGGGGTTGCGATAAGAAGATTTCAAGGGAATGACTACCGAAACCGCCGAGGGTTTTCCGAGGGTGCCGAGAGGTGCCTGAGGGGTAAAAGCCCGAAGGAGCGACCTAGCTCTGAGAGGGGTGGTTTGGTAGAAGCAAGGGGAAAGAAAAAAGGTCGTGACGCGCGCCGTGCGAGGCGGAGCGAAGAGGCCTTCAAGAGACACAACTTGAAGGAAGAGCTGGCTGAAGCATGGCGCAAATGAAATCGCAAGATTCCATTTGGTCCAGCAATTTCAAAAATTAATTTGATGGAGAGTTTGATTCTGGCTCAGAACGAACGCTGGCGGCGTGGATAAGACATGCAAGTCGAACGGGAGAATTGCTAGCTTGCTAATAATTCTCTAGTGGCGCACGGGTGAGTAACACGTGAGTAACCTGCCCCCGAGAGCGGGATAGCCCTGGGAAACTGGGATTAATACCGCATAGTATCGAAAGATTAAAGCAGCAATGCGCTTGGGGATGGGCTCGCGGCCTATTAGTTAGTTGGTGAGGTAACGGCTCACCAAGGCGATGACGGGTAGCCGGTCTGAGAGGATGTCCGGCCACACTGGAACTGAGACACGGTCCAGACACCTACGGGTGGCAGCAGTCGAGAATCATTCACAATGGGGGAAACCCTGATGGTGCGACGCCGCGTGGGGGAATGAAGGTCTTCGGATTGTAAACCCCTGTCATGTGGGAGCAAATTAAAAAGATAGTACCACAAGAGGAAGAGACGGCTAACTCTGTGCCAGCAGCCGCGGTAATACAGAGGTCTCAAGCGTTGTTCGGAATCACTGGGCGTAAAGCGTGCGTAGGCTGTTTCGTAAGTCGTGTGTGAAAGGCGCGGGCTCAACCCGCGGACGGCACATGATACTGCGAGACTAGAGTAATGGAGGGGGAACCGGAATTCTCGGTGTAGCAGTGAAATGCGTAGATATCGAGAGGAACACTCGTGGCGAAGGCGGGTTCCTGGACATTAACTGACGCTGAGGCACGAAGGCCAGGGGAGCGAAAGGGATTAGATACCCCTGTAGTCCTGGCAGTAAACGGTGCACGCTTGGTGTGCGGGGAATCGACCCCCTGCGTGCCGGAGCTAACGCGTTAAGCGTGCCGCCTGGGGAGTACGGTCGCAAGATTAAAACTCAAAGAAATTGACGGGGACCCGCACAAGCGGTGGAGTATGTGGCTTAATTCGATGCAACGCGAAGAACCTTACCTGGGCTTGACATGTAATGAACAACATGTGAAAGCATGCGACTCTTCGGAGGCGTTACACAGGTGCTGCATGGCCGTCGTCAGCTCGTGTCGTGAGATGTTTGGTTAAGTCCAGCAACGAGCGCAACCCCTGTTGCCAGTTACCAGCACGTGAAGGTGGGGACTCTGGCGAGACTGCCCAGATCAACTGGGAGGAAGGTGGGGACGACGTCAGGTCAGTATGGCCCTTATGCCCAGGGCTGCACACGTACTACAATGCCCAGTACAGAGGGGGCCGAAGCCGCGAGGCGGAGGAAATCCTAAAAACTGGGCCCAGTTCGGACTGTAGGCTGCAACCCGCCTACACGAAGCCGGAATCGCTAGTAATGGCGCATCAGCTACGGCGCCGTGAATACGTTCCCGGGTCTTGTACACACCGCCCGTCACATCATGGAAGCCGGTCGCACCCGAAGTATCTGAAGCCAACCGCAAGGAGGCAGGGTCCTAAGGTGAGACTGGTAACTGGGATGAAGTCGTAACAAGGTAGCCGTAGGGGAACCTGCGGCTGGATCACCTCCTTTCTATGGAGCAAGTGCACGGAAGTGCACAGGTCGGATCTCTTCCCGAGGGGAGAGAAAGCGGAACCCGCGAGGGCCCGCAACGAACCAAAGATGTGTAAACAGCCAGACGCCTGGAGCGAAACCTGGCACGACGTGCGTGACGACCTTTTTTCACCGAGAACCGCAACTGGGGGTATAGCTCAGTTGGTAGAGCGCCAGCTTTGCAAGCTGGATGTCCGGGGTTCGAGTCCCCGTGCCTCCACCAGTTTCGGGAAAGAGACCCAAAGCCGGGCCTGTAGCTCAGTTGGTTAGAGCACGCGCTTGATAAGCGCGGGGTCACAGGTTCAAGTCCTGTCAGGCCCACCAACAAAATCGATTATTGAGGGAAAGCGAAAATTGACATCTGCGTGGCAAAGAAAACGATTGCTGAGAAGCAATCGCTTTCCAACAAAGTGGGTAGTTGAACAACAACTACAAAACACAAGATAAACATGCATACCAAGCAATGAGACAATACAGTAAGTCACGAAAGGGCTTTGTGGTATTGTGGAAGTGGTAACAGCTTTTGCAATATGATGAAGTAAGTAAGGGCGTACGGTGAATGCCTTGGTGCCAACAGGCGAAGAAGGACGCGGCAAGCTGCGAAAAGCCTCGGGAAGCTGCAAGCAAGCGATGATCCGGGGATATCCGAATGGGGTAACCTGATCGAGGCAATACTCGATCGTTCATACCTGAATACATAGGGTATGAAACGCGAAACCCGCTGAAGTGAAACATCTCAGTAAGCGGAGGAAAAGAAAGAGAAATCGATTCCGTAAGTAGTGGCGAGCGAAAGCGGATGGAGCCCAAACCGAAGGTATTCCTTCGGGGTTGTAGGACCACGTCATATTCGACCATACTGGATAGTAGAACAGCCTGGAAAGGCTGGCCGGAGAAGGTGAAAGCCCTGTAGACGAAATCCAGAGTGGGAATTAGTGGTATCCTGAGTAATACATCACACGTGGAACGATGTATGAACCCGCGCGGACCACCGCGCAAGGCTAAATACTAGTTGGCGACCGATAGTGAACAAGTACCGCGAGGGAAAGGTGAAAAGAACCGCTGTGAGCGGAGTGAAATAGAACCTGAAACCGTATGTCTACAAAGTGTCAGAGCAGAGCAATCTGCGATGGCGTGCCTTTTGTTTAATGAGTCTGCGAGTCAGTGTTTGTGGCAAGACTAAGGGCTTCCGGCCCGGAGTCGCAGCGAAAGCAAGTCCGAACAGGGCGCAATAAGTCGCAGGTACTGGACCCGAAGCGGAGGTGACCTACCCTTGGCCAGGTTGAAGCATGGGTAAAACCATGTGGAGGACCGAACAGGTGAACGTTGAAAAGTTCTCTGATGAGCTGAGGGTAGGAGTGAAAGGCTAATCAAACCCCGTGATAGCTGGTTCTCTTCGAAATGCATTTAGGTGCAGCGTCACGTGCTGATGCGCGGGGGTAGAGCACTGACAAGGCTAGGGGGCACACCCGCTTACCAAACCTTATCAAACTCCGAATACCGTGCAATGGAACGTGGCAGTGAGACAGTGGGGGATAAGCTTCATTGTCGAGAGGGAAACAACCCAGACCAGCAGCTAAGGTGCCTAAATAACGCTCAGTGGAAAGGATGTGGGATTACACAGACAGTGAGGATGTTGGCTTAGAAGCAGCCACCATTTAAAAAATGCGTAATAGCTTACTCATCGAGTGATCCTGCGCCGAAAATGATTGGCGATCAAGCGTTATACCGAAGCTCTGGACTTTGCCGCAAGGCAGAGTGGTAGAAGAGCGTTGCATGCGCGTCGAAGGGCGATGGCGACTGACCCTGGAGCACATGCAAGTGAGTATGCAGACATGAGTAACGTTAAGCTGGGTGAAATCCCCGGCCGCCGTAAACCCGAGGTTTCCAGGGCAACGTGTTTCGTCCCTGGGTTAGCCGGGACCTAAGCCGAGGCCGAGAGGCGTAGGCGATGGACATCAGGTTAATAATCCTGAGCTCGCAACCCTTAAACTGGGGGGACGCATGAGAAAAGATGACTAGGTTATTGAATTCCGAGTTGAGTCCACGGACTCAGCGCATCATTGGATCGAGTGCCAAGAAAAGCCCCAGCGTATGCTAAGCGACCCGTACCGCAAACCGACACAGGTGGGTGGGTAGAATATACCAAGGCGTAAGAGTGAAACCTGGTTAAGGAACTCGGCAAATTAGCCCCGTAACTTCGGAAGAAGGGGTGCCTGCAGCGATGCAGGCCGCAGAGAAATGGCCCAACCGACTGTTTATCAAAAACACAGCACTCTGCAAAGACGCAAGTCGAAGTATAGGGTGTGACACGTGACCAATGCCGAAAGATTAAGGCAAGGGGTTAGCCGCAAGGCGAAGCTCTAAACCCAAGTCCCGGTGAATGTCGGCCGTAACTATAACGGTCCTAAGGTAGCGAAATTCCTTGTCGGGTAAGTTCCGACCTGCACGAATCGTGAAACGAGTTGGGCACTGTCTCAACCAGGCGCTCAGTGAAATTGTAGTGGCGGTGAAGATGCCGCCTACCCGCAGAAGGACGGAAAGACCCTATAGACCTTAACTGTAAGCTGTCATTGTTTCTTCGGTTTTAATGCTCAGAGTAAGTGGGAGACGCTGAAGACGCCCTTTAGGGGGCGTCCGAGTCATCAATGAGACACCACCCTTTGAAACTGGAGGATCTAACCCTGAGCCGTGAATCCGGCCAGAGGACCGTGTCAGCCGGTCAGTTTTACTGGGGCGGTATCCTCCCAAAGAGTAACGGAGGAGCGCGAAGGTGGGCTCAGCCCGGTTGGCAACCGGGTGTCGAGTGCATGGGCATAAGCCCGCCTAACTGTGAGACCAACAAGTCGAGCAGATGCGAAAGCAGGCCCAAGTGATCCGGCGGTAGAAAGTGGAATTGCCGTCGCTCAACGGATAAAAGGTACCTTAGGGATAACAGGCTGATCACGCCCAAGAGTTCATATCGACGGCGTGGTTTGGCACCTCGATGTCGGCTCGTCGCATCCTGGGGCTGGAGAAGGTCCCAAGGGTCCGGCTGTTCGCCGGTTAAAGCGGCACGCGAGCTGGGTTCAGAACGTCGCGAGACAGTTCGGTCCTCTATCCTCTGTGGGCGTTGGAAAATTGAGGGGTTCAGACCTTAGTACGAGAGGACCGGGTCTGACGCACCACTGGTGCATCGGTTGTACTGTCAAGTGCATGGCCGAGTAGCTAAGTGCGGACGGGATAAGCGCTGAAAGCATCTAAGCGCCAAGCCCTTCCCAAGATGAGTTTTCCCTACAGGTTCGTGGAAGACCACCACGTTGATAGGTCGCAGGTGTAAGTGCAGCAATGTATTGAGCCGAGCGATACTAATTACCAATTGACTTCATCATATTACATCACTCCCCGTCGTGAATGACAACTTGCTCTTGTCTCATTTACCTGTGCATGTTCATCAACCACCAGCCACGCAGATGTCAGTTTACGCTGAATCCCCCCCCCACACACAAAGGACGGAAATCTTCTTAGCCGCCACACACATACCCTGAAAAAAATCCCTCACTCAGAAGCCCCCAAAAAAGCAGGGCTCCCGGGCAGGCAGGATGAAGAAAAAATCACCTCTTCCCCCTGAAGCCCGGTGGCCAGAGCGCAGTGGTCCCACCCGGTCCCGTTCCGAACCCGGAAGTGAAACGCTGCCGCGCCAATGGTAGTCGGACGACAGGTCCCGCAAGAGTAGGTCGCCGCCGGGATTTTTTTCCATCAGGCCCCGCCAGTCACTTGACTCGCGGGGCCTGTTCTTTTCTTGCTCGGTCCCGTTCTCCCCCCCCTACATTCTCTTAGTTAGTTTCCTTCTTGTAAGATGTCGTGGCCATATAATTTTTTCTTAACTATTCCTTTTTCTTTCTTAATGACTTAAGTATGTGTGGGGTGTTGACGGATTACACTCTTTCGTCAGAATGGCGGCATATGAAATCCCAAGTCATTCAGAAACCTGTGGTCGTCATTCTGGGCAACGCCGGCAATATAGGATATTTGGCAGCCAAGGCATTTGCCTGTCAGGGAACTGTGGTTGCCATGCTTCATGAGGCCGGTGAAGAATCTTGCCATATCGTTGATTGTCTTCCGGGCAGCAGCCACCTGGTCATGTCAGGCCGCCTGAACCATTCTTCCGATTTGGCTTCTTTTGCTGGTCTGGTACATACTCTTTATGGACGTGTTGATTATTTGATTATTTGTGAAGATGCCTCAGTCGAGGTGCAGGGACTGAGTTGTTCTTCCCGTGTCCGTCTGTCCGTTTTGCTGGAACATGCCTTTGTTTCTGGGGCCATGATTGTGAATATGGTTTCCCGTTCTGGAAAAAAGGGAGTATGGGTGGAAGATATCGCGGGCTTGGAAAATTGCCTGAACCGGAGAGATGTCAGAATGAGCCAGATCGTAATTCACCGTCCGGTATTTCGGTATGTTTCCCAGTCTCGATTGGCTTCTTCCGCCTGTGCGGCTGCGTTGTTTTTATGTGGGAACGAAGGTCGCCATATTCACCGGGAATATATCGTGGTCAATGGAAGGAAAGCTGCCTGGCGGCCCGGCAGGCGGCCGGAATCATTCCTGTCCCTGTTTAATTCCTGCCTGGAGTTTTGCTCCATTTGTTCACGAATGGTATTTCAGGATGCCTGACAGGCGTGCCATATTTCTGTATTCTGTCGTGACAAAAAGTGTCTGTTAAGATAGTATATTTCCAAGTAAGGTTATGAAGTTTCAAGGTCTTTATACAGCAATTGTGACTCCGTTTGCCGGCAACCGGGTCGATGAAGAGGCTTTTAGAATGCTTGTGGAAGCGCAGATAGCTGCCGGCGTGGCCGGCATTGTGGCTGTCGGTACCACGGGAGAATCCCCCACCTTGACTGTAAAAGAACACTTGAGGGTAATAGAATTGGCCGTGGAGATCGCGGCTGGCCGTATTCAGGTTATTGCGGGAACGGGCGCTAATTCCACCGCAGAAGCTATCCATATGACCCAGGAAGCGGAAAAGATGGGAGTAGACGGAACGCTCCAGGTGTGCCCCTATTACAATAAACCTTCTCAGGATGGAGTTTATGCCCATTTCAAGGCTATTGCGGACGCTACCCGTCTGCCGATTATGCTGTACAGCATTCCGGGGCGTTGCGGTATTGAAATCAGTGTGGAAACAATCAGCCGTCTGGCGAAGGATTGCCCGCATATTGTTTGTGTGAAAGAGGCCGGCGGCAATGTGGACCGCGTGAACCAGCTGATGCAGGTGGTTCCGGAAAATTTCACTGTTCTGTGTGGCGATGACGGCCTGACGGTGCCTTTTATGGCCTGTGGCGCCAGCGGATTGGTTTCCGTAACATCCAATCTGGTTCCGGGCATCATGAATTCCATTGTCAAAGCTGGCCTGAATCAGGATATGGGGGAAATGCTTTCCCTCCAGAAGACATTTTATCCGTTGATGAAAGGGCTAATGACTCTGGATTCCAATCCTGTTCCGATCAAGGCGGCTTTGGCGATGAGGGGAGATATACAGCCCGGCATACGTCTTCCGCTGGTTCCATTGGCGGAAGAGAAGGAAGCTCAGCTTTCCGCTCTTCTTCAGCGTTTCAATATTCTTTAACATTTTAGTGATATGATTTCCATTCTTGTTACAGGCATTTCGGGCCGCATGGGCCAGGCTATTCAAGAGGCGGTGACGCAGAATCCGGATACTTGCGTGGGTTCTACTCATGATCAGGGACAGGAGCTTTATCCAGCCCTCGCCAAATGCGACGTAGCCATTGATTTTTCCCATCACGCTTTCACCAGCACTCTGCTGGCGGAAGCTGTTGCCAATAACAAACCTCTGGTGATTGGCACTACGGGGCATACGGAGCTGGAACGCCAGGAGATCGTGGACGCTGCGGCATCCATTCCGATTGTGTTCGCTTCCAATTATTCCGTAGGGGTGAACGCCCTGTTCTGGCTGACGCGCAAGGCTGCTCAGATTCTGGGAGGCAGCTGCGATATAGAGGTAATGGAGATGCATCACCGTCACAAAATTGATGCTCCTTCCGGTACTGCCCGGACACTGGCGGAAATCCTGTCCGGCGCCATTGACAGGAATTATGAAGATAGTGTGGTTTTTGGCCGTGAAGGGTTGGTAGGGCCTCGACCCGCCAAGGAAATAGGCATGCATTCCCTGCGGGGAGGGGATGTGGTGGGGGACCATACTGTAATATTTGCTTCCGATGGTGAACGGCTGGAACTTACCCATAAGGCGTCCAGCCGTATGACATTTGCCTCCGGAGCAGTTCGTGCGGCTCTCTGGCTCCAAGGCAGGGAACCGGGTCTGTATACCATGGAAGACGTTCTGGGGTTGTCCCAATTATAACTTTTTCGGCATCGTGGCCGTTCTTCTTTTCCGGAACGGCCACGATGTTTTTTGCTGATGAAGAGAGCAGGCATTGCACTGGGGTCCAATCTTGGGGATAAAAACAGCCTGATGGTTCAGGCCAGGGATCATTTGTTGCAGATGAGTCTGTCTGATGACCCTTTTTTGCAATCCTCCCTGTATGCCACCAGTCCTCAGGGATGTCCGCACGGTGCGGATGATTATTTGAATGCCGTGGTGGAATTTACCTGGCCAGGTACGGTGGAGGAATTGCTTGTGCATTGCCAGGGTATAGAACGGGTTCTGGGGCGTATTCGTTCCGGGATTCGCTGTGAACCCCGTACGGCGGATGTGGATATTATCTATGTGGGGGACATGGTGGTCAATGATCCTCCTCGTCTGATTCTCCCCCATCCCAGAGCCCATTTGAGGAAATTTGTTTTAAAACCTCTTTCCGATATCAGGCCGGAGCTTATCCTGCCGCGCCAGCATAAAACGGTTGCCTGCCTGTTGGCGGAATTGGATACGGATGAGGCTGATCCGCTCCTGGTATCGGAACGCTGGTAAATTTGCATGTTTATTGAACGCCATGAATCAATCTTTTGAGAAAGCGGAACGAATCCGCGCCTGCAAGAACAGGCGGCATGTGACTCTGGTTACTGCTTATGACTATCCTACAGGCCGTCTTTTGGATGAGGCCGGCGTAGATATTGTGCTGGTAGGGGATTCCTTGGGGATGGTGGTTTTGGGCTTTCCGGATACCACTCATGTGACGCTGGATCATATGCTTCATCATGTGGAAGCTACTGCGCGCGGAGTGAAGAACGCCCTGCTGGTGGGAGATATGCCCATACATTCTTATGATACGGTGGAACAGGCCGTGCAATCCGCAAAGAAATTGTTTTTGGCTGGAGCGGATGCTGTCAAGCTGGAAGGGGGGGCAGCCCAGGCAGGAAATATCCGTGCTATTGTGGAGGCCGGTATTCCCGTAGTGGGTCATATCGGCCTCCTGCCGCAGAAAGTGCTGGAGGAGGGAGGATATAAGATCAAAGGGAAATCCTCCGCGGAGGAGGAAGCCTTGGTAAGGGATGTGGAGGCTGTGGCAGAGGCGGGGGCTTGTGCTGTGGTTGTGGAGGGCGTAACGCCTCATGCGGCCCGACAAGTTACCGTACATTCTTCCATTCCCACGTTGGGTATTGGGTCCGGCTCCCATACATGTGATGGCGATGTTGTGGTGATTCATGATCTGGTGGGCGCATTTCCGTGGTTTATTCCGGCTTTCGTCAAACCTCGTGCGGATGTCGCTGGAAGCATGACTGCCGCTGTCAAGGAGTGGATGGAAGATTGCTACACGGAACCCGGCTCCATCAGCTCATAACAATTGATTTTTTTATGCTGGTATTTTCTACGTGCTGGAATTCCCACCGTCATCAGGACGGGGAAGAAATGATTGATGAGATTCTTTCTTTGGGTTTTGACCATGTGGAACTTTCCCACGGCATCAAGTTATCCCTTCTCCCCGGTATCATGAGGGCGGTAAAAGCCGGAAAGGTGCAGGTGGCCGGGGTGCATAATTTTTTTCCCGCTCCGATTGACGAAGTGGGGGATTCTCCAGACAGCAGGCCTTTTACGGCGGATTTGCTGCAGGTGCGTTCCAAGGCTATTGAATTGACGAAAAAGTCTATTGAACAGGGCGCAGCACTGGGGGCCGGATATATCGTGTTGCATATGGGAACGGTGGAACCCTTGGCGAAACGCACGGATACGGCTCGTTTGCAAAACCTGGCGCGTCAGGGAATGGTGGGAACGGAATCGTTTGCCGGCACCAAGGGCGAATTTGTACGCCGCCGCAACCGCCTGGCTCCCGTTTATCTGGAACGGGCGCGTGAAGCTCTCCGGCAGCTCCTTCCGCAAGCCGGACAATTTGGCGTCAAGCTGGGCATTGAAGGGCGCAGCCATTATGAGCAGGTGCCGAGTGAGGATGAAATGAATTTGTTGATGAAGGAGTTTGGAGACAATCCCTTTATTGGTTACTGGCATGATTTCGGGCATATTCAAAGAAAGCATAATTTGCTTATATTAAATCATGAGCAGTTTCTTCGCCGAATGTCCTCCCATTTGATTGGAGGACATGTGAACGACGTCAAATGGCCCGCGCGGGATCATCAGGTTCCCCTGCTGGGAGGAGTAGTTCCCTTTGAACGCCTTCTTCCTTTTTTCCCGCATGGAGTTCCGCTCGTATGGGAGCTCTCCAGCCGTGTTTCCTCAGAAGATATCCGTGCGGCGCGCAAATTGTGGATGGAAAAATTTCCGCAGACGCTGGCCTGACTATCTTGTGATTGTAAATCCGGTTCCGTGGGTATAGAGTCGGCACGATGATAGATAAGACGACATCCCGCGTCATTATGGGGCTTTTGGGAACAGCCTGTGTCTTGATTACGGCATTTGCCTGGTACAAGACGAAATATGCCGCCGTTCCGGAGGCCGGGATGCACCATAATATTTATGACGAAGACATTCCGCGGTCTGCTCCGGTTCCTGTAGATTACCGGATGGTTTTGTTGACGCCCCAGGAGCTGGCAAAGGCGCCTCTGGCCGATGTGTTTACATCGCCCCTCGGAGATGAGAATGGAGCGTTTACCTATGTTGCCCAGGGTGTGGGGGATATGAATGCCGCCCGTAAGGGAAGGCATGCAGGACAGGATTTAAATGGAATAGGAGGAGAAAACACGGATGAGGGACTGCCCGTGCGGGCCGCCGGCCGCGGATTGCTGATTTATGCAGGAGAACCTTCTCCAGATTGGGGCAATGTTGTCGTGCTGCTGCACCGCTTGCCGGACGGGCGTTTTGTGCAGAGTCTGTATGCCCATTTGAAAACCGTCAGCGATATTCCGCTGGGGACTCTGGTGGGACGCGGAGAGCAAATCGGCTCAGTCGGAACTGCGCACGGCAATTATTTGGCGCATTTGCATTTTGAGATGATTGAATCCATCGCTCATGAGGCGGGAATGCCGGGCTATGGGAAGACAACGTTTAACAGAATCAATCCGGATGAGGTGCTAAAGCAATATGCTCCCGACCCGGAAATGATGATGCCTGATCCTATTATTGCCTTGAAACAGGTTCAGATGGCGGCGGGGTGGGAAAAACTGCTGGAGAATCTGTATAAGGATAACAGCATGGAAGCTTTGGATAAAATCCTCCCAGACAGTCAGCCGCCCACGGAAGAAAAGGAAAAACGCTGATTACGGTTTTTTCGATCAGGAACGGGAGTTTTGATTTTTGGAGACCAGTTCCTCCTGTTTTCTGGTGATTTGCAGGACACAGACCAGCCACAGGATGCTGGCTGCCGTCATCAGTACGCCGGTGAGCAGAAAGGCCGTCACGTAATGTTCCGCCCCGAAAGGGAAAAGGGTGCACAGAGTTAGAGCCGTAGTCACCAGAAGATATAAGCGCAGGGAACGGGAGGGTGTTTGCAACATCCATTCTGCCGGGTTTTTGGATGCCTTATATATTTCCTGAAGAACCAGGGCATTGAGCACCATGCCGACTACCGGCATACAGCTTAGAAGAACGCTAAGGAATGGAGTGAACCGAATTCCCTGAACTTGAAATTCCTGAATATTGGCAGATGCCCGGTACAGCCAGATCAGCTGAATAAGCAGGGATGGAATGAACAGGATGCTGAGGAAGAAGACCAATGGTACTGCAAAAGATGGCATGTGAACCATATTCTGCTGGATGAGTGTCTGAATTTCTTCATAATTGACGACATTGTTGGAAAAAACAATCCAGCTGCTCCAGAGCATGAAGGGCAGCAATACGAAACATGCCAAAATGGATAATTTGGCTAGCCCGTTTAGAGGATAACGCAAGCGGTACTGCTGCTCTTCTGGCTGATCTTTGCCCTCCTGATCCTGTGTTTCCTCCCATACAGGTGACATCGGAGGAAGAACTTGGGCTACGGGCTGCCATCCTTCCATGCCCTGTTTCCAGGTAAGCGTTTTTGAGTCGATCACGCCCTGTCCCAGAAATTCACGGACTTCGTATTCGGAATAGGCTCTCGGCTGGGAATCGCCGGGAAGTTTCAGGAAGTATTCACTCATTACCTGTATTTTAGAGAAAGAAACATGCGCGGGGCAATGGGAATTTGACGGATGACTGATAAAGTATCCCAGCAGGGGCTTTTTTCAGATAGAAGAATCAGCTGCTAGTGGGTTTCTGACTGGCTTTTGCAGGGGAAGTGATTTTACCGGAAAATAAAATAACCGTCCGGAAGAGGTTGTTAGAAAATAATCGAAAGGACAGGATTCGAACCAGCGGTCTCTTCGTCCCGAATGAAGAAAATTTGAAATGTAACTATTGATAATCAATGATTGTGTTTCTTGTGCCCTTTTCAAATCCTTTGTTTTCCACTTGATTGTCGTGCCGTTTTAACCTTTTCCTTCACGTTCCGAATGAGGGTTGGATTACACGTTAAACGTGTTGATAAGGAGCGAGAAATCTTTCAAGGTTTCCATGAACTGAATATTCAGTAGTAAACGATACGAAACATAATATTATGGCTATATCTACAAAACCGTTCCACCCGTTGGATGTGGAAAACAACCGCCGCTACAAGGTAACGAAGAAAGAGTCCCCCAAGATTGGATGGCACAAGACGGAAGAAACCGGGGACATGACTGGGAAGGATATATCCGCGTTCCGGAAGATGGAACCTATAATTTCACGATTCAGATTGACGACAACGGCTATCTGGAAATCAATGGTGAAAAGGTAGCGGAATTGACTGGCTCACATTCGTCCACATCCGTTTCTGGAAGCAAGGAACTTAAAAAGGGCTTCCACTATGCGAAACTGCATCATGAGAACCTTGCCGTCCCGGAAGAAATTGCTCCTTACCCCAATGCGGAGGAGTTTGTTCCCAAGATGGGAGATTCCGAACTGGAATTTTGGGAAATCGATGCTCCAAAAAATCTTTGGAATATTGCCAATGCACAACGTCTACTGGGATGCTATAATGTAGTGGATTATCCCACCATGACTACAGATGATGTGTGGAACTATATTGGAGGATGGCTGAACGATAGCCACGTTTCGGGAGATGCCAATTACATTAACAGTTGCGCCTTGCGTCTGAGCATTGCTCTTAGTAGTTATGGTATTGACCTTAATGGAGCTCCGGGAGCCAATAATATTGGAGCAAAGGGTAATTCCTAGGCGTTGGGGGGTAAAAAGCACGTTATCATCAGCGCAGCTCAAATGGCGGTTTATCTCCGTATCCTGCTGGGGGCTCCTGATTATCCGGATGATGGAGAAAATGGGTACAACACTCCCCAGGCTGGAGACATTATCGTATTTGGCGATAGTCTGCATGTGGGAATGTGTTCGGGAAATAACATTGGCGTGGGCAGTTTTATTTCCGGCCCCGTGTGGCTGCTCCAAAGATCGACACTGGATGACTAATAACTGATATTAAATAATATATTCATAGGGTGGACATTTTTGTGTTTGCCCTATTTTTATTGAATATAAACCAAAAAATCAGTATCTAATATATACATATGAAGTATGTTTCTTTTCTTTGCGTTCTGTTTTCAGAATTACTTTCAACCGTAGCCCTTGGAGAGCCGGACCGTTATTCCCATGTTGCTACGCAGGCCGAAGTAGAACAGGATAGTTTTCTCAGGGGTACAGCCCGAAATTTAGAAAAAAGCGATGTGGTCCTGTCTGTTATCATTTACAAAATAGTCTCCACTGACCAGGGAACGACGCACTATGCCCGCGTCGTTCAGTCGCTGCGGGGAGATATTCCTGTAGAAGCTCTGGTCAAGTGGAACGGGCACGCCAATAAGCTTCCCAAGGGAAGCGCTCCTAAAACGGAATTGTATTCCAGTTGTAATCTGAGTTATGTCCTTGCGTCTTCAAAGGAGGTAAAAAAACTGCTGAACACACCGGAAGATTTTACTCCGGCTGACAACATTTATGGACTGGATTCCTACAGCCTGGGCGACCACGTCAGATATTTTCCGATGACGGAGAGCGACCCGGGCCGTGCCATGAAAAAGCTCCTGCATATCGAGCCTGCAAAAATCACCGCCGAATCGGAAGCAGCTCGTTTCAAACCGGAATCCGGCAAGTAACCCGGTTTTATCTCCCTGCTTCGACTTCGTTTGACTCATCCCCGTTCATGAAATATGAACGGGGCTTTTTTGTGGAGGAGGTTCATTCTCCTTTGTTTAGGGGGATGTTATAGAGTACTTCCGCAGCGGCTGTGATGCTGCCTGGCACAGGGGTGAGAATTGGGCATAGATAATTTTTCCTCTGCATCGGTAAATACCCCCGACATCCTCCAGGCTTAATTGAGAAGATTTGCCCGTTTGATTTTGTTCCTGTGAGGAGGGTAAATTCAATCAGCATGATGCTGTTTATTTGCCTTGGCGCAAAATAGGGGAGGTGCAGAGTTATTAATGAGTAAAATTGTTTTATATCAGTAAATAAGTAATCAAAAAGCCGCCCGGAGGCGGCTTGGAAATTGGTCGAGCTGACAGGATTCGAACCTGCGACCTCTTCGTCCCGAACGAAGCGCGCTACCAGCCTGCGCTACAGCTCGTTGTTTGTGGTGCGGCGAAGTCTAAGGTTGAAAGATGGGTTTGTCCAGTTTTTTTTATTCGCCACGGCACTTAGTTGTGATACGGTGCCGGGGTTATGATGGATATGCTGGTGCGGCTGTATGATTTGCCCGATATTGAAGAAGACCTGAGGAGGCTGGAGAGGGAAGGTTTTTTGATTCGCCGTCCGGGTGCTTACGAACGTCATTTGGTAGCTGACTGGGTTGGCCGGAATTTTTCTCCCAAGTGGGTAAGTGAGGCGAAAGTCGCGTTTGGCCGCCAGCCCATTTCCTGTTATATTGCCACACGGGAGAAGAAGATTCTTGGTTTTGCCTGTTACGATGTAACGGCTCGCGGTTTTTTGGGCCCCATGGGGGTGGCGGAAGAAGTGCGCAGAAGCGGATTGGGCACCGTGCTATTGATTTCCGCCCTGAAAGGTTTGCGGGAGCTGGGGTATGCATACGGTGTCATCGGCGGGGTTGGTCCGGCTGATTTTTATGCCCGGGCTGTGGGCGCGATGCCTATTGAAGGGAGCTCTCCCGGCATCTACATGGATATTCTGCCGGAACCATAATTCCGCCTGTTGTGGAATTCATTTCCATTTCTGATGGTTTCTTTTCCGGACTGTCCGGAGAATGTAGCCGGAAGTAGTTATTTTTTATATCCTACCGGATGACAGAGCATGGGTGTTTGGAGAGAGGTTAGTTTCAGGGCCTTTGCCAGGGCATCCTTGTTCATGCTGGCGCGCGGATAGGTAGCCAGTCCCGTCCCGGAGCAGAACAGGGAGATGTTCTGGGGGACAATGCCGGCGTCCATGGCAGCCCAGGGTTCCGCCGTATCCGTTACAAGAATGAGACATATGGGGGCATCCGCCGGGCGCACGTCCCCATCGTTTACGGGAATCATGGCGTGGGCCTTGTGGTCATAGAGGTAGGAGGCGTTTTTAGTGCATATATAAATTTTAACGTCTTGGCGGTTCATGGCGGACGGGGCTGTACGTTTGCCGGATTCCTGACGGTTGATGCCATTGGCCGCCCAGAGCAGGTCTGATAAATCTTTTTGGGATAGCGCTTTTTCAGAAAAGCTCCGAATGGATTGACGGTCGGACAGGGCTTTCATGATCGGAGCCCCCCGTTCCAGGTCCGGCTGGTCCAGTTTGACGGTATCCGCGGCGTGAAGGAAGGCTGTTCCGGACAGCCCCGCTGCGAGCAGGTAAAGGAGGTTTTTTTTCATGGTTTTGCGGCAGGAGTGGTTGATAGATGCAGGTATTCCTGCATTTTCCCATTAGCCGGAATTTAACATGGGACGGAAGTGCTACAAGGTTTTTGTGCGCTCGTTTTCTGCCGCCGTCCAGAGGGGCTCCGCAGGTTCCGTAAAAAATCGGGAGGAGTTTTTCAAGAAAAGCCTTGAGTTCTTGTGTGAAACTGATATTGAAAGCAACCGATTTTTCGCCCGGCGGGGGAAGGCGCCCCGATTGCCCGCCGGTCAATAAGGGGCCATGAGAAAGATCGTTAATACTAACTCATCAACCATTTAAATGAGCACAACTGAACTGGCGGAACTTATTGACAGCAAGTTCCGCGAATTGCGTGAAGGTTCCATTGTTACCGGAACCATCCAAGAAATCCGTCCCCAAGTCGTTTTGGTGGACATCGGCTACAAGTCCGAAGGCGCTATTTCCATTTCCGAGTTTGAAGACGAGGAAATCGAAGTGGGGGACCAAATTGAAGTCCTTTTGGAACGCCTCGAAAACGACGAAGGCATCGTCGTCCTTTCCAAGGAAAAGGCCGCCCATAAGCAGAACTGGGATAAGATCGTGGGCGTGTACCGCGATGGCGGCCTGGTTAAGGGTAAAGTGAAGAGCGTCGTCAAGGGCGGTCTTATGGTCAATGTTGGCGTGGAAGCTTTCCTGCCCGGTTCCCAGGTGGATATTATTCCTCCTCGCGACCTGAACGAGTATGTTGGAAAGGTTTACGAATTCAAGATCGTCAAGGTAAATGACGACCGTAAAAATATCGTCCTTTCCCGCCGTGAGGTGATTGAAGCCGAACGCGCCGACCAGCGCCAGCGCTTCCTTGAAACCGTCAAGGAAGGCGACAAGGTGGAAGGTATCGTGAAGAATATCACGGACTTCGGCGCTTTTGTCGACCTCCGCGGCATGGACGGCCTGCTCCATATCACGGATATGAGCTGGGGCCGCGTGAACCATCCGAGCGAAATGCTCCATATCGGTCAGTCCCTGGAAGTCGTGATTCTGGAAGTGGATCGCGAAAAGGAACGCGTTTCCCTGGGCCTGAAGCAGATGACAGACAACCCCTGGGCGGATATCGAACGCAAATACCCGATCAATTCCCATGTCAAGGGCCGCGTGACCAAGCTCCTGCCTTACGGCGCCTTTGTGGAATTGGAAAAGGGCGTGGAAGGCCTGGTGCACGTTTCCGAATTGTCCTGGGTCAAGAGAATCACCCGTCCGAGCGATGTATTGAAGCTGGACCAGGAAATCGAAGCCGTGGTTCTTTCCATTTCTGTGAAGGAACAGAAGATTTCCCTCGGTGTCCGCCAGTTGGAAGACAATCCCTGGGCGGATATCGAATCCCGTTTCCCGATTGGTACCGTCATCAAGGGCCAGGTTCGCAACCTTACTCCCTACGGCGCTTTTGTGGGACTGGAAGAAGGCATCGACGGCATGATCCACGTGTCCGATATGAGCTGGACCCGCAAGATCAATCATCCCTCCGAAGTTCTCAAGAAGGGCGACGAAGTGGAAGCCATCGTTTTGGAAATCAAGAAGGAGGATCAGCGCGTCTCCCTTGGTATCAAGCAGCTTGAGTCCGATCCGTGGGAATCCATCAATGACCGCTTCAAGGTGGGCGATATGGTGACTGGCCAGGTGGCCAAGATTGCCAGCTTCGGCGCCTTTGTGAATTTGGACGGCGATATTGACGGCCTGATTCATATCTCCCAGTTGAGCGAAGACCATGTGGAACGCGTGAAGGATGTGATCAAGGTGGGTGATGAAATCACTGCCCGCGTGATCAAAGTGGACAGCATCGAACGCCGTATCGGCCTTTCCATCAAGGCCGTCAATTACGACACCGAACAGCTCCGCCGCGAAACCGCTTCCTTTGAAGCCCTCCGCCCGAGCAGCGATATGGTGGGTCTGGAACACGCCTTCAATCTGGCTACCCGTGAAAACGAAGAGTGGAGCCCTTCTGAAGAGAAGTAAGCCCGTTTTCGTATTACGCTGATTAATTTAACCGCCGCGAATGGTCATATTCGCGGCGGTTTTTTTCTCATTCCAAAGAAGTCTGGAAAAAATCTTGAGTTAGTTTCCACTAAAGTATTAGCTTTCATTTTATACCATGTTGGAGCTGACCAAGAGCAATGAGGATTATCTGGAAGCTATCGGGTTGCTGTCTGAAAAGAACGGGACGGCCCAGGTGAGGGATATTGCAGAGATGCTTAAGGTAAAGATGCCTTCCGTTACATCTGCCGTCAAGCAACTGGCGGATATGGGACTGGTGGAGTATACGCAGTATGCTCCCGTCAAGCTGACTCCCCAAGGCCGCAGAATTGCCGGGAAAATTATTGTCAGCCACGGTATTCTGTTTGATTTCCTGCGGGAGGAATTGGCCCTCCCGGAAGAACGCGCCAATGAAGTGGCTTGCCAGATAGAACACATCATGACTTTTGAGGAGATTGAAAAACTCAGGTCCTGCCGGATCCGCCCTTTTGAGGGTGGAGAGGAAAATTCCGCCAAGTAGCATGGCTCCGGGCTCTCTTATGGGAAGCCGGGGATATGGATGGCCGAGCCACATTCCGGAAAGAGGGGGAAGGGCAGAAGACGGTGATGTAAGGTAAGGGAATGAAATAAGGTTTTTGTCTGCTGTTTTTCCCATGGGGCATTGAAATGGGGAAGAGGGCTTGGTTTCGGAAATATTCATTTCCTGTTAGATGTTCTTCCTGCGGAAGAGGAGCGGTTTTGTTCAGCGTGCGGAGTTTTATTATTCTCGGAAATGGCCCGGTGCGAGTCGGAGTAAAAGAGGATGACTGGGAGAAACGGCATTTTGCCCTTTTCCGTCCAGGTAATTCGTGATAGGTTCCCGCGCATGGATCCCCATATCGCTGCAGATCTCTCGGCGCTCGACACGGCTGTCCTGCATAGCCGTCTTTCCGAGCTCGGGAGCTATCTTTGACCTGGACGGCATTCAACAACGAGTAGCCGAATTGGATGAACGCATGAGCGCCCCGGATTTCTGGGATGACCAGAATGCCGCACGGGCGCTGATGGCGGAGGTGAATCCCCTGAAACACAGGATGGAGGCGTTTTCCGCGCTGAAGTCCCGTCTGGAGGATATTGACGCTGCTATTGAGCTGGCTCAGGAGGCGGATGACGATGACCTGGGCCGGGAGGCTGTGGAAGAGTTTGCCAGATGGCAGAAGTCTCTGGCGGATTTTGAATTGCTGACCCTGCTGAACGGACCGCAGGACCAGGCTTCCTGTTATGTAACCATCCACGCCGGGGCCGGCGGCACGGAAGCCTGTGACTGGGCATCCATGTTATTGCGCATGTATATCCGCTGGTGTGAGCGCCGGGGATTTTCCGTGACGTATTTGGAGAGTACGGACGGGGATGACGCCGGCATTCGTTCCGTGACATTGAAGGTGGATGGAGAGTATGCATACGGATATTTGAAGAATGAACGCGGCATCCACCGGCTGGTGCGCATTTCTCCCTTTGATTCCGCCGGGAAGAGACATACTTCTTTCGCTTCCCTGGACGCGACGCCGGAAGTTTCTGATTCCATCAATATTGAGATCCTGGACAAGGATTTGAAGGTGGATACCTACCGTTCCGGCGGCAAGGGCGGCCAGAACGTGAACAAGGTGGAAACCGCCGTGCGTATCACGCATATTCCTTCCGGTGTGATCGTGGCCTGCCAGAATGAGCGCAGCCAGCTTCGTAACAAGGAAGAGGCTATGAATATGCTGCGTGCCAAGCTATACCAGATTGAGGAAGACAAAAAGCAGGCGGAAGCCGACCGCCAGTACAGTGAGAAGGGAGACATCGGGTGGGGCAACCAGATCCGTTCCTATGTTTTCCAGCCTTATCAAATGGTGAAAGATTTGCGCACAGGCGTAGAGTCCGGCAATATTCAGGACGTGATGGACGGCAACCTGGATCCGTTCATTGAGGCCATGCTGCGCGGCCATAAGCGCGAACGCTGATGTTTTTTTCTTATGGCCGCCAAACTGACGATTGACGTTTTGTCCCTGTTCCCGGATATGGTGGAAGCCCCTCTTGGCGGCAGCATTCTGGGAAAGGCCCGTGACAGGGGATTGTTGGAGATACGCTGCCATAATATCCGTGACTGGACGACGGACAAGCACCGCAAAACGGACGATTACCTTTGCGGAGGGGGGCAGGGCATGCTGCTGAAGCCGGAACCTATCTTTGCCGCCGTAGAGGAACTTCGCCGGCGGGAAACCCGCGTTGTGCTGATGACTCCTCAGGGCCGTACGTTCAACCAGTCATTGGCCGCGGAATTGGCTGCCTCCGGAGGCCATCTCATTATCCTCTGCGGTCATTATGAGGGGGTGGACCATCGTGTAGTAGAAGAGCTGGTGGATATGGAATTGTCCATCGGGGACTATATTCTCACGAACGGGGCCATTGCCTCTGTGGTGGTAATTGACGCCGTAGCGCGCCTGATTCCCGGCGTGCTGGGGGATGAGCGTTCTTCCGTGGAGGAATCTTTTTCCAACGGTTTGCTGGAGGCTCCCGCCTATACCAAGCCGAACGTGTTCCGGGGCCTGGCTGTTCCGGAGATTTTGCTGGGCGGCAACCACCCCGCCATTGAAAAATGGAAGCACGGGAAGTCTCTGGAGCGTACGCGCCTGAACCGTCCGGATTTGTGGAGGAAGTGGCTGGAATCGCATCCGGGGGATGCCACAGAGTGATATATTTGGCTATTGCGCCAAATTTCTCTTGCCAAGTTCGGAACCTTCCGTTATAAAATCCCGTCTGCCACTGAAAGGGTGGTGTAAAGTATTTTTCTGAACCTTTTACAAACACAAGATCATGTCCAAACATTCCAGCCTCAAAGCAACCGGTACCGTAGGCGGCAAGCGTTCCGTCCTGAAGCGTTTTGAACGTGTCAAGCTTCTGAAGGAACGCGGCGAATGGAAGAAGGGCCAAAGCCCTCTCGGCCTGCCGAAGACCAAGCATGAAGCTTAAGCTTGTCTTTATCCTCTCCGGAGAGTTTCCCGGCGGAGTTTGCACGGCAAGTCATTTTCCTAATACAGGAAGCCTCTCGGATGTCTATGAACCGAGAGGCTTTTTTCTTCCGGCAAAAGAAAGCCTCCTCTTTTTGAGGATGTGAATTGCCGTAATATAAACAATACAAAATCATCCGCTGAGATAGCGGACATTATACCAATATGAGTGAAGAACAACATGGCTCCGAAGAAAACGGAGGTATCCGCATTAATAAATTCCTGGCTTCCTGCGGCATTGACTCCCGCCGGGTGGCCGACAGGCTGATTGGGGAAGGACGTGTGGAAGTGAACGGGAAGGTTATCGATACGCCTGGGATGAGGGTGACGGAGAAGGATTTCGTGAAGGTGGACGGCCGCCATATGACCCCTATGGAAGAGGTTGTGGTGCTGTTGAACAAGCCCCGCGGGTATGTGTGCAGCCGCGAAGCGCAGGGAGCCATAGGTACTGTTTACGACCTGCTGCCACCGCGCCTGCGCCATCTGAATTATGTGGGACGGCTGGATGCCGATTCCGAAGGTCTTCTGATTATGACGAATAAGGGGGAATTGACCCAGGTTCTTTCCCATCCTACCGGCGGCATAGAAAAGGAGTACTGGGTGACGGTAGATCAGAATTTTGATAATTCCGTACTGATGCAGTTTTTGCGCGGAGTACGCATTCCGGAGGGAAATGCCAAGGCCAAATATGTTTGCCGCGCTTCCGCGCGCCGTGCCTGCATTGTTTTGGAACAGGGGTTGAAGCGTCAGGTGCGTCAAATGTTCCAGTGCCTGGGCCTTCGTGTCCGCAAGTTGGTGCGCGTGCGCATCGGCTCCCTGTGGGGAGGGGACTTGGAACCCGGGGGCTGGAAATTCCTGGATGATGCGGACGTGGCTCTGTCACTGAAAAATCCTCCCCGCCAGCGTAAATACCTGGGTGCTTCCCAGCTTGTCGCCGGGGGGGGCGCCAAGGGTGAGCAGGGCGGAAGAGGCGTTGATTCCGATGAGGATTATGTGTTTAATCCGGAAGATTTTGAAGCTGGCGATTCTTATGAACCTACTCCGGAAATGAAGACTCGTTTTGTGGAGACGGAGGATGAACGTGAAGTCAAGGAAGATGGATATTTCCGGGGAGATTCCGGCTTCCGTTCCCGTGACCGCCGCGGAGATTTTCATCGTCGTGGAGATGGCTTCCGCAGCCGCCGCGGGGATGGGGCCCTGCGCCGCGAGGCCGGTTTCAAAGAAGAGCGACGTAAAGGAGGGTTCCAACGCCGTGAAGGCGGCTTTGGAAGAGACCGCCGCGAAGGAGGTTTCCAGCATCAGGAGGGAGGTTTCAGGGAAAACCGTCGTGAAGGAGGGTTCCAACGCCGTGAAGGCGGTTTTGGGAGAGACCGCCGCGAAGGAGGTTTCCAGCATCAGGAGGGAGGTTTCAGGGAAAACCGTCGTGAAGGAGGGTTCCAACGCCGTGAAGGCGGTTTTGGGAGAGACCGCCGCGAAGGAGGTTTCCAGCATCAGGAGGGAGGTTTCAGGGAAAACCGTCGTGAAGGAGGGTTCCAACGCCGTGAAGGCGGTTTTGGGAGAGACCGCCGCGAAGGAGGTTTCCAGCATCAGGAGAGAGGTTTCAGGGAAAACCGTCGTGAAGGAGGGTTCCAACGCCGTGAAGGCGGTTTTGAGAGAGACCGCCGCGGAGGAGGTTTTCAGAGGCGTGAAGGCGGGTTTCGTAAGCCGGGCTTTGGAGGCAGGTCCTCCAGCAGTTTTTCCCGCGGAAACAGGGGCCATTAATGAATTACTTGTTCCGGTATGAAGAAACATTGCAGATGGTGGCTTTTTGCCGGATTGTGGGGACTGTCCCTCGTTCAGCATCCACTTCTTGCTTCTCAGAATATTTCCTCTCCGGAGCCTGCCGGGGAGGGAAATTTTGAGGCTTACTTGTCCGGTCTCCGCGAAAGAGCTCTGAATGGGGATCCAGCTGCCGCCCGGGAGCTGGCTGTGCATTATGACGTGGAGGGTAATGCTGCGGAAACGTCCAAATGGATGTCCGAGTATGTTTCCTTGGCAGAGAAAAGGGCCAATAACGGAGATGTGGATTCCATGCTGGATTTGGGCAAGCTGTTTTATACAGGCAGCCGCCTGTACCCAAAGAACCTGGAAAGGGCCCGGTACTGGTTTACCCGGGCTGCTGACAGCGGTAATGCCGCGGCACAGTACCAGGTGGCTGTAATGGCTTCCCAGGGAGCAGGAGGACCGAAGGATGAAGCAACGGCAGCCCTTTATTATAAAAAATCTCTCCAGACGTGGAAGAAAGAGGCGGATGACGGTGATTCCAAGGCGGCGTTATGGGCTGCCCTTGTTTATGAACGAAAGCTGGTTCCGGACAGTTCTCCGGAAAAGTCAGTCCCATATCTTCTTCAGGCAGCAGAAAGCGGCAACCTGACAGCACAAGGCCTTCTGGCATTTAAGTACCGGGATGGGCTGGGAGTGCCGCAGGATGCGGCCAAGGCCGTAGAATGGTTTGAGAAAGCGGCCTCCCGTAAAGATTTGGGAGCCGTGATGGAACTGGGCATAATGTTCCGGGACGGCAAGTATTTGCCCCCTGACCGGGAAAAGGCCTTCCATTGGTTTGAAAAAGGGGCGGAATGGAAGGATCCGTACAGCATGGCTGCCCTGGCGGATATGCTGCTGGAGGGAACTCCTTCCGCAGAACAGGCGGCCCGGGCCCTGGCTCTGTATCGTGAGGCTGCCGCCGCCGGTTATTTCCCTGCGGCACTAAAGGCCGCGGAGTTGCTCCAGAACGGGAAGGGCGGGGAACTGGATGCGGATGAGGCCTACAGGCTGCTGCGGCGTGTGGCGGATGCTACAGGGGATCCCAAGGCCATGTACATGCTGGCCCAGGTATATTATACACGGGGTGATGAGGCTCAGGGAGATTCCCTGATGAAAGCATCCGCCCAGGCTGCCTATTTGCCGGCCATGAACCGCATGGCGCGTCTCCATCTTCTTCCGGACAGTTCACTGCCCTGGAATCCGGTTTTATCCTATTATTATTGGAACCAGGCTGGAGAAATGGGGGATGAAAAGGCGGCTTCCGCCGCTTTTTGGCTGTTGTGGGGCGGCTCAGGCATCTTTTTGCTGGCAATATTTATTATTGTCTGGCGTTTTCAGCGTTTTGCCGCCAGAAGGCTTGCGGAACAGCAGAAACAGGAACGGGAGGCCTCTGATGACGCATGAAGCGTATTATGAGGTATCCGGCATGAAAAAAATCTGTTAAAAATACTGTAGTACTCCATGATGAACATGTTAGCTATTTTTGGACTGGGAACACCGGAGATTATCGCCATTCTGGTGATTGTTTTCCTTTTGTTCGGCGCAAAGAAACTTCCGGAATTTGCCCGCGGACTGGGCAAGAGCCTGGGAGAATTCAAGAAGGCCAAATCTGAATTTGAAGAAGAACTGCTGAAGACCGAGAAGGAGACCATGAGTGATGCTTCCGCCTCCAAAACGGAGGTCCGGCCTTCTCCCGAGCTTTCCCAGCCCATTGACGTGGAGGTGGAGAAGACAGCGGACTCCAAACCGGAGGACAAGTAATTTTTTGCAATTGAACGGCATTATGAACAGGGCGGGAATTTCCTGTCCTGTTCATTTTAGCTGAAAGGCTTCATTAAGATTAGGCGGGACTCTTTTTGCCGGCCGCTTTTTCAGGAGGCGGGTTGCAATCAGAACGGAATGTTTTCAGAATAACCTGCAGGTTTTATTTTTGGCAGTGATACCGGAGGGCTCTCCTGGATGCGGGTATTCCGGCGTGCATCCGTGATGGAGCATGTGCCTTGCGAAGGGGAAGTTTTTGACGGATGCATTTTTACGGAAACCGCAACCCGGGCGGGAAAGAAGTGCAATTTCATGTTCACAGGAATACTGTACAGAAGGAGGAATGGCGCAGTTTATTGGTTTTTCTCTTTTTATGGCCTGGAAAAAAGAAAAGGCATGGATTTTGCGGCTGATGTTTCCCGTCTTTCAAAGGGTATATTGAATGAAAGGCTTCAGGTATTGATTTCTTGCGTTGCCCGCTGGCTTGTTGTACACATGTATTAATGAAAATTCATTTTTGCGGCGCAGCGGGAACGACGACGGGCTCCCAGCATTTGCTGGAGGTGAACGGGTGCCGGATTCTTCTGGATTGCGGCATGTATCAGGGGCGGCGTGAGGAGGCATGGCATATCAATAAGGATTTCCCCTATTTTTCCCCGGCGGGGGTGGATGCGGTAGTTCTGTCCCACGCTCATATTGATCATTCCGGCAATCTTCCCAATTTAGTGAAACAGGGGTTTCAGGGAAATATTTACAGTACATTTGCAACCAGAGATCTTTGCCAGCTCATGCTGGCGGACGCCGCCCGCATTCAGGAGCACGACTGCGCATTCATCAATAAGATGAACAAGCGCCGCGGTATTCATCAGCCGGATGTTTATCCTACTTATTCCGAACAGGATGCGGAGCGGTGCATGCGCCAGTTCGTGAATATCGGGTATGACCGGCCCATTCCCGTTGTTCCGGGGGTGACACTCACGTTTTATGATGCGGGCCATATTCTGGGCGCTGCGCAAGTGTGCCTGGATATTGAGGACAGGGAAGACGGGCGGAAGAAGCGTTTCCTGTTTTCCGGGGATGTGGGGCGGGGAGATAACGAATTACTGCGCGATCCCGTCCCTGTTCCGGATGTGGATATTTTGCTGATGGAGAGCACTTACGGCGGCCGTTTCCATGAGGCCCCCTCCCGTGATGACGAGACATTCTGCCGGGCTATCAAGGAGGCTCTGGAATTAGGCGGCCGCGTTTATATTCCGGCTTTTGCGGTGGAACGCACCCAGCAGCTGCTTTATCTGCTGAACAGGGCCTACCATGAAGGCACTCTGCCCTTGCTGCCCGTATATGTGGACAGTCCCATGGCAGTGGGTGCGACGGAAATTTTCCGCATTCATCCGGAGTGTTTCAATAAGGAGGTTTATGATTTCCTGTTCCGGGAGAAGGATCCGTTTTGTTTTGAACAGCTGCGTTTGATCCGTTCCGTGGGCGAGTCCCAGGCTTTGAATAAAATGAACGGGCAGGCTATTATTATTTCCGCCTCAGGAATGTGTGAAGCAGGGCGCATTCTTCACCACCTGGCGAATAACATCGGCGATCCGAAAAATACGGTTCTTTTTGTAGGCTATTGTGCGGAACATACACTTGGCCGCAAGATTATGGATGGGTGGAAAGAGGTTCCCATCCTGGGTAAACAATATCCTGTCCGGGCCAGAATACGGGAGATGGATTCCTTTTCCGGCCATGCGGACCATGGAGAACTGCTGGAGTATTTTGACAGGACCGGGGGGCCCAAGAGGAATATCATTCTGGTGCATGGGGAGGAGAAGGCTACCCAGGCTCTGGCGGGGGCGCTCCGGGAGCGTCAGGCCAATCCCGTTTCCATCGCGCAGTTGGGAAGCGCCATGGTGCTTTAATGTTCCGGAATATAGAATTTCTGCGGTATCCGCACGCATTCCGGGCTTTCGTTCTCAGGTTTTGTGTTCAACGGCGGGTTCATCGGCAGCCTTCCAATCAAGTCATGACGTCGGGATGGCTGCGCTGGCCGCTTGACCCGGTGTGTTTACGGGGCTAGCGTGCGGATATGTCTTCATTATTTATTGAATATCCCAAATGCACGACCTGCCAGAAAGCAAAGAAGTGGCTTGATGAGCAGGGAATTTCTTATGAGGATCGCCATATTGTGGAACAGAATCCCACGGCAGAGGAACTGCGGAGCTGGATTGAAGGGAGCGGATTGCCGGCCAAGAAGTTTTTTAATACCAGTGGATTGCTTTACAAGAGCATGAAGTTGAAAGATCAGCTTGCCGGCATGAGCCTGGATGAGCAGATAGCCCTGCTGGCTTCCAACGGCATGCTGGTTAAACGCCCCATTTTTATTACCAATGGAAAGATATGCGTCGGTTTCAAGGCTGACGAGTGGAAGGCCGCCCATCGTTCCTAATTCCCGCCATGCCCCAAATTACCCGCACCAAGCTGGGCGCTGCCAATTTCGGTCCCTGGGAGAACATTGTCAGGGTACTGATTCTGGTATGGTTCATGCTGTACACGTTGAATGCCATTCCGGATATTCATCCTCTGGTAGGCCGTATCGCGGCCAAGGTGAATTACTGGATCAGCTATTTCTTCATGTTTGAGTATATCCTGCGGGTGCTGTGCGCCAAACCACGGAAGGCTTATATTTTCAGCGGCATGGGTATTCTGGATTTTATTGTCTGCGTGCCGTTCCTGGGCATGTTTTTCGGGACGGACTGGCAGATTCTTTATTCCCTGCGGATTGTCCGCATACTGGCTATTTTCAAGTTGGCCCGGTTTAATGAAACCGCCGCCAGTTTTAAAAAGGCTTTCTACCTGATCCGGGATGAGTTTTTTCTGTTTTTCTCCGTGATCCTGTTCATGCTGTACGTCACTTCCCTGGGAATTTATATTGCAGAGCATGATGCCCAGCCCGAGAAATTCGGTTCCTTTTTTGACGCGCTCTGGTTTGCCGTGGAAACGTTGAGTACGGTCGGGTACGGAGACCTGGTGCCTATTACGCCCATGGGGCGTATTTTTACCGGGGTGATTATGTTTATTGCCGTGTCCATCATTGCTATTTCCACAGGGCTGATCACGTCTGCTTTTTCCCGCGTATGGCAGCAGGAGAATGTTTTTGCGCACCGTCATAAGCGGGACGCAGACAAGGTGGCGGAGGAGGCCGGGGAGGAGGAAGTACCCAAGTAGGTTTGGCCCGCTTCCCGTGGATTTTTGACACCGGTTTCAAAAAGAACGGCCGCCTTTCCCGAAGAAAGGCGGCCGTTGCGTAAGAGGGACAAGGCTGTATCTTAGCTGTTGTACATTTCCGTGTAGTACTGATCCGCCATGCGGTCGGAGTCGAATTCGGGATAGATGTCTGTCATCGCATTGAAAACGATGTCCATCCACTTGTCGTTGTGATCGTAGTAGAGGGGAAGAATCTTGTCGTCCAGAATGTTGTAGAAGTTATCGCGGTCGGAGCGGTCGCGGGCTTCCGGGGAGAGATGGGCGGGCGCTTCCGGAATGACGAAGCAGTTTTCTCCGTCCTTGGCGAATTCACAGATCCAGCCGTCATTGGTGGAGACGGAGATGGAGCCGTTCATGGCGGCGGACATGCCGGAGGTGCCGGATGCTTCCCGGGTTACCACGGGGTTGTTGAGCCATACGTCGGAGCCGTTTTTCAGGTAGCGGCTCAGGCCCAGTTCATAGCCGGTGAGCACGGCGGAACGGGGATATTTGGCCGTCAAGTCATTCAGGCGGTTGAAGATTTCAATAGCGCCATGATCCATCGGGTAGGGTTTGCCTGCCCAGATGAATTGCACCGGATAGTTGGTGCGCTGGAGCATGCGTTCGAACATCGTGGGATTGCCGGTGACCAGGTCCGGACGCTTGTAGGCCGCAAAACGGCGAGCCCATACGATGGTGAGGCAGTTCGGGTCAAAGACGCGGCCCGTTTGTTCACCCACCATGCGGAAGAGGGCTTTTTTCAGAGCCCGCTTGCGGCGGATGAACGCTTCCTTGTTGCGGGCCTGGAAAGCTTCCGCCAGTTCCGGATCCTGCCAGTATTTCTGGTTCTGGGCATTCGTGATATGGATGATGGGGCATATGCCCTCATAGTCCTTCCACATCTGGCGGGATACTTCTCCATGGAGTTTGGAAACGCCGTTGGCGATGTGGGAGAGGCGCAAGGCGGCCAGCGTGTAGTTGAACGTATTGTCCGTCATGCCTACGGCGGCGCGCACCTGTTCCATGGAGAGCCCGTCGAAGAAGGAGAACGTATTCATGGTGTTTACGTCCATCTTTTCGTTGCCGGCTTCTTCCGGGGTATGGGTAGTGAAAACGAAACGCTTGCGCACTTCTTCCACGCTGCCCGTCTTGGCAAGCACGTGGAAGGCCGCAGCCAGGCCGTGGGCTTCGTTTAGATGGTAGATTTCCGGTTCAATGCCCAGTTCGTCAAAAAGGCGGGCGCCTCCTTTGCCCAGCAGTACGTACTGGGCGATGCGGGTGAAGCCGTTGGCGTCGTACAGGCGGCGGGAGATATTGCGGCTTTCCTCGTCATTTTCCTCCAGGTCCGTGGAAAGGAAGAACATGGGCGCAGTGCCGAATGTTTCCGGATTCAGGAAGTAGGCTTTTACCCAGACGGGCGCTCCGCAGACATGAATGAGGAATTTGATGTTGTGATCTTCCAGGAACGGGTAGTTTTTACGCATGTATTGCGTGGCCATGGACCCGTCCTCCGCACGGATCTGGTTGTAGTAGCCGTAGCTCCACAGAATGCCGACGCCTACGAGGTTCTGGCGCAGATCATGCGCACTGCGCATATGGGAGCCGGACAGATAGCCCAGACCGCCGGAATAGATTTTAAATGAATTATCAATGGCGTATTCCATGGAGAAGTACGCAACGCTTTTCCCATATTTGGGGTCTATTTCATACGGGTGCTCGAAAATGGTGGGTAAAAATGATTTCGCCATGGTTCTGTAAATAGAGTAAAGTGTTCAAAAGGAGAACTCGCACGCCTTGGTATCATGATTCCTTCCTGTTGGAAAGGGCAAATTGCGTGTGTGTCTGAATTGTCGATTGAACAGGAATGTCTTTCCGGCGTTTGTCGCCCGCCGCTGCTCCGGGCGTTTCCATGGGAAGGGAAGGGGGGGCGGAAGCCTCCGTTCCCTAGGCTTTTTCGGCGCTCCGAAATGAATTTTGAGCTTGCCGACGCAGGGGAAAAAGAGCATGAATGGGGGGCATGAAAGCTCTTGTAAAAACGCAGGCTGGCCCCGGTTTGGAATTGATGGATGTTCCTATGCCGGAAGTCGGCCCGAATGACGTCCTGATCAAAATTCATAAAACAGCCATTTGCGGCACGGATCTTCATATTTGGAATTGGGATAAATGGGCCCAGCAGACCATTCCGGTAGGGATGCATGTGGGCCATGAGTTCTGCGGCGTGATTGAGTCCGTAGGTTCTTCCGTGACGGAATACAAGCCCGGGGAGATTGTTTCCGGTGAGGGGCATATTGTCTGCGGCCATTGCCGCAGCTGCCGTTCAGGGCAGAAGCACTTGTGCCCCAACACAAAGGGTGTGGGAGTCAACAGGCCCGGCTGCTTTGCGGAGTACCTTTCCATTCCGCAGGATAACGTGGTGCGCATCCACAAGAGCATTCCGATGGAAATCGCCTCCATTTTTGACCCGCTGGGCAACGCCGTCCATACGGCTTTGTCCTGGGATCTGGTGGGCGAGGACGTCCTGATTACGGGAGCCGGGGTTATCGGCTGCATGGCTGCCGCCGTCTGCAAGAAGGCCGGAGCCAAGACGGTGGTTATTACGGACATCAATGATTTCCGCCTGGGTCTTGCCAAAACGCTGGGGGCGGACCGAACCGTGAACGTGACCCGTGAAAAGCTGGAAGACGTGATGAAGGAACTGGAAATGACGGAGGGATTTGACGTGTGCCTGGAAATGAGCGGCGCTCCGTCCTGCCTGAAGGACATCATCGACAATTCCCGCAACGGAGCCAACATTTCCCTGCTGGGGATTCAGCCCGATGGTTCCAGCATCGAGTGGAATAAGTTCATTTGGAAAGGGTTGAAGATGAAAGGCATTTATGGCCGTGAAATTTTTGAAACTTGGCATAAAATGGATTCCATGATCCGCAGTGGCTTGAATGTGGCGCCCATCATCACGCACCGTCTGCCCTACACGGAATTCCGGGAAGGGTTTGAAGCCATGAATTCGGGAAAATCCGGCAAGGTTGTTCTGGACTGGATTGTTTGATTTTCCCTTTTTCTTTCCATGTGATTATGGATGCCCCGGTTTCCTGGAGGGAGACCGGGGCGTTTTTTAGGGAAGGGCAGTAAAAGGGGGGATAGGTTTGTTGCCTGAACGTCAGGCTGTTTTTCCGGGAGGCTGCGGCATCCGGGCTTTCCGTGCCTGGGCGCGGCGTTTTTCCTTCATGCGGCGAGCGTAGCTGTCGTCATCTTCTTCAAAAGCGTCCGGATGGGTCAATCTGAGCCTCCGTATCACCTTGTCATGGTCACCGGGGGAAACCAGATCCGTAAACAGGCCGCCGTGAAGGTGGTCTACCTCGTGCTGCAGGCAGCGCGCCAGCAGTCCGTTGCATTTCACGGTCACAGTCCGTCCGTCCATCATGGTTAAAACAGCCCTTACGCAGGAGCGGCGCATCACGTTCGCATATACTTTGGTGATGCTCAGGCACCCTTCCCGGTACGGCACTTTTTTGCCGAAGGGATGCAGGATGGGATTGATAAAATTCAAGGGCATGATTTGGGACAACGTAGTTGGGCATCCGTCCACTTCCAGCCAGGTAGTGGTTGCGTCTGTGGAAGGGATGTTGATGGTGACCAGCTGGATGGGCCTGCCCACCTGCGGCGCGGCCAGGCCTATGCCTCCCTGGGCCAGGGTTTCCTGCATATCGTCCAGGAAGGAAAGGATATCCCTGTTGATATGAACCACGGGCCCGCATTCCTCTCTCAAAAGAGGATGTCCGTATTGAAGAATATCAAGAATCACGGCAGACAGGATGATATGGATAAAAGAGTGTGACATCCCGATTCAGAAGAGTGTTCATTATATTAAATGAATATTTTTTCCGTCGAAGGAACGGAAATGTTTTTCCCGGATGAAATGAAAAGGCCTTGAACTTTGATGACGCTTTTTTACGGTAGTTCCGGTACCGCGATGCGGGCCGGAGTTTCATTCTCCCTCCTCAACGCTACGTTCTCATGAAGCTTGGCTCCTGTTTTTCTCTGTTCCCGAATTTGCCGTTGATGGGAGGCGCGCTCCTGCTGGCGCTGTGTTTGTGTTCCTGCGGAGATAAGGAAAAGGAGGCCGGGGCTGCGGAAGCAGGGAAGTCAGAAAGGCTTTCCCCGGTGGAATCTTATGAAGAGCTGCTTTCCCTGCGCCTGAAGGAAGTGGAACAGATGACGGATCTGGTCGTTTCCATCCAGGACCGTACCGCAGGAGAGGCCCTGATGAATGAACTTGGGCGCCTGACGGAGAAGTTTAAATTTTACGATATGAATTGCGGGCGCCTGATGGTTCTGAATCCGCGCGTGCATGAAGAATCGCGTAAGATGCATCCCTCCTTTCATTCCATTCTCCGGGAGCGTGTGGACAAGGCCCGCGACCGGATGATGTCGGGAATACTGAAGCTCCATGAATTCAGGTATTATGATTCCGATGTCATCAGGAATGATCTGGAAAAGTGCGGTCTCAGCCTAACGGACGAACGGGTGGCCCTGTATTTGAACAACAAGATAAAGCCGTTTCTGAAGGCTTATCTGGAACAGTATTCCACCATGGTGGACATGCTGGAGGGGATTGACAATAAAGTTGCGGCGGAAGCCTATGCCGTATCTGTAGCCCTTCAGGGACGAATGGTCAGGGAGCAGATGAACAACATTGCCAGAATGGAGAAGAAGTATGGAGACTGGATTCCCGGTTTTGAACGGCATTTCCATGATGGGCTGGAAAAGATGAGAAAGAAGGCGGAGGATGAGCGCAAACGCGCTTTCCGGGCGCTCCTGAAGCTCACGACGGCCAGGATGTATGATTCCCCTTCCATGCAAAAGGCAGTGGAGGGGCTCAAAATAGAGCAACCCAGGCTAATCGATTTTCAGGAGTTCTGGGCCGATCCTGTCGCGGCCATGGAAGAGTTCTGCATGTGCCTGGAGAGAATTGACTTTCTCCTGCGCAGCATCAAGGATGCCGGAACGGCTGACCAGTGCGCCATGGAGCTGGTGGAAGTGGTGGCCAAGTTGAAAAGGTTGCGCTATGTTGTTGATGATTTCCAAAAATCCGGACGTATGAATCTGGTGAAAACCAGGGATATGGAGCGTATCAGCCGCCGTGCGGAGGAAGCGGAAATGGCCGTTTCCGCTTCCATGGCCCGTCTTATTGTGGAAACGGACGTGGTAACCCGTTCTCCTCTCCTTTCCAGAGCCATGGGGCTTTACCGCGATGTAATGTATGCACGTTAAGTACCGTATGCCGGAAGGCGATGATTGACTTTCTTGAGTGGAATATGACAATCAGCCTATGAAGGATGTTGATTTTTCCGGCAGTACCGTGGTGGTGACGGGAGGAGCCTGCGGCATTGGCCGCGCCATTGCGGAAGCTTTCGCTGCGGCGGGAGCCCGGGTGGCGGTTTTGGATGTGAAGCATGAGGAAACGGCCTCCCTGCTGGAGGAATTGCCGGGAGAGGGGCATCTTTGCGTGACGGGCAACGCGGGTGTGGAAGAGGACGTGCGGTCTTTTGCGGAAAAGGTGTTGGAATGTTTTGGCCGTGTGGATGTGCTGGTAAATAATGCGTGCATCACGCGTCGCGGCATTCTTTCCGGCTGTTCCTTCGAGGAATTCAATGAAGTTTTGCGCGTGGGAGTTTCCGCGCCCTATCTGCTGAGCCTTTTATTTCGCGACCATTTTTCCCGCGGCGCTTCCATTGTGAATATTGCTTCCACCCGCGCTTCCATGTCCCAGAAGGATACGGAAAGCTATAGTGCGGCCAAGGGCGCCCTCACTTCTTTAACTCACGCTCTCGCCATGAGCCTTTCCCCTTTCGGCGTTCGTGTGAACAGCATCAGTCCAGGATGGATTGACACGGGGGTGTTCGGCGTCCTGTCTCCGGAAGATGCTTTTCAGCATCCTTCCGGGCGCGTCGGTTCGCCGGAAGATATCGTGAAGGCCGTTTTCTTTCTATGCGGTTCCAGCTTTGTCAATGCGGAGAATCTGGTCATTGACGGCGGCATGTCCCGTATGATGGTGTACCACGGAGATGAGGGGTGGTCATTCCATCTGGAACAGCCGGACAGCGTTCCCTCCTGACGGGCTTGCGCTTCCGGCATGCTTTCCATTGCAGCTGTTTCAAACAGGTCCCGTGCCGTCCGGACGCCTGTTCCGCCTGGAACTGGAATAACAGCGGCAGGAGCGTCCGTTTGCCTCCATAAAAAGGGCCATCCCCGGAACGGAGTGGCCCTTGTTTATGTCCCGAAGGAGAATAACGTCAACGGATGGTAACGCGGGGATCGTTCGCCAGAACCTCGGCCAGTTCTTCCCAGCCGTCTTCCGTCTGGAGCTGGAACATCTGGAGGTAGACGGACGCTACGCCGGCAGGGTATTTTTCGAACAGTTCGTCCACAGCTTTGGCGAGTTTCTCCTTGTCCAGCGTTTCCGGCAGTTCATTGACAATGCCGTTGCCGTCATGGGGGATGCCCAGGGTATTCAGGAACGTAATCAGCATGTCCTGGTGTTTGCGCAACAGCCAGACCTGAAGCAGATGGTCACCGATTTCATTGCTGGGTTTCCATGACAGCATTTTCTTGATGAAGGAAAATTGTTCCTGAAGAGGTTTGCGCTGGATGAATTCGGGGCGCAGTTTTTTCAGGGCTCCAAGTTCACGCACGGCAGCGCGGTAAATGGCGCGTTCCTGGTTGCGCATCCAGTCCAGAATGTTGCTGATTGTTTCTTCGTCCGCCTGCTGGAAAATGTAATATGCCTTCATGATAAGTAGGGAAAGAAAAGCTCTTTGAGGACATGCACTCCACCATGTTTCCCCCGCCTATGCAAGCTCTTCTACTGTCACCTGCCGCTCTTGGCTTTTATTCCGCATTCAAGGCGTAAAAAAACGGTCTTATTGCAAAAAAGACTTGCTAAAAGGGGTTGCTTATGATTACTTGCTCGTGCGCTTCTCGCGATGCCACTGTAGCTCAGGGGTAGAGCAACGCATTCGTAATGCGTGGGTCGTCGGTTCAATTCCGACCAGTGGCTCCATCTTCATGGGTGGTGCTTGTCGCGGGGGAATCGCCGGATACATGCCTCGTTAGCTCAGTTGGTAGAGCAGCTGACTCTTAATCAGTTTGTCCACGGTTCGAGCCCGTGACGGGGTACCATCCGGTTGTTCCTGCAAGGAACGCCATCATTCCTGTGCCTCGTTAGCTCAGTTGGTAGAGCAGCTGACTCTTAATCAGTTTGTCCACGGTTCGAGCCCGTGACGGGGTACCATTTCTTTTCTAGTCCGGCTTGCTGATGGCAAAGCCGGATTTTATTTATTGCAAAATAAGGGAATAAAGAGACGAATTGAGGAAATTCTTCTGAATTTGAAGAAGGTGACAACGTCAGCATGGGGAGGCTGGCGGGGCATTTCCTGCTTTAGCCTCCTGTCTCATCGATGCTTGAAATTCCCTTTCTGCCGGAAGCGCTTTTCGATTGATTCATCATGGCCATGATTGACTTTTCATCCAGCGCTGCGCCGGAAAATAATAATAGGGGATATTTTTCAAATGTTTATCGGGCGGTTAAAGTTTTTCAACATGCGCTCATATAGGTGAATCTGTTCGAATGACCCCTTCCCGGTGGTTGATACGGTTTTGGGGCGCCGGGAATGTTCAGAAAAGGGAGTTCCGGGCATTCATGTTCTGAAGCTGGCTTTCTGGACAATTTCTCCTTTTGGTTGCGCGGCCTGTTCCAGTAGTGTACGAATGCCGCAGTGAAGGAGCGGAACGTTCAGGATTGTTTTATAGCTCAGTATTTCTCCGTGGAGAAGGGCAACGGGGGCCGTCCTGAAACCTGGGAACGATTGAAAGAGGTTTTGATGGACAACTTGCAGAAACGGCAGGCAGGCCATGAGGGCCGGCTGCCGGGGGGATTCGCTTTTTCCTTGAGGGAAGAGGATGCCTGGCGGGCTGTTACTCCTTCCGTGCTGGAAGGATTGCTGGGGCGTTTCCTGACGGACGCCCGCCGTTCCGGGACGGTGTATACCCCCGGTTTTCTTGTTCGCTGGATGGCCCGGGAGGCGATATCTTCCTGGCTGGAATCCAGATTGCCTTCTCCCAGGAGCGGTGATGAAGAAGCCGGGTTGCTGGGAAGTATCCGTGTGCTGGATTTATCCGTAGGGGCCGGAGCATTCACCATGGGAATGCTCCGGGAGCTTGTCGCCCGCAGAAAGCTTCTGGAACCGGATTGCCCGGAGCCCGATTTAATCCGCGCCGTTTTGGAAGAGAATATTTACGGAGTGGATGTTTGCGCGGAGGCATTGGAGGTGGCCCGTTTCCGTTTTCGTTGCGCATGGTTGGCCGCCGGAGGAAAGGGGGATTTACGGGATCGCCTGTTGTGCGGGGACAGTCTGGATATGTCTGCGTCCGGCGTCTGGCGTCAGGGTCTTTCAACGGTGATGGAGGAAGGAGGCTTTGACCTGGTGATCGGCAATCCCCCTTTTGTCGGAGAAAAAGGGAACAAGGAATTATTTGACCGTTTGAAATGTTCTTCTCTTGCTTCCTACTGCTCTTCCCGCATGGATTACTGGTACGTGTTTGCCTGTGTAGGGCTGGATGCCCTGAAGCGGGGGGGCGTAATGCATCTGGTCGTTCCCAACAAGTGGATGTCTAATGCGGGAGCCGCCTCTCTCCGCCGAAAGCTGCTGGAAGATTGCGGTTTGCTGCGCCTGTCGGATTTCGGAGCCTGCCGCGTGTTTGAATCCGCCCGCGTCCATACCATGACTGTTCTGGCGGAGAAAAAGGGAGAGGGAGGCGGACGCCTGGTTCCGGAATACCGCCGTTTTGGCGGCTCCGTGAATGACGTGGAGTCATTTCTGGAACATGAGCCGTACCGTCGGTTTCCCTTGCCGGAAGATGCCGGAGCGTGTGTCAGGGAAGGATTGTCCTTCTGCTCTGCAGCAGAGCGGCATCTTCTGGAAAAGATGGAGGCATGCCGGAATTTCAGGCTGGATGCCGCCAAGGAAATGACGCAGGGGATTGTGCCGAATCCTGACGTCGTTTCTTCCCGCGCTCTGGAGAATCTGGCGCCGGAAACAGTGCGGCGGTACGGAATCCGGAGGGGGGATGGGGTATTTGTCGTGCCTCAGGGGTATTTTGGCCTGTTGCCGGAACGGGAGCGGCGTTTTCTCAAGCCTCTGTATGAACCTGTCCAGGCAGGGCGGCATGCACTGAAAGCTCCGGAGAAGGTGCTGTTATATCTGACCCCGTCCAACGGAGCGGAGCAGGCCGTTACTCTTTTGCGCCATTTGGAAAAATTCCGTCCCCTGATGGAGGCCCGGCGGGAAACACGCATGGGCCGCATGAAATATTACCATGTGCACTGGCCCCGGAAGGAACGTTTTTTCCAGCCCGGCCCCAAAATTCTGGCTGTCAGGAAGTGTGCCCGTCCAACCTTCTCCTATACGGAAAAGGAAGCTTATGTGATGATGTCATTCAACGTGATACGCTCGGAACGCGTGAGCATGAAATATCTGGCGGCCCTGTTCAATTCACGCCTGATGCAGTTTTGGTTTCTCCGCCGGGGAAAAATGCAGGGGGATTTTTTCCAGATGGATACCGCCCCTGTCCTCCGGGCTCCCATCCGGGTCCCCGGTCTGCCCCTGCTGCGGGAAGTGGAAGGGCTGGCGGACGCTCTCGCGGCCCGCTATTGCCCGGAAGGGGATGAGCGGATGAATGAGCTGATGGAAGACATTTACGGCCTTTCCCCGCAGGAGCGGGAAATAATTATTCAGGCATGTCCCCCCATGCGGGCCGGGAGGGAAAGCTTGCCGGAGTGATGATTTGGTGCCGGTAACTGTTCGCGATGATGCCAGGCTGCTGCATCGTTGTTTCTTCATCGTACAGGAAGTGATTGAAATGGCCCGGTTCATCAGGCCGGAGATACAACAGGCCGATGTAGCCGTAACTCCAAGCCGTGCTGAAACCTGCGTCCCTGGCCTTCTGATGGAGACGTTCCGGATGGGCGCACTGGTGCGTCCATCATTGCCGTTCTTCGTAACAACCCTTTCAGAAAACAACAATGTCGAAAGGAGCATCCGGGCTTGATTTTCGGAGAGGGCTCCTTAAGATGTGCGCCCAATTTGTTTGTTTAGCCTATGATGAAGTTTGTTTTTCCAGGAATGTTCCTGTTGGCCGCTTGTTGGTATGCCGCCTTTCCGGCGGCGGAAGCTGGCGCGGGAGCAGTTCAGTCCCAGCCGGTTTCCGGGGGCTCTCTGCCGTCCCTGTGCCGTGTGCTGAATCGCGGTCCGGTGCTGTACCGGAATGATTCCTCATGGATCAGGAAGGTGAAGCTGACGCTGATTGGCCAGTATCAGGCAGCAGCGGTCAGCCCCAATGGGGCCAATAAATTCTGCCCGTCTTCCGGCGGCCATAACAACGGGTGGAGGCGCGCTTACCTGGGCGGCGACATCCTGATGGGGGACGGTTCCTGGCGCCTGTCCAATCTGACGAATGTGGGGGATTTGGAAGGCCGGCACCGTGAAGTGCGGGGAGAATGGATCGGCAGCCATACGGAGTGGTCCCTGTATGAACTTTATCTGGAAAAGACCATGCCCGGCGTCAAGCTCAGGGCCGGGAAGCTGACGCCCCACCTGACGTCGGAGTATTGCCTGGCTTCCTCCCGGATTAAAACAGTGGAGAGATCCGCCCTGTGCAATGAATTGATTCCCATTTCCAACTGGGGGCTGGAGGCCAATTTTCAGAAGGATGCCAAGAGCCTGTACCATTCCTACGGCATTTACCTGAATGCGAACGGTACGGATTTGAAGGATGAAATTCAGTTTCATTCTGCGGACAACCTGTTTATCCTGAACGCTATGAAGTGGAAGGTGGCTTCTCCCATGTGGGACAGCCAGTTTCTGGGGTACCAGTATGCCCATAATTTTACGGAATGGCGGGGAAGGAAAATTCCTTCCACGTCCGATTACTGCGGAACGGGGGCGCAGGACGTGATTTCCCTGAGCTGGGATGCCAGCCGCGGCGCTTTCTCCATCATGGGAAATTTGCTGGCGGGCGTGGGAATTGTTGGCCAGCCCGGTGCAAAGAATGTGTACGGCCTGGTTCTGCAGCCCGTTTACCGGATTTCCCCGCATTTTGAGGGTGTCTTTCAATACCAGTGTTCCTTTGGAAACCGTTCTGTGAAGCTGAATACCCGTTATGTGCCCAGCGTCACCCATTATCCCGCATGGGTGGACAGCATGCATTCCTTTTACCTGGGGCTGAATTGCTATCTGTGCCCGGAGGCCGTCAATGCGGTCAAGCTGATGCTGGCTGTAGAGTATGTCACCAGCCATGTGGATTCGGCAACGGCCAAAGCTTTCAATGGATGGTCTGTTTTCGGGGCTGTCCGCTTCAAGTTCTGAGGCTTTTGCCCCCTCCTATTGTAATTTCTTCAATAAGGTGGGCTGATAGGCCGGGAGAGCCGGGATAGGAACGTATCCGGGCGGGAGGTGATCCCAGACGGGATGCATGGGCTGGGCATCCGCCTCAAAAACGGTTCCGTTAAAGGATTTGATGATGGTGCGGATGGCTCCGGACGGAGCCGGCTGCACTACCAGGGGGCGCGGCGCCGATTCCGGAAGATTCATGTGCAGGTTGACTTCCTCTTCATTCCAGGCGGGCCAGGAATCGGAAGACGTGGGGATTTCACGAATTTCCGTATTGGCGGCGGAACGGGGCGTATGGAAAAAGGGACTGTCCGGATCCCCGTCGTTCAACCAGATTTCCTCATCCGGCGTTTCGGTTGTGATGACAATTTCTTCCTGGTTTTCCGCATGGTGAAACTCATAGCCTGACCGCTCATGGACGTCCCTTTCCGTTTTGTCGTCATTCATGTGGATGCTGATGGCCGGTTTGCTTTTGGTGGCCTCGTGGGGAGTATGGGATTGGAAGAGGGCTGCCTGCCGCTTCAGGGTTTCCGGAGAGGTTCCGCGTGCGTATTTGGGGAAGAAAACGCTCTTGGTGTCTATTTTGCCAGGGTGCACTTTCACCGGTTCATCCGACAGCTCAAAAATGTATTTTACGGGAAGTTCCGTTGCGGAACCCCGGCTGGAAAAACTTCCCAGGAACGCCAGGCCCAGGCATGTCAAGAGATACAGGGGCGGAACGAATTTCATCAGAGGTTGAACTGGTTTCAGTAGAGCAAAAAGAGGAAAATATTCAATGCAAAAAGAGGGAATCCGGCTCTTCGGTTTCGCTCTTCCATAGCGTGCGGATGCGGTGTTTCCGTCATTTCTCTTCTTGGCAGCCTGATGAGGCTGTCTTATGGTAATGGCCATGATGAAAAAAGTTGTCTCTTTATGTGCGGCTTCCTCCGCCTTCTTTTTTTTGTGCGGATGTGACCGCGCCCCTTCTTCCGGGGAAAAGCGGGCTGCTTCTTCTGCGGAACGGGAAAAGCCGTCTGCGGTGCGGAAAGAGGCGGAGACATGGAGAGAGCGTCTGGACGCTGCTGTTGCCGGCTCCGTCCGCGAGAAGGAAAATGGTAGCGAGCATGTGAAAGCCCTCAATGATGTGGCTGCCCTGTATGCGGAGGGATTGCAGAATGGCTGGGTTCATCCGCTGGATGTGCGGGCCTGGTGTGATTCCGTGGCGGAGGCCGGTTCCGGGTATTCCGGGGAAACGGTCATCGGCGCCATGTTCCTGTATGGGACGGGAATCAAGCGTGATGCCGTAGCGGCCAGGGAGTGGTTTGAGTACGGGCTTGCCCGCCCGGGGACCCAGCGGGGAAACGCCCTGTACATGTTGGGAATGATGTATTTCAAGGGGGATGGCGCGGATCAGGACCTGAATAAGGCGCTGGGGCTGTGGCACAAGGCGGCGGATGAGGAACATCCGGCAGCCATGGGGCTGCTGGGCCGGGCTTACATGGAGGGGAAGATGGGGTTTGAGAAGGATACCGCTTCCGGCCTGGCGCTGCTGGAGAAGGCCGCCAACGGGGGGAATACGCCTTCGTCCGTCTATCTGGGGAACATTTATGCAAAGGGGCAGGGGGTGGAGCGGGATATGGAGCGTGCCATGAAGTGGTATGAACAGGCGGCTTCAGCCGGAGACGCCCATTCCCAGTATATTGTGGGACTGGCCTGTCTGGAAGGTTCCGGCGTGCCTGTGGATGAGGGCAAGGCGTTCAGCTGGCTCCGGCTGGCCGCCGGGCAGGACCACGTCAACGCCATGCTGATGCTTTCCGTCTGCTACAGCACAGGAAAGGGGACCCCTCAGGATGCGGATATGGCGGAAGTCTGGAAAAAGAAGGCGCTTCAACTGAATGCGGAACGCGAGGGAAGCCCTGCGCCGCAAACGCAAAAACGTTAACTTTCCCGAATTTCCCTGTTCAGAAAATCCAAAGCTTTCCTCCGTTCCAGAATAATGTTTCCCCGGGTGTCCGGAATAACCAGCAGGCCGTCCCGGTGTTCCAGTATGGCGTGAATCATGGCGAATACATGGCCCAGGGCATATTCGTCTTCCAGAATGAAGCGCAGCATTTTGGTGCGGTTCCCTATCTGCCGGAGAGCCGCGCCGTCCTTTTTGAAAGCCTGGCGCGCGTCGTCCGTTTCCATGACCCAGAATACGTCCAGCTGGGATTCTCCCTCTTCATCCAGATATTCTCCTTCCAGCACATGGTCCGGAGCGTTTTCCGGTTCACCGGAAAGGTTCAGCCGGAAACAGCCGTCCAGGCGGAACATGTTCTTCTGCAATTCCTCGGCGGAGGGCAGAGGGGCATCCTGAATGAAAAGCCAGAATTCCTGTTCATCCGGGGCTGGGGAGGCGTGCGTCATGGGATGATTGTGGCATTCCCTCCTTGTTTTCCCACCCGGATTTGTGACATTGAGGCGGCACATGCGGATTTTGGGATGTTCAAGGGCTTCCTTCCCGATTAAAAACAAGGCCATGAGTATTCCCGTAATGATGACGATTGCCGGTTCCGACTGCTCCGCGGGGGCCGGGCTCCAGGCTGACCTGAAAGCGGCCCATGCCATGGGGGCGTTTGCGCTTACGGCCGTCACCTGCGTCGTGTCCGAGGCGCCGGGGACTGTGCGCGGCATTCAGGAGGTGGACCCTTCGCTGGTGGCCGATCAGGTGCGCATCAATCTGGAACATTTTCCCGTGCGCGCCGTGAAGACGGGGATGCTGTATTCCCCGGCTATCGTCCGTGCGGTGCATGGGGTGCTGGACGGGGCGGATATTCCCGTCGTGGTGGACCCGGTCATGATCGCCACGGCGGGCGACCGCCTGATGCGGGAAGAAGCGGTGGCTGTTTATGAAGAGCTTTTGCTGCCGGGTGCGGCATTGCTTACGCCCAATCTGGATGAGGCTGCCGTATTGCTCCGCTCTTCCGTTAATCCGGGAAGGGACGAACTGCCGGAAGCCGCTGCGCGCCTCGCTGTCAGGTACGGATGCCCCGTTCTTCTGAAGGGCGGGCATCTGGAAGGGGACTGCCGGGACGTGCTGTCCGGCCCGGACGGCTGCCTGCTGGGGCAATGGGAGCGTCCGCGCGTACAGGATGTGAGTACTCACGGAACGGGCTGTTCCCTGTCCGCCGCCGTCGCGGCACGGCTGGCTGCCGGGGATGGACTGGTTGCGGCGGTGGAGCGCGGCCTGGAATTCATCGCTTCCGCAATCCGGAACCATCTGCGCTGGGAACAGCCGGTCCGGGTGGATGCGCTGAAATTGTGGTAAAGCCTCCTTCATCCAAGTTGTTTTCCTCTTCCGCGCGGGTTGGGGTAACCGGGGACTGCCTCCGCCTTTCTGTGCCTTAATAACGCTTTGTGCTTGCGTAAGGGAGGTGGGGTTGGTAGTTGTATCCACGCCCATGTGCCACATGGAGCTCGTAAGAATTAGTAAATATCATAGCAATTATCACTATGGGACAGCAAATCCGCAAAGTCACCAAGCGCCGCAGACGTATTGAATACCTCAAGCGTAAGAAGGAACAGTCCAAGTTGAATTCCAATGCGCCTATCCGTCTGGCCGTTCCCGTTGCCAAGGATGCCAAGCCTGCCGCCAAGGAAGCTCCCGCCAAGAAGACTGCGGCCAAGGCCCCGGCCAAAAAGACTGAAACCAAGGCTGCCGCCGCCAAGAAGGCCCCCGCTAAAAAGCCGGCTGCCAAGAAGGCCGCTGAACCCGCCGCCGAATAATTGCCCGGGCGGAGGCTGCCCCTCCGCGCGCCAGTCAAACAGTTGTTACAAGCCGCCGTGCGATTGCATGGCGGTTTTTTGCGTGTATGGGCTTCCCGAATTTTTCAGAAGCAGGAGGAAGAGGCGCTGCTTTTCCGGTAATGTGCGCCGTGCGTATCCTCAAGCCGGTGCGCTGGTCCGTGTTTCCCTGTTTCCGGGAAAGGCCTTTTCCGGGATTTTTATGGAAAAGCATTGACACTGTTTTTCTGATGCGTACAAAGAAAATAGCGTCGTTTATCTTTGCTTTATGCGCCACCGTACTACAGACACTCCCAAAGGGCACCGCAATTACATCATCATTGCGTGTGACGTGCTTCTTTTCCTGGCTATGCTCAAGTGGCTTCCCGTAGAACCGGAGGTGGCCAGGGGGCTTGCTGTTCTTACCTTTATCGGCATCCTGTGGCTGACGGAAGCCCTGCACGTAACCGTAACCTCCCTGCTGGTGCCGGTGCTTGCCATGTTGATGGGGATTCTGCCGGGGGCGAAGGCCCTGTCCGGTTTTGCGGATCCTACCATTTTTCTGTTTTTCGGGGGCTTTGCCCTGGCCGGGGCTCTCCACGAACAGAAAATTGATACCTGGCTGGCGGGAAAAATCCTCCGAATGGCCCGCGGGAGTCTGGGGATGGCTCTGATTCTGATTTTCCTGGCTACGGCGTTTCTTTCCATGTGGATGTCCAATACGGCCACGGCGGCGATGATGCTTCCTCTGGTGATCGGCCTTCTGGACCGCATTCCGGCGGAAAAACTTAAGACGACGGCTCCTTTTGCTATTCTGGGTGTGGCGTACAGCGCCTCCATCGGCGGTATGGGGACGCTGGTGGGTTCTCCTCCCAATGCCATTGCGGCGCATGAACTCGGCATGGGGTTTGCGGAATGGTTCCGGATTGCCATGCCCATTGTCCTGGTGTTCGGAGTGATCGTTTTCTGCCTGATGTATCTTTTCTTCCGTCCGCGTCTGGGGATGCATGTGGATATGACGCCGGCGGAAGGGGGAGAAACGGAAGGCAGGTTGAATGCCAGGCAGGTGCGTGTCCTTATTCTCTTCGTGCTGGTGGCCGGGAGCTGGATGTGCAGCAGTTTCCTTTCCTCTGCTTTGGGCGGCATTCCGTCCATGGATACGCTCATCGCGCTGAGTGCTGCGGTGCTGCTGCCGCTGTGCGGGGTTATCAACTGGAGCGGCATCGCCAAAAATACGGACTGGGGCGTCCTGCTCCTGTTCGGGGGAGGCATCACGCTCAGCAGCATTCTCGTCCAGACGGGGGCGGCGGGATTCCTGGCGGATCAGGTATCTTCTCTCGCCATGGGGCAGAGCCCCATCGTCATCCTGCTCATCATCAGCCTCTTCATCACGTCGCTGACGGAATTCTGTTCCAATACGGCCAGTGCGGCCTTGGTGGCTCCGCTGATGGTCACGGTAGCCTCCGCCATGGGCATGTCTGCTACGCCGCTGGTGCTTCTGGTAGGCATAGGCGCTTCCTGCGCCTTCATGCTCCCCGTTTCCACTCCTCCCAACGCCCTGGCCTTCGCGACGGGAAAATTCCCTCAGATGACCATGGTGAAGGTGGGGCTGCTGATTAATGTGGTGCTCGTTTTCGTGAAGGCTTTCTGGGCCTGGATATTCTGGATGTAGGGGGAATGGGAAGCTGTGAGGGAGCCGTTTTCCCGTTTCGGAAGTGTCATTCGGCCTGCTTCGCGGGGGTGGGAGTTCCCTGTTCCGTTTCCTGGAGTTTCCGCGCCGCTTTTTTGTCCAGCCTAGCAAGTTTGGCAATCAGGTAGAAGAAGGAAGGAATGAAAAATACCCCGATGAAGACGGCTGTCATCATGCCGCCGATGACCCCGACGCCTACCACCTGCCGCGCCGCTGCGCCCGCTCCCGTGGCTACGGCCAGAGGAAGGCAGCCCATGATAAAGGCGATGCTGGTCATCAGGATGGGGCGCAGGCGGATTCTGGCCGCATCCAGGGTGGCCGTGAGCAGGTCCGTGCCCTGACGGAGTTCCAGCACGGCGAATTCCACGATGAGGATGGCATTTTTGGCCGCCAGAGCAATCAGGACGATGAGGCCGATTTCCGAATAAATGTTCAGGTCCAGCCCGGTTATCCACAGGGCCAGAAATGCTCCCAGGATGGCAATGGGGGCGGTCATGAAGACGGCTACGGGCAGGGACCAGCTCTCATACAGGGATGCCAGAATCAAAAAGACAAACACGGCTGATGCCGCAAAGATCATGCCGATGGTGATACCTTTCTGCGCCTGTTTTTCCTGGTAGCTCATTCCGGAATAGTCGTATCCCATGCCGGACGGCATGGTCTGGGCAAAAACTTCTTCCAGGGCGTTCATGACCTGGCCGGAGGAATAGCCCGGAGCCGGGGTGACGTTGAGCTGGGAACTGTTGAACATATTCTGGCGGATCAGGAATTCCGGGGCCCAGCCGTGCGTAACGTTGATTACGGAATCCAGGGGAACCGGGTCTCCTTCATTGTTGCGCACATAGAACATGGAAAGCTTGTCGATGCTGTCCCTGTACGGTGCGTCCGCCTGCATGTACACCTGCCATTCCTGCCCGTAAATATTGAAATTGTTCAGGAAGGTGCTTCCCATGTATGCTTGGATGGTGGCGTAAATTTCATCCACGTCCATATTCTGGAGAGTGGCCTGCTCCGTGTTTACACTCAGGTTGTACTGAAGGTTGGAGGGAGACATGAAATTGCTGATGTCCGCTATTTCCGGCCTCTTTTCCGCTGCCTCGATGAATTTGGACGTGTTGGCGGCCAGGAATTTTTCCCCGATGCCCTGGCGGTCCTCCAGCAGGAATGTGACATCCCCGGACGTTCCTACGCCAGGCAGGGGCGGCGGCGGAACCACATACACCACGCCGGAGGAAATTTCCGCGTTCAGCCTACTTTTCAGGCGTGCGGCGATGCCGTCCGCCGTCATGCCCGGAGCAGTCCGTTCGGACCACGGTTTCAGGGAAATGAAGAAGAAGGAGTTGGATGAGCTTTGGACGGAGCTGATGAGGTTGAAGCCGTTGACGGTAGTCACTACGTCCACGCCCGGATCCTCCCTGATGATTTTCTCAATCCGCGCGGCGGTGTCTGCCGTGACGTTCAGGGATGTATTATCCGGCAGTTCCACGCCGCCGAACAGGTAGCCCTGGTCTTCATTGGGAAGGAATCCGCTGGGAATGAGTTTGGCCAGGGGAAAGAGGAGGGCGGTCATGGCGGCCAGCAGCAGGATGGACAGCCACATGTGCCGGATAAGCCTGGCGCAGATTTCCACGTACCAGTCGCGCGCCTTGTTGAAACCCTTGTTGAACAATTTGAAAAAGGGCCCCAGCAGGGGAATGGAGTCCGCTTTCCCCCCTCTCAGCAGCCCGGCGGACAGGGTGGGGCTGAGGGACAGGGCGCAGAAGGCGGAAATGATGATGGACATGCCGATGGTCACGGCGAACTGTTCGAACAGTTTGCCTGTGACGCCGGGCAACAGCAGCGTGGGGATAAAGACGCAGGAAATCACCAGCGCCGTGCTGACGATGGGGCCGGATACTTCCTTCATGGCCGCAATGGTGGCCTGGAGGGGCTTTTCTCCATTGGAAATATGGTTCTTTACTGCTTCCACCACCACAATGGCGTCGTCCACGACCAGGCCGATGGCCAGCACCAGCCCCATCAGGCAGATGGTATTGATGGAAAAACCGAATAATGGAAAGGCGATGAAGGCGCCCACGATAGACACCGGAACGGCAAAGGCCGGAATCAGCGTACCGCGCCAGCCCTGGAGGAAAATGAAAACCACCAGCACCACCAGGCCCAGGGCAATCACCAGCGTGCTGACGATATCTTCAATCCCGGCGCGGACGGCCAGCGTGGAATCCAGGGAAACGAGGTAATCCATGCCGGGAGGCATATCCGTATCCTTCAGCAGGTCTTTGATATTGTCCACCAGCTGGATGGCATTTCCTCCGGGCGCCTCGTAAATGCCGATGGAAGCGGCGGGCATGCCGTTTACGGAAGAACTGAGGCTGTAGGTTTCCGAGCCCAGTTCCACGCGGGCGATATCTCCCACTCTTACGATGGAACTGTCCTGCCCGCGTACCACGATATTTTCGAATTCCTTCACGCTGGTCAGGCGGCCTGGAGCTTTCACGGTGAAGGAAAGCTGCTGGTCCGGCGGAGCGGGCTGTGCGCCTATCTTGCCCGCAGGATTCACGGCGTTCTGGGCCTGAACGGCCAGCATCACGTCCCTGGTCGTAATATTCAGAGCGGCCATCTTTTCCGGGTTCAGCCAGATGCGCATGGCGTAGCGGCCTGCCCCGAACACCTGCACGTCTCCTACTCCGGGCACGCGTTTGATGGCGTCCACCATATTGATATAGGCGTAATTGGCCAGCCAGAGGCCGTCATAAGTCCCCTGGGGCGAATACAGGCTGACGACCAGGGCGGGCAGACCGCTTGTCTTGCGCAGGGAGACTCCCAGCGCGCTGACTTCCGACGGCAGCTGGGAGGTGGCCTGCCCGTAGCGCAGATAGGAAAGCACCTGGTCCATGTTGGCTTCCGTGCCGATTTCAAAAAGGATCATCATGCTCATTTGCCCGTTGTTGGTGTTGACGGAAGTCATGTAGGACATGCCGTCCACGCCGGACATTTGCTGTTCGATGGGGGATGCGATAGACTTGACCACCGTTTCACAGTCCGCTCCGGGATAAGTGGCCGTCACCTGGATGGAGGGAGGAATGATGTCCGGGTACTCGGAGATGGGCAGGCGCAGAATGGAAAAGGCCCCCAGGAGGACAATGATGACGGAGAGGCAGATGGAAAGGATGGGGCGCTTGATGAAGAAATCAGCCATGGCGGGAGGAGCTTATTGGTTGCTGGCGGGTACCGCTTTCAGGCGGGCGGCCGGATTTCTGGAGGCTGCTTCCGCCTGGAGAAGACCGTCCACGACCACTTTGCTTTGGGGGGTGAGGGAATCCGGTTTCAGGGGAATAACCTGCTGCCGGTCTCCAAGCTGCGTCCCGGCCTGTACGGGGATGATGGAAGGGAGGTTGCTCCCGTCCAGAACAATCACGAAAAAGCGCCCCTGTGTCGAAAGAAGGGATTTTGCCGGAACGGTCAGCGCGTTTTTGACGGTGGCCAGCCGGGCCGTGGCGATGATGAACATGCCGGGGCGCAGCAGATAGTCCGCATTGGGAAGGTTGGCCTGTACGCGGATGGTGCCTGTCTGGGGATTGAACGCCCGGTCAATGGCAACTACCGTGGCCTGTTCCGGGTATTTGGTGCCGTCTTTCAGCGTAATGTCCAGCTTGCTGCCCGTCTGGACGCCTTCATTCCCATTTTTCCCCGCCTGCTGAATCCATTCCTGCTGGGTGACGGCGAAATTGACGCGGATGGGATTGACGGAGGAGACGACGGCAAGCGGGCCGCTTTCCGGGCTGACCAGGTCGCCGATGTTTGTCCTGGAGATGCCGGCTATTCCGTCAAAAGGCGCGTACAGCACCGTATAGGAAAGATTTTTTTCAGCCAGGGCCAGGGCCGCCGCCGCCTGCTGCACCTGTGCTTCCGCGGCAAGGGCGGCCAGGCGCGTATCCTCGTATTTCTGCTTGGAAATGGCATTCTCCGCAGCCAGGGGCCTGTAAATTTCCGCGTCGTAATTCAACTGCTGTAGCTGGGCCTGTGCCTGGGCCAGGGTGGCTTTGGCCTTGGATACCTGGTCCCTGAACGTGGAATCGTCAATGCGGAAGAGTACTTCCCCCTTCTTCACAATAGCGCCATTGGCGTAATTCTGCGTTTGAAGGTAGCCCGTAATCTGGGGGACGATGGAGGCGTTGTCCACGCCGTCCAGGTGGCCCACCCAGCTGCCCGTCACCGGAATATCCATGGTGACGGGGTGTTCATAAATAAGCGTGGGCGTTTCATGCGGAACCTGTTCCGTCTTTTTACACCCGGCAAAAAAGAGGGAAAGCAGGAAGAGGAAAACGGCGGGGCTGGAGATAGAGCCCGTCAGGCGTGTCAAGTCCATGCTGGGAATGACACGCCTGCGGGCGCCTTTGTTGAAAGAAGGTTTTCCGGGCGGCGTCGCCGTCCGCGTCATGCGCGGGGGGAATTCCCCCGGACAGTTCAGGAGCGGGCGCCGGATTTATCCGGAGTGAATGCCCGCGCCAGTTCTCCGAACCACAGGACAAGGGAGGTGCCTGCGAAGATAAGGCCCCAGTCCGTCCAGCTCAGGGGCACCACGTTGAACATCTTTCCGCCAAAGGTGACGATGAGGTACTGCCCGGCCAGGATAAGCAGGGCTACCAGACCGAAGCCGCCGATGCTGGCGCCCATGCGTGCAAAGGCGCTCTGGTGCGTGTTGAATGCCTTGGCGTTGAACATGTTCCAGAATTGGAGCAGGACGAAAATGGTGAAAAACAGGGACAGTTCATAACCCGTCAGTTCATGTTCCGGGGCGGAAAAATCCAGGTAGCTGCGGAAGTAGCCGCTGAGGCTGAACTGCGTGAGGCTGGTAATGTCCGCATGCTTGAAATATTGCAGCAGGCCGAACAGGAAAGCGACGAACAGGATGCCCACGCCCAAGATGTTCCGGCCCATGGGGCGGGTGATGATGTGGTCCGTGGTCTTGCGCGGCGGGTCCTGCATCACGCGTTCGTCCGGCGGCAGGGAGGCCAGCGCCAGCGCGGCGAAGGTGTCCATGATGAGGTTCACCCAGAGCATCTGAGTGACGGTGAGGGGGGATTCCGTGCCCAGGAATGCGCCGATGAGCACAATGAGGCAGGCCGCCACGTTAATGGTCATCTGGAAGACGATGAAGCGCTGGATATTCCTGTACAGGGAACGCCCCCACATGACGGCGCGGGAAATGCTCATGAAGGAATTGTCCAGAATGGTGATGGCGCTGGCTTCCTTGGCTACGGTGGTGCCGTCTCCCATGGAAAGCCCCACCTGCGCGGCGTTCAGAGCGGGGGCGTCGTTGGTGCCGTCCCCGGTGACGGCCACTACCTGGTCCTTCTTCTGGAGCAGTTTGACCAGCCGTTCCTTATCCATGGGCCTGGCGCGGCACATGATTTTCAGATCCATCACGCGGTCCAGCAGTTCCGCGTCCGGAGTCTGCTCGAATTCCACTCCCGTCATCAGGCGGTCCGGAGAATCCTCCTCCGTCCACAGGCCGATCTGGCGGCCGATTTCCCGTGCGGTGCCGGGAGTGTCCCCCGTGACGATCTTGATGCGGATGCCCGCGTCCATGCAGTCCTTCACGGCTTGGGGCACATCGTCCCGGACGGGGTCGGAAATGGCGGTGATACCCAGGTAAACCAGGTCTTTGCGGATGATGCGGCCGTCCTTGAACACCGGGGCGTCATCCTCCAGAATGCGGTACGCGAAGCCCAGCGTGCGCATGGCCTGGTTCTGGTAGGCCAGGAGCTGTTCCTCAATGGCGGGACGCATGTCCGCGGCGGGTACCTGGCCTTCCGGAGTCAGGACGGTGGAGCAGAGCCCCAGCACGATTTCCGGCGCGCCTTTCACGTAAAGGACTTTTTTGCCCAGCAGGGGGGATTCCGCTACGGTAGCCATGTACTTGCGTTCCGTGGAGAAAGTGAGCTGTTCCAGCACGCGGGCGTTTTCCCGCAGGTCCAGGTAATTCACGCCCAGCCCGTGCAGCCACAGGAGGAGCGCCCCTTCCGTGGGATTGCCCAGGGCCCTGATATGTTCCGGGTCTGCGTAATCCAGGAAAGCGGTGGAGTTGACGGCGATTCCCTCCCTGATCAGGTTGCCCGGCTCGTCTTCCGCCGGGACGGCGTTCCCCAGCCCGTAAAAATCCGCCTTGTACACGTTCATCTGGTTGCGCGTCAGGGTGCCCGTCTTATCCGTGCAGATGACGGTGGCGGCCCCCATGGTCTCGCAGGCGTGCATCTTGCGCACCAGGTTGTTGTTGGCGAGCATGCTCTTCATGCTCAGCGCCAGGCTCAGAGTGACGCTCATGGGCAGCCCTTCCGGCACCGTGACTACGATGACGGTCACGGCAATCATGACGGTATTCAGAATGTAGGTTCCCGCACTCAGCCATTCCACGGGGCCCGGCAGATGGGAAAAATACAGGGTGAGGCGCCCGATGACGATGAGGGCGGCGATGGCGTAGCTGGCCCAGGTGATGAGATCGCCCAGCCTGGAAAGCTGGCGATTGAGGGGCGTCTGCACCTTGTTGTCGATCTGGGAACCTTCATAAACCTTGCCGTATTCCGTTTTGTCACCCACGGAAGTCACTTCCATGACGCCGTGGCCGTCCGCCACGGTGGTTCCTTTCAGGACGTGGTTGGAGGGGTAGGTGGCATCCTTCTTGAATTCCGCTTCATTCGTGGTTTTGCCGATGAGGGGTTCCCCCGTCAGTGTGGATTCATTGACCTGGAGGGAAACGGCTTCCAGCAGGACGCCGTCCGCCGGTATCTCCTCCCCTGTGTTCAGGATGACGATATCGCCCACCACCACGTCCCGGCGGGGCAATTCGCAGATATTGCCGCCGCGGATGACCTGGACCATGGTGTCGTCATTGACCTGGTTCAGGATTTCAAACTTCTTGTTGGCGCTTACCTCGAAGGCGAACCCCACGCAGGTGGCCAGCAGGATGGCCGCCAGGATGCCCGCGGGCTCCAGGAAGACGCTGGCCGATTCCGTTCCGGTGAAAAACTGGTAGAAAGCCACGCCTACGGACAGGAGCAGGGCCACCAGCAGAATTTTGATGATGGGGTCTGAAAATTTCTCCAGAAATTGCTTCCACAGGGGTTCCTTTTCCGGGGGAGTCAGGATATTGATCCCGTATCTGGTCCGGTTTTCCAGAACCTGCTGTTCCGAAAGCCCCTGATGATGTGCTGCGCTTTTCATGGTTCAGATGCTTCTTACCTGATTGGAGCCTGTGAGAAAAGCGCGGAGGAATATTTTCAGGAGTGATGACGGGAGTTTTTTATCGGGGCGCAGCCTGAGGCCCGTGTCTTGAAAGGCGGCATTGTTGTCTTGACTTTGACTATGTTCCGGAGATTCTGGAGCACCTATGTGGAATGATCTTTCTCATGGATTTTCCGTGCTGGCGGATGCCCTGGCCTTCCTTTCCCGTTCCTGGGGGTTCTGGGTTTGCGCGGGCAGTGTGGCGGGGCTGGCCGCCGTTTATGCGTGGTGGAGAAAGCGGCTGGCCCTGTGGGCGTTTGTCCTGGCGTTCCTTTCCCTGCTGGCCGTGGTGGGGCTGGCGTGCCGCCAGGCGGTGTGTCAAAAAGCTTTCCTGTGGATTCATGAGCCGGATGTGCAGGCCCTTTCCGGAAAGTATGAGGTGGAACCATCTCCCAGGGAAAGGCGGTTTTTCCGCCCTCCGGAGTTGAAGCGTTTTTTCCAGGTCAGTTCTTCCACGCTCCTCCTGAATGAAGACGGGACGTGCGAGATTTCTTCCTTTCCCCGTCCGGAGGCATGGGGCAGGTGGATTGCCCGTCCGGAAGAGAGGGAGGACCTTTCCGTGCTGGAGGAAGATCTCGTTTCTTCCTGCCGCGGAACCTGGTCCCTGGTGAAAAAAGGAGGATATTACGGTGTCTCCATCGCCTATTCCCCCGGCAGGAGCCTGATGTTGTACCTGGGCGGGGAAGGTGCGGAATGCCTGGTGATGCCGGTCAACCCTGCCGATCCGCTGGAAGCGGTGACGTTTGAAAAAACATTCTGACCCGGATTCTGCCCACACGGGAACAAGGAAGGGAGGCGGGAATCCCGCCTCCCCCAATATGTTTTTTCCAACGCCGTTCCGGCTTTGACCGGGCGTGTGGGCCGGTTGATTTATTTGACCTTTCCCCCTTCGTACACCAGCACCTCAAAGGGCTTCAACGTGAAGGAGATTTCCTTATCAATGTCTACGGAACTGCCGGAGAAGCCGTCCAGCGTCCGCTGGTCGTCATAGGAATCCTTGAAGGTGATGGAGCCCTTGACGTTCGCAGGGATATCCAGAATGCTGCGCAGGGTTCCGGTCAGGCTCTTTTCCTGGTCGGAGGAATTGCGGAGAGCCAGGGTGGCCTTGTTTTTATTCCATGCGGCCCACCCGTACACGGCCCCTTCGTTAGTTTCCTTGTTCCACGGATTGCCGCCCACCCAGTGCACATCGTCCAAAACGTCCGCATTGCGGCGTATCCACTTGATCCCCTTGGCCAGTTCGTCCCACAGAACTCCGCCGTTGGCGCTCATCAGGTCCCGATCCACGTAGAGCTCCTGGAGGGAAGTGCCGCAAGCCGTGGCGCAGCGGAGTTCTTTCTTGACGTTTTCCGGATCGCGGGGCATGCAGGCCGGAGGACCGAATTTAGTGACCATCAGGCCGTGAGTCATCATGGAATTGATGGGCATCAGCGGGGAACCCTGCACAAAAACTTCATGCACCAGGCGGTCGCGGTAGGTGATCCATTTGTCGCGGTTGTCGCCCGCTCCGATAGTGCCGAAGTCATTCTCCTGCCTCCATACGGAATCCGCATAACGGAACCAGAAGGGGGATGCCCAGGTTCCTACAGTGCAGTTGATGTAAAGATCCCCCTTTTTCTTGCGCAGGGCGTTCAGCACGCGGATGATGCCTTCCGCATCCTCCTCGTTGCCGGGCCCCTTGGCATGGAAGTGGGTGCTGATGCCGTCGAATTTGAAGTACTTCATATTGTAGTCCTTCACCATCTGGGAACAGCGGCCCACAAAGGCGTCAAAATATTCCTTGTTGGAGAGCTGGAAATTGCCGATCTTGTTGTCCGGATGCTTCACGTTCCAGTAAGCGAGACGCTTGCCCTTGGAGGCTCCGTAGCCCCCCACCGGACCCAGCCACGTGCCGATGCCGGCCTTTTGCCTGCCGGCGGCGGCGTCAATGCGCTTGAAGCCCTGCGGGAACATTTTGTGGAAATCCCACAGGCTGTTGAATTCATCCCAGCCGTCGTCCCAGACGAAGGCATCAATGGACATGCCGCGCTTCTGGAAAAACTGTTCCTGCCAGTCTTTCAGGACGGCCAGGCATTGTTCTTCCGTCATGCGCTTGGCGGGGTCCGAATCATTGTTGCGGTTGATGTTCAGTTCATACCAGGAATTATAATGGATGAAGGGGCGGTAGGGCATCACGCGTTCCCGTTCCATATAGGCCAGGAAGGAGCGGCGTTTCTGGCCGGGGGCAAAAATTCCGAGAACGGAGGATACGTCCCATATTTCCCCGGGCTGCAAGGTGGTTTTACGGCTCCAGAGTCCCTGGGCCAGCCGGGATTCGTCCGCCTGGGGTTCCTGCTTTTCCTCCAGCGTGCGCACGGGCAGGGAAAAGGTGATTTCCCCCTTGCTGGCAATCGGTTCGCTCTTGGTCTGGGCCCAGTAGCGCAGAATGTAATTTCCCCTGGAGGGAACCTGTACCGTGTAAGTGTTGCCGGCATTGGAATCTCCGGTGCTGCCGTTGTGGAAATCGGAGTCAAGAATGGCCCCCTTGGAAGAGAGGAGCTGCACGCCGGCAAGGTTCAGCTTATTGTTGCCCTTGTCCCCTCCCTTATACTGGAAGGTGACGGTGCATGCTCCTTTGCCGTCAATGGAAACCGGGCCTTCCGCACTGGAAACCTGTTCTCCGTACTGCTTTTTCAGTTCCTGGGGAACATTGAAATTTCCGGTCCATGAGGCTGTGGACCACTTATCTGCGCTCCAGATGGCGGTTTCTCCCCCTTCCATATTTCCGGCGCCTCCCACGGTATTGATGCCCATGGGAGTTTCCAGGGCGGTGAACGCCAGGTCATTGACGATGAGTGCTCCTCTGGCGTTTCCGGAAACGGAGGGTGCCCCGGCTTTCCCTTCTGCCAGGTCATATTGCATCGCTACGATGTTTTTCATCTGGACGGGCTTCGTACTTGCCAGGCGGAGTTCCTGCCGCAGGTAGTGGGAATGGTCCCTGAGTACGGCGCGCCAGGAGATGCGAAGGGCTCCGTTCAGAGCCTGGAATGTTGCGCTGACGGCTTTTCCCGGGAAGCGGTCAGCCAGCCTGAAGGCCTTGGGGTTGGGCTGAAGGGAGACGAATTTGACGTTTCCCGCTTTCAGCTCGGAGGATTTAATGCTCCGTCCGTCCTGAAGATTGATGATGAATAATTCATCCCCTGCCTTGGCGACGGGGCCCAGTTTGGAAGTCATTCCTCCGAAGGAAAGACTTCCGTTCCGAAGGATAAATTTGGCCGTCAGGATATTATTGGAAAGAGTATAGCCGGAAGCGGATTGTTCCGCGCTGGCTGTTCCGGGTGCAGGCCCCGGAAAGGCGACTTCTGCGGGGGATGTGGGCAGGCAGCCCAGCAGGGTTGCCATGGCAATGGTTGTCTTGAAAAATTTCATGATGAAATAATATTACAGCTAGCGGGAGGATAATTTGGGGAAGGCTCTTTTTCAAGAAAAAGGTCCTGGAAATGAAGGGAAAGAAAATTGATTTTTATTGAATATGAAAACCTTATGTTGCTTTTTTGATGGCTGAGGGAAAACAACCGGATTCCCAATCCGAGGTCAACCTAACATTTCAGATGTGAAACTATTATTACAATTTTTTCTATTTTGCGAAAAGGGATTGCTGTTCCTAAACAGCAACTTCAGAGCCGCCACAAAAAAATCTATTCTGCGTTTTATTTTTTATATTCATAAGTAATAGAAGGTAATTATATTACATTTTTTGGCAGATTGAAAAAGCTTGTTCTCATCTTTCCTGTGGGGGGGAGAAAAAGAGCGGATTGGGAATCCGATATACAGAGGGCGGGGAATATCTCTCTAATTGCTACTCAGTCCATCATTCACAGAAAATGAAAAAAACATTAGCATTAATGACCATTGCGGCGTGTTGTTCCGTTCCGGCGTTGGCGTCTCCCGGCTCTTTAGAACCGTCGGCCGGAACGTCTTACGCTGCCGGTACGGCGACGACAACTGAAGGTATTGCATTGGGAAAAGACATGACGTTTGGAAGTCTCTCACAAAGTGCCCTTCCTGGCAGTTCCATTCCTTACGGCGGTAATTTTTATGCTTCCAATTACACGATCTCCCTCTGGCTGGATGCCTCTTCCTTAACGGAAGGAACCCAGACCACGCTGTTTGGGTATTATGGCACCAATGCGGGCCAAAGTTACGGGGCAAATGCCTTGTATCTGACGTCAGATGCCAAGTTTGGCATGGGAGATGGGAACTTGAATACTTCTACCGGCTCTTTTTCCCAAAACCGTGGAGACGTTTCTGAAACTCCCGTTGTTTTGGAGGGAGGTCTTCTTAACGTGACTCTAGCCGTTACTGGCGCAAACCAAAGCCAGTCTGTGGAGGTCTATGTGAATGGTTCCTTGCTTGACACGTTGTCCTACAACGGCAACATGAACGGAAATCGCACTGATATCCAAGGATGGATTAATCCCAATCTTACATGGGGTGAAATTCAGTGGACGGATACAAAACTTTCCGCGGAACAGATTGCCGGTTTTGCCGGCCTTCAGGTTCCGGAACCGGCCTCGGCTTCTCTGGGAATCCTGGGCCTGGCCGTTCTGATGATGCGCCGCCGCCGTTCCTGACGGTTTTCCACCAGAGAACTGGTAATTCATAGGCCGCTGCCTGAAAAGGCGGCGGCCTTATGATATCAGGGGAAATCCTCAGGCATTTTTTCCGGTGCGGAAAAGATGGAGGGGATGACACATAAGAATGAATCCGTTGGAGGTTGGCTGGTGTCTAATCTGCATGCACAGGGTAGCCGATCAGATTGTTGAAATTTTGGAGAAGGCGGGAGTTAAGCGGATTTACGGCATTGTGGGGGATAGCCTGAACCCCGTTACGGACGCTTTGAGGAGGAGGAAGACCATTGAATGGATTCATGTACGGCATGAGGAAGTGGCGGCTTTTGCCGCGAGCGCGGAAGCCCAGCTGAGCGGGAATCTGGCTGTATGCTGCGGCAGCAGCGGCCCCGGGAACCTCCATTTGATCAACGGCCTGTTTGACGCCCACCGGAACCATGCCCCGGTGCTGGCCATTGCTTCCCACATCCCGCAGAGCCAGGTAGGCATGGAATATTTCCAGGCCACGCATCCGGAACAGCTTTTTAAGGAATGCAGTGCATATGCGGAACTGGTTTCGGAAGCTTCCCAGGCCCCGTCCATTTTGATGTCCGCCATTCAGCACGCGTGGGCCAGGCGCGACGTAGGCGTCGTCGTCTTGCCCGGAGACATTGCGGACGCCCCTGCGGAGATGAAGAATCTGGTGCATCCTCCTTCCTACACGCGGGAGAATGTTGTTCCTGAGCATGAATCCGTATCCCTTCTGGCACGGATGCTTGACGACCACCGCCGCATTACTTTCTTCTGCGGCGCCGGCTGCGCGGGAGCGGAAGACAAGGTCGTCCGGCTCGCGCACCGCCTGAAAGCTCCGATTGCCTACACATGGAGGGGAAAGGATTATTTTGAACATGACAATCCCCTGGGCATCGGCATGACGGGGCTGCTGGGATGGGGAGATGCCTACAAGGCCATGCATGAAAGCGACATGCTCGTGTTGTGGGGGACGGATTTCCCCTATTTCAATTTCATTCCCACCAAACCTGAAATCGTGCAGATTGACAGGCGCGGTGAAGTGCTGGGCCGCCGCTGCCGCCTGGACCTGGGTATTTGCGGGGATGTTTCCGTCACGGCGGAAGCTCTGCTGAACATGGTGCAGGAAAAGACGGATTCCGGGCATTTGGACGCCGCCCTGAAACGCCACGCCAGGGACGTGAAGGAGATGAACGCCTATATGGAAGGAAATGACAAGGAGTCTCCCATCCGGCCGGAACAGCTCACGACCGCCCTGAACAGGCATGCGGCATCCGACGCCGTATTTACGGTAGATACCGGCACCCCCTGTATCTGGAGCGCCAGGTTCCTGTGCGCCACGCCGGGAAGGAGGACGCTGGCTTCCTTCAATCATGGCTCCATGGCCAATGCCATGCCGATGGCTATTGGGGCGCAGATGGAATACCCCGAACGGCAGGTAATTGCCCTGTGCGGAGATGGCGGCCTGTCCATGCTGCTGGGGGATCTCATCACGATTGTCCAGTACAGGCTGCCGGTGAAAATCGTGGTGTATAACAATGATTGTCTGGATTTCATCCAATTGGAAATGCAGGCGGCCGGGCTGATTCCGTGGCAGATCAACCTGAACAACCCCTCTTTTGCCGCCGTGGCGGATGCCGTCGGCATCAAGGGGTTTTTATTGGACAAATCCAGCCAGGTGGACCAGATGGTGGACATGTTCCTGAATTATCCGGGCGCCGCTCTGCTGGACGCGCATGTGGACAGGGACGCCCTTGCCCTGCCTCCCTACATCAGTATGGGCCAGGCGGCGGACTTTTCCCTTGCCATGATGAAGCAGACGCTGGCCGGGGAAGTGAAGCAGGTATGGAACACCCTGGCCGGAAACAGGAAGCTGTTCAAACCGTGATGCCCTGCGGGCAAGGAGCCGGCACCGGCAAGGGAAGCGGCTCTTTGTTTATGGTTACTCCATGGAAAGGGCTTTTTTCAGCGCTTCCGTCACGATTTTCGGGTTGGCTTTGCCTTTGGCGGCCTTCATGACCTGGCCGGTAAGCCAGTTCAGGAGCTTTTCATTGCCCCCCTGTATTTCCGCCACCTTGTCCGGATTGGCGGAAATGACTTCCCGCACGATGCCGTCCAGAAAAGAGGAATCCGCCTTTTCAAAGCCCAGCAGCTTGGCGGCCTGCGCTGCGGCGAGGGCCGGCTCATCCCACATTTTGGCGAATACGTCCTTGGCCTGGTTGTTGGAAACGGTGCCGTCGTCAATAATGGCGATCAGCTCCCGGATGGCGCCGGGTTTCACCGGGCATTCAGACGGGCGCAGGCCTTTTTCATTCAGCACGGCGGAAATGTTGTTAATCACCCAGTTGGCGATTTTTTTGCCGCTGGCGGTTCCCCGCGCCGCCTCTTCAAAAAAGCGTGCCAGTTCCAGGTCTCCCACCAGCACGTTGGCGTCGTACTCGCTCAGGCCGTATTCTTCCATGAAGCGTTTCTGCCGTTCCTGAGGCAGTTCGGGAATCTGCCCGCGCACTTTCTCCACCAGCGGGGCCGTGCGTACGGGAACCAGATCCGGACAGGGGAAATAACGGTAATCGTGCGCGTCTTCCTTGGTTCGCATGACGACGCTTTCTCCGCGTTCGTCGTCCCAGCGGCGGGTGGACTGGATTTGAGGAATGCCCATGTCCAGTTCTTCCGCCTGGCGCTGGATTTCATAATGAAGGGCTCTGCGGACGGCGGACATGGAGTTGATGTTCTTCATTTCCACCTTGGCGCCCAATTCCTTCTGCCCGTGGGGACGCAGGGAAATATTCACATCGCACCGCATCTGGCCCTTTTCCATGTCCGCGTCGGAGATATCCCCGTAATTCAGAATCTGCTGGAGGGACTTGAGGTAGGCGTAGGCTTCTTCCGGGGTGTCGATGTCCGGCTCGGAAACGATTTCCATCAGGGCGGACCCCGCGCGGTTGTAGTCGATCAGGGAATAATTGGCATGATGGGTAATCTTCGCCGCGTCTTCTTCCAGATGGATGCGGGTCAGCTTCACGGTGCGGAAAGGGGGGACACCGGCTTTGATCACGTCATTCGGATAGGACCAGGGGTACAGGGGCACTTCCCCTCCCAGGCACAGCGGAAGATCCAGCTGGGAGGTCTGGTAATTTTTAGCCATGTCCGGATAGAAATAATTCTTGCGGTCCCATTGGGAAATCTCCGGGCTGGAACATCCCAGCATCAGGCCGGTCAGCAGCGTGCGTTCAATGGCGAACTCATTCAGGACGGGCAGGGCGCCCGGCAGCCCCAGGCAGGTGGGGCACACGCGCGTATTGGGTTCAAAGCCAAAGCCGGTCTCGCAGGAGCAGAACATTTTGCTCTTTGTCTTGATCTGGCAGTGGACTTCCAGGCCAATGGTCACGATGTAATCTGAAATTGCCATAAATTCGGAACGCTTGAAGATCGCGGAAACTGTACGGAACCCTTTTCCCCCTGTCCAGTAAAAAGGCCTGCGGGGGAGAGCGGAGGGTTTTCAGTCTAAGAATGATGATTGATTTGGAGGGAGGCTGATTTTTGTGGTGGAAGTGGGGAGGCGTTTAAGTTCTTCTCTGTCCCGGTAGATGCCGGCGTGCTTTTCTTCCGTCAGGAAGGCTGTGTCCCTGGGCAAATCAAGCCAGTAAAGGGGGCCGGATATTCCTTCAAAACGATGTAGATTTGGAGGAGAACAAGATGAACTGCCGATTTCCGGCCTGTCGCTCTGGTGATTCCTTCCATGTCACGGAGCTTTCCACTCTACCTCCTCCGCTCTTTTTATAAAATGCCCAGTTCCTTAAGCTGCTGGATGGGGCGTTCCGGCCAGAGCTTGTTGGCGATGGGGCTGGCGGGGCTTGGGTGGAGCAACGTGCCGATGGTGAAGCTTTTGCCGGGGAGCCGGGAGGCGGCGTCCCGCAGCTTCTGCGTGGCGTAGGCGCCCACACCCACCAGCGTGTGGGGATTCAGGATGGTGATGAGGGAAAGCAGGTGTTCCATGCATACTGCGTCCACGGCGGCGCGCTGTTCCGCCGGCAGTTTGTCCGGCGTAATGTTGGCTCCGGTGGCTCCCATCCAGATCAGCGGACAGTAATTGGCCACGTAATTGTGACGGAAGAAGTTTTCCGCAGTTCCGAAAGCTTCCGCGAAAAGTCCCCAGAGGCGGCGGCCGCTGACTTCCGACCTGGGGCAGCCGAAACCCTCCACGGGACGTTTGGGGTGGGTATGTTCCGGCCGCCCGACTTCTCCGCGAATGTGCAGCCAGTTGACGACGGCGTCCACTTCCCCGAAGGGGACGCCTGTCTGGGCCATGCCGAAGGGGCCGGGATTCATGCCCAGGAACAGATGGCTCTTTTCCCCGTTTCCGTAGGTGCGCACATACTGTTCATGCGGCCCCCATGCATAGGTGAGAGGGTTGTAGGTAACATGGACCGGGGATTCGAACCGGAGCTTCTCCGTGCCGTCCCGGAGGGCGGCCGTGGCTTTCAGAATGGCTGCTGCAGTGTCGTTCATGCCTCCGCATCATGAAGTGTTGCCGTTTATTGCGCCAGTAAAAACTCCGCGCTTGCATTATTTGTTCCGCCCGGTAACATTTCCCCCCGGACAAGTTAACCTTATTACTTATGAGTGGAATAGCCATTATGACATCTGGCGGCGATGCCGCCGGAATGAACCCGGCAATCAAGGCGGCAGTGGATCATGCCCGCCAGCTTGGGATGAACCCGTACGTTGTTTATGACGGCTTGGAAGGGCTGATCGATGGAAAAATCAAGGAAGCCACCCGGGAACTGACCAACGATATGATCTACAGGGGCGGAACTCTCCTCCGTTCCTCACGATCCAAGCGCTTTTTCGACTACGAATTCCGCAAGCAGGCCTACGAACATCTGAAGGAACGCAACATCGACAAGCTCATCATCATGGGCGGGGACGGTTCCTTCCGCGCCCTGAACGACTTTTTCAATGATTTTGAAGTGCCTTTTGCCGGTATTCCGGCCACGATTGACAACGACATTGCCGGCACGGACTACTGCCTGGGCGTGGATACGGCCCAGAACGTGATTCTGGATTGCATTGATTCCGTTCGTGATACGGCCCGTTCCCATCACCGCGCTTTCGTGATTGAAACAATGGGCCGGGACTGCGGCTATCTGGCGATGACCACCGCTCTTTGCAGCGCGGCGGATATCTGCATTGTCCCTGAAATTCCGTATGACCTGGAATCCATTTACAAGCGACTCCAGCCTGTCATCAATGAGGAAGGAAGCTGCATCATTGCCGTGGTGGCGGAAGGCACCCGCGTGGCGCAGTACCTGACCCGCTGGCTGACGGAACGCGCCGGCATGGATACCCGCCTGACCGTGCTGGGCCATGTGCAGCGCGGCGGTTCCCCCACCGCCCGTGACCGCCTGATGGGCACCCGTTTTGCCACCCGCGCCGTGGAAGCTCTGAACAACGGGGACATCAACCAGATCATGGTGTATCATGACGGCCAGTACGGCTATGCCTCCCTGGATTCCGTAGCCGGGCAGCAGTACTCCGTGAACCAGGATATCATCAACCTTTGCCGGGAGCTGAGCTGCTAGCCGTCTCAGCGGTTACGGAACCCGCTTTTTCCCGCCCATGCCGCCACGTTCCCGCGGCATGGGCGGATTTGTTTTGAAAAAAAAACGCCGCTGCTGTATGATGGCGCCGCATCTTTCCCTGAAAACAGTGCTATGAAAGTTATCGTTACGGGCGGCGCCGGATTCATCGGCTCCAATCTGGTCAGGCTGCTGCTGGAGCGCGGCCATGAAGTCTTGAATATTGACGCCCTGACCTATGCCGGCAACATCCATTCACTGGACGGCTCGGCGGATTCTCCGGCATACCGCTTTCTGCACGCCGACGTCCGGGACGCTTCCCTGATGCGGCGCGCTTTGCGGGAGTGCGCTCCGGACTGGGTGATGCACCTGGCGGCGGAATCCCATGTGGACCGTTCCATTGACGATCCGGGAAATTTTATGACCACCAACGTCATGGGCACTTTTTCCATGCTTCAGGCCGCCCTGGAATATTACCGTTCCCTGGAGGGAGAGAAAAAGGAGCGTTTCCGCTTCCACCACATTTCCACGGATGAAGTGTACGGCTCCCTGGGAAAGGAAGGCCTGTTCACGGAGTCCACGCCGTATCGCCCCCATTCCCCGTATTCCGCCAGCAAGGCCTCCAGCGACCACCTGGTGCGCGCCTGGCACGATACGTACGGGCTGCCCGTGCTGATCACCAACTGTTCCAACAATTACGGCCCCTACCAGTTCCCGGAAAAGCTGATACCCGTCGTTATCCTGAAAGCGCTGGGCGGGGAACCCATTCCTGTATACGGCAAAGGGGAAAACGTGCGGGACTGGCTGTATGTGGGGGATCACTGCGAGGCGCTGTTGACGGTCGTTTCCTGCGGAAAACCGGGGGAAACGTACAACATCGGCGGCAATAACGAGAAAACCAATCTGGAGCTGGTGGAGCTGCTGTGTTCCCATCTGGATGAACTGCGGCCCCGTCCGGACGGCCGGAGCTACCGGGAGCAAATCTCCTTTGTGCAGGACAGGCCGGGCCATGACCTGCGCTATGCGATTGACGCTTCCAAAATACGGAGGGAATTGGGGTGGACTCCGCGCCAGGACCATTCTTCCGGATTCAGAAAGACCATTCAGTGGTATCTGGACCATGAGGAATGGTGGCGGGGCATCCTGTCCGGGGAATACCGCCTGGAACGTCTTGGAACCAATGGCTAGGAATTTGATATGAGGGGTATTGTTCTGGCCGGGGGAAGCGGCACGCGTCTGCATCCCGTTACGCTTTCCGTCAGCAAGCAATTGCTGCCCGTTTATGATAAGCCGATGGTTTATTATCCCATCTCCGTGCTGATGCTGGCCGGAATACGGGAAATCCTTGTTATTTCCACGCCCCGGGATCTGCCCCTGTACCGGGATTTGCTGGGGGACGGCAGCAGGTTCGGCGTTTCCTTTGAATACAGGGAACAACCCAGGCCGGAGGGGCTGGCTCAGGCCTTTATTATTGGAGAGGAGTTCATAGGAAAGGATTCCGTTGCCCTGGTGCTGGGGGACAATATTTTTTACGGGCGCGGCCTGACGGAGAAGCTGAGGAGGGCCGCCGAACTGACGAGCGGAGCGACCATTTTCGGTTACCAGGTGCATGACCCGCAGCGTTTCGGGGTAGTGGAATTCAATGAGGAGGGGAAGGCGGTTTCCATTGAGGAAAAACCGCTCAGGCCCAAATCGGATATTGCGGTGACGGGCCTCTATTTTTACGACAACCGGGTGGTGGAGATAGCCAAACGGATTCCCAAGTCTTCCCGCGGCGAGTTGGAAATCACCTCTGTGAATCAGGAATACCTGAAGCAGGGCCTGTTGCGCGTGGAAAAACTGGCGCGCGGCTATACGTGGCTGGATACGGGCACGCACGATACCCTTCTGGAGGCTTCCATGTTCGTTCGTACTCTGGAGCACCACCAGGGGTTCAAGGTAGCCTGCCTGGAGGAGATAGCCTTTAATAACGGCTGGATTTCCCAGGAAACGCTGCGTTCCCAGGCCGGAGCCATGAATAATAACGGTTATGGCCGTTATCTGGATGAATTGGTGAAATAGGGCTGTCTGCCGCCGGCGTGGAAACGGGAGGGGTGTCCCTGCGAACCCGCGGCTTTCCGGGGTGGGGCGGGTTGCTTTCCGGCAATGCTTTCCATACGGATTCCGTTCCACCGGCGGAAATTTCCGGACGGCTTTTTGCGCAAAGCCGTAAAAGCCTTTCATGCCGGGGAATGAGGGTGCTCTTCCGGCAGGCCGGTAAAAACGGAGGGGAGGAAAGTCAGGGACGGTTGCCCGGCATGGAAGGATCAATCGGTTCCGGCATGGATGCTATGGACATGACCTCTTTAAACAGGCGCTGCGCCAGAATAGCGGAAAGGGCCGCCAGCATGATTTCCAGGCCGCAGGACAGAAGAACGGCCAGCCATGCAACAGGCGCTGCCAGGGAGGGAACTGCGGTGGACAGGAACTGACGCAACAGGACGGCAAGAAAAAACAGGGCGCTCTGCAAACCGCAGCCTGCCGCTGCGATGCCCCAGGCCAGGAATAATCTCCTGCTTGCGGCACCGTATCCCGCCGTATAAGGGAAGGAAAAGAAAGAAGTGACGGCCGACAGAAGGAGGACGGCCTCCCAAACCCTGTCCATTTCCGTATATTGCGATGGGACGGGCATGCCCGCAAACGGAATGAGGAGGGCGTACAGGGCGGGCAGGAAGGCCAGCATGCTCAGATTTCTTGTTATTCTGCTTCCGCGGGAGGCCAGCAGGACTCTGGCGCCCCAGAACATGAGGAAGGACAGGGAAAGGATGGAGAGCAATTCCGCCCCTGTGCCCAAAAGCAGGAAGGGTGCGGCTGTCCGGGGAGAGCGGAGGAAAAAAGGCATGAACAGATGGATGAGGACTGCCGCTGCTGCGCCCGCGCCGAAAAGAACGGCGCAGACTTTGATGAAAGCCCTGGCTGCTGGGTAAATCATCCAGTTCATGGTGAAGAGAAGGAGTAGAGGGGATGGGAAAAAGGAAAAGGACCGCTCCCTTTGCGGAAGCGGTCCTGAGGGGTTAACGTGAATTCATGGATGCCAATGCGAATGACGGCATGCGGAATTACTTATACTGGGCCCAGTCGACATTCTTCATGTCTCCGCTTCTGGCCAGTTCGGCGTGCATGCCCAAAGCGGCCCTGATGGATTGCGGTGTCTGGGCTTTGCCGTCGGACAGCTTCAGGTAATCCCAGAGGATGTTTTTGTAATCCGGGTGGACGCAGTTTTCAATAATGGTCTGGGCCCGTTCTTTCGGGCTCTTGCCGCGCAGGTCCGCGACCCCCTGCTCGGTAATAATGATATTGACGTCATGTTCCGTATGGTCATGGTGGGAAACCATGGGGACGATGGCGCTGATCTTGCCGTCCTTGGCAACGGACGGGCAGGTGAAAATGGAGATGTAGGCGTTGCGCGTGAAGTCGCCGGACCCGCCGATGCCGTTCATCATCTTCGTGCCGCCAATGTGCGTGGAGTTGACGTTCCCGTAAATGTCGGCTTCAATGGCGGTGTTGATGGAGATGACGCCGAGACGGCGGATAACTTCCGGGCTGTTGGATATTTCCGAGGGACGGAGCACCAGTTTGTCGCGGAAAAAGTCCATATCCCTGTAAATGCCTTCCAGGCAGTCGTTCGTCACGGTCAGGGAGCAGGCGCTGCCGAATTTCACGCGGCCCTCCCGAATCAGGCCGATGACGGAATTCTGGATGACTTCCGTGTACATCTCGAACGCGGGAATCGTCTTGTCGCGGCCCAGGGCGCCCAGCACCGCGTTTGCGATGTTTCCTACGCCGGACTGGAGAGGCAGGAACGTGGAGGGAATGATGCCCCGTTTCATGTCGGCAGCCAGGAAATCGGCCACGTTCTGCCCGATTTTATCGGTCAGGGGATCCGCTGCGGCGAAGGAACGGGCTTCATCCGGCCAGTTGGTTTCCACAACGCCCACAATCTTTTTCGGGTCAACCTGGATGTACGGCTTGCCGATGCGGTCGCTGGGTTTGAAGATGGAAATTTCGCGGCGGTAGGGAGGATCCAGGGGTTCGTAAACGTCGTGCAGGCCCATGGCGCTCTTGCTGTGGGCGGCGTTTAATTCCACGATAATTTTGTCTGCCAGGCGGCAGATGGTGGGAGCGATCCCGCCCGCGGCCGTCAGGTAAATTTTGCCGTCGGCCGTGACTTCACAGGCTTCAATAATGGCGATGTCCACGTTGCCCATGAACCCGTAGCGCACTTCCTGGGCCATCTGGGACAAATGGATGTCATTATAGGCGATTTCCCCGTTGTTCACCGCCTTGCGGAAATCAACGTTGGTGGTGTAGGGAGCGCGGTAGCGGATTGCCTTGGCCCGGGAAAGGATCCCGTCGCAGGAATCGCCGGTGGAAGCACCGGTGAAGACGCTCACCTGGAAAGGGTTCCCCTTCTCATGTTCCGCTTCTGCGATTTTTGCCAGCGCAGCCGTAACGGCCTTGGCCGTTCCGGCGGGCGTGAATCCGCTCAGCCCAATATGGTGGCCATGCTTGATCAGGCTTGCTGCTTCTTCTGGTGTCAGTACCTTGTAACTCATGTCAGTGATTTTTGTTGGATGAAAAAAGAAAGAAACCCCGTGTAAAAACGGAGCGGCAGGCTCATTCTTCGAGGAGCCTGTTGATCAGGTGCGCCGGAATGGTGCGGACGGTGCCGGCCGGAAGGGATAGCACAGGATTGCCCTGATCGTCAATCCCTGTAAAAATGCCCCGGACGGTTTCGTCATCCGTAAGAATGGAAACCGGCCTTTCTCCGGCCCATGCCCGGGACAGCCCCTCCTGAAGGGAGGGGACGCCGCCGTGGGAAAAGACGGAAAGAACCTGGTTCAAATGACTGCCCAGGGAAGCCATGACGGCGTGCAGGGAAGGGCAGTCCCGAACAAGATCCGCCAGCCTTGCCGGAGGGTCCTTGATTTCCCCGGCGATGGAGGATACATCATTGAAAACATTGATGCCGATGCCGATGACGGCCATGTTCTCCGCCGGGCGTTCCACCAGTATTCCCGCCAGTTTGGATTTGCCCGCCAGCAGGTCGTTCGGCCAGCGCAGGCGCACGGAATCCAGCCCCATGCCGCAGAGCATGTTGAACAGGGCCAGCCCCGCAACCAGGGGCAAATGTCCCCAGTGCACGCCGGCCGCTGTATCCTCAGGAGCGGACAGGGGGACGGTGAAGGATGCCCACAGGCCGCCTTCCTCCCCTATCCATTTGCGGTTGAACCTGCCGCGGCCTCCTGTCTGAACGCGGCAGACGGCAATATGCCCCGGGGGGAGGGCGCGGGCCAGATCATTGGTGGAAAAAGCCTCGGCCCATTCATGATAAGTCCAGTCGCCGCATGGTCCTTCCTCCTCCGGAGGGGTGGAAAATGAGGCTGCGGAATTCATGGGACGGGCCGAGGCCGGTAGTAATTTTCAATTCTGTTTATTTCGCCAGAGTGGCGATGTAGTAGCCCGCGATGACTGCGGTGCCGATCACGCCTGCAACGTTCGGGCCCATGGCGTGCATGAGCAGGTAGTTGGAGGGGTCGTACTTCTGGCCCACATTGTGGGAGACGCGGGCTGCCATCGGGACGGCGGAGACGCCTGCGGACCCGATCAGGGGGTTGACCGGATTCTTGCGCCAGATGAGGTTCATAATCTTGGCGGCAATCACTCCGCCCGCTGTTGCCACGCCGAAGGCGACGATACCCAGAAGGATGATCAGCAGCGTTTCCGACTGCAGGAAGCGGTCGCCCTGCATCGTGAGCCCCACGGAGGTTCCCAGGAAGATGGTGACGATGTTGATGATTTCATTCTGGGAGGCCTGAACCAGGCGTTCCGTCACCTTGCATTCGCGCAGGAAGTTGCCAAGCATCAGCATGCCGATCAGCGGGGATGCGTCCGGAATCAGCAAAATGGTGACAATGGTTACCAGCACGGCGAAAAACAGTTTTTCGCTCTTGCTGACCGTTCGCAGGGATTTCATGCGGATCAGGCGTTCCTTCTTGGTCGTCAGCAACGCCATGATGGGCGGCTGTATCAGCGGAACCAGGGACATGTACGTGTATGCGGCCACGGCCACGGCGCCCAGCAGGTGCGGGGCCAGCTTCATCGTCAGGAAGATGGAGGTGGGGCCGTCAGCGCCGCCAATGATGCCGATGGACGCGGATTCATTCGGGGTGAACCCCATGAACAGGGCCATGAAGAACGTGGCGGCTACGCCCACCTGGGCCGCTGCGCCCAGAAGCAGGGTGCGCGGAGCGGCAAGCAGCGGGCCGAAGTCCGTCAGGGCTCCTACGCCCAGAAAGATGATGGGCGGGAAAATTTCAGCCTTGATGCCCAGCCCGATCCAGTCATACAGGCCCCCGTGGATGGAGGTGACCAGCAGTTCCTGGGTATGCTGGCCTACGGCCACGTATTTGCCTGCGGCGGAAACCACCAGGGGCTCCAGCTTCTGGGTTTTCAGATCCACCGGAATCCGGTTGCCGCTGGTGTCAAAGTAATTGACGCCCTGCTGGCGGACGACGGTGGTCCCTTCTCCGTTCGTGAGCAGGAAGACCGGTTCATTGCCGTTGTCTTCCGTCACGTTCTGGAAATCCTTCAGGTTGGGGTCCACCGTCAGGCTGTCGTCGCCCAGGCGGGCCGCGTCAGCTTTTGCTTTTTCCTGGGATTCCCGCACGGACTTGATCTTGGAAACGGTCAGCTGGCTGCCGGGGTAAACCTGCATGGGCTGCTGCATGATTTCCTGATACTGGGCACGGGATTCAGGCGTGGTCAGATTGGCCGGCACCTTGGAGGGAGCCTGCTGAAGCGGAGCCACGTGAACGCGCAGGTACCCCACGTTGTTCAGGGGCGTAGCGGTTACTTCCCCCTGTTCATTGGAGGAGATGACCTGCTGGTTCAGCTGGGTGATGAGCATTCCGTTATCCGGAATGTTGGCAATGAGGGCGCCGAAAGCAATGGGAACCATCAGGAGCGGTTCGTATTGCTTGGCTACACCCAGATACAGGAGGAAAATGGCAATGCCCCACATCCCTACCATCTGCCATGATAGGGAGAAGACGCCCATCCCCTGTAAAAAGGTGATTAATGAATCAAAAAGACTCATAGGGAATATTTTTGTAGCGGTTTATTATCTGAGCCGGAGCCCGGGACTGTTGGCGTTTCCGGGCTGCCGCCGCCGGGATTAACCAATTTTGGCCAGTGCCTGTCCTTCCTGAACCGTGTCGCCCGGGTTCACGCAGAAAGCGGTGAGCGTGCCGGAGGCGGGAGCGTAGATGATGGTGTTCATCTTCATGGCTTCCAGCGTCAGAATCTGGTCACCGGCCTTCACGGGTGCGCCTGCTGCCACGTCCAGGGAGACGACCTTCCCGGCAAGCGGGCTGGGAACGTCTCCTGCGCCGGCGGCGGCCGGAGCCGGCGCAGGTGCGGGAGCCGGGGCCGGGGCGGCCACGGGGGCGGAAGCCGCAGGAGCGGGAGCGGCCACAGGTGCGGGGGCCGGAGCCGCAGTGGTGGAGGACACCTGGTCCAGAAGTTCTACGGATACGTCAAATACTTTGCCGTCTACGGTGATGCGAAGTTTCTTCATAATAGTGTGTGGTATGGGATATTAAGTTAAATGATTCCGCCTGGGCGGGGTAAGGGTGAATAATGCAGTAGTTCAGCGGGAAGGCCTGATGCGGTGGGAGGCGAAAATCTCCGCCCTGCCCGCGGCCGCATAGCCGGAACCCGGGGATTGCTTGATTTCCACGATGCGGTGGCTCATGCCGTCCAGGCCTGCGTCCACGGCGGCGGAGATGACGGCCACCATTTCCGGAGTAAGCTCCGTCATGGCGGAATCCACGGCGGCGGAAAGGATGGCGAGCATTTCCGGAGTCATGCCCGGTTTGCCCGCCGCAGCGGGAGCGGCGGCAGGCACGGCTACGGGAGCAGCGGTTTTGGCTTTGGCCCTGTTCTGAATGGCGGCGGCGATGGAGCCGCTGACGGTCAGAATGACGGCCATGCCTCCCAGGCACAGCATAACCACCATGATGCCGACAACCTGATAGTTCAGATTGTCCATAACGTTGGCGATGCCCTGTGCGAAGGCAAAAGCGAGTGTTGTAAGTAACATATGAATCCGTTGGGATGGATGTTAGAGCGGAATGTTGCCGTGTTTCTTGGCCGGGCGCACTTCCTTCTTGTTCAGCAGGGTGCGCAGGGCGAAGGCGATTTTGGCGCGGGTTTCTTCCGGATTGATGACTTCCGTGATCTGTCCCATGCCGGCCGCCACATACGGGTTGTAAAAGGCTTCCCGGTATTCTTCCAGAAGTTCTCCCTGGCGCTTGGCTTTTTCCGCCGGGTCTTCCACAGCCTTCAGTTCGCGGCCGTAGAGTACCGGGACGGCGCCTTCCGCGCCCATAACGGCAATTTCCGCACCAGGCCAGGCGAAGACGGCGTCAGCGCCCAGGTCCTTGCAGCACATGGCGATGTAGGCGCCGCCGTAGGCTTTCCGCATGATCAGGGTGACTTTGGGCACCGTGGCCTGGGAATAGGCGAAGATAAGTTTGGCGCCGTGGCGGATAATGCCGCCCCGTTCCTGGTTCTTGCCGGGCAGGAAGCCGGGCACGTCCACCAGGTTCACCAACGGAATATTGAACGCGTTGCAGAAACGGATGAAGCGCGCGGCCTTGTCGGAGGAGTCGATATCCAGGCAGCCGGCTTTCACATTGGGCTGGTTGGCGATGATGCCGACCACCACGCCGCAGATGCGGCCGAATCCGACGACGACATTTTTGGCGAAGTCCTTGTGTACTTCCAGGAAGTCCCCGTTGTCCACCAGACGGCTGATGATGGGCTGGACGTCCAGCGGCGTGCGGTTGTCGCCGGGAATCAGGTCGCTCATGCCTTCGTCAGCGCTCAGGTCCAGCGGAGTGTCCAGTTTGTGGGGCGGTTCTTCCGTGTTGTTGGAAGGAAGGAAGGAAAGAAGCCTCTTCAGGATGTCCATGGCGTGCGCGTCGCTGTCCGCTACGAAATGGACGTTGCCGGACACGGTGGCGTGAATGGCGGCGGAGCCAATGTCGTCCATCGTGCATTTTTCATACGTGACCTGTTCAATCACTTTGGGACCAGTGATGTACATGCCCGCGTTGCCGGAATTGCGCATGATGATGAAGTCCGTCAGGGCGGGGGAGTAGGCCGCGCCGCCCGCGCAGGGGCCCAGGATCATGGAGATTTGCGGAACCACGCCGGAGGCAAGCACGTTGTTGTAAAACACCTGGGCGTATCCGGAAAGGGCCGCCACTCCTTCCTGGAGGCGCGCGCCGCCGGAGTCGTTCACGGTCACCATCGGGATGCCGGCTTTCAGAGCATACTTCTGAGCATCCGCAATTTTCATGGCGTGCATGTAGCCGAGGGAACCGCCCTGGGCCAGGAAATCGGAGGCCGCGCAGGCTACCGGGCGGCCGTCCACCAGGCCGAAACCGGAAACGACGCCGTCGCCGGGGATTTCCTTCTTACCCATGCCGAAGTTGTGGCAGTTGTGGCGCACATGCATGCCGATTTCCGAGAAGGTGCCTTCCTCAAAGAGGTACCCCATGCGGTCGCGGGCTGTCATTTCGCCCTTTTCATGTCTCTTGTCGATCTTTTCCTGACCGCCGCTGAGGATGACCTTCTTGCGACGGCTGTTCAGATCGTCAATCAATTTGGGATCAATAGCCATTGGTCTAGTGGTATGGTGAATAGGGAGAATGTTACTTGCCGCATTCGCAGCCGCCGGGGTGCTGGCAGAATTCGGTCAGGACGCCGAAGGTGCACTTGGGATGCAGGAAGGTGACCTGCGTGTTGTGAGCGCCGGGGACGGGCGGGTCGTTCAGCACGGTAAGGCCTGCTTCCTTGGCCTGGGAGATATTTCCGGCGATGTCATTGGTCTTGAAAGCGATGTGGTGGATGCCTTCCCCTTTTTTCTCAATAGCCTTGGCGATAGCGCTTTCCGGAGAGGTGGGTTCGAGCAGTTCGATGTGGACTCCGGCAACGTCAAACATGGCGACGCGGACCTTTTGAGTGGGAACTTCCTCAATGTGGGGCTCTCCGAGCCCGAGCGCATCGCGGTAATAGGGGACGGTGGCGTCAAGGCTCTTGACGGCGATGCCGATATGGTCAATTTGCTGAATCATATGCGTGTGATGGTTATAGGGAATGCAGGGGGGAGGCCTGCAATACATCAAGAGTTATTAAAGCGTATTTTTTTAGGATGTGAAGCGAAAAGCGGAAAAATGGCGAATTCGTGGCCGTCCCTTTCACCTGCTTGATTGCCCCGGAAGATGAGGTATGGTAGGGGCATGTTCAAGAGTGGATTAGCCGTGTTATTTCTGCTGGCGTCGTGGTTTTCCGCCGCGTGTGCCTATGAGCTGCTGCCCGCTCATGTGGCCGTGGTTTATAACGGAAAATCCGAGCTGAGCCGCCGCATGGCCAGGGAGTATGCGCGGGTGCGCGGCGTTCCGGAAGGGAATCTCGTTTCCCTGGATTGCCCCATGACCAGCGAGATTTCGCGGAAGGAATATGAGGATACGATCCGCGTCCCGCTGCTGGAGACGGCGCGGAAACAACGGTGGTGGGTGCCTTCCGGCATTGCGTCCTCCCCCTTGATGAACCGGAAGATTTTTGTGCTGGTGCTGATGGCGGACCTGCCGATGAAGATACGGCATGAAACGCCCGCTCCCCTTCCCGGGAAAGGCGTCAACCAGATGCAGACGGATCGCGCTGCGGTGGATTCCGAACTGGCTCTGCTGGCGGTGGGCGGTTATGAAAGGAAGTCCTGGCAGGTGAATCCCTATTTTAATAAAAGGGAGGATTTTGTGGGTTCCGGCCTTCCTTCGTTTCTGGTATGCCGCCTGGACGGACTGACGCCCGATACCTGCATGCGGCTGGTGGCGGAACCGGCGAACGTGGAGAAAAAAGGTTTATGGGGGTGGGCCGTTGTGGACCGGGGCGGTCCCTATGCCCAGGGGGACCGGTGGCTGGACGACGTGTTCGAGCGCGTGAGGGAGGCGGGCATTCCCGCTTATCTGGATGACTGGCCCCAGACCCTGCCGGAAAAATTCCCCTTGAGCCGGGATACGGCTCTTTACTGCGGGTGGTATGCGGGGAAGGCGAACGGACCGTTTTCGGATCCTTCGTTCCGCTTCCGGCCCGGGGCGATAGCCATGCATCTGCATTCCTTCAGCGCCGCCGATTTCAAGGTCCCCGGCAGGGGGTGGAGTTCCGCCCTGCTGGAGAAGGGGGCTGCTGTGACAGTGGGAAATGTGTATGAGCCGTTCCTGGGCGCCTGCCACCGCTTTGATATTTTTGTGGACCGCCTCCTGGACGGCTATACCGTGGCGGAGGCTTCCTGGATGAGCATGCCTGTGCTGTCCTGGCAGGGGGTGGTGTTCGGAGACCCCCTGTACCGTCCATACGCCCGCATGAAGGATATGGACGTGGAGCCGACGGAAGAAGACCGTTATTTCCAGGGGTGGTGGGCTTCCTCCGTGCAGTTCGGAGACCGCTGGAAGGACCGTTCCGCGCGTTTGATGGAGTCCGCCCGGAAGGCCCCTTTTTCCTGCCTTTATGAAGCTCTGGCGCTGGAATGCCTGTACCGGAAGGAACCGGTCCGCGCCGGAGATCTCCTTTCCTCCGCCCTGGACGGCGCGGCTGACGCCCGCACCCGCGCGCGCCTGCTGCTGGAAATCCTGATGGCGGAACGGGCCCGGGGCGGCAACAAGGCCTTTCTGCAGCGGGCGGACGGCATCCGGGGCCTCATGTCTTCCTCCGCTTTTCTTCCTGCGCTGGAGGAATGGCTTGCCAGGGTGACTCCGCCGCCGGCCCCGCCGAAAAAATAAATTAAGGACGTACGGCAAATTTGGATTGCCTTTTAGGGGATTATGGCTCATATTCTGCGTCCCGTAAGTTTTCCTTTTACTGATATTCACCAGCAATAGATAACACAAGATGAACATTATCAACAAAATCGAGCAAGAGCAACTCAAGGCGGATGTGACCCCATTTAACGTAGGTGATACCATCAAGGTTCACACTCGTGTTATTGAAGGCGGCAAGGAACGTATCCAGATTTTCCAGGGCATTGTGATCGCCAAGCGCGGTTCCGGCATCAATGAAGCTTTCACCGTCCGCAAAATTTCCTACGGTGAAGGCGTGGAACGCGTATTCCCCCTGCATACTCCCCGCATTGCCAAGATTGAAGTCGTGAACCGCGGCAAAGTCCGCCGCGCCAAACTTCACTATCTGCGCGGCCGCATCGGCAAGGATGCCATGATTGTGAAGTCTGCCAACCGGTAATCGGAAGAATTGCTATTTTGCTGGCCCGGCCCGCCGTGAGGCGGCGCCGGGTTTTTTATTTCCGGAGTATTGTTTTTCCTGAATGGGAAAGGGGTCCACAGGGACGACAGCCGCTTCAGGATATTTCCCCGGGAGCCATATGGGGATGAGAGCGTTTTTCCGGGGTGGGGAAGGTGGAGAGGGGCGGCTGTTTCCGGTCCGGCGCAAATACGTTTTTCGGATTTTCCTCCGTCCGGGCCTGGATGGCTTCCGGAGAATGGAGCAGAAACCGGAAAATTTCATACGCGAAGCCAAACCAGGAACTTAGCGCGTGACATTCCATCAGGCCCTGCCCCAACCTGCTTTCCGGGAAGGGGAAAGGAAACGGCGGTTTTCAGCATGGCCCCCGGAGGGGGGCGAGCGGGGGCGAGCGGGGGCAGGGCGGCGCGGATAATTATTTTTCCGCAGGTGCGGGAGCCGGTGTGTCCTCCGCATCTTCCGGTCCGTACGCTTCCACTTCCGTCAACGCCAGCGGCTGGGAGGGATTTGCGGATTCCACGCGCAGGGCGCGCGCCTTGACCGGAGCATCCAGTTTCCAGGAAGTGACGTTGGTGGATTTTTCCGAAGGAGTGGTGCTGAAGGTTTTTTCCGCCAGCACGTTTTTGTCATTGCCGTAGAGGATTACCTTGAATTTTTCCATGGTGCCCAGCAGCGTCAGGTTGGCCGGCGTGTAAATGACCACCTTTTCTATGGTGCGGTTGGTCTCCCTGCCGAAGTCAATGCCGAACCAGGCGGTTTTTCCCTCAACCACGCCTGTGGCGCTGATTGAAACGTCGGAAATCCTGGAGCTGGTATTGCCGTCAACGGCCTTTTCCGGACCGTAAGCTCCCAGCATGTTGCGGTTGGAACTCTGGCGAACCTTGACGCCGGGTTGAAGGCTCCAATTGACTTTGCCGGGTTCCGCGGAAACTTTGGGAACTGCCGGCGCCTGCGCCGGACGCGCGGACGGAACAGGTGAAGGAATGGCCGTAGCGGCGTTTTGCGCGGTGGCTGGAGCGTGGCGGCGCGCGTCCCTGTTCGCTTGTCTTGCCGCTTCCGCTTTTGCGTTATTTTCCTTCTGCACCTGTTCATTATAATCATTGCGCATTCTAACGACATCCTTCTTATACAGGATGCAGGTATAGGTCAGCACAATGCCCACGATCAGGGCCGGAATGAGATAGTAATAGATGTTGGACTGCCCTTTTTGCATGTTCAGGGCCGGAATGGCCGGGGAAGATGGCGGCGGAGGGATGGAGGCCGCATTTCTTCCCGCAGGATTGGCAATGGCTTTATCCAGATCCGTGATGAAATCCCCCAGGTCCCGGTAGCGTTCCCGGGTATCCGGATTGATGGCGCGGGAGACTGCCGAATCCACGGCATCGCTGCATTTGATTAGTGAGGAGGGCATGGCAAAGCCCGCTTCCATCGGCGTTTTGCGGGTAAGCAGAATGTAAAGCGCCAGCCCCAGTGCGTAAATATCCATGCCCGGCGTGAACGTGGTTTCCGCTCCGGTGACCCACTCCGGAGAGGCGAAGTCCCCCATGTCCACCGGAGGTTGGGCGGGATAAATGTTGATGGGCAGCAGCAGGGCGTCTCCGCCGTCTTCGCGCAGGCAAATCAGCTTGGGCGTGATGCCCCGTGAAAAATGTTTTTCCGGTGCAGCGTCAGCAGTCCTTCCGCCATGTTGCGCACCAGGTTGAGCGCCGCCTGGGGAGATATTTGGGGAAGGGTTTCCATATCCGCCAGACGCGGATAGGGGGAGTGTTCGGAGATGATGAAAGTAAACGGCCCCGCCTGTCCTACTTCATAAACGCGCAGGAGCCCCTGGTGGGATTGTTCCACGATGGTGAGGGAGCGGACGATGAATTCAGGATCCCAGCCGAAGATGCCGGCTTCTTCCGTGGGAACCACCCGTAGCATAACGGGAGCAAAGTTGGATTTCAGGGTAGCTGTGAAAATTTGCTGGGGGCCTTTGGCTCCGACAAGCTGGATATTTTCCAATTGGGGAAAGAGAGAGGAAATCTGGTCCATGGGAAAGGAATCGTCGGCAGACATGGAAAAGGGAGGTGGAATAGTATTGATTCCCACTCTACCTTAAATCCCCCTACGGAAGCAACTCTATAAGCGGGCATATTTTGATGTCGGGACGCCCTGATGCTGAACGGACGCCAATCATGCCCGGATGGAGCGCGCCCTTTTCCCTAACCGGCCAGTCAAATCAGGGCAGCCAGGAACAGGCCGTGATGAGCAGGGAAAATTTCAGTTGTTTCAACTGCGGCGGCATGTTGCCGCAGATGCCCGCGGCAAGGTAATCCTGTCCGGTTCCTGTTTTTCCCGGAAGCGGCAGGGAGGGCGGATGAACGAGGGCGCTCCAGCCGTTAAAGCCGGGACATACAGGAACCCGGAAACTGGACCGCCGAGGCGTGGCCATTTGACTGGAAGATGGCTGCCGCTATCAGCAGGAACAGCAGAAGGGGGAAGGGAAGGAGGCCTTGCATGGACAAGGAGAATCAGCCCCCAGCATCAGGGCCTTTTCAGGATGATAGGCGGCGAGGGATTGGCCTGCCATACGGGAGTGGCGGCTTTCGCGTCCGCTTCTTCGAGCGTTTTACGGCCTTTGACCTTGACCAGGTGTTCCCGGAGGATGCGCCGCAGTTCCACGGCGGAGGCCGGGTCATCCTGCACGCTGTGCCCGGATGGAACGATTTTTTCACTGGCGCTCCAGTCCAGGTGGGATGAGTGGTACTTGACCACTCCGTCGGAGGAATTGGGCGTGTCGTTCCTTCCCCTGTCTCCAATGATGGAATGAACGGGAACATTTGGGGAGCCGCGCAGCTCCGACATGTATTTGACCAGGGATGAATTTGGGGAAAGCTGGCGGATGCTGGTCAGCTCGTCCTTCAGTTGCAGGGGGTTAAGGAGGAACATGCCGCGGCTGAGAGTGGCGATGCGGGTGACTTCTTCCAGCATGTCCGAGGGGAGGTCGATCAGGTGCTGTCCCAGCCTTCCTATCCAGTTGTCCGCGAAAGTGGAACCGCGGTGCGGGGTGGCCATGTACACGATGCGCGTGACGCTGCTGGACGGGGAGAAGATGAAATTGTTCTGGAGCTGTTCAAGCGTGTGTTCGTCACAGTTCAGGGGCGCCAGTCCGTTTTTCCAGTTTCCCATCGTCATGCCTGCGAAGGTTTCCGGAGGAAGTTCAAAGAGTCCCTTCATCAGCGTCCAGGGTTTGGTGGAGTTATTGAAGCGGGTGATGAGGCCGCCCATGGAGTGCCCCACCATGACGATGTTGTTCATTTCCCTGGATGTTCCGCGGGGATTGTATTCCTGCATGAGCTCCTTCAGGGCCTGCCGCTGCCTGCTGGCCGGAATGGTCCAGGCCAGCCCGGACGGATAGCCGAAGAACCAGAATTGGTAGTTTTCCCGGATGACCGGATCCACTAGGAGACGGTTGGTCAGGTTAGCGAAGGTGGCGGGGCCGGACATCAGGCCGTGGGTGAAAACCACGGGTATTTTCCGGGGGTCATAGGGTTCGGAAAAATAAAGCCCCATCGTATTGATGGCCTTTTTGGGGCGGAATGCCCCCAGCAGTTCCGTTCCGTCTGCGTCGGAAAGCTTCCAGAAGAGAGCGATGGGGACGGAAAAATTGGCCGCCAGAGGCTGCCGCACCTTGTTTTTGCCAATGAAGATGTGCTCATTCATCAGGCGCGGAATGGTGCGGAGGGTAGGTTTCCCGTCCACCATGCGGTCAAAGTCCAGAATGGCCGTCAGCGTGTGCACGTTGCCGTTGTCCTTAAGCACGTTGGCATGGGGGCGGGAACCGCCCCGGGGCGCCAGCCCCGCCAGCGGTATGCCCATTCCCTCCACCGTCACGCTTTCGCGCAGGCGGAAGGTGGGGTCCACTTCATCGGACATGAAAATGGCCTCATAGAACCACGGATTGCTGTCCTTGGCATAGGGAGATTTTTCAATGACGAAGGGAAGGTTCAGGCGCTTCTCCTCATCCATGCCGCCTTTGCGTTTGGCTTCCTTCAGGTGGGCGGCCAGCTCCCGAATGCACGCATTGTATTTTTTCCGGGCTTCCGGCCATTCCCGGCTGCGGCTGGGAGAGGAAAGAATGAGCCATGCGGCATGGGCCTCCCGGATAGCCGCGGCGTCATCCTGGTAATGGGCGTACTCCATTTCCTGCCGCTGGTGCAGGGAACAGCCGGAAAGGCCTATGGCCAGTCCTAAGAGAAGGATGGAAACCGTTTTCATGATGCGCGGTGTCAATAAGCAGGGAAGGGAGGGTGATTCAGGAGAGCATGTCCAGCGCCCGGTTCATGGATTTGAGGAAGGCCTGCACTTCCTCTTCCGTATTGTACAGGGCAAAGGAGGCGCGGGTAGTCCCGGTGGTGCCCAGGGCGCACATGAGCGGCTGGCAGCAATGGTGCCCGGTTCTTACGGCAATTCCCATCTGGTCCAGCAGCGTACCCAGGTCATAGTGGTGGACGCCCTCCGCCAGGACGGAGACCACGGCGCTGTGCGGCACGTCCGGGGCCAGTACGGTCAGGCGCGGCATGGCCTTCAGGCCTTCCACCGCCATATCCGTCAGTTTCTGTTCATGGGCGGCAATGTTGTCCAGACCCAGCCCGGAGACGTAGCGGATGGCGGCCGCCAGACCCACTGCCCCGCCAATGTTGGGCGTTCCCGCTTCATATTTGAACGGGATGTCGTTGTAAACGGTTTTTTCAAAGGTGACTTCCTTGATCATTTCCCCGCCGCCCATCCACGGCGGCAGTTTTTCCAGCAGCTCCCTTTTTCCCCACAGCGCGCCGATGCCGGTGGGTGCGTACAGCTTGTGGCCGGAAAAGGCATACAGGTCGCAGCCCAGTTCCTGAACGTCCACATTCATATGGGAAACAGCCTGGGCTCCGTCAATCAGCACGATGGTTTCCTGCCTGTTCTCCTTGGCGAGCGCGGCCATTTCCCTCACGGGATTAACCGTTCCCAGCGTATTGGAAACGTGTCCCACAGCTACGATGCGGGTGCGTGGGGAAAGCATGTTCCGGTAAGCTTCCATGTCCAGGGTCTGGCCCGGCGTCAGGGGAACCGCTTTCAGGACGGCGCCCGTGCGTTCGCACAGCATTTGCCAGGGAACGATATTGGAATGGTGTTCGGAAGCGGTTACGATGACTTCGTCTCCCGGTTTGACCATGCCGGACCCGGCGATGGTATCCGCCGCCAGGTTGATGCCCATCGTACAGCCGGAGGTGAACAGGACTTCCGCCGTTTCCGGCGCGTTGATGAACCGCGCCACCGTTTCCCGCGATTCTTCATGCGCTTCCGTCGCGAGCTGGCTCAGGTAGTGGGAGCCGCGGTGCACATTGGCGTTCTCCGTATCGTAGTAGTGACGGATGGCGTCCAGCACGGCCAGGGGTTTTTGCGTAGTGGCCGCATTATCCAGGTAAATGAGAGGCTTGCCGTGCACGCTGGTTTCCAGAATGGGGAACTGCGGGCGAATGGTTGCTGTGTCAAGCATGGCTATGGTACTAGTGAGGGTTCTTTGCGCAATTCATCCCAGCCTCCTTCCAGAATGAAAATGGGCGCGCGGATGCCGTATTCCGGCTTTTTCAGTTCATTGGCCACGGCCGCGCTGGAGGTGCAGTCCCTGCTGCAAAAGATGACGATGCAGAATCCCTTGTCCTCTGCCGTCATCAGGGCTTCCATGGCATTTGCCAGGAGTTCCTGGTAATTGGCATCCGCCGGGCGGATGGGGTAAACGGGGGCCTGGGTGACGGTATGGCGTTCAAAGTCGTCCTGCTTTCTGGCATCTATCCAGAGGATTTTTCCCGGCCATTCCTTTAATACCTGGGAGAGGCACACGTGCCCTTCCTCCAGAGTTTCCGGGTTGCAGGGCGGCGTGCGGAACGGCTGGATGACGCGCAGATCCAGAGCGGCGACGCCTACGGCCAGCAGAAATACGGCCAGCAGGAGTTTCAGAGCGGTGGAAAAGGCGTCTCTCATGGAAGGAAGGGCGGATATCAGTTTTCCTTGATGGCCAGGAACCCCATTTGGCGCTTGTAGCGCGGCACGGCGGAATCCGTGCGCACCCAGATGGTGTTGAAGGCCGGCCTGGCCGTGGATTTGGGAGTGACGATGATTTTATATTCCCTGCCTTTTTTCACGGTCACAGGCTCGTAGTCAAAGGCGTCTCCCGTCAAATCCACCGTGGTCAGGTTGACGGGCAATTCTTTGGAGATGGTGATTTTTATGGTTTTGGGCACAGCGGCCTCTCCTCTGGCCCATTCCAGCTTGCGGGGTTCCATCCGGATGATGTCCGGGATCTGCGCGCGTATTACCAGCTTGTAGGCAGAGCCGTTGGCGTGCACCGTCATGTCCTTGTCCACGGTGCCGGAAAAATTGCCGGTTTTCATTACGGCGCTGATGACGCCGGATTCCCCCGGGGCATACGTCAGCTTGTTATCCTTCGCTCCGGCGGTGGTGCAGTCGCAGGAAACGTGGATTTTACTGATGGTGACCGGGGTGCCGGAAGTGTTGGTGAAGGGGAAGGATGCCGTGATGCTGTCCTGGTCCGGAGCCACCTTTACCGGAACCACCGTTTCCTTGAAGGACAATTCATTTTTGCCGGAGGCGAGGCTTCCGCACAAAAGCAGTCCTGACAGAATAACGAGCCGGGTGGTCATGGGCGTTTCAGGATGTTTTTTCTTCTTTATTCTTGGCGGAGAAAATGCTGGCGATGAAGAAAATAATTGCCGCTACGAAGATGCAGGAGTCCGCCACATTGAAGGCGGGCCAGCGGTAGTTGAATAGGGGGATGGTGACGTCAATGAAGTCCACCACGTAACCGTTCATCAGCTTGGTGAAGAAACCGTGCTGTTGCTCATACGGAATCAGGAACCCCTGAATCAGTCGGTCCGTCAGGTTGCCGGCTACGCCCGCCAGCAGCAGGACATAGGCCAGCTTGAGCCATGCCGTGTGGAAGAGGTTTTTCCGGTAAAGCACGACCAGGACTACGATGGCGAGCACGGGAACTGCCAGGAAAAGATAGCTGGACCAGACGGTGCCGTTCCCCAGCCCGAAAGCAACGCCCGTGTTGTGCACGCGGGTAATGTTCATGGTTCCGTCCAGAAAGGAGATGGGTTCCAGTTCCCTCAGTTTGTTCAGGGCGTCCACCGTGTTTGGATTCAGATCCGGGAGCCTCGCCAGTTCCGCCTCCGGCATGCGTCCGTTCGTGGCGAAGTCCAGCGTGCCGTCCGCATTGATGTGAGAGAAACCAGGAAAGTCCGGCAGGTAGGCGTACTTATGGAGCTTTTCGTTCAGGTAGTTCAGCGGGAAGCGGCGGATAATCCACAGCTTGCTGGCCTGGTCCAGCACATACAGCCCTGCGCCCAGCAAGCTCCACCAGAGCCAGCCGGGAGGCGTCTTTTTATGGGGGGCGGGTTCTTTTTCCGTCTGGGGGTCCATATAAAGGTCGGGAAATGGAGTGGATGCGGTTCAGGAAAGAACTTCCGCGCAGCGTTCGCATACGTCCCCTCCTTCCGCCGCCGGTTCATACCGGCGGCAGCGCGGGCACATGGCATGTTCCGTTTTTGCAGCGGAGGCCGCCAGTTCCGGACCGGTTTTCACGTCAAGGTCCGCAATGATGAAAAATTCCGTGGCAAACGCCCGGTCTTCCAGCAGCGCCACTACGTCTTCGCTCTCATTCACGGGAACGGTCAGGGTAATGGAGGCCTCATTATTTTTGGAAAATACCTTGGCTTTCACTTGTTCTTCAATGGCTACCTGGATGACGGACCTGATTTCCTGGAGACGGGAAATGACGGAGGACGCCTCCTGGGTATCGTATTCCGGCATGGGGGCGGGGAAGTCCTGCTCATGCACGCTGCCTTCATATCCCGCGCATTCCCAGGCTTCATCCGCCGTGAAGGCCAGGATGGGTGCCAGCAGGCGGCACAGAGCCTTGAAGATAATGGTCATGGCCGTTTGTGTGGCGCGGCGGCGCACGGAGGAGGAAGCGTCGCAGTACAGGCGGTCCTTGGTGGTGTCCACGTACAGGGCGGACAGGTCGCTGGTGCAGAATTGGTTGATGGCGCTGAACGCTTTGCGGAAGTCATAAGCTTCATAGGCCTTCAGCGTTTCCCTGATGACGGCGTTCAGGCGTTCCAGAATCCAGCGGTCCAGGATGGGCATGTGTTCCGGGGCGACCGCCTGCGCGGCGAAGTCAAATCCGCTGATATTGCCCAGCAGGATGCGCAGGGTATTGCGGAGGCGGCGGTAAGGTTCCGTCACCTGTTTGAAGAGGTCTTCCCCGAAGGGGACTTCATTTTGCCAGTCCACGGAGGCGGCCCACAGGCGCACGATGTCTGCGCCGTATTTGTCGTAGTAATAGGCCGCGTCAATGGGTTTGCCGCTCTTGGCGTCGGATTTGGAGGTTTTTTTCCCGGTATCCTTGTCCACGACGAAGCCGTGGGTCATCACGGCCTTGTACGGGGCCTTGCCGCGCCAGGCGACGGAAAGCATCAGGGAACTCTGGAACCAGCCGCGGTGCTGGTCCGTAGCTTCCAGGTACAGGTCCGCAGGAGCATCCAGCCCGGGGCGGCTGTCCATGACGGCCATATGGGAACTGCCGGAATCAATCCAGACGTCCAGCGTATCTTTGCCCTTCTTCCAGGTCTTCGGCAGGCCGAGGCGTTCGCACAGGTCTTCATCGGAGAGTTCGAACCAGATGTTGGAACCGTGTTTCTCCACCATATCCGCGATTTTGCGAACCAGGGCGGCATCCAGAACGGCTTTGCCGTTTTCATCAAAGAAGACGGGCAGCGGCACTCCCCAGGTGCGCTGGCGGGAGATGCACCAGTCCGGCCTGGCTTCCACTGTGCCGTAAATGCGGTTGCGGCCCCAGGCGGGCAGCCACTGCACCTTGTCTATTTCTTCCAGGGCCTGCGGGCGGAGCTTGTCCATGGAGATGAAGAACTGTTCCACGGCCCGGAAGATAATAGGCGTCTTGGAACGCCAGCAGTGCGGGTACTGGTGGCGGTATTCCTCCACGCCGAAGAGGTTGTTGCCCTGTTCCAGCATGGAAATGATGTCCTTGTTGGCGTCAAAGACATGTTTGCCCACCAGGGAAGGCACGCCCACTTCCTCCGTGTATTTGCCGTCATCGTCCACAGGGGAGAGGACAGGCAACCCGTATTGGCGCCCCACGTTATAGTCGTCTGCGCCATGGCCGGGCGCGATGTGAACGATGCCGGTTCCGGTGTCCGTGGTGACAAAGTCCGCCAGGATGATTGTTGACGTGCGGGAAAGGAAGGGATGGCGGGCCTCGCAATTTTCCAGTTCGGCTCCCTTGAATTCACGGATGGTTTCCGCAAGAGCCCAGCCCGTTTTCTGAGCGAAGGCATCCAGCAGATCCTTGACGATGACGAGGTTTTCCGTCTGGCCGTTTTTCATGAACCTGCCTGCCACGTAGGTGAAACGCGGATGGAGTGCGAGACCTACGTTGGCGGGCAGCGTCCACGGAGTAGTGGTCCAGATGACCATGGATGCTTTCAGGCCCAGGGGATTGTCCAGAAGCGGGAAGCGCACGAAAACGGAGGAACTGACCTTTTCCTTGTAGTCGATTTCCGCTTCCGCCAGCGCCGTATAGGCCCCATAGGACCACTGGACGGGTTTGCGGCTCTGGTACACCGCTCCGTCTTCCACCAGTTTGGCGAACACGCGCAGGATGTTGGCCTCATACGCCGGCTTCATGGTCAGGTAGGGATTCTCCCAGTCGCCGAACACGCCCAGGCGGCGGAAGGAAGTGCGCTGAATGTCAATGAAGCCTTTGGCGAATTCCGCACAGCGTCGGCGGATTTCCGCCGCATCCAGGTCACGGGCCTTCTGAACCACCTTGAATTCGATGGGGAGGCCGTGGCAGTCCCAGCCCGGAATATAGGGGGCGGCATAACCGGCCATGGTTTTTGATTTCAGGACCAGGTCCTTGAGAATTTTGTTCAGGGCCGTACCCATGTGCACGTCCCCGTTGGCGAAGGGGGGGCCGTCATGAAGGAGGAACCGGGGTGCGCCCTGTGCCATCCTGCGGGACAAAATTCGTTCGTACAGCCCGGTGTCTTCCCACTTTTTCAGGCGTACGGGTTCGTTTTTCGTCAGATCCCCTCTCATGGGGAAACCGGTCTCCGGCAACAGGATGGTGTCTTTGTAATTCTTTTCAGGCGCACTCATGCCCGGAAAAAGTACCACCGGGCCCGGTTCCGGTCAACCCTGCGATGCGGCACACGCCGGTCCTAGCACATTCATTCCCGCCGTGTTCCGGAGGAAGTGCCCGCTCCGGAGGGCGCACCCCCGCGGGCAGAAGACGGGGAAGAAAGGAATCCCTGTTCCCTGAGCCATTGTTCGGCGGCTTCAGGCCATTGGTCCGTGGGATGTCCGCGTTTTTCCATGCCATACCCGTGGCCTCCCGTGGGATAGAGGTTCAGACTGGCGGGAACCCCCTTTTCCCGGCAAGCCTGTTCCATCAGCCTGCTGTTGGCGCAGGAAACGCCGTCATCCAGAGCGTGGACGAGGAACACCGGCGGCGCCTGCTCCGTCACCTGTCTCTCCGCGGAACACATCTCCTCCAGGGCAGGGGATGGATGGGCCCCCAATATTTTGTTGCGCGTTCCCCCGTGGGTAGTATGGGGCGCCATGGTAATGACGGGATAAATGAACATGGAAAAATCCGGACGGGCGGAAATGTTTTTCAGCGGATTTTCCGCTTCTTCCGGCAGGGTGCGGTTCCACAGCGTAGAGGCCATGGCCGCCAGATGGCCGCCAGCGGAAAAGCCCATGACGCCGATGCGGAGAGGGTCAATTCCCAGGGAAGAGGCGTTTTTCCGCACGGTCCTCAGAGCCTGGCGGGCGTCCAGCAGGGGACCGGGAAACTTCCCCAGGGCATTGCCGGTTCCTGAAACGCGGTATTTCACGACAACCCCCACCATGCCGTGTTCCGCCGCCCAGCCGGCAATGCGGCTCCCTTCCTTTTCAATGGCCTGGATGGCATACCCCCCTCCCGGAAAAATACACAGGGCCGTGCGCCTGTCCTGCGGACTCCATCCGGCGGGAAAGTGAAGCTGGATTTGCGCTTCCCCTACGTCCGTAATGTGTCCGGCGGAGGCTTGTTTTTCTTTCAGGTCCGCCGCTTTGAGCCCCAGGGAAATCCATCCGGAGTGAAAGGCTTTTCCCTCTGAGGGAGGGCAGAAGGCGCCCAGCGCGGACGGCTCAGGCGGAGCGGCCCCGGCTGAAGCGCAGGCGAATGTCAGAAAAAGCGCGGAGAATAATATCTGTTTCTTGTTCATGGTTTGTTGGCCAGTGAAATGACGAGTTTGGAAAGGCCCTGCACCACTTCTGCAAACTGGGGATAGTCCAGCTTTTCAGCCGTATCGCTGGTTTCATGGTAATCGTCGCAGCGGAGGAAGGCCGTATCCGTGGCGGCAAAGGAGGGGATGCCTTCCTTCATGTATCCCCAGTCGTCAGACCAGGAAACGCCGCGGGTGTAATACGGGAACACGGCGGAACGCACCGGAAAGCGGCTCAAGGCGGAAAATTCCTCCGCGCAGGAGCGTGCCAGTTTGCGGCCCGTGTTGGTGGAGAGGAAAGCAACATAGTCGCAGCGGTCCGGCAGGCCGGCCAATCCGGCAACCACGGCGGATTGGCGTTTTTTATTCACCCGGGGGGAATAGCAGCCCAGCGTTTCCAGGGCAATCATGCCGATGATTTTTTCCCTGCCCGAATGATGGGAGACGGATTTGGCATGTACTGCGCTGCCCATGGCGGGCGTCTGGTAAAAAGGAGGCTCTTCATTGGCGTAGGCCACCAGACAAACATCGTGGAGGGAGGAAGTTGCTGCAAGGGCACGTGCCGTTTCCAGCAGGGCGGCTACGCCGGAAGCGTTGTCATTGGCTCCCGGAGTTCCGGTGCGGGAAGGCCGGGCAGGACCGTGGTCGTGCCAGTTGTCCATGCCCACTTTGGTATCGTAATGCGCGCCGACGATGAGCATTTTGGGCTGGGGGGAGGTTCCTTTCTTGATGGCGATGAGATTATATGCCGTCCAGTCCTTTACGGCGCCGAATTCTCCGGAGGGCGGGATATGAACAGCCTGGCGCGTGACGGCATAACCCATTCCCTCCAGTTTTTGTTCAATGTAGCGGGCGGAACGCTCCATGGAGCCGGGGTGGTAGACGTTCCGTTCACCGATGGTATCCGCCAGGTGGAATACATGCGCTTTCAGGAGCGTTTCCGTTTGGTCCGTGTCCGGTATTTCTCCGCTTCCGCGGGGAGAAAAAAGCTTGGAACAGGAGCTGAGGGCGATGCAGACCACCACTATGAGCAGACCGAGCCTGAAAGTCATGGAAAAGAAATGCATAGCGGAAATTGAAGAGGTAACGCAGAAAGGGGAGTCCTAATGGGAAAGCGGAGGAAAATCAAGACGCACCGTTTCTCCCTTATTCATGGACAAATCCTTTTTCCGGCCCTGATGCATGAACCGGAATTTGCCCGGACGCGCAGCGGTAGCCGTGGCCTGCACCCGGCCGTCTTGCCAGGACAAGTCCACTTTAAGCCCTCCCCGCGTGCGCAATCCCGTGGCTGACCCCTTCTTCCAGTCGTCTGCCAGGGCCGGAGCCAGCAGGATAACCTGGAACCCGTCCTGCATGATCCGGCTCTGGATCAGGCATTCGGCCACGCCGGAGGAAAAGCCGAAGTTCCCTTCTATCTGGAACGGGGGATGGAGGTCAAAAAGGTTGGAGTTGATGTAGTGCCTCAGCATGGTGTACATCCTGTCCTCTGCGGCGTTCCCGTCGCCAAGGGCGGCATAAAGATTGATGAGCCACGCCGTGCTCCATCCGGTCCTGATACCGTTGTTTCCCATATCCGCGTACTTGCGCCGGAAATCGGCTGACTTGCGTACGGCCTCCGCATATTCCGGAGTATTGAGAACATCCCATTCCGTGCCGGGGAACAGGCCGTAAAGGTGGCTGATGTGCCGGTGGCCCTTCTGCATTTCTTCAAAAGGCTGCCTCCATTCCTGCACCCTTCCGTCGGGACCGATGGCAGGCTGGGGGATTTTCCTGAGAAATTGGACGGCTTTAAGCAGGGTGGGAGTCCTTACGCCCAGCTCTCCGCAGGCGTAGATATAATTGCGGAGAGCCTCTCTGCCCAGAAGCTGGTCATGGGAAGTGCCGTTGGAAACATAGGAAAGCACGTTGGGGCCTGTGCCGTCCGGCGCGTAAAATCCGGTCTCCGGAGACACCCCCGGGCCGGAGAGGTAACGGCCCTCGCCGTCATCTTCAAACCAGGACATGATGAAACGCGCGTTGGATTCCAGAATGGGCAGCGATTTTTTAAGGTCTTCCCGGTCTCCGGTAAAGCGGTAACTGTCCACCAGGTGGGCGCATGCCCATGCCCCGTTCATGAGGCTGGCCCCCCATTCCGGATTGTTGCCTGAAAAATAGGTGCGCTTCCAGCAATCCGTATAGTGGCCGAAGCAGAAGCCGTCCCGTTTAATGAAGCGCGCAAACTCCTCTCCGTGGGGGCGCAGGCTGCGGACAAAATCAAGATAGGAGCTCTGGAATTCTCCCAGCCCGGTGACATGGGAGGGCCACTGGTTCATCTGGCTGTTGATGTTCAGGAAATAGCAGCCCATCCACGCCGCCCTCAGCTCCGGATTCCATAATCCCTGCAAACCGCAGGGAAGCTGCCCCGGCCTGGTGTGGGCAATCGTGCAGAAGCGGCCGAACTGGAAAAGCTGTTCCAGAAGATCCGGATCCTTCTTTCCTTGTTTGACCCGCTCCAGCCTTTCGGCGGTGGTCATGGCGGAAACCCCGGCCGGGGAATCCCCCAGATCCACCTGACAGCGCGTCATGAGCCGGGAAAAATAATCTTCCGTTTCCGCCGCCAGTTTTTTCCATCCCGCCTTTTGCGCTTTTGCCAGGATTCGCGCGTTTTTAGCCGCCAGGGAATGCGTCAGGGGAGCTTCCGGCTTCCGGATATTGTAATCTGTGGAAATGGATGAAAGCACCAGCACTTCCCGGGCGGAATCAAGAATAATTGTTGAGCCTTTGCGGGTAACGGAGGCTCCGGGCGCCAGAATGACCACCGTGTTTTCAAACCGGGTGCCCCCGTTGCTTCCCTGTCCTTCCAGCACCCAGCCATTCGGCTGCGCAACAATTCGGGCGGACGGATCCGGGTGTTCCAGATTCAGGGAAACGCGGCATCCGGACGGCATCGTGCAGGCAATGTGGTAGGCGGCGCATTCGCTGGACGGGGCCGCCAGGATTTCTGTGGTCAATTCCCCCGTGCCGAATTGGGCGCGGGTGGTTGCCTTGCCCCGCCGCATATCCAGCGTACGCTGATAGGAGGAAGGTGAAGGAAGCCCCTGGAATTCCACCTGAAGACGCCCCCCCTGCTGGTAATCCCCCGCAATGTTGCCGGGAGGAAAGATATTCTTACGGAATAGCTGGTCTGCACTGCGGTATTTTCCTTCCTTGCAAAGTTCGCGCGCCTTGTCCAGAGCTTCCGCGGCGCCTTCCCTCATTTGGAAATTTTTCTTTGCGAAAATGCTTCCTTCATTGAGGACGACGGTTTCCTTCGGAAAAACGCCGAAAGAGAGGATGCCCAGCCTTCCGTTGCCCGTGCCGTATCCTTCCGTCCATACCCGGGCGGGGGTGGAGGCGGTGACCTGCATGGGGGCCGGAATGGCCCGGAGGGGGACGGCTGCCGCGAAAAGGCAGAGCAGGAAGGAATGTTTCAAGGTTGCAGGGACGTTCATGGGAAAAGATAATGTTGCGTATAATAAAAGTAAAAGAAAGCTGGTGTAAAAAACGCTATTTTTTGAACCGGCTTCCGGCGCCGGCGTAAATGACCGCAAATGCAATGCTTCCCACCAGAAAGTACAGGGAGGCGGACAGGAGCACGGAGTTCTGGAAAATGATGCTGGCGAGCCAGAGCAGCATGGCGAAGGCGAGGCAGTACATGATCTTCCCCATGAACCGGCACAGCGCCTGTTCATCATATTGCTTTTTCTGCCCTCTGTTCATCATGTTGTAGCCTGCGATGAGGAAGGAACATTTCCCCATGGAAAGAATGGCTCCAAGAATCATGAAACCTGCCATCATGGCGACGGGTATCGGAACAGGTGCATCCATAAGCTGGTAAAATGAGGGAATGGGAGAACCCGTCCGTTCGGACGGATGCGCGTGTAGAGCGGCGTTTAACTGAATACGTTGGGGAAACTGTGTTTTTTTCAGCAGCAGAAAAATGTCTGCTTTTCCTGCCGGAAACTTCCGCCGGGCGCGGCATCAAAACAGGAAGCAGCAGGAACAGAACCAGGCGATGATGAGCAGGCCGCAGGTAAATTCCAGCAGCAGACCGGCAAGCATCCCAAGCGCCGCTCCGGACCCGGCTCTGAAAGCGTTCATGATATCCTTTCTGGCAAAGATAAGTTCCGCCAGCAGCGCCCCCAGGAACGGCATGAACAAAAGGCCCGTAATGGGGGAGAACAGGAGGCTCCCCGCGACGGCGCCGATGATGGCTCCCCAGATGCCGGCGGCAGTGCTGCCGAATTTTTTGGCGCCCATGCCTCCGGAAAGCTTGTCAATGACCATGCCTCCCGCCACCAGCAGCGCCAGGACGGTCCATTCCCACCACGCCAGGTTTTCTCTGCCCATGACTCCCTGCCAGACGCACCCGGCCGCAATGATCATAATGCCGGGAAGCATGGGGATGAGCGTGCCGATCAGCCCCATGCCGAATAACAGCAGGGTGACGCACCAGACGAGGGTTTCCGAAAGGAGATGGGGCATGCTTTCCTTTTTATCAGGAGGCCGGACAGGTGGCAAGGTTTCTGCCCGGCTTGCGGATGACGAAGAAAGGAAAAAAGGGGGAGAAATTATTATTGCGGTTGCTGCGGGCGTGGTATGGAATGATGCCTATGACTTCCAGCGGTGTTTATCTATGCGGTTGCATCATGTTCTTTTGCGTTTTTTCTCAGGGGGCCACGTCTTCTCCGCCAGCCGTTTCCGCAGCGGATTCCTCCGCCGTACAACTGGCCCATTCCCTGAAGGCCCGTGTGGGCATGGCTGCGGAAATGCTGGATACGGGGGAAACCGTCATGGTGGGGGATGAGGCGGCCTATCCCATGCAGAGCGTCGTCAAATTCGTGCTGGCCTTGTCCGTCTTGAAGCGGGTGGACCAGGGCGCCATGAATCTGGAACAGATCATCCGCATACGTCAGGAACAACTGGTGAAAGATACCTGGAGCCCCCTCCGGGAGCGTTTCCCGCAAGGCGGCGATTTCTCTCTGAAGGAACTGCTGAGAGTGACTGTCCAGGAAAGCGACAACAATACCTGCGACCTCCTGTTTGGCCTTATTGGAGGGCCGCAGGCCGTGCAGAAGGATTTGAAGGAATGGGGAATTGACGGCATTAATGTCCGTTTTACGGAAGAAGAAATACACCGGAATCATGATTTGCAATATGTCAACTCAAGCCGTCCGTCGGCCATGAACTCCCTTCTCCGGGCGTTTGACGAAGGTAAAATTTTGAAAAAAGGCACACAGAGTGTTCTTTGGAACATCATGGCGGGATGTTCTACAGGCCCTGAACGTCTGAAAGGGCAGCTGCCGCGGGATTACGTGGTGGCGCATAAGACGGGATCCGGATTCACGCTGCCGGGGGGTGGCGTTACCGCCCGCAATGACGTCGGCATCATTGTTCTTCCCAACGGCCGGAAAATGGCGGTTTCCGTGTTCATCAGGGATTCAAAGGATTCTGAATCCGCTTGTGACCGGGTGATCGCCTCCATGGCCCGCTGGCTGTGCCTGGAATGGCAGGGTGCCGGAGGCAGGTAAACGATCTCCTTCCCCGGAACATGTTTTAGGCTTGGAAAGGGGAGCGGGATCAGGCAAGGTGTGCCGCGTTATTCATGAAGAACCTATTGAGCCGGTACATCAGCCTGAGCCTGGCGCTGCGGTATTTGAACCCGTTGCGGACTTTCTTTTCCATTATTACCCTGATTTGCCTGCTGGGCGTATCTCTGGGGGTGATGGTGCTCATTGTCGTGCTGTCCGTCATGGGAGGCCTCCAGAAGGAAATTCAGGGGAATCTGTTTGCGCACTCCCCGCACGTCCAGGTATGCTACCGGAACGACTTCGGCGTGAGGGAAGTGATTCCGGACTGGATGGATTTGGGGGAGAAACTCAGGCACGTTCCCGGCGCCCAGTCCACCTACGCCCTGATAGAAGACTATGCGCTGGTGGATGTGCAGGGGCGGCAGAGGCCCTGCTTTTTCCGGGCCATTGATACGGAAAACGCCGCCCAGCTGGAGGATTTGAAGCGTTTGGTGGTAGCTGGCGATGCGGAACTGGACATGGGGGAAAAGGCTGTGGTTTCCTCCATCGTGGCGGAGAACATGGGATTGAATGTGGGAGATGTTGTCCGGGTTTATACGACCCGCAATTTTCAGGAAATTTCCCACGCCTACCAGCAGACGGAACTGCCGATGCTGGCGGAAAAAAACGCGCGGGAACTCAAGGATTTGAAGGAGTGGGGAAAGAACCTGCAGACGGAGGGAGAGCGTGAAATGGCCGGCAGAGCCTCCGTGGACAAAGCGTTTTCCCTGCTTAACGGGCTGTTGTCCGTCCCGCGCAGGGATGCGGAACGTTCCAGCCTGATGGATCTGCTTGCCGTGCTGAACGACGGGGAAATTGCGGACAACGGCAGGGTGGCCTTTCCGCAAGGAACGCGGAAGGAATGGGAAACCGTTTTGAGCGGTTTCAAGGCCGGGGCAAGAAATGAGGCGGATATGGAATGCTTCCGGAAAATCAAGGAGCTGGTGATGCCGAAAGACCTGGAGGTGATCGGAATTTACCGGGCCTCCCAGCATACGCCCAGCCCGGATCTTTTCATTCCGCTGGTCATCGGCCAGGAATTGCTGGGTTATGAGGATGACGTGGTGCAGGCCGTGGCCCTGCGCGTGGAAGACCCTTACCATGTGGAAACGATGCTGGCCCCCGTGATGCAGGCGCTGGAAAAGGAGAAGCCTTCTTCCGCATGGACGCTGGAAACCTGGCATGACCGCTTTAACGCGTGGTTTGAACTGATGCAGAAGGAGCGCATGATGATGAGCTTTGTCCTGTCCTTCATCTCCCTGATTTCCGCTTTTTGCATCATGGCGGTGATGTTTACCGTTTCCATCCAGAGGAAAAAGGAAATCGCCGTGATGAAGGCTTTGGGAGCCACGCCGTTCCAGGTGGTGCGCGTTTTCCTGTGGCAGGGCGTCATCATCGGTTTTGTGGGAGCTCTCCTGGGTGTAGGGCTGGGGCTTCTGGTGCTGGAATACCGCATGCAGATTCAGGGTTTTCTTGCGGGAATAGGCTTTGACCCGTTCCCTGTGGCCTTCCACGGCACGGCGAATATCCCGGTGGTGATTGACTGGGCGGAGCTGGCATGGCAGGCGGTGAAAGCTTTTGTCATGGTCGTGGTGGCATCCATCATTCCTGCCCTGATCACGGCGCGCCAGGATCCGGCCCGCTCCCTGCGCAGTATGTAACAGGAATCGCCTATGGATATTTACTGGATTCAGGATCATGAACGGAAGGGGCCTCTGCCGGAAGTGGAGGTCATTTCCATGCTGGAGGCGGGCCTCATTCCGGAAAACGCCCGGGCGTGGCATGCCGGATGCCCGGAGTGGGTATGCATCCGTGACCTTCCGGCATTGAAAGGAGCAGGTGCCGTCGGCAGAGAAGAAGGGGAACGGCGGAACGGGAGGGAAGAGAGGCTGGAAAACGCAGGGGGAGAAGATGTCCCGGCGCTTTCCGCAGATGCGGATTGCCTGCCGGAAGAAGGAGGGGAGGACGCGGAGGAGGGAGTTCCGCTGGTGGTTCCGTATGCGTACGTCCGTTTTCTTGGCAGAATGGCTGATGTAATGATGCACATGACGCTGTACCTGGCTGTGCTCAGGGTATCCGGCGCTGCTTTCAATCCCGGTTTTCTTCCTGGTTCCTATGAAGCTCTGCTTTACCTCTGCCTCCCGATGGTTCTCATGGAAACTGCATTTCTTGGAACATTGGGCACAACCCCGGGAAAAGCCATGCTGGGCGTTTCCGTCAGGGACTACCGGGGAAGACGCCTTTCTTTCCCCATGGCATTCCGGCGCTCCCTGTTCGTCATGGTGCTTGGTCTGGGGTGTTTTGCTCCTTCCCTGATGCTGCTGGCCCTGTTTTTTTCCTGGTGGTGGGTGCGCCGTTTCGGTTTTACTCCCTGGGACAGGAAGCTGGGGACTACGGATGTGCTGAACGGCTCCCTCACGCTCCGTAAAGTGGTGATGACGTTGGTGCTGATCATTCTGTGCCTTCAACTCATCTACGTTCTGCTGATTCCCTGGCTGCCTGAGATGGAGGCTTATGCGGCCGCTTCCGGCCAAATGTGATAAAAAGACGGCCCTGCGGGGTTTAGGCTTTTAATCACCTGAATTTGTTTCATACTTGTTTCAGCCATGCCAGAAATACACCCAACGGCAGTAGTGCATCCTGCTGCAGAGATCGCGGATGATGTTAAAATCGGTCCCTTTTGCGTTGTCGGGGAACATGTCAAACTGGGGCCCGGCTGCGTGCTGCACAGCCATGTGGTTATAGACGGTCCTTCTTCCTTCGGCAGCGGCAACGAATTTTTCCCGTTTTCCGTCATCGGCCTGAAAAGCCAGGATTTGAAATACAAGGGAGAGCCGACTTATCTGGAAGTGGGGGATAACAACGTCTTCCGTGAAAACGCCACCATCAACCGGGCTACGGACATTGGCGGCGCGACGCGGATAGGGAATAACAACCTTTTCCTGGTTTCCTGCCATGCCGGGCACGATTGCCAGATCGGCAATCATGTGATTTTCTCCGGGTTCGCTACCGCCGCCGGCCATGTTACGGTGGGGGATTACGCCATCCTGGCGGGATGTTGCGCCGTACACCAGTTTGTGAGCATCGGGGAACATGCCATGGTGGGAGCAATGGCCCGCGTGAGCCAGGATGTCCTGCCGTACACGATCGTGGAGGGCCACCCGGCCGTAACGCGTTCCGTTAACTCCATCGGCATGCAGAGGCGCGGCTTTTCCGAAGAAGACCTGAAAGCCGTGCGCATGTGCTATAAAAAGCTTTTCGTCAATAAAAAGCTGACCGTTCATGAAGCTCTGGAGGAACTGCGGCATTCGGGGTATGCGGAAAATGCCTGCCTGAGGAGAATCATCCAATTCGTGGAAACTTCCGAACGGGGGTTCTGCCATTGAATCCATGAAAACGGGTTTTGTCTTTGACCTGGACGGGACGCTGGTGGACTCCATTCCCGGTATCGCCCGCGGCCTGAACCTGGCCTTGAAAGCGCTGGGGTATCCGGAGCATTCCGTGGACGCCATCCGGGAAATGGTGGGCAAGGGGGCCCGGGAGCTTTGCATGGCTTCCCTGAAAGGCTATTTCAACGGAAACGTGCCGGAGGAAACTTTTGAAGCGGTGCACCGGGGATTCATGCGTGAATACCCGCACACCTGGCAGGAGGGCACGGTTCCGTACCCCGGCATCCGGGAAATGCTGTTGTCTCTGGCCGGAGAAGGCCATCCTCTGGGCGTTTTATCCAACAAGCCCCATGCGGTTACGGTGCCGCTGGTGCGCCATATCCTGCCTGAAATTCCCTTCCGGGAGGTGATGGGTTTTTCCGAACGCTTTCCGCGCAAGCCGGAACCTGACTCCCTGCTGTCCATCGTCCGTTCCTGGGGCAGGGAGCCGGCGCAGGTGTGCATGGTGGGGGACTCCGCCCATGACGGCAACACGGCCGTGAACGCCGGAACACGGCTTATTCTGGTGGGGTGGGGCTACAGTTCCCGTTCCGCTCTGGATGCCTTCCGGGTGCCGGTGTGCGCCGCTGCGGGGGAATTATCTGCCCGGCTGCATGATGAAAGCAGCCTGCCGTTTCCCGTTGCCGCGCATAGGAATTGTTGAAAATTCCGGGAAGTGCAGGGCCGCCGGAGGCTGAATTCCTCTACATCTCCAAGATGCTTTCAAGCGCAGGAAAGCGTTTGCGGGGGATGCCTTAGAGCTGTATTTTCCCGGCTCGGAAATGGGCAGGAAGGGAAAAAGACGTATTGTTGCCGCTCTTTCAGGACGTAGTATCCGGAACATCCGCAGATTTGGCCTGTTCGGTAATGTCTTCCAGGGAGCGGGGAAGTTCCTTCGTGGAGGTGACGCCCAGATTTTTCAACTTCTGGGCCCGGGGGATGAACCGGTGTTCAAAAGAGGAAACGGTTTTGTTGTACTGGGCTACCGCCTGGTTCAGGCTCTTGCCCAGAGAGGAAAAATGACCGGAAAGGATAGAGCAGGTATTGTACAGGTCCGCTCCCGCTTCCGAAATTTTCTTGGCATTATCCGCCAGCTGCTCCTGCTTCCATCCGTAAGCGACGGCTTTCAGCAGGGCAATCAGGGTGGATGGGGTGGAAAGAATGACTTTATTCTCCGCGCCGAATTCAATCAGGGAGGGGTCTGCTTCCAGAGCCGCCTGGAAAAAGGATTCCCCGGGCAGGAACATAATGACGAATTCGGGGCATGGGGAAAATTGGGCAAAGTAATTCTTGGCGCTTAATTGCTGCAAATGCCTCTTGACGTCCGCGGCATGGCGGGCCATCCACTGGCTGCGCTCTTCCGGATTCTCCGTCTGCCCGGCATTCAGGTAGGATGCCATGGGCGCTTTCGCGTCAATGATGATGGAACGGCCTCCAGGAAGGTGAATAACCATGTCCGGCCGCACCCGTTCCTCCTCCCTGGAACGGGTTTCCTGAGTCGTGAAATCGCAGTACTCCACCATTCCCGCCAGTTCCACCACGCGGCGCAGTTGGAGCTCTCCCCATTGGCCGCGAACGCTGTTGTGGTGCAGAGCCTGGGAAAGCCTGGCGGTTTCATTTTTCAGGGCTTCATTGCCGGAAAGGATATAGCGGATTTGCGTTTTCAGGTCCGTATAGGCGCCCACGCGTTCCTTTTCCATCTCTCCCAGCCGGGACTGGACCAGTTTCAGGGATTCGCTCACCGGCTTCAGCATGGACTCGATGGCCTGTTTGCGGGAATCCAGGTCATGGTTGGCCTGCTGGCGCTGGCTTTGCAGCCGCGTTTCCGCCAGGTTCAGAAACTGTTTCTCCGAGTTCCGGAGGACTTCCGCGCTGATGCCGGCGAAGGAATCTTTCAGCACCTCTTCCGCCCGGCGGAGCATCTGGGTTCTGTCCTCCGCCCGTTCCTGCCAGGAGCGGGATTCCGCTTCGAGGCGGACGGAGCGGTCCCGGTATCGCAGCAGCAGAACCAGCAGCGCCACGCAGGCGATCAGCAGCAAAAAGGCCAGGAACCAGGGAAAAAATGGGGAAATCATAAGGAAAAAATAAGCAATCAGATGGGGGTGGCGTAGGGGATGCCGTCCGTTTCTTCCACGGGTTCGGCCAGGGGGATGTTATCGTCGCTGCCGTCCAGCGGTTCCGCATAGGGAATGCTCTCTTCCGAACCCGGTTCCGCCATGGGAATGTGCCGTTCACACATGTTGGCGGGGGCCTGGTAGCCTGCGGAGGTTTCAAAATACGCAGTCTTGGCGTACTGGCAGCCGGAATGGGCCAGTTGATTGGATTCCCGGCAGACGAGTACGGCCTGCCCTTCCGAACCGGGACGCGTACGGATGGCGTTGGCGGGATAGCCTTCCTTCTGGGCGGCAAGCATAATATCCACCCAGACGGGCAGGGCCAGGGTGCCTCCGTAGCCTTTTTCCAGAATTTTGGTGGAGGAATCAAACCCCACCCAGACACTGCAGGTGAGGTTGGACGTATATCCGGCGAACCATGCGTTCGTATAATTATTCGTGGTTCCGGTTTTGCCGCCGCAGGGGGATTTAAAGCCCAGCGTGGTAATTTTGCCTGCCGTGCCTCCGGGCTTGCAGACCTGCTGGAGGATGGAAGAGGTAATGTTCGCCGCCCGCTGGGAATAGACGGTGCGCTTGCTCTTGGTGATGGCGAAGCGCGGCTGGCCCTGGGAATCCGTAATATGGTCAATGATGTACGGTGTGGGGCGTACGCCCCCGTTGGCAAAAACGCTGTAGGCGCTGGCAATGTCCAGAGGGGACGCTTCCCACGTGCCCAGATAAAGGGCCGGGGTGCGGGAAATATTTCCGTGGAAGCCCGCCAGTTGTGCGGATTGAATGACATTGGACAAACCGGCGCGGTTGCCGATGCGCACGGACATGGTGTTGCGGGAAAGGATGAGGCCGAAGGAGGCCGGCTTCATGCCCCGGTACGTTCCGTCCGAATTGCGGGGGGACCAGTTGGCGGCTCCGCGTATTTCCCCATAGGCAATCCTGTCATCCGAAATGCGGGTATCCGCAGAATTGCCCTGCTGGAAAAACGTGGCGTAAATGAAAGGTTTGAACAGGGAGCCGGTCTGACGCCTGGACTGAATGGCGCGGTTCAGCTTGGATTCTTCCGCGTCCCGGCCGCCGACGACGGCCAGAAGAGCCCCCGTGGCATTGTCCATGACTACGGCGGCGGATTGGATGTAGTTGGGCATCGGCGGCTGCGTCTTTTCCTTCTGTTCCGCAGGGAGCGCCTTCCAGGCGGCCAGGGAGGCCTCATATTCCGCCTTGGTGGTCAGCTTGTTTTTCAGAATTCCCCTCTTCTCCCTCTTGGCCTGCAGGGAGGCCAGGTGCTTCTTGAAATCCTTGCGGGCTTCCAGCGCGTCCATGTGCTTATTGATGGCATCCAGCGTGGCGTTCTGCAGATCAAGGTCCAATGTGGTATGCACCACCAGCCCTCCCAGGCGGATGTCTTCTTCCTCCAGAATGGCGTCCAGCTCCCGGCGCACGAGACCCATGGCGTAATTTTCCTCAGACCGGGACTGGGGCGTCCGGGTGACGATAGGCTCCGCCAGGGCCGCCTGATACTGCACTTCCGTAATCTTGCCTTCGTTTTTCAGCAGGCCAAGGACAATATCGCGCACTTTTTTTGCTTCCTCCGGATGTTTGATGGGGGAAAAATCATTTGGGCCGTAAATAATGCCGGCCAGGGTGGCGCATTCCGCCAGGGATAAATCCCGGGGTTCCTTGTCGTAATATCCCCGCGCCGCCGCCGCTATCCCCAGGAAGGTGTGCCCCCAGAAAATACGGTTGATGTAAGTCTCCAGAATTTCGTCCTTCGTATAAGTGGCTTCAATGCGTTTCGCCAGGGCCACTTCCGTCAGTTTGGAATGGAGGTTGCGCTCCCGGTGGTTATATGTAATTTTAGCAAGCTGCATCGTCAGGGTGGAAGCCCCCTGCGTAGCTCTCTTGTGCTTGAGCACCTGCGCAAAGGCGCGGCCCACGCCTATCCAGTCCACGCCGCCATGGTCGTAAAAGCGGTTGTCTTCGCGCAGGAGCAGGGCATCAATAAAAACGGGAGGAACTTCCTGAAGGGATACCCGCTTGCGGTTTTCCCCGTGCAGGGTTCCGATGGTCCGGTTTTTACGGTCCAGAATCACCGTGCGTTCCGGGATGTTGCTCTTTACCTCGGAAATGTCATAGCGGTTGGAAATGGTGCCGTAAAGAAACACCAGGATGGCCCCGATCACAATGCCGACGAAGCAGCATCCCAGAAGGATGCGCAGGGGCCAGCAAATGAACCAGCGGATATTCCGCGTCAGGGAGCCGATGAAGCGGAACGGCATCAGCAGGACAAACAGCAGGGCTCCGAAAATCGTGAAACGCGGCCTGCGCATGGTTCCTGCGCGTGCGGGGCGGTTTTCTTCTTCTCTTTCCGGATTGTCTTCGTACTCTTCCTTCGGAGACGGGCGGGAGGCCCGTCGCTGGGGCGGCGTGTCATACCGGGAAGGACCGTTGCGGGAATTCCCCGTTCTGCGGGTAGGGCCGGGAATGACAGCCGGATCAGGAGCTTCCTGCGGCAACCCGGGATAGGATGGACGGGGAAGGGGCCTTTTTTTGCGTTCCGTCTGGGAACGGGAAGACATTTCTCCATCTTGGATGCGTTCCCTCCAGGAGGCGGCATTTCGTTTCCTTGATTTGTCGTTTAAACCCATCCGTGGGCCGGAGTTTATCATAAATAACCGAAATGGTCTAAGCAAAAGATGGGGCGCCATGTCGCAATCCATAGACAAAATTCTGCCGTTTTGAACGTTTATACAGTAGGGTATGTCCTATCATTCGATTATCGGTAATTTCATGATATCACTATTGAGAATGACGAGTTTTTGTTGCTTGGTCGTTGGGGGACTTATGTCCCTGCTGTCAGGGGGGGCGAGCCTTGCGGGGAATGTTTCTTCCATGGCGGATTTGCAGAAACATGTGCATGAGGTGGCCTCCAGGGTTACGGCTGCTACGGTGGCTCTGGTTTCCGACGGGGGAGAGACGGGCAGCGGCGTCATTGTCTCTCCGCAGGGCCTGATTTTGACGGCGGCCCACGTCGTGGGCGGCGATGAAATCATGCGTGTGGTCTTTGCCGACGGGCGCGTGGTAAAGGGACGGGTGCTGGGCGCCAACTTCACGCGGGATGCCGCCATGGTGCAAATCATGGACGGAGGAAACTATCCTCATGTGGAACTGGGGGAATCCGACGGTCTTCATGTGGGGGATTTTGTGGTGGCTCTGGGCCATTCCAAGGGATTTGACCCGGAACGCCGCGCGCCCATCCGCATGGGAAGATTGTGCACGGACGGAAAGCAGCGCTTCCTTATTTCGGAATGTACGCTGATTGGCGGAGATTCCGGCGGTCCCCTCTTTGACCTGTCCGGCAAGTTGGTTGGTATCCATTCCTCCATTGGCCCTATGTTGAAAATCAACAACCATGTCCCTGTTTCCGTTTTCAGGAGAGACTGGGACAAACTGCTCTCCGGCAGGCATTGGGGCCAGCTGGGCCTTCATCCCATGGCGGACCCCGAATCTCCTGTGCTCGGGTTTGCCATGATGGATGTGCTGGGCGTGGACGGCGTGGTGGTGGAAGACGTTGTGGTGAATTCTCCGGCAGATACCGCCGGCATCCAGCCGGGGGACGTCATTACCCACATGGACAGCCGGAGCCTGCGTTCCGTGCGGGATATGCTCCGTGAACTGGGCAGGCACCGTCCGGGGGAAACCGTTCCATTGGTGGTGGTGAGGAAAGGTACGGCTTACAAGGCGGATCTTACATTCGGCAGGCGCGGCGACCTGATGTCCGGCCTGAAATACCAGGAACAAACTCAAGGATGATGATGAAATATTTATGGGCGGCATTTGCGGCGGCTTCCGCGTATGCCCAGGAAATAGCTTCCCCGCTGCCTCCGGAGCAGATGATTGCCCCGGAGGACAAAAGCGTGCTGGACAGCCAGGCCAAGGAGATTTTCCGGGAATGGGACAAGGTGGCTGTTCCGGTGGGGCAGTCCGTAGTGGCTCTGGTTGCCGGCAATGCCCAGGTGGCTTTGGGAACAGTGGTGGGGAAGGGAAAAGTCCTCACCAAGCTGAGCGATCTCCAGAAGGAACGGCGTCCGGTCATGCTGGTGGATTCTTCCGGGCGGGTTTATGACGCCAAGGTGCTCTTTGCCCTTCCGGAGCATGATCTGCTGATGATGGATGTGCCGGGGCTTCCCGCTCCCCCCATTGACCTGGATTCCTATGTGCAGGCGAAGGAAGGGGACGTGATTGCAGCCGTGTCGCCCACAGGGCATGTGAGCGACTTCGGAGTCGTTTCCGTGGCTCAGCGCAGCTTGCGGGCGGATGACCAGCCTTATCTCGGCATCGTTTCCGATCCCCGCTGGGACGGGGAGGGGGTTATGATAGGCGGCGTGGAAGCCGGAAGCGGCGCGCACCGCAGCGGATTGACGGCCGGCGATGTGCTGATGAAGCTGAATGGAAAGCCGGTGGACGGAATGTACTCCATCCGTGCCGCCATGGTCGGGGTGCATCCCGGTGAGACGGTTCCCGTGGAAGTAAGGCGGCGGAACCAGGTGATAGAAGGAAAACTCCTCACGGGGCCCAGGCCCAGGGTGATGAAATTCCCGCAAAAGCGTCTCGACATGATGAACTCCATGGGCAACCGGATGAGCTTGAAAAGGGATGAATTCCCTTTGGTTATCCAGTCGGACATGACCTTGTTCCCGGAACGGGCCGGATGCCCGGTCATTGACGTCAACGGAAAATTTGTTGGGCTGGCTCTGAGCCGGGCCGGACGCACGGAGACCTATATCCTGCCTTCCTGGATATGCAGGGAACTGGTGGAAGGAGTGCTCCCGCAGGTGCAGCAATACCGGGCGGGACGCGGGGAAAACATTCCGGAGGCCCAGCCTGTGGATGATTCCTATGACGCCCGGCGTCTGGAGGAAAACCGGCGAAAGGTGGAGGATAAGATGAGCCGTCAGGGCCTGGTGCCCAAAGTTTATTAAGCCTGCCCGGATGCCGGAAGGCGGCAGGTGAACTTTTTCGGCAAACCGCATGGCTTCGAGACCTCTTTCTCAGCCTGCCGCATTGGAGCCGCGGGAAACAGGGCGGACATTGTTCCCGTGCCGGAAAAATGTCCGGAGTGGTTTATTCCCTCAATCCATGGCGTCAGGAGAAGAAAAATAAAAAAACGGGCAGCAATGCCCGTTTTTCTGAATCATCCGGATATACTCCAGAGCAGCTTCCGGCTTCCCGGATATCGGAAGAAAATTTACTTGTCAGAGGAAGCCGCCCCCGGCCTTTCCTTGAAAATCATCAGTTCCGTCAAAACGACGGTGCGGCCGGTGGAATCCGGGGAAATAATCATGACCACTTTTCGTCCCGGGTAGGTCGTCAGCATCATGCCTCTGTCCTTCACCTTGACGACTTTGCCGTTCTTTAAACGGGTCATGTACGTCAAATTGGCGGGGGTGGTGCGGGAAATGTTGCTGTCTGTAGAGTTCTTGCCGAAAATGTAAGTGGATTTGCTGGGCAGTTCGATAGCGCTCTTTTCTCCCGAGGGAGGTTTGGGAAGTTCCAAAGTGAACGTGCGTCCGGTCAGGTTCTGGATGTAAACGCAGTTCAGCGGCAGTTCCGACTCATTAATAAAATCCAGCGTCAATTCCCCTTTGCTGTTTTTGCCGACCAGAGCCAGGGTTTTGGAGCCAAGATCGGGCGGCAGGGGCTTGCTGACGAGTTTATTGGTCGGCATGCCTTTCTGGTCCAAGCCCCCGAACAGGGTAATGATCTTGCTCCTGGGGTAAACGCTGCGGCGCCCCGGAAGGGCGGCGCGGATTTCCACTTTTTCCAGCCTTTTGGAATCAATAGGCATGTAAATGGGAGAAGGAAGAGACATGGGCTCCTTCAGAACGAACCGGATGCCGTTGACGGCGGCTGGCGGCAGGGACTTGTCCACAGTATCGGCCGCCGGAGCATTTGCTGCCGGTTGGGCCGGTTCCGGCCTGGAGGGGGTGCGGCTTTGTCCTTGGGCGAAGGAAATGCTTCCGAAAAGACAGGTAAAGGCCAGGATGGGTAAAATACGCATATATTCTGGGTTCTGGGGAATGAAAAAGTTTTGATACGTTGCATAACCCTTTGGCGGATAACCGCATAGAGGAAATGCGGAAGGGCATGGGCATCGGTCCGCGCAGCGGAGCGCGATGGCAGGCCCCTGACGGGCTTTTATCCCTTGTGAAGTACATGAATGGGAGTAAATGTGCAAGCGAAAAATAGGGGATTAAGGGATAAAAATCCCTGAGGGAGGGCGCTCCCTGTCCAACGGGTGCGCCGGAACTCCTTCTCCCGGACACAAAAGCGCCGCTTTCCCGGAAAGGGAAAGCGGCGTGAAACGGAATGGAAACACGCTCCCTCCGCTACACTTCTTCGGGGGACAGCCAGCGGAAGGAAACGATGTTGAACTTTCTTCCAAACGCCTTGTTCACGGCGCTCAGCTCCGTATCCTCCAGCGCGCCGCTCTTCATGTTGACCTGCCGGGCCGGAGTTTCCGGGCTGTTCACCGGATCCACGTAGTTGATCCCCCTCTGCACCACCGCTTCGCACCACGCGCGCGACAGCACCACCCCTTCGCGGTTGGCCAGCTCTCCGTAGGCGCGCACCGTAAACGTATCGTCCCTCGTCGTCAGGATGTTGCCCAGCACCGCCAGCACGTCAGACTGGATCAGGTAGCCGGGGGCGGCCGTATACACCGATCCCCTGGCCGCGTCCTGGTTCGGGTAGCCTCCCTTGGGCGCGATCACCATGTCGGAAAGTTCGTCAAACGTGCTGTTGATGGAGCTCTCGTCAATAGCCGCCTGAAGCGCTCCCTTCACCCCCATTTCCCCGCTCTGCAGACGGCGGTTGACAAAGTCGGACATGTTCAGGAAGGGGCCTCTCTTTTTGACCTCCTTGACCATGTTCCGGGCCAGGGACCTGATTTGCGTGTCGCTCAGGGTTCTCAGGTCCGACCACGCCATAGCCTCCCCGTCCGGGATGCCCTGGGTCACCCCTATCGAACCATAGTCGTCCACGTGGGACTTGTCGCTGCTGGCCACTCCGAAACGGGAAAAGGACGTCTGGGAGTTGTTGAGCACGGAGGGCCTGCCGCTCCTGGAATAGAGAATCCTGCGCTTCTTGAGCCCCAGGAGGGTGGCTTCCCAGGCGCGCTGGGAGGTGGAGTTGACATTGAATCCTCCGGCGACGGTGAGGTACTTGGAGGCATGCTTGTAGCCTTCGTCCGTTCTGGCGAGTTCTTCGACGACAGCTTCCGAGGGTTTGCCCTGAAGGTCGGGCAGGAAGCGGCGGTTGGCGATACCTGAAGCCCTGTTGGATGAAGCGTCCGTAGAGAAAGCCTGCTGAAGCACGGTTTTAAGTTCTTCCCTGCCCGTGCCCCCAAGGCTGGAAGGACGGGCGGCCAGGGAGGAGGCGAACCAGGAGTCCCAGAGGGCGTCGTTGATCATCAGGCCGTGGTCCCAGAAGTCCCCCAGGGCGGCGTCCCCCATGATTTCGTTGTGGGAGAAAACCTTGTCGGCAGGAAGCATGGGATCGGCAAAAGCATTGCCGATGCCTACGCCCGGCACGCCGGACTGGTAGGCGAAGCGTTTGGCGATAGCCGCCCTGGAGTCGCTCCTGTACCATCCCGGGGTGAGGCGGCATCCGGCAAAGCCGGCCAGGCTGGAGGGCTGCTGGAAGGGAAGCTCCGCGGCGACAATCTTGTTGACCTGCTCGGCTCCCGGCCCTCCGAAGGGGGAGAGCCTGGTGCCGTCATTGGAGAGGATGTTGGAGATGGTAATCGGGAAGAAATCGCTGTTGGCGTTCTTGACTTCAAACTGGTACGGGCTGTAGAGGCGCCCCAGTTCGGAGGCGGTGGGCATCTGGCCTCCCCAGAAAAGGGGGCTGGAGTGCTGCCATGTCTTGGCCCGGTAGTCCTTGCCCTCCGGATAGGCTCCAATCACGGGGGGTTTGCCCCATTTTACCGATACTCCATAGTAGGCGACAAACGTGGAGTCCAAAGAGGGCGTGCCGTATTCGCCCGCTTTTTTAGCTTCTTCATTGGTCCCTTCGTTGCGTTCCCACATTTCTGCGGGAAGTTTAATTTGGTCAACAAGAGGTTTTTCCCAGGCACCCCAGTTCAGGTTGAGGATGGCCGGCATGGTCTTGGAGAAAATTTCTATTTCCGCTGTGCTTTTCCCATTCAGGGAAGAGGAACTGTTCATTTTGTTGGGATCCATCAGGCCGGCCCCCATCACGAAGGTTCCCAGGGCTTTGGAGGCCCCCTTGTCTCCGTATTTGACGGCGAGAACATGATTGTCCGGAGTTCCGTTGAGCCGGCTGGTATCTTCCGCGAAGATAACGGAAGCCTTGGCAATGCCTACTTGGTTATATCCGCTGCCGTCCAGAAGTTCATAACGGACGCCGTCCGTCAGGTTGACGGCATAAGAGCTGACTTGTCCCGGTTCCTGGGACCAACCCTCTTTGAGCGGGAATCTGTCCGGTTTGAAATCACCGCTGTTGGGCTTTGTTTTGTAAACTTCGTTACCGTTGGCGATATTGGAAACGACCGGCTGGGCAAAAACGACGATCTCGCCTGCTTTCAAGGTGGAAGGCTCTCCCTTGACGGTGGAACCGTCACTGTTAAGTTTGGCCGTAGTTCGGAAAGAGGCGCCGAAATCCGCCACCTGGCGGTTGTTATAAGAAGCGTTCAAATAGGGGATCAGGCAGGATTCTCCATAATTGGAGAGTGCATTCTCATCCAGTTGGTTCCATGCGAATTTAACATTATGGGAAAGCAGCAGGGGCATGAAGCGGTGCTCGCCGAAGTAGGCGCCCCAGACACCTCCGTTGGCCCCGGTCAGCTTCATATCCACATTATACGGATTCCACCAGACGTACACGGGAATGACGGCAATACGGAAGTCGATCCATCCTCCACGGTTGGGATGCTTGTTGCCGTGTTTGACGTAGTTAAGTCCTACAAAGGAATAAAAGCGCAGCAGGATGGGGTGGCGCATGTACGTGTAGCGGTTGTCCATCATTTCCATGCTGGCTGCGGAGTCCGCCGCAATCAGCGTGCTGGGAGCGCTTCCATTCCATTGAAGGGTGGCGGAGGCATCCTGGCCTTCCCTCTTCGTGGAGGAGTCCCACACGTTCGCCCACAGGTAAAGCTGGTTCCAGGAGCCGATCGGCCGGTTCTGGTCCGACGGGTTGCCGTCCTCGGACGTGTACGGACGCAACCCTATGTCCGCCGTATCGCCGCGAAATTCTTCAGGAAGTTTTTCCTGGGAAAACATAATGTTGAGGTCTTTCTTAAGACCGCCGAATTTAGAATCCGTCAGCAAACTGGAAGAAACCAGAGAGATGTCGTGGTAAACGTCACCCAAATCCTTCAAACGTCCGTTTTTATTGTTGGCCAGCAGAGAATCAAGAGAGATAAGCTTTCTGACTGCGGACATGTCGTTCCCGGATCCCGCCGTCATTACGGAAGAAAGATTGAGAGACTCCAGATCGGGGCCGGGCGTATCCCAGGTGGAACGCAGCACCGTCAGGGCATCCGTACTTTCTTCAGAAGCATGCGGCATCAAATTGATACGCGCTTTCTGGTTTTCCCCCGTGACCCACCAGGCTATATATTTACGGGAGTTAGCATTCTTTTTCAGTCCTGTGGTCTTGGAGGAATCATCTACGCGCACCATGCGGGCGTAGATTTCCTTTTTATCCTGATTCCTGGCTCCAACGGGTGTCCCTATCGTGCCTGGTCCCACCAGGGCGACGCTGCGGAAGTTCTGGTTAGAGAGAGAACGTTTGCCCAACAGGTTTTTACCCGCTTCCAGAGAACTGAGCCTGCGCAAATCAGGGTCGGAAATGAGCCAGCGGCGGAACATGGATTTTCTTCCTGTATCATAGGTGGCCGAGATGTTCATACCCTCGGAGTTATTCGTATTGAGCCAGGAATCCCAGCTGTTCCAGACACCCAGAATATAAGGGGCGTTTCCTTCGCTGGTTCCGGAAGAAAGAATGCCGGAATTGGCGGAAACACGCTGGTCAGGGCCCAATTCACACTGAAGCTGGCCCAAAGCTACTTCCAGGGAAAATCTGGCGAGGGATTTGGCCTCCGCCGCAAAAAGCTGTTTCTCGGAAATACGGACCTGTGAAGATGCAATGGTTAAAAGGCCGACGCTGAGGAGGGCTAAAAGCATCATCAGGGTAATGGTGGCAATCAGGGCAAACCCCTTGCTGACATGCCTGACAGGACGTTTAGTGAAAAGTTTGATCTTCATGAAAATGATGGGTTTCGGCAGGCCCCTTTCCGTTCGAGTGTGAGGAGGAAAAACCTCTGCTGTCACAAAGGTGCGAAGAGCCAATTCTTAACTCTAGCCAATACAAAAAAGAGGCAGTTCATGCAAGCTCAAAGTTGGTTCAACAGGGCACACGTTGAGCAGAGCAAACAGGCTCCGGGACAATTGGAAAGAAAAATAAGGCAAGAAAAATCGCATTTTTATCCAATTCCGTTCTTAAAGGTTTATATTATGATTTTTATAGAAAAATCGGATTCTAAATTCGGTGGATTAAAAAAAGACTTGAATATCATATTTTCTCAAGAAAAACTGCCTGCGGAATTTCGTGGCGATACGGCGGACATAGGGTTGCGTCCGTACACGTCCGAGGACGGCAACCCGTCGGACCGGAACCGGCCGATTGGCTCCTGGAACCAGCTTTACCTCTGGGCGAACGTGTGGGACTCCTCCACGAAGAGGGAAGGCCAGGATGCCTCCGCCACCCTTCAATGGAATGGAAGCGCTCCCAGCACGCTGATTGCGGCGGATGCCGCGACGAACCTGGAGATGATGGACAACCGCTACACGTACATGCGCCATCCCATCCTGCTGCGCTTTTATTCCTTTGTAGGATTGCTCCTGACAAATCACCAAAACAAACCGCTCAATGATCTTTCAGATGTAGATGGAGGATATCACGCTAGAGCAGGAGGCGGGTTTGTTGATGTTAATTTGGCCATTATCCCCGTGTACGTCTGGTGGAATCCATACAATGTGGACATGAACATGCAAGGAGGAGATGGTTCCCCCTGGGGAGCGTATTTTGGAGAATACAGATTTATGCCGTTATTAACTAGCGGTAATTTTGATGTATGCAATATCGGAAAATGGGAATTTTACGGTATAAATGAGTCTTGGATGAAGGATTTGACGAGAAAGTATGAACACCCGATGACCCCGTACAATCGAAACAGTCAGGGAGTGTGGAAAAGATTTGGAATGCGGCAAATTGCAGATTTTGGAGCATCATTCAGAACCGATACGGCTATTAGCAATGCTTCCATAAAGAAAGGCGCTATTCCTGTTCTAAAATCAGGGGAAATAGTCATTTTTTCCCAGCCGGTAGCTTCATACGAGGATATTATTACAATCAAAAGAGATAATACGGATAGTTATGTGGATGGGTTGCCGTTTAAGGAAGGATGGAGCGCAAATCCCTCCCAGGTCTCTCCTTATGCTGTGGAATGGAAAGCAGGGTTACTCTATAAAAATCTGTCCGGGAGTGGCTGGGAAAATGAACCTTACTCCGGACTATCCAACCCAATAGGAACAGCAACAGCAAGTATTGACTTTGCTCAATCTTATGAAGAAATACAAGGTACATATTTAGACCCAGAAGGGGATAAAACCCCTGAAAACCATATTCTGGCTGATAGATTTACAGAAAATCATGATGCCCATTCTAATAAATTGGGAACTTTCGTGATGGGCGCAGGCTTAATGAATATTTCCGGGAATACTGCTCCCATCCAGTTGCAAGGAAGTTCTACGGAAGAACCCAAGGCTTTTGAGAAATATATGCCTGCCGTTCTTAATTTGAATTGGGGTGTCTGGCAAAAGCCCCTTGTCGATAAAATTCTTATCAAAGCGGTTTATTACAATAATCTTGGCAATCCTGGGCAAGAGAATGGGCAAAAGTTCAAAGAATGGCTCCAAGGCAAAGAGGGAGAACCTGACAAGGATCCTGAATTTGTCGCCTACTATGGAGTATCGGTAAAATGGGGCAAACCCCCCGTGATTGGAGCCTATCCGGAGGGCAAGGACTACCGGGCCAAGACATGGCAGCACTCCAGCCCCCTTTTCTGGGGAGGCCAGATGCCCACCGCCTCCGAACTGGGGCGCCTCTACAGCCCGTACCAGTTTGAAGTCAAGAACGCCAACAGCGATTTCTTCCCGATTACCATCTCCAACATCCTCTCCAATGACGGCACCAGGCTCTCCCCCTTCGGAGGGCCGGGAGCCGAGCAGGTCAACAAGATTGTCGCCGCGGAGCTTCCCTTCCAGCAGCCCTCCAGCCTGGCCGGCTTTGCCGGATGCCGCCTCACCCCGGGATGGTACAGGAGCGACTCCAGGGCGGCTATCGCCAAACGCTTCGCCTACCAGTCCGGCGTGCCGGGCGTAGGCATCGGCAATGCTTTTGCCGATCCCATGCTTCCTGCCGACAAGGTTTTCTCCCACAACGAAATCATGGGGGACGCCGCCCTGGGGGACTTCTGGGACCACGGCCTGATGATCAACGACGCCCTCTGGGACTCCTGGTTCGCCTCCTCCCTGGCCGCCCGTCCTTCCAGCCTTGGGGGCACGGGCAGGGAAGAACTTAAAACCGTGCTTCAGCAGGCTTTCTCTACGGACGCTTCATCCAACAGGGCTTCAGGTATCGCCAACCGCCGCTTCCTGCCCGACCTTCAGGGCAAACCCTCGGAAGCTGTCGTCGAAGAACTCGCCAGAACGGACGAAGGCTACAAGCATGCCTCCAAGTACCTCACCGTCGCCGGAGGATTCAATGTCAACTCCACCTCCCAGCGCGCCTGGGAAGCCACCCTCCTGGGGCTCAAGAAGCGCAGGATTCTCTATTCCAGGAGCGGCAGGCCCTCCGTGCTCAACAACTCCCAGACGTCCTTTTCCCGTTTCGGAGTGGCCAGCAGCGACAAGTCCCACGTGGACGACTATGGTTCGATAGGGGTGACCCAGGGCATCCCGGACGGGGAGGCTATGGCGTGGTCGGACCTGAGAACCCTGAGCGACACGCAAATCAGGTCCCTGGCCCGGAACATGGTCAAGGAGGTCAAAAAGAGAGGCCCCTTCCTGAACATGTCCGACTTTGTCAACCGCCGTCTGCAGAGCGGGGAAATGGGGGTGAAGGGAGCGCTTCAGGCGGCTATTGACGAGAGCTCCATCAACAGCACGTTTGACGAACTTTCCGACATGGTGATCGCGCCCAAGGGAGGCTACCCGAACCAGGACGCGGCCAGGGGATCGGTGTATACGGCCGCCCCCGGCTACCTGATCCAGTCTGACGTGCTGGCGGTGCTGGGCAACATCCTGACGACGAGGGACGATACGTTTACGGTGCGCGCCTACGGAGAGCTGGCCAACCGCGAAGGGGTGGTGCTGTCGCGCGCGTGGTGCGAAGCGGTGGTGCAGAGGGGGATCAACTACGTGGATCCGGTGAACAGCCCGGAAACTCCGGCCCGGCAGGTCAACATGAAGAGCGGCGCGCTGGAGGATACGGAGCTGAGCGCCGTGAACAAGGCGTTTGGAAGAAAGTTCAACATCGTTTCCTTCCGCTGGCTGTCCCCCGAAGAAGTGTAGCGGAGGGAGCGTGTTTCCATTCCGTTTCACGCCGCTTTCCCTTTCCGGGAAAGCGGCGCTTTTGTGTCCGGGAGAAGGAGTTCCGGCGCACCCGTTGGACAGGGAGCGCCCTCCCTCAGGGATTTTTATCCCTTAATCCCCTATTTTTCGCTTGCACATTTACTCCCATTGACGGGGCGGTTTGAAGGGGAATGCGGAACATGAACGTGGCCAAGTAACGGCGTTCACCGTTCAGCGCATGGGAAGGCGGCGTTTTCTGAAACAGAAGCCGACGGTAAAAGTAACCAGAGTTCCGATGGTAACGCGCCACGGAAATGCTATTTCCGGAACATATTGTTGCCAGCCGGAGGGCAGAGGGATGAGTTCCGTCAGTAAAGCGATGACAAAGAATCCTGCCGCCATGGCAATGATGTTTCCTGAGTCGCTGCCTCTGGTGCGGGTCAGCATTCCCAACAGGAAAATGCCAAGCAGGGAGCCATAGGTATAGCCGAAAATGCCCAGGGCTATTTGGATGATGCGGACTTCCGGGTGATGCACCACATACCACGCTGTGATGGAACCCACGAGGATGAGCAGCAGGGAGAAAACGGCCGTTCCCCAGCGCACGCACCGGAGCAGCTGCCGTTCCGTGGCTTCCGGTTTGAATATCCCCTGGTACCAGTCCTTGGTGGCGGTAGTCGCCAGGGAGTTTAGAGCCGTGGAGAGGGAGCCCATGGCCGTCGCCAGAAGTCCGGCGATCAGCAGCCCGCGGATGCCGTTGGGAAGTTCATGGATGATGAAGTAGGGAAACACATGCAGCTGCGGCGTGTCTGCAGGGAGGTTTGCCGGGTTGTATTGGTAGAAGACATAGAGAAGAATGCCCGTGAAGAGGAAAATGATGACGATGGGGAAGTCCAGCAAGCCGGATACGATGACTGCACGCGTTCCCGCCTTGCTGTTTTTTGCCGCCAGCATGCGCTGCACCATGTCCTGGTCCGTGCCATGCGTAGCCATGGTGATGAAGGTTGCTCCCAGGAAGGCTGCCCACACCGTGTATTCCTGGCCCAGCACGCGGGCGCCTTGTTGGAGGAAGTCCAGGCCTTCTCCGGTTCCCCAGGAGAAGAATTTCCAATCGTCTCCGCCATTCATGGCGGCGGAGATGGAGCTCCACCCTCCGGGGATATGGGAGAACAGTACCCACAGGGCGGAAAGCATGGAGACTCCCAGAACGACGGCCTGGAGGACGTCCGTCCAGACGACGGCTTTCAATCCTCCGATCGCGGTATAAATTGTCGTGGCGACGGAGATGGCAACCAGGGCGGCAATGTAGAGCAGGACAATCTGGTCGGCGTCTGCCGTGACGCCTGTCAGGAACTGGTAGGCAATGACCAGCAGAATGCCCGCGAAATAGAGCCTGGTTCCGCTGGCGAGCACCCGGCTGATCAGGAAGACCATGGAGGCTGTCCGCCGCGTCAGGAGCCCGAATCTTTTTTCCAGGTATTCATAGATGGAAACAACCTTGTAGTCATAATAGGGCTTGAGAAAGAGCCTGCCGACGATGATGCGGCCCAGGATGGTGCCGATGCAGAGCTGGGCGTATGTGAAGTTGCGGGTATGGTACCCTTCTCCGGGAGCCCCCAGGAAGGTGGCCGCGCTGATTTCCGCCGCCAGGATAGAGGCCAGAATAGCCCACCAGGGCAGGGAGCGGTTGCCCAGGGCATAGTCTGTCAGGGAGTTTTGCTTTCGTCCCGCATAAATGCCAATGCAGAAGATAGCAAGAAAGTAAATGACGATGACGAAAAGGTCCGTGAGCATGCCTAGAAAGAGAAGGCCTTTTCCGGAATGGAAATTCCGGAAAAGGCCCCGGGCTTAATGAAAGGGTCAGGAGTGGCTCTTGTGCTCCAGCGCGGCTGAAACCAGGCCGGAAAAGAGCGGGTGGGCCCGGTTGGGAGCGGACTGGAATTCCGGATGGTACTGGCAGGCGATGAAGAAGGGATGATCGGGAAGTTCCACGACTTCCACCAGTCCGTGTTCGTCATTGACGGCGCTGATGACCAGCCCCGCGTTTTCCAGTTCGTCGCGGTAGGCCGGGTTGAATTCGTACCGGTGGCGGTGGCGTTCCGTAACGCTGTCCTTGCCGTAAAGCTTGTGCGCCAGCGTTCCGGGCCGGATCAGGGCCTTGTAGGCGCCCAGGCGCATGGTGGCTCCCATGGCCTTGATGCCTTTTTGCTCTTCCTGGAGGCTGATGACTGGGTGGGTGGTTTTCTGGTCGAATTCCGTGGAGTTGGCGTCATCCATGCCGCAGATGTGGCGTGCGTACTCAATGACGGCCACCTGCATGCCCAGGCAAATGCCCAGGAACGGGATTCCTTTGGTGCGCGCGTATTCCACCGTCTGGATTTTCCCTTCAATGCCGCGGTCTCCAAAGCCGCCCGGCACCAGAATGCCGTCCACGGAGCCAATCATGGCCTCCGCGCCCTTTTCCTCAATTTCTTCCGCGTCTATCCGGAGAATTTCCACGCGGGCGTCATTTTCCGCACCGGCGTGAGTGAAGGATTCATAGATGGATTTGTAGGCGTCCTGGAGAGCGATGTATTTACCTACTACGGCAATCCTGATGGAGTGGCTGGGGCTGATGACCCTGCCGACGTAACGCTGCCAGTCCGCCAGATTGGGCGCCGGAACGTCCAGTCCCAGCCGCCTGGTGACAATGCGGTCTATTTTATCCTGGCTGAGATCCAGGGGGCATTCGTAGATGGTGTTTTTGACGTCGCGGAAGGCAATGACGTTTTTGGCTTCCACGTTGCAGAACATGGCGATTTTGCGGCGTTCGTCTTCACTCATGTCGTATTCCGTCCGGCAGATGATCACGTCCGGCTGGATGCCGATTTCCCGGAGCTTGGCGACGGATTGCTGGGTGGGCTTCGTTTTCATTTCCCCGGCGGCCTTGATATAGGGGAGCAGGGTGACGTGAATGAAGCAGACGTTGTCACGGCCCACTTCCAGGGCGAATTGGCGCAGGGCTTCCAGGAAAATGTGGCCTTCCATGTCCCCGACCGTGCCGCCGATTTCCGTGATGATGATGTCCACGTCTGATTTTTCCGTGACTTCATAGAGGCGGTTTTTGATTTCATCCGTGACATGCGGAATGTATTGAACCGTTTTTCCCAGATAGTCTCCCCGGCGTTCCTTCCGCAGCACGCTTTCAAAGACCTGTCCGGAAGTGAGGTTGTTGAGCCGGGAGAGGCTGCAATGGACGAAGCGTTCGTAATGGCCCAGGTCCAGGTCCGTTTCCGCTCCGTCGTTCAAGACGTACACTTCCCCGTGCTGGAACGGGCTCATCGTTCCGGGGTCCACATTCAGGTAGGGGTCGAATTTTTGAAGGGTTACCTTGAGTCCGCAGCGTTCCAGCAGCGTGCCGATGGATGCCGCCGCCAGTCCTTTGCCGAGAGAGGAGACAACACCGCCTGTGACGAAGATATATTTCATGATTTGCTTCCTAGTGTATGTTTAATAAGATTTGTTCCACCTGTTCCGCCTGTTCCGGCGTATCCACGCCCACACTGACGTGGTCCGTCAGGATGACCCGGATTCTGGCCCCGTTTTCCAGTGCGCGCAGTTGTTCCAGGGATTCCGTCTGTTCCAGGGGGGTCGGGGCCCAGCGCACATAGTTTTCAAGGAAGTCGCGGCGGTAGGCGTAAATACCCAGATGGCGCAAGGGTGGCGCTACGCGGGGGTGGCGGGCATAGGGAATGACGGAACGGGAGAAGTACAGGGCGTCTCCGTTACGGGCAAGGGCCACTTTGACAATGTTCGGGTTGTCCAGATCCTCCCGGGCGCTGATGGGGCAGGCGACGGTGGCCATGGAGAGGGCTTCGTCCGAGACCAGGGCTTCCGCCAGCCTGTCAATCAGGGCCGGGTCAATGAGAGGTTCGTCCCCCTGAATATTGACGACATGGGTGGCGGCAGGGAAGGAACGTACCGCTTCCGCCAGGCGGTCACTGCCGCTGGGATGGTCCGGAGAGGTCATGATGGCCCTGGCTCCAAAGGATACGGCGGCGTCAAAAATGCGCTGGTCGTCCGTGGCGATGGCGATGGCGTCCAGGCGGGAACAGCGGCAGACGCGTTCCCATACGTGCTGGACAAGAGGTTTTCCTGCAATGGGATGAAGGGGCTTGCCCGGAAATCTGGAGGAACCCCAGCGTGACGGAATGAGGCCGATGATATGATGGGAAGTATCTGCTGCCATGGGAAAAGGAACCGCCCCGAAAGGTAGCAACTCCCTTTGAATTAGTCCAGCCTCAAGCATAGGGGACGCCTGTTTTTCCCGGGAAGGAACAGTCAGCCGGAAATGGATGCCGTTGCGGCGGCTTGCCGTTTTTCCTGTGTTTTCCGGATCATGAGCGGCATGTATTCCTTGCGGACATGGAGAGATACATAGAGGCCCTCCCTCTTGGCGCAGGAGTAGAGTACTTTGATGATGGCTAGGGATATGATGTCCATCGCAATAGTGATGCTTTCCCCAAAGATCAGGAAAAAGAAGATTGGTTTGGTGAAATAGACGGCGGAAACATACAGGATGCCGAGCTTGTATTGATGGTTGCGGTAAATTCTACTGACGATCCATGCGTAGGTCATGCCAACGACGGACAGGATAAGGTACAGGGAAATCCCTATGTAGCCGAGCGTTTGAATCGTGGAAATGGGGCCGCTGTGCCATTGGCCGTTCCACGCAAAGGCGCTTTGGTCTTTGCTCAGGTTGTAGGCTTCTTCATATACATTGGCTTTCACGATGCTGATGTCCCGTGAAAAGCCGTCTCCGAATATTTTGTCCTGAATAAAGTGTTCACGGTCATCCAGAGCCCAGCTCCACATTTCAAAGCGCCAGTTGATGGAGTCTTCGGCGTTTGCCTTGGCTTGCGCGCTGACGTCCAGGAAAGGAACGGCTGAGAGGGTTCTCTGGATGCCGAAAGGCAGAGAATGGAGCATGCCCGCAGAGGAGAGCAGCAAGAGCAATAGCACTCCGAGGACGGGAGCCAGAAGGCAGAAGAACCATCTTCTGTAAATTAGGGATATGGTGAAGAACAGGAACAGAACCTGGGCCATGGCGGAGCGAAATCCGCTTAACAGGATGCCAACGGTTCCAAGAAGAAGCAACGCCCCCCACCAGGGACGCTTGATCATCTGCCACACGGAGTAGTTGATGATGAGCAGCTGCATCACCAAGATAGAAATTCTGAGGAAGGAAGAGTTCCGGGAGTTTTCGGAGAGTGTGCCTGCGGAGCCCGCGCTCGCGGCAAGATCCGCCCCGGCGCTATCCGGAGAAAGGAGGCTCCGGGCGGTTAGGATAAGGGTAAAAACGATGGTCAGGAAAACAGCCCATTGAAGCACCTTGCCCAGTTCATGGCTGGTCGTTTTTAACGAGGACAGGCAGAGATAGGCCAGGAGGGCCTGGAGGAAAAGGATGTATCCCTTGCCTCCGTAGTAGTCTTCCAGCACATCCAGCCCCAGAGCGAAAGGGTGGCTCAGGAAGATGTAGCCCACATGCATGAACAGCACGAGGACGACAGCGTCCAGAAGGGGGGCGGAATTCCACGTCAAGCTTGAACGCCTGAGCATGGCGTTCCACAAGTAACAAGGAAGGGTTATTCCGTAAGCAAGGAGGGGAGCGTAATCCCTTAAAGAGGGGATGGGCAGGAAAAGAATGGGTATCAGTATCCACAGATACCACACTTTTCCCTTCATCAGGAATAAGGCGGCCAGGATAAAGGGGGAAACAGCCAGAACTATAGAAAAGGGATCGCCGTCCGCCGACATGATGCCGCCTATGATGGCTAAAAGAATGGCAACGACTGAAACCAGTACAATTTTAAATAAGTTACCATTCATAGGGCTACCCGTTATTCCCGAATAAAAAACAGTAGCGGGAAAGAGAGATGGATGGTGGAGTATAGGGGATTCGAACCCCTGACCTTCTCATTGCGAACGAGACGCTCTACCAACTGAGCTAATACCCCGTGGGAAATACCGGAAAGAATTTAGTTCATCCCGCGTTTGAAAGCAAGCGGAATTCGTCAGGAAAGGCAAATAAGAAGGAAGATGCCGCCTTTCCTCATCTCGTGCGGGTGTTTCATGACTGCCGGAGGCCGTCCGCAGGGAAGATGGCTATTTCCGGGAACGCCCGGCTTTTACGGGAAAGGAGGAACGCCCCGGTCTGGAAGCCGGAGGGCCTGCGGGAATGTTCAGGTGTAAAGGCAGGCGGGCCTGATGTTTCCGATTTTTGCGAAGGCCCGTTTGCCGGAATTGGGGCGTCAGCGGCCCTGCTTGTTTTTAATGCGGTTTCTGAGATGGGCTTCTTCAAAAAGGCCGTCCATGTATAATCCCACGGCTTGAGCTTTTCTGAGACTCCGGGCTGCATCCCTCAGGGCCGGAAGCGCTTCTTCATAGGATGGCGTTTTCCCTTTTTTGACAGGGGATGCTTCCACAAGGTGCCACCCCCACCGGCTTTTGAGAAGTACCGGCCTGTTGTCCGGGACGTCTGCCAACGCCAGACCCAGGGTTTCCTTGGCGCGGGCGGGGCTTATCCAGCCGAGTTCTCCGCCTGCGGGAGCGGAACGTTCGTCTTCACTGAATTCCCTGGCGAGCCGGGAGAAGGATTCCCCTGCCTTCAGCCGCTCCAGCAGCGTTTCCGCGGTTTGCCGGACCTGGGCTTCTTCCCTGTTCAGGGTAGCCAGGAAGATGTGCCTGGTTTTCCGCAGATCAGGAAGGGTGAGCTGGTCCCGGATCAGGTTGTAGTAGGTTTTCAGGTCTTCGTCGGACGCTTCCGCCGCCTGGGCGGTTGCCCGGTAGAGCTGTTCCGTCTGTTTGAGCCTGGCCGCTATTTTTTTTTGAAATTGTTCCTGCGTCAATTTCTGGCCATGCAGGGTTTTCAGGTATTGTTCCGTGTCTCCGTCAAAACGGGACCGGATTTGTTCCACGGCGCGTGCCGCTTCCGCGTTGCGGTTGGGGAGCTGGAGGTCATTGACGCTGGTTTTCAGGCGCAGAAGGGAGGAGCCAATCAGGTCATACCTGGCCCGCGGAGCCAGGTCGCCGGGGATGTCCGGTTCATGAGTAAGTTTGATCCCGCCTTCCATATCCAGCACGGGAGGCTGGCGCAGCATTTTCAGTTCCGTAATTCTTCGGGAAAGCTGGTTGGCGGTGACGGGTTCCCCGTACACTTCCGCTATCCGGGCGGAGCTGTCTCCTGGCGGCCCCGGCAACGGTTTCAGGTACGCGTCCATCCTGCCGGCCAGAAAGCCGTGCCAGACAAACAAGTCTCCCACCAGATAGAGCAGGAAGGCTCCATAAATCACAAGCCTGAGCGTGAATTTTCCAGTGGGAGACATGGCAGGAGAAGAAGGGCAAAGAGCTTAGTTTCCGCCGCCGGAGTCTGCCAGGCGGGCGGATTCCGGAGGAAGGAAGTTGCGGAATCTCTTCTTTTCAATGCACTTCATGTAGGCTTCTTCCGGGGAGACGATGCCCTGTTGGAGTTTTTGCCAGATGGCGTCATCCATGAATTGCATGCCCATGGCCTTGCCGCCGACGATGACGTCAGGGATTTTTTGCGTGGCGCCTTCACGGATGATGGCCGCCACGGCCGGCGTGGCAAAGAGAATTTCATTGACGGCTACGCGTCCCGGTTTGTCGCAGCGCTTCATCAGAAGCTGCGCCACGACGCCGCGGAGGGAACCCGCAAGCATGGTGCGCACCTGGGATTGCTGGTCGGACGGGAATACGTCAATGATACGGTCAATGGTTTTGCTGGCGTTGTTCGTGTGCAGGGTGCCGAATACCAGAAGGCCGGTTTCCGCCGCCGTGAGCGCCAGGGAGATGGTTTCCAGGTCGCGCATTTCACCCACCAGCACGATGTCGGAGTCTTCACGAAGGGAAGCCCGGAGGCCGTCTGCGAAGGAAGGCGTCTGGAGAGGCACTTCCCTCTGAGTGACGATGGATTTTTTATTGGGATGGACGAATTCGATAGGTTCCTCCACGGTGATGATGTGCCGCGCCTGGTTGCTGTTGATGTAGTCGATGATAGCGGCCAGCGTGGTGGATTTACCGGAGCCGGTGGGCCCCGTGACCAGTACAAGGCCGGATCTCATATGGGCGAATTCCTTAACGACCGTAGGCACGCCCAGTTCTTCCAGCGTGGCTATTTTGGTGGGAATGAGGCGGAAAACAGCCCCCAGGCCGTGCTGCTGCTTGAAATAGTTGCAGCGGAAACGGGATGTTTCATCCATTTCATAGGCAAAGTCCAGGTCCCCTTCTTCCAGATATTTCTGGAAGGCCTGGGGATCGCATATTTCCGCGAGAAGGTTTTTGAACGCCTGGCCTTCCAGGTTTTCGTCGGAGATGGCGGAGATGGTCCCGTTAACGCGGACTTTAGGAGGCTGGCCTTCGCTGAGGTGAAGGTCGGAACCGCCCGCTTCTACGAGGTATTTGAAGTATTGGTCGATGACAGCCATAACAGGAGTGTTTCAAAATTAAAGGTTACTTGATTCCCAGGAAGGATTTCATGATGGTTTTGTCTTCTGCGCGGAAGATGCAGTCTTCCGTGGTGATGAGGCCCGCCTGGTGCAGGGCCCGGAGCGAGTCGTCCATCAGGATCATGCCCTGGGCTTTCCCTGTCTGGATGCAGCCGGGAATCATGAATGTCTTGCCTTCGCGGATGCAGTTGGCGATAGCCGGCGTATTAACCAGCATTTCAATGGCCAGAGCGCGGCCGTTGCCGTCTGCTCTGGGAACCAGCTGCTGAGAGATGATGCCGCGCAGGGATTCGCTGACCATGATGCGGATCTGGTCGCGTTGTTCCACCGGGAAGACGTCCAGCACGCGGTCCACCGTACGGGCTGCGGAGCCCGTATGCAGGGTGCCGAGCACCAGGTGGCCGGTTTCTGCCGCCGTGAGCGCCAGGGAGATGGTTTCCAGGTCGCGCATTTCGCCCACCATGATGACGTCTGGGTCTTCACGGAGGGCTCCGCGGAGGGCCCGCGCGAAGGATTCCGTGTGTTTATGCACTTCGCGCTGGTTGACGTGGCAGTTTTTGGAGGGAATCAGGTATTCGATGGGGTCTTCAAGCGTGATGATGTGGTCGTGGCGGTCCTGGTTGATGAAATCCACGATGGAGGCCAGCGTGGTGGATTTACCGGAACCTACGGAGCCCGTGACTAAAATGAGACCGTTGGTGTAGCGGGTGAGGGGCACCACGTATTCCGTCGGCAGGCCTATTTCCTCCATGGTGCGCACCCGCGTGTTGATGATGCGGAAGCAGATGTCATAGCCCAGGCGCTGTTTAACCACGGATGCGCGGTAGCGGCCAAAGTCATTGGCGTAGGCGAAGTCCACGTCCCCCCGTTGCTGAAGGCGGTTCCATTCCGGGTCTTCCAGAAAGCCCCTCGCCAGCACTTCCGTGTCCTGGGGCGTGAGATTGGGCGCTTCCTCCCAGATGGGGAGAAGCTGGCCGAACCGGCGCCAGGTGGGGCGGCTGTTGACGGCAAGGTGGATATCGGAACAGTCATAATCCTGTCCAAGTTTGAGATATCCGTCGACGTGGGGCAAAATGTATTCGCTCATGTTGTGAATGCAGCAAACTGATAAAGCTACATACTAACGAAAACAGAGCTTTTTTGACCAGCAAAAAATGTCTGGGTACCGATTTCCGTGAAAGCGGCTTTGCCCTGTTCCGCGACGGGTGAGGAATTTCGAGAGGGGAAGTTTTGCGGAAGAGCTGCGGGCGTTTGTTTCCGGGGAAGGGGAGGATGATGGAACGGGGGGGGCTGGCGCGGCAGGCCGGCTTTTTACGCCAGGCATGATTTATTGTTCCCTGGAAGACGGGAAGGATATGGGGAGGTTCTCATTTAACGGCGCGGGAACATCCCCATTTTTTACGGCAGCGGAGTTCCCGAACCTTTTTCAAGAAGCGGCAGAAAACCGCTGTATTGGTCTGAAAATCCTGTTATTTGAACAGGTTGAGGAATTTTTTACCGGCCAGGCCGATCCCCATTTTTTTCAGGGAAGGGAAAGCCAGGGTAATCAGAATTTCAACGATGAAACGGAAGATGGAGGAATTAACCCAGCTTCCGGAAGTGCGCGGCTGCGGGGGAGGGGCCGGATTGCTTTTTTTCCCCGCAAACATGCGGATGAGAAGAATGCCTCCCACCGTTCCGACAATAGAGCCGATTACAGGCAGGGACATGGCCTTTTTTTTCAATTTACGGAAGTGGTCGGCCTGCTGCTGCGTCTTTTGCACCAGGCTGTCCGCCTCATTGACGATGTCCAGCCGGGAGGAAGCTACCCGCATCAGGAGTGCGAGCTTTTCTTGAGAGCCATTTGCAGACATGATAAATCCGTTTTAAGTTCTTCCGCCGTCGCCGGAGCGATAGGCGTTACATGGGTTCGGCTGAAAAGGATGAACCCGGCTGCGGCGGCCAGGAGATGAAAGCCCGTGGTTACGGCAAGCCCGGCGATGATTCCCCAGAAATACGCCATGACCACAGTCAGAAGGCACCACAGAAATAGATAGCCGAAGAAGGCCATGAAGGCGCCCATCAGGAGAAAGGCCGTTTTTTTGCCCAGCCTGCTGGACGCTTCCTTCAGTTCCAGTTTGAGCAGCGCGGCCAGGGCTTCCGCATGGGCCAGGGCTGCCGTCCCGGTTTCCCGGAGGGACCGGACCATGGCCATCCCTTCTTCCTTTTCCTCCACAAGGGGGGTGACGAAGGTTCGCTTGAGTTTGTCGATCAGTCCCATGGTTCGGTTTGAAAGGGGAGGGAGGACGCCATGCGCATGGCACGCATGGCGCGGGATGAAGGGAGAGGGTTAACGACGGCGGATAAGCAGACCGATGAGAAGGCCCACGCCCATGGCAATCAGCACGGACTGGGTGGGTTTTTCCTTCACGTATTCTTCGCCTGCTTCGTGGAACTTCTTGGCCTTGTCACGGATGACTTCTCCCTTTTCCTGGGCGTAGTCGCAGATGGTGCTGGCCTGTTCCGTAGCCGCCTTGCGGATTTGGTTTACTTTAGCTGCGGCGAAGGCCCTGGCCTGTTGAAATCTGGTGACGGCAAGCTCGCGGGCGGAAGGGCAGGAGCAGGAAGTGTCGTTTGCTGCTGCGGTCGTTTCAAGTTCGGTTTGGTTGTCTTGCATGGTTGATTAGAGTATTAAGGGTTGGTTCCTGTTGAAAAACATGTCGACTTACATGTTTTCGCCTCTCACATTGGAAATTATTTAGCACGCTTCCCACTATTGGCAAGTGTGTAAAGCGGCTTCACCCGGAATTGTGCGGTCTCTCAGCGGCGGCTTCCTGAAAAACCGCCGCGGGGGTCCGGTTTGACTTGGGGTTCGTTAGGATTCCGGTACCTCAGAATGCCGTAATCCCTCAGATTGCGGATGAATTCCTGAGCGTTGGCCCGGAAGCGAGCATCGTACATAAGCAGCCCAAGAAAGCCCTGGTTTTTACGTGCATCAGCCGTGAAGGAGGAGATTTGTTCAGATGCTTTCCTCAGAGCGGCCAGCGTAGGGGGGATTGCCTTGACGGCGGGGTCCAGAGTGTTGAGCTTTTCTTCAGCTCCGGCAATGAGTTTGCGGGCATCCCGGACGGTGTCTTTCATGGCCGCGACCGAGGAGCGCGTTTCTTCCATGAGGCCGGGGAGCTGTTCTCCCGCCCGGTTTATTTGAGACAGTACGCTGCCGAGGTTCTGGAGGTTCTCACGGTTCAGGATGCCCTCGTTGATCAGCCTGGTCGTCTGGGCCAGCCCTTTGGCCGCCTCTCCGATATTGAGGATGGCGTCGTCAATGTTGTCCGAATTTTTCTCGATTTGCTTGAGGATTTTCAGGATTTCCTCTGTGGCGCCCACGGCATTGTTTTTGATTTTGCTGAAATCGCTTTCCGGCTGACCGATGATGGTGGCATGGGGAAGGATGTATTCATGCGTGGGCTGGGCCGGAGGGACGATATCGATGTATTTGTCGCCCAGGATGTTCTGCATGTCCACCCGGAAGACGGACCCTTGCTGGATTTTCACGTCGCTCAGGATGTTGGCTTCCAGCATGACTTCATTGCCGGAAGGCAGGAGTTCAGGGGCTTTGGTGACTTTCCCCACCGTGACGCCGCCCAGGCGGATCTGGGAATCCTTGATGAGCCCCGCCGCATCTTTGAAAATGATGTTGATGGGGTAGGTTTGCTCCTTGGATGTTTTGATGTTGCCGAATCCCAGGATGACTCCGATAATCATCAGGATACCGGCGATCAGAAAGATGCCTACCCAGGTTTCCGGTTTAAGTTTCTGTTTCATGGCTCTGTGGCAAGATGGTTATTGTTTGCGTTCCCGTTCCGCCCGTTCCAGCAGAACCCGTTGGAAGTTTTCATTTTTGCCGGACAGGGCTGCCCAGTTTTCCCCGGAGTCCCCGTACAGGAATTTTTGCAGGATTTCGTCTTTGGAGTGCAACAGTTCTTCCGGAGTTCCCGTCCAGTAAACCTCACCGTTTCTGAGATAGACGATTTTGTCCGCGATGCGGATCACGCTGGGCATGTCATGGGAGACAATGACGGTGGTGATGCCTTTGTCCTTGCAGATTTGCCGGATGAGGAAGCTGATGCTGTCCGTAACGATGGGGTCCAGGCCCGCGGTGGGCTCGTCATAGAGCAGGCATTCCGGAGTGGTAATGATTGCCCTGGCCACGGCGACGCGCTTGATCATGCCGCCGGAGAGGCTGGCCGGCATTTTTTCCTGCTGTCCCAGCAGTCCTACGGAATCCAAAGCGGCTGAGATACGGGTGTCCAGTTCGTTTTCATCCCTGATCCCCGCCTCCCGCAGGGGGAAGGCTACGTTTTCTCCCACGCTCAAGGAATCGAATAAGGCTCCCTGCTGGAACATGAATCCGATTTTGCTGCGGATTTGCTTTTTGATTTTTTCCGGAGCGCCGCTGATGCGTCTGCCGTCTATTTCCACATAGCCGTCCAAGGGGTCCATCAGGCCGTCCAGATGTTTCAGAATGACGCTTTTCCCGGCTCCGGAACCTCCTATTAAAGCCATCAGTTCTCCCTTGCCCACGTCAAAGCTTACGCCTTTCAGCACTTCCTGGGTGCCGAAGCTTTGTCTGAGCTGATGGACGCGGATGAATGGCTGCATGGCGGCGGGGAAAGGCTATCTCATGAATCCCATGGGGAAGAAAGAGTTGAGGATCATGGTCAGGATAAAGTTGGCGATGAGCAGGGCCACGGAAGCGTACACCATGGCCTGCATGGTGGATTTGCCTACGCCCACGGCGCCGTTCGTGGTGTTCAGCCCCTCCCGGCAGGAGATGGTGGAAATGATGAGGCCGAAAGCAAGAGCCTTGACCAGGGCTACGATGATGTCCCCCATGGTGACGAATTTGCTCATGAAGTGCATCCAGTAGGCCTGGTCTACGTTAAAGGCGGTGACGCTGACGATGTACGCGGAGGCGATGCCCACCAGAACGGCTTCCATCATCAGGATGGGCATGGAAATAAGCATGGCCTGTATCCGCGGCTTCACCAGGTAGTCTACCGGATCCACATTCATGGATTTAAGGGCATCCACCTGTTCCGTGACTTTCATGGTGCCGATTTCCGCGGCCATGGCGGATCCGACGCGCCCCGCAAGCATCAGCCCGGTGATGACGGGGCCCAGCTCCCGGAACATGCCCACGGCGACGACGGCCCCGCCCATGGTTTCCATTCTCACCGTTTGAAGCTGGAATAGTGTCTGGGCTTCCAGCACCGCGCCGGTGAACGCGCCGGTGATGATAACCACCGGCTGGGATTGCACCCCGATTTTTGCAATTTGCTCCACAAGCACGCGCATCCGGAATTGGCCGGACCACATGCATGAAGCCACTTGATAAAGCAGCAATCCGATTGACCCCAACCGGTCAACCAGCCTTAAAGCGGCGCGGCCGATCATGGTTGCTACATGGAATTGCATGGCTTCTACTAATCACTTCTTCCTCTTCAAGAGCAAGCGCAATGTATGCCACGGGAGGAAAAGGGATGTTCCGCGTCAGTCTGCCAGCCGATGGATATAAGGCGTTTCCTGCGTTCCGGGGATGGTGCGCAGCATGAGGCGCGGCGGCAGTTTCAGGCGTGTCCATTCGGATGCGCGGGCCTGCCGCTGCAGACGGCGGATTTCCCTTTCCGATTCCGGGAACCGATTCACCAGTTCCGTGGCGGATTCATGTTCCCGGTGCAGGCGGATGAGAAACCCGTCGCGCCTGGCGGCCTCCGGAGCGGGAGAAATAAAACCGGGGAACACGTTTGCCAGTTCCGTTTCGTATAAATCCCCCAGCGGCATGAAATCCGCGGCTAAAGCGGCTGGAAGGAAGCGGGGCGCCGTCATGATATCCGTCCCCGTCAGAGAAGAGATCAGCAGGGCGCCTTCTTCTTCCGCCCATTGGCGCATGAGCCACGCGATTGCAGCTTTTTCGTCCAGCCCTCCGGCTTTGGCGGGGAAAGAAACCGTCCGTACGCCAATGCCAGCCGTGCCGGCGAAGGCTTCGACTCTTTCCCGTGTCTCTTCCGGAATGCCGGGCAGGGAGGGGAGGAACCCCGTCACTTCCAGAGAGGGGCACGTTTCCTTCAATAGTTCCGCCAACAGGAGGGATGCGGAATTTTCCAGCAAATTCATGCAGACGGCCCCGTACCCGCTTTTCAGAATGAAGTCTTCCATTCCTTTGCGGAGGGCGTACCGGAGCTGTTGTTCCGGGGAGGGCAGGGGGGAGTCCGTTCCTGTGGGGTTTTCCGGTGAAATGACGGCGGAATCCCGTTCAAAAAGACGCAGCCGTTTGAGAAGATTTTCATTGCCGGACCATACGGAAGATGCGCCGGGCAGCAGAAACGGACCTTCTCCCCCGGCCAGGCGGGCCGTGAATACGGGCAGACCTGTTTCCCGCGCCGTCAGGCGGGCTTCTTCCTCATCCTGTTCCAGCAATCCCTCATGCCATGCATTGGCAGGCGTGCGGAGCAGCAGACATGTGGCGGAAACGTGCGGCGGAGGAATTTCTCCCCACGGGGCGACGGAAAAAACTGCCTCATCCTCCGTTCTCCGGATGCCAAAGACGGGAACGCGTCCTTTTCCATGCGGTGAGGGAGGGATAACGACCTGCCGGGGAAAGGAAAGGCCGTTCCTCAACAGGTGGAATCTTATGCCTTCCGCATCCGTCGCTCCCAGCAGCAGGGGGACATCCGCTATTTCCCGTGCCAGATAGGCCAGGGCCGCCCGGTGCTGGGTCCGGAAGCCGCTGCGCAGAGCCAGTTCCCCGGTATGCACGCCGCTGAGGGCCAGCGGCGGACAGAGGACGAGCTCCGCGCCTGCGTCCAGGCAGGAACGGTACAGTTCCACGATGGTTCTGAGATTTCGGGGAAAGTGGCCGGGAATGGTTTCCGGCTGGATTAATCCTGTCTTCAGCATGCGACGGAAAGGTAGACCATTACGGGGTGGCGGGCAAGCCGGGATGCCCGGAGGTCTGCCCGCCAGGCATTTACCCATGCAGTTTTTATCGCAAGGAGCTTGTCATTCACGGTCTTCATGGTATGATCCCTGCCGATTGCGCGCCGTCCGTTCCCGGGCGCGGCCATCCGGAATACTTATGAGGAAACAGTCAACAGAGGGGCAGGAATCCTCCATCCAGCGCGCCAGGGCATTGTGGCGCGAGTATCTTCTTCCTTATAAGGGTACGCTGGTGTGGGCTGTGGTCGGAGGCATTGTGGCCGCTGTTTCCAGCGGTTTCGGCATTCCGGTGATTTTACAGGAGATGTTTCCCGTGATTTTTGACGGGAAACCGCTGCCTCCGTGGGCGGAACGGGTGCTCTTGTGGTATGTGAGCCCGGAAAACCTGCCCCTGGTGACGGTGTGGGCCACGGCGGCCATGCTCCCGCTGGTGGTGGTGGTGCGCGGCCTGTCTTCTTTTGTCAATGTCTATTTGCTTTCCAAAATAGGGCTGGGAGTGCTGGAGACATTGCGGCTCAAGGTGTACAGAAAGTATCAGGATTTGTCCCTGGCTTTTCACGACCGGCAGCAGAAGGGGGATCTGCTGAGCCGCCTGATGCAGGATACCCAGTTTCTCCAGGGCGGCCTGGTACAGATTGCCAATGACCTTATTATCCAGCCCCTGACTCTTTTGGCCGCGTTAGGGTTTCTGATTTACAGGGCCTCCGTCAGCGAGCAGTTTCTTATTCTGCTGGCGAATATGCTCCTGGTAGGCGTTTGCGTGATTCCCATCCGGTACATCGGCAGGAAAATGCTTGCCCGCGCCCGGGTAGTGCAGTCCAGCCAGGGGGACCTTTCCTCCACGCTCCAGGAGAATTTTTCTTCCCAGCGGGATATCCGGGCCTTTGAACTGGAACAGCAGCAGATAAGGCTGTTCAGGGACAGGATCCGCCGTTACATCCAGGCATCCATCGGCGCGGTCAGGTGGCAGAGCCTGCTGACCCCTTTGATTGAGTTCGTCAGCGCCATAGCCATGGCCGCCACCCTGCTGGTTGGCAACATGAACGGCATGAACATGGGGGATTTTGCCGCGCTGGCTACGGCCATGTATCTTTGCTATGAGCCGGTCAAGAAGCTGGGGGCCGTCCATAACAAGGCGGAAACCCTTAATGCCGGTCTGGAACGCATCAACCACGTGCTGAATGCTCCTGATGACGTTCCCGAACCGGAAAACCCAAGGAGCCCGGCGGCATGGAAGGGGGAAGTGGAGTTCCGCAACGTTTGCTTCGGTTACCAGCAGGACTCTCCTGTCATGAGGAACATTGATCTCCGCATTCCGTCCGGGCAGGTGGTGGCCCTGGTCGGTCCCAGCGGAGCGGGGAAGACGACTTTCATTAATTTGCTGTGCCGTTTTTATGATGTCCTTTCCGGCAGCGTGAAGGTGGACGGCATCGACGTGAGGGAGATGAGTAAAAAGGAACTTCTTTCCCACATAGCGCTGGTTTCCCAGTATCCCGTTCTGTTCCGCGGCTCCGTGGCGGACAATATACGCATCGGCCGTCCGGACGCTTCCGACGCGGAGGTGGAGGAAGCCGGCCGCATGTCCGCCGTGGACAGTTTTATCAATGAGACGGGGGAAGGGTATTCCCGCATGATCGGGGAAATGGGGGAGGGCCTTTCCGGAGGCCAGCGGCAGCGCGTTTCCCTGGCGAGGGCCTTTTTGAAAAACGCTCCCATCCTGGTGCTGGATGAGGCCACGGCTTCCCTGGATATGAAGAGCGAGGAGCAGATTCAGAAGGAGATTGAGAGGCTGGCTTCCGGCCGCACGACGTTCATTATTGCCCACCGTTTCAGTACCATCCGCATGGCGGACCGCATTTTGGTGCTGGAGAAAGGCCGTGTGGTTGCGGACGGCACGCATGAGGAACTGATGGCTTCTTCTCCCCTGTACCGGGAACTTTACAATAAGCAGCAGATGGTTGCGGAGGAGGAAGGAGGCGCTCCATGTTAAGCCAGTTTTTTGAATATGCGCGGTATTTGAAGCCCGTGATGAAGCTGTTCATCGCCGCTCTGGCTGCCGGGGCTCTGGCTGCCGCCGCCAGCGGTTTCGGCTTTCCGCTGATGATTGCCAAAGTATTTCCGGTGGTGTTTGACAATACACAGATTCCACCGGAGCTTCAGGACATGATCGCTCGGCTGGTGGCCCCGGAACACATGCACTTGGCGGTGCTGCTGGCCGTATGCTCCCTGCTGCCTCTGGTCTTCGCCGTCCGTGGCATAGGCACGTTCTTCAACGTGTACTGGATCAGCATCGTCAGCATGAAAGTGCTGGAGGCGATCAGGCTGGACGCCTTTTCCAAATTGCAGACGCTGCCCCTTTCCTTCATTGACCGCCAGAAACGGGGGGACCTGATCAGCCGCCTAATTAATGACGCCGCCAACGTGCAGGGGGGGCTGGTGGTAGCGGCCAATGACATCATCAAGCAGCCCCTGACTCTGCTGACCGCCCTTGCCTTCCTGGTGTACAAGGTATTTGTTGATCCGAATACGGCAGTGGTCTTGATGAATCTGGGGCTGATTGCGCTGGCCATATGGCCCATCCGCTTTTTCGGCCGCCGCGTGATGAAGAAGTCCAAACAGGCTCAGGACGAACTGGGCAATATTACGGCCGCAGCCCAGGAAAATTTGGCCTCCCAGCGTGAAATCCGTTCCTACGGAATGCAGGAACAGCAGGTAAATCTTTTCCTGGGGCTGATTCAGCGTTTTTTCAAAATCAATCTCAGAACGGTGAAGTACAGGCACTTCTTGGTTCCCGTGCTGGAAATGGTGACGGCGCTGGGGCTGGGCGTTTTGCTGGTAAGGGGGCATGAAATGGGCATCACCAAGGCTGATTTTACTGCTTTGGCCGCCGCCCTGTTCATGTGTTACGACCCTCTCAAACGGCTGGGTGTGACGCTTACCAATTTGAAGAGCGCTTACGCTTCCCTGGAACGCATCAATTACCTCCTGAAAGAACCGGATACCATGCCGGAGGCCGCTGACCCCTTTCCTATGGGACGCGCCGCCGGTCGTCTGGACTATGACGGCGTTTCCTTCTCCTATGACGGTTCCCGCAAGGTGCTGGACGGCATAAACGTGCATATCCGCCCCGGGGAAGTAGTGGGGCTGGTAGGGCCCAGCGGAGCCGGAAAAACAACATTTGCCAGCCTTCTCCCCAGGTTTTATGACGTTAGTTCCGGAGCCCTGCGCGTGGATGGCGTGGATGTGAGGGACGCTTCCCTGCACGATGTGCGCAAAAATATCGCCTTCGTTTCCCAGCACCCCGTCCTGTTCCACGGCACCATTATGGAAAACATCCGGCTGGGACGGCAGGACGCTGCGGATGATGAGGTGGTGGCTGCGGCGCGCGCCGCAGCTGCGGACGGCTTTATCATGGGCATGCCGGACGGCTACCAGACCATGCTTGGCGACGGAGGAAGCGGACTGTCCGGAGGCCAGCGGCAGCGTATAGCGATTGCCCGCGCTTTCCTGAAGGATGCTCCCATTCTGATTCTGGATGAAGCCACCGCTTCCCTTGATGCGGAAAGCGAGGCCCTGATCCAGCAGGAACTGGACCGGCTGGTGGAGGGAAGGACGGCGCTTATTGTGGCCCACCGTTTCAGTTCCATCCGCGTGGCGACGCGCATTCTGGTGTTTGAGAGCGGGCGCATCGTCGGGGACGGTTCCCATGCAGAGCTTTATGCCTCATGCTCGTTGTACCGGGAGCTGTATGACCGCCAGTCCCTTTAAATAAAAAGGGGACGGGAAGGAAAGCGTTCCCCGCGCCCGCACCGGGATGAATATGGCGTTTTTTTCTCAGGCCATGATGGAAAGAGCTATTGTCAAACAAGGGGCATGATGTACTATTCCGCCAGCATGAATACACTGGACGAATCCCTGATGAATGCCGTTAAAGAAGGGAAGCTTTTGGAGTCTTCCCGGACCAATATCCGCCTTCTGCTGGATGGAACCAAATCCCCCATAGCACGCGAGGCCGTAGAGGAACTGGCTGCCGCCGGGGAATGGCAGGAGTTGAACGACCGTTTTTACAAAACGCTGGCCTTCGGAACGGGGGGGCTGCGGGGACGCACCATCGGCAGCATCGTAACCCGGGCCGAGCAGGGGAACGGCGGCGTGAACGGCCGCCCGGAATATCCCTGCGTGGGAACCGCCTGCATGAACTACTTCAATGTGGGGCGGGCAATGCGGGGCCTGATTATTTATGTGAAAAAGCATGTGGAGGCTACGGACCCGGGCAGGAAGCCCCGCCTGGTCATCGGACACGACACGCGCCACTTTTCCCGTGACTTTGCCGAATTCTGCGCAAAAATCGGCACGGACCTGGGTTGTGACATTTACTTGTTCGACAGTCCTCGCGCCACGCCTGAAATCTCCTTTGCTATCCGGGAACTCCATGCGGATTCCGGCGTGGTGCTGACCGCCAGCCACAACCCCTCCCATGACAACGGTTTCAAGGCTTACTTCAATGATGGGGCCCAGCTTGTGCCTCCGCATGACAAGGCCGTGATCAAGGAGGTCAATTCCCTGACTTCCGAAGAATATGAACCGTTGCCGGAAGACCGGCGCGGAACCCTTCATGTGCTGGATTCCTCCTTTGACCGTATTTACATGGACCGCTTGAAAACCGTGCTGCTCCGTCCGGAGCTTTTCAACAGGGGAGGGGCTAAGATCGTTTATTCCAACCTCCACGGGACGGGCGGCCATATCATCGTGCCCCTGTTGAAGGAACTGGGCTGCAACGTGCAGACCGTGGCGGCGCAGGATGTGCAGGACGGCCGTTTCCCGACGGTTGCTTCCCCCAACCCGGAAAATCCGCCGGCTCTGGCCCTGGCCATTGAACAGGCGGATGCTTCTGGGGCGGACATCGTCATCGCCACGGACCCGGATGCGGACCGCATGGGGGTGGCTGTGCGCGGGGAAGACGGCAAGATGCACCTGCTGACCGGCAACCAGATCGGCTCCCTGTTGGCGTGGTACCGCTGCATGAGCATGTCCGAGCTTGGCATCATCAATGACTCCAACCGTTCCCGTGCCGTGATGGTGAAAACCTTTGTAACGACGGGGCTTCAGGATGCCATCGGCCATCACTTCGGTTATGAAGTGGTCAACGTGCTCACGGGGTTCAAGTATATTGCCCAGAAACTCGGTAAATATGAACAGGCCATTCCGGCGGAAAAACGGGAAGGCTACCGCAGGATGAGCGAGGAACAAACGCGTGCCCTGCGCCTGGAATACAGCCGTTACTTTGTCTTCGGCGGGGAGGAAAGCTACGGCTACCTGGCCCAGGACTTTGTGCGGGACAAGGACGCCAACTCCGCCGCCATCATTTTTGCGGAATTGGCCGCTTATGCGGAAAGCATCGGCAAGAGCCTTCTGGAACTGCTGCATGAACTCTTTGAGCAGTTCGGTGTGTATTTGGAAATGGGCAAATCACTGGTGATGGAAGGCGCAGACGGCGCGGCCAGAATCGCCGCCCTTGCCGCCTCCTATTCCTCCAATCCTCCCACGGAAGTGGACGGCGTAGCCGTCAGCGGCATCCGGGATTTTTCCAGAGGCGACCTGGTGGACGCGGAAGGCGATCCCATTCCGGCGGAAAAAATGATTTTTGTGGATCTGGCGGACGGCCGCAGTTTTGCGGTGCGCCCCTCCGGAACGGAACCCAAGATTAAATACTACCTCTTCGGGCACGGGAAACCGGGCGCCCCTGTGAAGGAAGCATTGACGGAGGTCCAGGCCTCCCTGGATTCCCTGTGGGCGGCTGTGGAAAAGGATGCCCACAGCCGTTCCTAGGGCTAAATATTGCTGATTTCTTTCCCCCGTCTACCATGTAATGTGGACGGGGGAAATTTATTTTCTTGCCAAGGGGGCGGGAATTCCGCAGTTTATAATTCTTATGACATTTGCGGCCCACAGAACTCTCTCCGTGGCTGGTGCCCTTTTGGCCGGCCTTTTTCTCTCTTCCTGTTCCTCCCAGCAACAAGTTGAAGCTCCTGCGCGTCTTCCCGCCTACCACTTTGTGCCCGGCAAGACGGCCGTGCTGCACAACGGGAAAGCCATTCCCCCCAGAAATGCCCCTTCGCAGGTCAAGCGCGCCATTGCAGCAGCCAATTCCCTGGTCAACAAGCCGTACCGGCTGGGCGGGGGGCACAGGAGGCATTATGATACTCATTATGACTGTTCCGGCAGCACTTCCTTTGTGCTGAAGGAAGCCGGTTTGCTCACGTCCACCCGCCATTCCAGGCTTTTCCTGAATTACGGGCAGAAAGGCGCCGGGGACTGGATTTCCATTTATGCCAAAAACGGACACGTCTTCATGGTCATCTGCGGCCTCCGGTTTGACACCACGGGAAGCGGGCGCCGCGGCGAAGGTCCCCGCTGGAGAGTGGACGGCCGCAATACCAGAAACTTCCTGGTGCGCCATCCTACAGGCCTTTGAACCGGGGCCGCGCGGAGGAAAACCGCGTTTTCTGCGTATGTTCGCGCAGGCTTTCTTGAATAATGGAAAGTAATGTGCTATCAGGTGCGAGGACGTTGATAGTTCCTTGACTTTCATGGCTAAGACAAAAATTCACGTAGGGCTTGAGATAGGGACAAGCAAGACTTGCATGGTCGTAGGCGAAGTGAAGCCAGATGCGACCGTGACAATCATCGGCGTGGGTGAGGTTCCTAGCGAGGGCGTGGTTCGCGGAGAGATTGAAGACACTTCCAAGGTCATCCAGTGCATTTACGATGCGTGGAACATGGCCCAGGACCATGCGGACGTGGATATCATGACCGTCTATCTGTCCGTGACGGGAGCCCATATTGTGGGGCAGAACAACCGGGGGACATTCCGTCTCCCCCCGGACGAAAGCATTATTTCCCAGGAGCATATGGACGAGGTGACGGAAATCGCCCGGGACGTCGCCCTGGGGCCGGAACAATTCGTCCTGCACCGCGTGCCCGGCCTCTTTTCCGTGGACGGGCAGGAGAACCTGACCAATCCCGCCGGATTGACCGGAAGAACCCTGGACATCGACTGCCATATCATCCACGGAATCAAATCCCGCATCACCAACTCCTTCCGTTGCGTGCGGGAAGTCCCGCTGGATATTGCGGATGTGGTTTTTGCCCCCATTGCCACGGCCCAGTTTGTACTCAACAGGCAGGTCAAGCAGGCGGGCGCTCTGCTTATTGACATGGGAGCGGGCACGACGGACTATGTGCTTTACCTGGACGGCCAGCTTGTGGCCTCCGGATGCGTGCCGCTGGGCGGCGACCACATTTCCAATGACATCACGCTGATGACCGGCATTCCGCTGGCCCAGGCGGAGCTGCTCAAGAAAACGGAAGGGGACGCCAACAGCTTTTCCGGGAAAACCAACGAGATGGTGCGCGTGCGCGGAGAGGGGCATATGAAGGATGCCGCCATCGAACGCAACGTGCTGAATGAAATCATCCGTTCCCGTCTGTTGGAAATCTTCAATCTGGTCAAATCCTCCCTGCCCAAGGATACTTTCAAGGGCAACCGCTGCCACGGCGTGTACCTGTGCGGGGGCGCCAGCCTGATGCGCGGCGTGGGGGAACTGGCCTCCCACGTGTTCGGCGTGGCCATCAGCCGGCCTACGCTGGTCAAAAACGGAGCGCCTTCCTACCTGGACGATCCGCGCTACTGCACGGCCATAGGCCTGATACGGTATGCCCAGATTCTGGATGCCGAGCTGCCGCAGCAGCGCAGCTGGCTGGGCCGGATGCTGGGTTTCTTCGGAAAGAAGAACTCCTGATCAACCTTTATCCAAATTAACAACCATGCTGGAAATTTCTCCCCAGGGGCCGTCCGGCCTGCCCGGAAAAATCTGCCTGTGCGGCATAGGGGCCGCAGGCACCAAGGTAATGGAAGAAGTGTTGCTGCTGTCCCCTCAGCCAGCTTCCGTTTGTGCCATGAATCTTGATGCCCGGCTCTTGAACGCTTCAGCCGTTCCGTGCAAGGTCCATCTGGGCGCCAGGCTTACCAGAGGGCTCGGCTCCGGCGGAGACGCCTCCGTAGGAGCCCAGGCGGCCTGTGAAAGCGAGTCTTCCATTCTCCGTGCTCTGGAAGGCAGCGCGCTGGCTGTTCTTGTCGCCGGGCTGGGCGGGGGAACAGGGTCCGGCGTGGCTCCGGAAGCGGCCCGTCTGGCCAAGGAACAGGGGGCTTATGTCGTCAGCGTTGTCATCCGTCCCTTCAGGTTTGAAGGGGAACGGCGCGCTGTCCAGGCGGATGAAGCGCTGTCCCGCCTTGCCCTGTATTCCGACATGGTGCTGCGGTTTGACAATGACGCCATGGAAGGTCTCATAGACCCCGACAGGGGAGTGCTGGAAGCCTTTTCCGTAGTTAACGCCCTTATAGCCCGTGCCGTGCTTATTGTGCCGTCTCTGTTGAATTCTTCCGGAAACCTGCTCCGGGTGGGATTGGACGACCTGCTCAGCGTAGCCGGAACGGGAAAAGGAATTTGCTCCTTTGGCGTGGGTGAAGCGTCTGCGGATGCTTCCGTGGCGGACATCTTGGATCAGGTCCGACATTCCCCGCTCTTTCTGGAAAAACGTTTGGGAGAAGTGGATGATGTCCTGGTTCTGGTGCGCGGCGGAGCTTCCCTGACACTGCAGCGTCTGGAAGCCCTGGTGGACGGGGTGGCGGAAATCCTGGGGAAGGGGGTGCGCCTCCACATCGGCGCTTCCGTGGAGCAGCAGACGGAAGACCTCCTGTCCCTGACCGTGCTGGGCGCCGTGCCTGTGGTAGAGACATCTGGTTCCCCGTCTGTTGTGCTTCAGCGGGAAGTGGCGTCGCAGACAGTGCTTGTGCCGGAGGAAAAATCTTTCCTCGGAGAGGGGAAAACCATTATTCAGCCTGCACCTCCTGCCCCGGTTGACGAACCGGAACGGCATCCGGAGCCGGATCTTTCCGCCCCTGTTCCCGTCCCCAGGAGGGATGAACGTGAATTGGAAGAGGAACTGGTGCCCGTAAGGCCCGTTCCCGGGATTCCGGATGAAGAGGAGACGCTCCGGGAGTCCGCGTCTGTTGCGCAAATTTCCGAAACGGAGGCGGAGCCGGAATTGGAGTCAGTCCCGATGCCTGACATCAAGGAGCTGGAGGAAGGCTTGCCTCCGGAGGAAGGAGAGGAAGAGCGTGCGGGCCACGGCCTTTTTGCCCGTGTGCGCCCCCTCATTCTGGATGGGGAAGACCTGGATCTGCCTCCCGCACTGCGGAAAAGGAAACCGGATCCGAGCTGATGATGTCCCCCCGCACGTCCAGGGTGTGGTTTTGGGCGCTGACCGCAGCCGCCTTATTGTATACGGCGCTGCTCAGCTGGTGGAGTCCTCTCACTTCCGACACGTACCATCATGCCCTGACGGGCATGGAGCACTGCTTCTCTTTCAGCCTGGTCTGGGAGCGCTGCGTAGCCTCCTACATGACCTGGAATCCCAGAATCGGGGAATACCTGGCCTTTGCCGTAGCGACGGCGGGAAAATGGCTCTTCATGCTGCTCAACCCCTTTGTACAGGTCGGTCTTGCGCTGATGATGTTTTATCTGGCTTCCGGGCGCAGGGTGGATCCCCGTTCCTGGCCGGACGTGCGTCTGTTCGGATTGGGGCTTCTCCTGCTGTTCACGTGCACGGCCAGGCCCGGCGTCACGATTTACTGGCTCTCCGGCGCCACCAACTATTCCTGGGGCGCCGCCGTCTGGCTGGGCTTTCTGTGTCTGTACCGCGGTTTGCTGGACGACGCGGAATCCGGGAGAAAGGGAGATTCCGGAAGAAACAGTGGCTGGGGAAAGTTTGCCGCTGCGGCTGTTTTGGGATTTCCGGCAGGCATGACCAATGAAAACAATATTCCGGGAACCTGGCTTTTGCTGGGAGCCTTGTTTGTTTTTGTCCGCCTGGTGCGGAAGGAAAAACTTCCCCTGTGGTTTTATGCGGGCCTTGTGTTCCAGGTGGCAGGTTCCCTGTGCATGCTGCTTGCGCCCGGCATTTCCGCGCGGATGCATTCCGCCACTCCCGGCTGCGCGGAACCCCTTTCCGGTTTTTGGAGCAGATGGGAAGCTCTCCCTTCGCTCCTGTTCCGGATGCATGAATACCTGGCTCTTCCGGTGTTGCTGGGCGTGGCGGCTGCCTGGGTTCTCTGGAAAAGTTTTCGCAAGGACCGGAACTATTTCCGGGCATGGAAAATTTCCCTTGGAATAGCGGCGGCATATATTCTGGCGTCTTATGCCATGGCTCTTTCTTTCGCCGCCGCCGTCATTCCGGCGGACCATGCCATGTTCTCCGCCACCCTGCTGTTCGGCGTCGGCGTGCTGGTTCTTCTTCGTATGTGGTACGGCATCCCCAGTGCCATGCCCCGTCCGCAGATAACTGTGGCCGTTTTTCTGGTGTTGTCCGGAATATGCGTTTTTTCAACCCTTCATGATCATCTGCTTCTGTTCCGGCAGCATGAAAAGCGCGTCCGCCTGGTTCTGGAGCAGAAAAAGGCCGGTATTCAGGAAATCGTTGTTCCTCCCCTCTCTCCTCCCTCCCCCTGGTGTTCTTTCATTTTCTGGGTAGACCTGTCGCAAAACCCGGAAGACTACGTCAACAGAGGCGCGGCGATGTATTATGGCGTGAAGAGCATCAGAATCTTTTAGCAGGAAAAAACTGCGGAATGTTAGAATTTTTTGCTATGGAATAATGGGAAATGGCAATAAGGTATCATCTGCGTCTGATGGCGGTTGTTGTTAAAAATATAAGAATTCTTTTAATAGGTTGTGCGGTTTTTCCTTTGCGGACGTGGAGGAAGAGGATTTCGGCGCGTTGAGGATTGAAACGGAAACAGAGGTATATTCCGCTGATATATATTTGGGAAATACTGCTGAAGGAAAGCCTGCCCAGCTCCGGTTTCCGTTGCCCGACAGCATCTCCGCATTCAAAACGTCTCCTCAGGAAAAGAAGGAGTTTCTTTCCCTGTTGCATGAAAAAGAGCTGCCGGATTGTTACCGGGAGGCGCGGAAGAAACTTGGCGCCTTTAGTTCCAAGGGAGCTGGAGATGTGAACGCAGAAGACGTCAGGGTGTTGTCCTGGATTTTTTATGTTGTAGTTTCGGCGGATGCATTTTCATGGGATTACGATGAAAATACCCCCAAAGACGGCCTCTATGGAAACATGGATTATGAATTGAAGACCGGAGTTGTGAGGTGGATGAGCAGTTTATCCTGGGATATATCCGGAATCGTTTCCCGATGCGGCGTAAAAAGAAAGGAGCTGTGCAGAATCTGGGCAGAATATGGAGCGGCCGTATTGAAAACATTCAGGACTCAGTATGATCCGGAATTAAAGCAGAAACAGGCCAGGATGAAGGAGGAATACGATAAAATGAGTGCCGAAAGAACCTTGAGACTGGTTCAGGAACGAAAACTGAGTTTATTTCGCGGGGCTGATCCCCGATCAATTTATTACAACAATAAGCTGCTGTCTAATGAAGACGGAAATAACAATTGTAAGTATCATTTGGAAAAGAGATTGGAACCTGCGTTTGTGGAGATGCTGGTCCGTTTTTATCCGGGGCAGGCTGGTGAAGTGGTTAAGTATCTTAAGAAGGCCGGGTACGCTGACCAGGAAATCGGAGACCTGATTGACCGTACTGTAGGCCGCGATGGAAGAACGGAGTTTTTATATAAGGGCGACCGGGGGCGCCAGCACGATAGAAAGATAAAGTCCCGTGGCTCCGGGCATATGAAATAACATGGGGGATTGGGAAATTTTCGGAAAATTCCATTGTTTCGCCAAGGACGCCAGGGTGCATAGCGGACGGGAGTAGGCAGATTCCGGGATGCTGCGTTATGGAAGAAACGGGGGCCGCAGTATGTTCTAATCCATCGGAATTGCGTAGGAGTTCAATTTGTTGAACTCTCCGCTTTGGGGGCCTTCGTCAGTAGTGCCGTTATTGGGGGCGGCGTAGGTATCCAGGGTCATGGAATCCGGGTAAATGGTCAGGATATAGTAGGCCGTAATGCCGGAGCGGTATTGCAGGGTTTTTACCCGGGATTTTGCAGGCAGCAGAAAAGGGATGGGAAGAACCTTGTTCCCCGCAGGGGCGCAGATCAGGGAGGTAAGGGTGTTTTGTCCGTCCGGGGAGGTAATCATATACAGGTCATGGGCGTGCAGATGTCCGGTGACGACGAAGCGCACTCCGGCATCCCGGAGGTTGCGGTAAAAGATGTTTTGCTGTTCCGCCGCGCTGTCGTTGCAACGGCCCCACAGGCATTCCCGGAATTGCATGGGCGTCTGCAGGGTGCGGTGGGTGAAGACCAGGCAGTGCTTCGGAACGGTGTTGGCCTTGCTTCTGTTGCGTTTGACCCACGCACTGAAGTCCACGAGCTGGTCAGGGGTGAGGTCAATATCCATGAAATACAGGGAAGCGTTTTTATGGCGGATTCCGTAGTTCAATTTTCTGGTAGCCAGCCCTTTGGCGCCCTGCTTCCGCGTAGGCAGGAAGAGTTCCCGGAATTGTTCCGCCCGGAAAGGAAGGGATTCGTGATTGCCGCGCACGGCATAAAAGGGGATGCCTTTTTCTCTCAGAATTTTGTTGAGTTCCTTGCGTTTGGCGAGTCCCTTGACGGGGGCGCTTCCTTCAATATCCGCCATGTCCCCTACCTGGACGACTATGTCCACGTTGTGTTTCAGGATTTCCCCATAGAGGGTTTTGATGAAGTTGACTGCTACTCCCTCGCTTCCTTCCATACGCTTGGGGGAGTCGTGCGTATCGCCGATGATCGCTATTTTCCATGGGGCTGTATCTTCCGCCAGTGCCGGCTGAAGCAGGAACATGAGAAATAACGCAAGATATTTCATGGCACTGAGTTTTTACAACCTGCCTGCTCGTCCCGCCAGAAAATTATGACTGAGGCGGAAAGACGCCGCCCGGGGCTTTTTCTTTTTCCCGGAGGCAGGCGTTGACGTGCTGTCCTGGGGAATTCTGTTCCCCGCTGGAAACGGAAAAGCCGGACATTGGAAATTCAATGTCCGGCTTTGATGATGCCGACAGCGCTGGCTGAAATTTATTGCTGGTTGACCTTCAGGGTTTTGGCCTGTTCTTCCGTGAGTTCCACGCAGTGCCAGGGGAGGCCGCGCCTGTTGAGCTCGTCCATGAAGGGATCCGGATCATTTTGTTCCATATTGAAGACTCCTGCGCCAGTCCATTTGCCCGTAAGGATCATTTCCGCGCCAATCATGGCCGGAACCCCTGTGGTATAGGAAATGGCCTGGGAACCTACTTCTTTAAAGCATTGTTCATGGTCGCAAATGTTGTAAATGTACACAGCCTTGAATTGGCCGTCCTTGATTCCGGTGATGACGTTGCCGATGCAGGTTTTTCCCCTGGTCGTCTTGCCCAGGTCCCCGGGGTCCGGCAGAACGGCCTTGAGGAATTGCAGCGGGATGATTTCAACTCCGTTGTACATGACCGGGTCAATGCGGGTCATACCCACGTTCTGAAGCACTTCCAGGTGCTTGAGGTAGTTCGGTGAGAAGGACATCCAGAATTGAGCCCGGCGGATGGTGGGGATGTGCTTGACCAGGCTTTCCATTTCTTCATGGTACATGCGGTAGATTTCATAGGTGCCCACTTCCTGCGGGCAGGTGAAACTTTGGTGCATGCTCATGGGAGCGGTTTCCCGGAAGGCTCCGTCTTCCCAGTGGCGGCAGGGCGCCGTTACTTCCCGGATGTTGATTTCCGGGTTGAAGTTGGTGGCGAAGGCCTTGCCATGATTGCCGCCATTGACGTCAATGATGTCCAGCGTATGGATTTCGTCAAAGTGATGCTTGAGAGCCCATGCCGTGAATACATTGGTGACGCCTGGGTCAAAGCCGGAACCCAGCAGGGCAAAAAGCCCGGCTTTGCGGAATTGCTCCTGATACGCCCATTGCCAGGAGTATTCGAATTTGGCTACGTCACGGGGTTCATAGTTGGCGGTATCCAGGTAGTTGACTCCGGTTTCCAGGCAGGCTTCCATCAGGGTGAGATCCTGGTAGGGCAGGGCTACGTTGATCAGCAGCTGCGGCTTGATTTCCCGGATGAGGGCTACGGTGGCGGGCACGTCGTCCGCATCTACGGAATGGGTAGTGATGCTGACGCCCGTTCTGGAGCGTACGTCCTCCGCAACGGCATCGCATTTGCTCTTCGTGCGGGAGGCCAGATGAATGTTTTGAAAAATATCCGGCAGCTGGGCGCATTTGTTGGCTACCACATGCCCAACGCCGCCTGCTCCAATGATTAAAACCGTGTTCATGATAGGTTCTGTACATAAGTGAAAACAGGCTGAAAGGCAACTCCCGATTTGCTTCAATAATGACACCGTCTTCCCATGGGGCATCAGTTTTTCCGGCATCGACCGTATGCGGACTTCCCTGCGGAAGACGCACCCTTTTGGAGATTTTCTAAAAATGATTGAACAGGGGATTGACGCGGGCTGTCCGATTTTACAATATTGAATTATAGATATGATTAAACAAATTCTGCCAATTGTTGTTGCCGCCTGCGTCGCTCCCTGCTTTGCCGCGGAAGGGTGGATTACCGATATGGATGCCGCCAAAAAACAGGCCGCCGAACAGAAAAAGGATTTAATGATTGAGTTCACCGGTTCCGACTGGTGCCCTCCTTGCATGCAGCTCCGCGCCAACGTATTCAGCAAGCCTGACTTCCAGAAGGAAGCGCAGAAAAATTTCGTGCTGGTGGAGCTGGATTATCCGCGCGGCAAGGAACAGTCCAAGGAAATGAAAGCCGCCAATGAAAAGCTTGCCCAGCAGTACGGCGTGCGGGGATTCCCGACCGTTGTGTTTGCGGACGCTTCCGGCAAGCCTTTTGGGGGATTTGTTGGAGGGCGCTCCGGGGATGATGTCATGAAAGCCATGCAGGATGCCCTGAAGAACAAGGAAGCTCTTAATGCCGCGGAAGCGAATGTTGCCAAGGCTGCTACGGATGAAGCGAAAGTTGCCGCTCTGATGGAAGTGCTCAAGCTGGCTCCTCAGGAATATGTGGACAATTTTTATGGTGACGTGAAAGCGGAAATCAAGAAGCTGGACAAGGATGACAAGTCCGGCCTGAAAGCTGCAGACGCCCTCTCCGACCAGCTTAAAAAGGAACGGAAAGATGTTCAAAATTATCTTGCCGGCAAGCTGACGGACAAGACTACGCCTGCGGAAGCCCTTCAGGTGGTTAAGGCATATCCCGACCGCGACAAGCTTCTGCCGGAAACACAGCAGGAGTTGCTGATGATGGAGTTCGGGACCTACCTGAATTCCACCGGTGACGTGGACGGCGCCGTTCTGATTCTGGATAAGGTGGCCGAGTTGAAGCCGGGAACGGAAGCCGGAATGCAGGCCCCCCGCATCAAGGCCGGCATTCTTGCCAACAAGGATAAGATCAAGGCCCAGATTGACGCTGCCAAAAAGGCGCAGGGCAAATAATTAAAGCCGCTTTTCTTTTCCCTTGCTTTGGGAAAACAGCCCCGCAACGGTTTTCTGCCGTTGCGGGGTTTTGCTTTCCCCCTGTTTCTCCGGTTACTCAAAAGGGATGATGAAAAGGAGGCACTGTGGCTTATGAGGGGCGCTGTTCTCCTGCGGCGCGTGTTTTCGGCGCTTCTGCTGCGGGAGTGGCGAAAGGCAGGATTTGATGCCGGTTCCGTCAGGCCGGGTATATGGGATAGGCAAGAGTACCGTGTGGCGGCAACACTATTCTCCGGTAATAAAAATCCGGTCTAGGAGAGAGTGCGGGAAAGGCATGCTGTTTTCTTGGAAGAGCGGGTTATTGAAGTTTGATGACGGTATCCAGCCTGTCCCAGGTGACACCCTCGGGCAAAGTGATTTTGTACTGGTCTCCTTCCTTTTCAAGCCTGACGAATTTTCCGTTTCCGGTACCGTTCACAATGAGGGTCGCTCTCGTGAATTTTTCCCCGATATCTTTGATGAACAGGGGGGTATTTCCCTTCAGCTCTTTTCCCTGTCGGGCAATCAGCGGGCTGACGTGCAGGTAAACGGTTTTTTTGCCGTTGTGATCCGCTCTGTAGCAACTGCCGCCCCATGGCTGGTCCCTGTAGGGGCCTCCGCGAGTGTTGTAAATGGCCTCCTTGTAGAAAGCAATCCATTTTCCCATGGACAGAAAAGTTTCAGCCTGTTTCGGATCAAATGTTCCCAGTGGAGTGGGACCGATGTTGTAAAGCAGGTTGCCGTCCTTGACAATGTTATTGATCAGGAATCTGATGGAGGTTTCGACGGGTTTGGTTGTTGCGTTGGATGTGTAGGACCAGTTGCCCGTCCAGCGGGTGCCGGGGATATCCGCCACGGTCATGCAGCTTTCCCAAGGCGTTTGAGTGTTGAAGGGGCCTAGCTTGCATTCCGGCGTCAGGAAATCCCCTTTCAAATCATCGGGCAGCGGTTCCTTATTGCCTCCGCGGGTGCTGTTCATGCGGTTGTTGATCAGAATGTCCGGCTGGTACTGCTTGATGCGGCGTATCATGGTGCGGGGATCCCACTGGTTGAGGGAGCTATTGCCCAGGCTGTCGAACCAGAGCACATCCACCTGGCCGTAGCGGGTGAGCAGTTCGCTGACTTGGCCGAAGTAGTATTCCAGATAACGGTAGTGCTGGTCGGTCAGGTAGTAGGGGTTGTACCAGTCTCTTCCAGAATAATAAAATCCCAGTCTGAGCCCGGCCGCATGAACTGCCGCCGCGAATTGTTCCACGATGTCTTTGCCGTAGGGGGTGGCAGCAATGGTGAAGGTGTCGTAGTTGGAGGGGAAGTTAGAGAAGCCGTCGTGATGCTTGGTGGTCAGCACGGCGTATTTCATACCGCTTTTTTTGGCGACGGACATCCATTTTCTGGGGTCATATTGCTTGGGGTTGAAGCGGCGGTGGGCGGAGTCGTACTCAAAGTCTACGGTATTCTTATGACCGCTCGCGCTGTCTTTGGGACGCGCCGCATTGCGTTCCCAGCTTATTTCCCGTTCCAGCAGGGAAGAAGGGTTCCAGTGAACAAACAAGCCGAATTTGGCATCCCGAAACCATTTTAACTGTTTATTATCGGCTTTGAAATCGAAGAGCCCGTTGACGGCTTCATTAATCAGGTCACGGTCTTCTACTGGAGAGAAGATGTCTTTTTCAGGAGAGAGAATCACCAGTCCTTCCGCCATGGGTTGCATGCGAAAGTTCGGTACGGGAGATTTTTCCTTGTCTCCCTGCCAGAGGTTGAGTTGCAGAACCCTGGCCACATTGCTTATTTCATAAGCTTTCTGTCCGGCTGCTTCCTCCATGATTTCATCAGGCAGTTCCCTGTTGAAAATGGCCTGTACAAAGGGTTGGCTGATATAGATTTTTCCGTTTTCCCGGAAAGGTCTGATATCTTCGGGCAGAGGGATTCGTTTATTTCTGGCCATCGCGCAGGGTGCGCCATGCAGCTTGTCCGTATCTACGGTAAAGTACACGGCGTTTCGAAGTTTTTCAGATAGTTCCTTTTGAAGTTCGTTCACATTTTCCTGGTAGCTCCTGCCGGGATGGAAACGGTTATTGATGCTTTCCACCTGTTTTTCCGTGATGACCGGGCCGATCCACTGGCTGGCAGCTTCGTCTTTGGTTCCGCAGCCTACAATAATCCGGAAATATTTTCCTGCATCCTTGTCCGTCAGGGTGTAGGATTTCGCATCACGGCCCTGCTGAACCACTACGGTTTTTCCGTTTCGGACATCTGCTTTTTCCCACCGGATCACAGGATTGGCGGATTCTCCGTCAGGTGTGCTGTAACGGCTTTCCAGCGTAGTTCCGACCACTTCTTCACCGTTAATATAAGGTCTGAGCCACGGGACGGTGATGGCATTCCCTACCTGAATGGAGATTATCCCCGCGAGTACGGTCAAGATACAGGATGTCCGGTGTTTGAATTTAAACATGGGAAAAATTTAGAGGAGGAATAACCGGGAGAACAGGATAAACCCCCTCCGTTTTGTAAAAGACCAGTAAGGAAGAGGGGCGTTTTTCTTTCTATGAAATTTTATATGTATCATGAGCGTACGAAGGAAAATATATTGTTAAGCCGCAGAACTGGGAGCCGGGTGGGATAAAGGTTCTGGGAGGAGCCTTCCGCTTCTGGGCGGGCGCTCAGGTCGTTGTGGTTCTGCCGCCGTATTTCTTGACGTGAAGCCTTGCGTACGGGAAGGAAACCTGACAAAATCCCGCCATGCGCCTGTTCATGATGTTCTGTGTGATGCTTTTGCTCGCCGGATGCGATACGCGCTCGAGCGTGGAACGGGCTCAGGAGGCAGGGGTGCTTATCGTGGGCAATAATGCGGAGCCCCAGAGTTTTGACCCCCACATCGCCACTTCCGTTTCCGATTTCAAGATGATCAATGCCGTCATGGAGGGGCTGCTGCGCGGGGATTCCAGGGATGACGCCGTTTTTCATCCCGCTGTGGCGGAGTCGTGGACGCACAGTCCGGAGGCGGACAAGTGGCGTTTTTCCCTGCGGAAGGACGCTGTGTGGAGCGACGGCGTTCCTGTGACGGCCCATGATTTCGTGTATGCCTATCACCGCCTGCTTCATCCGGGGTTTGGAGGGAGGTACGCGGACATGCTTTATCCGCTGAAGAATGCGGAAGCCTATAACCGGAACAGGCGCAGCCTGCTGCTGTGCGGTCCCGGTTCCCGGCTGGCTGGGGAAGAGGGGCTGGAAGAGAGGGTTTTGGCCCGGGTGGATTGGGAGAGGCTGGATGGTATGGGAGCCGGTGAGCTGGAGGCTCTGCGGGATGATCCTTCCCTGATGGAGTGGCCGGACGGGATGCCGAAGGAAGGAGCGCGGAAGATTGCGGCCCGGATGTTGGAGGATGTCCGGGCCGGAAAGCCGGATTTGTGGGAGGAAGCCCGCGTGGGCGTGCGCGCCGCGGATGATTATACCCTGGAGATGGAGCTGCGTTCTCCGATGCCCCAGCTTCCCCTGCTGTTGCTTCACTGCACCTGGTTTCCGGTTCCCCGCCATGCCGTGGAAGCCCACGGCGGCATGCTGGACAGGACGGGGAAATGGACGCGGCCCGGAGCGGCCGTAGGGAACGGACCTTTTCTCATGGCGGAGCACCGTTTCAATGATTATGTGGAGGTGCGCCGCAATCCCCGGTACCGGAAGGCTTCCGCCGTCCGGCTGAATGGAGTCCGTTTTCTTCCCACCGTGAACGGCTTTACGGAAACCCGCATGTTTTTCAACGGCAAGCTTCATGTCACCAACAACGTGCCTCCGGAGATGACGGCTTACGCCCGGGAGCGCGGCGGCGATGATTTTTGCCAGGATGATTATTACGTGACTATTTTTTACCGTCTGAATACGTCGCGTGCGCCGCTGAATGACGCCCGGGTCAGGCGGGCCCTTTCCCTGGCGGTAGACCGGGAGGCCCTGGTGCGGGACGTGGTGTGCGGCGGCGGCCAGCCGTGCTTCGGCTTTACGCCGGACGGCGCCGGATACAAGACGCCGCATGGGGTGGAGTTCAATCCGGAGAAAGCTCGTTCCCTGCTGGCCCAGGCCGGTTTTCCCGGCGGGAAGGGTTTTCCCCGGCTGGAACTGATGACTACATCCCGCGAAGTTCAGAAGACGATGGCGGAAGCCATCCAGGGCATGTGGAAAAAGCATCTGGGGATTCATGTGGATATCCGTTCCTGTGAGTGGACGGCCTACAAGTTCGCGCAGAATTCCATGCAGTATGATTTTAGTTCCTCCTCATGGTCCGGTGATTATCTGGACCCTTCCAGTTTTCTGGATTTGTGGGGTTCCGCCTCCGGGAACAATAATACGGGCTGGTTTCATCCGGAGTATGAACGCCTGCTGGCGGAGAGCCGCGCCACGGGAGACCAGAAGAAGCGCATGGCCCTGCTGGCCCGTGCGGAAGCGCTGATGCTTTCCGAATCCCCGGTGATTCCCCTGTATTGGGCCAAACGGTCTTATTTGAAGAGGCCGGAGGTACGGGGATGGCACCCCCTGCTGCTGGACAACCATTTGTTTGAGGATATCAGCCTGGACGACGCCCGGGAACATGGGAAGGAGGCCGCGCCTTGACCAGGATGATTATGAAACGCCTGGGGCAGGGGCTTCTGGTCCTGCTGGTGCTGGAAACTGTGACGTTTTTCCTGATACGCCTGTTGCCGGGGCACCCCTTCATGGGGGAAAAGAAACTTCCGGAGCATGTCCTCCAGCAGCTCCAGGCCAGTTACGGGCTGGATCAGGCTCCCCTGGTCCAGTACGGGCGTTACTGGTGGAACATGCTGGTTCATGGCGACCTGGGGCCGTCTTTGGTGAAGGAAGGCGTCAGCGTGGCGGATATGATCGGCCAGTCATTCCCTGTTTCCCTCCAGCTTGGAGTCATAGGCATGGCTATTTCCATTCTGGCGGGGATTCCCGCCGGAATTGTGGCGGCACTGTACAAGAACCGGTGGATGGACTGGTGGGTGATGCTCGTTTCCATGGCCGGCATTTGCATTCCCGCTTTCGTCGTGGCTCCGCTGCTTGGCGTGGCGTTGGGCATGCATGTGCCCGGCTTGAGCGTGGCCGGATGGGATTCTCCCGGTTGTGTGGTGCTTCCGGCGCTGACGCTGGGGCTGGTGAATGCCGCATATCTGGCGCGCCTGACGCGCGGCGGCATGCTTGAAGTGCTGGGGCAGGATTTCATCCGGACGGCTCGAGCCAAGGGGGCGGGGCCTTTCCGTACGGTTTGGAAGCACGCTTTGCGAGGCGGCCTGATTCCGGCCCTTTCCTATCTGGGGCCTGCTTTTGCCGCCATGATTACCGGTTCTTTTGTGGTGGAGACCTGTTTCCAGGTTCCCGGCATGGGGCAGCATTTCGTGAACGCAACCACGGACCGGGATTATTTCCTCATCCAGGGGCTTGTCTTGTTTTACGGTATTCTGATCGTCGCGGCCAACCTGGGTGTGGATCTGGTGCAAATGGCCGTCAACCCGAGATTGAGAAAGGAATCATGAGAAAAAGAGGATGGAACAGGATGGAGGAACAGGGTTCCTCCCTGTGGAAGGACGCTTTTCTGCGTCTTTCCCGCAACCGGGCGGCCATGTTTTCCCTGCTGGCGCTGGCGCTGATTGCGTCGGCCTGTTTTCTGGGTCCCCTGCTGCCGTGGCTGCCTCATCCTAATGTGCAGGATTTGTCCCGGATTGCGGAAAGCCCTTCCTGGGACCATTGGTTCGGCACGGACCAGCTTGGGAGGGACCTGCTGGCGCGTGTCCTGTACGGCGGCCGCATTTCCCTGCTGGTGGGAGTGGTCGCTACGGGCGTTTCCCTGGTGATTGGCGTGGCGTACGGACTGGTTTCCGGTTATGCCGGAGGCAGGCTGGATGCCCTGATGATGCGCCTGGTGGATGTGCTTTTTGCCCTGCCGTTCATTGTGCTGGTGATTATTTTTTCCTTGTCCGTGGAGGAGCCGGCCCGGAGGCTGACGCAGTGGGTTTCCGGCATGACGGGCTGGTCTGTGGAAATGGTGAGCCCCATGACCGGGCTGATTCCCCTGTTCATCGCCATCGGCGCTTTGGGCTGGCTGACGCTGGCGCGTATTGTCCGGACGCAGACGATGGAACTGAAAGGGCAGGAGTTTGTGGAAGCTGCCCGTTCCCTGGGCATCGGCCACATGAAGATTCTGTTCCGCCATATTGCTCCGAATTTGTTCGGGGCCGTCATCGTGTACACGACGCTGGCCGTTCCCGGCATCATGCTGCTGGAAGCCGTCCTGTCCTTTCTGGGGCTGGGCGTGAAGGCTCCCAATTCCTCATGGGGAACGCTGATCAAGGAAGGGGCGGACCGCATGGAGGTAAGTCCGGAATTGCTTTTGTTCCCGGCGCTCCTGTTTTCGGCTACCCTGCTGGCGCTGAATTTCCTAGGGGACGGCCTGCGGGACGCCCTGGATCCCAAGTCCTCCAAGGACTGATGTTTTTAAGTAAAAATCATGAAGATTGCGTTAACGATTTCCATGCTGGTGGTCTCCAACGTTTTTATGACGTGGGCGTGGTACGGCCATCTGAAGAAGGGTTCCGGGGCGGATGGCAAGCCCCTGCTGATGATTATCCTGATGAGCTGGGGATTGGCGTTTTTTGAATATTGCTTCATGATTCCCGCCAACCGCCTGGGCAGTGCGGGCGGGCTTAACGTGGCCCAGCTCAAGATTATGCAGGAGGTGATTACCCTGTGCGTGTTTATTCCTTTCGCCCTGTTCTACATCGGAGAAAAATGGAAGTGGGATTACCTGTGGGCGTTTTTATGTGTATTGGGAGCCGTTTTCTTCGTCAACAGGGAGCGTTTATTCGGGTGACAGACTTTTTCCGTTCGCATTCCTCCCTCCGGACTGTCTTACCCTGAAGAAAGATGAAGATGAACATAATTCCTGTTTTTGCCGCAGCAGCCTCAATCGTTCTGGCCGCAGGCTGCCATCATCGCCACCACGATCGTGATGATTACCGTTCCGGGCCGCCGCGCCATGATAATTATCATCATGACCGTGACGGCTGGGATCAAAGGCGGACAAAGCCGGTCCCCAAGCCGCGCCCGCATTACATAACCGCCAATCATGCTTCCTATCCCCGCCTGTACCAGCTTCTGTAGATTCGCGGGGACGTTTCTCTGCATCCGGAAGGGAGCAGGGCTGGTCCGTGACATGGAACGGGAGGAAGGGCCATGCGGGGAAAATGCCAGCATCGGCGTGCCGTTTATTCCGCCTTTCGGAATGGATTCCGTGCCTGTTCCCTCACGTCGGGACCGGTGGCGGGGGACTCTTGGCCGCGTTCGATGAGCCGCGCACAGGATATAGGCTTGAAAAGGCGCGGTGCCCCCGGCACTCTATGCGCCAGATCAATGACTATAGATGAGCAATTAGACATATTGATGGGCGGTACCGCCGTCGTGATCAGCCGCGAAGAGCTGAAGGAGCGCCTCAAGCTGGGCCGCCCCCTGCGCGTGAAGCTGGGCGTGGACCCTACTGCGCCGGACATCCACCTGGGCCATACCGTGGCTATTGAGAAATTGCGCCAGTTCCAGGAACTTGGCCATCAGGCTGTTTTGCTCATCGGGGATTTCACCGCCACGATCGGCGACCCTTCCGGCCGTTCCGTGACCCGCCCCCCCTTTCCCGTGAACAGGTGCTGGAGAATGCGGAGACATATACCAAGCAGGCGTTCAAGATTCTGGACCGTGACAAGACGGAGATCGTGTATAATGGGGACTGGTTCCGCAAGATGACGTATGAGGAGGTGCTGAAGCTTAATTCCCGCGTGACCATGCAGCAGATGCTGGCCCGGGAGGATTTCAAGGCCCGTGTGGAGGGCGGTAAGGAGGTGCGCCTGCATGAGATGCAGTATCCGATTATGCAGGGCTGGGATTCCGTGGAAATCCGTGCGGACGTGGAACTGGGCGGGACGGACCAGCTTTTCAACATCCTGGTGGGCCGTGACCTTCAGAAGGAGGAAGGCATGCTGCCGCAGATCGCCATGACGATGCCTCTTCTGGAAGGTCTGGACGGCGTGCGGAAGATGTCCAAGTCCTACGGGAATTACGTGGGCGTGGATGAGGCTCCGGAGATGATGTTCGGCAAGATGATGAGCGCCAGCGACGAACTGATGGACCGCTATTACCTGGTGCTGCTGGGTGAGAAGAGGGACATGGGATTGCATCCGATGGAAGCCAAAAAGCTCCTGGCCTGGAAAATCACGGCACGCTATCATGATTCCGCCGCTGCGGATGCCGCGCGTTCTGACTGGGAAACCCGTTTTTCCAAGAGGGATTTGGCTGCCGCGGATTTGCCGGAAGTGGAGATTGCCTCCCTGCCTGCCGGCATGAATGCCCTGGCCCTGGTTTCCTTCCTGTTTGAGAATGTTTTCCAGGTGAAAAAATCCAATGGCGTTCTCCGCAAGGAGCATTTCACGCCCGGCGCCATCCAGTTGAATGATGTGAAAATGACAGACCCCTCCGCCGTTTTGGAACTGGCTCCGGGCAGCGTCCTGCGCCTGAGCAAGAAGCATGCTGTGCGTTTCAAATAGAACGCCGGAGGCGGTATTTACCTTTTTTCCTTCTCCATGCCGGGATTCCTTGCCAAATTGGATCGCTTCACCATCGGCCTCATCGTCAGTGTGGGCGCGGGAATTCTGGTTCCCTGTTCCGGAGTATGGGATACGGTGTTCAGCCGCCTGAGCGATGCAGCCATCGTTCTGCTTTTTTTCCTGTACGGGGCCAAGCTTTCCCGCCGTTCCGTATGGGAAGGGTTGATGCACTGGCGCCTTCAGGGGCTGGTGGCTGCGAGCACCTTTGTTATTTTCCCCCTGCTGGGTATATTCAGCATGCCCTTGTGGAATAGTGTGCTGGGGCCGGATTTGTGCATGGGAATGCTGTATGTGTGCATGCTGCCTTCCACCGTGCAGTCCAGCATAGCGTTCACTTCCATGGCGGGCGGCAATGTGGCCGCGGCCATTTGCTCCGCTTCCGTTTCCAGCCTGCTGGGGGTGTTCCTCACCCCCTTGCTGGTGGGGCTGGTGTGGTCCCGCGGAGGGGAAGGGGGCGTGGATTTTTCCACTTTCCTAAACATCTGCTATATTATTCTGGTGCCTTTTGTGGCCGGCCAGTTCGCCCAGCGCTGGATTGGCAAATGGGTAGTCACGCACCGGAACCTCACTTCCTGGACAGACCACAGCACCATCTGGCTGGTTATTTACACGGCATTCAGCCATGCGATGATTAACGGCGTATGGAAAAATCTGCCCTGGCTTTCCCTGGTGGAGGTGCTGGCTTTTTGCGGCCTTCTGCTGGCCGCGGCCCTGTGGCTGACGGCTTTCCTTTCACGCAGGCTCCGTTTTTCCCGCGAGGACCGCATTGCGATTATTTTCTGCGGCTCCAAAAAGAGCCTAGCTACCGGCATTCCGATGATGAACGTGATTTTTGCCGGAGCCCCCATCGGGCTGCTGGTGATTCCCATCATGGTGTTCCACCAGCTCCAGTTGATGGTTTGTTCCTTCCTGGCCCGGAAGTGGGCGAAGGACGTGGGAAAGGGAGAACAACTTTAAGATGGCCTCTGTTTGCCTGCCCTCTCAATGTCCGGTCAGGCGCAGGACTCCGTCGTATTGCATGTCCCGGCCCGGAACAATGATGTGGCTGCCGCGGGAGGGAACTTTTGCAGTAACGGGTTTGTTGCGGAACTGGGCCAAAAACCGTTGGAAGGATTCCATGTCTTCCGGAATGATTTTTACTTCCGTATAGGCGGGGTTGGAAGGCGCATTCGTGATCTCCACCCGGAAGGAACCCGCGATATTGCCGTCCGGCGCATAGAATTCCAATGATTCTTCCGGAGGGGCGGGATGCATGAAAAACAGGAAGAACATGATGCCCAAGGCCGCCAGGGTGACGACAGTCAGCGGAATGTTTTTTCTGAGGGGACTGATATGCATGCCTTCTTTTCCTTTCTTCCATAAGATTATGGGTTTTGCCGGAGTGTGTCAACCCCTCCGGGGGACAGGCGATGATGCATTCCTTCCCCATATTCTTTTCAAGGAACCTGTTCCGGAAGAACGGGAGACGGAAAAAGGGTTGCGTCCGCGGGACAATGTGGTAGCTTGTGCGGGCAAAGGGAACCCTATGACCTTACCTGTAAAGATTCTGTCCGTATTGGCAGGGCTGAGCCTGGCGGGAAGCGCCCGGGCGCGCATTTGGACGAATGACCGGGGCGCTACCGTCGTAGCCGTGCTGGTGGCCGTCCGTGATGCGGAGGTGGATTTGAAGCTTCAGGATGGTCGCGTGGTGGCTGTTCCCAAGAATATTTTTTCCGGAGCCGACCAGGAATATATTCTGGAATGGGTAAAGTCTGGCGGGACGCTCCCTGATACGGATGTGGGGGCTGAGAATCCTCCTGTGCAGGGGGATTCCGGCAGACGGTACGTTCCCCTGGAGCCGAATTGGGATGCTCCCTGGCCGGAGAGGGTGGTTGTTCCCGGTTTCCTGCTGGTGAAAACCGTGCAGGAGACGGAGGAGCTGAGTGTGTATGAAACGGATCATTTCATCATGGAGTCTCCCGGAAAGCTGCCGGAAGCGGAGCGTATGATCCTTGCCCGGCGTTTTGAAACCATTCTGTCTGCCCTGGCAGCTGTTCCGTTGAATCTGGCGGTGGCCCGCCGGCCTTCCCGCAAGTATCTGGTGAGGGTATGTTTCCAGGAAGAGGATTTCAACAGGGCTCCGGGCCTGCGGAACGGGCATCTCAAGTTTTCCCCTACCAGTTTCACGGCTCTGCTGTTACGGGATAAGAAGGGAAAGCTGCTGAAGCCGGGACTGGATCCGCGCTTTGCCGTCACGCACTGGGCGGCGCAGTCCATGGATTGGGATCACTGGCTGGTGGACGGCTTTTCCGCGTACATGGCTTTTCTTCCCATGGAGAAGGAAGCTCCGGTATTCCGGAAGATTCCGGAAAGGCTGGCCGCGATGGTTCCGCGCGCCGTCCGCACGGGCAGAGAAGCTCTGCCGGCCCTGGCGGACATGCTGTCCAGGGATTCAGCACATTCCGCCGCGGAGCATGGCGTTTCCTCCAGGGGAGGAACGCTTCAGTATTGGGCCGATTTGTTGTGGATGGTTTACTGGAGCCACCTGGAAGGGAGCGGAAAGGCGGAGCGCCTCAGAAGCTATTTGAGGGTTCGTGATGCGGAGGGCGGCGGGAAGGCGCGTGCTGTTTTGCTGGATGGGAAGACTCCGGAGGATGTACAGGGGGAAATGGCCGCAGCCTGGAAAAAAATGGGATTGAGGCTGAGATTTTCTCAGCCGGCTTCTGCTGCCGCGGACAGGGAGTCTGCAGGAAAATAACGGGAAGGGAGGGAAGAAAAACTCCTGCCGGGGAGGTGTGGGAAACCTGCGTCTCAAATGGTGCCGTTGAGTTTTCTCCCTATCCAGAACAGGGTAAGCAGAAGGATGAGGATGGAGAGCGTATACGGGTTGCACCAGAGCAGGATGCGCGTTTCCATGGGCGGCGGCACCGGGAGATCCCTGATTTCCTTAATGAGCCGCTGTATTTCCTCAGCTTTTACCATGCGCCCGCGTGTGATGGAGGCCATTTCCTCCATTAGCGCGGTATTGACGGGGCTGCCTATTTTTTCCAGCGTTTCACTCATGGTGATGACGGGAAGCGTAACGGATTTATCCGGTTCCGCAGAGGATGAAGCTGTGAGCTTCCAGGTGCCGGGACGGTTGATTTTGACGGAGGCGGTAAAGGAGCCCCATGTATGGTCCATAGTGTCCATTTGAACGCGGCTGGAGCTTCCTTCCGGAGTTGTAATGTCCAGAAAAACCTCTCCATTCTGGAGAGGGGCCCCCAGTTTGTCGGAGACCATGGCGGTGACGGTCAGCGTGTCTCCCGGCCGGGGCCGTTCCGGGGTGGGAATCAGACGGATTCTTTCCCCTGCGGCCATGTTGCGCTGGTAACTCATCCAGCGGGCCACCTGGCTCCAGAAACGGTAATGGTATTTGTCTTCTACTCCTCGCCTCCATCGCCAGGCGGAATCCGTTCCCATGAAGAGGACTTTTCCGTTGCCGCAGGACTGGGTGACAATAAGAGGAATGCGGCCATAGGCATTCTTATCCGCCGCATGCACGGCCAGGACAGTGCTTCCCGCTTTGGGCCGTTCCACGGGGGCGTACCAGTTGAAGCCCGGCAGATTGCGCCATACTTCTTCGTTTTCACCCTCCGTATCCGCCAGCATGGTAAGCAGGGAGCCGCGGCCTTCCGGCGTCAGGATAAGGGGGGATGGGGAAGGCTGGGTTGTCCCCTCCGGCTTGGTGTTGAGGAATGTAACGGGCATCAGGTCCCCCAGTTCCGATTTCAGGAGTTCCATTTGCCTGCCCTGGTAGCCGGGGAGGAAGACGATGCCGCTGGCCTGGTTTTTTACCATGCCTTTGAGCAGGGAGGCCTGTTCTTCCGTCAGCCCTTTGGAGCCCAGCCCCACGTCTCCGATGAAGATGACGTCATACCGGGCCAGGTCTTCCATCCTGTCCGGGAATTTGACCAGGTACCCGGGGCCTTCCCCCATTTCTTCCAGTTCCGGATGAAAGAGCAGGGTATGCACGTCCACGCCGGGATCCCGGTACAGGGCGTTCCGGATGAAGCGGTATTCCCAGCGCGGCAGGGTATCGATGACCAGTGCTTTGATGGATTCCCTCCTGCCGGAGATGCTGAAGGAAGAGGCGTTATTATTGTGCATCCGTTCCTGGGGCTGGACCGGGAGTTTGAGTTCCAGCGTTTCCGCCCCTTCTTGTTCTATTTTCCACAGAACCGCGTCGGATACCTCCCCCTGGGCCGGAATGGTGACCGTGCGGGTGACGGTTTTTCCTGTATCCCTGGAAGTCATGATGAGCGTGGTGCGCGTTTCTTTGCCCAGCGTGCTTTTAATGGTAAAGGGTATTTGCACCGTTTCCCCGATGATGCCGTAAGTGGGGGCTTTCACGTCCTGAAGGGCCAGGTCCGGGAGGGGATACGGGCTGCCTGCGGAAATGATGAACAGGGGGATGCCCCTGGTGCGCATGCGCTGGGCCTGCGTCAGCACGGAGGATGAGGCGTTGTGGCTGCCGTCCGTGAACATGATGACCGCCCGGAGGTTGTCGGAGGATTGCATGGCGTCCTCCAGCGGCTTGGCCAGGTCTGTGCCGGCCATGGCATAATCCGGAGAGTCCGGCGCAGGTGGCGCGCCGAAGGAGGCGTATTCCACTACATGCGTGTCTTTAAGGGATTCCGTACTGTTGCCCTTGAGCAGTTCCTGCACGTAGGCCGTGCGTGTGACGACATGCTGGGGGGAGATTTCAACATCCTGCGTTTCCATGGAGCCGGAGCGGTCCTCCAGAATGGAAACCTTGGGTTTTTCCTGCGGGGCGGAGGTGATGATCCATTCCGGTTGGAAGAGCAGGAAGCAAATGAAGCCAAGGATTGCCAGGCGAAGAATTTCCAGTTTGAATGTCAGCGGCCGGCGGTTGCGCTTGCAGGAGATATAGCTCATCCAGATGCCGGCCGCCATAACCAGGGCGGTCAGGATGACGCTTGACGCAGTAGGTTGAAGGCTCAGGTTCATGGACGGGTGGTGGGGGAGGGGCGTTTGGCCGTCTGGCCGGGCAGGCACAGGAGGGCTTCCATCAGCAGGCAGGCGAGGACGAAGAACAGGAAGAGCTTCCATGCTTCCTGCACCAGGGAGGGGGCTTCCTCTGCACTCTGCATGGAACTGATGGAAGCTTCCGGCAGAAGGAGGTGTAGTTTTTCATCCGTAATCTGGTCAGGCATGTCTTCCGGCCAGGGGCGGTTCACGGCGTAGGTCTGTGCTCCCAGTCGGTACACGCCCGCCGTATCGGCCGGAGAACCGGAGGGGTGGCTTCCCTGGGCATTATCCAGGCGCACGGGGGTGTCCGTGGCGGATTGCGGCAGGGAGGCGTCATTCACCCGTAGGGAAATGGAGGTGGAAAAGCGTTCCGCCCCCCGGTCCGCCATGCGCTGGAGCAGGGGGAGCAGCAGGTGGCCGTCCGCCAGGTTGGACCAGGAATATCTGGGCAGCGTTCCCAGGAACAGAGCGGACCCCGTTCCGGCCCTGACCTGGGCCAGAGCGCAGGAACCGTCATCCCAGGAGGCCAGAGTGCGGTATTTGCCCAGCAGGGGTTTTCTACGCACGGCGCGGAGACGGTTGGCGGGGATGGGTGTCTGATCGGAACCGTCGCGGAGGAATCCCCTTTGCCGGTCCCACGTTTCCAGACGGTAGTATTGTTCGGACGGAGCCGTCTCCGTCGCGCCCCAGGAAACGCCCAGGAATGAATGCCGTGTTCCGTGTTCCGTGTCGTCAGGCAGGAAAAGGGCTATTCCTCCTTCTTCAATGAATGTCTGGAGTTTTTTTTCCATTTCCGCGCGCGGCGGCGGCCCGTACCAGACGACCATGGACTGGGAGGCCAGATTAGCCTGAGCTTCCCGCGTATTGCCGGGCATCGTGGCTTTCCTGCCGGGCAGGCCGGGAGGGGCGGACATCAGGGAAAGGGTTTTCCCCACTTCTCCCGAAGGACCGAAAATCAGGATGTTGGCGAGAGGCTTGGGGGCGAAGGTGAAGAAGGAAATGTCATCCCTGATGAAGTCGTCATGAGGCAGCGCAACGAAGCCGAAGCCGGATTCTTTGCCCTGCGGCAGGGGTATTTCTTTCCGGATGGAGGTGTTTTCCCCTGCCAGTTGCAGCGTGGCGGAGGATGAGGCGTTATCCACGGAAAGCTGCACTGGCACGTCCTCCGGCTGGTTGGGGTTGAAACCCTGCCGCAGCACTTCCAGGTCCAGCACCAGTTTCCCGTTATTTACCTGAGCCTGCCGGACTCTGATGCCGCGGTTGCTTTCCGGCCTGTCGCGGAGGGCCATGATGCGGATGGAAGGGGGCAGGGGAAGGGCGGCCAGCCTCTGGCGCACACCGGGCCAGAGAGGGGAGTCTGGCTTCCAGGAAGAGGCCTGCATGTCCGAGGCAATCCAGATTTCCGTCTTTCCTGCGCCGGATTCTTCCAGGTACGGGATGGCTTTTTGCAGAAGTGCCGGAATATCCGCGCCTCCATCCGTTGTCTTGCTTACAGTCAGATCCGCCAGGGCTTCCGGAGCGGGAATCTGGGTCACGGTTCCGGTGGCGGAATCAAGCAGGGACAGGCGGCAGTGGCCGAGCTGCGCGAACGTGGATTCCACCAGCGGGGGGATGGCATCCCGGAGGGAGCTGGTTTTGTCCGGCCGGGCATCCATGGAAGCGGAACGATCCAGAACCAGCAGGACTTCATTCAATCCGGAGCTCCCCCAGCCGAAAAAGCTTCCGAGCAGGGGCCGCGCAAAGGCCGTTACCAGTGCCGCCACAGCCATCACGCGCAGCGCCAGAATCAGATAGTGCAGCAGTTTTTTTGTTCCACGTGTTTCCCTGGCCGCACGGAGAAGGAATTCCATGGCCGCCCAGGGGACGGAACGGTGCCGCCACCGGTTGACCAGGTGGATGATGATGGGAACGGAGGCTGCAAAGAGAGCCCACAGCAGCCAGGGAGAGTTGAAGGACATGGCGGGACAGGGATAATTGGAGGGTCAGAGCTGCCTGGTCAGGCGGAGGGCGGGCCGGGCAGCAGTTGCCGGAGGATGTGAAGGGTCATTTCCCCGGTTTGCTGGAAGGATTTTTCGCCCAGAATGCCGATGTTATCCTTGGAGGTGTGCCACCAGTTGCCGTCCTGGAAGTCGTCAATCAGGTTCAGCGTGTCCACGCCGCGCTCCATGAAAGGAACGTGGTCATCCAGGATGGCATAGCCGGATACTCCCCATTCCTCCGGGGAATAACCCAGTTCACGGATAGCGCGGGAATAAACCCGGTACATGGATTGGGGCGTCATGGCCGGGATGCGTATCTTTTTACCCTGCCGCCCCACCATGTCCAGATTGATCATCCATTCGGGAAGCGGCTGCCGCATGGAGGATGCGTAATGCCTGGAGCCGTACAGGCCGTCGTCGCTGTCCATATGTTCCGCAAAACTTTCTTCCCCGTCAAAAAACACAAGCTCCAAATTTCCGGCGCGTGCGGGGTCTCCGGACAGAATGCGGGCTGTCTCCAGAATGGCCGCAGCTCCCGATGCCCCGTCATTGGCGCCGGTGAATCCGTCGATGCCCCGCTTGGTGTCAATGTGGCAGGTCAGCAGGCCCCGAACCGGATCCAGGAAGTTTGGAGCCTTGCCAAAACGGGCCCTCAGGTTGATGAACCGGACGGGGCCCTGGGGCGTTTCCTTTTCAAAAGCCTGTTCCCGGCAGGTCCAGCCGCATTTGGCCAGTTCCTCCTTCAGGTAGTCCATCTGCCTACGGTAGCCGGGAGTGCCTGAAGCACGATTCCCCATTTCCGTTATCCGCGCGGCGTGGAACAGAGCGTTTCCTCCGTTGAAACAATTCGTTTGCCGGATTTGCGCGGGAACGGTTTCCTTACCGGGCACGGGCGTTTCCACGGGGTTTTCGCACTGCATCAGCAGGGCCGTGAACAGGAGAAGTCCGATGCGGGGCGTCATGGAAAAAGGGGGGGGAAGTTTACTTGGAATCAGACCATTCATCCTGGCCCAGAAGCTCAAGGATGCGGATGAATTCCGCTTTGCTGGAGAAGGTGATTTCAATGGCCCCCCGGCTTCCCTGGCCGGAAATGTTCACCGGAGTACCGAATTGTTTGGCGAGGATGCTGGAAATTTTCTTATATTGAGGGGAGGACGGTTTTTTAACGGGAGCCGGCTCCGGCGGGTTGAGCATCTTCTGAATAGCCTTCTCCGTCTGGCGGACGGTGTAGCCCTTGTTGACGATGTCGCGCCCAAGCTGGATTTGCTGGTCCTTGTTTTTGAGGGAGAGAAGTACCTTGGCATGCCCTACGCTGATAAAGGTATTGCCCAGCATGTCCTGAACCGGTTGAGGCAGGTCGAGCAGCCGCATGCTGTTGGCCACGGCGGCGCGGGATTTGCCTACGCGCTTGGCGATGTCCCCCTGCTTCATGCGGAACTCCGTTTTCAGGCGCATGTAGCCGGCGGCTTCTTCCAGCGGGCTGAGGTTTTCCCGCTGAAGATTTTCAATCAGGGCCAGTTCCAGCACGTCCTTATCGGAAGCTTCCCGGATGATAGCGGGCACGGTGGACAGCCCCAGGATGCCGGAGGCTCTCCAGCGCCTTTCCCCGGCAATCAGTTCATATTTGCCGCTTTGCGTTTTACGGACGATTAAAGGCTGGATGATGCCGTGTTCCTTGATGGAATCTACAAGTTCCGCCAGTTGTTCCGGCGTGAAAATGGCGCGCGGCTGCAGGGAGCTGGGAATAATGGCGGCATGGGATAGTTGATGCACAACGTCTCCCGCCTGGGGAGCCGCCAAGGATTCACGAGACAGATTTTGATTGATAAGGGCGTCAAAGCCTTTCCCCAGAGCCGGTTTTGCCATAGCAGGGAAGAGACTAGCATGAACCGGTTCCGTTTTCAACAGGGTATTTGTTATCCGCGGCGGAAATTCCGGCGTTTGTCTCTGGCGGAATATTCCTTGTTCCCGGACGTATCAGGCGTGTTGCTCCCGCCCCAAGGGCAGGGCAAGGATGTCTGTGTCCGGGAGCGGTCTGATGTCACCGCCGGTTCCATGCCGGTAAAGGCCCGTTTCCGGGCAATGAACAAAAAAATGAACAAAATGAATAGCAATAAACAGTCCTGCCGCGGCGCCATTTTTTCCCGCGGAACCGTTGCGGCACAACATGCGCGAGAATTCCTGGAACCCCTCACCCCCTCTCTCAAATGGACTTCAATTTGACAGAAGAACAAAAGAAAGCGGCTCTGGAGGCAGGAAAACAGGGCATGAAAAACGCTTATGAAAAAAGCGGAACACGTCCCGGATTGACCTGGTGGGAACGTCTCTTGTGGGTGGTTCTGGCCGGAGCGGCTTATGCGGCGTCTTCTCTCCTCTCCGGCTGCGGGTATACCGTAGACGTGACTGCAGCGCGGGCGGAGATATGCAGGGACGATTCCTGCCTGGTGCTGGAACCGGGGCATTTGTCCTGCTTCCAGAAACAGCCGAAAACGGAGATGCCTCCGGTTATCCAGAAAATCCGGCAGGGCAAATGACTGGGTGCCGTCCGATCTTTTGCTCCGGCGGTTTTAGGGAAAAACGGTTCTTCAGGAGCCGTTCCGACGGGAATCGTCCGGTGCGCCAGCGGTTGAGGCGGCATAAGAAAAACTGGGTATGAACGCTTTATCTGCCGCCTTTTCCTATTATCTGGCTGCAGGCCGGAGGGTGGAGGAAATGGAGGAAGACGGCTGCCGCCAGGATGTCTATGTCCGTACTCCGGAGCTTGTCCTGATGGCGCGCAGGGTAGATTCTTCCGCACCTTTCGGAAAGATTGTCGATGTCCGCTTCCGGTTTGAGCCGGTCCGGTGTGATGCCTGGCATCTCCATTTTCTGGCGGGAAATGTACGGGAATTGCTGGCTTATAAACGGGAGATTCTTTCCCTGCCCTGGATTCTGACCCAGCATGGCAAGCGGGGGGACGGGAGATTGGTAAAATTACCTGCTTCCCGGTTTTGCCGTCTGCTGGGAGCGTTTGTGGGGGACGAAGCGTTTTCCTGATCGTGTTAATGAAAGAGCCTCCGTGCGGACATCCGCACGGAGGCTCTTTCATGGCATCCGGCGCATGGAAACAGGTTGCTGCAACAATGGTTGAATTCTCCTGCACTCCTTTTCCGGGAGTTTTTTTGCAGGAACTTCCCTAAACCAGGGATTGTGCGAACCGGTATGCCTCATTGCTGCGGTTCAGCCATCCTTTGCCGAACACGGGGAACTGTTTGCAAGAATGGTAAAATGATTTGCGCCGTTCGTTCAGAGTGGAGAGAAATTCGGACTCTCCCGTTTGGGCGAGAACGGTTTTCAACATCTGCCGGGTTTGTTTTCCCGGGATACCGTCCACCACAAGCCCGGCTCCGTGGACATTCAGCGCGCGCTGCAAAATCTTCCCGGTATTCCTGCTCCCGGAATTGAAAAAATGGTCCCGCAACATAAACTCCGTGGCCGGAAAAGCGTCAGAACCCAGCCAGGAACGCACGGCGGCGGTATTATCCAGGACGTATTGCAGGCAACCTTCCCAGGCCTCTTCACGCCTTCCGGCATCCAACAGGGCCTTCAATCTGTTAAACACGGCCGGTTCAATGCCGTCGCAAATGCCGCAAACCTCCCACTTGCCGCCCTTGTCGGCGGCGGGAAGGCGGGAAACGCGCAGGGAATCCGGCCCGGTAACGCGGCTGTCTTCAAACCGGAGGATAGCCGCGGCCATCTTTTTTTCTGTAGTATCCATTGGCTTGAATCATGGTTCCCTTGGTCGAAATGGCAATGGAGGCGTATTCAAGGGGGGAAACGGCTTGCTGAGGCGGCGTTATCGCCAACGGAACCTTCTTCCCGCTCCGGGAATGGCCCTTCGCTGCCGGAAGTTGACGGGGATGCCCGTGGGTGGAATGGCCTCTTGCCAGATGTTGTGTCCGCTTTGCTTCCTGCGGCTGCTGCATTCCGCCGGAGATATGAATGGATGATGAATGTTCAAAAGCGGCACGCCGGAAATTCATGGGAACGAGTAATGGCGCACGCCTCATAAAAGCAACCCGCTCAAGGGTTGACCTTGAGCGGGTTATGATGGAGCCGCTTGTCAGATTTGAACTGACGACCGTCCGCTTACAAGGCGGGTGCTCTACCACTGAGCTAAAGCGGCATGGTAATGAGGTGGCCCATATCTACAGAAGATGGCCCGTTGTGGCAAGCCGAAAATGGATAGTCAGGCATGGATATTTCCATTTTAAGAGATTGAAAACGTTTCAGGAGTCAAACAGGGAGCCCTGTTCCAGCGGCGGATCGGCAGGCGGTTCCTCCAAATGTGGGGCTGTTTCAGGATGCAGCGTTTCCGCGGAGGGGGCGGGTGAGCCTTCCGTCCGTTCCGCTGTTGCGGAAGGAGCGGTTGTTGGCCCTTCCGTTTCCTCATTTCCGGACTTGGCCGGAGGCATGATGCGGGAGACGCGTTCCACAGGATGCCTGGTAATGATATTTCCCTGGGCACCGCGGTTTTTGATTCTCAGGTCCGCGAAGTGGAAGGGCCTGATCAGGTTACGGAGTTTCAGAACGGCTTTCAGATAAACGTTTACGCTTATCTGGGAACTGTTTTCCTCCGTTTCATGCACGGAGAAGTGGAAGATGCGCGTTCCCTTTGCGCCTCGGGTAAGCGGATATTCCTTGTCCCTGGTGAACCCTCCTATGCGGAAACGCTTGGCGTACACGGGGCCGTCTTTTCCGTCCCGGTAAATCAGGTTGAACACGGGGTCGTCCCCTTTTTTGATGACGGAAATATAAAGGGGATTTTTACCAGCGAAAAATTTGTCCTGAATCCGCACGATTTTGAGCACGCCTGCATTGTCAATGATCAACACGTCATCCAGCGTGGAGCATTTGCAGACAGGGTTTCCCTTCTTGACGCCGTAACCGGCAAAGCCTTCGTCATCAATATACAATGTTTCATTGGCAACAGCCACCTGCGCGCGGTTTACGGAGCCGAAGGAGGAAATTTCCGTTTTCCGCGGATAGGCGGCGCCGTATTTTTTACGCAGGGCTTCAAACCAGCGGATAGTGAATTTGGTAAGCTGGTTGAGGTTCTTCTGCGTTTGTTCGATGTCCTCTTCAAGCTGGCGGATGTGCTGGTCCGCCTTGAAAGCGTCAAATTTGGAAATCCGCTTGATTTTGATTTCCGTCAGCCTTACCAGGTCGTCCCTGGTAATGGGGGCGCGCAGCCGGGATGCAAACGGCTGCAATTCCCGGTCAATGGTGCCGAGCACTTCTTCCCACGTTTCGGAATCTTCTATGGAGAGGTAGATGCGGTTTTCAATGAATATTTTTTCCAGGCTTGCCTGGTGCCACGCCTCGTTCAGTTCCTTGAGTCGGATTTCCTGCTCCTGGCGCAGGATTTCCTTGGTGGAGTCCGTATTGTAGCGCAGGATGTCGCTGACACACATGAACCTGGGTTTTTCCTCCACAATGACGCAGGCATTCGGGGAGATGCTGACTTCACAGGCGGAGAAGGCGAACAGGGCTTTCCTCGTCTGCTCCGGATCCGCTCCGGCCGGGAGATGGACCAGGATGTCCACATGCTGGGCCGTATTGTCCTCAATGCGGGCGATTTTAATTTTTCCCTTTTCCGCAGCGGAGACAATGGAATCAATTAATATTTCCGTGGTGACGCCGAACGGGATTTCCGTGATGCGGAGAAGTTTCTTCGATTCCGTGAGGATGCGCGCCCTGATGCGGACGCGGCCCGTCCCGCGTTCTCCGTCACGGTAGTTGGTGGCATCCATCACGCCTCCGGTCGGAAAGTCCGGCAGAAGCTGGAAGGGCTGGCCGCGCAAGTAGGCGATGGAGGCTTCAATCAACTCATTGAAGTTGTGGGGAAGAATTTTACTGGAAAGCCCCACGGCGATGCCTTCCGCTCCCTGAGCAAGAAGCAGGGGAAATTTGACGGGAAGGCTGACCGGTTCCTTGTTCCTGCCGTCATAGGAGAGCTGCCATTCCGTGACCTTGGGGCTGAATACTACATCACGCGCAAAGGAGGTAAAGCGGGCTTCAATATAGCGGGAAGCCGCTGCGGGGTCGCCTGTCAGAATATTGCCCCAGTTCCCCTGCGTGTCGATAAGCAGCCCTTTTTGTCCCAGCCCCACCAGCGCGTCTGCAATGGAACGGTCGCCGTGCGGATGGAATTTCATCGTGTCTCCCACGATATTAGCCACTTTATTATAACGCCCGTCGTCCAGGCGGTCCATGGCGTGCAGAATACGGCGCTGCACAGGTTTAAACCCGTCATTGATCTTGGGTACGGCCCGTTCCAGAATGACATACGAGGCGTAATCCAGAAAGTAGTCGGCATACATGCCTTCCACAGACTGACTCGCGGGAGCAATGTGGGCGGGTTGAGTCACGACGGCGGATATTAAAGGAATTGTTCCGGGGGGGCAAGCGCGATCTCCGTAAAGAAAATAACCGGCTTCCCTTGTCAGGGGAAGCCGGTTTTCCGGAAAAGGAAGGAATAAAAGCAATCAGGCCTGCTTGGCAGTCAGCCTGTTCTTGAGTTCCTCCGCTTCAGCGCGCAGGGCGTCGAGTTTGGCTGTCTGGGCTTCAAGGTCGGCGATTTCTTCCAGAACGGCCGCCAGGCGGCGCAGGTCGGCGGGTTGGGCGGCTGCGAGAGGCTGTGTTTTGGGAGCAGTTGTATTTTTGGTGCCGGGCTTGCGGCCGCGCTTGGCCTTGGATGCCTTCATCCAGCTTGAGATGGTCACCGTGCTGATGCCGAAGCGTTCGGCGGCTTCTTTCTGGGCACCCCTTTTGTTTTGGGTTTTCCGTTCAGCAATGAAATCAAGAACGGATTGTTTTTCTTCAGGCGTGTAGCGCCTCTTATTTTTGGTACTGTCGTTGGAATTCATGATGTTGACGAGTGGTTGTTTATTTAACTAATCATCCTTGGTCTGGCAAGAAAAAAGTATATGTGTTATAACATTTTTTAAGAGAATTCTTAAATGACTGGTGCGTATTCTTGAAGTTCTATTACGGGCGCTTTACTTTATTCATGATTGTTGTTGTTAACATATTGTGTTTTTTATGATTTTGCGGGAGAATCCGCGGGATATTTAAACGCTTTTCCATGTTATATCCCGGGTGAAGCCTTTTTTCGCAATCTGCCTGTTGAGCCACGCACGGCGGCTGTTCCCCGCCCGTTTTCCAGACGGTATTTTGAGGTTGCAGGGGGCCGCGGAATCGTATAAAATCACTCCAATTTCCCAGCCATTTTATCACGATGACCGATCAGACAGGAACCCCTTCTTCGCCGGAACCTCCCAAATTGCGACGCCGTTTGGTAACGGCAGCCCCTGCGGCCGCACCCAAGGTAAAGTTTGTTTCTCCCGCCGCGGAAGGCGTGGAGGTTGTCAAGCCGCGTTTTCTCACTCCTGAGTTGCAGGCCAAGCTGGCTCAGGAGCAGGAGGAAGCCGCCCGCCGCGCAGCGGAACAGGCGGAGGCGGACAGGATTGCTGCGGAAAAAGCGGCTGCCGAGCAGGAAGCCGCCCGTATTGCTGCCGAAAAGGAGGCGGCGAGAATAGCTGCCGAGCAGGAAGCCGCAAGAATCAAGGCGGAGCAGGAGGCTGCCGAAGCCGCGCGCATTGCCGCAGAAAAGGAGGCCGCCCGTGTAGCTGCCGAAGAGGAAAGAGCGCGCCTTGCGGCGGAGCTGGAGAAAAAGGAAGCCGCTTCCGCTCCGCAGCCCGAGCCTTCCGTGGACGCCCAGATTCAGGATGCCCTTGCCAAGGTAGCGGAGGCCCAGAAAGCCCTGGCGGAGGCTCAGGCCGCTGCTCTGGCCCAGGCCGCAGGGGTAGCGCCTGCGGCTGTGCAGACCCCGGAACCGTCTGTTCCGGAGCCTGCTCCTGCGGGGGGGGCTCCCAAATTGAAAGTTTTCAAGACGGCCGCGGCTCCCGCTGCGGCGGAGAAATCCCCGGCCGCCGCTCCGGAAAGCGCCGTTCCCAAGCTGAAAGTATTAAAATCCCCCGTGGGGGCAGCACCAGCTTCTTCCGTGGCTCCCGCTGCGGTTCCCCAGCCTGTGGTCGCCGAGGGAGCTTCCCCTGCCGCTGGCGCTCCTCCGGCGGGCGACGGCGGTATTCAGCCTCCCGCCGGAACGGAATCCGCCCGGGATATGGCCGCTTCCGTGGATAAATCCAAATCCCTGCTGCGGGGTGTTATTTATGGGGTATGCGCTTTGGTTGTCATCGCTGCCGGCGTAGGGATTTATGCATGGAGCACCAACAGCAAGAAAGAAAAGGTGGAAGGTGAGAACGCCCGCCTGAATGCGCTGGTCGTGGAAGGCGGGAAACTGGGCCGCAGCCGTCTGTTTGACTCCAAGAATCTCAGCCGTGTCCCGGATGTGAAAGTCGTTCCCGACGCGGAGGATGCCGCTCTGCTGCTCGCCAATGTGAGGGGAGTCAAGGGCAACAGGGAAAACTGGCCCGGCGCCGCCCACCTGGTTTCCATCATGGCCCAGATGGATGACAACATTGCCCGCCAGGTGGTGGAAGACATGAAAAAAAATGTCGGCAGGTACAGTAAGGAAAAATATTCCATGATGGTGACCCTTTTGGCCAAGTCTTCCAGCCCCGCCATGCGCGACATGCTGAAAGACCTGTACGCTTCCATCAGCGAAAGCAAGAATAAGAAGATCCAGGACAAGCAGGCCGTGGTGCTCAAGTACATGCGTTTTGCCATGAAGCTGGACGACCTTGACGACGTGATGAAGATCCTCCAGAAGAAGGATGCTTCCCCGGATTTGATTTCCTCCGCTTTCCGTACGGCGCGCTACCTGATTGACGAAGCTCCTCCAGCCAAGCGCAAGGCGCTTTCCTCCAAACTGCTCCAGTATCAGAAAGATATGCCGGAGGAAAACGTCAAAATGCTCTACAAGCTGCTGGCCCGCACCGGTGATCCCAAGGTGCTGGACATGATGGAAAAGAGCTATAAGGAGGATACCAAAAAGGCGCTTGCCATCATTACCGCCTGGGGGGACTGGAATACGGATGACGCCGTTCCGTACCTGTTCAAGGCCTGGAAAGACGAATCCCTGCATGAACGCGTGCGTTCCCAGGCCCATGATTCCATTCTCCGCGTACTCTCCGTGGACCGTGACCGGGATGACAACGCCACGCTCAAGTTGTTTGACCCCCTTATTGCGGATGCCAAAACCAGCGAACGCCGCCAGTTTCTGGTTTCCGCATTCAAGAGGCTCAGCAACCGCCCGTATGTGATTCGCCTGCTGGGCCGCATCAAGCAGACTGCGGAAGACCAGAGAAACGCGGTGGAACCAAAGTTCCAGGCTGCGGAGGAGGCCTTGTTCAAGGCGGAGGACAAGTTCAAGGCCAATCCCGGCGATGCGGCAGCCAAGGCCGATTATGAGGCCAGGGAAAAGATTTATAATGAGTTGTCCAGTCAGAAGACCGGGGAAGACAAGGTGATTGCGGCGGTGGACAAGGCTCTGGAAAAGGTCAGGAAGACGCCTGTTCCCACCAGGAAGGCCGCTTCTGCCGAGGACAGGGATGATGACGACTCTTCCGTGATTAAGACAATTTAAACGGTTTTAACGGCCGTATCCGAAAACCGGAGGGAAAATAATCCCTCCGGTTTTTTATGTGCGGGAGTGACAACCATGATTGGCTGGCCGCTTCTGCGCAGATGAGGCCGAATTGGCCGTTGAGCCGGGCGGAAGGGGGTAGCGGACTTACTTCATGTATTTTTTGATTTCCGGCAGCAGTGCGTCCGCCCAGAGACGGTAGCCTTTTTCTGTAAGGTGGACGAGGTCCCCGGTAATTCCCGGCAGGAAAGTGCCGTCCTTGTCCAGGAATGCGGAATTAATGTTGACGACATGGACTCTCGGCATATTTGTTTTGTCCAGCTCCCTGTTGATCATTTCATTTTGGATGCGCAGGGGGTCTTCCGCCGTTTTCCCCCGGGGAAAGATGTGCAGAAGAATAATTTCAGTGGCGGGGTGGAGCCGATGGACCCGGGAAGCTATTTCCCGGATACCCTCCGCCGTTTCCTGCGGGGTCTGCCTGCCTTTGTATTGCCCTGTGTTATTGGTGCCCACCATGATAACGCATACTTGGGGGGAATGAGGCGTTTTAAGGGCAGAATCGTCAATGCGCCACAATACATGTTCCGTCCTGTCGCCTCCTATGCCGAAATTGACAGGAGCATAGGGGGAAAAATATTGAGACCATATTTTTTTGCCGTCGGTTTCCCAGCGGTGGGTGATGGAATCGCCGATAAACAGCAGTTGGCATGGTGTTTCCGCCAGGGTCTGCTTTAACAGGGCGTGCCTCTGGCTCCACCAGTCAGCTTTTGTTTTGGAAATGTGGGCGGCATCGGGTTTTCCTTTTTCCGGCTGTTGGGAGAAAACAGGCAGGGCGAGTCCGCATCCCAGAAGGCAGATGGAGGCGGATATGGCGTTGATAGACGGGAAATGGTTCATGTTGTTTATTCAATACGGAGAATGTTTCTGCCGCCTTTCTTTTGGAGGATGAAAAATCCCGTTGGTATATTGAATGCGTTTTCCTGCCGGTACGGCATGGTACCGAAACATGGCGTGGACCCGGCTGGAACGGCAATTCCGTATTTCCTGGCGTAATGGTACTGCAGCAATGGATGGACAGCTTTGTGTTCAGGAATTGATAAAAAGAGGGAACGGCTAACGTATGTTCACGGACAGAGTCCGTTGAATTATCTGATGAATATTCCTGTTACCTTGATTTTGCTTGCTTTCCACATGGCTGCGGCGGCTTCCGCATCCATCTGTGCTTCCCGGAAAACAGAGTGGGCGGATTGGAATTATTTAACTTCTTACGGTCAATCCCTTTCTGTGGGCTGGACGGCTAAGCCCGTTGTAACGGAAAAGCAGGAGGAAGGGGGCTTGTATATGTTCAGGGGAGGGGTGAGAGCGTATGAGAACGGCAGTGACCGCAAGATGCTGGTTCCTCTGGAGGAAGGAGTGAACGGTCCGCGCGGCGAAACTCCCGTATCCGGGGCTGCCTGCCGTTTGTTCCGCCTGATGCAGCATTATTCTCCCGTTACGGCTTCCCGTATCCGGTTGATTTGTTCTGCGACGGGAGTGGGTGGGGCGAGCCTTGGTTCCCTGGGCAGGGGAACTGGAGCCTACAACCGCATTTTGGATGATTTGAAGGCCGCCAAAATACTGGCTGACCGGGAAGGGAAGACCCTTTCCATGCCTGCGTTTATCTGGACCCAGGGAGAGACGGATCACCAGGACAGAAAGACGAGGGAATGGTACCGGGAAAAAATGGAAAAGCTGATCAGGGACATAAATCATGACGCCAGGGCCGTGACCGGGCAGAAAAACGATGTGGTCTGTTTCGGCTATCAGGTTGGTTCCCATTTGAATTATTATCAGTTTAATCCTACGGATTATCCGGCTATTGCCCTGGAACAGCTGGAGATGGCTTTGGAGAAGGACAGCCGGTATGTGATGACGACCCCGATGTATCATTTCGAGTATAGCGACGGAGTCCATTTGACGGCGCCCATGTCCCGCCTTTATGGGGAGTATGTGGGCTATGTCATGAAGAAAGTCCTGTTGGATGGGGCGGACTGGAAACCCGTGCATCCCCTGACCCATAAAATCAGGAAGTCAGGAAAGGGTTGGACGGTGGAAGTGGCATTTTATGCTCCCTGCCCCCCTTTGGTTCTGGACACGAAGACGGTTGACGATCCTGGCAATTATGGCTTTTCCCTTGTGGGGGCTGAGGGAGAGGATATTGCCATCAAGTCTGTCCGGCTGGTGGGGAAGAATGCGGTACAGCTGTTGACGGAGAAGGACCCGAGGAAAGGGCGTCTACGCTATGGGATGACGATTAATGAACACCGTCCTTCCGGTCCGCGGACGGGGGCGCGGGGCTGTCTGAGGGATTCCCAGGGAGATGAGGTTAAGGCCCATATCCAGGGCAAAGATTACCGAATGGATAATTGGTGCCCCTTTTTTGATTACTCCCTGTCAAAAGGGCATTGATTTTCCGGAAATGGCTGCATGATCTTTTTTTGCCGCAGGTTGTTCCCCCCTCTGCAAACGGAAAAGGATACCCGGGCGGCTTGAAAAAACAGGAAAGACTTCAGCCGATGCATACTGATTCCGGATTGTTGCGGAGGGGAGGCTTGCACGGCCATGCATGGTGTTATGCTGCGGCTTTCGTGGCCGGATGATGGCGAGGTTGTGATAACTTGACCGTAGAGCAGGAGAACTTGCGGAAGTTTATCGTAAACGCCTCTTTTTCCACGAGGTTCATTTTTTCTTCCTCCGGGGGGTATTCCCTGCTTCCGGTTTCTTTATGGCTGGCCCTTACAGAAGGAGCCCTGCCTGGTAGATCAGCGTAGCCGTTGCAAAACCCAGGAGGGTCAATCCGCCGAATTGAGCCAGAGCGAACCACCAGGTGCCCGCTTCCCTCTTGGCGACGGTGACGGTGCCGATGCAGGGCAGGGCAATCAGGCAGAATATCATGATGCTGATGCCCTGGAGAGGGGTGTAGCTGGCTTTAAGGCGGGTGTTCAATGTCTGCTGGGCAGCCGGGCCCGAATTTCCGTCTTCCACCGCATAAAGGATACCCATCTGGGTGACGAAAATTTCCTTGGCGGCAAAGGCTCCTACCAGAGCGGAATTGATTTTCCAGTCAAATCCGGCCACTTGCGTGACGGGTTCCATCCAATGGCCTATTTGTCCGGCATAGGAATGTTCCATGGCCGCTGCGTTTGTCGGCGCCGTGTCTTCTTCCGGCCTGGGGTAGGTGTTCAGAAACCACAGGATGATGGAGGCCCCAAGAATGAAAGTGCCTGCTTTCCGGACGTACATGAAGGCCCGCGACCACATCAGGATGCCCACCTTCCGCAGGGAGGGGAGGCGCAGGCGCTTCATGTGGTGGAGGGAATCCCTCTGGGGCGCCTTGAAAAGCGTGTTTTTCAGAAGCCGGGCGCAGCACAGCGCCAGCAGGACGCCGCTGGCATAAATCCCGAACAGCACGGGGGCCTGCAGGCGGGAGGGAAACAGGGCGGAGACGAACATCATGTAGATCGGCAGGCGGCCCGCACAGCTCATCATGGGCAGCACGGCGATGGTGACCAGGCGGTCGCTGCGCGTTTCAATTCTCCTGGTGGACAGGATGGCGGGAACCGAACAGCCGAATCCCAGCAGGAGGGGGGCAAAGCTGCTGCCGTTCAACCCCATGATTTTCATGATGCGGCTCATCAGGCGGGAAACCCTCATCATGTATCCGCTGTTTTCCAGAACGGTAATGGCCCCGAAGAGGAGAACCACGTTGGGCAGAAAGGCCAGTACGCCGCCCACGCCTCCTACCACGCCTTCCCCCAGCAGGGATTGAAGGCGGGGCCACGGTTCCAGCATGCGGCAGGCCCAGACGCTGAACAGCTGGGTACCCGTCTGGATGAGCCTGACCAGAGGATCCCCGATAGCGAAGCTCAGGAAGAAAATAATATAAACGATGCCCAGGAAAATAAGGGAACCCCATATCCTGTGCATCAGGACGGCATCCAGTCTGGCCCTCCACAGGTTGTCCTTCGCCTCTGCCTCCCGTTCCATAACGTTTACCGGGACGTAACTTAAAATCTGTTCATTTGACAGGCAAGCCTAAAAGCCCGGTTCCGCGGAAAGGGGCATGGAAACCAGGCATTCCGGCCGTTTTTGGGACGGGGCTGCCGCATGGGCCCCGGATGGGGCCTCAGGCTTTGTTTTTTAGCGGCGCAAAGCTGCCAGGCCCTGGATGAAAAGGATGGCCGCAGCGCAGCCGAATACCATGGAGGGCAGGCACTGAAGCATGTACAGCGGATCTGTGGAACCGTTTCCGTAGGAGGGGAAAATAAAGGCCAGAATCAACGCGATCAGGGACAGCCCCCATGCCAGCCATGATGTAGCGGGAATCCGGCGGCCGGATGCTGCGGCTGGCCGCTGCGGCAGGTTTTCCTGCCGGATGCCGCGTTCGTCAGTATCGCGTCCGGAGAAAGACGTCCGCTTTTTCCTGACGGGAGGCAGGGCGGGCTGCGTTTTCATGGCGTTTTCCGGTTTGCGGCCGGATGGCGAAGAGGAGGCTTCCCCGAAGGGAAGCCCCGTTGTAACGTGAATCAGAAGGCCGCACGCCGGGCAGCGCATGCCGGTTTTGGCGTCCAGTCCGGCCGGGTAGGTGTACCCGTGGCCGCATTGGGAGCATGTGGCGGATTCTCTCATGATCTGGCCCGAATGGATGTTAGTCGTCCAAGGGAAGCAGGTCCTCCTGGTCAGCCTTGGTTTCGGACCTCTGGCGGATTTCCTCAAGCTTGGCTTTCATCTGTTCGCAAATGTCCGGATGCTGGGAGGCTACGTTGTCAAGTTCCTTCGGGTCTTTTTCCAGGTCAAAGAGGCTTCCTCCTTCCGGGGACTTGCTCATTTTTGCGGAGGCTCCGTTGATGCCGTCGCGAATGGCCACGCCGGCGGGAATGAATTTCCATTTGCCGTGGCGAATCGCCAATGCCTTGCCGGTACTGTTGATGACATGGTAGTCACGCCCCTTGGCGGATTTTCCCAGAAGGGCGGGCATCACGTTTTCAGAGTCACGGAAGGAATTGGCCTTGCCGGGGGCCAGCAGCTGTTCCAGGGAGGCCCCCAGATCCATTTGGTTGAGCAGGGCTTTGCTCGTGGTTCCGGGTTTGATCACGCCGGGCCATTTGACGATAAACGGAATGCGGGAACCTCCTTCCAGAATGCTGTATTTGCCTGCGCGGAAGGGGCCGGCGGGGGAATGGGTGGCGTTGTCCCGGACGGCGAAATCCCTGTAGCCGTCATCCAGCACGGGGCCGTTGTCGCTGGAGAAGATCACCAGGGCGTCTTTTTCCAGACCGGCCTGTTGCAGAGCCTCTGTAATGCGGCGCACACAGTCATCCAGTTCCACGGTCACGTCACCGCGCACGCCGTGCCGGCTCTTGCCCACAAAGCGTTTTTCCGGGCAGCGCGGCACGTGGATGTCATGCGTGGCGAACATCAGGAAAAACGGTTCCTTGGCTTTGGCGCTTTTTTGAATGTATTCAATGGCCTTATCCGTAATGACATCGGCGTTTTCCTCATCCTTCCACAAGGCGCTTTTGCCGCCCTTCATGAACCCGATGCGTCCGATTCCATTGATAATGGCCTGGTTGTGTCCGTGGCTCCACATGAGTTTGAGCTGGTCCTTATTGTCCTTGCCATTGGGAAGCCCGGGGAAGTTGTGCTTGTAGGATACTTCAATGGGGTCGTTCGGGTCCAGGTTGCGGACATTGCCGTTTTCCAGAATCACGCAGGGAACGCGGTCGCCCGTAGCGGCGAAGATAAAGCTCTCGTCAAATCCGATTTCGTTCGGGCTGGGGGAGATATGTTTGTTCCAGTCAATCTTCTTCCCCTTTTCCCCCAGACCCAGGTGCCATTTGCCTATCATGTAGGTTTTGTAGCCGTGGGATTGGAGCATCTTGGGCAGGGTGGGCTTCTTGGTATCGATAATGAGGGCGGCGTCTCCCGGCAGGATGCCCGTGCCTTCCTTGCGCCACGGATATTCCCCTGTGAACAGGGCATAGCGGGAAGGGGTGCAGACGGATGTGGTGGAATAGGCGTCCGTGAAGCGGCAGCCCTGCTCGGCAAGCTTGTCGATGGCGGGGGTGGGAATTCCCTTGGCTCCATAGCAGCCTACGTCTCCATAGCCGAGGTCGTCAGCGTAAATCATGACGATGGCCTTGGGGGGCTTGACCGTTGGCGTGACTGCGGCCGGGCAGGCCGCTGCCGCCGCCATGGCAAGCATCAGGTGTAATGCGGATTTATTCATGTTGTCAGGTGTGTGTGATTATAATTTTCCGGAAAGGATGGTCGGAAGGATGCCGCTGTTTAAGCGTGGGCCGAACCTTCGGGTGTGTCCGGAGGCTGTTCGCCGGGATGTTCCGGCGGAAGCACGGGTTCCGTCATGGGGCGCATGCTGGCATTTTGCCAGATGTACCGCTTGTAAAGGACCTTGATGGCGGCTGTCAGGGGGACAGCCAGCAGGGCGCCGATCAAGCCGCCCAGGATGAGTGTCCAGATCAACACGGAAAACATGACCGTGAGCGGGTGGAGTTCCACGGAATCCCCCACGATTTTCGGCTGGATGATCCATCCGTCAAATTGGTTGACGGCCAGGAAGATGCCCGAAACAATCAGCACGTGCTGGAAATCCCCCCATGTGAACCAGGCCAGCAGCACCGCAGGGATAAAGGCGGTGATGATGCCCAGGTAGGGAACGATGCCCAGCACGCAGACCGCGGCGCCGATGGTGATGGCGTACGGCAGGCCTATCAGCTTCAGGCAGATGGCAATCAGAATGCCTTCAATGATGCTTACCAGCATTTGACCGCGGAAGAAGGAAATCAGGTAGCCGTTGATTTCCTCCATGGTGTCCACCACGTCTTTTCTGAATTTGGAGACTTTCAGGGGCAGGATGCTGGGCCATTTCTCTTTGATTTTATCCGCCTCCAGCAGAAAGTAAAAAGCGAAAATGGGCGTGATCAGGATGCTGACCATGATTCCTATGGTGCTGTACAGGGCCCGTCCCCCGGAAGTGAGCCAGCTCATCAGCTTGTCCTGGTAAAAGGAGGAATTGATGGTCATGTAGGCTCCCAGCTTTTCCCGGGCGGTCCGGGCGTTTCTCAGGTCATGGACTTCCGCTTCCGTATAATGGCTGGCATTCAGTTCCCGCAGGCTGGTGCTGTAAACACTGTCAATGGTGCGGGAAATGAAGGGGATTTCAATGGTGGAGTCAATCAGTTCGGAGGTTTTGTCCCATAGCTCCATCCGGTTGTCGATCAGTTCATCCGTCTGCCTGATCAGGGGAGGGAGAATCGTGGCTCCAAAGCCTACCAGAACGGCCAGAGCCGCAAACATGACCGTGACTACGGCCCATGGACGGGAGAATTTGAGACGCACCAGCCAGGAAACGATGGGTTCCAGCAAATACGCCACGACGGCGGCAATCAGGATGGGCAGGAGCACCGGTTCCAGAAACCCCAGAAGTTCCACCACTTCAAAAATGACGAAGGCCGCAATGCCCAGCATCACCAGAATGGATACGCCTGTCAGGGCATGCCAGCAGGTTTTCTTCTGGAAGGGGGAGGGAATGGCGGGGGCGGCGGAAGTTTGGGTATTCTGATGTTGTTCGTTGTTCATGCCGGTGTAGAGAGATGGCTGGTTGCTGGCCCGGCTCAGGCAGCGGAGGCCTTGTCCGTTTTCCCGTCAGCTGCGGGAGAGGCTTCATCCGGAGTTTCTCCGGCCGTAGCCGGAGGCTGCTGGCCGTCTGCGGAGGGCTGGGTCTGTTCTTTTTTTTCCTGCTGCCTGACGTGGTTTTCGAATTCCTGTTCCGTAATGGCCTGGGGCGTGGGGTAATAATCCCCGGCAGGGGGCGCGGCCGGAACTTCCCATTGGATGCGCACCAGCCTGTTCCTGCGCTGGACCACCACGCTGGCCTGAGCCCCCCGCTGGGTGGTAACATATTCTACGAGGTCCGGATAGGGATTCTTTCTTCCATTGATGGAAATAAGCACATCTCCCGTCCTGAGGCCGGCGTCCCATGCGGGAGACCACTCTGCCACGTAAGCTTTCATGGGGCCGTTCCCGTTGCTGTCCTGGATAAAGGTGCCTCCCATCAGGTTGAAGGAGGCGGGGGCGGGCATCCGGTGGCTGGTGGAGCTGAAATAAAGGGCGTTCCCCGGGCCGTCCAGCCAGAACTGGCGTGCGGCCAGAGCGCCGTAGCCCAGGATGATGTCGATGTCATCGGGGATGCCCATCACTTCCGGGTTGGCGAAGCTTTCACAGAGCAGGATATTTTTTAATTCCAGTGGACCGAGCTGGAAGGAGCTTACATGCATGCATTCGTGGGCGTAAAAGCCGCCTGCGGCGGGGCTATAGCCGGAATAGACGCTGACGAACGCATCCGGGTAGGCCTGCTTAATGGCATTCCAGCGTTTTTTGGAGATGTAAACGGCGTGGGGGGCTCCCGTGTCCAGAATGATGCGCCTTCCGTGCCTGTCCGCGATTTGCGGATAGTCGGATCCGGGAATCAGGGAAAGCTTGTTCCAGCTTTTTATTCTGGAGGGAAGTTTATTGAAAAAACGGTGGGAGCGTTTGGGATAGTTGATGTTCCACACATATTTCCGGATGCATTCCCAGCCCAGCAAACCGTCATACGGGGCCTGGTCTGCCATTACTACGTCCTGTTTCCGGGAAATGGGTTCCCCGTCATCCTTCAGGGAAACGGGCACGTTGGCCGTGCGCATGGCGCCCCTGCCGCGCAGGCGTGCGCCGATGGATTCCACTGCCGGGGAGAAAAGCAGGGATGTCTGGACTGCTCCCGTGTCTACGCCCATCATTAATTGCGTTCCGGAGCTCCACGCCAGCGCCACGGGGGTGCCGTCCAGGGGATTGGCCGCGTCAATGGGCGGGGAGCTGCTGTCCTGGATAGGCCGGTGCGATACGCAGGAAACGCACAGCATGGTTGCCAGAAGCATGATGGAGGAACGGAACATAAAGTATTCCGTTCATAACAAACAGACCATAGGCTGGCAAGGTTTCCTTCCTGCTTACAGGGCTTTTTGACGGCATCAGAACGTAAAAACCGCTGCCTGCCGGAGGGTCGCTCATGCAGAAGCATGATATTCAAAATGCGGGCGCGTGCGTTTTTTGAGGCTCTATATCTATATCATGGACGGGAATTTTGCCGTCTGCCGCGTCCGGCGTTCCGTTCCAGCGAGGGGGCGGCTGCCTTCATTTTCCCCATGCTGTCCCCAAGGGAGGGCTGAAGCTGGAGCGCTCCCAAAAATCTTGATTTTCACAAGGAGCCGTATAGGGTAGCGGTGAGCCGCTATGACCACCCCTACGTTTGAAGATGCCGTGAGCCGTATCGTACGGAAGGATCCCCGTTTTGCGGAACGGGCATATTCTTTTCTGAAAGATGCGCTGGATTTTACCATGCAGCGCGTTGAAGAAAGGGAAAACGGCTCTCAGAGGCATGTCAGCGGGCAGGAACTGCTGGAAGGGTTCCGGGATTACGCCCTCGCCCAGTTCGGGCCCATGGCTTCCACCGTGATGAAGGAATGGGGGCTTAGGAACGGGAAGAATGTGGGGGAGATGGTTTTTTTACTGATTGAGGAAGACGTTTTTTCCAAACAGCCGGAGGATTCCCTGGATGATTTCAAGGGCTTCATGAGCTTCCGCAAGGCTTTTGAAGAGCCTTATGAATTTCAGGACCAGCCCAGTTGAACCGCCCGATACCGCCATGAACAAGGAACCCGATGTACGCTGGCCCGCTGAATGGGAGCCTCAGGATGCTGTCTGGCTGTCCTGGCCCCACCGCAGGGATTTATGGCAAGGGGGGCTGGACGAGTTGCAGCAGACTTATGGGAGCGTGGTCGCTGCCATTGCTCCGCATGCCCTTGTATGCGTGAATGCCGCAGCTCCCCTTCATCCCGGCGTCAGGCAGGCGATGCTGGCCGCCGGAATGAGTGAGGAGCAATTCCGCCTGTTCAACCACCCGACCAACGACGTATGGTGCCGGGACCACGGCCCCGTTTTCGTCCAGGATGTGAAGGACGGTTCCCTGATGCTGGCGGATTGGCAATTTAATGCGTGGGGCGGCAAATTTGCCCCGTGGGACCTGGACAACGGCGTTCCCGCCCTGATTGGGGCGGCGCTGGGGCTTCCCGTGCGCAGTTCTTCCCTGATTCTGGAAGGGGGGGCGATTGAGGGCAATGGGGACGGCTTGCTGGTGACGACGGAGTCCGTGCTGCTGAATCCCAACCGCAATCCGGATTGGAGCCGGGCCATGATTGAGGAGGAATTGAAGCGCATGCTGGGCGTCAGAGCCGTTTTCTGGCTCGGTTCCGGCATTGAAGGGGATGATACGGACGGCCATATTGACGACATGGTGCGTTTTGTGTGCCGGGATGCCGTAGTCTCCATCGTGGAAACGGATTCTTCCTCTCCCCATTACCGCGCTCTGGCGGAGAATAATGAACGCCTTCAGGATTTGAGATGCGTGGACGGTTCCGGGGTGGAGGTGATTCCCCTGCCGATGCCGGATCCCCTCCATGCGGAGGACTGGCGCCTGGATCAGCTCCCTGCCAGTTACGCCAATTTCCTCATTGTTAATGAGGCCGTCATTGTTCCCGTATTCAACCAGCCCCGGAATGACGATCGCGCCCTGGGCATTTTGCGTGAATGTTTCAGCGGAAAACAGGTAATAGGGGTGGATGCCCGCAAGCTGGTGCTGGAAGGCGGCGCCATCCACTGCATCACCCAGCAGCAGCCTCGGCCGGGGAAGGAGGGACTGTGAGCGGAGGGGAAGGAATAACGGTGGATGTGATTCTGCCGATGGAAAAGGCCGGCAGCGAGCGCGTGCGCCGCGCTGCCGTGGCGCGGAAGCTGGGTATTTCCCCCTCCCGTATCAAAGATGTGCGGCTGGTGAAGGAGTCCATTGACTCCCGGCAGAAAAAAATTCTCTTCCAGGTTCGGCTGCTGGTCGGGGTGGATAGCCCGCTGCCGCCGGAACGTCTTCCCTCCCGGGATTATCCGTCCGTCCGTCCCGGCTCCCCCGTGGCGCTGATCGTTGGATTCGGACCGGCCGGGATGTTCGCCGCGCTCCGCTGTTTGGAACTGGGTATGAAGCCTGTGGTTCTGGAACGGGGGAAGGATGTTTCCTCCCGCCGGTTTGACCTGGCTCCCATCCTGCGCCGCGGCACGGTGATGGAGGATTCCAATTACTGTTTTGGAGAGGGAGGGGCAGGCACGTTTTCCGACGGGAAGCTGTTTACGCGCGCGACCAAGAGAGGCCCCGTCCGGGAGGTTTACGAGATTTTTGTAGCCCACGGAGCGCCCAGGGAAATTTTAACGGACGCCCACCCGCATATCGGCTCCAATCTGTTGCCCAATGTTGTCAAAGCCATCAGGGAATCCATCCTTCGCGCGGGCGGGGAAATTCATTTCAATGCCCGTGTGGAGCATCTGCTCCGTTCTGCGGACGGCCGCCGCATACGCGGCGTGGCCTGCGCGGATGGCCGGGAATTTGCGGCGGATTCCGTTTTGCTGGCTACCGGGCACAGTGCCCGGGACGTGTACCGCATGATGCTGGCGGAGGGGCTGGCTCTGGAACAGAAATCCTTTGCCGTGGGTGTGCGCATTGAGCATCCCCAGGCGTTTGTTGATGCGCGCCAGTACCACCTGAATCCGGAGCAGAGGCGCCCGGAGCAGCTTCCGGCAGCCCGTTATTCCGTGACGACCACCATCCAGGACCGCGGCGTCCATTCCTTCTGCATGTGTCCCGGCGGCTTCATCGTGCCCGCCGCCACGGAGAACGATGAGGTAGTGGTCAACGGCATGTCTCTGGCCCGGAGGGATTCTCCATTTGCCAATGCCGGTTTTGTAGTCAGCGTGCATACGGAAGATACGGAACCGTTTTGCAGGGAACACGGGGTGCTGGCGGGCGTGGCGTACCAGAAAGCGCTGGAGACGGCTTCCTGCCGTGCCGGAGGAGGCATGCAGAAAGCCCCGGCCCAGAAGGTGGAGGATTTTCTGAAAGGGCGCGTTTCTTCTTCCCTGCTGCCTACCAGCTATCATCCCGGCATCGTATCCCATCCCCTTCATGAATTGCTCCCGGAAGGGATTGTCTGGCGCATGCGGGAGGGGCTGCGGCAGTTTGACCGTAAATGGCGGGGATTCGCCGGAGCGGACGCCCAGCTCATTGGCTGTGAGACGCGCACCAGCTCCCCCGTGCGCATTCCAAGGGACCCCGCCACGCTGGAGCATCCCGGTCTGGAGGGCCTGTACCCATGCGGCGAAGGGGCGGGTTACGCCGGCGGCATTGTTTCCGCCGCCCTGGACGGACGCCGTTGTGCGGAGGCCATGGCGCAGCAGGCGACCCGCTAGGTTTTTTCAAGCGTCCGGCCGCCGGAGCGATGCAGTTTTTCTGCGTTTCTGGATGAAGATACGCCCCTGCGAGCCTTGTTATGCCGGAACCGGATGCCATCAAGCCGGGAATGGGGGCAGGCTTGTTTTTCCCGGGAAGGAAAGACAGTCCGCCGTGGCGGCGGCCGTCAATGCTGCGGGATGCGGCGGAAGGGAAGAATATTGTTGACCCTGCGCAAAAGATTCCTGTAACGTGGTTCCATGTCAAATCTGTTCCGGTGGGGAATTCTCCCTGCGTTTTTGATGACTTTTTCCGGCATGTCCCAGGATATAGCGGCGCCCTCCATGGCTAATGTGGATTTGGAAATGGAGGATGAAAAGAAAATAGCGGCGTACAGGGAGGCCATGGCCAGGCATTTGCAGCTGGGCATTATTTGGATGTGCATTGTGGAGTTGGAGGAAAAGGATAATCGTGCGGTGCTGGTGGCCACGCTGAAATATATTCAATCTCCCGAATGGGCTGGGATTCTGGATAAATGCCCTTCCGATTACCGCGCCATGCATCTGAAGATGATTAGGGAGTCCGGGAAATTGCTGGAACGGGTGGAAAGGGAGAAGATGACTGCCGATGAAATTCAGAACGCTTACGGAAAGTACGGAGGCCAATACATGAAAATGGGGGGGAGCATTCTGGAAAAATATCGGCTGGAGAATTGTTCCGTACAGTTTTCTTTATACCTGATGCGGGAAACGGAAGGATTGGATGATAAGGAAAGGTTGAAGGCTCTTTACCGTATCAGGAAGGATATCCTCTCCGGAAAACTGAAGGTTCCCGGAGAGGGCGGAGGGATGGGCGAATCTGGGTTGGAGGAATGACCGGGATGCCGGGCCAATTTCCCGGAACGGTTCCGGAACTCCTGTGTTTCCTTTCTCCCGTTGTCCATTTCCACCCGGGGCCTTCCTTTTTTTGCAGGTTAAGTCTTGCCAGGGCAGGGGGCTTGGGGGCATAATCTGCAAGTTTCACAACCGCACACACAGCCATGAAAGTCATCGTCATCTACGGCAGCCCGAATGATAAGCCCTTTATGGAACCGGCCCGCGAGTATTTTGCTCAGGAGAATGTTCCTTATGAAGAAACCGTTCTGTCCGCCCACCGCGACCTTCCGGAGCTGATCAGGTTCCTGGGGGATTTGGAAGCCAGCGGAGAAAAAGCGGTTATCCTGGCTGTGGCCGGCCTGTCCGCCGCCCTTCCCGGCGTGGTGGTGATGAGCTGTTCCCTCCCGGTTATCGGCGTGCCGGTCCCCGGAGGCCCCCTGAACGGCATTGACGCCCTGCTGGCGATTGCCCAGTGTCCCGGCGGCGTGCCCTGCACTACGGTTGGCTTGCATAAGAAAACCCCCGTCAATGCCGCCATGGCCGCCCACCGCATTTTAAAACTGGCGGGGCTGTAACGTGAACTTTTTCCCCCATCCGGCAAATGACTCCTCCTTCACAGGAAATCGTATTGGACGGTCCGGGAATTTCCCGTGCGCTTGAGCGCATGGCCCACGGCATTGTGGCCCGTTTCCCCGGAGAACCTCTCGCCATCGTCGGCCTGCTCAGCCAGGGGGATGTGATTGCCCGGCGTCTGGTGGACAAGGTAAAGGAGCTGGGAGTGGAAGCCCAGTACGGCTCTATTGATATTTCCCTGTACCGGGATGACATCTTCAAGCTGGAAGCCCGGCCTTCCCTCCGTTCCTCCAATTTGCCGTTTTCCACGGATGACATGAGGGTCGTGCTGGTGGACGACGTCCTTTATACGGGGCGCACCATACGTGCGGCCCTGAACGCCCTTTTCGACTACGGCCGTCCAGCCCGTATTGAACTGGCGTGCCTGATTGACCGCGGCGGGCGGGAAGTTCCCATCCAGCCGGATTATACGGGGCACGTGCTGGACCATGCCGGAGCCAAGGTCATCGTAAGCATGAAGGAGGCTGACGGCGAGGACAGCGTGGTCATTCCCTCCCACTGAAAATTTCCCAATCCATTCTCCGTTTCCCATGAATCATCCCCGCAAGGATCTTCTTAATATCTCCTCATTGACTGACGAGGAAATTCACACGCTGCTGGATTCGGCCGGCCCGATGAAGGAGCTTTTTACCAAAAGCGTCAAAAAGGTGCCCGCCCTGAAAGGCAAGTCCGTTCTGACGCTTTTTTATGAACCCAGCACCCGCACCCGTTCCTCTTTTGAGGTAGCGGCGGAACGCCTGTCTGCGGACGTGACCAATTTCACGGTGTCCACCTCTTCCGTGGTGAAAGGGGAATCCGTACAGGACACGATCGCCACGCTCCAGGCCATGAAAGTGGATTATGTAATCGTGCGCCATTACAACAGCGGCTTGCCGAACGTGATTGCGCGCCATACCTGCGCCAGTGTGGTGAACGCCGGGGACGGAGCCCACGCCCATCCCTCCCAGGCGCTGCTGGATTCCTTTACCATCCGGGAGGTGTTTCCGGATGTGAGGGGAAAGCGCGTTCTGATTGTGGGGGACATCCTGCATTCCCGCGTGGCCCGTTCCACCTCCCTGCTGATGAAGAGGCTGGGGATGGAGGTCGCCTTCCTGGGGCCGGGTTCCCTGGTGCCGCGCACCGAACATTCCGGCATTCCCCGTTTTTCCGATTTCAATGAGGCGTTTGCCTGGAAGCCGGACGTAATTTACCTGCTGCGCGTTCAAAAAGAGCGGCAGGACGCCCCTTTCTTCCCCAGCGCCCGGGAGTACAACAAGATTTACGGCGTCACGGAAGAACGCCTGAAGCGCATTTCCGGTGAAGGCCTGTACATCATGCATCCGGGGCCGGTCAACCGCGGCGTGGAAATCTGTGACCTGGCGATGGACTATGAGCGCTGCCTGATCAACCGCCAGGTGGAAAACGGCATCGCCTGCCGCATGTCCATCCTTTACCATCTCACTCCGCAAACCCAGCACTGATTGTTCATGAAAACTTCCGTACTTATTCGCAACGCCCGGCTGACGGACGGTTCCGCCTCGGCGGACCTTCTGGTTTCCGGGGGGGTGATTACAGCGAAAGCTCCTGCCGGAACGCTTTTGGAGAGCGCCGCGGAAAAGGCGCTGGATGCTTCCGGGAAGCTTGTTCTGCCCGGCCTGTTCGACATCCATGCCCATTTGTGCCAGCCCGGCCGGGAGGACAAGGAACGTGTGGCTACGGCTACCGCCGCCGCCCTGCATGGAGGAGTGACCGGACTGATGGCGATGCCGGATACCGAACCCGTGATGGACAATGCCGCCCAGATTACCACGTTCATGGAAATATGCCGGACGGATGCTCTGGTGGAGGTTATCCCCTCCGGGTGCCTGACCAAGGGGGACGGCGGGGAAGAGCAGGCCTCCTACGACTCCCTGCGCGCCAAGGGCGTCCGTTTCATCACGGACGGGGACCGTGCGCCGGACAACATGCTGCTGCTGTACCGCGCCATGCAGTACGCCAGCAATTTGAACCTTACTTTCGCCCTGCGCGGAGACGTGCCGTCCCTGACGGCCAGGGCGGCCATGCACCCGGGCACTACTTCCTACCGTCTGGGGTTGATGGGCTCCCCCTCCTGTGCGGAGGAAATAGGGCTGGAAACCATCATCCGCCTTTCCGTGGATACGGGCAACTCCCTGCATGTGCAGACCGTCTCTACGGCCGGCAGCGTGGATATCCTGCGCCGCTGCAAGCAGAAAACCGCCGGGTTGAGCGCGGAAGCGGCGCTTCACCATCTCCTGTTCACGCATGAGGACGTGGGCCGGTACGACACCTGCTACAAGACGCTGCCGCCCCTGCGCGACCAGTCGGATGTGGATGCCCTGATTGCCGCCGTGAATGACGGCACCATTGACTGCATTGTTTCCGATCACACGCCCTGCACGCCGTTTTCCAAACTTCAGGATTTCGTTGTCGCCCCGCAGGGCATGATTGCGCTGGATACGTTCCTGCCCGCTATTTACCAGTATCTGGTGGAACCTGGAAAAATGTCCTGGCAGACGGTGGTGCGCGCCTGCAGCGATGCTCCCCGCAGGCTGATGGGGCTGGCCCCCGTCTCCCTGGAAGAAGGGGCTCCGGCCAATCTGGTGGTGTTTGACCCGGAAGGAGAAACGCCCGTCACGGATGAAACGCTCCGCAGCCGCGCCCGCAACACTCCATTCCTGGGCAAGACCTTGAAGGGAAAAGTGGATGCCGTGGTGTTCGGAGAACAGCTCCACCGCTTCTGATGAAAGCGTCACGGAGAAAGGCCGGCAGCTATTAATTATTAACTATCAGTCTCCGCTTGCAGCCCGTCGCCCGCGTCAGCACGTGTTATCCGGACAAATTCGGTGCGCCGCGCCAGAGCGGCCTGGTTCCGGATGCGCGGGCGCGGCTGGTATTTGAGCCGCCGTTCCGCCATCCGGATGCCGTTCGTGGTCTGGAAGGGTTTTCCCATCTGTGGCTGGTCTGGGTGTTCAGTGAAAACGTGGATAAGGGGTGGAGCCCTACGGTCCGGCCTCCGCGGCTGGGGGGCAATGTGCGCATGGGGGTGTTCGCCACGCGTGCGCCGTTCCGTCCCAATCCCATCGGGTTGTCTGCCGTCAGGCTGGAACGGGTGGAATTGCATCCTCTGGACGGCCCGGTATTGCATCTTTCCGGCGTGGATTTGGTGGATGGCACCCCCATTCTGGATATCAAGCCCTATGTTCCTCTGGCGGACTGCATTCCGGAGGCGTCGGAAGGGTTTACGGCTGTCCCCTATGAACGGCTGGATGTGGAAATTCCCGAATCTTTTGGCGGTTCCATGTCTCCGGAAGAGAGGAGTGCACTGGAAGATACGCTGTCCCTGGATCCCCGTCCCCAGTATCAGGATGATCCGGAACGGGTTTACGGCCTTTTGTTCTCTGGCTGGGAGGTGAAATTCAAGGTAGAGGGAAAGCGGCTGTGCGTATTGTCCCTGGAAAGGAGGCGAAGCGGTTCCGGCCTTTGATTTATTTTTACTGGTGAGGCCAACGTGTTTTTCACGCGCTCTGTCATTCTGATTCCGCTTGACTTGCGTCCGGATAAAGAGTACCTATCGGTACATTTTTGAAGCATGCTTCATTGTTTTATGGCCGACCCTTTTACGATTTCGTTTTTGATGAAAATGATTACGGACCGCGTGGATATGATGCTTACGCGCGGCTTGACTCTGGAGCGTGTTACGGCCTCCCAGGGCCGGGTGCTGGCTTACCTGATGTCCCGTGACGGAGAAAACGTCTCCCAGAGGGACATAGAGCGGCATTTGGGGGTCTCCCATACCACGGCCAAGGGAATTGTCCAGAGGCTGGAACAGAAGGGCTGGGTGACCACGGCTTTTGACAGTGAAGACGGACGGCTGAAGAATGTGTACCTGACGGATATGAGCCGGGGAGTTCATGAGTCCATTTGCCAGCAGATAGGAGTGATTGAAAATACGCTGCTGGACGGGGTGCCGGAGGAAAGCCGCAGCATGCTGAGGGATTTGCTCCGGCGCATGTACGACAATCTCAAATAATAAAAGCCCGTGCTTTTTTCCGGGGAACGGGTTTGGAAAAATATGAAGCATGCTTCAATAATATTGTTAACCAACAACATGAAAGCACACTATATACTGATAGCGGCCCTGTGCGGGCTGGCAGGGTGCCGGGAAGACAACGGCGCCGCGGATGCTGCAAACCGGAGGGAAATGCCTCCGCTCAAGGTTTCCGTGATGAATATGGAGCAGAGAACGGTGGAGTTGAAATCTTCCTGGTTCGGCCATTTGCGCGGGGTGGAGCAGGCGGACATCAGGCCGCAAGTTTCCGGAACGCTGATACGCCAGGTTTACTGGGACGGCTCCATTTGCGACAAGGGAGAACTGCTCTTTGAAATTGACCCGGCTACCTATCAGGCCGCCGTGGACAGGGAGGCGGCCAACCTGGCTACGGCTCGTGCCGTCAAACTTCAGGCGGAAGCTTCTCTGAACAGGGTGCAGAAGGATTTGGACCGCTATGACAAACTGATCAGGACGGGGGCTATTTCCGTCAAGAACCTGACGGACGCGCAACAGAACCTTAAGGAAATGCAGGCCGCTCTGGAACAGGCGGAAGCGGGCATCAAGCAGGCGGAAGCCTCCCTGGAAAACGCCCGGATCAATCTGGACCGCACCAAAGTACGCGCGCCGTTCCGGGGACTGGCTTCCAAGGCGACGGCCAGCGTGGGGGAACTGATTTCCGCCAGCGGCTCGCCGCTCACTACCATGTCTTCCATCGACCCCATCCGGGTGGATTTTTCCGTGACGGGAAAACAGGTTCTCAGCCGTCTGATGGATGGAACCGTGAATGTGAAAACCGGGCGCATGGGAGACATGCCGGATTTTGAACTGATTCTGGAAGACGGCTCCGTCTTTGAAAAGAAGGGGAAGGTGGTTTCCGTGGACAGCGAGGTGAGCCGTTCGACGGGCACCGTCAATTTCATCGGCCATATTCCCAATCCGGATCTGAAACTGCGTTCCGGAATGGCGGTGCGCGTGCGCGCCGTGACAGGTACGGAGAAGGATGCCTTGCTGGTTCCCGCCCGCGCCCTGCTTTCTTCCATGAACCACCGCAACATCATGGTGGTGGCTCCGGACGGGACGCCGCGCCGCATTGACGTGCAGCCGGGGGAAACCGTAGTTCTTGACATGCCTGACGGCAAGGGCGGAACGGCCCCCATGCTGATGCAGATAGTGACGGGAACGGTCAAGCCCATTCCGGAATCTCTGAAGGAAATAGGATACGGAAAGCCGGCGGATGCTCCCGTCATCGTGGAAGGCGGCATGATGGCCGCCCAGTATTCCAAGGCGAACAGCCTGATGCGGGAACATGGTGCCACGGAAGGGTTCGGGACGGTTGTCCCCGTTCCCTTCATCTATACCGCCCCTGTTTCCACCACTCCTTCCGTAACTGCCAAATAAGCCATGAGTGCGTTTTTCATCAAGCATCCCGCAATCGCAGCCGTGATTGCCATTGTGACTACGCTGCTGGGGCTGGTCTGCATGTTCAACCTGCCTATTTCCCAGTATCCGGAAATCACGCCGCGCACCATCCAGCTTCAGGCCATGTTTCCGGGGGCCAGCGCGCAGGCGGTGGCGGATTCCGTGGGCACTCCCCTGGAACGCCAGATTTCCGGCGTGCAGGGCATGGACTACATGACGTCCGTTTCCTCCAACAACGGCGTGTATAACCTTTCCGTCATTTTTGAACCGGGTTCCGATACGGATATTGACCAGGTGCTGACCAATATGCGCTATGGGCAGGCCTCCTCCCAGCTTCCGCAGGAAGTTCAGAGCACGGGCGTGACCATCAAGCAGCAGCCGGGGCTTCCGCTGATGATTTATTCCCTGACATCCCCGGACGGCAGTTATAATTCCGTGGATTTGGCGAACTATGCCCAGGTGAAGCTGGTGGATGAACTTAAGCGCGTGGAGGGCGTGGGGGAAGTTCAGGTGTACGGCGCGGGGCGTTATGCCATCCGCATCTGGCTGGATACGTCCAAAATGACCCATTACGGCGTTTCCGTCAATGAAGTGCGGGGCGCCATCTCCGCCCAGAACACCACCAACCCCGGCGGCAAGATCGGGGCGGACCCCGTGCCGGACGGCCAGGAGCAGACCATTACCGTGCGCACTCAGGGGCGTCTTTCGGAGCCCCATGAATTTGAAGACATCATCATTCGCCAGAATGGGGATGAAATCCTGTACCTGAAAGATATTGCCAAGGTGGAACTGGGAGCTGAAGACTATTCCGCCACCGGCCGCCTGAACGGAGAAGTTTCCGCGGCTATCGTTATCTTCCAGTCTCCGGGTTCCAACGCCATCGCTACGGCGGACCGCGTGGAAAAACTGCTGGAAGCCAAGGCTCCGCTGATGCCGGAAGGAATTACCGGGCGCGTTTCCCTGGATACGACTACGGCGGTGCGCTATTCCATTGATGAAATCAAGCACACGTTCATGGAAGCCGTCATCCTGGTGGCCCTGGTCGTGTATGTTTTCCTTCAAAACTGGCGCGCCACCCTCATTCCGCTCATCGCCGTTCCGGTTTCCCTTATTTCCACGTTCTGCCTCTTTCCCGTCCTGGGGTTTTCTCTGAACACCATTTCCCTTCTTGGCATGGTGCTGGCCATCGGCCTGGTGGTGGATGACGCCATTGTGGTGGTGGAAGCCGTGCAGGAGCACATAGACAAGGGGCTCAATCCGCGCATGGCTTCCTTCGCCGCCATGCAGGAGGTATCCGGCCCCGTCATCGCCATTGCCCTGGTGCTGGCGGCGGTGTTCCTGCCTTCCCTGCTGCTGGAGGGCATCACGGGAACGCTGTTCAAGCAGTTCGCCGTGACCATCGCCATTTCCATGCTCATTTCCGCCTTTAATGCGCTGACGCTTTCCCCTGCCTTGTGCGCCCTGTTGCTGAAACCCCGGAATGCGGGCAGGAAGAGCCTCTTTTCCCCATTTCACCGTTTGTTCAACTGGTGTTACGGACGTGTCTCCAACGGCTATACCCGCATGTGCGGAAGCCTGGCCCGCAAGCTGGCGATTTCCATCCCCCTCCTGTTGTTATTCTGGGGGGCGGTGGCTCCTGTGGCGGAGCGCGTTCCCGGCGGCTTTCTTCCGGATGAAGACCAGGGCTTTCTGCTGGCCTGCCTGATCCTGAAGCCGAATACCTCCCTGCAGGTTGCCTATGAACAGGACAAAAAATTTGAGGCGGCCCTCCAGGATCCCGCCGTGAAGAACCTTACTACCGTGGTGGGGCTCAACATCCTCAACAGCGTGCAGACTCCCGGCGCCTGCATTGCCTACATTGAGCTCAAGGACTGGAGCGAACGGCCGGAAACCTCCGCGGAGCTGGCCGGAAAGCTTCAGGGAAAGCTGGCCCAGGCCGGCCTGGACGGCATGGCGATGGTGCTGGAACCTCCCGCCATCCCCGGCGTGGGAACCGCCAACGGGGTTACGATGGTACTGGAGGATCTGGAAGGGCAGGGCGTAGCTTATCTGCATGAACAGGTGCAACGGTTCCAGGAAGCGGCTTCCCGGCGTCCGGAAATAGCCTTGTGCATAGACATGATGATGGCGGACATGCCGCAGAAGTACGTGAACCTGGACAAGGAAAAATGCAAATTCCACAAGGTGGATATTGACGTGGCCAACGGCATTCTGGCCTCCTACAACGGTTCCTCCTTCATCAATTACTTCAATGCCTTCGGCCAGCAGTGGCAGGTGTATATCCAGGCGCAGGGCGAAGACCGCGCCAGCCTGGAGAAGATGGACGGCTTCTTTGTCACGAACGCGGACGGAGCCCGCGTGCCTCTCTCCGCCCTGGTGAACATCAGAGAGATAGAGGATACGGAATTCGTGATGCACCATAACATCTACAACGCCGCCAAATTGAACGTGATGCCCCGGCCCGGCCACTCCACCCAGCAGGTGATGGACGCGCTGGAGGAAGTGTTCCATCAGACGATGGATCCTACGAAGGTTGGCTTCGACTACCAGGACATGAGCTTCCAGGAAAATAAGGTGCGCAACAGTATTGGGCTGGGGGCCATCTTCACCATGTCCGCCGTTTTCGCCTTCCTTATCCTGGTGGCGCTTTATGAGAAATGGTCTCTTCCCCTGGCGGTTTTCCTCACGGTTCCCATTGCCGTGCTGGGGGCCTATGCCGGGTTGTTCTGGCAGGGCATGGAGCTGACGCTCTACGCGCAGATCGGTCTGGTGATGCTGGTGGGTCTGGCGGCCAAGAACGCCATCCTCATCGTGGAATTCGCCAATCTGGAGATGCAGCGCGGCAAGGGCCTGATGGAGGCTACGCTGGCTGCCGCGCGTCTGCGCCTGCGTCCCATTCTGATGACTTCTCTGGCATTCGTTCTGGGATGCATCCCCCTGATGCTTTCCTCCGGTTCCGGAGCTCTGGCGCGCAACGCGATCGGTACGGTGGTGGTGATTGGCATGGGGGTGGCTACACTGGTGGGCGCTTTTCTGATTCCATGTTCTTATGTGTTCATCATGAGATTATTCCGTATTAAATTCTCCCTGAATGATCTGAAGGAGGATCCGGATGAAGTGGGAGCCAGGAAATACCTGGCCGCCCATACGAAAGACTGATGTTTTACAGATTGTCCTGTTCCGGCGCTGACCATCCAGGGCAGCGCCGGAGCTTGCTTTCGGAGCCGGAGGGGAGTATTTTCCTGTCCGGACGCCGGGAGTAACGCCGGGTCATTTTAAGGGAATGAATGAGTACCGGCAGATAACTGAAGCTTTTCAGGAAAACTTCCGTAACTACGGAGAATTGGGCGCCTCCGTTTCTGTCTGGAAGGAAGGAAGGGAAATCGTTTCCCTGCATTCCGGGTTTGCCGCAGCGGATAAAACGCGTCCATGGACGGAACATTCGCTGGTGCCCGTTTACTCCGCCACCAAGGGAGCCGCATCCGCCGCCCTTCTGCTGGCCCTGCACCAGCAGGGAGCCTCGCCGCAGATGAGCATGGGGGAACTGTGGCCTGAATTCCCGCTGCCCTATGCATCCATCGCGCAGATGATGTCCCATCAATGCGGTTTGGCGGCTTTTTCCCGGACGGCAAGCGTGTTTGACCATGAGGATTGCGTGCGCGCCCTGGAGGAAACCGTTCCGGCGTGGCAGCCGCCGGAACACGGCTACCATCCGCATACTTACGGAGTGATGCTTGATGAACTCATGCTGCGGCTGACCGGGGAACGCCTGTGGCGCTACTGGGAGGAATACATCCGCAAACCGTTGAATCTGGATTTTTACATCGGGTTGCCGGAATCCGAATGGAACCGCGTGGCGACGCTGTATCCCGGCAAGATGGACATGTCCAACATGGGTACGCCGTTTTATCTGGAATACATGAACAAGGGCACGCCCGTAAACCGTGCGTTCAATACTCTGATAGGGCTGAACAGTGTGCGGCAGATGAATACGCCGGAAGCGTGGGTGTCCGGAGTTCCGGCCTTTGGCGGCGTGGCTTCCGCCCGCGGCATGGCGCAGTTCTACCAGGCCTGCCTGGGGCTGGATGAACTCCGGGTATTCCCGTCCGACGTGCGCGGCTGGATGCGGAACGTCGTCATTGACGGGCCGGACCTGACGCTGAAAACGCCCACCGCCTTTTCCTGCGGCTTCATGCACGATCCCGCAGACCCCGCCACGGGCCGCAAGCTGCGCCATCTGTTCGGCTCCGGCGGCTTCGGTCATGCCGGGGCGGGCGGTTCCCATGCCTTTGCGGATCCGGCCCACGGCCTTTCCTTCGGCTACGCGATGAACCGCATGGACTTGAACGTGCTGCCCGGCGTGAAGACCCGGAACCTTATCAGCGCAGTCATGAAAGAAGTGGCTGGAGAGTGTTCTTAACCTGAGCCCCGGCTATCTGTTCAATTCCATCGGAAGTTTCCGGATAGTTTATTCGTTCCTGTTCTTGCGGCCTTTTTTAATCTGAATGTGGGGGGACAAAGAATGATTCTTCAGTCATTCCCTTGCTGCCGTGTCCCCTGTTGAAAAATCAGGGTTCCGTTTGCCGGGGATGGCGACCCCGGCCTTTGGAGGGAGCGGCTGGTTACCACCCTCCGCCCAGGGCGCGCGCGAGCTGCACCACGGCCTTGCGGATGTTCTGCTTCATGGTGACCAGGGATTCCTCCGAGCTGAGCCAGGAACGCTGGGCGGTGATCACGTTCAGGAAGTCCGTCTCGCCGTTGATGTACAGGGTGCGGGAGAGCTGGAACGCTTCTCTGTTGGCGTTGTTTTCCTTGTGCAGGTATTGCATCTGGGAGGTATAGCTGCCATAGGCGATCAGGGCGTCCTCCACCTCGGAGACGGCGGTAATGAGCGTTTTGCGGTAAGTTTCCGCAGCTTGTTCTGCTGCGGCTTTCTGGGCGCGTACCGTGGCTCTCAGGGCTCCGCCCCGGAACAGGGGCTGGAGCAGATTCCCTCCCAGGGACCAAGCGTTGTTGTTTTCCCTGAAGAGCTGGCCGAAATCTCCGCCGCGGCTGGAAAGGGAGCCCGTCAGGCTGAAGCGCGGGTACAGATCCGCTACGGCTACGCCCACGTTGGCCACGGCCGCGTGCAGGTCCGCCTCAGCGGCGATAACGTCGGGCCTGCGCCGCAGGAGTTCGGAGGGGAGGCCTACCGGAACGGTGGGCGTTTTCTCAAAGACGGAAGCTTTGGGCAGCGTCAGTTCTACACGGGAATTATATGTTCCCAGCAGCACGGCGAGCTGGTTTTTAGAGGAGGCCACCTGTGCTTCCAGTTGCGGGATGCGGCTTTCCGTGGAGGCGACGGTGGAGGTGGCCTGCTCCACATCCAGACGGGGGGCGAATTCCGTTTTGTAGCGTTTTTCCGCAATGGTGAGGGTGCTGCGTTGGATTTCCAGTTGTTCCCTGGCGATGCGGAGCTGTTCGCAGGCGGTAATCCAGTCAAAGTAGGCCGTGGCGACGTCCGCCAGCAGGGCTGTGCGCACGGCCCCTGCGGAAGCTTCTGTGGACATGAGGGAGGCGCGGGAGGCCTCAATGGAACGCCGGTTGCCGCCAAAGAGGTCCAGCTCCCAGGAGGTGGACGCTCCCAGGGAGAAGTTCTGGGAAGTGGAGCTGCGAAAACCTCTGTCCGGGGACAGGCTCCACCCGGCGCTGGCGTCTGCGGAGGGAAGCAGGGATGCCTGGGAGACGCGGAGCTTTTCCCTGGCCTCCCGGATGCGGAGCAAAGCCACCTTCATGTCCGGATTGTTGTTGAGGGAGGTGGAGACCAGGCGGTTGAGCTGGGGGTCTCCAAAGATATTCCACCAGGAACGCAAATCTTTGTCCGAACTGTGGGGGGGCTGTTCGCCTCCCACGTGGCGGGGAGGTCATTGGTCGGCGTCCGGAAATCAGGGCCTACCATGCAGGAGCCAAGGAAACAGGCGGCCAGAAGGGGGAGATGTTTGAACGTGGATGACATGGAAAAATAAAAAGTAAGGTGTTATTCGTGGCGAAGGGCATCAATGGGGTCCATCTTGGACGCCTTCCAGGAGGGATACCATCCGAAGGCCAGGCCGATGAATACGGAGACGCCTACAGCCAGAGCCATGGCTTCCGGGGAGGAGGCCGTGGCCCAGTTCATGGTGCGGCTGACGATGATGGAGATCGCCTTGCCGAGCATGATGCCCAGCGCGCCGCCCACCACGCAGAGCAGCACCGCTTCCAGCAGGAACTGGCGCATGATATCCTGCGGACGGGCGCCCACCGCCATGCGCAGGCCAATTTCCTTGGTCCGTTCCGTGACGGAAACGAGCATGATATTCATGATGCCGACGCCGCCGACGACCAGAGAGATCATGGCCACGATCATCAGCAGATTGGTCATCACTTCCGTGGTGCTGCTCATGGCGCGGGACATTTCCGCCATGTCCCATACCCGGAAATCGTCCAGCTGGCCGTCCTTGAGGTTGTGTTTGGCACGGATCACTTCCGTAATCTGGTCAATGGCCTCGGAGGAGCGTTCCGGGTCTGAAATCTGAGCCATGATGGAATCAATATTGTTGAAGCGCCGCGGATGGGGCGCGTCCGTATAGGGCTGGTCCGTAGTTTCCGTGTAGTAATCCACGGAACTGGCGGTGTATTTATCTGCCCGGTTGAAGGTGGTGGTGCTGTTGCCGGTGGAAGTGGTGGTGGAACCGCCGCCCAGGCCCTGGAGGCGGTAGCGGATGCTTGTCCACGGGAGGATGATGGAGTCGTCCTGGTCGCGTCCCATCATGTTGGCCCCTTTTTTCTGAAGGATGCCGATGACTTTGAACATGACATTCTTGATGCGGATATCCTTGCCCAGCGGGTCTTCGTCCCCGAAGAGTTCCTTGGCCACCGTCTGGCCGATGACGCACACGCGCCTGGCCTGTTCCACATCTTCCTCGGAGAAGGGCTGGCCTCGCGCCATGTCATACCAGCTTTTGATTTTCAGGTATTCCACGGAACCGCCCTCTACAGTTTCCGGGCTCCAGTTCTTGTTGCCGTAAATGACTTGGCCGCTGGCGCGCACCACGGGGGTAGCCCGCAGAACCATGGGGCAGTCCTTCGCAATGGCTTCGCAGTCCGCGTTGGTCAGGGAGGCCCGTCCGCCCGCGCCGGTATTGACGCCGCTTTTGGAGATGGCCCCGGGGCGGATATTCAGCGTGTCCGCCCCCATGGAAGCGATGGTATTTTTAATCTGGAGCGTAGATCCCTGGCCGATTTCCACCATGGCGATTACTGCGGCAATGCCGATGATGATGCCCAGGATGGTGAGGGCTGCGCGCATGGGATTGCGCACCAGGGCCCTGATGCAGGTTTTAAGGAGAGGAAGGAATTTCATACGTCGTCCTTGCTAAGCATATCGGAAATCCCTTCGCAGATAAGGCCGTCCGCCATGTTGATGGCCCTGTCCGTGAAGGCGGCTATTTTGGGGTCGTGCGTCACCAGGATGACTGTGATTCCCTGTTGGCGGTTCAGGTCCTTGAACATGTGCAGCACTTCCTTGGAAGTGGTGGAGTCCAGGTTTCCCGTTGGTTCGTCCGCCAGCAGGATGCTGGGGTTGTTGATGAGGGAACGGGCAATGGCTACGCGCTGCTGCTGTCCGCCGGAAAGCTGGGCCGGGGTGTGGTCCATGCGGTCGGAAAGGCCTACCAAATTCAGCAATTCCACGGAACGTTCGCGCATGGCTTTCATGCTGAGGGCGGGGTGGGCATATACGGCAGGCATCATCACGTTTTCCAGGGCTGTGGTACGGGAGAGCAGGTTAAAGTTCTGGAAGACGAATCCGATGCGCTTGTTCCGGAGAGTGGCGCGTTCTGCGGCGTTGAATTTGGCGACGTCTTCCCCGGCAATATAGTAATGGCCTGAGGTAGGGCGGTCCAGACAGCCCAGGATATTCATCAGGGTTGATTTCCCTGAGCCGGATGCCCCCGTGAGGGAGACGAATTCACCTTCTTTGATATCCAGGGTGATGCCCTTGAGTACTTGAAGGTCTATTTCTCCCAAGTGGTACACCTTGGTTATGTCACGTAAGCGGATCACGTTGTTGGAATGCTTGATGCGGTGAAAAAGAGTGATTGAGCGGTCGGATGGAGGCGGTTCCCCGGGTTAGGGAGGCGGGGGCGGCCCGTCATTGCCAGCCGAGGCTGCCGTTTTCGTGTTGCCTGTGCTCGGCTTGCGGCGCGGGGGCATTTTGGGCGCGAACGGGTTTTCCCCGCCGGCGGTGGCGGAAGAACCGTCCCCCGAACTGTCGGAGCGGTTCAGTATCTGAGCCGTAGAGACGATTTCCATTCCTTCCCGGAGCGTTTCTCCCGCAATGGCCGTCAGCATGCCGTTGCTTTCCCCTTTGGTGACCAGGTGGGGATAAAGAAGATTGTCTCGCAATTCCCAAACCACGGCTTTTTTCTTTTGTCCGTCCCGGACGGGGGCGGCCAGCTCCGGCTGCATCCGGTCAAAGGCCGCTTTTTGTTCAGCGCTGACCAGTTCTGTTTCCGGGCGGAAGCGGAGGGTCGCATTGGAAACGAGGAAGGCGTTTCGTATGTCCTCCACCACGAATTGGACATTTGCCGTCAGATAGGGGATAAGAAGCTTGTCCGGATTGGGTACATCAATGTCCACGATATAAGTGACCACATTGGACGTCATGGTTGCGTCCAGCCGTATCTTGTCCACCGTTCCCTTGAATTTGCGGCCGGCGAAAGCGTCCACGGTGAACAGTACCTCCTGCCCCTTGCGGATGCTGCCGATGTCCGCCTCGTTCACAGCGGCCCAAATTTTCAGCTTGGAAAGGTCTGTGGCGATGTAAAACAGGCTGGAGGCGCTCATGCTGGAAACCACTGTTTGGCCTATGTTGACCAGGCGTTTGACCACGACGCCGTCCACGGGGGACTTGATGGTGGTGTATTCCAGATTGCGCATTTCCTTTTTCAGCGCGGCTTCCGCCTGTTTCAGGGAGGCTTCCGCTTCCTGCAGGGAGGCTTCCGCCACGGCTACGTTGGCGCGGGCGGTTTCTTCATCCGCAATATACTGGTCGTAGCTGGATTTGGACAGGGCATCCCCAGGCCCCAGCTTTTCCGCGCGTTCCCGGTCCAGTCTGGCCTGCTGGTGTTTGGCTTTGGCCTGCTGGATGTCCGCCTTGGAGCGGGCGATTCCGGCAATGGCCTGCGCTTTGGAGGCTTCCGCCCTCTGAACGTCCAGCTGCACGGGAAGCTTGTCGATTTCCGCGAGCATCTGACCGGCTTTTACAGGGCTGGAATAATCCACCACCTTGTCGTTCAGGTCCTTGCCGAACTCCATGATGATTCCGCTGACCTGGGCGCCTACATCTACCAGTTCATCAGGCTCCGTGACGCCGGTTGCTTCGATGGTGATCATCAGGTCTCCTTTTTCAAGAGGTTCTGTCTGGTAGTCCACCTGGATGGCTTCATTTCCTTTCCACTGTTCCCAGGCAAACCAGATGCCTCCGAGAACGGCAATGACGATGATGAGTTTGATGAATCCCTTCACGACTATATTATACTTCGCAATAATGAAAAAGTTGCACGGATGTTAAAAACTTTTCCGCAACGGAGCATGATCCTATCATGATTTCCGGAAATGTCTAAGGGATTATTATGTTTATTAACAGTTGCTGTTTATTAACTAATAATATTTCCTTTCTTCCTTCTCGTCCAGTGACGGAAGGAGCGGGAATGGAGGGCCACGAAATATCTGAAGGCGGCAGTTGCCGGTGACCGCATCCGATCTTTTGGGGAATGGCTTCTCCGTGCCTGTAAATGCTGCGGGGGTGAGAAGAGCGGGGAAAGGAGGTGAATCCCGACAGGAGTAATGTTGCCCAAGAGGGCAATCCCGGCTGACCTGCGGGCTCAAGGAGGGGAAAAACGTTGAAAGAACGAGCTTTCTGGATTCAGGTGATGGAAAAAAGACACCGCTGCACCGTCTCTGGCTGTGAGCCACGTTCCCGTGCCTCAATAGAGCGGGGACTTCCGCCGCTGTTTTGACTTTTCCGGTATAGGACGTAGTCAGCCCTGCGTCGGGGCTGCCCCCATTAGGTTGTAATATCGGTCCGGGCCACTTTGCCAGGCGATGACGAGTGCAGCAGCCACCACCTTATATACCTCATGGTAGGGAATGTTCCAAGGTGTTTTTGCAATCTTTTCAGACATGGAGGGAACTTTCCCGTGGAGCGATTGATTTTGAAAGGGATGCTGCTTTCAGCGGTGTTCTTCCAGCCATTCCTTTAACACAAGGCGGTCCGCAGGTGCCCAGGGCAGTTCTTCCAGCGTACGGCGGGAGAAGAACCCCAGGTTTTCATGTTCCAGAGGCCGGGGCAGGGCGCAAAGTTCCAGACGGCACAGAAAGGGGATAAGGCGGATAATGCGTTCAGGCTCCCGGTGCCGTACGGGGGTGAGCATGCGGACGGGGAAGACGGTGCATCCCAGCTCTTCCCGTATTTCCCGTATGACGGCGTGCCGGGCATTCTCCCCTGGTTCCACTTTTCCGCCGGGGAATTCGTAAAGAAGCCCGTTGGACTGCCCCGTTTTCTTTTTGGCGCCCAGAAGAAGAGGGCCCCGTGCGGCGGGCAGTTCAATCAGGGCACAGCAGACGTCCAGCGTGTTCATGGGGCGTAAAAGTCCAGGTTATGCAGGTTGATGATGCGGGTGTCCGTATCCAGGACGCCGAAACCGATGCGTCCGGTTCTGCCCTGGAGTTCTCCGGGATTGGCCAGCAGGCAGCCGCCGCATCTTTCGCTGACGGCCTGGTGGGTATGGCCGTACAGGGCGGCGTCTGCGTTTCCGCTGCGCGCTTCCCGCAAGGCGTATTTTGGGTAATGGGAGAGGGAAAGTTTCATGCCGTACCGGGTGATAAGGGCATGTTCCGGATGCAGGCGCGCCGCTGGGGAACTGGCGGCCATCCGCCGCATGGTTTCCACATCGTAGTCATTGTTGCCCGGAACGGCATCCAGAGGAAAGTCCTCCGTCAGTTCAATCAGGCGCCGGAAACTCTCCGGGGTGGTGCAGTCGCCCAGGAAAATGAAATGTCCGCAGCCCAGCAGGCGCATCCGGTGCATGGCTGGCTCCAGATGGTCTGTGCGGTTGTGCAAGTCGGAAAAAATGCCTATCTTCATCTTTTTTCAACAATTCATGGCATGAATGGGCCATGCCTTCAATTCATCCGGCAGGGAAAGCGGGAGCGGATGGCCTCCCTCCTTGCGCAGCAGGCAGGTGAAACCGCCCGCTCCTGCTCCGTGGAAGGGCATGAGCCGGTAGCAGGCTTCCTGCGTCAAGGAGGAACGGAAATGCTCCAGCTCCGGCACGGTTACGGTGTGCAGGTCCGGATGGCGTTTCAGCAGGTACAGGACATTGCGTTCATTTTCCTCCGGAGCGTAGGTGCATGTAGTGTACAGCAGGAAGCCGCCGGGAGCCAGACACCGGAGGGCGGCCAGCAAAATGCCCCGCTGCCGCTTGGCGTTGCCTCCGGTGACGGAGGAATTGAAACAGCCGGGGTTGGGAATGCCTTTGGCCAGCAGGGACTGCCCGCTGCACGGGGCATCCGCCAGAATGAGGTCAAAACACCCGGGGGCTAGTTCCGCCCACTGGTCCGGGCGCAGGCGCTGGGTGTACAGATTGGTGAAGCCGCAGCGAAGCAGGTTGTGGCGCAGAATGCCCAGGCGCTTCGGATTCACTTCGTTGGAAACATGCTCCTGCGGAGATACCCGCGTCTGCGCCAGAATGCTTTTCCCTCCCGGCGCCGCGCACATGTCCAGGCAGCGTTCCGGACGAAACGGAAGATGCGCCAGAGGGGCCGTTTCCCAGACGGACGAAAGATCCAGGGGATAGTAATAGCCGCATTCGTAATCCGGCAGGGAGCCGGGTTTGGTTTCCGCCTCTCCGGACGGGAGCGCCAAGATGGAGGAATGCCCCCACTCCTGCGGCGTGTCCTTTGCCGGCAAGGGCGGCCTGTAGCCTTCCGGTGCCTTCGGGGTGATGACCAGCGCGCTTCTGGAACGGTTCCCGGCCTGCATGGCGTCCAGGAAATCCCGTTCCTGTTCCGCCGTCAATTCCAGTTTGCGGGCGAGTTTGAGTATTTGGGAGGAAGACACGAGATCAGGCCCGGAATGTTTCTCCGAAGTGGGTGTTGAGAGCCAGATGGGCGGCCCCCAGGATGCCCGCCTCCGTACCGAACTGGGCGGGAAGGATTTCAAGGTATTCCACCAGAGGGGCGGCGAGCTGGGTTTTCATGATTTCCTGAAGGGGCTGGAAAAGCAGGGTTCTGGCCTTGGCCACGCCCCCGCCGATGATGATGGCTTCCGGGTTCAGGAGATAGCAGCAATTCATCAGGGCGCAGGAGAGTTTTACGGCCAGGTCCCGCCATACTTGCTCGGCTACTTCATCACCAGCCAATGCGGCCCGTTCCAAAGAGATGGGGTTGCAGTCCACAATGGCCTTGTCAATGCCGTGGCTGGCATACAGCGTGCGTGCATCCGCAGCTATTTCCCGGTTGCCTACATAATCTTCCAGGGAGCCGCGGTTGCCGTAATGGCCCAGACGCCCCCGGTAGTCGATGCTCGTCTGCCCCAGCTCCCCGGCGGAGCAGGTAGCCCCGCGCAGAAGTTCTCCGTTCACGATCAGGCCGCTGCCAACGCCGGTGCCGAGGGTCAGGCAGACCAGATGCCTTTTTCCTTTTCCGGCGCCCAGCTTCCATTCCGCATAAGCCATGCAGTTGGCGTCGTTTTCCACGTATACGGGCAGTCCGCAGGCAGCCTGGAGCATGTCCTTTACCGGAACGTTGTTCCAGCCGGGCACGTTGGTAAGCGTATAAACGGTCCCCTGGTAAAAATTGACGAAACCCGGCATTCCCATGCCGATGGCCTGCACTTCCGGATGATTCAGCCGCAGCATATTCACGAACTGGGCTATGGCTTCAATCAGTTGATCGGGATTGCCATATTCCTGGGTGGCTATTGAAGGAGCGTGGGCGATTACTTCCGCGCCCTTGACGATCCCCATCTTGATGGAGGTGCCTCCGAAGTCAATGCCGATGGAGGGAATGGTTGAAGCTGTCATATAACGCCAATATAGAATTTTACCGGGCGTTGAAAAGGTTAAAAGAAGTATGTTCCCGGTAAAATCCCGACAGGAAAATAGAGGGTGCAAAAGGGGGGGGAATGACTTGTTTCATTACTGAATTTTCTTGAATGAACATTTGGGCGTTTGTAATGTCTCATAGTCTAGTCAGCGGGGCGTGTTCCGCCCTCTGTTCGTGAAATATTGTCAACCTCAGCCCATAGAGACACCTCCTATGCCTACTCCCAAGAAAACCAATAGCAAGACCGTCGCCAAGGAAGTTCCGGCTTCCAAGAAAAAGACCTGCGGGAAGTCCGATTGCAAGACCGCTGTAGACCTGGAGGCTCCCGCCAAGAAGAAATGCTGCAGGAAAAAGGCGGCTGAACCGGAAAAAGCCGCCAAGCCCGCCAAAAAGGCTGCCGCCGCCGCGGCTGAAATGGAAAAGAAGCCTGCGCCGAAAACGGCCAGAAAGGCTCCGGTTAAAAAAGCTGCTCCTGCTCCCGTTGCCCCGGTTCCCGCTCCCGCGAAAAATGAATTGACGGATGAACAGGCGGAAGCCATTGCCGCCGCCAGGGCGGAACTGGCCGCCAACCCCGAATGGGAGCCTTTTGTGCAGATGCAGCGCCAGCATCTGCTGGACTTGCGCGACAGGGCTCTGGACAACATGAGCGGCGTGGCCCGCGATACTCTCCGGAATCATCCGGAAGGCAGTGAGGCTTCCGGCTCCGGGGAACACCAGGCGGATGCCGGCAGTGACGCCTATGACCGTGATTTTGCGCTCAGCCTGCTTTCCAAAGAGCAGGACGGCCTGTATGAAATCGAACAGGCGCTCGCCCGCATTGACAACGGAACATATGGCATCTGCGAAATGTCATACAAGGTCATTCCCATTCTGCGTCTGGAGGCCATCCCCTTTGCTCGGCTTACCGTGGAATGCCAGGCCCAGTGGGAAAAGGAAAAAGGCCAGAATGCCAGGTTCCGTCCCAGAGTGGCCCTGGGCTTTGCCGGAGGACAAAATGATGTAGATTTATCTGTTTCTCTTGACGATGACGAAGAATAGTGTATAAATCCTCCCCCGTAACACATTTTCATCATGCCAAGAGACATCATCATCCTCGAATGCACCGAGGCCAAAGCCGAAGGAAAGCCTACGTCCCGCTACGTCACCACGCGCAATAAAAAAAGCCTGCGTACTCCCGGCCGCCTGGAAAAGATTAAGTACAATCCTTTCCTGAAGCGCCGCACGCTTCATCGTGAAATGCGTTAACTGGTTCGGCTTATCGATTATCTTTATTATTATGTCCACTGAACCCAAGACTGTAGAACGCCGTATTCGTTTCCGCACGTGCAATCGCCAGATGCCGCGCCGCCGTCTCGACATCCCGATGGATCAGGTCAATCTGCTCAATCCTGATTTTCTGTCCAAGTTCACCTCTGAAACCGGCAAGATTCTTCCCCGCCGTGTGACCGGGCTGTCCGCCAAGATGCACCGCAAGGTAACCCGTGAAATCAAGCGGGCCCGTTCCATCAACCTTCTGCCGTAACAAGCCCCAAGGAAAATCTCTTTCGGTAGAATTGTCTTTGCAGGCGGGAGTTTATCCGGTAACAGGGCAGACTCCCGCTTTATTTCCACCCATTATCCTTTTTCCCCATGCAGGAACTGAAAGATACCCAGTCCGAGGCGGATACGCGCAATATTTCCATTGACCGGGTGGGCGTAAAAGGGTTGCGCTTCCCCATCCAGATACAGGACAAGCTCAACCGCATCCAGTCCACTGTGGCGACGGTTTCTCTGGCGGTGGATCTGCCGGAAGAATTCAAGGGCACCCATATGAGCCGTTTTGTGGAGGCGTTGCACCAGCATGGCCCTTTGCTGGATGTGCATACGGCCTTGGCCATTCCGCGGGAACTGCTCCGCCGTCTGTCCGCCCGCCGTTCCCATGTGGAAATGGAATTCCCGTTTTTCCGCTCCAAAAACGCTCCTGTGACCGGAATTGAAGGGCTCATGGATTACGTTGTCCGGTTTGAGATGGAGGCGGAAGCGAACAACAAACTGGCTGATTTCAAGCTGACAGTTATCGTTCCCGTGACGACGCTGTGCCCCTGCTCCAAGGCCATGAGTGCCTACGGAGCCCACAACCAGCGCGGGCTGGTTACTTATTCCGTGCGTTTTGCTTCCAGGCCCGTCTGGATTGAAGACCTGATTGACCTGGTGGAATCCTGCGCGAGCTGCTCCCTGTTCAGCGTGCTGAAAAGGCCGGATGAAAAATGGGTGACGGAAAAGGCTTATGAAAACCCTGTCTTTGTGGAAGATCTGGTGCGCAACGTGGCGTTGAAAACGCAGAGTCATTCCGCCTTCAGCTGGTACCGGGTGGAAGCGGAAAATTTTGAATCCATCCATAACCACCAGGCATACGCTGTCATTGAGCGCGATTTGCGTTCCTGAACCATTTCCGGGCCGGATTTATGAACGATAACTGGTGGGCCATTGCCTCTCTCATCCTCTCCCTGGCTTTCACAGGGCTGGGATGGCACCTGCTGGCTTCCGGCCGGCGGTTTTTATATGCCCATCTTTGGATGGCGTGCCTCTTTGTTCTCCAGACAGGGGCGCTATGCGTCAAAGCGTACCAGACGGGAATGTGTCCCATCCGCGGCGCTTCAGAGGTGCTCTTCTTCCTCTCCTGGAGCATCAATCTCTTTTATCTGATGCTGGGACGTGCTTACCGAATGTCCGTGCTTGGCATCTTTACGGCTCCGGCTATTGCCGTGCTGACGGTTTTTTCCCTGCTGATAGGCCGTTCCGGAGCGGACGTGCAGGGCACGCATGACTTCTGGGTGACGGCGCATGTGGGCATAGCCATGATGTCCTACGGAGCCGGCGGCCTGGCCGCTGCCGCGGGGGCGGCGTTCTGCATGCAGAATGAATGTCTTAAAAGACACCGGATTCCCGGCACCTGCCGTGTGCTTCCTCCCATCCGTACACTGGAAGCCAGCATGAAGCGCCTGGTTCTTGTGGCATTCCTCCTTCTTCTGCTTGGGGAATGGCTTGGGTGGCGGGGGAATCTCCCCATTAATGCGGCCAAGACCTCCATTGTCATTCTTCTCACGGTAGGCTACAGCGTCCTGCTGTGGTTCATCTACCGCCGCGGCATTCCGGGAAGGATGTTGGCCTGCTGCTGCGTGGCCCTCTTTATTGCATCCATGAGCATTTTCCTGGTAAGTTGATGAGAATGGTTTGTTTAGGCTTGAATCACCGGACCGCTCCCGTGGAAATACGGGAGCGGTTTGCCGTGCCGTCCCATAAGCTCCGGGAAGAAGGACAGCGCATCCGTTCCCTTCCTGGAGTGGACCAGTGCGTTGTGCTTTCCACCTGCAACCGCATGGAAATTTATTATTGGTCCAACGCTCCGGAAAATGCGCAGGAGCACATTTTATCCCATTTTCTGGGTGATGGGCGCGGGGAACTGGATATGGCTTCTTATTTTTACAGCCATCAGGGAGAAGATGCTTTAAGCCATCTGTGCCGCGTGCTGAGCGGCCTGGATTCCATGGTGCTGGGGGAAACGGAAATCTTCGGCCAGGTAAAAACGGCTTACCAGACGGCCCTGGATGCCGGAGTAACTGCGGCCTGCGCCAACAAAACCTTTCAGAAAGCCTTTGCTATCGGTAAAAAAGTGCGGACGGAAAGCCAGATTCATGCCGGGGCAACCTCCGTGGGATCCGTGGCAGTAGAGCTGGCGGAACAAATTTTCGGGGATCTTTCCGGCACCCGCGTCCTTATTCTGGGGGCGGGCGAGATGAGCCGCGTTACGGGGCGCGCCCTTCATGCCCGGGGTGCTGAGGGCATTTATGTGGCCAACCGCTCCTTTGACCGTGCGGTAGAGCTGGCGGGCATGATCGGCGGCCAGGCCATCCGGTATGACGTGTGGGGGAACTATCTCAGGGATATTGACGTGGTGGTGGCCGCCACCGCTGCTCCCCACTGCATCATCACCCGGGAAACGCTTCTGCCTTTGCGTGCCTCCCGTAAATACCGCTCCCTCTTTTTGATTGATATTTCCGTGCCGCGCAACATTTCTCCGGACGTGGCGGATATTGACGAAGTGTATCTCTACGATATTGATACCCTCACCCAGCTGGCGGATGAAGCCAAGCGCAGCCGGGAGCAGGAGGTTTCCCGGTGCGAGGCCATCATCCGGGACAGCATCTCCAGATATTTTCCGGATTCCGCTCTTTATGACCAGTAAAAATACCCTCATCATCGGCACCCGCGGGAGCGCCCTGGCCCTGGCCCAGGCGGATATGGTCCGTGCTGCCCTTTCCCTCCGTTATCCGGAACTGGACGTGCGCTGTGAAATCATCCATACTATTGGGGACCGCCGCACGGATGTTCCTCTGGCGGATGTGGCCCGCGTTTCCGGCATGGTGGACAAGGGGATCTTCATTAAGGAACTGGAGACCGCCCTCCGGGATGGCCGCATTGACGTAGCGGTGCACAGCCTCAAAGATGTGCCGAGCGAGCTTGCCGCCGGCTTCACGCTGGCCGCCGTCTTGCCCCGTGCTGCCGTGGAGGATGTGCTTATCACGAAAGAACCGGACTGGAACGGTTCCGGAACGCTGGCTACCGGAAGCGTGCGCCGACGCCTGATGGCGCGCACGTACTGGGGTTCCGGCCTGCGGTTTGAAAACCTGCGGGGGAATGTGCCTACGCGTTTGGGAAAGCTGGTGGAACATCCCGGCTGGGATGCCGTGATTCTGGCCAGGGCCGGTTTGGAACGCCTGGGGCTGTATGCGCCGGAAACCCTTGTGGAAGGAAGAAAACTTTACATGCGTCCCTTGCCGGTGGAAGTTTTTATTCCTGCTGTGGGGCAGGGCATCGTTGGAATGGAATGCCGTTCCTCGGACAGGGAGACGGCGGAAATGCTGGAAGGCATCAATGATCCGGAATCTTTTGCCTGTGCGCTGGCGGAACGGGCTTTCCTGGTACGTCTGGGTGCGAACTGTTCCACGCCCGTGGGTGTTTACGCCCATCCGGATGGAGAGGAACTGGTTCTGCGGGCTGCGTATTACGTTCCGGGCAGGGAAGAGCCTTTTGCCGTTGTGATTCGCGGAGACCGGAAAGCCCCTGAAGCGCTCGGTCTTCGGGCTTTTGAAGAATTGGGCCTGAGTGGATGGCGGAAGACTTCCTCGTGTTCCGGATGCGGAGAAAAATAAAAAGGCTCCGGACCGGATCCGGAGCCTGAATCAGGCGGAAAACTCGCGGGCATTAATGTTTTTCCTTGGAGCCTGAGCTTTTATCGCTCATAAACTGCCCGGTTGAAGCATCGCGTTTGATGCGCCGCCCGGTTTTGCTTGTGGTAGTCTCGGAGCGTTTTTTGGAACTGCCCTTATGACTTCCACCCATGTGGGAACTGCTGGCCATATTGTATTCACCTCCTTTCCATTTTCTTCGCTTGTTCATGAACGAGAGAAGAAATCCTGCCGTATCATAGGTTCCCGTGACAGCATTTGGGGCTTGCGGATGGAGTTTGTGCAGGAATATGCTTCTATTTATGAAGCAAACCGTTGCAAAAGGTAATCCCTCAGAGCCGCAGCTTCGTTGTGCTCCGTATTTCTGGCGGAGTACAGCAGCGTAACCTTCCCTTTCCGCGCCAGCCGGAGCAGATGGGAAACGGCTTCTCCGTTTCCATCCAGTTCCTCGTCGTACTTTTTGCGGAATGCGTCCCATCTGACTGGATCATGGGCAAACCACTGGCGGAGCGCCGTGGATGGAGCTATGTTCTTCAGCCACTCGTCCCAGGAAGCTTTTTCCTTGGAAATGCCGCGGGGCCAGAGCCGGTCCACCAGGACGCGGTATCCGTCCCCGGGTTCCTTGGGGTCATAAATTCGTTTGATGGTTATGTTCATACAAAAAGATTCGATAAAGGAATAGAGCCGGGAAAGTTTTTTTCTGTTGAGCTGCGTCGGGACATGCGTTTTACGGGACCGCCAACCGGGGCAGTCCGCGGTTGGGGGAAAAAGAAACAAACGATTCTGTTCCGGAGAGGCTGCCGCTTCCGGCGGAAGATAGCTGAATCCGCTTAAAATTCCGGCGTAACGCCTGTGCGGACTTGCTGCGCCAACTGTCGGCTTTTCATCTTTCTGGCTGCAGTACGCTCTGTGTTCCGTGGACAAATAAGCTGACGTGGAATCCGGTAAAAAAGAAACCGGATAAGACGGGGAAACTTCTGTATGGAGCGGCTTCTCTAGAAAAAGGATATAACGGTTGCTGCACAGATTCCTTTTCCCCGATTCTCCGGAATACTATTTCCTCCAGGAGGGGTCGGGCGTCGTTCCGCGGGCCTGGAGCATCATGATGAGCATCTTGAGCTCATTGAGGCGCGAGTAGTGTTTTTTCCTGACTTCGGGATCCAGGGCCCCATAATACAGCCACCGGTCCGTTTGGGCGGACATCAGGCGCTGGGCCGTCATGGCCATGGACAGGGCGCGTCCTGGGGACTGGGCAGCAATGGCCGTACTCCAGGAATACAGCATATTATTGTAAATGGTAGTCCAGGCGAACATACGGTCGTCAAACCTGCCGGGGCTCTCTACGTACGGGCGGAGCAGCTGTTCCGCTTCCGTGAGGCGTCCCTGGAGGATGTAAAGGAGGCTTTTGGCCGCCGTCAGGCCGTGGTTCCCAGGGCTCAGGAGTTCCGCTTTTTCTTCCTGATGCTCCAATGCTTTGAGCCGGGCTGGGCTTGGGGGGGAGCCACTGCCTGCGGCATGCAGAATGTTGCGCCGCACCAAATCCGGGTCCAGGCTGCAGGAGGCGGCCGCTTCCAGCATGGGCAGCCGGTTGCTGGAGGAAGCCGGGACGGCTTGAAGGGAGTTTTTCCAGACCGGAAAAGCCAGAAACGCATAACACAGAGCCAATATGGCCATCAGCAGTGCGGCGGTCGCTTGAAGCCAGCGGCCGGCTTGGCGCGAAGCCTTCACCCTGGAAAGAGGGGCCGTGCAGGTAATGCCGCCGCATAGGGCGCTGGCTCCAAGCAAGGCAGGGTTATGCCAGATGAATTCCCCATAGGCGTGGAAAGCGGCGATGCACAATACGCAGAACGCCGCCGGTCCCAGGGGATTGGGCCGTTGATGTTCTCCTGACAATTTCAGAACGCTCCGGAGTCCGGAAATAAGAAACAGGGCCAGCAGAGTCAGCATCAGCCCCAGCCCGGCATAGCCGTAGTCGCAGGCGGCTTGTGCGTATTCGTGGTGGGCAAAATTGGGGAGGTTGGCTCCGGAGAAAAATTCCGTGGAAAGATTGGTGTACATCCGGCTGCCGTGACCGAACAGCGGAGCCTGGTCCGCCAGCGCCCAGGCCAGTTTGGACAGGTCCAGCCGGTTGCCGAAGGAAAACGTATCCAGAAGGGCGGCAAGCCTGCCCGCCCCCCGGGACAAATCCAGCACGGCATAGGACGTGCCCAGGAAAAGCAGGATAATGAAGAGGATGGAGGCCGTGTAAAATTTTCTGTTATTGCGGAAAATGCTGGAGGTATAAATAAAGAAGCACAGGGTTACGCCAGCCAGGGCGTTTGGGAAGGCGGATCGCGAGCCGCACGTGAAGGAAACGAGGATGAGCGCCAATCCCGTGAACAGGCGGATGCCCCATTTTCTGGCGGAAGCCATGCTGTATGCGCAAAGGAAAAAACCGGTGACGGACAGGAAATGGGCGGAAAAATTTTTGTATCCGAACAATCCGATGTTGCGGATTTCCGTGCCGAACAGGGAATAATCCGGTCTGAACCAGGAGGCTTCCGTTCCCGTTATGTTCTGATACCCCCACAGCAGGGCATTCAGCAGCCCCAATGCCGCAGCCAGTACGGGAAGAATACTCTTTTCCCCGTTTCCGGCTCCGGCATACGTTCCCGCCGCGAACATGACGATGGCCGTGGCGATAAGGCCCAGATCCGCTACGCTCTCATAATAAAACCAGGGGGAAAACCATGCCCGGACAAGGAAATAGCCGCCTCCCAGACCCAGGGCCAGCCAGCCTGGCAGTCCGGGGCTGGGAATCTTGTATCCCCGGAGAATACAGAAGCAGAACAGCAGGAGGGCTGCCGCCAGAAAGCAGGCGGGAAGGAAAAGGGTGTGCCATTCTCCGCCTGCCGCCGTCGTTGCCAGGAAGATGTAAAAAAGGGCCAGCAGGCCCGCCAGAATTTTCCCGGCGGCAGTTTCAGCAATACGCGGAGCGGGGGAGGTGCTGGGGGGAGAGTCTGGCATGGCTGGGAATTTATCTGGAAGGCTGCAGTATAAACGCGGGAAACTTCCTTGCCAAGAGCAAGCTCCCCGTTGTATGCGGGAGGATGCGTCCGAATGCCAGAGTTCTGGCGGACAAGACGGAAAAGGTGTCCGTAAGCCGGACAGGATAAAATGATCCCTGTTGCCAGGGAGAGTTTCGGCCCCTTGCTGCGGCTGAAATAAAACTGAGTATCGTTAAGGGAAAATAAATATACCGCAGAAGCGGGCATCAATCCGTCTTTGGCTGCATATTTTCCGTTTGCCGTAAAATCTTGCAGCGTTTCAGCCTGTTTTCCGGAAAACAAGGTTCCCTTATCCTTATGCCTGTAGGCCGAATTTACGTTTAATTTCCGGAACGGAATAATTCACCAGCGTGGGTTTGCCGCCCGGGGTGCAGTACGGCACTTCACAGGCAAGCAAATCCTTTAGGATGGCAGGGGCCCGGTGAGGGGAAATGCGCTCCCTCCAGGCGGATTTTCTGGCAAATTCCCCAATGAAGGTTTCATAAGCCACGCGTTTGGCATTTCGGCTGAATTCGGACTGGGTGAGACGGTCCACCAGCTCCAGGAGAAAAGCGCGTGCGTTTTCCAGTTCCAGCAGTGCGGGGATGGATTCTATTCTGATTGTATTCTGTCCAAAGGGCGTAACGGCCATGCCGGCCTGGTCAAAATGCGGGGCGAACTGCCGGATGACGGCAAAATCCCGCGGGTCCAGATCCAGCACCACCGGATCCAGAAGCTGCTGGGACGGCATGGGGGCTTCCCGGCGTGCGCGCAGCCGTTCAAATATGATGCGTTCCCGGGCCGCCTTGGGATGCATCAGAACCAGGCCTTCCGGCGTTTCAAACAGGGCGAATTGCTGGCGGAGTGTTCCCAGATAGGAAAATCCGGCGGAGGCATCCCTTTCTGAAGCTGCGTTTTCATGGGCGTTTCGTGCCGTCTCTTCATCCTCCTGACGGTGAAAATCCAGTTTTCCCTGGGTGGCGGGAACCTGTTTCAGGGGAATGGCCCGGAGGGTGGGGGGAGGGACAGGCCCATGGGATTGTCTGGCAGAGGAGGAAAGCGGCGGTTGGGCGGCGGAAGAAGCAGGGGCCGGTCTGGCGGCCGCCGGGAAAGCAGAACCGGGGTTGGTGGAACGGGCGGGTATTTCCCCATGCGGCGCGGTGGTAGAAGGGGCAGGAAGAGTTCTCTCCGGTTCCGGCGCGGCGGCAGCGTGGATTTCCTGCCGGGCATGCTTTTGAAGAGTGTTGGCTATGGCTTCCACAATGGTGTTTACCACGTCTGCGGAACGGCGGAATCTCACTTCCTTCTTGGCGGGGTGTACATTGACGTCCACCAGAGCGGGCTCCACCTCCATATACAAAAAAAGCGCCGGGTGCAGTCCGGTGGGGAAGCCTCCATAGCCGTCCCGAATGGCCCTGTTAATGAGCTGGTCCTCCACGGGGCGCGTGTTCATAAAGACGTACTGCCCTTTTCTGGTGCGTCTGGCTTCGGAAAGAGGAAGCAGGAATCCCGTGATGGAAATACCGGGGCCGATGGTCGTTTCTATCGGAATCAGGGCCGCCGCTGTGGCAGCATCCGTCAGTGCGGAAATGCGGACGCGCAGATCCGCTGTGGCGGGAAGGTCAAAAACAAGCTGGTCGTCCCGTTTATAGGCAAACCGTACTTGGGGATAAGCCAGGGCATGCAGGCGTATCTGGTGCTCCACATGGGAAGCTTCCGTTTCTGCGGATTTGAGGAACTTGCGGCGCGCTGGAGTATTGTAAAACAAGTCGGCCACCTCAATGGCGGTGCCGGGAGAGACGCCTGAGCTTCTCGGTTCGTGTTCCAGGCCGCCGTCAATGCGTATTTCCCAGCCTTCCAGATCCTGCTGCTGCCTGGTACAGAGTTTGAAGCGGGAAACGCTGGCAATGCTGGGCAGAGCCTCTCCGCGGAATCCCAGGTGTGTGATTTCAAAAAGCTCCTCCAGGGAAGAAAGTTTGCTGGTGGCGTGCCGTTTGGTGCACAGCTCGGCGTCTGCCCGTGACATGCCGCTGCCGTCGTCCGTCACCTTGATCATGCCCACGCCTCCGCGGCGTATCTCCACCCGTACGAATTTGGCTCCTGCATCCAGGCTGTTTTCCACCAGTTCCTTCACAACGGAGGCGGGGCGCTCCACTACTTCTCCTGCCGCCACTTGGCTGGCAAGGGTGGGAGACATGACGTGGATGGATGGCATGGCGATGACGGATTGGAAAAGACTGTTCCAGAAAGCGGAACCCTAGCCGCCGGCGACGATGGAGACAATTTCCACCCGGTCGCCGGGAGAAACCGTCACCCGGGAAAAATCCTGCGGCAGGAGCGCGGCCCCGTTGTGTTCCACGACGACGGGTTTGCCTTTCATGTTCAAAAGTTCCAGAAGCCGGGAGACGGAACAGGGTTCCGCCAGTTCGTACGGGGCTCCGTTCAGCATAATATCGTTCTGGGCTGCCATGACGGAAGCTACTGTACCACAACAGGAGAAAAAATCCAGAATCATCCCGTGGGGATGGCGTAAAAAAGATTCCGGTTCAAGGCGTAAAAAAGAGAACGGAATTATTTGCTTTAGACTTTTTTTTGTAAAAGTAATTTGCTGAATATCAATAGACAAAGTATTTTGAAAATTTTTAAGGCAAGACTATTCTACATAATTCCGAAAGAGAAACTGGCCTTATGTAATCATGCGGCCTCCTGTTCAGTCAGGCAGCTCGCGGACAATATGAAGCGGCACTCCGGATGCATGTTGAAAGGCCCGCGTCAGAAATGAATAAGTTTGGACAGAGAAGCCGGAAAGTGGGAAATAGGAAGATTGAGTTTTTAAAAAGATGAAAGTTAAGGTGAGAGAAAAAGTTATTCTGGTATGATTTTAGAAGCTGTTTGCCGTAGGGAAAATCATGAAAATTTACTGTTAAAAAAGGAGGCGTTTATGAGTGGACAGAAAGAGTTTTTTATTATTCTGCGTAAATAGTTCTTGCCTTTTATGCGGAGGTTGTGTTTACTCCTCCCCGCAGTCCCTGCAAACCTAAAAGTCGCGTTCGTCTAGCGGTCCAGGACTCCCGCCTTTCACGCGGGCAACACGGGTTCGAGTCCCGTACGCGATGCCAGTTTTCTTTATTCTTACCAGCATCATGAATAGTTCATGATGCCTTTTCTTTTCCTTCCGTATGGTTCAAAAAAGCTTATGGAGGGGATCATGGGGTTTGAAGATCAATAAGTGGCAGTGGGTCAAATAGGGGGCGGATGATTGTTTTGCAGAGTTTCCTGGAGACTTACGCTTTCCTGTGGGAGGGGAGAGGTGTGTGGGGGTGGTGTGGGTGTTCTGTTGAGGTCAATGAGGACATGCCGCACTGGATTTATGGAGCAGGGCGTGATCTTATCCGGGCTGTCTATACTTGGTGGGAGAGTGGAATAGGCCGGTTGATGGGGCGGTTCGTTTCTAGCAAGTCCAGAATAGAGCGCTTGGCTTTTACCAGAGTCGTCTTCTTCCGTACCGTATTCCGCCCCTGCTGGATATGGGGATGTTTTCACACATTCATTCGGAATTTGACAGGTGCCGTTCCTGTCTAGGAACGGCACTTTTGTACGGATTGAAAGGGGGTATGGAGAAGGGGGCAGACTGCTCAGCGCCTTCTTCTCAGAGCTGCTATTGTTAAGGATAACAGAGAGAGGACTGCCGTTCCCGGTTCTGGAATGATTTGAAGATTAAGATATTCGATGGACCGGAGCTGGCGATCACCATAACCACTGAGAAGATCAGGAAGTGTGATTTTCGTGTATTCGATTTCCTTGAGGGGAAGACTTCCCTCTTTTCCATCATCGCTTCCAATGGTAGCAGTGGCAGTATTATATACTACATCACACTCAGTAGGAGGTTTGCTGTAATTGTTGTCCTGAATGAGTACTGAACGGATAATACCATCTTTATCGAAGTCGGCTCCGTAAAGGGTGATGTAGTGTCCCATGGTGGCCAAGTCTGTTACCCCTAAGGCGATGAGAGATCCTGCTTCCAGTCCGGCTTTGACGGCGTTGCTGAAAAGTTTAATATTAAGCTCTTTGTCGTAAGAATAGTAGTCTGAATTAGTCGGGTAGGAAATAAGTGTGAAGTCTACATAGTCCTTTTTTTGTAGGCTGTCGTAATCAGCTTGGTAGCCGAGCGTGGTGCAATATTCAGCCCAGTATCCACCGGGGAGGCTTGGCGCTATTGTCTCTGCCTGGTGGTAGTACCCTGAGAAGTACCAGTGCAAGCCTTCTTCCACGCCCAAACCTGTATTGGGCCAAGCTTTAACGAATGTATCGAAAACCACGGAACCTCTTTTGCTTGAATCCGTTCCCCCGGGAACTCCGCTTGGAAGGGGTAATCCCGTTTGCTTTTGGTAGCGCTGTTGCCAGAATTCGATGAGGTTAGAGGAGGTGGCCGCCCAACACATTTCGCTATCGTTTCTTCCAGTATCGTCTTTACCAATTTTGTGGGCGTAAGGATAGTTTGAGGGAAGATTTTCTCCTCCGGCATAGAGCCACTCCCCAGGGGAGTGGGAGGCGAACGCGATGCAGAGAGCAGCAGAACAAAGATATTTATTCATCGTGACTTTGGTTTGAAAGAGGCATTAAAGGGAGAATATGGAAAAGCTCATCGTATGGCTACATCCTCTCCTTTTCTGAGAACACTACCTATTCTCTGTGTTTTGTCAATTTTCCCTTTTCAGTGAAGACTGAGAGCATTGCAAAATTAAATGTGTCATCATATAAGTTCAAAAATGGAATCCTTCCTGAGGAGATACGATTCGATTTATTCTCCAAAATAAGCTCATCGGTTTCAACATGAAGTGTATCAACAACTATAGCCATATTCCATTCTGCAGGAATGGCCGCCTCATTACTGAGTCCGAATTCTGTATTTTTGAAAAATTTTTAGTATATATGTTTTTTCCCATTAAAAGTGAAAGCGTACAGGCGTGTGTCCGCTATTTTTTCTTTCACCACGTCAAGCTGATGATAATTCGGATCGTATTTGTAGAGTTTTCTTTTGAGAGTTCTGGAAGAATGGGGGAGGGGTCAAAAGGCGCATTCCATTGCTCCTGTGTTTCTCCGTAGGCGTGCAACAGGTGGTCAAGCAGGTCTCCGTAAACATGTATAACAGAGGGGCTGGAACTCATAATGCACCCCCCCTCCAAGACAAGAACTGCTCCAAATGTGGAGCTAAAAACAAGATGTTTACTACATTTTTTACTACGCTAAATGCGTAAAATGTTGAAAGTAAACATGGAGGCGGGAGCGGGAATCGAACCCGCGAATAACGATTTTGCAGACCGTCGCCTTACCACTTGGCTACCCCGCCGCTGATGTTGTGCGCAGATACTAGGGAAAAGAACCGCGGGTGTCAATCTCGTTTTTGGAAAAGATGCTTTGTTTTTAAGTGAAGGACTCTCTGGAAACAGCCTTTTTCTTTGGCGGAACGGACAGAGAAGGAGAGAATGCTTGTTTTTTAAGGCATCATGATTGTGCGGCGGAATGCCGCCCGTGCCTGTTGTCAGATCTATATGGAGCAACTTTGTTCCAAAATGGCGTGAATCAGGATATAAAACGCACCAGGAGTTTTTTTGCAAGTTCACGGCAGCACGTAAAATTAGAGGGGAGGTCGTTCCTCTTCGTTCCGAATGAGGGGGGACTACGCGTTAAACGTGTTGATGGGTTCAGGGAACGCCGCCAGAATACCGGAAGGCTGATGGTTCAGTCTTTCCAAAAAGTAAACAACAACAATAGCAATGAACAATTATATACCAATCAACAAGGCAGTTAATCCCGTCTGCATTTATCAAGGGGATGAGCCTCTTATCAGCAAGACGCTCGGCGTTGATGAAATGATATATGGCTTTGACGGAACTCCCTCGGATTATGCCACCTGTGCCGGAGCGCCGGAAATGTTCATCAAGGTCGAGGAAGACGGCCTGTACTATTTCGGCGTGGAAGCCGACGACACAGGCATCCTGACGATTGCCGGTGAGCAAGCTATAAAAAAGGATGGGACACCGCCCAACGGCAAGCTGAATATTGAAACCGATTCCAGGTACCTGAAAGCGGGCTATTACAAGGTGGCCCTGTCGTGGACCAACAACGCCTACACCCCCGTCAGCAACAACGCTGCCGCGTTCAACGTCACGATGGACAGGGAACCCATTCAGGCAGGGAAGTATGAAGGCAACTCGACGATGAAGCGCGAATTCTCGCCGTCCCCCAAAATCAAATTGTGGACGATTGAGAAGGAATCCGCTATCACTTGTGAGCCATCCAAGGAAGTGGAACTGGAATTTGAGAAACCGGAACCCGTCTATTTGGAAGGGAATGGTGGCTGCAATGTAAGTAGCTTGAGACCTAAGATTTGCGTAACGGTTTGCAAAGATGAATCGGAAAACGTATGGAGGTGTCGTGTTATTTCCGTTTCTGCCGGAGCCAAGCTAACTATGTATGAAGGCATTTACGTGAATCCCTATGTTGATCCCCCTCTCAATGGAGAAGAAGCCACCGAAGCGGTCAACGAAATGAACGGTTACCAGACCCGCGGAAGAGTGGGCACATGGCACACGCCGCAGGCTTCCCTCGCCCACGAAGAACACCACCGCCGTCAATGGGAGGATGCCTACAAGTTCTACTGGAAGGACTCCAAAATACAGGAAATGCTTGAAAAGCAGACTATCTCCTGCGACAAAGAACCGAACATGGATAAAGCCGTGAAGTTCATGCAGGCTCTTGCCAATGAAATGGCATTGGATCTTTGGACGGAGACATCAGCCTATGTACTGGCGTTGCCAGATGATGCCAATGACAGACCCTATTGCGCCGGACAGGAAGTCCTGAACGAGGCAACCGCCTATGTCATTCGTCTGGCCGACGCGATGGGGTGGAACAATGTTCCCAGGTTTATCACGAAACCTGGAACGATCGAGCCTCCCTGTTTCATGCCTCCGGTCAGCGAAGGTGAAACCCGCAGCATGGCTGTTGCGGAGGAACCGGCGTCCTTGATCCTCTCCATGGCGGATACTTCCCAATTCACGGAAGGCAAAATCACAGTCCGCTTCCGCAACGAAGGAAACGAGCCTGTCCGCATTCCCGATGAAATCAACGACGAAACGTCCGATTTCTTTTTCGTGACGGTGTTGAGGACGCAACAGGGGAAAATGCGCGTTCTGAACAGGGAAATAGGCACCATGACCTTCCAGCGACCCTTGAACTACCGGGAGCTTGCACCCGGTCAGGAATACAGCGTCACGATTCCGGTGTGTCTGGATGAAGTCGATCTGGAAGGCTGGAAACAATGTTCTTGTGAACTGGAAATGCGCTACTATAATCAGCAGGGTAAGGATTGTTTCCTGGGGGGTCTCCGGGCAACGGCCAGGCTCACGCTGCAATGAAAAAAATCTTCCGGTATTTAATACTTCTGGCAAGCCTGTCCCTCCATGTGGTTGCGTGGGGGGACATGGCCGACAACGGAGTGGAATGCTCCGTGGTGATGGAAAAAACCGAATTTGACGCGAGGGCTGCCTTCCCGGACTTCAAGCTGGTGTTCACGAACAAGGGCGAAAAGACCGTGCGTCTTTTCGATGACTTCTATCCTCTCAAGGATAACGGTCCGCATATTTCCATAGAGATTTTTTGGAAATTGACAAAAGAGAAAAAGGAAAAGGTAGCAGCATATTACCCTCATTATTGCATTGAGCGAGGACAGTTCTTGAACTTCATCACGTTGAAGCCGGGAGAAAGACATGAAGTGCTCATCAAAGATGCGTATCTGTTAATGCACTATTTTGGGCCTTCACGCCGCCTTCGCAATGGTGAGAAATATGAGTTGGAAGTAATCTTTCGTGACGGATATGGAGATCCCGGTGTTCGGAGGAAGTATGTAGGAAGAAAAGATTTCTCCGTGGTCGATCAATCGCCCTGGAGATAGTGAGACATTTTATTACAAGGTGGCTTTAAAGTATGAGAATAACGCTTACGATCCCTCTAGTGGCAATGCGGTCGCGTTCAACGTCACGATGGACAGGGAACCTATCCAGGAAGGGAAGTACGAAGGGAACTCGACGATGAAGCGCGAATTCTCGCCTTCTCCCAAAAGCTCGCGCTGCAATGAAAAAATCTTCCAAATTTTAGGGCTTTTAGCCAGCCTGTTCTTCCATGCTCCTGCATGGGGGGACAAGGCGAACAACGGAATTGAATGTTCCGTGGTGATGGAAAAGGCTTCGTTTGATCCAAGAGCCGCTTTCCCAGACTTCAAGCTGGTGTTTGTCAACAAGGGAGAAAAGGCTGTGCGTCTTTTCGACGACTTCTATCCTCTCAAGGAACGCGGGCCGAATATGATCATCAAGATATGGAGTCAGGGAAACGGAAAGAAGGGAGAAAGGCCAACGGCATGGTATCTTCCCTCCTATCAAATGGAACGTGTCGCGAATCTTATGCGCTTTATTACCCTGAACCCCGGAGAAAAATATGAAGTGCCCGTCAAGGATGCGTATTTGCTGCTGACCTGTTTACAACCTCTGGCCAGCGGGAAAATATACGAATTGGAAGTACGTTTCCGGGACGGATATGGAGATCCGGATGCCCGGAGGGAGTATGTGGGGAAAAAGGATTTTATCGTCATTGATCAAACTCCCAGGTGAATTTGAAAAATTAATATGGCCCCGTTCATGAAATATGAATGGGGCTTTTTTGTGGAGGGGAGGCATACCCCTTCTTTGGAATTTTAAACTATGGAGCCTGTGCTAAGGGGTATTCAGGGAATGAAATTTGAATGCTGAAATAAACGATGATGGACAGCAGGGGGGCTCGTTTTTTCCGTAAATCCAGGGAAGGGTTATTTCCGTAACATGGACGGGGAAAGTTTCAGGAGCCGGTTGTGTCCGCCCGTGCAGTGTAAAGGCCGCTGTCAGACTGGCCGAGACTCCGCATTGATGCAAGTGGTTCGTGCGCGTTTTCTAACGGCTGGATAGAAGTTGTTTCAACTCCGGAAGGCGAAAGTGCAGCGGAGGAAGTTCTTGCTTGAGCTCAGCTGATTTTTCTTTTCTCAGCATTTCAGCCCGTTCTTCCAGTTTTCGGGCTTCTGCCAGAATTTTGCGTATTTCCTGCCGGCCCCGGCCTATATGGGCGACGGCCCGGGAAGGATCCGGAGTAAAATCCGGTCCTCCCTTAAGATATTTTTCAAAGTATTGCTGGTAGCGTTCCGCCAATTCCCTTCCTCTGGCAAAAAGCTTGCGGTCTTCTTCCACATAGGCCGTCACGGCGGGATCCACGTTTTTCGTTCTCAGGTCCGCCAGTTCTTCGTCCCTTTCCCGCAACAGGTCAGCCGCATCCCTGCTGCTTTCTTCCAGGCCCGGAAGGGTAGGGTTCTTTTTCAGTTTCAGGAGGCGTTGCACCAGTGCGTCGCTTTTTTCCGAGTATTCCGTATTGATGTCCGCCGCCTTTTTCCAGTAGGAGACGGTAGGATCACCGCAGGAGGCCATCAGGAACGCGGTCAGCATAGGTAGCATGCGCCGCAGGAAAACAGAGGCATTCATTTATCTTTTGTAGCATGCCCCAGGCGGGAATCAAGGGTGTTTTCCGTTTCCCCTGTTGCTGTTTCACGTTGAAAAGCGGTGAAGCTTAATTGATTTCAATTCCGGAGTTTTTCTTTTCCGCCGGAGGGGGCATTTCCACCACGCCGCAGCTGTTTCCGGGGGTCAGCAAAATTTCCACTTCCAGAGGCAGGGTCGTATCCGCCAGCAGCCCTTCCGGGATGGATATGCCTATGGGAGCGGAGCTTTTGCCAGGCAGCACTTCCTGGGGGGAAATGATGTCCAGAATGAGGCGCCCATGTTGGAGGATATTGATTTTACTGATGGAGAAGGCATCCTTCAGGCTTGTGTTGTGCAGAGTAACGCCCTTGAGCTGGGACGGGGCGAACGGCCCTGGAATAGTGAAGCGCAGAATGGTGTTTTTTTCTCCGGCAAGAGGAAGGGGAAGCCAGTACGCTGCGATGGGCGCGTTGGGATTCAGGCTGTCCGTGGAGTAGGAGGATCCATTGAGGCGTTCCATCATCAGGCTGGAAAGTTCCGGGGAGGCGGGTACGCCCCAGCCCTGGGAGTACATGAGGGAAAGCAGGTACAGGGCCTCCTGGTCCCGGTATTGGACCGCCATTCTCAGGAAACGCGCTGCCTGGGCGTAATCCCGGGAGGCAAGGGGAGGCTGCTGGGGAAGGCGGGGAAAATAGGAGGGGATGTCCATGAGCAGGATGCCCAGCTCCTTCATGGCTTCGTAGCACCCTCCTGTGGCGGAACGGTAAAGCCATTCCACGCCTTCTTCCGGCCTGGAACCGCCGGGACAGTCCGGAGACATGAGGGTTTTCCCCAGTGCCTGCTGGGCTATCGGGTAGCCGGCTTTGGAAAGTTGCTCCAGGGCCGGCAGCATGCCCGGCATGGAACTTGCCTGGTCGAGAATATTTTTGTTCTCCGGGGAGGGCGCGGCGATTGCCGCCACAAGATTTTTGTAGGCCGGGTCATGGAGCAGGGCCGGTTCCGGCACGGGAGGAGCAGCGATGAAACGGATTTTCGGGAAGGCTTCTTCCGTGCGTTTCGTCTCGTTTTTGAAACATGCCATTTGCATGGGAACAGCCTGGTGGGCGGCATTTTCAAAGGAGTACGTGTAGGTTCGGTCCGTGGACAGTTCCGGGAGTGCGGGAAAGAAGAAGGTGGAGGTGGATTGCCCCGGCACCGTGAAGGAGGGGACGGCATTGATGGAGCGGTCCACCAGGACGCCGTTGGAATCCCGGATGGTGAGGTACAGTTTTTCCCCGTTTGCTGCCGGGGGAATGATTTGGAGATAAATGCAGGAGATACGCAGTTTTTCCGGCAGGATGGGAGGAAGCCCGGAACGGGTCAGGATGGTGTCGTCAAGGCGCAAACGGAACTCCGTCAGCGACCGCGGTTCCAGCGCCGCGTCTTCCGTTATTTTGAGTTCCGGAATGCGGATGGATGCCAGATCCCGTGGCGGCGGTTCCGGTTCTCCCACGCTGGAGCTTGCCGCGGGCTGCTGGATGGCTTCCTTGATGGTATTGATGGTAGTGCCCATAGGGGCTTTTTTCATGTAATCCAGCAGATAAAATGCTCCCGCTCCCAGCAGGATGGTGCATGCGCTTCCTACCAGCAGGGACATCATGTGGCGGTTGCGGCGAAGAGCGCGTGCGGACTGCCTGCGTGAGGCGGAATGAAGACCGTCCGTTCCGGTGGCGGCCTTTCTGCTGCCGATGTTTTTCCCGGCGCCGGGAGTTGGCATTCCTTCCGGATGGGCATGGCGTAGGTCTGCCGGGAGGACTTGAATAGTGGCGGAGGATTCTTCCCCGGAAATGGCGCAAATGTCGTGAATCCATTCGCCGGCAGTCTGGTAGCGGCAATTGATCTGGGGGGCCAGCGCCTTGTCCAGGGAAAGCAGGAACTGCCTTGAGTAATAGCGGGTGAGCACGGGGTCGCTGTGCAGCGGCTGCATTTCATCTTCCGCCAGGCGCGCTTCCGCGCGGTCCGGAGGATTTCCTGTAAGCAGGGCGTAAAAAGTGGCCCCTACGGAATAGAGATCGCTCCACGGGCCGATATTCGTTTTGCCCAGCGCCTGTTCCGGGGAGGAATACCCCTGGGTGGTCAGGACGGTGGCGGCATGAAGTTTCAGGGCATGCCGTGCCGCTCCGAAGTCGATCAGCACGGGCGTGCCTTCCTCCGTCAGCAGGATGTTGCCGGGTTTGATATCCCGGTGGTAAATGTGCCGGGAATGGAGATAGTCCAGAATCCGGAGCAGGCGCGTCAGCAGCCCCTTGAGTTCGTCTTCCGTATACCGGTGTCCGGTGCTGTGAAGTTTTTCCCCCAGATAATCCAGGGAAAGGCCGGTAATATGCTCCATGGCGAAGTAGGCCGTGCCGTTGGCTTCAAAGACGGAAAGGATTCTGACGATGCCGGGGTTGTTGAGCTCCGCCAGCGTCTGAGCCTCGCTCAGAAAGCTTTTCAGAGCCCAGGTGTAATTTTCCAGATCGTGTTCATTATTGGGCCGGATATGCCCGGTCAGAGGGTCCCGGTAGGAGTATCTTGAAGGGAAGTTTTCCTTGATAACCACGTTGCGGTTCAGGAACAGATCCTTCGCCAGGTATGTGATGCCAAAACCTCCGCTGCCCAGGACGCGGATGATTTCATATTGTTCCAGGCGCGTGCCGGGAGCCAGCTCCCGCTGGTAAACGAAAAAGGCCCCTTTTTCTTCCGCATGGGGCAGGGGCGGACGTCCGGGCAGAATCTGTTCCAGGCCTGTCGTCGGAGCGGGAGGCGGGACTTGCCCTGTCACCCGGGGCTGGTCGTCTGGCTGGCCTTCTTCTGCTGGCATGAGGGGAAAAGTTCCTGAAACGGAGCTGGAGCATTCTTATATGCCGCGGAAGTCAAGTCAAGGGGAATGCCTGTTTTCCTCCGTCTCCGGGGGGGCGGTATGGAAGAGGTTTTCCTGACGTTAAATGGACGCAACAAACCCGGAAGGCAAAATGAAGGAGGAAGTTTTCTGCGATGCCCTTTCTGCCTGTCCCTCCCGCAGAGGTTTGCGGCATTCCGGGAAGCTTGTTTCTCCAAATGTTCAGGGTTTATGGCGTTTGATGAATTCCCGGGCTGCTTTCAGGTAGGCGTCCGCCGCAGCTCCGGAAGGATCATGTTCAAAAATGGTGTGGCCGAAACTGGGGGCCTCCCCCAGCCGGATGGAACGGGGGATGACCGTTTTGTACAGCATCTGGGGCAGATGCCGTTCCACCTGGTCGATGACCTGGCGGGAAAGATTGGTGCGGCCGTCATACATGGTCATCAGTACTCCTTCATGCCGAATGCGGGGATTGGCGCCGCTGGCGCAGATTTGCGCCGTCACGTGCAGAATCTTGGCCAGCCCTTCCAAACCGAACCATTCGCATTGGAGGGGAGTCAGCACTTCGTCGCAGGCGGCCAAGGCGGAGGTCATTAAAACGCCCAGGGAAGGTGGCGTGTCCATGATGCAGTAATCATAGGTGTCCGACTCCCGCAGGGGGGCGAGCGTTTCCCGGAGGCGGGTCAGATGGTTGCCGGAACGGGCCAATTCTATTTCCACGCCGGCCAGGTCCATGGTGGAGGGGATGATATCCAGCCGTTTCCTGCCGGAAGGCAGGATGCACTCTTCCGCCGGAAGCTGGCCGAGCAGGGCCGGATACAGGCTGGGCATGTCTTTTCCGTCAATGCCCATGCCGCTGGTGGCATTGGCCTGCGGGTCCAGGTCAATGACAAGGATTTTCTTTTTCAGCTGAGCCAGGGCGGCAGCCATGTTGATGGCCGTAGTGGTTTTTCCCACTCCCCCCTTCTGGTTGGCGATGGCGATGATTTTCATTCAGGAAAAGGATGCGGAAAAATGGTAGCATAACGGGAGGCCCTTTCAATCATTTTCCCGGAGAGCCGGAAGCTCTCTCAAGCCTCAGGGCTTTCCCCCTTGGGGGGGCGGTGTGTTTCAGAGGGGGAAAGAGCGGGGAAAACCGCTGCCGCAGATACGGCGTCAGGGAGCTGTTGGAATGGCGGGGCGTTCGGAAGACAGGATAAGACGGAAGCCCAGCGCGTTATCCCTCGTATTTTCCGGCAGGGGAGTGCGGATGGAAGTGGTGAGCTGTTTGGGGCGGAAGGACAGGTAGCTGCCTCCGCGGGCGACACCATAGTTGCGGATGGGGAGGGATTCCGGCCCCCCGTAGGAATCGTCTACCCATTCCATGACGTTTCCTTCCAGGTCGTACAGGCCCAGGTGGTTGGGCGGAAAGGTTTTTACGGGGGCCGTATACGGCTGTCCGTCGTTATATCCTACGATAACGCGGGAGGACGGCAGGTAAATCAGGGCGGACTGGTCCGCAAAATTTCCCGTTTTATCAGGCGGCGGCCATGAATACCCCCACGGGAAGGCTTCCCGGGAGTTTTCATGAGGCAGCGTCTTTTCATAGGGGGAGGCTCCCTGTTCATCCGTCAGACGCACCCAGGAACTCCATTCCTCATCCTTGGGAAGACGGTAGGAGTCGTGCTGATCAATCAGGCCCAGGGCCCGCTCTTTGCTGGTAAGCCATCTGGCGAAGGCGCGCGCATCCTGCCTGCTGACATTCACCACCGGGTGGTCTTCTCCCTGGGGAAAGCCGGGCCGGGCCGGAGCTTTCCTTCCGGTAGCTTTCAGGAATTCCTGAAAGTCCTTTACGCGCACTTCGTGGGTCATGACCAGAGCATTCCCACCCACAGGGACCAGTTTGATGCCCAGACTGTTGGTCCAGGGCGAGCCAAAAACGACAGACTTGTCCGGTTCCAACTGCAGGGAAAGGTATAAGTCCTGCGGATCCAGCCCCCTGCGACGCATGGTGGCGTGCCCCGGCAGTTTAATTTCAATGACGTAGGGAACCTGGTTGACGTATTCCTCAATGGGGGTACGCCCGATGAGCCTGTTATTGAAAAAAACGCTGGCTCCCGGCGGGTTGGTGGTGACGGTAATGGGCACCTGGAACACGCGGGTGACATTCAGGACGTAGGCATTGTGGTTTTCCGTGCTGCCGGAAGCCTGCGGAAGCGGATCCGCATTGATGGAAAATTCCTTGCCCAGCAGCCCTTCCCGCTCGCATTTCTTGTTCAGCCACGCCAGGTAGGCCGTGATGCCGTCCTGCGTGAGCAGGGCCACATCCTTCTCCGGATGCCCCGGTTCCGTCTGTTCCCTTTTCATCTGGAAGTTCCCTTTCTGGCGGTCCTCCTTCAGAAATTTGTTGAACAGGGCGGCGGTAAGGGGGCCTTGCGCCACATGGCGCGTTTCTGCGGGCAGGTACGTAACACCCTCCGTATCCTTCCAGGGCTGGCTGTCCGTAGGGGGATGGTACTCTTTCAGCACGCCGCCCAGGGCCAGCGTGGACCCTCCTTTGACGGTTCCCGCCTCTTCCTTGTCCGCAAACCCCGATTTCTTGATGGTATAGGCTACCGGGGAGCCGGAAGGCAGTTCAATGGGGCCGTAGGGAGTTTCATCCAGATAGTTGCCGTCCGCATCATACACGGACGCTCCCGCCGGGGAGCTGGTCACCAGCACGTATCCGGTCCGGGATTCTTCTTCCGGAGCGGATGAGTGGATATCCGGATGAATATCCGAGGCAGGTTCCTCCGGCGGATGCTGGCTGTTGTTGAGCCATAAAGCCCCCCAGTAGGCAGTCAGGGCTCCGGCGGCGGCTGCAGCCAGAAGTTGGAGGGCCCGTCTGAGTTTGCGGCGTTTCTTTTTCTTCTGAAGACGGAAACGGGAAGGCACTTCATACCCCCGGAGGGCGTCTATTTTTTCCGCCAGCTCCTCTGCGGAATCAATGGAGCATTCTTCAATGCGGGGTTCCGCCGCCTGGCAAATGATGGTGTTGAAGGCCTGCCATTTCTTGCGCACGGTGCCTTCCGGCAAGTCATCCGGGAGTTCGGGAAAATCCATGCGGTCCTTTCCCGTGCTGATTTCATACAGAACCTTGGCCAGCGCGTAAACGTCCGCCCGCCGGGTGCCGGGGCCGTCGGGGGGGATGAATCCCTCCGTCCCTACAAAGCTGCGCTGGTCTAGATGGGCCACCAGGCCTATGTCCGCCAGTTTGGGGCGCCCGTTGACAAAGATGACGTTCGCCGGCTTGATGTCCCGGTGCGTCAGGTTCTTGCTGTGCAGGTACAGCAGGGCGTGGGCCAGCTGGCTGCCTACCTCCAGGCAGTAATCCAGGGGAAGAGGCTTGTTGCCGGAAAACTTCTTGTCCGTCTGGAGCGTGCGCGGAATATATTCGTCCGGTGTAATATGAACTCCGGTGCGGGCGTCGTCGCCCAGTTCCATGACGTAATAATAAAACGGGGAATCCTGGTCATGCCTCCCTACATGCAGGATATGGACCAGCCCCGGATGGTTGCGGGCGATGGGTTCATACTGGAGAATGCCCTCAAATTCCCGGTTGAAAGAGCGCTCGTCTTCAAAATCCTCCCTCCATACGATTTTGACGGCGCGCCACGCCCCGGTCAGGGATTTTGCCAGCCATACTTCTCCGTACGCGCCGCTCCCTATCTGGCGTACAACTTCATGGTCCGGAATGGAGGGAGTGGGACGCACCACCCGCTTGACGGGCAGCGTCGGCAGGTTGCCGCCGGGCATGGGTGATGCGTCCGAAGCCATGGAAAGCGCGGGAATCAGGAAATAACGCCCAGGTTTTTACCTACCTTGCAGAAGGCCTCAATCGCCTTGTCCAGCTGTTCGCGGGTATGGGCTGCGGAAATCTGCGTGCGGATGCGGGCCTGTCCCTTGGGAACGACGGGATAGAAGAAGCCGACGGCGTACACTCCTTCGTCCAGAAGCTGGGCGGAGAATTTCTGGGACAGGACGGCATCCCCCAGCATGACCGGGGAAATGGGGTGGTCCTTGCCGCCGATGGTGAATCCGGCTCCCGTCATGGCGTCACGGAAATACTTGGTATTGGCTTCTACGCGGTCGCGCGCTTCCGTGGACTGTTCCAACAGGTCCAGCACTTTGATGGAAGCGGCTACGATAGCCGGGGCCACGCTGTTGGAGAACAGGTACGGGCGCGCCTTCTGGCGCAGGACATCCACTACTTCCTTCGGGCCGGAGACGTAGCCGCCGGAAGCGCCTCCCAGTGCTTTGCCCAAGGTGCCGGTGGTGATGTCTATATGGCCGAACAGGCCGCGGTATTCATGCGTGCCGCGGCCCTTTTCGCCCAGGAAGCCCGTGGCGTGGCAGTCGTCAAAGTGGACAATGGCATTGTACTTGGCTGCCAGCTCGTGAATCTTGTCCAGCTGAGCAATGATGCCGTCCATGGAAAAGACGCCGTCCGTGGAAATCAACTTCACGCGCGCTCCGGCGGCGTCCGCTTCCTGGAGCTTGGCTTCCAGGTCTGCCATGTCGTTGTTGGCATAACGGAAGCGCTTGGCTTTGCAGAGGCGCACGCCGTCAATAATGGAAGCGTGGTTCAGGGAATCGGAAATAATAGCGTCGTCTGCAGTCAGGAGGCCTTCAAACAGCCCGCCGTTGGCGTCAAAGCAGGAGGGAAACAGAATCGTGTCTTCCGTGCCGAGAAATTGGGTAAGACGTTCTTCCAATTGACGGTGAAGGGTCTGCGTGCCGCAGATAAAACGCACGGACGCCATGCCGAAACCCCACTGGTCGATGGCTTTCTTGGCGGCTTCCATCACTTCCGGATTATTAGCAAGGCCCAGATAATTATTGGCGCACATGTTGATGACGGAGCGTCCGTCCTTCAGCGTCACCTGGGAGTACTGCTGGGAGGCGATAAAGCGTTCTTCCTTGTAAAGTCCTTCCGCACGCAGTCCGTCCAGGGTGGAAGTGAGGATGTTTTTGAATTCGGGGGTATACATGTTGAATAATGGAATATGAATTGAAATAGCCAGCAAGTGAACGATCAAGGATCACACGGTTGCTCCCGCATCATTATCACAACGGAAGCGGGAGGAAAAGCTTAAAGAATACGGCCTGATGCCCGGAGGCGGGAGCCGTCCTTTCCCCGTGCAAAGTAAAAAAGCGGCAAGGGCGCAGGCATCCGCGCATTACCTGAAAAAGAAGGCAAAACATCGGAAAAATCAGCATTTCCCGGATACCGGGCAAAAAGAAAAGCCCACGCCCGTTTACGGAAAAGGGATTTGATGCACCAGTGGATATTCGGATGCGCTTGGAAAAAATAAAGGCCGGAGCTGATTTGCTCCCTTAAACCTCCATTACCGGTCCGGTTATGCAACCATCCCCCCGTTTTCTTACGGAGCCGCGGATTTGGCTGAATTCCAGCCCTTCGCATGAACCTCAAGCCGGAACCGGTTTCCGGCAGGGAGAACTTTCCTTTTTCTGGACGCCATGGGGAAATCTCTGCGATGCTGGCGTCCGGAGCAATTCCTATGATCCGTTTCAGGATACCTGGAGGGAAGGAGATGAATATGATGTATCCCGGTACAAGGGGAAAGGTCCATTTTTTTCGGAAGCCGGCCCTTCAACGTTAGCTGCTGTTCAGAATGGTCTTCAGGGGCAAATGCCCCCTCTTTGCCCCCCACCTTCAGGTGAATTTCAGGGAATCTTTTCTGGAGCGCCGGGCAGTACTGTTTCCCCCTCCTTCTGAATCTGTTGCCTCCGTGGGGAAGGACGGAATAAAAAAGTTCAGCGTTCCCCATCCGGCTTAAAGGGAGGAGGCCGCAACCTCGGGTTTCTTGGCGATTTAATCCTCTGCTTTCAGGGAAAATTCCATCATCCGGTCCCCCTCGAACGTGAAAAACGCCTCAAACCGTTTCCCGTCCAGCATGGCGGGCAGCCAGAACCGGTCATCCTGCCACATGAGGTCATAGGGAATCCCGTCCACCGGACACCAGAAGGGCTCCGCCTCGGGGGTTTCCGTGGGGGTGCCTGTAAAAGACGTCGCCATAAACACGTGGCAGCGGATTTCCGGAATGGTGCCGCAGGCAAAGGAAAAATTCAGCACGCCCATTTCCCGGGCATCCTCAATATCAATGTGAAGCTCTTCCCGAACTTCCCGCAAAACGCATTGCAGGGCCGTTTCCCCCGGTTCAAACTTTCCGCCGGGTCCGTTCACCTTGCCCGCGCCGATTCCCCTCTTTTTGCGTATCAGGAGAATCCTTCCTTTCTGCACCACGAACATTAACGTGGCGAGAATATCGGGGGTCCACTGTGCGGGCCATTGAAAGCCGCTGCTTTTTTCTTGCATGGGCGCATATTACAGGATGGGAAGGGAATCATGAAGAAAAATGCGGAATACTGTGACCATCACACATGCTTGAAAAGGGTTGAATTCTCTTAAAGAAGCTTGAAATGCCTTGAAAATGCGTGTTTGTTGCGGAGGAATGGGAGGGAGCAGAAGAAGTCGCGCCCATAAATGCCCGTAAGGGGGCATTTGCCCCGTTGGGGACACTCTCTCCAGCGTTCCGCGCGTGCCTCGCGCAGGACTGTTTTTGCCGTCTCATCTTGATGGGCATTTCCTGAGTGGAGGGCGTTAGGGATATATGCCATACTTGTTCACATCCGGATGCTCCATCAACCTTCGAGGTTTCTGCAGGGCGGGATAAAAGGGGAAATTCCTTTTCCGCCATGACTGGAATGAATCTCTTTTTCCTTTTCCCGCAAGGCCGTCGCGTTCTATGCTTCTTTATCTCTCCCGGTTTATATTTCGCCGGAAGGTTCACTTTCAACATTTGCAAAAGCATGTATGACGTCGTAGCTCTCGGAGAATTGCTGATAGACTTTACTCCCTGCGGAATAAATGACCGGGAACTGCCCGTTTATCAGGCCAATCCGGGCGGAGCTCCTTGCAACGTTCTGTCCATGTTGTCCAGGCTCGGGCGCAAAACCTCCTTTATTGGCAAAGTGGGCCACGACATGTTCGGGAAAATGCTTCGCCGCACGCTTCAGGAAGAAGGCATCGGAGATTCAGGGCTCGTCTCATCCCGGGAAGTCAATACGACGTTGGCTTTCGTTCAGATTGACGAACACGGAGACCGTGAATTTTCCTTTTACCGCAATCCCGGCGCCGATATGAAGCTGACTGCGGGAGAAGTGGACCTTGAATTGGTGGAGCACGCGCGCGTCTTCCATTTCGGGACGATTTCCATGACGCATGATGATGTTCGGAGGGCTACCCGGCATGCCGTCAGCCATGCGCGGAAAAAAGGAGCACTCATTTCTTTTGACCCCAATCTCCGTCCGCCCCTGTGGCCTGATATGGAACTGGCCCGGGAACAAATGCTCTACGGATGCGGCGCATGCAGCGTCATGAAAATAGAAATGGAGGAACTTTTCTTCCTCACCGGCTGCGCCACCATGGAAGAAGGATTGAGGATTTTGCAGAGGGAGTTCGACAATTTGCGCCTTATTCTGGTGACGGGGGGCAGAAAAGGAAGCTGGGCTGCCTATGAAAGCAAACTTATTCACCAGCCTACGTACTTGAACGTCAAGACTATTGACACAACAGGAGCCGGAGACGCCTTTTTGGGATGCTGTCTGGACCGGATTCTGGAAACCGGGCTGGAAAACCTGACGGAAGGCCAGTTGGCGGACATGCTTTTGTTCGCCAATGCCGCCGCTTCCATTGTGACGACACGCAAGGGAGCCATCCGTTCCATGCCGAGCCGTGAAGAAGCCGTGGCCCTGATGGCGGAGGGTTTTTAACGGATGCCGTAAGGGCCAATCCTTTACTGATTACGTCCGGATTGTTTCCGGCAAGTAAGAGTTCGGAGGGGCCGGAAGTGGGGAAATGCCTTTCTTTTTATAGCGCATGCCCTCCCCTGTTGATAAAAAATGTGTTGCGGCTTATTTTCCCGCCGCCGGCAAACGAAAACCGCAAGAGCTGGAAACCAGCAACTTGCGGTATGAAAGAGGATGGTGCTCGGGAGGGGACTCGAACCCCTACGGTTTATCACCACTAGATCCTTAGTCTAGCGCGTCTACCAATTCCGCCACCTGAGCATGGAGGCCTTAAGGCGGGGAGTTTTTAGCGCAGAGAAATGAAAATATCAAGCTTTTTCTTCTTTTTTATCTTTCCGGGCCCGTTTTTGCAGACAGGTTTTTCTTACCGGACCGGGAGGGAGGTTGTCGCGGGCATGATAGCAGGGCGCAGAGTAACGGCTCCGGTATCATATTTTTCCGAGGGTTTGAAGAGCCAGCCGGGGTTGGCGTTGGCCACTTCAAACCTGGTCGGTTTGAAGATGGGCAGCTTCAGATTGGAATTGGGTTCGTAACCGTATTTGCCCGTGTATTTGCCGTATACCCTGTATTCATAGTTGTTGTCGTAGGCGTAGCGCGGATTTCCGGTGTATTCCGGCAGGCGGTCCGGGGTGCGGCAGGCGCTTTCATCCATGATGACGAGTTGGGCCGTTCTCCAAGTCTGGCCCGGCTGGCGCAGGTATCCCCAGAAGCGCGTTGCCGGTACATGGTAGCGGCGGCCGACGAAGTAGTTTCCCCTGGGTTCGCAGGCTATTTCCGCATTGCGGGCGTTGATGCCGGCAATGTCTTTTTCCAGGGTGTTGCACTGGGTCAAGGCGGGAAGGAGGGCGGCCCCCAGCAGGGAAAGCAGGAGTTTGTTCATGATGACGATGGTGTTTTTTTCTTATTTAAGAGCATTTGAATGGCGGCGGAAGCCGCAAAGAAGCCAAAGGTTCCCGTGATATGGGTGACGGAGCCGAATCCGGCGTCACAACCCGTTTTCCCTTGAAATTCCGGATCACGTGTGCAGGAGGTTTTTCCGTCGCAGGTGGGGTATACGGGCGTTTCCTGGGAGAAAACGCAGGGGATTTTCAGTTTCCGGGCTTTTTCTCCAAGCGGAAGGGCATAATCTTTTTTCAGCCTGTAGCGTAAGCTGGAGAGCAGGGGATCCCCCCTGGTGCGGGAGAGGTCGTCTATTTCTATCCGGGCGGGATTGATGCGCCCTCCCGCGCCGCCGCAGGTTACCAGCGGTTGCTTGCCGCGGTAACAGGAGGCGATGAGGTGGGCCTTGGGTATCAGGGAGTCGATGGCGTCAATGATGACGTCCGGTTCCGCCGACAGCAGTTTTTCCGCGTTGGAGGCCGTGTAGAAATTGCTGATGGGAATGACTTCCGCTTCCGGGTTGATTTCCCGGATGCGTGTGGCCATGGTTTCCGTTTTGGATTGCCCGATTGTGGACGCCAACGCATGTATTTGCCGGTTGGTGTTGGTAATGCAGAGGTCGTCCATATCCATCAGAATGATAGTGCCTACGCCTGACCGAGCCAGGGCTTCCGCCGCCCAGGAACCTACACCCCCAATGCCGACGACGGCTATGCGGGCGCTTCTGAGAAGAGATAGTCCGCTGTTTCCGTACAGGCGGCCTATACCGCCGAATCTGGCTTCATAGTTCATGACCACGTGTCTGTTCCAGAGTATGGGAGATTAAGGAGAATAAGGGCGCCCGGGTTTCTGTCCGTTGTTTCATCCTGAAAATATGGAGACGCGGGAAATCCTTGGATTCCGGACGCCACAGCCAGCTTCCCGTTATTCCGGGAAGGGGAGGCGGGACGCCTGATGGATGGCGTCCGTTGAAACAGGTTTTTCTTATAATCCGCGTTCTGGCCGCGCTTCACGGGGCTTCCGCCATGTCCGGAACATCCGCAGAGCGCCGCCACCGGGTACGGGAAGAGGAATGCTGCTGAAGCATGCATGTCAGGAGGCCGGTTTTTCCACGATTTTGCTGATGCGGGCGATGCTGAGCGCCCTGCCTGTGGCTTCATCTATTTGCACGACGGCTCCGCAGAGGCGCACGGGCCAGTTCGCTACGGGGAATTTGGCCGGCATGGAGGTGCGGAAACGCTGGAGAATAGGTTCCCGTTCCCGTCCCAGCACCCCGACGGCGGGGCCGCACATGCCGGCGTCCGTCAGGTAGGCCGTGCCGCGCTCCAGAATGGTTTCATCCGCCGTCTGCACATGGGTATGTGTCCCGACGACGGCGGAAACCAGGCCGTCCAGATTGTAGCCGGTGGAGATTTTTTCACTGGTCGTTTCCGCGTGCATGTCCACAAAGATAACTCGCACGCCTTTTTCTTCCCTGAGTCTTTTGGCTTCCGCTTCCGAGATGAGGAAGGGGTTTTCCAGCGGCGGCTGAATGAATGAGCGCCCCTGAACCTGCATGACGGCTATTTTCCCCTTGGGAGTTTCCACGACTACGCTTCCGTGCCCCGGTGTTCCCTGCGGATAGTTGACGGGGCGCAGCACCCGCGGTTCGGATTCCATCCACGGGGCCAGCTCCGCCTGGTCCCAGACATGGTCTCCCGTTGTGATGACATCCACTCCGGCGTGCAGCAGTTCCTGTGCCAGACGGGGCGTGATACCTCTCCCGGCAGCCGCGTTTTCCCCGTTGACGATGATGAAGTCCGCCCCGTGTTCCCGTTTGAGTTCCGGCAACATGTGCTTCACGGCAGTGCGTCCGGGTTCGCCGACCACATCGCCTATAAAGAGTATGGTAATCATGGATTGGGACGGAGCTGGCGAGATGGCGGTTTTTACTGTTCTTCCCTGGTGACGGGCACTACCAGAACGGGCACGGGGGATTTCCGCATCACGGAGCTTGCTACGCTGCCCAGAAAGACGGTGGAGAGGAAGCCGTGGTTATGCTTGCCCACCACGATCATGTCGATGTGGTGTTTTTCAGCATAATTAATGACTGCTTCGCTGATTTCAAATTCATCTTCCACCGCCTGGATGATTGTGGCGTCCGTCAGCCGGGAGAGTTTTTCCGCCGTCTGTTTCAAATGGTTTTTGGCGATGGAAATGACTTCGTTTTCTTCCGTCTGGTCCATCACGGGAACGGGCACTTCATCCGGCAGAACGCCGGAGACTTCATAGCAAATGCTGGGTTCCACAATGTGGAGCAAATGGATGATGCTGTCGTTGGGGCAGGCCAGTTTGCCGATTTGGTGGATGACGGCGTCCGTGGCGTTGGAGAAATCAATAGCTACCAGAATATTCTTCATATCTTTCTGTATAACATTCCGTACTTTTCCATGCCACAAAAAAACGTGTGCTGCCCCGGCTTTCCCGGGTGTTCCGTTTTATTCCGTTTCAGGCCAGCCCCACGGCGCGGCGCACCCTGTCCAGCACTACAGAGGCCGTCTCGCGCGCCTTGCAGGCGCCTTCTTCCAGCGTCCGGCGCACATAGTCCTGATTGGCTTCCAGTTCCGCCCTGCGTTCGCGCGCGGGCCGGAAGTATTCCCAGTAAGCGTCAAAGAGGCGCTTTTTGAAGTCTCCATAGCCGCATCCCCCGTTCTGGAAACCGCGCACCATGTCTTCATAACCCTGCGCGGAGGCAAAGAGTTTGTAAAGCTGCAGGATGACGGAACCTTCCGTCGGTTTGGGATCTTCCACGGGGGTGGAATCCGTGGGGATTCTCATGATGAGTTTGCGGACAGCTTTTTCCTCTCCGAAAATAGGGAGCGTGTTATTATAGCTTTTACTCATTTTCTGCCCGTCCAGCCCCGGAACAATGGCTGTGCTTTCCGCAATGAGCGCATCCGGAAGTTTGCAGGTGCCTTCTCCGAATTGTTCGTTCATTTTGCCCGCCAGGTCGCGTGTGACTTCCAGATGCTGTTTCTGGTCCTTGCCTACGGGCACCAGGTCGGAGTCATACATCAGGATGTCGGCAGCCATCAGCACGGGGTAGGTGAACAGGGCGTTGCTGGGGGAGAATCCCTTGGCGATTTTATCTTTGTAGGAATGGCAGCGTTCCAGCAGGCCCATCGGACAGACGGTGCTGAGTATCCAGGCCAGTTCATTGACTTCCGGCACAGCGGACTGGCGGAAAAAGACGCATTTTTCGGGATCCAGGCCCACGGCCAGAAAGTCCGTAGCAAGGTTGCTGCAGTTTTCCCTCAGCGTGTTCGCGTCGTGAACGGTGCTCATGGCGTGGTAGTCCGCCAGGAAGTAGAAAGATTCCCCGCTTTCCTGCATGCGGACAGCCGGTTCCATGGCTCCGAAGTAGTTGCCGACATGCAGCTTGCCGCTGGGTTGAAGACCTGTGATGATACGCATTGCGCGCAGGATTTTGCCTGTTCGCGCCCGGCAAGTCAAGAAAGGGGAGAGTCAAAGACAGGCGGGGCCGCCGGCTGGATTTTTTTCCGGCATGTACCGGACTCATGAAGTGCATTTCCCCCCTTCAATTTTCAGAGGACGGAATTGGCGCGTGTTTTCCGCTGCCTGGGCCGGCGGGGAGGGAAAGCAGGAGCCAGAGCCGTTCTTCCGCTTCCCGCTTCCATCCGGACAGGAGGGAACGGTGCTGATGATAGTCCGTCCGTTTCATCGCCAGATAGGTTGTTCCGTTGTCCGGAGGCAGCGTTCCCGGTTCCAGTCGCTGCACTTTTCCGGATGAGTAGAATTGAGCGGAGTAGGGAGGGCGGACACTGTCCCAATAGTACAGGGGGGATTTCCCGTCCCAGGCATGGAGCAGCTGTTTCTGGCAGCGGTATTCAAGTTGGTCGAATCCGTGCCCCAGCAGGAAAATGGCCATGATGCCAAATATGGAGGCTGGGAGGAAGATAAGATGTTTGATGCCCGGGCGGCGGTTGTTCCATTGCCAGAGCCTCTGTACGGTCAGGATGCACCAGGCCGGGATGCCGGGGAGCACATAGGCCGGAAGGATATTGCGGGCCAGAGTGAAGAAGAGCAGGGGGCTGAGCGCCCAAAGCCACAGGAAGGAATTTTCTCCCGGAAAGGTAGTTTTTTCAGATAACGGAGAAGTTTTTTTCATCCGCAGGAGGGGGAGCAGGAGGGTCCAGGGCAGGAACATGGTCAGTCCGTAGAGCCAGATGGTTCCCAGGGGAGAAGCGTGTCCGGAGCCGTACAGGTCTCCCTGCCATCCTTTGACGGTAAAGCGCTGAAAGTGTTCTCCTACAATGAAGTAATGAAGGAAGCCGGGAGTTTGCCTTTCTGCCAGAAGATACCAGGGAAGGCTCAGCGCCAGCATCAGCAAGGCGCCTTTTATCCAGGGGAGACTGTTCCAGACGTTTTTCCATTCCCGGTTCCATACGGTCCAGAGTGTTATTGGGAATCCCGTAAGGACGAGGGCAAGAGGTCCCTTGCTCATCAGGCCTATGGCCAACCCGACAAAAAATAGGTATTTCCACCACGGCTGCTTGGAGGGTTGGGCCACCGTTTTCCAGAAGGAGATCATGGAGAGCATGATGCCCAGAGCCAGAAATTCATCCGTCATGACAGCTCCTGAGGCGACAAAACCTATGCCTGATGCGGCGAGGACCAGGAAGCACGCGGCCGCCTTTTGCACAGATTGAGAGCGGAACGGCCATGCGAAAAACAGAAGGCCCATGGCCAGGGAAGCCAGGAAGGGGGCCAGGCGTGCGCTCCATTCGTTAACGCCTCCTAGTTTCATGGTGACAGCGCTTGCCCAAAAGGAGAGAGGGGGCTTGCCCCAAAAGGGAATGCCGTAGTCGAACTGGGGGACGAGCCACTGGTTTGTTTCCAGCATTTTCCGGGACATTTCGGCATAGCGTGCTTCCGTCGTGTCCATGAGGGGGTAGGCTCCCATGCTGATGAGGCGGATGAGAAGTACCGCTGCCAGGAGTAAAAGGAGCCAGAGTGTAAAATCGGAACGGAGGTGGAGACGTTTTTTCATGCGCCGGAAGAGATTGCCCGCCAGAAAGGACGGGCGGAGGGTTGCGGACATGAACCGCTCCGGAATATATTCCGCCAGCAGAAAGAGGAGAATGATGCTTCCCGTGATGCGTACGGGAATTCCAAAGATGGAAGGCAGATGGGGGAGCGTAGTAACAGCAAACAGATCCCCAAAGAAGGAGAAAAGGCCGTCCTTGGCTATTTCTCCATTTTCTCCCCCGTAGGCGGGCAGGGGGCCGCTGCTTCCCCATGAGAGGATGAAGGCCATGGCGCATGCAAGGACGGGGGCGGATGTCCGAACCGGAGCGGAAGGAGGGGGCTGCAGGGGTACGAGTTTTTTTGAAAAGAGGACGACTGTTGCTGTGGAAATTGTCAGGACAGCAAGTAGCGCAGGAATAATGGGGACGCCCTCCGCTATTTGAGCCCAGGCGTGTCCCGGTGATTGCAGGAATTGCCGGGAGTAAAAAGAGAAGTGCTCACGGGTCAGAATTTCCGCCATTTCTTCACAGCAGTTCAACAGGCAGAAGAGCGTAAAAAAAGCCGTGGTGAGCACGTGATCCGTTTTGCCGCCATGGAATGCTTTTGGGAGCGCCGCCAGATAGAGAAGGTAGGGGATGATAAGGTAAAGGAAGGAGGAACATGTTTCCACGAGCAGGTTGCCCAGAAGCCGGAGGAGCGTTAAGGAGTTCCAGTCCGTTCCCGTTTGCTGAAGAAAGGCCAGGATGGCTACTTCAATGAGTTCATAAACAAGATATACAATCAGGAAAGGCGCCAGACGGCGGATATAATAATTGTTTTTCAGGGTGGGGAAGGCAGTCATGAAATTTTGAGAGAGGCTTGGAAGGAAGGGGTGCGGATAGGGGGAACAATTCCGTCGTTTTTTCAAAAGGTTTGCTGCTTCTTTCACATGGAACGTCCGGAAAGGGCCGGTCAACGTGGAAAAGGATGGGGGTGAAAATTACTCTTCCAGTGCCTCCAGCACATTGTGCACACCGTCCGCAAAGCTTGGGTAGAGCGGTTCCCAGCCCAGGGCCATAAGGCGGGAGCAGGAAATCCTCTGGTTGGAGAAGCCCCGGCGCGCTTCCGCCGGGAGCGGTTCAGGCTGCGGAGCGGGTTTCCCCAGCAAATTGGAAAGGTAGGAGTATATTTCTCCCATTTGCATGGGGGTGCGGTCCGTCAGGTTGTAAATGCCGGCAGGCGGTTCCCGCAGGGTGCAGAGCAGGTGCAGAGCGGCTGCGGCATCGTCCCGGTGGATGTAATTGAGCCATCTGTCCATGGCTCCGGGGAGGGCCTTCCCCTTCGTGACGTACTGGGAGGCGAGAGCACAGCGGCCCGGCCCGTACAGGGCTCCCAGCCGGACGACCGTGCCCCCCGCTGCCAGAACCGCCTGTTCCGCCTGAATAAGCAGCCCGTTTTTTCCGGAGGAGGGATAGACGTTGTGTTCCTCCGTAATCCAGCGTCCGTCCGTGATTCCATAGACGGCTGTGCTGGAACAGAAGATGACCGGCGTTCCGGAAAAGGCTTCCAGCGTGTTCCGCGTTCCATGAGCGTAAAGGTTGCGGTAGGCTTCCTCTCCGCCTCCCCTCGTGCTGGCGCACATGACGATGATCTGGGGGGAGGGGATGCGGGCGGCCAGCCCCTGCATGGAGGCCTGGTCTGCAACGTCTGCTTCGTAAATGGCTTTTTGCGGGTCAATATCCGCAGTCAGGGCCGTATGTCCCGCTTTCCGCAGGCTTTCCGCCAGGGCTTTTCCCAGATACCCTGTTCCCAGAATGAGAACGATGCGGGGATTCTTACACAGAAGGCCGGTCATGAGTCATTGCGGAGGTGCTTGAGTTCCATTAGCATTTCAGCGCGGGAAATATCTTCCGGCCATGTGATTTTGGGATTGGGCTCATGATTATGCACCAGGCGCGTAGGATGGCCGATGAGCTGCAGGGCGGTTACTTCATCCGTTACCTGAATATTCCGTTCCGTGACTTCCACATAGGCGTCCAGGAGAAGAGGATATTGAAAGACCTGCGGGGTTTCCATGCACCACAGCCCGTCCCGTTCCACCTGTTCCGGAAGCGTAAAGCGTTCTTTGTCCGCACGCTTCAGGGTGTCCGTTACGGGATGTGCGGAAGCGGACGCCCCATATTCCCTGGCGGTTTGAATGCAGCGGGAGATTTGCTCCACCGTAATGAGCGGGCGGGCTCCATCATGCACGGCCACGAATTCCGGGGTATAAAGCAGGGCTGCCAGTCCGTTCTGCACGGATTCATGCCGTTCCGCCCCTCCGTCCACACGGGTAACGGGTATTTCCGTTTCCAGGTTTGCGCCGTTAATGGCATGAAAACGTTCCTCCGGGCAAACGACTACGATTTCCGTGATTTCCCGGCAGTTGGCAAAGGCGCGGATGCTGCGTTCCAGCACCCTGACGCCGTGCAGGGGGGCCAGCAGCTTATCAAATCCGGCACGCCGGGAGGACCCGGCCGCAACGATGATGGCGGCGCAGCATTTCATGACAGTCTGGCTGACACCATGCGGGCCAACTCCTTGCCGTTGACTCTGCCGGCAGTGCGTTCCTGCATGAGTTTCATGACCTGCCCCATATCTTTTTTGGTAGAGGCTCCCGTTTCCTTCATCACGGTTTCCAGAATGGCCGCCGTTTCTTCTGCTGTGAGTTCCGCAGGCATGAATTGCTTGAGAACGGTGATTTCTGCCTCTTCCTTTTCCGCCAGTTCCGGGCGTCCGGCGGCGCGGAATTGTTCCGCAGAGTCCTCACGCTGCTTGATTTGCTTGCGGACCACGGCCAGTTCTTCCGCTTCTTCCAGCCGGGTTCCCAAGCCTCCCTTGGCGATGGCCGTGTTCGTGAGAGCCGTCTTGAGGGCGCGCAGGGTATTGAGGGTAACGGAGTCTTTTGCTTTCATGGCGGTTTTCATCCCCTCCATGATTTGGTCGGAAATCGTGTTCATATCTCCATTAACTAAGCGCATCCCCAGGTGTACTTCAAGCCGTAAATTGAAAAAGGCCGCCAGCGCGGGGAATGCCGCCGGCGGCCCGGATAAGGGGAATAAAAGCGGAACAGCCGTGTTTATTTTTTTCCGCCAATGGGCATGATGTGGATTTTCTTTTCCGTCATGCCCGGAACCACCATCATGGAGTCATACAGGATAAAGTCCGCCGCCCCTTCAACAGGGCCGGTGGCTACCGGGGCGGAACGCCCCGTCTTCAAATCCAGCCTGCGGACAGCTTCCGGTTTTTTATCCTTGGACCAGTCGCTGTAGTAAAGGGCATTGTCACGGTAAACCAGTCCGTCATACTGTCCCCGTTCCTTGGAAAGTTCCGTAACTTCCCGGGAAACGGGGTTAATGGAGAGCAGGCGTCCGCTGGGTTTGCCTTTTTCATCCGTTGCGTATTCGCAGAGGTAAATGACCTTTCTTTCCGGGTCCCAGGCCAGGCCGTTCGGTTTGTAGATGGGTTGTTTGGTGACCAGTTCCCCATAAGAGCTGGTATGCGTGTCCACATAGAAAATCTGGTTGGTATCCGTGGAGGAAACCATGAGCCTGCCATTGATGAACGCCAGGTCATTGAGGAATTTCATGCGGGATGGGGACAAGTCCACGTATCCTTCAATAGCGCCGGTCTTGGCGTTTATTTTGAATACCATGTCCACGTCCGTGCAGTAAAGGAAGCCGTCCTGATACAGCAACCCTTTCGGCGCGTCCAGGGTATCTACGTCCGTGATTTTTTTCGGCTCTGTGGAACCGTGCGGAATGACGCCCAGGTAGCCGTCCTTGTCTTTTTCCGTAGGCGTGAGCCTGGAGCCGATGCAGGTGAAATAGATATTGCCCTCGGCATCCGCTGCAACGCTTTCCGGATGGCCGTCAATGGCAATGGTGTTTTTTTCCAAGGCGGGCAGCGGTTCAACGGGGTCCGGCTGTTTTTTTGTCGGCGGCGCGGCCAGCGCGCTGCACGCCAGGCAAAGAAGGAGTAATGTCGCTTTCATGGGGTGGTGTAAGAGTTTTGAACCTTATGTCATGGGAGCAATGGAAAAGCAAGCCCCGCAGAGGCTGGCAGGCTGATGGGCGGAGTTGCGCCCCGTTCGGGCAAACGGGGCGCTTCCCGTGTTAGATGGTTCCTGCATCCAGATTATTGGGCTGGGGCATGTTTTCCATGCGGATAGAACGGTTGACCGCGTTCAGGTAGGCCCGGGCGGAAGCTTCAATGACATCTGTGGAGGCTCCCTTGCCCACAATGGGCTTGGGCTGGCCGAAGTCCACATGCACTGTGACTTCTCCCAGAGCGTCCTTCCCTTCGGAAGCGGCGTTGACGCTGTAACCTTTCAGCGTGCCTTTGCGCCTGGTGATGCGCTCAATGGCTTTGATAACGGCGTCCACGGCACCATTGCCCGTGGAGCTGTCTTCAAATTTCTTGCCTTCCTTGAGCAGTCCCACCGTAGCCGTGGGCCGCGCGTGGCTGCCTGCCACGAATTGCAGGAAGTCCAGTTCCCACAGGCCGGTGGAGGCATGCAGGGAGTCGTCCACAATGGCGGAAAGATCATCATCATAAACGAATTTTTTGGAGTCGCCCACTTTCTTGAAGCGTTCAAAGACGGTGTTGACTTCCTCTTCCGTAAGGACATGGCCCAGCTGTTCCAGCCTGGATTTGACGGCAGCGCGTCCGGAATGCTTGGTGAGCGGGAGTTCCGTGGCTCCCCAGCCGACCGCCTGCGGGTCCATGACTTCATAGGTCTCCCGGCAGTTGAGGATGCCGTGCTGGTGGATGCCTGAAGAGTGGGCGAAAGCGTTTTCCCCCACGATGGCTTTGGACCGCTGCACCTGCATGCCGCTCATGCGGGCCACGATGCGGGAAGTGCGGACGATTTCCTTCGTGTTGATGTTGTCCGTGACGTCTCCGAATTGTCCGGCGCGGGTGCGCAGGGCCATGATGACCTCTTCCAGAGCCACGTTTCCGGCGCGTTCGCCGATGCCGTTAATGGTTCCTTCCACCTGGCGGGCTCCGGCGCGGACGGCTGCCAGGGAGTTTGCTACGGCCAGGCCAAGGTCATTGTGGCAATGCACGGAGATGACGGCTTTGCCGATGTTCGGCACATTTTCCTTCAGGTGGCGGATGATGCGGTAGAACTCGTCCGGTGTGGTGTAGCCCACGGTATCCGGAATGTTGACGGTAGTGGCGCCGGCGTCGATGACTGTTTCCACGACTTTGGTCAGGAAGTCCAGGTCTGTGCGGGAAGCGTCCTCCGGGGAAAATTCCACGTCCTGGACAAATTGTTTGGCATAGGATACGCCTTCCGCGGCCATGCGCAGGATTTCGGATTCCGCTTTTTTCAGTTTGAACTGCATGTGCAGCTTGCTGGTGGCCAGGAAAATGTGGATGCGGGCACGTTCCCCGGCGGGTTCCAGGGCTTTGGCCGCCGCTTCAATGTCCGCCTTTACGCAGCGGGCCAGCCCGGCGATGCGGCATTTTTTGATTTCGCGGGCGATGGTGTGCACGGCTTCAAAGTCGCCGTCGGAGATGCAGGGAAAGCCGGCTTCAATCACGTCCATGCCCAGCCGTTCCATTTGACGCGCCACTTCCAGCTTTTCGCGTAGGTTCATGGATGCTCCGGGGCATTGTTCTCCATCGCGCAGGGTAGTGTCAAAAAAGTAGATTTGATCGGACATAGGTTAATGATGTTAAGCAGTGGCATGATAATGTTTTGCTCCGGTAACGCAAGCCCTACGCGCTGCATGCTTTCACAGAGCGTCCGGGCGGCGGAAGAGGGCCCGCCGGAGAGAAGAATGACGGAACCGCTCTTTGCTTAAAAGGAGGAGCTTTGTAGGATGGAAGGGTGAAGATCAGATTTTACCTGAATGACCAGGCGGAGCGCATCATGGCTCTGTGGAGCGAAAGCCGCGGGGAATACCTGGCGGCGGACTCCGTGCTTGCCGAGGCTGATGCCTGCATTTGCGGAGAAACGGGTTCCTGCGGAGAGGAAATGAAGCGCATTGCCTCGTTTCTGGATAGTGCCGCCGCCAAAGCTGTCAACCCTGAATGGATGATTGATACCGCGCTGCCCTGTTCCCCTTCCAAGCTGGTGTGCCTGGGAAAAAGTTATGCAGACCATGCGAAGGAGTTTGACGGGGATTCCGTGCAGGAACCGGCTGTTTTTCTGAAGTCGCCTTCCGCCATTACTTCCTGCAGTGATGTTGTTTTGTATCCGCCCGGCTGCGACAAGCTGGATTATGAGATTGAATTGGCCGTAGTGATTAAGGATGTGCTGAAAAACGCTTCCCCGGAGGAGGCCGCACGGGCTATCAGCGGCTATACCCTGATGTGCGACTATTCGGAAAGGGCCAACCAGCTGGAACATGGCGGGCAGTGGACCAAGGGGAAGAGCTATGACAGCTTTGCCCCGATGGGGCCCACGTTCATTTCCGCTGATGAACTTGGGGACGGCTCCGGCATTCCTCTGGAATTGAAAGTGAACGGGGAAGTGCGCCAGAGCGGCAATACGGACGGCTTGATCTGGCCTGTTCCGCGTCTGATTGCCTATGTTTCCCGGTTCATGACCTTATGGCCCGGAGATGTGGTTTCCACCGGCACTCCGGGAGGCGTGGGGATGGGGATGAAGCCTCCGGTATATTTGAAACCCGGGGATGTGGTGGAATGGGGAAGCCCCGCTTTTGGCTTCGCTTCCCAGGCAGTGGTGATTGATGATGAGGGGTAGGGGAATGGTTCTCCGGCCTTGTTGAATGTGGAGGGGGAAGAGAAAGTTCTGTCCCTTCCCGCTTCTGCGTATTTCTTCTGTATCCGGCGCATTGTTTTCCCGTGGAACGGAGCCGCCGGTGCTGCGTGGGCGGCAAATGACGCCTGCGCACGTGGGAAGGGCGTTGTTTTCTCTTGATTACTTCGCCGCGGTTTAGTGAAGTGGCCGCGTGAAAAATGTGGTTTTGTACGTGGTCATGGTGACCGGGCTGACGGCCCTCTTCGTTTGGCTGAAAGGCAGGAATGCGGAACGTGACCCTGCTTCCTCCGCCATGGTTGTGTCTCCGGAAGGCGCCGCCGCGCGTCCTGTTGTGCTGGTGGATGTCCGGACTCTGGATGAGTACCGCACGGGACATAAGGAGGGCGCCTTGAATATTCCGGCAGATGAGGTGGAACAACTGGCCCCCCGGCTTCTTCCTGATAAGAACGCCGTGATTATGCTGTATTGCCGTACGGGAAAGAGAGCGGACAAGGCGCTGGAAGCGCTCAGGAAGATGGGTTATTCCCATGTGGAAAACCTGCACCGGTTTGAAATGTAGCTTTCGGCCCGGTTGGGCCGAACGGGGATTCCGGGAGGCGCCGGCCATGCCGCCTCCTGATTCGGACGGCGGAGTTTTCTAACGTAAAAGGCACGGAATCAATGAGGAATAAGCCGTAAGCAAATGAGATTGAAGCTGTTCATTCTTTAACCAGTTCCAATTTCCCATTGGAAGATTTTCCTCCCATGGAGCGGACCCTGGCTCTGAGGGAGCATCCGTTGTTGGCATGAGTCCCCTTGGGAAGGGAAAGCTGATAGAAATTTCCATGGGAAGGCTTGCCTGCCAATCCGGCATGCTGGTCGCGGGCGATCACTTTGCCGTTTTCCAGGAGTTCGACGCCTTCTATTTCCAGAGCATGGTTTCCGGAAGTGAAAATGAACCGCACTCCGCGGAGTTTTTCAAGATCGGCGGAAGAAACGGGCCACTCCAGGTAACTCCATTCTGCGGCTACCGTCGCGGACGTCCAGGTTCCTATAATTGATCCGCCTGCTTTTCTTTTCAGGGAAGAAGGAAGAGGGGGCGCCTCCCGGACGGCCTGGCGGCAGGCTTGGAGCAAATCCTCTGGCGCATGTGCGGCGCTTACGCCGGTGGAACGGACCCATTTTTCCTCCCATGCACCCATATCCGGATTTTTGCCGGAAAGCCGGCTTTGCATGAAATGTTCCCAGCGCGGCAGGTAATAGTCCCGAATAAGGCCGCTCCATATTCTGGCGGCGTAGTCGTCTATGGGAGGGCCCCACCTGGTCACCAGCCGTCTGGCGTTTTTTTCATACTCGTCTTTTTCCTCCGGAGAAGTTCCGTGAGACCGGGCAAACGATATCCAGCGCGACAGCCTCCAGGTGGGGTGCCCTTCCAGAAGGGAATCTGCCAGAAGGGCGTATTTGCGGAAATAGGCCATGCATTTTTCCGCGTTTTCCTGATCCTGTTCGTCCAGAGCTTCCTGGGCGGCCCGGATGGCTTCATTCATGCGTATGCCAAGATAATGGGCTGCCATCTCAACGGCATCCTGGCGGAACAGGGGGGATTGTTCCAGGCCGCGGGTGTTGACGAACAGGGAGAGTCCCCGGAGAAAGTCTTCACTTGTGTCAACGGAACAGTTTCGGGTGCCGGGTTTCATTTGCCAGTTGAAACGGGGATGATCTTTTAGGTTGGAGTAAGCCGTACAGCGGAACAGCCTCCAGGCTTCCTTCAGGGTATCCGGATAATTTCCGTATCTGGCCCGGCAATAATTTTCCAGATATTGTTCCACGTTTTCCTGGCGGTTCCTCCATGCGGCATCCGTGATCAGTTCGTAGATCACATCGTTATTTTCTATTCCTTCCGGGGCCATGCCCATTCCTGAAAGACGCCCCCTGGCCGGAGAGTTCAAGGCTTCCAGGTGGCCGTTGGCGTAAAAATCCATTACTCCGGTCATGGCGCATTTGCCGCCCATGTTGGGAACCACGCTGTAAACCCACGGTTTATTGAAAAACCCCTTGAAAACGTCCCAGTTCATGCCGTTGCGCCAGAAGGTTTTGTTGTAATCCGCCGCCAGGTCCAGAAGGAGCATTTTATCGTCCGGAACCCTGCTGAGCAAGGCCTTCAGAGTATCTGCGTTCCAGATGTTGCGCTGGTATCCGAACATCCAGCCCTGCATCACCCATACCGCGTCCGGATTGTCAGAGGAAATGGAGCGGTAGATTTGTTCCCCAAGGGAGCTGAGCATGCTGTTGCGGGCTTCAATGCCTCCTTTGTTTGCAGGGAGTTCCATTTCATTGAAGGAGTCTGCGAGAAAATAGGTGTTTTTCCCGAATTCCTTCTGCCATTCCTGCATGTACAGGCGCCCTATTTTGAGGAACAGAGGCTCTTCCGGAGAAAGAAAATGGGCATGGTTTTTTTGGGGCCAGCCTCCCCAGCCCAGCCGGTGAAGCTTCGCTTCCGGATAAAGGCGGAGGATGCCCCGGGGAACGAAACCGGAAAAAGCGGGGCAGATGGGGGCCATGCCCAGGGATTTCATCCTGTGGAGAATGCGGTGCTGCAGGGCGATTTGTTCCTTGTGCCAGCTGGCGGGAAGGGTGCCGTCATGATTGACGATGTTTCCCATCCGCTGCCAGGGAAGATGGGCCGGCCCCGTGTAAAATTCTTTTATTTCTTTTTCCGTCAGCCCCAGTTGCTTCCAGACCCGGACGGCGATCCCCTCCGTGGCAACCAGAGCCAGGGGCATGTTGATGCCGTGCAGAGCCATCCAGTCTATTTCCTTTTCCCAGCGTTCCCAGGTCCAGTAGGGCATCGTGTATCCATAGGTGACCACATTGAAATAATAGTGGTTGCGGAAAGGAGAAACGATGCGGCGCGGCGCGGTGTCCGGCAGCTGTGCCGGCCAGCGAATGTCCTTGTTTTCCCAGGATACCATTCCCAGACGGTTCGTTTTCAGAAAATCATAGAATCCCCGGCAAAGGGCTGTGCCGCTGCTTCCCCGGATCGTCAGCACTCCTCCGGAGGCTTTCGTCTCGAAAACATCATATCCGTTTTCTTTTTCAATGGTTTCCAGGTGCAGTTTTTCCGGGGAGGCGGCCAGAGACGGCACAGTCCGCATGATGACTGCGCGGGCGGCTTCCCGTTCCCTGTTTTTCTGCATGTCTTCCGCGAATACATGCAGGCTTGCAATCATCAGAAAGAGCAGAATTCTGGGAAAGGAGGAGATCATGCCCGTAAATACGCGGGGAGGGTCATTGTCCTTTCAGGGGATGGAAATGACAGTTCCGCGGAATCCGGCCCAATGAAAAGGCCCCTGCATGTTGACATGCAGGGGCCCTGGTTGAAAAGCCGGAAAGCGTTTATTCCGCCTTGGGTTTCCGCGGCGTTCTCTTGCGCGGCGCTTTGGGCCTGGCTGGTTTTTTGTCCTTGATGTGCAGGAAGGTGAGCGTCTCCGTCCCGTCCGTTTCCACGGCTTCAATTTTATCGCCGGGTTTCACGTCTCCCCTCAGCAGGGATTCCGCCAGCGGGTCTTCCAGCAGGCGTTCGATGGCGCGGCGCATCGGGCGGGCGCCGTACTGCGGGTCATAGCCGTTCTTGATGATCAGGCTCAGAGCTTCCTGGCTCAGGGCAAGCGTGATATTCTTGGTCTTGAGACGGGAGATGAGCTTGTCCGCTTCCAGATGCACGATGCGTTCCAGGTCGTCCCGTTCCAGCATGCGGAAGACAGAAATGTCATCGAAGCGGTTCAGGAATTCCGGACGGAATTGCTTGCGCGCCGCTTCCAGAATCTTTTCCTTCATGGCGGCGTAGTCCGCGTTGTCGGCGGCCATGGCGCCGAAGCCCATGGTGCTCTGCCGTTTGGCGGAAGCGGCCCCCACATTGGAGGTCAGGATGATGATGGTGTTGCGGAAGTTGATCTTGCGTCCCAGCGAGTCTGTCACGCTGCCTTCTTCCAAAATCTGGAGAAGCAGGTTCATGACGTCCGGATGGGCCTTTTCCACTTCATCAAAGAGGATGACGGAGTAGGGCCTGCGCCGGACGGCTTCCGTGAGCTGTCCGCCTTCGTCATGGCCTACGTAGCCGGGAGGAGAACCGATGAGACGGGACGTGGTGTGTTTTTCCATGTACTCGCTCATGTCCACCTGAATCAGGGCATCCGCGGTGCCGAACATGATTTCCGCCAGATTGCGGGCCAGATAGGTTTTGCCCACGCCGGTGGGGCCCAGGAAGAGGAATGAGCCGATCGGGCGGCGCGGATCCTTGATATCCGCACGGCTGCGCCGCAGAGCGCGGGCGATGGCGGAAGCTGCCTCGTCCTGGCCGATGACTTTGCTTTTCAACTCTTCCTCCATCCGCAGAAGCTTGGTGGTTTCCTTTTCCTCCATCCGGGCCAGCGGGATGCCCGTCCATTTGGCGAGTACGCTCATCACGTCTTCATCCGTCACGGGAACGTAGTTGGTCTCATAGGAGTTGCGCCAGGTTTCCAGCATGTTCTGAAGTTCCGCCTTGGCTTGTTTTTCCTCGTCGCGCAGGCGGGCTGCTTCTTCAAAAAGCTGGGTTTCCACAGCCTTGTCCTTGCGTTCCTTGATTTCCGCAATGCGGATTTCCATGTTGCTGATGTGGTCCGGGCGGGTCATCTGGGAGACGCGCTTGCGCGCGCCCGCTTCATCCAGGATGTCGATGGCCTTGTCCGGCAGGAACCGGCCCGTCAGATAGCGGTGGGAGAGCTTGGCTGCGGCTTCAACGGCTTCCTTCGTATAATGCACCTTGTGATGTTCCTCATACTTGGGCTGGATGCCGGCAAGAATCTGGATGGTGTCCTCCACGGAGGGTTCCCCTACCTGCACCTGCTGGAAGCGGCGTTCCAGGGCGGCGTCCTTCTCAATGTGTTTCCTGTATTCGTTGAGCGTGGTGGCACCTATGGCCTGGAGCTCACCCCGGGAGAGGGCGGGCTTGATGATGTTGGAGGCGTCCATGGAGCCTTCCGCGGAGCCGGCGCCTACAATGGTGTGCAGTTCATCAATGAAAAGGATGACATTGCCTTCCCGGCGTATTTCATCCATTACGGCCTTGAGCCGTTCCTCAAACTGGCCGCGGTATTTGGTGCCGGCCACCATCAGCGCCAGGTCCAGGGAGATGACCCTCTTGCTGCGCAGGAGCTCCGGAACATGGCCCTGGGCTATTTCCTGGGCCAGCCCTTCCACGATGGCGGTTTTGCCCACCCCGGCTTCACCGAGCAGGACGGGGTTGTTTTTGTTCCTCCGGCACAGAATCTGGATGACGCGCTCAATTTCCGAGGCGCGGCCGATGACGGGATCCAGCTTGCCGTCCCGGGCCAGCTGGGTCATGTCCCGGCCAAAGGCCTGGAGCGCGGGTGTCTTGGATTTCTGCTGCCTGGAGTAGGAGGGGGAGGAAGGCTCGTCCGTCGGGATGGCGGGGGATTCATTTTCCTCCTCGTCGTCATCGTCGTCCGGGATGATGTTGTCTTCATCCGCATCCATCTGGTATTTGGGGGTCAGCACGTCCAGCAGTTCGCGCCGCGCCTGTTCCAAATCCACGCCGAAGTGGCGCAGAATCTGTCCGGCCACGCCGTCGCCGTCACGGATGAGGCCCAGGAGCAGGTGTTCCGTGCCCACATACGTGTGGTTGAGTTCCTGGGCTTCCCTGTTTGCCATTGCCAGGACTTTGCGCACCCTGGGGGTGTACGGGATGTTGCCCTCCGCCTGGGGTTCCGTGCCCCGGCCTATTTGTTCCTCCACCTGTTTGCGCACGGCGGTAAGCTCCACGCCCAGATTTTCCAGGATGGTGACGGCCACGCCCTTGCCCAGCTTGAGCAGGCCGAGCAGAAGGTGTTCGGTTCCTATGTAATGATGATTGAAGCGGTCCGCTTCCCGGCGCGCATGCGCCAGCACTTGTTGCGCCCTAGGCGTAAAATTATTCATGGATGGTCAAAAAAATTGTTTGGTTGCATTAGTTGCCGGAAAGTTCTTTCCGAATAATATCAGCGCGGATCTGGTCCCTGTGTTCCGGAGTGGTTTGGTCCGTGGTGGACAGGCGGGCCAGATGGGCCGGCTGGATGTTCATGATGGTTTTATTGACGTTTTTTAATGCCTGGTGGGAAAAGATGTCCAGAGACGCTCCCATCCGGAGGAAGGAGAGCAGGGCCAGCGCCTCCTGCGTGGAAAGCAGAGTGGCATTGGTCAGAAGGCCGTAGGCGCGGGAAACGCGGTCCTTCACCTGCAGGGAAGATGACTGGAGCAGCCGCCTGCGTGCGTTCCATTCCTGATGGGCCAGGTCGGAGGTGAAGCGGGTCATGCGTTCCACAATCTGGTCTTCACTGTCCCCCAGCGTGGACTGGTTGGATATCTGGAAAAGGTTACCGGTGGCTTCCGTCCCTTCCCCGTAAAGGCCGCGGACGGTAATGTTGAGCTGCGCGGCCGCCTGAACGACCTGCTGCATCTGTTCGGAGATGACGAGGCCCGGCAGATGCATCATCACGGAGGCCCTCATGCCCGTGCCCAGGTTGGTGGGACAGGCGGTAATGTAGCCCAGCCGCGTATTGTAGGCGTATGGGAGCCTGGCCTCCAGTTCGGAGTCTATTTTGGAGATGGCCCCCCATGCTTTTTTAAGCTGGATGCCGGGCAGGATATACTGCAGGCGCAGATGGTCTTCCTCATTAAAGAGGATGCTGGCATTCTGGCTGCGGGAGATGAGGACGGCGCAGCCTTCCGAACGCGCCGCCAGTTCCCGGGAAATGAGGTGGCGTTCCACCAGCAACTGTTTCTGCTGCTGGGTAAGTCCGGAGAGCTCCGCATAATAGCCTCCCTTCATGACGGGGATTTGGCGCGCTTCTCCGGAAGTGAGCTTCAGCGTTTCCTCCCTCTGCTGGCGTGTGGCCCAGCCGGGAAAGGGGGTGGCGGTCAGGTTGCGCGCCAGGCGGATGCGGGAGGTGAGGACGATGTCGTGCTCATCCCTTGATTCCACCATCCATTTGGCGGGGTTGTTGAGTAAGTCGTCAAAGAGCATGTATGTTAATTGGTCGGCGTGCGCAATTGTTTGATTTGATCGCGGAGTTTGGCGGCGCGTTCATAATCCTCTCTTGCCACTGCCAGGGAAAGCTGTTGTTCCAGATCGCTGATGGTATGGGTTTCCGTTTCGCGTTTTTCGGCCCGTTCCGGCGTTTTCCCGTGATGGTGGGAATCAGGCTGGATCTGGGTAAGAAGAGGGAGGATTTCTTCTTCAAAGACGTTGTAGCATTCACTGCAGCCCAGGCGTCCTACGTTTTTGTAATCCTGAAGGGTGAAGGAGCAGATCGGACAGCTTGTGAGGGGCAGGGATTGCAGGGCCGGAATGGGAGCGGCGGGCCCCGCCGCGCCTTCCTTGCCGAATTGGCCCTGAAGGTTCGGGAACAGTTTCTCCGCCAGATCAAAGGCATCCGGGTCCAGCAGACCCCGCTCCTGGGCGCATTTGGCGCAAAGGCAGAATTTGGTGGACTTCCCGTTGATGATCTGTGTCAGGAACACCGTTGCCGGTGCAGAGCATATCTCACATTTTTTCACAACCCGCATTATAATAGCGCTCCCTGTGGCGGACTAGTAGTCTGCGTGTCATGGATTGTCATGAAAACGGGCTTTGTTATTGTACTTTAGACGAATTCTTTCCGTGCTGTTTTAAAAGCCCGCACCGTGATGAATACAAATAGGCTGTGCAAAAAATAATGCCCAGCACCAGAATGATGGTTGCACCCAGATGCCAGCCCAAGGGGAAGGACAGGTAAAAAGCCAGCAGGGAACCCAGTCCTCCGATGATTCCTCCCCCCCAGAAGAGATGGGACGGCTTGTTGGTAAGCAGGTACACCGTGGCGGCGGGACCGACAAGCAGCCCCAGCGTCAGGAACGCTCCCACGGCCTGCAGAGAGGAAACGAGCACCAGAATGATCAGGGTGAAGATGCCGTAACTGATGAGGCGGGAGGGGATTCCCAGCGTAGTGGCGATGTCCGGGTCAAAAAGGCAGACCAGGATGGGGCGGCGGAAGAGCAGCAGGATCAGGACGCTGACGGAGCTGATGGCGAAGGCGATCCACAGGTCGGAGTCGGACAGGCTCATGATGGAGCCGAACAGCCAGTCGTCAATTTTCTGTTGCAGGCCCAGCCTTACCAGCACGATGAAGCCCGCAGCGAAGGCCGTGGTATGCAGGATGGAAAGGGCTGTATCCTGGTTCAGCCGGGATGTGCGGGAAACGAAGAGGGATCCCAGGCCCACCAGCAGGGCGGCCACCACCGCCCCCGTCAGCAAACTCCAGCGGGTAAGGCCGAAGAGGAGCACCGCCACCGCAATGCCCGGCAGCAGGGCACAGGAGAGCGTGCCGATTTGAAGGGCGGATTTTTTCAGGATAACCAGCCCGCTGACGAACCCGTTGGCGAAGCCGATCATGACGCAGGCCAGCAGGGACCGCTGAGCGATGGGTTCCCGGAGGAATTGGAGAAAATCGTCCATCATGAAGCTTGGATTTCCGGTTGAGGTTCCATTCCGTATGTCTCCCGGATGCGTGCGGGGGTAATCACTTCCTTCGGGGGGCCGAAGGCGGCCAGATCCCTGTTCATCAGCAGGATAGTGTCGAAGATGTCCGCCGCCGTGTTCAGGTCGTGGTGGGAGGCGATGACCAGCCGCCCTTCCGCCGACAGGGAATCCAGAAGCCTCCCCAGGGATTGGCTGGCGGGGGCGTCCAGGCCCGTGAAGGGTTCGTCCAGCAGGAGGACATGGGCCTCCTGCGCCAGGGCCCGAGCCAGAAAGGCCCGCTGCTGCTGGCCGCCGGAGAGTTCTGAAATCTGGCGGTCCGCCAGGGATTCCATACCAAGAACGTGAAGGGATTTTTCCACAATATCCCGGTCATGCCTCCCGAATTTTTTCCACAGGCCCAGGGACGGATAACGGCCCATTTCCACCAGCGCGCGGACGGTGATGGGGAAAGACCAGTCCACGTCGGAACGCTGGGGCAGGTAGGCTATTTCTCCCGGCGTGTCGTGCAGGGGGCATCCGTTCCACAGGATTTTTCCGGAATCGGGGCGGATCAGCCCGGCCAGAGCCTTGATCAGCGTGGATTTTCCTGCACCGTTGGGACCCATCAGAGCCAGCGTGTGGCCGCAGGTGATGGAAAAGCTGATGCCGTTGAGCGCGAGAAGGCTTCCATAATAAACGCTGAGGCTGTCCACTTCCAGTCGGTGGCGGTCCGGGTGGCTGGCGTGCGCGCCCCAGCAGATGTGGTCCTGGGTGCAGGGAGGGGCTGGGCTGTTCATTTCCATGAGAAGGAGTAGCTGTCGTTCAGGGAGGGGCCGAAGGACCAGCGGGTGGCGGAGACGGTGGTTTTCCCCTCCGGTTCCAGTTCCAGCGTGACGGGGGTGTCCGGTGTGTTTTCCGGCCAGCGGGCGGAAACGGTAAGCGTTACGGAACCGTTGTTCAACGGCAGGCCGCATTCCGTTTCTTCATGCAGCCCGGGCGTTTCGGGCTGCCAGAGAAGACGGCCGCCGCAGGAGATGGAAAGGGCTTCCGGCCGGTGGGCGCATCTGACCGTGATGACCGTGGGAACATCCGCGGTTTGCGCCCTGGGGGCGGAATGCTCCGCTTCCTGTGATCCGGTAGTGGGTGCCGTCATGTTGTAGAGGAAGAATCCCAGCAGGATGACGACTCCCAGAGTGGGAAAAAACTGCCGCAGGGGTGTGCTGGTCATGGCCTGGGGGACGGGGAAAGGGCTTCCTTGATGATGCCTGTGTTTTGTCTGAACATGGATTCGAACGTGTGGCCCTCAGGGGCCAGCCCGTCGGTATTGATCGGTCTGGCAACGGGGATGTTCAGGGATTTGGCGATTTCCGTAAGGCTCTTGGGGTTGGAGGAATATTCCGGGAACAGGGCTTTTACCCCGGCTGACCTCAGCTTTTTCAGCGTGGAGGCCAGCTGGGCGGAGTTGCCTTCATCTTCACGGCTTATCCCCTGGATGCTGATGCTGCGGAAGCCGAATTCCCTGCAGAAATGGTTCATGGCCGCATGCCCCGTAACCAGGACGCGGTCCGTTTCCGGAATGTCCGCAAGTTCCTTTCTGGCCCAGGAGGAAAGCTGGTCCATCTTTCTGTTCCACCGGGACAGGCCGGCTTTATAGTCCTGTTCATGGGCCGGGTCCAGCCGCGTGAGCGTTGCGGCCAGGGTGCGGGCGGCGCGTTTCATATTGGCCGGGGTGTGCCACCAGTGGGGGTCGTTGGGACCGTGGGCGCAGCAGTCTCCGTCGTGTTCGTGGTCATGGTCTGCGGTGTCTTCCTCCACGGGAACATCCGGGACGGAGGCTCCGAGATCCAGAATTTGCGCGCTGCCTCCCAGGGCGTCCTTTAGTTTGGGAAGGTACGGCTCCAGGTTTTTGCCGGAGGCCAGCACCAGGCGCGCCCGTCCTGCGGCGGCAATGTCCTGCGGCGAGGGTTCAAAGCTGTGCAGGTTGCCGTTGGGGCGCAGCAGGTCCGCCACCTGCACGCGGCTGCCGCCGATGGCGCGGGCCATGTCTCCCAGGACGGGGTGCAGAGCCGCGATTTTCAATACTGGGGCATCCTGGGCCTGAAGAGAGCAGAACAGGCCCAGAAGACACAGAAAAGGAATCAAAATGCGCCGGAGCATGTTCCGCATGATGAACCTTCCCTTCAAGTGATGCAATGGTCAAATTTGTCTTCTGAAATGGGATGACGCTGACTTTTCAGGGATTCTGCACGGCCCTTTTTTGTTTTTCAGCGTTACGGTGAATTTTTGGTCAAGAAGGGAGAAGGCGGCGCCCCCGGCATCCAGCCCCGCCAGGATTTCCGTGCGGGACGATTGCCCTTGACAGGAAATTCCATCAACATGCCGCTTCCTGCAGGGGGGCGGCTGCGCCGGGCGGTGTCCGGATGAGCCAGGTGATGGAGTGATGACAGTTCCCGAATATTCCATGAGGAGCGGGGAGATCTTCCTGAAGAGGGAAGAGAAGGCGGGGAAGTTTCTTTTTGAAGTCTTTTCCCGTGTTTTTCCCCTGGTGGCGACAGCCTGATGGAGGAGGACGGTTTTTTCTTGAGGTGGAAAGTTTTTTCTGGTTCCATTATCGCGCATCATCATGAATGGTTTTCAACTTCTCCAATGTGGCTTGAGCGTGGCGGCATTTCTGGCCGGTTCCGCTCTGGCGGCGACTCCTGCCGTATATCCGTCCCCCCAGCAGTCCAAATTCACCTCCCAGACGGTTGCTTTCTCCGGGAAGCCTTCCGTGACAATACGTTCCGCCAAGGCGGGCGGGAGCAAGCTGCTGGACGGGGTTCCGGAAAAATCCGGAGCCTACAAGCTGGTGATTTCTCCGCAGGGAAAGGTGGGCATAGGAGCCCATGACGAACGGGGGGCATTTTACGCCATGCAGACGCTGCGGCAGCTGGGAACGAAGACCGGCGGAGAAGGCGTGATTTTGCCCGTTGGGGAAATTACGGATTGGCCGGACATTGAATTCCGCGGAACGGTGGAAGGTTTTTACGGCACTCCCTGGAGCCATGAAGCCCGTCTGAGCCAGCTGCGCTTTTACGGGCAGAACAAAATGAACACATACATCTACGGGCCGAAGGACGATCCCTACCATTCCTCCCCCCACTGGCGGGATCCCTATCCCGCAGACCAGGCCGCCCAGATCAGGGAACTGGTGAAGGTGGCGAAGGAAAACCATGTGGACTTTGTCTGGGCCATCCACCCCGGCAAAGACATTAAGTGGACGGAAGAAGACATGAACAACGTCATCAAAAAGTTTGAGATGATGTACAAGCTGGGCGTCCGTTCTTTTGCCGTGTTTTTTGACGACATCTTCGGAGAGGGCAAGCGGGGGGACATGCAGGCCCTTCTGCTGAACAAGATCAATGACGAATTTGTCAAGGTGAAGAAAGACGTCACTCCCCTGGTCATGTGCCCTACGGAGTACAACCGCGGCTGGGCCAATCCCAAGCCGGGAACTTATCTGGATATTCTGGGCGACCGCCTGGACCCCTCCATCCACGTTATGTGGACGGGGAATTCCGTCTGCCATGACATCACGCTGGAAGGCCAGCAGTGGGTGAACAGGAGAATCAAGCGCCCTTCCTACGTCTGGTGGAATTTCCCCGTTACGGACTACTGCCGTTCCAACCTGTGCATGGGCCGCGTGTACGGACTTGCCACGGAACCGGGGGCCAGGGAATCCATGGGCGGATTTGTCTCCAACCCCATGGATAAGCCGGAGGCCTCCAAGGTTTCCCTCTTCGGTCTTGCGGACTACTCCTGGAACATCAACGGCTTTAAGTCGGAGGAATCCTGGAAGGAGGGAGTCAGGCGCCTGTTCCCGAAGGCGGCGGAAGCCATGCAGGTTTTTGTGAACCACAATTCCGACCAGGGGCCTAACGGCCACGGTTACCGGCGTGAGGAATCCGTGGAAATAGAACCTGTGGTCAAGCGCGTGCTGGAAGCCGCCCGGGAAGGCAGGATAGAGAAGGCTGATGCGGCTCTGCTTAAAAAGGAATTCGCTCGCATGGCTTCCGCTGCGCCTGTCATCCGCGCCAAGGCCGACAATCCCCGGCTGATGAAGGAAATCGGCGCGTGGGTGGACGCCTTTGAACAACTGGGGCGTGCTGGCCAGCATGCCGTGGCGGCGCTGGAGGAAAACAACGCCGGAGAGGCCGTGACCCACCTGGTGCAGGCCACGCAGGCTTTGGCGGCCATGGATGGAATTTCCCGCCGCCATAACCAGGAAGGGCAGCTGTACCGTTCCGCGGTAAAGACCGGTTCCCGGGTGATGGCCCCCGCCGTCAATGAACTGGCGGATATTGTCTCCAAAAAAGTTTTCCCGGCCATTGCCGGCGCTCCGGCTCTTTCCCCCAAGCCTCTGGTCAAGGGGGGCAGCATGGATAAGGCGGAACTCTTCTGTGACGGGGACCGCGGCTCCTTCTGGCACTCCGGCGCTTATGGTCAGCCGGGAGACTGGTATGGCGTGGACTACGGAATGCCCATTCCCGTGCGGAGCGTGGAAGTGCTGATGGGCCGCAACGACAAGGACGGTGACTATGTAGAGAAAGGGCAGCTGGAAGGCTCCCGCGACCTCAAGACCTGGAAGCCGCTGGGGCCGGAGACCGCCGGAATGCAGGTAGCCTGGAAGGCTCCCAAGCCGGTTTTGCTCCGTGCCGTGCGCTACCGCGTCATTGAGCCGAAGAAAACGGGCAACGGACGGGCCGTCTGGACTGCCGTGAGGGAAATAGCCGTCAACACGCCTCCTTCCGCTATGGCTTCCTCCAACGTGGCTGGGCTGGAGGGCGTTTCCGTGCAGAAATCCGACAAAATCGTGCGAATCAACCGCGTAATGGAAACGCACAAGATGAAACCCGGAGAATTTATTTCCCTGCGGTTGGATGGCCCCACGGACGCCACCTGGCTGGAAGTCAACCTGGAACGGGATGACGTCAACTCCTGGGCTGAGGTAGTGCTGGATGTGGAAGGTTCCTCCAAACCCGTGGTCCAGAAGCTGGACAAACAGGGCAAGAACTTCATTGCCAGGGGAAATCAGCTCCCCAAGGGGATCAAAGGCATGAAACTGGTCAATAAAAGCGGGAAGGAACAGGACATTGTTCTGAACATGTTTAAATTTGACGTTCCTCCTTCTGATCCTGGCACCAGCCTGGTCTCCCTGAGCGACAGAAACCTGAAGACGGTTTACCGTGCCGATAAGCCGTTGGACGTAGTCGTTCCCAATCTGGACAACCCCAGGGCTTCCAAGGTAGTCGTAGTGGGATCCGCCGCTTTCGCCATCCAGGCGCGCCGCGGCGAGGGTGCCTGGACGCCGGTCGGCAAGAGAAACGCCGGTCCCGGGGTCTCCGAATTTGCCATTCCTGCCGGAACTTCCGCCGTGCGCCTGACCTACAAGGCTCCCCAGCCGGATGCAATCATTAATGAAGTGATTTTTTCCTCCAGGAAATAACCGTCTCAGGCGCTGGCGCCTTACGCCGAACTCCGTCCGGAACGAACCGGGGCGGAGTTTTTTTTGAAAGGGCCGGGCGCGCGGCGTGTGGACTGTTTCCGGAAACGGAAGCGGACGCTTCTTTTCTCCGCTTTGGCCGTCTGTTGCGGAAACAACCTTGACCCTGTTGGATGCGGGGCTAAAATACTGCCATGACGCCGGGTTTTCATTGGACTCTACGCCCTTCCGTGAAGGAGGATGATCCGGTCTTGAAAGCGTTTCCTGCGGAACTGCCCCTGCTGGTCAAGCAGCTTCTGCTGCAGCGCGGCTTCACCGGGGGAATGGAAACGGAACTCTTTCTGGACCCCAGGCTTTCCCACCTGAGCGACCCTTTCCTGATGGGGGAAATGAGGGCTGCCGTGGACCGCATTTTCCGGGCCGTGGATGAAGGGGAAACCGTGTGTATTTATGGGGACTATGATGTGGACGGTGTCACCTCCGTGGCGCTTCTCCGGGCCATTTTGATGGCTTATGACCTGGATCCCCAGTATTTTATTCCCGTCCGTTCCCGGGAAGGCTACGGACTCAGCGAGGCCGGCATCAAGCGCTGCCTTTGCGAATGTGCGGACCCTCCCAGCCTGCTTATTACGGTGGACTGCGGCACTTCCTCCGTGAAGGAGGTGGACATGCTTAACAGCCTGGGGATAGACGTCATCATTCTGGACCACCATGAGGCGGGCCCTTTGGGGCGTCCGGATGCAGCGGCGGTGGTCAATGCCAAAATTGAGGAAAACAGCCCATATACTTACCTGTGCAGCGCGGGCGTAGTCTTCAAGCTGGCGCATGCCCTCCTGAAGGAGAGGAAACTGAAAACCTTTGACCTGAAACTTTATCTGGACCTGGTGGCCGTGGCAACCGTGGCGGACATTGTTCCCCTGGTGGCGGAAAACAGGATTCTGGTTCGCCACGGCCTGGGCAGGCTGGCGCACAGCCGCCATACGGGCCTCAAAACCCTGACGGAAATAGCGGGCATCCGACCTTCCGACTCCGTCAACCACGCGGGCTTCCTGAACGCCGCCCACGTGGGGTTCAGGATAGGCCCGCGCATCAATGCCGCCGGGCGCATGGATTCCCCCATGGATGCGTTGGAACTCCTGCTGACCATGGATGCCAGGAGGGCCGTGCAGCTTGCCCAAATGCTGGATTCCCACAACCGCAAGCGGCAGGAGGAAGAGGAGGCCATCCGGACGGATGCGGTGGAAATGCTTCATAACTCCTTTGACCCGGAGAGGGACAACGTCATTGTGCTGGGTTCCCGCGCGTGGCATCCCGGCGTGGTGGGCATTGTAGCCTCCCAGCTGATGAGGCGGTACCACAAGCCGACCTTCGTCATCGCCTTTGACGAAAGCGGCGTGGGGAAGGGCTCCGGCCGTTCCATTCCCGGCGTGTCCCTGGTGCAGGCCATTCACCATTGTGCGGATACGCTGGTTTCCGGCGGCGGCCATGACATGGCGGCGGGGCTGGTGATTGAAGAATCCCGCATGGACGATTTCCGCCGGGCATTCAACCGTTATGTGTCTGAAACCACGACGGAGGAACAGCGCAGCCCCGTGCTCAACATAGACATGGAAGTGTCCTTCCAGGCGTTGACGCTGGATTTGCTGGACAGCTATGAAAAGCTGGAACCTTTCGGCAACTCCAATCCACAGCCTCTCTTCATGAGTTCCGACGTTTTTCCCACGGAACCGCCCAAGCGCGTGGGAACCAATCATCTGAAGCTTTTCATGCGCCAGGGCATCGTGGAGCGTGACGCTATTTTTTTCAACGGAGCGGAACGGGAGCTTCCCAATCCTCCCTGGGATATCGCTTTCACGATTGACCGCAACGTGTACCGCGGCCGCGCCTCCCTGTCCATTTCCATTCAGGAAATACGTTCCCACCGGGAAATGTAGAAAACGGCCTATTGCTGTGAATAGCAATAGGCCGTTGAGTTGTGAATAATGTGTCAAACCTTATCCTATGGTAATCTTAATAGATTGTTATTAGGCGTATTATCCAGTTTGGGGTTACATAATTTTCTCATCTGGAACTGATTTCAGGAATGAGTTCCAGTTATGGGAATTCTATGTTTATTCGTACATTATAACCTTGTTTAACAGGCAGTTTTTTTGTGAAGGAAGGCGCTCTCTTTCAAAATTTCAATGGATGAGACAACTCTAACAATGTCATATGTATTTGAGGTGTCTTGACAGAGCAGGTTTTAAAGAGCATTGTCTGTCCCGTTCCCCATTCAGGGTGGATTTATAGTAAAAACAAGCAAGATGAATACCCTGTTTCTGCAAGGTCGTCTATTGCTGCTTCTCGGACGGTAAGTCCGTGAAGATATCTTGATATGCGCCGGTGAGCCGTTCCGGCGCGAGGGAAGTAAACGGCTGTCTTGATTTGCACCAAAGGAATGATTCCGTAACAGGAACGTTTTCCGTGCGCAGTTCCCGAAGGAACGACCTCTTAACATTTTTACTGTAAATGAAAGAACAAATACATATTTTTGATACGACGCTGAGAGACGGGGAACAGTGCCCCGGCGCGGCGATGAACGTGGAGCAGAAAATACAGGTGGCCATGCAGCTGGAAACGCTGGGCGTGGATATTATTGAAGCGGGCTTCCCCGTTATTTCAGACGGCGATTTCCGAGCTGTCCGGGCCGTGGCGGAACGCACGGAAAAAAGCCGTGTCTGCGGGCTGGCCCGCTGCGTGGAAAAGGACATCGCCGCCGCCCATGAAGCGTTGAAGGTAGCCGGGGAACGGGAGCGCATCCATCTGGTGGTGGCCACCTCCCCCATCCACCGGAAATACAAGCTGGGAAAAAGCCGGGAACAAATCAGGAACATGGCCGTAAAGTCCGTTGCCATGGCTTCCGATTTGTGCGGGGAAGTGCAGTTTTCCGCAGAGGACGCTTCCCGCACGGAGCCGGAATTCCTGGCGGAGATTGTAGAGTCTGTAATTGACGCGGGCGCTGCCGTCATCAATATTCCGGATACGGTGGGGTTCACGATGCCGGAGGAATATTTCCGCCTGATTTCCTATCTGAAATCCCATGTTCCCAATGTGGACCGCATTCGGCTGTCCGTCCACTGCCATGATGACATGGGGATGGCCGTGGCCAACTCTCTGGCGGCCATCCGGGCCGGGGCGCGGCAGATAGAGGGAACCATCAATGGCATCGGGGAACGGGCCGGAAATACCGCCTTGGAGGAAGTCATTATGGCACTGCATTCCCGGCGGGATTTCTTTTCCGAAGTGCGGACCGGAGTACGAACGAATGAACTGGTGCGTACCAGCCGCATGGTGGCCGCCATGAGCGGCCTGGCCGTTCCTCGTTCCAAGGCCGTAGTGGGGGCGAACGCCTTTGCCCACGGTTCCGGTATTCACCAGGACGGCGTGCTGAAAAACCGCAGCACGTATGAAGTGATGGACCCGGAGGAAATCGGCTGGGGCGCTACGGAACTGCCCTTGACCAAGCATTCCGGAAGGCACGCCGTGAAAATGCGCCTGAGTGCGCTGGGCCTCTCCGTTCCGGATACGGACATGCCGCGCCTGTTTGAACTGTTCAAGAAACGGGGAGATCAATGCAAGTTCGTATATGATGATGATTTGGCAGCCCTCGTGGACTCCCTTTAAGCATGAATTTCCACTACCCGGAAATTCCCCACGGAATTTCCGGATGGTTATTGTATTTGTATGGGGATGTGTTCGGCATGGACTTGCCGACCGGGGAATTTGCCGGCAGCCGTTTTGAAGCTCCGTCATATGCAGGAGGGGAAGCAAGGCGTCTTCAACAGGAGCCTTTTTCTTCTGCACTGGAAAAGGAAACCCCCTGCAAGTTAAAAACTTGCAGGGGGTTATCTGGTAGGCCCGGTAGGGTTCGAACCTACGACCAAGGGATTATGAGTCCCCTGCTCTAACCGCTGAGCTACGAGCCCGTTGCAGAACAACGTGAAAGAATGCTAGCAGAATTGGAGGAGGAAAGCAAAGTTTTTATCCTGCAGTAAACGTTTTGGATTTGCGAATGGGCCGGGAGGCGGGAGAGGACGGAGAAAGGTTCAGACTTGCAGCTTCGTCCAGCTTCGCCCCTTGACGATTTTATAGAGGATGGCGGATTGGACGGCCATTTCAAAGGCGAAAACCAGCCAGATGCCCCACAGGGTCATGGTTTCCGGTGCCAGCCTGAACCATACCCAGGTGCAGACGACCCGGAAAAAGCCCATAATGCCGTAGGAAATAAGCATGACTCTCCGGGTGTCTCCCGCGCCGCGCAGGGACATTTTCATCACGATGCAGGCGGCGAAGAAGGGTTCCACCACCAGCATGGTGCGCAACACGGGGATTCCGGTATCAATAAGGGTCGTGCTGCCGTTGGAAAATATCTCCATGAACAGGGCGGGAAAGGCGCTGAAGAGTACTCCCAGGCCTGTCATGAAGATGACGGCGTACCGCATGCATTTCCAGATGGTGATGCGGGCCATAAGCGCGTTCCGGGCGCCCAGGTATTGCCCCACGAGCGTGGAAGCGGCCATGCCGATGGCGAAGCCGGGCAGGAAGCTGAGCGATTCAATGCGGACGGCAATATTGTGGACGCCCAGCACGCCTTTAATAGGCAGTTCGCTGATGATGGAAAGGCAGAACATCTGGATGCTCCACATGCCGAAGACTTCCACGGCCTGCGGCAGCCCGATTTTCAGGATGCGCTTCTGCATGCCCATGTCCGGCCGTAGATGGGAAAAGCTGAGGTACAGGGGCGGGGCATAGTGTTCTCCCCGTTCCCGGACAAGTTCTTCCAGGGATTCATTTTTCCTGCCCGTGAAGATTTTTTTTCTGCGCCGCAGCATGATGAACAGGAGGATGCACATGCTGATGCCGTAGCCGCAGACCGTTCCTGCCGCAATTCCTCCGATGCGCCAGCCGCCCAGAGGAGCGTCCGCAAAGACGAAAATGACGCTGAAGATGACATTGAGGATGCCTACGCTCATCATGATCCAGAAGGGAAGCCGCGTGTCTCCGGAGCCTCGCAGGGCGGCATTGATGGCAAAGACCACGCCGCTGAACGGGGCCGCAAATGCGGCCATATAAACGTATTGCAGGGCGTAGGCCCGGGCGGTTTCATTCATGGTCAGTACGTGCGTGACCAGGAAATCGCTGCATGTGAAGAGAAGTCCGCAGGAGATGGTTCCTGCCAGGAGCCCCAGCATGGCGGCCTGGTGCAGGCCATGCTGGGCCTGGGGATAGTCCCTGGCGCCCGTCATGCGGGAAACGATGGCTGTGGCTCCCATCATGATAGACCCCTGGATGACGAAGCCGAACCACATGATGAAGACGACGGCGCCCATGCCGTCAGAGATGTTGATGGTGTCCTGGGCGTCCACCCCTATTTTAGTGGCGATGAAAAGGTCGGACGAGGTGACGAAAAAGCTCAGCAGCTGTTCCAGGAATGGCCAGAAAGCAATCACGGCGATTTGCCGGGGCAGGGATAGTCCGGCAAGTTTTCCGCCCAGGCGGGCGCGTGCCGCCTTGCCGCGTATAATGCCTTCTCTTGCGTCCCCCGCACTCATCGCTGGGCTGTGTAAATGCTGGCAATTCCCCCGTTCAGAGCTTCCGCCGTGATGTTGCTGTAGCCGCATTCCCGCAGCAGAGCCTTCATGGCCTGCCCGCAGGGGAAGGCTTCAATGCTGTCCGCCAGGTAGTCGTATGCTTCCCGGTGGCCGGTCATCCACCCTGCGATGACGGGAAGGATGCGGTGCAGATAAAACCGGTAAGGGCTTTTCAACAGGCTTTCAGGCAGGGAAAAATCCAGAATGAGCAGATGGCCCCCCGGACGCAGCATACGGCCCATTTCCCGCAGGGCGTCCGGATAGCTGGCCATGTTCCTCAGGCCAAAGGCGACAGTGACCGCATCATAGGAGGCGGAGGGGAAGGGCAGGTTCATGGCGTCTGCGCAAACCAGATGATCCAGTCCCCGCCTGGCCGCTATGTCCAGCATGGGCTGGCAGAAGTCGGACCCGGTGAGGCGGATTTCCGGCATTGCGTTCAGGATGGCCAGGGCCAGGTCTCCCGTTCCAGTCGCCAGATCCAGAAGGTTTTCCGGTTTCCATTCGGAGACAAGCTGAACGACGCGCTGGCGCCATAGCAGGTCCACACCCATGCTCAGCACATGGTTGGTAGCCACATAGCGCGGGGCAATAGCGGAAAAAGCGGCTTTGACGAATTCTGGATTACGCATGCGGAAAGGGCTGGGGATAGTAAAAAAGAGCACTATAAGTGCTCTTTTTATGAAGGAAAGGGGATGGGGTGTCGGACGGGGCTCGAACCCGCAACAACCAGAATCACAATCTGGGGCTCTACCATTGAACTACCGACACCATTTAGTGTTGTGGTGCGGCAGACATTACCCGTCCTCTTCCATTTTGGCAAGAAGAAAATGAGTTTAATGAGTTTTTTGAACGGAATATTTTCTCAATTATACAATAAGAACATGATAGGACGGTTATTTGTTTCCCATTTGGAAAATTACGGAGAAACCGTGTGGTCTTCTATTGCACCCTCCTGGATTTGATGTAAACTTTTTTATTATGGGAATTGATGTAATATACACCGCCTTTCGGACCGACCCGGTAGATTCTGTTTTCCCGTGCCCGGAGGGCCCGGTGGGCAGTGTGTTCTCCCGGCACCATTCCGGAACACAGAGGCGTATATTCCGGAAGGAGCGGTTTGCGGCTGCATTGGGGAAGGCAGAAGAGAACCGGAAGGAGGACGGCCTGGATGAAAAGGGAGTGTTTCACAAGAGCGTTACTATCCTTTTCAGAGGGTTGTTTTGTCAAGTGGGAGAGCCCGGCTGAACGGCTTTTCGTGAAAAGAATATGATTTTTATGGGTTATTTGAAAACGAGTGTTTGAATTTATTTTGTTTCCAATTACTGTTGCTGAAGCCGCTACTGCATTTTAGTTGTTAACCGCTCATTTATCCGTATCCGCTCCATGAATTTCTTTCCTCATATTCCCATGTTGTCCACTGTATTCAACAGTATAGGTTGCTATTTATTGCCGTTCGGAGTTGTTTTGCTGTGGCTTTTGTACGAGTCAAAAAAAGTAAAGACCATCCTCCTTGCCGCGCTGGTGCTTTTGAGCATAGTATGCATGTTTTTCCATGAAGCCTTCGCTCCCAGCAGGGAATATCCGTGGGACTGCATGGTGGAGCATATTTTTACGGGAACGCTTCTGCCTTTCCTTTGCCTGCTGGGATATCTTCTGTACGTGTTTCTTTGTGCCTGCATTCCTGTTTACCGGAAGGTGTGGAAGGGCATCGGTTTTTTCGTTCTTGGAGGAATGAGCCTGGCTTTTGAGTACGTGAATGTGTTCTTCCCGGTGGCGCTGCTGGCAGGTTATTCATTCCGTTTTACCATTTTCCGGAAATTCAGGAATCACCTTCCCCTGATCAGGAAATGTCACGGGGTTTTTGCCGTAGGGGTCATTCCGGGAATCTGTCTGATCGGTGTTGTCAGCGCCATTCTGTTTCCTCCTCCGGAGAGCTTTATATGCGACAGGATTCATGAGGAAATGGAGCGTGACATGGCTTTGTGGAATTACCAGAGCAATCTGGTACTGCTGTCCAGCCGTTTTCTTAATATGGAACGCGAAAACGGCTTTATTACCGTAAAGTACTATTGCGAAACGAATATGGGCCCTGCCCTGTACAAGGCGTTCTGCAATAATTACGGCGGTTATGTGCGGGCGGAATGTTCCCTGTTGAACAGATAATTTCCCTGATGGGAAGGAGTCCGACTTTTCAGGCCGGGAGCGGTTTAGATCTGAATGTCTCCGGTGAACACAAGGTCTGCCGGTCCGGTCAGCGTGACGTCAGTAAAACGGTCCCCTGTGCGTTGGAATCCGACTTTAAGAGTGTCTCCGCCCGCCACGTCCACCTGAATGGGGGAGGGGGCGTCCGTCAATACGGCATGCAGCAGCGCACAGGCGGTCATTCCCGTTCCGCAGGCAAGCGTTTCATCCTCTACGCCGCGTTCGTAAGTACGTATGGCAATGTGCCCCGGAGACAGGATTCTGGCGAAGTTGGCATTGGTGCCTTTGGGTGAAAAGGCCTCATGGTAACGCAGATAGGCTCCCAGCCTGGAAATGTCCAGGCCCTCCAGCTTGTCCAGAAACGCAACGGCATGGGGGACGCCCGTGTTCAGGAAATGGACATCCGCCCCCACAGTCGGATCGGCATTCAGCACGAAGAGCTGCATGGAGTGGGGATTGGTCAGGTTTACGGTGACATTGCCGTCTTTTTCAAAGGTTGCGGTGACGACGCCGGCCATGGTTTCAAAAGGAAGGGGGGCTGTCTTGTCGTGATGAAGCAGGGCGGCGGCAAAGTTGCCGAAGCAGCGGGCACCATTGCCGCACATTTCCGCCTCTCCGCCGTCCGCATTGTAATAACGCATACGAACAATTCCCCCCTTGCCCTGGGAAGGTTCCACGGCGATCAACCCGTCAGCCCCAATGCCGAAGCGGCGGTCACACAGGGCTTCTATGGTTTCTCTGTCCAGCACGGAGGAGAGGCTCAGATCACGATTGTCCACCATGACAAAGTCGTTGCCGGCACCCGTCATCTTGTAGAAATGAAGCAGCATAATAGTAAGTTGTGTTGTGCCGGAAGTCTAATGTTCCCGGCTGGTTTTGGCAAGGCGGCTTACATGAATGACATGGCATCTACATCAATGACAGCCGTCAGGTCTTCCCCCAGGCCGGCTTCCTGCACCAGTTTCCGGAGAGTGCGGGAGAGGATGCGGGCGGATGGCCCCTTGACCGTAATCTGGAATCTGAACTGTCCGTGCGCACGGGGGATGGGGGCAGGCATGGGGTCGGTCATCGTGGCGGGAGGGGGGAGCATGCCGCGCAGGCGGGCCGCGAGGGTTTGCGTGGCGAATTCCGCCATGCTTTCATGCTGGGAACGTATGGTCAAGACGGCGATATGGGTGAAGGGGGGGAGGTCGAAAGTACGCCGCATTTCCAGTTCCTGGGCTGCAAAGCCGTCCGTGTCATGGTGCCGGGCGTATTGCAGGGAGGGGGACTGGGGCGTAAAAGTCTGGATAATGACTTCTCCGGAAAGATCGCCGCGGCCGGCGCGGCCCGCTACCTGCGTCAGGAGCTGGAAAGTGCGTTCCCCTGCACGGGGATCCGGGATGTGGAGCCCCAGGTCCGCGTTCAGTACGCCTACCAGCGTCACGTTGGGAAAATCCAAACCTTTGGCGATCATTTGGGTGCCCAGGAGAATATCTATCTTATGGGCGCGAAACTGGTTCAGAATGGTCCGGACGGCGTTTTTCCGCCGGGCCACGTCCGCATCCACGCGCGTGATACGCGCCGCAGGGAAAGTGCGGCGCAGGAGTTCCTCCACCTTCTGGGTTCCGTACCCCTGGAGCAGGATGTTGGCGGACCGGCATTCCGGGCAGGAACGGGGCGGGAGGGCTTTGAATCCGCACAGGTGGCACATGAGGCGGTCTTCCGTACGGTGGTAGGTCAGGGGCAGGGAGCAGTGCAGGCACGTGACTACGTGGCCGCAGTCCGGGCATTGGATGGAGCGTGCGAATCCACGCCTGTTGAGCAGCAGGATGACCTGTTCCCCCTTGTCGAGACGCCGGTCAATGGACATCCTGAGGCGTTCGGAGATAACGTTGGGACCGGATTTGTTCCTTCCTTCCGTTTTCATGTCCAGGATGCGAATGAGCGGGAGCTGCTGGCCGTCCGCCCTTTCCGTCAGTTTTACCAGGGAATACTTTCCAGTCAGGGCGTTATGGATGCTTTCCAGGGAGGGAGTGGCAGAGCCAAGAAGCACGGCGCAATTTTCCAGATGGGCGCGCAGCACGGCCAGATCCCGCCCGTGGTAGCGGGGGGAGCTTTCCTGTTTGTAAGAGGCGTCGTGTTCTTCATCCACAATCACCAGGCCCAGATTTTGGAGGGGGGCGAAGACGGCGGAACGGGGACCGATGACGATGCGGGCTTTTCCGGAACGGATGGCATGCCATTCGTCAAAGCGCTCCCCGTCCGAGAGGAGGCTGTGCAGCACTGCCACGGAGGAAGGCAGTTCCGCGAAACGGGATTTGAAACGCTGAACCGTCTGGGGCGTCAGGGAAATTTCCGGCACCATGATCAGGGCGGATTTTCCGGATTTTACTATTTGGGAAACGGCCTGTAAGTAAACCTCCGTCTTGCCGGAACCGGTAACCCCTTGCAGCAGAACCGGTTTTTTGCGCTCTGCCGCGCACATGGCCGTGATTTCTTCCAGCGCTTTCTGCTGCTGGCTGTTCAGCTTCATGGGCTGGGTGGGGACGAATTGCTCCCCGGTGCTGGGGTCCCGGTGCACGGCCTCTTCTTTCAGGGAGATGAAGCCTTTGGCTTCCAGGCTGCGGGCAACGTTCAGGGCTCCGGCGCCGAATGCCGCCAGGGGGGCGGACTGTTGTTTCGCGGATGAGAAATAATCCAGCATTTGGGCCTGCCGGGGTGCTTTACGGTACAGGGCGTCCAGTTCCTCCCGTGCCGGAGTTTTTTCCAGATACACCATTTTGCGCATTTTTTCCGCCGTATTTTCCTGACGAACGGTTTCCGGGAGCAGACACCGGATCATCTGATCCAGAGCCACGGAGTAATAGTCCGCCGCCCATGAGGCCAGATTCATCATCACCGGGGAAATCAGGGGCTCCGGATCGATCAGTTTCAGAATGGGCTTGAGCCTGTCCTTCCAGGCCGGGGCCGGTTCTGACAGCGTAAGCACGGTTCCGGTAGCCGTTCTGTTGCGCAGGGGCACCTGTACGCGGCAGCCCGGCTTGACGTCTCCCGCTTCCGGAGGAATACCGTAATCCAGCACCAGATCGCTTTGTCCGTCAACCAGAATGCGCGCCGCCTGCATGGAGTGAAAAGGAGGATAACATTAACGATAGCCGAAGGGGAAACGGGAGATGCCGCTCATGTCCTTCAGAACTTCAATGTAATTGTAGCCGTATCCATCCATGATTTGCGTTACGACGGATGCCTGGTCGTACCCGATTTCCAGGGCTACAAAGCCGTCTTCATTCAGGTAATCCCGGGCGCGGGCCAGAAAGCGTTCAATGATTTCCCAGCCTTTAGGGCCTCCGAACAGGGCTGTATGGGGGTCTTTCATGACTTCCGGGGCAAGTTTTTCCCCCTCTGCAATGTATGGCAGATTGGCCACGATAACGTCAAAGAGCATGTTCCGCCCGTTTTCCCCTTTTTTTCCCTCCGGAGCAGAATCGGCATCCTCCGCATGCGGATCCGTTTTTTCCTGGGGAATGTTGGCGAACAGATTCGTCTGGATGGTGGAGACTCTGGCTCCCAGCCGCATGGCATTTTCCAGGGCCAGATCCAGAGCCTGCGGGGAAATGTCCGCCAGCACGACTTCTCCGGCGCGCTCCTTGAGTTCCAGCGCCAGCGTGACGCCGATAACGCCGGAGCCCGTGCCCATGTCCAGGATGCGTACCGGATGGTCCGGGATTTTCTTTAACACCATTTCCACCAGTTCCTCGGTTTCCGGGCGGGGAATCAGGGCGCGGGCATCCGTCAGGAAATCCCTCCGGAAAAATTCCGTGACCCCCAGCAGATGTTGCAGCGGTTCTCCCGCTGCCCTGCGTTTCAGCAGTTCGCGCAGGGGTGCCAGCTCCGCTTCTTCCACGGGCCTGTCAAACTGGGAGTAAAGAGCCGTGCGGTTGCAGTGCAGGACATGGGCCAGCAAATGCTGCATGGTGGCGCGTGCCTCGTCGCACCCCTGGCGGACCAGATAATCCGTGCCGGCCTGAAGGACTTCCAGTAAAGTTTTCATGAAAGGAAAAAGGAAGTTAGGACATTCCGGCCTCCGCCAGGCGTTCCTGCATTTCCGCGTGCTGGAGGGCCATAATCAGGTCTTCCAGCTGCCCCATCAGGATACCGTCCAGATTGTGGGAGGTGTAGCCGATGCGGTGGTCTGTCAGACGGTTCTGCGGGAAGTTGTATGTGCGTATCTTTTCTTCACGGCCGCCGGAGCCGATGAGATTGCGGCGCGCGGCGGAGTATTTTTCCGCCTCTTCCCGTTTTTTGGCTTCAAAGAGCTTGGCGCGCAGGATTTTCATGCCTTTTTCTCGGTTTTTCATCTGGCTGCGTTCTTCCTCGCACCGGACATAAACGCCCGTGGGTATGTGCCATATCTGAACGGCGGATTCCGTTTTGTTCACATGCTGGCCTCCGGCTCCGCCGGAACGGCATACTTCGATGCGGAGATCTTCCGGGCGGATTTCTATGTCCACTTCCTCCGCTTCCGGCATGACGGCCACGGTGGCGGTGGAAGTATGGATGCGCCCCTGCGTTTCCGTAGCGGGAACGCGCTGCACACGGTGCACGCCGCCTTCATATTTCAGGAATCGGAACACTTCTTCCCCGGCAATGCGGCAGACGACTTCCTTGAATCCGCCCACGTCCGACGGGCTGCTTTCCAGATGCTCGAAGCGCCAGCCGCGTTCTTCCGCAAAACGCTGGTACATCCGCAGCAGGTCTCCGGCAAACAGGGAGGCTTCATCCCCGCCCGTTCCAGCGCGGATTTCAATGATGGCGTCCCGGTCTTCCGTCGTGTCGCGGGGAAGCAGGCTGTACTGCACGTCGCTCCGCAGTTTTTCCAGGGCGGCTTCCAGTTCTGGAATCTCCAGGGCGGCCAGTTCCGCCAGTTCCGGATCGTCCGTCTTGGCCAGTTCCTGGTTGTCCGCCAGCTGTTGTTCCGTGGCGTTCAGGGAATCCCATGTTTCCATGAGTTCCTTCAGGCGGCGGTGCTCTCTCATGATTTCCGAGGCCTTTTTCTGGTCATTGAAGAAGTCCGGTTCGGCAATGACTGTTTCCAATTCTTCCAGGCGCTGGCGGCGTTTTTCAATGAGAGGTGTGTAATCCATGGCGTTTGCGTGTAAAGGATTTTAAAAGATGGCGGGGTTTTCTGAAAGCCAAATCCGGGGGATGTAAGACATGTTCCGGCATTTAAAAGCAGGGGGGGATTCCGCTTTCGGCGCCTCTGCCGCACTTTCCTGAATCCGGAAAACCGGGCCAAAAGAAAACCGCAGCCATTACGTTTTTCCAATATGCTTCCCTGAAAAGGGGAAAAGCGGAATTGTCGTAACTGCTGCGGCGGTAAAGCTGGCATCGCGTACGGGACTCGAACCCGTGTTGCCCGCGTGAAAGGCGGGAGTCCTGGACCGCTAGACGAACGCGACTTTTAGGTTTGCAGGGACTGCGCGGCGAAGTAAATACTACCGGAAGCCGAAAGGCAAGAATTATTTGAATCCGAGTTAAAAAAATCGTTATTTTCCTTCCGGTATGTGGGATTCGTCGTAATCGTCCAGTCTGTGCTGCCAGAGGTAGTACCGCGTTTGCTGGACAAGCACGCCGGAAAGTGCCAGCAGGGAAATGAGGTTGGGCAGGGCCATCAGGCCGTTGGCGCAGTCTGCAAAAATCCATACCAGTTCTATTTTAGAGACGCAGCCGATGAAGACCGCCGCCACCCAGATGACGCGGTAAGGCATGATCAGCCGGATGCCTCCTAGGTATTCCAGCGCTTTTTCTCCGAAGTAGGACCAGCCCAGAATGGTGGAAACTACAAACGTAACCAGGCTGAGCGTGAGCAGAGGGGAGCCTATGTAAGGAATTTTGCTGAATGCCAGCGTAGTAAGCTTGGGGCCGTCCGTGCAGGAAATGTCCGGATGCGCGATGATGCTGGTGGTCAGCACAATTCCCGTCAGGGCGCAGATGATGACGGTATCCCAGAAGGGGCCGCTGGAAGAGATGAGCGCCTGTCTGACGGGGTTGCGGTTCTGCGCTGCGGCGGAGGCGATAGCTGCGGATCCCAGGCCGGCCTCATTGGAAAAGAGGCCCCGGGCCACACCGGTTCTCATTGCCGCCATGACGGCCGCTCCTGCTGCGCCCCCGGCGGCGGCTTCTCCCGTGAAGGCGCAGTCCAGAATATACCGGATGGCGGGAATAATATACTCTGCCTGTACGGTCAGGATATACAGGCATCCCATGATATAGATGACGGCCATGAACGGCACGAAGAAAGCGCATACCCTGGCAATGCCCTGGATGCCTCCCAGCATCACCAGAGCCGTCAATGCCGTCAGAACGGCGGCTGTTCCCCAGGAGGGAATGGAAAAGGCGTGGTGGAGCTGTTCCGCCGCCGCGTTCCCTTGTGTCAGATTGCCGATTCCGAAGGCGGCAATGGCCGTGAAGACGGCAAAGGCTGTACCCAGCCATTTGCTGTTCAGACCGCGTTCCAGCACGAACATGGGGCCTCCGCTCATATTGCCGTCCTTGTTCTCCACCCGGTATTTGATGGCGAGTAATCCTTCCGAATAACGGGTTGCCATTCCCAGAACTCCCGTCAGCCAGCACCAAAAGACGGCGCCGGGGCCTCCGGCTGCAATCGCCACGCCCACGCCGATGATATTCCCGGCGCCGATGTTGGCTGCCAGGGCCACCATCAGGGAACTGAATGGGGAGATATCTCCCTTGTCCGTATGATCTTTCACAAAATACAATTTCAGGGCCTTAAGCAGATAACGCTGCGGAAACCGCAGGATGGCGGTGAGGTACAGGTGCGTGCCCAGCAGCATGATGAGCAGGGGCCACCCCCACAGAAAGCTGCTGAAAGCGGACAGCCAGGATGTGAGCGTGTCCCCGGTCTGGAAAAAGGCATTTTGGAGGGCGTCAAGCATACCGGGGGGATTCTAGGGAAAAGAAGCGTGGTGACAAGTCCTTAAACAAATGATGGAGAAAGGTTTTTCACAATGTCATGAGCCTGGGCCCGGAGTTTTCCGTTTTTGGGGAATCGGTTCCAGGAAAAATGCCGTCTCCCGTATTCGAGTATCGTTTTCCTGAAAAGAAGATGTGTGTTCCTGGCGCGGCTCTTCCGTCCCCCGGAAGTGGAAGAGGCAGGGGCGGACGAGCTGCTGACTGGGGAAAGGGTTGCCTGTTTCCGGCGCGCATTCTTATCACAGGCTCCGCCATGTCCTTGGAATGGGTAAAACCCTCGGACAAGACGGTGTTGACTGCGGCAGTGGGAGCAGATAAAACCTTGAAACAGGGTGTCAATCCGGCCTAGGGAAAGGCGTTTCCCGCTCAGGCGGATAATCAATAATTAATTAAAGAAAAAATGATTGTTTTTACGGAAGAGAAGAAATTTTCCAGGGAAGATGTTCAAGAATTGTTCCTGTCCGTTGGCTGGATTTCCGGACAATATCCGGGGCGTCTGTTCAAGGCTCTCATGAATTCGTCCACTGTTGTTACGGCCTGGGACGGTGACCGCCTGGCAGGGCTGGTGCGGGTGCTGGACGATAGCGAGATGGTTGCCTACATGCATTATGTTCTGGTGCATCCCGCCTATCAGGGCAGGGGGATTGCTGGAAAAATGGTGGAAATGGTTAAGGAAAAATACAGGGACTACCTGTATCTTGAAATCATGCCGGAGGAGAGCAGAAACGCCGCTTTTTATGAGAAGCACGGCTTCCGGGTTATGGAAGACGGCGTAGCCATGCAGCTGTGCAACTTTTCAAACAGGAGCTGATGCGGGGCGCCGGGGAAAGATTGCCTGCGGCTGCCGGGGCGCAGGCGATGCGGCCGTTGTCCGCCGGATATATCCGTTTTTCAGCATACTGTTCCGGAAGGCTGTTTTTTATGGCTGAAATCCGCAGTCGAGAAACTGCGGTCTGCCTCGGGGGGCTGGACAGGATACAGTAAACCCGCGGGAATCCTTTCGGATTTTGGCTCCGCGGGTTTACCTTCTCATCCCGGATCAGCTCCGGAAAAGGTTTAGATTCAGTTCCCTGATGATGGATTGAAGCGCTGCCTGCCCCTTAACGGTATTCCCTGCGGGATCCAGGGGAGGCGAAAAAGCCGCCATGGCCAGCTTGCCGGGAGCTACGGCCACCAGGCCGCCTCCCACGCCGGACTTGGCCGGAAGGCCGGCTTTGTACATCCAGTCCCCTGTGGAATCATAAAGGCCTGACATGCACATTTCCGCCAAAATGGGGGGAACGTTCTCCTCTTTCACCACACGCTTCTTGCTGACGGGATTGACCCCGCCGTTGGCGTAGCAGGCGCCCATCAGGGCCAGCTGGGAAGCGGTGATATTCAGGGAACACATGCGTGTGTACAAATCCACAATCATGGGCGGCGTATTGTAAAAATAGCCGTAGCTGTCCAGCAGCCAGGCAATGCCGCGGTTGTGCTGGTTGGTAGCGCTTTCCGACTTGTAAATCTCCTGGTTCACGGTCAGGGCCGTGTTGGCGAAGTTATTGAAATTATGGATCATGTTTCCCCATATTTCATCGGAATCCGAACCGTTGACCAGGCTGACCGTCGCCATAGCCCCTGCGTTGACCAGGGGATTGAGGGGCTTGCCGCCGTGCAGCTCAATGGCCATTACGGAATTGAAGGGTTCCCCGGTGGGGTCCGCTCCGATTTTCGCGCGCAGCTGCTTCATGCCGATCAGATCCATGACATAAGCCAGGTTGAATGCCTTGGAAATGGATTCAATGGCGAAGGGCGCGTCCGCGGAGCCTGCGGTCAGCAGGTCTCCGTTGACGGTGACCACGGCAATAGCCAGCAGGTCGGAAGGCACCTGGGCCAGGGCGGGAATGTACGAGGCGTTTTTGCCTCCCTGGACGGTTTTGGCGTAGGCGTATGCGTTATCCAGGGCCGTCCGGATCTGTTCATTGGAAGGAATGTTACTCATGGGATATGGAATGGCTAGGGGTTGCTGCGGAATGGGAATCATTGTTTTTCTCCCATCCGAAGGGTTCAAAGGCGTCTTCGGGATCCACCGGCCGTTTCCAGGAGGGTTTGGCCATGGCATGGATGATGAAGGGAATACCCGCGAAAATGAAGGTGCCCACCACCAGAAGGAGAATGTACATGGTACTGCTGCCTACGGTAATTTGGTTAGGCGGGATGAAGCTCACCAGGAAAGCCGCCAGGCTGGCCAGGAAGCCGAGCCCTCCGACAATCCACATGCCGAAGGTTCTGCCGCCGGGAATGCGGAAGGTGCGGGGCGTATTCGGTTCCCGGTAGCGCAGGTAAATGCCTGACGCGAACATCAGCATGTACATGATGAGGTACAGAATGATGGTCAGCTGGGAAATAATCTGGTAGGCGGATTGCACGGAAGGCATGATCACAAACATGATGGAAAGCAGGGTGACGATTCCCCCCTGGATAAAAAGGATGCCCATCTGGACGTTGTTCTTGTTCCGCTTCTGCATGACGGGCGGAAGGTTGCCGGCCAGTCCCACCTGGTACAGGCCTTTTGAAGGGCCTCCCACCCATGCGGTTACCTGGGCCAGAACGCCGACGGCCAGCGCAAGCGCCAGAATCCAGTTCATCCAGCCGAGGCCGAAGAAGCTGAAATAGCTGTCATAAGTAATCAGCAGGCTCTGCACCAGATTAATCTGGGAATTGGGAATGATGAAGCCGATGGCCAGCGTGCCCAGAACGAAAATAAGCACCGTGATGATGGCGGAAATCAGAATGGCCAGCGGATAATTGCGCCCGGGATTATTCACATCCTTCACATGCACGGCGGACATTTCCATCCCTGCGTAAAACAGGAAGATGCTGGCTGCCAGAACGAGGTTGTTGAAATTGCTCATGTCCGGCACCAGCTTGTCCCAGCTCATATCCAGAAGGATCGGGTTGCCGCCGGCCCAATAGCCCAGGCCCAGCAGGATCAGGATGGCTCCGGGAATAATGGTTCCGATGATGGTTCCCCATTTGGTGACGCCTGCGGAAGTCTTCATGCCGCGCAGATTAAGCAGGGTGGCCGCCCAGTACACGCACAGCACCACGATGAGAACATACCATTTATTGGCGGCAAGCGCTTCATCCCATCTTTGTCCGGGCCCCATGAAAGCCAGGGAAACGGCGGCGAATGTCAGAACGGTAGGGAACCAGATGGTACTCTCAATCCATTGCAGCCAGATGGCCAGGAACCCCCACTTTTTCCCGAATGCCTCGCCTACCCAGCGGTAAACGCCGCCCTTTTGGGGCCATCCGGTAGTAAGCTCCGCGGCGACCAGGGAAACAGGCACCAGAAAGAATACTGCGGCGAAAATGTAATAAAAAACGGAACTCAGTCCGTAAGTGCTTTCCGCAGGCATGCCGCGCAGGCTGACAATGGCGGAAACGTTGATCATGGCGAGAGTGAATACTCCCATGCGGAGGACGGATTTTACCGCCGGAGCGTTATTGGTTGTTGCGGGGCCTGTTGGAGCAGCCCCTGGTTGAGTCGTATTATTCATTGGTTTATTCCGGGTTGAGAATTGGGACGGCGTAAAGAAAGTGCCGACACCGGCCTTATCTGGACGACCAGGCGGGAGACCCTTTCGTTGAAGGGATGATGCAGATAGAACCGCCGGAGTTTGTCTTAATGGAGGCCGGGAAATTTTTAGACCTTCCGGATGGAATATCCTGGCCGGCAGTGAATGGCCGGGAGTTGGGAAACGCGTCAACACATGGTTATCCCTTATGAATTTTCAAGAAAGATATATATTTTATAAAATGTTAATTGATAGAAATTTATTCTTATTAATAACAATTATTCAAAAATAAATCCTTGTTCTGTTTTATTTCCTGAAATAGATAAGAATAATAAATACGGGGAAGCATTGGCTTCCCGATATTTGTTCCTTAATATCTAACTATTTGGATTTCATGAAAAAACGGCAGTTTCAGCATCATGTGGATTCTCTGCCTGATAATGCTCTCTCAGTGTCCGGAGGTGGGCCGGCTCCGTTTGACAAGGAGGCCGGGGCGTTTAGCGGCAGCTGGGACTGGGGGATTATTGTTGATCCGCTCGGTCCGGGGGAAACGGCGGAGTGCCGTTTAATGCTGGGGGTAGATGATAACGGAACTCTGACCGTTGACGGTGAAGGAATTTTCATTCCAGGGGAGGGTAAATACCATGGAGGCACTTATAGGGAAAAAAGCTTGAGCTTTCCCATTGAACCGGGACCGCACCGTGTACACATGACTTATGAGAACGTTGCTGTTCCTCCTGAATGGACTAATCTGGCAATCCTTAATTATTCCATTGAAGTCATGGTCTCGGATGGCACCTCTTCATCCTCCTATCAGCCGGATGAAGGTTATCCGGAACCTGTGAGTACGGAAGATGAGGGAGAAGACGTGCCGTGTGAATGCGGGGGGGACGGCAATGGCTCTCAGAGCAGTTCCGGTTTTCCCTGTCCGGAGGAAGACAACGGTGAAGGGGATAACGGTGAAGACGAGGCCCCCTGTACCTGTGAAAACAATGAGGGCGGCAGCAGCAGCTCTTCGGCGCACGGCGTGCGCGGTTCCTCCACCCTTTATGGCTCGTCGGCTGCCGGCAGGCGCGTGGTCGCCCGGACGCTCAAGACGGAAATGGTCTGGCGTACCAATTTTGGCTCTTTCCGGGGCATGACGGGGTTGCCGCAGGGGTTGCTGGACATAGTAGGGTACACATTTTCGTCTGAACTCTGGTCCCCTCGTGCGCTCCATTACTGGCATCCGATGACTCATGAAATCATTTCGGCGCCGTTATCGGGAATTGGAGCGAATACCGCTTTCCAAATCAGGAGCGGGGGAACTGACATTAATTACTACTGCTACGCGGATGGTGGCGGCAGCGGGGTTGACAGTGTTGCCCCCATTGCGGGATCCGCCAAGCGCGGAGGGTCTGCGTGGTTCGGGAGGAGGTCCGCTTCTTCAGCAAAGGCGGGAGAATTCTGCCTCAGTATTCGTTCAACCGCGGGTAATACTGTTAACTATACCGCAGGTGCTGCCTCTTCCTTGAAATACGCCACCGGCTACACCGCTAAAAATGGCGCGTCCTACACAAGAGAAGAATTTGACGAAAAGCTGGATATCGTGCGGGCTTCGGATGGAAGCATTCGGCAGATATGGAACCTGTGGGATGGGCTTGCCAACATCGAAAATGTCACAGAATCCGGATATCGCATCGCCCTCTACCTCCCCGAACAGGTGGATGGGAAAAACAGCTCCACCGGCCTTTATCCCGTTACGGGCGACCCATTTAAAACATTCACGATCACCGGGGACGCGGCAGCGGGCAGGCTTGCCGTCACCGAACAAACCGCCGGGCGCGCGCCCTTCACCACCCGCTACTGGCAGGGAACTGACGGAGCATGGAACATGTCTCAGGGGGAAGGAGAAGATTCCATCTTCACTCTGAAGGAAAAGCAGATTGTCTCTCCCGGAACGTGGAAACTCATCACTACCATCCAGAGAGGGGAAAACGGTATCCCTATCTCCCGTGTCTGTGAGACTTATGCCGTCACCCGCAATGGCAATTTGTGCACCAGCCGTATTGAAGGTTACGGAACGGATTACGCCCGGGAGACGACCTACGAGTACACAGGCATGGGAAAAATCGCGAAGGAAACTGCTCCTGACGGAAGTGTCAAAACATGGGCGTACGACCGTTTTGGGCGTGAAATCGTGTCCAGTGTCCCCTGGGCGGAAGCTGGAGATAAAGTCACTTACACCACTTATCGGGATCAGACGCAGGCGGATCCGGATATTCTCACCCAATGGGTGACGTTGACGGCTACTGCGGCGGAACTCTGGCGAACGGATTATACTTACATTGAGGAAAATCATGTGCGGCGCGTGGAAAAACGCACCACCGCATTGGGAGAAGAAAATGTACGGCTGGAAGTGAAGGAATCCTGGCTTGGCACGGCTCCCAATGTTTATGCCCGCGGACGCTTGAAAATGAAACAGGACATGGGTGGAATTCAGACGCATTACGCTTATGAAGAGACGGACCAGTACGGAGCCCTTTACAAGGTGACTGCGGAAACGCGGATAGCGGGTGCGTGCGTGCCCGGCCTGAGTTCACGGAAGGTTACTTACGTTTCCGGCCAGGGCAATAACATGCGTTATGAGCAATACGTACAGCTTGCCGATGGTGTTTGGTCAATGACGGATGCGTCTTCTTATGAATATGATGTTGAGAACCGTTGGGTAAAGCGCACCCGCGCCAATGGACGCGTTTACGAGCGCATGATGACCTGTTGCGGCCCTTTATGGGAAAGGGATGAGAATGGCGTGACGACTTCCTATTCCTACAATACGGCCCGCCAGCTGACAGAAACCATCCGTTCAGCCATTGCAGACGGGGAAACCATGATCACTCCGGAAACCATCACGAGTTACACTCGTGATGCCCTCGGTAAAATTACCTCCCTGCGCAGGGATACAGGCCCAATGACGACGGTGGAAAGCCGGGAATACGATTTGCTGGGGCGTCTGGTAAAAGAAACCGATATTCTGGGGCGCACCACCGTTCGCTCCTATAGCGGGGATGGCCTGGTAGAAACTGTTACCACCCCCGCCGGCGCTACCCTCATCACCCGGAAAAGTGCTTCCGGAACAATATTGCGGCGTTACGGCACCGGGCAGCAGGATATCCTCTATACTGTTGAGGTCACGGAAGAAGGAATCCGCACGACGGAGGCTGTGCCGGGCGGGGAGGGGGACGATCCCCGCGTCGTGACGGGAAGCTCCACCGTCAACGGCTTTGGCGACCTTGTACGGATCGCTGCCGCCAATACCTTGAATGGGGAAAACGTGCGCACGCTTGCATACGATGACAAGGGGCGCCTCATCAGGGAACAGCTGGCGGATATGGCGCCCGCCCTCTACGCATATGATGCTTTTGGGAACAGGACCAGGGCAATCGTTGCCCTGGAGGATGACCCGACCATCCTGAACTCCCGCATTACTGACTATGCTTATGTGACCGAGAGCCGTGAAGACGGAGTCTATAGTCTTGTTTCCATAACAAGCTATACTTCCTCAGGTACTCCTGTTCTTCAAAAGCGGGCGACCTTGCTCTCTGCCCTGAGCCCTGTCCTTGCCGGCAAAACCGTCATGACGGATTCCCGCGGCCATGATGCCGTGGAATGGATGGAATATGGCGGCGGTTCTGTTCGCCTGCGGAAGAAAACCGTGCCCGGCGTCGAGAGCGTCTTCCTCACGCGCATCGTGGACGGATTCACGACGGCGGTTACGGGATTTGACGGTGCAACTGTCCTTCGGCGGCGCACCTATACGGAAACGGGCATCACCTACGCGGACACAGATGTGCGCGGGAATGTCTTTACCTCCGTCTGCGACATCGCCGGCCGCATCATCTCCGGCACGGATGCCGCGGGCAACACGACCACTTACGCTTATGGCCAGCCTTTTGATCTGCCTACCTGCGTTACCAATGCTCTTGGCAAAACGGCCTGTTCTTTCTATGACATCCGGGGCCGCAAGGAAGCCGAATGGGGGACAGCCGTACAGCCCGCCGTATATGCTTATGACGCCGCCGGCCATATGGTGAGCCTTTCCACCTTCCGTGTTCCCGGAGATGTCATTACCACTGATCCCCGCCTCCGGACGGATGGGGACATCACCACATGGACGTATGATATCGCTACGGGGCTGGTTATCCGCAAAACCTATGCCGACGCCACCCATGTGGATACCGTTTACGATGCGCTCAACCGCGTTGCCGCTACGACGGACGCGCGAGGAACCGTTGCCTCGCGCTCCTACGCCCCCCTTACTGGGGAGCTCGTTTCCATTACCTTTAATGACGACGGTTTTACCCCCTCCATCAGCAGCCTCTACAATCATCTGGGGCAGCTGACGCAGATTGACGACGCTTCCGGAACGCGCATGTTCACGTACAACCAGTATAACGAACAGGAAACGGAAACGACGGCTGGCCTTGCGGCAAGCGTCTTAACCCTCCGCCGTGACGGAGTGGGGAGGCCTGCGGGCTACTGTCTGGATTATGCGGGCTCCCCCGCCTTGCAGACGGCATGGGCCTATGACGCCTACGGAAGGCTTTCCTCCGTTTCGCTGAACGCCGTCGGGAAGCCCTTCACCTATGGCTACAATGAGGAAAACGGCCTGCTGGACACTCTTGATTACCCCAACACCCTGAAACGGTGGCGCACTTTGGAGGAAAAGCGCGACCTCCCGGTGAAGATTGACTACCTGCGCCCCGGCAGCGCCAACTACCCGGCCAAAACCGACTACTCTTACGACATACTGGGGCGCCCGGTCACGAAGAAAGACTACTTTAACGCGCCTGCACCCGACCTGACGCACACCTACGCCTACGATGACAGGAATGAACTTGTGAGCGATGCGATGAGCCGGGGCAGCACATACAGCTACTCCTACGATAACATAGGCAACCGCAAAACGTCCCTGGAGGGAACGGATTCCCTTCCCACTGCATACGTTGCCAACCGGGTCAATCAATATACGGATATCACCGAAGGTGAGGAGGTGCCTTTTGTGCCGAATTATGACGCCGACGGCAACCAGACGAAGCTCCGGACCGCCACCGGGGAATGGGAAGCCTCCTACAACGCGTTGAATCAGGCGGTCAGCTTCATACAGGGGGACAGGCGTATTGAATGCGTATACGATTATCTGAACAGGAGGGTTGAAAAATCCGTCTATGAGGGAGAATCGCTCATGTCAAGGAAACGGTTCATCTATCACGGTTACCTGCAAATCGCGGAACTGGATGCCACGGAGGTTTTGGAATCCGTGGTGCCCATCCTGCGTAAAACGTACCTGTGGGATCCGCTGGAACCGGTGGCCACGCGCATTCTGGCCATGGGCGTCTTTGATGAAACGGGAGCCTACGTGGAAGATCTTTACTATACGCATGACGCATTGAAGAATACGACGGCGCTCTTCGGCATCAAGGCGGGCCGCCGAGCCTTGTATGAATACGGCCCGTACGGCTCTGCCGTGAAGATGGAAGGCAATGCGGCGGAGTTGAATCCGTTCCGGTTCTCCAGCGAGTATGCTGATGACGAGCTGGGGTTGGTTTACTACAATTACCGCTATTATAATCCCCAAAATGGTAGGTGGATTAGCAGAGATCCTGCCGATGAACAGAGTGGATGGAATCTTTATATCTTCGTCAAGAACAATACATGCCTGTACTCTGATACGCTTGGTCTTTCTGAAGATTCTGAAACGGAATGTTGCAAGGATGGTGTAAAATACTCTAAAATTGCGGATGACGCAGGAAGGGAATGTTGCGAATATGAAATACAGGAAATTTTTATTTTGGTTAAACCATGCAGCTACTGGTCAGGAAATGTAGGACATGCCTGGGTCAAAACACCCAATATGCAAAGAGGCCTTTACCCCGGAAGTTGGCACAGAGGCGCTTTAGGCGTTGGAGCCGGAAAAATTCAGGATGATGCTCCTAATGAAGGAGATGCTGATCTTGGTAATTCCTACGCTTATAAAGCCTGTCCTGAATCAGTAAGTAAAGTTGAAGAGCAGATCCGGGAAGATGAAAAGAATGTCCCTCAATATTCACTATACAACTCGGGAGCAAGGAATTGCTGCGGATGGTCGTGTGAAATCGTGGAAGGAGCTGGTTTTGTAGCCCCGTTTATCCCCGATACTCCTCTTCTGGCTCCAGCTCCTCAAGGGCATAGAGGCTATGGCGAAGGAAGAGAGCCTCACGAATAAGAAAAAAGAATTAATAAATTATTTAAAATGAAAAAGAAAATGTGGATTGTAATAGGAATAGCCGCTCTTTACTTCATTTATTTACCGCTCTCCCTCATCTGGTCGGCCATAGATACGGGAAACGGTATGGAGAGGAGTGTAACTCTGTTGAAAACAGTGAAAAAGGATTTGGAACTCCATAAGATATTTGCCCGGCATGGAATGAAATTAATAGGCGATGGAGCTTCCTGGAGAGGTAAAACTTGCGGTCTTCGTTTCGTTGTCGAAGATGGAACGAATGCCCGGATTCCTCCGGAAGTTGAGGAGTATCTGTTAAACAATCCTAACCTCGTGAAAGGCTGCCGTATCGAAGTACAAATCAAAATTCCCCCTGAATCAAAGGAAAAGCCTTACAGGGTTTGTTGCGAAAAAATATATTTTCCTTGGAGACTTTTCTATTAAATAAATGCGGAATTATGTTCCCTATTTCTACGGAAATCGCTCTGCTTGTTTTATCTTTTTCTAATTCTTGATGGAGGGAGCCAGATTCTCATCGTTGCCGACCGACTTTCTGCGGCAGTTGATGAACGAAGCGTTATAAGATTATTTTAAGCATGTGCCATCATTGATCCTGTTTCCTATAGTTTGTGTAACGCTATTCGACAAAAACATTCGCTTTTCTGTCTACAATGAGACGGAAACCCATATGAAAGAGTTGTACTATACACACGGCACGTTCAAGAACACGAACGCTCTATCTGGGGAATCGTTCAGGACAGTGTGCTTTGCACGAATACGCTTCTTATGGTCAGTCTGGCCGTCAAGAGAGAATAGAACGTGGCAGGAATGAAACTGTCGCTGATTCTTCAGCGAATATTCGAATGCTTAAATGAGGAAACCTGATTTGCGTTATATCATTCCGCGTATGACAGATGGCGTCAGGTTCTTGATACGGTGATCATTAAGTCCGCCTGTGTCCCGGAGGATAAATACTGAATCATTAAGCAATAATACAGGATGCGCCTGTGATAACCGGCAACGTCTGCAATGTTGACGGAGGCCGCCTTTCGACAACATTTCCATGAAATGCATGGAGGAGGGTCGTTCGGTGGGCCTCACCAGAGCAGATGAAAATGTTTCCTGGAACGGTGTTGCAATAGGGGGGGCAGGTTTTTCTGTACGAACCATAATATAAAACCCGCACATCATCAACATTTGTGCGGGCCTTTTGCTATAAAAAGTTGGAGCGGATGATGGGATTCGAACCCACGACATCAACCTTGGCAAGGTTGCGCTCTACCCCTGAGCTACATCCGCTTGGAACGATTGGAGCCTTACGGCGTCCGTGTGCCAAGAGTATATAAGGTTTTTCTGCCTTGGCAAGATTTTTTTAGAGAAAAATCCTGTTTTGCCGACATGTGTGCGTTGTTGCCGGCGTATGGGGCAGGAGAGGGAAGGATTCTGCCCTGTGGGGTATGCCGCTCCGTTTCTTGTTCATGCCGTTTTTGGGGAAAGTGGAGAGGCGTAAAAAACGGGATTGTTCCGAAAAGGCCCGTTTTGCCTGTCTTGGAACAATCCCGTTGAAAGGGGGTGTCAGGGTTCAGTAGCTTCTGGCCCAGAGAACACGGCGTTTCGTCATGCGTCCGGTGAGGATGCAGGGTGCCGGCTCGCCGCGGCCCAGCTCGCCGAGCGGGATGCAGCGGATGGAAATGCGCAGCCGTTTAGCCAGTTCTTCTTCTTCTTCCGGAGACCCGTCCCACGGCACCTGGAGCCAGTCTGCATCTCCCTCTCCGGAAAAGTTTTCTTCCAATTCCCGCAGAGTGGAGGCGGGGCGGATATGGGAGTCCCGGAAGGCAATGGCCCGCTGAAGCAGGGTGTCCTGGATGCTTTGGAGAATATCCGCAGCGGTATCGATCAGTTCCGTTTCCGGGACGAAGGATTTTTCATTGGCGGGCCGGTCGCGCCGCTGAAGGCAGACGGAGCCTTTTTCCAGGTCCCGGGGGCCTATTTCCAGACGCACGGGCACGCCTTTTTTCACCCATTCCCATTTCTTGGCGCCGCCGCCCAGGTCGCGCCTGTCCACCAGCACGCGCAGCGGCTGGCCGTGGAAGGTTTTGGCGCGGAGGGTGCGCGCCAGTTCCTCGCAGTGGTCAAGAATGGCCTGGCGGCTTTCTTCCTTGGGCGTGACGGGAATGATGACGATTTGCTGGGGAGCGACGCGGGGCGGGCAGACGAGTCCGTCGTCGTCTGAGTGCATCATGATGAGCGCTCCGATCATGCGGGTGGAAACGCCCCAGGAGCTTGTCCATGCGAATTGCTGGGTGTTGTCCCTTCCGGCGAAGCAGATGTTCTGGGACTTGGAGAAATTCTGCCCCAGGAAGTGGGAGGTCCCTGCCTGGATGGCCTTGCGGTCCTGCACCATGGCTTCCACCGTGTAGGTTTGTTCCGCGCCGGGGAAGCGTTCTGCCTCCGTCTTTTCCCCTGGAATGGTGGGGATGGCGAGCACGTCCCGCTGGAATTCTTCATAAACCTTGTGCATGGTGAGGGTTTCCTCAATGGCTTCCTCGCGGGTTTCATGGGCCGTATGCCCTTCCTGCCACAGGAATTCCGCCGTGCGCAGGAAGATTCGGGGCCTCATTTCCCAGCGCATCACGTTGCACCACTGGTTGACTTTGAGGGGCAGGTCCCGGTAACTGGAGGTCCAGCGGGCGAAAGCCGCTCCGATGACGGTTTCCGAGGTGGGCCGGATGACGAAGGGTTCCGTAAGCTCCCCGGTGGGAATCATGCGTGTCTTGCCGGTGGCTTCATCCTTTTGTGCTTCCAGCCTGTGGTGGGTGACTACGGCGCATTCCGTGGCGAAGCCTTCGGCATGCTCCGCTTCCTTTTCCAGATAGGAGATAGGAATCAGAAGGGGGAAATAGGCGTTCGTATGGCCGGTGTCCTTGAAGCGCTGGTCCAGGTCCTTTTGAATGAGTTCCCAAATGGCGTAGCCCCATGGCTTGATGACCATGCAGCCGCGGACCTCGGAATTTTCCGCCATGTCGGCGGCCTTGATGACTTGCTGGTACCACTCGGGGAAATCCTGGGCGCGGGTAGGGGTGATTGCGGTTTGCTGAGACATATTGGATGGTTTGTTGAATAGAACGGGCGGGGCCCGCGAAGGAAACTCGGAATAATATTAAAAGGGGGCGTTTTTGTATTCCCGGTAATTGCTGTAGGCGAAGAGGGCCATGAAGATGGGGATAAAGTAGCCGTGGAAAAGCTGGAAACTGAGCAGTCCGATGAGGATGGCCGTGATGAAGCCGGTCATGAATACTTTCCTGGGGGAGCGGATGTACTGGGCGATCAGCTGGCCGCCGTCCAGGGGGTAGATGGGCAGTAGATTCAGGATAGTCCACCATTCTCCAATCATGATGAGGCAGGAGAGAATGTACAGCTTGGGGGAGATGAGCGCTGCTGTGAAGGGGCTGATGGCCAGGTCCCAGAAGTTCAGGTTGTAAGAGGTCATGACAGGAGCGACGATGTTCCAGGTGAACCACAGGCTGATGATGCCCAGCAGCAGGGTCATCATGGGGCCTGCCAGAATCATGAGGGCCCGCCCTCCGCGCGTCAGTTGCATGCCATGGCTGCTTGTCAGGCCGCCGAAGAGTTCCAGAACAATCGTCTGCTGGCCGCCGCCCAGCTTGCGGCCCACCAGCGCGTGTCCCATTTCATGGGACAGGATGGCGATGAAGCCGGCAATGACGAACAGGGCCGGATAAATGAGATCTTCCACACTGCTGATGCTGAGGGCGCCGCCGAAAATGGCCAGCACCACCCAGAAGCTGGGGCGGATGTAAACAGGTATCCCGAACAGGGTGAAATGAACCATGCGCGAGAGGGTAAGGGCAGATTCCCGTTTTGCCAAGCCCGGAGAATGTGCATGCACCGTTTTGGCGTTGGAGCGGCGCAGCGAATTGTGTTAAAAGTCTTTCATGAGGCTGTTTTCCATCATCCTGTGCTGTGCCGTGCAGGCCGTCCTGGGGTATGACGGGCCGCCGCCCCTGACGGAGGTGGACGGCCGTTCCCCCATCCGCATGGGCGGGGAGATGCTTGGCGGCTACCGTTCATACTATGTCCACCGGGGGGAAAAGATGGGGGCTGATTCCACGGAGGGCCAGATTTCCGGCGGAGCCTCCCTGTCTGATTCCTGGGCGGTGAGCGGGGAACTTTTCGCCATCCGCAACTGGCAGGGCCGCCATTTCAGTCAGGCCACTTTACACGGGGAAGTCCAGTATTATCTGGCGGACGAATGCACGGCCGGGCTTTTTGTCAACGGGCAGTGGTACGATTCCTGTCCCCTGAAGAACGGGGCGGAGCCGGGCCTGTCCCTTAAATGGAATCCCACCCCTTCCTGGTCTTTCCGCGGTTCCTTCCTGTATGATTCCGGACAGGAGGGTGCATATTCCCAGTGGGGCGTTACCTGGCAGCCCCTGCTGTGCGAATCCGTCGCCATGGTGAATACGGTTTCCCTGGGTTTTGCCCACGATTATCTGGGGAGGAACGGCTTGAAAGAGCTGATGGTGCGCACGGGGGCGCTGTGGGCCGTTTCCGGCGGTCTGCGGGTGGAGCCTTTCCTGGGGTGGTATTGCGGCTACGGGCGGGACGATTTCAAAAAAGTAGTGCTGGGGCTTTGGTGCTCTTACGTTTTTTAACGGGCGGATTTCTCCGGTTTTCCGGCATTTTCCTGTTGCCAAACGGGGAGGCTTGGTCATAATGGCCTGCGTATGATGAAGCCTACACTTCTTGTTTTAGCAGCTGGCATGGGCAGCCGTTACGGCGGTCTCAAGCAACTTGACCCGATGGGCCCCAACGGGGAAGTAGTTCTTGACTACTCTGTTTATGATGCCATCCGGGCCGGTTTCGGAAAAGTGGTATTCATTATCCGCCGTGACTTTGAAGATATTTTCAAGGAAAAGGTCGGCAGCCGTTTTGCCGGCAAGATTGAGGTGGATTACGCTTTCCAGTCCCTGGACGACCTGCCGGAAGGCTTCTCCGTGCCGGAAGGCCGGGAAAAGCCCTGGGGCACCGCCCACGCCCTGCGTGCCGCCCGCCACGTGGTGAAGGAACCCTTTGCCGTAGTGAATGCGGATGACTTTTACGGTGCGGACGCTTTTGTGCAGGCCGCCAAGTTCCTGACCTCCACTACGGATGAACCCGGCAAGGCCCATTACGGCATGATCGGCTATCCGCTGAAGAACACCCTTTCCGACAACGGGGACGTGAACCGCGGCATTTGCTCCATTAAGGACGGCCTTCTGGATGGCGTGGAGGAATTCGTGAAAATCCAGGCTGACGAAGACGGCGTAGTGCGCGGCAACAACCTGAAGGGCGAACGCCTGCCGGTGGATCCTGCAGAACTGGTTTCCATGAATTTCTGGCTGTTCTCCCCCTCCTTCATTGAACTGACGGAGGATCATTTCATTGACTTCCTGAAGGAACACGGCCAGGAACCCAAGAGCGAATGCTTTATTCCCACCGTGGTGGACGCCCTGATTCATGCGGACCGGGCGGATTGCGCCGTTCTTCCCACTTCTTCCTCCTGGTTCGGCATGACCTATCCGGGGGACAAGCCCATGGTTGTGGAAGGCATCAACAAACTTATCCAGCAGGGCGTATACCCTGAAAAGCTCAACTAAGCCTTTTTCCCTATGCACGATCTCAAGGCTGTATCAACCCTGTTCGATCTCCGCGGCGATTTTGTCCACGGTTATTCCTACGGCAGCGGCCACATCAATGACACCTACTGCATCTGGGTGGATCAGGCGGGACAGCGCATCCGCTACATCCTCCAGCGCGTGAACCATAACGTGTTCAAGCAGCCCATCCCTCTGATGGAGAACGTAAAGCGCGTGACGGACCACGCCCTGAAGCGCCTGAAGGAGGAACAGTGCCCGGAAGCTTACCGCCGCACTCTCACGCTGGTTCCCTCCGTGGACGGCAAGCCGTACGCCCTGGATTCGGACGGCAACTGCTGGCGCGTGTACCCGTTCATTGAACGCGCACGCACGTATGACCAGATTGAAACTACCAGGCAGTGCCAGGAAGCGGCGCGCGCCTTCGGCGAATTCCAGAAGCTTACGGCAGACCTGCCCGGAGAGCCCCTGTTTGAGACCATTCCCAATTTCCACAATACCACTTCCCGCCTGGCGGCTCTGAAAGAGGCCATCCAGTCCGACCCCCTGGGGCGCGTGAAGGAAGTGCAGAAGGAAATAGACTGGTACCTTTCCCGTGAGTCGGACTGCCATCTGGTGGTGGATTACCTGAAATCCGGGGAATTGCCCCTGCGCTGTACGCACAATGATACCAAGCTGAACAATGTGATGCTGGACGATGTAACCGGAGAAGGCATTTGCGTGATTGACCTGGATACCACGATGCCCGGTTCCGCCATTTACGACTTCGGCGACATGATCCGGACGGCCACGTCTCCCGCCGCGGAAGATGAAAAGGACGTCTCCAAGGTCACGATGCGCATGTTCATGTTTGAAGCTCTGGTCCAGGGTTACCTGAGTTCCGCCAAGAGTTTCCTGACGCCTCTGGAAAAGAGCCTGCTGCCGTTCTCCGGCAAATTGCTCACGATGGAATGCGGCATCCGCTTCCTGACGGACTACCTGTCCGGTGACGTGTATTTTAAAATCCACCGTCCGGAACACAACCTGGACCGCTGCCGCACGCAGATGGCCCTGGTAGAATCCATTGAGGCGCAGATGGATGAAATGAAGGCCATTGTGGACCGCTATTAACCAATATCTACCAACATCGGAAAAACATGAAGATTCTCGTAACCGGCGGCGCCGGATTCATCGGTTCCCACATTGTGGAACACTATCAGGATAAGGCGGAGGAAATCCGTGTGCTGGACAACCTGCGCACGGGCTATCTCAAGAACCTGGAAGGGCTCAGGCACACGTTCATCGAAGGTTCCATCTGCGACCGGGAGCTGGTGCGCCAGGCGGTGCAGGGAGTGGACTATATTTTCCACATGGCCGCGCTCGTCTCCGTGCCGGAATCCATGAGCAAGATCAGCGAATGCATCGACATCAACGTCAACGGTTTGCTGAACGTGCTGGAGGAAGCTTCCGCCGCCGGAGTCAAAAAAATCGTGCTGGCGTCTTCCGCCGCCATTTACGGAGACAATCCCACGGTGCCCAAACTGGAAACCATGTACCCGGAACCCAAGAGTCCCTATGCCATTACCAAGCTGGATGGGGAATACTACCTCAACATGTTCCGGGCGGAAGGAAAAATCAATACGGCAGCCGTGCGCTTCTTCAATGTCTTCGGCCCCCGGCAGGACCCCAAGGGCGCCTATGCCGCGGCCGTGCCCATTTTCATTGAAAAAGCTGTCAAAGGAGAAGACATCACCGTGTATGGGGACGGCTCCCAGACGCGCGATTTCATTTATGTGAAAGACATTGTAGGAGCCCTCACCTTTGTGGCGGAACACCCGGAAGTCACCGGCGTGTTCAATGCCGGTTACGGCGGCCAGATCACCATTGAAGAGCTGGCGCAGAACATCATCAAGGCTGCCGGGTCTTCCTCCAAGGTGCTTCATGCCCCGGAACGTCCGGGAGACGTCAAGCATTCCCGCGCCTGTGCGGACAAGCTCCGCAATGCCGGATGGCAACCCAGGCATACTTTGCCGGAAGGCCTGGCGACGACGCTGGAATACTTCAAGGGCATTCTGGGCAGGTAACCTTCTGTAATTTCCGGTTTTATATTACCCCCGGACTGCCTCCGCTCCTGCAGCGGAGGCAGTCTTTTTTATGGGAAACTGGGGCTGTGTATGACAAATTGAACGGGTGTTGAAATTCGGATGATACAAAAAGACTTTTTTATCATGGGAAAAGACGAAGAGCAAGTATCCGAAAAAGGGGAAAATTATTTATAATCAAGAGCGTTTCATGAATTTTCAAAAACCTTTGGTCTGACAATAAGGTAATGGGCGGAAACCGATATTCCGTATTTGTTAGAGGGGAAAATTTTCTGCGGAAAAAATCCGGGCTGGCATTGAATGTTATTGACGGAAGAAAGGCGTAATAATAGAGACTTCGGGCGATATGTATTTCTTCAGAGATTCTTCTGCCAAGCAATTGCCTGCGTTTAAAGATCCCTGTTTTGAATTGGCCATGGCCCGCCGGAAGGAGGAAGCCCGCTGGGGATGGATACCTTTTGCCATATTCGTCTTCTTTTTGCTTGTGTACCGCTTCTTTGGCCTTGTCATGCCGAGCAATAATGCGGACGGCTCGCAGTCATGGCTCTTTTTGCTGGTGCTGGCGGGCTGGGGGCTTCTGGGTCTCATCCACATGGTTGTGGTTCCCATCTGGATGCTGATCGCCTCCCTTCATTACTGGGAGGTGAACCGCAGGGGATTGGCTGTTGCGGGGCTGCTGTTCAGCATTTTGGCTCCTGTCAGCATGGTTTTCATGCTGTCCTGCTGGTCCATGTTTGGATAAAGGTGCATTTTCCGTCCTGAGGGGGGAACGGTGTCGCTTCCGCCAAACTTTCAGGATTCCGGGGATTGGCCTTTTCTCCGGCCTTTCAACCGGGTAAAGTGTTTCCGATGGATTTGTTCAGTTTACAGGAAGCGGAAGCGCGGGAAGGCTTTGAGCCCGGGGCGGACACTTCCGCCATGCCGCTGGCCGCGCGCATGCGCCCGCGCACCCTGGATGAAGTGGCCGGGCAGAAGCATCTGCTGGCTCCGGGTAAGCTGCTGAGACGGGCAATTGAGACGGACCGGTTTACGTCCCTGATTTTCTACGGGCCTCCCGGGTGCGGAAAGACTACTCTGGCCGCCGTCATCGCCCGGACGACGAATGCCCATTTCATGATGCTCAACGGCGTGGAATCCAATGTAGCGGACATCCGGGAAAAAATAGCCCAGGCGCAGATGAGGATGAGCATGCACGGGCGGAAAACCGTTCTTTTCGTGGATGAGCTGCACCGGTTCAACAAGGCTCAACAGGATGTTCTGCTTCCCCATCTGGAAAAAGGTACGGTCAGGTTTATTGGGGCGACCACGGAAAACCCCTATTTTGCGATTAACTCCCCCCTCCTGTCCCGTTCCCAGGTTTTTCCGCTGGAGCCGGTGCCGGAGGAGGAGCTGGCCGCCCTGCTGAAGCGCGCCCTGGCAGATGAGGTGCGCGGGCTGGGCGCATCCCGCGTGGATATGGAGGCGGAAGCCCTGAACCATTTGGCCGCCAAAGCGGACGGAGACGCCAGGAAGGCGCTCACGGCTCTGGAAGTGGCTGTTCTGTCCACTCCTGCGGGGAAAGACGGCGTCATTCATGTGGACATCTCCGTAGCGGAGGAATCCATCCAGCGCAAGGCTATCAGGTACGACCGCCTGGGGGATTCCCATTACGATACGATTTCCGCTTTCATCAAATCCATGCGCGGCTCTGACCCGGACGCCGCCCTGTATTGGCTGGGGATGATGCTGGAAGCCGGGGAGGACATCCGCTTTATAGGAAGAAGGCTGGTCATCGCCGCGTCGGAGGATGTAGGGCTGGCGGATTCCAACGCCCTGCGAGTAGCTTTGGACGCGGCGCGCGCGGCGGAAATGGTCGGCATGCCGGAGGCACGCATTCCTCTGGCGCATGCTGCGGTTTACCTGGCGACGGCCCCCAAGAGCAATTCCGCCTACGTGGGCATCAATGCCGCCATGGATGACGTGCGCAATGGGAAAACGCTGGCAGTTCCGGAACACCTGCGGACGCCAACGCGCAAGAAGCTGGCTGCCGCCGGAGGCGCGGATGCCGCCAGGCTGGAATACCTTTATTCCCACGACTATCCGGAACATTACGTACCCCAGGCCTACCTCCCGGAAGGCCGCGTGTATTACACCCCCACCGGAAACGGGCTGGAACTGAGGATCAGGGAACGCATGGAATACCGCCGTCAACTGGCGGAGAACGCCGGGGAAGGCGGGAAGAAGGGGTAATTCTTACTTGAAAACGCGGGAATGAGAAGAAGGTTTCCCTGATTGCTCCTTTGAAGCTGCCGGGAATGTTGTTCGGCTTTGGCCGGCAAGAAGCAGGGAGAGAGGGATGCTTCCGCTTGGGCGCTGGCTGGAGATTCTTCTCCCATCGGAAAAAAGGCAGGAAATTCCTTGGGAATGTCCTGCCTTCGTGAAGGTTGTGAATGGCGGTTTTGTTCGTTTACCGGCAGGAATCAGGATTCCTTGGTCACGATGATGTCGCAGTCCGCATCGAACCATCCGTGGCCCTGGCAGTCGAAAACCAAGTCCGGCTTTTCGGAACCGGAGAGGCGCAGGGTGAATTCGCGCCCGTTTTTGTCCTGCCGGTCCTTGGGCAGTTCGCTGACTACGCGGTTGCCCTTCATGAAGCGGGGGTTGCGGATATTGCAGCCGCCGCTGTTCATCTTGAAGGTGATCTTGTAGTTTCCGGGGCCGTCAAGCATGCTGCTGACGTTGACGCGGGTAGGCGTCAGTTCCGGACGCAGGTCGTAGCCTGTGAAGTGAGGACTTTTCAGGGTGACGGGTTCCGTCAGGTAGCGGTAGTAGTTCTGGGCGCCTATTCCCATGAGGGTTTTAGGGGATATCCTGGCGATGTCCGTCAGGGTCTTCAGCGCCTGGTCCTTTTTCCCCTCATTGCGGTAGAGCCAGAACCTGGCCGCCATGACCTGTTGTTTTTGAAGGGGAGTCAGGCCGGGGGTTTTGAGCTGTTTGTTTACATAGGCATGGGCGGTTTTGTAATCCTTTGGACCGCCGTCTTTGGCGGAATCATTCACCATTCTCTGCACTTTTTCGATGTAGGGCAGATGCCTGAACGTGTATTTGAAGTGCACTCCCTTGATGTCTTCCGGATCCGCCTTCTTGATTTTTTCCAGAATATCCTTTCTGGCAGAGGCCGCATAAGGAGGAAGCTGCTGAAGCCCTTCTCCGTAAAGAAGGGCCGCGGCCGTTCCGGATGAAGCGGCGGCTTTTTCCCACAGGGCATTGGCCTTGTTTTGCTGTTTTACGGCTTCCATTGCCTGCTTCATGACGGCTGGCAATGTTTCCCTGGAGACGCCTTCCGACAGGAATACCATGTTTCCGGTGGGGGAGACCACCTGAATGGCGGGGATGTTCCAGATTTCCCCCGGGGGCTTGGGCAGTTTCTGCTCTTCTTCCGTCATTTCCTCACGCTCGTCCTGGATACACCAGAGCACGGGTTCCGGGGAGTTCTTGGCCAGGTGTTCCACGGCGCGGGTGATTTCACGTGATTTTGGGGACCAGTCCGTGCCGGCCCATACGACGATCATGTATTTATTGACGGTTTTCGCCTCGTCTTTCACGGCGCTGTAAGCGGGGAGGGCCGCCTGAACGGGGGCGGACAGGAAGAGGGCTGCGGCCAGCAGGCCGGAAACGGGATTGATGTGATGAAGCATGGCGTTAATGGAGAATTTATTTTTCGTAAACGAGGATATGGCGCAGGTGCATGAATTCCGGCTGTGCGTTTTTGGCTTCCACCTTGATCCACTTGGCTTTGGTGCCTTCCGGTGCGGTGATGACCCATTCCTTGGGCATGTTTTCCGTGGCGGCCAGGGGGAACCAGGTGGCTCCGTCCGTGGACGTGGAGACCTCCATTTTCTTCATCCGGTTTTCATTGCCGTCGCGCTTGGTGACTACCAGCCCGGCCAGGTTCACTCCGTTTTTCAGTTCTACAATGACGTTCGGATTGGCTTCCTTATCCGTATGCTGGGCTCCGCCGCAGGGACGCAGCAGGTTGATATGGTCCCAGGGGCTGTCCCACTGGCTCGTGGTGGAGCACCGGACCATGCCGTCTGCGGGCACCAGTTTCCAGCCCTGCGGAATGGACGCCTTGACCGTATTGTTCGTCGCATTGGCGCCGGAGAAAGAGGCCGCCGCTTTGCTCAAGGCCTGGAAGGCCGGAATGGAGCGGGCCGTTTCCGTGGCATAGATGGCTTTGCCGTAGGCTTCCTTCAGCTTTTTGGGGTCGGGGGCTTTCCCGGAGGTCCCGGTTTTTCCCGTTTGCTGGGCTACCTTGGCGAATGCGTTGGAGAACACGTCCGCCTGTCCGTTTTCCACAAAGTTTTTCACGCCCCATTCCAACGCCTGGCCAAAGTTGGTGCCGTCCCCCGTTTTCAGGTGGGTGGAGAGGACTGTTTCCAGATAGGCCGCTTTTTCCTGCGGATTTGCCAGGAAGGCGGATTGGGAGTCCAGCACGGGCTGGAATTTCACCGCCCATGATGTGGGAGTGGTGGCGATGGCTTCATGCAGATCCCGGAACCAGGCAATCCGGTCCGCGGGCGGAATATCCATCAGGAATTTATTCTGCACGTCCTTGAGGATGTCGAATGCGGCAAAGCCGTTGCCCTGATAGTGGGAAAGGGCGTCCTTGGCGTAAACGTACCAGTCGACAGGCTGCATGCCTTCCTTTTCCATCAGCAGGCGTTGAAGTTCCGTGCGGAAGAACGGGTGCAGCGGTGTTTGCCTGAGCGCTTCCTCCCATGCCTGAATGGCCTTGTCCTTGTTGCCGGAAGCCTCGTCCAGCCGGGCCTGGGCGGCCCACAGGTAGGCCTGGTCCGCCTTATCGTTGTCAGCAAAGACATTTTCCATCAGCAGGTAGGAAGTAGGAGCCTGGGAGCCGAAGATATGGTTGTGCATGCCTCCGTCTGGTCCGCCGAAGCCGCCTTTCCATTCCCCCCGCTTCACGCGCACCGCGTACGCGCAGTGGCCCGGTTGTCCTACCGGATAAGCGGGGATGCCGTGGGCCTGGGCCGCCATGGTGCCGAAGTAGGAGAGGCCGCCGCAGACGCCGCCGATGATCTGCGTGTTTTCCGCGGTCGTGTTAAGATCCCTCCACGGCACGTAGAAAAGGGGCCCCTGAATGGTATCGCCAAAGAAATTGTGGCCCGTATAGGGTGCGGCCCAGCAGGCGGCCGTGTACCGCCGCCAGGGGAGGTTGACGTGTTCATTGCTCCATTCATAGGATTTATCGTCCCAGGGACTTCCCACGACGAAGCGCATTTCCCATGGGCGCAGTTTGATGAATCCCGGATGCAGCCTGTTTTCCTGATGCAGTTTTTTGAAAATCCGGTAGCGGCGCACCGGATTGCTGTTGGCGGAGTTGGTTTTGAGCCTTCCCGCCATGGGGCCGGTGGAAAAGACAGAGGCCAGCCCGGTGGCCAGGGATTGGTAATTCCGGAAATCCGGGCTCTTGCCGTCCGCTTTCCAGATGTCGGAGAGGATTTGAAGGCCTTCCGGTGAATTTTCCGGAATCAGGCCTGCTCCAAGGTAAAGCTCCATCCACGCCGGGTCCTGTAGAAAGGTTTTGATGAAAGCGGCATCTTGCGCGCTTTTGGAGAAAACGGCTTTCACCTTGTCCGGTCCCGTGACGCGCAGGAGTTCGTGAATGTCCAGCAAATGGCGGTACTGCTTGTTCTGGAGCAGTTTCTGTTCGGATTTCGTTTGTTCTCCAGCCTTCAGGAGGGTAGAGCGCAGTTCCGTCTGCAGGCCATCAAAGTCTCCGGAGGCAATTTTTTGTGCCAGGGGCGCCGGCAGACGGCTGGAGGAGGCCGGCGTTTCCGTTTCAGTTTCCGTCAGGCCCTGTGCCGCGCAGACGGGAGCCGCGAGCAGGGAAGTGCAGAGAAGAAGATGTGAAATATTCATGTGGAAGGGATTACTTGATAATAGCAGAAAGAGGTGGGAGGGAACCAGTGCGTTTTTCGACTTATTACGATGCCGGAAGGACGTTTTTATCATCCTTCGCGGCATATTTCAGCACAAATGGTCACAGAGCATTTTGACGCCCAGGCCGATGAGGATGAGCCCGGCTCCCGCTTCCAGATGAAAGGTCGGAAAGCGGTGCAGCCGTCTGGTCAGGAAAAAGCCGGCCGCCGTGCACAGGAAAGTGGTGAAGCCGATGGCGGCGGCGGGGAGAAGCACCGCATGGAGGGTGGGGTCGGTTCCACACTGGGCGGATGAAAGGTAAATGCTGACGCCCGCTACCAGCGCGTCGATGCTGGTGGCGATTCCCACAGCCATAAGGGTAGGAAGCGTCAGGCTGGTGACGTGGGGCATATCCTCTTCTTCGTTGCGGTGATTCCAGCCTTCGCGGAGGACGTTGACCCCGAGGAAGGTGAACACGGCGAAGCCCAGCCAGTGGTCCCAGGCCGCAATATACCGGTGCACGGAGCCTGTAAGCAGAAAACCCAGCACGGGCATCAGGAATTGACCGGCCCCGGTGGACAGGGAGAGCTTGATTCCGTTGCTCAAACGCTTTTGCTTAATGAGCAGGCCGTAGGAGAACGCCACGACGAAAGCGTCCACGGAGAGGGCAAAAGCCAGGAAGATCAAGTCGGCAAGCGGCATGCTCATTGCGGAGAGGCACTCTAGGATATCCCCGGGAAAAAGCAATTTTTTTGTTCCTTGCGCTTTTTCCTGATTCCAAATGCGGCACAGGCGGGTCGGCTGGATTCCTGCTTCCGGCCGAGAGGTTTGGTTGTTTCATGATTTTTTGTTGTATTTCCTATAAAAAACACACCTGTAAAGACACAAGCATACCGGATGGAAGTTTGAAAAAATATTCACTTTTGCTACATGGTATGATTCACGTTTGGGGATATGATATTCTGCGGCGGATGTATTTTTTGATATAGACCTCGTCGGAATTTGTCGGCATGCTTTGTGCTTCATGGCAGTTATTCCCGTTGACCGCCATGTTTGAAAGCATAGTTGCATTATTTTTTAGGGAATAGAAGAACGGCGTCCTTGATTATTCAAAACCGCCGTTTGTGTCATTGGGCATGTATAATTTATGTCGCGCGACGTTTTTTCCGTCGCCCGGCATATGTTCTTAACCTATTGACGCTTCATCTTGATTGTGTTTCGGCAATGGAATATAAGGCTGCTTTTCCTGCTAATTTTACCCGTGCTCCATCCATGCGGCAATAAAGTGTTCCACCGCGTTTGGAAGCCTGATAAGCTATGATGTCGTCTTTTCCCAATCTGTTCGCCCAGTAAGGTATAATGTGACAATGACCGGAACCACAAACGGCATCCTCCGGCACTCCGCATTTGGGGGCAAAGGTACGGGAAACGCAGTCAGTTTCCGCACCTTTTGCGGTTACATGGAGCAAAAGACCGTTCAGGGCATGAACTTTTGATAGATCCGGATTGAGATGTTCGATTATTTTTACATCGTCAAACACGCATAAAAGGTCACGCCCCATATACGCTTCTCTGGGGGGAGCGCCGATAGCGTCGATCATTTGCTCCGTTACGGGAACTGGTTTTAATTCATAGGCGGGGAAATCCATTTCATAAAGATCACCATGCCGTTCTACCGCCAAATCACCGCTTAAAGTTTGAAAAACAACTTTTGCCGCTTCTTTTTCATAGAAGTTCAAAATAACATAGGCACAGGCTAATGTCGCATGACCGCATAAGTCAATCTCTCCACCGGGAGTAAACCACCGCAGATGATAGCTCCCCCCCTTTTTGACAGCAAAGGCCGTTTCTGAAAGATTGTTTTCAACGGCCATATTTAACATCAATTCCCCGGACGGCCATTGTTCTAAAATGCAAATCGCCGCGGGATTTCCATGAAAAACTTTGTCAGTAAAGGCGTCTATGATATATTGTCTCATTATAATATATTTATTCCAAATCAACTGCAACTTCGGTTCTGCGCAAAATTTTCAGACGCGGGCCCTGGCATCCATGCAGCTTTTTGCGGGCTTGGCGGTAAATATTTTCCATGCTCCGTATTGCTTTTGTATCTTAACCGTTTATTAAAGCGGGCTCCCCAAAGTTCGGACGTTACTCATAAGCATTCAGGGCGGAGCCGCCGGGAAAAATGAATTGATGGACATGAGCGGTGCTTTTCAGGCTCCATGACTGCAGTTTCAAGAATGAAGGCTGGACAGTTCTTGCTGCGTAAGCTTCATCATTGATTGACAAATATGTTCCCGAACCGTACGCATGACTGGCGGAAGGGGGCATTCCGACAGTCATGCGTCGAGGATAGGAAAGAAAGCTATTTGCAGTATTTTTTGATATAGGGCAGCACGGCGTCTGCCCAGATGGCGTAGCCTTTTTCCGTAAAGTGCAGGTTGTCCCTGCTGATGCCGGGGAGCAGTTTGCCGGAGGAGTCCAGAAAGCGCCTGTTGATGTTGGCGTAAGTGGTGCGGGGCAGCTTGCACTGGGCCAGAATGGCGTTGATGCGGTCGTTGTGCTGGCGCAGCTTGTCCTGGGGGCCTGTGCCGCGCGGGAAAATGCCCAGCAGGAGGACGTGGGTGTCCGGGAACCTGACCAGCAGGTGTTCAACGGCACCCAGAATTCCCATGGCCGTTTTTTCCGGGGCTTCCCCTCCTTTGAAATAACCGGTATTGTTGGTGCCGATCATGACGATGCAGAGTTTGGGGTCCGTCTGGGCCGGGATGCCGGAATCCGTGATGCGGTAAATCAGGTTGGTGGTTTGGTCCCCGGAAATGCCGAAATTGCAGGGATGATAGGGGGAGAACGCCTTTTCCCATATTGGTTTTCCTTCCCTTTTCCAGTAGTCCGTAATGGAATCTCCCAGGAAAAGGACGCCGCAGGGGTTGTTCTTTATTTGTTCCACCTGCTGTTCATATTGCTTCCTCCACCATTGGGGCTGTTCCCGTGGCAGCGGAGTCAGAGGGGACGGCGCAGCCGTTGAGAGAAGGGAGGCCAGCAGGGAGAAAACAAGTATGTGCAAAATCTTCATGGGCATTTATTATACGGGCATTTTCCAAAAACGCCACATGAAAGTGGTGGCCTTTTTTTGCTGCTGCGGTGTGCGGGCAGCTTTTGCGGCAGGGTGTTCCCCCTTGCCAGATTCCGGGGGGTGGTGTAGCTTGTGGGCGGTATGAGTGAGGTATCCCTGCAGCATGGAATGACGCGCCAGATGGCCGTTTCCCAGTCCATGCAGACGGGGATGCAGATTCTTCAGGCTTCCGCTTTGGAATTAAGGCAGATTATCCGCCAGGCGCTGGAAACCAATCCCATGCTTGAGGAGTTGCCGGACGCTTCCCCGGAAGCGCTGGAAGACGGTCCGGACGGGGATGCCTGGAATGAGCGGGAGGACGGGTGGAACGAGTTTACGGCGGAAGGCCGCCTGTCTGGGGACGCGGCCGCCCGCCGTGATTTCATGTATGAATCCGTCGTGGCTCCGGAATCCCTGAAAACCCATTTGATGGACCAGGCGCAGCATTCCGCATTGACGGGCCGCGCCCGGGACGCCCTGTTCCTGCTGATTGACGCTTTGGACGAACGCGGGTTTCTGACGGAGTCTCCGCAGGAGCTGGAAGAGCAGGGGTGTTTCAGCATGCGGGACATGGAGGAAGCTCTGGCTGCGCTGAGGGAAATGGACCCGCCCGGAGTGGGGGCGGCGGATTTAAGGGATTCCCTGCTGATCCAGCTTGAACAGCGCGGTTTGAAGCGTTCGCTTGCTTTCCGCCTGGTCAAGCGCTGCTGGCGGGAACTGGCGGCGCACAAGTATGAGGAAGCCGCACGCCTGCTGGATGTGGAACCGGGAGCCGTGGCGGAGGCTCTGGAGGTGATTAGGAGCCTGACTCCTGATCCAGGGGGGGCCTACGCCCCCGGCGGAAACCCTCATCTGCTGCCTGACGTCATTGTGGAGGAGGGGCCTTCCGGCGTGCTGGAGGTTGTCCTCACTTCCGAGTATCTTCCGCGCCTGTCCATGAATGAACGGTATATGGAGTTAATGGCTGAGGGTTCCGGAAGCCGGGAACTGAGGCAATATCTCCGCAGGGCGTTCCGGGAGGGACAGGAGCTGTTGCGGGCTTTGGATATGAGGCAGGAGACCGTTTTGCGCCTGGCCCGTGTCATTGTGCGGAGGCAGGAGGATTTTTTCAGGTCCGGCCCGTCCCTCCTGAAGGCCATGGGCATGGAAGAAGTGGCGGAGGAGATGGGGGTTCATGTTTCCACGGTTTCCCGGGCGTGCCGGGACAAGTACCTGTTGTGCAGGTGGGGGATGAAAGAATTGAGATCCTTTTTCAGTGCGGGAGTTCCGTCTGAAGGCGGCGTTTCCCCGGACGGGGCGGCTTCCGGAGCCGTGGCTGCCGGCGCCGTCCAGGAGCTGATGCGGCGGCTGATTGCGGAGGAAGATTCTTCCAAACCCCTCAGTGACGCCGGGCTGGCGGCCGCGCTGCGGGAAAAAGGGGTGAACATCGCCCGCAGGACGGTGGCCAAATATCGGGAGCAGATGAAGATACTGCCCGCTTCCCTGCGCCGGGGAATATGACAGTCCCCTATATTTTGAATTGTTTATTAATAATTTAACAATAAATGTGTTGTGTCTTTTGTTAATGGGGCGCTTTTTTTGTTTTTCTTTCCGACGGAAGAGGCGATTGACTGATGCGGCTTTGGTGCTATAGTCCCCGCTTTATCGTGATGCGTACATTTACCTGGCCTATTGCCCTGCTGCTGGCGGGGCTTCTTTTCCAGACAGTGGCGTTTGCCGTGTTGAATACGGTTGTTCCCCTGTGGATGGAGCAATTTGATGCCGCCACCTGGGAGGCCGGGCTGGTGGGGGCTTTCTTTTTTCTCGGGAACCTGGCCGGAACGCTGCTGGCTGGCGGCGTGATTCGCCGGGCCGGGTTCAAAGGAAGTTACCAATATGCATGCCTTTTATGCGCAGTGTCCACCGTTCTGCTGCCTGTGTTTCCCGGCGTTCCGGCCTGGAGCGGCCTCCGGCTGCTGGCGGGGATCAGCTGCGCCCTGGTCTGGGTGGTGGTGGAAAGCGCCCTGCTGAGGGCCGGAACGCTGCAAACCCGCGGCATTCTGCTGGCTTCCTACATGGTGGTCTATTATCTGGGTACGGTGCTGGGGCAGTTGCTTCTGGGCTGGTTCCCCAGCGATATGCCCCTGATTGTGACGGAAGTCTGCATTTTATCAGTGGCGGGCATGGTTCCGCTGATGTTCGCGCGTCTGGAGCCGGGCAATGGACAGGTTTCATCCTCCTCCCATATAGAAATTCGGACACTGCTGAGACGCCGCAGCGTCTTTCTGGGTGTTGTGGGATGTGTGATTTCCGGCGTGGTATTGGGTACTATTTATTGCCTGATGCCCCTGTTCCTGAAGCACCAGGGAATGGACCACTCTTCCGTGGGATATTGGATGGCCCTGCTGATTGCCGCTGCCATTCTGGGGCAGTGGCCCATGGGGCGGCTGGCGGACAGGTACGGCCGCGCTTTCGTCATGAAATGCCAGTCCCTGCTGGTGGCGGCGGCCTGTGCCGGGCTGATGCTGAAGGGGGGGCTGATGGCTCCCTCCCTGATTGCTCTGGGGCTGGCCGGATTTTCCCTGTACCCTGTTGCCATGGCCTGGGGATGCGAGGAAGCTTCCCGGGATGAACTGGTGACCATGAACCAGCTTCTGCTGTTGAGTTATTCCCTGGGCACGCTGGCCGGCCCTTCCCTGACTTCATTCCTGATGCAGAGGTATTCCGACAATTGGATGCCTATGGTTATTGCGCTGGTGGCCCTTTCCTTCATGCCTGTGCTGATGCTGGGCGGCGGCCACGGAAGGAGAAAGCTGTCCCGGTAACGGGGAGAGAGGGAAACGTCAGGATGCTTTCTCGCCCTGGCCGGCGTTTTTTGCCGGTTCGGGCGCGTCGTTGTCCGCTACCTGGTGGATCATGTCCGTCAGCGCCTGCACATACTCTTCCGTACGGGCATCCGTGACGGGATACTTGCACCGGCAGGAGACCGTGGGAATGCCCAGGACCGCATAATGGCGGTCATTGCCTGTGAGGGCGGAAGGTTCCCGGCAGAAGGTAGCGGGCGCCTGCTCCCAGGATTTGGCGAAGGGGGCGGCGCACTGGCCAGCAAATTTCTTGCCGTGCGGGGTGGTCGTGAACAGAACGGCTTCCCGGTAGGATTCCGGGTCCGGCTGTTTTCGTTCCCCTCCGGCATCCAGCTTCTGGGGTTCCAGATTGATCATGCCCAGGATGTTGGTTGCTCCAATGCTGCCGCTTAGGGTGCTGGCATGCACGCAGGCTCCGGAAGAGATGGATTTCCCTGCGGGCTCCGCTCCGTTCGCGTATGCGACAAAATAGATATTGTGATTGGTGGGGATGTCTTTCAGGCCTCGCGCCGTCTCCAGCAGCAGGGCCGTTCCGCTGCCGTTGTTGCGCCGTCCGCTGGAATCATAATTGGCTCCCACAACGATGCTTTGATTGTTGGAATACAGGCCGGGCTTGTAAACCAGGATGTTGTAAATGGCCGTTCCTTTTTTCACGTTTCCTCCGGATACGGGCTGCATGGTGACGGCGTACCCCATGTCCGAGAAATTCCCGGCGATGTATTTGGCGGCGGCGTCCATGGATTTGGGCTGGCTGGCGTTTCTTTCCCCGATGTCTTTTTGCAGGACTTCCGTGTGTTTTTCCATGCGTGCGCCCAGGGTCCGCGGCGTTTCCTGCCCTCCGGAGGAAAACATGGGAAGAAATGTGCAGGAGGAAAGACCGGTGGACAGCAGCAGGAATCCGGAAGACAGGACGGCGGAGGGATGCATGCGGGGCATCATGGCTTTACAGGGTTTCAATATAATGCAGTTCACGGGCAATCTGGGCTGCCAGGGGGATCTTCATGTGGTCCGGCAGGACGCTCCAGGTATAGGTTTCCACCTCCAGATGCGGTTGCGGGCCTTTGCGGCCCTGGAGGAAATTGTGCGTTTTCTGGATGAATTCTTCCGTGCTTTTCAAGGGTGGTTCCGGTGAAGCGTACAGGGGAATGTGGTAATGAATGCGCCATTGGGAATCCCGTATTTCCTCTGCATAATCCCGCCCATAGGCCAGGGCATTGGGCAGGTCCGGGAAAAGCATGGCGCCTTCCCGGTGGAGGATGCTGGTCTGATGGAAATAAACGCCGTCGTCAAACTGTCGGAGGCGTTCCAAGTCTTCCACCTCGCATATGCGGCATTCCAGGGCGTTGGAGAATTGCACTTTGCAGAGGGCGATGTTGTTTTCCTCCCAGGCGGAGAGGGTGAATTCCGGTTCTTCCCGGAGAATGGCGAAATGGCAGGTATCGTATGTTAGCCCCAGGTGGCGTTCGATAAGTTCGGGACGGCGGGAACGGTTGCGAAGGCCGTTGAAAAAACGGATGGCTCCATCCGTATCGTGAAAATGGCCGAAGGGTTCCGGTTCCAGCCCCAGCTGCATCAGGCGGCCGGTCTGCCTGCTCAGCACATCCAGGAATCCGCTCATGGCGTCCAGCCGGGAGAAGATGCGTTCTTCATCCGCATGAAACCAGCTGTGCGAGGCAGGGAGCGTGCTGACGGTCAGCCTGTCAGCCTGTTCGTCTCCAATGAGTGCCAGAATGCGGAACAGGTTGCAGGTGTATTCAAAACGTTCCGGTGTAGTCCAGTCCGGCTGGAAAACGCGTTCTTTCACGCGCTGCCCGTGGAAATTTCCGTAAGGGAACCCGTTAAGGGTTTCTACGCGCGCGCCCTGGTCTTCCAGCCATGATTTCAGGGTTTCCGCGGCGTGCGGCGTTTCCAGAAGCTCCGCTGCCGCCCTGGCGGACAGGCGCAGGCCGATGCCCAGGGGGATATCCTTCAGAGGGGAGTCCATCGCCGCGAGTTCCTGCCTGATGCGGGGAACGCAGGTGAAAAGAGCCTCCCTGGTTTCCGCCCAGGATTCTGCGGGATGAATATTGGTACAATAGGAAAGCATGAAGGCGTGTGCGATGTAAGGGGAACGGCGTTTTTCTGCAGGATGTTTTTCTTGCCTAAATACGGTTCCGCGCAGAAGGAAAATTTCATGGAGTTCCGCTTTTTGGCGTCATCTGGGAGCCTTGTCGGGCAAGTGGAGCGCCTGCGGCGTCTTTCAACTTCCGGAATAGGGTGTCATTGGAGCAATAAAAAACAGGCCGCCTGCAAGCTGGGCCTGTTTTTGGAAGAGGAGGCATTTTGCCCCGGCCCGGAAACACGCCATGGAGGCGCAAAAGCTTCGGGCCGGGGAAGATTGCCGGCTGTTACTGGACGATGCCCAGCGGAGCAGTCGTTTTCCAGTCTCCGCGGGTGAAGTCCGGGAATACCTGGGGCATGCCGCCCTGGGCCACGGAGTATTCGGAAAGTTCGGAGACGGAGGACCAGAAGGCACCTTCATAAACGTTCTGGTCCATCGGTTCGCCATTGCGGAGGCATTCGATGATGCGGAAGAGCATCACGAAGTCCATGCCGCCGTGACCGCCCATCTTCAGGGCCAGCGGCCCGATTCTCTTCCAGAGCGGGTGATCGTACTTTTCAAAAATGGGGGCCAGTTTTTCTTTGCCTTCAATCCATTCATGATAATTTCCGTTGCCCAGCTTTTCCCCGGCTACGCGGGTCGGGAAGCCGGCCAGGGTGCCCAGGGTGCCCTGGATGAGATTCAGGCGGGAGTAGGGGCGCGGACTGGTTTCATCCCATTCCACCAGGACGGTGCGGCCCATGGTGGTCTTGATGATGGAAGTATTCATATCGCCGCAGGCAAAGTCCAGCTTGTTCCACTTGTGGTCCGCCGGGAAATTTTTCTTGGCATACGCGGCGCGGCCCAGGGCCGGGCTGGAGAAGGACACGAGCCTGCCGAAGCAGTCGTCCTTGCGGGCCAGATTCATGTACTGGGCAATGGGGCCGAGGCCGTGCGTGGGATACACGTTGCCGTTGCGCTTGGCGTAGTGATAGGTTCTCCAGGAACCGGTGCCGCGTTCCACCTGCTTCATCTGTCCGCGCAGTTCATGGATGTAGGCGGCTTCTCCGTACAGCAGGTCGCCAATGACGCCCTGGCGCACCATGTTCAGGTACATGAGTTCCTCACGTCCGTAGTTGACGTTTTCCATCATCATGCAGTGCTTCCTGGTTTCTTCGGAGGTATCCACGATTTCCCAGAGTTCCTTGATGGAGACGGCCATAGGCACTTCCACAAAGGCGTGGGCGCCCATCTTCATCACGTCGCAGGTAACACGGCAGTGCCATTCCCAGCTGGGGCAGACGATGACGGCGTCCGGCTTGACTTCCTTCATCATGCGCTTGTAGTCTTCCGGTCCTTTCGTGAAAATGGGGGGGCGCTTGCCCGTCTTCTTTTCCACGACGTCCGCACTGCGCTTGGCCCAGTCTTCATACAGGTCGCAAATGCCGACAATTTCCGCACCTTCTATAACGGCCATCTGGCCCACGTGCATGGAACCGCGTTCACCCACGCCGACAAAGGCCACACGCACCTTGTCCAGCTTGGGAGCCCTGAAGCCGCCCATGTAGATGGCGCCGGGCTTGCGCGGGGGCCACGTGGTCATGGGGCCGATATTATTCGGGTCCGGAATGGTGATTTTCTTGGGAGCCAGGGGGGCTACTTCCTGGGCGTTGGCAAAGGAACCGGCAGCCAGGGCGCCAGTGGCCAGGCCCAGGGTCTGAAGGAAACGACGGCGTGATGATGAATTATCCATGGATGGTAATTATATAAAGGATTTGAATCCCTAGTTTGCCATAGATACTGAGGTTTGAGAATCTTTCTTTCACAGATGGTGAAAAAAATGCATTCCTCTGTAAAAACGGAATATCCCTGATTCCTGGAAGGAATCAGGAGGGAATGCCGCCGCCTTTTGAAAATCCCGGACATGAAAAAAGCCCCAGTCCTGCCGCAGCGCGGGAAGGACGGGGCCTGTAAGGGCATCATCCGGTTGTGCCGATGTTGCATGCCGTTGCTTGGGAATAAAACAGGGGAGCGAGCGTATCGCCGCTCCGCGTTCCGAAGGATCGGCCCTGCATCGGAGGACATCCGGAGGGTGTTGTTTGTTGCCGCCGGCGCTTGGCTGCCGTTTCCGTTCCCGGCGACGGGGAAGATCATTCCGTTTCCTGCGGCTTCTATTCAGGGGACCCTGGCAGGGGGCCGCGTGCCGTGGAATCGGGATCATCTCCCCGATCATCCGTAGATGGTCCGGTTATTGCGCCATGCCGGCGGCGGGAAGTTTTGGCGCCGCAAGCCTGGCATAGGCTTCATTCAGAGCCTTGCCCAGCCTGGGGCGGAAAGCGGTGGTGGCGGGCAGCTGGGTGCCTTCCATGCCGCAGGAGCGGAGGATGTCCGGGATGGACGGGGCCAGAGTGCGCTTCATGATGTTCGTGCAGTCTTCCAGGTCCACTCCGTATTTTTCCTCCATCAGGTTCTTGATGCGGTCCGCCATCTTTCTCATCCTCTCAATCTGTTTTCTGGACATGATCGGCTGGATGATTTCATTCGGGTCGGGGACGTAGCCGATCAGCATTCCAATGGCTCGTTTCAGATCTTCCGGCAATTCCGTTACATTGCCGCTGTTAAGGACCTGAGCCAAAACCTGATAACTGCTGGTGGCGTTTTCGTCATAATCATGAATGCCCGAGGCCAGCGCCACGCCTGCGATGCTCTGCACGTAGCGGGCTACTTCCGGGGAATAATTTCCTTCCACGAAGGTGGAGGGAACGTCATCCGCGTAAGCCTGCATGGCGGCCTGGCAGGCGAGGGAACCGACGGTGCCCGCGCATAGTGTCCTGATGATGAACGAGGTTATTTTCATGATTGAAACTCCGGTTGAAGCTTCCCGGCTGGAACGATTAGGAGAACCGTTTGCAGCAAGTGAGACCGCGCTGGCTTCAATTCCGTTCAAAAGTTTTTTGAATGATTAAAATCATGCTTCCGCACGGCTGCCGTTCCTTCCGTACCCTTTCTGCGGCTCCCTGCGGGGAGCGGAACGTTTTTCCTGCATGGGGCTGCTCCTTTTCCTGCGCGCTTCTGGGACCGCGCGCAATTCAGCCGGGACGGAGGCGCTGGAAGCGTGTACGGGAAGGAGGCGTCCCAACAGCTTGTGTACGTTCCTGGCTTTCCTGATTTCCTCCGGGGAACAGAGGGCGATGGCTTGCCCGGCGGCTCCGGCGCGCGCCGTGCGGCCGATGCGGTGCACATAGACCTCCGGTTCTTCCGGCAAATCATAGTTGATGACAAGCCGTACGTCTTTTACGTCAATGCCGCGGGCGGCGATGTCCGTGGCGACGAGGACAGGCGTTTCCCCGGAACGGAATTCACGGAGCATGCGTTCGCGCCTGCCCTGGCTTTTGTCCCCGTGAATGGCGGAAGCCGGATAATCCTTTCCGGACAGGAAGGAAGCCAGGCGGTCTGCTCCATGCCTGGTCCGGGTAAAGATAAGCGTGCGGCCAGGCAGCTCCTGCTGTTTCAGCAGTTTCAGGGTAAGGAGCCTTTTTTCCGACTGGGAGCCGACCATGCAAAGGAACTGTTCCACCCTGTCCGCCGTGGAGGAGGGAGGGGAGACTCTCACCGTTTCCGGTTTCTGAAGCAGGGTCTGGGCCAGTTGCCGGATATTGTCCGGCATGGTGGCGGAAAACATCTGCGTGTGGCGTTTCCTCGGGATTTTGGAGACGATTTTTTTCAGGGCCGGGGCGAATCCCATGTCCAGCATATGGTCCGCCTCATCCAGAATCAGGGTTTCCACGCCGTCCAGACTGACGGTCCGGCGTTCCAGATGGTCGATCAGTCTGCCGGGCGTGGCTACCAGAATATCCAAGCCTCCGGCCAGTTCCCTGAACTGGGAAGCATACCCCACGCCTCCGAAGATGACGGCGGTGGACAGATGCAGCCCTCTGGCGTAAGCGCGGATATTTTCATGAATTTGCGCAGCCAGTTCCCGGGTGGGACTCAGAATAAGCGCCCTTACCCGGCGGCCCGGCGGCTTTCCGGAACGTTCTGAAAGCTGTTGAATAAGGGGCAGGGCGAACGCGGCCGTTTTTCCGGTTCCGGTTTGCGCCAGCCCCATCAGGTCCTTGTTCTGCAGCAACAGGGGGATGCAGGCTGCCTGGATGGGAGTAGGGGTCTTGTACTCCAGATTCTCCAGTTGGCGGAGAATGGGAGCCGACAAGCCAAGCTCCCTGAATGTAGTTGATACCATGTCTGTGGATGTGTCTATGAATGCGCCTCGGCTGCAATGAACTGACGGAATCACGGCAATAACGGAACAAAAAAGTCCGCAGGAGCGATACTGAAAAGATCAATACGGAGACGCCCGTATTCCGCCAACCGCAAATGACTATCAACAATCAACAACCAAACACCATTCGGCGGGAACGGCTTTATCAGAGCACGGCAAAGATCTCCTGTCAAGGAAAATAAAAACGTTTGTCCTGTTAGTGTTCCGTATCTCTGCTTCAAAAACAGTTCTTGTCATGATTTTTTTATAGAAATTGAATATGAATAAATTACCGGATGAAGCGGGTGAGGAATCCGCCGTCAACCCTAAATTCTGAATATGAATGACTGATTAATTTTAAGGAAAAACTTTCAGAAGCTGATCAGCGGTTGTCGGATAATCTGGCGCAAGGAGGGGAACTTTCTACATAATTTGTCTTAGATTGTCATAGTAATATAAAAATGCGTATATATCATTCTTGCATAATGCACAAATAATGAATTGCCCTGGTAAGGGTAAAAAATACTGGTTGTTTAACGATAAAGAGCATATTTTTAATCTTGGCAAATTAATCGCAGCCTTAGTCAGAAATGCTGTTGTTATCGTATTTTGTAAACTAAGTGTTCCCGAGATGAAATCATTTCTTGACGATAGTCTTGTGAATATGATACTACTAAAAAAAGAGGAATGGCGTCTTGTTGTTTGACCAAAATTGAAAAATTCTAAATATTTAATTATATGAACATAGAACATTTGGCAATGTACGTGCTTGATCTTGAAAATACAAAAGATTTCTTCGTTCGTTACTTCGGAGCGAAATCCAATGAATTATATCATAATCGTGAATTGGATTTCAAATCTTACTTCCTGTCGTTTGACAGTGGTACAAAATTGGAGATAATGACTCGTCCCGGACTCAACAATGATACAAAAAATCCGATTCGATGCGGATACATTCACCTTGCTATAAGTGTAGGAAGCAAAGAAAAAGTTAACGATTTAACAGACCTCCTTCGTAATGATGGTTATACTGTTATCAGTAGTCCACGCACAACTGGCGATGGTTGTTATGAAAGCTGCATTCTTGGTCCTGAGAATAATCTGATTGAAATAACAATATGAAAAAGACTGATAGGAGGTGTTGCCATTATTTGTATCACTTTGGCTTCGTACGGAACTGTTTTATCTCCTGGATGATGATTCTCCAATAATAGAAAACAACAATTCATGTATGGAAATCAGCAACATTAAACTCGGTGGCGTTCTTTTTAACAAGGCTCAAAATCTCAATGAAGGGATAGTGGTGCTTGGTAAAGATACACTACGCATACAGGCAGGGGAAAAAACCGATTTTTTCTGTGACCCCCAAGGAAAAGCTACTAATACAACAGCCCCGGTCATTCATTCCAGGATAGATAATACCCGTCCTTTTACCTTTACAGTAAAAGTTACACCCGAATTTACGCCAAATGGCACGTATTCTGCCGGAGCCTTATTTATTTTCGTAGATGATAGCCATTGGCAGAAACTTTGTTTTGAACAGGATGAAGACGGTAATCACCGAATTGTGACAGTCAGAACTGTAGATACTTCCGATGACAATAATCATCAGCAGATTGAAATTTCGTCAGTATATCTTCGTATGTCATCTGATACCGAAGTTATAGGTAATTATTATTCAGAGGACGGTAAAAACTGGCATCTTGTAAAAATATATAAGAATGAGTATCCTGAAAAGCTCTATCTTAGCCTGAGTGTTCAAAGTCCCAGAGACAAATGTCATAGTTGTTTATTTTCCGAGGTGTCTTTATCTGAAAAGCCAGTGCGCAATTTTCGTAATGGACAGATTTGATCTAAGTTAAAAAAATTGAGGCCTGAGCTGTTGCCAGGCATGATGATCCTTTAAATGTTTTTGCGGAACGCAATGTCAAGGACAGGTAAAGCGGCTTGAGAGCCGTGGAGGCGTTCATCTTCCGGAAGAGAGGATAGACAGTTTGAACGTTTCAAGGCTTCAGCATGTGCAGGAAGGGCGACAGCGGAAGATTCCGCGTGCATTCTTTCATACAGGAACCCGGCGGAATGAAATCATGCGCCCGGTATATGAAATGTCCCGGAGAATGAACAATGTTGCCTCTGTCTCCTGACGGCTGGGGGAAAAGGCAATTTTCAACGCTGCAGGAATTTGCGGGCGCCCGCGCAGTAAACGGCTCCGGAATAAACGGTCAGGATGACGGAACCCCACAGTGTAACCTGGTACAGCAAGTTGGAGGCGCCGGAACCGTTCCACAGGCAGAGCGCGGCCAGCCGGTCCGTGATGGAAGGCAGGTATTCCGGCGTATGCGTCCATGTCAGGGCCAGCAGGCAGGCGATGCAGAAGGCCAGCTGGAAGGCGGTTTTCCATTTGCCGGACGTTCCCGCAGGGATGATGACGCCATGATCCTGCGCAATCTGGCGCAGTCCGGTGACCAGGAATTCCCTGCTGATGATGAGAATGGTAATCCAGGCGGGGCAGAGCCCTTCGCCCGTCAGGTAAATGAAGGCGGCGGAGACGGCTATTTTATCCGCCAGGGGGTCAATCAGCTTGCCGAAGGTGGTGACCTGATTCAGGCGGCGGGCCAGGTAGCCGTCCAGCCAGTCCGTGCAGGCAGCCAGAATGAACGTGACCAGCGCGGCCAGGTATCCCCAGGAATACCGGTCCGCGACGCTGACTGCTGCCGTAAAGACGACTACCAGGGCAATACGCGTCAGGGTAATGGCATTGGGCAGGTTCAGCATACCGGTTTATTAGGGGACAGATGGCTGCCCGTAGCAAGCTTTTTTGCTGGATTCAGGAATGAAATTTCCGGAAAACGGCGCACGGAAAAAAGCGAAGGGAATACGAAGATACGGGCAGCCGGGCGCATGATGCGTGCGTTTCAGTTCCTGCTTCCCGTTTCCGCTGTTTTGCGGCAATTAATTTCCGATCATTTTGTAGAAGTCTTCCTCGGAAATGACGGGCACGCCCAGTTTGAGGGCCTTGTCCCGCTTGGAGCCTCCTCCGCTGCCTGCCAGGAGGCAGGAGGTGGATTTGGAGATGGCTCCGGTGGCTTTTCCCCCGTGGGAGGCGATAAGCTGTTCAAAGTAATCCCGCGGATGGCTGAGCGTTCCTGTGATGACGAAGGTTTTGCCGGACAGGGAGCCCGCCGGGATTTCGAGAAGGCTGGCCCGGTAAGATTGGGATTGGGGATTGATGCCCAGTCCGTGCAGGACGTCCATGGTATGGTTCCCTGCTGCGGAGGCGAAAAAGCTCCGGAGGGATTTGGCCGCCGCCACGCCGATTTCGGAGCCATAGCTGAATTTGGCCGTGTTTTTACGCAGGTAGCCCGTTGCCAGATAGGGAGCGGTCAGGCGGTCGATTTCCTCCATCAGTTCCTGGTGGCGTTCCTGTACCGCCTCTGCGGAAAGCGCGCCTTCCTTCACCGCCTTTTTGTTTTCGCGGGTGTTGGGGTTGGTTTTGGCGGCCTGTTCCACCAGTTCATCCAGGCGGACGATGTCCCGGAGGTAGGGCGAATCCGCCACATGCTTCAGGTCGGGATGCGTGTCCGCCAGCGCCTTGGCGACAACTTCCCCCACCAGGGGAATGCCGAAGGCGATGAGCCAGCGCTCCAGAGGAAGCCCGCGCGCGTTTTGCAGGGCGTCCAGAGCTTTCCGGGCATTCTTCTCCCCGTAACGGCGCGGTTCTTCCGGCGTGCCCAGGTTCAGGTTGGCGAGCTGGTCCGGCATCAGGGAGAAAAGGTCCAGCGCGGAGGACGCCAGTCCGGAGCTTCTCAGCGCTTCCGCCACGGAAGAGCCGATGCTTTCCACATCCAGAGCGGACCGGGAACAGAAATGGGTGATGCCCGTGACGGCCTGCGCGGGGCAGGTGAAGTTGGTGCAGCGCCAGGCTACTTTCCCTTCTTCCTTCATGATGGGGTTGCCGCAGGCGGGGCACAGCCCTTTCGTGGCTTCCAGGATGCTGTAGGGCCTGGCGTCCTGCGGGCGTTTGGAAAGGTTCACTTTCAGAACGGCCGGGATGATTTCCCCCGCCTTTTCCACCAGCACCGTATCGCCTATGCGAACGTCCTTCCGGTCGATTTCATCCTGGTTGTGGAGGGTGGCCCGCGCTACCGTAGAACCGGACAGCAGCACAGGCTGCAATTCCGCCACAGGTGTCAGCACCCCGGTGCGTCCTACCTGCACGACAATATTCAGCAGGGTGGTTTCCTTCTGTTCCGGGGGGAATTTATACGCTGCCGCCCAGCGGGGCGCGCGAGCCGTAGCTCCCAGCGCTTCCCGCGTAGCCGTGGAGCTGATTTTAATAACGGCTCCGTCCGTGCCGTAGGGGAGCGTATGGCGGAGCCTGTCAATATCCCGCACGGCCTGGCGGGTGGATTCCAAGCTGTCCGTGTAATACACCGGCTCATTGCAGGGGATGCCGCAATGGCGGAGCATGTTCCAGAAGTCTTTTGCGTCCCTGAGTTCCGGGCCTTCATACGCGCCCAATCCGTGGGCCAGGAAGGCCAGCGGACGGGTGGCCACCTGCCGGGGGTCCAGCTGCTTGAGGGTTCCGGCGGTGGCGTTGCGCGGGTTGGCGAATGCGGGGAGCCCGTCGGCGTCCCGTTCTTCATTCAGTTTGGCAAAGGCTTCATTGGGCATGAAGACTTCCCCGCGCACTTCCAGCACGGGCGGCGCGCCGGGGGGGAGGGTGAGGGGGACGCTGCGGATGGTGCGGACGTTGGCCGTTACGTCGTCCCCCACGTCTCCGTCTCCGCGCGTGGCCGCATAAGCCAGCTTCCCATTGCGGTACATGATGGAAAGGGCCACTCCGTCAATCTTGGGCTCCACGGAGACGGGCACGTTCTCCGTTTGCAGCGCCCTGGACAGCTTATGGTAGAATTCCGCCAGTTCTTCATCCGGTACGGGGGCGTCCCGCTGCTCAAAAATGTCGTCAATAGACAACATGGGCACCGCATGTCTGATCTGGTTGAAGCCCTGGAGAGGGGCGCCGCCTACGCGGCGCGTGGGGGAGTCCGGATCCGACAGTTCGGGATGGGCTTTTTCCAATTTTTCCAGCTCCAGGAACAGGGCGTCATATTCCGCGTCGGAAATCTCCGGTTCCGCCTGTTCGTAATACAGACGATTGTGGCGGCGCAGTTCGGAACGCAAATAGTCTATGCGGCGGTGAGCGGGGTCCTCCGCGTTTCCGGGGTGGTCGGTGCCGGCATTTTCCCGCGCCTCCCCGGCCCGGGGTGCCGTTTCATTTGTTGCCTGCTGTGAAGGCTGTTTGCCGGCTGCCAGGGAAAAAAGGTCTTCCTCCATAGGAAAAATGAGTGGGGAAAATGGCTATTTGCTCAGTTTGATGACGGAACAGGGAGTTTTGGAATGTTCATGAGCCTTGAACAGGACCGTTCCGTTGACGACGGGAAGGGCGGTGTTGTCCCCCAGAAGCAATGCTTTGGAATAGCCGGCGGGCAGGGTGACGGCTGTTCCCCCGTCATTTTCGTAGCCGGTGGCATCCAGCGGCTGCATGCGGGCGTGTTCCGCTCCCGCCGTCAATTCTTTCATGGTTCCTTCACTGGGCGGCTGGGCCGGCTCCTTGTCCGGCGGGGGAATCAGGAAGATGAAGATATCCCCCTGCCGATTGATGGTGGCAGGCTGGTCCAGCTGCATGAATGCCCGTGTTCCGTACACGGCTTCACCGTTGATGTTGAGCCATCGGCCTACGCCGCGCATGGTGGCGGCCACTTTTTCCGGAATGGTGCCGTCCGCCATGGGATTGACGTTCAGCAGAAGATTGCCTCCCTTGGTAACGCATTCCACCAGTTTTTCAATGATGGTTTCCGGAGATTTGATGTTGGTGTCGTAGCGGTTGTAGCCCCATTTGTCGCTTACCGTCATGCAGGATTCCCAGTCCACGCCGGGATATCCGCGCCGGGGGATGAAGCGTTCCGGGGTAATATAGTCCCCGCAGCGCAGGTCCAGCGTGCCGGCCTGGTTTTTGTTCAGGCCGGAATAAGCGTACAGGCGGTTGTTCATGATGACGCCGGGATTGATGGAGCGCACCATGTCCATCAGTTCCGGCGCCTTCCAGCCTTTGGCCCCCTCCATGGCTCCCTGGGAGTAATCCCACCACATGATGTCGATGGGCGCGTAACGGGTCATCAGCTCCCGGACCTGGGCGTGCAGGTATTTCTGGTAGGCGGCGTGGTCGCGGGGAATGTTTTTCCTGTTAAGCATTGCCGCCTGTCCCGCAGGGTAGCAGAGGTCCGGGCAGATGGTGTTGTCATAGGACGGGTGATGCCAGTCAATAACGGAGTGGTAGAGGCCCACTTTCAGGCCGCGCTTGCGGCAGGAGTCCACATATTCGCGGATGATATCCCGGTTCACGGCGCTTTTGGCGTCGTAATCCGTCAAGGCGCTGTCAAACAGGCCGAAGCCTTCATGGTGCTTGCTGGTGAGCACTACATATTGGCAGCCTGCATCCCGGGCGAGCTGGGCCCATTCTTCCGTCAGGCCTTCCCTGGGCTTGAACAGGGGCAGAGCTTCCGCGGCGTAGGTATCCGTATCCACTTCCACGTTTTTTTGAATCCATTCGGAACCTCCGGGCCTGCCTTTCCATTCCCCGGCCAATCCGGAATACAGGCCGTAATGGATGAACATGCCGAATTTGGCATCCCTCCACCATTCCATGCGCCGGTTGCGTTCCCCCGCCGTTTCCCTGACAGCGGCATGGTTGGCATCCGCAGGGAGGGGGAGGCCGGGCGCTGCTGCCGAAAATTCCGCGGGAACGGTGGCCGGGGAGCCCTGCTTCATTCCGCCGTCGCGCAGCCGGGCTGCGAACTGTTCCTCCAGGGCCAGCGCAGGCTGTCCGTTTTCCGTAATGATTTTAGTGGCGGACTGCTGGGCCGGGGCGGGAAGTCCCAGAGTGACGGCCAGGGCGGCAATCGTGGCTATGTTCATGGTTGTTCAGAATGGTGTGAGGCTGGGGGGGAAGGCTGAACCTGCTTAAATGACGTCCGTATCCGCGTAGCTGCCCAGAATCTTCAGCATGGAGCAGTGCTGCTCCAGCTCCGGAAGGGTTTCCCGTAAGGGGGATTCCTGAATGTGGCCGGCGGCATCTATGTAAAAGACGTATTCCCAGTTGATGACTTTGGACGGGCGGGATTCAATGCGTATCAGGTTATTGTTGTGCCGCTGGAAGCAGTTGACTACTTCCGCCAGGGTGCCGGGTTTATGCTGGATGCGGATGAGCAGGGAGGTGCGGTCCCTGCCGCTGGGCTGCGTTTCCTGGCGTCCGATGACGGCAAAACGGGTGGTGTTGCAGGACTGGTCCTGCACGTCTTCTTCCAGGATGTTCAGGCCGAACAATTCCGCGGCCAGCGGACAGCCGAGGGATGCCGCGCCCATGGCGGCGTTCTCCTTGGCAAGAATGCTGGCTTTCGTGGTGGAGGACGTTTCCACGAGTTCCGCGTTTGGGAAATGCCGCTGGATCCAGTTCCGCGTCTGGCCGAGAACCTGGGGGTGGGAATACAGGATGCGGATGTGTTCCCGCGGAATATCCGCCATCAGGCTGTTGCGGATGTTCAGATTGATTTGGGCGCAGATTTTGAGGGGAGAGGTGACGAAAAGATCCATCACGGCGGTGACGGAACCTTCCGAAGAGTTTTCCACGGGAACTACGCCGTACTGGGCCTTCCCCCGGTCCACCATGTCAAATACGTCCTTGAAGCTCTGGCACGGAATGAGTTCGCAGCTTTTTCCGAACTGCTTGAGGGCCGCCTGGTGGCTCCATGTTCCTTTGGGGCCCAGGTAGGCAATGGTCAGGCCGCCTTCCAGAAAGAAGGAGCAGGAAATGATTTCACGGTAAATAGCCTGGAGGGAGGCTTCCGGCAGCACGCCCGCATTCAGGCGGTTCAATTTGTTGAGCAGGGCCGTTTCCCGTTCGGGAACGAAGATGGGGGAATTTTTTTCCTTTTTAATGCGGCCGACTTCATGCACCCATTCGGCGCGTTTTTTTAACAGCTCTACAATCCGGGCGTCCACCTCGTCAATGGCCAGGCGCGCTTTTGTCAGGGCGATGGTCTGTTCATCCGTGTTTCCGCTTTTTTGCTGCCTGGGGGGATTGTCCGGAGAGGCGTCCTCCCCGTGGTGCGTGGTCTCCATGTCTCTGTGAAAGCTGTGTGGTTAAAGCCGTGTCAGGGTAGCGGTTCCGGGGGGGCAAATCAAGATTAAAGGGGAGGTCTCCGCCGCGGATTCTTCTTGCATGCGCGGAAGATGCCGGGCAGGTTCATTTCTCCTTGATTGATGAAAAGAATATTGTTCCCGGCTGACTGTGACCGTGGACGCTCCTGCCGGAAAGGGGGCGTAAGAAGGTGAACGGCGGGTCTGTTGCCGCATCTTTGTCCGCAAGGATGGGGGCGCCGGATGACGGTGGATTGCTGACGAAGGCCGGGCCGGCTCTGGGATTTGAATATGGCGCTTTCCCGTATTCTGTCCGTTGAAACGGCTTCCGCTGCCGGGAAATGGCGGGGAGGTTTAGTTCCGTCCCCCGGCTTCCTGTACCGGGCGCGGCTCCGGGATGGCCCCGTAAAGCCCGTTGGGGAAGAGCTGGAGCCACGGCGTGTATTCCGGCGGGACGGGCGCTTCGAAATCCATGCGCTTTCCCGTGCGCGGGTGGTCGAAGCCCAGCCGCCACGCGTGGAGCATGAGCCTGCCGGGTTTTGCCTTTTGCCGGGCGGGTTTGGCGTAAATGGGATCCCCGATGAGCGGATGGCCCAGATGGAGCATGTGCACGCGTATCTGGTGGGTTCTGCCCGTGTGCAGCGTGCACAGAACCAGGGAGGAGTCCGTGGACGGGTCTGCGCAGAGCAAATCGTAGTCCGTAATGGCGGCTTTCCCGGAACCGGGATTGACTACTGCCATTTTCAGGCGATTGACGGGATGGCGGCCGATATGGGTGAAGACCGTGCCGGAACTTTGGGAAGGAATACCCTGGACGACGGCCAGATAACGCTTTTCCGTGCTTCGGGCCGCGAACTGCGCCGTCAGGGACTGGTGGGCGCCGTCATTTTTTGCGATGACCAGGCAGCCGGAGGTGTCCTTGTCCAGGCGGTGGACGATGCCCGGGCGTTCCACTCCGCCGATGCCGGAGAGGTCCCCGCAGTGGTGGAGCAGGGCGTTTACGATGGTGCCGTCCGGGTTGCCGGCCGCGGGATGCACGACCATGCCGCTTTCCTTGTTGATTACTACCACGTCTTCATCTTCATACAGGATGTCCAGGGGGATATCCTGAGGCTGGGCTTCCGCCGGTTCCGGTTCCGGAATGCGGACGGTGATGGAATCACCGCGGGAGACGGGGTTTTTAGGCTTGGCGGGAGAGCCGTTGACCAACACGTCCCCGCTTTTGATCAGGCTCTGGATCCTGGAGCGGGAAAGCTCCGGAAGGTGGGCGGCAAGGTATTGATCCAGGCGGATTTTCCCGTCGGCGTCGTCCGTAGTCAGATTCATGTTCCGTGGCGTTTGGTCAATGGCTGTAGGCGGAGGGCGGCAGGTCAATAAAGGTATAATCCAGCCCGTAGACATCCTTGAGAAGAAGCCCCAGGGCCTTTACGCCGAACGTCTCCGTAAAGTAGTGGCCGCCGAAGACCAGATTGACGCCCAGTTCCTGGGCCAGGGGGATGTTCCAGTGGGAGCCTTCCCCGGTCACGTAGGTGCGGCAGCCGAGGGCCGCTGCCTGGGCAAGATCGTCTCCCGCGCCTCCGGTACAGATGAAGACATCTCCGGCCGGAGCCTCCGGGGAATCTTTCCAGAAGGCCTGCACGGGCGCGCCGAGGACGGTTTCCAGTTTTTGCTCCAATTCCGCGCATGTACCTGGAAATTCTCCGTGCGTACCGAGGGAAACGCCGTGGTAGTCCAGCCCATCATGGGAACATGGCCGGAGGCCGCAGGCCTTCGCCAGCAGGGCATTGTTGCCGTATGCGGGGTGGACGTCCAGAGGAAGGTGGGCGGCGTAAATCGCCAGGTTCCCGTCCATGGCGGCTTTCAGCTTCCGGTAGGCGATGCCGGTAATGGGCTGCATGGGCTGCCAGAAAATGCCGTGGTGAAGAAGGAGCAGGTCCGCACCTGTTTCCAAGGCCGCATGAATGGCCTTTTCTGAGCCGTCCACGGCGGCGGCCACCTTGGAAACGGTGCCCCCGTTTTCCAGTTGAAGGCCGTTCAGGGCGCGGGGGGCGTCCGGAATGGAATTCACGGAGAGGATTCCGTCCAGAAAGGAGATGGCGGTGTGCAGCTCAATCTTGCTCATGCGGGAGGAGTGGTTAGTTGTCTTCCGAAAGGCTGGCGCCGAGCAGACGTACGGCGTCCATGTTCAGGATAAAATAATTCGGGGTTGTATTTACTCTGCCGTAATAAAATCTGCTGTATCCGGCCTCTCCCGCCGGGGCGATTTCCAGCGTGATGACTTTGTCCTCCGGTTCCGGTTCCGGGGCAAAGGTAATGTCGCTGGAACCGGATTGGGACTGCACGGGGGCCGCCTCCTTGTAAGACTGGAGGATGAGTTTCAGGCGGAAAACGGGATTTTTCAGGGCTTCATGCGCTGTGGCGTCCGTATAGGGGAGCCAGGTGCTCACCTCCATTTTTTCCAGTTCATCCAAATAGCGGTTGGCGCGGTTCGGGTTGATATTCAAGGTTTCATCCTTCCCGTCTTTGGAGGCTGTCCAAGAATCGTCCAGACGGTCGAATTTCAGAACCAGGGGGCCTCCGGAACCGATGCGTTCCAGGTGCATTTCTCTGAGGTCAAACCTGCTGAAGGAAAAAAGCCTCTTTTTTTTCCAGGCCAGTGCATCCGTCAGCAAATCCTTCATGTAGGCGTTGTCCAGTATGGCGACGGTGGGTTTTCCGGCCTGGCGGGCATACCAGGAACCGTCCGCACCCTTGGAGAAAAACACCGTCACGGGGGGGCGTGGCTCTTCACCGGGCTTGGGCAGAAGGGACATGGTGAGCGTCATTCTGGGATTATCCAGCCCGTACACGGAAAGGTCCGTAACTTTGTCCGAAGCGAAGCCGGCCACTTTTCCCTGTTTAACGGTTTTCAGCAGGGAAATGAGATGCTCCGGATTAGCTTCCTGGTAACGGGCGCCCTCTGCCGTGTACAGCCAGGTGGGCTTGATGCCTTTTTTCTCATCCCCCTGAATGAAGCGGGCGATGGTAGGGTAATCCTGAAAACTTTTACGGATGGAAAGGCCGGTAATCTTGTAATCCCCGATGTCCGTCAATTGCTTGGAACGCAGAAGGCCCAGATCCAGCGGAATATTGCGTACGCCGGGAACTTTCTTGTTGGTTTCCGTCGTTTGCGCCAATTCAAAGACGGCCTTACGGTCGGAAACGGTGGCTTTGACCAGTTCGGACAGGCTTCCGTTGTCCGAGGGAGGATAAATCCGGAGCGTGACGGGCTGTTCCTCCATTTGCTGGGATTTGCCGTCCCCTGAAAGGCGGCCTGTAAAATTCCTGATGGAGACGGAGGTGATTTGATCATCCGTCATATCCGGCACGCTCGTTTCCTCCGGGTTGTACACGCGCACGGCGGTCAGCTTCTGGAGCGTGCCCAGCAGCACATCCATCATGGCCGGGTCCGTATCCAGGGAGAGGGGATACGTGATTTTCCAGGGGGAGCCAGGAGTCTTGCGCTCCAGGGCGATGCGCTGGCCCCGGTTGTTGATTTCAATGGAGGCGGGCATGGCCGGATGCAGTAGCAGGGGACGGTGGTCCCGAAGCTGGCGGATGCCGGATTTGAACAGAGGGAGGATGTTGCCGGTGCCCACCAGAATGCGGGTGTCCCGGCCGTAAAAATCCGTCTGCATATAGGTGGTGTCATCCGTGGTCTTGTTCTCCGGATCGTCCACCAGCCAGGGCGCCGGGGAACCCAGCGTATAGCGCGCCACAGTGGAGGAACGCTTTCCGTCGTCGCTCATTTCCTTGAGAGTGATGGTAACGGGAGTGGTTTTCACGCCGAATTCCTTCAGGGATGCGGAATCAATCTTGTGCAGGGGCAATGCGTCCACGATGCTGGTGGAGTACGTGTACTGGAGAATGGCCGCCGCCGCGCGAGGATCCATACGGTCGTTCCAGGGCTTTTCGCACCACCAGACGCCGTTGGGTTTGCGGCGGAATTCCGCGACATCTCCCACGCAATTGATGCGCATCCAGGAAACCTCGTTCATTTCTTCCCGGGTGTACGGGAAAAGCCGTTCTCCGGAACTGAAAGCGGTGCGCCCGATGATGCGGGACAGATTGCCGTCAATCATGAGGAGCACCGCTGCTCCGACAGAAGCGAGGGTGATGAGGATGAGAAGAATAAAACGGAATGTGCGCATGTGCTTCCGGTAATGGGCGTGGGTGGAGTTAATGACGGCGCGTGTTCCAGATAATCAGGGCGATCAGCAGCGCCAGCAGGGGGAGTCCGATATTCGTCAGGAGTTCCAAAACGCCCAGGGCGTTGCGGTCCAGATTCAGCTTGACGGTCAGGTCATGGCGGGAGCCGAGGCCACGCAATTCTTCACGGTCCGTCATCCAGCCGATCAGCGTACGCATGAAATCCCTCTGTTCCGGTTTGATTTGCCGGGGCTGGAGCAGGTCCGTATTGCCAAGCAGAACCAGGCGCCCGGTAGTCTTGTTCTGGTTCACGTCCCCGGCATTCCCCCGGATGAGGGCCGCGCCGATCATCAGAGGGCCCGGATTGTCTTCCCTTGCGTCGAACTGGGCAGGGAACTGGTTGTATTTGGTTTCTCCGTAATAATCCTCCGTTGTGACCAGGAGGGGGTATGGCGTAATGCGCTTCTGTTCCATGGCCGCATTGTCGGAATCCAGAATGAGGGAGATGCTCTCCCCTTCCAGTCCGGTGCTGGAATTCCAGAATTCACGGGTGCAATTCAGGGAGGGGGCGAAAATGGAGTTAATTTCAAAAACGGAACGGCTGCCCCTGTTGCGGAGCATCACGCGGTCATTCTGGGGCCGTAGCCCCTGTTCGCGGAGAAAGCGGTAAAGCTGTTTGGGTGTGTCATTTTGGGGTTCCAGCATGATTAGAATGGCGGCGTTCGGGCGCGCCCAGTACCGCTGGAGCACTTCCGCCTCCTGCGGGGACAGATCATATTTGGAACCGATAATCATGAATCCTGCGGCGTCTTCCGGAATTTCTTCCAGACCGCTCATGCGGATGGGAACAAGCTGCAGGTTGACGGAACGGCAGATTTTGCCCAGCGTCGTGAAAATGCTTTCTTCCTGGTTGTTGCTCAGGGACTCGTTGAAGTTGCTCTTATCCGCCGCGATATAAATTTTACGAGGTTCGCCGTTGGCCGCTCCGTAAATGCCGGCAGTCATCATGTCTTCAATCTGGAGCGCCACTGCCTTCATGCTTTTGCCGTCCGGCCCGGGTGCGTATACTACGAAGGCGTCTCCGGGCAGGATGCGCACGTGGGCGGCGTCCGCCTGGGTGCCTTCAAACGTCTTGAGCGCTTTTTCCGTATCCTCCCGGGCATCAATGATGACCAGGTTCTTCTTGAATTCAATTCCGTAGATATTGGAGATTTCACGGGCCTTGTTCGGCTGGCGGAGGGGATCCACATACTCCACCTTCACCTTGCCGTTGGAATAACGTTCGTACTCCTCAAGCAGAGAACGCATGCGGGTGTAGTTCTGCGTGGTGCGCAGGAAAGCGAACGTGATTTTGACGGGGGTTTTGCGCTTCTGGATTTCCGGAGACTGGAGCATGTTGATGCTCTGACGGGAAATTTCATAACGCTGGTCTTCCGTCAGGTCCCGGCGGTAATACTCGTGGCAGCCTACGTAATTCAGGCATACGACGATAAGGAACAGCAGGAAAAGCTTGATCCAGGTCATCCAGGGGCGTTTGACCTTGCGGGCGGCGGGCTGGGAGGCTTCTGCGGCCGCGGCGGGGGTGTCTGGTGTTTCGCTCATAGATAAAAATGAAAAGTGGTGAAGGCGGGATGAGTCAGTGTTTCCAGCGGCGGTGGTCAATGATGCGGATGGTGACGGCCAGCGTCAGGACTGTCATGGTCAGGTAAAACACGACGGGGCGCGTGTCAACCAGCCCGGCGGAAAAGCGGTCCAGATGTTCCGAGCAGGACATGTAGTGGAAAATCCCCGCTGCGGGGAATTCCCCCCACACCACGGGAATCAGACCCATGAAGAAAATCAGGACCAGCAGGCCGATGGTGATGATGCCGGAAATAATCTGGCTGCCCGTCATGGAGGAGGCGAAAATGCCGATGGCCGTGAACCAGGCGCCGACCAGCAGCAGAATGGCATATGCCCCGGCCCAGTCCGCCAGGCGGTAAGGCAGAACCATGCCCGCGTCATATCCGTAAATCCACTGCACAATCAGGTTGGACCAGTCCGCCAGGATGGGATAGAGAAGCATGGGCAGCCACAGGATGATGTAAAAGGCGTATGCGGAGAAGTATTTTCCCAGAACCACCTGCCATGTCTTGATGGGCGTGGTGAGCAGGGATTCCAGTGTTCCCGTCTTTTCCTCCTCCGCCAGGGAACGCATGGTGAGCAGAGGGAAGATGAACAGGAAGTAAAACCAGAACATGGGAGAATGCAGGATGAAGAACAGGATGCCTTCCTTCTGCGGGGCCAGTTGAAAAGCCTTCAGCGTGCCGGACAGGGAGACGCTCTGAAGGGCCATGACGAAAGCCAGGATAACCCATCCGTACGGAGTCATTACGTAGCTTCTGAGTTCTTTTCTGAAAATGGTAAGTACTGGAGACATGGGGAGAAAAGGGAAATGGGCGGTGGTGGATAGGCGGGGATGGAAAAAGGGGGGGGTTAATCTTTACGGGTCATTTCCACGAACACTTCTTCCAGCGTGGGGGTGTGGCGGTAAATATGGCGCAGGGGGCAGCCCTGTTCCGCAAGGAGGCGCGCAGCTTTTTCACGGGTATCCGTCCCGGCCTCCGCGCGTACGGTCAGCGTATGCCAGCCGTCGGCGTCCGTTCCTTCATGGATGACCTTCTTCACATGTTCCAGGTTTTCCAGTTTCCGCGTAATCAGGGCCAGGTCTCCCCGGAATTCCAGAGTAATCTTGCCGGCTGCCCGTAGATTGGCCGTCAGGTTGGAGGGGGTATCCGCTGCCTTGATAGTTCCCTGGTCAATGATGATGACCTTGTTGCAAATCATTTCCACCTCACTGAGAATGTGGGTGGAAAGAATAATGGTATGGTTGGCCGCCAGACCTTTGATCAGTTCGCGTATCTGGCGTATCTGGTTGGGGTCAAGACCGTTGGTAGGTTCGTCAAGGATCAGCAGGTCCGGTTCCCCCAGCAGGGCGTCCGCCAGGCCTACGCGCTGGCGGTAGCCTTTGGAAAGGGTGCGGATCATCTTGCGGCGCACGGGATCCAGGCCGCATTGTTCTACAACCTTGGAGACGGCAGGCCAGATCTGCCTGGAAGAGATGCCTTTAAGCCTGGCGCGGAATTTCAGGTATTCCGTGACGCGCTGGTCGTCGTAAAGGGGCACGTGTTCCGGCAGGTAGCCCAGATGTTTGCGAGCCTCCAGGGGATTTTTCACAATGTCGAACCCGGCAATCGTGGCTGTGCCGGAAGTGGGGGGCAGATAGCCGGTCAGCATGCGCAAAGTCGTGGTCTTGCCTGCGCCGTTCGGCCCCAGGAACCCTACGATTTCCCCCTTTTCAATCTGGAAGGAGGCATTCTTTACCGCTTGAAAGCGGCCAAACTCTTTGGAAAGCTGGTCGGCGTGGATCATGGAATCAATGGGAACAGGGTGATTCTAATCCAAACCGCTTTCGCCTCAAGCTTATTCTCCCCTGCGCCGCGGAAGCGCTTCTTCCGCTTGAAAAGCCATGGGCATTCAACGGGACCATGCTTTTCCAGCAGGGCTGGAGGGAAGGAAAATCAATCCCTCAACTCCTCTTCCAGCCTCTGGACGATATCCCTCACGCGCACATCCTCTTCCATACGGGAGGCGACCAGCTTGTTCGCATGGATGACGGTGCCGTGATCCCGGCCGCCGAACGCCTGGCCGATATCCTTCAGGGAGCGTTCCGTCAGGCGGCGGCTCAAGTACATGGCGATCTGGCGCGGAAAGGCGATGCTGTTGGGGCGGCGCTTGCCGGTCAGGTCGCTGACCTTGAGTTCGTAAAAATCCGCCACGCGCTTCTGGATGGAATCTACGGTCAGGATGCGGCTTGTTTCTTCCCGCAGGATGTCGCGTAAAAGCTGCTCAATTTTGGCGATGTCAGGCATGTCTCCGGACAGGGAAGTAAAGGTGGCTACACGGAGCAGTGCTCCTTCCAGGCGGCGCACGCTCTTCTGGATGCGGCTTGCCAGAAACTCCAGAATTTCGTAGGATACGTTCATGCCGGCCCGGTCGCGCTTGCTGCGCAGGATCTCCAGCCGTGCATTGTCGTCCGGAAGGTTCAATTCTACCGTAAGGCCTGATTCCAGGCGCGCCGCCAGCCGGGGGTCCAGATTGGAAATATCGCATGCGGCGGCATCCGCGCAAATCACGATGGTTTTGTGGGCATGGAACAGTTCGTCAAACGTATGCAGGAATTCTTCCACCGTTTTTTCCTTGCCGGAGATAAATTGCACGTCGTCCACCAGCAGGACGTCTGCCTTGCGGTACTTGCGGCGCAGTTTGGTGAAGCTTTGTCCGTTCTGGGTTCGGGAAGCGTCAATAAATTCATTGGCGAACTGTTCGCCCGTGACGTACACCACATTTGTGGATGAATCCTGATGGAGCACCTCATGGCCAATGGCCTGGAGCAGATGGGTTTTGCCAACGCCGGATTTACCGTACAGGAAAAGTGGATTGAACAGGGCCCGTTCCGACTGGGCGACGGACAGTCCGGCCTGGTACGCAAAACGGCTGTCCTCATACACCACGAACGAATCGAACGTATATAAGTCATTCAGGCATGCCCTGGCGGCCGGTGTACGCTGTTTTTTGACCGGTGCGGCCGGGGAATCCGCCGCCTGCGGCGTTTTGGCCCGGGAAGAAGCTTTTTGCGGCTGGCCTTCTGCAGCGGGCATGGAAGCCACTTCATCCGTGCAGACGAATTTGATCTGGCGTTCCGTGCCCAGAGCCAGCATGGCGGCCTGCTTCAGCTCCGGCGTATAGCTGTTTTCCACCCAGAGGGCGGCCATAGGATCGTCGCATACCAGCGTCAGCGCCTTCCCTGAATCCTCCAGCAGGGAAAACTTGGGAAACCACAATCCATAAACCTCCGGGGACATGATTGTTTGCAAGGCTCCCGTGATTTTGGACCAGGTGGCTGACAGTTCTGATGGCGGCGTCATTGTTATTGGAAATAAAAGATGTTGCTGGTTAGAAATAGCCGTAAGGCGTTCCGTCCCGCTACGAGGCCGCCCGCGGATGGAACCGGATCAGGTTCATCCGCAGCCGTGACAGCTCGTGGCGTCCATCGGGGTGGAGAAGGCGAACTCATCCGCTTTCAGCTCAACACCCCGGTTGACGGGAGCGCCAAATTACTGATTTGCGTCTGAGGAAAAAATATCTTTTTGAAACAGCGCGAGTCATCGTTCTGCGGCTCTACGTTCCACGGGGGTTCCACATGAAAAAATATTTTGTTCTTGCTTCCTCCGATAATTTAGTCCTCCTGAGTATATTTTCTGTATGACATTGTTAATTACTCATCATCAATGTGTTGTTGTTTTGTTACTGGCCTGGGTGACGAAAAGTGCATGATTACGCCGCCGGAAATCAACCACTTACAGGGACCGGAACGGAACTGTCCGGGAAGATGCAGGAGGGAGGCGGTCCGCATGGTTGACAACGGCCGTCCGGAAACCTAACGTGGCTGCATCATGGAACAAATGGAACAGCCAGGGGAAGCATGCCTGTCTCTCTGCCGGGGGAAATTTCTGGAACTTCTGAAAGAGGGGAGGTGGGAATACGTGCGCCGGGTTAATGCCAGCGGAGCCGTCATGATCGTGGCCGTGACGAAAGAAGGAGAACTGTTGCTGGTGGAAGAATACCGCGTTCCCCTGCATGCCCGGACCGTAGGGCTGCCTGCGGGCATTTCCGGGGATGAAGGGGAGGAAAGCACGCTGCAATCCGCCCGGCGTGAACTTGAAGAGGAAACCGGATACCGGGCGGACTCCTGGACGTATCTTTTTGCGGGGCCTTCTTCCCCAGGATTGGCTACGGAAATGGTATCCTTCTATCTGGCGGAAGACCTGCATCGAATATCGGCAGGAGGCGGTGTGGCCCACGAAAATATTACTGTGCACCGCATTCCTCTTCCTCAGGTGCATGACTGGCTGATGGAGCAGATGGGACAGGGAAAAGTGGTGGATCCGAAAATCTTCATGGGCCTCTATTTCCTGTCCTGCTGCGGCAATGGCATGGGACAGAAGGCATCATAATGTCCTGTGCCGTAAATGCCCGCATGCAGGAAACGGCATGGGACACAGGCTGTATGAAACGGTTGAGTGAAAAATGCTTCATCCGTAATGAGTTCCCTGGAGGGGAAGGCGGGTTGCCGTGATAAAATGCTCCTGATCCATAAAAAAATCTGGACATTCTTTCCGATCCGGGTTAAATATTTCCCCGCCTTACGGCATCAACCACTTAACGGCAGGGTAGCTCAGTGGTAGAGCAGAGGACTCATAAGCCTTTGGTCGGGTGTTCAAATCACCTCCCTGCTACCATCTTCAAAGCCCCTTAAATCCAACGGTTTAAGGGGCTTGTTACTTTTAGTGCATATATTGCACATCATGCTGGAAAACAGTGAAAAAGGGTATCATATGGTCAAAAAAGCATGCACAATGATGCACAGCTTGATTGACAATTGGAAGCCTCCCCCCGGCACTTTCCGCCCTGGAAAACCGTGGAGTACTGTTATTCCGGTGCATATATCCACACGGGGATATGAATGTTGGATTGGAATCCCGCTTGTGAGAAGCTGCGTTTTCTTTTCTCAGGATTTTGCCGTTCAGGATGCCGCATGAAGTGAAGGCTCCGATACCGGACAGGTACTGGAAAATAAAAAACCGCATTGTTTTTGGAAATGCGGCGGAGGGGGGGAAAATGGGTTTTAGATGCTGCGGCGCATCATCAGAGCAGCTAAACCCGAAAGGCTCGGAGAAGCCGTAGCCGGGGACGGATTAAAAATCCGCATAATTCTTTTTTAGTTATGTGGTTATATTATAAGATTTTTATTATCAAATTATTATTGCTGATATTTTTTCGGCGGGCAGAAAATTTCAGGAGGAAAAGAAAAATGGAAGACCTTTCCCGAATTTACTATATACCCTTTAACGAGAGACGGGAATAGCTACCCGTCCATTTGGTGCAGGGGATTCCGCCCATAAGCAGGAACGGGGCAGAGAGGTAAATAGAAAACTATTTCAGCCTTAACCCGAAAACCCCGGATTTGCGCCCGCTGAGTTCCAGAGTGCGCAGGCGTTCCGGGGGTAGGCTGTCGCGGGAAAATTCCGCGTAATGCATGCGGTCCCGGAAGTAATGGACGGCGCTTTGGGAGAGGGCAAAGATGAATTCCATTCCCATTTCCTCCGCTTTTCTTTTGGCAAATTCACATAGTGCGCGGCCATAGCCGCGGCCTTCATGGCGGTGCTTGATGTACAGGCAGCCCAGTTCTGCGCTATGGTGCTCCGGGTAGGGATAAACGGCAACGCAGCCCACGATGCTGTCGTCCAGGGTCAGCACGTAGTAACTGTCTATTCTGGCGGCAATGTCTTCATAGTTCCGGTTGACTAATTTGGAGTCCACTACGGAACGGGCGATCATGGAGAGGAGTTCCGGAATGTCTTCTTCCTTCAGCGGGCGTATTTCCCGGTAGGAGTCCGTGTGGACCATGGTTCCTACGCCTTCTTCAGAGAAGAGTTCCTCCACCAGCACGCCGCGCATTTTTCCGTCCAGCAGATGCACGCGGGGGATTCCTGCCCGGCAGGCTTCCGCTGCCTGGTCAAGCAGTTCGCGGTGGGTTACGTTTCCTGCCAGCTCCGCTACTTCCGATTCCAGAATGGCGGCAATGGGGCGTCCGTCCAGGGACGGAACCTTGTGGTCATTGAGCAGGGCGATGTATTTGGAGGCCCCCAGACTGAAGGCCATATGGACGGATTCCGGGTCAAAGGAGCCGGAACGGCCGGAAGCCACCACGGGAATTTGGTGGCGCCCCAGAATTTCCCGGACTCTTTCCCGGACAAGCTGGCCGCCCTTCAACGGCGCTTCCACCAGGGCGGAGCGCATTTCACAGACGCGCGTGTGTTCGTACAGCGCGGAGGCGTCCGCCCCTTCCACAATCAGAACGGGCCTGACGCCTATTTCCTGCAGTACGTCTAGGTCCAGCAGGGCATCCACCAATTCCCCGGAATCCACCAGGGGGCGTTCCACGTGCACGGCAAAGATTTTATCCCTGAAGTACGGAACATACTCCAGCACGGAACGGACATTGGCGGATTTGTTGGGAGGGAGCGTAGCCAAGGCGGACCGGAAGTTTGGGGCCGGGGAAAACGGACATTCCCGTTTCCCCCGGCCTTGTAAGTGATGCGCGGTTTTTTTTAGAATGTGCGGGTATCCGCGGAATCCCGGTTGTCCATGGTTTCCGCAAAGTCCTGGGAGTCCAGAGTGACGGCAATTTCTTCCCCTTCTCCGGGAACCGGCGTTTCTGCCGGCGCCTGGGGGGCTTCTTCCTTGCGGAGCACGACGCTGACCTTGCGCTTGGGCATGACCAGTTTGGGTTCCGCCACGGCTGGTTTGTAACCTTCCCCAATGGTGGTGGCGTCGGAAATGACGGCCGGGGCCTGTTCCGGTTCCGCCTGCCGGGCGGATTGTTGTTCACGTGCCCGGGAGACTTGTTCCCTCAGGGCGGAGAGCAGGTCCGAAGGCATGCCGTCAAAGCCGATTTCCGGCAGGCTGGTTCCGCCTTCCTGGTTTTCGTCGGAAGATTCAAACTGGGGCAGGCTGGCCAGGAAGTCCTCAAAGGCGTCCAGGTTGGTGGTGCTCTTGAAGAGGTTGCTGATGGCTTCGCTCTTGATGCTTTCCATCAGGGTGATGAAGAGATCGTAAGCTTCCGATTTGTATTCCACCAGGGGGTCTTTCTGCCCCTGGGCGCGGAGGCGCACGCCTTCCCGCAGGGAGTCCATGTTGTACAGGTGTTCCTGCCACATTTTGTCAATGGCCCCCAGGATGATCTGGCGTTCCATGTGGTCCAGGTATTCCGGGCGTTCGCGGGAAGCCTTGTCTTCATAAGTGGCCTTGACCTTGTCAATGAGGAAGGCAATGGTATCGTCTATGGGCCGTTCTTCCAGCTTGGCGGCCTCCGCCGTGAGCCCCAGCGGGAAGGAGGCGTTCATCCAGGCGAGCAATTCGTCCGGGTGGGTGACGCCTTCCGCATCCGGGTCCAGGAATTCATGGGCGCGCGTGGCGATTACTTCTTCCAGAATATCGTAAATCATTTCGCGCGGGTTTTCCGTGGAAAGCACTTCATTCCGGTATCCGTAAACGATTTCGCGCTGCTTGTTCATTACGTCGTCATAGTCCAGCACGTGCTTGCGCCACATGTAGTTGCGCTGTTCCACCCGTTTCTGGGCGGATTCCACGGATTTGTTCAGGAAACTGTGTTCCAGCGCTTCACCGTCGGCTACGCCCAGGCGTTCCATCATCTTGGTCATGCGTTCCGCCGCGCCGAAGTTGCGCATCAGGTCGTCTTCAAAGGAGATGAAGAACTGTGAGGCGCCGGGATCCCCCTGGCGGGAGCAGCGGCCGCGCAGCTGGCGGTCAATGCGGCGGGATTCATGGCGTTCCGTACCCAGGACGAAGAGGCCGCCGAGGTCGGCTACGCCTTCGCCCAGTTTGATGTCCGTGCCACGGCCCGCCATGTTGGTGGAGACGGTGACGGCTCCGCGCTTGCCGGCCTGCGCCACGATTTCCGCTTCGCGCTGGTGGTTTTTTGCGTTCAGAACTTCATGGGGGATTTTGGCCCTCTTGAGCATGCGGGAGAGCGTTTCGGAGGCGTCCACGCTGGCCGTGCCGATCAGGATGGGCTGGCCTTTGTCGTGAAGTTCCTGGATTTTGTTGACCACCGCATTGAATTTTTCACGGCGGGATTTGAAGATGAGGTCATTCTGATCCTTGCGGATGCAGGGGCGGTTGGTCGGGATGGGAAGAACGTCCAGCTTGTAAATATCATGGAATTCCGCGGCTTCCGTTTCCGCCGTGCCGGTCATGCCCGCCAGTTTTTTGTACAGGCGGAAGTAGTTCTGGATGGTGATGGTCGCGTACGTCTGGTTTTCCCGCTCCACTTCCACGCCTTCCTTGGCTTCCACCGCCTGGTGCAGACCGTCGCTCCAGCGGCGTCCCGGCATTTCACGGCCCGTATTCTGGTCGATGATGATGACCTTGCCTTCCTTGACGACGTATTCCACGTCTTTTTCGTAAATGCAGTAGGCCTTCAGCAGCTGGGAGGTGGTGTGCAGGCGCGCTCCCGTTTCGTCAAGCTGTTTGGTCAGTTCATTTTTGCGGCGCAGTTTGTCTTTTTCCGTCAGGCGCGGATCTTCGTCCATTTCCGCAAAGGCGGTTCCCAGATCCGGCAGCACGAAATCTTCCGGATGGCCGGGAGAGATGACTTCCCGGCCTTTTTCCATCAGGTCGGCGTCGTGGGTTTTTTCATCCACGGTGAAGAACATTTCCTCCTTCAGCTTGTAGAGTTCCTTCTTGCGGGTATCCTGGTAAAGGGTCAGTTCATATTTTTCCACGATGCGGCGCAGCTCGGGATCCTGCATGGCGCGCAGGAAGGCGCGGTGGCGGGGCTGGCCCATTTTTACTTTGAACAGGCAGCGGCCCACTTCTTCCGTGCGGCCTTCTTCCTGGGCTTTCAGGGCCTGGGCCATCAGTTCGTTGCAAAGGTCCGTCTGGGCCTTCACCACGCGCTCAATGGCGGGGCGCAGGGTATCGTACTGCTGTTCCCGGGTGACGACCGCAGGGCCGGAAATGATGAGGGGGGTGCGGGCTTCGTCAATAAGGATGGAGTCCACTTCGTCCACAATGGAGAAGTAGTGCCCGCGCTGCACCTGTTCGGACTTGGAGGTTGCCATGCCGTTGTCGCGCAGGTAGTCGAAGCCGAATTCGGCGTTGGTGCCGTAAGTGATGTCGCAGGCGTATTGCTCCCGGCGGAGTTGGGAGGGCATCATGCTCTGGATGCAGCCGACAGTCAGCCCCAGGAACTGGAAGAGCATGCCCATCCATTCCGAGTCGCGGCGCGCCAGATAATCGTTCACGGTCACCACATGCACACCCATGCCGGTCAGGGCATTCAGGTAAACGGGGAGGGTGGCTACAAGCGTTTTCCCTTCCCCCGTGGCCATTTCCGCAATGTAGCCGCGGTGCAGGGCAATGCCGCCCAGCAGCTGCACGTCAAAGTGGACCATGTCCCAAACCTGTTTTTGACCGCAGATATCGCGTTCTTCCCCGCAGAGCAGGCGGGCGCCGTGTTTGACGGCGGCGAAGGCCTCCGGCAGTATCTGGTTCAGGTAGCGTTCCCGCAGCTTGTCAAACTGGGGCGTAATGTTGTTCCAAGCGGCTTTCCCTTCTTCAATGGAGGCGGGAGTGGCTTCCACCGCAGGGAGGGAAGCGAATTCGCTTTTCAGGGATTCAAAACGGGCGTTCAGTTTGGCGGCTATTTCCTCCAGCTCTTCCCTGGGCGCGGCTTCCACAATGCGCACGGGGGGCAGATCCATGGGGAGGAAGCGATGGAGGTATCCCTGCCATTCCCTCGTTTTCTCAAGCAGGAATTCCTGTCCCTTGCCGTTCCATGATTCTTCAATGGAGACGATTTGTTCCACAATGGGGCGCAGACGGCGTACTTCACGCTGGTTTTTGGTGCCGACAATCTTGGTTAGAATCCACTTAATCATCTTTGTCTTGTTGAAAATTGACGAGGTAGAGTCGCTTTCAGCGGTCTAAGAATCGAAAAATACTAGCGGCTGCCGGAAGAAATGCAAGCACGGCCCTCCATTTGTGCTGATGATGACGTAATAGGCAGGTTGGACCTGGCCGGACTCCTCTGGAAACCCGGATTCATGACAGGCGCTTCTCTTGGAATGATTCCAAATTGATGATATTCTTTCTCCATGAGTCATTGTGAGGATGGGCGCATCCGCATCCGCGGCGCCCGTGAGCATAATTTGCAGAATGTGGATGTGGACATTCCCCTGGGGCGGCTGACGGTGGTGACGGGTCCTTCCGGATCGGGGAAAACAAGTCTGGCCATGCACACGCTGTATGCGGAAGGCCAGCGGCGTTATATGGAAACCTTTTCCCCGTACGTGCGCCAGTTCATGGACCGCATGGACAAGCCGGATGTGGACTCCGTAGAGAATATTCTTCCGGCCATCGCCCTGCATCAGCGCAACTCCGTCAGGACATCCCGCTCCACGGTGGGGACCATGACGGGGCTGAATGATTACTGGAAGTTTGTTTTCGCCCGTCTGGCCGTGGGCATTGACCCGGAAACAGGGCGGGAAATCAAGCCGGAAACGCCAGGTACCATTGATGAAAAGCTGCATGCGGAATTCCCTGCCGGAACGGAAGTGATGGTTTGCCTGGAGGTGGCGCGGCCCGAATCCGTGGATCTTCCCACGTTGAAAAGGAATCTGGTGGCACAGGGGTATTTGCGCGCTTTTGCGCATGGAGAGATCCTCCGGCTGGAGGATGAGGATTGGACGCTGGAGGAAGGAGAACCGCTGCTGGTGGTTCAGGACCGCGTGAGGCTGTCGGAAGACCAGAGGGAACGCAGGCTGGAGGCTCTGGAAACGGCCATGCGTCTGGGCGGCGGCGTGGCCCATGTGATTCCCCGTGTGGACGGCGTCTGGCTGTCCGCTTTGAAATTCCGCGGAGACTGGCATCCGCTGATGGAACCGCGGCCGGGCCTGTTTTCTTTTAATTCCCCGCTGGGGGCGTGCCCGGAATGCCGCGGCTACGGGCGCGTCATCACGATTGACTACAACCGGTGCATCAGGTCGGAACTCAGCGTTCAGGACGGGGCCATCCATATTTTTGAGGGGGACGGAAAAGTATTTTCCGAATGCAAGCGGGACCTGATGCGCAGCTGGCGCAAAAACGCCCGCAAAGTCCGTCTGGATGTGCCGTGGAAGGATTTGAAGCAATGGGAGCGGGACTGGCTGCTGTACGGCGACGGCGATGACCCGGATGAAATGTATGAACAGGGGCTGTGGTACGGCATTGCGGGATTTTTCAAATATCTGGAAAGCCGCACGCATAAGATGCACGTGCGGGTGTACCTGAGCCGTTTCCGCACATATCAGGAATGCCCCTCCTGCCACGGTTTGCGCCTGAGGCCGGAAGCCCTTCAATTCAAGGTGGGCGGCAAAAGCATGCCGGAACTTTCCAGTATGCCCATGGATGAACTGCTGGCCTGGGTGGATAGGTACGTGACGCCGCGGGCGGATGAAGACCCCGGCTTGAAACATGCCGTGGCGGAACTCAGGAGCCGCCTGGAATATCTGAATGAAGTGGGATTGGGCTACCTGACGTCCGACCGCTCCACGCGGTCCCTGTCCGGAGGGGAAATTGAACGCGTGAGCCTGACGACCTGCCTGGGCGCTTCCCTGACGGATACACTGTTTGTGCTGGATGAACCTACCGTTGGGCTCCATCCCCGCGATACGTCCCGTTTGATTTCCGCCATGAACCGGCTTAAAAAGCGCGGGAACACCCTGGTGGTGGTGGAGCATGAGGAAGCGGTCATGCGTGCCGCGGACTGCCTGGTGGATATGGGACCCGGTTCCGGACGGGAAGGGGGAAGGCTGGTTTATTCCGGGATGCCTGCCCGGATTGGAGAAATTGAGGAATCCCTGACGGGGGCTTTTCTTTCCGGCAGGCGACGCATCGCGGTGCCCAAAAAGAGGCGAAAGCCGCGCCAGTTTCTGACCGTATCCGGAGCCACGCGCCATAACCTGCGCAAACTGGACGTGAAAGTGCCCCTGGGCGTCTTCACTTGCTTGACAGGCGTCAGCGGGTCCGGGAAAAGCACCCTGGCCCACGATGTTCTTTACCTGAACGCGCTGGTGGAGAAAGGAGCCGTATGCGAGGAGGAACCCGCCCGCGTCAAGTCTATCAAGGGCTGGGAACATCTGGATGAGGTGGTGATGGTGGACCAGAGCCCCATCGTCCGCACCCCGCGCTCCACCCCTGCCGTGTATGCCGGAGTTTTTGAAGAAATACGCTCCCTCTTCGCGGAAACGGAGACGGCCCGCGCGCGCGGCATGAAGCCCGGTTTTTTCTCTTTCAACAGTGGGGACGGCCGGTGTCCGCGCTGCATGGGCATGGGGAGTGAGAAAGTGGAAATGCAGTTTCTTTCCGACATTTTCGTTCAGTGTCCGCTGTGCCACGGTTCCCGGTACGGGAGCGAAGTGCTGAGCGTGTACCGTGACGGCAGGAATATTGCGGACGTGCTCGGCATGACGGTAGCGGCTGCGCTGGAATGCTTCAGCGCGGAAAAAGGGGCCAAAGCCTCCCGCATCGCTTCCAAATTGGGCGTGCTTCAGCGCGTAGGGCTGGGGCACCTGACCCTGGGGCAGCCTCTGAATACCCTTTCCGGCGGGGAAAACCAGCGCCTGAAGCTGGCTAAAATCCTGCTGGACCAGATAGGTTCCGGCGCGAACAGCTCCAAGATGCTGATTCTGGACGAGCCGGGAACGGGGCTTCACTTTGCAGACATTGAAGTTTTGCTGGCCGTGTTCCGGGAACTGGTGGAGCAGGGGCATACCCTGCTGGTCATCGAACACAACCCGGAGTTCATCAAATCCGCGGACTACGTGATTGACCTGGGGCCGGAGGGCGGCGCCGGAGGCGGCCATGTGGTGGCCACGGGCACGCCGGAAGAAATCGTAGCCGCCGGGAAGGGATACACGGGCAAATACCTCAGGGAGGTGCTGGAAGGCAACCCTTCCGTTTACGACCCTGCGGACGCCGCCGTCCCGGAATCCGCAGACATGGATATACCGGAAGGCGTGATGGCCCTGCGGGGAGCGCGCCACCACAACCTGAAAAACGTGGACCTGGACGTGCCGCGCGGAGAAATGACCGTGCTGACCGGGCTTTCCGGCTCCGGGAAGAGCTCCCTGGCTTTTGATATCTTTTTCGCGGAAGGGCAGCGGCGTTTCATGGACGTCATGTCCCCGTACGCCCGGCAATTCACGGAACAGCTGGAAAGTCCGGACATTGACCGCCTGACCGGATTGCCCCCCACGGTGGCTATTGAACAGAACATGTCCCGCGGGGGCACCAAATCCACCGTGGGAACCGTCACGGAAATCTGGCAATTCATGCGTCTGCTGTATGCCAAGCTGGGGCAGGCCTATTGCCCGCAGTGCGGTATTCCGGTGGGCAAAAGGTCGGAATCGGAAGTGGTGGAGCTGGTGGCGAGGGAACTGAAAAAACATGGCGGACTCGCATTGCTGGCCCCCCTCGTCAGGGGACGCAAGGGGCATTACGCCGACCTGGCCCGCTGGGCGGAAGGAAAGGGATATGAGGAAATGTGGGTGGACGGCAAACTGGTTCCCCTGAGCGGATTCCAGCCGCTGGACCGCTATTCCAGCCATGACCTGGACCTGGTCGTTGCACGGCCGGAGGCCTCCTGGCCGCCGGAAAAGCTTGCCGGGGCGGTTCATGCCGCGCTGGAGATGGGGGAAGGGTTCCTGCAGGTGCTCCCGCCCGGTTCCGTCCGTCCGGAACTGATGGGCACCAGGCTGGCATGCGCCTCCTGCGGGCAATCTTTCCCGGAACTGGAACCGTACACGTTTTCCTTCAACTCTCCGCGCGGGTGGTGCCCCGTATGCCGCGGGCATGGAATCGTCGGCAGGGGGAAAGTAAAGGAAGACCAGGCGCAATCCCTGCTGGAGGCTGAACTGAAATATGACAGGGAACTGGCGCGGCAGGCGGACGATGACAAGGGGATAACAACCTGTCCTGCCTGCCGGGGCGTGCGGTTGAATGAATTTGCTCGCGCCGTGCGGCTTCAGGGCGTGACTCCCGGTGACATTGCCTCCCTGCCTGCCGTGGCCGCCGCAGAACTGGTCAAAGGGTGGCAATTTGAACGGGAGGAAGCTCTCATTGCCCGTGACGTAGTGGCGGAAATCTCGCAGCGCCTCAACTTCCTCCAGCGGGTGGGGCTGGGCTACCTTTCCCTGGACCGGAGCGCCACGACGCTCTCCGGCGGGGAGACCCAGCGCATCCGTCTGGCTTCCCAGCTGGGCTCCCACCTCCGCGGCGTGCTGTACGTGCTGGATGAACCGACCATCGGCCTGCATCCGCGGGACAACGAATTGCTGCTGGGCACGTTGGATGAACTCAAACGCCGGGGCAACACCCTGCTGGTGGTGGAACATGATGAAGATACCATGAGGCGCGCGGACCATATTGTGGACATGGGGCCGGGAGCCGGCATTCATGGCGGCAGAATCATGGCCCAGGGCACCTTTGAAGAACTGGCCGCCATGCCGGACTCCGTCACGGGCGCGGCCCTGCACCATAAGCCCAGGCATCCCTACCGCGGGAAAAGGCGCAGGATTCCGTCCCAAAAGGATGAATCCGCGTGGCTGCGCGTGGAGGGCTGCTGCCTGCACAACCTGAAGGGGGTGAACGTTGCCATTCCCAAGGGGAGGCTGACGGTGCTCACCGGCGTATCCGGCGCGGGGAAAACTTCCCTGATGACGGGAACCATCCGTCTGGCTGCGCGCCAGGCCATCGGCGACAAGCTCACGAGGGAGCAGAGAAAATTATGGAAAACCTCTTCCGGCTTTGACTCCATCCGCATGGTGTACGGCGTGGACCAGAGCCCCATCGGCAAAACGCCCCGTTCCACCCCGGCCACCTACGTGGGTTTCCTGGACGACATCCGGACCCTGTTCGCGCAGACGGCGGATGCCCGCAGGCTGGGCTTTGACCGCGGCCGTTTCTCCTTCAACACGGGGCAGGGCAACTGTGAATCCTGCAAGGGCACGGGCATGCAAAAGCTGGAAATGGACTTCCTGCCCCCCTGCTATGTGCCGTGCGAGACCTGCCGGGGCAAGCGCTACAACGCCGCCACCCTGACCGTGAGGTACAAGGGGAAGACCATTGCGGACGTGCTCCAGATGGACTTTGCGGAAGCGGCGGAATTTTTTGAAAGCCAGCCCCGCATTTCGGACCCCCTCAAACTGCTGTCGGAAACCGGCCTGGGTTATCTGACGCTGGGGCAGGCCTCCAACACGCTTTCCGGCGGGGAAGCCCAGCGGCTCAAGCTGGTGACGGAACTCATCAAGGGCCGGCGCGTCAGCCGGAACGCCCTGATGAAAGGCAGGGAACTGCCCGGAGACCTGTACCTGATTGAAGAACCCTCCATCGGCCTGCATCCGCGGGATGTGCGGCTGCTCATTGACGTGCTGCACCGTCTGGCGGACCAGGGAAACACCGTCGTCGTCATTGAACATAACACGGAAATCATGGCGGAGGCGGACTACGTCATCGACATGGGCCCCGGACCCGGCGATGCCGGAGGAACCATCGTGGCGGAAGGCACGCCGGAGCAGATAGCCAGGAAAGAATCCCCCACAGCGGAATACATCCGCCGGGAGCTTGAGTCTGATATTGGAATAAATTGCTGAAGAAATTCTTTAATTGCCCCGTTCCGCCAATTGACGGAACGGGGCAATTATATTTACATGATTTAAATAAAATAAAAACGAGATCAGAGGTATTTTTATTTTTCCGGTTCTATCTTATATTGATTTTTTGTGTTCCCTCTGAGAGATGGCGGTAAACGTATCGTAAACCGCTTCTTCCTTTTATTGTCATCTCCACTCCGTTTTCAAAGAAAATCCGGTTGTTTTCAATGAGTTCTATTTTGCTAACATTGACAATTTGAAATCTGCTTATTCTGATGAAATTTTCAGGAAGCAGGGATTGGAAGGATTTTATGGTTTTCAGTTGAGAGAACAGACGCTTCCGATTTAAATAAAAGCAAACTATATTAACATACTCTTTAGATGATTCCAGGATGAAAATATGGTCAAATCGGATCATTTTCATGCCTTGGTCATAGATGGTAATGAATGGTTTCATCCATGGAGAATAACGAGATTTTATATCTTCTAAACGCTATTTCATTGCCTCTAGGAAAGTATTGATCGTCTCATAAAGGTGTTTTGTTTATAAATATGTAACAATGAATTGATTACATATCTATTTGCGGTACTGTTCCCATCCGAGATTTATGGAGTGCGAAACCAACAGGGAAAGAGCCGTTGCTTATGTGCGCATGTCAACGGATCAACAGGATTATTCCATTAAAAATCAGATGGAGGCCATTGAAGAATATGCTGAGAAGAACCATCTGGAAATTACAGAAATATTTAAAGATGAAGGAAAGAGCGGAGTCCAGCTGAAAGGCCGGGCCGCTATGGTCAGCCTTCTTGAACTTGTCAAAAGCGGCAAGGCGGATTTCAAACACCTTCTAGTTTATGATGTGAGCCGATTCGGAAGGTTTCAAAACGCTGATGAAGCTGCTTTTCATGAATATGAATTTAACCGGGCAGGGATCTATGTACATTACTGCGCCGAGGAATTTATTAATGATGGAACGGCTATATCCTCCTGGTTCAAAATGGGAAAAAGGCTGGAGGCTGGGTCGTATTCCCGGAATCTTTCTGAAAAAGTATTCCGGGGGCAATGTAATCTGGTCCGGTTGGGGTTTCGTCAGGGAGGAACTATAGGATATGGTTTGAGAAGAATGCGGGTGAATGCCCAGGGAGAACACCTGGGCATTTTGGAGAAAGGCCAGTATAAAGCCATTCAAACGGATCGCGTGGTGCAGGTTCTTGGTCCGGAAGAGGAAGTAAGGATAGTACGTTGGATTTATGATTCATTCATCAAAAGAGGCAAGAGCGAAAGAGAAATTGCAGAACTGCTGAACCGGAAAGGAATAAAAACGGATCTTGGGAGGGAATGGTGTGCTGCATCCGTCTTGCAGATTTTGACGAATGAGAAATATATAGGAAATAATGTTTTTAACAAAACATCCGGCAGATTAAGTAATTTGCGCTCTTTTGAAAAACGTAGAGTCATTAAAACAGATAGGGAACAATGGGTACGTGCAGAAAATGTGTTTCCAGCAATTATCGATGCTTCCACGTTCAGGATTGTACAAAGTATTATCAATGAAAGAACGAGGAAATATTCAAATGAGGAGTTACTGGACAAGTTGAAGAAACTCCTTTCATGTAGAGGAAAAGTAAGCGGTATTTTGATTGATGAGGAGGAATGGATGCCTTCAAGTGCTGTTTATTCGCATCGGTTTGGAGGGTTGTTGCGGGCTTATGAATTAATTGGTTATTCACCCCAAAAAGATTATTCCTATATTCAAATTAATAAATACCTGAGGAATCTGCATGCCGGCATATTGGAAAAAATGGAAACCGGATTTGAAAAATATGGAGCTTTGGTAGAGAAAAATATAGTAGAGGATGGAACTAGATGGATTAATCGGGAGATAAAAATTATGTTGAATGTATCAAGATGCAGAAGGATGGGATCGGGGCGGAGCAGATGGGTTATACGATTGGAACGTCTGGACGATGTCGATTTTTTCATTATTGCGAGAATGAATGCCGATAATAAAACCATTAAGGACTATTATTTGATTTCACGCTTTGACCGTGAGTCGATTGACTCAAAAATTAATGAAGAAAACGGTTTTTTCATGGAGGCGTTTCGGCATGATGACATGGACTGGTTTTATCAAATATTCTCTAGAACACATATCAGTACTTTAATAAAATGAACTGCGAAGAATGTAATATAAGGTTGATAAAAGTCGGGAAAATCCGGGTGATCAATTCCCGAAGACGCGAAAAAAAGAAATATGAAGAAATAAAAGAAAGTATTGAAACTTTGGGACTCAAGACTCCTATAGTCGTGATTATGAGAAAATCCGCGGAAGATGACATGGAATATGATCTTGTTTGCGGGGAAGGCAGGCTGAATGCCTTCAGGAGCGCGGGAGCTGAAGAGATTCCGGCGAGAGTTATTTCCTCAGCTTCCAGAGAGGATGTCTTGCTGATGGGGCTGGTTGAAAATATGGCCCGGAGGCAGGCTAATAAAATTGCCCTGATTAAAGAAATAGAGAGATTGTCAAAAGAAGGGTATAGCGGTAGGGAAATAGCCAGAATGGTGGGAAAAACGGAATTTTACATAAGCAATATTAATAAATTGATCAGAAAGGGCAGACCGGAAATTGTTAACGCAGTGATTATGGAAAAGCTCCCTTTGACCACGGCGTTGAAAATAGTGTCGTGTTCCGATGACCAGGAAATCCAGAAAGAAATTAATGATGCCTATGATAACGGCTCCATTAAGGCTAGTGATTTGAAATCTATTCAGAAGCTTCTGATTCTTCGTAAGAAGACGGATGGGAAAACGATTGATGGAAATCTCGTCATTGCAGAATTGAAGAAGAAATCAAAGCGCCATAAGGATGCAATCCGTAAAATGCAAAAATGTGACGTTATGTTTTCCTTTTTAACGATGGCCTTTGAAAAAATGTTTTCTGATGAAGGATTTATGGCATTGCTGGAATGTCGGGGAATCCGGGATATTCCATCTCAGCTTCAATAACATGATCATGAAGATATTAAGGCCTGCATTTGATTTGAATTCAATCAGAATAAAAATTTCTGATCTTGAAGAGACGGTGAACAGAAAAAATTATAAAAAATTAATCTCCTATAATTCAATACTTTCATCCATAAGGGAAGTGGGAATCATTCAGCCCTTGGTTGTATGTGTCTCTCCCAATAGTGGAAAATATAAAATATTGGATGGACATGTGCGGTTTTACGCTCTCAGGGAACTTAAGCAGAAATACGTGTATTGCATTATTGCAAACGATAATGAAAGGTATACGTTTGACGCTCAAATAAATAATTTGAATACATTTCAAAAAGCGGCCATGATTGCCAAAGCCGTCAGGAACCATGTTTCCGTAAAGAGAATAGCTTCCGCTTTGGGAATTAGTGAAAAGCAAATCCTTTCCGATATGAATGTGGCGGAAGGGCTGGATGGAAAGGTAGTGGAAATTCTGAAAACGGCTAATGTGACTTCAAAATCCTTAAGAGAATTGAAAAGGGTAAGAAATGCCAGGCAAATACAAATTGCGCAGATGATGAAATCGAGCAACAATTATAGCTTTACTTTTGTTTCTTCACTTGTGTCGGCGTCCCTTCCGTGTGATTTTCATGAGGATCAAAGGAAACCGGGAAAGACTAGGATGGACTTTTCAGAAATAAGGACATTGGAAATGGCTAGTGACTCTTTAGAGAAGCGCGCGAAGGAATCATTGGAAAAGTACCATGCGCAGATATTTGATCTGGTAACGATTATAGGTTTTTTGAGACGTTTGATGGGAGACGACAGGATCAAGGGCTATATATCCCGCAACTTTGCCGACTACTATCCTGAGTTAAAAAAAATTTCTGAAAATGAAGATATGATGATATGAATATCCCCATATGAGATGAATAATGAAAATCTCTGGAATGAATCAATATATCCTTCTCGTCATGCTGGGCGTTGCGCTAATAATTTGAAGTGGACAGACCGGAAAAGAGTAATTCCAGCCAGGCAAAGGGAGAGGATTTTTCCTTGTTGATGGAATGGACAGACGCCCCTTGTAAAAAGGCTTATTCATACCTGTAATATCTTCTGTAATGGTTTTGTAATAAGGTTCACGTAAGAAAACCTACGTGAACCTTATTCATAATCCCCTACGTTATCAAGGTTTACGTAGGTTTTCTTACAGAAACTTTTGGCGGAGAGAGTGGGATTCGAACCCACGGTGGGTTGCCCCACGGCGGTTTTCAAGACCGCTGCATTAAACCGCTCTGCCATCTCTCCGTGCAACAAGCGCGGGCACAGGCTACCGTGAAGGAGACGGCTCTGTAAAGTCCTATTCATGTCTTTCCAACATGTTTGCGGGAACAGCCTGTTTTTTCAAACGGGAGGCTTCCGCCTGTTCCCACGGCATCAGGGCAGGAATTCTCCCGGCAGGAGGCTGATGAGCCGCATGGCGCATTTCCGGGGAGTATCTGCGGAAGTGTCTATGGAGAAATCATGCGGGAAATGGCGGTGGATGCCTGCGTGCTGGCGCTGGGCATGGGCCGGAGCAGGAGTCCGGTCAGTGCGGCGCCGCTCGCGCTCCAGCAGAACATCCTGGCGGCATTCCACCCTGACCAGGATGCGGGGGATGCCGTCCAGGCGGTTCAAGAGGTCCTGAATCCAGCGGCGGGATTCTCCGATGACGTGGTCCACGATGACCAGGGCGCCTTTCCGGGCCGCCTCGGCGATGGCGGCGTGAAAAGATTCAATGAAGGGCAGGCCGGATTCCCTGACGGCATCCAGGGCGGTTTCATGCTTTCCCCGGCTCATGGCCAGATAATCGTCCATGGAGAAAATCATGGCTGCCTCTTTCAGCAGAAGCTGCAAGTTCCGGGCCAGCGTGCTTTTTCCCGCGCTGGAGGCTCCGTTGAGCAGGATGACGCGCCCGCTTCGCGGCCGGGGCGCTTTCCGGTTCTCCGCGGGGTCTTTCTCTCCCATGGTTTCATGGTTCTCCGGACGGCTCGCGGAGGTGTTCCGGTCACCGTTTCCCGGCCGGCAGGTTCCGGCCCCTTCCGTAAGGGTGGGGGCTTTCTGGCGGGAGAGGCAGGCTGGTTTCCTGAGGATGTCGGACGCGGCGGTCATGAAAGGTTCATGGGCATCATGAATAAAAAGCTCCGTCAGGGCAATCATAAGAATGGCCCTGTGCGGACGGAATCGCTGCTGCCGTTTATGTCTTGCCGGGCAGACGCCGGGAAGGATTTTCTTGCGGAGCGGCTGCGGCGGCATGGATGCCGTCCGTCATGACTCCGTGGGGCATGCTGCCCCTTTTCCCGTCAATAACGGGGATGCCTCATTCCTGCCGGAAGCTTTCCCGGCCGTCATTTGCTTCTTGCAGCGGACGGGGGAGGCATGAGAGAGTCCGTTATGGCCTCTTCCCCGGATGTAGTAGAGTATATTTGTTTCCAGCTCCGTCATGCCGGGGATATTTCCTTCAGAAAAATGTTTGGAGACTACGGATTGTACTGCGGCCGGACATTCTTCGGTTTGGTGTGTGACAACCAGTTGTATGTCAAGATAACGGAGCCGGGTTTGAAGATGCTTCCGCAACAGGAGCAGGGCTGCCCCTATCCCGGCGCCAGGCCGCATTTCCTGGTGACGGAGCTGGACGATGACCGGGCCCTTTCCTCCCTTGTCAGGGAGACATGCTCCGTTCTTGCTGTTCCGCCTGTTCTGGAGGGGAAGAAGAAAAAAGCGTCCGGTGAGAAAAGATGCAGACGCCCTTAAAGGCCTGCCGGCAGGAAATGGCTGCTGGAGGGGAAGGTTATTTCCCGGGAGTTTCCGGAGCGGCCAGGGAGGAGAAGTTTTTCTTCAGGTTGGCGGCGGCGGTTTGCGTGGTTTCGTTGTCGGACTCCGTGAATTTGTCCACGGCCTGCGTCAGGGATTTAAGGTCGGATTCCGATATTTTGCGCCCTTTTGCCTTGCGCTGTTCCAGAACGGAGATTTTTTTATTGAGGTCGGCCAGTTTTGATAAATCCCTGTTCGCTTTCAGGGCCCCGCCAGAGGTTCGTCAAATTCCTTGACGGAGGGAACCGCCATTTTGAGGCGCATGATGGCCGTTACCGCTTCCAGAGGGTCGGACTGGATCCGGGTCTGCACGATTTCCTTGGTATTTTCCAGCCATGCGTCAAAAGCTTCACATACGGCCTGCGCTTCCTCGTCATTCGTTTTTTTCCTCAGAGGTGTGATTTTGGATTCGATGTTGTTGCCAGTGGAAACGACCGTTTTGACCAGCGATTTGTATTTGTTCAGTTCCACTCCTTCCAGAATAGGAAGGCCGCGTTCCATCTTCATCACTTCCTTTTTCACCAGATCATAGAGCTGGGGAGGATTGCCCTTGGCCACGACTTTTCCGTTGGTTCCAACCAGAACGGCAGGCGGCAATCCGCCCGGGCAGGGAGCCTCCGGAATGCTCAGACTCTGATGGAACGGATGGTGAAGAACGCCGCATTGAGTATCAAGGAGGAGGCGGAATTTTCAACTGGAATTTCCGAAGGGTTCAACGGCCCGCATGCGCCGGGGATGGGGGGCTGGCCGGGACACTCCCTGCCCTGGGAAGATTTGGCTGTTTTTTCCCTGAGGGAGAGGCGTTTCAGGCTATATCCAGTCCCATGATGTAGTCCGTCATGTAGTAACCGTGGCCGATGTGGAAATCCCCGCGTTCCAGGGTCCGCATGCCCATGCGCTGGTAGAATTCCACCGCCCGGGTGTTATCGCGGTTCACGTTCAGGCGCATCAGGCACGGTTCCGGGTGGATGCTTCTGATGTAGCTGATAGCGTGGCGGAACAGAAAGCTTCCTATATGCAGGCCCTGGAAGCCGGGCAGAACGTAGATTTTCTGCAAATGGAAGACGCCGGGGCCCTCCGGCTGGACGGACAGGTAGCCGCAGTCCTTTCCCTCATGGGAGGCGATGAAGTACACATGCCCCTCCTCCATCTGTTTTTCCAGGTTGGCGGGGGAATACATCCAGTCCATCATGAAATCTATTTGCTCTCTGGAAAGGAGGTCCCGGTATGTGGCCGGAAAAGCCTGGCAGGCCAGTTCATGGATCAGCGTGATGTCGTCCTTGGCGGCTTGGCGGAGAGTCGGCATGGCAGAAATATTACACGGAAAAGCGCCGGATGAAAAGGGCCTCTTCCCCATTTCCGGCGGAATTTTCCGGCATGGCCTATTTTCCCCTACCTATTCCGGCGGAGACATCTTATGCTGAATGCCGCCGTTTTTCTGACAGCTTCCCGGGAAATGCTGTTTTTATGGCGAACCCTGCATGTCCAGTCATGAAAGAACCCATTCCCATACAACAATGGCTTCCCGCGGGGCCTCTGAGGAACATGGGTGAAAAATACGTAAGCCAGCTTCCGGACGTGGCGCAAAATCCCATCGGTCCGGAATCCCTCATGCACCAGTCGGACCATTCCTGGTCGGAATACCTGGTAGCCTATTCCCTCCTGTACCCGGGGGTAGTCATCATCCTGGCCCTGCTGGGGGGCTGGGGCTTGGGGCTTTCTTCATTTTTTGCCGCCGCCGGGAATATTCCCACCGTATTTTCTGTTCCAAATGCGGCTCCATGATGTACCCGTGCGGCCTGCACTGCCCGGAGTGCGGCACGCCCAATCCGTCCCCCCGTGCCCTGAACTGGATAGGATATTCCAGGCTGCGCACCGTGGTTCCTCCCTCCGGATGGAAAAGGCATGAGGAAGTTCTCCGCAGCTACCGGCGGTGTTTTTACTGCGGGCAGCCTCTCCGTGAGCCCTCTCTTGACCAGTGTTGCCCCTCCTGCGGCAAGGCGGTACTCCAGGGTGAGCAGTCCGTGGACCGGTATGATGCGTATATTGGCCGCCGCAGGGGGTGGACCTTCGCTGCCGTGGTCGTGCTGGGGGTGGTTCCCATTTTGGGGCCGCTGCTGGCTTCCTCCCTGTACAGGAGAACGCTCATCACCCCGTATTCCCTGTACATGACCGTGTACCGGGAAAGCTTCCTGATGGTGGTTCTTTTTCTGTGCCGTCATTTGTTTCGCCTGCTGCCGTTCATCGGCATCATCGGCATGCCCGTCCTTTGCGTGACGGAATACCACCTGTACCGGCGCATGTTCCTGTGGAAGGCGGAGAAATATGATTTCAGGGGGGAATGAAGCAGGAGACCCCCTTCCGGTAATGCCTGTCCGGCGCCTGCGCGGAAAACCATGGGGTGCGGGGCTGTTGGGGCTTCCGGGCAGCGTATCGTTTCCGGCAGCCCACTTTATGGCGCGCGGCGGCTGGAAATGGGGAATAAAGGATGGCCGGCTCCTTGATTGACGCGCAGCAGGGGATGCGGAGTTGATGGAGAGATGTTTTTAATGAACGTTTTACGTCTTATTGTATCAAGTATGACAAGGAATTGTTTTTTTCTTATGGACTAAACTTACCTGGTACAGTATGTAGGAAGTGTTCCCCGGAGGGGGGGCGGGATGATTCCCAAACCCCCGCATGCGGAGGAACAAAAACTGTAATATAAATAAAATGAAAATGAAAAGAAAACTGGCATCGGTTCTGGCGAAGGCTTTCTCCGGAAAGTCCGTGCCGGAAAAGAAACGGGAAAGGGAGGCCAGAGCCTCCAAAAAACTGGAAGCGTGGCTGAAAGCTTCCAGAATGCGCTCCTTTTAAGGAAGCGCCCGTTGAAGGGAAGGGCGGATTCGGGCGCCGGGCGTCCGGTTCGCCGTCTGGGACGGGGATGTTATCTCCGTCCTGTTGTTTTTACCGGAAAAGGTATGTCTTGATGACAGTTGCGCCTTGACTACGGCGGTGGAATGTCCGTTCATCTGGGCAGACATGACCATACCCGGAATTCTTGAAGAAAAGTTGTCCTCCGCATTAAAGGCGGTGTTGGGGGAGGAGCTTCCCGCTGATTTTCGCGCCTCGGTGACGCCCTCCGCGGATTTGCGGTTCGGGGATTACCAGAGCAACGCCGCCATGGTGCTTGCCAAGCGGTGCCGCACGAATCCCCGCGCGCTCGCCCAGCAGGTGGCGGACCGGATAGGGCAGGATGCCGTGTGCTCCCTGGAAATTGCCGGGCCCGGATTCATCAATTTCCGCATCAGGCCGGAATTTTACGCAGCGCGCCTGCTGGCCATGCTGGCGGATGACCGGCTGGGGGTGGAAAAAGTGCAGGCCCCCAAAACCATTGTCATTGACTTTTCCGCTCCCAACGTCGCCAAGCCGATGCATGTGGGCCACATCCGCTCCACCATTATTGGTGACGCCCTTTCCCGCGTGGCCCGTTTTGTGGGGCACCATGTGATTACGGACAACCACATCGGGGACTGGGGTACCCAGTTCGGCATGATCCTGTGGGGCTGGAAGAATATTCTGGATGAGCAGGCCCTGTCCGCCAACCCTATTGACGAGCTGCTGCGGGTGTACAAGGATGTGAACCTGATGTGCAAGGAAAAGCCGGAACTGCTGGATACCTGCAAGGCGGAACTGGTGAAGCTCCAGGCCGGGGACGGGGAAAACCTGGCCATCTGGAAACGCTGCGTGGAAGTTTCCAAATCCGGGCTTTCCAAAATTTACGACCAGCTTGACATCCATTTTGATTACTGGCTGGGGGAAAGCTTTTACAATGATGCCCTGGCCCCGCTGGTGGACGGCATGATCGCCGCCGGAATGGCCCGGGAGAGCGACGGGGCCATCTGCGTGTTTTCCGACGGTTCCGTGCCGCCCAATGAAGACCCCTTCCTCGTGCAGGACAAGGGGGAATGGCGCGCCAACCCCTGCATCATCAGGAAAGCGGACGGAGGCTTCCTGTACGCCACCACGGACCTCGCGACGCTGGACCACCGCATCAGGACGTGGGGCGCGGATTCCATCTGGTACGTGGTGGGCGCCCCTCAGGCCCTGCATTTCAGGCAGATTTTCTCCACGCAGCGCCGCCGCGGCATGGACGGGGACTACCGGCACATTGCGTTCGGCTCCATTCTGGGTGACGACCGCAAGCCGTTTAAGACGCGTTCCGGGGATACGGTTTCCCTCCAGGATGTGCTGGATGAAGCCATTGAACGCGCGGCCCGCGTGGTGGAGGAGAAGAGCCCGGACATGCCGGATGAGGAAAAGAAGCGCGTGGCGGAAGTTGTGGGCATAGGCGCCGTGAAGTTTGCGGAGCTGTCCCAGAACCGCATGACGGATTACGTTTTCAACTGGGACAAGATGCTGGCTCTTCAGGGAGATACGGCGCCGTACCTCCAGAACTCCTACGTGCGCGTCCGCTCCATCTTCCGCAAGCTGGACGGCGGGCCTTTGGACTGGTCCGCCCCCATTCAGCTTTCAGAAGATGCGGAAATCCATCTGGCCCGGCTTCTGGCCCGCTACGGGGAAGTGGTGCCGCAGGTGCTGGACGACTGCCGTCCGAACGTGCTGGCCGCCTACCTGTTTGACCTGGCCAGGGCTTTCCATTCCTTCTATGAGGCGTGCCCGGTCCTGAAGTCGGAGGGGACGGTGCGGCACTCCCGCCTGGCCCTGTGCGAGCTGACCGCACGCACGCTGAAGCACGGGCTGGGCCTGCTGGGCATCCAGCTGCCGGACAGGATGTAACCGTTTCTCCCGTATGGACGCCTCTTTCCTCCATGTCCTGCTGGCCGCCGCCGTGGTGGGGTGTTCTTCCGCCGCCGCGGACGGGGCACACGGGTATTGGATGAACAGCCCGTCCCTGAACGGCTGGCGGGAAGCCGTCTTCCGCGCCGGCGTTCCGGCGCAGCCTGCCGTGCTGCCGCCCGGCGTGGAGCCGATGATGGTGGGTTCCTCATCTCCCGCCGCGCAAATGCTGGTACTGGAGGGAATGACGCATCTGCTCACGTTCGGGGACATGAGGGCTTTCCTTAAATTTGACGCCGCTCTCCGTCTGGACCCGGACTGCCTCATGGCCCACTGGGGCAGGTGCATGAGCCTGATGGGCGCGGGGCCCGCCTTCCAGGACCAGCGCGTCCATTCCATGAAGCGCATGAAAGAGCTGGCGCTGCGCCCGGACTGCCCGGAACGGGAACGCGCTTATGCGGATGCCCTGGCCGTGCTGCTGATGGATGGCCCCGTGAAGGCGCGGGAAGCGTGGAAAACCATCTGTTCCACCTGGAAGCGCGACCCATACGCCCCCCTCTTTTACGCCATGCTCCTCCGGGACGGCTTTGACGGGCAGGGCAACCCCGGAGAAGGGCAGAAGGAGGCCGTCCGCGTGGTGGAAGACGTCCTGAAGGAACGCCCCGGCTCCCAGGCCGCCCTGTTCATGCGCGCCCTGCTGGAAGAGGTGGCGCCATCCATTTCTCCGGCAACGGTGGAAACCGCCCGCAGGGCCGTGTCCGCCAACCCCTTTTCCGCATCCGCCCATCATTTACTGGGCCATTGCCTGTTCCGCACGGGAGATTATGAAGGGGCATCCGCTGCGTTCAAGGAGTCTGAAAATCTGTGCCTGGCCTGGGAGAAGGCGGAAAACGTGTCTCCCGCGCTTGATGACGCCTACTTCCGTTCCATCCTTTACCGTGCCGTTTCCGAATTCTGCGCCGGCCGTTACAAAAGGGCGGAAGCCATCGCCTCCAAAGCCGCTTCCGTTCCCCTGGACAAAAAGCATCCGCTGGCTCCCGGAACCCTCCTTCAACTGTGGGAGGCCAGGACGCTGCCTGCGCGCCTGATGCTGGCCCGGCCCGGCCTTCCCCGGCAGGCCCTTGTGCTCAAGGCTTTTCCGGGCCCTCTCCCCAAAGGGTTTCCGGATTTGAGCAACGGCATGACCGCAGTGGCCTCCCAATACATGGGCGCATGCTACGCCGCAAGGCAAGGCAGAACGGACGCCGTGGCGTCCGCCTTTGACAAGATGTCCGGCATTCTGCGGCTGCTGATGGACGGCGCGGACGCTGCCCGGAGGCAGATGAGCGTCTCCTACTGGGCGCGCTGCCTCCAGGCGGGCAGCCTGTATTCTTCTGAAATCCGCTCCCTCATGTTCCCGGATTCCGCCAATGTCTGGATGTCCGAGGCCATACGGAGCCAGCGTTTTTCTTCCCTGCTCCTGCCTCCCGTAGTGCCATACCCTGCGGAATGGGTGCTGGCCCGCGCCTACCTGAAGGCCGGAAAATTCCGGGAATGCGCGGATATGTGCGAACAGGCACTGAAACGCTTCCCGAACCATGCCGGAGTGCTGGAGACCCTGGACAAGGCCCGTTCTTCCGGAAAATAATTAGGAATAAACGTGGGGGGAGCGGTTTTGATGCCCGGTTTCCTCATGGATGGATTGGAGATGGCATTTCCCCTCATCACGATGGAACATGACGTCCAATCCCGGGACAGGAAGCTTGTTCATCTTGAAAAATAAGCCTGCGGTGATAAAAAAGGGGCGTGAAGCCGTGCCCGGAAGGTTGCGGGTTCCTTCTCCGCCGCTATGAAGATGTTCGGTCCGCATGCCCCGGAGGCCGGATCCGCCGCAGCATTCATCAAGATGCTCAGCAGGTTGCGGCTGTTCCGCCGGATGTTCCTTAAATATGGTAAGTTTTATTTTTTCATGGCTGTTGCGGCAAATACCGGAACGCGTCCGTTTTCATTTTCAATAACATCATACATCAAGCAATATGAACCATCCCTATCTGGACCCCTCCTTTCTGGTTTCCTGGTCCCGGCTTACGCCGGAGGCCATCAAGCCGGACATCACGGAAGCCATCTCCCGCGCCAAAGAGAATATCCGGACCATCTGCGACCAGCCGCTGGAGTCCCTGACTTATGAAAGCACCTTCGGCGCTCTGGAAAAGGCCTCCGAGGATCTGCACTTGGGCTGGGGCCGCATCATGCACCTGGACTCCGTCAATGACGAACCCGCCCAGAGGGAGGCCATCGGGGAAATGCTGCCGGAAGTGGTGGCTTTCTCCTCCTCCGTGCCGTTGAACCCGCGCCTGTGGACGGTGCTGAAAGCCGCGGCCTCCTGTGACTGGGTGAAAAGCCTTTCCCCCGTCAGGCAGCGTTTCATCCAGGAAACGCTGGCGGACTTCCGCGAGAGCGGGGCGGACCTGCCGGACGACGTGAAGCCGGAATATGCGGAGATAGAAGCCCAGCTCTCCCTGAAGACCAAGAAATTCGCGGAAAACGTGCTGGACTCCACCAACGCCTGGGAACTCATTGTGGAAGATGAAGCGGAACTTTCCGGGCTGCCGGATTCCGCGAAGGAAGCCGCCCGCCTGGATGCCCTGGCCAACGGCCACGGCACGGAAGAAGCCCCCCGCTGGCGCTTCACCCAGAAATTCACCTCCCTCCAGCCTGTCATGCAGTTTGCGGACTCGGACAGCCTGCGCCGCCGCATGTGGGAGGGCTCCTGTTCCATCGGGAAGGGCGGGGAATACGATAATGAAGCCCTTATCGCTGAAATCCTGGAACTGAGGGACAGGAAAGCCCATTTGCTGGGGTACGGCTGCTTTGCGGATTACGCCACTTCCCGCCGCATGGCCGGGAGCGGAGCCAACGCCCTGAAATTCATCAACGACCTGCATGACAGGGTGAAGCCCTCTTTCCTGAAGGACATGGAAGCCGTTCGCAGGTACAAGGAGGAAAAAACAGGAAAACCCGTGGGAAAGCTCTCCCCGTGGGAAACCGGATACTGGTCTGAAAAACGCCGCCGCGAATTGTACGCTTTTGACGAGGAAGACCTGCGCCCGTATTACTCCGTGGAAAAAGTCATGGAAGGGCTCTTTTCCATCTACTCCGGCCTGTACGGCATCACGGTCACGCCGCGTCCCACGGTGGCGTTCAAACCCGGTGAATCCGGGGAAGCGCCGGAAGGCGCGGTGGAGGTGTGGCATCCGGACGTGCTGTTCTATGAATTGCATGATGCGGAAAGCGGGGAACACCTGGGTTCCTTTTATGCGGACTGGCACCCGCGGGACTCCAAGCGCGCCGGAGCGTGGATGAACTACCTGAGCGTAGGGGAACCTCCGCACGGCGGAAAACCCCGCGTTCCCCATCTGGGTCTCATGGTCGGCAACATGACCAAGCCCGTGGGGGACAAGCCCGCGCTGCTGTCCCACCGGGAGGTGGAAACCATCTTCCATGAATTCGGCCACCTGCTGCACCAGCTCCTTTCCGATGTGGAAGTGAAGTCCCTGTCGGGCACCAACGTTGCCTGGGACTTTGTGGAACTGCCCTCCCAGATTAATGAAAACTGGTGTTGGGAGCGTGAATCCGTGGACCTCTTCGCCGCCCACTATGAAACGGGTGAAAAAATACCGGACGAACTGTTCTCCAAAATGCGCGCCGCCCGCAATTATATGAGCGGCACGGATTTCATGCGCCAGCTCTGCTTTGGCAAGCTGGATCTGGAGCTTCACGTAAACTGGCCTCAGTACAAGGGTGTTCCGCTGGAAGAAACGGATGAACGCATTCTGGCGGATTACCGGGTGCCGATGACGGACCGCGGCCCTTCCGTGGCGCGCCGCCTGACCCACATCTTCGCGGATCCCACGGGTTATGCTTCCGGTTATTACTCCTACAAATGGGCGGAGGTGCTGGAAGCGGACGCTTTCAGCCGCTTCCTGAAAGAAGGAGTGCTGAATCCCCGGACCGGGCGCGACTTCCGCCGCTGCATCCTCAGCAAGGGCAACAGCAAGCCTGCCGCTGAACTCTACCGCGACTTCATGGGCCGTGATCCGGACGCGGAAGCGCTGCTTGTCAAATCCGGCGTTCTTTAACCTCTCTACCCATATTATCTGCACAATCCTTATGCCTGAACAAAAGAGACTCTCCCTCGCCGGCATCGGGTGCGGTTCCCGTACGCGCACCTACATGAAGCTGGCCATGGAACAAAAAAACCGCTACCGCATTGCCGCCGCGGCGGATCCCGTCAAACAGCGCACGGAAGCCGTTCGCGACTTTGCCCCGGAGGAGGAACGGGATTCCGTCCGCCTGTTCAAGGATGCTGCTTCCCTGCTGGCGGAACCGCGCCTGGCGGACGTGGCCATCATCGGCACGCAGGACGACTACCATTACGCTCCGTGCAGGAAGGCCATGGAGCTGGGCTATCATGTCCTGCTGGAAAAGCCCATCGCCAAGACGCTGAAAGAAGCGCTGGAGCTGAGGGATACGGCTCGTCTGCTGAAGCGCCGCGTGGCCGTGTGCCACGTGCTACGCTACACCCAGTTTTACCGGACCCTGAAAAAAATCATCGACAGCGGGGAAATCGGGGAAGTCATCACCTTCAATGCCAATGAAGGCGTGGGGGCGTGGCACTTTGCCCACTCCTTCGTGCGCGGACACTGGGGCAACAGCAAAACCTCCACGCCCATGATCGTTGCCAAATGCTGCCATGACATGGATATCCTCTACTGGCTCATGGGCCGGCGTAAATGCCTTTCCGTCGCCAGTTTCGGGGAGCTTACCTTCTTTACGAAAAAGACGCTCTCCTCACCCCGGCCGGAACGCTGCACGGAGTGGACCACCCCGGTGGGGGAAGACCCCTGGGACGCCCGCAAATACGCCACGGACGACGAATGCAAACGCTGGCTGGGCATGGTGTATGACCGGGCGCAGGAAGCTACCGCAGAGGAAATCTGCGAATGGCTGAAAACCTCCCCGTGGGGCAGGGACTACCTCCAGTGCGACAATGACCAGCCGGACCATCAGGTTTCCATCATGCGCTTTGAGGGAGGCTTGACGGGCACGTTCACGATGACGGCTTTCGAACAGGGGCGCCACATTGAAGTGTATGGCACCAAAGGCAAAATCCGAGCCGGAGTCTTCTACAAGGAAAACGGCCCCGGTGAAATAACCGTGACGCCCCACTTTGGCGGAAAAACCCGCGTGGTGGAGCTGGAGGAACTGGCCGGAGGCTACCAGGGGCACGGCGGCGGCGACTGGGGATTGATTGAGGCTCTGTATGATGACATGCTGACGGTGCCCTCTCCGGAGGATATGACCACTTCCATTGAGGAATCCGCCCATTCCCATGTGATGGCCTTTGCCACGGAACACGCCCGGCTGAGCGGGCAGGTGGTGGATGTTGCTGACTTCGAACGCAAGGTCGCGGAAGGCATCCTGAATTATTGATGCGGTTTTCCTCCTTGAGGGAAAGGAAAAGGCGCAGGCGTCCAAAATGCCTGCGCCTTTTTGTATATAAAATACTATCCTTTTTTTAGGCGGATTTAGAATCCGGTGTCAACATAAAAGAATCAAAAAATGTAGATAAATGAATCTGTTACCATGTTTTTTCCTCCAGTCCCGAACGGGAAAGAAAACGAATTGTCCCCTCCGTCCATTATGGAAACACAAAAAGGAGGAAAAACAAAGCCTCTCTCAATGAAAATAATTTTTAGATTAATTATTAACGCATTACATACATGATGAACTGAAATGCCAATGACCGGATTATTTTTTGTACCGAAAATGTTTCATCCTTTGCATTCGCAATGCGGATTCTAAATCCGATATGGAACGGATTGTTATGAGAAAAACATTGTGTCTCTTGGCGGTTTTGGCGTTGGTTCCTATGGTTCATGCTTCTTCGTTTTCCATTGACCTGTCCCCGACGGGTTCTGGGACTACAGGTGTTTCTTCTTCCGGGATCACTCCTCAAAACGTCTTCGGTTATAATGTCGGGGAATGGCACGGGACTTGGGAAAGCAGTAGTTTAAGTGGTCAGGTAGGGTTTGACGAAGGAGTCCTCAGGTTGCAAATCGGAGCCGTGGCCTCCAATAATGCCGGAGGAAATTTTGCCGGACTCAAATTTGACATGCCGTCTGGGGCGGCTTCCGCCTCCCTGCAGTTTGATATTGCCAAAACTTCTTCTTGGGGTGGTTCCCTTGGGAATTTTGAATGCAAATATATTTGCAATGTTTATGGTTTCTCGGATGATGGAGAATCTACGGTCATAGGAACGTGGACATTGGAAAACGCCAAGACGGACCTGACGAACACTCCCTCTTCCTTTTCCATTAGCTTGGATTTGAGCGGAACGGATGAATATGCGTCTTATGGATTGATATTCAACTCTATGGAAACGTCAACATTGGGAGCTGGCGCTGGAATGGCCGCTGATATTACCAATATACGCCTTTTGGGAGAAGTTGTTCCGGAACCGGCTACGGCCTCTCTGGGACTTCTTGGCCTGGGCGCCCTTCTTCTGCGCCGCCGCAGAAACTGATGACGGTCATACAGGTGATTGACCGGACAGGCTGTGTCCAAGCCGGTTTTGTGCGAAGAGGGGATGGTTCATCCCCTCTTTTTTATCCGTTTTCCACGCAGTTTTTTCTGGTTTGATGGACAGGGACGGATAAAATGGCGGACGGTATTTATGGTTAAGGTGTTTTTCAAGAGGGCAGCCCATTTGCTGATAGCGTTTTTTGCGGGAGGCGTCTGTGTCCTGCAGGCGGCGGAGACGTCCGGCTTCGGCATAGACCTGGGTAATGGTTCCGGAACGGCGCAGGAGGGATGGACCAATGTAACCATGCCAGCAACGGCATCGGGAGGCGCCAATACATTTGTTGCCGTTCCGTTAATCAGGAATGGTGCGGCTTCTTCTTCTTCTTCGTCCGTGGCAGTGGGAAGCCTGTTCGGAAGGCTGGTTTCCCTGACCGTCTCCGCCAGATGCAGTTCTGGAGGTTCTTATACGCTGGCGGAACCCAATACCCGGTATACCTGGTATGAAGGGGGGAAGCACAGGCACAACGGTACGAACGCTGACGCGCCTTCTTCTTTTGAATTCCCCAATGGCTGCGAAGCTTTCAATACCAGCATGCGTCTGAGCGCCAACGGGATGCCGTCCGCCTCCGCCGCGGCCAGGCTTTCCTTCTCCGGATTCCAGGCGGGCAAGGAATATACGGTATCTTTCTTTTGCGGGCACAATGCGCCTGCTTATGAATCCATGACGCTGGTCAGCGGAACTCTGGTGGATGTGCGGGGGCTTCAAAGTTCCATGGGGAGCCTTTCCGGGAATCAATTTTCCGGTCTTTCCAATTCATCGGAACAGGACGCTTATCTGGCTGTGGAGTGGAGGGCCTGTGCGGATGAACAGGGCAGGCTGGTGTTTGATGTGACCAAGGAGGCGGACAGCAGCGCTTCCGGCCGCATGGAACTGAATGCCGTTACCGTCAGTACGGACGATTCCCCGGCTCCGGAAGTTCCGGATCCCCGGCCTGTCAGCGTCTTGCACAATAAGGCGCTCATTTTTCTTCCTTCTTCTCTTGCGCTCCCCGTTCCTTCTTCCACATGGGCGGCTGAAGGCCAGTTAACCTGTGAATTCTGGGTCAGGCCCAATGATGATGCCGTCACGGGAAAAATCATTTCTTTGGGAAATGCGTCTGTTTCCCTGGAACACGGTTGTCTGGCTCTGTCTGCTCCGGATGGGGATTCCGTCGCTTCCGTGAAAGCTGCCGGGAAGGAATTGGCTGCGGGGGAATGGCACCATGTAGCCGTCTCCGTCGGGGAGGAGGTTATCAGTCTGTATGTGGACGGAGGCCTGGCCGTTTCCTCGCCGCGGTCGCCTTACCTGCAGGCCATGAAATCAGGCTGGAAAGGGATTGTGCTGGAGGCGGGGTTCAAGGGTGCTCTGGATGAACTGCGTTTCTGGAATGCGGCTCTGGGCGGGGAGGAAGACGACTTTTTCTTGAACGGACCGTTGCCCCTGTCCCATCCCAGGTATGGGAGGCTGGTGGGCTGCTGGCGTCTGGATGGGGATTTCCGTGATGCCAAGTGGACGGAATTTGCGGAAAAGACAGGGAGCGCCTTTGTGCGCCCTTACCAGGCGGTTGCCCCTGAAGGGACTGAATTTTCCATTGTCACGGATAATGAAACGTTCCGTTACATGCTGGTGACGGCGTATGTGAGGAATGTGCATGTTATTTATGACTGGCCGGCGCGCGCCCATCTCATCAATAATTCCGATTTGATCTACATCAATTCCGTTACGCCGGCCGCGGACGGTTCTCTCAATTTTCAATATCCGGACAATGACGTGACGGAAAGCTCCGGTGTGGTTCTGCTGCCGTCTGACGGGGAATGTTCCAATGTCCTGGACTTCTCCGGGGAAGGGGCTTACATGAACGTGGGCGGAGGTTTGCTGGGCGGCGGCAGTTCCGGAGCGTTTACCGTGGAAGTCCGCATGGCTTTGGACGGAGACGGACAGGAGGCGGTGCTGTTTGAAAATGATAACGTTTCCATGAGGCTGGAATGGAAGGAAGACCATTACAGGGTCCGCACCCAGGCAGGCCCGGATAAAGCCTGGGAGGCGGATTTGCCGCCTGTGGAAGCCGGCAGGTATTTCTGGCTGGCCTTCGTCAGGAATTCTTCTGCGGATACGGCGTCCTTTTATGTGGACGGGGAGGCCGTAAGCACGGCCGCCGCGGATGCGGGGGAAATGGAGGGAACTGCCAATGCCGTCATAGGAAGGAATTTGGATGGCAGAATTGATGAAATGCGCGTGTGGCATGAGGCCCGTGCGGCGGCCCGCCTGGGGGCGGCTGTCCAGCACAGCTGGGGAGACAGGTTGTTGGTGGGCCGCTGGGGGACAAGTGACCAATTTGGCCATGATACAGCTTCCTGGGTGGAACATGTCCGTATCCTCCGCAGGCTGACTGAAGGCGTTTCCGGAATGCGGATACGGCTGGGTGTCTCCGGCGGGAACTGGTCCGCCATGCTGTCTGATGCAAATGCCCGTGAGGCTTTTGCCGAAAATGTGGCGGAAGTGGTACGCAAGCATCAATTGGACGGACTGGATCTGGACTTCGAATGGATTGACCAGAACGATACGGCCGCCTGGAATAATTACGGAGAATTGGCCAGGGCTATCCGGGCGGCTTCCCCGGATATGTTTTTTACCATTTCCCTGCATACCTACTATTACAAATTCCCGGCGGCCTGCATGCGTTATGTGGATTATTTCACGTTCCAGAATTATGGCCCCCAGATTGATGTAAACGGATATAGCAGCATGGTTTCCGCATGCGGAACGTACCGTTCATGGGGCTATCCGGACTCCAAGATCATGCTCAGCGCTCCGTTCCAGGGGACTCCGGGCGCGGGACAGGGCGCTGATATCCGGGCTTACCGGGACATTGTCTCAGCCTGCGCCGGAGTGCGGGAGGAGCCTTCTCTGGATTCCGCCAGCTTCAATTATGGCGGAGGCAAGGTTAAGACGCTGCACTTCAACGGTGTGGATACGGTCAGGAAAAAGGCCCGCTACATCAGTGAACAGAAAGTGGCTGGGTTCATGTACTGGGATTTGGGAATGGATGTGGCGGATTCCTCTGGGAAGAACAACTACTTTGACGAATGCTGCCTGCTTCGGGCCGCCAACCGTTATGTTTCCTCCACCGCTTATCCGGATACTCCGCCCCCCTTTGCCCTTTCTTCTGCGGGGGAAACCGTCCCGGCCGGGGGCGGTGCCGTGGCGGTGGAAGTGCAGTCGGAAGAGAAGGCTCTGGGCTGGGTGGTCGCAGATTGTCCGGACTGGATTTCCGCCTCCGCCGTTTCGGGAATCGGCCGGACTACAGTCATTTTGACGGCGGCGGAAAACAAATCCGCTGACGGACGGTTCGGGACGGTAATCTTCCGTTCTTCCGACAAACAGGAATGCTCTGTCATCATAACGCAGGATGGCGCCGAATTGACGGGCTACGACAAGTGGGTGCAGGACTCCTTCCCTCCGGATGCTGCCGCGGACCGGACGGCTGCGGATGCCGTTCCTGCCGGGGACGGTATCCCCAACCTGATGAAATACGCCACAGGACAGGATCCGTTGAAACCCTGCGGGAGCGTTACGAAAGTAACGCTGGAAGAGGGGGAGGACGGATGCATGCATCTGGTGCTGCGCTGGCCTGTAAATCCGCAGGCAACGGATGTGAAGCATGAAGTGGAAGCCTCCACGGACCTGGTCGACTGGATTTCCCTGGGAGAAGTGGAAACCGCCGGAAAGACGGCTGCCGAATTTTGGGATGCGGAACCCGTACGGGAAAGCGGGATGGAACGCCGGTTTTTGCGGTTGAAAGTGACTCGGGAATAACTTAGGTACGTCCTTTCTGAAAAAAATTCCGTTCCAGCTTCCGTTTTTTGAGAAATCTATACGGTCCGGCGGGGCATGCCCGGCTGGGGAGCGCCGCGTGCCCGTACCGCAACCGGACGGGCGGCTGTTTGTAAAAGATGCTCGAATTGCAAAAAGCATTGCTTCCTTTGAAACAGGCAGGGGCGCTTTAAAAAATCGCGTCCGCTTCGCACGCATTATTTTCTGCCGTCTGCAGAAACCTGCGCTAAAATTTGTGTTCCACCGCCATTCCGTGGCATTTCCGGAACGGGAAAGGAGCCTATTTCTTCTTCGTGTTGAGTTTTTCCCTTACCCGTTCCACATTGGCAAGAGCGTCTTCATTCCCCAGCTCCGCCGCCCGTTCATACCACTTTTGGGCTTCGGCCAGGTTCTTGGCTACGCCAGTTCCGCGTTCATACATGGAACCCAGGTTGTTCATGCACTTGGCGTCGTCCTGTTCCGCCCCCTTGATGTAAAACTGATAGGCCAGGGCCATATCCTGTGGGGTGCCGAGGCCTTCTTCATGCAAGTAGCCGAGCAGGAAATGCATGCCGGGTACCGCATGCGTCTGGTTCTCTTCCAGATCGGTCAGAATATCCAGCGCCATTTTCGGGTCCGGCTCCAGATCCTCTCCCTTGATGAGCAGGCGAGCCTTCTCCACCAGAGCTTCCGGATCCCTGGTTTCCGCGGCTTTCAGTACATAATCCTTGTACAGTTCCCTGTTCGGCTGCACGCCGATGCCCTGCTCGTAATAGCGGGCCAGCCTCTTGAAACCGCGTACGTCCTCCTTTTTCACCAGGGCGGTGGCTGCCGTCATGGCAGAGGCCAGAAGCTGCTGCCGTTCCGCAGGCTCCTGCACATTCCCTGCCACGGTTTCATAATAATTGGCCAGCTCGTCCAGTGCCGTCAGGCTGCCGAGTTCCACAGCCTGTTCCCAGAACTTCACGGCTTCCGGATTGATGGTTTTCGGGGCCGGGGCCTGGCGTTCCCTGCCGGACGGGGTCATCCAGGGAGGAACGGTTCCGGCATCCGCCGGAGTATCTTCCCCCTTACCCTTCTGTTCCGGTTTCCGGAGCCACGGCGGAGTGTTGGCGTCCTCTCCGTTCAGGGTCAGCTTGACCTGCTGGCAGGCGGAAGTGAATCCGTTGTCCAGGGCCGCTGTTTCCCCCGTATTCTGGGGATAGGCCGCCTGGTTGGCCAGGAAAAGCAGGGAGGGGATATGCCCCCGTGCCGCCAGACCGTGCATCATGGCGCTGTAAGGCTGCAGGTTCTCATTGTTGGAACTCCACATGTCCGCCGCATCCACATGGCCTTTCAAGGCTCCCCGGAACATCCAGGAATCCCCCTCGGCCATGCGTTTTTCCAGGCCGAATTCATAAATGAGGGCGCGGCCGAGCACGTACATGCCGCAGGGATCTCCCTGTCCGGCGGAAAGCCGGGCCCAGGCCAGGGCTTCCGGGTAGCCGGATTCTTCGCTCCTGTAACTGAATAACATCAGGTATGCCAGATCCGCCTGGCTGCGGGCGTTCCCCCCCTGAGCTTTTTTACGGAGGGTGGCGGTCAGCTGTTCCCATTGTTCCGGCGTGACGTATTCGGAAATTCCTTTCAGCGTGATGAAATCTCCTGCGGCGGCTTTTGCCAGGCAATCGTTCAGCAGCGTTCTGGCAGGTTCTGCGGACGGTTTGTCCATTAAGTCCGGGTTTTCCATTTGGGCCAGGCGCAGCCTGGCCAGGGGGTGGCCTTCCTCCGCCGCCTGCCTGTACCATACGCGCATATTTTCCCGCGCTTCATGGGCCTTCCCTACGGAATCCAGTGTATTGGCCAGTTCCTCCTTCCACAGCTCGCCCAACTGTACGCTGGAATCTGCGTCCCCAAGCTGAGAGGCCAGCTCAAGCTCTTTATGTGTCTTGGCGTAGGGGGGAAGTTGGTTGAGTTTTTTCTGGGGGAAGGAAAGAGGTTCCTTCAGGTATGGCATGCCCCGTTCGTCATGAAGGGACAGCAGATCAAGGGCCGCCTTGCGCAGCTCCTGTTCCTGCGGGGGTTGCGCTTCGGAAATTAACTGGGCGTACCAGGCACAGGCGTTATTGCTGCCCAGTTTCCTGGCCTGCTCGAACAAAGGCTGGAGGAGGGAGCTTTTCCCTCCCCCTGTTTTTTCCTTCATGCCGGCGGAGAGGTCCGCCAGCAGAGTTTCCAGATCCCCTCTGGAGCGCAGTTCCGCCAAAAGCTTTCCGGCCTGTGCCGGTGCGGCCCCCTTCGTCAATTCCGCCAGAAGCCGCATGGCCCCCGCGTGCCCCTTTTCCGCAGCCCGGGAAAGGGCTTGAATGGCCGTATCCCTCCATCCCCTGCCGTCCTTGCCGTCCAGGGCAAGGGCCAGTTCCCCTATCCGCGCCAGAAGAACCGGTTTGGCGTTTTTCCGGTATTGCTTCAGGGTCTCGATAACGTTGGCGGGATTTTCCTTCAGCCAATCCACTTTGATGAAAGCGAGCTGGGACAGCGCATCCTGGTCGCCGGAAGCGGCCTTCTTTTCCAGGGGGGCCAGGTAGCGTCTCAACTCGGCTTCCGGAAGATCCGTGACGGTGTACAGGGCCGTAACGGCATCCATGTCTCCCTTTTCCGCAAGCTTGCGGCAGGCAGCCAGCCATTCCGCATGTTCCGGTTGCATGGGTTGCGCCTTGAAAATCCCGAAAATCCCGTAAGGATCCGTCATCATGAGCTTGGGTGCCGGATGGCCGGATGCCGTGGCCGCATCACGGAAAAAATGCTGCATATGTTCCAGGCAGGCCAGCGGCAGGTCTCCACGGTTCAGGTAATAAAGCCCCATCCAGTATTCCCCGGCCAGCATATTGGCCCGGAAGTCTCCAGCCGCGGCTTTGTCCAGCACTTCCCCGTACGTCCAGCCGCCGTCCATAGGCAGTTGGGAGAGGTCCCGGACCGGAGCGTATTTCACCTGCCCGGGGGGATTTGCCGCTGCGTCGGACGAAATGTCCTGGCCATAAGCCGGAACGGAAAAAATAAAGGGAATAAGCAAAAGACGGGCTCGCATGGGTCAACTCTTTTCTAGCAGGAAAAACCTCTGCCCTACAAGCGTTTTTCACGTGTCTGAATGTTTAATTATTGGTCATGTCACGTTCTTTTTTTAAAGAAAAAAAATGGAGTGGGACCGGGTGGTTCCGAAGACGCGTGCGGAAGCCCGCAAGGCAGAGGAAAATGGCTTCCTGGGAGACGGGATGAATGAAGTGGGCAAGGGATTGGGGATTTCAACCCCGCCGTATTTCTTCATTCCATCAGGTCCGGATTCTTTTGATGAATATCCCCGGAAGATTACCTTTTAGTAAATTCCCTTCAACTTTTCCGGATGATCGCTCAACTGGGAGCGCAGCCGGTTTCTGTCCAGCTTTCCCATGACCGTGAGGGGGATGGGCGTTTCCATGATGGCGCGGATGCGCTGGGGGCCTGGGGCCGACGCATTCCACTCGCGGCAGGCCTGCTCCAGAGGGGTGGCGGAAGGGCCGCAGGCGACCAGTTCCATTCCGGCACGCGGATGTGGAACCGCCTCCACGACAGCCTCCGGGAAGCTGCGGCGCAAAACGTCCTGAACGGCATCCGGATCCACCAGTTCCCCCAGGACTTTGACAAGTCTGTCCGCCCGGCGCAGAAAGGTCAGCAAACGCCCTTCCAGGCGCACTAGGTCGCGGGTGCTCCACCACTCCTGCGGAGCGACTCTTTCCAGAAGGAACCCTCCATGAGCCTGCGTCAGCAGGCGGCCGAACAATTTGCCTTTCCCCTGGAAGCGCAGGAGGCCGCCTTTGTCCGTCTGAGCTTCCCAATGGGGCAGAAGGGAAAGGCGGTCCGTATGGAAGGAATCTCCGGGAAGGGCCGTGGCTAATTGGGAGCCGGCTTCCGTCATGCCGTAGCTCTGCACTACGGGCCAGCCAAGGGTGCGTGCTTTCCGTCCCGTCTCCGTGTCCAGCGCGCCGCCGCCTACGATAATGCACCCGGCGGTGGAAGGCGCGCGGAGGTCGAGGCTGACCAGATCCACTACCTGCGTGGGGACCAGGGAGGACCATCTGGCTCCGGAACTTTTCATCAGGTCGGCATAAGCCTGCGGGCACCACTTTCCGCGGAGCGTATGGACGGCGGTTCCGGCCAGGGCCGCGCGCAGGTAGATCATGGCGCCCCCCACATGCCATACAGGCAGCGGGCAGCACCAGTCCCCGCTTTCCGCATGTAAATGTTCCAATGCCCCGCGCGCGCATATGTCCAGGGCGCGGCGGGTAAACAAAATGGCTTTGGGCGGAGAACCGGAAGAGCCGGAGGTGGCGAAGGCTGTGATTCCGTCCATGCCCCGGAGGGAAAGAAAGGCGGCGGCCTCTTCCGCCCAGCCCCTCAAATGGGGCGGGGCCATCACGCAGGGGCCGTTGCCGCGGTCCCAAGGCAGGGGTGTTCCGGTGGAGGGCATGGCGGCGGCAGTTTACCGGAGGGCTTTTCTGCGCAGGGTGTGCCAGCGTTCCTCCATGCGGGGCTTCAAATGATGCTCAATCCATGCATAGGCTGCTTCCAGGCCGCCCGCTTTGAAAGTGCGGCCTATCTCCGCTTCCACGCCTGTGGCGTTGCCGGTGCGGCGCAGAAAATCATTGCTGGTGAATTCTACGAAAAGCTTGCCGTTGATCGCTCCTTCCTCCGCCAGAATCCATTCCCTGACGTACAACGCCAAAATGGCGTCCCCTACCCATGCCTCTGCGCGGAGGCGTTCTTCTGTAGCCTTGTCCATATGATGGTTCATGAAAATCTGGCAATGGCGGTTTTCCCTCCCAGAGGATCCCTGATGGGAGGCGGAGGCACGCCGGGGGCCTTGTCTCCGGAGGGGGAAGCCGGTTGGCGGTTTTCCCGCGGGAGCTCCGGCAGGTTGTCCGCGGGGGAGGCGGGAGCTCCCGGAATTGGCGGATTTTCCTTGCTGCCCTGTGGCGCAGGCGTGGCTCCCGGAACCAGCGGCACGTCCAGCACTCTGTCCTGGGCCGCGCGGCGGTTGGCGGCGTCCCTGGCTTCCAGAGACTTGCGGAGTACCGTTTCCGATTCCGAATTCCAGTACCCGGAATCCAGTTCAATATAAATATTGGAGTAAGGCAGGGATGTCTTGGTTTTAATGACCAGCACGTTGAATTGCCTGGCCGCGTCTTCGATCAGGGAATTGATCGTACGGCTCATCAGTTCAAAATGCTGGCGCCCAGGAAGCATTTTATTGATATTGTTGCGGTAGCGCTTAATGCCGGGAGCATAGTCCTCCGTAATGCTGCGCAGCTCCGAGCTGATCATGATGCGGGGTACCACGTGGGCTTCCTCTTCCAGCATATTCAGCACATCCAGGAGTACTTCGTCCGACGTCTTGTCGGAAACCATGGTTCTGATGCCGGTTCCCGTGTAGGCGGGAAAGGAGGATTCCGCGATGACAATCCAGTTCCTGGCCCCCACGATTGCCAGGTTTTTATATAACTGCTCCTTCCATTCCCGCTCTGCCGGGTTGGCGTCCTGGCAGCCGCTGAGCAGGCTGATGATGCATATGGGCAGGATGAGTCGGGTCATGGGTGGGACCCCGCCTTGCGGGGCTGGAAAATGGGCTAGAATTTATGGGATCGGGGTTCGCGGCAGGCGCTGGGGCAGCGGCCTTGTTCCGTAGCGAACGGCGCTCCCTGGGTGGGAGCCGCCTCCGTAAAGGCGACGCCCGGCAGTTCAGTAGGTACGCCTTGAACAGGGAAATCCTTTCGCAGAGGGAAATAAGGATAACCTTCCCACATCAAAATGCGGCGCAAATCAGGATGGCCTGAGAACTTGATGCCCATCAGGTCCCATGCTTCACGTTCGTGCCAGTTGGCGGACTGGAAAATTTCCGTGACGCTGGGCACTTCTTCGCCATCGTCCACCTTCGTCTTGAGGCTCAGGTTCGCTCCCGTTTCCGACTGTGTCAGCGTGTAGTTGACTTCAAAGCGGGGGCTTTCCCCCATATTGTCCACGGAAGAAAGGTTAACCAGCATATCAAACCCGGCGGAATCCCGTAGCCAGCGGACAACATCCGCCACGGCTTGGCGCGCGACGGTCAGCGTAATATCTCCGCGGAATTCGTAGCGGTCCGTGATGATATCTTTCCCAAAGCGGTTTTGGGCGTTGTCTGCGGCGGTTTTAATCTGTGATTCTAGAGAAAGCATGGAGAAAAAATGGTAAAAGTGAACGGAAGAAACGTTTGAAAAAACTTATTCAAGGGGCATTTCCGTATTGACCGGGACGGGAGCGTTGGCTTCGCGAGGTTCTTCCTTCTTGAAGAAAGTGCGTGCGGGCTGCTGGGTATCCAGCTTCTTGCGCAGGGTGAGCAGGGCTTCCAGAATAGCCTCCGGACGGGGCGGGCAACCGGAAATGTAAACGTCCACGGGAAGAATCTTGTCCACGCCCTGGAGTACGGAATAGGAGCGGAACATGCCGCCGGTGGAAGCGCACGCGCCCATGGCGATGCACCACTTGGGTTCCGGCATCTGGTCCCAGATGCGGCGGACGGCCAGGGCCATTTTATAAGTGACGGTGCCGGCTACAATCATCACGTCCGCCTGGCGGGGGGAAAAACGTGTCACTTCCGAGCCGAAGCGGGAAAGGTCATACCGGGAACAGGCCACGGCCATGAACTCAATGGCGCAGCAGGAAAGACCCATCGGCATGGGCCAGAGGGAATTTTTACGAATCCAGTTGATGGCGGCGTCCAGGGTGGTATAGACAAAATTGCCTTCCGCATTGGAGTCCAGTACTCCCGTTTCGTAAATATTCGGTTCGTTCGTGGTGACCATGATAACAGATGATTCTTGCTGGAGCCAGATTAGCGAGATGCCTTCAACTCTCAAGCCTTAATTTGGTTCAGCCATGATTTTCTGCGGCCTGTTCCGGCCTTGTTTTCCGGTATTCCGGGAGGGGGGATGAATAAACCCGCACAGGGTTTCCCCCGTGCGGGTTTTTTATCCAACTATATTACCTATGAAACTCAGAACTCCCCATAATGGGCGGCGGTCTCTCTACCTCCCGCCGCCCGGTTTGTTGCTGATGCAGGTTAGAGTCCCGGACAGGAGCATCCGTTCAAAAAGAAGAAATTTGTATGACAAAAATCCGGGTATATATTTTAAAATGATTGATAATAAATAAATTATATAGCTATTCCCTTTCAGGGAGATACGGGGTAGGGGCTTCATTTCTTTGTGGCGCCTGTGAGGAAAATGGCGGAGCGGAACGGACGGAGAGGCCGTTTACGTTTTTCCCGTTCCTGAAGGCGCGGATGGAGAGGTGCGCGATCAGCCAGAGGCCCAAAGTAATACAGGCTACAAGAGCTGGCGGGCTTTCCGTAATATCCCATAAAAATAGAATGACCAGTTCTGCAGTCAGTAAAAAAAGCCCCATGAAACGCCAGTACGGTGATTCTCCCTTATGCTTGGCGCGAGGAGAAAAATCAGCAAGAAGGGACGGGATATCCAGCAGGAAAACGAGAAAATCAAGCATGGTATTTGTTATGATAAACCGGGAAAACAAATATAGGGTTCTCTTTATTCATTTTATTTGTTCGGCGTCCGGCAGTCAAGAGGCGGCTATCTGTAAATAGTCCTGGTACAGGTTCGTCCATGGCTGGCGACTGTCCCGTTGACGGTGATTTTCTTCATGTACCTTCGTCCCTAGTGGTCGTAGCCGCATTCCAAGATGGCGCTCCGTCCCGGCTGGTGAAGCTCGCCGCGCGGTTGGCCGCATAGGAGAGTTCTTAGGCCAGTTCCTATGCCGTCTTGCGGTTACCGATGTTGTCGCAGCTGTAACCGTAGGAGGGGACGGCATCCAGGCCATCATAGCTCAGGCTGCGGGAGACAAGCACGGTTTCTCGCGGAGAAGCAATTTTATCATATACAAATTCTTCTTGATACGAATCAATCTACGTTACTGTTTAATTTTTCTTAATTCATTATAAATATTTTTATGTGTTTTATATTTGTTTTGAATTTCTTTTATCAAATGTTTGATTGTCGTCCGTTCCAGATGATCAATTTGTAAAGAACCAATCTTTTTTTTCTATCATATCTATTTTTTTGAGCAATTCGCAATCTGATATCGACATGATTTTCATAAACAATTCCAAATCATTAATTTTGTATATATCCAATAAATATGAAATTAAATAGAGTACATCTGATTTATTATCATTTAAATTATTTACGTAATTAACAATTTTTTCCTTGGCGGAAACAGCAGAACTTGGATCCTCTATGCCGTTGCATAAGGTATTTTTTTCTGCTTCTATTTGATCGACATGATTTTTCATAGAGGAAAGATTGAACCATTTGTGATGGTTCAATCTTTCTATCTCCGCCAATAGCATAATATGATATAAAGCTCCCTTTTGAGATTTAAAAAAATCTTTCAAAGGATTTTCATTTAAAACAGTATATAAAATAATAGGAAATTCGGAAGAGTGTGAAAAAGTGGATTTTTCATCCGTGCAGCTCTGCAATGTGACAATCATTTTTTCGCAAAAAATTGCATATTCATTAAATTTTTGATTATCTCCATAAACTATTGTTGATGTGAAAATAATAGGAATTATTATATATTTTGACATAATATGATTTTTTAGATTTCGAAAGTTTCGTCGTATACCGGATGGAGATATATTGTTGCAATAAATCTTAATTCATAACAATTTCGTGAAGATGTATAAAATTGAATAGGCATTTATAAATTTTTTCTCTGTCTCCTGCGTTTGTCTTGCGGTTGCCGATGTTATCGTAGCTGTACTGTAGGGGTGGTGTTCAGGGTAACTCCGGTGAGTTTGTTTCTGCCTTGTAACTGAAACTGTCGCTGTGGACGGATTCCGTTCCCCGCCACTGCGTGCGTATGGTCGCGTGTCCCAGGGCATCATAGCTCTTAATACAGAATAAGAAAGACTTGCTATTGCATCAATTAGAAAATAAAAATCCGTAGAATATATTATATTTTTTGACTAAAACTATTTTTCCCATATCTTAAAAAATCCATTCATATTGCAATCATGTCATTCATGACAATTTTTAAAAGCAGAAGATTTATAATAATCATTATTTTTTATTTCCTCACACTATTTTTTACATTTTCCCAATTATTTATGATGAGTTCATACTCATGCTGGAAAGAAGGAGAATTTATATTTTCGGTTATTATACTTTCTGCTATCAAATATTCCATTTAACCATATCCAGTATTGAGAAGTCGAATACTGAATGTGTATATTTTTCCGTATTAATCAGTTGAATAGTTTTCAAAAAAATTAAATCTAGTCACACAATGATCATCTCCAAAAGAAAATTCTTGCCGTGTGTTCTTTTGCTCCTTTTCTGCAAATGACAAATTGCTTCCTGATAGAAAAGAAAGACCTGTTAAAATGATTATTCATGTTTTCATAATTTTATTTAAATTGTTTTCCTTCTTATAAATTTTGTATCTGGAGATGAAAGTTCTTTAAACGATACAAAGATCATTCCTTTAGCGCTGCTGCTAGATAATAATGCGCCAAAACAATCTAAACCATAAGATTGCATTAAATATGTGTTATCTATTAATTTCATTACTTTATTTTTGTCATGTCCGTTATCTGTAGTAATGAAATCTCCAACTTTGATTTCTTCTCCTGAAAAATAATTTGCCATAATTTTTGTTACTTGATGGTTTCAATTCCTCCTTGGTAGGTCACCTGTATATTCAGGATAATAGGGATTGTTCGAAATTGTAGTACGTTTATCGAAACACCGGCAACCAGCTACTATAGGAGACTGATTAACTGTAAAAATATGATAATGAGGATTCCAGCCGTTGTGTGCATGAGTTCTGCGACATTGCTGCTTTTGATATCCCACAGGTGGACGGGTTGGACGAGTCTTCCGGTGCGGGTGGCTGTCCCATAGGGGGAGTAATCGTAAGCCGCCGCGATCGTTCCCTGTGCGTCGAAGACCTCTGTGACATTCTTGTTGAAGTCCACGCCATAACAGTAAAGGATATTATCCTGCACCAGAGCCAGAGGACGCGTTACAACCGGTTCCAGAGGGTCCCACAGCAGTGTCCGGAGCACGTTCCGGTTGTCCAGCATATCCAGGGCGGCTATTTGTAAATAGCCTCGGTACAGGTACCGTTCGTGGCTGGCGACCGTGCCGTTTTCGGTCACTTTCTTCATGTAGCGCCGTCCCTGGTAGTCGTAGCCGCACTCAATAATCGTGTTTCCATTCCGGCTGGTGAAGCTCACCGCGCGGTTGGCCGCGTTGTAGACCACGGTCCACACGCCCGTTGACGTCTTGATGAGGGTCTGGTTGCCCGAGGCGTCGTACGTCGGCACAAAAGGCGCTTCCCCGCTTTCTTCAATGCCGGTGTACTGGGGTTGAGCCCGTTGGCCGCGTAGGCGAGTTCTCCGGCCGGTTCCCGTGCCGTCTTGCGGTTGCCGATGTTGTCGTAGCTGTAGCCGTAGGGGGCGGCGCCCAGGGTGGCGGCGGTGAGTTCGTTTCTGCCGTTGTAGCTGAAGCTGTCGCTGCGGGCTGCTTCCGTTCCACGCCACTGCGTGCGGGCAGTCGGGCATTCTAAGGGGGCATTATAGCTCTGATACAGGAGTGTCAATTCTTCCAATCAATTCCGTTGCCATAAGTCCATAAATTATAAATCATCATTTCTCTCCAATTTCCTATTTTGGACCATTGCATATCAATTTTTTTATCATTCAGATAACATGTTATATTGTCATTATCACATGAAGCTTCTATTTTGGAAATACGGTATTCTTCATTATTCAGCTCGGTAAGCTGATTTTTACGATCAAAAAATGTTAATACAATCTTTTGATTTTTTTTCTCATACAAGGCTGAGGCAACTCCGCATGGTAAGACATATGATTTTTTTTCCTTATCCAAAAAGAACATAATAGCTCTGTCTTGGAAAGAATCGTGTTTGATTATTACACTAGATATTCCCCATTCATTATGAACAGGTTTCCATAATTCATTGTACCATTGGTGGCACAAATACATGGTTTGTCCGATTTTCAAAACTTGATATGTATAAATTGCTGCATCTCGACCACCAAACATACAAAAACTTGGAACAGGCTTTCCAGTTTTCTGATCTATTTGAATAACATCATATGATCTACCTACTACATTGTCTTTTTTGAATTTGATAACTCCAGATGTCACTGTTTGAATATTTTTCCAAGCTTCAAACCTATCCCGATAATATGATATCTGTGTGTATCTTGTGGTATCATTTAAATTTTTATTAGTATCTATGAACTTTATTATAGGAAAATCTTGAAATAAATCTGCGGATTGAACGATCTGTTTCAAAATTTCTATATTGCCTTGTGCTTGGGTTATATTTATTATGGCGCTGAATATTAATATATTGAAGATATTTTTCATGTTTTGTTAATCTAATGTTTTATGCCTTTTATTACATTTAGAAATACAATAGTCAGTAGAAAATTTAACTATTCCTTTTCCTAAATCATTTTTTTAAAATACTTTTGCATACTCTCCCATGGCTACGCATAATTCAAAACAACTTGAGAATGTCTTTTTCTTTAGCGTTTGATATCGTGTAGCAGCTTTATAAAATTGTTGATATGCAACTTTTTCATCTCTTTTGATATAAACAAAATCAATTATATCTTTAATTGAAGAAATTTTTACTCCGGGAATTTTTGTTCCAGGAGTTACTTTATAAAGTTTAGACACTTTTTTACTAAAATCTTTTGCATATCTAATATTGCTTGCCGCTTGATTAGCACTATTAGCTTCCTTAAAAGCGTTCATGGATTCTGAAACTGTATTATTTAAAATTTGTCATTTATTTTCAATCCTGTTGTTTCACAAATGTATATGTCTGTTCCTTCTAAAATTTGATCATAAACATATCCAAGAAATTCTTTATCTTTTTTCTTATCTTCTAACCCCAAAGCATCAAACTTATCTTGAAGGCTGTTCCCGAGGAACGCATAAAGATTCCATCCTCCCTGTTCAGCGATGGGATCGCGGTTGATCCATCTGCCGTCTTTTGGGTTGTAAAAGCGGTAATTGTAATAGGCCAGGGCGGGTTCTTCGTCGTGCATCTCGCCGGACCACTGGACGGGCTGGACGAGGCTGCCCGTACCGGTCACGGCCCCATAGGGGGAGTAATCGTAAGCCGCCGCGATCGTTCCCTGTTCGTCGAAGATTTCCGTCACGTTTTTGTTGAAGTCTGTTCCATAGCAGTAAAGGGCATTGCCCTGCACCAAAGCCAGGGGGCGGGTGGCCACCGGTTCCAGAGGGTCCCACAACAGCGTGCGGAGCACGTTCCGGTTGTCCAGCATGTCCTGGGCGGCTATCTGCAAATACCCCCGGTACAGGTACCGTTCGTGGCTGGCGACCGTGCCGTTTTGGGGCACTTTTTTCATGTGCCTTCTGCCCATGTAGTCGTAGCTGCATTCTATTGCTGTGTTTCCATCTTTGCTGGTGAAGTTCACTGGGCGGTTACAGTAATTTCGTTTCTGCCGTAATTAATAACTACATCCTTCAGCAACAAAAACTCTTCTTTTTATTTTTAAATAATGAAGAGAATATTTTGTTTATTCGCACAACAAACTTAATTTAAATAATTATATTAATATATTTTCACTATTCATCCATTATATAATTAAATAAATAAAATTCAATATGTCCTATCATTAACCCTACCATTCCTGACAATATCAAAAAATAATAATGTTCATCGCATAAGATATAGCTTAACATGGCTCCTATTATAAGTCCGATAATCATCCCTGAAAAACAAGATAAAAATTTACTTATTTTATCACAAAAAACACGCCAAATTATCCAGCTGGTTATAGTCAATATAAATGTTACCGGAAATGAAAATATAATCATCGAAAATCCAGACATGAGAGCATGGTGAAAATTAGATACACATATGGAATATCCAATTCCAATAAGCCAAGGAGCCAACCCGCAAATTAACATGATATGGATTATGTTGTATATTAATCGCATTGAGAATCATTAAGTAACATATTCCAACCAATATCAGCGCCTCCTTCCGGAAATCCTAAAAAAGGGATAAAGGCTCGACTAGCATAACAAGTCACATGGGCTTTCAACCTACAGTTGTTTCTTTCTGAACAACACGAGATTTCTTGACACTGTTCTTCAGCATTTACCAGGCAAAGAGCTGTCGAAATGACTGCTATTGAAAACTGGTATTTCTTTAAAAAATCAATACATATGGATCTTGCCTTGTCTGGATAAGGATCAAGGACTTTTGATGAATTTTGACATGTGCATTTTGGTGCAGGTATGGAATATCTGCAAAATTCTGATGCTAAATCATCTGGGGTGAGCGGTGCAGAAGGAGGTATTCCGGGTGGAGTGTATTCACCATTGGGCCATACAATACCGCTATTACTTGTTGAAGTAGGAAATTCTGGATGGGGAATAGGCAAGTCAAATCCCAAGCCATTCCTATCCCTCTTATCTATTGCATTATTTCTAACGAACGCATAAAGATTCCATCCTCCCTGTTCAGCAATGGGATCGCGGTTGATCCATATGCCGTCTTTGGGGTTGTAATAGCGGTAGTTGTAATAGGCCAGGGCGGGTTCTTCGTCGTGCATCTCGCCGGACCACTGGACGGGCTGGACGAGGCTGCCCGTACCGGTCACGGCCCCATAGGGGGAGTAATCGTAAGCCGCCGCGATCGTTCCCTGTGCGTCGAAGACCTCTGTGACATTCTTGTTGAAGTCCACGCCGTAGCAGTACAGGGAAGCGCCCTGCACGAGGGCCAGGGGGCGGGTGGCCACCGGTTCCAGAGGGTCCCACAACAGCGTGCGAAGCACGTTACGGTTGTCCAGCATATCCAATGCCGCTATTTGTAAATAGCCGCGGTATAGATAGCGTTCGTGGCTGGCGACCGTGCCGTTTTGGGTCACTTTCTTCATGTAGCGGCGTCCCTGGTAATCGTAGCCGCATTCCACGACTGTCGCGCCGTCCCGGCTGGTGAAGCTCACCGCGCGGTTGGCCGCGTTGTAGACCACGGTCCACACGCCCGTTGACGTCTTGATGAGGGTCTGGTTGCCCGAGGCGTCGTACGTCGGCACAAAAGGCGCTTCCCCGCTTTCTTCAATGCCGGTGTACTGGTTGAGCCCGTTGGCCGCGTAGGCGAGTTCTCCGGCCGGTTCCCGTGCCGTCTTGCGGTTGCCGATGTTGTCGTAGCTGTAGCCGTAGGGGGCGGCGCCCAGGGTGGCGGCGGTGAGTTCGTTTCTGCCGTTGTAGCTGAAGCTGTCGCTGCGGGCTGCTTCCGTTCCACGCTGCTGGGTGCGCGTGGCCGGGCGTCCCAGGGCATCGTAGCCCTGGGTCCGGGAGACGAGCACAGTTTCTCCCAAATGATAGTTCATTCCGGTGATCAAATCACGCCGCTGTTCGTAAGAAAGTTCCCTAACGATGCTATTGGGCATCGCGAGGCTGGAGAGCAGGCTGCTTCCTGCCAGATAGCCGTAGGCGAAGCTTTGCTCCGTTCCCCCGTGCATGATTCCGGCGCTGGCAAGCCGCCCGTTGGCTTCATAGCCCTGGCTGGCTTCCTGGAGGACGTCGGTTCCCTGTTTCAGGGTATAGCCGGAGGATCTGCCATAGATGTCATAGCTTTCCTGGAGCTGGTAAGAGCTCCCTCCGATGGTGATGCTGTCGGTGTCCGGTTCGTTGCAGGGGGTGTACGTGAGGACGCGCGAGCCGGAGGCGTCCGTGACCCGGGTCAGCTGGTTGAGGTGGTTGTAGGCGTACTGGATGCCGGGCGTGGAGTCGCTGTAGGAGACGGAGTTGTTGACCCCCTTTTTCAGGTTATAGCCCCAGGTGGTGACCACCCCCCGCGCGTCCGTGAGCGTGGATTTGAAGTTCAGGGCATTGTAGGCGGTGTCTTCATGGGTGCCGTCCGCCCAGGTTTTGCGGATGAGCAGGCCCGTGGCTTCGTCGTAGCTCCACGTGGTGGTGTCTCCGTCCGTGCGTCCCGTGGGGTCGGCGGTGATGTCGCCCGCGTCTTCCCGGAACGTGGTGAGGCTTATCATCCTGTCCGCTTCATCATAGCCGAAGAGCAGGGGCTGGGTCCCCGTTCCCCATTGCGCCGTGTTGCGGCCCCGGAGGTCGTAGCCGTAGCAGGTCGTGTTGCCCAGGGCGTTGGTGACGACGGCAGGCTGGTCAAACCAGGGGCCGTAGGCGGTAGAAGTCGTGTTGCCCGCCGCGTCCGTCAGGGGATGGTTGTAGGCCAGCGAGGAGGGGCTTTCCAGGCCGGAGACGTTTTGTTCAGCCCTCAGTTCCACCCTTCCGGCCAGAAGGCCCCCAAGTCCACGGAACGCTCCGAAGTTGCAGGACCAGTACATCAGCGTGGCCGTGCTTTCCGCCGTCACGCTGCACCCCGCCGAGCTGTAGTTTCCCAGGGCGCCGCTTTCCATGCCCGCCTCAGGGCCCGACCGGGCCAGCGGCGGGGAAGGCGGCGGGGAAGGCGGCGGGGAAGGCGGCGGGGAAGGCGGCGGGGAAGGCGGCGGGGAAGGCGGCGTTCCGCCGCTGTTGTCGCACGTGTCTCCCTCGCAGGGGCACGGTTCGGGTTCTTTCCTGCCCCCCGGTTCCGTCGGCACCACGTCGATGCTGTAGTTGCAGATGGAGGTGTTGCCGCTTGCCGGATTGTAGTCGATGTTGGTCTGGCTGACTTCCCAGCTGTAGGCGCCGGAGGGGAGCTGCGCCCCGCCAGTCCCCGTGTGGTATTTGTGCCCGCCCTGCTCGCCCGCCGTCTGCGGGTTTTCCTTCAAATCCACCTGCGCCACCACGTTGCCGCCGGAGTCCTTCACCTCCAGGATTCCCCAGTCGTCCACCCCAAGGAAGAGCGAGCAGGTGCCGTAGAGTTTTTTGCCCTCCGCTCCTTCCGGGATGGTGAATGTCCCGTGCGCGCTGTGCCCGTCCGCCGACGTGCTCGGCGGCCCCACTTTCCTTTCCTCATGGATCCGGATCGCTTCAAACGGCAGCGGATCGGGCTCCGGAGCTGCCTCCATGCCCCGTCTGCCGGGGCTGCCGCCGGCTCCAAAGTACCATTTCCGGTAAGCGGGAACGGCAGAACGATGAGGCGGATTCATCAGGTATTCAAGAGTTGGGAGTAATGAATGAAGCGAGGGGTGGCCGCCCTTTCCTGATCGTTTTATCAATAGTATGATCCGAAGTCGGTGTCGATAGAATTTTATTTGTATGTTTTTGATTTTTTATAAAAGATGGTCATTATTTTACACGAAAAGATAATATTATAATTCTTACGTTCAGTGCATTCCCTTAATAGACATCAATGTTGTCTGTTTGTTAGAAAATGTTTCCCTCTCATGCTGAGCCCTTGACAGGATGCCATCCCTTCCGGGCATCAGTCCAATTCCTGTAATCAATGTTTCTTTCTCTCGAGGAAAGATGGGGGCCGTCGCTGTCGGAAGGGGGCTTGCTTAGGTTTCGTCCGGCATTTCCAAGTACGGTTTCCTGGATTACTGGGTGCCTTCCGGTTGCAGCCGCTGGCGTTCCTGAATGAGTACGTGGAAGTGTCCTCCGGCACCGTATTCATCCGTCAGAAAGGCATCCTGCGGCGTGTTTTCCGCATGGGGGAGCAGGTAGTCCCGCTGGGTCATGAAAGTGACCCGGTCCCCCAGACAGTTGCGGGATAGTTCCAGCAGGTCCGTAAAATTGACGTCACAGGTCAAATCCGTGAGGCCGGGGTTACGGTACAGTTCCTCCCCCGTCAGCACCTGGTGGCTTTTGTACCCGCGCAGGGAACCCCGGGGGCGGCGATAGTACAGCCGCTCCATTTCATCCCCGTAGTCGATGACCGTCATGACGCCCATGTCCCAGAGGGGAAGCCAGCTCGTAAACCAGCGCGCGTAGGAGTCGTGAATTTCCACCCGCTGCCCCGGCTGGGAGCCGTATTCCAGCATATGGGAGAAAAGCGGCTGCTGCCGGACGGGGCGCAGTTCTTCCCGGACGGCTCCGTTTTTCACGACAAGCCCCACTTCTTTCCAGTCCTGTTCCGTGTATTCAAATACGCGCGCCGGGAAGGCATCCACCAGCTCGTTGGAGAAAATAAAGGCCTTGCCTCCGCAGTGTTTCAGCGCTTTTTCCATGGTGGAGTAAATTTTAGCGCGGCCTCCCAGCAGAAGGTGCTGGAATTCGCGCAGACGTGGGGAAGATTCCACAATCACGTAATCCGTATTCAGGCGGTTCCAGAATCCCAGCTGCTCCAGGATTTTAACGGCCAGGGCACCGGAGCCGGCGCCTATTTCCAGCAGAGGCAGCCGCCTGCCGCAGCGGGAGCAGGCTTCTTTCCAGTGCGCGACAATGGCTTTTGCGAGGATGGGGGAAAGCGTGGGGGTGGTGGAAAAATCCCCGCGTTGACCGATGTTTTCAATGGAAGAGGAGTAGTACCCTTCCTGCGGGTGGTGCAGGGCCAGCTGCATGAAAGCTTCCAGGGAGAGCCAGCCGCCAGCGGCCGCGATGTGGTCTGAAAGGCGTATCATGCGGGGAAGGCAGAGGTCAGGATTGGGATTGCTCCAGCATGCGCAGCAGCGGGGCTTCCGCCCTTCTGCGCAGGTCTTCCGGCAGTTCCACGGCGGGAGAAAGGTCCCGAAGGGCCAGGTACAGTTTTTCCAGCGTGTTCATTTTCATGTACGGGCAGGTGCTGCAGGAGCATTGCTCCGTGGGCGCGGGAATGAATTCTTTTCCCGGCACCAGCTTGCGGAGACGGTGCAGAATGCCGGATTCCGTCACAATGATGAAAGATTTGGCGGGGTTTTCCGTGCAATAGGGGATCATTTTTTCCGTGGAGCAGATATGGTCCGCCAGCAGGCGCACGGCTTCCGTGCATTCCGGATGGGCCACTACCGGCACACCGGGATGTTTTTCCTTCAGGGCAAGAATCTGGTCCCGCGTGAACTCCATGTGCACGTGGCAGGCCCCGTTCCACAGTTCCAGGGGGCGGCCAAGCTGGCGGCTTACCCATGCACCCAGATTCTGGTCCGGGACGAACAGGATGGGGCGGTCCTCCGGAGCCTGGGAGACGATTTTTACGGCATTCCCGGAGGTGACGATTACGTCCGCCAGAGCCTTGACGCCGATGGAGCAGTTCACATACGCCACTACATAGTAATTCTTATGGGCGTTTTCCTTTAAGAAGGCTTCCAGTTCCCCGGCATCGCAGGAGGCTTCCAGGGAACAGCCGGCATCAGCATCCGGAAGGATGACGGTTTTGTCCGGATTAAGAATTTTGGCGGTTTCCGCCATGAAATGGACGCCGCAGAAGGCGATCACGTCGCAATCCGTATTCTGCGCCTTGTAGGCCAGCCCCAGGGAATCGCCCACGTAGTCGGCCATGTCCTGGATATCCCCGGTCTGGTAGCTGTGCGCCAGGATGATGGCGTTGCGTTCTTCTTTCAGGCGTAAGATTTCCTCTTTCAGGTCAAAGGGTGCCATGCGGGAAAAGATGGGGCGAAGCCCCCGGCAAGTCAAGCATCATGTCCCATGCAGGGCGCGCTTGTTGACGGGAAGGGGGAAATGTGGCACAGTCTGGCGCATCATACGATTATGTTTTCACTTTTAGCAGATAAACTGGATAACACGTTCCGGAGGCTGCGCGGCCTGGGCAAAATTTCCGAGAAAAATATTGCAGACGCCCTGCGCGACATCCGGCTGGCTTTGCTGGAGGCGGACGTGGAGTTTGGCGTGGCCCGGGAATTCATCGGCCGCGTGAAGGAACGGGCGATGGGGCAGGAAGTGCTCAAATCCATCAAGCCCGGAGAGCAAATCGTCAAAATTTTCCGTGATGAAATCGCCGCCCTGCTGGGCGGGGACGCCGTGGGGCTGGATCTGACGGACCCTGCCAGAATCATGGTGGTGGGGCTGAACGGCGCCGGCAAGACCACGACCAGCGCAAAGCTGGCCCTCCGCCTGAAGAACGAGGGGCGCCGCCCCCTGCTGGTGGCCTGCGACCTGGTGCGCCCCGCCGCCGTGGACCAGCTGGCGACGCTGGCGGAACAAATAGGAGTGCCCGTTTATAAGCCTGCACCAGGCAGCAGGGACGTGGTGGCCGTGGCGCGCGAGGCTCTGGAATGGGCCCGGACCCAGAACGGAACCGTCATGATTTTTGACACGGCGGGCCGTCAGGAAGTGGATGAAGCCCTGATAGACGAGCTGCGCCAGCTGCACGCCTTCCTTTCGCCGAGGGAAACGCTCCTGGTGGCGGATGCCGCCACGGGACAGCAGGCAGTGAATGTGGCCCAGACCTTTGACCGTGCCGTGAACGTGACGGGCATCGTCCTGACCAAGCTGGACGGCGATGCCCGCGGGGCGCGGCTCTTTCCATGCGTTCCGTAACGGGCAAGCCCATCAAATTTTCCGGTGAGGGGGAAAAGCTGGATCAGTTCGGCCCCTTCGTCCCCGGCCGCATGGCGGATCGCATTCTGGGCATGGGCGACATTGTCGGGCTGGTGGAGCATGCCGCCGCCCGCATTGACGAAGAGCAGGCTGCCAAATCCATGGACCGCATGATGTCCGGCAAATTTGATTTCAACGACTTTCTGGACCAGATGAAGATGATGCAGAACCTGGGACCGCTGGAAGGACTGCTGGGCCTGCTCCCCGGCTTCGGCAAAATCAAGAAACAGCTTCCGGAAGGCGCCCTGGACCCCAAGCGGATGAAGCACATGGAAGCCATTGTGCTCTCCATGACGGCAAAGGAAAGGAGCAATCCCAACCTGTTGAATCCGTCCCGCCGCCGCCGTATTGCCGCGGGCTGCGGCCGTCCTCTGATGGAGGTGAACAAGCTGATCAAGAATTTTTCCGAAATGCGCAAGATGATGTCCGGCAAGGGCAAAATGGGCGCCATGATGAAGCAGATGGCTTCCATGAAAGGGAAGGGGGGCAAGATGCCCGGCCTTCCCGGCATGGGCGGAGGGTTGGGCGGCCTGAAGGGCCTGGGTGGATTGGGGGGCGGCCTTGGCGGCCTTTTTGGCGGACGCAGGTGAATGTAAAAAAGGATGGACCCCGGCAGGTGCGGCTGAATATGGCCGCGCCTTTGCCTTCCGGGACACAGGGGACTGAGGGAAAGCTCCTTCCATTGAAAGAAGAGACCAGGGGGGCCGTACTTCCTGGATGATGAATAAGGGGTGTTGTTTCCGTCTGGCAGCATGGCTGGCCCTGTCCGGATTACCGGGCGCCGGCATGGCGGAAATGCTGCCGGCCGAGGAGGTGCTGCTCCCCGCGCCGTTCGCATGCAGGTCTGACCGGGCCGCCGTGGCGCATCTCCCGTTGCGGTTGGCGGTCTATGCTCCGGAAAAGGATGTTCCTGTAGTGGAAGCCCTCCTGAATGTGCTCAATGCCCAGGGCGTTTTGTCCGGCCTCTCCATGACCCATGACAAAACCTCTGCGGATGCCGTCTGTTCGGTTGAGGGACCCCCCTCGGGGACAGGAGAAGGATATGAGGCCCGCCTGGAGCGCGACGGGGAAGGGAGGGGCATCCTGCATCTGAAAGCGGCGGCGCCCCAGGGCCTTTTCTACGCGTGGCAGAGCATGGTCCAGATTTTAAGCGCCAACCGGACCGGGGAGGGGTTTTCCGTACCCGTTTTTTCCCTCCGGGATAATCCCCGCTTTGAATGGCGGGGCCTGATGCTGGATGTTTCCCGCCACTTCTTTACCATGGCGGAAGTCAAGCGCATGGTTGACACCATGTCCCTGTTCAAGCTTAACCGCCTCCACCTGCACCTGACGGACGGTCCCGGCTGGCGCCTGGAAATTAAAAAATATCCATTGCTTACCTCCATGAGCGCCTGGCGCGTTCCGCTCACTGACGGAGAATGGAACTGGCAGGAAGTGAAACTCGCCATCCAGGAGCATGACCCGGAAGCTACCTACGGCGGTTTTTACACCCAGGAGCAGATGAAGGAGATTATTGCCTATGCGCGCAGCCGCCAGGTTACCGTTGTTCCGGAAATAGACCTTCCCGGCCATTCCTATGCGGCCATGCATGCCTACGGGGATTTGATTTGCGACGGCGTGGATTTTCCCGTGGAGGGGAAAAAAGGACGGGATGCCGTCTGCATGGGGCGCCCGGAAACGCTCCGCTTCGTGAAAGACGTGGTGGATGAACTCAAGGCCGTTTTTCCGCCCGGCTCCCCCATCCATTTGGGCCATGACGAGGTGTCTGCCGAGGCATGGAAAAAATGCCGGTATTGCCAGAACCGTTTAAAGAACCTGAGGGAGAAGGATCTCAAGGCCCTGGGCCGGGATTTCCTGCAGCAGATTGCGGACTACGTGCGGAAGGACGGTTATGACGCCATCGTCTGGGATGAAGCCGGGGAACTGGAGGCGGACAAGCACATCCTCGTTATGGCGTGGCGCGGCAACGGCTTTGCTGCGGCGGCAGCCAGGAAAGGGCATCCCGTCATTCTGGCGCCGTGTTCCCACTTCTATTTTGACTATTACCAGTCTGCCGCATCCACGGAGCCGAAAGCCGTCGGGGGCCTTATTCCGCTCAAGCAGGTGTACGGCTATGAATTGCCGGAACTCTCCCCGGAGGAAGCCGCCAGGGTGCGCGGCCTCCAGGCTAACATCTGGACGGAATACCTGTACAATATGGGGCTGGTGGAATACATGGCATGGCCGCGCGCCCTGGCCCTGTCCGAACGCGCCTGGAGCGACTGCGACCCCCGGGACTACAAATCCTTCCGCAGCCGTGCCTCCAGGGCCCTGAAAATCCTGGAAAAACTGGCCGTGAAATACCGCCCCATGGATGAAGAAGACTAGGAATTCCCGCCTTGGCTCTTTCTGCCCGGCAGGAGAGCCCCAGCCCGGGATTTTCACCCGCAGGTTTTATTGACAGCTGGCGCCGGGCCATGATAAAAACGATTCTGCCTGTTACTTGATATGAAGAAACACCGTTTTTTATTCCCGGCTTCCCTGATGGCCCTCGTGCTGCTTGGCTGCATGGCGGTAGTGTCTTGTTCCAATAATTTCAAACATGTTCCCCAAACAGGATTTATCACTCATCAGGTAAAAAATAAGGATTCCCATATTCCCTTTGACGCGTACTGGAATGCCGATGATAAAAAAATCTGGAATGACCGGGTGAACGGCGTGGATGGGAAAAAAGTCCTGATGGCCGTCGTTCCGGTGGATACAGTGCACATGGATGTGAGGCCGGATACCGCGGAAGGGTTTGATGCCCTGCGCAGCCTGGCGGAATACTTCCAGAAGAGCGTTGCAACCAGCATGGAAAAGGAGGTTGCCGAAAATCCGCATTTTGAAATGGTGCCTCCGGGAACCAAGGGGGCCTACACGCTGGAACTCGCCATCATTTCCATCACTCCCACGAATGCCAGGGCCGGCATCTTTGTCACGGCGCTGAGCGGCATCAAGGGGGGAGGGCTGGTCAAGCGGTTCATCAAGAAAGGGCACATTGCCATGGCGGGACGCCTGAGGGATGAGTCCGGCCGCATCGTCTCCGAATTTGCGGATTATGAGGAAGACCACAGCTCCCTGCTGGGCGTGGACACCAAAGATTTTAGAAAATACGCCCATCATCAGCGCACTATTGACGAATGGGCCCGGGAAATTACGGATGTGTATTCTTCCACCTACGGGCACTGGACGCAGAAGCGCATGATATGCCTGAATCCCTTTTAAGGGATGAACACCAGGGGCTGCATTGCGGCCGTGCCTTCCGCGGGGCCGGGAATCTTTGCAGAGCGTTCCTCCCGGCGGGAAGCGCGCTGTTTTAGTTATTCTCCGTATTCCGCCCAGGAGCTGCTGGTTTCCCACACGCGCACGCGTTCCAGCTCAACACAGGCCCGCACGGGATATTCGCCGGGGTTCTCCCTGGCTTTTTCCAGCGCGTGCCGGGCAACATTGAAAATGACGCGTGCCATCACCTCGCTGGTGGGGTCTTCCCGGTCGAAGGGAATGATGCGCTCCCCGTATGCGGCCACGAAGGCGGCGTAATTGGGGTCCTCCGTATTCACGCACAGGGAGTGGTCAAACTGCTGGAGGAAATCCCCCATCATTTGCTTGACGGCCTTGAAATCCACCACCATGTCATTGGCATCCAGCGTTTCCGCCCGGAACACCATTTCCACGGAGCGCGTATGGCCATGCGGGAATTTGCAATTGCCGGGATGTTTGGACAGGAGATGCCCGCTTTCCAGTTCGATGGATTTGCAAATTCGGTAGACCATGAAGACAGGATAACGTGGGCGCGGGTGCGGGGCAATCCCAATCAGAGTCTGTCTGGTTCCTATCCTGCCGCGTGCGGAGGGACGGGGCTTCGCTGCTCCGGATGCTCCGTGGGCGGCTTTCCCTTGCGCACGGCCCCTGTTTCTGGCAAACTTTAAAAAACCATATTTTTACCCTATGGCTTATCTTTCATGGTCTTTCCTGAAAATGGGGGAGAAGGCGGAGCGCAGGACAGCCTTTCTTTTCCTGCTCATGGCAGGCGTGCCTGTCCTTATTGTCGCTTTCTTCGCTTTCGTAGCGGGAATGGCCGCCATTTTATATGCAGGCCCCGTCCTGGCGCTGATGCTTCTTCCCTTCTATTTGCCCTGCGCTCTGCGGAAGGAAAAGACGCGGAACGCCTGCTCCCGTAATATCCTGTTTGGCAGGGAACCGCTGACGGTTTCTTTCAGGATGATAGTGAAGAACTGGGTATATGTCATTTACGCCGTGTTTCCGGCGTTGCCGTTCCTTTTCCCCGGAGGGAACATGCCCCTGGACGGGCAGGGGAACGGGCGGAACCTGACAGCATTTTTTCTGATGTGGATATCCCTGTACTCCGTCTTTGCGGTACTGGCGGTCTTTCTTGGAAAGGCGCCGTATTTGAAGCCGGGCAGGGTGATGCTGGCTGCCGGCGCCAATCTGGCGCTGATGCTGGTTTATTACCTGTTTGCGTGAAGGGGCGCACGAGGCATTCCGGAAGTTTCCTCCCGGATATTCGTTCCGTCTGTACTGGGAGGGCTGAACCCGGGGCATAAAAAAGCCGGAGCCCCGAAAGGCTCCGGCAGTGAATCATCTTTTTCCCGGTTCAGGCTTAATGCCCGCAACCGGCGCAGGCCCATCCTTCGCGGATTTTCGCGAAGAAATCGTTGCCCTTGTCATCTACCAGAATGAAGGCGGGGAAATCTTCCACTTCAATTTTCCAGATGGCTTCCATGCCCAGTTCCGGGTATTCCAGCAGTTCCACTTTTTTGATGTTGTTCTTGGCCAGAATGGCGGCCGGGCCGCCGATGGAGCCCAGGTAAAAGCCGCCGTGCTTCCGGCAGGCATCCGTTACCTGCTGGCTGCGGTTGCCCTTGGCAATCATGATCATGGAGCCTCCGTTTTCCTGGAACAGGTCTACGTAGGAATCCATGCGGCCTGCGGTCGTGGGGCCGAAGGAACCGGAGGGGTAGCCTTCAGGAGTTTTGGCCGGGCCGGCGTAGTACACGGGGTGATCCTTCATATACTGAGGCAGCCCTTCGCCCTTTTCCAGGCGTTCCTTCAGCTTGGCGTGGGCGATGTCGCGCGCCACAATGATGGTGCCGTTCAGGCTCAGGCGCGTGGTGACGGGGTACTTGCCCAGTTCTTCCAGAACTTCCTTCATCGGGCGGTTCAGGTCAATGGAGACAGCTTCGCTGGAGGTCATGCGCAGGGCTTCCGGAATATACTGGCCGGGGTTGGTTTCCAGCTGTTCAATAAAGATGCCCTCCGGCGTGATCTTGGCTTTCGCGTTGCGGTCCGCAGAGCAGGAGACTCCCAGGCCAACCGGGCAGGAGGCGCCGTGGCGGGGCAGCCGGATAACGCGCACGTCCAGAGCGTACCACTTGCCGCCGAACTGGGCGCCCAGGCCCAGTTTGCACGCTTCTTCATGCAGTTCCTTTTCCAGTTCCAGGTCACGGAAGGCGCGGCCGTGTTCGTTCCCCGTAGTCGGCAGATTGTCGTAGTACTTCGTGGAAGCCATCTTCACGGTCTTCAGGCATTTTTCCGCAGAGGTTCCGCCAATGACGAAAGCGATGTGATAGGGAGGGCAGGCCGCCGTGCCCAGAGTACTCATCTTTTCCACCAGGAACTTTTTCAGCGTGGCCGGGTTGAGCAGGGCCTTCGTTTCCTGGTAAAGGTAAGTTTTGTTGGCGGAGCCGCCGCCCTTGGCGACGAACAGGAAGGAGTATTTCATGCCCTCCACCGCTTCCAGGTCAATTTGGGCGGGAAGGTTGGTGCCGGTGTTTTTCTCCGTGTACATATCCAGCGCCACCGTCTGGGAATAGCGCAGGTTGTTCTGGGTATAGGCGTCGTAAACGCCGTGGGAAAGCTGTTCGCAGTCGTCACAGCCGGTCCATACCTGCTGGCCCTTTTTGCCTACGATGGTGGCGGTTCCCGTGTCCTGGCAGAAGGGCAGGATGCCGGCGGACGCCACTTCCGCGTTGCGGAGCATCGTCAGGGCCACGCTTTTATCATTGTCGCTGGCTTCCGGATCGTCCAGAATGGCGGCCACCTGCTTCAGGTGGGCGGGGCGCAGGAAAAAGGCCACGTCATGGAAGGCTTCCGCTGCCAGCAGGCGCAGTCCCTCCGGTTCCACTTTCAGCATGGGGTGTCCTTCAAAGTCGCCTACGCTCACATAGTCTGACGTGATGAGACGGTATTGGGTGTCGTCCTTTTCCATGGGAAAAGGATCCTGATAATGAAAATCCGGTGTTGCCATAACGGGAGCCAATATAGCGAAGCTCCGAATCCGGTTCGAGCAAAAAAATCAGGGATGCCCCCATGCGGAGCCCATGCCCGAAAAGGTTCCGGATACTTGACTTTGACACCCGCCTGCATTACTTTTTCCCCGCTTAAGTGTATAACTCCCAAAACCAGCCTCCGATTCTTGACACGCTTACCCCCCCCCCCCCCCCCCCCCCCATCAAAACGTGTCTTATGGATTGACGTATCAAGGGTTATTGCAGCCCTTCTGATCATGTACGTCCACCTGTCCTCCCCCTTTCTCCAGGCGGTGAGCCTCCATCTCTTTTACCTGGGGAGGGTTCCGTTTTTCCTGGTGCTGGCAGGGTACTTCCTGGGCAGGAACATCACCTGGAACAAGGCTTTTAACCGGGCTTTCTGGCTGTTCATTCCGTTCATGTTCTGGAATGTACTGTACGTGTTCCTTGTCCTGCCTCATGACGGCGCTTCCTTCCGCCTTGAGAATTTAATTGGTATCCGGGACGTCTTTCTTCCGGGCATGAACCTTTTCTCCGCAGATGACTCCCATGCCGTTCCCCCCATCGGCCCTTCCTGGTTCCTGAGGGACATTATCATTCTCACGTTGCTGACGCCTCTTCTGGTCCGCGTCAAAATCCTGCTGTTTCCTGCGGTGCTCCTCTTTTTCTGTTTCTTCAACACGGCCCCGGACCACACGGAGACGATTTCCATTGGAACCTGTGCTTTTTACCTGCTGGGCGTTGCGCTCAGTTCCCGGCGGATTGACGACATTCATCTGTTGATGAATAAAAAATTCGGCATTTTTTTCTGGGTAAGCATTTTTATGCCCGTTGTACTGATAGCGCTGTATTCCGCCGGAGTGATCCCCCTGTGGAAAGAGACGGCCATTGGCATGCTTCTGGGTGTCATGATGATCATGTACGCAGGCATCTGGATGGAAAAGCACCTGCCCGGCCTGTCTGCGAAAATAGCTTTGCTGGCTCCCGCCTGCTTTCTGACGTTCATGCTGCACTGGCCCATTTACGGTTTCCTGCCTCCCGCCATGAAATCCAGCCTGTTCGCCTTCTTCACGCCGTTGCTGGTGTTTGCGGCCATCGTCCTGTTTTATTTTGCCCTGAAACGTTTTGCCCCGTTCCTTCTGCCGTATCTGGCCCATGTGAAAAATACCGGCCGGCGGCAAGCGCAGCATGGCGCGTGCGACGAAACGATTCCTTTAATCAGGGGCCTTTCAGGGATGAGTCAATCATCAGAAAGGGACGCCGGGAACCCCATGCCCGGAACACGGGAGAGCTTTTAAAGAACCACGGGCAAACGGGTTCCAGGAAGCCGTAGATTGCCAGGTGAAAGGACTCCCGGTACATCCGTTGCTCTTCTTCCGGCTCAGGAAGGTAAATGAAAGAATTTGGCTGGATGGAATCCAGCACAGGCATCCCCCACAGTTGAAGGGAGAATCTTTTGATTTCAAACCGGAGGCGCATGTTCCCCCGGAAAACAACTGCCGCCTCCACCTGGCCCGCAGGGTTTGCCTTCATGAAAGCAAACGCTTTTTCCCATGCCCCGGGCAGAAGTTGGCAGGAGATTGTTCCACCCTGGTCGCGTTCCACCTCCTGAATGTCCTCCGGCCCAATGAGGGATTCCGGGCGGATGAAGACATAGGTCCGGACGGGGTTCGGGAAATCGGGGCAGGTATAGGGGATGGAATGGAATCCGCTTTTCAGGCGGATGGATTTTCCCTGCAGAAGTTCCGGAAGAAAATGCTGTTCCAATTCCCGGCTGCGCGGATGGATGGGATAAAGAGCCACGTTTTCCCTCACATGCCGTTTTTGCTGTTCCGTCAGCGGCAGAAGGGTGTTGTTGATGGCCCGGCACAGGGCATCCAGCCGGCTGTCATCCCCCAGACCGGGAATAAGAGTGGTGCGGGAAGGCATTCCCTGGAATAAGGGGGTGGACAGAATGGTTCCGCGCAGAACGACAGCAATCCTGTCCTTGCCGGGGCGTAGTCCGGCCGATGCCCGCTCCAGTTTACGGAATGCTTCTTCGTTCCAGGTGATGTCCAGGCTTCCCGGATGTTCCATATCTGGCTCCGCATGCCTGGCGCAGTCTCCGGAAATGATGGGAGAATTCCCCAGGAACAGATATTCTACCTCTCCCGTTTTTTCCTGCCGGTGCGCCGGGAGCTTCCAGAGCCTGAAGCCCGGTACGCGGAGGACTCCTTCTTCCACCAGACGGCGGCTTTCCGGATGGACGGCGTACAGGGCCAGATCCTGTGGAATGAAGGGTGTGTTTTTTTCTGTGGGTGCCTGCCGGTTGAGCAGTTCCGCCAGTCCGGAGGCTTCATTTTTTCCGTCCAGTCCGGAGATTTCAAAAGTACGGGATATGACGGCCTGCACCACGGGGGCCGACTTGATTTTTCCCTGAACGACGAGGGCCAGCCTGTCGCGGCCCAGATTCATGGCGGAGGTTGCCGCTTTCATGGTTTTTCCGCCCTGTGTATTCAGGGTGATGTGGAGGCATTCTCTTCTCTCCGGCTCAATTCTTGCCTGTTCCACTTCCGATTCCGTGATGATGGGGGTATTTTTCAGGAACAGCCGTTCCCGCTGCATTTTTCCATGGCGGTCGCGGAATTCGTATGTATGTATAAGGCGTGTATCCTTCCGGAACAGGGCTCCTTTCCCGGTCCAGCTCCTGGCTGTCCGGATGCACCATCCTGACGGAGACGGCGGGAACAGACGGCGGAACCGCTTTCGCGCGGGCCGAAAGCGGGAAACAAAAGGCGGGAAAAAGCAGTAGATAAAATAATTGACTCACAGTCAACGGAAATAGAACTTTTGGAGAACGGCAAGCAAGAGAAAAGTTGATTCGGCGCACAACAAAGGAGAACGGTGTTCCCGGCGCCTGGGGAAGCCCTCCGCGGAACAGCACGCTGGCGGAAGCCGGCAGGCAGGCGGGACATCAGCGGGATGCCATGCCCTCCAGGATTTATTGCCGCGGCTTGCGGCGGGCAGAAGAGGGCGGGGATGATGAAGGGCCGGAACGTCTGGGCGCTCCGTATTCCTCCGGTACTTCCGCCGCCAGGGATACATCTTCCGGAAGGCTGATTTCGTCGTCGTAATAATTCTTCATCCTCTTCTGGGCGTCCTTGATCAGGGTGGCTTCCGCCCATTCCTCCACCGTCATGTTGTCCCTTCTGGCGGCTTCTTCGATGAGTTTGTAATCCTCGGAACTCAGCATGACGACAAAGGGCTTCCAATTGGCTCTTGCCGCCTCTTTCAGTTTTTTCTCCCTTTCCGTTTTTTCCATCATGAGCCGGATGAGAGCTTCCTTGTCTTTGGGGATGGCCACCTTGGCAAGCCAGTTGCGGACCGTGTTGGGAGACACGAAGCATTCCGCCGCAAAATCATTGCGGGAAATGTTCTGCTGTTTCAGCCAAGCCTTGATCTGCACTTTGAGTTCGTCCTGATTCTCACTCATGCACCCTTTGTAACGAAAATGGTGCTATTTTTCAACCTTTTTTGCATAAAGTCATTTTAATGGTATATTTTTGTTGACTGAAATACCGTTTCAGGTGCATTGTGGGGGTGCAAGAGGGCTGTTAAGGCCGTTATTGCACCAAAAAAAGGATTTTTATGAAGACGGAAAATAAAAAAAAGAGTCAGAAAAAAATTCAAATCAAGGGGAAAATGCCGTTATCGGTCCATTTTTTCCGGGATGCGGAAGCGGACGCGCTGAACATGGAACGCTGCCAGCTGGATAAAGCCACCCTGATTGCCTGTGCCGTCAAACGCCTCCGGGAAGATTTGGGGAACGTTCCCGATTCCGGTAAAAAACCTTCCGCATGACTCAGGAGATTTACTGGGAACTTCTGGCCTGGCTGTTCCGTTCCTTTCTGGCGGTGACTGCGTTCGCCTTTGTCGTGGCCGGGTACCAGACCCTGCGCAGCCGCCCGCGCAGGGGCCGCAGCCGTAAAAAATAGGAGGGCAGGGGGCCGGTTTACCGTCCGTCACGGAATGCCGTCCCGCTTTTTAAGGGAAATGTTTTTGACCTTATGGGGCATTGAAGAATTCCGAGGCTGTGCTCCTTCATATTTGGGCGGTCCGTCATGAAAAGCAGGCGGAAATCTGCCGGAGAAAGTGGACGGCTGCCTTTCTCCGGTAGAAGGGCGTTGCAGGAAGAATGGAAAAATTCCGGAAAAGGTTTCCACTTTTCCGGCAGCGCAGATTCTCTAAACGGCTGTCATCTTCCCAGGGGCCGGCCGGATGGAAATCCGTATTGCCAGAAACGGGGAATGGCGGTAACATTCCGCCGCTATGAGTATTGAGAGTTTCGCAAATCAGCATGTGCTGGAGTTGGTGGCTTATCAGCCGGGCAAGCCGATTGAGGAGACGGCCCGGGAACTGGGCCTGAATCCCCATGATATTGTGAAACTGGCGTCTAATGAAAATCCTCTGGGGCCGTCCCCGAAGGCGGTGGAGGCAATTGCCCGTGCGGCTGCCGGCGTGAATATTTACCCGGACGGAGCGGCTTTCCGCCTGCGTTCCGCTATTGCGGAGTTCTGCGGCGTGGAGTTCGGCCAGACGGTAGTGGGCACGGGCAGCAGCGAAGTGATTGAACTGATCTGCCATGCCCTGCTGAATCCCCGTGCGGAGGTGGTGGCCGCCAAACACGCCTTTTCCATGTACCCTATCATGTCCAAGCTGTTTGGCGCCGCGTACGTGGAAGTGCCCAACAAGGAGGACTGGACGCATGACCTGGACGGCTTCCTGGCCGCTATTACGGAGAATACGCGCGTCGTGTTCATTACGAATCCCACCAATCCCGTAGGCACCGTAGTGGGACAGCAGGAAATAGACGATTTCATGGCGAAGGTCCCGGAACATGTGCTGGTGGTCTTTGACGAGGCGTACCGGGAGTTTTCCGACAATCCTCCGGATACCCTCAAATTTGTGCGGGAAGGCCGCAACGTGGTTGTTCTGCGCACCTTCTCCAAGGCTTACGGCCTGGCGGGGCTGCGCGTGGGCTACGGCATTGCGCCGGAACCGGTTTGCAGCATGCTGCACAAGGCGCGTGCTCCGTTCAACCTGCATGTTCTGGCCCAGGAGGCCGCCCTGGCCGCCCTGGAGGACCGGGAGCATGTGCGCCGCACTGTGGAGAATAATAAGGAAGGCATGCGTTTTTATGAGCAGGCTTTCCGGGAAATGGGCCTGGAATGGATTCCCAGCCAGGGCAACTTTATCCTGGTGAAAGTGGGCCGGGGCAAGCAGGTGTTCCAGGATATGCTTGCCAGGGGAGTCATCGTCCGCGCGCAGGACGGTTACGGCCTGCCGGAATGGATACGCATCAGCGTGGGCACTCCTGCGGAGAACGCCCGCTGCATTGAGGTATTGAAAGAGGTTCTTTAAACAGTTTTTCCGTTTTTCGTGTCTCACCCTGCATGATGATCTCCCCGGAACAGTATATTGACGGTCTGGAATGGCGTTACGCCTGCAAAAAATTTGATCCTGAAGCCCGTCTTGAACAGCCCACCTGGCATGCGCTGGCGGAAAGCCTGCGTCTCAGTCCCTCCTCCCTGGGGCTTCAGCTCTGGAAGTTTGTCGTCGTGACCAACAGGGAACTGAAGGCTCGCCTGCGGGAGGTTTCCTGGAACCAGTCCCAGGTGGAGGACTGTTCCCATTACGTGGTGCTGTGCTCCCGGCGCGACGCCACCAGGCGGGATGTGGATCGTTACCTGGCCCAGATTGAATTCACGCGCCGACCCTCCGCTGAAAAACTGGCTTCCTCCGCCGATTTTTATACCAGCTACGTGGAGGCTCTGGCTCCGGAAAAGATGCATGCCTGGCTGGATTGCCAGGTGTACATTGCCGTGGGGTTCCTGCTCAGCGCCGCCGCCGCCCTGCGGGTGGATTCCTGCACGATCGGCGGCATGGACCGCGCCAAGTATGATGAAATCCTGGGCCTGGACGGTACGCCGTACCGCTCTGTGGTGGGGGTGGCTCTGGGCTACCGCGCCAAGGATGACGCTTATGCCCGCGAGGCCAAGGTGCGCTTTCCCGCCGGAGAGGTGATTGATACCCGCGCCTGATTTTATTTTTTGTCCGGAACGGGCCGCCCTAATAGGGACGGCCCGTTCCCGTTTTTTGCCGTGGGGGGGCGTTTTGCCGTCGTGCGGCATCTTTTTTATCCGCAGCCCGGGGCTCCACGTTTTTTTATCTCGCCAACAACGGGTTCTTTGGGATAATAATTTATTGGAACAGGAGGGAAAGCCTCTCTTGGCCGGCGGTTTTCCTTCATGAAGCCCGGCGCGCGGCAATCCGTTTGGGCGGAATGTCCGTCCCGCCCGGTTGAGAGAGGGAGAATTCTTCCGCTTTTCTCCCTTTCTCTGCAAGAAAGGGGCGGCGGGCGCGTAGTTTTTGGAGCAAATCAGACATTTCCTTTCCCTAAACAAGACTAAAACATGAAGAAAAACCTATTCCTGATGATCGCCGTTCTTGCCGCATCTCCCGTGATGGGGCAGGACGCCAAGCAGATTGCGGATTCCCTTTCCATCCCTCCGGTGAAAGCCGGAGCGAAGCAACTGCCCATGCCGAGCGTTTCCGGAGCCCAGATTAAATTGCTGGGGGCCGACTATGAGCAGCTCGTCAACAGCAAAGGCAAGATTGCCCCTGTTATTTCAGATACCCCCGTCAACGTCAGCTTCAAGGTGACCAAGGACGGCAAGGAAGCCGTCAGCAAGGATTATGAAATCATGCTGCAGGCTCCTCAGGCCGCCCAGGGCAACCCCAAGCCGCGGATTATCCCGGAAATCCTGCAATGGAAGGGGGGACAGGGAGAATATAAGCTGGGGAATACGGTCACCATAGCATGCCCGGACAAGGAGCTGGGCAAATTGTTTGCGGCGGATATGGAAGACGTGCTGGGGAAGAAGGTCAAGCTTGTCGCCCCCGGGGCGAAGGCGGATATTTCCCTTTCCTTGTTGAAGGGCGGCAATCTGGGCAGGGAAGGATACCGGCTCCAGATTGCCAGGGACGGCGTCCGCCTTGGTGCGGCGGCTCCCACCGGCCTGTTCTGGGGTACGCGCACCCTGCTGCAGATGCTCCGCCAGACGCCCGGCAGCGTGCCCTGCGGCACGGCCGTGGATTTTCCGCGCTACCAGCTCCGCGGGTTCATGCTTGATGTCGCGCGCACGCCTTACCCCCTCAGTTACCTGAAGGACGTGATCCGCACCATGGCCTGGTACAAGATGAATGACCTGCACCTGGTCATCAACAACAACTATATTTTCCACGAACACTATGTGGACAACGGCCATGATCCGTTCAAGGAAAGCTATGCGGCTTTCCGCCTGGAATCCAAAATGAAGGGAAAGGACGGAACGCCCCTGACAGCCAAGGATCTTTTTTATACCAAGAAGGAATTTGCCGACCTGGTCAGCTATGCCAGGAAGTACGGCGTCAATATTGTTCCGGAGTTCGACACGCCGGGGCATGCCCTTTCCTTTACGCGCCTGCGGCCCGATCTCATTTATAAAGGGCCCATGAATCATGAGAAGCGCCGCTGCGAGATGCTGGACGCCGCCAACCCGGAAACGATCGACCTGGTGAGCAAGGTTTTTGACGAATACATGCTGAAGGATCCCAAGCTGGGCCGTCCCGTGTTTGCGGACTGCGGCGTGGTGCATGTGGGGGCGGATGAATTTTATGGGGACAAGGAAGATTACCGCCACTTTGCAAACGCCGTGCTCAGCCATGCCCTCAAGCGCGGTTATACGCCCCGCATCTGGGGAAGCCTCAGCGCCAAGCCGGGCAAGACTCCGGTGGTCAGCAAAGGGGTCCAGATGAACCTTTGGAGCACCGGCTGGATGAAAGCATGGGAAGCCGTCAACCAGGGCTATGATGTGATCAATACGAACGATGGAGCCCTTTATATCGTTCCCTTTGCCGGCTACTACCGGATGGACAGAAACCATAAGGGGCTGTACAATAACTGGATTCCCAACCGCATCGGCAATGAAACGCTGCCTTCCGGGCATCCCCAGCTCCTTGGGGGCACCTTCGCCGTCTGGAATGATGAAACGGACATTATGCATACGGGATACGCGCCTTATGACATTTGGGGGATCATTTCCGGTTCCATGGACGTGCTCAGCCAGAAACTGTGGGGAACCGCCAAGGCTCCGGATACGTTTGAACAGCATCGCGAGCTGGTTTCCTCCATCGGCAACGCTCCGCGCACCAATCCCCTGCACAAATGGAAAGACAGCCAGCCCTTTACGGTGGAGCCTTCCTCCCTCCCCCAGAAGCTGGACAAACCTGCCCTGGGGCCGAATTACCGCCTGACCATGGAACTGGAATTGACTGCCGCTCCGGAAGGGAAGGAGCAGGTGCTGCTTGCTGCGCCTGAGGGCGAATTGCTTGCGGTCATGAAGGACGGCACCGTCGGATTCCGCCGTGACGATTCTCTGGAATTTTCCTTCGGCGCCAAGCTTCCCGTAGGCAAGAAGGTCAAGGTGGAAATTGTGGGAGAACCGGAGAAAACCAGCCTGTTGCTTGACGGGGAACCTGCCGGAACTGCCGTGCTGAAGAATTTTTCCGACAAGTCCAAGGATTTTTCGGACAAATTCAAGCATCGTCCCAAAGTTCACCGTTCCACGTTCATTCTGCCTCTGAAGGAACTTGGCTCCTCCTTCCAGGGGAAGGTGTTCCATATGAACGTACAGCCGTTGTAATTCCCGGCATTTGGCCAGGCCGCCGCCTTTGACGGGGCGGCCTGCAGCCCGGCATCCCTGCCGCATGGGATGCCGGGTTTCTTTTTATGGAAGGGGGGAGAGGAAAACTTCCGGAATGTTTCCCGATGTCTTCCCCCTTATTCCTGTTCCGGGAAAGAAAGAGGGGCACGGCTGTTCCGGAACCTGTTTTCAGTCCCGCATGCCCCTGTATCTCATGGGGCGGTAACCGCTGTTTTCCAGCATGGAGCGGCTGAACACATGCTCCGAACATTTCCAGGCCGGCAGGGGGCTGGCTTCACTGCCCAGGAACCTGCTCTTTTCCGTTCCCTCCCACTGAATGAACAGGAGCACATGGCGCCCCGGCGCAATCAGGATGTCTCCCGTCCGGAGGTCTTCCCAGGAGGGAAGCCGCGTGCAGAGGGCGGGGAGTTCCCGTGTGGAAAAGGGCCTGTCCAGCCGCCAGCAGCGGGAGACGAAGCCGGAGCAGTCCACTCCGGCGGCAAAGCGGCTGACGGCGGCGTCTCCCGCGGCCTGCTTTTCCGGGGTGCCCATGTCGCCGGCCGCGGCAGGAAGCCCTCCGTTGGCGGCATCCGCCTTCAGGCGTTCGGAGAACTGTCGCGGGGTGTCGAAGCCGCCCCATTTGTACGGCATGCCGATGGAACGCATGCCCGGTTTCCACCATGCTCCGGCATCATATCCGGCTGCGGAGGCGTCCGGCGTGTCTGTCCGGATGCCGTCCCCGTCCGTCCCGTGGCGGACATTCCGGAGAGAGCCCCGCCAAATCATGGAGGTATAGGCCCGGCTGGCTGCCAGGGCTTCACGGCGGGTGACGGAAGAAGCGGGAGGCGGGATTTCCGGTATTCCCGGGGCGCAGGCTCCCAGACAGGCGGAGAAGACGAGCAGCGTCAGGGCATTGGTCATGCCCGGCAGTATGGCTTCCGGTCTGCTTGGCGGCAAGGATGATTGCTGGAGAACGTTTTTTATTCAGGGGACGGACGGTCTGGAAGCTTGACTACGGGGAGGAATATGTAAAAAAGGTCTCATCAAGGCGGAATGAAACGGAAAAGGTTTCCGTTCTCCTTCATCCGCTTTCCATCTCTTTATTTTTATGGACGAAGAACAACAAATCATCCAGGAACCGGTTCAGGAGCCCGCCCCTGAGAAACAATCGGATAAAACGCAGGCTATCCTGACGGCGGTTTCTCCGCTGGTGGCCGTCTTTTTCGGAGGCTCCGCCGGCGTGAACATTATTCCGCCCCTGATCTGCTGGCTGGTCTGGAAGGATGCCAACCCTCTGGTGGACAAAGTAGGAAAGAATATTCTGAATGCCCAGATTTCCTGGGCGATTTATACGGTTGCGGCCTGTCTTTCATGTTTGATCCTGATCGGGTTCGTGCTCGCCCCCGTGGTGGTTATCGCCTGGATCGTTTTCTCCATTATCGCTGCCGTCAAGGCGGCGAACGGGAATTACGATTATGTGGCTCCCTTCACGATTAAATTCCTGAAATAACGTTTTTCCGTTTTTCAGCAGATCAACAGATGAAAAAACCGCCGGTACGGAATGCCGGCGGTTTTTTGATGAGGGCTTTCCATTTGCCGGAGGGGTTCAGATGGGCATGTCCTTTTCACTGCCGCCGTACATGAACGTATGGAGCAGGCGGGTAACCTGATTCTGTTCCGCGTTCAGCTGGGCGGAGGGGCGCAGCGCGGCGTACGCCAGTCCGTCATGCCCCGTGAACTCCCTCATATGGAACCCCTGGAAGCTGGTCATGGGTTCACTGTCATGAAAGAGCTTGCCCCTCCGGAGCAGTTCGTCAAAGACATGTTCCGCTTCCCGCGTGCGCGTCAGAGCGTTTTCCGGGTGGGGGATGCGGATTACCAGCGCTCCGCCGTCCCCGCGGAAGTTGATGCCCGCTCCGGCCATGACGTCCGCGGAAGGCTGGCTGGTGACGCTGCCCAGCAGCAGCACGCCGTCGTCTATCAGATGGATGCGGCTGGCGCGGGCTTCCTCCTTTACGTGCAGAACGCCTCCGTAAATGCGGGTGGATGCATTGCCGGAGAGTTTTCTGATACGCATCAGGCCGTGCCTGATGACGAGTTCCGAGCCCTCCGCCGGCAGATCCACTTCCGAGGCGAAGAGCCAGCCGTCCGTCATGGCGATTCTGCCTTCATGCTCCCTGGCGCCCTGAATGCGCCCCTGGCCCATCAGAAGGCGGCCGCCGTTGATTTCCAGGCTGCCGTTGGCTTTGTCCCCAGGAAAACGGTCATATGGTCCGGCAGGTTGCCCAGGAGCGTCATGGCGCCTCCGTTCCGGATGACGAGGTGGGCGGTGCGGTGCCCGTGGTCCGGCTGGTTGGGGCCGCCCACGTAAACAGGAGCGTTGATGATGTAAAGATTTCCGCCGGAATCAACGGTAAGGGAATCCTGAATGTCCGTCTGGCCCTGCACTACATCATTGCTGATGGTGACCGGGCACATGTAGGAGACACGGTTCATGGATGAGGCTGAAAGCGGCATCATCCCTGTTAGAATGAATGGGTTGATATTGCTCATGGCTCTGGTTACATAGTTGGTTTGACGTTTGAGGCGCGATGGATGCGCTCCAATGATATTAGACCATCCGTCCGGGGAAAGTGTTCGCGTCAATTTCCCTTATTTTTCCCGGAAGGGGCACTGTTCATTCCCACTCTACACGGGTCAGCTCCAGTTCCCGCCCGCGCAGGATGGCCAGGGCCGGTTCTCCGCAGCCGGGGCAGATGTAGCCGTGTTCCGTAAAGGAAAAATCCGCCCGGCATGCGTCACAGCGGCACACGGCCTCCACCCAGGCGACGTCCAGGGCTGCATCCTGCGCCGCATACGAGTCTTTCAGGGCCAGGAAGGCGGATTGAAGGGCTTCCGGCACCACGCCGCTCAGGCTGCCGATGGTCATGTGCACGCGCCTCAGCCTGTTCCCTCCGCGTTTTTCCATAAGCCGCCGGGCCATGTCCAGCGCGCCTTCCATGATGCCTACTTCATGCATGGGCGTTTTTCCGGGCCTGATGTTCCGCCAGGGCGCGGGCGATGAGGGCCTCCGCCGTGTCCAGCGCCTTCGGCAAGGCTTCCTGCACCTCCGCGGACATGGGGCGGCAGAAATCCGTATGCAGGGCCTCCACTCCCACCAGCGTGATGGCGCGCGGCAGGGTGCCGCACAGCTGGGCCGCCCCCAGCACTTCCTTCATGCCTATCTGGTGGGGAGACATAACGCGGGAAAAGTGGCGCGGCAGTTCTTCCCGGCTGCGCGTGACGACGGTTCCCGGCAGGGCCCCCGTCCTGACGGCGTCCAGCAGGATGAGCGTGTCCGCATCTTCCAGCAGGGGAAGCAGGGTCATGCCCTGCGTTCCCCCTTCCTCCACGTGGACCAGCGGGCCGTAGTCCCGTTCCTGGAGGCGGTGGGCCAGCTCCACGCCTGCGCCGTCGTCCCCCATGAGCGGGTTTCCGATGCCCAGCACGAGCACGGGATAGGCATTTCCCTTCACGGGGCAGCCCCGCAGTTCTTCCGTGTATGGCTCCAATTTCATGTCAAGGGGAGGGCGGAGAGGTTATTCATCCCGGAATTTGACGCCCTTGCGCAGCCATCGTCCGCCGCTGAACATGGAGGAGATGGTGCCGTCCCGGTCCACGTTCCCGGAAAGGATGGAAAGGTACACGTGGATCATGGCGAAGATGATGAAGCACCACATGCCGATCAAATGCACCAGGCGCACGTACGGAATGCCTATCAGGTCGTTCAGCGGCATGAACCAGCGGTAGAACCAGTGGCGCGGCTCATACAGGGCATACAGGGCCAGCCCGGTCACCACCATGGTGGTGAACAGGACGTACACGCCCGTGTATGTCCACTGCTGCAGGGGATTGTGGCCGATGTAGCGGGGGCCGTCATAACTGCGGGCGAACAGGTAGTCCACCGCTGTGGCGTACAAATCCTTCCACTCCTGTCTGGAAACGGGGAACAGGGCCCGGAAACTCTGGTATTTGTTGGAGGCCATGAAGAAGCAGGAAAAACGCAGCATCATCACCACCACCAGAATCCACCCCAGCGCGTAATGCACGAAGCGGAGCGTTCCGAATTGGAAAGCCCCGTGCAGATCCCCCATTTTCAAGAACCACCCTTCCGCGATGCAGATGCCTGTGGCGGACAGGCCGATGATGCAGAGCACCCATGTCCAGTGCAGCACGCGCAGAGGCCAGTCCCAGACGTGGAAATAGCGGAAATTGGCCTTGGCCATGGAGAGGCGGCGCACGTCCCTCATGGCGTGCATGGGCACGACGCCCAACAGGCGCCACGGCGCGCCGGACCGGTGGACGGCCACGGCCACGGGTTCAAAGCCGGAGGGGGAATGCTCTTCAAAGGCCTTGTTCATGCGCTCCTTTTCCAGGGAGCTGACTTCGCACAGTTTTTCCAGCGCCTTCAGGTTGCCGCGGGCTACCATGAAAGGGGAGGCGTCCGCCTTGTCTGCGGCTTTCAGAACAGCCGTGCTGTACGGCCTTTCCCGGGAGGGAGCCTCCCAGGAGTTTTCCTGCTGGGCGTAAGGGAGGGTTATGCCGCGTTCCCGCGCGGCATGGAGCAGGGCCAGGTCTCCCGCGTCCCTGCTGCCGTTGGGGGAGGCGCACACGGCCAGAGCCAGGATTTCTTCCGGAGCGTACACCGGACTGGCCGGAATGGCATCCTCCACCGCCAGGGTGAGGTCGTTATCGATAAGAGTCGTTTTCACGGGTCCTGTCTGGTCAGAATGGCCTCCCCTTCTTCGTCAAACAAATGGACGGCGCAGGATTGGCACGGGTCATAGCTGTGAATGGTGCGCAGGGGCTCCACCGGGCGGGAGGGGTCCACCAGCGGGTGTTTCCCGGTATGGGCCAGGGAATATTCGTATGGCCCCATCTGCCCCGCCGCGTCCCGTCCGGAACTGTTCCATGTGCTGGGGACTACGGCCTGGTAATTCGCCGTCTGGCCGTTTTCAATCCGCACCCAGTGGCTCAGGCTGCCGCGGGGCGCTTCCACCCAGCCCACGCCCTTGCAGGAGGAGGGCCAGGTTTCCGGTTCCCATTTTTCCGGGTTGAAGGTGGAGGTTTCCCCGTTCCTGATGCGGTCCGTCATTTCCTGGAGCTGGTCCACCATCATGTCCACGTTGATCAGGGCGTCCAGCGCACGGCCGTACACGCGGCCCAGCGTGGAGTTCATGAAGGCGTTGTCGCGCGGCAGGCCCAGCTTGTCGCAGGCGGCATCCACCCGTTCCACGATGGCGGGAACCCCCTGGGCATAGCCAATCATCATGCGGGCGTTCGGACCCACGGCCATCGCGTGGCCGTCATAGCGCGGGGCTTTCACCCAGGTGTACTGCGGGTGGTCGGAAAGCCACTTGTAGGGCGGCCAGGGGCCGTTGTAGTCCGCATTCGTCTCCCCGTCATACGGAGCCAGGCCCGCGTCCCTGCCTTCCGTATACCTGTACCAGGAGCTGGTGACGAATTCCCTGATCTTGTCCTGGTCAAAGGGAAGCACGTTCCTGTAATCCCCATTCAGAAGCACGCCGGGCTTGATCATGCCTTTGCCGGCGGGAGCGCCCGTGTTGATTTCAGACGGAGCCCCGGTGCAGAAAAAGTTGGGGTTGGACGCGCCAATGTGGGCGTAGTCCTTATAAAATCCGGCGATGGCTACAATGTCCGGATAATATACTTTGTGAATGAAATCGTGGCAGGTTTGCACCAGCTGCTTCAGGTAGCTCAGGGAAAACTGGTTGATGGCCTGGTCATTGTTCATGTTGATGGCGCAGGCCATGCCGCCGACCAGGAAGTTCGGGTGCGGGTTCTTGCCGCCCAGGATGGTGTGGATTTTGATCATGTCCCGCTGCCAGACCAGGGCCTGGAGATAATGCGCCACGCCCAGCAGATTCACCTCCGGCGGCAGCTTGTAGGCCGGATGGCCCCAGTAGCCGTTCGTAAAGATGGAATACTGCCCGTAGGCGATGGAGTCCTTCAGCTTCTTCTGCACTCCGGCGAAATACGCGGCGGAGGACAGGGGCCAGTCGGAAAGGGACTTGGCGATGGCGGCGGTTTCCGCGGGGTCCGCCTTCAGGGCGGACATCACGTCCACCCAGTCCATGGCCTGGAGCTGGTAAAAATGGATGACGTGGTCCTGGATGCCCAGGGCTCCGCTGACCAGGTCTCGCATGAGGCGGGCCTGGACGGGCACCGGGTACTGGAGCGCGTCTTCCACCGCAGCCAGGGCCGCGATGGCGTGCGTGCCCGTGCAGACGCCGCAGATGCGTTCCACAAAAGCCCAAACGTCCCGGGGGTCCCGCTTGCAGGCGATCACCTCAATGCCGCGGTACTGCGTGGTGGACGTCCAGGCATTTTTGATGACGCCGTCCCCGGCCTCCATTTCCACCCGCAGGTGGCCTTCGATGCGCGTTACCGGGTCAATGACCACCCTGCTGGATTCCGGAACGTCCGCTGATGTGTAATTGCTCATGGTAATCTGGTGGTGAGGGCTTCTGGCTATTCTTCAATTTCCTTGTCGGGCGAGCCGGGAGCGTCCCCGAAGGCGGGCAGGGAGACGTTTGCTTCCTCCTTCATGTGCTGCTTCCTGTAATGAATGGCAGAGCCCACGGCATGGGCGGCGATTGCCGCTCCGGCGCCGGCTACGCCCACAGCCCCGATGATGTTGGCGGAGGCTTCCACGCCGAAGCCGTTCACGTTCGGCAGCGTCTTGTAAAACGGAGTCATGCGGTCAAAGAAGTACAGCTCCGTACAGCCGATGCACGGGTGGCCGGACTGGATGGGGAAGCTGACGCCGCCGTTCCATTTGACGATGGGGCAGGGAGAGAACGTATCCGGGCCCTTGCAGCCCACCTTGTACAGGCAGAAGCATTCCCGCGCGTTCTCGTCGTCAAACACGTTGACGAACTGTCCGGCGTCGAAATGGGCGCGGCGCGGGCAATTATTGTGGATGCGGGTGCCGTATGCCATCAGCGGGCGCGACTCCAGGTCGCATTCCGGGGCGCGGTCAAATGTAAGGATGTACATGATGACGGCCGTAATCACGTCCCCGATGGGCGGGCAGCCGGGCACGTTGATGACCGTGCGGTCCGTCAGGATGTCCCGGATGCCCACGGCCCCGGTGGGGTTGGGACGGGCGGCCTGGATGGAGCCGAAGTACGCGCACGAACCCACGGCCAGGATATGGGAGGCGTTTTCCGCGCAATGGCGCAGCATGTTCTCCACGGTATCTCCGGCCACGGTGCAGTACACCCCGCCGTCATTGACCGGAACGGAACCGTTGATGACGAGGATGTGGGGCTCCCTGATCGCGTCTTCCAGAGCCTGATTGGCGGCCTCTCCTGAAGGGGCCATCAGCAGTTCCACGTAAGGCATGGAGACGGCGGAAAGCACCATGTCCCCGATTTCTTCGTTATAGCTGCGGATAGTGCTTTCCAGGCAACCGGTGCATTCCTGAAGCTGGAGCCAGATGACTACGGGACGTTTCAATGCGGCCATCTTGTCCGCAATCTCCTGGGCGTTGGAAATGCCGCCCGTTACAGTGGCAACACCCATCAGGGAGATCATTTTCAGGCACCACTTGTTGAATTCGCGCCGGCTGACGCCGCGGCGCTCCATGTGTTCCCCCAGAGTTTCCCCGGGACGCCATGTATTTAAAATCTCATGATTCAGGGAGGCCTGCTCCGCCTCCTGCATGGAAGGTTGCTGAATGCGCTTCATGTGCGTGGTCCAAATAAGAACATTTCCATTTAGACAGGATTTCCGGGAAATGCGATCAATATTTTCCAGTTTTCCGGAAGGGCTTCTACCAGGACCAGACGTTCTGGATCTGGAAAACCACCGCCGTTTGCCCTCTGCGGCCGTTGACGGGATTCTTGACAAGCTGAATATCGGGCTGGAGCGTCATGGTGGGCGTCACCTGGGCCACGTACGTCAATTCAATGCCGTATTCATTCCTGTTCACGTACGGGCCGTTCTTTTTAGCCCCCTGCTGCCAGAGGAAACCGAGGCCCAGGTATCCGTCATTGGATGCGCCCTTTCCCCGGAAGGGGGAAAGAAGCACCAGCCCTGTGGTGGCCGCGCAGCGTACGCCGGTCAGCGTGGCTGCGTCATCGCTTGCCCAGCCGCCACGGAAGAACCACCCCAGGTGGCTGCTGCGGCCCAGCTGCTGCTGGAAGTTTACGGCCACGCCGCCCCCGTTTTCACCGTTGCTGGTGGTGAAAAAGGGCTGGAGGCGGTACACGCCGGGGCCCATGCTGCAAAAATCTTCCGCCACGTAGCCGAATTCAAGCACGTTCGTCCAATTGTCGGAATTCAGGTTCCGGAAAGGATTGTGGTTTTGAGCCATGTTATTGGCGGCGGTGGCTCCCATCACGTAAAAGGAGGTGGTTGGCTGCCACGCGAAATGGAATCCCAGGGAATTATCCGTCAGGGGGAGTACGGGATTATTGCCGAAAACGCTGTTGGTGAGGTTATTGTTATGGGAATTGGCGTAAGCGTTGTGGTCCATGTAGTTGGTGGTGTCCAGCTGGCCCGCCATCAGCAGAAGCTTTCCTCCCGCTCCCACCCATGCCAGGCTCAGGTTGCTCAGGTGGGGGTCCGGGCCCTGGAAGGAGCTGGTGGGGTTCTGGAGGGAGCCCAGCGTGGTTTTGGGGCCTTTACTGCCTTCATTGAAGTCAAAGCCGTTGCCGAAGTCGAACTCGGAGGCCAGGTACAGGCCGCTGCCCGTGGAATGATTGCGGAAGATGGTGATATTGGTCAGCAGGGAACCATTGTAGGAGGGGAAATCCGTTTTTCCGTTCAGGCCGCCGCCCGTCAGCCCCGTGTAGTTGAATCCGAACTGGGCGGAATAAGTAATGCCGTATCTGGAGAGAGCGGTCTTGAGCTTTTGCGCTCCGGTGGAAATCATGTCTTCGCGTATCCAGGCGTTCGGTTCCGCACAGGTATTGCCGAAAACGTAGGAACTGTCCAGGTACGGCATCATTTTAAGGGGCCTGGCCGCAAACCATTCCAGGCCGGGAGCGGAAGTTCCGCCTTCATGCTGAAGCAGTACGCTGGGCCTGGTGGGAACGCCGGGCGTCCTTTTGGTGATTTGTTCTTCCGGGCGCATTCCTTTCATCAGGCTGGGGCTTATTTCCCTGCCTTCCAGAGTTTTCACGCGCAGACCGCGTTCCGTGTTCAGGTAAGCAGGGGAAGCCGCCGCAGCGGGAGCCGCCTGTTGGGCAAGGGTGGGACTGCAGGAGGCTGCGACGGCAACAGCGCACATGGAGGGAAGAATGGCATGTCTCATACAGACAGTCAGACAAGGCTTTTCCCGGAAGTATCATAACTCCGTTTAAATGCTGACACGAATATCCGTTTTTCACCGTCTTTCCGGAAAAAGGAAAGGCGGGCTGTCCTTCAGGGGCCTTTTCCTAAGACAGGCATGATAGGGCAAGCGGAGGGGCAGCTCCCACCGCCGTATTCCTTCCGCAAAAGAAGTGGAACCAGTTGGAACATGGTAGCTTAGGGAGATTATTGTTTTTTGCAGGGGGCTGTCTGAATGTACGTCGGGTGAGGGAGCCAAAAGGAGTGTAAAACGGGAAAAAAGCATCAGATTTTCTCTGTAATTTTTATTGCGAATTTAGAATCCGGGAACAATAACAAATATTGAAAATCAACGTCTAATTCATCTTAATCAGTTGTTTTTTAATATCATATATAATTTCTGGTCTTTTTTTATTTCATCTTATCCGAATACAGGTAAATATGTTATGAGAAGGAGAAAATATTTAAGTGCGCAGCGGATTCTAAATCCCCTATATGTGCCGCATTGGGAGAGCGCGTCGCTCTTTTCTTTTCAACCTAGAACAGTCAAATGAAGAAAACATTATTTTTGCTTTCTTGTGTAGTAGCTTCTTCCCTCATGGTTCAGGGGGCAACCGTCCTTACTTTGGATTCCAGTGAATTGCAGGCAGCAGGCGGATCATATACCCTGACGGAGGGTATAAACTCCGGTTACGGCAATTTCTCCGTGACCATGGCCCTGGACGCTCAGGCTTTCCAAGACGCCATCCTGGCAGGTAACGTCAAGGCGAATATTTTTTCCGCCAATAATAATAAGATCGGCCTGGGCCTCAACTACGTTTCTTCAGGAACTCCCACGGCGGGCATTTATGGTTCCTGGCAAGGAGAGAACTACAACCGCTCGATTACTTCCGTCAACGATTCTGACCTCAATTTGAATACGGGATTGAAGGAACTGTTCACCGAAAACAGCTATGAATCCGCCGCCATCACTTATCAGATTACCAGCACCGGAACCTGGACTTACCTGACCCTGGTTGATTCCGAAGGAGCCGCCACCACTTATGGTGGTCAGGATTCAGGGTTGAAATCGAGCGGGTTCGGAGCCCTGACTTCATTTACCTATGGCACGGATTACGTCAAATACCTTGTCGTGGATAATACCACGTTGCAGGCTGATGCTTCCCAGGAAGCCAATCTTAATGCCATTGCGGCGGCTGCCGTTCCCGAACCGGCTACGGCATCCCTCAGCCTGATTGGTCTGGCTGCCCTCATGATGCGCCGCAGACGTGCCTGAGCCAGGGAGTCCAATTGCTGTTTTACAGGAGGCGGGAAAGACCCCGCCTCCTCTTTTATTATCATCAGGAGGGAAGTATCCGCATCCGTCAAATCATTCCGGGAACTCCAGGCATGGGCTTTCCAACGGCAGCTTCACCAGTTTTCTACCGGGCTGTTTTGGATGATATTTATTTGCTTTTTCCTGACCTGGAAGCGGCAAAATTGCCGTTTTCATGTGTTTTAGAGGAGGCATTTCCGCGCTTCATGCAAAGATGCAGGGTGGAAAATAAGTTTTTCCCATGCCGCTGCCGTGGAGAAACGGTGGCGGAGAAAGCGTTGAAACGTGTGTTCGGCCTTTCTTAGCTGACAATAAAAAAGCAGTTCCGCCATGCATGCGGAACTGCTTTGAAGGAAATAATAACGAGAGCTGCCGAGGTTTATTGCACGGCAATCGTCTGTTCGCGGTCGGGGCCTACGCCCACGGTTGTGACGGGGCAGCCGATGAGCTCGCTCATGCGTTTGACGAATTTCTTGGCCTGTTCCGGAATCTCTTCCCAGGAACGGCAGGAGGAAATGTCCTGCATCCAGCCGGGCACCGTTTCATACACGGGCTTGCAGCGTTCCCATTCATCCACTGTGGCGGGCGGATAAGCCAGGATTTCCCCGTCCAGATCGTAACCCGTGCAGATTTTAATTTCCGGGCACTTGTCGTAGCCGTCCAGGTTGGTCATGGCCATTTCATCAAAACCGTTGAACATGGCGGAGAAGCGCAGCAGCACGCCGTCAGCCCAGCCGCAACGGCGGGGGCGGCCCGTGGTGGCGCCGAATTCGCGGCCCATGCTGTGCAGATGGTTAGAGATGTCTTCATCCTCCGTGACGAAGGGGCCTGCGCCCACGCGGGTGGTGTAGGCCTTGCAGACGCCGATGATGCGGTCAATTTTGTGCGGAGGAACGCCCGTGCCGGTGCAGGCGCCGGCGGAAGAGGTGTTGGAGGAGGTGACGAACGGATAGGTGCCGAAGTCCACATCCAGGTAAGCTCCCTGGGCCCCTTCAAAGAGAATGCTTTTTCCGGAGGCCACGGCTTCGTGCATAACCGGAATGGTGTTGGTGATGTGGGGGCGCAGCACATCCGCGGCGGCGCTTACTTCCGCCACCATTTTTTCTTCATCCATAGCGGGAAGGCCCATGCGTTCCATTTCCGCATTCGCCATCTTGATGCGGCGGCGCAGCACTTCGTCAAAAATCGCGGGATCCCTCATATCCGCCATGCGCACGCCGATGCGGCGCGCCTTGTCCGCGTAAGTGGGGCCGATGCCGCGCTTGGTGGTGCCGATGGCTTTTTTGCCGAGGGCGGATTCCTGGGCGGCGTCCATTTCCTTGTGGAAGGGAAGGACCACGTGGGCGCGGTCGGAGATGAGAAGGTTGTCTTTTGTAATGGTCACGCCCTGGCCGCGGAGTTCATTGATTTCCTCCACCAGGCCGATGGGGTCCAGCACCACACCATTACCGATGACGCAAAGCTTGTCCGGCCACAGGATGCCGGAGGGAACCAGGTGGAGAATATATTTCTTTCCATTGGCAATTACAGTATGGCCGGCGTTGTTGCCGCCCTGGCCGCGTGCCACCACGTCGGCGGATTCCGTCAGGAAATCGATCATTTTGCCCTTGCCTTCGTCGCCCCATTGGGAGCCGATAATAATGGTATTCATGATAAAAATGGAACTCGGAGACCTTAATGAGATTCCTGCCTTATGGCAAGACAATCTTACGGAATTGTTAAGTTTTCCTGACCAGTGGCGGGAAGCCCGGCAGGGCAGGCGGGAGGGGCCGTGCCGGATTATCCGGTTTCGGGGACGAAGAAACTGCGGCATTGGGAGGGTTGTGCCGAGGGGGAGGAAGGGGAAGAAGGTGCGGCCTGCTGAAAAGGAACTCAGCGGAAGTGGAGGGCGGAACGGTGCGCTTCCTCCGGAACCAGCGTTTTCCAGATGTCTTCATCCGCAGCGATCATGCGCTGGATGTCCCGCGGCGTGTGGCGCAGCAGGAATTCATTGAAAAAGGGCACGTCCACCACCAGGCCGTTCGCCAGGAAGTGCTGGTACAGGTGCACGTATTGTTCCGGCGCGCGGAAAGTGCGTGCCGTGACGAATTCCCCGGATTTGCGGTTGAGCCACGGGGAGACGTACAGGCGCGTTTTGTTCTGGAAGGTGCGGCCGAAGGATTCCAGAATGCCTCCGGGAATGTCCTCCGTCCATTTTTCCTTGAACAGCTCGTTCAGCAGGCCGATGGAGAGGGCGATGGCAATGGGCTCTCTCGTGTAGCGCGCCAGCAGCCCGGACAGGTTGTCGAAACGGGCCATTTTGGTAATCAGCACGTTTTTGCCGAGAGCCTTGAGGCTGTCCGCCCTGTCCAGGAATTCCAGATGGTCCACATCATCGCCGCGGAGCAGGTTATTCATGGATATTTCACAAATTTCCATGCAGCGGTCCGCCTGCGTCTCATTGATGTGGGAGAGGAAGGTTTTTTTCACCTGGGCCATGACTTCCAGATGCAGATTGCAGACGGGGTTGAAACTGCCCCTCATCAGCACGATGGGGCGCTTGTACAGCACATCCGCCGCCTGGGCCACCTGGCCGTTCGCCAGGAACAGGGTGGCCGGCGTCAGGCCGGACTGGACGAGCTGGAGCGCGAAAAGACGGTTGTCCACCATGGAAAAACCGTGGCCTTCAAAACGGACGACATCTATTTCCACCAGCCGGGGATCCAGATTGTCCACCAGGGATTCAATGAATTCCTCCAGACGGTCCCTTTTGAAAAAGACGGCGTGCAGGATGTTGACGCCCAGGATGCCCAGGTCCTTCATCTGGCGGTCGTGGTCCGGGTCGTTCAGGCGAACGTGAATAATCAGGTCGGACGGTTTTGCCTCCGGTTTCAGCTGGAAGCGCACCCCTATCCAGCCGTGCCAGGGGCCGTTGTCCCGGTAGCCTTTGACTTTTACCGTATTGCAGAAGGCAAAGAAGCGGGTGTCTTTGCCGCGCTGGGGGCCCAGGCGGTTGATGAGCTGGGTAAATTCGTAGTCCAGCATGCCTTTCAGGCGTTCTTCAGAAACGTAGCGCTTGACCGGCCCGTACAGGGTGTCGCTGACGGTCATGTCATAGGCGGAAATGGTTTTGGCCACTGTTCCGGCGGCTCCGGATGCCCGGAAAAACCAGTTGGCCGTTTCCTGTCCGGCTCCGATTTCCGCAAAGGTGCCGTAAATGGTGGAAGCCAGGTTGAGTTGGAGGGCTTTGTCCTGTGTTTGCGCTAGTGCTTTGGAACTCATGGAAAGCGGGAACCGATTCTTGATTTTCAATTATTGGGGGGGAAGAAGCCTGCGGGTGGCGTCGCTCATCCAGCCGGAGTGCAGAAGCTGGTCAATAATAACGGCCCGGTTGCCGGGCAGGTCTTCCGGATAGCGGATGAGCACGCAGGTGCGCACGGGGCCGTTGTAAAGCAGCCTGGTCAGTTCCAGGGCCAGCGGGGAATACCTGTCCACGTACGCATTCAGGCGTTCCCCGTTGGGGAACTCAAGGGTGAAGTTGAGATATGACGTGTTGCGGTAGCTTTCCGCGGAGGATTCCTCCAGGAAAGGGGGCTGATAAATGCCGGACATGCTTAGGATGATTCTGACGGGAACGGGGGTGGAGGGCTTTTTGGCTTCCAGCTCCGCCGGAAGCATGGGGGAATAGCCCTCCCAGGCTTCCCAGTCCAGCTTCCATTTTCCTGAATTCCGGTCATACAGGAAAACCGCAGGGCGGATAGTGTTGTCGTCCATCAGCACGGAGATCTGAAGCAGGTCCCCGTTTTTGGAGCTTCTGCCCGCTTCCTGGGGCAGGTAGTCCTTGTATTGGCCGTAGGAGGCCCAATAGGCCATTTTGGGAGCTACGGCTGCGGGATTCATTACGTAGTTGAGCCTCTCTTCATCCGATTCCGCCATGCAGTAGAGGGCCAGTTCATTCATGGCCGCCGTGATATGGGGGGAAATGGATTCCGCCTTCCGGTCTTCCTCCCTGCGGCTGTGGGCTATGAGCCGGTATTGCCGCTCCCTCTGCTGCAATTGCTCCAGCAGGTCTTTATTCACTTCCTGTGAAAAGAGCGCTTCATGATCCACGAACCGGTCTGAGATATTCAGAAGTTTGGAGTTTTCCGCTTCCATATCCCTCCCGCGCAGGAACATGAACACGCCCAGAAGGGAAAGAACCAGTCCCGCGACAAAAAGCCATATATGCCAGGTGGGCCGGCGTTCGCTGCGCATGGTGTCCGCGGCGGCAGCGCGGTATTCCGGTTCTTCCGGGGCCAGGGCGGCGCAGCGTGGCGCGGCAATGGCCGGAGCGGCGTTTCCTTCTTTCCTCTTACGGATTTTTGTCGTGGATTTGTCGGAGCCGGAAGTGGTAGGCCCGTGAACGGAAATGGTCCGTTTGTCCGTCTTTTTCTTTGGTGCGAGCGGTGTATGCGGAGCGGAGTACGCGGAAGTGTGCGGAACACCGGCGGCAGATGGCGGAATAGCCGGTTGTTTCGGATTTCCGGGCGCTTTCTCTGCAGCTTCAGGCGTCCGGCCCGGGAATGTTGAAAGCGCTTCTTCCCGTTTGACGGCCGTGACAGCGGAGTGGCAGACGGGGCATTCCACACGGCTGCCTACGCAGGCGGCCCTGACGGCAAAGGGATTGCCGCAAACATGGCAGAGGCAGGGGACGGCGTCCTGTTCTTCCGTTTCCGGCCTGGGCTTTTCTTCCTGCCTGGCTGTTACTGAAGCGGTGCAGATGGGGCATTTTACCTGGCGTCCCAGAAAAGACGCCTTCACGGCAAAGAGGTTGCCGCATGACGGGCATGTGCAGGCTACCGTGTCCTGGGATGGGGAAGGCATGAGGGGAAAAAGTTACAGGTGGATGAATTCCGGCACGGGAATGGTGATGGGTCTGGGCGCCGGCAGCGTAATGCTTGTATCCGTATGGTCTGAAGAAACGGGATCTGCGGAAATGGCTTGCGCTTCCGGCACGTTTTCGCCAGCCCCCAGCAGTTCAAAGTTGCGGTTGGCCGGGACCTGGTTCAGCTCCGTATGGTAGGGATCGTCCCCCTGGAGGATGGGCCTGGTGGGCAGGATGGGCGGCAGGGGAAGAATGCGGTTCTGGGCCGTGAAGGTGGAGACGGGTGCGGAGACGTCCTCCCCGTGGAGGTCGCAGAAAGGCAGGCTGGAATCCCCCTTGCGGAGGTATTCGAATATGGTGTGTCGGCGGTATTTTTTATCCGACGGGTCAATGTCATAACAGCTGTGCGTGGCCCTTTTCCCGGTGGTCAGGCAGATTTCCACCCGCTCTACGCTGGGGGGAGGGGCCAGTTCTCCGGCAGGGAACTGCCGTTCCGCTTCCGTGATGGCGGCGCCCAGCACGGAGGCGCAGGTGTCTGACGAGAAGGCTCCGTGATAAATGGGCTTTTTGCCTTCCAGGAAACCTACCCAGATGCCGCAGGTAATGCGGCTGTCATACCCAAACAGCCAGTTGTCCGCGAAGTCGTACGTGGTGCCTGTTTTCACGCCGCCCTTGAAGTTTTTCGGCAGATGCGGGGCAACGCGCTGGGCTGAACCGTTTTTCAGGGAGGAATTCAGGATGTTGTGAAGCTGGAAAGCCGTGGCTGTGGATGTGGCCCCCTTCCGTACCTGGGCATTGTTCCGGGTTTCAATCGCCTGGGTGGATTCCCAGATCAGCTGGCCGTCTTCATCTTCTATCCTGTCCAGATAGTAAATATCCTGAGGGCGGGAACCCCCGTTCGGGATGGCGGTGTAGGCCAGCGTCATTTCCTTCAGGGAGGCAGGCTCCGTGCCCACGAAAATTTTGGGGCGGTAAACGGGGTTTACTTCCGTGCTCCCCGCTTCCCTCACGGGCTTGCGGATGCCGAAATCCGTCAGTTTCTTGACGAACGGGGCCGTGCCCATCTCCATCCCCATGCGCAGGGAGGCGGCGATTTTGGAGGCGGACAGGCCGCGGTGGGCGGTAATCATGCCTTCATAACGGTTTTTGGAGTTTTCCGCCCCCCATTCCCCCAGGATTCCTTCCGAACCGCCGATGCCCGTCAGGCGGTTGTCGATGGCATCGTCCAGAATGCGGGTGACGGGGCTTTTTCCCGTGTCAAAGGCTGTAGCATACAGGAAAGGGAGGATGGAGGTGCCGGTGGGGCGGGCTCCGTCCCTGATGGCGTCATACTGGCGCTTGGTGTAATCCCTGCCTCCGTGGTAGGCCAGGACGGCGCCTGATTTGTTGTCCACCACCAGCAGCGCTCCTTCCAGATAGCGCGGCTTGTTCGCGGAACCGCTGTGGTAGTCTGCGGCCTTCTGATGACGGTAACCGGGTTGTTTTTCAATGTTTTCCAGAGCCTGTTCCAGGGCTTTTCCGGTAACTTCCTGGAGCTGCCTGTCAATGGTGGTGTAAATTTTAAGCCCGGCGGCATTGACGCGCTCCTCTCCCAGGTATGCGGTGATTTCTGAGGAAATGCGGTCGTAAATGTGGGAGACGCCGCGTTTCAGCGGCTTGGGATTCAGCCCCAGCTCCATGGCGGAGAGGCGTTCCGCTTCATCCGGCGTAATGTATTTCTCCTTGGCCATGCGGTTGAGCACGTGGTTGCGCCATTTCAGATTGCTCGCCGGATTATTCAGGGGGGAAAGTCCGTTCGGGTTTTTGATCAGGGCGGCGATGGAGGCGGCCTCCCGGGTGGTCAGGTCCGCCGGCTCTTTGCCGAAGTAGCCCAGGGAAGCGGCCCGGATGCCGTAAAACCCGCTGCCGAAGTAAACGCGGTTCAGGTAAAATTCCAGAACCTGGTCCTTGCTGTACCGTTCCGTAATGCGGCGCGCCAGCGCTATTTCCACGAATTTGCGGCCAAAGCTGCCCTCATTCCTGGCTTTGGCACGGTTTTTCAGGTCATACGCATTTCTGGCAAGCTGCTGGGTGATGGAGGAGGCGCCCTGGTTGGCGTCCCCGCTGTTGTGGATATACTCCCGGCCTGCCCGCAGAATCCCCAGGAAGTCATAGCCCGGATGTTCCCGGAAGCGGGAATCTTCCTGGGCGATCAGCGCATTAATCATGGCGGGGGAGATTTTGTCCAGAGTGACGTAGCTGCGGTTCTCCACATAAATACGGCCTATTTCCTCCCCGTTCCGGTCATAAATAATGCTGGGTTTTTCCAGGTCGTTGATGCGTTCCAGATCAAATTCCGCCGCCCAGTTGTCATAACGTTTCCAGGCCATCATGAATCCGAAGTATCCCACGGCCGCGCCGATAGCCGCCATCACCAGGCACCACAGGACAAGCTTTCGGATAAAGCTCCAGAATCGTTTCTTGGGCTTTGCCTTGGGATGCCGCCTTTTGTTGGCCTGCATGTGCCTGCGGGGAGCTTGTGAACTTAATTCAGCCATGAAGATGAAGCAGGATTGGTCCTGAGGAGAGGGGAAAAGGTGCAAAAATCCTAACGGATTCCCGTTTGTTTAGCAATACCGTACATGGCGGACGGGCGAAAAAAGAAGGCATGCGCGCCCCCTGAGTATTCCTGGACGCCGCCGGGCGCCTGAGGCAGCCGTATCATCCTGCGGCCCGGACTGCTCCGTCTTCAGGAAAAAACGCTCTCCGGCCCGTCCAGGGATGCGTCATGGCGCAAATGGGGCGGCCTTTCATGCGGCTGTCAGCCTGGAACAGCGTTGAAAATATTGCCTGCCCTGGTAATGCCGTGTTCCATGGTGTACAGCACGGCGTCCTCCGCCTTGCCAAGCGTCACGTCCAGAAGCTCGCGTTCCTCCGGGCGGAATTTGCCCAGCACGTGCCCTATCATTTCCCCTTTGCCACGGGGCTGGCCGATGCCGAAACGGAGGCGCGGGAATTCCTGGGTGCCCATGTGGGCGATGAGGGATTTAATGCCGTTGTGGCCGCCTGCGGAGCCTTTTTCCCGCAGCTTGATCACGCCCAGGGGGAAATCCACTTCATCATGAATGACGAACACGCTGCGGGGATCCAGTTTGAAAAACCGCATCATGGGGCCCACGCACAGACCGGATTCATTCATGAACGTGGAGGGTCTCACCAGCAGGACGCCGGGGCCGGCGGCCACCTCGCACTTGCGCTGCCTGTCTGCCTTGAATACGGCCCCCCACCGGGCGGCCAGGCGGTCAAGCACCATGAACCCCGCGTTATGGCGGGTGTCTTCATAGGTTCTGCCCGGGTTGCCCAGGCCCACGATCATTTTAACGGGTGCATCCACAATGGAAAAAAGGGAAAGAGATGAAAAACAGACGCTTCCTGCAAGCCGGGGAGCGTCTGGGTGCATCCTGCATCCGTTCCGCGGAGCAATCAACCGTTCCGTGAGACAGCCGGGCATTTATCCGGCCGCCTTCTTTTTCTGACGTCCCATCAGGAAGCCGGTCAGCACGTCTTCCAGGGAATCTCCGGTTCTGACCAGGCGGTAGTCCGCATTGATATCCGTGCAGATCCGGCGCGTTTCTTCCAGATAGCTGGCCACGATAGCCCGGTATTCGTCCGCGATAAGGTCCGGCTCCGTAATCAGGGAGCCGCCGCCTTCCATGTCCACGAAGCGGATGGGGCGGTCAAAGTCAAAATCTATTTCCAGCTGGTCCACCAGATGGAATACGGCTACGTCATGCTTGCGGAAATGGAGGTGGCGGAGGGCGTTTTTAAGCTCCGCCGTATCTGTGAACAGGTCTGAGAAAATCAACACCAGGGCGCGGCGGCCGACGCGTTCCGCCAGTTCATGCAGGGTATCGGGAAGGACGGTCTCCCCCTGCGGGGAATGCGTGTCCATCTGGCTGATGAGCACGTTCAAGTGGGCGGGGCGGCGGGAGGCGGGGATGTGCAGCGCGGCGCCGTCCTTCGTCTGCCGGGCAAAACTCAGTCCCACCGCGTCTCCCTGCCGGATGGCGATGTAAGCCAGGTTGGCCGCCAGCCTGCACGCGCGCATATACTTGGTCTCCACATGCTCCGGATGATAATTCATGGAGCCGGAAAGATCCATGACGATGTAGGCGCGCAGGTTGGTATCCGCTTCAAACTCCTTGATGTAATACCTGTCCGACCGTGCATACGCTTTCCAGTCCAGACGGCGCGTATCGTCTCCGGCCACGTATTTGCGGTATTCCGCAAACTCCACGGAGGAGCCGCGGCTGGCGCTTCTGTGGCGGCCGGATACGTTCCCCGTCATGCTGTGGCGCGCTTCCAGGGGAAGGTTCCCCAGGCGGCTGAGCAGGTTGTGATTCAGGTATTTCATGGGGCAGGGAAAGGGGATTGATGATGCCGGGACGGCGGTCAGATTTCCGCCGCCAGGCGCGCCACGGCCTTACGGGGCGTGATGCCCTGGGATTCCGCAGCGAAGTTGGTGACCACGCGGTGCATCAGCACAGGTTCCACAATGGCGTCTATGTCTTCCCTGCGGACGATGTAGCTGCCCTGGAGAGCGGCGCGGGTCTTGGCCCCAAGAATCAGGAACTGGACGGCGCGGGGGCCTGCGCCCCAGGCAACATACTGCTTTACCCATTCCGGGGAAGTTTCCAGGGTGGGGCGGGTGGCGCGCACCAGTTTCACGGCATACTCGTAAATATGTTCCGGAACGGGAACGCGGCGCACCAGATCCTGGTAAAAGATGATTTCCTCCCCGGAGAGGATGTGCTTGAGTTCCTCTCTCCGGGTTCCGGTGGTTTCCCGGGCGATGCGCATTTCCTCCTCCTCCGTGGGGTAGTCCACTTCAATCAGGAACATGAAGCGGTCCAGCTGGGCTTCCGGCAGGGGGTAGGTGCCTTCCTGTTCAATGGGGTTTTGGGTGGCAAGCACGAAAAAGGGGGGGAGCAGGGTGAAGGTGCGGCCCATGACGGTGACGCGGCGCTCCTGCATGGCCTCCAGCAGGGCGGATTGGGTTTTGGCGGGGGCGCGGTTGATTTCGTCCGCCAGCACGATGTTGGCGAACACGGGCCCCTTGATGAACTCGAACTGGCGCTTGCCGCCGGCGGAATCATCCTGGATGATGTCCGTGCCGGTAATGTCCGCGGGCATCAGGTCCGGCGTGAACTGGATGCGGTTGAAACTAAGGTCCAGCGTTTTTGCCACGGAACTGACCAGCAGCGTCTTCGCCAGGCCCGGAACTCCCATCAGGAGGGCATGCCCGCGGGAAAACAGGGCGATGCTCAGCAGCTCCACGACGCGCTGCTGGCCAATGATCATTTTGCTCAATTCCGAGGAAAGCTCCTTGTAAATGGCGCCGAGCCGGTCAATGGCGGCTACGTCGTCGTCGGGCAGAGTGGGGGTGACGGGTTCCATATTGCAATTTCATAGCACTTTCCGGGCCGTTTTCCACCAAATAATCGCGCCGCGTTCATTTTCCCTGCTTGGAATGGGAAGGGAAACGGGGTAAGGAAGGGGCATGCCGAAAATTGCACTCATTCAACTGTCCGCAGATGCCCGGCCTTCCGTAAACAAGGAAAAGACGGAATCCGCCATCCGTGAAGCCGCCGCCAACGGCGCGCAGATTGTCTGTACCCAGGAACTTTTTACCACGGAATATTTTTGCAGGACGGAGGAATGCGATTTATTCGACCTGGCGGAACCTGTTCCCGGGGAATTGACGGAAGCCCACAGGAAACTGGCGGCGGAACTGGGCGTGGTGATTGTTGCCTCCGGCTTTGAAAAGCGTGCCACCGGGCTTTACCACAATACCGCCTGGGTGGTGGATGCGGACGGTTCGTTCCTGGGCATGTACCGCAAGATGCATATTCCGCAGGATCCCGGGTTTGAAGAAAAATTCTACTTTACCCCCGGCGACCTGGGCTATAAGGCGTTCGACACCAAATTCGGCCGCATCGGCGTGCTCATCTGCTGGGACCAGTGGTACCCGGAAGCCGCGCGCCTGACGGCCATGCAGGGGGCGGAAATCATTTTTTACCCCACGGCCATCGGCTGGCTGCCGGAGGAAAAGCCCCTGCTGGGGGAACAGCAGCACTGCGCGTGGGAAACCGTGCAGCGCGGCCATGCCGTAGCCAACGGCTGCTATGTCTGCGCCGTCAACCGGGTGGGGACGGAAGGGGAAAGCGAATTCTGGGGGCAGTCCTTTGTGGCGGACTACTATGGCCAGATTGTGGCGAAGGCTCCCGTCAGCGATGAAGCCATCCTGTACGCGGACCTTGACCTGGACGCATTGGAAGACCACCGCCGCATCTGGCCCTTTTTCCGTGACCGCCGCATTGACTCCTACGGCGGCATTACGGAACGCTGGGGCAGGTGAACCTTCCCCCTTTGCCCGGTTTATGTATTCCGAGGAACCATTGGAGCGGCAGTGGGCGCAGGTCCGGGAAGTTCTCCTTGCCATGGAAGAACAGTGTGATGATTTGGTCATCGACTGCCTTCAGGGCATGGTTGGGGAGCAGGGATGCCAGGTAACCGTGCGGAGGCGTGAGCATATTCTGACCCTGTTGCGGGAACTCAATCATCTGTATGATGACGGAATTCCTGCCAGGGAAATGATTTGCGAAGAGGACGAAGAATACTGTTTTTCCTGGATTTATGAGTTTGATTTTTACCTTGGAGATGCTGATTATCTGCTGCATTTCGTCGTTGACGCCGCCCTGAATTCCAATGGCATCGTCAATAAATATCTGACGTTGGAAAGGCAGGTGTACCGGAAAGGTTTGTGCCTTAAAGCGAGCGAACCCATGGTTCTTGACCCTGATGCACTGGAGCGGTTGAAGGAAAAAATCGCTTCCGCTATGGCCTGTCCTCCCAATACGGGCCGTTTTCTGGATTGGGATGATGATTAATCTTTGGGAGGCTGAGTGGTTTTTTACGGGGAAAGATGGCGTAAAAAAGCCGCCGTTTTTGAAAAACGGCGGCATGGGAAGAGATGAAGAGTTTTCCGGCTAGCCGCAGATGACGGCAATCTTGATGCCTTTCATCTGGACGTTGGTTTCCAGGGCTTCCGCGATTTCATCCAGCTTGAAGCGGTGGGAGATCAGCTTGGTCAGCGGCAGGCCGATGCCGTAGGCTCGCTTCAGAAAGTCGAATGTGGTCGGGTAGTCCTGCGGGGAGTACACCCAGGAGCCTACGGCGGTCACCTCCTTGTTGCAGAGGTCGTAATGGTGGTTGATAACGCTTTCCCCTCCATCCATGAAAAAGCCCACTTCGCACAGGCCGCCGCCGCGCTTCACGAACTTCCAGGCGTTGGCCCCGGCCTTGCCTACGCCCGTGCACTGAAAGACGAAGTCCGCCAAGCGGCCGCCGTTGTCCTTTTTCACGGCATCCAGCAGTTCGTTCAGATCCGCGTACCGGGTGAAGTTATACGTGCGGGAGGCTCCCATTTCCCTGGCCAGTTCCAGGCGGGAGTCATTGCCGTCCACAGCGATGATGGTTTCAATGCCCAGCGTGCGCAGCGTGGCGATTTGAAGAAGGCCGATGGGGCCGCAGCCCTGCACGAGAACCACGGAATTGAACTTGAGGAGCCCGGTGGACTTGGCGCGTTCCAGGGAATGGACCACCACTGCGGCGGGTTCCACCAGAATGCGCTGGTCCAGCGTCATGCCGGAAACATTGAAAAATGTGGAGCCCTTGCGGATGACGAGGTACTCCCCGAAGTAGCCGTTCAGATGCACGTCGTCGTCAGGCATCAGGCCATACACGCCCACATTTTCGCACAGGTTGGTGCGGGCCGGAGTATTCAGGCAGGCGTCACAGGTGCCGCAGGGAATGATGCAGGTGACGATCTTGTCCCCCAGCGCTACGGGATTTCCGGCGGTGTCTTTAGTGATATTCCTGCCCATGGCGACGATTTCCCCGGTGCCTTCATGGCCCAGGACCACGGGGCAGAGGCCGAAGGGGTCCCGGTTGTATTCGTGGCCGTCCGTTCCGCAAACGCCGCAGGCTTCCACCTTGATCAGCATTTCATCGTCTCCGATGGCGGGAATGGGATATTCACGGATTTCAAATGTCTTTGGTGCTGTCAGGACAGCGGCGCGTGCGGTTTGTTGCATGATGCCCTTACACTATCCTTTGCCGCCCGGATTCTTCAAGAACAAATAGTGATGAAAGGAACTCCGCCTGTTGGAACCGGGGGGAAATTCCTTCCCGGTCCTTCCTGTAATGCACCCTGGCGCCGGATGTCCATGATTCCCGGAAACATGGAGAGTCCGGTCCTCCTGCTGTACGGTTTTCCTGAGAAGGAAAAAAATCATTGTCTGACACGGGAAAAACGGCAGTTTCCGGAAAGGGGCGGCATTCGGGAAAGCATGCCTCTGCGCGCAGCGTTTTTCCGTGAAAGGGTAACGTTTTTCCATGGAAGGCCGTTCATTTGGCTTGCGTGGCGGGGGGATGGAGTGCAAGCTGTGCGCGTTATGCTCGACATCCGTGTAATACGAGAAAATCCGGAAGAAGTGAAAGCGCGGCTGAAGCCCCGCAGCGGCGACGCGTGGAAGCTTGTTGATGACGTTCTGGCCTGCGATGAAGCGCGCCGCAATGCCGAGACGGAAAAGCAGGCCCTGCAGTCCGAGCGCAATGCCACCTCCAAGCAGATCGGCATGCTCAAGAAGAAAGGGGAAGACACTTCCTCCATTGAAGCGCGCGTGCGCGAAATCGGGGACCGCATCCGGGAACTGGACCGTGTCGCGGAGGAAAATGCAGCCCGGCTCACCTCCCTGCTGATGAACATTCCCAACCTGCCGCACCTGGAATGCCCCGTGGGTGCGGATGAAACGGCCAACCCGGAAATCAAGCTTTGGGGAGAAAAGCCCGCCATTGAAAACCCGAAGGACCATGTGGAACTGGCCGCGAATCTGGGCATGATTTCCTTTGAAGACGGAGCGCGGATTACGGGCTCCGGTTTTGTGGTGTACCGTGGGGCGGGCGCCCGTCTGGAACGTGCCCTGATCAACTTCCTGCTGAATACGCAGACCGTGGAAAACGGTTATCAGGAAGTGGGCGTTCCTTTTGTGGTGAAAAGGGAGTGCATGGAAGGCACCGGCCAGCTTCCTAAATTTGAGGAAGACATGTACGGCACGGAAGACCAGCAGATGTTCCTGATTCCCACGGCGGAAGTGCCGGTCACCAACCTGTACCGGGATACCATTTTACAGGAAAGCGACCTGCCCATCAAGATGGCCGCGTACACGCCCTGCTTCCGCCGGGAAGCCGGAAGCGCCGGCCGCATCAACCGCGGTATGATCCGCGTCCACCAGTTTGACAAGGTGGAACTGGTGCAGATTTTAAAGCCGGAAGACTCCTTCCGGGAGCTGGAAGTGCTCCGTAGCCATGCGGAATCCATCCTTCAAAAACTGGGGCTGCATTACCGGGTGATTGAGCTCTGCACGGGAGACCTCGGTTTTTCCTCCGCCAAGACGTATGATATTGAAGTATGGGCTCCGGGACAGGGGCAGTATCTGGAAGTTTCTTCCTGTTCCTGCTTTACGGACTACCAGGCGCGCCGCATGCGCCTGCGTTACAAGGATGCCGACGGCAAGAACCAGTTCTGCCACACCCTGAACGGTTCCGGCACGGCTCTGCCGCGGCTGTATGTGGCCCTTCTGGAAACTTACCAGCAGCCGGACGGCTCCATCCGGATTCCGGAGGCGCTTGTGCCGTATTTCGGCGCGGACTGCATCCGTCCTGAACAGGCTTGAACCTGCGTTTTTCCCGTCCCAACCCTGAATCAGCCCATGCCTGACGAGGGCCCTCTGGAACATTACCTGACTGTTTCCCATGAGCCGGAACCGGACATTCCGGAACCGGCTCCGGAACGCAGTCCTGGACCGTGGCGGGAAAGGGGCATCATGCTGGGCCTGGGCTTTCTGCTGGGGTGCATCGGGGCTTATGCGCTGGTTTACTCGGAAATGTCCGGCGGCATGCGGTCGCTGAAGCAGTCGCTTTCAGAAGAACGCGACTTGAACGCGTCCCTGCAGAAAGAACGTGCCCATCTGCGGGAAACGTTGGAACAGGCACGCATGGACGCTCTGCTGGAGGAACGCTCCCCCCTTTCCGTGACGGTCGGCGGTGTTCCCAGGACAAGCCGCAGGCCCGTTCCCCAGCCTCCGCCGCTTACGCCATTATCCTCCGGAGGACTGGCATCCCCGTCTTCCACGCCGGTTCCCGGTTCTCTGGATGACCGTCTGGTCAATCCGGGGCCGGAGGACTGGAAGGAGCGTTACCAGTACGCCGCTTTGAAATATAACCAGGTGGTGGAGGATTACAACAGGCTGAAGAAACTTTACATGAACCTGGTGGGCCGGAGCGGTGCAGCCGGCGCACTGGTGACGGGGGCCCAGTTTTACAAAGCTCTGCGGAAAGATACCCGTGCGGAGGCGCGCAAGCTGGATGAACGCTACATGAAGGGAGGGATGCGGGGCAGCGAGCTTCGGGAACTGGAACGCAGCCGGGACGAGATGAGGCACCGGGACTGGTGGTTGAAAAAAATGGCACGCCAGTTCCAGATTGATTAGATACGTGGGTGTTGCCGGCGTGAAGGATTGTTTTTGTGAAACGCCCCTTGCTGAAATTCCTGTTGCATGGAATCTTTTTGCAGAGGGCCGCACGGTCACAAAAAGAAATCCCTTTCCCAAAGAGCCGGGATGAAAAAACAACATCCGAATACGCAGATACCGGTATCTTTTTTTTGCGGGATGCTCCTTGGATATTGAAAATCAGGGAACAAAGTAGCCCATGCCCGCTTATTCCAGTATCCGGTTCGCACCGGATTCCGCAGACTGCTGATCTCTGAGGCGGAAAAACTATCCGTCAGCACAGTTCCGCTGCGATGGCGTCCACGAGCAGGCGTCCGCGGCCTTTCAGGATGAGCCTTTGTTCCGGGGAAATGTCCGCCAGGCCCAGTTCCCGGTATTGTTCCAGCAGAGGACGGGATTCCGGCAGAATGTATTTCAGCGGCAATCCTTCATCCGTCCGGAGCATCAGGGCAATGCGTTCCAGGCGGTAGTCTTCCTCGGTGACGGGTTCCTGTTCGGAAAGGGGGAGGCCGTTTTCCAGCGTGCTGCGTATGTAGGCGTCCGTATCCCGCGTGTTGGAGTACCGTATGCCGTTGATGGTGCTGACCGCGCCGGGCCCTATGCCCACATAGTCCTCTCCCTTCCAGTAGGCCATGTTGTGGGGGGAGATGCAGCCCTCCCGGGCGTAGTTGGAGGTTTCATAGTGGCGCAAGCCTGCCGCCTCCAGCATGTGTTCCGCCAGTTCAAAAAAGGCGGCGTCTTCGTCCGGATCCTGCCTTTTCTCCCCCCGCAGCAGGCTCCGGAAGAATTCCGTGTCTTCTTCATAGGTGAGGTTGTAGGCGGAGATATGGTCCGTTCCGGCGCGGACAGCTTCCTTCAGGGTGGCTTCCCATATGGAGAGGGTTTGCCCCGGAATGGCGAACATGAGATCCATGTTGATATGGGGCATTCCCGCATTTTTCAGCATTTCCACGGAGTGCAGAGCCTGGGCCGGGGTATGTTCGCGCCCCAGCAGATGCAGGATGCCGGAATCCAGGGACTGCACACCCAGGGAGACGCGTGTCATGCCCAGGCTGCGCCAGAAGCGCACTTTTTTTTCCGTAAAGGTGGCGGGGTTGGCCTCAAAGGAGAATTCGTCCAGTTTGTCCACGGGCACGAGACGGTCCAAGGTTTCCATGAGACGCCCCAGATGCGTGTCCGAGAGCATGGAGGGCGTTCCCCCGCCAAAGTAAAGCGTGGCCGTTTCCCCTCCGCGGTTCGCGGCCAGAGCGGCTGCGCGGGATTCCGCCTCCCTGCCCAGAGCACGGATGAATGATTTCATGTCCGTGGAGGCCGGCGTGTGCTTGAAGAAAGCGCAGTACGGGCAAATACGGTGGCAGAAGGGAATGTGGACGTAGAGGTGCACGGAAGCGGGGAATCAGCGTCTCCGGCGGCGTCCGGAGGATCCATTTCCATCGCCTTTCTTGTCCTGGGAAAGCTCCAGAATTCTGTCGGAAGCCTCTTTCATTTCCGACTTGACGCGGGATTTTTCCGAATCGTCAGCCAGAGAGATGTAGTTTTTCGTCAGGGCGTCGTAGAAGGGGTGGATTTTCGTTTCCTTCTTGTTTTTGGGCTTGTATTTGAACCCGTCCGGACAGGTGTCCAGCATGTTTTTCATCCAGGGGACCAGTTCTTCCTTGGGCAGGGCCTGGCACAGGGCGGCCAGGGAAAAGGACATTTCCTCCTGATCCACATCTTTGGGCTCCTTCAGGGCGTTGCTGTCGTCCCGGTAGAAATTGAGGGCTTTCTTGAATCCCCTGTCTACGGTTCTTTTGAGCCTGTCCGTGCCCTGGGCCTTGGCATACGCTATCTGATAGGCGGCCTGAGGCTCCGGGTAGGAGTTGCGCTTGGATTCAGACTTGAGCCAGGACATGAGTTCGGCCCACTGGAAGGTCTTATAGTCATATTCCTGTTTCAGGGCATTTTCCAGAATCACGGAGCAGAGCACATTGACGTATTCCCTGGCATGGTTGGCAAGCATTTCCTTGCCGTTCTTGTCGCCGCGGCCTACGGAGGAAACGTATTTGCGCGTTTTCCAAAGCTTTCTGATGCCCATGCCGTCCGGCAGGGCCTCCCTCACTTCATCCACCATCTTGGTGGCTCCCATGAGGTCCTGGGGTTCCTGCTTGAAGAGCGTGTACCAGGCTTCCGTGTAGAACGGGTTGGCCTTGAGCACGGTCCTCATGGCGGTCTGCGTGAATTCCTTGGGGAGCGTGGTGGAAGGGGTGGCCGTCTCTTCCGTGGAGGAGCCGGTGGCCGCCAGTTTGTAAATGTTCATGGCGAAGCGGCTGTCGATGAACTTTTCATAGTCGATGTTCATGGACAGGGCCAGTCCGGACTGGTATTCCGCATTGCCGGTGCGCGGTGCGTCGGAATCCCGGAAGTACCAGAACCCCGTGGTGGCTTTCAGGGTGTCCACGCTTTGCCCCACACTCAGCCAGCAGCCGTTGCCGGTGAAATGGGTGGTCATCAGATTGCCGTGGCCGGGCTGCCCGGCGGGGGCGGCGGGAATGCCGCGCGCAATCTGGGAATTGCGGGAGATAAGGGACATGGTGCCGCACACGCCGCCTTCATGGAGCTTGCGTTCATTGGATTCCCTGGACCATTCCGGATCCGGGTCAAAGCTGAACAGGATGGGCGGTTCCTTATCGTCATCCGCCCGGTAGGGGCCGTATAGCCACAGGCGGGTCGGGCCCCGCTGGCCCATGTAGCGTTCCCACACGCTGTCGCACTCACGCAGAGGGCGTGTTTCCGAAAGGGCCATCATGGCCGGCCAGGGCGTTCCTTCCAGGGAAACGCCGGTCCATTCCACACGCTTGCGGTCCACGTCGCGCAAATCACCGCAATGTTCATATTTATCCACCAGGTAGGAAAAGAATTCCACCGGAGTGGGGAAGGGATCCCTCTTGCGCCTCAGCTGGCCGTGGCGGTACATGTATTCGTGCAGAAAGCCGGCCAGGTTGTCTTCCGTAATGGCGGAGTCCCCAATTTCCGAGACGGTGGGGTATTTCCTGAGCCAAGCCTGCTTGGGGGTGATTTTTTTGCGGTCCAGATAGGCTTCCACCTTTTTGTAGCATTCCTCATCCACGGTGCGGGGGGTGTTCCCATACCAGTTGACGGGCGGTTTCCCGGCGCAGTACAGGTCCGCTGGCGGAGGCATGACTCCGGAGGATCTCAGGTCATTCAGCTTGCCCAGGGCATCAACGTAACGGCCCTGATGGGTAAGGTCGAAGGCTCCCATGCCGAATTCGCGGCGTCCTACTGCGAACGCCAGAACGAGCTGGTCATATTTTTCCGTCGTTTCCAGCCCCAGTTCATCAATCATGAAAGCCACATTGGTGGCGACGCTGGGGTCCGGCGGGAAGAACATGGCGAAGACTTCACGATTGTTTTTCGTGTTTTTCAGCCATTTTTCAAAATCCGGAGAAAAACTGCCTCCGCGTTTTTTCACGTAATCCCGTACGTAGGCTTCCGCGTAATGGGGATATTTATTCAACAGTTTTTCAGAAAATTTCCCCTTGGACGCGATAGCTTCCTCCCGTAAAGCCTTTTCCATGGCAATGACTTCCGGGGAGGGGGAAAGGTCGGGAGCAGGCGGCTCCGGTTCAGGCTCCGGTTCCGGTTCGGGAGCGACCACCACGGGTTCCGGTTCAGGAGTGACCACCACGGGCTCCGGTTTTGGCGGAGCGGGCTTGGGTTTGGGCTTGGGCGGAGCCGGTACGGGCACGGTAACAGCTTTAGCGACGGGTTCTTCTTTATCCTTGAGTATCTGGTAGCCCAGAAATCCGAAGAGGGCGAGCATCCCGGTCACAATGACCGTGATGACCGGAAATCCTCCGGAGTGCTTTACCCGCGGCAGCGGCGTTCCGGGGATGGCGGCGCCGACTACGGGCTTCCGCAGTTGCGGTTGCTGCGGTTTTTTTGCGGGGCGGAGAGCCTGGGCATGCGCTGCAGCCGGCTGGGGTTGCGCCGGAGAAAGCGGGTAAAGGAAGAGCACGGTGCCGAATCCCCTCAGCTTGCCTTCTGCATTGGCTGCGTATTGGGTTTCAAAAGCTTCCCGGGCCTGGGCGAATTGGGATTCATTTTCCGGAGAGACAGCCAGTTCTCCGCTGGCCAGGTCGCGCGTAACGAGGCCCCGGGGGCAGAATTCGCGTATCAGGACGGCATGGCCTTCCGGGGAAAGAGCCTGGTACAGATGATAGTCCGGACCGCTTTCTACAAGCGCCGTGATTTTGTAGCCGCCTATGTTGAAATGGGGCGGCAGGGCAGGGGGAGGAGGGATTGTCATGACGAATCAAGAGGTCAAAGATCCCGTATATTCAAAAAGGTTCGGAGCCGTTTGTCAATGCCGGAGTGAGGAAGCTGCGCCATGAAACGGGAGCAGTTATCAGCACGGAACGCTTCCGGACGGCGGGAATAAGAAACACGCCGGTTTCCGGAAAGTGTGGCATTTCTGCGGCGCGAGACCGCGCAGGAAGCGGCTAACGGATGGTGACCTTGGTGCCGATGGGGGTGTGTTCAAAGAATATCTTGGCCATGTCCTCCGGCAGGCGTACGCAGCCGTGGCTGACCGGATATCCGGTGACAAAACCCACATGCATGCCGTAGCCTCCCGTAATCCGCATCCAGTAGGGCATGGGGGCGGGGTCAAAGTAGGTTCCTGCCGGCGCTCCGCCAGCCCTGGCGTTGTAATCCCCGTTGACGACGGCTCCGGTGGATTTGCTGCGCAGAACGCCGTATGTGCCGGATTTGTAGTTGGCGTCTTTCTGGATGATTTTGTATGTTCCCCTGGGAGTGCCGTAGCCTTCCTTGCCGGAAGACATGGGGGAAACGCCCACGAGCGTGGTTCCCACGTAGTAGAAGACTTTCTGCTGCTTGAGGTCAATGATGATGTGCTTTTCCCCCTGGGTGCCCGCCGGCAGGTCCCAATATCCCTGGCCCAGACGGGCTTCCGGAGGCAGGTCCGTGTTGACGCCTGAGGTGGCGCCCACCCCGGACAGATAATCGTCCCGTCCGGACATTCCCTGAATTTTTCCGGTGATTTGGTCAAACAGCGGGGGCCTCTCGTACGATGTGCAGGAAACAAGAGCGGAACTGATAGAAACTAACGCCAGTATGCCGGATTTCATGGGAACGGGAAAATGACAGGCAGGTTATGGGGCCTGTCCTCCTTTTTGTCAAGATTTGCATGCTGTTATCCGTTGCTTATTCCGGGGGTATCTGTTATACACGGCGAACCATTTCATTCATCCCTATTTTCATGAGCGAACAATACGATCTTCTTAAAAGCATTCTTTTGGAAAAATCCGTGCGTACGGGAACTTTTACACTGGCTTCCGGCAAGGTGTCCGATTTGTATGTGGACTGCCGCATGACAGCCTTGGACCCCGTAGGAGCCACCCTGGTGGGCGCTCTGGGCTGGAAGCTGGTGAAGGAGGATATTTTGCCCCGTTTCCCGGAGGTGGCGGCCATCGGCGGCATGACCATGGGGGCGGACCCTATTTCCCTGGCCGTCGGCATGACCAGCGCTCTGGAAGGGGCGGAAAAGACGCTTCAGGTGTTCACCGTGCGCAAAGAACCGAAGGACCATGGACGCGGCCGCCGCATTGAAGGCAATTTCCAGGCCGGGGATACCGTGGTCGTGGTGGATGACGTTATCACGACGGGCGGCTCCACGCTGAAGGCTATTGATGCCATTGAGGCGGAAGGGGGCAGGGTTGCCGCCGCCCTGGTGTTGCTGGACCGAGAGGAAGGCGGACGCCAGGCGATTGAGGAACGCGGCATTCCCGTTTACCCGCTGTACACCAGGACTTCCTTGTTGGGCCATTAATCTTTTTCCGTCCATGCTCCCTGCCCTGATCGGCATAAGCGGCCATGAAGTGGGCGCGGAGGAGGAGGCTGCCATCCGGCGTTTGCAGCCGGCCGGGTTCATTCTGTTTTCCAGGAATATTGATTCCGTGGAGCAGGTGCGCGGCCTGACGGAGTCGCTGCGGAAACTTTGCCTCCACCATCCTGTCATTGCCGTGGATCAGGAGGGGGGGCGGGTGGTTCGCACCGCTTCCCTGGGCTTGAATTTGCCCTCCCCGGCTTCGCTGGCCCGGCTCGGTTCGGTTGGCGGCATCGTGGAACTGGGCGCGGTGACGGCTCTGGCTCTCCGCTACCTGGGGGTGAACCTTAATTTTGCCCCGGTGCTGGATATTTGCCATGATCCGTCCGCAGCCAACGCGCTGCCCGGCCGCTGCTGGGGAGACAATGCGCAGGACGTTATTTCACGCGGCGGCGTTTATGCCTCCAACCTGCGCCGGGGAGGCGTGCAGAGCTGCGGCAAACATTTTCCCGGCATGGGGCGCGCCCTGGCGGATCCCCATTTCAGCCTTCCTGTGATCGGCCTGGATGAACGGGAGCTGTTCAAGACGGATCTGCTGCCTTTTCTGGCTCTGTGTCCGGCATTGTCCTCCATCATGTCCGCCCATATCATGCTGCCTCAGATTGATCCCGATTATCCCGCCACCTTGTCTGAACGGGTGATCAGGGGGCTTCTGCGTGACCGCCTCGGTTTCCGGGGTGTGGTGTTTACGGATGATTTGTGCATGGGGGCGATTACGACGCAGTATTCACCGGATGACGCCGCCTTCCTGTCCCTGAAGGCCGGATGCGATCTTCCCCTGATTTGCCATGACCCTCTTCCCTGGCTGGATGGGTTGGCCTCCCGCCTGGAAAGTTTGAACGCCTATGACCGGGAGGATTCTTTCAAACGGGTGGAAAAGCTGAGCGACTCCCTGTGTTTCCCGTTTCCGGAAAAGGCTTCCCTGTGGGATTCCTGCCTCCGCCGTGCGGAGGCTCTATGCCGCCTGGAAGAGGACGGAGGAGAAAAACTGCCTTCATCCCCAGTCCAGAAATATTGAGGCAGATGCCAATGACGGTTTTTGCCTGAGAATATGCCGGGAATGTCCCGGAAGATTTCTTCCCGCGGCAGGGAGGAACAAAAGGAAAAGGTGTGTGGGCAATCAGCTTCTTTTGCGGCGAGCCGCCAGCAAGGCCGCCCCAAACAGACCCAGTGAAGCCACAGAGGGTTCCGGAACGAGGTGGTTGTAGATGCTTGAGGAATAGACTTTGACATAATCGATGTCGAATGCGGCTCCGGAATTGGCCAGCGTATTTTGGTCGATTCCCTTATTGACTCCTGCGTTTTCCACCCAGTTGCCTCCAATCTGCTGGTCGATGATCAGGTAGAATTCGTTCCCGTCCTTGTCAAAGGGCCAGTTTGCGTTATTGGGCTTTTTGAATGAACCGGTTGCTTTTCCATCCACATAAAAGGTGATGCCTTCTTCCGTCCATTCCATCCCGTAGGTATGCCAGTTTGATTTTTCAGCACCATCGTTCCAACCGGGGGTGACCCCCTGGGAGTTATCCTGGTTGGGAACGCCGTTTTGCGACCAGTGGATTGTCTGGTAAACACGGCCTTCGTAATTCAGGTGTTCCATGATGTCAATTTCCCCTCCGACAGGCCAGCCGATGCTGTCGGATTTGGGCATCATCCAGATGGCCGGCCAGACGCCCTGCACGCAGTCGAATCTGGCGCGGACTTCTACGTAGCCATATTGGAAGGAGAAGGTTTTCAGGGAATATACCCCTCCGCAGGCGTATGTCCTGGCTGGGGCGGTCTGGTTGGTTTGGGTGGTGTAGTCCCCGTATTTTCCCCACAAGGTCATGGCGGAGTTGCCGTCCTTTTCCCGGAATTCCACAAGGCTTTCGTCCCGGGATTGGTACTTGCGCCAGTCCGGGGCATTATATCCTACGTAATCAATGCGGCTCCAGTTGTGTGCGTTCAGCGATGAGCCGTCAAAATTGTCTTCAAAAACGAGCTCCCAGTTCCTGTCAGAAGCCCAAGGGGTTGCCGCCATGACGGAAGATCCTGAAAGTGAGAGAAAAAGGATAGGAAAAAGGAGCGTTGTCCTGATGAACATAATAAGGAAATATAGGGGAGGCGCGGCTTGGTGTCAATAGACAAGAAATTAGATGGCCGCCCCGGCATGGAGCAGGGAATTTCCTCCCTCCTTAAAATGGTATGTCCGGTTTTTCCAGCAGGGACACGGAGATTGGCGCCCCTGCCGGGATTTCCTCATCACAAGTTTTTTTATTATTCCTGGCCGCAGGTGAAAGCCGTTTAAGACTGGAGAGCCATATTTCTGACGGCGTTTGCCTTGTACACGTGCAGTTCCGCAAGGCGGACTTTTCCGCCCTTCTGGAAGAGCTTGATGCGCAGCCTGTTGGTGGTGACAGGGTCAAACGTCCGCATGCATTTGATAAATCCATTGCCCGGAAGCTGGAGCATGCGCAGTACTTCCGGTTCATTTGCGTACATGGCTTTCTGCGCATCGCTGACGCCGGCAGTAGAGGCCCCCAGGGAGCCCCAGTGAATAGGAATCCACTTGCCGCCTTTGTTGGCTTCAATGACTAAACGGTTGTTGCCCTTTTCAATCTTGATGTCCACGGCGCGCAGGGCGGCAGGGGATTTCAGGGTGAGTTCCAGCACCAGGGGTTCGTCTTCCGAGGGGGACGCGTCCAGTTCTTCAACGGTGGTAGCGTCCCTGTCCAGTAGTTTGGCCGTATCCACACGGCCTCCGGTAGAGGCTTTCAGCTTATAGTCCGCGACTTCCTCCGTGGAACTGCCCAGCAGTTTCAGTTCACGCACGCGGCATTCCAGGCCGTGCCAGTCCGTGGAAACGCGGAACAGGCAGCGGGAACCTTGAGTCAGGCAGGAGTCATTCGGGGAAACCCAGGTTGTTTTCTTTTTTTTGTCCGTTTTGTCGTACACCTCTATCTGGTTGCCCTGGGAGGCCGCGGAAATGTAGGTTCCGTCCGGCAGATGGAAGGAGCATCCCCAGTTGCCGTGGTCTCGGATCAGGATGCCCGGCACCCACAGATGGTTGCAGTTGGTGACTGAGAGGGCTTTTTCCGGGCATCCCACTTCAAAGCCGCCCACGGCGATGGGGCGGTCGTATTCCACATCCAGGTCATTGACGCGCCATTTGATTTTGGCGTTCATTTTCTGCACGCCCGGCTGGGTGGGACCGCTGAGTTCCTTTTTGTAGGAATAAACGTTCCACTGTCCGCCGAATTTGGAATTGGGCGTCCAGGAAATGGTTTCCATGGGGGAGAAGGTGGTCGTGTCGCTGAATTGCACCGTGCCGGCAAAGTCATATTTGTAGGCGGAATTGGCTTTTCCTTCCAGTTCCTTGTCGCGGTGAAGCCCCAGGGCACGGCCGCCCAGCGGCTGCTGGACATCCACGGTTAAAGAATATTCCCCGGGTTGGGGATTATCGTCCTTGCGCTTGGGTTCAAAGAAAATGCGCACATCCATGCCCAGAACCATTTCCGCGCAGGTGGCCCTGGTGAGCTGGTCCACCCCGGGAATTTCCATGATAGCCCTGGCGATGGGGAGGGCGCGGTTGTTGACGACATTGATAAGCTTAAAGCGGCAGCCCTGTTCCACAGGAATGTTTTTCAGTTCCCGGATGGCGGATTTCAGGGAGGCGGGCGCCTTGGCCCCAAGCGCCGCATTTACCATGGACCAGTTGCGCACGTAGGTATTCAGGAAGCGGGATTCCGTATCGATGACAGGGGGCACCTTCCGGAATGTCTTTGCCTGAAATTCCGGCTTGCCCGTGATTGCCAGGTTCCGGCGTTCCGCGCAGAGGGCCGTGATCCAGATGCTGGTGCGGATGTAGGTGCCGATGACGGGATCCGCCGTCATCAGTTCCAGGCGGTTGGGGTTCTGCATCATGCCGCCGTCAAAGGGGCGCAACAGCGTCAGTTTCCATCGGAAAGCCTCCATGTTTTTGTAATATACTTCCGGATTGGTTCGCCAGTAGGCGGGAAGGGCCCACATGATGGAGAGCGTCTCGGAGGAGTGGCCCTGGTCACAGCCGCCGATGGGGCCTTCACCGTACATGATGCGGCTGTTTTTGGTGTACAGTTCCGGTCCGCCGCAGATGAGGGAAGCAATGTAGTACGGGCCATGGCGGCCGGAGTAGGTTCCCCCGCATTCGCGGTTGGGTTCAAAGGTGAAGGTTTCCGTCATGCGGCCGTAGGGTCCCATGCCGGTGGGGCAGATGGACTGGGCATGATCCATCATTTTGTCCAGCACATCGTCTTCCGTGCGCGCCGGGGTTTTGCTGGCCAGCGCCAGGAACAGGCACATGTGGGAGCCGCCAATGCTGACGCCTGTTCCCCGGTAGCCCGGGTGAATGCCGTGGCCGGTGACGAAGTCCCCGTAAAGGACTTCGTTTTTCATGCGCTGCACGCCGTTGCGGATGGCCGGGAGAACGGAGTTGTCCCGGTAGCGCAGCCAGTATTCACACAGGAAAATACCTGCGGATGCCTGGGGGACGGCCCACCAGCACTGGGAGCCGGAGAAGGCGATGTAGTGCGCCGCCTTTTTAATGACGGGGTCATATTTAGGGTTGCCCGTGGCCATCAGGGCCAGCCCGGCCCAGCCCGTATCATAATGGTTGCCGCAGTAGCCGCCCGGACGTTCCCAGGAACCGTCCTCGCGCTGCTGGGCCGCCAGCCATTCGCTCATCATGTGGACAACCGCCTTGCTCTTGGCGCAGTTTTTGGGGAAGCCGAGGGCATAGGAGCCCAGCTGGGGTATTTTAAAGGTGACGTTTTTTACGTATTTCTTCACGGCGTCCGGCAGAGTGGAGGAGCCTCCCACCTGTACGGTCACGCCAACGGAGGCAGACCACCTGGGGGTTCCTGTCCCTTTGAGTTTCCAGTCTCCCCTGGGGATGTCAAAAACCAGGGAAGAGACGGCGTGGGCCTGCCATACGCTGCTTTTGGGGTCATACTTGGCCTCCCCGTAACCTACGGTGTATTGCAGGGCCCGGGTCAGCGGAACGGTTCCGCCGGGACCTTCCAGCCTCAGGCCAGACCATTCAAAACCGTCGCTGCCAATGCCGTTGCCGCCGTCATCCACGCGCAGGCGCACCTGCTGGCCGCCCTTTACCGGAATGGAAAGGGAGACGGGCTTTTGGGCCCGTTCCTCCCGTAAAACTTCTTTCCAGAGAGGCTGGATGCCCTGGATTTTTTCCACGCTTTCCGCGGGAATAATATTCAGGGTTATTTTTCCGGCTCCTTCCGCCTTGTCCACCAGTAGGCCCGCGTGCATGTCCAGGCCGCGCCTGTTTTGGTGCTGATAAGGGCCGTAAAGCACGTCCAGGCTTTGAGACGTTTTGAAGGGGTGTCCGTCAATGCCCAGGATCAGATCTCCTTCCTTGATGTATTTTTCAGCGGGGGAACCCTCAATCACCTGGGTGACCGTGTAGAGGTTCGCCACGGGTTCCCCGTTGGGATCCAGCATGGTCTTGGGGAAGAAGCCGCGGAAGTTCGTGTCCGGCCAGGAGGCGTCCAAACCGCGGGCTCGGAATCCCAGGGGGCCGAAGGTGGTGATCCAGCCTTTGGCTACTTCCTCGGAATTGCCGAACCAGCTTGTGTACAGGTTGGCGTATTGCTTTTTCCACTGGTTCAGCGTCATGGGCTTGGCGAATTTCCTCACATAGGAGTTGACGTCTCCCATATTGGTGGTTTGCCTGGAGGCTTTTCCCCGTAGACGCGTTTCAAGAACAGGGGTGACGGCAGATTGTGCCGCCTGTGCTTCCTTCCGGTTGGCGGAATTTTCCGGTTCCGGCTGTTTTCCGTCTGCAGCGTCATGGGCCGGGACATCGGATTCTCCGGCAGTCTGAGCAGGGGAGGCGGCAGATTCATTCTTTAAAATGTCCGGGGCGTTTCCGTTCCTTTCTCCGGAGGAAATAGGCGGCGGTGTTTTTTTCGGCTGTTCCACGTCTCCGGACGGGGAGGCGGGCACGGCGTTTTTCTGTTCCGGAGGGGTTTCCGCCTTTACGGCGGGCAGTACGGCTTTCTTTTCCGGTTTGGCAGCTTTCTTCTTTTCCCTGCCGGATTGGGGGACGGCCGGTTCCTGCAGAGAGACGGATTTTTCCGAAGTTGTCTGGGTGTAATAATAAGTTCCGCATGCGCCTCCCAGCAGGAGCAGGGTAAGGAGCCATAGGCCAACGGAGTTTTTCTTTTTCCGAGGTTGGGGAAGGGAACCCGCATGGACGGGCGCCGCCCCGGTTCCGGGAGTGGACAGCGGCCGTTGATCGCTCCGGAGGGGCTCCGCCGGGGGGATGACCGGACCGGGAGGAGGCTCCGCTGCGGCATGGCTGCCGGGAATGGCATAAGCCAGGTACAGGGTGCCCAGGGCGGGAATTTCCCACAGGGAACCGGTTCGGAACTGGGCTTCGAAGTCATTTTTCAGCGGAAGAACTTCCCGTTCAATATCCGTGTTTTCCGGATAACGCAGTTTTCCACTTTCCGGGTCGCGCACAGCGAGCCCCTGGGGGCAGAATTCGCGGAGCAGGTATGGAACATGGTTGGCATCCGAAACGTAATAAACATGGCAGAGAGGGGCCGTCTGTTTCAGGGATTGAATAAGATAGCCGTTGATATTAAATCCGGAAGGCAGGGGTGGAGTATGTTCCATGGTCACAGGCGGTTAATTATCGGCTACCTACTAGCATACCCGGGGGACTCTATCAATGTAAAAAGAGGTTTTCCTTTTCCGGAGCGTGTGACGCAATTAATTGATTATTTACTTGAATGCATGTCTGTTCTGTGGTGCAAGCAAGGCTCGATTTTCTGTTTTTCCATTACAATCATGAGTTCCGATATTAGATTAGATGCCTTGCAGTACCATTCCCAGCCCCGCCCCGGCAAGGTGGAAACGCTGCCCTGCAAGCCCTGCTTTTCACAACGGGATCTGACTCTTGCCTATTCCCCGGGCGTGGCCGAGCCCTGCCTCCGCATTAAAGAGGATCCTTCTCAAAGCGCCCTGTACACTGGTCGCTCCAATCTGGTGGGCGTAATCACCAACGGCACCGCCGTTCTGGGACTGGGCAATATCGGTCCGGATGCCTCCAAGCCGGTGATGGAGGGCAAGGGCGTTCTGTTCAAGGTGTTCGCGGATATTGACGTTTTTGACATTGAGCTGAACGTGAAGGAACCGGAAAAGCTGATTGAGACGATCAAGACCATGGAACCCACTTTCGGCGCCATCAATCTGGAGGACATCAAGGCTCCGGAATGCTTCATGGTGGAAGAACGCCTGCGGGAGGAGATGAATATTCCCGTGTTTCATGACGACCAGCATGGCACGGCCGTGATTTCCGGCGCCGCCCTGCTGAACGCCGCGGAGTTGACGGGCCGCAAGCTGGAGGATATGAAGGTTGTCGTCGTGGGAGCCGGCGCTGCCGGCATTTCCTGCGCCAAGTTCTACATGACGCTAGGGGTGCGCCGCGAACATATCTACATGTTTGATTCCAAGGGGCTGATTCATACCGGACGCATTGATCTTCATGCTACGAAAGCGCAGTTCTCCCAGTCGGAAGACTGCTCCCTGGAGGAGGCCCTTACCGGAGCGGACGTGTTCCTGGGGCTGTCTACCAAGGGACTGCTCACGCAGGACATGGTGAAGCTCATGGCTCCTTCCCCCATCATTTTCGCCTGTGCGAATCCGGACCCGGAAATTACGTATCAGGATGCTAAAAAAGCGCGGCCTGACTGCATTATGGGGTCCGGCCGTTCCGACTGGCCCAACCAGGTGAACAATGTTTCCTGTTTCCCCTTTATTTTCCGTGCCGCCCTGGATGTGCGCGCTTCCGTCATCAATGAACAGATGAAGATTGCCGCCGCCCGCGCCCTGGCCGATCTGGCGAAGGAGCCCGTCCCCCAGGAAGTGATTGACCTTTACGGGGGAGCCCCGCTCAGCTTCGGCATCGACTACGTGATTCCCAAGCCCATTGATCCCCGCATTATTGAATGGGAGTGCCCGGCGGTAGCCCAGGCGGCCATGATTTCCGGGGTGGCCCAGTCCCCCATCCGGGATATGGAAGCCTACACGCTGGAATTGCGCAAGCGCATTGCCGCGGCTCGTGAACGCGTCTCCTGCGTGGTGCGCAGCTATCTTTAACTGGTTTCCGGCGGAAGGCCGGCAACCTCATGCCTCCGGCGTTTGTGCCGGACGGCTGTAAAAACCGGGTGGACGTGATGTTCTGCCCGGTTTTTTTCATGCCGTGCAGGAACGTATTTAATGGCAAGGGGGGAGACTGCGTCAAATGCCTCTGGAGGCGGAAAAAAGGGGAGGGCGGCCCGGTGCTTTCTGCCGTATGAATATTAAGGCGGACATGCTGTTTCATGGCACTGCCCTGTTGCATGCGTCTTTGGCTGTTTGTGCATCATTTCATTTGCCTGGGCGGTTTCCGCAGTCCCGGCGGACTTTCTGCCGATGGGAAAAATGCCGGGAGAACGGCAGAAGGAGGATGTTTCCCGGACGTCGGAGGATTGCGACCGTGATCCGGCGGAGAACGTCCTTTTCTGCAAATTAATGAGGATGTGGAGAAGGAGGAATTCTGATACCTGTTTTACGATAAGTCCAGCCACGGCTCTTCCCTGCTGGTATGCCGGGTTGGAGTTCTGGACAGAAAGAAATCCTGTTTTTTCAACCGCGCTTGAATGTTGCGAGAGTGAATGAAAACGTTGCTGTGCCCACATGATAGGGAACACCGGGGGCTGAAGTTCCGTACCGGTTTGCAGCCCTATGCAAGGGAGGTCGAGGTTCGGAAGACGGCTGGGGCAGCCAGCTCTGCCAGGTGAAGGCCCTGAGCCTGCGTTGGGGGATGGGCGGAATGCCCAATGACCCGGTACGGCTTTTCCCTCCGCGCGAAAGGCAGTTGGGAAAATCGCAGAAGGCCGTAGCCGTACCGGATATTCCAGTAGTTTGGCGGTTCGAGGTTATCTTCTTCTGCGTGAGACGAGCAGGCCCGCGCACGACAGCGTGACAAGCAGGCATGAAGCCGGTTCGGGGACGCTTTCGGGGTCGGTGACGGTAACGATCATGTTCGGGAAGTACATGCTCGTTTCGTTGCCCGTATTGTAGTAGAGTATGACGGGAGCCCCGCTGTAAAAGGCTGTTGACTGCATGGAGGCGTAGGCAAATCCGTTGTCTACGCTGAATGGGGAGTCAGCTCCCTCTTCCGCCTGAAGGCTCGTGCCTATTGTCAGCCTGCCCAGCATGGCGGCGTCAGAAACGAAGGCGAAGACGTATTCCTGCGATGTGTTCAGAAGGAGGTTGCTGAAGGTAAATTCAACGTCGGTGTAGGAGCCGATATTCACGGAGAGGTTTTCTTCCGTGCGGGATTGCCCGACGACCGTCCAGTCCGCGCTGTCCGACGCCGGTTTGGTGAATACCACCATGGTAAGGCTGCCGGATGTGAAGTCCGCGGTAAACCGGTTGTCCGTCAGCTTGAGCTGTATGGAGTCGAGGTTCACGGCTCCGGGCAGGGCAGTATCAGAAGTAAAGCCCTGGTTCAGTTGCATGGAGATGCCCGTACCGCTGGCATTTGCAGCTCCGGTTCCTCCTCCCGTGAGGATGTGGGCCGCGTTTGCAGGAAGGGTTGAAATGGCCGCAAACAGGGCCGGCAGCAGTAATAGCAGTTGTTTTTTACTCATCATGTTTCGTGTGGACTTTGTGTTGACGCACAGCCCATGCACCGGTTTCCTGAAAAAAGGCTTGCCATGGCGGTTGCGAGACCGCCGGATGGGAAGGTTCCATTCATTCAGGGATACCGGAAACAGGAAAGTCCGGTTGAGACATGGAACCGGAAATAACAGAAGGCCCATGAATGGGGCGTTCCTTATCCAAAGCGGATAATATGATTCTGGTGAACATGGTCTATCAAATGGTTTCCCGCCATATGCATAGGCATCCATCAGGCTGGTATTCTGGCTTATCTTCCTGTGGAAGAATTACAGTAGCGGAACTGCTCCGGATTCTAACCGGATTCCCCATCTATTTCCTGACGGCTCCCGCCGTCGTCCCAATGGAGATTCATTTTTCATGAATCGCCGTTAATGTAGTCTCTTCCCTTCGTCTGGCAAGAAAGAAATTTCCCTATGGTTAGATGCAGGAAATGTTATTTTTATCTGGTATTTTCAATCCATTTGGGAAGAATCGCAGGATATGGTCGGGCAAAAGGCCGGCTTCCTTTCGTTTTTGGTGAAGGCATGTCTACACCTGGGCGTTGGCCAGCCGGAGGCGGATCTGTTCCGTCTGCTCCCTGTCCGGGATGAGCTCTACAAGCGTCTGGCTGTTTTCTTCCAGGGAATCAAGCTGGTCGAAGTCCTCCGCCGTGCGGATGGTCAGGTAGCGCATTCCCCATTGTTCCGCAATGGCCTTGAAGGAATGGGCGTGGGGTTGTACAAGCAGCTTCCTCATGGTTTCCGGCTGGCCGTCTGCTCCCGGGAGGGTGAGGAAGATGCCCCCTCCGCCGTTGTTGATGACACCGAGGACGCGGGTTCCCCTGTCCAGTTGGGGAAGGAGTGCCAGGGCATTGGAATCATACATGGCGGTCAGGTCGCCCACGAGAGCCCAGGAGCGGGAACACCGGGCGGAGACCCCCAGAAAACCGGAGATTTGCCCGTCAATGCCGTTGGCTCCCCGGTTGGCGCGGACGTTTTCCGTGGGGATGGATGTCTGGGCGAAGCTGTTCCAGTACCGCACGGGCATGGAGTTGCCCAGGTAAATGCAGTCTCCGTCCGCGGCAAAGCAGGAGAAGGAGCGCACCATGGCCTGTTCGCTTTCCGGGCAGGTGATGAGCAGTTCCTCCATCAGGGCTTTCCTGCGTTTGTTCATGGCGCGCAGGCCGTTGACGTCGCCCACGGTATCTATATCCCCCAGCGCATGCAGAATGGCTTCCAGGTCTCCGGTTACGACGGAGGAGGGGCGGGCCAGCCCGGAGAAGCCGGTGCGGGTGACGGAGAAGACTTCCGTGGCTGGAATGTCCTCCAGGTCGCGCCAGAAGCGGCCCACGGGCACGTCCCCTAATCTGAGCAGGACGGCGGGCGGGTGTTCCCTCAGCAGGGCGTCTGCGTCCGTCAGAGCCAGATGGGCCAGCTCTTCCCGGAGTCCGGAGGTGGCGTCCGCCACCACGGGGGCTTTCAGTTCGTTGGCCAGCCACCGGGCCGGGGCTTGTTCCGTGGGGTCCAGGCCGCCGATCATGACCACCAGCCCGTCGCGCGATTTGAAGCGCAGGGCCCGGGCCAGTTCTGCCAGGGAGCCCCGGAATCCATTTTCCTCCGGAGGTTCCGCCGGGTAAAGGTCGCAGCTGCCGGGGTTCCAGGCAGGGTCCGGATCCGGTAGGCACACGTTGATATGGAGGGGGGAGGCGTAATCCCAGTCTTGCAGAATGTCTTCCGGCAGGCTTTCCGGCGTTTCCAGGTCAATTGTGGGTGCGTAAATGCCGAACAGATCCGCCTGTTCGATGGCTTGGGGTGCGGCGGAACCCCGGCAGGCCGCCGGGCGGTCCGCCGTGAGCAGGAGCAGGGGGCGGCGCTGGTAGTAGGCCTCCACCACGGCGGGGAGCAGTTCCGCCGCTGCCGTTCCGGAGGTAGTGACCACGGCCACGGGCAGCCCCATATCCTGAATGCGGCCCAGCGCAAAGAAGGCGGCGGACCGTTCGTCAAAGTGAGTCCATTTCACCAGATCCTCCGCGGCAGCCAGCACCTGAAGCAGCGCCATGTTGCGCGCGCCGGGGCAGACCACCCACTCGCAAATGCCGCCCAGGCAGCATTGGGCCAGCAGGGATTTGACGAAGGATGCGGAGGAATTCACGGGAATCAGCCTTGTTTTTTTGCCGCCCTGGCCGCTTTTTCAGCCAGTTTGGCCTTTTCCTCTTCCGAAAGAATGCGGGGAAAAACGGGGGCGGGATCATTGATGCGGTGCCCTGCGGGGAGGATTCCCCACTCCAGCGCGGCCGGCGTAAGGCCCCGGAACAGGTCCCCGGCGTTGAGCTGGTCCAAAATGCGGGCGGAGGCGTCAGGGAGGACGCAGCCGATGAGATAGCCCGTTTGGGCGCAGCATTCCAGCAAATGGCGCAGCACGCAGCGGAGGCGCGGGGCGGAGGCTTCATCCTTGGCCAGCTGCCAGGGCTGCTGCTGCTCAATGTACGCGTTACAGGCGGAAACCTGGGCGTTCAGGGCCGCCAGGGCATCGGAGGCCATGTTGTCGTCCATGTATTTGGAAAACAGGGTGACGGCCTGGTCCATGGTGGCGCGCAGGGCTTTGGAGGCTTCGTCATCATATGCCTCCGAGCCGGAGATAACGGAGTCGCAATAGCGGCGCGTCATGTTGATGGAGCGGTTGCACAGGTTGCCGAGGTCGTTGGCCAGCTCCGTATTGTACAGCATGACCAGGCGGTCCGCATCAAAGTTGGCGTCCTTCCCGGTGGTGATGTCCCGCACCAGGTAATAGCGCACGGGTTCCGGGCCGAATTGTTCCGCCAGCAGGTTGGGGTCCACCACGTTGCCGATGGACTTGGACATCTTTTCCCCGTTGATATTCCACCAGCCGTGCACGAGCAGGGTGGGCATTTCCTCGTCGGAAAAGCCCATGGCATGCAGCATGGCGGGCCAGTACACGCCGTGGGCGGGCACCAGGATGTCTTTGCCGATGACTTCGCAGTCTGCGGGCCAGAGTTTGGAGAATTCCGGCAGGCCGCTGTCCGGCTCCGCCAGGTAGCCGGCGAAGGAAATGTAGTTGATCAGGGCGTCAAACCAGACGTAGGTGACGAATTCAGGGTCGAACGGGAATTCGATTCCCCAGGAAAGGCGGCTCTTGGGGCGGGAAATGCAGAGGTCCGAGTCAAAGTCAATGGCGTTGAGCACTTCCGCCTTGCGGAAGGACGGAAGGACAAAATCACTGCTCTTTTCCACGAATTGCTTCATCCATTCCACATGGTCGGTCAGGCGGAAATACCAGTTTTCTTCCTCCAGTTCCACCACTTCCCCCCATTCCGGGCCGAAGTTGCCTTCCGCGTCCCGTTCCTTGTCCGTCAGGAACTGTTCCTGGCGCACGGAGTAGAATCCCTTGTAGGATTTTTTGTAAAGCTGCCCCTTGTCCTTCAGGTCCGTCAGGATTTTCTGCACGCAGGCCTTGTGGCGCGGATCCGTCGTGGAGGCCCATCCGTCATTGCTGATGCCCAGTCGGTCCCACAACGCCAGGAATTGCCCCGTGATATTGTTGACATGCTCCTGCGGCGTAATGCCCAGCTTTTCCGCCGTCTGCTGCACTTTCTGCCCATGCTGGTCCACCCCGGTCAGGAAATAGACTTCCTCCCCCTTCATCCGGTGCCAGCGCGCGAGGACGTCCGCCAGGACTTTTTCATAAGCGTGCCCGATGTGGGGCGGTCCGTTGGTGTAGTCAATGGCCGTGGTGATATAGTACATGCGGGGGACGATACTCCTTTCCTGCCGTTTTGCAAGCAAAGTCATGGCGGCATCCCGGGCGTGTTTTTCAGCATGGGATGGAAGAGTAAGGGGGGGCCGCGGGCGAAACGGCGGAAGGGGTTGTGCGGATATTCCCTTTCCACCGCGCCGCAGCCTTCTCCGCAAGGGGCTCAACAGGAGAAAATACGGCGGGGCTGGATGTCCCCGGGAAAATTTCCCCAATACATGGTTCCGGAAATGAATTCCATTGCCGGGGAGCGTGATGCGTGTCTTTAATTTTGTGATTGTTGTTGCCGGAAGCCGCGGTTTTCATAGGCTTCCTCCAGCTGGCTGAGCGCCCGTTCCAGAATGGAGCGGGGACAGCCCGCGTTCAGGCGCATGAAGCCTTCCCCTTCCTTGCCGAAGATGGAACCGTCGTTGAGAGCCAGGCGCGCTCCGTCCACAAAAAATTCCACCAGTTCCTTCTGGGAAAGGTTCATTTCCCGGCAGTCCAGAAATACCAGGTAGGATGCATCCGGCATGATGGCCTTGATTTTTGGCATGCGGCGGCGCAGTTCCGCGTCAATGAAGCGGATGTTTTCCTGAATGTAGTCCAGCGCCTGGGCCAGCCATTCCTCCCCTTCCGGGCCTGAATAGGCGCTGATGAGCCCGTCGTACGCGAAAACGTGCCCTTCCGCAAGCTCCCTGCCGCTGACAAAGTCCTGGTATTTCGCGAACAGGTCCGGATTCTGGCAAATCACGTAGGAACTGCCCAGGCCGGGCACGTTGAAGGTCTTGCTGGGCGCCATGTAGGTGACGGAGTTCATGCGGGCCTGTTCGGAAACAGTGGCGAATACGGTGTGCCTGTGGCCGGGAAGGGTCAGATCCGCATGGATTTCATCAGAAACGACCAGCGTGCCGTTTGCCGTACAGATTTCAGCCACGCGGCGCAATTCCTCCGGACTCCATACGCGGCCTCCGGGGTTGTGGGGATTGCACAGGATGAACATGCGGCAGCCACGCACGGCTTCCTGCATGTGGTTGAAGTCCATGCGGTAGCGGCCGTTTTCCAGAATGAGGGGATTGTTGACGATTTCCCGGCCGTTTTCCCGGATGATCATGGCAAAGGGGTGGTACACCGGAGGCTGGATCATGATTTTGTCCCCCGGTTCCGTAAAGCATTGGATGGCGCTGGAAATGCCGGGAACAATGCCCGGAGCGAAGCCTATTTCCGAGGCGTTCACCTTCCACCCGTGGCGTCGGTCCACCCAGTCCCTGATGGCTTCAAAGAAAGCGCGGGGCTTGACGGTATATCCCAGGATTTCGTGCTCGCAGCGGCGGCGGATAGCTTCCATGATGAAGGGGGGCGTCCTGAAGTCCATGTCCGCCACCCACAGGGGAATCAGGTCGTCCCGGCCCCAGCGGGGAAGCAGCGCTTCATATTTCAGGGCTCCGGTGCCGCGTCGCTCAATTACTTCGTCAAAATCGTACTGCATGGAAGGTTTGTCTGGCGGCCAATGGTCAGGAAAGAGGGGTAACGCCTTTTTTCAGGATGATGTTGCCGTATTTGGCCGTTTCACCGGTAATGACGACGGCATAGGCCTTTTTGGCCCGTTCATAAAAAGCGTAGCGCTCCATTTGCTCAATTTCCCCGTCATAGTTCAGCGCCTTGCGGTATTTGGCTTCCACCGCAGGGTCCAGAGAGTCCCCCGGAACCGGGGCCATCATGATGACGGGCGTTGCGTAGGCATCCAGTTCGAAGAGGGGAATGACGGCAGCCAGCAGGGCATCCGCCCCCAGGCCGTCCGCCCTCAGCACCGTAGGGTTGAAGGTATGGCCGGGGAAGTGGGCGTCTGAAAAGACGATTTCGTCGCCATGCCCCATTTCCGCAAGAATTTTCAGCAGGGAAGGGCTGATGAGGGGAGAAATATTTTTTAACATGCCCCGCAGTATAGCACCAGCCCGCGTTCCGGTACTATCATAAAATTGGGGTAATGCCGGTCATGCCCTCTCAGCCGTTAACAGTCTGGAAGCATTTCCGGACGCATTCTTCCATTTCAGGCATTTGCTCTTCCATGCTTTCCACCAGCCTGAGCTGGGTGCGGGCACGGTGCAGATTGTGCCGTTCTTTTTTCGTTTTGAAATAAACGTCCCCTTCCAGGTAGTCCGTCAGGAAGCGGATTCCCGTTTCCAGCGTGATAAGCAGACCGGAAAAAGCGAGTTTGGAGACTTCCTGCGGCGTGATAAATTCTCTGGAGGCCTCCAGGTATCCCTTGACGACGGCCTCGAACATGGGCATGCGCAGGAAGGTTTTATCCAGATTTTCTTCATCTTCCGCCGCAGGGGAGGTCATGGTGCGCACCATGTCTCCGAAGTCGTACAGGACGCTCCCGGGCATGACGGTGTCCAGGTCAATGACGCAGACAGCCTTGTCCGTCTCCCTGTCCAGCATCACGTTGTTGATTTTCGTGTCGTTGTGGACGATTCTGACGGGGAGTTCCCCCCGTTCCTGGAGATCCAGCAGCACGTCCACATAACGTTCACGGCGGCGGATGAAGTCCAGCTCCTTGCGGCAGGTATTCAGCCGTCCGTGGGAGTCTGCTGCCGCGGCTTTTTCCAAATGGTCAAAGCGCCTGCGGGTATGGTGGAAGAACGGAATGGTTTCATGGATGTCCTCCGGATTCATGTCACACAGGAGCTGTTGGAAAGCGCCGAAAGCGCGGGCTGCTTCGTAAGCCTGGCGGGGATGGTCCGCCACGTCGAACGTGTGGGTGTTTTCTATGCAGTTGTAGCAGCGCCAGAAGCCGGAACCGGGAATTTCCAGGTATTTGCGGCCGCCCCGCGCGGAGTACAGGTTCAGCGTCTGGCGGAAGGGCGTTTTCAGCACCCGGAGCATTTTCCAGCGGATGTGGTTGGTTACCTTTTCCACGTTGTGCATGACATCCCTGGGGCATGGGAACACGGCATCGTTCACGCGCTGGAAGATGTAGCGGCGGGTGGTGCCGTCCGGCTTCCTGTAGGTGGCCCGGAAGGTCATGTTGATATGGCCGCTGTTAATGACGTCGCAATGGAGGAATTCTCCTGCGATGGCGAATGCGTCGCTCAGGGCGGCCACTTGCTTCTGAATGGAGGAAGTGTGGAAAACGGCGGACAGGGGCATGGGGAGTTAAGAAAAGCTCCGGCATGATTGATGGCACATGCCGGAGCTTGCGTTGGTTGAGTGAATGACAGTCAGATTGTTAGAAGGTGTAGGCAACTCCTACCCCGGCGACGAAGGTGAAATTGCGGTAAACCTTGGAGGGCTCCCTGTAAGGGAAACGGGCGGAAGCGCCGCGGTGGTTGGCCGCCAGGCCGCCGTTGCCGAGCCAGACCGTACCCACGAACGGAGTCACGGTCAGGTCTTTCGTGGCCTTGACAGGGGTGGAAACCGTCAGGGAAATGCCCTGGGTTCCATTGGCGTTCAGGGAATTGCTGTCAAAATAGCCGGCAGTGGCGTTCCAGGTGCCCGCCACGATGACGGAGGTGGATTTGTTGACGTCATACCTGTACCCCAGAGTATTGGTGAACCACCAGCCAGTCATCCAGCGGAACGTATATTGTACGCGGCAGTCCCAGAAGAAGTTTTCCAGCCCTTTGCCGAAGTCATGGTGAATGTCCAGAACGAAGCTGTGTTCTTCCGGCCTATTGTGGCTGAAAGCAGGGAAGCCGGAGTTGTTGCCTGTATTGTGGATGTTGAAACTTCCGGGGATACCGCCGTGGACAAACTGGTAACTCAGAGCCGCGACAGTGGATTTTCCGAATTTGCGGCTGACGCCTAAAATGGCCGAGCCTTCGTCGCAAATGCCGGAATCATTGTGTTCCAGACCATTATCCGTCATCCACTGATATTTTAATCCGCCTATCAGGGAATATTGATTGTTCAGTTGATAGGCGCCGACGGCTTCCAGGGGAATGACATGATCACTTGCGGAATTCTGGAAAGCCAGACCGCGGCTGATGTATTTGGTAGCGTAGCCTGCTCCCAGCTGGGCGGAGAATGTCTTGCCGCCGTTATTGGCGTTTAAAACATCCAGGGGGAGCTGGATATCGGCAGTAGCCATGCCGGAAAAAGCGGCCATGGCCGCACATGTCGCAATAATGGTTTTATGTTGCATAATTAGAGGGGAAAATACAATAACAATATTTTTATTTTTAGCAAGTGTATCTTCAATACCAGAAAAGAAACGGAAAGATATGTTCAATGTATGACAAAAAGTGTTAAACATTTGGCGCATTATTCATCATGCAAGGGCATTTTTTTTCCAAAGAAAACTCTATAGCTTCCACAAAAGCCGGTTTTATTTAAATGTTTCCCTGCCGGAGCTGCGGCAGACGTGTTCACGGCTATGGCTTTTGTAAACCTGATGATGCCGTGGATTCTTTTTTCAGCGCTTCCTTTAACTGGGGGTTCAGGTGCTGGAAGAGTTTGATGGAGCCTTTGCTGGACATGTGGTCGCTATCCTTGTACAGGATTTCCCCGTGTTCATAGGCGTTGAACGGCCTGTCTTCCGGTATATAGGGAAGTATGCGCAGGACGGTGCAGAGCCCTTCCTGTTCAAGACGGTCAAGGATGGGAAGTACGGCGGCATGATCTTCCCTGTATTTTTGCCGCGTGCAGGTAAGGCTTTCCAGGCCTTTTCCCGTTTCCCCCCTGCGTATGAGGTTCCTGATGTATTTGGCCACATCATTTTGCTTGATGATCGGAGTGGGGGCCAGCAGGATGACTTGCTTGCCCATCGCCCGCAGTTCGGAGATAAACGCACGGAGAGAATCTGAATAGGCAGGTTCTCCGGAGGGAAGCGGCTTCAGCTTCCAGTCCATTACATTTTTACTGTCGTAACGGGTGCTCCAGTGCTGGGCTATCACCACATGGCTGATTTCCGGGTGGACGTTCAGCCATGCCATGAGGGCCTTTATTTTTTTCTCGTCGCAATAGTAGCTTGCATCAAACGGCAGCGCGGGCAATTCCCTGTTCCAGAACGGGGAAATGACGGAAGAAACGTAAATCCCGGAGATATCCAGTTCCCTGCATGCTGCGTCCAATCCGCAAAAGGCCGCAGAGGCGTGGCTGTCCCCCAGCAGGACTATGGATGGAGCTTCGGCAGGGGAACCCAGCTGCAGCAGGCCGGGTTCCGCACTTCCCTTGAAATCGGCTCTGCTGACGAAGGCAAAGATGTTGTTATTGAATTTGATGGCTTCCTTATCAAATCCCCGGGCGGCTTCAGGAGATTTGATTTCCGATGCGCCATGCAGCTGGGGGCTGGAAATGGAGTTGATTTCCTTGTTGATGTAGTTCCGGAATCCTTCCGTCTGCCTTCCTGCAACGCATAGAAGCAACGCGAAAAGGTACAGGGGGATAAACCATTTCATCTTCATGCGCTTTTTCTCTACTGCAAGGTACAGGAGACCTCCCAGGACTGCGGACGCCGCTCCGATGGCAAGCATTCCGGGCCATCCGGGGGCATGGAGAAACCACGAATGATAGAACGCGATGAGGGGCATATGCACCAGGTAAAGGGAGAACGAGATTCCTCCAATCCACAGCAGAAGTTTATTGTTGAACCAGTGGGCCAGCCTGCCGGATTCCGCATACCGGATCACCAGGCATGTCCCCAAAACTACGGCCGCCGAGCAGAGGGAGACGTCCTTTCCGCGGGAAAGGGCAGGTACGAGGATGCATAACATTCCAAGGATGAAGAGGAGAGCGTTTTTCTTGCTGTTTTCGCAACGTGTTGAACTTAAGGGGGGGGGGTATATTGCTAACAAAATCCCTGCGCAAACCTCCCACAAACGGGGCAGCGTCATGTAATGGGAGGTGGGGCGGATCTGCTCCCAGACGGGCAGGCCGATTTCCTGCAACAGGTTGTGAATGGGATAGGAATAGGCCCAGAGAAAGGACCCGATGCCGGCGATCCAGAAAAGAGAGGCGACCGCCCGTTTGGGAAGGTAACGGTACAGGACGCATCCCCCCGCGAACAAAAGATAAATCTGTGCCGTCACCGCCAGGTACCACATGTGAAGGAACGGATTGCCGGAAGAATCCTGCGCGAAATAGTCGGACTGGATGACGGCCAGGAACCTGTTTGCGGCGCCTATCAGCGTATATCCGCCTGTGGAACTGGCTGTCGCCAGGTCCGTATAGTCCAGAAGGAACATGCCAGCCAGAAGAGTGAGCGGGACGATGACGGCAACCGGGGTAAAAAGTCTTAAGACTTTTTTACGGGCAAATTCCCCGAGACGGATTTGCATTTGCTGTTTCTGGAGGGACTTCATGAGCAGGTAGCCGGAAATCACCAGAAACACTTCAACGCCGAAGTAGCCGTAGGGGAAATGCTCCGGATTGAGGTGGAAAAGGATGATCAGAATAATCGCGAGGCCTCTGAGTGAAGTGATTTGCTTCATGTTAATTAAGATGTACTTTAAATTTGAAATATATTTGTGAAGGGATGCTGAATGCTGTCCATTGTTTTTTCCACTGACGGCATAACTATAAAATAACTCTCATGCCGAGCCGGAAGCAGGATGGAACGTTAGTACTTCATCCGGCAGATGGGCGGCCTGATTTCTAATCAAAAGATTGATAAAAAATGCGGAATTATGCAAGAATAGTCTTGGCGCAAGATTTTCAAAATGTTTTAGATATTGATATTTAGCAAATTGCTCCGATGAAAAATCGGAAAGATCAACGAAACAAGACTAAAGCAAATAATGCCGAAAAATTATGATGCGATATTTATTTCTGTTTTTTTAAAAAGGAATAAATTTTTTCGTCAACGATAGTTCTATACCACCATCCTTGGAGGAAATGCCATAAAAAGCCTTCTTTCCCATCCAAAAAGCCCAGTCTTAAAAAATAACGGTAACAAAAGTAGAAAAAAGAGCGCCAGAAAAGAGGAATGCGTGCATAAATATTTTTTTGTCTGCGTTTATTTCTGGAATGTCTGCTTAGTTCCTGATTAGGGCTGCATTCTCTATGTTCCTGATCCAGCAAGATGCGTGCCTCTCTCTTCGCGTAGTTTAAGTGTTTGGTTATCCACCATTCCAGGTTATTGAGATTGTTGTCGGCGAATTCTATGTCCGTATCTTTGATTATTCCTTCCTGAACCAGCATATGTTCATCCATGAGGCGATTCTCATAGCGGGCTTTTCCCGTACGAAACATCCGTACTAAACGGATAGTGCCTGTACCGTGTTTGATGCGTTTTCCCAAAAAATAACGGACCAGGATGAAAGATAAGGCATTTACCTCTGGAGTAAGATCAGCCGTAATTTTTTTTAATTTCTGCAGGCTTTCCGGCATTAAATATTCGTCTGCATCCAGTCTGAGAATCCATTCTGTTTTAACAGGACAGTTATTTAACGCCCAGTTGAATTGTTCTGCTTGGTTGCCGGGCCATTCGTGCTGAATAACATGAACCTGTTTATATTCTTTGCAAATATTTATCGTTGCGTCTGTGGAAAAACAATCAATGACGAATATTTTTTCTGCAACGGAAAGAAGATTCTCAATGCATCTGCGAATGTGAATTTCTTCATTATAAGTCAGAATAATCGCGGAAATATTCATGAGTTTTAATGTCTCCCTCCTGTTAAAATAGAATATGCGGTTCCTGTATTTTTCTGTAATATGCGGGCGATGACGATACTTGCCAAGAGGATGATGAGAGGCGTTGTGAAGTAGCCAAACAAATAAAGAAGTTTCAGGGGAGGAAGGAAGAGTGTAATTGCCTTTTTATAGATATTTATCCACGGTTCATGGAATACGTATATAAAAAATGTGTAAGGAGCCCAAGAAATTATTTTATCTAACCAGTTTTTCTTGGCGGAAAATAAATCATATAACGTCCATACTGAATAAGCGCCAAGAGTCAACCTGAGCATATTCAGAAAAGGCAACTGAAACTCCGGATAAAAACAGTTGACAGCGCACCATATGAGATAAAGCCCCGAAGGGATAAAAATAGCGTTTTTGTTCTGTTGCCGTTCAATATTGATGCCGTTATAGGAAATAAAACCCCCCATTAAAAAAGCAAGCAATCCCTGCATGTTTTCTCCCCCCCATCCGTAAATTCCTATAGTTACGCAGAGGATGAGAAATATGACGACAGTGGCCCATTTGCTATGGAATAAAACATAAAATATGGGACAGAACAGAACAAAAAGAATCAGGTATTGAAGAAACCACAAATGGAAAGCGGCCGGCTCCCAGAAAATGAAAAGAAATAATTCCGGGATACTTTTTGTTTGAAGCAGAGTCAGAAAATCCGAATTGATTTTTGATCCAATGTCGGGGATGAGCTGAAGAAAAATAATGGAAAGGAAAAATAACAGATTCCATAATAAATAGGGAAGTATCAGGGAGTGTGCCCTCGTACGCATTTTCCTCAGTATTTTCTGTATTCCCCCCCCGTCTTTTGTCTCTCGGAAAAACAGGTATCCGGAGATGAAAAAAAACAAAGGAATACAAAATCTTACGATTTGACAGCCAATCCAATCTTGAATAAATGCATTGATTTCCCAGGCATTGTTTTCCACAAAATAACTGTGAGCGACCAGAACCCCAATGATGCTGATAAAAGAGAGAATTTTTAATTTTTTACTGAACTCCGGATTCATGAAAATGAGTAAGAAGGGAAGTTTGTCCAATACATCTTTTTTAAGAAACCCTGTCGGATCTTTTTAGTGGCACCATTTTTTATTTTTGCGGAAGAAATGATCGAGGATTCGGCAGCTGCAACCGTGTTTTTCAATAGCAATATACCTGACAGAACCGTGTCTCCCGGCACAATCCTGAGGCAGCCTTTAATCATGGTAGGTTTTACGATTAGTTAGAAATTCGGAGAATAGATATTGTGAGTGCCCTCGGAGCATGTTTATATTGCAACCGATGCGAACGGATTTGCCACGTTGGATAAATCTCGTACAGTAAATGTGACTTCTCAAGGCCGAAGAAGAAAAAGAACCCACAGTCATCGTTTTAGGACTAATTGATGATGTATTATACATGCTTACGGAGCAAGTTAAGCCCACTATGGTTCCAAAAAGGCAGGTAAGAAAAAACGGAATTTTTTAGAAAATATGGAAATATCGGGATCGAAATTCGGTTGACGGGAGAGTACATGGTGTTTAAGAGTTTTTTCCTAAAAGGAGAAAGCTTTATTGGAAAAGGTGGATAATCAGTCATGATTATTGACTGTTCTTGTTTTAATAAATTTTGCCGGATTTCCTCCAACAACCGTCCATGATTCTACGTTTTTGAATACGGCGGCTCTTGCGCCTACCACGGCGCCCTGACCAATGTTTACTCCCATACCCACAAAGGTATCGGCGGCTAACCATACGTTATTGCCAATCATTATCGGAGCGGTTTGTAGGGGCAGCATTAAACTGGAAATATCGTGCGAAGCTGTGCACAAACAACTTCCCTGTGAAACAACAGAATCATCTCCTACTGTAATCATATCTTTACTATAAAGATTTGTGTCAGGTCCAATGCAAGCCCTTCCTATTTTCACGTTCCAGGGAGCAAAGATGGTACATGATGAATAGATATATGCATCCTTATCTATTGAAGCGCCAAAACAACGGAGCAATGCGATGCGAACAGGGTTAAATGGTCTTCCCTTTAGACATCTGAATAAGGTATGGTTGATAAGGTACCATATGGCTCTTCGAGCTAAATGGGGTTTATATTCTTTATATTGGCTAAGGTTCATCGCTTCATTCTTAGGGTTCGGTAAATAGGATTCAGATACTTCTTCATGAATCGTGCGATACATGAAACCAGTATGATACTCGTCCTAACTAATAGAGACATGCCCAGTACCTCTTTTCTAGCTCTGTCAGCCTCTGTCAAACCTAACGCTTGGTTGTTGTTGGAAATACCGGTAATGTCAAAATCCGATATACACATGGGGACTTGTAAAATATTTCCTTTGGCATATTTCACTACTTCGAGATTTAATTTATAATCAGCCGCAATTTGATAACTCAAGTCATACTTAAGTCCTTTCTCCTTTAAAAACTGGCAATTATAAAAAATAGATTGGTGCGAAGCGAAAGCTCCATACCATATTTTTTTATAACTCCGTGAAGGTATTATGGGTGACTTACCTTCTACGGAAGATTCCCGATAATCGCCATAAACCAGCGCCGGAAAATACCCGGAAGACTTGATGTAATTTACGATTTTGCTTACAACTGACTGATCGCTAAAGCAGTCCCCACTATTCATAAATAGTACATAATTACCTTTCACCGCTTGTAAACCTTTATTCATTGCATCATAAATACCTTTATCCGGTTCTGAGATCAAGGTTCCTAAAAACGCTTCATAGCGATATATGCATTCTTTAGTGCCATCAGTGGAAGCGCCATCTACAATTACATAGTCTATGTAAGGGTAGTCTTGGTCCAAGACACTGTGTATAGTACGTTCAATGTGGTTATGATCATTATATACTATGGTAACTATAGATATAATTATCTTTTTCATGGTTACTTCTTTTCCGTATTAAGTGGCGGTCTCTTGATTTTTGCTTAATGCATGGAGGTATTGCGATAAATCAATTTTGTTTCATTCATATACAAATTCCGGTTTACTGCATTCTCCCAATAACCATTTATAAAGTGTAGCCATCATTTCAGCCACCTTATCAGCCGCATATTTATCAGAAACAAGCCTCTTGCCACGAATACTCATAGAGGCTATTTCCTTATCAGATAGATGCAAAGCCTTTTCTATAGTGATGGCTATATTATCTACTGTTGCGTCTATCCACCATCCACAGTGATGAGTATTTAAATCTTTCCATGGAGTGGTCGTGTTGGCTATTACAGGAGTGCCTACAGACAAAGCCTCAGTAACAGTCATGCCAAAATTTTCAAAATCACTAACAAGACACAGAACCTTCAAATTGGCCAGTTCCTGGAATTTGGCCTTACCATTTACAAACCCATGAAAAGTAATGTGACCATATTTACATTCAGCTGCAAGACCCTTTAAATACTTCTCATATTCTGGCGTCCCTTCACCCATCAGTATCAGTTCTGCATCCGCCACTTTGTTACCTAATTGTTTCCAGGCTTTAATGAGTTTATCTGCCTTTTTAACTGGATGCAGTCGTCCTAGAAAACCTATGCGTTTTAGTGAATGGTTTTCAATAATGGTGTCAATCCATTTCACAGGAGGGGTAGGATTAGGAATTACAGCTATAGGTCCTTTATAACCAAAGGTTCGGATAAACTCCATTTCTTTCTGGCATGTGGCATGAAGACATGTAGCGGAAGCGATATCGTTCCTGTGGCCTAAGGAAAGAATGAGCTTTTTTCTCCAGAAGCTTCTTTCCAGAGCCCGGGGATAAAGCATGCCATGAGAGGAAAGAACGCAGGGTTTGCGGAATTTTCTGGCCGCGGCGCAGGTGGCGTGGTTAATGTCCAGCCATAGGCCATTGGTATGGTAGAGATCATATTGCTGATTCTGCTGTAAAAAATGTCTACAATGGCGGGATATTTGAAGAGGCGTTTTTGCGTCAAAAGGGACGGTTTTAATAAAAGGGGCCTGAATAGAAGAGGTGGCCCTGTTCCCAGAAGCAATGGTCAGAATGTCGGTTCGGCATCCTAGAGCGTTCAAACCAGTGGCTAAGTCGAAGGTGCAGGTTGTTGGACCTCCCGCTTTAGCGTCCATAGAAGCGATGGTATGTAAAATGTTCATAGAGTCATATTTTATCTTGCCAAGGTGGTAATGGTCGGGACGATGTTTTACCCTGAATGAATGAGAGGATGGAAGTAAGATAGCAGGCCGGAGCCTGCCCTGATATGGTTGTTTTTGCCCAGGATGCAATGCCTGTTCGTTCTTTTTGCGTAATTGGCCCTTTACTTATCCAATGGCGCAGCTCCCGTTCCAGGCTGCCTTTTTCATTCCATGAAAATGTTCCTCCCCTATGTATGCCGTCCAGCAGGCATGACGCGCCGCAACGATCGGAACATAAAACGCGCATGCCTTGCTGGAGCGCTTCATTGATGACGGCGCCCCATCCGTCATACATGCTGGGAAGAATAAGGAGGTCATGGGACTGCATGATGCGCAGGACATTTTCATTTGCCTGTTTTCCAAGGTAACGGAAGTTGCCTTCTTCATGAATGAGGGATTCCGTTTCTTTGACCAGAGGCCCTGTACCAATGACGGTAAAAGTGTCAATTTGAAAGCGGAACGATTTTAATGCATGAATCAAATGGAGGATTCTCTTGTTGTTGTCCAGCCTTCCTACGTACAGGAGTCTGGGGGCTGTTCGGCTGTTTTGTTGGTCGGTATTTTGTTCATCTGCGGAATGTTTCGTTTGTTCTGTGAAGTAGCCCCATTCAAATATTCTGGATGCAGGCCATCCGGAGCGCCGGTAGGCTTGCACGCCGAATTTTCCCGTTGCCAGCAAGGCTTGAATTTTCTTTCCGTATTTTAAATAAAGAAGAGCGTATTTAAGCCGGCGCAGTTGGCCGGAAATACCTCCTGTCTGATAGGGTTCCATGTAGATGAGCGTAGTCCTTTTCAGCTGGATGCATTGTTTGAATGCTCGGAAAACCATGGGATAGGCATCTATTCCTGAAAAGACGTGGATGGCGGTTTCATTGGAAAGAATCAGTTGATGAATACGCTGTTCATCAGGAGATAGTTCAAGATGGACATTTCCCATATCCGGGATTTTCCATCCACTGTCCGTCCTTTCCTCTTCAAAAGCTCTTTGGACGGCCAGCGTTACCTGGTGTTTGCTGGCCAAGGCATTGAGAAGAGCTGTTTGATGGATGCTGATCATATTTTGCCAGAAGAGGAATTTCATAGGCATGCAATGTTAGTGATATTTTTATTCTGCCATGCGGAAGCGGCTCCTACGGAAAGCCATAGAAGGGCGCAGAGAGGGCTTCCCGCCGCAAAGACATAGCCTTCAACCATCATATGCATTCCAAAGAATACAAGACAGACTTGGGCAGGCGAAATGACATGCATTCCGAATGCAGCTGACGGTTTTTTCAGGATCTGACTGGCAAGAATCATTAAAAATGGGATTCCACCCAAGAGGCCGGTCATGGCGAAGACAGCTCCATAGGAGGTCCCCGGTTCCACGGCTCCGGTATTCAGAGTCCGTATATCAATTCGTATTTCTTTTTGGGAAGAGAAGCCAACTCCGTATATGGGAGAAGACTTGAATTCCTTAATTCGTTCGTTCCATAAACTTTGTCGTGAGGATAAAGTTCCGCCTTTTTCCATATTGGCTTGCTGCTTGTTTTGCAAGCCGTCAGCAAAGTTGCCGATAAGGGGCGATGCTGCTGTGAAGCATAGAAGAAGCACGAAGATGATTTTGGGAGCTTTGCGTATATGGTCTTTAGTAAACATGAACAGGACGTACAATGCCGTCATCACCGTGGCGAGGAAAGCGCCCCGGGAAGATGAGAGAAGCATGGAACACAAACAGGTTCCCAGCATTAGCAGAATGAGCGGAGAGAAAGTGGTTTGAGAGAAATATCGTTTCAAGATTTTGTATAAAAGCCAATTCGCAGCAATGCCGGCAACCGGCCCAAGAAGCATGGATTGCGGCGTAATTCCGCCAAATGAACCTGAAAAGGAATCACTAACGTTGATGATTGTTCTCATGTAATTGATGCCTAGGAAGTAGCAGAAGAAGGAGGCTACTCCGACAAAGACACATAGGTTCATGCACCATTCAAAGGCTTGGATGCGGAATATATCCAATTGCTTTGATGAAACCAGAGGGCTGACTGTCAAGAGGAGGAGAATAAAATATACCAGCCGTTGCCATGGCTTGAAAATAGCAGCGGGATCTGCCAGAATAATGCTCGCGGAACACGCAGCGAGTAAAAAAATTATAAGAAAATTGATGTTGGTTATTTTTCTTAGAGCAGAAATGTTCAAAGGAAGAACCAGCAGAGCTGCGGTATAAAGAAAAGAAAATTGATTCAGCGGTCCCAGAAGGGAAGTGGATATGGCCGCCATGAATAAAAATGCCCATGCGCCGTGCTGTGAAATATATTTAAAAATAGTTTGCATTCAGGATATGTTTTTTATTGGTTTGGCCGGAACTCCTGCTGCGATGCACAGGCTTCCTATGTTTCCTGTTACTACGGCTCCAGCGGCGATGACGCTTTTACGGCCGATTCTGGTTCCCGGCAGGAGTATGCTGCCGGTGCCGATCCAGACTCCATCTTCAATAACCACATCTTTGGAAATACCCTGTCCAGCCGTTCTTTCCCCTACCGGGTCAACTATGTGCGTTCCTGTACCAATATAGACTTTGGGGGCAATATCTACTTTGGCGCCTACGGAAATCAGGGATGTGGAGACCAGCATGCTTTCATGCCCTATCCAGGTTCCTTCTTTAAGAATAATATGGCCCGCACCCAGAAACCTGGCAGAGGAGCAGACACGAACATCATGCCCTATTTCGTAGCCAACCAGACGGAGAAGACTTCTCTTAATGGAGAAGCATCTTGTTTCCGGGAGCAATTTTAATAAAAATAGAAGGAATGCTTTTTTCATATTTTAATCAAGAATAAAGCGAAAAAAACGTGAATAATCCTTGTATGTGATTATCTTTTCCTGGATGGTAAGCAATTTATTGATTATTCTTTTGCGGGAATAACGAGGATAGCCTGATACATTGTGCAAATGGAAACAGATTACGTCGGCGTCGGAAAAGACCCGGGAGGGAGGCGTTTCCGTCTTATGCTCAAAAAGATAGACATACTGCTCCAGCTGTTTTTTGGGTTCCAGATGATTAAGGAAATATGCATGGCATCGCTTGCCAAAAGCGGCTATTGTTTTGTTTTCAGCAAGGGTTTCAATGACCCTGAAATACAGGTCAATTTTATTGTTGGGGATCAGAAAGCCGTTTTTCCCGTTTTCTATCAAATCCGGAATAGCTGATCTTTTCAAAAGATTGCATATAGGGATGGTTCCGGTGGAAAGAGCTTCCACAACCAGCATGGGGCCGGTATCCAAAAGTGTCGGGATAATGATAGCATCCGCTTTTTCAAGAAGTTGCAGAAATTCATCCCGCGGAATATTGCCACGGAAACTGATGCGTGGATCCTGAAGACGTTCTTGCCACGTTTCAGAAACGCTAAGGCACCAGTTCAAATGAAATTTCAAAGGAGAATGGATAAGTTTTTCCGCCAGGGAGCGCATGATGAAAGCTCCCTTGTTTTTACTTTGCCCACAGGCGCATATAAGATTGATGGAATTCTGAGTTTTCTCTTTGTGTTCGGAAAAGAAAGGAGATTGATTCCAGTTGGTCTGGTGAATGCAAACGAATTTATCCGAAGGAATCCGGTATTTGGCCGCCGCTTCCCTGCACATGGTCTGGTTTTGGCAAACGATATAGTCGACATATGGCCAGTTACAGCACGCGATTTTACCTTGTATGCCAAAGTTGGTTAGAGTTTTTCCATGATAAAATCCATGCATCACGGATATTTTGACAATTGACTGGTCTAAAACCGGCCATAAGCCGGACAGATAGGAAACATCATTGTTGATGATAATATCAGGGGCAAGAGTCCGGATGGAATCCAGGAGAGCAATGACAGCTGATTTTTCCTGCCGATATTCGGCAGGAATATGGAAAAAGGAATAGTTATAATTTGTTTTGTGTGGGAATACTTCTTTTCCTTCCCTGACCAAATAGACGGTGACGTGATGTCCGGCGGAAACAAGGCCTGTAGCAAGATCATGGACATAAGAGGAAATTCCTCCCCCCTGGCCTACAGAGGCAAGTCCTGTCGTAGTAATCAGAATATTGTAGCTGGTTTTCATACTGCTTGTCATTAGTCTATTATTGTGAGGCCGATGCTTCGAGATATTGCTCTTTGGGCTTCATAGGTTTTGTATGAGAACATTCCATTTGACTGATATCTTACTTGGGGAAAATGCTTTAATATGCTCACGGGCGTTTTCCGCTAGGATGCCCAAGTCGTCCGGGTTGGCAGCAAGAGAAATAAGTTTGTTCGCGTATTCCTGTTCATTGAATGGCTGGATCAGTTCCCCCGTTTTTCCGGGCAGGATAATGTCTCTGGCTGCCGGGTAACTGTCAAAAGCCAGGGGGACGCAACCGTGTTGCATGGCCTCCGCAAGAACAAGCCCAAAGCCTTCAAAGGTGGAAGTCAGGCAAAAAAGCGAGGATCGCGCATAATAGGGTTCAGGCTCCTGAAATCCTTCAAAAGAAATATTTTTGAGGTTCAGCTTATGTGCCATTTTTTTCAACATGCCGGCATCCTGGCCGTTGCCTACAATGTCCAGATGCCATCCGGGAAATTTTTCTTCAAAAATTTTCCAAATACGGAGCAGGCGGTCTATTCCTTTCGCTGCGTTATCAAGCCTGCCGACGAATAAGCAGCGGCATTCCTTTTGGCAGGGCGGGATATTCTGAGCTAAATCGGGAATGACATTGGGAATAGATGTTAATTTACAGGAAGGAGTCTTTGAATAAATTTTTTGGAATTCTTCAATTCCTCCTGAAGAAAGGGTGATGATCCGGTCGTAGTTGAGAGTAAGATCACGGAATAGTTTTTTCTGCAATATGCAGGCTCGTAACCTTTTTATATTCAAATAAATATTGTTATAGATAAAATTTTTCAGTCTGCCTGAAAAGGAATTTTCAAAATGTTTCTTTTTAATAAAGCGGTAGTATTTCAGATAAGTATACTGGGAACTATGTTGGACTGCTACAAATTTTATTTTATTTGATTGTATCTGTTTTCTGTTTTTGAAAATGCCATATTTTCCTATGATGCCTCCTTCCGTCTGGTCAATGATGAGTTTTGTTTGTTTTTGGCGGATGAGATCGTTGATAAAGTTCCTTTTCTCTTTTTTATTCAGTTTTTGGGGGATGAAAATAAGAGGGACCGGAGGGCGATAGGGGACATTCAGCCTGTTTTTTTGCTGACAGAGCAAACTGACATTGTGTCCGGAATCTCGTAAAAGGCATGCCAACTGATGGGTAGCCTTTTCCATGCCGCCCTGTTTGCCCAGAGGTTCGTTAGGTAGGTAAATAATAATGTTACTCATTGCCGTTTTTCAGGACATGAAGCCATTTTCGGGTTATCATTTCTTCTTTGTAATTGTCCAATACTTTAAAGTTGGGCCTCCTGTAGCGTTCTTTCATCAGGCCGTCCAGGGTTTTTGTGTATTGCTTAAGATTGAAAGCAGGGACAAGCCTGCCTGTTTCCGTATCCGGAATCATTTCCTTTGCGGCATGGAAACTGTCAAAAACCACAGGAATGCATCCGTAGGCCAACGCTTCATTAACCACCATAGGCATTCCTTCATGTGTGGAGGTGAGACATACGATTTTTGATTTTTTGTAAAAAGGTTCGGGGTTCTGATGTCCCATGAAAAAAATTCGTTTCAAATGATATTCTTCGGATATTTTTTCCAGGTTTTCTCTGTATTCTCCGTCACCGACAATATAGAGACTCCAATCGGTATGGACAGGTTGAAGTTTTTTCCATACGCTCAGCAGCCTGTCTACTCTTTTGTCAGCATAACTGAGGCGTCCTACGTAAAGAAGAATATTTTGTTTTGTACCGGGAGATAAGCTTTCAGGAATTTGGAATGTCAGAAGGTTGGGGATGGCATATAATTTGTGGGCATTACGGGTAGAGGTGAGGAAAAGGCAGTCCTGAATATATTTTTGAGAAAGCACGACCACTTTGTCTGAATATTCAAGCAAATGATTTAGTTTTGCTTTCTTTTTGCGAATGGCCATGTATTTTTTCCATGGAGCCGATACAACGCGTGCAGCTGTTTTCAATTTGGCTGGCCATGTGTTCCCGGATGGGGGGATGAGGGACAGGAAATGATCAAGTCCTTCCCAAATGGAGAAGTTAATAATGGAAACGATGGTGGCTTTTGTGTTCAAATGGGCGTGGCTGAAGAAGAAGGATGAGTCGGAGGCGGCTCCTTCATTCAAAATAAAATTGATATTTTGTTCATCGCAAAGTTTTTCTGTAAAATCGGCATTGCGTCTGCTGAACAAGTATTCGGAATCCGGCAGGGAGTATTGCGGGAATTCATTATTTTTTTCTTTGAAAGGGTGAAGAGAAAGAAAAATAATACGGAACCCTTGGCGAACAAGCAGCCTGGCCAGGAGAAAGGAGGCCTGTTCCGTGCCTCCCTGAATGGAAGTGATGGGATAATCAAAGTAGATGAGTATATTTTTCATGGCTATCATATGAAAGAGCCTTCCCTTCCGGAATGATCAGACGGTATTCCCCTGTGAACGATTAAGGGACAATCTGTTTGCGCAAAATGTTCAGAGGCTGTTATTTCGAGGTCTTTTTCAAAGAGACGTACAAGTCCTTGCGATTTGATTTTGCCAGGCATGCCTGCGATGAATGGAGCTTTTACATTTTCCAGAGAATAGTCCCGATTGAGCAGGGAATGGGATGCTACTAGCGAATATGGGGGGAGAACCGTTCCCTTGGCAATATAAGACCCTGAACTGATGAAAGAACCCTGACCAATTTTTACGGGAATGGCGTATGGATTAATATTTCCTGTCCGTATATTGCGGAAAGGATGGAAATCCGTGTCGTAAATGCAGCAGTCATGGGTAATGGCGACGTAGTCTTCAATGACGATAGAGCGGTAAGCTCTGATGGAACCCTGGGCGCCGAGACTAACATAACGGCCAAATTCCAGAAAGGACTCAGGCTTGCTGGCGCCAATGACCACATTGACGCTGCTGCGGAAAGGGCCTTTCCACCGGATGGTACCGGATAGCTGAAGCAAAGTGCCGGCATAGTTAGTGCTGAACCGGTCATAATCATATCCGAGACGAATGAGTCCCGGTTTCAGTTCTGAATCGGGAATATCAAGGAGCAGAGCCCCCCCTTCCCGTGCTACCGTTAATGATCCGTGTATGAAAAACGGAAAGTGTTTGGCCTGCCTCCATGGTAAAAAACTAATATTGAACCACAGGGTTTTGACGATATTCAACTTCCGTTTTTTTTCTAAATATAATCTGAAGAAAAAACGATGGATTTTTCTGATGAAGGATATTTTAGATAGCAAACAGGCCATAATTGGTATTTTTTATTTGATGCAGTCCAAAATCATTCCAATATGGAGGCGGGGAGAAATGTTCCAGAGCGTTTTGATGAGGTGGCGATCCGTAAGCAAATAAGATAAATAGAGTGTGCGGAAGTGATGGAGAAGTTTGCTGCGGTAACCTGACGACGGAAGATTAAGTACTGCAAACAGGGATAGAAGGCGGCATTCCGTCCGCATTCGTCTTGTGGAAGCCTTTTTCTGTAAATGGAGCATGGTTTCTACAAACAAGATTTCATCCCCTTGTCGAATGTCTGAAGGAAACTGGCGCGAATTGATGGCGGAAGTTTCTCTTTTAATATAATGGTAAACTGTTTGTGGAGTCATGGCTACGAGATGACTGCGCATGGCAAGTTGAGTTACTTGCAGAAGATCTTCTCCGATTTTAAGAGAGAGAGGACAAAGCAGAGGATGCTCAAACAATGATTTTCTAAACAAAAGCCCCCATAGGTGGCCTTGCCATGTTTTTCTGATGGTTGTCAGCCATTCTTCTCCGGAAAGGGTAGAAAAAGGGATATAGTTCATTCGGGCGATTAGCTCTCTCTTTTCAGTCAAGTGAAGAGTAGTGCCGGCTGTGATGTCGGCTTGGGTTTCCACGGCCCGTTCTACCAGAACTTCCAGGGATTGAGCCGGTAAATCATCGTCCGCATCCATGAAGAACAAATATTGTCCGGTAGCTTTTCGCATACCGTAATTGCGTGCTTCCGTGACACCGCCCCTGTTTTGCCTGAAGGTGCGAATCTGGGGATAGGCATGATCAAACCCCTGAACAATTGCCCGGGAATTGTCGGAAGAGCCATCATCAATAACGATGATTTCCAGGTTTTTGTAGGTTTGCCCCAGGCAGCTTTGCAGGCATGAATCAATGGTTTCCTCTGCGTTATACAAAGGAATGATGATGGAAACAAGAGGCGGAGAATCTGGAGTCATGAAAGGCCGATTTGAGCAATAATTTGACTGGTATATTCCGGGTCGGAAGATAGTTCAGAAAGACGATTTCCTGTTTCATTGACATATCTCCACGGCACCGGAACCTTTGACGTTGCTTTCATTTGAAACCACTCGTATTCGATGTCGATATGTCCTACGTCAATAGATTGTACTCCGTGTTCCGCTAAATCATGAGCCAAGACCGTTGCTGTTGGGCCCAGGGCGATTAGAACCAGAAAATCCATTCCTTTTGCTTTGTCCAGCGTCGTTTCCAGAATAGCATGGTAGTAGTTAAAAGCGTTTTCCGCCGGGCAGACGATTCGGCGGATGGATGCGGCTCCTTCAAAAAGGTCATTGTAAAAACCCAGTTTAGAACCTGTACCTTCCACCAGAATGAGGTGACGGTTATGGAAAATCTGGCGCCAGAGGCTGATGTATTGCGGAGTTTCCGTCTTGTCTTTCAGATGTTCGTAAAATCTGCTGATCTGCGTGTTTAGATAGGGGCCGGACTGGAAATATTTGTTGAAAAGGGTCAGTCCGTTTCCCCGGAATAAAAAATCCTTCCAGAATTTTCTGGATTCTTTATTGTAAGATGAGATGCCGGAAAAAACATCAGGGATGCAGACCCGGTGTTGCGGTATTGGGTTCCGGGCTATTTCCCTAAGGCGCCTGGCTAATGCCGCATCCTCTTTTTGAAATCCAATAGGATAGCCTTCCATGAGAAGTATTTCCCCATCCCCATACCTGCTGATGGATATGCGGTGCTTAAGAATATATGACAGGGAATCTTTGATGTTGAGGACTTTCGGATGGCGGCCGAACAGGTATGATATTTTCAAAAATACGCCGCGAAGTTGAATAAAGAAACATAGTAATATTTTTTTCATGGGAGATTATGAAAAATATTTTAAATAAAGGGGAATTCCTGCAATTTTTGATAAAACCAGCCGTATTTTTTCTTTCACCGGAAGATTTTTCGTCCGGAAAATGGAGGAAAGGCTGCATGAAATGGTCCGGAAATGGTTGAGAGAATCTTCATAACGGGAGGAGATTTTTTTTGGGGTTCTGTTAATCCCCACCATCATAAGAAAGCATTGATGGTAATAATTGACAAACAGGGGGGAATGGTGAAGATCAGGATAGCCAGAGGCAGCGTGGACGATCCGTTCATAAGCCTGGAAACGCTCCTGCATTTTTTGTGGGTTAGCTCCGGATGCCATTATTGAGCCGGGACGAAGGTTGTATCCATAGCCTCCTAAGCCGGATGAATATAAACAACCGATTCTTTTTGCCAGGTCAGGGATAATATAAGTATCTTCAAAAACGGTGCCTTCTGGAAAGCGGAGTTGGTCAAACACGGACCGGCGGAATATTTTATTCCATACGGCGTGATTGACTTCTGGAGACATGCAGGCTTCCAGGATGTCACGTTCACATTCCCACATTTGTGCAGAATCTGCCCCTTTGCGGGGATTGGGTTGATTGTACGGATAAATATATGGGAATTGAACGACTGTGATATGTTCGTTTTGTTCTAGAATTTCAAGATTGGGCTTGTAAGTATCTTCCAGAAGTTCATCGTCACTGTCCACGAACGTTATATATTTGCCTTTGCAAATATCCAGGGCTCTGTTTCTTGCGGAAGATATCCCGGAATTGGCCTGATGAATGACCTTGATCCTTGCATCGCAAAGAGCCAGACGGTCGCAAAGGGCCGGGCTGTCATCCGTAGATCCGTCGTCAATCAAAATAATTTCCATTTCCACGTTTTGCTTCAATACGGATTCTACGCATTTCTCTAAAAATGCCGAAGTGTTGTAAACCGGGATGATTATGGAAAGGGTATGGGCCATATGGGATGATTTTATTTATTAAGAACCATGTTTTTTAAATCATATATTTCCTGAAATCTGAAGAAGAGCGATAATAGAATAAAAATGGCTATGTAAATACAGGAAGACATTGCCAGGATGAAAAAGGGATTTTCCGTTATGTAAAAGGCAGGGAGCGCACAGAAGAAGGAGGCAATGCTGAGGCCGATGATGGGAAGAATGTCTTTAATTTGCTTTTTGATCCCATATTGAATCAGTCTCTTGGTATAGTAGGAATTAATTCCCAGTTCCAGAATGGATAAAAGAAGGAGGCCGCAGCACATGAAAAAAATCCCGAAAGGTATGGTGGCGCACAGGATCAGTACGCCCAGGATTTTTTTCCATACTTCAAGACGCAGGAAAAGATCGCTTCTTCCTTTGGCTTGAAGCAGATTGAGGTTGAGGGCGTTCATTGGAGTGAGCGCGAGAGAGAGGGATAAAATTTGAAGAAAAGGCACACAAGGAAGCCATTTTTCTGTTAAGAGCGCAGAAACGAGAGGGGATGCTGTAAGGACGAGCAAAAGCATGCAGGGGAGAATGATATATGCCATCATGCGAAGGATTCTCCGGAATACATGTTGGAGCTGTTCATCATTATCCTGTATTTGACTCATCAAAGGGTAAGTAACTTTGGAGATAATGGAATACAGGGAAGACATGGGGAGGCGGGCCATGGTGTTGGCACGTGTATAATAGCCTAGATCCGCTGCAGAGAATCTTTTGGCGATGACGAATTGATAGGCATTCCGGTAACAGGAATCAAGGAGTGACGAAATCATCAGCTTACATCCGAATCCAAATGTCGAATGAAAGGATTTCCATGAAAACTCCAAACTCGGTTTCCAAGGTACAAAATACCAAAGTGCAACAGTTGTTAATACGGAAGATAAAAAACCCTGTAGCACGAGAGCCCATACTCCGTAACCCATATACGCTAGAAAAATGCCGATAATCCCGGAGATAATAAAGATGGGAATGGAGAAAATAGTTTGTTTTTTGAATTCCATGTTGGCGTGGAGCAATGTGCCGTGTACAGCTCCCAAGGCTCCTGTAATCAGGGTAAGTCCGGAAATCCGGGTAATTTCTGTTAAAAGAGGCTCATTAAAGTAGGATGCTATGAATGGGGCGGAAGTGTATAGAACTAGGTAAATTAAAATAGAGACAGCAGTATTGTAATAAAAAACGGTGGCAAGATCTGTTTGAGTCCGGTCTATTTTTCTGATAAGTGCCATGCTGAGTCCTCCGGTTACAAAAATGCCCGAAATTTCTATAAAGATACTTATAGTTCCTACCAGGCCATAGTCTGACGGAGTCAGCAAACGTGCCAGAATAACACTAATGAGAAAACTTACGCATTGGTTGCCAAATGTGAGAATGGCACTCCATTTGACTGCGGTTTGAGCATTCTGTTTCAGGTTATTCATAGGCCGTTTTTTATGATTGGAGAAGAAGTTTGGTTGATTTCCAGTTATTTCTTTTCCATAAAGTATAGGAACGGGCTCTTTAAGGACAGGATTTTATGGAATATGCGGGATATGTCATAATGCCACGGGTAAGGGAGGTTGTTTTTTCTGAATGCCTGTTTGTTCTGGCGCGTATTCCGCAAGATGGCGCGCAGACCCGATGTGCTGGAGCCGCCAGTGCGCATGAATACCATGTCGCGGTCGATATAAGTGGTGGAGATCCGGTTTTTTTCTATAAAACGTAGCATCAGCTCAAAATCCGCCGCACTGCCGATAGAGGGGTCAAAGCCGCCGTAACGGATAAAGCAGCCCTTTTTACAATAGAATGTGGGGTGTGCCGGGCTCCAGCCGCGCTGGAAGGATCCAGGACTGTATTCCGTTCCGCGCCATGTGCGTACGGTGTCCCTTACTCCGTTGATGTAGTGCAGATTACCGTGTACGGCATCTGTTCCATGCCAGGCAAATGCCCTGGCGATGGCTTTCAGTACATTTTCGTCCTGGTAATAGTCATCCGCATTCAGAAAACCGATGACATCTCCTGTGGCCATGCCTATCCCCTTGTTCATGGCATCATAAATTCCCTTGTCCGGCTCGGATAGCCATTTCATGCGGCCGGAAAATTGATGACTGTATTTTTCAATCAATTCCACGGTTCCGTCCTTGCTGGCCCCGTCCACCACAATGCTTTCCACGTCCGGGTAGGTTTGCTGCAGAATGCTTTCCAGCGTGTCTTGCAGTGTTGCAATGCTGTTATAACAAACCGTAATGACTGAAATTTTCATTTTTGGCGGGGGGAGTGGAGGAAATTTATTGGATGCTTTTCTGATGGCTCCTCATGATAAGCTGGGTATTTGCCCTGAGACCTTTGGTCGGCAAGTCTTTGGGGATCAAGGGATGGGCGGGTGCGCTCAAGGAGGGGACAGGTTCTTTTCGGATACTTCTTAAAATGAGTTGCGTATTTTCTTTCAATCCGTAGGTCATCAAATCTCTGGGCTTCAGTACACGGGCCGGTGTGCTCAGGGCATCCGGACGCTGCTGAATACCTTCTCTCTCGACAACCTTGAGGAAGGTGTAAAAAAGGATATTCAGGTCGTACCGGAAGGTCAGGTGGCGTTGGTAGCTCAGGTCATAACATACCCGCTGACGGAAGGTGAGGTTGTTGCGCCCGCGAATCTGGGCCAGCCCCGTGATGCCCGGGCGCAGGGACATTCTTTTTTTCCGGGTGGAAGGGGTAAAAATGGCCATTTGATCGGGAATCCAGGGGCGTGGGCCGATAAAGCTCATGTCCCCCAACAGAACGTTGATGAGTTCAGGCAGTTCGTCCAGGGAGGTGCTGCGCAGCAGGGAGCCCAAGACTGTTGTGCGTTCTTCATCCGGGAGCAGGTTCCCTTCCTTGTCCCTGGTGTCTTTCATGGTTTTGAATTTGATGATATGAAAGGGTTTGAGGCCGTGCCCGATGCGCTTTTGCAGGAAGAAGGGAGATGTCCTCTGGACGATGGCCAGCAGAATAGCCAGAATGGCTAATACCGGAAACAGGCATATAAGGCCGAAGAGTGCTCCCGTGAAATCCAGGGCGCGTTTTCCGTAGCGTCTGTAAAAATTATGATTACGATACAGCGGGTTGCTGAAGGGGATATTAGTTATAGGGGCTGACATGGGTGTAGTACGAGAGGTTGTTAATAGGGTAGGCGGAGTTAGTTTTTCAGAGGCATGCGTTTGGCCATGGCGATGTTGTGGCTGTCTGTCCCCCACCATTCGTAAAGTTGACGGGTGCGGAACGTTTGTGCCAGGGCTGCGGCGGATTTGCCGTAAAATCCTTTCAGGGAGCCGACATTGCCCTGATATTTGACGCCTTCCTGCCGGGCCAGTTGGAGGAAATCTTCCTGTTGCAGGAGGCGGCCATAGCGTTCAGGGTGCGCCAGGACAGGGACGTATCCCATGTCCCGAACGGAGCTGATCATGTCCTTCCAGGCGCCAGGAAGGTAGTACTGGGGCAGTTCCACCAGCAGGTGGATTCCGTCGTAGGTCAGGGGAGTGTATCGGCGCAGCTGCTCATTGAACTGGTTGTCCAGCATGTATTCCGCCGCGAGCCGGAGCTGGAATTGTTCTTCCCTGGTGTCGGCAAGCAACTGGTCAAAACGGCGGCGCAGGAAATCGGGCGTATTGTCCGGGTAGCGCGCCATGATATGGGGGGTGCAGTAAGCTCCTTTGAGTCCCATGGCCTTGAGCCGGCGAATGATTCCCAGGCTTTCTTCAAGGCAGGCGGCTCCGTCGTCAACTCCCCATAGAATATGGGTGTGCATGTCCATGCCGTCCGGAAAGAGGCTGGATGTCGCATACCGGGGAGTGAACAGGTTGCCGAACATGATTGCTGCCGAAAAGAGTAAAGAGCAGGGAAGAAAGCCTTGGGCTTATGCATTGCCTATGTCTTATTAATTTTGTTTCCTGGTGGTTTGCCGTGGTTCTCCGGAGCCGTATCCGTATTGGTAACCGTATCCGTAGCCATAGTAGCTGTAGCTGGAGGACTTGAAGTTGACGCCGTTGATGATGTACGCCATATTGGGAAGTTTTCCCTGATCGGCCAGTTGCTGGATCTGGGTTAGGTATCGTTTGTCGATTTTCCCGCTGCGCACGGTGTACAGGGTGATATCGCTATGGGATGCCAGAATGGCGGTATCAGCCAGAGTGCCGTAGGGCGGAGCGTCGATGATAACGGCGTCGTATTGTTTTTTCAGGATGCCCAGGATTTGACCCAGCAGAGGATGACTGAGCAGGGTAACCGGATTGGGTACCATGGGGCCGGTGTAAAGGATATCCATGCCGCGGGAGTTTTCCCCTAGGGGGCGAATGGTGCCGGTGGTGTCGGAGCTCTGTTGGAGCAGAATGGAAGTGAGTCCTTTGCGTCCGGAACCGCCGAGACGCCGGGTCAGGGAGGATTTGCGGAAATCTCCGTCAATAAGCAGTACTTTTTTGCCGGCATAGGCGAAAGCGGCGGCCAGATTGGCGGAGGTGAAGGTTTTCCCTTCTCCGGGGAGGGTAGAGGTAACCAGAATGACGTGTCCTCCCTGTTCCGGCCTGGGGAGCATAGAATCTACGTTATTGCGCAGGATGTGGAAGCATTCCGCGATGACGGAATGTTCGTCCTGAATGAAAAGACCGGTATTTCTACTTTCTTTTTTGTTCATCTGGGGCAGTTCGGCAATGACAGGCTGCCTGTTTGTGGACGGGAGATCGTGTTTATTGTTAACCTTGCTGTTCAGCATGGCCGCTCCCATGAAGGCAAATATGCTGAACAGGGCACCTCCCGCCGTTCCTCCCGCGATGTATTGAATGGTTTTTGGGGAAATGGGAAAGTTGGACCCATGGGCGGTTTCCAGAACCCGGGCGCTGGATTCCGTTACCGCCATAGCCAGGGCGTTTTCCTGTTCCTTGCTTAAGAGCATCAGGTAAAGTTCCTCCTTAACCTTGTGTTCGCGGACCAGGGGAATGATTTCCTGCTCCCTGCTTGCTGTCTCCGTGAGTCGTTCAGTCAGGGAATTCCGTTTGCTGATGAGCTGGTTGAGCTTGAGATTCAAATTGCTGCGGTAGTTGGAAAGAGCTTTATTGGCGGCCGCCCTGGTGGAATTCATCCTGTCGCGCAAGCTCACCGTAATTGGGTTCTGGGAACCGGCGCTTCCTGCAATTTTCTGATATTCCAGGTAGGCTTCGTTATAGTGTTCTATCTGCCGGGCAATACCGGAATCGGGAAGTCCGGTTTCCACGGAAATCAGGCCCTGTTTGCGTTCGGTTTCCTTAAGATTGTCAGCCAGGATGGCTGCCAGTTTGATTTGTGTTTCGAGATCGAAAATTTCTTTTTCCAGCGCCTGGGACGTGCTGAAGTCCGCGCTCATGGTGGTATCCGTATCCTTGACAATGTCGCTTTTCGTCTTGAATTCGGTGATCTTTTTGTCCACGTCACTCAGGGCGGCTCCGAGTTCTTTCAGGCGGCTCTGGATGAAGTTTTCCGTTTTAAGGGCCGCCTTGTTTCGTTCATCCTTGGAAATTTGGTTGTAAACCTGGATGAGGTGGTTAAGGACGTCTTCCGCTTTCTGGGGATTACTGGCCGTCAGGGACATTTCCAGAAGGCTGGATTCTTTGGCGTCCGGACGGGTGACTGTCAGTCCGTGGAGCAGGTTGTTAGCAGTTTCAAGCACGGGCTTGTGCCGGACAATGACAGTTTTTTCATTCCACGCATCGGTCATCAGGGATGTTGGATGGATGGAAATGACGGCAAAGGGAAGTGTAAGAGGTTTTCCGTAAAACCCTTCCAGCTGGACTGATTCCCCCTGGTTATTGGAATGGCTAAGCATGAACCTCTTTTCATCTAGAGGCGTGATCTGCAGGGTACAGGCTCGTTGCTTATCGATCCGTTCAAAATGGACCAGCAGGGGGCTGGTTTTGTAGAGGTCGATTTCCCTGAAATCTTTTTTTTGCCAATAGGAAGTGTTGAGGTTGAGGTCTTCCACCACTTTTTTCATTAATGCGGTGGATTTGAGGATGAAGCTTTCGTTGGCCAGGTTGGCTGCGCCGGAATCGATGCCCAGCTCTGCCATAATGCGTTCCGAAGATGCGTCACTGCTCGTTTTGGCATCGCGCATCAGGACGCTGGCCGTCTTCTGGTAAATGTAATTCTGTCGGCCGGCTAGGTAGTAAGCCGCCGTACCTCCGGCGAGGGCTGCCAGAATGATGATAAACCAGTAGCGGCGCAGGACGAGCAGCACCGTGTCCAGGGAAGTTGTTTCTTCTGTGTTTTCCGTAACAGGCGGAGTGGGAGCGGTATTATTTGCCATGGAGGAAAGAGGGTGGAATGTTGTTTGGAAATACTGGACCCCTGGGGAAGCGGTCCGATGCAATCGGACCGTCCCTATATTTCCGTTCACAGGTATGATTAAGCCGGATGAGAAAGAAGCGGAATGTCCGTTACAGGCACAGGGCGATCACGGCCAGAGTGACACCAAGCCCGGAGAGGCCCCAGCCGTACCATTGAGCGGCATCGCTGCGCGTGTTGACCTTGCGGTCTGAGGGTGTTACGTAAATGATGTCGTTTTGCTGGATATAATAATAAGGAGAAGTGAACAAATCCTTGCTGCGCAGGTCGATACTGGCGATTTGGCGGGTTCCGTTGGTTTCCCGGATTAGCGTGACGTCCCGGTTGCCGTCAATATTCAGGTCTCCGGCCCGGCTGATGGCCTCAAGAATGGTTACGCGCTGTCCTTCAATAGTGTAGGTTCCGGGAGCATTGACTTCGCCCAGAACGGAGAATTTGAAGTTCATGATCTGAACATTGACGGAGGCATCTCGGATGTAGTCATTGTTCTTGAGAGTAGCGGCAATGTCGGAGGCTAGCTGGGAGCAGGTTTTGCCCGCAGCCTTCATTTTGCCGATGACGGGCAGGACGATGCAGCCCTGGGCATCCACCAGATATCCTTTGGGTTTGTTGCTGGAGGTGCCGCTGGAGGAACCGATTTCAGACATGGCAAAGGGGGCGGTGAGCTCCGGCTGCTTGCTGCTGACTGCGATATAGAGCTGGTCATCCTTCTGGATGGTTGTCTGGTAGTTTGCCTTGATGGTTTCCCTGGAGTTTCCGGAAACATCCTGGATATAGAGGACTTCCTTGGGGCTGACGCAGGAGGGCAGGAGAGCGGCTCCGGCCATGGCCAGGGAGCACAGAATGGCTTTATTGATGAGGTTGTTTGTATTCATTTGGTGAGGGAGGAGGAAACGTTGCTTTTGGGGAGGAAAGATGGTGATAAAAACAGGGAAAGAGGCCATTCCGGCTCAAAGGATTTTCTTCCTTGCCCCGGAAGCACCACGGAAATGGCGTGATGCCCTCCATGCTTTCAATCTTCCGGAAGTTTGAAAGAAAAAGGCCGCTATATGTTCAGTCATCATTTTAAATTTGATGATTTTGATTTTTTTTGTTTGAAACAAGCAAGGGTTTGAAAAAGGGGGGTATATTTCCCCTCACATGGAAAAAGCGGGAAAATAATCATCAATAATGAAAAGATACTGGCAGAAGCAGTACCGCCGGACAAAATGCCGGGGAGTGGCCGCTGACTTGCCTGCACATGAAAGTCGTGCCTGGTTAACGGATTGTAATTTCAATGTCATGAGGAAGAGCATTCTCAATTAGCGGATTTCAAATCCGGTGTCAATAGCAATCATTTAAAAAAAGATTCTTATTCATTATTCCCGAGTTCGGAAAAGATAAAAAAGTTGTAAAAATTATATGGTTAAAATTTTTTTAAACGCTAATCATTATCTAGTTATACTAAATCATAATATCCCTATTTTTTTAATAGGATTTGAAATTCGCTGGATGTTTCATAACTCATGAAAAAATGTCGAACGGTATATTTTTTGTAATAGATATTTAGGCTAACAATAAATAATCAAATGGATATGAAAAATAGTCATTGAAATTGATTCGGTTTTATTGATTTGCGGTGCAGGGACGGTCTTTTCTCAGGTAAAAAAAGGAATTCCTAGCGATACTCTTCCAGAGTGGCAAAAGTGTTTAAAAAACCTTATTTCCGGTCCGTAAGCCGGCACTTCCTGTCTTGAGGGAAGCGGATTCGGGCGATTCTTTTTCTTCCCTGTTTAGCCTTGAGTTTGGGGCGAAGAATTGCTAGGATAGAAACAGGTATGGCATTGGATATGCAGGAGCGTCATGCATTTGAGCATGAAGAGGGGCGTTCCCCTGTTTGGATTGGAATGGCATGGGGTGCCGTGTCTTTGTTGGGGGGGGCGGCTCTTCTGGCTGCTATGCTGACATTTGATGTGCGAGAAATAGGCTGGAGTTATTTAAATGGCTCCGGGCTGGTTATACCGGGTACCTCCAATGTGCTGGGAACGGCGGGATTATATGGTGCGGGAATTTTTTATTGGATGCTGGGAGCCATGGCCTGGATGCTGGTTATCCTGTTGGAGTGGTGGGGGCTTTACCGTCTGCTCCACCATGGAAGGCTGCCCCGAAGCGTGGTTTACGGCGGTTTGTTCCTGCTGTTATTCGGATGCCTGTTTCTGACGGCCGGGCATGTGCCGGGTAATGAATGGGTGGCACGCCACCAGATTCAGGGCGCCGGGGGGCTGGCGGGCCATTTGCTGGGAACTGGTCTGTTTCTTCCGTTGGCCGGGAGATCCGCTGTGCTGGCTTTTTCCGGGCTGGGCTATTTGCTGGCCCTGGTTTATGCAGTCGGGATGCGTCCCCGTCCGTTTTGCCGGGCTATGCTGCGGGAATGGCGTGCCTGGCGTATGAACAGGAAGGAAAAAAGACTGGCGCGACAGACCGCTCTGCTTGCCAGGGAAGCTGCCCGCGTGAGGGCCAGCATGGAAGACGCCGCTTTGTCCGCTCCCAGACCGGTCAGAAAGGGCCGGGCTTCCGTTCCCCGTCTGCAGCGCACCGGGGACGATCTGGAAAGTTTGTATCATGAAGCGGCGGCGGTTGCTCCGTCCAAGCCGGAGGATTCTGTCCCGCCTCCCAGCGCCCCGCGCACCCAGGGCCGCCTTCCCCTGGCTCCGCGCCCCAGGATTACCGTTGCGGAACCGGCGGAAATGAAGCCTGCGCCTAAAGAGCAGCCTTTTTCCAAATTGTCCACTCCGCCCACGGAGGAATTCCGCGAGTATGAGCTGCCTCCCTTTGAACTGCTGCATTATGAAGAAAAGCCGGAAGGCCCTACGGCAGAGGACAAGGAAGAAATGCTGGAAATACAGCAGAAGATTATTGATACCCTGACGACATTCCGCGTGGACGTGACGCCTGGGGATATTACCCGAGGCCCGACCATCACCCGTTATGAAGTGTATCCCGCGCGCGGCGTGCGCGTAAATACTTTTGACCAGTATGCGAAGGATATTGCGCTGGCGACCAAGGCGGAAAGCGTGAACATCGTGGCCCCCATTCCGGGCAAGGATACGGTAGGTATTGAAATTGTCAACCGGAAGAAGGTAGCCGTTCCCCTGCGGGAACTTTTGCAGGATCCTGCTTTTTGTTCCCCCAAGAAAAAGATTCCGCTGGCGCTGGGGAAAGACGTGTATGGACGCACCGTGATCGGGGACTTGGCATCCATGCCGCACCTGTTGGTGGCCGGTGCCACCGGATCCGGGAAATCCGTGTGCATCAACAGCATCATTTCCTCCATGCTTCTGAAATTCCGTCCGGATGAACTGAGGCTTATTCTGGTGGATCCGAAAGTGGTGGAAATGCAGCCTTATTCCAAGCTGCCGCATCTGATTGTTCCGGTGGTGACGGATCCCAAGAAGGTTCCCAATGCCCTGCGTTGGTGCGTAAATGAAATGGAGCACCGCTACCATTGCTTTGCCAAGGTGGGTGTGCGAAACTTTGAAGCTTTCAACAAGCGCCCGCCGGATGTTCCTGCGCAAGAGACGGAGGAACCGGAAGACGGGCAGGTGGATGAAGCTTTGGCGGAATCCATTGCCAGAGACCTGGAATCCCAGGGGGAATGGCCTGTGGAAGAAGATGATGAACTGGAGCTGGAGGACGACGGAGTTATCCCTGAACGCTTCCCCTACATCGTCATTATTATTGACGAACTTGCGGACCTGATGCAGACAGTAGGAGCGGACATAGAAACGAATATCGGACGTCTTACCCAAAAGGCCCGTGCCGCAGGCATCCACCTTATTGTGGCGACGCAGACGCCCAGAAGGCAGGTGGTGACGGGGACGATCAAGGCCAATATCCCGACGCGCATCGCTTTCCAGGTGGCGAGCGGTACGGATAGCCGTGTGATTTTGGACAGGCAGGGGGCGGAGAAACTGGTGGGCAAGGGAGACCTTCTGTATTTGCCGCCGGGTTCCGCCCAGGTGGAGCGGGCGCAGGGAGCCTTTATCTCTGACGATGAAGTGGAAGCCCTGGTGGCCCACTGTGCTTCCCAGGCCAAGCAGAAATTCCATGAAGAGGTTCAGAAGTCCTTGGACGAGCCTTCCCGCGGAGGTGCGGACAGTCCGCTGGATGACGCGGAGGAGGAGTGCTATGCCAAGTGCCTGGAAGTGGCTGTTGTAGAACGTAAGGTAAGCACCTCCCTGCTGCAGCGTCGTTTGAGCATTGGATACGGCCGTGCAGCGCGCATGATGGATTTGCTGGAATCCCGCGGCATTATTGCCCCGGCGGATAATACCAACCGTCCACGCAAGGTGCTGGTGGAATGAAACGACGAAAAAACTCACCATGAGACGAATTGTTTCCCTGCCTGTTCTGGCGGCGTTTGTAGTGCTGGGCGCTTCCTGTTCCCAGCAGGTGCAGCAGCCCGTTAAAAAAGCAGCCCCTCCCCCCGTATATGTGGGCAAGGTGGAGCAGGTGTATCCCAATCATCATTATGTGCTGATTGCTCTGGCCGGGAATGTTTATGAACCGGGGACCGTGCTTATCTCCCAATCTCCGGGACGGGAAGAAAAATGCAGAGTTGCCAACCTGATTGTGACGGAGGAACGGATGGGGCGTGCGCGCATTCCTGCGGATATCCGCAGCGGCGCTGTGGAGGCGGGGGACCTGGTGTTCCTGTATCGGAACCTGGCTGTTCCGGAAAGTTCCGGAAAGATGGAAGAGCAGAAGCCGGTCTGTCCTGAACCGGAAACGGATGAAGACAACAAGGGTGTTGCTCCGCCGGTTGCCCCGGACGGTGGCAGGATGGCGGACGGGCTGATGCCTCTGCCCGGGGAGCAGTCTGTTCCGGCCTCTGCGGATCAGGAGCGGATTTCCCGGGAGCGGGAGAAAATACTCCGGGAGTTGGAAAGCGTTCCGGACAGGCTGGAAGAACCGTGGAGCGGGACTTTCTCCGGAAAACCGGTGGAAAGGTGACCGGATGCGGAGGTATCCGCAATGTTTCCCAGGGCGGGAAGGAACTCTAGAAGATGAGGCCGGGTATTGGGAATTCAAATACCAGTTTCTTTGAAACGGACGGATGACCTGTTCCAGTATTCCTGATAAACCCGATCCTCCTGTCCATCCAGATTCAACTGGTACATGCGGAAAGTGACCGGAATATTTTTAGGTTTCCACAGCTCTTCATAAGAATATTGGTAGCGCATGCCCAGCTGTTTCATGACGCCTCCGCTGCGGGGATTCCTGATATCGTGTGTGGCCGTGATGTAGGGCATGCCGTCTTTCTTCAACCGGGCGACAACAGCCCTGGCCGCCTCCGTGGCAAAGCCTCTGTGCCAGAACTCCTGAAGCAATCCGTAGCCGAGGTCATGGCTGTCGTCCGTGCCTGCGTGGATATACCCTGCCGGAAGGTTGCTGTTTTTCGGGCAGATGGCGTAATGATACCCGTAAGGCCGTTTGTACACTTCCTGGTACTTTTCTTTGAACAGGGACGCCGCTTCTTCCAGGGAGGTTAATGGAAACCATGGCAAATATGTGTTTACCTCTTCATTGCTGTAAATGTTGAACAGGGCCTCCAGATCATTTTCCGTGAATTTTCTCAGTATTAATCTCTCGGTTTCCAATAAGGGGGTATTGGCGGAATTCATGGATGGAGCTTAAGGGTTTTTTCCGTTTAATTTTACTATTTGCACAAGGGGTGTCAAATGATCCGGTTCATGCTTAGGCCTGATGTTGCGGTACGGGTTCCTGCCTGTTTCCCGGGATGCCGTTTTGCTGCCGGCGCGTATGGGGGACAGCAGAAGCGTGCATGGCAACAGTTTTCCCAATGGAGAAACTGCCGTATGTTTTTCCGGATATGTCTATTTTTTAGATTCATTCAATATTTGCTTGTTTTTTCACGGCGTCTTATTAGGATGCTTTCGTTTACGCAACCAGATGACTAATTTATGAAATCCATCAAAGGAACAGAAACAGAAAAGAATCTTCTCAAGGCTTTTGCCGGGGAGTCAGAAGCGCGTAACCGCTACACCTACTTTGCCGGCGTAGCCAAGAAGGCCGGTTACGAACAGATTGCCGCTATCTTTCTGGAAACGGCCGACAATGAGAAGGAACATGCCAAGGTATTTTTCAAACTGCTGAAAGACGCTTGCGTTGAAGTAACGCACGCCGTCTGCACGGCTCCCCTGGAATCTACGGAGGATTGTCTGCTGGCCGCAGCCGCCGGCGAGCATGACGAATGGTCCGACATGTATCCTGCGTTTGCCGAAGTAGCGGACAGGGAAGGATTCCCCGCCATTGCGGAAACTTTCCGCAAGATTGCCTCCGTGGAGCAGCACCATGAAGCCCGCTACCTCAAGCTGGCTGAAAATGTGCGCGAAGGCAGGGTTTTTGCCAAGGAGAAGGAAATCCAGTGGAAGTGCCGCAACTGCGGTTATGTACATACCGGTTCCACTGCCCCCAAGGTATGTCCGGCTTGTGCACATCCCCAGGCATTCTTTGAAGAACTGGCGGACAACTTTTAATAACCTTTTCCCCAGGAATATGATTGGGGCCGGTTTCACGAGCTGATCGTGCAATCGGCCCTCTTTTTAGACTACGGACGCCTTACGCTGATGGACAGGGAACGAACGGATGCGGTATGGAAAAAATATGGACGTAGCCTCTGGAATTTTGCCGGAAGCTACGGCTTGGGCATTGCCCTGATGCTGATCCTTCTGGTGCTGACCTTTGCCGGGACGCTGCACCAGGTACGGCTGTCTTCTGCCATGGGGGCGGAGGCTGCCATAGAGTCTTTTTTCGGGGCGGCTTATGTGCTGATACCGCTGGGCGGGGAGAACTCCCTGATTTCCCTGCCTTTGCCCGGCATGGGCATTACCTGTGTCCTGCTGTTCGCCAACCTGCTCATAGGCGGGGTATTCCGCATCCGGTGGACTTGGAGGCACGCGGGCGTGCTGGTGGCTCATGGGGGAATTTTGCTGCTGCTGGCCGGTATCATGCTGGGCAACAAAATGACGGTGGCCGTGGAACAGGTGGAACTGCCCCAGGGGGACCGGGTGCATGAATATTCCCTTCCGTTTGATTTGCGCCTGAACCGTTTTGTGCCGGAGTTTTATCCGGGGACTTCCAAGCCTAAATCCTATGAATCCCAGATAACCGTTTTTCCGGAATCCGGCGGTCAATATGACGCCGTTATCCGCATGAACGAGCCCCTGCGTCTTTCCGGCTGGACGCTGTACCAGATGAGCTGGGGCCAGGATTCCCTGCATCCGGGCAGGCTCATCTCCATTCTCCGCGCTTCCCATAATCCCCTGGAGCAAATGCCCAAATGGTCCTCCTACATCATCGCTATAGGATTGCTGTGGCATTTTGCCTGTGTTTTTGGCAGATACCTGCGCCGCAAACCCGGTCTGGCATCTGCCGGAACGGCGGCGACGGCTGAACCGCAGGCCGCTTCCGCCCCCGGCGGGAAAAAACATTTGCGTCTGGCAGGCATTTGCCTGCTGGTAGCGGCAATCTTCGGCGTCGGCATGCTGGCAGCGCGTCCTGCCGCCCATCCTGTTCTGGTGAAAAATTATGTGCCCTGGTCTCCCGCTTTGGTGGAACGGGCCGGGGCCATGGCCGTCCTGGACGGCGGCCGCCTGAAGCCGGTTTCTACTTATGCGGGGTTCCATCTGCTCCGGACGCTGGGCAAAAGAAGCTTTGTTGTTGATACGCCGGAAGGGAAAAGGAAGCTCTCCCCGGTGGAATGGATGCTGGACTGCATGTTCCGTCCGGAACTGGCGGAACAATACCCTGTTTTCCTGGTCAATCGGGAAGAGGTGGTCAGGCGCCTGCATCTGCCGGATCAGAAAGACAAGCGTAAAAAATACTCCTACGCGCAGCTTGCGGAACGCTGGGAGGAAATGACCCGTGCCGTCCGGGAAATCCGTTTGTTGGGAGAAACGAATCTGACGGAAGCCCAGAAGGAAATTTTGTCCCTTTCCCGCAACTTTGACGTAATGCGGGGATGGATGCTTGTCTCCCGGATCATGCTGGAAAACCCTGCCGCCATGGAACGGATGGAATTCCCACGCTGGTTTCCTTCTGCCGGCCGCGATGGAGAACGCCTGTGGACGGCTGCCCCGGATAAAGCTGCCGGAGCCTTTTTGGCAATGGCGTCCCTGCTGGAATGCAAAGCTATCGGCATGGAAGGGGCGGAGGCTTCCGCACTGCGGATGAAAGCGGAAGGCCTGCTGCTGGAAAAGCTGGCGCAACCCAATGAAGCTGCCTCCGCCGGAGAGCGGCACAGCCTGGAAAGAGAAATTTTCTACTACCGTCTGGATCCGCTTTATATTTCCCTGGCCGTTTTTGTGGCGGCGTTCGTGTGCCTGCTGCTCTGTGCGCTTTTCCGCCCTGCCGCCAACGCTCCCCTTTGGCGGCGTTTTCTTCGGCCCGGAGGTTTCGGCCTGGCGTGGCTGACAGGCGCGGGCGGAACCGGAGTACTGGCCGCGGCGCTGGTCATCCGCATGCTCATCACCATGAGGTCCCCGGTGGGCAACACGTATGAAACCATTGCCTTCATCGCCTGCATGGGAGTGCTCTGCGCTCTTGTGGTGGAACTTTTCAGTAAAAAGGGAATCGTACTGGCGGCGGGGCTTTTGCTTGGGGCTTTCTCCTGTCAGATGGGTATTCTGTATGAAGCCTCCCAGGCTGTGGACCATATGGATCCCCTGGTGGCCATCCTGCGCTCCAACTTCCTGCTTTCCACCCATGTCATTACCATTGTGCTGGGGTACGCGGCCGGGCTGCTGGCGGCGGTGCTCTCCCATATATACCTGCTGGCTTCCCCCCTGCGCCTGATCAGTGGAAAAACGGAACAATCCCTGGACCGCATGGCTTACGGCATCTTGTGTTTTTCCCTGGTGTTTACGCTGGTGGGGACGGTTTTTGGGGGGATTTGGGGCAATGAATCCTGGGGGCGGTTCTGGGGCTGGGATCCCAAGGAAAACGGAGCATTGATGATTGTACTGTGGCAATTGACCGTATTGCATGTCCGGAAAGCCGGATGGCTGTCTTCCTGGCTGCTCCACTTCAGCAATGTAGTGGGCGGCGTTATCATTGCCTTTGCCTGGTGGGGCGTCAACATGCTTGGAGTAGGGCTGCATTCCTACGGTTTCACTTCCGGTCGGGATGCGTTAGACATGTTCTATTGGTTCGAAGCCGTATTGTGCGTTCTCTTCATTATCCTGCATTACCGCGCGCTCCGGCGCGTAGATGTCAGGTAGGGGAACAGGTTCCGGAAATAATACGGAAACATATTCCCGGAAAGGGACAGGAAATCCTTGTCTGCCTTCTTTCCATTTTCTGGAATTGGCGGTGTCCGGATTTTACAGTCATGGAGAACAGGGAAATGAGGACGCATTTTTTTCATTTTCTCCTTGCCGGGCCTGCTTTCCCGGTATATATTCCTTCCACCTCACGCACGGATAGCTCAGTGGTAGAGCGGCTGTCTTACACACAGTTGGTCGGGGGTTCGAATCCCTCTCCGTGTACCATTAATAAACCCTGCAAGTTTAAAGGCTTGCGGGGTTTTCTTTTAAGAAGGCATTATCATCATGCTGTATTCCGGTTTCCGTTCCCGTTTTGAGTGTATCTCCCTCCCTTTTTCAATTTGCCCGAAGTGTTGTTTAACTCCCCCGGATTTTTTAGTGAAAAACGGCTGCCGCACCTTTCGGCGGGGCAGCCCGTAAATGGAAGCGGTTCCTGTATAAGAAACGAATCTAGGCTCCGAAATCAAGGGTTTTAGGTTCTCGGCTCCAGACGCGGTGCTGTTTCATGGCCGTGATGAAGGGGGGCATCAGGGACTTGGTGTCCTTCGGCATGAGCAGCCCGGCGTCATCCATATCCTGGGGCAGGGAGGCTGCCTCAAGCATGGCTTTGGCGTTGCCGGGCAGTCCGATGGCCTTCAGGTGCCTGTAGGCCTGGCGCAAATGGTACTTGGCATCTCCGTCTTTCAGGAGCGTTGTGAGGCTTTGTTCCCCTTCCGGGACGATGACGGAGTCAAACAGGACGGAAGGAGTGCCGGACAGGGTTCCGTCAACAAACAGCTCTTCCCCTTCTTCCGTTGTTATGCTTCCCATGTGCGGGGCAATGATTTGGGGGTGGATGCCTTCTTCATGCAGGGCATCGCAGATTTCTTTCACGGATTTCAGGCTGACGCCGTCCGCTGCCAGTAAAGAGACGCGAAGGCCTTTGAGGTTGCCGTCCGTATGGGCATACAGGCTCAATGACGGATCTTGTTCCAGGCCGCAGACGGGCCTGGGAAGTTCCCTGCTGAGTTGCTCCCTGGTGAGTTGAATTCCCAGGTTGCGGGCCACTCCGCTTGCCAGGTCCGGATCAATGCGTGTCAGAAGGTCCACCACGCGTTCCCGGATATAGGGGCGCGTCACCTTACCCAGCTCAAAGCTGAAAGCGTTGATAATGTGCTCCTGTTCCACCGGAGTTTGACTCATCCAGAACAGCCGGGGGTGGGAATAGTATTCCGCGAAGGAGGGGCTTCGCAAACGTTCCTTGACACCGCTTACCGTCTGGGGGCTGGTAGTGAAGCCGCCTTTCTCCGGAGGCGTTTCTCTCGGCCAGTTGTTCCCGATGGAATTGGGATCATAGTTGGCCGGTGAGGCGTCTATCTGCATGCGGTGGAAGCCGTCCCTCTGATTGTTGTGGAAGGGGCAAATGGGGCGGTTGATGGGAATTTCCGTGAAGTTGGCTCCTCCCAGCCGGTGCCGCTGGGTATCGCTGTAAGAGAAAATACGGCCCTGGAGCAGCGGATCATCGGAAAAATCAATGCCCGGCACGATATTGGCGGGGCAGAAGGCTGCCTGTTCCGTTTCCGCAAAAAAGTTGTCCGGGTTGCGGTTCAGCACCATTTTCCCGACGATTTCCACGGGAACCAGTGCTTCCGGAATGAGCTTGGTAGCGTCCAGAATATCGAAGTCGAATTGGTCTGCGTCTTCTTCCGGGATGAGTTGCAGCCCCAGCTCGTATTCCGGATAATCTCCGGCTTCAATGGATTGCCAAAGATCCTTGCGGTGGAAATCAGGATCGCGTCCTGTCAATACCTGGGCTTCATCCCACACCAGGGATTTTTTCCCGTACAGCGGTTTCCAGTGGAAACGGACGAAAGTGCTTTTTCCATCTTCATTGACCAGTTTGTACGTATGGATGCCGAACCCTTCCATCGTACGGAAGCTTCTGGGGATGCCGCGGTCCGACATGGCCCACATGACGTTGTGCAGAGTTTCCGGCTGCAGGGAGACGAAGTCCCAGAAGGAGTCATGGGCCGTCTGCCCTTGAGGCATTTCATTGTGGGGTTCCGGTTTGACGGCATGGACGAAATCCGGAAATTTGATGGCATCCTGAATGAAAAAGACGGGCGTGTTATTGCCTACCAGATCATAGTTGCCTTCCTTGGTATAGAATTTGGTAGCCCAACCGCGGATATCCCTTACTGTATCCGGAGATCCTCTGAAGCCCTGCACGGTGGAAAAACGCACAAAGACCGGGGTTTTTTCTCCCGGATCCTGCAAAAAAGCCGCTTTGGTGTACTTGGAAAGGGATTTGTACACCTGAAAATAACCATGTGCCCCGGAACCTCTTGCGTGAACCACGCGTTCCGGTATCCGCTCCTGGTCAAAATGAGCCATTTTCTCCAGAAAGTGGAAGTCTTCAAGCAGAGAGGGGCCTCTGCTTCCTGCTTTAAGTGTGTTTTGATCATCGGATATTTTAACTCCCAGGTTGCTTGTGAGGGCCTGTCCCATGCCGTTGGAGCGCATGGCATCCAGCTCCCTGATTTTTTCCGTAGCGTTATCCGGCATCTTCATGGAACCGGGCGCGGAAGGTTCCGCATTGGGCGGCGTAGGTTTTGGAGTGGGTTTGATCAATTCCGGATCAATTGTATCCGTATAATGGGGAGCAGCTTCTTTTCCGTTGGGAAAAGGGGCGGCGCTGTCTTCCATGGGCGGTTTCTTTTTTTTCATTGGCTTGTTCATGAGGGACCGGATTTTTCTATGTGGGTAATAGTTCGACTTCCCTTTTTCCGGGTATGTTCCGTCCTGTTTTGTCATCAGTGTTTCTCTGGAGCGGATGAAAAATTTTTATAAAAACTGGTGGTTAATATTTTATGTAATAAAGAACGGGCTGTGAGGAAATGCCTGTTTGATTGGCATGGCTGTGATGCCTGCAGACTGTGTTTCATTTGCGGCAGGGAGAAGCGGAGATAACCGGGGTACAGCCGCGGGCAGGCGGAAAACAGTAGCCTCCTTGTTAAGCGGTGTTTCCTGCATCTGGTTCCGAAGGAGGAACGGAACCGTGTTGCCGGAACGGCAGGGCAGGGACGGCATTGCGTACATGATATGGAACGGAGCTTCCACAAATTTTCATAGACGAGGGGAATAAATAGGTTATGATTTTTATGTCAATCGGGTATTGGAGAAAAGGCTCGCACCGTCCGGCGCGAGGCGGTTTTTCCGGTATGGAACCCTTTTCCTATTAATTTAAAGTAATGACGGTGCAAGAAATAGCTGAACAGAGTTTGAAGAGCCTTCTGGCTTCGCTGGGGTTTTCCGCGGATATCGAAGTAACGGAAACGGACGGCATCGTGTGCCTGAATATTTCCTCCCCGGATTCACAGTACATCATTGGGGGTGACGGGGACAGGCTGGATGACCTTCAGTATCTGGTCAACCGCATGATCCAGCGCAAGATGGAGGATGCTCCCCGCGTGAAGGTGGATTGCGACCATTACCGGGAGCGCAACGAAGCCCGTTTGCTGGAAAAGGCCCGTTCCCTGGCCGAACGCGTCCAGGAGAGCGGAAAACCGATGAAGATGCCTCCGTTGAATGCCTACCACCGCCGCCTGGTGCATAATGCCCTTCAGTCCATGGAAGGAATTGTGACGGAGTCCGAAGAAGGGGACAGCCGTTACAAGCGCATTACCATCAGAAAGGGCTGATGGATGGCAGTTTATTCATGAGGACTTTAGCGGTCATTGCATTTTTGGCGCTGGCGTTTCCGGGACGTGCGGAAATGGATGCCCTTTCCGTCTCCTGTTCTGCGGCTCCCTCCCTTCCATCCCCTGTTCTGGTTGTGTACGGTTCAGAGGAACCCGGTTCAGCGGAAGCCCGTTGGTTGAAAGCTCTCCAGCCGGGCACGGAAGAACGCCGCGCGCTGGATGAATATGTGCGTGACGTGCAGTTTGTCACGGTTCCCAGACATCCCTCCGTGAAGGATTGGGAAGAAGACGGCAGCCTGTCCCGTGCTGCGATGCATGGTGTGCGCATGCTGCCTTCCGTGGTTTTTCTTGACTCCAAAGGACGTGTGTTCGACCTGGTGGAAGGAGGGGCCTCTGCAGCTTCTCTGCGGGAAAGAGTGTCCCTGCTTGCGGAAAAAGCGCAGCGCGTGCGGCCGGTGACGCGGGTGAATGATATTCCGAAGGGCGGGGATCCTGCGGCAGAAGCCTCCGCCATTTGCCGGGAACTGGAACAGGTGCCTCCGGAGGCCTGGTTTCGGGATTATCCTGGCACCATGAAGCGTCTGGAAAAATTGGACTGCACGGTTCCGGCTTTTCTTAACGCCCGGGAGGCGGCCTTTCGTCTGGAGAAAAACAGGAAAACGGCCGAATTGCTTGGCGAGTCTTTCCGGGCTTGCAAAGCTTCTTCCATACGAACATGCCTGGAAGCGTGGCGTGCCTGCGCGGATGACCCCTCGTTATCCGTGGAGGAGCGCCAGTTAATTCTGCTCTCCATGGTGCATCCCCTCTGGGTGCGGCTGGAAGAGGTTCTGTACCGGGAAGCCCACACTCCGGAAAGCGAGGATGCCTTCAACCAGGCGGTTGCGGTTTTGGAAGAGGTCCGGGACATGAACCGTTCCAGCGTTTGCGGCAGACGGGCGCACCAGCTCAGGGAAGAGCTGAGAAGAGCTCGTCTGGCGGCTGCGCGGTATGATTAATGTGTCCTTTCCTGAGTTGCCGGAAATGGACAGGAAGGCCCCCCTGCTTCCGTCACGGAATCAAGGGATGCGTTTTCCTCCGTGATTCCCCTTTCCACAGGAAGGCCCGGGCAAATTGGCTTGATTTTGCCCCTGCCCGGGGCTAGTCTTCGAACCGTTATGACAGATTCATCCATCCCGGACATGATGGCGGAGGCTCGCCGAGGCCAATGGACTGACCAGCAACTGGCCGCCAAGGCTGTGGAACTGGCGGAGTCCATTTTAAAGCAGTCGAATGCCGGGATGAGAGGGAAAGAGAAGAGGCAGGCGCAGCAAATGGAGCGCATGATGAATGATCCGGCGGGCAAGGCGTTTACGCTGGCACTGGCGGATCGTGTGTTCCGTCCTTCTTCTCCGGCGCGGGGTGCTGAGTTGTTCCGCTACCTTTTGGACGGATATGGCGTTCCCCGTTATTTGTCTGCGGCGGACCGTTTCGCCATGAAAATGGGGGGGAGATTTTCCGCTCAATTTCCGGGTGTAGTCATGCCCATGATTACCAGCCAGTTGAGACAGGAGAGCTCCAATGTAATTCTTCCTGCCGAGGATGGAAAACTGCGCCCCCACCTGCGCCGCAGGCGCAAGGGCGGCATCCGGATGAATATCAACCAGCTGGGAGAGGCCATTCTGGGTGAAAGCGAGGCGCACCACCGTCTTCAGCAGGTCGTGGACCGGCTGACAGACAAGGACTGTGACTATATTTCCGTCAAGATTTCAGCCATTTTCAGCCAGATTCATCTGGTAGCCTTTGAAGAAACCGTCAAATTGATTCAGGAGCGCCTGCGCATCCTGTACCGGGCGGCCATTACCAATGCGGTAACGTTGCCGGACGGTTCCAGAAAGCCCAAGTTCGTGAATCTGGATATGGAGGAATACCGTGATCTTCATCTGACGGCGGAAGCGTTCAAACGTACGTTGATGGAGGATGAATTCATGCAGCTGGAGGCGGGGATTGTGCTCCAGGCCTATTTGCCGGATTCCTGGGAGGAGCAGATGAAGCTGTGCGCCTGGGCGAAGGAACGCGTGGAGCAGGGGGGGGCGCGCATCAAAATACGCCTGGTGAAAGGCGCCAATCTGGCGATGGAGAAGGTGGAGGCCTCCATGCATGGCTGGGCGCAGGCCCCGTATGGCACGAAAGCCCAGGTGGATGCCAATTACAAGAGAATGCTCCATTACGGCTGCATGCCGGATAATGCCAGATATGTGCAGTTCGGCGTGGCTTCCCACAACCTGTTTGATTTGTGTTATGCCATGCTGCTGCGTGAGCGGGAAGGCGTGCGTGACCAGGTGGAATTCGAAATGCTGGAAGGGATGGCGAACCATCAGGTGCGGGTCATCCGCCAGGCGGCGGACGGTCTGCTCCTTTATGCCCCTGTGGTTTTGAAGGAAGATTTTCACAGCGCTATTGCCTACCTGGTTCGGAGACTGGATGAAAATACCAGTGAGGAGAACTTCCTGCATGATCTCTTCGGCATGACACCGGGGTCCCGGAGCTGGGAGGTCCAGAAAAAGAGGTTTTTGAAGGCCTGTCAGGAAAAGGATGAGGTGAAGTACGGCCCCAACCGCACGCAGAACCGCGCTGCGGATCCCATCCAGCCCTCGCATTACCGGGACGCCTTTGCCAACGAGCGGGATACGGACTGGTCCCTGCGGCAGAATGCGGAATGGATCAACGGGCTGATTGCCGCGGAGAAGGAAAAATCCGGCGAGGAAATCCCTCTGGTTATAGATGGTGAGGAAATTACGACTAATCTATGGGGCGTGGGGCGCGATCCGTCCCGCCATAATGAAGTTTCCTATAAATTTGCTTATGCGGATTTTGACCAGGTTGAACATGCCTTGGTCACGGCAGACAGGGTCCGCTCCTCCTGGGCGTCCAAAAGCATTGGCGAACGCGCTGAAATCCTGCACCGGGCGGCGCAGGAGCTGTCCAGAATCAGGGGGGAAGCCATTGCTGCCATGGTGAGGGATGCCGGGAAAGCTCCCACGGAGGCTGATGTGGAGGTGAGCGAGGCCATAGACTTCTGCCGCTATTACGCGGAAGGCCTGGACCGCGACGGAATGAACGACGGCGTGGAAATGTCCCCGCTGGGTACCATTTGCGTGATGTCTCCCTGGAATTTCCCCTTCGCCATTCCGACGGGCGGTGTAGCTGCCGCCCTGATGGCGGGAAATGCCGTGGTGTTCAAACCGTCCGAACTGGCCGTTTATACGGCTTGGCAGATTGTCCAGGCGTTCTGGCGTGCCGGTGTGCCTAAAAACGTCCTTCAATTTGTACCGATGCCGCGCAATGAAATTTCCCGCAAGTTTCTGATGGATCCCCGTTTGAACGGCGTGATCATGACGGGATCCTACCGCACCGGAAAAATGCTGCGCGAACTGCGGCCTGACCTGCATGTGCTGGCTGAAACCAGCGGAAAGGATGCCATGATCATCACTGCTACGGCTGATCCGGACCAAGCTGTAAAGGATTTGGTGAAAAGCGCTTTCGGTCATTCCGGACAGAAGTGTTCCGCCGCCAGCGTGGCTATTGTGGAGGCTTCCGTTTATGACAATCCCGCCTTTTTGCGTCAGTTGAAGGATGCCGCCGCCAGCCTGAAGGTAGGCGGATCTTGGGAAGTCAACTCCGTGGTGACGCCGCTCATCAGGGAGCCGGATGGGAATCTGCTCCGTGCGCTGACGCAGCTGGAACCCGGGGAGGAATGGCTGCTCAAGCCGGAACCTTCGGAAGACAACCCGTGCCTCTGGTCTCCCGGCATCCGGCTGGGGGTGAAACCGGGAAGCTGGTTCCATCAGACGGAATGCTTCGGTCCGGTATTGGGAATCATCCGTGCGGAAAACCTGGAGGACGCCATTGACATCCAGAACGACTCCGAATTTGGCCTTACCGGCGGCCTTCAGTCCCTGGATGAACGGGAAATTGCCTTGTGGAAAACTAAAGTGCAGGTGGGCAACGCGTACATCAACCGTGTCATCACCGGCGCCATTGTCCGCCGCCAGCCGTTCGGCGGGTGGAACCATTCCTCCATGGGGCCTGGAGCCAAGGCCGGAGGACCCAACTACCTTACCATGCTGGGAAGTTGGGAGGAAAAGGCGCTGCCCCAAAAGCTGCGCACGCCGGGTGAACGTATTTCCGGACTGGTGGAAAAACTGTGTTTCGAGCTGCCGGACTGCGCCAAGCGCATCCGTTCCGCGGCCGGTTCCCAGGCCAAGTGGTGGATGGAGGAATTCGGCGTGGATCATGATCCCTCCCGTATTTACGGAGAAAATAATACCTTCCGCTATATCCCGGTGAAGGGAATTCTGGCCCGTGTGGAAAACATGTCCGACGATGACGTCGCCATTTTGCTGCTGGGGGCGAAACTGTGCGGGGTGCTCCTGCACCTGAGCATAGGGACGAGCCGCCCCTGGATTCAGAAAATGCATGGTTACTATGCTTCCCTGACGGTGGAAACGGAAGCGGAATTGATCGGCCGGATGCCGGAAGCCCTTCAAGGCGTACGGTTCCTGCGTGGAACAGATATTTCCGAGGATCTGGCCAATGCCGTCCGTGCCCGGGATGTGGAAGTGCTGGACCGTCCCGTGCTTGCCAATGGGCGGTTGGAACTGCTGGGGTATTTCCGGGAACAGTCTGTTTCCGAAACCGTTCACCGCTACGGCAATCTCATCCCGCCGCCGGGCAGTTTTAAAACAGACAGCGTGTGAAAGGGTAAGGAAGGCCTGAATCCCGGCTTCTGGGTATCTTAGCCATAAAAATGAAGGGAAATCCTCCTGCCGGTTCAAAAGGAAAACATGGGTGTTGGGTGTGTTCCCCTTCCGTTTCGGAATAGCTCTTCACTGAAAGGAGGGGAAAAATTTTTCTTTGCAAGGCGGGAAGAGGAGTATCCTGTTGAATGAAATATGAACTTCGCCGAATGAGAAAACTTTCACCAGGCCTCACGGTGGACAATTCCGGTGGTGCGGGAAAAGTTTCCATGAAATTCTTATGGGGAAGAGGCGTGGAAGCCTGCAGGAAGCGCAGGCTTTCCCGAAGAGCTTTCCCCTGTTGCCGGGAGGGATTGGGTGCATTTTGCTTCTTTTCTCCATTTGATGATAGAACGTTTCCGGGAAACGGGTATATTATCAGGAACGTTTGCGATGACGCGGCGCTTTTTTCCACGTAACCATGAACACCAACCAATCATTGAACTCCCGCGGCAGCCACATCGCTTGGGTGGACTTTCTGCGTATTCTGGCCTGCTTCCTCGTTGTCCTGGCCCATTGCTGTGATCCATTCGTTGGAAGTTTTGACGGTTCCTTCAACTTTAAATCCGCTGTCTTCTGGGGAAGTCTGGTACGGCCGTGCGTGCCTTTGTTTGCCATGATCTCCGGAGTGTTGCTCTTTCCCGTCACCTTGGAAATGGGCGCTTTTTACTCCAGGCGCCTCAAGAGGGTGCTGGTTCCGCTCATTGTCTGGTCACTGGCGCTTCCCTTGCTCTACTTCGGATACTTTGCCGCAGGCGTTCAAACGGCCAGCCCCAACATCGTGATGGACACTTATACTTGGAGCGCCACCGTCGGCAAGCTGTATACCTTCTTCTTCAACTTCAACTATGATACCACGCCCCTGTGGTATGTATACATGCTGGTGGGCCTGTACCTCTTCATGCCCATCATGAGCGCATGGCTGACGCAAGCCAGGAGGAAAGATGTGAAAATCTTCCTGGGCATCTGGATATTCAGCATGACTCTCCCCTACATCCGGATGCTTGCCCCGGCACTGGGTTATGAGGGCAATTACGGCAACATGGGTATTCTGGGTGTTTGCGATTGGAATCCGTACGGTATGTTTTATAACTTTTCCGGATTCCTGGGATACATGGTGCTGGCGCATTACCTGACCAAATACCCGCTGGCCTGGAGCTGGAAAAAAAACGCTGTCCATTACTATTCCCCTCTTTTTGATTGGTTTTGCCGTTACGTTCTTCGGCTTTCTGGAAACGCAGAAGCACTTCCCCGGCCAGTATTCCAAGCTGGAAGTGCTTTGGTATTTCTCCGGAATCAATGTATTCCTGATGACCTTTGCCATCTTTGCCATCGTCAGCCGGATCAGAATCAAGGCTGGTCCAGTGCTGAGCAAGGTGGCGGCGCTTACTTTCGGCGTGTATCTGTGCCACTTCTTCTTTGTCCAGTGCTCCTATGACTTCGTGAACTTCATCGGGCTGGGAGGGCTGTCCTCCGCCGTGAAAATTCCGTTGATGGCCTGTCTGGCCTCCGCTGTCTCCGCGGCGTTGGTATGGTTGTTGAGCCTGAACAGGTGGACGCGCAAAAGCATCATGTAAACCGCGGATATTTTCCGCAGGGCGCTTCGGGACCACGGCTATCCCGGGGCGCCTCTTCTTCTGTGGAAAAGAGAATAAAACGGTTTCCGGGGAGAGGCCTACAAAATTCTGGACGGGAAAGAGGGAACAGGCTAGGATGTTTCCGCATCGTGCACAGGCTCTGGTTGCCGGAGATGCGGGCTTTTTAACGCATGAAAAGCTCCTCTCCCGGTCTTCCTTCCGCCGACCCCAAGCTCACAGGAAATTTCCGGAATACCGGCGATTTTCGTAATCCGTTGGGGTTTTGATCTTGACAACTATCATCTCTTTTTAAGGCCTGGAGTCTTTGTACCTCCCATGGGAGGTTGGCGCAAAACGCCCGTTGCACTGTTGATAATCAGTGCCATAGCCGCCCCGGGTCGCACTCTCATGAGTGCGTGGATTGAAACTGACAACAAAAATCGTCATTGAAAGCAATCCCCGTCGCACTCCGCAAGGAGTGCGTGGATTGAAACAAGGTAGTACGGGCGGGCCTTAGGTCTCTCATGGGTCGCACTCCGCAAGTGATCTTTATCAATGAAGGGTGGAAAGGGGTGAAACTTGGGTGAATAGGGGTGAACGCTAGGAAAATCAAGGGGTGCAAGCGTCGGGTGATCGGGGAAAGGCAGTGTGGAAAAAATCGGGGCCAGAGGGGGAAATTATCAAGCAGTGTGGAAAAATTACATGTGGGCATAACGCTGTTGCAACACGGCTGTAAACCGGGAGAAATAGCGTCCATGTCTGAAACAGGAACACCCATCGTAGTGACGCCGATCCCGGTATACAGATCAGTCACCGTCATCTCACCGCAAGACCAAGAGAAAACACATCCACAAACATATCACCTCCGGGAGTCGGCTATTGTGCTAATATGGGCAACTCGTGAGGGAGGCAAGACAACATGCTGGGTGCGGGATGTACTCGACAACACGTGGATCATGATCAGGAATGATGAGGAAGATTGAACCAAGAAAAGAAAAAGGCCGCCAGGGAGAACCTGACGGCCTGAATTGTATATGGGCTAATCATCACAGCATAAAGCGCGTATAAAGGGTGTCATCTCCTCGTCCTGATGATCCTCTATCAGCTTATCCGTCCTTTCGTCAATGATGCACAGAATGCTCGTGTAGAGTCCATCAGCATACACTGACTGCTTGGTGGATACAACAAGTGCATGTATTACACAGTTGGACTGCTGGCCATTGCTGTCGGCGACGTCTTCTGCCATCAAATCCGCCGTCCCGACAAACCACGGTTCCATGATCAAACCGTCTCCGGCATCGGGATCCCAGTCTGACAAGGTGCGTATCACTTCGGCCAGCAGGGCGGATGACCGGCGCAATCCGGATTCTTCCTCCGTCTTGGCCGTCACCATGATCAGAACGGCCACCCGTGCCGTCCAGATGCACACTCTGGCGGTGTCGGCCCCCTGCCAATCCATGCCCAAGCCAGCGGGCATCACGGCCACGGCTCCATCATATTGACGGTCGGCCAGGGCCAGCTTTTGAGTTTGGTCGTCCCGGTCATAGGGTTGTTCCAGTACCAAGGGGCACAGATGTTCATTTTCACGTAAACGGCTGATGACCGTTTCGCAAAAGGTAAATTCAGGGGAATCTTGAATCATAATCATTGTAAATCCAGGTATTGCATGACCGCCTGACGAACGGAGGTTTGAAAGGTTTCTGCGGAGGGCATCACTTCCGGCTTGGCTTGCTTCTCTCACGAGTTGTCCACATCAACACGACAGCGGTATCATGGAGATGATAAATTTGCGGATTCTTTTTCCTTCGGTCTTCGGGCGAGATAACAGTCATGGAGCCATACAAGGGGATGCAATATGCAGGTGTACACATGCGGGACATCTTACCATGATTATTTTCCACGATGCTTGATAATTTCCTCTTCTGACAACAACATTTTCCACACTGTCTTTCTCTGCTCACTTAACGCTTGCACCCCTTGATTTTCCTAGCGTTCACCCCTATTCACCCAAGTTTCACCCCTTTCCACCCTTCATTGATAAAGATCAGCGTGGACTGAAACATGACGAGGGCAAGCTTCGAGAAGATGCCTCCCGCCGTACTTTCCAGGGAGTACGTAACTTATCTGGAAAAGAAAAAGCTCTCCGAGCTTGTTTGGTCTAGAGAGCTTTTTTGTTCCATCATCTTGTTAAGTTGTCAGGAAGAGGGGTGATTATTGAGATTGAGTTCTGCCGGGGGGAGGGACTGGAGCAGAGCCAGGATGGGGTCCTGTGGTGCAGCGCCCATTTCCCGCTGGCGTTTGAATTCCTCCTCTTCCTGCTGCAGGGCTGCCAGTTTGGTGTCTTCCACCAGCGCCTTGAATTTGTCCGCCTGAGAGTATTCCCCGTCCTCGTCCCGGAAAACGCGGGCCAACCAGCGGCGTTTTTCTTCCGTACTGAGCAGGGGATTTTTCATGTGCCGGGGAATGTATTTTTGTCCAGCAGGTTTCCGGCAAGCTGTTCTCCATCCGCAGTGGGCCGGTAAACATAAGGGCGACCGTCTCCAATACGGTTGACATATCCCTGCGCAATGAGATCCTGCAGGATATTGGTGACGGTATTAGGGTGCAGGCGTGTGGCTTCCGTAATGGTGCTGTGGCGCCTGTACCCGGCAATGACGGCCAGGATGACCTGGGCACTGCTGAGGCGAAAGTCCAGCCTGCGGACGTTGGAGGCAAATATCTGTATGAAATCCAGTGCTTTCATGAGTATGTATTCACAATTTATTATTATGTTATTTGCTTATTATTCTCATGTTATTCACATTCTTCCGGGCAAGAGGGCGATTTGATTTTTCTCAGCAAATCCAGCAGCGGGTGGGAATCATTGGAAAAGCACTGCATCGCATTGACGGTAGCCGCCTGCGGAAGAATGATTTTATGGAATTCCTGGTTAAGATTCTGGCGCAGGCTTTGGTTGCCCGTCAAGGGCATGGCCAGTTTTTCTGCCAGCCGGGTGGCCAGTGCGTCCATGAAGAGGGGATCGAATTGGTCGGCGTTTTCAATATCGGCAATGTAGCTTAGGGGCAGCGGGGCGCAGGAAGCATGAATGCGGCGTCCCTGCATTTTCCATTCCGAGCATTCCACATCCAGCACGCGCAGGCAGTCTGCGGGCAGCGTGAATTGATAGGGTGTCAGGGAATTGGGCGCCTGTGCGGAAACGGAGTCCAGAGTGGTTTGCGTGGCGGCGAAGGTCCAGCGCGCCATGCAAAGGGTTTCCCTGCGGGCCGGATGGTAATGAAGAACGCAAAGGCGGGATGCCGTGGATTCATTGGCAATCAGCGCGTCCAGAGGTGCCTCCCCTATTTTGGAGAGGGCCGCGTTGCAGATGTCCAGCGCGGATGGCGTATCCGGCTGAAGTAAGGATTCATTGATCATAGCGCCCTATGTTTTGGAGGAAACGGATGCGGAATGCATCACGTTTGGAGGCGACCTTTTTGATGCCACCAATGGCATGTATGCGTCCGGTTTTTCCTCAGGTGCATTTTTTGCCGATTTGTTTATTTGATAAATGCAAGCACTTGCCCGGATTGCCCGGGCAGGTGGGGAGAGTTCCCTTTCCTTCCATGGGAAAAGGACGCCCCCGCCGCATGGATTGTCTGTGAGGCGGGCGTCCGGCATCCTCTGGAGCCTTATATCCGGCAGAAGGGAAGGGGAATCAGTATCAACCATGAATAGAAAGCAAAAGAAATTATGGGATTTATGAAACCGTCCACACCTTCCGCTTCTGCTCCGGAGCAGACCATCCCGGTCAAGGCGGAGAGCGTGGAACAAGAAGTAGGGGAAGATTATCAGGCCCGGGAACGGCAGAGGCAGGGAATGATTTCCACCATTCTGGCGCGCCGTCATTCTTCCGCCGGGCAGGGGGAGGTTAATCCGCGGACTCTGCTTAGGAAAACTCTGGGATAGGCGTTGCCATGGAAGAAAGAGTTGCGGAATTGAATTCCGTGTACAAGTCCTTGGCCGCCCAGCGCGCGCCATGGGAGACGTGGTGGGACCGTCTGAGGGATTACGTGCTGCCTCGCCGCCTGAATCGGGAAGGGGAGGTTTCCCTGCCCAACAGGGACGCCATGGACCGCATGACGGATACTACTGCCGTGGAGGCATGCCAGAAGCTGGCCAGCGGCCATATGTCCTATATTACGCCCAGCCATGACGTATGGTTCAAGTGGTCGGCTCCGGATGACCGGGGAGGCGACGAGGCGGAGGCCTGGTATAACCAGTGTTCGGAAATTGCCCTGAAAGAATTGTCCGTTTCCAATTTTTATACGGAGATCCATGAGTGTTTTCTGGACCGGGTGGCTTTGGGGACCGGAAGCCTGTTTACGGGCACATCCTCGGACGGAAGGCTGTTGTTCACCAATATTCCGTGCGGACAGTTCGCCTGTGCGGAGAATGCGGAAGGCCGGGTGGATACCTACGTCAGGGAGTTTACCTACACGGCTCATCAGGCACGCTCCATGTTCGGGGTGAAAGCTCTGGGGCCCAAGGCTCGGGAAGTTCTGGAGCGCGGAGGCAATCCGTATGCCACAACTCTGAGGTTTCTGCATGTGGTGCGCCCGCGCACCCGGCGCAGCCGCCGCAGGGAGCAGGCCTCCCACATGCCGTTTGAAAGCGTTTACCTGTCTCTGGACGACCAGGTGATCGTGGAGGAAGGGGGATACATGGAGTTCCCTTATCTGGTAACCCGCTTTTTGAAGTGGGGCAGCGGCCCGTACGGTCTGGCTCCCGGCAGGCTGGTGTTTCCCGCCATCCAGCAGGTGCAGTTCCTGAACCGTATTCTGGATACTCTTGGCGAGGTGGCCGCCTTTCCCCGTATTCTGGAGCTCGCCAACCAGATTGGGGAGGTGGATTTGCGGGCCGGCGGCAGGACCGTCATTACCCCGGAGGCCGCTTCCCTTCACCTTCCCCGGGAATGGGCTACGCAGGGCAGGTATGATGTTGGGATGGACCGTCTGGCACAGAAGCAGGATGCGATACGCCGTGCCTATTATCTGCCTATGCTGGAGCTTTGGAGCGGGCACCGCGGCAATATGACTGCCACGGAGGTCATGGCGCGGGAGAATGAGCGCGTCTTGATGTTTTCTCCTTCCTTCACGTTGTTTGTGAGTGATCTGTATTCCACAATGACACGCATTTTTTCCCTGCTGTTCCGGATGGGCAAGTTTCCCAAGCCACCCCGTGCGGTATTGAGGGTAGGGAGGGACGGCTCCGTTGCCGTGGGAGAACCCAGGGTTGTCTATCAGTCAAAGATTGCCCTGGTGCTCAGGCGCTTGCAGAGTGAAGGGATGGACCGCAGCCTTCAGCGGCTGAATATGATGATGCAGGCTGCCCCGGATTTGGCGGATCATGTGGACTGGGACCACTGTTTCCGCCTGTCCGCCCGTGTGGACGGCGCCCCGGAGAGCATGCTGAGGCCCTGGGCCGATGTCCGTGCCATGCGGAAGGAACGGGCGGACCTCCAGCAGGGAGCCTCCCTGGCTCCGGCGGAAGAGGATCCTTATGCTTCCCTCAATCCCTTGCTTGACCAGTTAACCGCGATTCAGAAATGAACCAGGATACGACATTGCAGCAGGAGTCCTCCGTCCGGGAGGCCCGTTTCAAAAGGCGCCAGCTTCTCCGGGTGTTTGACACCCCGGACGGGCGTGAGACTCTTTCCTTTCTGGAAGCCCGTTTCCAGACTGATTTGCCCGTTTTTCAAGGAAGTCCGGGGAATTACGATCCTCTGGATGCCATGAGGAGGGATGCCTACAGGGAGATCTTTCTGTACATCCGCCGCCAGCTTCAATTAGCCATTAAAGAAACTACAGAAGAAGAGAAAAATGATTGATTCCATTGATAACAGCATGGCCGCTCCTATCAGGGATGCGGAGGGTTCCGGGGCCGTTTCCCCGGAGACGGACGCGCTGTCCGAAACCGCAGTTCAAACTGAACCTTTTCCTCCCCTTCTGGGTGAGGACGGAGGTTTTGCTCCGGATTGGTACGCCCGGTTTGATGAGTTGAAAGGGATGGAGAAATCTCTTTCCAAGTTTAAGACGCCGGAGGCTCTGGCGAAGAGTTACGCGGAGCTGGAACGCCTGCGACGTTATCCCGGTGTGGAGAATGAAGAACAGATGGCGCGGTTCCGCCGGCTGGCCGGATTGCCGGAGTCGGAGGAAGAATACCGTCTGGAACGTCCTGAATCCACGCCGGAAAGCGAATGGAATGCCGGGCTGGCAGAGCGTATGGCCCGCACGGCCTATCGTTACGGAGTACCGCCGGAGGCAATGAATGCTCTTCAGGAGACAATGGCCCAGGCATATGACGAGGCCCGTGAGCACATGGAAGATGCCCGGATGGAGATGGAAATGCAGGCGGAACAATCCCTTCAGCAGGAATGGGGCGCCAATTATGAACGCAACATGGGCAGGGCTGCCGCCGTTCTTCGGCGGCTTGCCTCTGAAACAGGGGTGGATGCGGACGCTTTACTGGATAATCCGGGACTCGGTTCCAATCCGGATGCAATCCGCCTGTTGTACCAGGCATCACGCCTGCTTGATGAAGCTCCTCTCCATCATACAGGAAATGCGGCGCCTTCCCCTGCGGAGGAAGCCATGCGGATGGAATCGGATCCATCCCATCCTCTTTATGAGGCGTATATGAATGTGAACCATCCCAATCATAAATATGCCAATGAGTTATATGATCGTTTGACTACCCGTTAATTTCCCGGACGTTTTAACCGGCGGAGTCTCATAAAAAGCAAGCCCGGCGGAATGCTTTCCGCCGGGCTTTTAATAGTCATTGTTTCATCAGGGAAGGAGGGGGTAAGGGCTGGGGCCTTAAGCTGCCCTCCTACCATTAGCGTCCCGGGAAGGGGCTTGTGTTCAAAAAAAGTTGGAAAAACATTTTTCCCTGTATGGGAGACTAATGAGGTTAAATGCTCATCATATCTTTCACTGTAAGTGAGTAAAGAGGGAGATATCCGGTATTTTTTCTTATCAGCGCAAACTTCTGCATTAACCGTCTCTTTATGCCGGCATTTTTCAATTGAGCCTGTTACGGGGGAAGGCTGATGCTATGTCTATTGACTGGAGGGAGGCAATGAAAAACCCCGTCCGGAAAGGAACGGGGTTTTAAGAAAAATGGTACGCGGTATAGGATTTGAACCTACGACCTCCACCATGTCAAGGTGTTGCTCTACCACTGAGCTAACCGCGCATTTGTAAGTGCGGGCGGATTATTACCTGATTAAGGAGGAAAGAGCAATACTTTTTTTGAGAACGCCTCATTTTGGGGACGGGGGACGGAAGCGTTCCTTCGGGGAAAAAGACACTGATTTCTCTTCCTATACAAAGTATTTCTGCTAGTCTGAGAGGAACGTTTCACAGAGTATGATGAACAGACATTTTATTTTTGCATTGTGTACTGTGCTGGGGTTCAGCGTTTCCGGCATTTCCATGGCTCAAAGCGTTCCCACGGACAAGGAAGCCGCAGCCAAGGCTGCCAAGGCGGCGAAAGTGAAATTCCGCTGGGGCAAGAGCCTGAAAAGCGCTCAAAAGCAGGCGGCGGAAACCGGCCTTCCCATTGTTCTTCTTTTCACGGGAACGTCCTGGTGCGGCTTTTGTGTTAAGCTGGAGAAAGAAATCCTTTCCAAAAAGGACTTCAAACAAGGCATGGACGGCGTGGCCATTGGCGTCAAATTTGAGTTCGGCAGTTCGGATTTCAGCAAGTCCAAGGAAGCCAAGACGTATAACATTACCGGCGTGCCGGCCATGGTGGTGGTGGATGCGGATGGCAAGGAGCTGGGCCGCACGGGTTATGTTCCCGGCCGTACTCCCGCCCAGTACGTTGAATTTTTCAAGAAATACGCACCCAAGACTGCGGAAGGCAAGTAAGGCAGGTGTTCCGAAGAGGAGCTTGATTAACAGGAGCGGCGGACGAGAATCCGGCGCTCTTTTTTTGTTCCGGCAAGAGAGGCTGGAAATTTGTTCGCTGGACTGCTTTAAGGCCACCATCGTATAAAAGTTATGACAAAGCATATTGAATGAATGGGTTACGTATCAGGTCCCATCTGCATGCCTGAATTTACGAATGCATTTAGCGGCCTAAAGGAGGATCGGAAACTCACCCATGACGAATTGGTGAGAGCCATCCGGTTTATGATCGCAGCGGAATATGAATCCATCCAGCTTTATACCCAGCTTGCCGCCTCCATTGATGACAAGCTGGCTCAAGAGGTGCTTTGGGATATTTCCAATGAGGAAAAGGAACACGCGGGCGAATTTCTCCGCCTCCTCCAGGTGCTGGCCCCTGACGAGCAGGGCTTTTATGACGAGGGGATGGGGGAAACCAATGAAAAGATTGACAAGCTGAAGGCGTCCTGCCCGGACGGCGCATGCAGCAGTTCCGCCGCCCATTGACGGTGCTTTTCATCCTTTGCTGTAAAACGTCCGGTTTTCTTCAGGTGAAGCCGGGCGTTTTTCTGTTCCGGTCTTGCGGTATCTCTTTTCCTTATTACGTGCCAGTGGCGGGAATGTGTTGTAAAAGCGGGCAGTATAAGTGAAACCCCGTGCTTCATCCGTATTCGGGATGATACTGGCCTTCTTAGACCATTGGTTATGAATAAAAATTCAAAGAATGTCGCTGAAAATATATGACAGGAACATTTTGAATGTATTCATTGCAGTCTGGGTCATATCTGCATGCCTGAATTTACAAATGCATTTAGCGGATTAAAGGAAAACCGGAAACTCACCCATGGCGAATTGGTGAGAGCCATCCGGTTCATGATTGCAGCGGAATATGAAGCTATCCAGCTTTATACCCAGCTTGCAGAATCCATAGACCATAAGCTGGCCCAGGAAGTTCTGCTGGATATTTCCAATGAGGAAAAGGAACACGCGGGCGAATTTCTCCGCCTCCTCCAGGTGCTGGCCCCGGACGAGCAGGGCTTTTATGACGAGGGGATGGGGGAAACCAATGAAAAGATTGACAAGCTGAAGGCGTCCTGCCCGGACGGCGCATGCAGCAGTTCCGCCTCTCATTGACGGCGCCTTGCGTATGGTTAAAGCGCCCGGTTCCCCTGCAAAGGGGGCCGGGTATTTTCATGATGCCGGGCTTTTGCTTCCAGCTCGGCCGCGCAGCGGGCGCAGAAGGCAATGCAGCGTTCACAGGGGCGGGAGGCGTAATAGGCGGCAGTCCTTTCTCCGGGGCGCGCCGTTTCCGCTGCCAAGCTCTCCGGAGACAGCCCCAGCAGTTCCCGGCAGTAAAGAGTGCCGAATTCCTGCTTGAAGGAGGCGGCCAGGGATTGGACCAGGGAAAAGATTTTTTCCTTTTCCCCGGTTTCCGGGGAACTGTTTCCGTACAGGCTTCCCGCCAGCATGCTCATTCCGCAAAAAGCGCCGCATACCTCCCGCATGCGTCCAATGCCTGCCCCCAGGGGAGAGGACAGTTTCAGGGCCGTTTCTTCCGTCAGGCCGCAGACATCTGCAAAAGCAGCAAAAACGGATTGGGAACAATTATATCCCTGGTGGAAATAATCCAGCGCCCGGGCTGCCCGGTCTTCCTTGGAAGGGATCATGGGAAAAAGGGGGGTTACTGCTCTTTTTCTGCGGACGTGTCCGCTGCGGCTTTTTCCGGCTTGTTGCGGTCCGTCAGACGAAGCATGAGTATGTAACAGACGGCCAGAACCAGCACGGCCAGAATAAGGGGGAGACTTTCGCTTTTGACGGTGCGGATCAGCTCCTCCGGAGATTTGAGCAATTCCGGATGCCGTTCCCCGATGCGGTGCCCGTACCAGGCGAGCACCGTGCACCAGGCAAACGAGCCGAGCACGGTGACCAGGGAGAAAATGCCGAATCCCATGCGGACAATGCCGGCGGGAATGGAAATGAGGTGGCGGATGACGGGCAGAAGGCGGGCGAAGAAGACACCGGAAACTTCGTACCGCTGAAGGAAGATTTCCGCTTTTTCCACCTTGTGGGGCGGCATGAAAAAGAATTTGCCCCAGCGCATGATGACCGGGCGGCCCACGATTCGGGCCACGGCATAGGTTATGGCAGAACCCAGCCAGGAGCCGAACGTTCCGGCAGCCACCACTCCCCAGAAGCTCATGGATGCTCCTTCCTGGGCGGACAGGATGGCCGCGGGCGGGATGACCACTTCGCTGGGAACGGGAAAGATGGAGCTTTCCATGGCCATCAGGACGATGACACCCGCATATCCCCAGTCCTGCACCCAGGACATCCAAAGTGAGATCAACTCATGCATAACGGCGCGTATCTTGCATTAAAATCCTTGAAAGGAAAGTCTTTTATTGCGTCCCGGGAACGGGGCTGGTAAGGTAGGGAGGCGTCCGGCGTGCGCCGATGCAGATAGTGATGAAGCTTTATATTATAGCAGGCGAAAAGAGCGGGGACATTCATGGCGCCCTGCTGTTGAAGAATCTGCTGCGCCTGATGCCCGGCATGGAGGTCGCAGGGCTGGGCGGCCAGGGCATGCACGCGTTATGTCCCGGCGTGGAAGACTGGGCGGATGAAGCCGCCGTTATCGGCGTGGTGGAGGTGCTCAAAAAATACGGATGGTTCAGAAGGCGTTTTCTCTCCATTCTGGAAAGGATACGGCAGGACCAGCCGGATTGCCTTGTTTTGATTGATTATCCGGGGTTTAATCTGCGGCTGGCGGAGAAGGTCCGCAAGTGCTGCCCCCGCACCAGAATCGTTTATTTTATCTCCCCGCAGGTGTGGGCATGGCATCGCGGGCGCATTCCCAAGATGGTGCGCATGCTGGATTTGATGATGTGCATCTTCCCTTTTGAGGCTCCCTTGTTCCAGGAAGCCGGACTGAGAACGGAGTTTGTGGGGCATCCCCTGGTAGATGAAATTGCTTCCATCCGTAAGGAGGGCGTCCGGGAGCCGTCACTAGTCGGTCTTTTTCCCGGCAGCCGGAACCGTGAAATTGACAGGCATTTCCCGGTATTTATAGAGGTAGTGAACCGCCTTTCCCGGGAACGTCCGGAACTGTCTTTTGAAACCGCCGCTTCCACGGAGGCTCTGGCGGAAAGAATGCGCGGCATGGTGCAGAAGGCCGGCATGCCTCCGGAACTGTTCCACATTGCGGTGGGAAAATATCATGAGCTGATGGACCGCGCCGCCGTGGGAATTGTGGCTTCCGGCACCGCCACGATGGAAGCCGCCTTGCACCGTCTGCCGTACATGCTGGTGTACAAGGTTCCCCTGCTGACGTACTGGATGGCCCGCATGCTTATCAAAATACGCTTCATCGGCATGGTGAATATCCTGGCGCAGAAACCCGTGGTGAAGGAGCTGGTTCAGTTTGATTTTACACCGGACAAGGTGATTGATGAAATAGAACGCCTGCTTGTTCCGGAAAACAGGGATGTCCTGCTGGAGGAAATGAAACAGGCCTCCGACAAGTTGGGGCAGGGAGGGGCGGCGGAACATGCGGCCCAGGCTGTCTGCCGCCTGTTAAAGGAATAATAGTTCCGTTTTTTTTGAAATTTTTTTAAGCCCTTTTCAGTATTTGGCGGATACGGAAGAACGTATTTGCTGAATTTATGCGAGGGTTACATATTTAGGGAATTAGAAGGTACAGGCAATAAGAATGCCATTATTAATTAAAGAAAATGTTGCGTGATGAATTCTCAAAATATTAAAAACGTCTATGTGAAATTGGTTTGCGATGCGATAAATAAAGTTAATAAGGAATATTTTAATATTAAAGTCGCGGGCGCTGATTCTGAAAAACGTAGAGAACGGGTGTTCTGTTATGAATTATACCATTGTATGAGAAAATTGCAGGAAGAATTGCAGGAAGAATATTTGACAATAAATGGAGAAATAGATAAATCAGGACACCTTGAGATAGAAGGAAAGTACAATCCTGATTTTGTTATTCATAGACAGGGAAGTATGGAGAGCAATGAAGTGGTGGTTGAAGTAAAATGTAATTTCAATAAGGCGGGCATTAAGAAAGATTTTGGAACCATAAAGAAGATGATGAAATGTGGTAAATATAAAATTGGAGTTTTTGTGTTAATCGGATATGATATGAATTGTTTTAAAGAAAAAATTTTTTCTGAAATAAATAATGGAATTAATAGGAATAATGTCTATGTTTTTTGCAAGAAAAATAATGATAGTCCTGCTGAGGTCGTTACTCTTGATGAATTAAATAAATAAGAAGCGCCGGGCGAACCCGGCGCTTCTGGTGTGTTTTACATTGGCAGCAAGTATGTCGGCCGGGGTCAGACTACCCCCTGGTCGATCATGGAATCCGCCACTTTCACGAAGCCGGCGATGTTGGCGCCGGTGACGTAGTTGGTGAAGGATTTGTCGGAGGAGTATTCACGGGCGTGGGCCACGGCGTTTGCGTGGATGTTGGCCATGATGGTCTTCAGCTTGTGGTCCACTTCTTCACGCGTCCAGGAGAGGCGCTGGCTGTTCTGGGACATTTCCAGTCCGGAGGTGGCCACACCGCCGGCATTGGCGGCCTTGGCCGGGCCGTACAGGATTTTGGCGGCCAGGTAGGTTTCAATGCCTTCCAGATCCGTAGGCATGTTGGCGCCTTCCGCCACCAGGGTGCAGCCGTTCTTGATGAGGGTGCGGGCGTCTTCCCCGTTGATTTCATTCTGCGTGGCGGAGGGGAAGGCGCAGTCGCACGGAACGCTCCAGGGGCGCTGGCCTTCAAAGTACTGGGCTTTCGGGAACTGCTTCACGTATTCCGCAATGCGTCCGCGGCGCTTGTTCTTGAGTTCCATGACCCAGGCCAGCTTTTCCGGGGAAATGCCGTCCGGATCGTAAATATAGCCGTTGGAGTCGGACATCGTGACCGCTTTCGCGCCCAGTTCGTTAAGTTTTTCCACGGTGTACTGGGCCACATTGCCGGAACCGGACACCAGGCAGACTTTGCCCTGCAAGTCGTCGTTGCGGGTGGCGAGCATGTTCTGGGCGAAGTATACGCAACCGTAGCCGGTGGCTTCCGGGCGGATGAGGGAGCCGCCCCAGTTCAGGCTCTTGCCGGTGAGAACGCCGGTGAATTCGTTGCGGATTCTCTTGTATTGTCCGAACAGGTAGCCGATTTCACGGCCGCCCACGCCGATGTCCCCCGCGGGAACGTCCGTATCCGCGCCGATGTGGCGCTGAAGCTCCGTCATGAAGCTCTGGCAGAAGCGCATCACTTCATTATCGCTCTTGCCCTTGGGGTCGAAGTCGGAACCGCCCTTGCCGCCGCCCATGGGGAGGGTGGTGAGGGAGTTTTTGAAAACCTGTTCAAAACCCAGGAACTTCAGGATGCCGAGGTTGACGCTGGGATGGAAGCGGAGGCCGCCCTTGTATGGTCCGATGGCGCTGTTGAATTCCACACGGTATCCGCGGTTCACCTGAACCTTGCCCTGGTCATCGATCCACGGCACGCGGAACAGGATGGTTCTTTCCGGTTCCACGATCCGTTCCAGAATCGCGTGGTCTTCATACTTGGAATTCGCGGCCAAAACCGGTTCGATCGTGCTGAGCACTTCCTGAACGGCTTGGATGAATTCTTTTTCGTGGCTATGCTTGGCCTTAACCAAGTCGAGCACGCGCTGGGAATATGTCTGTGCCATCTTTTCTGTTGTTGTATTTGGGTTGACGCTTTACGCGCAGTTTTTCGCACGCGCCTTCCGTTTATCATTCCGCGAAGCAGACTGGCAATCATTTTTTTCCCTGGCGGACTTCAGGGGTCAGTAAGAAAATAGAAAATATGTTTATATGTTGTGATTTGTAAACTGACCCTATTCTTGCTGATTGATGCTTGCCAGAACTGCGTATTCCGGATGCTGGGACATGGAGTTTGTATGCGGTTATTCGGGTTCCTGTTTCCGTAAGGCGGATTTTGAATCCGGTGTCCATGAAGAATGGGTGACAAAGGAAAAAATTATCAGGAACAGCCAAGGCGGCAGAGATGGAATGTTACAAACAACAAGCTGACCTGGTCAGGTGGGTGGGAGCCATCTTGATTTCCGCATTGGTGGCAGAAGGCCGGAATTGCCTCCATGGCTTTTTCAGTAGTTCCGGAACCGGCTGCGGCATCCGTGGGATTGCTTGGGCTGGTCTGCATGATGATGCGCTGGAGAAGGGGCTGACCTTGAGTGCTTCCTGCCGCGGGAGGACGGTTTCATGCCCGGCGCATCCTTGTGTCGGGAGGAAAGTTTTTCCAAATTATTCCGTGGGAGGAACGGAGGTCAGGAGCTCAGGCGCTCGATCCACGCCCTCGTTTTCAAATCCGTTTCCGCCATTTTTTTTGCCCGGTGGAGCAAGGTTCCCATGGATTTGGGAATGCCCATGTGCAGCCGGTTGCTGATCCAGGCATACGGTACCAGCGTGCTTTGCCGGACGGCCAGGGCGATGATGAGCTTGGACGGGTGGCTGTAAGGCGTGACAAGCAGCTCCTCCTCCGAGAGGCCGAAGGCCTTCAGACCGTTTTTTACAATAATTTCCGCCTGGTACTCCCCAATTTCCGACGCTCGCATGCCCGTCGTGACGGGCTTTCTGCGCGCCAGACGGGGAAGTTCCCCCACCAGCCTGGCACGGAAGGCGCTGGAGCCATAGCACCAGCCCCGCTGGACGGTGCCGGGGCCAACGTGGCCGGCGGGCAGCAGGGAGCGTTCATCCATGCGTTCCGCTTCAAAACGGCCCATCAGATGGTTGAGGTATTTTTGGCGGCCGTCTTCCGTGTCGTCGCAGCCGAAGCAGACGAGGCCGCGTTCCGGATGAATCCATTTGGGCCTTTTGGCGGGAGAGGCCAGCCACGCGGGCAGGCTCGTCCATTTGCAGCCGGAAAGGAACGTGTGGCGTCGCGCCAGGCCGGACCGGGCCGGATTCAGGTGGATGTAGTCAATGATGGTTGAAAAATAGTGGGCGTTATCCGCTTCCACCACCATGGAGTGGTATCTGCCCGCAAACAGATGACCCCGCATTCGGTGGCGTGCGTTAAAACGCTGGGTATAGGCAGTCTGGAGCCATTTCATGCCATCCACCAGGTTGGCGCGCGCGGTTTGGAAAAGAATGTGGTAGTGATTGGCCATCAGGGCGTAGGCGTACACAGTCCAGCCGCTTCTGCGGGCTGCCTCCTGAAACGTTCGCAAAAAGGTTTCCCTGTCTTCGTCATCCAGGTAAATGGCATCTCCGCGGTTGCCCTCGCTCTGCACGTGATAGACTGCTCCAGGGTATTCTATTCTCAGGGTGCGGCTCATGCCGGAAGCGTACCGGAAAAGGTCTGAAATGCAAGTCTGTTGTTATTTTTAACCTGACCCCTATTGTGAAAAAAGAGGGTGAAAAAAATGCATTTCCAGGCTTGTCCGCGTTTCCTGGAAGGAGCAAATTTTTCCGGAGGACTTCCGGGCAGAGGATTGCGGAAGAAGCCGGATTCTCGTTCCGGGACGGCGGCAGGGCAATTTGCCGGGGAATGCATGCCTTTGCCCCGTGTTTTCTCATGAACGGAGCCCCGGATGCGTCGTTCCCCGGAGGTCATGCCCGGATTAGGGCGTGAAAGGAAGGCTGGACGCTGCAGACACGAAGAATGGGAAATTGCCCTTTGGACGGGAAGGGGGGTCGGCCTTGAACGGGCATTTCCCGCAAACCGCGGAAGGGAGCGGCGTTTTTTCCGGTATTTCAACGGATACAGCGCGGCAAGGCAGATTTTATTGCAGTTTTTCCCTGCGCATGATTTCAGAGAGCACCAGGTAGAGGTCCGTCTTGTTGACTACGCCCAGCAGCAGATCGTTGTTCGGGTTCACAAGGGCCAGGGATTCCGCGCAGTGGGGGCGGGAGAAAATACCCAGGGCTTCCGGGAGGTGCATGTCCGCAGGAAGCGTAGGCATGTCGCTGCGCAGCACATCCATGGCCAGTACGGCCTGGGCCAGCTCCTTGTTGCGGGCAAAGGCCGCCACGTCTTCCGCCACCACGCTTCCCAGGTATTTGCCGGCCGGGGAAGTGACGAAGATGGGCTGGGCCGGGTTTTTAATGAGCATGGCGGCGATGGTGCCGAATTTGTCTAGGGGATGCACCACGGGCGGATCCTTGCGCGCTACATCCTGAAGCTGTACCTGGGCCAGGGGTTTGTCAAAGGTGCTTCTGGGGCCGAAGGCCAGGGAATCATGGTACATGGACTGGGCTTTGGTGAGCCTGGCCATTCCGTAGGAAACCAGCACGCCGATGATCAGGGGGAACATCATTTGCCCGGCCATGGTGAATTCCACCACCAGCACCAGGGAGGTGATCGGGGCGTTCGCGGCTGTAGTGAAAAAGGCGGCCATGCCCACCAGGGAATAGGCAATGGCATGGTCCCCGGGCACCCCCAGCTGGGTAAGAGCCGCGCTGAACAGGAAGCCGCAGACGCTCCCGATAGTCAGGCTGGGGGTCAGGGCGCCCCCCACGGTTCCCACGCCGAAGACGATGGCGACGGTGAATATTTTCAGGAACAGCAGGACGGCGGCTCTCGCGGCGTCAAATTCATAATGAATGAGGGAGGTGATGATATTTTTGCCGTTCCCTACGATTTCCGGGTAAAAGATGGCGATGGCTCCCACCAGCACGCCTGCCGCCGTCAGGCGCACGGGCAGCCATTGGCGCTTGCCGTTCAGGTACCGGCGCGATTTTTTGAGGATGAGGAGCCAGAAACTGGCGACCAGGGAGGCCAGGGCTCCCAGCAGCACGCACCAGAGCACATGCTGGTTGCCCGCCAGAGAAACTTCCTGCTGGAGCTGGTAGATGGGGGCGGGTTCATGGAACAGGCCCATGGTAAAGTACCCCGCGCAGCTGGCAACCAGCAGGGGAGCCAGGAAATCAATAGTCAGCGCGCCCAGAACGATTTCACTTACGAACAGACCGCCCGCCAGGGGCGTATGGAAGGCGGAGGACATGCCGGAGGCGGCGGCGCAGGCCACTACCAGGCGCAGGCGAGGAGCTGAGAGGTGGAAGAAACGCCCCAGGGCGGAGCCCGCTACGGCGGCGGCCTGCACCAGCGGGCCTTCACGGCCGATGGATGCGCCGGAACCTACGGAGAAAACGGCGGACAGGGAACGCAGAAGGCTGGGCTTGGGAGGCACGTATCCATTGCCCAGCGCCACGGCTTCCATGTATTCCGTCGCCTTGGCCGGCACAAAGCGGTGGGTGAAGAGAAGCGTAAGCCCCGCCAAAAGGCCGCCCGCCGCCGGAACGAAGATGCACCAGGCCGGGTCCTGACTGGCCATTTCCTGAAAGACCTGAATTTGCCTGTAGCTGGTCCGCCCCGTCAGGACGTCCTGCACCAGTTCCACGCCCATTTCAAAGACAAGGGCCATCAGGGCACCCAGCGCTCCGACGACGACCGCCCAGATGAAGATGACCTGCTTGTCCCCCAGCTTGATTTTTTCACGCAGGCTCAACGCCATGCGCAGCCATGACCAGGAAAGGCGCGTCTTTTCCGCAGGCTGGTTTTTCTTGTCCGTCATTGCAGGGCTTGTTGAAGGGACGCCAGGAGACTGGCTTCATCTCCCGTCCATTCCCCGTTGGGGCCCAGGGGGGCGTTTTTATGCCACCGCAGCAATTTCTGCATGGTGGTCAGGTAGCCGGTCACCATGGCGGCGGGCACGCCCAGCATCACAATGAGATGAGCGTTGCGGGAATCGTCCGGCCAGAGGACGCCCTCTGGGCTGATGCCTACGGTGACCTGCATGGAATCCAGCGCGCTGGTGCGTCCGTGGGGGACGGCCAGGCCGTGATCCAGATAGGTGGTCTGCGTTTCCTCTCGCAGAAGAACCGCATTCTTGATGTGTCTTAGCTGTCGGTCGTCAAGGACTTCCGCCATGGAATCCGTCAGGGTTTCCAGAGCCTGTGCCTGAGTGGTTGAGGGCTGGAACGTGCGTACGTGAATTTGAAGATTGTCTGCCACCGGGTCTTCTGAAGGCTTTTGGTTTTTCATTCTATGAAGGGAGGCATGATTATCAAGGAAATTCTGGCCTGCATACGGGGGAAGGAGGCTTTCCCCCGTGAATGGGAGGCGGGAAAAAGGGGGAAGAGACCTTTCCGGAGGGGCTTTTTTGACACAATGGCGGCGGAAGAGCCAGCTTTTAGGCTTTTTCTTTAGCGGGAATGAAGATACCCTGCCGCCATGATGCAGGATTCAGAAGTCATCAAACTCGTCAAACCCGTACCTTCCGACCGCCTGGCAACCCAGGTGCTGGTGGCATGGTACCATGCGGTGCGCCCCAGGTGGAAAAAGCCGCTGGACCTGGCCATTACGGCCTTTTTTGTATTGATGGCGCTGTATTCCTTTTCCCTGCGCCCACTGCCCTTATTTGCCTGGCTGTCCCTGGCCGGGGCGCTGATGGCGATTATCCTGTCCTGGTTTTACGTCCCCTTTCTGGCAAAGGCCGCTCTGGCCGCCAATAAAAAGGTGCCCATGTACCATCAGGAAAAGGATTACGTTTTTCATGAGGATTACCTGACGTTCTCCAGCAAGGGCGTTGACCCCATGAATATTCCCTACGACCGTTTTTCCACGTTGTGCAGGACGCGCCACGCGCTGCTGTTCCTGTTCGGCAAGAAGCTGGTGCTGTGGCTGCCGCTCCATCTCATGGATGCGGAACAGCTGGAAAGCATCATGCGCAGGTTCCGGAATCATGGCGTGGAAGTGAAGGATGTCTCTTGATGCGGAGGGGCAGCCCGCGCCTTCCTGAAGGAAGGGGCAAATTTGCCGTTTCAGCGCCTTTTTTGTTGAGCGCGGGATGAAAACGGGTAGGGTGTTTCCATGTCACGTTACCATGGAGAACAGGTTCTGGTGGTTCCCCGCGCCGCCTTTGAGGAAGCGGGTTATTTCCAGGGACACCGGGAAGGCGGGGATCATTATCTGAATGCGTTCATGAAGCCGGGCGTCGCCTCGTTCATGGACCGGGAGGCTGCGGAAAATGACCCTTCCCACAAACAGATCATCGCCTATGCCATTTTCTGCCACCAGGGCCGCATTCTGCATTACACGCGCGGAGGCTCCGGCGGCGAGGCCCGCCTGCATGACAAGGGCTCCATCGGCATCGGAGGCCATATCAATCCGGTGGACCGCCAATCCGGCCATGACGACGTTTCCACCTATCTGGCCGGAGTGGAGCGCGAAATCCGCGAGGAACTGGTTATTGACGGGAACTGCACCCAGCGGGTTCTCGGCGTGATTAATGACGATACCAATGACGTGGGGGCCGTGCATCTGGGCATTGTCCACCTGTTTGAGCTGGATACGGACCGTGTGCGCGCGAATGAAGCGGCTCTGGCCAATCTCCGTTTTGTTTCTCCGGAGGAATTGTCCGGGGAAATGTTTGAGAAACTGGAGACCTGGTCTCAGCTCGCACTGGAACTGTTTAAAAACAGAGGGGCCTGATCCCCCCAGTTCCATGAAAAACGCCCGGGGAGGGGTGGATGCTTTTCCTTTTCTTCTCCGCCGTTTTTCCGCATGGGAAGCCCCCGCCGGCGTTGCGCCGGCGGGGGCTTCTTTTGTCCATCAGGGCCTGAAGAAAACGAAGGGCCTCAATGGGACATTTTTCTGCGCCTCCTCCACAGGAGGGGGGCCAGTCCTGCCAGGGCCAGGGCGGCGCTTCCGGGTTCCGGCACCTGGGCGAAAAGCATGGCGGAATTGGCCTGAAGATCCATGGACATGGCCGCGTCGTACAGAACGCCGTCGTTCAGGAATTTGATATTGTCCAGGCTGGCAGGTATCTCTGTCAGGGAGAGTGTGTAATTAGTTGTTCCCGTAATGTCTACGATGACCGCATCTGCGGTGAGCCCCTGAAGCGTCAGGGAGGCGTGTTCCCCCAGAATAAGCGTGGTCAGGTCAGAGGTTCCGTTCAGGATAAGGCTGCTTCCCGCCTCAATGGTTACGGTGAGCGCCCCGCCCAGGGAATCCAGTGAGGTGCGGGTCTGGTTGACGGCGGAGATATGGGTGAAGTCACTCAGGGAAGCCAGGAGGCTGTCCACGGTTACATGGTCCAGCACCAGGCTCCTGTCTCCGCTTACGTTGGTTCCTCCGCTGATGTTTCCGGCGTACTTGTCAAAGCCGTAGGCCGTCGTTCCTGAGGAAAGATTCTGGATGCGTACGGTGGAGTTTCCCTCCACCGTTCCGCCGGAACCGCCGCCGGAGATGCTGCCCCAGGAGTTCCCGTTATAAAGCGTGGCCGTGTGTCCGGTGATGGTGACGGACGTGTCCCCCTGAATGGAACCCGCCTTGCCTCCGGCGTAGACGTCCCCTTTAACCAGGCCTCCTGTCAAGCAAACCGAGCTTCCTGCCAGGATAGAGCCGCCCTGGCCCGCGCCGTAAACGGAACCGCTGATAACGCCGCCTGTGACGGTGACGTTGGCGCCGCCGGAAATGGAGCCTGTCAGGCCGCCGCCCATAACATTTCCGGTGACGGAGCCGCCGTTGATGTAAACATGCGTGTTTCCTCCAATGGTGGTGGTTCCGGTTCTGGCATTTGCGAAGATGCCGCCCATGATTTGATGGTTGAAGGTGCCGGAGTTGACCACAATGTCCACATTCCCCTGGATATCCGTGGCATAGGAGCCGACCACAGAGGAGGAATTACTGCTGGTAAAGGTGCCGAAGGAGGCGTTTTCCGCAGAGAATTCCAGATAAACGTTTCCGGTGACGCCGGCGGCGTTCACGGCTCCGAAGACCGTGCTTCCGCCTGTGGCGGCATCCGTGAAACGGAGGAAGGCGTTCCCGTTGAGCGTGCCGGAAGCTCCGTGAGCTCCGTACCAGGCGGAGGCCTGTCCCTCCTTGGAGATGGTCAGCCAGACGTCTCCCGTGTAGTTGCCGCTGTTCGCATAAATATGAGTGGCGTTTCCGGAGGTAATGGAGACGTTCACGGAATTCCCCGTTCCCCCTGCGGAGGAATCCGCCTGGGCGCGGGCATTAAAGGTACCGGAGCTGGCCAGATTATCAGCGGTTTTGGAGAATCCCTCCGTTTTCCACTCAATATTGCCTTCCGGTGTTCCACCCTGGGTGAAGGAGTCGGAAGAAATAAAAGACTTTTCCGCGTTAAGCATTCCGGAAGTGGCAGGGGCATAGGAACCCGTGCCGTCCAGGGCCAGGTCGTGCAGAACAGCGGTTCCGCTGCCGTTGTATTGAATGGTGAGGCCGTTGCAGCCGGAGCCGGAGGTAACGGAAAGCGCTTCCCCAATCAGCATGTCTCCCAGCCAGACGTAATAGCCGCCTTTCAGTCCTTCCATATCATTGCCGCAGATATATGCCATACGCAGGTTTTCCGCATTGGCGGACATGTCCAGGGAATACAGAATGGCATCGCCCCATTTGATGTAGGCCTCATTAATATTGAGCGTGCCGTAAAAGGAGCTGTTCCCCAGGCTGATGCTGAAATCGGAGGCAGTATCCCATCCGTCTGCTGCGCCGTTTCCCAGAACCAGGTTGCAATCAAAGGTGAAGCCGTTTTGCAGCTCCGTCCCTTCCGCCCAGGAATAGGAAATGGAGCTTTCCCCGGATTGCCCCAGGCTGATGCCGTTCTCGTCCACAGTGACATTGGCGAGGGAAAACCCTTTATTTTCCAACTGGCTGTTCGAGCTCCATGCGGGGGATTGCCCGCCCTGGTGAAAATTGATGGCCAGGCCGCCGGCGTCTTTTCTTTCCTGTCCGGCGGTGCGCCCCGCATAGCCCATGGCCCTGGCGATATTCCCGGCCATAAGCAGATCTCCCTGGGCATTGGGATGGAGGCCGTCGCTGCCGGGGTTGTTGAACATGGAGCTCACGCCGTAGAACGGCGTGGAGGATGTTACGTCAATGAGGCCGGCATTGATGTCAATGACCGTGACGTTCTGCCTGCCATTCCCCCATGTTTTCAGACGATCATTGTAATCAGCCACGGCCTGGTGGGTGGCGTCCGAATTGCCGTTGGAATGCCGGGTCCAGCAGGGAATGGTAAGGATGATGACATTTGCATGTTCATTGGCCTGGAACATGGCCTCCACGATGGTGTCCATATCGTTCAGGAGGTTTTGGGAAACGGAGTCAAGGCGGTCCGCCAGCGTGGCGTTGTTTCCGTCGGAAAGGAGATCGTTGGTGCCGATCATCATGAAAAAGGTATCCGGCGTATTGTCCCCGGTGAATGTCTGGCCTGAATAGGCGTTTCCGTTTGCCTTGGTGCCGGAAAGCCCCAGCCAGTTGTAAATGTTGGAGCCGTCAAACCTGCTTCCGCTGTTCCTGCCGGATATTTCCCAGGCCCTGGCGCTTGCCTGGGAGGAATGTTCATTGTTGAATATCTGGCCCCCGTAGGAGGTCCCCACAGTAACGCCCCCGGAATAATTGCCGGTTTTGACTCCTTCCGCCTGGTAGGAAATACCGTTGTCTGTAAATATTTTATGGAGGGCCCAGCGGTAGGAGGCGCTGTTGACCCCGTGGGTGATGGAGTCCCCTACGTACATGACGTTTCCCAGTTCCGTGCCCGCCGGGGCGGCGGTTGCTGCGGGAAATGCCGCCGCCAGGGCAGCCAGGAGGGGGAGAGGGAGCCGGATTTTCATCAGAGCGTCAAGGAAAAATGAAAAGGATATTTGAAAAAGAGTTAAGAAAACGTCCATCCCTGAACGGAGCAGGAATGGACGCGGTAAGGAAAAAGTCAGGCCCTGCGGCGGCGCATCAGAAAGATACCCAGCCCCAGCAGGCCGAGAGAGGCCGCAGCCGGTTCCGGAACGGCGCTCAGGGCATATTCCCTCATCTGGTCTTCTGTCAAAACGGCCGTGTACAGGTCAAAATTATTCAAGGTGTATTCTCCCGTGATTCCGTTCGGAGCGCTCCATGTGTTTCCGGAGGTGTCTTTGGCGGAAAAATTGATCTGGGTCATGTTTTGGTTGCTGAAGGAAGCGCCGCTGCTCAATGTGGTCAGCGTGGTCAGTGTGGATGTGTCGTTGCCCAGCATGGTGGAGATAGAGACATTCCCTGCATTGAATGTGTAAAACAGGGTCAGAGGCTTGCTGGTGGAATAATCGGAAAACGTTTGTGCTTTCCAGGGGGAGGAATTAGTGCCTCCGTTGTAAGCAAAACCTCCGGCGCACAGGGTGAGATCTCCTGACTCCGAAAGTTGAAACCCCAACCCTTCCAGATTTTTGTAAGAGCCGGTATTATAGGTAAACAGCAATCCTACATTTGACTCTGAAGTGCTTCCCAGACCGGAAATCGTGAAAGCCATTGTCCAGTGGGCGGTGTTGTTTACGCCAATAGTCGTGGGGGAGGATACAGTCAACGCATCGCCGGAGGTTCCGTCATAGACGGTGGAATCTTTTGAATAAGCCGCGTCCAGGCCGTCGATGGAAGCCCCGAAGGACAGGCTGCTTCCCATGGCGGCGATCAGGAGGGCAAGATATTTAGTCTTCATGTCAATTGGTAGAAAAGCCCTTGCATAAAGGGATTCCGCTTTTTATCGGATTCCTAATCCGCCAACAATTAAAAATATTGATGATAAGTGTGTTATTTGATGTAATGCATTAACTTTCATTAGTATTGCCGGGTGCTGGTCTTTTCCGGTCCATTTCTTTTGCCATGATTTTCCTGCCTTGACTCCTGTTGGAAGGGCAGGATGCCGCAAACGGATTAGGAATCCGGCAGGAGGTTGAACATCAGGGATAAAAAAGCAGGAGATGCCTTGCCTTATTGGAAATGATGGAATATCGGGAGCAACGGTCATTCATTCCTGAAAAACGAAATGAAATTGTTCCGCGGCCTGTTGACCGTGAGTGGGCGGAAATTGAATCGATTCCGACATGGCCTCCGTTTCCGCGGGGAAAGAAGAGAGGGGGGCGGCTGGAGACCTTGCACTTTCCGGATGTGAGGAAGAACAGGAGAAAGGGCCTCTCCGTAGGGGATTCCGTTCCCGGCCCGCGGTTCCTGCGGCCGGGTGAAGGAGGCCCGCAGTCTCCGGACGGGACGGGGAAGCAGTTGGAGAACCGGCGTTTTCCCCAGGGCCGGAAAACAAATCCTCCGGCAAGCCGTACTTGCCGGAGGATGAAAAAACAGTCAGGAAAATTCCCTGTTTTAAGGGGCGCGTTTTACTGCCTGGCAGGGCCGTCCATGATAGCCTTGTGGCTCATATTCCAGCCGCCGCCCAGGGCCGTGTACAGGGAAACCAGCGTGCTGGCATGCTGGTAATAATACTGTGAAAGTTGAATCTGAGCGGGGTACAGGTTCTGCTGGGCGTACAATACTTCAATGTAATTGGAAAGGCCCGTGCGGTAGCGTTCAAAGGAGAGTTTCACCGCCGTGTGGTAGGCTTCCACGGCCTCGGACTGGGTGGCGGTGATGCTGCGCAGCTTGTCCCTCTGGATAAGCGTGCTGGAAACTTCCGCCAGGGCATTAAGAACCGTTTGTTCATAATCGTTTCTGGCCGCCAGGAATTCGGCCTTGGCCGCCTTTTCGGAAGCCGTCAGCTTGCCCGCCTGGAAGAGGGGGCCGGTCAGATTGGCTCCCAGGCCCCAGCCGCCGCGGCGCCCCTGCACGTGGCGCAGATCCGCGGAGGCGAGGCCGCCCGCCGCTGTCAGGGAGATGGTCGGGAAGTAGTTGGCAATGGCCACGCCCACTTCGGCATTGGCGGCGCGCAGCTGGTATTCGCTCTGGCGGACGTCAGGCCTTCTGGAAAGGATGTAGGCCGGAATGCCGGCGGGAACTTTGACGTTATAGGCGATGTCCCGGGTGCTGCCGGAACGGCGGATATGGCCGGGAGCGCGTCCGGCCAGGACGGAGACTGCATTTTCCAGATTGGCAATTTGCACCTGAATGGCGGGAATCTGGGCCTGGGAGGAGGCCAGGGCCGCCTTGGCGGAAGCCACCTGGAGCCTGTCGCCTACCTGGCCTTCAAGCTGTTCGTCAAACAGGCGCAGGCTTTCGGAATAGGATTCCACGGATTTCTGCACGATGGCAAGCTGTTCGTCCAGCTGGAGGAGCTGGAGGTAGGAGTCCGCCACCTGGCGGAGCAAGGAAAGCATGAGCGCGCGCTGGCCTTCTTCGGAAGCCAGATAATCCGCGCGGGCCGCTTCCGTCATCCGGCGCGTTTTGCCCCAGATATCCAGTTCCCAGGAAATGCCGGCATCAATCGCTCCTGGCGTCAATGTGGTTCCGGTAGTCTGGGCGATGCTGCCGCCGGTATAGTTGGAGCCTTTGCTGACGGAGCCGGAATAATCCGCCCACGGGAAGAGCGGGGCCTCCGTGATGGTGATGTACTGGCGTGCCTTTTCCACGCGCGCCATGGTAGCTTTCAAATCGCGGTTGTTATTGTAAGTGTCCGTCAGGAGGTCCTGAAGGTCCTTGTTTTTGAAAACTTTCCACCAGGGAAGGTCCGCAATGGATTCCGTCGCTGCAGGGGCTCCCCTGAATGCCGCGGGCATGGGCATGTCCACCGGTTTGAAGTCGGGGCCCATCATGCAGGAGGAGGCGGCAAAAGCCGTTCCCAGCAGGATGGCGCGTGTGATGTATGGGTTTGTTCGCATATGCGTTTAGTCTGTTTTTAGATGGTTGCAGGGGCGGTTTTACCCTTTTAATGATTCATGGGCTTCGTGGAACAGGTGTTTGCGGGCGATGATTTCGTCCGGGTCTTCCGTTTCCACTGTCTTCCGGGCGATGCGTACGCGGAAGAGCTTCATGATGAAGTAGAAGGAGCACGGAATCAGGAAAATGCCCACGACCGTCGCCATCGTCATCCCGGCAATGACCACGATTCCGATGATATTGCGGGAATAAGCGCCGGAACCGGAGGCCAGCGCCAGCGGAACGCAGCCCAGAATGAAAGCGAAGGATGTCATCAGGATGGGGCGCAGGCGGATTCTTGCGGCGGAAAGCGTCGCTTCCATCAGCGTTTTGCCGCGTTCCATTTCAATGACGGCGAATTCCACAATCAGAATGGCATTCTTGGCCGCCAGGCCGATGAGCATCACCAGGCCGATTTGCGCGTACAGGTTCAATTCATAACCGAACCAGTACAGGCCCAGGAACGCGCCGAGGGCAGCGATGGGCACCGTCATGAAGATGCTGAGGGGCAGGGACCACCGTTCATACAGGGCCGCCAGAATCAGGAAGACAAAGACGGAGGAGAGCAGGAAAATCTGCACGATGCCGATACCGTTCTGGATTTTTTGTTCCTGGTAGCTCATGTCCGCATAGCTGTAGCCCATGTCGGAAGGCATGCTGGCTTCAAAGGTTTTTTCCAGCGCCTCCATGGCCTGGGAGTTGGAGTAGCCCCGGGCAGGCGTGACCATGAGCTTGGATGAGTTGTACAGGTTCTGGCGCAGCAGGAATTCCGGCCCCTTGATGTCCGTGATTTTCACGAGGGTGGAAAGGGGTACGGAGCTTCCCGTGTTGTTCTTCACGTAGAAGTTTTTGAGCATGTCCGTTCCGGTGCGGTCACTGCCCTGCGCCTGGATGTACACTTGCCACTGCTGGCCGTAAAGGGTGATGTAGTTGATGAACAGGGAACCCATGTAGGCCTGGAGCAGACTGTTGGCTTCACTGATGCTGACGCCCAGCGTGGCGCATTTTTCTTCATCCAGCCGCACATCTTTCTGTTCCACGGCGAAGGACATCACGCTGCGCACGCCGCCGTTGTTGTTCGGGTCGAATATCGGAAGCTTGTTCGCTTCCTTCACAAAGATGTCCGTTTGTTCCGCCAGGTATTCCGTGCCCTTGCCGTCGCGGTCTTCCAGCATGAAGGTGACGCCGTTGGCGGAACCTACCCCCGCAATGGCCGGAGGCTGGAAGCACATGGTGATGCCTTCGGAAACTTTCGTGGTCAGCAGGGCGTTCAGCTGGGCGGTGACCGCCTGGGCGCTCTGGTCCGGATTGGGGCGTTCCTCCCAGGGCTTGAGCATGACGAAGAAGAAGGCGTTGTTCGTGCTCTGCACGCCCGTCAGCAGGCTGAAGCCGGAGATGGCAATCACGTCTTTTACGTTCGGGTTCTGGCGGATGAGTTCGGAAACTTTGTCCGCGGCGGCCGTAGTCAGCTGGAGGGAACGGGCTTCCGGCATGATCAGGGCCGCGAACAGGTAGCCCTGGTCTTCGTCCGGCAGGAAGCCGTTGGGGATTTTCTTGGCTACGGGGACAATCGCGTAGGCGATCAGAGCCAGCAGCGGAATGGAGATGATGAGCTTGCGGGTCAGGAAGTGGCACACTTTGGTGTAGCCGTTGGCCGTGGCGTCATAACTGCGGTTGAAAACGCGGTAGAAGAATTTCAGCGGGCCGCCCTTGGTCGGGTCCTTGGGTTTGAGCAGAATGGCGGATAGAGCCGGGGAGAGCGTCAGCGCGTTGAACGCGGAAATGAGCATGGAAATGGCGATGGTCACGGCAAACTGCTGGAAGAGCGTGCCTGTAATGCCCGGCAGCAGCAGGGAGGGCAGGAACACCGCCGCCAGCACCAGGGCGATGGCGATGACGGGGCCGGATACTTCCTCCATGGCGGCGAAGGCCGCCTGGCGGGGCGTGAGGCCGCGCTCCATGTGGGATTCCACGGCTTCCACCACCACAATGGCGTCATCCACCACCAGGCCGATGGCCAGCACCATGCCCATGAGGCAGATGGTATTCAACGTGAAGCCCAGGAGCGGAAACAGCGCGAAGGTGGCGATGATGGAAACCGGAACGGCGATGGCCGGAATGAGGGTGGCGCGCCAGCCTTGCAGGAAGACGAACACCACCAGAACCACCAGCAGGAGGGCTTCCAGCAGCGTGTGCTCAATTTCCTCAATGGAGGCGCGCACGGCCAGCGTGGTGTCCAGCGTCAGGTTGTATTCCATTCCGGCGGGGAAGCTGCGGGAGCGGTCTTCAAAGAGCTTGACCAGGGCGTCCACTGTGTTGATGGCGTTGGAGCCGGGAGCGGCGTACACGGCGATGGCGCCGGAATCCCTGCCGTTGTATTTACTGGATACGTTATAAGTCTGGGAACCCAGCTCCACCTTGGCGATGTCTTTCAGGTAAAGAAGCTTGTTCCCGTCCGCACGGATGATGATGTTGCCGAATTCTTCAGCCGTCTGAAGGCGTCCCTTGGTCTGGATGCTGTATGTGAATTCCGTTCCGGGAGGGGCCGGCTCCGCGCCGATCTGGCCGCCGGGAATCACGGTGTTCTGCGCCTGGATGGCGGATTGGACTTCTCCCACGGAGATGTTCTGGGCGGCCATTTTGGTGGTGTCCAGCCAGATGCGCATGGCGTAGCGGCCTGCGCCGAACACCTGCACGTCGCCCACGCCGGGAACGCGTTTCACGGGGTCCACCAGGCTCACGTAGGCATAGTTGCTCAGGAAGATGGCGTTCAGGCTGTCATCCGGAGAATATAGGTTGATTACGGCCAGCGGGCTGCCTGTGGACTGCGTGATGGTGATGCCCATCTGGGAGACCTCCGCGGGAATCTGGGCGGTGGCCTGCCCGTAGCGCATGTAGGCCAGAGTCTGGTCCATGTTGGGGTCCGTGCCAACTTCAAAGACGATGCTCAGGGAGCAAATGCCGTTGTTGGCGTTGGTGGAAGTCATGTAATCCATCCCCACGACGCCGGAAATGGACTGCTCAATGGGGGAGGCTACGGAATTGGCCACCGTCTCCGCATTCGCGCCCGGGTAGGTCGCCTGCATCTTGATGGTGGGCGGGACGATGTTCGGATACTGCTCAATGGGCAGCCCCATCAGGGACAGGCCGCCGAGCAGGATCATCACGATCGAGATGACGATGGCAATGGTCGGGTGTTTGATGAAGAAGCTGGACATGGCGTTAAATCATGAAAATGCGCGGGAAAAGGGAAGATGGTGGGTCTCCGGATAAGGGAGGTTACTTGGAGGACGGCTGGGCTTCTCCATCCTTCATGCCTTCTGGCGTCCTGGCCTTTTCAAAGGACTGGGCCCCTATGGAGGGCATGACGGGCTGGGAAACTACGGGCTTGTAGGGAAGCGGCTTGACGGGGGCTTGTCCCTGCACCTTGGCCGCCTGCATGATTCCCTCCACCACGATGGGGCTGTCCTTCGTGAAGGTGGAGTGCGGCATGGGAATGATGTTGATTACCTGCATGCCGTCAACAACGGGGCCGAGGTTGACGACCTGCATGTGGGGAATGTTCTTGTCATCCAGGTAAATGATGAATTTGGCGCTCTGGGCGGACAGAATGGCGCGCGGAGGCACCAGCGCGGCGTTTTCCAGCGTTTTCACCGTGGCGCGGACGCGGACGAACATGCCGGGCCGCAGCGTCAGGTTCGGATTGGGAATATGCCCGACGATGTTGATGGTACCGGTCTGGGCATCCACATTCCTGTCAATGGCCACGGGTTCGCCCTGCATGGGATATTCCGTGCCGTTGGCAAGAATCACGTCAAATTTGAGGTGCTTCTGCCTGGTCAGATTATTGTCCATGGAGTTCAGGAAGTCCCGTTCGCTTACGGAGAAATCCACCCGAATGGGGTCAATGGAGGAAATGGTGGTCAGCGGCGTGGGGCTGGAGGGCGTCAGCAGGTTGCCGATGGAAGGGGTTGCCAGGCCGGCCAGGCCGGAAATGGGGGCTGTAATGGTGGTGAATTTAAGATTGATTTTTGCTTCATCCACCTGGGCCTTTGCCGTGGCGATGGCGGCTTCCGTTTCCTGGACCTGCTGCAGGGCGTCGTCCAGCTGCTTGCGGCTGACGGAGCCGGTTTTCACCAGCGGGGTATAGCGTTCCACGTCCAGCTTGTATTTTTTCAGCGTGGCTTCATATTGTTCCAGTCTCCCCTGGGCCTGGTCCAGCGTTGCCTGGAACGGGCGGGGATCAATCTGGAAAAGCACCTGGCCCTTCTTGACATAAGCGCCGTCCCGGTAATCCTTGGAAAGAAGGTATCCCGTCACCTGGGAGCGGATTTCGGCATCTTCCGTGCCGCGCAGGGTGCCCACCCATTCCTGCCTGATGGGAACATCCTTCGTGACCAGTTTGGTCACCTGCACTTCGGGAACGAGCGCCGGCGCCTGGGCTGCGGAATCCTTTTCCCCTTCGCAGGAAGTTAATATCATCACCGGGGAGCAAAGGAGCAGGGTTGTTGCGGCAAACGTCAAAGGCTTATTATACATAAATGAATGCGGTTGGTTGCGGCTGGTGCCGGAAGATGCGGCAAAGCGAAGGAATTTTCTCTTCTTTTTCTTGCAAAGTCAACGCAAAGATGTGTTCTGAATTCTGCAAAATATCTGTAACCTTTGCATAATGAAAGGATAATTTAATTAAACAAATGTATAATATGTGATTTGTCCCGGTACCGCTTGGAAGCGGCTGCTGCGGTTTGGGGCTCCTTTATTTCAGGATGCCAGCCGCCTCTTGCGGAGCATGGCGTCCATGCGCGGCTTTCTTCCCATGAAATCCATGAACTGCCGCATGGGCGGGACCGCATAGCCTTTTTCCAGAATGGTTTTCCGGAATTTTCCTGCCGTTTCCCTGTCCGGGCCTCCGGCCCGTTCAAAGGCTTCAAAAATATCCTTGTCCAGAACTTCCGCCCATTGGTAGGAGAAATAAAAGGAGGCATAGCCCGCAGGAGAGGAAAACAAGTGACGCGCCGTGCGCAGCTTGCCGGCTCTTTTGAAATCTTTGAAATAATCCATATCTCCCGCTACGGAGGAATCCACATCATCGAGAGAGCCGGCGGAGAAGCGTTCCGGTTCCGAATGCACGGCCAGGTCCATCTTTGCGTACAGGAGCTGCCCGGCCAGCGCGAGGGCAGGCGTATTGCCGCGGGAGGCGTCCAGAGCGTTCAGCATTTCCTCCGGAATGGGGAATCCCGTTTGTTCATGACGCGCAAAGCTTTTCAGCACGTCCGGCCGCCAGCACCAGTTTTCCATGAATTGGGAGGGGACTTCCACAAAATCCCGCGGCACGCTGGTCCCCGCCAGGGAAGGAATGGAAACCCTGGTAAACATCAGGTGCAGCAAGTGGCCGAACTCATGGAATAAAGTCCTGACTTCCCGGTGGGACAGTGTCACCGTGTCTCCTGCCGAGGGGGGATGGATATTGAGGCAGACCATGCCCAGGCGCGGTTTGCCCGGGGTTTCCGGCGTGGACGGGCTGCCCGTATCCAGGGTGTTCATCCACGCTCCGGCCCGTTTATTGCTACGGGAGAAAATATCCAGGTAAAAGGAACCCAGCCGGTTGCCGTTGCCGTCGTCAATCGTGAAAAAGCGCACGTCCGGATGCCAGACTTCCACGGCTCCGGCGGATTCGCCTGCCGGAATGCCGGAGAGGGACTGCCGCGTCGGAATCTCCTTCACGCGGATGCCGTACAGCCGCTCCGCCAGGGAAAACAGGCCGTCCAGCACGCGGGGAAGGGGAAAGTGGCGGCGCAGTTCTTCATGGTCCAGCCGGAAATGTTCTTCTGCCCGGAGATTGGCGTAATAGGCCACGTCCCAGGGATTCAGTCGGGCGTTTTCCTGCTCCGTAAGGCGGGCTTTCAGGCTGCGGAGCGTTTCCATTTCACGGAAAAAGGGGGCCTTGATCTTGTCCAGCAGCTCATTGACGAACTTTATGGCGTTTTCCCCATTTTCCGCCATGCTCTCGCGCAGGGCGTAATCCGGGTATTCCTTATATCCGCACAAATGCGCCTTTTCACGGCGCAGGGAAAGGATTTCCCTGATGACGGGTTCCGTGTCGCATGCTCCCGTAGCCAGAGACTGGCGGTGTTCCCATAAATCCTTCCGGCATTCTTCCCGGCGGGCTTTTTCCATGACCCGGGCGGAAGCCGCGGAATCCAGCGTAAACGTCCAGCCCGGACCGGACTGGCCGGGATGGCGCCTCAGGAACTCCTTGCGCGCCTGTTGCAGGGCGCTTCCGTCTATCCCTTCCAGAAGAGCGGCGTCCCGCACCGTCCAGGTCCAGGATTTCCTGGCGTCCATGTACAAATTGTTGAAACGCTGGGAGGCGAGCGTCAGTTCCCTGTCAATGGCCTCAAGCCGTGCGCGCTTGTCCGGCGGCAGATCAGCGCCGTTGTCCCGGAAGCTCTGCATGCTTAGTTCCATGTACCGTTTCTGTTCGGGAGTCAGATGGGTTTGCCGCAGACGTTCCTCCGCGGTTTTCAGGACTTTCCACAGGGCCTGATCTTTCGTGACGGAAGAAAGGAAGGCGGACACGCGGGGAGCCACGGAATCCATGGCCTTGCGAAGTTCCCCGCTGTCGCACAGGCTTTTCAGGACATAGGCCTTGCACATGCCTTCCGTAAGGAGGCCATTGCTTTTCTCCAGCGCTCCGAATGTATTTTCATACGTCATTTCCTCCGGACGGAGGCGGCTGATTTCCTCTACGGAGGCCCGGGTGCGGCGCATGGCTTCCTGAATATCCGGTTCCAGTTTGTCCGGAGTCAGCCGGCTCCAGCGGATGGGACGCTCCCTGTCCAGAAAAGGGTGGGCGGAAATGGCCGCCGGGGAGGGAAGGGACACGGAAAGGAAGAGGAAAAGGAGATAAAGAGACTGCCTGAGTAAACTCATGGCGGCCATTCTACTGGAAGCCGGTTTCTCCTTCAAGCCTTGCGCTTTTCGTGTCTGCATCAGGGGAAAAGCCGGGGCCCGGTCTTGAACGGCTTCCCGTTTGCATGTATGAATCAAGGGGATGTCCACCAAAATCTTTCTCTATGATACTACGTTGCGGGACGGCGCGCAGAGTGAAGACGTCAACCTGAGCGCGACGGACAAGGTCCGCATCGCCCGCCAGCTGGATTATCTGGGCATGGATTACATTGAGGGTGGCTGGCCCGGCGCCAATCCGGTGGAAACGGAATTTTTCAACGCCATGAGAGGTGTCGGACTAAGGAATGCAAAGCTGGCCGCTTTTGGAAGCACGCACCATCCTTCCCATACTCCGGAGACGGATCCCACGCTGGCCGCCCTGATATCCAGCGGCGCGCGGGTGGCCGCGGTTTTTGGGAAATCCTGCCCCCGCCATGTGGAAGTGGCCCTGGGCATTTCCCGGGAACGCAATCTGGAAATCATCGGCAATTCCATTTCCTTCCTTAAGAAAAATATGGAAGAAGCCTTTTTTGACGCAGAACACTTTTTTGACGGCTTCAAGCGGGAGCCGGAATACGCCCTGGCTGTGCTCCGGACAGCCTGGGAACATGGAGCGGACTGCCTGGTGCTGTGCGATACCAACGGAGGCACCATGCCGGAGGAAATCAGCTCCATTATCAGGACGGTCAGGGAACGCCTGCCGCATGCCCTTCTGGGCATCCACGCCCACAATGACTGTGAACTGGCCGTCGCCAACAGCCTGGCCGCGGTAAACAGCGGAGCCATCCAGGTGCAGGGGACCGTAAACGGCATCGGGGAGCGTTGCGGAAATGCCAATCTTTGTTCCGTCATCCCCAACCTCCAGGTGAAGATGAAAGGCTTTTCCTGCCTCAGCGGCGCTTCCCTGACGCGGCTCAAATCCACTGCCGCCTTTGTCTCGGAAGTATCCAATCTGGCGCCTTTCCGGCGGCAGCCCTTCGTAGGGAACGCCGCTTTCGCCCACAAGGGCGGAGTGCATGTCAGCGCGATTATGAAGGAAGCCGCTTTGTACGAGCACATCGACCCCTCCCTTGTGGGGAACGCCCAGCGCGTGCTGATGACGGAGCAGGGCGGCAGGAGCAACATCCTTTCCCTGTCCCGCACCCTGGGTTTTGAACTGGAAAAGGGGGACCCCCTTCTGGACGTGCTTTCCGCCGCCGTGAAGAAAAATGCTGCACTGGGGTATGATTACGTGGCCGCCCCGGCCAGCGCGGAGCTGCTCTTCCTGCGGCACATGCCGGACAATGCCTTGAAACCGTATTTCAACATCCTGCGCACTGTAGTGCTGACCTCACGCCATGAAATGGACCCGGACATGATGGTGGAAGCCTCCCTCAAGCTGGATGTCCACGGCAATGTGGAGCACACCGCCGCCGGGGGCTTTGGCCCCGTGCATGCGCTGGACAGGGCCCTGCGCCGCGCCCTGACGCGCTGGTATCCGGAATTGGAACAGATGCACCTCATCGACTACAAGGTGCGCGTGCTTTCCCCCACCCGGACGAACATTCCGGAGGCGGAGGATGAAAACGGCACCGGCTCCAATGTCCGCGTGCTTATTGAGTCCTCGGACGGCGTCGCCACCTGGACCACCGTGGGCGTTTCCTACAACATTATTGAGGCCAGCCTGGAAGCCCTGGCGGACGCCGTCACGTACAAGCTCTACAAGACGGAGCAGGCCAGATGGCGTGCGGAATGCTGAGGGGCGGCGCTCCTTCCCAGGGGACGTGGGCGCCCCTCATGGCTTTTCCTTTTTCTTCCCGTTCCTTTGCGAGGGGCGGGCCGGAAGCTGAAGGGCGGAAAAGGTTCCTCCTGCCGGTTGAATGGCTCAAAATGAACAGGAAGAGGAGCAATGAGCTTCGTGAACAGGTTCGGGCGACGGTGTCCTTTTTTGAGACGGCTCCTGTGTTCTTTCCTGTTCTCCATTCATGTTAGTCAATCACGTTGCCGCAGTTAACGCCGGATTGCTGCCAGTTTGCCCGGAGAACGGATGCCCTGCCGGGAAAATACCGTTATTTTTCCGGTTTTTGCTTCCCGGCCGCATCTGCCGGGGTAAATAAAACATTGACCCGCCAGCGGGGAAGCTTTATCCTGAAATCCTCATTCAACCAGAGGTAGATTACAGCCGTGGAGGACGATATTATTTGTACAGAAAAAATCATTGCGGAACGCAAGACGTTCTTTCTTGATCTCAAACAGAATGCGCGCGGCAAAGTGGTGCGTATTACGGAAAAGGTGAGCTCCAACCGGGACCGGATTATGGTGCCTGCGGAAATTTTGGATGATTTCATCGCCGCTCTCCAGGATATCCGGGAGACCCTGAAGCAGCAGGGGGAATAAATTTTCCCCCTCCCTCCTGTTTTTTATTTCACCAATAGCGGGGCTGCGGCCGTCCCGCCATTTCTTAGTATCCGGGGCATTGCAAATCCGGCGGGCAAAAAGCCGTTTTGTCTGAATTAGGCGTTGTCAAAAATAAAAAAGGGAGTATTTTTACTTCCCGGTTTTGCCGTCCCCTTTTTTCATATTCCGGAGCATTCTGCATTCCGGAGGCGCGGGGCCGGAATGTTGATGCAACCATGAATATTTCAGAGATATGACGACACAACAGGAATTGACTCCGGAATTGATACGGGCTGCGCTGACCACGGTAAAATTTCCGGGGTTCAGCCGCGACATCGTATCTTTCGGGCTGGTGAAAAAGATTGACATTGACGCTGAAAACAACGTCACGATTGATTTGGTGATTGAGAGCAAAAATGCGGATATTCCCCGTTACATTTTTGAAGGCGTTCACGGCGTGATGAAGCATTTGCCCGGCGTGAAGCACTGCGACGTCAATATCGAGCATAAGGCTCCGGAAGCCAAAAAAGGAATCAATGACGATCCCTCTACCTGGAAATCCTCCGTTCCCGGCGCCAAGCATGTCATTGCCGTGGCTTCCGGCAAGGGCGGGGTGGGCAAATCCACCGTTTCCGCGAACCTGGCGGTGGCCCTGAGCAAGCTGGGGTATTCCGTCGGTCTGGTGGACCTGGATATTTACGGCCCTTCCATGTCCCTGATGTTCGGCACCAAGGAACGCCCCGGAGCCAATGAGAATGACGAATTTATCCCGGTAACGGCCCATGGCGTGAAACTTCTTTCCATGGGGCTGCTGATTAATGAATCCGATCCTGTAGCGGTGCGCGGTCCCCTGGCGACACGCTACGTCCAGCAGTTCCTGCGCAACGTGGCATGGGGGGATGTGGATTTTCTGATTCTGGACCTGCCTCCCGGCACCGGAGACATTCAGCTGACCATTGTCCAGACGGCCGAACTGGACGGCGTGGTGGTGGTGACCACCCCGCAGGAAGTGGCGCTGATTGACGCCCGCAAGGCGATCGGCCTCTTTGAACGGGTGGAAACCCCCATTCTGGGCATAATTGAAAACATGAGTTATTTCCAGTGCCCCTCTGACGGCAAGATTTACCATATCTTTGGCGAAGGAGGCGGCGAACGGGAAGCGGCCAAACTGGGAGTGCCCCTGCTCGGCAAGATTCCGCTGGATATTTCCACCCGCTCCGGCGGGGACGAAGGCCGCCCCGTGGCCCTGGAAGATCCCGGGCAAAATCCGGTTTCCGCCGCGTTCCGCCAGGTGGCTGAACAATGTGCCCGCGTGGTGCTTGACCGCTGAATGTCCCGGACGGGGCGGAAGGCCCGGTACGGTTGGCAACCTTTAACTTTAAAGCCGGATTGGAGCCTGCCGCTCCGGTCCGGCTTGTTTGCCGGCATGTTCCGGTTCCTTTGAATGAGGAATGCATGGAAGGAAATAAAAAAATGAATAAGACGTGGAATTTGAAGGAAATGAAAAAGTTGATACCGCTGGCCCTTCCGGTGCTGGTGGTCAACCTCTCCATTGTGGGCATGGGGGCGGTGGACGCTATTGTGGCCGGGCGCGCCGGCGTGACGGACATGGCCGCCGTGGCCCTGGGGTCTTCCGTGTACCTGCCCGTGGCTCTCTTCGCCTGCGGCGTGCTGATGATCATCGGCCCCGTGATTGCCAACATGCGGGGGAAAAGCCATGAAAGCCGCGTGGGCTACATGACCAACCACGGCCTGTGGCTGGCGTTGATGCTCAGCCTGGTTTCCATGCCGGTCATTTATGTGTTGAGAAATGTATTCGGCTGGATTTCCGATGACGCCGCTATGTGCCGGATGGCTTCCGCCTACATGTTCGCCATTATGTGGGGCCTTCCCGCCAACCTGGGGTTCGTGGCCCTGAAGAGCCTGAACGAAGGCTCCAACATGACGCGTCCCGCCATGTACGTGGGATTGTGCGGCCTGCTGCTCAACATTCCCCTGAACTACATGTTCGTCTTCGGCATGTACGGTTTTCCCCGCATGGGCGGAGCGGGGTGCGGCGCGGCCACGGCAGTCATTTTCTACATTGAATTCCTGCTGATGTTCCTGCTGGTTTACTTCAATCCCAAGCACAGGCCGTACCGCAGGCACATCATTTCCTGGCGGCGGCCTACGCCTTCCGTCATCACGCACCTGGTGCGTTTGGGCGTGCCGATAGGCGTTTCCCAGCTGTGCGAGGTGATGCTCTTCTGCGCGGCGGCTCTGGTGCTGGCTCCGCTGGGAGAGACGCAGGTGGCGAGCCACCAGATTGCCGGGAACGTGGGAGGCCTGGTGTTCATGCTCCCGCTCTCCGTAGGGCTGGCGGCTTCCATCCGCGTGGCGTACCATCACGGCAGGAATGACCTGGCAGGCACCAGATCCGCCATTCTGTCTTCCTATGTGCTGGTGCTCACCATCTGTCTGTGCACCTTTGGAGGCATCACCCTGTTCCGCGAGCAGATTGTGCACCTGTACAATGACTCGGAGCTGATTGTCAGCACGGCTTCCGTCCTGCTGGTTCTGGCGGCGGCCTACCAGCTTCCGGACTGTTTGCAGGTGCTTTCCGTCGGGGTTCTGAGAGGATTCCGGGACACGGCGTCCATTACCTTCATTACGTTTTTCTCTTATTGGATGGTAGGATTTCCGGCGTGCTACATCCTCGCCCGTACGGACTGGATTGTCCCGGCCATGGGAGCGCGCGGCATCTGGACGGGATTCATCATCGGCTTGTCTGTAGCGGCGGTGCTGCTGCTCTGGCGCGTCGTCCGTACCGTTAAACGGGAGTTTAAGATGATGCGGCTCCATGAACAGTAAGGGACGCCCCCTCCTGTTTTTATGGAGAGGTTAATTCCCCTCTTTTTCCGGGATTGCCTTCTCAGCAGGGATGAGTTTTCCTTGTTCCAGGCTTCGCGGGTAGGGGAAGAGTTTTTTCTCTTCGCCAAATTTTACGGTCATTCGGCCGGAGGATTCGTCCAACTTTACTACAATGCCCGTGCCGTATTCCCGGTGGGTAAGGAGCGTCCCTTTACGAATACGCACGTTCGGAGCGGGCGGAGGTTCCTCTTCTTCCTCTTCCGGACGGCAGGCGATGCGGTCATCCGCCGTTGGGGAGGGAAGGGCTTTTTCCTCTACAGCGCCGGCCATGGAATCCTGCTGGGCCCCGGCCATCATTTCATAGTCTTCCCGGCTCAGGACGGTAGCGTACAGCCCCACGTTTTCCTCCGCGTGACGATTGATACCCGTATAAACAAGACTGGCGTCTTCATACCGTTTGAACTTGTACACGGCATCATTCATCAGAGCTTCATTAAAGACGTTCAGGCTGACGAGCAGTTCAAAATCTTTTTCCGTCAGCCCGGTTACTTTCCGGAACAGATGCGGCTCCAGTTGGGTGATCACATCTTTCAGGCAGTATTCCCGGAAGTCTGACAGATACATGAAGATGGGGATTCTGGCGGCAAATTTGATCAGTTTCTGCTGTATCTGCCTGCGCAGGGATTTGATTTCCTTTTCTTCCTGTGAGAGGTCTTTTTTTTCCTTAGGGGTCAGATCGTCTTTTCCTTTGCGCATTCCTTTGACGGCATCTGATTTGTTGATAATGGTCTCAAGATCACTGTTCAGATTGCGGAAGCCTTCAATGCTCATCAGGGCATCCATGGCTTCCCGGCTGGCAAGCAGGCGCTGCAGGGTGACGTTATCCACATTGACCAGCAGGGCGCTTTCCCAGCGTCTGGCCAGCAGGGTGGCGCTGGTTCCCGCCATGGCCATATCCAGTATTTCCGCGGCTTCCACCTGTTTCATGGCGCTGCCGTCGTAGGCCAGCACGGGAAGAAAGCTGATGAACTCCTTCACCTTGGTTTCCGGATTGCCCGGGTTGGCGTTCAGGCGGCAGCTGTAGTCAGCTATTTGCTTAAGGGCGCGGTCCAGGGCAAAGTCAAAGACGTAGCAGTTGGGTTTGACGATTTCTTTTTTCCCCGGCTGATCACTGTCCACCGTCCACGGGCTTTGCACCCGGAAGGCTGCCTGAAAGTAGGTTTCCGGGCTGGAGAGATTGCGCAGCATGAAGATGCCGGCCCAGGGCTTGACGGTAACGCCCGTGGTCAATTTGCCGCAAGAGAGCGTAATGGTTTTACTTTCCAGCGGATTGCCGCCCATGGCCTTCAACACGGGCGGCAGGGCGTTCGCCCCCGTGCCGGCTTCCGGTCCGGCGCAGACGATGACCTGATAGTCGTGGTAAAAGGTATTCTGACGTTGTTGCAGCAGGTTGTTCATGGCGTGGCAGGAAGACACATCCGGCAGGAACCACAGGGTATGGTTGAGCAAACTCATCAGCCGGGTATCCGAGTAAGGCATGGGGGGCTTTTTGCCGCCCAGCTTCAGCTCATCCGTCGCCGCGGCATGATGGGAGCCGCGGATCAGATCCAGCCATTTCTGGACGTATTCTTCATGAATAAAACGGGCTTTATTCCCTTTCCCTTCCGCCTGGAAGAAGACGTTCAGGTCAAATTCGTTGAACTCTCCCCCCAGAGCGATTTGCCGGATGTCCTCCGGCATGCGGTAAGTGAGCAGCACCATGCGCGGCAGGGCGGCATACGGGTTATTTTCCCCCTGCCAGGCAGCCTTGGCGCGCTGCTCATCGGAATACGTCCAGCTGTAAATTTGTTCTTCAATAAACTCGCCGGAGTTCAGGGCGCGGAACGGCGTTCCGGAAAGGTACAGGTAGTGGTCCGCAGTGATGGGCAGATCCTGTTCATCGCAGACATTGCCGGTGTTGGTTTCCGGGGGCGCGGTGTTGTATTCTTCTTCCTCATCCTCCATCAGGAACAGAGCTTTGGCGTTTTCCTTCCACGCCCCAAAGTGGTATTCGTCAAAGATAACCAGATCCCAGTTGATTTCCCGCACCCATTCATGCTGGGGCTTGATGCCGCCCGTTTCCTTATTCACCCCCAGAAAGTCCTGAAAGGAGCCGAAGCACACAATAGGCTGTCCGGCGTCCGCCTGCCGGTATTGCTCGTCAATGGGCTGGGCGTCCGGCCCTTGTTCCCGGCAGATGAATTGCCAGCCTTCAAAGTCCAGGTGCGTTTCCAGGTCTTCCTTCCACGCCGTCTGCACCGCCGGCTTGAAGGTCAGGATGAGCGCCCGGCGCGCGTTCAACCGCCGTGCCAGCTGGTAAGCGGCAAAGGTTTTGCCAAAGCGCATTTTGGCGTTCCACAGAAAACGCGGCGTGCGTCCATCCGCGCGTTCCGCTTTAAAGTAGTTCAGCGTCCGCTCCACGGCTTCCGCCTGTTCCGGGCGCATGGTAAAATCCCTGGTACGGTTTTCCATGTTGGCCGTCCGGGTGCGCACCGCCAGCCATGCCGACCTGATTTCTTTCTCCGTACAGCGGAACCATTCCCCGCCCACTCCCTCCACGCCTTTTTTCTCCAGCATCCGGTGTACGGCATGGTCCGTAAAGCTGCTTCCGTCTTCATACAGAGCCGGTTCCGCGAAGATAACCCGGTAGGGTTTCTTCCCTTCCGGCCTCAAGGTAGGGTACTGCTGCGCTACGCGTTTTTCCACATCCACCGCCGTGTACCCCACTTTCAGACAACCGGGATAGCTGGCGTCCTCATAGGCATAAATCATTGGCCGCGCATTCGTTTTCCCTTCAAAAAAACGCCCGTTCTTTTCCATGATTTTTGCTCCTCTTTTTCTTGCTCCCGTTAACCTTCCATTGGACGGATCATACTTTCTATGAATTCTATTTCTTCTCCCGTTAAACCATATTTTGCGTAAAGTTCTTCATCCGTCCACGCCTTACTAAAATCCTGCATTGGTACGAAGGAATAGACTTGTTTGGAAGCATCTTGCGTGTTTTTTTTCAATAATACCATGAAGCGGAAGAATTTTGTTTTAATATAGCTTATTACGTTTTCAGCTTCTTCCTTGGCATTAAAAGGGCCTATTACTAGGTAAGTTTCTGTACAGCAACTTCCGGGTTCTCCTAAGAAGGGCTTCCCCAATACAAAATAAGGAAATGCTCCTCGTTCTCCGTATGCTCTTGAAATAAATACCTTATATTTGTTTATCCATTCCTGATTTTGAGTAATCTCGGAAGGTTTAATATACCCTGGATACTTAGCTATATTTTTGTTAGAATAAATTTTTACGCTTCTGCTCTCAGTCTTTTCTTTACCTTGTACATAGGTACGTAAACCGAATGGTTTTTGAGAACTTATTATATTATTAAAATTTGATTTTTGTTTAACTTTTTTATAAATATGAATAGCTTGATTAAAACGAATGTATGTGTCAGCTTGTTTCTCTAAAAGAGGGCGAATAAGTTCATCTTTTTTATCGTTTAAGATAGTTCTAATCAAACAGTCACCTTTGTTATCTCTATCCCATAAAAAATAACAAATTCCGCCGGAAATATCTACTCCTGGAAAACATTCTGTTGAATTGAAATAATCACAAATAAATCTTAAATGTCTATCGTTCAGCATCTGTTTTCTGAACATATTTAATCCTCTACCTCCAGAAAACCAGCGCGCAGGTATAATCATAGACAAATAACGAGGTTGTAATTTTTGTGCACTATCTACAAATAAGTTGTAAATGGGGATAGCACTTGCTCCGTTGCCTCCATCATCAAGTTGATAAGGGGGATTGCCGATGATGACATCAAAGTTCATAGGAAACAGGTTATTCGGATTGTTGGCGTGGATGAATTCGTAAGCGTGGCTTTCCAGCCCCTCTTTTCGTGCCTGCTCTCCATAGGCGGCTTGAGAGGCACCGCAAAAGACGCATTTGCCGCCCCTCCAGGTGTGTGTGATGTGTTTGTAGCGGATGTTGCCGTCAGCATTGTCAAAACGAACGACGGAGTAAGGCCCATTGGGGTATTTGGAACAATACACTCCGCGGCGGGCGAGAAGGGATGTCAGCTCCGTAATGGCGATGCCGAAGAGCTGATTTCTGAAAATGTGTTCCAGGCGCTCCTCCCGGTTTGGGAGGTGAGCTTCCAACCCCTTGTTGAGCCTTTTGGCAATCTCCCTCAGAAAGACGCCGCTCTTGCAGCAGGGGTCCAGAAAGGTAACGGAAGGATCGGAAAAAAGCTCCTGCGGCAGCAGATCCAGCATGGCGTTGGCAATCTCCGGCGGCGTGAACACCTCGTCACTGGAAAGATTGGCCAGGCAGCTCAATACGTCAGGGTTATGGATGTTATTGTTCATGATTCCGCTTCCGGCAGTTTGCGGTAATCCATGGGGGGGAACTCACGTACCGGGTATTTGGGTACGTATTCCAGAGGAAGTTCCCCTTCCGCCTGTTCCAGGGAAGTCCGGGCGTTTTGATCACGCAGGAGTTCATCTTGCCGGAAGTCCCGGCGTTTGATGAGGGCGCCGCCCACGGCGGACCATTCGGAAAAGAGGATAGGCTCCTGAGTATCCTGGGCGGAAGCATCTACTTTTTTCATGCTCAGGGCGTTGCCGTTAAGAATGTTGCGTTCCAGGACAAAGTGGACGGTTTTCTGGCATTCCGCGGAGGGCGGACGTTTTAAACGCCGTTCATATTCCGCCAGCCACAGGGTCTGCAGACGTTCCCGGCAGGCGCGGACGTTATCCGCCAGCAGTTCCACCCCATAGATAGACATGAGAGCCAGCACGGCGCGGAACTCATAATCCGCCGGGGAACTGCCGTATTGCCGGCGGACGGTTGCCAGCTTCCTCAACAGGATAGGGGCCAGAAAGGCGCCTTCTCCGCATGCCGGTTCCAGAAAGCGGCTGTCAATGCGTTCCGCTTCATGCGCCACCAGATTGAGCATGTCATTCACCAGCCAGTCAGGGGTGAATACTTCTCCGTGTTCCGCTACCCGTTTACGGGACTTAATTTGAGATAACTCTGACGATAAGGAACCCACTTGGGGAAAATAGGCGGATTCCTAATCAGCAATCACCAAATCCTTGTTTTTTAAATGTTTTTACAGTGACAAAATGAGGAAAAATAAAACTTCCGGATCTGTTATTGAAGGTATCAAATCCCATTTATGCCCGTGTTTCCTTATTATTTTTTCAATTCTTCCCGTTTTAGGCTTGATGCTGATTAGGAATCCGTTTGCTTATCTTTTCTTGATGACTCAACAGAAATTGACGGAAGAAGAGGCCCTGCTCATTTGCTGGATGCGTAAAAAACGCGTGCAGGCCGCGGAAATGATGGTCATGGCGCGCTTGCTCCGGGGAGCGTCAGCCGGGATGGCCGGGCGGCTGCAATGCGTGGAGCTGGGGATTAAGGAATGGAAAGCGATGAAAAAGACGGTCAGTTTTTCCGTTTGCGTGGCGGAGTCCCTGAAAGCCCGGGCGCATCGGCGGCGACGCACGCTGGAAGAAATCCGGTACGTTACGGCGCGGATGGTGAAGGCGTGGCCGGACCTGAGACATAAGATGATGCGGAGCCTGAGGCGGGAAGATTGCCAGCGCATCCTGAATATATTCCCGACGGCCAGCGGACGGCGCAAGGCGCGCATCATCCTACACGGAATATGTGCTTTTGCCTGCCGCAGGGGATGGGCGGGGAAGAACCCGGCAGCGGAGACGCCGTGTCCGCATGTGAAGGAAAGAAGAGTGCCTGTGCTGACGCCGGAGGAGTGCCGGAGGCTGATGACGGCAGCACAGGAGGTGTGCGGTGGCGAGTGTCTGCCAGCAGCTGCGCTGATGCTGTATGCCGGAGTGCGTCCGCAGGAGGTCAGAAGGCTCCAATTCCGGCATATCAGGCTGGAAGAAAAAGCGGCGCTCATTCCGGCACGGCATTCCAAGACGGGAGGGGCGCGGCGGGTGACCCTTCGGCCGGCGGCGTTGCGGTATTTGCGGGCTTTCCGGCATCATTCCGGGGAAGAACCGTTGTGCCCGGCAGGATGGGAACGCAAGTGGCGGCTGGTGCGCGCCCGTGCCGGCTGGAATAACAGCCGGCCATGGGTGCAGGATGTGTTAAGGCACACTTTTGCCAGTTACCACGCGCTGGAATTCCGGGATTATGCCGGCTTGCAATGGGAGATGGGGCACCAAAACGCCCATTTATTGAAAACCAGATATCTGAATATGGATGAAATCAGAAGGCAGGATGCCCGTGCTTTCTGGTTGGCGGCGTAAGTCCCCCCTATCTGTGGGAAAACAGAGTGGTTGAATAAGAAGCAGGAGCGTTCATGCAAAGCGGGCGATCCCTCTTATGGAAAGGGACCGCCCGCAAGCGGTTTAAGTCGGCGCACCGGAGATTTTAGCCGATGCGTTCCACTTTCACGGAGTGGGACTGGCCGTTGATGATGATGGTCAGGTCACGGGAACCGGAAGGGCCGCTTACCCGGGCGGTGATTCCGTTGTCAATGACGGTCATGGACGGCGCGGCCGCCGGAGCCGCGGCGGGAGCGGTGTTCACCTGCACGGGGGCTTCTTCCTTAGGTTCCGGCTTTTTGTAGAAGTCTTCCACCTGCTGCGGGAACATGGCGTAGATGACGCAGTGTTCGTCGTCCGTGGGGAGCCCCTTTTCCGCAAGCTTCTTGCGCAGGTCTTCCATGCCGGGCTTGATCAGGTCCGCCGGACGGCAGGTGATCGGATCCTTGCCCATCTTTTCCGCGCAGAGTTTCTGCACTTCCGGGTCCACGGGAGCCGAGGTGCGGCCGTAGTAGCCCAAGGCAATGTCCGCCGCCTGGGGGGTGATGTTCTTCCAACGGCCGAACTTGACGTTCAGCATCGCCTGCACGCCTACGATCTGGGAGGTGGGGGTCACCAGAGGAATCCAGCCCAGAGCCTTGCGGACTACCGGGATTTCCGCGAATACTTCCTCAAATTTGTCTTCCATACCCTGTTCCTTGAGCTGGGTGCGGAAGTTGGAAAGCATGCCGCCGGGGACCTGGTAGCGGAGCGTGTCAGAGTCCACCACTTCGTTGCGGTGGGAGGCGAATTTGCCCAGACTTTCATAGACGGGTTTGAGCATTTCGGAGATTTCAATGAGCTTGTCCGCGTCGTAATCCGGCTTGCGGGGATTGCCGTTCAGCAGGGCAAGCATGCGCAGGCAGTCCGGCTGGCCCGTGCCGTTGGCGAAGGGGGAGATGGAGACATCGCACGCGTCCACTCCGGCATCAATGGCGCTGAGGTAAGTGGATGCGCCGAGGCCGGCGGTGTCATGCGTGTGGATCCAGACGGGGATGTTCAGGTCCTTTTTCAGGGCGCTGACGAGTTCCTGGGTGACATACGGAGGAATGAGGCCGGCCATATCCTTGATGACGATGGCGTCCGCTCCCATATCCGCGAGTTCCCGCCCCATGTCCACAAAAGTCTGCGTGGTGTGCACGGGAGAAGTCGTGTAGCAGATGGTGCCGTGGGCCTGCGCTCCGGCTTTCTTGGCGGCGCGGATGGAGGTTTCCATGTTGCGCGGGTCGTTCACGCAGTCGAAAATGCGGAAGATGTTCATGCCGTGCTTGGCGCTCATGGCGACAAAGGCTTCCACCACGTCGTCCGCATAGTTGGTGTAGCCCACGATATTCTGGCCGCGCAGCAGCATCATGTGCGGCGTCTTGGGGGCCGCTTTTTTCAGGGCGTCCAGCCGGTCGAAAGGCCATTCTTTCAAGAAGCGCAGCCCGGCGTCGATGGTGGCGCCGCCCCAGGTTTCCAGGGCGCTGAAGCCCATGGAGTCCAGAATGGGGGCGATGGGCAGCATGTCTGCCGTCTTCATGCGTGTTGCCGCCAGGGATTGATGCCCGTCGCGCAGAACGGTGCAGTTGAATGTAACAGGATTCATTATTTAGTTAACTGTTGTTAAAAATTGAAGAGGTGGCTTCTGGAGGGTGATTTTCTCACAGCCTCCCTTGCAGGTCAAGCATACAACAGCGGATTCCCCGGAAGAACTACTGGACGGGGGCCGTCAGTCGCGCCAGGTTGCAGAGCATTTTGAAGCCCAGGGATTTGTTGTTGTAATCCGCCAGGGATTCCCTCTTGGAGGAGGAAAAATCCTGCTCCAGCATGGCTTTTACCCCCGCGCAGGCGGAGGGGGAATGGATAACGGCGGTGATTTCAAAGTTCAGGGCCAGGGAACGGTTGTCCAGATTGGCGGTTCCCACGGTGGCTATGTCATCGTCCATCAGAACCACTTTCTGATGCAGGAACCCCTTTTGATAGGCCCAGAGCTGGATGCCGTATGTGTCCAGGTCCCGAAGGAAGGTAAAGGAAGACAGTTTCACCAGAATATGGTCTGCCCGCTCCGGGCGCAGGATGCGCACGTCCACATTCCGCAGAGCCGCCGCCTGCAGGGCGGCCATGACCCCCTCGTCCGGGACGAAGTAGGGCGTGGCGATCCAGAGCCGGCGGGTGGCGCTGTTTGCCAGAGCGATGAGCGCGGTTTTCCAGGCGGGAATGACGTCTGCGGGACCGGAGGGCAGGATGAGCAGGGTTTCATCTTCCGGCTGGGGCGTGATTTCCCAGCGGAGGCGGGGAAGGGAGGAGGGGGCGCATTTCAGCATGGCCCAGTTCCAGTCTTCCAGAAAGCTGATTTGCGTTTGCTGGACGGAAGGCCCTTCAAGCTGAACAAACGTGTCGCGCCAGTAGCCCAGAGCGCCCTTGCCCAGGTATTCCCTGCCTATATTCATGCCTCCGATGAAGGCGGTGGAGCCGTCCACCACCACCAGTTTCCGGTGGTTGCGGAAGTTCAGCCGCAGGATGTTGCTCAGGAAATGGCGCTTCCCGTTGAAAGGTTCAATGTTCACTCCTGCTTTCCGCAGGGCGGAAATGTAACCGGGGGGGAGCTTGTGGGAGCCTATTTCATCATACAGCATGTAAATGCGGATGCCGGCCCTGGCCCGTTCAATCAGCAGCTCCTTCAGGTTCTGCCCCACGGAGTCGTTTTTGATGATGAAGAATTCAATCAGGATGTAATGCTCCGCGTTCTTGATGGCGTCGTAGATGCGCGGGAAAGCATTGGCCGCGTCAATAAGCAGACGGCAGGAATTGCCGCGGCAGACGGGCAGCCGCACGATATTGGAAAGCGTGCGCATGATTTTTCCCGCCGTGTCGGATGACTGTACGGCATACGGAACCATGCAGTTTGTAATTTTATCCGTCAGTTCCCCCCATGCGGATTCGGGGTCCGTCTGGCGGCGGCGCGTTTCCACATATCCGCTGAATCTCCGGCGTCCCAGGATCAGGTAAAAGGGGACGGCAATATATGGAAATGCCAGCAGGGAAATGAGCCACGCGATTGTTCCCTGAGGCGTGCGCGTATGGAGCAGGGCCGGAATCAGGCAGAAGGCGCCTGCAATGTGGCAAAAGGCGGCAAATCCCAAATATGGCTCTTCAGGAATGATCATGGAACGGAAAACCGGAAAAGATGCGGGGGGAGGAAAACGGCGGGGAGAAGTGAAAAGGCTGGCTTTTGGAGCAGGAGATGATACTAAGGTGGCGCATGCTCGTATTATCACGGGTCCAGGGATTAGAAAAGCGTAATTTAAGGGAATGAAGCAGTATTTGGCACTTTTGGAGGATGTTTTGACCAATGGGGCGGGGCGGGAGGACCGTACCGGAACGGGCACCATCGGCGTGTTCGGGCGGCAGAGCAGGTATGACCTGCGCGACGGTTTTCCGTGCCTGACGACCAAGAAGCTTCATTTGCGCTCCATCATTTATGAGCTGCTCTGGTTCCTGAAAGGGGAGACCAATATCAGGTTTTTGAAAGACAACGGCGTCAGCATCTGGGATGAATGGGCCGACGAAAACGGGGATCTGGGGCCCGTGTACGGCGCGCAGTGGCGCTGCTGGCCGGGAAACGACGGAAAACCCATTGACCAGATTGCCAGACTGATTGACGGCCTGAAACATAATCCCTGGTCCCGGAGGCACATCGTCAGTGCGTGGAATGTGGCCCTGGTGGATGACATGGCCCTCCCTCCGTGCCATTCCCTGTTCCAGTTTTGCGTGATTCCCGCCCAGCCGGGAGAAGAAAAGCACGGCCTTTCCCTCCAGCTTTACCAGCGCAGCGCGGATCTTTTTCTGGGGGTTCCCTTCAATATAGCTTCCTATGCGTTGCTGCTGCTTATGACCGCCCAGGTATGCGGGTATGAAGCCCGGGAATTCATCCATACGTTCGGGGATCTGCACCTGTACCGGAACCATCTGGACCAGGCGAGGGAACAACTCTCCCGCACGCCCCGTCCTCTTCCGGTCATGAAGCTCAACCCGGAGGTAAAAACCATTGACGGATTCCATTATGAGGATTTTGAGCTCGTGGGGTATGATCCCCTGCCGCACATCAAGGCTCCCATATCCGTTTAGCGCATTCATTCCTTAATCCATCATGTCACAACCCGTTACTTATACAGGAGTGGTCGCCATGGCCCCCGACCGCGGCATTGGTTACCGGGGGGCGCTCCCCTGGCATCTGCCGGACGACCTCAAGACGTTCAAGCGCATTACGACGGGGCACCCCGTGCTGATGGGCCGGAAAACGTATGAGAGCATAGGCAGGCCTCTTCCCGGCAGGCAGAACATCGTGCTGACCCGTGACCCGGCGTGGACGGCGGAAGGCGTTCAGGTGATCCATTCTGCAGGGGAGTTGGAATGTCTGGATTTGATGGATCCGGAAATCATGGTTATCGGAGGGGCGGAGATTTTTTCCCTGATGATGCCGTCCATGTCCCGCATGTGGGTTTCCAAAGTAAAGGGGGAATATCCGGCGGACACTTTTCTTCCTCCGTTTGAGAACCGGCTGGAGCGTGCCGTCCTGAAGGAACGGTTTGAAGATTTTGACCTGTATTTGTACGAGCAGGTCAAATAGCCGCTCTTGTCCGTAACTCCGCTGGAGGCGCTGAAGCATAAAAAGACGGAGCGGCCAGGGCCGCCCCGTCCTTCATGGAGCAGTTTTCCTTTACATTTATTCCGCCTTTCCGGCAAACAGGCCTTTCACCCATTCGCGGTAACGCTGGAACATGGCGTACAGGGCCGGAATGAACAGAATGCCCACCACTGTAGCGAGAATCATGCCGTAGAAGGTGGAGATGCCAATGGCTTTGCGGCTTGCCGCTCCCGCTCCGGAGGCGATGACCATGGGGAATACCCCGATGATGAAAGAAATGGCCGTCATCATCACGGCGCGGAAGCGCTGCCGGGCCCCTTCCAGGGCGGCTTCCTGGATGGGAACGCCGCGCTCCCGCTCCATCTTGGAGAACTCCACCATCAGAATGGCGTTTTTCCCGGCCAGGCCCACCAGCATCACCAGGCCGAGCTGAGCGTAAATGCTCAGGGGCGTGTTGCAGATAATCAGGCCGAGCAAAGCGCCCAACAGGGCGACGGAGACGGAGACAATGACGGAAATGGGCACCGTCCAGCTTTCATATTGCGCCACCAGGAACAGGTAGCCGAAGAGCAGGGCCATCCCCATCAGCAGGACGATTTTCCCATCGTTCTGCCGTTCCTGATAGCTCATGTCCGTCCAGGTGATGGAGTAATTTTCCGGCAGCGGAATAGCCTCAATCTGGTTCATCAGCTCGCCGCTGCTGACGCCGGGTTTTGCCTGGGCGGTCACTTCCGCGGACATGAGCTGGTTGAAACGGGATATTTGCCGCGGCCCCACCATGTAAGACAGGGTGGCTACGGAGCTGAGCGGCACCATCTGGCCCTGATCGTTCTGAATGTAGGTGTTCATGATGTCATTGATGGTGGTGCGGTCCTCTGCCGCAGACTGCATCTTCACCTTGAACGTGTAGCCGATCAGGTTGAAATCATTGATGTACATGGAGGCCAGCTTGCTTTGAAGCGTCGTGAAGATGCGGCTGACGGGCACGTGCATGCTCTGAGCCTTTTCACGGTCGATGTTCAGGAAAAGCTGGGGGGTGTTCGCCTCATACGCGCTGCGGGCGTACATGGTTCCCGGCAGTTTGTTGATTTTGTCCAGCAGGTCGTTGGTCACTCGTTCCAGGTCTTTGGGAGTTTCCTCCCCGCTGGCCTGGAGCATGAAGGAGACGCCGCCCGTCAGGCCCAGCCCCATGATGGCGGGCGGGCTGAACACGGTGGCCTTGGCCGCCGGAATTTCATCACACAGAACGGAAGCTTTCTGCATGATGGAATCCAGGGAGAGTTCCGGCGTCTTGCGTTTGTCCCAGGGGTCAAGCTGGGCGATGCACATGCCCAGGTTTTCTCCGTTGCCGCCCATGAAGCTGAATCCGGAAGTGGAGGAAACCTGGCGCACGCCGGGGATGCTCATCAGCTTCTGTTCCGCACTGCGCATGGCCTGTTCCGTACGGCCCAGCGTGGCGCCCGGGGCCAGCTGGATATCACAGAAAACGGTGCCCTTGTCTTCCGGCGGGAGGAAGGATTTGGGTACGGTCTCAAACAGTTTCCAGTTGCCGACCAGGACAGCGGCCAGCAGAATCAGCGTAAGCCACGCGCGGCGCACCATGATGCCGGCGCATTTGATATAGCTTTTGCGCGCCCATTCCAGAGAGGCGTTGAAGGGGCGGAAGAGGCTGAACCTGCTCTGTTTCTTTTGCTTCCTTTTCAGCAGCAGAACGCACAGCGCGGGGCTGAGCGTCAGGGAATTGATTGCGGAAAGGCAGAGGGCCACGCACATGGTTACGGAGAATTGCATGTAAATGTTCCCCACCATGCCGCCGAAGAAGGCGATGGGCACGTAAATGGCTACCGTCACCAGCGTGGTGGCGATGATGGCGCCTGTAATCTGGTGCATGCTCTTCTTGGTGGCTTCTTCCGGCGAGAGATCCTCCGTCTCCAGAATGCGCATCGTATTTTCCACCACGATGATGCCGTCGTCCACCAGGGACCCGATTACCAGAATAAGGCCGAACATGGTCAGCACATTGATGGAAAAGCCCAGGGGCAGCAGGATGGCGAAGGTTCCTATCAGGGAGACGGGAATGGCGAGCGCCGGAATGAGCGTGGCGCGCCAGTCCTGCAGGAACAGGTACGTGATGCCCACCACCAGAATCAGGGCGATGACAAGCGTTTCCACGATTTCCGCCATGGTGGCGGAAATGTATTGCGTGGGGTCGTAGCTCACGACGTAGCTCACACCTTCCGGAAAACGTTTTTCCAGCTTCTCCAGCGTGTCTTTCACGCCGTTCATGGCTTCCAGGGCATTGGCGTCATCCAGGCGGTACACAGCCATGTTCACGGAGTCTTCCCCGTTGTTGCGGCTGCTGCCCGTGTAGGTTTCCGCGCCCAGCTCAATGCGGGCAATGTCATCCAGCCGGGTAACGTGGCCGTCCTGGCCCGTGCGGACGATAATTTTGCTGAATTCCTCCACGGTCTGCAGTCGTCCGGTGACGTTCACCTTGTATTGGATGAAGTTGTTTTCCCCTTCCGAGCCGATGGAGCCGGCCGCGGCCTGAACGTTCTGCGCCTTGATGGCGTTGGAAACGTCATCCGGCGTGATATTCAGGGCGGACATGCGCAGGGCGTCCAGCCAGATGCGCATGCTGTAATTCTTTTCCGGCATCAGGTTGACGGCAGAGATTCCCGGTACGCGGGCGACCTCATCCTTCACCCTGGTCTTGACGAAGTTGTTCAGCTCCAGGGAACTCATGCTGGTGGACCGGAAGGCGAAGAATCCCAGGATGTCAGAGGAGCGTTTCCTGATCTTGATGCCCTGGTCCGTCACCTCCTTGGGAAGTTTGTATTCCACCCGTTTCAAGGCGTTCTGAACGTTCACCATGTTGATGTCCGAATTCGTGCCGCTCTTGAACGTCAGGGACAGGGAATACCCGCCGGTGTTATCCGATTTGGAGGAGAAATAGAGCAGGTTTTCCAACCCGTTGAGTTCTTCCTCAATGGGGGAAGCCAGCGTTTCCATCACCACTTGGGCGCTGGCGCCCGTATAGGTAGCCTGCACGTTGATGCTGGTGGGCGCGATTTCCGGATACTCCGCAATGGGGAGCTGGTTCAGGCAGATGCCGCCCGCCAGCATCATCAGGATAGCGATGACGATGGCGAATTTGGGGCGTTTGATAAACAGGTCCGCAATCATGGGTAGCTCAGTTTTGAACGGAATATACCGGATTCACCTTGGCGCCGGGACGCACCTTGTGCATGCCGTCGATGATGACGACTTCCCCTTCCTTGACGCCGGAACTGAAACACTGTTCATTATTGACCGTGTTGCCCAGCGTAACGTCCCGGCGTTCCACGACGCCCTGGTCGTTGACGATGTAAACGTAGCTCTTGTAGGCATCGTGCATCACGGAGGAAATGTTGGCCGCCGGGAAGCGGTCCACATTTTTCTTGGAAAGATTAACCGTGACTACGCCGCCGGGCGTCAGCACGTCTTCCGGATTGGGGAATTTTGCCCAGACGTTCAGGGTGTCCGTGGTCGTCTGGACGGTATTATCCGTCATGAAAATCCTGCCCGGCTGGTCGTATGCCTTGCCGTTGGCGAGGTTGACGGACACAAGAGCGTCTTTCTTCATATTTTCCTGGGTGCCGAACAGGGAAAGGAAATCGCGTTCACTGATAGGGAACTTCACGTACACTTCATCGATGCCTGTAATGGTCACCAGGGAACCGGAGGTGGGGGTAATGTAATTGCCCGTGGAAAAAGTGACGCGGCCTGTGCGGCCCGTGATGGGAGCCGTGAGCCTGGTATAGTTAAGATCGTCCTTCGCTACCGTAATGGCGGCGTTTGCGGACTGGATTTCCGCTTCCAGGGCATGCATGGTGCTCTTGGCGTTTTCCACCGTGTCCATGGAGACGGATTTGGAGGCCAGCAGCCTGTTATAGCGTTCAAAACTGTTTTTTGCGTAAAGCAGTTTGGCTTCAAGCTGGGCCTTTTTGGCTATCGCTTCCTCCACAGCCGCCCTGTAGCGCGTATCCTCAATTTCGAACAGGAGATCCCCCTTCTTCACGACTTTTCCTTCCCGGAAACGGGTGGCTACGATGTTGCCGGAGACGCGGGGCTGCACAGTCACCCGGTCAATGGCTTCCACCTGGCCGATGTACTTCTTGTTCACCGCACTGTCAATAGCGGCGGCTTTTTGGACGAGTACGGTACTGGGTTTGGCTGCAACCCCTCCCGGCGTTCCCTGGGAATAACCCGGAACAAACAGGGAAAAAAGCAGGCCGGAGCCGGCCAGCAGACGGAGGGGCGCCTTCCGATGATGCGTGTGTTTTTTCATATGGTATTATTTACTGTAAACGTGATTGTAAAGGGTATCCACAATACGGCAGAAATTCTCCTTGTCCTCTTGCGACAGAGTGTTGAACAGGGTATCCAGTTTTTCCTTCATGCCGTTGAAAAGCATTTGGAACCTGGATTCGCCTTCCTCGGAAAGGCGGATGCACAGGGAACGCCTGTCGCGGGGATTCTCCTTGCGGTCGAACAGGCCTTTCTTCACCATGCTGTCCACCAGCAGGGAGGTGGAGGGAATGCTCATGCGGAGATAATAGGCAAGCTCTTTCAGGGGAATGCCTTCTTGGCGGTTGGTCATCAGGTGGTTCAGGGCACCCAGGGCGTTCATCTGCCGGACGGAAAGCCCCATGATTTTCTGGTAATGGCTCTGATCCACCTCATTCAGGTTATCCCTTTTGAACTGGTGGAGGATCGTCTCGAATTTGTGAACGGAGGCTGTGATATCCGCGGCAGTCTGAAGCATGAGGGTGTTATGTCAAAACCGGTTAATTGTTGTCAAACTAAAACAAATAAAGTTGAGAAGTTATTGCTGTATTGAAATAAATCGGGTAACTGAAAAGTTACGGTTTCTTCACCGTACAAACCGCCGGCGGTTGCAGAAGTTGCAAAAAAAGTCTTTTTTTCTTGTCACCGGGGTATAAAGGCGTGTATAAGCCTCCACGTCCCCGCCATCAGGCAGGGACGGCATCCAAGGTTATGGAGCGGTAGCTCAGTTCGGTTAGAGCGCCAGCCTGTCACGCTGGAGGTCGCGGGTTCGAGCCCCGTCCGCTTCGCCACCTTGTTCAGAAGAAACAGCCGCCTCCGGGCGGCTTTTTTTGTGCCCGGATTGCTGCTGTTCCCGTATTCCGCTTGCTGTTTCAGGAAAATCGTCCGGGATGGCCCCTGCTTCTGAGGCATGGGGGTGGAATTTGCTTTTTACTCCGCTGACGATGCGTTTTCCGGAATTTGACTCTACCTCAACAAGCTCGAAATGTACCGCGTCCCTTCCGGTTTGCGGGAAAATGACTGTTTTTCCTTCCCGTTGGAGAACTGCTTTCCTGCAAGGCGGGGGAGCGTGCTTGATTTAGGCGCAATTTTCCCTCATGATGTCAGCATGATTCTGGAACTGCACTCCCCGCTGGACATGCATCTTCACCTGAGGGACGGCGATATGCTGAAGCTGGTCGCCCCGTTAAGTTCCGCCTCCTTTGCCGGAGCGGTCATCATGCCCAACCTGGTGCCTCCGGTGGCTGATGCGGATGCGGTGCAGGCTTACCGGCAGCGGGTGCTGGACGCTTGCGGAGACGATGTGTTCCAGCCGTACATGACGGCATTTTTCCGTTCCTATTCCGAGAAGGAATTGTCCCGGCTCAAGGAACTGGTGTTCGGCATCAAGCTGTACCCGGCAGGGGCCACCACGAACAGCGAGGGCGGAGTGAAGGCCATGAAGGATGCGGAAGCTACCCTGTCCATCATGCAGGAAATGGATATTCCTTTGCTGGTGCATGGCGAAAGCCACGGCTTCGTGATGGACCGGGAGGCCGAATTCCTGGATGTTTACCGTGATTTGGCCACGCGCTTCCCCCGGCTTACTATCTGCATGGAACATATTACCACGGCCGCCGCCGTGCAGCTGCTGGACGAATTTGAAAACCTGGCCGCCACGGTAACCCTCCAGCATCTTCTCATTACTTTAGACGATGTGGCCGGAGGCATGCTGAGGCCGCATCTGTTCTGCAAGCCGATCGCCAAAAGGCCGGAAGACCGGGAAGCCCTGTTGCAGGCTGCCCTTTCCGGGCATCCCCGCCTCATGTTCGGCAGTGACTCCGCCCCCCATCCCATCCATGCCAAGGAAGCGTGCGGATGCGCCGCCGGCGTATTTACTGCCCCCATCGCTCTTCCTCGTCTGGCGGCCCTGTTTGACGAACACGGAGCCCTGGACCGGTTGCAGGGCTTTGTTTCCAGTCATGCCTGCGCTTTGTACGGGTTGAATCCGCCTGCCAGGACGGTCCGTCTGCAGCGGCGTGAAATGCTGGTGCCAGACGCTTATGAAGGGCATGGACAGAAAGTGGTGCCGATGGATGCCGGATGCACCATTCCCTGGAGAGTGATGTGAGGGGCTTTTCCAGGGGAAGATGACAGAAAGCAATTTAAGGGAGCTGTCTTTATACTGGATATTCCGGGCGATCTCACTACAATCCCTGCCCATGGATCGGATTCGCGTTTATACGGGTGGAGTGGCTTCCTGTAATGGTTACCTCTTCAAAACGAGGGATAACACTTACGTGGCTGTGGATGCTCCGTCCGGTTTCGCGGACTGGATCTATTCCAAAAAGCCCGATATTATCATCACGGACCTTCTCATTACCCACCAGCATTTTGACCATGTGGAGGACGCCTGCCGCATGCGCCAGATTTTCGACTGCCGCATTCATGCCGGGCAGCCTTACAATGAAAGCCTGACACTGGAAAAAATGGCCCGCGACGCCTGGGGGCTTCCCCTCAATGTTCAGCCGTTTGTGGTGGATGAAATACTTACTCCGGACATTCACACGGCGAACTGGGGCGGTCTGTTGTGGCATCTCCACCAGGTGCCCGGCCATTCTCCGGACAGCATTGTTTACGATTTGCCGGATGAAGGAATCATGTTTACTGGTGACGTCATTTTTGCCGGCTCCATCGGGCGGACGGACCTCCCGGGGGGGAACCTGCGCCTGCTGAAACAGGGCATTGAAAAGAAAGTGCTCAACCAGCCCGCCACGACTATGATTTTCCCAGGACACGGGCCTTATACCACCGTAAAGAACGAACTGCTGACCAATCCGTTCATCTCCTGACCGCGGTTCCTGCGCCGTTGTGCGGAATCGTGTTCTACTCTTTAGCAAGCATACAAGATCAATGTTATTTTCAGAATTAGGTTTATCGGAACCCGTCTTGAAGGCGGTGGAGAAATGCGGTTATGAACATCCCACCCCCATTCAGGAGCAGGCCATTCCCGTCATTCTGGAAGGCAGGGACCTCATTGGGGCCTCCCAGACGGGGACGGGGAAAACCGCTGCTTTCGCCCTCCCGCTGCTGACAAGGATTCAGCCCATCGGCAAACCTCAGATACTGGTGCTGGAACCCACCAGGGAACTGGCCGACCAGGTGGCGGAATCCTTTGCCGAATACGGTGAATTCACCGGGTTGAAAGTAGCGTTGCTGTATGGCGGCGTGGGGTACGGAAAGCAGACGGAAGACCTGAAAAAAGGGGCGGACATCGTTGTGGCCACTCCCGGCCGGCTGGTGGACCACTTCTACCGCTGCACCATGCGCTTCGGAGAAGTCAAGGCCCTGGTTCTGGATGAAGTGGACCGAATGCTGGACATGGGGTTCCTGCCCATTGTCCGTAAAATCGTCAACCTTTGTCCGTGGGAAGGAAGGCAAACCCTCTTCTTCTCCGCCACCATGCCTCCGGTCATCGCGGGATTTGCCAAATGGTGCCTGACGGACCCTGCGGAAGTTACCATCGCCCGGCGTGAAGTGGCCGCCACCATCAGCCATGCCTTTTATCCGGTAGCTCTGGACCAGCGGGATGAACTGCTGTTGGCCCTGCTCAAGGGGACGGACTTCCGTTCCGTCATGATTTTCACCCGCACCCGCAAGGAGGCGGACGCGGTATGCGGCATGCTCAAGCATCATGGCTACCGCGGGGAGGTGGCCGTCATGCACTCCGACATTCCCCAGAAGGAACGCATGGAGGCGCTTAAGGGATTCAAGAGCGGAAAATATGATATTCTGGTGGCTACGGATGTGGCGGCGCGCGGCATTGACATCAGCGGTGTGACCCACGTCATCAACTACCGCGTTCCGGAAAACGCGGAAGACTATGTGCACCGCATCGGCCGTACCGGCCGCGCGGAAGCTTCCGGGGATGCGTTCACGATCATGACGGCGGATGAGCTGGATTTTGCTGCGGCTGTGGAAAATTTCATTGGGAAACCCATTGAACGCAAAAAACTGGACGGGTTCAACTACACGTACACCGCCCTGTTGGAAGACAAGCCCGTCAAATCCGTCCGCAAGCCCAAACCCGCAGGTCCCAAGCGCCGCAGGCGCTAAGGAGGGGGGGAAACATGATGTTTCTCTCTGATGGAATGAAGATCATCCCATGCGCATTCTTGCCATAGACCCGGCCATCCGCAACACGGGTTATGCCGTGGTGGAGGGGGATTACCGGCGCGCGCGCGCCCTGGACTATGGAACGCTATCCATTCCCCGGAGCGTGTCCCAGTCCGGCTGCCTGCTTGCCATCAAGCAGCATTTGGGCAATCTCATTGACAAATGGAACCCGGATGAAATGGCGGTGGAGCGCATCATCTATGTCCAGTCTCATCAGACGGCCATCACGATGGGTGCGGCCAAGGCGGCCGTGGTCATTGCCGCGGCGGAAGCCGGGCTGCGTATTATGGAATATTCCCCCAAAAGCGTGAAGCTCTCCGTCGTAGGGCGCGGGGCCGCTCAAAAAACGCAGGTCGCCTTCATGGTGCGGGCTCTTTTGGAACTCCGGGAAACGCCGGAATCCGATGCCGCCGACGCCCTGGCGATCGGCCTCACCCACCTCTTTTCTGCGGACCCTTTGAAGGCCCACATGATGGAGAGGAAATACATTTAGCAGTGATGAGAGATGAGTGTAAAAACCGTACTTGCAGCCCGCGGATTGAAATCTGACCGCCCGGCGCTGTTCTCTAATCACTGATTCAAGCCGTCAGGGCCTGAACGTCCTCCCTTTTCCGTCCTGCCACGCCTTGAGAAGGGAAGCATACATTTTGTTGAGCTGCTCCAGGGTAGCTACACGGAATTCCACGGTATTCGTATTCGGGTAAGCTTTTGCGACGGTTGTATCCGGGTCAATGCTGCCTCCCGTTGCCCGGTTGACGGCGCCGGCCCCAAGCTCCTTCGCACGGTCAGTCACATTCCTGATGGCGTTGATACCGGAATTTTGACCCAGCGTTTCCAGATAATAAAACTTGGTGGGCGTATTCCCCAGGGTAATCAGCGTTACTTCATACACCATGCAGGCATTGTCCAGAATATACCTGTGCTGCGCCACCGCTACAATCCGGCTGAGATGCACCACATACTGCCCCTCCGGAAAATTGCCTATCCAGAACTGGCTCTGGTTGTAGTCATCCGTGGACGGGACGGCGGCTCCTTTCTTGGACTGGGCGGAAAGAGGTGCGGCTGCACAAACAAATAGAGCTAAAACAGGAAGGCAGAATCGTTTCATGCTTTCTATTTAATATCAGCTCTTACTGTATGGGAAGGAAAAATCGTTGAATGTTTGGGGGGAGAACATGTCTGTTCATGGATAAATGTCATCCCTTTTTTCAGTTGCTCCCTTGCGCCGGAATACATGACTGTTTGAATAATATTTACTGGCACAGTTCATGATATTGATAGAAAATGCCAATACTCCTGTTTCCGGATGAAAAACCTGAAACGTACGTAAAAGAGTAATGGAATCAGGGTGTTATGGCATGGAAATTTCCATGGAACTTATCCATGCATCCGAGCAATTCCCTGAATTTATCCGTATTGCCTTCAATTTTAATCATGCCTTTGTCCAGAGCTGTCTTTAAGGGCATTGCCCGCATGGCGACCAGGGCGAAGTGGAGCCTGTCTCCGGTGATGACTGCGTCGGGATGTTTGACCAGTTTTCCTTCGCGGTACATCAGCACTTCGTTTTCAATCCAGAAGCCGTATGATCTTCCGTTTTGGGCAATCCAGTTGAAAGCCAGTTTTTTCCCTTTGGATTTCTCACTATTCAGGCTGACGCCCAAATAGTCGAACAGCAGTTCCGGAGTCAGGGCATATAAAGTGTCCGTCAACGTGAGTTCGCGGGAGTTTTTAAGCAGCCCGATTCCCGGTTCTCCGGCATTGACGAGAAGTTCATCGTTCCGGAATACGGATTCCGTTTGATAACTGAACTGTTTCAACATATTTCTTACCAGATTCCTTATGTTTCCTCTTTTTAGATGGGCAGACATAACGTTCCTTAATGTCCCGGCGTCTTGACGATAGTCCTTTTGCCCGGTTATTTCCGGAGGGCTATTCCTGATTCTGCCGCTTTCCGGAATCGGATTGATTATTCCCTCAATTTCTGCGGGGGAATACCCTTTGCTAACCAGGTTCAATATCCGGTCATGCATGTATTTGCAGTTGCGGCATTCCCTGGCCAGGAACCGTTTGATATTTTCTTTTCCTATTCTGGGCCAATGGTGTTGTGAGAATAAAATCTCTATTTTGTCTTCATAACGCTGAATGGCTTGATCAAGGGCTTTCCACCTGTTTTTTGCATCCCTTATTTTGGATACTCCCAGAGTGCAGATATCATGTATGGCGCTTGCCGTGTCCTCTCCATAAAAAAGCGCCTTGAATTGGGGAAAATACATCAGTGCGGCAGAAGAGGCCCCCATTCCGGGAACCGCCATGAATTCCATTTCTATGCCGTCTATGTCCAGCCCGGATGCCGTTCTTTTGGTACTGGCAAAATAGTTGGTATGTGGATGTGCATCTACAACAGCCTTGATTGGCCGTTTTCCCGCCTTCCGGTAATAGAGGTCAAGACTCTCGGCCATGGTTTCTTTCGGGACGAAAGGGGCAATGATCATGATGCCTTCCCGTCCTTCAATAATAGTTATGTTCGGAAAACCTCCGCCGTGAATCTGGTAAATTCCTTTTGTGACTTCAGACAGCGCGTTTTTGGCATTGGGACGGGAAATGCTCCACGTAACCGGTTTGTCCCCGGGGCTTTGTTCCGCATCTTGAATGCCTTGACGGTCATTTTGATTCGCATCGTAAACTCCGGGAGATTTTTTGTTGTCTTCAACGGGATGCCTTAGCGCCTTTTTGGATTGTTTTGCCATACCGACGCCTGTACCGCCCCATGCAAATATTGCCAGAAGCGTGGCTGTCAAATAGTTCATTTTTGTTTTCATGATCGGAGTTTTATTAACGGAACGCGTGAAAAGTAAAAGGAAGGCCGGTTCCCATATTTTACTTTGCAGGAACAATAGACTTGCCAATAAAGAACAATGTTCGAAAAATGGCAGTATGTTAATATCTGATTACTAAAGTTTTTAGCTGATTGGCCGGAATTCCCGCCGCAAACGGGAAGTTTTTCGTTTTTTTATACCGCTTATTCTTCTGGTGGAAGGCGGTTGATATTCGGAGTGCCTTGAAGTAGGGGGGGAAATCTGTGAAAGGATTTTTTTGCCCGTTTTCAACGGGTTTATGGAAGGAACATGGCTGGAAATGCGGAAAAGGGTATGTTAATGAACAGGGCATGGAAAGATTGTATCGTCCGAATGTTGCGGGGATGATGGTCCGGCAGGACGGGAAATTGTTGATTTGCGAGCGTTCCGGGCAGAAAGGAGCCTGGCAGTTTCCCCAGGGCGGAATTGACCCGGGGGAAACGGCTTTGGAAGCCGTGCGGCGCGAGATTGGGGAGGAAGTGGGGTTTTTGCCGTCCCAGTATGATATTGTGGAATCCCGGCAGGGGTATCGTTACGATTATCCGCCGGAGGTGCTGGAGTATGTTCGTGAAAAGCGGCGGCAGCCTTTTGTTGGGCAGGCGCAGGAGTATTTCCTGTGTCGGCTGCATGCGGATGCTCCGGAACCCGTCCTGGATGACCGGGAGTTTTGCGATTACAAGTGGATAGCCCCAGCCGAATTTAAGCTGGAGTGGCTGCCGGAGTTTAAAAAGAAAGTTTACGCCAGGGTGCTGGAAGATTTCTTTAATGTCCGGGCGCGGGATAAGTGAAGTGGCTCAGCAGGTCATGTGCGGCGGAAACGGGGTCCATTTTGTCCCCCGCCACCATGTTTTCCAGAATGGGCATGCGGGACGCTACGGCGGGGTGCTGTTCAAAAGCGGTGAGCAGGGCTTCATGCACCAGGGACTGGACCCATGAAAGGGACTGGCTCCGGCGGCGGCTGTACCAGAATCCGGATTTCTTCATGCTGTCCCGGAAGCGGAAGAGCGTCTCTTCAATGGTGTCCAGGCCGCGTCCCTCCAGGGAGGAACAGGTGAGGACGGAGGGCGTCCAGCCGGGAGTGGGGCTTTGCAGGTAGTGGAGTACCATTTTCAGTTCCTGGCAGTGGGCTGCGGCGCGCTGGCGGTTGTCGCCGTCATCCTTGGTAACTACCAGGATATCCGCCAGTTCCATGATGCCCCGCTTGATGCCCTGGAGATCGTCCCCGGCTCCGGTGATGAGCAGGAGCATGAAAATGTCCACCATGGAGCGCACCGTAGTTTCCGACTGGCCGACTCCCACGGTTTCAATGAGAATAATGTCAAAGCCCGCAGCTTCGCATGCAATCATGGTTTCACGCGTTTTCCGGGCTACGCCGCCCAAAGAGCCGCCGGAGGGGGAAGGGCGGATGAAGGCGTTTTCCTCTCCGGAGAGTTCCTCCATGCGTGTTTTGTCTCCCATAATGGAACCTCGGGAGACTGAAGAAGACGGGTCAATAGCCAGCACAGCCACCTTGAACCCTTTTTTGCACAGGTAAGTGCCGAAGGCTTCAATGAAAGAGGATTTCCCGGCGCCCGGAACGCCCGTAATGCCGATGCGGACGGCATTGCCCGAATGGGGAAGGAGCCTGGAGATGAGGGCGCGGGAAGATTCCTGGTCCCGGACGGCATTGCTTTCTATCAGTGTAATGGCCCTTCCCAGCAGGGCGCGGTTTCCGGCCAGTACTCCCTGGGCCAGTTCTTCTACGGAAGGGCGGTGCGGACGTGCAAATTTGATGTTGCTCATGGGAAAAGAGAGTGCGGATTATTTGAAAGGCGGTTCGTTTTCTTTGGTGCGCTCCATATCATAATTGAAGCGTTTGAGGATGAATTGACGGTGGTCGGCCAGTCTGCGCCGGAAGTTTTCCCAGGAGCGCACGCTCATTGGTGACCAGCCGGCTTCCGCAATGGCGCAGGCACGCGGATAGGCGCGGTAGAGAATGTGGTTCAGGGTAGGGAGATGTTCTCCCCACACGGTGCCCTGAACGCCGGTGATATGGTTTGTTTCCTTTTCTGGTCTGCCGTAGGCGGGGTCCAGCCTGTAGCTTTGCTCCAGCGTGGTGGTGGGCATCCATCCCCGGTTGCTTTGCCCTGGAAGTTGCGGATAGTCCAGGTAGCAGTGTTCCCCGGCAGCAATGATCAGGGAGAGCCCCTGCTTTTTCGTCTCCGTGATGGTGGACGGTGTCAGTCCCATGCGCCAGGTGAAGACGGTGTCTCCTTTGTTGTAGATGTTGGCCCTGGCCCACGGTTTTTCATACCATAGTTGGATGCGCTTGCCGTGACCAGCCAGCATGGAGGACATTTTTTTGATGAATTCCTTCAATTCCTCGTGGACGTCCTTCATGCCTTTTTGCTCCCGGTACTGGATGCTGAGGGGGCATTTGGCCCAGGTTTTTTCCAGGGGTGCTTCATCCCCGCCCAGATGGACGATGCCGGACGGGAAAATATCTTTGAGTTCCTTGAAAACAGCGGCATAAAATTTCCAGACTTCCGGTTTGTGCGGGCAGATGAGGTGGAGGGTGACGCCTTCGTCGGTCTTCACTTTCGTATCCGGGTTCGGGAAGCAGAAAAATTCCGGGTAGGCTGCCGCCAGGGCTTGGTTGTGCCCCGGCACGTCTATTTCAGGGATGACCTCAATGCCGCGCGCTGCACAGTACGCCACCAGTTCCTTCAGTTCCTGTTTGGTGTACATCCCTTCATGGGGAATTCCGTTGCGCATGCTTTCTTTCCGTTTGGAGGAGATGCTTTTGAGTTTGGGGTAGCCGGGCACCGGAAGACGCCACCCCTGGTCGTCCGTCAAGTGGATCTGGAGCTTGTTGAATTTGTAGTAGGCCATCATATCCACAAATTTTTTCAGATCGGCCGCGGGGATGAAAAAGCGTGCGGGATCTACCATGAGGCCGCGCCACGGATAGCGCGGCTTGTCCGTGATGACGCCGCAGGGGATGCCCTCCGGCTGTCCCGCCAGCTGGTCCCGGAGCTGGCGGAGGGTTGCCAGCCCGTAAATTCTGCCTTCCCTTCCTCCGGAAGCAAGGTGCGCCCCCTGCGGGGTGACTGTGAGCCGGTAGGCGTCCGTTCCCAGGGACGGAGCCTCCTGGTCGGAAAGAAGTTTCAAGGTTCTGGTACTGTTGTGCTGCAGCTCCGTTTTTTTCGGTTCAGGGATAACGCTGTATTTGTCCGCTGCGGCGGCACATGCCATGTGGGCGGAAAAAATGGCGCAGGCCAGGATGAGGGGCAGTTTAAACATCATGAAGAACTGTTTCGGAAAAGATTCTACCATGGTAAGGGATGCGTGATAAGGAAAAACGGTGAAATTACTTGTTGTTTTCCCAGCGGAAGGCCGGTTCATTCCCCTGAGTGCGCTCCATATCATAATTGAAGCGTTTGAGGATGAATTGACGGTGGTCGGCCAGCTTGCGCCGGAAGTTTTCCCAGGAGCGCACGCCCATCGGTGACCAGCCGGCTTCCGCAATGGCGCAGGCGCGGGGATAGGCGCGGTAAAGCAAGTGGTTCAAGTCCGGCAGGCGTTCCGCCCATACGGGGGCATGCACGCCCCGGATATGGCCTGTCTCCTTCTCCGGTTTTCCAAAAGCGGGATCCAGGTCATAACATTTTTGCAGGGTGGTGGTTTTCATCCATCCCCAGTTGCGCTGCCCCTGAATCTGGGGAAAATCCAGGTAACAGTATTCGCTGGAGGCCATAATCAGGTTCAATCCCGCCTTTTTCGTCTTCTCAATGGACTGGAGGGCCTGGCCTTGCCGCCATGCGTAAACCGTTTCCCCCGGATGGTAAATGCCGGCGTTCCCCTCATACCAGAATTGCGGCGTTTGCCCGTTTTTGGCAAGCAGAGCTGCCGTTTTCGCAAAAAAGGCTTTCATCTGTTCCTGTTCGTCTTTCATGGCTGCCCTGGTCCGGGCTTCCCGGCACAGAGGGCATTTTTCCCAGAGTTCCGTGGGGGCCTCGTCCCCGCCCAGATGAACGATACCGGACGGGAAGATATCCTTGAGTTCATTAAAGACGGAGGCATAAAATTTCCAGACTTCCGGCTTCTGGGGACAGACCAGTTCCTTGCTGTTTCCCGCTGTCGTCCGCACGTTCATGTCCGGTTTGGGGAAGCAGAAAAATTCCGGGTAGGCGGCATGAAGCGCCTGGTTGTGGCCCGGCATGTCTATTTCAGGGATGACCTCAATGCCGCGCGCTGCGCAGTACGCCACCAGCTCCTTCAGTTCCTGTTTGGTGTACATCCCTTCGTGGGGGATTCCGTCTCCGAAGCTTTCCTCCCGCCTGGATGCGACGCTTTTCAATTTGGGGTAGCCGGGCACGGGCAGCCTCCAGCCCTGGTTGTCCGTCAGATGCAGGTGCAGCCTGTTGAATTTGTAGTAGGCCATCATATCCACAAATTTTTTCAGATCGGCCGCGGGGATGAAATGCCGCGCGGGATCCACCATGAGGCCGCGCCACGGATAGCGCGGCTTGTCCGTGATGACGCCGCAGGGGATGCCCTCCGGCTGTCCCGCCAGCTGGTCCCGGAGCTGGCGGAGGGTTGCCAGCCCGTAAATTCTGCCTTCCCTTCCTCCGGAAGCAAGGTGCGCCCCCTGCGGGGTGACCGTGAGCCGGTAGGCGTCCGTTCCCAGGGTCGGAACTTCCTGGTCGGAAAGAAGCTGTAAAGTTTTAGCTGTTTCCTGCCTGAGTTCCGTTCTGGACGGCTCAGGGATAATGCTGTATTGGACTGTTGCTTCTGCCGGAGGGGAGAAGGAGAGCAGAATGCCGCCGAGAATGGGTAAGGGTCGTGCCATATTTCCAATATAAACGGGGAGGAAACAGGTTCTGTCAAAGAATCATCTTTTGCTTCCAGATTTTTTGCCGTCTCCTTGTTGTCCGGAGCGGAATCGATAATAGAAAGAAAATAAAAAGGCCGCCTCCGGAGAGACGGCCTTTTTATTAGAAGTGGTAGCCCTATGAGGACTCGAACCCCAAAATACGGAACCAGAATCCGCTGTGTTACCGATTACACTATAGGGCTATGTAACGGGCGCTTTTGCAGCGCGGGCGCATTAAAGCGGAAGAGGCCGTTTTTTGCAAGTTTTTTTTTACTTAAAGATATGTTTTGATTGGAAAAAGGCTGTACAGGTAAGCGGCAGGCTGTTTTTTCCGGAATTATCCGGCCAGGCTTTTAAAGTACGCCTGTACGTGCTCCTCCGTGATTTGCTGGCGGTGCGCCTGTTCATGCCTGCCCTGGGACTGCTTCCATGGGGAGGACGGGGCGGTGTTGATGCGTCCGAGCTGCTGGGCCGTATATTTGCCATAGACGTTCCAGATATGCTCCAGAAAGGGGATAATGTCCGTATCCTCCTCCAAAGGGGGCTGGCGGCGGCTGGGATGCTCTATGGAAGAGTAGGGCGGCTGATCCTTGTATTCATGATAAATGGAAGGAAGTACCGGACCGGAAGGCCAGGCTTCCACCCGTTCATTGATCAGGAAAGCGCCAGTCCGGTGCAGATGCCACCAGTCCGCCAGAATGACCAGATGGTTCAGTTTGACGGGCGTCAGGATGAGCCCCTTGGCGTTCGTCTGCTGAATGAACCAGTTGCAGAGTTTTTGCGTGGTAGTGGAGTTTGCCATGCTGAAATGGGTTGCCTCCATTATAAAAGGCCGCAGGTATTTCTCAATACTAAATCCGCTTGCGGTTCCGGCGCTCTGGCGGTCGGCATAGGCAAATGGCTGTGCCGGGATTCGTCAGGTCCCCGGCATGCCGCTTCCTGCTCCGCAGGCGGAATGCCTGAAAATATGGCGCAGGTTGTTCTAGCGGGGAGGGTGCCGGAGGTTCCTCTCTCCCGGGCAGCTCCTGGTGATGTGCTTCCCCTTCCGGAGATTTCCGGGTCAGGCCGTGAGCATGGCAGCGGAGTTGCTTTCCGGGGAAGAGAAGACTGTCAAAGGGAAAGAAAGCGCGCTCTGCGGACAACGTCTTCCGGAGAAAGGGCGTAAAGGTTGTCCAGCAATGATACGGCAAAGGAACCGGGGGAGGGGCTTTGTTCAAAGGCCATTTCTCCGGCAATGCCCATGAGTACGGCCGTGGAAACGGCCGCCTGCAGGGGGGTGGGGGAGACGGCGGCGCAGGCGGCGGACAGGGCTCCCATGGAACAGCCCACGCCCGTGACCCGGGACATCATGGCGTGGCCATTTTCCGTGGCGGTTACCTGGCGGCCGTCTGTGGAATAATCCGTACGCCCCGTAACGAGCACGGCCGCCCCCGTGTGCAGGGCCAGTTCCCTGGCCGCATGCAGGGCGTCTGCGCTGGAGCTGGTGCTTTCCGGCCCTTTCGTGACGGAGGAATAGCCGGCCAGGGCCATGATTTCAGAAGCGTTTCCGCGGATGATGCGGGGGGATTGTTCCTTCAATTGCCCCGCCAGCCGCGTGCGCAGGGAAAGAGCCCCTACGGCCACAGGATCCAGCACCCAGGGGATATTCAGCCGGTTGGCTTCCCGCACCGCCGTTTGCATGGCGGCTCCCTGTTCACGCGTCACGGTGCCCAGGTTGACCAGCAGGGCGCCTGTTCCGCTGCGGAGCATGTCCACCGCTTCTTCCGCGTCGTTGAGCATGGCGGGGACGGCGCCTATGGCCAGCAGGAGATTGGCCGTCAGGGGCTGGACGACGGAATTGGTCAGGGAGAGAACCAGCGGGGCCGTTTCCCTGATTTTTTCCAAATCGGCGGTAACGGCTTGAACAAGGTCTGTCGATGAAAGCATGGCGTTAAAAAGTGCTTGATTGTCCAGTGTTTCCTGCGGTCCGTCCGTCAGGCAAGAGCCCGTGCGGCGGCTTCCGGATTCTCCGCTCCGCAAATGGCGGAGACAACGGCAATTCCGGAGGCGGTTCCCGTGGCGCGCACTTGACGGGCCCGTTCCGCGTCCAGTCCGCCGATGGCGACAACGGGCAGGGGAGATTGGGAAGCCAGAGCGGCGAAGCCTTCCACGCCCAGCACGGGAGGCGCGTTCAGCTTGGAAATGGTGGGAAAGACGGGGCCCATGCCCAGGTAGTCCACCAGGGAGGCATCCACGGCGCGGAGCTGTTCCTTATTGGAGACGGACAGTCCCAGGATTTTATCCGGGCCGATCATGGCTCTGACGGATGGAACCGGAAGATCCCTCTGGCCGATGTGGACGCCGTCTGCTTCCAGCGCCAGAGCCAGGTCAATGCGGTTGTTGACGATGAAGGGAATACCGCGGGAAGCCAGGAAATCCCGTATGGGCAAAGCTTCCCGGTAACAGGTTCCCGCATCCGGATTGGTGGAGCGGTACTGCACGATGGTAACTCCTCCGTCCGCCGCTTTCCGTACGGTTTCCAGAAGGCTGAGGCGGCATTTGGATGCTTCATCCGTGACCAGGTAGAGATGGAGATTGAATTTTTTCATGGCAGGGAATGGAAGGAATCAGTCCGTAAACAGAGGGGTGGAAAGATAGCGGTCCCCCGTGTCCGGCAGCAGGACGACGATGGTCTTTCCTTCATTCTCCGGGCGCCGCGCCATCTGTGTGGCGGCCCAGAGAGCTGCTCCGGAGGAAATACCCGTCAGCACGCCGTCCGTGCGCGCCAGTTCCTTCCCTGTGGAGAAAGCGTCTTCATTGGTGACGGCGATGACTTCGTCGTACACGGAGGTGTCCAGCGTTTCCGGCACGAAGCCCGCGCCAATGCCCTGAATCTTGTGGGGGCCGGCCGTGCCCTGTGTCAGCACGGGGGAGGAGAACGGCTCCACAGCCACGATCCGGATGTCCGGATTACGGGATTTAAGGTACTTGCCCACGCCTGTGATGGTGCCTCCGGTACCCACTCCCGCCACAAAAATATCCATTTTGCCTTCTGTATCATTCCAGATTTCCGGGCCCGTGGTGCGGAAATGCGCTTCCGGGTTGGACGGGTTGGCGAACTGGCCGGGGATAAAGCTGTTGGGCAGTCCCGCGGCCAGTTCCTCCGCCTTGGCGATGGCTCCCTTCATGCCCAGCGCGCCGTCCGTCAGCACCAGTTCCGCGCCGTAGGCTTTCAGGAGGTTGCGGCGTTCCACGCTCATCGTCTCCGGCATGGTCAATATAATCCGGTACCCGCGTGAAGCGGCCACCGCTGCCAGGCCGATGCCCGTGTTTCCGCTGGTGGGCTCAATGATGACGGAATCCGGCTTCAGCTTCCCGGCGGCTTCCGCCGCATCAATCATGGCCTGGGCAATGCGGTCTTTCACGCTGCCGGCAGGGTTCAGGTATTCCAGCTTGGCCAGGAGCGTGGCGTTCAGGCCATTCCTGCGTTCGTAATTGGTCAGTTCCAGCAACGGGGTGCCGCCGATCAGTTCCGTAATGTTTTTATAAATTCTCATGGCTTGTAGGAAAAGAGCGTTGCTGCCGTTAAATCGTTAGAGAATGGCGCGGAAGCCTTGTTCCAGATCTTCCAGAATATCGTCGATATGTTCCGTCCCGATGGAAAGCCGCACGGTGGATGGCGTAATGCCTCCCGCCTTCAGTTCCTCCTCCGTCATCTGGGAATGGGTGGTGGAGGCCGGATGAATCACCAGGGACTTGACGTCCGCCACGTTCGCGAGCAGGGAGAATAGTTCCAGGCTTTCGCAGAATTTGCGAGCTTTTTCCGCGCCACCCTTGATTTCAAAGGTGAAGATGGAGCCGCCCCCGTTCGGGTAGTATCTCTTGTAAAGGTCGTGGTCCGGATGGTCCGGCAGGGAGGGATGGTTCACCCTCTCCACCTGGGGATGGGAGGCCAGATAGTCCGCTACGCGCAGGGCGTTCTGCACATGGCGTTCCACCCGCAGGGAGAGTGTTTCCAGCCCCTGGAGCAGCAGGAAGGAGTTGAACGGGCTGATGGTGGCTCCCGTATCCCGCAGCAGGGTGGCCCGGATTTTGACGATATAGGCCAGATTGCCGCATACCTCAGCGAACACGGCTCCGTGGTAATTGGGGTTGGGCTTGCTGATGCCGGGGAACTTGTCGTTCTGCGTCCAGTCGAATTTACCGCCGTCCACAATCACGCCGCCCATCACCGTGCCGTGGCCGCCGATGAATTTGGTAGCGGAATGCACCACGATGTCCGCTCCGTGTTCCAGGGGGCGGAACAGGAAGGGCGTGGCGAACGTGCTGTCCACAATGAGCGGGATGCCGTGGGCGTGCGCCACTTCCGCCAGCGCTTCCATATCCACGATGTCGCAGTTCGGGTTGCCCAGGCTTTCCACGTACAGGGCCTTGGTATTGTTCCGGATGGCCCTGGAAAAATTCTGAACGTCCCTTGCATCCACAAAAGTGGTTTCTATGCCGGCGTCCGCCAGCGTATTGGCAAAGAGATTGTACGTCCCGCCATATACGGTGGAAGAAGAAACGATGTGGTCCCCGGCCCGGGCGATGTTCTGGATGGCATACGTGACAGCGGCAGCCCCGGTGGAGACGGCCAGCGCGGCCGCCCCTCCTTCCAGGGAGGCGATGCGTTTTTCAAAAACATCTGCGGTAGGGTTCATCAGGCGGTTATAAATATTGCCCGGCTCCGCCAGGGCAAAACGGCCTGCCGCCTGTTCCGAGTCTTTGAAGACATACGAAGTGGTGGCGTAAATAGGCACGGCGCGCGCATCGGTGGCCGGATCCGGACTTTCCTGACCCACATGGATCTGGCGTGTTTCAAATCGATGGTTCTTACTCATGGTTTTTATATTCCTATCGGAAAACTAGGGAATAAATAATGAAAAGGAAAGCAGATGTCAAGCTCCGGGTAAAAAAAACGGGACATGGGCCGGAATGGGAAAGGAAAGGGAAATGTTCAGGCCCGCAGCCGCTGCTTAAATACCTGCTCCGTAGTCGCAGCCGATTTCCTTCTGCTGTTCGGCCAGATCTTCCAGCGTTACGCGACGCAAATAATTCTCAATGACTTGTTGCAGCCCGCGCCAGAAAGGCAGCGTGGCGCAGCCGGCCGCCCGCGGGCACGGATTCTCGTGGGAAGCCGTGCAGGAAAGGGGCAGGAGGGAGCCTTCCGTCAGTTTCAGGATATCTTCCGTAGTATATTCGCGCGGATGCCTGGAAAGGCGGTATCCGCCGGCCTTTCCCCGGAAGCTCTGGACGAATCCCGCTTTCAAAAGGATGGCGATAATCTGTTCCAGATAACGTACGGTAACGTCCTGCCTGGCGGAAATCTCCTTCAGGGAGATGTAACCCTCGTCGCGGTGCTGGGCGAGGTCAATCATCAGGCGCAGCGCGTAACGTCCTCTGGTGGAAACCTTCATCATACTGGCTAACTAAACGATATTTCTGTCTGTCCGTCAATCGGGAAAGAAGCCCCCAGAAATGGGCGGCCGGCTTGGCCCTTTTCCCTCCTGCCTGGTTTAGTGGGTGTAGTGGCGGGGTACCCGGGGGCCTATTCCGGTAAAAATCTCCCAGGAAATGGTGCCGGCCTTTTCCGCCAGTTCCGTCACGGGGATATGCGGCCCCATGATCTCTGCAGTTATGCCCGGTTCCGCGTGCGGCGCCCGGCTGACGTCCACCATGATCTGGTCCATCGTCACGCGCCCGAGAAGGGGGCAGGAAACGCCGTCCACCATGACGCGGGCGCCCTTGTGGGCCAGGGAACGCAGGTAGCCGTCCGCATAGCCTATGCCTACGGTCGCCACCCTGGTGGGGTGGTCCGTCACAAAGGTGCCCCCGTAGGAAATGCCGTGGCCTTCCGGCAGCGTGCGCACCACCGTCAGGCGGGAAAAAAGGGCCATGGCCGGCTTCAATTGCGCGGCCCATGGGGAGGGAATGGGGGAAAAACCGTACAGCACCAGGCCGGGGCGGCACATGTTGTTGGAGGGAATTTCATAATCCAGGGAGGCGGCGCTGTTGGCCAGGTGGCAGTACTTCAAAGGCAGTTTTTCCCGGATGCGGGCGGCCATCTGTTCAAAGCGGGAGATTTGCCTGAGCGTAATCTCCCGGTCCTCGTCCGCGCAGGGAAGGTGAGCGCCCAGGCCTTCCAGATGCAGGCTATCCAGTTCTCCCAGGCGGGAAAGCAGTTCTTCAAGCTGGTCCGGCAGGAATCCGCCGCGGCCCATTCCCGTATCCACGGAAAGGTGGATGGGCAGCGTCTTTCCGTACAGCCGCGCCAGGGAATTGTAATGCGCGGCTTCCTCCATGGTGGAAATGAAGGAGCGCCAGCCGTTCAGCACGATTTCCTCCCGTTCCTCCGGGAACGCGGGGCCCAGGATGTAAGGGCGGGTGCGGCAGCCCGCCTGGCTGATGCGCCGGGCTTCTCCCACATTGGCCACCCCGAAGAAAGCGATGCCTTCCGAATCCAGCGTGCGGCAAACCTGTTCCAGACCGTGGCCATAGGCGCCGGCCTTCACGACGGGCATGTAATATTCCCCTTTGGCCGCCTGTTTGACGACATTCAGGTTATGGCGAATGGCCCCAAGGTCGATTTCGGCCCAGGCGCGGGGAGGGCTGGTTGCTGGCATGGTTGGAGAATGGCGGAAAGGTTGAAAAAAGAGGGGCGACGGACGCTCCCGGCGCAGGGGATTGTCCGCCTTTGACCGCGCAATTCCAGACGGATTTTTGTCAGTCTTTCTTTAACGGAGCGGGAGAAACAAAGCTGTGCGTCCAGAACATGGCGCCGGTTGCGGAGGTGATACCCTCCATATTAAGATAGCGGGCCAGCAGCAGGGAGGGGGAGGAGTGTCCCATCTCCTTCTGGAGAAGGTTTTGATTGCAGAAATGGGCCAGGTGGTAGGAGGCGTAGGTATGCCTCAGCACGTCCTGAACCCATCCGCTTTTTTTCAGGATGCCGGACCGGCGCCTTACTTCCCTCCATTTCTTTTCCCAGTTGGGCGGGCAGACGGAACGGGCGGGGGAACCGGCGGAAGACATCCGGCTGAGGATGGAACCCAGCACGGGAAGGATGGAAACATGGCGGCTCCCTCCCGTTTTGGTATGGGTGGGCGCCAGTGAAACCAGGCCGGATTTCAGATTGATATGCTTCCACGTCAGCCTTTTGACCTCGTGGGGGCGTATACCCGCGTACAGCATCAGGGCGCAGGCCGGCAGGCATTCCCCTCGGAACAACTGTTCCGCGGTGTGGAGAAGCCGCTTTGCCTCGTACAGGGAAAGGGCCCTGATGCGTTTTTCCCTGAGGATGGGGGGAGGAACCAGAAAGGCCGCGTTTCTGCGGCACCATCCGCGCTTCAGGGAATAATTCAGGATGCCGCTCAGGATCAGCCGCCCCTTGTGCCGCTGGCGGGGAGTGGAAAAGCTTTTGCGGAGATAACGCCCGCAATCTTCCGGAGTGATGGAACGGACCTGCTTCCTTGCCAGTTCCGGGCATTTTTTCATCATCCGGGCGGCCATACAGCGGATTTCCTGCAGCGTGCGGGGACGGCGGTGTTTCCTTGCTTCCAGGCTGGCGCGGACAGCCTGGGAAAACGATACGCTTTTTTCCCTGTCGGCAAGAGCCTCTCCTCCCAGCCGTATGCAGCGTTTGGCCCGGGTTATTCTGTCGCCTCTTCCGCGGCTGGTGTCCAGGAGATCCTTTAAAAGAAGGAAAGCGTCCATGGGCGGAATGCCCAGGGAACGGATGAGGAAGATTCCGGCCTGGTCTGCGTCAGTTGGGAAAGAGGAAGTAGGTATGTTCATGAGGAACGTTGTAGCAGAGGATTCCTAATCCGTATGCAAGTCTGAAATGTGATTTAGATAGATATGAAAATCAGATAAAAACGAAAATATTTGGGACAATGATTACAGAGAGTATAAGGAAAAATATGTTGGATTTTGTTCTAAATTACTGAAAAATGTGTACGGATTAGGAATCCGTTATTTCTTTGTCCATGGAACAATGCTGCAAAAGATTATTAGGAAAAATGACGAAAACGGCTCTTCTAAGTGTTTTTTTTCACTTTGTTTTTTGCGGAGGAATTGGCCAGGCAAGTGAAATTTACATAGAGAAAAGTATCTGGAATGATGATCAGGCTGTTTATAAGGATATTGATAGGGTAATAAATAATGATTCGGATTGGTATTTGAAAGGATGCAATACTATATATCTGGGGAATCATTATAATGGCGACTCCTACCATAATCCCTATTTACTGTTAGCTGGTTTAACTTTGCATGCAGAGCTGGGAAAGCAAAATTTGAATAAAGCTATTTTGTCTTTTGAATTTTTTGGATATTATCCAGTACTTATGGAATGGGCGGAAATTAAATGGGATATAACGGCTTCTGCCGATTTGGAGACGGGGCGTTACCTGCTATTTACAACTACAAAATCAACAGTTGCATCAGTGCTTCACGTAGTTAATTGGAAGAATCCCCACGTTGAAGTGGAGGAATATGGCAATGGCATGTTGTCCCTATATTATAACCATCCGGGTTCCCAGGTCCCGGAACCTGGAGCGGCGGGGTTAGCCCTGCTGGGACTTGCGGCGGCGTTGTGGCGCCGAAGGAGGGAATAGGGAATTTTCATAACTCCACAGAGTTGTCACGCTCCTGAAGATGACCTGTTTTCAGATTGTGGAAGAGCCGGAAGGTGATGTTTCCTCCTTTGCTTCAGCGTGGGGATGGGGAGCGTCCCGAAGGGTCTTCAGCAGGGCCGCCATGGTGTCTATGTCTGCATCCGTCATGGAGGAAAGGTCGTCCAGTTTCTTTTTGATGGCCTCAATTTCCTCCTCCCGGTACGGCAGCGCTTCTCCGCCGTGGGGACTCAGAAAGAAGGAAGTGATGGTGCTGGTGAGCGTTCCCACGAATCCAATGCCCGTGAGCATCAGGAATACAGCCAGGAATTTGCCTGAAGTGGTGACCGGATAGGTATCCCCGTAGCCTACCGTGGTAGCCGTGACGAAGGACCACCAGATGCCGTTGGGCAGGCTCATGCCTTCCGCCAGATGGATGCCTACGGCCCCCAGCAGGATGATGACCAGGGCGGCGATGCAGATATACTTGAATCCGTTCGTGTTGAAGAAACGCCGGATGCGCGTGGTGAACCTCATGGCATAGGAAAACAGGTCCAGATATCTGGCGAGCCTTAAGATTTCTCCCAGCGAGGCGAATCTGAACAGGCGGAACAGGGCGTCAAAGGGAATAATGGCCAGCAAATCCCAGGGGTGTTCTTTAACGAAGAGCCATTTGGACCGGCTGATGGAGAAGCGGATCACATAATCCAGCACAAAAATCCAGTAGATGATGCGGTCCGCCGTGACTTCCCATTCCGCCGCTTCCGTTGTCAGGTCAATGGCGGTCAGCGTTACGGCGACCAGGGCCAGCAGGCACATGCCCGCTTGATAGGCCAGCCTCAGGAATAGAACATGGCGGGGCATGTGGCGTAACGAGTTCATGGCGGGAAGAGAAATGAAAAAGCCGCCCCCGGCGGGGAGGGCAGGGAGCGGCGTTGGCGTTGGGGAAGGAAGCTGTTTCTTCCGGGGCCCCTACTTCAGCAGGAGCTGTTCCATCAGGGCCTGGGAGGACTGGGCCAGCACGGCGGGATCGTCCAGCATGCCGGCGCGGAGCAGGGCGGTATTCGCGATCTGGTCCGCCACCATTTGCGCCAGTTCCGGGTTTTCCGTCCGCAGGGCGGAAAGCTTTTTCACCAGAGGGTTGGAGGGGTTCAGTTCCAGCTGCGGGTGGCTTTCCGGCACTTCCTGCCCCATGGCTTTCATGTACGCCCTCATTTCCGGCCCCATGTCATTGCCGCTTTGCAGGGCTACGGCGGCTCCGCTGACCAGGCGCTTGCCCAGGGTGACTTTGGAGAATTTGTCCGGGTACAGTCCTTTCAGCCATTCTTCCAGGGCCGCGGCTTCCTCCTGGGGCAGGGCGTCTTTCTGTTCCTCTTCCAGGGCGGGGAGTTCCACGTCGGCGCGGTCGATCATCGTGACGGGCTTGCCGTCCACGCTGGACAGGGAGTCCAGCACGAATTCGTCCCCGTGGTCCGTGAAGAAGGCCACTTCATAGCCGCGGGCCTTGAAGGCTTCCAGGTACGGGCTGTTTTCCAGATGGGAGCGGGAAGGGCCGGTAAGCGCGTAAATGGCCGTCTGCCCTTCCTTCATGCGGGTAAGGTATTCCTCAAATGAGGTCGTTTCCCCCGGTTCCGTGGACGTGGATTCAAAACGGAGCAGCTTGCCCAGGGATTCCTTGTTCGGCCAGGAGGTGACGACGCCTTCTTTCAGGTAGCGGGAGAATTGCGCGTAGAATTCCCTGTAGGTTTCCTTGTCGTCCTTCGCCAGTTTTTCCAGATGCTTGATGAAGCGCCTGGTGATGATGTCGCTGATTTTGCGTACCAGGGAATTGTCCTGAAGCATTTCGCGGGAAATGTTCAGGGGCAGGTCTTCGCTGTCCACCACGCCGTTCAGGAAGCGGAGCCATTCCGGCAGCAGGCCTTCCGGCTTGGCGTCAATCAGCACGCGCTTGCAGTACAGGGCCACGTTGGCGTCCACGCGGCCGAATCCGAACATTTCCGGATTGCGCCTGGGGATGAAAAGCAGGGCATTCAGGGCAATAGGGGCGTCCGCGCTGAAGTGCATGTAGGACAGGGGCTTTTCATCCGTATGGGAGATGAACTGGTAAAACTCGTCATATTCCTCCGGCTTCACGTCGGATTTGGACTTGGACCAGATGGCCTGGACGGTGTTGATGTGTTCTCCGTTGAAGTTGAGGGGGAACCCCACGAAGTTGGAGTAGCGGCGCAGGAGTTCCTTGATGCGGTATTCCTGGGAGAATTCTTCATATTCGTCTTTCAGGCGGATGACGATGCGGGTGCCCCGGTCCAGCGGTTCCGCCAGCGTTTCGATGCTGTAGCCTTCCCGTCCGTCGGAAGACCAGCGCAGGGAGGCGGCTTCCGGTTCATAGGAGCGGGTGAACACTTCCACGCGGTCCGCCACCATGAAAGAGCTGTAGAAGCCCACGCCGAACTGGCCGATCAGGTCCGCTCCGCCTTCCTGCTTCTGCTTAAGGGCTTCCATGAATTTTTTGGTGCCGGAGTGGGCGATGGTTCCCAGGTTTTCCACCAGGTCCGCTTCCGTCATCCCGATGCCGGTATCCGCGATGGTGATGGTTTTGTTTTCCTTATCCGTGGCTACGGTGATTTCCAGGGGCTTGTCCGGCTGGTAAATATTGGAGTCCGTCAGCTGCTTCAGGCGCAGTTTTTCCAGGGCGTCGGAAGCGTTGGAGACAAGTTCGCGGACAAAGATTTCACGGTCGCTGTAAAGGGCATTGATGACAATGTCCAGCAGCTGCCGGACTTCCGCCTGAAATTGATGTGTTTCTGTATTCATATGGAAAAATGTTTTGCGAGCGTCATTATACGGCCCCCGTCAAGGGGGATGGACAGTTTTTCTCCCTGGGCCTGAGCGTTCCATGTCACACAAAGGGGCTTTTTCCCGGGCATGGGAGGGGCCGGGCGTTTTTCCTTGAAACAATTCCGGAAACTGAACAGTATTATTTAACAAATATGATTTTCTCACCATTGTTGAAAAAGGGGGTTCTTTTACTGGCCTTCTGCGGCGTGCTGGGCGGCGGGGTGCTTTCCGCCCAGGAAGCAGGGGGTGCGCCGATTACGGAGGAGGGTTTGAAAGCATTGGATTCCAATGTGTTTGCCAATGAATACATGCTGGCGTTGAAGCCCAATGTCACGCGCGACCGCATCGCCAGAATCAAGGACCCCTTTGTGCGCGGGCTCGCCACGCGGATGGCGGAGAAGAAATTTGACCGCAAGGCCCGCGCCCTTACGGCGGAACCGTATGAACCGGTCAAGGATCTGGCGGAACGCCTGCGTACCAGCCAGTACAGCAAATTTGAAAATCCCACCGGCATCTTTTTTGAGGAGGGGGAGGACGTGTTGCTGGTCATGGGGGATCCCAAAGGTGAGAAGCTGAATCTGGTTATCCACAACTTCGGGCGGGACGGAGGCCACAGCTCCTATCCGCTGAAGGAGGGGGTCAATATCATCAGGGCGAAGAACAAGGGGCTTGGCTACATTGAGTATTTCACCCCCAATTATAAGAAGGCTCCCAAGGTGCATTTATCCATTTTGTCCGGCAAGGTGAACGGAGTTTTCGTGGGTGGCGTCAGCAAAAACAGCGACTGGAAGAAGATGCTGGAAAACTCCCCCACGGAAGTTGTGGACATCGTGGGCAGCCGCGTGCATCTGGTGTATCCGGTGGAGGAACTTAAACAATTCTGTCCGGACAAGGGGGAGGAGCTTATTGCCCTGTACGACAGGATTATCGGCATGGAGCAGCAGATCATGGGCTTGTACAAGTACAGGATGCTGCCCAAAAACCGGATGTTCGGCCGTGTGATCTGGAACGGGTTCATGCATGCGGACGGCACGGGGGCCGCCTTTCATAACGGTACCATGAAGGAGGTCGGCAATCCGGACAGGATTCCCGGCAGCGCCTGGGGGATTGCCCATGAGTTCGGCCACGTCAACCAGGTGCGCCCCGCCATGAAATGGGTCTCCACCGGAGAAGTGACCAATAACATTTACTCCGCTTACGTGAATTACATGCTGAATCCCTCCAGCATGCGCCTGGAGCATGAACGCATCAACGGCGGGGACGGCAACATGATTGGCGGCCGCTTCAACGCCTATCTGAATAACGGCATTTTGAAGGGGGAAAACTGGCTTGTCCAGAGCGGGCCGGACAAGCGTTCCGGCGGGGCTAACCGTCCGATGGTGCACGACCATTTTGTCAAGCTGGCCCCTCTGTGGCAGCTTGAGCTGTATTTCAAGGTAGCCGGGAAGGGTAATCCCGACTTTTATCCGGATATCTTTTATAAGGCCATCAAGATGGATACCAGGGGCAAGAAGGACGGCGAGCTCCAGCTTGCGTTCATGAAGAACGCCTGCGACGCCGCCAGACAGGACCTGACGGATTTTTTCCGGAAAACGGGCATGCTCAAACCCATTGACCAGGAATTGGACGACTACACCTGCGCCCGCATGACCATCACGGAGGCTGACTGCAAGAACCTGATTGCCTACGCCAGGAAGTACAAAAAGCCGGAAAGCCCCGTCATTTACTATATTTCCGTCAACAGCGCGGAAGCATATAAGAACCGCCTGCCTGTCCGAGGCGTTTACAACCAGGGCGTTACGGAGCAGGGCAACAGGCGCATTGTTTCCCATGACGTGTGGAAAAACGCCGTCGTCTTTGAAACATACAAAGACAGGGAAATGGTCCGCATCACCATGGTGGGGACAGATTCCAGGGATAATTCCTCCACCACGGTTCCCTATCCGGAAGGTTCTACGCGGATTGAAGCCGTTTCCTGGGACGGCAGGCGGACGCTGGTGTACGGCAAACGCCCTGCCAAATGAAAGCTTAAGAGGTTAGCGTGTTCGGGCGCCTCCGTTCTCCGGGACGGCGGCGCTTTTTCATGGCAGGGGGGATGGAAAACCGCAGGGAGATTGTTTCCCCTGATGGTCTTTCCGTCATGCCGTGTTTCCGGACCGCTGACAGCCGGAAGGCTGTTACTTTTGAACAGGGGCGGGGGCAAGGATGTATAACATGGGATGGATAAGGCAGGGACTTCCGGAGGCATCAGGGGAAAGATGCTGCTGTTTGTCGCCTTTTTAATCGTGTGCTTCAATTTGCGTACCGGGTTTGATTCTCCCGATCCGCTGCTGGGAACGATTGAAAGGGATATGGGGCTTTCCCTGGAAAATTCAGGGCTGTTCGCCCTGTTGCCCGTCTTTGTGCTGGGGGTGGCGGCTCCCATTTCTCCACGCGTGGCGCGCTGGATGACGCCGTGGAAAATCATTTTCTGGTTCCAGCTTCTGGCGGTGGCCGGAATTTTCTGGCGCAGCTGGGACGGCGTAGCGGGGTTATACGGCGGCATGGTTCTGATGGGGCTGGGCATGGGAATTGCCGGGGCGGCCATTCCCGGACTGATTAAGCACCAGTTTCCTGACCATGCTTCCGCCATGATGGGGGTTTACAGCGCCATGATCGGCGTGGGCAGCGCTGCGGCTTCCGGATTGTCCGTTCCCATTTCCAACATGCTGGGAGGCTGGCGTTTCGGCCTGGGGGTCTGGATTATCCCCATTCTGCTGGGAATGCTGGTATGGGGCGCTTATTTTCTCAGGCACCCGGCCGGCGTGTTTCAAAGCGATCCGGCGGCTTCCGGTCACAACCTGCTGCGCAGCGGCAAAGCATGGCAGGTTACCGTTTTTTACTTGAGCCGCGTTGGGGCGGCCTATTTCTTTTATACTTGGATTCCCATCTTTCTGAGGCAGCGGGGCATGAGCTATGAGGATGCCGGGTTCATCCTTTCCGTGGCCATGTTCGCCCAGCTGCCCGCCACGCTTTCCGCGCACGTGCTGGAAAAGGCTACGGGCGGCCGGGGGCTCCTCATCGTGATGGCCATGGCATTGGCGGCCCTTTCCTGCTGGGGCATCCTGTATCTCCCTCCGGACTGGGCTCTCTGGATGGCTATTCTGTTCGGTCTGGCGACGGGAACCGTATTCAGCCGCGGAATGGCGCTGATGGTGGAACGGGCCCGGACCCCTTCCGAATCAATCAGGCTTTCCGGCATGTCCCAGGGAATCGGCTTTACCATGGGCGCCCTGTTGAGCCTGCTGTTTACTTCCTTCCTGCATCAGGGCGGCTCCTTTTTGCCGTTCTGCCTGGTTTATACCTTTTTCTGCGTGCTCGGCATGGTTTCCGGCCGCATGTCCGCCCGGCCGGGATACGTGTAATTTGCTGGGGAGATTTAATGGTTAAGGATTAGTGACTAGGAAGAGAGGTTCATTGTTCTTTCCCCCCCTTTCCGGGGTCCGCCATTTTCTTTTGAGTGACCTCCCCGCGGCCCGAAGGGCTTGACGCTGGCGGGGGGGACGGGTAAGCTCTTGCCCGTCAAATTTTATGAAGGAAGAGATTGTACGCATCCAACGGGACGCCCTGGCACGCATCGCCCAGGCGTCTGACAGGCGCGGCGTGGAAGACGCGCGCGTGGCCATCCTCGGCAAAAAAGGGGAACTGACCCTGGCCCAGACGGGCATGAAGGACGTTCCCAGAGAGGAAAAGCCCGCTGTCGGCCAGTTGCTTAACGAGGCCCGCAAGGCCATTACGGAAGCTTTGGACGCCAAGCTGGAGGAAGTGCAGGCCCAGGCGGACAAGGCCGCCGTGGCCGGTGTGGACCTGACGCTTCCGGCCCGCTCCCTGCCGTTTGGCGGCCTGCATCCCCTCACCATCGTGAGGGATGAAGCCGTCCGCATTCTGCGCCACATGGGCTTTGCCCTGGCGGACGGCCCGGAGATTGAGGACGAGTTCCACTGCTTTGACGCGCTGAACACGCCGGAAGATCACCCGGCCCGCAATGAGAAGGATACATTTTACTTTGATTCCGGCAAGCTTCTGCGTACGCACACGTCTTCCGTGCAGATCCGCTCCATGGAAAAGCAGCTGCCGCCCGTGCGTGTCATCGCTCCCGGTTCCGCCTACCGCCGCGACGAAATTGACGCCACGCACCTTTCCGCCTTCAATCAGCTTGAAGGCCTGTATGTGGATACGGACGTTTCCGTGGGCGACCTGAAAGGAACGCTGGAATATTTTCTGCGCGCCCTTTTCGGTTCCGGAACGGAGGTGCGCTTCCGCCCCCATTTCTTCCCGTTCACGGAACCCAGCTTTGAAATTGACGTCAAGCTGAAGGTGGACGGCCAGGCCCCCCGCTGGGTGGAGATTGCCGGCTGCGGCATGGTGGATCCCAATGTTTTTGAAGCCGTGGACCGCGAACTGGGCCTGGACCCCGGAGCGCAGGCCCGCTACACGGGGCTGACCGGCTTTGCCTTCGGCATCGGCCTGGACCGCCTGGCGATGATCCGCTGGGGCATCAGGGACATCCGCGCCCTGATTGAGAATGATGTGCGCTTCCTTGCCCAATTCCAATAATTTTTACCTGTTTTCCCGTTATGAAGATTTCCCTTAACTGGCTTTCCCAGTACATTGACCTGTCCGGCCTGAGCGTGGATGAAATGTCTGACATGCTGACTTTTGCCGGCATTGAGGTGGAAGACATCCGCCAGCAGGGCGTGGATTCCCCATACGTGGTGGTGGCCCGCGTGGCTTCCGCGGAACAGCATCCCCAGGCGGACCGGCTGAAAGTCTGCCAGGTGGACGTGGGCGACGGCACGCTGCACCAGATTGTGTGCGGCGCGCAGAACTACAAGGTGGGGGACAAGGTCCCCTGCGCCCTGCCGGGAGCAGTGCTGCCCGGCAACGTTGAAATCAAGGTGGGCAAGCTGCGCGGCGTGGAGTCCCGCGGCATGCTCTGTTCCGCCTCCGAGCTGGGGCTTCCCGACAAGGAGCACGGTCTCTGGATTCTCCCTCAGGAACTGGAACCCGGTACGCCGATTTCCCAAGTTGTCAAGGCGGATACCCTGGTGGAAGTGGAAGTAACGCCCAACCGGCCGGATTTGCTTTCCCACAATGGCATGGCGTATGAACTGGCCGCTATCTCCGGCCGGGGGTACAGGCCTGTTTCCATTGACGACGCCGGAGTGGCGCTGGAACCCGCCGGAGACTTCGTGCGGCTGGACCAGCCGGAGCTGAACCCGTACTACACCGCCGTAAAAATCAGCGGCGTGAAAGTGCAGGAAAGCCCGGAATGGCTGAAGGAACGCCTGGTAGCCGTCGGCCTGCGCCCCATCAACAACATCGTGGATATTACCAACTTCGTCCTGCATGAACTGGGAACGCCCCTCCATGCCTTTGACGCGGCGAAAGTGCAGGGCGGCATCGTCACCCGCACCGCTTATGAAGGGGAAACCATCAAGGCCCTGGACGGGCAGGAATACACGCTTAACTGCACGGATCTGGTTGTTGCGGACCAGTCCGGCAATGCGCTCGCCATCGGCGGCGTGATGGGTGGGGAGGAAAGCGGCGTGACGGACGCCACTACGGATATCATTCTGGAGTCCGCCTGGTTCAAGCCCTCCTCCGTCCGCGCCACGTCCCGCAGGCTGGCCCTGTCCTCCGACTCTTCCTACCGCTTTGAACGCGGCACTTCCGCCTGGAATGTCCTGCGCGGTTCCGTGCGCGCCGTGGAACTGATTCTTCAGCTGGCGGGCGGAACGGCCTCCCCAACGTATGTGGCCGGTTCTCCCGTTCCTAATCCGGCTCATGCTTCCATGCCTTCCTGCGGAGGGGCGGACGGCCCCGTTTCCGTGTTCGCTTCCCTGAAGCAGGGGAAGGGCGCCACGGTGACTAATGAACTGGGCTTTGTACAACTTCCCTGGAAAGCGCTGGATCAGATTTCCGGCGGTTCCATTTCTCATGAGGAAGGGGCTCGCATCCTGACGGCGCTGGGCCTGAAGCAGGTTCCGGATTCACCGGAATGCTGGCTGATCCCCCCCCACCGCCTGGATCTCACGCGCCCGTGCGACCTTCTGGAGGAAATCGTGCGCGTTTTCGGCCTGGACGGCATACCGTCCCGCTTCTCCGGCCCCTTCGTGGCGGAATCCCCGGTGGATGCGGCCTATAACTTCCAGATGGAGCTGCGCCGCAAGCTGGCGGCCCTGGGATTTTATGAAACCCAGACCATCAAGCTCATCGCCTCCGAATCCGCGGACGGCACCATCGCCCAGGTGAAGGACGCTTTGCCTCTGCGCCCCCTTCAGGACGGTGACCTCATCCGCGTATCCCTGCCGCTCAGCGAGGATCACTCCGTGCTGCGTCCCGCCCATACGCCCGGCCTGATTGCCGCCGCCGTGCGCAACAGCAACCAGGGCGTTTCCGGCCTGCGCTTCTTTGAACTTGGACGCGTTTTCCGCAATACGGGCGGCGGCAAGGGCAGGGACATTGAAACGGATACCCTGGGCATCCTGGTTTCCGGGGACCGCACGGCGCGTTCCTGGGCGGATCCCAGGCCGGAGCAGGCCTCCTTTGAGGATCTGCTGGCCGTGATGGCGGCTCTGGCGCCGGGCCACCGTTTTACGCTCACGCCTGCCAGACCGCGCGAACAGGCCGCCCTGGGGGCGGACGTACAGCTGGACGGGAAAGCCTGCGGCTATTTCGCCCGCCTGTCCCTGGCGCGTTGCCGGGAGCTGGGCCTGGGTCAGCCCGTGTACGTGGCGGAACTGGATCTCCGTAAAATGCAGGAAATCCTGACCGCGCCCGTGAAGGCTGCGGAATTGCCCCAGTTCCCCGGTTCTTCCCGCGATGCGGCCATGGAACTGCCCCTCTCCACGCCCAATGCAGACATTGTCAAGGCCGTGGAATCCGCACGGGAAAAACTGCTTGTCAGTTATTTCTGCTTTGACGTGTTCACGGACCCCTCCGGCGAAAAGCTGCCGGCGGACCGCAAATCCATTGCCTATACCTTCCTGTACAGGGATCCGGCCAAGACCCTCACGGCCGCGGAAGTGGATGCAGCGCACCAGCGCGTGCTGAAAGCCCTGACGGACAAAGTGAAGGGCCTTTCCTTCAGGTAATCCCCGTTAACGGGCCGCGCGTTTCATGGGCTGGAGCGCGCGGCCTGCTTTTCATTTTCCATGCATTTGACTTTCCTGCGCCGCGCGTGCCCGGCCGCCGCCCGCATCCTGATGACGGCGGCGTGGTTCTGTTTCTCCGTATGGGCGGCGGGCGTGGTTTTTTACAACGTATGGGGGGGAGCCGTGCTGGTGTGGCTGTACGTGGCGGCCATGGCATGCGCCTTCGCCCTCCGCGGAAAACGGCCCGTATTATGGCGCGCTTCCTGGGGAGTGCCGGCCCTGCTGCTGGCGTACTACCTGTTCATACCGGCGACGAACGATAAGGAATGGCAGCCGTCCTGGAGTCGCCTGCCCTCCGTGGAAATCAACGGAAATGAAATCGTGGTGAAGGACGTGCGCAGTTTTATCTACCGGACGGAGCGGGACTTCGACGCGCGCTATGTGACGCGCCGCTTTGACCTGGACAAGCTGGCTACGCTGGATTTTGCCGTGAGCCACTGGGATGGGATGGAATTCGTGGCCCATACCATGTTGTCCTTCGGTTTTGAGGATGGGAAGCATCTGGCCCTGTCCGTGGAAACGCGCCTGCCGGAGGGGGTGGAGCAGGGAACTGTCCCTGGCCTTTACAAGCAATTCAACGTGATTTATATCCTGGCGGACGAAGAAGACCTGTTCGCCCTGCGCACCAATTACCGGAAAGAGGACATGTACCTGTACCGCATCAACATCGGCAGGGAAAGCCTGAAAAAGGCCTTTCTGGGGTTTGCGGAAAAAATCAACAGCCTCCATGAACGCCCGCGCTATTATCATACCGTCACCGCCAACTGCACGACGGAACTGGTAGATACATTCAAAAGTTATCTGGGCGTGCGCCGCTGGCAGTGGACTCCCGTTTTTAACGGCATGTGTGATCAGAATGCCTATGACCGCGGGGAACTTCTCCACCTTCCCGGAGAAAGTTTCCGGGAGCTGAAAAAGCGCTCTTTCCTGGGGCATGGAGGGAACGGTGAGGACTGGCCAGCCCTCCGCCGCCGCTGGGAGGAGGGCTGGAGGACATTCGCGTCCGCTCCGGTCAAAGAGTAGCGAACTGGAAGTGCATCCAGTCGTAGTCGCGGGAGCGTCCCAGGGATACGGCCCCCTCCGCTTCCACGAATCGCCAGAAGGCGGCGTACTCCGGTCCGGACAATACCGCTTTCGGCGCGGGGATGTTCAGGCCGTTTCTGTCCGGGTCCATGTCCACGGCGATTCCCCAGGCGTGCATGGATGTGGCCTTTCCGCCGATGATGGAGCGGTTGTTGAAGCAGCCGCCGTACAGGTCCAGCCCCAGTTCCCTGATTTTCTCCATGCCGTAATGGTCCAGAGTAGCCTGGAAGATGCGGACGAGCGGTTCCGCCACCAGCTTGTGGCAGCGCATGGTGGAAACGGTCGTGTTTGTTTCCCACGCCAGCCGCATGATATAAGGCAGCTTGATGCTGGTCATGTTGCTTTCATCACCCGCACGGCCGAAGACGGATTTCCCGGAGCGCACTTCCTCCTGGCTGGGCCAGGATTGTTCCGGTTGGCGGATGCCCAGCCTGTCCAGCAGGGCCAGCGCCGTCTTGGGGCCGGGGATGCCGTCCGCATCCACGCCCAGGTGCTGTTGAATCAATTTCCAGTATTTTTTCATAGGGAGCCACGCTAGAAACTCCCTCCGGAAAGTTCCACATTTTTCCTTCCAGCGTCATTCCTGCCTTTACGGCGGGAGGCAAAAAAAGGCCGTTTGTCCTTTTATGTTGCGGAAAAGATTCATTCTGCTACACTTTTGTTTACCTTTTATTTTATGAATTCAGAACCATCCAACGTTGTCAAATTTTACAATGGGGAACAAATTCCCCTGGAACTGCATAAAGTCCGCGTGGTGCAGAAGCTGCATCTTGTCCCCGTGGAACGCCGCCTGGAAGCCGCACGGGAAGCCGGGTTCAACACCTTCCAGCTCAGCACGAACGATGTCTATCTGGACATGCTGACGGATTCCGGCGTCAACGCCATGAGCGACAACCAGATTGCCGCCATGTTCCGGGCGGATGACGCCTATGCCGGTTCCCAGAGCTTTGACCGCCTGAAGCAGGCTGTCCGGGATGTCTTCGGCAAGGAATACCTTCTGCCCGCCCACCAGGGGCGCGCCTGTGAAAACATCATTGCCCGCACCTTCGTGAAGCCCGGGGACGTGGTTCCGATGAACTACCATTTCACCACCACGCACGCCCATATTGACCTGAACGGCGGCAAGATTGAGGAACTGGTGGCTGATGAAGCCGTCAATCCGGTCAGCACCAATCCCTTCAAGGGCAATCTGGACCCCGGCAAGCTGCGGGACTGCATCGCCCGTCACGGGGCGGGCAAAATCCCCTTCGTGCGCATGGAAGCCTCAACCAACCTGATTGGCGGCCAGCCCTTCTCCATTGCCAACATGCGGGAAATCCGCGGCATTTGCGATGAATTCGGCATCATGCTGGTGCTGGACGCCTCCCTGATCGGGGAAAACGCCTACTTCATCAAGATGCGTGAAGACGAGTTCAGGGATGCGTCCTGCGCGGACATCCTGAAGACCATGTGCGGACTGGCGGATCTGGTGTATTTTTCCGCCCGCAAGGTTTCCTCCTCCCGCGGCGGCGGCATCTGCACGAACGACCGGGCCATTGCCAAGAAAATGGAGCATCTCGTTCCCCTCTTTGAAGGATTTTTGACTTATGGCGGCATCTCCGTGCGGGAAATTGAGGCCATGGCCGTAGGCCTGTATGAAACCACGGATTTGACCGTGATTTCCCAGAGCCCCTCCTTCATTGAATATTTCATCGGCCAGATGGTGGACATGGGCATTCCCTGCGTAACCCCCGCTGGCGGTCTGGGCGCCCATATTGACGCAGGGCGTTTCCTGCCCCATATCCCGCAGGAGGACTATCCCGCCGGGGCTTTGGCGGCGGCTTTCTTCATCGCCTCCGGCGTGCGCGGCATGGAACGCGGCACGCTTTCCAGCGTCCGCGACGAAAACGGCAAGGACATTCTGGCGGATGTGGAACTGCTCCGCCTGGCCTTCCCGCGCCGTGTCTTCACATTATCCCAGGTGAAATACGTGGCGGACCGCATGAAGTGGCTCTATGACAACCGCGGTTTGATTGGCGGCTTGGAATTTGTGGAGGAACCGCCCGTCCTGCGCTTCTTCATGGGCAAGCTCCGCGCCAAGAGCGACTGGCCTGAAAAACTGGCGGCCAAATACCGCCGGGACTTCGGGGAAAGCCTGTAAAGGCTGTTTCTCCCGTTCAATTCCGGATTGGCAAGGGCTGGACCGTCAGGTTCAGCCCTTGTTGCGTTGGGGGGGGCGTGTCTTTGCGGACATCACCCTTCAATGTTTCCGCCGGAAAGCGGCCGGAATCAGAAGTTAAGCAGACCCTGTTTCCAGCATACCCAGCCGATTGCCGTTGCGATGAGCAGGATGATGAGGAAAGCCGTGCCTGCGGAAGATTTTTTCCTGGCCTGGGGAAGAGCCTTCCTCGATACTCCGCCGGCCTGCAGGGTGCCTGCCGCCGCCATGGCGTTGATATAGTCATTCCATGCCTTGGCGGAATGGAAGCGGTTGCGTTCGTCCGGCGACAGGGCTTTGTCAATTCCGGAAAGGAAGTTCATGGGATAAGTTTTCCGCAGGGCCGCGTAACTGGTCACTTTCGGGTTGCGGTCCACCACGGAACGCTGGTCCGCAGGATGGGGGACCTGGCCCGTGAGCAATTCGTAGAACGTGGCGCCCAGTTCGTACATATCGCACCAGGGGCCTATTTCGCTCCGGCGTCCGGGGTAAAATTCCGGCGGGGTATAGCCGGGCGTGATCTGGACGAGCCCCTGATGCTGGAGGGTTTTGGTGCGCACGGCGCCGAAGTCGATGAGCTTGGGCGTTCCGTCCGGCTGGATGAAGATGTTGCTCGGCTTGATGTCGCAATGGTACACACCCATGGAGTGAAGGTAGTGCAGGATGTCCAGCAGGCGGAACAGAAGATCCGTGGCCTGGGCCGGTTCCATGGTTTGCCCGGTGGCGTGCATGGTGGTCATCAGGTCGAACAGGGTCTGCCCCTGGATATTCTCCATGACGTAATAGCAGGTGCCGTTGGCGTCAAACATGTCAAACACCTGGACAATGCCGGGATGGTTGAGCTGGGACAGGACGGAAGCCTCCTGCCGGGAATTGGAAACGCTCTGGGAAAAATTGACGGCGGTCTGTTCGTTCCGGGGATGGACAACGCCGGTTTCCATATCCCGGCAGGCGTAGGCGTCCGGCATGCATTCCTTGATGACGACATACCGGGAACCGGGATTGTCCAGAGCCAGGTACGTGATGCCGAAGCCGCCGGCGTTCAGCACGCTCAATATCGTATATTTGTCTTGCAGAACAGTATTGTCCGCAAGCGGGTAAACCAGTGTTTCTTGTTCCATGTCAGGGGGAAGGGCGGGTTGGAGCCGGGAAAATCTTTAATTTAATACGCAAGTTCTGTCAAGAATCTCTCCGCCGCATTCAGTAACAGGAGACGCGGAATTCATATTCTTCCACGCTGCCGCGTTCCAGGCAGGCGGCCAGCCAGTCGAACAGGGCTCCGAATTCCCCGCCCAGGGTTTCCCCCGTATCAGCCTCCAGCGTCTTCAGCCTTCCGGCGGCCAGCCGTACGGGCGTGAGCTCCGCCAGCAGGGCGGCGCATTCTTCATCTCCGGCTTTGAAAATTTCCTCCGCGCCGGGGAGCTCTCCTAGGCGTTCGTCCGCAATTTCCAGGCAAAGCACCCCTACGCCGAACTCGGCGGCCAGCCCGCGGAGGGCGGCGCATTCGGAATCATCCGGCAGTTCCCCCACAATGACCAGTTCTCCGCACTGTGCCCAGCGGGACGTGGCCAGAGTCCTGAAAAATTCCCTTCTGCCGTCTTCTCCACCGGGCATGCGGGCTACGCAGACGCTGCGGATGCCCATCATGGGTGCCCCGATCATGCGGCGGCGCTGAAGTGCGCTTTTGTCAAAAACAAGCGCGTTTCCCTCCCATTCCCCCTCCGGCCATTCCACAACGGCCAGATCCGGTTTTACCCAGGAAGTTCCGGTTTCACTGGTACTGAACACGAAAACGCCGCGGCCCGTGGTATCGTACTGGCGCACGGCCAGGGCCAGCGCCTTGGCGCGGCAGTTCAGGGCGTCCGGTTCGTTTTCCCCGAGGAACAGGGGCAAAAGCCCTCTGGGAGCGCGCTGCCCGTCCCGTTCCCTCATGCGCCTGTAATAGCCCTGGCCGCGTTCCACCTTGGCGATTTCCGAATCCGGCTCGGAAGCCATGAAAGAAAAATGGTAGCGCAGGGATGCGTCCGAATATTCCTCCCCCAGCCTCAGGCGCACCAGGCGGATGAGTTCTGTTCCCTTAATGGCCTGGGCCGGATCGGAAGGCAAAAGTTCCGGGAGCAGTTCTTCCAGCTGGGATCGTAAACTCATACGCGCTCCATGAGAACACGGGAGAAGCGCTTCTTCAAGGCGGAAGGAGTTCAGCACATGAAATAAAAAGCTCTTTTATTTGCTCCGGAATACGGCAAGATGATCCGCATGGCATGGATTACCTCCGGTTATATACCTTCGCCCGGGCGCATGGCCGTAATCGCCGGTACCACCTTTACGCAGCTGGTGCGCATGAAGGTGTTTCTCTTTCTTGGGCTCTTCGCCGTGGCGTTGCTGGCTCTGAGTTCCTTCCGCCTGAGCGCGGTGCTGGGACCTGAAACCGGGGGAATCAATGAACTCGTGCTGCTGAAAAACTCCGCCTACGGCGCCATGCGGGTGTTCGGCCTCTTTTTCTGCGTGGCGGCCACGGCCCTGATTATTCCCAGGGATGCGGAGGACCGTATTCTATACACTATCCTTTGCAAACCGGTGCCGCGCATCGACTATCTGATGGGGAAGGTTCTGGGGGTGCTGGCCCTGACCCTGGTTGCCGTGCTGCTGATGGATGCCGTAATGACGCTGGTGCTGTGGATGCGGACGGATACGGTGGTGGCGGAGCAGATAGCCTCGCTGAAAGGCCGTTATACGTTGGAGGAAATGCAGCCGTACCTGGACAGGATCCGCCTCCAGGGAGCTACCTGGAACGTGCAGACGGGGCTGGGCGTGATGATGTGCGAGTTTGTCGTGCTTTCCTCCCTCACGCTGTTGATGTCCTGCGTGACGAACGGCACCATTATCAGCGCGCTGCTGACGTTCATGATCTATCTGGCGGGACTGTTCCAGACGCAGGCTCTTTCCCTGTGGGTGGGATCCGGCACGGATGGCCTTTCCTGGTGGGAGGTGGCGGGCAGCAGGCTCTTTTCCCTGGTTTTTCCGAATTTCCAGATTTATTCCGTGACGGATTCCGCCCTGAACGGACGGCTTATTCCCCTTTCCCTGTTCGGAACCCTGGCCCTGATTACGCTGGGATACTTCGTCTTTCACATGACGCTGGCGGCGTGGCTGTTCAGGAAAAAGGAATTCTAAGGCGCAACCGTATGAAGGATATCATCAATGCGCGTTGCGGCTGGGCCGGAACCGATGAACTTTACATAAAATACCATGATGAAGAATGGGGCAGGCCCGTTTCCGATGACAAAACCCTGTTTGAATTTCTGGTGCTGGAGAGCGCCCAGGCGGGATTATCCTGGCTTACTATCCTCAGGAAGCGCGAAGGATACCGGAGAGCCTTCCATGACTTTGATGTGGAGAAAGTGGCGCGGATGACGGCAGAAGATGTGGAACGGTTGATGCGATTTGATGGAATTGTCAAAAACCGTTTGAAAATCAACAGCGCTGTCAATAATGCGAAACTGTTTATGGCCGTTCAGGAAGAATTCGGCAGTTTTTACCGGTACGTCTTGTCGTTTTTCCCCAATCATCAGCCCGTTGTTAACCATTTCAGCGCTCTGGCTCAGATTCCCGCTGTTTCTCCGGAGTCGGAAGCCATGAGCAGGGACATGAAAAGGCGGGGATTCAGGTTTTTCGGTCCGACGATCTGTTATGCGTTTTTCCAGGCAACCGGGTTTGTCAACGACCATATTGAGGGCTGTTTCTGCAACGCGGCCCAGTACGCAAAATCCCAACCGCATGTCCAGCCAGAGACGTTGATAACAGGGCCGGAGGGAACAAACGCGGAAATGGGGCATTCTCGTCCATAGCCATGGGCCTTAATTGGCATTTCCATTTTCTATAAATCGCTTATATGTTGACTGTAAAAAATCATCAACCATGAAAACAGGTATCATCGGACTTGGAAAAATGGGAGGCGCCCTGTTGCGGGGCATGCTGAAAGCCGGAGCAGCGGTTCCGGAGGAAGTTTGGGTGTACGATCATCATCATGAAAACGTGCAGGCCCTGCAGGAGGAATACCCCGGAGTTCATGAAGCTGCCTCGGAGGCGGATGCGGCGGACGCCGTGGAAGTCCTGATTCTGGCCGTGAAGCCGCACGGCGTCCTTCCGCTCATTTCCTCTCTTTCCGAACGGGGGGCGGAGCTTCCCCTTCTGATTTCTATCGCTGCCGCCGTTTCCCTGGATGATATGGAAGCCTGCGCCAGCGACGGAACGCGCATTATACGCGCCATGCCCAATACCCCGTGCATGGTGCTGGCCGGCGTCATCGCCTACAGTACGGGAAACGGCGTAAAAGATGAAGATGAAGAGGCTGCCCGGATGCTGCTTTCCGGCTGCGGCTCCGTTTACAAGGTGGCGGAATCCGGGATGAATGCCGTTTCTGCCATTTCCGGTTGCGGCCCTGCCTACATGTTTACGGCTCTGGATGCGCTTGCAGACGCAGGGGTTGCCATGGGATTGTCCAGGAAAACCGCTTTGGGGCTGGCTGCGGAAACCATGCGGGGGGCTTCCCTGATGCTGGAACGGACCGGGAAGCATCCCATGGCGCTCCGGGATGAGGTCACTTCCCCCGGAGGGACCACGATTGCCGCCCTGAATGCGCTGGATGAATGCGGCTTCCGCAATGCCTGGATTCAGGCGGTGAAAAGCGCCGTACGGCGCGCGGAGGAAATGGAGGAGCGGTAACGGATGCTTCTTCTGGCTTTCCCGGCAGCCGGCTTTCTCCGGAAAGGACGGCCTGGCGGAGAAGCCTTTATTTGCACCGGAACGGCGTTTCCCTCTGCTTCCTCAGCTCCGGGTTTTGCAGGTTGAACTGGACCTTTCTGACGGATTGGAGCGGAATCCGGACCTTGCCGACTGCGGATGAGCGCCCTTCCATGACCCCGTTCCGGATAGTTTCCAGGGTCAGGGAAAGGACGCTCTGGTCCGTCAGGAAAACGCGGGTGTCTGAGCTGTCTTCCGGAAGGTCCTTTTCTTCATGGCCTTTTTGGTCCAGTGCGCGTACCCTGGCGGTGGGAACGGTGACGTCATAATGGTCGGACTTGATGCGGATGGAGCCTTCCTCCTGAAGGGAAATGGCTCCCCTGAGCACGTCTCCGTTTACCAGCAGGGCCTTGTCTCTGGGGGCGGTCGGGTCGTAACGGGAAATGATGTCCAGCTCCTCCTCCAGATGGGGAATGGCTCCATTCCAGTCAAATACATTCAAATGGAATACGGCCATGTTCAAGCTGTCATAACCTCCCAGGGCAAGAGTGTTTCCCGGTTTGAATTCGTATTTCCCGGCGCTTTCTCCATCTTCCCCTTCATCGTCTCCGCTCTCGTTTTCAAAGATAGTGTCCATCTCTTTGACTTCCTCCCACCGGGCTACCTGTTCACCGTTGACGTACAGGTAATAATTGCCCTTTTCCGGATCGGCGTAAAAATGAACGTCGGAACGCTTGACGCTCTTGTCGGCATACCAGTTCCGCTCCGTGTTCCTTTTCACCCTGCCAAGCGTTCGGTACTGGCCGGAACTGTTCTTGGAAAGTTCCGCTTTTTCCAGGGAGAGATCCAGGTTGATGCTGTTTCCGGATTCGGAATCCTTCCAGAGGGCAAGATTAATCCGGAACGTATTGGTATGGTAAAGGGAGAACTGCACATGGAGGCGGGGTGGCATGGGGAAGGAAGTTTGCAGTTCCGTATTATTGGAGCCGCGCATGAGCCAGTATCCGTTGCGGCATTCGGGCAGCGTGCTTTTGGCGGAAGACTCCCAGCCCTGCAGGGATTCCGTAGCGTTGCGCAGGTAGGCTTTCTGTGAGTCGAACCCGATGTGGCGCACATATTTGCGGTCCACCTGAAGCAGGCCGCCCCAAGCGGTTTGGAGTTGAAGATTTTCCGCATCCAGCGCCTTCAGGGTGCCGTAAACCTCGTCCCCATTGGCCAGCCTGATGATGGAAAACTGTTCCGGTATTTCCAGCGGACGGGAAGAGACCAGCTCGTCAAGCTCTCCCATATGGACATCCACGGGTTTGGAAAGAATGCTGGAACGGATCTTTAGGTAAGGGCGGTTCATCGTATCCATGCTGCCCGGCAGTTTTTCCCCGGATTTAAGCGTAATGACACCTTCCGCACGAGCATGGGGCAGAAGGAGGGCGGTCGGCAGGGCGCAGGCGCACAGGAAAAGCGTAATTGCCTGTTTCATGGCGGGATCAATCAGGGAGTGGAACGGGATGGCTGGGCGGGATTCAGGAATTCCACGCGGGTGATGTTTTTCAGCGGCAGGGAAATCTGTCCGAGCTGCGGATGCCGCAGGATGATATTCAGGGAATCCATGCTCAGAATATCTCCGTGCAGGCGGGAACCGTCCTTCATCTGGAGGCTGTGGCGGGCTGGGGGGCGGGAGTCGTCTTTCCTGTTCTGTTCCGCAAAAAAGACGGTATCCAGATACTTGGCCGGGATGGAAAGATCACGGGGAATGCCCGGATAATCCTTGTCCGTGGAAAGCGTCAGCGTTCCGGTTTTGCTGTCGTAACCGCTGACGGAACCCGGAATGGCGTCTTCTTCCTTTGTCAGGACAAGGTCTGTCTCTGCATTCCCGTTTTTGGCCACGGATTTGGCGCTCAGGGTGATGGAGGAAAGGGCCAGTTTGCTGATGGTCAGGGACACGTGCCCTTCCATCTGGAGGCCGAAGGCGTCTCCCTGCAATGGCTGTTCCGGCGGGCTGGGGTCTGTTATCAGTCTGGGCGGCAGATCGCCTATCAACAGCTCGTAAACCTGCTTGTTTCCACCCTGGCGGGAGGCTGTCAATTGAATATCCACGCCCTCCGTCAGAATGGGGGCCGGAATGGCCGCTTCCCCCAGCACGAGGATGCCGGACTTCTGTTCCCGGAGCAGGGTGCATTTTCCGGGCGAGATGCTGAGCATGAGCCTGTTCAGGTTGCTGCCGGAATTGGACCGGAAAGGAATATTTTCATTCCCCCCGAAACAGAAGACAATGCCGGAGCGGTCATTATTGCCGTCCATGGTGATGGTGGTGCGGAAGGTAAAGGAGGAAGGATCCAGGCCGATATTCTTGTACAGGGGTATCCAGGTGGGGTAATCATTGTTGCCCAGCCGGTACTGGTACTTGTCTCCCTGGACTTTCGGCTTCAGGGCATTCATCAGTTTTCTCCCCGCCTGGGTGCGGTAGTCTTCCTCCCGGTTGCCGGAATAAACCCAGCTGTTGTCAAAAATCAGCGGTTCCTGCCAGAAGCCCTTTTCCTGCAGCGTATTCAGCCGGAACCCGGCCACCTGGCTGCGGGGAACGGAACGTTCATGGCCCAGCATGTCCCGGTACTGCACTTTGTCCTGTGTGATGGAAATGATATTGCACGGGATAATGTCCCTGTGCCCCGCAGCCATGAAAATTTTGTCCCGTGCGCGAAGATCCGGAGAGGCGGTTCCCGTAAAGTAGAGAGCGCGGATTCCCGACGGGAGAATGACGGCGTTCTGGCGCATGGCCGGGTGCTTGATGACGATGCCCTGTTTCCCGTAAGAAATGATTTCCCCGCGGAGGCGGTAATTGTTATCCGTAACCACGTCGATGACGGAATTGGCCCAGGCGGTCAGCAGGCAGGCCGGGGCCAGCAGCAGGGAAAGGCGGATTCTATTGTTCATAGATGGGTAGAAATCTGTAATTAAGCGCGAGGGAAAGCAGGGCGGCGGAAGTGGAATATGCCGCGGAATGATCGGAAAGCCAGGACCCGTTGGGCGCCTGAGAGGCTCCCAGATAGCGCATATTTTTGTAATTCCATTCCTTCCACACTTCCTGGTCCGCATGGAACAGGGCCTGTGACATGTAATATTCAAAATAAAACGGATAAGTGGAATCCCGGTAATTCAGGTGCTTTTTCAGGTAGGCCAGGGAATCCTTGAAGGACGGGTCCGTTTTAAGGCGCGCCAGGGACAGCGTCAGGGAACCGATGGCCGTGAGGGTGACGCGGGGGCCCGCCGGCCCGGTGTAGCCGTAGGCGCCTTTCTTGTCGCGGCAGGAAGCCATGTACTTGAGGCCGCGTTCAAAAGCCTCGTCCGGCACGGGAATGCCTGCGTTGCGCGCCGCGAACAGGGAGACGATCTGGCAGCCGGTCACCGTGCTGTCCGCGTCCGTGGATTCCGGGGAATAGCGCCAGCCTCCCGTTTTGTTTTTTTTCTGGGCGGTCAGCGTCAGGGCTACGGCCTTGCGGAGGGCGGGGCCTATGCGGTCGTCCCGCACCATGCCGTAGGCTTCCGCCAGGGCGAGAGTGGCGAAGCCGTGGTTGTACATGGAATCCCCAATGTAGCCGGATACCTTGTTCTGCTTGGACAGGATGTAATCTATGCAGCGGCGCACCATGGTGGCGTACGGCCCCGCGTTCGGGTCGTCTCCGTGAGCCAGCACGGACATAAGGCAAAAGCCGATGATGCCGGGCTCCCTCCCGTAAGTCCCATCATAGGTTCCATCCGTTTTCTGGGCATTCTGAAGATAGCGTAGCCCCTTCACATACATCAGTTCCACCTGGGGAGGCACGGAAGAAGACGTTCTCATGGGGGATTGGGCCGCTGCGTTTTGCGGTGCGGCCGTCATGCAGCAGGTCAAGAAAGCGGTAAGCAGGAGGCGGGTATTTTTCATGGAAACGGGAAGTTGCTGTTCATGCGTGAAAGGGCTGTCCGGAGAGGTGCGTTTTACCTCTGTAAAGTCTTGTTGTAGGCGTCCAGCGCCTTGCGGAATTCGGAAGGCATGTCGTCTGCGGACATGCCGGTGGATTTGGGAACGGAACGCGTTTCCACAGCCGTGTCCGGATTGGAAACGCCTTTATCCTGGGAGGAGGCCATATTGGATTTTCCATTCGTTCCGCGTCCGGAATTGTTGCCGCTGCCTTTCTGGGAACCTTCCTGCCCTTTTTCATCCCCTTCCTGCTGTTCTGCGGACTGGGCGTCATGATCCATGCCGAGCAGTTGGCGCAGCATGTCCATAAGAGCTCTTCCTCCCGGCTTGGGCTGGCCGTCGGCCCCGGTCATCTTGGCCTTGGCTGCCTGGTAAATCAATTCAATCACATCCGACTGCGCGGCCAGCGTCTGGCCTCCGGTATTGTAAACTTCCAGCAGGTCCACGGCGTCATTCATGGCATGGCGGCATTTTTTCAGCAGTTCCACTACTTCCTCATTGGTTTCTCCCAGGATAAGGTCGGAAGTGTCCGCCTGGAGCTCGTCCTGTTGTACTGCCAGTTTGGATGCCGTTTCCTTGTGCTTGGCGGAATATTCCGGAGCAGGGGCCGGAGCGGCGGCGCAGGGCAGGGAAAGTGCCAGAATCATGGCTGGGAAATTGGCGGTATTCATGGGGCAGGTGGGGTAAATTTTTTGCGGTGTTCCTGTTCGGCGGCGCGGGTGCGCATGCGGATATCCTGTTCCTGTTGGAACATGCGGATGAGTTTCAGCATGAATTCAAACTCGGCGTCGGAAATGGAGGACTGGCTGCCTCCCCCGCCGCCGCCTCCTCCCCCGCCGCCGCGGCGGTTCTTCTTATAGTCGTCTATCAATTTGGCCCAATGGCGCAGGGTGGAGGCATACAGGCGGGACTCGTCAATGGAGCGGGCCGTGATTGCGTTCAGGATATTGCCGTGCACCAGGTCCAGCTTATCCCGGAGGGAGAAAGCGTTCATCTGGTTGTACAGGTCGCTGTAAATGCGCTCCCCGGTGCGTGACTTGTAATAGCTGAGGTCTTCCAGAATCCAGCCTATGTCCTGCGTGGAGGCGTTTTGAAGGGTGGCGATGGTTTCCATTTCACGCCTGGTGGAAGGGTCAAGCTCCTCCATGGTCATGCCCGCAATGGTGTTGATCTGGCCGGCCAGCGCATGGGCGATGGAATCCTCCTTGGATGCGGCCTGCCTGAGCCGTGCCACGAATGTGCTGGCCTCCATGTCCTGCGCGGACTTGGAGAGCTGGTTCATGGTGTCTTTCAGCGCCTGTGTGGCTTCGGAATGGGAATTCTCCCCGTCGTTCAGGTCCTTCCTGCTTTCCTGCTCGGAGCGGCTCTCGGAGGCGGAATCCCGGAACTGCTTCTGGGCCATCTTCATGGGCCCGTCGGGAATGGGTTTGAGCATGGAAATTCCTTTCATGAATTCCTTCATGCCGGCCGGGTCTATCTGGGAATTGCGGGAGGCTTCCTTAAACAGGCTTTCCGAGCGGTTGAGCAAGTCTCCCAACTCGCGCCTGTTGGCCTGCTCTTCATCGGCCAGGGCGTGCAGGCGTTCCTGGGACTCCGCATCTTTCAATTTGCCGCTTTCCATTCCTTTCAGCCGTTTTGCCTCGTCCGCCATGGCGTCCATGCGGCGGATCATGCCTTCCAGCTCGCTGGTGATGCGTTCCAGTTCATTGCGGATCATCTGGGCGTGCTCGGACTTGGAAAGGACGAAAATAATCATGGGTTCCGAATAAACGCGCCTGCCTCCCGGTTTGTAATCCTGCGTAAACCCGCGGATGACGACGCGCTGGGGAGATAACTTCAGCGCCCTGGCCTGGAACAGGAATGTTCCTTTCAGCCCGGTCTGCGTGGGCTGTCCGTCCGCCAGCACTTTCTCCCCGCGGAGGCCGGGCGCCGGTTTTGGAGCTGAGGCCCCGTTTTCATCCTCATTGCCGTCGTAAAAGGATTTTTCACCCTGCCATTCCACCCCCATTTCCCGGAGGCCGAAATCGTCCGCCGCCTCTACCTCCAGTTCAATGCTGGTATCCTCCAGCACGTAGCGGTCGTTTTCGCCGCCTCTCAGGTAAATTGAAGGCTGTTTGTCTTCAATGGGTTCCAGTCGTATCTTCACGGGCCGGGAAGCAGCCAGCCCGTCGCTGTCCATCCAGTCAAGCTCTATTTCCCTGGGCTCTTTCTCCAAAAGGATGTTCGGAATGATGACGCTGCTTCCGTCCACCCGGAGCGGCTGGCCCTGCGCGTCCTCCGCAGACTGCAGGCGCTGGGAGGCGGACACCTTCAACGTCAGCGTAGAGCCTTCCGGGGCGGAAATAACTCCTGCTCTCATGGCTTCCCTGCCGTTGGCGCGCGCCATATAGGCAGGATAGGCCACGCCGGCTTCGGCTCCCAGCAGGGAAGGGCGCCCCTTCGGGATGATGTTCAGCCGTCGCACGGCATCCCCTGCAAAAAACTCCAGGTTGTCCGCCTGTTGCATGGGGGGGATGTGGATCTTGTATGTGCCGTCCGCAAGAGGCGCCTGCTGGCTCACCCTGTTGCGGAAAAAATACTCTGCCGTCTGCGGGCGGGTTTTGGTTCCCTCCGCCAGCCGGATCTCATACAGGCAGCTCTCTCCCAGGGGAATGACCAGGGAATCCGGGGTGGGGGCCAGCTGGGTGAACGTATAGCGTTCCGGAGGATTGAACGGGCGGACCCAGCGTTTCAGGGCATTCCCTGCCGCTTCCGGGCTTACTGCACATACGGCCGCCGTGCATGCGGCGAGAACCGCCAGCAGGACGAACAGCTTTCTGTGGCTGGGCCGGGGGATGTTCGCCGTCAGGTCCCGGGCGGACACTTCGCGGGCCACCTGCTCCATGGCCGCCTCTTTCAGCTTTTCGGAACCGTATTGGCGGCCGTGCTTTTCGGAATCCAGTTCGATGACGCCCAGGAGACGATCCCCCAGGGCCGCGTCCGTCCGGGAAATCAGCCGCGCCAGCTGGGATTCCGTGCGCCTCTGCCACACCCACCGGAAACTCCACCAGGGAATAAACACCGCCAGGCCGGACACGGCGATGAAAAACAGGAGCCAGCCGACGGCGGGGGGCGTCTCCCACAATCTGTCGGAAAGGTACAGGAGCGCGTAGGAAAGAATGACGGCAATGCCTGCAAGGCATACGGCTTCCAGCATCTTCACCGTTCTGAGGCGGCGCCGGAAAGTTCGGAGCTGCCGGACCAGCTGGGGAGGGAGTTTGACGGTAGTAGAAGGGGGCATGCTTATTCCCGTATTTACGCCATGGATATCGTTTTTGCAAGTTTGCCTCGCGTGATGAAGCAAATTCGCATTTGCGGGCGGACGGGAGTATTTTTCTCGCTGGACTTTACACTTTGATTTCCTAAAATAATGTTGCGCTTTAAACTTGGCCTGGTTTGCGCATAGTTAAAAACCAACATATTAGGCCTTACCCATTGACTTCGCCATGCAACAGGGAAATAAAACAACGGCTCCGGAAATTGATTTCGGAGAATTCGCACCAGCCACATACGCCGAATGGCGCGAGGCAGCAGTCGCTGCCCTGAAAGGGGCTGATTTTGACAAAAAGCTTTTTACCAAGCTTGTGGAGGGAATTACCCTGCATCCCATCTATAACAAATGGGATGAACATTCCCCGGTAATGCCTGCCGGGCAATTTCCGTACCGCCGCGGAACGCGCGCCCTGGGCTATATGGAAAAGCCCTGCGAAATCGCCCAGAGCATTCCCGCTTCCTCTCCGGAAGACTTCAACGCCAAGCTTCTGCATGACCTGGACCGCGGCCTGACCGCCGTAAACGTCCAGCTCAACTGCAAATGCGGCCTGAAGCTGCGCAAGCAGGCTGACTGGGATGCGGCCCTCAGGGGCGTCTGGCTGGACGGGCTTCCCGTATATGTCACTCCCGGTTCCTGCGGCCTGGGAACCCTCTCCATGTTCCTGAACACCTGCAAGGCCGCCGGCGTCAAGACGGCGGACCTCAAGGGCGGCGTTCTGTATGACCCGGTGGGGAAAGCTGTGATGAAGGGCTCCCTTTGCGGGGGGAAGGGCATCTGCGCCTACTATGACCAGATGGCCGTGATGACCAAATGGGCTGTTGCCAACGCTCCCGGCTTCCAGACCATCGGCGTCAGCGGGCTGCCCTACGCGGACTCCGGCGCTTCCGCCTTTGAGGAAGTGGGCGCCATGCTGTCCACTGCCGTGGCCTACCTGCGCGCCATGGAGGAACGCGGCCTCTCCGTGGATGAAACTGCGGCGCACATGCGCTTTACGGTTTCCATCGGCGCCAACCTGTTCCTGGAAATCGCCAAAATCCGCGCTCTGCGCGAACTTTGGGCCATCATCGTAAAAGAATGCGGCGGCAGCGAGGAAGCTGCCAAAATCAAGCTCCATGCCCGCACCTCCTTCTGGACCCTCTCCAAGGTGGATCCCTGGGTCAACCTGCTGCGCGGCTCTGCCCAGGCGTTCTCCGCCATCATGGGCGGCGTGGACAGTATTGACGTTCTTCCCTTTGACGCTGCCGTGCGCATGCCGGACGAATTCTCTCGCCGCATTGCCCGCAACTGCCCGCTGATTCTGCTGGGCGAATGCAATCTGGACAAGGTCGTTGACCCCGCCGGCGGTTCCTGGTACCTGGAAAACCTGACGGATGAAGCCTCCCGGAAGATATGGGAATTCTTCCAGGGCATCGAAAAGGAAGGCGGCATCGTCAAGGCCCTCAAAGCCGGCAGCATCCAGAAGAAGGTGAACGCCACCGCCGCCAGGCGTTACGAGCTGGCGGACCAGCGCCGGCAGTCCATCGTGGGCGTCAACCAGTATGTCAACCTGGCGGAGAAAAAGCTGGAAGCTCCGGAAGGCTCCTGCTGTTCCGCCCACAAGGGCCACGGCTGCTGCAAGAATGCGGATATTCAGCTCCCGGTCGTGGAAATGAGCGTGGACTCCGCCTGCAAGGCCGCCGAAGAAGGCTTTTCCACCTGCCTCATCAACAAGGCCCTGGTGGCCGGCGCTGACTGCAAGTGCGGCGAACCCCTGGAAATGGAAGCCCTGCCGAAGCGCCGCCTGGCGGAACGTTTTGAATCCCTGCTCGCCAAGGCTGACGCCTGGGTGGCAGAAAAGGGTTCCCGCCCGATGGTCTTCTTCGCCAACATGGGGCCGCTCCGCCAGCACAAGGCCCGCGCGGACTTCTCCCGTGACTTCCTGCGCGCCGGCGGTCTGGATGTGGTTTATCCGGCCGGCTTCCAAACTCCGGAAGACGCGGCCAGGGCGGCTGCGGAAAGCGGCTGCGCCGTGTGCGTCATCTGCTCCACGGATGACACTTATCCGGAAATCGTCCCCGCCTTCTGCAAGGCTCTCAGGGAGACCAGACCGGACATGATGGTGGCCCTTGCCGGTTATCCGGCCGACTATGTGGAAGCATTCAAGGAAGCTGGCGTGGACATCTTCATCCACGTCAAGGCCAACTGCTACAACACCGTTGAAGCCATTCAAAACAAAATCGGCCTTTAATAACCACCAACCTATTCCACCCAATGAGCAATATTCCTGATTTTGCATCCGCCTCCTATCCTGAAATCAAGGCTGGTGCCCCGTCCCCGGCTTCCGAAACGGAAACCTGGATGACCAATGAACAAATTCCCGTGCCGCCCACCTACTCGGAAAGCGTGTACGACGACTGCCTGCACCTGGACTTTACGGCCGGTGTGGCTCCCAACCTCCGCGGACCGTATGCCACCATGTATGTGGCGCGCCCCTGGACGGTGCGCCAGTACGCCGGCTTCTCCACGGCTGAGGAATCCAATGCCTTCTACCGCCGCAACCTGGCGGCGGGCCAGAAGGGCCTTTCCATTGCCTTTGACCTGGCGACGCACCGCGGCTATGACTCCGATCACCCCCGCGTGGTGGGTGACGTGGGCAAGGCTGGCGTGGCCGTGGACTCCATTCTGGACATGGAAATCCTCTTCAAGGGCATTCCCCTGGACAAAATGTCCGTTTCCATGACCATGAACGGCGCCGTGCTGCCCGTGCTGGCCTTCTACATCGTCGCCGCCCAGGAACAGGGCTGCACGCTGGACCAGCTCTCCGGCACGATCCAGAATGACATTCTCAAGGAATACATGGTGCGCAACACCTACATTTACCCGCCTGATCCCTCCATGAGGATTATTGCGGACATCTTTGAGTTCACCTCCAAGTACATGCCCAAGTTTAACTCCATTTCCATCTCCGGCTACCACATGCAGGAGGCCGGCGCTACGGCGGACCTGGAAATGGCCTACACCCTTGCGGACGGCCTGGAATATGTCCGCACCGGGATCAAGGCGGGCATTGACATTGACGCCTTCGCGCCGCGTCTTTCCTTCTTCTGGGCCCAGGGCAAGAATTACTTCATGGAAGTGGCCAAAATGCGCGCCGCCCGCGTGCTGTGGGCCAAACTCATCAAGCAGTTCAATCCCAAGAACCCGAAGTCCCTGGCCTTGCGCACGCACTCCCAGACTTCCGGCTGGTCCCTCACGGAACAGGACCCGTTCAACAACGTCACCCGCACCTGCATTGAGGCCCTGGCCGCCGCCTGCGGCCATACGCAGTCCCTGCACACGAACTCTCTGGACGAAGCGATTGCCCTGCCGACAGACTTCTCCGCCCGCATCGCCCGCAACACCCAGCTTCATCTTCAGGATGAAACCACCATCTGCAAGGTAATCGACCCGTGGGGCGGTTCCTACTATGTGGAATACCTGACCAATGAGCTCATTCGCAAGGGCTGGGCCCACCTTCAGGAAGTGGAAAAACTCGGAGGCATGGCCAAGGCCATTGAAACCGGGCTGCCCAAGATGCGCATTGAAGAAGCCGCAGCGCGCCGCCAGGCCGCCATTGACTCCGGAAAGGAACCCATCATCGGCGTTAACAAATACCGCCTGGAACAGGAAGCCCAGATCGATATTCTGGAAGTGGACAACACCACCGTCCGGGAAGCCCAGATCGCCCGCCTGCAGAAACTGCGCGCGGAACGGGACTCCGCCGCGTGCGAAGCCGCGCTGGAAGCCCTGTCCGAATGCGCCCGCACGGGGGAAGGCAATCTCCTTGACCTTGCCATCAAGGCGGCCAAGGCACGCGCCTCCCTGGGTGAAATCTCCTCCGCCCTGGAAAAACACTTCGGGCGCCATAAAGCACCAATCAAACTCATTACCGGCGTGTACGCTCAATCCTATGGTCAAGATCCGCTGGTGGAGGAAGTCCGCAAGATGACGGATGACTTCGCCGAACGCACGGGGCGCCGTCCCCGCATCCTCGTCGCCAAAATGGGCCAGGACGGCCATGACCGCGGCGCCAAGGTGGTCTCCTCCGCCTATGCCGACCTCGGCTTTGACGTGGACGTGGGCCCGCTCTTCCAGACGCCGGAGGAAACTGCCAAAATGGCGATTGAAAACGACGTGCACATGATTGGCATGAGCTCTCTGGCCGCCGGCCACAAGGTTCTCCTTCCCGCCCTGGTGGAGGAACTTGCCAAGCAGGGCCGTCCGGATATCCTGGTCTTCTGCGGCGGCGTTATTCCCGCCCAGGACTATGACTTCCTGAAGGAACACGGAGCTGTGGCCATCTTCGGCCCGGGCACCAACATTCCGGAAGCTTCCAGGGAAATCATGGAAGCTCTTAACGAACAGTACGCTGACTAAACGGAATTTCCTGTTTATCAGGTAAATACCTGTTGCGAGAGGCCGGATGAAAAATCCGGCCTCTTTTTTGCGGGCGGATTGACTATCCGGTGTCAAATTATTTTTTTAAAAAAAGGGGGTTATGCGGATGGAATAGATGAAAAGGAGGAGTATAGAAAAAATAATAAATGAATATATTTCCAAAAATATTAGTTACGACGTTTGTTTTTAAATAAATAATATGCTATTTATTATCAATAATTTGAAATCGATATCAGCTACTACTCCTGAATATTTTCAATGTCTGCTTTTTTCACCGGATAGTCAATCCGTTACTTACTGAAATCAGTTGCTGTTTACCTGCTATTTATGAGAAGAATCGCCTCTATTTCCATGTTGGCTGTGGTATCCGCGCTTTCCGCGAGTGCTGCTACTGTATTATTTGATTTTAACAGTTCTTTGCTTCCGGAAACTCCTGCCAAGACTGTTTCTGTAACCGATTCCGGTTCAGGATTTGTTGCAACCCTCGCTACGGCATCATCTTCCGCGAATCTGGGGTCTGCTTCTTCCGCCGCTTCTGGGGACTGGGTTTCCTCCGGAACTTCTTTTGATACACAGGGATTGGATTCTTTCATGGAAAACCAGATCTCTTTCGGAAACTCTTGGCAGACCTTTATCTCCGGCCCCAAGGGCTCTAATCTTTCCCTGACTATTTCCGGACTGGTGGCAGGCGCCTCCTACCAGATTGCCCTTGTTACCGGGTGTCCGTTTGAATCTGCCGGTTCTTGGAATTCCATGAATATTTCCAATACCTACAGCGAAGCATCTCCTGCCCTTGGGCAGCAAAATATTGCGGTTAGGACTCCAACGGGATATACCATCAGCAACGTTATTGCCAATGAAAGTGGAGAAATCGTTCTGTGGGTAGGAACTCCGAGTAGCTACCACACGCCTACGTTCAATGCGCTGGCTATTTCCGGAGAAACAGCCAGCGTTCCGGAATCGGCTACGGCATCGCTGAGCCTGCTGGGGCTGATGGCTCTGATGGCTCGCCGCCGCAGGGCTTGAGGACTATTTTTCCGGCAGTTAAAAATGTTGTTGCCTGCAAGATTTATCTTGCAGGCAATTTTTTGTAATCATCCGATTTGAGAAAACTGGGCTGTCCGGATGACCGTTTTTTCCTGGCGGAACTCTTGCTCCGGAGGAAATGAGGCTCCTGCTTCTTTGACATTGCGGGAACGTTCTTCATCCGTTACTCTTTGCTCCGCCGTGGAGAGAAATTATCATTATTGCGTGGAACGCAACAGGGAATTGATTCCGCCGGATACGGATATGTTCCGGGTCATGGACGGGGCAGGGGATGGAATCCCTGGTGTCTTTGTGGATCAGATGGCGGATCGTCTTCTCGTTTCCACGCGCGGCTGTTCCATTCCTGAGGACCTGGAAAGCGAACTCCGGGATACGGGCATGCCCGTATTCCACAAAAAACTGGAACAAAACCAGAAAGAAGCGCCCGTCCAGATCGCCGGGCCGCTCCTTCCCCTGCAATTTACGGCCTTGGAGCAGGGAGTGCGTTTTAAAATAGACATGTCCGCCGGTTATTCCCAGGGAATTTTTCTGGATCAGCGCGACCACCGCCGCCGGGTGAGGGAAAAAAGCGCTCCGGGCATGAGGGTGCTGAATACTTTTGCCTATACGGGAGCCTTTTCCGTTTATGCGGCCCTGGGCGGGGCGCAGACAACCACGCTGGATCTGGCGCAGCCGTGCCTGGACTGGGCCAGGGAAAATTTCATGCTGAACGGCATTGAGCCCTCCGCCCAGTATTTCTGCAAGGGGGACGCGCGCCGCTGGCTGGAACGGTTCGCCAGGCAGGGCCGCACCTTTCACGGCATTATTCTGGACCCTCCCACGTTTTCCCGGGATGACCGCGGGAAGGTGTTCCGGGTGGAATCCCACTACGGGGAGCTGGTGGCCCTGGCTCGCGAATGCCTGGAGCCGGGCGGCTGGATGCTGTGCACCAGCAACTGCCGCAAGCTGGGCCACGAGGACTTCCGCAGGATGGTGGCCCGTGCCGTTCCCGGTTTCCGCCTGACCCATGACCCCATGCCCCCGGATTTCTCCGGGGAGGATTATTTGAAAAGACTGTGGGTAGACTGGAAATGAATATTTTATGAAAAATTTTCCTCTCCATCGCTGACGCATTTTATCCTTTTGAAAACTCTTCCGGTCTGGTAGAAAACCGCCCAATTGCTTTTTCTATGAAAAAACTAGCCTATGTTGCTGGACTCTTCGCTCTCACATGTTCCCCTTTGCTTGCCGCCCTTTATGAGGGACTGGAGGTGGGGATGGACAAGGACCAGGTGCTGAAAACCCTGAGGCGGAGCAAGCAGCTTGAAGGGCCGCCCACGGACGCCCTCCTTTCACGCACCGGGCTCAACGGCGTGTTTAAAACCAGGCAGTCCATAGGCGGCCAGACTTTTTCCCTGAACTTTGACTATGACCCCTCCGGCGGCTTGAGGGCCGTTGTCCTCTACTCCCGGAGCAAATACCGCGGTTCCGAATATGAGACCAGGCTGAAATCCGCCTATAAGGCTCTTATGGTGGGCCTGACGGAACAATTCGGGGAACCGGCGAACATGCCGGAGTGGGTGGCCAGGGAATCCCTTCAGGAAGGCCGCATCCAGTACATGCACATGTGGAAGGTCTCTCCCGGCGTTTTTCTGATGTCTGGCCTGGGCAACATGGGAGCCATGGAGGGGTACTTCCCCCTTTTCCGTTTTTCCGGTCCGTCCGGCATGCCTCCCAAGTCCAAAAGGGACAGGGAGGAACTGAAAAGGGAATGGGCGGCTATTCCGGAATTCCCAGGCTTGAAGGAGGCGGAACTCCATATTTCCGACGCCGTGCGCGCCATGGGTTCCAAAAAATATAAAGATGCCTTTGAATGCTTCCAGCAGGCGGCGGAGCTGGGCTGCCCCCGTGGCTACTGGGGCATGGCGTTCCTGTATGACCAGGGCAAATACGGCGTGAAGAGGGATAAGAAAAAAGCGGAGGAAATGCACCGCAAGGCCGGAGCCGCCGGCTATGCCCCTTCCGCTTCCAGATTCGGAGCCGCGTGGCCGGACGCGGCGCGGGTTCTGGGCCTTACCGCCGCGGAAGCCAGGGAACAGTCCCGCACGCGCCGCCGGGCGGCTGCGGAAGGCTATGCCTCGGAGCAATACAACCTGGGCGTGATGTATCAGACCGGTTTCGGCCTGCCCAAGGACATGGCCAAAGCCCGGGAATGGTTCCAGAAAGCGGCGGACCAGGGCGACGTGCAGGCCAAAAGCATCCTGAAAAAACTCCGGTAACCCTTTTCCCAATCCATGACCATCATGAGCTTATACGCACAACAACTCGTTCGCTACCCTGAACTGGGCATTTCCCTTGATTTTTCAAAACTTCCGCTGGACGACGCATTCCTGTCTTCCATGCAGGGACGGATAGACAGGGCGTTTGCCGACATGAAGGCGCTGGAATCCGGCGCCATCGCCAATCCGGATGAAAAACGCATGGTGGGGCACTACTGGCTGCGCAACTCCTCCCTGGCTCCCACGCCGGAATTGAAAGCCGCCATTGACGGCCCCCTGGCGGACGTCAAAGCCTTCGGACGGGACGTTCTGGACGGCAAAATAACGCCTCCCCGCGCGGAACAATATTCCGCCGCCCTCGTCATCGGCATCGGCGGTTCCGCTCTTGGCCCGGAGCTGGTGGCGGATGCCATTCCGGCGGCAGGGCTGGACATGTTCTTTCTGGACAACACGGATCCGGACGGCATGTACCGGGTGCTGGAATCCCTCCCTCTGGAAGAAACGCTTGTCATTGTCATTTCCAAATCCGGCGGCACGCCGGAAACCCGCAACGGCATGCTGGTGGCCCAGGACTTCTTCAGGAAGAACGGGCTGGAATTCGCACCCCAGGCGGTCGCCGTCACGGGAACGGGTTCCCGGCTGGACAAAACGGCTGAGGCGGAAGGCTGGCTCAGGCGTTTCCCGATGGAAGACTGGGTGGGCGGCCGCACCTCCGTCATGTCCGTGGTAGGGCTGGTTCCCGCCGTGCTTCAGGGCGTGAACGTGGATGACCTGCTGGAAGGCGCGCGCCTGATGGACGAAAAGACCCGCCGGGACTGCGTGAAATGCAACGCCTCCATGAAACTGGCGCTGGCCTGGTACAAGGCCACCGGCGGCAAGGGGGAGAAGGATATGGTGGTTCTCCCTTATAAGGATGCCCTGGTGCTCTTCTCCAAATACCTCCAGCAGCTCATTATGGAATCCCTCGGCAAGCGGCTGGACCTGGAGGGCAACGAAGTCTGCCAGGGCATTTCCGTGTACGGCAACAAGGGCTCCACGGACCAGCATGCCTATGTGCAGCAGCTCCGTGACGGCGTGAACAACTTCTTCGCCACCTTCATTGAAGTGCGCGAATGTTCCGCGGATGCGGTGGAAGTGGAGGCGGGCGCCACCTGCGGAGACTTCCTCCAGGGCTTCCTGCGCGGCACCCGCCAGGCACTGGCGGAATCCGGCCGTTCCTCCATCACCATTTCCATTCCGGAGGTGAACGCCAAAACGCTCGGCATGCTGATTGCCCTGTTTGAGCGCGCCGTTTCCTTCTATGCTTCCCTGGTCAACATCAACGCCTACCACCAGCCAGGCGTGGAAGCCGGCAAAAAAGCGGCGGGTTCCTTCCTGGCCCTGCTGGGCAGGGTAAGGGGGGCTCTGGGAACCGCCCCGGAAACCGCCGCCCAGATGGCTGCCCGGCTGGATGCGGACCAGGAAGCCGTGTACCATTGCCTCGTGCATATAGCTTCCGGTGATTCCTCCGTCAAATGGGTTCAGGCTGACTGTGCGGATGAAGACACCTTCTGCAAGGCATAAAAAACAGGGCATATTATTTCCGGCGGACGCTTATCCGGTTGATAAGCGTCCGTTTTTCTTTTCCGGACAGCCATGAAAAGAAACTCGTTGCGCTTTTCTTCCCAGGTAATTCCGGGGCCGCCGGAAAACAGGAAGCGGCGTTGCCCGGAGGAAGAGCGGCTCCGGACGGGACAGGCTGGAAAAGCAGGGTTTTGGCATGCATTCTTTTCCCCAAAAACTCTGAAAAATATTTTTGTTTTCCGTACAATTTCGGATTGACAAAGCAAGGGGCCGAAGGCATCCTTATTCGACCCTAACTCGCTATTGGGTCTTTTGTTGGCTCCTTTGGTCGATGTTTGGGCAGAATCATTAATTCGACTACAATAATCGATATGTCCACCAATTCCTGCGCGTGCAGCGCATCTACTGACAAATTCGTCTATTCTTTCGGCGGAGGGTCCGCCGACGGCAATGGCAGCATGAAAAATCTTTTGGGCGGCAAGGGCGCCAACCTTGCGGAAATGGCCCGCATCGGCCTTCCTGTCCCTCCCGGATTCACCATCACTACGGAAGTTTGCACTTACTACTACGATCACGGCTGCACTTATCCCGCCCAGCTTGACGCGCAGGTCAAGGAAGGCATTGCCAAAATGGAACAGATCCTGGGACGCAAGTTCGGCGATACGGAAGCTATGCCCCTGCTGGTGGCCGTGCGTTCCGGCGCCCGTGAATCCATGCCCGGCATGATGGACACGATTTTGAACCTTGGCCTGAATGAAAAATCCGTGGAAGCCATGGTGAAGGCTACGAACAACCCCCGCTTCGCCTGGGACTGCTACCGCCGCTTCGTGCAGATGTACGGCGACGTGGTGCTGGGTGTGCAGAAAACCCCGGATGAAGACCACGAACCCTTTGAAACCGCCATCGCCGCCATCAAGAAAGAACGCTTCGGCAGCGAGGACGTGGAAGACACCAAGCTCTCCGCCGATGACCTGAAGGAACTTGTCTCCCGCTTCAAGGCCCTGGTGCTGGAACGCACCGGCCATGAATTCCCGGAATGCCCCTGGGAACAGCTTCAGGGAGCCATTGGCGCCGTGTTCGGTTCCTGGAACAATGACCGCGCCATCGTGTACCGCCAGAAATACGGCATTCCGTCCGAATGGGGCACCGCTGTCAACGTGCAGGCCATGGTCTTCGGCAACACGGGTGAGGAATCCGGTTCCGGCGTGGCGTTCACCCGCAACCCCGCCTCCGGCGAAAACGAATTCTATGGCGAATTCCTGATGAACGCCCAGGGTGAAGACGTCGTGGCCGGCGTGCGTACGCCCGCCCCCGTTGCTGCCCTTCATGAAGTGATGCCCGCCGCCTTCAATGAACTGGTGCGCATTCGCGAAGTGCTGGAAAACCACTTCCATGACATGCAGGACTTTGAATTCACCATTCAGGACCGCACCGTTTACATGCTCCAGACCCGCAACGGGAAGCGCACCGGCGTGGCCGCTTTCCGCATTGCCTGTGAAATGGTGGAACAGGGCCTGATTGACTGGAAAACCGCCGTGCGCCGCATTCCTGCGGACCAGGTGGACCAGCTGCTGACCCCCATCTTTGACCGTGAAGCCATCAAGAGTGCCAGGGTTCTGACCCGCGGTCTTCCCGCCGGGCCCGGCGCCGCCACCGGACGCATCTACCTGAACGCGGAACGCTGTGTGGAAGCCGCGGACAGAGGTGAAAAGGTTCTGCTGGTCCGTCTGGAAACCTCTCCGGAAGACCTGCGCGGCATGATTGCCGCTGAAGGCATCCTGACCGCCCGCGGCGGCGTTTCCTCCCATGCCGCCCTCGTTGCCCGCCAGATGGGCAAAGTCTGCGTTTGCGGCGCGGATGAAATCATTGTGGACTACAACAACCGCACCGTTTCCGTTGGCGACGTAACCATCAGCGAAGGTGACTACCTCTCCATTGACGGAACGAGCGGCCTGGTATACGCCGGCAAGGTGGAAACTTCCCCCTCTGAAATCATCCAGGTCCTGATTTCCAAGACCATGAAGCCGGAAGACAGCCGCACCTACCAGAACTTCGCCAAGCTCATGCAGTGGTGCGACGACTGCACCAAAATGAAAGTGCGCACCAATGCGGACTCTCCCAAGCAGACGGAAACCGCCATCGCCTTCGGCGCAACCGGCATCGGCCTCTGCCGCACGGAACACATGTTCTTTGAAGGGGACCGGATCGACTTCGTCCGTGAAATGATCCTCTCCACCAAGAAGAGCGACCGCGTAGCCGCCGTTTCCAAGCTCCTTCCCTACCAGAAGGGGGACTTCAAGGGCATCTTCAAGGCGCTCAAGGGCCTGCCGGGCACCATCCGCCTTCTGGACCCGCCCCTGCACGAATTCCTTCCCCAGACGAAGGAACAGCAGCTTGATCTGGCCCAGAAAATCGGCATGCCTGTGGAAGTCATCATGCGCCGCGTGTCCGAACTCCATGAGTTCAACCCGATGCTCGGCCACCGCGGCTGCCGTCTCGGCATCGCCTATCCGGAAATCACGGAAATGCAGGCCCGCGCCATCTTTGAAGCCGCTGTGGAAGTCTCCCAGGAAGAAGGTTTTGCCGTGGTGCCTGAAATCATGGTTCCCCTGGTGGCCTTCAAGAAGGAACTGGACATCCAGAAAGCCATCATTGACAAGGTGGCCCAGCAGGTATTTGAGGAAAAAGGCGTCAAAGTGGACTACCTCGTCGGCACCATGATTGAAATCCCGCGCGCTGCCGTCACGGCTGACGAAATCGCGGAAACCGCCCAGTTCTTCTCCTTCGGCACCAATGACCTGACCCAGACGGGCCTGGGCATGAGCCGCGACGATTCCGGCTCCTTCCTGCCGCAGTACCAGGAACTGGAAATCATCAAGAAGAACGTCTTCGCTTCCATTGACCAGAACGGCGTCGGCAAGCTGATGAAGATTGCCGTGGAACTCGGCCGCTCCACCCGCCCGGACATCAAGCTGGGCATCTGCGGTGAACACGGCGGCGACCCCGCTTCCGTCAAGTTCTGCAACACGCTGGGCCTGACTTATGTGAGTTGCTCGCCCTACCGCGTCCCGACCGCCCGTCTGGCCGCAGCCCAGGCTGCTCTGGAACAGGAATAAACCTTTTTGTTAAGGGTTAATAGACAAGCCCGTGGTTCTTCGGAACCACGGGCTTTTTTAGCGGATGGAACGGTCTTGTCAGATATGGCTTGAACCTTGCGGGCCAAACTGCTCCATGCGTTTGGTTTGGGCATATTTGCAGGGCTTCCGCCTTGCTGCAAAAAATCATGTTAATGGCATCATGGGCCGAAGCTCTCCTGGCGGAAGAGGAAGTGCATCTTTCCCAAAATGCTCCGCAGTCTTTCCCGGAGTGCCGTTGATGTCGATTCCGGAGTTTTTTATGCCGGAGCCATGCTTCCTGAACGTTTGGTCGTAAGGGGTGCATGGGGGGACAAGTATTGATGGCAAAGCCCGAAGAAAAATCATCAACAGGTTATGAAATCCGGTGCGCTGCCGGATCTACCATAATTGGGAATCAATCTCATGACCGTTTACACCGGACAGTAAAATATAGTTTATTGTTCCTCCAGCGCCCTCTTCAGAAGCTTCCGGTATTCCCTGGCCGGCACTTCATAGGTTCCGAATTTCAGCAGATGCGGCGTTGTCCACTGGGTATCCAGAAAAAGGAACCGATGCGCCCGCAGGTATTGCACCAGGGCCACCAGGGCGATCTTGCTGGCGTCCGTTTTCCGGTGGAACATGCTTTCCCCGAAAAAAGCCTTCCCCAGGGCTACTCCGTACAGTCCTCCCTGCAGCCCTTCCTCGTCCCAGCATTCCACACTGTGGGCGAAGCCCATCTCGTGAAGCTTGCCGTATGCTTCTTCAATCTGTCCGTCTATCCATTGTTCTTCCGGCTGGTCCGTCCGGGCGCAGGCATGGACCACCTCCGGAAAAGCGGTATCCATCCGGAGTTCAAAGGGTTTTTTATTCAAAGCCCGTTTGAGGCCGTGGGGGATGTGGAAGCGGTCGTCCAGCGGAATCAGGGCGCGCGGGTCCGGTTCGTAAAAGGAGATTTCTCCCGTTTCCGGGTCCGCCATGGGAAAACACCCCTGGCAATAGGCGGAGAGGACAAGTTCCGGCGTCAGTCTGTCATTCATCTGATATGGTCCAGCAGTTTGCCGAGGGCGGGGGAGTTCAGTGCCTTGCGGTCCGGTGAGGCCATGGGCAGCCCGTGGATTTTGTCCAGCGGCACGAATTCCTCTCCTTCCCGGAGGAGAGGCGTATCCGTCACATGGTGGATGTAGCGGGTCACCCTGTAGCGGGTAATGCTGTAGGTTTGTTTCAGGACATGGGGCAGGGAAAGGGTGTGCTCGTCCTCCCTCTGGGGGAAGCGGTACATGCCGGCATGGCGCTTGCCTTCCGGGCATTTTGCCAGCAGGACGGATTTGCCGCGGATGTAAAGAATATCGTGGTGTTCCACCCGGGTGACTTGAGGCTTGGGATTTTTGACGGGAAGCGTTTCCGGCCGTTCTGCAGAGCAGAAGGGGCGCACGGGGCACAGTAGGCAGTCCGGAGAACTGATGCTGCAGCAGGTTTGCCCCAGTTCCATGATGGCTGAATTGAATTCACGGGCATGTTCCGGATCCACCAGGCTTTCCGCGCGGCTCCACAGGTATTTCTGGCCTTCCGTGGAATCCACGGGAACGGAATAATTGTCAATGCGGGCCAGGACGCGCGCGACATTGGCGTCTACAATGGGAGCCGCCTTGTTGAAGGCGAAGGAGAGGAGCGCTCCCGACGTGTAGGGGCCGATGCCCGGCAGGCGTTTCAGCCCTTCCGCATTGTCCGGGAAGCGCCCTCCGAATTCGTTGACGATTTCCCTGGCGATGGCCTGGAGGGAACGCACGCGGCGGTAATAGCCCAACCCTTCCCAGGAGCGCAGGGCCGTCTGTTCGTCCACGGCAGCCAGATGCGCCGGAGTGGGGAACTGGCGCATCCATCTGTCATATCTTCCCAAAACGGTGGGAATGGTAGTCTGCTGCAGCATCAGCTCGGAAACAAGGATGTGCCACGGATCCGTTGTCCGCCGCCACGGGTAATCCCTCCCTTCGCGCCTGAACCATTCTACCAGCGCGTTCCGGAAAGCATGGATGTTAAAATGGGGGGTGCCGTCAGTCATGCTTTTGTTCAAGAGCCTGGCGCATGGCGGAAATATCCGGCTTGATGCCGAACCAGCGTTCAAAGGAAAGGGCCCCCTGGTGAACCAGCATGGAAAGGCCGTTGGAAACTCTGGCGCCCTGAAAGCGGGCTTCCATCTGGAAGGCATCGTCATGCGTCTGTAAATCATAAACCAGATGGTGGGCGGAAAGCAGTGCAGGGGGGACGGGGGAAGGGTCCGTGGGCTTCAGGCCGAGGGAGGTGGCGTTGACGATCAGGTCCGCTTCCTCCACGGCGGCATTGAAACGGGGCGTATTGTTCTGGTGGGCCGCCAGGCGGTCGGAGGCCCCTTCCAGCCTGTGTTCGTCAATGAAAAAGGAACTCAGCCTGTTTTTAAGCTCCTGAAGCTTTTCTTCCGATCTTCCGGCCAGCGTCAGCCGTTCGCAGCGCTGCATGGCGCAGGTGTAGGCCAGGGCAAGCCCGGCCCCGCCGCAGGAGCCCAGAAGAGCCACTTTCAAATCGCGCAAATCCACGGAAAATTCCTCCCGGATGGCGCGGGCGAACCCCGGGCCGTCCGTATTGAATCCGGAGACAGAACCGTCCTGTTGGAAAACAAGAGTATTGACGGAACCGGTAGCGCGGGAAAGGGCGTCTGTGTCACTGCACAGGGAACAGGCCGCCTGCTTGTGGGGAACCGTAACGTTGGCCCCCGTGAATCCCCTTTTCCTGAGGAGCCGCACCACCTCCCCGAATTCTTCCGGAGCGGCCTGGATGCGGATATACCGGGCGCGAATGCCCGCCGCATCCAGCGCGGCCTGCTGCATGGCGGGGGATTTGGAATGGGCAATGGGAAAACCGATTACGGCCAGTCTGGCGGGAACGGTTTCCCCGGCATCAAACGGATGTTCTTCATCCAGAAGATCGGCCAGGGTATAGTAGGGTTTCATGGAAAATGTGGGAACGGCTTCAGGCGTACGCGCCGGACTATGAATGAAATGCTGCCGGATTTCAAGGCAAACGCCTATCATTCCTTTTTCCATGCTTCCCGGCCGGATTGCCGGATTGTCGGTGCATTTGCCTGATATGGAAAGACGGAGCGCTCCCGCCCTTGGGGTACACAGGGGAAATGAGCCTAAAAAATAAGCGCAACGTCACCGCTGCGCCTGTATACATTTGCATGAATCGATGAGGGGCTATTTCCTGCGTCGGAGCCACGCCAAGCCTCCTATCCCTGCCAGGCTCAGGATGGCGGTTCCCGGCTCCGGAACCGCGTCGCCCGTGATCGTCATGAATGTCACCGCACCATAATTAACGCTTGAAAGGCTGATTGCAATCGAACCATTGTCATCTGCCGTGATTTGGTAGGTAGCGATGGCGTTTACGTTATTAAAAGTATAACTGGTTAATATGGTGTTGCCTGAATTCCCGTTACTGTTTATCCAACTGCCGTTAGAGAGGGACCCTTTAGTAACAGAAATATTGGTATTTCCATTTCCTCCTTTTCGGCCAAGACCCAGACTGACCGTATATTCCGTATTAGGCTTGAGGTTGTCCAGAGTAAATACGGTGTTGCCGCTGTTGGCCAACAAAGCGTTATCTCTCCATACAACCGGATCCAGAACTCCGGACAGCCCTAAAGATTGGGAAAACTCAGTGAATGAGGTTTTATCATTCCATAAATTTTCCGCAAAAGTTGTGTCATTGTTGCCTGGAGAACGCAAACCTTCGACTGTCAAGGACCATCCTGTTTCCGTAGAAGCATCCGTCGCCCGCAAACTAATTGTTTCATTATTACTGCTTCCGGAGATTTGGTTCCCGTAACGATTGTCAGTTAAGAAGTTGCCAAAATCAACAATGGCTGTGGTCGCTGCATTTGCAGTTCCCAACCCCAACAACAGGTTTGCTAATATGCTTAAGTTTTTCATCTCTGTAACGTTATTAATGGCGGATTGGAAATCCGTTTATCCGCATCTTTATATAATTTTTGATAATCAATCAGGTTTATCTTTAAAAAATAAATACTCTACTGTAGAACATCGTTCTTGTTCTATTCAACTCATTCATACATAAAATTATTTCTTGACAACGGATTTCCAATCCGAAGTAATCACAATGTTTTTATTATTATGCAGGAAAATCCTGCTTTGCTGCTTTTTCCCCGCGCGGCGGTTTCCGTTCGCTTCTTTCCGGAAAGTTCATGCGGGGCGGGGGCCGGGAGGGCCGGAAAACCGTCTTTCCCGGAAAGAATGCCTTCTCCGTAAATTCACCAGGCGGAACCCGGCAGCTGCCGGGTTCCGCCTGGAAAGAGCGGGTATGGAATGATCTGGTTACCGTTTATTCCCCGCAGCCGCCGTCCTTGTATCCGCAGGAGCGGCAGGATTTGCATTTGCCGTCCTGGACATAGGCCAGGGAGTGGCACTGCGGGCAGAGGGAGGCGCCGTTGAGCATCGTTCCTTCCGGAACCTTTCCGGCGGGAATTTCCGGCAGGGCCGGAGTAGCGGGATGCGCCGGAGCGGTGATGATGCGGGGGGGCAGCACGCTTACCGTCGTATCCGGAGCCTGGCCCGGAAGGCTGACGCTGGGGATGGAGAATACGTCCCGCAGGCGGTAGCCGTTGCTTTCCGGGAAAAGCCACGCCAGGATCTTGGCAATCAAATCCACCACGGAAGCGCAGGAGCGGATTTCCGTGCAGGTGTCCGCCTCCGTGTCGTCCCCCACGCGGCAGAACCCGGAGGGCTCGAAGGAGTAATTGCGGAAACCCTTGACCACTTCCTTGAGAGGCACGCCGAACTGAAGGGCGGTGGAAAGGAGTTTGCAGTAAGCTTCAAACATGCCGGAGGCGAAGGAGCCGACTTGTCCCAGGCGTCCGAAAACTTCCCCGCAGGTGCCGTCCGCATAGACGCCTACCGTCAGGTAGCCCGTCAGCTGGCCGCCTACGGAGAATTTTACGGTCTGGCCCAGACGGCGGCCGGGCAGCTTGCGCTGGCGCGGCTTGGATGCCTCCGCGATGATTTCGTCAATGGCGTCCGATCCGGCATTCACCAGCTGTTCCCAGACGTGGTTGGCCTTGAACATGCGCGTTTCCGGGGTATCCACCACGTAAACGGCATTCGCCTTGGAGCCGGCGCGGAAGATGGCGATGCACTTCACGCCCAGTTCGTGGGACATGATGAGGGAATCGTAAATATCCTGCACGCTGGCGGAGACGGGCATGTTGACCGTCTTGGAGCACGCGCCGGAGATGAAGGGCTGGAGGGCGCCCAGCATCAGCACATGGCCGGCGGGGGAAATGGCACGGATGCCGTTGCCGTTGGTGGCGGCGCAGTCAAAGACCGGCAGGTCCTTCTTATTCAGCCACGGTATGGATTCAATATGGGCGGCTCCGTTGACTACGGCGAGTTCATCCGCCGTCAGCACGGCCATGTTGGCCGGGTTGCTGATATAAGCCACTTTTTCCTGAATTTCACTGCGGGATTCCGTGCCGGAGAGCAGGCGGCGCCACGCGAGGCGCACGGGGCCGGCCTGGTCATTGCAGGGGTCCACAATGAGCTGGTTCACGACGTAATCCATATTCCCCTGGAACGCGGAAATCAGGCCGTCCAGGCCCGCCACTTCCAGAGCGGCTTCATTGACGAAGTCTTCCGGGTAACCCAGGGAGCGGAGGCCTTCCAGGGCCAGGCGGTTGAACATCTTCAGGGAGCCTCCGCCCGCCAGCTGCTTCCATTTCACCAGCGTGTAATCCGGCTCAATGGAAGTGGTGCCTTCATCATAGCAGCCCAGCGGGGCGGAAATGGTGCCCGTGGGCGCCATCACGGAAACAAACGCGTTGCGGTGCGCCGTGGCCTTGATCACCTTCGCCCACATGTCGGAAGCGGCTTCCGCCAGCTTGGCCGCAGGGGCGATGCGCTCCCTGTTCATCATGGTGGGGGCCTTGAAGCTCTTGAGGTAGGCATGCAGGGCATAGGAGGCGGTGAGCCCCTGCGCTTCCGGCAGGATCCCTCCGGCATTGGCGATGATGTTCTCAATCAGGTCGTCCAGCGTCTTGGAGTCCTTCTGGGAGGGCAGGGCGCTTGCCAGTTTCTGGGCTGCGTTGTGCAGGCGCAGCACGGCGAGCAGGTCTTTCTTGCTGGCGGGGTATTCCACGTAGGAACCCAGTTCCGCGCCCATTTCCGCGGAGGCCGTCCAGCAGGCCGCCGTCAGGGCGCTGCAAAGCTGGGAGGCAATCCAGCGGCCTTCGTCGGAATCGTAAGGCACGCCCAGGGCCATCAGGGAGCCGCCCACGTTGGCGAAGCCGATGCCTGTGGTGCGGTACTTGTAGGTGCCCTCCGCGATTTCTTCAATCGGGAAGCCGCCGCGTTCCACATTCAGGTCCGCGCAGACCATGGCCAAGCGGGCGGCGTGGGTCAGGGCGTCCGCATCAAAAACGGGCTTGCCGTCCTCTCCCTTGATCAGGAAGCGGTAGGCGTTGAAGGAGGAAAGATTGCAGCTCGTATTGTTCAGGAAGACGTATTCCGAGCAGGGATTGGACGTAGTGATGGTGCCGATGGATTTGACGGGATTCCACAGGTTGATCACGTCGTTATTGTGCACGCCGGGTTCCCCGTTGTCCCAGATGGACTGGGCCATGGCTTCCAGAAGTTCCTGGGCGCGGAACGTCTGTTCGATGTGGGCCGGATTCGTGACCCAGCGCGTGTAGGTATTGCCGTTATTGGCGAGCGCCTGCCAGAAATCCCCTTCAGGGAAACGGAATGGTTCGCGTTCTGGTGGGAAAGCGTTTCCCCGTACAGCAGGGCGTCCATGTGCGGGTCAAAACTGTTCCGGGTGGCCAGGGGAAGGGAAAGAATGACGCGGGCGGCGGCCTTTTCCGCCGGAGTGCCGGCAACCAGCTTGGTCTCCGCAATCTGCTTGAGCTCCACATGCACGTTGTGTTCGCGCAGGATAACCTTGGCGATGTCTTCCTGGCGGTTTTTCGTATTGATGAATTCGAAAATATCCGGGTGGTCGCTGAACATCAGGACCATGCGTGCGGCGCGGCGCGTCTTGCCTCCGGATTTGATGGCTCCGGCCATGCGGTCCCAGCCGCGGTCGAAAGAGATGGGGCCGGAGGAGCGGCCCTTGCCGCTGATGGGCTCCTTGGAGGACCGGAGGGTGGACAGGTTGATGCCTACTCCGGAACCGGACGCGAAAATACGGCCTTCCGTCGTCAGGTGGTCCAGAATATCCTCCATGCTGTCTCCCACTTCCGTCAGGAAGCAGGCGGAACACTGGGGGTATTCATACGTGGACTGGACCATGAAGGTTTTCAGATTGTTCTTGGTCCCTTTGGTATGGTAGGCCTTGTTGCCGTGGCCTGTGTAGTTTTCCCTCAGGTCCGGGCGTCCCCAGCGCCACTGCTCCCAGTGGCCGATGTTGAACCAGACGGGGGAGTTGGGCGCCCATATCTGCTGCACCAGCATGGCCTTGATTTCCTCATTGAAAATTTCCGCGTCCTCCAGCGTGGCGAAGTAGCCTTCCTCCCATCCCCATACGGTATAGGTATTGGAAATGCGGTCGTAGATATTGCGGAAGCTGTCTTCATATTCCAGGGAGCCGGGTTCACTGCCGAAAAGGTACTTGTCCGCCGTGATTTTGACGGCGTTGTCATCCCAGTGGGCCGGAGCTTCCAGACCCAGGCGCTCGTAAATGGTCTTGCCGGTTTTCCAATCCATAATGCGGACGTCGCGGCGCGTCCAGTCCACTTCATCATAGGGGTGGACTTCATTGTGTGAAAATCTTCTGGTGAATTTCAAACCGCCCAGCAGGTCTTTCCTCTGGGGAGGATGATTTCCTGGCCTGTGCGCAGTTTGAGTATGGTTTGCGAGTTGTCTGTGGTCATTGGATTGCGAAGTAGAAAAGAAAGGTTTGGGAATAATCCCGTAGGCTTGCGCTTCGTCATGGGGCGGCGGCGCGTAGCGTGTGCATTATCTACTGAAAAATAATCCTGATGAAAAGGAAATATTGTACATTATTTTTTCATATACACTATATATTGTATTGTTTGTCCTGTTTTCTAGAAAAAATTCTCTTGTCTTGCGTGATTTTTTCTGTCTTCCGCATGCTTCTTTTTTTGTTTGGCGAAGGGGGGGCGGCTGGGCGTTTTGGCTCTCCCCAGGAAACGGGCTTTTCATGAAAAACCCTGGTAATAAGAGTACGTTAACGGCGCCTGGAAAGCGGAAGAACACGGTCTTTCTGTAAATACGCAACAATGGATGCCGATTGTTGTTAATGAGTTAATTATGTTGGTTTGTGGCGGGAAAGGCCCTCCGATGCCCCTCAGTTGGTTTTTACCTGTCATGTGCCATCTTTCTGCCGGAGAAGCGGAAAGATGGCCCGGCGGAACCCCGGAACCCGCTTCCAAGGGCATGAAGCGACCAATTCCAGAGTTTGGAACGAATATTTTCCTGCTGCGGGCGTCGCTGGTTCAAAGGAGGGCCGCCCTTGTTTGTTCAGGGAAAAGGGCGGGTACGGAAGGGACCTTTCCCCCTCCCCTAAATGGACTTGATGAACGGGCTGCCACGCGTTAATCTAACGGCCATGAGATTGGCTACCCTGATCTGGCTGGCCGGCATTGCATGCTGCGTGCCGGGCATGGCCGCCGAACCCCAGCAGAAGGAACAGACCGCCGCGGAAAAAGCGGACCGCCCTCGCCAGCAGGAGATATCCTTTCAATGCATCGCTCCGGTTCCCGGCTTGCCCGTTCCCATGGATTTGACGCAGGCGGACGGAATCCGGCTGAACGCGCTGGATGTTACTGTTTCCCTGAAGCAGCACCAGGCTTTCCTCATTTACACCTGCGCGCTGGATATTCCCAGGGGAATCAGGGGGAAAACCATTTCCGTAGGCGTGCCGTTCCAGTACGAACCGCCTGATGAACAGGCCAATGCCGCCAGGCAGGAACCCATACGCAGCCTCCCTTTTACGAAAGCGGTGCAGGACGTCGTCACATCCGTGGATGATCTGAAATGTGATTTTTCCCTGGTGGAGGGGCGGCATCTCCAGGCGGACGCTCCCTCCATGTTTCCCATTGCCGGCATAACTCACTGGCTGGTGGCCCAGGTTCCCAACAAGGCGGGAATCCATGTCCTTACCTTCCAGTTCTCCGTTCCTTATACGCAGGACGTTGCCATTACGCCGGAACCGAAGGTCCACATGGGGGAACCGCGCCTGACGCTGCTTACCTCTCCGGTAATGACCTGGACAGGGGGCACCCCCAGGGCGGTGGTCAATGTGTACAGCTCGGAGATGACCAACCAGTCCGTCAAGCTGGATCCCTCTGCGGATGCCAAATCCATCGTGACGACGCCCAAAGGCGTTTATACCTGGTCTCTGCTGGGAGCGGACGGCAGGCCCTACGCTCCCTCCTTGGTGCTTACTCCGGGGCCCGGGTGGGTGCTGGACAAGGATGGGCGGATTACCGTCCGCGGAGAAAGGGGCGTCCTGACGGACCAGTATGACGTGACTGCCAGCTCCACCCTGGACAGGGACCCCTACGGGGTTCCATGTTCCCCGGACAATCTGAAAAAAAGTTCCGGTTATTGGGCGGAAAGCGTTTCCGGGGACGGCCAGGGGGAAACCCTGGAAATCAGGCTCAGGAAATCCGGCCGGCTGCTGGGAATCATGCTGGAGACCGGCATTTCCCCGGTGACCGACCCGGAAAAGGATTCGGAAGCCCGGAGGCACCCGAATATTGCCTACTCCATGTTCAGCCGCCCCAAAGGCATTCAGGTGACGCTGAACGGGACTTATACTTTTGACGCCACGCTGCGGGATGACTGGACTCCGCAGATTGTCGTGCCTCCGTATTACAGGCAGCCTGTGCATACCATCAAGATCAGGATTAATTCCATTTATCGCGGAACAGGGACATCGGACACCTACATCGGCATCCTCAAGCCGATTATACAATAAAGAACTTTCCGGGGCTCTTTTTTCCGGAAGCGGGCGGGCCGTTTTGCGGGGATTCCGTCGGAAGCGGCGGGGCTGGGAAGAAAGATTCCCTTTCAATGGCGGAACAGGGAACTGCCCGTGCGGCCCCTGGGATAACGGCGGAAGGGGAGTGTGAGCAGATACATCAGCGCCAGCGCCGGAACCTGCATCCACAGCAGATACCAGGGCCATGGCCCGAGAAAGTCCAGCACGGACCCTCCGGCGGGAGTGGCCACGGTAAACCCGTAATTGGTTCCCAGGAGCATGTTGACGGGATGAATGGCCACCAGGTACGCATTCGCCAGCAAAAAAGCCCACAGGAAGTCCCAGCGCGCCGGCTTCCATTCCAGAGCCAGAGGCAGGTAAAGCGCCGTGATGACTGTCACGCCGTGGGAAAGGAAAAAGGCAAAATACGTCCATGAGGGGAAATCATGGGCCACGGAAGGAGTCACCAGCCCCTGGAGGGTTGCGCACAGCACGCAGTAATAGGCCACGGAGCGCAGCCGCCGGGAGGGTATCCACAGGCTCAGGGCGCACACCACCTGCATGACGGAGCAGAAATGCAGGGGGAGCATCCATGTCCAGTTCTTTTCCGGTTCATCGGCCAGCATGGCGGCCAGGTCGGGAACCAGGCTGAACAGGCAGGCCGCCCCCAGCCAGAAGGTAGTGCGGTTTCTGACGGTTTTCTTGTAGGACTGCCCCAGCTCCAGGATGCAGGCTCCCGCCGCCAGGAGGACGGCCAGGGCCGCCCAGTGGGAAACCCCAGCGAATTCCAGTGGAGGGACGCCATTCATGCAACCTTCACCGTAACAGAAAGAAGGGGGAGGGGCAACGCGAAAAGCGGGACGGGTTTCAGGCTTGCAAATTCGCCTTCTCCGGGCATACTTGCCTGCGGATGAAACAGGGCTTGTTCATATTGGTCTGCGGTTTGCTGGCGGCCGGTCTGACCGGGTGCGACGATTCCAGTGAACGGCGCGCCCGTTATGCGGAAAAAAAACCCGCTCCGCGCCCTCTGGAAAGGACGTTTGACCCTCCCAAAAAAGTCCTCCCTCCTTCAAAACCTAAGAAAAAGGCCCCCGTATGGATGGATTACAAGGGTGAGGACATGCGGCAGCTTACGGAATTATCCGGCCGCAAGGTGCTCCTTGTTTTTTACGCTTCGTGGAGCCGCCCGGCCATGGATTACGTCCAGGCGGTAAAATCTTATGCCGAATCGCAGGACGGCAAGGCGTTTGCCGTGTTGATTGATGCGGATGCCTATCCGGACATAGCTCGCAAATATGGCCTGGAAGCCGTCCCTCTGACGGTTCTGTATCTGGAAGGGATGAAGCTGAAGGATATGGTCGGCGGCATTACTGCGCCGCGCCTGAACGAACTGATTGAGCAGACGATACGGGTGCAATAGAAGGGATGGGCTGCGGCAGCCTCTGCGCGGTGCGGGGGGGGGGGCGGTTGATCCCCTGTAAATGAACCTTTTGTTTGTTGTGCCTTTTTTGCTCCGTACCTGTAAGGACTTCCCTTTCCTGCGTGGAGAACCGGAGAATTTCCGTTCCTGGAGGTATGGATTTTATGTGAACGCTGAAAAAACGCAGGCGGCAAGCCGGTAAAACCGGAACAGGGAAAGGGCGGCATCATTCTCCTGTGTTCCTGAGACGGCCATTACGCCCGCAACAGCATGCGGAGAGAGACGCCCTTCCTTCATTCGAAAATTGGAAGGAAACGGGGGGATGGCGTTCCTCTTCCGGGAAGGGGCTGCTTTGCTTGCCGCATGAAAAAGCCGGTTCACGGGGACGTGAACCGGCGCGGAAAAACGAGTTGATAAATACTGAAAAAATCAGGCTCCCAGGTTGAACGCCTTATGTACTACCCGGGCCGCTTCCTCAATATCGGATTCGTCCACCATCACGGCAATCTTGATTTCCGAGGTGGAAATCATGCCGGTCTTGATGTTGGCGTCCGCTAGGGCCTTGAAAGCGGTGGCTCCCACGCCTGAGTGGGAACGCATGCCGATGCCGACCAGGGAAAGCTTGGCCAGCCCCGCTTCCGTTTCCACCTTGACGGTGGAGCCGAGGGCGGCCATGACCGGTTTAAGGGCGGCCTGGGCGCGGCCCAGTTCGTTGGAGGGCATCGTAAAGGACTGGCGGACATAGCCGTCGTGGGCAGTATTGGCCAGAATCATATCCAGGTTGATTTCCGCTTCTGCCAGGGCGCCCAGTATCTGGGCCGTGTAGCCGATTTGGTCCGGAATGCCGGTAATGGTGACGCGGGCCTGGTTGCGGTCAATGGAAATGCCGCGGATGACGACGGCTTCCATGGAGGGGGTTTCTTCTTGCACGATTGTACCGGGGTTGTTGTTCATGGAGTTGCGAACTTCAAAGACGACACCGAATTTTTTGGCGAATTCCACGGAACGCGACTGCATCACCTTGGACCCGTTGGAAGCCATTTCCAGCATCTCGTCATATGAAAGGGTTTGTATCTTCTTGGCATCTTTGACCACGCGGGGGTCACAGGTATAGACGCCGTCCACATCTGTAAAAATCTGGCACACGTCCGCTTTCAGAGCGGCCGCGATGGCGATGGCGGAGAGGTCGGAACCTCCGCGGCCCAGCGTCTGGACCATTCCTTCTTCCGTAACCCCCTGAAAGCCGGCGCAGATAAGGATGTTGCCTTCCTGCAGGTACTTGTTCATCAGCGTCGGGTCAATGCTGTGGATGCGCCCCCGCGTGTGGCTGCCGAAGGTGGTGATTCCGGCCTGCGCCCCCGTAAAGGACATGGCTTTTTCACCCAGTTCATGCAGGGCCATGCAGAGCAGGGCGATGGACTGCTGTTCGCCGGTGGCCATCAGCACGTCAAGTTCACGTTCGCAAGGCGTTTCAGACAATTCCCTGGCAAGCCCGATCAGCTTGTCCGTCACGCCGCTCATGGCGGAAACGACGGCGACCACCTGGTTGCCTTCCCTGGCGGTTTCATGGATGCGGCGCGCTACATTGCGGATGCGGTCAATGGTGCCGACGGAGCTGCCCCCGAATTTTTGAACGATAAGAGCCATGTAACAGGATGATATGTAGGTTAGGATTGAGGAAGAAGATGTTCTATGCGCAGGACGCGGGGCTCCGCCGCCACGCAGGAAATGCGGGTTATTTCCTCCAGAGCCTTCTGGAGCTGGCCCCACGGGCAGGAATGGAGGATGAAAACGAGGTCGTTCCAGGGGGCTCCGCCTTCATCAATATGGCTGGGAGCGGAAGAGGTGGCGGAAATGCCGATGCCGAAGGTAGCCAGAATGCGGGCTATTTCCGCAATGACTCCCGGCTGGTCCGCTACCTGGAAGCGGACGTAATACGGAGTGACCGTATCATTGATATGCATGATCCCGCAGGCCTTGGCATAGGGATTGAAGCCCGTATGGTATTCCGGATAGCGGCTTTCGCGCATGGCGGTGATGATGTCGCTGATGACGGCGGAAGCGGTGGGGTTCTTGCCCGCTCCGCGGCCGTAAAACAGCGTTTCCCCCACAATGTCCCCGTTGACGGAAATGGCGTTGAACACGCCGTTCACGGAAGCCAGGATATGCCAGTCATGGACAAAACAGGGCTGGACACGCAGTTCCAGAGCGTCTTCCTGCCCCTCATGGTAGCGGATGACGACAAGGAGCTTGATGGTATAACCCAGTTTTTTGGCAAATTCGAAATCCCGGCTGGTGATATTCTCAATGCCTCTGACGTAAATTTTATCCGGGGAAATGGTTGTTCCGTAGGCCAGCATCGCCAGGATGAGCGCCTTATGGGCGGCGTCCCAGCCGTTGACGTCCAGGGAGGGGTCTTCTTCCGCGAAGCCCAGCTTCTGGGCCTGGGCCAGGGCGTCTGCGTAATCGGCCCCGTGTTCCCCCATGGCGGAGAGAATATAGTTGGACGTTCCGTTGATAATTCCCACAATGGAATTGATGTGGTTGCAAATCAGGGAATTCTGCAAGCTCTGGATAATGGGGATGCCGCCGCCGGCGGACGCTTCGAAATAAATGGGGGTGCCCATTTCCGCGGAAAGCTTGAAAATCTCCGCTCCGTACTCGGCCAGAAGAGCCTTGTTCCCCGTAACGACGGGCTTGCCGGCACGGAGGGCCAGCGTCACCAGGTCGTAAGCCTGGCGCGTTCCGCCAATCAGCTCAATAATGATGTCTATCTCCGGGTCGTTTACCAAATCCTGCCAATCGTCCGTCAGCAGTTCCCGGGGAACGACGGTTTCCCTGGGCTTTTCCAAGTTGCGCACGGCGATGCGCTTGAGCCTGAAAGGAATCTTGCTCCGGGCTTCCAGAAGGGCGTGATTGCGGCACAGCGTTTCATAAACGCCGGAACCGACCGTTCCCAGCCCGGCAAGCCCAAGTTGTATAGGTTTTTCCGTCATTCCTGCCGGGGGATTATGCAAAAAAATCCCTGTAACGCAAGAGCTTTTACCGTCCCGGGATGCCGTGTGTGCGATGCTCATGGAATACCCTTCTTTCCGGCATTTCCCTCCACCCCCGCATGTTCCATGCGCGGCAGGACGATTGCTGGATTTTCAAGAATCTGTGCGGATGATGGGGGAATGGCGTTCAAGCTTGCTCCGGGAGAGGATGAATCCTGAAAAAAGGCAACAAAAAACCCTCCTTGAAGGAGGGTTGGATTGGCAGCCCCACCAGGACTCGAACCTAGAAATACTGAACCAAAATCAGGTGTGTTACCAATTACACTATGGGGCTGTCTGCTCAGGCGTTTCTGCCGTTGCGGGGCGTAGTAAACCACACGGGGCGCAGTCTGGCAAGAGAAAAATGCCCTGTCTCCCTTGTTTGAAGGTCAATGCCCCGGCTTGATGATGCGTGTATAGCTCAACCGTTTGAACATCAGCATGGGTATGGCTACTCCGATGACCAGGGAAAAGATGATGAAGAAGGCGGTGATGCCGTTTTTGCAGATGTCCACAATCAGACGGTTCATGACGGCCGCGTCCTGGTTCTCCTGCATGAACTGCATCAGGGCCAGGATGGTCTTATAGGCGTACACGCCGGGAATCATGGGCAGGAGGGAAGGGAAAGCGAATATTTCCGCCGGGCACTTCACCAGCTTGGCCGTCATGACGCCCAGCATGCCTATGGTGAAGGCGGCAATGAAGGTGGCGCTGGAAATGTCAATGGTCCAGGAGTGCAGCATGTAAAAGCGGAAAGCGTGGCCGACGGCCGCCAGAACGGCGGAAACAGCAATGGCGCGCCTGGGCGGATTGGAGATGACGGCAAATCCCGTGGCGGCGATGGCGGCCATCAGCCCGTCCAGAAGGATGGAGGAAATAAGATCCGGATTCATAAGCTGTTTACCCCTACGATGAGCATGGTTGCGGAGAGGCCGATGGCGATGCAGGCAATCATCATGATGGAATGGATGCCGCGGGAGATGCCCATCAGGATGTGGCCGTGCATCAGATCCATGATGGAGTTGATCATCTGGACGCCGGGCACCAGGAACAGGACGCTGGCTGCCAGGGCGATCTGCGGCGTGGAGCCTATCTGGAAAAGGACGGCGCACGCGGCTGCCATGGAGGCGGTGAAGGCGGAAAGGATGATGACCCCCAGCGGGTTGTATTTCAACCGGGTAAGCTGCTGCTTGGCCAGAAAGCCCAGCATGGTGGCGGCGAACACGGTCAGCATGGCCCACAGGTCTCCGTTAAACAGGCGGCAGAAGGCGGCGTTGCCCACGCTGACCAGGAGCAGGTCCGTCCAGCGGGAAAATCTTTTGGTGCGCACCATGGAGCGGAATGCCTGTTCCATTTCCGCAATGCTGACGTTGTTGTCCACCGGGAGCCAGCTCAATTCACTGAGCTGCTGGATCAGGTTCAGGTTGAACGCCAGGGGTTTCAGTTTCCGGACGGAGGTGCGGCGCAGCGTCTCGTCATCCTTGCAGATCAGGCTCATGGTGATATTGCGCTGGAAAATGGTCATGTCCGCGCTGTATCCGTACGCGGCGGCAATGCGGGAAATGTTGCGCACGGCGCGGTTGGTGTGCACCCCCGCGCCCATGAGGGTGGTGGCGTATTCCAGCAGGAATTCCGAAAGGGCCTGTATCTGGTCGGTGTGCTGCATAAAAGGGAAAGGGGAGGTCAGGGCCGGGAGGCCCGCTTTCTGGAGGCGTAATCCTCCTGCTGGTCTTCCCCGGTGACGCCCACGGAGAAATAAGTGCTTTCCGGATGGGAGAAGACGAGGGCGCAGACGGAAGAAACGGGCTGCATCATCCATGTTTCCGTCAGGCTCATGCCCGCTTCCTCCCGGGCGTGGAGCAGGGTGAAGACGGTTTCCTTTTCCTGGTGGTCCGGCTGGCTGGGGTACCCGCAGGCGGGACGCACGCCGGACCCTTCCGGAATATTCCACAAAAGGCGCAGCTTGTCATGGGCGATAGCCGCGAAAGCTTCCACCAGGCGGTCCGCCAGAGAGCTGACCAGCAGGGCGCGGTAGGAGTCGTTTCTGGCTTCCCATTCCTTTGCCCAGCGGCGGGAGCCGTGGATGCTGACCGCCATGGCCCCCACATAATCCCTGACGCCTTCGGGAGCGATGAAGTCCGCCAGCGCCAGCCGGGGTTTCCCCTGTTTGTCCAGTTGCTGGCGCTGCGTCAGCAGCGTAGCCAGGGGAATGGTTCTGGATTCATCAGCCCAGACGGTGATGTCGTCATGGCTGGCTGTTGAATTGGCCGGGAAAATGCCTATGACGCCGCGCGCCTGGTAGCGGTTTTCCTTCACGGCCTGTTCCAGCAGGCGGAGGGCGTCCTGGTACAGCGCCGCGGCCGCCTCAGCCTTGGACGGGTCTTTGGTGCGGAACTCCCGGCGGGCGCGGTCCCATGTGCCGTGCAGCTCCCAGGCGTGGAAAAAAGGCGTCCAGTCCATGCGCTCGATAAGCTCCTGAACAGTTACGTAATAACGTGGATCGTCACTGCAGCAGCCGCAGCTTACGGAGCTGTGCAGGCTGCCGATGGAAACCGGGCCAAGACGGGCGGGAACGGGGGGGAGATAGCCGCCTTCCGCTCCCTTCCAGCGCAATTCCCTGGCTTTCTCCAGGGGCAGGAGGTCCCGGGCGGGTTTGTTTTCATGATTGTTGCGCAATTCCTCCTGCCGGGCCTTCACGGCGGCAATGTAGGAATCCTTTTTTTCTCCCACCAGGGAGGCGGCTGCGGGAACCACCTGGGAGGCATCCTCCGTATGCACCACGGCTCCTTGATAATGGGGGGCTATTTTCAGGGCCGTATGCAGGGCTGACGTCGTAGCTCCCCCCACCATCAGGGGAACGGTCATCCCCCGGCGTTCCATCTCCGCAGCTACATGGGACATCTCTTCCAGGGAAGGGGTGATCAGCCCGGAAAGCATCACCAGGTCCGCCTGTTCCGCTTCCGCCCGGTCCAGAATGGTATCGCAATGGACCATGACGCCCAGGTCAATCATTTCAAAACCATTGCAGCCCAACACCACGCCGACGATATTTTTGCCGATGTCATGCACGTCCCCCTTCACGGTGGCGATCACGGCTTTTCCCGCCTTGGCGGCTCCTTTGCTGTCCGCTTCTATATAGGGGGTGAGCCAGGCTACAGCCTGTTTCATGACGCGGGCGCTTTTCACCACCTGCGGCAGGAACATTTTGCCGTCCCCGAACAGTTGCCCGACAACCTTCATGCCGGCCATCAGAGGGCCTTCAATCACGTTCAGCGGGGACCCCAGCTCCTGAAAAGCCTCCTCCGTATCCGCGTCAACAAATTCGGTAATGCCCTTGATAAGAGAATATTCCAGACGTTTGGCAACGTCCTGTTCCCTCCAGGCCAGTACGGTTTTTTTCTCCTTTCCGTCTCCGGTTTTTTCCGCAGCCAGTTTTTCCGCGTAATCCGTCAGGCGTTCCGTGGCGTCCGTCCTCCGGTTCAGCAGAACGTCTTCAATCAGCTCCAGCCTGTCCTTGGGAATATTGTCGTACACCTCCAGCATCCCGGCATTCACGATGCACATGTCCAGCCCCTGCTGCGTAGCGTGGTACAGGAAAGCGGAATGCATGGCTTCCCGCACCGGGTTGTTGCCGCGGAAAGCAAAGGAGACATTGGAAATGCCGCCGGAAATGTGGGCATGCGGCAGGTTCCGGGAGATCCAGCCTGCGGCCTTGAAGAAATCAAGAGCGTAATCGGCGTGTTCCGCAATGCCGGTGCCTACGGTCAGGACGTTCGGGTCAAAAATGATGTCTTCCGGAGGAAACTGCACCCGGTTTACCAGCAAGTCATAGGCCCGTCTGGAGATTCGGACGCGGTCCTCGTAATTGGCGGCCTGTCCCTGTTCGTCAAACGCCATGATCACGACCGCCGCGCCGTACTTTTTAATCAGCGCTGCTTTCTTCAGGAATTCTTCTTCCCCCTCCTTCAGAGAAATGGAATTCACGATTCCCTTGCCCTGCATGCATTGGAGCCCCGCTTCCAGCACTTCCCACTTGGAGGAATCCACCATGAAAGGAACGCGGGCGATATCCGGCTCTGCGGAAACAAGGTTCAGGAAGCGGACCATGGCCTGCGGCCCGTCGATCAGGCCGTCGTCAAAACAGAAATCCAATACCAGCGCGCCGTTTTCCACCTGCTGCCGGGCAATGGATACCGCTTCTTCGTAATTTCCTTCACGAATCAGGCGGGCGAATTTGGGGGAACCCGCCACATTGCAGCGTTCCCCGACAAAGAGGGTGTTTTTTTCCCGCGTATGGTTGTACGCTTCATATCCGGACAGGCGAAGCGCGGGCGTTTGGGGAGCCGGAACGCGCGGAGGCATTCCTTCCACGGCAGCCGCAATGGCGCCGATGTGCTCCGGAGTGGTTCCGCAGCAGCCGCCCACGATGTTCAGCAGGCCGTGGTCCGCGTATTCCTTCATGAACCGGGCCATATCCGCCGGCAGAAGGTCGTAGCCGGTAGGGCTGAGCGGGTTGGGAAGCCCGGCATTCGCATAAATGGACATGTGGCAATCCGCCAGTCCGGACAGTTCTTCCGCAAAGGGGCGCATCAGGTCCGGCCCCAGGGCGCAATTGATGCCTACGGAGAAGGGGCGAACGTGGCGGATGGAGTTCCAGAATGCTTCAATCGTCTGGCCGGACAGCGTGCGTCCGGCTTTGTCCGTCAGCGTTACGGATACCATGACCGGAACAGAGCTTTCCGGTTGTTCCTCAAAAATTTCTTCAATGGCGAACAGGGCTGCCTTGGCGTTCAGCGTGTCGAAAATCGTCTCCACCAGCAGCATGTCCACCCCCCCTTCCAGCAGGGCCAGCACCTGATCCCGGTACGCCTGCCTGAGCTGGCGGAAATTCACGGCGCGGAAACCGGGATCATTCACGTCGGGGGACAGGGAACAGGTGACGGGCATGGGGCCGATGGACCCGGCCACCAGGCGGGGCTTGTCGTCTGCAGCTTCCGCTTCGTCGCATGCCTGCCGGGCCAGTGCGGCTGCCGCCAAATTCAATTCACGGACAAGGGCTTTCAATTCGTGGGCGTCCACCACTTCCTGGAAATACTGCTGGTCCTTGTGGCTGCCTTCCTCCGGACGGTGCCAGAAATAATCATGCTGGCCGATGCTGGTAGCTCCGAATGTGCAGGTTTCCAGAATATCCGTCCGTCCCGTGTCCAGAAAGCGGCGGTGAATATCAAGAATGATATCCGGCCTGGTCAGAACCAGAAGGTCGTTATTATTCTTTAAATCGTTGGGATAGCGTGCCGCATCCGCAAAACGTTCTCCGCGGTAATCTTCCTCTCCCAGCCTGAATTTTTGGATATTGGTGCCCATGGCGCCATCCAGGATGACAACCCTTTTACGTAACTGGTCTTTCAGGTAATCAAGGCGTTCTGTTCTGGATGCTCTGCTCATATGGCGCGGAAAATCTACCGTCCGTCCGTCATTGGAACAAGGACAATTGTCGTCACGTTTTTCCCGTGTTGTTCCGGGGAAATGGGAGGAACCTGTTTTCAAGGGAATGGAAAAGGTATGGGGATGATTTACGGAAAGTAAAAACGCCTGTGAAAATTTTATGTTTCATTCCGGATTTTCTGGAAGGATGGGAAATTTCCATTTTTTTATTCCGTTTCCGTATGTCCCTTTCCTGTTTCACGCTGTTCCCAGGAAAAAGAATGCGGGGACTGGAGAAAAAGGAAGAAGAATTGTGAATAAAACGATAATAACATGTGTATAACCGGAATGACTATTTATGTTTCAATAGCGGAAAATTCATTCATGCCGAACATAGGGAAGGGATGAAAGCGTGCTTTTTCAGTAACATTATTTACTGGCAGGCATTCTGAATATTACCCGATAAAGAAACATTTTCTTTTCCAGAAATGAAGAGCGGATTTCTAATCCGCGGTCAAGTTCCCAGTTTGAAAGGAAAGGCTTTGAGAAAAAGTCCCGATGCTTCACGGGGCTATCCATCTTGGAGCAGAAACCTCTCTCTTTTTCAAGTGAAGTATAAGATTCCAAGAGAAGGAAAAAGGAATTTTTGCTATTCATGTCGTTTCAAAATCCGGGAATCATTTGCTTTCAAAGATTTATTTCTCTTTGAATTCATAATGACCAGCATTGCTTCTCAGGGAGAGAAGCTTCTCTCCCTGAAAATTTTTTATCATTATGAAGGTTGCGGATTAGAAATCCGCTAAATTTGGATTCAGAAGGTGTTTTGGCATTTTTCTGTGTCAGGCCGCTTCAATTAACTACATGATATACGACGAGAAAAAACCGGGCTTCCCCGATGGAGGGAGGTCCGGTTTTTTTTCGTATTGGAAATGATCGATTGATGGAGTTTTATGGAAAATATTTATTTTCTCGTCGGCAAATTGATGATGCCCCCTGAAAATAGGGAAGACCCGGCAGGAAGGTAATCAAAAAAACTTTCAGTCCGCTTTGGCTGGGGATTGTTTTTTTTCTTCCGGCAAGATACCGGGCGGTATGAATAGCGCCGTGGCAGGAATGATGACAGGGGCGGGGATGCCCGGCCCGGACCAGGCGACGGACATGTGGTCCGGGCCTCCATCCTCTTTGTGAATCACCTGAAGAAAATAAAATCGGTCAGCTTCCAGCTGGACAGGTTCGGAAGCCTGGTTGGGCTGGTTGCCCCAATTATGGATGTCGGAATATCCTTTGACGGTGGCGATGCAGGCCATGTCCTTCTGGGAGGCATCCTTGCCCAGCCATAACTCTGCGGAATCGTCGGAAGACAGGTAAAGGCGGTACTTCCCGCTTGCCGGGACTTTCAGCAGGGCGGAGTAACGGGCTCCGTACCTGTCTCCCAGGTTTTCCACATCCAGATGGCTGATCGTGCGGACATCCGGGGCCGCCGTTTCAAAAATCTTCCTGTGGGTCAGGTCCTTTACGGATGCCCCCGGAATGCCGAACCACAATTCCTGCACTACGCCGGGAGAAGGCTTTCCCTCCTCAGAAGAGCCGGAAGCTGTTTCCGTCAGCATGACACCGCACAGAAAGCTCAGGATGGGTAGAATAATGTTCATGGCCGGAGACTCCTTTCCTGCAACGACTACGGCAGGAACCAGGGCAACCTTTCAAAAACGGCGTCATTCCCGGGGTGCCTCCTGGTCATGGCCTCCGTCCTTCTGGCGGCTGGAACTGCTCCTCCAAATCATCCAGCCGATCAGGAATGCCAGAACGCCCAGTCCGGCGACTCTACGGGGAGTGGAAATGCCGCTGTCTTCCGTCTGGGCCGGCGGTCCTTTCGCAGCTGGAGTTTCCTGGGCGTGAACGGAACAGGACAGGGACAAAATTGCCAGAGCGTAGGCGAATATCATACGATGAATAAAAAGAGGGCGTTTCATCATTTATGCAAAGGTAAAACAGGAATGAATCTCATTCAAACATATTTGTTCAGACTGTCCCTGTTTTCGTCTGTATGGGATTTGCAGTCCTTTCCGGATTCAGTATTTTCCGGAAAAAACATCCCGGGGCAATTTTTTTGTAGAAAAAGCTTGCATGCCCGCTTTGGAAATGATAATTTTTCCCCGTCCTCAGCAGGACGCACCAAGACGAAAGTCAAAGGGGTATTAGCTCAGTTGGTAGAGCGCTTCAATGGCATTGAAGAGGTCAGCGGTTCGAACCCGCTATGCTCCACCAAATAAAGGCCTTAAAGCACAAACGCTTTAAGGCCTTTTCCTTTGCCGGGCATGTTTTTTCACCGTATGGGCCTGAAGAATTAAAAGGTTGGAAAGGGTCTTGCAATAATTCTGCTCGCTGCAGTGACTGCCCGGGTGATGAGATGGAAATGGCGTATGTCTGTGGTTTTATCCCCGTCATTATGAAAAGATGCCAAACCGGATCAATAGTTTCCAGCGGGAATAAGGGGGCATTCCAAAAATATTTATTGGAAGGCAGCCTTTCCCGGAGAAGGAAATGAAGTCATGTTAATGACGAAACAGGCTTTTTCTCCCAGGAGCAAATATCTCCTGGCGTTATTTGAAAAAGCGGATGGGGAAGGGGGACTGCGGTTTGCCGCAACAGGGAATATTGCCGGGGGACCTTTCCTTGAGCTTGTCCAGAAGATGAAGGAATTCGTATTCGAGCTGTTTATCCGGCAGGAGAAGGGAATGGGGACGGCTTTCGCAGGGAGAAATTTTGCTTAAATCAAAATTGTAGCCTCTGCGGATGGATTCGTCATGGACGGTTTTCAGGTAGAAATCCAGGACATGAATGGGGTTTCCCGTCTCCCGGAAGCGGAAAAGCTGAGGATGATGGATATATCCTTTTGTCTGCCCCTGCAAAACTTTGCGTGCCAGGAGGCCTTCCCTCCACAGGGCAACCAGGCCGACAGCATCCAGGTAAGAGGGGTGGAGTGACCAGAGTCTCATGTTTTTTGGACTCAGAAAGGCTGCCTTTTGTTGTTTTGAATTATGCAGCCGGCAAAAAACGGGGAGTTGGGAGGGGCAGCCTTTTGTGTGGAAGGGGCCATTCGTTTTCCAGCCGGTTTTTCATCTGAAGGAGATACGGAATCTTTCCCTTTGCGGGGATTATGGAAAGGGGGAGAGAGTTTCCTATTTATCGGCTAGGCAGTTTTTTCAGACAACGGATTCTGTTACCGGTGAACAAGGTGCCGGGAGGGCAGTTGTTACATAAGTATTGGCTGTTGGAGACATTTGCCCCTGTCAGGCGAGGGATATTTCTCCGGGAATGCTGTCCTCTTCCGGTTCGGGAAAAGATGCGGAGCGGACGGGAACCGTTTCTACAGCGGAAGATTGTTCGGTTCTGGTATTGATGGCTTCCAGAATCAGTTCCACCGTGCGTTCCAGTCCGTAATCGGACGTGTTGACGCACAAGTCGTAGAGGCGTGCATTGCCCAGTTCCTGCCCGGTGTAGTGCAGGCAGTGGGTGCGGCGGCGGGAGTCCATGATGTCCATGGCCCGGGCTGCCCCGCCAGGTTCTACCCCATAGTTTTCAATAACGCGCTGCATGCGCGTGGCCCGGTCCGCATGAAGGAAAACACTGAACAGGTTGGGTCTCCCTTTCAGGATGAAGTTGGCGCAGCGGCCCACGATGACGCATGCCTGACTGGCCGTAATGTCCCGGATGACTTTGCTCTGTGCCAGGAAGGTGGCGTCTTCAGGGGGCATTTCTTCTGCCGTGTAGGCATAGTTCTGGGCGTAAAGTTCGTGCAGGAAGCGGCTGGAAAGCTGTTGTTCGTGCTTGCGGATGTAGTCCGGAGTGAGGCCGCTCCGGGAGGCTGTGAGGTACACCAGTTCCGAGTCGTAGAATCGGATGCCCAGCTTTTCCGCCAGCATTTTCCCGATGGCATGGCCGCCGGAACCGTATTCCCGGTCAATGGAAATGACCAGAGGGGCGTCCGGAGCATAAGCGGCCGTTTGTGCCAGCGGAGGAAGCTCGCTTGCTGCTCCGGGGCGCGCCAGCCGTTCCAGGAGCCTGTCCGGCCAGAAGACGTGCCTGTTGAAAAAACGGACGATCATTCCCACCAGGACGGCGGCCACCACGGTTCCTTCCCGTATGCCTGTCAGTCCGGGCAGGAAGATGAGGGAACAGGCCAGTCCGATGCAGACGAGCGTGCAGTCCATCCCGGTTTTTACGGCTCCGAATTCCCATTTGAAGAGTTTGACGAAGGCCAGGCTCATGCCTTCCCCTGCCAGAAGAACGGAATCCGCCTTAACCTGAAGAAAGACGCCGAATCCGATTACCACGCAGCTGAACAGGCAGAGAATAACGGACCACAGGTATCCGTCCGGTTCCAGAGGCGCCATGATCCACATGGAAAAATCCGTCAGAAAGCCGAAGATAAAAGCTATGGGAATCTGGAGCAGATGAGCCGGACGGAATTGCCTTTTCAGCAGGGCCGCCTGCACGGCCACAAAGCTCAGGTGCATGAGGATGGTGACGGTCCCCATGGTTAGAGGGAATGCCAGGCTGAGCACATAGGGCGTGCAGGAGATGGGGGAGACCCCCAGGTCTGCCTTGGTGGACAAAGCGATGCCCAGAGACATGATGAAGAGCGCAGCAATCAGGACGGAGCAGCGCAGGACATGTTCTCCAAGGCTTCTCCGGACACGATAATCTTCCATGATACCGGATGTTATCTTTTCTGCCAGCGGCAAGTCAAGGGTTCTGAGGAAATGAGGCGTTTTTTCCTTTTTCTTTTTCGCCGTCCTCCGTTTCTGAAATTCTCCGCTGTGAACGGGCTGCACTGGGGGAACGGCGTTGCTGTCCTTACCGCTCTTTCAGAGAAATTCCCGTTTCCGTTCCACTTTTTCATAGGGGCCGTTGGGGGGCTCGGCCTTGTCAAAGGAAGGCTTTTTTTCTATGTTACCGGGACGTTCCCTTTTCAAGTTTATGTCCAAAAAGAAGGAGGCAAAGACAAATGCCATGCGCCTGCTGGACGCGCTGCATATCCCGTACAGGTATTATTCCTATGAATGCCGCGAGTTTGTGGATGCGCGGCATACGGCGGAAGCACTGGACCTGGCGGAGGAGAAGATGTACAAGACGCTGGTAACGGAGGGAGCTCCGCGGCAGTATTACGTGTTCGTGATACCCATAGGCGCGGAGCTTTCCTTGAAAAAGGCTGCCCGCATCGTGGGAGAAAAGGCTCTTTCCATGCTTCCGGTGAAGGATATTACCGCCGTGACGGGGTACGTGCGCGGCGGCTGCACGGCTTTGGGGATGAAAAGGAAATACCCTACGGTGATTGATGCCAGCGCGGAAGCCCTGCCGGAGATGGTGGTGAGCGGCGGACGTCTGGGGTGCCAGGTTGAATTGAATCCTGTGGATTTATGCCGTGCGGCGGAGGGTTTTTTTGCGGATGTGGCGGATATTTCCGTTTCATGATGGACATCCTGGTTCCGGAAATGCGGAGGGAAGAGGGCAAAAAGCTTTTCCCGGAGGATTTTTTTCTATATTCCTTGTTGAGGTTCATCCTCCGTCGCCATGAGTAGCCGTTCTGCATCCCGCACTTGCCTGGCCCTGCGCCATGTGGCTTTTGAAGATCTCGGTACGCTGGAACCTCTTTTCAGGGACAGGGGCTTCCGAATACGGTACATCCGGGCGGGCGCTCCCTGTCCTTCCGTCCGGGAATGGCTGGAGGCTGACCTGTGCGTGGTGCTGGGCGGTCCCGTAGGGGTGGGGGATACGGAATCGTATCCCTATTTGAAGACGGAACTGGATTTGGTCCGCATGCGTCTGGAAAGTCGGAAGCCTTTGCTGGGCGTATGCCTCGGAGCTCAAATGATGTCCCATGCCCTCGGCAGCCGCGTTTATCCCGGAAAGGCCAGGGAAATAGGGTGGGGAACCGTATCCCTGACGGGGGACGGGCGTTTGTCCCCTCTCCGTTATCTGGAGGGGGTGCCCGTCCTGCATTGGCATGGGGATACGTTTGATGTCCCTTCCGGAGCACGCCTGCTGGCCTCCACGGAGGTGACTCCCCATCAGGCTTTTTGCATAGGGAGGCATGCCCTGGCTCTCCAGTTCCATGTGGAGGCGGATGTTTCCCGGATGGAGGAGTGGCTGACCGGCCATGCCTGTGAATTGATGCAGTCGGGAACGGATATTTGCGGACTTCGGGCGGCTTCCGTACGGAATGGCTCCCTGCTGGCCGGACGTGCCGCCCTTTGCATGAATGAATGGATGGAGGGCGCCGGCTTATGAGAAGAAAAGACAGGGAAGTGACCCGGCACGGGGATTTGATGGAAATGGTCGCCCGGTTCAAGGTGTGCCGCCTGGGACTGTGGGACGGCAGGGAGGTGTATGTAGTTCCCCTCAACTTCGGATATGAAGAAAAAAATGGTTCCCTGAGCCTGTTTTTCCACTGCGCCAGGGAAGGGAGGAAGCTGGATATCCTGCAAAACCGTCCGGAGGTTTCTTTTGAAATGGATGGGGATCATGTGTTGCTGGAGGGGGATGTCCCGTGCCGGTACAGTTACGCCTACGGCTGCGTCATGGGGCGTGGCGTCGTCGAATTTCTCCGGGAGGATGAGGAAAAGATGCATGCCTTGCGCCGCATCATGCTGCACCAGACGGGCAGGGATGCGGATTTTACCCCCGGCATGGTCCGTTCCGTATGTGTTCTGCGTCTTAAGGTGGAGGCTGTCAGCGCCAAACTTCATGCGTGCCCGGAACCTCCTCCTTCCCGTTGATGGATTTTTTTATGACCGGAGAAATTGCGCCCCTGTTTGTCCGTTGGAGCCTGCCGCACTGGGCTGCCCTGGGCATCGTGGCTCTGGCAGCAGGAGGGCTCCTGTGGGGATGCCGGCGGCTCCGGATGGAGAGCCGTTTGCTTGTGGGAAAGGTTCTGGGAAGCCTTTTCCTGCTGACTTTCCTGATGGAAACATTCGGCCGCATCGTCAGAGAACATTGGGAGCCCTGGCAGGACAGGCTTCCGCTGCATTTTTGCAGTCTGATGGCTCTGGTCTGTTTTATCGCCCTGTGGTTCCGTACACCCTGGGCATGCGCCGTGGCGTATTTCGGCGTGCTGACGGCAAGCGTCCAGGGATTGATTACTCCCATGCTTCACGACGGTTTCCCCTCCGCCGCCTTTTTCGCCTTTTTCATCGGGCACGGGCTTTTATTGATTTCCGCTCTTTACCTTCCCGCCGTCCTGCAATGGCGTGCGCGGCCGTGGGATGACATGCGGGCGCTGGGTTTGTGCGACGCCTACCTGGTTTTTATTATTCCGGTGAATATCTGGCTGGATACGAATTACGGTTTTACCCGGTATGCCCCGGCAGGAACCGTACTGGAATATTTCGGGTCCGCTCCGTGGTATTTGCTGACGCTTCAGATTCCGGCACTGGCTCTTCTGCGGCTGTTGTACCTGACTGTCCGCGTCAGGAAGAAATAAAAGAATCTCCTTTTCGTGAATGATGATTGCTGCGGAAACGGGGGAAGAAGACGGCTCCTCCGTTTTGGAGCGGCCTGGCGTTTTTGCCTCTCCCGGCTTTGCGGAGTGAGTTCCCGCATCATCCTTGCGGTCAGGCAAATCCGTTATTTCAGCGTTTTCAGGTCTTCCTTCGTAAACAGGTGGATATCTTTTTCCCGCGCATGGCGTATTTTTTCCGCCCATTCCGCATCCGCCAGCAGGGCGCGGCCTACGGCAATCAGGTCAAATTCCCCTGCTTTCAGCCGTTCCGCCAGAGGTTCCACACTGGCGGCCTCCGCTTCCGGCCCCCCGTCAAAGGCATTCGTAAAATCTCCCTTAAGCCCCACGGAGCCGACGGAGATCGTGGGCTTTCCGGTAAGCTTTCTGGTCCAGCCGGCCAGATTGAGGCGGGAACCTTCAAACTCCGGTTCCCAAAACCGGCGCGTGGAACAGTCAAAGATATCCACGCCCGCATCCGTCAGCGGAGCCAGAAAAGCTTCCAGTTCCATGGGGGTATACGCCAGCTTGGCGTTATAATGGCCCGTTTTCCATTGGGAGAAGCGGAAGATGATGGGGAACTGGCTGCCCACTGCCTTGCGGACGGCATGGATGATGCGGCTGGCAAAACGGGTCCGGCCTACCAGGTCGCCTCCGTATTCGTCCGTGCGCCTGTTGGTCTCCTTCCAGAAAAACTGGTCAATCAGGTAGCCGTGCGCTCCATGCAGTTCCACACCGTCAAAACCCAGCCGCTTGGCGTCCGCAGCCGCCCTCGCAAAAGCATTGATAACCTCCTCAATTTTAGCGATGCTCATCGGTTCCGCCGTCTGTTCCAGCGTGTTTACGTCAATTCCGGAAGGGCCGATGGGCGGCAACTCCGGATTGGGCAGGTTTTCTCCCTTGAAGGGCCGGGCCATACCTACATGCCAGAGTTGCGGGGCTATTTTACAATCCGTGGTGTGGACGGCTTCCAGCACCTTTTTCCATCCCCGCAGGGAAGCGCCCCCGAAGAAATTGGGATAGTTGGAGGAAGGCGAGGCGCTGGGCTCGTCAATGAAAGTGCCCTCCGTGATGATGAGCCCTACTTCATGTCTGGCCCGCCTTTTGTAATAAGCGGCTACCTGGTCCGTGGGAACCCCGTTGGGAGAAAATCCCCGGGTCATGGCCGGAAGGACGATGTGGGTGGGAGTGCTGAGCTTGCGTGAGTGGAAGGGCTGGAACAGGATTTCCATGTCCCTGATCTTGAGTTCGTCCTGTGCATTCATAAAGGTGAAAAACGTTATCTCTGAAGCGGCCGGGCATGGGAACCGGAACCGCACGGGAGTGAGACACTTTCCGGTCTTGTCCCGTTCATCCCTGATGCCAGGCGGCTGGAATTGAATCATTTGATGCGCCGTTTTTCCCTGCTGCCTGCCGGAAGGGACAGGAAGTTCCGGAGCAGCGCTTCTCCGTCCGGCGTCAGGATGGATTCCGGATGGAACTGAATGCCGTAAAGGGGGAGGTGCCTGTGGCGGATGGCCTGCACGTTTTTCCCGGAATCCCTCGCCGTGACAATCAGCTCCGCCGGCCAGGGAAAAGCGGCAAGGCGCCAGGAATGGTAAAGCGCGGCAGGAAATTGCTCCGGCAATCCTTCCAGGAGGGGACACTGCTCCGTCCTGCATATGACTTCCCGCGCTCCGTGAAGGGGGCGGGAAAGGTGTTCCAGACGGGCTCCGAAGCGCACGCCCAGGATCTGATGCCCCAGGCATACGCCCAGCACCGGGGTAAAGCGGGGCAGGCGGTCCAGAAGACGGAAGGTGGCCCGGTGGCAGGCATCCTCCACCGTTCCCGGACCGGGAGACAGGATAAGCTTTTCCCCCGCCTGAACCGCCTGTTCCAGTTCCGGGGATTCATTGGAAACCACGCGCGGAACGGCCATTCCCGTCATTCTGACGAGTTCCGCAAGATTCCAGGTGAAGGAATCCCGGTGGTCGATGATCCAGACGTTCGGTTGACTCATGGCGCGCACATGATAGAGTAATTCCCGACAATGTACACACGGGAACAGACCATCAGCCGCATGAATGCCCTGGGCCGTGCGGAGTGTCCGTTCTTTTTTGTCATCTCCCATGATATGGGCCATAACCTGCTGTTTGAACCTTCGGAAACGGAGGGGGAGCGCATGGCTGCTTTTTCCCTGCCGCTGGGCACGATGGGAAATCAGGACGGCGGCCCTCCGCTTCCGGAACGGCTGCGGTTCATTCCATCCCCCCATCCCGTGTCCCGGTATGCGGCATCCTTCGCCTCCGTCCGGAACCATCTGATGAGGGGGGATTCCTACCTGCTGAATTTATGCGTGTCCACCCCCGTGGAAACCAACCTGACGCTGCGCCATCTGTTCCGGTTTGCCCGCGCGCCTTACCGGATGCTGCTGGGGCCGGACGCGCGGATTTCCGGAGTGCACGGCCGCGGCTGCGTCTGCTTTTCTCCGGAACCGTTTGTCACGGTGCGCGGCCGCTCCATTTCCACGTTTCCCATGAAGGGAACGGTTCCGTCCGCTACGCAGGAAGCGCGCCGCTGGCTGGAAACGGATGAAAAGGAGAATAGGGAATCCGCCACCATTGTGGATCTGATGCGCAATGATCTTTCCATGGTGGCAACCGGCGTGAGGGTGAAGCGTTACCGCTATATCAGCCCTGTAGAAACGTCCAAAGGGCCTATTCTTCAATGCAGTTCCGAGATTTCCGGGCTGTTGCCGGAAAACTGGCGTTCCCGCCTGGGGGAAATCCTTCTGAAGCTGCTTCCTGCCGGGAGCGTGACCGGAGCGCCCAAGGAAGCCACCTGCCGGGCCATCGCGGAAGCGGAGGATATGGAGAGGGGGTTTTATACCGGAATTTTCGGCTTTTTCAACGGGCGGGATTTGGATTCCGCCGTCTCCATCCGCTTCATGGAGGAGGATGAGCGGGGAATGGTATACAAGAGCGGTGGAGGAATTACCGTCATGAGCCGGATGGAAGAGGAATATCGGGAAGCTGTTGCCAAAGTTTATGTGCCGTTTGATTTTTGAAACCGTTAAATGGGAGAATGGCGCTCCCTGCCTGCTTCCCTGGCACCAGCGGAGGGTGGAGGCCGCCATCGGCGTTCATGGTTCGGACGGCGCTTCCGTCCCCGATCTGGCTTCCGTTCTTTCGGCTTGTCCCGGCCCGGAGGGCCGTGGAGTTTACAAATGCCATATCACGTATGATACGCGGGGAAGGGTGCGCCGCACCTCCTTTGAGCCCTACCGTCCCCGGCAGGTGAAGACGCTGACGTGTGTGGAAATGCCCGGGCTGGATTACTCATGCAAGTGGGAGGATCGGACAGGGCTTCTGGCGGCAGGGGCGGCCTTGGGCTGTGACGAAGAAGCGCTGATTCTCCGGAACGGGATGGTGACGGATACGCGGTACAGCAACGTGGTGTTCGGGGACGGGTCCTCCTGGGTTACTCCGGAAACTTTCCTGCTCCCGGGAACCAAGCGCGCCTTCCTGCTGTCCCGCGGAGACATTCAGGAATGTTCCGTAAAAGCGGAAGATATAGGCAAATTCCGCTTCTGTTCCCTGATTAATGCCATGCTGGATCCCGGCGATGTGGTGGTGCGGACGGAGGATATTATCCTGTGTTGAGGGTGGAAAAACGGATAGATTGTTTTATCCGGAACCCTCTGAATTTTGGTATTGAGGGCATAAAAAAGCGGCCGTTCCATGGATATGGAATGACCGCCTGACGGGAAAAAGCCTGACGCCTTCTTAAATGGCGCCGCAGTAGTGGGCGCAGCACCACATGGCGCGGGGATGGTGGAAGAAGGATTTCCAGAGGCTTCCCTTGAGGGTGTTGGCCCTGGAACCGTCCTTGTTCAGATAGCCGAACCAGTCGCCATGCTGAACGTCCTGGAAGTGGGAGAAAGCCCAGTTGCGCACCATGTCGTGACGGATGGCATAGCGTTCTTCCCCTGTGAGCTTGTAGGCGAGCGTCATGGCGATGAGCGCTTCATCATGCGGCCACCAGAACTTCATGTTGTGCCAGTATTCCTGAACGGGCTTGTTGTACACGTCCGTGTAGTACAGCATGCCGCCGTTTTCCTTGTCCCAGCCGCGGGCGAATGCCCAGTCGATCATGTCGCAGCCCACCTTGATGAGTTCGGGGTCATTGCCGCGATGGCGGGCTTCTTCCAGCACGAACCACCCACCCTCCGTAGTATGGCCGGGGTTCAGGGTGCGTTCGTCGAAGTGGTCGATGATGGAGCCGTCCGTTCCCACCACTTCCATGACTGCCTGGATGTCAGGTTTCATGAACAGGGTGCGGAGGTCGTTGATGCAGCGGTCTGTCCAGCCGGTATAGAAGCCGTCGTCATCTCCCAGGTACTTGCGCATTTCCTGAGCTGTGTTCAGGGTAATCATGCGGGTGCCCAGACCGGTCGTAGGACGTTCCCCGGTGAATTTGGGAACCATTTTGCCGGGAGTGAAGCAGTTGTCCGTGAAGATGTCGAACCAGTGGCGGGCTTCACGGGCAGAATCCCGGCTGCCGGTCGCCCTGGCGTGCGCTGCAAAGGCGATGGCGGCGAAAGATTCGCTGTAGGCGTAGCGGCGTTTGCGGATGGGGGTGCCGTCGGCAGCCACATGAAAGAACATGCGGCCGTCCGCCGGGTCAACGCACTTGGTTTTCAGGAATTCCAAGGCGCTTTCCGCCCATTTGAGCCAGTCCGTATTCTTTTCGATGCTGTTGTACATCGTCAGCAGCATCCATGCCATGCGGCCCTGGGCCCAGACGGATTTGTCGGAGTCCACCAGCGTGCCGTCTGCGTCAAAGCAGTGGTAAAGACCACCGTTTTTTTCGTCGTAGGCGCGGGGGAACCAGAACGGCAGAACGTCTTCCAGAAGCTGGCGGCGGTAGAACTTGCCCAAAGAGGGCATATCAAGAGTTGCAGCCATGTCAGTCAGGTTCCGGGGTTCAGTTTAAAGCCCACTGGAAGAAGCCGATGCCTTCCAGTTCGGAACGGAGTTCCTTCAGCTGATCTGCGGTCGGGTTGCCCTGCGGAAGTCGGGCGGGGCCAAGATCGACGCCCAGCCAGCCCATCAGAGCCTTGGCGCAGCCCATATAGCCCTTGGAGGCCAGGATATTGATCATCTGAACGGATTTCCACTGGCAGTCGCGCGCCGTTTCCACATCGCCTTCCGCAAAGGCTTTCATGAGTTTCTGGTACAGGGCCGGAGCAAAGTTGAAGGAGCTCCCCACAGCGCCCTTGGCCCCCACGGAAAGGGCGCCCGTAAACCATTCGTCCACACCCCAGGGAATATCCACGGTCTCGTCGTAATTCAGCGTGGTCTGGTACAGGGCCAGATCCGGATTGGTGAATTTGATGCCTGCGAAATTCGGAATCTGTTCCTTGGCCAGCCTGATGAAATCCACCGGATTGAAGCGTACGCCCGTCAGCACGGGGATATCATAGTAATAATAGGGCAGGTCGGGAGCGCCGGAGGCGGCGAAGGCGCAGCATTCCACCAGGCGCTGAACAGTGCCGGGCTTGTAGTAGGACGGGGCCAGGGAACTGGTGGCCACGAATCCGCATTCCTGGGCAAAAGAGGCCAGTTCCCGGGCGTCCCAGACGCTGTTGGAACCGGTATGGGCGATAACTTCCACGCCATGCTTGGCGGAGGCTTCCTTCCAGGCGGAATAGATTTCCTTGCGTTCTTCAAGCTGCATGGAGGAGGATTCCCCGGTGCTGCCGGTAATGAAAGCAAGTTTGATGCCCTGGGAGGCAAGCAGCTTGGCCTGGGCGTCAACGCTGGAAGGGTTCAGGGAACCGTCCGCCTTGAACGGAGTGTGTACGGCGGCCACCAGGCCGTGGAGTTTCAATGACGTGTCCATATTATGTAGTGATATGAAAATAATTCGGGGTGATGATTGCAAATCATCTTGGGAAAGACAATCCCTGAATCTTTCTGAATAAAAAAAGACCACATAAAAAAATGCGCGTTTCTGCGGCGGGGATGAGCGCTGATGCAGGGAATGATTCAAAACGCTGACGGACAGTCTATTGGTTCATGACGTGATGCATGGTTTCTGCCGGTGATTTGGCATGTTCCGGCAAGCAATTCTCTTCATAGCACCAGATTTCCGCACCATCCGGCTTCCGGGGAGAACTCATCGGCATTTTGTGATGCCGTGAAGATAGAACATTGCACGGCACGGGAAGCCGTTTTTTACAAGTGCGGCGCTCTTGATGGGGACGGCAGGATGGCTCCGCCGCAGAACGCCTTTCCTTAATTCCTTAATCCTTCCCATGCAGGGAGGGCACGGGAGCCCTGGCCGGGAGGGTGTACAATTTTTCAATGTCGTCCAAGTAGCGGGAAACAGGGGTATTGGCCGGCTGTTCCTGTTCCCGGAGGATTTTCACGGCTGCCGCGTAGGAAGCGAATGTCTTGCCGGTTCCGGACCGCGTGTTGATTTCATACCAGTCCATATAGTCCCGGACGCGGCGGGCGGTTTTCATGGAAAGGTTTCTTATTTCCCGAAGCTGGCTGATTTTGGGGACGGCTTCCCGGCTGTTGACTTTCCCTGTTTGCATCAGGGCCACCAGCTTGGCATATTCTACAATGACGGGCCGGTATGAAGGAAAGGAACGCCTGCTGAGGTTGAGCAGGCTGCCAGCCACGTTGGAAAGCTGCCTGTTCAGATCCGGCAGGGAACGGACCTGTTCCAGGTCATCCAGGGGAAATGTGACGGTGGTGCGGGTATCCGGATCATACTTGACCAGGGTAAGGGCTTCCTGGAGATGACGTTCCGTTTCCGTAATCGTGAGAGTTTCCGTCAGGGGAGGCGTCGCCATGCGGGAAAGCTGAAGCGTCCACCATTTATGGAGGGAAGTGGGGGTCAGGCTGAGCTGCGGAAAATGGCGTTTGATGAGGTTTCTGGGATCGTCATTGCCCAGAATAGCCTGGTCCAGAAGCTGTTTCATCCCTTCCGGACCGTTTTCCTGGTTCAGCAGGCAAAGCACCAGGGCTCCACAGGAAGTTTGATAGGCCGCGTAAGAGGTCGCATCCAGTTCCTTTTCCGGTTCCCGGCAATTCAGGATTTCTTCCGGAGTCATAATTCCGGACTGCTGGAACAGGGTGGAATACATGGCACGGTCAGCTTCATTATTGTGCCACAGAACAGCCTGTTCCAACCCGGCAATCAGCCAGGGGGGCAGCGTGACGTTGTCCGGCAGGCCTTCCGGGTCCACTGTGCGCAGCATCATTTCATAAAGCAGGGTGGAGACGATGGCGCGGCGCAGGCTGTCCTGGTTGATGCCGTGGCCCAGATGAATGAAAATGCTATAGGAGAGGGTATTGCCTACAATGACGGTTTGCATGCGGACGGGGTTGGCCGGAACGGGGCTTCCCGGCTCTCCTACCAGGCGGATGTTGATGCCGTTTTTCCATTCGTCAGGCTGCTTGAGGACTTTTAGCAGCGCGGTGCGTATGGCATCCGCCCGGGTGGCGATGGCCCCGGCCAGCAGGGAGTCCATCCCGGTGACGTGGAATTGCTTGGAGGTGGAAACGCTGGTGAACGGCTGCCTTTTGGCGGGCTGTTCCTCCGCTCCGGCGGCGGTCCTTGCCGAAGGTGAAGGGGGAACGACGGGGTTTACATTGGAACTGCCCTGCAATACTGGACGGTCCGAGGCGTCATCAATAAAATCAGCATTCTGGACGGATGCTGATTCTTCTTCCGTCTGCCGCACTTCCGCGGAAGAATCATTGCCAGGCTCCTTTCGTTCCTGTCCCCGGCCGGCAGGGAGCAGAAGAAGAGCCGTCAACAGAAAGACGCATGTTCCCCTGAATTTCATCAACGGAAAAAGTTAGTCGAATTGTTCCGCCAGACAGCTGAAATCCTCTTCCGCGCGACCTTCCCGGCACAGCTTCCCCATGATGGAGGAAACCAGGGCGGCAACAGGCGGGTGGATTCCTTTTTCTGCGGCAAGTTCCTGAGCGTAAATACTGTCTTTCCTCATGTTGTCCAGGGAGAAATGGGTGGAAAAGTCACGCTTTGCCATCAGGGGCAGCTTAAATGCAGCCAGAGGGGAGGCGATGACGTTCCGGGAAATGGCCTGGCCCAGCATTTCTTGGGAAATGCCGTACGCCTGGGAGATAGCCAGGGCTTCGCCCAAACTCTGCACCATAGTGGCGGAGACCATGTTGGTGACCAGTTTGACGACGGTGCCGGCTCCGATGCCGCCCAGGTGCAGGATGTCCCGGGAACTGTGCTCCAGCACGGGGCGTATGCGGTCCAGTGTGGTGGAATCCGTGCCAACGTAGTAAACCAGTTCCCCTTTTTCCGCGGGCAAACGGGAGCCGGTGAACGGGCAATCCACATACGTGCAGCCGATGGCGGAACTCATCAGGGAGAGTTTGCCGACGGTCGCCAGGTCAATGGTTGAGTGGTTTAGAATGATATGCTCCGGTGTCAGAGCCCCTCTCATTTGTTCAAACACTTCCAGACAAGCATTCCTGTCTTTCAGATAGAGCTGGATAACTTTGGAAGCGCGTGCCGCATCCGCCGGGGTAGGAACCGCTTCCGGAAAATCTTCCCGCGGAGTTCTGTTCCAGACGGTGACCTTGTCGCCCATTCCGGCCATATGGCGTGCAATCCGTGAGCCAATGAGGCCCAGTCCTAAAATGGAAACGTGATACATGGCTTTATTTAGTGGGAAAGGGGAGAATTCCATCAGGAACCGATTCGGAAACGGCTTTTCCTGCGCGGAGGTTCCTGCTTTTCCGGCTTGGTCGTTTCCGTTGCGGCAGTTGCGGCTTCTGCCGGAGGTTGTGCGGATGCCGCCGCAGGGGCAGTTTCCCTCATTTGGGCTGCCAGAGAAACGGGTTCGGTTTCCGGACGGTGGCTGACGACAACCTGTTTGGGACCGGCGGACGGCTTTTCCTGCGCATTCGGATCCTCCGCCACATGAGCAGGCACTTCATTAGCGTCGTGGGGAATGGCAGACGGATCGCTTATTGCCGCGGCCAGCTGGGGGCCGTCCTCTTTTGCGGCGGATGCGGGATTCTGGTCCGCAGCCTGTTTTTTGCGGGGAAGGGTGGTGGTTCCGGTAATGGCAAGCTCCAGGTCGGAATCCGGCAAGCCTCCGCAGCGGATGGCTGCATCATAGCTTTTGCGTGCCTGCGCCGTGCGGCCCAGCCGGGAATAGGTCCAGGCCAGGTTGAAGTGCGCGTCCGGTGATTCCGGCTGGATTTTCAGGGCGTTTTCAAAGTGGGCCACCGCTTTTTCATAGTTCCCGGCGCTGGTTTCCAGGTTGCCCAGGTAAAGCAGGGCGGGAGCGTTGGCCGGATCCAGCCTGACCGTTTCCGTCAGGGAGGCGATGGCGTGGTGGTCTTCCCCGGCGCGGTATTGGGCCACCCCCATCATGAACCATGCGGGGGAGGAGGAGGCGTCCAGTTCCGTGGCTTTTTTCAGAAATTTAATGGCTTCTTCCGCCTTGTTGCGCTGAAGCAGAATGGTCCCCAGATTGACCAGGGCCGGAACGTGGGCCGGCTGAAAGTCCAGCAAAGTCCGGTACAGCTGTTCCGCGGCGGCATAGCGTTTTTTGGCGAAGGCTTCTGCGGCGCCTTGCCCCAGGGCTTCCGCCTCCAGCTTCCGGCGTACCGTGGTTTCCATGCTCCGGTTCAGCGCTTTTTCCTGGTCCGGAGTAATGGTTCCGGCGGAGATGGCGGCCAGGCGGGCCTGTTCGGCGGAACGGCTTTTCAGTTCTTCCATCTGCCGGGTGAGTTCCTCCACCTGAATGTTTTTTTGTTCCAGGGCCTTCTGGGCCCGCGCCAGGGCTTCCGCCTGTTTCTTGTCGTTTCTGGCGGATTTGTCCGCTTTGGTCTTCATCTGGCTGCGCGCCAGTTCCAAATCCCGGGCAAGCTGGGCGGCCTTGCCGCGTTCCGCAGAGAGGACCTGCGCCAGCTTGTTGATTTTTTCCTTCTGCTGATCCGTCAGGGGAACATTGATATTGTTATCCCTGGCAATGGCGTTGACAATTTGTTTTTCCGCAGGAGTGAGCTTGATGGCTTCTTCATTGTCCATCAGGGAGGCTATTTCCGCCGTGTCCGGATTTTCCTGATGCAGCCGCTTATAAGTGCTGATGAGCAGGGAGCGGCTCTGGTCCTGCACGGAAAGTATGCGGAGCTGCTTGGCGATGGTGGAGCGCAGCAGCTGGTTTTCTTCCAGAAGAAGCGGGCTTTTTTCCGGATTGGCCTCCAGCTTGGACAGTTCCACATCCGCATTGATGAGCTTGGTATTCAACTCTGTGATGCGTTTGCGGTAGCCGATGTTTTCATCCCGGATGGCAATCAGTTTCTGTTTCAGGTCTGCGGATTCCTCACGCGCCTCTTCCAACGCTTTCAGGTTGGCTTTCCGCTGTTCTTCGGAATCGGATTTGGCTGTTTCCAGAGCGGCGATTTTGTCCTGGGCATCCTTGAGCTGGGCCGCCAGCGTCAGGTTGCGGTCCAACAGGTTTTTTGTTTTGTCCGGGCTGTTGAGCTCCACCAGGGCCGCCAATTGGTCCCGGTCTTTCTGAAGGGCGTTTTTCTCATCCGTCACTTTGTCCAGCTTGTCCTGGTACTCCCTGAGCTGCAGCTGAAGATCGGCGATCTGCGCCAGATAACGGGCTTTGTCCTGGCTGAGGGAGGTGACATTTTGTTCCAGTTCCTCCACTCTCCTGGTGAGAGTCTGGATAAGCTTGTTGCTGGTCTTTCTTTCATCCTCCATCTGCTTTTTGACCTTGAGCAATTCATCCCGGTAAACGGATTCTCCGGCGGATGCCACGGCCAGTTTTGCCAGAATCTCCTCCTGCTCCCGGCGGGTGCGCTTGAGAGCCTGGATCAGAGCCTTGTTCTCCATGGTGGTTTTATCCAGCAGTCTGCGGATGCGTTCGTAATTGCTCTCCACCACCTCCGGAGCTGCCCCGGGAGAAACGGAAGGGGACGGGATGGTATTGATCAGGGATTCTCCGGGACGGGTAGGGAATTCCACGCCCTTGTAGCCGGGAGGGAGGGCTATGTTGGGTTTTGGCCTGGGGCGCTTCGGCACGGAGGCCGGGCGTTCCAGCTCCAGGCCGGGGCCGGATGAAGAAGAGGCGGCGGCCTGCTGCTGGGCCAGCTTCTGCCACTGGTCCAGATTTTCCCTGTTGAGCTGGCGGCGCGTTTGCAGCAGGTTGGGGCGCCATTGGGGATAAGACTTAGCCAGGCGTCCGAACTTGTCTTCCGCCTGCTGCGTCAGGCGGATGGCTCCTATATAATCCCGTTTTTCCACCAGTCCTGCGGCTTGGGTCACCAGCCTCAACGCCTCCAGGTACATGTCCGTTGGATCCTGCTTTGTTCCGGCGGTGGCGGGCATGGGGCCGGGCATGTACGTCCCCTGGGCCAGAAGGGGCATGGAGCCGCAGGTCAGGGACAAAGCAAGGGTAATGCCAAGGGGGAGAGGAGTCATCATGGGGAGAAGCTTTGTTTACATACGGCACACCGTCCTGAATCGCAAGAATAAACCGTGTCTTGTGCTTGTGTTCGCGGGGGCGGGTGGTAGACTCTTGCCAATCCTTGATTTTTCCCATGAACATCTCCGTTTTAGACCGTTTTTTGAAGTATGTCTCCGTGGGCTCCCAGTCGGACGCGGATTCCGCCACCGTGCCATCCACCCCCGGCCAGACGGAGCTGGCCCGGCTGTTGGCCGGGGAATTGAAGGACATGGGAGCGCAGGCGGAACTGGATGATGATTCCGGAATTGTTTACGCCTCCATCCCTTCCAACGTGGAAGGGAATGTTCCCGTCATCGGCTGGGTGGCCCATGTGGATACGGCTCCGGGAGTCTCCGGCAGCGGAGTGAAGCCCCGCATCGTGCGCTCGTACGACGGCGGAGACATCCTGCTCAATCCGGAACAGGGAATGGTGCTTTCCCCCGCCGTTTTTCCCGAACTGACGGATTATTTGGGCCAGGACCTGGTCGTGACGGATGGAACTACCCTGCTTGGCGCGGACGACAAGGCCGGTGTGGCGGAAATCATGGATATGGCAGCCTCCTTTTTGCTGAACCCCGAACGGCCTCACGGCGAGATACGGATCGCCTTCACGCCGGATGAGGAAATAGGACGCGGAACGGATGCCTTTGACGTGGCGCGATTTGGTGCGGATTTCGCCTATACCGTGGACGGAGGCGCCCTGGGGGAAATTGAATACGAAAATTTCAATGCGGCTTCCGCAGTGGTGACGGTGCAGGGCTCTTCCATTCATCCCGGAAGCGCCAAGGGCAGGATGTTGAATGCCTGCCTGGTTCTCATGGAATTCCAGGGAATGCTGCCCGCGTTCCAGAATCCCGCTTTTACGGAAGGGTACGAGGGCTTTTATCATTTGGATTCACTCCGGGGAGATGTGGAACGGGCGGCTGCGGAGTACCTCATCAGGGATCATGACAGGGAGGCCTTTGAGCGCAAGAAGGAATTCATGCAGGAATGTGCGGCCCTGCTGAACCGTAAATACGGGGAGGGGACTGTAAAGGCGGAAATTACGGATTCCTATTACAACATGAAGGAAAAGATACTTCCGCACATGCACCTGGTGGAACATGCCCGCAGGGCCATGGAAGCCGTGGGAGTGAGGCCGGAAATCGTCCCTGTGCGCGGAGGCACGGACGGAGCCCGCCTCTCCTTCATGGGGCTGCCGTGCCCCAACCTGTGCGCCGGAGGCCACAACTTCCATGGAAAGTATGAATACGTCCCCGTCCGTTCCCTGGAAAAAATTTCCGCCATCCTTCAGGAAATCGTCTCCGGTTATGCCCGGTACGGCCTGGAGCCGCCGCCAAGGGAATGAGGGAACATGGCGGTAAGCGGAGGTATTGCGATTCCGTTATTCGGGAATAAGAATTTTTGCCTGTTCTTGAAATTTTTATTGGCGGGGAGGCGCAATGCCGGACCAGGGGCATGGAAGGGAGGCTTTGCCGGCCGGCGGAATTCCCCGGCGTCCCTAATCCGTGAAGCTGCGGGAAAGTGCTTGCTTTTTTCCCTTCCGTCATGATCATGGCGGCTCACCGTTTTTGATAACCCCCGCATATACACATTTTGATATGAGCGTGATTCCCAATGTCCTGGCTGAAAGGTACGCCTCCGCCGCCATGAAATCCATCTGGTCCGCAGAGGGCCGCATCATTCTGGAACGCGAATTCTGGATTGCCGTGATGAAAGCCCAGAAGGATCTGGGGCTGGATATTCCGGACGGGGTGATTGAGGCCTATGAACGGGTGAAAGACCAGGTGAACCTTCCCTCCATTGACGCACGCGAACGCGTGACGCGCCACGATGTGAAGGCGCGCATAGAAGAATTTTGCGAGCTGGCCGGATGCGAGCATATCCATAAGGGAATGACCTCCCGGGACCTGACGGAAAATGTGGAACAGCTCCAGATTTGGAAGTCCATGCAAATCATCCGGGACAAGGCCGTGGCCGTGTTGAACCGCATGAGCGCCCTGGCTGAACAGTGGAAGCACGTGACCATTGCCGGACGCACGCACAATGTAGCCGCGCAGACCACAACCATGGGCAAGCGTGTCGCCATGTTCGGGGAAGACATCGTGCACGGCCTGGGGGCCTGGATTTCCCTCATGGACCGTTACAGCGTGCGTGGACTGAAGGGCGCCGTTGGAACCCAGCTTGACCAGCTTTCCCTCTTCGGGCAGGATGCCGTCCGCGTGCTGGAACTGGAAGACCGCGTGTGCGCCCACCTGGGCATCCCTGCCAAGTGGATGAATGTGGGGCAGGTATATCCGCGTTCTCTGGACTTTTCCGTGGTTTCCGGGCTGGTGGAACTCACCTCCGGCTGCTCCTCCTTCGCCAAAACCCTGCGCCTGATGGCCGGCCATGAACTGGCCACGGAGGGGTTCGCCAAGGGGCAGACTGGCTCCAGCGCCATGCCGCACAAGATGAACGCCCGCTCCTGCGAGCGCGTCAACGGCTTCCACGTCATTTTGAAAGGCTTCCTGATGATGATTTCCGGGCTGGCCGGGGATCAGTGGAATGAAGGGGACGTTTCCTGCTCCGTGGTGCGCCGCGTAGTCATGCCTGATTCCTTTTACGCTGCGGACGGCCTGTTTGAAACCTTCCTGACCGTGTTGAACCAGATGGGCGTGTATGAGGCCGTGGTGGCTGCGGAATTGCGCCGCTACCTGCCTTTCCTGATGACAACCACCATCCTGATGGAGGCCGTCAAGCGCGGCATTGGCCGGGAGACCGCCCATGAGGTGATCAAGGAACATGCCGTGGCTGTCTCCAATGACCTGCGCGCCGGGAAAATCATGGAAAACAATTTGCTGGACCTCCTGGCGGAAGACGGGCGCCTGGGAATAGACCGGGCGGACCTTCAGCGCATTTTTGATTCCAATTCCTCCGCTACGGGCATGGCTGACGCCCAGGTGGAAGCATTCCGCTCCATGGTGAAGGAAGTGACGGACAGGTTTCCGGACGGGGCGGGCTACCAGCCCGGGGATATCCTGTAAAAAGAACCTCGGAAAGAAGCCGGAACTCCCGGCGCACGCGTTTTTTCCAGACGCCGCCCTTTTGGACGGCGTCTGTATTTTTTATGCCGTCCGCATACGTGTTTTTTCAATTTCTTTATGTCAGGAGAGCTTGACGAATCAGAAGGATGCCAGTAAGCTTGAATTCAGTAAACGGGCGCGTACGTTGCATGCGCCTTTGCAAGCAACCCCCTGTTAAACAATTTTCAATATGGAAAACCAGCATCTCAGCCTTTTGGACCGTGTGTACACCGTTCTCAGAAAGAGAGGGGAAGAAACGGAATGGATTACTTCCGCTGATGACCACAACATTAAGACAGGCATCGCATTCGTCCCCTGTGATACGTTCACCCCGGTGAGCCTCCTGTACACCATGATTGAACGTCCGGAGACGCTGGTCATTGACGTGCTTTTTGCCGCCAAGGTTCCTGAAAACCGCCGTGTGGAAGTCAGCATTATCCTCAGCGAACTGAACGCGGACCAGACGGCCGGCGCCTTTCAGCTGGACCCCAACAGCGGGTATGTTTATTACCGCCAGTCCTTCGTTCTGGAAGGCATGGACCTCACGGAAGCCCAGTTTGCCCAGTTGATGAAGAATATTGAAACCGTGGCTGTGGAAACGGCGGAGGCCTATTCTCACATCATGGAGACGGAATATCCCAAATAACGGGACGCGTTTCCCCCGGAACTGTTGATGAGCGAGGCCCCTCAAAAAAAGGGAACGTCCTGGTCCATAGGCATCGGCCTGGGGATTGTGGCGCTTCTGATAGGCACGGCTATTGTAACGGAGCCGTCCGTCTCTTTTTCCTCTTCCGGAAACAGGGGCTGCGCGCCCGCAGGAACGGAGACACCCCTCCGGCTGCAGACGAACACTCTTTCCATTTCCGCGCCCGGCATCGTAAAGGCCTCCTACCTGACGATGCTTTCTCCCAGCGTTTCCGGAAAGGTGGACAAAGTGCATCCCCTGTTTAATGTGGGGGAAATTGTCCTGAAGGGAACCCCCCTGATGGAATTGGAAAAATTTGAATACCGCGCCCGGCTGGCGAACGCTCAGGCGGAACTGGAACAGGCCCGCCTGGATGTTTCTACGGAGCAGGCGGAAGCCCTGAAAGCCATCAAAAAGACATACAGCTCCGTCTCCAAAAGCGGAAAGGAATCCGAACTGGTGCTCCGGGTTCCGCAGCGCAGAGCCGTAAACGCCAGGCTGAACGCCGCGGAGGCGTATGTGGCGGAAGCAGAACAGGCCCTCCGGGATACGGTGCTGGAAGCTCCCTATACCTGCCAGGTGGTGGAATGCTCTGTGGGAGCCGGTGCCCGCGTGGTCGCCGGGCAGCCGGTGGGGAAAGTAATTCCTCTTCAGGAGCGGATGATACGGATTCCCGTTCCGCTGGAAGAATTTTCCGCATTGCCCAGGGATGAGCAGGGCAAGGTGAATACGGCTCTGACCGCCTCTTGCGTGCTGAATAATGGAAAACGGCTGCAGTGGTTGGGCCGCGTTACGGCGGTGGATGCGGCGCTGGATTCCAAAAGCAATTCCGCCGTGTTGATTGCCTCCCTGGAGCCGAATGCCTCCCATGTCTCCGAGTGGCAAGTGGCTCCCGTCAACATGGCTCTTCAAGTAGCCATCAACGTTCAAGTTCCCGTTTCTGCGTGGATTCCCGCTTCCGCCGTCAGGGACGGCAGCTCCATCCAGGTAAAAACGCCGTCAGGAATGCAGGAACGCAAGGTGCAGGTAGTGGCGTTAAAAGAAGGCAGAGCCCTGGTGACCGTTCCGGAATTCCAGTCAGGGGACGCTCTGATTCTTTAATTCATTTTTTCAAAGGGATATCCTTTCCCACCCATTTTTCTGCCGCGGGGGAATCATTCTTTTCAAAAATTTCCCGTTGGAGGGACAACTCGTCCACAAACTGGAACCCGATACGGCCGGAAGGGAAAATACGGCATCGGGAAGGCGCGGGAATTCTGGAATGCGGAACGCGTGGGAGTCTTTTGAAAAAATATTTTTTAATGGGCTTCCAGCCAGTTGCCTCCCGTCCTGGCTTCCACCAGAATGGGAACGCCGTTGGGCAGGGGCAGCGCGCTGACCATGGCTTCCTCTATCTTGGGAATGAGAGCCAACTCATCCCTGTGCAGGTCCACCAGCAATTCATCATGAATTTGGAGGATAAGCCGGGATCTGGTGCCTTTCAGCAATTTGTCCACATGGATCATGGCTATTTTAATCATATCCGCCGCCGTGCCCTGGATGGGGGTGTTGATGGCAGTACGTTCCGCGGCGGACTTAATGGTCTTGTTGGCGGAATTGATTTCCGGAATCATCCTCCGTCGCCCCAATAGCGTTTCCGCGTAACCGGCTTGTTCCGCTTTGTGAACCAGGTCTTCCATGAAGGATTTAACTATGGGGAACTGGGTAAAATAGTTTTCAATCAAAGTGGCGGCTTCTCCGCGGGGGCAGCCCAGCCTCTGGGAGAGACCGAAGGCGGAAATGCCGTAAATAATGCCGAAATTCACCGTTTTGGCCGCACGGCGCATAACGGCGTCCACCTGGTCGCGGGGAATGCCGTACACACGGGCGGCCGTTTCCGTATGGATGTCCCGTCCTTCCCTGAATGCTCCGCACATGGCGGGGTCTCCTGAAAGAGCCGCCATGATGCGCAGTTCAATCTGGGAATAATCCGCAGACAGCATGGTGTATTCCTCTGAGGCGGGGACAAAGGCGGTGCGGATCAGGCGCCCCTGTTCCGTCCTTACCGGAATATTCTGAAGATTGGGATCCTGGGAGGCAAGCCTCCCGGTTGCGGTCAGCATCTGGTGGAATTGGGTATGGATGCGTCCATCCCGCGGGCAGATATACCTGGGCAGCGCATCCAGATATGTGCTCTTCAGCTTCATATTCTCCCGGTAAGCCAGGATATCCGCTACAATGGGATGCTGGGGGCCAGAGCGGAAAGGGTGTCTTCATCCGTCACGAACTGGCCCGTCTTCGTCTTCTTGGGCTTCTTCACCAGCTCCAGTTCTCCGAACAGGAAATCTCCGAGCTGCTTGGGGGAATTCAGATTCAGGGGATGGCCTGCGGCTTCTTCAATTCTTTCCCGTAGGCCGTCAATGATGGCTCCTACCTTGACGGAAGCCTTCTCCAGGGATTCCGGAAGCACGCGGATGCCGGAAAACTCCATGTCCGCCAGCACGGGAAGCAGGGGCAGTTCCACGGTACGGAACAGTTTTTCCATGCCGCTTTCCTTGACCTGCCTTTTCAGGACGGCGGAAAGCTGGAGGGTGATATCCGCATCCTCCGCCGAATATTTGCCCATTACTTCCACGGGAACGCCGCTGGTGTCCAGTTCCCGTTTTTTTGCTCCCGGAGCGGCAATGTCCTTCAGTTTAATCGTGGAATATTGCAGCAAATTTTCCGCCAGAACGTCCATTCCGTGCTTCATGCCTGGAGCGATCAGGGCATGAGCCAGCAATGTATCGAAAAAGGGGCCTTTGACATGGATGCCGTTGGCTCGCAAAACCTCCAGGTCAAATTTCAGATGATGCCCTATCTTCTCTGCGGGGCCTTCCAGGAGCGGCCTGACTGCTTCCAGATCCGCCGGACCGGAGACAGGCATGTACCATGCCTTGTGCGGTTCAGCGCAAAAGGCGACGCCCAGCAGGTTGTCCATGAGGGGATTCAGGCCCGTCGTTTCCGTGTCGAAGCACCAGGAATCATACTTTTCCAGCTCGGCTGCCATGGCGGAACGGGCTTCCGGCGTATCTGCAATAATATATTCGTGCCTGAAATCATCTACCGTTTTCAAATGGCGTTCCTCAAATAAATCCATTTGTCCCGAACCGTTCTGCCGTACTCCCGACACAGGGGCGGAGGGTTTCGCCGACGAAGGCTGTTCCGTCCGGGGGGCGGGAGCAAACAAATCGTCTGCCGGGAGGGGGGCTTTTCTGGGCTCCGGCGCTTTTTTCCCGAACAGCTTGGCCTGCATGGACCGGAATTCCAACTCCTGGAGAAGGGCCTGCAGTTCTTCCGGACTGGGTTCTCTTTTAACCAATTCAGGCAGGGTCACCGTCAGGGGAACGTTCCGGTCAATGGTGGCCAGTTGCTTGGAAAGGGTTGCCATGTCCCCGTTTTCCTCCACAATCTGTTTGCGCTTCCCTTTCAGTTTATCCGTATTAGACAGCAGGTTTTCCACGGAGCCGAACTCTCCGATCAGCAGCTTGGCCGTCTTTTCCCCCACGCCGGGAAGCCCCGGAATATTGTCGGAGCTGTCGCCCATCAGGGCCAGAATATCAACTACCTGGTCCGCACGTTCAATGCCCCATTGCTCCTTGAGCTTTGCCAGGTCAATCACTTCGTGGTCATTGCCCCTTTTGCCGGGTTTCCACAGAAAGCAGGTGGAGGAAATAAGCTGGCCCAGGTCCTTGTCCTGGGAAACCATGTAGGTCTGGAATCCCTCCGTACCGTCCGCGATGCGTGCCAGCGTTCCTATCGTATCGTCCGCCTCATAGCCTTCATAGCGCAGAATGGGAATATTCATGGCTTCCAGCAATCTGAAAATCAGGGGCATTTGGTCGCTCAACTCTTCCGGCATGGATTCCCGGTTGGCTTTATAGGCAGGGTAAAGCTTATGGCGCGCCGTGGGAGCGGAAGTGTCGAAACAGGCCGCGATGTGCGTGGGGCGTTCGTGCTCCAGAATGCCCAGCAGCGTATTGGCGAAGCCGTACACGGCGGAAGTATTGACTCCCTTGGAATTGCGGATGGGATTGGAGAAAAAGGCGAAGTGGGCTCTGTAAGCCAGGGCCATTCCATCCAGAATAAAAAGGCGCTTGGAAGGGGAATCAGTCATTTCTGCCTTACTTTACCATGCGGTCCGGCGGGAAGCCACCGTTAAATGCGCCTCCGCATTCTCTGCCGATCGGGGCGGAGAAACAATCTTGAGAGCGCTTTTTTGTTGCCTCCTGACTATGAAGACCAGTCCTGCTTCTTGTAAAATTTACTGGAGCCCGGCCGGGAATGTTTTGTCTCCGTTCATCCTTCTTTAAGGATTGATTTTCTTACAGGAAACATTATCATGCTCCGTTTCCATGACTTACACCATCACTCCTTTGATTGCAGAGGATGCCATCTGCGCGCGCGTCAGGGAACTGGCCGCATCCATTGACAGGGCCATGGCAGGAAAACCCTATATTTTATTGCTGCTGCTGAACGGCGCTCTTCCTTTCGCTGCGATGTTGGAGAAGCATTTGAAATCCCGGCCTGCGGTGAAAGCCGTCAAAATTTCCAGTTATGCCGGAATGAGAAATTCCGGTTCCGTGGCGTGGGAGGGGGATTGCGGGGATTTCCAGCCCGATGTGCCTGTTCTGGTGGTGGATGACGTTCTGGATACGGGTGCTACGCTGGATGAAGTTTGCCGGGAATTGAAAAGAAGAGGGGTGAAGGAAGTCCTCACTGCTGTAGCCGTGGACAAGCACTGTTGCCGGAAAGTGCCTTTTGAGGCTGATTACGTGGCTTTTACGCAGGGAAACGATTTCCTGGTGGGGTTTGGAATGGACCTGGATGGGCATTACCGGGAACTCCCGTACATTGGGAAAGTGGTCATGGCTGACACAGTTGAGAATTCAGATTGAACAACCTGTTGAAAAAAAGTGTCCAAAACAATTGGAGCGGCAGAATTATCCGCCGTTCTGCTTAACAAGGGAAACCGGAAAGGAGAACCAAGACATGAAAATCAACAGGGCAAGACAACAGGAAAGCATGGCCGTTTTCGGCCGCGAAACATCTCTTATACGGGATGTTTTGGACAATCTGGAACTGGAACATGCGCTGACGTGGCTGTTGGAGGCCATCAGCCAACACCAGTCCGGAAAAATGGGCGGGGAACCGTGGCACCTGTACCAGACCACGCTGTTCGCCATGTATGTGGACTATGACAACGGCAAAGTGCGCCTGTCCGCCGCGCTGGCATGCCACGATGCAGATCTGGAAATGTCCTTGAAGGATTTTGTGGAGATATTGAGCCGTGAAGCCGTCAAGGAGGCGGCCCCTCTTCATTATACCCCTGGGAGTTCCGGCAAATGCATCCACCGCTACCGCAATCCGTATTTTAAACGCAGGCGGCGGGACCGGGAACCGGACATCGGTTTTTACTCCTGAGACGGATTTCGCCGCGAAGTGGCATCCTATCCTTTCCAAAAGACCGGATTCTCTATGGACTCCGGCCTTTTTTCACTTTTTCGGGAGGGCTTTCCATAAATGGACACGGGGTACCGGACAAGGTAAAAAATGCGGTTTTTACTCTGATTTTGAAATGAATATTGACCCCGTTTCTTCCCGTTCATGAACGGGAACGGCGGAAAACATGCGGCGGATGATATTTCCCGGAAATGGCGGGTGCTTGGGCGGCCTCAAATTGACAATCGCTTGTGAAATATTAGAATGATCGGCAGCGCTTCCGGCTCAGGGGCCCAGCACAGTCAACCGAAATGAAAAGCAGCAGAATCAGAATTGCAACGAGGCGGGATGCGGCCAAGCTGCTGGAAATTTACGCTCCGTATGTGGAAAAGACAGCTGTCACGTTTGAATATGAAGTGCCTGCAGTGACGGAGTTTGAAAAAAGAATAGATCACATACTGGGAAAATACCCCTATTTGGTTGCGGAAAGGGCAGGGGATATTTCCGGTTATGCCTATGCAGGAGTGTTCAAGGACCGCGCAGCGTATCGCTGGGCTGTGGAAACGACGGTATACGTGCGGGAAGACATGAAAAAAATGGGAACGGGAAGGGAACTGTATGCAGCTCTGGAAAAGATTCTCTCCATGCAGAATATTTTGAATTTAAACGCGTGCATTGCTTATCCCTGTGAAGCTGAGGACCCCTATCTTACACGGGACAGCGTCCAGTTCCATAAACGTTTGGGGTATCAATTTGCAGGGAAATTTCATCGGTGCGGATACAAATTCGGCCGCTGGTACCATATGATCTGGATGGAGAAGTTTCTTGGAGGCCATACGGAAAATCCGCCCGTAGTGAAATCTTTTGGCGAGGTAAGGAGCCTTGTCGCGGAGAAACTCGGAATTTGGTGAAAGGCGGCTCCTGGGCGCATTCGGAAACAGAAAATATTTCCGAATCAATAACATGCCGGATGTTCCGGCATGCGGCCACAAGAGGGGTTTTTTGTTGCAAAGTTAGTTTAAACTAATTTTTAATTGACATCGTTTGGCCGGATTATTATTTTCCGCTCCGGCGGGAAAAAATGGCGGATATGCCATGAAATCCTGCCGGATTGGAGGATGCCTCCCTGAGGAGGATACGGATGTTTTCATTATCAATAAAAAACCATGAACGCATACAAACGCATGTTGCTGGCCGGCTTTTGCGCCGGAAGTACAATCCTGGCTTTCGGTAGCCAGGCTCAGGCGGCCAAGGCCGCTTCCCCCAAGGTGGACAAAACGAGCGCGGCGATTGCCGCCTACGCGGATGAGCTTGTCATTCCCACCTACAAGACGATGAGTGATAACGCTCTCAAATTCGCCAAGGCCGCTAAAGAGCTGAAGGCTGCTCCTACCGATGCCAAGGTTGCTGAAGCAGGGAAGCTTCTTCTTGAAACGCGCGTGCCGTGGGAACTTTCGGAATCCTTCCTCTTTGGTCCGGCTGCTTTCGCCAACCTTGACCCGAAGCTGGACTCCTGGCCCCTGGATACCACGAACCTTGACGCCGTCGCCAAAAACGCGGACAGCAAGAGCGTAACGATTGACGCCGCCTACGTCCGCAATTCCCTCGGCGCGGAAACGCGTGGTTTCCATGCTGCCGAATACCTCTTGTTCCGAGATGGGCAACCCCGCAAGGCCGCCGATCTGACGCCCGGACAGCTTTCCTACCTTGCCGCTGTGGCCGAGGTGATTGCTGAGGATGCCATCACGCTTGAAGCCTGGTGGGCGGGTTCTGACAAGATCAGCGAAGAGAAGGCCAAAATTCTTGAAGAAGCTGAAATAGAACCCGGCAAGTCCTATGCGGAGGAATTCAAAAAAGCTGGACAGGCAGGCAGCCGCTACGAGTCAAATTCTGAAGTGCTTGATGAAATCATCGGCGGCAGCAAGGACATTATTGACGAAATAGCCGATTCAAAGGTGGGCAAGCCCTACGAGACGGCTGACGCCGCCGACTGTGAATCCCTTTACAGCTACACTTCTCTGGTGGACTCCCGCCACAACGTACAGAGCGTAGAAAAATCCTACAATGTGATTTCCCCTCTCGTAGCCGCCAAGTCCGCGAAGGTTGACCAGGTTGTGAAAGGTTCTATCGCCAAGGTATTCAAGAGCCTCGACGCCATACAGGGCCCCCTGGTGAAAAACCTCGACAAAAAGGAGCAGCTTAAGGCAATCATCGACAGTTGCAAGGAACTTTCCGAAAACCTCGACAAGGTTCAGGAACTTCTTGTGAAGTAATTTAACCCGCATTGCCCAGGGTCGGCAAGATCCTGGGCTGCAATATCATATTGTCGGACGGCTGACGGAGACGTGTACCACGGGCCGTATTTCTGGAAAGCCTGCCAATCATCAATGCACATGGAGTATCGTCAATTTGCAAAATCTGCGGCTGTCCTGGTGCTCGGAGTGGGAGCGGCCGCCTGGGCAATAGTGAATTCCGGAGGTTCTGGGGATACGGCTTCTGAACAATCTTTTATCCCGGACACGGCAAGGAATGCCGGCGTTTTGGGACATCCCCGCATTTCCGGAAGCGCACTGATTGATCCGGCCCAGGGGAGTGCATCAAAATTTGACAATATCAAAGCCGAATACATGACAGCTTCATGCGTGAGCTGCCATGTAAACCGCGGCCGTGATTTCACGCCCCCCGCGCTCAGGACGAAAGAAGGAGAGCCCGGGCCGGCTTACTATCTGGGCGGTGAAAAGGGAACGGTGTTTAATGCCACCAGTAAAGCGTTTGAGCAGGAATCGCCGGCAATTACTGAAGCCGGCCTGACGAATCGTTTCAAGGCGGGCGAAATTATTTTTGAAGGGAACTTCGTACCCGTGAAGCGCAATCGCTTCGGCGGTCTCGGTCCCACTTACATTAAATCATCCTGTCTGGCCTGCCACCCCGGTTATGGCCGCGGACAGCGCACCGGCAATTTTGACAGGCAGTACGGCAACGGTTATCTGGCCTTTGTACATAATCCAGATGGCACCCCGGTTAAGGGGTACACGGGCATGCTGCAGACGAAAGCGGTTCCTCCTTTTGTGCCTTATGCCAAGGGAGTGAAAATAGAATGGCATGATTTTGTTGACCAATACGGAAACAAATACCCGGACGGAACGCCCTACAATGCGGGCAAGCCGACGGAGGGCACGTTGACTTATCCCACGGCAGATGTGATTGAGCCGTTGCTTCCGCTTCCGGCCGATTACCGCGTGTCAATCGAATCAACAATCGGCATTTACGGAACGGGGCTGCTTGATGCCATCCGTGACGAGGATATTATTGCCGAATACAGGCGCCAGCAGAGCATGACAGGCCCGGTGAAGGGGATTCCTGGCAAATGGATTGACGAGCCCGACGGCACCCGGCGCCTCGGCAAGTTCACGTGGGACTGCTCGCGCGCCACACTGGAAAACGGTCCCGGCGCAAATGCTCTTTGGAACGTGACGAATGTAACGCGCAAAAACCGTCCAAACATTTACATGACGCCCGAATGGCTCGAAAAACAGAAGGAACTTGGCATTGATGTAAGCGCTCTTGAAGGCCCGCAGGAAGAGGAACTCTCAATGCAGCAGTATGAAGATTTCATGGTCTGGCATCGCGGGCTGGCCGTGCCTGCCGCCCGCAACCTGGACAAGCCTGACGTGCGCCGCGGACAGAAACTCTTCAATAAACTGGGGTGTGCCGGTTGCCATAAGCCTGAATGGACAACGGGGGAATATAAGCCGCTTCCCGGTTATGCAAACCAGACTATTCGCCCCTATACGGATATGCTGCGTCACGATATGGGGGAAATCAACCGCGGACGTTCTCGTTTCTGGCGTACACCGCCCCTCTGGGGAAGGGGGCTGATGCACAAAACCGCCAATCATACAGATATGTTCCATGACCTGCGCGCACGCGACTTTGAAGAGGCTATCCTGTGGCATTTCGGTGAAAGCGAATTCTCCCGTGAAATGTTTCGCCATCTCTCCGCCGAAGAGCGCGACCAACTGATTCAATTCCTGAAAGCACTTTAAAAAACTAATATACTCATGACCTGCAACTTGGAAAAAAACAAAGGTGTTTCCGTCAAGTCGCTCCCGCTGGGCGGCGAAGGCGCATCTCTGCAATTCATTACGCTTGCCGGAAGCGAACCTGGGCAGTTGGCCAAGCATGCCGAATTACTCCAAAAAGCTGAAAAAAGCGGTCTTCGGTGGATTGGCCCGGAAGTGTACGGTAGCGCAGATCTGGATCTCTCCCCGGTGCCCGGGGCGGGGATGACTGCCTTTTTGGGTACGAAAATGGGCGCATCCTTCTATCGAGGCATGCAAATTTGCGCGGTGGAGGGTGTAAATGCCCGGGCGATTGAGTTCAATAGCCGCACCGCCGGAGTTTTTTATGAGGATGAATATGCCGAGTATGCCGTTTTGGGCGGTTTATCGCCCCGCGACCGGACAGCCGGACGAACTGAGCAGACATTGGATGTTTTCCGGCAGATGGAAGAAGCACTGAACCGGGTCGGCATGGATTTTTCCCACGTGGTCCGCACATGGTTTTACAACAACCGCCTGCTGGACTGGTATGAAGAGTTCAACCGCGCCCGCGACACATTTTTTGAAAGCCGCGGCATGTTTGATCGTCTGGTTCCGGCCAGTACGGGGATTGGTTCCGGAAATCGGGAAAATGCGGCCTTGTCGGCCCGCGTATTTGCCATTCGGCCTAAGGGCGACCGTGTGACAGTAAAAGATATCTCTTCGCCTCTGCAATGTTCGGCTCAGGATTACCGCAGTTCATTCAGCCGTGCGGTAGAAGTGGACCACCCTCTCTTCCGGCAAGTCATCGTCTCCGGCACGGCCAGCATTGCCCCTGGCGGCGAATCCGTACATCTCGGCGATATCGACAAACAAACAGAGCTCTCGCTGGACGTTATTGAAGCCATCCTGAAATCACGCGGCATGGGCTGGAAGGATGCCGTCCGCTCCGTAGCCTATTTCAAAGACAAGGATTATGCCCCTCACTACGAAAAAATAGCTCTGCGCCGCGGCCTCGCCATCATGCCCTGCATCGGCATACAGGCCGATGTGTGCCGGGACAATCTGTTGTTTGAAATGGAACTTGATGCAGCCGTGTTGAAAGCCTGAGAAAATGGCATTCAGAATTATTCAGTGGAGCTTTCTGCTTGGCCTTGCCTTTTATTCGCTTTTTATTGGGGCAGCTCAAGTGTCCTTGTCCGACCTGTGGCGGATGGATGGCGAGCAGCTGCAGTTCTGGTGGGAGATTATGCTGCAAAGCCGCATTCCGCGCCTCTGCAGCATTCTCGTGGTAGGCAGCAGCATGGCCATCAGCGGCTTGATCATGCAGCGCATCACCAATAACCGCTTTGTGTCGCCGACCACGGCAGGCACGATGGAGTGGTGCCGCTTTGGGGTAATGATCGCCATTCTTTATCTGCCCGGGGCCTCTCCCATTTGGCGCGTGGGGGCCGCCTTCGTGATTTCTCTGATAGGCACCTCATGTTTTCTGGCGGTGATTGCGCGCGTGCGGCACCAGAATGTCATTCTGGTGCCTCTGATAGGAATCATGCTGGGCGGCGTGGTGAATGCCGGAGCCGTTTTTTATGCCTACCAGTTTGATATTGTACAGAATATGGCGTCATGGCTGCAGGGGAGTTTCTCCCTTGTCATTGAGGGCAATTATGAATTGCTCTATGCCAGCATCCCGTTGATGCTGCTGGCCTATGTTTATGCCGATCTCTTTACGATTGCCGGCATGGGGCGCGATGCCGCGGTGGCGTTGGGGCTGAACCACGCAAGCATCATGCGCATGGGACTGGTGATTGTATCCATCATCAGCTCAATCACGATTGTGGAGGTAGGCTACCTCCCCTTCATCGGGTTGATCGTGCCCAATATCGTAAGCATTTTCCGGGGGGATGCCGTGAAGAAAATCTTGTTTGATACGGCTTGGCTGGGGGCCATGCTTGTTCTTGTTTGCGACGTGGCAGGGCGCATGCTTATCGCCCCCTTCGAAATCCCCATCGGCGTTATCCTGAGTGTGGTCGGCGGTGCTGTATTTCTGTCCATGCTCTTCCATAGAAAAACGTATGCCTGATTCCATTCAACATCAAAAAGATGAGGCCTTCCGCAATGATGCCGGCCGGCGTCGCACGTTCCCGGCCTTCCTGATTCTGGGTCTGCTCTGCGTGGGACTGGCGCTCGTATATGTCTTTCAGGGGATGACTCCCGAAACGTGGGACTTTAACATGGCCCGCCGCATTCCCATCGTTATTGCGCTGGTGCTGGTAGGAACGGCCGTGGGGCTGTCTTCAGTCGTCTTCCAGACGATTACAACCAACTATATCCTCACGCCCAGCGTGATGGGGCTGGATAACCTCTACGTATTACTGCAGACGCTCGTGCTCTACTTCGTGGGCAGCACACAGTTGACGACCATGCAGAGCCCGCTCTGTTTCATGGGAGCCCTGCTGCTGATGGTCTGCGTATCTACGGGTATTTTTTTCTACATGTTCCGTGGACAGAATGGCGGCAATATTTATTTTGTGGTGTTGGTAGGCATGATCTTCGGCATAACCTTCGGAGGCTTGTCGAATTTCATGCAGGTGCTGATAGATCCGAGCGAATTTGCCATACTTGAGGGGCGCCTTTTCGCCAGTTTCAACCGCATCAATGAAGAACTGCTGCTTACGGCGGGGCTTGTGATCGCCGCGGCGGTCATCTGGCTGGTTTGCAACCTCAGGAAGCTCGACGTGCTTACGCTGGGCCGATCCACGGCCATTACGCTGGGCGTGAACTACAAATGGGTGGTGCTGCGCTCCCTGGTGATCGTCTCTATTCTGGCCTCGGCCTCGACGGTGCTCGTAGGGCCGGTGACTTTCCTGGGCATTCTCATCGTAAGCATTGCACGCTTCATATTCCCGACCTACCGCCACATCGTCCTCATGCCCGGCACGGCTCTCGTGGGCGTAGCCGCATTGACTTTCGGCATGCTGCTTACCGAACGGTGGCTCAACTTCTCCGTGCCCCTGAGCGTAATCATCAATTTCGTTGGCGGGGGTTACTTTATCTACCTGATCATGAAAATTAAACGTATATGATTGAGATACGAGACATTTCCAAAAAATACCGTGAAACCTTCGTGCTCAGGCACGTCAGCACGAGGCTTCCCTCTGATCGGATGGTGGCCTTCATCGGCAGCAATGGCGCCGGAAAGAGCACGATGCTCAACATTATCAGCCGCCTTCTGGAACCCACCGAAGGCTCTGTATCCATTGATGGCAGGGAACTCAGGAAATGGGATTCCCGGGAGCTTGCCAAAACCCTCACCATCCTGGGGCAAACCTTTCATACTCCGGCGCGGCTCACGGTCGAGGAACTGGTCCGCTTCGGACGTTTCCCTCATTCCCGCGGCCGCCTGGAAAATCAGGATTTTCTGCAAATCGAAAAGGCTTTGGAACTTACCGAGATTTCCGATTTGCGCCATTGCTACCTTGATGAACTTTCGGGCGGCCAGCGGCAGATGGCCTATATTGCCATGGCCATTGCACAGGACACGAAGTACATCTTTCTCGATGAACCTTTGAACAACCTTGATATGCATCGTGCGGCGCGCATAATGAAACTGTTGCGTTCCCTGGTGCGGGAGCAGGGCAAGACGATCTGCATCGTAATTCATGATATTAACTTTGTCTCTTTCTATGCGGATTACGTGGTGGCATTCAGGGACGGAATCCTGTGCCATCAAGGGCCGACGGAAGATATCATCCGGACAGATGTGCTGCGCGATATTTACGGTATGGATATCGCCATAGAACCCTATGGTGATAAAAAGATATGCGTATACTATGAATAGAATTTCCTTAAATTCCCAAAACAACAAACAACAACAAATAATATGAGAACAACAATCACCGCATTTCTGGCCGCATTGATTCTTCCCGGTCTTTCCATGGCCGCCGCAGATGAAGCCAAAACGATCACCGCCACGCACACGCTGGGCACGGTCGAGCTTCCGGTCAATCCGAAACGTGTCGCCGTGCTGGACTACGGTTCGCTTGAGACCATCGGTGAACTGGGCGTCACTCCCGCGCTGGCTTTACCCAAAAAATTCCTTCCTCCTTACCTCTCCAAATTCTCCGGAGAACAATATACGGATCTTGGAACGGTTAAGGAATTCAATATTGAAACCATCAATGCGTTCAAGCCGGACTTGATTATTATTTCAGGACGTCAGCAGGATTATTATCAAAAACTTTCCTCCATCGCCCCCGTTTACCTGGTCGATACTCTGGCCAAGGATCAGCTGGGGGAAGCCAAGAAAAACATCAGGCTTCTGGGTGATGTGTTCGGCGTGCCCGAAAAGGCAGCCGAAGCCGTCAAAAACATTGATGAAGCCGTAACCCGTACGAAGGACAAGGCCCAGGCCAGCGGCAAGAAAGCTCTCGTTCTCCTTACGAACGACGGCAAGGTAAGCGCTTACGGTTCGGGTTCCCGCTTTGGGTTGGTGCACGATGCCCTGGGGGTGGCCCAGGCTGATAAAAACATCAAGGTGGGGGTTCATGGGCAGCAGGTGACTTATGAATACATTGCCATGCTCAATCCCGATATCATCTTTGCGGTGGACCGTTCGGTAGCTATCGGCCGCTCGGCCAAAAATCCTAATGTCCTCAACAATGTGCTTGTGAACAAAACGAAGGCGGCTAAAAACGGCGCCATCATCCTGCTTGACCCGCAGGTATGGTATCTTTCCGGCGGCGGCATCATTTCTCTGAACAAGATGATCTCTGAAGTGGAAGCTGCCTTTACGGACAAAAAATAATTATTCCGTCTTTATTCATCACGAAGCAGGCCGCACGACCCTATGCTTCCGTTTCCCGGATGGAGCGGCAGAGGCGTGCGGCCCTTTTTCATTCAGTATCTGCTGATGAAGAAAATTTTGCAGTGGATGGCATCTCCCCGTCTCGCGTGCGTGCTGATGGCTTACGCCGTGCTGCTCATTTTTCTCGGCACTCTTGAGGCGCGGTCTGTCGGTGTTTCCGCTGTACAGGCCAGGTATTTTGAAAGCTGGGGCTGCCTTTCCTTCGGGATGATTCCTCTGATCGGCGGCGCCGGCGTAGGGGCATTGGCCGTACTGAATATTTCGGCGTCTGTTTTCCGGCGTGCGCGCTTCACACTGCGCGGCGTGGGCTTGATCCTCACGCATACCTTTCTGGTAGTGCTGATTTTGGCGGGGGCGTTGCAGTATTTTCTGCGTACGGAGGGAATACTCGTTCTGGATGCAGGTGAGGTCTCACACGAAATACTGGCAGGCGAAGGGAATGGAAGAAAAAATATCCCCCTTGGTTTTTCAGTAAAGCTGAAAAAATTTGATGCCCGGACATGGACGGGAAGCGATATCCCCAGCAGCTTTTCAAGCGAGGTTTGCTTTATGCGCGGCGGGGAAAGCACGGAAACGGTTATTCGCATGAATGCTCCGGTCTCCTTTGGCGGCTGGATTTTTTACCAGAGCAGTTACGCCAATGGTGGCCGCACGAGTGTAATCACAGCCGTACGCAATCCGGTGCGCTTTTTTCCGTGGATATCGGTGCCCGGCGTATTTGCGGGTATGTTGCTGATTTTTCTCCCAACCCTGCGTGCCCGAAAAAAACATGCAGTGTAAAATTACTTTATTTACGGCGTTTTTCGTTGCTCTTGCGATTGCGTTATCGCCTCTGTTTCAGAGGATTGGTAGTTCTTTTTCCTCATTTGACGGCATAGGGGCGCCCTCACCCGGCGCGCTGCCATGCCTGAAGGCTGGACGAGTGATGCCGGTTTCAAGCGCAGCGGCGGATTCCCTTAAATTGGCAAGCGGCCGCACGTCGGTGAATCTTGGAGGCTCTCGGACCGGGCCGGTGAAGTGGTTGCTGGCATTAAACGCCTGCCCGGCAAAAATGGCCGGCGAACCTTTTCTGCGTTCGGATAACAGGGATATGGTCGAATTCCTTGGCGGACGAGGCCGTTATTTTTCCTATGCCGATGCAGTTGAGAAGGCTGGCCTGCTGCGCGGCTCTCTGCGGAGAAATTCTCCTCAGGCCCATGCCGCGGAAGCCGTACTGGGCGCACTCGCCGTTTATGAGCAGGCCGGCGTTGCGCTCGCTCTCCGCCTGGAGGGGACATCGGGCTGTTTGGGGACGCTTGATGCATGGCATGAAGCTATGGCCGAAGCCTCAGCAGAGCTTGAAGCCGCTGAACGTGAAAAACGCCATCCCTCGCTTGACCGGCTCTACCGTGCCAATCGCTATTTTCAATTCCTCCAGGCTCTTGTGCAGGTAGAAGAAGCGGATCCGAATGTGGCCCTGCGAGTAATCCCTCATGAGGGAAGCTACCTGACCCCGGCTGCTGCTCTGCTCGAAAAAAATCTCAGTCCCGCCGGGTGGACCGCCCTGAAAGCCTATGCCGCAGCCTGCGATGCCTATGCTGCCGGAGATGAATCTACTGCGGCAGAGACTCTGCGTCAACTTTCTGGGGAATTGGAGTCAATACTGCCCATGGATTCTTTCAAACTGCATTTCGAGCATTGCGTCAATGCTATCGAACCCTTCTTGGGAGGCTTCCTTCTCTACGGCATGTCGTTGGTTTGTTTCGTGGTCTCTCTGTTTCTCAAGCGGCGGAAGACATTGCTGCATTTTGCGACGGTCTTCCTGTGTATGGCGGTATTATGGCATTTATTCGGCATTGCGGCCCGCATGTACATTCAATCGCGCCCCCCGGTAACCAATTTGTATTCCTCGGTCGTCTTTGCGGGCGCGGTAGCCTCATTATTCGGCGGGACGCTTTATATCCTCCGCCGTCAGCTTCCTGTTGCCGCGATCGCCTGCGCTTCCGGTCTTCTCTCACTTCTGGTAGCTATGAATTTGCCCTACAGCGGCGATACCATGGGCATGATGCGTGCCGTTCTCAATTCGAATTTCTGGCTCACCATGCACGTAATGACCATCATGATAGGCTACGGAAGTGTTTTTTTTGCCGGGTTTTTAGCCTCATATCATCTGGTGGCCCGTTTCTTCGGACAGGGTGAAAAGGGGCTGAAAGCCGGGGCCTGCGGAGTCTATCGCATCCTTCTCGTGGCGCTCTTCTTCTGTTTTCTGGGGACAATGCTCGGCGGCATCTGGGCCGACATGAGCTGGGGACGGTTCTGGGGGTGGGACCCTAAAGAAAACGGTGCGTTAATGACACTCCTTTGGTGCTCCTGCTCCCTCCATGCCCGACTTTTACACGTCTGTTCCTGTCAAGGCTTCCTCGTTCTTGCCTCGCTCGGAAATATCGTGGCAGCCTGGGGGTGGTTCGGTGTCAACCTCATGGGGATTGGCCTGCACTCTTACGGTTTTGTGGAAGGCGGCTGGTTCTGGTTTTTCCTTTTTGTGGGCCTTCAGGTCCTTGCGGCGGCTTCAGCCCTGATTCCCCAAAGGAGCCGCTGATGATTTTACGAATCATCGGGCAGGGAAGGGGAGGCGTTCGCGACATACGGCATTGATGAATGGAAAATACGGAATTGCAATGGGAGAACCATCCGGGAGCACCTGCAATATGGCAGCAGCTGTTTCGGCAAAATCCGGGAATATCCAGTGCGGGAGTGTGTATTGATGCAGCCTTGCGCTCGGAATGCGTGTTATTTCCCATATGGAAATATAAAGCCATAAATGAAAATATGAGAAAAAAATCATTTTCAGGTATTTTCCATAATACGATGCCTGTGAAGGTTGATAAGGCCGCTTTTCGTCTATAAAATCAATAAAAAATAGTGCTTTTTCAAAACAATCATCCAGAATGGGGCTGTCATGACCGTCTCCTCCGCGTCCGGTAAAGAAATTCACCCTCGTTTGCCCTGGGTGGAGATTGCACGGTTGCTGGCGACGCTGGTGGTTATCATGCAGCACGTCCCTTCCATGGGGTTTCCTCCCAACCAATGGCTGATTGGTCCGGCGCTGGCGACGTTTTTCCTGCTGGCGGGGTATTTTTCCGCCTCCGGCCTTGATGAACAGGGGGCCGGAACGTGGGCGGGGCGCCGCCTGCTGGTTTTGCTGCGGCCTTATCTTTTCTGGTGCGCGGCCTATTGGCTGGCAGCGGGCATGCCTCTTGCCCCTGGTTCTCTGGCTTCCGTGTTTGGGCTGGGAACATGTCCCATGCTGACCCCGATGTGGTTCCTGAGAGACTTGATGATGTTTACCCTGGCTGCGTTTTTGCTCTCCCGTTTCCGTCCAGCTCTTTACGCCTTTGGCCTGTTTTGCCTGTTTCTGCACCGGTGGGACGACTCCCTGGCATGGCCCAGTCCGTACATGTTTGGGGATTTTGCGCTCGGCGTTATGCTGGCGTCCGCCGCACCGGGCTGTCTGAACCGCTGGGGCAACATGCCCCTTGCCGTGCATGGTTCCATTCTTTTAGCCTCCGTGGGTCTTGTCTGGGTAAGCTGTACGGACTCTTTCCTGATTGCGGACGACTCTTTTCCCGGATTGATTGTTCTGGCCTTCCTCAGCTTCGGAATTATTGTAAAGGCCGTCAGCCCCGGCTGGTCGGAAAAGCTGGCCCGGTGGGCGTCCGGCAGCTTTTTCGTGTATTGTTCCCATATTTTTGTTCTGATAGCCCTGATGGGCGTAGAGAGCTGTTTTCCCTCCCCATGGCCTGCTTGGGCGTGGTGGTGCCTGGTTCCCGCGGTTTACATGATGGCGCGGAGCGTTTACGTATTCCTCAAACGCTATTTCCCCCGTTCCCTCGTCCTGATGAGCGGGGGAAAATGACCTTTGGAACAACGGACGGAAAGCTCCGCCGGGAGTGTTCCATGTTTACTTTTATGGCACCGGAGAGACGTCATCCTGTTTCTCTCTCCTGGGTTTGGCATAATAGCTTGGGTCGGCAATCCAGCGGTCTCCCGCTTTTTTCACCGGAATGAAGCTGACTCCCCACGACTGGAATTCTCCTGTGTACGGTTGTTCTATCAGGATCCTGTTTTCCCCGGCCTTCACTTGAAAGGGAACAGGAGGCCGGGCCCACCAGAATTCCTCGTTGTCAAAGGGTATCTCATTAGCGGGCGAATTCCATGTATGCTTTTCGTAACGCCGTTGGCCTGCCAGTTTGTAAGTTTGGGGATTTTTCATTTCCTTGCCGTTTACCCATATTCTGGTGCCGCACTGGGACCACTCCCCGGCAGCCGGTACTCCGGAACAGCGCCGTGTGGAACGGGCCGGAGCGTCAAACCCCACCATAGCGTGCATGGTGCCCTCCACGGGTGAGTGAAACGTCGTCTCCGCCCAGACCGTATTCCCCGGTTTTGTCTTGGAAAATAGACCCTCCGCACCCGCACGGGTACGGAAATACAAATTGCCTCCTCGCGTCTGGACGGAAGGCAGTCCTGCGGGAGATTTGCCCGCCAGCAGGTTATTTCTTACTTCTTCCTGCCTGTCCTGCGGAACGGGGCCGAATACCGTCCATTCCACGAAAGAATCCCTCCAGTAAGGGAAAGGCCTGCTTCCGGCCAGGGCTTCCATGCGTTTTTCAAACAGAGAGAAGGCCTGATAAGCCTCCGTGTTCTTTTCCGGCAGACTGCCGGCAAAGCGGGAACCATCCTCAGGAATTCCTTTCCAACTGCGTTCCGCCATGGCGAACATGGCAGGCCACTGGGGGCTCTGGACAGGAATGTTTTTTTTGTTCTCCACCCGGGTATCCGGCCATAGACACTGGATGACGCCCAGGGAATGGTTGTTTCCCTTGGCTGTTCCGCAGGGCTGGCGGAAGAAATTCCTGCGCACCAGAATGCCGGGGTCAAAGGAATTGACGTATCCTGCCGTGGAGTCGAAGTAGGGATTCTTCTGCCTGGCTGGATCCGGCAGGCCTACGGAATTTTCATCATTCCACAGCTGGGCATAACTGTCTCCGGACACAGGCAGGTCATTGTTGCCCGCCCATTGGATGGGCTGCCGTCCCAGGGATTTGACCTTGGCCGCCATCCGGTCCGCAAACTGCTTTCCGTTGGGAATGCGGATTTCATCCGCTCCGATATGAAGGTAGGGAGACATTTCCGCCGGAATTTCCCTGCAAAATTCTTCCAGCAGTTCTTCCAGAATGTTGATGCCTCTGGGATCATGCATCGGGAAGCCAAAGCAGTTTTTAAAATAGGTGCTGTGCCCGGGCATATCGATTTCCGGAATAATCTGGACATGGCGCTCCCTGGCGTAGCGGAATAAGTCCCGTATCTGGTCGTAGGAGTAGGTGCCGTTAACGTCCCGTCCCTGAATCCTCTTGGAGGGATCATTCAAAACAGGGTACTTTTTGCACTGGATGCGCCATGCGGGGTAATCCGTCAGATGCCAGTGAAAAGCGTTTATTTTCAGCCGGGCCATTTCATCAATATCCGCCTTGAGTGTTTCAACAGTCCGGAAATGGCGGCCTGCGTCATGCATGAAGCACCGGATGGCGAACGCGGGGCTGTCCTTGATGTCGCAGCACGGGTAATCTCCCCTGGCTCCCAGCTGGTCCAGCGTTCTGCGGGCATAAAAAACGCCCGCATCGTCAGCGGCCTTAATCAGAATGCCGTTGGGGCGGATCCGCAGTTCATACCCTTCCTTGCCCAGCGTCTTGGACAGGGACGCGTTTTTTTTTCACGGAAACGGGAGCCTTTTTAGGGCATGTTCCCGTTTTCCAGTCCACCTGGGACGGGAAGGGAATCAGTGGGACCGGAGCGGCTTTTTCCTGCTGGAGAGGGTGCGGGGATGTCCAGTCTCCATGGGAGGAGGTAAAACAAAGCATCAGGCCGGAAGCCAGCAAAGGCGCGGAAAGGGATAATCGCATGGCAAATATTACACGTGGATGATGAATGATCTTTCAAGGAAACAGGGAAATTGCAAAAGAAAACATTTTACGCAGTATAAAATTATCCTATCCGTATGCGGATGGAATGAACGGCGTCCTTGCCGAACTGGTCCTTCAGTTTTCCCAGCAGGGCTCCCTGCCACTGCTGGAGATGGTAGCGCATGGCTGGTTGAAGCACCTGGATGGTGGCCACTCCCTTGACAATGGAAAGAAGGTTGGATTGCTGGCCCAGGAATGGCCCCGCAGCTTTCAGCCATCCTGCCCGGAGCAATTCGGGATCCATCCCGTCGCCGTCCAGGGGAAGCCTGGACAGAATATCCCCCAGCAGGGATTCCGCCGTATGGAGGTTACGTGTTTCACTGGTGGCGGGGGATATCTGGAACCAGTCCGCCAGCGCCTGCCTCACCTCCTGTTCGTCACGGGAAAGATAATCATACCGGACGGGGGAGGCGTGGGGATCCGGACGGTCTCTGTCCGGCGAGTAGGGAAACCAGGGGGAGGACATGGGGGAAAATAAAAGCCCGGAGCGTTGAATGCCAACAGCCCCGGGCGATTAAAATAATATATGGAGAATATTATTCGCCGTCGTTGCCAATCGCTTCCACGGGGCAGCCTTCCAGGGCTTCCTCACAGGCGCTCAGCTCTTCGTCGTTGTCCGGCTGCTTCTTGACATAGGATACTCCTTCATCGTCATCCCGTCCAAAGTTTTCCGGAGCCGTTTCGCGGCAAAGGTCGCAGTCAATGCAGGAACTGTCCACGTAAAATTTGCCGGGGACGTTTAGAGGTGTTTTTTCGTCGATATCTGCCATTGTGTATGATGGGTTGTATGAACTGCGCCCACTATTTCCGCATTTGAGTAAATTTTGCAATCTTTTTTGTTGCAGGAATGAGTCAGCATGAGGGACAATGGCGGCATTCCCGTTCCCGGAATAAAAGGCTTTTCACGATGAAGATTCCACCTGCTTCCCTCCCTCGTCTCCTGCCCGTGTGGGCAGGGCTGCTGCTGGCCGCTTTTTCCGGAATTCTGATGGCCTGCGCCTTTATCCCGGTGGACTGGGGCGGATGCGTATGGATAGGGTTCCTGCCTCTGCTGACAGCCCTGTGGTACGGCCGCAGGCGGGAGGGGAAAAGGGGAATGCTGGCATACACCCTGTATGGCTGGATGTTTGGGGTAGTATTTTACGGCATTTCCTTCTGGTGGGTCAATGAAGTCAGCACGCTGGGCTATATTCCCCTGATGATTTTTTACGGAGGCCTGTTTCCCGGCCTCTGGGCTCTGGTCATGGGAGTGTTCTTCCGTCCGGACGCCCGGCCGCTGCCCGATGCGAGGCTGAAGGCAAAGGAACGCCGGGCCGCCTGGAAAACCTGGGCCCTGGGCGACATACTGCCCAGCGCTTCCGCCGCTCTGGCGGGCGCCGCTTTATGGGTATGTCTGGAATGGGGGCGGGGCTGGCTGATACCGGGCTTCGGCTGGAACAATCTGGGCGTGGCCCTTTACGGCAATCCTCTGGCCCAGTGGGCGGAATATCTTGGAGTAACGGCGCTGGCTTTTATTCCGGCCGTTTTTTCCGTCTGGCTCTGGCGCGTTTGCCGCCGGGCCGGAACCATGATTATCCATGAAGGCAGGCGCACTGTTCCCTGGGATTTTTTCATACTGGTGGCGGTTCTTTTAACCATGTTTGTCACTGGCGTGATCTGGACGGCCCGTTACTCCGCCCAGTCTGCCGAAGCCACGGGAAACGGCAGATTCACCGTTCCCGTCATGGCCGTGCAGCTGAATCTGAGCCAGAAGGAAAAATGGGACCCGGCCAACCGGAGGAGCATTTACCGGGCTTTGCTGGACATGACGGAACAGGGAATGCTGGATCTTCAAAACCGCGCTCTGGAACAGGCGGTCAAAGACGGCGCGGAAGCCTCCCTGGATATGCCGGCCTGGGTAATCTGGCCGGAAAGTTCCTTCCCCATTTCCACGTTTTACCGTGATGCCACGGGAGAACGCTTCTCCAACCAGGACAATGTCAACTTTTTGAGCGCGGAAGAAGATTACGTCCAGGCTCTCCGGAACGGGATATGCAATTTTATTCTGCTGACGGGCACGGATGATATCTATCTGTCTGATGAAGGGCGTGTGGCGCGGGCTTACAACTGCCTTACCGTCTTTGAGGGGGATTATTCCACAGCCCGGCCGCACGCCAAGGCCATGCTGGTCCCCTTCGGCGAATACATCCCTATGCGGGAAACATTCCCATTTCTGGAAAAAGCCTTTGAGGCTTCCGCCGGAACCGCCATGGGACTGAATTATACGCCCGGGTGTTCCTCCAGCCCCGTTCCCGTGCCCATCCGTCCCGGAAGCTCCGTTACGGTGGGGGTCATCCCTCTTGTCTGCTTTGAGGATGTTGTGGGAAGCTGGGTGCGCCGCTTCATCCGGCAGGAGCCCCAGTTGATGGTGAACGTGACCAATGACGGGTGGTTCAACCGTTCCTGCGCCAACGAACAGCATTGGCGCAATGCGGCGTTCCGGTGTATTGAGCTGCGCCGTGCCATGGTCCGTGCCGCCAATACCGGCGTAAGCGTGGCTCTGGCCCCCAACGGCGCGGTTATTGCGGATTTGCGGGATTCCTCCGGTTCACCGTTTACCAGAGGGGTGATGGCTGCCACATTGCCTGTGGGCTGTACGAAAATAACCCTGTACGCCATGCTGGGCGACTGGGCCGTCCTGGTTTGTTTCCTGATGTTCGCGGCTCTGTTGCTGCGCAGGATAGGCGCAGGGAAACGCGTCCATGGTCCCGTGGAGAACGGCGTTTACCGGCGTTCCACGGGGGCTACGCCCAGATAATTCCTGACTTGTTTGAACGCAGGGTAGGAAATGCCTGTTTCATGGCACCAGAAGGCGGAAGAAGAGCCGCCGTCCAGGTTCAGGGCCGTTTCCACCCGGAAATTTCCCAATGCCCCGGGAGCCGCCAGCCAGGCTGCCAGTTCCTTCAGAGTCAGGGAGGAGGAAACGCCGATGCACCACCTTTTTCCTCCGTCCGTGGCAATGAAAGTGCGGTAGGTGGACTTCTGCGCGTTAAGCCCTTTTACGGCGGAGCCGTTCTCCACCAGAAAGGGCCCTCCCTGGATGGCTGCCTGCATGGCCGGAAGCTTTTTCATGCGTTTCAGCACGGAACTGCGGACCAGGGTCAATCCGCTTCTGCCTCCTTCATAAACGACTCCGGAAACGGCGAAGGATCCCGTAGCCAGCGGAGAAAGCCGTTTGCCGTCCTGAATGACCAGGCCCAGGGGCGTTCCCTCCGCGTCCGCACTGAAAAACCCTCCGTTGACGCCGGCCACGCAGGGGCTTTTCCTCATGGCCTTGTCCAGGGAACCGTGCCGGGGCGTTTTGACGCTTCCTTCGTCCCTCACCAGCAGACGGTGCGTATCAGAACGGAAAAAATACACGTTCAGCTTGTCCCGCATGGACAAAAAGCCGTCCTTCCTGGTGAAAACGCGGTGTTCCGCGTGAACCAGGCCGGAAAAGCACAATATCAGGGGAAGCAGGCGCAGAAAAAGCATCGTCAGTAATCGGTGGGGGAACAGTAGAAAATCCGGCGTTCCGCGCAGGTGCCTGAAGGCACGCGTACGCCCGGCCAGACAACGCAGCCTTGCAGGCGGCAGCCTTCCTCTACCGTTGCGCCGGGACCTATCACGCAATTACTGTCCGTAAAGGCGCGGGGGGACACCCGGGCCCGGGGGTGGATGCGCGGAACAGGAGAGGGGAAATCCAGATGGGCTTGAAGGTAGGCCTCCGGCGTTCCCATGTCCATCCACAACCCGTCGTCCGCCAGAATGCCGCGCAGGCGCCCTTCCCGGATGTAATCCAGAAACAGGGGAATAATGGAAACGGCCTCCCCGGAAGGGATGCGCCCGAATACTTCCGGCTCCATGCAGTACGCGCCGGTAAATTGGCAGGAGCCGGAGTCGCGGCCCAGGGCGTGCCTCATATCCGTCACCAGGCCGGAAGAAAAGTCAAATCCCACGTTTTTCTTGTCTCCGGAGGTGCGGAGGGCCAGCGTCACGGGAGGGCGGCGGCTCAAATGCTCCTCCAGAAGGCGGCCCAGGTCAAATGTGGCCGCCATGTCTCCGTTCACCACCAGCAGCGGTTCTTCCGGGGAAGCCAGGGGCTCTATCTTTTTGACGCCGCCGCCGGAATCCAGCAGCAAGGGTTCATGGCTGAAATGGACAGGGCAGCCGTTCCATAAATGTTCAGGGAACACCTTGTCCCATGCCGCCGCCAGATGGTGGGTGTTGATGATGAACTCCCGTATGCCGCAATCGTAACATCGGCGCATGGAATGCAGAATAAGGGGTTCATGGAAAAAGGGAATCAGCGGCTTGGGCAGAATGCCGGTGAGAGGGCGCAGGCGGGTACCCAGCCCGGCGCCGAGAATAAATGCACGGGAAATGCGGAGGCCTGCCGTGATGTGCATGGAACATCACTACCGGGTGAGCGGCGTTTTTTCAAGCGCCCTTTATCCACTTCTTTCCGGAATGACACGCCGGAATACCGCCTCTTCCCCGAATTTAAAGGAAAATCCGTGATTTCGTGCTTTCCAAACGGAAGCTCATTCACTAGCATCCCCGCATGGCATGTGGAAACCAAAGAACTGTCGGCTCTCCGGCCTCCCTGGCCGGTACCTCTTTGCATACGGGGCAGCCCGTTACCCTGACCCTGAAACCGGCTCCCGCCGACTTCGGCATTAAATTCCGCCGGGTGGACATTCCGGACCAGCCTTTCATCAGCGCGGACGTGGAAAAGGTGCAGACTGTGGAACGCGCCACCAGCCTGGCTGAAGGTTCCGTCAAGGTGCATACCGTGGAACACATCCTCTCCGCCCTCACGGGCATGGGCATTGACAACGCCGTCATTGAAATGGACGCCAACGAACCTCCCATCGGGGACGGCTCCTCGGCCCCCTACGTAGAACTGATCAAGCGCGCCGGCATCGTGGAACTGGATGTGCCGCGCCGCTATCTGGAAGTGCGCGAGGCCGTCACCATTGAAACCAAGGGCGGTTCCATCCTGACCATTCTCCCCTCCAAGCAATTCCGCGTTTCCGTCACCTGCGTGGGACCGGAAAACCGCATCACCCAGTACTTTGACGCGGTCATCACGCCGGAAACGTATGAAAAGGAACTGGCCCCGGCCCGCACCTTTACGTTCTACGAAGACATCAAGCCCCTGCTGGAAAAGGGCCTCATCAAGGGCGGCAGCCTGGAAAACGCCGTGGTCATCCGCGGCGAGGAGCTCATGAGCAAGGAACCCATGCGTTTCATCAATGAGTTCGCCCGCCACAAGGCCATGGACCTTATTGGGGACCTGACCCTGTGCGGCAAGCCCATTCTGGGCCACGTCATCGCCATCAAGCCGGGCCACGGCCCGAACACCGAACTCACGGCCAAGCTCAAGAAGGAACACCACCGCAACCAGCAGATGGCTCCCAATCCCGTCAACGTGCCGTACGGAGACGCCGTGCTGGACATCAACGAAGTAATGAGCCTTCTGCCGCACCGCTATCCCTTCCTGATGGTGGACCGCATTATCGGTTTTGAAGGAGAAACCAAGTGCCGGGGTCTGAAGAACCTGACCATGAACGAACTCTTTTTCCAGGGCCACTTCCCGGGCCATCCGGTCATGCCGGGCGTTCTCCAGGTGGAAGCCATGGCCCAGGTGGCCTCCATCGTCATGCTGCGCCAGCCCGGCAATGCCAGCAAGCTCGGCTACTTCATGAGTGCGGACAAGGTAAAATTCCGCCGCGTCGTGGTTCCCGGCGATACGCTCATCATTGAAGCGGAGCTGACCAAGATGCGCGGAAACATCGGCCAGGCGACGGCACGCTGCCTGGTGAACGGACAGGTGGTTTCGGAAGCCGAGCTTAAATTCGGCCTTCAGGATGCTTGATCCCGCCGACTGCATCCCCTGTTTTTACGGGAACCCCGGCTGTGCATGCCACGCCGGGGTTTTTCATGTTCCGCATCCGGGCCTTTTTCACCTGGAAATTCCGGACATCCCGCAAAAACGGAGACCGGAAAACGAAATCAAGGGCGGTATTTCCTCCTTTTCAGGAGATCTGATCCCGTCTTAACAGTCACTTGCGGAAAAGAGCCGGATATCAGGCAGGCGGCACATCTCCGCGTACTCCTCAAGACGGCGGCGAAAGGTCTCTTTGGTCATGGAAAGAAGAGCATCTGCCGAAAAGGACTCGCAGGTGAAGGAGGCCGCCACCGTTCCGTACACAATCCCCTTCTTCACTTCCTCAAACGGAGGAAGGCCGGGAGGCAGGGTGGACAAATAGCCGGCCAGAGCCCCCAGGAACGTATCCCCCGCGCCGGTGGGGTCCACCAGCGTTTTCAGAGGATAGGCGGGACAACGGAACATCCGGAGATTCCCGCCGGCATCCCGGCCTAAGAGCGTGGCTCCGTATTCCCCCTGTTTCACCACTGCGTACGCGGCGCCTTTGGAAAGCAGGAATTCCCCGGCTTCCATGACGGTGGACGCCTGGGCATATTCCTTCGCCTCATCCTCATTCATCATGGTGATATGGGAACGGCTGATCACGGCATCCAGCAATTCCGGCTGGCGGCGCAGCCACTTGTCCATGGAATCGGAAAGCACCAGCGCCGCGTTTGGGCATTGTTCCATGCACTTGAGCTGCTGGGCCGGAACCATGCAGCAGCAAACCAGAACCGGATGGTTCCTCAAAGGCTCCGGAACGTGCACATCCCATTCCAGCATCACGGAATCATTGGCGCAAACGGTCCTCCGCTTGTTCATATTGTCAAAATATTCCCCGGTCCAGGAGAAAGAAGGCCCCTTCTTGCGTTCTACCCCGTTCATGCACACTCCTTTGGCCTCAAGGGCCGCTTCATAATGGGCGGGGAAATCCTCCCCGATGATGCTGACGGCATCCACACGGTCGGCAAACAAAAGGGCGGCCACGGCCGCAAAGGAAACGGAACCTCCCAGAACGCCGTCCGCCCTGCCGCCGGGAGTAAGGATGGTATCAATTCCGATGGTTCCGGTAACGAGAAGGGGCTGGGACATGGAAAAAAGGAAATACGGTTTTACCCTGCAATCAAGAACAAAAAGGCTGGCGATATGGAAAAAACAGGGTATTTTATCCGTGCACGCTTAAAGGAAATGGGTTCTGCCGGCATACAGGCCGGCAGCTTCCGCAGAAGTCTTGTTTCCGGTTAAAGGGCTTCACCAGGCGACACGAACGTTTCCAAACTAGTTTTCGGGAACGCAGCCAGCAACCCTTTCATGGACAAGAAGCCGCAGCCAGTCTTTCCCGGCGGATTTCGGCAGCTGCTCCGAAACTTTATTCCCCATTAAAACATAGAAAAAGCCGCTATACGATGAAAATGCTGATGATAGTGGGCCTGGGAAGCTTTGCGGGCGGTGTATTGCGTTTCCTGCTGGCCCGGTTCGTCCAGGTCAATTCGGCAAGTTCGTTCCCCTGGGGCACGGCGGCAGTCAACCTGCTGGGATGTTTTATCCTGGGCTTCCTCTACGGTTTGTTCAACCGGAGCCTGCTGCATACGGAAACGCGGCTCTTTCTTACCGCAGGCTTGTGCGGCGGTTTCACCACCTTTTCCACGCTGATGAATGAATCCTTCCTGTTGTTGAAGGAAGGGAACTTCTCCGCCTTCTTCCTTTACACTCTCATCAGCTTTGCCGGGGGGCTCCTTGCCATTGGCCTGGGATATCTGGCCGCCCGGTAAAGAAAAAACATGGAAACCCGGCAGTCGCGCTGTTTTTCAGGGGTGGTTTAAACGCTGTCAATTCGGTGGGCAACGAGGCTCGATGCTTCCTTGACGCAGAACGAATGAGGAAAGACCACGCTGCAAGCGGAAAAAATGGAATTGCTGATGGGCCTGTCGCTGGACTTTTGGGAAGATATGTGTATACTGTTTAACCCTGTCTATGAACAAACAACAGCTTGCATCGAAGATTTGGGAGTCTGCCAACAAAATGCGCTCCAAAATTGAAGCCAATGAATACAAGGACTACATTCTCGGCTTCATCTTCTACAAGTTCCTTTCCGATAAGGAAGTCAAGTTCCTGAAAGAGAACGACTGGACAGACGATGATTTGCCCCATGTTACAGAAGATGACGCGGAGACGGTTGACTATATCCGCAGCAATGTAGGTTACTTCATCTCCTATAAACACCTCTTTTCTACATGGATTGACAAGGGCAGCGACTTCAGTTGAGGATTCTGATTTGACCATCGACAATTTGCGAGAAAACGGCTTCCCCGATGAAGTTCTTGAAGCTCTTGAAATATTGACTCACGATAGTAGCGAGCCATATCTGGACTACATCAAACGAATAAAGATAAACTCTATCGCCAAAGCTGTAAAACTTGCTGACCTACAGGACAACAGTAATTATAAACGTCTTGATAAGGTTGAGTTAAAGGATTTGCAAAGACTTGAAAAGTACAGAGAAGCAAGGCGAATTTTAATGGAATAGAATTTTGAATATATAAATGAACTGACATTGCAGAAATGCCATGTCGGACTGGAGTAGATTATGAAGGCTATATCAATCAAAAATCCTTACGCAACTCAGATACTGCGTGGGACTAAAACCATCGAATATCGGTCGTGGGACACAAAGCATTGTGGCGATCTTTTGGTTTGCAGCAGTGCGAATCCGAAAGTTCCGGGTATGCTCTCCGGTTATGCCATTTGTGTCGTCAATCTCGTCGATACTACATACAATGCCGCAGATGACATCTATGAATGGCATCTGGAGGATGTTAAGAAAATTAAGGCGTTCCCTGTAAAGGGAAAACTGAACTTCTTTGATGTCGATGATTCACTTATTCACTATCCTGGCGAGAAAAAGGAAGAGTCTGTGGAAACCGAAGCTCCTGCCGTTCAGCAAGCTCCGCTTTATACCGCTATGCCTCAAATGCCGGGTATGCCTAAGATGATTGATAACATCAATCTGCGTGTCCGTGACGATTGGATGTTGGAGGACGAGCTGACCCTTGACCTTGAAGGTCTGAATATGGATGCTGTTTGGGAAAACTTCATCATCCAGGTCGGTGGTGTGGAGCTTGAACAAGGTAATACTCTTGACGAGCAGATTGCGACCGACGACCTAAAAGAAAAGCTCAAAAAAGATATAGAAAAGCTCGAAAAGCAAGCTCGTAACGAGAAGCAGCCGAACAAGAAGTTTCAGCTTGCCTCGCAAGTAAAGGCTATGAAGAAAAGGCTGAATGAATTAGAAAACTGACGAAAGGATGGAACGATTTTATGATTAAAACCCTGCTTCTAAATAAAGTTGCATCCTATGATGACGATAACGGTCAACTCATTGAACCGTTAAAGGTTAATTTTCTTTTCGGTTTGAACGGAAGTGGTAAAACGACAATCAGCCGCTTTATTGCAACTCCAACCGATGAAAAGTATAGTTCCTGTCAAATTACTTGGGATGGCTCGCCTATAAAATGTGCTGTTTACAATAGAGATTTCGTTGAGGGTAATTTCAGCGAAAGTGTCCCCGGTATCTTTACTTTAGGAGAAGGACCAATCGGCACAAAGGAGCTGATTAAACAACTCACGGATGAGATTGCAGAACTTGAAAAAACAAGAGATACCAAGACGAAAGAAATTGATGGGACGGATACCAGTATCGGCTACAAAAAACAACTAAAGAACCACGAGGAAAGTTATGCGGTTAAGTTTTGGGAGATAAAGCAAAAACTTGACCGTGAAGATAGTCCTCTGTTAAAGGCAATTTCCGGTGTGCTTGGAAGCAAAGACAAATTTAAGGACCGATTGATTTCTGAAAGCGAACAAAATAAATCAGAATTGTTTGATAAAACCCTATTAGCAACACAATCCTCAGAATTGTTTGGTGCATCGGTAGATAAAGCCACAGCTATTACACAACCATCCTTCACGGAAATGCTCTCTTTTGAATCAGATGAGATTCTGTCAACTGTTGTTGTTGGTAAAGACAATGTTGCCATCTCCGAACTCATACAAAAGCTCGGAAACAGTGCGTGGTTCAGCCAAGGCAAACAGTATTTAGATGTGAGTGATGGCGTGTGTCCCTTCTGTCAACAACTGCTTCCAGATGATTTCAGTAAGCAGGTTGAAGAATATTTTGATGATACATACAAGAGGAATATGGGTAAGATTACTTCTCTTGCATCAAAGTATGGCACGGCAGCGGAACGGCTGATAGCTACAATTCAAACTCTTGTTGACTCAAAAAACAGTTTTCTGGACATCAAGGCTTTAGAAAAGGAATTAGCTACACTTAAAACTACAATAGAAATCAATAAAAAGAAATTATCCGAGAAAACGACCAGTCCAAACAGTATTGTTACTTTGGAAACTCTTCAACAGATTTCCGAAAATGTCGAAGCTATAATCGAAACAGCTAACCAATCAATCCGAGAACACAACGCTCGAATTGACAACATAAAAGAGGAAAAAGAAAAGCTGACCTCTAAGGTGTGGAAATATATCGTTACCCAGTTAGCTGTCGATATTGCTACATATTCCACACGCAAGGATGAAATCAAAAGCTATATCTCCGAAGCTCAAACTGCCTTGGATAATGCAAGGAAAACGATATTTTCCAAAACCACGGAGCTAAGAACAGCCGAGGAAATGTTGACAAGCATTATTCCAACAGCTAATGGTATAAACGCCATGCTTGAAAACTATGGGTTCAATAGCTTCAAGTTGAAGGTCGATGATGAAAGTAAAACCTATCAATTTGTGCGAGCAAATGGCGAGCCTGCATTTGAATCGTTGAGTGAGGGAGAAAAGAACTTTGTTACGTTCCTGTACTTCATCCACACTCTGAGAGGAAACACGGACGAGTCTGGACACGAGTACGACAAGATTTTGATAATCGACGACCCGGTATCCAGCTTAGATAATGATGTCCTGTTTCTTGTAAGCACCTTGATAAGAGATTTGTTCAAGGACATATATAGTGGCAAAGGTTCCATTAAACAGCTATTTGTCCTTTCACACAATCTGTACTTTTTCAAAGAGGTTTCTTACAAGGCAGGATTAGTAAAGAAAGAAACTGGATATTGGATGATAACGAAGACCGGAAATACATCTAAAATTGCCTCGTATAAAGAGAACCCGGTTAGTTCCACCTATGAGATGTTGTGGGATGAAGTAATTCAAGCCAACGAAAACCCATCGGAGTGCAACACCTTGACGCTCGCAAATGCAATGAGAAGAATTGTAGAATACTATTTTCGGTTCCTGGGCGGTAAGGATATTAGTCAGTTCCATCTTCAATTTCCAGATGGAGAAAGACAGATTTTAAAGTCCCTTATTTCTTGGATGCACGCTGGTTCCCACTCTGCATTTGATGACTTTTCGGCAACAACCGCAATTTATAGTGCCGAGAACCACTTGAAGGTTTTTAGGGACTTGTTTGACAAGTCGAACCAAATAGAACATTACAACATGATGATGAAAATAAAAACGGAGGAAGAAACAAATGGATAAGTTGAAGATGCAAACGGCGAACAAAGCCGATGAGAATTTCAAAGCGTTGGCGGCTATGTTCCCCAATGCCGTAACCGAGACTATAGACGAGAACGGCGAGGTCGTTCGTGCGATTGATAAGGACGTGCTGATGCAGGAAATCTCCTGCAAGGTCGTTGAGGGCAAGGAGGAACGCTATCAGTTTACCTGGCCGGACAAGAAGAAATCTGTCCTGCTCGCAAACGCTCCTATTTCCAAAACCCTCCGCCCCTGCCGTGAGGAAAGTGTGGATTTTGACACTACAGAAAACCTCTATATCGAGGGCGATAACCTTGAAGTCTTAAAGCTCCTGCAGGAAACTTATCTCGGCAAAATCAAGATGATTTACATTGACCCTCCGTATAACACCGGAAGCGACTTGGTTTACAATGACGATTTTGCTATGGGTATTGATAAATTTAATGCTCAAAACTCCGTATATGACGGCGACGGAAATAGGTTGGTCGAAAACACAGAAAGTAATGGTCGATTCCATACAGACTGGCTTAATATGATTTTCCCAAGGCTGAAATTAGCAAAAGACCTACTTTCCGAACAGGGCGTAATTTTTATCAGCTTAGATGATAACGAAGCTGTAAACCTGAAAAAAGTTTGTGATGAAATTTTTGGAGCTGTTAATTTTGTCGGTCAAATCACCGTCGTTGGTAATCCAAGAGGTCGAGACTATGGTGGTGTTGCTCGTATGCACGATTATCTGTTTGTGTACAGGAAGTCTCCGCTGGCAACAATAAATCTCATCGAAGATTCTGAAAATAACTTCAAGATGTTCGATAAGCTTGGCGGCTTTGAGCTGAGAGAATTAAGGAATCGTAATATTAAGTTTAATAAAGAAAACAGACCGAACCTTTACTATCCCTTCTACATCCATCCTACTGAAAAAGACGAACACGGTTTACATACTATCTCATTGGAAGCTCACGAAGGATGGATTGAATTATATCCGTTAGAGTCGCAGGGCGTGAATACTGTTTGGAGATGGGGGAAACCTAAATCACAGGAAAACCTCAACATCAACATTAAGGCTAAGCCGATGAAAAACGGTAGTTTTATGATAGTTGAAAAATATAGAGAAGGAAGAATGATGGCACGTTCCGTTTGGTGGGATAAAGATACGAACACCGAGAAAGGAACTTTGCTTGTAAAAGAAATATTGGGAGGTAAGATTTTTGACTATCCTAAACCTGTAGAACTCTTGATGAGGGCACTTGAAATGGGTACAAACACGGATTCGGAGGACTATGTTTTGGACTTCTTCTCTGGCTCCGGTACAATGGCGCACTCCGTTATGCAGCTAAACGCCAAGGATAACGGCAATAGAAGGTTCATTATGGTTCAGCTCCCAGAAGAAACCAGTAAAGATTCCGAGGCATTTAAGGCTGGCTATAAAACCATTTGCGAGATTGGTAAGGAGCGTATCCGTAGAGCAGGACAAAGAATCAAGGAGGAAAGTCCATTAACCACAATCGACCTTGACATTGGCTTCCGTGTTTTGAAGTGCGATACATCAAATATGAAGGAAGTATTCTACAAGCCCGATGAGGTTGAGCAGACTTTGTTCGATAACTATGCCAACAACATCAAGGAAGATAGAACTCCCGAAGATTTGCTGTTCCAGGTTATGCTTGACCTTGGTGTGCTCCTCTCCTCCAAGATTGAAGAAACCACTATCAATGGCTGCAAGGTATTTAACGTAGCCGAGGGCTTCCTGTACGCTTGCTTCGACGAGAATATTTCCGATGATGTTGTTAAGTCGATTGTAAAGGAGCAGCCTTACTATGCTGTATTCCGTGATAGCGGTATGGCAAGTGATTCTGTGCTCACCAACTTCGACCAAATCTTTGCTTCTATCAGCCCCTCCACAGTACGGAAAGTGCTGTAATGAGTAAGTACAGCCAAAATCCGAGAAAGTGAGGAAAACCGCAAATGAAGATTAACTTTAAGATACAGCAGTATCAGACCGATGCTGTAGATGCGATTGTTCGTGTATTCAACGGACAACCGCACTACGACAAGATTACATATATACGAGACCTTGGAAAACAAAAGACTTATACCGGATTCGATGGTTCTATCTTCAACGAAGGAAAACAGATGACTCTCGTGCCGATGGACGACCAGCTCAGCCTGGGTGACATTGAACTTGAAAGCGACACCGGTTATAAAAACAAGGCTATCGAGCTGACCGGTGCACAGCTTCTTGACAATATCCGTGCCATTCAGAGCGAAAACAATATCAAGGTTTCCGACAAGCTCATTGCAGATGTTGGACGTTGCTCCCTTGATATTGAAATGGAGACCGGTACGGGTAAGACCTATGTTTACATCAAGACGATGTTTGAGCTGAACAAGCGTTACGGATGGAGTAAGTTCATTGTTGTCGTTCCGAGCATCGCTATCCGTGAGGGTGTAAACAAGACCTTCCAGATTACCGCAGACCATTTTATGGAGCAGTACGGCAAGAAGGCTCGTTTCTTCATCTACAACAGCTCCAACCTTAACGAGCTTGACAACTTCTCGTCCAGCTCCGGTATCAACGTAATGATTATCAATACACAGGCTTTCGCTTCGTCTTTGAAAGAGGACGGCAAAAGCAAGGAAGCCCGTATTATCTATTCCAAGCGTGATGAGTTCGGCTCTCGCCGTCCTATCGACGTTATCAAAGCAAATAGACCTATCATCATCTTGGACGAGCCGCAGAAAATGGGTGGCGAGGTTACGCAAAAAGCACTCAAAAACTTCAATCCTTTGTTCAGCTTGAACTACTCTGCTACTCACGCCAAGGAGCATAACCTTGTGTATGTTCTGGATGCTTTGGATGCGTTCAACAAGAAGCTCGTTAAGAAGATTGAGGTTAAGGGTTTTGAGGTTAAGAACCTTACCGGCACAAGCCAATATCTCTATCTTGAAAACATCGTGTTGTCTCCGAGTAAGCCGCCTATGGCAAAACTTGAAATCGAGGTTGCTCAAAACGCCGGTCACGCAAGAAAGCTGTTCACCTTTGCCGTTGGTGACGACCTGTTCTATAAGTCCAATCAAATGGAGCAGTATAAGAACGGCTATGTTATCTCCGACATTGACCCTGTTCGTGGAACAGTTACCTTTACAGGAGGTCTTGTAATCCACCAGGGCGAGGTTATCGGTGATGTTGTTGAGCAGGATATGCGTCGTATCCAAATCAGAGAGACTATCCAATCTCACTTTGAGAAAGAAGAAAAGCTCTTTGAAATGGGCATCAAAACGCTGTCTCTGTTCTTTATCGACGAGGTTGCCAAGTATCGTCAGTACGACGAGGATGGCAATGAGGTTCTCGGTGAATACGGTCGTATCTTCGAGGAAGAATACACCGCTATTCTCAACGAGTATTTGACGATGTTTGATACCCCTTATCAGAAGTATCTGCGTGAGATTGAAACCGCTGATACCCACAAGGGCTATTTCAGTATTGACAAAAAGACCGGACGCAGCATCAACTCTGCTCTCAAACGAGGAACAGAGTTCTCCGATGATATTTCCGCTTACGAGCTTATCTTGAAAAACAAGGAACGCTTGCTCTCCTTCGATGAGCCTACAAGATTTATTTTCTCCCACTCTGCACTTCGTGAAGGTTGGGATAACCCGAACGTATTCCAAATCTGTACGCTGAAGCACAGCGACAGCTCCACGCAGAAACGCCAGGAGGTTGGTCGTGGTCTTCGCCTTTGCGTCAACCAAGCCGGTAACAGAATGGATATGGAAGCGCTCGGTGAGACCATCCACAACATCAATAAGCTGACCGTTATTGCAAGCGAAAGCTACAAGGGCTTTGTTGCAGACCTGCAATCTGACATCAAGAAGGTTCTCTACGACCGTCCGACCGCCGCTACCAGCGATTACTTCAAGGGCAAGTTCGTCAAGGTGGACGGCAAGCCTACTGCTATTGACGAAAAAACCGCAAATAACATCGAGTTCTATCTGATTCAGAACGGCTATGTGGATATGGACAGAAAGGTGACGGACAAGTACCGCATGGATTTGGAAATGGGTACGCTCGCACCTATGCCAGCAAACCTTGCTCCTATGGCAGAGGGCGTACATACTCTCGTGCAGGCTGTATTCGATGAATCTGCTCTTGCTCGTATGGTTGAAAACGGCAAGCAGACCAAGATTGAAAGTAACGAGCTTAACAAGAACTTCTACAAGAAGGAGTTCCAGGAGCTTTGGAAGCGTATCAATCACAAGTACGCTTATGCTGTCTCCTTTGACAGCGCCGAACTGATTGAAAAGGCTATCCGTCATATCAACAATGAGCTGTTTGTTTCCGAGCTTACTTATACCGTCTCCAAGGGCGAGCAGACCGATGAAATGGACGCCAATGCTCTGGAGCGTGGCGAAGCGTTCAAGTCTGCAAAGACTCGCACAACGACTCTCAAACGTAGTGAAGTCAACCAAATCAAGTATGACCTTGTTGGCAAGATTGCGGAAGGAACCGTTCTGACCCGTAAGACCGTCGTTGCGATTATCAAAGGTATCTCTCCGGTTAATTTTGCTATGTACAAGGCGAACCCCGAAGAATTTATCACCAAAGTCGTTCGTCTTATCAACGAGCAGAAAGCAACAATGATAGTTGAGCATATCACCTACGACCAAATCGAGGGCGAATATGACAGCACTATCTTCACGGCTGAAAAGAGTTCGACAAGTATCGACAAAGCGTTTAAGGCATCCAAGCATATTAAAGATTATGTGTTTACTGACGGCTACGCAGAAAAGAGCGTAGAACGCCGCTTCGCAGAGGACTTGGATAGTGCTGACGAGGTTTGCGTTTACGCCAAGCTGCCGAGAGGCTTCCATATTCCTACTCCCGTTGGTAACTACTCTCCCGACTGGGCGATTGCGTTCAACGAGGGTGCGGTAAAGCACATCTTCTTTGTTGCCGAAACCAAGGGCACAATGGAGAGTTTGAGTTTGAAGCCGATTGAAAAAGCGAAAATCTCCTGTGCGAGAAAGCTCTTTAATGAGATTTCCACGGAGAACGTAAAGTATCACGATGTTGACAGCTATCAGCACTTGCTTGATGTGATGAAATCGCTGTAACGGGGTATTCACAATGCAAAAGATACCCTATGTCGGCATTATCAAGGTAGCCGACGGAGACGATATTCAGACTCTTCCTGTAGAGGGCAAGACTTTCCGTGACTATGTGACCGAGTACATGGCAAAAGCCCAGGACGACCGCATACACCGCTTTGCCGCCGTGTTTGGTCTGGATGAAACATTGTTGCGCGGCATGATGTCTCATCGGGTGACTGAGGGGAACATCAACGATTTTGGCCGCTTTGATGCATTGAAAGCTACAGCGGATAAGAAAAAGGCCAAAGCCTACTTCGAGACCGGGTCTCACACTCCATTACCCCCACCCAAAGTGGCCATGAAACTGGACAAAATACTCCGAGATTTCATCACAAACGGCGGTTTTGACCTCTCGTAAGTCATGCTGACATGAGGAGGAAATGCAGATTTCCTGCAAAAGAGCCAAGGGGAAACCCTTGAATAACCCTCATTTTGGGAGGGAGATATTGATTGGTACGCACCTGCAGAGACGGAGGGTCGCGGTATGTTGAACGCAGTATCAGACGAATCACGCAACTAGGACTTCAAAATTGCTCTGTTAGAATTCTGACAGCTCATACAGCCCTACTCTTTACTTACGAGTAGGGCAAATTCTTATTTCATTTATTTTATGGGAGAAATGATTAAGGAGAAATCCGAAAGGCTTGCATCTGGTTCTACCTTTTTTGAAATCTCAGGCAACATGTTAAGCCAATATGGAATTCCCGTTTCCCTGTAAGTCTGAGCAGGATTCTATTGCTGCTTTTTTGGACAAGTGAGCTATCAACAAATTATCAACGACTATGCGGCAACGAGTGAGAGACAAATGACAATGGATTTCCACCATCTGATAAAGGGGGCTGAAGGCTTAATACCCGGAGATTCCACACGCAAGGCTATTATCAAAGAGGAACCATTGGCTCATCAGATCCTGCAGGAAAAACCTCTGCTTTGAAATAGTTCAGCTGTTCCACAAGTGTAGAGGAAATCGGAATCATACGCGCCGCGTTCGTCTTGGTAATGCCGCGGCTGAGCTAAATCTCTCGCGCCCGCAGGGATATTCCCTGCGGGCGATAGCCCCGGAAGTTTGTTCCTAGGAATAGGATTTCTCCAGGATGCTGACCACGTCCGCCGGAGTCAACTTGCAACGGTCCAGCTCAAACAGATTGCCCATGGTGGAAAAAGCCGTTTTGGCGTATTCGTCAAATAAATCCGGTGTAATGCCGAATTCGGACATCTTCAGCTTGTCTACGCCGCAGGCTTCCTTCAGGCTGTTCAAGCCGTTCAGGAAACCGTCCACGGAGGCTTCCTGTCCCATGGCTGCGGCAACTCTTGCGTAACGTTCCGGGCAGGAGGGAGCATAGGCTTCATGGTAGGCCCAGGAAATCATAATTAGCCCCGCGCCATGGGGCAGGGAAGGATGGAAGGCGCTGAGGGCATGTTCAATGGAATGTTCCGACGTACAGCAGGAAATGGTTTCCACAAACCCGGAATAGGTATTGGCCAGCGCCACATAGGCGCGCGCTTCCAGATCATCCCCGTTATTTACGGCGCGCGGAAGATATTTGGCAATGTATTCAATAGCCTGGAGCGCGAACATGTCCCCCATGGGGGAGGCGATTGTGGCCATATATCCCTCCACGGCATGAAACAGGGCGTCAAACCCCTGGTATGCCGTTAATTTGGGAGGTACGGAAAGCATCAACTCCGGATCTACGATAGACATGGTGGGGAAAGTACCCCTGAAACCGAAACCGATCTTCTCCTGCGTGTCCTCTTTCGTGATGACGGTCCACGGATCCGCCTCCGTTCCGGTTCCCGCCGTAGTGGTGATGCAGACGATGGGAAGAGGTTTGCAGGGAATGGGAAGCCCCTTGCCGGAACCTCCCTGGATGTAATCCCAGTAGGTTCCTGGATTGGCCGCCATCACGGCGATGCTCTTGGCGGAATCCATGCTGCTGCCCCCGCCCAGGCCGATGATGAAATCACAGCCCGTTTCCCTGGCCAGGGAGGAGGCTTCCATTACGTGCTCCACCACGGGGTTGGGCTGCACTTTATCGAAAACAACACTTTCCACTCCCTGTTTTTTCAGAAGAGCCTGTACGCGGTCCAGATACCCGAGGCGTTTGACGGACGACCCGCCGATGACGATCAGGGCCTTGGTGCCGGGCAGGGGGGCGGAACCAAGATTGTCCAAAGAACCCGCGCCGAAAAAGATTTGCGCGGGCATGAAAAATTGAAATGGCTGATACATGCCCTTAATGTATAAAACGGCGGCTCCGGACGTCAAGGATGCTCTGCGCATTCCATGAACAGGGAAACCGCCGTTCGGGCAACATCTTTTGTCTGAAGAAAGTCAGATGTCTTCAAAAAAATCGTCACTCCGGGTTGGGGCCGGTTTGGGAGGCTTCGGCACATCCGTTCCGATGGCTCCGGGATCATCCATTTCACGGCTGGTCGTAATCGTGGTGGAGGGAGCCTTCTTTTTGGAGGAACGCATGGCAGGACGCGGTGCAGAGGATGAAGAGGAACCGTCAGCCATGCTTTCTTCTTCCGGAGAATCCATCATGCTCTTCATGCTCTGAACCAGTTTATCCCGGAGGGTGCGGATACCTTGTTCCCGGCGCACGGGATCCACCGTCGTCCGGATCAGCGTCATCATATTCCTCGTGGCGTTTGCCTGGTCTCCCAAGTCGAAGCAATCCAGTTCGCAGCGCCAGCGCAAACGATCCAGAACGGCGGCTCCCTGCTCATCAAATTCGTCTTCGGACGCATTGGCGATGCGGCCCTGCATGCCGGATTTCTTGCCGGAGGAAATGGCATGGCTGATTTTTCCCAGAGCCACTTCCATGGAAATTCTCTTGTTCCACGCCTGCCTGAGGGCGGGAAGATTGCGGGTCTGCCGGTATCCGGTGAAAAACAGCTTGTCAAAAATTTCATCCCGGTTTTTCATGGAATCCGGGAAAGCCTTGGAAGACATGCTGCTGATGCCCAGGGCCTCCCCCACTTCCGTATTAAGGACGGATTGTTCCGCAATACGGGCGCCGGCTCTTCCGGCTGCTCCATTGTTGTTTTTGGAAGAGGAAGGGTCGACAAAATCAGGGTCGGAGCAGGCGGACAGGTAGGCATTCAGCAAATCCATGGCCGGCTTCTGGAACTCCGTAACGTCCAGGGTTTCCTCCGCTGTTCCTCCGGTGGAATGGGAGGTGGCGTTCATTAAATTTTCCTTAAGACGAGCCTTGAGGACGAGAACTCCCCATTGATATTGAAGCATTAATCCTTTGCGGGCATTTTTATCCTGGTACTTCTTCGCTTCACGGTCCATCCAGTCCTTCATGGAATTGGAGGCGATTTTGGCGCTCTTCCCCTGGCTCTTGTCCTTCTCCTTTTCCGTTTCCATCAGAAACTTCTTGGACTGAATCAGCAGGTCATATGCGGCGCCGGGATCCCTGCCGGCGGAATTCAGTTTGCTGATAGCGGCATTGATTACCTTGGTTTCTGCAGACCTGTTCAGAGCGAGCAAATTATCCAAATCCTTGATTACCTTCTTCTTGGCATCGTTATCCATGTACTGCGCATAACAAAGGGAACCCAGGCTGAGGCTCCCGACCAGGCAAAGAGAAACGAAAGTATTCATGCTTTTTTTATTATGAAGGATGAAAGGTGATCTGGCAAGAGAGAAGGAATCTCAAAAAGATAAAATATCCTTGCAAACTAAAAATATCATGATTCCGCGCTCTGGCAGTAATTATTTCTTTTTTTTCTTCTCTTTAAGGAACTTTCTTCCCAACGGGCTTTGATACAAAAATTCCGTTTCTTCGGTTTTTCCCTCCTCCCGATCAACCAACTCCATCATTTCTCCTTCCTCATATCCCGCCAGCTTCAGGTATTTAAACACTTCGGTGGCTTTGCCGGGGTAGTTGTCCAACAAAATTCGTAATAAACCTCCTCCTCCATCTTTGAGGAATGATTTGATTTTGGAGTTTCGATCTTCCATGATACTTAATATATTGGCAAGATTCCTACATTTGTCCCATTTTTCCCTGGCTTCCTGCATGAAGGCGGCGTCTTTCTCTCCAAATTCCCTGTCTCTTATCCGTTCCTCTTCCGTTTTTTGCCGTCGCATTCTCTGTTCGAATGGTATGGAGAGTTCCTTCTTTTTTCTCTCCACTCTCTCGTCTCTTTCTTTCAAGAAGGACTCCCACCTGGCGTTAAACTCTTTGCTCCAAACCGCCGTTTTTCTCTCCATAACTTCTTTCTTCCAGCCCTCGAAATCAGGAATGTAGGCTTCTTTCATCATCTTCAGCATCGTTGCCGCGTAAATGGAACAAAGCTGCCCCACTTCTTTCTTTCTCACGGCAGAGAATTTTTGCTTGAGATTGATTTTGGAAATGATAACCAGATCTACCATAACTTTCCCTTTGAGAGAAATATCATTTTTTAAGTCAAAATCCGGCGTCATTTGTTCAAACGGTGTATTTTCGTTCTCTCCAAACAGAGGAGCAGCGGAAGTAATCCGGGCTATCAACAATAACCGATCCAGCTTGTCCGGGGAAACTCCCCCTCTGATGTCACTCCACTCAAGCTGCCCCATATGAGTACGGGCTGTTTGGTAAAATTTTACGAGTTCTCCTTGCTGAAGAAGTTTTTTTAATTCTCCAATGTCAGAATCCCTGTTGAATTTCAATTCTTGCGAATCTGTTGGAAAAGCGGCGGACGAAGGCAATGCAATAACAGAGGAAAAGGTCGCAGGCGACGCTAGAGCAACGGAACAAAACAGAAAATAATTCATTCGAAGGTTCATCATCATGTTATATAATCAGGGTTTAAAAATATGATCGCCGCCAGAAGTCCGTTCAACGGAACATTCGTCATTTTTATTTGGATCTATAAGAAATTTTTGAATTTTAACATAAAATCGTTTATTGTCTTTTCGATTTATATGAAAACGCTGATAAACGGTGGCAATATCTGAAATTCCATTCTTACTGGAATCAGGATTTTTATAAGTTCGAAAGAGGCAATTCCATATAAATTCATTGGGATACGAATGTTCGTAAATAGGTTGCCCATCTGAGTCAACTCCTTTAATAGCATTCAAATCATCTGGAGTCCCCCGAAACCCTATATTATCATGAGAACTAAAATAATTTTCAGGATTAATTCTCCAGATACTATCTGCTTGATGAGGACCTCCAATGCTTCCGACTGAACCTTCAAATCCTTTATCCTTTTCAATAACCCAAACTCCTTTAAAACATACATCCAAAGGATGGACGGAAACAATAAGCTGAGCCGAAGCTCCTGGTTCGAAGTCTCCATCGTTGGGAAAGTCAAAAGCTAGAGCTGGAAGACCTTTGACCTGCCCGCCCAAAGTTTCATGTTCTGCAGTAAGCAGTCTTGGAAACATTACGTCAAATTCGATAGGACGGGGGAGGGCTATTCCCTGTTCAGTTTCCACCTTAATAACAATTTTTCCAGACTGTTGGATTTGTTCTTTATTTACGTAAGGATTTATCTTAAATCTTATCGACTGGTAGTTATTTGGTATTTTTTCCAAACCGCCTTCAAGCAACTCTTTTCCTTCCATCACTTTCCATTGGATTTGATCCTTCGGTTCCAGTAAAAACGGTTTTTTACAGTTCAGGGTAACGGTGACCGTTTCTCCAATGCCGATTTTCCTGCGCTTTCTGTCTTCCTTCTTCTGTTCTTCCGTCGCGTTTTTGTCACGGGCCAGTTTGGCGGAACAGTTCTCCGTTTCCGATACCAGTTCCATGATATTGGAAAATTCCTCATCTTTGGCATGAAGAAGGGAAAAAGATGAAAAAAGGATGAAAATGGCAACGGTACGGACAAGGGAAGGGCCACTCATTTAATGAAGCTATGAAATTGAAGCTATGAAATGCTTGCATATTTGTCAAGTGACAGAGCGCGTTTTCCGTCCAATGAAAATGGGAGAATGCTGACTAAACTATACTTCGCATAATATATGTAATGCCAAATATAATTCCGGTAGAATAATTCTCCGACCGTTAATATTTAAATGATTATGATATGATTGGGAGGACGTGAAAAAATGCGGCATGGGAATGAATGATGAACTATCCTCTGGGATGGAAGCGGTGATGAATCGAGTTCAGCCGCTGCTGCTCCAAATGCGTATAGATCTGGGTGGTTGAAATATCGGCATGACCCAGCATCTCCTGAATAATACGCAGATCCGCTCCGTTTTCCAGAAGATGCGTGGCGAAGGAATGACGCAGGATATGCGGGAAAACATGCTGTTCCAGTCCTGCGGCTCTGGCACGTTCCCGGAGAATTTGACGAACCCGCTCCCTCGTCAACGGACGGCCGCGTACTGTCAGAAAGATATGGCTTTTCGTTCCCGTCCTGACCAGTTTGGGTCTTCCTTTTTCCAAATACATTTGCAAAGCATCCAAAGCGGATCTCCCTACGGGCACCAGCCGGGTTTTATTCCCCTTCCCCAGCACGCGGACAAAAGCTTCATCTTTATCAAAACTCTCTAATTTGCAATTAATTATTTCACTAACACGCATCCCGCAGGCGTAAATCATCTCCAGGAGCGCCCTGTCTCTACATCCCAGAGGAATATCTTGAATGTCAATGCTTTCAAGCAAATTTGAGACGGTTTTCTGATCCAGCACATGAGGAAGCGACAACCCCTGCCGGGGTATTTCCAGAAATACGGAAGGGTCTTTTTCCAGTATTCCCGTTCCGGCCAGCCACCGGAAAAAAATACGCAGATGCACCATTTCCACCCGCATGGAGCTGCGGGCCATGCCCCGGTCCTGCAAATGCCGCAGAAATGCCGAAAGCGTGTCGATGCCTGTTTGGGCAAGGCCGGTATTATCCATTTCCAGAAACCGGGCAAATTCCTCCAGGGTCTGTCTCACGGAAAGCTGGTAGGCGGTGCTCAGGCCTTTCTCCGCGGCCAGAAAACGGATGAAGCGTTCCAAATGAGTTTGCATGGAGGCTGCCTTTCCTGTCATCTGTTAAAACCGTTCCACCAGGAACAGGAATTCCGTCACGTTCTGAGGACGGTTTCTGAAATTCCGGCTGCCCCGGAACGCGGCGTACGGCGTTTCCAGCGTAACGGTATGGCCCAGGCGTCCAAGGAAACCGGTCATCTCCTCATAGTTGATAAACCCCTCCGAGCTGTAGGAAAGCAGAATAAATTTGGCCGGGCAATCCTCCAGCAGCCGGAACAGGGCCTCCGGAGCATGCTGGCGGCTATTGTACGTGGAACGTTTCCAATCTGCGGGAATGCCGGAAACTCGGCTGGTTTCCTCCGGCTTTTCATAAGAAGACAGCAAATTCAGCATGAAATAATTGGAACCGTACGGATGCTGGTTATAGGGAGGGTCCAGGTACACCACATCCATTTCCGGCAGCTCGGCAGCCAGTTCATTGGCGTCACGGCAATGGATGGAATACCGGCAGTCAAACCGGGAAAACACGGGAAACGGCAGCGAAATTTCTCCCAGAATGCGGGAAAGGGCGTTGCCTCCCGTTCCCCCGAATTTGCCGATTCCGTTCCTGTCTTTGTAAAAACCTTTGAATACGCCGGATGTGTTTGTGTGGACGGAAGCTTCCGCCAGAAGAGGAGCGATAAAATAGGGCCTGACTTCTGCCGGAAGCAAATTGATGGTCTGCCTCGCCGTATCCAGGTACACGGCGTTGCGGCGCGTATAGAAAACGCGGTCATCCGCCGTGATGCAGTCCGGATTTCTGGGAGCGTACAGTTCCGTGATGAAGCCAGGGGATTCATGCGTTTCCATATACCGCAGCAGGCGTCTGTAATGTCTGTCCAGCTCCAGATTTTCCACTTCCTCCGCGTTGCTCAGGTAACAGGTATTGACGACCCGGCTGTATTCCTCCAGATCATTGACGATCAAGTCTTCCGAATGCTGTTTCAGAAAACGCGCCACAATGCCGCTGCCGGAAAAAAGATCCCCTGCTTTCAGCCTTTCCTTACCCAGGCGTTTTTTCACCTGTTCCAGCCCCGTCCCCAGAAAATGAAGCAGGGAACGCTTATTGCCCAAATAGGTTACAATTTGTTCCGTCAGGAATCTGGGATCTTCCTCCATCTGCGGAGCTGGAAGGGATGATGGCTCGTTCCGGGTCATATAGCAGGTCCCGTCCAGCATACGGCACTCCGGACTTTCCGTCAAGTTGCTCCGGGGTGCGGAATAGAGAACCTTTCCTTTATCCGCAAGGGAAACGGAGTCCGGCCCTGCGCAAAACATGCCGTAAGAAAGGCCTTTCCAAAACGAGGAATCATGTTATCGTGCCAACAATCATGAAAAGGAAGTTTCTACCCTGTTCCCTGCTCTGCATGTTCCTAGCAGCTACAACGGCCCTTGGCAATCCCGGAGACACTTTTTACGAAGCCAACCTTTCCCTGACGCGCGCGGCACGGCAGGAGAAGGAGGGGGATTATAAGGCAGCCCTGGAAAGCGGCAAGAAAGCGGAGCAGTTGCTTCAGTCCCTGAAAACATCCGAGCCGGGATGGAATCCGGAATGGGTGGCCGGCAAACTGGATGCCGCCGCTCAGCTGCAGCGGCGCGTGGAACCTCTGGCGCAAAAAGCCGGAGCTCCCAAAAAGGCGGATTATTCCCTGAGACCGGGAGAACAGCGGGATTTTACCCTGCAACGCGCCTATAAGGCCCATGAACGGCAAAAAACGGTTGTCGGAACCGTTCCTGTTTTCCCTTCCCCCCACGGCACGCAAACGGGAAAAACAGTTGCTCCCGCTTCTGCCTCCCGCCCGGAAATCCGCTCCGTCAAGCCGGCCTCTGCCAGGAAGGAATCCGTTTCCAGAAGATCCGTTCCTTCGCGCGGGCTTCCTCCCCGGGCGGACCGGGATGGAAGATTCCGTATCGGAAGCTGATGCGGATACAAGGGCAGGAAGGGGGGCGGAAATGGGGGACATCCCCCCTTTTTCTTTCAATTGCTAAAAGAGCCGCTTTCCCAAATCGGGAAAGCGGCTCTGCGATTTTTTGCTCAGCTGCTCGCTCAGGCGTTCTGCTTGGCGGCTTCTTCAACAGCCACGGCCACCGCTACGGAAGCGCCGACCATCGGGTTGTTGCCCATGCCGATGAGGCCCATCATTTCCACATGGGCGGGCACGGAGGAAGAACCGGCGAACTGGGCGTCGGAGTGCATGCGGCCCATGGTATCAGTCATGCCGTAGGAAGCGGGACCGGCCGCCATGTTGTCCGGGTGCAGGGTACGGCCCGTGCCGCCGCCGGAAGCCACGGAGAAGTACTTCTTGCCCTTCTCATTGCATTCCTTCTTATAGGTGCCGGCTACCGGGTGCTGGAAGCGGGTGGGGTTGGTGGAGTTCCCGGTAATGGAAACGTCCACTCCTTCATTCCACATGACAGCCACGCCTTCGCGCACGTCATCGCAGCCGTACACGCGCACGGCGGCTTTGGGGCCCTTGGAGAAAGCTTTCTCCTGGATGATGTTCAGCTTGCCCGTGGCATAGTCAAACTTGGTTTGCACGTACGTGAACCCGTTGATGCGGGAGATGATGTACGCGGCATCCTTGCCGAGGCCGTTCAGGCAGACGCGGAGATCCTGTTTGCGGACGCGGTTGGCAGACTTGGCAATACCGATGGCGCCTTCAGCGGCGGCAAAGGATTCGTGACCGGCCAGGAAGCAGAAGCATTCCGTTTCATCGCGCAGGAGCATGGCGGCCAGGTTGCCGTGGCCCAGGCCCACCTTGCGTTCATCCGCAACGGAGCCGGGAATGCAGAAGGACTGAAGGCCTTCTCCGATGGCTTCAGCGGCGTCGGCGGCCTTCGTGCAGCCCTTCTTAATGGCGATGGCGGCTCCCACCACATAGGCCCAGCCGGCGTTTTCAAACGCGATGGGCTGAATGCCGTTCACAATTTCACGGGGGTTGATTCCCTTGGAAAGGCAGAGTTGTTCCGCTTCTTCAATGGAGCCGATGCCGTATTTGGCCAGGGCTTCATTGATCTGCTTGATGCGGCGGTCGTAGGATTCGAAAAGAGGCATAATGGTAATAGTGCTTGAAGTTAAGATACTCTTTTTAATTCAATCTCATTCGTGACGAGGATCGATGTACTTGGCGGCCTCGTCGAAACGACCGTAGTTGCCCGTGCATTTGGCGACGGCTTCGTTGGCGTCCACGCCCTTCTTGATCATTTCCATCATCGGCCCCATGCGCACAAACTCGTAGCCGATGATTTCACCGTCTTCATCCAGGGCAAGCTTGGTAATGTAGCCTTCAGCCATTTCCAAATAGCGGGGGCCTTTGGCGCGGGTGCCGTACAGGGTGCCGATCTGGGAGCGAAGCCCCTTGCCGAGGTCTTCAAGACCGGCGCCGATGGGAAGTCCTCCTTCAGAGAAGGCGCTCTGGGTGCGGCCGTACACGATCTGCAGGAACAGTTCGCGCATGGCGGTATTGATGGCGTCGCACACGAGGTCCGTGTTCATTGCTTCCAGTACGGTCTTGCCGGGCAGGATTTCCGCAGCCATGGCGGCGGAATGGGTCATGCCGGAGCAGCCGCTGGTTTCCACGAGTGCTTCTTCAATGATGCCGTTTTTGACATTCAGCGTCAGTTTGCAGGTACCCTGCTGGGGAGCGCACCAGCCCACGCCGTGGGTCAGGCCGGAAATATCCGTGATTTCCCTGGATTGCGTCCAGTTGCCTTCCTGCGGGATAGGAGCCGGACCATGGTTGCAGCCTTTCTTGACGCAACACATTTGTTCGATTTCGTGTGTAAACTGCATGGTATTAGGATGTTAATATGAAGATAGAGCTGCAGTCATCGGACAGCCCTACCTTGAGCGGGACGGATCATACCAGCAAATTCCCGATTAGCAAACACGAATGATTGAAAATTGGTTAAAAGGCCTCATAATCAGTCAGGAGTCCTGCCCTGCATGAAGTCACGACCACGCCGCCCCTTTCTCAACAAATTGGCAATCATCTTTGTCCCAATATTGATGATCGGCTTCTCCTTATTCATGTGGGCATGGCAGGTGGAACCCAGGCGTGTGGAAACCGTCACGGCTGCGATGGAGATGCCTCAGTGGAAGAGAAAAGAAAGCCCTCCCCTCCGTATCGCGATTGCCGGGGATTTCCATCTGCGTCCGAACGGGGGCGATCTGGCGCACAGGTACATGGAAACAATCATGGAAGCTCGGCCGGATATGATTTTCCTGCTGGGGGATTATGCCAACGGCCACACGAGGGAGAGCAGCATGGCCCCGGAAACGGCCCGGGAATATTTCAAGATGTTGAAAGCCCCTCTCGGCATTTTTGCCGTGCAGGGCAACCATGACCAGTATTACGGCTGGAACTTATGGCGCAACATGTTTTCCGGGCTGGGCATCCTGCCCATGTGGAATGATTCCCTGCTGCTGCACCTTCCCGGAGGCCGTGAGCTGCAGCTCTCTTCCGTCAGGGACGACTACCACCTGAGAATCAGGCCGGAGGAATTGCCTCTGCGTTTTTCCCCGGATATTCCGCATATCCTTCTTTCACATGTACCCGACATTTTTCCTCTGCTGGCTCCCGGCACGGCGGACCTCGTCATCAGCGCGCATACCCACGGAGGCCAGATATGCCTTCCCGGAGGCAGGGCCCTGGCAAACATCTCACGAGAGAAGGTCAAATTTTCCTATCCCTGGTCCCAGCTGAACGGAACCCCCTTCCTCATTACCCGCGGTTTGGGATGCAGCGTTCTTCCCCTGCGCTTCTGCTGCCCTCCGGAAATCATCGTGCTGGAAATCCAATAAGAAACAACTATCCGGATAACGCGCCGTCCCCTCATGCCCTTTATTTCTTATTCACATTATATTTACATATTGTTCACAACAATATGTGCAACCATGTTTCTGGAATCCTGCTCCACTCCGGCTGCAGCCCCGGAACCCGTGGCCGGCTGGTATGAAGGAACCCTCTATGAAGACAAGCCTTTCTACATCACTAAAAACGCCATCAGCTGGACCAGCGGAAGAAAAAGGGCGGATTTTGGCCGCTGGACAGCCGTCAGCGTGTATGACCCATCCATACGCATGCAGGCAGAGGGCGGTCGTTTCAGCATTACTCCCGGCTATGGCTGGGACGGCGTCACCTGGGGGTCCACCCCTCCGGATATGCTCCTCCCTTCCCTGTTTCACGACGCCATGCTGCACGCCAAAATGAATGGAGCCCCCATTTCCAGAAGCCAGATTGACCTGGCTTTTTACGATATCATGACCAGCCAGAATTCCTGCCGCAAGGGATTATACTATCGTTTTGCGCGCCTTTTCGGCTGGTGCTTCACCTTTCCACAGCATCCGAATACTTTGATAATCAAACGAGAGTAGTATGGTATCGGAGAATTTTCCGGAAAACCAGTTGCCCTGAAGGATAAACAAGGAAGAAAAATTCAGCCGTCGTCCTGCTGTTTTGCCTTGCCTGTTTAATTAGTTTAATCTAACTTTCGTTGTCAAACCAATCATCAGAACGCATGGAAATCACTATTATCTACGGAACGGAAACTGGCAATTCGGAGAGTCTGGCCCAGGACGCACGGGCAAAATTGACCAAGCTCGGCCATCAGGCAAAGGTGGTTGACATGGAAGGTATAACGGTGGAACAGTTGAAGAATGCGGGAACGCTGCTGGTCATCACCAGTACGTGGGGGGACGGAGAACCTCCCACCAACGCAGAGGCCCTCCATCAGGAATTGAAGGACTCTTCGGAAGATTTGTCCGAGGTAAGCTACGCCGTTTTTGCCCTTGGAGATGAATTTTACGAAAACTTCTGCCAGGCTGGCAAGGACTTCGATTCCTTCCTGGAACGTTTGAAAGCGCAAAGGCTTCTGCCGGTAGTGCTTTCCAATGGAGACCATGATGATACCTTCCCGGAATGGGTGGATGCCATCGCGGAAAAACTCTCCTGATGTTTTTTCAAGGTTTGCAATACCTTATCCTCAAAAGAGCGCTTCTTCCGGGACGAACGTCTGGAGGAAGCGCTTTTTCCTGAAAAAAGCAGGAACTCTCTTTTTCCGGTTCGGGCGCAAGGGGGAATAACTCCCTGATTTTTTCTTGAATTAAAGGCGGATAAAAGGAACGAATCCACTCCGGCGGAACAAAAAATCCGCGCTTATCACTCAATTGGCGTGGCTTCGGGAATGTATTCATTTCCGGCTGGGGCCGTCCGGCGAATTTCCGTGACAAAGCCCAGCACACGATCAACATCCAGTTGGGACAGGACGGAACGGACATCGTGGTCTTCCAGAAAGCGGGTCAGCTTGACATCATTATATAAGCCCTGCATATCCCCCTTCTGCACCAGAAGGCGGATGGCGGGGTCTTCGCTCAGGCTTTTCAGGCTTAGCACGCGGCTGGTAATGCGGGAACGGGGCATATAGCAGTCCAGCTGGGTGCGCCGCTGGTCGGAGAGCTCTGGACTGAGCGTCACCAGGTAGGCGATCATTTTTGCCAGGGAAAGCCGTTCCGGATCATGCTCCGGAGATATTTTTTCCAGCCAGCTCAGGTGGGGGTTGTCCATGATGGACTTTTTGATGGAATAAATGGCAGGTAAGGAAATGGTGCGGTTGGGGTCCATGTGGTACAGGGCCAGTTCTCGGGCGCGGGTCATTTCCGCCATGGAGCCGTAAAAGAAGATGCACATGACTCCCACCCAGCATACGACTGCCGCCATCAGTACCGTCGTGACGATTCCCTTGGCCCCGCCGAAGCCCATGCGCCGTCCCCAGGAGAAGACGTCGCTGAACCAGAAGAGACCGTGCATAAAGACAAAGAAGACAGCCGCCGCGCCTCCGACGGACAGCACCGTGACCATCCATTCCCGCGGGTCGCTGGTGATGAAAGAGAGGTAGGTGAAACCGTATTTGGATAGCCAGAAGTAAGCGGCTACGGAAGAGAGCACTGCCGCGCCGAACAGGAGCATCTTAATCATCCCCTTCAGCATGCCGAGTACAATGAAACCCAGCAGCAATGCGCCCAGAACCAGGTAAAATGTGAGGGAGGAATCCATGAATGAGGGGAAAAGAAGCCGTGAAACCGGTTGTTACAGAGCCCTCTGGCAGCGTTGGCGCAGGTAGTGGTCGCACAGGCAGAGCCAGGCCATGGCCTCCACAATGGGCACGGCGCGCGGCAGTACGCAGGCATCATGCCGTCCCCTGCCCTTGAGCCGGGCATCCTCCCCGTCCCTGTTGACCGTCTGCTGGTCAATCATCAAGGTGGCCGTAGGCTTGAAGCCGATGCGCATCAGAATGTCCTCTCCGTTGGAGATGCCGCCCTGAATACCGCCGGAGTGGTTGGTGGTAGTACGCACCCGGCAGCCCTGCATGTAAAAAGGGTCATTATGTTCCAAGCCGGTCATGTCCGCCGCTTCAAAACCGGAACCCACGGCGAAAGCCTTGGTGGCGGGAATGCTCATCATGGCGTGGGCAAGCGTAGCGTCCAGCTTGTCAAAAACCGGATCACCCAGTCCGGGAGGGCAGCCGCGCACCACGCATTTGACCACGCCGCCCAAGGAGTTTCCGGAGTCACGAGCTTCCTTGATGGCAGCGATCATGGCTTCCGCAGCGGAGGGGTCCGCCGTACGGACGATGTTGCTCTCAATGGCAGAGGCCGTCACGGCTCCCCAGTCCACGGAAGCTTTCACATGGTGAACCTGATCCACCCAGGCCACGACCTCCATATCGGGGAAAGCCTGCTTCAGCACGGCCCTGGCCACCGCTCCGGCTGCGACGCGGCCGATGGTTTCCCGTGCGGAGGCCCGGCCCCCGCCCGCCCAGGCGCGAATGCCGTATTTAGCGTCGTATGTATAGTCCGCGTGGGAGGGCCGGTACGTTCTGGCCATCTCGTCATAGGCGGAAGAGCGGTGGTCCTTGTTCCGGACACTGATGGCGATAGGCGTTCCCAGGGTTTTGCCGTCCAGCACTCCGGAAAGGATTTCCGCGCGGTCTTCCTCCCTGCGGGGGGTTACGATGTCGCTCTGCCCCGGCCTGCGCCGGTCCAGCTCCCGCTGAATGTCTTCTTCCGTCACCGGGACGAGGGACGGACAACCATCAATCACCACGCCTACCCCGGTCCCATGGGATTCACCCCAAGTAGAAATTCTGAACACCTGACCAAAACTGCTGGACATGGCGGTATTCTAGACGGAGGCGTTCACCCGGTCAAGCCGTGTGCATCCGCACCGGGACATAAAAAACACCCCTGTCCTCAAAGGACGGGGGTGCTGAAAGAAAAGTACTCCCTTGAGAAGGAGTTGCCGTCTTAGTCCTTCAAGGCGGAAGAGGCCTTGAAAGCAACCGTCTTGGAGGCGGGAATATTAATCGTGTTGCCGGTCTTCGGGTTGCGGCCGGTACGGGCTTCACGGGTCTTGGTAGCAAACGTACCAAAGCCAATGATCTGCACCTTGCCGGATTCCTTCACGCCTTCCTTGATGGATTCCAGCACAGCGGCCAGAGCTTCTTCAGCGTGCTTCTTGGTCGTATCAGCACCCAGCTTGCTTTGAATCAGTTCGATCAGTTGAGCCTTGTTCATAGGACTTCGGTGAATAGCATATGGAGCCCTGACAGTAAAGAAAAAATGCGGTGTGAAGGAAAATCAGGACCTAAAACGGCGTTAATTGTCGTCATCCGGCAGCCTTTCCACTGCAGCGCCGATGGCCAGGAGTTTTTCGTCAATCATTTCATAGCCCCGGTCAATATGGTACAGGCGGTGGATTTCCGTAGTGCCTTCCGCCTTCAGGGCTGCCAGAACCAGGGCGGCGGAGGCCCGCAGGTCGGAGGCCATGACGGGGGCGCCGCTGAGCGTTTCCACTCCGGAAATGACGGCAGTGCCGTTGTCCACCTTGATGTCCGCCCCCATGCGCTTGAGTTCGGAGCAGTGCATGAAACGCTGCGGGAAAATAGTATCCTTCACCACGGAGATGCCCGGCGTGGTGGCGAAGAGAGCCGTCATCTGGGCCTGCATGTCCGTGGGGTAGCCGGGATACGGGGCTGTCTTGATTTCCCCGCATTTGGGCGTTTTCCCGGCAATGATGGTGACCGTATCCCCCCGCTCGTTGAATTCCACGTGGTGGCCGCACTTCCGGAGCAAATCCGTCACCACAGTCATGTGTTCCTCACACACGCGCCGCAGGGTCACGCCATCCCCCATCATGGCCGCCGCCACCATAAAGGTACCGGCCTCAATGCGGTCCGGGATAACGGTATGGTTGCAGCCGCGGAGCTTTTCCACTCCCTCAATGACGATCCGGCGCGTTCCCGCACCTTGAATATTGGCGCCCATCTTGGTTAAAAAGTTCGCCAGATCCACCACTTCCGGCTCGGAGGCGGCGGATTCAATAACGGTGGTGCCTTCCGCCAATACGGCGGCCATCATCAGGTTGTCCGTTCCCAGAACGGTGGGGCCGTGGTCGCCGCTCAAATCCACCGTGGCTCCTTTCAACCCCCTGGGAGCTTCAATAATCAGGTTGCCGCGCTCAATCTGCACCTGTGCCCCCAATGCCTGGATGGCCCTGATATGCAGATCCACAGGACGGTCGCCAATCACACAGCCGCCCGGCAGGGGAATCACGCACCGCTGCATGCGGGCCATCAAGGGCCCCATCAGGCAAATGGAGGCGCGCATCTTGCGTACCTGTTCATAAGCGGCTTCGGAATGCAGGTTCCTGGCTTCCACGCGCACATTGCCGCTGGACCGCTCCACGGAGGCTCCCAGCTGGCCCATGATCTGCACCATGAAATTGGTATCGGAAACATCCGGAACCCGGCGCACCACTACAGGCTCATCCGTCAGCAGGGATGCGGCCAAAATAGGCAGGGAGGCATTTTTGGACCCGCTGATATTGACGGCTCCCCTCAGCGTAAAACCTCCATGTACGACAAGCTTCTCCATAGTGGGTTGCAATTAGGTGACGGATTCTACACATTTAAAACGCCCATGCAACCCCAAAGAGCCCCCGGAACGGGACAATTTCCCGGATGTTTCTCTTCCCCCGAAAAGAGGGGACGCAAACGGCATGGTAAAAAAGCAGGAGCCGACCAGGTTCTGTAAGCCAGATTTTGTCCGCCGGCCAGAGCCGGCTGTGCGGTCATTTTTCTCACGCGGACTGCGGTCAGGCGTTCCGCGCGCCCGTTCGTTTTCACGAAACGGATGCGACTAATACCCGGGGATCCGGCGGGCAGGCGACCCTTCCCCTGTTTGTCTTGCATCGCGCGGGGTTTACCATGCCTCCTTGGTCACCCTCGGAGCGGTGAGCTCTTACCTCCCCTTTTCACCCTTGCCCGGCATGGGGGCGAACCCCATCCGGGCGGTTTGTTTTCTGTGGCACTTTCCGTCCGGGAACCCTTGGGAGATTCCCGTCTCCCGCTTTCACGGGACACGCTGCCTTGTGATGTCCGGACTTTCCTCTACTCCGGTCCGGAGACCGGAACAGCGACCACCCGAACCTGATCGGCATGGACTACATACGCTTTCATCGGCTCGCGGTAAAGCCCAAAGCAGACATGGAAAGAATTTTGTTTCTTTCTTCCTTCCGCTTCCTTCTTCAAGCCAATGGGCGCCCTCTTCCCTGAACAAGGTAAAGCGGCCACAGGACTGCTCCCGTGGCCGCTCCAACTTACTACCTATGAAAACCAGCTTGATCCATTGATCCTGAAAAGCTCTCTCCTTCTTTTCAGGGGGATGCAGCCGATAACGCACATGAATATACGCCACCGTCCCGGAAAATCAACTCCATTCTGGAATGCCCCCTGATGCCTCCGCCCATCTCGTAATTGGCTTGATTCGGCAGCCGATACAGGGTAGTTCTTCCGGAAACTCATGAACCTTCATTCCCATTCCATTTCCTCCCTGCAAGGGGTACTGACCGTGCCCGGAGACAAAAGCATTTCCCACCGCGCCGCCATTCTGGGAGGCCTGGCGGAAGGAGTGACGGAAGTGGATAATTTTCTATGCAGTGAAGATTGCCTGAATACCCTGCGCGCCATGGAGCAGCTGGGCGCCAAAGTGGATGTGTTGGAAGAACGGCAGGGATACGGCCCCGTCCGCTTCCGAATTACGGGCGTCGCCATGAGCCCCAAGGCTCCTGAACGGCCCATTGACTGCGGCAATTCCGGCACGGGCATGAGGCTGCTGGCCGGGATGCTGGCCGCCTGCCCCTTTGATTCGGAAATGTTTGGGGACGCTTCCCTGAGCTCCCGCCCCATGGGCCGCATCATGCAGCCGCTGGAACAAATGGGAGCGCGGATTGAAGCCCGGGGAGCCAAACCGGGCTGTGCTCCGCTGAGCATTCACGGCGGGCGGGTGTACCCCATTTCCTACGCGCTTCCCATGGCCAGCGCCCAGGTTAAAAGCGCCATTCTATTGGCGGGCATGTTTGCGGACGGAACCACCACTGTGCGCCAGCCGGCCGTCACCCGTGACCATACAGAACGCCTGTTCCGCCATTTCGGCGTTCCCTGCACCGTGGATGGACTTACCGTCGGAACCTGCGGGCCGGCTCTCCCCGTCGCCCATGATTTGACAGTCCCGGCAGATATTTCCTCCGCAGCCTTCTGGATGGTGGCCGCCGCCAGCCGTCCGGGTTCCCGCCTGACGTTGCGCCAGGTGGGGCTGAACAAGACGCGGAACGCCGTCATCAGCGCTCTGCAGCGGATGGGCGCGCGAATGGACATCGTGCCCACTTCTCCGGAAGATGCCGGCGAACCATACGGCGATATTACCGTGTACGGTTCGGATTCCCTGCACGGCACCAGCCTCCTCCCGGAAGAAATACCCAACCTCATTGACGAGATACCCATCCTGGCCGTAGCGGGAGCCTTGGGCCGGGGAGACTTCATCGTCCGAAACGCCCGCGAATTACGCGTCAAGGAAACGGACCGCATTGCCACCACGGCGGCCAATCTCCGGCTTATGGGCGTGGATGTGGAAGAATTTGACGATGGCATGGTTGTTCACGGCGGCACTCCCCTGAAGGGAACGGAATTATCCAGTTATGGGGACCACCGCATCGCCATGAGCTTCCTGGTGGCCGGACTCAGCGCACAGGGAGAAACCGTAGTGACGGATGCGGAATGCATCAATACGTCCTATCCCGGTTTTGAACGGGATCTGGCTCAGTTCCTGTAAAAAACGCAAGATTCCAGCCGGATTTCACCCCGTCCATGGAATAATGCCGGAAGCAGAAAAGAATCTTGCGGCATTCCGGCCATATTATGCTTCCCGTTCCTCCCCCACTTCTCTGGCGCGGCACAAATCCCGCCAGCCGGGAAAATTCCATTTGTTGGGAAAATCCCGGCACTGGCGGGGTTTAACGGGATTGATCCGGCAGCCGTCTTTCGTCAGCATCATGCAGGCGCCGTCTTCCGCGTCCCGGATGGACAATCCGCGCCGGTTGGCTCTCAACCGGCAGCATGTGTCAATAAAAACCTGTTCGTCCATGTCCAGGAAACGGGAAATCTCGCGGATTTCATCCGTTTCAATGCACACATCCCCGGCCCAGCGGCAGCACGCGCCGCATCTGGTGCATTCATACCGCATCGCTTTTCCGCCGTCTTCCATACGCATTTAAGTGAAAATTCCCCTGATGACGCCTATGTTCATATGGGCGTTCCTCCATCGCGGGCTATTGACGGCATGTTCAAAATCCTGCGGCAATTTCCCGATGGAGCCGGACATCTGCTCCAGACCCGTCAGAATCTGTCTGATTCTGGAACGTGCGATGAGCGTAGGCTGATTGGTCCACTGGAAAACCTCGCTGTCAATAATATAGCCTTCATCAATCTTGGTAATGTACTGGGGAAAGCAAAGATGCGGGTTCTGCTCCACATAAACGCAACGGCCTATCGAACGCTTGGAGCGGAGAGGGTGAAAGAAGCGCCGGATGCTTTTAATCCAATCCGGCGCTTCCGACAAACCTTCCGCATGCACCCACATGGTGGCCAGCTGTTCCACGGGATAAAAGTAGGAATATGTATAAGCGGCCTTATAGCGCGTGCAACCGCGCCATGCATGGCGCAGACGCACCATATCCGCCTGTCCGGAAATCAGCAGGTCCAATGCCCGTTTCAACTGCTTTTCCAGGTTTTCCCCGCGCAGGTGTTCCCAGATCATGCAGTCATCCTCCGCCAGCAGCACGTAATCCGTATCAAGAGCGTTGACCGCCGTATGGAGGGCTCCTATAAAACCGCCTTCCACCGGGGCGGCCACCGCGGAAAGCCCATGGGAAAGGGCCGTCTCCCGCACCTTGACGGCGCTTTCCGGAAAAACGGCGCATGCTTCGTCAAAATAGCCAAGCAGCCCGGACCTGCCATAGGAAGCCAGAGTCATGGCCAGCGTATAAGGGGCGTTATCGCACAGCAGAGCCAGGCCGACTTTTTTATTTTGAAGAAGAATTCCCATCACGTAGAACGTTTTTGCAGTCTAAGACAACAGGAAGTGCGTTTCCAAGCAAAATAATTTTAAACAAATGTACTTTTTCCTTGCCGCTTTTCAGGCAAAGGGGAAATATAATCCGCCCTGTTTCGTCATCATGAAAGCATACGTTATCTTAAAAAACTCACTGCTGGCGGCCGCTATCGGCTGCGCTTTGTCCGGCTGCTACGATCCTTATTATGACAATTTCAGCGTGTCAGGCTCCTACAGCAGCGGAGGTTCCGGCGTGTCGTACATGTATGACAGCTCCGGCTACCCCATTTACGGATATTATGGAGGAAGACCCATTTATGCCTACGACACGTTCGGAAGCCCCATTTACTCCATCAACCTGATCCGTCCGAATTACTATATTCCCACGTGGGGGCCGGCTCCCTATTACCGCGGGCATTATGTCCGTCCCCATAACTGCCGCCCCATGGCAAAACCGCCGATGAAACCCCACTTCAGGCCTGACCATTTCCGTCCGGGAAACAACAGGCCGGCCCCTCAGCCCGGACGGCCCAATCAACGGCCGGACTTTGGAAAACCCGGCAATTTACAGCGGCCGCCAGTACATCATCCGGGAATCAACCAGCCCGGACGGCCTTCTCGCCCTTCCGCCAATAATCCTTCCCGTCCCGGCGGCACGAATCGCCCCGTCATCAACCGTCCCTCCAGACCGGATTTCGGACGTCCCAGCCGCCCTTCCACCCTGCCGTCTTCAAGGCCTTCCGCCCCCAATCCAGGCCACTCCGGCATCAACCGCCCCGGCAGGCCCTCTCCCGTTTCCCGGCCTTCTTCCCCGCCCCATTCCGCCAGTGCACCCAGCAGACCGTCCTCCCCTCATTCATCTGCGCCATCCCGTCCATCCCCTTCACCGAAACCCTCCAATCCCGGGAATTCCCACGGAACGCACAGGAGATAAGTTTTCCTGAACCGCTATTCATCGCAGGGCTGTTCTGTTCCGGGGATGCAAAACAGCCCTGTATCATGGCTTCGTCCAGGCAGCGGCCATCCTTCTCCGGGATTGTTCAAAACCCGCTTCCCGCTGCGGGAGAGAACCGCCTCGCCGGAGAAAAACGTTTTCCGGTGCTTGAATGCCGGAATCCGTTTTTCAATGCACCAGCCCCATGGACAGGAGAACCAGCGTCACGATACCAATGGCGATGCGGTACCATCCGAATACGGAAAAACTGTGCCTTTGCAGATAGGATACCATCCATTTTACAGCCAGCCATGCGGAAAGCCAGCTGACCGCCGTCCCCACGGCAAGTGCTTCCCACCCAAAGGATTCCAGCATCAGAGCTCCGTCCTTATACGCATCATGGACCGTGGCCGCGCCCAGGGTAATCAATCCCAGCAAAAAGCTGAACTCCACGGCCGCTTCCACGCTCAACCCCACAAACATGCCTCCCAGCATGGTCATCAGGCTCCGGCTGGTGCCGGGGATCATGGCCACACACTGGAGTGCGCCCACCGTCAGCGCCTTGGCCGGCGTCAGGCTTTCAATGGAGGCGCCGGAGTCCCCTTCATTGGAACGGCCCTCCCTGGCGCGCCAGGCGCAATACGCCAGAATAACGCCTCCCCCTACGATCCATGAATAAGCCACCGTATATGTGTTGAACAGATATTCCTTAATCAGTGAAGCGCAGCACAGGCCCACCACGGCGGCGGGAAGGAAGGCCAGAATGAGGTTGACCAGCAGTTTCAGCCCGGCGGGATTATTGCCGCGCACGCCCTGCGCCATGGCCTTTACCCGCGGAAAATACAGGCTCAGCACCGCCAGGATGGCTCCCCCCTGGATGCAGACGGCCAGGGCATCCAGAGCTTCCTTGCTCTGGGACATGTTCAGCAGGGATTCCGTCAGGAGCAGGTGGCCCGTGGAGCTGACCGGCAGATATTCGGTCAGGCCTTCCACAATGCCCAGGATAATAATTTCCAGAAGGTTCATGATATTGGCGTGGGTTGGATGTATTTACTGGTTGTAGGGAGAATTATTGTTGTTGAAATCTTCTTCAAACCGGGCGATTTCCTCCCGGGTGCGCGCGGCCTCCTTGCGTTCATGCACCCAGGCCAGAATGATGCATATTTCATACAGCGCATACATGGGAACGGCCATCAGCATCATAGTAGCTACATCCGGCGTAGGGGTGATAACCGCGGCCAGGACGGCGATAGCCACAATGGCATAGCGTCTCGTGGACTTCATCATGTCATAGGTCAGCACCCCCAGCTTGACGAAGGGCATCACTACCACAGGCAATTCAAAAGCCAGTCCAAACATTAAAATCATCTGCGTGGCGAAGGACAGGTAATAGCCGATGCGCCATTCATTGGAGATGCCGAATTCCAGGGAATAGGTGTAAAAAAACGTCAATACCCGCGGGAGGACGATGAAGTAACAAAACAGCGTCCCGGCCAGGAAGAGACCGAAGCCGACAGCCATGCACTTGTACAGCAGCTTGCGTTCATGTTCCAGCAGCCCCGGAATGATGAATTGCAGCAGGAAGTACAACAGAAGAGGGAAGGAAATGACCACTCCGGCATACAGGGAAAGCTTGATGGTCAGCATAAACGCCTCCCCGGGCTGGAACGCGCTCATCATCTTGAGGGCCCCCCGCCCCGTTCCGTCTGCCAGCACGGCTCCTTTGGAATACAGGGCTTCCGCCAGATCCCTCACGGCCGTGGAGGGGCTGCCTTCCCTGATGAAAACCTGCTTCCTGTCCTCCGGCAGCGGCTGCGCGCCGCGAAGCACCAGGGCAGCCTCCGTCAAATCTGCCTGGGACGGGGAAACCTGGCGGAGAAACAATGCCCGCTGGGAAGCTCCCAGGCTCGTCATGGCCGTTGCCATTTCCTTGGCCTTACCCCAGGCATCCAGACCAATCCCTGCCGGAAGATGGGATTCTTCAAACATATCCCACACCTGGTTGACGGGACGCCTCAGGATGTCCATCAGATTGGACGCAAACCCGGCGCACAGAATTGTGCTGACGGTCAGGCACAGAGCCATCCTCAGCAGCATGGTCCGCAGGTCGTCCAGATGCTCCAGAAAGGGCTTTTCCTCATCTTCCCTTTTAATCTGCCACTTCTCCCGCAGACGGAATATGTGTTTTAAAAAGAACACGGCGTTAAATGAAGCCTAAAAGCCCTCTCCACGCAAGCCGCAAGGCCGACAACGTCCTAAAAAATCCACTGCTTCCGCATCCCCGTTTTTTGGCATGCACCCCCTGTATCTGCTTGACGCGGGCAGACAGGCCCTTACTCTCTTACCCATCATGAGTCTCGTCAGAACAAGATTTGCACCTTCCCCCACGGGCTACCTTCACATCGGGGGCGCCCGCACCGCCCTGTTCAACTGGCTGTTTGCCCGCAAGATGGGGGGAACCTTTATCCTCCGCATTGAAGATACGGATAACGCCCGCAATACGGAGGAGGCTACCCGCGCAATCTTCACCGGCATGGAATGGCTGGGGCTGGACTGGGATGAGGGGCCCATGAAAGGCGGCGATTGCGGCCCCTATTTCCAAAGCCAGCGCAACGATATTTACGACGCCTATTTCAAGAAGCTCCAGGACGCCGACCGCGTGTACGAGGATGAAGGAGCCTGGCGTTTCCGCTTTGACCGCTCCAAACCCGTCACCTTCCATGACCTGATTTGCGGAAACATCACCATCGACTACCGGGACGCCTCCAACACCCCGGACATGGCTATCCGCCGCGCGGACGGTTCCTACATCTTCCACTTTGTCAACGTGGTGGACGATATTGAGATGAAGATGACCCACGTCATTCGCGGGGAAGACCACATCATGAACACGCCCAAGCACATCCAGCTGTTTGAGGCCTTCGGCGTCACTCCCCCTGTTTTCGCCCACATGCCGCTGATTTTGAACCAGGACGGCTCCAAAATGTCCAAGCGCGACGTGGGCGCCGCCCTGGGAACCTACCCGGAAGAAGGCTTTCTGCCGGAAGGCGTCATGAACTTTCTGGCCCTGCTGGGCTGGTCCCCCAAGGACGATACGGAAATTTTCTCCCCCCAGGAGCTGATCGAACGCTTCTCTCTGGAAGCCGTGAACCACTCCGCCGCCAAATTCGATATCACCAAATGCCGCTGGGTCAACCAGCAGCACATCATCGCCCTGCCTGCGGAAGAATTCGCCCTCCGGGCACGCCCCTTCTGTTTGAAAGCCGGCCTGCCGGATTCCCCGATTCTGGACGCCGCCATCGCCACCGTGCAAACAAAGGTGCAGACCCTGGCGGAAGTCCCGGATAAAATCCGTTTCTTTTTTGAACTGGGCATGGATCCGGAAGCCGTCTCCAAGGTTCAGCCGGAAGCCCTGGAACTGCTTTTCAAACTGGCGGACAGGCTGGAACAGGAACCGGAATGGGATGGACATGAACTCATCGGCGTGCTGAAAGCCTTTGCCAAGGAAAACGGCGTAAAAATGGGAGCCGTGATGTTCCCTGCCCGGGTGGCCCTCACCGGGTTAAGCGGCGGCCCGGACCTTTCCTCCGTCTTTTCCCTGCTGGGCCGGGAGGAAACCGTAAGGAGAATCCGTTCCTTTTCCCTGGACTGATTCCCGCCGGAGTATTCATCTTTTCAAACGCACCGGAAATTTTCCGGTGCGTTTCCTGTTTACGGAAGGGCATCATCCGGGGATTCGGGAAATGATGCCGGAAGATGCCCTGTCCTTTCCATACGGTTCGCGTTGAAAAAAGTTTTTTTCTGTGAAGCTCACCCTCCGTCAGCAGGAGAATATATAACCTTGACCGTAATGCCTACAGCCCCTAGAACAGGGACCATTCATGAGCATCCCTGATTACCGGATCTTTTTCCGCCGCTGCGCCGCCTTTTTCCTGGCGGTGGTTCTGGCCGCAGGTTCTGCATCTGCACAGCAGGAGGCTCCGCCTGCCGCCGCCCCGGAACAGGCGGAGGAAGCCAAGGCGGAACAGCCTCAGGAGCAGCCGGTCCAATCGGAAATGGATACCGTAATCATGGCTCTGTGCCATGAAATCACCATTCTGAAAAAGAATGAGGAAAAAAGGATGGCCATCCGGAAAACGCTGGTGAGGGAAGCGGATGCTACCTATAATTATTTTGACACCAGGGTGTATGAAATGTCCGCCGTGCTTTACGCGCTGGACGACCAGAAAATATTTACGCTGGCCTTTTACTGTAAGGCCGCTTCCAGCCTGGTGAAAACGTATTACGCCCAAAAACCGGATTTCCAGGGGCAGGAGGAACGGCTGGACAAGGAAATAGAACGCATTAAAAAGCTGGCGGCATCCCTGGAGGAAGTAAATACGGACACCCTGTCGCAAACCTCCCTTGTTCAGCGGGACGAAGCCCTGTATGCCTGCCAGGAGCTGGAAGAATCCCTCCAAAGTGAAAAGGAGCAAATCAGCTACCTCAAGGAACTTTTCAGCAGCCTAAACGGAAAAATAGACGCGCTCAACAATGAAAGCGCCAAACTGTTCACCGCCCTGTTTAACAGGGTCTTCTACACGCCGTCCCACGCGGCCCGGTACATCTTTCTCAAACCGCACAAGACGTATGAAACGTGCATGGGGGCATGGGAAACATCCGCGGACAGCAAGCTCCAGCTTCCGTCGGACCCGGAAACGCTCAAGCATTACGGACTTATCCTGCTGGGAATCATCCTGTGCTCCTACTGCCTCTCCCGCCTCATCATCTTCTTGGGCTTCCGAAATACATTGAAAAAGACGGGGCATTACAACAAACGCCATGCTTTCGCCAACGTCACCACCATTCTTATCGTGGCGCTGACCCTCGTCATTGCCTCACTGCGCACGCCGAACTACCTGCTGGAAAGCGCGGCCTCCCTGGGCGCGGAATTCCTTCTTCTGGTCAGCGCCATCCTGTTCTCCCTGGTCACGCGCCTTCCGTATGGCACCATTAACTCCGGCATCCGCATCTACATGCCCTATCTGCTTCTGGGCGGATTCTTCATGCTTCTGCGCATGTTCATGGCCCCCAACATCATCGTGGACATTTCCATGCCCATCCTGTTCACGCTGGTTTCCCTCTTCTCCCTGCTGACCTGGGTGCGGCAGAGGCACAAGCTGCCCCGGCTGGACCGTTTTTTCTCCACCGTATCTCTGGTATTCACCATCCTGGGCAGCGTCCTGTGCTGGACTGGATTCAGCTTCATGGCCTTCCTGGTGCTGATGACCTGGATCATGCTGATGACCAGCATCCTGCTGCTGGTGGGGCTGTGGGATCTGCTCCACCATTATGAAAACCGCCGGAAGGAACGGAACAAGAGGGCTATCCTGTGGTTCCGCCCCTTCATCTCCAAGCTGCTGCTTCCCTGCCTGACCATTTTCCTCATCCTGTTCAGCATCATCTGGCCCGCCGCCACCTTCGACATGGGGGACCTCATCATCAATAAAATTTTCGCAACCACAGAAATCAAGGATCTGCTCACTTTCAGCTGGAGCAGCGTCATCACGGTCATCCTGATTGCCATTGTTCTCAACTACTTGATATTCTTAGGGAAAAATACGCTGCATGAAATCTATGGAGAAGATTATGAAGTAGGCATCATCCCCACCTTCGTGACACTCTCCACCCTTTTTCTCTGGGGACTCTTCGTTTTTACGGCACTTATCATCATGAACGCCAACTACAACGGGCTGCTGATGGTCATGGGGGGCTTGAGCATGGGCATCGGCTTCGCCCTGAAAGACACCATTGAAAACATCATCAGCGGCCTCTCCCTAATGCTGGGTCGCCTGCGCCAGGGCGACATGATTGAATGCGACGGCTACCGGGGCCGCGTCTCCTCCCTGGGCTACCGCTCCACCATGATTGAGACGCTGGACGGCTCTATCATCGCCTTCCAGAACTCCCAGCTCTTCAACAAGAACTTCCGCAACATGACCCGCAACCACAAATTCGAATGCGTGAAGGTGGAAGTGGGCATTTCCTACGGGACGGACGTGGAAAGGGCGCGCAAAATCATTCTGGAAACGCTGGCAACCCTGCCCTTCCTTTCCAAAGTCAAGAAAACCAGCGTGGTGCTGGACAGTTTCGGAGACAGTGCCGTCAATCTGGGCGTATGGGTCTGGGTTCCCGTCATGACAAAGTCCTCCAGCCTTTCCTCCGTGCGGGAACACATCTATCATGCGTTCAACGAACACGGCATTTCCATCCCATTCCCTCAACAGGACCTGTACGTGAAAGAATTCCCCGGCGGAGCCCCCGTCCAAGGAACCTGAACATCCATTACCATACTACAACAACCATGTCCGACGACCATCTGACTCTATTAGGCTCTCAAAGCTCCTTCTTTACCAACCCCGACGACGCCAGGCTGGAATCCTTCCCCAACCGCGGCACGCGTCCCTACACCATCACGCTGGACACCCATGAATTTTCCTCCCTCTGCCCCGTTACCGGTCAACCGGATTCCTGTCACCTGACGATCACCTACGTTCCGGCGGAAAAGTGCGTGGAAACCAAATCTCTCAAATACTACCTGGCCTCCTACCGCAACTACCCGGCTTTTAATGAACAAATCGTCAACCGCATCACGGATGATCTGGTGGCCGCCATTTCCCCGCGGTGGCTGAAGGTGGAAGGCCGCTTCTCCCCCCGCGGCGGCATCCAGCTGACCGCAACAGCCGAACACAATCCGGAAAACCGCCCCCTGTAATCCAGACCATGGACAAAATGGAAACAGCCGTACTGCTCAGCGGGGGATTGGACTCCAGCGTAGCCCTGCACTGGGCCCACCGGAACCACCGCGTCCGGGTGGCCCTCAGCTTTGACTATGCCTCCAACCACGCGGAACGAGAGCTGAAATGCGCTGCCTGGCAGGCCGCCAGTCTGGGCATAGAACACCGCGTGATTGACATTTCCTCCATCTCCTCCCATTTGAAATCAGCCCTCCTCTCCGGCGCGGACGATATTCCGGACGGTTCCTATGATGAAGAACTGATGAAGCAGACCGTCGTCCCCTTCCGCAACGGCATCTTCCTGTCAATCGCCGCCGGGGTTGCGGAAAGCTGCGGGGCGCAGCAGCTCGTCATTGCGGCCCATTCCGGGGACCATAGCATCTATCCGGACTGCCGGGAGGAATTCATGGCCGCCATGACGGAAGCCATTCGCCTGGGAACCTATGCCGGCCTGGGCATCCTGCGCCCTTTCATCCACATGTCCAAGGGCGGCATCGCCGCCATGGGCCAGGATTTGGGCGTGGACTTTTCCCGCACCTATTCCTGCTACAAGGGCGGAGCCGTCCACTGCGGCGTCTGTTCCACCTGCATGGAACGCCGGGAAGCCTTCAGGGAAGCCGGAATTCCGGATCCAACGGCTTATGCGCCTGCGGAATAGCATCCAAATGCCAGGAATGAAACGCTAAGGAAAAATCCCCGGCCTATGGCCGAAAGGAGATGCCTATGCCCCAATGACATCGGGGAAACGCACGGAAAGAGCCTTCCGCACTCTTGCCGCCACCTCTTCCTTCCCGGCGTCCGCGTCTATGCGGAGCATCCAGGGAGCATGGACGGATGCAAACACGCTGCGGCAGGCCGCCAGGCCCGCTTCCGTCTCAAAAGCGTCGCGTTCCCCGCGGTTCCCAATGCGTTCCAGCGCCACGGAAACGGGAATGTCCAGCCAGACCACGGCATCCGGCACCGGGGCAAATTCTTCATTGGCGGCGCGGATAACCTCCGGATCTATGCCGCGCGCGCCCTGGTAAGCCATCATGGAAAGATAGTAGCGATCCAGCAGAACCCATGCCCCCCGCGCCAATGCGGGAGCAATCAGCATCTCCACATGTTCCCTCCTGTCTTTCAGGAACAGGGCTACTTCCTCCTCTACGGAAAGGCGTCCGGTCACAGCGGAGTCCCGGAGCATCCGGCCCCACCGTCCGCGTGTGGGCTCAAAACTCTGCACCACTTCCAGACCCTTCCCCTCCAAATACTTCCGCAAGTGGCCGATGTGGGTGGACTTGCCCGTGCCGTCAATGCCTTCAAAGACGATCAGCCTCCCCTTTCTCTCTCCGGTAAAACTCATGGCTCGAAAGTGTAGCGGCGTCCCGGCTCAGGAACGACGATGGTGGAATCAGGCATTTTGGCGGATAGCGTGTGGTGCATCCACTCCACGGCATCCGGGTCCCCGTGCACCAGAACCACCTGCTTGGGGTTCAGCTTCACGGCATAATTAACCAGGGAGTCCCGGGTGGCATGCCCGGAAAAATCAAAACAGTCCACGGTGCACTTGCGGCGCACCGGCTGCCCGTTGGGCCTCATTTTCACCAGTTCCCCTTCAGGAGTTGCCTTCAGCAGTCCCGCCGGAGAATCGGGATCCGCATATCCTACGAACAAAATAGCATTCTTCTCCTGGGGAAGAACCTGCTCCGCCATGACGTTGGAAAGCGTATTTTCCGTCATCATGCCGCTGGACACCACATAAATATTCCCCGGGGAACACACCAGCGGAGCTTTTCCCTTGCGCGGAAGGGGCACGGTCTGAATCTCCTCCTTCAGCTTGAATTCATGGTCATGCCTGCGCGTCAACCCGGCAAAACGGTCGTACAACAGGGAAACTTTCGCGCTCAGCCCGCCGAAGTACACGGGAGTATTGGCGGGAATCACCCCCTGCTGCTTGAAACGGTGAATGTTGAACAGCATCTCCTGGCTCTTGCCGATGGCGAATACCGGAATCAGTACGGCGCCGCCGCGTTCCAGCGTCTCCGCAATCGCTTTCCCGAACCTCACCATCTCTTCCGGCCGGGAATAGTGGGCGCTGCGCTGGAAACCGCCGCGCGTGCACTCCATAACCAGCGTATCTACGCCGGATTCCGGAAAATCAGCCCCGGGAATCATGCTCTGGTCTTCAAACTGCACGTCCCCCGTATAAAATACGGTATGGCCGCTCTCACCCTCCAGCATCACGCCGGCAGACCCCAGTATGTGCCCGGCATCGTAAAACGTGGCCAGCACGTTCTGGCGGAAGCCCACGCGAAACACTTCATTGCAGGACTTGGCATGCCAGGCGTCGCTCAATCTGTCCAGATCATTATGGGTGAAAAAAGGATACTCCACAATGCCCAGGTCCAGCCTCTTGGCGCTCATCACATTCACGGAATTATGCAGCATCACTTCAGACAGGGCTGCCGCGGCGGGCGTCATGAACACCTCCGCCGCTGGCTGTTTCTCCTGAAGCACAGGCAGCGTTCCCAGATGGTCCAGGTGGGAATGGCTTAAAAAAACTGCTTCCACGGAATTGGGTTCCAGGGAATCAAAATCCGGCATGGCCGCCTTCCCCTCCTTCTTGGGGTGCATCCCGCTGTCAAGCACAATCCTGGTGCCGTCCATCTCAAGCAAATAGCAATTGGCCCCAATTTCCTCGGCCCCGCTGATATTGGTAAAACTGATCATTATATGCCGCAGGAGAGTACCCCGTGCCTCCCGCCGTGTCAATGCCGCAAGCCCAAGCGTTCCCCTTCCGGGAAGGGAACGCAGGCCAATGGGGAAGAAGCCCTCCTCTACCCTGCGGAACGTTTTTGCGGCTGGGGGAAAACAGGCTCGGAAAACGGCAGGGACAAAACAAATATTACGGTTCCTTCCGCGCTTTCCGGCACTTGCCCTCTTCCCTTGCCGATGATAATGCCAGGAAAAGGAGATACATGCACGGCACAACTGCCGTAAACGTTATACTCTCTCTCAAATGCAAGGAAGCTCATTCCCGGAAGAAGCCGGGAATTGCTCTGGACGCGGCCGGGAGTGCATGAGACAATAAGGAAAGAGCTTTCCTGATGAAAAGACGCCTACAGAAAACGGCTTCAAAAAAATCCCTTCCCGTGCCGTTGCCGGGACAAGGCAGGACGAAGGGGTCCGTTATCCTGCCTTCGGATCTTCTTCCGGTCCATATAAAAAAGAGTTTCCTTTCCATTGACGGTAAATTCACCCCTGCATCTCCATGAAAAACAAGATTCCCATTCCGCCCAACGGCTCCAGGCAGCAGCTTCTGGTCAGGGCCATCAATTACTTCCGCAGCCGGGAAGGAGAACCGCGCCTGTTCACCAGACGCAAGCTTGTCCTCCTGGCTCTGACGGCTCTTTATGCCTTTTCCCCCATTGACCTGATTCCGGACTTCATTCCGGGAGTAGGACAGATAGATGACCTGACCGTCATCGCCTTCACCTTCCTGGCCCTGTTCATGCCCCCTATCAGGGAACATGGCTCCCATGAAGACCCGGAACCCTGAATTTCCGCCACGCACAACATCTCATGAGCGGATCCTCCCCCACCTTTTTCCATTCCCCCGCCGTTGTCGCGCTGGCCAGGGGAGCCGTTCTGATAGGTGTGCTGGCCGTATTGTTCTGGGGCGTGCGCACCTGCATCACCGCCCCGGCGGAAAAGCCGATGGCTGTAGCGGAAAAACTGATTGAAGCCGGCAGGGAAGCGGGCCTCACCCTGATCAATAAGGGTTTTTCCTCCAACCACGGCGGCGTGGCCCTGATTGTGCAGAAGGATGAAAAAGTGGCCAACCTGGTAACAGTGGAACGGACTTTTGAATATGAATACCGTTACTCCACCACCTGGTGGTGGAGCAGGAAAACGCTGATTCTGAAAGCGGCCTACCGCGCCCACGGGGGCATCAATCTGGAAGGGCCCGAACCTCTTCGGATTATCATTCCCGCAGGAAACAAAGGCCCCATTACGGCAGAGGGCCTTCATGGCAAGCTGATTTCCTGTGAGATGGTGGAGGGGTCCCTGCGAATCGTGAAGGATGACGCCGGCATCTGGAACAGGCTGACTTCCGAAGATGCCGCCATTGCCGTCAACCAGCTGAACGAAAACGCCCGGAAGCATATCATGGAGAGCGGTTTGAAACATCAGGCTGAAGAAAATTTCCTCAAACGCCTCCGGGAAGAAGCCGGGCAGCCGGAAGAACCTTCCGGGAAGGACCGCTGGTTCTGAGGTACAAGAGGAAAACATTTTCAAGGCCGGTTGCTTCAGGAGCCGGCAAAGCTCCAGAAGCACAGTTCCCCATTCCGCTCTTTTATCTTGCCAAACCGGGCTGCGTCCTATAAAGGAACGCACGTCATGGCCAATTTAACATTCACCCCTCCCGCGGACGGTGCAGCCGTCACCATGCAGAACGGCAGGCTTTGCGTTCCGGACAGGCCCGTCATTCCTTTCATCATCGGTGATGGAACCGGTCCTGAGATATGGGCGGCGGCCTCCCGTGTCATTGACGCAGCCGTAGCCAAGGCTTATCAGGGCAGGCGTTCCATCGCATGGTATGAAGTTTTTGCCGGGCAGAAATCTTTTGACAATCTGGGCACCTGGCTTCCGAATGAAACGGTGGAAGCTTTCCGCACGTACCTCATCGGCATCAAAGGCCCCCTCACCACTCCGGTGGGCGGAGGCATCCGCAGCCTGAACGTCACGCTGCGGCAGGATCTGGATCTGTTTGTCTGCCTGCGTCCCGTGCGCTATTTCAACGGCATTGAAACTCCCGTCAAAGCTCCGGAAAAAGTGGACATGGTCGTTTTCCGCGAAAACACGGAAGACATCTACGCCGGAATCGAATTCAAGGAAGGCACGGAGGATGCCAAGCTGTTTTTTGATACCATGAGCCGCATTTTCCCGGACCGCATGAAAAAGGTTCGTTTCCCGGAAAGCTCCGGCTTCGGCATCAAGCCCGTTTCCCGTGAAGGCACGGAGCGCCTGGTGCGCGCCGCCATTGACTATGCCGTGAAAAACGGAAGGAAAAGCGTCACGCTGGTGCATAAGGGCAACATCATGAAATTCACGGAAGGCGGCTTCCGTGACTGGGGATACGATGTCGCACGGCGGGAATACGGCGCCCTCCCCATAGGGGACGGCCCCTGGCTGAAACTTCCCAACGGTATCGTTATCAAGGATTGCATTGCAGACGCCTTCCTTCAGGAAATTCTGCTCCATCCGGAAAACTTCGACGTGGTAGCCACGCTGAATCTGAACGGGGATTACATCTCCGACGCCCTGGCGGCGCAGGTCGGCGGCATCGGAATCGCCCCCGGAGGCAACATCAACTACCTGACGGGGCATTCCATTTTTGAAGCTACGCACGGCACCGGGCCGAAACTGGCCGGACTGAACAAGGCCAACCCCAGCTCCGTCATCCTGTCTGCGGAGATGATGTTGCGCTACATGGGCTGGACGGAAGCCGCCGATCTGCTGATTCAGGCCATTGACCGGGTGATTTCCGAAAAAACGGTTACGTTCGACCTTGCGGAAATGATTCCCGGTTCCACGGAACTTACCTGCTCCGCTTACGGCGACAAACTGGTGGAAACCCTGAGCTGATCCCTGTTTTTCCCGCTTTTTCCATCCGGACTGCCCTCCCGCCACACGGTGCGGAGGGCAGTTTTTTGTCTCCATGCCGGAATTTATCCGATCAGGTACCTGCTGCCGGGGAGGAAGGAGAGCAGCTTGATGATTCCCCAGGCTGCCAGGCACGTCGCCGCAGTCAGCAGCGGGATGGAAAGAGAAGCCGGAAGGAACAACAGATGGAGCATGCCAAAGAGGCGGTAAACGGCTCCCACCAGCACAAAGTGGACCAGGTAGATGCCGAAACTCATGCTGGAGAAATCAGCCAGGAACCGCCGCGGCGCGGACCCGGCTCTGAACGCGGGAAGTGACTGGAAGAGAACGAAGACGGCCACAGACATGAGGGCCACATTAATGCTGGCGAAGCCGATGTAGTCGCCGCTTGAGGACCAGGCCTGAGCCGTGGACGTCCGGTAGAAATGGAGGGTAAACCAAAAGGCCGCGGCCAGACACGGAACGGCCCAGCAGGCCGTGCGGGCGAAGGAGGCATTCCCAGGGTATTTCCTCAGAAAGCAGCCGAGCACCATGTAGCCCAGGTACCCGGAGAAGGAATGCAGGGCCCCGTATTCATTCCAGGGGCATTTTCCCAGATAGCTGGGGAAAATGGTCTGGAGATAAGGGAACAAGAGGGTGAGCGCCCACAGTAGCAGGAAGTAGGCAAAGGCCGCCTTTCCCGCTTTCTCCACCCAGGGGGATATGACTGGCAGGAAGAGGTAAAGGCCCATCAGCACGTAGAGGTACCAGAGATGAATGCCCACGCTGAATTTCAGTGGAATCAGCAGCAGGTTCGTTCCCATGGTTTCCAGGTCCGGCGTGACCCGTGAGAGGGGGAAGACGGAGTGAAAGCTGTCCCCCGTGAGCGTTTCATAGCTCCACGGAAAAACAGTGTAAAACGCAGACCACAGCAGGAAGGGGAACAGGACGCGGGTGAAGCGTTTTTTCAGGAATTGCCCCGTCGTATCCCGAACGGGCAGCAGGAGGGCGCCGGAAATCATGAAAAACAGGGGGATGGAGACCCGCACCAGCACCGTATAAAAGGAGGACCAGGCAAAGGTTTCATTGTCCGGAGTGAAAGGAGGCGACACAAAAAACTGCCCCACGATGTGGCTGGCAATAACGAGAATACAGGCAAAAACACGGATGTTGTCCAGCCAGGGAATGCGGGAGGAAGGAAGATTCATGAAAAGGTTCCTTAACTACCTGCGGACGGCTCCGTTTCTTTCACCATAAAACCAGACGTTAACAAAACCGGGAAAAACACATTTTCCTGGCGGAGGCTCCGCAAAACATTAAACAGAAAAACAGGCTATTTGCCAATTCCATGAAGAAGAACATGAACAGAGTAACCGGCATCTGCCTTGGAGTCATAGACATGAAAAAGTCCCTGCAATTTTACCGGGACAAGCTTGGTTTTAAAACGGACGAGACCGGGGACAATCCCGACGTGGTATTTTTCTGCCCCCCCGGCACCAAACTGGAATTATACCCGCTGGATTTGCTGGCAAAGGACATTGACCCGGGCAATCCTCCGGCCCCCGGTTCCGGCTTCGGAGGGATAACACTGGCCTACAATGCCATCACGAAAGAGGAAGTTGTGGAAATCTAAAAGGGCTTGTCTGTCCAGCATCATCTCCCCGCTGGTGACGCCCGGACTGACGAACCACACCGGGTGGCCGTCGCGTGGCCGCCGGAAATCATAATGTCGCTGGGCACTTCCGGCCTGGAATAGCCGCCAAGCACGATGCTGTGCCCGCAGCCGTCTTCCACATACCCCCCTGCCGATGCCTATGCAGAAGGTCCCCCTCGATCCGGGAACCCATGCCCGCGCAGAAGGAATAGGCCGTGGCCGTATGGAGCTTCTCCGATTCATTGGACGTATTACTCTGATAACCCAGGGCAATCCCCATGTGACAGTGGTCCGTATTGGACCAGGAACCTACGGAAACGCAGGAATTCCCTACTTTAATATGATCCCCCAGGGCGGTTCCGGCGGAGTTGGTGCCCACGGACGTGGAACCCACAACGGTACCCCGGTCGTCTCTGGTGGAAGAGGTAACCTATCACAACATTGTCCGTGCCATTGGCGGCACTGGCATTTGTTCCGATTACAACGTTTCTGTCCGCAGAAAGGGCGGACGTATCATCTAAATTCATAGAATGGCATTTGCAGCCATTTCCGTTCCCGGGGCAAGGAGCATGAAACGTTGTAATCGGGGGCCCTCCCGTCACAGATCCCGGCGGATGGCGTCCACCTGCTCCGGCGTATAGGCCGCCTTCTCCACCCCGCCGAACTGGCGGCGCAGGAATGTGAGCAGGTTCGCCAGGTCGCGGGAATCCGTGACGCCGGGCGGCAGCATGGTGGAATCCCATTCCTTTCCATTCACCGTGATGGGTCCGGTCAGTCCCTGGAGGATGATCCTGACGATTTCCACATCAGGCTTTTCCTTCAGCCACTCGGACCCGGCCAGGGGAGGATAGGTCACCTTGTCCCCCATGCCGTCGTTGCCGTGGCAGATGGCGCATTTGGAAAGGTATACGCCCCTGCCCTTTTCCATCACGGCGGCGGCGCGGGCTTTCTTCAGGCGTTCCATGTCCACGGCGGGAGGATGCGCGGCATAATCCGGGTGAATATGGGACAGGGCCGGGAAGGAATGGATTTGGTCGCGCTTCAGGGAGGGTTCCACCCTCCGCAGGGACTCCAGGTAGTTCAACAGGCGCTCCCCGCGCGGGGAAGGCACCAGCTCCCGGCCCCGTTCCATCCGGACAGGCAGGGCAGCCGTGGAGGGGGCGTTCCCTTCCACCGGGCGTTCCTCAAACAGTCCGGGCATGGCCGGACACATGGTCCAGGGCTTGTTGAACTGCAATTCCCGCGGGTTGTAAAGATGCAGGGCCAGCCATTCCCGCACCTGCGCGGCGCGGCGCGTGCCGCCGGATACGGCGTCTTCATATTCCAACCTCCCGGCGGCGTATTCCGCCGCATTGCTCAGGTCCGGGCCTATGGCCGCCACGCCCGCCTGCGGAGCCCCTTCCCTGTTGAATTCGGCATCCATGTCTTCCGGTTCACTGACCCGGTAGGGGAAATCAGGATCCGTGCCGCGGTCAATCGCCGTCTGCCAGTCCTTTCCGGACAGGGAACGCCGGATAATCTGGGTATGGCACAGGGCACACCCCTCTGCGGCGTAAATGCCGGAACCTTCCGCATCATGAACGTGCCTCCTGACCTCCATGGTATCCGGAGGCGGAGCATGCAGAACAACGGCCGCAGCCGTCGCCAGCGCCAAAGCCGCCGCTACGGCTGAAATGAAGAAGAAACGCCGCAAAAACGGAGGGGAAGACTCCCGGCCTCCGTCTTCCGCTCCCGCTGGCCGCCACAGGCAGAGGCTGCCCGCCAGGCAAAAAGCCATGGCTACGGCGTGGATGCAGGCAGCCATGCCCACCCAGCCGCTCATCAGCTCCGCGCGACGGGCCTCAGGAAAAGCCTGGACATCCAGGGCGGCAAGCACGCCCACGGCATACGCCAGAAGCACGCCGCAGACGCCTGCGCCCAACAGCCGCCATGCCGCAGGGAAATGTCCGGGGGCCTTCCCCCCTGCCATCATCAAAACTCCGGCCCCCAGCAGAATCCATAATTCCGGTTCATGCCATGCAGACAGGGAAAACTGCATCAGCTCAGGCGCACCCACAACAAACACGTTCCATGCCGCCAGCAAGGCAAGCAGGGAAACTCCGGTCTTCACCCATATTCCGGTTTTCGTACCGGATTTTATCCAAAAACGCGCCACCGCCAGGACGGCGGGAAGAACGGCGAACCAAAACCAGGCGGTACCGGCCTCCACCAACATCCACGGCACGGGAAACCCCTGAAGCCCCCCCAGCCCGCCAATCACCGGAGCCGCCGCCAGCACCAGGGCCATCCAGACGGACAGAATTCTGGCTGCCCTCCCCTGCGCCATATCCAGGCGGAGCGCCGCCGCTCCCAGGGCGGCAAACATCAGCCCGCAGGACAGGCTTCCTCCCAAGGCGGAAACATCCAGCAGGCCATTCATGGACAATGCCTGCGTATATCCCAACGCCCAAAGGGCCGCGGCCACGCACCCGGCGGAGGAACTGAACAACAGCCGTACAGGCCACGGAAACGGACGGAACCATGCGACGCACGCCGCCCCTGCGGCAAGGAAGGCAAAAACCGGGCAAACCCACCAGTCAAAAGGCATCAGGAGCACGCCGCTCCCATTCCCCGCGGCAATAGTCGCCAACCCCAGCGCAACGCAGGCATGCCAGAACCATTCTGCGGGTTTCATCCACCGGCTCCTGCTTCCCGCCGCAAAGGAAAACAGGACGGGGAGGGCCCAGCCGTACACCAGCATGCCGTAGAATGCGAACATGAGGCGGCCGGCCGGCCACGGCAAAGGCTCCTCCGCCACCAGACCGGAAGCGTACGCCAGCGACCACAGGAAACCCAGCACGAAAGCCCCTGCCAGCCAGAACAGGGGGAGATACTCGCCCGGACGGCGGGAAAACAGAAAAAAAACGGCGGCGGTACGGTTCATCATGATTCGGGAAAAACCCTGCGGACGCTCAGTGCCCCCAGGAAGGAAAAACAGCAGATCAGGGCCATCCCTCCCAAGAGCAGGACAAGCGGAAGCCATGCCTTCCATGCGGACGGGTCCAGCCCAAGTCCGGGGCCGAACATCCAGCATGCTTCCAGCAGGGAGCCAAACAGCACCCCGGCGCATACAGCGCCCAACGCGGACGGCCGGCGTCTCAACGCGGGGAACAGCAAAATAAGGAAAGGCAGCAGAAGCTGAAGAACAAGAGCCGCGGCAAACATTCCGGACCAGCCGGAGGAAGCGGCTGCGTTATAAAAGGACATTTCAGCCGGAATGGAGGCGTACCAAGTAATCATGTACTGAGAATACACAATATAGGCTTTCACCAGAACCATAGCCGTCAGCATGCCGCCCAGGCGGGGCCAAGGCAGCTCCTTCCCTCCGTCCAACCGCCTCAGGAACACGGCAGACAACACAGCGAATGCCAGGGACACCAGCAGAACATATGCAATCATGTATACGGGGAACATGGAAAGAACGACCTTTCCCGTCCCTCCCAGCATGTCCATCCCCAGCAGGCCCAGCATCATCACCGTCACAACCATGCAGAAGGCGGCAGAGCCCCGGCGGAAGGAAGGCTGCCAGACATTTTTTTCCGCAACCAGCGTTTCCCATACCTGGGCCATGCTCCAGGAAAGCACCGCAATACTCCCCACGCGCACGTACAGCCATGCCGGGTTCCACCATGAGAAGTCAGCCAAATCCAGAACGCCGAAGGGCTGGACGCCGGGAGAGGCAACATCCGCCACTCCCCAGTAGCGGGCTGCTTCCGGAAAAATCACGGTAGTCAGGCAGCCGACCGTTCCGGCCAATACCAAAACACCGGGTAAAAACCCCCAGCAACCCGCCGCCAGCACCCTTCTCAGCGCAATGCCCCAGCCGGAACCCGTCAGTGAAGACAGGCAGAGCCAGAACAGGCACCCCAGACAGAGGCTGGAGCCAAGGACCCCTACGGCCATTCCGGCAGCGGCGAACGGCCTTCTCAATTCCTGCAACCTTTCTCCGGCTACCGTCATGTCGTCCCAGGGCATGGCCGTAAAGGACTGGCGCATCAGCACGCACCATAATAGAACGGAAATGATCCACAGGGAAAGGGCAGCGGAACGCCCGGCCCAACCGAATCCCGGACGGTCCTGGCGTTCCCCGCCTGTTGAAGATGTATTGCTGTTCATGAATGTTGTTCCTTCTGTTGAACGGCAGGTTCTTCCGGCGGCGCTTGCAAATGGCGGATAAACGCCACCAGACACCAGATTTCCCGCGCCGTGAGAATGTTTCCGAAAGCGGGCATGTTCCCCTGCCCCAACCGAATGCTCCTGAACATTTTTCCAGAAGAATAGGAAGCATATTTTTCATCCCGGAAGGGGCCTATTTGCGGATAGGTGTCATAAGCGGCCATGCTTCCGCGTCCGCTTCCGTCCTCTCCGTGGCAAACGGCGCAATGCGCCAGATAAAGCGCGCGCCCCTCCGCCAGCACGTCGCGGCTGCGGGAGATGCCGCCCAGTTCCAGAGGCATGGAATCCTCCTCTCCGCCCTGCATGCGGCCGGAGGAAAAATAGGAACCTTCCGCAGCAAAGGAGTCCCGGTCATCCTCCCGTTTTCGGACCGTTCCGTTCATGCCCAGGGACTGCGCCACGGAACGGGGAGGCGCCAGGCGCGCTTTCCGGTCCGGAGCGGCGGAAGAAATCCCCACCTGCTGGGCATCCGCCAGAGGACGATCATTCATATTGTCAAACAAACGGGGAACGGCATTTCTTCCATCGTCGTCCCCTGCCAGGAACCAGAGCGCTCCCAGCAGAACAAGGGCTGCTACCGCCGTGATGCCTCCTCTCATGCCCGGCCTCCTTTCCCATGAACGTACTCGCAGGCATCCGGATGCAGGGCTTCAGCCAAAACGGCGGCATAGCCTTCGCTCCCGCCTTCCAGCAGAATGAAGTAACCGTTCCCGTGCTCATCCGTCCTGAAAAAATCACACTCGAACGCCCAGTCGTGCCATTGCGGGAGAAGAGCCCCCTTCAGAAAACCGGCGGCGGTCAGCAATCCGGCCCCCAGCAAAGTTCCTTCAAACAGGGGAGGGACATATGCGGGCCAGCTGTCCCAGCCCTGGACCCTTCCCTGGGTCACAAGGGGATCCGCACAGAACTGCGTCCAGTAAAGCCACAGAGCCACGGCCAGAAACCCGCAGACGCCGCCCGCTGCGGCCCACAGCCGAACGCCTGCTCCCACGGCCTTCCCGGCGTGCCTGTTGGCAAAACGAACAGCGGCGCAGGGGTAAGGTGCGCAAACCTCCCAGCGCAGATTTTCCTCCTTCACCAGCACGCGGACGGCCTGAAGGAGCGCCTTCTCCGAACCGAAGGAAAGCACCCAGCCGGAAATGACGGGCTTTTTCATGCCCCGCCCTCCTTGTTCAGGGATTGCTGTTCCCGCACGTCGCACAGGGAGAAGAACGGAGCCACACGCACCAGCGCCATGTACAGGGCCATAAACAGCCCCACGCTCCCGGCCATCATGGCCAAATCCGTCACGCTGGGGAAATACTCTCCGATGTTGGCAGCCAGCAGGGATGCCTTCAGGGAATTCACGACAATCCAGAAACGTTCCATCCACATGCCCGCAAGCACTCCCAGAGCCACGGCGGCGATCACCCAGCGGTTGGTTCGCAGAGAACGGAACCAGAACAACTGGGGCAGCGCCACATTCCCGGCAACCATGACGATGAGGAACACGGCATTCACAGGATTTCTGCCCGGAAACGGCTCCGGAGAGCCTCCATTCAGAATGGCTGCCAGATGCTCCCACAAATACATGGCTCCCATCACCAGGCTCAGGGCCAGCACAAACCGGGAACTTAAATCCAGAATGGCCGGAGTAACGGCCCGGCGAACGCCGCTGCCGGCCATCAGACGTCTCACCCCCAGCAGAATCAGCTGAACCATCGCCATGCCGCTGAGGATGGCCCCCCCTACGAAATAGGGCGGGAAAATGCTCTGGTGCCACCCCGGCACCTGAGTCACGGAAAAATCGAAACTCACCACGGAATGAACGGATACCACGAGAGGAGTCAGAATAACCGCAAAAAGAAGGCTGGCCTTTTCATAGGCGCGCCACTGGCGCCCCGTCCCCTGCCAGCCCAGCGCCAGCCACCCGTACCGGCGCCTCAGACGCCCCTTGCAGCAATCCCTCAGCAACGCGAAATCCGGCACCAGGCCGATATACCAGTACAACAGGGAAAGAAGAAAATAGGTGCTGACTGCCATGACATCCCACATCAAAGGAGAGGCCATGTCCGGCCAAATTCCGCTCACTTCCGGCAACGGGGAAGCCATCCACGCCATCCAGACACGCCCTACGTGCACCACAGGGAAAACGGCGGCGCAGATAACCGCGCACAGGGTCATCTGTTCCGCTCCGCGCGCAATCGGGCTTCTCCATGACTGGCGCGTCAGCAGCAGGACGGCGGAAATCAGGGTGCCCGCATGCCCCAGGCCTATCCAGAAAACAAAATGCACGATGTCCAGCCCCCACACCACGTTATTATTCACCCCCAGCACGCCCACACCCTCTGCGGCAATGCGCCAGGAACTCCACCCTATGCCCCACGCCGCCAGCAATGCGCAGGCGAGAAACACGCTCCACCAAACGGGTCCCAGCGGCTTCCGCACCTCTGCCAGCATGGCCTCTACCGGAATATCGGCGGTGGGGACTGATGGTGCTGGTCTGTTCATTATCTGCATAGGGTCGGAAGCTCTTTAAAGCTTACTTGAGTGCTTTTCCCCGTCAATTTCAAAAGGGGAACGCACGTGACATGGCGCACGGCTCCAGGAAACAGGGGCGGAGTTCCTCTCCGTTACAGGCTCCGGGCAGGGAAAGGCCGTCATCCCCTGCTTTTTCAACGGAGGAGGAAAAAGCGTCAGGGACGAAGGGGAATGCCCTTTTTCAGGTCCATGCCATCCATGGGACATTCTGGAAAAACGGAGGCGCCCACTGAACCGTCATTCCCGTTTCTTCCGCACTTCACAAACATTCAAATAGCTGGAATTCCCGGCGGCGGCATTTTAACATGAATTGCGCATGGACATAAAAACGCTGACTTCCGGAGCCCTGATCAAGCACCCTTCCCGCGGCCTTCTTCTCGGAACCGGGCCTTTCCGGGAATCAGCGGAACCGCCGGATTCCGGCCCCGCCTTTTATATTGATACATTCCGGCTGGACGACCCGCGGCCATGGAAAATACCGGCAGCCCTTCATGCTCTCCCGGCGGAGGGAAATCCTCCCCCGCCTGCTCCGGAAATCCGGTGGGCGGAACCGTCTCCGGACGCATATGCGCAGGTTTTTGCGGAAATGATGGAGCAAATCGCTGCCGGGCAATTGATGAAAAGCGTTCCGGCGATCCCCCAGTTCGGGGAAATGCTGCTCCCACACACACCCCGGGAACTCATCCTGCGGGCCATCAGCAGCTCTCCGTCCCATTATCCCTACGCCTGGTGGACGGAACGGGAAGGATTCTGCGGAATCACTCCGGAAACACTGTTCCACCAGCAGGGCCGCCGCCTGGAGACAATGGCCCTGGCAGGAACGGCCCGTCCGGAGGATGAAGGGGTTTTCATCAACGACGACAAGGAAATCCGCGAGCATGAAATCGTGGCGGGCAGCATTCTTTCCCGCCTGTCCCCCTTCGGCAGCGTCACCAGAACGGCACGCAGCGTGCTGAACCTGGGCACCCTGATCCACTTCGTCACTTACCTCACACTGGAATCGGACGAACAGCATACTCCGGCCCACTGGATACGGCTGCTCCACCCCACCCCCGCCCTGGGTTCCCAGCCCCGCACGGAAAACACGCTCGCCCAGCTGGACGACTGGCGTTCACGTCTCCGCTGTCCGCTTCACTTCGGCGCCCCGTTCGGGTTTCTGGAAGATGGAGACTTTTTCTGCCTGGTAGGCATCCGCTCCCTGTACTGGCAGGGGCAGAGGCTCGCACTCTGCACCGGGGGCGGCGTAGTGGCCTCCTCCACCCTGACGCATGAATGGCGGGAACTGAAACTGAAGAGGGATACGGTCAGGCGTAGTTTCCACCTTCCATGACAGTTCCTCCGGACGCCTCATCCCTTAATGGAAGAACATTATTCCTCCGGCCAGCAGACGGAAAGCGTGTCAAATTTATCCTTCACCGGTATTTTCCACACCCTTCCTTCCCTCATCACGCCGCAGCACGGCACGCCGTCCATGCATGCACTGACGGAAATACCCGCAGGCAAACCGTGCAAAACCACCTCTGCGGACTCATGGAACGCACAGGGATCCCCTTCGCAGTTCCAATCCAGCTCCAGGGAATTGGTGCCGCCGCGGTAAAGGAACCCATGCACGGCGCATTCTCCGTTCCGGTATGCATATCCGTCCCCTGCATCTTCATACAAATGGGAAGCCACCTCCCCTTCCGGCGCCCACCATACATCCAGCGTCAGCGGCGGCCGAGGCAGTTCTCCCACGTATTGCTGCACCGGCCAATGGGGAATTACCGCCCCTCCGCGGACATACACGGGCAGGAAAGAAAGGGGGCACTTCACCCATACATCCTTTCCTGTGTCCTCCATCAGGCTGTCCGTGTGGTAGGAATACCAGACGCCCTCCGGAATGTAGAGGAACCGCCCGCCTTCCTGCGGCTCATGAATGGGAATGACGTACAGATGGTCTCCGAAGAAATACTCCGCCCCCCGCCAGTAGGTGTCCTTGTTGGTAAAACATTGCAGGGCCAGGGAGCGCAGCACGGGCATGCCCGTCTCCGCGTACCGGCGGAACTGCGTGTAGATATAGGGAAGCAGGCGGTAGCGGCCCTCTATGGCGGCTTTCACGTAAGAGGTGACTTCCTGCCCAAAAACCCATGGCTCCTGACCGCCGAACTCCCCGGAGGAATGATTGCGGAAAAAACCGTGGAAAGAGGCCATCTGCATCCAGCGGCAAAACAATTCCGGCGTGGGATGCCCCATGAATCCCCCAGCATCCGCTCCCGCAAAGGAAATGCCGGAAGCCGCAAGCCGCTGGCACTGGAAATTGGCCAGCTTCAAATGTTCCCAGCTGGACCGGTTGTCCCCTGTCCATGTGGCGGCAAAGCGCTGCAATCCGGCAAAACCGGATCGGGACAGCAGGAAGGGGCGCCGGTCCGGAGCGTGACGCTTCATGCCCAGCCAGGAGGCTTCCGCCATGCACTGCCCGTAAATATTATGGGCCTTTTCATGGGAACAGGGCATGCCGTCATATTCATGCCGCGTATCCATCGGGAAAGTGCGGTCCGGAAAAACGACAGGTTCGTTCATGTCGTTCCAGAGGCCGCGCACGCCAATTTTCCCAATATCCCTGCTGAACAGATCCGCCCACCAGCCGCGTACGGCGGGAGCCGTAAAATCCGGGAAATTGCAAAGTCCCGGCCATACTTCCTCCGATAATAAATTGCCTTCCGACCGGCGGCAGAAATAATTGCGTTCCATCCCCTCTTTCCAGACCGGATTGGCGGGATTGACCTTCACGCCGGGATTGACAATCAGAACCGTCTTCACACCGTCCTTCTCCAGGGCGCGGACCATTCCTTCCGCGTCGGGAAAATTCTGTTTGTCCCAGGTAAATCCCTCCTTCCGTTCCATGTAATGATGGTCCAGATGCACGGCATCGCACGGAATACCCAGGCCCCGGAAACGCTCCACCAGATTGTATATGGCCTTGTCCGGATAATAGCTCCACTTGGACTGGTGGTACCCCAGCGCCCACAAAGGCGGCAATTCAGGCGTACCGGTAAGACGCGTATAAGCGGAGATGATGTCCAGAGGAGTGCTGTCGTAAATGAAATAATAATTCATCAGGCCCCCGAAGGACCCGAAGGAAAGAACCTTTTCATCCGTAGCTCCGAAGTCGAAATACGAACGGCACGTGTTGTCAAACAACAGGCCGTACGCCTTCCTTTCCCGCAAACTGAGGAAAAAGGGAATACTTTTGTAAAGGGGATCCGATTCCTCATGGAAATCATAATGGTCCGCTCCCCACATGGAGAAATACTTGCCCCTCAGGTTCAAGGCGCACGGCTTGTCCCCAAGCCCGAAAAAATGCTCCGTTTCCTGAAGATTTTTCCGTATCCATACCCGGGCGTCTCCAGTCCAGTCCTTGCTCTCCCGGCCAAATCCGCCCTCATCCGTCAGCAGGGGCTCATCCGTGGCAACATCGTAAAAATCCACCTTTTGCTCCTCCATGCGAATGCGGATGCGGAGCAGGGACGTCTCAACGACATGAACCCCGTCCTCATCATACTCGCGGATTTCCGCTCCCGGCGCGGAATATCCGGGGCTTACGGCATAACTCGGCTCGTCTTCCGGCACCGCTCCGGGGAAATACGTTACGCGGACAATACCGGCATCAGCAAGACACACGCTGAGAGTTATTTTGGAAACCGTATTCGTGTACTCCCATTTGACGAGACTCCCCCGGAGAGGAGGTGTTTTTCGTCTTTCAGGGATGTTGGAAACGGAGCACATTGAAGCCGGACGGAAGAGAGGATCAAAAGCGTTCAGTCCAGACTAAATCAATTTCATGACGAACGCAAGATTGAACTAAAGCAGCACTTTTCTTTTCATTATTAGAGTAAAATTATTCATATTAATCTAGACCGAACATGAAAAATCTGGTTTTATTGCGTTGGTGTACAACACGGCACGAGTCCGTATCCTTCCCGGCACCGACAAACCACATCAACCGATGAGCACAATTCGAGTTCTTACATTAGGATGGGAATTCCCGCCCCTGGTCAACGGGGGGTTGGGCATTGCCTGCCTGGGTCTTTCCAAGGCGCTGGCAAAAAAAGTGGATTTAAGGGTGATCGTTCCCAAGGCCGACCCTTCCGTCCTTTTTGACGGATTCCAGCTCACCGGTCTCAATAACGTCTCCTATCGGGAAGTGGAGCAAGTGGACCGGAAATATTCCTATGACAGCTTTGCCCTGGTGGAGCGCGCGCCCATTGAACTGGACCCCTACACCACCGTGGAAGGGGAATCCGGCGTGGTGCAGTTCACCAAGGAAGGCCGCATCACCTTCTCCAAAACGCATGAAGCCGACCTTCAGCTGTTCAGGAACAAGGAAGACCTTTACGCCGGGGATTTGGCACTGAAAGTCATTCAATTCTCAAAAATAGCGGTAAAAGTCGCCCTTCAGCAGGATTTTGACATTATCCACGCCCATGACTGGATGACCTATCTGGCTGGCGTGGAAGTGAAAAAAGCCACGGGCAAGCCCCTGGTGGTGCATCTGCACGCTTCCCAGTTTGACCGTGCCGGAGCGGATGCCCGCGGCTGGATTTACGACATTGAAAAATTCGGCATGGAACAGGCGGATGCCGTTATCCCGGTCAGTAAATACACGGGAACCATCGCCAGCGGGCACTATGCCATCGACCCCCATAAGATATTTCCCATTCACAACGGAGCGGATCCGGTCAAAGTCTTCAAAGGGAAGAAAAAATTCCCGGAAAAACTCGTACTCTTCCTGGGCCGCCTGACGGCTCAGAAAGGCCCCGGATTCTTCCTTCAGATTGCCGCCAAGGTTCTGGAACAGACGGACGACGTACGCTTCGTCATGGCCGGTACGGGAGAAAAACTCCGCCAGTTGATCGAATCCGGAGCCTTCAAGGGCGTGGGCGACAAATTCCACTTCACCGGCTTCCTGAACAAGGACAAAGTCAATGAACTCCTCTCCATCACGGACATCTACTGCATGCCTTCCGTATCGGAGCCCTTCGGCCTTTCTGCGCTGGAGGCGGCCCAATTCAACATTCCCGCCGTGATTTCCAAGCAGTCCGGCGTGGCGGAAGTTATGAAGGGAGCCCTGAAAGCGGATTTCTGGGACGTCAACAAGATGGCGGAACATATCGTCCATCTCTGCACGGATGAGGAATTGTACCGGAAAGTAGTGGAACAGAGCACGGAGGACATCAAGGCCTCCACCTGGGATGCCGCCGCAGACAAGGTTATCCGGGTCTATGAACATGTGCTGAACCGCTAAAAACGCCTTTTTACCCTACTCCATAACTCTCAGCCTTCTTCACCCCGTCCATGAGCAACATTTCCCTCACTTTCGTTGCGCATCAGCCCAACCGGCTGATTCATTATGACTTCTTCAAAATTGGAGAACATGCCTTTTATGAAGATGATGATCTGAATGCCCGCGTGCTTAGCACAGTGGCGGAACGCTGTTATTTCCCGGCAACCCGGCTGATGAAACAGCTTATTGAACTCACCGGGGGCAAATTCCGCTTTGGGCTGGCGCTCAGCGGAGTCATTCTGGAACAGGCCCTGTACCACAGGCCGGACCTGATTGCCGCATTCAAGGATCTGGCGGAAACCGGCTGTGTGGACTTTCTGGCAATGCCTTATTACAATTCCCTGGCATCCGTTTACTCCCCTCAGGAATTTGCCGAACAGATTGAAGAACACCGGGAGCTTCTCAAAAAACTCTTCCATCAGGAAACGGATGTGCTGATGAATACCGGCATGCTGTACTCCAACGCCATTGCGGCGCAGGCGGAAACGCTCGGCTTCAAGGGCATCATGGCGGACGGCAACCCGGCCATGCTCAAGGGATTTACCAGCAATGAAGTCTTCCTGGCTCCGTGGGTGTATAACACCACCACTATCTTCCGCAACAGGGAACTCTCCAATGACCTGGCAATCATGCGGACTGATCCGGAATGGTCGGAATACCCGCTTTCCCCCACCACTTTCGCGGATTGGCTGACGCACCAGCAGGGAAGCGTCACTACCCTGTCCATGGACTATGAAACGCTGGGGGAACGACAGTCTGACGCTACAGGCGTCTTCGAATTCTGGCGTACGATGATTCTCGCCTGCATAGATGCCGGCAACCGGTTCATGACTCCGTCCGAAGTAGCGCGGGAAATCAAGCCCGTTTCCGTCTGTGAGTGCACCCAGGAAATGACCTGCTCCACTTTTGGAACCATGTCCCATTGGAATGGCAACGTCATGCAGGATGAAGCCCTCCGCAAAATCTACCGTCTGGAAAAACCGGTCAAGGCAGCCCATGACAAGGATCTCACCCACGTTTGGCGCAAACTGCAGAGCGCGGACCACTTCCACTACATGCAGAAGGAAAACTCCTTCACGCCGTATGCATCCGCCTTTGACGCGTACATTTACTACATGAACGCTTTGGCGGATTTGCAAATACGCGTCAAAAGGGAATCCGGAAAACCGGTTCAGCCGGATCCGGAAAAAGCGTCCTGACCTCTTCTCTTCCGAATACTGCGAATCCGGGTGGATTATAGTCTGCCGGGAACATCACGGGACGGTTCCCGGCTGTAAAAACTTTGCGGTTCCGGAATGCGGTCTTCTTTGCTCCCCCCCCCTCCTTTGGCTGCCATAAAGGGCCTGAGGGATGTCACGGAAAGCTAATATCCCAATGCCAGACGCTTCAATTTGTTGCGCAGGGTAATCTTCTGTGCGGAAGAAACGCGCTCCACAAAAAGGATGCCGTTCAAATGGTCGCATTCATGTTGCAGGCATCTGGCCAGAAGGCCGTTGCAGTCAATCGTTATTTCTCTTCCGTCAATCAGAAGCACCGTAGCCTTGACAAAATCCGGCCTCACGACGGAAGCGCGTATTTTCATCACGCTCAGGCAGCCTTCATGAAAAGGATGCATGGGGCCGTAAGGTTCCAGAACGGGATTGGCAAACATCAAGGGCATGATGTCGGAAAGCTCTTTGTCCTCTCCGTTCACTTTAAGCCAGGTGACGGACTCTTCCTCCTTCGGAATATCAATCACTACCAGTTGAATGGGAATGCTCACCTGGGGAGCCGCCAAGCCAATGCCCTCTGCTGCGTACATGGTTTCCAGCATATTTTCCGCCAGGGTTTTCAGGCTGTCGTCAAAATGTTCTACAGGGCGGCATTTTTCCTTCAATACCGGATTTCCATACTGTGCTATTTCCAATAACATCGGGAGGGGGATAATATATATGTTAAGGCGCTTACCGTGCGCCGGGCTTGTTGATTTCTATTCTGGCAGGAACCTCACCTGCGTCAATACCCACAGACGTCAGCGCATCCCAAATGCCGACAATGATGCCAAACTCCGCTTTTTTATCCACATCAAGCTGCAGTTTGACGCCTGGATTTTCCTTTTTCAAGGCTTCCAGGGCAGCAGCCAGTTCATTCATCTCCACCAGCCTGCCATTCAGGGAAATGGCGGATGTCCCCGTCACGGCCAGAACGGCCCGCTGTTCCGAAGACGGAGTCCCCTCCATGAATTCCGCTCCGGGTACATCTATCTTAAGCAGGGACTGCGGCTTCTTCCACTGCGTATGGACAATGAAAAAAATCAACAGAATGGTCAATATGTCAATCATGGGGACGATGGGCACCCCCATGCTCCTTGCTTTTTTGCGGTAAAACTGCATGGCCTTGTCAGCGTTGGGAATGATGGCAGCGGAAGGAAACCAGTTCTGTCAGCAGGACTTCCATGGAGGCGGAAATACGCTCCAGCTTGCGGGAATAGTAAACGTGGGCAATCACAGCCGGAGTGGCGATGGCGAGACCGGCAATCGTCGTATTCAGAGCCTGGGCAATCCCCTGAGCAATCATGCCGTGACTCTCATCCATTCCGAAAACGCTGAAAATCTGCACCAGGCCGCTGGCGGTTCCCAGAATGCCGAACATGGGTGCGATCATCACAATCATGTCCAGCAGGGGCAGACCCGCCTGAAGCGTTACAAACTCCTCGCGGGCCTTCACCTGGATCATTTCCTTCAGGGAGGCTTCATCCTCCAGCGGTGAATTCAACGCATCCAGCACCAGGCGGCCCTCCACGGAATCCGAATCCTCAGCTATTCTCTCCAATTCAGTGCGCCCCACGGCGCCGCGGGTGTACTGCTCCACGGCCCTGGTCAGCACGGCGGGGCAAATGAGGCTCTTCTTCATATTGAACATGCGGTAAATAACGGCCGCAATAAGAAGAACGGAACAGGCTGCCAGCGGGTACATGAAAACGCCGCCTGCCTGGAAGAATGTAATGCAGTCTTTGATCAAGTTCATCATCATATATCTGTGAATGGTATTTGTTGCAGGATGGTAGGTTGTTAAAAATTGAAATCGAAATACATTTCCAAAGAATCCCCCACAAGCATACTCCTTACCTCCGGGGGCATCGCTGGAAGCCTGGCGAGTTTGATGGCGAGGAAGGTAAAGGACTTCTGTACCTCGCTGGCTCCCACGCGGGAAGTCTGCCTCATAGACGAAATTTTGCCATTCTTGTTAATCAGGATGCGGATGCGCACAGTTCCGGTAACAATCAGGTCGCGGTTCAAATCGCACTGGCGGTACCATTGTTCCCCGATAGCCCGGTAAACGATCGCCTGGTACGTTCCCATGGGCGTAGCTTCCACATCCAATGTCGGACGGCGGCCAAAGCTGAATTTGCCGACCTGCTTGGTCTTCCGCTCATGTGTCTTGAAGCCGGGCTGGCTCTCCGCATTGAACATGGGATCATACAAGGGCTGTTTCTGAACCGGTTTTGTATTGGGCACCAAATCCAGATTGGGAAGATTCAGGGGAGGATTGTCCGCCCCTTTCGCAATGCTTTTGGCCAATTCCTCAAGCGGATCCGGCTTCTCCGAATCTCCGGGGCTGGGCAACACTACCGCATGGGGAAGCTGCATGGCCTTCTCCTGTGCATGACGGATGTTTTGTCGGGCCGTTTTTTCCTCTTCCGATTTGCCTGGCTCTCCCTTCTTGACGGGAGAATGAGCCAGGGAACCGGGATGACCGGCAGGCGGCATGGATGGTTCCAGGGGCTGGTAGGGAACATTGGAAGAAGCTCCGGGGGAGGCGTTTTTGTTGCCGTCCCGTTCATGGCTTAAATCCCCATCCTGCCTTTCCTGGTTAAAAAGGACAATCTCTCCGTTTTCCCGTTCCACGCCATCCTGGGCGGGCATATCCCTGTCGCCGTCCGGATCCTTCCGGCCGCCTTCCGCCCGCGTGTTCCTGTTGCTCTGGAATTTGGGCACTTCCGGCCTGGTGGCGCTTTCCTGCTCCTCATTGGTCTTCACGACGGCAGGCAGATATTCCGCGGGCTCTTGTCTCCGGCTCTCCAGTTGAGGTTCCACTTTCTTTACCATGCGCGCGCTTACAGCCACTTTCCTCCGCGCCGCTTCAGCCGGACGTGGGGAAGCCAGCCATTCTTCAGGAACCAGGCAGCTCCCCGCCAGCAAAAACAGGTGTGCCAGCACAGACAGCAAAAGGCATGTGCCCCAGGAAACCCGGAACAGTCCGTTTCTCCGCCGCTGCCTGAAACTCATGGAGGTAAAGTTTTCACGGTTCCATGACGAATGCAATGTAGAAAGGAGACATGATGAAGGACGATTCCGTAATTTAGTATTGCACAAGACCATGTGCAGGCCCATACTTGCTAGCGACCAAACACATGCCTTCCTCCTAAACGGCAAGGCCCTTTTCCTATATACCATACACCTCGTTAACACCCATCCTATATGGCCAATCTCAACAAAGTCTTCTTAATGGGCAACCTTACCGCTGATCCCGAACTGCGCTACACTCCCAAAGGAACCGCCGTTACGGACATCCGCCTTGCCATCAACCGTTACTACGCGGGCGACAACAGCGAACGCCAGGAAGAAACCACTTTCGTGGACGTCACCCTTTGGAACCGCCAGGCGGAAGTTGCCGGCAACTACCTCAGCAAGGGCCGCGGAGTCTTTGTGGAAGGACGCCTTCAACTGGATTCCTGGGAAGATAAAGCCTCCGGGCAGAAACGCACCAAGCTGCGCGTGATTGGGGAAAACATCCAGCTCTTCCCCCGCGGCGGTGAAGGCGATATGGGAGGTGCTCCGCGCCAGCAGTACCAGAATGCTCCCCGTTCCAACAACTACGGACAATCCCGCCCGGCCCAGAACTACAACCCGCCCCCTATGCCCCCCACCAATCAGCCGTCCAACGACTTCGGAGACATGGACGACGAAATCCCGTTCTAAACGCAAATACCGCCCTTTCCTTTTACAGGCCGCCTTTCCTCCGGGTCAGGCGGCCTTTTTACATCATCTTCCCCGAACGGAATGGCTGCGCCGTGCCACGAAAAGAAAAAGTGGTACAACCCCATTCCCGGCAATGGAGGAAAAGCATGGGAACAACCGGACAAAAGGGAAAACCTCACCGTTCATTTCAGCTTGGCAAAATCAGTCCGTCCCGGCATACTGGCGGCGTATGAAAATAGCCGTTATTGGAAAAGGTGGACGTGAACATGCACTGGTCAAGGCACTCAAGGAATCTCCCTCCGCTCCGGAAATGTACTGTTTCCCGGGAAGTGACGCCATCAACCGTCTGGCTACCCCCATCCCGGCCAGGGATCTGCCCTCGCTGATCGACTGGATGGTTTCCAATAAAATGGATCTCTGCGTTGCCGGGGAGGAAAGCTATCTGGTCAAGGATGAAGGCCTGGCCAATGCCTGCTCCCGTGCGGGCATCCCCTGCTGGGGGCCGGTAAAAGAAAGCGCCCAGCTGGAAGCCAGCAAGGAATTTGCCAAGGACTTCCTGCTCCGCCACCGCATCCCTACCGGGCAGGCGCGCGTAGCGGCCACATTGGAGGAAGCCCGGCAATTCATCGGAAACAACTATCCTACCGTGCTGAAATTTGACGGTCTGGCCGCCGGAAAGGGCGTAGCCGTCTGCATGAGCAAGGAGGAAGCGGACTCTTTCCTGAAAGAAGTATTTACAGACAGGCGCTTTGGTGAAGGACGGCTGCTGGTGGAAGAATTTCTTACCGGACCGGAAGTCTCCATCTTCGGCGCTCTGGTGGACGACCATTATCTCATCCTCTGCCCGGCACGGGACTACAAGCGCCTCAAGGAAGGCGATGCTGGCCCCAACACGGGCGGCATGGGAGCGGTGGCTTCCCGTCGGCTGGTGGAGCCGGAAATGCTGGAACGCATTGAAAAGGAAATCGTGGCTCCGACGGTAGCCGGACTAAAAAAAGACGGGCTGCCTTACCGGGGTTTTCTGTACTTCGGCCTGATGCTGACTCCAAACGGCCCAAAAGTAATTGAATACAACTGCCGCTTCGGCGATCCGGAATGCCAGGCCGTTATGCCCCTGCTCTCCGGAGACTTGGCTTCCTTCTGCCTGCATGGGGCCAAGGGAGAATTTGCGCCGGAAGAAATTTCCTTCCAAAACGGCTGGAGCGTCTGTTGCGTGCTGGCCTCCAAAGGATATCCGGAGACCTCCCATTCCGGCGACGCTATTCAGGGACTGGACGACATTTCAAATGCTTCCGTTTACCACGCCGGCACCAAATGGAATGCGGATAAAAACTGTTATGAAACCAATGGCGGCCGCGTCCTGGCCGTCGTGGCACAGGGAGATACCCTCTCCGAAGCGCGCCAGCGTGCCCACAACGAAATCAAAAAGATTCAATTTAACGGCATGCAGCGCCGGCCGGACATCGGCTTTGCCAGCTTCGTCTGATTTTCCTGCTTTTCCCTCCCCTTCTGCCCTATGAAACCGGCGGCCCTTCTCATCCTCCTGTTTCTTTCCTGCCCTGCATGCCTGATGGCGGACAACGCCGCGCTGGCGGCCAGGGCGCGTGAACAGGTAGGAGTAACGGTTTCCTACAACGGAGGCTATCAATCCATCCCCTACCCCAACGGAGACGTTCCCCGCGAAACGGGAGTATGCACGGATGTGGTCATCCGCGCCATGAGGGCCTTCGGCCTGGACCTTCAAAAAGCCGTGCATGAGGACATGAAGGCTCACTTTTCCAAATACCCTAAAATATGGGGCTTGAAAACGACGGACCGCAGCATTGACCACCGCAGGGTCCCTAATCTTCGTACCTTCTTTGCCAGAAAAGGTTGGTCCGTTCCCATTACGGAAAACGCGGCGGACTACGAGCCCGGCGACCTGGTTACATGGAACCTGTCCGATAGTATTCCCCACATTGGCATCGTTTCCGACCGGAAAACGGAGGAAGGCACGCCGCTGATCATTCATAATGTCGGCGCCGGAACGCAGGAAGAAGGCTTCCTGTTCTCCCATACCATCACGGGCCACTACCGTCCCGTGCTGGCTGAGAGGAAACAGAAAGCGCAACCCTGATTCTTACCCCCGTCTTAGCGCAACCTCCATACCGGGTATTTCCGGAGGTTCTCCCGGAGTTGCATGGATATCCGGGGAATGCCGCGGGACAGGAAGAAGGCGGCCCTTTCCCTCTCATTGATTCATCCGGTCCGGAATGCCCATGAACCTTCTTGCCAAAAGAGGGGGCTTCCGTCATCATGTGCGCATGGTTACACCTGCATTCTCCGACTGTATCAACAAGCTGGGCGTCGATGAAAAAGACGTCATCCCCTTCGGTCGCAACAAGGCCAAAATTTCCCTGGACGTATTGGATAAGCCGGCAGCCCCCGGCAAACTCATCCTGGTATCCGCCATCACTCCCACCCCATCTGGAGAAGGCAAAACCACCGTTTCCATCGGCTTGGCGCAGGGATTGCAGGCCATCGGCAAAAAAGTCTGCCTGGCGCTCCGGCAACCTTCCATGGGGCCGGTGTTCGGCCGCAAGGGCGGGGCTACCGGAGGCGGCAAAAGTTCCCTGACGCCGGCAGAGGAAATCAACATGCATTTCACAGGGGACTTCCACGCCATTACATCCGCCCACAACCTCATCAGCGCCATCATTGATAACGCCATGTTCTTCCACACGCTGAACATTGACGAACGCAAAGTCATATGGAAGCGGGTCATGGACATGAACGACCGTTCCCTGCGTTCCATCATCGTGGGGCTCAACAAGCAGGGGTTCCCCCGAGAAACAGGCTTCGATATCACCCCGGCTTCGGAAATCATGGCGTGCCTGTGCCTTGCCACTTCCTACAAGGACATGGAAGAACGCATCAACCGCATCGTGATCGGATTCACGACGGATGACAAGCCCGTATTCGCAAGGGAACTGGGCATTACCGGTTCCGTCATGGCTCTGCTGAAAGATGCCCTGATGCCCAATTTGGTTCAATCCGTGGAAGGAGTGCCCTGTTTCCTGCACGGCGGCCCGTTTGCCAACATTGCCCACGGCTGCAACTCCGTGCTGGCCACCAGGATGGCCCTTCATTTTGGAAACTATGCCGTCACGGAAGCCGGATTCGCGTTTGACCTGGGTGCAGAGAAATTCCTGGATATCAAATGCCGCCAGTCCGGACTGGATCCGGCGGCCATTGTCATCGTAGCGACGGCACGCGCGCTGAAAATGCACGGGGGTACTGCCCTTGCGGATCTGAAAAACACGGATGTGGACGCGTTGAAAAAAGGCCTTGCCAACCTGGATGCGCATCTGGACGCTGCCGCCCACTACAAACGCCCCGTTGTGGTCGCCGTCAACAAATTCTTTGACGACTCCCGGGAAGAACTGGACGCTATCGTGAAACACTGCGCGGAACGCGGTATTCCCTGCGCCATTGCGGACATCTTCTCCCAGGGAGGAGAAGGAGGCAAAGACCTGGCCCAAATGGTTGTGGAAGCTGCGGACAGGAGTTCCGCCCCTTTTAAGCCCCTCTATGAATCCGCCCTGCCGGTGGAAGAAAAACTCAACATCATTGCCCGCAACATTTACGGGGCGGACAGTGTGGAATTGACGGCCGCCGCCAAAAAGAAGCTGGCCCAGTTTGAAGCCAGCCGCCTGACGGACCTTCCCGTCTGTATGGCAAAAACCCAGAACTCCCTTTCCGACAACGGACGCCTCCGAGGACGCCCCACCGGCTTCACCATCACCGTGCGCGACTTTGAAATCGCCAACGGGGCCGGCTTCCTGGTGGCCCTCTGCGGGGAAATCATGCGCATGCCCGCCCTTCCCGTCTCACCGAACGCCATGCACATCTATCTGGATGACAAGGGCAACGTCCAGGGGCTCTGAAAAATATCACCAACCGCGCCGCACGCCATGAAAATCGCCATTCTGGGAGCCGGAGCCCTGGGTTGCTATTACGGAGCCAGACTTCAGGAATCGAGGCAGGACGTATCCTTTATCGTACGTTCGGAATACGGCTATCTGAAAGAACACGGCCTTCAGGTGAAAAGCCTGCATGGGAATATCTCCCTGCCCCGCATCAACGTCTACCGGGACACGGAGGAAGTCGGTCCGGTAGACCTCGTTGTCGTTGCATGGAAAAGCACGGCAAACGCCGGATTTTCCAGAGCCCTTCCCCCGTTGATGGGGCCGGATACAACTGTGGTTACACTCCAGAACGGCATGGGGAATGCGGAGGAAATTGCCCGCATCATCCCGGCGGAGCGTATCTATGTGGGCCTGTGCTTCATCTGCGCCATGCGGGAAAAACCGGGCCATGTCAACCATCTGGAAGGGGGCAACATCCAGTTCGCCCCCTTCATCCCCACGCCGGAAGGGACTGAAAAAGCCAGGGAACTCTCCGAGCTGTTTGCCAATGCTGGCATCAAAACGCGCGCCTTTGACGCCGCAGAACAAATCCAGTGGTACAAACTCGTCTGGAACATCCCGTTTAACGGGCTTTGCCTGGCTCTGGGCGGCATCAGCATTGCGGAACTTTACCAAAATCCGGAAAACGTCGTACGGGCGCGCCGCATCATGGAAGAAGTAGTACAGGCAGCCAGGGCCCGCGGCTACGCCCTGCCGGAAGATTTGGTTGAATTCCACCTTTCCCGTACGGAAACCATGGGGGCTTTCATCCCATCCAGCGCCGTGGACTACAACGAAGGCCGCCCCGTCGAATACACGGCTATCTGGGGAGACCCTCTCTCCAAGGCCCGGCAAGCCGGAGCCTCCGTGCCGGAATGGGAACTTCTGGACAAGGCCATCCGCAAGCGCCTGAATATGAATTAACCCGAACCAATTGCGAATCATGCTGAAGACCATCGTCATTGTCATCATTGCCCTGCTGGGCTTCGGCATGATTCGCCTGCCTTTGCAGAATCATATTCTGGAACAGGAGAAGGCGGAGGGGCTGCTGGATAATCCGGTAGAGCTTTCCTCTTCCGATTATCTGGAACAACAACTTGCCATGGTCTCCCTGGGAGGGCTCCGCTCCCTGGTGGCGGCCGTGCTGAGCATGGAAGCTTTCGACTGTTTCCTGATTTCCGACTGGGCCAACCTGGAACGCCGCTACAACCAGGTTACCGCTCTCGCTCCTCACTCCGATTTTTACTGGGACAACGGATCGTGGCATTTGGGCAATAACGCTTCCTCCAGTTATCTGGACAATAAACGTCTTTCTCCCATGGAACGCCGGGAAGGCTTCCGCAAATACATTCAAAAGGGGCGCCGCTTCCTGGAAAAAGGCATCAACGCCAATCCTGACAGCTGGTACCTTCAATCCCTGCTGGGCAACATGTATAGCGATACCTACCGGCAACCGGACTTTGAAAAGGCGGCGGAAGCCTACCGCAAGGCACGGGATTTGGGAGCGCCTCCTCTTACGGCCCGAAAAGAATTTTATGCGCTCGTCCGTGTGCCTTCCAAATCCGGAGAAGCTCTGGAACTGGGCCGGGAGTTATTCAAGGATCCCCGCAACAGGACACCCAGCCTGGTGAGTAATATTTTTGTTCTGGAAAACAGGCTGAACATACCGGAAAAGGAACGCATCCCCTTCCGGGAACTGTTTCCCACGGATGAGATCGCCCGTGACCTGATGACCAGCCATCTGGCCAATTCCCTGAAATATCCGGTAGACGGGCTGAGAGAAGCCCTGGAATCTTTGCCTCCGGCAAAAGACGAGTAAAGCAAACAGACGGAAATAAGGGGTCATGGGAAGGCCGGCACCCTGTGCCCCAACCATGATTTCCTGTGAGCAAACGCGCTTGGCAAAACCTCCCCAAAGTGCTATGCTCTTTGCTTACAATACCATGAGTAGAATAGCCCTGATTAGTGACATCCATGCCAATCTGCCCGCTCTGGAAGCGGTGATGAAGGATATAGAACAGCTTCAATGCAATGCCGTTTACTGCCTGGGCGATGTTGTGGGCTATAACGCCAATCCGTCCGAATGCCTTGAATTCATCCGCAGCCGCCAGATTCCCACCGTGCGCGGCAACCATGATGAGGAAGCCATTGGAGAAGACAATCCGGCAGGGATGAACCCAGTAGCCTACAATGCCCTGATGTGGACGCGGCAGCAACTTTCCGAAGAACAGAAAAAGTGGCTTCGCCGCGCTCCTTTCCAGCGCATTCTCCCCAATGAAATCGTTCTGGTGCACGCTACACAGGACAAGCCCAACTCCTGGGCCTACGTCACGAATGTGGATACGGCCACCCACAGCATCAATATGCTGCGTGACAATCAATTCCTGTGCTTTAACGGACACACTCACGTCCCCCGTACATTCATCCGCCATGAAGGAAGCATCCATGAATATGAATCCGGGGATATCCAGCTACTCAAAACCAATAAATATCTGATTAATGTGGGCTCCGTAGGCCAGCCCAGAGACGGCGATCCCCGCGCCGCCTACGGCGTGCTTGACGAAGACAGCATGGTGTACTACCAGCGCCGCGTGGAATACGATGTAGCGGAGGCCCAAAGACGCATTCTGGCCGCCGGTCTTCCGGACATGCTGGCGCGCCGGTTGGGAGAAGGAATGTAAATTCCGCACCTCCCGAAAGGCCTGCCAAAAGAAAGGAATCCTGCCGTATTGCATTGTTTCCCTTTCATCTTGAGAAGAACCGGGCAGCACCTTATGTTAGCAAAGGCTTACAAATTTGCATTGCTACTTGCCTCACCTTCCACAAATCGGTAGAGTTCAGCGCGACGAATGAAGACCTATATCATCAGACGACTCCTTCTCATGCCCTTGACGCTCCTGGGGGTTACGTTTCTCGTCTTTTGCATAACCCGTTTTGTTCCGGGAGGTCCCATTGAGCAGATGATGCAGCAGCAAAGCATGAGCGCCCTGTCCGGACAGAAAGCCGGCTCCCAGCGCGGCGACAATAACCTGAGTGAAGCGGATATGGAGCGGCTGGAAGAGCAGTACAGCCTACAGGAGCCCATCATCACGGCTTATCTGCAATGGCTGGGCGTGCTGCCCAAAAAGATTTTCATTTCCCGTGAGGAATTCGGGGAAATCGGCGGAGCGGGAGAGGGAGACAAGGAAGATGAATATTCCGGCATTTCCGATACGCATACACGGATCAATCTGAATGAAACAGGAGAACAAGTCGTCGTAGTTCGCCAGGACAAGGATTCCGGCAGCGTGAAAGATGCTTTCTTTTCCGGCACGCCTTCCCGGAAAGCCGCTTCAGAAGGCTGGACCGTGGATATAGAATCCCCCATGGACCGCGCGGAACGCTGGGCGCGCCGCATGAGGCAGACGGATAATACGGAGGCCGTCCGCGACAAGGCTCGGGGCTATGCCTGGCGTGCCGTAATGTACAAGACCAGCTTTGACGGGCTGCTCCAGGGAACTATGGGCAACTCGTTTAAGTACAATGAACCCGTATGGGACATGATCAAGGAGCGCATTCCCGTTTCCCTGTACTTCGGCATCCTGAGCGCCATTATTACCTATTCCGTCTGCATTCCCCTTGGGGTAGTAAAGGCAATCCGCCATAAAAGCCTGGTGGACAACATCTCTTCCGTCCTGATTTTCCTGGGGTACTCCGTACCTGGGTTCGCCCTGGGCGCCGTACTGGTGGTGTATCTGGGCGCGCGGCTGGAATGGTTCCCTCTCTGCGGGCTTACGTCTCCGGACTTTGCGGACATGGGGTTCTGGCAACAGTCCGGAGACCTGCTGCACCATACGGTGCTCCCCCTGATTTGTTATGTAGTAAGTTCCTTTGCCATCACCACCATGATGATGAAAAACAACCTGATGGACAATCTTTCCGCGGACTACATCAGGACAGCCATGGCCAAGGGCGTGAGTTTCAGAGGGGCCGTCATCAAGCATGCCTTCCGCAACTCCTTTATACCCATTGCCTCCACTCTGGGCAGCCTCATCAGCCTGATTGTGGCCGGCTCCATGCTGGTGGAAAAAGTTTTCGATATCCAGGGGTTCGGGATGCTGAGTTACCAGGCTCTGATGGACAAGGATTACGCCCTGATCATGGGAACGCTGCTGCTTACCTCCTTCCTGATGGTGCTGGGCAACCTTCTCTCCGATATCATCGTGGCCGCTGTGGATCCGCGCATCAAATTTGAATAATACACATGGTTAGAAAACTGGCATACCTTTTGGTCATTCTGGCGGTTCTTACTGCCGTGGGAGAGCTGTGCGGGCTGCTCCTGCCCACGTTAAGCTGGCCCTTCACCGTCTCACGGGAAATGAGCATGCTCAACATCGTCTGTACGGACCAGAACAACGGCGGCTTTCTGACGCCTCAGGGGAAATTCCTGTGGTTCGGCTGGGTTTGCGTGCTGGTCATGGGAGGCCTCGGTTTCTGGCTCATGCTGAAAGGCCCCCGGAGGTTCCATCCAACGCCGATCACCAGGCGCCGCATCCAGCGTTTTAAAAGCATCTCCCGCGGCTACGTATCCCTCCTCATTTTGCTTGTATTGACGCTATTGGCCTGTATGGACCAATGCCTGGTGGGCAAGCGGGCCCTCCTTGTCGTTCAGGACGGATCCTGGTACTTTCCGGCCATGATGCGCAAAGTATACAAGGGTTCGACATTTGGCCAGACCGGAGATTTTGCGGATGCGGAAGCCAACTACCGAGAACTGAAAAAACAGGCAGGCCAGCCGGGAAAACCCTCCCTTGTTATCATGCCTCTGGTTCCATACGATCCCACGGGAGATTCCACCAACCCCGGTTCGGAAGCTTTGATGGTGAATGAAGACGGCCTCGTCTGCGAGCCCGGCGGCAAGCCGTATTCCGGTTTGGCCTCCCGTTTGCATAAGGATGAAGAAGCCCTTCCCCACATCAGCTACAAATTCCGCAAGGGGAAAAAAGTGGACCGGGCCACCGGCTGGCTAGAAGACAGAACGGAGGTGTACAGCGCCACGTATGAAAACAACAACATTGTGGCGGAACATTACAGCGGCCCCGGCACCAAAGAGGAATTCCTGAAACAGACGGATGAACATAAAATCAGCCGTATCTTCTACCACCCCTCCCCGCCCCTCAAGGGGGGCCACCTGCTTGGCACCAATACCCAGGGGGCGGACATTCTGGCTTATCTGTACGGCGGCCTCCAGGTAAATATGAAAGCCGCACTCTTCTACCTGCCTATCGTATATTTCATCGGCATCACCTTTGGAATGATGATGGGATACTTCGGCGGCATGTTTGACCTCGGCATGCAGCGCCTCATTGAAATCTTCTCCCAGGTTCCCTTCCTTTTCATCATCATGATTATTTCAGATATGGTTCCCCTTCATATGAAGGGCATGTTCCTGATTATCAGCCTTCTAATCATGTTCGGGTGGATGTCCATGACCTACCAGCTCAGAACCTCCACCATGAAGGAAAAAGCGCGCGACTACGTGGCGGCCGCCCGCGTGCTTGGGGCTTCCACCAGCCGTATTCTCTTCGTTCATATCCTGCCCAACCTGGTCGCCATTCTGGTCACTCTGGTTCCGTTCAGCGTTTCCGCCCTCATTCTGGCTCTGGCTTCCCTGGACTATCTGGGCTTCGGCCTTCCTGACACATACGCCAGCTGGGGGCGCCTGCTCAATGACGGACTGGCGGATCTTTCCGCCAGCTGGGTGGTTACCTCCGCCTTTTCCGCCCTGGTGATTACCCTCCTGCTCGTCACCTTTATCGGGGAGGCTGTCCGCGAAGCCTTTGACCCTAAAAAATTCACCACTTATAAATAAAAAGACTCCCGCTTTGCCATTTCTTATGCTTAAGCTGTCCACCCTCCTCCGTTCCACCCTTTCTTCCGTGATGCTGTCCCTTCTGTTGACAGCCGGGTCCGGTTGCAAGGATTCCTCCCAATCCCAGGGGGTAGGCTGGCAGCCGAACGTACCCTTCGGCACACTCCCACCGGGATTTGATTCCTTCCCGGAACGATGGAACAAACAGATCAATGACCGCCTGGCTCGTGAGGAAGCTGCCAAGCAAAAGGAAATACGGGAGCTCCGGGACAAGTTTTTTAAAGAGGAAGATTCTAAAGTCAGGGAAAAACTGCAAAGCAAGCTCATTGCGGATGAAGCCGCCCTGTCCGTCATTCACCGCAGGCAGACGGAAGGCGACTACATCAAATTCAAAACCCCGGCGGACATCCCCCAAGACCTGAAGTGGGAGGATGGACTGGACAATCCGGAGATAGGGGACCCGAACGCCAAAAAAGGAGGCGTGCTGCGCCAGTGGGCCCCCGGCTCCTATCCCGACACATTCCGGCCCAACGGCCCGAACAGCAACAGCGGTTTCCGCGGCCCCCTGTATGATGAAATCATCATCGGCCTCGTTTCCATCCATCCGGTTACGGGAAAAATCATTCCAGGAATCGCTCATAAATGGGCGGAATCCCCAGACAGGCGCACTGTTTACTTCGAACTGGATCCGGATGCCCGCTATACGGACGGAGCCAAGGTAAAGGCCATCGACCTCCTGGTGAACATGTATATCCGCACTTCGGAATACAGCCGGGACGTATTCTACAACAACTTTTTTTACCAGAACGCTTCCAACATCACCATCTACGACGACAGCCGCTTTTCCATCACACTCCCCTTCGCCAAACCTCTGCTCCCGTACTATTGCACGCTGTTCATTCCGTCCCCGCCGCATTTTTATTGCGAGTTCGGCCCCAACTACGTGGAACGCTACCAGTGGCGCATACCGCCCACTACGGGCGCTTACGTTGTCAAGCCGGACGGTATCATCCGCGGCCGCCAGGTAACACTCCAGCGCGTGCCGGACTGGTGGGCCAGGGACAAAAAATTCACGAAATACATGTATAATGTGGATCAAATCGTGTATAATTTCATTGCGGAACCATCCAAGGCCATCGAACTCTTCCGCATCGGAGAACTGGACGTTTTGAACATCACCAAACCGGAACTATGGCACGAACGCATGGAAATACCGGAGGTTCACAACGGCTACATCAACCGCAGCACATTTTACACCATTTACCCCCGCCCTCCTTACGGAGTTTTTCTGAATACCTCCAAAGCCCCCTTCAATGACCTCAATGTTCGCCGGGGGTTCCAGCACGCACTTAATATCCAGAATATCATTGACATTACCTTCCGCGGAGACTACCAGCGGCTCAATTCCTACAATTCAGGTTTCGGCAAATTCACCAATCCCTATATCAAGGCGCGCCCCTATTCCCCGGAACAGGCCCGCGCTTATTTCGCCAGGGCGGGCTACACCATCCCCTGCCCGGACGGCATCCTCCGCAAGCCGGACGGCACCCGGCTCACCGCAGCCATCACCTTCCCCAATTCATCTCCTTCCCTGGCTTCCACTCTGGGCAAGCTGAAGGAAGACGCGCGCAAGTGCGGCCTGGAAATCCAGCTTGACCCTCTGGACTCCACCGTAGCTTTCCGCAAAATCATGGAAAAACGCGCTCAGGCCTCCTTCATGGCCTGGGGATTCACTCCCCCCCATCCGATGAACGAGCAGGGGTTCCACTCCCGGTACGCCTATGATGAGCGTGGAGGCCTTATTACCTATACCAATAACATCTGCGCTTACGCGGACAAAGAAATGGACAAGCTGCTGGACGCAGAAACAAACGCAGCCACGGAAGACGAACTCCAAAAGGCCACGTGGAAAGTGCAGCAGAAAATTGATGACGAAGCCCTGTGGGTTCCCTGCTGGACCACGGAATTCATCAGACTGGGTTACTGGCGCTGGGTCAAATGGCCGAACAGTGCAACTACGCAATTCTGCCATCCCGTCGTATTTGATCCCATGGAAAGTTATCTGTACTGGGTGGATAACGATATCAAAAAGGAAACAATGGAAGCCAAGCGGGAAGGAAAAACATTCGAGGAAGTGGATACCGTGTATGACCAGTACCGCTACATGGACTCCATTGAAAGCCTGGATAACAAGGATGGCGGCGGCAAGCTGCCGTCTGTGCCTGTCATCCCGGAAAGCGGCGACCCTCTGGAACCTTCTGCCACGGAAAAATAACACATGAGCGATCCCCTGTTGGAAATCAAGAACCTGGTCACCGGCTTCGAAACGGAATCCGGCCTGTTGAAAGCGGTGGACGGCGTCAGCTTCACCGTCCCCAAAGGTACCTGCGTAGGCATCGTAGGGGAATCAGGCTGCGGCAAAAGCGTTACGGCCATGTCCATCGTCCGGCTGCTGCCCCAGCCCATGGGGAAAATTTTGGACGGGCAAATTCTGTTCAAGGGCCGCGACCTGGTTCAGGCAAAAGAGACGGACATGCACGGCATCCGCGGCCGCCATATCGGCGTCATTTTCCAGGAACCAATGACGGCGCTCAATCCCGTACACAGCATCGGCAGGCAAATTGGGGAATCCCTGATGCTCCACCGGGGAATGAACACCAGGGAAGCCCGGGACGCAGCCATCCAGCTCCTGCAGCGCGTTCGTATCCCCGCCCCGGAACAGCGTGTGGACGAATTTCCTCATCAGCTCTCCGGCGGCATGCGCCAGCGCGTCGTCATAGCCATTGCCCTGGCCTGCCATCCGGAACTCATCATTGCGGATGAACCTACTACGGCCCTGGATGTCACCGTTCAGGCTCAAATCCTGTCCCTGCTCAAAGACCTTCAGGCGGAAATGGGGTCATCCTCCATCCTCATTACACATGACCTGGGCGTCATCGCACAGAGCTGTGACTCCGTAGTCGTCATGTACGCTGGCCGCGTGGTGGAAAAGGCCCCTGTCCGGGAACTTTTTGCCAATCCCCGCCATGCTTACACCAAGGGACTGCTGGCCTCCATCCCTCAGCTAAGTTCCGTGCGGAAAACCAAACTGCCCACCATTCCCGGTCAGGTGGCCTCTATTGCGGATTTCGTTCCCGGATGCCGCTTCTGCCAAAGGCAGGGCGTGCCCGCGGAAGAGCTCACGGAACGCCCTCCCCTCGTGGAAATATCCCCGGACCACTTCGTGGAAGCCTGCCCCCGTTGCGCCAACCTTTAACTTCTTTTTCTACCAGCCATGCCGGAACCTCTCTTGCAAGTAGACAATTTGAAAATGTACTTCCCCGTCCGCTCCGGAATTTTCCTGCGGCAAGCGGGATGGGTCAAGGCTGTGGACGACGTTTCCTTCAATATTTACCCGGGGGAAACGCTGGGCCTGGTGGGGGAATCCGGCTGCGGAAAATCAACCATTGGCAAAAGCATTGTCCGCCTGCTGAAACCCACCGGGGGCTCCATCCGGTTCAACGGCAACAATATTGCCAGATTCTCCCAGCGCAAAATGAGGCCTCTGCGTCCGCACATCCAGATGGTCTTCCAGGACCCTGCGGAATCCCTCAACCAGAGGCAATCTATCGGTCAAATCGTAGCGGAACCCTTTGTCATCCACCGCATGGGCACCCCCGCCGCGCGCCGGGAATGGGTGCGCGGCCTGCTGGACCGCGTAGGATTGCCGGACAGCGCTATTGACCGCTTCCCCTTTGAATTCTCAGGCGGGCAACGCCAGCGCATCGGCATCGCCCGCGCCCTGACGTTAAATCCCAGCCTCATTATTCTGGACGAACCCGTCTCCGCCCTTGACGTATCCGTCCAGTCCCAGGTGCTCAACCTGCTGCTGGAACTTCAGGAGGAACGCAAACTCTCTTACCTGTTTATTGCCCATGATCTGGCGGTCGTCAAACACATCTCCGACCGCGTGGCGGTCATGTATCTGGGTAAAATCGTGGAAATGTCAGATGCGGAAACCATCTATCAATCCCCCAAACATGCTTACACCAAGGCTCTTCTGGACGCTATTCCGGAACCAGACCCCTCCAGGGCCAACAAGCACCAGCCTCTGCCGGGAGACGTCCCCTCTCCCATCAACCCGCCGCTCGGCTCTGCTTTCGGCCATCGCATCCAGCACCCCTCCTATCCGGAGACGGTGGGAGCGGACCTTACCCCTGTGGAAATAGAGCCGGGCCACTGGGTAGCCCCTGATCCCTGCGCTCTGGAGCCGGAAGACTGGAATAGAATCCGCCAGCGGTAAAAGTACGGTAAAACGTTTATCCGTGTCCGCCGGGGAAAAACATATCTGCAAATAAATCCCCTGATTTTTTTCCGGGCGGCGGGCAACAGCTTTTAATCACCATGCCCCCGGCATTATCCTACACGTAAATCCGGGGCACGCGGGCGCTGATGCTGGTCAGCACATTGCTGGGGATGGTATTGGCACGGCGCGTCAGTTCCTCCCAGCTTACATTAGGCCCCATGATTTCCACCAGGTCTCCGGTCTCCACATGATCCATGTAGGTAACGTCCACCATGATCTGGTCCATCGTCACACGGCCCAAAACCGGACAGTACTGGCCATTGATATACACCCTCGCTCCCTGGTTGGACAGATATTGAAGATAGCCGTCCGCATAACCGATGCCGATAGTGGCCACCTTCGTGCTCCCCTTCGTTATATAGCAGTGGTTGTAGGAAACGCCGTGATTTCCCGGCAGCGTGCGTATCAGAGTAATGCGGCTGTACAGGGTCATTGTAGGCCGCAGCTCTTTATTATAGGGAGACGGCATGGGGGAATACCCGTACAGGATTCTGCCCAGCCTCGCCATATTGGCGCAGGGGACCTTGTAATTAAACACAGCGGCGCTGCTGCACAGGTGCCGGAACTTGTACCGATGGCCTTGGGAAAGTTCATTTACGGCTTCCGTAAAGCCGCTGATCTGTCCGTGGGTGAAGGAAATATCATCGGAAGCTGCGGATAAATGGGAAAACACGCCCTCCAGATCCAGATAACTGAACTGTTTGAGCTTGTCCGTCAGGCCGTGCAATTCACTCGGTAAAAAACCGCTGCGCCCCATGCCGGTATCCACGCCCAAATGGACATGGACGGTTTTGCCATAAAGGGCGCCCAGGGAATTGAAATGCTCCGCCTCTTCCATGCTGGAAAGAGCGGCGCGCCAGCCGTTCTGCACGATTTCCTCCCGCTCCCCCTCAAAACAGGGGCCGAGAATAAACGGGCATGTTTTTGCCCCGGCATCCCTCACCCGGCAGGCCTCCGCCACCGTGGCAACGCCGAAAAAAGCGCAATCTTCGCCATCCAGGGCCTTCACCACCCCTTCCAGACCGTGGCCATAAGCCTCCGCCTTCACAATAGCCATCAGACGGTGATCCGGCATGACGCGCCGGACGACGTTTAAATTGTGCCTCAACGCATTGGTATCAATCTGGGCCCATGCTCTGGGAGGGCTTGTGCAACTCATGCCCGGAGTGTAGGAAGACGGTTGATCCTGTACAAGCCGGAATTAAGCCACCTTTCCACTTTTCCAAACCGTCCCTCGGAGAAACTGTACATCGGTCATTCCTCCGGGAACTTGTTGACGGCGGAAAAGCGGAATCCTTTTTTACCCGATTTCAAAAAACTCCTTGCCAATCCCCGGCACGAACGATATATTCCTCCCGCACTGCAAATGCGCGGTTAGCTCAGTGGTAGAGCACATGCTTCACACGCATGGGGTCACTGGTTCGAAACCAGTACCGCGTACCATTTTCCTGAACACCCCGGAATTCAATATTTCGGGGTGTTTTTATGTTTAGAACCATTATCTTACCCCGTTTTTTGGGTAATTTTGCATGTTCCCGACTATATGCTCTGCGCCGTGGGCATTGACTTGGTTTTCCTCTCTCCGTATGCTTCCGCCCACATGCCTGCGTTGCTGCTCACGTCTTTCATTTGGGCGTTGTCATTCGGACTGCTGGGGAATTGCCTGTCCGGACTTCCCGCCAGCTTTGTCGCACTGGCACGCATGGCCGGTTCATTTGCCGTTTTTCTCCCCTTCGTCCGGAAGGCGCCCCTCAGCCATGCCGTGGGGATGATGGGGATAGGCGCCGTCCAGTTCGGAGGGATGTATCTTTTCTATATCGCTGCCTTCCACTATCTGCCTTCCCACCAGGTTGCCCTTTTTACAGCCACCACGCCGATTTATGTGGTTCTAATAGACGGCCTGATGAAAAAGAATCTTCCGCCGCTCCATCTGGCGGCGGCTATTCTTGCAGCCATGGGAGGGGCGGGAATCCTTTGGAAAGGATATTCCTCCGGTAACGGGGAGTTGACAGGAATCGTTCTGGTCCAGCTTTCCAACCTCTGCTTCGCGGCAGGTCAGATAGCCTACATTTCCCTGAAAAATTCCTGGTTCGGGAGAAGCGAAGCATCCTGCTTCGCCTATGCCTATGCAGGCGCCCTGCTGGTTACTTTGCCTTCCGGCCTGCCGTCGGGCTTGGCCTGCTGGCAGGGGATTTCAACCGTGCAATGGTGGCTGCTGGCCTATTTGGGCGTCATCGCTTCAGGAGTCTGTTTTTTCCTGTGGAATTACGGCGCGCGCCGGGTAACTCCCGTAAAGCTGGCGATTATGAACAATCTCAAGATTCCCCTGGCGGCCATGACTTCCCTGCTACTGTTCAGGGAGCATTCCAACATGTTCCTTCTGTCCATCGGCTGCCTGCTTATCCTGGCCTCTTTCCTGATCGTCCCTATTTCCTTAAAAAACGACGCATAAAATAAATTCCAGACGCCCTATTCCGTCCGGATTGCAGGCCCCGCCATTTAGCAGATTTGGCCAAGGGTGGGCATGACACATCACATCCGTTTCATTTTGAACTGGAAATTCAAGAGGCAGGTCTTTCCTGGCAGTGCTTTTTCCCATTCATGTTCACACGAACCTTCCATTTTCTTCCATTCCTGTGCTGCTTGCCGATACTCTTCTCCCCTTCTCTGGCAAAAACGGTAGAATACGATTTATATGTCCGGAACGCTCCCGTCAATTTTACCGGAGCCACGCGCCAGGCCATGACCATCAATGGGAGCATTCCCGGCCCCACATTGCATTTTACAGAGGGAGATACTGCGGTAATACGGGTGCATAACCTGATGGACACGCAGACTTCCTTCCATTGGCACGGCTTGCTGGTGCCCAATGACCAGGATGGAGTTCCGTACCTGACTTCCGCTCCTGTCAAGCCCCACACTACGCATACCTATACTTTTCCCATCATCCAGAACGGCACGTACTGGTACCATTCCCACAGCGGTTTTCAGGAGCAGAGCGGCCTGTACGGAGCGTTCATCGTCCGCAAACGGCCCGATGACCCGGCACGCAGGACGGAGGACGCCCTGCCGGAATATACGCTGGTACTGAGCGACTGGACGAACGAGAATCCCCAGGAGGTGAACAGAATACTTCATACAGGCTCCGACTGGTTTTCCATCCGCAAGGGGAGTGTACAGAGCTATTGGGAGGCCCTGCGCTCCGGCTGCATGGCAACCAAGCTGTTAAGCGAATGGAAGCGCATGAACGCCATGGATGTGAGTGACGTGTATTATGAATGTTTTCTGCTCAACGGCATCCCGCGGGCTTCCCTGCCCCGGCTGAGGGGCGGCGACCGCATCAGGCTGCGCATCGTCAACGGAGCATCCTCCACCTATTTCTGGCTGAGGTATGCGGGCGGGAAAATACGCGTGGTGGCCAGCGACGGGAAAGACGTTGTTCCCGTTGACGTGGACCGCATGATAATCGCAGTTTCCGAAACTTACGACGTCATCTTGGAAGTGCCGGAATCAGGCAAAGCCTTTGAATTCCAGGCGACGGCAGAGGATACTTCCGGGGCTTCCTCCCTGTGGCTGGGCCATGGGGAAAGGCAGCCTTTGCGCCCCTTTCCCAAGCTGAATTACTTCAAAAAGATGAAGCAAATGAATGGGATGATGACCATGGGAGGAAATATGAAGATGCATCATCACGGCATGCCGACCGCCCATTCCGGAAATATGGAGATAATGGACATGAAGTCCGGTTCCTCCCATGGGGGAGGACACGGCAACATGCAGGAGGACAGAAAAGAAACCACCCTGACGTATGACATGCTGAAGTCCCCTTCCCGCACCACTCTTCCTTCCGGCGTGCCCGTTAAGGAATTGCATTTCATGCTGACCGGTAATATGAACCGTTACGTATGGAGCATTAACGGGAAAACTCTTTCCGAGACGGACCGGATCATGATCAGGGAAGGACAGAATGTACGCATAATCCTGACCAACAATACCATGATGAGGCATCCCATGCATCTGCACGGGCATTTTTTCCGGCTGGTGAACAGGCATGGGGATTTTTCTCCGCTCAAGTTTACAGCGGATATCCAGCCCATGGACACCCAGGTGATTGAGTTTAACGCTGCAGAGAAAACGCGCGGCAACTGGTTTTTCCACTGCCATATCCTGTACCACATGATGAGCGGCATGGGCCGGATTTTTACGTATGAGGATTCTCCCCCCAATCCTCAGCTTCCCCACCCCATGCAGGCACTTCAGCATGTTTACGACATGGACCGGAAATGGTACCTGAGCGTGAACAATGATTTCGCCACCAACGGGAACATAGGGAACCTGGAATTCGGGGGCACCCGGTGGAGCATGCAGGGAGAGTGGAAAATAGGCTACAAGGATACGCGGGGTTATGAGGCGGAAGGGAGGCTGGGCAGGTATATCGGGGAGAAGCAATGGCTTTACCCCTACATCGGGGCGGACTGGACTTGCCGCAAGGGGGAGGCCGGAGAACGCAACATGTTCCGACAGACCACCAAAAAGGACCGGGAAATGGACAGCACCCTGGGCGCCCGGTACATGCTGCCCCTGCTCCTGATTGCGGATGCGCGCATTGACACGGACGGCAAGGTGCGCCTGCAATTGGAGCGGGACGATATCCCGCTCACCTCCCGCCTGCGCCTTTCCTTTTCCCTGAATACGGACCGGGATTATTCCGTGGGCCTGCACTACATCCTGACCTCGCACCTCAGCGTTTCCACCAATTACGACAAGAACCTGCACTGGGGCGTGGGGCTGATGCTGACCTATTGAACTCCCTCTCTATTTTTCTCCTGTTACATCCGGGCATTCCCCTGTAGCATTTCCTTACCATGTCAGGGATGATGAATTGGCAGCAGCTTTTGTCGGACGCGCGCTGGGGATCCAGGCATCGGAGTACGGCATCTCCACAGAAAAACCGCAGCAATTATGACCGGGATTACGGCCGCATTCTGTTTTCCAGTGCTTTCCGCCGCCTTCAGGACAAAACACAGGTTTTTCCCCTGGGCCGCAACGATTACGTGCGCACACGCCTGACGCATAGCCTGGAGGTAGCCCACATCGGTTCTTCCCTCGGCATGCTGGCAGGGGAGTGGCTGGCGAAGAAAGGGTCCCTGCCCGCTCCTATCATGCCTTCCGATGTCGCCACTATTGTTTCCACCGCCTGCCTGGCCCATGACATCGGCAATCCGCCCTTCGGCCATTCCGGTGAAGACGCCATTGAAACCGCCCTGAAACGGCACGGCCTGGAGCTGCCTTTTGAAGGGAATGCCCAGGGATTCCGCATCCTGACACGTACAGGAGATCCGATGGAGGGCAACGGCCTGAAACTGACGGCGGCTGTTTTGGGCACCTTTATGAAATATCCCTGTACGCAATCTTATTCCTCCGCCGTCAGGAAAGGCAGCATAGTTGCGGCCAACAAGCTTGAATGCAAGAAATTCGGCATCGGGGAACAGGAAAGGGAAGCTGCTTCTTTCATGGCTGGACATCTGGGGTTGATTCCGCGTTCCACACCTGATGCAGCACATCTTTGCTGGAGCCGCCATCCCCTGGCGTATTTGATGGAAGCCGCGGATGATATCTGTTACCGCATTGCGGATATTGAGGACGGGTATTTTTCCGGACTTCTGGATTTTGCTTCCACCAGGGATTTGTTCAGCCCTTTCCTGACGGAATCCCAGCTCTGTTATGTCCGGGAACTGGAAGCAAAAGAGGAAAAAGATTCCTGCATCCATTATATGCGCGCGCTCGCCATCGGCAAAAGCATTCAGTCCGCCGTGGACAGTTTCGTGAACCACGAGGAAGACCTGCTGCAAGGAAGGTTGGAACAATCCCTGATAGACAGCTCGGAACTGGCCGCCCCGCTGAACGGCTTGTACCAGTACGCCATCAAGAATGTGTACCAGGCCAGGGAGGTTATTGAAGTGGAAGCCATGGGTTATAAGGTACTGGGAGAATTGATCGACTTCTTTATGGAATGGGTGAATCATCCATCCTCCGGCCAATCCCAAAAAATCGCCATCATGCTTCAGGGCACCGGCGTACCCCGGAACAACGGAGGGAAGGCTGCACGCCTGGCGCACATGCTTGATTATATTTCCGGAATGACGGATTCTTTTGCCCTGGAGACTTACCGGAAGTTGACCGGAATTCTGTAATTTCCGCTTCCTCTTTTTCCGGAGGCCAGAAGCATCCTCAAAACTGCAAATCCGCCTTTCTATTTTCCTGGTTTCTCCTGACGGTTACGGTTAATTTACCGGAAGACGGCAGCAGGCGTTCGAGCTTTTCCACTCCATCCACCTTATTCCCGCCCGCCATCAGAAGAACGTCGCCGGGCAGAATGCCGGCAGAGGAACAAGGGCCGTCCTTCTGCACCTTGACAATAACCAGCGCCCGGCCCAGATCCTCCGGCATCAGCCCAAAGACAGACAAATCCCCTTCGTCCTCCGCTATCCTTACTTCCGCCCCCAGTTTCTTCACCAGCACCGTTTCCCGTTTCTCCAACCTGTTCCCGGCAACTTCAGGAATATCCGGAGTTCGCGACAGGGCTTTCAGATGTCGGGAACGCACGCCGAAACGGTCCATGGGAAAATTGCGGAATCCCAGTTTAAGGGCGGGGGAAGAAGCCCGGACGGAAAAATCCCCCAAACCGGGAGCAGAGAACAGGGCATCCCCCTTCAGGGAGTGCCTGTCATTGCCGGATTGCCTGGCCAGTTCGGAGGCGGGTTCCACCCCTTTCATGCCCTTCACATGCACAAAGTTCCTGTCCATCAGTTTTCCCCACGGGGAAAAATCCATGTTGCCGGCGGGACGGTAACGGTCTTCAAAAATAATGTTATTGTAAAATTCGTCCCCGCTGTTCCTGAACCATACATGCGGGTACAGGGTTTTGTTAACCATAATATTGTTGTAAACCTTGCGGTAAAACCCCTCCCGGAGCTTCAGGCCGGAGGAAAGCATGAGGTTGTTGCAAATAATGTAGTTGGAAGAACCGTCGTCCAGGTCCACATCCCATCCGTGATCGCAACGCCAGCGGTTGTTCCTGATGATATTAGGCTGCCGGATATCCAGCAGGACGACGTCCTTGTCCTGGCTCAGCGCCATCTGGTCCCGTACCCAAAATCTGTCCCGACCCCAGGAGTTGAACGAACCATGGTCGCTGGTTTCCCTGACGGTATCAAAAACGTCATTGTATTCAATCACATGGCCGCCGAAAGCCCCCTCTCCTATGTTGATACCCGCCCGGGGAAGTTCGTAGATGGAACAATTTCTGACGGTAATTTCCCGGGCCAGGGATATCTGCACTCCGGCAGTCTGCTTTTCCACCAGCCCCGTCCGGGTGATCAGGCAATCATCCACCATGCAGTTCCTGGGAAATTCATTGTTTCGAGGTCCCGGAACCCTGTCGATTCTCTCCAAGGACATTCCTTTGGCTTCCCGATAATTCTTCGGTCCCCGGTAGCAGGAACGGTCCCCCACAAACGCTACGCCGTTGGAACCTATGTCATGGATATAACAGGACCGCACCAGAAGATTTTCATTATTCCCGTCCACAAAAACGGCTGTTCCACCCAACCTGGCAAATTCGCAGGAGAGAATGCGGCACCCTTCCGTTCCCCGCAAGAGTACGGCTCCGCTTCTGAAAATGGTCCAGTCACTTCTCAGCAGGGGCTCCCGGTTTTCCATGAAGGTTCGCCGCGTTCCAGTCAGCACCAGATCCCGGAGCGTCACGTTCCTGACGGGGGATGAGCCTTCCCCCTGGATTTTGACCAGTTCTTCCAGGCCGCCGGCTTCCAGTCTGGCTGCAGCCAGGTCCGTTCCCTGTTCCGGATACAGGTAAAGGATATGTTCCTTTCTGTCCAGATACCATTCTCCGTGAGCATCCAGTTCCTCAAAAACATTCTCTACAAATTTATATTTTTCGTGCGGCGGAGAGGGACGGTTATTCTGCCAGCCCCCCTGCTTGACCAGTGTATTTCCATTCTTCCCCGTAATGCGGAAGTGCATGTCTCCCCACATGCGATGATGAAGGGCATGCAGATACGCACCCGCCGGATTTTTCCAGCGGGCTACCCGTTCCGGAGCGTCCGCGTCCGGGGCCGTCCCCTGGAAAATGCGTTCTCCGGAAGCTGCGTTGGGATACCTGGCCATGTGCATGGGTTTGCCGTTGACCAATAATACGTCCATTTCCAGTCCGGAGGGCACGGAAGTTCTCATGATCCCATCACGGAAGGGCTTCCAGTCCGCGACAAAGGGCTGAGCACCGCTCAATACCGCCTTATGCGGATTTTTGGCACGAATAGTCAGACCGGAATGAACCGGACGCAGGAGCAGCGGTTCCGCCAGGTGATAAATACCGTCGGCCAGGATAATCTGGCAGCCTTTTCCGTAATGCCCTTGCCCGGCCTTCCGCACAGCGGCCTCCACGGAACGCATCGGAAATTCTTCCGTCCCCGCATGAGCGTCATCTCCGTCAGGAGAAACAAATATATCCGCTCCCAGGCTCCAAGAAGCGCAGCAAAGCATCCACAAAATAAAAATAAAACCATTCATGTCGTTCTTTGTGAAAAGACCGCCGCCAGAAACCGGGCAGACTGAAAAAACCGCCGTTTTCCCAACACCTGCACTTAACCATGAAGCGGTCTATTTTGTTGAAGGATACGCATTTCCATGATTTTCCTTTCATTCTGCCCGTCATTATTTTCATCTGCCGCATCAACACAGATTTCCCCTCTTCTTCCACGTAATAAAAAAAGCTGCCCCGCACGGGGCAGCTGTCGTCAACTTCATGAATACGGATTTCTCCGCTATTCCATGAAGCCGTTAAAAGCAGAAATTGGTTTCTATGTTTTTCAAGCGTTCCCTGACGGCTTCCGGCACGGCGGATTTTTCCTCCTGCGTATTGTAGGGGCCGGAATACAAAACCTTTCCCGCAGAGTCCGTCACATGAACTGTGGTTCCCGTCCGGGAATTGGAAGAAACCACGATAGTCCCGTTGGCATCCGACATCCGGACGGAAGACATGCTCTGGCCCCCTCCGGAAACCTTGCCCATGGGAGGCATGGGCATTTGATGAAGCCCCTGCAAGCTCCGGAGCATCTGCGCCGCGCCGGGAGTCAGGTTCATCCGGCCGATGATGTCGTCCATCCGGTAATCATCCATGGCGGAATCCTTCAAAAACTCATCCATCATCTGCTGCATATCCAGAATACGCTGGGGGAGATTAGGCCGCGCAGCCATTCCGGAAAAAGGCGCCGTCTGACGCCGGACGGAAGGAACTGCGCGGGGCTGCGTGCGGGGATCCCCCTGGGCCGCCAGTATTTCTTCAGCGGAAAGCGTTCCCCCATCCAGGGTAATTTCAACAGTCTCCCTCTTTCCTTTCCGGTAAAATACAGCCGTAATCCTGTCTCCAGGCACCTTTTCAGACAGGGCTTCCGTCACAGACTGCGGACCGGAAAGGGAGACATCCCCCAGCTTGACCATGACGTCATTTTCCTGGAGCCCGGCCTTGGCGGCGGGGCTGTCCGGCATCACTTTGGTCACCAGCACTCCGGGGAATCCGCTAAGCTCCAGCTGCGCAACGAGCGCTTGGGGCACCGTGCCCGGAACAATTCCCAGTCTGGCCGGTTTGGAAGAGGGGAGCGGCTTCACCTGATGCGCGTACGGTGTCGGTGTCAGAGGAGGCGGCTGAAGGTTGTCCGTACTTCCTGCGGGCCGGTCAATGGAATATCCGGAGCCCGAACCTACCAGCAATCCCAATGTCAGAAAGATACAGGTTTTCATATCCATGTGAGATAATATACAGCATCTGTCCATACAATGTTCAAAATTTGTGCATTTTTTTCGCCGCTTCCGGGACGGCATCCCTCGCCGCAGAACACCGGAAAACGCCAGGCATCTTTCCTGCCTGCCAAGGAAAGCCGCAATGCCGCAGCAGATCGCACAATTCCGGCGATATTCATGCACCGCAATTTTTAATATTCCTTTTCAGGAAGAATTTTGCGGATAACGGCGGGAGCAATCACAGGCACGCGCTCATCCCCTCCCTGCAATTCAAAAAGGGTGGGCGTCCGGAGCAACTCCCGCTTTTCACCGGGAATCACAGGAGTTTCAGCCTTTTCCGAGGGAACTTCCCCGGCATTTCCGGCCGCCACCGTCCCTACGGGCGCCACCAGAGCATGTTGAACCAGCATGACGCCCCCCACAACGGCAGCCGCGGAAATGCCGGAAATACAGGCAAAACGCCGCCACAGGGGGATGTTCAGCGCTTTTTCCCGTTTTTCATTACTGGCGCAATTCATGGCTTGCGCCATTTTACAGACGGAAAATTCCAACATGGAAGAAGCGGAAAGCCTTTTCAACCGGGTTTCCATCTCATGTTCGGATTCCGCACACATCAGGGCACAGCATTGTTCCCTGAACAGGACTTTTGCCGGAGAGGGCCGAAAACGTTTCAAAAGGGATTCCATCTCATGAATTTCATCATCGGAGATTTCATCACGCCGGAAACGGCTCTCCAAAGGGAAGATTTCCTCACACTTTCCGGCCAGCCGGGAAATCAGTTCATCAGATACGGGAAGGGGCTGCAGGACGGCAGTACCGCCGTCTTCCTCCCCTGCGGCGGATGATGTTGTTTCATGGTTCATAAGGGTAGAGCGCCATTAGAATTGATTCTTTTTATTTCTCAAAGCCCTGCGGAGCAAGTCAATACCGTAACGATACCGGCTCGCCGCCGTATTCTGTGAGATTTCCAGCGTTTCCGCAATTTGCTGAAAAGTTTGTTCCCCCCATATTTTCAAGACAATGACCTCGGAGAATTTGGAAGGGAGCTTCCTGAGCTGCATTTCCATGAACTGTTTGAGTTCCTCATCTGCCGCAGCACTGGAAAACCAGGGGTCCGTATAAACATCTTCGTCCCGTTCAGAGGCGCAGGCTTCATCCTCCCTTTTCTGGCGGCGGTCGGATTTGCGGCCATAATCCACCGCCAGACGCCGGATGGAGGCAAAGACATAGGAAAGCCACGCCTCCTGCCCACCCACAAATTCCCCGGAAGCCTCCTTGCGAGCCAAACGCACCAGGGCATCCTGAAGTATATCCTCCGCATCTTCCGGTGAGCGGGACTGCTGGCGTGCAAACAGAAGCAGCTGGGAAGCATGTTCCCGCAGCCACTCATCCCAACTCAGCAAATGGCTGCTTTCTTCATCAACCTCCTCATTCCTGACGTAAGCCGGCGTATTCATTTCTGCATCCGTACATTCGGTTCCTTCATCAGCCATAGCGCAACAGCCCTGTTTTTTTGTTTAAAATAAAAAACGGAAAGGCATGGCCCTCCCCCTTCGACGGAAGACGGCCATGCCTTTCGGAACAATTTTTACTTCTCCTGATTGATATGTTTCCGCATATTGTCAATCCACCGTTCCAGTTTTTTGGCGGCTTGAGACTCCGGATCGGCATCACGGGCAATTTCCAGGTATTCCAAAGCCTTGGGCAAATTACGTTCCAAGGTATACCCATCACTGATATATTTGGCGATCTTCAGGCGGATGGGAGGAAGCGTATCCTTTTTTTCCAACATCTGCAATGCTTCCTCCCGGCCGGCGCGCGTTTCTTCTGCGGAGAGCCTCCCCGAATATTTTTGGCAGAACTGTTCCCACATAAGCCGCTGCTTCTCCATGGCTGCGGCTTTTTCAGACTTCTTTGCAAAACCGTATTTGTCCTCCGGGTCCAGAGCGGAAATTTCTGCAATCAACCCCTTCTGGAAAGGCTGCAAATCTTCCGGAAGCACGTTCAAGGCCTTAACCAGTTGCTCCAGTTTTTCCTTTCCTTTCAATGGCTGGGCCGCCGCTACGGCCTCTTTCAACTTCCTCCTCGTTTCTCCGGCAGCCTCCAGTTTTTTCAGATATTCCTCCGGAGTTCTGGTGGCACCCACTATTTTAGCGTAGGGAGCGCCATTTCCTTCCATCAACAGAACGGATGGGAACGAGGAAACGCCATAACGCCGCATCAGCTCTTCATGGAATTTTAACTGTTCCGGCGGCATTTTCCCGGCAGCCTTGGGGAAATCCAGTTCCAGCAGCACGAATTGATGATCCGCCGCATATTTGGCGAACGCATCCGTGTCAAAAATATTTTTGCGCAGGTAAATGCATCCGGGACACCAGTCGGAACCGGTAAAATCAGCCAGCACAGGATGTCCGCCCTTTCCGGCCTTCTCCAGCGCTTTATTCCAATCAGTCTCCCAGGAGGAAGACGCGGAACAAATCAAAGCGGAGGCCAAGGAAAGAACACCAATTGCAGGAAAAAATGAATTTCTCATCTTAACCGTACTATAGCAGGATACCGGGGCTTGTCATTCTTTTTTAAGGGCTGGCCCCCTCGGAACCGCAAGCCCCGCGAAATGCCGGAGAAAAGACGCCTATTGCTGTGAGCGGCGGCGGATATCCTGGCTCAGGCGCATGGCGCAGAAGTCCGGACCGCACATGGAACAGAAATGGGCTTTTTTGGCGTTGGCATGGGGAAGCGTCAGGTCATGGAAGGAACGGGCCTTTTGCGGATCCAGGGAAAGGTTGAACTGATCCTCCCAGCGGAATTCAAACCTGGCCTGGGCCAGGGCATTATCCCTCCATTGCGCGGATGGATGCCCCTTCGCCAGGTCTGCGGCGTGGGCCGCCAGCTTGTAGGTAACCACGCCTTCCCTCACATCCTCCCGGTCAGGAAGCCCCAGATGCTCTTTTCTGGTTACATAGCAAAGCATGGCGCAGCCAAGCTGGCCGATAATCGCCCCTCCGATAGCTCCGGTAATATGGTCGTAACCGGGGGCGATGTCCGTTACCAGCGGCCCCAGCGTGTAAAAGGGCGCTTCCATGCACCATTCCAGCTGCTTGCTCATGTTCTCCCTAATAAGGTGCATGGGAACGTGGCCGGGGCCTTCATTCATGACCTGCACGCCCGCTTTCCACGCGCGCATGGTCAAATCCCCCTGCACTTCCAGCTCCGCCAGCTGGGCGAAGTCGTTGGCGTCCGCCACGGAACCGGGCCGCAGGCCATCCCCGATGGAGACGGCAATATCGTAAGCCGCCAGAATGGAACAAATTTCATCCCAATGGGAATAAAGGAAATTTTCCTGTTCGTGGATCATGCTCCACTGCGCCATGATGGAACCGCCGCGGGAAACGATGCCCGTCATGCGCCGCGCCGTATGGTTCACGAACCTGAGCAGAAGGGCGGCGTGCACCGTCACATAGTCCACGCCCTGGCGGGCCTGTTCAAGCAGGGTATCGCGAAAAACCTCCCAACTCAGGTCAGCCACCTTTCCTCCCACCTTTTCCAGAGCCTGGTAAATGGGAACAGTACCGATGGGGACAGGGGAGTTTCTTAAAATCCATTCCCTCGTCGCGTGGATATTCTTCCCGGTGGACAGGTCCATAACGGTATCCGCCCCCCAGTGAATGGCCCAGCGCAGCTTTTCCACCTCCTCCTCAATGCTGGACCCCAGCGCGGAGTTGCCTATGTTGGCGTTGATTTTTACCAGGAAATTGCGGCCGATAGCCATCGGCTCACATTCCGGATGATTGATGTTGGCGGGAATCAGCGCACGGCCGGAGGCAATTTCATCCCTGACGAATTCCGGCGTAAAGTAGGCAGGCATGCGGCAGCCGTTCCGGCGTTCCGGGGCATGCTGGTAATCCAGGCGGTCGCGGGCCACCATGCTGGACGGCCCAAATCCCTCCTGCGCCTCCAATTCGGACGGACGCGGCATCATGGTGAGCGTTTCCAGGGCTTCCGCAGCTTCGTCCGGGCGGCTCTTGGCATTCGGATAGCGGTCGTATATCGCCTTGAAAGCCTGTTCCCTGCCCAGATTTTCCCGGATGGCGACAAATTCCATTTCCGGCGTAATGACGCCCTGTTGGGCGTAATAACGCTGTGTCACAGGCGTCTTGCCCGCAGCACGCAGGGTGCGCTCGTGCCCCACATCCTCTTTCACATCCCCGCGGGCCCGTATCCAGGCGGCACGCAGGGAGGGAAGCCCCTCCTCCGCAGTCCCCTCATAAGCAGCGTCCCCCCAGGGGCCGGAGCAATCGTACACGCGCACCGGGTCATTAGGGTGGGCGGTGCCGTCGGGCAACAAGGTATCGCCCAAAATGATTTCCCTCATGGGAACCCGAACATCCGGGTACAGACGGCCCGGAACATAAATGCGGCGGGAACCGGGATAAGACAAATTGGAGGTATCGTTCATGGGATGAATGCTGTTCTGTTCCGGCAGGGGAACAGCGGAAACGAAACCTCCCCGAAAAACGGGACAAGCCCGTTCAATCGAACTCCCTGCGGCGGAATTATTCGCATCAGGTTTGAAGGGTTCTGCGGGAACAGCATGCCGTTCCTGCAATCTCAGCCTTTATTTGGGCACCCCTGCCGAACTGGAAAAAGAATAACACGGACTTTCTCTTCATCCAAGCGTTTTCCAGCCCGGCGCGGTGAAACCGGAGCGTCAAAAAGACGGACTCCGTTCCCTCCCGGCAATCAACACGGGGAAGTTTCTCTACCCTCCAGGCGGATTCACGCGTTTTTCCTCCTCCATTTCAGCAGAAAAACGGAGTTGGCGATCACGACGACGGAACCCGCATTGTGAACCAGCGCGCCAGCCACGGGACCCAGGATGCCGCCCGCCGCCAGGATGATGGCGATGAAATTCAGAGCCATGGAGAATGTCAGATTGCATTTGATTGTCCCCATCATGCGCCTTGACAGACGGAGAAGATGGGGCAGTTCCCGGATATCGTCATTGACCAGGACAATATCTGCGGCATCCACGGCAATGTCACTTCCTATGCCGCCCATGGCAATTCCCGCATGAGAGGTTTTCAAGGCAAGGGCATCATTGATTCCGTCTCCAACCATGCACACACGGTTCCGCTCCTTCTGGCACGCGTCAATCCAGTTGAATTTGTCCTCCGGCAGGCATTCCGCGCAAACCAGGTCAATCCCCAGTTGTCCGGCGACACGCGCGGCGGCATTCCCATGGTCCCCGGTCAGCAATACGGGAACCACTCCGGCATCCCGTACTTCCCGGATGGTGGCTACGGCATTCTCCCGCAAGGTATCCGACAGGGCGATCAACCCTGCGGCCTGCCGGTCCATTCCTATGAAAATCACGGAGCACCCCTCCTCCTGATACCGTTCCGCCGCACGTCTGGCCTCATCGGACAGCTCCACCCCGTTTTCCCTGAACAATTCCAGGTTGCCGGCCAGAAGTTCCTTTCCCTGCGCCACAGCCCGTACTCCCCTGCCGGGAATCATGCGGAATTGTTCCGGTTGGGGAAGTTCCCGCACTGAATCTTTCCGGTAACAGCGGACAATCGCCTTGCCCAGAGGATGTTCAGAACGCAGTTCCGCACAGGCGGCATATCTGTAAAGTTCCTGTTCCGGGAGCTCCGGCAGGAAACTGCGCACGGCCGCCACGCGCGGAGCACCGCAGGTAAGCGTGCCCGTCTTGTCGAAAGTGAGATGGGACACGCAGGACAGGCGTTCCAGGGCATCCCCTTCCCGCACCAGAAAGCCATGCCTGGTGGCGTTCCCGATGGCGGCCATGACCGCCGTGGGAGTTGCCAGCACAAGCGCACAGGGGCAGAATACCACCAGAATGGTAACGGCGCGAATCAATTCGCCCGTGGCCATCCAGGCCCCCCCTGCGGAAACCAGGGCAATGGCAACGATCCAGGTGGTCCAGCGGTCCGCCAGCCTCACGATTTTAGCCTTCCCTGCATCCGCGGATTGGACGAGGCGCACCATGCGCTGGATGGAACTGTCCTTCCCGGTCCTGGCCGCCTTCATGTCAAAGGTTCCGAACTGGTTGACCGTCCCGCTGGAAACCTCATCCCCGGCTTCCTTGTCTATCGGAAGAGGTTCCCCCGTCATTACGGACTGGTTGACGGAAGTGTGCCCGGAAAGAATAACGCCGTCCGCCGGAATCGTCTCTCCGGGCAATACGCGGAGAACATCCCCGATACGAACCTCTTCCGCCGGAATAACCTCCTCCCTGGCTCCTTCCACTTTCCGGGCGGTCGCCGGGGTCAAACGGACCAGCCTTTCAATACCCTTCCGGGCCCGGGCTACGGTCAGCTCCTCAAGGAGTTCCCCAAGCTGCATGATAAATGCAATTTCCGCCGCAGCGAAGTCCTCCCCAATGATGACGGAGGCAACCAGAGCGACGGAAACAAGAACATCCGCCTTAATATCCCAGGCCGTCGCCAGGCCAAGAACGGCTTCCAGCACAATGGGAACGCCGCACAGCACAATGGCTATCCATGAAATTTCAAAGGGCAAAGGTTCCATGCCAAGCATGCTCATCAACAGAGCTAATCCGGAAACGGACAACAGTGCGACTTTCCGCCTTGTCCCTCCCCATTCCAGCAATTTTTCCAATCGGTCCAGCATATGATGATTTTTCTTTTTATACCCATACGGGTACGGGCATTTATATACCTATAGGGGTATAGGTTTTCAAGAAAAAAATGGGAGCCACCCCCTCCCGAACCTTCCAGAAAAAGGCATTAACCCCTTGTCCCATTCAAATCATGTTGGCAAACCGCTCAACCGCCTTGGTGAAGCGCGCGATCGTCTCTTCCGGGTCTCCGTGTTCAAGTCCGTCCCGGACACAATGGCTGATGTGCCCCTCCAGTACGACCTGCCCCACCTTATGCAAGGCGGACTTGGCGGCATTGAGCTGAGCAAGAACATCTTCACAGGGAACGTCTTCGTCAATCATCCTGTCGATTGCCTGCACCTGTCCGATAATCTTCTTGAGGCGGCGATGCAAATTTTCGGAATTCATGCATTGTTTCATGGCGGCGTTTCCTGATGCTGCTGAGGGGTACTCGTATTATCAAGTTATCAGGCAGACAGGAAATGCTGTCAAGAACAGAGTCCTCCCCCGGCAGGCCGCTCCGTGCATCTTCCAACGGAAACACTGTACGGCTTTTCATTATTTCCCCCTCTTTCCCTTTTGCCGGGGAACATTCTCCATTCCTTGCTCTTCTTTCCGCGCGGAGTGTGGTTGGGAGCCCGTCAAGCGGAACCGGCCCTGATGTCGGGAGCCTGGGATATCCGAGAGAGGCCAAATCCTTCCTCACAAAATCCGGAACCACCCCGGCTATTCCCCTGCCGCGTTTCCTTTCCTCTACAAAAAGAGCACATAAATTGGGAGTTAAGTCCTTCCGGTCATGAAAATCGTTTTCAATTACTCCGGCTCCCGCAATGATATTCCGCTGCCCGTCCACAATAACGTACCATTGAGGAATCCCTGTTTTCCGCTCCATGCATTCCTTCATGCTTTCTTCATAAACTTCTGAGGGAATGACCTATTTGGAACTGAACCAGGAAGAAGCCGCGAAAGAAATTCGGAATGATTCCTTAAACAAATTAATTAGCCGATGTTCCTTTCTTCCATTCTTCCCTGCCCTGACAGCCCCTTCCAGCCCCTGTCAAATCGGCGGGCATGGAGAGAATCCATCGTGCACCGGGTTCTCTCCTGCAAAGGCGCGAATATTTCCCGGGCTTTGGAAAGAGTAAAACATTTTACTCCCATCCCCTGCGGAAAGAAAAGAAAGACCCGTTTTCATCTAGTCAGCCGTGTAAAAATGGGATAGACCTTTTTCCGAAATGCGCCCTGCCGGCTGCAACCTTTCACCGGACACGGGGTTTATAAAAGGGAATTTCATGGATGAAGCACAAGACATGCCGCCTGCGGAACCAGACGAAGATGCCAAGCTGATGCTGAGGGTCAGGAATGGCGACGCTTCCGCCATGGAAATGCTGGTCCGCAAACACCAGAATTCCGTATATGCGACGGTGGCCCGTATGCTGAACAACGGTCCGGAGACAGAGGACATCGCCCAGCAGGTATTCATCCGCATCTGGAAGGGAGCCGGGAATTATGAACCTTCCGCACGGTTTACCACCTGGATGTTCACCATCCTGCGCAATCTGGTGTTCAATGAAGTGCGCCGCCAGAAGCGCAAGCCCACCACCTCCGCAGACGCCATGGAGGAGGAAGGAGGCATGGCCGTGTTTCTGGAACCTTCCCAGGCCCCGGACGAAGCACTGGAACATACGGAACTCCAGCACGCCGTGGACGCGGCAATCGCCGCTCTGCCGGAAAAGGCGCGGCTGGCCGTCCAACTGCGCCGTTTCGAAAACATGCCCTATGAGGAAATAGCCCGGGCGCTGGATATGACGGTTCCCGCTACCAAAAGCCTGCTGTTCCGCGCCAGAAACATGCTGAAGGAGGCTCTTGCTTCCTTTTTATCCTGACAATGGCGTCCTCAAAACAAGTTAAGAACACACCGCCGGCTTTCCCGCCAAAGGGTGGGGAGCCGGTTCCTGGTACAGTTTCCCGTCTTTAGCGGCAAATAACCCGTAGCGCAGCGGCCAAGTCCTTTCACAAAAACACCCGGAAACAAAAAAACGGGCCGTTCTCCAACGAAAACGGCCCGTTGAACATGTTACCGGGAAACGGAATCAGCGCGCATTTTTTGCGTTAAGAACATCCTTATAGGGAATTTTCAGGAAGTTCAGCGCCCCCTGGGATTCGTACAGCACGCCCACATGGTTCTTATCTACCGGCGCCAGGCAGGAATATCCCCAGCCTTTGCGGGCATCATAAAGAAGCCATTTGTCTTCCGGCCATGACCCGGCATCATTCGTAGAAGCTTTCAACGTCATGTGGGAACGTCCGGATGTGGTATTGGGATTGGAAAACAGAACCACTCTGCCCGCGCCCGGAACTCCGTCCACGGCAAGCAGGCTGCCCTGGCAGACCGGTTCCTTCAGCTGGGCAGTGCGGTTGGTGGGGTGTTTTTCCCACGTTTGGCCCAGGTCTTTCGTAACGCCCACGATGCGGGAACCGCCCCAGTTGCACCGGGCGTTGATCATGACGGAGCCGTCTTCCAGCTCAATCACCTGGGCTTCCGTCGTCTGCTGGTTGACGCCCGTGCCGCAGTGCCAGGTTTTTCCCCGGTCTTTGGAATAAACAATGGTGGACCACGGCACCCCTTTGCCGTCCCAGTACTGGGCGGCGAAGACCAGCGTGCCGTCTTTCATGCAAATGCCGTTGCCGGGTCCATTAAATAAAATGCGCCAATCCTTGTTCTTGGTTTGTTCCGTGATATTGATCGGCCTGGACCAGGTCAGGCCGTCGTCATCGCTGTAGGCCAGCACCAGCTGTCCGCAGGCCTCCGGAGAATTGTCTCCGGACTTGCTGCCCCAGATGGAATGCCTGTGGCTCCATATGGCGGCCACCCAGATGCGCCCCGTCTTTTCATCCACCAGAATGGCCGGATCCCCTACGCCCTTGGTAGCACCCAGAGAGGGGGCAATCTTGGAATCATCAATGGCGATTTTGACATCAGACCAGGTGCGGCCTCCGTCCGTGGAGCGGCTTACGCCCACATCAATGTTGGCCGGAAGGTCTCCGGAATGGTTGTACCGGATATCGTACACGGCCAGCAGGGTTCCCTTCCTGGAACGGGCCAGACCGGGAATACGGTAGAATTTTGATTTGAAATCCCCATGCCTGACTACGGCCACGCCGATGCGCTGCGCCACGGGAGCCGCATTGGCAACCCTCACCGGTTTATTGCCCGCCACAACGCTGGCCGGACGCACCACCACCCTGCCGTCCAGGGTGGCTCCTTCTTTCATCGTCACGCAGGCCCACAGGTAATTGTCTCCGGGCTCCAGCTCCATTTTCCCCTTCACAGAAATCTGGGGTCTGGCGGAACCGGCAAGCTTTACTGTACCAAGAACCTGGGAAGAGTCTTTCGGGAACGGCTCTTCCCCATGATGGATGATAGGGGCCTCTTCCCCCCGTATTACAGCCACGGACTCAATGTCGGAAAGCTTCGTCGTACCCGTAAAATCCAGATTGACAGCTGTCAGGAACTGAGGATTAAGGCAGCCGTCCGTCCGGACATTCAGAGAAAGAACAGGGCTGCACGGGATACGCACCATAACCGGGTAAGCGGAAGAGGACATCTCCACCTGCGGATTCACCTTCATGGGAATACAGGGAACAAGAAACAGGTCGTCCAGCTTCATTCCCTTGTTTTCCGGAGAAGTAAGCCTGAACACCAGGGAACGCGTTCCGGCAGGAACACTGGTTTCTATCTTGGTATGGAACCCGCCCGTCCTGATATCCTTGCCGTCATAAATTTTCTTTTCTCCATTCGGCCCTATGGCCACAATGGAAAATTCAAAAGGGGCCTGCCCGGTCCATCGCTCCGCCCAGGCAGAAAGCCGGACTTCCCTGGAAGGCGTATCCTTCAAGTCCAGTTTCAATTCAGCATCCTGTCCGCCGAACATCCGCAGGGAGGCTTCTCCGGATTTTCCCCCTCCTCCGATTTCCGCCACACCGTTCCGGCAGGACATAAGGCCGTATTTGGTGGAAAGCGTTGTAAACTTGCCACGCCTGGCCTGCTCAAAGCTTTCCTTGCCGAGAACGGAGGGAATAGACAGGCCCAGTGCGCACAACAGGCCAAGCCCCATTAATTTATTCAAAGATAAACGCATCGTATTTATGGTGTGTTTCGCGGGATATATACGCCGCCCCCCGCAGCAATCTTGCCCGGAGCAGCGTTATTTGCCGGTCCGTTTCCTAACACACGGCTTTCCGTTGCGTCCAGCCCCGCTTGAACGGCCTGAGGAAAGACCAGTCCTTACTTTCCCGTTTTTCCTCCGGAAAGAACCGCCGGCTCCACGGAAATCACGGGACGTTCCGGGAAAGAACTGGAATTCCGGTGCATATAATAATGAGCCCAGTGAAGAACCACCTTGTCCCCCGGTTTAAGGGCGGATATCTTCTTCAAAATATCCGCACTCTGCAGGATGGGCTTGTGCGCCGGATTAACGTCAACCATCAGCTGCTCCTGCTTTTCATCGCCGTACTTGCCTGGTTTCCGGTAATCCAGGTACTTGACGATCCGGAAAACGGCGAAATCCCTGGCATGGTCGCACTTGTCCGGGCACAGGGAAGTAAGGAACCTGCATTTCCGATGAATCATTCCCGTAAATTCCGCTTCCGCCACATGATCCGACAACAATTCCCCGGAAGGCAGTTCCGCATCCCCCTGTTCATTTACCCTTTCCGGGTCCGCAATGGGAGAATCTTCAGCCTGAACGCTCCAGAATCCGGCCAGGCCCAGACAGACGGCTAGAATACTCTTCTTCATCTCTTCATTCCTATCCGCCGCGGAAACACAAGTCAAGAAGAAGAAAGAGCTTCTGCGGACACTGACGGAATATCACCATGGAAAAGCATCATTTTATTTTTTCTACCAACAGGTTGGATAATTTCTGGACTCTTTTCGGTTTCCAGATTGACGCACCGCCGTCCTTGTGAGAAATTGACAAAAGCAATATGGATAACAACCGTACCTCTACCGTGCCGATCGTTCCCAAACAGTACCGGCTGCCGTTCTTCATGCTGGTCTCCTGTTTTGCGCTGTGGGGCCTCCTGAACAACATGACGGACAACCTGGTTCCGGCATTCAGCAAAATATTCATGATCAATGCTTCGGAATCCGCCGGAGTTCAGATTTCCTTCTATGGGGCCTATGCGGTGCTTGCCATTTTCGCCTCCATCCTTCTGGAGGAATTTTCCTATAAGGCGGGCGTCCTCATCGGGCTGGGGCTCTACATGATCGGCGCGCTGTGCTACATTCCCGCCGCCATCGGGCAAAGTTTCGATATCTATCTGATGGCTATCTTCGTGCTGGCCGGAGGCCTCTCCATTTTGGAGACCACCTGCAACCCCTTCGTTCTCTCCATGGGGTCCCAGGAAACGAGCGTCCGCCGTCTGAACTTCGCCCAGGCCTTCAATCCCATAGGCTCCCTGACGGGTATTTTCCTGGCCAAATATTTCATTCTGGCGCATTTGAACGATGCGGACATGGACACCCGCAAAGCCATGGACCCGGAACAACTGAACGCCATTGTCAGCGATGAACTTTTCTGGGTATGCGTTCCTTATGTGGGCCTGGTAGCCATCGCCGCCGTCATCTGGTTCTTTTTCTGCCGTTACAAATCCGACGATGAAAACGTACCCACCCGGGAAAACACACAGCCCCTTTCCGCCAAACTCGGCCGCCTGGGACTCTGCATCGCCCTGATTCTCATCCCCTTCCTGTTCCAGTACTATTCCGCTTTCGAATTCAGCATGGTGCAGCAAATCCTGATTATGATGATCGGGCCCATCGCCTTCCTGCTCATCATGCCGGACTACCGCTGCCAGCTTATGAAACTGGTGAAGCTTCCGCGCTACTTCTGCGGCGTGGCGGCCCAGTTTTTCTATGTAGGCGTGCAGATTGCCGTGTGGACGTGGACGATTAAATACATCATGTCCGTCTTCCCCGGAATGCAGGAAGCGGCGGCCTCCAACTACTATATCTTTTCCATCATCCTGTTTATCGCCTGCCGCGCCATCACTACGGCCCTGATGAAAAAATTTAACCCGGCCAACATGATGTCCCTTTTCGCCGTCGCCGGCATTCTCTGCTGCCTGGGCACCATCTATCTGCCCAGGGAAATCTCCGTCTGGACACTGGTCGGAATCTCCGGCTGCATGTCCCTGATGTTCCCCACTATTTACGGCATCGCCCTGCGCGGACTGGGGTCTGAAGTGAAACTGGGAGCTGCGGGCCTTATCATGGCCATTCTGGGCGGCGCAGTCATTACCCCGTACATGGGTTCCTGGATAGACAACACCACAGTAAAAAACCAGGTGGCCTATTTTGAATCCATCAACCGTCCTCTGATCGCGCAGGCGGAAGCTGCGGACGCCCGCAAATCCTTATCCGGAGCCATGCTGGCGCTGTACAGGATGTCAGAAGCCAGCCCTGCGGACGGAGAAGAACAAGCCAGGGCCGCCGGCAAATTCCAGAAAAACCTGGAAACCTTCCTTTCCCTCCCCTCCCTGGAAGGGGACGCTTTTGAGCAGGCGGCCAAATCCCTGCCCGGCTGCTCCTCCCTCAAGCCTGGGGAACTGGCCGTTTTCAAAGCCAATCTGGAACGCCTCCCCGCTCCTGCCGGAAGAGAACAGCAAATTCAGCAATTCTCCCTGATTCCGGCTCTCTCCACGTTATCCGGAAACCAGGCGGAAGTGCTGGACAACCTCATCGCCCTGCCCCTGGACATGAAGCAATTCCAGACGGCCCAGGAAAACTTCGTGGAAAAAGCGGTGCGGTCATCCTTCTTTATTCCCATCATCTGCTTTGCCGTGGTACTAATTTACGGCTTCTTCTTCCGCAACACTCATCTGAAAAAGGAAGAGGAAGAAAAGCCTGCCCAGGCATGAACCAGCTTCACATCACCTACGCAAGATATGAAAACAGCATTACCAACCATCGGTATCCGCCCCACGATTGACGGTCGCCGCCTCGGCGTCCGGGAATCCCTGGAAGATCAAACCATGAACATGGCCAAGGCGGCCGCCGCCCTTATTGAGGCCAACATCCGCCACGCCTCCGGAGAACCCGTCAAATGCGTGATCGCGGACACCTGCATCGGCGGCCCGGCGGAAGCCGCCGCCTGCGCGGACAAATTCAAGGCCAACAACGTCGGCGTCTCCCTGGCCGTTACGCCCTGCTGGTGCTACGGCAGTGAAACATTTGACATGGATCCGTTCACTCCCAAGGCCATCTGGGGCTTCAACGGCACGGAACGCCCCGGCGCCGTGTATCTGGCCGCTGCGCTGGCCGGCCTGAACCAGAAAGGATTCCCGGCTTTCTCCATCTACGGAAAAGACGTGCAGGACGCCACGGATACTTCCATCCCGGAAGACGTAGCTGAAAAAATCCTGCGCTTCTGCCGCGCCGGCCTCGCCGTAGCCACCCTCCGCGGAAAAGGCTATCTTTCCATCGGCGGCTGCTCCATGGGCATTGCCGGTTCCATTGTGGACCAGTCTTTCTGGGAAAATTACCTGGGCATCCGCGTACAGGCCGTGGACATGACGGAAGTGCGCCGCCGCATGGACCAGAAAATTTATGACGAAGCGGAATTCGACCTCGCCATGCAATGGGCTGACTCCGTCTTTAAATTCGCCGAGGACAAAAACCGTCCGGACCTGAAGCTGGATGAAGCCGGACGCCGCAAAACTTTCAGGGAAAGCGTGCTGATGGCCATGATCTTCCGCGACATGATGCAGGGCAATCCCAAGCTCAAGAAAATTGACCGCGAAGAAGAATCCCTGGGTTACCAAGCCATTGCCGGCGGCTTCCAGGGCCAGCGCCACTGGACGGACTTCTACCCGAACGGAGACATCGCGGAAACCCTGCTTAACTCCACCTTTGACTGGAACGGCCCGCGCGCCCCGCTTCCCTTCGCCACGGAAAATGACTCTCTCAACGGTGCCTGCCTCCTCTTCGGCTATCTGCTGACCGGACAGGCCAATGTCTTCGCGGACGTTCGCACCTACTGGAGTCCGGAAGCCGTAAAGCGCGTCACGGGTTATACGCTGGAAGGCCATGCCAAGGACGGCATCATCCACCTCATCAATTCCGGCTCCGCCGCCCTGGACGGCTGCATGGCCTGCACGGGCAAGGACGGACAGCCCGTCATGAAAAAACACTGGGACGTCACTCCGGACGATGCGAAAACCATGATGGAACAAGCCGTCTGGTGCCCGGCCAACCGGGAATACTTCCGCGGCGGCGGCTACTCCGTCCACTACGTCACCAGGGGCGGCGCTCCCGTCACCATGATGCGCCTGAACATCGTCAAGGGACTCGGCCCCGTCCTCATCGTGGCGGAAGGCTGGTCTGTTGATCTGCCTGCCGAGGTGCACAAGACCCTGGACGAACGCACTGACCCGGGCTGGCCGACCACCTGGTTCGCCCCGCGCCTGACCGGCAAGGGAGCCTTTACGGACGTGTACAGCGTCATGGCCAACATGGGAGCCAACCACGGAGCCTTTACTTACGGCCACATCGGCGCAGACATCCTGACGCTGGCCTCCATGCTGCGCATTCCCGTATACGCCCATAACATTCCGGATGACCAAATCTACCGCCCCTCTGCCTGGGGTCTCCACGGCACGGCGGACCCGGAAGGAGCTGATTTCCGGGCCTGCGCCAACTACGGGCCATTATACGGAAAATACTGAAAACGAAAAGGTAACAGTTAATAGGTAATAGTTAACAGCTTCGGATAAAACATGGCAGAAAGTCCCGTTTCCGCGAAAAGCTTTTCTTTCGCAGTCCGCATTATTCAATGATGCAGGTACTTGAAAAAGCAGGGCGTCGAACGGGAATTGCTCAGCCAGCTCCTACGTTCCGGTGCGGGCATTGCCGCCAATTTATCCGAAGCTGCTTACGGGAGCCGCAGAAGGGACTTCTTTTCCAAAACCCGCATTGTCCTGAAGGAATATTCCGGGACGCATGCACGGCCTAAACTGTTGCATGCCACGGAAGCCTGACGGAAACGGAATCTTCCTCTGTCAACCAAGACAGCACAGAAATCCCTAAAATGCTCATTTCTATTAACAAACCAACTCAACAAGCTCAGCCGGATTCCTATTAACTTTTCACTATTAAATCTTAACTCATGTACTCCCTCTGCTTGGACTGCGGCGCGACTAATGTGCGCGCCATGGTTGTGGATGAACAAGGCGTCATTGTGGGAAAGGCCTCACAGCCGAACGCCACGCTGCCCGGTGAGGAAAATCCGGAATTTCACGTCTGGGACGCCGACCGGATTTTCAGACAGCTCTCCGAATGTGCCGTGAAGGCCCTGGAAGGGCTAAATGCGGAACAGGTGACGGCCGTCACGATTACCACCTTCGGCGTGGACGGCGCGCTGGTGGATGACGCCGGCAACCTGCTCTATCCTGTCATATCCTGGAAATGCCCCCGCACGGCGGAGGTCATGAAAAACATCGGCAAATATATCTCCCAGGAGGAACTTAACCGTATCTCCGGCGTGGGGGCCTTTGCTTTCAACACCATTTACAAACTCGTCTGGCTCAGGGAAAACCACCCGGAACTTCTGGAAAAAGCCCATGCGTGGCTCTTCATCTCCAACCTGCTGGCCTACAAGCTCACCGGCATCATGGCGACAGACCGGACCATGGCAGGGACCTCCCAGCTCACGGATCTGGAAACGGGAGATTTTTCCGAATTCATTTTGAACTGCCTCGGTTTGAGCCGCGGCCTCTTCCCTCCCATCGTGGATGCAGGGGAAACCATTGGCCTCCTTACGCCGGAAGCGGCAGACGCGATGAATCTCCCGGCCCTGGCGGGCATTCCCGTTATCTCCGCCGGGCACGACACCCAGTTCGCCATTTTCGGTTCCGGAGCAGACAAGAACCAGCCCGTCCTTTCCTCCGGAACATGGGAAATCCTGATGGCGCGCTCCGCACAGGCCAGGCTGGCCCGGGAAGATTATGAGGACGGCGCCACGGCGGAATTCGACGCGGAATCCGGCCTTCTTAACCCCGGGCTCCAATGGCTGGGCTCCGGCATTATCGAATGGGTGAAAGCAGCCTGCTTTCACGGGGAATCCTATGACACCATGGATGCGGAAGCGGCCGCCGTCCCACCCGGCTGCGACGGCGTGACAATGGTTCCGGACTTCCTGGCCTCCGGAGACCGGAAAGGCTCCATCAACGGACTGGTGCTGGGAAGAACACGCGGCCATATCTACCGCGCCGCCATGGAGGCTCTCACCTGGCGGCTGAAATCCCGCCTGCGCCGTTTGGAATCCGTGGGCGGCTTCAAAAGCGAATTCCTCATCCTGGTGGGCGGAGGCGCCAGAAACAGAGTTTGGACCCAGATGAGGGCGGACATTCTCCGGATTCCCGTCAAAGTCTCTGAAGTGTCAGAAAGTACGGTATTGGGAGCATCCATGTTTGCCTTTGCGGGCGCCGGGGTGTACTCTACGCCGGAGCAGGCCCGGGCCGCCTTCGGCATCACCTACCGGACATATATGCCGGGTTCCCAGGAAGCCGCCTACGAAAAGTTCAACCAATAACACGCTACTAAATATGTCAGAAGACTGGTCAATCTCCCCTCCCCTGCCGGACAAAGTGTTCCCATGGGAAAAATACAATCCCGTCACGCGGGAGGAAGTGAATGAATTCTTCCATTCCCCGGAAATTCTGGTCATCAAGGAACGCATGTGCGACATAGGGCGCCGCCTGTGGAACCGGGAATATGTGGACGGCAACGGGGGCAACATCTCCGTGCGCGTGGCTCAGAACCTGCTGCTCTGCTCCCCCACCCTGTGTTCCAAAGGCTTCATGACTGTGGAAGACATCTGCATGGTGGACATGGACGCGCGCCAGAAAGCGGGCATCCGCCCCTCCACCAGTGAGGTGAAAACGCACATTGCCATGATGAAATCCGTGGGCGTCAATGCCTGCATCCATGCCCATCCCCCGCACTGCAATGCCTTCCTGTTTGCCGGGCAGGTTCCCCCCTCCGGCATCAATCCGGAAGCGGATATCTTCCTGGGGCACATCCCGCTGGCCCCTTACGGAACGCCCGGCTCTCTGGAAACGGCCCGGGCCGTGGCGGAAGCAGCCAGACAATCCACCGTCGTTTTCATGGAAAACCACGGAGTCATTACCGGAGCACGTGACGTGGAAGAAGCGGAATGGTTCATGGAAAATGCGGATGCCTACTGCCGCATGGTGCTGATGGCCGGACTGCACAAAGCGCCTCTGAACCAGGTGGGGCCGGAAGGCGTGGCGGACTTCCTCGCCATTCGCAAATCCATCGGTTACGCCGTGCCGGACAACCAGCCCCTGTACAACACGGAAACCTACGCCGGGTACAAACTGGGAAAATCCGGTAAATAACTCCCTTTTTCAACGGGGTGGCTGGAGCAGTTCAGCCGCCCCGTTTTTAACGGACCCACTCCGGAATAAAAACTTCCTTCTTTTACGCCAACACCTCCTGCCTTATTTGCTTTTTTACCCGTTAAAACCGCCTCTCCTGCCGCAGACTATTTCCGGTAAAGCCACATCCTCTCCTCAGTAAAAGAACGCCATTATGGCCCCGCCCTGCCGGGAACAGCCGATCCGGCCCCGGAATCGGCTTGTTCCCATCCAGCCAGCAGCGTACCGGACCGCACGATCTACCCGTATGGAACATGCAGGCGGGCGTTCACATAGGAGAACGGCCGAAGCAAATCGCGGCACTTCAACGGAAACCGGCAGCCTGTCTTTTCCATGAAGGAACTCCTGCACCTTCTTCAGGATTGCATGGTGGGGATATTTCCTTCCGGCTCCATAGTTCATACGTTTTTACGCTCCGGCACCGTTCAGCCCCGGGTTTCATTCCCGGGGAAAAACCTCCTGTTTCACTGGTCTTTCCTACAGAAATTGAGCATTACAGCTGTTTCCGCCTATACTCTGGTTTAAGAAAAATTTCTCCGGGAACTCCTTTTCCTGAGGGAAAGCACCGTAAACGGGGCATTCTGAATTTACAGCTCTTTATCTTCTGTCAGATATCCGGTATCTGTTATTTTCAATTGCTGCAAGGCATGCGGCTCCTTACGGCAGTTGCGCAACACCCAAATATTTCGTCTGCCCTACCTTTTCCGGGCAGGCGCCGCGGCGGGAGGAACGGGGGCTTTCCCTCCGGAAAACGGAGCGAAATTCCAGGAAACATTGCTCAAAGGCCCCGTTCCCCGCACTTGAAACAGCCCTCCGGCCAACAGGAAAACCGGGGAAGTAATAAACCCCGGCAAACCGCGAAGCCCCAGCTTGAAATCTGAATTGACCTGCAAATCGGAAAGGCGTATCCAGCCTCCCCCCTCCAGAGACATGTTGCTTCCCTGGGCCGCGAAATTACTGGTGCGCACATAACCCTTCTCAATGGAAAAATCGCAATCGGCCCTGGATATCTTGTAATTAATCAGATGCCCCAGTCCTGGAATGTAATTAGAGAGGGCTTCCCCCAAAAATCCGAACAGGGGAATTTCCACCAGGTCGCCATGCACCAGGGCAGCCTCCCCCTTCGCCTGGATAGAATTCATATTGCCTCCCTTGGATGAAAACTCAATGGCTCCGTGCACAGTGGCTTTCTCCATTTTTTTGTCATAGGATTTCCCGATAGACGTCAAATTCATGTCCTGGAGGACAAAAGAACCGTTCAGGGCATCCCCATCATCAATCTGCGCCAGAATGCGGCCCGTGAAGGTTCCGTCCCAGATGGTTCCCATCATCTTGTCCACAACCACCCATTGCGGGGAAATCAACACTTCCCCCTTTGTCCTTCCGAGGTCCAGCGTGGTTCCCAGCAGGGGATAGCGCACGCGCCCGGCGGAAGCGTCAAAGCGGATGCGCCCCTTCATCAGCTTCATGTCATCCCCCATCGGAAACATGCCGCCGCCGGAAAGCGTTACGGGCCGGGTAAAGACAAACTCCTTCAAAACCCTGGCGGCACTATCGGAAAACATCCGCAGGGTATAGCCGGGATAGGCCTGCCCCTCCAGACCAAGCACTTCCACCGTATCCTGCACAAAACGGAAATCTATGCTCTTGGCCTTGAGCGTGCATTCCGAAGGGCCTCCGGACAATCCGACGGAAGACAGGTAATTTCCGTTGGAAACCACAGTCGTCACATTGGTCAGCACCAGCTGGTCCGTCACCAGATGGGCATCCGCCCGGGCAGACTTCAAGTCCACCCCCCTGTAGCGCGTGTTGGTTGCGGAAACAGTAGCCTGCAAGTCGTAAGCCTTTTCCAGATTGTACAGACCCAACGTTCCTTGGAAGGAAAACTCCAGGCCGGAATCCTTGCGGAAGACAAAGCGGTTCATGAAAAAGTCGTCATCCTCCATGCTCAACAATTGGTCTATCGTTTGCAGCGGAACCGTGGACTGCCCCATCACAAACATCTGACCGTCCAGAAAACCGTTGGCGAACAATTCAAAGACGCCCTTTTCCATTTCCATCCGGCAATTTTGCACAAAAAGCTGGTTGGGACGGTATTCCGCTTCCACATCCGCCGTTTTGACAGGAACCTTGTTCCAGGCAAGATTCTCCGCATGGATGCGTGCGCGGACCAGAGTCGGCTCCACAGGCTTGCCCTCCGGAATATCCAGCCTGCCGTGCACCCATAAAACCGCTTTTTCCGGAAGCTGCAAATTTTCAGGGACAGAAAACCAATTTCCAGCCAGAGTCTCCAGCAGTTCAGGCTTCAGATTAGATTCCAGCGTAAAAACAAGGTCGGTGCCCAAATAGCTTCCTTCCAGCTTCACCCGGCCGTCATCCCGCATCAATTCCAATTGGGTGACGTTAATGGAACGGCCAATCAATTCCGCCCTGGCCGCAGCGGAAACGAATTCCACTCCCTGGTAAAAGACATCCGCCACGGAAGCCTCAATCTGGAGGCGGTCCACCTGGAACGGCCCTTTCCACCCCTTTCCCATATCCACGGAACCGTACACCTTCAATTCCGGGTCTCCCCTGATTTCCAGCGCTGGCGGCAGCTTCGCATCCTCCGGGGCAATGGAACGGGCCATCCCCAGCATCGCCTTCATAGGCAGCGTGCTGTGAACGTCTACCTTAATCTCTCCGTCCACTCCCATTACCTTGCCGGAAAAACTGCCTCCGGGATGCCTTATATCCAAATCAGTTACATAAAAATTACCGTTTTCATAACTGAAATCGCAGGAGGCCCTCTGGAATTTTTCCCCAAGCACGGAAAATGCTCCCATGGATCCGGAACCTAAAGCATTCAGATGTTCCACGCCTTCCCAATTTTCCGAAAAAACCGCACGACCGGATATCTGTACATGCGGCTCGCTCAGAAACTTCATTTCCTTCGGCACCAGAGCTTCATCAACAATAGCCACCGCCCAGGAGACCAGAGGAGCCGTACTGCGGACATCCCAGATCAGCGTGCGCTTTTTCAAATCGGCCTGGAGGGAAAGGCTGACGAAACCGGCCGTTTCCGCATCCCGCATGGTAAAGTGTTTGGCCATGATAACGGAATCCGCGTAATCCCCGCTGAACAGGAAATCCCTGACCATGATTTTTCCGTACCTGAGAACAGGCGCCTGCAAATCCATGCCTACACGCACGCCGCCTTTCGGATCGTCGCTTAAATTGACAATCAGGCGGGGAGGAGATGCATCAGGCCACTTCACCCGGTCCATGTAATTCAGGACCTGATTCAACTGCTCTCTGACGGCGCCCATATCCTGAGCCGTCAGCGTAAAGTCTCCGGAATCATCCTGACCAATGGAAAATGCCCCCTGGGCCGTCACCCGGATGCCCTGCACAACGGCATCTGCCTTGACGATGTCCACCATGCCGGGCCGCCCCAGATTCAATTCCGCGTTCACCCCCGTTACGGAAAAAACTTTTTCCGGATTCCCCGCATCTACGGGCAGAGTGACGTCCATCCCCTTCACATTCACCCGCTCCGGCACTACTTGTCCTTCTATCAGTTTTTTCCAATTCAGCGCCACATCCGCCTCATGCAGCAGAACTATGGGCCGGCGAGTTTCCGGCATGGCCTCCGGATCCAGCAATTCCACATTTTTCAGTGTCACAACGGCACGGGGCCACAAAGTAACTTTCAGCGTCTCTATATGGGAGGGAATGCCCTTTTCCAGAAGAGCCTGCTCCACCCGCTGCACAACGAAGGAAGGCACCCCCCAGATGGAGATGTAGCATATGCAGCCCAGCAGCAACGCCCCCAGCAAAATAATCACTGTGGGAATCAGTCCTTTGATCCATCTCATAAATGTCCGCTGAGCCATAAGCCTTGTCTTCTTTGCACGGGTACTGCAGCACGCTACCCTAAAAGAAGAGACATTGCACCACCAATTTGTGTTGCCGATTTATTTTACGGTCCTGGAAATAATGTCATTCGCCTTGAACAGCCCAGAGTTGCAGCCGGTCAAACACTCTGCAAGCGGAAAACCGTTCCCACTCCCCCTATCAATCATGAACATTACCATTCACCGTGCATCCTCCCGTGGGCATGCCAACCACGGATGGCTGGATACACACCACACATTCAGCTTCGCCAATTATTTCAACCCGGAACGCATGCAATTCGGAGCTCTGCGCGTGCTCAATGACGACAAGGTCCTCCCGGAAGAAGGCTTCGGCATCCATCCGCACAAAAATATGGAGGTGGTTTCCATTCCTCTGAAAGGAAGGCTCCGCCACGGAGACAGCCTGAACAACAGCCACACTATCACGCGCGGAGAAATCCAGGTGATGAGCGCCGGAACGGGTATTCAGCACAGCGAATTCAACGACAGCCTCACGGAACCATTGGAATTCCTGCAAATATGGATCATTCCGGACAGGATCAATACGCCCCCCAGGTACCGGGATTACGACATCACCCCCCTGTTGAAGCATAATGAAATCTCTACCTTCCTGGCTCCGGAAACGGATATTTCCATCATGCAGCAGGCCTGGTTTTCCTGGGCGGAGCTGGACAGGGGCATAGAACGGGAACACCAATTCAAGGGACGGAACACGGGCGTATACATCTTCGTGATAGACGGAGAAATAAAAATAGGAGATGCCATATTGCACAGTCGGGACGGAGCTGGAATTACGGATACGGAAACCGTCTCCATAGAAGCCCTCCAGAACTCAACCGTTCTGCTGATGGAAGTAGCCGTCTGATTTTTCCGGACTGCCCGGCTTTCCGGTTCCGCCCTGCCTGACACAGACGGCAGTTTTTCTATTACAACTTGCCGCTCTTTTTTCTGCTGTGCAGGAACTGGCCCATCCACCATCCCAACTGCACCAGCCCGTAACACAGGCTGCCCAGAACAACGCTGGAAACCACCCAGCCCGCTGCGAATTCCAGGCTTACCATGCCGATGCTCAATCCGCCAAACGGCGTCCAGGACCACTGCTGAACCCCCGCTTTCAGCATCTCCCAGTTCGCGCCGGACGTAGGGAACCCCAAAATCGAAAAAAGGAACCACCCCAGCCACCATTGAGCGGGAATGGCAAAAAAGGTAAAGCCGGGAGGGGAGAGCCACGCCATCAGAATGGCTACGGGAATATTACCCTTGCGCCACAGGCAGGCGAAAACGCCCCACAGGCTCTGCATGGGAAGAGGGGCAATCGCTGCGGCAGCCCCCCAGGCAGCTCCTGTTGCAATGGACTGCCTGTTCCATGACCAGTAAACAGAATCAAAAACCCTGGCGGAAAGGAACTTGCTTGCCCACGATTTTTTGCGCACCTCCGTCAGCAGGTAAAGCCTGACTCTGCGCATCAATTGCCTGTAGCGGTGTTCCATCCGCCGCAGAGTCTCCTATAAACCGGCCTTGAATCAATCGTAAAATGCTCCAGTACGAGGAATGCCGCATTTTTACGCCCGAATGCCTCTCTGCGCTCGGTTTTTCTTGATTCTTCATGCGGTTTCATGAAATACCTGCGTTCACACCTTTTTCCGAATCATGAGCAAGCAACGACTCGATATCCTTCTGGTTTCCCGCAATCTCGTAGAATCCCGGGAGCTGGCCCAGCGGCTCATCATTGCCGGAGAAGTGAGCGTGGGGGGGCATCCCTCCACCAAGCCCGGTCTCAAGGTTAATGAAGACGCGGATATCACCATTAGAAACCGTCCCCGCTATGTCAGCCGCGGCGGCCTGAAAATGGAAGGAGCCCTGAATGCCTTCCCCGTTTCTGCGGAAGGCAAGGTCTGCCTTGACATTGGGGCTTCCACCGGAGGTTTTACGGACTGCCTGCTCCAGCACGGAGCCGCCAGGGTGCATGCCATAGACGTAGGAACCAACCAGCTTGTCTGGAAACTGCGGCAGGATCCCCGCGTCATTGTAAAAGAAAAATTCAACGCCCGCTACATGACTCCGGAGGATATTGGGGAACAAGTGGATCTGATCGTTTCCGACGTCTCCTTTATCTCTCTGAAAAAAATCCTTCCCGCCGCCTTTCCTCTGCTTAAACAAGGGGGGGATGCCCTGGTGCTCATCAAGCCCCAGTTTGAACTCCAGCCGGAAGATATAGGCCCCGGCGGCATCGTCCGGGACCCGGCTTTGCACCGGAGGGCGGTGGACTCCATACGCACTTTCGTCACGGACGAACTGAACCGTTCCTGGATGGGGTGCGAACCTTCCCCTATCACGGGAACTGACGGCAACCATGAATTCCTGGCATGGCTCAAATAGCCCCGGCCTTTTCCTGTCCGAAGAAATCCTCCCGGCACACCGTGGACGGGTTCAACAGTTTTCCTCAAACCTGTTGTCATCCCATAATTCCGCCTCAAAGTCCACAAACCTCCCCTCCTTGATCAAAACTTGAAAATACTGGTATTTTTGATACCCCAATAAATTTGGAATCCCATTTAAGACAATGGGACTGATAAATTACCGCCTACATTGCCGGATCGCCTTTCCGCTCCCGCAATACGGAGCTTCCAGACATCGGCTGCTTCATCCTTTACACGCCGTCACAAAAATTCTGGAAATGATAGGCGTAGTGATGCAATTCCATGCTTCGTCTGCAATAACCGGTTCCATTCCTTCAAAACCGATTTCCACTTCCTTGGTTTCTTCACAGGTGATGAAGATTTCTTCCACGATAATTCATAACTTCATTTTCGAATGATAAGGAGAAAGCTACGCCCATCGTCCCAATTCTCCCCCGTCGTTATTAGGTTTCAGGCCATTGAGCCCTTAATTCACCTATTTCAACTAACCTGTCCTTTCTCTGAAATAATAAAAAAATGTATCAAGAAACAGAGATAATCAGGGAACAAATGGCTGAACAATAGATAACTGGCTCTCTGGTGGGTGGGTTATTGGAAGAACGGGAACAATAGGCTATGTCCTCCAACAGTCTGGATTATTCACCGAGGAACTCCTTTGGGCGACCGGCGTGACAAACTAAATTCTGCCTTCCCTACATACACCCTCCGAGCATCGGGATACGCATATCCATCCCTGAAACGTACTTCCAGCTCATAGTTCTGATCATTGCGAAGACGGTCAAAATACGTCAGCAACAGGTAAGCTTCCTTGATGGGGACTTCATGCTTTTCTCCCGGCTTCAACGTAATGAAGCGCATCAAAGCCGCTACCCGTTCGATTTTATAACCGGCTATATAACAGGCTATTGGATTCTCTATTTCGCCCACTCTGTACCCATATCTTTTCCCTCCCGCTTTTTTCCATATTTCGATACGGATATTAGGGCCGTCATCCTTGAGGGGATAGAAGTCGTCGAACAGGCGCACGGTCTTTTCGCCCTTGTTCGTGAACACCAGTTTGAAGTCAGGGAACGTCTCTCTTGCGTCAAACCGGGTCTTTTCCATCACCACGGAACATTCCACTCCGTTGTCGGCCATGTCCCCCCATGCCGCAGCATGGAGGGACAGGCTTGCCAGAAGTATTAAATACCGGAAGATTTTTTTCATTGCAGCGCGAGCCTGGCCGTCGCCCGGAGCATCCCCCGGAAACAACCTTCACCCTGCTGATTATAGTAGCGCGTTTCCAGTTCACAAGAACATTGTTTCCAGCCTTCCAGATCGACTTCATCCAGACATACCGGAATCGTGACACTGTATTCCTGACCGGGAGCAAGCTCCCGGTAGTTCAAGGGTCGCTGGAAGGTCATGGTGCCAATTTCCCTGTTCAGGATGCGGGAATCCTCCCGTTCTGTCCTCAACACCGTCAGGAAGAAATAATCGGCTGTTTCGTCGTTGATTTCGTCCGGAATCCGGACAGGCTCGTTTCCTTCGTTGCGGAAGCGGACTGTGATTCTGCCTTCCCTGAACTGGGAGGTATCCGCAATGGAGAGGGTCAAGGATGCCGGTTCCTCCGCAGCAGCCACGCTGCGGGCATACATGCCGTTGACGGGCGGAAGGAAACAGGGCGGTTCAATCGTTCCCGGTTCCGTGACTTCATCAGGTACTCTGCTCCATCCATTGGCCTTTGCCTGGGCAATAATCTTCCGGGTCGCCTCGTTCAGAACTTTTTGTCCGGCACAGTAGGGACGGTCATTGGCCTCATCCGGCAACAATTCAATATAGTTCTTAACAGCGGTCAAGTAGGTGGTTGTCCAATTAAGAACGGACTTCCTCATTTCTGCCAAGGCATCATCCATTTTCGGAAATTTTTCGCAGGAAACAGGTTTTAATTCGATCGAATCCTGTATTCTCAAATTGTCCCAGTAGAATTTGAAGGCATCATTGAATTGACGGCGATGGTGTTCTTCGTGAGCGAGGGAAGCTTCCGACGTGTGCCATATTCCAACTTCTCCACGAGATTGATAACTGTTCATTACAGTGACCGCTTCGACGGCTTCATCTTCGGTAACGGGAGGGTTTTTGAGGGCGTCTCTATAAGTTCCCGTGAGCACAAGAATCGTGGAACCGGCAGAAACTTGTTGGACGCGCGGGTTCCATCGCTCAAGCACTTCATCCTTACAAGCCGTTATGATGATTTGCGGGATGATGAATTTCGTTTTGCAAGCGCCAATACCTTTTTTGATAACGGGTGCAGGTTCTTCGAGCGTCACCTCCACTTTCCTGGACTCTTCACAGGTGATGGTGGATTCCTTTTCAATCGTCCACAATTTGATTTTGGGGGACGGCGAGAATTCGCGCTTCATCGTCGAGTTGCCTTCATACTTCCCTGCCTGAATGGGTTCCCTGTCCATCGTGACGTTGAACGCGGCAGCGTTGTTGCTGACAGGGGTGTAGGCGTTGTTGGTCCACGACAGAGCCACCTTGTAATAGCCCGCTTTCAGGTATCTGGCACCAGTTGCCAGATTCAGCTTGCCGTTGGGAGGTGTCCCATCCTTTTCACAAAGTTCCTCGCCAGCAATGGAGATGCTGCCTTTGTCATCGGCTTCCACGCCGAAATAATACAGGCCGTCTTCCTCGACCTTGATGAACATTTCCAGCGCTCCGGCGCAAGTGGCGTGTTCGCACGCCGAACCGTCAAAGTTGAACTCCATCGCGTCAACTCCGAGTTTCTGCGGGATGAGAGCCTGCTCCCCGTCGCAGATAAGCTTCGGGCCGACCGCCTTGTTCAGTGGTATATAATTATTCATGTTTCTGATCGTTTCCTGTTTGAGAACTAACTATTTAGCTCTGTGAACATCTTGCAGGAATTCCAAAAAAACAACAACACGCCTCAGACGTGATGAAGGGAAAATCCCCGATTATCTCCAATAAAAATGACGGATGCCATTCAGCGCCTGCCATATATATGTTAATAGTTTGGAACGTACGCTGCGCTGATGTGTGAATTAGCATACGATGATACAAAATCCTCCCCGCACAACCTCCACCCCCTCCCTTTTGCCTGCATAGGCGGCATTTCCCATATAACTTCCATGGAAAAAAGAAGCTTCCGCCTTCCTTCATCCCATAAAAAATGCCGCCTTTCCACGAAACCGGGAAAGACGGCATTTACGTTACTAGAACGTAAAATTAAAGGAGGGAAGCAGCCCCCTTGTCCAGAAGGAACTTGGCGTTCGGATGCTTCTGAAGGTAGGAGGCGGCCACATCCACCGTCACAGGCCCCTGAACAGCCTTTTTCACGATGGACGCCTTCTTTTCTCCCCAGGCCATCAAAGCCACTTCACGGGCGCCCATGATGGTAGCCACGCCCATGGTAATGGCGGTGGTGGGAACATTTTCAATACCGCCGAAAGCGGGAGCAGCATCGGAACGGGTCAGTTCGTCCAGATGAACCTGCCGGGTGACGGTGGTATCATCGGAGCCGGGTTCGTTAAAGCCGATATGGCCAGTTCGGCCAATGCCGAGAATCTGGAGGTCGATACCGCCGCAATCCTTGATCTTTTGTTCATAGGCGGCGCAGTGGGCGGCAATTTCATCATCCTTCACCGTGCCGGAGGGCAGGTTGATGTTTTCCGGCTTGATGTCGATGTGGTTGAAAAGATTCGTGTGCATAAAGTACCAGTAGGATTCCGGATGGTCGCGATCCAAGCCGCTGTATTCGTCCAGATTGAAGGAAATCACGTTGGCAAAGGAAAGGCCTTCCTCCTTATGCATGCGGACCAGCTCCGCGTAGAAAGGCAGCGGAGTGGCGCCCGTGGCAAGGCCAAGAACCACGTTTTTGCCTTCAGCGGCGCGCGTACGGATCAATTCCGCAACTTCTCCTGCCAAAGCCTTGGCAGCATCCTGGGGAGTTTCAAAAGTTTCTACTTTCATAACGCGCCCTATTTTACTTCGTTTCCGGGCATTTTCAACCGAAATAGTCCCGGAATGATGCACAGCGGCGTACTTGCGCGAAAAATCCCAGGGAACGGAGGCCTCCACCCTTTCCGCGGCCTTTCTGGGAGCCGCCCGCATTACCCTTGAACTTTCCACTCCGATCATGTATTGCCTTTCCTGACATGGCAGGTTTGATTATTTCTCCAAGAGCACGCATTTTTCAAGGGCACGACTGGGTTTACGGCACGGAAGTGCGCAAAATTTTCGGCAATCCGCAGCCGGGGGACGTCGTGGCCCTGAAGGATTTCAAGGACCGCTTTCTGGGTTCCGCCATGTTTAATCCCCATTCCCAGATCGTCGCCAGGCGCTTTTCCCGCCGCAAACAGGAACTGAACGGAGATTTCTTTTCCAGGCGCATCAGCCAGGCAGTAGAACTGCGCCGCCGCCGGCTTCCGGAAGAAACTCTCACCCGGCTCGTTTGGAGCGAATCCGACGGGCTTCCCGGCCTCATTGTGGACCGTTACGCGGATTATCTGGTCGTCCAGACGCTGACGATCGCCATGGAATGCCGCCTCCCCATCATCCTGAATGTTTTGGAAGACCTTCTTTCTCCCCGCGGGATTATTGTCAGGAATGATTCACCCATGCTGGCGGCAGAAGGTATTTCCCCCTCCGTCCGGGTGGCGCGAGGACAGCAACCGGAACCTTTTGCCGCACGCAGCGGCAGCGTGCAATTCATGATTGACCTTCAGACGGGACAGAAAACCGGCCTGTATTTGGACCAGCTTGATAATTATGCCGCCGTGGCTCGCTTCGCCCGCGGACGCCGCGTGCTGGACTGCTTCTGCAATCAGGGCGGTTTCGCCCTGGCCTGCGCCCTTGCCGGTGCCTCGGAGGTAACGGCCGTGGATGTTTCCCAGGATGCTATGGACGCCGTAGCGCGGAACGCCCGCCTGAACGGAGTCTCCGTGCAGTGTGTCACGGATAACGCGTTTGACTTCCTGAAAAAGGAAGCGGCCCTTGTCCGGGACGGAGGAGAACACAAATGGGATTTAATTATCCTGGATCCGCCCTCTTTTACCAGAAACAAAAAATCCGTGCATGACGCCATGCGCGGATATAAGGAAATCCACCTCCGCGCCATGAAGCTTCTGGCTCCGGGAGGCATCCTTTCCACCTTCTGCTGTTCCCACCACGCCGGAGCGGACCTGTTCCGGGAAAGCGTGCTTGACGCCGCCATTGATGCTCCGGCCACCCTGCGTCTGATGCAGCAACACGGCCAAAGAGCGGATCATCCGGTTTTATTGAATATTCCGGAAACGGAATACCTGAAGGGGTTCACGTATGAACTGCTTCCCGGAAGATGATTTCATGACAATAACAATAACCATTCCTCCGGTCCCGATATTGTCAAAATGAAATAAAAATACGATGCTATTTCCATTGAACAAAAACATCGTTCCAATGAAAAAATACTTGTGTATCCCCTTTTCCTCCACTATATTGCGCCTCGAGCAGGTGAGCGCTCGTTAAAAAAGCTCTCTGGATCTTAACCGATCCAGTTTCATAGGGTAGTTGGGGCGCCCCGGCCGTTTTACGGCCGGGGCGACTTTCTTTTTCAGGGAATGTCTGGAATTGCATCTTTTCAATCAGGCGGCTTTATAGTATGGTTCATGAAAATAACCCATATTTCCCTTCATGCATCCTGCCGTAGAACAAATCCGCCAGTACCTGCAATTGATCGCCCTGCAATTCGTGCAACACCCGGAACAGGCGGAATTGCGCGTTGCGGAATCCCCGCAGGGAGACGCCGTCCGCTTCCGCCTGATTCTGGAAAAAACGGACGTGGCACGCATCATCGGCCGCAATGGAATGACGGCCTCCGCCATTCGTTCCCTGGCGAAGGCGGCTGGGGAAAAACACGGCATCAAGGTCATTGTACACATGCTTTCCCATGAAGAAGCGGCTGAACAGCCGTAAACGCACTCCTGCGCCTATAATTCCACATCCAGCACCAGGGCCAGAAGGTTAAATGGAGCCGGAGTCTCCACACGGAGGGCAAAGGAAGACTGCTCATCCATACCATAGTTGTGAATCATCCGCACATAGCCGGAGTAAGGTTCGGAAACACCGTACCTGCCGGGCTGGAAATCCTTCCAGGCCTCCGGAGTTCCCGTTCCGTAGCGGAATTTCAGGGTGCTTTCATGAAGCAGGACGCGCGCACCGAGCTGCTTTTTAAAGCAACCCAGCGTCTCAAGCGTTTCCAGGGGCATCGTCCTTACTTCCGCCGGAGCGGCCAGGCCTACGGATACTGTTTCCCCATCCCCCCTTCCGGGACAGGCGGCATTCCCGGCTCCGTCAACGCTGATGTCCATGCATGCGCCGTCCCCGCCCACCAGAAAGGCGCTGCATCCCGCCAAATGGCTCAGGCCGGACAGCGTCTCCCCCTTCACGACAGCCTCCGTGCAGGCATCCAGGCAGGCATTCCCATCCGCCATGCATTCCACCGTAATGCAGGCCTCCTCCCCTTCCCCGCGCGCCACGGCAAACCATACTTCCTCATCCGGTGTGTTGCGGGAACCGCGCAGGGACGCCACGGACAGAATGCGGCCGTGTTCCAGGCGGTGTGCATGCCACGCCACCACATTCTGTTCCCTGTTCAGAGTCATGCATACGGCACTGCCGTCACCCAGAACGCACCAGACATGGAACGCCGTGCTCCTCTGTACAGTCCAGTCCACAATTCCCTCCCCCAGCAAATGGTCGGACAACAGGCTCACATCCCTTGTCTGGTAACCGTCGGCCTCCAGAGAATAAAATAATTCCCGAACCTTCATCCCGCCCTGCTGCACAAAAAGAAGGCTGTTTTCTACAGACAGGGCATCCAGGGAGGCAGACCCCACGCCGGAATGGCGCTCAAATCCGGCATTAGAGGCATTCAACCCTTCTGAATTGGTGGCGGACAGACGCCATTCCCCCTCGCTGGTTCCAATCATCAGCCCCCGGAGGGAAGCTATCCAGGAAATGCGGTTCTGCTGGGAAGCGGCCATTGTCAGAATCATGGGGGAATCCGCCGGAATGCCGGGCGTAAACGCGGAAAAATCATCCACCCTGCTGGCCCACAGCGTCTGGGGCTGCCCAGGAGTGCCTCCGAACCACAGCCGCCCCTGATGGAACTCTACCGTGCACGGATAACCGTTCCGGACCCCGAACGCACCAAAAGACCAGTCATTGGTATCACAGTCACTCAGCGTATGATAGGACAGATGAAGGGCACTCGCAAGATAGGCGCTGCGCGGGGAAACATATTCCTCCACCACCACTTCATGGTTAAAGGAGCCGGCTGATGCGCGGAATACGGGCGTTCCCGCAGAAGACCCGTCCTTGTAAGCCATGAGGCGGATTTTGTAGTAGGACATTTCCTCTTCATTGCCGCTCAGGGTGAAATTATTCCGGAACCCCTCCCTCTGCTGGAAGCTCTTCACGGAATGCCACACTAATTCCGGACGGTTGGGAAGGTAATTGGAGCCGTCCGGATACCCCCGGCAGATTTCCCACTCCGCATCCCAGGTCCCCGTCGTCTCCAACGTCCACGCGCCGTTGACATAAATGCGGGTACTGGCATCGGCCCCTTTTTCAAAAAAGGCCGTGTACCTCTCCGGGCGGTCCACCCCTTCCTGGTAGTCGCTTTCCCGGCTGAAATCGCGGATGCAGGTATAAGCCTGCCGCCAGCCGTCCTCCCGGTTCATGGAAAAAGTCTCTCCCTTGTAAAGATCCCGGCTCAGAGTCGTCAAATGGTAAAAAGGCATCTGGTTTCCCTCCGCCACGGTTTCTCCATATTTCCTGGTGATGCGCAGAAACTCCTTTCCCTCCATTTCCGGAGTGAATACATCATCGTCCGCCGTCGCCAGCAGCCTGTTGACGCTCCCCTCCCGCACCATGCGGCATTCCAGCCGCACGGCATTCAACAGGGAACTCTCATAAGGAATTCCGGAAAACTCCAACGCTTCCAGCCGCCAGTCATCGTCTGCGTAGCGGGCCAGCGTCATAGGCGGCGTAGAAGGTTCCACGCAGTAAATCACGTCATTCAGCTGCTGCATCCGGAGGTTGCTTACCTGTTCATCCGTCTTCCACGGAGTAAGCGTTTCCAGCACCCCGCCTTCCGTATCCGTCAGAAGCGCGCCATTTTTAAAATACCGGACGTAGCCGCGCCCCACTTCCAGCATGAACTGCACGCCCGTGGAGTACTTGAAGGAAACCAGCCTCACCATGCCCTCCCGGCATCCCGCGCGGGCGACCAGGCGTGTTCCCGGCCTGCGCCGGAGACCGCCGAAGGGGCTGACCAGAAAATTTATCAGCCGGGAGGCACCACGGGACACGGGATCCAGGTCGGCGCGTCCGGCCAGCCACGGGGTCAGCTCCCCGGCCGTAAAACTGAGCCGCTGCAATACTTGTTTTGCCATATTCCTCACCACGAAAGCAGAGAGTGGCAAAGAACGTCAACACGCCTGAAAGGTTTTTCCGAAATGCATCCCGGGCCTCAACCTCCAGCTACAGGGCAATTGCCCACAGAACCTTCAGATAACGGCCCTCCGGATAAGTGCTCAGGAAAGGGTGGTCCCAGCCGGGGCCGGTCATCGCCATAATCTGAAGCTTGCGCCCCTGCCGCTGGGCGGCCTTGATGACGGTATGCTCAAACTCCGCGGGGGAAAGCAGCCCGGAACAGGAACAGGTGACAAACAGGCCGCCGGGACGCACGCATTGCAGCCCCAACATATTGAGGTCATGGTATTTTTTGATGCCCTCTTCATATCCGTCCCTGCCAACAATGAATTTGGGCGGGTCCAGCAGCACGGCGTCAAACAGGCGGCCGTTGCGCACCATCTGGCGCGCATAGACAAAGGCATCCGCATGCACGAAGTCGATGCGCTGATGGTTGATATTTCCGTTTCTTTTAGCCATGGCAACGGCTTTCTCATCCAAATCCACAGCCGTTACCTCCGCCGCTCCGCCCAGCATCTTGGCGGCAATGGAAAAGCCGCCGCTGTAGCAGCACAGGTCCAGCACCGTGGCCCCCTTCACCAGGGAGGCGAACTTGAGGCGGTTGTCCCGCTGGTCACAGAAAAAGCCCGTCTTGTGCCCCTGGGCGAAGTCCACTTCATAGGTGATGCCGTTTTCCACAATCTTCACCAGCCTGACGGGGGCCGGGGATGCCGGCGCCTCCTCCGCCCGGATACCCTCCATGCGGGCAATGCCCTCATCCACCTGCACCACATGGCGTTTTGTGCCGCACAGGCGGTGCAGCAGGGGCAGCCAGCGGTTCAGCCTCTGCCAGACGGCCAGCGTACTCACCTCCAGGCTCAGCACGTCCGCGTAACGGTCCACCACCAGGCCGCCCAGCCCGTCGGAATCTCCGTGCAGCACACGGTACGCATTAGTGGTTTCATCCAGGCGCAGAACTTCCCTGCGCAGCTTCACGGCGCGTTCCAGCGCAGCATCCAGGTCACGTTCGGCAAAAACGTCCTTCCCGTGGTACACCATGCGCAGGGGCGTGCGGCTGGACTCATTCCAGAATCCGGCGCCGAACAGTTCGCCGTTCTTGTCATAGACGTTTACCAGGCTTCCCAGCGCTATTTCCCCGCTTACGGAGCCGAGCATGCGGGGGAACACGGCCGGATTGTATGTGAAATACTTCAGCTCCACCCAGGGCTTGAGCCATTGTTCGCTCCCTTCCGGCGACTTGTTGGCAAAAAGGTTCTTTTTGGGAACTGTGCGCGGGCGGCCCGGCTGGGAACGGCGGTCCCGGTAAACGGGCCTGGGGCGGGAATCACGGGAATTGTGGAAATCATTCATGAAATGCTGGAGAGAAAGGTTGGATCTGCGGCATAGCGGGCCACGGCCATGTCAATGGCCTCTTCATACGCCCTCACGGGCTGCTTCATCAGGGAAGAGAGGCGTTCGCTGGACATGGCGGTATGCCGGGGCCGAGCATCCCTGAAACCGGCCTGTTCGTCGAGCTTTTGTTCCGCCACAGGCGGCAAAGAAGGCAGTAACCCGTGCTTCACGGCGCATTTCAGCACGGCCACGGCATAACTGTGCCAGGAAACAGGCTCTCCGGACTGGCACAGATGCAGCACGCCGGACGCCCCGCTCTCATAAGCCAGAAAACGGAGCCATGCACATAAATCTTCCACCCATGTAGGCATGGACCATTTATCCGCCACAGCGGCCAGGGGCTCCCTTTTCATCGCCCGCCGCAGCACCATTTCCGGGAATGAGGGCCGTTCCGGATTGCCGAATACCCAGGAAACGCGGGCTATCAGAGCATCCGGCATCTCCTCCCGCACACGGAATTCCGCCTCCAGCTTGGACTCTCCGTACACATTTACGGGGCGGCACTTCCCCTCCTCCGTTTTCAAACCTCTCCTCCTGCCGTCCAGCACATAATCCGTACTCAAATGGATAAAGCGCATGCCCTCCAGGCGGCAAATGCGCGCCATCATCTCCGGAGCCATGGCGTTGACGCGGTGGGCCGTCTCCGGATCATCCAAGCAGGCTTCCAATCCGCTCACAGCGGCGCAATTCACCACATGAGTGGCTCCGGAAGAAAGCAGAACACGTTTCAAAGCGCTTAAATCCTTCAAATCACAAAAGCCCCGTCCGCACTTCACCACCTCCAGGCCATGTTCTTCCAGATACGCTGCCAGACGGCTTCCCACCCGGCCGTCCGCCCCGAACACCAATGTTCTGTACATGACGCAGAGCTTAGACGTTTCACCCTCCAAAATCCAATGAAAACCTTTTTTCATCGTGACAAAAGAAGGAAAGGTTGTTTGAATTAAAGTTGTGTTTTACCATGAATATTCTTTAACAGCCTGCGGCCCTCTGAACGCCAGAGCCGCGGAAGTGTGCAGGAAGGGAGCCCTCATTAAAACGGATGAAGGCGGGTACGGCTGCATCCAGCCGTGGCCGGAACTGGGAGACGCCACCCTGCAAGAGGAATTGGACGCGCTCAGGAAGGGCTGCCCTCTGCCTCTGGGCGTTCGCGCCGCGGAGTGCGCCCGAACGGACGGGGAAGCACGCGCGAGGGGCGTCAGCCTGTTTGACGGTCTTCACATTCCGGAAAGCCACGCCACGCTGCCCTCCTGCGTCAGCCCCGCTACCATTCGCATCATGGAATCCAAGGGATTCAAGGCAGGAAAAATTAAGGCCAGCGCCAATCTGGCCGCCGCCCTGGAACGGCTGACGATGCTGGCATCCATGGTTCCCTCCTGGCGCTGGCGGCTGGACTTCAACGGATGCCTGAATGAAAACGATGCCCTGAAATTCTGGAAATCCCTGCCCCACCATCTGAAAACCAGAATAGACTTCATAGAAGACCCGTGCCCCTTCTCCATCCAGAGCTGGGAACGTCTGGTAGATGCCGGCATGCCTCTGGCCCTGGACATGGGTTCGGATGTGGAACACCAGCCGGCCATCTCCTCGGACCTGCCCATCATCCGCATCGTCAAACCCGCACGGGAAGCAACGCCGGAATATCTTTACGAACCTCCCGTCTTCACCACCGTCATGGATCACCCCGTAGGGCAGCTCTGGGCCGTTTACCAGGCGGCGGAATATTACCGCAACTCCCTGCCCACGGAAATTCCCCTCTGCGGCCTCTGCACCCACCTCCTGTTTGAGCCGGACCCCTTTATAGACCGGATGGGAGGCATGGATCCTCAGGCAGCTGTTCCTGGAGGCACGGGGCTCGGCTTTGACGAACTATTGGAACATATTCCCTGGAAAATACTGTGACAATACAGGATTACCCTGCTCCATTGAATCTACAATGAAGGGGCTCTTCCCGTGCCGGAACTGGACTCGGCTTCCCTTGGCCTGCCGGGACTTGCCGCTCCGATAACGCGCCGCCGGAGCGCTTAACTTCGTATCCGTGTCCTTTGCATGCAATCAGAAGCCGCGCTTTTGCCAGAAGCGCGGCTTCTTTTTTAATGATGATGGCGGATACTGCAACCGGCTCATTCCAGCTCCGGATGCTCATCACGGGATTTTCTATTCCGGACGTGTGGAAAATTTGAGGCCGGGATACTCCTTCACATTGCAGCCGGGCGTCTTGGGGTTCACCAGCACCGGAACGAATGTGAACATCCACCGACGCGCGGAATTGTTGCTGGGGCTCTTTACCAGCACGCGGTTCCAACCCTTCTTAAGAGGAACCATGGAAGGCTCCCGGAAATGGTAGTTTTCATCCACCATCACGCCGCTGTTACGCGGCTTTTTCCATTGCGGGGGGGCAATCTCCCGGCCGTTCACAAAAAATTTGGGATCCGCATGAAACCACTTGCCGGGAACGCTCGCCGGACCGTTGCGCCAATCGGACGTGGCCCAGGTATGTCCGCTGATCCAGAAAGGCACCGTCTGCGCCTTGGGGGAATAAATCCAGGTCTGCGCGTAATAAGTGTGGTTTTTGTGGGGATAAGCTCCCATCTTTGCGCCATTGAACAGCGTCGGAAAATCGCAGTAATGCTTGAAAATGATGGTGGCCCCCGTGTAATCGTCTCCGGACCACTCATAGGTGACGCCGTCAATCTCGTAGGAATCCCTCATCTTCCCTGCCTTGTTGTCCTCCTCCGGAGCGAATTCCTTTTCCGTCTTACCGCCGTTGGGAATAGGCCCCAGCAATTTCCAGGGAATATTCGCCTGCCGTACGTAATTAAACTCCTTATCCACGAAAAAACGGTCCCGGATGGCGAGCACGCGGTTCTCGTAATCCGCAAACCCCTTCAGCAGAAGATCCCCCTGCACGGGCAGATTGGAAAAATACTTCATATATTCGTCCTGGTTGGGGTCTCCCAGCACCTTCTCATGGGGATTATTCCACAAAGGTTCGGAAACGAACGCCATGCCGGCGTAAACGGGCGTCTGAAGAACCTGGTTGCGCGGATCCGTAATTTCCAGGTCCGGGAAAGAACACAGCATCATGCCCAGTCCTTCCGCATTCCGAAACGGGCATGCCCGGCGGAAATACATGGTCATGGCCGTTTCAAACGGATCAAGGTGGTTCAGGTAAGTCTCCAGGGAATCAACATACTTCGCTCCGTCGGTAGGCCATGCGCCACGGTTCTGGCGGCCGGACCATAACTGCTGGATGGAGCCGTTATAGCCCTTCGGCGTCAGGCCGGGCTGCCATCTCATGGGAATGCGGCCGCAGGACTCCACTGCATGGATGTACTCCTTAAGAATCTCATTGTTCACCTGCTCATCCTTGCCGCGCACCTCGTCCGTGCCAATGTGGATGATGGGCATTTTCTCCTTGGGAACCAGGGAACACAACTCCTTGATCAGGGCCACCAGGGCTTTGGTGGCTTTTTCATCGCTCATCTTCACGTTGAGCGCCTTGCGGAACATCTGGCTGTGCCCCGGCATATCCATCTCCGGAATCAGCAGGATATTGCGCAGGCGGCAGTACTCCACCAGCTGCTTAAACTCCTTCTGCGTGTAAAACTTGCCAGGCATGCGCGTATAATTTTCGGGGGCGTTCAGCTCCGGATAAATTTTGGATTCCAGCCGCCAGCCGGGGTTCTCCGTAAAATGGAAGTGGTAAACATTCAGCTTGAGCTGCGCCATGGAATCCAGCTCCCGTGCAATCAGAGGCAGCGGCATGTAATTGCGTCCCACATCGTTCATGAATCCGCGGATTTCAAAATCCGGCCAGTCCACGATATCGCAGGCGGCAATGGTCGTCGTCCCGCCGCGGCGCAAAAGAAGCTGCTCCAGCGTTTTCATGCCGTAATAGAATCCTCTGGTATCCATCGCCGTAATGAGTGCGCCGCCGGGAGTTACACGGAGGGAATAAGCTTCCTCCTTCAGCTTGGAATTTTCCGTGCCGGCTTTCACATCCCCCTTGACGAATTTAACGGCAAAAGTCCCGTCCGGAGCCACCTTCACGCGGTGCTCCGCCAGAAAAGATTTCAATTCGGAAACAATGAACTTCATCTGTTCCGGATAGGAAGTCCTGGACGGAGACGGAGCCAAAATGCGTACGGACTGCACGGGAATGGCCCTGTCGTCCCAGCGCAGCTGCTGGGGTTTGGGAACCAGCGGAGGCCGGTCCGCCGGAAACAGCCTGTAATTGGCCCCGTTAGCCGGAAAAGACGGGGCCGTATCCTGCCCCCATGCTCCGGCGCAAGCCATGCACACCCATGCAAACGATAATAAAAGGAACTTCATGCGGTTCATAATACGCCCGCAATAACAGCTACCTGTCAAACCTATCGTGTCCAACTTGCCGGAAAACGGGGTTCCGGCAGCATTTTTTGCAAAAAGACCAGAACCTGTGCTTACATGGCGGAGAATGGCTGAGCATCCTGCACGGCGGGGGCATCTTCAATTTCTCCGGAAATGCCGCTTACGGCCACGCCGCGGCGCACGGCGTAAAGCCCCGCTTCCTCCTCCTTCTTTCCGGCTACAAAAGCCCAGTAGTAATTGCTGCGGTCATGATAGCAGGCCCACTCTCCGGCAATCCCCGGGCGCGCTTCCATCAGCAGGGAATAAGAATCCGCGGGAGAAACTTTGAACCCGCGGGGCGTCCTCAAACCGGAAGAGGGAAAAGAACGGATGTCTCCCCTCCACACAAGATCCAGAGAGGAAGAGGGCAGCAGACCTTCCGCGAGGCTGCTTCCCGCCAGCACCTGCCCGGCGCCAAACATGGGCAGACAGGAAGAACCCATAAGAGCGGCGCCGCAAACGGAGACAAGACGCAGGAAAGGGAAAACGGACATGGTCATGGCGTGCTTCTGAAAAAGGCGGAAAGGACTCAACCTCCAAAAGCTTCCACAGTCAATCAAAAACTGTAACGGCGCAAGATAGTTGCGATATGTGGGACAGGTTGTTGCGATATTTCGCCACTTGCGGCCAGGAAAAGCCCCTTTCCGGAAGCCTGAAAATAGGTTAAAAAAACGCCTGAAAACGGGTGAATTCGCGTGACTTTTACCCCCGAATTTGCTATAAAAAACTTACCGGAAGGAAGGTTGATTCGTACCTTGAACCGGGGCTATTGCCGCCGCTACCATCAACTTTATTTTGGCATTGCAAAGGGAGTGCATAACTTCCGCCCTGCGCTCGCGCGGCACTCCATGAGGCCGGGGGTTGCCTGTCGTCACCATCCGGAACATCCGGGCGTATAAATCAGGGGAAGCCTCGGCACTGTGCCAGCACCAGCAGGACCAGCGGGAATTCTCCGTTTCCCCGCGCCGCCAGGGCGCTTCAATCCGGCATGCCTCCCGTCCGTATTCTTCAATCATGGTCAGGGCATACGTTAAATCTTCCGGGGCGGAATCCGGCAAATGGCGTGCCTGAAGAATGTCGGCCAGGTGAACGGCCACATGGGCGCGCACGGCGGGCCAGGCGTACAAGTCCCCCCTCAATATCATGCGCCGCACTGTTTCCCGGCTTACCTTTAAGATGCGGGCAGCTTCGGCAACGCTACATTCCGGCCCATTAGCCCAGCGGCGCAAATTTTCGTCCATGTGTCCATATTACCACACGCTTAACGGTTTTTCAGGAGCGAGGGACGCAAAAAGGCCCCATGCTGAAAAATCCAGCATGGGGCCTTGCTTGGTCGAACTGATGCTACAATCCTCTTGACCGCTTGAATTCTTTTAATTCATCCACGTCAATGGTGTAAGTCGCATAAGTAGCATGCAGATGCCATTCGCTATGCTGTGCGACATAGTTGATTCCATCTTTGCGGCTGAAAAAGATTTTCACGTCCAGGTCTTTTCCTGGTTCAACGGTGATAAGGACATAGAGATTCATCCGTTTTTCCGGTTCGGGTTGGTTTCAATCCGCGCATCCGCAGGGATGCGAAAAGTTACAGGGGGAATTCGTCTTCAAATGATACCGTGTCGCTTTATCCCCTGGCTGTTTTCGGCTCGGGGGCCGGGGTGGCAGCTCTCCGTCCAGCGTCTTGGACAGCTTTAGACACCCGGACGGCTCCGACATGATCCGCCAGCCCTCCCGGGGGGAGCGTTCCCGGTATGGCGTGAGGTTCGTAGGTTTCCACGCCCGTTTCATCCGCCAGCTTCCGGGCGGCGGCCCGGCCCCGGTTGATCACCGTGTAATTCAGATGGCGGACGTGTTCGGGCTTGGCATATTTCCGCAGCTGGTCATAGACATTATTTCCTGTGCAGGGCAGATGCAGCTGGTCCCTCACCACTTCCGCCAGATAGTCCGGCCCAGTTTCAAACCGTTGCATGCTGTCCCGGAGCAGGTGCAATTCCGTGGCCATTTCCGTGTAGGTGTTGTCCCTGATGGCAGCTTTCCCCAGATAGGCGGAAAAACGATTGTAAATCATCGTGTAATCTTTTTGTGACGCCTTGGTGAAAGATTCTGTGTGTCCGGTGGCTTTCCAGGTCTCGTCGTGCCGCCATTCTTCCAGGGACGGCACCGGGCAGCCGTATGCTTGAAGCTGTTTGTAAGCCCGGGCGGCCAGCTGGGCCAACACGGCCTTTTGCTTATTTGACAGTAATTTTTTCATTTCGGATGCTCGGCCAGTTTGGTGAGCCGGGCAATCTCCCTGGCCAGCTCGCTGATTTTGGGATCATGCTCGGTGAGTACTTGCTGCATGGCGGTCTCCTTGGCAGCCTGCAAGGTGTCCAGTTCAACACCCTTGCGGGCGATGTCGTCCAGGATCCGACAAAATTCAGCCTTGTCCTTAATAACCTGCTGGTCGGTTGCTTTAGTGGTTGTGCGTATCTTTCCCATTGTTGCGTTGTTTGTTAAGTTGTTTCGTCTGGCGGAGCTTGCGGACCAGCATGGCTACCACGTCCGTCCATTTCAGGCCGGGGGTGTTGTGGAGCCAGGAGTAAAATTTCTCGGCGTCCACGGGTACCCACTGGCCGCCCAGTTCCCCCAGTTGCACCCCGATTTCCCGGCAGCGCGGGTCATAGGTCACGTGGTAGTCATGATTCCCTGGGAACCGTCCCAGTTCCCAGGTGATCTGAAAGCAGATTGTTTCCTGTTCGATGTTATTATTCTGCATCATTGTTTCCCTCCCGTTTGCGCTTGATGGCATCGGCCATGATTTCACCGATGGCGTCAGCGTTTCGGTTAATCACCTCTTTGAGTGTCGCAAAGACGCGGAAAGCTGGCGTTTCATAGGCGGTTGCCCGCACGGTTTCCCAGTAAATAGCCAGTCCAAGTTTGTCGTTGTCCGTGGCAACGTCCTCAATGTGGAGGATAAAGTGGCCGCCTTTGGGGGCTGGCTTGACATTGGGGGCTTGCTGCCCCCTGTCCTGTTGATGGTTGGTGCTGTACATGATGATGGTGTTGATTGTTAGTCTTGGTATCTGTCGTCTTCCAGGTCTTCAATGCCGCGTCCGGCAACCCATCTTTCCGCGTTCGGATCATAAGCCAGGAATTCAGGCTCCCCCAAAACAGCCGTTCGGGGGTCTTTCTTTCCTTCCCTCACTTGCCGGGCTTCATCGTCCAGGCAGTAAACCCCACACCAGGCTGCCACTCCGGCCATCACCGCTAGCACGGTTATTTCTAACAACCGGGTCAGGAACGTTTTGACAAAAGTAATCATTTTTCAATGGGTAACAGAGTAATTTTCCCCCGGTCAGCTTCATCTAAAATTCGAGATAGAGCTAAACGTACTATGGAGCTTTTGCTGCTTTTTATGCGTTTGGCGGCGCTTTCAATACGTTTTTTCGTTTCTTTATCAGCTCTGAAGCTTATAACACATTGAACATCAGTTTTATTTTTATTCGTTTTCATGATATGTAAGAAAATGTACTACACATTTAGTATATTGTAGCACATTTTCTTACAAGCAAAAAAAATTGAATACCGTAAGAAAATATATTACAATGACACTGCAATGGCACAGAAGAAACACGATTATCCATTTAGTTTTAGGGGGCCAGAACAGTTAGTTACCCGTTTAGACAAGTACGCAGATATGCTGGGTTTGGATCGATCCTCTGTGATCAAATTAGCTCTTAATATATGGCTAGATAGGATGGACGATCAGCAAGGGCGGTTAATGGAAGACTTGCTGGATGAGGTGGAAATCACTTCTAAAGTGGCTGATTCTTCTATCTGTTATGGAGAGAAAAAAGACCAATCAAGAAAGAGAAAAAAATGAAGACATGGCAAATATATATACTTATGGGGCTTGCAGGATGTATGGTTATCTTACAGGCATGGAACACCTATGCCCTAAGCCATTTTCAAGAGAAAACAGCATCTAGATCTCCCATCTATGAATACAGAGAAATAACGGCTAATGGAATTGATGAAGACTATTCCAAATATAATGCTTGGATCAAAGACGGATGGGAACCGCTTTTTCTTCTGAAAACTGATGGGGTGGATAAGCGTTACTTAATGCGTCGCCTTAAGCGTTGATTTTATGACACATCTGCATAAAATTCATGGTCAGCATTTTATGTTAGATTTTTCATAATAAATTCATCATAAATTCCTTGCGCTCCTTAAAAAGAGCCGTGCATAAGCTATGCTTATGCCCCTATGACCAACACTCAAACAATGATTCAAGGGGATTGCCTGGACCTTATGATGGGTATGCCGGATGCGGCTTTTGATGCCATTATCACCGATCCCCCTTATTCTAGCGGCAGTTCGGTAATGAACAGCAAGTCTGATCCAAGAGACAAATACAATCTAAGTCAGGCTTTTCCTTCATTCCGCAATGATTCACATGATCAGCGTATTCACATGCTTTGGACGATTCACTGGCTTTCTCTTGCACTTCGGATCACACGTCCCGGTGGATGGCTGATGCTCTTTTCTGATTGGCGGCAGCTCCCACTTGTTAGTGATGCCATGCAATTAACTGGGTGGACTTGGCGCGGGGTTGTCGTATGGGATAAAACGGAGGGATGCCGCCCTAATCCCGGTATGTTCCGTCAACAGTGTGAGTATATATTATATGCCACCAATGGCAGCCGCATGCCTGGACCACGTTGTTTCCCTGCTGGTATTTTCCGCGCTTCTATTCCATCTCGAAAAAATAGGCATCACATGACGGGCAAGCCCGTTGCTCTAATGGAACATCTCATGACGGTTCTGCCCGCGCAATCCAAGATTCTTGACCCGTTCGCCGGGTCAGGTTCTACGCTGGCAGCGGCGCAAAATTTGGGACATTCCGCAACCGGGATTGAACTATCTCCGGAATATTATCGGATCGCCTGTAATCGGCTTGGCCTTGCTTTGGTCTCGTAATATTAACAGCCCCTCTTCGGAGGGGCTTTTCATATCGCAACAACCTGTCCCGCTTCGGTAGTTTCATGTTCCTTCATCGCAACTACCCGTCTCTTCTTTCCATCGCCGTAATCCCCCGCCATTGCTAGCTTTCAGGCTATTTAACCCCTAATTCACCCTATTTCAACTATACTGTCCCTTTTCAAAACAGCCCTCTCTCTGAAACTGGGGGAAAAAGGCCGTTTTCCGGACAGGTGGACAGCTTGACAACCCATCCGTGCGTTTTTATAGTTTGCCACCTGTTTTGAAAGGAGGAACGTCCATGGCAGCCCAGTCACGCAACATCGCAGAATTGGAAAACGCATCCGTATGGCGTCTGCTGATCCAGTACTCCCTGCCCTCCATCGCCGGCATGGTGGTATACTCCCTGTACAACATCATTGACAGCGTGTTCATCGGTCACGGCGTGGGGCCTCTGGCCCTGTCCGGCCTGGCCGTCACCTTCCCCATCATGAACCTGACTTTCGCCCTGGGCACGCTGGTAGGCATCGGCGGGGCGGCCATCAGCTCCATCCGGCTGGGAAGAAAAGACCAGGAAGGAACTGAGCGTACGCTTGGCAACGTCCTCATCATGAGTCTGATTGCCGCTGTGGTGCTGGTGATTCCCACGCTTCTTTTCCTTACGGAAATCCTGACCGCCTTCGGCGCCAGCGGGCAAACCCTCACCTATGCGTACGACTTCATGCTTATTACCTTGCTGGGCCTGCCCGTCACGTACGTCTTCTTCAACCTCAATCATGTGATGAGAGCTACCGGCTACCCTAAAAAAGCCATGGGCTCCACCCTTCTTTCCGTAGGAATCAACATCATCCTGGCTCCCATCTTCATCTTCTGGTTCAAATGGGGCATTACCGGAGCAGCCGTGGCCACCCTTCTCGCCCAGGTCGTCGGCATGGTGCGCGTGCTGTTACACTTTTCCGATGCGGCTAGCACGGTCCACTTCCGCCGCGGCATCTGGCAGCTGCGCAAGACCATCGTCACCGGCATCCTGTCCATCGGGATGGCTCCCTGCCTGGTAAACGTCTGCGGCAGCGCGGTCACCGTCGCCATCAACAGGCAGCTTGCGGATCACGGGGGGGACCTGGCCATCGGGGCCTACGGCATCATCAACCGCATTCTTATTCTGTTCGCCATGCTCGTCATCGGCCTCACTCAGGGAATGCAGCCCATCATCGGCTACAACCACGGAGCCATGAAGCCGGGCCGCGTTCTGCTCACCCTCAAATACGGAGTTCTGGCAGGGACATCCTTCACCACGCTGGGATTCCTGGCCTGCGTCTTCTTTCCCCGCGGCATTGCCGGGCTTTTCACGGATGACGCCTCGCTCATCAGCCTGGCGGCCAACGGCCTGATCATCTGCGTGCTGGCCTTTCCGCTCATCGGCAGCCAGATCATCATCGGGAACTTCTTCCAGGCCATTGGAAAAGCCCGTCTGGCAATCTTCCTGTCCCTGACGCGCCAGATGCTCTTCCTCCTGCCGTTCCTGCTGGTCCTGCCCCGTTTCTGGGGACAGGACGGAGTCTGGGCATCCCTTCCTCTGGCAGACGTGCTTTCCTTTATCGTCACCCTGCTCTTCATCCGCCGATTCCTGAAATACTACCGGCTGAAAAACAGGCACTACCTGGTTCCCGGCACGGGAAAGGCATAACCTTTCTCCCCACCTGTCTTACTTACACGAACCCTCGTTCCCGGCCCATTCTTTCCGGGGTGCGGCAGGGGGGAGTGAAACCGCTTTTTCCCATCCTTCGGAGAAAAACCCTTCCCGCCTACCGTTTTGCCGCTGGCATTTTTGCAGGACATAAGACCGGCAGTATGCCTAACGCGCCGTACTTTCAGGACTCTATTCTGTTGGGGGCTTCGTATGGATTCATCATCCGGAACCTCGCCCGGGAAAACCGCTTTTTCCACCGGACAGCCCCTGGAAGCACGACAACCCGAACGGTATGACAAGGAATCAGATCAAATGAAAAACGGAATCATGATGCAGTATTTTGAGTGGAATCTGCCCAACGACGGACAGTTTTGGAACAAGTTGAAGGAAGACGCCCCCCACCTGGAGGAAATGGGTGTTACGGCCGTCTGGATTCCTCCAGCCTGCAAAGGGAAGGAACAAAATGACGTAGGATACGGCACCTATGATCTTTTTGACCTGGGGGAATTCGACCAGAAAAACACCGTCCGCACCAAATACGGCACCAGGCAGGAACTCCAGGAGGCCATCAAGGCTCTTCACGAACACCATGTAGGCGTTTATCTGGATGCCGTCATGAACCACAAAGCAGGGGCAGACTATACGGAAAAATTCATGGCCAAGGAAGTGGACCAGCAGAACCGCGACAAGGAAATTACGGATGCCTACGAGATTGAAGGCTGGACCGGCTTCAACTTTCCCGGCCGCGGAAACAAATATTCCGACTTCAAATGGCACTGGTACCACTTCACCGGAACGGACTATGACGCACGCACGGAAAAAACCTCCATTTTCAAGATTATGGGAGACGGCAAAAGCTGGAGCGAAGGCGTGGATGAAGAAAACGGCAACTACGACTACCTTATGTTCGCCAATCTGGACTTCAACCACCCGGAAGTGGTGAAAGAAATGGAAAGATGGGGAATATGGGTATCCCGGGAACTGGATCTGGACGGCATGAGGCTGGACGCCATCAAGCATATCAATGACGAATTCATCAGGAAATTCCTGGCAGCCGTCCGCAAGGAAAGGGGAGCAGACTTCTACGCCGTGGGTGAATACTGGAAACAGGATCTGGAATCCCTGGACGATTACCTCAAGGAGGAACGCTACAAAGTGGACCTGTTTGACGTCCCCCTGCACTACAACATGTACCAGGCCTCCAAGCAGGGCCGCGATTACGACCTTTCCAAAATTCTGGACGGAACCCTGGTTCAGAACCACCCTACGCTGGCCGTTACCTTTGTGGACAACCATGATTCCCAGTGGGGCAGTTCCCTGGAATCAGCTGTGGAAGACTGGTTCAAACCCTCCGCCTATGCGCTCATCCTGCTCATGAAGGAAGGCTATCCCTGCATCTTCTACGGGGACTATTACGGTGTGAACGGCAACCCGCCCATGCACCGCGCCATCATCGACAATCTGCTGGAAATCCGTAAAAACCATGCTTTCGGGGAACAAAATTACTACTTTGACCACCCGAACACCATCGGCTTCACCCGTGTGGGAGATGAAGAGCACCCGCATTCCGGCGTGGCTGTGCTCATTTCCAATGGAGAGGATGGAGACAAAGTCATGAACGTGGGCAAGCAGCACGCAGGGGAAACTTGGAAGGAAGCCACCGGCAACGTGGAGGAAACCGTCTCCATTGACGGGGAAGGCAACGGCCGGTTTCTTGTCCACGGCGGCAATGTGGCCGTATGGATTCCGGAAAACGCTTTACAGGACGCCCGGAAGGAAGACGGAAAATAACGCAACTCCCGCCCGCAAATTGAAGAAACGGCCTGTTCTCCATTCCGGACTGTTTTTCCGGAATGAGGTTCAGGCCGTTCTGACTTTAATCACCAGTTTCAGAATCTTTCCTTCCCCAATGCAGCCGGCATGCGCATCCTCCGGGAAAAAAATGGCGAACTGCCCCGGTTTCACGACAAAAGAGGTGTCCGGAGCATCATCATAATGCTGCGCGTCCTTTTCCCTGTTGAACGGTTCGGAAGGCTTTTCCAGCGCCGCGCGCTCTTTCCACATGAATCCCTCTTCCCGGGAAAGGGGCACGTGAATGTCAATAAACCGGTCATGCACTTCCATGCGGGCGTTCTCCCGCTTCTTCATCACCGGTTCATTCACCATCACGGTCAGGGCGTCTTCCTCCAGGACATGGCGGCCGGTTTCCAGGGTTGCCGGAGCAATCTCCCTGATAAAATCGAAAGCTCTCCTGAACAGGGGATTCAACATTTCGTAACGGGCGGAATCGGAAAGGGAGGCAATAATCATCATTACAGGCTCCGTCCCCGGAGCGGGCTTCATTGTAACGGGGAGGAAAAGCCAGTCAACTCATTTGCCCCCCTTCCCCCGATATTCCGACGCACAGCCCGGTCCTTCCTCCACGGAATGGAGTTACCGCCGTTTTCCCTGGCCTTTAAATACGTTATTCCCGTGAAGCACAGTAAAAAACTTGTCATCCGGCAACGCCTCGTATATTGGAGTAACTGTAAGCTATCAGTCACACGATGATCAAACAGAAAAATCCATCCGGCACCTACCGCCCTTCTTATGACCGCACCCCCAGATACACTGTCAAGCAGGTTGCGGAAATGATGGAAATGTCAGCCTACACCATCCGGTATTACGAAAACGCCGGATTAATCCCGGACGTGGACCGCAGCGGAGGGAATGCCCGTATGTTTTCCGACTACACCCTGGGGTGGCTCCGCCTGGTCCACTGCCTCCGGATGACGGGCCTCCCGATTGAAGGCGTCAAGCACTACATCGACCTGTGCCAGGAAGGGGATTCCACCATTCCGGAGCGCGCCGAACTGATCTTCAAGCAAGAGAAAAGTCTCCGGGAACAGCTCCGAATCCTGAAAAAACAAATGGAAGTGTTGAAATACAAGAAAAAATTTTATCAGGATCTTTTAGACAACCGCAGGCCGGACAGCTGCAATCCGCTGAACTACATCAGCGCCAGCGAGCCGAACATCGCGCCTGAGGAATAAACCCTCCCTTAAATCCTCAACAGACGTCGGCCGGGATTTCCAATGAGGAATCCCGGCCGCTCTGCGTTCTTATTTGCTTCCTGCCGCCTCCGCATACATGAAATTCATGCAGTCATCGGATAGAGGCAATTGAAGGCCATAGCGTCGAAATTATTCAAACATCAGAGCGCTTCAAGTAACCGGATAAGACGTTCAGCGTGTTCCACCGATGCTCCCTTTTGCTGCTCGATAAGTTCCGGTGTCGTACGATTGCCGTAACTTATGCCGCAGGTATAAACACTGCCGCAGTATTCCATTTGAGTCAGTCGGCAGACAGCTTTGTAGCATGGCAGAAATTCATCGATCGCGTAGCCCATGGCCCCTTCACGGCTATACAGCGTTTCGGGTGCTCCCGTTGTGAAAGAGAGAATGAGTTTCTTGCCCTTGAGCTTGTCTCCGGTACTGCCGTGTGAAAAGCCGTGGCGGAAGGTTTCCTCCATCCAGCGTTCCAATATGGAGGGTGCGGAGTACCAGAAGAGAGGGAATTGCAATACAATGATGTCTGCCCGCAGCAATTTCTGTTGTTCGGCTTCCACGTCGATCTTAAAATCGGGATAAAGTTCGTCAAGCTTTACGATTTCAGCTTCCGGCAGCCGTTCGTTCAAGGTTTCAAGGATTGCCTTATTGGCTACAGATGCGGCAAGGTTTGTATGACCGCTGATAATCAATATATTTTTCATATTATTTCGTCGAATACGGGTCTTAACCTGTGCTATGCGAGACTATTCCTGAATACATGGGCGCCTCCGGCAAATCCTATTATATTGCGAATGAAAGCAACGGCGCCGTGGAATACTCAAAATAATTTTGTATCAAACAATTACAGCGCCAGCACGACAGCTTGCGCTGTAATTGTTTCACATGGAAGTATCCACATTATTTCACGGCCTTGGCATACTCCTCATCCGTCACCGGCTCGAGCCATTCATTGGATGCATTCTCACCGGGAACCTCAATAGCCAAGTGGGAGAACCAGCTGTCGGAGGCAGCCCCGTGCCAGTGCTTCACGTTGGCGGGAATATGGATGATTGTGCCAGGAAGAATTTCCACAGCAGGCTTTCCTTCTTCCTGATACCAGCCGCGTCCGGCCACACCGATAAGCATCTGCCCGCCGCCTTTCGTCGCTTTGTGAATATGCCAGTTATTGCGGCAACGGGGTTCAAAAGTTACATTGGAGATATTCACTTGTTCGCGTGAAACGGGTGCAAGATAGCTGTTGCCTGTGAAATACTTGGCATATGCCGTATTCGGCTCGCCTAAAGGGAAGATCATTTCGCGTTGGAAAGCGGCTTTGGCGTCTTCGCCAGCCGCATCTTCCGCCCATACGTCTTTGGCCAGATTAAATGCCGCCCATGCTTTCGGCCAACCGGCATAAAAACCGATGTGGGTGATGATTTCTGCAATCTCGGTACGGGTAACTCCATTCTTCTTTGCCGACTGAAGATGGAAAACGAGCGAATTGTCGGTAATACCCTGACTAATGAGGGAGGTGATGGTTACCAAACTGCGATCACGCAGACCGAGCTTGTCAGTCCGGCTCCATACTTCACCGAAAAGGACATCATCGTTAAGTTCCGCAAATTTGGGAGCAAACTCTCCTAACTGAGTGCGTCCCGCCGTCTGTACTATCTTTTCCTGCGCCATAGCATTTGTTATGAAAAAACTAATTGAAAGAAATAAAATAATCTTATTCATTATTGTATTATTTAATAATATTAGTAATACTGTTTGAAGGATTCAGCGGCGTCTGGTCGGATAAAACCAATGCCTTAACCATGTGCAACGTTTCCTGCTTGTATTTCTGAAAATGGGCCGATGCGATGTGCGACTTATATGCCTTTTGGCTGGCGTAAGTTTCAAGAATCGTAATTCTGCAAGCATTGTCCTTTTCAGCAACAGCGTACATGGTCAACACGCCCGGTTCCCTGCGCAGGGAGATTTCCCCCACTTCGATGGCGCATTTCACATATTCCTCCAAATATTCAGCATGCACTTCTATTTTTGAGAGACGGACGATACCATCAGGCTTCATCGGTAACTTGTCGCACATGCCCGTATTTTTGCCATTCTCCATTTCCACTTTATCGTGATTTATGGTTTGGGCTTCTGAAAGGTTCATCAGACAGGCAAGGGAAAAAGCCATTCCCGCGATGGTTCGTTTCATAAAATCATTATTTATTGATGGAAATCGTCTCATTGACCCACTTGACAAGCGCGGCCCTCGTCGTCCGGATTCCTTCCCCGGCAAAAGCGCCTCCCTTGAGAACGGTGGACTTGGGACACAGCTTCCGAACCTCGTCCGCACAGCGCGCCATGCCGCCGCCCCCATGCGTCACAAATGGAATCACCGTCTTGCCGGAAAGGTCGTAACTTGCCAGGAAAGACGCGACCGGAGGCGCAATGGTGCTCCACCAGTTGGGGCTGCCGATGAAAATCACATCATACTTGCCCATATCCTCTACTTTGGCGGCCAGTTCCGGCCGAACCCCTTCCTGAATCTCCTTCCTGGCCTGCACGGTGCATTCCCGGTATTCGGAGGGATAAGGCTTGACCGGCTTGATTTCAAACAGCGTTCCTCCCGTCGCCCTCTGAATTTGCGCAGCGGCGTACTTCGTATTGCCTCCCCATGAATAATAGGCAATGAGGACCCTGGAAGGTTCCGCGGAAACCTTGGGTTGTTCCTGTCCCAAACATCCGGCTCCTGTCATCAGGGCCGCGGCCAGCGTGCATATCATTGATATTGTTTTCATGTATTTTTATCCGGTTGAAAGGAGAGGCAAAAGGCGTCCGGAAAAAACGGTTTCATCCGGCATTTCCCTTGCCTGACCTTGTTCCTTATTTCTGTCTAAACATTAGAGTAACTATAAGTCAATATTTTTTCAACAATTCCGGCAATCCTGCCCGCATCACTTCCTAAACTGCTTTATCAATATATGTTATTCTTTCCGAAGCCGAATCAGAACAATTTCCGATGGAACGCCGATGCGGATGGGAAAGCCGTTCCAAATCCCCGCCCCATTGGAAACGTACAGCTTCATATTACCCACCGTGTACAGCCCGGAGACGAATCCCTCGTTAAAACGCGCCACCAGCCGGTCCACGCCGGCAATCATGCCTCCGTGCGTATGGCCGGACACTTGAAGATCCACGCCGTGCGCAGCCGCTTCCCGGGCCAGCCGCGGCTGGTGGGAAACAAGGATGCGCACTCCCTTTTCCGGGGCATCCTTCAACGCCTTGCTTATATCCGGCTCCTCCTTCCCCATGATGCCGGCCACAGGATCCGTCACACCGGCCAATACCACGGCCTCCCCTCCCGCCGGCGCGTGTTCATTAAGAAGCATACGAATGCCCAGGGTGGGCAGGAACTCCATCCACTCCTCATAACCGGAGTAATACTCATGATTGCCCGGCACGCCGAACACCCCGTATCTGGCCTTCAAATCCGCAAGCGGCCTCAAATCGCCGCCATGCACGGGCACCGTCCCGTCCACGAAATCTCCGGCAATCACGACGATGTCCGGATTCAGGGCGTTCGTGCGCTCCACAATCTTCCGAATGCGCTCCTCCCTTGTAATGCCGTCCACATGCAGATCCGCCAGCACGGCGACCGTCAATCCGTCCGCCTCCTCCGGCAGGCGGTTCACGGCAACCGTTTCCTCCTTCACCTGGGGCACTCTGGTGCCTCCAATCATGCCCACAGTTGCCAGCACGGCGGAAAAAACCAGCAAAGCAACATTCACCCGGTTGCCAATGATGCGGAACCTTTCCGTCCTGTTCCTCCGCAAGCAGAACAAAACCAGCAGATACAGAGCCCGCACCACATCCGCCGCCAGCAGCAGGAAAAAGAACAGGAAAAGAACGGAGAACAGCCACGCGGCCGCCAGCAGAACGTTTTCCGGCAAAACCGGGGAGAAAAACATGGGGCCTCCAAACAAATGCAGCAAGTGGAATTTGAATGCCGCCACCGCCAGCAGGGCGGCAAGCAGAAGCTTCCAGCCCCATTTCAGCTTCAGCGGCAAAATAGCGCGGCAAAAAACGTAAACCGCCAGCAATGCTCCGAAAATCAGAATCATATGTCTCTTTCTTAAAAATAGCTTAACATCCTTCCGCCGCAAACAGTCCCGCGGCATTTTTCCGGAACGGAAGGAAACGCGCCGGCAAAACTACTTGTCAATCTGGCTCTCCGTAAACGGATCCGCCCGGTGCCCCATCAGGGGAATTCTGGAACAGGCAAGGTCGAATTCCTTGAGTTCCGGTTCGGACAGGCGGACGGAAGCCCCTCCCAGAAAATCATCCAGATGGGCTGGATTGGTTGTTCCGGGAACAGGCGCAATCCACGGTTTCCGGGAAAGCATCCAGGACAGGGCGAACTGGGCCGGAGTCATGCCCCTGCGTTCCGCCCATTCCCGGACAAGAACAGCCAGCGGCATGTTGAATCTGAGGGCTTCCGGAGTAAACCGGGGCAAAGTGGCGCGGCGGTCCCGCTTTTGAAAACGGCTGTCCTCCCGGACGGCTCCTGCCAGAAAGGCGCGCCCCAGCGGACAATACGGAACAAAACCGATGCCCAACTCTTCCAACGTGGGAAAAATCTTCGTCTCCGGTTCCCTCCACCAGATAGCGTATTCGCTCTGGACAGCGCTCACCGGACACTCGGCATGAGCCCTCCTGATGGAACGGGCGCCGGCTTCGGACAGGCCGAAATGCAGCACTTTTCCCTCCTGCATCAGTTCCTTCACCGTACCTGCCACCTCCTCCATCGGAACATCCGGGTCCACCCGGTGCTGGTAAAGCAGGTCAATGTGGTCGGTACGCAAACGCCTGAGGGAACCTTCTACCGCACGCCGGATATGGTCGGGCCTGCTGTTCAGGGAAGAAGGACGGCCTTCCTCCACGCCAAAACCGAATTTGGTTCCTATCCTGACCTGGTTGCGGACAGGGGCGAGAGCCTCCCCCACCCATTCCTCACTGGTATAAGGCCCGTACACTTCCGCCGTATCAAAAAAAGTAACTCCTTTGTCAAAAGCCCGGCGTATCAGGGCAATCATCTCCTGTTTATCATACTTGCCGCCGTAATAACCCACCATCGGCAGGCATCCCAGCCCGATAGAGGAAACTTCCAGGCCTCCAAGGCGCCGGGATTCCCCAAGAAAACCCTTCTTCGGCACCCCGGAAGAAGACCTCGGACCGTCAGACAGCAAAGAAGAACCCACCCCGGCCCATCCCCGGGAAACCAGGGATAAGGCCAAACCGGATGTTATCTTCAAAAAATCCTTGCGTTTCATTACGTTCCGTCTTTCTTTCCCAAATTCAGATGCGGGGCCTCCTTATTTCAGATGCTCCAGAAAGAACTGTCCGATTCTGTCGAAAGGAATGACACCGGCTTGATTGTCATAAAGATCCACATGGCTTGCACCGGGAATAATCATCAGCTCCTTGTTGTCCCCCTTCAACTTCCTGAAGGCGTCTTCGCTGAAATAACGCGAATGGGCTTTTTCCCCGTGAATCATGAGCACGGCGTTGCGGATTTCACCGCTGTACGCCAGCAGGGGCATATTGATGAAGGAAAGCGCCGAAGTGACATTCCATCCGCCATTTGAATTGAGCGAACGCCTGTGATAGCCACGGGGCGTCTTATAATAATCGTAATAATCCTTCACAAATCCGGGGGCATCCGCAGGCAGAGGATCAGGCACGCCCCCCGCGAGGGCATAAGAACCGCTCTTCGCATCAGCCGTCCGCTGGGCATTCAGTTGTTTGCGAAGCTCATAACGGGCGTCGGCATCCATCGCGTCAAAATAGCCGTTCGCGTTCACGCGGCTCATATCGTACATCGTGGAGGTTACCGTTGCCTTGATGCGGGTGTCGATAGCCGCCGCATTGACCGCCATGCCGCCCCAGCCGCAAATGCCAATGATTCCAATACGTTCCGAATCCACGTCATCTCGGGTGGAAAGGTAATCGACGGCGGCGCAGAAATCCTCCGTATTGATATCCGGAGACGCGACATAGCGGGGAAATCCTCCGCTTTCTCCCGTATACGAGGGATCAAACGCGATCGTCAAAAAACCTCGTTCGGCCATCGTCTGGGCATAAAGGCCCGCAGATTGTTCCTTTACAGCCCCGAAAGGGCCGGAAACGGCAATAGCCGGCAATTTCCCGTTAACATTCCGGGGCATATACAAATCCGCAGCCAGCATAATGCCATAACGGTTGCGGAAACTTACCTTGCGGTGGGTTACCTTGTCGCTTTTAGGAAACACTTTGTCCCATTCCTGCGTTAAATTCAGCTTCTCGTTCATCATCTTGTCCGTATGGGGGTTATTATCTTCTGCCAACAGGCTCCCCGCACAGCAAAAGCAGGCGGAAAAAGCCACGCAAAATATTTTAAATGAGTATCGTGTCATCTTTCTGGAACTTCATGCGAATTACTGCTTCCCGTAATTGATCAGGTACAGGACCGATTCCGGATCCCGGTGGCACAAGAAAAGGCTCTCTCCGCGGTCCAGCCTGGCAATAGCGCCCATATCCTCCTGGGAAAGGGCAAAATCAAAGACGTTGAAATTCTCCTCCATCCTTTCCCGGTGGGTCGTCTTCGGAATGGCGATAATTCCACGCTGAATCAGGAACCTCAGGGCTGTTTGCGCCGGGGTCTTGCCGTATTTCTCTCCAATGCCCTTCAACACGGGGTTGGAGAAAAACCCATTGCGACCTTCCGCAAAAGGCCCCCAGGATTCCATTCTGGTACCGTACTTTTCCATCACCTCCCGGACTTTTTCCTGCTGGTGGAACACATGCGTTTCCACCTGGTTGACGGCGGGTCTGATCTCGCAGAACTCCGCCAGGTCCACAAAACGGTCCGGATAAAAATTGCTCACGCCAATGGCGCGTACCTTTCCGGCCCGGTTCGCTTCTTCCATGGCCCGGTAAGTGCCGTAGTAATCGTTGAAAGGCTGGTGGATGAGCAGCAGATCCAGATAATCCGTGCGCAGCTTGCGCAGGGATTCGTCAATGGACGCCTTCGCCTTCTCATACCCGCCGTTGGAAATCCACACCTTCGTGGTAAGGAACAACTCTTCCCGCGGAACCCCGCTCTTCTCCGCTGCGCGGCCTACGGCTTCCTCATTGCCGTAAATCTGCGCGGTATCAATAGAACGGTAGCCGACCTCAATCGCATCCAGCACGCAGCGTTCGCACTCCTTAGCGTCCGGAATCTGAAAAACGCCAAATCCCAGGACAGGCATCGTAACGCCATTGTTCAACATCACTTTTTCCATCACAGTTTTTTCTATTGTTTTTGATACTAAAAAGGAAATGACCGACTAAACGGCCTGCTGCGGTTTCAGCTCTTTCAGTTCATACTTCCTGCTGCCAAGACCTATCTTCTCGGCATACTCTACCGTATGCCGTCCATGGCGGCTTTCAATACGCGCCACCAGGGGTCTGTTGTCATTCCCTTCGGACGGCCTGACGGCGTAAACGAGATCCAGGCAGGCCTGGTCAAGAGCAACCGGATCAAGGGAGGCCAGAATACCGATGTCCTTCATTTCCGGCGCATGGGGGTGGGAATCGCAATCACAGTCAATGGACAGATTATTCATCACATTGATGTACAAAATTCTGTCCCCGAAGTAATCCGCCACCGCCTGCGCGGAAGCCGCCATGGACTCCAGGAAATCATCCTGACTGGCCAGATTGTTCCACACGGAGGAAACATCCCGCGTCTTTCCGGCGGAATGGATGTACGCCTTCCCGGCTGCCGAGGCAACACCGATGGACTGGTTCTTGATCACACCGCCGAAGCCGCCCATGGCATGCCCTTTGAAATGGGCCAGATTGACCATGAAATCATAATTCTTTAAATGATCCCCCACGATATCGTATTCCAGGTGCTTCCTGTCCCTCACCGGGATAGTGAACTCCCCTTCCGCATCCATGATGTCCACCCGCGCAATATCGGAAAAACCGTGATCCTTCGCAGCCTGCAAATGGTCCTCCGTCCGGGAGCGTTTGCCTCCGTAAGCCGTATTGCATTCCACGATGGTGCCGTTCACCCGGCGCACCAGGTCTTTGATTAAGGCCGGACTCAGAAAATTGCGGCCTCCCGGTTCCCCGGTGCTGATCTTGACAGCTACCTTTCCCCCGGCCGGACGCCCCAGAGCCTCGTAAATCCTCACGAGAGCCTCCGGAGAAATTTCTTTCGTCATCCAGACCCTGGAAGCTCCACCCTTCTCCGCAACCGCGCCCAGGGCATACTCCGGCAAAGCCAGGCATGCCAGGGCTGCGGTGGAAGACTGGAGCCATGTTCTTCTCGTCATCTTATTTTCCATGGCAACTTGATTGTTGATGATTAATAACTGTTCTCCCTGTTAAGAGCCTGCAGGGCCCGACGGGCACGTCCGTGTTCCGGAAATGCGGCCGCACAGCGTGCGGATGATTCTTTCTAGCCCCTCAAGCAGCAGCTTCCTGGGACAGGCGACGTTCAGGCGAATGAAGCACCCCGCCGTTTCCCCGTACATTTCCCCGCCGTTGACGAGCACCCGACCCTCCTCTTCCAGCAGGCGGACAATCTCTGCGGAGGGAAGCCCCAGAGCGGAACAATCTATCCAGACCAGGTACGTTCCCTCCAGCGGCACCACACGGAGCTGCGGCAGACGTTCTGCCAGCATATCCCGGACAATCTCGTAATTCCCGTAAAGGTAGAGCTTCAGTTCCTCCAACCAGTCCTCCCCTCCGTTATAAGCCGCTTCCAGGGCATCTACGGCAAAAGAATTGACGTCACACACCTCATTGATGTTGATAGCCTTGTCAATCCTCTTCCGGACTTCTTCATCCGCCGCGACGATATTGGCTATCTGAATGCCCGCCAGATTAAACGCCTTGCTGGGGGAAATACAGGTGACGGAATGGTGCAGGGCGTCCTCGGAGAGGGAGGCGAACGGCGTATAGGGATGGCCCGGATACGTCAGTTCGCAATGAATCTCGTCAGCCACTACGAAAACGCCGTTTCTCCGGCAAATGGCGGCCATCTCCTCCAATTCTTCCCTCGTCCAGACGCGCCCGGCTGGATTATGGGGATTGCACAGGAGCATCAGCTTGACGGCGGGATCGGAGGCTTTCCGTTCCAGCTCCTCCGCATCCAGCGCATATCTGCCGTTCTCATATTTCAGAGGGCAGGTTTCCGCCACGCATCCGTTATTGCGGATGGAGGAAAAAAAGCAATTATATACAGGCGTCTGCACCAGCACCTTGTCCCCAGGGACCGTCAGGGCCCGTATGACGGCAGACAGCGCGGGAACCACCCCCGTGGTATAAATCATCCATTCCGGATTAATCTTCCAGCCGTGGCGGCGTTCAAACCAGTTTGTAACCGCCTCATAATAGGAATCCGGAACCCGTGTATAACCGAAAATGCCGTGCTCGGCCCTCTTCCGGATGGCGTCCGTCACCGCCGGAGCCGTACGGAAATCCATGTCTGCCACCCACATGGGCAGAATATCCTCCCGGGGCATGGAATCCCACTTGTAGGAATTCGTGCCGCGGCGCGGAACAACAGTATCAAAATCGTACTTCATGCGGCTTCTCCGGATTGGGCTTTTCCCGTTTCAATGGAGCAATTGGCAGGAGCCTTGCAATGCTCGTCCAGAATAATATCCCCGTACTCTTCCGCAACAATGCGGCCGCTGCGCGGATTTTTGACGCTGTGCACACGCCCCTTGATTTCCGCATGCACGGAGGAATACTCAAAGCAGAGATCCGCATCCTCTCCGAGCGTGCAATTCTCCAGAACCAGGTTTTCCGCGTAGCACAACGCCTGCGTGCCGGAAATGCGGCAATTCACCAGACGAAGGTTCCTGGAATGCCAGCCCAGATATTCCCCGTCCACCACGGAATCGTACACCGTCACGTCCTCCGTATTCCAGAAAGCGTCCTTGGAATGGATTTCCGCATTCCGTATCACCACATTCCTGCAATATTGGAAAGAGTAATTTCCGTTCAGGCGGAAGCCGTCAACATCTATATTCTCCCCGTGCATGAACAGATAATCCCCATGCTCCGCCTGCACGCCGCGAAGCTTCGCATTCCGGCAGTGCCAGCAGCATTCCAGAGCATCCGTCAGAACGACGTTCTCCAGAACCATCCCGTCCATATCACGGAACATCTTGGGCGCTTCCACGCGGGTATCCTTCATGTGCAGATTCCGGGAATACCAGATGGCGGCCCGGGCGCCTTCCCTGAACAGGCAATGTTCCACCAGCAGCCCGTCATTGTGCCAGAAAGGGTACTTCCCCCGGAACTCGCACCGCACGGCTTCAATGTCGGAGCATTCCTTCAGGGCGGATTCCCCCGGATAAATAATGACGTCTTCCAGCCTAAGATGGCGGGAAGCGAACAGGGGACGTTCCCCTTCGTAGGAAGCATTTTTAATCATTCTCTTGGTCATGGCGATGATTTGATAAAAAGTCTGTTGTTTTTCATGGTGTGCCTTTTAAACGGCGATGGCCGGATTCCGGAAAAAGAAGGGAAAGGACGCCGGCCGCGTACCATGCCTTCTTCTTTCTTCATTCAGGCTATTCCTTATAGTAACTATAATGCAAAAGATTTTTAGCACTTTCTGCTTCATTATTTTTAATTCATTTATAATGAATACATATCAACTGTCATAAAATTATTTCTCAACATGCAAAATCGGAAAAAGCCTCTTCATTTTTCACTTTCTCCGCAAAAGGCGCATCTTTTACCCGGAATGAATCCAGAAGCGGAAGGCCGCCGTTCCTGGCGGCATCTTCCGCCGCCAGTCTCCCGACCAGCGCCATAACGCCCGGAATAATGGGCGCCCCGGACCCGGGTCGCATCATCCCCGCCTCGCATCCCGGCACGACAGACACCACAGGGGATTTCCATACAGGCCTGTGCCCGCTTGCGCCTCAGGAAACTCCTTCAACAGCCGGTCCCGGCGGCCACGCCAGAATGAAATCAAACCGCGCCAGATAAACGGGAAACGGCCACGTGGAGGAAAAGCATCCCTGCTCCATCTCATGCGGTTCCCTCCGGACAGAAATCCGGAACCGCAGCTTCATCCTCTTCGCAAACGGACACCATACTGCCCGCCTGCAAGACCAACCGCTATTCCCACACAGGAACGGCATTGGCGGACGGCATTTCCGGAACCCGGGTGATGCAAGCCGGCAAATAATGCAGTCATCCAAGCTCCAGCCTTTCCCCGTCTCTCCCGTTCAAATTGCTCTGCGGATAAAAAAGCCCCTCTGGAAATCCGGCGCCCATTCCTGCCGGAACCTTTCATGCGTCCGCAGGCGTTTCAACCGGAAAAAACAAACCGGGAGGCATCAAACGCGGCCGTTCATTTCCGAAAGCAAGCTCCGCAGGAAAAAAGCGTTCCGCCCCCCCTTTGGACAAGGGCCGACTTACGGTTTTATGGAACAGGAAGACTTGGAAGCCTGCAAAGCGGAATTATCCATCTCAACAGCCAGCCAGAACACGCCGACGGCCATCAGTCCGAAAACGCAGGCTCCGGCGACGGAAAGAATGTTCATTGCCAACTTCCGCCGCTCCGCCTCTTCCCTGCATCGACGAACCAGCGCCCGCAGCGCGCCGCAGACGGAACCGGGGCAAATGCCCCACTTTTCTTCCCGGGAGGGCTGTCTTCTGGGATACAGGTCGGACCTCATCATCACGGGATGCGGAAACGGCTCCGGCTGCATTACGGAAAGGTCTAAAGGCATGTACTTCATAGCGCCTTTTTAACGATTTTCGTTAAAACGTCAACACATTTTAACGAATTCAATTTATTTCTTTTTATCGACAATTCACGAAAATCGTGTATTATCAAGCCATGACACCGACAAAAGGGGATGTGAAACACTGGTTGAAGGCCATTGGGAAAAACCGTGACTGGCTTGCCATGGAATGCGGTACGGAAAAAGGTACGGTGAATAACTGGCTCTCCCCCTCCGGCCCCTTCCCCGCCAGCGCCATGTTGAAAATCCAATCCCTGATGTCTCAATACAAAACGGTTCGACCGGAAGACCAACCTGTCCAGACCAATCGCCTCGTGCTGGAAATCACGGAAGAGCGCATGAGGAAATATGAACGGGCCGCCTCTGAAAAAGGCGTCCCCCTCCGCCAGTGGCTGACGGATTTGGCGGACGAAGCGGCGGAGGAACGCCAGCTGCGGCCAATGCACTCCCCCCTGGTTCCCCTGGTCAGACAATTTCCGTCCCATGCTGGACACGCCAGGCGTGAATACAGTACGCAAATAATCGGCAACATCGCCGCAGGCTCTCTTGCGGAAAGCGACACCGTCCCGTCTACCATTTACATGGAAAGGCCCCTGGGTAAAAACGAATACGTGGTCCGCGTAGAAGGGAAATCCATGGAACCCCTCATCCCGGACGGCTCCCTGGTAATTATGCGGCGCCATACCGCCCCGCCCATCCCCAAACCGGGAACCATCGTGGAATACAACGACGGACGCGGCGTTACGCTGAAAAAACTGATTCGCAGGAAAAACGCGGAAACAGGAAAAACGGAATACGTGCTGCAGCCCATCAACCCCGCATTCAAGGACATAACCCCCATGGACGGCGGCAGTATCTCCGGAATATATATGGAAACCCTTGTAAACTACCGCAAAGGCTGAGCATTCGCCCCTGCCAGGCCCTTTTCCCATTCCGGAAAAAACGCCTCAGCGCAGAAAAGCGGGTAGGAAACTCCTGTTTCCGGAAATCGGACGGGCTGCAAGCAACACCCTGTTCTTCCCGGCAGACTTACAAAAACGGTTCCATCCTGACGGGTTTCCCGGTTGCCTGCACCTTCCGAGCCATAAGTGATTCTTCCCTCCGGAAAACCGCCGTTCGTTCCGCTCATCGCCCTGCCGACGGATAAGACAGGCAACGCCTGTTGAAAGAATCTGCCGGGAAGAAGGGTATTTGCTTAGGCAGCTCAACAACTGCGCCTCCGGAGAACCTGCATCTACCGGAAAGGCGGAAAATGAGCAGCCGTTTTTTCACATTAAAACAAAAACAGCATCGAACAACAGCTTCTCTCATGTTGAAAACGCAGCATTCTCCCATTCCCCCAGGCAGTGAAAAACACCACTACCACATTCTTGATGGTTTGCGCGGCGTAGCCGCCATTGTCGTCGTATGGTTCCACATCTTTGAAGCCTACGCCACCAGCCATGTGGACCAAATCATCAACCACGGCTACCTGGCCGTCGATTTTTTCTTTATGCTTTCCGGCTTTGTCATCGGCTACGCCTATGACAACCGCTGGAAAACGATGACGACCAGGGAATTCATCAAACGCCGCCTTATACGCCTGCAGCCCATGGTAGCGATAGGGGCGATCATCGGCGCGCTTATCTTCTATTTCCAGGGCTGCCCCGTATGGGATGTATCGCAGGTAGCGGTCATCTCCCTGTTCGCCGCTACCTTCGTCAATATTCTGCTCATTCCGTCTCCCCCCGGCATGGAAATCCGGGGTCTGGGAGAAATGTACCCGCTCAACGGCCCGAGCTGGTCCCTGTTCTTTGAATACATCGGCAACCTTCTTTATGCCCTCTTCATCCGGAAACTCTCTACACGCTCCCTGGCAACACTGGTTGTCTCGGCCGGGTTCGGCCTTGCCTCCTTCAGCTTCTGGGGGCCTAACAGAGACATATGCTCCGGATTCTCCATGACCGGCACGGAATGGACGGGCGGCTCCCTGCGCCTGTTGTACTCCTTTTCAGCCGGGCTGCTCCTGTTCCGGCTGTTCAAGCCGTTCAACGTCAAAAATTCTTTCTGGTTATGCAGTCTGTCCCTTGCCATTCTGCTGGCCGTTCCCCGGCTGGGAGGACAAAATGCTTTCTGGATGAACAGCCTCTATGAAACAGCGTGCTTCGCGGTATTTTTCCCGCTCATCCTCCTCTTTGGCGCTTCCGGCAAAATTACAAATCCCTATACGGATAAAATATGCCGTTTCCTGGGCAACATCTCCTACCCCCTGTACATGGTGCATTACCCGTTCATCTACTTGTACTATGCGTGGGTGAAAAACGAAAAGCTTTCCTTCCTGGACTCACTTCCCGGAGCCCTGGCCGTCGTCATTGGAAGCATTCTGCTGGCCTGGCTCTGCCTGAAACTCTATGATGAACCGGTCCGTAAATATTTGACAGCTCTGTTTTTAAAAAGAAAAGTCCTTCCAAGGGAAACTCCCGTCATTCAGGAAAGCGGACTTCCGCAATAATTCCTCTCCTTCCGGAGGAGATCAACAAAGGCGGGGCAGCGCATAAGGCCCCGCTGCAAACAAGATATCCGGCTCTTGTTTCACCTCTGCAGAAATAAACGACCGCCATATCCTCCTTCCGCACCTTCAAATAATTAAACAGAAATATCACTGTTCAGGCAAACTCATTATTCCCGCATCAAACCGGCCGGGATTCTTAAAAAATGGAGCGGATGATGGGATTCGAACCCACGACATCAACCTTGGCAAGGTTGCGCTCTACCCCTGAGCTACATCCGCTTGAAATGAGCCAGCGAACCGGAAACGGCCGCTGAGGGATTTATACGCCTATCACGGGAAAAAGCAACCTTTATTTTGGCTATTTTCTCATCCGCATTCATCCCCGCTCTGCCGAACTGCATCAAAATGCGGCTTATCAATGAAATTCTCTCGTCAGACGCGAATACACATTCTATGCTGTGACGGCATGAAAGAGCTCCTCATCACCCTTATTACGCTGGCAGGCCTGTTTATCGGCGTGTATTACCACGATTCCCTGGTGGGCGGCGGACAGGAGGACCAGCAGCAGAAGACGGAAACTTCCGTCTCTGGGCAATAATCACTGGCAATCATGACCCCGGCTCTCCGGAATCCCTGTTTTTCCGCTATTCTCTGCGGCACGGCGCTGCTGGCCCCGCCAGCGCCGGCTCAGTCCGCTGATGGAGCCGGTCTTCTGGCTTCCACCCCGCAATCCGTAGAAGATTTGCAGCGGATTGAACGCCAGCTTCAGCAAAAGCTTCCCCGGGTGCTTCCCGCCCTGGTCTGCATTGAATTAAACAACGGCAGCGGCTCCGGCATCCTGGTTTCGGAAAAAGGCCTGGTCTTTTCAGCGGCTCACGTTGTGGACAAGAAAGGAACCACGCTCAAAATCATCCTGCCGGATGGAACGCGCCTTCCGGGAAAAACCACGGCGCAAAACAGCAATTCGGACGCCGGCATGGCCAAAATCACATCCCAATTGAACAAAAAACTGCCCTGCGTGGAAAAAGCGGAAAAAATGCCTCGTGTGGGGGACTGGGTGTTCGCGCTGGGGCACGGCGGGGGGCTGGACCGGAAACGCGGCCCGATGGTGCGCCTGGGGAGGGTGGTTTCCCTCAAGAACGGCGTCATTCAGACGGACTGCAAGTTGATTCGCGGTGATTCCGGCGGCCCTCTTTTCAACCTGGATGGAAAGCTGATTGGCATTCACAGCAGAGTCGGTTCCGGTCTGGAAGACAATCTTCACGTGCCCATGAAGGATTTCGACGCTCTGACGGAGGAGACAGCGGAAGGAAAGACCTCCCTGACGCCGCCACCGGAACAGGACAGCCAGCCATTCTCCACTCAGCCATCATGAAATTTCCTTTCTGCGTCTGCCTGTCTCCCCTGGTTTTCGCCCTGTTCCACCCCGCTCTGGCGGAAGGAAATAACGGAAGCCTGGATTTTGAACAGAGAATCAACGGGAAAGCCGTTCTGAAAACTATCGAGCCCATCCGCGAACGTCTTCAGGACTTGAGCGCAGTTTTCTTTTCCGGTCACGATGTTGTGATTTACGGCATTGTGCTGAGCCCGGACGGCTACATCGCCACCAAAGCCTCGGAACTCCATTCCTACAGGGATCTGACCATCCGGGTAGGTTCTTCCAAATATGGGCAGTTCAGGGAAATTGGCTCGGACCCGTCCACAGACATCGCAGTAGTGAAAGTGGAAGCCGCCGGGCTGCACGCTCCCGGCCCCGTCAGCAATGATGCCGCCATGGGAACCCTGGTAGTCAGCAACGGCTCCACTACCCGTACGTCCAGACGGCCCCAGCTGGGAACCCTTAGTGCGGAGCAGCGCCCCATCCCGAACGGAGACACCGCCTACCTGGGCGTCGTTTTCGGCACCCCCTGTACCATTCAGGAAGTTACCAAGGACGGCCCCGCCGCCCAGGCCGGAGCCAAGGCCGGAGATGAGATTCTGGCGGTGGACGGCACGCCCGTTACTGCTCTGGATGCCGTTTCCCCCATTCTGTCCAGGAAAAAAGTTGGAGAAAGAGTGACACTGAAAGTCAAACGCAAGGATAAAAGGTTATCCTACACCATCACGCTGGGTTCCAGACGCCAGGCCCTGGGAGGAAACACTCCTGAGGATTCCAATGACCTGATCAGCGGCGGGTTCAGCAAACGCAGGGATGATTTCCCTATGGTCCTCCAGCATGACACCCCTTCCCGGTACACGCTGATGGGTGGCCCGCTGCTCAATCTCAAGGGGGAACTCATCGGCATGAACATCGCCAGAGTGAACCGGGCGGAAAATTACGCCCTGCCCATCAGCGTTGTGCAGAAAAGCGTGCAAAACATCCTGAAAAACACTCCCCAGCCGGGAAAATAGCTCAGGAAAATACCGGAACATCTTATTTTCCCGGTACGGAAGAAGCAGTACGTTTGCCTTTCCTTTTCCCCTGCGTGGCATCCGGCGAAACAGGACGGATTCACATGCCGGGAACATCAGCGGCATCCGGCACCGTCTTGGGTTTCACAGTAGGATCATAATGGACGGCTCCCGTCACACGTACGCTTCCGTCCGGAAGAAAGACCATGGAGGGGGCTCCCACCACCTTTTTATAGTACTGCAGCTTTTCCATAGTTCCCCGGTAGTTGATGCGGGAATACGCGCTCAGCATGGGGGTAGTGGGGAAGAAGACATGGACATTCGCCTTGCCGTCCACCATGCACTGCGGACGCGTGGTCCCCAGCCAGTCACCGATGCACACGGCATTGTAGGCCACTCCCGTATCCGGATCCTTCGTCTGCACATACAATTTCTGGATTCCCCGCACGGCAATAGTGCAAATGGAAAAAGTGCACCTCTTGGCACTGGCCGGAATGGCCACGGTCTGGGACCACATGGGTGTTCCCGTCCGGACGGCAAACAGGGATTTCTGGGAAGCAAACATGTCCTTCTGGTTGGGCATTTTTACAACGGCCTGCACATGGTAGTTGCCCTCACGGGACAAGTCATAGAAATGGCGCAGGTCAATCTTGCGGGAAACGCTCATGCCGGCAGGAACCTTGAGAGGCGGAAACAGGGCAAATTTGGACTGGGGGAGTTCCGCCCCCGCAGTGGAATGCTCCACATGGATATCCAGCCAGGAGGAATATTCCCGGCTCTTCAGTTCCACCGGCACGCCGGAATTGTTGGTAATGGTCAGCCTCATGTACATGGCTTCCCCGCTGAGGAACGTCTTCTTTTCCGGGACTACTTTCACGTAAATCTGGGCCAGGGCCCCGGACGCCCCCAGAAGGGCCAGCAGCATTGCAAGGATATGTTTCATGGTATTGATATGTTAAGTATTGTCGTTAAACGGGTCAGCGGACATTCCGCACGATTCTGAATCCCAGGTTGTCCCGACTTTCACCGCGGGAGCGCAGGTATTCCACCCGGTTGGAGATGCCGGGCTGCCTCCAGTCTCCGCCGCAGGCCACCGGCCCCGGAGGCTCCTTCACGCGCGCAGGATCCTTTTCCATGGAAGAAGTCCATTCCATCACGCCGGAAGCCATGCCGCACACGCCGGTCTTTAAATCATGATCATTGCTGTATCTGTCAATCACCAGCGTCCTGTCCCCCTTCTCACCCGTTTCCAGCATATTCCCCAGAGCCATCCACTCCCCGCGCTCGGGCAGGCGGTAGCGCGGTTCTCCGGGGGCCACGGGCTTCCAGCTCGCATACGCCCAGGCATCCCAGAAAGTGACGTTGACGACGGGAGAGCGGGGTGTTATTTTCCTGCCTTTCCATTTGCCTCCCGGCGTGGAAGCCGCCTTCCACATAGCCTCCCAGTCCTGGGGAATATGGGAGGCAGTCCTCTTGTCCGGCTGGTCCGGGTGGGAATATTCCTCCCTCAGCTCCGGAGTGAGGCGTGCCCACTGGTCCAAAAACAGGCGGTAGGATTCCAGGGTAATTTCATGGGCTCCCACAATCAGTTCCCCTCCTCCGGGAAGAGTTACGCGGACTTCCGTATGATCGCTGGAGGAAAAATCCGGATAATGTTTAGGAGCCGGAACATGGGGACGGGATACGGTTTCCTTCTCCCGGGGGAATAAAAGAAGAACGGCAGCCGCGGCTATCCCCGCGCCCAGCAGGCCCATTCCGGCCCAAAGCAGCTTTTTTCCGGCTTTTCTGCGGGATTCCACGGGGACGGTATAGCGGTGGGTGGTAACCCGAGGGGAAAGCCCCAGCTGTTCGCGGACCGCAGCAACCAGCTCCATAACCTGGTCCCATTGCATCGGCTTTCCGTTCTGCCCTTCTCTCATCCATTCCAGCAGGGTGCGCATCCGCGTGGTTCCGGGCACATCCGGAGTCACCAGAGGAGGCAGGTCGATGCCCAGGCGCTTCATCTGGTCGCGGGATGTTTCTTCGTGAAAGTCACCGGGCACGGCCGTATTCATCAGCCGCACGGCAGACTTGTCATCCAGGAAAATGTGACGCGGCTCCATGATATTGAAAGCGGTCCGCAGACGCTCATACCTGCCGCACACGTTGCCGACCGTTTCAATCACCTTCAGCAAATCCTTCATGGACAGGGTCTGCCCGCGGTCCAGCATGGACTGGAGGGATGAGCCTCCCAGCTGTTCGCTGGTGACGAACCAGTATCCCTGGGCCTGGGACGCTTCATAGACGGTGCCCAGCACCGGAGCATTAATGGCGGCGCGCGTGCGGGCCTTCATCAGAAAATCCTCCACGCCCACCCCCTCCGGATTGTCCGGATCCAGCAACTCCAGAAACACGGAACGGTCCATGCCCTGCTGGATGGCCTGATAAAGAATTCCTCCGCGCGTGCGGCCAATAAATGCCACCAGCGTGTAATCGCCAAAGTTGTGGGGAAGATCAAACATTGGGCAAATCAGGCATCAGGGAGGCAAAAGGGATTCATAAGACTCAGAAACCGGAGCCGCCTCTACAGGGGGAAGCAAACCGCCGTCATAAATCTCGGGCAGTCCGGAAGGGGAACTCTGGTTCATCTGTTCCAGTAAAAATAGCACGGGAGGGGAAGCATGGCAATCCATCGGTTCCCCCTTGTAATACAATTTAGCGGTATATCCGTAATATTTCAGGCTTCCATAAGCAATCGTCTCTTCTTCCGTCAGGGGAGGCATGTAGTAGGTTATTTCCATGATTTCCTCACCGTCCGCCCAATCCGCGGGTTCCGTAACGCACCGGGAAGAAGGTTCGGGCGCATGCGTCTTTTCCACTTTCTTCCCATTGACTTTGTCAAAAAACTGGACAATGACGCGCAGATCCTCCGGCCTGACATTCAGGCCATCCTTCATCAGAATAGGAACCATCAGCTTGACGCGCTCCCCGGCGGGGCATTCCGGATCCCGGTATTCCAGAATAGTGCCGAAGGACATATCCCCCCGCAAATCCGCCGGGCTGGAAAAGCCGGCCTGGAGGTGCCGCGCCGCACGCGCAAAATATTTCCCTGCCTTCTCCCGCTGGGTATATACTTTCAGAAAAAACTCCCGTGACTTATCCGCATTCCTCAGCCATTCATAGGTAAGTCCATAATAATAAAGCACCACCGGATTATCCGGTTCCAGCCTCATGGCCTGCTCCAGCTTCACGACCGCTACTTTGAGGTCACCTTCAATCTGGGCGTAACGAGCCGCCTTGACAAGCTCCGCCACTTCCTCCGTCATGGGGGGCATGACCTCGTCCGGATCCTCAGCAGGAAGGGATGCCCCGCTAGCGGAGTCCCCCCCTCCCGCAACGGCCGCGGCCACCGGTACAGAATCGGCAGCCGGATCTGACAAATCGGCTTCCCGGAGCATTTCTTCCACGGAACGGGGCTTTTCAGAAGGGGATACCGGAACATCCGCCATATGCACTGTCTCCTCAGCCGCCCCATCCTCAACGACTCCGGCCGGACGCTCCGGCTTCTCCCGTGCCGGAACGGGAACAGGCTTCTCCACCACTTTTTCCACCACCACGGTACGGACAGACAGGCTGAAAGAAACGCCCACCATCAGCAACAGAACAAACGCCAGCCCACCCAGCGTCCAGCAGGCGACGCCGAACGCACGGTCATTGGCGCCCTTTTCCGGTGGAAGGGATTCGCTCATACGGCACGTTCCTCGTCCTCCTGCCGGGCAGGCGGCCCGCCGGCATCAGGAATTTCTTCATAATCCACTATTTCTCCTCTGTAGAGAGACAGAAGAGCCTTCATGAAATCTTCCGCGTTATGGGGAGAATCCTCCTTCCGGAAGCCGCCGTAAGTCAGGCCGTCCAGCCTGATTCGGGCTCCTCCGCATTCCGGTTTCAGCGTCGCTATGGCCAGTCCCTTCAGTTTCCATCTGCGCAAATCCAGACGGGCAATGTCATCCACGCGGAAAACCACGCCGGCGGCCGTCACCTCTTTCCCGTTCAGGGACATTTTCCTGCCGCGCGTTCTCACCAGGAAAAACAGAGCCACCATGGCAAGCGCCAGGCAAATGCACCCGGCCACCCACTGTTCAAAAATTTTGGAGGCGTCATACGGGTGGTCCACCGGCTTGATGGGATAGCGCTTTTCCCCGGAATAAGATTGCCACGCAGCACTCCAGCCCTTGCCGGGGGTGGACATCAGACTGTAATCCGCCAAAATGTCAGGCCACGGCACCGCGTTCCGATTCACGTCGGAAGGAATTTCGTAACCCTCCGGAAAATCCACGGTGCGCGCCAGAACAATGCGCTCCCAGTCCTCCGCGGACGCTCCTTTCCCGCTCACCTCACGGTCAAACACGGCTCCAGCGTCCACGAACGCCTTGTGCATGAAAAACTCCAGGTTTTTTTGAGGGTATCCGGTGGAAGCATCATAATAAAAATACACTCCGAACCCCAGAAACATGAGAGCCATGATAACCGCCCTGCCGGTAAACCACATGGTCGGCTTACATTCTACCGTGTCAGACTGCATGCTTCCTACATACCAGCAAATCCATGCCCTTGACCATAAAAAAAGCGCACCTCCCCCTCCTTTGCGGGAAAGCGGAACGTCCTGTCGCGCCCCCCGGATATCCGGAACGCACGGCTCCGGAAGAAAAAGCAGGGCGGCATTCCCTGCCGGGAACGCATCCGGAAAATCTTTCCCTGTCTTCTTCTTGGCTTGATTTATTTTGTGAAAGTTAAATAATAGCACGCGCAGGGATTCCCCGCTCCGGTAGAAAGGATCAGAAACGCTGTAATCCCTTACGCCGGCCCGCATTATTTTTTCCGCATATGAGACCAAGTCACCCTCAATACCGCCGCATGGACGCCGACCCCGGTTACAATTCCCAGGCAGACGACCAAGTGGACGCCGATATGGAACAGGCCCAGCTGAGGCTGGAACAATTGCGGAAGGAAAAGGAGGAAGTGGAAAACTCCCGCCGCCGCCTGGAAGAATGCCATATGCGCAAAGCCAGGTTTATGGACCAGCAGAATGAGCTGGGCGACCGCATGGTCAACGCCGCAGACCTCATCGGCCGGGAGGTGGAAAGCCTCCGCCAGGAAAGCAATGAACTGGAACAAATCCACATGGCGCTGACGCGCAGCCTGAAAATGCTCAGCACCGTGCGCCCGGATGAATGGCCTATTGAAAATACGGACAACCTCATCAGCCAGGGCCAGCAGGTCATTGACCGCTGCGAGGAGGAATTCGCGGATGCCGTCCAGCAGTGCGCGCGCATGCAGCATACCAAAGTGCTCACCGGGGTGCGCCGCTCCAGCAAAGTGCGCATCAGCTCCCGTGAATTCATGACCCAGTTCCTCCAGGGTCTTTCCTTCCATCTTCCCCTGCTCCTGATTGCCCTCATCATCCTCTTTTTCATCTGGATTTTCAGCCCTTCCGCATCATGATTAAAAGAAAAACCAAACGCCGTTCCTCCGAACTGGCAGAACTGGATCGCGCCTCACGGGAAATTGAGAGCCGTATCCAGGAATTGGAAGCCTCTCTCAAACGCCCGTCCCAGCAGACCCGCATGCGCCTGGACCGCAATACCATGCCGCCTCCCGACCGCGTTCGGGAGGGCAACCAGAACCGGGCACTGCGTGCCGTAGTGGCCCGTGACGGACGCGCCACCAACATGAGGCGGGAACTGCGAGAAAACTTCATGCTGCTGGGCCTGCTGATCTGCGCCATCGCCGTTTCCTTCTGCTGGATCGTCCGCCTGCTGGAACAACAGTAGGCAGCCCCCTTTCTTTTCCGCATCTTTTCTACATTACACCATGAGCACGCCCCAAATAGACGTAGCCTACATTGCCAAGCTGGCACGCATTGACCTGACGGAGGAAGAAACAGCTCTCTTCTCCAAGGATCTGGACAAAGTCCTGGCCTATATCACCAAGCTGGAATCCTACGATGTCACGGGCATCGCCCCCATGAACCATCCTCTCCCGGCAATGGACGTGATGCGCGAAGACATTCCTGAAACCGGCTTCACCCAGGAAGAAGCCCTCTCCAATGCCCCCCAGCAGTCCCAGGGGCAATTCCGCACGCCCAAGGTGGTGGAATCCGCCTGATCCTCCCGCTTCCTTTTCCCTTCACCTTTCAACCGTCTTTACCCTTTCCTTCTCATGTCAAAAATTCAAGGCACCCTGGCCCAGTGGCGTGACCGCCTGCGCCGCAAGGAACTCTCCCCTGCCGAACTGGTCAACCTGACGGCGGACGCCATTGAGGCGGACCGGACAACCAACGCCTACATCTCCTTTGACCGTGAAGCAGCCCTCCACGCCGCGGCCGGAGCGGATATTTCCAGCCCCCTGGCCGGCATCCCCATCGCCGTGAAGGACAACATTAATGTCCTGGGCCAGCCGACGCGCTGCGCCTCCCGCCTTCTTTCCCCTTATGTCGCTCCTTATGACGCCACCTCCATCCGTCTGCTGAAAGAGGCGGGCGGCATCCCGCTGGGCCGCACGAACATGGATGAATTCGCCATGGGTGCCAGCGGAGAAAACTCCGCTTACGGCATCACGCGCAACCCGGAAGCCCCGGACCGCATTCCCGGCGGCTCCTCCAGCGGCTCTGCCGCCGCCGTCGCATCCGCTACCGCCGTTGCCGCACTCGGTTCCGACACGGGCGGCTCCATCCGGCAACCGGCCGGGCACTGCGGTATCGTGGGCCTCAAGCCTACCTACGGGCGCGTTTCCCGCTACGGACTGGTAGCCTTTGCCTCTTCCCTGGACCAGATCGGCCCCATGACCCGGACAGTGGAAGACGCCGCCATCCTGCTCCAGGCCATCTCCGGACACGACCGTAAAGACTCCACATCCGCAAACTGCCCCGTGCCGGACTTTGAAGCTGCGCTGGGCCGTGACGTCAAAGGGCTGAAAGTGGGCATCCCTTCTGAATACTTTACCTCCGGCAACCATCCGGGCATTTCCGAGGCTGTGCAAAACACCGTCAAACAGCTGGAAAGCCTGGGCGCGGAGCTGGTGGAAGTCAACCTGCCCCACGCGGATGCCGTCGTCGCCGCCTACTATATCATCGCCTGCGCGGAAGCGTCTTCCAACCTCTCCCGGTTTGACGGCGTGCGCTACGGAAAGAGGGCGGAAGACGCCGCCGGACTGGTGGAACTCTTCTCACGCACCCGTGAAGAGGGATTCGGGCCGGAAGTCAAGCGCCGCATCATCCTGGGCACCTATGTGCTCAGCTCCGGTTACTATGACGCTTACTACTCCCGCGCTCAAAAAGTCCGCTCCCTGGTCGCCAGAGATTTCGCGGAAGCCTTTTCCAGGGCGGATATCATCGTAGGCCCCACCTCTCCCTCTCCCGCTCCCAAAATCGGAGATTCCGCGCTGGATCACCTCCAGACCTATCTGGCGGACATCTACACGATCCCCGCCAACCTGGCCGGCCTCCCCGCCATGTCCATTCCCTGCGGAACCGTCAGGGAAAGCGGCATGGAACTTCCCGTGGGCTTTCAGATGATGGCTCCCCATTTCCGGGAAGACCTCCTGTTGAAAACCGGATTTGCCCTTGGGAAATAATAGGATTTTTTCAACGTAAGTGCCCGGCATACTGTCTCACCCGCTATCAGAATCATGGACACCCGAGAATTCAACGAAATTATCGCCGCGAACTCATCGTGGATTTCTGCTCTCAGAACGGAAGTCGGCAAGGTGGTCATCGGCCAGCAGGCGCTCGTGGACAGATTAATCCTCAGTCTCCTCTGCAAGGGCCACGTCCTGCTGGAAGGCGTGCCCGGCCTTGCCAAGACGCTCTCCGTAAAAGCCATGGCGGGCACGCTGCATGCACAGTTTGCCCGCATCCAGTTTACGCCGGATCTTCTTCCGGCGGATTTGCTGGGCACAATGATCTATAATCCGGAAGAAAGGCAGTTCACAGCCAAAAAAGGCCCGATCTTCGCCAATCTCATTTTGGCGGATGAAATCAACCGCGCCCCGGCCAAAGTGCAATCCGCCCTGCTGGAAGCCATGCAGGAACGCCAGGTAACCCTGGGTGAAACCACCTACCGCCTGCCGGACCCCTTCCTGGTGCTTGCCACGCAGAACCCGATTGACCAGGAGGGCACCTACCAGCTCCCGGAAGCCCAGCTTGACCGTTTTCTCTTCAAGGTGCTGGTCACCTACCCCACGCGCGAAGAAGAACTCCAGGTGCTGGACCTCATGGCCAGCTCCGCCAAACCGCCGGAAACCTCCCCGGTCACCACGCCGGAACAGGTGGCGGCCTCCCGCGACCTGGTAAACCAGATTTATATTGACGACGCCGTGCGCGGCTACATCGTGGATCTGGTGCGCGCTACCCGCTTCCCGGAAACGGTGGACGTGAAGTTGCGCGGTCTCATCCGCGCGGGGGCATCTCCCCGCGCTACCATCAACCTGGCTCTGGCGGCCCGCGCCAATGCCTTCATGCACCATCGTTCCTTCGTCACTCCACAGGACATCAAGGATCTGGCCCACGATATCCTGCGCCACCGCATCCTGCTCTCTTATGAGGCTGAAGCGGAAAACATTTCCACGGACGACGTCATCGACCACATCCTGACGAAAGTCCCCGTGCCGTGACGGCAGGAGGCGGACGCTTCCGCGCCCGCTCTTATCCTTCAGGCCCCAAGGGGCGCCTTGCCGGAACCTGATTGAACCCAAACAGGGAAAATCATTTCATGGATAAAGCCTCAGACATTCTCAAGCGCGTACGCCGCATTGAACTGCGCGCCAGGCATCTGGCCACGGAAAACTTCGCCGGGCAATACCAGTCCGGCTTCCGCGGACAGGGGCTGGACTTTGACGACTTCCGGGAATACATGCCGGGAGACGACCCCCGCTTCATTGACTGGAAAGTAACGGCCAGGATGAACTCCCCTTTTGTCCGCCGTTTCCGGGAGGAACGGGAACAGGCCGTCATTCTGGCGGTGGACGTCAGCGGCTCCATGCACTACGCCTCCTCCGCAGCCCGCGTCTCCAAACTGGACTATGCGGCGGAAGTAGCGGCAGTGCTCGCCTACAGCGCAGCCCAGAGCGGAGACAAATGCGGCCTCCTCATCTACGGGAACAGCCACTCCCATTACATCCCCCCGGCCAAGGGAGTCAAGCAGACCCTGCGCATCGTCCGCGAAATCGTAGCCAGTAAAAACGATGGAGCCGACCAGAACATTTCCGATGTAGCCCGGCAACTTGTCCTTTCCCAGAAAAAAGCGGCCATGGTCATCATGATCAGTGACTTTTGGGGTGAGAACAATAAAGCCGCCCTGGGGCAGCTCAACTTCAAGCATGACTTCATCCCCATCCGCATCGCAGACCCGATGGAACTGCATCTGCCGGATGCCGGACGCGTCATCCTGAAAGATCCGGAAACTGGCAAAAGCATGTTCCTGAACCTTTCCCGTCAGGATGTCCGGGAAACCCACGCCAACGTCGTGCATCTGCACCGCGAGAAATGGACGCAGGATTTCCGCCGCCTGGGCATTGACTTCCTGGATTTGCAGACCACGGACAACTTCATGCCTCCCCTCCGGGCCCTTTTTGCCAGAAGATCCCGTAAATTTTCACGCTAATCCTCTTCTCCGCCAGCCATGCCAACCCCCGCCACCTTTCAGCCCCCCCCCACGGCAATTCCGGAACCGCCGGCGTTTCCCTCCCTGATGGAAACACAATCCCCGGATGCCTACTTCCAAGCGGGCTTTTGGGATGCGTGGGGCATCTGGATTATTTTGGCCTCCATCCTTCTGGCCGTCGCTATCGCCGTCATCGTGCTCATCCGCAGAAAGGGACGCATCCCCGCCGCGCCGCTCAGCCCGTCGGAAACCGCTATCCGGGACATCTCGATGCTCCGGAACACGCATCCCTCCCTCAGGCAGGCCGCCGTGGAATTTTCCCTGATCCTCCGCAAATACCTGGTAGGAGAAACCAAAGACCCGGCACTATATGAAACCCAGCAGGAATTCAACCGCCGGGCGGACGCGCTCACCACGCTGCCTTCCGAACTCCAGGCCCCCACGCGTGATCTGCTGGACCGCATGGCTTCTCTCAAATATGAACCGGACACCCCGGAAAACGATTCCATGGTCAACGAATTGGCGGACGCCACGGTCCAACTCATCAATGATATAGAAGCGGATGCCCACCGGACGAAGGAAGAAACGGACCTTGTCGTCAAAAAATCTTCATCCCGCTTCAACCAACGCTAGCATACCATGACGGAACACTTCCAATTTGCGCAACCTGAATGGCTTTATGCCTTACCCTTCATCTTGTGCCTCATCATCCTCCGCCGCAGGCGCGGGGCGGAAGGCTCCATCACCTACCCCACCGTGCGCTTCATCGCTTCCCTGGCGCGCACTCCGCAATCCCTGGCAGGGAAAATAGGGGCCCTTTGCTTCGTTCTGGCGGCTGCCGCCATCGCCATCGCCCTGGCGCGCCCCCAGCACGTGGAAGATAAAACCTTCCGGACAGTCAACGGCATTGACATCATGATCGCCTTTGACCTTTCCTACTCCATGGAAACGCCGGACATGGTTCTCAACCGAATGCCCATCAACCGGCTGGTAGCAGCCAAACACGTCATCACCCAATTTGTTGACAGCCGTCCGGACGACCGCATCGGTATCGTGGGATTTGCCGGGAAAACAAAATCCTTCTGTCCGCTCACGCTGGACCACGCCCTGGTCAACAGCATCATCCGGGATTTCCATCCGCGCATGATCCAGGCGGACGGCACGGCCATCGGCTCCGCCATTGCGGCGGCGGCCACCCGGCTGGACGACCGTAAGGAAACCAAATCAAAAATCATCATCCTGGTGACGGATGGTGCCTCCAACTCCGGCCAGATATCCCCGCTGGTGGCGGCGGAAAACGCGGCCAAGCTGGGTATCAAAATTTATACCATTGCCGTAGGCACGGAAGAAGGAACCCTGGCGAACGGCATGGTGGTGCAAAGTGAATTTGACGAACCAACCCTGCGGAAAATAGCCCAGCTCACGGGCGGAGAACACTTCAGGGCCACCAATATGGCCTCCTTCAATAAAGCGTTCACCTCCATCGGCAAGCTGGAAAAAAGCGAGGCCAAAGTGCAAACTGTCCGCCACATTGAAGAATACTTCATGTACTTCCTTGTAACGGGAGCCGCGCTGGCGCTTCTGGGCCTCTCCCTGCAAGTGCTCAAACCGGCCCCCGCCCCGTAATACCGATCTTCACCCGTCATGACTTTCCTTTATCCCAACGTTCTGTACGCGCTCATTCTCCCGGCCCTGCTCGCGGCGGCGGCCTGGTGGCTGTGGCGCCGCCGTTCCAGAAAATGGGAAGTGCTCGTTTCGCCGGAATACCGGCGGGAACTGGTTAACGCTCCGGCCACTTGGCACCGGGTGCTCCCCGTCATCTTTGCCGTGCTGGCGTCCATCTTCGCCATCCTCTCCATTGCGCGCCCGGTGGACGGCTACACGGAGGTAAAGGAAATCCCCAAATCGCGCAACATCCTCATTGCTATTGACTGCTCCCGTTCCATGCTCAGCAAGGATGCTTCCCCGACCCGCTTGGGAAGGGCAAAAACCGCCGCCTACGACCTGCTGGACGCCCTGCCGGGGGACAACTTCGGCATCATCATCTTCTCCGGGGACGCCGTCCTGCTCATGCCCCTTACCCATGACCATAACGCATTAAAAGAAACCATTGAACAACTTCAATTCGGCTGGGTCTCCCAAGGGGGAACCAACCTGGAAAACGTTGTGCGGCTGGCCCTTCAAACCTTCAAACGGGACAAGGAAGCGGACGCCAAAAACGCCCTGGTCATCCTCAGCGACGGGGAAGACACCGTCAACATCACCTATAAGACTGCGGAAGCCGCACGGCAGCACCAGCTTATCATCGTGACAGCGGGTATCGGTACTACTATCGGTACCACTATTCCGGATGAGCAATCCCCCTCCGGCCTGTACCGGGATCGTCGTGGCCAGCACGTCGTCTCCAAGCTCAATCCGGAAAGCCTGCAATACCTGGCCAGGCAAACGGAAGGCCAATATGTCCAACTCTCCGACGGAGCGGCGCTGAACCGCTTCGTCAAGGACATCGCGGACCGGCTGGATACCACGGAAGGCAAGGAAGAAGTGCGCCGCGTGCCGAATGACCGCTACATCATCTTTGCCGTTCCGGCCCTCATCTGCCTGCTCCTCACCCTTCTGGCGGGAACACGCTGGCGTTCCTTCCGCCGTTCCGGACGCCGCGGTATGACATCTCTGACTGCTGCGGCGTTATTCTGCGCCGGAGTGCTGGGCCAGGAAGCGCAGGCGGACACGCACGCCCTGGACAATGTCACGGATTTGATCCGGACGGAAAAAACGGAAGAAGCCGTCAAATCCATTGATGAAATGCTCGCTGTTCCCGACCTGGCGGAAGAAACGCGCCAGGCCTTGGAATTCGCCAAAGGATGCCTGGAACAAAAAGCGGATAACCCCAAAGAAGCCGCAGAAGCTTTCTCCCAGGCACTCCTTTCTCCCAAACCAGCCCTCCAGGCGGATTCCCACTTCAACCTTGGCAACCTGGAAGCCGCCCAGGCCCGCAAAACCATGACTTTCTCCAGGCCGGAAGGGGAACAGCAGCAAGCCCGGCCCTCTTCCATTGACGACCAAATTAAGGAAATTGACGCCCGGCTGGCAAAAATACCCGTTGCGAAAAAACATGTTAAGGAGGCCGTCAAACGTTTTGACGATGCGCTCTCTGCCTATGGTTCCCATGAAGGAGCTGCGTCCAACAAGGAGGAAATGCTCCGTTATGATAAATCCCTGGACGAATACCGCCGGCAGCTGGAAGAATTAAAGAAGAAATTGGAAGAAGAGAAGAAAAAACAACAGGACCAGAACAAGGACCAGAACAAGGACCAGAACAAGGACCAGAACAAGGACCAGAACAAGGACCAGAACAAGGACCAGAACAAGGACCAGAACAAGGACCAGAACAAGGACCAGAACAAGGACCAGAACAAGGACCAGAACAAGGACCAGAACAAGGACCAGAACAAGGACCAGAACAAGGACCAGAACAAGGACCAGAACAAGGACCAGAACAAGGACCAGAACAAGGACCAGAACAAGGACCAGAACAAGGACCAAGACAAGGACCAAGACAAGGACCAAGACAAGGACCAAGACAAGGACCAAGACAAGGACCAAGACAAGGACCAAGACAAGGACCAAGACAAGGATAACGCCGAAACCAAGGAAGGCAAGAGGGACGAAAATGAAATGAAAAACGCCCGGCTTCCCTCCTCTCCGGAAAAAGACAGGCTGCCAGAAACGTCCGGAATGGAAAAACCGCAGCCCCAGCCGGAAGATAACAAGCCCGTTCCGGCAGCCGCACAAAAGGAAAGCAGGGAGGAAAAGGAACGCAGGGAAGCAAGAGCCATCCTAATGGAACGCAGGGACATTGAACCCGGCTGCCCCGTTCCCCAGCGTTCTCCGGAAATTCCTCCGGATAAGGATTACTAACCCGTTCCGCCCGCATCCGCGAAGCCACCCCTTTAAACATATCCCGCAAAACAAGATGAAAAAACTGCTCGCCATTCTTTCTCTTTTCTTCTGCATGACTGTCACGCTTATGGCTCAGCAGGTGGTTACCACCTGGCTGTCCGATGCCGTTGTGCCGGGAGAACAAACCCGTCTCTTCATCATCCTGACAGACGGAAGCATCGCCCGCCAGGACCCGCTTCCCCGGGTAAAGGGCGCCAGCCTGCGCTGGGTCAGCCAGGGCAACTACATCCGCTGGCCGGGGTCTCCCAACCAATCCGCCTTCCTGATGGCCATTGAAGTAACGCCGGACGAAGTGGGCACCGTGGAAATCCCTTCCCTGACCCTGCAGGCCAACAATGGCCGCACTTATACCACGCTTCCCCAGACGCTGACTGTCTACCCTTACAGCGCCATCAAATGGAATACGCTGAACCTGAACGGCACAGCAGTCCCGTACGGCATGCTGTGGCATGTGGACAACCAGAAACCCTATGTCCACCAGCCGGACCGCTGCGAACTGAAAATTTACGCCCCGGAATACATTCTGGAATACACGGCGCCCGCCATCACCACCTCCAACCTGGCTACCTGGCGCTTTGAACCCACGCTGGTGGAACTGCTCCGCGGCCAGCCTCGCGGTTCTGTACTTTACAAAGGCGTCAACTGGAATGTCATGACCTTCCAGAGCACCCTGTTCCCGCTGCGCGCCGGGGAGGTAACGGCGTCCGGCACTGTCACGGCACGCGCCGCCCTGCCGGAGGCGGACCCTCTCATCGCCAACTTCATCCGTTCGGAAGTACTGGTGGAAATGGCCATTCCGGAAGTGAAAATCACAGCCCGGGAACTCCCCCCGGGAGCTCCCTCTTCCTTCACCAATGCCGTAGGGAATTTCCGCATCTCCTCCACCACGGATGCGCGGGATCTCAGTGCCAATGAACCCATTACTGTTAAAATCAGGGTAACAGGAACAGGCAATATCCACAGTATCGCCTGCCCGGCCCTCACAGACGCCTCCAACTGGAAACTCTATCCTCCCAACAAGCTGGACCCGGGCCAGAATACGCGCTCCATCCAGGGAACCGTGGAATTTCAGCAAATGATGCGTCCGGTTGCCCAAACGGATGCCATCCCTCCCTTTGAACTCACTTTTTTTGACCCCAGCACGCAACAGTACAAAACCGTAACCACAGCCCCCATTCCCCTGGAATGGAAGGCCTCAGCCATTACTGGAACGGCGGCCGGAGGTGCCGCTCCCGCCACGCCTCCCCCGGCAGGCACCATTCCGGTAGCTGAAATGACGGATATTTACGGGCTCATGCCCGCCACCGTCATGAACGCCCTTACCGCCCCGGCTCACTGGGGGTGGTATTTCCTGGCCTACATCCCCGCCGTCATCCTGCTGGGAATGGCTCTGATCCGCTACATCCGGAAAATCCGGAAGGAAAGCTTCACGGCCAGGGAACGCATGAGAGCCTTCCGCAGGCTCGCTTCCACTCCGCGCCAGGCAAGCTCCACGGAATTCCTGCGTGCCGCCGGCAACTTTATTGAATCCTATATTCCACCTTCCAAGCAGAATGAAAAAATGAAAGATATCCTTCAACTCCGGGACGACAGGGCATTCAAGCCTTCGGAATCTTCGGAAGAACTGCCGCACGCGGAACGCCAGCACATGCTCCAGGCTATTAAAAAAGCCATCGCCAAGCTTCCCGTTCTCATGATGGCCGCCGTACTTGCCCTGTCCCTGGCAGGAGCAACCGGAAACGCGTCGGAAACGGACAACCTGGGTATAAAAGCCTATGAACAGGGAGAGTACGCCAAAGCCATTGACTATTTCAGCAAGGAAAGCGGCAATATGAACCTTTCCAAGGCAGAACGCGCCTACGCCTGTTTCGGCATCGGCAATTCCTATTACCGCATGAACAAACCCGGTCTGGCCGCTCTCAATTACCGCCGTGCTCTGGAACTCTCCCCGTACTTCACGGAAGCGGAATACAACCTGCAATTCATCGAACGCAAGGAGGGCGCCATCCTGCCCGCCAACACCACGGAAAACCAGTGGCTCACTTACATCCGCCATGATACGCTCGGCCCCATCTCCATCCTGTCCGGAGCCGTCATGCTCACCTTCCTGGCCCTGCTGACCGTTACCCGCAGACACGGGGCCCTGCTGACCATCCTGGCCACCCTTAGCGGACTGGTCACAGTAGCGGCTGTCATGAACTACATCATGTACCCGGAAACCCCGGAATCCATTCCGGCGGATCGGTTGCTGGTCGTTACCCAAAAAACGCCCGGCAGACATGCGGCGGACATGAACAGCCCTGCGCTCATCACCCTTCCGGAATCCACCCCGCTCATCCTGCGCGCGGAACGCGGCTCCTGGTACTACGCCAGCACCTTCCAGAACACGCCCGTCTGGATACCCAGGACGGACGCTCAGCCGCTGTAGAGCTTTATTATCCCGCCTCCTCCTCTGGAGCCGCCTCTCCGGAATGCCGTATTCCCGGAAGGGCGGCTTTCTTTCAGCCGCATTCAATCTTCTTCCCTACTGAAGAAGCCGGAACCGGAAAACGGCACATCCTCTGTTCAAAGGGAAAAACCGGGAAGTCCCCTTCCGGAAACGCGTCAGAAGATTCCCCGGCCGCATGAACAAAAAGCCAATACCCTACCCACAAGGCGTGCGTGTATTGAAATTACCCGCTGGCGCCCTTTCATCCCGGACAGATGAAAGGCTTGAAACAATTCTGATGCGGCAGGAAAATCCGCGCGTCCCGCTTCTCCCCAACTGCCGGACGGCATCACGGTTTACCAAGAATCCAGATGCACCTTTCTGACCGGGGGCGGAAAAGCCCCATCCAGCAAATCCACATCTTCCGCAGTCAGCCTGATGGACAAACTCCGGTAATTTTCCTGCACATGCGTGACGGAACCGGCTTTGGGGATCGCAATCATTCCAGGGCAGCGCAAAATCCAGGCCAGGGCAATCTGCACCGGGGTGGCCTCATGCTTCTGCGCAATCTCCATCAGCACCGGATTACGGGAAAGCCGCCCTTCATCCGCAGGCGAATAGGCCATCACGGGAAGGTGGCGTTCCCGGCACCACGGCAGCAAATCGTACTCCACACCTCGATGGGCCAGATTATAAAGAATCTGGTTGGCGGCGCAGGAAACTCCTCCCGGGACGGCGTAAAACCGCTCCATTTCCGGAACGTCCATATTGCTGACGCCCCATGCTTTTATTTTTCCCTCCTGCTGCAGCTCAATCATTGAAGCAACCGTATCTTCAATGGGATGGGGACCTCCCCAGTGAAGCAGAAACAAATCCACGTAATCCGTCTTCAGCCTGTTCAGGCTCCGTTCGCAGGCCGCTTTGGTTCCTGTCCTGCTGGCGTTGCCGGGCAACACCTTGGTAACCAGGAAAACACGGTCGCGCAAACCGCGGATTGCCGCTCCCACCATTTCCTCGTTGCCATACATCTCCGCCGTATCCACTACGCTCATGCCCAGCTCAATGCCGGCGCGCAAAGCATCTATTTCATCGGCTTCCCTCAACGCTGACTTTCCCATTTTCCAGGTTCCCTGCCCCAGGGCGCAAACCTTCCGATGGTCCGGAAAAATTACTGAATGTTCCATCATTAATATCTTCTTTCTACCTGATCGCATCATTCCATGCCGTACAAACCTTTGACAGCAGAGGATAAAAAAAAGCTCAAAAATCAGGACGTTTTTCCTGAACCGCCTCACCCGCCATTTTCCCTCTTTTGCTGGCGGGACGTCAATAACTCTCATTGAATTTTCATTCCATATGCTTCCAGTAAACATATAAGAAATATCCATTCCCAGCCGTGCATAGCAGCATCAAAAAAAACGCACAGACCTCCAGCCATACCGACTCCGGAACAACGGGCTCTCTTCTGGAAAAATCACGCCCGATATCGGTTTTTCAGCCCCCTTTTTTCACTGCTGTTTTGAAAATAAAAAGCCGTTCCGCTGTCAACGGAACGGCTCTGAAGGAATTTCGGCATCAAAGCCGCTGAAAAACATCAATGTATGCGGGCAATAAGCCAATGCAGCAGGTCTTCAATTGCAACACGTTCCTGTTTCATGGAGTCGCGGTGGCGAATGGTCACCGTCCCCTTGAGCGAAGCATCATTTTCCCCGAGAGTTTCAAAGTCCACGGTTATGCAGAAAGGAGTACCCACTTCATCCTGACGACGGTAACGGCGGCCGACGGCTCCCGTTTCATCATAAAAGACGGACATCCACGGCTGAAGCGTCTTTTCAATTTCCCGGGCAATACGCACCTGTTCCCCGTTTTTCTTAAGCAGAGGGAAGATGGCCGCCTTGATCGGAGCCATGCGGGGCACAAAGCGCAACACCGTGCGGACGTCTTTTTTACCTTTGTCGTCCACCAGTTCCTCTTCATCGTAAGCTTCGCAGATAATGGCCAGAATGGTGCGGTCACAACCGGCAGAAGGCTCCACCACATGGGGAATGAATTTCTCCCGCGTCTCTTCGTCAAAGTATTCCAGAGGACGGCCGGAACCTTTCTGATGGCAGCTCAGGTCATAATCCGTCCGGTAGGCGATGCCCTCCAGTTCCTGGATGCCGAAGGGGAATTCATACTCCAGGTCATAGGTTTTCTTGGAGTAGAAAGCGCGTTCGCCGTCCGGCACGTCCAAAATATGAATGTGTTCGCGCGGAACCCCCACTTCGTCATAGAAGCAAAGACGGTGTTCCAGCCATTCATCCACCAGGCGCAGCCCGTCTTCCGGCCGGCAGAAATATTCGATTTCCATTTGTTCGAATTCGCGGGAACGGAAAGTGAAGTTCCGCGGGTTGATCTCGTTGCGGAAAGATTTTCCGATCTGGGCGATTCCGAAAGGCAGTTTGACGCGGGAACTGTCCAGAATGTTCTTATACTGGCAGAAAATGGACTGGGCCGTTTCCGGGCGCAGCCAGCCCGTAGCGTTGGGATCGTTTTCATCAGAGGTAGCTCCAATGGTCGTCTTGAACATGAGGTTGAACTCACGGGCTTCCGTCAGCAGAGAACCGTTAGCAGGATTGTACATGGTGGAATCCGTTACGGTTTCCATGCACTCGCCTTTCAGCTCCATATCCTTGTAAGAGGCATCCTTGCCGGCCAGCTGGGCATAATATTGAGCCGCGGTCTTACGGGCCTTGTCCGCCTGTTTTTCAGATTCCACCAGAACGGAGTACTTCTTTTCAATATTCCAGGAACCGTCTTTTTTGGCGGCCCCTGTATAGAAAAACCCCATGCCGCTCTGGGCCGGGACCTGGTCCGCACGCAGACGCTCCTTGGTCAACAGGCAATCGCACATCGGGTCGGAGAATCCGCCCACATGGCCGGAAGCCACCAGTACGGAGTTATGCGTCAGGATGGAACCGTCCATGCCGACCACATCCTCACGTTCCTGCACATTTTTACGCCACCAGTATTCTTTCAGATTGCGCTTGAGCTCCACCCCCATGGGACCATAGTCCCAGCAACCGTTCAGACCGCCGTAAATTTCAGCTGACTGGAAGATGAATCCCCTCCTTTTACAGAGGCTCACGATTTTTTCCATTCGGGCGGGGTCTGTGTTGGTTCTGTCTGCCATGATAAGTTATATAATTGGGTTGGCTATGCGGGTTGTATTGATGCCCGCAATCAGCATTCAGTAAAAGCAAAAAGCGTGTCTTCTCAAGAATTCCAAGGAAGGGGGACACCCTTGAGCAGCTGGGAGCCATACCCCGCTTCCACCAGCGTGCGGAATGCCGCCATCGCCTCCGGAGTCACAGGCTGTTCCGTGGAAAATCCCTGTTTAGGATATTCCAGTATCCTTTGAAAGTCCCCCACCATGGCGGAAACAACCAGATCCTGCGGGAGCTCCCTGGTCAGATATTCCCTGAACGAGAAAGGAGGGGAGCTGACCGCCACCCGTACTTCCGGCCACTGGGCCTGGAGCGTAGCCAGCGTGCGCCGTTCCATATAGGGCTTTTGAAGGGCGATGATGCTGGATGGTTCCGGAATGCCGGCTTTTTCCAGGACAGCGCGGGAAAAGCGGACATTTTCTCCCGTATTGGTGGATTTGTTTTCAATGAGAATGCAATCTTCCGGCACTCCCTTCTTCATAGCCGCCTCTGCGAAAAGTTCCGCTTCCGGTACGGCCCATTCCCCTGTAAAACGCCCCATTCCGCCGGAAAACAGCAACAGGGGAGCCAGCTTTCGGGCATAAAGCTCCGCCGCATATTCCGCCACCCTTATGTCATTGCTGCCAAGAATGAATATGAGTTCCGCCGGACGCAGTTCCTGCTTCACGTGATGGTAATCCCATAAAATTGCTATGGCTTCCTCTGGAGTCATCGGCTTTTATGTACTTAAGAAAATCCTCTCTGTAAACGCCGGATTCACCATAATCCGTATTTACTCCATTCCAGAGCGGCCCATCCCAGCAACGCATTCGCCGCCGCATGCATCATGATCACAGCGCACAGGTTTTTCCGCCAGATGGCAAGCAGATACGCCAGGGAACCGTAAACGAATGCGCCGCAATAGTCCACAGGCTGGTGTACCGCCATGAAACAGAGGGTAGTCACCCAGTATGCCTTCCAGCTATGGGTGCCGAACGGCACCTTCCAGGGATGGTCCGGGTTCACCATCAGGCGCATCAGATAACCGCGCCAGAAAAGTTCCTCCACCAGAGCCACCACGACCACGGCACGGAAGAAGCGCAGCACCAGAGCCCCCAGCCAGCTCCAGGAACCCGCAAGAAAGACGACGCCCGGATCAAACCCATCCGGGCGCGCGTCAATTCCCAGCAGATACCGGTACCAGGGCCAGGAGGGATGCCCAAACCAGGCATCCGCCCCTCCGGGCAGGCGGTCCGCTATCATGGTCGGGGCCAGCCAGAACAGGATACCCAGCACGCCGAACAGGATTCCCCAGGCGGCGGGTTTCCACCGCCAATCCCAATCAATGGCCTTTCTCCACCGGAAAACCAGGGCAAAGCAAACGATTGCCTGAACGGGATACAGCCATTGTTCCGGCGCCCTTCTCCACCAGGGTGCGGCCGGGTGGTCCCATTCCAGCAAGGGAACGCCAAACTGCCACACCAGGGTAAAGCCCATGAATACCGCAAACGGCGCCACATACGCCTTTGTTTTCAGCGCCTCCGTCACGGAGTTCATGAACACTGCCGGGTCAGGAAAGAGTTTCCACGAAATGTTCCATGCGGTTGCAGGCTTCCTTGATCTGGTCAAAGGCGGTCGCATAGCAACAGCGCAGGAAGCCTTCTCCGCTTGCGCCGAAGGCGGTCCCCGGTACGGCGGCCACCTGCTTTTCCATCAGCAGCCGGGTGGCAAACTCCTTGCTGGTCAGGCCAAATTTGGAAATGTCCGGGAAGACATAGAACGCGCCGCCGGGCAGGTGGCAGTCCATGCCGATTTCATTAAGGCGCTTCACCAGGTAATCCCGGCGCTGGCGGTAGCTTTCCCGCATCTTCAACATGGCGGATGTCCCGTTTTCCAATGCCTCAATGGCCGCCTCCTGGGAAGTAATGGGGGCGCAGAGCATGGAATACTGATGAATTTTCATCATGGCGGAAATAAGCGGTTCCGGACCGCAGGCATACCCCAGCCGGAACCCCGTCATGGCGAATGCCTTGGAAAATCCGTGCAGCAGGAGCGTGCGCTCCTTCATCCCCGGCAGAGAAGCTATGGAAACATGCGGCTTGCCGTCATAACGCAGTTCACTGTAAATTTCATCCGTCAGTACGATGAGGTCGTGCCTGATGCAGATGCGGGCGATTTCCTGAAGGGTTTCCACAGGGGCCACCGCTCCGGTCGGATTCGTCGGGAAGTTGAGCATCAGCACCTTGGTCCGCGGTGTAATGGACGCTTCCAGCACCTCCGGGTTCAGGGCGAAAAGATCCCTTTTGCTTGTAGGCACGGCGGTAGCTACGCCGTAGGCCATATTGACGCTGGGGGCATAGGAGACATAACAGGGTTCGTGATAAAGAACCTCGTCCCCCGGATTCAGAATGGCACGGAGAGCGAGATCTATGGCTTCGCTTACGCCTACCGTCACCAGCACTTCGCGCAGGGGGTCGTAGTTGACATGGAAGAATCCGTCCACGTATTTGACGATGGAACGGCGCAGGGATTCCAACCCATAGTTGGAAGTGTAGGAGGTGTGCCCCTTTTCCAGGGAGTAAATGGCCGCTTCCCGTATATTCCACGGCGTCACGAAGTCCGGCTCCCCTACGCCCAGGGAGATGATATCCGTGCGTCCCGTGACCAGGTCAAAAAATTCCCGGATGCCGGAACGGGGTATGGAGCTTACCTGCTCCGCTATTTTGTTCTGCCAATTCATGATCATTCCTTTCTTAACGGCAGAGAATTACGGAGCGACAGCCAGGCGTTCTGTCTGCACGGGAGCTTCAAACACACAACCGTTTTTCTTGTAGGTTTTCAGATGGAAGTGTGTGGAAGTGGACAACACCCCTTCCAGCGTAGAGAGTTTTTCCGCCACAAACCGGGCAATCTCCCGCATGCTTTTTCCTTCCACCAGCACCAGCAGGTCAAAACCGCCGCTTGCCAGATAGCAGGAGGAAACTTCGTCGAACCGTGAAATGCGCATGGCCAGGCGGTCAAAACCGCCGTCGCGTTCAGGCGTCATTTTCACTTCAATGAAGGCCGCCACCTTGCTGTCGTGTTCATATTCCTCATTCACCACGGCCTGGTATCCGAGGATGACGCCTTCCTTCTCCCACTGTTCCCGCTGGGCTCGCACGGCTTCTTCAGTCATGTCAAGACGTTCGGCCAATTCGCCATCGCTCAAGCGGGCTTGAGTCGCCAGTAACTGTAGAAGTGATGCAGAGGACATAAAATTTCAGGCATAAAAGACGCTTTTACGGCGAACCTGTCAAGAACCATATTACGCAAGACTGACATCCTTTCTTTCCAAAATGATAAAATATGTTCGTTTTCTTCAAGAACCGGCCTTCTTCATATAGACATAACAATTTGTCATTCAACATCGTAAACATCATCACAAACAACCTTTGGAATTATTTTCAGAGAATAGTTGCTCTAATCCGCTTTTTGTGCCATAGTAAAGTGCATAGACCTGTAGCGTCCCTTGACAGGGAACGTTTGTTTCCAATTTTTATATGACAGTCTGATATTATGAGCATGGCACTTAACCCGGATAGGGCTACTCTGAACTTTCTCAATGCCTTTCCGGAAGAAATCCGGCTGCGCGGCGAGAAGCTCCAGAAAGATGGCGCAGTCACGCAAATTTTTGGCAATCATTTATATATTCAGGGCCGCGTGGAAGACACATACGGCGTGCACCGCGTGAATCTGCGCCTTCAGGGCAACAGGTGGTTCGGAGCATGTTCCACGGAAGACGAGGATCTGGCCGGAGCGGCCATGTATGCCGCCATGCTGGAGCGCATGTACCGTGGCCAGGACCTTCCGGAATCCCCGAACGAACTGAATGATGTTCCTCTTCTGGATATTCTGGAAGAGAAACTGGGACGCGAACTGGACGACAAGGAAGCGGACTACGTCAGCAAACTGGAAAAGCGCTACCGCCGTTTCGCCATTGAACAGGAGATTCACGACCATGATATGGTGCGCCTGAATCCCCGATGGGAAATCGTCAGCTATGACCCGCTGGAATTGTGGCCCGTGCCTCCCACAAACATCCTCGAATTCTGGAATTACATTGCTTACGCCTTCAACAAGAAACGCCTGCCCTACCCGGAATTCATGGAATCCATTACGGATCTGGAAAAGGTCCAGCGCAAGATTCATGAATGGGAGCGCTCCCGTGAAGTCGGCACCTGGTACGACCGCATCCAATCCGTGAATGAACGCCCCCCGCAGCCGCCCCGCGGAGAACTGTTCATGAGGCTTGTTTCCACTATTAACGAGGGACATTTCGAATACCGCCATTCCCTGAAGCAGGACTGGATTCCCGTCCGGGAAAAACAGGATCTGGAACATCTGGAAAATCTGCATGAACGGGCTGCCGTACGCATGGACGCCCAGACGGAAATCCTGCTCGTCTCCCTGTCCGACTACGCCCGTGCGGAAGACGCCCTGACGCTGGATCTGGACCAGGAAGCCGCATGCGCCCTGATGAACAAACTTTTCCACCAGCCCGCCCTGAAAGGCTACCTGGTGAACCTTGATGAAAACTATTTCAAAGTGGTGGACGAACCGCTCAAATGGATTTGCCAGGACGATCCCATTGAACCGGACTGCTACGCTCTTCAGCTTGCAACTTCCACCGGCATCAACGTCTCCCACTCCGTCCGGCAGCTTCCGGGGCAGCAGGAACTGTACCAGTCTGACGAAACCGTCTTTCCCGGCCCCCCCGCTGGCTGGAAAGCACGGAAGTGGAACCCCGCTACTCCATTCCCAAACAGGTCATCGACAGCCTTGAAGGGGTGGAATTCCTCCGTAAAATAGGCGCTTCCCTGCCCCCCAGCATGGAAGACCGCGTGGTGGACATCGACCTGCGCGGCACCTTTGACATGAAAATCGTCCGCGGCCTCACCTCTGCGGAAACGGAACACGTGCTCTGCGAAGTAAGCGCCAGGGACGCTTCCGGCTACCGCACGGAAAAACTCGGCAAGGACGGTTGGGACGTATCCCATCAGGAGCCCATGAAGAACAAAGTTCTGCTGCGCTTCATCCGGGAGCACCTTTATCCCATTCCCGGCCTGCTGGAAGAAATGGGCTTTTCCTATGATCCCCAGGTGGGCGCGTTCAAGGCCCGCGTCACCCGCCAGTTCCCCGAAAAATTCGCGGAATGGGCCAAACAGCTTCCGAAAGAGCTGACCGTCAATATGGACGACAAGCTCAAGACGCTGCTGGCGGATCCGGTGGCCGCCGCCGTGCGGTTTGAAGTAGTCAACCAGGAAATCGACTGGTTTGACCTCCGCATCGTCATTGATGTGGAAGGCGTCCAGCTCTCCAAGGAGCAAATCCGCGCCCTGGTCGCCGCCAGAGGCGGTTACGTCCGCATGGACGACGGAGGATGGATGCGCCTGGAAATTAAACTGGACAATGACCAGCGCGACGCCGTTACCCGCCTGGGCCTGGACCCCTTCGATCTTTCCGGAGAAACCCACCGCATGCACGCCATGCAGCTGGCGGACCCGAAAGCCGCAGAAGTGTTCGATCCAAAGGCATGGAAACGTATCAAGGACCGTACCGCGGAAATCCAGATCGACGTCAAGCCGGATGTTCCCTCCCAGCTCCAGGCCACCCTGCGCCCGTATCAGGTGGAAGGGTTCCATTTCCTGGCTTACCTTGCCACGAACGGGTTCGGCGGCATTCTGGCGGATGACATGGGCCTGGGTAAAACGATCCAGTCCATCACTTACGTCCTCTGGCTGCGTGAAGAATTCGCCCGCAAAAACAAATCCAAGAAAAAAGTCGTCATCCCTCCGGTTCTTATCGTTTGCCCCAAATCCGTGCTGGACGTCTGGGCGGGAGAAACGGAAAAATTTGCGCCAGGCGTGCGCGTCCTCGTCATCCGCAGCAAGGATCAGGCCAATCTGGAAGACATCAAGAAGAATTACGACATGGTCGTGGTCAACTACGCCCAGCTCCGCGTCTGCGGGGAAACCCTGAACCAAATCAAATGGCTTACGGTTATTCTGGACGAAGGCCAGCAGATCAAAAACCCGGATTCCAAGGCAGCCAAGGCGGCACGGGAAATCGTTTCCTACAACCGTCTCGTTCTCTCCGGCACACCCATTGAAAACCGCCTGCTGGACATGTGGTCCCTCATGGCCTTCTCCATGCCCGGAGTCCTCGGTTCCCGCTCCTACTTCAAGAAGCGCTTTGACAAGCGCAAGGACCCGCAAAGCCAGAACCGCCTGGCCGCGCGCCTGAAACCCTTCCTGCTGCGCCGCACCAAATCCCAGGTGGCAAAAGACCTGCCTCCCAGGACGGAAGAAGAAGTGTACGCCAAAATGGAAGGCATCCAGAGCCAGTTGTACAAGGCGGAACTCCGCCGCATTCAGCAGGCCCTGCTCGGCTTGGATTCGGACGAATCCGTCAAAAAGAACAGTTTCGCCATTTTGCAGGGCCTGATGCGCCTGCGTCAGATCTGCTGCCACCCCGGCCTGGTGGATCCCAAATACGCCAAGGAAGACAGTGCCAAAATGACAGCCCTCTTCTACCTGCTGGACCAGCTCCGGGAAGAAGGGCACAAAGTGCTCGTCTTCTCCCAGTTCGTTTCCATGCTGGAAATCATCAAGAACAGGCTGGAAGCGGAAAACAGGCCGCTTAACTATCTTACCGGCCAGACCAAGGACCGCCGCGGAGAAATTGAAAAATTCCAGACGACCAAGGATCCCTCCGTCTTCCTGCTTTCCCTGAAAGCCGGCGGCGCCGGCCTCAACCTTACTTCCGCCTCCTATGTCGTTCTATATGACCCATGGTGGAACCCGGCCGTAGAAAGCCAGGCCATCGACCGTACGCACCGCATCGGCCAGAAAAACAAGGTGATCGCCTACCGCCTTCTGACGAAGGATTCCGTGGAAGAAAAAATCCGCATTCTCCAGCATCAGAAAAACCAGCTCGTCGCCAACGTGCTGGGTGACGAAGGGTTTACCTCCAGCCTGGGCATTGACGATCTGAACTTCATCCTCAACCACGGGGATGATGAAGAAGGTTAGCTCGAAAGCAACAATTAGAGGGAGTGGGAATTAAGGAACAGTTTTATTAACTTATAGACTTTTATCCTCAGATTCTTCCTCTACCCCTTATCCAGAAAAAAAGCCCTGCATGTGGTCGGGGGTCGTAAGAAAGTAATATCGTAATTTTGCAGAAACGGCATGGCTTCGGTCATGCCGTTCTCTCTTTCATCAGCTCATTCAGCGGGATAAAGCCCACAAGGTCATAGGAAATGCGGATGTTCTGCCGCCGTTTGCCGCTACTCTTGTCAGGGGCTTCAATATAAACTCCCTTGACAAGTTCACGCAAAGCATAGGGCGTAAGCTCGTTCAAATCCTTGTATTTGTGTACCCTCTGGATAAACTGCTCCAAATTTTCAATCTGTCGTTCCTGTGCTTCAATATCCTGCTGCAAGGTCTGGATTTCCACTTTAAGCTGCTCCTGCTCGGTTTCGTAGCTTCTGCTCATCATGGAAAACCGTTCATCGTTGATGCGTCCCGCCACATTGTCCTCATAGATACGGATAAACAGGCGGTCAAGCTCCCCCATGCGCCGCTGCGCTTGTTCCAGACGCTTGACACTTGCACAGATTTTTTCTTCGCTGGACAGTAGGAGCTTGTGTTCCATAACTGCCCGGAAGTGCGCTTCGTACCGTGTCACATAGAAGATGACCGCTTTCATGTGCATCCAGACCAAATCTTCCAGAACAACCGCCCGGATAAAGTGCGCCGAACAGCTTCCCGTATTGCTTCGGTAGTTGGCGCATACAAAGTGATCCTGCCGTTTCTCAAAGTAGTTGGTGGTGCAGTACCGCATTTTCGCTCCGCAGTCGGCACAGTAGACCATGCCGGAGAACAAACTGCTCTTGCCCGTTTTCGTCCTGCGGTGACGCTGCTGCCGGATCTCCTGCACCTTGTCAAAGACTTCCTGCTCGATGATCGCCGGATGGGTATTGTAGAAAATCGCCTGTTTATCAAGGGGCGTTTCCCGCTGCTTCTTGTCCCAGATGGAATTGGTGTAGGTCTTGAAATTGACCGTACAGCCTGTGTACTCCCGCCGTTCCAGAATGTGAACAACAGTATTGGTATTCCAGTGGTAGGGATCATCGGTTTCGGGGCTTGGGGTTTTAATGCCCGCCCTGCGCTTGTATGCGGTGGGATTAAGCACCTTTTCCTCCTGCAAGAGCTTGGCGATCTGCATTGGTCCCCGTCCCTCCATGCACAGCTTGAAGATACGCTTCACTACCTCAGCCGCCACTTCGTCCACAATCCACTTGGTTTTGTCTACCGGGTCTTTGAGATACCCAAACGGGACATTGACCGTCAGCGGTACGCCACGCTCACCCTTTGCCTTTTCGGTCAACACCTTTGTCAGTGGTGCGACGCTTTCAATGGCTGCACCACGGGTGATAAGGTGATGCGCCCGCTTGCGCCGATCTCCTTTTTCGTGGTAGGTGATACGATTTTCAAGCTGCTGCTTTTGGTGTTGAAGCTGCGAGAGCTTGCGTTCATTTTCCGCTTTCTCAGCTTCCAGCTGGGGGATGTTTTTCTGTTTTGCCATGATGGATGACCTCCTTGATTTTGATGTAGGGATATACAAAAGACCGCCTACATTTTCGGTAGACGATCTAACTGACGATATGGGATTTTCAGACTTGCTGTTTGGAAATGGTTTGTCAAAACCGTTTCCAAACGGCAAGTGCGCAGGGATAGGCGAAGCCGCAAGGGGTGCAACCCCTTGTACGGAACGAAGTGACGCAAAACAGCCCGGACTTCATTCGTCCGGGCTGTCTGCCTCGCAGAGCGCACATACAGGGCTTGCCCCTGTATAGAAGTGCGCCCTTTGTTCCAAAGGGATTTATAAGGTGCTGATAAAAGTTATAAGATCAGTTCTTTCTTTTCCAAGTGCTTGATCTGTAATGTCAATGGCTGGCTGGAAGATACTCAAATTCCCCTCAAAATGATTAAACTCATTGATAAGAGTCTTTTTCGATGTCAAACGAATACGGTTGCGAATTTGTTCGACATCATTTTCGTCAGGATATGCAGCTGATATTATCTGTCCAAGTTGTTCATGATGAGTTGTATCAATTCCAAACTTTTCAACGAGATTTTTCTCAACCATTAGCCGAAGAAATAGATACACAAACGAGTGGCGCAATGTTCTATCCAATAAGGGATATCTCTCAGTATCAAGCAAATGGATTCCATCAACAGTTTTGCTAAGAATATCTGCTACCGATACCTCATAAGAAGCAGGAAGGTGTTCTGGGTGCGCTCCAAACAAATCCGAGTATGCTCTCGCAATATCTACTTTTTCTGTTTTATACCCATGCATCACTTGGGTCAGAGATTCAAACAACGGTCTGTTGCAAATGATGTTTGCGTACCCTCTCATAAAGGGAATCATGGAGATAAGAAACAGTTCTGGATTAACGACATGGCGTGGAACACTTTCTCTAAAAGCGGTCAGAAGTTTTTCAAGACTGATAAGCATTTCCTGCTCATTGTTTTTCAGAGGAATAAATCCGTTAAGTTCACCGTCCGTATTATTTAACAGGTACAGCTTGAAACAGCGTTTGTACTGCCCATCAAGCAATCGAATCAAATCCGTATTGTGAGTTAGTACAATACGCTTCTTATGGTGTAGCATTTTTACAATCGCATAAACGACTTTGTTCTTATATATAGAATCAAAGCTGGACACAGGATCATCGATCACAACAATTGGGCAATCGGAATTTTTTGCTTTCAGAAATTCAAATGTCAGCGAGAGAAAATTTTGCTCTCCTGTACTCAACGGAAGCTCATCCCGTGTTTTTCCGAGAAATTCTTGGTTTGAAAGATAAATCCGCAAACGCCTATTATCATCTCGCTCAATAGAAAGCGGTTTGCTCATGCTATTACTAATTATTTCCTGAATATAGAGATAATCTTCATCCGCAATATCAGGTCTTTCAGCAATTATGCGTTGATACTCTGCATGATGAGCAATGAGATTGCTTCCATTTACAATATCGACAATCCCATTCTCTAACAGCTTTCCGTATAATCCTCTGTATGCTGTCAGCTCTCTGGCCAAATCTGCAATAGCTTCGGTGTTGCCGCTTGCAATCGCATTTAATAAACAGCCTTTTATGCCAAACGGATCGGAAGTGGGGACAAGAGGTATGGTCTGTTCTATCGCTTCCTTAATTTTGTCCTCTAATGCGTCAAGCGTAGCTTGTCTATGAGCTGTTTTGGCAGCTAATAGCGTCTCCCAGTCAATATCTTCATTATCACACACGATGCATTTATCTTTGTGAAAGCGAGAAAGAATTCCGATTGCTTCGGTGTTTTCCTCAATCTCATGAACATGGGCGTTTGGAGTAATTTCGACACCAACCAACGACTCAAGTTGCTTAATAATTGACCGTTTATTTGTCCAGTCGCTCTGAATAAATGCAAGTCTATCAGGAACATACTCTGGAATATCATGGTGTTCCAGAGATGTCAATAATGTAACAAGAGCATCGGTTGTATAACGATCGCCTTTTGATTTACTGTTAGCGCAATCTTTTACAAAAGCAGCCAGTTCAGCTTTAGGTAGCAATTCAATCAATGGACTGTTACCGGCTGAAATACCAAATGTGTTTTTTATAAGAGAAATAATTGCGGTAATAACAGTACTGCGATCTGCTGTAACCTGATCCTGCAACTCAAACTCATGCCGGATATTCTCTCCGAGAAAGAAGTCACGAGTTTCACCAGAAATGATGTTCCGATTGTTTTGGTCGTTGATGATATGAAAAAACCCAGCTCCTGCTTGGTATTCTGTATCATCAAGAGAGAACTCAACCTTTGTATCTTTCGCATCCCCTAAAACTTTGATAAGGCTTGTTTTGCCAGTTCCATTCGGACCATAGACAACAGCTATTTCCTCGGATGTTGGAAAACTAATCTCATTGTTGCGGACAAGAGGGCTGAAATCCCGTGTAAAGATATCTCCGCTTTCGATTTTCTTAAATACAAGCGACATTATCTTTGTAACCTCCTATATCCCAAATTACATACCGTTGTAGTTCTCCCAACGCCATCTGATGAAATCACGATTGGTAAAGTCGGGGAGAACAATTCTCGGCGGGATGGTAGCACCATAATCCATCCGTGCTCTTGTAGACAGTTCAACCACACCTGTTTCAGAAATGCGAAGATGCCCCGCATCAAACAGCGTGTGAATATCCGTTCTCATTGTAAAGCCATTTGCAACAGTATCTTCGCCGTTATATTTGAACGGTTTGATATGTGCAGCTTCAAGCACTTCTGGCATGGTAACATTTGTAATAATGCACCGCTGGCAAGCAGCAAGAACATCGTGACGGAATTTGGCTTGGTTGGGGCGACTGATTCTGAAATTCTGAACTCGTTTGCGCTCCACTTCCGATGCAACTTCGCTTGTGCGAATCTGCTCCAAAATCATTTGCAGAGAGGCATCAGTAATCGGGGTTGCAAGAATTTCAGCAATCTCAGATTCGATAAGAGCATTGATGTGATATTGTTCAGCATCTCTCGCCACGCCGTTAACCTTTTCCAAATATCCGTAATTTTCGAGGAACAGCAGATATTCTCTGGCAATGCGGAAATCATTAGCACCCTCGCAACAATCAGGCCAGTCAGCAATGGTAATCTCGCCGGAACGATACCAAAGAACAAAATTCACATAGTCCTCAATCTGTGCATGGCAGCCGGAAAGCGGTATAATAATCTTCGTCAGCTCTGTGGTGGTTAAGTAGCCTTGTCCTCTCTTTTTGAGTTCCATAATCACCGACAAAATAATTCTAAGAGGGTAAATGATAAGGCTATGGCTTTCCCAATTTAGGCATTCCGCGGGAGTCTGGATATGACTGTTCGGCAACTTGAATGTCTGAACGGTTATTGCAGAAAACTCTGTCTGAGAAATATCATGCTCGGCAACTCGGCGTCCAAAATCGGTAAGACGGATCAGCCCTCGGCTATCATCAGGAATCAAGCCGACAGCTTTCCAATATTGACCGGAATTACGGATAATATTTCGTTCGCCTGTTCGTCTTGCGAGATCAACACCAATGGAGTCGCTTATATCATTCGATAACTCAATCAGCTCGTCTGCAAATTCTTGTGAACTATATTTTAATCCCCGTCCTTCCAGCTTTTTCATGCGGAAAAGAACACCCAATAAAATGACGGGGTCGTTGATACCCTCGGTACATTGTAAGCAAGCCCATTTCCACTTAAAATCAGGGAAAGGCTTTGTCGGGACAAAATCTTTCGAGAACATCTACTTGTCACTCCCTTCGTATTGATTGAAAACATTTGCAACAGCATAGCCAAGCAACGGCGGCACAGCATTTCCAATTTGGCGATATACCGATGAGCGATTGCCAGAAAACGCATAATCTAACGGGAAACTTTGTACCGCTGCCAACTCACGGCAAGACATTCTTCTCTGCGCATTCGGATGGGGCAGGATGACAACTCCGCCTTTGTTGTCGCCACGGGCGGTAACAGTTGGAGCAGGTTTTTCAGGGTCTAAAGCTCTATGCCCAAGATAACCGTTAAATTGCAGTTTGTATTTTGAATAATCGTGATTAGGCAAGTTGTTCGGGAGATCAGGATCGGGAATAGCGGACATTGCTTCTCCAACGCTGACCCATTTTGGCAAACCATCCTCCCCGTCCTTGCTGTTAGTAGGAACGGGAAAAATGTACTCAAAGTCAATATCGTTGCGAACACCAATAATAATTACTCTTTGTCGTGTCTGTGGTACACCGTAATCAGCGGCATTAAGCACTCTATAACTCACCTTATATCCAAGGGATGAAAAATCACTCAAAATCATTTGAAAGACTGTCCCCTTGGCTAAGTTTGTAAGCCCTTTAACATTTTCGGCTAAAAAGAATTTCGGCTTCTTTGCATCAATTACTCGGATTAGCTGCTTATATAAAGCGTTGCGCTCATCCGATTCATGACGCTTCATGTTGGCAACAGAAAAACCCTGACAAGGAAATCCGCCGATAATGATGTCACACTCAGGAATTTCTTCTGCATCAATTTTTGATATATCCTCGCAGACAATGTGATCGCCCAAATTATGCTTGTAGGTTTCAACGGCATCCTCATACAAATCATTTGCCCAAATGATTTCATGACCAGCCATTTTGAAACCTAAGTCAAGCCCTCCGGCTCCACTAAAAAGTGATACTACTCTCATACGATTTCTTCCTTTTCAAGTCTCATCAATTCTGTTCCAAGTTTTCGGGCGAACATAACCGGGACAGCATTTCCGATCTGACGATAACAAGAGTTCATTGTTCCTATGAAATGAAAATCTTCCGGGAAAGTCTGAACACTTGCGCTCTCACGGATTGTCAATCTGCGCTTTCCGTTGTAATGGGGGATTGCGCAAACGCCGCCTTTTCCATTTCCTCGTGCAAGAACAGTAGGGGACGGCTTATAAGGATCAGTTTCTCTATGTCCCGTAAAATTACGATACTCAACTTTGTAAGCCGAGTAGATGTGATTGAGGACATTGTTTTCTTTGTCAGGGTCGGGGAAGTGGTCGATTGCTTCTTTGATCGACACCCATTTTTGCAGTTCACCGTTTTTCGAGTGAGTAGGCTGCGGAAACACAAATCGCAATTCCTCTCCTAAATCTACTCTCTGTCCGATGATGATAACTCTTTGCCTTGTTTGCGGCACACCATAGTTTGCCATATTCACAAGATTAACAGATGTGATATAGCCAGCGGCTTCAAAGTCAGCCACGATTTGTTTAATTGCTTCGCCCTTGCCAAGACTAAGAATCCCTTTTACATTTTCCGCAATGAAAAATTTAGGTTGTTTGATTTTGATTGTGTTGTAGAAAAAGCGGTAAAGCTGGTTTCTATCATCCTCAAGTGTTCTCAGCCTGTTAGCCTGTGAGAATCCCTGACAAGGAAACCCGCCGACAACAACATCAGCATCAGGTAATGTGGAAATATCAATGTTCTTAATATCGTCACAAACAATATGATCTCCGATATTCTCTTTGTAGGTCGCTACAGCGTCCTTATCAATATCATTAGCCCAGATCACAGTGTTGCCAGCTTGAATCAAACCCAAGTCCAATCCGCCAGCTCCACTAAATAGCGAAATGATTTTCATAACAGTTTCTCCTATGCTCGGTCAATCAGCGTTGTTTTTGTCCGCCGTAATACATATCTCAAACAACTCATCGAGCGAACACCTAAACAACTGGCATAGTTTCTCGACTGTATCATAATCAATTCGTGTAGCTTTATCGTTATATAAGTTGGAAATAGTATTTCGAGACAATCCCGTCTGCTTATGCACATCTTGGATTGAAAAACGGTTCTTGCCCATAAGCGTTGATAGATTGCAATGCACCGACATGGTTTTTCCTCCTACTTGCAGATTTATTTTATTATATCACAAAATCTGCGCAAAGTAAACTGCTTCCTTGTTATTTTGATTATTTAACACAATTTTTTAAGCAGCTTGCTGACTTGCTTGGCTATATAAGCGATTTACAGGGTAACTTTATCCCGAGTTTTTACAGATACAACCGTTTTTCTTCGCCCACTCGCTTGCCGCTTTTTGGCGTTCCTCACTGTACGGCGCAGTCAGCCGGAAGCTCAATCTGCCTTTTTCAATCTCAAAGGTCAGCCCGCCTTGCTCATCATCGTCGATCTGGCGGCAGTATTGCGGATATTCTTTCGCAAATGCTGTCAGCCGTTTTTTCAGATCGGTGTTGTGGGTCTGCACTTCAATCATACTGCCATACTCGTCAAAATAGATGGCTGTGGTCTTCTCTCTCTTGGTAAGTCCTGTTCTCATAAAACCTCCTGTTTTTCACGAATTTTTCTCGGCTCTTGAATTGGAAAAGTGGTGTGATTTTTCGATAGAAACACGCCAAACGATGCGGAGTATGTTTCAGCTCTCGCTATCGGCTGATTTGCCACTTTTCCGGCTCTTGACCGTGTTTTCACGCTTTTCTGTTTGTGCGGCTTTTCAGCCATTCCACAAGCTCATTTTTCATCACCAATTTGCGCCCGCCGATCCGCATAGTTGGAAAATCCGGGCTGTTCAAAAGGTTGTATGCGCCCGCTTTGGAAATCTACAACGCCTGTGCAATCTGCTTTGCGTCCATCACATCGGGCATAGTTTCAAACGGTTCTCTGTTCATAAAATCTCCTTTCCCGCATGAAAAAGCAGCAGTCACCATTTTGGTAACTGCTGCCGTTTCTGCGTCTGTTTACTTGTCCAAATACTTCTGATACTCCGCTGTCACAAAATCCTCATAAGCGTCACCTCCAATCGTCTTGAAATAGCCCTCTACTATATATGGCATGAGAAAGGCTGAATTGTTCCAATGTTTCCAAAATTTTTTAAGATTTTTTGAAAAAATCTAGGAATGGAAAGGATAAGAAAGATATGGGTTAATTATACTCGAAAAATGTGAATAAATCTATTGCTTCCACGCATAGGCAAAAAAAATAACGGGTACTCGGCTTTCACCGAATACCCGTTATCTCGTTTACCAACCCCGTCTGACAGATGCCATAATCATAATTTTTGGAATTACTTTCTTATGAGCACCCGTGTTATATTGCAGGGCTTTTTATTTCACCATTTAAGGCTGACGGGATCCGTATGATAAAGGATTCCCGCCTCGTCCCGGACAAGGAGAGTCAACTGGATGCGCGCTGGCAGCCGCAGCATCTGAAGGCCGTTGAACGCAAAAATCTGTCCCTGGCACAACAGGGGACGTGAACCGAACAGTTCATCCCCTTCAATCACCTGCGTGCCGTCTTCATGGGAACGGACGGTCCACTTTTTGCCGATGATGCGTACGGCGCCGTCTCCCGCATTGCGGATGCTTACGTTGTAAGGCACCGGGATGCGGCCATCATCCCGAATCATCCGCTCCAGTTTTTCATTCCGCAAGTACAGGCTGCGGGGAGTAAGACGCACTTCCAGACTGGTCAAAAGGGGAAGAACCATAGATGTATGCCTACCGGAGAGAGGAATTATGATTCCACAGGGGCCAGAGCCGCCTTGAGCAACTCCAGCGTCGTTTTGCGGATGGCTTCCACGCCGGCCTTGTCGGGTTTGGCATCCGGAGCCAGCGTCATCTGCTCCTGCAAGACCGTCAGAAGGTTCATGATTTTGGCAATGTCCCGGCGTTCCTTCATTTCCGGCTCCACCCCGTCCAGAATATAATGAAAATATTCCGGGACATCCGGCTGGAAAATGACTTTCGCCTTGTCCTCCGCAAATTTGTTATCCAGAGCCGCGGTAGCGGCGTCCAGGGCGCGTATCCATCCCCCCAGGCCGATCAGGTTCGCCATATCGGAATCCCTCAGGGAGGCGAGTTCCTGTTCCACATCGGATTGAATAAGGGCCAGGTTGTTTTTGAAACTGCTCAAATCCCCGTCTTCCGCATTTTTCAGCAGGCTGGCGGCGTGGCGGTTCACCCTCTCTCCGGCGCCAATGGCCTTTGCATAGCTGGAAAGATCCAGAGCAATGGGTTTCACCTCATTCATCTTGCCGCACTGCACGATTACGAAGCCGTCCGCCATCATGCCGCCCAACTGGAGAGCCAGGGAACAGCGGTCCATGGGAGGCCGCTCCGGGCGTGCGCGCAAGGCCACCTTTTCCGGTATTTCAGGAAGCCCCTCCAAATCTTCAAAAATCTTGCGGATGGACGGCGCGGTAAATTCGTTGATGCCCAGCTCCTCATTCATGTGGGAGTCGTCCAGCAGGCGTTCCGGAATGGCCGGCTGGTCCTGCTTGCCGGACGGCGGCGTTTGCACATCCAGTACTGCCGCCTCCTTCTCCGGGGCATCTTCTTGTGGAGCGGAAAACGCCATTCCTCCCGTGACGGATACAGCTGCGGCCAGCAGATACAATCTCTTCATAACAACACTCAAAAAGGTTAAGCAAAACGGAATATGTCTTGACTCTCGCCCTATGGTGTCCTATACGGGCGTCACGTCAAGGAAATCCCCCTTCCCTGACGCAAAAAGATACCAACCCCCTTTGTACCCCCTGCATGTCTTTAAATTACAATTTTATCTGGCTTTTGTGCTATCTTCTGGTCCTCGTCGGCCTGGCAGGATATGGCTTCCACCGCCTGAGCATCGTTTACCTGTACTGGAAGAACCGTAATAACAAGCCCCAGCCCAAAGCACGCTTCCAGGAACTGCCCGTCGTGACGGTCCAGCTCCCCATGTTCAATGAGAAGTTCGTCGTGGACCGCCTTCTGGAATCCGTAGCCGCTCTGGATTATCCGCAGGACAAGCTGGAAATCCAGATTCTGGACGATTCTACAGACGACACCACGGAACAATGCTACCGCAAGGTGGAGGAATTAAAGTCCCGCGGCTTTGACGCCGTCTGCATCCACCGCACGGACCGCACCGGCTTCAAGGCAGGCGCGCTGGAAGCGGCTACCAAAGTAGCGAAGGGGGAATTCCTGCTGATTCTGGATGCTGACTTCGTTCCGGAACCGGATCTCCTGCAAAAAACCATCCATTTCTTCACGGATGAAAACGTGGGCCTCGTTCAAACCCGCTGGGGCCACATCAACCGTGAATACAATCTCCTCACCCGCATCCAGGGGATGTACCTGGACGGCCATTTTGCCATGGAACAGACGGCTCGCAACCGTTCCGGCCGCTTCTTCACCTTCAACGGCACTGCCGGCATATGGCGCAAGTGCGTGATCGGCGACGCGGGCGGATGGTCCCATGACACCCTGACGGAAGACATGGACCTTTCCTACCGTGTCCAGCTCAGGGGCTGGCGCTTCATCTACCTGAACGACGTCGTTACCCCGGCGGAACTTCCCGTGGACATGGACGGGTTCAAGTCCCAGCAGCACCGGTGGACCAAGGGTTCCATTCAGGTCTGCCAGAAAATCCTGCTGGACATCTGGCGCTCCAATGCCCCCCTTAAAGCCAAGGTAGAAGCCACCACCCACCTCACCTGCAATTATTCCTACCTGCTCCTGGCATTGCTCTGCTTCCTGGTGTACCCCATCTGCACGCAGCGCATTCCGGAAAATGAAACGGTCTTCATGTGGTTTGTGAATGTGGCCCTGTTCTTCATGACCAGCGTGGCCGTCTGCATCTTTTACATGAGTGCCCAAATCGTGGTGCGTCCCAAATCCTGGTGGAAGGAACTGCCGTACCTCCCCCTCCTTCTCACGCTGAGCGTGGGCATGGCGGTCAACAACGCCAAGGCTGTTCTGGAAGCCATCTTCGGCCATCAGTCCGCCTTCGTCCGCACGCCCAAATACGGCGTGGACCGGAAGGAAGACCGCCGGCACGTCTCCCAGCTCAAACGCAACGGATACCGGGCTATTAAATCCGTCGTCATTCCCGTCCTGGAAATCGCCTGCGGAACTTTCTTCCTGAACCTGATCATCATCATGATCCGCCAGGGCCATTACCTTTCCCCCATCCTGATGATTCCTTTCCTGGGTTTCTATTACACAGGGTTCTGTTCCCTGGGCCGCATGATTTCCAACCTGCTGCCCGCCAAGCAAACTGCCAAAGCCAAGAACTGACGCCTTTCCCATGCCTGCGCCTCTCTCGCAAGCAGCACGCCTGATTCAACTCGCCGGCGCAGCTTTCGCTGTGTTCGGAGCCATGGCATCCTGTTCCCGTCCGGATTATGAGCCCACCGCCATCGTGAAAGACGGCGCGGTCGTCAGCGTCAGGGACCAGAAAATGGCTGTCATGCGCAATGGCCGGGTGGTGAAGACCTACCCTGTCAGCACTTCCAAATTCGGCCTGGGAGACAGAAAGGGAAGCTGCCGCACTCCTCTGGGCGCCCATCGCATCGCTTCCAAAATCGGCAGCGGACAACCCAAGGGCATGGTGTTTAAAAGCCGCAAGCCCACCGGGGAATGCGTCGCGCCCAATTCTCCGGGCCGGGACCCCATCGTCACGCGCATCATGTGGCTGGAAGGTCTGGAACCCCGTAACCGGAACGCTCACTCGCGCCTGATTTATATCCACGGTACGGCGGAGGAACGCACCATCGGCACCCCCGCCTCCTACGGCTGCGTCCGGATGACGAGCAATGACGTATATGAGGCCTTCAACCTGCTCCGTACCGGAGACCCGGTCGTAATCGAACGCTGTTCCATTGACGCGTCCCTGAAAGCCCTGGCCCAGGCGGAAAAAATGCAGGATTCTTCCCTGCTGGTCATGGCTTCCGCTCCAGACCGCATGGAAAACGCCAATACGGCCTCCGTCATTTCCCACCGCCGCAGGGCTTCCCGCCCCCCCGCCGTTGCCCTTTCCCGCAAGCAAACGGCATCAACCGGGAAAAAATCCGTTCCCTCCAGGAGGGCGGTCGCCCGCAGGACGCCCGGAAATTCAAGAACCGCCGTCCGTTCCTCCGGAGGGACCCGCTATACACTCGGGTAAAAGCTCCCCTTCCCTCCTGTTTTTCCGGTGTTCCGTTTTCACCGCCTCCTGACATGGCCGTTTGAACGCATGGTTGCCTGCATCCGTCACATTTGGTAACGTAGATTTATGGCCATGATGGAACACGAAGATATCAGCAATGAAAACCTGGCGGGGCACCTTCTGGTTGCCGCCCCCTACCTGGATGGCGCCGGATTCCATCATTCCGTCATCTTCCTGAGCCGGGCGGAGAAGGAATTTGTCATCGGCCATATTTTGAATCATCCCTCCGGCATAAATGTGGGGGACGTAGCCCGCCATACGGAAATACCGGAATCCCTTTACGCCGTGCCCATCTTCAAGGGAGGGCCCGTAGAACGCAACCAGCTCATCTTCGCCGCTTTCATCCGCACGGAGGATAAATTGCGCGTCCAGTTTCATCTGCAAGAGGAACAGGCCCTGGAATACCTGGAAGACCCCCGCGCCATCCTGCGCGCCTACGTAGGCCATAGCGGATGGACGCCGCCCCAGCTGCGCCGGGAACTGAATGACCGTGCCTGGTATGTTTCCCCCATGGTGCCGGACATTTGCCTGGAAACGGATTCTTCCAAGGTCTGGGCCATGGCCATGCGGCGGCTCTCTCCCCTGCACCATATCATGAGCCACGCGTCCGCACAGCCATCCCTGAACTGAACCATCCATCATGAGCATCCAACAGAATCTGGAACATATTCTCTCCCGCATACGCGCAGCGGAACTCCGCGCCGGACGTCCGGCGGGTTCCGTCCGCCTCGTCGCCGTCAGCAAAACTTTTCCCGCAGAGGATGTGAAAGCGTGCCATGATGCGGGCCAGCGCATTTTCGGTGAAAACAAGGTCCAGGAGGGACTGGGAAAAATCCCCTCCCTTCCTCCGGATACGGAATGGCATCTCATTGGCCCCCTCCAGCGCAACAAGGTGCGCAAGGCCCTGGAATATTTCACGCTGATCCATGCCGTGGACTCCCTGCGCTTGGCCCGGTTCATGGATACCGTGGCTCAGGAAACGGGAAAACGGCCCCGCATTTTGCTGGAAGTGAACGTAGGCAATGAAGACAGCAAGTTCGGATTCTTCCCGGAAACCCTGGAAAAGGAATGGCCGGAGCTGTCCTCCCTGAACCATCTTGAAATCGCCGGCCTTATGTGCATTCCCCCCCCGGTGGAAAATCCGGAGGAGGCGCGGCCCTATTTCCGCCGCCTCCGGGAGCTGAAGGAAGTCCTGTCCGGCAGGGGAGGAGCCACGCTGACGGAACTGTCCATGGGCATGAGCCACGACTTTGAAACGGCAATAGAGGAAGGAGCCACGCTCGTCCGCGTAGGGACGGCCATTTTCGGCGGCCGCTCGTACGCTCCCGCTTCGTGATTTTAGTTGGACAGAAGGAAAAGCGGCGTGTAGGTTTGTTCCGGAAAACCGGAACAGCCCGGACGGAGACCTGATTTCATCACCCCATGCTGACAGGAGGAAAAAACGTGATTCCGCATGCGGTGCGGGACGTAGCGGATGCCGCCGCGGCGTTTTCCGCCCGCATCGGCCCCGACCGTCATTTCGATTCCCAGGAAAAGGTGGAGGAAGCCCTGGCCGAATGCTGCTCTCCGCAGAATGTCACCGTCATCGGCATGACAGGGTCCGGCAAATCCTCTACGCTGGACGCCCTGGCCGGGGAACGGTTCTGTTCCCGCGTGTCCAGTGAAGCCACACTGGTCCGCTGGCAGTACAGGCCTCATCCCGCCCCACACACCCATGAATGGGTTCTGGACCTTTTTTACCCGTCGGACGCCCTGCTCAACCTGGAGTTCTGGGATACCATCGGCCTGGAACAGGAGGATGCCCCCAGAAAGCTGAAGCACATCGTTCCCAAATCGGATGCCATCCTTGTGGTTATTTCCGCCAGTGACGGCAACCATTCCGCCCTGTGGGACTATCTCCGGACGCTGGAGGAACGTCTCCATTCCCGCATGGTTCTCGTCATCACCCATGCGGAGCTGCTCTCCTTTGAGAAGCTTCAATCCTTGAAAGAGGAGCTTCGCTCCACCTCCCGGGAATGCCTGGGCGTGCAGCTGCCCCTGTACCCTGTCACGACCGCCGGAGAGCATGCAGGGGAAGGAGTGGAAGCCCTGACGGCGTGCGTTCAGGAAGTGCTGAAACGCAGCCCGCTGACGGACAAGCGCGTGGAACGCCTCCTGCTGGCTACGGACAGCCTTCTGGAAGAACAGGGGAAGGTGCTTGATGAACTGAGCCGCCTTTCCAAGATGGATTCCGGCTTCCTGACGTCTATTGACCGGGAAATCGACCGCATCCAGCTCCAGATGGAGGATGAAATGCCGGCACGCCTCAAGGCGTACGCGCAATACGTGCAGGACTGCGTGCCGCGTCTGGGGAAAAAGTCGGCACGCCAGATGGGGCGTTTCCTATCCATCCGGCGCACGATGATCCTGCACAAGCTTCCTCCCGTCATTGACGAATGGTTTTATGAGCTGGTCAAATCCGGCATTGAGGAACGGCACGCGTATTACAACAAGGAATTCCTGAACATCTGCCAGACGCATTGGAACCATGTGCGCCCGCGCGTGAAGGAACAATGGGACTGCGACATAGGGGATTTCCCGGCCGCAAAGCTCCAGACGGATCTGGAAGTGTACAAGGAGAGGCTGGGACGTTCCATTTACATGCCCCTGAAGGACTTCGGCATCAAGCCGTGCCTCAGCAAGCTTTTTCTGGATCAGGAGGATGTGATGAGGACGGAAATCAAGCTGATGCTCCTTCTGGTGATTCTGGGAGCCCTGCTGGGCTGTTTCGGAGAGCACGCAGCAGGGTTCGCCTGCGTGGGCGCGGCCCTGGCCGTCTGGGTGGGCAGCAACCTGGGGCTGGCCTGGATGCAGTTCCGCCTGTCCCGCCAGATCGTGGCCGCAGCGGCGGAAATGCACATTGCCGTGGAATGCGGGCTGCGCACCCCCCTGTATGAAGCCATGATCAGCGGACTTTCCGACTACCGAAAACTGTATGCGGACATCCGCGGCCAGGTAGCCGGAGGGGTAGAATACCTCCAGCCCCTGCTCAACGCCCGCTACGACCTGTTTTATAAACTGACCGTGCAGAAACACCGGTTCCGTATCTAGCCTCTTTCCCTTTCTCCGGAAGGGTGTTACTCCCCTCCCGGCGCAATCACCATGTCCACATGCCTGTCATGGGCTTCCATGGGCAGATCGTCCAGAAGCTGGCAGGGGAAGCAGACTCCCGCCAGCGGCACCCCAGCAGCCGGGCCGGCCAGCAGCGTATCATAAAATCCGCCGCCATACCCCAGCCTCTTGCCGCCCCTGGTAAATGCGGCCCCAGGCAGCACGATCAAATCCATTTCCCCAGCATGCAGTTCCGGGCATCCCGGACCGGGTTCGCGTATGCCCCAGCTGCCCGCCACCAATTCCCCGTGATGGCATACACGGTGAAAACTCAGCCTTCTCCCCTCATGCACCAGCGGGAAGTACCATTCCCGATCCGGAAGCAGATCCAGCAGGGAAAGCAAATCCACCTCTCCCGGCCTGGCGGCAAAAACAGCCACGCGCCGGAAATTCCTCTCCCGCACCAGAGCCGACACACGGCGGCAGATGGAATGGGACATGGCTTCCCGGGCGGCGTCATCCAATCCGCCCACCCTTTCACGTATCATGCGGCGCACTTCCCGTTTGGCAGCCGCCGGACCGCTTACGGTTCCGGATTGGGATGCTTTTCCTTCCATTCCAACAAACTTTTTAGAAATACGCTTTCCAGGGAGTTGCGCGGATGCCCATCCTCCAGCCAAACGGCACGGCCGTCTTCCTTCACCATCTCCTTCAGCCGTTCCATCAATTCCGGGGAAGCATGTTCCAGAAGTATTTCCTGCTTGTCGGAATCCCGCGTCAGCTCATTCACAGACCCTTCCGCAATGAGCAGCCCTTTAAAAATGACGCCCACCCGGTCGCAAACCTCCTGCACCTGTTCCAGCAGGTGGGAACACAGGAATACGGTCATCCCCCGCCCTTTCAGGTTTTCGATAATGTTCCGGATATCCCTCGACCCCAGAGGATCCACGCCGGCGGTCGGTTCGTCCAGAACCAGCAGGCGGGGGGACTGAACTAGGGCCTGCGCCATGCCGATGCGCTGGAGCATCCCCTTGGAATAACCGCCCAGCCTCCTGTCCGCCGCATCAGCCAATCCCACCAGCTCCAGCAGTTCCCTGACTTTCTCTTTCAGGGATTTTCCGCTCAGGCCGCACAGCCTGCCGTAAAAGGAAACAGTTTCCGCCCCCGTCAGGAATTTGTAAAAATAGGGATTTTCCGGAAGAAAGCCCACTTCCTCCTTGCTGTCCGGAGCCAGGCTGGACCTGCCGAAAATGGAACAGGAACCTTCCGTAGGCCTCACCAGCCCCAGCAGGGCCTTCATCAGGGTGGACTTGCCGGAGCCGTTCGGGCCAATGAGGCCATATACCTCCCCTTGCCGGATATTCATGTCTATCCCCCGCACGGCATGCACCACGGGTTTGCCAAGACCTGTTTTAAAGGTCTTGTGCAGGTTGACTATTTCAGCGGCTACAGGCTGGTCCATAAAAAGGTCAATGCTTGATCTGCCCCAGGCGGCGCAGAAGAATCTGGCTCATGTCAATTCCCTTGGAGAACAAATCCACGGGAAAGTTCTCATTGGGGGAATGGATGCGGGCATCCGGAAGGCACATGCCCAGCATCAGGGCATCCGCTCCCAGCACGCGCTTCATTTCTTCAATGATCGGGATGCTGCCTCCTTCCCTTACCAGCACGGGTTTGTGGCCAAAAGCCTCTTCCAGCGCCTGCTGGGCGGCAAGACCGAACTCGGAATTCGGATCGCACACGTAAGCATTCCCGCCATGGCCCCGCCTGAATTCCACCGTGACGCCCTTGGGGGAATGTTTCTTTACATGTTCTTCCAGCAGGGTTTCAATCCTTTCAGGCTGCTGTCCCGGCACCAGGCGGCATGAAATTTTGGCAAAGGCATGGCTGGGGATAATCGTCTTGCTTCCCTCACCCTGGTAACCTCCGCCGATACCGTTGATTTCCAGCGTCGGGCGGGCAAAAATACATTCCGCTCCGGTGAAACCGGCCTCCGTCACCACGGTTTCCACGCCCGTCAGCTGAGCCAGCTCCTCATTGCTCATGCCGGGCACCGTGGCCCACATGCTGCGTTCCCATGTGGCGATAGGTTCCACGCCGTCGTAAAACCCTCTCACGGCCACACGCCCCTCTTCATCATGGAAGGAGGCGATTATTTCCGCAAGAGCGGCGATGGGATTGGCCACCGCTCCTCCGAACACGCCGGAATGAAGATCCGCGGAAGGGCCTTTGACGATAATTTCCGCCCCGGCCAGGCCGCGCAGCCCGTAGGAAAACGTAGGGGTGTCCGGAGCGGCCATGCCGGTATCGGAAACTACAATAACGTCGCAGGCCAGCTCTTCCCTGTGCTCCTTGATAAACTGGGAAAGACTGCCGCTGCCCACTTCTTCCTCCCCTTCCAGAAGGAAAATCACATTTACGGGAAGGTGGCCTCCGTTCTGGCGGAGCAATTCCTCCACGCCCAGAATATGGGCGAACAGCTGCCCCTTGTTGTCCGTAGCGCCGCGGGCGTAAATCTTCCCGTCCCTCACTTCCGGTTCAAACGGGTCGGATTCCCATAATTCCACAGGATCTACGGGCTGCACGTCGTAATGGCCGTAAATCAGCACGGTGGGTTTCCCTTCCTCCCGCGGGCTGCGGGCCAGCACAATGGGATGGAGGGGCGTTTTACAGGCCTTTGCTTCCAATCCCATGCCGGACAATTTGTCTACCAGCCAGTCCGCGCAATCACTCACGTCCCGGGCGTGTTCCTTCTGTGCGGAAATGCTTGGAAATCTCAACAAGGTGGCTAATTGATCCAGTCTGTTCATGCCTTCATCAGACCATGCCTGGGGCTTCAAATCAACCGGTAAAGTGTGGCATTCCATGCCGGAACGGGCCTTTTTTCAAAAAATGGAGCCCGCACATGGCGCCGGGAACAATATTTGATTGCTCTCGCGTGTGTTTTGTTCCTTTATATAGGATTATGTTCAGCAAATCCAAAGTGAAGAAAGTGGATTTCGTCACTCTGTCCAAATTTTACGGCAAGTACAAGGAAGCCCTTCAACTGGAACTCATCAACAGCCCCGCCGGCCTCAGCCGCCACATCTGCGAACCCGCCCTCAACCGCCCCGGGCTGGCGATCGCCGGCTTCTACTCCTACTTTGCCAACAAACGTATCCAGGTTTTCGGCTCCGCGGAGCTGGCCTATCTTCAAAAACTGCCGGAAGGCATGCGCAAATCTCGCATTCAGCGCATGTTCCGGTGCGAGGTGCCGGGCATCGTCTTCTCCCGTGACAAAATTCCCCCCCGGGAAATCGTGGAGCTGGCGGATGAAGCCGGCGTCTGCGTCTTCCGCACGAGCCTGGTGACCATGAAATTCGTCAACTCCGCCACCATCATTCTGGAAAACGAATTCGCGGAAAGCGTCACCCTGCACGGCTGCATGGTGGACGTGCGCGGAGTAGGCGTCCTCATCCGCGGCAAGAGCGGCGTGGGGAAGAGTGAAACGGCCCTGGGCCTGATTGAACGCGGCGCGGCCCTCGTGGCGGACGACATGGTATACGTGCGCAACGTGGGCGGAGAACTGGTGGCCAGCGCTCCGGAAATGAGCCGCGGCTTCATGGAGGTGCGCGGCCTGGGCATCGTCAACATCACCACCCTTTTCGGCCTGAAATCCATCCGCCACAACAAGCGTCTGGACCTCATCGTCACCCTCATTCCCGCCAAGGACCAGGAAGAGCTGGACAGGCTTGGCCTGGAGCGGGAGGGGCTGGACGTCCTGGGGGAAAAAGTGCTCCATGTTCAGCTTTCCGTGGCTCCCGGCAGGGATATTGCCAGGCTGGTGGAAGTAGCCGCCATGGACTATCATCTCAAGGACATGGGCATCGACATGGCCGGGGAGTTCAACCGCCGCCTCATGTCAAACTTCCAATCCTCCGAAAACTAGGACTGACAAAAAACTCTTGGAAAAAAACTTTAATTAGTGTACTTACCGTTGTAGCAACCGTTATCACCCCTTACTTCAAATTCCATGGTCACCAAGGAACTCACCATCATCAACAAACTCGGCATTCACGCACGCCCGGCTGCTCAATTCGTCAAACTGGCCAGCAAATTTGATGCAGACATTGTCGTGGAGAAGGATGGCGAGGAAGTTGACGGCAAGAGCATTCTGGGTTTGATGATGCTGGCGGTAGGCCACGGCTCCAAGATCACCATCACGGCGGAAGGGAAGGACGAACAGGAAGCGCTGAATGCGCTGGAAGACCTGATTTCCCGCAAGTTTGAAGAAGATTGAACACTCCGGCTCACGGCCATATGAGACCGGGCCATTAAGCCCGCAGATGATTCAGGAACCCATTTCAACGGAAGAAACCTGGCTTCAGGGCATTCCCGTTTCCCCCGGCATTGCTCTGGGCAAGATTAAAATTCAGATCAGCGGTTCCAAGGAACCCGTAGCGTACGATATTTCCCCGGAAGAAGTGGATGCCGAGCTGGTGCGCTTCCACCGGGCGCTGCAAACCACTGCGGACCAGATCAGGACGTTGCGGGAACGCATGATCCAGATATCCGGAGAGAAAGATGCCTCCATCTTCGACGCCCACATCCTTCTCCTTCAGGATAAAATTATCCTCCAGCAGGTTCAGACGGAACTGCTCAAGCGCCTCCAGAACGTGGAGCACATCTTTTATGTGGTCATGCAGAACTACATGGAAGTTCTGCGCCGTGTGGACGACCCCTACCTGCGCGCCAAAACGGCGGACATGGAGGATGTCATGCAGCGGGTCATCAACAACCTCCGCAGCACAGAACCTCCTGAAGACGAGGAAGAAACAGAAAAAGACCAGGTTCTGGTGGCCTACGACCTGACCCCTTCCGACACGGCCGCCATGGATGCCAGCCTGATTCACGGCTTTGCCACGGAAATAGGTTCCTCCGTTTCCCACACAGCCATTCTCGCCCGCTCCATGGGCATCCCCGCCGTCGTGGGGCTTGACCAGGCCCTTCTGAGGGTGGAAAGCCACTCCCCCGCCATCCTGGACGGCTACAAGGGCGTGCTCATCCTGAAACCCACGAAAGAAACGGAGGAATACTACCACCGCCTCCAGGTGGAAAAGGAAAAGGCCTACAAGGCGCTGGAAGCGCTGCGCGGCCTGCCCACCATCACCAGGGACGGACGCAACATCCGCCTGTCCGTCAACGTGGAGTTCCCCCATGAATATTCCGGCATCAAGGAGGTGGGAGCGGAAGGGGTAGGCCTGTTCCGCACGGAATTCTTTCTGCTGGGCAACCCATCCGGCATGCCGGACGAAGAAGAACAGACGCGCTACTACAGAAAACTGGCGGAAGGCTGTTCCCCCCACGGCGTCATCTTCCGCACCCTGGACTCCGGCGGCGACAAGCTGCCGTGCGAACAGCTCCGCACTCCGGAACCGAACCCCTTCCTTGGCTGGCGGGGCATCCGCGTCTCCCTCAGCCGCCCGGAGCTGTTCAAGCAGCAGCTCCGGGCCATTCTCCGTGCCTGCGCGGACACGCCCGGCTGCGGCATCATGTTCCCCATGGTCTCCGGCTATACGGAAGTGGTCACAGCCAAGCACATCCTCCAGGAATGCCGGGAAGAACTGGAAAGGAAGAACATCCCCTATGCGCGGGACTTGAAAGTGGGCATCATGATTGAAGTGCCCAGCGCCGCCATCATGACGGACGTGCTGGCGCGCGAGGTGGATTTCTTCTCCATAGGCACGAATGACCTCACCCAGTACACTATTGCCGTGGACCGGGTCAACAACCGCGTCGCCAATATGTTCCGCCCCACGCATCCTGCCGTGATACGCATCATGGACATGACGATCACCGCCGGAGAACGGGAAAACATTCCCACGGCCATCTGTGGGGAAATGGCGGGGGACATCACCCTGCTTCCCCTGCTGATCGGCCTGGGGGCCACCTCCATGTCCGTGGGGGTCCACCTTGTCCCCATCATCCGGTATGCCATCCGCAATCTGGACTACGGCCAGTGCCGGGACATGGCGCAAAAGGCGCTCCAGGCCCCCAACAGCAGGTCTATCGTGGACTTGAGCACGGCCCTGGCCCGGAAATCCTATCCGGCCCTGTTTGAATAAGGCTCTTTCATCCCGGTACACGCCGCACCGGAAAAACGGAGCGTTCCCGAACAAACTGCCGCGGGAATACGAATCTTTGACAGAAACGTCCGTCTCATGCGTTATTATAAGTACTGGTCTTTTTAGTAATGAACATTTCCCGTATTGCAGCCTTTCTCATCCCGTTCCTGCTGGGAAGCGCCTGCTCCGCTTCCGCAGCTTCCGTAAAAGCATCCCGCGCGGCAGAACCGAAACGCCCCAACATCATCCTCTTTCTGGTGGACGACATGGGCTGGCAGGATACATCCCTGCCCTTTTGGAGGGAAGAGGACGGCACTCCCAAACCTACTTTCCTGAACAAGCGCTACCGCACGCCCAACATGGAGGCTCTGGGCAAGCAGGGCATGGTCTTCACGAACGCCTACGCGCAGCCTATCTGTTCCCCCAGCCGGTGCAGCCTCATGTCCGGCATGAACTCCGCCCGCCACCGCGTCACGAACTGGACGCTCCTGCGTGACCAAACCACGGACGCAGGCCATCAAGCGCTCAAAGCTCCCGCAGACTGGAGCGTCAACGGCATCCAGCCGGCAGGGACCAGGGCATCCGGAACCACCCATCTTCCCCTGACGGAAGAAAAAATCCAATACAGGATGGAAAAACCCTTCACCCAGGTGCTTGGGCTGCCCGCCCTGCTCAAAAAACAGGGTTATACCACCATCCACTGCGGAAAAGCCCATTTCGGCTCCAAAAATACGCCCGGAGCCAATCCCAGGCTCTTCGGCTTTGACTACAATATCGCCGGCACGGAAATAGGCGGCCCGGCGGACTACCGGGGTTCCCGGAAATACGGCACGGGGAATTTCCATGTCCGCGGACTGGATGAAAATAATTACTATGAAAACGACACATTCCTGACGGAAGCCCTGACGCAGGAGGCGCTGAAACGCCTGGACGCCATCCGGAAAAACCCCAGGGAGGCGGACAAGCCTTTCTACCTGTACATGTCCCACTACGCCATCCATGCCCCCTTCGACATGCGCGGTTATGACAAGAGGTTTGCGGAAGAGTACTCCAACCCCAATGACGGCCACAAATGGTCCGACAACGAAAAACGCTATTCCGCCCTGATCCAGGGGATGGACAAGAGCCTGGGCGACATCCGGGAATACCTGAAAAAAAACAATCTGGATAAAAATACCGTCATCATCTTCATGGCGGACAACGGGGGCCTTGCCATCAGCGGGCGCATGGGCAACAAGGAATCCAATTACCCGCTTAGTTTCGGCAAGGGTTCCAACCGGGAAGGCGGCATCCGGGAACCGATGATCGTCTACTGGCCCGGGGTCACGAAGGCGGAAAGCGTCTGCACTACTCCCGTCATCATTGAAGACTTTTTCCCCACCATTCTGGAAATAGCGGGAGCAAAAAAAATTCAGGCGCCTCAGGTTGTGGACGGCAAAAGCTTTGTTGCCCTGCTGAAAGGCGGCAGCATGAATCCCAACCGCCCCCTGCTCTTCCACACGCCCAACGTATGGGGGGAAGGGAACGGAAACAACTCCCTTTATTCCCCCAGCACGGCCATGCGCCAGGGGGACTGGAAGCTTATCTACTGGCACCCTGACCAGAAGTTCGAACTCTTCAACCTCAAGGAGGACATCAGCGAAGAGCACAACCTGGCGGAACAGCAGCCGGAACGCGTTAAGGCCATGGCCAGGACCATGACCGCCCTGCTCAAGGAGCGCAAGGCCCAAATGCCCACCTACAAGAAGAATAATCCCGCCGGAGCCCGTGAAGGCGCTCCCGTACCGTGGCCGGACCAGGCGGCGGCCAGGCTGTAAGTAAAGGCATCTCCATCCCTCCCCGGAAAGCCGCATTATTCCCTTTTCTTTTAAGAAAACAGGGAGTATGGTGCGGCTTTCCCGTTTTTATTCCCTTTCAAAAACCATGAACAACCTCCTTTCCATCGAACAGCTTACCGGAGACGAAATCCGGGACCTGCTCGCCTTGGGCCACCGGCTTAAGGCGGAACGCGGCCATCACGAACGCCTTCCCCTGAAGGGGCAGACCTGGGCGCTCATCTTTTCCAAATCCTCCACCCGCACCCGCGTTTCCTTTGAAGTGGGCATCAGTGAACTGGGGGGCCGTCCCATGTTCCTTTCCGTCCATGACATCCAGCTCGGGCGTGGAGAGCCCATCAAGGATACGGCCCGCGTGCTGGGACGTATGATCCACGGCGCCGCCATCCGGACTTACGGACAGCAGGAGGTGGAGGAATTCGCCAGCTTTTCCGGCATTCCCACCATCAATGCCCTGACGGACGAAGAGCACCCCTGCCAGATCCTGGCGGACCTGCTTACCATTGAGGAAATCTACGGCCCCGGTTCCTGGAAGGATATGAAAATCGCCTTCGTGGGGGACGGGGACAACAACATGTCCCGCTCCTGGATGTGGGCGGCCAAGAGGCTGGGCTTTACGCTCGCCATCGGAGCCCCTACCAATTACCTTCCCCTGGAAGACTTCCGCAGGCATCTGGACTGCGAGAACGTCATCTTCACCACGGACCCCGTGGAAGCCGTCAAGGGAGCTTCCGTCATCAACACGGACGTCTGGCTTTCCATGGGCCAGGAATCGGAAGGACTGTCCAAGGAAAAACACTTTTACCCCTACCAGGTGAACAGGGAGCTGCTGGAACATGCCGCCTCCGGCCACTCCGTTTTCCACTGCCTGCCCGCCTACCGCGGCAAGGAAATCACGGAAGACGTGCTGGAACATTTTGCTCCCGTTATCTTCCGGGAAGCGGAAAACAGGATGCATGCCCAGAAAGCCGTGCTCGCCACGCTTGCAGACGCCCGCCGGGGATAACCCGCCCGGCCATCCTACCCAATCTCCGAGCCATGAACTACGAAGAACGCCTGCAAGACCTGCTGGATGAACTGGATTTGTTCCAGGACTGGACGGAACGCTACGAATACATCATCAGCTTGGGTAAAAAATTGCCCAGACTGGATGAAGCCTACAAAACGGAGGACTCCCTCATCAAGGGATGCCAATCCCGCGTATGGTTGCACACGGAACCGGACAACGGCGTACTGAAACTGTACGCAGACAGCGATTCCCTCATCACCAAGGGCCTCATTGCCGTCTTCATCCGGCTGCTTTCCGGCCTGCCTCCGGAAGAAATTCTGAAGGCGGACATGTCCAAGCTGGACAAAACCGGCCTGAAGGACCACCTGGCGCCCACCAGGGCGAACGCCCTCAACTCCATGGCGGCCCAGATCAAGCAGGCCGCCATGAAAATGGCGGAACATCATTGATTTTTTCCAGAGCAATGACTCACGGCCTTTTCCCGCATCTTCTCCTGCTCTCCGCATTCTGCGGCGCAAGCCTCTCATGCAGCAGTTCTTCCCGGGACATCACCATCCGCAGCATTCCTTCTGGAGCCAGCCTGCGCGTGAACGGAGACTACGCCGGCCAGGCACCCGTCACGCTCTCCCTGAACAGGCACAAACCCGTGCATGTTGCGGCGGATAAACCGGGCTTCCTTTCCACGGAAAAAACGTTTTATCCGGAAATGACCACGCAAGGTGCCATTTTGTGGGGCCGCAACAACGAGAAGTCCAAAGACTTTAAAACAGACATCCTGACCATCCGCCTGAAAAAGGCGGACTCAGGAGCGCCCCCCTTGCGGGAACTTCCCGCGCAGTGGTAACAGCCTGCCGTCCGGACACTTTCCGGGAGTAAAAGCGCATATCCATCCCGCGTTCCGTACGCAGCTTCGCACTACGCTCCCTTTCACAGACGGATAAATAAACCGCCCGTTTTTGGAATTGCACGCTAATCCTCCCGCCCCGGGTGGCGGGCCATGACGGCGGAACCTACCCTCTTCAGGACCAGGGCCGTACGCGGCAGCAGGTACAGGGAAAGATTCCCCTCCCCATCCGTAAAATGCGGCATGGAAACATCCTGCCTCCCGAAACCGCCGAAACGGGCGTTGTCCGTATCCAGCACTACCCGCCATTCCCCCTTCTGGGGAACGGGCAGCATGTAATCCATGATAGCCCTGTCTCCGGACCAGTTGAACACAAACAACAGACCGCCGCGGTGGAATGCCATGACATGGTTGGTCTCGTCAATATTAAGCGGGAAAGGCGGCGGATTATTCAGCAGCCGGGCTTCCTGCGCCAGGCGGACCATCGCCTGGTCAAAGGCATTCAGGAACTTGAACCTGAGGGAAGGATTGTCCACCAGGGACCACTGGCGGCGGCAGTATTCGTAAGACCAGCCGTTGCCTTCGCGCGGAAAATCAATCCATTCCGGATGCCCGAATTCGTTGCCCATGAAATTCAGCCAGCCTTCCCCCCCGGTAGCCAGCGTCACCAGGCGGATCATCTTGTGCAGCGCCATGCCGCGGTCAATAATGAGGCTCTGCTGGTCCACGGCCATTTTCCAGTACATTTCCGCATCCATCAGGCGGAACGCCAGAGTCTTGTCCCCCACCAGGGCCTGGTCATGGCTCTCGCAATAGGCCACATGCGGCTCGCCGTAGCGCCTGTTGGTCAGCGTGTGCCACATATCGCCCATGCTCCATTCCTCATCCTTTTTCTCCTTGAGCAGCTTAATCCAGTAATCGGGAATGCCCATGGCCAGACGGTGGGAAAAACCAATCCCCCCTTCGTCCACCGGGCGGCACAATCCCGGCATGCCGGACATGTCCTCAGCAATCGCTATGGCGCCCGGCTTCACCCGCTGAATCAGCGTGGCGGCCAGCTGCAGATAAGCCACGGCATCCAGATCCACGGAAGAGCCGAAGTAGGCGCCCAAATCCCCGAACGGCTCATGCCCGCGGTGGAAATACAGCATGGATGTCACGCCGTCAAAACGGAAACCGTCAAAACGGAACTCTTCCAGCCACCAGCGGACATTGGACAGGAGGAATTCAATCACCTCGTCCCGGCCATAATCAAAACAACAGGAATCCCAGTCCGGATGGCGGCCGCGCTCCCCGGGCAGGAAATACATGCCTCCGGAACCGTCAAAATTGTTCAGCCCTTCCGCCTCGTTCTTCACGGCGTGGGAATGCACCACGTCCAGCAGCACGGCGATGCCCAGGCCGTGCGCCTGGTCTATCAGGTACTTCAGGTCCTCCGGCTCGCCGAAACGGGAGGAAGGGGCGAAAAAGGAAGAAACGTGGTAGCCGAAGGAACCGTAATAGGGATGCTCCTGGATCGCCATCAGCTGGACGGTATTGTAACCCAGCCTGGCGATCCGGGGGAGAACCTCGTCCGCAAACTCGCGGTACGTATGCACGCGCCCTTCCTCCCCGCCCATGCCTACATGCGCTTCATACACGAACGGAACTTCCACCCGGGAGGGATCAAAACCGTTATTCCGCCATTCATAGGGGTGTTCCGGCATCCAGATCTCCCCGGCAAAATCATAAGTGGTCGGATCCTGGACGGTCCTGGTAATCCATGCGGGAATGCGATCTCGGCCCGTGCCGTCCGCACCGACCACGTGCACCTTCACCTTCTGCCCGTGGGCCAGCGCATCAGGCGGCAGCGTAATTTCCCACACGCCGCGCTCATTCCGCTCCAGCGGGTGGCTCTCCCGGTTCCAGCCGTTAAAATCCCCAATCAGGGACACCCTGCGGGCGGCGGGAGCCCATTCCCGGTATGTCCACGCCTCCGTCTCCGCGTCTCTGTTGAAACCGTAATAGCGGTATCCGCGCGCGTATTCCTCCAGAGAGCCGGCGCGCTGATTGATCCTCTTCATTTTCAGATCAAACAGACGCTGGCGGTCGCGTATCTGGCGGGAATACGGCTGGAGCCATCCGTCCGCCATCACCAAGCCGGGTATCGGGGGTCTTCTCATTATCTGATGATACCCCTCCTCAATCAGCAGGGTCAAGGAAGAAAGAAGGGCTTCTCCCTGCGGGGGAAGAAAAAGGGCGCGGCCCTTTAATCGCGCCCGGGAAGGCGCCCCGTATCACGCATGTACATCATCCTGGCCAGAACCTCCTTGGAAATGTGGTTCAAATCAAAATGCACAGGGGGAGAATCCGGTAGCACTCCCCAGTCCCCGTACTGGCCGTATAACACCATTTCAGGAATCCTGGGGGCCGGGAAATCCCTTCCCTCAAACCGGACGCGGGAAAGCGGAAACAGCCATTCATGGCGGAAGGAATGGCGGCACGGGCCGGCAAAAGGAATCTCAAATCCCAGGAAAATGTTTCCTCCATCCGCCGGTCGCCGTCCTCCCATCACCACCCGGTCCCGGATCGCCATCTTTTCCTCATAGGAACACCGCGTCCGGTAACGGCAGGAGGAATCTGTCTCATAATCAAGCATTCCGGATGCCTTGTAACCGCGCAGCAGCCACTCCCTTTCCTCAGGCGCATCCGGAGACCACGCGGCAGGGGCCGTGTCATACGGGAAAATGTCCACATTGCACAACGTGCCCGGAAACCCTATCTGGATGAACGGATCCATACTGACGGAGAAACCGCGCGAACCGAAAAGCCCGGCGGCATTCGCCCTCAACCTTTCATAATCTTCACGCAGCATGGAAATATCCAGGTCGTCATCCCAGGGGATAAAGCCCCGGTGCCGCACCGCGCCCAGCAGCGTCCCGAAATCCAGCCAGTACGGATAACCTCCCTCCTCAAGAATTCCGGCCACTTCATTCAAAAAACAGGTCATGGCCTGCTGAACAATCCTCAGCACTCCGGACGCCTGGGGCATCTCCTCGGCCCGAACGGTAGATTTTACCAGTTGGCCCAATTGGGAGGCTTCACCTTCCCGGCCCACCTTGAACCGTCCGCACGGAATACCAAAGAAACGGATGAAACGCTTTTTCCTATCCGTGCAGGAAGAAAGCACTTTCAGGCCGCAGCACCGGACTTCCGTCACCCACCAATGCTTTCCCCTTACTAATTTTCCAGTCCTTCCGGCGGTAATGAATGATGGCAGCTTCATCGCAGATAAATTGGGTCAAAAATACGCGGGATATGCTTCATTTTTCCAGGAAAGCACATCCGGCAGAATCAAAACCTTATCCCCCACTTTTTACAAGTCAATGAAAAACAAGTTGTCCTTTTCGGAGAAAACACCCGTTCCATGATATTAACGCTGCTTTTTCCAAAATGCAGACAGACCTTATCCTTCCCTTTCCACGGTATTGGCAACAAGCGGATTGAGCATCCGCCGTCAAAGTAAAAATTTCTGTAAGAATATGTTAATGGATATTACCGGGCGAAAAGAAAAAACCGCTTTTTTTTTCATCGCAATCCTTTTATTTTTCATTGATTTAACTTTGGACAGAATGGGAGAAACGCTTAACGGATGCTCAATCCGTTAAACATAGTTCCCGGTTCTTTCTCAGGTTCTGAAGACAAATTAGAATACTTATGCAGGCGATCATTTTAGCGGCCGGGATGGGAAAAAGACTGGGAGCGCTCACCCGGAACAATACCAAGTGCATGATCCAGGTCAACGGAGTGACGCTGATAGAACGCATGATGAGACAATTGGACCGCCTTTCCCCGTCTCTGGAAAAAATCGTGATTGTTACGGGTTATGAGGGGGAAAAACTCAAAACCTTCGTTTCCCGGCTGGACATTTCCACCCCTGTGGAATATGTGGACAATCCCCTGTACGCCAGCACCAACAATATTTATTCCCTGTACCTGGCCAAGGAACACCTGCTTCAGGACGACACGCTGCTCTTTGAATCCGACCTGATTTTTGAAGACTCCGTTATTGATGCCCTGCTCCGCCATCCCTACCCCAGCCTTGCTCTCGTCGCCAAATTTGAAAGCTGGATGGACGGCACGGTCGTCACTCTGGATGAAGACGACAACATCAGGCAATTCATTCCCGGCAGCAAATTCTCCTACAAGAAAAAGACGGAATATTTTAAAACAGTCAATATTTACAAATTCAGCAGGGAATTCTCCCGGACCCATTACGTCCCCTTTCTTACAGCCTACAGCAAAGCCCTGGGCAATAATGAATATTACGAACAGGTGCTGCGGGTCATCGCCCTGCTGGACAAGCCGGAAATCAAGGCGCTGCGCCTCGGCGGCGAAGCATGGTATGAAATAGACGACATCCAGGACCTGGACATCGCAGCCTCCATATTCACCCCGGACAGGGAAGAACACCTGCGCCTGATGGAATCCCGGTACGGAGGCTACTGGCGCTATCCCCGCATCAGGGATTTCTGTTACCTGGTCAATCCCTATTTCCCCAACAAACGCCTCATGTCCGAACTCAAGGCGAATTTTGAACGCCTGGTGAGGGAATACCCGTCCGGAATGAGAGTCAACAGCCTGCTGGCGGCAAAATACTTCGGCATCAGCCAGGAATACATCTGCATCGGCAACGGCGCGGCGGAACTCATTAAGGCGCTCATGTCCCGCCTGGAAGGGAAAATGGGGGTCATCTACCCTACCTTTGAAGAATACCCCAACCGGGTGAAGCCGGATATGGTGGTTCCCTTCCATACCGCTTCCCGGAATTTCACTTATACGGCGGACGACCTGATGGAATTCTTTTCCGGGAAAGACATCGGTACCCTGCTCCTCGTCAATCCGGGAAACCCTTCCGGCTTCTTCCTGCCGAAAGGCGATGTGCTGCGCCTCTGCCTGTGGACAAAAACCCGCGGCATCCGCCTGATCGTGGATGAATCCTTTGTAGACTTCTCCTGCGGAATGCCGGACAATACGCTGCTGAAAGACGGCATCCTGGAAGAATATCCCCACCTGGCCGTGGTAAAAAGCATTTCCAAATCCTACGGCGTTCCGGGCCTCCGCCTGGGTGTTCTGGCCTCCGCAGACAGGGAATTGGCGGCATGGATAAAAAAAGACGTTTCCATCTGGAACATCAATTCCATCGCGGAATTCTACATGCAAATCTTCGGGAAATACGAGCAATCCTACGTGCGCGCGTGCAACCGTTTCATGAAGGAACGGGACCGCTTCATGCAGGAACTCTCCCGCGTGCCTTTCCTGAACGTTTTCCCCTCCCAGGCAAACTATTTCATGTGCGAGGTCAAGCCCCCCATGAAAGCCCGCTCCCTGACCGGCCTTCTGCTGAAAAACCACTCCATCCTTGTTAAGGACTGCAGCCGGAAAAAAGGATTTGAAGGCAGAGAATTCATCCGTATCGCCGTCAGGGACGCAACCGACAATGATGCCCTGGTCCGGGCCATGCACGAGATTTGTTCCATGCATTCAAACTAGCCATTACCACCCTTTTCCCAAACGCCGTTTTTACCTTACCCCTCCTGCCATGCTGACAATTCCTCACGAAATCATTTCCTCCCTCAATATTTCTCCCCGGCAGGCACTCCAATGGGTAAAAGAATCCTTCCGCATCAAGGACGAAGAACCTGTCTTCCTTCCCCATAAAACAAGCATCGCCTTTGAAGAAGGGAAATTCATGAATACGATGCCCTGCATCGTCCCCGGCTTGAACGCCATGGGGGTAAAAATTGTAACGCGTTATCCGGAACGGACCAAAACCATTAATGGGGAAATACTCCTTTACGATTATCACACCGGAAAGCTTCTGGCTCTTATGGACGCCTTTTGGGTCACAAACGCCCGTACCGGAGCAGTAGCCGCCCTCGCCCTTCAAACATTCGCCAGACAGGATTTCCAGACAATTTCCCTGATGGGGCTGGGAAACACGGCCCGCGCCACCATGGCATGCATTCTGGCGTTATATCCTGAAAAAAAATTCACGGTGCGTCTTCTTTCCTACAAAACGCATGTTCCCCAATTCATTGAAGAATTCCAATGCCATAGCAACGTCCGTTTTGAAGAAGCGCAAAACATCAACAGCCTCATTGATGGAACAGATGCCGTCATTTCCTGCATTACTAATGCGGAGGGCATCCTTGCCGACGACAGCTGTTTTAAACCAGGCATTACTGTTATCCCCGTACATACAAAGGGATTCCAAAATTGTGATTTGTTTTTCGACAAGGTATTTGCCGATGATCGTGACCATGTTAAGAATTTCCGGCATTTTGAGCGCTTTCGTCAATTTGGGGAAATAGCTCCGGTGCTGGCCGGAAAAACAGCGGGAAGAACGTCTCCGGAAGAACGCATCCTCAGTTATAATATCGGGCTGGGCCTCCACGATATCGTCTTCGCCAGGCACATTTATGACCGCCTGATCAATGTTGATGAGCAGAAAGAAAAATCTCCCTCCTTTCATTTCCGGCAGACGGCATGCCTACCCTGATCAGCTGATTTCATCAACACATTCCCCACGCCTGAAACGGGAGGCAACATCAGCCATGAACACGGAATCCTCACGGGTCAAAAGACGGTTGCCGTGCTGGCAGCCATGAATCAGGCGCAAAAACGCGCCAAGTTCATAACGCAGCCCATCCCCTTCAAAATTGGCAAAATATTTCCTGTTGAGCCGGGCATCCTCAAACCGCACTTCAAACATCTCCGTCTTCCACCAAGGCGCCGGCACATAAATATACCCCTCCGTTCCGGTAATGCACAAGTCCCCTTCCTGCTTGGCTCCTATGGCTGCCGTGGCGGTGGCTACTGCATTGGAATAAAGAAATTCCGCGCGCGTGAACACGTCCACGCCCGTATGAGGCTTTCTGCAAGTAACAAAACGAATCCTGCGGGGCTCGGTTCCCAGAAGCTTCCCGATGACAAAGGCGGGATAGGAACCCAGTTCCGTCCAGGCGCCTCCGGCCTGCATGGGGTCATACTCCCTGGCAGCCTCATCCTCTATCAGCTTGGTAAACGTGGCGTCCACCGCCTTGATGGAACCAATAATGCCGCTCCCCGCCAAACTGGTCAGTTGCTGGAAAGCCGGACAAAACGCAGTTTTAAGGGCTTCCAGCAAAACGACTCCTTTCTCTTCGGCCAGCCGGAACAGCTCTTCCGCCTCCTCCCGGGCAAGGGCAAGAGGCTTCTCGCACAATACATGCTTCCCCCGCAACAGGGCCTTCCTGGCCATTTCATAATGGAGATGATGGGGGACGGCAATATAAACGGCATGAACCCGGTCCAGAAACTGTTCGTATTCCGTATAATATTCCAGCAGAGCGTGGGACTCTGCAAAACGGCGGACTTTCTCCTCATTCCTTCCGAAAACGGCTGTTATTTCAATATTGCTGACATATTTGGACTCCCGGAGAAAACGGCCCGCTATGCGCCCGTGACCTGCAATTCCCATATATACAATGGGATTCCGGGCGGAACGGAGGTCCGTTGAAGAAACGCCCTTGGTGCGTTCCAGGTAAACCACCTCACAATAATCGCGAAGATAGTCAAATTTCCCCGACCAGTCGGAGCCAATCACAAAAACATCCGCCCCGTACTTCCGTATGTCATGAATCTTCTGCCCTTCCAGTTCTTCCTTAATAATGAGATCCGCCAGACCGGTTTTCCGCACATTTTCCATGCGTTCCTCCAGGCTCTCCATGACATTCAGCTTGCCGCGGCTCTGGTCGTAACTGTCCGTAGTCACGCCGACGATGAGCCGGTCCCCCAGTTTCCGGGCTCTCTTCAGCAGATTCACGTGCCCCGTGTGCAGCAAATCAAAGGTTCCGTAAGTAATAACCGTTTTCATGGCATGGGCGCATCAATCCGCTTTCCGTAAACGTCAATGAAACGGTTGACCGCCGCCTCAAAGGGAACCTTCTCCACCATGGCCTTCACGGAAGGATGCTTGAACTGGATGCGTTCCGGATAAGACAGATAGTCGCCGTAAAAAAATTGCAGGTACTGGCGGGCATGGTTGGGCACGGAAAATATTATCCCCTCAAATTCTGCGGAGCCAAGGGGAAAGAACGTTTCATAGGAAAGGTGCGTGTTTTTTGTAAACGTAATGGCAGGAGAAAGAAAAATCCCGGGGGCTTCATCTTCCCCGGCAGCATCCCTTCCTTCCAGAATATCCTGGCGGATCTTCTCCTGAACCTGCCCATCGGTCAGGTTCATCCTGGAACCTACCAGCACCACGTCTTTCTTAAATCCGCTCAAAAGCCTGTCCAGCTTCCCATGCTGTTCCGGAGATGAAAGACTCTCTGCATAAAAATGATAGGGATACACATCAAGGTTGAGGGGCGTGCCCTCATATCCTATTTGCAGAAAGGCGTGCCTGTTCCAGGTAAATCCTTCCTCACGGGGGAAAAGAACGGGAAGCAATTCCAGCAGGCGGTCGAACTCCGGCCTCATCATGCTCACATCCAGATCATCATCCCACGGAATAAAGCCCCTGTGCCTTACCGCCCCCAGCAGCGTGCCGTAATCCAGCCAGTACCGCAGTCCGTTTTCCCGGCATTTGCGCGCAAAAAGGGCCAGCAAAACCGTATTGCCGTCCTGAAGGAGCCTCAACTTCCCCGTCGCCGGGGGAACAGAGGAAATAGGGTGGTTATAAATAAGCAAATTGCGAATATCCTCCAGCTTCGCTTCAAGAGACCGGTCTTTCCTTCTCCTGCATTTCTTCGCGATCCGTCCGGCGATCTCCCGCAAACGATAGGGAAGATTGCAAAGCACCATATATTTTATATGGCTTATTTTACTCATATCCTGTTAGTTGAAAAATTAATCCGGTTCCAAGGAAACGGCAAAGCATGATTATTAAATGCGGAAGAATCGTAGCACATACATTGATCTATACAATGCTTAATTACCCCGTGCTCAGCAGAAAGAACCACTATGGCATCGCGCCTCTCCTGAAGAATATTTCCCTGCGCAAAATAAGGAAAAAGAAAAAGACTTATTCCTCCGTCACGCGCGGTTCTTTAAAGCAATGAAAAAATTCCGGATGCCATCCCTTCACGGAAAGCCGCATTAAAACATAACCTTGTCCCGTGCGGAGCGGCCATAGGCCGTATCGGGATATTTATCCGCAGCTTCCTCCCAATACTTCCGGGCCCTGTCCGGGTTATTGAGCTGGGACTCGTAAATGGCTCCTATCTTGTACAGGAACAGAGCCCGGTCCTCCTTGCGCCACCCTCCGTATTCCAGTCCTTTCTGAAGGACGTTGACGGAATCCGCGTACCGGCGCATATCGTTCAGCAGGCTGGATTCCATGAGCCAGGAACGCACCAGCCCCGGATTCTCCTTCCGGTAGCGTTCCAGCAATTCCAGAGCGCCCTGGGGATCCCCGGAATTCAGCATGCGCCTGGAAGCCTCCACCAGCACTTCCTCATCCGTAGTAATATTGGAGGAATACAGCGTCTTGGTCACCAGCTCCCCCATGACGGGCAGCAGATGCCTGATGACGAGCCACACTTCAAAGGCAATCACCGGAACCAGCACCAGCAGGGATTGCAGAGGGGAAAGGGGAATGGCCTGCGCCAGGAACATAAACAGGCCCAGCGGAAGCAGCACCAGCAGCAGCCGTATAAACATGCGCCGGGCCAGCAGAAAAATCATTTTCAACATGGCAGGGGATTCAAGGGAAGCCGGGGAGGGGGCATGCGCCCCCGGAAAGGGGGAACGCTTCCGCGGCCCTTCCCGGTAAAAGGGCCGCGGAGCAGCCGCTTAAAAACGGTAAACGGCTTCCACGCCCACACGGATGCGGAAATCCTCAATCGCGTTCATACCGGCGTAGCGGCGGATTTCGGAACGGGTGTTTCCCGCCCAGTCAAGCTGGATGAAAGGAATAATCCGGAACCCGCGGCTGGAGTCCACACCCGTTACGCGCACGGGAGCCGCCAGCTTGATGTTAACCTGGTCAAACCCGGCTACGCCGGGCCCCCAGTAACTGGAAGAATAACCTGTTCCGGCGCTCAGCTCCAGATCCACCTTTTCATGAATCAGGCCGCTCCAGCGCTTGCCCGCGTTCAGGTCAATGCGCCAGCCGGTCATGCCGTAAAAGCCGTACTGCACATCCAGGGAGCCAAAATAGCCGTGGCCCGGATCGTCATACGCCAGCCCCGCCGTGACGGACTGGGCGAGGGAATGGGGAGCCTTCCCCATGTGCTTGCTCAAATACCCCGGGAGGCCGCCGTAATTCAACTCATACCCGCCCCGGAAGGAAAGATTGGGGAACAGCTCTTTGACAGCCTTCCAGCTGGCGTCAAAGGCGTCCTTGTCGCTCAGCAGCCCGTCGCAGAAAGCCATGTATTCCGCGCCGATTTCCTGCTTCCAGTCTCTGGCCAGGTTGAGGTTCAGCTCGCCGCCGATGTTAAACACGCCGCTGCGGTTCAGCAGGGAGGAAGCCACCACGTCTTTATAGGCATACCGGGAATCATAGCCGATATGGGCCGCTCCGCTGATGGTATTGTTATAGGAACTCGCGGGCCGGGGGTCATAACCGTATCCGTCATAGGCGACGGCGGAAACCGCGGCCAGGGCGGAAGCCGCCAGGAACAGGGCTGTTGCTTTCATAGTAAGCTTATCTTAACCATTTCCCGCCCGCCAACGCAAGAAGAATCCCGGCACGGCGCGGAGAAATGGACAGAGGCCCTCCGGGAAAAATACCATGAAAAAAAACAGGGTCTTTCTTGAAACCCCCCCCTTTTTCCCTATGATGGAGAGGTAATGGACTGGAACGCCGAATGGTACGAAAACAAACACGGTTTTGTCGCGGAATACGGCAGGGAACTGCTCTCCTGCGTACCGGAAAATCCAGACCAGTCCATTCTGGACCTGGGCTGCGGAACCGGTACGCTGACGCACGCTCTGCTGGAGAAATCGGCGTCCGTCACCGGCCTGGACTCCTCTCCGGAAATGATAGCAAAAGCCCGCCAGCTCTATCCCGGCATGGACTTCCGCGTGCTGGACGCCCGCCTCATGCCCTGGCGCAACAGGTTTGACATCGTTTTCTCCAATGCGGCCTTCCATTGGATACCGGACCATGGGACTCTCTTAAATGCCGTTTCCCGCGTCCTGAAACCGCAGGGGAAACTGGTCTGCGAATTCGGAGCCCGCCTCAATATTCTCCGCATCAGGGAAGCTTTCCGGACAGCCCTGGAACGCAGGAGCCTCCCGTACACAACGCGTTTTTACTTTCCCGCCGCGGAAGAATACGGCAGCGTGCTGGAACAAGCCGGGCTCCGCCCGGAAACAATGAAGGAATTTGACCGCCCCACGCCGCTGAAAGGCGGTCCTGACGGCCTGCGCAACTGGGCGTGTCAATTCTTCCGGGAAGACTTGAACAACCTCCGCGAAGAACAGCGCACCCAGATTTTCAAGGAAATGGAGGATTCCCTGAAAGATGAGTTATGGGACGGCTCCCAATGGGTGGCGGACTACCGGCGGATCCGGGTGACGGCAGCCAGATAACCCGGAGCAGTCCCTGCAAGAAAGAGAAAACGCGCGGGCATTCCGGATACGCTGATAATGCTTGAGCCTCCTCCGGGCATTTTGTACAAAAGCCGCCAATGAGTACGTTCACTCCTTTTGCGGAAAAGATGGAGTCCGCCGGCGTTTCAGCCGCGGCCGTCAACGCTTTCTCCCGTTGTTATGAAGCCCTTGTTTCCAACCACTCCGGCATGATTCCGGAAACGGACATCCTGCCCGCCGACCAGGTGGAAGACTGGCAGGACATCACGGCCTCCACCCCCGCGGCGGACAAGGACCTGATTTCCCGTTGCGTATGCATCAAGCTCAACGGCGGCCTCGGCACGAGCATGGGCCTCCAGAAAGCGAAAAGCCTGCTGAAAGTAAAAGGAGAGGATACGTTCCTGGATTTGATCGTCAGGCAGGTGAAGCATCTGCGCTCCATCTCCGGCACGCCTGTGCGCCTTCTGCTGATGAACTCTTTCTCCACCAGCGCGGACACGCTGGCCTACCTGGAAAAATACGCGGCGGACGGCTTTGCGGACCGCGCCGAAGTGGAGCTGCTGCAAAACCGCGTTCCCAAAATCCTGGCGGACGGCCTCTCCCCGGCCAGCTGCCCGAAACAGCCGGAGCTGGAATGGTGCCCGCCCGGCCATGGGGACCTGTATCCGGCCCTGCTGGGATCCGGCTGGCTGGACCGTCTGCTGGCGGATGGCGTTAAATACGCTTTTGTCTCCAATTCCGACAATCTGGGCGCCCAGCTTGACATGAACTTCCTCCGCTGGTTTGCGGAAAGCGGCGCCCCCTTCGTCATGGAAGTCACCCGCCGCACGGAGGCGGACAGGAAAGGCGGCCACCTGGCTGTCAGGAAATCGGACGGCCAGTTGATTCTGCGGGAAGTGGCCCAGTGCCCGGATGAGGACATTCCTGAATTCCAGAACATTTCCAGGCACCGCTATTTCAACACCAATACGCTCTGGATACGCCTGGACGCCCTCAAGGAAATTCTGGACGCCAACGGCGGCGTACTCCCGCTGCCCATGATCCGTAATAAAAAGACGCTCAACCCCCGCGATCCGGAATCCGCCCCGGTGTACCAGCTGGAAACGGCCATGGGCGCGGGCATCGAATGCTTCCCCGGCGCCAGGGCCGTCAACGTCCCGCGTTCCCGTTTCTTCCCCGTCAAAACCACTTCCGACCTGTTCCTGCTCCGTTCGGACGCCATCGCCGTGGATGAACACGGCAACGTGGCCCTGGCGCCGGAACGGCAGGGCAACACCCCGGTGGTGGACCTGGATTCCAAACTGTACAAGCTGGTGGATTCCCTGGACGGGCTGGGCCTGCCCTCCCTGATAGGCATGGACAAGCTGACCCTGCGCGGCCGCTTCCACTTCCAGGACGGAGCCGTTCTCCGGGGCACCTTGCTGATGGAAAACGACTCCGACGAAACGAAGGAAATCCTCCCGGGCGTCTATGCCGGAGCCTGAACGCCATCTTCCCGCTTCCGCGCCCCGTCCGGTTCAGGCCGGTCTGGGCGTGGAGGACATCCGGCACATTCCCGTCCGGAAACGGGAGTTGCGCTTCACCCGGAACCGGTCAGGCGCCATCCTGACGGCGGCGGGGTTCCTTCTGGCAGCCACCGCCGCTTTCCTCCAGCTCACGGGATATGATACAATTACCCCGTATTTGCCCGCCCCCCTGTGGGCCATGCAGGCCGCGGCGCTTGTTCCCGCCGCCCTCTGCCTGGCTGCGGGGAGCCGCTGCCTGAAACACGCGGCCGTCATCGTCACCCCGGTGGGAGTGGAAATCCTGCCCTTCCTGAGAACGCAGCGCACCATGCAATGGTTCTTCTGGCAGCAGATTCGCTCCGCGGACCGGGAAGGCGGACGGCTGAACCTCCACCTGGCTGACGGCTCAACCGTTGCCGTCAGCCTTCGCCCCATGACGGCCGCCAGCCGGGACATGCTGGCCCATGCTGTCCGGCAGCGCGTTAACACCCTGCAATCCTCCGGCTATGGTCAGGCCTGAAAAACTGGCAGCTCTCCGGGAACGGATGGAGGCCCTGGGCATCCGTGAACAGGATCTGGAGGAAAGCTTTGTCCGCGGAAGCGGGCGAGGCGGCCAGAAAGTAAATAAAACCAACAACTGCGTTTACCTCAGGCACACGCCCACGGGCATCGCCGTCAAATGCCATGCGGACAGATCCAGGGAACTCAACCGCTTTCTGGCGCGCAGGGAACTGTGCGATGCTGTGGAACAAATGCAAACGGGCCGATGCGCCGCAAGAACCCGCGTCATCCAGCGCATGAGAAAGCAGAAAGACAGAAGGAGGCGGAGGCGTTCCGCCCCTGCCCCCTCTCCACCGGACAGCGAATAACGGAACGGAAATCCGGAATCTCCGCTAGGAACGCGGAAAAACCTCACGGTACTTCTCCTTCAACATGGCGAATACATTGTGGGGAACATAGCGGCTCACCTGGCCCTCCCAGCCTTCCGGCCCAATCAACCCTTTCACCATGCTGGAGGACAACTCCGCCGTATCCCGGGGAGGCATCAGGAACACCGTACAGACCTTGGGGGCCATATCCGCATTGATATGGCGCATCACGCGTTCATACTCGTAATCCTGCGTGGAACGGATGCCGCGCAGCATGAACGTGGCCCCGTGTTCATTGGCAAAATCCACCAGAAAGCGGTTGTGGAACTCGGCAATGCGCACATCCGGCATGTCGGAAAGCGCCACCCGCAGCATATCCATGCGCTCCTCATGGGAAAACGTATAACGCTTGTCCGGATTATCGCCCATGGCCACAATCAGTTCATCAAACATCCTCGCCCCCTGCCTGATCATCCATAAGTGACCGTTGGTCAGAGGGTCGAAACTACCGGCATACACGGCGATGCGCTTCATTCGTGCCATCCTATACGCCCTCCGGAGGAAAATACAACCCTTTTCCATGCGGCGGAACTTTACTTCACGTCCAAACCCGCTCTTTTCCGGGGGGGCCCTGCCTGACAAGCCAGCAGGAACGTCTCACCCCACGGCACCTGCCGCCTGCGGCACGAATGCGTGGCGGCCTTCCTCCCGGCCCACCGGAATGAAGCCGGACTGACGGAAAAAACGGTCCACGCGGCACGGGGAAGATTTTCATCCCCCGGCTTGTCAAGAGGCCGTATTTTTTGCATCATGCTTCTCCGTTATGCAGAAACGACGCGTTGTCATCCTGGGGTCCACAGGTTCCATCGGAACCAGCGCCCTGAAAGTCGCCCGGGACATTCCGGACAGAATGGAAATCGTGGGGCTGGCCGCAGGAACCAGCGTGGAGGCGCTGGCCCGCCAGGCACGCGAATTCAACGTCCGCAACGTATGCATTTATGACCCGTCCGGAGCTGCCGGTCTAGCGGCCTCCCTCCCCGGCGCGCAGGTGGAAACGGGAGAAGAGGGGCTGTGCCGCCTGGCGCAGCTCCCGGAGGCGGACATGGTATTAATCTCCATCGTGGGAACCGCCGGGCTCAAACCCGCTCTGGCCGCCATTGAAGCAGGCAAGGACCTCGCCATCGCCAGCAAGGAAATCCTGGTCATGGCCGGGCAAATCGTCATGGAAAAAGCCCGCCGGGCCGGTGTGCAGGTGCTTCCGGTGGACAGCGAGCACAACGCCATTTTCCAATGCCTGAACGGCAGCCACGGCGGCCCGGAAGCCATCTCCCGCCTGATTCTGACGGCATCCGGCGGCCCCTTCCGCACCTGGAACAGGGAAGATCTGGAACACGTCACGCTGGAACAGGCCCTCAAGCACCCCACCTGGAGCATGGGCCGCAAAATCACCATAGACTCCGCCACCCTGTTCAATAAAGGGCTGGAAATGATTGAGGCCCGCTGGCTCTTTGACGTCCCCATGGAAAAAGTGGACGTCATCGTCCACCCGCAGAGCATCGTGCACTCCATGGTGGAATACCGGGACGGCACGGTGCTGGCCCAGATGAGCAGCTCGGACATGTGCTTTCCCATCCAGTACGCCGTCACGTGGCCGGACCGCGTTCCCAACTCCCTGAAACAGCTCAATTTCTCGGAAATCGGCCGGCTGGTGTTCGAGGCCCCCCGCACGGACGTCTTCCCCGCCCTGGACCTGGCGCGCAGGGCCGGAGCCGGCAACAGCACCCTGGCAGCCGTTTACAACGCCGCCAATGAAGCGGCGGTGAATGCCTTCATCCACGGCCAAATCTCTTTCCCCGGCATCTGGAAACTGGTGGAGGCCGTCATGGACGACCACACCCCGGCGGATCCCCGCGGGGAACTGGCCCCCATTCTGGAAGCGGACCAATGGGCCAGGAGGCGCGCGGCGGAGCTGCTCCCATCCTTTTCCCGCCCCTGCTGACGCCATGACCGCCTGGACTCCCGCCGGAACGCCGCCCCCGGCCGCGCGCATCACCATTCTGGATATCCTCCGGGCCCTGGCCCTGCTGGGCATCGTCATCGTCCACACGCACGACCACTTCAACCTCTATCTTCCCATGCCCCCGGCGGAAGAATGGCAGGCTGCGGCCAACAGTGCGGCGGACTGGGTCTATGAATATCTCTTTGTCAGCAAATCCTTCCTGCTCTTCTCCTTCCTGTTTGGCCTCAGCTTCTTCATCCAGCTGGACAGGCGGGAGCAGCAGGGAATCGACTTCCGGAAACGCTTCATGTGGCGCCTGACGCTCCTGTTCCTGCTGGGGCTGGCGCATACCCTGTTCTATGACGGGGACATCCTCACCCTTTTCGGCATTCTGGGCTTTGCCCTGGTCATGCTCTACAAATGCGGGACACCCCTGCTCATCACCCTCTGTGTCCTGTGCCTGCTCCAGCCGGTCATGCTCATGGACCTGCTGAACCATGCCGGGCTGGCGGACTGGTGGCCCCACTCCTCCGGCTGGTTCCATACGGACTCCCCGGCTGCGGGCCCCACGCGGGAATTCCTGTACGCCCACGGCAGCTGGGGACAGGCGGCCCTGTGGAACCTGACGCAGGGACAGGCGGGCAAATGGCATTTCTTCCTGCTCAGCGGCCGCCTCTGGCAAACGCTGGGCCTCTTCATCCTGGGCATGCTGGCGGGCAGATGGCGCACCTTTGAAGACGCACCCGACAAACGCCGCCTGTTCCTGCGGATGCTGGAAATCTCCGGAACCCTGTTCCTAGCTCTGCTGGCGGCGCGCCTGTTACTCCCCTCCCGGCTGGACTCCGCGCTGGGAATGGACGCAGGACACCTTCTGCACCAATGGGAAAACCTGGCCTATACCGCGGCTTTCGTCTCCGCCGCCGTCCTGCTGTTCACCCATCCCGGCCTTCCCCTGCCTGCCAGACTGCTCAGCAGCGCCGGCAAATGCACGCTGACCTGCTACGTCACCCAGACGCTGGTCTTCACCTTCCTCTTCTTCGGGTGGGGGCTGGGCCTGGCCCAGGACATGGGGCCGTGGCCATGCCTGTGCGCGGCTGTTGCCGTCTTCCTCCTCCAAGCCTGGGCCTGCCGCCTCTGGCTAAGCCATTTCCTGTACGGCCCCCTGGAATGGCTCTGGCGCACCGCCACCATGTGCCGCATGCAGCCCTTCCGCAAGCGGATTTCCCAGAAAAATTGAGATATTACTCTCCTTCTTCCTGTTCAATCCCGGTTTCTCCGAACGTAGGAGGAATCAAACGCACAGCCTCCTGCGTCCGGTCCGGAAGGAAACCATTCCTTTCGTAAAAAGGAACCTTTTCCCTGCAGGAAGTGAGAACTATGCGCAAATACCCGGCATAGCGTCTTTTGCACATACCCAGCAACCACGAACCGATACCGCATCCCTGATACCTAGAATGCACCAGCAGATAATGGACATAAGCCGTCATGGTTCCGTCATCCATGGCGGCTACCAGCCCCGCCAGTCTGCTCCCATCCCAAGCGGAGAACACTGCCCCGTAACGGCGCAATGCCTTCGCCAAGCGTTCCGGATGGTTTCCGGATTCCCATTGAACTGAAAGAAACAATTCCTCCAGCGCCTCCGGGGAAAATTCCCTGGTATCATTATAGAAAAGAGCCATGGAAAATCATCTGCCCGTAAAAAAGGCTTTCCACCCTTATAAGGGTGGAAAGCCTGAAAAAGAAAAATGCCGTCTTACTCGTCATCCTCCGCGTCAAAGGCGGAATCTTCGGAATCAAAATCCTTATCCAGGTGGGCGGTGAATTTCTTCACGCGCTGCTGGGCGGGGAGCGGGGAGAGCACCATGTGCATGGTGTTGCCGGCCAGGCGCGGGGCCTGGTCCACCTGCGCCATGGTCTTCATGTCCGCGATGACTTTGTTGAAGACGTCGTAGCCAAGCTCCTGGTGGGCGTTCTCACGACCGCGGAAACGGAGCTGGAAGCGGACCTTGTGGCCATGGTCCAGGAAGCTTTCCGTACGGGCCATTTTCACATTATAGTCATTGGTATCCGTACCGATGCGGAGCTTGATTTCCTTGAGCTTGACGGTTCGGCTCTTGTTGTTTTTCTGGAGCTTGGCCTGCTGGTATTTGTACTTGCCGTAATCAACCACGCGGCATACGGGCGGATCGGCATTGCCGGCCACTTCCACCAGGTCCAGACCCAGAGCCTTGGCTTTTTCCAGCGCGTCGCGCGTGTTCATGACGCCCAGCTGGTCGCCGTTGGCAGTCACTACCCGCACGCGGGGCGCGCGAATCCGTTCATTGATCCGAGTCTGATCGCCGCGGTCACGGCGGCGATTTCCGTCATTATTCTTCGTTGGCTTGGTTGGCACGTCCGGATACTACTAAACTAAAAGGAATAACTTGGCAACTCAAATCACGGGAGAAATATGACGCTCCGCGATTTCCCGGGCTACGAGGTCCGCGAATTGCTCAAAGGGCATCGCGCCCAGGTCCCCCTTGTCCCGGTGGCGGACGGAGACGGTGCCGTCTTCCGCCTCCCGCTGGCCGAGCACCAGCATGTAGGGAACGCGGTCCAGACGGGCATTGCGGATTTTGGCGCCTATTTTGTCCGGCGTTTCATCCACCGTGACGCGCACGCCTCTGGCGGCCAGGGCGGTTCGATGCGCGGCGGCCACATCCGTCACCTTGTCGGAGATGGGAAGCACGCGCACCTGTTCCGGGGAAAGCCAGGTGGGGAATTTGCCTTCAAAGTGTTCAATCAGAAGCCCCGTAAAGCGTTCCATGGAGCCGAAGGGGGCGCGGTGCACCATCACGGGCCGGTGCGGTTTGTTGTCCGCTCCGGTGTAATGGAGGTCAAAGCGTTCCGGCAGGTTGTAGTCCACCTGCACGGTGCCCAGCTGCCATTCGCGGCCGATGGCGTCGCGCACGATGAAGTCGATCTTGGGGCCGTAGAAGGCGGCTTCCCCAGCTTCCTCGCTGTAGTCCGCCCCCAGCCATTCCGCAGCTTCCCGCAGGGCCTGTTCCGCTTTGTCCCAGTTTTCCGGAGAACCCACGTATTTGTCGCTTTCCGGGTCGCGCATGGAAAGGCGCACGCGGTAGTCCGTCATGCCCAGCGTGCCGAAAATAGTTTTCACGATGCCCAGGCACTGGCGGATTTCCCCGGCAAGCTGATCCGGCGTGCAGAAGATATGGGCGTCATCCTGCGTGAAACCGCGTACGCGCGTCATGCCGCCCAGCTCTCCGCTCTGTTCCCAGCGGTACACCGTGCCGAATTCCGCCAGCCGCACGGGAAGGTCCCGGTAGGAGTGGGCGTCATTCGCGTAAATCTTGATGTGGTGGGGGCAGTTCATCGGCTTGAGCATATAGCCCTCAATGGTGCCGGTGGCCAGGCCGTTGAACAATTCCGCGCAGGAAGCCCCCTCCTGGCTGAGTTTTTCCATGGCGTCCCGTTCCGGGATGGGCGCGTACTGGCTTTCCTGGTAATACGGGAAGTGTCCGGACGTGCGGTACAGGTCCAGCTTGCCGATATTGGGCGTGTACACCTGGGAGTAGCCCAGCTTGTCCAGCTCTTCCGTGATGAAGTCCTGCAGGGAACGGCGGATGAGAGCCCCCTTAGGTTTCCAGAGGATGAGCCCCTGCCCCACGGATTCGTCAATGCAGAACAGGCCCAGTTCGCGGCCCAGTTTGCGGTGGTCGCGGCGCCGCGCCTCTTCCAGCCGTTCCAGGTGTTCGTCAAGCAGGGTGCGGTTCGGGAAGCAGGTGCCGTAAATGCGCTGGAGCATGGGGCGGTTTTTGTCCCCCTTGTAGAAGGCGCTCGCCACGCTCATGATTTTGAATGCCTTGCAGTTGCCCGTGCGGCCCACGTGGGGACCGGCGCACAAGTCCGTAAAATCCCCGTTGCGGTAGAGGGAAATCTCCTCGTCTTCCGGGATGTCGTTCAACAGGTCAATCTTGAAGCGGGAAGGCTCACTGCGGGGGCCCAGGGCGCCCAGCTCCCCGGATTCCGCCATCTTCATGGCATCCGCGCGGGAAATGACTTCCTTCTGGAAAACCTGGTTTTCCTTCACCACTTTTTTCATCTCCTCCTCAATGCGTTCAAAATCCTCTGTGCTGATGCGGTGGTCCAGCTCCACGTCGTAATAAAAACCGTTATCCACGGCAGGCCCGCCGGCCAGCTGGGCATCCGGCCAGAGGCGGCAAATGGCCGTAGCCAGAACGTGCGCGCAGGAGTGGCGCAGCCGTTCCAGATCAGACATCTGTTGGCGTTCTTCAAGAGTCTTTCTTTCCTTGTGTTCGGACATACGCGCATCAGTAAACCTCTCTTAAACGCTGTTGGCAAATGCAAAAAGACCTTCTTCCCGAAAATTCAAGGCATGAACGCCGCGGGAAAGCCCTTTCCTCCGGCTTTCGGATTCTTCTTCCGGAACGCATCCTTTCCCCCCTTTTTGTTCGCTTTTCCCCGGAGTCCAGGGTTGTCCGCCCTGCGGCAACGGCCGCGTCAACATTCCCAACGAATGATTTACACCCGCAGCCGTTTATGCCATAGTGGCGGCCAGCGGTCATGAACATCCTCCCCCTCTCCCTTTTCTGCCTCTGCCTCTGCTGCGGGTTTTCCCGGGGCGGCCAGCCGCCAGAGGGCGCTCCTGTCCGTTTCCGGATCAATATGGATCAGGCTGCGGGAAACAAGGCTCCGTCCACGGGACCCGTTCCGGACCAGAGCACGCCGTTGAACGCGGCCAAACTGCTGCTCCGCGCCCTTCAGGAAAAAACGGACTGGAAACATGAGCCGTACAAGTCATTGCCCGCCACTTCCCCCTTTGTAAGCCAACTCAGGCTGAAAAGCATCCTTTCCCGCATGGAGGCGGTCCAGGGGTATGTCACCGGAGCGGCCCCGGAACGTCCGCCCTTTGTGGATGAAGACTCCATCATTGCCGAAGGCGACCTGGCGATGGCCTACATCCTGCTGCCGGACAAGGCCAACCCGTACGTTTATGCGGCCACCGCCGTGGCCCTGGTGAAGAAAGAAGGCCAATGGAAGGCCTCCCTGACTCCCGGAAGCTTTGACAACACATTTCTTCCCTTTGACGACGGCATCCGTGAGAAAGCGAAAAAAATATCCTCGGAGGCCAAGAAGAAAATTTTCGGCCTCGCCCACCAGTACTCCGTAGCCGCCGTTAAAGCCGCCCTGGAACATATCAAGCGTTTCCGCCAGGAAAACGTCAGGGGAACAACGGACGACGAACTCAAGAACCTGCTCATCCGGGCCGTGAAGGGGGATGACCCGGCCCTCATCGCCGCCCTGCTCGTTTCCCCGTATTATACGGAATCCGCCATTACCCAGAGCGCACGCCTCATTCCCGTGGTCAAGGCCATGCGCCTCCAGGACAGAAGGGAGGAAAACCGCTATATCCAGCCTACCCACCTCAGCTTCATGACCTTTCCGAATACCATCCTGGTTCCCCTGAGCCCCCATCCGGACGACCAGATGGCCCCGAACAGCCGTGAAGAAGACCAGCAGGAGGAAGCCAATAAAAACAACGCGAAGAAGAACGGCAAGGACATCCACAGCATCGGAGCCATGACCATCCTGCCGCCGCGCATGAGCATGCCGGACATAGACAAACCCGCTCTCATTTACCGCTATGCGCTGGAAAAAACCAAGGATCCCACAGACGGCCTTCCCGTCTTCAAGATGAACCTGACGGACGCTTTCGCTTCCTGGAATCTGAAACCGGACGAATCCACCACCGCCCGCATCATAGCGGATTTCCACCGGACGTATCCTCCGCTGTCCTTTCCCACGCCGGAAGAAGCCGTAACCGCCGCCGGCCGCGCCCTGGCGAACCGGGACAGCCTGGCCATGATGCGCATGCTGGCCCCGTCCAACTTCGCCTCCGTGAAGGAATTTGAAGACGCGCTCTCCCAATTGAAAACAGTCATGGGGAGGATTCCCACCCCGCACACCGGGGTAAGGGAAAAAGACGTTCCCGAAGTCAAAGCGGCGTATATTCCCGCCGCCAGAGACGGCTGCGCCGGAATCAAGGCCACCATCGGCGTGCGTACAGCAGTTGGAAATGAATTCTCCGTCAACAACCTGCACTTCATCCAAACAGACGTCGGCTGGATGCTCGCCGGGGCCGATGCGGAACAGCCGCTGGAACTGGAGGCCCCCAAGGCTCCCTGATCATATCCGTCCCGGAACGCCATGCCTTCCTAAAAACCTTTTCATTACCACACCATGATGAATCTACCGATACGGCCTCGCCGCAACAGAAAATCCGCCAACATCCGGGGTCTTATCCGGGAAACCTCCCTTTCCCCGGAACACCTCATCTATCCCGTCTTCGTCCATGAAGGGACCGGGAACCAGCCCATCCCCTCCCTGCCGGGCTGCACGCGCTGGAGCGTCAAGGGACTGGTGGAGGAAGCTAAGCGCCTGATGGATCTGGGCATCCGGACGCTGGATCTTTTTCCAGCCATTCCGGATGAGAAAAAAACGCCGGACGCCTGCGAAGCCTGCAACCCTGACGGCCTCATCCCGCGCACCATTTACGCGCTCAAAAGCGAAGTGCCGGGCATCACCGTCATGACGGACGTAGCCCTGGATCCCTACAATTCCGACGGCCATGACGGCCTGGTGGAATTCCGCTCCGACGGAACGATGGAAATCCTTAACGACGATTCCGTGGAGGTTCTCTGCCGCCAGGCATTGTGCCACGCGGATGCCGGGGCGGATATCGTCTCCCCCAGCGACATGATGGACGGCCGCGTGGCCGCCATCCGCGCCACCCTGGATTCCGAAGCCCTGGACGATGTCTCCATCATGGCCTATACCGCCAAGTACGCCAGCGCTCTGTACGGGCCGTTCCGCGGAGCTCTGGAGAGCGCGCCCAAGGAAGGGGATAAAAAAACCTACCAGATGGATCCCGGCAACATCCGGGAAGCCCTTAGGGAAGCGCAGCTGGATGAAGCTGAGGGAGCGGACATCCTGATGGTGAAACCCGCCACATTGTATCTGGACGTTATGGCCGCCATGCGGAAGCAGGTGACCCTTCCCATAGCCGCCTACCATGTCAGCGGGGAGTACCTGATGATCAAGTCCGCCGCAGCTTCCGGCTGGCTGGATGAACGGGAAACAGTTCTGGAGACTCTAATATCCATCCGGCGCGCCGGGGCCGATATGATCCTTACGTATTACGCCCCCCAGGCCGCCGAATGGCTTCAACAACGCTGACGCCGCACGGCCACCGTACCGGAGGTGGACGTACGGGTCAGAACACCGCCCTCCGCATGTCCACCTCCACGAAAATCATTGTCGGCATCGTGATCGTCGTCGTTATGGCGCTCACTTCCTTCTGGGGTGTTTACGCTCCTTCTTTTTCGGAAGCCTATATACTGCCCGTCCAGATGACGGCGGCTGACGGAACACCGCTTGGCGACTTCCAGTGCCGTCCTGTACCCGGGGAAAACGGAAAGACGCTACTGGTCTTCCGGGATGCGGATTTCCTGCGCCAGACTACGGGCGGCATGGTGCATTCCAAAATCATCCTTTCCTACAAAGGTACGCCGTTCTTTGAAGGAATTGTCCCCGGTCCCATGGAGGCCATTGAAATTCCCTCCGGCAGCCTTCCTCCCCCCTTCCGGGAACTCCGGCATCACTAAGGCCCCCCCGGAAAGACGGCCTGTTATGGCATTGTTACTGAAAGGGCGCAGGTTTCTCTATACAACAGGGGAAATATTGTGGTTTTATAGAATCAAACGATGAGTGATTCAGCCTATACCATTCTGATTGCGGAGGACGACGACAGCATCAGGCATGCCCTGACGGACGTTCTGACCGCATCCGGCTACGAAGTGCTGGCTCTGGAAGAAGGCCTGGCCGCCATCCATGCCGTGCGGGAACGCAATTTCGACCTCGCCCTGCTGGATGTGGCCATGCCGGGCGCGGACGGATTCCAGGTGCTGCAGGTCATGTCTGAGGAACGCCCCGGAACGCCTGTCATCATGCTCACGGCCCGTGGAGAGGAGGAAGACCGCGTGCAGGGGCTCAAGCTGGGGGCGGACGACTATATTGTCAAGCCGTTCAGCATCCGGGAACTGCTCGCCCGCATCGAGGCCGTTCTGCGCAGGTCTCCGGAACGGCCGCGCCAGCTCCGGGAAATCAGGATCCCCGGCGCCACCCTGGACAGCGCCAACCGCCTGATCACCTTTAAAGACGGGAGGGAAACCTCCCTGACCGCGCGGGAATTCGAATTCCTCACCTATATGGCCACCCACCCCAACCGCGTTATCACGAGGGACGAACTGCTCCGGCGCGTATGGGACGTGGACCCGCGCCTGACGGATACGCGCTCCGTGGAAATGACCGTCATGCGTCTCCGGGACAAGCTCGGGGCCGCCTCCGCCTCCCCCCTGGAGACGCTTAGAAGCCAGGGCTACCGCTGGAATTCATCCTTCGTTTCCTGATCCGTGAACCGGCGCATACGCATCATTCTGCTGGCAATCAGCCTGCTGCTGGTCATCGGCACGCTCGGATGGCTCACCCATGTTCTGCTGGTGCAGGCGGAAGAAACAGGCCATTCCGAACAGCGTATCAGGGTGGAAGCCCTGGCCCATGAAGCCAAGCTGGAAATGGACCGCCTTCTGACCTCCTTCATCACATTCGAACAGGCCCGCGGCTATTTTGAATACCAGCCCGTTTACGCCTACAAACGCCCCTATGACCTGAGGATGGGCGCCCCGGCCCCCGGGGAAGCAACCCGTGGTTCCAATCTCGCCGCCTACCTGCCGGACTACGTTACAGCCTTCATTCAGATTTCCCCTGCCGGGCGCGTAACCGGCCCCGCTCTTCCCCCGGAGCTTGCCGGGCGGCTGAATGAACAGAAGGACCTTTACCAGCGGCTGAACGGCAAGGTCTCCTCCCTTACCTCCGTTCCGTCCAGCGGAAACCTCTGGACGGATATCCGGAATGAAATTCTGCATGAATCTCCGGAACCGGAGCCAACGGTATCCGGCTCTCCGGCACAAGTGGAAACTGTCACTTCCTTCGTTCCCGTGGAAGACGGAGGGAACCTTTACATCCTGCGCCAGGTGCACACCAGCCGCGGCATTTATTTGCAGGGGGCCCTGATGAACATGGACAACCTGAACAGACGCCTGCCCGGCCAGGTAAAGATGCTGCTTCCCCACAGCCGCCTGGCAACCTTCGACCCGTCCTTGCCGCCCCCGGAGGAAACCCGGCAGGCGGGCGCACTCCCCTTTGCCAACGCCCCCCTGATTTTCCTTCCGGGAGACACCAGAGCCGTTCCTCTTCAGGACCACAAAAAAATGCTGACCTGGACGCTCACCCTCATCTGGAGCATGGTGCTCCTGGGTGCGGCTGGGGTCATCTGGCTCATGCTGGGAACCTTCCGCCTGGAACAGCGCCGCGGGGACTTCGTCTCCGCCGTCACCCATGAACTACGGACGCCCCTCACGTCCTTTTCCCTGTACACGGAAATGCTGGAAGACGGCATGGTGCCGGAACAGAAAAAGCCGGAATACTATGCCAACATGCAGCGGGAATGCCGCCGTCTGGAACACCTGATTGAAAACGTACTCTCCTACTCCCGGCTTCAGCGGAACGCTATTCGCCGCGCGCGGGACACGCTCACCTGTCAGGAGCTTTTTGAACCCATTGCGGAAAAAATAGAACGCCGCCTCCGGGAGGCGGACATCAGCTTCTCCTTTGCCCTGGCCCAGCCCATCCGCATCCTTCCTATTCATACGGATGCCGTTTCCGTAGAGCAGATTATGGACAACCTGACTTCCAACGCCATTAAATACGCCAAGGGGGAAAACGCCAAAGTCCAGCTCACCGTCCAGGCGGACCGCCACAACATCGTCATCCGCTTCCGCGACAACGGCCCAGGAATTTCCCCGAAAAACCGCAAGCTTGTCTTCAAGCCCTTCCGGCGCACAAAAGACGCTACCAACAGCCGGAAACCCGGCGTAGGCCTGGGGCTGGCGCTGGCAAGGGACACGGCACGTTCCCTGGGGGGAGACCTGAAACTGGAATTCGGCACCCTGGGGGGAGCCAGCTTTCTGCTGACGATTCCCAAATCCTGAACCTGCCAGCGGGACAGCCGGGAACCAACCGGAATTCGCCTCCCGGTCCGTACGGAAAAACCTTCCTGGTTCCTCCCCTGCCTTTCCCGGACATCCCTGTAATATCCCGTCCGGGATGCTATGCGCTTGCCTTCCCGTGACGGATATGTGACATTGAACCGCAACGCACGGACAGGGGAAAACTTTCCGCTTGCTTCCCTTCCGGCGCGGCGGAACGAACAAACGCACGGACATGCCATCATGAGCAAAAGGATTTTGATTACCGGAGGCGCCGGCTTCATCGGCTCCCATCTCAGCGAACGGCTTCTCAGGGAAGGCCATGAAGTTATCTGCATGGACAATTTCTTCACGGGCAGCAAACAAAACATCCTCCACCTGACGGATTATCCCGGATTTGAAGTAATACGCCATGACGTTACCGTTCCCTATGTCATGGAAGTTGACCAAATCTACAACCTGGCCTGCCCCGCCTCTCCTCCCCATTATCAGTTTGACCCCATCCACACAATGAAGACCTCCGTGCTGGGCGCTCTGAATATGCTGGGCCTTGCCAAACGGTGCAAGGCCAGAATCCTCCAGGCCTCCACCAGCGAAGTATACGGAGATCCCATGGTCCATCCCCAACCGGAAACCTACTGGGGAAACGTCAACCCCGTGGGCGTCCGCTCCTGCTATGACGAAGGCAAAAGATGCGCGGAGACCCTGTTCATGGACTACCGCCGCATGAACGGGGTGGACGTTCGCATCATCCGCATCTTCAACACTTACGGACCGCGAATGAACCCTAACGACGGAAGAGTAGTCTCCAACTTCATCGTCCAGGCGCTGAAGGGGGAAGACATCACCATTTACGGAACGGGCAAACAGACCCGGAGTTTCCAGTACGTGGACGATCTGGTGGAGGGGATGGTGCGCATGATGGATACGGAAGGTTTTTCCGGCCCGGTCAACCTGGGTAATCCAGAGGAATTCACCATGCTGGAACTGGCGGAAAAAGTCATTGAAATGACAGGCTCTTCTTCCAAAACAGTATTCCGCCCTCTGCCCTTGGACGACCCGACCCAGCGCAAACCGGATATTCGGCTGGCAAAAGAAAAGCTGGGGTGGAAGCCTCATATTACGCTGGAAAAAGGGTTGGAAAAGACCATCGCCTATTTCCGGAGCATTCTCTAGAAATAAGGTAAGTCAATCTCAGCGGCTGCTGACAAAATTTCTATTGCATGCCATGCCCCACGGCAGACAGCCCGGAAATTACGGGGCCATTCATTTACCGGGGGTGCGGCATGCCAAACAGCCGGATATTACCCGTTTTTGACTGGCTCCGAAAGAACGGCTCCGCTAGCATAAGATGTTATGGAACATGCCAGCAACAAGGAAATCTATTCCGTTCAGGCAACCGTCCGCACTTACGAAAGCGGTGCGAATGGCCTGATGAAACCGGAAACGGTTCTGCACTGGTTTCAGGAAATAGCGGAAGCCCATGCCTCCTGCCTGGGTTTCGGCTATGATTTCGTAACGTCCCGCAGCCTGGCTTGGGTGGAAGTGCGCATGGATGCGGCCGTCAGCCGCCTTCCCCGGTGGAAGGAAACGGTGGAACTCCGAACCTGGACGGCCCAGGAAACGCCTCTGCTGGCGCGCCGCAACCTGGAAATCAGGGATGCCCAAGGCAACTGCATCGTTGCAGCAAGCTGTCTGTGGGCTGTCATTGACATACGCCGCAGGCGTCCTGTGCCATTAAACAGGCATATCAGCTCTTTCCCGAATACCCCATGCAAAGAAACGGTGGCTCCGGTATCCATGGACATTTCGGGACTTCTGCCGATGATCAGGGAATGGACGGCGGAACGCCGGGATACGGATTTCAACCGCCACATCAACAATGCCGCCTACCTGGTCTGGGCTCTGGACTCCCTTCCGGACTCCTGGCTAAAGAACCACCAACTGACGGGAATTCACCTGCATTTCAGAAAAGAAACCCATGCGGGAGATTCCATGAAATCCCTGCTGTTCTTCCGGGACTCCCTCACCTCCCACCACCTCATGCACGGAGATGAACTGCGGGCGGAAGCGGTATTGGAATGGGAAACCGCTGAAATCGCATAAAAAAGGCCCTATTGCTCGCGTTCCGTTCTTTTCCGGCTCCGGACAGCGGAGAGGGCTTCCGGAAACATTTGGCGCGTTTTTACAGATTTGAGGAGAGGATGAGGCGTTTCACGGGAGGGGACGAGGGGAAAAAGGGCCATGGCTTCCGTGGGGACGGCGCATTCTTTTTTCTTGCCGCTGTTTTGTTTTTGGCCCATCCGGGCCGCCCCCAGGGGTTTCCCTCAGGCAACAGAGCCGTTCCGGAGTTGTTCCGGAGCGGCTCTGGAGGGTCAGGAGGAAGGCCTTTCGGGGGTGGGGGCCCTCTCCTTGTGTTTTCTTTCTTGTTAGAAGTCGTAGCGGTAGCCGACGCTTCCGTTCAGCGCGCTGGACCCGTCACGGATGTCCGCGTTCCCGTTCACGTAGATGGTTCCCTTCGTTCCTACAGGCACGCTCAGTCCGGCTCCCAGCTGCAGCGCCGTCGTTCCCACTTTCGCTCCCCTCACGCTTTGCGCAAAGCCGGGGTTGCCCAGCAGAGAGACGTTCGTTTCCCCTCTCCGGTCTCCCAGGTCCTGCGCCGCGTTCACGCGGATTTCCGCCAGCGCTTCTCGTCCGAAGATGTTGCTGCCCACCAGGCCCATCCACCGGCCGCCCAGCGCCAGCGTCCCCGTCGTCCAGTCCTGCCTGCCGACGTTCAGGCCCGCGTTGCCCGCACCCGTTTCCTCATAGCCGTCCATCCGCGTCGTCACCACCGAGGCGTTGAACAGCGGCTGCAGCACGCTGCTGCGGTTTTCGTTGAGGTATACGTCGTAGGTGAGTTCATACATCGCTCCAAAGCCCCACCCGCTGGTGCTTCCCTGCGTCCCGTAGCTTCCTTCCCCGTAGTTGACCGTACGGTTGAGTTTCGCGTCGTTCCACCCTCCCGTCAGGATGAGCGTGTGCGCCCAGCGCCTGTCCTGGTAGCGGCCGAAGAGGCTGGCGTAGTAGCTGTCCAGGTGCCCGTCGGCGCTGTCCGCCGCGCCGGCCGTCAGGTCGCCGTAGCCGGCCGTGAAGGCCGCTCCCACCGTGAGGCGGTCGCTGAGGTCCGCGTCCACGCCCACCGTGCCTCCCCAGGTGGTGAGCTGGTAGCCGCTTTCATCCCCGCGGGTGTCGAGCTTGGCGTAGGAGCCCGTGCCTTCCATCCACATGTGGAAGCGGGGGAGGTCGTCGTTGACGTAGGCCGGGTTGACGCCCATGAGGGTGGTCCGGTTCCTGATCCAGCCCATCTGGTCGCGCAGGGCGTCCTTCTGTGCCGTCCCCAGCGCGTTGACCGTGCTCCCAGCCACTGCTGCCAAAGCCCTGGATGCCCCCGCCAAGTCGGGATTATCTCCCGTAATCATAGTGCTGATGGAATGCATCGCCTGCCCAAGCTGGGAAGTGGCATCCAGATTATTTTTTGCCTCCCACAGAAGTTCGGAACCTGCTCCGGAATTATGGGAATTCACCGCAGGTGTAAAAATATTGTCCTGCTGCACCGTGGCATTCAGCACAATATGATTGCCCTCCCGGCTCATGGTCGCATCCTTGTAATAAACGGCAAACAGGCCGGAAGTCCCCACGGACATGGATTCCCCCTCCGTCAGTCCGTCAATCGTGTCCGCTGTCATCAGCACCACGCCGTCCAGGTTGTCATACGTTCCCAGCCCCGTGTTGCCTTCCATGTTGGCAAGAGAGAATCCCGCCCCATTTCCAATGGTGATAGAATCCGCCGTCAGCATAGCGGAGCCGAAAGGATCAGACGCACTTAAATTATAAACGAATTCCGTCGTAGAGCCGCTTTGAAAATCAATGCTGCCGACGTTTAAGGAGGTATTGGAGTCTCCGGCCTCATGCCCAATGGCTTCAATACGCAGGGTGCCGGCAGAACCTACTGCAACATTACGGTAATCAAGCGCGGGGGCGGCAGAAGTGCCTTTTAATACCAGCGTCCCCCCTCCATGAACGCCCAGGTCATACGTAGAGCTTCCTGTCTGCATTACCTGGGTTACGCTGCCGGATACGTCAATACGTCCCTCTCCATCCAGCGTACCGGAGAAAGAACCGTTTCTGGCGGAAGCGGAAGTGACAGACAGAGTGCCGCCGTTCAACGCCAGCGTTCCGGAACCGGAGAGGGACTGGATGGATTTTTCCCCAGTCCCGGACAGACCCAGCGTTCCGTTCAGCGTCACGGAAGTTCCGGACAGGCCGGCTTTCCCCGTCAGGGAGAGGGCGGAACCTTCCTGAATATTCAAACTCCCTGCTCCGGAAATGGAGGTCGCCTGGTCCAGGACGGAATCTCCGGCGGTCTTGAGTGTTCCCCCCGCAGCAATCTCCAGGGAACCGCCTTCATCTTCATCCGACAGAGTGGCTGTGACAGTCCCACCAATCACGGTACGCGCAATTGCATCTGCAGAAGCGGAGGCCAAAGCCAGCGTGCCGATGTTGTTGACGCTCCCGTTCAGAACCAGTGTGCCTTCTTTGGCAATCACTGCATTGGATGTACTGACACTCCCATTCAACACCAGCGTCTTTTCTCCTGTTTTGACCAAGTCCGCACCGTTTCCGTTTACGATAAGATTTCCGTTAAAAACGGAATCGTCCAAATCGTTGGCCAGTTCAATATTCAAGGAACCTTCTCCGGCGACATTCACTGCCAGGTTGCCAGTAGCGCTGGTGCCGGAGGAAAGATGACGAACGATGGTCTTGTCCGTATTAGATGCGGGAACATCAAAATTTAGAGAAAGATCCTTATCAACAATCACCTGGGCATAGGAATTCAAAGCCGGAATTTCCGTCACTGAGGAACCGTCTACGGAAGCAATGTAAATCTGGTCCGTTCTTCCGGAAATGATAATGTTTCCTCCATCCACTCCCTGGATGCCGAACCCTAGGCTTTCCAGTGTGGCATTAAACGTAAGATGCTGGTTGAGCCACGCCACCAGACCGCTGTCCGGCAATCCGGTAATCGTCCCGTCTGTCAGCAGGATACCGACAGAATCCAGTTCGCGCATGGCAATCAGGATATCCGTATCAATATCCATGTGCAGCGTGAGATCGGAAGAATCTCCGCCTAAAGAAACAGTCCCCGTAGCCGCATCATTGAACTGAATCAGACTTTTCTGGTCTCCGTCAGAGGCATACGTGGTATTTTCCACCCCCACATGCAGGGCATTATTCCCCGTCAGCGTCAAATTTCCCGTCAGGCCGGTAATGGCCGTTCCCGCCGTGGTGGTATTGATGCCTCCCACTTTGTCGCCGGACAGGCCTCCCAGGTCAATGTCCCCGGAATCAGCCTCCGCATTTACGGTTACGCCGCCCGACGTGGCGTAGGCCCCGGCATGTTGCAGCCCTCCTTTGGTAATAGCGACATTATTGGCAATCGCCTGTCCGTTCATATCCAGGATGGAACCGCCGTTGACGAAAACATCGCCAGTTCCCAGGGAACCGGCGCCCAACGCCTTCACTGTGCCGCCGTTCAGCGTAGTTCCACCCTGATAATCGTTGGCGGAGTTCAGTTCCAGAGCAGAGGAACCTGCAGACCTGTCCACCACCAGAGCCCCTGCTCCGGTAATCTGCCCTGCCCAGGAGCCGGAAGCCTCTCCATTGCCCAGCTGAACCGTGCCGCTGGTAATGGTGAGCGTTCCCGTCGCGCTATTGTCCTGTGTTAGCACCAGCGTTCCGGTTCCGGCCTGTTCCACCCTGGCGTTCAAGGCCCCTTCTGCGCCTACGGTGCCGTTCATCAGTATAATATCGTTGGTGTAGGAGAATTTAAACTGGCTTGTCCCTCCGTCAGCCTTCAAAACCACTCCATCCCCGAAAAGCTTTCCATCATTCAGAACGGCCTCCGTATTGCTGCCGAATGCCCAGGTAAACAGGGAATCGCCCGTGTGGGAGAATGCTCCCTGGAACCCGGTCATATCTCCCGTCAAATAAGCGAACGCATTGCCCAGAGCCGTGGTCATGGTGCCGGAACCGGTAAACGCCCCGCCAAAGTAATAGGAATTTCCGCTTCCCCCGTTCAGATAGGAACCTTTCTCCAGAACATTGATTGCTGCCATGACGGCGGTATCCGCCGAATTGGCGGTTCCCAGCCAGAACCCGCGTCCATTCAGGGTTACCGTTCCTCTTCCCATACTGGCAGCAGTGGCAAACTGAAGATCGCGGGCATCATTCGTATTTCCCGGATTATTGTTCAGTCCGGTCGCCACCAATTCCCCGGTAAAGGAAGAATTATCTCCGGAAATATAAAAACGGGATTTGGCAGCCTGGTTGTCCAGCTCAATCCGCCCCGCTCCGCTCATGCCGTTGATGACGATATTGGCGTTGTCTCCGGTCGATATTCCGTTAATGGTGCTGGAAATGGCAAGCGTCCCTCCTGCATTTACCGTGACTCCCGCAGAAAACTTCGTTTGAACACTGCCGGAAGTAATGGACACGCCTCCTTCATCTACTGTCAGGCCCCCCGTATACACGGCGCCGCCGAGAGTCAACACACCGTTCCCGGACTTTTCCAAGTTCAGAGCCTTGTAATGATCTGCAGAAGCCCAGCTTACGTTATTACCGTTGGTATCCACTTTCACGGAACTTTTGCTCGTTGTGGAAATCTGCCCGGAAATATCCGCCGTTACCCCTGTTCCATACCGGAGGGTACCGCCGTCAAATGCCAGATCACCTGTGCCTAAAGCGGCATCATTCCCCATTTCAAGCGTTCCACCCCCCAAAATGACCTTTCCGGCATAATCAGCATTATCCATATTAATGGTCAGCTTGGCACTGCCGGTCTTCTCCAGATTACCGCTGCCTTCCAGAGCACCTCCTTCATCTGCGGCATTCCACACATAATCCGTCGTATCCGCCTGGACCATCATGATTGAGGGAGAGACAACTCCATCAATGGTTACTGTTTGCAGAGAACTTCCGTCAATATCTCCCATGACCACTCCGGAAGCATTATTGTACACACCTTCATTTTTCCACGGTGAAGAAGCCGGAGCAGTTACAGACCATATCCCGTCGCCGCCTTTCCATTCAAGCAAAGCCACCTGCTCCACAACCAGGGTAAGATTATTGTTTTCCGTGCTCCATGAACCCAGAAGATTGTCGCCCAGAACGAAAGAGCTGGCAGGGACTCCCTCTACGGAACCCGCATGAACTAGACTGTAGGAACCCTCCGTCCAGGCTACGCCTTCCATCGTTTCCTGCCCCAGAAGCAATTCACTGCCCACGGTCAGCGTTCCTGTTACATTAAGCAAATATGATCCGGAAGCCGGAAGAGCGGAAAAATTCAGGAGAGACGTGTTTCCCAGCGTCAAATTCCCCGTAATGGTCCCTGAAGAACCCAGTGTCAAAACGCCGGCATTCGCAATGCCAAGCGTCCCTCCGTTCATGTTCAGGACAGCGGCATTGGAAAGGCTGACACTGGCAAACCGCGTGGCAGCATTCACGTTCATGCCGGAAGAACCGCTCACGGCCAGGGCATTGTTATAAACAGCATCGTGCTGGGCCGTTATATTGCCGCCGTTTAAGCTGACCGATCCGGACCCCAAAGCCGCGGCATTGTTCAGTTGAACGGTCGCCCCATGGGAAATGACCCAATCAGCCGTCATGGAAGACTGGGCAGCCGTATTCAGGATAAGGGTTCCCGCAAAACCGTCCGTCCCCACCGTCATCGTCCTGGCTCCCGTTCCAGCCGTTCCCAGACCACCGTAAATATTCATGGTCTTGCCGGAGGCAATGTTAAACAGGGCGCTGGAGTTGAAAACAACTCCGTTCCATACCTGGCTGGCAACTCCCAGAGAAAAATCCCCGCCTATGTCAAACAGCGTATACCCTTCTCCTCCATCACGTAAATTAACGGTGCGGTTGGAGCCGTTGCTTTTGGAAACGCTGAATCCATCGGAATTATCCGTAACGGTTATTCCCCCAAGTGAAAGCGTATTGAAAGAAGCCTGGAGAGCCTTGACCTGCCCCGTCATGCTACCCGCATCAAAACGCATGCTGTTTGTCGCCGTTCCGGCCCATGTTGCCGACCAGTTGCTGCTGCCGTAATCCGGAGTCCAGTTAGTATTTAAATGAACATCCACCGTCCCTCCCAGCCATGTATAGGTTTCCGCAACGGCATGCGGTGAGGAAACAGCAGCCATGCAGGCAAGCAGGGAGGACAAAAGACTTAAAGGGAGGTGCAACTTCATAGTTTTTAAAAGGGCGTACGTGAAATTCCTCCCGAAACTGACAGGAGGCTTTTTACCATCATTAGCGGATTAAAAATCCTCCTACAAGCTTAAACATTGATTCCGTAGGTGTTGCGCATCATCCAGAAGAGTATTTCCATGCTTTATCTGGTCTGGAATCAGGGGCATTCATCGTTCTATCCTTATCAGTATAAGCAAACAGGCGGGGCAACTCTGGTATATTGGCCCGGTTCCCATTACACGGCGAATTTTTAATCCGCTTTACGAATTCAAGCGACTGCGGTGAAAAAACAATTTTAATAAAAATCATTCCAATATATTGTAAAAACTACCTCCCCGCACCGTATCGGCTTAGCGGGATTCCCCTAAGCAACAGAGCCGTTCCGGAATAAATCCGGAACGGCTCTGGAGGGTCAGGAGGAAAGCCTTTCGGGGGTGGGCCCCCCTCCTTGTGTTTTCTCTTGTTAGAAGTCGTAGCGGTAGCCGACGCTTCCGTTCAGCGCGCTGGACCCGTCACGGATGTCCGCGTTCCCGTTCACGTAGATGGTTCCCTTCGTTCCTACAGGCACGCTCAGTCCGGCTCCCAGCTGCAGCGCCGTCGTTCCCACTTTCGCCCCCCTCACGCTTTGCGCAAAGCCGGGGTTGCCCAGCAGAGAGACGTTCGTTTCCCCTCTCCGGTCTCCCAGGTCCTGCGCCGCGTTCACGCGGATTTCCGCCAGCGCTTCTCGTCCGAAGATGTTGCTGCCCACCAGGCCCATCCACCGGCCGCCCAGCGCCAGCGTCCCCGTCGTCCAGTCCTGCCTGCCGACGTTCAGGCCCGCGTTGCCCGCACCCGTTTCCTCATAGCCGTCCATCCGCGTCGTCACCACCGAGGCGTTGAACAGCGGCTGCAGCACGCTGCTGCGGTTTTCGTTGAGGTATACGTCGTAGGTGAGTTCATACATCGCTCCAAAGCCCCACCCGCTGGTGCTTCCCTGCGTCCCGTAGCTTCCTTCCCCGTAGTTGACCGTACGGTTGAGTTTCGCGTCGTTCCATCCTCCCGTCAGGATGAGCGTGTGCGCCCAGCGCCTGTCCTGGTAGCGGCCGAAGAGGCTGGCGTAGTAGCTGTCCAGGTGCCCGTCGGCGCTGTCCGCCGCGCCGGCCGTCAGGTCGCCGTAGTTGGCCGTGAAGGCCGCTCCCACCGTGAGGCGGTCGCTGAGGTCCGCGTCCACGCCCACAGTGCCTCCCCAGGTGGTGAGCTGGTAGCCGCTTTCATCCCCGCGGGTGTCCAGTTTGGCGTAGGAGCCCGTGCCTTCCATCCACATGTGGAAGCGGGGGAGGTCGTCGTTGACGTAGGCCGGGTTGACGCCCATGAGGGTGGTCCGGTTCCTGATCCAGCCCATCTGGTCGCGCAGGGCGTCCCTCTGCGCCGTCCCCAGCGCGTTGACCGTGCTCCCTGCTGCCGCCGCCATGGCGAGGGAGGCTCCGGAGAGGTTACCGTCATTGATCATGGTGCTGACGCCGTTCATGAATTGGGCCAGCTGGGAGTCGGGGTCCAGGTTTTTGCGGGCTTCCCAGAGCAGGCTGGCTCCGGCGGCGGAGTTCCACGTGTCGGCCGCGGAGGCGAAGAGGTTTTCCTGCCGGAGTGTGGCATTGAGCAGGATGTCGTTTCCGTCGCGGCTCAGCGTGGCGTCCTGGTAGTAGACGGCGAAGAGGCCGGATATCCGGGCGGCGAGGCTTTGCCCGTCTTCCAGGCCGCTGATGCTGCCGGTGGCGCTCATCAGGACGACGTCATGGAGGTCGCTCCCCGCGTTCATGGCGGCGTTTCCTTCCATGTTGGAGAGGAGGAAGCCGGCTCCGTCCTGCACGGTGATGGTGCCCGCCGTCAGCATGGGGGCGCCAAAGGGGGCGTCCTGGTTGAAGTTGTAGATCAGTTCCGTCGTGGAGCCGTTCTGGAAGGTGATGCTTTCCACGTTGAGCGTGGTGTTGGCGCTGCCCTGGGCGTCCCCGGTGGCTTCAATACGCAGGGTGCCGTTGTTTCCGGCGGTGATGCTGTTGTAGTTCAGCGTGGGGGCGTCCGCGGTGCCTTTCAGGACCAGGACGCCTCCGTCACGGACGGCGAGGTCGTAGTCCTTATTGCCGGTTTGCAGGTATTGGGTGGCTTGCCCGGAGATGTCCAGGGTGCCGCTGCCTGCCAGCGTGCCGGAGAAGGTTCCGGAGGAGGTTGTTGCCGAGGAGATGGAGAGGCTGCCTCCGTTCATGGACAGGGTGCCGCTGCCGGAGAGGCTGCTGATGGTGCCGGATTCCGTTCCGGAGAGGGCCAGCGTGCCGTCGGCGGTGACAGAGGTTCCGTCCAGCCGGGCTTCTCCGCCCAGGGCCAGTTCCGCTCCTTCCTGGATGCGGAGGGTGCCGGTTCCGGTGATGGAGCCGTCGTTTATTTCGCCTGTTCCGGTCAGGTTGAGAGTTCCCTGGATGGTCAGGGAGCCTCCGGCTTCCGTGCCGGTGATGGTTCCGACTTCGGCGTTGCCGTTAATGGTCAGGCCGCCTCCTTCCAGAGTGAGGGTGTCCAGGGTGTTTGACGCGCCGTTGAGGACGATGTTTCCTTCACGCAGGGCGAGGGTTTCCACGTCCATCGTTCCTCCGACCGTCAGCGTCCCGGTTCCTTCCTTGATGAAGGCGACGTTGTTGCCTCCCGTGATGCTGCCGCCCATGACGGTGTCCTGGCCGGCCGGGTCGATGTCGTCTTCTCCCGTCGTCATTTGTTTGTTGTTGAGGATGACGACGGCCGTGCCGTCTCCGGTGTTGTTGACGACCAGGCTGCTGCCCGTGGCTCCCATCAGGTTGTTGATTTTAGCTCCCTGTCCGTCGGATTCGCCCGGGGCTCCGGCCAGGTTGACCGTCAGGGTCTGGCCGCCGCCGATGACGACGCCGGCGTAGCCGGAGAGCGTTTGATAGGAGTTGACTTCATGGGCGTTTCCTCCTTCCTCCTGCACGCGGTAGAGGCCGGTGGCCGCTCCGCTGAGCACCAGGCTTCCTCCGTCCGTTCCGGTGACCCGGATGCCGTAGTTGGACAGAAGGTCGGTAGTGAAGGCGATGTCGCCCAGGTCGCCGACGGTCAGCGTTCCGCTGGTCAGGGTCAGGTAGCTGGAGGAGTCGTCGGTTTTGTGGTCCAGCAGAAGGTTGACGACGGCGTCGTTGCTCAGGTCCAGCGTCAGCCCTTCCCCCTTTATGGACAGGTTCGGGTCGCTTCCCGTTCCGCTGCCGTTGCTGATGACGGCGCCAGACGCCTGCGTGTCCTGGCCGATGTTTTCCGTTCCCAGGGCGATGGTCAGTCCGTCCAGGCCTCCTTCTCCTACGGTTACGGTTCCGCTGACTCCGGTGAGACGGGAGCCGGAGGCGATGTTCCACGTTCCTTTCATATGGCTGCCGCCGGCGCCGGAGAGGTTCAGGCTGCCTTCCGAGATGGTGATTCCTTCCGTGGTTCCGTCAAGGATGGTTTCCGCTCCTGCCGCGTCCGCCCCGAGTGTCAGGGTTCCCGCTCCCGTTTTGGTCAGGGCCGGGCTGTCGGTCAGCGCGTAGATGGTGGCCGAGGCTCCTTCTTGCGCGATATTGATTTCATCAAACCGGGTGAAGGTGACGTTTTGGAAGTCCCCGGTTCCAAAGGTTCCCTTGAGTTCCAGCGTCCTGTTTCCTTCTACCGCCGCTCCGGCGCTTCCGCCGATGGTGATGCCGTTTTCTTCTCCTTCCTCCCCAAAGATGCTTCCTCCCGTCAGCGAGACGTGGACCTTGCCTCCTACCGTGCCACAGTTGCCCGCCCCGTAGATGTCTCCCAGGTAGGTGCCCTGTCCAAGGGTGACGGTGATGTTGCCGCCAATGCTGACGGGCAGGGCTGTGGGATCTTCCGCCGTCCATGTGCTTCCTCTCCAGGAGCCGCCCACGATTTTGCCCGTGAAGGTGGAGCCTCCGTCAATGGAGACGCTGGTGTTTCCGTTGGTGGTCAGCGTCGTGCCGTTGCCCCAGTTCCAGAAGGAGCCGCCCATGATGTCTCCCGTGAAGGTGATTCCTTCTTTTCCGCTGATGGAGACGCTTGAGTTTCCTTCCACTTTTTGTACGGCTCCGTTGCTCTCGGATTTCGTGTTTGCGTAACTGCCTCCATAGATGTTTTTGACGAAGTTGTTGTGCCCTTCCGTGCCGGAGAGTTCCGCATCGCCTACATTAATCGTTACCGAGGTGTTGCCCTGGATGGTCGTTCCTGAAGTCTGGTTGGCCGTCCACGCGCTTCCGCCCGTGATGAAGTTTTGGGCTGTGACGTTGCCGAAGTCTCCCAGGTTGACGGTCGCGCTGTTGCTGTGCTGGATGTTGGTGACCAGGACGCTCGTGTTTCCTGTGATGGTGGTGACGGCATTGTGGGAGGAGGTGCTTCCTCCGATGATGGCTCCCGCCACGATGGCGTTATCCTTGACGGTAACGTTGGTGTTTCCCGTCAGGGTAGTGCTTGCTCCCTTGTTGTTCCCGCCGATGACGTGTTCCGCCGTGGCGTTTCCAGAGAGCTGCACATGGGTGTCCCCAGTCAGCGTGCTGGTCTGGAGGTTGGTGCCCCATTCATTGGTGACACCTCCGGCGATGATGCCGAATGCTCCTCCGTTGATGTCCATCCAGATGTCCCCCTGGTAGTTGAGGTTGCCGGACGGCAGGGTCGCCCCGCTGTTGTATACCCCGGACAGGTTGATTTTAGTTCCGCCGGTGTTGGTGATTTGATAGACTTTGTCCCCGCTGGTCGTCAGGGTCCCGTTCAGATATCCCAGGCTGACGTTGGCCGCACTCCCCTCCCCAAGAGCCAGCGTAAAGGCGTTCTTGACCGTTTCTTCCAATTCCCCTCCTTCTCCCGCAGATACCCACGTCACGCTGGATATCGCCCCGTCTTCTATCGTCAGCACGCTGCCTTCTATTCTATATTGCCCTGTATCTAAGCCTAGTACGCTAAAGCCCTCGCCAAGCTCCGCTCCCAAATCAACGGTATTGGAACCTTCGGCACTAAATCCCTGCAACAAACGCCCAATATCTATTTTCCCGGACGTCCACGTGGTATTTGAAGCAGTAATCCCATCATTTCCCGATGAAGACGTATAAGATAAAATTGCTCCATCAACTGTCACATTCTGCAATGTCCCGGTCCCGCTCATGTTCAACGTAATGGTTGATCCGATCGTTTGCGAGTTAAAATCAAGCGTCCCCCCATCCAGCGTAACAAGGCCGCTTCCCAAAGCGGAATTATTCATGCACCTTACAGTAGAGCCGGAGGTGATGACCCATTCAGCAGTCATGGATGCATTGGCCGCATTGTTTAAAACCAACGTACCGCTGAATCCTTCCCCGCCCACCGTAATGGTCCGTCCGGAAGAATTCAGTGCCCCGTAAACATTCAGCGTCTTGCCATTTGCCACAAGGACATTCCAGTCTGCATTCACATTAACCGGGCCCCATGCATTGGAGGAAGAACCCAGGGAAAAATCTTCACGAACCGTAAATAATACCGGCTCTTCCGTACCCGCTCTCCCCAGTATAAGAGTCCTCTGGGCATTATTGTTCGGGACAAGGGAGAACCCTGATGCCCCTTCCTCCACAATCAATCCCCCCATGGTAAATGGCGTAAAGGAGCAGGATGGATTTTTATTGGTCGCCGATACGGTGACATCGCCCACTTCCGTGCCTGATGCGACAAAGCGCAATGTGTTATATTCCGACAGTCCCGTTTCATTGGCAAAAAGGTTCCAAATACTTCCCTCCTCTGAAACGGAACCCCAATTCGTATTGACAGGACCGTATGTTCCATCCGGATTGGTCAGGACAATGCCGCCGTTATGAAAATCATTGGACGAACTCCCTACCCACGTATAGATATTACCGGAATATCTGCTGCCGTCCCACTCCGTAGCAGCGAACACATGAAAACCGGATATGGCATAAAACGACAATAAGGCGGACAACAACTTGAGCGGTAGACGTAACTTCATAACTTGCAAATATGGGTAAATAATAAAGCTATCCAGCCGTCCTGATTGGCTGTTTGCAATATATAGCTATTACCGAATTAGCAATCCGCCGTCAATATTTAACATTGATCCAATGCATGTTGCATACCCGGAAATCATCTTCTTCTTAATATCCAATTCAGAATTTTTTCAAAAAAACATTCCATATCTCTTTCATTATAAACATCAAAAATATCTGATTCTGGTCTATTTTCTGGATAATGCTTCTGCGGATTGCTAATCCGCAATGCAACATTTCACATGAAAATAAAAATGGACGCAAAAATTATTTTCATCCCTTCCCTATTCCTGAACAAACGATGCAGCAAAATAACACCTTTCGTGAATTTCACCTTTCATACATAGAAAAAGAGGGTGTATTGTTTGCCCGCAACAAGTTCGGAGCAAAGACCAGAAATCGTAGCAGTAGCTGATATGTCCCGTTTACTGAGCAGCCCCGTCCCGGATGTCCGCGTTCCCGTTCACGAAGATAGTTCCCTTCGTTCCCACCGGCACGCTCAGTCCGGCTCCCAGCTACAGCGCCGTCGTTCCCACTTTCGCCCCCCCCTCACGCTTTGCGCGAAGCCGGGGTTGCCCAGCAGAGAGACGTTCGTTTCCCCTCTCCGGTCTCCCAGGTCCTGCGCCGCGTTCACGCGGATTTCCGCCAGCGTTTCATGTCCGAAGATGTTGCTGCCTACCAGGCCCATTCATCAGTAAGTAAATATCGGAACAGCTGGTTTACGGAAACGCCTTCGCAGGAGATAACGCCAAATCCAGGCAATCCCGTGAAAAACAATACTCTTCCCATAAAAAACGTACCGAGCCGGGAAAGGCTTCCGAGACCGGTCCGGATAAAGGAAAAGCAACCGGGAATGCACCTTTCCTCCTTGCTCCCGGCTCTTCAAGTTGCTAAAATGCTTCAAGCAAATTTTTTATCCTTTTCCCATGGTCATTTTTGGTTCCTCCAATTTATCCGACTCAGGTGATCTGTTGATCTTCAACAAAGTATCTTATAAAACCCTACTGATGTTCGAAAAAGAACTGGGCAGGGACCGCATGACCTACCTGGTGGAAGAAGGTCTCCCCCCGGATACGGCCACCGCCTCCCATCTGGAATCCACTAAAGCGGACGGCATCCTGTTCCAGGCTGGAGGCAGCGACCCTGTCGCGCTGCGTTCCGCCATCATGGAACGCATTAACGAAGGCAGAAAAGTAGTATTTCTACCCGGTCCCGTCTCCCATGTGAAAGGTTCCATCAGCCAAATTCCTCCGCGGGTCATCAAGGCCCTGGAAGCCCTGCATATCTCCCCCGTACCGGTCTATGCCGGTTTTTACACGAACTCCGTGCTGGATGCGGAGGCCGATACGGACGCCCAGGCGGACATCCAGATACATATTCTCCCCAAACTGGCCCCTGGGGCCGAGATGGCAGCACGCCTGACCTCCGCGTGGCTGGAATGTTCCGCCCAGGCATACGCCACGCTGCCTCAGCTCCACGGTTCCCTGTCCGCCCTCCTTTTCCGCAGCCTCAAACTTCATTCCGATTGCCGGGTCATCGACGGCATTGACGACACTACGCTGACTTACGGCCAGCTACTGGCCATTTCCGTAGCCTTTGCCAAGAGGTTGAAAAAAATTACCTCGAATCGCCGGGTCGGCATCATTCTTCCGCCGGGCAAGGGAGCGACCATAGCCAATCTGGGCTGCCTGTTCGCCGGGAAAACACCGGTGAATTTCAATTATTCCGCCTCGGAAGGAGCCTTTGCCAGCTCTGTAAAGCAATCCGGCGTGGACTGGTTTATTACTGCGGATACCTTCATGCGAAAGCTCCAGAATTTCCCGTGGCCCCCCCAGCGGGATCTGATCCTCATGGAGCGGGAAATTCCCCTGCTTAAAGGTTCCGCCAAACGCTGGGGCCTCGCCATCAAATTCCTGACAGCGGGGTTCATGATTAAAAAACTGGGGCTGGACGCACCTACAGGCGCGGACGAAGCCGTGCTGATGTTCACTTCCGGCTCTTCCGGGGAACCCAAGGGCGTGCCGCTGACCCACCACAACCTTCTTTCCAACATCTCTCAATGTTCCTCCCGCATTACGCTGGAACCGCAAAGCAGGTTTCTGGGAAGTCTGCCCGTATTCCACTGCTTCGGCATCACCATCGGGCTATGGTATCCGATGATCGGCGGGTACGACATGGTCACCTATCCATCCCCTCTTGAGGCCAAACGGCTGGGAGCCCTTATCAAGCAGTACGGAATCAGTCTGGTAGTCACCACGCCCACCTTCCTGCGCGGTTTCATGAAACGCTGCGAACCGGACACCTTTAAAACCGTCCGCTACCTGATCGTTGGCGCGGAAAAACTGCCGGAAGACCTTTCCGCCGCTTTCCGGGAAAAATTCGGCATCATTCCATGCGAAGGCTACGGCCTGACGGAAGCCTCTCCCGTCTGTTCCGTCAACTTCATTGACCCGGCGCCATCCAATGCCGCCGGAGACTTCATTCCCGGCATGAAAAAGAGTTCCGTAGGAGCCCTCCTTCCCGGAATCGCCATACGCATCACCAGCCCTCACACGGGACGCGTGGTTCCCATCACTACTTCCGGCATGATCTGGCTGAAAGGACCGAACATCTTTCCCGGCTATCTGGGCGGTCCGGAGACGGATCGCGATATTTTCGTGGACGGCTGGCTAAAAACCGGAGACATAGGTTCCGCAGACGAATTCGGCTTCCTGAAGATTGAAGGACGCATTTCCCGCTTTTCCAAAATAGGTGGGGAAATGGTGCCTCATGAAGCCCTGGAAGCAGCCATTATGAACATTTGGAATCTGGATCCGGCGGACGAAGAACGGCGGATAGCCGTCGTCACCATTCCGGACCCCGTAAAAGGGGAGGCCGTAGCCCTGCTCACCACCCTGGTGACGGATTACGTGCACCAGGCGCGCACCCTCATCAGGCACGGCCTGATTGACCAGGGGCTGCCGGCCCTCTGGTGCCCCAAGGAGATTATTCCCGTAGAACGCATCCCGGTGCTCCCATCCGGCAAGCTGGATATCAAGCAATGCAGGATGCTGGCGTATGAAGCGCTGAACATCCCCTTTGAACCGTAATTTATGGAATTCCCGGAGGAAACGCCCGCCGCGCCCAAACCCATCACAGTCAAACAGCTCGTTTACCGCCTGAGAGACACGGTCAGCATCGCTGTGGGCACCCAGTGGGTGGTGGGAGAACTGAGCAACGTCAAGCATCACACCAGCGGCCACGTTTATTTCACCCTGAAGGAACAGGGAGCGGAAATTTTCTGCGCCTTTTTCAAGGCAGCGGCTTCCAAATGCCCCATACGGCTCCAGGAAGGGATGAAAGTCCATGTCCTGGGCAGCGCCACCGTATACCCGGACCGGGGGCAACTCCAGCTGGTCATCAGGCAGGTAAAAGCTGCAGGACAGGGAGATTTGCAGACTCGCTTTTTGGAGTTGAAAGCCAAACTCCAGCGCGAGGGGTTGTTTGACGCGGAACACAAAAAGAAAATTCCCACGTTCCCCCGCGCCATCGGCATCGTCACCTCCCCCACCGGCGCCGTCATCCAGGACATACGGCACGTATTGGAACGCCGCGCCCCGTGGGTGAAGGCTTATCTGCTGCCCGTACGCGTGCAGGGGGCAGGAGCGGAGCACGAAATAGCCGCAGCCGTGCGCGCTTGGTCCGGAGCGCCCTTCAACGGTCTCCCGCCCGTGGACGTGCTCATTGTAGGACGCGGAGGCGGCTCCATTGAGGATTTGTGGAATTTCAATGAGGAAACGGTGGCGCGCGCCATTTACGAATGTACCGTTCCCGTGATTTCCGCAGTGGGTCATGATACGGACTTCACCATTGCCGATTTTGCGGCGGATCTGCGCGCACCCACTCCCACCGCAGCCGCAGAACTGGCCACACCGGACGGCCCTGAATGGCTCCGCAAGCTGTCCAGAATGGAACAGGCTCTTCATGCATCCGCTCGGCATTCCCTCTTGCGTTCCAAGCTGAAACTGGATGTTTACCTGCGGGGGAAGCTGTTGGATGCGTATTCCCTGCTCTCTCCTTATTCCCAGCGCCTGGACGATATGGAAGAAACCCTGCAGAATGCCGCAACCACGAGAGTTTTTCATAACACGCTGCATATTAACAAACTGGAACATCAGCTGCAAATGCGCCACCCCGCCCACAGGAACCGGGAGCGCACACAGCTTCTGGCTTCCCTTCAGGCCGGTTTATCCCATGCAGCCGCCTCCCGCATGACGGATTTATCTTCACAACTCACTCTTATTCAAGCACGTCTTGAAGCACACAGCCCGGAACAGACCCTGCGCCGCGGATATGCCCTGGTAGAAAACCAGGATAAGCAGCTTATCCGGCAGACAAACCAGGTGCATGCAGGGGAAAAATTGAAAATCCGTGTTTCCGACGGTTGTTTTTATGTCAGGGATGACACGCCACAATAACCTGTCCACAAGCATCTAGTAGTGCATTTTTTGCACTCAATCTAACAAATTGTGTTTTTTCTTGATTTTACAGGAAATGGAACCTATTCTAATAGAAGCTTATCACTGCTTCTATCACCCGGTCCCATAACTTCTGTTCATATGCCTTGTAAAAACATCACCCGTTACACTTACGAAACAACGGCCTTTCAGGGCTATCGGTTGGCGATCTGTAAGAACAAGCGTTTATTCACCCGTTATTTCTCCGATTCTCAATACGGGGGCGCTGACGCAGCGCTTCAGGAAGCCATGAGGGTGAGAGATAATATTTTCAAACTTTTCGAACAGGGCAACCTTACGGTTAGCCAAATTTTCGCAAAATATACTGTGCGCTCCCGCCGTCAATCCGCAGCTGACCGCCGTGAAAAAATGGTTCATGGGAAAAGGGCTCTCAGCCATGTAAGACAGAAAGCCAAAGTCCGCAGCTGAAGGTTCTGCAGAAGCTGTTTTTCAGCTCTGCTTGAGAATATGGATCATACCGGAAACGTTACATTTGCCCCAAAAAGAGACAAATAACTTGTTGAAGGCCTAAAATCCATTCTTTCTCTCCGGAATGCCGGGTATCCGTCGATACAGGGAAACGGAACCTGTGCCAAAGCTCTTTGATGACGTCAAGGGATTAAAGCGGCACATTTCCTTAAAAAGCCCCTTCAGCCTCACGCAGCTGACCGCAGGTATCCCGCTTTAGTCAAGCTCCCGACCGGAGCCTCTGGGAACTCTGAGCCCCTCCGGCATCTGCCAATGGATAACTTTTCCTTTCCAAAAAAGGAACGGCCTAACTGAAGGAAGGGTCTGCTATCTGCGGCGTCGGCGCGAGGCAGGCCTCTCCGGTTCTTCAGCCGGAACCTCTCCTATCTTCCCCAGCACCCTGCGGGCCTCTGTGGTTCGTTTTTGCTTGAGGCACACACCAGCCCAGTTGCGGTGAATTTCATTGTAAAGCTCTCCCAACTGGATGGAGGCCAGATTATTCCGGAGTTTTTCCTTATCTTCCGGAGTCAACGCATCCCACTCCGCAATCAACTTTCCATATTGGGACTCCGACAGAGCCCATTGTTCCCTGCCGGCGCTTATCTCCGCCTGAAGATTCAGAATGACCGGCTGAAGTGCCTGAACAAACGTGGTATTTTCACGAGCCACTTTCATTGCCTGTTCCAGATACTTTACCGCCTGATCGTAATCCCGCGCCTTCAGGAAAGCTGCGGCAACATTCACATCTTCATAAGCCCGTTTCACCAAAGCCTCTGCCTGGCTGTATTTTTCAAGCTGGGACCGCATGGACGCAATATCCTGGCTCAGGCTGGAGCCGCTCAAAATACGGGGAGCATCCACGCCAAGCGTCATGGCAGCCCCTTCTGCACGGGACAGCAGGCGGGAGGCTTCTCTCAAATCCCCCATCTGCATCCTTACCCGTGCCAGGGCAAGCATTGTCTCCGGCGTGCAGTCCATCTCCGTTTCAGCTGCTCGGAAGCAGATCAGAGCCGCTTCCAGCTGGTCGGCCATGGCCTTCAATTCCTCCTGGGAATACTTCCGGCGCGTGTTCAGCGGCATCTTCAGTTCATTCAGAATAATGCGGCCCATGTCCGGATTGGCGGTCAGGCGGAATTTAGTAAGAAGCTCCCGGGCAATCGCACTCCCCGTGCCACCGGGCAACCCGGTGGTCCTGTCTGGCAGAGTATCCTGAAGCAACAGGATTTTCACCATGCTCTTCACATCCTCCGGTTTATTCAGCATGCTCCTCATGACAGGAGAAACAGCCTGCTTGCACAACGCGGAAAAACGCTCAAACCTGGCCTGGTCGTACGCATAATGGATTAATGGCTCCAAGCACGCTAAACGGATGGAAACCTGGTCTTCCGGCGTATTTTTCAAAATCACTTCATAAAGCTTTTCCGCCACAGCATCATGCTTGCGGCGGGCGAATTCCCGCGCCCAGTTCAGGCTGACGCCCAGAAGGCGGGTATTGTCCTCCGCCGTCATGGAGGAGGAAGCAGCCAGCTTTTTTCCCAGAAGAGCAGCCAGCATAGGTTCGGATTCTTTCAGCATGCCGCGCCGGTCCATTTCCACCGCCAAAAGCCATGCAAAGGAATCTCTGGCTTCGGGAGAATTCATCCATTCCACCTGCTTGTCCACGGAGGATGCCATCTGCGCCAGCTCTGCATCGGAACCGTTCCATGAAGCCAGCATATCCTGCAAATGCCCCATGGCCTGCGTCTGGCTGTGCACCTCATGAATGGTCGGCTTGAACCACCCTTCTATCGTAGGCCAGTACTGGATGTAGCCGAACCAGAGTCCTCCCAGGAGGACCAAAAAGAGGACCGGCTTCCAATAAGACTTTTTCTTGCGTGCGGGGCGGTAGGGCTTACTGGAAAAATGGCGCTCGGAACTCATGCAGGCATTGAGCCAAAAAGACGGCACAAATCAAGCAAAATAAACGCCTCGCAACGTCTTACGAAGCCCCTCGCATCCTACCTCCGTGAAGATCTGGAGTTCACGGAGGGTCTGCGCCCGGGGGATGCCATGCGCACCCGGGGAAAACCGGATTCCTTCCAGCAGTCATCCGCTTTCTCCTTCATGCCCAGTTCGTCATAACAGCGTCCAAGCTGTTTGTAATTCTCCGACCTCTGTTCCCCCTCCAGCATGGGAAGAACCGCCTCAAAAGCTTCTGCCGCCTCTTTCCATTGTTCTCCGTCACACAGAGCGTACGCCTTACACAAATAAGACTGAACCAGCAAATCCCTGCGTTCCGCCCCCTCCACGCATTTCAGCAGAGAATCCACCGCTCCGGCATAGGCAGTCAGGGCGCCCTCCCTGTCCCCCGCCATATCGCTGGCAAGTCCCAGGGAATAATATACGCGGCCCAGGGACAGAAGATCCGAGGCGAAATGGGACTTCCGCAGCTGAAGAGCCCTTTCCAGGTTCTCCCTGGCCTTGCCCCCCTCCCCGGCATCCAGCCATGCCTTGCCCAGCCCTTCGCGGGACTGGGCGGAAATGACGGGAGAAGCCGAGCTGTTGGCAATGGCCTTTAAAAAATCCGCCCGGGCTTCCGGAGAGGCCTTACGCAAGATGTTGACCCACCCCCTCTGATCATACAACCCGGCCCAAAAGGCATGGTCCGCCGGCAGTACGCCGCGGGCAGCGCCTTCCGCCTGGTAAAGATAAGCCAGGGCCTCCTCATAATTCCCCTGCTCCGTAGAAATACGGGCCAGGCCGCGCAGGGCATTGAGGCAGTCATTCAACAGGTAAGTGGCATTTTCCGAGCCGGAAAGGCCCTTTAAAAACAATTCCCGTGCCTCATCCTTCCTGCCGGCTTCCAACATGGCCTCCCCCATGCTGATGCTGGCCAAGGCCAGGTCTCCAGTGGTCTTGTCCGGCTGAGGACAAAGAGCCAGAGCCTTCTTGAAATACTCGCGCGATTCTGGAATGCGCCCCGTAGTACGTGCCAGCCTTCCCTGGGCGGCTAAAAGCCTGGACCTGACAGGGAGGGCATCCGGCCCCAGATGTGCAGCGGCATCCACCGCACGCTGGAGCAACATATTAGCCTGTTCATTCCTGTTCAGCATCTGGTCAATGGAACTCATGGTCTGGAGCGTCCGCACCAGCGGCTCAGCCATTCCTTCCTTCTCATATCCCTCCTCAGCGGTTTTCAAATAATCGTAGGCGGAAGTGTACTGGTGCTCCGCCAACAGAGCCTTTGCCACGGCATCCGCACGGGGAGCCCATACCTGATAGCGCCCGGCGGCGTATCCGGCGTCAATTAATTCCCTGGCCGCAGGAAGAGCAGGAACGACGCCACCCCGGCTAATCAGCTCCCGGGTGAGGCCCCAGGCCGTTTCTGTCCGCAGTTCCGGATCCCTGATCCATGCAAGGCGTTCCTCCCGGTTGTCCAGAATGCCGGCCAGGCTCTCGCGCGAAGCAAAAACATCCGCCATGAAGCGGGACAAATTCTGCATGGCCTTTTCATCGCTTTTCTGCACCACCACCGGCGGAGTAGTCAGCATCCCTTCATCATAGCCGATGCGGTACGCCATGTGGTACGTCAGGAACTCCAGCAGCATCACAAGCACGCACAAGCACAGGGCAATCAGCCACTTGGTACGCGGAGACAGAGGGGGCAAAGGAGAAGACGCCTGCATAACAAGTGCATAACGTTACCGGGCGTTCCCCGAATTTCAAGCTTTTTGCTCGGGGAAAACTCCTCTGCCGTTCCTGAAAGTGGATAAAAAAGAACCTTCAACAGTCTGCCGGCCGTCACTGGGAACCGGCTCAAAAGAACCCTCCCTCCCGTTTTTCCGACCATGGAAATCCCCATAATTCTGCCGGGGACTCCCGCCGCACCGGATGCCCCCTTCCTCATCCATCCCTGCGCTTTCGTTCGGACGCGCGGTACAACTGCCAGGCATTCCATAAATTATGCCACAGTACATAAAACGTGGGGCCCAGAGCGGCAATGGGGCTGGCATACGTCAAAGCCAGATAAATGGACAGGGTGGTATTCTTCTGCCCTAATGCCTGGCTGCACTCCGCAGCGCGCGTGCGTCCCCCCAGCAAATATCCCAACCCGAAATTGACCCCGCAAACCAGCAGGGCAATCACGCCAATCTGTTCCAAAACACGTTCCGAAATGCCCTCACGGGAGGAAATATCATAAGAGGCGTTTGCGGCTATCAAAACCAGAATCACCACCCAAATGCCAAAAGTGACGTCTTTCAACTTCCTGGGCCACGCGATGGCGCGAGGATAAAAGCGCCGCGCCGCCAATGCCAGAGCCAGGGGAAGCAACATTACCAAGGAAATATTCTGGGCCACGTTCAGATAAATCTCAAAACCGCCCCGCCCAACAACCGCCGGCAGGATGAAAGGCAGCAAGGCGCAGATAATACCGTTAATTAGCAAAAGGGCGGTCAGCATAAACTCCACGCTGCCTCCCAGCAGCCCCATCACCACGGGAGCCGCCGTGGCTGTAGGCATGATGCCTACGAAAAAAGCGGCCTGTGCCAGATACCCATCCCCAAAAACAAGGCGGCACACACCCCATGCCGCCAGGGCGACCATCAGATTAGCCCCCGTCAGGAGCCAGTGAGCCCGTTCCGGCTTCATTCGTTTGAAGCGGATGCCCAGAAAGGTTACAAACAGCATTACTACCAGCATCCACTTGAATGTCCAGCTGTACACATGCAGGCCGGGCATCATGTACCCCGCGATGAAGGCCGCCACAATGGCAAACGTGCGGATGAGGGACTTGAACATGAGGAATACGGTGAAACGATTACGCGGGATTTCCGAGCAAATGGATGAAACCGCCCATCCGATGAGCGTTCCATCCCGACAAATCTCGCAAACGGGTCGGCAAGCCGACTACCATGCTCTCAGCAACGGCCCCCACTCCACCCCCATGATGCCGGGAAACGCCCATATAGCCATGTCCGGCAACAAGGAGATCTGCTGCAACGGGCAACCGTTCCCTGATTCCCTGCTGTTGCATCATGGAGAGCATTGAGGAAAATTCCGGGATTACCGGTTCACGCGGGCGGCGCGAACCTGAATGGAGTGGTTGTGGGCGTCCAGCCCCTCCACCCGGGCAAACTCCGCCACATACGGGGCGGAGTTCAGCACGGCATCCCGGTTCATGCGCACCACGCTGGTGCGGCGCTGGAACTGGTCCGCCCGCAAGCCGGAAAAAGACTTGCCGGCGCCGCCGGTAGGCAGCGTATGGCTGGGACCCGCCAGAAAATCCCCGCAGGCTACAGTAGAAAGGGAGCCTGCGTAGATGGCGCCCGCCGTCCTGATGCCATTAAGCACGGCCTCTTCATCCCGAGTGACAAGCACCAAATGCTCCGGCGCAAAGGCATTAACCAGTTCCACCCCTTCCTGAATGGAAGAAACCAGAAAACCGTAGGCATGCTTGTCCAGCACCTCCCGGATGATGGATCCGCGGCTCAGCAGGGCGGCCTGGCGTTCCACTTCCGCCTCCACCTGCTCCAATAACGCCTCTGATGTAGTGACAAAAACAACTACGCTGTCCGGGCCATGCTCGCCCTGCGCCAGCAGGTCGGCAGCCAGAAACTCTGCATCCGCAGTATCATCCGCCAGCACCATTACTTCACTGGGTCCGGGCAGCAAATCAATGGCAACAGCCCCCACCAACTGGCGTTTGGCCTCCACCACAAAACGGTTGCCGGGACCAAAAATCTTTTCCACCGGTTTCACGCTCTCCGTCCCCAGTGCAAGGGCGGCTATCGCCTGAGCGCCCCCTATCTTGACAATTTCCGTCGCGCCGGAGGCTTTCAGCGCATACAAAAGTGCGGGATTCACCCGGCCGTCCGGCCCGCAGGGCGTAGCGGCCACAATCTCCCGCACGCCGGCGGCCTGAGCAAAACCGCCCGTCATGATGGAAGTGGATACCAGGGGCGCTTTCCCTCCGGGAATATAAATGCCCACACGGTCGTACGGAAGGAACCGCTCCGCCACCTCCACGCCCTGCGCATTTACGCCGAACCAGTCCTGCCTGCGGCTGCGGTCTGAAAAATAATGGATATTTGCCAGAGAGACGGCAATGGCCTCCTTCACACTCCCCTCCACCATGGCCTCCGCTTCCGCCAGCTCTGCCTCCGTCACGAACAGGGAGGAAGAATCAAGATGTACCTTGTCAAATCTGGAGGCATAGTCAAAAAGGGCTTCATCCCCGCGCGCGGAAACATCCTGGATAATAGCGTTCACGGTATCCCTTACGGAATCCTCCGGGAGGGCGCGGCGGTTCATCCGGCGCTTCATTTCGTCAAAGCAGGTATCGGAAGGACGGTAAATTTTCATAAAAAGTCTCTACAGAAAAACGGGAAGGAAGTTTCCCAATCTTTAAGCACGCAGTCAAGCCTTCTGTCCTCTTTGATTTCCAACAGGGCTTCACGGCACCTCCGGACAAAAAATCAAAAGACCAAACCATTCTCCCTTGACCGACATCAAAAATAGTCCTAGCCTTTCTTCCGCAAACATTTGGCCAAACGGCCCACTGTCATGAACATTCACGAATATCAAGCAAAACAACTCTTTGAGCGTTTTGGCGTGGCTACCCCCAAGGGCATTGCCGCCGCCACAGCTCAGGAAGCAGCACAAACAGCCCGGAACATGGGCCTCTCCCAATACGTAGTTAAGGCACAGGTACACGCTGGCGGCCGTGGTAAAGGCACCTTCAAAAACGGTTTTAAGGGAGGCGTCCACGTCGTCAAGTCCGTGGAGGAAGTGGAAGAAGTCGCCGGCAAGATGCTTAACCAGGTTCTGGTCACCAAGCAAACCGGGGAAACCGGCAAGCTGGTCAGCAAAATCATGGTGGCGGAAGCCGTGGATCTCAAAAAGGAATGCTACTTCGCCATTCTTCAGGACCGCGCCCGGGAATGCCCCGTTATCGTGGCCAGTACGGAAGGCGGCATGGACATTGAAGAAGTGGCTGCCACCCGCCCGGAAGCCATTATCCGCGAACACATTGACCCGGCGCTGGGCATCCTGCCTTTCCAGGCTCTCAAAATCGCCGTGGCGCTGGGACTGACCGGTCCCCTGCTCCGCCAGGCCACCAAGCTCATCACCAACGTTTACAAGCTTTTCACCGCTCTGGACTGCTCTCTGGTGGAAATCAACCCCCTTGTAGTCACCACGGATGACCGCGTGTGCGCTCTGGACGCCAAATTCAATTTTGACGACAACGCCCTGTACCGCCACCCGGAAATCATGGAAATGCGGGATGAAACGGAAGAAGACCCCCGCGAAGTGGAAGCCGGCAAGTACGACCTGAACTACATCGGCCTGGACGGCAACATCGGCTGCATGGTGAACGGCGCCGGACTGGCCATGGCTACGATGGACATCATCAAATACTACGGCGGCGAACCCGCAAACTTCCTGGACGTAGGAGGCTCCGCCACGGAAGAAATGGTAACCAACGCGTTCCGCATCCTCACCAGCGACAAAAACGTGAAGGCCCTTCTGGTCAACATCTTCGGCGGCATCATGCGTTGCGATGTCATTGCCCAGGGCATTGTGGCTGCGGCGAAAAACATCGATATGAAAATCCCGCTCGTCGTACGTCTGGAAGGCACCAACGTGGAAATCGGCAAGAAAATCCTTGCAGACAGCGGCATCTCCATTATCCCTGCCGACAACCTGGACGAAGCTGCCCAGAAAGCGGTTGCGGCAGTTAAATAACCCTCACTATTTATTACGACAATGACACCTCTCATTGACAAAAACACCCGTCTGGTCGTGCAAGGCATCACCGGAAGCGCCGGCGCGTTCCACGCCAAAAACTGCATGGACTTCGGCACCAATGTGGTTGCCGGTGTGACCCCCGGCAAGGGCGGCCAGCTCTTTGAAGGCAAAGTCCCCGTCTTCGATACTGTGGCGGAAGCCAAAAAAGCTACGGACTGCAATGCCTCCATGATTTTTGTTCCTCCGCCCTTCGCAGCGGACGCCATCATGGAAGCTGCTGACGCGGGCGTTAAACTCATCGTCTGCATCACGGAAGGCATTCCTGTGCAGGACATGCAGAAGGTGAAAACCTTCCTGAAGGACAAGGACGTAACCCTCATCGGCCCGAACTGCCCCGGAATCGTCAATCCTTCCGCCAACTGCAAGATCGGCATCATGCCGGCCTACATCTTCAAACCCGGCAGAATCGGTATTGTCTCCCGTTCCGGAACGCTTACCTATGAAGCCGTCTGGCAGGTTACCAACATGGGCCTTGGCCAGAGCATGTGCATCGGTATCGGCGGCGACCCTGTCCATGGCATGACCCAGCAACAGGCCGTGCAATTCTTCACGGAAGATCCGAACACGGACGCCTTCATCATGATTGGCGAAATCGGCGGTTCTGAAGAAGAAGAAGCTGCTGAATGGATCAAGAACAACTGCAAAAAACCTGTTGCCGCGTTCATCGCAGGAGCCACGGCGCCCAAGGGCCGCCGCATGGGCCATGCAGGAGCCATCGTTGCCGGAGGCAAAGGTACTGCCGCCGCTAAGCAGGAAGCCTTGAAGAACGCCGGTATTGTGGTTGCCAAGACACCGGCTCAGATGGGAGCCGCCCTGGCGGAAGCCATGAAAAACAAGGGGATGTAACCTCCCTCTTTTTCACCTTTTCATATCCAGCGCCTTCCCTTGCCGGAAGGCGCTTTTTTCATGATAAAACGGAGTTGATTACATCACGCGGATTTTATCTGAATTGCAACGGAGGCTATTCCCTCCGCTTAGTGGGCGAACCCTCTGTAAAAGACATATTCTTATTTTGTTCTTCACAAAGGGCATTAACATTCTTTATTTGATATTTCCGTTGATAGTTAACACATTGAACTTAATAACCCATACCCACGGATTCAGTTCAGCGGAACCGGTTCCCTTTATTTTTTCCCACAAAGAGAAGAAAGATAACCGGGCAAAAGCCAACCCCGCAGATTTTCCCGAGTAATCCCTCCATAAACAGGCATCCGTTTCTTCATCGTGCCAAACACATTCAATGCCCTCCATCCGTGCATCGTTCGTCGTAATGTCCAAAAGCCGCTCAACTCTGATTTCCGTAATTTCCAGTAAAATCCGGGAAGCCCAACGCGGCATGTGGATCGAAGGAATAAACTGCCTACGGGCATTTTTTGATATCCATCCGTCTGGATATGACATTGGCAAACAAACGCCATCAGCAGAATAAAGCCATCCAGAACGGCTATTATGGCAAATCTCCTCCTGCACCCACAAACGGTCGCCAACTTTCCCGTAGGGACATTCAATCCACGGGATAAAAATATCTGAAAACTTTCCGCTTCCTTCCTCGGAAACAGCCAGCCACGAGCCGGACTCTTCTATAAATTCCTGAATCTCCCACCCTCTTTCTTTCAAAGCTTCAGGGAGATCATTAAACTGGTTCAGGCCGCACGTTCGGCGGGTTTGATTTTTGTGCTCGCCGGGAGTGCTGTATTCCTGCAGCAATGCCCGAATCATATCTGCTTCAAATTGGATAGGATGTTCTTTAATATTGTTATTCATGGTCTTGACCATTGATAACACCAGATTATTCCAAAATCCGTTAAATCCTCCGCAGATTAAAAAAAGACAGAGCCCATTCTGGAGTGGCTGTTCCATACTTTCCCACACATCCTGAAGCTGTTAACATATCCGATGCGGCCGTGAACCACTCCGAGACCGGCGCATGAACCACATTCGTGTCCATTCAATTCCGGGCACTCTCCACTTTTACCAGCCACGGCAGTTTTATCCTGTCCATCTCCTGCAACAACTAACTTACATTCAAAAATTTATATCATCATTCACACACACAAATACCCTCAGGGACAGCCTCCAGTCCAGACCTTTTTCCAAATGCACCTATAATTATCCTGATGCCTATAATAAGGATATTAGAAAAAACGCTGGCTATACATCCTAACCGGCGTTTTTGGCCTAAGTTATTCAATTTCAAATGAAAAAATAAAAAACTAAAATAAGACAATCAGACCAGCAAATAATTCCCCAGCATCTAATCCCCTGGTTTGCAAAGAAAAAGAGCCTACACCGTTAAAGTGCAGACTCTTAAAAAAGAAAGGTTTTGGCGGAGCGGGAGGGATTCGAACCCTCGGTACCGGTTTTGTCAGTACGTTCCTTTAGCAAAGGAGTGCTTTCAGCCTCTCAGCCACCGCTCCGTCTTGGGTAATGTGTGGAAAGGAGACTACACGCTTCCCAAAATGAAGTCAATACATAAATAATACAGTCAAAAATATTGATCAGGCAATCTTCTAGATCCTACTGGATCGGGATAGACAACCATTCATTTGATTGTTCCATGAGGTCAGAAAAACAACCTTCTGGAAAGAGTCAAAATATCCACAAATTCATGTTGATGAACAATTTATTCAAACAAATACGCATTTTCCCGGCAAATATATTAGCAAAGCATGGAACATTTTTTCCGTAATTCATGAAAAATAGTTCCTCAGTTCAGCATGAACACCACATTCCAGAGACGGCGTACGCCTGATTGGAGCAAATCGGAAAGACAAATTCACACCCCGCAATGCTCGGCAATGACTTCCAGGAAATCATCCAAGTAACGAGCAGCTTTCTGCTCTCCAATGCCGTGAACGTTCATAGCACCACGGCGGGTGGTAGGTTTCAACCTGACCAAACCTTCCAGTGTAGAATTATGAAACACGGCATAAGCCGGAATCCCGGCTTCCCGTGCCAGTTCATTCCTCAGCTCCTTCAACTTCAAAAACAAATCCTCGTCAAACTCTCCCAGGGCAGCCAAATTTCCCGTAGACCGAACTCTGGCCTGCTCCATAGATACGGATATTTTTCCCCGGCGGGCAAAAGGCCAAACCAAAGATGCCTTCTTGCGCCCCATCATCACTTCATTTCCTTTCGGACTCAGGGTAATCAGGGGACGGTCCGCCTCCCCGCTCATTCTGGTCAATCCCGCCATCTGCATGGCACGGAACAACTGGCGGATATCGTCCTCACTCCATCGGGAAAGGATGCCATAAGTACTCAGCCGGACCAGGGATGTTCTTAACAACTCCTGGGTTTTCGCCCCTTTGAGCATCTGGATGATTTTCGTCCTGCCCCACCTTCCCTGCCAGGAACCATCAGCCAAACGCACGGATGCGCGCGCAATCCCGCTCAACGCCTGCCGCACCACCAAAGTCTCTTCTTCTCCCAGGGATTGGCCTTCCTCAACGCCCAGGGCCAGGCACTGGTCGCAGCGGCCGCACGGCACTCCATCTTCCTCCCCGAAATAATTCAAAATCCATTGCTGACGGCAGCCGGAGGAATAAGCGAACTCCGTCATTGCCTTCAGTTTTTCCCGGTCCCTCACTTCCTTTTCCCGCAGGGCATCTTCATCCAGAGGAATCTTCAAGCCGCTTACGGAAGGATCCGTCACTCTGGTAAGCTTCACGCGTTGTCCCGGAACGTCATGACGGCTGATCGCTCCATTGCGTATAAGAACGGATAAAGCAGCTCCCACCTGCATGGCATTGCGGCATTTGAGACGCTCCGCCATTTCCTCCAGAGACCACATGACATCGTGGATTTCCGCGCTGCAATGCTTCCTGAGCAACTCGTACAGCTCCACAATCAATGGAATTCCCGGATTCACTCCTTCAATAAAAAATTCCTGGGTCCGCAAATCCGCATGGTTGAACAAAAGTTCGCAATAAGCCTCCTCCCCGTCTCGTCCGGCTCGGCCGGCCTCCTGATAATAGGCCTCCACACTGCCGGGAATCTCAAAATGGGCAACAAACCTGACGTCCGCACGGTCAATGCCCATTCCAAAAGCATTCGTGGCAATAACAATATCCGCATGGCGGTTCATGAAAGCGTTCTGGGCTTCCTCTCTCTGTTCATCCGTCATGCCTGCGTGATAGGCTGTCACGCTCAATCCAAAATCGGAAAGAGCCTCATATACCTGCTCCACTTTTTTGCGGGTGGAGCAATAAATAATACCCGTCTTGTAACGCTTCACCAATTCGTACAGCCTCTTGTATTTGTCTTTGTGCGTATCGCACGCAGTAATGCGGAAATGCAGGTTTTCCCGCGCAAACCCTCGTACGATCGTCACCGGATCATCCAGCCCCAAATGTTTCAGAATATCTTCCCGCACCCGCGGAGTAGCCGTGGCGGTCAGAGCAGCCACCTGAGGCCGCCCCATCATTTCAACAGCTTTTCCCAGCTTCAGATAATCCGGACGGAAATCGTGCCCCCACTGGCTCAGGCAATGCGCTTCATCCACAGCCACCATATTTACATCCACCTCCGCCAGAGCATGCATGAACCCTTCATGACCAAAACGTTCAGGAGCCACATATACCAGCTTGAACGCACCCTTCTTCATTCCTTCCAAACGTTCCTTTTGCTCAGGAAAACTCAGGGAGCTGTTAATCATGGTGGCGGGAATCCCTCTGGCGACAAGAGCATCCACCTGATCTTTCATTAAAGCGATTAGAGGACTGACAACCAGGCAAACCCCGTCCCGGCACAAGGAGGGAAGCTGGTAACACAGGGATTTTCCTCCTCCCGTGGGCATCACGACCAATACATTGCGGCCTTCCATAATGGAAGCCACCACTTGATCCTGGCCCTCCCTCAAGCAGGAAAAGCCGAAGTACTTCTTCAATGCCTCCATCGGCGACCTGATCACCTTGAACTCGCTCATTTTCTCCGTTTAGTGTGCCACAGGCCATTCCATGGCGCAACGCCTTTCCCCTTTTTCTCCACCCCTCAGTTAACGGTTCTTTCTCTGAAAATTTATTCTCCCAAAAAGAGAAAAATGATTTTTTTCTCAAATCATCTTACAAACATCTTGACTTTCCCGAAGAAAAATCTATATTTCCTTCACCGCTTACGCGGTACACGACGCAAGTCAAAGCGCCCGTAGCTCAATTGGATAGAGCGTCTGACTACGGATCAGAAGGTTTGGGGTTCGAATCCCTACGGGCGTGCCACTTGCATCACTGCCAGCAAATAAAATGATTCCTGCCTGAACATCACGGCGGGATTTTTTGTCTCTACTGGTAAATACATATGGGGGCGCCATGGTTTCGACTGGAAGTCTGCGGTGCTGGCTGCATGTGAAGGTTAATCGGCTGGCCTTCTAAAAAGCCGATTAAAAAAATAAATGCAGAGTCTAACGACCTTGCTCTGGCTGCCTAATTAGTTCAGCCGCGTCAGAACCTCAACGCCTGCTAGAGGGGACGACGAAGACACAGCAGGCTGGTGCAATGCGGGGTTGCCGCGCAACGCACGAGACTTCCACAGGCAACTAGCGAGCTTGCCTAGTTGACGCATAGCGAAGCAGCCGCGAAAGCAGCAATATGCGTCTGAACATGGAGATGCTGTCATCAATGGCCTTCAGGACACGGGTTCGACTCCCGTCGCCTCCACCATTTCAAAACAACCGCAAGCGTTTGAAATAGAATGCTTGCGGTTGTTGTTTTTATAGAACCGCAGTACATGATAACGGCTTTTAGAAACAATGTACTGTATTTTTAAAACCGCATGACGATACTCCATCCAGGTTTTCCGATAAACATTAGAGCATAAGGGAATCTGCAATTTTTGAGTCATCACGACAAACCAGGCCCTTCCTGTTCCCAACGTTGACCAAGAACTGCTTTACGTCACTCATGGGGTTACTGTCATTGATTCCCTGTTTTTGATCCTCTCCTGCCTGGGAGGAACATCTTTTCCATTTAAAACTGTTGCAATGCATCGACAAATCCGGAAACGCCTTGTCCGGAAAAAACACTGCATCACATATCCCCCAGTCTGCCGCAATCATGCAGTCAGTCCAACAATCTTATTTGCTGATATCCTTATTATTTTCTGATGGTAAAATACTTGAAAAACGATATGGAGGCAAAATCCATCAGTATGAACTGCGCATAATTACCGGGGGTAAAAATACGGCGGCCCCCGAGGCTATTGACAGCCTCAATCGTCAGTAGAACTGCTTCACGAAACTCAACGGCCTCATCGTCTCCTGCGGAATTATTGAGAACAGAGGTATTTCCCAGCCTTGCCCATACCTGGACGGCTTGCCAGTCCTCTTCCATGTCTGCAATGACGGCTACAGCCGCGCTCAAAGCCGGGGCCTGCCCGGACGGTATATCATTCTGTTTATAGCGGTCTATGCGGGTATATCCATCCGAATCCTGGTAGATGGCCGTCAGTGTGAATTCCCTCCAGTTACCGGGCTTGGAAAACTGTATTTGTATCTCTCTCATGGTATCATTATGCTAATTGGCTGATTTAATAATGGCGGCGCGAGCATCGTGATGGCTGGCAAACACCCACACCTGCCGGGCTTGTCCCGTCTTGTTGGAGATAACATCAGGGACATCTGTCTGCCTCCGGCTGATCTTTCTTCAGGGAGCTGACTGCACCACACGGCAGCGCGTAACACCCACTTCCTTGAAAAATCTGCTCCAGCTCGCGGAAAATGTCATCCTGTGTAAAACGTCCAGATTGAAAGTCCCCGCTCCCGCCCGGCATTCTGGCCAACATTGATGAGGATACGGCCCGTAACAAATATGATATGCCCCCTCGTTTGAAGCCGTATGGAAGATGCTTTGCCTAAATCGCAGATGAGACAGCCTGCGGAGCATTCCTATATTGTCACACCCACTTAACTATTTGAATACAATAAATGATGATATCCTTTCTCTATAAAACCATCCTATCACAGGAAAGGAACAAATTATTGGAAAAATTGCTTTGAAACCCGGATTCGGCCCCTGTCCGTAAAAAACTATACGATGAAATGAGCTTCCCGAATATCCAGAAGCGTTGATAAAAATACTTCAAGCCAACAGTATGTACTTTATATGGAAAACTTTTATCATCAAACAACACGCCGGAATTTCCTGAATCAATTAGGCCTGGCGGCAGCAGGAATGACAACGGGCAATACAGCCCTTGCCGCTACACAATATGATTCCGGCATTCCCAGAAATTCCGTACCAGATAGAACTTCCGATAATTCCGCCAAAAGAGTGATCATGATTTCCCTGGACGGTATTTGTGTGGAAGGTTTTCAAAAGGCGCATGCGCCCTCTTTAAAAGGAATGATGTCACAGGGAGCTTTTTCTCTGGATACGCGGGTTGTGATGCCCTCCGTCACGTTACCTAACTGGACCAGTCACTTAACCGGCAGCGGCCCGGAACAGCACGGAGTCTTCAATAATAACTGGACGCCGGCAAATTCCTCCTACCCCGCCGTACGGAGAGACGAAGACGGATATTATCCCTCCGTATTCCAGGCCCTGAAAAAATGCCAGCCTTCCTGCAAAACAGCTTTTTACTATAATTGGAAACCTCTTGCCTATCCGTTCAACGAAAAATACCTGGATGAAATCAAGTACCTGGCAAACGACGCCTATGCTTCCAATTACCATCAGGCTTTCCAATTCGTCAAGAAACACCGCTACAACCCGACTGTGGTTTTTCTCTATTCCGTTCATACAGATCATGCGGGGCACAAATACGGCTGGATGTCCAGAGAATACCTTCAATCTATTGAAGAGGCGGATCAGCAAATTGGAATCTTTTTTCAGAAATTGAGGCAGGAAGACTTATTCAACGATACGCATTTTCTATTTCTGACGGATCATGGGGGAATCGGAAAGGGCCACGGGGGGACGAGCGCAGCGGAAATGATAGTTCCATGGGGAATTTCAGGTCCGGGCATTAAGAGAAATTTCCTGATTTCCGAACCAAACAATACCACCAATACCGCTCCCATGCTTCTTCATTTATTCGGAGGAAAACCACTACCGGAATGGACGGGGAAAGTCATTGAAAGCGTGTTTCCATCATAACTCCCCCCGTAGCTTGCTTTTCCTGATGCAATTTACCGCCTTTTCACGGCAGGAAACAAAACATGGCTGCCGGATGGCATTCCCTGCCGGAGTTGAACCGAGCCTTTGCCGTTGGAGAGACGGCCTTCCTGACCGCTAGAAGAAGGGAACATGACAGCCGGAATAAAACAGCCCGCTTTTCACAAGCCGCTGAAATCTGCATAGCACTTTCCCGGAAAGAGTCAATGATTTTTACCGTACCCTTTCCCCTTTTTAATCAAATATGGAATTCCAACAGGGAGCGTCAGCCGCATCAAAACGCAACAGAACCTGTTCCGGAGTGTTTTTTCCAAAGATATGGAGGCAAGCTTATTCCGACCAGAGCATCAGCTTTCTGATGTTTCCCAACCATCCTTTTTTCAACCGTTGCCCACCCATACGCATAAGATAAGGGGAAGGATTGCGCCTGTTTCTTCCATGAAGGACAATGAAACGTACGGCCACCACCTCCGACCGTCTTCATGACGAATTGTTCACTCAGGCTTTCTGGCCTTGTTCATCTTCATGGCAAATCATCCCACGTAGCCGACATGATTGGACCATTCAGCATTTAATGATTCGAGGCGCGGGCACACCCTCCTTCTGGGTTGCCGTACCGCATCAAAGACATCTTATGACGAGCCCTGCCGCATAAGGTATTGTTCATTTTTCCTCTTTTATTTCCGGCAAAACCACAGGTTCTCCCAAAAAACGGGGTTCACGGCTCCAAACCCACAAGTCCAGCATCATCCATACGCGGGCCGCACGCTCCCTGAACCAGCTTTTTATACGGGAACGGCGGTTGGGAACATCCGGCGCGCTGACGGCCCAGGCCGCCATCCCCTCATGCGCTGCGATTGCCAGGGCGCGTTCATTATGAAATTCCTGAGAAACAACAATCATCGTCGAAACGCCGAAAATTTCCTTCATCCTCACGACAGAATCCAAAGTCCGCAATCCCGCAAAGTCACATACAATCCGTTCCTCTGGAACGCCACGTTCCACCAGAGCCTGTTTCATCCATTCCGGTTCATTGTAAGCATGAGAACTATTATCTCCGGAAACGATGAAAACCGTTGCTTTTCCATCTTTCCAAAGTTCCGAGGCCGTATCCATCCTGTTATGGAAATATCCGTTAGGGCTCCCCATGAATGTTGGGGAGCATCCTAACACCAGAACAGGAGCACGAACGGGAACATCCCTGGAATGCTCAACAATCCTGCCCTCTGAAACGGAATAAATGTACCATTCTGCGGCAACGCATACCACAACCGCTCCCGCAAACATGCCTCCTGCTATTTTCAACGCCAGCAACATTCCCTTTTTTCCAGGGCGCCATGAACCATCTGATTTTCCAGACCGGAAGATACCCAACAATTTCATACTCCGTATTTCTATTTTTCAGCCAGAGGCGCCCTGTTATAAACTCTTTTTTCAGAACTGTTTCCACTCAACATTCTTCTCTCTGCTTTCTGCATTTCATGACAAGAATAGCCACGAAACACCACCATCCTTGTTTTACTCATCCGGGAAAACAAAAATTATTGATGGAGAATCAGCCAGCAAATGATATTGAAGCAAAACAAAAAGGCCCGCAAACAGCGGGCTTTTTATTTACAAGATTTAATTTCGATAAAGTACCCCCGACCGGACTCGAACCGGTACGTCCTTGCGGACAACAGATTTTAAGTCTGCAGCGTCTACCATTCCGCCACGGGGGCATTGACCGGACGGCACTCTACAGGAATGCCGCCGGGATTCAAGCACGAATCCCTTCCGGTTTTTAAATATTAATCACGTACTTCCACCACCATGCTGATTTCCACCGCTACATTGAGCGGCAGGGCGGATACGCCTACCGCCGTACGGCTGTGGCGGCCAATTTCTCCAAAGGCTTCCACCAGCAGGTCGGATGCGCCATTCAATACTTTAGGATGGTCATAAAAATCCGGGCCGGCATTCACAAATCCGTTCACGGCCACGATTCGGGATACTTTTTCCAGAGACCCCACCGCCTGCACAATAACGGCCAGACGATTCAAAATAGCGGCGCGCGCAGCGGCCTGACCTTCTTCCACCGTCAGCTCCTGCCCTACTTTGCCAAAGTATTTGTCGTCCCCGTTCACGGAAATGCCGCCGGAGAGGTGAAGCAGGTTGCCCGTGCGTACGCATTGCACATAGGAGCCTACGGGAGCGGGAGCATCATAAATGGCGTAACCAAGGTCGGAAAGTCGTTGACGTATTTTATCCATATAGAGCATTTGACAGAAGTTGAGTTGAAAGGATACACCGGAAATAGTTGCATTTCCAGATGCCTTTCATGACATTTTGAACAATTTTCGGTCTGTTTGCACGTAAAATGATTGCCATCCACCTCATTTAGTTGCTATTGAAACAACCCGTACATGATGACCGACGAAACTCCTTCCACAGACCCCAAGCAGCAGATTCCGGACCTTTCCGGCTTGGCCGACTTTCAATTTGGTCCGGCCTGGGCGAGACCGGGAGCCCGTCAGGAACGGCCTGTATCCTACCCGGAACGCAGGTCCGGCGACAGGCAGGGAGGCGACCGCCGACCGCGGCGCGACAACCGTGAAGGCCGCCAGCCCCGGGGGGAACGTCGTGTTGACGGTCAAAGCGGCGAAAGAAGGTTTAACCGGGAAGACCGCACGCGCGGCTCCTTCCGCAACCGCCGCGATCAAACTCCCCGCTCCGCCATGGAGGAACCGACGGAAGGCCTGCGCGTGGAGCTGCGCCCCGTGGATTCCGGCCTGGCTGCCCTGCACCAGGAAGTACAGAAACACCGCCGCACCATTTCCCTGCTGGATCTTGCCAAGGTGGTCATGGGTTCCTACGACCGTTATGACCTGGTATTCATGAAGCAGGAAAACGGCCCGGATCTGTACCATTGCAAGCATGGCGACGGCGCCTGCTTTATTTCCCGACAGGAGGCCGTCAAACACCTCTGGCAGTCCACCTGGATGCCCAAATATTACGAATCCGTAGAACAGGAAGTGGAAGCTCCAAAAGGAGATTTCAAAGCCATTGCCAAATGTTCCTTAAACAACGAGCTGGTAGGTCCCGTTAATTGGCACGGCTACCAGTCCGCCCTGATGAACCTGCATCGCACCAAATTTGCCAACATGACTTTTGAGGCTTTCCGTTCCAAGATTGTGACGGACAAGAGCGAAGAAGCTGTCCAGGCATGGCAGGAAGCCGTTTCCAAACGCACCGCCTGGAAGCCCGTTCGGGAAGGAGCCTCCGAAGTGCTTCTGGAATCTCCCGCCGCGGTAGAACAGGATTTCGAATCCAACCACTTTGACGAGTGCTATGACGTTACGGACAAGGTGTTCGTCAACGGAGCCGTGAAAAAGAATCACCTCTCCCCCGGTCTGTGGGCGCACCTGATCCAATTATCCGGCACCACCCGCCGCCATCCCAGCATGCTGATTCCCAACCTTTGCCACGGGTTAGCCCGGCATCATATGCCTATTTTCAAGTGGAAAGGCAACCATTACACCGGCCCGGCACGCCCCAAGGCCATGGAAGAAGGCACCGTCTTATCAGATTCCCTGATGTCCATTGCCACCTGGGCGGCCAATAATCCCGGCAAAGGCGTCGATGCCATGCTTAAAGAGCTGGCCCCAGTCCCGGAACAGGAAAAGGCCACAGAAGAAGAAGTAGCCCAGGCCATGGAAAAACAGCAGAATTTGGTTCGTGATCTGCTCTGGCTGTCCGAACAGGGCTACATCCTTGTTTTCTCCAATAACACTGTCAGCCGTCCAAGAACCGTCTCCGCCCAAGCTCCTTCTCCCAAGAAGGCTCCCAAGGAAAAACGGAAACCGGAAGAGAAGGGCCAGGACGCGCCGGCAACGGACTCCGCTGCACCAGAAAAACAGAAGGCCGCCTCTTCTCCCGAGGCGGCAGCCGCCCGGGAGGAAGCATCTGAAGAAAACAGCGTGGTTACGGAAACTGAAGAATTCCCCTCCGTTCCGGCGGAAGAACTCCCTGAAAATAATATTCCGGAGGAGGTTTCCGCAAAAGCCTGACGCCTTCCCTTCCCCCCCTTCCCGTCATACAGTCCGCAGGATTATCTTGATCCTGCGGACTTTGTTTTGTAGAAGTGGGGAAAATCAACAGGATTTTACAATATGATCAGTACAACAATGGCAACTGCTCTTAATGAGCAAATCAAATGGGAAATGTATTCAGCCAACCTTTACCTGGCCATGTCCGCCTATCTGCAGGATGCCGGTCTGACAGGTTTTTCCCACTGGATGCGCATTCAATATCAGGAAGAAACCGCTCATGCGCTGAAATTTTATGATTTCCTTCTTTCCCGCGGAGGCCAGGTTACAATGCTTTCCATAGACGCTCCGGATGCAAACTGGTCCAATATTCTTGAAATTTTTGAAGAAACGCTGTCCCACGAACAGGAAGTCACTCGCCGAATCAACGAGCTGGTGCATCTTGCCAAGGAAGAACGGGATTTCGCCACGGATATTTTCCTGCAATGGTTTGTCACCGAACAGGTGGAAGAGGAAGAAACCGTCAAGGACATCATCAGCAAATTACGCATGATTAAGGGAGAAGGACAGGGAATGCTGGTTCTGGACAAGGATATGTCAGCCCGCACCTTTACGCCGCCTCCCGCCAACTAGTTGTTGCTATTGTTCTCCGTCCATTCTCCGGAAAAGAGTTCCAGAAAAAACTTACCGGAGAATGGCGGGGGAATAAAATATCTTGCGGATACAAGCATAAGGTTGGCGGCATGCAATGATGTTGCCGGCAGTAATGTTTTATTCCATGATTTTCTGCCTGCAATGCTGCAAGCAGCTGGATTTGCTGTATGGCGGCAGCTGGGACGGCAAGCAACGCCGTCTTTCTTATTTTTCAGGAAACAGGCCGGCGGATCACAAAATTTTCCGTTGTGCGGAATAGCGAGGAATGACATAAGAACCACTCGTAAACAATAAATGCTGAAAAAATTAATGAACCACGCATCCCCAGCAAACCGATATCATTGAAATGTAATGGTAACGGCTCTAAGTTCCATGGTCGTGAACATTTGATAACGGACCTTCAGAATATGAACATGGACGGCGCAATTGCTCTTTTACACACCGTGCCGATAACCAATGATGCGTCATCTGTAATGGAGCATTTATTAATGCGGTTGATGCGCCCGGCCCTTTCACTGCCGCTGGCCTGTTTTCAAAATAGGCCGTTCCGGATAATAGGAGTTTTGCAGGTAACCTCTTAGAACCCCGGCAGTCTTTTTCCGGCTCCTTGAGCATTTTCCCCTATTACTTCCGCCAGCCTTTGACTTTTGGGGAAGAAGCAATTTTTCTCTCCCAAAAGCAGAGCGTCATTCCCAAACCGGGTCTGTAACGGCGCTTGCTCCATCAGTATGGGGCAGGTTTCCGTTTGTTCTTTTCCCCTCCTTTCAGGACCGTTTAAAAAGGTTTTTCCTGCCTTTACAAGCGTCATAGACTCATACCGCCGTAAACAAGGAACCGCAACTATCGCGGCAGGAAGGAGGCCATGAAAGAAAGTTTTCAACGCCCCCTTTCCCTACTCTCACGTCAAGACTGCAGAAGTTCCAAGTCCGTCTCAAGGGCAGGAAAATATTGCTTCCCGCTGTATAAAATTTTCCTCCGGCAAGGCTTTATTTCCCATGAAAAGCCTCTGCACAAGAGCCCTCTTCAATCCAGGCTTGTCATGCTGCAACGCCTCTTTATGCCAGATTTGCTGCGGATTCCCGGAAGTTTTGTGAAAAACTACCATTTATCAATAGCTTATATCTATTTTTAACATGTTATTCACATTCTATATTCAGAATATATCCATTCTATTAACAGTCAACATATTGTATTTCAAATACCATCAAAATGCTTATTATCCGCAAATGTAAAATTTTAATAAAAATTTATATTTTTGACTTGCCCGTAGAAGGACGCGGCGGTAGGTTGGCCGAACCGCCGGCGAGTCTCCGGACGGGTATCGCTATCAACCCTCCCATACATTCACAACGATCATGAGCTCCATTTCCGAAGAAGCAAACAAGCTGGCGGATTTCATCCTGTTCACGCAACGTTCCTGCATTCTGAATCTTTCTTCAGAATTGAATGAGGGCAAGGTTTCCTACCCCCAGTTTTTCCTGCTGACTTATCTGGCCAGCGAAGATTTTCTGAGCATGTCCAGCATTGCCCAGAAAATGGGGCATTCTACCGCGGCCGCTACCGGCATGGTGGATAAATTACAGGAAATGGGCTACCTGAAACGCATGAGCGCAGCCAAAGACCGCCGCAAAATCATGGTCGCCATCACCCAGGAAGGGCGCGATCTGGTAGCTCGCATGCGCCAGAACATCGTTCGGGATCTGGCAGCCTTGATGGCCGGAGCGGATCCGGACGCACGCCAGACGCTTGCCGATACCGGAAAATCCATCAGAAAGCGCCGTTTGGCCTGATTTCCGATTTTTCCTCCCGGTCTCTCCCGGAGAAACCGTTCCCCTGTTGCGGGGAAGTCCTTTTTCTTTCCTTTCTTTTTTAAAAGGGCTTCCAGGGAGATTGTTTTTGCCTGAATTGTGGCATCGTGCTAAATACTGGCAGTCACGAACGCAACAGACCATGGATCTCCATACTTATTTACGCAATTTTCCAGACGCCCAGGGCCGTTTTGGCGAATACGGCGGCGTTTACCTGCCGGACGAGCTGGTTCCCGCTTTTGAAGAAATTACGGAAGCCTACCAGACGATAGCCCACTCCGCCCAGTTCATTAATGAATTGCGGCGCATCCGCAAACAGTTTCAGGGACGTCCCACCCCGGTTTACCACTGCGAACGCCTTTCCCGCCACCTGGGCACCTCTCAAATTTACCTGAAGAGGGAAGATTTGAACCATACAGGCGCCCATAAGCTCAACCATTGCATGGGGGAAGGCCTTCTGGCCAAATACATGGGCAAGAAGCGCATTATCGCGGAAACGGGCGCAGGACAGCATGGCGTGGCGCTGGCTACAGCCGCCGCCTTCTTCGGCCTGGAATGCGAAATTCACATGGGAGCGGTAGATATTGCCAAGCAGGCTCCGAACGTCACCCGCATGAAAATCCTGGGTGCCAAGGTGGTGCCTGTCACGCACGGCCTCCAAAGCTTGAAGGAAGCTGTGGATTCCGCCTTTGAATCTTACCTGAACAGTTATCAGGATTCCATTTACTGCATCGGTTCCGTGGTAGGCCCCCACCCTTTCCCGCAAATGGTGCGCGATTTCCAAATGTGCATCGGCGTGGAAGCCCGGGAACAATTCCTGGAAATGACGGGACTTCTGCCGGACGCCGTCTGCGCCTGCGTGGGCGGCGGCAGCAATTCCATGGGCATGTTTACCGCCTTCCTGGGAGACCCGCTGGATATCTATGGCGTAGAACCCCTCGGCAAAGGTCCCAGGCTTGGGGATCATTCCGCCTCCATCACCTATGGACGCAAGGGCGTCCTGCACGGTTTTGAAAGCATCATGCTCCAGGATGAAGACGGTAATCCGGGACCGGTTCATTCCGTAGCCAGCGGCCTGGATTATCCTTCCGTAGGGCCGGAACACGCCTATCTGCACGACATCGGCCGCGTTAACTATGTCACCGCCACAGACGAGGAAGCCGTGGACGCCTTCTTCAAACTTTCCCGTTACGAGGGGATCATTCCCGCTCTGGAAAGCTCCCACGCTATCGCGTATGCCATGAAGTGGGCACGGGAAAACAGAGGAGGCGCCATTCTGGTAAACTGCTCCGGCCGCGGAGACAAGGATGTGGATTACGTCGTGGAGCATTACGGCTATGGGGAAGACCACCAGTTCCCCGCCTGATTGCCCTGCCTTTCCTCATTTTCGGCGTATGAAGGGTGCCGTCATCCTTCATACGCCATCCTTACGCAAGGCTCTTAACGCAGCCACGCCACCTTTCCATGAAAGAATTGTCCCGTCTGGTTCACCGGAGTTTTCACATTATTCCGCGTCAGGAAGATTTCCGTCCCCTGGCTTTGGGAGCCTCCGGCCGTACGATCGTCCGCATCCATTTTGGCGGCCGCACATGCATCGGCATCCAGTGGGGAAATGACCGTGCGGACAATGATTCTTTTATCCCCGCAGCCCGGCATCTGCACGCCCACGGTGTCAACGTGCCGGAAATTTACGATTATGAACCTCTCGGTCCCGGATGCGGAGCCGCCTTGGTGGAAGACCTGGGAGACGCCAACCTGCTGGCTTTCCGGAAAGAACCCTGGCCTTCCCTGCGCCTGCGCTACATCCGGGCTATGGAACAACTCCATCTGCTTCACTCCTGCCCGTTTCCGGAGGAATTCCCCCTCCAGCCCGCTTTTGACGAGGCCTTGTACCGCTGGGAGCAGTCCTATTTTGCTGAACATTTCCTGGGGTCCCACCTGGGGCTGGAACCGGCTTCCTTCCTGAACCATCCCGCCCTGAAAGAGCAGGCGCAGTTTCTGGCGGCCCTTCCGGAATGCCCCGTCCACCGGGACAGCCAGTCCCAGAACGTGCATATCCACGCGGGAAAAACCTGGCTGATTGATTTTCAGGGCATGCGCGGCGGCCGTCCGGAATATGATCTGGCCTCCCTGGTCTATGACGGCTACGCCCGTCTGGAACCGGAACAGGCGGATGAATTGCTCAGGGAGTGGGAAAATATCTCCGCTCACTCCATAGATCACCGCATTTTCCGTGCCTGCGCCCTGCAGCGGATTATGCAGATGCTGGGCGCTTACGCCAATATCGGCCACAACCAGGGAAAAACCTGGTATCTGGCTCAGATTCCCGCCGGGCTGGGACACCTGCGGAAGCTTCTGCCCGGCTCCACGCTTGCAGAACCGCTGGCTGCTATGCTAGCATGATTTTTCCCAGCCCCTCTGATGACGCTTCCCCCCAAATTCCTGCTTATCCTGTCCCTGTTCCAGATTTCCCTGGGGCTGGGCTGGATTCTGGGGTATGTGCTTCTTCCTTCTACCATTTTCTGTTATGAACAGGCAGCGGAACATTTGCTGGCTGGGGAATACCGGACTGTTCGCCCGGAAGGGCTGAATACGGAAAACAGCATCGTCCTCCAGCCCTACGATTACTTCAACAAAGGGCAGACGGCCCAGCTTCCCGTGGTTTCCCTGCACCGGGAATCATCACTGAACAGTTTCGCCTCCTATCCTCCCAATCCCATGGATTACACAGTGCTGTTCCGGCACCTGTATGAACAGGGAGCCAGGAATGTTTACGTGATGTCCCCCATGACCTGGGAAGAAAAGCCGGACAGCATCGTCAAAGCCGCCGTGGGGTATGAACTGGACCGCTTCCTCCACAAGGCTCTGGGCCGGCAAATGAGCGAATCCGCCCGCCGCTCGCCCCTTCCGCCGGATTGGAAAGACTTGATTATTCCCGCTTCCAACATCGTAGGAAAGACGGACCAGTTCCCGCGCGCGGACAGGTTCGTAGGGGAACCTCCGCAAATAACCACGTCAGCCCCCTCCCTGGGAACCGTCGTGGAAAATAACGAGCTGTTTTCCCCAGCTCCGGAAAACAGGGTCTCCCCGCCGCTTTTCATCCGCTGGGGCGGGGATATCATTCCCACTCTTCCTCTGGTGGCCGCTCTGAATGCCCTGGACCTGAAACCCGGTGATGTCAGAATCATTCCGGGAGACACCCTTTTTCTGGGCGGCAAACGCTCCATCCCTCTGGATAAAAACGGCCGCATCCCCCTGGCGGCAAACAGCAGCCCCACCATTCTGGACACGAAGGAAGTGATCGTCCCCGTCATGTCCGGTCTGCGTCCGCCGGATACTACTGCCGTCAGAAAACTGCTTTCCTCTGCGGATGCGGTACTCGTTTCCGAACCATCCGCCCTTTCCGACACGCCGGACGCGCAATCCCTTCTGGCGGCGCAAACTGTCCGCAGCATCATGGGAGCGCTTGCCCCTGCCCCTGCCGTCCTGATTCCCATAGCCCCCGCCTGGGTACAATGGATCATCGTGCTGGATGTCCTGCTTCTGTCCGTATGGGCTTTGCGTTTTCAACGCAGAGGGCGCTTCATCACTTGGGGCCTCTGTATCCTGTTCGTTCCCTTCATTGCATGGTACCTGTTTTCCGCTCATGATACATGGTTCCCCGTCATGACTCCCATAACGGCGGTACTGTGCGTAGCCCTGGCGTGCAGTCTGTTCCCCCAGCTCTCCCCCCCCTCCCGCGATGCAGAGGATGAAGATGAAGAAGACGATGGCACACCCTCGTCGGAAGGCAGCGGCGCCGGCCATGTGCTGCCCCCGGACAACTTGTATCAGGAACCCAACGAAGTACCTATCCCCCATCACTCCAAAAGAGAACGCCCCGACTCATGACACAGCGCAAGCACATCCTCTTCATCTGCACCGGCAACACCTGCCGCAGCCCCATGGCGGAAGGCCTGTTCCGGAAACTTTCCGCGCACCATCCGGAATGGCAGGCCGGTTCCGCAGGAACAGCCGCATGGCCCGGGCAGGCAGCCAGTCCGGAAACGCTCCACGTCCTCCGGGAGCATGGCGTCAATCTCTCCAGCCATGAAAGCCGCCCTGTTACGGATGAACTGATGAAAAACGCCACAGATGTCTACGCCATGACGGAAAGCCACCTGGCCGCCCTGCTTGCCAATTTCCCCGAACATGCGGACAAGGTCAGGCTGGTCACCTGCTACACGGGCAACCGCGGCATCGCCGACCCCATCGGCTGCGGACAGACAGCCTACAACAATGTAGCGCGGCAATTGACAACCGCCATCCAGGCCATCATTGCCCGGATGGAGCAACAGGAGTAGCAACCTCTTTGACTCCTTCCCCCGTCATGGCTTCCCCTTCCATACGCATTAATCTGCCCCGCCAGGAACTGGTGCTGGAAAAATCCGGAAAAATCCTGCTCCAATGCCCCGTTTCCAGCGGGAAGGCAGGTACAGGCCATGAAGAAGGTTCCGGGAAAACCCCCACAGGTCATTTCCGCATCTGCAAAAAAATCGGAGACGGAGAACCGGAGGACACTATTTTCATCTCACGCCTTCCGGCAGGCCGCTATCCCACCGCCATCCCGAAAAGTCTGAATGAACATTCCGACTTCATCCTGACCCGCATTCTGTGGCTGGACGGACTGGAACCGCACAACGCCAATACCCGGAGCCGCTATATTTACATCCACGGCACCAACGATACGGAACTGCTGGGCACCCCGGCTTCCCATGGCTGCATACGCCTTTCTCCCAGGGACATGATGGCTCTTTTTGCTCTGGCGGAAGAAGGGATGGACGTGTTCATCCAGTGTTAAGCCTTTCTTTTCTAGACGTAATCTAAAAAGTTATCTGCGGAAAAGGAAAATAATTGAACAAAGGGTCTCTTGGGATGTATAAAGTATGAAGGTATCGGTGTTTGGCTGCCGTCCTCCTGTTCCATAAACATCCACTCATCCCCAATCAATCATGGACGATCCGGTCTTATTATCCCGTCTCCAATTCGCCATCACGATCATGTTCCACTACATCTTCCCGCCGATGACCATCGGCCTGGGGGTGGTTCTGGTCGCCCTGGAAGGCCTGTGGCTGAAAACGAAGAATGACCTCTACCACAAGCAGGCCAAATTCTGGACCAGAATCTTCGGTATCATCTTCGCCCTTGGCGTAGCCTCCGGCATCGTGATGGAATTCCAGTTCGGCACCAACTGGGCGGATTATTCCCGCTGCGTAGGCGACATCTTCGGCAGTCCCCTGGCGGCGGAGGGAATCTTCGCCTTCTTCCTGGAATCAGGCTTCCTGGCCATCCTGCTTTTCGGCTGGGACAAGGTGGGCCCCAAAATGCACTTTCTTTCCTCCTGCATGGTCGCTCTTGGCGCCCATTTCAGTGCCATCTGGATCATTGTGGCCAACTCCTGGATGCAGACGCCCGCCGGATACAAGCTGGTGGAAGTAAACGGGAAAATCCAGGCCCATATAACCAGCTTCTATGACGTGGTCTTCAACCCGTCCACCGTGGACCGCCTGACGCACGCGCTCGCCGGCTGCTGGCTGGCGGGAGCCACGCTCGTCCTCAGCGTCTCCGCCTGGTATATTTTGAAAAAACGTTTTACCGGAGGATCAGAAAAAAGCTTCAAGGTGGCATTGGTCATCGGCCTCATCGGCGTGGCTGGCATGGGCATCACGGGAGATTCCAGCGCACGTGAAGTCTCCATCCACCAGCCCGCCAAATTCGCGGCTATGGAAGGCGTCATGGAATCCGGCGCCCCACAGGACCTCCATCTCATCGGCTGGATGAACCCGTCCACCCATGAAGTGACGGGAATCTCCATCCCGTACTTGCTCACCCTCCTGACCCACCACGACCTGGACACGTCCATCACCGGCATGAACGACATCCCGCAGGACGAACACCCTCCCATCCTGCCCGTCTTTTACTCCTTCCATCTCATGATCCTGATCGGCTGCGCCCTGGCGGCCCTGTTTCTGGCGGGCCTGTGGGGGTGGAAAAGAGGCTGGCTCTTCCAGAAGCGCTGGCTGCTCTGGTGCTTTGTTTTCTCCGTACTGGGCCCGCAAATAGCCAACCAGGCGGGCTGGGCCGTAGCGGAACTGGGGCGCCAGCCATGGATTGTGTACGGCATCCTGAAAACGGAACACGCCGTATCCCCCACCCTCACCGCGGCGGAAGCCCTTTCCTCCCTGGGTATGTTCTTCGTCATTTATGCCCTGCTGCTGGCACTCTTCCTCTATCAAATCACCCATAAGATCCACAAAGGTCCGGACCAGGAAGCTGGCGAAGACGACGGCGCCGGGGAAGGCAAACTCCAGGTTCCTTTCGTTAAAGAATAATCTTCACCTCTCTTTTAAAATCATGTTGGACAATCTCACTCTCGCAGACCTGCAACTCATCTGGTTCATCCTCGTCGGCGTGCTTTTCTCCGGATACGCCATCCTGGACGGCTTTGACCTGGGCACCGGAGCTCTTCAGCTTTTCATCAAGGGCGATGAAAACAGAAGACTCACACTAAATGCCGTGGGCCCTGTATGGGACGGAAACGAAGTCTGGCTCATCACAGGCGGAGGAGCCCTCTTCGCTGCCTTTCCGTACGTATACGCCTCCGTCTTCTCCGGGTTTTACCTGGCCTTCATGCTCCTGCTGCTCACCCTTATCTTCCGTGCCGTGTCCATTGAATTCAGAAGCAAACAGCCCATGAAATGGTGGCGCAGGGGATGGGACACCACTTTCTCCATCAGCAGCCTTCTGGCAGCTCTGCTCATCGGCGTAGCCATGGGGAACGTCACCAAAGGCATTCCTCTGGACGACCATGGCAATTTCACCGGAACATTTCTCAGCCTGCTGAATCCTTATTCCATTCTTCTGGGGCTGACGACGGTCGCCCTGTTCGCCATGCACGGGGGAATCTATCTGCTGATGAAAACCCAGGGAAGCCTGCAGGAACAAATCAGAAAACTGCTCAGACCCTGCGTCATCATCTTCACCGTCCTGATCATCCTGCACGGGGCGGCCACCCTGCTGTACGTGCCGCACGTAGCGGCCGCCCTGGAACGCTCCCCCTGGATTTACGGAATCGCCGCCCTGGCAGTCATTTCCATCGCGTCCATCTGGATATTCATCCACAGGAACCGTCCGGGCTGGGCCTTTGTCGCCTCCTGCTCCACCATGGGCTGCATGATGGCTCTCTTCGGGACAGCGATGTTCCCCAACCTGCTCTACTCCATGCCCAATCCGGAACATTCCCTGACGCTCTCCAACGGCTCATCCACTCGGGAAAGCCTGGTCGTGATGACATACATAGCCATTCTGGGCGTGCCGCTCGTCCTAGCTTATTCCGCTGCCATTTACTGGGTTTTCCGCGGAAAAGTCCAGCTCAACGAACACAGTTACTGATGCCCTGCGGGCAAAAATAGCGATCAGCGAACCGAAAAAACCTGTACCATCCGCTCTGCCGCATGAATGCCTCCATCTTCTCCAAACTCCCGCCGGAGGAAATTACGGCGCTCCATCAATCATGGAAAAACGATCCCCTGTCCGTGGACCCTCTCTGGGCCGCCTGGTTCGACGGCTACGAACTGGGGAGCGGAGGAGCCCCCGGGGAAAAAGAAAATGCGGGGAACGCCGCGGACACATCCCCCTACACCGTTCCTCCGGAAAGCGCGGAACGCCGCGGGCGCGTCAACCAGCTCATCCGGGCCTACCGGGTCATGGGACACCAATGCGCCCGCTTTAACCCGCTGGATCCTCCGGACCAGACCGGTTGCCCCGTCAATCCGGAAGATATGGGATTCCGTGAGGAGGATATGGACCAGCCCGTCAACATCGGCACCTTCATGGACGGAGGAACGTTCACGCTCCGTGAAATCATCAATCGGTTGCAAAAAATCTATTGTGGAGCCATCGGATTTGAATATCACCACATAGACAATCTTAAAATCCGCTCCTGGATTGAAGAAAAAATCCAGCTCCGGGCAAACGGCGTGGATTATGGCCCGGAAGTCCGGAGAGAAGCCTTGTTCCATCTCTGCAAGGCGGAACTGTTTGAGGAATTCCTGGGCAAGCGCTTCATGGGGGAAAAACGCTTCTCCCTGGAAGGAGGGGAAGGAGCCATCGTCCTGCTGGACGCCATGATCAAGCGCTGCCCCGCCGCCGGAGTCTCTCACATTGAAATGGGCATGGCCCACCGCGGAAGGCTGAATGTGCTCGCCAATATTCTCCACAAACCGCTGAAAACCATCTTCCGCGAATTCACGCCGGACTACCTGCCGGAATCCCCCATCGGCAGGAGCGATGTCAAATACCACCTCGGTTACGCCGCCACACGCCATGTGGACGGTAAAGAACTCCATATCCGCCTTTCCTCCAATCCCAGCCATCTGGAAGCCGTGTATCCTGTGGTGGAAGGCAGGGCCAGGGCCATGCAGCACAACCTGCAAGACGCGGAACGCAAGCATGTGCTGCCGATCGTCCTGCACGGGGATGCCGCTTTCTCAGGACAGGGCATCGTGGCGGAAGTCCTCAATCTCTCCCTGCTGAAAGGTTACCGCACGGGCGGCACCGTGCACCTCGTCATCAACAACCAGATCGGCTTCACCACCAGCCCGGACGAAGCCCGCTCCTCCCGCTACGCCACGGACGTGGCGCAGATGCTCCAATCCCCCATCCTGCACATCAACGGAGAAAGCCCGGAAGACCTGGTGTGGGCGGCGGACTTCGCGCTCCAGTTCCGCCAGGAATTCGGAAGGGACATCATTCTGGACATGTACTGTTACCGCCGTCTGGGCCACAATGAAACGGACCAGGCCGCCTTCACCGCGCCTATGCAGACCAAGCGGATTGAGGCGCGCCCCGCCGCCGCCGCCCTGTACGGAATGGCGCTCAGGGAGCGCGGGGAATTGACGGAACAGCAGGAGCGGGACATCCGGAAAGACCTTTGGGAGGGCATGGAACAGGCCTACCTGCAAATGAAGGAAAACCCCGCGGACTACATCCTGCCCTCCACCGCGCAGGATGCGGATGAAACGCCCCTCCCGCGCATCAGCACGCGGACGGGAATCAGTCCGGAACTGTTCCAGCGCATCGGAAGTATCCTTACGGAACTTCCGGACAGCTTCACGCCCCACCCCACGCTGGAAAAACGCTTCCTGGCCCGCCGCCGGGAAGCCTTCCGGGAAGGCGGCCTGCTGGACTGGGCCATGGCGGAATCCCTGGCATGGGGCAGCCTGCTCACGGAAAACCATACCGTGCGCCTGTCCGGCCAGGACTGCCAACGCGGCACCTTCTCCCAGCGGCACGCCGTCCTGCACGACTTCAATGACGGCTCCCTGTACACTCCCCTGGAAAAACTGAACCACGGCACCACCGCGTTCCGCATTTACAACTCATCCCTGTCGGAAGCCTCCGTACTGGGCTTTGAATATGGCTACGCGCTGGAAAGTTCGGACGCGCTGGTCATGTGGGAGGCCCAATTCGGGGACTTTTCCAACGGGGCCCAGGTCATCGTGGACCAATTCATTGCTGCCGCAGAAGCCAAATGGAACCAGAAGAACCGCATGGTGCTTCTGCTGCCCCACGGTTATGAAGGAGCAGGCTCGGAACACTCCAGCGCCCGCATGGAACGCTACCTACAGCTTTGTGCGGATGACAACATGCAGGTCATCAATCCCACCACTCCGGCCCAGTATTTCCACGCTCTGCGCCGCCAGGTGCACCGGAACGTGCACAAACCCCTGATTATTTTCACGCCCAAAAGCCTGCTCTCCCGTCCGGAGGCCGTCTCCCCGCACCGGGAATTCCTGGCCTCCACCCGTTTCCGCGAAGTGCTGCCGGATCCGGATACTCCCGCGCCGGGCCAGGTCACGCGCGCCGTCTTCTGCACCGGGAAAATCTATTATGACCTGGCTGCCTACCGCAGGGAACGGAATATTTCAGACACGGTAATCATCCGTCTGGAACAAATCTATCCTCTGGCGCAGGAACAGCTTACCTATCTGCTGGCGCCCTACCAAAAAGTGCGCGACTTCGTCTGGTGCCAGGAAGAACCCTCCAATATGGGGGCCTGGGGCCACCTGCGGAACAGGCTGGGACGCCTCTTCGCCACTTCCTTCCGCTATGCGGGCCGTCCCTCCATGGCCTGCCCTGCGGAGGGGGCCAAAGCACTGCACGCCGCCGCACAAAAAAGACTCATCGCCGCAGCCTTCGGGCCGCGGGCCCAATCCTGAACCCATATTCCTCCCATGAGCGACATCCTGACTCCCAACTTTGGAGAATCCATCACCTCCGCCACCGTAGCCGCGTGGCACAAGAATGCCGGCGACCCGGTAGTCAAAGGCGACATTCTGGTGACGCTGGAAACGGACAAGGTTTCCACGGATTTGGAGGCGGATGAAAGCGGCGTGCTGGAAATCCTCGTCCCGGAAGGGGCGGAAGCCCCCATCGGCGCGGTTTTAGGCCGCATTTCCCCCCTTGACGGAAGTTCCGCCGCACCGCCCTCCGTACCACTGGAAACGCGGGAGAAACCCGCTTCCGGTTCCTCCTTACCTGTGACAGGCGTCCCGGAACAAAAGCCGGAAAAGAAAACATCCTCACCGGATCAGACAACCTCCGGAAAAAATGGGAAAACAGGAAAGGAGTCCTCTCCGCGCTTCATCAGAAAACCCATGAGTCCGTTGCGCCGTACCATCGCGGCACGGTTGGTAGAGGCCCAGCACCAGGCGGCCATCCTGACTACCTTCAACGAATGCGACATGTCCTCCGTGATGGAGCTCCGCAAACAATTCAATGCAGCGTACCGGGAACGGTACGGAACCAAACTCGGTTTCATGAGCTTCTTTATCAAGGCCGTAGTCAAAGCATTGCAGGAAGTGCCCCAGGTCAACGCCAGAATAGACGGTACGGACATCGTGGAAAACCTGTACTATGACATCTCCATAGCCATCGGCACGGATAAGGGTCTCGTCGTCCCCGTGCTGCGGGACTGCGACCGGAAAACGCTTCCGGAGCTGGAACTGGAACTCGCTTCCCTGGCGGAAAAAGCACGCAGGGGAAACCTGTCCATGCAGGATCTGCAAGGCGGCTGCTTCACCATCTCCAACGGCGGAACATATGGGTCGCTTCTTTCCACGCCCATCCTGAACCCGCCCCAGAGCGGCATTCTGGGCATGCATGCCATCCAGGAACGCCCCGTGGTCCGGGACGGCCAAATCATCGCCCGGCCCATGATGTACCTGGCCCTTTCCTACGACCACCGCCTGGTGGACGGCAAGCAGGCCGTGCAATTCCTCATTACCGTAAAAAATGCCGTGGAAAACCCGGTGTTCGAGCTGTGAGGAACCGTGGGAAAAAGACTAAAGAAGAAAGACTGAATGTCTTTCCTGCTTTGGAGTATTTTCCCGGAAATCAGTCCTTTCGGCGCGTTGCCCCGGAAAAAACAGTGGCGAATCAAACTTCCGCTCCCAGGCGGCCGTCTTCGGGCCAAACCATGGAGTTTTTTGTCCTTTTACCGTTTTCCCTAATGGCAGAGCTACATGGGACAAGAATTTGATCCGCGCCTTGCGGGCTTTACGCCCGCATTCCGTCCAACCGGATAAATCCGGTTTCCCCGTCTTTATGAAAAAACTTCCGTGAAATGGCCAACCATTTTTTAGCGAGCCCATAGGCACTTTATCACCTCTCAAAGGCAGGACCCTCCGGAATCCCCCCTTCATTCCATGGAACGGGAAAACCACTCCTGTCCATAAGCATGGATATGACTCTCCAAATCAGGATTAGTAATTTTGTTACGAATAATCAAGTCCACTTCCACAGGCAGGTTCAACTCTGTGAGACGCGCTTGGAGAGTCAAAAGGACGGACAAATCCAGCTCCTCGCCCTCCAGGGCAAGATCGATATCGGACGCAGGCTTCCACGTGCCTAGGGCGCGGGAACCGAATAAAACGGCTTTCCTAATCTGCGGAGTCTGTGAAAGAATTTCCCGGATGCCTGAGCGCACCTTGGCCGTCAGGCCATCGTTCAGTCCTCTTTCTCCGCCATCATGTTCAGATTTTCCACACATTGGGCCAGCATGGGAAAGAATTTTCCCTTAATCAGGGAAACCGCCTCTTCCGCGATGGAATCATCATAAGTATGTACAAACAAATTGCGGCTTTCCAGCGCCTGGAGCCAACAATCAATATGACCTATCAAGTCTGCGCCAAACGCCTGCCTGATGGCTTCGCGGGGGCTGTTAACGCTGTAGCCGTCATAGACCAGCTTATCTTTCAACGTTTTCCAGCACAGCTCAAACGTAAATTCATAAGTCTGCACCAGTCCGGCCATTTCCAGTTCATTGTATTCCGGCAACGTGCAAGCATGGCGCAACCGGGAAAAAGCCTTATTCAGGTTTTGAAGCCTTTGTTTCCAGCGCAGGTTATCGTTCATCTTTTTTAATGGAGAAAAAGAGCCCCGTTGAGGGGCTCTTCCCGTGAAAACCGTTACATGTGAATGGCAATCCCCTCGGAAGCCAGCATGGATTCATGAATGGCCTCAGACAGCGTGGGATGGGAGAAAATGGTGGCGTGGATATCTTCATCCGTCAGTTCCGCCTGAATGCCGATGCCCAGCGCGGCAATCAGTTCCGTGGCTTCCGGCCCCACGATATGGGCACCCAGCAATTCTCCGTTTTTGGCGCCGTACAGGGTTTTCACGAAGCCGTCCGGCTCTCCGGCGGCTACAGCCTTGCCAATGGCCTGGAAGGGGAATTTCCCCACCTTGTATTCCACGCCCGCTTCCTTGAGGGCGCGTTCCGTTTTACCTACGGAAGCCACCTGCGGGTAGCAGTACGTGCAGCTCGGGAAGAAGCCGACCTGCCGGGGCTGGTAGTCCGGATTAAACATGCCCTCCACAGCCTGGACAGCTTCAAAAGAAGCCGTATGTGCCAGCAGCACGCCGCCGATCACGTCGCCTGCCGCATGAACTCCGGGAATGGAAGTCGCATAGCGGTCATTCACCTTGATGAATCCCTTTTCCGTCAATTCCAGGCCGGGAGCGGCGGGAACGACCGGCTTCACGCCGATGGCCACCAGGCAGACGTCCGCCGTGATTTCCTCCTCCTGTCCCCTGCTGTTTTTTACGCTGGCCCTGACCTGTCCGTCACAGGTTTCCGTGACGGATTCCACGGAAGCTCCCGTCATCACCTTGATGCCCTGCTTCTTGAATGCCCGTTCCAGCGTCATGCAGGAGTCGTCGTCTTCATTGGGAAGCATCCGGGGAAGCGCTTCAATAAGCGTCACTCTGGTGCCGAATGAATTGTAAATGTAGGCAAATTCCGTGCCGATAGCTCCGGAACCGATGATGATCATGCTTTCTGGCCGCTTTTCCAGCACCATGGCTTCCCTGGAGCCGATGACAGTAGTGCCGTTCAGGGGAAGGCTGGGCACCGTGCGGGTGACGCAGCCGGTACAGATCAGGATATTCTTTCCCTCCAGAACATTCACCGTTCCGTCGGCGGCCTTTACTTCCACCCTGCCGGGGGAAATGATGGAGGCTTCCCCCGTAACGGAATCCACCTTGTTTTTCTTGAAGAGGAACCCCACGCCGCCTGCCAGGCGGTCGCTGACCTTGCGGGAACGGCCGATCACTTCACTCCAATCCACGCTGACGCCCTCCACCATCATGCCGAATTCTCTGGCGCGGTCCGTCACGATCCGGTAGGCCTCCGCATTTTTCAGAAGCGCCTTGGTGGGGATGCATCCCCAGTTCAGACAGGTGCCCCCCACCCGGTCGCGTTCCACGCACACCACGGATTTCCCCAGCTGGGCGGCGCGGATGGCGCCCACATAGCCGGCAGGGCCTCCACCAATGACGATAAGATCATATTGCATGAAATTACTATAAAGGCATCCCCCCTTGCGGGTAAAGAAGGAATATGAGCATGCGCCGGTTCGGGAAGCCGACAGATAACAGAGGTAAGGGCCCAGAGATTAAAGCATGTGTTGAGAACTTGCCTTTATTCGCTCATCCTCAATACTCAATCACTATTCTTCACCCACTTTACCAGATCCCGCATTTCCGCGGCGGTATCCGCATACAGGCCGTCCGTGTAAATTCCATGATCATACAAAATTCTCCCTTCCACCATGGTGAACACGCAATCCTTGCCGGAAGAGGCATAAACGGCATGGGACGTTTCGTTGAAAATCGGGCACAGGTTCGGTTCATCCAGGTTCAGGGCGATCATATCCGCGGGAGCCCCCGGAACCAGTGTTCCCAGCCCCGGCATCCGGAAAATGCGGGCGCCCTCCTCCGTCGCCATCTTCAACGCCTGCATGGCGGGGACCGCAGTAGCGTCCCCGCTGTACCCCTTGGCAAGAATAGCGGCCAGCTTCATTGTTTCAAACATGTCCAGACTGTTGTTGCTGCACGCTCCGTCCGTTCCCAGAGAGACGGGAACGCCGGCCCGCACCATATCCCGCACGCGGGCGAAGCCGGACGCCAGTTTCAGGTTGCTGACCGGGTTATGGACAACCGCCGCTCCGGAAGCGGCCACCAGTTCCAGTTCCTCATCCGTCACGTCCACCATATGGGCCAGCACGGCGCGTTCATTCAGCAGCCCCATATCACGGGCATAGCCCACGGGACGCCTGCCTCCGTGCAGGGAACGGCACTGCTCCACTTCCCCGGCGGATTCGGACAAATGGATATGCAGCATCAGGTCCAGTTCCTCCGCCAGTTTCATGGAACGCCGGAGCACTTCGTCACTGGTGGTGTACACGCTGTGCGGCATCAGGGCCACCTGTACCCTGCCGCGGCCGGAAAAGCGCTCCGCCTGCTCCCGGTACAGGGCTTCCGCACCGTCCCACCCGCCGTACGCCGGAGAGGGAAAGGCAAAAACAACCTCTCCGCCCACACAGCGCATTCCCATGCGTTCCGCCTCCTGGAGAACGTTGGCTTCCAACAGGTAGGAATCTACAAACGCCGTGGTGCCCGTCCGCATCATTTCATACATGCCCAGCCGGGCCCCCAGGGAGACGATTTTATCCGTCAGCCGGGCTTCCACCGGGAAAATATGTCCGGTCAGCCATTCCATCAGCGGCAAGTCATCCGCAAAACCGCGCAAAAAGGTCATGGGGACATGCGTATGTGCATTAATAAGCCCCGGCATCAGCAGCACATTCCCCAAATCTCTGCGGACGGCGGGCATCCACCTGGCCTCCAGTTCTGCGGCGCTTCCCGTTTCCAGAATTTTCCCGTCCCGGACGGCGACGGCCGCATCCCCGGGAGCAACGGACTGTTCCGCTCCGCCCAGCATGCGGGAAGCGGTCACCAGCAAATCACACGCTTGTTGTTCCATGGCGCAGAATGTACCCCAGCGGGAGGGTTCTGGCAACTTCATCTCCTCGGCTCGGGGATTTCGCGTCCATTTGACATTTCATGTTTGACTTCAAAAGAGAAAACTGCCAAGAATGGACTACAGTTAAATTTACCATTTATCCCCATATGAACAAGACTATACTGTTAGGTTTGGCCCTTGCGGCCTCCGTGTCTTCCGCCAGCGCCTATCATGCCGACAAGTACGACGGCCAGTTCGGCATGTCCCTGGAAGGGGCTTACGGAATCGCAACCAAAGATGCCATGCCCAACGTGGCCGGCGGCAATCTGAGCATTTTCAACTATATTGAAACCGGCAGCATTGTTCATCAGATTTCCCTGAACGGCGGCATCCTGGCCGGTTCCCACCATCCCAGCGTGCAGGACCTGGGCATCAGCGGGCCTTATACCGCCAGCCTCCGTTCCACCTATATTCCGATGATGGCCGGTTACACGCTGAACCTTCCCATCGGCGACTACACCATGTTCTATCTGGGCGGTAAAGTCGGCGCCACTTACGGCGACGTGAAGACCACCATTCATGGCCTGGAAGACGGCAGCCGTTCCCGCACCATTTCCTCCACCAAGTTTTCCTGGGCGGCCCAGGCCGGTTTCAAGTTCAGCATCTCCAACAGCGCGGACTTCCTGATCGGCTACGAATACTACCAGATTCAGGGTTACAATGATCCCGGCTACCACACCATCAAGCTGGGCTTTTCCTGGAACTTCTAACAACCGGCTATCAGGTTTTTACTGCCTTCCGGCGGCTCCGTTATACTGTGGAGCCGCCTTTTTTTTGCGCATGGAATACCGGCCCGCACAACAGCAGAAAACAAGGGAAACGAAAAGTTGATACGTATTTTTAAACCGGCACAGCTTTTGTCCGGGAAAAGAGGAGGACTGTTTTTCCGGACATCCGGACGCAACAAGGCCGCCCCCCTCAGCCGAGAGGGAGCGGCCCTGGAAAAGCTCAACAATTCAGAGGATCTTACTTGGCAGGCTTGAACGGCTTGGGAGACGCATAGACTTCATAGTCCTTGATGCGGCCGTTTTCCCGGTCCTGGCGCGGCAGGTAGCGGAATCCTGAAAGTTTCTGCACCTTGCCCAGATCCAGCACGATCATGTGCGGGTGCCTGGGGTTGTCCCCCTGCCACTTGGTATGCCAGTAGGTGGTGGGCTGGTTGTCCATCACCAGTCCCGCCTGGGCGGCTTCTCCCGTCGTTTCATGGGAATCCGCATAAACCACGGACCACTGTTCGCGGGGGAGCAGATTGCCGGAGGCATCCAGGAAGTTCAGCTCCGCAATGGCGGCATGGGGGCCGTTGTCATGAGCGTTCTTACTGACAATAGCGATGTAACGGGCCTGGACAGGAGCGCGGAATTTGATTTCCTGCTGGTCCGCCCCCTTGGCGAAGGAACCCTTGTGCACCAGCTGGCCGGCAGCGGGGGCCACAGGTTTGCCCACGCGGAAGACATCCGCCATGGCGGGGTCCCTGTTGACTTCATAAATGGCTTCCTTCACACCCTTCACCGTGCCGGAACCTCCGTCCACGTCCAGCACCACGATTTCATTTTTCCCGGGCTTCAGATATTCTCCGGGGCAATAAAGAGCCTGCTGGGAGCCGATAAACCAGAAGCGGCCCAGATTGCGTCCATTCACCCACACGACGCCTTTCTTCCAGCCGTCCCGCATATCCAGGTAGGTATCCTTGGGATTGGAAACGTTGAAATACCCGCGGTGGAACACGGGCTGGTCGCCCGCCGGCTTCTTGCCGGAGAAGGGAATAAGCTCCACCCCCTTGCACGGGAAGTTGTAGATAAGGAAGTTTTCCAGCTTTTTGCCGTCCAGCGTAATGGGGCCCCGGATGCCCTTGCGCTCGCCCTGTATCTGGCCGCCGAAGTTGATGCGGCCCATGTTTTCCACAAAAATGTCCACCGTGTGAAGTCCGGAGGGAATGACAATGTCACAGGAATCCTGCTTGTAACGGCGGTCCGCCGCCCCCTGCCTCTTGCCGTCCACGTAAACGATGGCGCGGTCCTGCATATTGTTCATCTTCAGCTCTCCTTTCATCGGGCCGTTCACCTTTGTCCGGTACAGGATGAAGCCCAGGCTTTGCCCCAGGGCTTCCATGTGGACGGGCTCCTTGCGGATGACGGGCTGCGGCAGGCGGGAGAACATGCCGGCTGTTTCCGTAAACGTGATGGGAGGCAGCTCCATCATTTCCGGCTGGGCGGGAGGTTCGGGAAGCTTGTACGTATCACCGTAATAATCCTGAATAGTCTGGCGGAAGGTGCGGTAGCGGTCCGTCAGGGTTCCGTTTTCGGAAATGGGAGAGCCGTAGTCGTAATTGGTTACATCCGGCGTATAGGCGCCTTCCCAGTTCGCCCCGTTCATGAAGCCGAAGGAGGTCCCCCCATGCGCCATGAAGAGGTTGGGGGAAACGTTATTTTCCAGCATCCACTTCAGGTCTCGGTTGAAACCTTCCGTACTGCCGCCATTCTTGGGCTTGCCCCAGTGGTCAAACCAGCCCACCCAGAATTCGCCGTTGATGCGGGGCGTTTTGCCCTTGTGCTTCTCCAGATTCGCAAAAGCGCCCTTGGCTCCGCCGCCGAAATTCATGGCGGGAACAACGCCCGGAAGCGTGCCGTTCTTGATCATCCAGTCGTTCGGGCCGTCCGACGTGAAGGGAACAACTCCCGGAAGTTCCTTCCGGATAACGTCCAGATGCTTTTTCACGTAATCCTTGTCAGAACCATAGGAGCCGTATTCATTTTCCACCTGGGCCATGATGATGGGGCCTCCCCTGGTGATCTGCAGAGGTTCCAGCATGGAACAGACTTTTTTAAGATAAGCCATGGCCGGTTCCAGGAAGCGGGGATCCTGGGAACGGACTTTCAAATCTTCATCCTTCAGCAGCCAGCCGGGAAATCCGCCGAATTCCCATTCCGCGCACACATAGGGCCCGGGACGCACGATGACCCACAGGCCGGCCTTCTGCGCCTCCTTGATGAATTCCACAAAATCCAGATTGCCGGAAAAGTCCCATTTGCCCGGTTCCGGTTCGTGCGCATTCCAGAACAGATAAGTGCAGACGGTATTCATGCCCATGGCCTTTATGCGCTGGAACCTGTCCTTCCAGTGCTGGCGCGGCACGCGAGGATAATGCATTTCCCCGGAAATGATTTTGACGGGCTTTCCGTCCATCAAAAAATTTTCCTGATTAGTAGAGAAGACATGCCTGGCTCCGTCATTGGATTCCGGCAAAGGCATGGGAGCAGCCGCACAAAGATGCCCTGCCAGAAGCAGAACGGAGAAAAAGGATAATTTCATGGTTATGGAATTAATAATTAATTACGGTAAATGAGAGGGAGATTATGATGAAAAACCACCTCCTTTCAATTTAAAAAGGAGACGGTGACCCGGTTTTATTACGGAGCGGCACCATCCTGTCTTTCAAGATATATTATTTGATTCTTTTCCTCAAACGGTACGCCCAGGCTCCGAGCCTCCAGCGTCTCCTTCTTCATTTCTTCATCCACCCAGTACAGATGCGACTCCAGCGGATTGTAAATTCTGGGGGAACAGAACCGGGTGGGAGATTCCGGCCAGCGTATCCAGCGCCAGCAGGCGATATGCGTGTAGGGTTCCCTCCAGCCGGGAATCCAGACGCAAAGTTCATGAAGACGCTGCTGGGCACGGTGAAGGGCCAGCTTCAGGGAACCGGTATCCGGGGCATTGCGTTCCGCATCCAGGGCGGCATCCAGTTCAGCGTCCGACACAGCCATAATATTATTCGTATTGCCTACGGGATTTCCGCGGGCATCATACGCCAGTTCGGAAGAGAATGTTTCATACAGCCGGGGGAACGGCGTCTGCAGCGGCCACGCCCACAGAGCCGCCTGATACCGTTTTTCAAAAACCTTACGGGAACAGACACTGTAGGTAAGGGAATCCAGACGCAGGTCCACCCCGCACTTCAGGGCCTCCTGCCGGAGGATGGAACAGACGTTGGTCATCAGGGTGGATGAATCCGCAAACGTCAGTTCCACCACCAGCCGTTCTCCCCGTTCATTTTTCAGCACTCCGTCAGTCCCCATTTCCCGGTAACCGGCGCGGGCAAAATATTCCATGGCTTTTTTCTTGCTGTATTCCGGAGCTTTCAGCGGAAGAGTCAGGTCTCCGTACCCCTCCATGTAGGAACCGAGCCTTCTCATATTCCCGCGGAACAAAGTATCAATCGCCAGGCCCATGTTCACGGAATGCGCCAGACCGCGGCGGATATCCGGATTTTTCAACAACTTGTCCGAGCAATTCAGATACAGTCCATACGGGGGACAGGCGTAATTGGCCTCCAGGCTGTATTTATCTATATAGCCCCGGTGCACTTCCGGCAGCTCCAGCCCGGTTTCCCACACCTCCGGCTTGCGAACGTTCATGATGTCCAGTTCCCCGCGGCGGAACATTTCAACCGCCTTGTTTTCCATGTTCACAAACACATGTTCCACCTGGTCCGCATTGCAGGAATGGCGGTAATACTTCCTGTCCTTCGCCCACCAATTTTTCACGCGGGCCAAGGTAATGCTTTCTCCTATCCGGATTTTAGCGGGAACAACCATGTAGCCACCCGTATTTGGAGGGACTTTCCACTGGTAGCGTTCCAGAAACAGCGCATTGAAATCATGGTAAAAACCGGGATGGGCCGGATGAAAATCCGCACAGGCCATGTAAGGCAGCAGCGGACCGCGGGACGGCAGCGTAAGGGCAATGACGGAATCCCCGTATACCGTAATCTGATCATACAAGGAACGGAACAGGGTAGTCCAGAACGGATCCCGGGCAAAACCGGACGTACGGAGGCAAATGTTCAGCAGAAAATCCTGCGCTTTCACGATGCGTCCGTCCGAATAGGCCGCTTCCGGATCCAGATGATAAAAAACGGTTTTTCCGTCTGCGGACAAAGCCCAGCGGTCCGCCAGGCCCGGAATGGGACGGAAGGTTTCCGGATGAAGCCCCACGAGGGGAAGCCACACGTTGTCAATGGCGGAATAATTGAAAAAATTTTCACTTCCCGGCCCGAAAGCACGCAAAGTTCCGGGAAACGGAGTATTGATCCACAGCCGGACTTTTCCACCCTTGACGGCGCGCGGATCACCCACATCCGGCTCTTCCATTCCGGTTTGCCATTCCAATCCGTCCGGAACGTCTTCCAAAGGAAGAAGGCGGATATGGTCTTTCAATAACAGCCTTTTCCTGATGCGTTCCACGGAACGAGCCTGTTCCGCCAAACGCCGGCCGTCCCCTTCCCCGCGGGAAACGACCAGAAGTTTTTCCTTCCTCTCCCCTTCAGCCAATTCACGGCGCAGTTCCCGTTCCACGGCCCTGTTCCAGCGTTCCACAAAACCGTCAAATACGGCAGGCATCCCCCTGCCGTCCATCCGTCCGGAAAATTCATGCCAAACATTCTTCTCACGCTGGGAAAAGTAAAAGACACCTCCCAGAAAGACGGAAAGGGCCAATGCCCCCAGTATGGATATCCAGCGCAACACAACTCAGATGGCCGCCACATGTTAACCGATTCCGGAAACAACGGAAAACAGAAAACCCATCTTCCGCGCGGAACCGTTCACTTCGCCTGAAACAGTCCGCAAGGCGGAAGATGGGGGAGCAATCAACAATTAATATTGAAAGGAACTTAGAATTCGACCGTCACACCGCCGAAGATTCCGAATCCACGGGCTTCACGCGGACCGAAGTTATAATCATTCGTCATGATGAACTTCTGGTCAAACAGGTTTTCCAGACGCACATGGAGGGACACATTGTCCGTTGCCTGGTAACGGGCAAACAGGCGCGCCGTAAAGAAATTGTCCAGACGGGCATAGTTGTAGTCCGTGCGTCCCATGGCGGCCGTTACGCCGAAGCCAACCGTCAGCTTTTCAACCGGGGAGGTATAAACCTCTGCGTTGACGGTGTGGCGGGCGGTATTGGCCATCTGAATGGTCTCGTATTTGCCGATGGAATCGCGCTTGGGCATCGTGAAGGTGTAATTGGCATAATAGCCGCTGTTCCACGCGTCCTTGAACTGACCCTTGAACGCCACTTCCACACCGTAGGAAGTGCAGTGGGAATAATTGGCGTAAGTGGTATAGGAGTTCGGCCAGGTGCCTACGCTCTTGGTGCCGATTTCATCGTTAATGCGGGTCCAGAAGCCCGTCACGGAAGCATAATGGCCGTCCGCCAGGCGCTGTTCCACACCCAGGTCGCCGCCCAGGGACTTGGACACATCCAGATCAGGGTTGCCTACATAACCGTAATTGGCCGCATACTGCTCAAACCAGGTGGGCGCGCGGAAACCGGACCCTACGGAACCGAAAATACGGGTGGGGGAATCCTTGCCCGTCACTTTCCAGGAATTGGAATAACGCCACGTAAAATGATTGTTCCAGACGGAATCATGTTCCAGGCGCAGGGCCACGCTGGCGTCAAAGCTGTCCGTGGGTGACCACATTTGCTCTGCAAAGAAGGCAAGCGTGCTCTGCCATTCATCCTTGGCAACGTAATTGTTTTCGCTCATGTAGTCGGAACGGTCCCAGGCCATGCCGGCGATGGTTTTCCATTCCTTGTTCCACGTCAGGGCATTGCGCCACTCCGCCTGGAAGCGGCGGTTGCGCATCACGTTGGGCTGGAAGTCAAATCCGGGAGTATGGCAGGAATAGTCCATGTTGTAATGCCCCACCATGAAGCTGGTGGACCACAGCTTGGAAATTTCCGCATCCACACGTCCTGTCACCAGGTTGCTGCGGTTCTTGTCTTCCGTATTGTACAGATGGGGATCCGGAACGGAAGGCCACTGGTTATAATCCACATACGGCGTGGGATATTCAAAGTAGGAATCCAGGCGGCGATAGGTAAAGCTCACCTTCACCTTGTCATTGATGTCATAGCCCAGGCGCACGGCTTCCTGCCACTGGCGGAAATCGTTCATGCCTGTCCTGTTGTCATAAATGGCCGGATAGATTGACGGATCGTTTTCCGTAGTTTCAAACCCAACGCCTACAAAATAGGAAAGCTTCTTGATCTTGCCGGAGGAAGTGACATAGCTGTTGAAAGAGCCGAAGGAACCGGCCTCCGCAAAAATCCTGGTTACGGGATCGCCTTCCCCCTCCGGAGTATCCATCGCGACAACGCCTCCAATGGCGCCGGAACCGAAAACGGCGCCCTGCGCTCCTTTCACCACTTCCACATTGCCCACCGTAAAGAGATTGGTGATGCCCAGCAGCTTGTTGCCGGACATGTTGGCATCACTGATGCGCATGCCGTCAACCATGGTCAGGGTGTAGGTATCCTTGTTCATCCCGCGGATGACGGTGTTGCTCACGGAACCGCGCTGCCAGGTGCCGCCTCCGTCCAGCGTGAAAACGCCGGGCGTCTGGGAAAGGGCTCCCGTCAGAGTTTCAATGCCCGCCTTCTGGAATTCTTCCGGATTGATGATGGAAACGGACACTCCAGACCGGTTGTACGGCACGCCCACAAAGTGGGACGCCATGGTCAGTTCCGGCATAACCTGCATGGTTTCCGTCCTGACGGAGGGCTTGGAGTCTTCCTTTTTAGCGGACTCGGCAAGAGAGGACTGGCCTGCGAATGCGGCAAGGCCAACAGCAATTGCGCCCATTTGAAGGGCTTTCTTCGTATAAAGCATGGTTGTAGTGCCTTACGTTCGGTAACTCGCCGAACAGTTGGACAACCTCACAGGCTGGTTTTCTGGCTTGCGAGGCAGGCTCGCTTACAGTGGCGGTACCGCTCCGGACTCACACCGGTATTCCCCATTTATTTCCTGCCCGGCTACGGGCGTCCCTGAGGTCTGTAACCCTTCCCATAAGGGTTCATGGGACGGATGAAATACCAAAGAGACCGGTATGACAAGACAAAAAAATTTTTCTTTGAACATCCAGATGAATTGCAGCCGTTTTCCCTTTTCAGCGCATTGCTCTCCATCCCTCTTTTCCTCACGGGGCTTTCCATTTTTGTCTTGTCACTCCCGGCGCATACAGGACATGATGCGCTCATGACGCTCCTTGTTTCCACGTTCCCGCAACAGGGAAGATTTCCCGTCTCCGGCGAAGCTTCCGGCTACGTGGAATTCCGAACTTGCAAGGCGCTTCCTTTCTTTCTCCGGCGCGGGCAGCCCTTCGGTACGCCGGTTCCAATTACTGTGGCATGAACGTTTTTTCACATGGCGGAGATTTAAAATCCCTGGCGGAGGAGGCCTGCCGCCCGGAACGGGATATTTTGGACTTCAGCGTCAACCTGAGGCCGGAAGGTATGCCGGAGTTCATCGCTTCGGCATTGTGGAAGGCCATGGAAAACGCAGTACCCTACCCTTCTCCGGATGCGGCGGATCTGAGGGAACTGGCGGCGGTTCATTACGGGCTTCCTTCCGGCTGCTTCGTATTTGGAAACGGGGCCAATGAACTCATTCACGCTCTTCCGCGCGCATTAAACCTTAAACAGGCCGTCATTCCGGAACCCGCTTTTTCCGAATACAGGCTGGCCTGCCTGCGCCACGGCACGGATGTTCTTTCCATCCGGACGGAGGAACGGAATTCCTTCCTCCCGTCTCTTTGCCGTCTGGAGGAACAGGCCGCAGACGGAAGCGCTGTTTTTCTGGCAAATCCCAGCAATCCGTCCGGCGGCCTGCTGGACGCAGCGGCCCTGCACAGGGTTGTCCAGAGCCGCCCCGAAGTCCTCTGGATCATTGACGAATCTTTCATGGATTACGCACAAGGAGCGGAATCGCTGCTCCATGAAGCGGCCCTCCTTCCCAACCTGGTGGTTCTGCGCTCCCTAACCAAGTTTTACGGCATGGCCGGCGTCCGGTGCGGTTTTTCCATCTGTGCCGCTCCGCTCGCGGAGCGGCTGCGGCAATCCCTGCCCGCCTGGAACGTGAATGCCTTTGCGGCGGCAGCGGTGAAGGCCGTGCTGGCACAGCCCTCCTCCTGGGCAAACAGGGAACGCGCCCGGAACCGGGAACGCCGGGACGACCTGTTCCGCAGGCTCTCCTCCCTGCCGGGCGTCGCCGTACTCCCGTCCGAGGCCAACTTCCTTCTCTTCCGCCTGGCGGGGGCGCCTCATGGCCTGGCAGCCCGGCTCCTGAAAAAATACGGCATCGCACTGCGCGACTGTTCCAATTATCCGGGGCTGGAAACGGGAGGCTGGTTGCGCTCCGGCGTCCGCACGCCGGAGGAACACGCCCTGCTGGCGGAAGCTCTGCGCGCCGAACTGGCGGGAAACGGCCCCTCCATTATCCGTAAGGCTCCCAAACCGGCCCTGATGATTCAGGGTACCTGCTCCGATGCAGGAAAAAGCGTTCTCACGGCAGCTCTGTGCCGTATTTTCCTTCAGGACGGCTATCACGTGGCGCCGTTCAAGGCGCAGAACATGGCTCTCAACTCCGGCGTAACTGCGCTGGGAGAGGAAATGGGACGCGCCCAGCTGGTGCAGGCCCAGGCCTGCCGCATTGATCCGGATGCCAGAATGAACCCCATTCTTCTCAAGCCCCATTCCAATACCGGCTCCCAGGTGATCGTGATGGGGCGCCCCGTAGGCCGCATGGACGCGCGGGAATACTTCACGGCTAAAAGGCGCTTCTGGCCGGACGTATGCAAAGCATACGATTCCCTGGCGGACGAATATGAACTCCTCTGCCTGGAAGGGGCCGGAAGCCCCGGAGAAATCAATCTGAAATCAGCAGACGTGGTCAACATGAACATGGCCCGCTACGCGCGTGCCAGAGTCCTGCTCGCCGGGGACATTGACCGTGGCGGAGTGTACGCCTCCTTTCTGGGAACGTGGATGACATTCGCCCCGTGGGAAAAAGAACTGCTGGCGGGGTTCGTGGTCAACAAATTTCGAGGAGATCCGGATCTGCTGGCCCCGGCGCACAGCTACATGAGGAACCGTACGGGCAAGCCTGTGCTGGGCGTCATCCCGATGATGCGGGACATCAACATTCCGGAAGAAGACCGCGCCACGCTGCCCCCTGGCCACGGGGAGCACGGGAAACATGCGGATTGCCTGGATGTGGCCGTAGTCATGCCCGCCCACGTCTCCAACTTCACGGACTTCGCCCCTCTGGCGGCGGAGCCGGACGTCCGGCTCCGCCAGGTGCGGACACGGGAGGAATGGGGAAATCCGGACCTGGTCATTCTGCCCGGCACTAAGAGCGTGGCTGCGGACCTGGCCTCTCTCCGTTCCGCCGGGCTGGAAGAACCCATCCGCCGTCATGCCGAAAAGGGAAAGTGGCTTCTGGGCGTCTGCGGAGGGCTGCAAATGCTGGGGACGGACATTCTGGACCCGCTGCACATGGAATCCCCGGAGGAGCGCACGCCAGGACTGGGGCTGCTGGAACTTTCCACCACCTTCTCCTCAGCCAAAACCCTGATCAACGTACGCCGGGCAAACACGCCGCTGCCCGTTCCCGCCGCAGGTTATGAAATCCACCATGGCGTCACCAGCCATCAAGAATCCAGCCCCCCCGTCATGTTCCGGGAAGACGGCTCCCCCTGCGGCTACGGCAAAGGCCGTATCTGGGCCACGTATTTGCACGGCATGCTGGACGGAGACCAATTCCGCCGCGCATTCATCAACATGGTCAGGAAAGATTCAGGGCTGAAAGCCAACCCAGCCCTGCACACCGCCTATGATCTGGACGGAGCGCTGGACCGTCTGGCGGACGTGGTCCGGAAACATCTGGACCTGAAAACCATTTACCGAGCTCTCCAACTGAAACGCTGACCCATGTTCCCGTGCCCGTTCATCCTGCCTGCGGCCTTCCTGCTGGATATTCTGGCGGGAGAACCGCCCAACAGGTTCCATCCCGTCTGTCTGATTGGCCGGTGCGCGCTCCGCATGGAAACACTGGCGAGGCAAAGGTGGGGAGGAACTTTTCATGCGGGAATGGCGGCCGCGCTGGCAACCTGCATTGCCGCATGGTTCGGCTGCGCGGCGCTCTTCCTTCCCTTTTCCCTGTTACCCTTCCTATGGGCACCCTGGATTCCGTCCGTTCTGGTTATTTACATCTGCATGGCCCCGCGCAGCCTGGCCGAGCATGCCCGGAAGGTGGAAAACGCCCTGCGCAGCGGGAACGCCGGAGAGGCCCGGCACTCCGTCTCCATGATCGTGGGACGGGATACGGAACGGATGGACGTCTACGGCATCGCCAGAGCGGCCATTGAAAGCGTGGCGGAGAACTTGACGGATGGCGTTTTTTCCACCCTGTTCTGGGCCTCAGCAGGCTGCCTGGCAGGAGGCGCCTCCGGGGCGGCTTCCGCCGCGCTGGCGCATCGTGTTTTCAACATCCTGGATGCCATGTGGGGGAAAAAAAATGACCGGTACAGACACTTCGGCACCTTTGCCGCACGCACGGATGACGCGCTCAACTTCATCCCCGCACGCCTTATTTTACCGTGTATTTCCTTTTCCGCCCTGATGGTGAAAGGAACCTCCGCCCGGAGGGCGCTCACCATGGGATGGACCTTCCGGAACGCCCACGCCAGCCCCAATTCCGCATGGAGCGAAGCGGCCTTCGCTGGAGCGCTGGGCCTTCGTCTCGGGGGCCCGGTCTCTTACAAGGGAATTCCTGCAAACTACCCCTGGATAGGAACAGGGCGAACCAAAGCCTCCGCCAGCGACCTGGCCCTGGCCATTCGGCTCATGTGGACGACTGCCGTTACGGGTACGCTGGCGTTCACTCTCCTTCTTCTCTTCACCCCCCGCCTCTGGACATCATGAACAAACTGCATATCCCCCCGTTGGACGAACAGGCCGCAAAAGCGGCCCTGGAACATCAGAAAATTCTGGCCAAGCCTCCCCTTGCCCTGGGAAAACTGGAACCCGTGGCCATCCGTATTGCCGCCATGACCGGCAATCCCGCGCCGCGCCTGAAGGACAAAGCCATAGTCCTGTTCGCCGCGGACCACCACATCGCCGACCACGGCCTCAGCCTGACATCCACGGACGTCACCTACATCCAGACCCGCAACTTCCTTCAGGGCGGAGGCACGATCAACGCCTTTACACGCAACGCGGGAGCACGCCTTTCCGTAGTGGACGTAGGCGTCAATTACGACTTCGGCGACCTGCCGGGGCTGGTCAAAAGAAAAGTCATGCACGGCGCCAACGACTTCAGCAAGGGGCCGGCCATGACGCGGGAACAGGCCCTGGAATGCCTACAAGTGGGCATTGACATGGCCCGTGAAGAAAAAAACAAAGGGCTGGACATTGTGGCCGCCGGAGAAATGGGCATTGGCAACACCACCCCCTCTTCCGCCATCGTGGCCGTGCTCACGGGCACCCCTGTGGAAACCGTGACGGGACGCGGTTCCGGCGTCAGAGGAGAAGTCATCCGCAAAAAAATAAAACTCATCGAACAGGGAATCGCCCTGAACAAGCCAGACCCTTCCGATGCCATTGACGTGCTGGCGAAGGTGGGAGGACCGGAAATAGGAGCCATGGCCGGACTGATGCTGGGGGCAGCCTCCCTGCGCGTTCCCATCGTCATTGACGGCTTCATTGCCGGGGCGGCCGCGGCCATCGCCCAGGGCATTCGCCCGGAAGCGGCGCAATACTTCATCGGCTCCCACAACTCCGCGGAACCGGGGCATAAGCTCATTATGGACCACATCGGCGTCACCATGTACATGGACCTGGGCCTCTGCCTGGGGGAAGGCACGGGGGCGGCCCTGTTCTTTCCCCTGCTGGACGCCGCCACGCGCGTACTTTCTGAAATGAAAACCCTGCCGGAACTGGACATCACCGTTCCGCGCTGACCCTTTCTTCCCTGTATCCATGGCTGTCATCACCACCATCCGCTCCGCCTTCGGCTTCCTGACCCGGCTGCCCGTTGGGCCGTGGCCGCTGCAAAATGACCTGAACGGAATTTCCGCCTGGCTACCGCTGGTTGGCCTGGTAGTGGGGGGGCTTGCGGGCGGCCTGACCTGGACGGCAACCCTGCTCTTCCCCCCCCTGGTCTGCGGCGTTATCGGCTGTGCCTGCTGGGTAGCTGTCACGGGCGGCCTGCACCTGGACGGAGTAGCGGACTGCGGAGACGGGCTTCCCATTGAAGTATCCCGGGAACGCAGGCTGGAAATCATGAAAGACTCCCGCCTGGGGACCTTCGGCGGCACGGCCCTGTTTTTCAACCTGGCGTTCAAGGGAGCCGCCCTGGCGACTCTGGCGGCCCACGGCTCCTGGGAACTTCTGCTCACGGCGTGCGCTCTGGCAGGATTGCTTGCCCGCAGCCAGATATTCATCGCCATGCGCTTTCCGGGCGCACGGCCTGGAGGCATGGGGGAAGCGTTCAAGCAGGGAACGCGCCCCGGTCACGCCCTGGCTGCCGCAGCCGTCACCCTGGCTGCCTGCGCTCTGGCAGGATGGAACGGGCTGTACGCCCTGCTCTCCGCCCTGGCCGGTTCCATGGGCCTGCTCCTATACGCGCACCGCCGCCTGGGCGGCGTTACCGGGGATGTATTCGGCTGTACCGTGGAATGTACGGAATGGCTTGTCCTGCTCACCTTCTGCACTTTATGAAAACTCCACACAAATGCCGCGTTCCTGGCCTCAACATCGGATGCACCTCCTTCATCATCCCGGACTACTACGTGCCCGCCATCAGGGAATGCGTCCATTACGCGGATGATGTCGCTCTGCTCCTGCTGGAAGCCGGAGAATGCGGAAAGGAACTCATTACCCCTGCGGAAATACGGGAACTGGCTGGAATCGCTGCAGATGCCGGGGTTACCTGGAACGTCCACCTGCCTACGGACGGCGGCTTCGCCACGGAAGAATCAAGCCGCCGTTATACGGAAAACATCATTCGCGCCATTGACCTGACACGGGAACTGGAGCCCCACACCTGGGTCATGCATGTGGTCACGGACCATATCCCCGGTCCTGATATGCGCCCCCATCTTACGGAACGCGAAACGGAACGAATCCTCCGGAGTCTGGAACAAATCACGCCCCACCTCCCCGCACCGGAATGCCTGGCCCTGGAAAATTTGGAACGCCATCCGACCGACTATCTGGACAAACTGGTAGCCGCTACACCCCATTCACGTTGCTTTGACATAGGCCATGTCTGGAAAGAAGGCCTGCGGCCGGAAAAACTTCTGCCGCTCTGGCTGCCGGACATACGCATGTGCCACCTGCACGGGCTGGAAAAACGGGACCACAAATCCCTGCACCACATGCCTGCCGCTACGCTGGACGCCATTCTGCACCCCATGTGGGACCTTCATTTCTCCCCCCTTATTACGCTGGAAGTCTTCAGCCTGGATGACTTCCTGAACTCCCACCAGGCCATGCTGGAATCCCATGAACGCTACATCACCAAACACTGACGCCAATACCGCACGCATGACGCTCGTCCTGGGCGGCATCAGAAGCGGCAAAAGCCAATACGCTGAACAAATAGCCGCCGGATTCGGAAAAAAAATCCTGTACGTCGCCACGGCGGAAGTCTGGCCCGGAGCCGGCTCCATGGAATACCGCGTGCGCAAGCACCAGGAACGCCGTCCTAAAAGCTGGCTCACGCTGGAATGTCCCCGTCATGTAGCTTCTGCCGTCGGGGAATCCGGCTTGCTGGACCAGGTGGACGGCGTCATTCTGGAATGCGTCACCCTGCTCGCCTCCAATACCCTGTACGCCCAGAAGGACCCCACGGACTACGAGCCGTTCCTGGAAGCGCTGATTGAGGAAATAGAAGCTTTGAAAAAGCTCATCCGCCAATCCCCTGTGCCATGGGTGCTTGTTTCTTCTGAAACCGGCATGGGCATCAGCCAGTCAGATGCGGAAACGCGCCACTACTGCGACGGGCTGGGCATTGCCAACCAACTCCTTGCCAAAAGCGCGGATGAAGTCTACTTCATGGTGGCGGGACTGCCCCTGACCGTGAAAAAAGGCTGAAACGCCCGAAGAGCGGTTCTCCCGTTAGTCAGGAAAAGCAAACGCCGGAGATTAAGCGTATCATCCCCCTTTGTGCCATGTTGGTTCCGCTTTCATCATCCATAAAAAGCTCTTCCGGGAAGTTCGCGGCACAGGCGGGAAATAAAAAGGGAATCCGGTGTTCGGCCGGGACACCATACCTCAATCGTCAACGCTGGTCTGAACCGGACCATCTCCAGAATTTGGGAGCCGAAACCTTCTACCGCCAGGAACAGAAGGAACACATGGTCAACCAAAGCGTCAACGCTGCCGTGCACTGCTCATTCCTAACACTTATTTCCATCCGGAAACATGACGGAGGGAATCCGCAGGAAAATCCCTCCGTTTTTTCAGCAACTCACCATATTCCACAGGAAATTCTTGACTCTCCGGCCCTCTTGCCTCTTAATTCTTTCGCTTCACGTGCCGTCGTGGCGGAATGGTAGACGCGCTCGACTCAAAATCGAGTTCCAAAAGAGTGTGGGTTCGAGTCCCACCGGCGGTACCAATCAATAAACCCTGGGAGCTAAACGCTCCCAGGGTTTTCTATTATCAGTCGATAACGCTTCATTTCTTAAAGAGACTCCCCATAGCAATTCCAAGACGGAATGAGACGGACTTCCGCACCCAGTCCGCGCCAGACAATGCTCTGGCGGTGAAGTCCCGCTCCCCGTAAAGGTTCGAAAAACCATGGACAAACAGCCTTTTGACCGGATTGCTCATGAGCGCTGCGCTTAATCGCGGGCGATCAGAAAAAAGAAATGGTTCATACCGCTTTTTCCACCGTCGGATTTTTTAAATCGGCATTTACTCCCGGCCTTATGCCGCTGCGGGCAGACGATCCCGGAGCGGCTGCTTTAAAAGTTTGTGTCACCAGGGCGTGTTCGTCTGATACCTCTATTGTATCAGTGGGAGCTATAAAAAAATATTGTCCGGAGTTTTCCGTTTCCAGGATAACCAGGGAAGAAGCGTCGCTAAGAAGCGCATGGATAGTACACGCAGCCGTACAAGTCAGCGCATAGGATGCGCCCGGTATGGTATTCACTTTCATCAAGCAGATTTAGTGCCGGAAACGGGAGAAAAGTCATCCATGCCGATACGTGCATATTTCCTGGCGGAAATATGGGGTAAAGTGAGAATAATAAATGGACCTGCCTAACAAAATACGCAATAAAATATTTATCTTAAATGAATTAAAAAATAATCACAAACCACCTGCAGCCGTACCGCTCAGGAATGTAATGCATTGATAACACTATATCATTTATACATTATCCGCCCACTTTACCTCATCAAAAAAGACCAGTAGCTTAAATCCTAAAACGATTTACAGAATATCAACAACTTGCAACAACACCAGCTCTCCTTTCGGATTCTGCGGGGCAGGCACCCCCTACAATTGGCTCGAATTTACGCAATGCGATACGTATATACAAGAGTATGACTTCGTTGCCAGCTTCTTCATTGGTTGAAACAGTAGCCAATAAAATCAAACAGATGATTCTCAGCGGCAGCCTGGTCAATATCCTGCCCGGAGAAAGAGAACTCGGGCACAGGTTATCCGTAGGCAGGGAAACCATCAGAAAGGCTTTGGCCCTTCTGGAAAGGGATGCATGGATTGCCCCCCCACGCATCAAGGTTCCGAGGCGCATCCTGAAAACTACGGAAGAAGAAACGGTTAAAAATACCTTCTGCCATCCGGTTCAGGAAAAAAAAGAAATTCTCGGATTTCTGACGCCCCAGCCCCTCAAAAGGCTGGCTCAAAGCGTATTGGCGGAGATATATACCATCTCCAAAATTCTGGAGGAAGACGGCATCAGCGTCCGTATCTTTGAAGCTCCCTGGATCTTAGGCAATAACCCGGACAAGAGGCTTGCCAAGCTTGTTACCAAATCCGAATGCGTCTGCTGGATACTTCACCGTTCCTCGGAGCAAACCCAGCTCTGGTTCAAGACGCACCGCATCCCCTGCATTGTGCGCGGCACCTCCTACCAGAGCAGCAACCTTCCCTATCTGGACCGCCACTGGGCGGCCACCACGCATCATGCGGCGCAGCACCTTTGGAACAAGGGGCACCGAACGGTAGGCCTGTGCCTGCCTCCTGATCCGTTGAAGGGCCACCAGCTCATGCAAAAAGGTTTTTTCAGCTTTGCGGAACAGGGATGGAATCCCATCCTGGTTCCCACCCCGTTTGAAACGCCTCTCTTCTTTGAATACCTGGCCAAAGCGTTTAAAGAACATCCGGATATGTCCGCCCTGGTAGCCACACGGGGCAACCAGATCGTTCCCATCCTTTCCTGGGTGGAAGCCCGTTCGCTGAGCATTCCGGATCAGCTCAGCCTGGTCAGCCTGACGTATGAACCCTTCATGGAACGCCTGCTGCCCACGATCACCTATTATGAAGAGAACCAGACAAAAACGGTTCACAAGCTCATACGGATGCTCCGCTCCCTGACAGCCGGAAAAAATATCAAGAGCATTTCCGTCATTCCGGAAATATACCCCGGCCAATCCGTTTCCCTGCACGCACCTTCCGCATAATGCCTTTTTCCGGAAAGGAAAGAATCAAGGGAACAGGAAAACATCAACAGTCAAATATCCTGGCAGCAGGCAAAGAAGAATTCCTGCAGAAGACAGAATCTTCTTTCGGGAAACGTATCAGGGATATCCCCGCCATGATTGTTTCCGTACTTCCACGCTCTGCACGTTTTTTCCTCTTTTCATGGCTGCTTTGCTCCCTGACGGTCTTTCCGGCGCCACCCCTGCATGCGGATGAAGTCAACGTCATCCTTATCGGCGGACAGTCAAACGCCACAGGGCAAGGGTACGTCAACAACATTCCTCCCTGCTTCAAAACGGATAAACGGATTCTTCTGTACTATTCCGGCTCCCTCAAAGGGACAGAACCGGCAGAACAGCTTGTTCCCTTGAGCCCGGCATCCGAATCCCCCGACCGTTTTGGCGTGGAACTAAGCCTGGGAACAGCGTTGCAGAAAAAATTCCCGCAAAAAAAATGGGCCATCATCAAGCACGCCCGGAGCGGAAGCAACCTTTTCCGGCAATGGAACCCAGGAAAAACTTCTCAGGATAAGCAGGGGGAAGAATACGTCAAATTGCTCCGTATCGTCCGCAACGGAATGGAAGCCCTGAAAAAGCAGGGACATGCTCCTGTCCTGAAAGCCATGGTGTGGCAACAGGGGGAAGGAGACGCAAGGGACATTGCCGGCATCAAAAACGCTCTGTCTTACGGCGCCAACCTGAATAACCTGATTAAACGCATCAGAGCGGATCTGGAAGCCCCCGGTCTGGCCTTTATCTACGGCAGCGTTCTTCCCGTGCCCGCTCCGGCCCGTTTTCCAGGCAGGGAAAAAGTGCGGCAGGGGCAAAAGGATGTGGCGGAAGAATCCCGTACCTCCCTCTCCGTCAACAATGCGCTCTATGTCCCCGCAGACGATCTCCAGCTGCGCAGCATGGACTTCCGCACCCCCTATCCCACGGATACCGTCCATCTGGGCACGCATGGAGTTCTAGTCCTGGGAGAACGCTTTGCCTCCGCATTGGAAAAGCTCTGGAAACAAAAAAACTGACACCCCTGCTCTTTTTTTCTTCCCCACTTTCTCCAGCCCCATCCGGAAAACCAATAATGTTTGACATCCCTCCGGGCTGCGGATAGGGTTGACTATCATTTCATTCCCTGCCTCCAACTCCGTTGAAAGGGGACGCAACACAACTCTCTCATCCATTATTGCCCATGAACCCATTGAAAGGAGCATGCATCATCGGCCAGTCCGGTGGCCCCACCGCCGTCATCAACGCCAGCGCACTGGGAGCCATTCAGTCCGCCCTGCAAAGCGAACAGGTCACGCGCGTGCTGGGAGCCGCCAACGGGATTGAGGGAGTGCTCAAAGAACGCCTGTTCGATATGGCCCGGGAAGACCCCGGAGAATTGGAATTGCTCAAATATACCCCGGCATCTGCCCTGGGTTCCTGCCGCTACAAGATGGCAGCCCCGTCCGTGGATGATACGGATTACCGCCGTCTGCTGGAAATTTTCCGAAAATACGACGTACGCTACTTTTTCTACAACGGAGGCAACGATTCCATGGATACCTGCAACAAGATATCCAAATTCATGCAGCAGTCCGGTTACGAATGCCGCGTCATCGGAATCCCCAAGACCATTGACAATGACCTTCACGGCACGGACCACTGCCCCGGTTTCGGCTCTGCCGCCAAATTTATCGCTACCTCCTGCATGGAAGTTCACCAAGACCTCCGCGTGTACGACAAGGGACGCGTCACCATTGTGGAAATCATGGGCCGCCACGCCGGCTGGCTGGCCGGATCCGCAGCCCTGGCCACGTATGCGGGAGCAGGTCCGGACCTGGTTTACCTGCCGGAAGTTCCCTTCCGCATGGAGGAATTCTGGCAGGATGTGGACCGGATTTACAGGCAGAACGGCAGCTGCATGGTCGCCGTCTCGGAAGGCGTGCAGTATGCAGACGGCCGCTTTGTTGCGGAATCCGGAGACAGGGACGTCTTCGGCCATACGCAGCTGGGAGGCCTGGGAGCCATGCTTGCGGAATCCGTCAAGCGGCAAACCGGGGCTAAAGTCAGAAGCATTGAACTCTCACTCCTCCAGCGCTGCGCCTCCCATGTCGCTTCCAAGACGGATATCGATGAAGCGTATATGGCGGGAAAAGCCGCCGTGGAAGCCGCCGTTTCCGGCCAGACGGATAAAATGGTAGCCTTTGAACGAATCACGGAGAACGGCATTTATTCCTGCAAGACTAAATTGATAGGTCTGGAAGAAGTGGCCAATGTGGAAAAACTTGTTCCCCGCGAATGGATCAACGCCCGCGGCAATGGCGTGGAACAGCCGTTCATTGATTACGTTCTTCCCCTGATCCAGGGAGAAACGGCCATGCAAAAGGAATGTTCCCTGCCCCGCTTCGCGAAACTCAGGAAAGTGCCGGCAAAGCCGGAACAGCGGTAGCAGTTTCTTCAGGGAAGCGTTTTTCCTCATCAACCCGGCCGGAGCTGCCTCCCCCACGCTCTTGCATGTAAACATCCGCCGGGGCTCTTCTCCCCGCCCGGTATCTTGAAAAGGATGAAGGGAAAACCGGCGCAGCGGTTTCATTCATAAACGGGAAAAACATCTCCATGGCAGGAATACTCTTTTTCCCTTATCCATAACACACAGTTTTACCATTTTGGAATCCTCCGCTTATAGAAAACCGCATCTTTTTCACTGAATGAAAATGGAGTCGGTTTTTTCCCATATTTTCTTATGGGACAATGCTTTTTAAACATATCAAAAACAAATAGAAAGAAACAGGTAAACAAAAAATCTTGCAGGCAAGGATGGAAAAAGGCTAAAATAATAAAGGAGTTCAACATTCGGCTTCTATCGTTTCGCGGCGCAAAACTGCTTGTTTCCGGATATTTTTCAGGAAACCGGCATGGAATCGCTCCCCGCTTGCCTATCCAAGTTTTTCCCGCATGCCATGCTCGATTATCTGTTTCAACATTTTTATTCAACGCTGGCCATCTTCTCTTTTTGCATTGCCATCCTGATTCTGAGAGCCCTCGGCAAACGCAGCAGTTTCTGGATTCCCGTCTCCACGGCCCCTTTAGGCTGCATAACCTTCCTGGCCGTCTTTCTCCTGCTGACGGCGGTCATTATTGGAACATTCGGCTTTTTCACCACAATTCCCATAGCGGAAAATCTGGCTTTTGCCCTGGCTTGGCTGGCAGCCATGGCTGCCGCTCTGGCCGTTATTTCACGCCTGACCGGCTATTACCTGCAGCAGGAACCATCCGCAGGCAGGCATTATCCGGAGGAATATGGAAAAATGATGTCAGCCCAGCTCCGGAACAAAGGCATCCTGCTGTTCGCCATCATCGGCATCATCAGCTGCGCCATTGACATCATTACGCTTCCCTTCCCGATTCCGGAACTCCCTCCGGGGTCACCCCTGTCTGCCGCCACCATGATTCCCCTGCCGCCGGAAGTACCTTTTGAAGTATGCATCTCCTCCCGTGTCACGACCAGGTTTTCCGGAGAATGCGATTTTGACGCGACCGTCCGGAAAAAGGGTGGCGGCAAACACGTTTTCCCCGCCATTTTGATCAATCCCGGGGGGAGAAGCGCCGTTACCATTTACAGGCTGTGGCCGGAGGACAAGCATCGTCAGGGCAGCCTGATTTTCACTAACGGAATACAAAGCTGCCTGCTTAATATGGATACCATGCAGATGAAGTCCCTGAACGGCCCCGCTTCCAATTATCCTCCTCCCTCCAGTGAAGACCTGTCCGGAGAAGATATGAATCTCCGCCTGGAAACGGTAGGACTGTACCGGGGGCTTTCCTTCGTACGCGGAGCGGAACACTCGGCTACAACGCGTTCTTATATTCTGAAAATTCTGGAAAACATGCAGGAGCGGGCGGAACGCCTCAAAGAAGCCATTGACAGGAACTCTCCCGAATCCTTAACCAAGTAACAAGCGGGTTTACTGTTGACTCAGCCAGGACGCTTCATCCCCGGCGGCGAATTTTTCAACTACTCCTTTTCACCGTGCCGGATGCCCTGGGCATCCAGAATTTTTTCATACCCCGTCAAACGCCTCTGGAAATCCTGAAAATTCTTATCCTCCTTCCGGGTCCACCCCGTCTCCGCATAAGCGGCAATACGGGGAAATACATGACGGTGCAGTTTCTCCACGTCCGCAATCCATTCCGTCCAGACCTGGCAGCCCAGCCCGATGACATTCTTCTGCTGCTCCGGGTTCAATCCCGCAAAAACGGGCTCAAAAGAATAGGACCTGGACAGAGGGAGCTTGTCATACCCTTTGTTAATGTAAGTCATGTGGGAAGTGGAATTCACCACCTGGCGGCCTTCCCTGATCGCCTTGGCGGCAATTTTATCGGACCCATACCAGAAATGAATGATAGCATTTGCATCCAGCTTGCCGAGCGCAGCTCCCCGGCCGCCGTCATTGTGCACGTCGGACCCCAGTATTTCATTCCACCCCATCATCCGGCGCCCCCTCCCAGCCAGCATGCCGGAAATCCGATTCGTAAACATGATTTGAAGGTCGGGAAAAGTCTTAATGCCTTTTTTCTTCATGAACGCCTCAATGTGGGGCACGCCTTCCCAGTACTTTTTGTACCGCACCTCGTCACCGCCGATGTGAATGATACCTCCGGGAAAGAGGGAAGCCAGCTCTGTCATGATGTCTCCCAGGAACTGGTAGGTACGTTCGCTGGTGGGATCAAACGCCGCTCCGTCATTGAAACTCACGGGCACTTCCGCGAGAGGCCTGGCGGACAATTTCAACTCCGGATAGGAAACGATGGCGGCGGCGGAATGGCCCGGAATATCTATTTCAGGAACAATCGTTATATTCCTGTCGGCCGCATACCGGACAATGCGCCTGACCTGTTCCTGCGTATAAAAGCCTTCATGGGGCCTGCCTTCATACTTGCCGCTTCCCCACGTCTCTATCTCCGTATCTCTCCTCTTGCCTCCCACGGATGTCAGTTTGGGATATTTTTTAATCTGGATGCGCCATCCGGCATCATCCGACAAATGCCAGTGCAGGACATTCATTTTCAGGAGCCCCATTTGGTCAATCAGCCTCTTCACCTCCTCCTCTCCAAAAAAATGCCGTGCTTCATCCAGCATGAAGGCTCGCCAGGCAAAACGGGGATAATCCAATATGGAAAAAGGCTTCTCCGCTACATTCCAACTTACGCTCTTTTTGTCCGCACCATTGTTGAAAAAGGCGGCAGGCAGCATCTGCGCCAGACTTTGCCCCGCATAATAAACTCCTTTGGGGGTCGCGGCGCTGATGACGATATTTCCGGGAGCCGCTTCCAAACGGTATGCCTCCGGCCCGTACTGCTTCAGGGCAGCGTCCTTCACAACGCGGATTATTCCCGTACCGCCAGCCCCGTCCAGAGCCAATCCGGTTCCGCGTGACAAAAACTGCTGCAACAAGTGAGCCTGGCGCCGGAACTCCCCGTCCTTCTCCTTGCATATAATGCGCATTCCTTCATCCAGCTTCACGGGCGTTGCCGCCCCCTTGGCCTCCACCTTCACGGACACGGGCCGGGGTATTATCTGATCCTGAGCATTCACGGCCGTGCCGCATAAGCCGGAAAACAGAAAAAGAAACACATGGGAAACATGTCTGAACATCATGTTCAATATACACTGTTTTTCCCAGGAATCTTTCCTTTTCTCCCCAGTTTCTCTTCCACCCGTCAAAACCGGGTGCAACATCCTCTCCACGAAGTGCCGTCGTGCCGGGCCGCCTGAAATGCCAGCAGGCTCCCCTTGCCTTCCTTTTACCGGCGGCGTATGATGGGCATCATGAAAAAAGACGACATCCCGGGCCTGTTCTCCGCCTTGGCGGACCGCCCTCTGGCGGACCGCCTGAGGCCGTCCGCACTGGAAGACATCATGGGCCAGGATCATCTGCTGGGGGAAGGAGGACCTCTCCGGCTCATGGCGGACTCCGGCAAGATGACCAGCTTTATCCTATGGGGGCCGCCCGGCTGCGGGAAAACCACGCTGGCGCGCATTCTGGCGACGCGCACGTCCATGCATTTCGCAGCTCTCTCCGCCGTCTTCTCCGGCATGGCGGATTTGAGAAAAGCCTTTGACGAAGCGGCCAGGCGCAGGGAATACGGCCATGGGACCCTCCTGTTCGTGGATGAAATACATCGGTTCAACCGCGCCCAACAGGACGGTTTTCTGCCATATGTGGAAAACGGAACCGTTACGCTGGTGGGGGCCACTACGGAAAACCCCTCCTTTGAACTGAACAGCGCCCTCCTCTCCCGCTGCAAAGTCTTCGTCATGCACTCCCTGGACGCCCCGGCTCTGGAAAGCATCATTGAACGGGCGGAAACCCTTCTTCAGCGTGAACTGCCGCTCGCGCCGGAAGCGCGCGCCACCCTGATAGAACTGGCAGACGGAGACGGCCGCTACCTCATTAACCTGATGGAAAGCGTCTTTGACCTCTGCAAGCCCGATGAAATGCTGGGCACGGACGCACTGCTGAAAATTGTCCAGCAGCGAGCCCCGGTTTACGACAAGGACCGGGAAGGCCATTACAATCTCATCAGCGCCCTGCATAAATCCCTGCGGGGGTCGGATACGGACGCAGCCCTGTACTGGGCCGCACGCATGCTCGAGGGCGGGGAGGATCCTCTCTACCTCCTGCGCCGCCTGACCCGTTTCGCCATGGAGGATATCAGTCTGGCGGACCCTGCCGCACTTCAAATGGCCATTGCCGCGTGGGACACCTATGAACGCCTGGGCTCTCCGGAAGGAGAGCTGGCGATTGCTGAACTGATTATCTACCTGGGCTGCGCCCCCAAATCCAACAGTGCCTACACCGCGTGGGGAGCGGCACGGAAAGCGGCACGGGAATACGGGTCCCTGATGCCCCCGTCACACATCCTCAACGCGCCCACCAAACTAATGAAGGAACTGGGCTATGGAAAGAATTACGCATACGATCATGACACGCCGGACGCTTTCTCCGGGCAAAACTACTTTCCGGACAACATGCCCCGCCGCCAGTTCTACAGGCCGCCGGAACGGGGTTTTGAACGGGAAATCAACAAACGCCTGGCCTATTGGGACAAACTGCGCCGCCAGCGGGCGGAAGAGGACGCCGGAAACTCCGGTACGCGCAGTAACAGAAAAAAGCCTCCTGTTCCGGAAAAACGGGACCCCTCATGACGCATCCGCCGGCCATACGACCACTTCCGCAATTCCCTGCCCCGGAGACAGGCGGATGCGTACGTACCTGGCGCCGGTCCCTTCCGGACACATTGCGGTCAGCTCCGTCCCATCCTTGCGCAAAACGGCTTTAATGTCCTTCCAGCTATTTCCGTCCCTGCTGACCTGAACCGAGGGAGCCGGCCCCTTCCAGCTTCCGGCTGCCTTCACCTCCACCCGGTCCAGGCGGAATTCAAACTCCATGTCCAGCTGCCACCACGGCGCTTTGTCTTCCACGGACGGATGCCATGCAGAAACATCGTCACCGTCGGAAGCCTTCATCGCCTCCTGAAATCCGGAGGAAGCGGAACAGGGCCTCAATACAGCCAAATTGGCTTTCTCTCCGGATTCGGGCCGTCCGTACCGCGCCAGCTGGATATCCCTCTCCTTTGCGCTAAAACGCTTGTAGGGCCTTTCCCGCGTTTCCGCGCTCCTGCCCGCTACGTAAGCCGGAGCATTCCGGCAAACGATTTGGAGGCTATCCCCCTTCAATCCGGGAGAAGACGCCCTGATCACTGTCTTCCCGGCATAATAAGACCGAAACTCAATCGCCGCACAGCCGTCAATCAAATCAATATCCGTTCCGGGCGTGAACGTAATGCTTTTGCCGGTAGGGAACTCCCCGGGACCCGATACCACCGTAAGCGTCACCGGCACGGCATTGGATATCTGCCTTCCGGCGGCGTCCGCCACTTTCACGGTCACATGCACGTCGTCCGTGCCGTCCGCCGGGCTGATAACCTTCTTGTCCGCGGACAGTTTCACCTGTGCCGGAGTCCCCTCTACAGGCCACTCCGGAGGAGGAATATTCCTCAACGCATTCCTGTACCAGTACCAGGCCCGCTTGGGAATGCGGAAGTAATCCACAATGCCCATGCGCCCTCCGGAAGGCCAGATGCTGCCGTGGTCAAAGCCGCACCAGACCGCCTCTCCCACGCGCCAGGGATAGCGAATCCCCGCTTCCTTATCCTTCTTCATATCCCCCCAGCCCGGCGCATACGCCCCCGGCCTCCGGCAGCTCACGGAACCATACTCCGTCACCATGCTGGGCCTGCCGGGCGTCTTCACATGGGAGCCGTCCCCGTTAAAGGCGGCCATGTCCCCCAGCTTGTCAAAATTTCCGCGCTGCCCGCCCCCGGCGCACACGGGGCGCGTCGGGTCCAACTCCTTCACCAAGGTAATGAGCCTGTTGCACAAAGCCCTGGCCTCCGGCGCATGCCTGGTAAAAAACGGTTCATTGCTGATGCTCCAGATGACGATGGAAGGATGATTGCGGAATTGAAGCACCATCTCCCTCACCTGGCGCATGCAGCTTTCCTCAAACGCAATACGATCCTTCTTTTCCGCAGGATAGGCATCGCAATTCCAGTATCTGTCATGCTCCTTGAACCCGCCCATTCCCCAGAAAATGCCTTCATTCAGCATGCACATGCCCTCCCGGTCGCAAGCATCCAGAAAAGCCTGGGAATGAGGGTAATGGGAGCCGCGGATGAAATTAAACCCGGCGTTCTTCATCAGCCGTACATCACGGCGGGCCCCGGCATCCGTCACGGCATCCCCCCACCCGGCGTGGTCCTGGTGCACATTGGCCCCCTGCAGATAAACAGGTTTCCCGTTAATCAGCATACCCTGGTCCGCCGTCAGCTCCAGAGTACGGAAACCCAGGGGATTTTCAGCCCGGTCCAGCACCTTCCCCTTCTCGTCCAACAATTCCGTCGTCACACGGTACATATTGGGGGCCGCAGGGCTCCACAACCTGGGAGAAGCCAGAGGAGGCAGGTCAGCCTGTACGCGAGAATCTTCCCCGGCCCCCAGTTCCGCGCCCTTCTCTCCCCGCAGCACCACGCAGCCGCTTTGCTCATCCCGCACAGTATGCCGCACCGTCACTTTCCTCACTGTCCCGGTATCATTCTTCACTTCCGTCAAAATCCGGACCTTCCCGCGGGCCGCCGTCACCTCCGGCGTCTGAACCCATACTCCGTGCGCGGGCAAATACACGGGAGAACACACGTGCAGATGCACGTTCCGGTACAGTCCTCCGGAAAAAGTATGCTCCCCCGCCCGAGGCGCAATGCGGGGGCTCCAGCGGTTATCCACCCGTACCTCCACCCAGTTCTCGCCGGGCTTCAGGAAAGGCGTCAAATCCGACCGGAAGGCCGTATACCCCCCTTCATGCCTTCCCGCAGTCTTCCCATTCACCTTCACCTCCGCCACCTGGAAAGCTGCGCCGCAATCCAGAAACACCTTCTTCCCCTGCCATTCCTCCGGCATGACAAGCTTCTTGCGGTAGGAGCCGAACCCCGTGTAAAAGGAATCGGACATAAAGTAGGGCAGACTGAACGTATGGGGCAGATGAACCGTCTGCCAGCCGCTCTTTCCGGGCTCGTCCTCAAGCCGGAACTCCCAGCCGCGATTCCAGATCATCCTCCCGAACAGGGGTGAAGCTTTTTCCGCAGAGGAAACGCCTGTTTCCGCTCCGGCCATGGAAAAACACAGGGCAGCGCCCAGCATGCAGGCCATCATCTTGCGCATGCGTATGTTACCATTCCGCCATGTTCTTTCTTTCATTAAAAAAACATTTCCGCACCCTGAAAAGCCCGCAACAACAAGCCGTGCACCCCGGAAAGGGCGCACGGCTGGAAAACTTCTCCATCCGGGAAGCAGTGCAAAACGCCTGCCGCTCCGTTATTGGGTAATGATATTCAGCTCCGCAACGGTGGCGCTCTGTTCCCCGCCCCTCACCGGAGACCGGGCGTCAAGCTTAAAGTAGCGGGCCTCCACAGGCCTGCCGAAGTCGATGCGCTGAACAGCCGGATCCTTCCGGATATAGTGGTAGGAGAACTGGCCTTTTTTCACTTCCCTCCAATTCCGACCGTCATCGGAAACGGAAAACGTGTACTGGCTGATGAGGCCCTTGTCCTTGTCCATTCTGGGCGTGTAGATAAATCCGGTAAACTTCATTCTGGTTCCCATATCCACGGCAATGGAGTGGGGGAACCCCGGCAGGCCGTTCGTATAGGACGTATGCCAATAGGTATCCGGATTCCCGTCAATGGCAAAATGGGCGAAACCGGTATCCGGCTCTTCCGAAGAAGCGCTTAGAATTTTCCATTCGCCCTGCCCCTTGACGAGGGGGAATTTCCTCTCTCCGGGAGACGTGGAAGGAACCTTGCCGGACTTCATGGAGGCAGCCCAGGCCCTCACTTCCCCTTCGGGAAGCTTGAAGGGATTCCGGTACGTTTTTTCCGGCCCCTTGTTGACGGAATACTTTATCTCCGCCTCGGGCGTAGAGGAAGTCAGACTGACCATGCCGTCCCCATCCCGTTCAATGACAGGGGAATGGGGAACGGCCAGCCCCGTGCGCGCCAGATTCAGCAGGGCGGATGAGGGAGCCAGCACAAACCCCAGGGCTGTGGCCCCGCTCAATGTCTGGTACTTGACCAGCGGACGGGGCCCGCAGGAAGAGCCGCCCAGCCCCATCTGGAAAGCGTCCAGATTCACAATCACTTTATTTTTCTCCGGCAGCCTGTCCAGGCTCCTGGCATCGTTAAGCTCCTTCGGCGTATAACGCAGGACGGAAACCTCCAGCGGAGCCCTGGGAGAGGCGGCCCCCACCCACAGAGCCAGGTCCTCCTGGGGTTTGGACAAGGCTATCCAGTCCGTTTCCATGCGGTTGCCCATATCCTGGGGCCGGGAATAAGCAAAAAACATATCGTCCACGGAAGTGCGGAAAATGTCCTTCCAGCAGCTCGTGCGGCGGTCCCGGTAATTATCCCACGGTCCCAGCCCCAGGTACTCTACCCGGTCATACGCGGCAGGCATCCCGAAAGTGACGCCCAGCCGAAGGAGTTCTTCTCCCTTGGCGGAGGGATACATTCGGACGGAAGCATTGATAATGCCGTTGCCGAAAACCGTCCACGCGACTTCCCCGGAAAAGGCAAGCTCGGAACCTTTCGTCCGGAACTGTGCCGTGATTCGGGCCACGCCGGGGGAAATGACGGCAGCTTTAACGTCGGAATATTCCGCTTTCATATTCTGCATCTTCATTTTCCCTTCAACCTTGCTCCTGATCCAGGCATCGTTATCCACCGGAGAACGGTACGCCTGGAGCTCCACCGGATAGCCGGGCAAAATCAAATCCCGACCGCCATACCGGAGGGAGGAAAGCATCCCGTTTTTGAAGGAGGCGGAAAAACCTTTTCCCTGCACGGCCACGGAATCCCCCTGGAGCACGGAAACAGCAGGCAGCGCCGCCGGGGGAAGCACGGGAACCTCCTTCTCTGCAGATGCCGGGAACCACTCGTAAGCTTCGCACTCATTCACCACATGTTCCAGTTGCTTGGAGGAAAGTTCCTTCACGTCTTCCGGGAGCTTGAACCGGGCATCCGCCAGAACCATCAGGGAACCGGTCCGCATAGCGGCTGAAGGCAGATTAACCGTTGCGGATTTGCCGGGGGGAACCTCCGGCAGAACCATGCGCTCCACGGCATGGCCGCCGCCGGGAACAAGGGATACCAGATAAAGCGTATAACCTTTCAAAGGCTTATGGAAATATTTGTTGCGAACGGACAGGGACCCGTCCTTGCGCTCAAAAGCCATGTACTGGTATACTTTCTTCACCTCTTTCGTCTTGGCCGTGGTGTTCCGGTTGCCAAGAATAATGCCGTTGTCGCAGAAATTGGCCTGGTTGGGCCTGTCTCCGAACATGCCGCCGTAAGCCTGTGTTACTCCCTTGAAAGGGGCGGGCTTGTAAATGCCGTTTCCGGCAGGATTGGCGCGGAGGGACTGGTCCACGAAATCCCAGATGGCCCCGCCCACCATGCGCGGGGAAGACTCGAAGGCATCCATGTACTCCTTGAAATTCCCCAGGGCATTCCCCATGGAGTGGGCATATTCGCACACGAAAAAGGGGCGGGAAGTTTTCTGCTTCCCCCAGTTTTCCACCCGGTCCACGGGCGGATACATGGCGGAATCCATATCCACGGCCTTGTGGCCGTGCGGAAATTCGCAGTAATGGAGGGGCCGCGTAGTGTCATAAGCCCTGATAGCCGCCGCTGCCGCCTCAAAATTGGGACCGTTTCCGGACTCATTGCCCAGGGACCAGAAAACAATGGAAGGGTGGTTCTTGGAACGATGCACCATGCTCATATTGCGCTCCACATGGGCTTTCTTCCAGGAAGGCTTCCGGGAAATATCCATGCTGCTATTGCGGATGCCGTGGGCTTCGCAGTTGGCTTCGTCCATCACGTACAGGCCGTAGCGGTCGCACAACTCATAAAAATAAGGATGATTGGGATAGTGGGAACAACGGACGGTATTGATATTATGCGCCTTGATAATCTGCACGTCCTTTTCCATCACTTCCCGCGGAATGGCGCGCCCGTAATCGGGATGGGCTTCATGGCGGTTGACACCCTTGAACTTGACGGCTCTGCCGTTAATCAGCACGGCGCCGTTATCCGCAATCTCCACGGAACGGAACCCGATATTGACGGAACGGGTATCCTTTCCATTCAGAGAATAAGTCACCCTGTACAGGTTGGGCGTTTCCGCCGTCCATGGCTTCACACCGGGAAATTTCCTGTTCAGGGAAATCTGCACCTCGCCTCCGGAGGGAATGGAGGGAACCTCCAGCGTTCCGGAATCCAGCCTTCCCCTGTTGTCCGTCTGCACGCGGCCGGAACCGTTCCTGCCCTCCCAGTTCAATTTGGTGGAAATCCCGTCGATGGAATAATTCAGCTTCATGCCGGCGGGAATATCCTTTTTACCGGAATTGCGGATGGTGAACGTTCCGTCCAGTACCCCGGTTGTGTAATCCTCCCTGTCCAGTCCGGCCTTCAGGAACAGGTCACGCACGTGCGTCTGCGGCTGGGCAAACAGGGTCACGTCCCGGAAAATGCCGGAAAGGCGCAGGAAATCCTGGTCCTCCAGGTAAGAACCGTCGCTCCAGCGGTATACTTCCACGGCAATCGTATTCCTGCCGGGCCTGACATAGGGAGTAAGGTCAAACTCCGCCCCTGTATAGGAATCTTCGGAATAGCCGACTTGACGGCCATTTACCCACACATAAAAGGCGGACTCCACCCCGTCAAACCGGATCATCACCTGCTCTCCCTTCCAGGAAACGGGCAAATTGAAATCCCGGCGGTAGGAACCCACGGAATTACGCTCCCTGTACGCCGGCCAGTTCTTGGGCGGTTCCCCCATTACCTTGGGAGGATTCGGCTTGAATGGATAGGGAACATTCGTGTAAATGGCCGTTCCATAACCGTAAAGCTGCCAGTTGGAAGGAACCTTGACCGTATCCCATCCGGAAACGGAATAAGAGGGATTGAAGAAATCGGCAGGCCTCTCGTCCGGAGTCATGGAAAATTTGAACTTCCAATCCCCGTTCAAGCTCAACGTTTTATCTGATGCCGGAAAAACGGAGGCTCGGGGAGCCTCCTTATTGATTCCCGTCACCTCTTCATTTTCCCAATCCGGAACATCCCCCAGCAGGGGAAGAGCCGGAGCCAGACACATCACGGAAAACAGAAACGCGCATACCGTCTTCATCTCGGAATGAATATGGAATTGCTTACTTATACTTTTTCAGGGACGGATCCTGATAACGCTCTGAATCCTTCTTCCCGTCACCTCCGGCAGGGTTCAACGTCCACTTGCAGGAATCCGTGTACGTTTTCCCTCCTATGGAAGCCGTGGCCGTAATAGTGTTGACGCCGGGCTTGAGAGTCACTTCCGACCAGACGGCGCGCTTCAAATCATCCGGTTTGACACTCCCAACGGGCTTCCCGTTGACGCTCAGCTTCACCACGGAACCATTGCTGTAAACCTTCACGGGCACCGTTTTTTCCGTACGTTCCGCAAACCTGCGGGATGTGATGTATACGGTAGGACGGGGGCTCCAGTTGGCCCTGTAGAAAAAATAGGCGTCCTTGGGCGTCTTGCGGTCATAGGTCACCAGCCCCTTGTCGTTAATGCCGGGGCTTTCCCCCTCAAAACGGGAAGAGGAACCGAAGTCAAACATGTTCCAGACAAAGGCCCCCCACACCTCCGGCCTTTCCCTGATGCACCTGTAATTGATCTCATGCGCATGGGACTGCCATTCCTCCGGATGCCAGAATCCGGTGGGAGACGGCCTTTGGGCCGGATTCTCATGCATGCCCGCGCTGGCGCCGTGACCATACTCACTGACGGCAATGCCCATCTTGCCGCCATAGTCGCGGATGTAGCCGTTCAGGTTGCCCTTCATGGTTTCGGGCCCTCCTCCGTACCAGCCGGGATACGTATTGAATGCGATGTGGTCAGGAATATTGTTCAGTTTTCTGCGGCCCGCCTGATTGCTGGCCCCCACGGTCATGCGGGAGGGATCCGTCTCCTTCACGAACTTGTTCAATTCCGTCAACTCAGCTTCCATGTCCACTCCTCTCGTGGCAGCCTCGGGCTGGTGTCCGATTTCATTGAAAATTCCCCACATGCAAATGGAGGGATGATTCCAATGCTGGAAAATCATCTCCCGGGCCTGGAGGCGGTTATTCTCCCGGAACTCCGGCGTATCCCACACCAGGTTGACATTGGGGACCTCGGACCAGACAATCAGCCCCGCCTTGTCGCACAGGTCGTAAATATTGGTGGATGCGGGATAGTGGCCCGTTCTAACCCCATCCGCCCCCATATCCGCAATCAGCCTGATATCCCGCGCCTCATCTTCCGGGGAAAGGGCCCACCCCTTCCCCTTCATATCCTGATGGCGGCTGACCCCCTTGATCTGCATGGTCTTTCCGTTCAGGACAAAACCTTCCTTGGGATTGACGGAAACCGTCCTCAGTCCCAGCGGCTGCACCAGCTCATCCGTCTGGCCATCTGCCGTCCTGATGGAAGTTTTCACCTGGTACAGGTAAGGATTCTTCACTCCGTTCCAGAGTATGGGATTGGCGATTGCCAGCGTTACGGGAACCTCCAGTCTATTCTTTTCCTCGGCGGCGGCCTTTACCGTCTTCCCGGCTACCTTCCTGCCCTTCATGTCCAGGATTTCCACGGCAACATCCACATCCCCGGCCTTTCCGTCCGAATTGAGAAGGGTCTTCACTTCCACCTCGGCCTTGGATTTGCTTAAAGACTTTGTCGTGATGAAAACGCCGGGAGAAGCATAAAAAAGAGGATCAATGCAGACACCGTCCGTCTCAATCAGTTCAATGGGCCGGTACAGCCCGCCGAACATGGAAAAATCCCCGCGCTGGGGGGCGATATGATTACGCTGCGTGTTGTCCACCAGAACGGAAATCGTATTGGAGCCTTTTTTCAAAAGGGGCGTTATTTCATAACAGAAAGCCGTAAACGCCCCCTCATGGCTGCCGGCAGGCTTCCCATTGACGGAAACCTCGGAAACAATGCTGGCTCCCCCGCCGCGGATGAAATACCTCTTGCCCGGCCTAGGCTCCACCGGAAGCGTGCGCGAATAAACGGCCGGCCCGCGGCGGTAGGCGTCACTGTTGACGGATTTGGCGTCTTCCCGCTTCCCCTGAGCACCATTGGCGGCATCCTCTGCGTTCCATGTATGGGGCACCGTCACTTTTTCAGCAGGCTTCCCGTTAAAACTGAAATCCCAGGAACCGTTCAGGGGATAAATCTCACGGGCGTCCGCCGCGAAAAAAGACCCCAATACGCAGCAAAGGCCGGCACATGATACGTTGAAAGAATGAATTCTGATGTTCATGATACAGTGAAACAGTATACCCCATACGTCCGGCCATGTAAAATACTTTCATCCAGCCGTTCCTTTACCCCTCTTCCAACAGAAATATACTCATGCCGGACAAGTCACGTCCATCTTGACGTTCAGCACAGGGAGCCGCGCTTTCTAACATTTTCGGTTCCTGCACCATCAGAAACTTTGATTTTCCGGCCGCTTCAAAGAAAACATAAGTAACAACATATCCTTGACGGTTACGCGTTTTCTAGTGGAAAGCATAAGTTTTCCCCATTATAAGGATAGCCTTTTTCATTAAAACCGTGTTTGGACAAACACGAGAAATGAACATGAAAAAAGCACCGAATACAAACAAATTGAAATATGTCGGAGCCGCACTTCTGGAGGGGGAATCAGTCACCCTGATCCAGGCTGCAAGGCTGGTATTGGAAATCAAGGAAGCCCTTGGAGATGAAATCTGTACCATTACCCGGTGCCGGGAAGTCGTCTCCCTGGGATTGAACGCCATTAAAAACAAACATCAAACCGTCAGTTTCGGCACGGCGGCCGTGGAATGCCTGCGTTCCAAAAGCCACCGCCGTCCCCGGACGCTGACGGACATCAGGAGCATCATCCACAAGCTTAAAAAGAGCAATCCGGAACTGGAACACACCTCCCTGCGCAACCTGAGCGTGGAGGAATGCCAGAACATCCTGATGAATACCTTTACCACATCCCGGCAGAGGCACAAAGCGAGGCTCATCTTGAGCGGAATTTTCTCGTTCTCCGTCAAACGCGGATGGTGTGACGAGAATCCCATCCTCCGCGTAGACACGCCTTTTCTGCAGGAGCAGGAAATCCCCGCTCTGACGCTGAAGGAAATAACTCAGCTTCTCAAGGCGGCCATGGAAGAATTTGACGGAAGCTGCGCAGCTGGAGCGGCGCTGATGATCTTTGCAGGAATCCGCCCGCAGGAAGTGGAACGCCTGCTCTGGGAAAACATCGCTCTCCGCGACGGCTGTATCATTCTGAACTCCAAGCATACCAAAACCGGAGGCGCCAGGCACGTCACCATCCTGCCCGTGCTCGCCAAATGGCTCAAATTCTGCCGTGACAGGACCAAACCCGGCCCCGGAACTCCCATCTGCCCGAAAGGGTGGACAATCAAGTGGCGCAAAATCCGGAAAAAAGCCGGCTGGGGAGGAAGAAAAAAATCATGGGTGCCGGACTGCCTGCGGCACACCTACGCCAGCTACCACGCCAAGCACTTCAAGGACTACAACCTGTTGCAAATGGAAATGGGGCACCGCTCCTCCTCCCTGCTCCGCACACGGTACTTGAACATGAAAGGCATCTCTCCGCAAACGGCCACGCGCTTCTGGGCCCTGACGCCAGCCAAGGTCATTGAAGAAACGAAACCGCCGGAAGAACCGCCGGTCTCCTGATCCGCAACAAAGGAAAACGCGCCGGCACGGGACAAACGCTCCCTGTTGAAGCAAAAGACAAGACCGTTTCCTACAGTTCGTAATAAGTGTATCCATTCAATCCGGAACGGAACACTTCCAAGGCTCTCCGGCGTTCGGACGGAGATATTTTCCCCTCGGCTACGGCTTGCTCCGCAAACGTGCGGAACTTGTTGATCAACTCCTTGGGATCATACTCCACGTAGGAAAGGACATCGGACACCGTATCGCCCTCCACTTCATGGGTATAAACGGGGCGGCCGCCTTCCAGATGCACGCCAACCACATTCGTATCTCCCAGCAGGTTATGCAAATCCCCCAAAGTCTCCTGATAGGCTCCTACCAGGAATACGCCTATGTAATAATCGTCCTCGCCGGGTTTGATGGCATGCAGGGGGAGGGCGGTTGCCACGTCCTCACGGTCAATGAAATGGTCTATCTTTCCGTCGCAATCGCACGTGATGTCTGCCAGCACGGCCTTATTCGTGGGCCGTTCATTCAAACGGTGCAGAGGCATCACGGGGAAAAGCTGGCGGATGGCCCAGGAATCCGGAAGAGACTGGAACAGTGAAAAATTGCCGTAATAAAAGTCCACCATGGAGCAGGAAAGCTCCCTGAGATCCTCCGGAATGGTCTCCATCTCCGCCAGCATGCGGGAAATGCGGCTCAGGATATGCCAATAATAAGCCTCTCCCAGCCCGCGCTGCCGCAGGGTGGCGTTCCCGTAAAAAAACTGGGCTCTCAACTGGTCCCGGTAATAGCAGGCGTCATTATAGCACTCCTGCATATTCTTCCTGGCCAGCGTCCGGTCCGTGTCCGCAAAAGCCTTCAACAGCTCCGGAGCGTCATCCGGAAGCTCGGGCGGAGGTTCCTCGCCCGGAGCGCTCGTCACATCCAGCACGTTGAACACCAGCACGGAATAATAGGCCACTACGGCCCGTCCGGACTCCGTCACCAGCGTGGGATGGGGAACCCCGTACTTGGAACACATGTCTCCCACAACCTCCACCACGTCACGGGCAAACTCCGCAATGGAATAATTGCAGGAAGAATGGAAATTCGTCTTGGAACCGTCATAATCCACGGCCAGGCCGCCGCCCATGTCCAGCGTGCCCAGAGGGGCGCCCTCCTTCACCAGGTCCACGTAAATGCGGACCGCCTCCGTCAGCCCCTCGCGCACCACGGAAATATTTGGAATCTGGGACCCCTGATGATAATGGAGCAGCTTCAGGCAGTCCAGCGCATCCACCTGCTTCAGCTTATCCACCACATCCACCACCTGGGCTGCGTTCAGCCCGAAAACGGACTTATCCCCCGCGGATTCCTGCCATAACCCGGACCCCTTGGCCGCCAGCTTGACGCGCACGCCCAAATTAGGGCGGATATCCATCCTTCTGGCGCGCTCCAGAATAACGTCCAGCTCGGAAGGCATTTCCAGCACGATAAAAATATTCAGCCCCATCTTCTGGGCCGTCAACGCCAGGTCAATAAACTCGTCATCCTTGTACCCGTTGCAAATCAGATAGGCATTCGGATTGTGCATATGGGCCATGGCGGCTATCAGCTCCGGCTTGGAACCGGCCTCCAGACCATAATCATACTTGGTGCCGAACTCCGCAATCTCCTCCACCACCTGGCGCTGCTGGTTCACCTTGATGGGGTAAACGCCCTGGTACTTACCCTGGTACCCCGCCTCCTTGATTGCTTTCCGGAAACTGTCGTTCAGCTCCGCAATACGGCTGCGCAGCAAATCCCGGAACCGGAACAGAACGGGAACGGTAGTCCCGCGCTCCTTCAGCCCCTCCAGCAAATCGCACAGGCTGACATCCTTCTTTCCTCCATCCTCGTCATTCAGGCGTACGGTAACCTCTCCCTTTTTGCTGATGCGGAAATAACCGTTCCCCCAATCGTCAATGCCGTACAAATCTGCGGAATCATGGTGACTCCACCCGCGGACTTTCTGCTTGATGCCTTCTTTAGCTGCTGCCATGTCAATCTGTCTGGTCAAATATTCTAGCCCAGGCGGGCCTCAAAATCTTCATAGGAAAAACGGCGCACCGTCTCCACGGAACCGTCTTTTCTCTGAACGGCGATGTCCGGATGGCGCACGCCATTGAAAAACGTAGTCTTCACCATCGTATAATGCGCCATATCGTCAAACACAAGTTCGTCACCTACCGCCAGGGGCTCCGCGAAGGAATAATCTCCAAGCCGGTCTCCCGCCAGGCACGTGGGGGCGCCCAGCCGGTACGTATAAGCTTTTTCCCCGGCCTTCCCCGCCAGCGCATAGCTCTCCCCTTCCAACCGTACGGCGGGCTGCTGCGCGGAACGGAGGGAAGCGTCTCCTGCAATCTGGAACACATCCGGCCGATAAGGCATTTCCAGCGTATCCGGCATGTGGGCGGATGCGGAAACATCCAGAATGGCATGATTCACCCCCTCCGCGGAAAAAAGGTCCAGCACCCGGCACCGCAGCACCCCGGTATGAATGGCAGCGGCCTCTCCCGGTTCCAGCCATACCTCCACACCGTAGCGTTCGCGGATGCGGCGGATAAGTGCCGCCAGCAGCTTCCGGTCATAGTCGGGTTTGGTAATCCAATGACCTCCTCCCATATTCAGCCAGGAAATCTCCGGGCGGCTCAGAAGATGGCCGAAGTGGCGTTCCACCGCCTCCATCGTTACCGCCAGGTCATCCGCTCCCTGTTCGCATAAAGTATGGAAATGAAGACCGGAAATGCCGGACAGGTCCGCCCCCTGCATCATGTCCGGCGTCACGCCCAGGCGGGAACCGGGGGCACAGGGGTCATATATGGGCGTATGCCCGGTGGAACATTGGGGATTGACGCGCAAGCCGCATTTCAATTCACCGGAAACAAAGCGGGGATGCCGCATCACTTCCTCCCGGAAACGGCTCCACTGCGTCAGGCTGTTAAAATCAAGATGGCTGGAAATCTCCGCCAGCTCCGCTATTTCCTCCGGGGCATGGCCGGGAGAATAAGTCAGCACATGCTTCCCGAACCTGCGCCGGGCCAGCCGCGCCTCCCACAGGCCGGAAGCGCAGCAGCCGTCCAGCCAGGGGGACAGGGCCTCAAAACAGGGCCAGCAGGAAAACCCCTTCAGCGCCAGAGCGATGCGGCACCCTGCGGCATCCGCCACATCCCTCAGGATAAGAGCGTTGCGTTCCAGGGCCGGCAGGCTGATGATAAAGGCGGACATAAAGCAACGACAACCTAAGCGATTCAGAACGATTTGCGAGAAAAATTTTAGTAATTTACCATTCATACCTGCGAGACGGGCATGAGAACGCCTTCCCCACTCCCGCCAGCCCCCCGCATCAAACGGAAACGTCAAAAAACGGCACAAAACGGTACCTCCTGCATTCTTTTCCTTGAAATGGGATGTATTTTCCTCTTTTATAACGTAACCATTGCGATTGCCATGACTAACATTCATCCCTTCACTACTGCAGCAGCCTGCATCCTGACCGCCGGAGCAGCGCTCTTCACCAGCTCTTGCCAACCTGCCTCTCCCGAGAGCTATGCCCGTCAATTTGCTACTGCCCAGCACGTATCCGTGCACGGCTACAATGGCCGTGAAACTCTGACCTCCCGGGTTTACGCTGACTGGGGCAGCATGCCGGCCAATGCGCGCCGCGCCATGGAGGAATACATCAAGGGCGCTGAATGGAAAACGATGGACTACATCCGCCCGCAGTACTTCATCCAGGTAGACCGCTCTTTCTGGGCGATCTGCATTGACAATGACGGCAACATGACAGGCATCATTCCCTTCCGCAATGGCAAGGACGCCCGCAAGATGTCCGTCAACAACCACTTCAAGATGCTGGTCAACACGACGGACCGGGCTCCCGCCCTGGGCTATGCCATCCTGAAAAACCTGGCTTATGCTGACGGACTCCGCGTCAGCACCCGCAAGGCTGACGGTCTGGAAACTCCCGTTCCCGCCCCTCCGGCCATGAAAGTCGTTGTTCCGCCCAAGGGAGCTGCTCCGTCCGCAGTGCCCGCTGCCAAATCCGCAGCAACGTCCGTTTCTGAACCAGGCGCTACGGAAGAAACTCCTGCCGACGATACTGCCGGAACGGAAGAGGAACCCTCTGCGGACAGCGCTGCTGAAAGCGAAGATACCACGGCAACGGATGATGCCGCTGTCACCGATGATTTTTAAACCCTCCCTTTCAGGGAACTTCGTTATTTGACCCTTGTCACGCCCCGACGCCATATCCGTCGGGGCGTTTTTTATCCCTCCCGAACCAGTTCCCTTGCTCATTCCTCCCCTTGCTCCGAAACAAGCTGCGGCCTTCATTCACGAAGAACGATGACCCTGCATCCGGAAAAGAAAACACACACCATTCCTATACCGGACAGAAAAAACTACTGGAAAAGGAAGTGAGGGCACCCCAGCCTCGACCCGGTCCGCCCGGCGGGATGTGAATCCTGCCGGGGGTTATGAAAAAACTTTGGAAAAACGTTATTGCGGATCATCAAAAACCATTCCCCTTCACCTGGTCGGGCCACGGAACGGAACTCCCGGCAGGAACGCCCAGCTCATTGTCCTTCTTATAGGTTGGCATCTGCGCCTTCCTCTCCCGGAGCAACCTGCCCATGACAACAGCCATTTCCCTGGTTTTCCGCGGCTCCCTGGAAGCCAGGTTTTCCTTCTCGCCGATATCTTTCCTTAAATGGTACAGCTCAAAGCTCTGGGTCAGGTGGCGGTAAATCAATTTCCAATCCCCCTGGCGCAATGCGGTGGAAGAAGTATACTGAGGCGCCTGCCGGCTGCCTTCCCCCCAATTATTCGGCTGGTGGAACAAAAGGGGGCGGTCTTCAGGAAACCGGCCGCCTTTGAGCAAAGGAACCAGGCTTAAGCCGTCAAGCTTCTGCGGAACTTCTACGTTCCGGCATCCGGCGATATCCAGAAGAGTTGGGAAAAAATCGTCAATAACCACCGGGACGGCACACCTTGAACCGCCCTTCGTCACGCCCGGCCAGGAAACAATCATAGGCTCCCGGATACCGCCTTCCATGCACGACCCCTTGCCGAAGGAAAGAGGGTAATTGGCCTCTTCATTGCCCAGTCTGCCGGAGATGGCCAGGCCTCCGTTATCCGACATAAACACCAGTACGGTATTTTTTTCCAGATGATGTTCCCTGAGATACTTCATGATATCCCCCAGGCTTTTGTCCATCCCCTCGATCAGCCCGGAATAATGCTTCTCCGTCCGGGACCACTTGTGGCCGTCCTCCGGGTTTTTGTAGGCATCCGCAAACCTCTTGTCGTAAGCGCGCTCATCCAGCGGAGAATGCAAAGCGTAATGGGCCATGTACAGATAAAAGGGCTTGCCAGCCTCCCTGGGATTGGTCCTGATGGCTTCCAGGCGTTTAATGGCCTCCCGCGTCAGGGCCTCCGTCAAAAATACATCGTCCTGGTAATAATTATTCTCATCCAGTCCGCGCACATGGTTAAATCCCTTTCCGTAATGCCTGGAACCGCGGTAATCCGCCGGATGGCCGATCTCCGTACCTGCGATATTATAATCAAATCCCATATTCAACGGATTGGAACCCGGAGTTCCCTGCGTGCCGAAATGGGCCTTCCCGCAATGGACGGTAACATAACCGCACTTCTTCAGCATCTCCGGCAGTGTAGCCGCCGTGGCAAAAGGACGCGTCATGTGATAGCGCATATCCTCCCCGGAAATGGGGCGTTTTGTCGTTCCCCTGGCGGGAGTGCCTATAGGCTGAAGGCCGTTCAACGCCCAGTCCGGAGGCAGGAGGCTCCTGCTGTTGGCGTCCGTCGTCCCGTTTTGTTCCCGTACCCAGCAGGTCACGCGGTGCCGCGCCGGATTCATGCCGGACATCAGGCTCACCCGGGAAGGAGTGCAAAGGGGATGGGCATATGCATCCGTAAACGTCATGCCCTGGGAAGCCAGCTTCTCCATATTCGGCGTCCGGTAGCGCCTGTTCAAAAAGGTTTTCTTTGGGTTGCCCTGGCTGTCGGACCAGAACGGGTGGGAAGTATCCTGCCATCCCATGTCATCTACCAGGAAAACGATGATATTGGGCTTCTTTCCGGAAACAGGGTTGGAACCATTGCCCAGAGCGGATGCCCCGGCAAACAGGAACAATGCTCCGCAAACGGCGGACATAATACAGGAAGTAAACTTCATGGTTGCAATCAACAAAAACCTTTCAGTTAAAAAATACGCGCAAACGTCTTCTTACCTTTCCCCTTTTTTCCGAAAAACGGCATCATGCCCCAGGAGCATTGGAAGCGCCTGCATTCCGCCGGGTTTAGGCTTGATTGCCCCGCGGGCGGAGTATACATTCCCTCCCGTCATGTCCGAGCGCAAGAAACCATATCCCTTTGACGTTTTTGAACCTAAATGGCAACAGATCTGGGACGAGAGGAAAACCTTTAAAGTAAACAACCCCGGAGAAGAGGGCTTTGATGCGTCCAAACCCAAATACTACGTGCTGGACATGTTCCCCTACCCCAGCGGGGCGGGCCTGCATGTGGGCCATCCGGAAGGGTACACCGCCACGGACATTGTAGCGCGTTTCAAACGCATGAACGGCTTCAACGTGCTCCATCCCATGGGGTGGGACTCCTTCGGCCTTCCGGCGGAACAATACGCCATTAAAACCGGACAGCACCCCTCCGTCACTACCTTCCGGAATATAGACAACTTCCGCCGCCAGCTCAAAATGCTGGGGTTCTCTTACGACTGGGACCGGGAAATAGCAACAACGGACCATGAATACGTCCGTTGGACCCAGTGGATATTCCTCCAGCTTTACAACTCCTACTACAACAAGGAACTGAAAAAGGCGCGCCCCGTTTCCGAACTGGAGGAACAGGGATTGAGCCGGGAAGAAATCGACCAGCGCCGGCTGGCCTACGTAGCGGAAGCTGCCGTCAACTGGTCCCCGGACCTGGGGACCGTCCTTGCCAATGAGGAAGTGGAGGAATGGAAATCCAAGGGACACCGCGTGGAACGCCGCCCCCTGCGCCAGTGGATGCTGCGCATCACGGACTACGCGGAACGCCTCATTGACGAGCTGGAGCCCCTGGACTGGCCGGAATCCATTAAACTGCTTCAGCGCAACTGGATAGGCAAATCGGAAGGTGCGGAAGTGGACTTCACCCTGGACGGAGAAACGATCACTGTTTACACCACCAGGCCGGACACCCTCTTTGGAGCCACCTACATGGTTCTTTCCCCGGAGCACCCTCTGGTAGATACCGTCACCACGCCGGAACAGAAACATGCTGTGGAACAATACCGCGCCCAGTGCGCCTCCAAAAGCGACCTGGAACGCACGGACCTCTCCAAGGAAAAAACAGGGGTCTTCACCGGAGCCTATGCCGTCAATCCGGTCAATGGAAAACAAATTCCCGTCTGGATCGCGGACTATGTGCTGATGGGCTACGGAACCGGAGCCATCATGGCCGTCCCCGCCCATGACGAACGCGACTTCGCCTTTGCCCAGGTCTTCGGCCTGCCCATTCTCCAGGTAGTTCAGCCGCCCAGTGAAGACACGGACTGGCGCGGCTTCTGCGGTTATGAAGGTTCCAGCGTGAACTCCGGCTTCCTGACCGGGCTGCCTACTCCGGAAGCCAAGGAAAAAATGATCCTCTGGCTGGAAGAAAACGGCAAGGGACGCCGCAAAGTAAACTACAAGCTGCGCGATTGGCTCTTCTCCCGCCAGCGTTACTGGGGGGAACCATTCCCCATCGTATGGGAAGACGGTCGCCACCGCGCCCTGCCGGAAAGCGAACTCCCCGTACTCCAGCCGGATCTGGACGACTTCGCCCCCACGGGAGACCCCCGCGGCCCGCTGGTCAAGGCTGCGGAATGGATAGCCTACACGCCCACAGCCCACCGGGAAACAAACACCATGCCCCAATGGGCTGGCTCCTGCTGGTACTACCTGCGTTACCTGGATCCGGCCAACACGGAACGCTTCGTCAGCCGGGAAGCGGAACAATACTGGATGGGCTCCGCCGGCTCCCCCGGAGGCGTGGACCTGTACGTGGGCGGCACGGAACACGCCGTGCTCCACCTTCTCTATGCCCGCTTCTGGCACAAGGTGCTCTTTGACCTGGGCTACCTCAGCACCAATGAACCCTTCCAGAAACTCGTCAACCAGGGGCTCATCCTGGGGGAAGACGGCCAGAAAATGTCCAAATCCCGCGGCAACGTCGTCAATCCGGACGACATCGTCCGCGAATATGGCGCGGACTCCCTGCGGTTATATGAAATGTTCATGGGCCCTCTCAAGGACGTGAAACCCTGGGCAACCAAAGGTGTGGAAGGCATTTCCCGCTTCCTGGCCCGCGTCTGGCGCGTGGCCTTCCGGGAAAATCAGGAAGGAGAATGGGAAATCAACTCCAAACTGGTGGAGAACGCTCCGGAAGCCGGGGTGCTTGCCGTACGCAAGGAATTGCACAAAACCATTAAAAAAGTGACGGAGGACATCAATGGCATGTCCTTCAACACCGCCATCGCGAAAATGATGGAATGCACCAATGCCATGACCTCCGCGGATGTGGTGGACGTTCAGGACTATGATGCTTTCCTGACCCTGCTGAATCCCTTTGCCCCCCACCTTACGGAAGAAATACACAGCCGCCTGCAAACAACCTTCCCGGCTCTGGCCCAGACGCAGCTTTGCCAGAAAAGCTGGCCTGAATGGGAGGAAGCCCTGCTGGAGGAAAATACCGTTCCCATGGTCATCCAGGTGAACGGCAAGCTGAGGGACAAACTGGAAGTGCCCAAGGACATCTCCCGGGAAGAACTGGAAAAACAGGCCCTGGCTTCCGCCAAAGTGAAAACCTTCCTGGACGGCGTCACTGTGCGCAAGGTAATTGTCGTGCCCGGCCGCCTCGTCAACATTGTAGCCAACTGACATCCCGAAAAGCCTCCCTCAGCCATGACCATAATCTCCCCGTCCCTGCTGGCCGCTGATTTCTCCTGCATTGGGGAGGAAGCGCGGCGGGCCTTTGACTCCGGTGCCGACTGGCTGCATCTGGACATCATGGACGGCCACTTTGTGGACAACATCTCCTTTGGCCCGGAAATCTGCGCCGCCGTCAGAAAAGCGGTGGGGCCGGACCGCTTTCTGGATGCCCACCTGATGATAGAACGGCCGGACCACTACTTTGACCGCTTCGTCAGGGCAGGTGTGAACCTCATCTGCTTTCACGTGGAACTGGGAGACTCCTACTACATTCGCAACACACTCGGGCGAATCCGGGAAGCCGGAGTAAAAAACGGCCTGGCTCTCAACCCGGCCACACCCTTTGAAGCCGTAGAACCTTACCTGGCGGAAATAGACCTGCTGCTGGTCATGTCCGTAGTGCCTGGCTTCGGCGGCCAGTCCTTCATGCCTTCCGTATTGGACAAGGTGGAAAAAGCCGCCGAATGGCGCACGGAAAACCGCGCCTCCTTCCTCATTCAAATGGATGGAGGAATTGGCCAAAACAATGCCGCTCAATGCGCTCTGGCCGGAGCGGATGTGCTGGTGGCAGGCTCCTCTACCTTCAAGGCTCCGGATATGGCCCGCGCCATTGCGGAAATGAAATAACCCGCCTGGCACTTCGGAAAATCAAAAATCCGAAAATCCGCCCTGAAACGCCGGAATCCATCCCCGGCATTCCGTCATCAGGCTCCAGGAAAGAGCCCTACTCAAAACATTGCAGGACAGGCACGCCAGCCCGGAGGCTATGTCGCTGCCGTGCCCATCATGTCTCCCTGCCGGGCAAACAGTTCCAGGCCTTCTTCCGTCTTTTCCAACAAATCGGAAGCCAAACTGACTCTTCCCGGTTCAAAAAAGCACATTACCGTGGAGCCTCCAAAGGCAAAATACCCCTTCTCCGCCCCTCTTGCGGAGAAAACACCCGGAACATACGTCTCTTCAATCAACCCAACTCCGGTAGCCCCCACCTCCAGCATGGCGACCTCTCCCCACAACTCTGACCGGATCAGGGTCAAATTCCTTTTATTAGTCCATAGCCACGCCAGACGGCCGCGCAGGCAATACGGAGACACGCTTGCCAGCGGGCCTCCCAGCTTCGTCCAGGGCCCGGGCACCCCGGACACCGGAAAATGAAACCGGTGGTAATCCGTAGGGCACAGGCGCGACAAGACGACGGCGCCGGCCGCATACCGCTCAGCCAGGGTGTCGCTCCCCAGAAGGGAAGGCAGGTCAAAACGCTGCCCTTTCACGAAAACGTTTTTAATTCGGTCGGCGCGTTCCCAACCCATGTGCCGGGCATCCGCAGGAAAAACGGCCGTATCCTCCCCGTCGGCCAAAGGGCGAGCTCCCGGTTTCAGGCGGCGGTAGAAAAAATCGTTGAAATGCCTGAACTCCCCCACTCCCTTGAGAGAATCTTCCATATTAATGCCGTACTCCTCCACAAAGGAGGGAATGGAGCGGGCGCTGGAAGGGCGATTCTTCAACCAACCCAGCAAACGGGAAAAAACGCCGCGTTTAATCAGGACATGCAGTGCCGCCTTCCCCGAAGCAGTGCCGTAAATCCATTGCATATACTTCTCCCCCGGTACCTGCTCCCGTTCCTCCCTGCCCGTATAGCGGTTGTAATAGCGTATGCCCTCCATGGAACGCCTAGAATGTCTTCCGTCCCTCCGTTTGTCCAGCCGAAAGAATATCCCTGCCTCCCGTTTCCAGCATGCAGCATGGGAGCTTCGCTCCTCCTCACCGTTTCCCATCCCTCTGTCCAAGGCCCCTGTCCCAGGGAAGAATTCAACTTATTCGTATGAGTAAAAATGCTGCCGGAAACCATAAAATTAAGAGATTGAATATGTCTAAGACAGCCATCCACAACAAAGGCACTCATGCAATAAACATAGATGAGCTTGATCATATCTTTGATACGGATAGAATTATCGAGTGAGGAGGAATTCCACTATGGCAAACGAGTTGCAGTCGTTATCACAGCTCTTTCAAAATAGATTATTTCGGATACCGGACTATCAGCGCGGCTATGCTTGGCTGCAGCAACAACTGGTAGATTTCTGGGATGACCTTGTAAATCTTCATCCAGATCGTTATCACTATACAGGCCTCCTATCTCTAAAACCACTGAAAAGCAAGGAAACATTGAGTTGGGGTGAGGATTTATGGCTGATCAATAACGGATATAGACCGTGCCATATAGTCGATGGACAGCAGCGCATTACCACGTTCATTATCCTTTTGAATGAAATCGTGGGCTTTGTGCACGGCTTGGATGAGAACAAAGATAAGTCTGATAATGAGATTACCCTCGGCTATGAAACAGTTGAGGAGATCGTCTCAAAATACATCTGTCAAAAAAGACAGCCGCACAGAGTAGTAACAACATACCTTTTTGGCTACGAAATCGACAATCCCAGTGCGGAATACATGAAATATAAGGTGTTCGATGAGCAGTATTCCGGCGCAGTGAATGAAACCTACTATACGAAAAATTTGAAGTTTGCTAAGAACTTTTTTGCCGAGAACATCAGAAAGCTATATGAGAAGTCCGGACAAGGTGGCCTTGATGCAGTAAATACTCTGTACAAAAAGCTCACCCAGCGCCTAATGTTTAATATCCATGAGATCGACGATGATTACGATGTATTCGTAGCCTTCGAAACCATGAATAATCGTGGTAAGAGACTGACGAATCTCGAACTGTTGAAGAACAGATTGATCTATCTAACGACGCTTTACGACGATAACGTATTTGATGAGAAGGACAAATCTGCCCTCCGCAAGAAGATAAATGACGCTTGGAAGGAAGTCTACTATCAGCTTGGAAGGAACAAAAGTGTTCCTCTTTCCGATGATGACTTCCTGCGTGCCCATTGGATTATTTACTTCAGATATTCCCGTAAACGTGGCGATGACTACATCAAATTCCTGTTGAACAAATTCTCATCAAAGGGCATTTTTGAAAAAGCACCCGTTCTGGTTGAGTCGGAAGTAGGGCCTGTTATCAGCGATGATGTCACCGATTCAGACGACATTGAAGTTGCTGAGGCAGAAGAACAGAAAATTATAGAAATTTCCAAGCTCCAGCCAAAAGAAATCGAGGACTATGTCAATAGCCTCAAAGATATGGCGAAGTACTGGTATGACACTTACTTCCCGTCCGAAAGTGTTAATCTTAATCTTGAAGAGCAAAAACGAGCCGAAAGGCTTAACCGTATCGGAATCGGACATTTCAGGCCGCTGGTTACCGCAGTCATCAGTCGGAGGGATATTTCTGTGAGCAGCAGAGTGAAAATATTTGAAGCTATTGAGCGCTTTATCTTTATAGTATTTCGCTTGGGTAATTTCAATGCGTCCTACGGCAGCAGTGATTATTATCGTGCTGCGCGTCAGGTGTATGTGAAAGAAATAGATGTCGATGAGCTCTGTAAAGAAATCTATAATAGGACTACGAACGATATAGATTTTGCCACGCAGAATTTCGTTACTAGAATCGAGAAATATTATTCTACAGGAAATGGCTACTACGACTGGAACAGTTTGCGTTACTTCTTCTATGAATATGAGGCCAAGCTGGTAGAGAAAAATAATATAGATAGGTTCTGCACATGGTCAATGTTTACAAAGTCCGAGAAGGATAAAGTGTCTATCGAGCATATTCTCCCTCAGACACCAACGAAGTATTACTGGCGTAATATGTTCCGGCAGTTTAAGGACTCTGAAATCAATATGCTTTCTGGAGCGCTTGGGAACCTTCTGCCGTTGTCTCAGAGTGTAAACTCAGCTTTGCAGAATGATAGTTTTGAGGATAAGAAACATTCCAAAACCACGGGACGTCGCGGGTACGAGAATGGATCTCACTCAGAGATAGAGGTATCCAAACTGCAGGATTGGACTGCATTTGAGATATACAGTAGAACCGAAAAGCTTCTCGTCTTCATGCAGGAACGCTGGAACCTGCAATTCGACGAGGAACAGTTGGAAAAGCTGATCGGCATTTCTTTCGTTAAGGATGGACGAGAAATTCCGGAGGAGTTGGAGGAAGTATCGTCAAACGTACCAGAATCCGAGGAAAGAACGGAAGACTCCGGAGATGACCAGAAACTTCAATTCTGGACGGCTTTCGCGAAGTACGCGGAAAAGCACGGTAGATCAACTGATATTGCTAAGCAAAAGCCTTCCAATCGTACATGTTATGATGTGCATATTGGTGCACACGGTTACCATCTGTTCTTCTCTATTCCTTACGGCAAGCGAATCAAGATGGTAATCTACACCTATAACGTGGAAACTTTTGATCGCTTGAAAGAATTAAAAAACCAGATTGAGACCGAATTTGGGGAGAGCCTGAATTGGGAATACTCAAAACCGACAAGAACAACACGATCGATAGTTATCGCTGAGGAGAAGGCAGACGACTTCAATCCGACAGAACAGCCGAAGATATTCGATTGGATTATCGACCATTTTGACCGAATCACGACAGCACTTTCTATGGCTGGCGAACATCTCAATATGAGAGGGTAATTCTTCGGAGACTCGGTTTGAGCTCAGAAAGAGGTACTGGACATATGTCTTAGTGCAGATACATGGGGCGCACAGCAATCCCGGCTCATTCAGCAATGTAAATCCGAGTACGGATCAACTGGATAAAAAGCGTCTTTAGCATTGGTGGCTTTTACTTGTGTTGCGTAGCTAATTTTATTCTGTCTGCAGCGAGGTGACGTTTGCCAGAGCTGAGAAATCGAAAATAAAGCGGCTTTTGATGTTCTCTACAAGCACAAGAATGAGATTGAATCAAAGCTAGGTACTGAGCTTCAATGGAAACGTGAAGATGACCTCAAGTCTTCTAAGGTGTTTTTTCAGCTGGATAATGTAAGTATTGAGAATGAAGATAACGGGTCACAGATGGCAACGTTTCTCTCTGTCCCGCTCCACCAGCGACAGAGCGTCCATGGTGATATTAAAATCCATTGCGTTATAAGTGGGTTGTGCCGTTGGCTACTCCCTCCATCAGGGCCTTGATGCGCTGCTCGTCGGCATCGGATACTTTGCGGGCGTAACCGTTCTTTTTTACTGCGTCCAGAAACATCTTCCTCATTCCTTCACAAAACCAGGAATTCACCTACCGGAAAACAGGAATATCCGGATCTATATACATGCCTTGCTACCACCCTAACGGCAGTCAACTGACCTATCTTCCTCTTGCGCCGCCATGCAACAGGAGCCGCCCTTACGGACGGCTCCTGTTTAAGGCTCAATAGAAGAAGCTTGCCTCGCTCTTACAGGGCAGTCGGGATTTCCTTGCCCAGTTCAGACGCCTTTTTGGCGGAACCATCCCCGGCAATACGTTCCAGAATCACATCCTTGTAGCTCATGCCCCCCAGAATCATCGGCAGCACATGCACATCATGGGGGACCATGACGTCCAGGACATAGGCCTCAGGGGATTCAATCATCCGAGTGATAGCCGCCGGAAGCTCCTCTATGCGAAGCACACGCTCGCACTTGACGCCGAATCCGGCACAAATAAGCGGATAATTCGGGTAGATGACATTTTCCGTTTTATGGGTAGGATCATAATTGTCGTGCGGGTCCGCCAGGAAGGTCTGGGCCCGGTTGGAATCATACTTCAAATCTTCCCACTGGACCACCATGCCCAGGTGCTGGTTGTTCAGGATAATGCATTTGACGGGCAGACGCTCCACATGAATGGTTGCCAGCTCCTGAATATTCATGAGCATGGAACCGTCCCCGTCAATATTCACGACCAGTCTGTCCGGATAAGCCAGGCACGCTCCCATGGAGGCGGGAAGTCCATAGCCCATGGTTCCCAAACCGCCGGAAGTGGCCAGACGGCGGGGCTTGTCAAATTTGAAGAATTGAGCGGCAAACATCTGATGCTGGCCCACCCCCGTGCAGATGATGGGGTCCTTGTCCGCCGTCTGGCGGTAGAGCTCTTCAATGACAGCCTGCGGGGCGATATACCCTTTGCGGTCCTCATAGGAGAAGGGGTACTGTTTTTTCCAGCCGTCAATCACGCCGAACCATTCAGGAGTGCGGGTGTAGCCGGAGGATTTGCGCTCCCAGCCTTTTGCGGCCAGAGCGGAGTTGAGCACCCGGAGGGCGTCCTTCACGTTTGCGCGGATGGGATACGCCACCTTCTTGTTTTTATTGATCTCGCTGGCGTCGATATCAATGTGAACGATCGTGGATTCCGGACAGAACATATTGACGGCGCCTGTCACGCGGTCGTCAAACCGGGCGCCCAGGGCAATAACCAGATCCGCTTCATTCACGGCGTTATTCGCAAACACGGCTCCGTGCATGCCCAGCCAACGCAGGGAAAGAGGGTGGGTTTCCGGCATGGCGCCAATGCCCATCAGGGTGGTCGCCACAGGAATCTGGGAACGTTCCGCAAATTCCAGAAGATCCCCGGAAGCTTCCGCAGAAATGATGCCGCCGCCGGCGTAAATGACAGGCCGCCTGGCGTTTTCAATCAACGGGATGAGTTCTTCCAGCTTATCCGCAGGGACGGGCAGCACGGGGTTGTAGCCGGGAATATCCATCTCCATGTCAAAGTCCGGTGTAAACACGGCCTCCTGCACGTCCTTGGGCATGTCAATCAGCACAGGGCCCGGACGGCCCGTAGAGGCGATGTAGAAGGCTTCCTTGATGATACGGGGCAGTTCTTCCGGTTCCGTCACCAGATAGCTGTGCTTCACGATAGGGGCGGTCATGCCGAATACGTCCGTTTCCTGGAAGGCGCCGCGTCCAATCAAGGAGCGCATGACCTGAGCCGTAATCGCCACCAGAGGCGTAGAGTCCAGATAAGCATCCGCAATGGAGGTAATCATGTTGGTGGCGCCGGGGCCGGAGGTGGAAATGCAAACGCCCACCTTGCCCGTAACGCGGCCATAGCCTTCCGCGCCGAATGCCCCGCCCTGTTCATGGCGGGGCAGGATGGTCCGTATCTTGGGCTGATGGCTCAGGGCCTGATGAATCGGCATGCTGGCGCCGCCAGGATAGGCAAAAACGACGTCTACACCTTCACGCACGAGGCATTCCACGAGCACTTCAGCTCCTGTCATGCGGGTTTTCGTCGGGGCGGATGATGTTTTGTCGTTTGTGCTCATGTGCAAATAATATTTTATTTGTTCAATAGGAAAAAAGGTTCTAACGCATTCCGGGCGCAATGTGAAGCCTTTTCCTTAAAAGGAAGAAGGGCATGAAGAGAGGAGGAAAAACCCGGAATCCCCTTCCGTACCCAATCCGGAAAGAGGAATCAGGCCAGGGATGGACGCCGGACCTGTACACAGTCCATCCCTGCAGCCGCGGCAGCTTTCATGCCGGGTTCGGCATCCTCAAAAACCACGCAACGGTCCGGGGATGCCCCCAGGAGTTCCGCCGCCTTCAAAAACATGTCCGGAGCAGGTTTGCCATGCTCCACCTCATCCGGCGTCAAAATCACATCAAAAAGGCCTGAAAGTCCGGCAGCGGCCAGAGTCCGGGACGCTCCCGGCATGGCGCTCCCGGTGGCTATCGCCTTGGGGGCGTCTCCCAGGGAATGCACGAATTCCACCACTTCCAGGATAGGCTGCATGCCTTCCTTTTCCAGCATTTCCAAATAAATGCGGCGCTTGTCCGCAGCTGTGGACGCCGCATCCATGTGCATACCGTACCGTTCATTTAAAAAACGCACCACATCATTGGCGGATCTTCCGCCGCAGGAATAAAATTCATCCGCCCGGAACACATGGTCCGGAGCCCCCGCTCGAGCCAGGGCTTCACGCCATGCCCTGTAATGGAGCGGCATACTGTCCACCAGGGTGCCGTCCAAATCAAAAATATATCCTTCATATTTTTTTTCAGGCAAATCCACGCGTTTCTTCATAACGGGAGAATATAGTGCCACAAACTCCTTTTCCGGTAAAGCCCACAGTCAGCCCGTGCAGGAAAGGAATGCCTTAAAAAATACATCAAGAGCTTGACATTTTGTCCTGTTATTCTAATGTTTTTGCCACCTCGAAACGGAAACCGAACCTTTTTTAAACATGGCCAATACCAAATCCGCACTCAAGCGCATCCGCCAGACAGCAACCCGCACCGCCCGCAACCGCGCCGTGACCTCCAAGTTGAAGACCCTCCGCAAGAAAGTTGCCGCTGCGGTGGAAACGTCCGACAAGGAAGCCGCTGCTGCTGCCTACAACACTTTCTCCTCAGCCGTTGACAAAGCCGCCAAGGTTGGCACCATTCCCGCCAATCGTGCAGCCAACTACAAGAGCAAGGCCGCCAAGGCCATCGCAAAAATCGCCTGAGTTTTCACTTCGGTTTTCTGACGATTCTTTATGGCAAGCCGCTCTGTTCTGCTGAGCGGCTTGTTTTATTTTCTACTCCCATGCAGCAATCCCGCCTGGATAAAGCCAAACTGATTATTGACCGTCCCGGGGACTTCAAGGTTTGCGAAGCCTGCGGTTCCATCGTATCCCTGACTACGGCAGTGTGTCCCAACTGCAACGCCTACCGTTTTGACTCCAATACGGAATATGTCGTGGAACAAGCCGTACTGCTTGCATCCCGGGAACAACGTTCCGTTACACCGGAAGATTTGGAAATTTAGGAAACGCTCCCGCGCAGTTTTCCCTATGCTTTCTTCCGCGGCCCAGGCAACTGCGCCGTGTCACGAAAAAAACGGCCGTGCCGCCGTTGAAAGAGAACTCTTCTTTTTTCTCATTCACCAAACCGGAGGCGTTTTGCTACTTGCGCAGATCCGCAATGCGGAGGATGGTGGCCTCAATCAGGTTGGCCGGACATGAGGCGCCCGCCGTAATTCCCACCTTCAGGGATTTGCCCAGGTTCTGCACTACCGGTTCCGTAGTCATGCGGCGCACTTCCCGCGTCTTCGTATCAAAAGCATCCACATACTGGATGGACTTGATGCATTCTGCGGACTCAATGAAGTACGTGGGCACATGCTCCCTGGCAATATCCACCAGATGCGTTGTGTTGGAACTGTTGTAGCCACCCACCACAAACATGACGTCCAGAGGATTTTTCAGCAGTTCATACAGGGCATCCTGGCGATCCTGGGTAGCACCGCAAATGGTGTCAAACACATAAAAATTATCATCGTCCCCGTCCCTCTGAACAACGGCATCCTTCACCATCTTCTGGAGCGTCTGCGTCTCCGTTTTCAACATGGTGGTCTGGTTGGCGATGCCAACCTCCTCCAGATCCCGGTCGGGATCGAATCCCGGGGAACAGCATCCTTCAAACCGTTTCAGGAATGCCTCACGGTCTCCGCGGCCCATGATGTAGTCGCACAGGATACGGGCATCCTCCAAATCGTAAACCACCAGGTATTTTCCCCTTCCCCGTTCCCCAAGAGCCCGGGAAGCCGTAGCGCTGGTTTCCTCATGGGTAGCCTTACCGTGGATAATGGAGGTAATCCCCATGGCGGCGTAATTCTTCACTCTTTTCCAGACCTTCATCACGTCCCCGCATGTCGTATCCACAATCTGCACGCCCTTCTCCTCCAGCGCATCCATGAAAGGAGTGGGAACACCGAACGCGGGAATAATCACCACATCGTCCGGAGCAACCCGGTCATAGGAGGAATCCAACTGCTTCCAGGGAAGTTTTCGAATGCCCATTTCCTCCAGCTGCCGGTTCACTTCCGGATTGTGAATAATGTCCCCAATCAGAAAAATCCGCCGGTCAGGAAACACTCTGCGTGCCGCATATGCTATATCAATAGCACGGCGCACGCCGTTGCAGAACCCGAACTCCCGGGCGAGAAAAAATTCCGTATGGCCCAGATTGTACACATTGCCCGCAGAACGGATGTGGGAAATCAATTCACTCTGGTAATGCTGCTGGATTTCCTTTTCCACCTGCTCCATTACTTCGGCCCGTCTCACATTCACTCTGGCTTTGCGGGTTGAGTCCTGATTCATGCTCCCAGCTTCCACACTTTCCTTCTTTCGTCAAGACAATCACAGCTTGCCAACCGGAGCTTTTCACGGTATGCACAGACCCATGCTCCTGGCCCTGGCCCCCATGAAAGATGTGACGGATCTGGCTTTCCTCAACACATTGAAGGACTTGAATTCCCTGCCGGATTATTTCATCACGGAGTATTTCCGGACGGTGGCCCATCATAAAAAGATGTCGCCATACATTCTGCGCTCCATTGATGAAAATCCTACAGGCCGCCCCATTTACGGACAGCTCGTGGGCCATGAACCGGAATACCTGGCAAGGGATGCGCAGATCCTGATGGAACACGCCTGTGCAGGCGTGGATCTGAACATGGGCTGCCCCGCTCCCATCGTATGCCGGAGAAATGCGGGCGGAGGCATGCTGCGGTCCCTGAAGGCCATGGACGCGGCCCTGGGAGCGCTCCGGGACGTATTGCCCCCCGGAGCCTTCACCGTCAAATGCCGTCTGGGATACGAAACGCCGGACGAGTTTGAACGGATTCTTCCGGTAATTGCCTCCCATTCCCCGGACAGGGTGTGCATCCACGCCCGCACCGTCCGTGAGGGCTACCGCTCCCCGGTACACCCGGAATGGGTGAAATGGGCCGCAGGAATGCTGAAATGCCCAGTAGTCGCCAACGGAAATATTGTGGATGCAGCCACAGCAGAGGCATGGATGCGGCTGGCCCGGCCAGCTGGGCTGATGATTGGGCGGGCAGCCCTGCGCAATCCCTGGATATTTTCACAGCTTCATTCCCGCTTTCAGGGCCATCCTGCAGCAGACCTTACCTTCCGGAACGTGCTGCACTATATTCGCCGCCTTTATGAACGCACGCGGGAAATGCAGGAACATTATGTGGAGGAAAAACACATCCACCGCATGAAAAAATACCTGGTTTATACCGCGCGGGGACTTCCCGACACTTTTGACCATTACATGAAAAGGGCGAAAACCGCCCGCGATTTCATGCGCATTTGCGAGGATATTCTGGATAACGACGCACCCTTTGCCCCCACTCCGCCGGAAGACACGCATCTCTTTGCCCATTTCCATACCCTTCTTGCGCAAGAGGAAGCTTGTCTCCCTCCCGGAATTCAGGTATGAATTTCAACGTTCATGAATCTGCTGCCTTTCGCCCTTCTCCCGGGCCTGACCGCCGCTATTTGCGCCGCCCATGACGCCATTCAGGACGGGGTGGAGTTTCTGCGTGCCCACATGCCCGCGCAGGACAGGGGGACGGTTACGCAAGAAAGGCTGGTCCGGGAAGTCCGCCTCGCCCTGGCTGCACGGAGCCAATTCCCCTGGGCTGCCCAGGTTCCGTGGGAACTTTATGAAAATAATGTTCTCCCTTATGCCGTGGTCAACGAACCGCGCGACGAATGGAGGGAGCAGTTCCATCACCTCTTCGCACCGCTTGTTTCCCCATGCAAGACGGGGCGGGAAGCCGCCCTCGCCATCGCCTCCCGGATCCAGAAAACCCTGAATGTACGCTATTCCACGGAGAGAAGAGTTCCCCACCAGGGAGTCAAGGAATCCCTGCAATCCGGCAAGGTCTCCTGTACGGGCCAAAGCATCCTGCTAATCTGCGCTCTTCGCTCCGTGGGCATTCCGGCCCGCATGGCGGGCGTTCTTACCTGGAACCACGTGCGCGGCAACCACAACTGGGTGGAAGCCTGGTGTGACGGAGAATGGAAAATGCTGGAATACAATGAAAAGGACTTCGACACCCCGTGGGTGATGTCCGCCATCAGCATGCTGGATCCCCGCAAACCGGAGAACGCCATTTATGCCACCTCCTGGAAAAAAGAACCTTCAGGAGCCTTTTTTCCTATGATATGGGAAGCCCGCTACGACGACAAACGGCACGCGCTGGCTTTCCCTCCGGAAAGCCGTACCGTCCCCGCCGTCAATATCACGGACCGCTACATGAAACTGGCGAATGAATGGGTGGCGGCCCAACCGGAATATGTGCCCGGCAGCCGGCTGATGCTGGACATCAGGGAAGAGAGAAAAAACGGTGCCAGAAGGCTTCCCTTGCACGTCGTCCTCAAATCGGAAGAAGGGAAAGTTCTGGCGGAAGGCATTACACCCGGACCGTCTGACGACATGAGGAAGTTTCTTGAGGTACTCCTGCCGGACAATGTTTCCCGCGGCATGCTGGAGTTCAAGCTGCCTGACGGAACCGTGCGCCATGAACCTGTGGCACACACGGAAGCCCCGGTTCAGATTTTGAACTTCTTCGTGTCCGCTCCATGAAAATTCCCCTGTTTTTCAATAACACGGCGCGCAGCGCCAGAGCCGGACGATTCCGCCGCTGGCTGGATCGGCACCGGGATTTTTTTGACGTCATTGAACCGGAAAGCAGGGAAGACATGTTGAACCATTTGGTTTCTCAGGCTAATTCCGGAGCGCCTGCCGTTGCTGTGGCAGGCGGGGACGGCACGCTGGGAATCGCGGCAAGGGCTCTCTGCAATACGGAAACGGTGCTGGCCCCCTTCCCTGCGGGTACCATGAATGTTTTTTCACGGGAAATAGGAATCCGCCCGGATTTCGACCACGCCCTGCACATTCTGAACACGGGGCGTTCCAAAAATGTGGACCTGTTCGCATTCAACGGGCAAGTTTTTCTCCAAATGGCGGGCATTGGCGCGGATGCCCGAGCCGTAGAACTGACCACATGGGAAATGAAAAAAAAATGGAAAGCCCTTGCCTATGTAATTGCCGGCGCCCGCGTCTGTACGGAAAAACAGCCGCACCTCACCCTGACCACAGATGAAGGCCGGGTATTGGAAGGCCGTTCCATCATCTTCGGCAATGGACGCAAGTATGGCGGGCCGCTTAACTTCTTTGCTGAAGCGGACAACAGTGACGGCCTTCTGGACGCAGTAGTATTCAGGCATTCCATTACTTCCATCATCGGGGAATTCCTGATGGCCGCAGTCCAAGGGGGCTTTCATTCCCGGAGGAGCGGCAGTTTTGAATACATCCGGATGACGGGGGGAACCGTCACCTCCGCCGGACAGGCCTCCTGCGAACTGGACGGCGATTATGCAGGAAACGCTCCGGTCCGCATCACCCGCCCCGGCTCGCTGAAAGTGTTCGTCCCCTGAAACGCAGCGGGGAAACAGGCCTTTCTGACAGAAGCCAGGAAGCCCCCAGCCCCCCTTACCTTCTCCATAAAACCATAAACAAGCCGTACCGGAAAAACCGGTACGGCTTGTGAACAGGAAGAAAGCTTCCGCAAGGAACGCGTTACATTCCCATGATCTGATAACCGCCGTCCACGTAAATCACCTGCCCGGTGATTGCGGCTGCGCCGTCACTGGCCAGGAAAACGCCGGTGGCTCCCAATTCCTCACCCGTGCAGGAACGGCCCAGAGGGGCATGCTCCTCATACACCTTGAACATGGTGTTAAAACCGGAAACGCCGCGAGCAGCAAGCGTCTGCATGGGGCCTGCACTGATGCAATTGACACGGATACCGCGGGAACGGCCCAAATCATAAGCCAGATAACGGGTGCAGGCTTCCAGGGCAGCTTTGGAAACTCCCATCAGATTGTAGTTAGGAACCACTCTTTCGGATCCCAGATAGGACATCGCCAAAATGCTGCCGTTGTCGGACATCATGGGTTCCACGGCGCGGGAAAGAGCTACCAGGGAATAAGCGGAGATATCCAGGGAAATTTTGAACGCCTCGCGGCCCGTTTCCAGGAAACTGCCGCCAAGAGCCTCCTTCGGGGCAAAAGCCACGGAATGCAGCAGACAATCTACTTTGTCCGTATGCTGGCGGACCCTTTCAAAGAAAGCGTTAACAGATTCATCACTGCTGACATCCAGATCATAAACTGGAACATCCTCGCCGAAGTTCTCATGGATCAGCTTGAGAACTCCGTCCTTGAGACGTTCTCCCTGATAATTGAAGATGAGCTTTGCGCCCGCTTCATGCCATGCCTTGGCAATTGCGAACGCGATGCTGCGCTTGTTCGCTACGCCGACTACGACACCAACTTTGCCTTCGAGTAATTTACTTGACATAATGGTAACTGAATACTGCCCTACTTTCCTTCATTTGACAAGAAAAACGGACGTCACGGCATTTTCGTCAGGCTCCCGTCTGCTGGCGGCACGCTTTGACCGTATTAGCCATCAACATGGCGATAGTCATCGGCCCCACGCCGCCGGGCACGGGAGTAATGGCCCGGCACTTGGGAGCCACCTCGTCATAGGCTACGTCCCCCACAATCCGATAGCCGCGCTTGGCGGAGGCATCTTCCACGCGGTTGATGCCCACATCCACCACTACGGCGCCGTCTTTCACAAAATCAGCCGTCACAAAAGCGGGCCGGCCTATGGCTGCCACGATGATATCAGCGGAACGGCAAAGTTCCGGCAGGTTTTTCGTACGGGAATGAGCCACGGTTACGGTAGCGTTTGCCTGTTTGGACATCAAAAGATGCGCCATCGGTTTGCCCACAATCATGCTGCGGCCAATGACCACGGCATTCGCTCCCGCCGTTTCAATGCCGGCGGCCTTTAACAGCCTCATACAGCCCAGAGGGGTACAGGGCACAAAACCGGTCTCATCTTCCAGCACCAGCTTGGCGACATTCTCCGGATGGAAGCCGTCCACATCCTTGGCAGGGTCTATTTCCAGGACCACGGCCGCCTCGTCGATATGGGGAGGAGGCGGGCTTTGCACCAGTATGCCGTGGACGGCAGGATCCACGTTCAATTCACGGACAATCCGGAGCAGTTCTTCCTGGGAGGCGTCGGAAGGGAGAACTATTTTACGGGAATTCATTCCCAGCTCCGCACACTTTTTCACCTTGGAATTTACATATACCTGGGAAGCGGGATCCTCCCCTACCAGAACCACGGCCAAACCGGGCGTTATTCCCTGTTCCCTGAGCCGGGCAATATCCCTTTCAACCTCTTCCAGCACCTGGGAAGCTACTTGTTTTCCATCGATGATTTGCATAATAATGATTGGTTAAGAGGCGGGAAGTCCGGAAGCCCCTCGCCAAGCAGCCCGGCCAGAAGACGGGCATAATCCGCCACCTGTTCATCCGTCGCGTCCGGAGGAATGAACAGGCGCTTTTTCCATAGAATATTTACGTTGGAACACGGTTTGGGAATGGCATAGCGGTCCCAGGTCTTGTTCAAACGCCAGCAGCTTTCATATTCGATGCATACGGGAACGATGGGCAGCCCTGACTGGGAGGCCAGTTTGACAATACCGTGGTGCACTTCGTAAATAGGGCCTCGCGGACCATCCGGAGTAAAACAGAAGCAGACATCCCCCTCCTGGACCTTTCGCATCATTTCCATGTAGGCCAGAGCCCCCCGCCGTCCGGAAGATCCCCGGACGGCACCCAGGCCAAAATGCCTGCATACGGCCTCCACCAGGGCGCCGTCCTTGCTGGCGCTGGTAAGCACACTCATCTTGAGCGGCTTCTGGGCCAGGGACCACGCATAACCCGGCACCATCGTGCGGTTGTGCCAAAGGGCTACCAGAAAAGGCGCCGTATAAACATCATCATGCTCCTCCTTGATGGAACGGATATTCAGGCTCATGCAAATGGGCTGGAGTACGGACCACAGGCCAAATCCGGCCAGCCTGGTCCACCAGCGGGAACGCTTTTCAGATGTTTTCCGAACAATAGGATTGAGCAGCAGCATGGAGTCCTGGCAATATCACATGAATCCGTCTACCGTAATACGGGAAGGAGAGGAATTTGACGGAGCTGGAAGAGCTATTCCACGGGAAGGAGCGGTATGCATTTCCGGGCGGCCCGTGCGCGGCGCCTCTTCCTGGAACATTCCGGCAGAGTTGTCCTGTGGAGACTCCGGAGTACCGGAAATTTTCACAGGAAGAATAATTTCATGCCCTTCCTGCGTCACGCCGGAAGGCAGTTTCCGGCTGTCCACCATGTAGGAAGGAATTTTAAAAACCAGCTTCCCCGTCAAGGAAGTACCGTTACTGTACACCCCCCCGGTCACTCCCAGAAAGCCCTGCTCAAACAGGGAAATTTCCTTCAGGGAGGCGGAACGGCCCGTTCCATCGCTTTCCAGCAGGAAAGAACCGGACGTAAAGACGGGAGAAGAGTACGGCAGCCTTATTTCCGTATTCCGGGCAGTCATGGCCGCCAGCAGGCGCAAAACAGGCAGCCTGATCATGGTCGCCTTGATAACGGAACCGCTGTATCCTTTTAGGGAGGGCCTCTTCTGTTCAGTTGTTACAGGCAAAGCAAAATCCAGCTTCAATTCATGCTTTTCATCCCCTTCCTGTTCTCCCGTCTGCACCTTGAGAAGGGAAGAGAAATCATCTCCCAGCAGGGAAGCGAGATCGAAATTTTTTCCTGTCAAAGTCCACGCCTGGTGACGGAAATCCGTACCCAGAAGGAAATTCCCCGTAATCATGAAGGGGCTGAGATCCGTAGGCTTATTGAGCAGGCGCCCTTTGTCCAGAAAACCGGAAAAAGTGAGCTGCTTGACGCCGCTCCCGTTTAGAATGACGGAACCGGAATCAACCCCCATCAGCGGCCAGCCCTTGATTTTCAATTTTTGCTGTGACAGATCCAGCACGTATTCCGGTTCAGGTCCGTTCCCGGACGTGCGGATGTAGGCTTCCGCCGTCATATAAAAGGGAGCGCCATTCCTCTCCAGAGTAAATTCTTCCGTCCCATGGGCATACCCCACTTCCAGACGCGGCGCTGTGTATCGCCGGAAAACGAACGGCAATTCCCGTTTCGTCTGCGGTACGGCAAATTTAACGAATCCGGGCCGCAAACCGACTACCGCCCTGGACACATTAAGGCTTTCCCCCTTGATTTTCCCCATGAATAAGGGCACGGCGGAAATTTCCCCGGAGATGCCTTCCATCGCCACAAAGGACAGGCAGGAATCTTCCGGAAAGGATACCCTGATGCGTGAAGCCTTCATGGTAAGGCCATCCACCGCCATTCCGGAAATTTTCACATCTCCGCCCCAGGCGGCGGAAAGATCAGCTTGCAGGCGGCCGGCAAATTCCTCCGTATTGAAAGAAGTAAGGCGGTACATATACGTCCCCGCCAGCGCACCGGCAGCCAGCAGAACCAGAATGCAAAGGCCTATTAAAAAACGCTTGTTTTTCAACATGGCCTGTTTGGCGTCCCGCTGGTCGTCACTGTAAGTCCGCCGGCGCTTTTCCACCCGGATCACCTTGCTGCCGTCCGGGCGCACTACTACTTCCCTTCTCCGTTCTACTCCGTGGGAATCCGACGCATGCAGCTGACGCATGATATTATCAGCCCCCTGGGAAGGAGAAGACTCAAAATCGGAACCGCTGTTTTTCAATGGTCTTGATCCGGTTAAAGGTTACTGGGCATTGCTGAGGGCGGGGAGAGAAGCGTCCCCTGCCGGGACCTCCTCGTCCGGAATGGAAGTATCCGGCGTATAAAGCTTCTTGCCGCCCGGATCCACCACTTCCGCCTTTACCATGATGATGATGGCCTTGCGCTGTTCCTTGGACCCCTTGGAACGGAAAAGGCGCCCCACCCAGGGAATATCCCCCAGAACGGGAATTTTATCCTCATACGTAATGGAAGTGGATTTTTTCAAGGCGCCGATGACGAGCGTATTGCCGGTGGCTATGCGCACCGGAGCGGTCAGGCGCCGCGTGGAAAACACGGGCTGAAGGATGAAGTTGTCTGAAGTTTTCACCATGACGACTTCTTCCTTTGCGTCCTTTTCCTGGGAGACCATGGGAACGAAAAGCGACGTACCGTAATTGATGAAACCGTCAAAATCCACGATTTCCGGCACTACGGTCATTTCCACGATGGATTTGTCATCGCTGATGCCGGTCACTTCCACATTGAAGATCGTGCCGAGCTGCCTGGTTTCAAAGGCAGTGGGATGGGCGGGAGTCATGGGCATGACCGGAATACCGCCGCCGTTATTGTCATTGTCGCCCCAGTCATTATTATTGCCCGTGCTGTTGGGAACTTCAGGCGGATCATATTCCGTAGGGTAAATCAGTTCCCTGCCGCTGAAGAAGGTGGCTTTTTCACCGGGGCGCACAATCACGGAAGGATGCTGCATAATGTCTGTGCCTTTTTTCTGGCTCAGGCCGCGCATAATCATCGTGATATCCGCGTGACTCCACATGCCGCGCAGAGTGACGATGCTGGGAGCACCGCCGGGAACATAGGTCGCATCAGAACTTCTGGCGGAAGTGCCGCGTTCTATCATGCTGTCAATGCTATCTTCCGTAAAAACCTGGTTGCCGGAACGCAGGCCGCCCACCACTCCTGCGGGAGCGACGGCCCCGGCCACATTGGCGGCGCTGTCCAGCACGGAATTGTTATAGTCATTTTTATCGGTTCCCGCGCCGCCCATGAACCACTTGGTAGGGTCCAGGTTCAGATTGACGATCCAGTTAAAGCCCAATTCCTCCAAGTCCGTCTGATTGACTTCCAGAAAGGTCGCGCTGACCACCACCTGGAGGGGCTGTTCCGCAGTCCTGGCCGCTACCAGCTCCTCCAGCATGCTCAAATCTCTGGGCGTGCCATGGAAAAGAAGAGTGGAGTTGCCCGAGTTGTATTTAATGAAACTGCCTTCCGGGAATTTCACCCCCATGGAAGCCAGCGCCTTTTGCGGATCCACCCGTTTCAGGGTCATGCCGGAAGAACCGGAATCACCGGAACTGAAGGGGTCTGAATTTTCGGCGCCAGAGTCCTCCGACAATCCGGAAAAGAAGCCTGGCGGAAGGGTAATGGACTTGGTGACCATGTAGGAAGTTCCGTCTGAACTGGATACCAGTTCCGCACCAAAGGCATTTGTCCGCAGAATAAGGCCGGATGCGCGCGCCACGTATTCCAGGGCCTCACGAAGAGGTACATTCTGAAGATTAAGCGTAATTCTCTTGGCGGCGGCGTCCCTGGCGGAAACGCTGTCTGCAGGACCGGGATCCACGGAAATATTCACGCCGCGTTCCGCCGCAGTCATGGCCGTGGCATCATGCGTCCTGGCCTGGCTGCGCAGATAGTCCACGGCTTCCTGCACCGTCGCTCCATCCAGCTGCACACGGGGCAGACGGATCATGCCCAGTTTCTGGTCCACATTCACCACCGGGTTATCCAGCGGCCGGGAAAATGAAGCGGGTTCCTCCGGTGTTTCCGTCAAAGGAACGGGCATCTCCCACTGTCTGGAAACATCCGCCAGGGCACTGCTGCGGGTTTCATCCCTGGCAGCGCTAAAATAGGCGGTTCTGGCGCGGTTAACCAGTTCCATGCCGCGCCGCGCCGCCGTATTGTAAGGGTCCGTCTTAAGGACGGACGTAAATTCCTTCAGGGCCGCATCATACTGGCCCAGTTCATAATAGCCGAAAGCCAGGTGAAGCAGACGGTTGACTTCCTCTACATTTTTTACGTGTTCCGGAGACAATGCCGGATTCGTACGCACCGGGTCGCGGGCTATTTCCAACGTGCGCCTGGCCAAGGCATGGTCCGGAGTGGATTTCAGGGCATCTTCCAGCAACTTGACGGCCTCATCGTAACGCCCCGCCTTGATATATTCCTGAGCCACAGCCACACTGGCATCCGCGATGCTGGTTTCCAGGAAACGGCGGCGCTTCTCCATATTGGGGGATTTGGGCAGCGCAGTCAGGCTTCTGCGGTAATTGTCCAGAGCTTCCTGGTACTTGCCCTCGGAATATTGCTGACGCGCCTGCCCCAACAGCAGCATGGAAGCCTGAGCCTGCTCTTCCATCCGGGCTGCTGCCCGGCGTGCGGCCCCTGCCCCCTCCTGGGCCAGCCCCTGGCCGGCTCCAATACCGGCAACGGCAAGCGCCATGGCAATTTGCTGAATGGCAGACATGGAGTGAGGGAAACGTCTAGTCATAGGAATTTCCGGGACTATACCGAATTAAAAACCGCCCGTCATCATAAAAACGCCCAGCAGAGTAAAAAATATCGGCAAAGGCTGCAGCTTCCCTCCGGAGGGAACGCTTCTCTAAACGGCAGACAGTTCCAGCACGCCCACATGTCCCGGTTTCAGGGGATGGGACAGACCGCAGTCCATCAATTCCCGCCGCTCAAAAATCCTGTCCTCACCCTCGGCGTCCATCAGGTTTCTGACGCGTACCCGATCCGTCTGGATGCCGCACCAGCCGAAAGCGTGCTGGGGAATGGAAATGCGTAGGTTGTAGAAATTGATACTTGGAGAAAGGTTCCCCACCACAAGCACGGTGGCCCTGGCGCGGGCATCATGCCGGAGCATGGCATATACCCAGTGGCCGGAAGTGTCTTCCGCCGGTTCCCTGCCGAAAGTGGTGTTTTTCATATTAGCCCAGTTCAGGCCGTAAAAATCTCCCCGGTCCAGCGCCGGATGCTGCATCAGAGGAAGAAGCTTCCGATGAAAATTTCTCAGTTCTGCGGACTCTTCCGGCAGCAGGGAAGAGTCAAACAGGCCATCCGCCACCCAGGGCTGGAGCCGGGGGAGGCAGGTATAGTCAAAAATACTGGTACGCCCGTCATGTCCGCCGAAACCGCCGGGCCCCTCCGCCCGTTCCCCCACTTCCTGCCCGTTGTACACCAGCACGGGACCGCTCCCGGAGGCATACACCAGCGTCATGACCGCCGGCAGAACAACGCGCCCCACGCCGCCCCAGGAAAGAGGGGAGCACACGCGCGTTTCATCATGGTTCTCCACGTAGCGGACGCCGTGGGTCATGTATATGGGATTGCTTCGGAAAAGCCGGTCGAAGTCATTGGCCCAGTTATTTTCCGTGTACATATGGAGCGCCAGATGATAGCAGTCGGAATCGTAAACGGCATTAAATCCGGCATCCAGAAGGGCGGCGCACGGATCGCCGGGTGTGGTTTTCATGTGGTCGTTGTATGCCTCCGCCATGAAAAACACGTCCGGCAGACGCACCCGGGAACGGGAAATAGCCCATTTCCAGAAAGCCATGGGGATCATTTGGGCCATGTCGCACCTGAATCCGCCGATGCCCAGGCTTTGCCAGAAGGAAAGTATATCGTCCATGATGCGCCATGTCTTGGGCACATGCTGCTTGGGGCTGGTCCACCCCGGCAACAGGCGGAGGGCAGGGAGACCGGCCATAAAGTTATAGCCGTAGTTGAGCTTGACCGTTTCATACCAGTCGTACTTGCCGGGATTCCATGTAACGGCATTGTTGCCCGTCACACGTCCGAACATCATTTCCCCTTCAAACAGGCCGTCCGGCAGACGCAGGGGTGGACCGTCCCCAGGGCTGTTGGAGGTCAGGTAAAAGTACCCCTGCTCCGGAGAAAAAAACGTATGGGGATCATCCCCTTCTCCAAAATCGTCATGCCCGTCCCAGTCCGCCAGGTAGGCTCGGGAAACATGGTTGGGAATAAAATCCATCATCGGCAGCAGCCCCACCGTCCGGCAACGCTTTACCAGAGCCTTGAACTCATCCATTCTCTTCTCCGGGGAGGAGGCCAGGTCCGGATCCACGTCAAAATAATCCACCACGGCATAGGGACTTCCTGCCAGGCCTTTTACGATGGATTCCGGCTGGGCGGCCAGCCCGGGATGGGCCGTCTGCGTAGCGTGCCTCAGCACCCCGGTCAGCCAGATGTGTGTGAACCCCATCCGTGCTATTTCACGTAAGGCTTTATCCGTCACTCCGTTAAAAGTTCCGCACCCGTTCGTTTCCCGGCTCCCCCAGTCAACTCCATGGGTCTCCATATTGGAAAAATGACGAACAAATAGTTGATAAATGACAGGACGCATGAGTTGAAATAATCAAATTTTGACGCTTATAATGCTAACTTTTTCAGGTATTCTGCAAGCGCATTCTGTTCCACCGGGGCAATTTGTCCCAGCTGCAGCAGGGCTTCCTCCCTGGTCCGGAGCGTTCCCTCCAACTGAAGCTCCTGCAGACGGGACAGCCATTTCCCGAAATCAGGCCCCGGGGACAGCCCCAGATTCACCAGATCACGCCCGGTCACCAGAGGAGGAGGCACCAGAGGGGCATTCCGGTAGGAATCCATGAAGTCCCTGACAAATTGCCAGTTGTCCATCAGTCCGTTGGAGGAAAGGCAATCCAGGCGGTGGAGTTCCAGTTCATCCCGGAAATGAGGAGCGTTCATGAACATTCGCAGCGTAGATTTCCTCATCTGCCTCACGTTGATGAAGCGCATATGGCGCTCCACCATGGAACACACCGCATCCACCACGGCATTGGAATATTTCAGCCTTCTTAAAATGACCCTGGCCATGGAAGAGCCTTCCTTGTCATGACCGGAAAAACGGATGCGCCCCGTTTCATCCACCTGACGGCAGGGAGGTTTCCCGATGTCATGCAGCAGAACCCCCAGGGCCAGCTCCAAAGACACGGGGGAGCCGTCCCTTCCCAGCGCATCCAGCATCATCAGCGTATGGGTGTATACGTCTCCTTCCGGATGCCATTGGGGAGGTTGCGTACAGCCTATCATATCGTATATTTCTGGAATGACATGCTTCATCAACCCCGTTTCCACCAGCATTTCCACACCCCGTTTCCTTCCGGGAGACAATAAAATCCTGTCCAGTTCCTCCCGGATGCGTTCCGGGGAAATCCGGGCCAGCAGCGGAGCGTTCCTGAAAATGGAGGAGCAAGTCTCCTTCTCCACCTGAACTTCCCTGGTAACGGCAAAACGTACGGCGCGCATCAGCCGCAGGGAATCTTCTTCAAAACGACGGTCCGGCTCCCCGATGCATCTCAATACGCGGGCCCGGATATCCTCCACTCCGCCTACATAATCCACCACACGGCCCGGAGGCGAAGAAAACGGATCTTCAAAGAGGCCGTTCATGGTAAAATCACGCCGCCGGGCATCTTCTTCCGCATCCGTGAAACAGACGTCCTCCGGCCTCCGGCCATCCCTGTAGCTTCCGTCTCTGCGGAAGGTCGCCACCTCAAAGGAAAAACCTTCGCGGCGTACCAGCACCACGCCGAAGGCGGCGCCCACTTCCCAGGCATCCGGAAACAGGCGCAACACTTCATCCGGGCGGGCGGAGGTGGCAATATCGATATCCTTCACGGAATATCCCAGCAATCTGTCCCGAACACAGCCGCCCACAAAATATACGGTGTGTCCTGCTCCGGAAAGAACCCGGGCCACGTCCTCCGCGGCCTTTCTCAACAGAATCCCCTCCATGAAACGGATCATTCAGGCATGGGCCTCAAAGGAGGAGCGGAAAGAGAATGGTCCTCCGCACCGGAGGGGGCGGAAGGGAACGCGGGCCGCGGCCTATCAGGCCGGGAAACAGAGGGAACGCGCGTATCCGGGGAATTAATCCTGGCCGGCGGAGAAACAGGCTTGGAGGAAGCAGGGGAGGAGGGAGACTTTTTCCCATCCGGCTTTTCTTTCTTTTTTCCCTCAAGTTTGCCCATGACCGCGTACAGGTTGGCGTCAAACAGCATATCCGGCGTGCCGCGCATCAGGATTTTCCCCGCAGGGTCCAGCAGATACACCCGCGGGGTGAGCCTCACCCGGTAATCCTTAAACGCCGCCGCTTTTTCATCCACCAGGGAGGGCATATCCATTTTCAAGTTCAACAGGGCCTTTTCTATGTTCTCTCTCTTTCCGGGAGCCACCGGCATCACCGTCAAACCGGGAAATTCTTTCCGGAGAGACGCGGCTTTTTGCAAAAACTGAACGGAACGCATATCCTGCGGATCCCAAAAAACCACCAGCACGGGCTTATTCCCGGAGGGGAGCGTCACTTTTCCGGCCGCCGCGGTAGAGGGAAGGCTGATTTCAGGCCCGGTCTGCCCGATATTGAGATTGCGTATTTCATACAGTTCCTCCTTCACAATATTTTGAACCGGAATAGGGCCGAAACTGGAATCATAGCATTTGATAATGGCGTCTTTCAGCAATTTTCCGCGGGCCGCCACCAGCCTGACGTCATCCTGAAGCATCCCTGTCGTTTCCTTCATCACCATGGCCAGGCCCAGGGAAGCCAGGCCCTGGTCCTCAGGGAACTGGTTGTAATCCTTGATCTGTTCCAGAATAACGCGGCAGCGCAGGTCACGGGAATTGCTCAGGGCATACGCCGCCTTTCCCGCCCCCTGTTCCCGGAACAGCGTATTTTCCAGAGAATCCAGGCAAAACACGACAATTTTCCTGGCCATGTCTCCATTGGGGAACGCCTGCGCTACAGCCTGGGGATGATCCAGAAACCAGACGACAGCCGGAAGAAGGCAGGATTTTTGAGTCTCGGGCTTCTGAAGGTCGCGCCCTACCAGCCTCCATAATTCCCGAGCCACCGGAACGGCATCCGGACGGTTCTTCATCAATTCCGCCCTTTTTTCCCCGCTTTCAGCCGTTTTCAATGCGGATTCCCAGTCGGACTGCCTCATCCGCCAATCCTCCAGCACATTGTTCATGCCCGTCTCGTCCGCCGGAGCCCATCCAAGCAGGCTGCATGCACCGGCTATCACACAAAACGCTCTCTTCATACCCTGCCACTATGCCCTGACGCGTCCCACACGTCAATCAAACCCCGTGGCAAAACGCAGCCTATTTTTTCTTTTCCCCTCCCTTCCAGCTGTTTACAGCGCGGAATACATCTTCCGGAAATGAACAAACCCCGGCGAATCCCTTCGCCGGGGCTGCTGTTCAACTAACTACCTATGAAGACGGTTGAGTCCTTAAGTGGATGAAGCGCTCTCTCTTTCACTGCATCCGGATCATAACCGTTATGGGTGAGACAAACGCACGGCAAATATGTTCAAACATTATTTCTTTTGTATGACACAAGGCCCGGGAAGACAAAAAAGCGGCTACGGAATTTCTCCCGTAGCCGCTCCAACTAACTACCTATGAAATCAGGGTTATTCCTGGTGACAAGGGAAGCTCTCGTTCCTCCCTTATCGAACATCCCTGTTCATTCAGGATACCTTCACGAATTAAACGCTCAAGAATTTTTTTCCTTACGTGAAAAAAACAGAGAACCGCCGCTTCAGGCTGCTACAAAGTTTCGTTCGTCATTGGTCAGGGCCCGCACCTGCACGGCCATAAACCTCATTTCATTAAGCATGTTCAGATAAAGCAGGGAGGAACGGGTACGCGTCTGGTTGCGCTGGGCCCGCTTGATCTGGCGCTTGGTGGCCTTTGCCACCAGTTGAAGAAGCTGTTCCTGGGCCACCATCGTATAGTCGAACTGAATGTACGTCCCCGTCTGGAGCATTTTGCAATATTCATCCAGCAGCTTGATGAGGGCGGTATGCACCTCCTTCAAATCGTCCACCTGGTCAATCGTAAACGGCGTGTGGTTATTATCCACATACGTGAAGATGGACTCGGAAAACTGCGACAGGCTCTGCGTAGCTTCATTCAAATGCTCCAGGGCCTGCACAAAGTGGTAGCCCATATCCAGGGAACGGGACTGCATCTTGTACAGCATAGGGAGAATATCGTACTTGTGATGTTCGCTGCTGGTCATGGCCAGCCGTTCTGCGGCATCCGCCAGTTCTTTCAAGGCCTTCCTGTCCCCCTGGAAAAAGTTTTCCACGGTGTCATTGTAAATTTCCCGCAGCTTGAGCGTGCTGTCCACAATCTGGTGGCTGCATACATCCAGGATATTTTCTTCCGTAATCTGGTCAAAACGCTCCACGGAAAGCTTGCTTTCCCGCTTGCGGTGCATGATGGTGGACTTTACCAGAATGACAACCACCAGGGCCAGCAGACCGAAGATGGCGTACACCTGTCCGTAATGCAGGATGGTAGCCATGACGGCGGCCAGCGTAAAGGCAGCCAGCCCGGTCATGAACCAGCCGGAAATCACCGTCAGCACGCCAGTTACACGGTAAACCGCGCTCTCCCTTCCCCATGCCTTGTCCGCCAGGGAGGAGCCCATCGCCACCATGAACGTCACGTACGTGGTGGAAAGAGGGAGCTGCCTGCCAGTAGCCCATGCAATCAACAGGGAAGCAACCGTCAGGTTCACCGTGGCGCGAATCAGGTCAAATGCCACCCGGTCCTTGGGATTCAAGGGCTGGGGGGCGGGATCCCACTGGTGGTTCATGCGCACCAGCATGCGGGCGGGAATAAGCCTTTTCACCCCGCGTCCCAGGGCGATGGCGCTGCGAACGATGGCGCGGGCGGGGGGACGGAGCCGAAACGCTCAATACCGCCTTCACCCTGCCTGGAAAGTTCCACGCCGGTGGCGATCACCGTTTTTGCCTTTTTGGAGAACCACAAGGCAAAAATCATCATGCAGCCCGCGGCGAACAAAATATAATGGTTTACCGGCATGCCCTGCCCCGGCATCAGACACTCCATGGAGGTGATGGATGAGGGAGAGCCACCGGCCGCCGCCACGCTGCTGGCGTACTGGAAGGAATCCAGACCACCCATGAAAACGCCGATGAAATTCACCAGGTCGTTGCCCGCAAAGGCCAGAGCCAGGGAAAAAGTGCCCGCCAGAACGGTCAGGCGCAGAATATTCGTCATGAACAAATGCTGAAGCAGGAACATGAGCACGGAAAAACCGCCGAAGGCCGTGAGCAGGGCCATGCCCAGATTCTGGTCAATGTATTGGATGAACGAGGGCTCCATCAGGGTAGACTCTTTCAAGCCCTTGAAAACGGCAAAATAGGCTATCGCCGTCATGGCAATGCCGCACCAGAAGCAGCCGAACCATTTGAACCGGGACTGGTATTTAAACGTGAACGCCAGACGGGAAATCCACATGACGATGGTGCCTACCGTAAAGGCGATGGCTACGGAAAGAAGAATGCTGGTGACAATCTCAAAAGCCTTGTCCGTATTAATGAAATCCCACACGGACTGAACCAGGCGGAGCTTGGAAATCTTGAACAGGGCCGTCGCTACGGCAGACCCCAAAATACCGAATACCAGGGAAACGGTGGTGGACGTAGGCAATCCGAAAGTATTGAAGGTATCCAGCAGAATCACTTCGCTGATCATTACCCCCAGGAAAAGCAGCATCACTTCATGATAACTGAACATGTCCGGGTGAAAAATACCGTTGCGGGCTACTTCCATCATGCCTCCGGAGAAACAGGCCCCCACCAGCACGCCGATGGAAGCTACGGTCAGGATCACCCGCACGGGTGCAGCCTTGGAACCGATGGCGGAATTGAGGAAGTTGACAGCGTCATTCGCTACGCCGTTGATCAAGTCAAATGCCGCCAGAAGCAGCAGGGCTGTGATGATAATCCAGTAAATTGAGTCCATAACTGTCTCTTGTGAATGGTGGGCGGAGGGCATCCGCGAGCTGCACCACCGCCTCTTTACACGGAAACGGTCGATTTTGCTACTGTTTTGTTACAGAAAAATCCTTTCTCCTTATCACCGGGAACGGGGAAGGAAATCCAGTTCCCCGGGGTCGGGCCAACGGTGCCGGGGATAACGCCCCGCCAAGTCCTTTTTCATTTGCCCGTATCCGTTCCGCCAAAAACTTTCCAGAGATCCCGTTACCTGCCACGGCCTCTGGCTGGGGGCCAGCACCTCCACAATCACGGGTACGGCCCCGTTGGCAATGCGTGGGGAAACCGCCACGCCGAACAGGCGCTGCACCGTCAGACTGATCACCGGGGAGGAATCCTCCCCGTACCTGACCTTGGCGTGCTGGCCGTTGGGCAACGTGAGGCTTACCGGGGCATAATCGTCCAGCGCCTTCGCCTGCCAGCCGGAAAGCCAATCCCTCAGCACGGGAATAATTTCCCTTTCCTTGATGTCCTTATAACCCACGGCCCCTTCACAGACCAAAGAAATGGCGACCAGCTTGTCCTCCTCCGAAAACCGGGGCAGCTCCAGTTCCGGCATCCAAACGCTCAAACCATTAAGACGGCGTATCCACTGTTCCACGGCATCATTCCATTTCACCAGCTTCAGGGTTCCGTCCACTACTTTTTCAGCCAAAACCGGGGCGGCCAGCTCCGGAGGGGCATCCCCGCGGTCACGATCCTCCAGCACCAGATCTCCATACATCAGCTTCCGGTGCAGACGCACGCGCCGCAAAGCGGCATCGAAGACGGCTTCCTCCCCGCAGGAAAAACGCTCCGGCCAAATGGAACGCAAATCTTCCGGCGCAATAAGCGTACAGCGTCCCACACGGGTTTCCACCGCCTTTCCGGACAATTCCGCCACCTCTGCGGCTACGAAATGCTCTCCTTGAAACACCACGCTTCCTTCCGCCAGCCTGCCGCCCACCCCGCCGGCCATGCGGCATGTATTGGCTGCCACGCCATTTCGCACACCCACATGGTCCGCAAAACTCTCAATCATTGCACGGACTACGGCAGGGCGCGCCGCCGTAAAATCCGGTCCCGGCGTTTCCCGGGCTTTTCCCCGGCTGCCGACGGACAGAAGCTGCCGGTATACCATCCATGCCTCCCGCGCCCCGCGGGAAGAGATGCCCCAGCGGGTACACGCCGCCGCCCCAAAACCGGCATCCACAGCCTTCTCCACCGCGCGCCACTCCGCCTGGAAATCCGTGTAATCCGCAGAATCGCGCAAATGATCGTTCAGCCCCCCCTTTACCGCAACACCTTCTCCCTGCATCAGGGCTGCAACGGCGGCCAGCTCCACGGCACACTGTTCATCCTGGCCGGCCACCATCAGACGGGCCAGCCGGGGCGGCAGGGGAAAAGCGGTCATCCTTTTTCCCGTATCCGTCAGGCTTCCATCCTCTTCCGTCGCACCCAGGGCAGCCAACAAATTCACGGCCCGCTGCATCACCAGGGGGGCAGGAACATCCAGCCAACGGAAATTTTCCGGTACGGTGACGCCCCAGGCAGCCAAATTCAAAACGGCTCCGGCCAGATCCACCCGGAAACATTCGGGCGGGTCAAAATCCTCCTTCCGGGCCTGTTCCGCCTCACTCCACAGCCGGAAACAGCGCCCCGGAGCCACGCGCCCGGCACGGCCCGCGCGCTGAGCGGCGGACGCCTTGGAAATCTTCACCAGATGCAGCGTATCCATCCCCCGGTACGGATCCCATCCGGACCGGCGGACCAGCCCGGAATCAACCACCGTACGCACTCCCTCAATCGTCAGGGAAGTTTCCGCCACATTAGTGGAAACAATGACACGGGGGATATCCCCCCGCTCCACGGCGCAATTCTGCTGCTCCGGCGCCAGAGACCCGTAAAGGGGAAAAACGTCCCGGCCGCTCATCCACGGCTTTCCTGCCAGCAACTCCACCGTTTTCCGTATCTCATACACGCCCGGCATAAATACCAGCACATCCCCGCAGTCATCCTCCCTCACCGCCTCCCGCACAACATCCGCCGCCTGCTCCCATATGGGGGGAGGAGCCACCCTGCCGCGTCCGTCACTGACCAGGCGGGGAGCCCGGTAAACGACTTCCACGGGATACTGCCTGCCTTGCGCTTCCAGAACCCGGCAGGAACCTCCCATATATTCCCGCAGCCCTGATATCTCCAGTGTGGCGGACATCACGACCACGGCCAGATCCCGGCGCGGCCCTTCCTGCAGATCCAGCACACGCCCCAGGGATAAATCCCCGGAAAGGCTGCGTTCATGGAACTCATCAAACACCACGGCGCTCACCCCTTCCAGGGAGGGCCATTCCGTCAGCCAGCGCTCCAACATGCCGTCCGTCACGTACGCGATACGGGTGCGGGAGGAAATGTACCGTTCAAAACGCACCGCATACCCCACTTCTTTTCCCAGCTCCACCCCGCGCAGCCGGGCCACATGCCGCGCCAGCAGGCGAGCGGCCATCCGCCGGGGCTGTACAACGACAATCAGGCCACGGTCTCCCAGACCGGCGTCATCCATCATCGGAGGAACGCCGGTGGACTTGCCGGAGCCGGTAGGAGCTTTCAACAAAATGCGCGGAGAAGGAACCCGCAGAGCCTCCATCAATTCTCCGCGGATTTCCTCAATGGGAAGAGAAGAAAAAACCATACCGGGTTACAGGGAATCCGTTCGTGCCGGGGACATTCAGCCGATGCAGGCCAGCAGAAACCAGAAAAACGGCACGGTAAAGGAAGGGCTGTCAATCAAATCAAAAATTCCTCCTATCCCCGGCAGCAGGGAACCGGAATCCTTGATGGCCAGGCTGCGTTTAACCAGGGACCCGGCCAGATCCCCGTAAACGGAAAGCAGGAAAATGAGGGATGTGCATCCCATCAGTACCAGTACCTGGGTTATGGACAAGACGGAAATTCTGAACATCGGGAAAACCAGCCCTATGGCCGCCGCATTCGTCAGCACCCAGGAACCGAGGAGGCCCTCCCACGTTTTCTTGGGGCTGATGTGGGGAATGAGCCTGCGGGAAAAAAGGCGGCCGCCCAGCAGGAACCCGCTCACGTAGGCAAAAATGTCCGCCATCTTCGTTACCAGAACGACCCACAGCACACACATGACAATGGCCGGATAAACATACCCCGCCCTCATATACGCCAGATGCAGGGCCAGAATGGCAAAAGAGAACAGCCAGACGGGATAAATAAAGGAAAGCAGCGTAGTACCCACAGAACGGAGAGCCCTGCTTCCATCCACCGGGTGCTTCATCTCACGGATGAAGGCAACCACTACCAGGAGGACCGGAGCGGCAAGCGCCACCAGAAGAGGAAGGGGGATGAGGAAAGAAACCTGTTCCGCAAGGGCGCTTTCCCGGAATTTAGTGATGCAGCATGACCAGGACAGCAATACGGGGTACGCCACTCCGAAAAGAAAGCTCAAGTTCGGCTGGGAGGCTTTTCCGGAACGCAGCAGCATGTGCCGCCATTCCCAGGCGGCCAAAATACAGAAAATGCAGACCAGACCGTAATACCCAAGTTCGCAGTCCCACCACAAAGCCCCGGCCAGCAACCCAAGCAAAACCACGGTGCTGAATGAACGCTGCAGCAGAACACCCATCTTGCTTCCGGAAAAACTCTTGTCCCGATTCGGTATGCTCATCATCACGCGAAGTGTACAGAAAACCGTTGCAACCTCAATCCTGAAATGCTTCCTCTCCTGCGGCGTCTCTTCGGAAAACGTCCGTTCTCCCCATCCTCACCCTCCCCGCTGCAAACAGGAAAGCAGTCATCCCGCCACTTTTCCCTCTCCGGGAAGGATGCAGCAACGGAAAACCAAAGAAAACACGCAACAACAAAAAGCGGAAGAAATGCGGAAAAAACATCCGTAAAATGAAATCCATTTCCATGCAGCTCCAATATGACAAATGCCGGACTTCCGCACAAAATTTCAAACTTTATGGTGGATTTATCCACCCATGAATTCTCTTCTTTCCTCCCCCTGCCGCCGCCGGATATTTCCGGATGAACCGGCTTCCATTTACTCTTGTCCCCTTCCGGAAACAAGGAGAGCAAAATAGCGTCATGTGGACGTTTTATAAGATAGACAATCACCTGCAAATCAGTAACACTTACATCCCGGCGCCAGCTTTTTCCCCAAATGGAAAAAAACGCACCCTTTTCCGTTATGAACATGCACTCATTCCGTTGGATTAGACTCACCGCATTCTCGGCCCTGGCCGCAGCCGCCATTACTTCCTGCGCCTCTGCGGCTACGGACTTCAACCAGGTGGGCAAGCAAATGTCCCTGCTGCTCCAGAATTTCCACTTCTCCCGCAAAGAATTCAGTGATGAACTATCCACTAAATTCCTGGAAACCTACCTGCGCAAGGTAGACCCCAACAAAATATTCTTCACCCAGCAGGACGTAGACGCCCTCAAAAGAAAATACGGTAAGGAGCTGGACGACTACCTTATGTCCGGCCAGATGATGGATGCGGCCCAGGCCATGCACGCCCTTTACCGCCAGCGCGCCATGCAGCGCATCTCCTATGCGCGGGATTTGCTGAAAAAGGGAGGCTTCACCTTTGACAAAGACAAGTCTATCGAACGTTCCCGCCGCAAAACAGCCGCGTGGCCCAAGGATGAGGCGGAAATGCAGCAGGTCTGGAAAGACATGGTGGAGGAACAGCTCCTGTCCGAAATCCTGCGCCGTGAAACCGTAGCGCGCCTGGCCAAGGAACAGAACAAGCCCGATCCCCTGGCCAATGAAAAACCCGCGGAGGAAAAACTGCTTATGCGTTATGAACGCATTCAACGCAATATTCAGGAAACGGATCTGGAAGACGTAGCGGAAACACTGCTCAGCGCCGTAGCCTTGACGTATGACCCGCATACGGATTACATGGGTGCGCGCCAGGTGGACCGTTTCAAAATTTCCATGGGTACGGAACTCACCGGCATCGGCGCCCTGTTGGGCAGTGAAGACGACGGTTCCACCAAAATTACCGGTATCGTTGTGGGAGGACCGGCTGACAAATCCGGAGAATTGAAGCTGAACGACCGCATCGTTGCCATTGACTCCGACAACTCCGGAGAAATGGTGGATATCCTGTTCATGAAGCTGGACAAAGTGGTGGATATGATCCGCGGAGCCGAAAATACCCAGATGCGCCTGAAAGTAGAGCCGGCAGACGCCCCCGGACAGGCCAAAATCATTACGCTGACCCGCTCCAAGGTACCTCTGAAGGATGAACTTGCCAAAGGTGAAATCATTGAACTTACCGGAGCTCCAGAAGGCAGGAACCGCATTGGCGTGCTGAGCCTTCCCTCCTTCTACGCAGACATGGAAGGCGGAGACCGCCGCTGTGCCAAGGATGTCAAAAAAATCCTGGAACGGATGAACAAGGAAAATGTGGATGGCCTGGTAATTGACCTGCGCAGCAACGGCGGCGGTTCCCTGGAGGAAGTGCGCCTGATGACGGGCTTCTTTACCGGAAACGGCCCCGTGGTGCAAATCAAGGACACCCGCGGCAACGTGGATATCAAATCCGCCCACAACCGCCAGAAACTCTTCAATGGCCCCATTGTGGTGCTCATTAATAAACTCAGCGCATCCGCCTCTGAAATTCTGGCCGCGGCCCTTCAGGATTACGGCCGCGCCGTGATTGTGGGGGATGAATCCACCTTCGGGAAGGGGTCTGTGCAGCAGCCTGTGGACATCGGCCAATACCTGCCTTTCTTCGCGGCCAGAGACCGTGCGGGCCTGCTGAAAGTCACTACCCAGAAATTTTATCGTGTGGCGGGCGGCTCCACCCAGCTCAAAGGCGTGGAAAGCGATATCCAGCTTCCCACCGCTACGGCGGCATTCGAGCTGGGAGAAGACATTCTGGACTACGCGATGCCCTATGACCAGATTACGCCCTGCACCAACTACAAAAAGGACTCCTCCATCGCGGCCATGCTGCCCGTGCTGAAAGATGCCAGCGCGAAGCGCGTGGAAAAAGACCGCGACCTCCAGATTGCCAGGGAAGATATCGCCATGATGAAACAGCGCATCAAGGACAACAAGCTTTCCCTGAACAAGAAAATCCGGGAACAGGAAAACTCCGCCCTGGAAGAACGCCGCAAATCCATCAACAAGGAACGCAAAATCCGCTTTGCGGAAATGGCCAAGGAAGACGCTACCAAATACAAAATTTACCGTCTGACGCTGGACGACGTCAACGCCAAGGAGCTGCCCCTGGCGGATCCGGAAAAAGACAATGAACAATTCATGCACCTGGCGGAAGACCCCACGGCAGAACTGGACGACTCTCCAGAATACCCCTCCGGCCTTGATCCGGAACTCCGCGAAGGCATCAACATCGTCCAGGATATGCTAAAGCTGGAATCCTCCGGAAAATAACGGCTCGCTCCTCGCGAACCTCCTGCCGCCCCGGCCCCATTCAGGGGACCGGGGTTCTTTTTCACGGAGGCAATTCCGGGAGCCGTGCCTCCCGAACAGCCCGAAATGAATCCGGGGCTTGCCAGCCGGAGGGAAATAAGGCAGTATTTTTGCCCGTCAGCAATGAGCACCACCATGAATACGACATACAAAATTGCCATCGGCGCGGATCACGCCGGAGTCGATCTCAAGGAAACCGTAGCGGAACTCCTCAAGGCATGGGGTCATGAAGTGACCGACATGGGAACCATGACCAAAAATTCCTGTGATTATTCCGACTACGCCAATGCAGTCGCAAGCAGCATTGCTGACGGCACCAACGACCGCGGCATCCTTATCTGCCGGTCCGGCATCGGCATGAGCATTGCCGCCAACCGCTGGGTGGGCGTCCGCGCCGCCCTCTGCCGCACGGCCCCTGCTGCGGCCCTTTCCCGCCAGCACAATGATTCCAACCTGCTCTGCCTGGCTTCCGCCTATGTGGACAATGAAAGTGTGGAAGACGTCCTGGACGCCTGGCTGCATGCTGACTTTGAAGGCGGGCGCCATGAACGCCGCGTCGTTAAATCCTCCGGTAGCCCCCTGCAATGGACGGACCCGGAACTGGCGGGCCTCATCCAGGAGGAAGGACGCCGGGAAAGCAACAACATTGAGCTGATTGCCTCCGAAAATTTCACCTCTCCCTCCGTCCGGGAAGCCCAGGGCTCCCTGCTGACCAACAAATACGCGGAAGGCTATCCCGGCAAGCGCTGGTATGGCGGTTGCGAGGTGGTGGACAAAGTGGAACAGCTCGCCATTGACCGCGTGCTGAAAATTTTCGGCGGGGATCATGCCAACGTGCAGCCCCACTCCGGTTCCCAGGCCAACATGGCCGTTTACTTCTCTGTTCTGAAGCCGGGCGACACCATTCTCACGATGGATCTCTCCCACGGCGGCCACCTCACCCACGGACACCGGGCCAACTTCTCCGGCAAACTGTACAATGTGGTTCACTACGGCGTATCCCAGGAAACGGAAGCTATTGACTATGATGCTTTGGAAAAACTGGCTCTGGAGGTAAAGCCGCAAATGATCACGGCGGGAGCAAGCGCCTACTCACGCACAATCGACTTTGAACGCATGGGCCAGATTGCCAGGGCCTGCGGTGCCTACCTGTTCGTGGACATGGCCCACATCGCGGGCCTGGTGGCCGGGGGGCAGCACCCGAATCCGGTTCCCCATGCGGACTTCGTCTCCTCCACCACGCATAAATCCCTGCGCGGCCCCCGCGGCGGCTTCGTCATCTGCAAGGAGGAATACGCCAAAAAACTGGATGCAGCCGTCTTCCCCGGAATGCAGGGCGGCCCCCTCATGCACATCATTGCCGCCAAGGCGGCCTGTTTCGGAGAAGCTCTGAAGCCCGAATTCAAGGACTATGCGGCCCAAGTTGTCAAAAACGCCAAGGCCATGGCGGCCAAAATGGCGGAACTCGGCTTCCGCGTCGTCTCCAACGGTACGGACAACCACGTATTCATGGTAGACCTCCGCAACAAAGGCATTAACGGTGCAGACGCGCAGGAAGCCCTGGACCGCGTAGGCATCACCGTAAACAAGAACGCCATCCCGTTTGACACGGGTTCTCCCATGAAACCTTCCGGCATCCGCATCGGTACGCCTGCCGTAACCACTCGCGGCATGAAGGAAAAAGACGTGGAACAGGTGGCTGAATTCATTGCGCGTGCGCTGGCCTTGTACGTAGGTGACCAGGTATGCCCGAATCCGGAAGGCTTCTCCCAGCTTAAGGAAGAAGTTTCCGCGTTTAACCGCAACTTCCGCCTGCCTCATTAACATCTCCTGCGTATAAACGCTTTTCAGGCCGTTCCGCCTTTACCGCGGAACGGCCTTTCCATCAAAAATCCGTATTTACGGCCCCCGATACGCGCGGCCAAGACGCCCGCAACAAAAAAACCTCTTCGTCAAGGAATGGCCGGGGTTCATCCAAACTGCACTTTTCCCCTCCTATATTGCAGACAAACCGGTTTGGAAATCAACTGCCATTGTCCATCCACACTTCCTCGTTGGAACATTTGCCCTCTTCCCGGCCCAACCGGAAAACAAAGGTAGCGGCAGGTTGGGAATAATAGAACTGATGACTTGCATGCGTTGCTCCTCCATCCGCAATTAAAACAACCTGAAATCCTTTATCGGAGAATTGGATATTTTTTTCATCCCAATATCCATAGCTAGACATGACGGAATACCTCCCCATTTCCATGAATGAACCGTCCTGCTGGCGCAGAAAAGCCTTAAATTCATAACTGTTAAAATTGGCTCCCCTCGGCGTTCTCCACACTAATGCGGCTTCATGGTCCGCCTGCCAAATTACTTTGTTATCCAGATTCTCCCGGAAACAGTTTTCCAGAAAAGCCATCTCCTGCTTGTGAAAACGCAAGGCGGCAACATCCACCGGAGGATGATCGACAAGGGGAGAAGGCACGTCAAAAGCCATAACAAGGGGAACCGTGCGGCAAGAGAAAAGAAGCGTTTTAAGAGAGGCATTCATCCTCCAGATATTACTTCGTCAAAAAGACGGCTCAAGTCTCAATCACCTGATCCGCCTGATGATGCTTCAGAATGATTTATCTATCCAAAGGTCCACCGGGCCAGACAGACAAACTATCGCATCCGTCTGGTTTGACAATACAGTTCCGATACTGCTTTTCAGTTAAAAAGTCAGTTCCGCCAATAGTGACATGAGGAGTGGGAGTAGTGACTGCCGTTCTAAATTCATCATAAGGAACAGTCACGCCACCGCTCAGAACCTCAAGGAGCGCCTTTCTGGCTTCTTCCAGTTTTTCACAGCTCAGCCTGTCAATATCCCTGTACTCATCCACTTCAACCTTGGCATATTGCTGATTTATTACGGAGGCCCAATCAGGATTCTTACCGTCTTTGATTTCGCCAAATTCCGTCAATATACTCAACAAGGGATTTCGATAAGCATTCCCTTTCGTGCTGCCGGGACGATTCAACATCACCAATGCACTCGTCCTTATCTCGGCACCCTTCGTATCGGCTTCCGCATAGATGACTCGCGCCATTGGAGAGTCATAACATCGTCTCCGTCGATGAGGAAATAATGCCGTTCTGCTTTTTCTACTCTAATGTATCCTTTCCAGGTGTCAGTACGATCTTCTACATTCTGCTTGATAGGAATCAGCACGGGGTCGGCCACTCAGCTAACAAACAAATTTTTACAAAAATTTGATATGTAAAATTCTTTTATGGCCTGCCCGCGGAAGTCATGCCGTCCCACACGGGAAAGTAATAATGCAGGGTAGGTTCAGGTTCATTCAACAGGCGATAGTGCCACCATTCCGGAGCATAATTGGCAAAACCCTGTTTTTCAAAAGCCGTTTTCAGAATCATCCTGTTTCTGCGTTGGGAAGGAGTCACTAATGTAGAGTCTGTGGTGGAACTGGGATCCAGCAGGTCATGATGGCCGCCCATATCCACCGGCTTTCCGGTCTTGGCGTACAGCAGGGAAACATCCACAGCCACGCCCCGGGAATGTTCCGAAAAATCGCGCACATAGTGGTCTCCGAACACCTTGGCCTTGTCAATATGGGGATAATACCGGGACTTCATCTTTTGATCCCCGTCGTCAGTTCCCCATTTGCAAATGTCCAGCACGGCGGTATGGGGACGGTAGGCGTCATAAATTTCCAGCAGGTAACCCTGACGATACAAATCTTCCGAGACTTTTTTCAACGCCTGCGCCGCCTGAGTGCGCAGGATGGCGCGCCGACCGTGGTAACCGTCCAGCGGACGTCCTACAAAATTGTCATACCCGGCATATTTCAAATTAGTCTTCACCAGCGGAGCCACCTGGTCCACATACACAAAGCCCGGCTGCATCACGGGCTGAAGGGGCTGATTGAACGCCGGTTTGAATTCCCTGCTGCCGGAACAGGAAACCAGTAACATGAACATGCCGCATACCGCAGCTACGCAAGTCTTCATGACCACGAAGCGTAGCACGGCATGCGGCGCAAATCCGGTCAGGATTCCGTCATTTCCAGGAATCCCTTGATCTTGCTGATGCGCGTGGGATGGCGCAGCTTGCGGAGGGCTTTGGCTTCAATCTGGCGAATGCGTTCGCGGGTGACGCTGAACTGGCGGCCCACCTCCTCCAGAGTGCGGGGACTGCCGTCCCGGAGGCCGAAGCGCTGTTCAATAACTTCGCGTTCACGATCCGTGAGGGTGTCCAGAACATCCTTGATTTTTTCTTTCAGGAAAGAGAAGGAGGCTTCCTCCATGGGATTTTCCGCCGCCTTGTCTTCAATAAAGTCACCAAAGGAGGTATCGTCGGAATCCCCCACGGGGGCTTGCAGGGAAATGGGCTGCTGGGCCATTTTCAAAACGGAACGCACGCGTTCCACAGGCAGATGGATTTCTTCCGCGATTTCTTCCGGAGTGGGTTCCCTACCGTACTCCTGCACCAGCTGCTTTTGCACGCGCATCAATTTATTGATGGTTTCAATCATGTGCACGGGAATGCGGATGGTGCGGGCCTGGTCTGCAATGGAGCGGGTGATGGCCTGGCGAATCCACCAGGTGGCATAGGTGGAGAATTTGTAGCCGCGGCGGTATTCAAATTTTTCCACCGCTTTCATCAGGCCCATGTTGCCTTCCTGAATCAGATCCAGGAAGGAGAGGCCGCGGTTGGTATATTTTTTGGCAATGGAAATGACCAGGCGCAGATTGGCCTCCACCATTTCATCCTTGGCCCTGCGGGCTTCGCGAAGCCATTTGCGGAGTTCCTGGTAGGCATCTCCCATCTCATCCGCAGTCATCCACATGCGAAGCTCCAGCTCTGCCAGATGTTCCTTGAGTTCCTTGTTGTCCGGATCCAGGGCAACCTTCTTCTGCATGCGGAGCACGCGGTCGCGGGCCTCGTCAATCATGGAACAGAAATCCTCAATCACCTTGTGCTTGAAATACAGGCGACCGAAGAACTTCACCAAAGCGCCGGCAATTTTGTCGAATTCGGCCTGGCGGGCCTTGACGGACTTGGCCGCCTCCTTGCTGCGGTACAGCTTGCGGAAGGAACCGGATGCGTCCTGATGGGTCTGCTGTATCTGGGCGCAGAGCTGGGCCAGCCCTTTCATATAGCGCTCACGGGAGTCTATCTTTTTGTCAAGGATAACGCGGTCAAAGCGTTCCTCATTGTCGAGCAGGCGATAGGCTACGTCCAGATAGGCATTCGCAATGAAACCGAAGCGGTGCACACAGCGCTGGACGTTCTGTTCCGCGTCCTCAATTCTCTTGGAAATGGCCACTTCCTCTTCACGGGTAAGCAGGGAAACCTGGCCCATTTGTTTCAGGTACATGCGGACGGGATCATCCAGAATGTCCATCTTGGCTTCGAGCTTTTCCTCTTCGTCCTCTTCTTCCGTGCTGATGCGGGTGCGGTCCGTGTAGCTGTCCACATCGGACGCGTCAATGATGTCAAACGCCATGCTGCGCAGGCGGTCCATGATGGCCTCGTAATCCTGCTGATCGACAATGTCGTTGGGAAGGGAGTCATTAATATCGTCAAAAGTCAGATACCCCTGTTCCTTGGCGAGCTTGATAAGTTCACGGATTTTTTCCTGAATTTCCGGAGCGTCAATCGGATTCGTGATCTTGCGGCTGGCAGCCCTCTTGCGTTCCTCTTCCAGTATTTCGCTTAATTTTTTGGGCGTTTCCTCCTTCGCGGCAGGTTTGGCGGCCTTCTTCTCAGCCGGCTTCTTCTCCGCAGCCTTGGCTGGAGCTTTCTTGGCAGGGACAGCTTCAGGCGCCTTTGCCGGAGTCTTTTTGGCGGACGGCGCCGCCTTCTTGGAGGCAGAAGCCGGAGACGCTTTTTTTGCCGGGGCCTTTTTTTCCGCAACGGGCTTGGCGGCGGCCTTTTCCGCAGCCGGAGCGGCAGCCTTGGCAGAGTTTTTTTTGACAGGAGCCGCCTTCGGAGCGGTTTTGGAATTTTTTGCGGCGGGCCGGGCCGCTATTTTTTCCTTGGATTCAGAAGCTTTTTTGTTGGCGGAAGTCTTCTTGGGAGAAGAGGGGGATGGGTCACCGGATTTGGACATATCTTGAAAAGAAGAGGGCACAATTCACCATTATATCAATACCCGGAGGTATCGAGGCACTACATTGTACCCAGCAAACGCTTCAAGTCAACACTAAGTTTGGACAATTCCAGCCTTCTGGCAACATCCGTGGAGGGATCCGCCAGTTCCGCCATCAGGGAGGCGATGTGCCTCTCCAAAGCGGCCTTCGCAATGCCGGAGCAGGCTTCCTGTACGCTCCTGTCCACATCGGGAATAGGTATGGGCTCCAGATTCAGCATGCCCAGGGCATCCCGTTCCGGCTGAGGCAGAGACACCAGAAAAGCCTGAACGGCCGCGGGGCTGTCCGGAGAAGGCAGCCTGGCCAGAATTTTTTTTAAGATGCCTCCGCCCTGCAGCAGCCGCATCGGCTCCAGCAATTCTTCAATGCGGTCCACGATAAGCCCCTGGGCACGGGAATTCTGAAGGGCCAGTTCACAGAGCACGGCCACGGCGCGATCCATTTTCACAGGAGGATGCTGCGGAACCTCCTCAGCCGTCTTACGCTCTGCGGACTGGGCCTGTTCCTGCCCCTTCCGGCGTCCGGCCATTCTGACGGCGCCGCGCAAATTATCCGCAGCCATGCGCATGCGTGTGGCTACGTCAGCCGTAGCCAGGTCCCGGGCCACCGGGTCGCTCATGCAGGCCAGCAGGGCCGTCATCTCACGGGCAAAAGCGGCGCTGGAAGCGGCGTCATCCAACAAACCGCTCTCCCTGGCCCGTTCAATGCGAACCTCAAAGAAGGAACGGGCCCGCTCCACCATCCCAGAAAAAGCCTCTTTCCCCTCCCTCTTCATGAAAGAATCCGGATCGTCCCCGGCAGGAAGGTTCACCAGGTAAATATCCTTGCCAAAAGGGGCCAGTTCACGGAAAGCCCGGTCCGCCGCAGCCATGCCCGCCTTGTCCGCGTCAAAACACAATACTATCCGTGAAGCATAGCGTGAAAGAATCCGGGCATGCTCCGGAGTAAACGCCGTCCCCAAAGGGGCTACGGCAAAAGAAATACCCGCCTCGTGGCAGGCAATAACGTCTATCTGCCCCTCGCACAACAGGGCTTTGCCGCTTTTTCCCATAGGGCCGCGCGCCTTGTCCAGGGCAAACACCACGTCCCCCTTTTTGAAAATGGCCGTCTCCGGGGAATTAACGTACTTGCCTACGTTTTCCTGAGGCCGCAGAATGCGGCCGGAAAACGCCACACATTCTCCGTACACATTGTTGATGGGGAACATCAGCCTGTCCCGGAAGCGGGCGTACAAATCTCCCCGTTCTCCGCGGTTGGCGAGACCGGAATCTATCAGCACCTGGTCCGGGATACCCTCCCTGCGGGCCCAGGCCAGAAACTCCCGCGAGGAGTCAGGAGCCCACCCTACCTGCCAGCGTTTCGCCATGTCTGCCCCGTATCCGCGGGAATTCAGGTAAGCCCTGGCCTCCGCCGCCTTCGGGGAACAAAGCAGGAGCCTGTGGAAAAACCCAGCCGCCTTCTTGTGGGCCACCAACAAAGCCGTGCGTGCCTTGCGCCGCCTTTCCTCCGCTGCGTCATAGACCTCCTCCACAATGGAGATTCCGGCTTTTTCCGCCAGCCTTCGCACGGTATCCGCAAACCCCAGGTTTTCCATCTTCATCACAAAAGTGATGGCAGACCCCCCTTCCCCGCAGCCAAAGCATTTAAAATTCTGCCGACTCTGGTCCACAATGAAGGAAGGCGTCTTTTCATTGTGGAACGGGCAGCATGCCTTCCACCGGGAACCGGCCCTTTTCAGGGGAAGATAGGATCCCACCACATCTACAATGTCAGTGGCCTCCAGAACGCGCCGGATACTGTCTTCATCAATCCTTCCCATAAGGCGGAACCAGTCTATCACAAGGGGTACGGGTACACAAGAATACAGAATCGGAACGCCATGCGAGGAAACAAGGCCTCCACAGGCTGGGAAAAGACGGCGCAGCACCGGCGCCTTCTCGCCCCGGAGGAACACATTTCCCCATTGAGCGCGGGAGCGGAACATGCTAGCCTGCCCGTATGAAGCGCATTCACCTTCTGTTGCTGGCTTTGCTGGCCCTGTTTGCCGGCGCCCCCTTCCGGGCGGCCGCGGAGGAAACCTTCCGCGACAGGGTAGTCGTCATCCCCGTAGGGGAGAACTCCCTGACCAGCAAACAAAGCTTCGGCTTCATGAACCGCATCCTGAAAAGAGCGCAGGAGGAGCAGGCGCGCGCGGTAATATTCGATTTGAACACGCCCGGCGGCCTGGCCTGGGAGACCAGCGAGATGATGATGAAAAGCATCCAGCCGCTCACCATTCCCACCTACGCCTACGTAAACCCCAGGGCCATGTCCGCCGGGGCGCTCATCTCCGCGGCGTGCGACAAAATTTACATGGCTCCCGTCTCCTCCATCGGCGCAGCGGGCATCATCACCTCATCCGGAGAGGAAATGGATCCCGTCATGCGCAAGAAAGCGGAAAGCGCCTTCTGGGCCTTTACCCGCTCCGTCGTGACGGAAAAGGGTTACCGCCCGGAAGTGGTGAAAGCCATGATGATCCCGTCCGACCAGGAACAGCAGTTCGGCCCCGTCAAACTGGAAAAAGGCGCGCTCCTGACCCTGACGGGCAAGGAAGCCGCCGCGCGTCTGGAAGACGGCAGGCCCCTGCTGGCCCAGGGCACAGCCTCCTCCGTCACGGACCTGCTGGCCCAGGAGAAAGTAAATGCCCCCGTGGTCACGGCGGAACCTACGGCCTTTGAGCGCATCGGCCTCTGGATTGCATGGGCTTCCCCCATCCTGATCCTGCTGGGCATCGGCGGCATTTACATGGAATTTAAAACGCCGGGATTCGGCATCGGCGGCATTGTGGCCATTGCCGCGTTTGCCCTGTTCTTCTTCGGCAACAACATTGCCGGGAATCTGGCCGGCTATGAGACGGCGGCCCTGCTCGTTCTGGGCATAGTCCTTCTTTGCGTGGAATTCTTCGTTATCCCGGGCACATTCATTGCGGCCATTGCGGGCGGCGTCTGCATCTTTCTGGCCCTGTTCGGCGGCATGGTCAGCTCCTGGGAATGGGACCATATCATCCGGGACGGACAGTGGGATGACGTCAACACGCTGGCGGCAGTCCTGGGCATCCCCCTTCTGAAACTGGCCCTGGGCCTGACCGGAGGCTCCCTTCTGATTGCCCTGCTGATGAAATACCTCCCGGATTCCATCCTGATGCGCCGCGTTACCAACGCCACGGTCAGCGGAGGTTCCGCCGGTGAAGCGGTCAATATCGCGCGCGTTCAGGTAGGAGACCGCGGGAACGCCGTCACGGAGCTGAAACCCAATGGAAAAGCCATGATTCATGGCGAAATATGCGAGGTTTTCTCTCGACAAGGCATACTGATTAAGGGTACCCCTGTGCGCGTCGTGGACATCCGGCCATTCGACCTCGTCGTCGTCAAGGACGACTCCCCCTCCGGGGATTGACGCCATCACGCTTCTTATCTACTGCCATGCCTCTCACCGTTGGACTCATTTCCCTGGGCTGCCCCAAGAATCTGGTTGACTCTGAAATCATGATCGGCCACCTGCAAAAAGCCGGCATGACCATGACTCCGGAACCAGAACTCGCGGACGTAATGGTGGTCAATACCTGCGCTTTCATTGACCAGGCCAAGCAGGAAGCCATCGATGCCATTCTGGACATCGTGCGTGCCCGGGAAAACGGGGCTTATCCGGAAAACCAGAAACTCATCGTGGCGGGCTGCCTGTCCCAGCGCTTCCGGAAGGAACTGCCCGCCCTGCTTCCGGAGGTGGACGCCTTTATCGGTCCGGACCAAATCACCAAACTGCCGGAAATTATCACTCAAGTGATGGACCGGACCATACAGAACCGGAACTTCATTGAAGGAAAATGCAGGTACGTTCCTGACTGGAACACGCCGCGCTACCGCCTTACCCCGCCGCACACGGCCTACATCAAGATAGCGGAAGGCTGCAACCACGGCTGCGCCTACTGCATCATTCCCATGATCCGCGGACGCCACCGCAGCCGTTCCCAGCAGGACGTAGTGCGTGAAGCGGAAACCCTTATCCGGTCCGGCGTGAAGGAAATCTGCCTCATCGCGCAGGACATCACCTATTACGGCATGGATAAATGGACGGATGCGCGCCCAAACCGCCGCAGCGCGGTGGATTCCTCCCGCGGAGAGTCCCTGGCTTCCCTGCTCCGCGCCCTGAACGCCATTGAGGGAGAATTCTGGATCAGGCTGCTCTACACCCACCCCGCCCACTGGAGCGACGAACTGACCGCAGCCATCGCGGAATGCCCCAAAGTGGCCCGCTATGTAGACATTCCCCTCCAGCATATTTCCGATAATATGCTGGACGCCATGCAGCGCGTAACGGACGGAGACTATATCCGCACGTTGCTCCGGAATATCCGGAAGGCCGTTCCGGGCATCGCCATCCGCACCACCTTCATCACCGGATTCCCCGGAGAAACGGAAGACGACCATCAGGAACTGATGGAGTTTATCGAGGAATTCCGTTTTGAACGCGCCGGCATTTTCACCTTCTCACGGGAGGAAGGGACAAAAGCCTACAAGATGCCCAACCAGGTGCACCACCGCACCAAGGCTCGCCGCTACAATGAAGCCACCCTGTTGCTGGCGCGTCTCGCTTCGGAAACGGGCCAGGAGCAAATCGGCAGGCAAATACGCGTGCTGGTGGATGCTCCCGGAGTCGCCAGAACGGAATGGGATGCTCCGGACATTGACGGAACCGTTTCCGTTCCTCTGACGCTGCCCGTCGGGCAATTCGCTACTGTCACCGTAACGGATGCCGTTGCGTATGAATTGACGGCGGAATAAAATTGCTTCCGTGCCTGTCGGAAAGAACCCGGGAACAAAAATACAGGCGAAGCGCAGACCGACGTATATTGCCTCCTGTTTTCCGCCCGGCTTTCCGGATTTTCTGCAAAGGCCCTACTGCTTCACGCTGGATTCAGGCAGGGGAACGTTTTCCGGAGGAGCTTCCTGAGGCGCAGCTCCCGACGGAGAAACGGAATTCGGAACAGGAACCAGAGAGGTATTCATCCGGGATATATCCAGCTCACGGGAAGCGGCGGCGGCTTCCGGGCTGACGGCGCCCATGTTTGAGGGCAAAGGAAGCAAAGCTCCGTCCGGACCAATTAAATCAGAAGCGGAAACAGGATAAAAACCCATCATTTCCTGCGGATTAACAATCTCCGAGAGGCTTACGTAACCCTGGCTGCCGTCTTCAAACTCGACTTTGGCGAACAAATCCCCGCAGACCAGCACCTTCCCGGTTTTCACCCCACCCCTGACGGTTCCGCTTGTGGAAAAATTACTTTCCGGATTCTGTTCAAACACCATCATTCTGTCCTTCTTGAACGTAACGGCTTCCCCAGGTTTGTAAAATGCCTGCTCCGCCTTGTTTTTAGCCGCCATTTTCTTGGAAGTGATTCCCACGGGATCCAACGCAGAACTCTGGCGGTCCCAAGCATTCACATGCTTGTTCGGACCGCAGGAGGCCAGCAACACCAGCAAAGCGGAAGGGAGAAAAAGCAATTTCATTTGCAGATTATCTTAATTGCCGGGGATTACGGATGGAAGCAGAATTTGCGCCTGTCTCCGCCAGAGACTGTTTCTAAAAGAAAAATTCCGCCTTCCCCTCCGGTTCATGCTGTTTCCCGCAGAGAAAACCATGCCGCTTCCGAACTGCATCCCGGACAAATAATCGGATTCCCGGTGAGGAGTTTATTTCTGCGGCGGAAAATAAACAGCCTGTCTTACCGTCCCCCCTGCTCCAGTTCCCAAGAAAAACCGCAAAGCATGGCGCGGAGACAACGTATTAAGCTTGCCGCCTTCCTGCCGGAAATGCTATTCTGGCGCTTACTGTTCCAACGGCTGACGCAGGTCCATCCGGGGGAACCGCTCAAGTAATGCGTTCTGATATGGATGAGAAAAGATTAGCCGGCGTAGTTCTGCCATTGTTCTCCCTGCGCCGTAACAATGACCACGGCATCGGGGACCTGACGGCCTTGCGCCAATGGATTGACTGGGCGGCGGATGCCCATGTGGGGTTCCTCCAGCTGCTCCCCGTCAATGCCCTGGGCAGGGACGAATGCCCCTCCCCCTATTCCGCCATCAGCTCCGTAGCTTTGGAACCCCTGTACCTTTCCCTGGAACCCTGGACCATACCCGGCCTGGAAGAACGCGTATTCAATGAAACGGGGGACACGCTGCCGTGGGAACAGCCCTCCGGCCCGGATCTGGTGGACTACCCCAAGGTCAGATTCTGGAAAATGTGGATTCTGCGGGGAGCCTGGAACAACTTCAAAACCAAGCCGGAATATGAGTGCATTATGCCCAAATTCAGGGAATGGGTGAAAGAACAGGGGAGCTGGCTGGAAGACTTTGTCTGTTTCCAGGTTCTCTGCGACCTGTTCGGTACGGAAATCTGGTGGCACTGGCCGGAACAGGATCCGGCGCGGGCCAAGACCATTGCCTCCGATTACGAGGAGGAAAAGGATTTTGCCCGCTGGCTCCAGTGGCTCTGTGAAAAACAGTGGGAATTCATCCGTATTTATGCGGACGAACGCAATGTGAAGCTGATGGGGGATATCCCCATTGGCGTTTCCCTTTCCAGCGCCGACGTCTTTTTTGAACGCCACCTGTTTGACACGGAATGGTGCGGAGGAGCCCCGGCGGAAGGCAGCTATGCGGAAGACCCATTCACGGCCAAATGGGGGCAAAACTGGGGCATTCCTCTATATAGATGGGATGTCATGGCGCAGGACAACTTCGCCTGGTGGCGCCGCCGGGTAAAATACTGCACCAAGATTTTCAGCATGTACAGGATCGACCACATCCTGGGCTTTTACCGCATTTACTCCTTCCCGTGGAAACCCACGGAAAACGGGGTCTTCCTGCCGCTTTCCCCCGATCAGGCTGCCCAGAGAACGGGCGGAAGGCTGCCCGGCTTCAAGCCGCGCGGGGATGACAACGCTGCGGACCGCAACATGAACCTGGCGGACGGGGACCTGTACCTGCGCCTTCTGCTTTCCGCTGCTCCCGGCGTCAGCGTGGTGGGGGAAGACCTGGGCTGCGTTCCGGACTACGTGCGCCCGAACATGCGCCAACTGGATATCCCCGGTTTCAAAATTCCCCACTGGGAAATCAAGGCGGACGGAACCATTACGTCTGGAAAAGAGTATCACGAATGCTCCTTTGCGGCGTTCGGAACGCATGATTTCGAAACCATCATGCAGACATGGAACGACAGCTACGCGAAAATCGAACGCGCCCGCAAGCTGGGCCTGTGGGAGAATGGCTCCCCCAAAACGCCGTCCAGCCCGGAACAGGAAAACATCGTGCGCCAGGCGGAGGACGGAGCGCGCCTTCTGAAATGGTTTGCGGATTTCTCCGGCATGCAGCCTGAAACCTGTCTTTCCTACTGGAACCAGGAAATCAAGACGGCCATGTACAACGCCCTGTTCCGTTCCCGTTCCCGTTATGCGGCCATTCTCTGGCCTGCTCTCTTCGGCATCAACAAACGGCTCAATATTCCCGGCACTACGGGAGGGACCAACTGGAGGGAACGCATGCCCTTCAAGGCCGTGGAAGCATGCGGCATGCCGCAGACCGCATGGCTGCGCACCGTCATCGACGAATCCGGCCGCACGCCGCTGCAGGGTGAAGACGCCATCAGGGCGCTCAAGGAATCCAGCAAACGCCTCTTCCCGAAGATCACCGTCAACAACGAACGCTTCCTGAAACGGATGCTGATGTGGCCGAACGGCAAAACATTGTAGCTGCCCCCCCTGCCGGAACATCCCCCCCCCGCAGTATCAAAAAGGGCGCGTTTCCTTCGAAAACGTGCCCTTTTTTCTATCCGTGCTGATGTTTCCTAAAACGCCCTGGATACACCCGCATTTACGCGGTGGTACACGGAGCTTCCCCGGGCTTCCATGCCATAACCGGCATAAACCGTCCAGAGGTCATTCCACTGCAAGGCGGCATCATACTCCACGCGTACGGCATGGCGGGCTGGTTGGACACCACGGGCCCTCCAGAAAATGTCGCTGTATATGCTGTAAACGGAAGCCTCCGGCACATCCTGAATAGCATCTCCCACATAGGAAAGGCGGAGCACCTGCGTCCAGTGCCTGCCTTTCCAGTCACCACTTCTCTCAACACTCACACCTGCCGGGATGGACAACCGGCGCAAAACCGCTCCTTCAAATTTTCTGGCATAGCTGCCGTCTTCAAGAAAAGAAGCCTCCGTGCCATGTGTAAACTCCATCCTCAAAAACGGAGACACAGTCCATCCTCCTGCATACTGAATGCTTCTGGAAACTTCCGCCTGGACCAGCCACGTTCTGTTGTTCCATTCCCCATGAGCGTCCATACCGTTACTGAACCGGCTTTTCATGCAGTTATCAGTCATTCCCCAAGTAAGATCGGCTTTCACCGTCCACAGGGAACGCTCGCCGGAGCGGAATATCCGCCCCCAATAAATACTCCCCATCAGGGAATCCTGGGTAATCCTCCCATTAAAATCCCGGCTCTTGCTGAAACCGTGCATTTGTCCGAACGCTATCCCCCATATCCCGCTCTTTCCTCCAAAATCGGAATCCATGCCAACGGAATATCCGCCCCCGTCATAGTCATAACCATCTACGCCGCCCCGGGAACGCTGGCGGGCGAAATCCCCCAGCCCCATTCCCCATACATTGCGTGCATACCGCTGATACAACCGCACCGGGGTTAACTGCGCCAACGCAGTATTCCCAAGAGAAGCCGCGTTTGAAGCGGAACTCCAAAGGGAATTGAGAGCAAGCTCTCCAGCCTGCTCCGGACGGACCTGATCCGGGCGGCATCCGGCTTCATGTTTCCAAATTGCCAACAGCTGGTCATCTTCTCCATCTCCATCCATGTCGCGCCATTCATATTCCCAGGTACCGCCGTAGGTATAGGGAGAATCAACCGTGGATGACTGGGTCGTATTGGAAATAACCCCTTTCAGCCCTCCTTGCGGCCGTTTGCTGGAAGAATCCATATTAAAAATGACAAACTCCCTGTCCCTTCCCCAGGCGGCGGAGGCGTAATCATCCAGCGTATCCGCAATTCCAATGGTTCCCCCCAGTAAAAATTCCCCGGAGGCGGTGATGTTGATACCGCTGTCCCCCCGTTCCGAGAAAGGCATGAGATCCCAGTCAAACCCGTGGGACATGTCAATGGTGACAGCGGAAAGGGAAGGCAGTTCATAGGTCTTCCCCTCCCAACTGTCGGAACCAATGGGAGCGGCTCCCACCCGCAAGATAGCGCCGCTGCCATGGCCGGAAACAATCACCTGCTGGGCGCTGATGGATGAACCGGACGTCATTTCCAGCACTCCGCCGGCCAGGTTAAACACCGGTTTGTCCTGCTCCACTCTTGGACTTCCCTGCCATACATCCCCACTCTCATTCGCCAGGTTCATGCCGTATTCAAGAACCAGCCGTCCCCCTTCCACAATAATATTTGATTCAAGTTTCACCCTGCGGGAGGCCTCCACCCGTTCCGCGTAATCACCATCACTTTCCCCGTCATTGCGAACTAGAAACGACTCCGTCAATGCACCGGAAAAACGCACGGTTCCTCCAAACTCCACAGGAATACCTCCATAATCTGCCCAATCGGCCGGAATTCTGTTAATATGCAGGGTAGGCATGGCTACAGTAATACTTTCAATATCAATACCATCATAAAATACAATTTCTCGTCCGGCCTGGGCGCGGAAATCCATGGTTAAATTCCCATTGGGCTGAGATATACCCGTATAATCGTCTTCGGGAGCATAAGCAAAAATCCTCAGGGCGCGGGCAAAGACCCCCGAACTTCCTTTAACCAAGTTGCCTCGGAAAACGATATTCCCGCCATCCGCAGACAAAAGCCATTGCCCACCAAACCTTTTCCCTTCATTATTGCCGCAATAAATGGCTCCGGCCGTATTTTTATCAGTCACATTATTTTCAAACAGGACATCACCCGTTTGCACCAGCTTAAAAGATCCATAAATAGTGATAGCGCCCGCCATCCCCGGCATGCTCCCTCCGGAAGCCTTATTATTTCTAAAAATAATATCTCCCCGGATGTTGCTAAACGACAAAGACGGCTGGTTATCCGGTAAGAATATGGATCCAATGCCTATCGCCGCAGGTCCTCCGGTGGACGTGTTATTTTCAAACAGGATATTTTCCGTATCATTAAATGAAATACTCCCTTCATTGGTAAAAATCCCCGCAGAACTCATGTAATAAGAAGTTTTAACAAGATTCCTGAAGATAATACTTCCCGTATGGTCAAAAGAAATATTCCCATCTCCAGGATTGGAGTAAAGGGAAGAATCCCCCCCTGGTTAATAAAAATGGCGCCGCCATTGGAAGAATATCCCATCTTCATATCCGTAAAAGAAATATCCCCGGTATTGGTAAAAGCCAAGGAATTCAAACGGCTGAAGCCTATACCCCCATGATTCAGCCCCCGGAATTCGATATTTCCTACATTGTTGAAAGAAACAATATCAGCTTTCCCGTACCTCCCGCCACCGGTTCCGGCCGTGGCGCCATCGGTAATGCCGATCATGTCCATATTATCCGCAATGAAGCTCAAATCGCCCAAATTCTGAAAAGTAACCTGAGGAGCGACAAACTCCTCCCCGCTTTCCCATGGCCCCATGACAAAAATAAAAGATTTGGAAGCGGAACTGTTCTTTCCGGGATTAAGCCCGGTGCAGTGAAAGCCGAGAGACGTTCCTTCCGTGCTGGAAAAATGCGTACTATAGCCGGAGAAAACACCCTGCCTGTTTCCGGCGCCGCCCTTGTCCGGATTATAATTATCAAACGTAAACGCACCTTCATAAAAGACGCCATCCCTTCCGGCCAGATGATACGTCACTTCCTCCGGCTGGAATACTTCCACATCATCGTTTCCATATGTTCCTGAATAAATATCCACTTCCTTGGAAAAAACGGAACAGACAGTAACTGAAGGAACCAAGGACAACATGGCAAAAGCAAATAATTTCATGATAATCTGTACATTTGGATGTTTTTTGCATATCAAACGCGCTCCTTTTAATGTACGAATTAGGAATCCGTTGTTATTCGAAACTCAAAACAACAAAATAACAATCAATGAATTATTGTTAGAAAAAAAGATTGAAACAGAACAAGATTCCTTCCTCTTCTCACAGGTTGGCCATTGAATATAAAAAAATAATCTTTACTCCGGATTCCTAATTCGCAACCATACTGAAAATAAAATGGTTTGATAGTTGATGTTTTATATTTTTCTTTAAATAAATCAAATTTTCAACAATAGAGCCACACAGTCCCAAAAACTGCGGGAATGCAGTTACAATCAATCCATTCTTGCCTCCCTGCCGGAAAAATCCCATACTTTCTGCATGACATGGAGTTGGAACAAACTTTCCGCCGCCAAATGGGAAGACGCCTGGAGCGAACGCATCGCCGGAAATCCGAACGCCGTTATTACAAAAATCAAAGGGGGGAAAACGGTTCGAATCACCGTTTACTGCGATGATGAAGAAGACGCCCTGGCCTTGAAAAAATATTTTGGAGGAACTGTCAGGGAAATCAAGACGCAGGACTGGGTAGCGACCCAGAAGCGGGAAAAACGCCCTCCGCTCAAAATAAGGGACACACTGGTCATTACGGAGCAGAGTTCTCCGGAGAATCTGGCCGCTCTGCAGAAACAGTTCCCCTCGCGCTGCATCCTGAGCGTCCCCGCCGAAATGGCTTTCGGAACAGGAGACCACGCTACCACATCCACCTGCCTGCGTTTTATCTGCGACGCTGCCAAATCCCGCAGAAAAACATCATGGAGCATGACGGACATAGGCTGCGGAACCGCCGTGTTGGCCATGGCGGCGCTGAAGCTGGGGGCGGAGCACGCCACGGCTTTCGATTTTGACCCCATGGCCATTGAAGTGGCCCGGCACAACATGGTCCGCAACGCCGTTACGGCGGAACAGCTGGACTTATTTGTGGAAGACGTCTTCAAATGGAAACCTTCGGAATCCCAGCAGGGTGACCTTGTCGTCGCCAACCTGTTTTCAACCATACTGCAAAAGGCTTTTCCACAAATCATCGCCGCCATGAAGAAGGATGCCGCTTTGGTCATCTCCGGCATTCTGGCTTCCCAGTGGGAAGAAACGAAAACGGCAGCGGAACGTCACGGTCTGTTCTTTGAACGGGCCGTCAAACGCGGGAAATGGATTACGGCAAAGGGAGGAATGGCCCGGTAGCAAATAGACTCGCTCCGCATTTTTGTTCCGCCCTCACGGCCCTTCCTTCATCGGAACAGCAATACCCGGCTTCCAGTTCAAAAATCTCCGCATCCCGGCACCCCTGCTACAGAAAACAGGAATGCACTTTCATTGTCCGGCAGGAAAAACCAGCCCGCATGCCCGGCATGTGATTCTCCTTACGGGCAGGACTATCCCTCCACACGTTGTTCACGGGCAGAAAACAGTCTCTCTACATACTTGGCCAGCATATCCACTTCCAGATTGACCGGCTGGCCGGGAACGGCATTCTGCAGATTCGTGCGGCCGAAAGTATGGGGTGTAATCCAGAACTCCAGCAGAGAGCCGCTCAAATTGGCTATGGTCAGGGAAATGCCGTCAATGGTGATGGAACCCTTGTCAATACAATAGCGGGTGAGTTCCTCCGGAATGCGCACCTCCAAACGGTGGTCCTGCCCTACAGGCTCCAGAGCGGCAATCGTACCGGTATGATCCACATGCCCCATCACGAAGTGGCCTCCGAAACGGTCCATGGCGGACATGGCGCGTTCCAGATTAACCAGCATCCCCGGCTTGAGGGTTCCCAGACTGGTGACGCGGAGAGTCTGGGAAAGCAGATCAAAGGAGATACGTTCACCCTCCAGGGCATCCACCGTCAGGCAGCATCCGTTGACGGCAACGGAATCCCCCAGGGCAAGTTCACGGCCGAACGGAATGGTCAGCGTCAGCCTGGCTCCGCCGTTAATAGGCGTAAATCCTTCCACGGTTCCTGTTGTTTCAACGAGTCCGGTAAACATAAGAGTGACAGTACGCTCCGGCCATTAATGGCCGAAGCAGGTGAAGAAAATAAACACGATGGCAGTGGGAAAAGCCGCCCAGGCAAACAGCCACAGGGGATTGATGCCTTTGAAATATTTACCCAGAATGGCCTGCCCGGCCGGATTGGGGGCGTTGGCGATGACCGTCAGGCCGCCGCCCGTCACAGCACCCGCCACCACGGAATATTTGACGGCTTCCGGCAGGTTGGGAACCGTAGACGCCAGGAAAGTGACGGCGGCATTGTCATTAAATGCCGTCAGCAGCGTAGCCCCGACCATGGCGTAGTCCCCCAGCCGCGTCAGCACCGGCTCCAGCCACCAGGCCTGCACGCCGCCCAGAATGACCAGCCCCGCCAGGAAGAACCCCACCATGATGGGTACGCGCAGAGACATTTGGTTCTGGTATTGCGGCGTAGCCAGTGTGAAACCGATAAAGAACAGGAAACTGCCGATGAACATGACCGGCTCATGGGCAAAAAGAACCGTCCAGACCAGGAAGCAGACATGCGCCAGGGTCACCCACAACGGTATCTTGTCATTGCGGTCTTCCCAGGACTGGGGAACGGCGTCGTCAAACTCGTCGAACTCCCTCTGCTGGGAAGCCAGGCGGGCGAACTCCCTGCGGAAAAGGAGAAAATACGCCAAATTGGAAATGACGATGGCGGAAACGGCCTTCCATCCGAAATGCTGGATCATGTGAGCCAGCCCCCAGTCCCACTTTTCCGCCACCATCACTACGGGCGGAGCTGCAAAGTGCGTCAGGGTGCCCCCGATGGAGATATTCACGAAGAGAAGCCCCAGAGTGGCGTACATCAAGGTTTTCTTCGGCTTGAGGTCGTAAAATTTCTTGCTTAGGATCAGGGCCCCGATCGTCATGGCGGCAGGTTCCGTAATCAGAGACCCCAGCAAGGGAGCCAGGCACATCACGGAAATCCACCACGCGCCCGGCGTGGCCTTCCCAAGCCTGGCGCCGCAGTTCACGACATATTCCGCCAGCTTGAAAATAGGGCGGGAAGAAGCGATAATCATGATAATCATCACGAACATCGGCTCCGTGAAGGAACAGTCATAATTCAAATAAGCGGAAAAATCCTCAAAGGAATAATACTTCCAGCACACGAACATGAAAGGGATAAGCCAGATTCCGAACACGGCTTCCACTTCTCCCAGAAAATGGAAAATGGCGGACGCGAAGGAAACCGGGAGGCGCTCTTCCGGATGCATCACGCGGAAGTTGGTTTCCTTGAGCTTTTCCTTATAGCGCAGGGCCAGCTTATGGGAATAACGCTCAAAGCGGCCAGCCAGAAACGTATGGATAATAGCGCCGAAGAAAACGAGCGTCACTGCCAGGTTGAAACCGCCGGACTGCTTGTTGCGTTCACTAAGCACCTGGTACAGGCTGGCATCCGGCGGCACCGGATTGTAATGATTGAGAGGAATGGGAAAATGGCTGTACTGGGATTCCCCCCCCACTTCCGCGGCCGGATAAGCGGGAGCCGCCGTGCGGGCCGAAGCTTCACCGGCGGGAGCCCCCAGGAAAAAAGCGGCGGCAGCTACGGCAGTGAGCAGACCCGCACGGCGCGCCAGAACTTTGAAGAAATGACAAATACAGCTCATGTCTGCAGACAGACTAAACGCCTCTCCTTTCTTCCGCGAGCGGAAAATGAGTCTGCATGCTTTTTAGTGATAACGCATTCAAACGGGAAAATCCAGACATGCCCCGGAAAAAACGCGCGCGGCACGGAACAGGCTGTCATGCCTGCCTGAGTTTAAGGTTGAACAGAAAACTTAAAAATAGTAGTTGCAGATATGCGCTCCGTCCCAGGCCTCCTTTCCGTTTTCTTGATCGCAGCCGGTGTCGCATGTGCGGAGCTTCCGCCCGACCTGCCGCCGGCGTCTCCCCTTCCCTTTACTCCCGGCCCGGTCATCGGGGGAACCATCAAGGGAAACCCGGCCGCCGGCATCGTTCCCGTCAAAGACCTGATTGAAGCCAACCGCAAGGATGAATACATCCCCATGGCGGAACCCATTCCCGGAGAGACAGGCTCTTCCGCTCCCCTGGCGGAGTCCATCCCTAACGCGGAACCCATTCCCGGGGAAACGAACCTGCACGCCCCGGTACAACCTGCGGAGGCACCCCTTGCCATTCCCTCCACGGCTTTTTCCCCCGTTCCGGTTCCTCAGCCTGAAACCCGCGTAGCCATTCTGGGTTACCATGATTTCAGCCGCACCCTTCCCGCTACGGAAATGCGCATGAATACGGATGTATTCCGCTCCCAGATGCAGGCGCTGAAGGCGTCCGGAGTGCCCGTCATCTCCATGAAGGAATTCCTGGAATGGAAACTGGGGGACAGGCAACTTCCGGCCAAATGCGTCATGATCACCATCGATGACGGCTGGAAGAGCGTCTACACGGACGCCTATCCCATCCTGAAAGAAACGGGATTCCCCTTTACCATTTTCCCATACACCAAATTCATCACGGGCCGCGGTTCTGCCATGAGCCCCGCCCAGATTCAGGAAATGCTGAATAACGGCGCCACCCTGGGCAGCCACTCCGTCAGCCACCTGTACCCAAGATCCTGGAGGGCCGCCCAGCGGAAAGGTACACAAGCGGTTCTGGATCTGGCAACGGCGGAAATAGGCAATTCCCGGAAAATCCTTCAGGAAAAATTCCCCGGTTCTTCCGTGGAGGCCTATTGCTATCCTGGCGGCTTCATCCTGCCGGAAATGATCTCCAAGGCGGAAGAAGCCGGATTCCAGGCGGCCTTTACGGTAATCCCCAAAAAAGTGACCAAGGACACGGACCGCTGGCGGATTCACCGCTACATGGTCTTCGGCAAAGACCCTAAGACATTTACCAGAGCCCTGAATTTCAACGTTCCCTCCACTCCGGAAACTCCGGCGGCCACCCCTGGCAACAGCAGCGGGAAAAAGATGAATTCCTACCCGGCCCCGGCCCAGCCCGTTTATCCGGCCGCCAATACCGTGGTGAAAAACCAGACTCCCGATATATCCATTTCCCTGGCAGGGGAACCCTCCTTGGAACCCAAGCAAATGGAAATGCGCGTCTCCGGCTTCGGCCTGGTAAACGCCCGGTACGACGCCAAGGAAAAAATTTTGAAATGGACTCCCTCCCGTCCCCTGCGGCTCAGCCCCGTAACCGTCCAGGTCCGTTGGAAAAATCCTGCTGTCAACATGTGGCAAACGGCCACCTGGCAATTCGGCATCGAGGAACAGGAAATGCACTTCACTCCCCGGAACATAGTCAAATAGCCATTTTCCCTCAGGGCTTTTTCACTACCAGCTTGCGGATGCCAAACCGGCGGTTGGTATCCGGCCCTCCCCAATTCCCATCCGTTCCGGACACTTTTCCTTCAAAGAAAAGAGGAGAGATGGAAGGAACTTCCGGTTCCAGATTCCCCTCCTGGAAGGCCTTATGAATCAGTTCCTCTCTCTGGAAAGCCTGAGAGCCTACATGATAATACTCCAGGGCGAACACCACCCCGAAAAACAAAGTCGCTCCGGCAAGGCAAACAGTCACCGCGCGCAATCCGCGCACCATGATCTCATTCCGGTACAATACGGAGAACAACACGGTTGACGCCGCCAAAACGGGCAGGGACGACACGAACTGAACATGATGGGCGGGAATGCACACCGGAAAATAACAAACGGACATGATGAACCCCAGCAACAATAAAAAAAGAATATAAAAGAAGGATTCCTTTTCCTTCCTGATTACTTCCCGGCACCGCTCCGTGCCGCTGAACAACAAAAATCCCGTTAATACTGCGGAAACGGCATATATTTTACACAACATCCTCGCGTGGTAATAAAGCAATATCCCGAAAGACTCCGCATAGGCGCAAAAACCGCCCTTCCTCAAAACTTCACTCGCTCCCAAATCATGGCCAAGCCGCGAATACAAACCGGGGGCGGCAAATAGAAACAGGCCTCCCAACGCAACGCCGGCAAACCCGCACCATACATAAGCGCCCACCCTGCGGTCCCGGAACATGCCGACCGCGGCCATGATGCAAAACGCCGCCGCCATTCCTATCGTCGCCCCCTCATTACAGGCGCCGCAGAAAATCCCATAAATCAGACATCCTGAGGACAGGCCCCATCGAGGGGAGGTTATCCGCTTCCCCCACCTGGTTCTGTAAATATTCATGAACCATACGATCAGGCATCCGGTCCACACATAATTCATGGAGCCTGCGCGTGTCAGGCAGACATAATAAACGGTTACCCCGGCTGAGACGAACATGCTTAAAGCAAACAACCACGTCCATGCTCCGCACTCCCGCCGGAGATTGGGCATTCTCCCCAGAGCGAGCACATAAAGGCCAAGAACAAGGGCAAGCACAAACACGGGATTCAAGACCGTCCAGACCAGCCGGGGAGCAGAAGTAATAAAAAACGCAGCCATTTCCCCCAGCCTGGGATTCCAATACAGGTAACTGTCCACGCAGGCCTTCCAGACATGGCGGATATGAAACTGCCCAAGGTACCCCGTCCTGTCGTGAATAAAGGAATCCCCGGCAATAGGGGAAAACCATGAAATAATATATAAAATAAATAATACTGAAAATGTTACAGCAATGGGAAAGACAAAAATTCTCCTCGGCTTCAACATATTTTTTTCCTAACGGATTAGGAATCCGCATATAACGTGAATCCCGAAAAGGACTACGCAGGGAGGCCGGCTACAAAGGAAGAAGATTCTCCTCCGCTGCGTTCGGACACGTCCAGCCATAAGGCCCGGCAGCCCTGTTTTCCCGGCACCCGCCATTCGGAAATAACTGAGCAAATTTGCATTAAATTATTTTTTCTCAAATTTGTAGGTTGACTCCGGATTCCTAATCCGCTTTTTCCCATATTCGGCAGGTTCCATATAAAAGCTTATTGTTAGAAAGGACTAACATTCATCAGTTGAGGAGACTCGCGCACCACCTCCCCGGAATGCCAAAAAAACTGACATTTGGCTTGCCCGCATGGTGTGAAGTGGCATAATCATCCGGCACCATTATCAGGTTCAGCCAGGCACGGACATCCACATGAAGACGAGCACCAAAACTTTCGCCATTGCAGATACAGCCGCTAACGCAGACTATCTCACCAATACATCCGAACCGCTCGGAGAAACGATGACCCTGAATGTGGGCCCCTCCCACCCCGCCACCCACGGCGTGCTGCGCCTAGTGCTGGAACTTGATGGTGAAGAAATCATCAGCTGTGATCCGGTGGTTGGCCATCTGCACCGCGGAATGGAAAAAATAGGCGAAACCATCCAGTACAACCAATTTGTTCCCTACACCGACCGTTTTGACTACCTGGCCCCCCTGTCCAACAACATCGCCTATGCCTGCGCGGTGGAAAAACTGCTGGGATGGGAACTGCCGCCCCGCGGACAGGCCCTGCGCGTACTGGCCCTGGAACTTTCCCGCTTTTCCTCCCACATCCTGGGCGTAGGCGTGTACGGCATGGACGTAGGCGCCATGACCGTTTTCCTGTACTGTTATGAGGAACGTGAAAAAATCCATAATTTTTACGAACAGCTCACTGGGGCGCGCTTCACTTCCTCCTATACCCGCATCGGCGGACAGACGCGTGATGTTCCCAATGAAATGCTCAAGGAAGTGCTCGTCTTCTGCGATGAAGCGGCCAAAACCCTTGATGAAACGGAAGCCCTCCTGCTCAAAAACAAAATCTTCATTGACCGTCTTCAGGGCGTAGGCGTCATCAGCCGTGAAAAAGCGCTTTCCTGGGGTATTACGGGGGCCAACCTGCGAGCCAGCGGCATTAAGCGGGACCTGCGCAAACTCACCCCCTATCTGGGATATGAAAATTACGAATTCGACGTCCCCGTAGGCGAACACGGAGACTGCTACGACCGTTTTACCGTGCGCATTGAAGAAATGCGCCAGTCCCTGCGCATCATCCGCCAAGTCATTGAAACCATGCCGGACGGCCCCATCAACATGGTGGACACCAAAGGCACGCTGCCTGAAAAGAAAAAAGTCCTGACGGACATGGAATCCCTGATTCGCCAGTTCATGACGACGACCATGGGGGTGAACGCCCCTGCCGGGCAGGTTTACTTTGCCGCGGAAAACCCGAAGGGAGAGCTTGGTTTCTTCCTGGACTCCAAGGGGGGCGGGCTTCCCAACCGCCTGCGCATGCGCTCCCCCTCCTTCTGCAACCTGTCCATCCTGCCGGAACTGATGAAAGGCCACCTGGTTTCCGACGTTCCGGCCATTCTCGGCTCCTTCGACTTCGTGATGGGCGAATGCGACCGTTAAACACCCGCCACTTTCATCCACTTCAACGCAAACACCAAACTTTCTCCCCATGTCCGATTACGCTGAAAACGCCATCGACGCGACTATCGCCCACCAGCCCAGCCCGGGCGAACGGTTCTACCCGGCCTTTGAAGTAACGCCGGAACTTGACGCCGCCGCCAGCGAATACGTTACGCATTACCCGGAAGGCAAGCAAAAATCCGCCGTGCTGCCCATCCTGCATGAAATACAGAAAAAATTCGGCTTCATCAGCGGCGACGCCATTGCCTGGGTGGGAGAAAAACTGAATATCTCCGCCGCCCATGTTCTGGGCGTGGTGACTTTCTATCCCGGTCTGCGCCAGATGTGCCCTGGAAAAAACCACATCCGCGTATGCCGCACTCTTTCCTGCGCCATGGCGGGGGCGGACAGCCTGTTCGACGCCATCTGCACGCGTCTGGGCATTGACAAAAACGGCATCGACCACCACCACCCCATTGGAGTCAGCCCGGACGGCCTGTGGAGCGTGGAAGGAGTGGAATGCCTGGCCAACTGCGGCTTTGGCCCCAACATGATGGTCAACGATCTCCTGTACGAAAAAGTCACTCCGGAAGTGCTGGAAGAAGTGATTGCCAAATATCAGACAGCCTAACCCTTTCCATTTCCCACGCACCAGATTTTCGCCATGAGCATCACCTATCTTCCCGGTAAAGAACCCCACCCCAGGGAAACGCGCCGCATTCTGAAAAACGTCAACCGCGAGGGCTGGAATACCTCCATTGACTGCTATCTGGCCGACGGCGGTTATGAAGAACTGAAAAAGGCGCTCGGCATGGAGCCCAGGGCCGTCATTGACGAGGTGAAAAAATCCGGTCTTCGCGGCCGTGGCGGCGCGGGGTTCCCCACCGGCGTGAAATGGACCTTCATTCCGCCGAACAACACGAAGCCTGTTTACCTGGTTTGCAACTGTGACGAATCCGAACCAGGCACGTTCAAGGACCGCTACATTGTCCATCAGGATCCCCACCAGCTCATTGAAGGAATGGTCATCTCCAGCTACGCGGTGGGGGCACATCAGGCTTACATCTACATGCGCGAAGAATTTCCCATCGCCGCAGAAATCATGCTCAAAGCCCTTCAGGAAGCTCGCGAACGCGGCTTCCTGGGCAGCAATATCCAGGGGTCCGGCTATAATCTGGAAATCCACCTGCACCGCGGAGCGGGAGCGTACATTTGCGGTGAGGAAACGGCCCTGCTCAACTCACTTGAAGGGGATCGCCCCTATCCCCGCATCAAGCCCCCCTACTTCCCGGCCGCCATCGGCCTGTACGGATGCCCCACCATTGTCAACAACGTGGAATCCCTCTGCCAGGTGAAACACATCATGGCCATGGGAGGAGAAGCCTACAGCCAGGAAGGAGCCAAACGTTCCCCCGGCACCCGCATCATCGGGGTTTCCGGCGACGTCAAACGTCCTGGGTTCTATGAAATCGTCTCCGGCTCCATGACCTTCGGTGAACTGCTGTATGACGTCTGCGGCGGCCCGCGGGACGGGCGCCAGTTCAAGGCCGTGATACCCGGAGGCTCCTCCTCCAAGGTCATGCGCACGGATGCGGAATACAAAGTGCAGAATCCGGACGGCACCATGGGAAAAATCACCTTTTTCGACATTCCGCTGGATCTGGACAGCATCGCCCGGCACGGCTCCATGTCCGGTTCCGGCGCGGTCATCGTCATGGACGACTCCCGCTCCATGCCCTGGGCCATGAACAACATCAACCGTTTCTACGCCCATGAATCCTGCGGGCAGTGCACTCCCTGCCGGGAAGGCTGTCCGTGGATGATGAAACTCAGCACCCGCATCCTGGAAGGAAAAGCCGCCCCGTCGGATGTGGATCTGCTCATTGAAGTGGCCAACCAGATTGAAGGAAAAACGGTCTGCGCCTTTGGTGAAGCCGCCTCCTGGCCCACCCAGGCCATGGTCTCCAAATTCAAGGAAGAATTCGTAGCCCTGACGGATCCATTCAACGCCTGTCTGCCCCACACGGAGGAAGGCAGGGAGCAAAACCGTTTCCTCACCCGCTAAACAGCAGCACGCAACACCAGTTCTCAAAACCATCCCTCTCCCATCCGTCATCATGAGTGAAGAAGCTTCCAAACTCCCCAAAGACATTGCCGCCGCGGAAGGCAAGGTGAACGTCCAAATCAACGGAACGTGGCACCGGTTCCCGCGCGGCACGCGGATTGCAGACGCCTGCCGTTCCGTGGGCGTGCCCATTCCGTGCTTCTGCTACCACCCCAAGCTGGCTGTCGCCGGCTCCTGCCGCATGTGCATGGTGGAACAGGGGATGCCGCCCAGGCTCGCTCCGGGACAGACACCCTCCTATGATGAAAACGGCTATCAGCGCATCCAGTGGATGCCCCGCCCCATCATCTCCTGCGCAAACACGGTGGCGGAAAACATGGGCATCCGCACGGACAGCCCCCTGGCCAGTGAAGCGCGCCGCGGCGTAATGGAATTCCTGCTCACCAGCCACCCTCTGGACTGCCCCATCTGCGACCAGGCCGGGGAATGCAAGCTTCAGGAATACTCCAACGACTACGGCCAGGTGGAAGGCCGTTTTGAAGAGAAAAAGACCAAAAAAGGAAAAAACCTGAGCATTGGCCCGCGCGTGAACCTGGACCAGGAACGCTGCGTGCTCTGCGGCCGCTGCGTGCGCTTCATGCGCGACATCATGCACGATGAGGTGCTCACCATGTCCCAACGCGGCACCTTCAACGCCATCACGGTTTACCCCGGCCGCGAGCTGGACAGCAACTACTCCATGAACACCGTGGACCTCTGCCCGGTAGGAGCCCTTACTTCCAAGGATTTCCGCTTTAAAATGCGCGTCTGGTTCCTGAAGGAAACAAAGACCATTGACGTGGACTGCGGAACGGGCACCAATATCACCCTCTGGACAAGGGAAGACAAGGTATACCGCATTACCCCGCGCCAGAATGATGCCGTAAACTCCTGCTGGATGCCGGACTCTCACCGCCTTAACTACAAATACATCAATGCGGAAACCCGCATTCCCCAGCCCGTCATCCGTACGGATGCGGAAGCGCCCCACCGCCCCTCCACCTGGGAACCGGCTCTGGCTTCCGCCGCGGAAGCCGTCAAGCGCATCGCTCCGAACCAGCTCGCCATCATTGCCTCCGGGCGCATGACCAATGAAGAACTTTACATGGTCCGCCATCTGGCCGCCCAAATCGGCACGGATATGGTGGACATCGTTCCCCGCATGGGAGAAAGCGACGGCATGCTTATTTCTGCGGATCGCAACCCGAACACGAACGGGGCCAGGCTGGTGCTGGATATCGAACCCGGTTCCAAGCTGGACGCCATTCGCGAAGGAGTTCGCAGCGGTTCCATCAAGGGCATCCTCTCCCTGGGGGAAGACCTCATCTCCCCGGAAGCAGGCTTCACGGCGGAAGATCTGGACAAGCTGGACTACCTGTTCATGACCGCCCACAGCGCCAATGAAACGGCGCGCCATGCGGACTTGGTTCTGCCGGGCGTCACCTACGCTGAAAAATTCGGCACCATGATTAATGTCACGGGCCGTATTCAACGCCTGAACCGCGCTATCCAGCCCATAGGATACGCCCGGGACGACTGGCAGATTTTCAGAGACATCACCCTTCTGCTGGGAGGCAATCCTGCTCTGAAAGACTTCAACTCCGCCCTGGACATCCTCACCGCCATGAGCACGGAATACGGCGCACTCAATGGAGTCTCCTGGGGTTCCATCGGAGACGGGGGCCAGCCCATTCTGGAAACCGGCGTCACCATTCCCGTGGTGGAACGCGAAAAAAACCAGGGCCGCTAATCACACTTCACACGCATACAACCTGTTAATCCGCCATGATTGATTCGATTCTAACCTTTTGCGACGAGGTGCTCAGCAACCCTGTGTGGTTTTATATCATCACTCTGCTGATCAAAATCGTCATCTGCTTTGCCATCACCATTCTGTTCATTCCGGTCTGCGTGTACATTGAACGCCGGGTGGCCGCCTGGATCCAGGACCGCGTAGGCCCCAACCGCGCCGGCATTCCGTTAAGCATCTTCCGCCGCTTCGGCATGAAATCCGACCTGCCGTTCAAAAAGACGCTGGACTACTTCGGGTTGCCCCATGACGGCAAAATCGCCAACCTGTGCCGTTTTTTCCGCCTGGACCGCGACATCCCCATCTTCGGTCTCGTGCAGCCCATGGTGGACGGCGGCAAACTGTTCCTGAAACAGGATTTCACGCCCCCCTTCGTACGCCGCGTATACTTCTGGATCGCTCCCATCCTGGTGCTTGCGCCACCGCTGATGACGGCGGCCGTGGTTCCCTTCGCCGGAGACCTTCAAACCTCTTACGGAAACGTCAACATGGCGGTGGCCAACCTCAGCGTAGGCCCCCTCTGGATGTTCGCCATCTCCTCCCTCTCCGTGTACGGACTGGTGCTGGCCGGATGGTCATCCAACTCCAAATTCCCCTTCCTGGGCGGCGTGCGCTCCTCAGCCCAGATGATTTCCTATGAAATCAGCATGGGCCTGTCCATCATCCCTGTGCTGATGATTTACAGCACGCTGGACCTGTCCAACATCGTGGAATACCAGGCCGCCAACGGCTGGCTCCTGCTTCCCGTGTGGGGCGAGGGCCTGAGCTGGCAGCGCTGGATACTGCTGGTGCCCGTAGCTATCAGTTTCATCATATTCCTCACCTCCATTTTTGCGGAAGCCAACCGTACGCCGTTTGACATGTCCGAATGTGAAACGGACCTCGTGGGCGGCTACCATACGGAATACTCCTCCATGAAATTCGCCCAATTCTTCATGGGGGAATATGCCGCCATGGTGGTGGGATCCTCCCTTGTCATCACGCTGTTCCTGGGGGGGTGGTCCATCGGCTTCGGCCTGGACGGCTGGCTCAATGAAAACGTAGCCAACTGGGTGGCGGTCATCTGCCAGCTCATCGCATATGTGCTCAAGCTTCTCTTCTTCGCCTTCTTCTTCGTCTGGGTGCGGTGGACGCTCCCCCGCTTCCGCTATGACCAGGTGATGAAGCTCGGCTGGATGGTCTTCTTTGAACTGGCCGTCATCAACATCTTCCTTACAGCCGCCATCCTGTACTTCGTCAAGTAATCCCCCCCTTCTTCATTCCGACAACATTACTATTATGGCCTTCAAAACGATCAAGCGTCCGAAGATTTCCCTTGGAGAGCGGTTCTATCTGCAATCCATTCTTGGCGGTCTTTGGCTCACTATCAGGCACCTCGTTCTGGCTCTGCTGGGCAAATCCCGCAACAAAAAAGAACTGGCCGGTTCCGGCATCGGCGTTACGATGCAATATCCGGAAGCCAGATGGGACAAACATCTGCCGAAATATTACCGCGGAGCTCCCGTGCTGGTGAAAGGCGAAGACGGCCGTGAACGCTGCGTTTCCTGCCAGCTCTGCGAATTCATCTGCCCGGCCCGCGCCATCACCATCACCCCCGGCCCCATACAGGAAGGACCGTGGGGCAAAGTGGAAAAAGCCCCCAGGGAATTTCAGATTGACATGCTGCGCTGCATCTACTGCGGCATGTGCGAGGAAGCCTGCCCGGAACAGGCCATCTTCATGAGCCATAACTACCTGTTCACCCCCACGGATAAAACCCAGGCCATCCACAACAAGGCCAAGCTCTACGAACTGGGCGGCACCCGCAAGGGGCTGGTCAACAAGTGGAACCAATACAAATAACCCCCGAACACTCCATTTCCCGTACGTTATGAACATCTTTGCCAGCGACATACTTTTTTACGTTTTCGGGGCCCTGGCCGTGGTCCTGTCCCTGATGGTCGTCTTCATGCGCAACCCCGTCTCCTCCGCCATGATGATGGCTCTTTCCTTTGGAGCCACCGCCGCCGTCATGATCGGGCTGGGAGCCCACTTCCTGGGCATTCTCCAAATCCTTGTATACGCCGGGGCCATTATGGTGCTCTTCGCGTTCATCATCATGCTGCTGAATGTGAAGCAGGAAACATCCCCCTTCAGCAGGCCTTTCTCCGTCGCTATCGGTGTCATTATCGCCGGCCTCTTCCTCGGCCAGCTTATTGGCATCATCTATTCTTTGCCCGGCGCCAAAGAAACGCACCGCTGCCCGATGGCCAGCGCGGAACAGGCCTGGAACGATTTGAAAATCGGGCAGGAGGACGCAGCCCCCTCCAAAACCGGAATGGAAACTCCCGCCTGCGGCCTTCGCAACAACGGCGCCCCTTCCGTCATTCTCCCCCCCTCTCCCCCCAATGTTCCGCCCACCTCTATCCGGAAGGCACCACCATCCGTGAGGAGATAGACAACGGAGAATTCCCGGACACCGCCCTGCTGGGCCGTACCCTGTTTGACAAATACAACCGGAGCCTGGTCATCGCCGGTCTGGCCCTGCTGGTGGCTTCCATCGGCGTCGTCGTGCTGAGCCGCCGCCCTTCCGGAAAATAAAGAACCCCTTACCACAGCCATCACCATGATACCTCTTACGCATTATCTGATCCTCTCCGGCGTCCTGTTCGCCATCGGCCTGATGGGGGTGATTGTCCGGCGCGACATCATCGTCATCTTCATGTGCCTGGAAATGATGCTCAGTGCTGCCAACCTGTCCCTGGTAGCGTTTTCCCGCGCCCAGGGCACTATGGGCCTGCCCAACTATGACGGCCAGGCCCTCTCCATCTTTATCCTGACCATCGCCGCAGCGGAAGTGGCTATCGGCCTGGCCCTCATCGTCTCCCTGTACAGGGCCAGGCGCACGGCCAGCACGCAAGATCTCAACACGCTGAAAGACTAAGAGCAACACACTACTCCACGAACATGTTCAATATTGATATTCAATACACCTGGCTTCTGCTCTTCCTGCCGCTGGTCGTAGCCGCCTTTGACTGGTTCCTGCTGACCAAACGTCCTGACGTCGCGGCCCTCACCTCCACCTTCTCCTGCCTGGCGACCTTCGTCCTTTCCCTGGGTCTGCTGGACCGGACCGGATCCGATTCCTTCTCCTGGCTCCCGATTTCCGACATCTTTTCCGTGGACCTGGGTTTCGTGCTGGATCCCCTTTCCTCCCGCATGATGCTGGTGGTCACGGGCATCGGCCTGCTGGTCCATGTTTTCTCTCTGGCTTACATGGCGGACGACAAGGCCAAAACACGCTACTTCGCATGCCTGAGCCTTTTCATGTTCTCCATGACGGGCATCGTCCTGGCGAACAACATCGCCATGACCTTTATCTTCTGGGAATTGGTGGGCCTCTCCTCCTATCTGCTTATCGGCCACTGGTACACACGGGACACTGCCGCCAACGCCGCCAAAAAAGCCTTCATCTGCAACCGCGTCGGGGACTTCGGCTTCCTGATCGGCATTCTGACTCTCTGGGCGCTGACCAACACGCTGGATTTCAGCCTGATGGAAATACCCGCAGGAATCAGTGAAAACCTGCTGAACATTACGGTACTGTGCCTCTTCTGCGGAGCGGTGGGCAAATCCGCCCAATTCCCGCTGCACGTCTGGCTTCCGGACGCCATGGAAGGCCCCACCCCCGTCTCCGCCCTGATCCATGCGGCCACCATGGTAGCCGCCGGCGTTTACATGATGGTGCGCGTCCAATACTCCATCGGCATTGAGGCCTTCCCCGCCCTGGCCTGCAATGTCATTGCCGGCATCGGAGCCATTACGGCCGTCATCGCCGCCTTCATGGCCACCCAGCAGAATGACATCAAACGCGTCCTGGCCTACTCCACCCTCTCCCAGCTCGGCTATATGGTCATGGCCCTGGGACTTCTGGCCGGGGAGGCAGCCATGTTCCACCTCTTCACCCACGCATGGTTCAAGGCTCTGCTCTTCCTGGGCGCCGGTGCCATCATCTTCGCCTGCCACCATGAACAGGACATCTGGAAAATGGGCGGCATCATGAAGCGCATGAAGCTGACTTCCCTCACCTTCATCATTGCCACCATGGCGCTGATTGCCATTCCGTTCACGTCCGGCTTTTTCTCCAAGGAAGCCATTCTGGAAGCAGCCCTTCGCAAAAACCCGGTCTTCTTCTGGATCGGCGCGGGCGTAGCCCTGCTGACAACCTTCTATATGATGCGTGTCATCTTTGTGGTCTTCTTCGGCAAGAGCCGCAGCCACAGTTCGGAACACGCCTCGGAAGTTGGCGGCCTCATGCTGGTGCCCCTGCTGATTCTGGCTGTCCTGGCTCTCATCTCCGGCTACGGGTTCATCGCAGACAGGCTGGTTCCTTTCAACGGATTCGTTTCCGAAAGCTTCCACATGGGCATGCCCTTCTACGTCTCCATGGGGGCGCTGGTGCTCGGAATCCTGCTGGCGGCTGCCTTCTACGCAGGATCCCCGGCTTCTGACAAACTCTCCGGCAATGCCGTTTCCCGGGCTCTCGCCAACCGCCTTTATATTGATCTGTTCTATGATAAAGTGCTGGTCAGGGGAGTCCAGGGCGTTCTGGCCGCCATCATCGACTTTATGGACCAGTTCATCATCTCCGGCCTCATCGTTGGCGGACTGGCGCGGTTGACCGCCGCCATAGGCTCCCTGCTGCGCCGCCTGCAGTCCGGCAACATGGCCGCCTATACGGCCCTCTTCGGCATTGGCCTGCTCCTGGTCATCTACTTTATCGTCTTCTATTCCTGCTAACCTAACCAACCAATCACATACCATGCTTATCTGGCTTGTTCTCATTCCTCTGATTGCCGCGGCCCTCATCGGTCTGTGCAAGGCGCCCGCACGCCCGACAGCCCTGCTCAGCGCCTCCCTGACGCTGGCCCTCGGCATCTGGGCCCTGGTTAGCTTTGACGGCTGTTCTTCCTGCTGGTCCCGCTTTGAAGGGATGGACCTCCAGCTCACGTTGGCCCCGGCCCTGTCCAAAGTAATGCTGTTGCTGACCATCCTGGTTACCTTCGCCACCGTGTTGGGCACCAACCCGCCCCAGGGGGGGAAGCTTCCTGGTACAACTCCGCCCTTCTGATTTCCGCAGGCGCCACCGGGGCGTTCCTGTCCGACAACATGATCTCCTTCTTCGCCTTCCATGAACTGGCTCTTATCCCCACCTTCGTGATGATCGGCCTATATGGACGCGGCGACCGCCGCACCACGGCCTGGCGCGCCACGCTTTACCTGGGGCTTGCCTCCATGGTGCTGCTGGCAGCCCTGCTGATGATCGGCACGCAGGCAGGCTTCACCTTCTCCGGCCTGAAAGACTTCATGGCCAGCGGGCGCGAACTTGCCCACGCAGAACTCATCGGGGCCCTGCTCATCGCCGGGTTCGGAACGCTGATTTCCCTCTTCCCCTTCCATTCCTGGGCAGCCCCCGCATACGCATCCGCTCCCGCTCCGGTAGCGATGATGCATGCCGGAGTGCTTAAAAAATTTGGCCTGTACGGGCTCTTCATGTTCCAGCCGCTGATGGAAACAGGATTCCTTCCCTGGACGAATATCCTGCTGGTCCTGCTCGTCTGCAATGTCATTTGGGTGGGGTACGTGACCGTCAACCAGAAAAGGCTGGACCTGCTGCTGGGCAACTCTTCCGTGATGCACATGGGCTATATCTTCCTGGCTTTCGCCGCCCTGGTAGTTTCCGGTTCCGCGGAAGCCAATCCCTGGGCGCTGAAAGGAGCTGCCCTGCTGATGCTGGCCCATGGCCTGACAATCGCCCTTCTCTTTCTGCTCTGCGGGCAGATTGAAAAGCAAACAGGCACATTGGAAATCAACTCTCTGGGCGGACTGAGCACCAGGCTGCCGCGCATGGCTTTCGTTTTCGGCCTAGCGGGCATGGCTTCCATCGGCCTCCCCGGCCTCGCCAATTTCCCGGGGGAATTCATGGTCTTCTTCTCCGGTTTCGCCGGTTTCAGCAACGGCTTCGGCCCCGTTCAAATCGCCACCATCCTGTGCCTCTGGGGACTGGTCATCGGCGCGGTATACATGCTGAGGGCCTACCGCAATATTTTCCAGGGAGATTTGTCCAAAGCCTCCGCCTACGCCACGGAACTGCAGCCCTCCGAACGGGCGGCCAACTGCTTCCTGGTCATCGCCCTGGCGGTCTTCGGCTTCTTCCCCACGCTGGTGCTCCAGTTTTTCTCCTGATTTCCTCCCTTCCGAATACAATCCTAGTCTAACCTGATTCTCTTTTACCCATGCAAGCGTATATTCCGGAATTCATCCTGGCCGGCCTGGCAATGCTTTTGCTTCTGGCGGAGACCTTCTGCAAAAAAACGCCCAAATTTATTTTCGGGCTGATTGGCGCGGCGGGAACCCTGGCGATGCTTCCCTTCTACATGGAAGGGCTCTATGACAACATCTACATCATCCTGGCGCTCGTCGCCACAGCAGTCACCCTGTTGCTTTCCGTAGATTTCCGGGCCGTCATCAACCTTTCCTCCAATGATTCCAAATCCCAGGACGGAACGGGGGAATTCTACATCCTGCCCCTGCTGGCCTGCGTAGGCATCACCTCCCTGTGCAAGGCATCCAACCTGGTGGAACTGTTCGTCTCCCTGGAAGTGCTCACCCTGAGTTCCTTCATCATGGTAGGCTACTTCCGGCGGAACCTGGGTTCCACGGAAGCGGGCATCAAGTACCTGATTCTAGGCGCCGTCAGCACGGGGTTTCTCGTTTTCGGCCTGGCCTGGTATTTCGGCATTACGGGAACATTCATTTATAATGAAACGATCGTCAGCCACGCCCTGGCCACTCAGACAGCCCCCGCCATGTACCTGGCCCTCGCCATGCTGCTGCTCGGTACAGCATTCAAAATCGGCGCAGTTCCCATGCAGCTGTGGATTCCGGATGTGTACCAGGGAGCTCCCACTCCGGTGACAGCTTTCCTTTCCGTAGCCTCCAAGGTAGCCGGATTCGCCCTGCTCGGCATCATCCTGGCCCCATTCGCCGTGCTGCCTCCCGTCGAATTCGTCGTAGCCCTGATGGCCGCCGCCACCCTGCTGGTGGGCAACCTGGGCGCCATTCCCCAGACGAACCTGAAACGCATGATGGGGTATTCTTCCATTGCACAGGCAGGCTTCATTCTGCCCCTGTTTATCGGTACTGTGGACGGCCAGCTGGCTCCGAACGCCCCGTTCTACCTGGCTGTGTACCTGGTCATGACCTTCGGCGCCTTTTTCGCCCTTGCCATGATCCGCATCCAGCGCGGGAGCGAGGAAATTTCCGCGTTCCGCGGTCTGGGCAAAACCAATCCCCGGCTGGCGCTGGCGGTCACCATCATGTTCGCCTCCCTGGCGGGCGTGCCGCTGACGGCCGGATTTTTCGCCAAAATGATTTCTTTCGTGCACGTCATCAATACGGGTCTGTATCTGGGTTGGATGCTCCCCGTCATGATCGTCTGCGCAGCATCCGGGTTTTACTATTACTTCAAGGTCATCCGCTCCATGTACTGGGACAAGCCCGCAGAAAACGCAGAACCTGTGCAGGTACCGGCCATTTCCGGAGTCATGCTGGCCGCGTTTTCCATCTTCATCGTGCTGGGGGGCCTGATGCCCCTGTTCCTGAACCCCATCCGGTAACAAACGCGTCCTTTTCCCCCATTCTTCCGAAGGCTGTTTCCCGAATTTTTCGCAGAACGGCCTTCCCCATTCAGGCAAAGCTGTATGTTCCGCGTCGGCTGACTGAAAGCGGGAAGGGGAAGGAGAGAGTGCGGTTGCCCGGCCTTCCGGACTTACGGTTTCAGCCGTTTCAGAATCTTGAGCAACCAGCCTGAGCCAAGTATTTCTTTTATCACATTCATGCCGGAAAAATTTTGAAAAAAGTGCGGCTTGCCTGCGAGATTTCCCCCAGGCCAAACGTAATTAGCCTGTCCTAATTATTTGCCTGTCCCCCACCCTCCGGGCATCAAATCAGACAACCATCAATCATTCAAAACCATGCGTCTTTTATCCTCCACCGCCGTCATTTGCGCCGCCCTGTTCTCCGGAACCATCCTTCATGCGCAGGACCCGGAACTGCTGGCCAAGCGCCAGTGCCGTTCCGTCCATATCAACCAGCAGGGGCATCCCTCCCAGGCAAGCGCCCTGTACAATGTAGTGAAAGCCAAAACATCCGTTCCCGGCACCTACTTTTGCGCCATGAATTTTGACGACGGCTATATCGGTTTTCAGGAACAATCCAACGGTAAAAAAGTAATCATCTTTTCCATCTGGGATCCGGTGGCACACGGAGACAACCCCAATGATGTGCCGGAAGAAGAACGCACCAAGCTGGTAAAACTGGGCAAAGATGCGCGCTCCGGACGTTTTGGCGGTGAAGGAACAGGCGGACAAAGCTTCGTGGACTATCCCTGGGCAATCGGGGAGAACATGCGCTTCCTCGTCTGCGTCAAAAAAATGGGGAAATTCAAGGAAATCAGCGGTTATTACTTTAATAATAAAAGCAGGTCCTGGGATCTTATTTCCAAATGGAAAACGCATTCCTCGGAAAAGGAACTTTCCTTCTCCGTCGGATTCGTGGAAGATTTCATGCGTAATTTTGAATCAGCCAAGAAGGCCCGCGGAGCCTTCTTTGGCCCCAGCTTCGCGTACAAGGACGGCAAATGGCATCCCAATACCAGCGTAACGTTCACCGGCGACCCAACCCCCTCCACCAACGTCATGGCGAATATCCAGCCTGATGGTTCCGTGCTGCTTCAGACGGGGGGAACTACGAAAATGACGGATTTCAAGCTGTTCCAAAACCGTCCCCTGCCCCAGAATATCAAGCTGGTCCTGCCTGACAAGGCCGTTACCAGTCTTGTTCAGGAGAACATTAACTGATTATGTCCCCCACCGGCTGGCTAACCATGATTGTTTCCATCGGCGGCGTACTGGCCGCCGCCGCTTGGGCGTATTACAAAGTACTCTCCACCCCCAAGGAAACGGAATATCTGGGCAGCCCCACCCCGCCACTGCCGGAAAATGCGGAGGAATAAGGCCCCGACCCGGTGAACCGCTGCACTCCGGACTGAACAACTCCCCCAAAATCATCTTGCCGCATCCAGAGAGAGCGCATGTCGTCCCGATACCTGAAACAGGGCGGATATAAGGGAGTATTTCCCGGCAGACAGGCAACATGGACTGGTATTCTCCGGGGATATGCACGCAAACCGCGCCCGAATCATTCGGGCCGCACCGGTCCACAGGATTTTTAAACGGTTCTTCTCCTTATCCGTCTGACGGAGGCAAGATGAAGCCCAGCCGGTCAATGCCGTATCTGGCGCATTCCTGCCACAGGGATTTTTCCAGGGCTTCCGCAGTACGGCGGCGTTCATCCTCCGGCATGTTTTCAAAATATTCCGGCCCCAGGTGTTCGCTGATGGCCTTGTCCGCCATACGCGTCACGAGATCCGCCCAAAAAGAGTTGTCCCGGTATTCATCCAGGCAATCCTGGAAAAAGGCGCTTTCTTCATATTCCCGGGTGAAGGCATATCCGCCCAGATCATCCGCATAGGCAATGCGCCCTTTCAATTTGGAGGTGACGGAAAGCTCTTTCATCAGCCGGGAAACCAAATTCCCCCACGCTGCCAGACGCGCCTCCGCCCCGTCCTGCTGGTTGGAGGCAGCCACCGTGGCGGCAGTGGAAAGCATTTCCGCCAAATCACGCGCTTCCTCGTCGGACAATTTCAACGTCACCGGCATGGGAAATCAAATCAATCCGAGTTTCATTCTGCCCTCCTCGCTGACCATGTCCTGGTTCCAGGGGGGATCCCACACCATTTCCACATCCGCAGCCTCCACCCCTTCCAACGCTTCAATGCGGTCCTTGGCTTCCATGACCAGATGGGGCCCCATTCCGCAGCCGGGCGCCGTGAGAGTCATTTTTACCGCCACATGATGAAGGCCGTTCTCCAGCTCAATGACGGCCACATCGTAGATCAGACCCAAGTTGACAATGTCCACGGGAATTTCCGGGTCATACACACATTTCAGCGTATCCCAGACCCTTTCTTCCAGTGTGGCGTTCTCATCCAGCGCAGCCGCTTCCGGAGAAGGTTCCTCCGCTCCAGCGCCAAGGGCGTCCGCGTTCTCCCTGGAGATACGGGCCAGGCCGTGGTCCGTAGCCACGGTATAGGAGCCGCCCAGTATCTGGGTGATATACACGCGTTCCCCTTCCGGCAGGGTGAGCACATCCCCGCTGGGGATCTGGACCGCCGTCACTTCTCTTTTGAGTTCTACTACCTGGTTCAGCATAAATCCTTGCAATTAAAGGAATATCCGGCTAAGGACATGCACCGGAGGCTTCCGAATGCCATGGGACAGAACCGACCCATGGTTTCCGGAACCTTCCGCGCAGGAGCAACATAAGGCGTATTTGCATCACCGTCGAGGTCAAAAATTGTTCAGCCCCGGCCGGAAAAGCCCTTCATGACAGGAAAGAGCATGCCGCCATGTTCTGGAAAAGCCGCCGGAAGCGGAGAGCTTCGTTCTTGCCTAGCGGAGGGAAAAAGTGTAAAAGGTTCGGGCTGCCCGGGCTGCCGTCAGCTCATGGCCGGCTACACGTACATTTTCAACCTGACATTCCATGCTAGATTACTTACGTAAACATACAATCGTCATCATGGCAGCCATGGCCCTGGTGTTTGTGGGCCTCATGTTCGTCGGCGGGGACGTAAGCGGCGGCTCCCTGACCGGCATGTTCAAGCAGACTTTCGTTTCCGTGGACGGGAAATCTTACGGGGAAAAGGATTATAACAATATGGGCAGGACCGGCCTGTCCGTGGCTTTCTCCTTCCCTTCCACCTTCGGTCCGCTGCTTCAGGACAATTTCAGCTCGGAAGAAAACCTGCGCGAACTCTGCCATCTGCTGAAAACAAATAATCCCAATGCGGCTTTCCTGGCCTACCGCGGCATTATCCGCCGGGAGGCGGGACGCCTGGGCTTGACTCCCAGCACCGCGGAAATTGACGATGCCATTTGCAATATTCCAGAGTTCCAGGACGATAAAGGCGTTTTCGACCCCCAAAAATACGATAATTTCATTTCCATGCGTGGCAACATGGGTAAAAAGCTTCAGGAGGAACTGCTGCGCGGTCTGATGGAAGACACCATCAGCCTGGAGCGCATCAAGGACGTGCTGGCCGGGGGTATCTCCGTGGAGCCCGGTTTTGCCGAGGCTGTAGCGGAATCCAACAGCCAGCAAATTACAATCAACACCGCCTTCCTGGAAAAAAGCGCCTTCCGCCCCAAGACGGATCCCGGAGAAGAGGAAATAAAAACCTTCTGGGACAAGCACAAGGAAAATTACAAAAATGAGGAAGCTCGCTTCTTCACCGTTTACACCTTCATTCCCGCAGGCGATGCCCAGGCACCCAAGCCCGGAGACATTTCCAACGCCACCATGGAGACCATGAATCTGGTGGAAAATGACATCTGGGAACCGCTGAACGCCACCAACGGCAGGAACATGGACCAGGCCATCAGCGAAGCCCTGGCTAAGGCTCCCGGCGTCTGCAAAATGGAGAAAAAGTCCTACACGGCCGTAACGCGTAAAAACGCGCCTCAGGAAATCAACCAGGCAATCAACCAATCCGCTTCCGACGGACGCAGCGCCAATCTGCTGGATGTGGCTTTCTCCCTGGCGGGAGCCCCGGCCCTGAATGCGGATGCGGATGCCAAGGCCATTGAAGAAGCGCGCGCCAAGACCGGAGCCGAACAGATCAGCACCATGCAGGTGCTGGAAAACGGACAAGTCGTCCTGATCCGTCTGGAAGGCATTACTCCGGTCAAAGCCCTGCCTTACGAAACCGCCCGCAACAGCGCCCGCGCCGACCTGCTGGAAAGCATGACCGTTGAATCCATAAATAAGGCCGCCACGGAACTCAATACGGAATTGCAGAAGGCGGAAAACCCCGTGGAACAGTTCAATGCCATTGCCGGAAAAGCCGGTGCCAAAACTGCCTCTTACGGTCCCTTTGTCAATCCAAACGTACTCTTGAGCAGCGTCAACCTGCAAAACGCCAAAACACAGGAAGAGCTCCAGTCTCTTCTGGAACGGGCCATGAATTCCCGCCTGGCCCCTCCCAAAGAGCTCCCGGCCCCTGAAGAAGTATTTCAGGCGGCTTCCGTCATCAACCCCGGCCAGATGGCTCAGCCCATCAACACGGGGGACGGCATCCTTCTGACCCAGCTCGTCAAGCGCGAACTGGAGGATACGCCGGAATTCCAAATCAAATCTACCCAGCAAATTGCTCCGGCTCTGACAGCCCAGGCAAAATCCATGATCATGCTGGACTGGCTGAAAGCGTGCATCACCCAATATAAGGTGGAAATCGCTCCCATCCTGAACCAGGAACACTAACGTTTTCCTTTTCATGACAACCGTCAGTGAGCCCGTCTCCTTCTCACAGGCCCTGAACGCCGTCTGAACGCATTCGCCATGATGGCCTCCGCCCGGAGGCCATCATTTTTATTACTCCTTCTCCATCTCCCTCCTTTTCATCATCCAATGAGCGCCCTGCCCTCCCAGTCCAGATACATCATCGGAACGGAAGCCTGTGAACGTTTCAGCTTCTACGGCATGAAGTCCATCCTCATGCTGTACATGACGGGCCATCTGCTGATGAGCGACAACTGGGCCACCTCCACCCTTCATATTTTTGTGGGAATGGTTTATCTGCTTCCCCTGGCGGGGGCCTGGCTGGCGGACAAGGTCTGGGGCCGATATAAAACCATTCTTTATATTTCCCTGCTTTACTGCGTAGGACACGGAGTTCTGGCGACGGCGGATCTTTTTCACACCATTGAAGCGCGCCGTTACATTCTCATGGCGGGCCTGTTCATCATCGCGCTGGGAGCCGGAGGCATCAAGCCATGCGTCTCCGCCTTTATGGGAGACCAGATTCCTAATAAGTCCCCGCAGTTAATGACCAAGGCTTTCAATGCCTTCTACTGGGCTATCAACCTTGGCTCCTTCTTCTCCTTCCTGGTCATTCCGGCCATGGAACAGCGTTACGGGTACAGTTGGGCGTTTGCCGTCCCGGGCCTCTTCATGGGAGTTGCCACTTTCGTCTTCTGGCTGGGCCGCAAAAAATACCACAAGACACCTCCGGCCCGGAACAGCGGGCAGCCTGGCTTCTGGAAAGTCCTTTTCATCATTCTGTTCCACGGAGGCTGGAAAAACGCAGAACAGCGCTGCGGAACTTCTGCCGTGGAAGACACCCGGCACATCCTGAAAATCCTCTCCATCTTCGCCTTTATCATCCCATTCTGGTCCATTTTCGAACAGACGGCTTCTTCCTGGGTATCCCAGGGCAGCAGGATGATTCCTCTTTCCATCCCGCTCCCGGGCGGTTCCTGGTCCATCGGGCCGGCCCAAATCCAGGCGGCCAATCCCATTTTCGTCATGGTGTTCATCCCCCTCATCACCGTATTTGTTTATCCCAGGGTGGCAACGCTGGCAAGGCCCCTGGTGCGCCTCGGAACGGGATTGGCCCTCAGCTCCGCTACATTCCTGATTGTCGCTTTCCTGCAATACCGGCTGGAGGAAGGAACCTCCATGTCCATCGCATGGCAGCTGATTCCTTACTGCGTACTCACCATCTCTGAGATCCTGGTCAGCACCACCGGCCTGGAATTCGCCTATACGCAAGCCCCGGCGCATTTAAAAAGCCTCATCACCAGTTTCTGGAACCTCACTATCTTTGCAGGCAACATGCTGGTGGCCGCAATTACTTTTTTCCTGTCCAACGGAGAATCAGCCAACGCCATTTCCACGGACCGCTTCATCCTGTACGCCGTGCTCGCCGCCGTGGTGGCGGTCGCCTACTCCTTCCGGGCGCGCAGGTACGGAAAAACGGAATAAAGAAAGCACTGCCGTTCCCCGGGCGCGTGGCCGGGTTAACCATGTTTTGAAAAAACAATCAGGCCGTAACCAGCATGCGCTCCTCCCATTCCCTCCGGCAGGTTTCCTTTTGGGAAAATGCCGGAAGACACAAATTACATAAGGAGGGCATGACCGGACAAAAACTCCTTGAAGCAGGTCAGGAGATACGGCAGTCGTTAAGCAGCTCGTCCATGTAAAAGGTCATTTCCGCCAAAGCTTCACGATATTCCGTTTGGGGAAGGAGCCACAGAATTTCGCGGGCCGCCTCGTTTTTCTCCAGAGCTACCTGAATCGCCTTGTCCAGAGCCTCTGCAAAAACGGGATTGTCCTGAAAGGCGGAGTAATCCACCACTTCACGGTTTTCAATGGCGTCCCGCAGAGTGGCTTCCACATTCCTGTCACCACATTCCAGCAAATTGAAGATGGGAAGGGTCAGCTTGCCCTTGGTGGCATCCGTATGAAGCGTCTTTCCGGCATCGTCTTCATCTCCCACCATGTCCAGGCAGTCGTCGTAAATCTGGTAGGCCACACCCAGCAGATCCCCCAGCTGGTAAAGGGATTCCTCCACTTCCGGGGTTACTCCGGAAATCCAGCCAGCCCCCCCGTGGCTGCGGAGAAAAGGGAAGCGGTTTTTTTCCGGATGATTTCAAAATATTCCTCGCGGGTCATGCTCAGATCATACAGGCGGCTGGACTGGGCTACCTCCCCCTGGCATACGTTCCTGACGGTATTCGCCAGCCTACGGCAGAATTCCGTGCTGCCGAATTCCGTACCCAGCACCATGGCGTGGGAAAAGAGGACATCCCCCAGCAGTACGGCGAGGCTGTTGCCCCAGAGGGCATTCGCCGTAGCCTCGTCCCGGCGTTTGTCGGCCTCGTCAATCACGTCATCATGCACAAGGGAAGCCAGATGCACCATTTCCAGCAAAGCACCCAGGCGGATATGGGCAGGCTTGACGCCGCCCGTAGCGCCGGCAACCAGCAGAACCAGGGCCGGACGGAGCATTTTACCCTTGGACTGGCATACCGTTTCCATGTAATCGGCCACTTCCGGGTCAAAACATGATGATTGCGCTTCAACAAACTCGGAAACCTGCTTCAATTCCGGCTTAACCAGTTGAAGATAATGCTTCTGGGATCGTAATTTCGAAAAGAACGGAATGGACATGATATAGAACGGGGGCGGCGCTGGTCAGCGCCGCAGGGATTGTGGCATATTTAAAGTTCCCTAGCAATGTATTTCACAGGGCATCTTTTTCATAACCGGACGGCAATCCGCCAAACCCGGTCCGCCAGGAACCGGCCTCCCTCCCGGGATAAGGCTCATTTTGACCTTGAGCCAGGAGTTTTTCCTTCTACACTGGGCCATCATGAGAGCCTTGGTCTATGATTGCAGCGCGGGCATCAGCGGAGATATGAATCTGGCCGCCCTGATTGATTTGGGAGCGGACCGGGAAAACCTGGAACGGGAACTGTCCAAATTGCATGTGCACGGGGAGTGGAAGCTGGAATGCCGCCGGGCGCAGCAGCACGGCATCCGGGGAACACGGATTGACGTGCTGACGGAGGAAGAAGGGCACTCCGGCAGCAGCCATGCGCACCATCACCGGACTATGGCGGATATACGAAAACTTATTGAGACAAGCGCCCTTTCCAATACCGTAAAGCGGACGGCCCTTTCTATTTTCACCCTGCTGGCGGAGGCGGAAGCCCGCGTACACGGCACTACTTCTGAAGAAGTACATTTCCATGAAGTGGGCGCGGTGGATTCCATCATCGATATCGCGGGAGCTGCCATCTGCCTGGAAATGCTCCGGGTGGACGCCGTCTTCACCGGACCGGTGGAGCTGGGGTCTGGCACCGTAACCTGCCAGCACGGAACAATGCCCGTTCCTGCGCCGGCAACGGCTTTGCTGGCGAAACATTTCCGGGCCACCTTGAATGGAACCACCCATGAGGCCACTACACCCACCGGAGCCGCCTACATTGCCGCCCTGGCGCAGCCCGTCCCCTCTCCGCTGGCAGGCCGTATTACCGCAACCGGCTATGGGATCGGCCACCGCCAGGGACTTCCCGTACCGAATATTCTGCGGGTGATGCTGGTAGAAACGGAAGAAGAGGAAACTTCCCCGGAACTGCTGACGGAGCTGTGCGCCAATATAGACGATATGACGCCGGAACAGACAGCCTACTTGGCGGAAAAGCTGATGGAGGCAGGCGCTCTGGATACCTGGCAGGAGTCCGTCTGCATGAAGAAAGGCCGTCTGGCAGTCAAGGTTTGCGCCCTGTGCCAGCCGGAACAGACGGACCGCGTGCGGGAAGCCTTCTTCCGGCACAGCAGTACGCCGGGCATCAGGCAGCATGGCATGCTCCGCCATATTCTGCGCCGGGAAAGCGCCCCCGTCCACACTCCCCATGGAACGGTTCATGTAAAAACTTCTTTCATGCATGGCCGCCCCCATTACCGGAAAGCGGAATTTGAAGATTGCAGAATCCTGGCGGAAAAAACCGGGCTGCCGCTGGAACAATGCCAGCTGATGGGGCTTTTTCCCACACCTTCCCATGACAACGACGCCACAGACTCCGTTTGAACGGCTTCGCGCCGTCCTTCTCCCCAGGAAACGCATTGCCGTCGCCTTGTCCGGGGGGCTGGACAGCAGCGTGTTGCTTGCCGCCGCCGTCCGTATCCTGGGAGCGGATCACTGCCTGGCACTGACTGCGCGAACGCCCTACGTGATGGAGGAGGAAGTGCGGGACAGCACGGCGTTGTGCCGCCGCCTGGGCGTCCGGCAGGAAAAACTGGCGTTTCCCATCCTTCCCGCCCTTGCGAATAATCCTCCCCTGCGCTGCTACCTGTGCAAACATGCCCTGTTTTCCTCCCTGGCAGCCAGAGCGGCTGAGATGGGGTTCCCCCTGCTGGCGGACGGATCCAATCTTGACGACCTGGACGATTACCGGCCAGGCCGCAAAGCTTTGCAGGAGCTCGGCATCCCGAGTCCCTTTCTGGAAGCTTCCATGGATAAGGCGGATATCCGCCGGCTGGCCTGCCGGCTGGGTCTTCCGGAATCAGTCAGCGGCAAACCGGCCTATGCGTGCCTGCTGACCCGCCTGGAACACAACCGCCCCGTAACGGAAGTTCTGCTGAGACGCGTGGACGCAGCGGAATCTTTCCTGAGAACCCTGGGGCTGAAAGGCTGCCGTGTCCGTGTTCACGGAGACAGCCTGGCCCGCATTGAATTGCCGGAAAAGGAACGCAGACTGTTCTGGGACGGACAGCTTGCCTCCACCGCAGCACGCCGGCTGCGGGAACTGGGCTTCCGGCACATCACCCTGGATCTGGAAGGATATTCCAGAGGGAGCATGAACGAACCCTCATGAACGACATCACCTCCATTCTGCATCAGTTTAAAAAAGGCCTCCTTTCTGCGGAGGAAGCGGCGGAAAAAATCAGAGCCGGCACCGTATCCGCTCCTTCCCATACGGACATTGATTACAGCCGCCTGGAACGCACCGGGTGCCCGGAAGTCATTTACGGCGCAGGAAAAACGCCGGACCAGATTGAAGAGATAGCCCGCAGCCTGCTTGCCGCCGGACAAAATGTTCTGGCCACGCGTCTGAACGGGGAAGCTCTGGACTACCTGAACCGCGCCTTTCCGGCGGCGGACATGCACCCGGAAGCCCGTCTCATGCGCATTGTTCCGAATCCCGTTCCGCGAACGGCGGGCTTCGTCGGCATCGTCAGCGCGGGGACCTCGGACCAATACGTAGCGGAGGAGGCCGCCCTGACAGCGGAATTTCTGGGCAGCCGGGTAGTCCGGTACCGGGACTGCGGCGTGGCCGGCCTGCACCGCCTGGTTTCCCATCTGGACTCCATCCGCCAAGCTACTGCGCTGGTGGCCGTAGCGGGCATGGAAGGAGCTCTCCCCAGCGTGCTGGCAGGCCTGGTAAAGGTTCCTGTGATAGCCGTGCCTACCAGCGTGGGCTATGGAGCCAATTTCCGCGGGGTAACCACCCTGCTCGCCATGATGAATTCCTGCGCCAACGGTGTTTCCGTCGTCAACATAGACAACGGCTTCGGGGCCGGTTTCAACGCCCACCTGATCAACAGCCTGGCATCCCGGCCCAGCTGAGGGCCGCCTGTCCATGACGGAACCTCCGGCATCCGTCATGGACAGATCCTCCGAATAGGCGTTAAATGTTCCGGAAACATCCCTCTCTATTCCCGTCATGACCAGATTTCCCCTGTTCCATGCCTTCTCCTGCTCCCTGCTGGCCCTGGCTTCCCAGGCGCTTGGGTGGCAGACCTCCGGAGAATCCGTTCCCGCTGTCCCCCAGGAATTCCGCGCGGCATGGATATCCACCGTTCATAATATTGACTGGCCCTCCCGTTCCGGCCTCTCCGGAGCAGCCCAACGCGCGGAGCTGCTGAACATCCTGAATACCTGCGCCCAGTTGAAGCTGAACGCCGTGTTTCTCCAAGTGCGCCCAAATGCCGACGCCCTGTACCGCTCTTCTCTGGAACCGTGGAGCCAATGGCTTTCCGGCCCGGGCGTCAATCCTGGGTATGATCCTCTGGCTTTCGCCATTCAGGAGGCTCACCGCCGCGGCATTGAACTGCACGCCTGGTTCAACCCATTCCGGGCGAAGGCCAACGTCAAGCATGCCGTAGGCCGCAACCATATTTCCCTCACGCGCCCTGATTTGATGAAGCGAAACGGCTCCGTGCTGCTGATGAACCCCAGCGCCTCCGCCTCCCGCGACCACGCGCTGAAGGTTATCATGGACGTCGTGCGCCGCTACGACATTGACGGGGTGCACCTGGACGACTATTTCTACCCCTATCCCACTCCCGGCCGCGCCTGGTCTCCCGCCAGCTTTGGAGACGGGAAATCCCCCTCCCAGCGCCGGGGCTACATTGACGACTTCGTGCAAGACATGTACAAATCCGTCAAATCTTCCAAACCCTGGGTGCGGGTGGGCGTCAGCCCGTTCGGCATCTGGAGGCCGGGCGTTCCCGGCGGCATTGAAGCGGGAGTGGACGCCTACGAGCATCTGGCGTGCGACGCCCGCAAGTGGCTTTCCCGCGGATGGGTGGATTACCTGGCCCCCCAGCTTTACTGGCGCTGCAGCCCGGCCAAGCAGAGCTTTCCCGCATTGATGCAATGGTGGGCCGCCCAGAACTCCAGACGCCCGGTGTGGCCCGGCATTGCCACGGCACGTATCATGAGCAGCGAAGACCCGGACCGCCCCGCCTCTGAAATAGCGGCGCAGGTCAACTACTCCCGCAGCCTTGCCAGAACCGCCCCCGGGCAATGCTTCTGGAGCATCAAATCCATCATGCGGAATGCCGGAGGCATCCAGAAATACCTGAACAGATTGTACCCCTCCATGGCCGTTCCGCCCGCCATGCCCTGGTGCGGAACCGGCACACCCGGACAACCGCAGAATTTTTATGTGGCGGACAATGGTTCCACCGTAACCCTCTCCTGGCAGCCGTCCGGCAATCCCTCCCGGAAATGGGCCGTCCAGGCGCGCTACGGCAGCCAGTGGGCTACGCGCATCCTTCTGCCGGGCAGCCAGACCCGCGTAACCCTGCCCAAATCCTTCCTGGGGGATGCAGGATCTGTCGCCGTCAGGGGCGTCAGCGCCTATGGAGCCCAGGGCCCGGCAGCAGCCGCCAGAAGGTAGAAAAGCTTTTTCCCAGCTGCCTCTACAAGAAGAAAAATAAAACACCGAGGTTTCTATTTTTTGAACAACTCCAAAACAATCCATGTCCAAACACCCATGCATTCCCATGGCGCGGACATGAACAGAAGGCGTTTTATTGCTCTTTCCTCATTGGCGGCGCTGGGAACAATCAGCCAGGCCCGGGCAACAGGGCCATTCATACAACCACAGCACAAGATGACTAAACAGCAAGATCCCTCCACAATCGGCTATGCCGACGGCAAATATGTACTGCCACCCCTTCCGTACGCCTACGACGCGCTTGAACCCATGCTGGATGAAAAAACCGTGCGCATCCACCACGACAAGCATCATGCGGCCTATGTCGCCGGAGCCAATGCCGCGGCTGAAAAGCTCCGTGAAATTGCGGACGGGAAACTGGACGCTTCCGCCACCACCAACTGGGTGCGTAACTTGTCCTTCAATGCTTCCGGCCATGTTCTCCATACCATTTACTGGACCAACATGACGCCTGATCCCAAAAAAGAGCCGCAAGGTCCTCTGGTAGATGCCATCAAGGAAAAATTCGGTTCTCTGGAAGCTATGATGAAGGAATTCAAGGCGGCTTCCCAGGGCGTGGAAGGTTCCGGCTGGGGCATTCTGGGCGTGGACCCCATCAGCAAGACGCTGGTAATCTGCGGGGCGGAAAAACATCAGAATCTGGAAATTCCCGGTCTCGTCCCCATTCTCGTCTGTGACGTTTGGGAACACGCCTATTATCTGAAGCACCAGAACCTTCGGGCGGACTATATTGAAGACTTCTGCCGCCTGATCAACTGGGACGATGTGGAACGCCGCTACCAGGAGGCCATGGCTTCCTGACCGTTTCTCGCAGAAGTTGATTTTTCCTATCCCCAAACGGCACGGGCTTTCTGTAGTCCGCGCCGTTTTTTAACGCATTTTCATCTCGCTCTTGCATCCGGCACGGCAATAGGGCATACTGTTGCAGACTAATTATCTATCATTACACGCATGAAAAAAGTTTTCGTCTCCGGCTGCTATGATATCGTCCACGCTGGCCATATCCAGTTCTTTGAAGAAGCCCGCGCTCTGGGCGACTATCTAATCGTCTCTTTCGCTTCGGAACCCGTGCTGTGGCACCACAAGCAGCGCAAGCCGTCCATTCCGGACGAACACAAAAAAGTTCTGCTGGAAAGCCTGCGCATGGTTGACAAGGTTATCCTGGGTACCGGCATGAAAAAGGGCCTGGATTTTGAAGAAGAGTTTCTTCAGGAAAAACCGGACATCCTGGCTGTGACGGAAGATGACCTTTACAGCGATATCAAGAAGGAGCTGTGCGCCCGCGTCGGAGCCAATTACGTGGTGCTCCCCAAGACGCCCCCCAAATTCACTCCCGTCTCCACCACCATGCTGGTGAACCGCATCAAGGCTCCGTCCGCCGTACCGCTTCGCGTGGACTTTGCCGGGGGATGGCTGGACGTGCCCCGCTACGCCAGAAAGGGCTCCTATGTGGTCAACTGCGCCATCACCCCCATGGTTTCCCTCTGCGAATGGCCGTATGAAAAACGCTCCGGGCTGGGAGGCAGCGGCGCGTGGGCCATGCTGGAAGGGCGCGATCCGGTCGCGTCCGAACTCGCTCTGGGCGTCGGCTGGCAGGATCCTGCCGTCATTGCGGAAACGGGGTTGTGCGTATGGCGCTCCGGCAGTTCTCCGGTGCTGGATGTCAAAGGCACGGGTGACTTCCTGGAAGGAAGAATGGCCATTCTATATACGGGTGAAGAACACGACACCCCAAAGATGGCGGATGAACAACGGGACTACGTACGCATCTCCCAATCCTCCCTCATTGCCCGCACCGGAGTTCTGGAACGCAACATCAATACACTGGCGGCAGGCGTAGCCCTGTACTACAGCGTGCAGCTTGACGAAGGAATGCGCCCCCTACCGGATATTCCCAATGCCCTTGCAAAAAAATATCTGGGAGGCGGCTACGGGGGATACGCCCTGTACCTTTTCCCCTGCCGGGATGATCGCGACCAGGCTGTCAAGGACAACCCGGCAATGAAACGGGTGGAGCCGTATTGCCGCCAGCTGTTCAAGTAAATTCCCCCCCTTTCATGTCCCTGATGCGGAACAGCCTGGTTGCCTCCGGCGCCATCTTCGCCTGCCGCCTGACAGGCATGGCCAGGGAAATTGTGTACACCTCTCTGTTCGGGGCCACGGGAGCCCTGGACGCCTTTTACACGGCTTTCCGTATTCCCAACCTGTTAAGAGATCTGTTTGCGGAAGGGGCTCTTTCCCAATCCTATACCAGCGTAGCCTCCAAAACGCGGGAAGCGCAGGGAGACGAAGCCGCGTGGGAACTGACCAACAAGGTAGCTACCCAGCTTTCCGCCCTGATGATCGCCATTGTAACGCTGGGGATTCTATTTGCAGGGCCCGTCATGGAAGCCCTCTACAGCGGGGATCACTCTCTGGCGGAGCAATTGTTCGCCACGGACCTGAGCCGCATCATGTGGCCTTTCATCGGATTCGCCTCCCTGTCCGCCCTCATCATGGGGGCGCTGAACATGGTGGGGGTTTTCGGATTGCCCATGCTGGCCTCCGCCGCTTTCAACGTTACTTCCATCCTGTTCGGCCTGCTGATTGGATATTTCATTGATCCATCCTTCGGCCCCAAAGCTTTGTACGGTTTTGCCTGCGGCGTCACCATCGGGGGCATGGCCCAGATTGCCGTGCAGCTCCCCAAACTCAGCAAAACCGGCTTCCGCTGGAAACCCAATTTCCAATGGAACGATCCCCGCGTGCGCAAAATCTGGGGGCTGATGCTTCCCTCCGTGCTGGCTTCAGGCGTGACGCAGTTCACCATCTTCATCAATACGGGGTTCGCTCTGGATCTCCAAAAAGGCTCCGTCACCGCCCTGACCACGGCGTTCCGCCTCTGGCAGCTTCCCGTGGGGCTCTTCGGAGTTGCGACGGGCATGGTGGTGCTGCCCGCTGTTTCCCGCATGATGGTGGGAGACGGCAGAAAAGAGGTGGCTGTCCACATCGCCAAGGGGTTGCGGCTGGTGGCATTCTTTGCGGTACCCGCTTTTCTCATCCTCTCCATCCTGGGAACGGAATTCGTCTCCTCCGTATACCAGTGGGGCCGCTTCAACCAGGAGGCCGTGCGTTACACGGGGGAAGTGCTGGGAGCCTATTCCCTGGGCCTGCTGGGCTATGCCGGGACCAAGGTGGTGCAGCCCGTCTTCCTGGCTCTTGAAAAACGCTGGGTTCCCCTGATTGCCGCCGCCGTGGCTCTGGCTATCAGCATCGGCCTCAACTACTGTTTCGTCTACATCCTGCATAAAAACGCGGCGTGGCTGGCGCTGACCACCTCCGTGGTCACTACCTTCAATTTTCTCTTTTATTTCTTTTACCTGCGACACCAGCTGGGCGGCGTAGACGGACGGACGCTGCTTTCCGGACTGGCCAGGATCATGGCGGCGGGAATATTGCTGGGGGCCGTGTGCTGGGCAGGCAAGGCATGGTTCCTCCAGGGCTTCCTGAACTGGACCTTCCCGGCCAGGGTGCTGGGGATATCCCTGGTCTGCGGTTGCGCCGGCATCGTTTACCTGGCGGCGGCTTTCCTGCTGAAGACGCCGGAGCTGGAAGCGGTGCGCGCCAAATTCCTGAAACGCTGACGGGAAAAATCCCTTCCATAGAGGGAGGAACGTCCCCCGCAAGAAAAAGAATGGCCGCCGCAAGCATTCTCCTTGCCAGGGGTGCGCTCAATGAGTAAAGTTTTTCCGCCTATGCGGAGAACAGCCTGTTTTCCGCCAGGGCATCAAAATCTACGACTGCACCACAACAATGGACATGATTTCCCCCAGCATTGCGGCATTGACCCCTTCCCTGACCCTCAAGGTGACCAACCGGGCCAAGGCTATGAAAGCCTCCGGTGAAGAAGTTTACGGTTTGGCAGGCGGTGAACCTGAAATGGACACCCCGGAAAACATCAAGCAGGCAGCCATCGCGGCCCTGAACAACGGAGCCACCAAATATACGCCTTCCGCCGGTCTTCCCGCACTCCGCCAGGCCATCGCTGAAAAGCTCAAGAGGGAAAACAACCTGGAATACGATTTCACCCAGATCACCGTGGGAGCCGGCGCCAAGCACGCCTGTTTCAACGCCATCATGGCGACCGTATCCGAGGGGGATGAAGTCATTATCCCCGCCCCGTACTGGGTCAGCTATCCGGAAATGGTCCGCATGTGCGGAGGCATCCCCGTCATCGTGGAAACCACGGCGGAAAACGGATGGAAGCTTACCGCCGAACAATTTGAGGAAGCCATGACCCCCCGCACCAAGATGGTCATCCTCACTACCCCGAACAATCCGACCGGGTCCGTTTATTCCGAAGAAGAACTGCGCGCCCTGGGAGAAGTGGCCCTGAGCGAAGACATCCTCATCCTGGCTGATGAAATTTACGAACACCTCGTATACGGGGACGCCAGGCACGTCAGCATCGCCTCCCTCAGTCCGGAACTGTACGACCTGACCATCACCATCAACGGCTTCTCCAAGGGCTACGCCATGACCGGATGGCGCCTGGGCTATTCCGCAGCTCCGGCAGCCATTGCCAAGGCCATCCAGATGATTCAGGACCACACCACTTCCAACGTCTGCACGTTCGCCCAGTATGGAGGCATTGAGGCCCTTACGGGAGACCAGAGCTTCATCAGCGACATGCGCGACGAATATGACATGCGCCGCCAGTACGTTTACTCCCGCCTCAGTGCCATCCCGAATATCAGTGTTGTGGAGCCGCAGGGCGCTTTCTACTTCTTTGTGGACACAAGCAGGCTGGGACTCACCTCCCTGAATCTGTGCGACAAGCTTCTGGAACGCTACAAGGTCGCGGCCGTCCCCGGCATCGCCTTCGGCAATGACAAGGCCATCCGCATCAGCTACTGCACCACGCTGGACATTCTGAAAGAAGCTCTGGATCGCTTTGAAGAATTCTGCAAGGCGCATTAAAAAACGTTGATCACCATAAAAAGGCGTTCCACGTCAAGCGGAACGCCTTTTTATTCTTCCGGATTTCCCTCCTGCAGCAAACCTGCGGCAAGGAAATGCGCGCCATGCCTCGCAACCGGATTGCCCTGCACGAAAAGGCATGATTAAATAAATCTCATATGAATACCCCCGTTCTCAACGACAACCTGCGCGCCGCCACGGAAGCCCTTTGCAATCTGCTCGCCAAGGAAGACAAGGTTGTGGCCTCCAAGGCAAAAATAGGTCTCTTTTTCCAAAATCCGGAAGCAACCAAGCTTTTTGAAGAAGTAAATGCTTACGGAGAAGAACTGCGCAACAAGCACCTGGCCGGAATGCCTCCTACCGAAGAGGAAATTTCCAAATTCGACGCCCTGCGTGAAAACGTCATCAAGAATGATGCGGCCCGCGGCTTTTTGGAAGCCCGCCAGACCATTGACGAACTCCTGAACACCATCAATCATTATCTGGGCATGTCCATTGACCTTGGCCGCGCTCCCACTCCTGAAGAAATAGAGGAAGCCCGCCAGCGCGCCATGAGCGCCCAGTCCTCCTGCTCCTGCGGCGGCCAGTGCGACAAGGAAAATTGCGATTGCGACGGCAAGTGTGACCACGACCATAAGGACGGCGGTTGCGGCTGCGGCAACCATTAAGACAATCTTTCAACTTTTGCCAAACGGCTTCACTCAAAAAGTGAAGCCGTTTTTTCTTCCCGAAAACAAACGATACTGTCCAGCGCGCCTGCAATTTCCTCCGGAAAACCGGGCGGACTACTGCACCTCTTTATTGAGCGCCATATTTTCGACGCTCCGATGTTTGCACAGCACCGGCATCTTGCACCTTCCCTTCTGCGCCAGAACAGGCAAGATGCTTGAATGGGACGGGAACCCGTGCTAGCCTCATCCTAAGGAATCATGACTTTTTCCAACCGTCCCGCTCCCCTCCCGTTCTTCAAAACGGATTTCCCGCTGTTCCTGGCTCCAATGGCTGGAGTGACGGACCCCATTTTCCGCACTATCTGCAAGGAGCTTGGAGTGGATGTAATGGTAACGGAATTCGTCTCTGCGGAAGGAATTCTCCAGGCATGGGAGAGAAACCGCAGGTACACAAAGATAGAAAATGCCCACCGCCCCATAGGCATCCAGCTCTTCGGAGCGGACGGGAACCACATGGGAGAGGCGGCCAGAATTATCCTGGATCATGAGAAGCCGGATTTTATCGATATCAACTTCGGCTGCCCGGTTCCCAAGGTGGTTGGCAAAAATGGAGGTTCCTCCCTCCTGAAAGATCTTCCCCTGCTGGCTTCCGTTGCCGGAGGCGTCGTGAAAGCCGTAGGAGAGAGAATCCCCGTCACGGCCAAAATACGTATTGGCTGGGATTTTCAGAGCCTGTGCGCCATGGACGCGTGCCGCCTGCTGGAGAATGAGGGAATTTCCATGATCACCATTCACGGGCGCACCCGCTCCCAGCAGTATTCCGGAACGGCCAACTGGGACATTATTGACGAATGCGCGCGGGCCATGTCCGTGCCGGTCATCGGGAACGGGGATATTTCCACCCCGCAGGCCGTAGCTTATGTAAAAGAAAATACGGCCGTCAGCGGCGTCATGATTGGCCGTGCGGCCATGGAAAACCCATGGATTTTCGGAGACGCCAAGTATTATCTGCTGCACGGAACCATGCCGCCGGCCAGAGACCCGCAGGAAAAGGCGGCCCTGATTTTGCGGCATGCCCGGATGGCCCTGGAATCCCGCCATTATGGGGACGAACTTCACACCATGCGCCATATGAGGTCACGAATCCTGGCTTATACGAAGGGATTTCCCGGCGCCAAGGAAATGCGTTCCCGCCTGGTGCGGGTATCCAGCATGCCGGAGCTGGAAGACCTGCTTTCCAAGCTCCCCCGCCAGAAGCCCTGAGTACAGGGAAAATCCCGCTTTCCGGAAGATTCCGCAGGGTTTGAAAAGCGGCGGAGAGGGAAGGAGGTTCTTCCCGCCTCCAGACACGCCCGAAAAAAAATGCCATTTTGAGGGAAGCTAAGTTGACTTTACGTTCCGAACCTGTCAGAAATAGGGGAGTATCCTGCCGCTCCATTTCGGCAGACTTCCAACAATAGCATCCAGAGATCGACGTGTACTCCAACGAATCATATCTCATCGAACTTCTTACGCAGGCCGGATATCTGAATGAAGAAATTCTTCAGTACGCGCGCAGTCAAAAATCTCCCACCCAGGACCTGGTCGATTTTCTGATTCAGGCCAATTATCTTACGGAAGACGTCATCGCTCAGGTGGCGGCGTCAAACTCCCTGCTCCCCGTCGTGGACCTGGGCTCCATGCACATCCCCCAGGAGGTGCGAGAACTCATTACGCCGGAACTTGCCAGGCGCTTCCGGGCCATCCCCATTTCCGACGACGGTTTTTCCATCAACATTGCCATTGACGACCCCCTGAATCTGGAAACCATGGACAGCCTGCCCCAGCTGATGGGGCGGGATGTGATTTTCAGCGTCGCCACCCACAGCGCGGTAGAAAGCCGGTTGAATGAATTTTACCGGGATCTGAGCGTTCCGGAAGAAACCGACGGGCTGGAAGGGGAGGATGCTCCCATTATCCGGCTGGTGCAGCAGATGCTGACGGACGCTTTCAAAATGAGGGCTTCCGACATCCACATTGAGCCCATGGAAAACAGGCTCCGCATCCGCTACCGCGTGGACGGCAAGCTGGTGGAAGTGGCCACGCATCCCAAAAAACTGCTCAGCCCCATCATCGCTCGCCTCAAGGTAATGAGCACCACCATGAGCATTGCGGAAAAACGCATGCCCCAGGACGGGCGAATCCAGATGAGCATCGGCGGCAAGCAAATCGACCTCCGTGTTTCATCCGTCCCCAGCAACCACGGGGAAAGCATCGTCATGCGTATCCTGGACAAATCCGCCCTGGTGCTGGGCCTTCCCCAGCTCGGATTTTTCTCGGATGATGAAGCTGTGTTCGACCGCCTCATCACGCTGCCGGACGGCATTATCCTGGTGACGGGTCCTACCGGTTCCGGTAAAACCACGACCCTTTACGCGTGCCTGAACCACATCAACCGCCCGGATAAAAAAATCATCACGGTGGAAGACCCTGTGGAATACGAACTCTCCGGCATCAACCAGGTAATGGTAAAGGCGGATATCGGCATGACCTTCGCCGCCGCCCTGCGCGCCATGCTCCGCCAGGCTCCCAACATCATCATGATCGGGGAAATTCGAGACATGGAAACAGCCAGCATCGCCATTAACGCCTCCCTGACGGGGCACCTCGTATTCTCCACCCTTCACACCAATGACGCTCCCAGCGCCGTGGCCCGTCTGGCGGACATCGGCATCAAACGCTTCCTGATCGCCTCCTCCGTCCGCGCCATCATGGCCCAGCGTCTTGTCCGCAAGCTGTGCGACCGCTGCAAGGTGGACGGCTCTCTGACGGAAAAGCAGGCGCATACGCTGAACATTGACATGTCCCGCCTTGCCCAGGGCCAAATCAAGGCGCCCCACGGCTGCGACTTTTGCCGCGGCGGCGGATTCAAGGGCCGGATGGGGCTGTTTGAGATTTTCGAAATCGACGACGAGGTGCGCCGCATGATTAACGAAAACCTGACTTCCCCCCAGCTGCGCCAGCGCGCCCGGGAACTGGGCATGAGAACCTTGAGGGAAGACGGCGTACGCAAAGTGCTGGCCGGCCTTACTTCTCCGGAAGAAGTGCTGAACGTCACCATGGGAGACGCCAACTGATTTTTCCCCGCTATTCATTCTGCTTATTATGGACACCAACCTCACACTGGAACTTTTCATCGGCCGGGGAATGATTGACAAATCCCTGGCAAAGGACATTAAGGAGGAAATGATCTCCTCCGGCAAGGAACTGCCGGAAGTGCTTGCAGACTTCGGCATCATCGGCAGCAAGGATGATATCTGGCAGATGATCGCCAGCGACCTGGGTACGGAATTCATTACACTGGACAACTTCCAGCCGGACCCGAACGTGCAGAACATGATGCCGGCCACGCTCGTGCGCCTGCACGGGGCGCTCCCTGTGCGGCATGGTCCGGAAGGCCTGTACGTCTGCCTGGTGGATCCCCTGAATCCCCAGACGGTGGAAGACCTGCGCTTCGCCCTCGGCCAGGACATCCATGTTCTGGTAGCGCCGGATTACCAGATTTCCGAACGCATCAATGAGCTCTATGGAGGCGAATCCGCCGCCATGTCCGACCTGATGCAGGAACTGAACAACATGCAGGTCAACAATGAGACGGAGGACTCCGCCGCCGCTCCCGTCATCCGCTTTGTGGACCTCGTCATTACGCAGGCCATCAAGGAAAAGGCCTCCGACATTCACTTCGAACCTTTTGAGAAGGAATTCAAAATCCGCTACCGTGTGGACGGCGCCCTGTATGAAATGCAGCCTCCCCCCGTCCACCTGTCCGTGCCGGTCATTTCCCGCGTCAAGGTCATGGCGAACATGAACATCGCGGAACGCCGCATTCCGCAGGACGGCCGCATCGTCAAGCAGATAGGAAACCGTTCCGTGGACATGCGCGTTTCCTCCCTTCCCACTCAGTACGGAGAATCCGTGGTGCTCCGCGTTCTGGACCGCTCTTCCGTCAACTTGAACATGGACAACCTGGGGCTTCCCGCGCATATCCACGAATATATTCTGGATACGGTCCACAAGCCCAACGGCATTTTCATCGTTACCGGTCCCACCGGCGCCGGCAAGACAACTACGCTGTATGCCGCCCTGCGTGAAATCAATACCATTGATTCCAAGGTGCTGACGGCGGAAGACCCTGTTGAATACGATATTGACGGCATCATCCAGATTCCTATCAATGAAGCCATCGGCCTGGACTTCCCAATGGTGCTCCGCGCCTTCCTGCGACAGGACCCGGACCGTATTCTGGTGGGGGAAATGCGAGACATGGCAACAGCGCAGATCGCCATCCAGGCATCCCTGACGGGTCACCTGGTTCTCTCCACCCTGCACACGAACGACTCCGCCGGAGCCATTACGCGGCTGGTGGACATGGGATGCGAACCTTTCCTGGTGGCGGCTTCCCTGGAAGGGGTGCTTGCACAGCGCCTGGTGCGCACCATCTGTCCGGACTGCCGCACGCCGTATGAACCCTCATCCACCATCCTCTCCCAGCTTGGCGTCTCTCCCTATGAACTGGGAGACAAGCACTTTTTCACGGGCCGAGGCTGTGATAAATGCTCCAATTCCGGCTACAGGGGCCGCAAGGGGATTTATGAGCTCCTGGATATTAACGATACCCTGCGCGACATGATTACGGACCGCGCTCCTTCCGTGGTGCTGAAGCAGAAAGCCATTGAAATGGGCATGTCCACGCTGCGGGAAGACGGGCTGAGAAATATTTATGACGGCAACACCACCATTGAAGAAGTGCTGAAATATACTTAACGGACAGCCGGACGCCGTTGCTTCCCCTTATTTCAACCACTAAGAAAAAACACTTAAAATACAACATATATGCCTAAATATCAATACACAGCACTTGACCATAAAGGCGACCAGAAAACAGGTACCCTGGAGGCCAATTCCGAAGCGGAGGCCATGGAATCCATCCGGGCGCATGGCCTGTACCCCACCCAGATCGTAGAAGCGGGCAAGGGCAAGATTCAGCAGACGCCTGCCGCCAAGAAAAAGGCCAAGGGAGCCAAGAAGCAAAAAGGCAAGCTGGGAGGCAAAATCAAGGCCAAGGCTCTGATGATTTTCACCCGCCAGCTTGCTACGCTGATTGACGCGGGGCTTCCCCTGCTCCAGAGTTTGAACGTGCTGGCCAAACAGGAGGCAAACCCCAACCTGCGCGTCACTATCGAAGCTCTGGGAGATTCCGTTCAGGGCGGCTCCACCTTCTCGGAAGCCCTGGCCCAACACCCCAGAATCTTTGACCGACTGTTTGTCAACATGGTAAAGGCCGGGGAACTGGGCGGTGTGCTGGAAGTCGTGCTGAACCGTCTGGCGGAATACCAGGAAAAGGCCCAAAAGCTGAAAAGCAAGGTGATCTCCGCCATGGTGTATCCCTCCATCGTCCTGTTTATCGCCGTAGGCATCGTGATCTTCCTGATGCTGGTCATCGTGCCCAAATTCAAGGCGATGTTCGCAGAACAAAACCAGGAACTTCCCGGTATTTCCGAGTTTGTGTTCGGCATCAGCGACTGGTTCATGGCCGCCCCCTTCTTTGTGCCCAATGCCGTCATTCTGGCCGCGGTGGTCGCCATCCTGTACGCTGTTTTCACGGCCATGAGCAAGACGCCCAACGGACGCCGCAAGATTGACTCCGCTCTGCTGACCATGCCGGTCATCGGCAATGTGCAGAGCAAAAGCGCCATCGCCCGCTTCGCCCGGACCTTCGGTACGCTGGTGACTTCCGGCGTCCCCATCCTCCAGGCGCTTACCATCACGAAGGATACCGCCGGCAACATGATCGTGGGAGACGCCATCGGCCTCATCCATGATTCCGTCAAGGAAGGCGAATCCGTAGTTACGCCCATGTCCTCCTCCAAGCTTTTCCCGCCCATGGTAATCTCCATGGTGGACGTGGGGGAAGAAACCGGCCAGCTGCCGGACATGCTCCTGAAAATCGCGGACGTGTATGATGATGAAGTGGACAATGCCGTGGGAGCTATGACCTCCATGCTGGAACCCATCATGATCGTATTCCTGGCCGTGGTCGTGGGCGGCATCGTTTTCGCCATGTTCCTTCCCCTCCTGCAGGTTATTGAAAAGATGGGGTAACCCCGCAAGCAGAATCAGATGAAAAATCATTCCGCATACCGCCGGCTCCGGGAGGCAAAGGGGTTCACCCTCATGGAAATCCTGGTAGTGATGGTGATCATCGTGGTGCTGGCCACGCTGACCATCTCCATTTACACCTGGCTTGAAACCAGAAAGAACGAACAGGCTACGGAATCCATTGTCCGCAAAATTGAAATGGGGCTGGAGAGCTACCACAGCGACCATGACCGCTACCCCTACGGCACGGAAGCTCCCTTCAACAATCACGGCGTAGCCGTGGCCAACGGGGAGGAATACAGTTCCAACGTGGTTTACATGGCTCTGTTCGGCGACCATAAGAATGAGGGTGTTCCTTCCAGGGATACAACCATTTACAATGATGAGTTGAACCCCTCTACACAGCCCAAAAGCAACCCGACTGTCCGGGAAGTCCATGTGAAAAGCAAGGACGGTAGGCCGGTTACCCTTTATATTCTTGCGGATCCATGGGGTTCCCCCTACCGCTACCGCCTGGGCAGCGAGCAATCCATCCCCACCAGAACCGACAGGGCCAGAAACCTGAAAATGGGCAACGGCCTGAATCCGGATTATGATTTCTGGTCTTTCGGAAAAGACGGGGACAGTGATTTGAAAGACCCGCACGCCCCTGAAAACGAAGATGACATCGGCAACCTGCCGAAGTTCTGACCTTACCGGTATTTTTCCGCGCACGGCTTCTTTTCCGGCAGCCTTCCTCCCCTTCCGGCGGAGGAAGGCTTTGTGCATATTTTCTGGCATCCGCACGGCTTCTGAAGTATGATTCGGGCACTGACATGAAACGTATTTCCCTGATCGTTCCCTGCCTGAATGAAGAAGAAGCCATTCCGGCGTTCAAGCAAGAAATAGACCGGGTTTTCAAGGAATGCCTGGAGGGCTACGCCCCGGAACTTATCTTCGTGGACGACGGTTCCACAGACCGCTCCCTGGAAATGATTAAGAAAATGGCGGAACACTCCCCTGAAGTAAAATTCATTTCCTTCTCCCGCAATTTCGGGAAAGAAGCCGCCATCTATGCGGGCCTGGAAGCGGCCACAGGGGATTATGCCGCCGTCATGGATGTGGACCTTCAGGATCCTCCTTCCCTGCTTCCGGATATGCTGAAAGCCATTGAGAAGGAAGGATATGACTGTGCGGGGACACGCCGCGTCACCCGGCAGGGGGAACCGCTGCTGCGGTCCTTTTTCGCCCGCGCCTTTTATAAGACGATTCATCAGATATCGAACACCCGCATCGTGGACGGAGCCCGGGACTACAAGCTGATGACTCGGCCCGTACTGGAAGCCCTGCTTTCCCTGAAGGAGTACAACCGATTTTCCAAAGGGCTGTACGAATGGGTGGGGTTCCGGACCAAATGGTTTGAATATGAAAATGTGGAACGGGTGGCAGGAGAAACCAAGTGGTCTTTCTTCAAGCTGTTCCTGTACTCCATTGAAGGTATCGTGGCCTTTTCCACCGCCCCCCTGGCGCTGGCTTCCATCATGGGGGTACTCCTTTCCTTCATCTCATTCCTTTCCATCATTATCTTGACGGTCCGCGAATTGATCTGGCCCCATTCCGCTTACGGATGGACTTCCCTGGTATGCGTCTTCTGCATGATGGGCGGCATCGTGCTGCTGTGCCTGGGCATTTTGGGCCAATATCTGGCCAAAACCTATACGGAAGTTAAAAAGCGCCCTATTTACATCGCCAGGGAACGTTCCATCAAGCCTTTCAACTAACCTTGCCTATGGACACAGAGCCGGATTTCAGCATTATTACGCCCAGCTATAATTACGCCCGCTACGTAAGGGAATGCATAGAGAGCGTCAAAAACCAGGAAGGGGTTACATTTGAACACATTATCCAGGACGCAGGATCCACGGACGGCACCCTGGATATCCTGCACTCCTACCCTCACCTGAAACTATATATAGAGAAGGATTCCGGCATGTCGGAAGGCATCAACCGCGGCTTCCGCAAGGCGCGCGGGAAATGGGTTATGTGGCTGAATACGGACGACCGGTTGCTGCCGGGGGCTCTGGCGGCGGTCAAGGCCTTTGCGGATTCCCGCCCGGATGCGGACATTGTGTATGGAGCATGGAATTTCATCGGGCCGGACGGAGAGATCCAACGCGCCATGAAGGCCCTGCCCTACAGTCTGAACATGCACATCTGGTACGGCACCTATCTGGCTTCCACCGCATTGTTCCTGCGCCGGAGCACTACTATTGAAGAGGGGTTCCTGCTGGACGAACGCTTCCACTACGACATGGACGGGGAATATTACGCGCGCCTTGGCCGGGCGGGGAAGAAGTTCGTGCATTACAACAGGCTGCTGGCGGATTTTCGCTGGCATGGCGACAATCTGAGCGCCCCCAATATCGAATGCCGGGACATGGATGCTGAGCTAAAGCGCCAGAAGCAGCACGGAGAGGATGCCGCCATCAAGCGCATTTACGGCCTTTCCTTTTCCAAGCACAGCTGCAACAATATCATGGACGGCTTCATGCGTGAGGCCTACCGTATGAAAAAGGCCTTCCTTTATCTTACCACTCCCTGGGAAAAGTAACCCGTTCTTTCCTGCTTCTCCCAGAAAAGCCGCTGCCTTCCCCCTTCATCCTCCCAAGGAAGGCACAGCCCCGATACGGCAAGGGCCGCAGCCGTTATTACAGCTGCGGCCCTCAATGAAACCTGATGGGAAAAGGCGGCCTTCCCTTAATTAAGGCCGTCAAACAGTTCTTCTTCCCGGAAAAATCTTGCCAGCTCCACGGCGGCGGATTCACGGCTGTCGGACGCATGGCAGATGTTCATCATGCTGTCTGTTCCGAAATCGCCGCGGATAGTGCCCTTCTGCGCCTTCTGGGAATTGGTGGGCCCCAGCAGTTCGCGCACGCGCACAATAACGCCGGGCCCTTTCAGGGCAATGGCGATGACCGGAGAACTGGTCATGAAATCAAGCAGCTTCGGGAAAAGCGGTTCCCCATTGATGACCAGATCCAGAATATGGGCGTAATGTTCCCGGAGCACCGGTTCGTCAAGCTGGATCATCTTTATGCCGCGCAGGCGAAACCCTTCGGACAAAAAACGTTTCAAAATGGTGCCGGAAAGGTTTTTCCGCACACAGTCGGGCTTCAGCAAAATCAGCGTTGTTTCTTCTTGAGTGTTTGGCATAAAATCAGCGAAGTTTCAGGATGGAGTGAGGGAATTACACCCTAATCCCCGTCAGGTCAAGGATAATTGCACAACTGGTCTTTTCTGTTGGGAAAGGAATTCGTCACAAATTCCTCTTATAGGAATCGCACCGGTTCCGCCATCCGGCAAGCCAGCGCGCTTCTCCGCGGCCCGGCGGGCTGTTGTCCACGCGGCGCTGAAGCACCCTTTTGGCCGCTTCCGCAAATTCAACCGCCGCAGGCTGTCCGGGAGAAACGGGGCGCATTTCCTCCAGCACCTGCCTGAGCCCCCAGCCAATCCCCCGGTACTGTTCCGCCGGATTGGTTCCTTCTCCCTTGAAATTCACGTAGTCAATCAGGGCATACATGCCGTTGGGAACCGACGCCACGGCGTAATAGCGGGCCGCCATCTCTTCCGGACGGCGGGACTGGCCCTTGATACGCTCCAGAGCGGCCACAGACCTGGCAATAATGAAATCCGCCTGCATTTGCAGGGCCGCCGGGCTGGACAACCACCGGCGCATCCGTTCAGGAAGACCGCCGCGAACGTCCGCCGTTTCAAATTCCTTTCTGGTCCGCCACGGAGCCGCTCCGGAAAACCATTCCGGAACCCGGATTCCCTTCCTGCGGCAGAACTGAATGAAAGCAGGGAAACTTTCCTCAAACCTTTCCGTGACTCCGGCAGGAAACCAGATGAAATGTCCGATTCCCAGGGATGGAAACGCCTCTCCCCGGTTCCAGGAAACCAGCCCCCTTATTGTCCCGGCACATTCGTTTTGCCAGATTTTCCGCGCAATTTTTGCCTTCACTTCCCCCGTATCCGGCGCCGCCTGAACCCAGACGGGCACGCAACACGCAAGCATCAGGACACAACCTGCCGTTTTTCCATGCATGCAGATACTTTCCTTCCCCAACACAGACAAGTCAAGCCGCTTCAATTTCCCGTGCCAAAGCCGGCGGTTCATGCTACCCTTGCCGTGCACGGCATGATTCTGGCGTTCAATAAACCTTACGGTATTCTCTCCCAATTTACGAAGGAGGCTCCCCACCACCGGACACTGGCTGAATTCGGGTTTCCTCCCGGCGTGTATCCTGTAGGAAGGCTGGATGCGGATTCGGAAGGGCTGCTTCTTTTATCCGATGAGAAGGGCCTGGCGGACCGTCTCCTGAACCCCTCCGGCAGGCATCCCAGAACCTATTGGAGCCAGGTGGAAGGCACTCCTTCCGAAACGGACCTTCGCCCTCTGGAACTCGGGGGCCTCCGCATCCGCGGGCACTGCACGCTGCCTTGCCGGGCATGCCTCATGCGCAGGGAGCCTGACGTGCCGCCCCGCATCCCTCCCGTCCGCTACCGCGCCTCCATTCCCACCTCATGGCTGGAATTGACGCTGGTAGAAGGGAAAAACCGCCAGGTGCGGCGCATGACCGCCGCCATCGGTTTTCCCACACTCCGGCTTCTTCGCGCCAGAATCGGAAATTTCTTCCTGGCGGGACTGAAACCCGGCGCATGGAAAGAACTGGATTCCCGCGAGCGAAGGCAGCTCATGCCGTAATATAAGCTTGATTCCGGACAGGAACCGTTTTTATATCTCTCTCCGCATCAGGATATCTACCTAGACCTTTTTACATGAAAGCCGAACTCGTCGAACAAGCCTCCAAAATCATTCCCGAGCCCCAAATGCTGATCAACGTGGTTTCCCGCCGCGTAGCCCAGCTTAATAATGGCCGCTCCCCGCTGGTGCCCACCACGCCCCATATGGGCAACGCGAACATTGCCCTGACGGAAATCATTGAAGGCAAACTCGTCTATCATACGGAATCCGGCAGCCTCCAGGAAGACAACCAGTAACAACACATTCCCTTTATTGCCGTTCCGGACCGGAATTCCGTACGGAATCCTCTCTATCCAGTCAGGCCCCGGTCTTCCAGCCCGGGGCCTTTTCATCCTTCTCCCCTTCGTGCCATGAGCTCCGACATTTCCACCAACAAAAAAGCCCGCCGGGATTACGAAATTCTGGACACCTACGAATGCGGCATGGAACTCAAGGGAACGGAAGTCAAATCCATCCGCGCCGGCAAGGTGAATATTGCCGATTCCTTCGCCAGGGTGGAAAACGGCCAGATGCTCCTGTACGGCTGCGACATCCAGCCCTGGGAGACAGCGGGAGAATTCTTCCAGCACCAGGCGCGCCGGCCCCGCCGCCTTCTTCTTCATAAACGGGAAATTTTCAAACTGGAACAGCAGACCTCCCAGAAAGGCTGCTCCCTGGTAGCTCTCAAGCTGTATTGGAAAAACGGCAAGGTGAAACTGGCTTTAGGCCTGGGCAAGGGCAAAACCCACCGCGACCAGCGCTACGATTTGAAAGCCCGCGTGGAAATGCGCGAAGCCCAGCGGGAAGTGGCCCGCATCAACCGCCGTTAAGGCGGCAACAGCATGGTTGCCGTCCGCTTCCTCCCGGAAGCCTTTCTCCGCCCCAGCCATTCCCTGATAACCGGCATCCGTCCGGGGATAAACGGCAACGCCGCCAAAGGCGGGAAACCAGACCCACTTCAGCGCCCGGGAAAAAACCGGCTACAGCCGGCCGGGCATGCATGCAGGAAAAGTTACAATTTCCAATCCACGGGCAATTCCACCTGGCCGCCCTTTTTATCATCATAACGGATGAAACCGTGTTCCGCCCCGTACCAGTGCACATCCCGCGTCACCTTCACGTCAAAACAGCAATAACGGGCTATATCCATTAAAAGCTCCGTATTACCCGTCTGCGCGTATTCCGCCCACCATTTGAGAGCCTGGGTGCCCACGGCCGTTTTTGAAGAACCGATGGAGGCGGCCGCCACGGAATCCAGCTTGACGCGCACTCCCCCGCGCTGTTCGATGTCCTTGCACAAATCAAGGTTGTTCGTGATATCAATCATGTTCCACATCGTATAACGCTGGAGCACGCCATAGTCGAAATGCTCGTGGTTGTAACCCACCACCAGGTCGGCCTGGGAAAGCTGCCGGATGAGATCATCCACCATTTCCTCAGAATAAATCGTATATTTGCCGGAAGCCGTGGAATAAGTCACGCCCACGGAAAGGCGCATCTCGGCCGTATTATGCCAGCCGCCCACCTCCGCCGCGGAATGACGGGTTTCCAAATCAAAATATACGATGTCTCTCATCGGGTGAAAACGTACATTATTTGCCACTTTTGGACAAGTCCCACTTGAACGGGAGGCCTGTTTGTGATGAGAATAAGCGCATGCAGCCCCGTTTCCACATCGTCATGTTCCATCCGGAAATTCCGCATAATACAGGAGCTGCCGGACGGTTGGCGCTGGCAACGGGTTCCAGGCTCCATTTGATCAAACCTTTGGGGTTCAGTCTGGATGAAAAGCATGTGCGCCGTACGGGTCTGGACTATTGGGCCAAGGTGGACCTGCATGTCTGGGACAGCCTGGAGGAATTGAAGCAGGCGGCAGCCCCCGGCGCGCAGTTCTGGTACCTGAGCACCAAGGCGCCACGTTCCCATTGGGATGCGGTTTTCCACGCAGGGGACTATCTGGTTTTTGGACCGGAATCCCGCGGATTGCCGGAAAGCATGCTGAGAGAACACGCAGATACCGCCCTGACTATTCCGATGCCCGGAGAAGGAGCCCGCAGCCTGAATCTATCCACAGCCGTAGCTGTCGTCCTTTATGAAGGACTGCGCCAGACCGGCATTTGACGGCCCCCCGCCTGCCTCTCCACATCGGCATGGATGTTCTGCGGGTTCCACCACCAAAGAACACAGGGCCATGAAGAGGCGGGTTCCGCGTCTTTCCTCTGTCAGGGACATACCAGATAAAAGAGAATCAAGGAAGAGACGGCTCCGCAGATATCCCAGAACATACCCTTATGGGAATCCCGTATAGTCTCCCAGGGAACTGAAAAAAATCATCTGCTTCATCCCCACCCGCGATAACGGCATATTGCTATTCAATAATTTCATGAGCTTCCGCTACGGCTATAATGGAAAAAGCCCAGGACAATGAACAGTACGGTTGAATACCGCCGGCGGATAGAAAGGATATTTTCACGAAAAAGAAAAGCGGAAGGCAGATGCAGGAAAGGCGCCGGATATTGCTTCCGGCGCCTTTCCTGATTAAAACCTGTCACCGCATGTCGATCGTAGGAACCGGAATGCGGTCCTTGGGTCCTGTGTAAAGAGTCAACGGCCTGTACAGCGTATTATCCTCCATTTGTTCCAGAACCTGGGCCACCCAGCCGCTACAGCGGGCAATGGAGAAAATGGCGGTAAACAGCCTGGTGGGGATCCCGATGCTGTAATAAACCGTGGCGGAATAAAAATCCACATTGGCGTTCAAGCCCTTGCGCTCCCGGACAAGTTTCGCGATGCGTTCCGACATGCGGATCCACTTGGGTTCACCGATTCGGGAGGAAAGGCGGATGGCCATGCGTCGCAAATGCGGGGCGCGGGGATCCAGCACGCGGTACACGCGGTGGCCCATGCCCATGATTTTTTCCTTCCGCGCCAGCTTGTCCTCAATGTAGGAGTCCACCCGGTCCTCCGTGCCTATTTCCTTGAGCATTTCAATCACGCCCTCATTGGCGCCCCCATGAAGCGGCCCCTTCAGCGTGCCGATGGCCGCGGTGATGGCGGAATACATGTCCGAAAGCGTGGCGATGCAGACGCGCGCCGCAAAGGTGGAGGCATTCATGCCGTGGTCTGCGTGCAGAATGTAGGCTACCTCCAGAATATGGGCTTCATACTGATCCGGTTCCTCACCCTTCAGCAACCACAGGAAATGTTCCGCCTCGCTCAGGTCCTCCCGAACGGGGGGAAGCTCCAGACCCTGGCACAAACGGTAGTAATACGCCACCATCACGGGAACCTTGGCTATGAGGCTGAGGCCTATTTCCTTCAACTGCCCGGCATCCTTCGTCCGGTCGTCATACATGCCGAGCATGGAAACAGCCGTCCGGAGGGCGGACATGGGCCGGGCGGACTTGGTGGCCGTTTTGAAGAAATCCAGAATGGGCTGGGGCAGGTCGCGGTCGGAACGGAGGCGTTTCTTGATGCCCTCCAATTCCTCACGGTTGGGAAGACGCTTGTTGAGAAGCAGATAAACCACTTCTTCAAAACAGCACATCTCCACCAGATCATCGATATCGTAGCCCAGATACAACAGACGCCCTTCCTCGCCGCGCACGTCACTCAAAGCGGATTCATTGGCGATGATTCCTTTTAAACCTTTGGGATATGCGAGGCGCTCGGAAAAAGTGTCATTGCTCATGTTAAAAAATGCTACTGGTGGTGAATATTACCGGTTAAAAGTCTAACAATCTTCCAAAAAGTCAAACCTTAATTACGCCTTCACGGCCCATGCGGGACGTTTGGCGCGGGTGATGTGCGGAGCCCTCACATACAGCGGTTCCGCCGGACTTTCCAGAAGTTCTTCTCTGCGGGCCTCCGCCAGGGACAGCCACGCGGCCCCGAGCGCCTCTGCAGAAGGATACACGGGGACAATCCCCGACATTTCCCGGGCGGCCAGATGTTCCGCCGTTTCCGTGGAAAAAACGGGCACGCCTTTTCCCATGCACTCCGCCACGCTGGCGCGGGCCTGCTCCGCAGGAAGCACTGCCGGCACATCCGTCAGAACGCCGTTTTCCAGCCTCCCCCACGTCCAGCCGCCACGCCGGGCATCTGACATTACGCAGGCCTCACCATGATGCAGACCAAGTCCGTTCCAGGAGGAAAAAGCCGCCACGCGGGAACCGTGCACCAGGGAAAGGCCGTCCGCCACGGCCAGCGCTACGCGGATTCCGCCGTAAGCGCCCGGACCGGAACCTACCACGATTTCCTTCAAACGCCGCCCTTCCAAAGCATCCAGAACCTGCCGCACCGCCTTGAAAATAGCGGAGGAATGGTTGCGCTCCGCTCTCCATGCCGCCTGGCACAGCAGACTTTCCCCGCTCCAAGCCGCAACGGAAGACTGCACACAGGAAGTTTCCAGAACCAGCAGGACATCTTGCATGCGGCGGATTATACAGGAACAGCCCGCGTGGATAAAACATTTTTTCCTCCGGTTTCCGGAAGAGGCAAATTTGGTTCGCATTTCTCCTCAAGTCCCTTTATGCTGGTTCCAGACCTCACACCGCATGCCCAAGGCCCCCAGACACACACCGCCGCGCCAGGACTGGCGCCGGTATGCAGAAACCGCCCGGAAACCAAGATCCGCGGCAAGCCTCGGCGACATGATGCGGCAATGCAACCGGGACGCCTGGGACAAAACTTACCGCGCCCAGGTATCCTCCGAATACTGGGAGGACGAATGCCAGGAATTTTCCTTCATGGATCTCCCGCGCAGAACCCGGTTCATCAGGCATGCCGTAGCCACCCTTATCCTGCTTCCGCTGGCCCTGATCACGGCCATGTCCCTGTGCGACCAGCTGGCCCATGCCTCCGGCAGCCTCAATATCCTCTTCTCCATTCCCGTATGGTACGCCCTGATGGGCGCTGCCGTGTGGGTGGTGCTGGGCAGCAGCAGGCTGTTCACATCCTCCCTGCTGTACCTGTACGTATTGGGGCATGAACTGACGCACGCTCTGGCGGTCATTTGCAGCCGCGGCTCCATCCATGCTTTCAAAGCGGATCTGGACGGAGGTTACATCCAGACGGATAAAAACAACATCTTTATCTCCCTTTCCCCCTACTTCCTTCCTCTCTGGGCCATGCTGTGGGGATTGGTATGGGGCGTAACGTACCTCTTCTGGCCTACAGTCACCTGCCAGGCCCTTCTTTACTCCGGCCTGGGCTTCTGGTGGTGCTTCCACCTGTTCTGGACGGCATGGATCATTCCCAAGGACCAGCCGGACCTGGCGGACAACGGCACCTTCTTCTCCCTGATTCTCGTATATTTTGCCAATCTTCTTCTCTTCCTGGCGCTCCTGCGCCTGTTCAATGCCGTAAGCCTTCACCGCTTTCTGGCGGATTGCATCCACAATGCGGAAAAATTGTGGGACGTTCTCAGGGATCTCGCCATGCTGGCTGCCGGGCTGTTCCTGTAAAAAATATTCTTTTCCTTACACGGAATGATGAACGGCAGAAGGAGAAAAGGAATCCAACCTTTCAACAGAAAGGAGTTTCCATGCGCACCACACACTTGATCATTCTGACAATGGCCGCAGTTTCCCTGATGGGCTGCAATCCCAGGGAAACTGTAAACGCCCTCACTTCCGACCAGAACGTTACCCAGAAGATGGCCGTAAGATTCGCGGAAAATATGGTTGGCTTGCCACGCGCTCTGGTCGTTTCAGATGCCAGAAAAGCGGCTCCGGGCGACAAAATCACCGTCAAGGGAGCGGTAATCGGAGATGACCCCGTCTTTTCAAAAAACATTGCTTCCTTCACCATCGGAGACCCGGCTCAGCTCCTGGTCAATATGAAGGAGAAGGGAGTCTGGGCCGCCGGTACGGTACCGGTGGAAATACGGAAAAATAACACGATGACCGTCCAGTTCGTGGATGAACAGGGGCAACCCATCAAGCACTCCGCCAAAGGTGTGAACGGGCTGAAAGAACAAGACGCCGTCATCATTACCGGAACCATTGATCCCCACTCCACTCCAGAACATCCGGTGCTGAACATTGAAAGCATCGTGATTGAGTAACCCCTTCTGTGCCAAACCCTGATTCATGTCAAACGGTTCAGGCGTTTTGCGCCTGAACCGTTTTTCATATCAGAATGCGCGCATGGGATTTGATCCAGCATCATTGGGAATGATAACACTGGCCGCTACTTCAGCGGCAGCAGGTGCGGCATCCGCGTCTGCACAGAAAAAAAGCGCGGAAGCCACCAGACAGGCGGCGGACGCAAATGCCGCCACCCTCAGGAACGAGGCGAACCTCCAAAAACAGACAGGGATGGAAAATGCCAAACGCATGCAGCAGGACGCTGCGCGCCAAATGGGAGAAGCCCGACTGGACGCCGCCCAATCCTCCCTGCTCCGGGAAGGCTCCGTTCCAATCAGGGAACAGGCTTTGGCGACGCGTCTGCAAACCAGGATTCAGGATGAAGCGGCGGAAGCCATGAGGAACGCCCAATCCCTGTACAACCGCGCCAACACGGAGCAATACATGGGCCGCTCCAATGCGAGAGCCCAGAAAACCTCAGCAATGGGCACCCTGCTCTCCGGATTCGCCCAGGGAGGAAATACCCTCCTCAAATGGTGAAGTGCCTCACAAGGCACCTCCATTCAAACGAAGACAGCCGGAAATTCAGCCGCAACCGCGGAAGCTTCTTAACGCCCCCCCTGCCGGGCTGCCCCGGAAGAGCAGCCTCCCAAAACAGCCTTACCTGACACGTCCTTGCCTGTCTTCCTCACATCACGGGTCATAAGGCCAGCACACTTCCGCTTACCCGCGCCTCCAGGGCAAGCAATTCCCGTTTCGCATCAAGCCCCCCGCCATAACCTGTCAGTTTCTGATTGCTGCCAATAACGCGGTGGCAGGGCACGAAAATGGAGATGGGGTTGGTGGCATTAGCGGACGCTACAGCCCGGACAGCCCTCGGATGATGAATGCGGCGCGCCAGCTCTGCATAAGAAATGGTGGAACCGTAAGGAACTTTCATCAGTTCATGCCAGACTGAGTTTTGAAATTCCGATCCGGTAAATACAATGGGTATATCAAAGTCTCTGCGTTCCCCCTGGAAATATTCACGGAGCTGGCTTACCGCCTGTTCAATAACCTCGGAAGTTCCTTCTTCATATTCAGCGTTGAGATGCCGGCAAATGCGGCGGTCTATCGTGCCGCGGCGTTTTTCCTTTGCCCAGTCGCAAATGCAAAGATTGCCGCCATATGAGCCAATCATCATTTCTCCAACGGGCGACAGATAACGGATTATTTTAATTGCCTCCATCTTCTTGTCCTTGTTATTGCATAACGCTCTTTCATCCATCCCCTGTACGGCTGGGAAACATTGCTCCATGCCTGCCTGTTCATGTCCCGAAGCACAATGTTCCGCCCCAAAGGCTCTTCTCCGGCAGCCTTTAGCACATTTCCTTGCTATCTGCAATCTTTCTTCCGCATTTGCTTTTTGTTTCCAATCGGACATGAATCCCAAGTTATTCGCCCTCTCCGGCCGAACGCCGATCATCCGGATACCTGCTTTTCCCTTGAATCATTCCCCATTCAATCAACCATGACGATACCTCGCACAAGAGAGGCAAAATCCCTGCGTTTTTAATGCTGATGCAAAGCCCTGAATAATATTGGGTGGCGTCCCCGGCAGGAATCGAACCTGCATCTAGTCTTTAGGAGAGACCCGTTCTATCCATTGAACTACGGGGACCGGACATGGCCCGTGCATGACAATAAACGGGAAGGCCTCCGCGCTCAAGCAAAAAGCAGGAGGAGTATGCCATGCATCGTGATTTTGAACAGTATTCACCAGGATAATTTTTACGGATTTCTGAAACTTCCCGTTTCCCCTCCTTTCTCCGCGCATCCCTGGCCGAATACGGCCATTGTTCCGATTACTTGCCGGAAGCGGCCCAGAATAATGAAATAACCGTCTTCCGCTGGCCCCTCGGGGCCGGAAGGCGCCGCCACTCCCGCAGAGAGTCATTTCCGCTGAATCTTATCGCCAAAAAACAACGGAAAGAAAACAATCCTCCAGAAAGCTCCGTCCAGATGAGCCAATGATGAAAAAACAGAGAAGAACAGAACCCCTGCATGAGAGAATATCCTCCGGAACAGCATCCCCCCCTGGAAAGGGGAACAGGCCATACAAAAATCTTGAGAAGGGGGCGGAAGGACCGTAGCGTTGCCGTATCATTCCCGCCATGCTCAACTTCGTTTACGATAACAAAACCACTCTTATTTTCGGAAAAGGCACCCACCATGAAACGGGAACCCTTCTCAAGCCGTTAGGCAAAAAAATCCTGCTTCATTACGGTAGCGGCAGCATCAGACGTTCCGGTCTTTACGATGCCGTCACGGCATCCTTAAAAGCCGCCGGCGTGGAGTATGAGGAACTGGGAGGCGTCCAGGCAAACCCTACGCTGCCCCTGGTGTATGAAGGCATCCGCCTCTGCCGGGAACACGGCCTGGGCCTCGTGCTGGCCGTGGGAGGAGGCAGCGTGATTGACTCTGCCAAAGCGATTGCGCTGGGCGTTCCCCATGAAGGGGACGTATGGGAACTATACCTTTCCAAAAAACAGCCTCAGTCCGACCCTCTGCCCGTCGCAACCGTGCTGACCATTCCAGCCGCGGGCAGCGAGAGCAGCCCGAATACGGTCATCACCAATGAAGAGACCAGAAGAAAACTGGGGTACGGTTCCCCCAAACTGCGCCCCGTATTCAGCATTATCAACCCGGAATTGTTCTTTACGCTCCCGCACCGCCAGATGGCCAATGGCATCAGCGACATGATGAGCCACATTTTTGAGCGCTATTTCACCAGAACCCTGCATACGGACCTTTCCGACAGCCTTTGTGAGGCCACCCTGCGCACCATCATGAAAAACGCCCGCATCCTGAACGGGAACCTGAATGATTACAACGCCTGGGCGGAAATCGCGTTTTCCGGCAACATCGCCCACAACAACCTGTTGGGGGTAGGCCGCGAACAGGACTGGGGCTGCCACGCCATGGAACACGAATTGAGCGCACTGTACCATGTGGACCACGGCGCAGGCCTGGCCGTCGTCACCCCGGCCTGGATGAAGTATGTTTCCCCCAAACACCAGGAAATATTCGTGCAGTTCGCCGTCAATGTGATGGGAGTGGAAGGTTCCTTCCGGGAACCGTCAGCCATCATCCGGGAAGGTATTTCCCGTCTGGAACGTTTTTACCGGGAATTAGGGCTTCCGACGACTATGGAAGAACTGAACATCCTTCCCGGGGATTTCCCCCTGATGGCGGAACAGGCCGTCAGTGTGCGCGGCCCCGTCGGCGGACTGGAAAAGCTGGATGTCCGGGACATCCAGGACATCTACCGACTGGGTTGCAGTAATCTGCAGCACGCATGACGAAAGGGGAAAAACGTCTGATCATGGAATACCCCTTCCCTCACTCCCGGCCTTGTTGACAGCGTTAAGACAATCTCCCTTTTCCCGCAGCCTACTTGCAACTTGCCAAAGATTTTACTTGGAAGTAGTCTGGCGGAATGAACAGATTCTTTTCCGCTCTTTTTCTGGCGGCAGGATTGCTGGCCTCCGGAATGCCGTCCCCGGCGGACGCATCCACCCCTCCGCAACAACATGCCCTTGCGGAGGGTAAAAATTCCCCTGTTTCCCCGCAGCAAAGGAAGCAAGCTGTTGAAGACCTTGAAAAGCTTCTGGGCAAAAGGCTGTTCAAGAAAGCGGCGGAACAGGCCCTGAAACAACTCCATGAATATGACGACCAATACAGCGGGACAGATCTGCTTCTTTACTACCAGGCTCTTACCCGTCTCAATGCCCTGGATGATTCCATCAATCTGGATTCCATTCTGCAGGAACAGATGAAGCGCCACGGCGCCAATCCCCATTTCCTGAGGGACGCCGCACTCCTGTACCAGAGTGCCTGCCATACGTTCAAACTGGTGGACGGCGCCTATATCCGCGGCGCCGGGCCATGGGATGGAGAATATTCCGGAGAAGCAAGGGACCGTGTGGAAGCCCTGCGGTGCCTTGTCAAAGCCATGCAGCTTGCGGAGAAGGGCAACAACATGAAACTTCTGGGACAACTGCGCTTCATCACGGCACAGGCGTTGCCGGTCAAAGGAAACCGCTACGCTCCCCTTTCCGCCTTCCAGTCTTACGCAGCCCTGGGGAACCTGACCAACCTGAAGGAATTGCCGGATTACGTCTCCAGAGAGGAAGCATCCCCTTTTCGAAACGTCGCCACCGTTCCCGTCATGGTCAATGCCGGAACAGGAAAGCCGGAAGTTATCTTTTACCATGCCTCTTCCTCCTGGGAAACAGCTAAAAACGACGGGGAACGCATGCGCTGGCTGCTGGACGCCGCCATTCAGGTGAATCCGGAACTGGCCAACCAGATCAATTATTTCACCGCCTCCTGGTGCCGCCGGCTGTTCTCTTATGCCAATACGGCGCCGGACCAAGAATTCGTGTACGGCCCCGGCAACGCGGGCATGGTGGCGGGCATCAACCCGGCGGAATTAAAAACGGACCAGACCATCGTTAAAACCGACCGGACGGGCAACGGCAAATTCCTGCTCACCAACCTTCCCCCGGATTATGACTTCATCCGGATTGCTTCCGCCGTCCGAATAACGCCGGAGCCGGATTACTACGTTAACGCCGCCAATCTGGCAGCGGACGAATTCCTGGCCCGCAACCAAAGACCCGCTGCCGCGCAGTTTTTAGGAAAAATCCTTCAAACCTGGAACGCACAATCCTGGAACAAAAAGGACAAGGAGGAATTTCTGGACGTGGCGGACAATCTGAAGAAACGCATCGCCTCCATCACGGAACCCAACGGAACATTTGATACGGATAAAAGAACGCTGCTGGCGGGGGAACCGGTGACTGTTTCCTTCTCCTACCGCAACGCTTCCCGGGCCTGCGTAGCGGTCCGCCCCGTGGATATGAAACGGTGGCAGGAAGAACGCATGGATAAGATCCAAACCTCCAAAACGCTGGGAAAAGCTTACAAAGACAGGTATTCCAACCTGGGGAACCTGCTCTTCAGCCTGTTGCATGACTCATCCTATGCCCGCTATCTGGGAGAGGAAATCAAGGGGGATGAGATAACCCTGACTCCCGGGAACCGGCACCTGAACCACATCGCTCACATTCCCGTACCCACCCGCAAACCCGGCTGGTACCTGCTCACCGTCACACTGGAAAACGGCTACCGGTTCCATCGCTTTCTCACTCTGTCAGACATGGTTCTGGTACGCCGTTCCGTTCCGGAAGGCAATCTCTGGTTCCTGGCGGACGCCGGAACGGGAATGCCCGTGGAAGGAGGCAGCCTGCGGCTCCTCCGCTACCGGCAGGATAAAACGCTCCAAAAACGCCAGGTAAAGGGAATCACGGACAAGGACGGAGCCATGACAGAAACAATCCCTCACCGCCATTCCAGCGCCCCTCCCTACAACATGTTCCTGGGCATCGCTTCCAAGGGGGACAGTTATGTGCTGGCGGGAATATCTGACTACGGCTGGGAATCCGGCAATTACCTCATGGATACGGCCAACAAGGCCTCCGACTCCTATTCCTGCTTTTTCCTGGAAAGCCAGCCCGTGTACCGCCCCGGACAGACGGCCCGTTTCAAAGGCGTCCTCTTCCGCCCGGACATCGCGAATCCCGGAACAAAAGACTGCGCCGGAAAAAAACTGACGCTGACCATTGCCTCTCCAACAGGGAATGAGAGCATTTTCCCTCCAAAGACCGTCACGACGGATTCCACAGGCAGCTTTGAACTGGAACTGCTCATTCCCGCGGACGCCCCGCTGGGCCAGTATGGGGCCAAGCTGAAACTGCATGACTCCGCAGATCCGGATTTCCGGCTGTATGCCCCCCTTTTCCGGATGGAAGAGTATAAAAAGCCGGAATTCTCCGTCAGAATGGATGCCCCCGCCAAACCTATCCGGCTGGGACAACCCATTCCCGTCGCCATTCAGGCGGATTATTACGCGGGCGGCCCCGTAAGCGGGGGAAAGGCAACCATCACCATCACCCGGACGCTGGGGGCGAACATCTGGACGCCTTACTGGAAATGGAGCTGGCTGTACGACAGGTCTTTCAGCCCGTACTACATTCCCTTTTTCCCGGATGCGCCTCTGACCGTCCTGGAAAAGACGGTGCCGCTGGACAAGGACGGAAAAGCATCCGCAGAATTACCCACGGTGCAGGATGCCCGGGATTTCCCCTCCAGCAACGTCACCTACCGCGTTTCCGTCAGCGTGACGGACGCCTCCCTGCGGGAAGTTTCCGCTTCCGGACAGGTCATTGCCACTTTCCGTCCGTTTAATATCTTCACCACCCTGAACCGCGGCTATGCCCCCGCCGGAACGCCGGTCCAGGCATCCATTACCGCGGCCACGGCGGATGGCGCCAAAATTGCCCATGCCAGGGGAACCTGCGTCCTGCAGCATATCCGTGCGGACGGCAGACGGGAAACGCTGGAAACCTGGGATATCGCCACCGGGAAAGATGGGGAAGCCTCCCTGTCCTTCCAGACCGGGGAATCCGGCCTGTATGCCCTTTCCACAACCCTGGAGGACGGGCATGGCAACAAGGTGGAAGAATCCTTCCAGTTCCTTTCCTACGGCAAGGGCAAACATAATCCTTTTAAAATCAATCCTCTTTCCATCCATCCGGACAAAAAGGAATACGCTCCGGGAGATACGGCCAGGCTGCTCGTCACCTCTGATTATCCGGACGCCCGCGTCTGGACCTTCCTGCGCAACTCCTGGAAAAACGAATCCCGCCGTCTGGTTTCCCTGGACCGGCAGACAGCCCTTGTGGAATGCCGCCTGACCCGGGAAGATATGCCCAATATGGGAGTCAACGCCTTCACCGTCAGAAACGGAGAACTTCATGAGGCTTCCGCCGAACTTCTGATTCCGCCCGCCGGACAGCTTCTGGCTCCTTCCGTAGTGCCGGGCAAATCCCAATACCGGCCCGGTGAACAAGGCAACGTCACCATTCAGGTCAAGGGGCCGGACGGCAAACCCGTCAGTAACGGCATCGTCGCCCTGGCCGTTTATGACAAGGCTCTGGAATACATCGCACGCCCCAATATTACGGACATCTCCAAAACCGTATGGGGCAGACTGAACGAAACCGGCTTCCTCAGCCTGAAAAAAATGACGGCTTCCGGCACGCAGCAGGATCGCGGTCCGGGCCAGCCCTCTTTCCAATCCCTGCTCTACAGAAATTACGGACCTATGGCGAGAAAGGCCAAAGGGACCGTTAACGGCTTTGCGGAGGCAGTGTTCGATTCCGGTGCTGATGCTGCCGCAAGCCGCGCATTGGCTACAGGAGCGGCCGCCCCCGCCGCCGTTCCGGTCATGGCCATGGCCGCGGACAAAGAAAGTGCAGAAAGCGAGTCCCTTGCAGACGGACAGGGAAATGCGGACGCGCAGGAAAACGGTTCCCCGCACATTCAACTGCGCACCAATTTTGCGGACTGCATCAAGTGGTGCGGCACGCTCAAAACGGATGAAGAAGGAAACGTTGCCGTACCCGTGGAAATGCCGGACAACCTGACCACATGGAAGGCCTCAGCCTGGGTCATCACCCCCGGATTGCAGGTTGGGCAGGCTTCCGCGGAATTCCTGACCACGAAGGACTTCATGGTCAGCATGCAGGCCCCGCGCTTCTTTGTGGAAAAAGACATCGTGATGCTCAGCGCCCTGGTCCGCAACCGGACGGGAAAGGATATCCGCGCCCGCGTTTCCATTTCCCTGAAAGACGGGTGCCTGGAACTTATCCCGGCTGACGCTCCGGCCGTGCAGGGGCTTTCCGCAGATACGGATAATTCCGCCGTGCGGGAAGTGGACGTTCCTGCCCAGGGGCAGGCAGTCGTCAACTGGTGGGCTGCCGCCGTCAGGGAGGGAACCGCCGCCGTCGCCATGGAAGCATCGGCTGGCTCTACCGGAGACGCCATGCAGATGAACTTCCCCGTACTGGTGCACGGCATGAAGCAGCTCCATGCGGAAAGCGCCGCAGTGCTCTCCGGAGAACAGGAAAAGACACTTTCCATTTCCCTGCCGCAGCAGCGGCGCAGGGAGGAAAGCGAACTGGTCGTCAAGGTCTCCCCCAGCATCGCCCTCAGCATGGTGGAGGCCCTGCCCTATCTGGCGGAATACCCCTATGGCTGCGTGGAACAGACGCTCAACCGCTTCCTCCCCGCCCTCGTCGTGACGGACACGCTCAAGCAGCTCGGCCTGAATCCCGGAGCGGCGCTGAAAAGCCATCGCAGCCTGAATCCCCGGGACATCAGGAACAAGGCCTTCCATGACAGCGTCATGAAAAAACTGGAACGCAACCCCGTTTATGATGAAGCCGCACTGAAAAAGATGGCTGCCAGGGGAATCTCCTCCCTCCGGGAAAAACAGCTCTCCAACGGCTCCTGGGGATGGTTCGGAGGGGCGGAAGAGGGAGATCCCGTCATGACGGCCCACGTGGCTCACGGCCTGAAAATTGCTTCAAACACGGTCAACGTGCCGGAAGGCATGCTTTCCGGAGCTGTCCGCTGGCTGAAAAACTATCAGGAACGCCAGACAGCTCTTCTTGAACAAGGAGACAAATTCCGGAAACTGGAACAACTGCCGGACGGACCTGAAAAGAAGGAAGCCCTCCGCAAACTGGGGAATTACCGCCTGACGGCCTCCGCGACGGATACCCTGGTCTACTCCGTCCTGGCGGAATGCGGCGTGAAAAACCTGCCTATGGAACGCTACCTGTTCCGTGACAGGCTGGAACTTCCCGTCATCAGCCAGATTCAACTGGCGGAAATCCTGCTGGACGCCCACCGCATGGACGACTTCAACAAGGTAATGCCTGTCATCTCCCAATTCCTCCAGCAGGACGATTCCCTGCAAACCGCCTGGCTGCGCCTTCCCAATGCAGGATACTGGTGGCGCTGGTACGGCAGCAGCGCAGCCACGCAGGCGGCCTACCTGAAACTGATGGCCAAGAGCGCCCCCGGCAATCCCGTCACGGCGCGCCTGGCAAAATGGCTGCTCGACAACCGCGCCAACGGTTCCTACTGGGACTCCACCAAGGATACGGCGGATTGCCTGGAAGCCCTGTCCGCCTACCTCCTCCAGACCAGGGAAGGCATGGAGGGCATGGAGGCGGAAATCCTTTATGACGGCGTTCCGGTTAAAACGGTTTCCTGCACGAAGGAAACCCTGTTCACCTTTGACAATGCTTTCCGCATGAGCGGGAAAGCCCTGGCGGACGGCAGCCACGTCATCACCATCCGCAGGAAAAAAGGCAGCGGGAACATCTATGCCAATTCCACGCTCAGCTACTTCTCCCTGGAAGACCCCATTCCCGCCGCAGGCAATGCCGTCACCGTGGAACGCTCCTATTACCGCATCCGGAAGGAAACGGTGAAAGACGGCTCCGTGAAGGACACCCAGACGGATGCAGGAGAGCTCGTCTCCCAGGGCAGAGACCTGACACGGCGCACGCTGTTGAAAAACGGGGACGTCATCGCCAGCGGCGACATCATTGAAGTGGTGATGACCGTGAAAACGAAGAACGACGTGGAATACCTCATGCTCCTGGATCCCAAGCCCGCAGGCTGCGAATCCCGGGAAACCGCCAGCGGCTACGCCCGGCTGGGAACCGTCTTCGGCTACAGGGAAATAGGGGATGAAGAAATACGCCTCTTCCTTTCCTCCCTGCCCATGGGCCAATACCAGATCAGCCACCGCCTGCGCGCGGAACGTCCGGGACGCTTCAACGCCCTTCCGACCGTCATTGAGGCCATGTACGCCCCGGAACTCCGCGGCAACAGCAGGGAACATAAAATCGGCATTTCCATGCCTGTTGAACAGAATAATGACCAGCCGCAGTAACACTGGGCAAAAACGCCACGATCAACACGTATCCGAAAAAGGGCAGGCATCAACCCAAGGGGGAGTTATTTTTGTACCTTCTCTCCAATCCACAGCAAGGCTTGGGAAAGGAAACAAAAATGAACTTTAACGACGGAAACAATATGGAGTTGTTATTTTCCATTCAGGAGAAAAGCCGGAAACGACGGGGAAAGAGGAGTCAGAATAACGAGTCCTTCCAAATGCTCCGGATAGACACGTTTCCCCTGTATTCCACGCTCCTTCCCGCACTAAAAACTCTTGCAATCCGCTTGCGGAAGCGGAGAATGTGCGACCCGCCGCGCAGCGGGCCGCACCATGCCATCAGAAGCGCTGAAAGGACATATCGCGATGGGAGCGGCGGCCGTCATCTGGGGCCTCATGTCTCCCGTCAGTAAACTGGTCATGCAGCAGGGAGAAGTAAGTTCCGCTTCTCTCGCCACATTCCGCCTGCTGGGAGCGGCCACCCTGTTCTGGCTGGCCTCCGCTTTCGTGCCAAGGGAACCCATAGAGAGGAAGCATCGGCTACCTCTGTTTTACGCCTCCCTGTTCGGAATCATCTTCAACCAGATGGCCTTCACGGTGGGCGTAGGGTTCACTTCCCCGGCGGATGCGGCCATCATCACCACCATTACACCGGTATTAACCATGATTCTGGCGGCGTTCGTCCTCCGGGAAATGGTCACGGGGAAAAAAATCATCGGGGTCTGCGCCAGCGCCATCGGAGCCATGTTACTGGTTTCCGGCAGCGGCGCGCATGCGGCGGCCCTACCGGGAGACAACAACCTGCTGGGGGACATTCTCTGCCTGGCTTCCCAGTGCAGCGTAGCCGTTTACTTTGTTTTTTTTAAGAACCTGATTGGCAGATACTCTCCCGTCACCCTGCTGAAATGGATGTTTACGTATGCCGCAGCCGCCTGCCTCCCCTTCACCTTCCGGGAAGTGGGTTCCATCCATTATTCCGCCCTGCCCGTACAAACATGGCTGGGCATTGCCTATGTGGTGGCTCTGGCTACTTTTGTCAGCTATATCTGCCTGTCTTTCGCCCAGCAGAGGCTGAAACCCACCGCCGTCAGCATGTACAATTACTGCCAGCCGGTGATCGCATCATCCGTAGCGGTGATGTGGGGCATGGACCACTTCGGATGGATGAAAGTCCTCTCCGTCCTGCTGGTCTTCACAGGTGTGCTTCTGGTCACCGGAACCAGGGGAAAACGGGCCGTCCAGGAACAATAAACATGCCATTCCTCCGAATTTCCGCCTCCACGCCCTGCCGGAAAGGCAAAATAATTCCTCTCTTCGCCGTCAACATGCGGCCCAATGCCGGCTCACCTCACGGCATGCCATGCGCCGCCCCGGCAATAATGAAAAAAATAGATGGGAAATCCCGCCATCCTGATGTAGCATTCCCAGGTAATTTTCCGCTTTCCCCCTTTCCGGGGAATCCTGCTTCCCTGCCATGAACCGATTCTTTCTATCCTGGGACAAACCGGCCTGCCGTGCTGTAGCGGAACGCCTGCTTTCCCTGGGAAATGGCTTCCACCGGCATCTGGTGCTGGTTCCCACACGGGAATCCGGGAGGCAGCTGAGGGAATACCTTGCCTCCATTTCCCGTACACAGGCCATCTTTGCTCCCCAGGTCATTCCGGCAGACCAGTTCCCCCGGATGGAAGAAAAGGAAGAAACGGCGTCCGCTCCGGAAGAACTGGCCGGGTGGCTCCTGGCCCTGGGGAAAACGCCTCACCGCCTTTATCCCCGCCTGTTTCCACGCACCATGCCGGAGGATTTTTCCAGCATGCTGGAAATGGCCGGCAGCCTGCAAAACCTGAGGCACGCCATGGCGAACCAGGGCGTCTCCTGCATCATGGCCCACCATGCCTGTGCGGGCAGAGACGAACGCTGGAAGGACATGGAAAGGCTGGAGGGACAATGCACGCAACAACTGGAAAGCTGGAAGCTTGAAGACAGGACCGCCATGAAGGCGGAAGCCCCGCCCCGGCTGCTGAATTCCCTGCGGGAAACAGGTGGAAACATTATTCTGGCCTGCACAGCGGAGGTGCCGTCCCCCCTGCGCCATGCCCTCCAGCATGCGGAAAGAAATGGCGTACCCGTCCAGATATGGATACATGCGCCGGAAGAAGAAGCCGCCTCCTTTGATTCCTGGGGATGCCCTCTGCCGGAAGAGTGGTCCCGGCGCCCCATCCCAATCCGCGACGGTCAAATCAGAATTGCGGCCAACCCGGCGCGGCTGGCTGAAGAAACGTGCCGCATCATCGCCCGCACAGCGGAAGGAGGAACGCCGGACATCGCCCTGGGCGTTTGCGATCCTGACATGAACGTCGCCCTGGACGCAGCCCTTCGCCAATACGGCTGGGGCCTCCACAATCCGGAAGGGAAGCCTTTTGCCGGAAGCGGTGTCATGGATCTGCTCCGCAACCTTCGGCGGGCACTGGAAGAAAAGGGGACGGCGCGCCCCGTCTATTCCCTGGCGCGCTCCTCCCTGCTCTGCGCCTCCCTGGGAATAAAAGGCCAGCAGGGTTGCTGCGCCGCGCTGGACAAAATCCAGCAGAAATTCCTTCCGGAAACGGAAGAATACCTGCTTTCCAGGCTGAAAGAGGCTTATCCCGACGCCTTTCCTTCCATCCAGGCCATTCTGGAATGGCGGAACCGGATGGCGGAACCGGGAATGCTGGGGGAACGGCTGATGGAATGGTTCCCGGCCCTGGCAGCCATCTATGGCCCGGAGACGGAAGCCATGGAAATGTTCCATTCCTGCCTTTCCGGACTCATGCGTCTGCAACAGCGCTCCACCGCGTTTTCCAGCCCGGAGACGGCTCTCCTGCTCCTGATGAAATGCCTCCAGCCGCTGCGCGTCAGAAACAGGAGAAAAGCTCATGCGGCGCTGGATTCCCTGGGCTGGATGGAAGTTCACTTCCGCCCGGAAAAAAACCTCATTCTCACGGGACTAAACGAAGGGACCGTACCGGAAGGAGGCGTTTCCGACCAGTTTATGCCGGAGGAACTGCGGGAAACCCTGGGCATTGATTCCTTTAACCGGAAAAAAGCCCGGGACAGTTTTCTGCTGACCGCCCTGCTCCATTCCCGCGAACGGGAAGGCAGTCTCACCATCCTTCTCTCCCGGACCAGCAGCAGGAACGATCCTCTGACCCCTTCCTCCCTGCTCATGCGCTGCCCGGAGGCGGAGCTGCCGCACCGCGTAGAACGGCTTTTCCAGGAAATCAGCGATGTGCCCGCTCCCCTGCCCTACCAGCGCGGAAACTGGCATCTTCAACCCGCGGAAGGCTGGAAGACCGCTGAGGACATCGGCGCGATGGCGCCCGGCTACAAAAACCCGTGGAAGGAAAGAGGGCTTGCCTTTTCCCCTTCCGTCCTCAAAAGGTTCCTGGCCTGCCCCATGCGCTTCTGGATTCGGGAGGCGCTGCACATGAATGAGGAAGAATTCCTGCCGGACAAAGAGGACATGGCCGTCAACGAACTGGGCACCATGCTGCACGACGTGCTGGAATGTTTCTGCCGGGAACACGCCGTCCTGAAAGACGGCATGAACGCAGCCTCCTTTCAGGACGCTATCACGGAAATACTGGAACAAACCTTCCGGAAACAATACGGCCCCTCCCCCCTCATGCCCCTGCTGCTGCAAAAACGCTCCATGGAACAGAGGCTTTCCGTTTACGCCGTTCAGCATTTGCAGGCCCTTCAGGAAGGATGGTCCTGCATTGCCTTTGAGCACCAGGTAGAAAACTGGATACTGGGCGGATTCCCCATGAAATTCCGCATTGACCGCATTGACCGCCATGCGGACGGGCGCATACGGGTCATTGACTACAAAACGGGAGCGGCCTCCTCCTGTGAAAAAAAGCATCTGGACCCGCTCGGACGGCCGGACGCCCTGCCCCTGCTTTCCCCAGCCCTGCATCCCTACACCAAACGCCTGAAAAACGGGAAACTGTCGCACGCGCGCTGGAAAGACCTGCAGCTACCCGTTTATGTGCTGTGGGCCTCGGAAACCTACGGGGGCCATCCCTCTGCGGCTTATTACGCCCTCCCCGCCAATCCCATGGACATCGGAATCTCCTCCTGGGACACCCTCCACGACACCATGCCCGGGTATGAGGAATGCGCGCTGGACAACGCCTGTTCCTGGACGGTGGAGCTGATGAAACTTCTTCATGAAGGACGCGGTCTCATCACTGCGGAGGAACTGGGCTGGACACCGCCCTCTTATGACGTATTCAAGGACCTGATGACTTTCCGGAGGGAAAGCCTGCAGGATCTGCTGGGCCTCCACCTCACCCCCCACCTGCCTTTCTAAGATGCCGCCCCTGACCAACATGCTGATCTCCGCTTCCGCCGGAACGGGAAAAACCTACCAGCTCTCCCTGCGTTTCCTGGGGTTGCTGGCGCTGAACAGCGGCAACCACCCCGAACGCCTCATCGCCATTACGTTCACCCGAAAAGCGGCGGGAGAATTCAAGGACCGCATTCTGACAGACCTGGCCGCGGGGGCCACGGATGAGGCAGGCGCGGCGCGGCTGAAAGAACGGCTCTGGGCGGTTATCAAGGGAACGGACGGAGAGCCCGGTCTCTGGCCCGGCGCTCCGGAGGCATGGAAGGAGGAAAACCTGCATCGGGAACGCTTCCTCCATTTACTGCACATCCTGGTACAGAATTTGGCGCGACTCAACCTCTGCACCATTGACAGCCTGTTTGCCCAAATTGCCTCCGCCAGCACCTTTGAGCTGGGAGTCAGCGGCTTCAGTATGATTGACCCCACGGCGGAGAAACTGGCGCGCCGTGAAGCCCTGCTCTCCCTGTACCGGGAATGCTCCGTAAACAGGGAGCGAAGGAAGGATTTTGAAGACGCTTTCCTTTCCGGGGCGGATTCTGACGCGGAAGCCGCAGACGCGGAGAAATCCATGATGCGCCGCCTGGGCACCTATCACGAACTTTTTCTGGATGTGCCGGATGCCGGGATGTGGGGAAACCCCGTCACGCTGGGCTTCACACCGGAGGAGCTGGCGCCTCCCGTCTCTCTGGAACAATTTGATCCTGTCCTTCATTCCCTGATTTTCCAGGTTCAGCAAACTCCTGCGCCGGAAGGGAAAAACGGCGTAAAAAACAAAGAACTGTTCCTGCGCTTCCTGAACGGATTTTCCCAATACGCCAGGCTGGGCCGCGTGCGATTCCGTACAGAGGGTGGTTCCGCCTGGGCTATTACCGTGGAAGAGGCGCGGGAAAAATTCCGGGATTTCTGGACGCCTGCTCTGGAAGAACTCATCCAAAGCTGGCTTCGCATGGAAACCCTGCACACGCTGCGCCGAACCCGCGCCACGCACGGGCTGATGCTCCTGTTTGAGAACAAATATTCCTCCCTGGTCCGCAACAGGGGGAGATTCCTGTTCCACGACGTTACGCGCATGCTGGGAGGGGGCACCATGACGCCGGAACTCAAACGGGACCTGCAATACCGCATGTACTGCCGTTATGACCATTGGATGCTGGATGAATTCCAGGATACGTCCCAGCCCCAATGGCACGTCATCAAGCCTTTTCTGGATGATCTGGCGGAATCCAAGACTGGAAATGAAGGCAGCATTTTCGTGGTGGGGGACATCAAGCAGAGCGTGTACCAATGGCGCGGCGGAGACCCGGAGCTTTTCCGCTCCGTTTCTTCACAGCTTCAACTGGAACAACGCGGCATGTCCACTTCCTACCGTTCTGTCCAGCCAGTGCTGGACCTGGTCAACGATATTTGCGACTATGCCCGGACAGCGCCCGGGTGCGAACCCGCCGCCCTGGAACAGTGGGGAGAATATCCGGCGCACCGGTGCGCCCCTCATCTGGAAGACCGTCCCGGCACCTCCCAAATCTGGCAGGCGCCCAAGGCGGAAAACGTCTCCGCCAACGACCTGGTATGCCAGGCGGCGGCCGATATTCTGGAGCGTACAGGGGCCCTGCGCCGCGGCCTGGAAACAGCGATACTGGTCAGTACGAAAAACCAGGCTCTTATCATCAAGGGCTGGCTGACGGACCACGGCATCCCCGCAGAAGTATGTGACGACGTTCCAGTAGGTGTGGACTCTCCGCTGGGAAAAAACCTGCTGTACTTCTTCCGCTGGCTGCTGATGCCGGGAGACCCCTTTGTCGTCGGCCTGCTCACCCACTCCCCTCTCCGGCCCCTCATCACGCAGGGAGGCCCGGAAAGCATGGGGTGGAAGGAATGGCGCCTCCTGCTGGAACGGGACGGTTACGCCGCCGTCATGGAGGAACTGGAACAGCGCCTACTCCGGGGAGGGGCGGAACTGACGGACTTCCACCGCGACCGCCTGGCCGTCTGGCAGAATGAGGCGGAACAGGTGGACGAACAAGGCGTTTCCCTGGATGAATGGATCAGGCGCATGGAAGACCTGACCCGCCGGGAAGACCCCTCCGCGGGAATTGTCCGCATCATGACCATCCACAAATCCAAAGGGTTGGGATTTGACATCGTCATCCTGCCCCAGATCGGCAGGGATACATCTTTTGCGGACGGAAGGCATCTGACCCATTTTATCAAAAAAAACGGGGAGGGCGGTGTGGAAGGCATTGTCCTGGCCCCCTCCCGGCATGTCTATATGAATATCCCGCAATTCCGGGAACTTTACGGGGAATGGCGCGCCCGGCAGCAATTCGACGGATTTTGCAAGCTGTATGTGGCGCTTACCCGGGCCAAGCGGGCTACCTACGTTATCCTCCCGTACCGGGAAGACAAGGAAGAAACGGAGGCAGATTCCATGTGGAAAGTAGTCCGTTCCTCTATCCGGCCCCTCAACCGGGGAACGGAAGACATACTTCCGGAATCCGGAGCGTCATGCCTGTACTCCCGCGGTCTTGACGGGTGGTATGAGGAATTCCCGGAAAGCATACAAAAACGCGCGGAGAAAAACGCGCTGGAATGGCCTCCGCAAAAACCGTTGGCCAGAGAACGGATATCCCCTTCCGGCCTGTCGGAGGAAGCCTCCCCGCTCCAGGGAGAAAAACACGCAGGCGCAGGGAAAGCCGCCGCGCTTGGTTCCGCCGTCCATGCCGTGTTTGAACGGATTACCCGCTGGGATGATGAAAACAAACCGGCGTGGGCTCTCCACCCTGCCACGGAGGCGGAACGCATCGTAGCGGAGTGCATGGAAATCCCATCCATCCGCGAACTTTTCACGCCTCCGGAAACGGCGCGCATCATGAAGGAACAGCGTATTGAAGCCATTGACGGGAATAACTGGATTTCCGGCATCATTGACAGGCTGATTCTTGATGGAGGCGGTGCCCGCATCGTGGACTTCAAGACGGACCATGCCGATACCCCTGAGCAACTGCGCGAGCGCCATGCAAACCAATTGAACGCTTACGCCCGCATCGTATCCAGAATCACCGGAATACCGCTGGAGCGCATTACGCGCACTATCGTCTCCACCTGCCTGAAGGAAACCGTCCCCATTCAATAACCCCCTCTTCCCGGACAACTCCGTTTTCCCGCGCCTTATTCCCATTCCGGCTCTTCTCCGGAATGGGGTAGGCAGTGCTCCGGCCAACAGGCCGGGATAGAAACGACCTGCTGCATAGACAGGGAAAGGAAAAACGCCAAATAAAAAAACCGCTCCGCGTGAATTACGGAGCGGCGTTGATAACAAAGGTCTGTTCTTTCCGGTCAGTCCCTGCGGCGGCGCAGGAACAGGGCAGCAGCGCCCAGCAGGCTCAATGCTGCCGTAGCGGGTTCCGGCACCTGCGTCAGGGAAAGGTAATTAAGGGCTGTAAGGCCGTACCCCTTGCTCCCATCCCCCTGAATCGTAAGGGTAAGCGTCCCGTCTTCCCCTACCACGACATTCTCTACCGTAGCATAAAGCCCTTTATTGGCAGTAGCGCTGGAAGTGGAAGCGTTCGCCGGAGTAAGGACTCCGGAATTATCACCCGTCACGGAAGAAACTTCGGCCCAGTCCCCGTTGGAGTCTGTACCGAAGCTTGTCCAGACGGCATTGGAAGCATCGGCGTTTCCGATCGTCCAGGTTTGACCGGCAAATACATCCTTGCCTGTGAAACCTCCAAAGATGGACAAGGCATACTCCCCGGCGGCAAGACCGCTGAACGTTACGGTGAAAGAACCGGACCCGTCGGCCGTCTGCGTTAAAAGACCGTCACGAAAAGTGTCCCCCAGACTGAAAGGCATGCTGCCGTTGAAAGGATTTTTCCAATCGGCTTCTTCCTCAACTGTCTTGGTGGTGGTATGGCCGTTATCCCCTACAGGCCATTCTGCCGTACTCCACGCCAAAGAAACGCTTCCCGGCATGCTGCCCAAAGCGGCGGAGGCACTATCATAATTCATATTGAGCACGCCGTCCGTCGTGGCGTCACTGCGTCCGAAATCAATTTGCACCGTTGCCGCCTCTACGGCAAGCAAGGTACTTGAGATTAAAGCTAAAGACAACAAGGATTTCTTCATGGCAAAACGAAGTAAACCGGATCAACAATCCGATGAATGCCAAGTTGTCTTAATAAAAACATATTTTATTCATATTAAATATGTTATATATTTCTATCATATTGATGGAAGATGATTTATCCCAAAAAAATAAACGTAATACATGATTAAGTTTTCATGATTTGCCATTGACACCGGATTGTTGATCCGCGGACATTTGCCCGCATTCAAATAAAAAACGGAAAGGATTTGTAAAACAGCCAGAATAAAGCCGTCACGGTTCCGGAACAGCCACCCGGATGCTTTCAATCCCCAAATAACGGGCTACGGAACGATTGATAAATTCATCCGGATCCCCGCTGCTCATGCGCCACATAACGGAAACATAAGGGGCCAAAGGAACGGAATCATAAGGAGGAACCGTAATGTTTTTCTTGCCTTGTTCCAATTCATGGCGGATGAACATTTTCCGTTCCTCGCACTGGCGGTGGATACGGGGAAAAGCATCCAGATATCCGGAGCATACCCACAGGGCCGGACCAGCCGCCGCCAGCAGCACGCAGAATGGGAGCCACCGCCTTCGCACGGCATCCATCCATACCCCGTACAATCCCAGAATTCCCGTCATCATCAATACCGTGGCGGAAAACATGGCGTGCCATGCCGGAATCACGCGTACAAAAAAGCTGATTGCCATGGCATGAGCCACCAGAATAAACAGCAGGGAGACGCACATACGCCGCCCGGCCTTCCCCCGCCAGGCGTTTATCCCTGCTTCTACAGTCAGCAGGATCAGAGCGGCAGCGGCAACAGCCAGCAAAATTTTAGGAATCGGCATGAATTCATAAAAGGCGTTTACCAATTCCGGAATGGCGCTGAAACGCTCCCCCCAGGAATGGAGAACGGCTGCGCCGCCCGCCGTCTCCGAATGAAGGCGGGCCGCATTGCCCGGAGCCAGCAGAAGAAAGGCCCCTCCCAGCGCATGGAATCCCCAGCCAATGAAAAACCAGCAAGGGAGAACCATTCCCCGGCAGCGGGCGTAAAACCAGTACACGAACAGCATGCCCAGGGAAGCGGGAATCTGGTTCTCATTCGTCATGCCGGCGGCAAAAGCCATGACGCCTATCCAGAGCCAGGAAAAAGGAGTGTCCCTAATCCGGGAAGTTCCAGCCCATAAGGAGCGGTACAGGCACAGGAAACCCAGCCAGATGGCGGCCGACCAGGCGTAATTGGTCCCTCCGGACAACCAGAACATCGTGATCCCCGGCCTGGATGAAGACGTAAGCAAAAGAAGCGCTCCCACGGTAAACAGCAGCACATCCCGCCAGTTTCCGGAATTGACCCTTCTTCCCCGCGCTAGGAAAAACATCATCAACGCCAGGGAAAGAAGCACGAAGGGATTGAGGGCCCAAAAAAGCCATTTTCCCGCCGTAGCTGTAAAAATAGCGAGGAACTCTCCCAGCCGGGGATTCCAGTGCATGTATGACCACCAGCACCGCTCCAGCACGGGCTGAAAAGCAAGGCGGTGGTCCGCCCCGAACACGGAATGCATGAAGCTATCCCCAGTGAAAGGAGTCCACCAGGTAAGCAGCATGGCATACACAAGAAACGCCAGCACCACCGCCCGGAACAGGAAACGCGCCGCCAGTGACTGCTTCATGGAACAGGCCGGGATAAAAACGCCGTCCGCAACTAATCCGCGACGGCCTTGAATACCGGGGCGGGCAGCTTGTCCGGCTTCTTGCCAAAGAAATCCCCCACATCCTTGAATGTCACAAACAGGAAGAACCCCATCAGCAGGAACACAAAGCCGAACTGGACGAATTCCAGAACTTTTACATTCAGGGGACGCCGGAAAACCAATTCAATGGCATTCATGACCACATGGCCGCCATCCACTACCGGAAGAGGCAGAATATTCAGAACCGCCAGGTTCACGTTCAACACCACGGAAAACCACAGGGCCAGCTTCCACCCTTCCTCCAGAGAGAACATCTTGTAAAACTGATTGGCAATTCCCACAGGTCCGGAAAGATGCTCCACGCCCACGCTGCTGCCGGGAGCCACCACCTTCGCCAGGGTATCCCCCATCCATTTCAGACTCTGCTTGATCTGCGCCCACGGAGAAGGATGGACGGTAACGTCACGGCCCACGGAACTCAGGTCCCAGCTCACGCCCAGAATAGGCTGGGCCCCCTTGAGCAGGGAGCCGTCCGCACCATTGTGCCAATTCTCCGGAAGCTTCCCCTGAATATTCACCTGCCTTGCAACCCCGGCCCTGTCCGTCACATCCAGCAAGAGAGGTTCATTCTTCTTCAGCAGAACATCCAGTGCTGCAGGGTTCCAGAGGCGTTCTCCATTGGCGGCCGTAACCTCATCGCCCGGATTCAATCCGGCCAAGGCGGCAGGAGAATTGGGGATCACTTCCCCAATCACGCAGGGCATGGCCTGCATCAACCCCACCTGACGCATGCCGGAGCGCTGCCACCAGGACGTTTCCGGAATCCGGAATCCGCAGGAAATTTCCATCTCTCCTTCATGTCCAGGTCTCTGCACCGTAAAAACCACCCGGTCATGCTCGCCCAGCATGATCAATTCCCGCACGCCTTCCATATTGCCCGCCCACTTGTCCACAGGATGGCCGTCCACTTTCACAATCTTGTCGCCGGGAAGAATGCCGGCCTGAGCCGCAGGGCTGTCCGGAGCAACAAAACCGACCGTAGTCACCCCCATCTCCACATCCGGCTTGCCCACCATCCAGACGACCACGGCAAACAACACAGCCAGCAGAAAAGAAGCGGCAGGCCCGGCGGCGGCCACGATAATCTTGTCCAAGGGAGTAACCGGCTTCAAATCCTTGGGAAGCTCCGCACGTCCTTCAATGGCCTCCATAGGAGCCATCTGCGGCAGGGATACAAAACCTCCGGCCGGAATCCACCCCAGCCCCCACTGCACGCCGTTAACCGTTTTTTTCCAGATGGGACGACCAAACCAGATTTGAAACCTGTCCACATACAGACCACGCCAGCGGGCAGCGAAAAAATGACCAAGTTCATGAATAAAAATCATGAAGTTAAACAACATCACCACGCCGAAAATAATGGCGATGGTGGCAAGGACGGAAAGAATGCTATCCATGGTAGTTTTTGCCGTCCAAGCTACCACGGGCCTCTCCGGTGAACAAGCTTCAAAGATGTCCTAATGACAAAGTGGATGCTGATATTCCAAATGGATTTCAAAAGGTGCCTGACAGCCCAGAAAACAGCCTTTACCTTCCGGGAATTCTGAAGCCGCAAGTAAAAGACCGCGTCCCCTTTTTTCGAGCGGTGCCTCTGGGAGAGGCGGCATCATCCCGGCCCGGAACCTGGACGAATAAAAATGCCTTTTTTCTACCAGGAAAAAAACTGGCGGGGCATCAAACGCCGCAACCTGCTTTTCTGTCCGAATCCCCTGAACAGCCTTTGCAATAAATGCCTCCGGAATTGGAAGCAGTGATTAAAGCTCCGTTGTGTTCTTAACAAAAATGCGCACTGGCGGAAACAGGATTTTTCCCAGCCGGCATGGGCAAACCGACGCTGCAACAAGAGAAACTGGCTGGCGCACTAAATGATGAACGTGCGAACACCTGCTCTATAAGGTATTTACAGGAAAATACCAACGGCCGGAACTGTCATATCCGGACATGAAAACAGCCTCCGGAAATAATTTTCCGGAGGCTGTCGGTTAACGTTTACTGAACAGATGGAAACTCCCGCACATTCAGGCGCGGAGAGCGGCGCCATCCTTGGCTTCAATGGACTTCTTCGCTTGAGCGAAGATAGCGTCAAAAGCCTTTTCGTCAGAGACGGCCAAATCGGCAAGAACCTTGCGGTCCAAATCGATATTGGCGGCTTTCAAGCCTTCCATAAAGCGGGAATAGGTCAGACCGCGGTCGCGGACGGCAGCGGAAATACGGGCGATCCAAAGACGGCGGAATTGTCCCTTCCGACGCTTGCGGTCGCGGTATTCATACTGCCAAGCCTTGTAAACAGCATCCTTGGCGTAGCGGAAGAGTTTGCTGCGGAAACCGCGGAAACCCTTGGCACGCAAGAGAATGCGCTTACGACGCTTGCGAGAGGCCGGTCCATTAGTGGCACGTGGCATAGCTTATTTCTATTTCTATCTTGAACAGACTGTTCTTCCTCACCTCCCTGCAGTCTCGCCTGTTCTTATCTTCCCATCGGAAGAAGGCTGCATGAAGGCCCCCCGTTCAGCGGGGGGAAAGCTCGGCATTAGTCGAGCGTTTCCGCGGTTTAGGCGAAAGGCAGGTTCTGCTTGACTGCCCAGACTTGCGTCTCGTCCACCAGAGCCACCTTGCCAAGCTGGCGCTTGCGCTTGCTGGACTTCTTCTGGAGGATGTGGCGCTTGCCCTGTTTACGGCGCAGTACCTTGCCCGTGCCGGTTACCTTGAAACGCTTGGCGACTGCCTTGCGGGTTTTATTGATACCACCTTTGCGGGTCATGGTGGAAGGAGATTACAGGCTTTTTCCAAATACGCAAGTATTTTTTATGCAAATCTTTTCTTCAGACGATGGCAAATGGGCCCCTCCTGACCATCATTGCCCGGCGCCTTTGACGCAGCCGGCTGCATCAAGAAATAAAATGGGGAACATAACCGGCAAAGGATGATCAGACAGCTACTGCTGCCAGCCTGGGAATCCTCTGTCATCCGCCATACCCTTTGCCACTTCGGCAAGTGCTTATCATGAGAAATCTTATATATAAGAAAAGACTGGAACAAAGAGCCCTTCATATACTTCCCCATCGGAGTAAGGCCTTCTTAGAATATTTCACGTTGACAGCAGACTCCGGTCCGGAACACTGACGTCACATCAGCAGAATTCTTTAAGCAATTAACTGTTAAACCCAATATCCAAATCACCGTCAAATGACGGCCAAGAATAAGATGGACAAATATCACGGAAAAACAGCATGCCATCCTACCAGAAAGCTCATCCCCAATTCATCACGCCGGATATTATCCCCTGCCTTTTCCATATTCTCCGCGCATCTGCCTGATTTCATCCCGAATCAAGGCGGCGCGTTCAAATTCCAAATGGGACGCAGCCTCCTTCATTTCCGCCTCCAGCCTGGCAATGCGCTCTTCCAGACCATACCCGGCTTCATCCTCCGCTACGCGGAAGGACTCTTCGTCATCCTCTGCGTACAACTTCAACTGCCCCTGTTCGGAACGGCTCACCGTCTGGGGGACAATACCGTGTTCCCTGTTGTATTTTTCCTGAATACCCCGGCGGTAATCCGTCAGCTCAACCAGCCGTTTGATGGAATCCGTCATCACATCCGCAAACAAGACGCACTCTCCATTCAAATGCCGCGCGGCGCGGCCCGCCGTCTGCACCAGGGATGTCTCATTGCGCAAAAACCCCTCCTTGTCCGCATCCAGAATGCACACCAGGGAAACCTCCGGCAAATCCAAACCTTCCCTAAGCAGGTTAATGCCTACCAGAACGTCTATCTTCCTGGCTCTCAAAGCACGTAAAATCTCCACACGCTCAATCGCATCCACATCCGCGTGAATATAGGACACCTTCAATCCTACCCCTTTCAGGTACTCCGTCAAATCTTCCGCCGTCTTCTTGGTCAGCGTCGTGACCAGCACGCGTTCATTTTTGGCAACGCGTTCATTGCACATGGCGATCGTCTCGTCAATCTGCCCTTTCAATGGACGGATGGTAATCTTCGGCTCCAGCAGCCCGGTAGGCCGGATAATCTGCTCTACAATCAGGGGTGTAGAACGCCTGGTTGGGTCAAATTTTTCTACCGGTTCCGTGGATGGGCTGGGAGCAACGCGAATGTCCTTGGGAGAGGTAAACAAAATTCCTTTGAACCCTTCCGGAGCCTTTTCTCCGGATCTGGCGGCACGGCGCACGGGAATATACGTCTTATTATCCGCACGGCAATTTACCAGTTCAAATGGCCCCGGAGTAGCGGAAGCATACACAATCTGGTTCTGCCTTTCCATAAACTCATGGAATTTCAAAGGCCTGTTATCCAGAGCGCTGGGCAGGCGGAACCCATGCTCCACCAGAATATTTTTGCGGCTTCGGTCCCCCTCGTACATGCCTCCCAGCTGCGGCACCGCCACATGACTTTCATCAATCAGGGTCAATGAATCCTTGGGAAAGAAATCCAGCAGGGTGGATGGGGCGCTTCCGGGCAGGCGGCCGGACAAATGGCGGGAATAATTTTCAATCCCCTTGCAGAAACCCAGCTCTTCAATCAGTTCCAAATCATAATCCGTGCGCAATTTAAGCCGCTGCGCTTCCAGCAGGCGCCCATGCTTCTCAAACCAGCCTACGCGGTCCTCCAGCTCTTCCCGGATAGCCTTTAACGCCGCCGCCCGTTTCTCCGGAGCGGCCACATACTGCTTGGCCGGGAAAAAAGTGTAGCTCCCAAGCCGTTCCCTCACACGCCCGGTGGCGGAGTCAATCAAAGAAACCCGTTCCACCTCGTCGCCGAAAAACTCTACGCGGATTGCTTCACCTTCCGAATAAGCGGGAAACACCTCCACCACCTCACCGCGCACGCGGAACGTGCCGCGGGTAAAATCAAAATCCTGCCGCTCGAACAGGCGTTCCACCAGATGCTTCAAAAACACGTCCCGGTCCATGACTTCCCCCTCGCGCATGCGCAGCGTCAGGTTCCTGTAATCCTCCGGAGTGGACAGGCCGTAAATGCAGGAAACGGATGCCACCACAATCACATCCCTCCGTGTCATCAGGGAATTCATGGCATTCAGGCTCAGGCGGTCCAACTCGTCATTAATGGCGGAATCCTTTTCAATGTAGGTGTCGGAACTGGCGATATACGCCTCCGGCTGGTAATAATCGAAATAGGAAACGTAGTAATCCACCGCGTTATTCGGGAAAAAACTCTTCAGCTCCGAATGAAGCTGTGCGGCAAGCGTCTTGTTGTGGGAAATCACCAGCGTGGGCCTGTTCATCCGGGCAATCAAATTCGCCATGGTGAATGTCTTGCCGCTCCCGGTCACTCCCAGGAGCCCCTGGTGCTTGTTACCCGCCTCCAGAGACTTGAGCAGCTTGCCGATGGCCTGCTCCTGGTCTCCGGAAGGCTTGAAGGAGGAATTCAACTCAAAAGACGACATACGCAATGCCGTCAGTATATTGCTCCCGCCCCGCCGGGCTAGGACAATGTTTGACAATTTTCCCCTCCTGACCCAGTATATGCGGCATGTACATTCCCACACAGGAAGAACGGTATGCAAAAAAAGGGGTTGTTTCCCTCATCCTGTGCGTTGTAGTCCCTTCCTGCCTGTATGTCTCTCTTTTGTCCAAGCAGCTGATGATGGTGCGCGGGCATGAATGGGAAGCTGTCATGAAACTCTTTCTGGCATTTACCTACCCGCTGGCGGCCCTCTTCGCCATGACGGGCATTCCGTTCTTCTGGTGGTCTGTGGGCATCTCTCTGGCGGTTCATGCCGGCATCGTCGCCTGGCTGAAAACAACGCCTCTCCTGTCCCCTAAAAAAGCCGTCTGCATCGCCCTGTGCCTGGGGATGCTGGACTTTCTGTTCGTGAAACTATTTCCTTTTCCGGCACAAATCATGGGATAAGCCTGCCCGGGAAAATATCTGGGATATTCCATCCTTTACCGGCAGACAAACCAGGACGTACTCAATGCCTCCCCTTTCTAATCCGGAGTAAATGTGCCTTTGGGGAACCAGACATCCGCCCATGAATGGAAAATGCCGCCAGAAAGCAGACACCCAACAGGGCAGCTAACTTTCCTATGGGTTTCTCACCACAGGTGCTTCCCACAAGCGCGTCAAAGGAAAAACTCCTGTTTAATCTTGAACGCCAGAGCCTGGTATGGCAGAGTGCGTCCGCCCATTCGTTGCGCCTGTGGCGAAATTGGTAGACGCGCCAGACTTAGGATCTGGTGCCGAAAGGCGTACAGGTTCGAGTCCTGCCAGGCGCACCATTTCACAATATAGGCATATCATTAACAGTGATTACCTATATTTCTTGAGGAAAGGGGCAATGAATGCCGTCCCCAGTCCAACCAGGGCAATCAGGGAGAAAGACCACCGGAGGGAGGAAGCATGGGCAATATGACCAATGACCGGCGGCCCCATCAGGAACCCCAGAAAGCCGATGGTAGAAACGGAAGCCAGCGCCATGCTGGGAATCATTTTCCGGGATTTCCCGGCCATACTGTAGCAGAGCGGGACAATGGAAGAGGTGCCAAAACCCACCAGCAGAAAGCCCAGCGTGGCGGACCACAGCATCGGGAACAGGACGGAGACGAGCAATCCGGAGGCAATAAGGATGCCGCTGGCGCGCAGAACCCGCACAGGCCCGAAGCGCATCACCAGGCGGTCTGCCGTAAAACGCCCCAGGGCCATGGTGCTCATGAATGCCACGTATCCCATCTGCACCAGCCCCGGACCGGGTTTTACCACGCTTTCAAAGTACACGCCGCTCCAGTCAAACATGGTTCCTTCGCTCACCATGCTTCCGAAGGCGATCAGCCCGATGACCAGCACATAAGCATCCATGCTCCGGAACATGCCGCCTCCCTGGGAGGAGGAACGCCGGGCATCCCTCGGCAGAAGAGAGGGGGAAAAAACGGCCAGAATAATCATGCATATCAGGAAAATGGCGATGAAATGCGTTTCCGCAGAAATATGCCAGTCCACCATGGCAGCTCCCAGCAAAGCTCCGAAAAAACCCGCCAGGCTCCATAAACCGTGGAACCGGGCCATGATGCTGCACTGGTACAGCCGTTCCACTCCCACTCCCTGCGTATTGACGGATATATTCGTCAGATTTGCGGCTACCCCAAAGAAAAATAACCCGGCCGCCAGTTCCCAGAAAGACCCCGCCATACCCAGGCATACAAGCACGGCAGGATAAAAGACGGATGCCGCCATCAGTATTTTCCGGCTGCCGCAACGGCCAACCAGGTAACCGGATAGCGCCATGGCGGACATCTGCCCCACCGGGACGGCAAAGAGAACGGACCCCAAGTCGGCATCGTTCAACCCCAATGCACTTTTGATGTCCGGGATGCGGGATGCCCAACTGGCGAACACCAAACCCTGAAGAAAATAAAAGGTACTGACCGACAGACGATAAACACCTTGCGTCGTTTTAGGAAGAGGCATATTCATGATGAATTTCCTGATCGCGCAAACGCTATCCCTATTCCACTCTTCTGGCAAGAGAAATCATCTTTTGTACAATATGATTTTACACGCAAACAGGCATCCGGAAAAAGGACAGGATTTACGGATATTTCTCCCCCGCCATTTTCCAAGGCAATTTTTCTTTCACATAAAAAACGCCGTATTCCTCATGGAACACGGCGTTGGTAAAAGGGAACAAAAACGGTCAACGGGGATCGTGGTGCCAGTTCAGGGCACCCTTGCCCAGCGCATACAGGTAGGCCACCAGCAAAATGCCAATGAAAATGCACATGGCCGTGAACGATTCCGGATTCATCATAATATAGTCCCGGAAATTGACGGCCCAGGGGTAGAGGAATACCACTTCCAAGTCAAAAATGACAAAGAGCATGGCCACCATATAGAATTTTACAGAGAACATGGGGGCACCTTCCCCCATGGGAATCATCCCGCATTCGTAGGGAATGTCCGCCGGTTTACGCACGGAAGAACGCTTGCCCATCAAGATACTGAGCAACAAGATCATGCCGGCCAGCCCCAGGGCGGCCGCCACCTGCACGAGCACTGAAAAAAATTCCTGATTCATGACGTCTGGCACGGGTGTACCACAGACATTGCGGAAAAGCAAAACTAAAAAGGACAACAGCTTTCATGCTGACGGGAGGGACGGTAAAATTCCGTCTCCCGTCCTGTCAAATAGTACAAAGGCAACAGTCCCTTCCATGGGGACGCCCGGCATTTCACATCCCTGGGACTTCCTTTCTGCGGGGCTCTGTCTTCCAGGGCATCTTACGGCAAACATCTGTTTATCACAAAACTCCGCTATCCGGTTTTAACACGCAGAATCCAGGCAGGATGCAGCCTTCCACTTCAGCATTCGGCAATGAACCGGCAACAACAGCAGCCGGCAATGGCCCAGCTATCAGAAAGCCCTCCCCTCACGGAAAGCGTACAGGAATCCCCTTCATTGCCGGGAACAACGGACTCATGCCCCCATCAGATGGGAAATCCACCTTCCGGCCGCTTCCATCAGAATAATACACCCCGCCAATATTCCGAAAAAAATTCCCGCCAATTTAAGCAGCAGAAAGCCCATTCCCAGAAAAACACCGCCAATGCAAGCGAACACGGCCATCGCCAGCATATTAAAAAAATCTGACAATAACATCAACATAACCCTGATTTTATTCCATTACCCGGCAATTAGAAACGGGGTTTCCTGCAATTCCCGGCCCTTCCCTGCGGAGAATGGGCGTCCAACATATTTCCAAGCACCTGCATCACTCCGTTTTCCTCATTGGACGGCGCCTCAAATGCGGCCATGGAACGGATTTCCGGCACGGCATTCGCCATGGCATAACTGAAACGCGCCTGCCGTATCATTGAAGCGTCATTCATCTGATCCCCGAAAACCATCGTTTCCTCCGAAGAAATTCCCAGTTTCCTCTGAATCAATTCCAGAGCGGCCCCCTTATTGGCCCCTTTCCGGCTGATATCCATCCATTTCTCTCCGGAGACAGCCACCTGGAAGCCATGTTCCAAATGCTTCAGCCGGGGATAACTGTTTTCCCCGGCTCCCAGGAAGTCATATACTGCTATTTTCAAAAGTTTGTCCCCCCGCACGTCCAGCAGGTCCCCCACTTCTTGACAGCGTGTGTAATATTTGCGGGCCTCCCGGACGAATTCCGGCTGTTTGTCCTCAATATATGCGGAATCCCGCCCTGCGAGGACGATGCAGGTTCCTTCAATGCGCCTGATCCCGGCAATCAAACCGGCTACCGTTTCATGATCCATGTCCAGAAGCAGCCATTCTTTCCTACCCGCCGCCGCATAAGCGCCATTCTCGGCAATAAACAGCATCCGGTCCGCCACGGGGGCAAAGGTCCGGAGCAATCCGTCATACTGGCGGCCGCTTGCTGCCGCAAAACGAATGCCGCGAAGCTCAAGTTCCCTAAACAAGGGAAAAAACGCAGGGTCCAATTCACCTTTTCCATTAAGCAGCGTCCCATCCATATCGGACGCAATAAGTTTGACGGAATCCATAACGCTGCCAGAATCATCGTTTATCCTTACTTCCAGGGCAAGAGCGGCTTCAGACAGCATGGAGCGGACAGCGAAAGGAAAGACCAGGAGGCCAGCAGCAAGGATACAGTTCTCTTCATCATTTTACGGGAGAATCTCCATTTCTTCCATAAGTTTCAGCTTCCTTCATTCTACCGTGAGTGCAGCAGCGGCAAATGCAAATAATTTGAAACCATCCGCACATCCGCAATATTTAGCGTATCACACCGAATTGCAAATTCGGATACAATTCAAATAATTGGAGTTAAATGATCCACGCCATAAACTCCATAATTTTTGTGAAGTCCGGCCCATGACACCATATTTTCCGTTTCCTTCGTAATTCTCTTTATCTACGAGCTTTTTTCCCAGATGAAGAGGAAAAAATTCTCCTCCGAATTTGCAATCCGCCACCCGAATTCCCACATGGTTTGCCCCGGGCATTCTTTGCTCATACTATTTTTTCATTGCCCGGAGTTATGGATTCCTGCATCATGGCCTTTCGCAGTACCCCTGCTTATGATACACATGACTTTAAGAAAGAAAACTCTCTGGTTTCTTGGAGCTTTGAGCTTTTTTGCCTCTCTTGCCGCGGCTTTCGCCGTTTTCTGGCTGAACAGGAATGATTCTTCTCCCGCGGAATGGAATTTCAACCCTATCTGGACAAAAGCGGAAAAAGAACAAATTCTTACCGCAGCGAATTTCACAGCCCATCGAAGCCCGGAACGTTTCATTTACCGCGGGCTTTCCCTCAATTCACGCCATATTGACTGGCACATGTTTTCCGAAGTTTCCATGCGCCAATATATGAAGGACGAAATCAGGGAACGGCTTCAGATGATACGGGACACGGCGGAAAGCGCAGACGGACGCTGCATCACTCCATCCCATGAAACCCTGCTGCATCTTGCCGCCGGGCTCGGAGAAGTGCAGTTGCTGAACCGCCTTTTACAGCGCCATGCGGACCCGAACGTCCAGATCATCCTGCCGCAACAGGCCTTTCCCTCCATTCCGGACTCCGAACAGGGAAATACCCCCCTGACTTACGCCTGCCAGCCAGGCATGGACGACTCCACGCCCCTGCCGGTGCATAACAGGCTCTCCTGCCTTAATCTCCTGATTCAATACGGTGCGGATGTGAATAAACCGGGGCCGCTGGGCTGGCCGCCCCTCGTCATCACCTGTGTAGCCGGTATTGGAGGAGCACCCTATGAGGAAGCGGCCCTGTTTCTTCTGAAATGCGGTGCGGATATTTCCCTCCAGCCTGAATTGAAAGGTAAAAAAACAAGTCTGCTCACATGGGCCGCGGCCGCCGGATACCCCCTGCTGGTCCGCAAGCTTTGCGAAGCCGGGTACGATCCCAATTTCCGCGGGGAAATGGCCCCGCCCCTTCTTTCCCTGAACCTGAACACTCCGAACGCCGCACTGCAAATTGCACATATTCTGCTGGAATACGGAGCGGATGTGAATGCGGCCATGCCCGCGTCCACCACCCTGCCGGAAACCGCGGGAGACACGGCCCTGCTGAACCTGTGCCGCCAGCTGGCTTTCATTGATGTGTCCAGCCTCCCTCAAATCAGGGATCTGGTCAATCTCTTCATCAAAGAGGGAGCTGACGTCAACCATCAAAACGCCGCCGGAGAAACTCCCCTCATGGCATGCTGCCGAGGCATGCTGCTGGGAGACGATTCCCTGGACCGGCTGAAACTGGGTATTGCGCGTCTTCTGCTGGACCACCACGCAAACCCATCCCTGAAAGACAAATACGGACGCACAGCCCTCCAGAGGATAGGCAACCGGTCAAACGAACATCTCCAGATGGTGCTGAAATACCTGCCGGAATTAAGCGCTCCACCGCTTCTGAAGAAGGAAAACCATTGAATCCCGCCGATCCTTACTTCACCCGGGCATTCACCGTATCCAGCAGAATGCCGGCATCCGGTTGGGACCCGGTGCTGATGAAATGGATATAACTGGCTCCATTAGGGGACTTATTAGCCATTTTCAACGTTCCGGCCTTCTTTCCGTCCAGAGACACCACGGCCTGCCCACCCTGCCAAAGAAGGGAAATTTCATGCCACGCGCCGGGCGAGAAAGGCACTTTTTTCATCCCCAGCAACAGATGGGGCGCAGGTCTCAGCCTGATCGGGAAGGTAAACAGGGCATAATCCTTCGTAGTGGAATCACAGGCATTGAACAGCCGGTCCGTCAGAGAGACCTGAAGGCCGGAATCATCCGCCTGCTCCCCGTCCGCTACACGGAAGCGGAATTTGACCAACCCCGTGGTCCCGTTCGGAAAGTTCCAGGTAGCTCCGCCGTTCCGGTAATCCACATTGGATTTTTCATTGACCAGTTCGGGATCATCCAGACGCTTGATTTGCAACACCTTCTTCGTACCCCCGGACGGATCCTGAATCAGCTCGGCGGAAGGCTTGCGGTTATAACTGCAATGGCCTTTTTTGTGGGGGATATAAGTGTGAATGGTCCACTGGGAATCCAAATCTTTCCCCGTCTGCGTGGCACGCGTCTTGGCCCCTACCCAGCGGCGGTCCACAATAACCAGGCGGCGGTGGTTTTTATGCTGCCCCAGGGAAATAAGGATGCGGTTTTTGTCCAGCTGCACCATTTCGCTCTGGTGTTTGCCGCGGTCTTCCGGACCATCCAGCGTAGCATAGCCGGGATGGTTGCGGTGTTCGTCCAGGATAATCTCCCGGAACCCGTACCAGGTTTTGCCCTCGTCCCCGGACATAGCAATGTGGTGGGAATCACGGTTGGTGAATACATCCTCCCACGTTCCGTTGCCAGCTGTGGCGTTTTCAGGCAGAGCCATTGTATTCGTCCACAGGGAAACGATAGTTCCGTCATCCAGGCGTCCCAACGTGTTCATGGTCAGGGTGCCGAAAAAGCGGGAAGGCTCCGGTTTGCTCCACGTTTCCCCGTAATCCTTGGAAAAAGCCTGCCACGCCTGGTCCTGGGAGGTGCGGGCAAGCGCCCACAACGTACCGTCTTTCATTTCCAAAACCGTGGCTTCCACGGCATTGTTGAACCATCTGACGCCCTGGTGGGGGGGCCTGGCTTCATGTCTGGGGGAAGTAACACCGTTCCTGGATACATGCCAGGTCAGCCCCCCGTCATCGGAAATATGGAACTTGGTGCCGCCGCCCATGTTGTGGAACGGCACGATCACCCTGCGGCCCTTGTTCACAAAAACGGGGGTCCGCATGATGCCGCCCAGTTTTTTCAGGCTTTTCCTCTTTTCCGGGTCTTTCCAGTCTTCTTCCAGTTTGCCGTCATTCGTGACGGCAAGCCACTTGCCGTCCAGCCCACCCCTGGAAAGAAATACAAAGCCCCCGATAGGCTGCACACGAATGAATTCCCTGGTCAAAGGGTTGCGCACAATAGCCGGAGATTCCTTGGGAATGCCACCGTAGTTGGGAGGGTAGCCAGCCGGAGCGGCCTTCATTTCCCATGTTTTTCCGTTATCCCTGCTGACCAGGTAATCCGGTTCCTTGCGGGTACCGGAATAATGGCGTATTTCACGGGAGTCCACACGGATAAGGCCGCGCCCCGCATCAGCCGGCGGAGTGGCGACAACTTCAGGCTCCGGAACGGGTGCGGCCTTCTGTTGGGCATAACAACAACAAAAGGAACCGGTAAACAATGCAAACAACAGGTTTTTCATAAACTAAATATCAAAGGCCGTATATTTTCCTCAACCGGGGCTTTCCCTTCAAGCAAAATCCTACCTTCCATCAGAAGACGATCATCAGGAAAGCTTTCCCGCCTGCTTCCCTCCCCGGTATTTTGCATCAAGCTTTTTCAGGAGTACGGCCAGTTCCTTTTCCAAAACCTCGTACCCTCTGGCATTGGGATGCACCACATCCTTCATGAATTCATTCTGCGGAGAAGCACCGTCTGCGGAAAGAAGCGCCTTTCCCGGATCGGCAAAGAAAATGTCCTTTCCGTTATGCAGCCCCGCCAACAGTCTGTTCGTCTGCTTCACCGGTTCCGCCAGGTTTTTCTCCTTCCGTGGGAGAACGCCCAGCAACAGGATTTTGGAAGAGGGGCACTTCCGGCGCACCAGGCGGACAAATGCCCTGATATTGTCCGCACATGCCTGCGGCGTATCCTTGCGGTGCCCCAGATTATTGGTCCCCAGCAACACAATGATGACCCGCGGAGAAATGCCGTCCAGCTCCCCGTTTTGGACACGGTAATAGGCATTATCCACATAATCAAATCCAAAGCCCATATTCGTCGCTGCATGCGGACCGAATAATTTCTCCCAGGACCCCGATCCCGTATTTTTTCCGTCCCCGGAAGGCGCCCCTCCCCAATGGTGGGTAATGCTGTCCCCTATCATCACGTATTCAGGCTTGACGGCCCGGTTTCTTTTTTTAACGGCTTCATGCCGGGCATTCCAATCATACGGGTCCCGCTGATGGGGCTCCGGCTTCAGGGTAGCGGGCAACGCGGAGGCCGGAATGGAAGGCGCAGAAAATGCCAGACTGGAACTCCCCAGCAATATGGCGAGTATGTAGGAGAGGAAATTCATAATCAAAAAGTAAAACCGGTTTTCAGTTTAAGCAAATCCTGCCGTGCATCAAGATCGCAGGCGTCACTTCCGCCGGCAGAGTAAAAAAGACCACTGCCCGTCCGGCAAATCCTGCCGCAACCACGGCCAGGCGAGCACCGTGTCCGGCCTCTTCCAAGGCGCGCTCCATTTCATCCATCCCCCGGCCTCTCCCGGAACAGGAACGCCCTCCCCCGTATTCATCTACCGGGGAGCGGGCAGCTTGCCGTACTTGTCGTCCATTTTCTTCAGCAATACGCTCAACGACTTCCCCAGTATGTCGTACCCCCTGGCACTGGGATGCAGCCCATCCTCCAGCAGCCCGGGTTTTGGGGACACTCCGTCCTCCCCCAGGAATTCCTCGCCGGGATTGGCGAAAAACACGCTGTTTCCGTCAGCCAGGCCGGATATCATTTTATTGGTTTCCCTAATCAGGGGAGCCAGCTTTTTTTCCTCCCTGGGGAGAATGCCCAGCAACAGGATTTTGGAAGAGGGGCACTTCCGGCGCGCCAGGCTCACAAAAGCCTTGAGATTGTCTGCGCAGACCCGGGGAGCATCCTTCCGCCCGCCAAGATTATTGGTTCCCAGCAGCACGATGATGACCCGCGGAGAAATGCCGTCCAGCTCTCCCAGCTGCAAGCGGTAATAGGCATTATCCACGTAATCGGAACCAAACCCCATATTGGTTACCGCATGGGAAGAAAACAGGCTATCCCAGGCGGTTTTTCCTGTTCCGAGAGCCCTGTTATCCCCGGAAGGCTCGCCGCCCCAGCGGTGGGTAATGCTGTCACCAAAGACGACATATTCCGGTTTGACGGTCCGGTTCCGCTCCATCACTGCTTCATGGCGTTTTTTCCAGTCATACACGGCCCGCGGGTTCACCTGGGGCTTCAGCGTGGGCGGCAATTCATCAGCACAGGCACCGGAGAAACAAGCAACGCAAAAAACTCCCGCCAGCAATAAACAAAGGCATGCATAAGATTTCATAACGGTAAGCGTTGAGATACTGCAATAGAGATTAGGAAAGTAAAGAGAAATAATCTTCCGTCACTTTTCCGCAATCGCATGTTCCCCTCATTTTCCGCTCCGCAACGGACAGACAGGTGAAACATGCCAAAGCCAGCGCACCCGCGTTCTCTTCGCAAAGAATTAGCCTTGTTGTCCCCCGGAATTCACGATATAATTACGCGGCGCGGAGTTTTGCCGTTTCCAGCCTTTCAGGGGCTGCGGAACGTTTTTCTCCAGTCTTCTTCACTACATTCTATTTATGATCAGCATAGTAAAAGACTTGAAGGAGTCCACCGCCCTTCCGCAGGAATGGCAGGGATTCAAGCCGGGAGCATGGACGGAGTCCATTGACGTACGGGATTTCATCCAGCATAACTACACGCCCTATTCCGGCAATGAAGAGTTTCTTTCCGGCCCCTCCCAGCGCACGCTTCGTTTATGGGACGAGCTGAAAGTCCTGCTGAAACGGGAAATAGACAACGGCGGCGTGCTGGATGCTGATGAAGAAGTGGTATCCTCCATCACATCCCACAAGCCCGGCTACATTGACAAGGAACTGGAAGTGGTCGTAGGCCTCCAGACGGACGCCCCCCTGAAACGGGCCCTGATGCCCTTTGGCGGCTTGCGCATGGCCCAACAGGCCCTGGAATCCTACGGGTTCAAGATGTGCGAGAAAACCGCAGACATTTTCAAAAAGATACGCAAGACGCACAATGAAGGCGTTTTCGACGCCTACACTTCCGATATCCGGGCGGCCCGTTCCGCCGGGATTATTACCGGCCTTCCGGACGCCTATGGCCGCGGCCGCATCATCGGGGACTACCGCCGGGTGGCCCTGTACGGCACGGATAAGCTGATTGCCGAACGCCGCAAGGACCTCAAAAACCGTGAACATTCCCCCCTTACGGATGAGCTGATCCGTCTGCGCGAAGAAATGAGCGAACAAATACGCGCCCTGGAAGAACTCGCCCAGCTGGGCGCCTCCTACGGCTGCGACCTCACTCGCCCCGCCGCAAACGCCCGCGAAGCCGTGCAATGGACGTACCTGGGCTACCTAGCCGCCGTGAAGGAACAGAACGGAGCGGCCATGTCCCTGGGCCGCGTTTCCACTTTCTTCGACATTTATTTCACCCGCGACCTGGAACAGGGGCTCATCACGGAAGAGGAAGTTCAGGAAATCATCGACCAGTTCGTGATGAAGCTGCGCATCGTCCGTTTCATCCGCACGCCTGATTACAATAACCTGTTCTCCGGAGACCCCACCTGGGTGACGGAATCCATCGGCGGCATGGGAGAGGACGGGCGCACCCTCGTCACCCGCAGTTCCTTCCGCATGCTGCAGACCCTGTACAACCTAGGGCCGGCTCCGGAACCGAACCTGACCGTTCTGTGGTCCCGGAACCTGCCGGAAGCCTTCAAAAGCTTCTGCGCCAAGGTTTCCATTGAAACATCCTCCGTCCAATACGAGAACGATGACCTGATGCGCCCACATTGGGGCGACGACTACGGCATCGCATGCTGCGTGTCCGCCATGCGCATCGGCAAGCAGATGCAGTTCTTCGGAGCGCGCGCCAACCTCGCCAAGTGCCTTCTCTACGCCCTGAACGGCGGCGTGGATGAACTCAAGGGCAAGCAGGTGGCCCCGCCCTCCCCCCGCTACACGGAGGAAATTCTCAACTATGATGAAGTGATGGCCCTGTACGACAAGATGCAGGACTGGCTCGCCAAAACTTACATTGACGCGCTGAACATCATCCACTACATGCACGACAAATACTGCTATGAACGCATTGAAATGGCGCTGCATGATCCGGAAATTCTGCGCACGATGGCTACGGGAATCGCCGGGCTTTCCGTGGCGGCGGACTCCCTGTCCGCCATCAAGTATGCCACCGTAAAAGCCATCCGCAATGAAGAAGGGCTGATTGTGGACTTCAAGACGGAAGGGGAATTCCCCTGTTACGGGAACAATGACCCGCGCGTGGACGACATAGCATGCAGCCTGGTCAGCAATTTCATGGAAAAACTGCGCAGGCTCCACACTTACCGCAATTCCCTGCCCACCCAGTCCATCCTGACGATCACCTCCAACGTGGTGTACGGCAAAAAGACGGGCAACACGCCGGACGGCCGCCGAGCCGGGGAACCGTTCGCCCCCGGAGCCAACCCCATGCACGGAAGGGACAGGAACGGAGCAGTGGCCTCCATGCTCTCCGTAGCCAAGCTGTCCTATGACGACTCCCTGGACGGCATCTCCTACACCTTCTCCATCGTTCCCCAGGCCCTGGGCAAGGAGGAACGTGAACGCCGCGTCAAGCTCGTCTCCCTGCTGGACGCCTACTTTGCCGCTACAGGTCACCACATTAATGTGAACGTACTGGAACGGGAAACGCTTCTCGACGCCATGGATCACCCGGAAAAATACCCGCAGCTTACCATCCGCGTTTCCGGCTATGCCGTGAATTTCATCAAGCTGACCCGGGAACAGCAGCAGGAGGTCATCAACCGCACTTTCCACACCCGTTAACCCGGACTGCAAGCGAATGCCGCAGGTTTTTCCACAAAACCGTGATCCGGCCGGAGAAAGCTCCGTCACCGGTTTGGTTCATTCCGTGGAATCCTGCGGCACCGTGGACGGCCCCGGCATCCGCTTCGTCCTTTTCCTGTCCGGTTGCAGCCTACGCTGCCGCTACTGCCATAATCCGGATACCTCCTACGTGCGGAGGGGCCGGCTCAGGAGCGCAGATGATGTCCTCAAGGAAATAGCCCGTTACCGGGATTTTTTGCAGGCGGCGGGCGGCGGCGTCACCCTCTCCGGCGGGGACCCCCTCTTCCAGCCGGATTTTGCCGATGCCGTGCTGAAAGGCTGCCGGAAACTGGGCCTGCACACCTGCCTGGACACCTCCGGCCATCTGGGCGTGAATGCGGGCGAAGAAATGCTGGCGGATACGGATCTGGTCCTGCTGGATATCAAGGCATGGAATCCGAAACGGTACCGCGCCCTGACAGGAGGGGAACTGCGCCCTACACTGGAGTTTGCGGAACGCCTGGCCTCCCTCCGCAAGCCCGTGTGGCTGAGGTATGTGCTGGTACCTGGCGTTACGGACAATCTGGAAGAAATTGAGGAACTCTCCCGCCATGCGGCGCTTCTGGGCAACGTGGAACGCGTGGACGTGCTCCCTTTCCACCAGCTGGGGAGATTCAAATGGGATGAATTGAAGCTGGACTATACTTTGAAGGACGTCCCGGAAGCGTCCGCGGAACTGGCGGAACAGGTCCGCGGCATTTTCCGGCGGGGCGGCTTTCCGGATTGCGTGCATTAACCGGATCTTCGCGCTTCGGCGCCACCAACAGCAGCAAACCGGACGCAGGCATCCCCCTCTTCCGGATGAGGGGCCCTCTCCCCTCCACTGTAGAATCCATGCAAAAAGGAAGACACATTTCTGGAATTGCTCCGGAATACGGCATTTCCGCAATTCCTTTCGTTATTTCATCATTCTTTACGGCAACGGCAGCATTCCCGCCGTTTTTTCCGCCAACGCCGGGGGACGGCATTCCGTCCCTTCCCAGATTATTCTTTCCCGGAAATTTCCCGCAAGGCTTCCAGTACGTCCCGCACGGCAATGTGGCGGTTGCAGGGAACATCCCGGTCACATTCCTTCCGGAAGCAGGGAGAACAGCACTGGTGGCTGTAAAGGGAACGGTTGAATGTGCCCATAGGGCGGTAAACATCCGGAAGCCGGGTGGAAAACAGAGTCACCACCGGAAGCCCCCGGAAAGAACAGAGGGACGGAAAGTCGCCATCCACGGCTACTGCCGCCGCAGCGCCGTCCATGACGGGAAAGAGAGCTTCCGGCGCACCCACCGCCAGCTCCACATTCAAATGTTCCGCCAGGGACGCGGCGCGCTCCCGGTCTTCTTCCAGAGCCGCCAGCACCGTCCGTCCCGGCAGAAGGGAAACCAGCTCCCTCCACTGCTCCCAGCTCCATTCACTGGCGCTCCCCAGGCGGGAAAACGGAGCGATTAAAATGGGGGCGTCTTCCGCCGGGGCCGCTTTTTTCACAGGGAACAAAGACGGGGTGGCGACGTCCAGCCCATGCAGCCCCCCCAATTGCAGATAAAGCTGCACCCGGTGCGCCGGGGGGGCGGCGCGCAGGACGGGGGCCTTTACCCGGAATTTGTACTTCCGGGCACCGGGATGCGTGTCCAGCCCGGAAAACATCATGGGGCCATACGGTTCCAGCGCTTTCAGGGTTTCCATATCCCCATCCAGCATGACGCCCAGATCCAGCGGTCCGTCATTGTAAAATTCATCTGCTGCCAAAGCTTCCCGAAGCTGCTTCAGGGAGTCGTGCGGCAGCACATGGGTAACTTCCGGCACCGTCTTCCATATCCCCAGCTGGGCAGACGGGCAGACGATGTTCACCTGCATGTCGCACCGGACGGTTTTCAAAGCACGAATCAGGGGAACAGTCGCCAGGGCTTCATCCAGCGCCCTGGGAACGGCTACCAGAATGCGGTACGGCTTCAGCTCCATATTTTCCAGGAGCGCAGCCGTTTTTTTATCCTGCGGGGCAAATCGGTCAACGGATTTCCAGCGGTGGTGCATCCAGAACACATCCAGCACGGATTCCCGGATCAACGTTTCCAGCCCCCTGTTCACTTCAATCGTGTCCCCCGCCAGAGAACCGTCCGACCTGGAAAAATCCACCACATTCCCCATATCCGCTATCCAGTGGCCGGGAGCATCCGTGCGCACTGCTATGGCCACCATGTCCGCGCCAGCCCTTTTTCTCAGCAGAGCGGGCAGCGGAGTCGTGCCGGTCACCTTGCCAAAAAAGGGGACATACACCCCCTCCCATACAAACTGGTCGCTCAGCACGCCCAGGGCCCCCCCTTCCTTGAGCATTTTCATGGGAGCCTTGATGCCTCCCTCCTTGGAGAACATCTGAGTTCCACGTTCCGTGCGCCGCTGGTACACGTATTCCTCCATCAGCGGATTGTCAAACTGGCGGTACATGGACCCGTAACGCTCCACCTCCGGGTAAAATGCGCGTATTCTCGCCAGCGCCTCCCAGTTGCCGGAGTGGGCTATGGCGCAAACCTGCCCGCGCCCTTCCAGCACAGGCGCGGCAAACTGTTCGTGCCCTCCGACCGTCACGCAATGCTTCAACTGCTCATCCGTCAGGGTGGCCGTCTTCGCGGAACACAGGAAATTGGCAATGGTCCTTTTGAAATTTTCCCGGCTTAATTTCTGCAGTTCCTTTCCGCGCAGGGCCGGATCCAAAACGATGCGCAGATTCCTTTCCACAATGTTCCGGCGCTGGGGAAGCAGATGCCACGCCACGGCCCCTGCCGCGCGCCCCAGCCGGTACAGCGTTTTCATGCCCACGAGCTTCAACAGCCCTTCCATGAGCAGAAACCCTTTCATTCCCAAATGATGGGCAAACGTATTCCGGGAAGCCGGGGAGGAATCAGGAGAGGAAGAATCAGTCATAAGGAAAACCGGAAAAGATGTTATACGAATCCCCTCCGGTCCACAAACCCTTTATTCCCCCGGCAGAGATCCCTTCCCGCATTTTATTTTCCCGGCTAAATGACGTCTTCCCTAAATTTTTACACCGGTGCGGAATCCAAAGCCATCCCATGCTTTACTGCATCTTCCTCATAAAAGCATCTCTGCGGAGACGACATCTTACTTTTGGCAAAGAAATGACTTTACAATTCTTAACTAACCGGTATATTCCGTCTCCCGAACCGAACACCAAACCGGAGTTATACACCATGAAAGTTCTTTCTTCCTTAGCCTCTATGAAGCGCCGCCACGCAGACTGCCAAATCGTGAAGCGCAAGGGCACGCTGTATGTGATCTGCAAGAGCAATCCCAAGTTCAAGGCCCGCCAGGGCGCTACGGCAGGCACGCGCCTTTCCAAAAAGGGCGTCAAGTAATCCCTGGCCCAGCACAGATTTCAAGAAGACCGCCGCCCGCCGGGTGCCGGTCTTTTTTTGCTGACCAAGCCCCTTTCCGTACATCCATGCAGCTTCCTGCCGTCCAAACCAAATTCCTGGATCTTCCCAACTCCTTCTCCCTGAGAAATGGAGCTACGCTGGACAAGGTTCGCGTCGCCTACGAACAATACGGAACCCTGACGCCGAATAAAGACAACGCCATCCTGCTGTTCCATGCTCTTTCCGGCAGCCAGCACGCCTACGGTTACAATCCGGAAGTCCCGGGCATCGGTTCCCTCTGGAAACCGGAAAACCACGAGGGCTGGTGGAACAGCATCATCGGCCCCGGCAAGCCGCTGGACACAAACCGCTTCTGCATCATCTGCGCCAATTACCTGGGAGGCTGCTACGGCACCACAGGCCCCGCTACCCCCTGCCCTGCGGACGGCCAGCCCTACGGCTCCCGCTTCCCGCATGTGGAGGCCGCAGACCAGGCACGTCTCCAGGCCCTTCTGCTGGACAGCCTGGGCATAGAACGCGTTCATCTTATGGGCCCCTCCGTGGGCGGCCTGATCGCCCTCAGCTTCGCGTGCCAGTTCCCGGAACGGGTCCGGAGCTTCATCTCCATCGGCTCCGGCTACCGGGCTTCCATTGAACACCGCCTGTCCCTGTTTGAACAAATCCTGGCCATTGAGCTTGACCCGGATTTCCAAGGCGGGGATTACTACCGGGGACCGGCGCCCAAAAAAGGGCTGGCGTTCGCCCGTATCATCGGCCACAAATCATTTGTTTACCAGGAAGGGTTGGAACAGCGTGCCAGAAAAGAGGTGGGAGGCAACTACGGCCTGCTCACGTGGATGACCCCCACCCGCAGCACGCAAAGCTACATGCTTCACCAGGGAACCAAGTTCGCGGAGCGCTTTGACGCCAACGCCTATATCCGTATTGCGGATATGTGGGCGGAGTTCGACATCCGCGACCACACCCCGGACGGAACATTTCAAACCGCTCTGGAAGGCTTCCGCCGCGCAGGGATTCCCGCGCTTATCTTTTCCATTGATACAGACTGCTGTTTCCGCCCGGCGGAACAGCAGGATTTCGCGGCGCAGCTTGAAGCCGCCCATATTCCCACGGAGTTCCATACCATCGCTTCCACCAAGGGGCACGATTCCTTCCTGCTGGAGCCGGAACTTTATGCGGAACCCATCCGAAGGGCTCTGGGGTGAGCGTGCGGTTCTCCAGAAGGTTTTCCCCCTGATCGTCCCGGCAGATTGACGCAGGATATCCCTGCTTTAATCTTCCCGTCAAGGCCATCAATGCTTCTGGGGAATGCATGGAAACCAACCGACAACCATCACCGCGCATTTCATGACGGCAGCCACATCCACTGCTTATCAGGAAAAAAGGATATGAGTTATTATTTTATCGTCACGATTTCATTAACCGGAGATGCGCATACCCCTTATGATGCCTACGTCAGGGAGATAAAAGCCCATTGTTGAAAAACACGGCGGAGAATACCTGGTCAGGACCAAATGAGATCATTCCGTTGATTTCTGGCTGGAAGACGAACCGTGTGATTGTCATCCGGATTCCCTCCAGGGAAAGCCTAGAATGCTGCTTTGCATCGGAAGAGTACCGGCAGCTCAAATCGCTGCGGGAGGATTCCGTGGACAGCCATGCCATCATCGTGAAAGGAACGGATTATGATGAAACTTTGTGAAGGACTGCACCAGCTCAGGGTTGATTTCCGGGTGACACCGGAAATCAGGAGGTTTGCGTATACTTATTGATTGAGGGAGACGCCTGCTATCTGATTGATTCCGGCATGGACGGAAGCGAGAAGGCCGTTTTTTCCTACATGGAGGAAACCGGGCAAAGACCGGAGGAAATCAAAGGGATTTTCCTGACACACGCCCACCCGGACTACATCGGCAGTGCGTCCAGAATCAGGGAAATGGAAATGGGGCCAGTCCACACTCAAATCATTCCTTATTTTATCCTTTATTTTCCAATCAACAATTTTCGCGCTAAAAGTCGCGTATAAAAGAACAACGACATTTTATTTTTATGAACTGCCTTTTTCTGAAAAAATTCGTTTCTCTGTTTATCCTGCCCCTTCTGGGGCTGCTCTCCCTGCACGCAGAAGAAGTTCCCTCCAGCCCTCCCCCTGCGCCTCTTGTCATCGATGGCATTCCCGCCAATCAGGTTCAGTTGGTTCTAATAGGCGACTCCATAACGGACGATTTGCGTCAAAACAAAAAGCCCTTGCATGAATTTCAACCGGTCTGGCAAAAATATTACGCTCCCTACAAGGCGCTGAACCTGGGAGTGAGCGGAAACAAGACCAGCGACGTGTTGAACCGCATCAACAACGGTATGCTCGACCACATAAAGCCGCGAGTTGCCATGCTGATGATAGGAACGAACAATACGGGAGCCGGAGAATCCGTCGAAGACACGGTCAAGGGCATCCAGAGCGTCGTAGACAAAATACATGAAAAACTGCCGAGTACCCGCATCCTCTTGCTGAACATCCTCCCGAACGACATACGAGACTGGCATGTAAGGGGAGCCCAGGACCCCAAAGAAAAATGGCTTAAGGATCGGGAAATTAACAAGCAAATCAACGCCTTTTATGTGAATTCTTCGTTTGTCACCTGCCTCAATCTCGAAAAAGTCTTTCTGAACAAGGACGGCAGCATCAATGAAACGCTTTATTACGATCCCCAGGAAGTCAACTTCCTGGGCAGAAAATGCGGTCCCCTGCACCCTTCGACGGCTGGCCACACCCTGATGGCAGAGGCCATCAAACCCGTCCTGAAAAAGCTTATGGAAAAGCCGGCACTCTCTCCAGAGCAATAATGCCATCCCTCTCCGGGAGCTATCCTTTCACTTATCAGAGCCTAAAGGCATTAGTCTTCATTCATGGAATCCAGCGCGGAACCGGGCATGGAGAGGTTCCTGAGAAATCCCTTCTTTGCCAGGACGCTCATCTCCCTCCTGCCCGGCGGCATGCAGAACATTTTTCCCTGATTGCAGCCATGGTCCGAAAAAACGCAGAAGAGCACCGGGGGAAGTACAGCCTTGAGCGCAAAGCCCATTAATCGTCCATCGCTACAGCCAGCCAAATTTTCACAATATCCTTGATAAAAAATTACCAAATTCCGGTGAACCCAAATCGGGGTTGAGCTGTCCCACTCCTATGACTGATACTCATTACACCTCCGAAACGGAGAACGTCGGACAATTCCGCTGCGAAACCACCTTTATTCCTTCCAACGTTACGTTTGCCACGGACCTGCCCGCTTCTTTTGAAGGCCGCGCAGAATTCCCCTCCCCCGGAGTTTTGCTCGGTTCCACGCTCGCCTCCTGCATGATGAGCCTGGTTTCCGTGGTCGCGGCCAGAAAAGGAGTGGATTTGAAAGGCATGCGCGTTCTGGCGCGTGCGGCGGAATCATCCAAGGGAATTGAAAAAATTGAACTGAAGGCAATCATGCCCCTGGAAGGCAGCCACCCTCTCCGCGCCATGCTGGAAAAAACCGCCTTGTCCTGCCCTGTGCGCCAGGCGCTGCGGCCCGATCTGGAAACGCCCATTGAATGGGAATGGAAGTAAGCAGCCATCAGGAACGTCAACCCAAGCTTGAAGTTATCCTTAAAGAAATCCCGCCCATTCATGAAAAAAGCCGCTGCGGAATCATCCGCAGCGGCTTTCCAATTGGCCGACGTTTTTTCCTTTAGAAGTTGTAGCGGTAGCCGATACTCCCGTTGATGGAGCTGGAACCGCTGCGGATATCCGCATTGCCGTCCACAAAAATGACGCCCTGGGTGCCCACGGGAACGCTCAGCCCCGCGCCAATCTGGAAGGCCGTGCTTCCGACCTTGGCGCCATACACCGGACGCGTATAGGAGGGATCTGCCAGGAAGCCCACATTAGCCTGCCCGCGGCGGTCTCCCATATCCTGGGAAACGTTCACCCGTACTTCTCCCAGCGCTTCACGCCCGAAGATATTGGACCCCATGAGTCCGGAGAGCCGGGCACCCACAGCGACAGCAGCCGTAGTCAGTTCCTGGTCTTCCACCTTCAGTCCGGCATTTCCGGCAGAACCGCTTTCCCGATAGCCGTCCATGCGGGTCGTCACGATGGAAGCGTTAAACAAAGGCTGGAGAATCACGCTCCTGTCTTCATTGAGAGCGATGTCATACGCCAACTCGTACATGGCGCCGAAACCGGCTCCCGTCGTATTGCCGCGGGCCTGGTAAGACCCCGTACCGTAATTCACCGTGCGCGTCAGCGAGGCATCATTCCAGCCACCCGTCAGAATCAGCAGATGGGACCATTTACGGTACTGGTAGCGGGCGAACAGATTGACATAGTAACTGTCCAGGTCTCCGTCCGCCGTATCCGCCGCGCTGGCCGTCAGGCTTCCGTAATTGGCAGTAAACGCAGCTCCCGCAGTGAGGCGGTCGTTGATATCCACGTCCATGCCTACCGTGCCTCCCCAGGTGGTGAGTTCGTAGCCGCTTTCATCCCCCCTGGTGTCCAGCTTGGCATAAGACCCGGTTCCCTGCATCCACATATGGAAGTAGGGCATGTCTTCATGGACATATGCAGGGTTAACGCCCATCTGCGCCACGCGGTTGCGTATCCAGCCCATCTGGTCGCGCAGGGAGTCGCGCTGGGCGATGCCCAGGCTGGTAACCGTGCTGCCGGCGGCGGCGGCCAGTTTGCGGGCGGCGCCGGAATAGTCGCCTGAATTCTGGGAGAGAAGAACAGAGGTATAGAAATCGCGCAAGGCAGAGCCTTCCTCCATGTGATAGCGGGAATTCCAAAGGATGTCCGCTCCAGTAGCGGCATTCCGCGTCAGGGAAGAGTCACGGAAAATGTTTTCCGTGCGCGCCGTACCGGTGAGGATGATGGCCGTCATGCTGTCATTGGTGGTCAGCTCCAGGTTTTCATACATGGAACCAAGAATCATGTCCTGGAGGGTGACATTGTCACCCAGGGACACCAGCGCGCCGTCCGTTGTCTTGAACAATTCCATATTCAGCGTTTCCGAACTCCCGGAAACCAGGGTATCCAGATTGTTCATGACCAGCGTGACTTCCCCCGTCCCGTCTCCCAGCGTAATATTTCCGCTGGAGGTGACAAAGGGATTGCCCAGGCCGTCCACCGTTGTGGAGGAAGTGGTAATGGCCACTGTGCTGTCCCCTGTCACGCTCAAGCCGTCCGAGCCAAGCGTCAGCTGGGTTTTGGGATCGTCTGCGCTGCCGATATTGAGCGTGCCGCCGTTCACGGTAATCCCCTGATAGGAAGCCTGGGCGGGATTGCCGCCCTCCCCTGCCGTTCCGGCCAGGGTCAGCACGCCGCCGTCACTCACATTCAGGTGATAACCTGCATTGCCCGCACCCTTGATAGTCTGGACGCTTCCGTTGCCGGATTTGACGTTGAGCGTTCCGGATGCCCCGTCCAGAGTACCGGTAAAGGTATGGGAATCGGAAGAGCTGATCGTCATTTCCGCACCGCTCAGCTTCAGAGCTCCGCCGCCCTCCAGTCCGGAAACGGTATTCACGGAACCGGTTGCAGCGGACAGGGCGGACCCTTCACGGATATCCAGCAGGACACCGTTCAGGGAAGAGCCGTTGCCCAGTGTCAGGGAGGAGTCTGTTCCCGTACCACCCAAGGTCAGCGTACCGTCCCCGGAGATAGTCACTTCCGTGACATGGCTGCCGGCCTGCTGGCCGGTAAGAACCATCTGGGCTCCGTTACCCAAATTCAGGGTTCCCCCTCCCGCGCCGGCAGCCAGCGTCTCCACCGTGGTTACACGGGAGGCGCCGTCATTCCGTCCGCCCAGCGTTATGTCTCCGCCCGCGAGTTCCAGCGTAGTAAGGCTATTGCCTGCACCGTTCAGGATGATATTTCCCTCCGAGGAACTGAGACTGGAGTCATTCCCGGTGAAGTTTCCTTCTACGGTGAGGGTTTCCGCACCTTTCTTGACAAAATCCACATGGTCCCCGCTGATGGTTCCGCCGTAGCTGTTGCCGCCGGCGTCAACATCCTGAACCAGATCCACCACGGCGTGGTTGGAAGCCGCATCATCCGCCGTATTCGTCACGGTCAGCGCACCGTCGCTGCCAACCAGGTTGCTGACTTTCAGACCGTCCCCATTCCGGGAGGCTTCCGGAGCCCCGTTCAGGCTCACATGAAGCGTGGTGCCATTAATGCCGACAGCCTTGTAGGGATCCAGCGCGGCGTAATCGCTGATATTGGGGTTGTCTGAATTGGGGGTGGTGTCCACCAGATAGACAAGATCCGTATTGCCGCTGACCATCAGCGTCCCGTCCGCACCCAGGACTTCCGTCACGGTATAGCCGAGGGAAGCCAGGAGAGGAGAGAATCCGATTTGCTTGAAATTATCCACAGCCAGGGTTCCCGTTGTCAGTACAAGCCCTACGCCGTCAGTGGAATCCCGGTTGGCGGCAAGCAGGTCCAGAACACCCTGGTTGCTGAGGTTGATGGTTGTTGTGGCGGCTGAAAGCGTCAGGCTGTCCGCATCAATAACGCCCTGTCCGGTAGTTCCGACCGCTGTAAGGCTGCCGGAATCCAGTTTCAGCGTCACCGTCTTGCCCGTCATGTCCAGAGCACCGGAAACGCCTGTAAGCCGGGAGTAATCCTCCATGACGATGGAGCCGACCATGGAGCCGGACAGGCCGCCCAGATTGATGGTATTCAGGGCTCCCTGCGTTCCGGCGGAAGCGGCCACTTCCACGTTTCCAGCGGTTTTGGCTTCCGCGTTTGCCAGGCTTCCCTTCGTAATCAGAATAACGTTGGCCGCATCCAGGGAGGACAGATTGAGAACACCGTTATTGACGGTGACCCGTCCGGACCCCAGGGAGTCGGCCCCCGCCAAGGTGACGGTGCCCGTTCCGGAGAGCGTCGTAGAACCGGTGAACCCGGTGTTGCCGGCCGCCAGCGTTATCTCTCCAGCAGTGTCAATAACCAGGGAACCAGCTCCGGAGAGGGACCCGGCCCAGACACTTCCGTCACCCAGCCGCGCCGTAGCGCCGCCCGCAATGGAGAGTGCGCCCAGGAAGGTGTTCGCTCCGGTGAGTTCCAGCGTTCCGGCGTTTACGGATACCGTGCTGCCGACCGTACCGCTGATGACGCCTCCGTAGGAGAAATCGCGGGCAAAGGCCAGCGTGGAGTTGTTCTGGATGTCAATGCTGTCCCCCAGCTTGGCCACATCGGCGGAATTCACGGTAACCGTGCCGCGGTGCACCTTGAGCTGACCGTCCAGGTTGACGCCGCCCGCCAGGGTAATATTGCCCGCTCCCTGGGTGGAGAACGCCGTTCCGCTCAAATCGCCGCTGAAGGTGAAATCCTTGGTGGCAAAGACCTGGTTGCCCGTAAAGACAACGTCATTGGCAAACGTTCCTCCGGCTGTTCCGTTCCATTCCGTACGGACGTTGGAATCCGCAAGTTTCAAGATGCCGTCCGCCCCCATCGTTACGTTATTCAATTGGAAATAGCCGGATGTCACGGACAGGATCCCCTGGAATTCCGTGCTCATATTCAGGACATTGGCCCCATAGCTGGTTCCCAGTCCCACGGAAACGGTACCGGAACCGGAGGCATTCAGGTTCAGAGCCGAGTTATCATTAGCCCCGCTGACCGTCAGTACGGAACCGTCCGCCAATTCCACGGCTTTTCCATTGGCCAGAGCCTTGGCGACGGTGGCGGCCACTTCCTCGCCCAGCGTCACGGAACCGCCCGTCCACGTCATGTTGTCTGCGGTAAACGCCGTGGCAAAAGAGCCGGAAGCCAAATTGAGGCGGCCGCCCTGCAGGTTGATCATGCCCATTCCCGGTTGAACGTCCGCCGTAGCCAGAGTGAGCACGCCGTCCGTAACGGTAATGGCTCCGGATCCCAGGGAATTGGCGACCTGGGCTACCAGTTCGCCCTGCTGGACGGAAATATCCCCGTTCCAGCCCGTGTTGTCCAAATTAAGGACAAGCTTCCCTTCGCCGCGCTTGGTCAGCGTTCCCTGGGCGATTTTTCCGGTGCCGTCGGAAACGAAGACATAATCGCTTCCGGCAGCATTGTTGACTGTGATGGAAGCAGGATTCACCGCTCCGGACAGAGTGACGGTTCCCGCCCCGGTACTGTTGAAGATCAGATTCTTCCCGACAGCCGTATCCGTGGAACCTTCAATGCCCCACATGGCGCCCGTGTTCGCATCGCTCCAGGTCACTCCTTCCGCTCCCTGCCAGATCCATACGTCCCCGGCGGAAGTCACTACCAGCTTGAGGGATGTTCCCGTCTGCTCCAGTTCATAAATCAGCGTTTCGTCCCCGGTATATCCGGCCCAGTTAAAGACGGCGCTGGCGGCATCAAGACCGCTGGCGGCGGAAATCAGGGTATATTCCCCGGCATCCGTAATGCCTTCAAGCCCGTTCAGTGTAAGATTGAACGTTCCGGCCCCGAAAGCGCCGCCCACTTCGAGGGCGGAGCTGATATCCAGTGTCAGCGTAGAGTTGACCGCCAGGTTCAGGGCGCCCGCAGTCGTCATCCGCGTATTGGCCGCCATCGTGATATTCCCCAGGGACGTAGCTCCGGAAGCAGTAAGAGCGAGCGTTCCCCCCTGAATATCCGTCAGCCCCGTGTAGCTGACCGTTCCTCCCAGCGTCAGCGTTTCCTCGCCGACCTTGGTCAGAGACAGGACGCCGGATTCGTCATACGAAATGGAAGTGGCTCCGTACCCAAGAGCAACACCACGGTCTGTGAGCGTGCCGTTGTACGTGCCGGCTCCCACCGTCAGCGTGCGCGCACCGCCTACGGCTCCCACCTGGGAATTTTCCGTTCCATCCAGAGAGGCAATTTCAACATCCCCCAGCACGCGCATGAAAGCGAATCCGGTCGTGTCCGTTCCGGATGTCAGGGTGACGCCACCCTGAGAGATGGAAGTGCGCAGATCCAGCCCGGCGCTATAGCCGTTGGAAGCATTCATGGTGATCATTCCGGTAAATCCGGAAGCGTCTCCGCTGATGATGAGCTTTCCGTTGGAATTGTACCTGCCGTCGCCCGCTCCGCGGCTGTAAGTCAGAGAACCGGCTCCGGTGAGCGTTCCGGTGAAGCCCATTTCCTTGGCCCAGTTGTCCCTGCCCACCAGGGAGACCGCCCCGTTGACGGTAACGGTTCCGGTGAAGCTATGCTGATAGTCCGCGGCGCTTGCCTGGGAGGCGTCCACCCATTTCAGGGAAACGGCGTCGGACGCGTTTGTTCCCAAAATCAAATCGGAGTTGATGGTATGGTGGGAGGTTCCCGAACTGTTGCCGGCAATAATCAGCGACGTGCCGTTTTCCAGGGTGACGGAAGAACCCGCGCTTCCCCAGCGGATGGATGAGGTTCCGTTCCCTATCTGGAGGTTGCCCTCCTGCACCACGATGTGGCCGGAGTTGCTCCCCGTCAGTTTCAGCAAGCCCGTGCCGGTTTTCCGGACAGTTCCTTCCCCAGTAATGGCATTGCCGAAAACGATGTCGGACGGAGTCGCCAGAGTGATGAAAGAGTTGGCATCCGGAGAAAGGGAGAATACCGGGTTAGTGACGGTTCCCAAATCCACCGTCACCGTCGCTCCATTGGCCGCACCCAAAAAGGAACCGGTATTCCAGGTTACCCCCGTGCCGGGAAGGGCCGTATCATAACCAAAAGCCAGAACACCCTGCGACACAGCCACAGTAGTACCCGTGCCAAGTATGGAAGAGGTGCCGAGGACCAACGTTCCCGTGCCTTCCTTGGTGACGGCCGTATTGGTAATTTCTCCCGTCCCCGTCAGTTCATAACGGGTGGTGGAGTTGCGGACAAGCATGGAACTTGGAGAAACCTCAGTATCCAACTGTACGACAGAGTTAGCGACTCCGGCCTGGTCCGCAAAGGAAACCGCCATACCATCCGCATATGTGGCGGGCGCACCGCCGTCCGTCCAGACATTTTCCGCGCTCCAGACGCCGTTTTCACCCCCCTCCCACAAAAGGAGGGTTCCCGCCGTATAGACAAGGTCTTTGCCGTTGTCGGAAATGGTGATGGACCCGGCCACGCCGTCAGCAAAGGAAGCCTTAATGGAAGATATATTGGACAGGCCCGTAGTTGAAAGGACGGACATGCCGTCTGTCAGGGTGCCGAATTCGGAAAGATCCAGATTCAGTTCCCCTTCAGCGGAAAGAGAGAACGAGCCGTCCAGATTGATTCCCGTTCCTGCCCCTCCCGCCAGCGCCAGCACGCTGGAACCGGTCATGTTCAGATTCCCCGTAAAGAAAGAATCCTGGAACATGGTCACGATGTCGAAACCGGTCACAGCCGTATTGGAGAAGGAAATGGCGTGATCCGCCGTATTGCCGTAACCTCCCAGCAGCAAGGAAGAGGTGCCGCCTATCGTGCCTCCCGACGCATTCAGCGAGCTGCCCGTCCGGAATACTGCTTTCTTAACGGTAAGGGTAGCGTCCCCGTTTACGGAAGACCCTGTTCCTCCGCCGCCCGCGTAAAGAGCACCCGTGTACGCACCGCCATCCAGCGTCAGGCTGGAATTGCCGCTGACGGCGGATGTTCCTGATGAGCTGAACCCGCCGCCGTAAATAGCCCCGGTAAAGACGGCGTCACTGGCAGCGGTAATGCTGACGCTGGAATCGCCTCCTATCGTATACGCCCCGGAACCTCCCGAATAGGAACCGCCCACGATGCTTTTGACAAAACTGCCGGAGGCCGTTCCCAAATCAATCGTCACATTGGTGCTTCCGGTAATGGCGGCACGGGACGAGGAATTGGCTTCATAAGTGCTGCCGCCAATGATGAAGCCCCGGACAACGGAGTTGAGCGAAATGGTTTCGTCCGTGACGCTTTGCATGCTGCGCACGACGACGTACGTGCTGCCGTCAAGGTTGTTTACGGAATTATGGGCTGCCGTGCCGCCGCCTATCAAACTGCCCTTGATGACGGCATTCCCGTCCACGGATACGTAAACGTTTCCCGTGATGCCTGCCGCCTGGCCGTCTTTGTAGTTGCCTCCCACAACCCAATTGACGGCAGTGTCCCCCTGAATCTGGGTATGGACGTCTCCCGTAACGTTCCACTTGCCGGAGCCGCTCCAGTTATTGGCATAGCTGCCGCCGATAATCAGATTGTAATTGCCCCCCAGCACATCCGTCCAGATGCCGGTGGTGATTTCCGTAGCCGTGGCACTGGTGGCAGTATTGTAGTAGCCGCCGGCCAGGGTCACTCCTGTCAGGTCTCCCGTTCCGGTGACGGCATTCACGGAACCGAACCCCTCCTGCATGGAAGAAGCCCGGATGCCGTACAGGGACAAAGACTGCTGGTTTACCAGCGTACCTGTTGCGGAAGAGGGAGCTTCTTCCAGCCCCCAGGCAGGGTCCCAGACGGTCTCATGGGCGCCGGAAGCCGTAAACGTGATGACTGTTTTTCCGTCCACGGTGCTGATTGTGTACAGGGACTCGTCAACATCCGCCAGAGTAAAGCCGTTCCCCAAATCAACGCCCAGGTTATAGGAGGTGTTCACCAGGGCTTCAGAACCGAACAAGTCCTGGAATTCCTGAAAACCGGAGAAATCAATGAGGCCGGAAGTCAGCGTCACGTTCTGCAGCACGCTGCCGACATTGTCCATGGAAGTATAATACAAACGGCCTCCATCCACCGTCACATTGCCCGTGATCGTCCCGGAACCGTTGGCGAGGATGCCCATCGTTTCCCCTACCGTGAAGGCGTTCTGGAAATTCATGGTGCCCGCAGAGGCGGAGATGGTGCCGTTTCCCGACAGTCCCGTCACGGTCATGGTTCCGGCGCCCGCATCCAGTCGGCCTCCGGCAAGCGCGGCGTTAATGGAACCGGCCCTGGAGAGGACGGCGCCGGAATTGACGGTATAGGTTCCCGTAAGCGCCACGTTCTCGGAAAGATGCACCCAGCCCGACTGGGCGACGAAGTTGCCTGCCCCGGTGATGGAATTGCCAATGACATCCGCCACATCCCCCGCAGTGCCGTAATAGGTCAGGTACTGGGAGTTGGCCGAAGTAGTAACGGCGGCAGTCCCAAGGGAGCCGGAAGCACCGATGCCCAGAGAGGCAAAGCTGCGCGTAATGGCAATCGTCCCCCCAATTTCATTGGCGGTGTTGAGCAGGTTGTAATAGGTATATTCATTCGCGCCGCCGCTGATGGAAAAACCGCTTGCCGCCGTGAGAACACCGGAAAATTTTACGTTCTTGCCCCAGCTGGATGTCAGGTTGACGCCGCTGCCGAGAGTCACCGCTCCGGAAAAATTAAAACCGCCGCTATTGATGGAAGCGGCATTGTAGGAGGCAGCACCCGTCACGGGAGGTCCGTCCTGAATATTCAGTGTGGTACCGTCACCCATGACCAGTTTTTGGGACCAGGTGACATTTCCGGAGAACAGGGAAAGAGTGCCTCTGCTGATTTTCAGGGTTGCGTTCGGAGATGCCGCGGGAGAGAGCGCCGTATTCTTGTCGGAATTGCCCAGGGTGAAGGTGCCTCCCCCCGTATAGTCCACCGTTACGGTGCCGCCGAAACTGCCGCCGTAAGAGGAAGAATCCCCCGTAATGGTCAGCGTGGTTCCCTCCCCGGTAATCAAAGCCGCGGCATTGTTGTGCTCCAGCTTGCTGATGGAAGTGTTCACGCCAGCTTTCAGGACGGAAGCGCCCGTCGTATAACCGTAACCGCCCAGTTTGATCGTGGCGTATTGGGCGGCCTGCGCGTGGTTGAGGTTCAGGATGTTGTTCTGAGATCCCCCCGTCGTGTTGGAATAAAGGGAAATGATTCCGTTGAAAGTGCCTGCCCCGTTCAATGTCAGGGTGGAAAGGCTGGCGCCCCCGCTGGCCACGCGGTTTACCGTCAGGATGGCTTCCGGAGCCGTCCCGTTCAAATTGGTGATGGCGGCCGTACCGGCTCCGGCAAAATTCAAGGTAGTAGAAGCCGTAACAGTACCGACATCATAGGAGGCCGAGCCTCCCGCCGCCACATTCACCTGGGTTCCGTCAAAGGCGACATCCGCCGCATAGGACTGTGATGCTGTCACCAAAAGACCAGAAACTCCTGCCAGCGTGGCGGTGCCAAGCGTTACTCCGGAAAAGGAGGTCATCAGGGCAGCCAATAAATTCAAAGGGAGGTGTAATTTCATGAAACGTTTGATAATTAGGTATTTAATGAACAAATAAGGACCTTTCCCACAACACGGCAAGGGAAATATGATTGTGAATATAAATAAGGAATTCGCAATCCGCTGTCAAAGGAAAAGAATCAGTTACAACGGTTTTCCGGAATACCCGGAACGTTTTCTCCGTCAAAAAAATCCGGGATTCCCGCCAGCAGATTATGTTAAAGATATGTAACATATTCATTATCAATATAATAATTCTGTTAAAAATTGAATAATATGTGAATAAAAGTGAAGCGGATTGCGAATCCGTATTTTATCCGTTCATTACCAGATAAAATAAAAATGGCCTGCACAATAAGTTGTGCAGGCCCATCCTTAAAAACCAGAGAGAAACATCCAGTTCAACCTCTGGTCCATTTTTCCAAAAATTCCCCGGCGTCCTTCCCTTCTCCAATGTGCCTGAGCAGAGCGCTCCCAAGCACGGCGGCATCCGGCAGGGCATCTTCAGGCAGCGTTTCCAGCTGGTCCGGCGTCTGAAGCCCGAAGCCCAGCGCCAGCGGCACATCAAAAACGGACCGGGCACGGCGCATGGTTTCCGTAACGCTCCGCTCCAGGTTGGCTTTCCCACCGGTGGTTCCCAGCACGGAGACCACATAAACGAAGCCGGAAGTATAAGGCTTGTATTCCCGCATGCGTTCCACGGAAGTATTGGGAGCCACCAGAGTGACAAGCGTCAGGCCATGGGGGCTGAAAGCCTCCCGGAACATTCCGGATTCCTCCAGCGGCATATCCGGTACAATGAAACCGCTGACGCTCGCCTCCTCCGCATCCAGGGCAAGCTGTTTCAGGCCATACCGGTAAAAGGGATTTACGTATCCCATCAGCACCAGTTCGGCTGAAAAACCGCCCTTGCGGGCTTTCAGGCCGTCCAGAATCCACTTCAGGCTGACGCCGCGGGCCAGGGCATCCCGGGATGCCTGTTCAATAACCGGGCCGTCCGCTACGGGATCCGAGAAGGGAACTCCTATCTCAATAATATCCGCCCCGGCTTCGTCAATACGGGACAAGTGCGTCCAGAAGGATTCCTTGTCCGGGAATCCGGCGGTAATGAAAGGGATAACGGCACGCCTGCCGAGGGCATGGGCCCTCTCCACGGCTTTCTGCAACGGTGATTTCTGCATATTATTCATGGAAGAATGCGGCTTAAAGATTCAAATATTTTTTAACGATTCCCAGGTCCTTGTCTCCGCGGCCGGAGAGATTGACCAGGACGTCCCCCCCCTGCGGCAGTTCCTCCGCATGGTCCAGCACCCAGGCCACGGCATGGGAGGATTCCAGCGCAGGAATGATTCCTTCCTCTCTGGTGAGCGTCTGGAAAGCGTTTAAAGCAGAGGCGTCGCAAATCACACCGTAATGGACACGGCCCGTTTCCGCCAGATAGGCATGTTCCGGGCCTACCCCGGGATAGTCCAGCCCGGCGGAAATGGAATGGGACGGCTGTATTTGCCCGTTCTCATCCTGTAACAGCATGGTCACATGACCGTGCAGCACGCCGGGGCTGCCCAGATTGATGGGGGCGGAGTTATAACAGCCGGGCTCACCGGTGCCTCCCGCCTCAACCCCTACCAGACGGACGCCTTCATCCTCCACAAAGGGGTGAAGCATGCCGATGGCATTGGAGCCGCCGCCCACGCATGCCACCACCACATCCGGCAGCCTGCCTGCACGCTCCAGCATCTGGGCGCGGGCCTCCCGCCCAATGACGGATTGAAGCTGCCTGACCAATGTGGGGAACGGATGGGGGCCCGCCGCCGTACCGAAACAATACAGGGTATCCGCCTGATGGGAAATCCAGTAGCGGAGAGCCTCGTTAATGGCATCCTTCAACGTGCGGGAACCGCTCTCAATCGGAAAAACCGTCGCTCCCAGCAATTTCATGCGCATAACGTTCATGGACTGGCGTTCTACATCCTCTGCGCCCATAAAGATGGTGCAGTCCATTTTAAGCCGGGCGGCCGCCGTAGCCGTAGCCACGCCGTGCTGCCCCGCCCCGGTTTCCGCAATAAGATGCGTTTTCCCCATCATTTTGGCCAGAAGGGCCTGGCCGAGGGCGTTATTGATTTTGTGGGCTCCGGTGTGCAGCAGGTCCTCCCGTTTCAGCCACAGGCGGAAGCCCAGTTTTTCCGAAAGGTGGGGACAGAACGTGAGGGGAGTTTCACGGCCCGCGTAATTGACCAGCAGATCCTGAAGCGCATCCCGGTACTCGCGGGACGGCATGATGGAGTCCATGGCTTCCTCCAGCTCCATGAGCGGGGGGCGCAGCGCTTCCGGTACGAAGCGGCCGCCGAAATTGCCGAAATATCCTTCTTTCTTCATGCGATGTGGTAAGGAGTGTAAGGGGTGAGTGGTTTGAGGGCCGCCAGCAGTTTTTGCGGGCTTTTCTGGCCGGGGATGGCTTCCACGCCGGAGTTCAGGTCTATGCCGTCCGGAGAGCATTGTTCCAGCGCCCTGTTCAGTGAGGCGGAGGAAAGGCCGCCCGCCAGGAACCAGGGCCGGGGGGAACTCAGAGACGCCAGGGAGGTCCAGTCAAGGGAAACGCCGTGGCCGCCGCCCTGGCTGCCGGCATCCAGCAGAAACCAGGCGCAGCTGTCCGCCCATAGCTCCATTTCCCTTTGCAGGGCATCTACGGATTCATACCGGTCCGGCCACAATACGCGGATCACTTTTTCCGGACCGATGCGGCGCGCGCAGTCCAGAGAATGGGCGCCATGAAGCTGGGCGAATTCCAGACGGGCCGTTTTCATGATATCCATGATTTCCTCCGCGTTCTGGTTCACGAAAACGCCCACGCGGCGGATCAGGGCGGAGTCCAGGGCCGCCGCGCGCGACGGCGCAATATAACGCGGACTTCCGGGATGAAAGATGAAGCCGCAGAAATGGGCCCCCATCCCCATGGCGGTTGATAAATCGCTCTGGCGGGTAATTCCGCACACCTTGATTGCAAATGAATGCTTCTTCATATCGTTTCTTCTAAAATTGCCGCCAGTTTTTCACCCGGCCTTCCTCCGTCCATCAGGGCTGTTCCCATCAGTACGGCCTGAAACCCCGCTTCCGCGGCTTCCCTGAGATGAGCCCCTGCGCTCATGGCGCTGGCGGCGATCCACACCTCCCCCTCACGGCGGAATTTCGCCATGTCCAGGCAGGCCTGCCTGTCCGTTTTCAATGTGTCCAGGTCACGGGCGTTTACCTGGATGATGCGCGCGCCGGAGTCCCTGGCAATTTCCAGATCCACAGCGTCGAACACTTCCACAACGGCGTGCATGCCGTAAGCCTCCGCCTGCTCCCTGAGAACACGGAGCGTCCGTGCATCCGGCGTCAGACGGACAATGAGCAGCAAAGCGGAAGCCGGCGTAGAAGCCGTCTCCATCACCTGAAGCTGATGAAAAATGAAATCCTTGCGGAGAAGCGGAAGCCCGGCGCGGCTCATGCGTTCCAAATATCCGATGCGGCCGCCGAAAAACTGTTCTTCCGTCAACACGGAGATGCAGGAGGCGCCCGCCGCAGCGTATTGTTCAGCCACTTCCTCCGGTTTCAGCCCGGTGGCGATGACACCGCGCGACGGAGAGGACTGCTTGAACTCCGCAATGACCGCCACGGGCTGCCCGTCCGGCGGTTCCGCAATGGCTTTCAGGAAATCCGGCCGGCGCCCCTTCCACGGGCGCGGCAGTTCCCGGCGGGAGGCCATGTCCGTGAGCAGGGCTATTTCCTCCGCCTTGGCTTCCCGGAACCGGTCAAGCAGCATGAAGCGTTCTCCTTCCTATGCCGGCGCAGACGGCTTCCCGTGCTTTCGCCATGCAGACGGACAGGTCCATGTGCTCCTCCAGCAGGAACACGGCTACCCCCACATTCAGAATCACCATGTCCATCATGGCACGCGGGCCTTTCCCCGCCAGGATGTTTTTCAGCACGTCCACGGCTTCCGACTTGGAATGAACGGCCAGTTCCTCCGGATTGCAGGGCTGGATGCCGTAATCCAGGGGATCCAGGGACATGGGCGTCAGCCTGCCGTTGTGGATGATCATCATCTTGGTGGGCCCCAGCGGCGTCACCTCGTCATATCCCCCGGCGCCATATACTACGGCAGCCTTGCGGATGTGGGACTGGCGGAGCGTCTCCGCCAGCAGCTCGACGAGTTCCGGACGGGCCACGCCCAGCAGGATGTGCGTGGGACGCGCCGGGTTGATGAGGGGGCCCAGCAGATTGAACAGGGTGCGGATGCCCAACTCCCGGCGGATGGGGCCTACATTGCGGAAGGAAGGATGAAAATTAGGCGCGAACAGGAAAGCGAAGTTCCGCTCGTCCAACAGGCGCCGGACATCTTCCGGAGCTACGTCCAGCGGGAATCCCAGGCCTTCCAGAGCGTCCGCAGAACCACAGGAGGAGGACACGGCGCGGTTGCCGTGCTTCACCACCCTGTATCCCATTCCGGCCAGCGTCAGAGCCGTGGCTGTGGAGCAATTGAAAGAGTTGCGGCCGTCTCCCCCCGTGCCTACCACGTCAATGCAGTCGCCTTCCAAACCTTCCACCCGGTTGGCGCGGCCCAGGGCAATGCCCACGGCGTGGGCCATTTCCAGCGGGGTTTCCCCTTTCATGCGGAGCCCCATCAAAAAGCAGCCCGCCTGGGCCGGAGTCATGCGGCCATCCATGATGTCCGCAAAGCCTGCGGCAGCCATATCCGCCGTCAGGTCCTGTCCGGCGGCCAGGGCGTCCAGAATGCGGCTGATGCGCTTTTCCTTCTGCCCCGAAGGCACAACGTTATCCGGGAAATTGCCCAGAAGCTGAAGCCCGTTCGGCGTCAGGATGGATTCCGGATGAAACTGGATGCCCACCCACGGACGGTCATTGTAGCGCAGGGCCATGACTTCCCCTTCCGGCCCGCGGGAAGTAACGGTAAAGCGGGGATTCGGCTCGTCCTCCTTGGACTGGACCACCAGGGAATGGTAGCGGCCCACGGTCATGGGATTGGGAAGCCCGGAAAACAGCCCCGCGCCGTCATGGATGATGTCGGAACTCTTGCCGTGCATGACATACGGAGCGCGGGAAACCTCCGCCCCGGCGAAGTAGCCCAGAAGCTGGTGTCCCAGGCACACGCCCAGCACGGGAACGGAAGCGGGGAGGCGTTTCAGGAACTCCAGGCACAGCCCGGCGTTGCGCGGATGGCTGGGGCCGGGGGAAATGCACACGGCTTCCAGCTCCGGGCTGGTCGCCAGTTCCAGAATACGAGGATCGTCATTCGCATGCACCACGGGCTTGCGTCCCAGGGCATAAAACGCCTGCACCAGATTCCACGAAAACGAATCGTAATTATCAATGAACAGAAACATGGTCTTCTCCTTTCAAAATAACGTCAATAATCTTACCCTTGTTCATGCACTCCTGCCATTCCGCGGCCGGATCGGAATCATACACGATGCCGGCTCCCGTCTGCCAGTGGATGCGCCCATCCTTCACCCACATGCTGCGGATGGTGATGCCGGAATCCATGTGGACGCCGTTTTTGTCCAACCCCAACCATCCGATGCATCCGGCATACGGTCCGCGCGGCAGAGGCTCTTCCTCCGCCAGGATTTCCATGGCGCGCACCTTGGGGGCTCCGCTAACCGTCCCGGCCGGGAAGGCAGCGCCAAGAATGTCCAAGACGTCCAACCCGTCGTTCACCTGGGCGGTCACGCGGGAAGTCATATGCATCACGTGGGAAAAACGTTCAATCTCCATCAGGCGTTCCAGTTTCACGGAACCGGGTTTGGCGACACGGCCCAGGTCGTTGCGCCCCAGATCCACCAGCATGACATGTTCCGAACATTCTTTCGGATCTTTCAGGAGATCGGCAGCCAGAGCGGCATCCTCCTCGTCATCCCTGCCGCGACTGCGCGTTCCGGCAATGGGGGAAAGCTGTAGCTTGCCGTCCGTGCAGCGCACCATCAGTTCCGGAGAAGATCCGAACAGCGTCACCTCCGGCAGGCGCATGAAAAACATGTATGGGGAAGGATTAATGCTGCGCATGCGGCGGTACAGCATGAAAGCGTCTCCGTGGAACTCCGCGGAAGCCTGGGAGGAAAGCACCACCTGGATGGCTTCTCCGTCATGCAGCAGCTCCTTGATATGCTCTACCCCCTTCATGTAGGCTGCCTGGTCCGGTGTGCGGGAAACTTCCCCGACGGAAGGTTCCTCCGCCCCATGGAGCGGGGCATGGGACAAATCCCGGTGTTCACCCAGGCTGAGTTGGGTAAGGCGATTGTACAAATGGTCAAAAACAATCACGGTGCCGGCCAGCACCAGGCAGGACTCTGCGGAAGAAGCCGGAATGGCCTGCGCCAGCCTGGGCTGGAACAGGGCGGCGGTTTCATACCCGAAATAGCCGTACAAAGCCCGCGTAATGGGAGCCTGCCTCATATCGTCCCCCACCAGCTCCAGACGCTGCATCAGAGAGCGCAGTCCATCCAGGTAAGGCATGCCTTCCAGCTCCTTCAGGGAAGCCAGACGGTCGTCTTTGATGGAAAGGGAAAGCCTGGCGTCTACACAGGAAACGGTCATCAGATAATCGCAGGCGATGATGCTGTAGCGCCCCCATCTGCCGTCCACTTCCGCGCTTTCCAGTAGAAGTCCGGGAATTTTGTTCTGAGTCAGGCTCAGAAACAGGCTGATAGGGGTTTCCAGATCGGCGCTCAGGCGGCGGCTGCGCTGTTGGAGAGTGATCATGGATGGTGTTTGCATGGATGATGATGTAAGTTGAAAATAAAAAAACTGCTTTGACTCTCGGAGGAATCAAAGCAGTTCTTGAAAAATGGTCATAGCTGAATGCTATTACTGCACCTCGGGATTCCCCCGTCCGGACATGGGTACGCGCCACCAATAGCCGTTGCCATAATAACGGTTCTTGCTAAAAAAGGGCTGTACAGTGCTGAAATGCATCTGCGCGTTTATTACTCCTCTGCCCCTTCTTTGTCAAAAAAACTTTCCGTCAATGGCGAAAAAACCGTATTGGCTTCTCAATCTGCCCAGAGAAGACACGACGCCTCTCCGGCGCTTCCAAACTTTCAAAGGAAACGCCCGCCCCACTCCCACTGGCGGAACGGAGCTGCCAACTGGCGCAACACGTTTTTCTTTTCCTTTTTTACGAATCCAGAATTCCCTTTCCAGAAACCGGTTATTGCAAGCCTTGCCATCGGACTCGAGCCTTCTTCACTCCCCCCGGTTTCCGGCATATCTTTTCACAAAAAGGAAAGGGAGAAAGAGCGTCTTGAACATTCGGGGCTGGACTCCATCACTTCTTTTCCCTGTAGAGCTTGTCATGTTTCTGACGATGTTTCCCTTTATAAAGGAAATCCGTCTTTTCGTCCCTGCCCACGGTGCGGTCAATCAAACCGGGGATGTCTTCTTTTGAATATCCGGCTTCCAGAATAAAATTCTCAACCTTGCCGTATTGACCGGGGAATTCGGAAACAAGCAGTTTCATCAAGGCTTTTTCAAGATGCTTGACTTCGTCTCCAAATACTTCATTTCTCGTCTCGATAAAAGAACGGTGGCTTGAACCTTCACGCATCAGTTTGAGGACTTCCTGAACGGGGAGACGTTTGATTCTTTCTATCTCACGCTTCCGGAATTCCTTTTCCTTGTCGGAAAGGGGAGGGACGGGATTTCCCTGGGCATCCCTCCGGTAGGGATTGGGCTCCTGCGCGTTTTTGTACTGTTTCAGGATGCGCGCGTAATAGGGAAGAAACAGGCGCCGGATGATCTGATTTTTAACGGGTTCCTTGATTTTATTCGTCTTCCGGACCAGGCCGATATATTTTTCCATGAGGAGGCAGACTCTGGATTTGTGGTGAATATCAGCCCTATCATCGCCCATATCAACATCCGGCTCGATTTCCCGGTACGTTTTGTAGGTAAAAAGGGGTGCCGAGGCTACCAGATAACAATGCCATATTTTCTCTTTCAGCACGGTATCAATGTTATCCTGTGTCGTCAAACTAAAGGTGAGCGTATGTTTCCTGGCCCCGTTATAGAAGGATTTGAGCCGCATGTCCTTCAGCAAACCGGAGAGTTCCCGAATGGTTGCGGACGGCTGTTTGTACTGGTCGATGCACGCCGGGCTCTCCAGGGGAGAATCGGAATAGGCCTGATTGCCCTTCCCGATCATCAGGCAGACGGCACATGCGCATAAAGGAGGTAACAGGTTCATTGTTTTTTAATCCTCATTGCTGGTTCTTGTAAAGGTGATGCCGAATTTCTCAACAACCGTTTTTGTGGTATTTTGATCAATGGCTTCAATACGGTATTTTTGATTTGTCGTTCCTAAAAAAATGGAATCCTGTTGTTCACTGCCTTTCCCTCCCTTTCCCCAATGAATATGGAAGTTGCATACAAACCAAAATTGTTGAGGATTATGTTTGGACCGGCGAATCGTTTCAAGAACTTCCTCAATATTGCGATTGTCCCCTACCATATCATAAAAATTATTTTTATCCTGAATGGGAGCGGCCATGTTGCAGGTTACATGCTCGGCTGCCAGTTCCGGTTGAGGCCGCGGGGGAGTCCCGTTCTTTCCTTCCCACATGAGTCCCCCATCCCGCTCAATCACCTTGACTCCCTTAAAACTGACGTCAGTAGGAAAAAGCGTCACTTTAACAAATCCCCAGACACCGTGTTCCCCCTTGGATATTTTAAGATCGGCCGTATTGGCGGAAAAGCCATCTCCCAAATCCATGTGTCCCTCATATTTTTCCTTCGTTATCTTCTTGGGAATCCTGATATTGACGGTGATTTTAGCTTCTTTGCCTTCACCGGTTTTGGCTGTAATGGTGACGCGGGTATCTTTGGTTAAATCTTTTCTGGCGCTCAGGGCGATCTTTTGTTCACCTTTAAATGACTCATTATCTGTCGGTTGAAATCCGTCTCCCTTGATACTCCAAATAAGTTCCTTGATATCTCCCCTGGGCTTGCCGATCAGAAGAAAGGAGATATTCTCCCCGACTCCTATATTTTTTCTTTTTCTATCGTCTTCCTTGTCCTGTTCAATTCCTCCCTTGATATAATAATCCGCAGAGCACAACTCTGTCTGAGATTTAATCTGGAGGGGGCCGCAGGCTTCCTCTTCCGTCTCCTTCATGTCATCATCCGGGCCATCCGAGGCCCACAAGGGAACAACTCCGGAAAAAACTGCCAGACAGCAGAATAAAAACCGGAAGGAAGAAAAAGCCAGCTGGTCTATTCTGTCAGTCATTTTGTTATTTTTTATAATAATAAAAATAAAATCTGATACAAATAAAAATATGATTTAAAAAATCATACTTACCCCCTCCCCCCTATTAGGAACAGTCTTTCAGAGAGCCTTTGAAAGAAGCGGAAATTAAAAAACCGCTCACCAGTGGACGGTTCCCTTCAGCCAGAAAAAAAGGGAGTCCGCCAATCTTGCGGACTCCCTCCGTTTTCCGTGAAAGAATCTTTCTGTTTAGAACAGGGTCACGGCTATATTCACGCCGGCGGTGACGATAGCCACCATGCTCATGAGCTTGATCAGGATGTTCAGGGACGGGCCGGACGTATCCTTGAAGGGGTCGCCCACCGTATCGCCGATAACGGCTGCCTTATGGCTTTCCGAGCCTTTGCCGCCCACATGGCCCTGCTCAATATATTTTTTGGCATTGTCCCACGCTCCGCCGGAATTAGCCATGAATACGGCCAGCACAAAGCCGGAAGCCAGGCCGCCGGCCAGCAGGCCGAACACGCCGGGAACGCCGAAAACGATACCCATGCAGATGGGGGTGATGACCGCCAGTACGGACGGCCAGATCATCTCATGCTGCGCTCCCGCCGTGGAAATTTCCACGCAGCGCACGTAATCCGGTTCTGCCTCTCCGGTCAGGATTCCCTTGATTTCCTTAAACTGGCGGCGCACTTCCTTAACCATTTTTTCCGCGGCGCGGCCGACGGCATTCATGGTCAGCCCGCAAAACATGAAGGACATCATGGCCCCCACGAAGAGCCCCATGAGCACCTTCGGGTTCATCAGGGTTACCTGGAAATAGCCCATGAAATCAGACAGGGAAGCAGTGGAGATTTTGGAAACCTCCACACTTACGGCATCATTAATTTTGTAAATGGTATTGCCCGTGGCCTCACTCCAGTGAAGGATGGAAATCTTCAATTCTTCAATATAGGAGGCCAGAAGCGCCAATGCCGTCAGAGCGGCGGAACCGATGGCAAATCCCTTGCCCGTGGCGGCGGTCGTGTTGCCCAGGGCATCCAGGGCATCCGTGCGGCGGCGCACTTCCGGGTCCAGCTTGCTCATCTCCGCATTACCCCCGGCGTTGTCGGAAATGGGGCCGTAAGCGTCCGTCGCCAATGTCAGGCCCAGCGTGGAAAGCATGCCGACGGCGGCAATGCCGATGCCATACAGCCCCTTGCTCATTTCCGCCCCGGTGAAATGCCAGTCCCCGGAAGCCAGGCCGTAAGCCAGCACAGTGCCCACGACGACAGTAATTACGGGAATGCAGGTGGAAATCATGCCGATGCCGATGCCGGAAATAATGACGGTGGCCGGCCCCGTCTTCGCGCTGTGGGCGATTTTACGGCAGGGATAGGAATCATGGGAGGTGTAATGCTCCGTGCTCTTGCCGATGACGATGCCCACCGCCAGGCCGGTGACGATGGCCCCCCAGATGCCGGCCCAGTTATCCAGGCCGATGAGCTGGAGCAGGAATGCGGAAGCAATGGCAATCAGGAAGGAACTCAAGTTGATGCCGCGGTTCAGGGCTGCCATCAGCTCCGTTTGGGAAGCGCCGCGCTTCACGCGCACCGCGTACACGCCCAACAGGGAAAGAATGGTGCCGAGGGCGGCGATCAGCATGGGCGTAAGGACGGCCTTGATCGCCATTTCAGGAACGGCCATGTAAGCTGCCGCCCCCAAAGCGGCGGAAGCCAGAATGGAACCGCAGTAAGATTCGTAAAGGTCCGCCCCCATGCCGGCCACGTCCCCCACGTTATCGCCCACGTTATCCGCAATGGTGGCTGGGTTGCGGGGGTCGTCCTCCGGAATGCCGGCCTCCACCTTCCCCACCAGGTCGGCCCCTACATCCGCCGCCTTGGTGAAAATGCCGCCGCCCACACGGGCAAACAGCGCCTGGAGGGAAGCCCCCATGCCGAACGTCAGCATGGTGGTAGTAATGACGACCAGGCGCATGGAAAGCTCCATGTCCCCGTAAAACCAATCCAGAACCCAGTACCAGGCACCGATATCAAGCATGGCAAGGCCCACGACGGTCAGGCCTAGCACGGCGCCCGAGCGGAAAGCTATTTGCAGCCCGGCATCCAGGGAATGGCGGCAGGCATTCGCCACGCGGCCGGAAGCATACGTAGCCGTCTTCATTCCGATGTAGCCGGCCAGACCGGAGAAAAAGCCGCCTGAAATGAAAGCGAAGGGAACCCAGGGGTTCTGAATGTGGAGGCAGTAGGCCAGAAAAGCGAAGACAACAGTAATGAGCACAAAGAAAATGGCGACAATCTTATACTGCTGCCGCAGGTAGGCCATGGCGCCGCTGCGGACATGCCGGGCGATCATTTTCATGACCTCGTTCCCCTCATCCTGCGCTTTCATGCGGTAAAAAAAGATGCCCGCAAAAATGAGGGCCAGCACGGAAGCCGATGGGATGAGCCAAAATAAATCCTGGATGGTTATCATTGTCAGTACACTTTAAATTAAAGTGGTAAAAACATAACACCAGCTCTACTTTATTCCAAGAAAAAACCTGTGTCCGGAACGGGAAATGCCCCTTCCAGCAGAAAGACCAGCACCACGGGAAAAACAGTGCCTATCTATCCGCATCTGCGTCAATCAAAGAGAGCTCCTCCGGCGTAAACGGCGCACTATCCAGTGCTTTCAGGCAATCCCTGATTTGCGAGGGGCGGCTGGCTCCAATCAGGGCCGTGGTCACTACGGGATCTTTCAGCACCCAGGCCAGAGCCATCTGGGCAAGGCTCTGGCCCCGGCTCCGGGCCAGGGCGGCCAGGCGGCGAATTTTATCCCCATGCTGAAGAACCCGCTCCTTTGTTAAAAAGACGGAGGAACCCGCCGCGCGGGAATCTTCGGGAATGCCTTCCTGATAACGGTCCGTCAACATCCCCTGGGCCAGGGGAGAGAAAGCGGCGCACCCGGTACCCGTTTCCCGAACAGCCTGAAAAACGGATTTCTCCGGTTCCCGATTAAACATATTGTACCGGATCTGATGCACCAGGCACGGAACGCCGGCCTCCCCAAGCATGGAGCACATCTGCCTGGCCTGTTCCGCCGGGAACTTGGAAATACCAGCATACAGGGCCTTTCCGGAGCGAACCGCCGTAACAAGGGCTCCCGCCGTTTCTTCAAGGGGAGTTTCCGGATCATACCGGTGCGCGTAGAAAATATCCACATAATCCAGCTTCATGCGGGAAAGGGACTGCTCCAGGCTGGCAAGCATGTGTTTGCGGGATCCCCAATCCCCATACGGGCCGGGCCACATCAGATGCCCCGCCTTGGTTGCAATAACAAGTTCATCACGGAAACGGGACAAATCCTGCATGAAAATACGGCCAAAGCATTCTTCCGCCGAACCGGGAGGAGGTCCGTAATTATTCGCCAGGTCAAAATACGTGATACCGGCATCAAACGCGCCGTGAATAAGCCGACGGGCGTTCTCAAAATCATCCGCAGCGCCAAAATTATGCCAAAGCCCCAGGGAAACGGGAGGAAGCAGCAACCCGCTGCGCCCGCAGCGGCGGTAGGCTGCGTGGCTATAGCGGCCGGGATCTGGAAGATAATTCATCGGAAAGAAAAAAGGGGGGGAATTACCGTGGCTGAGACGGACGCCCATGCCGTACGCCGGAACGCCATGCTTCCGTACGGTATTTGGAAGCCAGCAGTTCCTCCACGCGGGCATTCATGCCGGGGAACAATTCCGCGTCCACGCACAGGGAATGCTTTTCCGCCAGGCGGGCGGCCAGCAATTCATCCCATCCGGAAGGGAGAAGACAATTCTGGATACTCCCCTGGTGAAGAACGCCTCCGCGGACTCTTCTCTGGCCGCCGCCAGCCAGTTTTTCCCCGCCGGGAAGGACAAGATCACTCGTTACGGGGCTGGAAAAACAGGCCCGCCCTCCGTCCGGGGCATCCCCGTCCAGCATCACGCACTCCACCCCGCAATCCCTCAGGACGCGGGCCAGCGCCCCATGAATCCAACGGTACAAAACCGCGCTGGAAGGACGCTCTTTTTCTCCCTTGCGGTGCATGGCCAGAGTAAAGGGGATATCCTGCCGATGGTCTACAATCCCCCCCCCTGTCCAGCGGCGGACAAAATGAAGCTCCTCACCCGGGAAAATGGCGCGCGCCGTGGCCTCCTCATCAAAATAACCGTAAGTCACGGTCGGTTCCGCCCAGCGGTACGCCCTCAGCACAGGCTTCCTGCCCCATCCCAGCAGAGCTTCGTCCACGGCCATGGCTTCCTCCCCGCTTCTGGCGACAGGATCGCGCCACAGCACTAATTCCGGCAGAGGGGATAAATTGCCGACGATATTTGTGAAACCCAACATATGGCAACTACAGAACAATTAATGGCAGGAACGCTCCAGGCAAAAAGCAACAGCGGACGTTCCGCCCTCCCGGGTTTCCCGGATACAGGCCTAACGGTTCATCGGCAATGCAATCCTCTGGGTGAAAGACCGGGTATAACGTTCGAAAAATTCTTCAGGAGAAGGAGCGGGACGCTTTTTCTGCCGGATCTGGTCCACAAGAGCCATGCCTTCATCCGTCACCACCGTCATGGAAATTGTCACGGCAGTAACGCGGCCGGATTTCAAATCATCAATATTCACGCTGCTGCCTATGATGTCCAGGCGATTGCCATACACATCCATCTGGGTGCAGGAGCCGAGACGGTTGGCGCCCGTAGTCATGACTGGAACCAGCACGGATGCTCTTTGCGAGGCATCCTTGTCCGATTTGTTGCTGCCGGAATTGCCGATCTTCTTCTGGTAATCCACTTCAAAAATCAGCGTCATTTCCACAATATTCTCCACCAGGAAGTTGGAAGGGACGGTTTCATCCTGCTGGTACCGTGCATAAGCGGACCATAGATCCTGCTGGCCCAGAAGGTTACGCACGGTATCCTCCGCGCTGATTAAGTTGCGGTACAGGGAATAAACGGGAAAACCGTCAGACTCCGCTGTAGCATCCTGGTCCAGAATCTGGTCACGGTAAAGAAGCTTGTACCCCACGCAATTCACATCGCCGATGATGCGGTCATTCCGCATGTCCATGCTGGACTTGGCCGGATTGCGGTCCGTAGCCGTGGTAAAGAAAACCAATTGGGAGGCATTCGTGATTTTGGCGCCTTCCGGCCCCATGGTCATCAGGTTCACGCGGGCTTCATTCAGGGAGGAGGAGCGGCCCTTTTTCCTGGAAACCTTGGTCTTTCCCGCACGGGAAACCAAATCGCTGTCCCGCTGCACCAGCATCCACTCAAAGGGATTCCCGGAACGGAACTGCATGCTTTCAAAATCCTTGGTCATGGTATCCATGGCCGTGCGGGCAAGCGTCGTGGTCCGCACATCCTGCAGCACCCATCTCCAGATATCCACCCCGCGGGAAGTCAGGGCCACAATTACCAGAACCAGCACGGTAGTGATGGTCATGGCTGCCAGGAGCTCAATCAGGGTGAACGCGCCGGATTTGATTTTGGCAAATGTCTTCATGTTTTTTCAGAGGTCTTCAGATAATGCCCGCTAACGGCGGAAAGCGAGATTGCGCGTAAACACGGGAGTCTTTAAATTTTCCCACGTCAGATGTTGTAAACGCTCGGGGTCCGTATTCAACAGCTGGAAGAACTCCGCCTGGTACAGGACTTCCGCCCCCCACGGCAAATTCAGGCCGCCGCCTTTCTCCGGCGTATAAACATACAGGGAAGGTTCCTTAATCACCTTGCCGCGGTTGTAAGGATTATAAATCGTCCCGTACTTGGGAGCCAGCTTGTACCCGTAGGAGCTTGAATCCATGCGCTCCACTACCAGCTGGGTCATGCGCACGGCGAAGACGGGACCGACAAGGGCCTTGAAATCATCCCAACGCTCTTTGTTGTTCGCCAGGCAGACCCCTGTCACCACCGCAGTATTTTTGCCGGGAATGCTTCCGCCATCCTCCAGCCAGGGCTGGGGAGTTCCGTCTTTGCGGGCCCCCTTGGTCAAATCCGCCCTGTAATTGTAAACAAGAATGGTCGTAGCGGGCCTGGACGTGAACTGCATCCAGTAAAACGCCTTGTCAAAAGCGGAAACATATTTGGAGGAGGAAGACTTTCTGGCGTTGGACGCGGCACGCTCGGAATTGCGGAGTTCTCCAAGTTCCGCCGTCAGGGCGTGGACGATGCGGTCCGCTTCACGAATAGTCAGGGCGGACTGAACCGTCCTTCTGGCAGGAATAAACATGGCCATGAACACTACAATCAGCACGGCCACCACGCCGATCGCAAGCACCACTTCCGTCAGGGTGAACCCCTTGGCACGAGACTGTTTCATACACTTGGTCAACATAAAATGGGAAATCCGGTATTATATCACAGAAACTAATTGGGAATCACCTGCTCCGTCGTCCTCAGACGGCTGATATTGCCTTTGGGATAAATCACAATGCCGCCTGCCAGACCCGGTTTGCCGTCCACCATCGGGGTTGGCCTCTCCTCCTTGCCGTTTCCGGCGGAACCGGCAACCACCACCAGGCGGGTGGGGGCGTTCGGCTGGGACATGCGGCCTTCCTCGTCAAATTCAATGAAGTAAATATCCGTCATTCTGTTGCCGGGAAGGTTGACGGTATCCTGCCCGTCACGGCTGGCAAAACCGCGGGCCGTGGATTTCTCGCCTCTGGCTTTCTTCGAGCCTTCCAGAAGGGTGCTGTAGGCCGGACTGACGTAAAAACCGGCGGGGAGAGTCTGCAAACGGTTCACCAGATGCCACTTCCCGGTACGGGTATTTTTGGACATCACGCCCAAAGTGCGCATATTGCGGGCTTCGTCATCGGGAGTGCTCACAATAATCAGGCGGCTCCACGTTCCTTTGCCCATGGCATCCAGCCGCGCCTCCTGCACCATGCCGTCCACCATTTCCACAGCGGCCTGAAGCCCCTGCCCCCTGCCCCCGCCCCTCAACATGCTGGCGGCCAAGGCCATCATGGCAACCATAATGGTAATGACAACAATCAATTCCACCAGGGTAAACCCTTTGCTCCCCGGCGAGGAACAGCGCGGAGCCATTCCGGAATGCTTGGAAAAATATCTCATACAGATGATGCAGGATTGAACAACGATTTTTGGCATGCTACCCGTTTCAGACGGACACGGCAATCATTTTTTGAGGAACTGTAATGCCTGATATGTTCCTGGCCAAATAAAACTCATTGCCATCCGGTAATCCTCTCCCAGGCCATTCGTCCGTAAGAGAAAACTACCGGCTGATTTAATGAGTACACCTCAAAAAAAAACAGGCTCAAACCGGCCTGAGACGAAATCCGGCCCATAAAAATAAGAATCTCAAAAACAAAGCTAAAAAGGTTCAGTTAATCTTTCCTCAATGCCTTATACAACTCCTGCGCCATAGCATCCTGAACCCGTTGATAGAACTCAGGATCGTTGAACAGTTTTGCAAAGGAATCGTTATTGTCGAGGAAGCATTGGGTCACAATGTCACGGAACTTATCCGGGAACAGGGACTGCACGAACATCTCGGTACTGTTGTCCTTGGCGTACTTGCGGAACTTCTTGACATCAGTGTCTTTCATGAACATCTCATAAATACCCTCGATAATAACACGGTCGGCATCAGTGAAATCACCGCTGAAACGCTCATTTACCTTGTCGATGATGCTCTGAAGAGTATCTTTCTTCTTGGCAGGCGTTTTCGGAGCCATACCACTGCTGGGAGTAAATACAGGCGGCTTTTCATCAAGCATGATAGCACCGCTGAAGGTCTCCGTGAGGGAGGCGTATTCCAGCTTAATCTTGTCGTCGATGTCCACGAACTCCGTGCCGGGTCTCGGTAGCAATTTCACAAGATGAAGCGTGTACTGATATTCGTTGAACAAGTCCTTATCATGGAGCCGTACAAGCTGTGTGATGTAAGCGTATGCCCTGTTGAACTTTCGGACATAATCACGCACCACAAACCTGTCGTCTTCCGGGAGGTCATTGTACCGTGCGACAACCGGCTTGAACATACTTGCCAATCTGCCAAGGGCATCCGCATCCTGACCTTTGCCCATCTGCTTTGTCATGAATGCGTTGAACGCCTCCACATCTTCAAAGTTGTATAGCATGGCATTACGAATTTTATTGCGGAGGTCATAGACCTTGTTCAAATCGGTGCTACCTTCAAGAGTGGTGACCTCGTAGTACGGCAGGAATGCGCCCTTGATGTCCTCTTCGGTATTTTCGAAGTCCAAAACGAAGGTGCTGCCCTTACCACGGGTGGTTCGGTTCAGACGAGAGAGTGTCTGCACAGCCGTCACATCACGCAGTTTCTTATCTACATACATGGTGTGGAGCAAAGGCTCGTCAAAACCCGTCTGATATTTGTTGGCAACCACTAAAATGTTGTACTGACTGCTGTGGAACGCCTTGCGGAACTTCTTGTCCGTGGTGATGTATTTGCCGTTCTCGTCCACATTCATAGTGGCTTCGGTGAAAGGTTTCTCGCTCGGATAGTCTTCCAGGGTAACTTCGCCGGAGAATGCAATCATAACATCGGTGCCCGCGCACTGTTCTGCATGGTCAGCAATGTATTTCTTAATCGCAAGGTAATAGCGGACTGCGTTTGCTCGGCTGTCTGCTACGACCATAGCCTTGCCCTTGCCGCTGATCTGATAGCGGCAGTTCTCCAGAAAGTTGGCCATAATCATTTCGGTCTTTTGTGCGATGGTGTAGCCGTGCTGTTTGTAATACTTGAACAACGCGCGGGAAGCTGCACCCTCCACCAATTCCGGGTTATCCTCCGATACGCGAATCAACTTAAAAGCCTCACGGATGGTCGTGTAGTTGGACAGCACATCCAGAATATAGCCTTCTTCGATAGCCTGTCGCATGGAATATACATGGAAAGGTGCTTTGATTGGTTCGCCCTCCGGTGTCTGTCCTACAACTGTGCCGAAGGTCTCAAGAGTCTGCCCCTTCGGTGTTGCAGTGAATGCGAAGAAAGACTGGTTATCATGTCGGCCTTGACCGATGACGGCGTTTACATACTCATCTGTTAAATCCACTTCATCTTCTTCGATTCCGGCTTCTTCAGCATATTCTTTGATGGCAATGCCGATATCAATCAAGCTGCGGCGCAAGGCTCTGGCACTCAAACCACTTTGGCCTTGGTGTGCCTCATCGATAATAATGGCAAATTTACGACCACGGAATTTCTCCATGTCTTTCTGGGCAAACAGGAACTTCTGAATGGTGCAGATAATAATGCGTTTCTTATCGTTGATTGCTTCCGCAAGGGAGCGGGAGTTCTTTTTATCATCGATGGCTTCCACCAAACCGACCTGATGTTCAAATCCATTGATGGTATCCTGCAACTGACTGTCCAGCACCACACGGTTGGTGATCACAATAACGGAGTCAAATAAGCCTGTGTTATCTGCACCATGAACAGATGCCAATCGGTAGGCAATCCACGCAATAGAGTTAGATTTGCCGGAGCCTGCGGAGTGCTGAATCAGATAATTGGTGCCGACACCATTTTGTCTGACATCCGCAAGAACCTTTTTCACTACATCGTACTGGTGGTAACGAGGGAAAATCATCTTTTCCTTAATGACAGTCTTGCTGACACCGTTTTTGACGACTTCTTCTTTTTCTTTTACGAAGGAAATAAAACGGTGGATCAGGTCGAGCAAGCTGTCACGCTGCAGCACTTCTTCCCACAGATAACTTGTGGCATATCCGTTAGGGTTGGCAGGATTGCCCGCACCGCCAGTATTGCCAGCACCATTGGTGCCTTGGTTAAACGGTAAAAAGCGAGTATTTCCGTCTGCCAACTGCGTAGTCATCCATGCTTCATAAAGGTCAACGGCAAAGTAGACCAGGAAACGGTGGTTCAAACGGAATGCAAACTCCTTAGAGCTGCGGTCGTTTTTAAACTGATTGATAGCACAGACATAGTCCTGCCCGGTGAGTTGGTTCTTCAGTTCCAAAGCTACAACAGGAATGCCATTCACAGACAGTACCATGTCGATGGTATTGCTGTTGGCGGTGGTATAGCGGAACTGACGAGTGCAGCCGAGGATATTTGCCTCGTAGCGCTCCATGTCAATGGGGTTCAGTTCGGACTCCGGCTTGAAGAAGCAGACCTTCAGCTTGCAGCCCATATCCTCAATGCCGTTGCGGAGGACATACAGCAGCCCCTGGTTGGAGATGGTGGTCTCCAGGCGGTGGTACAGCTTGTCCGCAGCCTTGTCACCGTAGTATTTGGTATACTTCGCCCATTCCCTGGGTTGGGTCTTGGCGATGAATTCGCAGAGAACATCCATATAAATGCACTTTGCCACATCGTGCTGACGGGTGTGCATCCAGTTGCCCTCGGCATCCTGCCCGTTGAATTGGGTGTAGCCACCTTCCGGGGAGATGAGGAAGGCTTCTATATCCCGTTCAAATCGTTTCTCACTTTTATCCATCAGGGCACCTCCTTCTTTCCTGTGACATACTCATAAATGAGGGATTTTTTGTATTCGTTCAGCTTGTCGATTTTCTTCTGCTTGATGGCGATAAGCTGGTCGATTTGGTTGCACTTTGATTTTAGATGTGCAATGATTGCAACCTGTTCATCGTAAGTCGGACACGGAATGTCAATGGATCTAAACTCAGTAGAATATGTTCTCCACCGCATCAGCATAATTCCTCTGCCATAACGATAGCATTCGCCATTAAAACGCTGTGTACGGAAAAGGTAATGATAGTATTCGCTCAATGTGCCATCCTTGGGACTGTAAATATCGTATGCAGGGCTTGTCACACCATTATAGTTTGACATACCAACGGCCCCCATCCAACAAAGAATGATATTAACAACAATATCGTTTTTATGGACAAATTTATACCCCTCGGCTGTCACTGCACGGTTTCCCGTGGTTTCAACAATATCTGAATGTTGAACTACCCCTAAATCTGTATACAGAGAAATCAGATTGACTTTTGACAGGTCCGCCTCATCGTTTCTCTCGTTACGCAAATCAAAAAGATTTTTGATGCGTGTAACACCCCAATGCTTTGGAATTTCCCCAATCCACTCAACCCCACTATCTTTCATCGGCACGGACGGGTCAAGCCCCTTGGTGACAATCTCGGTAATCAGGCTTTGCTTGTAGGCTTTTAGCTTTTCAATCTGTGCCTGGACATTGGCGATAAGAGAATCAACTTTAACTTTCTGTAAATCAATGTATTTAGCAATTTTATGTTGCGTTTCATCATCGGGGAATGGAATAACAAAACTCCCCATATCCGATGAGTTCAACGCACTGCGAACGCCATCACCGCCCAAATTATTGTATACACAGTTGTAGTACATACTCATCAAAAAGTAGTATGTATATTTTGAAAATTGCCCCTCAATTTTCGGTGCAAAGCGAATGTAGGCAGGAGAAACTAACCCGGTATATGGAGACAATCCCACACGGCTGGTGCTGATATTTTGAAGGTCAATCATCTTGAAAATAAAATTGTTTTCTCTAAGAATCTGATACCCATCAAATGCCTTGGGCTGTAAACCTTCAGAGTCATCCTTCGGTCTTTTGATTACACCATTGAGTGTTAACGCTAAACGCTCGTATTCGTCAGAGGCTTCGCCCGCAATTTCCTTAATATTTTTCCATTTATCTTTGAATCGAATCAGAGACCAGCCTTCTGGAATCTCTCCGATCCAAGCCACCCCACTATTTTTCATTTTACTCATGGCTAAACAACACCTTCATCAGAATTGTTTCCTCTGCCTCCAATGCCTTGATTTCCTCAAAGATGTCGGCAGAAGCGGTTGGTGCCACAAACTTATAGAACAGTCGGGTGAACGGTATTTCATAGCCAACCTTGTTCTTGGTCGGGTCGATGTAGGCAAGAGGATTGTATGGCAGAACATTCTTTTGCATATAAGCATCCATGTCCTCGGACAAAGGAATGATTTCGCTGTCGGATGCACCCTTGACAGGCTGATACTTGCCTTTTTTCAAAACAGGCTTGCCGTCCTTGTCTGCCTGTGCGGTCTCAACAGTGACCTTGGTGAAACCGAAGAAGCTGTTGTCAAAGACCTTGGATTCTACCACAAGACCGTTCTCCTCGTAAGTTTCGTTGCCGAACTCCTCATAGGCACGGAGGATAAGGTCGATGCAGGCATCGTCCAGGTCAACACGCTTGGAGCCGATATTCTTGCGGCGCTTCACAAAGCATTTGCTTGCGTCAATGAGCTGCATCTTGCCGCCACGATTCAGGTCTTTGTCCCTGGTCAGAATCCAAATATAGGTGGAAATGCCTGTGTTGTAGAACAGGTCAGTAGGAAGCTGAATGATGGCTTCCACCAAATCACCCTCGATCACATAGCGGCGGATGGCAGAGGCGCCACTGCCCGCATCGCCCGTAAACAAGGATGAGCCATTCTGAATGATTGCCATTCTGCCGGAACCTTCCTTCAGCTTCTTCACGCCATTCAGCATAAACAGCATCTGTCCATCGGAGATGGCGGGCAGACCTGGACCGAAACGGCCGTCAAAGCCACGCTTGGCTTCCGCCTCGACCTGAACCTTTTCACGCTTCCAGTCGATGCCGAAAGGCGGATTGGAAATAATGTAGTCAAATTCATAACCGCTGAAAGCATCATCGGAGAGGGTGTCGCCGTACTTCATGCCGGATGCGTTGCCTCCCTTGATGAGCATATCAGCCTTGGCGATAGCGTAGGTTTCCGGGTTGAACTCCTGTCCAAAACAGGTAAGGCTTGCGTTCTCGCTGATTGCTTGCAGGCGCTCGGTCAGACAGCCGAGCATCTGGGAAGTGCCCATGGCCATATCATAAGCGGTCTTGGTACAGCCCTCCGCCATGATTTCGGCCTTTTCGGGAGCCACCAGAAGTTCGGTCATCAGATAGATGATGTCACGGCTGGTAAAGTGGGCTCCGGCCTGCTCGTCATAGGACTCAGAGAATTTACGGATGAGTTCTTCAAAAATATAACCCATGTCAGTAGAGGTGATTTTCTCCGGGGACATATCAGCCTTGGCAGAGTTGAACTCCTGGAGAGTCACGAACAGAACGCCGCCCTTGACCATCAGCTTAACAGTATTGGCGAAGTCGAAGTTATCAATGATGTCCTTGATATTGGAGGAGAAGCCCTGCAGATAGGCTTCAAAATTGCTCTCCACGTTGTCGGGGTCAGCAATCAGCTTGGCAAAATCGAAGTTGCTTGTATTGTAAAAATCGTACTTGGAAACACGGCACAGGATGCCGTCGCGGGCGGCGCCTTCAACGTGCTGGACATCCAGTTTCTTTGCCATTTCCACAACAGCCGCCTTGGTGGGTTTCAGGGCATCATCAAAACGTTTCAGCACGGTCATGGGCAGGATGACCTTGCCGTACTCATGGGGCTTGAAGAGACCCACCAGGTGGGTGGCAATTTCCCATATCAGATTAGCTTTCGCCTGTATATTTGCATTTGTCTGCTTGTGCAGTTCATTCATAGACATAGCAGTTTCCTCCGTTTACTTGATTTCCCACACCATATCATAGTATTGTTTTTGGTTCATCGCATCAAGCGCATGTTTACATCACAAAAATATCAATTCGATCAAATAAAAGAATCTAATAAATATTTATTACGCATTCCATTTATAATAAATCATTTTTATCTACCTTAATTCCACCCACACGCCGCGGTGGTCGCTGGCCTGGAGCGAGGGGGGAGAGTCAAGGATGCCCATGGGTGGCTTGCGGCCGAGGCGCTTTTTCAGAGTATTGTTCAGGAAAAGATGGTCGAAGGAATGGTAGGTGTCACCGTCTTCGTAGTAAATGGTCCAGGTCTCACCACGAGAATCCCTGGGCTTCAAACGGTTCAGGCGGTATTCCGTTTTGGCCGGCCCCTGGATGACCTGCACGGCGCTGTCTGACGGGCCGTCATTAAAATCTCCGTACAAAAGCAGAGGCATGCCGTCCTGAGAGGCAAGAGCTTCATTCAGGTAGTCCCGCAGGGCGTAGGCTTCCCTTCTCCGTGTGTCGTCTGCGGAACCGTCACGGCTGAGGCGAGATTTCAGGTGAATGCCCACCAGGCGGAACAGCCGTCCGTCCGGCATGCTGACCGTGGCGTCCAGAATGCCCCGCAGCATCGTCTTTTTCCGTTTCGCCTCTCCGGATACAGGCATGTCCGTTACGGAACGGTCATCCGCGATGCGGTATTTGGAAAGAAGGGCCAAACCACGGTCCTCCCCGTCCCGCATGACAAGAACTTTGTACGGCAAATGAACTCCTTTTCTTTTCAGCCGCATTTGCAAGTCACGAACGGCAGCCTCCCCGCCCATTTCACACAGCCCCACGATTTCCGCCCCCGATTGGCGAACCAGCTCCGCCACGGCTTCACGGGCTTCCACAGGCTTGTATTTTACCTGAAAATTGCTTCTCCTCGGGTCTTCCGGCACAAAGTAGTTTCCGGCGTTCATGGTCAGCAAACGAACGGGCTCCCCCTTGTCGGGGATTTCCACCTTCTCCCGAACCGTCTGCCGCTCTTCCCTCTGGCGGGCGGGAACCGCCTGCGGTTCATTATCCAGCGGCGCCCACTCCGTCAAACCGTACCCCACCACCGCGCACAACGCAATCAGGGCCGCAATGACGGAGGTTCCCCTGCGTTTTGACGTTTTCCTGATCATGTCCGTTTCCCTGAAAGATTTTCTCCACGACGGACGTAGTGAATGAACAGGCCGGACCGTGCAGAATTTTCCGGCCTATTACTCGGCTTTCGCTTCACTTCCATCCGTAGTTCATGATAAACCATGAATGTGCCCCCATTGCAACCCCATAACGAGTCCCAGCCTGACGAGCAGACACTTTCCCAATACGCGGAACATACCAGGAAAAGCCTGATCGCGCGTTTGGAAAACTGGGAAGACCAGCGTACCTGGGATGAATTTTACCGGACATATTGGCGGCTTATTTATTCCGTCGCCCTCAAGGCCGGATTAAGGGAAGACGAGGCCTGGGACGTGGTACAGGAAACCATTCTTTCCATCGCCAAGCAGAGCAGGAAAAATATTTACAAACCGGAACAGGGTTCCTTCAAACTCTGGCTATGGAACATGACCCGCTGGCGCATCAATGACCAGTTCCGCAAGCGGAAAAAGGACACGGCCATGCTGATGAATCCTGATGCCACGGATACCCTGGAACACCCCATCGACAAAATCCCGGATGAAGGGAAGAATAATTTTGACCAGGTATGGGAACGGGAATGGCAGAATAACCTTCTTCAGGCGGCTCTGGAACGCGTCAAAGCAAAAGTGTCGCCCAAGCAGTTCCAGATTTTTGACTATTATGTCCTGCGGGAGTGGGACGCGGCCAAGGTCCGCCGGCAGCTCGGCGTCACGATTGCCCAGGTCTATCTGGCAAAGCACCGCGTAGGAAGCGCTTTGAAGAAAGAACTGCAATTTCTTCAATCCCAGGAAAAGGAAAAAGAAAAATAGGAGTCCATCTTAAAAACCAGCCGGTGTCCTTCATACGCGTTCCCCCGGCCAGGCCTCCTTTCAGAAAGGATTCCTTTATTTTGCCTCTTGCCAAGACAGCGGTTTTGTCGTTAGATTAAGGGCAACTGCAATGCCGCCCTCACGCAACAGACATTCCGCCCAGAGAGTTTTTACCTGGGATAAAATCAAAATGGCCCTGGCGGCGGCGGAAGAAGGATTTTACATCTGGAATATTAAAACGGGCGTCATTCATTACACGGACCGCTGCCTGACCATGATGGGGGCCAGCCGCAAGGAGAAAGCCCCCAATATCTTCACCCAGCCGGAGCTTACCATACACGAGGAAGACCAGGCTTTTTTTTCCCAGGAAGTGCGCCGTTATCTGGACGGCCACTCCCATGTGCCCATGCGCATTGAAATCCGGATGAAGAAGCTGAACTCCAAAAGCTGGAGCTGGGTCCGCGTCAACGGCCTCGCCCGCAGGGACAAGCAGCGCCGGCCCGTTATGCTGGTGGGCGTATGGGTCAATATTACCCGGCGGAAAACGGCGGAACTGCGTGCTGCGGAGGACAGGGACCTGTTTCATACCCTGATTGAACACATTCCCGACAGTATCTATTTCAAGAACCGGGAATCACGTTTCGTCCTGGCGAATACCGCCACAGCCAATAAGCTGGGCGTACCGACGCCGGCAGACCTGACCGGACGCACGGACGATTACTTTTTTGACCAAACGATGTCCGATATTTCCCGCAAGGAGGAAATGGACATCATGGTTACCGGACGCCCCATCCGCGCCCGCCTTCATCATGAGACATGGCTCCACAAGGATGATTCCTGGAGCCAGATCAGCAAGTTCCCGTGGTACGGACGCAACGGAGAGCTAAAGGGAATTGTAGGTATTTCCAGTGATGTCACCAAACTGGTGAAGACTGAAATCAAGGCCACGGAAACGGCCCGCATCCTGGAGGAACGCAACAGAACTCTGGAAAAGGAAATAGATTTGGCCAGGGAAATCCAGTTCGCCCTGCTTCCCTACGAAATTCCCTCCCGCTCCCATACGGAACACGGCCTGACCCGCCATGCGGATTTTCACCATATTTTCACTCCTTCGGAGGGGGTTGCAGGAGACTGGTTTGATGCTTTTCCCGTAGGAAGTTCCGGCGTCGGCGCCATCGTCTGCGACGTGATGGGCCACGGCATCCGCGCCGCCCTGATCGCCTCCATGCTCCGCGGACTGATGGAACAGTTGTCCCACCTGGCGGATAACCCGGCGGCTTTCCTTACTTCCCTCAACCACCAGCTCGCCAAAATCCTGCAACGGGCGAACACCACCATGTTTGCCTCTGCCGTTTATATTTACCTGGATCTGGAAACCGGGGTCATGACGGCTTCTACAGCCGGGCATCCGCATCCCATTATTCTGGGACCAGACGGAGTCGCCCGCAAAATGCCGCTGCCCAAAGGAATCGCCCTGGGGCTGCTGGATGACGCTACGTACCATAATGCCCAGTTTTCGCTCCTGGCGGGGTCCCGCATCCTGATGTACACGGACGGCCTGACGGAAGCAGCCAACCAGGACGGGGAAGAAATGGGCGTGGAAAGGCTGATTGACTATTTTAATAATTCCTCCCCCCACAGCACCAAGGATTTCGTCCATCAGGCCCTTACCTGCGTAGCCAAATTTACCGGCTGCACCAATCAGGCCGACGATATCTGCATGCTGGGCATCAGCTATTCCGAACACGAGGCAGAAACGGACGGCTAACAGCCGGTTCCTGCTCCTGACGTTTCCCAAACCTGCTTCCTCTTCCCTGGCCGGCTGCATCCCGGAATTTCCGCGGGGGAAAAACCCTCCACGCACCTCTTTTCCCCGCAGAATGCGGACCGGCAGTCTTCCCCTGCCGCAAATGGAAGGGAAGGCGCTATGTCGTCTCCGGACAATCATCCGGAGAAAATTTGAAATGACGCCAAAATGGAACGCCCAGCATCCAAATGGAAAACAAGGCTTCCAGCCCTCCCGCCACGACAATCGTCATCTGGACACCCCAGGCATCCACCACAGCTCCCCACCCCATGGCCGCCAGCGGCTGCACACCGATGGTGACAATGCTGAACAGCCCCAGAATAGCCGACTTGCGTTCCGGGGGCGACAGAAGCTGCACGGCGGATGAAGAAGTAACAAAGAGGGAAGAAGTGGCCAAACCGGCAAAAAAGAAACAGAGGGCCTGCACTTCCACCACCGGGATGGCGCCTGCCACGCACAGTGCGCATCCCATCCACAGGGTGCCTGAGGAAAGCTTGGCTCCCACCCTGTCACTTTTGCGTGCAAACGGCAGGACAAAGAGGATGCTCACCATGGCTCCGGCTCCGACCGCACCCAGAATGAGGCCGGTATTCCTGGGATTTCCGTGCATCAATGCCGGAACAATCTGATAGAGAGATTGCCCGCAGATATTCTGAATCAGAGCGCTGATCATGATGAAAAGCAGGCTGCGCGTGGCAAGCACCGCCTTGAGGCCGGACGCTTTCCTTCCTGCGCCGCGCTGTTTTCTGGGAGCGGAGGTATCCGCAACGCGTCCCTTTAAGGCAACCAGGCAGCCAACCAGCGGCAGGCTTGCCGCCACATTGCCGCCAAAGGCGGTTCCGGCGCCCCATTCCGCAATAATGTAGCCGGCAAGCGCCGGCCCTATAGCCCGGCACGTATTAAATACCAGAGAATACATGCCCACGGCCTCCTGTAATTGCCGGCGCGGTATCAGGTCTCCCACAAAAGCCTGCTGTGTGGGAAAACCCACCGTCTGATTGACGCCCATCACCAGTCCGGCAGCGTATAAGTGCCACAGCTGGAGCATATCCAGCACAGTCAGCAGAAACAGGGCTACAGCCACCAGCCACTGGACGCACTGCACGGCTATGAGGAGTTTCCTCCGGTCAAAACGGTCCCCCAGCCCGGCAAGCAGCATGCCGCCCAGAAAGAAAGGAAGAGCGTTCAAGGCAGCCAACACCCCCACTGCCGTGGCGGAGCCTCCGGAAATATCGTACACAAGAATACCCATGGCCGTCACCTGCAACCACATTCCAATCAGGGCCGAAGCCTGCCCTGACCAGAATATTTGCAGGTTCCGCACCTGAAGGGGCTTGAAAAAGCCCAGCCAGTCATTCAGCCATTTCACAGCTCCGCCATCCTAGCCCCAGCCGGCGGAACCGTCCAGAAGCGAGTGCGGCAACGCCTCCTCCCCCCCTGTTCCGGAACCTTCTTATTCCTCTGCGGTATAACAGGCCGGATAATCCTTGGAAGGAAGCCAGGCGGGAAGGTCTTTCATTCTGCCCGCAGCGCGTTCGGAAACCGGCGTACGCCAAATCTTAAAGAAAGGCCCCATGTTCTTTCCCGTGACCTTGGAAAAAGCGTTCATGACCCATTCCCATTTCTTTTCATCACTCAGTTCGCCGTTGTCATAAGGCTTGTCATGGAATTGAAGAGCCACCTGGCGGAAGGCGTCAAACCCCAGATAGTACATCAGCTCCACCCAGAAGAAGAGCTGCACCTTGTTGGGAGCCTCATTGTAAGTCTGGGTGCCTGAAAAATATTTTTTCATTTCCGCGCTCATGCCGTACGGCCCCATGCCGCCGCCCCAGCAGGATTCAAAGTCTTTTCCAGTCCCCATCACTTCACACACCATGGAGAATATGTTGACGGATACCTCCGTCTGGCCTTCCATCGTAAAGGGAGGGGATTGGTGGTTATGCCCCAGTTCATGCCACAAACCCCAGCTTCCGGAATGGATGATGGAACCGGTGGCAATGGAATTCGTCCAGTCCTTCGTGGCCATGGCGGGATAACCGGAATGCCCGGCCCCGGCGGATATCTGCCTGTCCACGACAAAGCGCATCGGATGATGCAGGCGGTCCGGCTTGGTATCCCATCCCATAATCCAGTCCTGAAGAGCCATGTTTTTTTGCAGAAATTCCGCCGTCTTCTGAACATCCGGACACTGTTTCAGCTGTTCCACGGGCATCGTGACAATAAGCCGGGGCATGCGGATTTCCCCCCACGGGGCCTTGGTATTTTCCAATTGTTCGGCCCATTGTTCCGGAGTGGTCTTCCCCATTACGAACAGAGGTGAAGGCACGGCTCCGGAAATCTGAACCTTGAAGACCTTTCCCCGTCTGGGACGCTGGCCTACATTCACATAAACAAGGCCGCCCATCGGATTCACCATTTTCACGCGCCCACGGCCAGCCGAAACCTGCATGGTTATTTCCGGCACTCTTTTCCATTCATCCAGCTTATGAAGGCTGTCCGTATGGCATCCTATGCGGACGCTGATCGAACCGTCTTTGGGAGCGCCGGACAGGGAACACGAAATTTCCGCCCCGGGCGGCGCATACAGTCCCGTACTATGCCAGCCTCCAATATTGGAATCTATCTCCACCGTCCGCCTGACCGTCTGGGCCCCATTCTCCGGAACGCCGGGAAAATCCTTCGCCGCCGGGCACGCCTTCAGCGAGGCAAGTTTGGCATCCTTCCATTCCCGGCATTTTTCCAGAAGCGCCTGCATGCGTCCGGCGTCTTTCCCTTTTTTCCACGGAGAGGAACCCGTGGGGAATTCCTCCATACCCTCCATTTTTTCCGCCTTGTCCCAGGACCATGTTTCCAGCGGCTTGTCTTTTTCCGTCTGGATATCATCCCTGCAAGGAATAGAATAAACGGAAAGCTCCGGCATCCGGTTTTTCACGGGTTGGGGAAAACGCCCTTCCGGTTCAGGCTCTTCCTCCACAGGAGTATCTTCCTCCTGCCTGCGGGCCTCTTCCTCACGTTCGCGCCGTTCCAGCTCCTCCCTTCTCCTTTTTTCCCGTTCTTCGCGTTCGGCCTGCTCCTGAAGCTTACGGGCCGCTTCCGCCGCCTGCCGCGCCTTCTCTTCCTGCGCTTCCTCATCAGCCTTCCGGGCCGCCAGCCGTTCCTTTTCCTTCTTCTCCCTGATTTCCCGTTCCCGTTTTATTCGCTGTTTCTCCGCAGCTTCCCTGGCCTTCTTCTCCTTCAATTTACGTTCGGCGGTCAATTCCTGGGCCGCTTTTCTTTTTGCCAGGTTATCCTGGTAAAGATAATATCCGGCTCCGGCACCGCAAACCAGCAGCAACACTAAAAACCAGCCCACGGCGGAACCTCTGGAAACGCTACGGGAAAAAGAGGGAATGTTCATGTAATCGGGATTGGGAAATAATCTTTCCCATTTCTGCATTGCAGGCATTCCTTGTCAATACGATTCTTCCCCTTCCGGGAGCGCCTTGATGAAAGAAACATGTTGAAAGCCGATCTCCCGTCAGCATCCGAAAGCTCCGTTTTCAAATATCCTCCTTCAAAACCTCCGCCTTCATCCCGAAATAAGGGAACACTCCATGTGCCAGGCCGTCCAGAACGCCCCGGGTGCGCGGTTCCGGGCTAATGTATCCATGGCCGCGGGCAACCATGTCTTTCACTTCCTGCGCCGCATTGGAAGGGCAGCACCGGAATGCCTCCGGCAAGTGCCGCATGGCGTCCAGATCATTGTGCCCGTCGCCGAAAATGGCGACATGGGAAGACGGAATGCCGAACCGGGAGGCAACAAAGGAAAGGGATGTTCCCTTATTGTAATCACGGTGGCTGAAACGCAGGTAGGGACCTGCCCTTTGCGTGACAATTTCCTCATACGGACCAACCGTATCCTGAATGACGCAGGAAACTTCATCCAGGCCGCAGGCATCATCCACCACCAGGGAAAAAGCGTCATTGTCCTGCCTGCGAAGTCCCAGCCCGGAAAACCGGCTTTCCAGCTGGCCCATCAATGATTCCAGCATGCCGCCGTAACGGGTGAACAAGCTGTCATGGGCAACAGCGCAGTCATCGTTCCACGCGGCGCCGGGCATCAGCCTGCCCTCCGCATCCGCCAGATGAACATTCCGTTCCATCGTCACCGTAAAATCCGGGGCAAACGCTTCCGCATCATCCCGGAACATATCCGCCAGACCTTCCCTCAGGTAGACAGGGTCGCGCCCCGTATTAACGCCCCAGAGAACACCATACTGCGACCGGAGCATGCGCATGGTTCTGAAAAAAATGCTCCTTTCTTCCGCAGGGCCTCCAAGAGTGAACAGAGTATCGTCAAAATCAAAGGAGAAAAGATACCGGAGCCGTTCGGGTTTCGGCAGCGCCCGAACCGGAAGGACACGCATCAATTCCATCTCAATCCGGCACCTCCCTTCACTACGGCGCGGCTCCCCGCACACACGACGGGTTCAGCCAGCGGGATGTCATCCTCTACCGGCTCTGCCGAAGGGATGCTTTCCTCCACAGGCTCTGCCGAAGGAATCGTTTCCGGAATGGGTTCCGCCTCAGGAATTACTTCCTGACGCAGCGCAGGATTTTCCCGGCGTTCCGGGGAGGCAGAAGATGAACGCCCTGCGGGGGGCGCTTTCCTTTCTGCCGCGGAGGAGGGAATTCCGGCGCGGGCGCCCACTCCGGCACGCACCTGGCGGGCGACAGGGGTGCTCATATCCACCGCATACGTAAGGGGCAGGCTCCCGGCGGGTATTTCCTCTCCCGGCTTGCGCATGTGGATTTCCACCCTCCGGTTGGCGGCCTGGGCATCCCGGTCTCCCCTGATGGAAACGACGGGACGGGAAGAGCCGCAAGCGCGTATGTACAATCTGCATTCCCCATTCGGGCGCGTCAGAGCTATGCCGTTATCCTTCAGCCACTGGCGGACGGCATTAGCACGCATCAGGGAAAGCACGGCATTATATTCCTCGGAACCAAAGCTGTCCGTATGACCTTCCACAATGAAAATCGTATCCGGATTTTTCATCATCAGTCCCGCAAGCTGAAGCATGCTCAGCCTGGCGGAATTTTTCATCACCGCCTTGTTGTATTCAAAAAGAAGATCCGCTCCCAGCCTGCTGTACCCGCTGTCCTTGCCCAAGGAGGACTGGGCCATGAGCTGGGAAAGAGATTTGCTCCCATCCGGCAAATGGGAATCATCCTGACCGCCCGCCCCTTTGAGCTTATTGTTATACCATTCATCCGGATTCACCATATCCGGTTCAGCCGTCTTGATTGTAACCGGACTGGCGGAAGATTTCAGCATCTCAGGCGGAGAGGGTTCGGGCAACCCCTTCGCGACGGCATTCATGTCCACCTGCGGCATTTTCGGGGAAAGGGATTCCGGGGGGGAAGGACTTACCGGATCTGCGGAAAAGCTGGTTTCCCCCGGAGCAATCACTACCTGCTCCGGAAGCATATCCTCTAAATCCGGCAATTCCGGGGGAATCTCTTCAAGTTGCTCAATATCCGGTTTTTCAACGGCTTCCGCTACATCCGGAGCAGGACGGTCGTCCGCCTTCAGAACTATTTTTTCAGGCAGAGGCTTTCTGTCCTCCTGGACGGCGGAGGCTTTGTGCACATGAATGCCCAGATCAAACCAGCTCAGAACGATAAACCCCAGGTAATGCACCAGCACGGCGGCAAGGAGAGCCCCTGCCGCCACAGCTGCCAGATGGCGAGGCGCGGGCAGAATAAAACGGCTGCGCCTGCGGCGGTTTTCGCGGAGTTCTCGGTTGTTGTCCTGATTCGCACTCACGGGATCATCAGCAAAAGGAAAGGAACAATTCATGAACCGGAAGGAGCGGTACCCGTAACGGGCGCACTGTAAGACTCATGAGGCAACACCCTGGGCATGGGCATACGCGTATTCTCATGAATCCATTCCGCAATGCCAGCCTGCAGCTCGTCATCCCCCGCATAGACGTTGACCTTATAAATTTTTTCAAATTTTTCCCCCTTCTTTCCTTCAATGGAATGCAGGAAAGTCCGTTCCCGGGTGCCATACGGTTCCCCTTCCCGGATGGATTCATAAAGCTGTTTTTTCTCATTTTTCAGGGAATCGTAAATGCTCAGGCAATCTTCCAGCGTGGAGAAAAAATATTGGTTCGTACAAACCACCATGACCGGATAATCCAATTTCAGGGCATCATCCACGGGAGCCACGTCAAACGTACTGAACCCCGCACGCCAATCCACCCCGGCATCCAGCAGCCAATAAGCGGCATAGCACAGAGGCTTGCCCCAATCCTGCTCCATCTCCCGGACAGCCACGGTTTTCAGGGAAGGAAAGCAGTCCATGCTGACCATGCAGCGGATGCGGGGATCTTCAGACGCGGCTTTCAACAGCACGGCCGCACCAAATCCCTGCCCCACGGCAGCCACGGGAGGCAATCCGCCCTGCTTCCGGGATACGGCGTCCAAAAGCGCCGTTACATCCGCATATTCTCTTAATCCGTACGTGCAGAATTGACGGGTATTGTTCTTCCCGCGCGGATTCCATATCAGGCTCGTGTAACCGGCTCCTGCCAGCCCTTCCGCCAGAGGGAGGGAACTTTCCACTCCCTCATTCCAAGAGGCGGCTATCACAACCAGCTCCGGTTTTGCCTCCAAATGCGGCATTTTCCCGCGCAATTTCAGAGTATCCCGCACGCGGCTCTGGCGCGGAGACAAAGCCTCCGGACGCCCCGGGCTCACCAGATAACCTTCAATAGCCGTGCCATCGGATGAAACGGCTTCCACGGGTTCCATCACCAGGGAACCCGCAACGGGAGAAGAGGCGGGTTCCTCCCCTCCCACGGGAATGAGTAGGGGAGTGGAGACGTACCAAGCAAACCACGCCAGAACACCCGCAGCAGCCAGAAAAAACAGAAGAAACAATTGAACAAGACGTTTGAACATGGAAAGGCTGTTGCCGGGAAACAGTTGTCAGGAAGATTTTATCTCATCCAGTTTACGTTGACAACAGCCAACTTCTATCAGGCGGAACATCTCCCGCAGCCACTTCCTCCCTTTAAGGAGCGGAACCGCACTGAGGTTCACGAAGCAAGCACATACATGCGGTTCCGGCAGCCTTTTATCCCTGTCCGGCGGCCAAATAACGCTTTATTTCCCGCTCCCGATCTGGCATTCTTGCCCCACCCTCTTTTTTCATGGCAATCCAGGCCCGACATTTCCGCCAATGGTCCGCATTTCTCCTCCTGCTTGCGCTGGGAGGAGCGGCAGCCTGGTTTCTGATGCCCCGGGAATGGTCCCAGATGCAATGGGAAATTCCCGGTACGCCGTCCGAATATCCCCTTTCCCAGCTCCTGCGGCCCTGGCTCATCCTTCTGGGCTGCTTTCTCCCCGCGCTGGGAATGTTCCTGTACAACCGTTCGAGCATCCTGGACAAGTATGTGGCGCGCACCTGGTTCACGGCCTTCATCATGTGTACGGCCATCCTGACGCTGATTTACATTATCGGAGATTTTGCGGACAATGTGGGAGACCTGATGAACCTGGACGCACCCCTCATGGGCACGTTCCGCTTTTACCTGAGCCAGCTGCCCATGATCCTGAACCTGATTCTGCCTTATACCCTTCTCCTGGGAACACTCTGGGCGCTTACCAAACTTTCCTCATCCTCAGAAATCACCGGCATGCTGCAGTCCGGACGGTCCCTGCTCCGAATCAACACCCCCATCATCATCGGTGCCGTCTTTGCCTCCATCTACTTCGGCATCTTCGGGTTCCACTGGGCACCCAACTCCGCCCTGTACAGGAAACTGATGTTCTCCTCCCTGAGCCAGAACAAAAATAACCATGCTTCCCAGAGCACCATCTACAAAAATGATGCGGAATCCCGCATCTGGTATCTGGGCAATCCTCCCGGAATTGATTCTCCCGGCAATCCTTTCCGGCAGGTGCGGGTGGAACAGTTCAGCGCCCCCGGAAAGATGAAATACGAGCTGTTTGCCGATGAAGCCACCTGGGATCCGGCCTCCAGAACATGGACCTTCCGGCAGGCCATCAAAAGAAATTATTCCCAGGAGGAACCCCGCCAGCTCCATGATGTTCCCGTTTTTGCCGGACAGGAATACCAAACGCTGAAAGAGCATTATCCCGAAACACCCTGGCAACTGATTTCACCCAACGTCCGCGTGGATACACAGGGAACCCCGGCCCTCCAGGAACTCATCAAGTCCGGCACGACAAACGCCAGGTACCTCAGAAGCCTGCAGACGGAATGGCACGTCAGGATCGCCCGCATATTTTCCTGCATTATCCTGACATTTATTGCCATCCCCTCCGCCATCACGTTCCAGAGGCGCTCCGCCATGTCCGGCATCGGCATTGCGTTGTTCCTGGCGGCAGCCATGCTGTTCCTGTATGAGTTTTTCCCCACCCTGGCCTCCGCAGGCTACCTCCCCACCTGGCTGGGAGCATGGATGCCCAACATTATCTACACCATCATCGCCATCCGCCTTTTTCAAACCAAGCTGGCTCACAGAAGCTTCTCGGAATTATTGAGAGGCTTGAAAAAGACTCCCGTCCATGACCATTCCTGATCACTTTGCCGATTCCCGGGAAGCCGTTCTGAAAGCCCGTGAACTGCTCCGGCGGGCACACGCCGTCATTTTTGATTTTGACGGATTGCTGGTGGATACGGAATATGCCATTTATTCCTCCTGGGAACGGGTTTTCGCGTCCTGCGGCCACCCTCTTCCCCTGGATTTGTTCAACCAATGCCTGGGCAGCGGCTACACCCACTGGAATCCCGGAGAACATCTGGAGAAATTGACGGGGCGCACTTTCGACTGGGAAACCGTCAACAGCCGCCGCCAGGAGGAAATCGTCCGGGATCTGGAACATGCCGGCCTCCTGCCCGGCGCCGGAGAACTCATCCGGAACCTGGCGGAAGCCGGAACCCCTATGGGAGTGGCCTCCAGTTCTTCCCACCGCTGGGTGGACGGCTGGCTGAACAGATTAGGCATCATGCCCTATTTTCAAACCGTCGTCTGCCGCGACGACGGCCTCCCCGTCAAACCGGATCCGGCCCTGTTCCTGAAAGCCGCGGAAAACCTGAGCAAATCTCCGTCTGGATGCCTAGTGCTGGAAGACTCCCAGAACGGCACTACAGCCGCACACCGCGCAGGAATGCCAGTCATCTCGGTTCCAAACAGGGTAACGGAGCAGGCGGATTTTTCCCTGGCGACCAGTATCATCCGCTCTCTGACGGAACTTCTTTAGAAATCAGGAATTTCTATTCCATAACGCCTGTTTCCTGATGGAATTCCTTTCATGCCTGATGCAGGGGGCTGCGCCGCCAGGAACGCCTGGCGCGGCTCAGAGCCTCGGCTTTCATGCTCTCCTGCCGGCCTCCTAAAAGCGGCCTCCTGTTTTACCTCATTGCCCTGATTCTTCTGACCTGAGGAGCGGCGCATTCCATCATGCCCGCACTTTTCCTTATATGGAAACCGCTGTTCGTGCCCTCCATCGCTTTTTTCATGGGAACGATGCTGATGTTCATGCATCTTCCCACCGGCGGCATGAGGAAAATGCCCGCGCAGGAGCAGGGCCGCTGGCACGGAGGCAGGCATTTCCCCTGTTCCATGGGATATTGCCTATTTGACGGAACCCCGCCATGAACACGCCAACAAAAAACCGCCGGCTCCCCAACGGGCCGGCGGCTTACCCCCTTTTATTCAGGGAAATTATTTGTTCAGCTCCGCAACGGCGGCTTCCAGGCTGGGCACGTCTTCAATGGAGATGACCGTAGCTTCCTTGCAGATGCGAGCCATCATGCCGGCCAGCGTCTTGCCCGGCCCCAGTTCAATGAAAAGGCGGTGGCCCTGGTCCACCAGCTTCTGCATGGAAGCCGTCCAGCGCACGGATCCGCATACCTGGTGTTCCAGCATGCTGCGGATGTCGTCCGGACCTTCCACTACCCGGGCTTCATAATTGCAATAAACAGGCATGGACGGCGTACCGAAGGAAATATTCTTGAGTTCTTCCGCCAGCTTTACCATAGCGCTGTGCATCAGACGGGAATGGTAGGCGCCCGCCACATTGAGCTTCTTGGCAATCTTGCAGCCGGCGGCCTTCGCCCCTGCTACAGCCTTGGCCACACCTTCCTCCGTACCGGAAACGACTGTCTGGCCGGGGCAATTGAAATTGGCAACATCCACGTCACATTCCTGCGCCAGCTTAATGACGTTTTCATCCGTGCCGCCGATCATGGCGGCCATAGTGCCTTTCGTGGCGTTGCATGCTTCCTCCATAAACGCGCCGCGCTTCTGGACAAGGCGGAGGCCTTCTTCAAAAGAATAGGTCCCGGCAGCGGCATGAGCCGTGAATTCCCCCAGGGAAAGGCCGGCGGCAGCCACGGGATTCAGGGAGGGAACGAGCTCCTTCAAGACGGCCAGGCAGGCAAGGCCATGTACGTAGAGGGCAGGCTGACAGTTGCAGGTACGCGTCAGTTCTTCGCCGGGGCCTTCAAACATGACGGCAGAAAGGGATTCTCCAAGCGCCTTGTCCGCCTGTTCAATCAGGGCTTTGGCGACGGGATACTGGTCATACAAATCTTTGCCCATGCCTACTTTTTGGGCACCTTGTCCGGAAAACAATAATACTGCGTCCATAGTTAAAGCTGGATTATAACGTTCCGGCAGGAAAGAAGCAAGAGCGATATCATCACCATAACTTCCTTATTGCCAATAAAAAATCCGCTCCGGCCTCACAAAAGGCCGGAGCGGGGTATTAACAGGATGTTCCAGAGGTGCGTTTTAGGCGGTGGCTTCCGTGGTGGCAGGAGCTTCTTCCTTTTCGGCAGCCTCACGGGGCAGATCGATAATTTCGATCATGGCCACAAGGGCGGAATCAGTCAGACGCTGGCCCAGCTTGACGATGCGGGTATAGCCGCCCTTGCGTTCCGCGCAAAGAGGAGCGATTTCATCAAACAGCCGCTTAACGGCGGTCGTATTATGAATGGTGGCGGTAGCCAGGCGGCGGGAATGCACGTCACCGCGCTTGGCAAGCGTAATCAGCTTTTCCACATAGGGGCGCAGGGCCTTGGCCTTGGCCAGGGTGGTGGTGATGCGTCCATTGAGGATGAGGCTGCATGCCTGGTTGGCGAGCAGAGCCCTGCGGTGAGAAGCGTTGCGCTGAAGCTTGGAGGTTTTTACACCGTGTCTCATGATGATATTTTTCTATGTGTGTTGGTTTTGTGAGATTTAGTCGTCGTCGTCTTCGATGTTGGCGGCAATCAGGTCTGCCAGGCCCACGGGGCTTTCCTCTTCCAGACCCAGGCGCGGCTTGGCCTGCGGCACGGGACCGGTAAGCAGGGAGGGATCCACCTGAACGCCCAGGGAGAGCCCCAGTTCCAGCAATTTGTCCTTGATTTCGTTGAGGGATTTTTTGCCGAAATTGCGGTACTTGAGCATTTCGCTTTCGCTCTTCATGGCAAGCTGGCCAACGGTCGTGATATTGGCATTGTTGAGGCAGTTGGCGGCACGCACGGAAAGCTCGATTTCGTTGACGCTCATGTTGAGCAACTTGCGCAGGCGGGCCGTTTCCTCGTCCTGGACGGCGGAAGGAGCTTCCTCAAAGTTGACCTGCTTGTCGTCATAGTTGACGAATACGTCCAGGTGATGGCGCAGAATGGCGGAAGCCTGGAGCATGGCGTCTGCGGGGGCGATGCGGCCGTCCGTCCAGACTTCAAGGATCAGCTTGTCGTAGTCAGTCATCTGCCCCACACGGGTATTCTGCACAGAATACTTCACGCGGGTAACCGGAGAGAAAATGGAGTCGATCGGAATCACGCCGATGGGCATATCCGGCACCTTGTTTTCATCGCCGGTGGCAAAACCGCGGCCCACGCGAACCTGGAATTCGCATTCGAACATGGTGTCCTGATCCAGAGTGCAAATGATTTGATCGGGATTGACCACCTGGTAAACGGTGTCGTCGGCAATATCGGCAGCAGTCACAACGCCCTGCTTATGCACGCGCAGAGAGAGCAGGCGCGGTTCCTTGCCGTTATGCTTGAATTTGACCTTTTTCAGGTTCAGCACGATTTCCGTCACATCTTCCACCACACCGGGCAGGGAGGAAAATTCATGCTGCGCACCGGCGATGCGGACGGAGGTAATGGCGGCGCCTTCAAGAGAACCCAGAAGAACGCGGCGCAGGGAGTTGCCAAGCGTATGGCCGTAACCGTTTTCAAACGGTTCCGCCACAAAGGTCAAATGATTCGCATCATTCGGATCTTCAATTTTTTCCAGACGGCTGGGAACCTCAAAACGGGCCAGCGTGGTAACGGCGGTTTCTTCTGCAGTAGTGGTTTCGTTTTCCGACATAATCGTATGTAATGTACCGGGTTTCCCCTCAACACGGACATGGCGGCCAATGCGCCTGAAGGACCAACGGCATGTTGTGGGAACGCCCGTGCGGGGAGCAATGTAACGATCTGTTTTCAACAATCAACTCTTTTCATGCCCGCCGGTAAATTTTCTGTGACTTAATGTACGTCATCTGGCATAGTAGGGCAAACCTATCATACCAACTCATGAAGCATCCTGATTTTTTGGACAACAGGGATTTTACAGGTGAAGACAAGAAACGCCCCTCCACCATGTCCATGGATTCCAGCTACCAGACTCTGGAAGGCGCCGTCAAAAAGCTTTCCGAAATAGCCTCCACCAGGCACGATCCCCGCTACCTCCAAGAGTATATCAAAACGGGAATCAACATGGCCCAGTCCGCCGCCTCGGACCATGATTTTACCGTCCTGATCCGCTCCGGGCGGGAGATGTACCGCGCCAACTGCGTTTTCGCCCCGTACCGCCACATCCGCAAGATTTCCGTCTTCGGCTCCGCCCGCATCAGGAATGACGAACCGGCGTATGAAACGGCGAGGGAATTCGCCAGGGAAGCCAGCGAACACGGCTACATGGTCATTACCGGAGGCGGACCGGGCATCATGCAGGCAGCCAATGAAGGGGCGGGAGAACAACGCTCCTTCGGCCTGAACATCACCCTGCCGTATGAACAGACCTCCAACCATGTGGTGGCCCACAGCGACAAACTCATTAATTTTTATTACTTTTTCGTCAGAAAACTGAACTTCGTGGCGGAAAGCGACGCCATGGTGGCATTCCCCGGAGGCTTCGGAACCATGGATGAAGTGTTTGAAACACTCACTCTGATCCAGACGGGAAAAGCGACCATTTACCCGATCGTCCTTCTGGATTCCCCCGGCAAAACCTTCTGGCTGAACTGGCTGGCCTTCATTCGCGTGGAACTGGTGGATTCCGGACTGATTTCCGCAGACGATCTTCATCTCATCCATGTCACTAAAAATCCGGCGGAAGCCATGGAACACATCGACCGTTTTTACCGGATTTTCCACTCCTACCGTTTTGTCGGAGATTCCATCGTCATCCGGCTGAATGCGCAGCTTCCCGCCCAGTGGGTGGAACATCTGGAACGGGACTTTTCAGACCTGATTCTGCCTGGGGGGAAAATGATCCAGAGCGGCCCCCTGCCGGATGAAGCGGACGAACCACACCTGGACCGCCTGCCCCGGCTCGTCTTCCCCATCAAACGCGGCAACTACGGCAGACTGAGGCTGCTGATTGACCGCATCAACCAGACGCCCAGCCGAACCTATTCCCCGCCCACCCATGCCTGACGCCTTTCCCGCATGGGTGATTCCCGTGGTTTTCGGCCTGATGGGGGCCTGCATAGGCTCCTTCCTGAACGTGGTTATCTACCGTATGCCGCGGGGCGTCTCCGTCAACGATCCGGCGCGTTCCTTCTGCCCGGAATGCGGAAAACCCATTCCCTGGTTCCTGAATATTCCGGTTCTGAGCTGGCTGGCTCTCCGGGGTAAATCCGCCTGCTGCGGAACGCGCATCAGCTTCCGATATTGCTTTGTGGAGCTGCTCACGGCCCTGCTCTTCGCGGCCATCGGCTGGAAATACGCGGACGCTTCCACAGGAGCAGCCGTCCTGCTCTGCTTGTGGACTGCCATGGCCATTGTCATCATGTTCATTGACGCGGAACATCTGATTGTCTTCCGCTCTCAGGCATTTATCGGCGCCTTGGCCGGAACGGGGGCCTGCGCCCTTTACCCTTTCCTCCTGCCGGACAGCCATGTCATGACCTGGACGGACGCCTTCACGGCATCCGTGCTGGGAGGAGCGGCAGGGTATGCGGTCATCAGGCTGGTGATTGAATTGGGGAAGCTTCTGTTCGGCACCTGGAAACAGCATTTTGACGTTCCCGCCCCGTGGAGTTTGAGGGAACCGGAATCCGAGCGGGAGGAACTTCAGCTCATCGTCAACGGCCAGCCTCACGACTGGTCCATGCTTTTCCACCGGTCTACGGACAAGGCCGTCCTTTCCGGAGGTTCCGTCACCATTGACGGCAAAACGCACCCTGCCTGCTCCGTCACGCTGCGGTACGACAGGATAGAGATGGAAAACGGGGACGTTTTTCTTCTGGAAAGACTGGAAAGCGTGGAGGGAAATCTGACGGATATCCATGCCAGCAGGGAAGCCATGGGATCAGGCGACGCCTGGATTCTGATGATGGCCGGATGCGCGGGCGGCTGGCAGGGCGCCCTGTTCAGCCTTTTCCTCGGCTCCCTGCTGGGGATTGTACAGGCTGCCGCCTCACGCATGGGGTTCGGCAGAAACCTCCCCTTTGGCCCCGCTCTTCTCAGCGCCGCTCTGATCTGGCTGCTGGGCGGCAGCCAGTGGTGGCAGGCCTACATCCGCTTTATTTCCGGCGAATAATTTTTTCCGCTATGACACGGGCGGCACGCGCTCGCGCCCAATTGCTGTATTCCCTCACTGATTTCCTTCATATTCAATGGGTTCACCCTTCTTTACCCCGGAAGAAAACAGGTGTCATAAAAACAGCGGCGCACCCCCTCTCCGACGCATTTGCCTTTTTATTTTGCAACCGGAATGAATTCCAGGGGTTCCTTTTAGCAAAGGGAGACGTTTCCGCCTGTTTGAAACACCGCAGCGCACGCTCCTTTCCGAAACGCATCAAACCTCACCATTCAAAGATATGACCAAGCAAATGATTATCGCCGCGGCTTTCGCCGCATGTTCCGCGTTCGCTCAGGACGCTCCGCCGCCTCCCGCTCCGGAGGCTCCTTCCGATGCTCCTGAAATGCAGCCCCCCCTGAAAGAAGGGGAGGTCATCGCCACCATGCCGGAGGCAGAGACCGCCAGGGGCCAAAACGGGTTCAGATGAAGAGAATCGATCCCGGTATCATGATTGTCGGAGAAGAACTGGTATTGGCCAAATACGATACCGACAAGGACGGAAAGCTTTCCGACGAGGAAATAGCCGTTCTGCAAGCCGACGTCAAGAAGGCCCAGGAAGCCAAGAAAGCCGCCATCCTGAAGAAATTTGACAAGGATGGGGACGGCAAGCTTTCCAAGGAGGAAAGAAAGGCTATGCAGGAAGAATGGCTTAAGGACCATCCGGAAGCTGCCAAACGCATGGAAGAAATGAAAGCCCGCCAGGAAGCCAGGAAAGCCGAAATTCTTAAGAAGTACGATAAGGATGGCGATGGCAAGCTTTCCGACGAGGAAAAGAAAGCCATGCGGGAAGATTGGGCAAAAAACCATCCGGAAGCTGCCAAGCGCATGGAAGAAATGAAAGCCCGCCAGGAAGCCCACGCCGCCGCCATGATCAAAAAATTTGACAAAGACGGCGACGGGAAGCTCTCCCCGGAAGAATTGCAGTCCATTCCCCCTCATCACGGCCAGCCCGGCCCGCACCATGCCGTTCCCGGTGGCTCCAAAGGACCGGGAATGCCCAACATGGACGGTCCGAGGCGTCCGGGAGGCCCCAGAGCTGAAGGCCCCCGCGCTCCCAGAGGACCGGAAGGCCGCAGAGGCGGTGAAGGACGCCGTGAAGACGGTAACCGGGGCCTCCGCGGCAACCGCCCTAACGGTCCCCGTCCCCAGCTTGACCCCAACCGCGCCCCGATCATGGCTGCCGGATGGATCCTGATTGAAGAAAAGTATGACGCCGACAAGGACGGAAAATTGAATGAGGCTGAAATGGCCCAGCTCAACGCTGACGCTTCCAAGGCTCTTGATGCGCGCAGGGAAGCCAGAAAGGCAGCCCGCGGCAACAACGACATGCCTCCCCCTCCCGCCCCGGCACAGGAGGAAGGGGATGATGAATAATCTCACCCGCAGAAATACATAGCAGGAAACCAGAGATACGGCCCCGTCTGCCTAACGGCAGGCGGGGTTTTCTTATGCCTGAAATAAAAGAGGGAGGAATGCGAGACAGAAGAGCCATGCGGAAGCCGTAGCCGCATATGGTGGAAACAGGAAAAGCGAAAGAGGCGGACGGGGAAAGAACACGGAGGTTATTCCATACAGAGCCTTTCCCCTTCCCTCTCTTTCCAAGAAACAGACCGGGGAAGGCATTCAGCCTTCCCCGGTCAGAGGTTTAACGGCTCAACGCCAAACCTCAGGCTCCGGCCTTCATGGCCTGTTTGACTTCTTCATGCAACCCATGCTTCCGGGAGAAGAAAAGAGCCGCCGGAGAAGCGATGAAGATGGAGGAGTACGTACCAATCAAAATGCCTGCGGAAATCGTCCAGGCGAAGTCTTCCATGGAAGGACCTCCAAAGAAGTACAGGCACACCAGCACGGCCAGCGTGGAAAGAGAGGTCAAAATAGTACGGGAAAGCGTCTGGTTAATGGCTTCGTTCATGATTTGTGAAGCGCTTTCATTCGGGTCGGAGAAGCGGAGGAATTCGCGGATGCGGTCAAATACGATAATTTTGTCATTGATGGAGTACCCCGCCACCGTCAACAACGCGCCAATATGAATAACATTCAGCTCCGTTCCGCTGAGAATCACCAGGCCAAGCACCAGCAGGACGTCATGCGTCAGGGCGATGACCGCACCAATGGCGAAGGTCCATTCAAACCGCACCGTCAGGTAAACCATGATTCCCAGAATGCCGAAGAAAAGGGCCCATGCGGAAGTAATGAGCGTATCGTACCCCATGGACTGCCCGATGGTTTCTTCACTGAACGGAGCGTTGTCCAGAACCGGAAACGCCTTGTCCAATGCCGTGGTGATAGCCTCCTTGTCCTGGGCATGGTCGGAGAAATTAATCAGAATATTCACTTTGCTGCTGTCCGTGGACTCCGCCACCTCCTGCACCGTAGCCTTCTGGGTCAGGGACAGCTTGTTGACCACGCCTTCCACTTCCCGGAAGGAGATGTCACCCTTGTTCACCAGATAGGAAATGGAAGAACCGCCCGTAAAGTCCATGCCCAGGCAATCCTTGCCCTTTACGGCGCCAAATACAATGCATATCATCAGCAGAATGGCGGAAAGAGAGCAGGACCAGATTTTCTGGCTCATGAAGTCGATATTCGTCTTTTTCTTGAAGAGGTTGAGGAATTTAAGATCCTTCATCATGCCGACGGTATCCGCCCAGTAGAACAGGACGCGGGTAACGAGAATCGCCCCAATCATGGAAGTGATGACGCCTACTGTCAACGTGACGGCAAACCCCTTGATGGTGCCGGTTGCCATCCAGTACAGGATGACGGCGGTAATGAGCGAGGTGATATTGGAGTCAAAGATGGCGGAGAACGCCTTGTCAAAGGAGTTGCGGATAGCCACGCGGAAGGGGCGCCCCATTTCCTTTTCTTCCCGCAGGCGTTCATAAATCAACACGTTCGAGTCCACCGCCACGCCCAGAGTCAGCACAATACCGGCAATACCCGGCAGCGTCAGCTCAAACCCGAAGATAGACATGGCTCCCAGAAGAAGCAGGGCATTGATCGTCAGACCCATGATAGCCACCAAACCGGCAAAGCGGTAGTAGATGATCATCATGATGAAACAGAGGATCAATCCCGTAATGCCAGCGTATTCCCCCTGAAGGAGGGCCGTATGCCCCAAAGAGGCGGAAATTTCACTGGCGGACTCAAAATTGAGCTTGTTGGTAAGGGGGTTGGAAAGCACCTTCGTCAGGGCTTCAGCCTCTCCGGGAGCATCCAGCCCGCTGATTTCAAAACTTTTCGAAAGAATGGCCTGGACCGTTGGAGCGCTCTTGACCACATCATCCAGCACAATGGCCATGCGGTCGTGGCCCAGCTGCATGCGGGAAGTCAGGTTATACATCTTGTCCGCCCCTTCGTTGCTCAGGGTGACGTTGACGTGGCCGGGACGGGCCAGATCCACTCCGGCGCGCACGATATCCCTGCCTGTCAGCGATTCACGCTTTTCCAGGAATATTTTTTCCGTGACGTCCTCACCCTTGCCGTTTTTGAAGGTATATTCATACATCCTGTAGCCGGGAACGCGGATGCGCCCCTCCGCCACCAGTTCGTTGTTACGCGGGTGGACAGGGAGAATCTGAAGTTTGGCTACTTTGGTCAGGATGGCCTTGGTTTCCTCGCGCTTGGCAGGATCCGCAGCGGGGATTTGAACTTCTATAAGATTCAGGTTGTCTTTTTTCTTCGGGCGGATAATGACGTCATTGGCCCCGGTACTGTTAAGGCGGTCCGTCAGGATCACGCATGCCTGTTCCATGGCCTGGTCCGTCAGGGGAATGGGCTTGCCGTCGTCTCCGATATTCGGTTCCACGCTCAACGTGAAGGAGACGCCCCCGGCAATGTCAATGCCGTATTTCAACCCCTGCTGGAAGAGGGAGAACAGGGAAAAAGACGCAATGCCGATAATGAAAATCGTTCCGGCATTGCGCTTGACCTTGTCCTGGTCGGAACCCAGATACCAGAAAAACACACCCAGCAACACCAGACCGCCAATGAAGATGAAAAGAGGGTTATTGAAGAGATCGTAGATGAAGGCGAGAGGAGCGGACATTCCGCCAGGTGCGGGTAGAGTATCGGCAGATGCCAGGAGATTCATAGACATTTCAATCCGGATTGGGTGTGAATAATACGGCAAAGGATTGTGGAGAAATTCACCAGCAGGTCAAGCCTTCTGTGCGTGTGCCCGTTAAGGGGAAAGCCTCCTTTCCGGGGCGGTGGGAAAAATGCTCCGGAAAGGCAATGAATAACCCGGTTTCCGCAGGGAAACCGGGTTGAAAGGAAAAGGAAAAACACCGGGGATTACATGCCGGCCACCGTCTCCGCCGGAGCGGGAACAGGCTCCGCGGGAGCCACAATCGCAGGAACGGCAAGGGGAGAAGAATCCGGGACAGCAGGAGCCGCGGGCATGGAAGGAGCATGGCCGGCGGCGGCACGTCCTCTCCTGATAAGTTCGGAAACGGTCACCAGTTCATAGCCGCGGTTTTTCAATCCCTTCACAATGGCGTCCACCGCCGCCACCGTAGAAGCGTGAATGTCATGCACCAGAATGATGGAGCCGGGTTTGGCGCCGTTCACGGCGCGGGCGGCCACCACGGAGGAGCCGGGCTTGCGCCAGTCATTCGTGTCCACATCCCACATGACCGTGGTGAAGCCGAAGCGCTGGCGGGCCCAGGACGCCACGCCTGCATTCGTATAGCCGCCGGGGGGGCGCATGACCACGGGGACAACGCCGCAGGCGTTGCGGATGGCTTCATTAGTGCTCTGGAGCTGGGATTCCGCTTTTTCGCGGGGCACTTTGCTCAGATAAACGTGATTCCATGTATGGTTGCCTACTTCATGCCCCTCATTGACCATGCGGCGCACTACCTGGGGATGGGCCTTCACATTGCAGCCCTGCATGAAGAAAGTACCCTTGACGTTATTGTCGCGCAGGATGTCCAGCACCCTGGGGGTCAGCGTTCCATGGGGACCGTCATCAAAGGTGAGGGCCACCACCTTGTCCGGCACAGCCACACGGTTGACCGTTACCCCCGGAATGCGCGGGGAAAGAGGAGTATTATTATAGGACGGGCTTACGGAAGGCACCGGAACGGACTTGGGAGGCAATTTCACGGCCGGCCGGTCCGGCTTTTTCCCAGGAGCAGTCACGGGAGAAATGGTCGTTTTCACCGGAGAACCGGACTCCGCCGGCTGCTCCTGGTGCTGGGAACAGGCGGACAGGCCGAACGCCAGGGCACATGCAAGGAATAAATGTTTCTTCATAACAGGTTTTTGGAGGATTTACGCCCATCCCGCCTTCTTGTCACGTCCTAAATCATCCATCCGTGCGGCATGAAAAGGAATCCGCCCCCATGCCCCGGAAAGAATAATCCGAAAGCTCCGCGGGGAATGGAACGGGAACCGGAAGGCTATTCCGGGCTGTCCATATCTATGTAGCTGACGGAGACCGTTCTGCGCGGATTGGAAGGATCCCGGACCTCCACCTTCATCCGTTTGAAAAACCAGGATCCGTCCTTCAATTTCATCACGGAATCAATCATGAACCTTTTAGCCAGCTCCCCGCGGCGGTCAATGCCATCCACCTGCCACATGGCGCCGTTCTCCTTATCAATCCAGACGCGCACCCAGGCATATTGCCCCACCCCGGAATTAGGATTCGGTATCTGGACAATCCAGCAATCCCGCCCCTTGACGGTGCTCGCCGCATCATCCCGGACAATTTTTGCCTGGGGCCAGTACAGGTAGCGCATGGAAAGATCTTCGTACGTTACGTCCGTCCCCGCAATGGGCACCGCATACTGGGCAACCGGCAAAACACCGGCTTTCCCGTCCTTCCAGGAAAGGATCTCCTGGCCGCGGTCCTTGAATTTCAGGTCGAACCTGTTCCAGACATTATTGAGCTGGTACTGGAAGGCTATCAGATTGCCGCGCAGACTCATGGAAAAGGGAATTTTGACGCTGCGTTTGCGTATTTGCCCCTTAATGTCCTTGTTTTCCTGAAGAGTTGCCCCCTGGCGCACCCTTTTCAGCAGCTGCCCGGCATCCGGAGAAGCCTCCTGGGCCAAGGAGGCAGCAAAGGAAAAAAACACGGCGGCCATTCCCGCAAAAAAAGTGGAAAGTAAAGAATACCTGCGCAGCATGAATTGCTCATATCACTCCGGAAAGGCGGAAAAAAACCTTTTCTCAGTCACCGGGCGGCGTCCGTGACATTTTACGCCAAATTTTGCTCGACTAGGTAATACAAAACGACAAGATGTCCCCAACGACATTTATTGATCCATCAATTATGGAAACGCCAGCATTCTTGAAGCCTATCCAGTCCTATCCCGGAGAAATCGTCCAATTCATTGAGAGAATTCCGGGAGTAGACGTCACCGGAGACCGCGAAACCGTGCTGGAACGGCTGGAACCGTACCATAAGGCGGAAGTGGAAGCCCTGGGCTGGCGGTGGAAAGACCTGCGCCGCGCCGAACAGGTGCACGGCACGAAAGTTGCCCTGGTGGGGGACATCGGCTCCAATTATCCTGTGGAAGGCGTGGACGGCCTGATTTGCTCCGGAGTTTCCGACTGCGTGCTTGCCATTTACGTGGCGGACTGCGCCGCCGTGTGGTTGTACGACAAGGAAAACTGCCACCGTTCCCTGATTCATTCAGGCAAGGCGGGAACCGCCGGCAACATCGTTTCCAACACCATCAAGTCCATGAAAAAATGCCTTGGGGTGGAACCGTCCAACCTGATTGCCGTCATTTCCCCCTGTATCCGCCCGCCTCATTATGAGGAAGACATTCCTACGGCCATTAAGGCACAGCTCATTGAAGCGGGGGTGCCGGAAGAACAGATTCACGATTCCGGGCTGGACACGGCGGAGGATACCAAACGTTTTTACTCCTACCGCATGGAAAAAGGGCAAACGGGCCGCATGCTGGCCCTTTTCGGCCCGGATCACGCTACGCGGACGCACGCGATTATTCTTTAACAGCGGGAAGGCGAAGTTTTCATTCCTTATACAGCGCATCACGATTCTGCCGTGGTGCGCTTTTCTGTCTTGTAGTCCATACACGTTAGCGCTGGATGGGACCGGCCCGCAATCCCGCAGGGGACATGGCCGCGTCCCGCTTGCGGCAGGACCGCTCCGGTTATTCCGGACCCGATAATCCAAATTGCCGTTCCTGCATTCAAACTATCATTATATTTGCAATCATGGCAGTAACTATCAGCGATAATTATCAGGTAAAATACACCAGAAAATGGGGCACCCTGCTCCAGCAGCACGCCTCCCGGCTGGACAAGTATGTCAGCGTCATGCGCGACTTGAGCGGCAAGGTAGTATTTCTGGATCAATTCGGCATTCTGGACTTCACGGAAAAAACCACGCGGGTGGGGCAGACCGTTTTGAACGAGGCTCCCACCACACGCCGGTCCATGCGGCCGCGCACGTTCACCAAAGCCATTGGCTACGATGAATTTGACGCCACCCGCCTGGGAGACATGGACCTTCCCGTCAGCAAGACGATTGAAGGTCTCCAGGCCGCAGCAGGCCGCCGCATGGACGACGTGATGATCTCCGGCTTCCTGGATACGAACTACGTGGGAGAAGACGGCATGACCGCCGTTCCATTCAAGGAAAGCCAGCAAATAGCCGTGGATCACGTGGACAGCGGCACCAAATCCGCCAGCAACCTTACCGTGGCCAAGCTGCGCGCAGCCCTCCAGCTTTTTGAGGAAAACGAAGCCTGGAACCAGGATGCCCCGCAGTTCGGAGACCAGCTCGTCATTGCGGTAACCAGTTCCCAGATCATGAATCTGCTGAGGGAAACGGAGGTCAGCAGTTATGACTTCAACAATGTAAAAGCCCTGGTGGAAGGGAAAATAGACACCTTCATGGGATTCAAATTTATCCGCACCCAGAGGCTTCCCAAAACAGAAGAGGGAGTCCGTTCCTGCCTGGCCTGGGTAAAGAGCAAGGCCCAGTTTGGCATATGGAATGATTTCAAAGTGAAGCTTTCCGTGCGCGACGATATGGAGGAAGCCCTGCAAATCCGGGCCAAGTTCGCCTGCGGCGCCACCCGCCTCCAGGAGGAAGGCTTTGTCAAGATCCTGTGCGACGAAGGAGCCAGCTAACCCCTCTAATATCACGGCATCCTCCCTCCGGAAAAAGGGAGCCGCCCCGGACCGCCTGCGGTCCGGGGTTTTGCTTTTGAGATGACGGGCGCACGGAACACCCTATTTCAAGCTCTGCCGTAAGGCGGCAGCCCCAGCCATGCAGACGTTCATCCCCCGCAAACGGTAATCCGGCGAAGCCGGAGCAAAACGCATCCCGGGGTTCTCACCCAAGCCTTTTTCTGCCAGAAAAAATGTTCACGTTTTTCAGCCAGCGCCATGAATTGACCGCCGGATTCACCAGATAAGACAGATCCGTATATTTGGTGCGTGCATTATTGAAATGGCCCAGGGATTTGCAGAGGGAGGGCATGGGAGCGCCCTCTCCGCAGGAAACGAACGCAGGGGAAAGAGCATACAAATCACCATAACGTCCCAGATACCGGGCAAACCATTCCTCCAGAGAACCATAATACCTCAGCCATGGCCAGACCCTCTGATCTGACGGAAGAGATAAAAGAATGCGTTCACATAAGGAAAGGTCCATCACATACGCAGCTGATGCCGCCATATCCGTTACGCGCAGCAGGATGGATTTTTCTCCTTTCGCCACGGAGCAGGCCGTATGGGGAGACAAACGCGGCTCACTTAAAAACAGAGCAGTTCTTTCCCGGCAGCCTTTCAGCAGCTGCCCAAGCATCCGCGCCGTGGAACCTATTACCGGCAGCCTGAAACGGCACTCTTCCTCCACAATCATGAAACGGGAGAAATGGAAGGAAGAAGCCAGCGTTAAAGCGGCCTGGTGACCCAACACCCGGGCAGCTTTCCGTCTTTCCTTACGAAACCGCTCCTTATCCCAATCCCCTTCCGGAAGAGGAACGGGCACCGGAGGCAATTCATAAACCGGAACGCCATGCGGGACATACGCCTTCCAGGACCATTCCGGATGTCCGGACGAATCTTTTTCCGTCCTTACCACCAGCACGGCATCCAAAGCCGCCCAAAAGGGATTCCGCCCCATCCGCAATAACCTTGACCAAAGCATATTCATGGCCTTCACCTAGCTCCATCCGAACTCCCTTTTCAAGCCGGACCTCCATTCTCAACATGTTTTTAACGTGCAGAGGCAGGAAAATAACGCCCTCCGCCACAACAAGGAAACGGACCATACGAAACAGCCCTGCCGGCATCTTGAACGGCAGCCGGCGCCAACATCCGTCAATCCGTCTGCCGGGAAACCGGTCAACAGGGCTGGCACAGGAAGAAAAACACAGTTCCAAAAGGGGAAAAGGCAGGCGAACTGACATACTCGGCCCCAAAATGAAGTGGAACTCATCAATAGAAGATTGACCTTCCTTCCTTTGCTGGGATAGTAGGATGTATGCAGCAGATTGTACGTGAACATCAGGCCTATCCGCCGAAAATCGTTGCGTCCGTTACCTCGTGGGAGCTATGGAAAACGCTGAAAGGAAAAGATTTAACAGACCAGTGCGATCTAGTGGAACTGCGCGTGGATGCCCTTCCCCCGGAACTCACGACTGAACAGGTTATGGAGTTCCGGCCGGAGATGCCCCTGCTGGTCACCGTGCGCTGCCATGAGGAAGGAGGGCTGCGCCGCATCCCGGAAGAAGAGCGCTTTGCCCTGCTCCGGGCCTATATGCCATATGCCGCCGCCATGGACATTGAAATCAAGGCCATGCGCCACGCCAGGGAACTGGTTATGGAAGCGCGGGAGCGGGACGTCATCATCATCGGCTCCACCCATGATTTCCAAATCACTCCGGGTGTGGATTACCTGCGCGAACAGGAAAAAAAGGCGCGCTCCTACAAGGCGGATATCGTCAAATTTGCATTCACGCCCTGCCTGGCCTCGGACATCCAGACAGGAGTACAGCTTTTCACCAAGCCCAAGGGGCCGATCGCCGTCATGGGAATGGGGCCCATGGGACCCGTCTCCCGCCTGCTTTACTCTCAACTGGGTTCCTGCCTGGTATATGGCTACCTGGGAGAAGAGGAAACGGCCCCCGGGCAATGGCACGTCTCACTCATTAAGGAAACCCTCCGCCGCCTCGGCCCCATCCTCCGCTGATTACGGAGCCTTCCCTCACATGAATATTATTACTTCCGCCTTTCTGGCGGCACGCCCCAAGACGCTCACCGCCTCCCTGATTCCGGTATGGGCAGGCTGCATGGTGGTGCAGAAACTGACCGGCAGCTGGAATGCGTCCCTGGCCCTCCTGACACTGGCTTCCTGCCTGTGCCTCCAGATTGCCTGCAATTTTTTCAATGACGCCATTGACCATGCCAAGCACGCCGATACGGAACGGCGGACCGGGCCCGTGCGCATGACGGCCAGCGGAGCCCTCTCCCACAGAACAGTCATGCTCATCGGCCTCTTCTTCCTGCTGGGAGCGTGCCTTCTGGCCTTTCCCCTTATCGAACTGCGCGGCTGGCCCATCCTCGCCATCGGCATCCCGTCCCTCTATTTCACCTATGGCTATACGGGAGGGCCGTGGCCGCTGGCCTACAAGGGCCTGGGGGAAATATTCGTCATCCTCTTCTTCGGACTGGTTGCCGTACTGGGAACCATTCTGGTGCAGATAGGCACGGCGCCCGTCGTGCCCGGCACGCTGGTGGAATCGCTTGCGGTGTACAATGCCGGCATCGTAACAGGCATTCAATGCGGCCTCCTGTGCGCCGTCATGATATCCGTCAACAATATCCGCGACAGAAAGGAAGACCTCACTACGGGCAAGCGCACGCTGGCCGTGCGGCTGGGGGAAGGAAAGGCGCGCGCCATGGCCCAGTCTTTCATCCTGGCTGCCTACATCACGCTGCCCACATCCAGCCGGGCCCTTCACCTGAACCTGTCCCATACGTGGTGGATGTGGATACCCTCCATCCTCTTCGGCGGGTATCTGATGCTCCTAATCCGCAAAACGCCCGCGGACAGCCGCATGAACAGGGTACTGGCACTCTCCTCCCTCCATTTGCTCCTGTATCTGGCTACCTACACAATTCTTCCCACACGCTGAAAAACGCTTAACCCCGCCAGCGTAGTTAACTACGTTCATCATGAATCCGCTTCCATTCATTCCCGCTTTTCTTATTCTCCCTGTCCTTTTCTCCTGCACCCAAAAAAGCAATCTGGAAATCGCCACCGGCAAAGTGACGACCATCAAGCTGGGCAACGTGGTCCGCATCAAGGAAATCAACGTCCTTACCTCCACGGACGACGGCACCTTTGCCAACATGGCCGGAACGGCGGCGGAGGCCATGACTCCCGGCATCATCGGCATGGGGACCTCAAAACTGGCTTCCGCCACAGGCTCCATCGTGGACGGCAGGGTGGAAGCCGTCAAAATGATCCGCGTGCGCGTCAAGCTCAAGGATACGAACGAACTTGTGGAAGTACAGCAGGAAGTAACGCCAAACTTCACCCTGAAAATAGGCCAGGAAGTCGTCATTACCCAGGGAAGCACGCCCGGCAATGTCTGGCCCGATTAACGGATATATGAACCACGCCGCGGCACCAGCCCCGCCGCCCCGGGGCCTCCTGATTAAGAGCACGGGCCTCCTGACGGCCGTTTCCCCCCTCTGCACATGGCTCCTTTGGGACACCCTCCCTGCCGCCGCATTGCTGGCCCCCCTGTTTCTCGTTTCCATATTCGCAGGAACGGCACGGGCCATGAAAAAAAACATCCATGAAACATTCCTGCCGGTACTTCCGGCGGTATGGCTCACCCTGGCCGCGGGGCTGGCCTTCACAGCCGTCAGCCTGTTTTCCCAGGCGGCTTTCATCTGGCTTCCCCAGATACTGGCAGGAACGGCAGCCATGCCGCACGCATGGCTCATCCCGCTGGGGCATCTGAATCTGCTGGCCATCCTGAGCTCCCTTCTCCTGCTGACCCTGGCGGCGGCTTATGCATGCCTGCTCTGCATCGGAAAGAAAACCATCCGACCGGCTGCTGGAAAAACGCAAGCCACAGCCTGACCCCTGCCTTTCCCGGCGGAACAACGCCCCCCCGCCTATAAGGGAATGAAAATCCCTCAGCTCTCCCGCATCAGTCGGAACACGTCTTCCGGCCGCATCCCGGCGGCACGCATTTCCTGAAGGCTCAGGCTCCTGTCCCTCTTGGCAAGCCGCTTGCCGGAAGCATCCTTCACCAGCCGGTGATGATACCACTGCGGAACAGGAAGCCCCAACAGGGCCTGGAGCGTCCGGTGGATGCCCGTCACAGGGAATAAATCCTCACCACGGCTTACATGGGTGACTCCCTGGGCAGCGTCGTCCACAACCACGGCAATATGGTAGCTGGCGGCGCAGTCCTTGCGGCCCAGAATCACATCCCCCAGTTCTTCTGGACGGCAAACCTGATCTCCGAACCGCATGTCCCTCCATAGCAGGGGACCGGTAATCCGCGCCGCAGCACGGCAATCCAGCCGCCAGGAAAAAGGTTTGCCGGATTTGAGAAGCTCTTTCCTGCGCCCCTTGTCAAGCAGCCGGCAAGTTCCCGGATATACGTCCACGCAGCCCCCCTGCGGCGCCCCACCCATGGCGGCCACCTCCTCCGCAATCTCCCGGCGCGTACAGAAACAGGGGTACAGCACGCCCCGGTCCTTCAGCGTCTGAAGAGCGTGTTCATAAGCGCTGAAGCGTGAAGACTGAACCATCATGGGACCGTCAAAGCGGATGCCCAGCCACTCCAGATCTTTCAATATGCCCTGAACAAACTCCGGACGGCACCGCGTCTGGTCGATATCTTCCATCCTCAGCACGCACTTCCCGGAAAAACGGTTCGCCAGGGAACGGGCTTCCCACGCAGCCAGGGCGTGCCCCAGATGGAGATTGCCTGTAGGGCTGGGAGCAAACCTTGTTATTATGGGGGAATCCATGCGGCGCACCAACAATAAAAAAGCGCAGGAACCTTTTCAAACCCTTTCCGGAAAATTATTGCGGCTTGACAGATAGAAGCCGGGAAAGTAGGAGAGTTGGACCCTTTCCCCACACCTTCAACTTTCAAGCCATGCTTCCTCTTCTCAACATCAACTCCGCCTCCGTCATAGGCTGGCTGGAATCAGCGGCCGCCCAGCAATGGATTGTAGGCATTCTGCTGGTCCTGTTATTCATCAGCTTCATCAAGGAATGGATGCCCGTGGAAATCACAGCCCTGACAGGCACCGCCGTCCTCATGCTCACGGGAATTCTGAGCACGCGTGATGTGCTGTCCAGCTTTGCCAACAGCGGACCGCTGACAGTGGTGTGCATGTTCATTCTGAGTGCTTCCCTGGAAAGAACGGGATTAATAGGAGACCTTTCCAAACTGTTCAACAAGGTAGCCAAGGGGAGGGAACTGACCGCCCTGCTGGTCATTACACTGGGAGCGTTCATGGTTTCCCCCTTCGTCAACAACACCCCGGTGGTCGTCATCCTGATGCCCATCGTGCTGGCCTTCTGCAGGGATCATAACATCGCGGCCTCCAAGCTGCTCATCCCCCTCTCCTACGCCACCATTCTGGGAGGCACCTGCTCCGTGGTCGGAACATCCACCAACGTAGTTGTGCTCGGCCAGGTGCAGAAACTGGGTTATGACGGCATCCAGATGTTCACGGTAACGCCCATGGGCCTGATTTATGCGGCGGCGGGCCTGCTCTACCTCTGGACATTAGGCCGCAAATGGCTTCCATCCCGCCCCACTTTGTCCACCATGCTTCCGGGCGGCATCCAGCGCGATTTCCTGCTCCAGGTCAGAATTCCCGCGGATTCCCCCCACATCGGCACCACTCCCATCAACCTGATGCAAACCGAGTTGCTGGGCACCAAAATCGTGGAAGTTCGCCGCAGGGGATTCTCCATGCAGGAAGAGCTGCAGCACATCAACCTGGAAGAAGGAGACCGCATTCTTTTCCTGTGCAACGCCAGAAAAGTCAACCAGGTGAGGGAAGCCAAAGGCGTGGACCTGGGCTGGGATGACAGCCGCGGGCTGGAAACGCTGGAGCAGCGCGATGTGCAAATCGTGGAAGGCATGATCGCCAACAATTCCGAATTCGCCGGGCTGTCCCTGTCCGAACTCAAGCTGCGCCAGAGATTCAACATCTTCGTGCTCGCCATCCACAGGCAGGGCAAAAACATCACGGACATGGGGCCGAACACCAAGCTGGCGGCAGGGGACACGCTTCTTCTGGAAGGACCGCAGGAAGGAATGAACCGCATCCTGACCAAGCAGCGCATCATCCCCCTGAGCCAGCGTCCTGCGGAAGCGCACAACCGCAGCAAACAGGGCTGGGCCATCCTGGCCATGGGGCTGTTCATTTTTATCGGCCTGCTGGGCTCCTTTGAGCAATACGGGGAATTCTTCAAATTCTTCGCGCGCTTCAATCCCTTCTATCTCGCCTACATTGGGGCTCTCATCGTCATCATCTCCGGCTGCATCAAGCCGAAGGAAGCCTACCAGGCGGTGGACTGGGGCATTATTTTTCTGATTCTGGGAATGCTGTGCGTGGGAGAAGCCATGAGCAAAACCGGGCTTGCCAAAGCCATTGCTTTCGGCGTAGTGGATAATATAGGCCCGTTGGGGTGCCTGGTCGCCATCTCCGGCCTGTACCTGATCTGCTCTATCCTGACGGAGATGATCTCCAACAATGCCGTAGCGGCCGTCATGGGGCCTCTGGCTTATGAAATGGCCCTGCAATTCGACGCCAACCCCATTCCCTTCATTCTGGCTGTCATGTTCGGCGCCAGCGCCAGCTTCTCCACCCCCATCGGCTACCAGACCAACACTTACGTGTACAATGCGGGCGGTTACAAATTTAAGGACTTCGTCAAAGTGGGACTCCCCCTCAACCTGCTCCTCTGGGTCATTTTTACCTGCGCCATCGGCTGGTTGTATCCGCTCAAGTAGAGCGATAATAGCTTTGGAAGGCCCGGTCAACGGAAAGGAAACCAAGCACCCGGTCAAAGGCGCCATCATTCCCACGGGAACAAAAAACAATATCCCTGTTTCGTCTAAAAGCAGGGCTCCTATTTTACATTATCCTTCTCCTTAAGAAGAGAACAACGGGAAACAGTAGTTTCATCCATCCACGTTCAACTGACAGTCAAACATTTTAGTCAAAAAGGCAATTAACGGATACAAGGAAACGGGGCAGTATCTGACCTACCGGGACACCTTTGCCTGGAGGATAATTTCAACATTGAATTATTCAAAGAGCCTATGAGTATCCTGCCCGTCAAGAATTTCAACCCGCGTTTTTTCACGCAGGCCGGATCAGAGGAAAGGGAATCACATACCATATAGGCACGGGAAGAAAACCAATTCCAAATGTCTCGGAACCGGAGCCGCCATCCCGGATGCCATGTGACGGGGGACGAAACGAGAGAACGCAGTCTCTCGATAAACAGGCAAGACCTTATCACCGCATCAGTCCCACCCGCATGGACTGGCATTTGAGCAGGGCGCAAAAGGAAGCATAATCCGTCTCGCGGTCGGAGGAAACCAGGCAGTACTGGTACTGCGGCAGGCAGGCGTCTTCCTGTTCCGCATTGCGAAGACGCAGGGCAATGGTTTCAGCGCCATCCGTCTGCCGTCCGCAAAGGCGGTTTTTAAGCTCCGCCTGCGGCACATAAATGTAAACGTCCGCATAGCAGAGGGGTAGAATGCCCTCCCGGCAGGAACGGACTTGCCCAGCCCCCTGCACGTCAATATCCATCACCACGTTTTTCCCCTGTTCCAGAAGAGTCAAAATATCCGCTTTCAGCGTACCGTAGCGGTTGCCGTGCACCTCCGCATATTCCAGAAAGTCTCCCCGCTCCACCCTGGCGTCAAATTCGGCGGGAGTCAGGAAATGGTAATCTACTCCATTGACTTCCCCGGGTCTGGGCTGGCGCGTCGTGCAGGAAATGCTGTACACGCACAGACCGTTTTCCGTCGCGCGGCGGCACAACGTCGTCTTCCCGGAACCGGAAGGCCCGGATACCACCAGCAATGTTCCCAATGGCTGTTTCATGGCTGTCATTCGATGTTCTGAACCTGTTCCCTGATTTTCTCCAGCTCCGTCTTGGCAGCCACAACCAGATGGGCCAGCGTGGAATCGTTCGCCTTGGAGCCGATGGTGTTGAATTCCCGGAAGATTTCCTGGCAAAGGAAATCCAGAGGCCTGCCCGCGGGAGCGGAGGAACCGCACAAGGTGCGGAACTGGTCAAAATGGGAAGAGAGACGGGTAATTTCCTCGGAAATGTCGCACTTGTCCGCAAACAGGGCAACTTCCCGGATGATGCGTTCATCGTCCGCAGAAACGGACAGGTCGGCATCAGCCAAGCGCTTGAGCATGGCCTCCCGAAGCCTGACAGGCACGGAAGGGGCATGTTCCGCGATACGGAGGCGGAATTGCTCCAAGACATCCAGCTTGCCAAGAACGTCCGCTTTCAGGTTGGCACCTTCCGCCGCACGCATGGAAATAAAATCCTTCAAGGCGGCTTTGAGCGCCTTTTCCACCATCGGCCACGCTTCTTCCGGAGAAAGGGATGCTTCCGCTGCGGAAGTAACGATATCCAGCCTCAGCAGGTCGGACGCCTGGAGGGGCAACGGTTGACCTGTCAGGTCAGACGCACGGTTCAGCAGTTCCGCCAGGGAGGCCAGTTTCTGCTCATCAAGCTGGAGGGAGCCATCCGCTTCCTCCAGACGCTCCACAGAAATGGAGACGCCTACACGGCCGCGGGAAACAGCCCCCTGCACGATGGAACGCACGGAGGCGTCCCATTCCGCATAGCCGCGCGGCACATTGACGGCAATTTCCGTTTGTTTGCGGTTTACGCCTGATATTTCAACAAGGATATTATAACGGTCTGTCTGGGCGGCGGCTCTGCCGAAGCCGGTCATGCTGTTCATGGATACGGGTCAGGTTTGGATTAAGAACGGGAGTAGGCCTTGCGCACTTCATCCGCCACGATGGAAAGCCCCTTGCGCAGGAGTTCCTCCGTCTGGGTGAAGCTGATACGGATGCATTCATGACGGTGCGGCCAGGGTTCCCCCTCCTCCGGAAGGGCGAAGAAAAAGTGATGGCCGGGATTTACAAAACAGCCCCGTGACTTGCACCGTTCGTAAAGCTCCTGGCACGTGATGGGCAATCCCTCAAACCACAGCCACAGGAACATGGCGCCCTCACTCTTATGAACGCGCCAGGGGATGGATTCTCCGAAAAGTTCCGGCAGCAGGGACAGGGCGAATTCCGCCCGGCCACGGTAAAACGGCGTGAGGGTTTCACGGCAGACTCTCTCCAGAGTGCCGTCTTCCAGATAGGGCGTCACCAGAGCCTGGCCCAGATTGTTCGGGCACAGGGATGACGTGGTCACCATGCTCACGACGGCACGAATGATCTCCGGGCGCGCAATGACAATGCCGGTGCGCGTTCCGGGCAACCCGATCTTGGACAGGCTCATGGTCAGGATCATGTTCTCATCCCAGGCCGGGGTTACGGGCACAAAACAAATATTGGGCAGCGGAGGCCCGTAAGCATTGTCAATCATCAGGGGAACCCCGGCGCGGGAAGTCATTTCCCGCAGAAGCCCCAATTCCTCATCCGTCACCACGTTCCCGGTGGGATTCGTAGGCCGGGACATGCAGACGGCGGCCGTTTCCGGACGTATGTCCAGACGGTCAAAATCAATCACGTACTTGAACGTGTGCCCGTCCAGCATGCGGATGCCGGGCCGGATGCCCCGGAACATGACGCCGCCGCACAGGGATTGGGACTGGTATCCCACATAATCCGGGCACAGGGGAAAAAGGATTTCACGCACAGCACCGTCCGGGCACGGGCCCGCCAGCATGTTGAACAGTGTAAAGCAGGCCATCTGGCCGCCCTGGGTAATCGCCACATTTTCCGGCGTCAGGTTCCATCCGCAACGTTCATTGAGAAAACGCACCAGGGCACGGATAAAGGCAGGATCCCCGCCCGGATGGGCATAATGGCCCACCAGCACGTCAAATTTGCCATTTCGCACCAGTTCCTCCATGCTGCGCCGCCAAAGTTCCGTCACTTCAGGAATAACGGCGGGGCTCCCGCCGTTCAACTGGCACAGGCCGGCGTCTCCCGAATGGAGGGCCTTGAACAAATCCTCCATCAAATCATCAATACCCGTTCTGGCCGTCAGATGTCCTCCGATCTCCGATAATTGCATCATGCCGCAGGCATTGTAGCCGCATACGCGTTTTATGCGAGAAAAATCATTGTTCCGGAGGGCACATGAACAGTTTGACTTTCCCCTCCGTTAAGGTTCATAATCCCTGGCATGTTCAACATCGTGAGATTCACCAGGCGTACCTGTCCGGCATTGGCCCTCACGCTGGCCCTTACTTCGTGCGACAGCAGTACGAATGAAGCCCTGACCTCCTTCCTGACGGGGAATTCATCCCAGGAACACCAGCAGCTCCAGGCCCAGCTCCAGCAAATGAAAAACACACTGGCCCAGACGGAACAGGAAATAAGCCAGGCGGAATCCCACGAGGCCCGCGTTAATTACAATCTTCAGAAAAGGCTTTCCAACCCGGGAAGAATCACGACGCCCTTCACGGTGAAGGATATAGACGACCTGCCTTCCAAACGCCGCGACTTTGAGCACCTGTGCTTTGACATTGAAGACATGCGCAAAACGCTGGCGCAGCGCAAGCAGGAATTCCATGCCCTGCAATATCAATATAACGCGTATGCGGCCAAACTGGCTGAATTCAAACAAACCCACCCGGTAGACTAACCTCCATTCCCGCGCATCCCATGACCGACGCCCCCGCTCCCAGACAGCCGTCCGGCGAAACTCTCCCCCCTGCGGAAGACGAAACCCGCTTTGCTCCGAAGGAGAACGGAGGAGAACATAAGGATGAAAACTCCGTCCCCGCAGCCAAAAAACGTCTGAAAACCTCCCTGGACGTCGTCTCGGAACACGCTGCGGAAGAAGAATCCGCCCGGCAGGAGGATTCCGAACGGAAAGCCAGGGGAGACGCTCTTTTCTGGAACCTCTGCCTGGGGCTGTTCGCCCTTATCGTCATCAGTGCCGGCTATATTGTTTATGAAAAATTTTCCCAGCTTCCAGACCCTGTCAAAGATGCTCGGGAAGCTTTGGAGGACAATCATGCCCAGCTGCTGAAGAAGCAGGAACAGCTCAGGGAAATACGGAACAGGACCGCTCCCAAGGAACAGCTGCTCAGCCTTTTGGATATCTTTGAACATACGGCCTCCGACCTGGAAGAGACGCAAAAATCCATTGAGAAAGAGAAAATGCGCGTAGCCGGCATCCGGGGAGAAATCCGCTCCTACTTCGAACGCTACCGCCAACACGCCAGAGCCAAGGCACGCGGCCGCAAGTTCGACATTCTGAAGACATCCCATTCAGGCAAAACTTATTTGAATGTGGAAATCACCCGCGTGGAAAATGAATTCGTGCGTATCATGCACGAACAGGGAAGCACCTCCATTCCTGCCGGAGATCTTCCTGACGACATCCGGGAAATGCTGGCCTACGGCGACCCGCTGAATATTACGGCCATGAACCAGACGGATGCTTCCCTCAAATCCCCCGTTATCCGCAGGGCGCCCTCACCGGCCCCGGCTGCCGCCCCCGTGCCCCAGCCCGCCAAAAAGAAAGTGGTGGTGGAAGATCTGGACCCGCCCGCCGGAAAACCGAAAATTGAAACACCTACCCACACCGGAGATTCCGGCAGCTCCTCTTCCGGAAACATGTGGGTTCCCCCCGCCCATTCTCCGCTTCCCCCCATGCAATAATGACATTCCTGCCATGAAAACAATCATACATCCCCTCGCAGCCATACTCCTCGCCTGGAGTGCCGGCGCCTCCGAAACATGGAGTACCAGCCCAGCGGAAGCCATGCAGCAAGCCGCCGCGCAGAATAAGGGAGTAATGCTGGAATTCACCGGTTCCGACTGGTGCGGAGCCTGCATCATGCAGAAAAAGCAGGCTCTTTCCCTTCCTGAAATCCAGACAGCCATTTCCCGTTCCTTTATTCCCGTGGAACTGGACTACCCACGTAAAAAGCAGCAGGACGCGCAGACAAAAACTTCTCTGGGAACCTATAAAAAATCCTACGGCATCACCGGATTCCCCACGCTGGTGTTTGCGGATGCCCAGGGGCGGCCCGTCCACACCGTCGTAGGTTATTCCAATCCTGCCCAGGTCATGCAGGATACGAAAAAAGCGGCGGAAGCACTCAACACGCAGCAAACCCTGACGAACAAGCTGGAGGAAAAGCTCACTGACCAGCAGCGGCGGGACACGCTGGTTCAATTGCTGAACACGGTTCCCCAATCCAGCATCCGCACTTTCTATAAGCCGGCGCTGGCAGAACTGGAAAAACTGGACCCGCAGGACGCTTCCGGAATTCTCGCCAAACTGCACAGGGACGATCTGCTCCATGCCCAGAAATTGGAATGGGCCGATACGTTCCGGAAGAAAAACGTCCACATTCTGGCGGATCAAAATCCTGATGAAGCGCTTTCCATCATGGACAGCTACTTGAAAAAGAACGGGCTTCTTCCGGAAGTCAAACAAGCTGTTCTCATGCAAAAAGTGTACCTGCTCATGCAGCAAAACAGGGTCAATGAATTGGAACAGCCTCTCAAAGAAGGCGTTGCTCTCCTCCCGGAAAGTTTTGAAGGAAAAGCGTTCGGCAAACTTCTGGACAAGCTGCCTGAAATCAAGAAGGAACGGGGCCTCCTGAAGCCGGGGGAAGAGCCCCCCCTTCCCCCCGGCGCCATCCGGGCCACGAAGATGATCGTTCCCACGGCTCCCGCAAAATAATACACCCCTTTCTTTACTGCCGGGGTCATCCCTGCCCGGCAGGTGCACGCATGGACCTTTCCGCCGACCACATCCTCGTTGTCTTCCTGCTCACCACGCTGGCTGGTCTTGCTACCGGCATAGGAGGCTTCATCGCCTTCTTCATGAAAAGGACGGATACAAAGGCACTTACTTTTGCCCTGGGATTATCCGGCGGAGTCATGGTGTATATCTCCCTGGTGGAACTGCTGGGAGAAGCCCAGCACAGGTTGATGGAGTTCGAAGGCCATACGGCAGGTTCCTGGATCGCCATTGCTTCCTTCTTCGGGGGAATTGCCGTGGCGGCTCTGATTGATTACCTGGTTCCGGAAGACGAAAACCCGCACGAAGCGCGCGGCCCGGAAGACATCCATGGACAGGCCAGCGGTGAATTTTCCTCATCCCGAATTAAAAGGTCCGGCATTCTGTTCGCCCTGGCCATCGGCATCCACAATTTCCCGGAAGGAATCGCCACCTTTGCCGCCGGATTGGACTCCCTGACTTTGGGCACCTCCATCGCCCTGGCCGTAGCCGTCCATAACATTCCGGAAGGAATCGCCGTGGCGGTACCTCTTTACTACGGTACGGGCAGCCGTAAAAAGGCCCTCTTTTATTCCTTTCTCTCCGGTCTGGCGGAACCGGTGGGCGCGGCCATCGCCATGTTCTTCCTGTTCCACTTCCTCACACCTACCGTACTTGCGGTTCTCTTTGCCTCCGTCGCGGGAATCATGGTCTTCATCTCCTTTGACGAGCTGCTGCCCATGGCGGAACGCTGGGGACACCATCACATTTCCATCATGGGCATCATCGCCGGAATGCTGCTGATGGCGATTGTCCTGATCTGAACCGGCTGCAGGAGGGAACTTTCCATGTCCTGGGCACAGACGCATTGAGCATTCCCCGGCATCAGGGAGTCTAAACGGAAACCCCCTTTTCATCCATGCCGGAATCTCCTGCTTCTCCTGCTTCTCCTGTTTCCTCCGTTCCTCCAACCTCCACGCAGGCATCTTCCCTCCTTTCCCCCCTCTCCTGCTGGAAAAAAGGTTTTCTTCATTATGCGGACTTTCGGGGCTGCGCTTCCCGTGCGGAATTCTGGTGGTTCATGGTTCTTCCCCTCCTGGCGCTGATTCCAGCCCTGGCGGGGTATATCCTGACGGACTGGCTGCACATCCCTGATACAAGACTGAGCATCTACGGAGACGCCTTAACCATCCTCCTGTGGGCGGTGTTATTCATCCCAAGCATATCAGCCGCGTTCAGACGCCTGCATGATACAGGCAGGAGCGGCTTCTGGCTTTTTTCCCTTTTCATTCCCTTCGGGCTGGGGCATCTGATCTTTTTTTATCTGACGCTGGGAGAAAGCAAGGCGGACGGCAACAAATACAGCCGCCGTCCGGAGCCCCAACCGGCTGATCCCCCTGCCGGAGAACTGAAAGAGCAGCCATTGACTCCGTTTTACCTTTACTGGCTCATCAGCCTGCGGAAATTGAATACGGTGGCAGGCCGCGCGTCCCGGACGGAATTCTGGTCCTTTTTCCTCCTTTCCGTCCTCCTGTTCCTTCCGCTGGGCTACAGCATGATAGACGTTGACAGCCAGCCGGCGGGCTTTTATGTCTCTCCTTCCCTCCAAATCCTGTTATATGCCGCCCATCCGCAAGATGCTCTGATCCTGCTGGCTCACTCCTGCTTCAATCCCACCTTTTACTTTTTCTACCAATCCGGAGAGCTGAGCATGCTTTCCCTGGAGCTTCTGGCAGCCGTGGCGGGGCTCAATATCCTCTTCAATCTGCCGGTCGCCGTGCGCCGCCTGCATGACAGCAATCTGAGCGGAAAATTCATCCTGATTCCCATTCTTATTTTCATCGTCACTTTCCTGCTGATTTTCCTGCTGCGCCTGGTCCCGGAGGACATGGCCCCCTATCTGGACTACCTGGGAATGGTGTCCAGCCTGATGGATCTGCTTTCCATCCTCTTCCTGTCCATGATGCTTCTTAAAAGCTCGCCAGGCCCCAATGAATACGGCGTGCTTCCGCAAAAAATAACCGTATCCTGATTCCAGGATACGGTTGAAAGGCAATCAAAACCCTATCGGGTACAAATCAATTTCCCCTGACGCAGACGGAGAACGTCAGTCCCCGAAGCATACGCCCAAATCGCGGGCCGTGCGCACCAGCTGGCAATCGGGATCCACCAGCTTCAAGGTTTTCACAGCTTCCTCAATGGGTACGGCAGTCATCTGCGTCCCACGGAGAGCAACCATGCAGCTGAACTGGCGCTTTTCCACCAGTTCCACGGCATAACTGCCGAACCGCGTTCCCAGAATCCGGTCATAGGAACAGGGAGAACCGCCGCGCTGGATATGGCCCAGCACGCAGGAGCGGGTTTCAATCCCAGTGGTTTCTTCCAGTTTCTTGGCAATCACCTTGCCGATGCCACCCAGGCGAACTTCCCCCTGGGTCTTTTCATCCAGCAATACCAGTTCGTCCGCCAGACGGGCCCCTTCAGATACCACCACCAGGATTTCCCGCTGCCCGGCAGCCTTGCGCGCCTTGATGCATTCCACCACGTTTTCAAGGGAAAAAGGAATTTCCGGCAGAAGAATAACATCAGCACTCCCTGCGATGCCGCCTTCCAAGGCAATCCATCCCGCATGCCGTCCCATCACTTCCACCACCATCATGCGCTGGTGCGCGTTCGCGGTGGTTTCCAGACGGTCCAAAGACTCGGAAACAATGGAAACGGCGCTGTAGAAGCCAAAAGTGACATCGGTCGCGCCCAGGTCATTATCAATGGTTTTTGGCACGCCAACTACGGGGAGCCCTATCTCGGAAAGCAAAAGAGCCGTGGACTGGGAGCCGTCTCCGCCCACAACGATCAGGGCATCCAGCCCCAGCCGGCGGACGGTAGCCTTCGTTTTTTCCAGCACCGCGGGTTCAATCGCCCCCTTTTGGTCCACGCCTACTTTGATGGCGAAGTTGCCTTTGTTCACGGTTCCCAGAATGGTGCCCCCCTTGGCTCGCAATCCGCGGCAGGCGGCAGGGGTCAGCCATTCAAACCGTTCGTCCCCTTCCTCGGACAAAAGCCCTTCAAAACCGTCGTAAAAACCCACAACGTTCCAGCCGCGACGGGAAGCCGCGCCCACAACACCTTCAATAACTGCATTCAACCCGGGGGAGTCACCCCCGCTATTCAAAACACCGATGTTCATATTCGGCGTTCCTTATAGCAGAAAAATCCTTCCCCGTCTACTTCCTATCTCCTTTGTGGAGCAGATTTCACAGGAAGCTGGACAAATTCCTTGGGATCCTTCATATCCATGCCGGAAGCCTGCCAGTTTTCCCAAACGCGCCAGCCGGTGTTCATCATCTCCCTGGCGAGGGAATAGCGGCTCGCAGAACCAAGCACCGCAATAATCATGCGCTGCGGATAAATCACCTCCGTCCCCGTTTGGGGGCTCCGGCGGGAAATAGCGTTGCGCGTCACGCTGAGCAGCAGGCAGGGGCCGGCGGCGCGGGAAGTGCCCGCCTTGATGCCGTCCACGCCGGAAGCGCTCATGAGCCTGTTGTTGTTGGAAATATCGTACATCGTCCTGCCCTTGGTCTGGGACTGCACTTCAATGCGCCGGCTCGCCTGGGAAACAATGTAGCAAAAAGCCGGATTTTGCATGCTGTAAACGCCCAACAAGGCCATATCCAGCGCGCAGGAAGTGGAAACGGAGTTGCCGGCGTCCAGCCCGTGGGGAGCGGTAAAGCGCGTTTTGGCCATCCTCAGGGAACGGGCCAAATTGTTCATTTCCGCCACAAAAGCGGCAATGGGGGCGCCGCCGCCCCGGCGGGACACCAGGTCACGCCCCACAAAGGAGGCAACAGTCAGGGCGGAAACATTGTCCGAACCCAGCAGGGTGGAATACAAAGCGTCCCGGAGCGTCAGGCGGTCTCCCGGCTGGAGATCCATGGGATTGCCCGCACGGAGGCCGAACGCTTCCTGGGGCACGGCAATGAAAGTGTCCAGCGGCAACCGCGTGCGGGCCACCCAGTCCAAAGCCACCATGGCGGTGGCTACCTGGGAAAGACTGGCCACGGGCCTTTTTTCTTCTGCGTTGGAACTGAAAAGAAGCTTGCCGGAATTGGCCTCAATGGCAATGTAACTGGGCCGTTCCTGTGCCTGGGCGGAAAACTGGAATACACAGGCCAGGGTCAAAAGGAATAGAGATAGCTTTTTCATGGCGGGACCGGCGGGATAGTGCCCGTTCCCTCCTCATTTGAAAAGTCTAAAATGTTTTCCGTACAACACTTATATGTCATGACACGGAAAAACGCATTGACCTTTGGAGCCCCGTCCTATTTGTTGGAAGAAGAGTCTTCCCAAACGGAAGCGTTCCTGACATACCCAGTTCCATGACCAGGATTCAGCTTTTTTACAGCCGGGCCTACCCGGGAAACGCCCTGCGCGCCAATACCCTCCAGGCATTGGCTCATCTGGGCGTCAATCCGGAGGTGCAGGCTGAAGAGACCGTTCCGGAACAAATCGGGACGCAGCTTCCCGCACTCGCCATTGACGGGGAAATCGTCGTCTACAGCGTGGAGCCTTCCGTGCGCGAGCTGGAACTCCTTCTCCAAGACCGAGTACAGGAGCGGGAGGCGGATTTTCCCTGCGGCGCGTGCGGCATGGGATGCAGCGGCATGAACGGCCCGGAAAACTGCCCCATGTGCATCCAGGACGGGAAAAACGGCAGCATGGCGGGCAGAATCATCGGCTTTGCCATCCTGCTCATGCTCCTGTTCCTCGCGATGAAAATCCTGTCCTGAACTGTCCCGGATCTTCTCATGCCGGGCTGCCTCTTTTTACTTACCCTTCTTTCCTCTTTCAGGAAATGAAGATACACGGCAGTTAACGGCGTTTGCCCGCCCACGTAGGCGGTCTTGATAATTTCTTGAATTCCCCCCTCCTCCGGGACACAGTAGAGGCATGCGCTCCTTCTTCGGTTCCATTCTCCTGATTCTGGTGCTGGCAGCCCTCGGCGCCACCATTTATTACCATTGGTCCACCAACTCCCACCTGGAATTCGAACTCCGCAACCCCGACGAACCGGAAAAAACGACACAGGTCATCAACATGGAAAAACGGGCGGCAGCCCTGCAGGCTGTTCCGGCGGAACAAACTCCTGTTTCCCCCGCGGAAGAAATTCCCGCTTCCCCTGCCGGAATGCCGGAACCCGCGGAATTGTAATCCCTCCTGTTGCCGCACTATGAAACCGGTCATTGGATACACGCTGGGCGACCAGTCGGGCATAGGCCCGGAAGTCATCTCCGCCGCGCTTGCCTCCGGAGAACTCCCGGAAGACGCAGAGTACCGCCTCATCGGCAAGAGAGTGGAGCTTCCCCCGGGAAGGCCTAATGCGGAATCCGCCAAACACGCCTTCGACCATCTGGAACAGGCGGCCCATGCCCTGCGGGAAGGAACGGTTGACGCTGTTGTCACCGCCCCCGTCTGCAAGGAAACCCTGCATGAGGCAGGTTTCCGCTGGCCGGGGCAGACGGAATTCTTTGCAGAACGCCTGAAAACGGACAATTACGCCATGTGCCTGACCGGGAAACGGTTGACGGTAGGGCTGGCAACCATCCATACTTCCCTCCAAAGCGTGCCTTCCCTGCTGGAAACAGAGGAACTGGTCCGCATCGGAACCCTGCTGAAAGACTTCTGCATCCGCAAGGGAATCATGCGCCCGCGTATCGCCCTGGCAGCCCTGAACCCCCACGCCGGGGAACACGGCGCTTTCGGCGATGAGGACGGGAGCATCATTGCCCCGGCCGTGGAACGGCTGAGGGCGGTCCATCCGGATGCTGCATTTGACGGGCCTTCCGTCCCGGACTGCGTGTACCGGGATGCCGTGGAAGGGAACTATGACGCCGTGCTGGCCCCTTACCATGACCAGGGGTTGATTCCGCTGAAGCTGGTGGACTTCCATACCGCCGTCAACGTCACCCTGGGCCTTCCCCGCCCCCGGCTGAGCCCGGACCATGGTACCGCCTTCAACCTGGCGGGAACCGGAAAAGCCAATCCGTCCAGCACCATCCACGCCTTCCAGCTGGCCGTACAGATGGCGCGGAGGCGTTAACGTTTTTCTTCTTTCCGGAATTTTTCCCGCCATACCTGCACCATCCCGTTCCGGGGGTGAATTCCAGTACCGGAATATCACTCCCATCAGGGAGAAACCCTTTCTCCTTCTTCCTGATTCCAAAAAATAACGCACCGTTAATTCATCTGCGGCGTAAAGTTCCAAGGCCTCCTTGTCATGATCCTTTTTTGGAATCGGCACCATTGTTCAGGCGGCAGGACAGAAAGCCCGGAAAAACTCTCCGCCGCCTCTATCTGCCGCTTTTTCGGATTCCTCACCGGAAATCCCGCCCTCCTCCGCTAAGGACAACGGCAGGAAACGCCATGCAGAACAATTCTTCCGCGCCGTGGGGAGAGTAAAACGCAGGAAACGGCATGTTCCCGGAAACAAGGTAAAAAATAGGCTTGCTTTCTGAAGGCAATCATTGCACCTTACTTGCCCGCAAGGTGCGCACCGTTCGCACGACACATTTCTAATTATCACAAGACCATGAGAAATTACGAAGCTCTTATCGTATTCAACATGAAGGGTACGGAAACTCCCGTCGAGGAGTTGATCAGCACCGTAGCCGCCGCGATGAAGGAAGAAGGCGCCGACATCACCGCCACGGAAAACGCCGGCCGCCGCGAATTCGCCTACGAATCCAACCACCTTTCCGCCGGGCAGTATGTGACCTACACGTTCTCTGCGGAACCTTCCGCCATCAGGCCCATCCGCGAACGCCTTCGCCTGAATCCCCAGATTCACCTTCAGTATTACAAGGTGCTCGGCTAAAATCCGGCCCATGCGGACGAAATATCCGCTCCTTGCTTTCTTATCAAAAAGAACCGTCTCCGTGAAGGGGCGGTTCTTTTTTTATAGATTACCATCCCTTCCCCCCTCTGCCCCCCGCTCAACAAATATTCCCCGCCCCCTAAGCAATATTGACCAGAACCGGCAGTAAGAAATAAATTTGCCACTCCTCTTGCCCTGGCTATTTTCCATACAGGGAAAAACTGAGCCATGAAGGTCTACGGAGGTGCCGTTCGAAGGGTTTCAATGAAATTAATCCCGGCGTCTTTTTAATAAGGCTGCTTTTCGAGAATGACGTTTCATTTGATTCGCCGCTCCTCCTTGCCCCTTGCTGTCAGGAAGAAGAGCGGCAGTCTGTGAGCCGGCAATTTCCGGCTCACAGGGAAATAAAGTTTTTCAGCAGTTTCACGCCCAGTTTCTGGCTTTTTTCCGGGTGGAACTGGGTGGCGACCAGATTGCCGTGCCTGACAGCGGCAGCAAAACGCACGCCGTAGGTGCAGAAAGCGGCAATCAGGGATTCATCCTCCGGCTGGGGATAATAGGAATGCACGAAATAAAAGTACGGTTCCTTCCCCATGCCTTTCCAGATGGGATCGGCGGGATCAGTGAGAGCCACGCTGTTCCACCCCATGTGAGGCACCTTGAGTTCCGATTCTGAAAATCGAACCACGCGCCCCTTGAGGATGCCCAGTCCGGGAACCTGCCCGCTTTCTTCCCCGCTTTCAAAAAGAACCTGATAGCCCACGCAGATGCCCAGAAAAGGCCTGTCCCGCTCTATCCATGCCCGGACCAGGGGCACCAGATTCTGGCGGCGCAGCTTTTCTGCACAGTCGCCGAAGGCGCCCACGCCGGGAAGAACCAAATGGGTTACGCCCGCCGCATCTTCCGGAGTACGCACCAGATGACCGGTCACGCCGGCGGCCTCAAAGGTGTTCAGCACACTGCGGAGATTGCCCGCACCGTAATCAATCACGCCAAGTTTCATGTATTTTACAGCATTCCCTTGGTTGAAGGCAGCGTCCCGGCGGCTCGGGGATCAATCGCCGCAGCCTGCCGCAACGCGTGGGCGATGCCCTTGAAGACAGATTCCGCAATGTGGTGGCCATCCCTGCCGTAAAGCACTTCCACATGCAGGTTGCAACGCAGGTTATTGGCCAGCGCACGGCAGAATTCCTCGCAAAGGGTCAGCGGAAAGTTGGGGGCATCCGGCAAACCGCCTTCCGGAATACGGAAAGCTACATACGGACGGTTGCTCAAATCCATCACCACGCGCGTAAGAGTTTCATCCATGGGCAGGTAGGAACAGCCGTAGCGAACAATGCCCTTTTTGTCCCCCAGTGCATTTTTAATGCATTCCCCCAGAACGATTCCCACATCCTCCACCGTGTGGTGGGCGTCTACTTCCAGGTCTCCGCGGGCCTGAAGGGTCAGGTCCATCAGGGAATGGCGGGCCAGTAAATCCAGCATATGGTCAAAAAACGCATGCCCCGTTGCGACGGCGGCGCATCCCGTGCCGTCCAGGTTCAGTTCCATGCTGATGTCCGTTTCACCCGTGACCCGTTTGCAAGAAGCGTTCCTCATGCAACACTTCTATACTGAAGACGCGGCGGAAGAAAGCAGGAAATATCGCATGGGGAAAGATTTGCCCTCTTCTCCCCGCAAAAACATGCAGACCGTCAAAGGAACACGCCTCCGGCCCCGCTCCGACAGAAAAACCTCAGGAATCTCTGACAACGAATTGCGCGAAATCAACGGCCGGAAAGCCTGACGGGCAGGATGGAATCAACACATACTTGATCCACCCCATCCGTAAACGCCATTTCCGCCATATCTCTCCGGAGAGTTTTCTCCGGAAAACGGCAGAATTATTTCTTTTTGGCCTTGGCGGCCGCCTCTCTTTCCTCCTGGCGTTTCTTATCCCGGTCTTCACGGGCTTTGCGCGCCGCTTCCGCACGTTCGGCGCGTTCACGGGCGCGCTGTTCCCGCAACCCCACGCGCACCGTTTCCGTCAGTTCCTCATAGTATTCCCTGGGAACCTGGGCGGTCCGGAGTTCCGTCAGAACCTCCATAGCCTCGTCAAATTTTTTCTCGTCACACAGATTCCAGGCCTTTTCCAGCGCAGCGGAACCGGCTCCGTTTTCCGGGTCCTGTTTTTTTAAGCGTTCCGCATCCGTAGCGGCTACCAGCTTAAGGTCTCTCATGGCTTCCAAAGAACCTGCCGTAGGTTCAAACCACCGGTCCCCGCGTTCCTTGACCTTCTTGCGCAAAGCCCGGTACACTTCCGTGAGCTGGTTTTCACGTTCCCGGATGGCAGTCTGCCTTTTCTGGAAAGCATCCATCAACACCTGGCGCTGTTCCTTGGTCAGTTTGGGATTTCCCCGGCGCTTCTCTTCCTCCTTTCTCAGGGCTTCACGTTCCTTCTCCAAGGACTTTTCCTTGGCGGCGATCATGACCTCCAGCTTACGGTTGAGCTGTCCGACGATTCTGGCGGCATCCGGATAGGCATCCGCCAAGGCGGCGGAACCGGGATAACCGTCGCGCAAGCGGTCATACACGGCCATGGCCTGGTATGGATTGCGCACGGCAAGCGCCTTGAAACGCTTCAGCAGCTTATTGGCCTCATGGTCGTATTTGGTGCGCACGGTCACTTCCGCCTCCTCCCTGGCATTCTGGGCGGCTCGGGCTTCCTCCGTCAATTTCTTTTCCTCCAACAAAACCACTACTCTGGCTCTTGCCTTGACGGCGGCGTCATGAGCAAGGCCCTGGGGATTTTTCTTAATGGTCTTGTCCAGGTCCGCCAAGGCTTTTTCCAAATCCCCGGCATTCATGGTTTCCGGTTTGGCATACATTTTGCCGATTCGGGCAGCTTCCAGTTCATCAGGAGTCGCCTTCCTGATGGATTCAATCAAATCCCTCTTCACGGTTACGGAATCCTTGATACCTCCGGACACGGGAACCAGGAGGCTGACGCTTTCCGGCGTTTCCACTTCTACCGTGCAATTTTTGTAAACGGTTCCATCCTTGAGTTTTACTTCATCTGCAGCTGCAAGCGGAACGAATGCGGTCAACACCAATATGAGGGACTTGTTCATAAATCTAAGGCTTTTTCCAGATTGATCAGGCAAATACGTATCCTGCACTTTACCAAAAGATGCCCTGTTGGCGACAAAAAAAAGCCCGGAGCCGCAAAAACGGCTCCGGACCCGGTAAAAGAAGAAACAGGCGTATCAAACTTATTTCTCGGCAACAGCTTCTTCAGCAGCCGGAGCCGCTTCCTCGCCGGAAACACGGGGAGCTTCCACAATAGCCACAATCACATCCCCGGCCAGTTCCGTGGTTACGCCGGAGGGGAGTTTGAGATCGGCAATGCGCAGGCTTTCACCCAGTTTCAAACCGGAGATGTCAGCAGTAATGGCTTCCGGCAGATCCTTCACCTGGCAGATAATCGCCAGTTCGTGAATGGTCTGGTCCAGAACACCGCCCAGGGCCACGCCGGCGGAATCGCCTTCCAGAATGACGGGAACAATGGAATGGATGACCGTGGTATCGGTCACAGCCTGAAAGTCCACATGCAGGCAGGCGTTGGTGATGGGGTTGTGCTGCACTTCCTTAAGGAGAACCTTCACGATCTTGCCGTTGATATCCAGGGCCACGAGGATGTGTTCGGAAACGGCGGAAGCCAGCATGCGGGCAAATTCACGGGCGTCAACCTGGATATTGACGTTGTCAAAACCGGGACCGTAAACCACGCCGGGAACCAGGCCCTGGCTGCGGAGTTGCTTCAGATTACCGGAGCCGCAGGCTCTCGTTTCGGCCTTGAGGGAATGGGATGTAGCCATGTTTTATAGAGGCAATATTGAGTGTTGATTGATGATGTTTCCTAATCGGGTTCAGGCAGAGGCCCCGCCGGGATTTCCGAACCCGCGTAAACCGGTACTCAGGTCAGGGCGCAGGACTCTGCACTAAAATTGTCTAAATGTCAAATAATGATGATACGGATTCTCCGTCATGTATGCGCTGCACGGCATGGCCCAGCAGGTCTCCCACGCTGACACAGTCCACTTTGGGGCCATAGGCCATGGGAACGGTGTCGGAGGTAAGAACGCGTTCAATGCAGGAACCGGAAATCCGTTCGCGGGCCATGTCCCCCAGCACGCCGTGAGAAACGCAGGCGAACACGCGCTGGGCTCCCCGTTCCTTCAGGATATTGGCGGCAGCACACAGGGTGCCGGCGGTTTCCGTCATGTCGTCAATCAGAACGGCATCGCGCCCTTCCACGTCACCAATGACATTCATGGCTTCCACATGGGTGGCGTTGACGCGGTGCTTGGCAACAATGGCCAATTCCGCACCCAGCGCATCGGAATACGCGCGAGCCATTTTCACGCCGCCCACGTCCGGGGAGACGACGACCAGTTTCTTGAGGTCTTTAACATAATGTTCGCGCAGGTGACGGATTAAAACGGGGGCGGCGTACAGGTGATCCACCGGAATATCAAAGAATCCCTGGATCTGGGCGGCATGGAGATCCATAGTCAGCACGCGGTCCACTCCGGCGGCCGTCAGCAGATTGGCCACCAACTTGGCGGTAATGGGAACGCGGGGCTGGTCCTTGCGGTCCTGGCGGGCATACCCGAAGAAAGGAACAACAGCCGTGATGCGTCCGGCACTGGCGCGGCGGGCGGCGTCCACCATCACGCACAATTCCATGATATTATGGTTCGTGGGAGGGCAGGTGGGCTGAATGAGGAAAACATCCTTGCCCCGGATGTTTTCATTTATCTTTACAAAACTTTCCCCATCGGGGAAAGTATTCACCGTGACGTTCGTCAACTGAATGCCTACGCTTTGCGCAATGCGCTCCGCAAGTTCTCTGTGTGCTGTACCGCTGATAATCTTCATACCGGAAACTGAAAAGCGGACGCATTCTGAACACAGGCCCGCATAATCGCAATACTTAATTCTCACAATTTGATTTTTCTCCATGATGGATTCCCCCGCTCCTGATGGCAAAGAGAGATTTCTGACCGCCCCCATGATCGCCGCCCTGGCCGTGAGCACGCTGCTGCTGGCGCTGAACTATCTGGCATTCCCGGAATTCGGTTCATTCGGAAATGAAAACAGCATCCAGTGGCTCATTTCCTCCTGGAACAAGCAAACGGATTATGAACACGGCTGGCTGGTGGTTCCCATCATCGTCTTCATGCTGTACCATGCCAGAAAGAAAATTGCCCAGGCACCCAGACGCATGGACTGGCGCGGCCTGATTCTTTTCATCCCGGCGATCATGCTTCTGATGCTTTCCTTCCGCGTGGGGCAGCCTCGCGTGGCCGTAGGCGCTCTTCCCCTGATTTTACTGGGCGGGGCCTGGTACCTGGCCGGACCGCAGACCGCCAGGCTGTGCGCCTTCCCGCTGCTCTTTTTCTGGCTGTGCATCCCCCTGCCCTCCTTCCAGCAGGCTACGGTGGGACTTCAAATCATCGCGACGGAGCTGGGGCATTGGGGGGCAAGCATCTTCGGGGTGGATACCTATCTGCAGGGCACCAATATCCGCTCTACCGGCGGACACTGGGATGCCTTCAATATTGCAGGAGGGTGCAGCGGCATGCGTTCCCTGATGGCACTGCTCATGCTGTCCGCAGCCTGGGCCTACCTGTCCGACTTGAAATTCTGGAAAAAATGCGTGCTCTTTCTCAGCGCGATTCCCCTGGCCGTCATCGGCAACGGTGTCCGCATCACCAGCATCGTGGTGATGGCGGAATACGGAAATCCCGAGTTTGCGTCAAAAACCTGGCATGACTGGTCCGGCCTGCTGTTCTTTTTCCCCATCAGCCTTTTCGGCCTGGCAGCCGTCCACTCCCTGCTGGCCGGGGAGCTCATCTGGAAGCCGTCACAGCGCAAGAAGCTGGTTGTTAAAATGAACAAGTCCCATTAAGCGTTTCCGCCGCCATGAATATTAAAACGCTCAAAATTCTCATCATCCCTTTTCTGCTGGCCGTCATGCTCGGCGGCACTTACCTGATGCCGCGCAGGGGGGAAGTGCAGGACTCCTCCATCAGCATGGATCTCCCCACAGGCATGAATCCCTACGGCTGGCACGGCACGCGCCGGCAGGAATCCGAACAGGAACGGGGCATCCTGGCCCCGGATACGGAATTTTCCAAAGCGGATTACGTGCAGGAACTCCCCATCAGCCTGGATGCGACGGAAACCGTACCCGTTCTGTGCCGCGTTTCCATCGTTAAATCCGGTCATGATTTAAACAACTCCATCCACCGCCCGGAACGCTGCCTCCCGGCCCAGGGCCATTTTAACCTGACGGGGACCACAGTGGATGTTCCCGTGGAAGGCCGCGGAACCATCAGGATGACCAAGCTGAAATCCCAGCAGAACATCGCTCCGGACCATCCGCAACCAGTCATTCTGGACAACATGCATTATTACGTATTTATCGGCCACCGCCACATGACGGAAGACCACTTGATCCGCACCCTGATGGATATGAAAGACAGGGTTCTGCACGGCATGGACCAACGCTGGTGCTATTTCCAGATTTCCACCACGTACGGGGACAAGATCAGAGTGCCGGAAGAGAAAGCCAGGGAACAGACAGAACGCCTTATCAGCCAACTTCTTTCCCAACTGGTGAAGTGGGATGAACTGAACCGGTAGCACGGCTCCGGCAGTTCAGTCCGGAAGATTTCTTTCCAGCCAGGAGGCAGCGGCTTGAAAAAGGCTGCATGCTTCTTCCCCAGGCGGCTCATAAAGCATGGGCGCAGGACGCCGGTGAGAATAAAGGCGGCCCTCCCGGTCACGACTGTAGCCGGAAAAAGCAAGATTGGCATCAGCCCCGGCGCAATGTCCCCAGCGTCCGCCTATTCTGGGCACCGCGTCCATGAAGCCGCCGCCATCCTGCAGGTAAGCGTTCCCCCACCATTCCACACAGGCCGGACGCACGCTCTTTTGCCTGCGCGCCACGGCATCTACCGTCAGGAGGCAAAGAGGAGCAGCCTGAACCGACTGGCGCCTGGCTACTTCCACCGCGCAGGAGCCTCCGTAGCTGTGTCCTATCAACACGACAGGCAGCCCGGGATATCTCCGTCTCAGCTCTTCCAGCTCCACCGCTATTTTTCCGCACCTGTCAAAAAACACGCCGCAGCCGCCTCCGTCCCAGTGGTAATAAGCCGTTGCGTACGCCACACCCGGCAAAAAACCGGGAAATCCTTTCTCCACACGGCTCAAACAACCCGCAAACATGTCCCCGAAACCGCCGATGAACACAGCCAGATACCCGGGAACGTTTTCGCGGGAAAACCGATTCAGCGTCCTTTGAAAATGCATGACGGCCCCCATGATGGAGAAATCACGTCAATATCCAAGCCTGTAAGACGTTCTGGCTTGATAAAACCTGAAAACTGTCCAAATGTGGTGGTATGCAAGTAATCATTCACCAATGGGCCTTCAACGGAAGCTTCGACCAGCTTGCCTCCCTGCCCCGCCAGGAACTCGTCAACGACTGGTTCGGCTATGATGTGGAGCCAAGTGCGGAATTCGCCTTCGCCACGGACGGAGAATTCCTCTGGTTTCTGGCTTCCCGCAGCAAGGCAGCCACCATCCATCCGGAAGCCCGGCCCGGCCAGTTCCAGCCGGAGCTATGGCGGTACGACCTGGCGGAATGGTTCATGGCCGCGGGAGACGGTACCAATTACTGGGAATTCAACCTTGCGCCCAACGGCGCATGGTGGGCCTGCGCCTTTTCCGATACCCGCCGCGCCAATGAAGACATCCCCGCTCCGCTGGCCGTGGATACCAAGTGCATTCTGACGGACGAGGGATGGTGCGCCATGGCCCGGATTCCGCTAAACGAACTGCGCGGCGTGGACATCCGCGACTGCAAGCTGGCAGCCACGTTCATCCTGGACACTCCGGACCAGATTTTCCTGACTACGGCGGACGACCTTTCCGGCAATCCGGATTTCCACCGCCCGGACTGCTTCTGCACCCCCATTCTCAAATAATCCATGTCTTTGAAAGAAGACATTTCCCGCATTCTGGGGCCTGAAAAAGTTTCCGGAGCCCCGGATGTGCTGGCGGCGCACGCCGGGGACAAATGGTACGCCTCCGTGCTGCCGGAGGCAGTCGTTTTCCCGGAAAGTACGGAGGACGTCTCCCTGTTGCTGCGCTACGCATCCTCCATGAACATCCCCGTCACGGCCCGCGGCGGCGGGGTGGGATACGTAGGAGGGTGCGTTCCCGTGCGCGGAGGCATCAGCCTTTCCCTGGAACGGATGAACCGTATCCTGGAGATATCCCCGGAAGACGGCGTTGCCGTGGTGGAACCCGGAGTTATCACAGCGGATCTCCAGCGGGAGGCCCGTGCTCTGGGATGGTTCTACCCGCCGGACCCGGCCTCCAGAAAGGAATGCAGCATCGGAGGAAACATCGCCACGAACGCAGGCGGCCCCAGATGCCTGAAATATGGAGTCACCAGAGCTTACGTGCTGGGGCTGACCGTGGTGCTTGCCAGCGGAGAGGTAGTGGAATGCGGCGGACGCACCCATAAAAACAAGACGGGGTTCGATATCGGGGACCTCTTTATCGGCTCGGAAGGAATGCTGGGCATCATCACCCGGGCCGTTTTGAGGCTCATCCCCCACCCGGAAGCATTCGGCGCGCTCAGCGCCGGCTTCCCGCAATTCCCGCTGGCCGCTGCCGCCGTGCAGCGCATCCTGAACAGCGGGCATCTTCCCTCCGCCCTGGAAATAACGGACAGTTTCACTCTCCGCGCCGCCCGGAACTATCTGGGGGACAGCGCCCTGCCTTCCGGCTGCCGCGGCCACCTGATTGTGGAAGTGGACGGCAGGCGGCCCGCCGTGCGTGAGGAACTGGATTCCCTATGCACCCTGCTGGAAGAATGCGGCGCGACCGGAATTCTGCGCGCAGACACGGAAGCGGAGGCGGAAGCCATCTGGCAACTCCGCCGGGAATTTTCCTACAGCCTGAAAGCAACCGGAATGACCAAGCTCAACGAAGACATCGTCATCCCCAGGTCGCGCCTGGTGGCCCTGGTGGAATTCTGCGAGGCCCTGAACCGGGAAACAGGGCTGGACATCGCGTGTTTCGGCCATTCCGGGGACGGCAACATCCATACCAACATCATGGTGGACGATTATGCGAATCCAGAGAAGAAAGCCCTGGCGGACGCCTGTGTGGACAGGCTGTTCCACTGGGTGCTGGCACACGGAGGCGCCATTACCGGGGAACACGGCATCGGCCTGGCGAAGGCCAAATGGTTCCGGAAAGCCGTGGGGGAAGGCGCCTACCACCTGCACGAACTGGTCAAATCCGCCCTGGACCCAAAAAATTTGCTGAATCCTGGAAAAATGGGGCTTCCGTAACGTAAAATAAACTTCCATGACGCCTCCGGACGGGGCATCATGAATGCCGTACTTCATGAATAGCCCGCACAAGTCCATCCTAGCTGCCCTTTACGATTGCTTTCCGGCTGCAAACGCCGTTCTGGTGTTTCTTCTGGATCATCCTCTGGCCTGGTTCACGCCCAAATGGCGCCGGAAAGGACGTATGGCCCTGAAAGCAGTGCGCCGCTACATCAACTACAATCGCGATCTTCTGCCTCCCGAACGCCTGGCGGAGTTTGAAGAAAGCCGCGACCTGCTGAAAACGGCCCTTTACCGGGGTGACAGGCAGCAGGCGGAAACCATTACCGCCAAACTGGAATCCACGCTGGAATCCATCCCCGGAGCGGTTCCTTCCGCCTTGGCGGAAAACGTGGAAGTTCTGTTCGTGATTCTGGCCATTTTCCTGGGTTTGCGCTGTTATGTAGTCCAGCCCTTCCGCATCCCGACCGGTTCCATGCAGCCCTCCCTGAACGGAATCCGCGCCCTTCCCCAGGAAGGGGATCCCACCCTGATGCAGAAAATCGGGGACATGATCCTGTACGGCGGCTCCTATGTGCACGAAACGGCCTCCAAGGAAAAGAAAATCGTCCGTTTCGAACCTGCCACCAAGTATCTTCTGCTCACGGTGACCAACGTGATTTTCGATGACGGCTCCAAGCTGGAAATTCCGGCAGCGGAAGCGGAAACGCGCCGCTACTTCCTCAATCAGGAACCGCGCTTTGAAGCCGAACGGCACACCCCGTTCAGAAGCTACCTGCCCGGAGACACAATCGTCAATGCCCGTTTTGACGCCGGGGACCTAATCGTGGTGAATAAAATGGCCTACCACTTCCGCAAGCCGGAACGAGGGGAAGTCTTCGTCTTTGATACACGCGGCATCGAAGGCATCGCCAATAAGGGAAGCAGCACCGGCCAGGAAGGAGGAACCCACTACGTCAAACGCCTCTGCGGCATTCCGGGAGATACCCTCTCCATTCAGAACTCCCAGCTAATCGTCAATGGGAAACCAGCCACGGAATGGACTATCCAGAGGGTCGCTTCCGGCAAGCCCCCCTACCAGCCCTGCGGCTACGTGGCCCTTCCCGCCCCCCTGAGCCTGCTGGACGGCAGAGCTTACATCACGGAAGGGGGAACCGTTCATCTGTCCAACGACAGCAAACGCCCCTATCTGCGTGAATACGTGGCGCTGGGGGACAATTCCACCCGCGAAAATTCCTTTGATTCCCGGTACTGGGGCCCCGTCCGCCAGTACAACATCGTAGGCCCCGCCAGCTTCTGCCTGTGGCCCTTTACTTCCCATTGGGGCCTTATTCCATGATTTTTATCCTTTTCGCAGGCACGTTTTTTCCGTCAAGACATGACTCAAGCCCAAACCATCACCAGCAAGGCCAAGTCCAACCTGGCCTTTGCCCTCATTGATCTTCCTGAAGAAGAACGCCGCCATATGGCGGAATTTTACGCTTTCTGCCGCACGGTGGACGATATCGTGGACGAACCGGGCATGACTCCCCGCGAACGCCACGACGCATTGAACCGCTGGGTGGAGGTCATCAACGGCGGAGAAGGCCTGGAACTGACGGAACTGGAGGAGGACATCATAGCCCTCATCCAGGATTTGGAGCTGGACACCACTCCCATGCTGCACCTGATTGAAGGCTGCCGTTCGGACATCTGCCAGCAGCAGCCCCGCAGCCGCGATGAACTGCTGGACTACACCTACTGCGTAGCCTGCTGCGTGGGCCTCACCTCCGCCCGCATCATGGGGGCGGGAGAAGCCTCCTATCCGTACGCCATTGCCCTGGGGCATGCCCTTCAAATGGTGAACATCATCCGGGACGTGGCGGAAGACTGCGGCAAGTCCAACCGCATTTATTTGCCCAAGGAGGATATGGACCGCTTTGGATACACCCTGGAAGACCTGCGCTGCAGGGTGTATTCCCCCCGGCTTCAGGAGCTGCTGAAATATGAAGCGGATCTGGCGGAAACTTTCTTTGCGGAAGCGGAGAGGGAATACAACCTTCTCAGCCCGGAAGACAAAGCCGCCCTTATTCCGGCACAGGCCATGGCACTCATTTACCATACCATTCTGGACAAAATGAAGGCGAGTGGCTTCCGTATTTTCGACATCCGCTACCGCGTCAACACCTTCCACAAGCTCTGGCTCCTGTTCCGCACCAAACTGGATATTGACCCTCAATCCTACTACGACAAATCCAAAGCGTATTATGACAAGCTGGTAGGCTTTCTTTCCCGCCCCGGCAGAAAGGATGAAAAACAGGGGCCTCCCAGGTGAGCCATGGAAAAGCTGCGGCTTTTTCTCCCGGCCCTGCAAGAATTATCCTTGTCCCGAAAACCGTGTTCCTATAGGAGTTGCAGCATGCAAAACCCCGTGGCCTCCCTGCTTTTTATTCTCGCAATGTTGACAGGGCCATGCCCGGCAGCGGATTATCCGGAACGGACGGAGCGCACGCAATCCGCAGGAAACCATGTCTGGCATATAGACCCGGACAAGGGAAATGACGGCAATCCGGGAACGGCCCCATCCACGGCGTGGAAAAGCATGGCGCCGGCCAACCGTCTCATCATGGCGCGGGGAGATACGCTCGTCATCCATCCGGGGGAACATGCCGTCTCCCTGGCGCTGATGGGGGAAGGTTCCAAACAGGCCCCGGTCACCATCCGGTTCATGCCCGGCAGGCATATCTTCAAACACGGTGCCCTGATGACCGGAAAACCGCAGATTTCCAACACCAACGATGCGCCCAACGAGCCCAAGGCCATGGCTATCCGCCTGATGGAAGCCAAAAACATACGCCTGGAGGGAAAGCCGGGAGCCACCGACATCCTGCTGGAAGGAAAAGCCATCTTTGTCTGCATGGAACATGCGGAAAACGTTTCCCTGAACGGCCTGGGTTTTGATTACCTGCATCCGACCATGGGGGAATTTCTGGTCACGGAAGTTGAAGGGGATACCATGAAAGCAACTATTCCGGACGGAATCCTGTACACAGTGAAGGATGGGAACCTGACCTGGCACGGACCCGGCTGGGAATTCCGCATGGGAGGGTATTCCAAAGTTTTCGATTCCGCCTCCGGCACTTTCCAGGGCCGTTTCGACCCCGGGAAAACAGTCATCAGAGAATTGTCTCCCGGAAAAATCAGCATTACGTTCAAGGAAGGCTCACCAACCATGAAACCGGGCCAATCCTACCAGAACCGCAATACCCGGAGGGACTGCTGCGGCTTCTTTCAATACAGAAGCAAAAACATCCTCTGGAATAACTGCCATATTTACTATATGCACGGCATGGGCGTCGTTTCCCAGTTCTGCGAGAACATCATGTTCAGCCACTTGAAAATAGCCCCGCGCCCCCGTTCCCTCCGCACCAATTCCTCCTGGGCGGATAATCTGCACTTTTCCGGATGCCGGGGAAAAATCATCGTCAAAGATTGCGTGCTGGGAGCCTCCCATGACGACGCCGTTAATGTTCATGGAACCCACTTGCGCATTATAGACAGGCCGGCCCCCAACAAAATCACCGTCCGGTTCATGCATCCCCAGACCTTCGGCTTTGACGCCTTTGCCGCAGGAGACCGGATCGATTATGTTTCCTGCAACACGCTGGTGCCTTATGCATCCAATACCGTTTCCGGCGTCAAACAACTCAATGAAAAGGAAATAGAACTTACATTGCAACATCCCAATCCCGGGAACATCCAGCCTGACGATGTTGTGGAAAACGTCACATGGACGCCGTCTGTCCACATCAGCAATACGGTATGCCGCCACATTCCCACCAGGGGCTTCCTGCTCACCACCAGGAAGCCGGTGCTGGTTGAACGGTGCCGGTTTGAAAAAACGGGCATGCCCGCCATCCTGGTGGAAGATGACGCCTCCGGCTGGTATGAATCCGGCGTGGTCAGGAACATGACCATTTCCCGCAATACCTTTATCCAATGCGGAGAAGCCGTCATCCAGATCGTGCCGCACGCTCCACGGCCGGAAGGGGACGTTCACCGGAACATCACCATTACCGGAAACACGTTTGACCTCAAAAACGGAACCGCCATCCGCATTCGCCATACCGGTGACGTCAAGGCGGAGAAAAACACTTTCACCAAAGACGGGAAGAAAATCCCTGAGGAAAAGGCGGTGGACATCCGGTAGAAAACCTCTTTCTTACCGGTGCCGGGAAACATGCACCGTTACGGAAACGCTGTCCGTCCGCGGCAGAATAAACTTGCGCAGGGTAACAACCACGTGCCGCGTGCCGAATTCCTTCAGGCAAACCTTTCCCATATCCTCCGCCAGCGTTTCCACCAGCTTGCGTGGACGCGCCATGGCCTCTGCCCGGAGCGCACGGGCAATGGAATCATAACAGACGGTTCTGGAAAAATCATCGTTCAGGCCGGACAAAGCCTCCTCCGGATAAAAAGAGATGTCCGCTTTCAGGGTCTGCATGGAAGAGCGCTCCTCGTCCGGAACGCCAATGAAGGTATCCAGTTCAAGACCATTGATATTGATGGAATCCTGCGTATCGGAAGGGAGCGCGTAACGGCGCATCAGCGTGCGCAGAACAAGCAGATCCGGGACGATCATGTCCGGCCTGGCCTTGGAAAGCTGCGCTGCGTCATTGTAGCCGGTCAAAACGGCAATGGATGTGATGCCCGCGTGGTGGGCCGTTTCCACATCATGCTGCATGTCCCCGATAAACGCGGTTTCATGGGCATGCAGCCCGTGCTGGGCCAGCAGGGTATGAATGTGGGCATCCTTATGGCGGATGCCCGCATGAATGGCTTCAAAATATTCCATCATGCCCAGCTCCCTGCATTGGGTATCAAACTCCTTGGCGTCCACGCTGGTAAGAATAAAGCAGCGTACGCCGCGCGCGCGGCAGAACTCCAGGAATTCCCGGGCATTCGGCAGCACTTCCACCGGAGCATTGGAAACGCGGAAGGCGTACCGGAAATGGTCTTCCAGTTCATCCAGATCCGCGTGGGGCAGCACCCGGGCATAATAGTCCGGATAGGGAAGCTGGAATTCCGCGCGAAATTCATCCCTGTTCATGCAGGGTTTCCCGTATTGGGAAAAGACGTAGTTGGAGGCGTCCAGCGTCAGGGCCAGGTCGTCCACCAGGGTGCCGGACCAGTCGAAAATGATATTTTTGAACATGGGAATGCGTATGAAAAAACTCAGTCCAGGGCGTACCGCATGGCGGCCAGGCCGAAAAAGGCGGCCGTCTCCACCCGGAGAACGATAGGGCCAAGCGTGACGGGAACAAACCCCGCTTCCAACGCCATGGCCGTCTCCCGGCCCGTAAAATCCCCCTCCGGCCCCACCAGCAGAGAAGCGTGACGGACGGAACGGGAACGGGCGGTCTCCAGCACTTCCCTGACCGGCCGCACTCCGGGCGCCAGAGAGGCGATAATATTCAGTCCTTCCGGAATTCCTCCGCGCAGCCATTCCGCAAAGGGAACGGGAAGCGCCACTTCCGGCAGCGTGTTCTGGCCGCACTGCTTGCAGGCCTCCAAGGCGATGCGCTGCCATTTCTGCCTTTTGGCCTCAGCCTCCCGGGCATTCAGGCGCACGATCGTGCGGTCCGTTACGAGCGGAACAATGGCAGAAACACCCAGTTCCACAGACTTTTGGATAATGAGATCCATGTTGGCACCCTTGGGAACAGCCTGGCACAGCGTCAAATGGGCCACGGGGGGAGAAGGAGGGCATTCCTCCCCCGGAACCAGCAGCACGCCGGAGCTGCGCGGAGGTTCCGCGATCACAGCGTGGGCCGCACGGCCGCAACCGTCAAACACGATGCAGGAGTCACCCTGCTTCAGGCGCAGAACCCTGGCGGCATGGTGCGCTTCATCCCCTCGCAGCTCCCAGGCGGGAGCAGCCCATTCGGAAGGCGGGAGGAAAAAGCGGGCCATGTCTGAAAAAGGGAAACGGACCTTATTTGCCCTTCAGGTAACGCGCCGCCTTGTCGGCAAACTCCACGCAAGCCGGCTGGTTCCGATTTTCATCCAGGGCAGAGGCAAACGCGTTCAGCTTATCCATCTGCTCCTTGGTAAGCCGGGAGGGGATTTCCACCTCCACCTCCACCAGCATATCCCCCACGTCCGAACTGCGAAGGGCCTTTACCCCCTTGCCGCGCAGACGGAAGATCATGCCGTTCTGCGTTCCTTCCGGCAGCTTGATGGTGGCCGCGCCTTCCAGCGTGGGCACCTTCAGCCTGCCGCCGGAAACAGCCAGGGAAAGCGGAACCGGAACCGTGCAGCTCAGGTCGTTGCCCTCCCTCTGGAAAATATCGTGCGGTTTGACGTCAATAAACACGTGCAGATCCCCGGTAGGGCCGCCATGCACCCCGGCATCCCCTTCCCCGGCGATGCGGAGCTGGCTGCCCGTGGCAACGCCCGCAGGAATACGGATGGTGATGTGGGAATCCTCCCTGACGCGCCCTTCCCCGCGGCAGACGGGGCATGGGTCCGAGATGATTTCCCCGGTGCCGTGGCAGGTGGGGCAGGTGGACTGCTGGACGAAAAAGCCGCTCTGCTGGGTAATGATGCCGCGCCCCTGGCAGGTAGGACAGGACTTGAACGCTTCCTTTCCATCCCTGGCCCCGGTGCCGTGGCAGGTCTTGCAAGTCACCAGACGCTCAATCTCAAGCTTCTTGGTGCATCCCTTCGCAGCCTCTTCCAGCGTGATGTCCAAATCATAGCGCAAATCGGAACCGGGTCTCTTGGTGGACCTTTTCTGGCCGCCGCGGCCGGCGCCTCCGAACATATCCGCAAAACCGCCCATTCCGGAAAACATCTGGGCGAAAATATCCATCGGATCCTGGAACCCTCCCCCGGCATAACCGCCGCCCGCAGCGGGGCCGCCCTGTTCAAAGGCGGCATGGCCGAAGCGGTCGTAGGCAGCCCTCTTGTCCGCATCGGAAAGCACCTCATAGGCCTCTCCCAGCTCCTTGAACTTTTCTTCTGCGGACGGGTCGTCCGGGTTGCGGTCCGGATGGTACTTTAAGGCCAGCTTGCGATAGGCCTTCTTAATCTCATCGTCAGTAGCGTCCTTGGAAACGCCGAGGATTTCGTAATAATCTTTTTTAGCCATGTGGCGTGAATGTTAAAAAACGGTCAGACTTGCGGTTCGGGGTCCGGAGTATGGGCGACAACCACGTTCGCCGGGCGCAGAAGCCTGTCTTTCAGCATATACCCCTTGCGGATAACGCGCAGAACAGTGCCTTCCGGCTGGTCGGAGGGTTCCCGCTGAAGAGCTTCCTCCGTGGCGTGGTCAAACATGCTTCCCACCACAGGCTCCACGGCGTTCACGCCATTGCCGGCGAGAAATTCGTCCAGCTGCTTCTTCACCATGCTCATGCCGATGTAAATCATGGAGGAGGCATCTGCGCTGGCGGCGGCCATGCCCATTTCAAAATTATCAATGACGGGTAGAAGTTCTTCCAGCAGGCGCTGATTGGCGAACTTGGCGCATTCCTCCTTTTCCTTCACCATGCGCTTGCGGTAGTTATCATATTCCGCAGCAGTGCGCATGGCGGCATCCCGCCATTTAAGCAATTCCTCTTCCAGGGAAGGTTCCGCCACCTTCTCCTCGGCAGGAGCATCCTGCACCTGTTCCTGCGCCTCCAGCTCTTCCGCTTCCGCGTTTTTCTCTTTCTCTTCGTCGCTCATGCGGGCAATGTAAATTCTTTTACCGGATGCGTCAACGGCCTGCTAAGACATGGATGACGTTTGACGCGTAATGGACCGCGCCTGATGCAACCCTTCTACCCATAAAGAAAATGCCTGCCTTCCACACGGCTTTCCTAAGCGCCGGAAACATCCTCCGCAGAAAGCAGCCGGGCAAGTTTTCCTTCGCATCCGTCCGGCAATTCCACCACTTTCAGCCGGGAGGATTCCCCGCGCAGCAGGCTGATGGAGGAACGGGGAATATCCAGCCAAGCGGACAGGAAAAGGACGACAGCCTTGTTCGCCTTTCCCTCCACGGGAGGCGCGGCAATGCGCAGTTTCAGCGCGCGGCCGGCACGGGGATCTTCCTCCCATCCCACGGCCTCGCTCTTCTTCGCATTGGGAATAACTTTCAGAGCCAGTTTCATACCGTTTCCATGCCGGACTTCCCGCGCTGCCTGGCCACCAGATCCCCGTACCTGATTAAACCGCCGCCAAACAAATCCAAAGCGCTCCCCACCGTGGCATCCATGGTTCCGCCGCTCAAAGCGTCTATTTCGTCAATATCCTGAATGCGGCTGATGCCTCCGGCATATGTCATGGGCAGGCGGCGCCAGTTTCCCAGCATTTCCACCAGTTCCCGGTCAATGCCGGTGCAGAGCCCTTCCACATCCGCCGCATGAATAAGAAACTCCGCGCAATGTTCCGCCAGAACATCCAGCGTCTCCGCCGTTACCCGGAGTTCCGTCAAAGTCTGCCACCGGTTCATGGCCACGGCCCAGCCTCCCTGAACCCTGCGGCAGCTCAAATCCAGCACCAGCCGTTCCGCGCCCACTGCGGAAACAAGATCCTTCAGCCTGTCCATCCGCAGCGTTCCCTCCGCATCAAACAGGCAGGAAGTAACAATCACATGGCTGGCCCCGGCGGAAATCCATTCCTCCGCATTTTCCGGCGTCATGCCGCCGCCCACCTGAAGGCCTCCCGGCCATGCCGCCAGGGCCTCCCGCGCCGCATGGTCGTTCCCTGGGCCCAGCTTGATCACATGCCCTCCGCTCAGACCGTCCCTGCGGTACAAATCCGCATACCATGCCGCGCCGCGGTCGGAGACGAAATTGGTGCGCAATGAGACGCCATCCTGCGTCAGGGTTCCGCCCACAATCTGCTTCACGCGCCCGTCGTGTAAATCAATGCATGGTCTGAATCTCGTCACGCGGTCACTTTGCCCGGGGCTCCCCTTCAGGTCAAGACGGTATTCCCCTTACCCCCTCCCTGAATGACGGGCATGGAAAATTACACAAAACGGGACGGGGACTCCGCTCTATCGGATAACTGCCGTCAACCACCATTCAAAAAACCGATGAACAACAACCCTGCCGGAAACCATCTTCTTGCCTGCTGCGCCGGAAGCGCCATATCTGCCCTCCTGGCCTTTTCCTCCCCCGCTGCGGAAGCCGGGATTCACCTGCATGGCGAAATCCGCGTACCTGCGGTAGGGCAGGCCGTTTTCCTGTATGACCCCTCCGGATTCCCCATCTGGGGATATTCCCCATGCGGACGGCCCATTTACGCCTATACCCCTGCAGGCGCACCCATTTACGTCATCAGGGACATCTACCGCGGCTGTCATGTTCCTGCATGGAACCCCAGGCCGCATTACCACGGCCCTTTCTGGCCGGCGGGCGTCTGCCGCAGACATCATGCCGCACGCCTTACGCCATGCCCGCCCCCTTTCCGGCCCCACCGCCCCAGGCGCCCACATGAAGGGCCCCCTCCCCGTTTCCATCGCCGGTAAAACGCATCCCCATCCCCCGCAAAGCAAGAGGCCGGCCCAATCCTTCCTTTTTATTCTGGGAAAGAAAGGCCGTACCAGCCTTCCCCCAGCAGCCTGACCAGCGTAAAGGAATATTCCCCCTTGCGGTTGGGCTCTTTGCTGCGGGAAAGAAGAACCCGCGCGCGGAGCATGTCAGCCTCGTCATTGGCGTTCAACACCCGGTATGGGGAATGTTCCATCTCCTCATTAATCTTAAACAACATGAACAAACGCTTGCCCATTTCCGATTTTCTGGGGACATACACCATGGGACGGGCAATGCTGCGCTCTTCGGAACCGTTCATCCCGGGAGCAATCAGCTTAAATGCATAGTCATCCTTATTTTCCGACATGCGCTCCCGAACCATCCATACGCGGAATTCCGCAATATCCTCCCCTTTTCCCCGTACAAAATCCTCCCAGTTCATCGGCTGAAAGCGGGCAAACTGCTGCCAGTCCAGCTTCCAGGAACCATCCTGTTCATCCTTGAAAAAACAGAATTCCATATCGGGAGTCTTTTCAAAACCAACCAGGAGCTGGGCGCAGGGATGCCCCTCCACCTCAAACACGGCAAAGCTTTTAGGCCCCTTAGGCCTGCTGACAATCGCCTCAGGCGGAGACATGGCGTAATGCCTGACCATTAAAGGAAGCGATTGCAGGGACTTCCACACAAAAGAGGATTTTTGAACCACATCCGCGGCGCTCAGATATTTCTGTGCCTCCGCCAGGCAGTTGCGCAGCAGGTCCTGCTTTTCCATCGGAGAAATGTGATAAGGAGGCCAGAAACTATAGTCCACCCTGTCTTTCAGAGCGGCTTTCAATTCTCCGGACAACATCTCCGGCGTGGCGCAAATCCGCGCGGCCGCTCCGGAATCCAGGGATGCCTGGCGCTTCTGGAGCCAGAAGAAAAGACCGCCGAAAAACATTCCCAGCGCGATCACGAAAAAGATGACGGAAAGAATGCGGCCCAGCGCAAAGCCCGCTTTTCCGCCGTGCCTGCGCGCGGCCGGGGAAAGGAACAGCTTTTTTTCAAATAAATCACTCATTTCAAAACGGAAATATCCACAGAAAACAATCGCGGAAAGACGGTCACACACTACCGGAACGCCCAAGGCAGCGCAACGATAAAAAACAGACACATTTTTTTATCCCTGCCGGAGAAAATTGTTTCACATCCACATGCGGGTGATGTACATTAAACCGGACGAGTTTCAAGAGCTCCCATCTTACCTTTCACCCCCTCTTTTTAACGCCATGTTTGGATCATTCACTACCGTTCCCGCCCCCAAGGGCAATAAAAATCCTGAATCCACCCCCAGCTGGATGGATGTAGCCAAGAGCCAGGACAACCCCGAACCGGTTGCGGAAGCCGCGCCTTCCTACGCCCCCACCACCCGTGTCCAGCAGCTGACCCGCAATGTGCTGAACTCCGATGTGGAGGTAATCGGTTCCCTGCGTTTTTCCGATGACCTGCTGATTGACGGCACCGTGGAAGGCGACATTTCCTCCGAAGGGGTGCTTTCCGTAGGCCAGAACGCCGTCATCCGGGCGGAAATCAATACCAAATCCGTCATCATCCACGGTAAGGTCATCGGCAATGTAACAGTCACGGACCGCGTGGAACTGAAAAGCACGGCGGAACTCGTAGGTGACATCCAGGCCGCCTCCCTGGCTATTGAAGGCGGTGCAATCTTCATCGGCCATTCTACCGTGGGCGCCCCCACGGTAGGAGCCACAGGGGCTTCCGCCGCCAAGAAGGCGGCTTCCGTCCATGCCTTCGCTCCGGAGCCGGAAACCCATGCTCCGGCCAGCCAGAGCACGCTGGATATTGACGCGGAATAAAAAACTCTCCGCCTGCTACTTTCAGGGGCGGCAAAAGAACGAACCGTTCTTTTGCCGCCCTCTTTGTTCCATGAACCCCACCTTCCATCCCGTCCCCCGGATCAGCACCGCGCCCTCCGGGAAAATCAGCCACCCCTCCCCGGCACCGCCCTGGACACTCCCCCCAACTGCGGAAAGCAGCCCGGCGCCTGCCCGGGAGGTGGAATGCTTCTCCTGCCGCAAAAGCACCTCCGTCCCCGCCACGGCAGTTTCCGCCAGGTGCAGCCATTGCTCCGCGTATATCAAACTGGACGACGTCATTTTACACAGCAGAACGCACCGGACCAAGGTGCAGACCTGCGGAAGCGTTACCGTGCAGGCCAATGCAGACCTGAAGGGGCTGAACATCGAATGCCGTGACCTAGTCTTATACGGCAGGGCTTCCGGCGACTTCCTGTGCCGCGGCGTCTGCAAAATCAAAACGGACCAGCACATCTCCGGCTCCATCTGCGCCCACAGGATGGTGGTGGAAAAAAAGACGACGGTGCTGGTCACAGGAACCATCCGCGTGGAAAACATCTGGATACAGGGGTCTCTGGAAGGAACGCTTACGGCAGATGAAACCGTCACCATCCACCGGCACGCCAAATTCCTGGGAGATATCACGGCGCGCCGCCTCATCATTGAGGAAGGCGGCACGCACCAGGGAGCCTTTACCCGCCTTACGTGACATGAATCTTCCCATCTCCATCCGCGGCGCGCGCCAGCACAACCTCCGGAACCTGGATCTGGATCTTCCGTCCAACAAGCTCATCGTATTCTGCGGCCCTTCCGGCTCCGGAAAATCTTCCCTGGCGTTTGATACGCTTTTTTCCGAATCCCGCAGGCGTTTTCTGGACTGCCTGTCGGCACGCTCCAGGCAGGGCATGGATCAACCGGAAAAACCGGAAGTGGACAGCATTACCGGGCTGCCCCCGGCCCTGTGCCTGGAGCAATCCGCCAGGCAGCAGAGTTCCCGCACCCTGCTGGGGAGCATCACGGAAATTCTGGACTACCTGCGCATCCTTTACGCGGCTGCCGGCACGCCCCATGACCCGGAAACAGGAAAGGAACTGGAACGCAAGAGCCCGGACCGGATTACGGAGGAACTCGTTTCCCTGCCGGAACACACGCGCCTGATTCTGGCCGCTCCGGCGGAAAACCTGCTGGCCCAGGATCCCGCAGCGACGCTGGGCGACTTCCAGCGGCAGGGCTTCCTCCGGGTTTACTGGAACGGAGAAATGCGGGATATTGAAGAAATAAGTTCCCCCGTCCCCCCGCCTCCGGACGCGGCCCTGGTCATTGACCGCCTCATCGTCAGAGGGGAAAATACGGCCTCGCGCATTGCGGATTCCCTGCAAACGGCTCTCCGTATCAATCCGGACGAAGTGCGGGCCATCATCACCATACCGGGAGAGGAAGCCTCAATCCGGGCCTTCCACACCCGCTACCGCAATCCGGAAACAGGCTTCCTTCTGCCCCAGCTTACGCCCCGCCATTTTTCCTTCAACTCCCCGCTGGGGGCATGCCCCTCCTGCCGGGGAACCGGCCTGAATGAACAGGAAAACGGTCCGTGCCGCGCCTGCGGAGGCCAGCGTCTTTCCCCTCTGGCCCTGGCCGTCACCATGCCTGCGCCGGACCGGGCCTACAATCTCGCGGAACTGACGGCTCTTCCTCTGGAAGATATGGCAGGAGAACTGGAACGACTGAAAACGCCCTCCTCCCTGGCGGCGGCATTGACCCCGCTCATGGAGGAAATCAACAAACGCGTGCGCTTCCTGAATGAGCTGGGACTCTCCTACCTGTCCCTGGACCGCCAGGCAAACACCCTCTCCGGAGGCGAACTGCAGAGGGCGCGCCTGGCTTCCCAGCTGGGAGGCGGCCTTTCCGGAGTCCTTTACATCCTGGACGAACCCACGGCCGGACTGCACCCCGCCGATACGGACCGCCTGCTCCGCGCTCTCCGGACGCTCCGGAACCAGGGCAACACAGTGCTGGTCGTAGAGCATGATGAACAAATTCTAACCGCGGCGGATCACCTGGTGGACATGGGCCCCGGCTCCGGAACCAACGGAGGCCGTATTCTGGCACAGGGCTCCCTTGCGGAGATACTGGAAAATGCCGAAAGCCCCACAGGGGAATGGCTTTCAGGCAAGCGAAACATGCCCGCCTCCGGACGCAAGACGGCTCCTGCGGGGCGTCTGGTACTGACCGGTGCGGACAAGCACAACCTCAACAACGTCACTCTGAATATCCCGGTCGGCACACTGACCTGCATCTCCGGCCCTTCCGGTTCAGGAAAATCCACCCTTGTCCGGGACTGCCTCATCCCCGCAGTCAGGCAAGACCTCTCCGGGAAAAAGGGTATTCCGCGCCACGTGCAGGGAACGGAACACTTCAACCGCCTCGTCGTCATCGACCAGTCGCCCATCGGCAAAACGCCGCGCTCCACACCGGCCACTGCTACCGGCCTGCTCCAGGTGCTGCGCCCCCTTTACGCACAGCTCCCCCTTTCCAAGCAGAGGGGATATACGGCGGCGCGCTTTTCCCCCAACATTCGCGGAGGCCGCTGTGAACGTTGCCAGGGAACGGGCATGATTGAAGTGGACATGAACTTTCTGGGAAACGTGGCAATGCCCTGCGACGCCTGCCAGGGTCAGTGCTACAACAGGGAAACGCTGGAAGTCACCTGGAAAGGGAAATCCATTGCCCAGGCGCTGGCCCTGACCGTGGACGAAGCGGCGGAATTCTTTTCCTCCCTGCCCAGAGCCGCCGCCATCCTGAAAAGCATGCAGGACGTAGGGCTGGGATACCTCAATCTCAACCGCAGGGCGGACACCCTTTCCGGCGGAGAATCCCAGCGCATAAAAATAGCTGCGGAACTGGCCAAAGCCCCGGCCTGGAAACTGGAGGAAGACGGGAAACGGGCCCTGTTCATTCTGGACGAACCCACCAGCGGCCTCCACTTCAATGAAGTGGCCCTTCTCCTGGCAGCCCTTTTCCGCCTGAGGGATGCCGGACACACCATCCTCTGCGTGGAACACCACAAGGACCTGCTCAATGCCGCGGACTACCTGGTGGACATGGGCCCCGGAGCCGGCAGGCACGGCGGCAATATCGTGGCCGAGGGCTCCCCCGCAGATGTAGCGTCCAATCCGGAAGCACCCACTTCTCCCTGGCTCGTCCCCCGTTAACAACGGCAGCCCCTGAAAATCATTCATCTGTCCTGTCCCCCGGACATCCCGTTCCCGGCGTCTTCGGAAAAAAATCTGCCTCTCCGGGGTTTATTCGCCTCCTTCCCCTATTTATTATCTTGACGACCTCCCGGGCTTTTTTTTAACAAGAAAGGAATTACATATTCCTTTTTTCCTATGACTCTCCGCTCCCTCTCTCCGGCTCTGGCGGCACTGCTCCTTCCCGGAGCGCTTCATGCTGCGCCCGTATTCCTTGAAAACGTCTCCGAATCCGGCGGATGGTATGATTGCAATAAAAAAACCAAATGGACATGGGGGACCAAGCCCCATCCTACCAATCCGCTAAATCCTCCGGTTTCCGCACGGCCCAATGAATGGCTGTACCTTCCTTATGATCAGAATATCTGCTGGGCGGCGGCGGCCTCCAACGTGCTCCAATGGTGGCAGGATACCAGAAGCGACCTGAAATCCGCCACGCCCAACGGGAAATCCGCCACTTACGATGTCATGCCGCAGGTCGCCCAGCTGGCTATTTACCAGACCATCTCCACGAACTGGACAAACAGCGGAGGCTCCGTGGAACAAGCCTACAACTGGTGGATCAACGGCGGAATGCTGGATACCACCGCCTATCCGAGCCTTTCTACGACGACGGCTTCCGGAGGATACTGGAAAGAGCTGGGACTGACAGTCCCGCAGTCTTCAAGCGGAGGAGCTGTTGACAACCCCTTATTTTCCGCATACAGCTTCTGGGACGAAGACACCAGAAGCGGCGTTTACCAGAAGCTGACAAACAGCATCAACAACAACTGGGGAACCACTCTGACCGTCGGCGAAGAAGGGAGAGGCCACGCCATCACCATGTGGGGCTACGACACGGACGAAGACGACAATCTGGTTATCTACCTGACGGACTCGGACGACTATGCGGTGGGAATGTTCCGCCAGAAAGTAGTCGTGAACGACTATACGGATGAAAACGGCCTTTCCCACTGCGACATTTATCTGACCAGCATGGATGGAGAAAACGACGTGTACAGTTATAATTACGAAGAAGCGGGACTGACGGGCATCCGCCTGGGGGAAATACAGAGCTTCACCGCTCCGCTGGGGGATCTGAGAATCCCGGAACCCGGCGCCGGAATCCTATTCCTTGGAGGTTCATTCCTCGCCCTGTCCCGCCGCAGGCACGCTGGACGGTAAAGCTTTCCGAACTCCGGCCCCAATAAAAACGGGTCTTGATTCTTATGGGGGAAATGTGCAGAATCGGCGAGCGCACAAGTTCAGGAGAGCAAAAATTGTCCCAGTGTTCCCCAGTGCGGTTACCTGTGAAATGAATGACGCTTCCCACAACCACGGCGAGCAGGAAAACACCGTCTCCACCTATTCCGTCGACGTAGAAACCCTTCAGCAAATAGCTCTGAAAGGAGACGCCCAGGCGCTGTTCCAGCTGGCAATCAACTACGAACAGGGTCGCGGGGTGGCGGAAAACCAGCAGGAAGCCTTCTACTGCTACCAGCAGGCGGCGGAACTGGGCCACGTTACAGCCCAGCTCAACCTGGGATGGGCTTATTCCAACGGCATCGGCGCCCCTCAGGACAACGACAAGGCCTTTTACTGGTACCGGAAAGCCGCCGAACAGGGGCACCCCACCGCGCAATTTGACCTTGGGTTCTGCTATGTCAATGGCCTGGGAGTGGAAAAAGACGAACACCAGGCCATCGGCTGGTACAAAAAAGCGGCGGAACAGGGCCACGCGGTAGCCCAGCTCAACCTCGGCTGGATTTATGCCAACAGCCCCAGCCGGAAAAACTGGGAACAGGCCGTATACTGGTACAAGCAGGCCGCGGAACAGGGAGACCCCCGCGCCCAGTATAACCTGGCCTGGTGCTATGGCAACGGAAGCGGAACCCCAAAAAACCCGCGGAAAGCCGCTTACTGGTACGAAGAAGCCGCCATGCAGAACCACGCTACGGCCCAGTACAATCTGGGATGGTGCTATGAAAACGGTTTCGGCGTGGAGCCGGATCTGGACAAAGCGCTGGTATGGTATCACAAATCAGCCCTTCAGGGCCAGATTACGGCCCAATACACGCTGGGATGGTGCTACGGCAACGGCCGGGGCATGGAAGTGGACATGGCCAAAGCCGTCCATTGGTACACCAAAGCCGCAGAACAGGGGCATACAACAGCCCAGCTCAACCTGGGGTGGTGCCATCTGAACGGAAAAGGAACGCCCGTCAACCGGGAAGAAGCCCTGAAATGGTACCTTAAGGCGGCAGAACAGGGCAACGCCACAGCCATGTTTAATGTGGGCAACTGCTACGCCCACGGCTACGGTATTGAGCAGGACGATAAACAGGCGGAAGAATGGTATCAGAAAGCCGTCCGGCACGGCAACAAAAAGGCCGCCAGCGCCCTGCGCCATCTGGCCTCCAAACAGGAAAAAGAGAAACAAACGGACTCGGAGGCCTGAACAGGCATTCTCCTGCTTACTTCTATCCTCTAACCAGGTCCAGCCATGGACACACGAAGGGAAAACATGTTCCCATGGCCTGAAAAAATGTGCTTCCGCTTGGAAATAGACGCCTGACTGCCGTCACCCCCGGATCATCATCGCCGCCTCTTTCTTCCATCCGCCGGGCCTTTTCGGGACAGCCGTTCCACGGCCTCCGGCAGCCGGGCTGCGCCATCGCCGCCCAGCGCTGCGTCAATATCTTCCAGCGCATGGATCAGGTCAATAACCTCCCGGCGGGGCAAGGCGCCCCCGGCCGGTACGCAGAAATGAGTGCGGCACGCCAACGGCCTGCCTTCATAAATCATGCATCTTCCCTGCCCGCTCAAGAAAGGGCAGCTCCCGTCCGGAGGCAGCTCCAACCGGGTGCGGCCGGAAGCACGCCACGCCTTCCAGGCCACCCATGCCTCCCCCAGCGTTACATGCGGCGTCTCCCCGGTCAGGCGGAACCGGCAGCAATCCGCCGCACCGGTACAGAAACGCTGGGCACGGGAAGCGCGGAAGGCGCCTTCATCCAGAAGGCGCCGCACCTCCATCAGCATCCCGGCGGCGGGGGCCATTCCCCCCGCCTTTCCCTGGCGGCATTTGCCACGCGCCATGACAGAAACGGTTAACAGGTCAGGCCGTCCGCTTTGGCCTGGTTCCAGTATGCATACTCGGAACGGTTGAAATCCACATATTCCGGAGACAAATCCGTGGTATACACCGTATGGGAAAACTCGCCCCGATTCAAATTGATATCCACCTGGAACGCGGGAACCTGCACGGCCTGCCGCAAATCGTCGGACGGAGTATCCGCCTGCACGCCGCCGCGGCAGGCGGCCAGACCGGCGATGTCAATGTCTATCTTCTCTTCATCCACCTTTGCTCCGCAGTAGCCCACGGCATGAATAATACGCCCCCAGTTGGGATCATTCCCGTTCCAGGAACTCTTTACCAGGGAAGACTTGGCTACGGCTTCCGCCGCTTTTTTCGCTTCATCCTCCGTGCGGCCTCCCGTCACATGCACGGTGACGAACTTGGTCACCCTCTCTCCGTCCTGCACGATGTGCTTGGCCAGTTCCAGCATCACATGGGCCAAAGCCTGCTGGAATGCGTAAATATCTTCCGGAGTTTCCAGCTTCACGCCGGATGCCCCATTCGCCATCACCAGAACCGTGTCATTCGTGCTCATGTCTCCGTCAATGGTGATGCAGTTAAAAGAACTCTTCACTCCGGACTGCACGCACAGCTCCAGCACATCGCGGGAAATTCCCGCATCCGTCGTGATAAAGCACAGCATGGTCGCCATGCAGGGATTGATCATGCCCGCCCCCTTGCAGCAGGCGCCGATGCGCACGGGTTTGCCCTGCACTACAAACTCAATGGCAATAATTTTCTCCTTCGTGTCACTGGTCATCACGGCCTGGGCCACCTCATGCCCCTTGTCGCGGGAAAGCCCCTCCGCCAATTCCGGAAACTTCGGGTAAATGCGCATCATAGGCATTGGCAGGCCAATCACGCCGGTGGAACATACGGCCACTTCTGCAGGCTCCAGCCCCAGAAGCTCTGCAACGCTGCGGCATTCGCCCCTGGCGTCCTCCACCCCCCGGGTTCCGGTGCAGGCGTTCGCGTTCCCGCTGTTCGCCACGATGGCGCGGATATTTCCTTTCCGGAGATGCTCCCGGCTCACCTTCACGCAGGCGGCCTGCACGCGGTTGGTCGTAAACGTTCCTGCGGAAACGCAGGGTTCCGTGGAATAAATCAGGGCCAGGTCCAGACGCGTGGCCGTAGGCTTCTTGATGCCGCAGCTTACGGCGCTCCCCAAAAAGCCCTGGGGCGCGCAAACGCCCCCGTCAACCGGAATATAGGATGAATCATTCATCGTCTTGAAAGTGCCTTTCAGCGTATCAAAAAGCTACAGAACCCACAAGCCTTCCGTTTCATCAAATCCGCACATGATATTGAAGGACTGAACGGCCTGCCCACCCGCGCCCTTCACCACATTATCCTCTGCGCTCATCAGAATCACGCGGTTCGTGCGGGGATCATAAGCCCAGCCAATATCCACGCAGTTCGTCCGTGTTACATTCTTGGTATCCGCAGGCTGGTTACGCCCCAGAAGGCGGACGAACGGGGCCGCGGCATAGGCTTCTTCCAGCAGGCGGCCGACGGACTCGGGGTCCGCCCCTTTTTTCACTTTGGCCGTAATCGTGGAGCAAATACCCGTATTAACGGGAATCAAATGGGGGGTGAAGGACATTACCACCGTTTCCCCGGCGGCATGGGAAAGCTCCTGCTCAATTTCGCTCAAATGGCGGTGTTTCGGTACTCCGTAGGCATGAAAACTCTCATTGCACTCGCAGAACAGCAGCGGAATGGATGCCTTGCGCCCTGCTCCGCTCACGCCGCTGCCGGAACAGACCACCACGTCCTCCGGCTCCAGCATGCCCGCCCTGAACAAGGGAATGAGAGGCAGAAGAATGCTGGTGGGATAGCAGCCGGGGGAAGCCACAATGCGCGCCCGGGCAATCTCCTCCCGGCGCCACTCCGGCAAACCGTACACGGCTTCCTGCATCAGGGCCGTATCCGGGTGGGGGTTCCCGTAATACTCTTCGTACACATCCGGGCTGTCCAGGCGAAAATCCGCGCTCAGGTCAATCACACGCACGCCCCTGTCCACCAGGCCGCGGGCATAGGAAGCAGCCACGCCATGGGGCAGGGCCAGAAAAGCGACCTCCGCCCCAGTGGCGGCAATCGCCTCCACATCGGAATCCGTAAACTTCAGGCCGGAACCCGGAACCTGACGGAAACGGGGAAAAACCTCCCACAACGGCTGCCCGGCATACTGGCGGGAAGTAGCGCACACCAGCTTCACCCCGCGATGGTTCAGCAGGATGCGCAACAATTCCTGCCCGGTGTAGCCACTGGCCCCGACGACTGCAACTTGAACTTGCTTCATGACAAAAAAGGTATGCTATGAAAAAAGACTCTTGCCAACACTAAAGTTTTCCTATATACACCTCGCCGTCACAAGACACGGCCCTGGTCGGTCCGAGTTCATCGGGTTGTAGCGCAGTCTGGTAGCGCACCTGCATGGGGTGCAGGGGGTCGCAGGTTCGAATCCTGTCAACCCGACCAATTTCCCATTCGTGAGGTCTTGCAGAATACTTCATCCTGCAAGGCCTCAAACTTTTTTGCTTTGCGCGGTATTCCACCCAGCCCTATGGTTCCGCCATGCACCTTGCCATGCATCACATTCCGGATGCATGACAATTTTCCAAAACCAAACATACACCGCCCTCAAAGCAGGAAGTTTGATCCTCCCTCCCTTTGGAAATATTAATCGGGAAAATTATCACAAGATACATTCCCTCCCTCTTGCTAATAAACAAAAAAATCTTGGGTATCTTCCGGGTTCATGCCATTCATATTCGTTGCCATTTCCTCTCCGTCCGGCCCGCTACTCCGCTTCCCTGCCGTGGGACAGGACAAACCGGAACCGGGAGGAAACAGTTTTTTATTGCGTTGCAGGCAGGTAAATCATATACCCCGCCGGTTCAGACTTCACCTTTTCCCCTTGCTTTCATGCCATCCATTTCCTTTCTGAATCATCTCGGAGCCCTGCTGACGCTCTGGCTTCTCCTATGCTGCGGCGCACCAGCGGCGGAAAACGGCAGAATCCTGATGGTGACGGAAGCGACTTTCCCTCCCTACGAATTCCGGGACGGAAACGCCATCCTGGGCATTGACCCGGAAATCATGCGGGAGGTAGCCCGGCGCACCGGCAGGGAGCTGGTCATTGAAGACATGAGCTTTGATTCCGTGATTACGGCTGTAGTTTCCGGAAAGGCGGACGTAGCCGCCTCCGGAATCACGGTTACGCCGGAACGCAGGAGGAAAGTGGACTTCTCCATTCCCTATGTGGAAGCCGCTCAGGTTATCATCGTTCCCAAAGGTTCTCCCATCCGGAAGCGGGAAGATATCCGCGGCAAAAGAATCGGAGTGCAGCACGGGGCCACGGGAGACATTTACGTCACACGGAACATCCAGCAGCCGGAACGCTTCCCTAACGGAGCGCTGGCTGTGGCCGCCGTGGCGGCAGGCAAGGTGGACGCCGCCGTCATTGACCAGGATCCGGCAACAATGTACGTAGCGGGCAATGATCGGCTGGAAATTCTGCCGGAGCCCCTCACTTCCGAATCCTACGCCATTGCCGTCCGCAAGGGAGATACGGCTCTCCTTCAGGATATTAACGGCACCATTGCAGCATTGAAAGCCTCCGGAAAGCTGGAGGAAATACGGAACGCTTATGCGGCCATGCAGGTTAAATCCGCTGCCGGTCTCGAACAACACGCTTCCGGAGGGGGCTGGCTGGAAAATATATGGCTGGACCTGAAAGAATCCTTTTATGTCAATTTCATGCAGGAAGGCCGCTGGAAATACCTGACCAACGGCTTTCTGGTGACGGTGGAGGTCTCTTTCTTTTCCGTTCTGCTGGGCATTCTGGTTGGCTTTGTGGTGGCCGTCATCCGCGCCACGCATGACAAAACGGGCGATCTCCGTTTCCTGAATGCCCTCTGCAAACTGTACCTGACAGTCATCCGCGGCACGCCGGTGGTCGTTCAACTGCTCATGATCTATTTTGTCATCTTCGGCTCCGTGGATGTCAGCAAAGTGTTGGTGGCCGTGGTGGCCTTCGGCTTCAACTCAGGCGCCTATGTGGCGGAAATCATCAGAGGCGGCATCATGTCTATTGACAAAGGACAATTTGAAGCCGGGCGCAGCCTCGGCCTGGGATATGCCCAAACCATGATTTACATTATCCTGCCCCAGGCCTTTAAAAATGTACTTCCCTCCCTGGGAAACGAATTTATCGTACTGTTGAAGGAGACCAGCGTCTCCGGCTATATTGCCCTCCAGGACCTGACCAAGGGCGGCGACATCATCCGGAGCCAGACTTATACCGCCTTCATGCCGCTGACGGCCGTGGCCCTGATTTACCTCTCCGTGGTCATGCTGTTCAGCTGGATGCTCGGCAAACTGGAAAGAAAACTGAAAAACAATGAATGAACATCCCGGAAACACTCCCATGTTCCAAATCAGCCATTTGGTTAAGGAATTCAACTCCGTGCCGGCAGTCAACGATGTCACCACGAACATTGACCGGGGTGAAGTGGTCTTCATCGTAGGCCCGTCCGGTTCCGGTAAAAGTACCTTCCTGCGCTGCCTGAACCTGCTGGAGGAACCGACCTCCGGAGAAATCCGTTTCAAGGGAAAGCTGGTTACCTCTCCCGGAACGGACGTCAATCAATTCCGCCAGCACGTAGGCATGGTTTTCCAGCATTTCAACCTTTTCCCGCACCTGACCATTCTGGAAAATATCACTATCGCCCCGGTTAAAACGGGACGCTCCAGCAGAAAGGAGGCAGCAGACCAGGCGGAAGCCCTTCTCCAGCGCATTGGGCTGTACGGCAAGAGGCACTCCTATCCCCTCCAGCTTTCCGGAGGCCAAAAGCAGCGCATCGCCATCGTGCGCGCCCTGGTCATGAATCCGGATGTCATCCTGTTTGACGAGCCGACATCAGCCCTGGACCCGGAAATGGTGGGAGAAGTGCTCTCCCTGATGAAGGAGCTGGCGCAGGGAGGACTGACGATGGTAGTGGTTACCCATGAAATAGGGTTCGCGCGGGAGGTTGCTTCCCGCGTCCTGTTCATGGATAAAGGGAAAATTGTGGAAGAAGGGCCTCCGGACCGCGTTATCGACCGCCCTGCCAATCCCAGGCTGCAGGAGTTTTTTTCCAAGGTGCTCTGACACGGGCAGTTCTGGAAAAAATACAGGGGAAGGGTGGAAGAACTTCTCTCTTACCGCCTGCGCCTATAAACAAAGCAATTTGGCATAACCTTCTCTTTCCTTCCCCGGACAATGGAAAGCCTCTGTTCTCTACAACATGATCTCCACGTTATAAGACTCGTCAATCAACAGATAGTCACAGCCATAGAACCTGCATTTTTCAAGATTGCCCCTGTTTTCACGCAGCAACTCTTCCCGCGTAACGGGAGAACTCTCTACGCGCCGTTCAATCGCATTCTCATGGTTCAGGATATCATGATAATGCCTTTGAATATAATTTTCTGAAAAAATAAGGCATACATACCGTATCCGTTCCCGGCAGGCCTGCGTAAAATCCTTCTTCCAGTCAAAGGGAATATAGCAACCTTCCACCACTAAATTTTGGCCGTTTTCAATCGCGGTCTTTACTATTTCTTTGATAATGCCCCAGAGGAAGGGAGTCAGCTCTTCATCGGGGCTTTCAGGGGAGAAAGGGCATATCCCGCTGCGTATCAACCCCATCTTTAAATGGTCAATGGATAAATAGGGATAGGAATATTTTTCAAGCACCCGCTGCGCCGCGAGTGTTTTCCCTGTATGCGTGCTGCCGCCAATCAAAAGAATCATAAGACTTCCCTCCCTGGCATTTCATAAGAAAGACCCCCAATCTTTCCCATGCAGCCAATATCCGGCATCCTTTCGTATTCGTTGGTGATATCCATACTTAACCAGCTGCCAACATACTCACAGGATTCTCGGCATGCAGTGCATTCCGCAAAATAATCACCTTGAACGTCAATCGTAAGCAATGCCTGCATCAGCTCGTTCCGTCTTCATTCTTTCAGTTCCTTCCGGAACGGACAAGAAAAAACACAGGGGCGCCCGCCCCTCTCCGTTGCCCGCCGGGACGCCGGGATGAAAGCTGTTACGGTTCCCGTCCGCAGAAATAAAAATAACCTTCCTACAGCAAAGCCTTTGCCGTTTCCGGCAAAGGCTTTGAGCACGGCGTCCCATTACGGGCGCAAAACGGGAACCCCCTAATTGCCGTAAGAGGATTCCACGCGCCTGGCTACGTCGCGGTAGCCGTACTCGGCGTCGTAAATCTGCTGGAATGCAGCCAGGGATTCCCCCTTCTTGCCCTGCTTTTCATAAAGCAAGCCGATCATGTAAAGGATTTCCTTCTTGGTGTCATTCATTTCTATCAATTCCTTATTGGCTTCCTCCAGCTGGCGCAGGGCCATATCATGCATGTTCTTGGCGTCATAGCACTTGCCGAGCAACAGCATGGCGCGGATGCGGATATGGGGGTTGTTGCGGGCGCGCTGGAGTTCCGGAATGGCTTCCGTGTAATTGCCGCAGTCGAAGAGGGCCTGGCCCAGCTCAAAACGGGTTTGCGGGTCCGTGGGGTTGTTTTCCACACGCTGGCGGCACAAGGCCACCTGCTGCTCCGCAGCTTCCTTGCTGAACTGGGCAAGCTGTTCTTGAAGTTCCTTATTATCCGGCTCCGCGGCAGCGCGGCGGCGGATTTCCTCCACCTGGGCCTTGCGGCATCGCTCATTCATTTCCGAGGCCTTGTTTTCCAGGGAAATATCATTGTTGCTGAGGCTAAACGCGTAATTATAGAAGGAATAGGCATTGGCCCAATCTTCCATTTGTTCATAAACGCCGGCAATGTCGCGCACGACGGCCAGATCCTGCTGGTTCTGGGCGTAACGGGCGGAGAGAAGCCCCAGGCGCTCTTCCAGTTCCGCACGGGTGAGCCCTTTCTTGTCGCTCTTATCCAGGGTGTTCGTTTCCGACGAGTTCTTCATCACGTCCCGGAAGCTTTTAGCCTCCTCCCACTTCTGCTGCTGCATCGTGGCGCGCGCCATGCAGTCCTTTTCGCTCTTTACGGCCACACTGTCCGTGGGATCCAGCTTCACAAGGTCATGGTACACTTCCGCAGCCTGGGCCGGCATATCCCGGGAAACGTAATGGGAGGCCAGCATGTGGAGCATTTTCTTGTTGCCGGGATGCCCCTGGCGAACGGTCTCCAGAGCAAAAGCGGCCAGATCCGGGAAATTTACTTCCATGGCAGCCGTGTACAGGGCCTCGTTTACCGGAATGCTGTAAGGATCATTTTCCAATTCGTCTTCCAGAGCGGAAAGCTGGGTAGCCGCGTCCTTCTTGGAAGAAGTGAGCTTGCTGGTGCTGATTTTCATGCCGCTGAACAGCCCCCCTCTCTTGGCCTCCGGATTCAATTTGATTTCACAGGCGCGCAACGCCTTGCGGCCTTCCAGAAAACCGGGGAGCTGCTTTACCAGGGCCTTGAGCAGGCTGACGGCATAGGGATAATTGTTCATGTCCACCGCCTGGCGGGCGCGCACCCAAAATTCGGCCTGCTGGGGAGTCAACTGTTCTTCTGTAATCGTTTCAATCATGGAACTATATAAGCGTAAATGGTGAACAACGGCAGCGCCCCACCAGGGCGGCCCCGCATGTAATAGTTTAATGCTATCAGCCGGGGAGGCATACTTCAACCTTGTTTTTTGTTCCCGTTAGGAAAAAATATGCCGCATGAGACTGGATGCCCTTTTATCCCGCTACGGATATTGTTCCAGGAGGGAAGCGCCGGGTTGGATCAAACGCCACTCCATTACATTCAAGGGAAAACCATGCTCCTCCCCCACGGACAAGGTGCAGGCGGAAGGCATCCTGCTGGACGGAGAACCTGTGGAATTCCCGGACGGCCTGTACGCCGCCCTTTACAAACCTGAAGGGTACACCTGCAGCCATGACGACGGGGAGGGGGATTTGATTTACGACCTGCTGCCCTTCCAGTGGCGGCACAGGAACCCTGCGGTTTCTTCCGTAGGACGGCTGGACAAAGAAACTTCCGGCCTGCTTCTCCTCACGGACGACGGAAAATTCATCCACCGCATGACCTCCCCCCGCCATCACGTCGCCAAAGTTTACGAAGCCGTCACGGAGGAGGACATTCCGACAGAAGCCGTGGAGTTGTTCGCCTCCGGAACCCTCACGCTGAACGGGGAAACCCGCCCCTGCGCCCCCGCCCTTCTGGAAATCCGGGAACCGCGACGCGCCCTGCTGACGCTTACGGAAGGAAAATACCACCAGGTTCGCCGCATGCTGGCTGCCGTAGGCGCTCCCGTCTTATCTCTGTGCCGTGTTTCCATCGGCTCCCTGCATCTGGACAGCCTGAACCTGAAACCGGGGGAATGGGCGCCTATCCGTCCGGATGCGCTGTAAACCTCCCATCCGCCATGTGGATTCCCATTTCCGAAGCACCAATTGCCTGTTTTCCGCACTTTGAGGTGGCGGCGGAATCCGGGGACTGGATTGTGGTGGACAAGGGAGCCCCCCTCATCGTCCACCCGTCCAACGGGAAAAAGGAACCCTGCCTCCTGGAAGGCGTGGAAGCCCTGCTAAGCTATGAAATAGCCAACGGAGCCGCCCTCTCCCTGGTCAACAGACTGGACAGGGAAACCAGCGGTCTGACGCTGGTTGCCAAACACAAAAGGGCGGCCAGAGAGCTGGGAAGAGCCATGCAGCGGCGCCTGATACACAAGGAATATCTGGCAATCGTGCAGGAATGGCCTGAATGGACGGAAACAGCATGCACCGCCCCCATTTTAAGACAGGGGGAAGTCGCGGAAAGCCGCATATGGGTCAAACAGGCCGTGCACCCAGCCGGAAAAGCATGCACTACCGTTTTCCGGAAAGAACGGACATGGAATACACGCCGGGGCCCCCTGGCGCTGGTCCGGTGCATTCCGGAAACGGGACGCATGCACCAGATACGCGTGCATCTGGCGCACCTGGGACATCCCATCCTGGGTGACAAAATTTACGGTCCGTCCGAACATTGCTATCTGGAATACATCCAGCACGGATGGAGCCGGGAACTGGAGGAGCGGCTGGTTCTGCCGCGCCACGCGCTGCATGCCTGCCGGCTGGAATTTCCGTTTGATGAAGAAACCTTCACCGCGGAAGCCCCCCTGCCGGAAGACATGCGGCTACTGCTTGAAACCGGGGATTAGTAAGAAACTCCGTCAGATGACCGGAATGACTTCATCCCGGTCAAAACGTACTTTCGCCAGACGGGCGTACTTATCCGCCTCTTCATTCCGGTAACCCAGAGCCAGGGCGCAAAGCGTGTAATAAGGGGAAGTTTCCAGATGAAGAATGCGGTCATAGGCGGCCGGATCCATCCCTTCCAGCGCGCAGGTGTCCACGCGGAGATCCGCGGCGCAGCTCATCATGAACCCGAGGGCGATGTACACCTGCCGTTCCAGCCAGGCTTTCAGCACTTCCGGAGACTTGGAACCCACCAGTTCAAAAATGCGGGCGCGGTACTGGTCCAGGGAGTCCATGGCAACACCGCGCACTTCCACAATACGTTCCAGATAGCGCTGCACGTCTTCCGGCTTGAAATCCCTGCGGGCACAGAAAACCACCAGATGGGAAGCGTCCGTAACCTGGGGCTGTCCCCATGAAACTTCCCTAAGCCGGGAACGCACGGCGGGATCCCGGACATCAAGGAACTTCCACATCTGAAGCCCCAGGGAGGAAGGGCTCAAATGCAGGGATTCCAGAAGGGCTTCCCAGTCCTCCGCCGGAATGCGGCGGTCCGGATTGAATACCTTGGTGGCGTAACGCCATTCCAGCGTCTCGATCAATTCCTGAGCGTTCATATTCATTTATGATTATTCGTGCAGGAAGCCGGACGGTTTTCCGCCGCAGCTTGCTCCATGCCTTGGCATTTTCCCCGTTTCCCTGCCGGAATGCAAGCCAAGGTTCCGGCACAAGCGCGGCAGCGGCTCCTTCCTCTTCTTCCTGTCCGGCACGCCGGGAACAGGCCGCTCCCCACCCTTCCAACCGCATGGCTTTCCGCCTCTTGCCGACCAGCTACATATCTTTCCCTCTCCGGAGCAACACCCCGCACCGGGCAGAACCCATTCTCAAAACGCGAATCCTCTGAAAAAGGAAAAAGCTTCCGGGAAAAACCTCGCAAAAAACCGTGTCCTTTCCGGACATCAAAGGAATTTGACCGGCATATAATCTCCGGTCTGCTGGATGGTAAAGCTGATGCCCAGCCCGAATTCGTTTTTGTTCCCGTTCTTGCGAACGAAAGCGCCCACGCCCAAATACCAGGATCCCATATTGTGGTACACATTGTATTCCTGAATGTCCAGCTTGCCGTCCAACAGGGAAAAACGCCATTTGCCGCTGAAAGCCCAGGCTTCCGAAAAGCGCTGCAAAATACGCAGATCCAGCTGGCTGCTGTCCTCCAGAAGGGAATGCTGGTTCAAATAACGGTGCCCCACGACGAGCTCCGTGGAACGCCATGGCATGAAACGCAGGGAGTTGTTGTATTCACGGCAGCCGGAAATCTTGTCCTTACCCAAAACGGGAGCCTGCATTTCCGACCGGTATTCCATCCAGGGAACGGGATTCCAGCGCATGAATGAAAAAAGGTTGGAAAAATCCCGCTGGTTGACGGGATCATGCAGATAGGCATCCATGAACACATCCCAGGAAAACCAGCGGTGGGAATTAGCGTCCCGGCTGGTCATCAGCATGTTGCGCAATCCATACCGGAAGACAAGCCCCGTGGACAGGGAATCAATCTCCGTGTATCTGCCTATGCTCAAGGATGGGGGATTGGTCGTGGGGGTATCGCCGTCAATCTGGGGATAAAGCTCGCTCAGGCGGTTGGTTTTGACATACGCCAGCGTAAAATGGGGCTGAACAATATGGTTCATGCCGTTCAGCCCAAAGGAATCACTATATACGGAAGAATAACGGCGGGAGAATTTGAAATCGGCATCCGTTCCGGCGTAAAAAATTCCCTGGTTGAGCGGTTTGTAGTCCTCCACGCCGTAATATCCCGTATAGCCTCCGCCCACTTTGGGGGTCAGGTTCAGGAATCCCATGATTTTCTTGGAAACGGAAACCTCATGGAAGGAGTGGAACCTGCTGTAGCTGTCCGTCATCAGCATTCGGGCCCAGTAATCATAGGAAGAAGTTCCGGGGTCCATCCCGTCCAGCATGTTCCGGATTTCCGTCCGCATGAACGGAGGAACGTACTGCTTGAGGAAAGCGAAGCTGGTGCGGCTTTCATACATGACGGGGGAACGGAATACGGGGGACTTGATACGCTCATAACTGAACTCCGTCCGCTGGTCCGCTATGTAGAAATTATTGGGGACAAAACGCTGCAACAGTGAAAAATCATTCGTATCGTCCGTACGGGAAAGAAGCACCGTGTTGTCCGGAGAAGAATTGCGCTGATAAATTTCCGGATAAAAATCGCGGAGCATGTACTCGTCGCTCAACATGTTGATGTTGGCCTTCAACCGCCAGTCCGTGCGGAGATTCACCCTGTGGCTCCACATCTGCTGGAGCGCGAACCTCCACCGGTCCGGGTCCAGATGCTCACGGTACTCATCATCACCGGCGTTGATTTTCACCCCCTTGTCATGGGTTTTGTAAAAGGACAGCCCCGTCATGTCCGGACAATCCTTTTCCAGCAGCACGTCGCGGATGTCCAATCCGTAGGCGAAACCGCGCCGGGTGCGGTAATCTGCATGCAGGGTTCCCAGGTAATCCGCGGAAGGCATGCCGTTGTCCGACCATTTTTTCCCCATCAGGAACCCGTATTCATTCAGGAGGTAAGGCCCCCAGATGGAGCGCATGCCGGGGATGGGAAGATAGCCAACTTCCGGATTAAGGGAATGGCTGAGGTAGGGGAAATAAAAGAAGGGAACGCCACCGTAATAAAGGGTCAGGTTCTTGAAAGAAAACCTGTCTTCCGGATACACTCGTATCCTGTCGGCGGAAATCCAGGTGAGAGGTTCGCTGATGTCTTCCGCCGTGACGGAGGCATTGCGGGCTTCCAGGTAAGTGTTGCCGGCGGCATCCTTCCGGGATTCAAACTTTCCGCTGCGCAGAATCAATCCCTCCATCTTCGCACGGATGGCATCCGTAAGAAGCACTTCGTTCTCCCAGTCAAACTCCGCGCTGTCAGCGCGTACCAGGCTGTTGGTCCTTGTCCTGCCGTCACTCTGGTAAATGGCCAGGTTCCCTTTCAGAAACACCTTGCCCTGGTCCATATCCGCCTGGGCATAATCCGCAAATACCTCCACCCCGGTATCCGTCACCATGTGGACATGCGGTCCTTCAAAAATAACCTTCCTGGATTCCTCCACCCTGATGGCGCCGTCATTGGTAATGGAAATATTGGAGGGAATCTGCGGCATGAGAGTGCCGGAAAGCAGATTGCCCGCCATTTTCCCTCCGGCATTTTCCTGCCCGGTTTCAGAGGAAGGGACGGGCGGCTGCTCCGCAGCCGTTTCTGCAAACAGGGAAGCCCCGGCAACCAGCGCCGCCGCACCCCATAGCTTTGCAATCGTCCCAATCATGGCTAGCCCACAGAACACTATGAGAAAGGGCAAAAGACAAGCCTAATGTCACATTTCTCCGCCAGTGGGGGCAGAAAATTTACCGGGTCAGCATGCCGTTGGCTATAATGCCCCAATCGGCGGCATTGCCGTCTCCGGCGTCATCCACGCGGATTTCCAGCTTCCTGCCGCCCTCTACCGCCGTCTTCACGGGAATGGAGTCCCCGTCCTTGAGCACAGGGGATTCCATAAGCTTCCTGCCGTCCAAATACACGCTGAATTTGACGCTGCCGCGGGAGCCGAAGGGCAGCCCCACATCAGCGCGGAACTCTTTCCAGCGCCCATCCAGGTCATAGGCAAAAACAGCCGGGGCATGAGCCAGAATGAAACGTTCCGGCCTTCCGATTGTCCGGAAGAAAGGCACGGGCCCCAAATCCGACGGGAACAGGACATCCCACAACGGAACGGCCCACCCCACCTGGGCTACGGAAGGCTTGCAGTCATTCAGGCTGATACTGGCGGTTGCCGCAGGAATCTGCGCCGGAACAACTTCTAGCGCGGGCTCCTGGCGCCCCAGAGCGCGCTTCCAGACAGGGAGCCATTCTTTCACTTCAGAACGGGAACCATGCCTGCGTTCCACTTCCGCCAGCGCCTTCCGGGCTTCTTCCGTGCGGCCCCGTATCCACAGATTCTGAACATCCCCGAAATAAACGATCTGGGCCAGAGAAGGGGCCTTGGCTCCCCGGGCATCCATCCACACGGGCAGAGTAATCATGCTGCGCGTGCTGTCGCAATTCAATACGGCCACCCGCATTTCTATAAAACCACCCTTATATCCCGGCCTGCAGATGGTGAGATCAAACTCTCCCTTTTCATCCAGAGAAGCGCCCACGGCATTGGAATCATAATCCGAACCTCCGGGCGGATCCAAATGGGCAACAATGCCATACGCGGGGCGCGTCAGATGAACCCTCCCTTTCAGCCGCAATCCGTCTTTAACGGGAATGGCCTCCAGCCGTTCAAAAGACCCCGGGACATACTTGCCGAGCATACGCCCGAAGGAGGCGTCTGCGGGAAGTTCCGTCTCCACCCCGTTGAACAGGGGAACACTGGCCAGTTTCAAAGCATCCGTCGGCGCCAAATAGGCGCCCTTCCCTTCATGGCGCAGCTCGTCGCCGTAGGTGGAATTGCCATGGCCCATCAGGGAAGCTCCGGCGTCGGGGTAATTCCATCCGTCGCCCGTGTGGGGAAGGCCGAAGGAATGCCCCAATTCATGGGCCGTACCGCCTATGTAAATGGTGGCGTTCTTTCCCCTGGTCACCTTGAAACGGCCGCCCTGCATCATTTCCGTATCCAGAAAGCTGGCGGGATCCAGCCCTTCCTGGTCACAGGTCCACCCCGTGCCCTGGTGGCTGAAGCCGCCGCCGTAATAAGGACCCACGCCGTCCGGAAGCTGGCAAACGACCAGCACATGTTCCTTCTCAATATCAATCCCCTTGGAAGCCAGCACCTTCCTGGCGGCTTCCCGGGAGACGGGGCCGGAGCTCTGCACGCTCATCTCGCTCATGGGTTTATCCACATAGGCATCATGAATAACCAGCTTGCCCCGTTCATCCAAATCCAGCTGGAATGTGAGCGGAGGGAAACCGTTGGCCTGCATCTGGTCCGCATAATATGCCTGAATATTCTTCAGAATATGATCATACCGTTCCCGGTATCCTTCAAGGGTAGGCCTGTCCTTGAACGTTACGTAAACCACATGCAATTTTCTGGAAGACTTCGGTTTGCCCCGATGATAGGCGCTCAGCGTTTTCCAGGCGGCACGGGCATTGGCGGCATCCCTGGGATTAACCGTCCAGCTGACGGGCAGACGGGTAAACTCCGCTCCCTCCCTGTCCGAGGAGGCAGGAACAGATGCCCTGGAAGCTGACTCCTCATCCATCCCCATGGCAGGAACACTCCATATCCCGGGCCCCAGGACCAGCAACAAGGCAAAAAAACGTTTCGACATAACATTCATGAACTAATATCAGGATATACGGGTAAACCGAAGGTGTTTTATCACCATATCATTCACCAGACGATTCATATTTTCGGAAAAGGAATCATACACCACTTCCACACGGCAGGGACCGGGCGTCATCACCGTTTCCACTGCCGTTGAATAAATAAAATACTCCCAGTTTCCGGAACGGGACGTATGGGGGAAAGCCAGCGTGCCTGCGCGCCTGCCGTTCAGGTACAGACTGCGCAGGGCGCAGGTATTCCCGTCTGAAACATCATAAGTGCCGTTAGCGAAAAAGGCGTCCACCCGGTACACTCCGGGCTTATCTATATTGACATTGTAACAAAGAGCGTCCGGGGATTCCGTGACGCGGGAAAACCAGACTTCATCCCCGCTCAAGCCGCAGGGGCGCGTCTCCATGCGGGAATCCGCAGAAGGATAATCATTGGGTTCATTAAGATAAGACTCCCTCCCATCCAGAGCGACTGCCATCACCTGGAAAGACACGTCCCCCCGGCCGGGTGCGGGGATATAATGACAGTACTCCGTTTGAGACACAGGGATGCCATTCCGGTAAACACGGTAATAATCGGCTCCTTCCACAGACTCCCATGCAATACCATGGCGCGCCGCCTTCCACGCAGGAGACTCCAGGCTGCTGCCCATGCGGGTTAAATTCACCGCCCCTTCATCCTCTTCTCCGCCGTCCAGCTCCAATTTCACAAAAACGCGCCCCTTCATGCCCGGCAAAAGGACGGGAGGGGCCTCCTGCCCGTTGACCAGGCACCGCGCTATCCGGTGCCCGCAGCCCTGCAGAAACACATCTACCGTCATGCCGCGGTATTCCAGCCCGGACAACTCATGAACGCCTTCAAAAGACTTTGGAACGCAAGGACGGAATTCCAGAGAATCCGGAGACAGACGGATGCCGAACAATCCCTTGTAAAAACAGCCCAGCATGCCGGCAATACTCCAGAGCTGGCTATCCGAACTGAGCAGCAGCCCCTCATCCAGCCCCGTTTCCAGAAGGACATTTTCCTTGTTCGTGCCGCACAACAGGGCGGCACGGACCATGCAGGCGACCGCCAGCGCCAGGGCAGATTCATTCTCCACCGCCGCCGCGGCCTGCGCATAATAGCCCTCCAGGAAAGGCCACATGGCGCGGTTATGGTAGGCGGGCACGCTATCAGGCATCTGGGGATGGATGCAGGGAATGCCATAAACGCCATGAGGAAGGGAGGCAACCATCCCGGCGGCATGGGAACCGCCAGCCTGCCCCAGAAGGACGCAAAGCAGATTGCCCAGGGAATCCACCTTCTCCGACAGTACGGGATACCCGCGTCCGTACAGGTACTGCCCGTACAGGACATGTTCCGGAATCCTGAAAAAACGCTCAATAACCGCGGCCAGGGAAACGCTCTTCTCCTCCCACTCCCGGGCCTTCTCCTCCAGCCCCAGCTCCCGGAACATCCGCGCCAGAATCTTGCGGGCCTCCGCATGCAGGAGCATGGTGGACAGGCTGCAAGAATCCCCAATATCGGCAGAAGTCATCCACGCAGGGTAGCTCTGCTCCCTCCAGTCCAGCACGGACGATTCCCCCTTCATCAAGCCGCCCGTGGCCGCAAGCACCTGTTCATCCCTCATGCATGTCTTTTCCATCACTCGGCAGGAAAGGGACAGCCAGTCGGCATCCCCCGTCAGGCAGTAAACTTCCCACGCAGCCATCCCCCACACCACACGGTCGGAAGAAATGGGCCAGGAACCGCCCGTGCCGGTATCCTGCTCCACCTCCCCGTTCCGGACCCGTGCATTCAGGCTGTTCATACAGGCACAGACATTCCACAACCCCAATCCCAGATGGGTGGAATAGGAAATATCCCGGGTCCACACAGTAGGCCAGTTGGCTCCCGTCCGGAACGTCCCTTCTTCATTAAGCAGGGCTCCAGCCTCATGCAACGCCAGGCCGTAAGCCTGATTAAGCACTTCAAAATTTCCCCGGTAATGCGGGGCGTTCCCGGCTTCCGGAAAAATGCGCCACTCGGAATAGCGGCCGTTTTTCATGGTTTTCACCTGACCGTCCGGCTGTACCTCCGCCCAATGCGCGGCATCCTGGCGCAAGGAATTTCCGGTCAGCGTAAAAGCCTCTCCCCTGTATAATATGCGGTCCTGATCCATAAACTAGCGGATGCTGCATCCATCGTTTTTTTTAACACGGAAGAAAACTTCTGTCCCGCAGAAAATGAGGTTTATGGAATCTTCAGGCCATAAAAAACCGGGCTTCCCGAAGACGGGAAACCCGGCGCAAGAGCAAATCAACATTAATGCTTCAACAAAGAGGAAACGGCGTCACGTTCTTCCTTCAGTTCATTAACGGTAGCGTCAATTTTTTCACGGGAGAACGCATCAACCGGCAGCCCCTGCACGATTTCCCAGCCGCCATCCTTGGTGGTGCGGACCGGGAAGGAGCAGATAAGACCCTTTTCAATGCCGTAGGAACCGTCGGAACAAACGGCCACGGAATACCAGTCGCCTTCCGGAGTCTGGGTAGCCAGGCTGCGGACGGTATCCACGGCTGCGGAAGCGGCGGAAGCGGCGGAAGAAGCGCCGCGTGCCTTGATGATGGCGGCGCCGCGCTGCTGCACGGTGGTAATGAAATCGCCCTTAAGCCATTCCGTATCCTTGATGACTTCCGTCACAGGCTTGCCGCCAATCCTGGCGTTGGTGAAATCAGGGTACTGGGTGGAGGAATGATTGCCCCAGATGGTCATGTTGGTCACTTCCGTCACATGGACGCCGGCCTTTTCCGCAAGCTGGCTCTTGGCACGGTTTTCATCCAGGCGGGTCATGGCAAAAAAGCGGTCGGAGGGAACGCCGCTCGCATTGTGCATGGCAATAAGGGCATTCGTATTGCAGGGGTTGCCGACCACCAGCACGCGCACATCCTTGGCGGCGCTGCGGGCAATGGCCTGCCCCTGGCCGATGAACACCTTGCCGTTGATATCCAGCAGGTCCTTGCGTTCCATACCGGCCTTGCGGGGAACGGAGCCTACCAGCAGGCACCAGTTGGCGCCGGCGAACGCCTCATCAGGATCGCTGGTCGGAACAATTTCATTAACCAGCGGGAACGCGGCGTCACGCAACTCCATCACCACCCCTTCCAGAGCATTCATGGCCGGGGGAATTTCCAGCAGGCGCAGGTTGATCGGCTGATCCGGCCCCAGCATGCTGCCGGAGGCAATACGGAACAGAAGGGAATAGGCAATTTGGCCGGCGGCTCCTGTAACGGTAACGGTGATAGGTGTTTTCATAACGTTCAAATTAAAATAAACAGATATTTTCCTGTCTGGTCACGGTTATACCACAAGGAAAGGAGGCGCTCAATCAGGAACTTTTTATTTTGACAGAAAAAATTCCCTATCCCATAATGCTCAGGGGGTGACTGCTCTTACTTTTCCATACAGTTAAGTTTTTACCAATATTTACGCTAACACTATGAATTTAACAATTATCGGCAGTGGTTACGTGGGGCTGACCACAGGCACCTGTTTTGCCGAAATGGGCCATCACGTCATTTGCGTGGATAATAATACGGAAAAAATACGTACTCTTCAATCCGGGGCCATCCCCATTTACGAGCCCAAGCTGGAAGAGCTCGTGAAAAAAAACGTAGCCGTGGGGCGGCTGGAATTTTCCCCTTCCATCGCCGCTTCCATCGCGGAAAGCGAAGTCATCTTCATCGCCGTGCCCACGCCGCCCAATACGGATGGTTCCGTGGACCTGACCTACATTGAAAAAGTGGCCAGGGAAATCGCCCAGGCGCTCCAACTAGAAATGGGATACAAGGTCATTGTGGACAAATCCACCGTACCCGTCAAAACTGGGGAAAAAGTCAGCCAGACCATCAAGCACTATGCGGGGCCGAATGTTCAGTTCGACATTGTCTCCAATCCAGAATTCCTGAGGGAAGGATGCGCCGTGGACGACCTGCTGCACCCCGACCGCATTGTCATTGGAGCCAACTCGGAACAGGCCATGAACGTCATCAAGCGCGTTTACCAGCCCATTCATGCCCCTATTCTGGAAACGGACGTCAACTCCGCGGAACTCATCAAGCACGCAGCCAACTCCTTCCTGGCTCTGAAAATTTCCTACATTAACGCTGTCGCCAAGGTCTGTGAAAAAACGGGCGCAGACGTGGAACTGGTGGCGGAAGGCATCGGCATGGACAAACGCATCTCACGCCACTTCCTCAACGCGGGGCTGGGCTACGGCGGGTCCTGCTTCCCGAAAGACGTCAAAGCCTTCATCAACATCAGCCGCACGCTGGGCATTCCCTTCACCCTGTTGGAGGAAGTGGAACGCATCAATGACACCCAGCATATCCACTTCCTGGACAGAATTCGGGACCGCCTGTGGGTCCTCAAGGACAAAAAGATAGCCGTTTGGGGCCTTGCCTTCAAACAGAACACGGACGATGTCCGGGAATCCATCGCCCTGAAACTATGTGAAAAACTCTGCGGGGAAGGAGCCATTGTCACCGCTACGGACCCCAAAGCCATGCACACGGCGGCCCCCATTCTGAACCCTATGGGGGTCAAACTGGTGGAAGACATGTACGAATGCGCCCGGGATGTGGAAGTTCTGGTCATCGCCACGGAATGGAGCGAATATGCGAATGCGGATCTGCAGAAACTCGCCGGTGTCATGCGCAACCGCATCATTTTTGACGGAAGAAACATCCTCTCCCCGGCAAACCTCCGGGCCGTAGGATTTGAATACCACTCCGTGGGCAGACCCTCCGTTGAAGAAGCCTGACCGCCTCCGGGAACCGTCCCGGCTTCAAACGTCCCCATATGTAAAAGGCCTCCAGCACACTCAACGCACCGGAGGCCTTTGTCATGTATTCGCTAATCCTGTTGGCCGGTCAAAACTCAAATAGCAGCCCCGCACGCAAATAAAAACCGGGGTCATAGTGGTACTTTTCCAAATCATGGCTTCCGTTGCTGGTCTTGATAGTGCCGGAATTCCCGAAGGAAAAACCGACATCCGCCACCAGCCTGGGGCGCACGCTGCCCCAGTGACCCAACCCCACATCGGCGCCTATGCCGGCGACGCCGGAAATCCATGCAAACTGGCGGACGCGGCGGTCATGGTGAATCGTCCATGTGCCGGACACCACGGAAACGAAGGGTCCCCACTTCAACCCATCGCTCACCTTGTTGATATAGGAAAGGCGGGCCCCTTCCAGCTGAAGCGTCCAATTGCGGGAAGCTTCCCATTTAAACTGGATAAGGGGCAGGAAAGGATAATCCCCAAGCTGCGGATAACAGCCGATGCCGATTCCATAGCTGAACCGGTCGTTCAAGGGGCCTGCCAGAAGAACATGGCCTCCCAAGAAAATATTATGGCTCGTCCATGTATCGAAATCCGTGGAAATCTGGGGCGTCACACCGAAAACCAGGCGCATCTTCCCCGTGATGGCATAGGAGGCGTTCACATTCAGCCAAATCGTGTACAGCCGGTCCACATCCATCTTATCCGCTCCTTTTCCATTAAACCAGCTCAGACGCAAGGCCGCCGTAGAAGAAAAATTCCAGGAACCGCTGGACATCCTGCACAAATTCAAATCCGTCATCCAATTCTGGATATCCACGCTTCCGCGCCCGTTTCTGGAATCCATGGGGCCAAGCAATTCAAAATAGGACTGCGTGGGGAAAACAGGCCTGGAGGCGGATTCCCCCGCCGGAGCCGGAGCGCTGTCGTAGCCGCCGGAATAAGCCTCTGCATAAAAACCGGTATCGTATCCGTCAGAAGAATCGGAATCCGGATAAGGCTGGGTATTCGCCTGAGCGGTCAAAACAATGCCGGACGCAAAAAAGAGACTCGATAAGAATCGAAGGAGCATGACCGGAAAGTATACATACACGCGCACGCGGTCAATCAAAAGATATACAAATGACTAATTAACCGCCTCCATTCCCAAACAGAACCGCAACCATAATCATCACGAGGACAAGAAGCAAGTACCACCGGGCAATCTTGCTGCCCCGGAAACACGCTCCCGCACAAACAAGAGAGGCGGCAAAACAAACCGCCGCGGCCAAAAGCATCACCTGCGCCAGCAAGGGAAAATCCAGCGCCCCCGCACCCGCCGCCAGAAGTGTTCCCGTTACATACCCGCCAAACGACCACCTCAACCCCGCCAGCCAGGAAACGGAAAATGTCTTTTGTCGGCCGGGCCTCATCAAGCTACTCTGCAAGCCTTCTTCCTAATCTCAAGCAAAACATCCAGCCTTCTCGGCAATATCTGCAAAGAGGGGGCTTCCCCAGACACTCGGCTCTCCTCAAAAAAAACAACATCTTCGCAAAACGGACTGCAAAACACTCAATCCCGGTTAGAAAACTCTTCTTCCGGCAAAGTTGAATAAAAACGGGATAAATTACTTAATCCGGCATTCATCAATACTCGCGGGCTCCATGAAAAGAAAATATCTTGCCCCTTCCATAGACTTTCATCATATTACGGCAAAACCGGAAAAACAGGAAACGAACGTACTCCCTTCCCTGCCCCATTGGATCAAGCATCGCACGTTACAAACCACCAGCTGAAAAAAACTTGTCATGAAAATAAATTTTTTATGGACCGCATGTTTAATTGCCATAACCGGCTGTGATTCCCCCCAAAATCATCATTCTCGAATTGAGAGCGGCGAAACAAAAACAGAAAAACAGTTGGAAAATTTAAATTTTTACGGCACTTATGAAGGAATTCTTCCTGCTGCCGATTGTGAAGGAATCAGGACGGCGTTAACATTAAACAACGATAACACTTATGTGTTGAGAAGCGAATACATAGGAGAAAAAGACGCTATTTTCGAATCAAAAGGCTCTTATCATTTCATCAATGGCCACCTGATGGAACTGGCCCAATCCTCTTCCAATGAAAAATCTTATTATAAAATACTCGATGGAAGCAAAGTAATGCTGTCAGACAAAGAAGGCACAGTCAATCAGGGCGTCCTGGCCGAATATTATATACTAAAAAAGAAATAAAACTATTTCTATCATCTATTATTTTCTCCATTCTGCCGCACTTCCCACCCCGCGGCGGTTTTCTTTACACCGTTTTTCAGCCCGGCACATTAGCAAATCTTATTCATCCGCCCCGCCGTCAGAAAAAATCCGGGCCGCCGGGACCAGGCTTTCGTCAGCACACGGGTGTTACAAGAACTTTGCATCGCCTTTCTGTCCGCGTTGCTTCGGACACAAAAGATTTCCGGCTTTTTTAACTGGCTGCAGGTTCGGCCGCCCCGCCGCAACAGGGGTGTTTTTCATCTTTCCAGGCATGCCCCGCTTCCACTCCATCTATTTTACGGACAACCACCAGGGAACAGCTCAAAAAACAAAACCCGTAAATCATTTGATCCACAGGCTTTAAAATGGTCGGGAAGACAGGATTTTGATGATTTATAATTAAAGAGTTAAGGTGTGTATGCTTTGTAATATGTATAGCAATTATGGAGATTGAGGGGGAGAAAGAAAAATGTGTCATATAAACAATGGGGTGCAATGAGAAACAACGAAAAAGTCTTTTCTCGTGCAATGTGACACGGTGAAAATTCATCTTTTTATGATTTTCCGATCAATTTTCAGAAAGGGGAATCAGGATGGTGAGGGTGTATTCTTCCTGGCTCATGGTGTACTGGAGAGGACGAAGAATTTCTTGTAGCTCTTGAAGCATCCTGTCATGGGAAGTCCGGTCCGATGGTGTGCGGGCCGGGAGCAAGTCCGCATGAATCACTAGTCGGCAAATGTCCCCGTTCTCTTCCGGGTAAAAACACCAGTCCGCATATTCCACGACGCCAAGGCCGCTCCAGGTCGTGCGGTTTTCGTAGTGCTTGAAGAGGGATGTTGCCTTTTTGACTTTCTCCACCAGGGCCGCCCATCCCGGATGGCGGCGTTCCTGTTCTTCCCGGACGTAAGGAACGAAGGCTTCCATCAGCCGTTCCGCTTCCAGGGAATCGGCATCGGAGTTGGACATGGAGAAGGAGGACATGGGCGGGATGTTAACACTCCGGTTTCTAGAAAGTAAGTCTTTTGTCGGTCCGTTCCGGGAAAAAAAGGCATCAAAAAATCCCTTTCCGGAAAATGCCGGAAAGGGATTGAGGCAGCGGAGCCTGCTGTGTTTTCCGCCTGCTTTATTGCAAAAAACCGACAAGGCGGTTTATACTCCTGGTTACTTCCTTGAAGAGGGGATTGGTGGGGGCCTGAATGGCTCGGAAGTAGCGGTGCGACGGATCAGTAAGCATTTGCTGGTCTTCCCTCTGCGAGTTTTCCGGCTGCATTTCCTTCCCGGAAACGAATGATGAAGAAAACGGTTTACCTGGTTTACGATAGGCCGGAGGCTGACAACATCCGGCCTGAGAGGATCGGGAGCCGGACAATTAGGAAGGGATGATGAGGGTAAACGAGGCATCTGTAAGTTCTGAATGTTCGTGATAAGTTTTTCCTGGGCTGCGAACTTGCTGGGAAGCCTAGCGCACATGAGATCCGCGAACAGGAACAGCCGGGAGGTGTTTCGTCCGGCTCCGGGCAAAAGCACCAGTCGGCGAATTTGATCAAGCTTTATACTTTTTTCGTTTTCTGGCGTTGCATGTGCTTAAAATCCCGTTCATATCCGAGCATTTTCAGGAGGAGTTCCGTAATACTGTCGGACATCTCCTGCCAATAGAGGATAACCTCATCTTTATCATCTATACCGGTAAATCCTAACTCTCCATTATGGAGAAGTTTGTTTCTTTTTTTCAATAATTCTTTCGACGGAGGAATTACCTTTACCTTTTCATACGCCTTTTTAATTTTTGCCTGGTAGGGAGGGCGATCGTTCCAATTTCTGATTGTCTCCATCAGCATGTTGGTTCTTTCTTCTGTCCATTTTGGACATTCCGCCACGATGTCTCGGTGAAGGATATTTTTTAATCTTTTTTGAATCTCTTTTTCTTTCAATTCTTCACTAATTTGACAGGGGAATTTTTCTTCTTTCAGGATGTAGTCAGAAACTCGATCCAACAACATGCTTACGATCATCATTTGCGTTTCTATCGATGAGCCTCTAAGACTATGCTGTGAAAACCAACTCAGTGTATAATTCCACCACTCTCTGTTCTTCCGATAAATAGGATATCCTTTTTCCAGAAATTCCTTTATTTTATTTTCTTGAGGATTTTGATGTAATGGCGCCATCAAACTCCCAACTTTGGGAACGATATGTCCAGAAGAACTTTTTACGAGATATTTTCCGCCTTCGTCAACAAAGTGCATAACTGACCATCCGATCTCATTGTTCAACGCCAGTTGTAACAATCGACAGATGCCGGTCGCCGTTTTTTCTGCATCCTCCCGGTTTTTGTATTGGGAGGAAACTCGAAGGACGGTATGTTGAGATATTTTTGGATCATTCTCGGAGATTCCTCTTTCTACAGCTTCCTTAAATGTTGTGAATCCATCGCCCAATTCGTAGAGTTGGCGTAGTTCCCATTCTGTATCCTCCAATGTGAAGGTAATGCGGCCCCTCGAGAAATATTGTTTCATACCTTTTTCGTACAAATCCAGGGCATCACCTTGTCCGAAGAAAGCGTAGGGAAGAAAGAATTCCCAGAAACCTGAATGTGCGCAACAGTCCTTATTCCGTATATTGCAATGGAAATGTATGATCGTATGTCCTTTGACAGTGAGGTTCTCGTACGTAGGGAATAGACATTCTGCCCAACATAAGGAGTTTTCATAAAAGCACATCACTTCAAATTTTTCTTTCTCAGAGAACCCCATCAGAACATGTGTTTCAAAAATCAGAATTATTTCGTATGAGGCAAAGTCCTTTTGGATAAGTTGGGTACTGATGATTTTGAATTTGTTATTGAAGAATTGTGTTTTTGTATAGGATTTATGTCGAAATTCTTTATAGTACATATCGTTATTCAATATGATTGAAAAAGACAAAATTGCAAGATTTTTTGCATGTAAATAAATCTCTCATGGAGACGAGCAGGCTTATTGAAGAGAGTAGGGACGTTGGTTTCCGGAAAGTAAGTCTTTTGTCGGTCCGTTCCGGGAAAAAAAGGCATCAAAAAATCCCTTTCCGGAAAATGCCGGAAAGGGATTGAGGAAGCGGAGCCTGCTGTGTTTTCAGCCTGCTTTATTGCGAAAAACCGACAAGGCGGTTGTACTCCTGGTTGGCTTCCTTGAAGAGGGGGTCTTTGGGGTCCTGAATGGCTCGGAAGTAGCGGTGAGACGGATCGGTCAGCATTCGTTGTGCCTCCTTCTGCGGGTCTTCCGGCTGCGCTTCCTTCCCGGAAACGAAGGCGTCTTCCCCTACTGATTTCATCAAGGCGTAGAGAAGGCGGTAGCCCTTGGGCGACTGAAAGGGCGCCAGGTCCTCCGTGGTGAGGCCGGACTTTTGTTTGAGCTTGCCCGCAAATTCCTTCACCGATTTCATGTTGGCGTTGAAATTTTTGCCCCAGTCTTCCCGAAGTTCTTTCGTGGTGGCAGCAATGTTGGCCTGTTCCGCCTCCTGCATGGATTTGATGACGCCGGAAACGAATTTCCCCGCCGCCTTGCCTTCCAGACCGGAAGCCTTGGCGTGTTCCTTGAGGGTAGCCTTGAAGTCGTCCGTTACGTCCAGATCATCTGGTAATTCGAGTTCATAGGGCTTTTCCGGCTCCTTGCTGTCCTCCGGATCGCCTGGTTCAGTTTCGTCCCCGGGTTGCTCTTTTCCGTCCGGAGGTGGAGCATCCAGGGAGAAGTTAACCTCGCCGGATTCCGGAGCGGCCTCCCCCGGATTGTCCGGATTGGGCGGAGCCTGTTCTTCTCCGGGAGCGGGAGGCTGGGCCGGAGGCGTGTCTTCCGGCTGCTGGGTGGCGGGAGGTCCGCCCCCTTCCGGCGTTTCTTCAGCGGCGGCGCGGCAGATGCGCATGAATGGATTGAATAATGTAGTGTTCATGTTTGTTTTTGTTGGTGTTGCAGTTCAGTATGGGATTGGAGTGGGTTGGAGTTGGAAGGTTTATTATGACTGGAGTGCCCGCAAGGCGTCTTCTTCCTCCTGGCGGAGTTCACGGTCGGCGGTTACTTCCAGGATTCGGCGGCCCAGCCAGCACATGACGGGGACGACCATGGAGTTGCCCACCGCCTTGTAGCGGTGGGAGTCGGCATAGGGCTTGCCGGGGGATTTTTTTATGGCGGTCCAGCCGTCCGGGAAACCTTGCAGGCGTTCGCACTCCACGGGGATGAGCCTACGGACGGCTCCTGTCCAGGAGACGGCGGGAGGCGATGAGGTGGCAAGGGTGCAGGACGGATCTCCGTCATCCCCCAGGCCGTGCCCCGCATTGGGGGCGGAATCCCTGCGGCAGAGAGAACGCATGTCGATGGGCATGCACCAGCAGGACTGGACGGTGTTGGACGATTGGGAAAGGAAGGTTTCCGGGGCTTCGGACTGGAGAACGAGCGGGGTGTTACACCCTCCCGTTCCCCACTGGGCCGTACAGGCCGGACTTACCTCACGGGGACCGGTAACGCGAGAATCCTGCGGATGGTTTTCATAGAGGAAGGTGGAACTCTCCTCTTCCAGAGCCTCCAGAAGGACGACGTTGCCTCCCTGTCCGGCTTTACCGCCTCCGCATGAAATGGTCGGCTGGACGCCTTCGCAGAGCCTCATTTCCGCACGCTGGTTTTCATAAAGGCCAAAGCAAATCGTGGGAGAGACGCTTTTGTCTTTTACAAGGGAGATGCCGGGGACGAGGTTGGCTCCGCGCTGGGCGAAGAGTTCCTGGTCGCGCATGCCGATACCGGTGGCGATGGCTCCGAGGGTGGGATGGGGGCCGCCGTCCCAATGCGAGCCTTCAGGGCGCGTTCGAGAGCCGGAGGAAGCTTTTTGCCGCGCTTTGCGGCGCGCCTCAAGATGCCTTGGCAGGCGGTCTCCGAGAGGAAGTGTCGGCAGCGGCCCAGTTTCCAGCACCTCTTGAAGCAAGGACAAAGACACGTCTGCGGCGTTGGGGTATCCGCGCCGGTGACGAGGGCGGAGCTGTCCTTCACGAATTGTTCCAGCCAGGTGGTGCCGAGGAGCAATGTGTCGCAGTCCAGCTTGACGGCAATATCCTTTTTGCGGCGCATGGAGCGTTTGAATTCGGAAAGAATCCCCATGATGCAGTCCTGGCCGTTGAGGTTGCCTCTGCGTTTAAAGGTGGAGGTGCGGTAGGTTGCACCCATGGCCTTGAGTTCCGAGACGGCTGCTTCCGGACACGGATTGCCGGTATCGTCAACGACAACGATGGAAATATCCCTGCCAAGGACATAAGGGGAATGGGCAAGGGTTTCCAGGGTGGCACGGCACGTCCAGGTCAGCAGGTCGGCGTGGCCGCGGTAAGTGAAATAATGCAGGTAAATCATGGCGCGTCAGTGGCTGGGTGAAGAAGATTATGGGAGAAGCCTTCCGGTATTTCCGAAGGCATTTCCGTAGGTATTTCGGTGGGGCCTTCCGTAGGAGGATCGGTAGGACCTTCCGTAGGCGGTTCCGTGGGAGGGTCGTCCGGAAGAAGGGTGGTGGCGTTGTGTACTTCCTCCGGTTTCTGGATTGAGGTGTAGCGCAGGGAGCCGTTTATCCATCCGGCCTTGCCCTCAACCAGGCCGGAGCCCATCCATGCCGCCTCACCCGGGATGTGCTCATACAAGAAGCTCATCTGAAGGACGCAGGCGAAGATGCCCTCTTGCGGGGAGCCCTGGTAGCTAAGCCAGGAGGTCCCCGTCAGGGAGAGATAAGGGATGGACTCGTTGTGCCACGCCATGCCCATCACGTTTTTGACGCGGCCCGTCTGGACGGCCTGCGAGTCAAGCAAGTCGAGAGTCGTGGCAGCCCTGGAAGCAAAAAGAACGAGTTCCACTTTGTACCAGACGGACGTTCTGGAGCAGAGGACCTTCGTTGTATGCGAATTCGAACAGTCCCGCTCCTCGGTAGGAGGCAAGAGGGAAGCTCCCCCATGTGCTGCCGACCATGTAGGTGCGGTCCGCCGTCATTTTAATGTAGCGGGAAGTAGAAGCGTAGACGGAGACAGCCTCGATGACCTGCTCCCAGAAGGAGCCGTCCGGCGTGCCCGACCAGGCGGAGATGTCCAGCCTGATCTGGCTGATGCGTGCCGCGTTGTCCGGATAGATTTTCACGTCGCCCCGGTAGATGGCCTTTACCTTGTTCTCGCCCAGGCGGGCGTCATAGACCTGTCTGGCGGTGATGGAGTGATGGGAAATTTTCATGCGGGATCAGTAAATGATGTAAAGGGTTTTGGAACTCCGGGAAGGAAGGGCTTCAAATTGTTCCTGGGTAACGGGGAGGAGGTCGTCTATGCCCATGCGGGGCTGATAACCGCCCAGCAGTTCCTTGACGCGGATTTCCGAAACAAAGCCCTTACCCTGCAAATCGGACTGGGAGACGAAGTTCTTCCCTCTGATCCAGGCGGCGGTGGCGGCGGAACTGGCCGGGCGGGGGCTGGCTTCGTGGAAGGTCTCCGTATCCAGTTGAATGTCGAGCGTGCCATCCTTGGCGATGGAGAGCGTCGTTCCTACCTTGATGCCTCCCAGCGTGCCGGGCGCGGCGGGAAGCAGGGAGAGGACACCTTTACCGGACATGGTGAAGGAAGGGCCGGGCTTGACGGAGCCACCCTTGTCCGGGGTAGCGTAGGAGTCATGGAAAACGATGTCTCCGTACCGATGGACGGCCAGGCGGCAGCGGGTGTCCATCAACCCCTCAATGGTGGAGGTGTATTCCTCCGACTCCAGGCCCGTGCCATAATCCAGCGACAGATAGCGGCCCGTGGCAAAGTCCAGTCCGTTTTCAGCATTGGCTCCAGAGGTATAACGTAGAAATCCCCTGCGGTGGAGGTTGATGGTCAGGGTGCCGTAGAGGGCGGCGGAATTGAGGCGCGTGTCATCCGAAGCAATGGGAAGGGAGACGATGTAGGGTCGTTCATGCGAGATGACAGGAAACTGGGTGCCCGTGGCGACGACTCCGTAAGAGCGGTTTCCCGCGATGGGGACCATGGCGAGATTGTTCTTGTTCGTCTGGACCTGGGCTCCGCGTTCGACCGATTTGGAGTTGTTGATCTTGATGGTTCCCGCCTGGTTGATTGTGGCCTCCGGCACGATGAGCTGGCCGCTGGCATTGACTCCCACCAGGCCGGGGGAGATCAGGGAAGGCTTGGAGGAGGAGAGCTTGACTGTGCCGGGAACGTCCGTCCGGGCTTCACGCACCAGAAGCTGCCCGGTCTCATTGACGCCGACAATGCCGCCGTCCGTCAGGATGGTGCCCGTACTGAGACGGACCGTGCCGTGGGCGCGGACGGTAGCCTGCTGGAGGGTGGATTCACTGATGGGCGTCCAGGCGGAGTCCCCGTCCGGGAAGTCCACCCAGGCGTACACGCCGTAATTGCCGTCCGGACTGGGGATGTAGTAGAAGACACCGAGTTCTCCTTCCTCCGGCAGTTCCTCCGGGGAAGAAATATAAATGCGGCGGATGAAGTCGGCATCCATGCCGTCCGTCCCTTCCGCCTGGACCTGCGTGTCTTGCTCACCGATCCACCAGTGACCGTTGGCGCCGATATGCGGGGTGAGGCCATCCCGGCCCTCCGCCCGGATGCCGGTGTCCTGGCCGGAAATCCACCAGTGGCCGTTTTCCCCGATGACGGGGGTGTCTCCCTTTTCCCCTTGCAGGATGCCGCTTTCAAGGATGTCCTGCGCTTTTTGGGCGGCCTGGTGGGCGCTTTCCACTTCAGCGTGGATGCCTTCCATGAGGCCGTCCACCTGGCCGAGCCGGTCCATGGCTTCCTGGGTGGTTTCCATGAGGCCGTCCAGTTTCCGGTCCGCTTCCTCCAGTTTGTCGGCGGTTTCCTTCGTCTTCTCCCAGGCATTCCAGGCGGAAGCGGCGGCAGTCTGGGCCAGCGAGGAGGAGAGCCATTCAAGCTTGAGGGCGCGAGCCGTGTCTCCGGGGAGGCGGACGGAGAGCGTCCGGTCCGCCGTGGGACGTGCATCCAGAACAGTTTTAGCCTCCAGCGAACCGATCACGCCGATGTAGCCCGATAGCATGCGCTCCCGCAGCCCCTCGTCCGATACGCAAAAAACTTCATACGGCCAGCGGCCTTCCGGGAGGCCCGAACAGCCGACGACAAGGAGGTGGGACTCTTCACCTTTGGCGATGTCCAGCTCCAGTTCTCGCCCGTTTTCCCCCACGAAGATGCGCCCGGAGAAGGTAACGCCGTCCAGCGGTATCGGTTCCCCGGTCCAGGCATCAAAAAACTTCCATGTCATCGAATACGGAACGTTTTCGATAACGGCGAAGTTCTCCGTGGTTCCCAAAAAGTTGAGCATGGGCGCATGCTAAAACCATCCGGAAAAAACGGGGAGGGCTTGTGGAATGAAGGGGAAGTATCAGGTTATGAGCAGGGGATGCAAAAAAAGAAGACCGCCTCTTTGAAAAGCGACGGCCTTCTTTTTACCACTACGGTAAGATTGATGCGAGGGTGTCAGTCACTGGAACGCTTGCATCCCGGTTTTCTGAACGATTGCTTTCAGCCTTGTGAATGCCATAAAACCAATGTTTCTAAACCACTACGGTGAAATTGGAACAAAAGTGACACGATCAGGCTGATCACTACTTACCTTGTAAGGGAATGGTCTGATCAGGTGAAGAGAAATTGATTCGAAATGTCAATTCTTCCAGGAATGGGTGGGCAGGTCCTATAAATCGGAATTTATCAAGCATAATTCTGTTACTTATTGAGAGCAAGCTCTGGAAGGCTTTTCAGCAATTCCTCCCTTTCACGCCGGACCTCTTGTTCTTGATCGTACAATTCAAATTCATTCAATGTATCCGCTAAAAATCCCAAATATAGTATTAGTTCATGTCGTGGCTCCCACTTATTTTGATCAAGGTCCCTCAAGATGCTCACCCCTTCCTCAATTTTTCTTAGAATTTCATCCCGGTTTTCATCCTTGTCTTCTCCAGATAGTAAATCTACTCCCAAAGCAAATAGTGACTGAGCCACTCCCCTTTTTATTTCCGGATCATTCTGGTCAAGGCTTCTCCAAAATTTTTCGCTTTCCTGATCCGTTTTCAGAGCTTCGTCCCAGATATATTCTTGTTTTAAAACAAATCCTTGAAGGCTTAATGCATAAGCCATCTCCTTTCTAATCTCTGGATTGTTTAGGTCAAGACTTCTCCAAAGTTCCACGCTCTCCAAAGCTGGTTTCAGAGCGGCCTCCCATGCTCCCTTCTCGGACAAATTTAATCCCAAACAAAATAAAGACTTAGCTAATTTTCTTCTTATTTCTGGGTCATTCTGGTCAAGATTTCTCAAAATTTTCTCGCCTTCTCTGTGTGCATCCAGAGCGTCTTCCCGTTTCTTTTTGTTCCTCAAATCTACTCCCAAACCAAATAGTGATTGAGCCAGTTCCTTTCTAACTTTCGGATTGTTCTGGTCAAGATTTCGCCAAAGTTCCACGCTTTCCTTGTCCGCATTTAGAGCGTCATCCCATTTCTCTTCGTTCCTCCAATCTACTCCCAGACAATACAGAGATTGAGCTAGCCCATTTTTGATTTCTGGATCGTGCTGGTCAAGGCTTCTCCAGAGCTCCACGCTTTCCTGGGTTACTTTGTGAGCGTCGTTCCACTTCTTTTGGTCCCTCAAATTTGCTCCCAGATTATGCAGTGTCCGGGCTAGTTCCTTTCTAATTTTCGGATCGTGTTGGTCAAGATTTTTCCAAAGTTCCACACTTTCCTGCTCTGCCTTTAGAGCCTCATCCCTCTTTTCTGTGTTTACCAAATCTTCTCCTAGATTACACAGAGAAAAAGCCAGTCCCTTTCTAATTTCCGGATCATTCTGGTCCAAGCTTCTCCAAAGTTCCACACATCCTTGGTCCGCTTTTAGAGCGCCATCCCACTTTTTTTTGTCCCTCAAATCTCCACTCAAATTACATAGAGATAGTGCCAATATCTTTTTAATTTTCGGATCGTGTTGGTCAAGGCTTCTCCAAAGCTTCACACTCTCTTGGTCTACTTTAAAAGCGTCATCCCAATTCCACTCTTTTTTCTTTTCCAAATTTATTCTCAGATAATACAGGGTCCAAGCTAACTCTTTTCTAATTTCCGGATCGTGCTGGTCAAGGTTTCTCCAAAGCTTTACACTTTCTTGGGTTGCATTTACAGCATCGTCCCACTTCTTTTTGTTCCACAAAGCTATCCCACGATTACGTAATGACAATGCCAGTTCTTTTTGAACCGTGGAGTTGTCCTGATCAAGGTTCTTCAATAAAATAACGCTTTGAGTTGTCATTCTTTCCAACAACTCTACATCTCCATATATTTTATGAAGAATCCCTAAGTTTCGGAGACATGCGCTCAAGGCGATTTGTATTCTCTCTTTCCCGGCTTCTTTTCGGTCTGAGAGAAGGGAACAGATTTTATTTGCCGACTTCAGAATGAGTTTGGAAGGGGTTCCCATTTTGTATCGGCAGTATGCCAGCTCATTAAAGGATTCGCTGAATGGAGCGAGAAAAGCGGCATCTTTTTTGTAGATACTTTTCCATAAAAGAAACGACCGGAGCAAGATGGGGCATGCTTCTTGGAAAAGCCCGAACCATCGGAGCATATTCCCGTATCGGGAAAAAGTCTCCGCCAATAAAATTTCCCTCTCCGTATTTTCGGGAATGGTCTGTGTACGCAGGTGGTCAATCCTTGTCCTGTACAATTCTCCCACAAAACCGGATAGCACGAAATGATTGCGAACAACAGACGCAAACATCTCCAGCAGGGATTTATTGTTATCAACCGTGCTCCATTCTTCACGCAGTTTTCCCTGCCACAGAGTCATCAGGTTCTCCGCCAATTCCGGGGATTGAGCGGAGAAATCCTGCATTACTTTCAACCAATTATTCCATGTGGCGAGCCGCCCGGAGCGGAAGCACAGTTCCAGGAAGTCCATGTACTTCTCATATTCCTGGTGTTCCGTGTTCCAAGCAGGGGCCATGTGCAGATTGACCATGACCCAGTACGAGCCAATCAGATTGAAACCTCCCGTCCGGTTTACCAGCGCCGAATTGCGGATGAACTCACGTATTTCCTCATCGTAGAGCTCCGTATTGATCTTCTTCGGGGCAACCTGCCATTTCCTGGCAATCTCATGGAAAGCCTTCACAAACGTGCTGTTGTCACCCTCCCGGGAGAAATCAATACCTGCCAGCAGATAACAGGAGACGAGCCTTTTTAAAAAGGGAACTTCCCAATTTTTCTTTTCCGCAAGAATCTTCAATTTTTCCTCATCCCGCCTGGTGAAGTAACGGGGCAAATCGTCACGGTGTTCCAACAGAGCGGCACCGCTGCCTTCCTGACAGCGGTAAACGGCTTCCATAATCACATAGTCCGGGCGTCTGCGCCAATCCGACTTCTTATCCGCATTCCTGATGGATTGACGGTAGGGACGGATCAGGGACTCCCCGCAGGCCACATTCATTTTGATGAAGACCGCTTCAAATAATTGCAATGCCTCCTCGTCTGAGAGGACATCCACCGGCAAATGGCATGCCGGGAGAGAGCTCCTGCCCGCTATGGATTTTACGCCGGATTCCCTGCCGTCATCCCTGTCAATCAGGAGAAGGAAAAGCTTCTTCCTCCACGAGCGGTTGTTAGTTCCCAAATGAGAAAGGAACTTCTCCAAGAGTTCTCTTTTGCTGGCGGCCTCATCGACGACGACCAGCGTTTGCCTCCAATTCCACCATTTTCCCAGATGCTCCGGATTAAAAAAAGGAGAGGATAAATCCTCGGACGGATTGAGAAATCCGACATCCCATTTTTCCCACCATTTCCAACGGCAACAGCTGACAGCGAGGGATGAGCACAATTCCGCCGCCAGGCGGGTCTTTCCCATCCCGCCGCCGCCTGTCAGCAGGATGATGCCCAGTTTCCGATTTTCATGGCGGATGAAGCGGTAGAGTTCTTCCAATTCCCGCTGCCTGCCTTCCAGCGGAAGCACTCCGGGAGCCGGTTCAAGCAAGGCGTCCAGAAAATCCTTGCCGGAGTTCTCCCCGGAGGCATCAGGCAAGACGAGGGGAAGCTTCAGCAAGCCATGATGCTTCAGAGATTTGTAAAGGGCGGAAATACCCCCTACGCATGCCGTGGCAACCAGCGTTGCCAGCAGGGCGTTGTTACTGATCAAGTTCCAGACATAAGAGGCGGATTCCATAGATAAATAGTGATATTGTTCTTATAATTAGAGAATTTTTTGCATTTTCAGTCAAGATTCTTTTTAAGAGAAGGACAATGCCCCGGGAGAAAGGGAAATGGGAATCATTGCTCCCTCCGAACCGGAATATCAAGCATGGCTCGTAAATGATGATAAAAACTCTTATTTGCAATGGAAAACCTAATACAGTCGAGGAGTTCCGGAATGTCATTTTTTACCTTGGCGATGTCCTCTCCTTCCCCCTCACTTCCTTTCATGGGGTTAATGATATAAACAAGCTCGCCGTCCGGTGACTTCCAGCGGTCGATGATTTCCTGGGCAACGGAACCGGGGGATTCGATATAATTTACCCATTTCACTTTGGTTCCCACAGGAAAATCCTGATGTTCCGACCTGACAATGACGGCATACGTAGTCAGAATACCCTTGCCGGTTAGGGAAGCGGGCGGCTCCCATTCCGCCTTGTACGAGCAGGCCATGACCACCGTATTCCCGGAACCCAGATAGGATGAAAGGACTTCCATATGCCCCTGCTGGCAAGCTTTGATTTGCTCGCTGTCCATGAGCGGAGCATCCGGACTGTCCGCCATGGCGCCCCATGTGCCCGCTGCAATCAGGAATGCCAGGATGAAGAAAATGTTTCGTTCAAAAACCCCATGCTTGTTCATGTTCCCTTTTATATCTTTTTGCAAAAAAACCAAGGCGGATATAATCATATCCGCCTGGTGAATCAAAAAGAAAGGAGAAGGAAGAAAACCAGGTTACTTGCCGGATTCCGGTTTAAAACGGGCGGCTTCCGATTCGACGGTGATTTTTGCCGGCTCGATATGCAGGAGCTTTTTCATGGCACGGCCCGGATCACTCTCCGTCATCGGAAAATAGTCAACATGATCACCCAGGTCGTAAGCACCCAGCAGAACCTGTGAGGAATATACGGTGGATGCAGGGTTGAAGTCCTCCGGATCTTTCCCCAGTTCTTTGACGTTCTTTGAAGGGGCCAGTACATACATGAACGAACTGCCGGACAACAATTTGGTTTCCGATTTACCGCCCGCAGGCAGTTTACTATAGAGATTGAGCCATTTGACCAGGGCTTCCACCGGAATATCTCCCCTCAATGACTGGACGACACGGGCATAATGCACCGTTCCCTGGTCAGTTTTTACGGTTTTATAGGGAATAACCGCCAGGACAACGTCGTTCTGACGCAACTGCCGGGCTGTCCCACGCAGGAAGTTATCATGGTCATTGTCAATCTCCTCTTGCGTGGCTACACGGTGAGGCACCGAATGAACACTTTCTCCATGAACCACCGCAGTGAACAATCCGGAGAGTAAACAACAAAAAAGAGATGTTTTATCCATAGATAAGAATAGATTTACTTCTCCTTTTTATGTTCAAAATAAAAGATAAAAATAAATAAAAACATCAGCCTTCCTTTCTCCAAACAAAACCGGAAGTTGTATATCCATATTCAGGAAACAAGGCCATGAAAAAGGGGGCGGGAGTTTTCCCGCCCCCTTGAATCAAAGGATGATCCTGTTATTCCTTATCATCCAGAGTGGCACGCTGGAGCAACCAAATGTCGCCGCAAATGAAGCTGCCTACGGAGGCATTGTCACCAGGGCACATACCAACGTGGTTCTTATTGCCGAAGATGACAATATCGCCCTCTTGCGGGGTGGAATATCCGTCCTCTCCATTACCGTTATAATCCGGTTCACCAAAAATGGTGCGAAGGTGGGCAGCCATATTGCGAGCGCTGATAATGACATGTTTTCTGCCGCCCAGGGCTTCTGCATTGCCGCCATCTTTTTCGTCAGGTTTAATGTCGTTAGCTCCGGGTGCTCCTTCAAGATTGTACCCGTACTTGCTCAAGGCAATACTCAAACGCAAGGCGCAACTGTCATAATACTGCCGCTCTACCATCGGGACATTATTCTCTATTTCCTTGAGATGGGATTTGTTAAGCCATCCCCCAATATAAGCGTAAACGCCGTCGGTAAGCATCGTAAGGTAATCTACGACATTGTAGCATGAAAGAAGTTTCTGGGCATCTTGCTTCTTCAAGATATTCTCGGGAGCGTCAATTTCCCAGATCTTCATGTCTTCTCCGTTAACCTTGGGAACAAATTCCTCTGCATTGGGATAAGGAGCGATGGCTTCCGGAACTTTCTCGTTCTGGTGGTGGAGCCTGACGTGATGGAACCCCTTCTTGAGGTGGTAGAGTTCGCTGCTCTTGGAGGTGGATGAGTTGCTCCCCGTAATTTCCACTACCTTTTGACCGCCGACTTCAATATAGCCGTTGTCATCCAGGGTAACGGAAAAAGTATAGGTTCCTTCTTCCGCGATGCGGATATAGCCTTCCCAATCGTGAGACCCGGTCTCTTCTGCCTTGTGCCAGGCGATCTTGGGATCTTGCTTTGCCGTCACTTTGTAGCGGCGGTTGTTTTCCACATCCAACGGGTGGAACGGTTTGGTCGATATAGCCATAATGTTATTTAATGTATGTATGTTCTGGTGACGGGACGGCGGCTGGTTCTTCCCGGTCTCCGCACGGAGGGGGCCGTTGCCGTCCCATCGGTAGCAAGGTAACAGGAAGACCTCCGCCCATGGAGTGCTCATGGAATGAGGGGGGAGAGGAAGAACCGGGGCATCAAAAAAACCGGCAGGTGCAAGCTCTGCCGGGCATGGGAAAACAACGGGAAACTAACTACTCTTTAGAAAATCTTTTTCCGGTAGGTTTCCATGATCCTCTCCGCCAGGGCCTCATGCGTCCCGTTCCAGACGGAGGGTTTCTTTTCCCGCACCCTCCTTAAAATCTCCACATACGTTTCCGCCTGTCTCTTCCAGTTGGGAGTTTATCGGTTAAAGTACCCCCGCTTGTTATACTCGGTAATGAGCGTCCAGGAGCGCCGCGGGCGGGTTCCGGCCCGCCTGCGGTGTCTCTTGACGAAGCGGCCTTCCTTCCGATAAATCAGGACTTCTTGAAAAAGGAACTCATCACGTCCCTGTCCTTCCTGCGCTTTTCCCCCCGTTGCTCTTCGGCCTGTTCAATGAGCCATTTCTCCAGCTCCTCCACAATAAACAGGGGGTGGCATCCCCTTCCGGGGCGGAGTTTTCTACCCGTATAAAAAACCGGGCATCCTTCCTGCATCCAGTAGGAAACCGTTCTTACTCCCACCCCGAATATGTCCGCAATCTCCTTGCGCGTCTTGTATCGTTCCTTGTTCATCGGATTCAATCGTCTTGTTTTTCTGCTCCGGGAGGCTTTCGGAAAACCTTTGTGGCCTTCCTGCCTTCCACGCAGTTCCATTGAAGCCGTTTTCCCCCCATCCGGGAACGGTTCGCGGAATGAGGGAAGAGGAGCATTCCAGACAGACATGGAAGCGCTCCCATAAGGTGAAAACAGGGATGATGCAAAACAAAAGCAGCTCAGGGGCTCTGCCTGCATGGAAGAGACAGGTACAAGTCTTCATTCGGAACAAAAAGGAGACGATTCCTGTCTTGATTCAAGTCTTGTTCTAATATGATTTTGACTTGAATGAAGTCAGAAATGAAAATAAGGCTTTATCCCTGTCGAGAAATCATGCATCATCATGCTATGAATATGGGACTTCAGGAATTGCTCAAGGACATCATCATGGACGGACAGTCAAGAATCCTTGAACCGGGGAGCCCCCGGGATTTGATCATCGAAACGCTTCCCCGAAAAGCAAGCATTTGCATGGGGGTAAGGCGTTGCGGCAAGTCCACATTCATGGAAGGCATTATGCAGCAGCTGGCGGAAGGCGGCGTAAGCCGGGAAAACATGGTCTGGATCAATTTTGCCGACGACCGCCTCTCTCCCCTCGCTCTGGAAGGCTTGGGCGGCATCCATGAGGCCTATTACGGGATGTTCCCTGAAAAGAGGCACAGGGAGAAGGTATATTTCTTTTTTGACGAAATCCAGATATTTCCCCAGTGGGAGCTTTTCGTGGAGCGTCTGCGGAGGGAAGAAGAATGTGATATATACATTACGGGTTCTTCCGCGCGCATGCTTTCCCGTGAGATCGGAACGGAGATGAGAGGGCGCTCCCTTTCCTGGGAATTGTTTCCCTTTTCCTTCGGCGAATACCTGACCTACCGGGATATTCCCCGTAACCTCAAAGGAGGAAGCACTCAAAAACTGCTGATTCGGAAGGCGTGGACAGACTACCGTGAGACGGGGGGATTTCCGGAGACCTTCAACGCCTCTCCGGCATTGCGCCTCTCCCTGCATCAGGAGTATTTCAACGCCTTGTTGTTCCGCGACGTAGTGGAACGCAACGATGTCAAGCAACCGCGTGTTTTGCGGCAGTTGGCGGGGCGCGTCGTCAACCAGGTGGGTTCCCTCTTTTCCATCAGCAAAACGTGCCGTGATTTCACGTCCGTAGGCATGAAGGTGGGAAGAGAAACCCTCTCCCAATACATGGAGTGGATGCAGGACGCCTATTTCTTTTTTTCCGTTCCCGCCTATGACTCTTCATTCTCGGAACGTGAAAGGATGATGCAGAAGGTGTACTGCGTGGACCATGCCATGGCCGCCTCCCTGGGGGCGCACATTCTCAAAAACAAGGGACAGATGCTGGAGAATATGGTCTTTACGGGGCTGAGGCGGGTGACAAGAGAGATTTATTATTACAAAACAAAACAGGGGTATGAGGTGGATTTCCTGGCTATCCGCCCCGATGGAGGAAAGATGCTGGTGCAGGCTTGCGAGCTGTTGGACGACCAAACGACAAAAGCCCGCGAAGTCCGGGCGCTTGCCGCCGCCATGGAGGAAACGGGCGTGCGCCATGGCTGGATTCTTGCCGACAGCCATCAGGAGGAAATCAAGGTATCCGCCGGAACGATCCATTGCGTGCCTGCTCCTCATTTCCTGATGGAGAGGGAATTACCCTCCGCCTGATCTCCCACTCGCCTCCGGGAAAAGAACCCATCATTTGTTGCCATTGCTTTCGTATGACCGTAACTCAGTACATTGAAAATCTGTATGATCGCTTAAAAGATCATCTTCATGAGGATTATCTGGATCTATATCCCGTTCCCACAACGAGTAGTTTGAGGCTGGGGAGTGTATTCTCCACCTTGCATCACAATTTCCTTGAATCATTCAAACTGATGAACAGCAGGCTTCCAACGGGCGAGACCTGCGGAGTTCATTTTTGGGCCGATGCCAGCCGGGATCTTATTGCTTTGATTGATCAAACCGAGGAGTTGCAGACAACGTTGAAGAGTACTGAACTGGCCTTTTCACTGGAACCTTACTATTTGAATGTCATTGAGCAATGCAAAGATTTTCTGAGTCCCAGCGGGGGGAGTACGATTCTGCCTCAAATGCGGAAAATAGAGTTGTATTACACTCAGCCGATTTTTTTGCTCAAAAACACCATTTCTCTTGGAAGAGGAATGGAGCAGACTGCCTGCGAATTGAAGTTGATAGGGGAAGGGTCCTATGCACAGGTATTTAGATACCGTGACTTGAATTACGACAAATATTTTGTTCTAAAGAGAGCAAAGGCAAATCTCAATGACAAGGAACTTGAGCGTTTCAAGAGGGAGTTTGAACAAATGAAGGGGCTCAATTCTCCGTATGTTGTAGAAGTATATCGGTATGACGATGAGAAAAAAGAATATCTCATGGAGTCCATGGATGATACGTTGTTTCATTACATTCAGAAAAACAATACGAAGCTGCCTGAAGAAAAAAGAAAGAATCTTTGCCGCCAGGTTTTAAGAGCTTTTTCCCATATTCACGCGAAGGGGCTATTACATCGAGACATCAGTCCTACGAATATTCTTATCAAAGAGTACGAGCACCTTGTGGTAGCCAAAGTATCTGATTTTGGCCTGGTTCATTTGCCGGACAGCAATCTCACCACCTGCCATACGGAATTTAAAGGATACTTCAATGATCCCGTATTGAGACTGGATGGCTTTGATAGCTATGACATTCAGCATGAAACGTATGCTCTAACGCGATTGATTTCACGGACGAGGAATGGGAGGTAATAAGCGCAGCCATGACCGCCACCCAGCAAACGTTCATGGAGTTTATCAACAGCGCCTTTCGTAACGCGCTCAAAGAGTTTGCAGACATAGCCCTTCAAAACGCCGCCAAAGAAAAAGAAGCCGCTCGTAAGAAATTTACCCCAGTAGAAACATTTACAACCCCCCCCCTTGGAAGCCCAGGGACAAATCATCGGCAACATTGCCGCCGGCAACCTGGCGGATGGAGACACCATCCCGCAGGACATCCGGCTATACCGTGAACTGGAAAAAGGGGAATACCTGCTGCGCGTGAACGGCCACTCTATGGAACCTTCCATTCCGGACGGCTCCGTAGTCATCATGAAAAAATACACCATCCCCCCCATCCCCAAACCCGGAACCATTGTTCAATACCATGATGAACGCGGCGTGACGCTCAAAAAACTGGTCCGCAGGAAAAACCCGGAAACCGGCAAAATGGAATACACCCTCCATCCCATCAACCCTGCCTTCGGAGACATCGAACCGATGGACGGCGGCAAAATCTCCGCTCTATACGTGGAAACCCTGGACAGGTGGGAGAAAGTGTAACACTTGGCTCTTGACTATATAAAACCATTTTCTAAATTTGATCTATGGAGAAGACGAACTTTCCTCAGAATACTAAAATGCCTCTAGATCAATTAGTATTCGATCCAGAAAATCCACGCTTGCCTGGACGGTTGCATCATGCAGATGATGAGCAAGTATTAGATTATTTATTAGAGGAAGGAGATTTAGCGGACTTGATGATATCTCTAGGAACCCAAGGGTATTACGACGCAGAACCATTACTTGTGACCAGAAGAAAGGGAGGTAGTAATGTTTATATAGTAGTGGAAGGAAATAGGAGATTAGCAGCTCTTAAATTACTTGATAATCCTGATCTTGCCACAAACACAAGAAAATCAAATACTGTAAAGAAAATTTCTAATGAAGCTGAGTATCACCCTAAAGAAATTTCTGTCCAAATATATAATGATCGAAAAGATATTCTGTGGTATCTCGGATATCGACATATCACAGGTACAAAATCATGGGGGGCTATGCAGAAGGCAGAATACATGCGCCAATTGTATGAAAGCTATCTTAATAAAGATTCTACAATATCTCCTGAAGAAGCTTTAAGAAAGACTACAAGAGCAGTAGCTACTAATCTCAATTATGCAAAAAGAACTTTACAAACTTTGGTGTTGATCAAGAAAGCCAAAGAAGAAGGGATTATTAAAGATTTAGATTTAGATGAAAAAAATATTAACTTTAGTGTATTCGCAACAGGTTTATCTTATAGTGGGATAGAAGGCTTCTTAAGAGAAGACAAAAGAAATTCTCTAGATCCTAATGGTAATTTTTCCCTTACAAATGTATCGACTAAAAATTTAAAAGATCTTTTTGATTGGCTGTTCAGACCAACTAATCAAAATATACCTAGAGTTTCGGATTCTAGAAAATTAAAACAATTTGCAAAAGTATTATCTACACCTGAGGCTCTTGCACAATTTCGCGAAGGAGCTAGTTTAGAGATCGCGTCAAGTCTTACAGATTTACCAGACGACACCTTCAATTCATCATTACAAATAGTATTGGCTAATCTTAAAACAGCTTACAGGGTATACATTGATATCAAAGATTTAAATCAATCCCATATTGAAATTTTAGAAAAAGCTAATAAATATATAAAAGAAATGCACAAAAGTATTAAAAGGCGTATTTCTGGAAAAGATGATATGGATTTAGATTAACTGTCTTATTGTATGCTGAAGCAGATAGAATCTATACAATTTAAAAAGAAAGATTTTTTTCTGACTGTTGACGAAATTGAAAGAAAATGTCTTTCAACCCCTGATTTTAGTTTGCATGTTAACGATATAGCAAAACGTCCAAATGATATAGATATTAATTTATCAGATGACGATAAAGAATTTACTGAAGATTCTGAGATTAGTCAAAACTCTTCTGATGAATTTAATGGATCTCCACAAGAAGTTGATGATTGGAGAGAAATGAGAGCTAAAGAATTTTTTTCTCTTCTGGAAGATAGGAAAAATATTTTAGGAGATCTCTATCCTTTTGAAATATCAAACAATGACACATTATCTCTTGACTTTAAAAATCTTAATGAAAAAGAATGGAATTATAAAAAACTTTATATTTTTCTCCTATTATGTAATAGCATGAAATATTTCAATGAAAATATCCGCTCATATAGGAATTCATTAGCTGCTTCCTTTGAAAAATTTTGTCTTTTATTAATAAGGAGATTATTCCCTAATTTTTTTATAGAAGGAATTGGAACAGGTTTTAGAAATCATGGCATATTGTCTGGAAATGGAGCTTTTGAGAAAATCGAATGTTTAGCTTCCCTACTCAATACTAGATTAAAAAGTTTTTGTAGGGAAGAACATATACGTGAAGTAACATCTGGAGATGGGAAATTGGATATTGTAGGCTGGTTTAATCCTATTAAAGATAAGGCAACGCATATGCCATTAATATTCCTCCAATGTGCTTGTTCTGCCGATGATGAGCAAATATTTTACAAAAATTTTGATTATAAAAAAACATCAAGCAAATTTGAAACTATTATTGAAAATCCTATGACGTTTATGTTGAGCCCCCTATGTTATAGGGCAAGAGGAGGAGCATTATTTGATCCTTCCTATGCAAATGGATGTTTTTTTGATAGAATCAGATTAATGCTCTGTCTTGAACATTTAAATATTGATGTTTCCTCGCAAGAATTCAAAGAAACTCTAGGACCCCTCCCCCTACAGATTGTTAATAAGGCATTACATACCGAGCAAACCCTTTAAAACTATCATTTTTTCTGGTCATACATGAATTTTTCCATTACCATACTTTCGCAATGAAACATTTAAAAGTTGTCTCGTTATTCTCCGGCTGTGGTGGATTTGACTTGGGTGCAACTTCATGGGAGGGGCTTGATATTATATGGGCCAACGATATTGATGCCTCAGCAGCACAAGCTTATAAACATATGGTCCCCTGCGGAGAATTTCACCATAGAGACATCCAAGAAGTTAAAAATTTTCCATCCTCTGACATTTTGATTGGATGCTATCCATGCACGGGATTTAGCGTGGGAGCGCGCCGCCGTGGCAGAGGAATGGCAGAACGGGATTTAATGAATATCAAAGGCAACTTTCTTTATAAAGAATTTCTACGGGCATTAAAACAGTCTAAGCCTAGATATTTCTTTGTAGAAAATGTGACTGGAATGATCTCTGCGAAAAATGGATGGTTTTTTGAGCAACAAACAGAGGGTTTTAATGAAGCAGGATACAAAGTTCATGTAGGCTGTTTATTTGGTCCCGACTTTGGTCTTGCCCAATCCAGGAGCAGAATATTCATTGTAGGGATACGAAGCGATATTGCCCTAGATTTCGAATACTATGGACCGGCTCCTACTCACGGAAAAGAAGGCATGCCTCCATATCTTACCATGAAAGATGTGATCGGGGACATGCCTTTGTTTGCGGAAGGAGAGTATCTCCAAGAAACCTTCCATGGACATTATCTGACAAGGCAACGTAAAAGAGGATGGAATGAACAAAGTTATACAATTGTAGCCGACGGAGCCCATGTCACTCTACATCCAGAAGGGGAGCCTATGAAACAAGTAGGAAAAGATCAATGGATTTTGCAAGGTAGCTTCAATCGTCGTCTATCATGGAGAGAATGTGCTCGACTACAAGGATTCGATGATTCAAAATTTCCAGAGATGCCTTTAAAGCATCTCTACAAAGTTATTGGAAACGCTGTTCCACCTGCTTTTGGAAGGGCTCTTGTCAAACCAGTTTTAGAATTTGAAGGCCTTTTAAAAAATAAACACTGAATTTATTCAAAAATTCGTTGAGTTAATGTGCTCGGATTCTCTAAAAAAGAAGAAATTTCGCATTCCCATATAATAACAACTTTCCACCCTTTTTCTTTTAGAAACAGAACATTTCTCTCATCTCGGCATATATTCCTTTCCAATTTTAATCTCCAATACTCAGTATTGCTTTTAGGCTGGTGGGCTTGTTTGCAACCGGGATGTTGATGCCAAAAACAGCCATGAACAAAAATAACTGTTTTGTACTTTGGCAGTACGATATCGGGGTTTCCAGGAAGATCCCGACGATGAATCCTAAACCGAAAACCAGAACGATGGAGAAGCGATCTAATTAATAGTTCCGGCTTAGTATTCTTGCCACGGATATGCGACATAATCTCGCTTCTTTTTTTCGGATCTACCGTATCCATAATATTTTTCCCACTATCTCATAGGACAGGCGTAGAAGGCCATTAAAAAATCAGATGGAACCTGGGAATATTAACAGCCCCTGACTCCATTCAGGAGCTACCTCTATTGGGGTAGCCCCTTTTTTTGTTGAATGCATCACCTCTTGTTTTCCCTTTTCCGGTATGATAATTCTGGGGAATGCACTCAAAAAGTGACATCAAGAAATGGCTCAAGGAAAATGGAAAAGACTGTGACTGGTTGGCCGAACAATGCGGAGTCAGCATTCACACGGTCTATGGCTGGATGTCGTCACGTCGTTCTATCCCTGCCAAATCACGAGTACGTATTGGAGAACTGATGGGGGAGGTGAAACAACCCCTGGGAGTAATTCGAGGAGTGCAGGCGGGAAGTTTTGAAGCCCTGCAACTGGAAAACACCATCCTCCGGGCGTGGATTGCGTTGCACCTGAAACCTGGTGAAGTGGTAGATATTGATAAATGGGTAAGAAAGAAGATGGAAGAATCGTAGAACACTTCGCCCCTTGGCCTCCGGGCCAAGGGTTTTTTATTACCACTCCCTATAAAAATATACATTATTTGTTAGGAAAATAGAAAATGCAGACGTAACAATCATAACATATATATCTTATGAAAACATATTGCATGCAGAACTGAAACATCTCAAACTGTATGAATATGAAGATAAAACACTTGCTGTTAGCTGGCTCCGTTCTCCTGGCCGTCTCGTGCACCACCCGTGTGGCAGACCTCACCGTCGCCTCCACCAAAAACATGGACCTGAAGCACACCGCCGGGTATACCACCACTTACAACGTTCGTTCTAAAGGGGAAGACAAAAAACATATCATCATCTTCTTCCCAACAGGCATTCCTGACATGAAAGAAGCCATTGATAACGCCATTGAAAAAAACGGTCCAAACTGTGTTGGTCTCTCCAATGCTACGCTTGAACGGAAATGGTTTTACATACCCTTCATTTACGGGCAGGAATCCTTCGTCGCGGAAGGTGACCCCATCATGAGAAAAAATTAAACCCTCTCATGTTCTCTCAACAGAGACTGCTCTCTTGGGTAACAGTCGCTCTTCTGACCGTTACCCTCCCTCTTCTATCCTCTTGCTCCCTCCTTGTTAAAGGAAAGCAGCCCGTCACCATCACGGCCTCGGAAAAAGACGCGGAAATTCGTGCGGACGGCGTTTATCTGGGGCAGGGGCAGGCCACAGTACAACTCTCCAAAGGAGAAAGTCACGCCATTACGGCCACCAAAGGAAACCGCACCGCTTGCGCCGCTATTGACTACAGCATTTCAACCACGGGCATCCTTGATGCAGTGGGCGGATGTCTCCTTCTATTGTCTGCTGTCGGTCTGGCAAGTGATGGGGCCTGGAAACTGGATGCAACCCATATCTATCTCAAAATGCCATGAAAATAACCTCACTCCTTCCCTTAATACTCATCTCTCTCACTCCCTTTGTAGGCGCACACCCTGGCGGCCTGGACGCTAACGGCGGTCACTACAACCGCAAAACAGGGGAATACCACTACCACCGGAAACCGGCAGCCAAACCGGCAGCGGAAGAAAAAGCGTACTGGATCAGCTCAACGGGAAAAACCCATAACAAAAACTGCCGGTACTACCGGGCTTGCAAAGGACGAGCCAGCGATACACCCAGCGGTGTGAACTGCAAGATTTGTGGCGGGGCTAATAAATAATTTCTCATCTCAATCCCTGGATGGCATATAATTTCTATGACCAGTTCTGCCGGTAGACCATGAGGACTTGCTCTACAAGATTCGCGTGAGTTTTATTCCAGGCAAGGGGAGGCTTGGAGAGGAGGCCATCCATGATGAGAACGTAGTTGCGTGCCTGATTGGAGGACTGGGTTTCCGAGATGTTGTTGAGGATGTCACAGAGTTTGACCAGGAGGGCATCCGGGTTCATGGCAGTAAGCTTGTCGATCATGTAGCGCACTTTTCCCTGTTGCTTTTTCCGTGCATTGTCATTGGTGAGGGAGTGGACGATGTTTGCGACGGCATGGCCGAAGTGCTGCGCGAGGGTTTCATAAGTGACGCTGCAGTCTTCTATCGTGTCGTGGAGGTAAGCGGCGGCAATGAGTTCCGGCCTGTCCGTGCGACTGGCGACGAGGGCAGCGACTCGTTCGACATGGGTGTAGTAGGGGGCGCCCGTAAATTTTCGGGTCTGACCTTCATGGGCCTGCCGGGCGAAGGCGGCGGCGCGTTCGGGGAGCCAGTCTGTATTGCCCCTGATAATGCGGTCCATGAGGAGAAAAGCGGTTTTGCTGGGTGGCATGGTTCCGTTGAGCCAGCGGAAGATGGTGAGGCGCGTAACGCCAAGTATTCCCGCCGCTTTTTCAACGGCGGGAGTTTTCCTGATGTTGAGTGTTTGTTTTACCCAGTCAATGAATTGTTCAGGAGTGACCATGTCTCAATGAGCGCACCAGTTTGTGATGCGACAATTTCTTTCTGGACGTAACGTTCCGTCTTCCAGTTGATGTAGGACTGCCATGCCTTGAGGCGAGGGGACCAGCGGAATCCGTTTGCCCTGAGGTTTGCCCTGACAGTTTCGTCCGGCTTGTCTGGAAAATAATGTCTTATTCTATTCTCTTCCTAGTATTTTTCAATGAGAATTTTTGTTTTTATTTTTCCCGAAGAGGAGACCTTATTTCATTTCTGGAAAGTGTTCCAAAAGCTACTGTAGATTCTTGATAACGTGACGAAACTTTTTTACCTCCTTTTCTTTTTGCTCTCTTCATCAGCCGTAGATAAAGAGTTCAAAAAATAAGTTTTCTGGCCGCTTCCTTACTGTGTTCATCCCGGAGGTGTCCGTACACTTTCATAGCCAATGCCCCTCCGTCACGATGACCGAGCCATTTCGCTACCGTTGGAATGTCAATTCCTGCCTCTATGCAGGACGTAGCGAAAAAATGGCGCAAATCGTGAATACGAACATGAGGCAGCCCAAGCCTGATACAAGCGTTTGTGAGGGCCTTCCGGGGGTTTTCCATCATAAATACTGGATCGTCAGGGCAATTCCCCTTTCTTTCCCTTCGGAGGCTTTCTATTATTTCTCCTAGGGATGCGTTAATGTACAGGATCCGGCGTGATGTAGCATGCTTGATGTCAGGCACGGAAATGGATTCCTTTCCAATATCTCCCCACACCAGACGCCGGGCTTCTTCAATACGCAGCCCTGAATAAGCAAGGAAGGCGATCATGTCCGCCGCTTCGGAATAGAGGCCCTTTTTCTGCCACTTCCTCAATATAGGGGCTTTCTTCACTTCCTCAACAATTCTTCGGAAATCTTCTTTTCCCGGAACGTTAAGCTTCGCACTCCGCAGAGTCATCCGTTCAAGCTTAGATGCCGGATTGCTCTTGATACTTCCCGCTTCCTGAAGCATAGAAAATACATTTTTCACAATGGCGAGCACTCCATTTGCCGTGCGTGCAGATACGGACAAAGCATCCTTCTTCCACCAAGCCCGACACATTTGCTCCGTGATGGCTTCAGCCGCCATGTCGCGGGCGACAAGCTTTTTGGCACGGCCCGCAAAGAACTTGATGGATTCCATGGCAGCCGGCTTCAAGTGGGGCCGCATCTCCTGCCGCTGGACGTACATATCAACGGCGAGATACCAGGATACGGATTCCACAGGTAATTCATCCTTGCCCTGTTCCGCCAGAAATCCGGCCAGCCGGGACAACGCTTCTGTCAGCACGCGCGTCTTGAGGGATTTTTTCACCGTTTTTCTTCCTGTATCGATACGGGCATAGAAAATTTCTGATTCCTTTGACCGATACAGGTTCGGATAATCCGTCGCAACGAGGGTGTTTTTCATGGATTCAAGCATGCCCTGCGGCCCCTAAACCGCAAGAATAATCTATTTTTACGGACAACCATACGGACAACCAACAAGAAATAACTCTAAAAATAAAAACCCGTAAATCATTTGATCCACAGACTTTAAAATGGTCGGGAAGACAGGATTCGAACCTGCGACATCCTGCTCCCAAAGCAGGCGCTCCACCAGGCTGAGCTACTTCCCGTATAAAAAGGAGGGATTAGAAATTGGGAGAAAAAATGGTGGCTCGGGACGGGATCGAACCGCCGACACGGGGATTTTCAATCCCCTGCTCTACCGACTGAGCTACCGAGCCACTTGCCTACACGCAGAACGTGCTTGCGGGGCAGAATCTATCATCCTCTTCCCAATATTGCAACCACAAAATATTATTTTTTCAACTTCCCTGTATTTTGCCGCGCTCCATAGCAGGAATCCGCCCAGCCAATCAGGAGGAAGCCTGCGCCAGAATACCGCTCAACAGCAATGGGAAAATCAGTGCCGCCCAGGATAGCGTGTGCAGGAGGAGGGGAGGCATGTTCATCTTCAGCCTGTCCAGCACAAACATGAATGCCCCCGCCATTGCCAGCCCATAATAAATCCACGCATCCCCGGTATATTCCCTGGCGGCGGCTGCCAGACAGAATACGACGTAAATGACTATCACCCCCATCCATACCAGGGATACCATGTCGCGGTCGGCGGAATCCTGCCCGTCCTCATCCTCTTCTTCACTCCACCGTTTGCGGCTGAACATGCAGAGGATAACCAGCGCTACCAGATACCAGGTGGGTTCGGAAAGCTGGCCTCCCCAGCCGCCGCCTACCGTCCCGTAAAAGTAGGCCGGTATTCCGGCACCCGTAGCGAAGGAAACGGCGGCAAAAAACGCCCCCATGACGAATCCGGAAGACAGGCTCCCTTTCTGATGAGGGTTGGAAGAGAAATAGAGAAAGAGCAGACTGCAGACGCCAGGCAGAAAGGCAAATTGAAAAATAACCACACCCAATTGGAAAAACATGATCCAAAGCCCCGTCACGGCCGCCACCATAATGAGCAGGGAGATAACGAAACAATGCTTTTTGGCAAAAAGCAGACATTCATCCGTGTAGACAGCGGAACCGCCCCGGAATATTTTCAGCACCCGGTCCAGCATATTGACGCACCAGACAGCCACAAACAGGAATTGATACAGCCAGGGGGAGGAAACTACCACCAGATGGGACTGGCTGACGGCAAAAGCCCAGGCAATGGCGGCAGAAGGGATTTCCAATCCCATCAGGGAAAACCACGCCCACCAGGGGGCCTCTTCAACACCTGCTCCATTTTTCCGTCATATCATCTCCACAACCGTTCCTTCCGCAAGCTCCCGAACCGTCATCCACAAACTTCCTTATTTTTACGCGGGGATGCTTGACATGCAATGAAACATATTTATACTTGCGTTCCCCTTGCGTCGGAAACGCAATACATCACCATGAAGAAAGATATTCACCCCCAGTATAATCCGGTCGTTTTTGTTGACATCACCACCGGACGCCGCTTCATCACCCGTTCCACTGTTCGTTCTCCCAAGACGGAAGTTATTGACGGAGTTGAACATTTCGTGGTTTCCTGCGGTATCACCTCTGATTCCCACCCGTTCTTCACCGGCAAGAACCAGTTTGTGGACACGGAAGGCCGCATCGACAAATTCCAGAAGCGCTTCGGCACCGTCCGCCGCAGCGGAGGCAAGCCCAAGCTCAACAAGTAAGAACTGCCTTCAGCAATTTTCCAACCCCGTTTCCTTCCCGGAAAACGGGGTTTTTATTTGCAGGCTTCCTTTGATCTCTTTTTCCTGATTCACTCGCAGCAGCACCATGTTGACACCGGACCATTTTGACAGCCAGTCCGCGGAACTCCTCCGCTCCGGCCGCCCCGTCCTTGCCGGAATCAGCGGGGGGAGGGACTCCATGGCTTTGCTTTCCCTGCTGTCCGGCATGCCGGGATGCAATCTGGTTGCATGCCATGTAAATCACCAGCTGCGTCCGGAAGCGGAGGAAGAGGAAATGTTTGTGCTCCGTTACGCCGCCTCCCTGGGTATTCCCTGTGTCCGGGAACGCGTCAATGTCCGCAGTATGGCCCATACCCGCGGAATAGCCATTGAAGAAGCGGCCAGGGAAGCCAGGCAGGCCTCGTTTCTGAAATGGGCCGCCGGTTACCCGGGGGCTCTCGTGGCTCTGGCCCACCACCGGAACGACCAGCAGGAAACGGCCCTTCTTCACCTCTGCCGCGGTGCCTCCGGCATTCACGGTATGTTCCCCGTCTCCACCTGGGCCAACGGATTGACCGTCGTACGCCCCATGCTGGATTTTTCCCGGGAGGATATCACCTCCTATCTGGAGCATCGCCATATTCCATGGAGGGAAGATTCCAGCAACCAGTCTGCCGAATATACCAGGAACGCCCTGCGCCATGAGATTATTCCCAAATTGAATGCGCTGTTCCAAAGGGACACCAGCCTTCCCTTTTCACGTGCCTGCCGCCTGGAAAATCAAATCCGCACGGCGCTTTCCCAGGCGCTGGACTCCATGAACCTGACAGATCCCCAGGGGCGCCTGTTCCTGCCGAAAATCAACCTGCTTCCTGCGGAGCTGAGACAATGCGCCGTGCATGATTACCTGCGCCGGCAACATATTCCGGACCTGACGGAAGACGCCGTACTCCGGGTAATGGACATCCTGAATACGGACGGCCCTTCCCGAACTTCCCTGCCCGGCGGAAAACTGGCCGTACGCAAGGAAAAGCGCCTGCTGGTCACGGACACGCCGCGCCCGGTCAATAAAGCGGAGCAACCCCCTGCGGATACAACAGGTGGAATTTAATAGCTTCATTCCCCACCACCAGCGCAGTACCGAACATCCTGTCTTCATCTGTCAGCCGCGGCAGCTGGGCAATCGGGAAGAGCAGACCGCCCAGAATAAGGCCATAGTTGTATACGGACGGCATCATGCACAACAGTTTTTTGGAGATATCCGCAGCATCCAGAGTCGGGAAGACCCAAACCTCACTTGGCTGAAGCATGGAGTTGCGGTGCACGCGCACGCTGTAGGAATCTGACGACAGAGCGGCATCAATCTGGATTTCCCCCTCTATGGAGATTTCATTGTTCAGGCAATCCTTCTGCACCATGCTCTTCGCCAGCGCCGCAGCGGCCCTGGTGCGGTCCGCAGCCAGTTCCGGAACGGAGCCCGAAGTGGACGCGCTCAGCATGGCGACGCGAACGCTTTTACCCAGCATGTGGCGGGCCATTTTGGCCGTCTCTACGGCAAAATAGGCCATATTTTCCACCGTGGGTTCAGGGTTTACCCCGGTATCCGCCAGAAAATAGACGCCGCGGCCGCCGAATTTCTTGGAAAATTCGGGAACGAGCACAATGGAAATGGCAAACAGGGGCTTGGTGGGAACGGGATCCTGCCTGTACTTGTTTACTGCGCGGAAAACGGAAGCCACCCTTTTCATGTTCCCGGCCACAATGGCGTCCGCCTGGCCGTAGAGCACCATCATGGCGGCAAAATGAACCGGTTCGGAAACAATTTCACGGGTATTCATAGGCAACCCGTTGCCGAACATCTGCTCCGCCCGTTCATAACGGTCGCAGAACATCTGAAGATCCGAGCTTTTTTCCGGTTCAATGATACGGACGAATTTCAGGGAAATTCCGTTCATTTCCGCCATTCTCGTGATGACTTCCCTCCTCCCCAGCAGGATAGGCGCGCCGGCCTGCTCTTCCACAAAGCGCTGGGACACGCGCAGCACGCGGACATCCTCCCCTTCCGGAAAAACAATGCGCTTGGGGTGGCGCTTCAGGTTATCCAGGAGCGGCCCTGTAAAATCATTCAGCGGGGAAAAGCCTTGCCAGTCACTCATATGTCACGTGTCCTATTTAACGCAACTCTAAAAAATCCTGTCCATAAAATCAACTCATAAAGTCAAAGACGGCAAATAATGAACAAAGACATCCCTCCGGGTTGAACCGTCCGCTCCGCCATGCTAGCATGGGCATTCCCCTCCATGTACTGCGATTACCATACCCATACCCCCCTGTGCCTGCACGCCTCCGGCACTCCGCAGGAATATGTGCAGGCAGCCGTCCGAGCCGGACTCCGGGAATACGGCATTTCAGACCATGCCCCAATGCCTGGGGAACCTTTTGACGACTGGCGCATGAAGCAGGCGGACATGCCGGCCTACCTAGACTGGCTCACGGAAGCCCGTGAATGCGCCGCGCTGCACGGACTGACGGTCCGTTCCGCTCTGGAATGCGACTGGTTTCCCGGCATCGAACCATGGATAGAGCACCTGCAGGGCCTGCACGCATGGGATTACCTGATCGGTTCCGTCCATTATCTGGGGGAAAAGGAGGAATTCGACAATCCCCACAGAATGGATTTCTGGCACCGGACGGATGTGGAGGACGCATGGGAACAGTATTGGGAACGCTTCCGGAACATGGCCGCCTCCGGAATGTTCCACATCATGGGGCACGCGGACCTGATTAAAAAATTCGGCTTCCGCCCTTCTGGAGACCTGCGCCGTTATTATGAACCGTCGCTGGAAGCCATGCGGGAAACCGGAGCCTGCCTGGAACTTAACACAGCCGGTTGGCACAACAAGTGCGGGGAACAATATCCGGACGGGCAATTCCTGAAAATGGCGGCGGAGGCGGGAATTCCCCTCACCATCAGTTCAGACGCCCACAGGCCGGAGGATGTAGGGCGGGATTTCAAGCGGGCCGGGGAACTGGCCCGGCAGGCAGGATTCAGGCATCTGGCCTCCTTCCAGGGGGGCCGCATGAAACTGTTCCCCCTGCCCGGAATCTGATGCTTTCCCTCCGCGGCAAAGGAATGTTCCGGCAGGCCTTGGCGGCAGCCGCACGGGCGGCCTGTTCCCCGTATTCCCATCCGTCCGTCCCTTTTTCCAGTAAACGGCACAGGCCCATGGACAGAAAAGGGAACGCTCCGGAGCATCTTTAACTTCTGTACAAACTCGGCTTTACGGGCAAAGGTATCGGACGCGGAGGCACGGGACGGGGAGGGGGCGGCTGGGGCCGGATAATGACAGGCGGCGGCGGGTAATTCCACGTCCTGATAATCGGAGGGACAATGATGCGTTCCGTTCTCGGCTGGCTGGCCACCTCCCTCACTTCCCCCTGCAATTGGGAAACCTGCTTATTCAAATCTGCAATCTTCTTCTGGGTACCGTCTTTCAAGGCCAGGTATTTCTTCTCCAAATCCTGCCAATACTGTTCTGCGGTTTCCCTTTTTTTACGGATGGCGCTTATCTGCTCCTGATAGGCTGCCGCCCTTGCGCGGAAAACGCGGGCGTCTTCCGGCAAACCCACACGGTCCGCTTCCAGGGCATTCCACTGCAGAGCCATAACCTCCGCCTCCACCTTGGTAAGTTCCCCCATCAGCAAAAACATGCGGGAAATATCCGCCCCTTCCAGATAGCGGGGATGCCGCTCCGCCTCAGACAGGGACTCCCGGATCTTCCTGGCTTCTTCATCGGCCGCCTTCCTGGCTTCTTCCGCCTTCTTTCTGCGCGCCGCTTCCTCCATCCTTCGCTGGTCCAGCCTGGCCTTCACTTCATCCGGCGTCATCCTGTAATCCCTTTGCTGGGCATCCGTCAAATCTTTATAGGAAACCTTGGCCACCCCGTCCGTGTACTGGATATTGACAAAATCATCTCCGGAAGACACCACAACGGCGTCTTTCAGCACCCTGCCGGACCGCAGGGACATATTTTCCGCCAGGGCGGCAGGAGCCAGGAGGCATAAAATCAACAAACGGGTTCCTGTTTTCATATGATTAACCTCTTCTACGTTGGTAAGAGGCGCAAGGAAAGGAATTTATTCAAAAAAATAGGACCAGAGGTTAATACTGGCGCAGCCGCCGGTTTTTAGCTAGTATATGGCGAGTCATTTACACGTATTATGAGCCGCTATTCTTCATCCTGGACACCTTTACCCGCCCTTCCCGATCCGGAAGGCTTCGCCGGCATGTACGCAGGGACCTGCGGAGAAATAATGATTTGTGCAGGAGGTACCAATTTCCCGGAAAAGCCCATGCTTGAAGGAGGGGCCAAAACGTGGACGGACCGTATCTTTACGCTCTCTCCGGGGGAAAACGAATGGAAAGAGGCCGGAACATTGCCCGTGCCTTATGCATACGGCGCCTCCGCCGGCATCAGGGAAGGCCTGCTGTGCATCGGCGGCTGCGGCAAGGAAGGGCACCGGAAAGACGTTTACCTGCTGAATCTCGCGAAGGGAACTGTCACCACGCATCCTTTCCCTTCCCTCCCTATCGCCCTGGCATATACGGCGGCTGCCGTCCTGGACGGGAAAGTCTATCTTACAGGAGGGTGCGAACGCCCCGGCGAGCAGGACTGCACCAACCGGGTCTTCATGCTGGACACACGCCGGACGGAACAGGGATGGCTGGAACAGGCCCCGCTGCCGGGCCGCGGCCGCTTCCTGCATCAGATGGCCGCAACAGACGGAGCCCTGTACGTGCTCGGCGGCATCGGCCTGCGGGAACAGGACGGCCAACAGGTCCGGGAACTGCTGAAGGAAGCCTGGAGCTATACTCCGGAACACGGATGGACGCGCCTGCCGGACATGCCTTACGCCATCGCCGCAGCCCCCACCCCGGCCCCGGTTTCCGGAAACGGCGTCATTTACCTGCTTGGGGGGGATGACGGCTCCGGGAAAAAATACACTCCCCAAACTAATCCCGGCTTCAATAACCAATCCCTGTGCCTGGACACAGCAGACATGACATGGCACGACGCAGGCCCCATCGCCGCGCCCAGGGCTGTCCTTCCGTGTTGCGCGTGGCAGGACCGTTTCGCGGCCGTGAACGGAGAGCTCAAACCCGGCAGGCGCTCTCCTGAAGTGTGGAGCATCTCCCTCCCCTGATTTGACCGGAATCCAATTAAATCTCTCAACATACGCACATGACACGCACCCTTACCCGAATTTCCAAGGCTTGCGGCTCCGCTCTGGCAGCCCTGCTTCTTATCGCGGCTCCGGCCGCTGACGCCTCCTTTTCCGTGGATGTCCGGACGTCCGGAACTGTTCCCGACCTTCCGGACCCGGCAGGCCGCGCCGGCATGGTTGCCGGAACCGTCACGGAAGACGACGGCAGCCAGTCCGTCATCGCCGCAGGGGGCGCCAACTTCCCCCAGGCTGCGCCGGGCGCCTCAACTCCGGAGGAACGCGGCCCCAAAACCTACTACCAGGATATTTTCAAGCTTCGCAACGGCCAGTGGAGCAAGGCGGGAACATTGCCCGTCCCGCTGGGTTACGCCGCCTTTGCCAGCGTGGGCAAGGGGCTGGCTGTGGCCGGAGGCCACAATGCTCAGGGCATCCTGAAAGATGCCCTGCTGATTAAAACGGACGGCTCCGTAGAAAAGCTTCCTCCCCTTCCCGTCCCCGTAACGGAAGCCTCCTGCGCCGCCCACGGGAACAAATTGTTCGTCATCGGCGGCAGAGACCGGGAGCAGCCGGAAACCGCACTCAATACCATCTACATGCTGGACACCACGCCGAACACGGATAAAATGAAATGGGTTTCCCTTCCCCCTTTTCCCGGAGAGGGGCGCATTCTCTCCACCGCTGCCGTCTGCGACAGCACCCTGTTCATCATAGGCGGCTGTTCCCTGTCCAGGGATAACTCCGGAGAAACCTCCAGGACGTATCTTTCCGACATGATCGGCTACGACATGACGTCCAAGGACCCTTCCAAATGGGGCTCCTCCGGCAGACAGCAGCTTGCCGGACCGGGAATGCCCGTAGCCGCCGCCGCGGGTCCCGCCCCGGTGCGGGAAAACTCCATTCTCCTGATCGGCGGAGACAAGCGCGGCAACTCGCCGGACCCGTCCAGGCCTGTGGCGCAGTCCCGGGATATCCTGGTCTATGACGTCATCGGAAACACATGGACGCGCCAGGGGGAATGGCCCGTGGGCATCGCCACGGTTCCCGCCGTTGTCAGGGGCTCTGAAATCATGACCATCAGCGGGGAAACGGCCCCGGGCGTCCGGACTCCCGTAAACGCCTCCGCCTCCGCAGGTTACCACTTTGAAATGAGCACGGTTGATTACGCCGTTCTCATTCTGACCATCATCGTCCTGGCGATCATCATCGTCTCCGCCGTGCGCAACGGCGTTAAAAATGTTGCCTCCGTCACGGACCCGAACACCAAGCCGGGCCTGTGGGCCTGGGTAGCCGTCATTGTCCTGTGGTTTGTGGTCATGCTGAACTATTTTGACCGCCAGCTCCTTTCCGCCCTGCATGAACCCATCGTACGGGACATTCCGCAGACGGAAGCCCAGTTCGGCATGGTCACCTCCGTTTTCCTGCTGATTTACGCCCTGCTCAGCCCGGTGGGCGGCTTTCTGGCGGACCGTTACAGCCGCCGGCTGATGATCCTCTGCTCTCTCGTCGTCTGGTCCGTGGTCACATGGTGGACCGGCCATGCGGAAGATTACACTTCCCTGCTCATTGCGCGCGGAGCAATGGGCATCAGCGAGGCATTCTACATCCCCGCCGCCCTGGCCCTGATTACGGACTACCACCGCGGCAGCACGCGCTCCATCGCTACGGGCCTGCACATGAGCGGCATCTATGTAGGCATGGCCGTCGCCGGTTTCGGTGCCACCATGGCTTCATGGACGGGATGGCGCATGACATTCGCCCTGTTCGGCCTCATCGGCGTGGCGTACGCCGTCATCCTCATCCTGTTCCTGAAAGATCCGTCCAAAGCCCCGGCGGATACGGCCCAGGCAAAAAAACCGTCCGTACCGGAGGAAAAAACGGTGCTGCTCAATGTGGACAATGACGAACAGGCCATCAAGGAACCCTCTTCCAAACTTTCCACCGGAGCCGTCCTTTCCAGCCTGCTGAGCGGACGCCCCATGTGGATGCTGCTGGCCGTAGTGGCCTTTGCCGGAGCCGGAAACTGGTTCCTTCTCACCTGGTATCCCACCCTGCTTCAGGACAAATACCAGCTCTCCTCCGCAGAAGCGGGCCCCGCCGCCACCCTGTGGAGCTCCGTGGCCAAATACGTCGCCGTGCTGGGAGGCGCCATCCTGGCGGACATGTGGTACAGGCGCAACGCCCGCGCCCGCGCCCTGGTGCCGGGCATCACCTTCACCATATCCGGCCCATTGGTGGTTCTGGCGCTGCTGCCCGGCATCTTCGGCTGGGACATCACCGTCCCGCTCGTGCTCATGCTGGGTCTGGTCGCCACGCAGGGGCTGGCGCAGGGATCACTGGACGCCACCCTCATGCCTGTGCTACGCTCCCATATCGACGAGCGTTATTCCGCAACCGGCTATGGCCTCCTCAACCTCACATCCGCCGGCGTGGGCGCCCTCATCTCCTTCTTTGGGGGATGGTTCAAGGATCAGGGCGTTCCGCTGACCACCACCCTGGCGGCGGCAGGATGCCTGATGCTGTTCTGCGGGCTGCTGCTCCTGATGCTGCCGCGTCCCAAACATTAAACGCAATTATGTTCATGCCTCCCGTCTTACCCCTGATGAAAAAGCCCGCACGCCTCTGCTTGGCGGCGGGAACTCTGTTCGCCCTTTTCCTTACCCCCCTTGCACAGGGGCGCACCTGGACCAACCTCCAAGGGAAAAAACTGGAAGCAGAATTCATCAGGCTGGACGGCCAGAAAGCCGTGCTGAAACGTTCCGGCGGCCAAACCGTCTCCATTCCCCTCTCCCAGCTCTCCCGGGAAGACAGGGATTTCATCGCGGAACAGGAAAAAGGTGGGGCACTCCCCACCAATACGGCGGACAATTACCACCTGCCGTGGCCCAGGAGCGTCAAATGCCCGGACAATTTCAAGGTGGAAACCATCAAGGAGGAACCGGGAGAATATATTTATGAAACACCCCATTTCCGCTTCATCTGCGACGCCAAGCTGGGCACCGGCATGATCAAGCGCCTGGGCCTCCTCTTTGAGGCCACCCACTTGGCCAACAAAACCCTTCCTATAGGGAACTCCCCTGCCCATGACGATTCCGCCAAATTCCCCGCCTACCTGTATGAAAAATTCAGCACCTATCTGGAAAACGGCGGACGCGAAGGCACGGCGGGCATCTTCCTGGGGACAACGCGGCCAGGGGACCGCGGAAGAATTCTGGTTCCGTTCGATTCCCTGGGAGTCAAAACCATGGGAAGCACATACGTCATTGACCGTGACAAGGACGCTTCCACACTCATCCATGAACTGACGCACCAGCTCATGTCTTCGCAGGCCAAGCAGGCCAGCTGGTTTTGTGAAGGCTCCGCGGAATACATGGGCATGACGCCCTATGCCGGTGGCCGCTTCAACTTTGGAGCCAACCGATCCCACATTGTCTCCCGCGTGACGGAATACGGCAAAAAAAATACGGGGGGACGGGCCCTTGGGGATGACTTTGAGGCGCCCGGCCTGGAAGCTTACATGAACATGCCCTATTCCCAGTTCACGGGAGAAAACGCCAACCTGAACTACGGCCTGGCCGCCCTGATGGCCTACTATTTTTACCACATGGACGGCAAGGGCGATGCCCGGCGCATCAAGAATTACATGAAAGCCATTCAATCCGGAACCAGTGAAAAGGAAGCTCAGAAACTCCTCCTTGACGGACGGAGCTATGAAGAACTGGCCAAAGAAATTGAACAGAAATGGCGCAAGGCCGGCGTTAAAATCCGCTTCCGTTCCTCTTCCTGAACTATGCCGCGGCGTGCCGTGGAAACAGTCCCCCGACGGAAAACGAAGGGCGGTTTGTGCCCTGAAAAACCGTTGACACGGGAGGGAAAGGCGGCACACTTCCCTCAACAGGGATTCACAGACACGCATGGCAGAAGAAGCTTCCATATCCGCCCTGATGGACAGGGTAGCCCGTACCGCCCCCTTTCACCGGGAACTGGCGAAACTGGGCACGGAGGAACAGGCGGTTTTCGACCATACTTCCCTGCCCGGGGTGCCGTTTGTAGCGGCCCTGTGTATCAGAACCCTTCCGGATACCGCACGGGCCTGGGTGGTCGCGCCCCATTTGCGGGCTCAGGAAGCCCTTGCAGCCCAACTGGAAACCTGGGGAGTGCGCCACCTCCTCTTCATTCCGGAAAAAGAGGTGGCCCTGGGGGAGGAAATGGGGGACCCGGAGCTCGCCGCGGAACGTCTGAATATCCTTCACCGCATCTCTTCCAGCCGCACGGGCGGGCAAACCATCATTTTAACGGAAGGCAGCCTGAACGATGAGGTTCCGTCCCCCGACGGCATGCAAAACCAGGGGATCACCCTGAAAACGGGGGAGACGCACGCACCGGACGACTTGATACGGCAGTTTGGGGAAGCGGGATTTGAAGGTGTTCCACAGGTCATTTCCCGCGGGCAATGGTCCCGACGCGGCGGCATCCTGGATGTCTTTCCTCTCCAGTCCTCCCACCCCGTGCGCCTGGAGTTTTTTGACGACGAAATTGAATCCATCCGGGAATTTGATGTGGATTCCCAGATTTCCTTCCGCAAGGCGGAACACGTCAACCTCATACTGACGGAAGCCGAGGGCGCGGAAACCCTGCGGGACTGGATCAAACCGGGCGACCTGGTTATTACCGCCCCTTTCTGCAAGGAACGGGGGAACGTATGCATCCTCACCTCTCCCCCGGAAAATGCGGCGGGGGAAGAAGACTTCTCCCTTGCCATCCATGACAATCCCCTGGGCAGCTTTGAGGCGGGGGACTTCGTGATGCAGGAAATGCGCCGTGAACTGGCGGAACGCCAAATCCGGGAATGGCTGGACCGGAAATGGAATGTCAGCATGTTCTTCCCCAATGAAGGGGAGGAAGAACGCTTCCGGGACGTCTGCGCCGGAACGCCCGCTCTGCTGTCCATCACCCCTCTTCGCGGAGAACTTCCGGCAGGGTTCAGCATCCCGGAAGCGAAAACGGCCGTCCTCTCTTCCTCGGAACTGTTCGGCAGGTACCAGTCCGCTACGGCGCGCCGCCGCGCCAGCCGGGAAGACAAGGCGCGCAAGGCACGCGCGCAGGCATCCCTGAAAGACATCAATCCCGGTGATCTGGTGGTGCATACCAGCTACGGCATCGGCAAATTCATCAACATTTCCGCCTCCCCTGACTCCGGAGACGAGGAAATGAACATCCTCTACCGGGACAACACGATCCTGCACGTCCCCCTCAGCCAGGCTCACCTGGTTTCACGATACATAGGCCTGGGAAGCAAAACGCCGGAACTCAACAAACTGGGGGACTCCAAATGGCAGCGCGCCAAAAAATCCGCAGAACGATCCGTGGCGGATTACGCCGCCCAGCTCCTCAACGTCCAGGCGGAACGCCAGACAGGAAAAGGCTACAGCCACCCCCCGGACAGCAAATGGATGTGGGAATTTGAAAGCTCCTTTCCCTTCCGGGAAACCCAGGACCAGCTCCGCGCCATCGCCCAGACGAAAGCGGACATGGAATCCACCCGCCCCATGGACCGCCTGATCTGCGGAGACGTGGGCTTCGGAAAAACGGAAGTTGCCATCCGCGCCGCCTTCAAATGCGTGACGGGAGGCCGCCAGGCGGCCGTGCTGGTCCCCACCACCGTATTGGCGGAACAGCATTTCCGCACGTTCAAGGAACGCATGAGCGAATACCCCGTACGTATTGAAATGCTCAGCCGCTTCAGCAGCGCGGCGGACATCCGCTCCACGCTGGAAGGGCTCAGAACGGGAGCTGTGGACATCGTCATAGGCACGCACCGGCTCATTTCCGATGACGTATCCATGAAAAATCTGGGCCTGGTAGTCATTGACGAGGAACAGCGCTTCGGCGTCAGGCACAAGGAAAAATTCAAGGAACGCTTCAAGGGAATTGACGTGCTGACGCTGTCCGCCACGCCCATTCCCCGCACCCTGTACATTGCCCTGATGGGAGCACGTGACATGAGCTCCATTGAAACCCCGCCCGTCAACCGGCAGCCCGTCCAGACAAGCGTGTGCCCTTACGACGAACGCATCATGAAAAAGGCCATGGAACGCGAGCTGGAGCGCGGAGGACAGATTTTCCTGCTGCACAACCGCGTGAAAACCCTCGAACTATTCCGGGACCGCATCCAGGCCCTGGTGCCCAAGGCCCGCATCGTCATCGGCCACGGCCAAATGCCTAAAGAAGAACTGGAAAAGGTCATGCGCACCTTCGTGCAGGGGAAAGCGGACATCCTGCTGGCCACCACCATCATCGAATCCGGCATCGACATCCCGAACGCCAACACCATCATCATTGACCGCGCGGACCGCTTCGGCCTGGCGGACCTTTACCAGCTCCGCGGCCGCGTGGGCCGTGCGGGCCACCGGGCCTACGCCTACCTCATGCTCCCCAGATCTGCCGCCACCACGGGAGACGCCCGCAAACGCGTCTCCGCCATCAAACAGTATACGGAACTGGGTTCCGGCTTCAAAATTGCCATGAGGGACCTGGAAATACGCGGTGCGGGCAACCTGCTGGGAACCCAGCAGAGCGGCCACATCGCCGCCATAGGCTTTGACCTGTATTGCCAGCTTCTCCAGCAATCCATCGCCCAGATGCAGGGCAAACGCACGGCCCCCCGTCCGGATGCGGCTCTAAGAACGGACTTTATCATTAACAGCGAAACGCAGTTCGCCGCAAAATCCCGCAAGGACTATCTGGGAGCCTTCCTTCCTAGGGAATACATTAGTGACGCGGCCCTGCGCATCTCCGCCTACAAGGATCTGGCCGCCGTCCGGACCCTTAAGGAAGCGGACAATCTGCTCCGCGCCTGGGAAGACCGCTTCGGCCCCGCGCCGGAAACGGTGCGCCACCTGCTGGACTCCCACAAAATCAAAATCCTGGCATCCCATGCCAACATCTCCATGGTGGAAATCAGCGGGCAGCGCCTGATGCTCACCAGAAACGGGGATTTTATCCTGTTGTCCAACAAATTCCCGCGGCTGGCAAGCGCCGCTCCCGCGGACAAACTCCGGGAAACGCTGGACATGCTGAAAAACATTTAAATCCGCTGCGGTCATCTCGTGGCTGAATTCACCCATGGGAAAACATGAAAACCCGGAAAACAGTTCTTGCCCCTTTCCATGCCGGGAACGGGTTTGCGGCAGGAATACGAAACCGCGTATCCGCCAGACCGCTCCGGCAGCTTTCCATCAAATCTGCTTCTCTTTACCGTTGGAAAGCTCCTTTTTCCGCATCATTTCCATGATGCCGCATGTGTTGGCCGGAGCCATGATCACTTCTATTGACCACTCGAAATTCTCTACATTCTCTGCGTAATCATCCATATTCATGGACACCTCCAGAACAGGAGATTCCTGGGTAAGAGCCGAACGGAAAGAACGGGACATAACTTCCTGCCCGTCCCTGAGCAGGATCACCTTGTCAATAAAGAGACTTCCCCCCTCTTTGGAAGTCCGCACCAGACGCACGCCTGAAAATTGGTTCATCTTCCTGTCCGGAATGGAACAGCACATCCGCGTATAAGTTCCCTCCTGCTGACCCAGAAGCTCCCAATGGGCTAAAATGGGGGCGGACAAAGTGAGCCGCGACAAATCATAACCGGAACCGGCCAACAGTTTGGACAGCCTCATGACCATCTCTGCGGAATAATCCACCCCCCACCCCTGGGAATACAAAATGCCCAGCATGTACAGGGCGGAAGGATCCTGCGCCGTAAAAGACATCAACAGCAAATCAACCGCCTGGGAATAGTTCTGGGACAGGCTGACCGGACACTGAAGAATATCCGGGAAAAACTCCTTACCGCCTACAAGAAGAAACGCCAAATCCCTCTGAGCGACAATAAAGCCGCCCATGGCTGCCTTATAAAGCCAGGCGCCACCTTCTTCCCCATATCTTCCATCCCGTTCGAAAATAAGACGGGCTATTTTATACTGGGCGGAAGGATACCCCGCCCTGGCGAATTTCCGCAACTGAACCTTCTCCCGCTCCGTCAGTACGATGGAATCAATTTCCGTACGGTTCCTTTTCCGGGAAGCGATAAGCATTTCCCGGAGTTTGCTGTTCTCAGGGCTGTCCAGAGAAGCTTTCACACTGGGATCATACGCCGCGCAGATGAATTTGAAATGGGGCTTCAGGACTTTCCCGCTCTCCAGCGTCGTAATCTGGGAAGAAACCACCTTCAAAGGATGGGGAACATTATCCCTGGTCTCAAAACTGAATCTGTAAGGGGCATCCACTTTCAGCGCCGGGAGATCGACAAAACGGAATCCTGTAAGCACTGGACTCTCAATCAAGGTGAAGGAAAAACCGTTAAATGACCGGGAAACCAGCTTCCCCTGCTCATCACGTATGGTCAGATACAGGGGCGGGCACATCTTGTCTTCCTGAAGCACCCTTAAATGAACGCACGCAAGTGAAAAACGGTCGGGCAGCACGGACGGCAGAGCATGACGCGATAAGGACGGGCTATCCAGCCTGACGTCAAAATGATCCATGGAACTTAACAATGACACATCCCTTGAATCTGAAATAATCTGGGGAATGGGAGTGGACATCACACTGGGAAAATGCAGCCCTAAAGCATCTTCATTCTCCGTTCTGTTTCCCCAGTTAATAGAATATCCCAGGAGCGCGCCCACAATTCCCAAGACAATAATCATCCCAAACGCTATCTTCCGTCTCGTCCTCAAATGTTCCTGCCCTTCCGACATAATGCGGGAAGAGGATAAGGCAAACAAATTGAAAAAACGCTTACGGGCTGATTTGAACTCCTCGGGGGAGAACTGAATGGTTGAAACGGCGCCTCCCTCAACCCTCAGATCCTTCATCCACGCTTCTGCGGAAGCATAACGGTCTTCCACACGCGGAGAAAGGGCCTTGTCGATGGTTTTCAGAAAATTTTTCGAATAATTGGAAGACAACGAAGAGGATGCGGCCAGCGGCTGTATGGTGTCGTTGATCAGCCGTTCCTCCCCTCTGGGCGGCGCAAAGCCCTTCAGCAGGGAATAAAATGTAGCACCCAGGGAATAAAGGTCGCTCCAGGGCCCCATATCTTTTCTGCCCAGCGCCTGCTCCGGAGAAGAAAAACCACGTGTCGCCAGAACGGTCTGGGTGTGGTTGCTCTCGATACGGCGCGACGCGCCGAAATCAATGAGGACGGGAGCCCCTTCCTGCGTAAGCAGGATATTTCCCGGTTTGATATCCCTGTGGCAGATGCCTTTTTTATGAAGGTAATCCAAAATCTGGAGGATGTGCACCAGCAGCCCCTTCAACTTGGCCTCGGAATAACAGTTCCCCGCAAGAAGCTGCTGCTCTCCCAGATAATCCATGGGAAGACCCTGAACGTAATCCATGGAAAAATAAGCCGTTCCGTTACACTCAAACACGGAAAGAACCCGTACGATACCGGGCGAATCCAGTTGTGCAAGAACACGGGCCTCATTTAAAAAGTTGGAAAGGGTCCACTGGAAAGACTCGGCATCGTGTTCATTGTTGGGTATCACGCGCCCTGTAAACGGATCCCGGTAAGCATAAGAAGAAGGAAAGTTTTCTTTAAGAACTACTTTTCTTTTCAGCATGGTGTCCCGCACCAGGTAGGTAATGCCAAACCCTCCGCTGCCCAGCACCTTCAGGATTTTATAATGTTCCAAAGTTGCTCCCGCCGGGAGTTCCTTGGAATAAACGGAAGACTCGTTCCAGGAAGGGGGAGGAAGTAATTTGGAGGAGCTGCGTACAGAAACATTATCGGAATGCTCATCCTGGTCCGAAAAAACAGGATCACTATTTAAACCGCTACGCTCCATCCTTATATTTGCAATGCGCTTTATTCTATTGCTTCCTATTATTTTGTAAAGATTATTCTTTTGCTCCCTGCCAATCCGGTATTTTCCTGCAACTATCTGCACAGGAACATAAGATATCTATTATTTTTTCTTCATAAATGATCCCTGGCCTTCACGAAAAAACGGCATACCGCTACAAATTCATGTGGGAAGAAAAAAAGGCTTTCCCTTTTTATTCCGGAAATTGCCCGGATGCCTCCAATGGAACGGCATTTTCCCTCCTTCGGAACATGGATGTTCCAATTTCCGATTCGCTGTTTTGCAATAAATGAACAAAGACGGACGTATTCTGATAAAGATATGCTTGTAAAATCACTCATTATGCTCAGCAGTACGGCAGGATGCCTCCTGACCGGCGCCGGACAGGCGGCGGAAACGCACGCATCCCTGCAATCTCCGGACGGGCGGCTCTCCTGGAGGCTCCACGCGGGCAGCCAGGCCGCCCATTCTCTGAAAAAAGGCGGCAAAACGATTCTGGAACCATCCGGGCTGGGCGTCGTCGTGAATGGAAAAAACCTCGCCGGAGGCATCACGGGATGGAATGTGGAAAAAGTGAAGGATAACGTTCGCGACACCTTCGAGACGCGGGGCAAATACCCCACCTCTTCCGTCTGCTTCAATGAATACGTGGTTTCCGGGAAGAACTCCTCCCTCCGGCTCCGGGCCCGTGTCTTCAACAACGGGGTCGCCTTCCGCTATGAGTGGACGGAAGAGGTGAAGAAAGCGCCCTCGCTGAATATCAGTGAAGAAAAAACCTCCTTCGCCTTTCCGGAAAAAACCGTTCTGTGGACCCAGGACGCCTCCTCCGCCCTGGGCCCCTGCGAGGGGGTCTGGTCTCCTTCCAGAATAACGGATTTCAAAAAAGATCCCGGCAATCCCCGCAGCTGCGTCCGCACCATGCCGATTACGGCGGAACTGCCGGGCGGAGGCGTCGCGCTCATACAGGAAGCTGCCAACTTCAACAGGAAATGGAGCGGCATTAAATTTTCCCTCCAGGATGGAGCATGCCGCGCGGTATATTTCCAGGATCCCGGCGGCTTTTCCGCCCCCTCATCCTCGGAAATGCCCTGGCGCGTCATCCTGGTGAATGACGACCTGAACGGACTGGTCCGGAACGATGTCATCCCTTCCCTGGCTCCGGAACCGGACAGGGACCTTTTTCCGGAAGGTTCCAAAGCCCCCTGGATCAAGCCGGGCCGCTCCACCTGGACCTGGTGGGACCGCGGGAATGTCCTGGAAAACGACCAATATGCCTTTGTCGATATGGCTGCCGAATTCGGATGGGAATACCACCTCGTTGACGAAGGGTGGAAAAAATGGAGCCGATCACTTCCGGAAAGCATGGACAAGCTGGCCAAACTGGCCAGCTACGCCGCCGGCAAAAACGTAGGCATCTGGGTATGGGTGCGATGGTCAGACGTCAACAACCCCGCCAATGACTGGGAAAATATGCGCCGCTTTTTCAGCTCACTCTCCAAAACGGGAATCAGGGGAATCAAGATAGACTTCATGGACTCCGCCTCTCAGGAACGCCTGGACTTCTACGACGCCGTAGCGGAAAACCTGGCGAAAAACAAGCTTATGGTCAACTTCCACGGAGCCAATACCCCCACGGGGGAGGAACGTTCCTGGCCGCACGAAATGAGCCGGGAAGGCATTTACGGCGGAGAACAGAACATCTGGGCCGCCATTGGCGGGCAGCACTACTGCGCGCTGCCCTTTACTCGCCTGGTCTCCGGCCACGCCGATTTCACGGGAGGCTATTTTGGCCACGGCCCCAAGCTGCGCGGCTCTTCCTGGACCCTCCAAATGGCGGCCAATATCATTTATACGTCCCCCATTCTTCACTGGGTCTCCAACCCCGCGGACATGGAAGCTGCTTTCCCGAAGGATTCCCCTGAACGGGAAGTTGTCCGGAACATCCCTTCCGTATGGGAGGAAACCATCGTCCTTCCGCCGTCTGCCATTGGGGAATGCGCCGCCTTCGCCCGGCGGTCAGGAAACCAGTGGTACATTGCTCTGATGAACGGAGACGGCAGGGAACGCACCGTTTCCATTCCTTTGAATTTCCTGGACAAAAACACGGCATACCAGGCCACCATTCTCCGGGATCTGGCAGAAAAAAATGACGGATGGAGCGTGGAAACCCGGAAAGTCACTTCCGAAAATGCCCTTTCTTTCACCATGCGCATCAAAGGCGGAGGAATCGTCCGCATAGTTCCCTCCGGAACGCGGCATCCTGCCCCCTAGAGAGCGGCATCCTGCCCCAGGCAGGGAAAAAACGCCCCCCTCTTCTTCCCTCTTTAAAGGCGGAGCGGCGGAAAACCATGTTCATCCGCCGCTACACCGCCCGTCTCGAAAAAAGAGTAAAAAACTCAGCCCTCTCCGCGCTGCCCGTCCGCACCCTTCTCCCTGGTGCTCCACGCCGGAAGCCAGCGCACCTCCCTGAGACGGTAGCCGCGTTCCAAAAGAGCACCGTGCAGGCCGGGAAGATGCGCCGCTCCGTAAAAGACGCCTATTCTGCGCACACCCTTGCCGCTCCAACGGTCAAACACTTCCATGCACTTGGCGTTCCGGCCTTCCAGAATCACGGTATTCTCCAGACCATTAGGAGCATTGGCCATCATGCCCATCAGCTTATTCTTCAACCCCGTTTTATTGCCGGCCAGGAAATCCGCCATCAATCCAAATTCACCGGCCCGGTTCGTCCCGGTTTTCTCAACCAGGGAGGACAAGACGGATTTAAGCATCAGGCCGGCAATGCTTTCACCCTTTCTGGCCTGCGCCTTGCGGAATTCATCCAGCGTCATGTCCGCATGGACAAAATGGGCTGCGGAATAATCAATGCCCTGATGCTGGGTCTGGAGTCCCAGCATGTCGCTCAACTCCTTGTAGGCGCCTCCCAGCAGCTCCATTAAAAAAGACTTTTCCTCCTGCCCGCATTTCTTCCTCCATTCCACTATCCGGTTCCATTCCCGCGCCTCTTCCAAAGTCAGCCCCCCCAGCGGCTTGCTGCGGTCTATCTTGCGGCGCAGTTCCTCTTCCCGCCGGAGGCCCTCTCCGCCAATCATTTCAAAAAGCAGCACATCATACCTGCGGAACAGCTTATTCAGCCGGTCGTAATATTCCGGTTCCGCCACATGAATAGCACCAATGAGAGCTACTTCCATCCCATTGTCATGGACATAGGCAGCTACGGGAGTGGACAGGCTCTGCCGGTCGGGCGAGGAAGAATCCAAAAGCATATACCGCCCGGGATACCCGCCATATTCCGCATTCTCCGCATCGGGAATATCCGCAGCCGGAGCGGGAGAACACCACCAAAGGACAGCCAGGAAACAATGCAGCAGTTTCATCATGCTCAGACTACCGGGGACCATATTAAGAGCAAGCCCAAAAAAAGACTGCCTTCCTTTCCGGAACGGAAAGACGGCATAAGCATGGATTCCCACCTTCTTCAAAAAGCCGGAACCGCAAAACTCCCGCGTTTTTTCAACGGAAGCCGGCAAATCAAAAATCCCGCACCCGAAAACGGGTGCGGGGAATGAAAAAGCCCATTCTGAACGCCGGGCGAAAACAATCCGCCCGGCCATGAACAGTTACTTGCCGCAGCAGCACTTGTCGGTCAAGGCCCCCACACCGGGAAGAACCTTGCCTTCCAGCAGTTCCAGGGAAGCGCCACCGCCCGTGGAACAGAAGGAAAGCTTATCCTGCACCTTGAACTTCTTGGCCGCCGTCACGGAATCGCCGCCGCCTACGATGGAAATGGCGGTGGAATCCGCCAGGGCTTCCGCGACTTCCTTGGTTCCCTTGGCAAAGCAGTCCATTTCAAACACGCCCATCGGGCCGTTCCACAGAACGGTCTTGGCATCCTTGATGATGGCGGAGAACTCTTCAATGGCTTTATCGCCGATGTCGATGGCCATGCCGCCTTCCGGCACCTTGCCGCCTTCAGCGAAAGGAGCCGTGCAGAAGGTTTCGGCGCCGTCTTCAAATTTCATGGCTACGCGCACATCTGCAGGAAGCAGGAACTTCACGCCCTTGGCCTTGGCCGCCGCCAGAATTTCCCGGGCCAGATCCAGCTTGTCCCCTTCAATCTTGGAAGCGCCCAGGTCATACCCTTCAGCCGCCAGAAACGTATTGGCCATGGCACCGCCAATCAGGAACGTATCAGCCTTTTCCATCAGTTTGGAAAGCACTTCAATCTTGTCGGACACCTTGGCGCCGCCCATAATCACCACAAAGGGTTTTTCCGGGTTTTCCAGCTTGCCTTCCAGGTATTCCAGTTCACGTTCAATCAGGAAGCCCATGGCGCTCTTTTCCGCAAAATGCGTCACGCCTTCCGTGGAAGCGTGGGCACGGTGGGCCGTGCCGAACGCATCGTTCACGAACAGCGTGGCATTGCCCAGCAGGGACTTGGCGAACTCCGGATCGTTCTTCTTTTCACCGGGATAAAAACGGACATTTTCCAGCAGAACCACATCACCGTCCTTCATGGCGGCGCGGGCGGCTTCCGCTTCCGGGCCAATGGCGGCGGGAACGAATTTAACGTCCTTGCCGAGCAATTCGGAAAGGCGGGCGGCAACGGGCTTCAGGGAAAAAGCGGGATCGGGTTCGTTTTTGGGACGGCCCAGATGAGAGGTAAGGACGAGGCGTGCGCCCTGGTCCAGCAGGAACTTGATGGTGGGGAGAGCAGCCACAATGCGGGCGTCATTGGTAATTTCCCCATCCTTGAGAGGGACGTTGAAATCCACGCGCATGAGGACTTCCTTTCCCTTGGCGTCAAGGTCGCGAACAGTAAGTTTAGCCATATCGGTTTATATTGTCTGGTTCAATGAATAAAAAAGGGAGGGCATTTCTGCCCTCCCGGATAAATCCCCGCCCGCCCGGCAAACCCGGCCAGGAAAGCCGGAAAGTTGAAACAGGCGGACGGCAAGACTTGTCGTGCAACTGAAGAGCAAGCGTTGTCCGAAAGAACTTACTTGCCGCAGGAGCAGCCGCAGCCCAAGCTGTCGCCCAGCTTCTTCATGGCCTGGGCAGCGCGGTTGGAGTAACCCCATTCGTTGTCGTACCAGCCGCAGACCTTCACCAGGTTGCCGCCGACCACATACGTGAAGCCGGAGTCAAAGATGCAGGAGTGGGGGTCGGAAACGATGTCCTGAAGAACGAGCGCTTCTTCGGAGTAAGCCAGAATGCCCTTCAGCGGGCCTTCAGCGGCTTCCTTCATGGCGGCGTTTACTTCTTCCACGGTCACATCCTTCTTGAGCACGGCCACAAAGTCGGTCAGGGAACCGGTCGGAGTCGGAACGCGGAAGGAAGCGCCGTTCAGGGAGCCCTTCAGGTTCGGCATTACTTCACCAATGGCCTTGGCGGCGCCGGTGGTCGTCGGAATGATGTTGATCGCGGCGGCGCGGGCACGGCGGGGATCCTTGTGCGGAAGGTCCAGAATGCGCTGGTCGTTCGTGTAGGAGTGAATCGTGCTCATCATGCCCTTTTCAACGCCGAACTTGTCGTCCAGCACCTTCACCATCGGAGCAAGGCAGTTGGTGGTGCAGGAAGCGTTGGAAACGATGTCGTGCTTGGCAGGATCGTATTCGCTGTCGTTGATGCCCAGAACGAAAGTCAGGTCCGGATCCGGGGAGGGGGCGGAAATAAGAACCTTCTTGGCGCCGGCGTCAAGGTGCTTCTTGGCGGCGTCGCGCTTGGTGAACAGGCCGGTGGATTCCAGAACGACGTCCACGCCCAGATCCTTCCAGGGAAGGTTGGCGGGATCACGTTCCACGGTGATGAGGATCTTGTGACCGTCAACGACCAGATAATCACCCTCGATGGAAATTTCACCGTCAAACTTGCCCTGCGTGGAGTCATACTTGAGCAGGTGGGCGATCGTTTCGATAGGAGTCAGGTCATTGATGGCAACAACCTTGTTGCGTTCTTCCTTGGACATGGCGCGCAGTACGTTGCGACCAATGCGTCCAAAACCGTTAATAGCGTATTTGGCCATAAGATTGAGGGCTTCAGATTTGATTAATTACTAGTCCCGGACTTATTCAAGTACCATGGACGCTGCAAGTTTAAAAACGTTTCAACCAGCCGTCAACACTATTGTTCCCCCATCATGGCAGTATGTTCCCCAGCTTCCGCAAACAGGGAACACTCCGCCAGACGTACATACTCCTTCATGAAAATCAAAAACTTGTAAAAACGCCCTCCTTCCTCCGGAAGCTCCTTCAATTCATGGAGCGCAAAGCGGCGCGTATCAGCTCGTCCACGTCCGCATCCGGATGGTCCTTCAGATGGGCGGCTATCGCCTTGCGGGATTCCACCTGCTTGAACCCGAGCGCAATCAGCGCCAATTCCGCGTCCCCGGCGGCCTGGGAAGTAGCGCCCTGAGCCTGTGCTTCCCACGTGGCGGCCAGGCCCACTTTATCCTTCAGTTCCAGGACGATGCGTTCCGCCGTCTTTTTGCCCACCCCCTTGGCCCGCGCAATGCCGGAAACGTCTCCGCCCACAACCGCCTGCTTGAACTGCTCCACGGACAGGGAACCCAAAATGGCAATCGCCGTTGCCGGGCCAATTCCGGAAACACGCTCAATCAGCAGCAGGAAAATATCCCTTTCCGCATCCGTGGCAAAACCATACAGCACCTGCATGTTCTCCCGGACATGCAGGTAGGTTTTCAGCGTCAGCTCCCTGCCGGGAAGGGGATTCAGCCTGTCAAACGTGGACAGGGGCACAATCACTTCATACCCCACCCCATGAACATCCAGGATCAACCGCTGGGGATATGATTCCGCCACCGTGCCGCGCAGAAAAGCTATCATACCCTTAACGTGACACAATCCGGCCTGCGCGCAAGCCAAAAACGCATCCTCCGGAACCGCTTCCGTCATCTTTTCTGGAGCACGTGCAGCCTGACATGTTCCAGATCCTCCCGGTGGTAAAAGCAGCGCACGCGCAGTCCACGGGCTGTTTTCATCCTGCACCTGTATTCACGCAGCAGCCCTTTTTTCACCAGCCTGTAAACATAGCTGCGCACTACTCCCAGCATGCTGACAGCCCCGGCCATATCCATATAACACGGAGGCACGCGGCGGCGCACGGGCTCCCGGCCAGCAAGAACCCGCTCCACATCCAGCCGCCGCCAGTACAGGGCCAGGGGGCCCGTACCCTTGCGGACCACCCGGAAACGGACACCGTGGCGGTGCAGATACTGGCGCGCGGCGGAAGCGCTGCAGCAGAGCCGTGCCGCGACGGCGGATGTCTCCACAAATGCGCTACCCGCCTCCGTGTAAGGCTGGCCGGACCTGGGATTCGTTCCGCGGCGGCGGATTTTGACATGTTCCGGGAAGCTCAATTTGGGATTGCTAATGTATTCACGCCCTCCCACGCCGATGAATGTTTTCTTAAAACGGTATATCATGACTAACGAGTTTTCACATTGGATTTACGAAGCCTCATGCAGCCGTTCCGCACGAAACTCTAACATATTTTGGAGATTCCAAAAATGCATTGAGTTTAAGAATGTTCAACATTTTTCTTTGTTTTTCTGTTTTTTACATTCATACTAAACTCATTTCACCGCAATATATGCCCGGAGACCATGCCGGCCAATCATGTGAAAAGGGCCTACGCGCCCATCGGGAAACTTACCCCCCTTAATCTTTTCCGGATCTCAAGCCTTCCATTCCCATAAACAAGAGGGTCTGGAAACAAATTTTCCCTCTTTTCCAGGCGTTCCTTTCCGACACCGCAAGCTTTCAGGAAACAACTTCCTTCCCTCCGCGATTCCACCATACGGCCTCCCCGAAAACATCCATTTCCGGCAAGAATCCTGAAGAAGGGAGCATGAGAAGACCTCCCGGTTTCATCAACCGCTGACGACACGCCCCTTCACTCCGCCCCCCGTTTCCCCATCCGCGTTTTTTCCGATATTTCCCCCATCATGAAAACCGGCCCAATAAAAAAACCCGGCTTCCTTGCGGGAAGCCGGGTATGGGAAAAATGCCTCAGGGAAGAAGTTTTGCCGGGCGCCCTTCAAAAATCCCGCGCTGAGGAACGAAAATGCGGTCATTGGGCTGGATGGGAATCGCCCTGTCCTTAATGGAAAAATAATCATACGTCACGGTTTTCCCACCGCGCGTCACCTGCACGTAGCGGGATCCCCAGTCCGTGATGTCGCCGGCGCCCACAATCGCCTCCAGAAGCGTCATGCCGCGCCGCCACAAAACATTCTTCTTCATAGCCACGCCGCCGCTTACCAGAACGATGTGTTCCGTCAGCCGCGCATCCGAACTCTGCACCTTCACCAAAAACGTAGGGGACGTGTACAGCTCCGCCTTCTTGTAGGCGGCCATCAGCATGTCTTCAATCTGGCGGGCCGTTTTGCCTACCACGCGCAGCACATCCTGCCCCGGAGGGAGCTGGGGCATGCGTATCGTTCCGTTCCCGTCCAACAAATACTGCCCGGAAATAGCGGTAGCGTCGTCGGCGGGAATGCCGCGCACCTGGATTTCAATGGTGCCCTGGGGCGGCACGGCATCCGGAGACTGGGCGGAGCCCAGCCCCGCCGGGCCCAGCATAAGACAAAGGATGGAACAAATATATTTTTTCATGGAGCAATGGGTTAATACAAATCTTCGCTATCATGGGACTGGGTGGCTGCCAGCTCCTTGGCCTTTCCAGAACGTTCCACCTTCTTCATGGAAGAGGCATCCGCGTTCTCGCCGGAGGAAGCGCCATCCGCAGAATAATAGGAATAGTAAGTTGTGTAATACTGATACTGGTGATCGGACGTAATGTCCACATTATTCATCACCACGCCGGCCAGGTTGCCGCCCACGGACTCGATTACCTGCTTCTGCCTCAACAGGGCTTTCAGCGGCAGCTTGCGGGGCTGGACAACCATAAGAGTCATGTCCACCTCGCTTACAATGACGGCGGAGTCACTGACCCCCAGGATGGGAGGGGAATCCACCAGCACAATGTCAAAACGTTGCTTCACTTCCTGCAGCAATTCATTAAACTTGCGGGAATTCAAGGCGCCCGAAGGGTCAAAGGGAGTGGGTCCCGCAGGCATGACGTACAGGTTTTCAATGGGCGTCTGAAAAATGACTTCCTCCAGAGGATAATCTTCCAGCAGGTAGGAAGTCAGCCCTACCTCATTATCCAGCTCATAATACCGGTGAAGCTTGGAACGGCGCAGGTCGGCGTCAATCATCAGGGTGGCATACCCCCCCTGGGCACAAATATAGGCCAGATTGCACAGGGTGGTGGTCTTCCCTTCCCCGGCGCTCCCGGAAACAAAGGTCAGGGAAATTTCTTCCAGCCCTTTCTTATTGAATTCTATGTTCGTCCGCAAAATGCGGTAGGCTTCCGCATCCGGCCCCATGACATCGGAAGAATGCAGAATAGGCACATTCTTGGGAATAATGCCCAAGACGGGAACCTGAAGAGCCCGTTCCACATCTTCCATGGTCTTCACGGAGGTATCCATGAATTCCAGAAGCAAGGCCAATCCGATGCCCAGCAACAGACCGGCACCCGCTCCCACCGCCAGGTTAATGGTCACATTCGGCTTGTAGGGCGCAGCAGGATAGGTCGGCAGCTGATACATTTCAATTGCCTCACGGGGTACGCGCAAACGGGCAATCTCATCTTTGTACCGGGAATCCAGTTCCTTAAGCTGGTCCAGCGCAGCGTCATAATCACGGCTGGCCTGTTCATACATGGGAACCTGCAGGACGTGCTTCTGAAGATCCTCTTCCTTTTGGGCAACGGTCGCCTCCCAGTGCTTCCGGCTTGCGGCAACCATTTCCAGCTTGCTCTTCAGGGAAGAACGCAGGCCTATCAATTCCTTGTTCAGCTTATCCCCCAGAATCCTTTCCGTTTCCAGCAGCGCCAGCATTTTGGGATGCCTGGCGCCGATATTCTGGGATTTCAGATTTTCCTTTTCCTTGAGCTTGTCGGAAAATTCAGCATAGGTCTTACGGAGAGCGTCCGCCCCTACAGTCTCCGCATTCAGCAGGTCGGAACTGATCACGTAATCCAGCAACTTGTCGTCGGGCAGACGCTGCAATTCCTGCACATAGGAAGCCAGTTCCTTTTCCCTCCTTTCAAAATCCATGGCCTGCGCTTTGGCATTCCGGAATTCCTCTTCTTCCATACCGGCCGTCAGGGTGCTGCGGTGTTCACCGTTTCTCCAGGACGTAGGCAGGTAGGAGCTCTCCGCAATCAGCTTTTTGAGAGCCATCATTTTTTCATTGACGGCATCCTCCTGTTCCCGGAGGACATCCTTCAGGCTCTTGATGGCGGTTTCCACCAGACGGTTTTCGCGCATTTCACGGTCCTGCTTGTACGCCTCAGGCACCGCCTTGGCAATATTCTGCACCAGTTTGGGATCCGGACCGGAAACAATGACATCCACAAGGTCCGTGGCACGCACAGGGGCCACCTTAATCATGCCGGCCAGATTAGTCGCCGCCATTTCATCCGTCATCCCCCATTCCGCGGCAAGGTTCAGTTTTCTGGATACCACTTTAAGCACTTCGGCGGAAGTCAGCACGGAATACTGCATGGGAATGTAGTTGGCCGTCACGTTGGAAGTGGCAACCACGTCCCCCCCCCTGCCTATATCCATCACAGGCTTGGGCAGTTTAATCTGAAACTGGCTGGTCGCCCGGTAGGAGGGCGGCATCAAGAAAGTCACTACCACGGAAATGACCAGCACCAGAAGGAAAACAAGAAAGACTTCCTTCCAGCGATTTTTTAAAACTTGCAAATAGTCAATATTGCGTACGATGCGATCACTGTTCTGCTGATCCTGGGCACTCATGGAATATAGTAAGGCAGTAAGATAAAAACTCCTCTAATTGTGAATGAAAATTCGCAATTAGAGGAGTAAAGGCATTAATGGTCAGTCAAGACTTAGAAGCTGTAATTCACGCCGAAGGAGAACACGTTGCGGTTGTAGGAAGGCATCGGGTAGTTATAGCCGCTGTAGGAACCGTTCGTGTAGGAATATTGGGCCGTAAGGGCCAAGGCATTCGTCAGCAGAAGCTTGATACCGGCGGTAGCATTGAAAGTCAGGTTGGACGTGTCACTGTTGCTGATGGAACTCGGACGCGTATAATCGCTGGCAATCAGGTTTACTCCGCAATTCAGACTGACGCGGTGCGTCAGCTTCAGCGTGCTGTGTACCCCGAAACGCCACGTTTCATTGGAGTAATAGCTGGCGCCGTTGTAAGGGATGTAGGTATTCACCGCTTCGTTGGAATAACGGACGAACGTTCCGAGCATGAACCGGTCGCTCAAGCGGTGGTTTAAGCCGAATTCCGCGGAGGGATAGGTTTTTGTTCCGTAGTTCTCGACATACTTGAACTGAGGACCTACGCGCAGCGTAGCAGAAGTATTTTCGCTCACCGCATATTCAGCGCCGGCCATGACGAAGTTGGAAAATTCGTTATTGCCGTATTCGCGGTTACAGTAGGAACCCGTCCAGCCCAGGGAAACAGCCAGACGTTCCGTCCATTTGTACCGGTTGGTGAAATTCATGCCAACATAATCGCGGTTATCCGTCTTGGCGGAATCCTCCTGATAGTCGATCATGGAGAAATTGGCACCCAGCGTCGTGGAATAGCGGGAAGTCCACGCCTTGCTCACGGAACTGGAAACATACACGTAAATGTAGTCGCCGTCCCGGCGGGCATTGGCAATACCGTTGGAATAGTTGGGTTCCGGCTGCCATGCAAAGGAGACGCTGCCGTTATAACGCAAAGTCTGGTCAAAACTATGGGAAAGTTTGGCGGACAGCGTGGAATTGGAAAGGGCTTCATTCGTTCCGCCATCAAGGTCTTTCAGGTAAAAAATACCCCCCAGCTTGGCGGAGAAAGAATATTGGGTCACGGCATCGTAGTTGGCCAGGGAGCACCCTATGTCCGTACTGATGAATGCGGATTCCTGCTTGTTATAATTGGAGGCGTTGACATTGTCGTCATACCCTCCCGCCAGGTTGAAGAACCACTTGAGAGGAAGGGACTCTTCCAGACCAACCGGACCCGCCAGCGTGTACAGAGACTGCCCGTTGGCATGGACGGCAAACATGCCGGCGGCCACCAGGGAGAGATAAAAAAGACTCTTCATGCTATTTTATTAAATCAGAATCAGGTTAATTGCCAGCAGCATTGGACACGGGAGCGGGGCTGGTGGGCGTGCCGCCCACAGGAAGCCCGCCCGGCAGAACCAGGGAACCCCCGGCAACATCTTCAACAGGCTTTACCAGGCCATGTTCCTGGACAGTTACCCCTGAGAGGGGGTTATCAGGAGTCTGGGCAGCCACGGCCACAGCAATGGAAGGAACAGTGCCGGCTACCGGAGAATTGCCCAAAGCTTTTTCAACCGCTTCCGAAATGGGAGCCACGGATGCATACGGATGGGGCTGGGAGGAAACAGCGGAAGCGATCACATTGCGCACCTGTTCTTCCTTCACCCCGGGCCCGTAGCTCCGGACAGCGGCGGAAGCAACGGCAGGAGCGTTGGACGGGAAAGCGCCCGCAGCCATGGATACCATCGCACCCATCACATGATCGGACACACCAGCCTTAGCGGCATCGTTCAAAACTCCGGACACCGCCTTCATATCCAGAGCACCGGCTTTCAATCCGGCCTGAACAATATCTGCCATTTTCTTCATAAAAGCCTTTTCAACAGCGGAGGCTTTAACCTGATCAACAGCCGGAGCGGCTGCCGGAGAAGCAGTTTGCTGAGCCATACCGGGAAGGGTACCCGCAAACGCAAGTGCCAGCGCACTAAGCGCCGCCTTTGTCACGAACCTGGCTTTCATAAAGGAAGTATTTAGCAGGTGAATTTAATAAAAAAATGGAGCGGGTAACGGGAATCGAACCCGTATAATCAGCTTGGAAGGCTGGAGCTTTACCATTAAGCTATACCCGCGCAACGAACGCATTATGTTCAAATCACGGGATAAGACAAGTTTTTTTTCATTACTGCGTCAAAATAACAAAAAAAGAGGATACGTTTTTTCTGTGGTCTTGACATCCGGGCCTTCTGCCGCTAAATAGGCATCCGCATTTCATGCGGGCGTCGTTCAATGGTAGGACGCGAGCTTCCCAAGCTTGAGACGTGGGTTCGATTCCCATCGCCCGTACCAATTTGTTCCGCAAGTTATTCTTTATCAAAGCTTGCGTTTTTTGTTTTCTTGAGACGGCAACATACATGGCAACGCCTGGAAACGGCCTTTCAGGACATTGTCCCACAGGCAGAAGACATGGTTTATCCGTAAAGAAGCCTTGTTCCGTGTGAATAAAAAAGACCTGGCAGCCGCTCCCAATACGAGAACAGTCCGGGCAAGATGTCCGCGCCGGAAGCATTCGCCGCCGGCACGGACGTGAATTACAGGGAGAGGCTACCAGCCAAGAACAAATTTTCTCTGGATTTTAGCAAGAAGAAGCACTTTGCGGATCATTGCCCGGGTTTCATTAAGGAGGTTGAGATAGAGAAGCGCCCGTCGCATATCGGAGGCGTCTTCCGGACGCAGAATAATCTGCTGTTTGACGGCTTCCGCAAATTCCTCATCCAGGGCGTCCATGCCTGCCAGGCATTCGTCCAGCCCGGTATAGTCATTGCTTTCCATCATTTCCCGGAAACGGGGGTAGAGGGAGGAAACACGGCTGTTCATTCCCCGCAGAAGCTCTATCCTTTCCAAATCCAGCCCTTCATGGTTGTTGTCTATATAGGCATGGCTGGCCGTAGTAATGTTGGAGAGGGATTCAAAAACGGAGGTTGCGTATTCCACCATCTGCACATAGCGCTTGCCTCGGTCGGCCTCTTTGTCCGGGAGTTCACGGACGACGGGCATGACTTCCATCGCCATTTTATCGCTCAGGGAACGGCGGATGCAGCGCGCTTCTTTCCGGAGTTTTTTCAGACGCTTCCTGTCCTCCACGTTCAGGGCCTCCAGATTCATTTCATAGATTTCCGCCATGCGCTTCATCAATTCAATAATTTCCTCATTGTAGCGTGCGGCGGCGGCCGGATCCCGGTAATTGGCGGCCTGCGCCTGAGCTGCAGCCTGGGTTCTTTTACGATGGAGCCTGGAACTTTTCAGAAGCAGAAAAGCCGCCAGCGAACACATGGCGATGATGCCGAAGAGACCGCCATAAAGGATGCAGGCCGCCACAATGAAGCACATGGAAAACGCGGCAAAGGCCGTAAAAAACCACCCTGAAATCACCGTAATCACTCCGGTGATGCGATACACGGCGCTGTCCCGCCCCCAGGCCTTGTCCGCCAGGGAGGAACCCATCGCCACCATGAACGTCACATACGTGGTGGAAAGGGGAAGCCGAAGGGACGTGGCCAGAGAAATCAGCAGGGCAGCCACCGTCAAATTCACGGAAGCGCGAATGAGGTCGAAAGATGCACCGTTATCCGGCCCTTCCGGCACAGGCCGGAAGCGTTTTTCAATAAACCTCCCGACGCAGGAGGGCATGATTTTTTCCACCGCGCGGGAAGCATTCAGGGCATAGCGCACCGCCATGCGGGCCGGGGGGACGGAGCCGAACCGCTCTACTCCCCCGCCCTGCCTCGCCAGATTGACTTCCGTATCCGTAACGGTTTGCGCCTTTTTGGAGAACATGAGGGCCAGCACCATGATGACGCCCGCCCCCAGCAGGTAACGCCAATCCGCCGTGACGGGGGCCATCAGACCGCCCATGGACAGAGTGGTAAGGTCCGCCCCCTGCGCTGCGGCGGCGGCCGCAATTTCCATGGAAGACTGCCCCGCCATGAAAACGCCGATGAAGTTGACCAGGTCATTCCCGGCAAAGGAAAGGGCCAGGGCCATGGTGCCCGCGAGAACGGATACTTTCAGGATATTGACTTTGCAAAGATTCTGGAGCACGGCCATCAGGACGGTCCAGAATGCCAGGCTGCAGCAAACGTACAGCCAGATATGGGCGTCCAGGTGGCGGATCATATCCTTGGTGACCAGCGTGCTTCCCTTCAGCCCCTTGAAAATGGCGAAGTAGGTGATAGCCGTCAGAGCCACGCCGCACCAGACGGCGCCCAGGTATTTGAAGGATTTTTGATAGTTGAAGGAGAAGATGAGGCGGGAAATCCACATAACCGTTATCCCGCAAATGAAAGCGATAAAAACGGAGGAAAAAATGCCGGAGATGATCGCCAGAGCTTTGGAAGAATTGATGTAGCTGGACAATTCCTGAGCGACGCCCGGTCCCCCGGACCAAATTTTAAAGAGAGCTGCGGCCACGGCTCCGCCCAGCAGTTCAAAAACAATGGAAACCGTGGTGGAAGTGGGAAGGCCGAACGTGTTGAAAACGTCCAGCAGGATAACATCCGTCAACATGACCGCCAGAAAGATCAACATGATGTCATGGAAGGAAAACCGGGCCGGCATGAATACGCCGCTTCTGGCGATTTCCATCATGCCGCTGGAGAACAGCGAGCCGATGATGATACCCAAAGCGGCCACCAGCACAATCGTCCTGCGCGGAGCGGCCTTGGAACCGACGGCGGAGTTCAAAAAGTTGGCGGCGTCATTGGAAACTCCGACAACGAGGTCGAAGCAGGATAACACCAGTATCAGTCCTATGATAAAGTAATAGATCGGGTCCATATGCGTAATAAACGGCCCTCTATTACAGGAGGCCGCTCCGGCACGCCCGTTTTAAAACGTGAACATTCCGTCACATTTTCCCATACGCCCCTGCTTCCGGTCCTCAAAAAAGGAGGAGAGCGGATTCATCCGCCCTCCTCCCGCTTTCATTAAATGTAAAAAACAAAAAGCCTAACGGTCCACATGAAGGATATTTCCGTCAGGGGCAATCAGCACATCATAATCGTCACGGCTGTCCACAACTTCCACCTTGTAACGGACAAGTTCTCCTTCAGTAATTTTTTCCGCTTCCTTAATCCGGCATCCCGGATAACGCTTCAAAACGGACGCACGGACGGCTTCCGGAAGAGAGGAAGCAGCTATTTCTTCCTTAATCCTCACAATTTTCCCATCAGGAGCAATCTTCACGTCAAACTGGAATCCGTTAATTCTAAATTCGGCTTCGTAGATCCTTTCCATGCCATGCATTTCAGAGTCCCATTCAATGGGACCGGCGTTCGGATAAGCACCCTTGATACTGGAAACGGCGGCAGCCGGAACGGAAGACTCCGGGATATCGGCCAGGGCAGAAGGCATGGCCAGTACCGCCGCAAACAATATGTTCTTATGCAGCTTTTTCATGTTATGATTAGACAAATATGTTCTATAATCATTCAATATTTTTCTAAATTCTGAACATCCTGTGCAGCTTTTTTCCCGAAACCGGCTCCTGATGAAGCATATTAAAAAAGGCTCCCCAGAAAAACCGGGGAGCCTTGAAGCCGATTGCCTTGGTCTCGAAGAAACGGACGGGGCTTACATCATGCCCATGCCGCCCATTCCTCCCATGCCGCCCATGTCGGAAGCTCCGGAGCCGCAGCTGCAGCTCTTCTTCTCGGGCTTGTCGGCAATGACGCATTCCGTGGTAAGCAGCAGGCCGGCGATGGAGGCCGCATTCTGCAAAGCGGAACGGGTCACCTTGGTCGGATCCACCACGCCGGCGGAAAGCAGGTCTTCATACTTGTCCGTGGCCACGTTGTAACCTTCGGCAGTATTCTTCATGCCTTTCACGTTGGCGACGATGAGGGCTCCTTCGCGGCCGGCATTGCAGGCCAGCTGGCGGAGCGGGGCTTCCACAGCGCGATAAACGATCTGGGCGCCGGTTGCTTCATCACCTTCCAGTTTGAGGGTGTCAATGGCTTTCTGGGCGCGAATCAGCGCCACGCCGCCGCCGGGAACGATGCCTTCTTCCACCGCAGCGCGGGTAGCGTGCAGGGCGTCGTCCACACGGGCCTTCTTTTCCTTCATTTCCGTTTCCGTAGCGGCACCCACGTGGATGACGGCCACGCCGCCGGCCAGCTTGGCCAGGCGTTCCTGGAGTTTTTCGCGGTCGTAGTCGGACGTGGTGTCCTTGATCTGGCGGCGAATCTGGGAAATGCGGGCTTCAATATCGGAAGATTTGCCGGAACCTTCCACGATAACGGTTTCATCCTTGGAAACAACCACGCGCTTGGCCTGGCCGAGGTCTTCGATGCCCACGTTTTCCAGCTTGATGCCCAGGTCTTCCGTGATGCACTTGCCGCCGGTAAGGATGGCGATGTCTTCCATCATGGCCTTGCGGCGGTCGCCGAAGCCGGGAGCCTTGACCGCGCAGATGTTCAGCACGCCGCGCAGACGGTTGACTACCAGGGTGGCGAGAGCTTCGCCTTCAATGTCTTCCGCGATTACCAGGAAGGGACGGCCGCTCTTGGCCACTTTTTCAAGCAGCGGAAGGAAGTCCTTCAGGTTGTTGATTTTCTTTTCGTGGATGAGGATGTAGGGGTTTTCCAGCACCGCTTCCATCGTTTCCGCGTTCGTCACGAAGTAGGGGGACAGGTATCCCTTGTCAAACTGCATGCCTTCCACCACGTCCAGCGTAGTTTCAATGCCCTTGGCTTCTTCCACGGTGATGGTGCCGTCCTTGCCCACCTTGTCCATGGCTTCCGCGATGATGTTGCCGATTTCAGCGTCCCAGTTGGCGGAGACGGTAGCGACCTGGGCCACTTCCTTGCTGGAGTCGACAGGCTTGCTGATCTTCTTGAGTTCTTCCACAACGGAATCCGCAGCCTTCATGATGCCCCTCTGGAGGGAGATGGGGTTGGCCCCGGCAGTAACGTTGCGCAGGCCTTCGCGGTAAATGCTTTCAGCCAGCACGGTAGCGGTAGTGGTGCCGTCGCCGGCCACGTCATTGGTTTTGGAAGATACTTCCCGGACAAGCTGGGCGCCCATGTTTTCAAACGGGTCTTCCAGTTCAATTTCCTTGGCCACGGTTACGCCGTCCTTGGTGATGAGGGGGGAACCGAATTTTTTGTCAATCACTACGTTACGGCCGGCAGGGCCCAGCGTGCTCTTGACAGCCTTGGCAATCTGTTCCACGCCGCGGAGCAGAGCCTGGCGGGCGGTTTCGTCAAATTGGATTTGTTTAGCCATAATGTTAAATATTTAAAATGATGTTGAATGTATGTGTGGTGCCATTTAGCCGATGATGGCCAGAATATCGTTTTCAGACAGGATAAGGTAGTCTTCCCCGTCCAGTTTGATTTCCGTGCCGCCGTACTTGGAAATAAGCACGCGGTCTCCGGGCTTCACGGTAAATTCAATCAGGGCGCCTTTTTCATCGCGGCCGCCGGTGCCTACGGAGATCACTTCGGCTTCCTGGGGTTTTTCCTTGGCGGTGTCCGGCAGGAACAGGCCGCCGGCCGTCTTGGTTTCAGCTTCAATGCGCTTGACCAGCACACGTTGTCCTAGGGGTTTGATGTTTGCCATAGTATGTTTTTTGATGTTGTTGTAGATGAGTAATACGGGATGTAATGTTCCGCCGGAGGGGGAATTGCTTCCCCCTCCGGCGGGAAGGGGGTTGCTTATTTATCGTCGTCCACGATTTCAGCGTCCACCACGCGGCCTTTCGCCTTGCGGGGACCGTCGGAAGGCTCTTCTTCGGCAGGGGCGCCCGGCATGGGGCCGGCTGCCCCGGCGGACTGCTGGGCGGCTTCCGCCGCCTTGTACAGGGCTTCCAGACGGGATTCCAGGTCTTCCTTGCCAGCCTTGATCGCCGTGACGTCCTTCTTGGAGACGGCTTCCTTGAGACGCGTTACCTTGTCTTCTATTTCACGCTTGAGGTCTGCGGGCAGCTTGTCCCCCATATCCTTAAGCTGGCGCTCCACGGAGAAGCAGAGGGAGTCAGCCTGGTTAATGGTGTCAATTTCCTCAGCGCGTTTCTTGTCTTCTTCCGCGTGGGCTTCCGCATCGCGCTTGGCGCGCTCAATTTCATCCTTGGAAAGGCCGCTGGAGCCCTGGATGGAAATTTTCTGCTCCTTGCCGGTGCCCTTGTCCTTGGCGGATACATGCAGAATGCCGTTGGCGTCAATGTCAAAGGTCACTTCAATCTGCGGCACGCCGCGCGGAGCGGGGGAAATGCCGTCCAGCTTGAAGTTGCCGAGGAGCTTGTTATCCTCAAACATCTTGCGTTCGCCCTGGCAAATGCGGATATCCACGGCGGGCTGGTTATCAGCGGCGGTGGAGAACACCTGGCTCTTGCGCACCGGAATGGTCGTGTTGCGTTCGATCATCGGAGTGGCGATGCCGCCCATCGTTTCAATGGACAAGGTCAGAGGAGTCACGTCCAGCAGAAGCACGTCATTCACGTCCCCCTGAAGCACGCCGCCCTGAATAGCGGCGCCCAGGGCCACCACTTCATCCGGGTTCACGCCCTTGTGGGGTTCCTTGCCGGCCAGCGTATGGGCCATTTCCTGCACGGCGGGCATGCGGGTCATGCCACCCACCAGCACCAGCTCGTCAATGTCCCCGGTTTTCAACCCGGACGCAGCAATGCAGTCCAGCACAGGCTTGCGGGTGCGGTCCAGAAGGTCTTCCGTGAGCTGTTCCAGCTTGGGGCGGCTCAGCGTCAGTTGGATATGCTTGGGACCGGAAGCGTCCGCCGTGATGAACGGCAGGCTGATGTCATAGCTCTGGGTGGAGGAAAGGGCGATCTTGGCCTTTTCCGCTTCTTCCTTGATGCGCTGAATGGCATCAGGCTGGTTGGAAAGATCCATGCCGGAGTCTTTCTTGAACTCGCCTATAATCCAGTTGATGATTGCGTTGTCCCAGTCATCGCCGCCCAAGTGGGTGTCACCGTCGGAAGCCTTCACCTCAAACACTCCGTCGCCGATTTCCAGCACGGAAATATCAAAGGTGCCGCCGCCGAGGTCATATACGGCAATGTTTTCATTGGACTTTTTGTCCAAGCCGTAGGCCAGGGCCGCCGCCGTCGGTTCATTGATAATGCGGCGCACTTTAAGGCCTGCGATTTCACCGGCGGCCTTGGTCGCGTTGCGCTGGGCGTCATTGAAATAGGCGGGGACGGTAATCACGGCCTCCGTAATCGTTTCGCCAAGTTTGGATTCCGCATCGGCTTTCAGCTTGGCCAGCACCATGGAAGCGATTTCCTGGGGGGAAAAGGTCTTCTTTTCACCGCCCACATCCACGCGGATGTAGGCATCTCCGTTGGGAGCTTCCACAATTTCGTACGGCACCTTTTTATCTTCTTCCGTCAGTTCACTGTACTTACGGCCGATGAGGCGCTTGGAGGAAAACACGGTGTTTTTCGGGTTGGTTACCGCCTGACGTTTGGCGGCCTGCCCCACGAGACGTTCACCGCTTTTGGTGAAAGCAACAATGGAGGGAGTGGTGCGCGCACCTTCGCTGTTTTCAAGTACGGTACCCTGACCGCCTTCCATCACAGCCATGCACGAGTTGGTCGTGCCAAGGTCGATTCCTAATATTTTAGCCATATCGTTATTTTAGATTGTTTTGAATGGATTTCGTTGAGATTTGATTTCCTCATGACCTGAAGCATCATGCAGGCAAACTCATATTCTTGCCTCTTTTGTTGCAAATGGCATGCCAATCTGGCAAGGCATACTGAAAAATAAACGCAAATGTCATATTATAATCATATTACGCTGTTTTTCCTTTCATTCCTCTATTTTCCCGACAAAGGAAAACGGGACATAATGTCACACCAGAAAAGAGACAAAATGTCACACAAAGTCATTTTGTCCCACTTCCGGGGGAAACCGGATAAAGGCCGTTCCGTCATGAATCCCCCGTGCCGGGAGAAGTTTCCGCGTCCTCCATGGTTCCGCATTTGCCATATGCCAGGCGCTTCATAAAATCCTTGTAAAGCACCGTTTCCATACGGCCGTCGCCGTATTCCAGCACTGCGCTCATGGTTTCCACCCAGTCCCCGCAATTCAGATACCTCACCTTTCCCACCATGGTATCCGCCGGATGATGCACATGCCCGGCGATGATGCCGTCACACTGCCTCTTTACCGCCAGGCGTTGAAGCTGTTCCTCATATTTTCCGATAAAATTGACGGCGGATTTCACGCGGCCCTTGATGGCGCGGGAAACGGAATAATATTCCCTGCCCCGCCAGGCGCGGTATTTGTTGTAAAACCGGTTGACCATCAGCAAAACGTCATAACCCAGAGAGCCGAGCATCGCCAGCCACCGGTGATTGGTGGAAATGGCGTCAAAACCGTCCCCATGCACGCACAGGTAGCGTCTTCCATCCGCAGCCTGGTGCACGTACTCCCTGGCAATTTTCAAACCGCCCAGATGAAAAGGCAGGAATTTTTCCAGAATATCATCGTGGTTTCCGCGCAGGTACAGGACTTCCACATCCTCCTGTTCCATCTTTTTCAACAAGGTGCGGACAAAGCGCGTATGCCTCCGCCGCCAGCGGCTGCCGCGGGACAAAGCCCAAGCATCCACAATATCCCCCACCAGCACAATTTTTCCAGCCCGGACATGTTTCAGAAACTTCCGGCATTCGTCCGCCTTGCAATCTTTCGTTCCCAGATGAAGGTCCGACAAAAAAACCGTGCGGCATTCCAGCACGGCATCCCGCGGGGGGCGGGCGCAGCCGGTCCCGTTTTCCTCCCGGGCCACGGAAGCCAGCAGTTCTTCAAACCTGTCATGGATGGAATCCCAAGTTCTGGAATTCACCGTCCTGCGGGCCTGTTTCCCAAGCCTCCGGATCATCTGCCCGTCTTCCAGCAGACGGCGCATGGCGGAATAAAACCCCTCTTCATCCCCTTTCTCCGCCTGAAGGCCGTTGATGCCGTCCAGCACCACATCCGCGGAAGCGGCATACCGGTAGCTGACCGTAGCCAAACCGCTGGCCATGCCTTCCAGCAAAACGTTCCCGAAAGTTTCCGTCTCACTGGCGAACAGCAAAACGTCCATGGCGGCATAATGGCGCGCCAAGTCTTCCCCACGGCGCATTCCGCAAAAAACGGCATCAGGAAACTCACTGCGCAGGCTGTTCATCATGGGGCCGTCCCCTACCACCACCATTTTCATGCCGCAATCCGGAAACTCCCTCTGCAAGCGCGTGTACAGCCCCAGGGCCGTCACCAGGTTCTTTTCCCGCGCCAGACGCCCCACGACGCCAAATACCACTTCATCCCGCCAGACGCCCCATGACTGGCGCAGGGAAGCATCCCTCCTGGCGGGATTAAACAGGACGGCATCCACTCCGCGCCCCATGACGGAAAGGCGTTCAAACCCCATCCCCTCCAGCGTACGGCGCATTTCCTCCGTGGGAACCACTGTCATCCCTGCCCTGTTGTGGAGTTTGCGCAGGTAATTCACGGCGGCCGTTTCCAGTCTGGAGAAATGGTAATCCTTCATATACTGGTGGAAATTGGTATGGAATCCCATCACCACGGGAACCTCCAGCGTACGGGCGGCCTTCACGGCAGACGCTCCCATGGGGCTTTCCGTAGCCACGTATACCACATCCGGCCTTTTTTTCATCCATCTGGCGCGGAACCTGTCTGCAGAAGGCAGCCCTATCTTCACCTCATGGTACATGGGGAGGGGAAGGGACGGCATAGCCGTCTCCCCAGGGTCGAAAGAGCCGTTCCGTTCAGAAGCCCTCATCACATGCACCAGATGCCCGCGCATCCGGAGGCCGCCGACCAGACGCCCCAGCGTCAGGGCCACTCCATTTACATCAGGTTCATACGTATCCGTTACCACATCAATTCTCATGTACCGGTACCATGAGCGGAATGGCTTCCTCAAACAAGATGCGGCCGGAAACGAAACCGTCACAAACATCCGGTTATGCTCGCAGCCCCGGCAGAATCAACAGCCGCTCCGGAGCAATTCCGCCACGGCCTTCCCGTTTTTCCCGTACGGGTACGTATCATGAGCCCTCTTTTTTTATCAGGACATCTTCCAAAACTGCGTATTACTGCAAAAAAGAAACAGCCCATTGAATATCAAACGCTCTCAATCCATGCGAGTTCATCTGCGCATTTCAAATCCGCAGTCAATCAAATTTTTTGAGAAAAAAGGACTTTCATCGTATAGAGAAAGAAAAAAATCACAACGCATCCTGAAAGAAACAATCCCCAATATTGATTTTATCCATTGATAATAAAATCAATAAGGAAGCACCAATTCCTTTTTTCGCTGACATGCGGATTTGAAATCCGCCACAATGCATGCATATGGGATACACAAAACGGAAATGAATGAATATTCAGAAAGACTTTTAATAAAAATAATAACGATTCCCATGTAAAAAAAACGGAAGAATGAGGCGGGACAACAGACGCGCCTTTCCGCCTTTTTCACTTCAGAAAAACAGGATGCATATTTTTAATATGCTGATAACAAAAAGGTTAACCAACATTTTTCAACCTATTTTAAACACTGCGGATTAGGAATCCGACGTCAATATCAGTTTTTCATACCAAATGCATTTCTCCAAAATCATCCATCATTTCCCCGGATACAACCCTCAACAGAATAAATTTGTTAGAACAAAATATAAATTATTGATTGTAATATACTTGCTTTTCACAGAAACATCTTTGAACACTTCATTCGGATTCCTAATCCGCTATTGAAGCACCACTTCCATCCCTGCCCTATCTATCCCATGAAATTGACCAATTGCTATCGCTACATGGCTGTGCTTTATACAGCTTCCTGCGGCGCCGCCTCGCCTCTTTACGGACCCCTGGAAACAGGTTTGCAGGAATCCCAGCTTCTGAATTCCCTGAAAACCTGCAAATCCCTGGAAGGGCCGGAAACAGACGCCTACCTGAGCCGTACAGGGCTGAACGGAGCCTACAAGACGAAAAAACCTATTGGAGGCCTTTTCTTCTCCCTGCATTTCGAGTACGGAAAGGATGGAGGTCTGAAAGCCGTTTCCTTTTACTCCACCACCAAAGCGGGTAAAGAGGAATACGATACGCGCCTGAAATCCCTGTACAAGCGCATGCTGAACGGCCTGACGGGACTTTACGGCCCCCCATGAACCTGCCGGACTGGATTGAGAAGGAATCTCTGCCAGCAGAGCGCGTTTTGTACATGCACATGTGGCGCCTCCAGCCGGGCTGCTTTCTGATGGCCGGGCTGGCCAATATGGGCGCTTCCGGCTACATTCCCGTTTTCCGAATATCCCCGCCTTCCGGCATGCCTCCCAAATCCAGGAAAGACAGGAACAAACTTAAATCCGAATGGGCGGCTATTCCCGAATTTTACGAATTCATCAAAGCGGAACGCTTCCTGGCCAATGCGGTATTCGCCATGTCCCATAAAAAATACCCGGACGCGCTGCAGCTCTTCCAAAAAGCGGCGGATCTGGGCAGCCCCAACGGATACTGGGGACTGGCCCACCTGTACAGGCTGGGACCCGACGGAGTGGAAAAAAACATGCGCCTGGCGGATGAATACACCAGAAAATCCGCCCTGTCGGGATTTGCGAGGGCTGCCATGAAATTCGGAAAAACGTGGGACCAATTCTGCAAGAGCCAGGACTTCACGGAAGCGGAAGCCAGGGAATGGCAAAACAGGAATCTTCGCGCCGCCAGAGCCGGCTACGCCTCCGAGCAATACAACATGGGAATCATCTGCCTGTACGGATTCGGCGTGGAAAAAAACCTGGAAACTGCCCGGGAATGGCTGGAAAAGGCAGCCTCCCAGGACCATGCACAGGCCAAAGCGGCATTAAAAGCGTTGCCCGATGCCGGGACAGGTAAAGACACTCCCTCCTGAACCATCTCCCAACAACCAGTTCCCCATACCAAGCCGGCTGCGCTTTCCCCCGGAAGCGCACAGAGCCGCTCCGGCACCCCTATGAAACACCGGACCGGCAGGGAAGCGGGTTCCACCGCTTCCCTGCCACAAAACGCCAATCATGCAGCACCAGGAATCAGCAGATGCGGGGAAGCTGCATTCCTGAAGGCATCGTCAACACCCGCTCCACTCCAAGAAGTCCCGTCATCAGCAGGGGAGCCGTCCCCAATTCCTCCACACGGCCTATGACGCAGGCTCCGGCAGATACGCCGCAGCCGCGCATCAGGTTCAGGGCCTCTTCCTCATGCTCCCGTGGAAGAACAGCCAGATAACGTCCCTCACAGGCCACTTGAAGAGGGTCCAGCCCCAACAGCCCGCACGCTGCCCTGACATCCTCACGCACGGGAATGGACATTTCATTCAGCTTCACTGTCAGGCCGGCAGATTCCGCAATCTCCGAAAGAGTGGCGGTCAATCCGCCGCGGGTCACGTCACGCAGGCAATGCACGGGAATGCCGGCACGAATGACGGCGGCCACGGACTCATGCAACGGAGCGGAATCACTTTCCAGGCCGTCTCCGAAAGACAGCCCGGCGCGTAGGCTCATAATCGTCATGCCGTGCCTCCCCAAATCCCCGCTGAGCAGCACGGAATCCCCCGGACGAACGGAAGAAGGGCTGATCTCCAACCCATGGCGCACAATGCCAACCCCGGCAGTATTAATGTAAATGCCGTCCCCCTTTCCGCGCTCCACCACTTTTGTATCCCCCGTCACAATACGGACGCCCGCCGCACGGGCCGCGGCAGCCATATCCCGTGCCACGCGGGCCAGGACTTCCAGCGGAAGCCCTTCTTCCAGAATAAAGCCCGCCGTCAAATACAACGGCTCCGCGCCGCTCATGGCGAGATCATTCACCGTTCCGTGCACCGCCAGTGAACCGATGGAGCCGCCGGGAAACTCCAAAGGCTGCACCACAAAGCTGTCCGTCGTCATCGCCAGCCTCCCCGGAGGAATCTCCAATACGGCGGCGTCATTCTGCACGCCTCCGGAAGAACACCCGAAGGCGCTCAGAAACACGGAACGGATCAGCTCATTCATCAAGCGGCCTCCGCCGCCATGAGCCATCTGGATACGGTCGGAAACAGGCTCCGGAACAGGACACTCAAACATGGCATCAACTTCTTTTATAATGATAATAAGCGGCGCAAGCCCCTTCCCCGGACACCATGGGAGCCCCCAGCGGGGCCAGCGGCGTGCAGAACGATCCGAAAAAAGGGCATTCTCCAGGACGAATCAGCCCCCTCAGTACCTTTCCGGCCAGGCATCCGGAAGCTTTATCCGCTCCCGGCCTCCCCTTTCCGCATTCAAAACGCAGAACGGCATCCATGTCATTCCACTCCCGGCGCAGCCTCATGCCGCCGCCGGGAATCAGCCCCAGACCGCGCCAATGGCGGTCTTCCGGCTCAAAAACTTCATTCATTCTTTCCTGCGCCGCCGTGTTCCCACCGGGCTTCACATAACGTCCGTACGCATTCCGCACTGCATATTCCCCGGCTTCCAGCTGGCGGACGCACATCAAAATGCCGCGGAGCAGGTCCGGAGCCTCAAACCCCGTCACCACCATGGGCGTCCGGTAACGGGCGGCCAAACGCCCGTAATCCATTTCCCCCGTGACGGCGCAGACATGGCCGGGAGCCAAAAAAGCGTCCGGCCTTCCCTCATCCTGGTCCATCAGCCATTCCAGAGCCGGGGGGACCAGCACATGGGCGCAGAGAACGGAAAAATTGGCATACCCCAGTGCACGGGCCTGCTGCAGGGCAAGAGCCGTAGCCGGGGCCGTCGTCTCAAAACCTACGGCGAAAAACACCACTTCCGTATCCGGATGGCTTCCGGCATAAGCGACCGCTTCCAGCGGAGAATACATCAAAAGCACGTTCCCTCCCCCGGCCTTGGCGGAAAACAAATCCCCGCGGGAGCCCGGCACCCGCATCATATCCCCGTAACTGCACAAAACCACGCCGGGCCTCAGGCTTAATTCCACGGCCTGGTCAATCAACTCCACCGCCGTAACGCAGACCGGACAGCCGGGGCCATGAATCAGGCGCAGGCCGGGAGGCAGCAACTCCTCCAGCCCCAGAGAAGCAATTGCATGCGTCTGTCCTCCGCATACCTCCATTACCGCCCACGGACGCGTCACAGCGTGGCGCAATTCTTCAATCAGCTGCCGGACTTCCTCCTGCATAAATCATTAATTGAATTCGGAAAACGCCCCTCCTTACACCGGATCCGTATTTTCCACAATTTCTCTCATTTCCCTGCGGGTTTGAAGAGCGGTCTCCTCGTCCAGCACGCTCAGGGCCATGCCCACGTGAACGATGACGTAATCCCCCGGCACGGCTTCCGGCACACAGGCCAGGTTCACTTCACGGGTCACGCCGCCAAAATCCACCACCCCCAATCTGAACAAAGGGTCCGTCTCATTGACGCTCACAATCTTTCCGGGAACGGCCAAACACATATTCTATCCTTTCCATTGGCGTACAACCGCCGCAACCTGCCCCAGGGAAATTCCCCCGTCATTGCACGGCACCCGCTGGGGCAGAGCCAACTGGCACCTTCTAGACTGGGCCATTCCCGCCAGTCCTTCAAGCAAAAAGGCATTCTGAAAACATCCGCCGCCCAGCACCAGCCTATCCAGGCAGAAACGCTCCGCCACGTCAAAGACCAGATTCACCAGGCTCTCATGAAACTTGCGGGCGATGCAGCCGCGGGAAACGCCTTCCAACAAATCTTCATCCACAGACTTCATCAGCGGCCGCCAATCCAGTTCCAGCAATCCCTCTTCTTCATGCATGACCCATTCATACGCGTCCCCCGGCATTTTTTCCCCGGAAGCTTCCGCGGCCCATGATTCCAGCATCATGGCGGCATGGCCCTCACACCCCGCCGCACCGTCAAAACCGCACCAGAAAGCCACGGCATCAAACAACCGCCCCATGGACGAGGAGGACGGACAATGGATATTCCGGGCCATCATCGCCTCCAGAACCTCGCGTTTCCGCACAGGCATCCCCCTCTCCAGACGCTTATCAAGCCCGTCCGTACGCCACGGCCCCATCTGACGGGCCAGGGAACAGGCGCACCGGGAAGGCTCCCGAACCGCTTCGTCCCCACCGGGCAGAAGAAAAGGCCTGATGCGGGCCACCCTGCGCGGCTCACCCTCTTCCTCCAACACAAAAAATTCCCCTCCCCATACCGTTCCGTCCGTACCGAACCCCGTCCCGTCCCAAGCTATGCCCAAAGCGGGAAACGGCGTTTCATTTTCCACGGCGCAGGCCAGCACATGAGCCTGATGATGCTGCACAGGGACAACCGTTGCATTCCACTTCCGCGCCAGACGCCGGCCAAGGGCAAAAGTGGGGCCGTCCAGATGGGCGTCCACGGCAATTACCTGCGGAACGGCATCCAGGGTTCTGCCCAGCGCCTCCACCGTCCGCTCAAAAGCGTTCAGGGAAGCCGCACTGCTCAGGTCACCGAGATGCTGGCTCATGACAGCCACGCCCCTTTTCAGCCAGCAGATGGTATTCTTCAGTCCGGCCCCCAGGGCGAGCACGTCGGGAGCCGCCGCAGATGTGCGCCACACAGGCCGCGGGGCATATCCGCGGGCGCGGCGAACCATCATGGCCCTGCCGTCCGTAACGCGGACCACGGAATCGTCCACGGGCCGCACTACCGGACGGTCATGCACCAAAAACACATCCGCCACATGGCCCAGTTTCTCCAGCCCCTCCTCCACGGAGACGCACAGGGGCTCGCCGCTCAGGTTCCCGCTGGTCACCACCAGAGGCTTTCCCCACACATCCATCAGCAGCGCATGAAGAGGGGAAGACGGAAGCATTATCCCCACAAAACGGCTGAACATGCACACGGAAGGAGCCAGATCCACATCCTTCCTCCCCCGGGCCAGCACAATGGGGGCGGCCGGAGAAGCCAGCAGGCGCCTTTCCTCCTCCGACAGGCGGCACAGCCTCTCCGCCGCAGCCACATCCGGCACCATCACGGCAAAAGGCTTGGCGTCACGCTCCTTCAACCGCCGGAGACGCCTGACGGCAGCTTCCGAAGAAGCATCCGCCAGCAATTGAAAACCTCCTACGCCCAGCAGGGCCACAATCAAACCGTCCGCCAGCACCCATGCCGCCTGTGCCGCGGGGGTATCAAACCCATGGCCGAACCCCAGTTCTGAACCATCTGAAAACAGCACCTTCACGGAAGGACCGCAGGACGGACAGCCGATAGGCTGTGCGTGAAAACGCCTGTCCTCCACATCCTGGTACTCCCTCCGGCACTCCGGACACATTCGGAACCCCTTCATGCTGGTGCCCGCGCGGTCATACGGCATTGTCTCAATAATGGAATAACGGGGACCGCAGTGCGTACAGTTGGTAAACGGATAATGATACCGACGGGAAGACGGGTCGTGCATTTCTTCCAGGCACTCCGGGCACGGAGCCAGATCCGGCAGCATCACCGGAACGCCTCCGGGGGTGGAATCGCTTTCCTCAATGCGGAATTCCTCAAAACCGGCAGGCTCGCATACGGTCCGCTCCACTCCATAAACCCGGGCATGCTCCGGCAGGCCGTCCATCAGCGCGGTCCAGAAACGCTCCGGAGCGCCGGGCTCCCCTTCCACATGAATCTCCACGCCGGACTCCGTATTGCGCACAAACCCCTTCAATCCGTGCCGTACCGCCAAACGGTACACATGGGGACGGAAGCCGACCCCCTGAACCATGCCGGCTATCTCAAATTTCAATGCCGCGGCGGCCTGTTCAATGGTGGTGATGGCCATGATGCTGAATCGTGCCTTCCCGGGCGCGGCGCGCACGTTCCACAATCTCCTCGCACCAGGCCTCCATTCCTTCGCCGGTCTTGGAAGAAACCTCAATCACGTGCGCATGGTGAGCCACCTTGTTCAGCGCGGCCAGGGCGGCGTCACGGTTAAAATCCACGGCATCCGCCAGATCGGACTTGGTCACCAGGGCAACATCCGCAGAATGGAACATGGGAGGATATTTCAACGGCTTGTCCTCACCCTCCGTCACGGAAAGCAGCACCACGCGCACGCCTTCCCCCAGGTCATAGGAAGCCGGGCAAACCAGATTGCCCACATTCTCAATAATCAAAACGTCGAGATCGTCCAGAGGCATTTTCTTCATGGCCTCCGCAATCATGCGGGCGTCCAGATGGCACATGGTGCCCGTTGTAATCTGCACCACGGGGATATCCGCTCGGCTCAGGCGTTCCGCATCATTATCCGTCGCCAAATCCCCTACGATAACCCCCATGCGCACACGGCCGCGGAGCATCTCCGCCGTCTTCTGCAACAGAGAAGTCTTTCCTGACCCCGGAGAAGAAAAGACATTGATAACCAAAAGGTTTTTTGCAGCAAAAAAACCTCTGTTGCGCTCTGCCAGCCGGTCATTGGCATCCAACACCGGAACATGGACGTCCATGCCGTGGCCGTGACTTTCATGGGAGAGCTCCCCCCCGCATCCACATTCTTTACACATAATCAATACTGATATTAGATTCCCAAAGAGAAAAAAAACTCATTCGTTTCACGTCATACTCCTATGAAATCAAACAAAACTGCCCCGGTTTTCTTTTTAAAGCGGGAGGAAAATATTTTTCTATAAAGGGAAAGATGAAATGCTCCATACGCAGAAAAACTTTTGAGAACACCTTCTTATCATTTCCCCTTGCTGTTCAATATCGTTGTTTGACATCCGGTTACAAATCCGCAGGCACTTAAACCTTCATTCCCCCTAGCCCGCGCAAAAAATCCGGATCATTTAAAAAACACTAAAATCGCCAATAATTATTCCTTTTCCCATTTCCCTCACTTCATGTAAAACCAGAATAACCGTCCCCATCCTCCTGCATAGGGTCATTCATCTGGTTTCCACCGAAATTCCTTCATCATAAGCATGTGGACTTGCCAAGGCATAGGAATTCTGTAAACTGTTTCGTCCTCAGACAACATCCTTTTTTCCAGGTTATGCCAGACGCTCGCTTTCAACCACTTCCCGGATTCCGCGATTTTGCACCGGCGGACTGCGCCGTGCGCAACTATCTTTTCAACGCATGGAAGAAGGTGGCGCATCGTTACGGATTCCTGGAATGGGAGGGCCCGACTGTGGAAGCCACGGAGCTTTATCTTAAAAAGAGCGGAGGCGAGCTGCCCACCCAGCTCTTCCGCTTCACGGACCAGGGGGACCGGGACATCACCATCCGCCCGGAACTCACCGCCTCCCTGGGACGCATCGCAGCCGCTTATCAGCGCGAATACACCAAACCGCTCAAGTGGTTTGAAATCGGCTCATGCTTCCGTTATGAAAAACCCCAGAAAGGGCGTCTGCGCGAATTTTATCAATTCAATGCGGACATTCTGGGAGAAGCCTCCGCGTGGGCGGATTCCGAACTGATAGCCCTGGCCATCGACTGCATGAGGGAACTGGGCTTTACGCAAAACGACTTCATTGTGCGCGTCTCTGACCGGGAAGCCTGGATCAGGTTTGCTTCGGAACACGGCGTGCAGGAACAGGATATTCCCGCTTTCCTCGGCATCGTGGACAAATTTGAACGTGACCGCCCGGAAGAATGCCAGCGCAAGCTGGACGCCTTTCATATCAGCCGCGGCGATCTGGTGGCCTTCATTGAAAACCCGCCCGCCGGAGCGTCCGAACGCTATGACATCCTGATGAAAGACCTGACGGCCCGCGGGCTGGACGGCTATGTCAAGCTGGACTTATCCGTAGTGCGCGGACTGGCATACTACACCGGTCTGGTTTTTGAAATCTTTGACACACAGCGCAGCCTGCGCGCCGTAGCCGGCGGAGGACGTTACGACACGCTGGTAGGCGCCCTTTCCAACAACGCAGTGGACATGCCGGCAACCGGCTTTGCCATGGGGGATGCCGTCATCACCCACCTTATTGAACAGACGCCCCATGCCAGGGCGCTGAAAGATGCGGCGCTGGCCTCTGCAGGCTGCGACATCTTCATGGTTCAGGCGTCTGAAAGCCGCCGCGCGGAAGTTCTTGCCATCGCCTCCGCCCTACGGGACCAGGGATATAGTGTGGACCTTCCCCTCACGCTCACCAAAGTCAACGGACAGCTTCAGAAGGCCGTCAAATCCGGCGCCCGCGCGGCCTTGATCGTGGGAGATGAATTCCCGGTCATGGAACTTCGCGACCTGGGCGCGCGCACCTCATCCCCCGTCGCCATGGACGACCTGTTTGACGCCGTGGCTTCACTCACCGGAAGCAATTGACACCGTTCTTTCCCCTTCTTCCATTTTCAATAAAGATGAACTCATACCGCACTCATACCTGCAGCGAATTGCGCGCTGCGAACATCGGCAAGCCGACCACCCTCATCGGCTGGGTAGATTCCGTCCGGGACCATGGCGGCGTCATATTTATCGACTTGCGCGACCGCTCCGGCATCACGCAGGTAGTCTTTCACCCGGAAGTCAATCAGGATGTAGCGAAAGCCTCCCAGCAGCTCCGCTCCGAAGACATGATCCAGATTTCCGGCACCGTGGCCGCCCGCCTGAAAACGGATACGGTGGACACGACCAATACGGACCTCCCCACCGGGGAAATCGAAGTCTCCGCAGACACCCTGAACGTCATCAACAAGGCTGACGTGCTCCCCTTCCAGCTGGATCGGGCCCTCTCCAACGAAGACCTGCGCCTCAAATACCGCTTTCTGGACCTGCGCCGCCCGGCCATGGCCCGCAACATGCAGATCCGCCACCGCGTCACCAAAGCCACGCGCGACTATCTGGACGAGCACGGCTTTCTGGAAATTGAAACGCCCATCCTCTCCAAATCCACGCCGGAAGGCGCACGGGACTTCCTGGTGCCCTCCCGCCTGGCGCCCGGCAAATTCTACGCGCTGCCCCAGGCCCCGCAGCAATACAAGCAGCTGCTCATGGTGGCTGGCATGGAACGCTATTTCCAAATTGCCCGCTGCTTCCGTGACGAAGACCTGCGCGCGGACCGCCAGCCGGAATTCACCCAGGTGGACATTGAAGCTTCCTTCATCACGCCGGAAGACATCTACAACCTGGTGGAAGGCCTGCTCAAACGCGTGTACAAGGAATCCCTGGGCGTGGACATTCCCACCCCCTTCCCCCGCATGACCTGGAAGGAAGCAATGGATCAGTACGGTTCCGACAAGCCGGAACGCCGCTTCGGCATGAAGCTGACGGACGTCTCCTCCATCTTTGAAAACAGCGGCTTCAAGGTATTCGCCTCAGCCGTAAGCAACGGCGGCGTGGTCAAGGCCATCAACGCCAAGGGATTCGGTTCCGCCTCCGTTGGCCAGATTGACGCCCTGACGAAAACTGCCGTGGAAGCCGGAGCCAAAGGCCTGGCCTACATCAAGGTGCGCGAGGAAGACTGGAGAAGCCCCATCTCCAAATTCCTTTCCGACGAAGAAAAGCAAAAACTCACGGAAGCCCTGGACATCGAAACAGGAGACCTCGTTCTCTTTGCCGCCGGCCCGTGGGAACCCTCCTGCGATATCCTGGGCCGCGTGCGCCTGCAATGCGCCGAATTCATGGAACTGCTCAAGGACAACAAGGAACGCGACTTCCTGTGGGTTATTGAATTCCCGCTGGTGGGCTGGGATGAGGAAGAGCAGCGCTGGGTCGCCATCCACCACCCCTTTACCCGCCCCGTCAAGGAAGACGAACAAAAACTGCTCAGCGGGGAACTCTCCGCAGACCTTCGCGCGCAGGCCTACGACGTGGTGCTCAACGGCACGGAGCTGGGAGGCGGTTCCATCCGCATCCATGAACGCGACCTGCAGTCCGCCATGTTCAAGGCGCTCGGCATCACGGAAGAACAGGCCCGCGAACAATTCGGCCACATTCTGGACGCTTTCAGCTTCGGCGCTCCGCCCCACGGCGGCCTTGCGCTGGGCCTCGACCGCCTGGTTATGATGATTTGCAACGCGGAATCCATCCGCGAAGTCATCGCATTCCCGAAAAACAACCGGGGAGCGGATCTGATGAGCGACTCCCCCGCCGCCGCGGAAGACCGTCAGCTGCGCGACATTCACATTCAGGTGAAACTGCCCGCTAAAAAATAGCCGGATCCCTTAAACAAACCCCCGGATGGCAATCATTCCATCCGGGGGTTTTTTCATGCAGGAAAAACAAAACTCCCTTTCCCGGCAGACAGCGCACCATTCCTCCCGCGCCTTCGCCTCGCCCGGAATACGGACAACCTTCCCGTCGTCAATGACGAGCAAAAAAAACTCCGGGCCAGGCATGCCGGACATACAGCCGGATTTCCCAACCGGAATGTGGCGTCTTCAGAATAAAACCAGGATAAACTGGTATCAGGAACAATCCGTTTTCCTATCCTTTCAGCACACATTCATCCCGGGATGCCGCGAAAGAGCCGGCGCCGATTTCAATATTCAAAATCCGGCAGGGATGCTGGCGCTGTTCCGAGGCGCAATGCCGCATTCCCTGAATCAGCACCCTCAAATCATCCGCCCGGTCATCCTTCCTCCATCCGGAAATGAGCAGACGGAGGCACTGGACCTTCCCGTCTTCATTCGTCTGGAACCAGATGGCCATGGTCTCATCCGCAGCCATGCGGCCTCCCCTTCCGGCAAGCTTGAACATTCCGGAATCCTCCGAACACTCCATGCTGTCCCAAACCACATCCTTGATACCGCATTCGGCTGAATTCCTGACGGCAATCTTTCCGCCGGGAAACCATCCCATATGAAACAGCAGGCATCGCATCAGGTAGGCACGTCTTAGGGCGCAATCCTCCCGATGGGTGCCGAGACCGAGAGATTTCCTGGCGCCGCAGAACTTGCTTCCCCGGTCGATAGTCAGCCGGACCTTATAACTTCCGGATGTATTCTTCCGCAATTCGATTGATCTATAGATGGACATGCAAATATTCATACAATATCCAAAAACTATATATATAAAATCAACCGGGCCTAGAATAAAAATGTTAGAAAATTACACAACTTAATAGAAAACAACATTATCAACAAAATACCGAAATAAAGAAAAATCAAAATATTCCACACCACGAACACTCCTTCCATGAAGGGCAATACCGGCCGTTCCCAGAAAAGCTATTCCCCTTCCTGACAAAAAATAATCCTAAGGCATGAAACACCGGCGCCGCATACCCCTCTCCTTTTCAGGAACAACGCAGCTCCCTCCGGCAAAACGCTCAACCTGGGCAGGGGAACTTCATCTTCGGCACTACGAGGAATTTGGCATGGAATTCATTCAATAAAAACTCAACATCATTCCGTCCCCCCCCACCAGGCGCCAGCCCCGTTACAGGGAATAAACAGGAGGCAGAAGAACTTCCTAGGCCCTGCTTCAAAACTTCCGCCGTGTCATTTACCGGGGACAGGGGGAGCCGGTTCCTCCCCTGCCGGCTTGCTACGCGGGAGAACTATTTTCCTTTTCCCGGCTTCCCGCCCTTCTCCGCCAGCACCATGCCAAATAAAACGCGGCAGCCCCTCCATTGAGCAGTCCTGCCATAAACAAGACCGGAGCTCCTCGGTTCCATCCCCATGCGGCGCGTATATCCCCGCGGGCCATTTCCGCATACCCTCGCGTCATGCCGCACAACGGGCATTCACGATGCGGCACGGCAACAGAAGCCGCCAGAGAATTCATCCTGTCAGGGCTAATTGCCAGAGCCATGAGGGAGGGCGCCAGCAACAGGCAGGACAGAACAGCCCATACAGGCAGCCATACTTTCCTGACCACCCAGCTATCACGGCATGAACGCCATGAAGAGCGCCCGCCATTCATCGCCGATTTTCCTAAAAAGGTTCAGGAACTACAAATCCTGGGAGCCTGTTCCATCCGCGGGGGACATTCCATCCGCCTCCCCGGACCGCCTCAATGACTCCCTGTTTTCCTGCTCCATCTGCCGAAGCTCCTTTTGAATTTCCAGAGCCTTCTTTTCCACATAATCCTGGTGCTGTTCCATGTAAGTCACGGTAGCGCTGGCCATCCATGCCTGGACAATTCCCGCAACGGCGGACAGGACCAACGCGATAATGGCAACAACAAGAGCCCCTTTGGGTGAACCTTTACTGACAGCCACAATGCTCATGATCAGTGCAATAATGGCAAGCAGCCCCGCAGGAATCAGAGTAATCCAGCCCAGGCACGGGAAAAAACCGATCAATGCCAATACCAGGGCGATAATGCCGAGAACAAGAGCGGCCGTGCAGGAAGGAGAACCGCTGCAGCAGGACGAAGGGGAAGAAGAATCAGAAGTATTCATCATGACGTTATTTTATAGGGTTCAGTGAAAATTCCTTTGGGAACCTTCATTCTTTCCCCTTACTGGAAGAAAACTTCCCTGTCAAGATGCAAGCTCTGCCATTCAGGACATCCGGATGTCATTCCGTTCCGCCAGGCATCAGATATCCTTCTTCCCCTTTTATGGCGGCATCAATGAGGATAATCCCATTTCCGGCAGGCCCCGCATAAAAACAGGAACCGGCTCCAATGCGGAGAACCAAAAACAACGCCTGCGTTACTTCCCATGCAGCAGCTCCTTCAATGCCGTCCCCAGCCGCGTGACCTGTCCGGATTCATGCGCAGCCGTTACCGTAATGCGCAACCGGGCCGTTCCGCGGGGAACCGTAGGATAACGGATGGCGGGAGCCAGAAAGCCCTGTTCCAGCAGGGCATCCGCCGCAGCCAGGGCAGCATCGTTCTCTCCCACCACAACAGGGAAAATGGAAGAAAGAGGCCTTCCCGGCATCCCCAGTGCGGCGGACAAACTATTTGCCAGCACGGAAACACGGCGGCGCAATTCCTTTCCCTCCCCGCTGCGGATCACTTCCACCGCAGCCAGGGCGGCGGCGGCCAAAGCGGGAGGCGGAGCCGTGGAATAAATCAGGGACCGGGCGGAATTAACCATTACATCCGCCCAGGCGCGGGAACAGGCCACATATCCACCACTTACCCCGGCAGCCTTGCTCAAAGTCCCCATTTGAAAATCTATCCGGGAGGAAACACCCAGCTCTTCCGCCAGTCCGGCCCCGTGTTCTCCCAGCACACCGAATCCGTGAGCTTCATCCACCAGCAGCAACGCGCCGAATTCATCCTTCAGACGCACAATTTCCCGAAGGGGGGCGCGGTCTCCATCCATGCTGAAAACGGATTCGGTCACTACCAGAATCCCGCCGGAAGGATTCGCGTCCCGCAAATGCTGCAGTTTTTTCCTTAATGACTCCATATCGTTATGCAGGAACGTAGACAAACGCGCCCCGGACAAACGCGCCCCGTCAATCAGGCTGGCATGGGACAACTTGTCCATCAGCACCGTATCCTCCCGGTCCGCAATAGAAGCAATCACTCCCAGGGAGGTAGCATAACCGGAGGAAAAACTGACCGCCGCTTCAGTCCCCTTCAAAGCGGCCAGGGCCTCTTCCAGACAGGAATGTTCCCGCCGCGTCCCCGTCACCAGGCGAGATGCCATGGCTCCGGCCCCTTCATCCCGCACCGCACGGGAAAAAGCCTCCGCCAGGGACGGATGGTGGGCCAGCCCCAGATAATCGTTGCTTGCCAGATTGACCACTTTCCGGCCATCCGCCAGACGGGCCATTCCTCCGGGCAGGCATTCCACATCCCGCAGGACGCGTAGCAGCCCCGCAGACTTCAACTCTGACAAAAACTGTTCAGGATTCTTCATAAGCGTTCACTATTCAACAATATTCAACCGTCCACAGCCAGACTCAGCACCACATTATGGCCGCCCATGGAAGCGGCGGATTTGACCAGTATCCGCCCCCCGGCCAACGGCAGCTCCTCCGCAGAACAGGCGCCGCCTTCCGGGAAGGTGGCCCAGGGAGGATTGGGAGGCAATACCCCCTCCCTGGCAAAGACCAGCATCAGGGCCAGTTCCAAAATTCCGCTGCCTCCAATGGCATGCCCCGTCCACGGCTTCATCATCCTCAAATCCGGCAGTCCGTCTTTAAAAACCCTTTTCAAAGCAGCCCGTTCGGACACGCTATTCCCCGCCGTGCCGCTGGCATGGGGACAAACAGTCAGGGGAACCGCTCCATCCCGACTTTTCAAAGCAGCCTCCAGCAGGGCGGCTATGCTCTTTCCGTCCTCCGGCATGCCCAGCGGGCTATAGGCATCGGAATTCACCAGATAATCCTTCACATAAATACCTGGATCAGAAGACAATTCCAGGGCTATGGCCGCCCCTCCCTCGGAAATGCACATGCCGTCGGCCAGAGGGCCGTAGGGATCATTCAAACCATTGCGGGAAAGCATGCCGGAGGCCCAGTACGTCCCCAGCAGCTCCCGGCACAAAGGCAAATCCAGACCGATAGCCAGCGCTCTCTTAACAACTCCCTGCCGCATCAGCATGGCGGCCATGCCTACGGCATCCAGGCCGGCGGCACAGCCGCTCGCCAGCACGTGATAAGGCCCGCAAATTCCCAATTCGATGCTGACGCAGGAAGCAAGTTCGCTATGCAGGGAATTGGGAACGGCCAGAATTTTCATGGGCCGCCGTCCCGGCCACGGGCTCAGCCATCCGGAAGCGTTCCCGCGGGAACTGCCCACAATCAGGGCGGCATCCCTCAATTCCTCCCTTCCCCATCCGGCGTCCTCCACGGCCTGGCGCGCCAACAGCAGCGCCAGCTGGGAAGCAGGGCCGTTCCTGCGGCTGCATAACAATTCCCTGTCTGGAATCCATCCGCTCAATACATCGTCCCAGGGATTACCTTCGCCCCACAATTCGCTCAACGGCTTCAACACTCTGCGCCCTTCCCTTACCCCGGCAAGATGGACTGCCGCCCCCATGCCGAAGCCGGAAGCCAGGCCCAGGCCGCATACCCGCGGTTCCGGGCTTCCAAGACTCTTACCCCCCGCCATCATGACGGCGGCCAGACTATCGCCCTGCCCGGAAAAACTCAAGCTTCCGATGCGTCAGGAACAACCTGAAAAGACCACCGCTGCAACCTTGCAATGGAAGCTTCTTTTATGGCAATCTGGCTTCATGACTATTCAGCCCGCCGTTTTTTTCTCTCTTCTATTGGCATCCCTTTCTCTTCCCTCCTTCTCCCTTACCCCGCCCAGTGAAAAATTCCGGGCGGCAGACTGGGCGGTGCTTCATTCATCCCGGAGCGACCAGCGGTATGTTTCCTCCCGGGGCATCGTCCAGACCATGCTGGAAAAACTGCGTCCGGCATGCGAATTTTCCCCGGATATGGCTCCGAAGGATTTCCCCGCCTGGCGGGAAAAAGTCCGGGAAGCCATGCAACAACTGATGAAATTTCCCCCCCAGGCGGATATCCCCGCCCCCGTTCTGGTAAAAACCGTGCCAAGAGAACACTACCGGGTGGAAAAATGGGAAGCCTATCCCTTCCCGGGAGCCGCCGTACCGTTCCTGGTGCTCCTGCCGGACAACGCTTCAGACAAAAATCCGGTTCCCGTGCTATTCTGCATTCCCGGGTCAGACCAGACCAAGGAAGAGCTGGCGGGGGAAACATCACCAGATCTGGACCAGCCTTCCGTACAGCAGCCGGGCAACAACGCCATGGCTTTCCATTATGTCAGGCAGGGATGGGCGGCCATTGTGGTGGACAATGCCGGAACGGGTGAAGAAGGAGACGCGGAACACGCCGCAGGCCGTTCTTCACACGATTATGAAAACCTGGCCCGCTTCCTGCTGGAAATGGACTGGAGCTGGCTGGGCTACACCTCCTACGCGGACCAATGTATTCTGGATTGGGTGAAAACACGCCCCTGGGCGCAAAAAAACCATATTATCCTCAGCGGCTTCTCCCTGGGAACGGAACCCATGATGGTTCTGGGCAGCCTGAACCCGGATATCTTTGCCTTCGTATATAACGACTTTCTGTGCCGCACGCTGGAACGCGCCAAAACCATGACCATGCCCAACGGCAGGGGCGTGCGTTCCGCTCCCAACTCCATCCGCCACCTCATTCCGGGCTTCTGGAAACAATTCGACTTCCCGGACATCGTGGCGGCTCTCGCTCCGCGCCCTGTCATTTGCACGGAAGGCGGCCTGGACAGGGACTTCCAGCTCATCTCCGCAGCCTACCGTATGGCCGGGGCGCCGGATCATTTCCAGTACCATCACCAGCCCCGGTTTGCGGACCCTGCCCAACGCTGGCACGGCAGCCAATTGCCCGCAGGTCTGGACAGGGACGCCTTTTTCCGTTTCGCCAATGTGGACCCGCGCAACCATTTCTTCAAAAAAGACCTGGTCATTCCCTGGCTTAAAACCCTCCTGGATAAAAGCGATAATAAAAACTAGCCCAGCTCCAGACAAAAACCGCCCGGAACCGCCGGAACAGGACATTCCCTCATCCTTAGGGATGCGAATCTATCCGGCGGCACATCTTCCGGAACGCATGCCCCAGCTTTCCGCAAAAGCCCGTCACCGCCCGGGCGCCCCTTTCCACGTTCATGAGCTTAAATAAATAACGCCGCACGGAGTCCACCAAGGCGCATCCGGCATAAACCACGGCGGCTATTGCCAACACGTTCACAACCATCAGGGCTGAGGAAGAAGACGCTGTCCACTTAAAGACATCCCACAAAAACCATTTCCCTATCAAAGCATTACAATGCAGCACATAAACGCTGAACGACGCTGCCGCCAGCCATGAAATACAGGAGACAGCCCTTCGGGATGAAAAATGCATCCGGGAAAAAATCAGCAACAGGGCAACCGCCGTCCCTACAATAAAAGGAGAATTATAGCGAATAAACATTCCACCGCCCTTGATCTGCCCAATCAGGTATGGAGACACCACGTTAAGAACCATCTTGAAAACCCAGGCAAAACATACGCATCCGGCATAAAACATCCATAACGGACGCGTTTTCATTCCCGTCAGCAAGCCATGCTTTTTAACATACATCCCCAGCATGTAAAGGATGCCCAGCCACCAGATGCTATACCCTTCTTCCACCGGGAACACATCCGTGTGAAGCAGGGTGGGAATAACGGAAAACAGCACGAAAACGGTAACCAGAAGATACTGGAACTGTAATTTGGTCAGCCTGTTCCCCAGGGCGTTAAGAAACGGAATGAAGAAAAACAGCCCCACATACGCCGTCACATACCAATACTGGCCGGATAAAACGGGAAAAAGGGAATGCAGAATATTACTCAACTGAACCTCCTGGGGGAAAAACAACAACGCCAGCAGCAAACTGCCCCATGTATAAAAAACAACCTGAAACCATAAGGAAACCACACGTTCATACCTGAACGTTCCGTCGCAGCACACATATCCTGTAATTAACGCATAACAATTCACACCGCAATAAGCGGCAATCTCCAGCAGCCACCCGACATTATAGGAAGCGGACCCATGGTTCTCCAAAGACAAAACATCAATGGAGGCCAAAAGATGAAGAATTAAAACCATCATCATGGCGACAATGCGCAAGGCATCTATTCCATAATTCCGGGACGGGGAAATATATTCCGGACAACCACAGGAAAAACGCTTTCCTTTCTCTTCATCATCAGCCAGCGGCAAACTCATGGAGAAACATTTCTACGGATTTATTATCCGCGTTCAAGCCTTAATATTGAAGAAGAATAATTTAAGAAAAAATTTGATACACCAGGGACATCCGGTTCCCGTTGAAAACATGGAATTCCAAACACGGAAAGAGGAATCTATCCATGTTTACACACTTTCCAAAAGACCGGAAAAACCTTGTTTTTCAAGATTTCCTGTTTTCAAAATCATAGCAGGCTATCTTTTTTATTAAAAAAATGATTTTCTTGGAAATATATCATCAGCAGGGGAGAACGCGGATAATAAATCCGCTGTCCATTATTAAACAATCCTGCTGTCCAGATCGAACACCTGGCCGGAAGCCGCCGTAAGAACATCCTGTAAAAACAGGATAAACGCCGCAGCCTGTTCCGGCGTATTCAACCGGTTCAAAACATGCCGGGACAAAGCCGCCTCTTTCACGCTATCCCGCAGCACGGCCGTCATCTCCGTCAGCATGAACCCCGGCAACACCAGATTCACACGAATCCCATCCTTTCCCCATTCCCGCGCCAGGCTTTTCACCAGGCCCGCCAGAGCAGCCTTGGAAGCGGCATAAGCCGCCTGGGACGGAGCCGGACGGAGCGACGCATAAGAACCGATCATCACCACCTGACCCTCCCTCTTCTCCCGCACCATGGCGGCGGCGGCGCATCGGCCGCACCAGGCGGCTCCCGTCACATTCACATTCATTACCTCGTCCCACTCCTCCTCCGTCTGCTTCAGGAACGGCCTGTCCCTGGTAATTCCGGCGGCGCAAACCGCCAAATCATACGCGACATGGCAATCAAACCAGCGGCGTACGGCGGAACGGTCTCCCACATCCAGTACGGCATGGCTCGGGGCATCCGTCTCCCATCCTGCAGCGGAAAAACATTCCACGATGGCCTGCGCCAAACCGCCGTGACCGCCGCTGATGAACACTCTCCGCATCAAAAAAGTTCCCTCAACGTTAAAACCTCACTTGGGGTCCACCCACCGCCCATACTCCTTGATCAGATCCACCAGCCGTTCCACAGCCTCCTCCTGGGGAATATTGAACTTCACAGGCGTGTGCTTCACATACAGGTTGATCTTGTTCGGCGCGCCGCCCACATAACCGAAATCCGCGTCCGCCATCTCGCCGGGGCCATTCACAATACATCCCATCACGGCAATCTTCACCCCTTTCAGATGTTCCGTGGCTTTTCGGATGCGGGCCGTCGCCTCCTGGATATTGTACAGGGTACGCCCGCAGGACGGGCAGGAAACGTAATCCGCCCGCGTCAGCCTCGTTCCCGTAGCCTGCAAAATATTGAATCCCAGGAAAGAAGCCAAACGGGGGTCCGACTCGCCCTGAATCAGCACGGCGTCTCCAATCCCGTCGCACAGCAGGGAACCGATATTGCGGGCAGCCGTCAGCGGCACGTCTTCCCCGGAAACGGAACCGGGCACCAGCGTATCCTTCAGCAGGATCAGGTGCCTGTCCTCAATACGGGCAGCCAGAAGGCGGAACGCATATACAGGTTCCATAGCCAGCCCGTTCTTCACAGTAACAATAGACGGTTCCGCCAGCTCCTTCAACGGCTCCAGATCGGCATCGCACCGGGGATCCACCTCAATGGCATCCAGCTGCCCCAGGGATAATTCAGGCATCATGTCCCCCATCGCCTCCCGTTCCGTCTGCAGGGCGTAAAACCCGGCGTCAGGAACCGCCACGCGCACAGGCTGTTCCCAGCCCAGGCGCACGCCATAACACATCGCCAGCCCACCCTGCCTTTTGGAAAACTTCAGGGGATCATAGCTCAACTCCGGTTCAGGGAAGGAAACCGGGTCATCGGAACGCTCCGACGGCTGGAAAGGATTGGACAGGCGGTAAGCCACGGGCACCTCCCGCACGGCGTCCTCCGTCAGGGAAACGCGCAGGGTATCACCAATGCCGTCCGTCAGCAGGGAGCCGATGCCCACGGCACTCTTGATGCGGCCGTCCTCTCCGCCCCCGGCTTCCGTCACCCCCAGATGAATGGGATAATTCCAATCCGGCCCCAAGGCGTTCATGCGCTCCACCAGCAATCGGTAAGCGGCCACCATCACCTTGACGTTGGAAGCCTTCATGGAAAACACCAGGGAATGGTAATCCAGGTCGCGGGCAATCTGGGCAAACTCAATCGCGCTCTCCACCATCCCCTCCGGCGTATCGCCAAAGCGGTTCAGAATGCGGTCGGACAGGGAGCCATGGTTGGAACCGATGCGCATCGCGCGGCCATGCTCCCGGCAAAACAGAACCAGGGGCGTAAATTCTTCCCTCAGGCGGTCCAGCTCCTCGCGGTATTCGGCGTCGGAATACTCCCGCACTTCAAACTTCTTCTTATCAACGAAATTGCCCGGATTAATACGAATCTTCTCCACCCATTTGGCAGCCTCCATCGCGGCATCCGGCTTGAAGTGGATATCGGCCACCAGAGGCACATGGCAACCGGCAGCGCGCAATTCCCGGGAAATATTCTCCAAATTGGCGGCATACGCCTTGGTCTGGGCGGTCAGGCGGATAATCTCGCACCCTGCCTCCGCCAGCTCCAAAGCCTCCTTCACGCAGGCATCCGTATCCCGCGTATCGGACGTCAGCATGGACTGGATCCGGATGGGATTGGAACCGCCCACCCCCACATTCCCCACCATGACTTCACGGGTTACGCGGCGCGTATATCGATAAGGACTCGGACAATAGGAAGACTGCATGAAACCACTCTACCGCGCCAGATTCCCCTGTCAACCATCCTTCAAAACGGAAAGCCTTTTCCCGCCAATCCGGTAACCGGAAAAACGGGAGCGGTACCGCCCCGCGGATATTGTTCCACACCAGCATCCCCCCGCACGCAGTCCCTGGCCTCTTTCCCCGCCTTCCGGGTATTCCGTCACAGCACGGACTGCACGATAAATAACACGATTGACCCCATATAAACAGCCGCCAGCACCACGGCGGCACAGCACTGAAACAGCCTGTATCCGGAGGCCAGAACAATCCTCCTGAGCGTGGATTCCGGATGCCGCCGCGCCCACCATGCATACAGCAGGAAGACGGCGGCCGTTCCGGAGGAAAACAGCAGGGACCCTTTCAATAAAGGCGGATAATAATCAAACACCACCCGGTTTTGCCCTTTCAGAAGGCGCACCGCCATCAATTCCCCCACCTTTTCCACAGGCGCCTCCATCCCGTTCCGCCGGGCTCTCCATCCCCGGTCATACACGACCGGCACCATGAGAGCCTCCCCTTCCCCGGCATTCAGCGCCACCTCCACATGGCCACCGCTTCCTTTCGCCTCCATCCCGTACTTATCCTGCTCTTTCCCCAGAACCGGAACATCCTGCTCCGGCGTACACGCCGCAGCCGCCAGAAGGGGCGTCTCCACGGTCCGCAGCATCCTCCCCTCCACCACGGTTTCCCCGGCAACGGCCGCACGCTTCAATTCCAAAACCCCGTTATAGGTGCGGCTCGTTCCTCCGGATGTCTTCTGCGCCTCCGCCATGACGGGCACCGCACATCCATTGACACGGAGTTCCGCCGTATCCGTCTGCGGGAACCCGTATACCGCGCCGGGATATTCCGGAATGCCCGCCCGGTAAAAGGGGCCGCTCATCTCCGTCCTCACTGTTATGGCCGCATAAAGGGGGCCTTCCGCCGATGGGCAGAGCGCGGCGTGCAGGGCATTAAGATTGCTGAACACATCAGCGTTCCCATCCAGACGCAGCCCCAGCGCGCCCTGGGGAACCACCAGCCCCCAGCGGGCGCCCGGAAGCCTGTATAAATACATGCCTTCCCGGGAAAGCACGCACTCCATTCCCTCCATGGGCCGGGACGCCAGCACAAAACCGTGGCCCAGCAGCAAATCGGAAAACAGAGTGCCTCCCTGGCTGTACGTGCGCGTGAATTCATCCCGGTACCCCAGGTTTTTCAGAAAACGGAAATGCCCGATGCTCGTCGTATGCCGGAAATTGCCAATGCCCGGGACAGGCCCCAGGCAATCCGCGTTTTCCACCATCAGGCGATCCCTGTCCTTCACGCGCAGCAAGCCTGAATACCCCTTCATGCCGCGCGCCAGCCATTCCGCATTGAGCGCCTGGACGGAGGCTTTCTCCTCCTCCCCCTGCTTCCAGAACGCGGCAGCCCCTATGGGCAGCCCCAGCATCATCACGGAAGCGATGGACCACACCAGCCTTTTGCCCTCCACATGCCTCCAGCACAGCCATGCGCATGCAAAAAACAGCAAAGGCAGAAGACGCACCGCAAGATCCGCAGCCGTCATCTTCAGGACAAACAGGGAAAAGAAAAAAGCCGCTATGGGAAGCCCCAGGCTCCATCCCCACCCCCATGGCCGTCCTGCCGGCCCCGGAAGCCTGCCGCCGGACAAAATCCAGGCGCAGAACGACATTACCGCCAGATTGGGAATAAAACCGAACCGGACGGGAAAATCCACGTAGCTCCATAAATGGGCGGCGCGGTGGATGGGTTCGACAAACGCGGGCAAAACGGACGCCGCCAGAAGAAGGATAAACAGGCGCCTCCCTCTGTCCGGCGCAGGGGACGCCTTCTTCCCGCAAGCCAGATAAACCGCCGCCAGAGCGGCAAATGACATCCCCGGCAAACAGGCGTAAAGGCGTTCCAGGAATTTGGGAGGGTCAAACGGCCATGACAATTCAAAAAACGTGGGCGGCGTCATAAACAGGGAACGCATGGAATCCCGGCTCATTTCCGCCATCGGCAGCCAGTAATAACAAGTGGCCAGCGTTACCGCCGCCGTGTACCAGAACACGCGGGCCAGGCGCACGCGGCGTTCCCGCGTCCCCTTCAGGGGCAGCGTAAAGGCCCACGCGAACAGCCAGCCGGTGACGACGGCCATGAAAGCGCTGTACAGGGAGGTAGCCAGCAGGAAGAGGCCGGCGGCATACAGCCAGCCCCTTCCCCCGTTCACCAGCCGGTAAAGGCCCAGGGCAAACAGGGGGAACATGGCGGCATGGTCCAGGAACTGCATGAACCCGTACTTGGTCTGGAAAAAGCCCCCCACGGCATAACCCGCCGTCAGCAGCACGGTCCAGCATACGGGCAGGGAGGGAAACACGCGTCTCAGGAACCAGGAAGCCGTCACGCAGATGCAGGCCACATCCGCCAGCATCACCCAGACCATGTCCTTCAACAGGAAGGAATCCCCCATCGCCACGGCAATCCAGGTGGAGGGGATCAGCAGCTGATGCGGCAGCGTAGGGCTCACCCGGATTCCCGCGCCGCCATTGACATCATAAAAAAAAGCTCCGTCAAACGCTCCGGACATCAGGGCGGAGGCATAATACTTCAAGGTAGGATAAACCAGCTGCCCGTTATCCATATACTCCAGGAAGCGGCCTCCGAAAGGCCAGATCCCCCGTACCGCCAGAAAAAGGAACACCACCGCCAGGGAAAATGCAATGGACGCCAGGGACGTCAATACCGGACGGGAAGAAGCGGATTCCATGGCTCAATCAGCGGACAAACGGTTCAGCGGCCCGGATCAGCCGGAGGGCGCGGGCGCATTCCGCCACGTCATGGACACGGTGAATCTGCGCGCCGTGCAAATGCCCCCACACCGTCATCACGGCGGTGCTCAGCGGCGCGCGTCCCTGCTCCGCATCCCCCAGGACGGCGCCCAGCATGCGCTTGCGGGAAAGGCCCAGCAGCACCGGGCGGCCTGCCACCTGAAGCTTGTCCATGTTGGACAGCAGGGCCAGATTGTGTTCCGCCGTTTTGCCAAAGCCGATGCCGGGATCCCAGCAGATCTGCTCCGGTTCCAGCCCCCGCCCCAGCAGAAAATCATAACGTTCCTCAAAATAGCCGCGCACTTCCCGCACCACATCCCCATAAGAAGGAGCGTCCTGCATGGTTTCAGGCCGTCCCTGCATGTGCATCGCCACCACGCCGCAGCGCGCCGCAGCGCACAATTCCGCCATCCCCGCCTCCCGCAATCCGGAAATATCATTAATAACGTCCGCACCCGCTTCCAGCACAGCCGCCGCTACGGCGGCATGGCGCGTGTCCACGGAAATCACGGCATCCGTGCATGAACGGAGTTCCCGCACCACAGGCAGCACCCTGTCCAACTCCTCCTCCGCGGAAACCTCCGCGGCCCCCGGCCTGGTGGACTCCCCCCCAATGTCCAGAATAAGGGCTCCCTGCCGTTCAAGCTCTTTTGCATGGGAGACAGCGCGTTCCGTCGCATAAAAACGCCCTCCGTCGGAAAAGGAATCCGGAGTAACGTTCACAATTCCCATCAGCACGCCTCCGCGCGCCACATCCAATACGTCTCTCCTTACAAGCCAGTTCATCTAATTACGTTCTTGTCAAAGCCACTATACATCACTTTAATAAGTCAGAAACTCTTTTTTCACCATGAAAACAACGCCCCTGCTTCTCTTCATCCCCCTGCTCATGACGTCCGGAGCCCTGGCCGCCGGCCAGGACGATTTCAATGTCCAGACCGCTTCTTCCCGCATGGTCAAACATGAAGACGGTTCCCGCAGCTACTTTGAAAAAACAGGGGACGGAAAAGGGATGAAAAAAACCACTTACAACATCCGCAATGTCCTCGTTTCCGTAACCCTGTACAAAAGAGGGCCTTTTGGAGAGCTGCGCTCCTGCCTGATCTTTGACGGGCAGAAAAACGAACTCTTTTTCGTGCGTTACGGCTACGACGGCAACGCCAACCTGAGAGAAGAGCAAATGTTCGATTCCCGCACCAAGGAACTCGTGCGCCGCTTCCTTTACACTTATGACGCCATGGGCAACCGCAGCAAGCCCGTATGCATCACGCTGGTCAAGAGCACCAAGGACATTGAAACGCACGCCGTGCCCACCGCCCCGGAAAAAGACCCCTTTGCGGACGATTTTAAAAAGAAAAACAAATAAGCTCCGGTCCTTCGGCACGATTCCCCCCTTCCCCCCTTCCCCCCTTCTCCGTCTTTCCTCCGGACGCCGAATCTTTATCCCCCGTCCGGTCCGGCGCACGCTCCGCGCAGGAAAATTGCGGACGGTCCTGAAAGGGAGGGCTGCGTTCCCGCCCTTAAAAAAGCCGGACCCAGGGACATTCCCGGAACCGGGCCGCGGAAACACCGCCGCCGCCCGGCACCAATCCGGCGCAGCATGGTCTGTTCAAAGAAGAGGCAGGAACAGTTTTCTGAAAGTCTTCCTATTCTCCATCACGGGCTTCCAGCCTGTTCCGCCAGCGGCGGGCCACCCAGGGCCGCACCAGCCCGTAAAGCAGATAAATGGAAAAAATGACTGCGGGCATCACCCACGGGAATTTGAAAATGCAGATGACCGCCAGCACGATGAACACAATCGCGTACATCGTCCCCCGCGTGCGCATGTTGATATGCTTGAAGCTGGGATAGACCACCCGGCTCATCATCAGAATGGAGACTCCCGCCATTGCCAGCGCAATCACGTATTTGAAGACGCCCAGGTCCATGGCCCCGTCCGGAGCCCTGCCTGCCAGATACATCACCAGGTACATGGTGGAGACCACGGCTCCCGCCGCCATCGGAACGGGCAGACCCACAAAATCGCTGCTCTGGCCTTCCTTCCGGGGAGCGGCCGCCATGCAATTAAACCGCGCCAGGCGCAACGCGGCGCACAGCAGGTACAGGATGCCGATTCCCCAACCCACCTCCGGAGGGGACAGCTGGAACAGGACGGCCTTGGCTACCAGCAGCGCCGGGGCGATGCCGAAGGAGACAATATCCGCCAAAGAATCGAATTCCCGCCCGAACGGGCCGTCCTGCCCGCGCATGCGGGCAATACGGCCGTCAAACAAGTCAAACAAACATGCCGCGAAGATTAAAAAAGTGGCATTCTGATAATAGGAAAAAGCAGCCACAGCGTCGCTGTCCGCCTGGTTGATTCCCTCAAAAATCGTCAGAATGGCGAAAAAACCGCACACCAGGTTCCCTGCCGTAAACAAATTAGGCAAAATGGGAATCTCAGGTTCGTCCGGGAAAATCTTCTTGTCCATGATTGGTGTCCGATAGGGCCCAGGTAAGGGGTTTATCCGTTAATAATATTGCGGGCGGCGGCAGCCAGGGCCTGAGGATCGGCATCCTGCGGAGCGGAACCGCGGGCCTGATCCGCACGGCCGCCTCCCTTGCCTCCGGCAAGAGCGGCAACCTCGCGGATCATATCTCCGGCGGACAATCCGTCCGCAATGGCATCTTTGCCACAATAAGCGCCCAGGAGCAAGGAAGAACTGTCCACGCACAGCAGGAAGGCGGCGCCCGCATACTGGCGCTTTTTCAACCCGTTCAGCAGCTCCTGAAGCAATTCCCCGGCGCCCTCCGCCACCTGGATCAGGGAAGAAGGGGCATCGGAAAGCCACTCATTCAGCAGGGCGTCTGCCTTGGCGGCGGACTGCCCGGCGCGGGCTTTTTTAAGCTTCTTCTCCGCATCCAGAGCCGTCTGTTTGAAATGCTCCACGGAGGCGTCGAAACGCGCCAGGGAATCATTTACCGTCCGGATATCGGAAGCCCCCAGGGCCGTCAGCCCCGGCTTGCCTTCAATCGTGGGGACAGGCACCTGTTCCAGCCCCATGTCCGCCAACTCGTAATTGACTTCCTTGATCTTCTCCACCGCCTTGGCGATTTCCAGGCTCTTGGCAACAACATGCTGCCGTATCATTTCCAGAGCAGCGTCCCCCGTCATCGCCTCAATGCGGCGCACGCCGGAAGCGATGGCACCCTCGCTCTTAATCTTGAACAGGCCGATATTCTTCGTATTGGCAATATGAGTTCCGCCGCAGAATTCCATGGAAACCCCGTCCAGCCCATCCCTGCATCCGCCCACCTGGACCACGCGCACCACATCCCCGTACTTGTCGCCGAAGAACTGGGCAATCGCGGCATTGCCCTTCACGTCCGCATAAGCGCGTTCCGTGCAGTGCACGGGAAGAGACTCCTCAATCCAGCCGTTCACCTTCTCTTCAATCAGGCGGAGCTGGTCCGGAGAAACGGCGCTGCTGTTAAAGTCAAAGCGCAGCCGGTCTTCCGAAACAAAGGACCCCTGCTGGGCCGCATCCGGGCTGACCACCTGATGCAGGGCGCAGTGAAGAAGATGCGTGGCGGTGTGATGCGCCTCAATGCGGCGGCGGCGTTCCGCGTCAATGCTCAAGTGCACGCGGTCGCCGGGCTTCACCTCCAGCCCGGGACGGGCCTCCACCACATGGGCTCGGGCATTCCCTATCTGCTGGACGACCATCACATGGTAGCTTTCCCCGCCGATTTCAATCAACCCGGCATCAGACACCTGCCCGCCCATTTCCGCGTAAAACGGAGTCTTGTCCGTGATGATGAACAGGGAATCCCCCTGGCGGCTCACTTCCAGCACCGTAGCGGCGCATTCGTCCACATCGTACCCCGTAAACTCCGTCACGGCGTCCGTCTTCAAATCCAGGGCGCGCACCACCTCGCTCTTGCGGGCGGCCCGGGCGCGTTCCCGCTGTTCCTCCATCAGCCTGTTGAACCGCTCCATATCAATATCCAGGCCGCGTTCCTCCGCCAGCAGGGCGGTCAGGTCAATGGGGAACCCGTACGTATCATACAGCTTGAAGGCGAACTCGCCGCTCACCTTTCCGGCGGAAGCCGTTTCCGCGTCAAACAATTCCAGGCCGCGGTCCAGCGTCTCATTAAAACTGGCCTCTTCACGGTTCAAAACCTCCTTCACGGTAGCGGCGCGGGCCGCCAGTTCCGGGAACACCTGTCCGAAGGACTCCACCAGCGTATCCACCAGTTCCGCCAAAAACGGCTGGGTAAAGCCCAGGCGGCGCCCATAGCGCACGGCACGGCGCAGAATGCGGCGCAGCACGTAATTACGGCCATTGTTGCCCGGCAGAATGCCGTCCGCAATGGAAAAACTGAGCGTGCGCAGATGATCGGCAATCACGCGGAAGGCAATCGCCTCCTGAAGGGTCCCGTCCTCCGCATCCACCCTTTTGGAACCGGGCGCCGGATACACGTCCGCGTACTTCCGTCCGCTCAAAACTTCCAGGCGGTCAAACAGGGGGCGGAATACATCCGTGGCGTAATTGGACGGTTTGCGGGAAAAATCCTTGAATCCGTTCGTGCACTGCATGATGGAGCACGCGCGCTCAAACCCCATCCCGGTATCCACATGACATGCCGGAAGATTGCGCATGGAGCCGTCGCTCTCCGCATTGTATTGGATAAACACCAGGTTCCATATCTCTATGCACTGGTCGGAATCCTTGTTTACCAGGCTTCCCTTCGTATTCCCCTCCGGGGTCAGGTCCACGTGCAGCTCGGAACAGGGGCCGCAGGGGCCGGTTTCCCCCATCATCCAGAAATTATCCTTCACATTCCCGTGCACGATATGCACGTCCGGGTCCAGCCCTCGGGAACGGAACAGCTCAGCCCAGAAATCCCAGGCTTCCCGGTCAAACTCTCCGGGGTCGCCCTTGCTCTTGTCCGGCGCGTACACGGTGGCGTACAGGCGTTCCGCCGGAAATCCCCACCGCTCCACGACCAGCTCCCAGGCCCAGCGGATAGCTTCCTTCTTGAAATAATCCCCGAAGGACCAGTTCCCCAGCATTTCAAAAAACGTGTGGTGGTAGGAGTCATACCCCACATCCTCCAGGTCATTGTGCTTGCCGCCTGCGCGGATGCACTTCTGGGTATCCGTAGCGCGGGCGGGCGTCCACGGGGGAGTCCATACGCCCAGGAAATACGGGACAAACTGATTCATGCCGGCATTTGTAAACAACAAACCGGGGCTCTGGGGCATCAAAGAAGCGGAAGGCACGACCGTGTGCTGTTTTTCGCGGAAAAAGTCCAGAAAGCTTTGGCGTATCTCGGTGGCGGTCATCATAACAGATAATGGGAAAAGTAAAAGACGCCGGATTATGCCTGTTCTCCCTCCGTTAGTAAATCGCTAATTCCTTCTCCGTCATGCGGGCTCCATTTTTACTTGCAATAAATTATACACACGTATAAATAAAACTATGAAAAAGCTGGTTATCCTCCTGGTTCTCCTTGCGGCGGCAGGAACGGCCGCCTGGCTCATCTACCGGAAAACTCCGTCCGGGCCCGAGGACAAAGCCGTTCTTTACGGCAATGTGGACCTGCGCCAGGTGGATCTGGCTTTCCTCATCTCCGAACGTATTGACTCCGTGCTGGTGGACGAAGGGGACACGGTTGTTCCCGGCCAGAAGCTCGCCACGCTGGAAACGGTGCGGCTCCGGCAGGCCGCGGACGAAGCCCGGCAGATAGCGGAAGCCGCCCGCCAAAACTACCTGCGCGTTAAAAACGGCCCGCGCGCGGAAGAAATAGCCCAGGCGAGGGCAAACGTTCAGGCCGCGGAAGCTACGCTGAACAACGCCGGAATGCGCAGCAAAAGGCTGGAGGCGCTGGCTGAAACAAAATCCATCTCCCGCCAGGAGGCGGACGACGCCGTCGCCTCCCGGCAAGTGGCCGCCGCCAATCTGGACGTAGCCAGAAAACAGCTGGAACTGCTGCTGGCCGGTTCCCGTGAGGAAGACGTAGCCCAGGCGCTGGCCCAGTACAACCAGGCCAAAGCCAGCCTGACCATCAGGGAGCAGAACCTGAAAGACGCCGTGCTCTATGCCCCCGGCAACGGCGTGGTGCGCAACCGCATTCTGGAAAAGGGGGACATGGCCTCCCCGCAGAAACCCGTTTACAACATCTCCCTGAACCATACCAAATGGGTGCGGGCCTACCTCACGGAATCCCAGCTCGGCAAAGTAAAGCCCGGCTTTTCCGCCACCGTGCGCAATGACAGCTTCCCGGACACCGGCTTCAAAGGGACGGTGGGGTTTATCTCCTCCGTAGCGGAATTCACCCCTAAAAACGTGGAAACGCCGGATCTCAGAACGGCACTGGTCTATGAAGTGCGCATCATTGTGGACGATCCGGACAACCGGCTGCGCCTGGGAGCCCCCGCCACCGTCACCATCCCCCTGGACCAGAACGCCGGAACACAGACCCCGGAACAGCCCAGGCCATGACCACGGAATCCCAGTCCCTGATTGACTGCCGGAACGTCCGGAAAATATTTCCGGACTCCGCCGGAGTCCCCTTTGCGGCGGTGGACGACGTCTCCTTCCGCCTGTCCGCCGGGGAAATCGTAGGGCTGCTGGGGCCGGACGGAGCGGGAAAAACCACTCTGATCCGCCTCATCACGGGATTGATGAAACCGCATGGCGGGTCTATCTCCGTCCTGAATCTGGACTCCGTGAAAAAAAGCCGGTCCATCCAGGCCTCCATAGGCTACATGCCGCAGAAATTCGGGCTTTATGAAGACCTTACCGTCCGGGAAAATATGGAGCTTTACGCCCGCATGCACGGCGTTTACGGCCAGAACAGGGAAAAGCGCTTCCGCAGCCTGCTCGCCATGACCAGCCTGGAACACTTCACCACGCGGCTTGCGGGAAAGCTCTCCGGCGGCATGAAGCAGAAGCTGGGCCTGTGCTGTTCCCTGGTCTCCTCCCCGCCCCTCATCCTGCTGGATGAACCCACCGTGGGCGTGGACCCGCTCTCCCGGCGGGAACTGTGGAGCATCCTGAAACAATTCTCCGGAGAGGAAGGCGTGGGGGTGCTGGTCAGCACCTCCTACATGGACGAATCGGCCTACTGCAACAGAACCCTCATCATGTATGAAGGGCGCCTGCTTATGGACGCCCCTCCCGCCGACGTCATCGCCCGGGCGGAAGGCATGTGCGTGACGGTGCGCACGCCGGAGGGGCTGCATGCGCGCCAATTCCAGAGCAGGCTGGCCGCCGTGCCCGGCATCATCAACGCCACCCCGCAGGGGAACACCGTCCGCATCATCGTTCCCCACGGCCACCCCGCACGGAAAAAGCTGGAGGAATACCACCCCGCCCCCGCGCAGCCGGACTTCTCTGACGGCTTCATGACCCTGCTTGCCGACCAAGTGGACCTCGCCCCGCAGGACATCCCCGCCCCTGCCGGAACGCCGGAACCGGAGCGGACGGAAAACGGCGGCACCGTCATCCGGGTAACGGACCTCGTCAGGAAATTCGGCAGTTTCATTGCCGTCAACCACGTCAGCTTCTCCGTCCGCAAAGGGCAGGTCTTCGGCCTTCTGGGCCCCAACGGAGCGGGGAAAAGCACCACTTTCCGCATGCTCTGCGGGCTGCTGCCCGCCAGCGGCGGCACGCTCAATGTGGCCGGGGCGGATCTGCGGACCGCCGCCGCCAGAGCGCGCAGGAAAGTTGGATACGTGGCCCAGAAATTTTCCATGTACGGCATGCTGACCACGCGTCAAAACCTGGAATTCTTCGCCGGAGCCTACGGCATGTCCGGAAAGGAGCGGCAGGAAGCCATCCGCTCCATGGAAGAAGAATTCCACCTGACTCCGTACATGAACGCCCCCGCCGCGCACCTGCCCGGCGGCTACAAGCAACGCCTCAGCATGGCGTGCGCCCTGCTCCACTCCCCGGACATCCTTTTTCTGGACGAACCCACTTCCGGAGCGGACCCCCTGGCCCGGCGCGACTTCTGGCTGCGCATCAACGCCCTGGCGGAAAAAGGCGTCACCATCATCATCACGACGCACTTCCTGGGAGAAGCGGAATTTTGCGATAACATGCTCATCATGATGGATGGAACCACGCTGGCGGAAGGTTCCCCGGACGATATCCGCAAACACGCTCCCCCGCGTGAAGACGGAGCCCCCGCTTCTCTGGAAGACGCCTTCCTGACCATCACGGAAGAACACATGAAAAAAGGAGGAGAAACATGACCGCCTCCCTCAAAAGAATAGGAGCCCTCATCGTCAAGGAACTCCACCAGGTGGTCCGGGACCCCGGCAATGTGGGCATTGCGGTCATCCTTCCGGCCGTGCTCCTGCTCCTCTTCGGCTACGGCATGAGCATGGACATCAAAAACGTGCGCATCGCGTACCTGGCCGTCCCCGCCTCCAGCCAGTCCACGGACCTGGAAACAAGGCTTACCCTTTCCAGATATTTCCAGACCACGCGCGTCTTCTCCACCCGGGAGGCTGAAGAAAAACTGCGCACCCATGAAGCGGACGCCTTCATCGCCCTGCAAAGCAACGCGCCGGACACGCTCCACAATGGAACCACGAAAGTCCAGATTGTCGTCAACGGAGTCAACGCCAACCAGGCCACCCTCATCCGCAACTACCTTCAGGCCGTCGTCGGCTCCTGGGCGTCTTCCCTGGGCGGGCGGACAGCCCCCGTGCTGGACGTGCAGACGCGCACCCGCTTCAATGAAGCCAACGACAGCCACTACTACCTGGTTCCCGGCGTCATCGTCACCATCATGACCATGATCGGGGCGCTCCTCACCTCCCTGGTCATGGCGCGGGAATATGAACGCGGCACGCTGGAAAGCCTCTTCGTCACGCCCGTGGGCAGCGGAGAAATCCTGGCGGCCAAGGCCGCCACCAACTTCCTGCTGGGCATGGTCAGCCTGGCTATCTCCATGCTCTTCGCCGCCTTCGTCTTCGGCATCCCCATCCGCGGCTCCCTCACTCTGCTGCTGGCGGTTTCCGCCCTGTTCCTGATTGTGGCCCTGGGGTTGGGGCTGGTCATCTCCACCGCCACCAAAAACCAGTTCCTGGCCTGCCAATTCGCCATTATGGGCACCTTCATGCCGGCCCTCATGCTGTCCGGCTTCCTGTATGACATCCTGAACATGCCACCCGCCGTCCGGGCCATCACCTACCTCATCCCGGCCCGCTACTACGTCACCCTGCTCCAGACCCTCTTCCTGGCCGGGGACATCCCTTCCGTCATCATTCCCTGCTGCATCACGCTGGGCGTCTTTGCCGTGGTGCTCATGGGAATCGCCAGGATGAAAGCACCCAAATCCCTCGAATAGCGCCATGGACTTCCTGATCAGAATAGCCTCCCTCGTCAGAAAAGAACTGCTGGCCGTGCTCAGGGACAAAAAAAGCCGGCTGGCCCTCATCATCCCTCCCATCATCCAGATAGCCATCTTCGGCTATGCCGCCACCATGAACGTCACCCGCGTGCCATACGCCGTGCTGGACAAAGACGGCGGAGAAGCGGCCGCCCAATACATCGCGGACCTGGAAGGCACGGGAATCTTCCGGCGCCAGGCCGCCGCGGCCACGGAAAAAGACATTGACCGCATGATAGACAACCGGGAAATCGTCGTGGGGCTCACCATTCCGCCGGATTTCTCCCGCAGCATTCAGACGGGGAGGCCCGCATCCCTCCAGCTCATTGCGGACGGGCGCAACACGAATACGGCGGCCATCGCCCTCAGCTACGGCCAGCAAATCGCTGCCGCCTACGGGGCGGAACTGCTCTCCAAAAACGGCGGCTCCTCCCCGGTGGAAACGGAATCCCGCGCCTGGTTCAACCCCAACCTCATCACACGCTGGTTCATCGTTCCCGGCCTCATCGCCGTGCTCGTGCTCATCAACTCCATCCTCTCCGGCTCGCTCTCCATCGCCCGCGAGCGGGAGGAAGGCACCTTCGACCAGCTTCTCGTCGCCCCATACACCCCGGGGGAAATCCTGCTCGGCAAGGGAACAGCCTCCGTCGTCACCGGAATCATGCAGGCCGTCTTCGTAGTGCTGGTAGCCATGTTCTGGTTCCGCATCCCCTTCCAGGGCTCCATCTGGCTGCTCTCCGCCGCCCTGCTGCTCTTCATCGTCACGGCGGCGGCCATCGGGCTGTGCATTTCCTCCTTCGCCCAATCCCTTCAGCAGGCTATTGTGGGAACTTTCCTGCTGCTGGTGCCCATGGTCATGCTCTCCGGCTTTGCCACGCCCATCTCCAGCATGCCGGAAATCTTCCAGGACCTCACGCTGCTCAACCCCATGAGATACGGACTGGAACTCATCCAGCGCATCTTTCTGGAAGGAGCCGGATTCCTGGATCTCTGGCCGCTTTTCGCGGCCATCATGGCCGTTACCGTGGCGGCCGTCCTGGCAGCCATCTTCTCTTTTCATCATAAAATCTCCTGATGCCCCCTTCCTTCTCCCCGGAATATCCGGAAACCTCCCTGCCCGTAACTTCCCCGTTCCACATTTTCATCATGCCAATCCCGTCACCGGCATAAAAATACTTGCATCCGGCCCGTTTTTTCTATTCTATTTCTCTCGTTCCTTGGGAACATGGGCTCGTCGTTCAATGGATAGGACATCGGTTTCCGGTACCGACGATGTAGGTTCGATTCCTACCGGGCCTACCACTTTTTTTGAAAGAAAGTGGTTACTCCCGGCAATAACAGGCCTTTTTCCTTTCTTGCAGCGTTGCAGAACAATAGCCGGGGCTAATCCGGTTACGGCATCCTCCGGGGAAGAATAGGCCCATGCATATGTACTCTCCCGGCTTCTCTCTCCCGTTCCGCCCGGACATCTTCCGGAAATACGCCGCCTTTCCGGGAAATAATAAAAAAACTCCCTTCCGTTAACCGCGGAAGGGAGCTGAATGGAAACAGGAATCCAAGTTTGCCGTTACTTGCGGCGGCGGCGCATCGCCAGGCCAGCCAGGCCCAGCAGGCTCAGGGAAGCCGCTGCGGGTTCCGGAACCACATAGGAAACGCTGTATCCGTTTCCATCCTTGGTAATCATATAAGAACCAACTTCGGCATTAGTCAAATCGTCCACAGCGGTGAGGGAATCAATGCCTGCAATGCCGCTGAGCATTTCCAGGGAAGTGTCCGTGCCGTCAAAAGACATATTGCTTCCCAGGGTAACCAGGTTCCTGGTCAGGATTTGATGACCGCTGACAGTTACTCCGCTGGCGGTGCCTCCGTCAAGAGTCAGCGTAGCGGTCAGACTTGCTATCTTGGCATTGTATGAACTACCGTTGGAGGAAGTAAGGTTCATGATGCCCGTGGCTCCCAAATTGACGTAAAATCCTTCCCCGCCCTGGCTCTTGGTATAAGCCAGGTTAAACGTGCCGTAGTTGTTCAACGTCGTGCGCCCACCATCGTTGCCGCCGTTATAACTGTTGAAGGTCAGCGTAGATGATTGATCAATATCAATAGAACAGCCGCCCTGGAATTTTTTTACGTTCCCTACAGTCAAATCCGCACCGTTTTGCAGGGCAAGCTTCAATGTCCAGCCTTCCAGCTGGGAAATGCTGCCGCTCGCACCGGAAACGGAAATAAGAGACCATGCGTTGGAATTGGGCGTGCCGGGACCGGTTCCTGCCGACGGCCAGGAATCTGAACCGGTGATGGACCAGCTGGATTCTGTCTGCCAAAGCTCCTGGGTAATGCTCTCACCGCCGTTCCATACAAAATCGGCATGAGCCATTCCCGCCAGAGCAATGAGCGTAATGAGTGTCTTCTTCATTATCAGAGGAATATATAACAATAGTAATGACGGAATCATCTAACGGAAAGATGACCAGCATACTTGCCTCACAGAGGCTTGGGCTTCAATAACGGATTTTCAATCCGTTTCATGTGCCGGAGTGGATGGAGGGTTGCATGTGGCAGATGTCTTGCGGCATGGAGAAATTAATCTTTATTTTTAAAGTAACTTTTTTATATTAAAAATATTACATTTTGTTAAAATGTGATATTAGTGTCAAAATTGTTTCCAAAAAAACAACAGGAAATGCCCGCCACGGCAGGGAGTTTTTTTGGAGGAAAAATCATCCTGAAAACAGGGTTGCAATGATACTTAAATTATTTTTCCACAATATTTAGTATTGATTCCGGGTTGAAAATCCGCATGTTGCCGCCGCAGAGGGAAACCGCCGTCAAATAAAGAACATTCCAGAAATTATTCATCGCCGGAGAAAAACATCTGTCTTGCCTCCCGCCGCTTCCGCCATCAAGGGCATCACGCAATCCCTTGCCTGCAACTATCCCTCAACGGAAGGCCTGGCACTTATTCCTCCACAGAACACGGCTTTGCCACGCTTTTTCAAAACGCGCCAGATTCCCCAGCATCCCAGCAGTTCACCTCTGACGGCGGCAGCCGCCTGAAAAGAGGCATCACCAGGAATTGCCGCATCTGGCGGGCCGTATCCGGACAAAACGGAAAATTCCCCGCCATAAGGATCATTTCTTTCCCTGTACTCCGGCCATTTTCCGGAACCTGCCCGCAAGCAGGAATCCGGTGGCCGCCCAAAGAAAGGAAATGGCGGCTCCGGCCAGCATGGCCCACGGGGAATGGGCCCCCAACACGTTAAAGGAGCTTTTCAGCCATGCGCTGACGGCGTCGCCGCCACGGTAAAGGACCGTATCAATAAAACTCTTGGCTTTATATTTTTCTTCCGGGGACAATACGGAATTCAGCATTTCACGGCCGGGACGCACCATTCCGTATTCCCCGATGCGGCGTACCGCCATCACCACGGCCACGACGGCAAATACCGGAGCGAAAGCCATCCATACAAAACCCAGGGAAATAAGAACGGGGACAGCCGCCAGCAACGCCGCCAATCCGAATTTCCGAACAATGCGTCCCGCCAGAAATACCTGAAGCAGCATGGTACACCCCTGGACAACAACGTCCAGCGCTCCGAATACCTGCGTCTGGCGCACCGGATCAGGAAAGGAAGACGCTACAACGCTCATCAGCTCAAAATACAGGAACGTATTGGTCCCGGCCAGCAGGATGATGAACAGCCCGATGCCCATCAGGAAGGGAGACCGGAATACGGCGGACGCCCCGGCAAACGGGTTCCCTCCCAGAGGGCGTTCCCGGCAATCGGCCGGAAGAAGAACTCCCGTTTCCTCATCTTCCGGGGAATTCCCGTCACGCCAGCGGTGCAGGTACATTCCCGCCAGCATCGCCAGCGCCAGAAAAACAGCGGCGGCAAGGAACAGCCACAGATAGCCGGCCACTCCGGCAAGGGCGGCCGTCACCGCCGGCCCCGCCATGGCCCCAAGGCTGCTTCCGCTGGCAACCAGGGCAAACAGGCGTTTCATCTGCCCCGGCTTCATGACGTCCGACAACACGCTCCACGCCACGGAAACGGTAAGCAGGTTAAATACGGACAGCCACACATAAAACGAACGGGCCGTCCAGACATTTCCCGGGCATGCCAGCACGAGCGCCGCGAAAACCGCCAGGTTAAGAATGAAAAAACCGTACGTCCACGGAAGAATGGCTTTTCTCCGCACCTTTGAGGAAACCCATCCGAATAAAAACTGGCCCCCTATGGAAGCGGCGAAAGTAGCCGTAAAAAGCCACTGCAGATTCTGAACGCCTCCGGCAATGCCCATCGTCTCCCGGACCGGCCTCAACATGGAATAGGCCAGGAACAACAGGAAAAACAGGAGGATTCCCCCCGCTGCGGCAGGCAATTCGCGGGGTTCCGCATGCAGCACCTTTTCCAGGTTCCGGCACAGGCGTTCCTTCATTCCGCTGGACATGCCCGGAATTTACCATGCCCGGAAGATTTTTTCACTTAAATCGTCCCGTTCCCCAAAAATCCGCCTTTCTTTCACCTCCCCGCCGGAACTTCTCCTTCCAACTGGACTTGCAGGATAAGCCGGATTATGATGGGGCATCCCATTCCCTCATGTTTCCCGCCCCATCAGGAATCATGAAGCGCCCCCATGAACCAGAGAAAAATCATCCATGTGGATATGGATGCCTTTTACGCATCCATAGAACAGCGGGACCATCCCGAATACCGCGGCAAGCCCATCGCCGTAGGCAGGCCGGAAATGCGCGGCGTGGTGGCGGCGGCCAGTTACGAGGCGCGCCGTTTCGGAGTGCGTTCCGCCATGCCTTCCATGAAGGCTCTCAAGCTTTGCCCCCATCTGATTTTCACCCGCAACCGCATGGATGTGTACAAGGCCGTCTCCGCGCAGATACACGCCATTTTCCACCGTTACACAGATCTGGTGGAACCCCTTTCCCTGGATGAAGCCTTTCTGGACGTCACGGAAAACAAGCCGGGCATTCCGCTGGCCGTCGACATTGCGAGGAGGATTAAGAAGGAAATCCGCCGGGAACTTCACCTGACGGCCTCCGCCGGCGTTTCCTACAATAAATTCCTGGCAAAAATCGCTTCCGATTACCGTAAGCCGGACGGGCTGTTCACGATCCATCCATCCCGGGCGGAAAAATTCATCGCGGCACTTCCCATTGAAGCTTTCTGGGGAGTCGGGCACGCCACCGCCGAACGCATGCGCGCCCTTTCCATCACCAACGGGGCGCAACTCCGGGCACGGGACAAAGACTTCCTGGTAAGGCATTTCGGCAAAACAGGAGCCATCTTCTACAACTTCGCCCGCGGTGTGGACGACCGCCCTGTGGAACCTTCCCGCATGCGCAAATCCGTGGGTTGTGAAGAAACCTACCGGGAAAACGTCACCAGGGCGGAAGCGCTGGAACAACGCCTCCCCCTGCTGGCGGAAGAACTCGCGGGGCGGCTGGCCCGTTCCGGCTTCCGGGGAAACACCCTTACCCTGAAGGTTAAGTTCCCGGACTTTGTCCAGAAGACCCGCTGCGCGACCGTTCCGGAAATCCTGACGGAGAAAGAAGGAATTCTCCCCCTGGCCCGCACCCTGATGGAAGAACTGGATTCCGGGGACCGTACATTCCGCCTTCTGGGGCTGTCCGTCTCCCATCCCCAGGAAGAACAGCGGCAGGGCATCTGGGAACAGCTCTGGCTGGAGCTAGAGTATTAACTCTTCCATAGACTGCCATATTTTCAGGACTCTCTCCTTAAAAACGGCAATACCCACAAGATATCGTTTCAGGAATGAGCAAAACCCGCTCCAACCTGGTCATAAGCCATATGAATCAGGAAGAACGGAGACACTGGGCGTCATGGATAGGCATGATTGCGGAAGGCGTGGCTGGAGTCATGGCCGTGAATGGAGGGATTCCCGCCTCCCGGGACGTACCCGATCCCGGCCCTGCCCGCACGCGCCGCCCCCTCACGGAAACGGAAAAACGCATTATCGAACACCAGGGAACGGAACCGCCCTTTTCCGGGGAATTCGTCAGCTTCTTTGATCCGGGCATCTATTCCTGCCGCAAATGCGGTGCGCCTCTGTTCCGGTCGGAAGACAAATTCGATGCCGGATGCGGCTGGCCCTGTTTTGATGATTCCCTGCCGGACGCCGTCACAAGCGTCCATGCGGGCGGCGGGCGGCGCACGGAAATCACCTGCGCCCGCTGCGGAGGCCATCTGGGACACATTTTCAATGGAGAACGTCTGACTCCGAAGAATCTGCGCTACTGCGTCAATTCCCTTTCCCTGGAATTCCGGGCAGCCCCTCTTCCGATAGCGGCGGATGCCCCCCGTTAAAGGCGTGCGGCAGGAAAAAAATATCCGGCCGCCCTTCCATGCGCTGCCGGATGCGGCCGCTGCGGCGGAATTTACCCTGAAATCCGTTCACGGCCCCGGAGCCTCAGCAGGCAACAGGGAATATCCTTGACCCGCAAAATCCTTGCCGTAAGCAGGATACGCCTTTCCGCCCAACCTGTTTCCCCCGTGCCGGGAAACAGGGGGGATTAGCTTGACTTTCCCGCAATGTCGCCTATTCTGGTTCAAGCATTATTTGCAACCACTCACACTTATTATGACCGACCGCAGAATTGTTATCACCGGCATCGGAGTGATCAGCCCCCTGGGCAATGATCTCGCATCCACCTGGGAAGCCATGAAGGCTGGCCGCAGCGGCATTGACACCATCAAATCCATGGATGTTACCGGCTACTCCACGAAAATCGCCGGTGAAGTCAAGGATTTCGATCCCGCCCCGTACTTCAAGACGCCCAAGGACGCCCGCCGCGTGGACCGCTTCACGCACTTTGCCATGGGCGCTGCCGGAATGGCTCTCAAGGATTCCGGGCTGGATCTGGAAGCGGAGGACAAAACCCGCATCGGCGTCATGGTGGGCAGCGGCATCGGCGGCCTCGGCACGCTGGAAAGCCAGCATGCCACGCTTCTTTCCAAGGGGCCTGCCCGCGTGTCCCCCTTCATGATCCCGTACATGATCAGCAACATTGCCTCCGGCCTCATCTCCATGGAATACGGCCTCGGCGGTCCGAACATGTCCATCGTCACGGCCTGCGCCACCTCCAACCACAACATCGGGGAAGCCTGGCGCATCATGAAATTCGGGGATGCCGACGTCATGGTCTGCGGCGGAGCGGAAGCTACCATCCTGCCCACGGGCGTAGCCGGGTTCAGCAACATGAAAGCCCTCAGCTCCCGCAATGACGAGCCCCAGCGGGCCTCCCGCCCGTACGACGTGGACCGCGACGGCTTCGTCATGGGCGAAGGCGCCGGCGTTGTCATTCTGGAAACGCTGGAACACGCCCAGAAGCGCGGCGCAAAAATTTACGGGGAACTCGTCGGCTACGGCATCTCCGCGGACGCCTACCACCTCACCGCCCCGGATCCGGAAGGCCGCGGCGCCGCCCGCTGCATGAAGATGGCTCTGGAACACGCGGGAATGAAGCCGGAAGACATTGACTACGTCAACACGCACGGCACCTCCACCCCGCTGGGCGACATCTGCGAAATCAAGGCCATCAAGGCCGTTTTCGGCGACCACGCTAAAAACGGGCTGCTTATCAGCTCCACCAAATCCATGACCGGCCACCTCCTGGGCGCCGCGGGAGGCGTGGAACTGGCCGCCTGCCTGATGGCCATGCAGGACAACATCATCCCGCCCACCATCAACGTGGACAACCAGGATCCGGAATGCGACCTGGACTGCGTGCCCAATAAGGCCCGTGAAACCAGGGTGGACGCCGTCTTGAGCAACTCCTTCGGCTTCGGGGGGCATAACTCCTCCGTCATCGTGAAACGATTCGCCTGACCCTTTCAGGCCTCTCCTTTCCGGCGGAAGCGCTGATGTTTGCGGCCACCGCAGCCATCGCGCTTCCGCTTTTTTCATTTAAAAGCCATGCCCGCCAAAACGCATCAGGACATTCTGCTCATGCGCTGGGCCCTGTTCTCCGTAGCCGGGCTTATCCTGCTCGTGGCGCTCTATTACCTGGGCCTTACTCCCGTCTGGGCCCGGGAGCTGAAGGAAGCCATGGCCTCCGCCCCGTTTCTGCTTCCCCCGGACGCCCCCGCCCTTTCTCCCGGCACGGGATTCCTGCTGTGCATGGCGTTGACGCTGGCCCTCGTTTACGATTTGCTGCTCATCCGCGGCACGCTCCGCAAAACGGCCGTTCTGGCCGCTTTCCTCCTTCTTCTGGCCAGCTTTACCCCGGTGCTGGGGCTGTGGGGCCTTTTCTTCAATGCCGTCCCATGCCTGCTTTCCGCAGGGAGCGCGGGCGCGCTCGCCATCCTCTGGCCCCAAACGCCCCCTGTCCGGCGTCATTCCGAACCTCCTTCCGCTCATGAATAATCTGGACTATCCCATCCCCGTGCTTGAACTGGTAACCGCCCTGAAACAGCTTCCGGGCATCGGCACCCGCGGCGCGGAACGCATGGCCCTGTGGATGCTCCAGGGGCACATGGGAGAAGCGGAGGCGATTGCCCGCACCATCGGCCAGGCGGCGGAACACGTTACGCCCTGCCCCGTCTGCGGCTTCTTCAGCACGGAAGGGGAGCCCTGCGCCGCCTGCCGGGATGAAGAACGGGACAGCCGCCTCATCTGCGTGGTGGAACAGGCCACGGACGTCATCCCCATTGAACGCAGCAGCGCCTACCGCGGATTGTACCACTGCCTGGGCGGCAAGCTTTCCCCTCTGGATGATGTGGAGCCGGAAGACCTCAACATTCAATCCCTGGTGGAACGCGTCTCCCGGCAGCCTGATTGCGAAGTCATTCTGGCAACAGGCTCTGACGTGGAAGGGGAGGCAACGGCCACCTACCTCCACCATCTGCTCAAAGAAATGGATTGCAGGATATCCCGCCCTGCCCAGGGGCTGCCTGCCGGCTCCGGCCTCAGCCACGCGGACACGCTGACGCTGATGAAGGCTCTGGAAGGACGCACCCGGCTGTAAAGGAAAGCCCTTCCCGCATCCATCCCGGCACGGGGAAATTCCCGCCCATGCCCCCGTTCTTCACCGTCCGGAATTCCGGCATGGGGACGGTTCCGTCTTTACAGCGGTTTTCCTGCACCGGGCAAAACGCCTCTTTCCCCCCATAATGAAGGGAAAAACGTCCGCCTCATTCCGCCAGTCCGTCCACCCGGGCGCGGTCAAAATCCGCCGGGCAAATCGTCACCTTCACCCGGTCGCCCGGTTTGAGCAGATCCCTCAGGGAAGCGTTCTTTTTTTCTACAAAAGCCACGGCGGTTTTGCCATTCGGAAGGGTGGCGCGGAAAGCCGTATCCGCGATACGCTCCACAATAACGGCGACCGCCTGCACCATCTGGCAGGGATAAGGTTTCATCTGAAAAAAAACGGGTTACCAATTCATTAGTTCGTTCATCAGGCCATTCCCGGTTTTAAGCCCCTTTTCCGCAGCGTCCTGAAGCCGCGGCACAACCGGGACGGGTACTTCGTCCGCGGCGGGAATCCTGAACTTGCGGCCATTACGTTCCGCACCATCCCCCGCTCCGTTTTCCCCGGTCCCTCTGTTCAGCAGCCGCGCCGCGACATCCGCCACCTCAGCCGCCTTGCCCATTCCTATTTCCGTCAGGCGGTTTCCCGCCGCCTTGATGAGCCGCGCGGACAAGTCCTCCGACGGGTTGTCCAGCGTCCCGCCGATATTCACATTGGCCCACGCCAGATTGCCTCCCGCTCCCTGGCGGGAAACGGAAAACACATCGGAAAACCCCGGAAGAGCTTTCCACAGGCCGTCGGCCCGCAGCCCCACCTGCAGCCTTCCGGTCAGCGCCCCCCCTTTCCCGATTTCCAGCCAGCCTTCCACCCTCACCAGGTTTTCGCTTTCCACCAGAATATTGGAAATATGCCAGGCGGATTCCTGATAGGAGAACTGGGCGGACGCCTCGTGCAGGGGAAGATTCCGGAATCTGGAAGAACCGCAGAACAGGGCCAGCCTGTCCAGAACGGGAAGGCCGGTCAGCATGCCGCCCTGCAACCTGGCGAGCCCGGCCACATGGGTTACGCCGTCCCGTCCGCCGCGCAGGTCTATCCCGCTGCTTACGCTGCCCTGGACATGCTTTTTCCAATGGCCTTCCAGGACGGAAGAGGCGGGAACGCCGTTCACCACCATATTCGCCGTCCAGGAGGAGGAAGAGCCGTCCCAGTCCCCCTTGATGTCCAGATAACCGCCGGCAGCCGTAGTCAGGCGGCAGGACGGAACGTTCACCCTCCTGCTGGCATGGTTAAACTGCGCCGTGCCGGACATCAGGGAAAACTCCGGGCATCCCTTGAAAGGAAGGCGCAGCCTTCCCCCCTGCATTTCAAACCTGTACTGGCTGGAACCAGCGTCATAGGCGCTCTCCACGCGGGTCCCGTCCAAAACATACGGCCGGCCGGCCTCCCCATAGGAAACGGACAGGGAATCAATGCTCCCCTTTTCCAGACGGAACGTATCCGGCAGAATATTCTCTTCCGCCCAGCTCCTGGCCCCTTCCGGTTTTTCCCGGAAACGGAAAGGCACGGGAGCGAGCTGAAGCTTCAGCTCCTCAATATTGACGGAGGTAATGACAAACGCGCGCTTCAGCAACTCCCAGCGGCTGAATTCCGTCTCAATGTTCCTGGCCTGAAGGGAAGTCAAAAACTCATGCCCCTCCATCGTTACGCCGCCGCACCGGATGCCGGAACCGTCCCAGTCAAGAGGGTCTATCCTGGCGGTCTCCACATTCATATCATCAACGGCGGACTGTTCCAGCATGGCTAAAAAACCATCGCTCTTCAAATAGGCCCTGACGTACAGATAGGATCCCGCCACCGCAGCCGCCGCCAGAACAAGCATCCCCAGCACGCCCCACAGCAGCAGCTTTTTCCAGACGCTGCCGGCACGGGGCTTTTTCCTGCGTATCCTTCTTACTCTGGGCATGACGCCAGCCTATATCAAATCCGGCTTCGGTCAAGCCTCCGGATTGCCTCCCGGCCTGCCGCAAACTGCGGGGAACGGGCATCCGCGCAGCAGGCCTTCCCCGCCTATCGCGAACCGTGGTACACCTTATGCCTTCCGGAAGCCATGGTGATGAAAATCAGGAACAGGGCATAAGCCGCCAGAAACCCCATGGGAATGACCGCTCCATGTTCCCCACGCCCCAGCGCTTCAATGGGCGCGGCCTGCTTCACCCAGATATTCTGCGCCAGCCAGGCCAAGAAAATCGCCAGCAGCAGCGTAGGCGTCACAAACTTCATGATGAAACGGTAAATTCTGGGAATGCGGATGACGGAACCGTCCTCCAGATCCTTCAACCCCCGGTCCACCCCCAGTTTCCAGGAAAACAGAATCATCATCACCATGGCGCTCACAAAGAAGCACAGCGTGCCCAGAAAGAAATCATAAGTATCCATCGCCAGCAGATTGCCGCTGTACCAGGCAACGATGAACGTTCCCGTAGCCGTAAAAAAGCCCTGCACCACCACAGCCATTTTACGTTTCAGCCCCATGAATTCCTCAATAAAGGACAGGCCCACCTGCATCATGGAAATGGAGCTGGTCACCGCCGCCACCGTCAGAAGCAGGAAAAACAGGCTGCCGAATACCACGCTGGACCCCATTTTGGCAAAAGCCTGCGGGAGCACCATGAAGCCCAGCGCGAAGGTCCCCTGCCCGGCGGCTCCGGCCACTCCCAGGAACGCCACGGCGGCGGGAACCGTCATCATGCCGGCAATGCCCACCTCGCACACTTCATTGGAGGCGGCGGCCGAAAAGCCGCTCAGCGCGATATCCTCCTTCTTTTTTACATAGCTGGCATACGTCAGAATCAGCCCCGTTCCTACGGAAAGGCTCAGAAAAACCTGTCCGGCAGCCGCAATCCAAAGCTCAATGTTTTTCAGACCGTCCCACAGGGTCACCTCAGTCAGCCTCCGGGTTCCTCCGGACATTTCCACCTGCCGCACGGCTTCATCCATGGCTCCCGCCTGGGAGGCCGAGACCATGGAAACCGTCTTCCAGTCCCCGCTGTTCCGGTCCAGCTCCTCCACCAGCACCTTGCCGGGATTCCACATATACCCCAGCCCCTGTTCGATGCTGCGGTCCGGATAAGAAGGGTCCGGCGTGCCGATGCACAAAATGCGCACCAGCAGCACCAGGGAAATCAGAAGCAGCAACGGCATGAACCAGCGCGAAAACATTTCGATTCCCTTGCTGATGCCCCGGTAAATAATCCCCAGGTTCAGAAGGATGACCCCGCTGACAATCCAGAGCAGCCCGTTGTCCGACAACAGGGCGTTCCCGTCGCCGTACATGCCCGTGAAACTGAAAAAAGTCTGCGCCGTCCCCTCCGCCGTGGCAAAAACCTCCGGGCAGGTGAGCATCTTCCAGAAATAGCCGCAGCACCACGCTTCCACCACCATGTAATAAAAGGCCACGGAAGAAGGCCCCAGAACCGCCAGCACGCCCAGGAACTTCCACAGCCTGGACCCTTTGGTCAGGTACCAGAACACGCCGGGGGCGCAATGGGCGCCCATCTGGCCGCCGCGCCGCCCGATGGACCACTCCGCCCACGCCACGGGCACGCCCACCAGAACCAGCATGAGGCCGTAAGCCACCATGAAGGCGCCCCCTCCATATTGGGCGGCCAGCCCCGGAAAGCGCAGAAAATTTCCCAGCCCGACGGCACTGCCGGCCACAGCGAGAATCACGCCAATTTTTCCGGACCACTCGTCTTGTTGCGCCTTTGAGGATGACATGGAGGGAATACTGACAAAAAAAGCTTCATTTTCAAGAGAAAACAGGCTCTTTTGGAACGAACGGGATATCATTGCCGCTTGACTTTCGTCCGTTTTTTGGAATCATTCTTTTAGAACCAAACCAAAAAACAACCATGCTTCTCATAGGAAAACCGGCACCTCATTTCAGCGCTAACGCAGTAGTAAACGGTACCATCGTACCGGATTTCAGCCTTGACCAGTTTAAGGGCAAAAAGTACGTAATCCTGTTCTTCTACCCGAAGGATTTCACCTTCGTGTGCCCTACGGAGCTGATCGGCTTCCAGGAAGCCCTGGGCGAATTCGAAAAGCGTGACGTAGCCGTCGTCGGCTGCTCCACAGACAGCGAATTCTCCCACTGGGCCTGGATCAACACCCCCCGCAGCCAGGGCGGCATTCAGGGCGTGACCTACCCCATCGTCTCCGACATCAACAAGACCATTTCCGCCGATTACGGCGTGCTGGCCGGAGACGAGGAAATTGACGAAGACGGCAACGTGGAAGTCAACGGGGAACTGATCGCCTACCGCGGCCTCTTCCTGATTGACAAGGACGGCATCGTCCGCCACCAGCTCATCAACGACTTCCCGCTGGGCCGCTCCATTGATGAAGCCATCCGCGTGGTTGACGCCCTCCAGCACTTCGAACTGTACGGGGAAGTCTGCCCCCTTGGCTGGCACAAGGGAGACGCGGCCATGACCCCGTCCCACGAAGGCGTGGCCTCCTACCTCAGCAAGTAAGCAGCCCCCGGCAATATTTCAAGGCCGCTCCCCTTCCGGGGGAACGGCCTTTTTTCATCCCCGCCTTCCCCTCTTTCCCAACCAGGCGCCATATCCGGCCATGCATCCGCCGCCTTTCCTGCGCCGGAAACCGCCCCCCCTTCTGCAAGATGAACCTGTGCGTCCTCCGCGCCTGAATACCCTGCCCTTTCCGCAGCCGGAGGAACTGTCATAAACCGGGGGAATACGCGCGCCCCCCTTGAGCCGGCGGGAAGCGTCTGCTACATCCTTCATATGAATCTCATGGCAGACGCATCCTCCAGGGAAGATATCTGGACAAAAACCATGGACTTCCTGAACATGCCGGACTGGCTCAAGCTGGAAATGGTGCAATCCGTGGGAGTCAAAATCCTGCATGTGGCGGTATGGCTGGTGATCAGCTGGATACTCCTGAAACTGTTCTGCCAGGTGCTCCGGAAAATCACTGCGTTGAAAATGTCGCCCCAGGCCTCCCGCCTGACGGTAAAAATCGTCAAAAACGTCGGCTACATTATTATAGGCGTGGAGGCCTTCGCCCTGATGGGGTTCGATATCCTGACCCTGCTGGGCGCGGCCAGCATCATCGGCGTCGCCGTAGGCTTCGCCTCCCAGACCTCCCTGTCCAACATCATCAGCGGCCTCTTCCTGGTAGGGGAAAAGCAGATCAACCTGGGGGATATGATTGAAGTGAATGGAATCACCGGGAACGTGGACTCCATCAACCTGATGTCCGTCCAGCTCCGGCTGCCGAACAACACCATGGTGCGCATCCCCAATGAAATAATCATCAAGAATCCGGTCAGCAATATCACCCGTTTTTCCACGCGCCGGTGCGACCTGAGCCTGGGCGTGGACTATAACTGTGACATTGAGCATGTCGTGAACGTCCTCCGGGAAGTGGTCAAACAAAACAAATTCTGCCTGGACGACCCCGCGCCCCTCATCTCGTTTTCAGGGTTCCAGGACTCTTCCCTGGGCTTTACCGTAGGGGCCTGGTGCCGGAAAGACAATTTCCTGGACTGCCAGAAAACGCTCGCCCATGACATCAAGCGCCGCTTTGAGGAAGAAGGCATTTCCTTCCCCTTCCCCACCCGCAGCCTGGAGAGCAGAAGCCCCATCAAGGTGGAAATCTCCGGACCTCCGGAGAAAAATCAATAAGGAATCTCTTTTTGCTTTCTTTTTGCCCCGTGAAATTTCAATCTTGTCTGCGTAAAATCCGCATCTATGTCTGACACATCCGCACCAGCCTATCGAAGAATCCTCCTGAAACTCAGTGGGGAAGCCTTGCGCAGCCCCGGCAGCATGGACAACATTTCCCCGGAAATCGTCGCCCGCATTGCTGAAGAAATCGCCCAGGCGCACCGCGCCGGCGTCCAAATAGGCCTAGTCGTGGGCGGCGGCAATTTCTGGCGCGGGGCGAAAGCCAGCGTGCGCGGCATGGACCGCGCCACGGCGGATTACGTGGGCATGCTCGCCACCGTGATGAACGCCCTGGCCCTTCAAAGCGCGCTGGAACGCGCGGGAGTCCCCTGCGTGGTGCAATCCGCCATTGAAATGAAAAATGTCGCGGAATCCTTCATCCGCCTGAAGGCCCGCTCGTATCTGGACAACAATAAAATCGTCATCTTCGCCGCCGGCACCGGCAACCCGTTCTTTTCCACGGACACCACGGCTGCCCTGCGCGCCAGCGAAATCAATGCGGAAGTGGTCATGAAGGCCACCTCCGTGGACGGGGTGTATGATGCGGACCCCAAAAAAGTCTCCGGCGCCAAGCGATTCGACACCATCTCCTATCAGGAATGCCTGGAACGCCAGCTCAAAGTGATGGACACCACGGCCTTCACCCTGTGCATGGACAACAAAAAGCCCATCATCGTATTCGACATGCATACGCCGGGCAACATCACGCGCGCACTTCTCGGGGAACCGATCGGCACCACCATCAGCTGAACCCCGCATTCCTTTTCAACCCACCAAAAACACTTAGCACCCACCATCATCATGGACGCAGAAACATTATTATTGGAAACGGAGGAATCCATGCTCAAGGCCGTGGACTTCGCCAAACAGGAATTCTCCGGCGTACGCACGGGCAAGGCTTCCCCCGGCCTCGTGGAAAACCTGGACGTGCATGTCTCCAGCTACGGCTCCGTCATGAAACTGAAGGGCCTGGCCGTCATCAGCACGCCGGAACCCCGTCTCATCCTCATCCAGCCCTTTGATCCGAGCACCGTCCACGACATCGGCCGCGCCATCAATGAAAGCAAGCTGAACCTCAATCCCCTGGTGGAAGGCCGTTCCATCCGCCTGCCCATTCCCGCCCTCACGGAAGAACGCCGCAAAGACCTTGTGAAGCTTGTCAAATCCCAGGCGGAAGAAGCCCGTGTGCGCGTGCGCGGCGCCCGGAAGGCCGCCATGGATTCCGCCAAAAAGCTCAAGGCGGAAAACATCGTTACGGAAGACGGCCAGCGCGATCTGGAAACGCAGATCCAGAAGCTGACGGACAAATACGTGAAGGAGATTGACGAGCTGGTGGCCGTCAAGGAAAAGGATATCATGACCATTTAACCCATCCCCAACCATTTTACGACAATGACAGACAACGTAACCAACTTCCTCGCCTCCGGCATCGAAATCAAGGGAACCATCCGTTTCCAGAACGACATGCACATCGACGGCAAAATCGAAGGCGAAATCATCTCCGACAAGGGAAAAGTCACCATCGGTGAAACCGCCCAAATCAAGGGAGACATCACTGCCGGAGACGTCCGCATCTACGGCAACGTGGAAGGCAAGGTCACCTCTGACCGCTGCGAACTCAAGCAGCAGGCCCGTGTCGTCGGGGACATGAAGACACGCAGCCTCGCCATGGAGGAAGGCGCCCACCTGCTGGGCCGCACGGAAATCGGCTAAAAAACAGCCGCCCCTGTTCTTCCCTGGCGTGCCTGCCTTGTACGGGCCGCTTCTCCAAAAGCGTAAAAGCGCGCCGGGGTTTCTCAGGGGGCGGCGAAAATGAGGAACGGAAAAAAGGTACCGCACTTTTTTCCAAATACCGTTCCCGCTCCGGAAGCGGAATTGCTGGGAGCGTCCGGATCATCTCCCGTTCTTCAGAAAGCGGACGGATGCCGTTTTACACAAATACCCTCCGGCAGAAAAACCGCTTCTTTCTTCTGTCCGAACCATCGCCGGATACCGCGCAGGCGCATCGCCGTCTGCGTTTTTTATTGAGTCTCCACGCTCTCTCCCCGCCTCCGGCGAAACATCCGTCACCGGAGCAGGCGGAACTTGCCCCGGTGCGGAAAAGCCCCGCCGGGCAAGCTCTCCAACTCCCGTGAACACGGAAAAACGTTTCCCCGGCAGCCACAGGCACCTGTCTTCCGAAGCCATGCGGCAACAAAACTCTTCTGCCGCGAAACAGAAGATACGGGAATAAAAACGGAAAACGTCCCGGATTCTTGAAAGGCCGGCAGCCATTGCCGCCCCGGCACCGTTTCCGGAAATTTGCCTGGCCACGCAAAAAGCCGTCCCTATCCCCCGCCTCTTTATCTGGAGCTTTATATTTGGGGCTTTACAAAAAACGCGTGAAGAGCTACATTCTTTTTGTCAAATATCAGACCATCAAATATCATACTTTATTCATCTCCGCCTATGAGCAAAGAGAGCGTCAATATCCACGTAAACAACTACTGCCGGCTACGGGACAAACAATATGCCGTCTATACGGAATACGCCAGAAAACACGGGTTAACCACCAAAGAGCTGTTTATTCTGGATATCATCTATTTCGCTCAGAGCGGCTGCACGCAGGCCGGGATTTGCGAACGCCTCTCCGCCACGAAGCAAACCGTCAGCGCCGCCATCAAAAAATTCTGGAAGCTGGGGTACCTTTCTTTTGAAGAATCCAAAACCGACCGGAGAATCAGGTTGATACGCTTCACCGCAGCCGGAAAGGAATACGTGGAACGCATCATCCCCCCTGCCGCGCAGGCGGAAAACGACGCCATGGCGGAATTGAGCGGAGAACAGCAAGCGGAACTGGTCCGTTTAACCGACCTTTTTTCGGAACAAATGCATCTGAAATTTCAATCCATCAACAAAAACACGCTATGATTATCAATACAGGAGGACGGACGGACACCGTCCAGTATTACACCCGCTGGCTGCTGAAGAGATTTGAAGAAGGCTATGTCCTTTCCCGCAATCCCCTGTTCCAACATAAGGTGACCCGCTATGAACTGACGCCGGACCAAGTGGACTGTGTTGTCTTCTGCTCTAAAAATTATGCCCCCATTCTTCCGCATATCAACAGCATCACCGAGCGCTTCCATACCTACTTCCACTATACGATTACGGCCTACGGAAAGGAAATTGAACCGGGTGTTCCCGGCATTGATGAAAGCATGGCCACGCTGGCAAAACTTTCGGAAGTTGTCGGAGCAAACCGCATCGCATGGCGGTATGACCCGGTATTGCTGACAAGTGAATATACCATCAGAAGGCATCTGGAGACCTTTGAACGCATGGCGTCCTTCTTATCCGGCCACATCGACCGCTGCATTTTCAGCTTTGTGGAAATGTACAGGAAGCTGCAAACCAACATGCCGGAACTAATCCCCCTCACGGAAAAAGACAAGGAGGAGCTGGCGGCCGGGCTGGGAGCAATCGCGGCCGAATATAAAATCCCCATTCAAACCTGCGGAACCAATGGCGATTACACGCGTTACGGCATTTCATCCTCCGGCTGCATGACCCTGAACATTCTGGGACAGTCCAACGGCGTTCAATTCCGCAACCTGAAACATCAAGGAATGCGGCAGGGCTGCCATTGCATTGAGAGCCGGGACATAGGAGCGTATGACACCTGCCTTAACGGCTGCAAATACTGCTATGCAAATACGAACCGGCAAAAGGCCCGTGAAAATTACAAACTCCATGACCCGGACTCTCCGTTGCTGCTGGGGCATCTGCTCCCTTCCGATACCGTGCAGCAGGGAATGCAAAGGAGCTTTTTAAAACCATGAACGCTGATGCAATCAAAGTAAGGGAAATTCAGGTAAAGAGCATCCTGTCAACGTCAAATCTGCCTGTGGCCGATTACTCGGTCAATCCTTACGTGGGCTGCCCCCACGCCTGTAAATACTGCTACGCCTCGTTCATGAAACGGTTCACCGGGCATCCGGAACCATGGGGAACCTTTCTGGACGTCAAATACTGGCCGGAAATACGCAACCCCGGGAAATACGCGGGAAAACAGCTGTTTATCGGTTCCGTGACCGACCCTTACGGACCTCAGGAAGAAATCTACAAGAGGACAAGGGCGCTTCTGGAACAGCTTCAAGGCAGCGGCGCGGAAATCAGCATAGCTACAAAATCCGATTTGGTGTTGCGGGACCTGGATTTGATAAAAACATTTCCCCATGCCCGCGTTTCCTGGTCCGTCAACACGCTTGACGAGCGCTTTCAGGCAGATATGGACATGGCGGTGAGCATCTCGCGGAGGCTGGCCGCCATGAAGGCCTTCCATGAGGCAGGAATCCGCACCACCTGCTTCATCTCCCCCATTTTTCCGGGCATTACGGATATTCCGGCGATTGTGGAGCAGGCTGAAGACAAATGCAACCTGATCTGGCTGGAAAACCTGAATCTGCGGGGCAGCTACAAATCCGTAATTCTGGAGTACATCAACAAACGCTATCCGCACCTAGTGCCCCTCTATCGGGAAATTTACCAGAAAGGCAGCCGCGGCTACTGGGAAGGACTGGACGCAGCAATACGGCAGCTGGCGGAAAAACGGGGGTTGCCGTACCTGCGCAATGACGATTCCATGCACCGGCCGTTCAACGAACCGCCGGCTATCGTGAATTACTTTTACCATGAGCAGATCAAACGTTCCGCCATGAAAAAAGGGGCGCTTCCGAATCCGCCGCCTCCCGCGGCGGCCTCCAGCCGTTGATGTCAAAAACGCCTGATAACCCTGCATGGACTCCCAACAGCAACGCAGCCGGCCGGCACAGAATGAGTAACGATACTTCCCGATCCAATGACGCAGCCTTTTCCTATCCTCACACCTGGCAGTAGAATGCTGCCGCCTCCAATCCATACCTGATCCTCAATTTCTATTGGCAGTGCATAGGTGCGGAAAAATGTTCCCTTACCTTTTTTCCACCCCGTCACAAGGCGTTCCTGGGGCAAGACCGGATGCGAAGCCGTATAAATCTGAACATTGGATGCAATCAGCACCTGGCTGCCAATGCGGATGGGCGCATTATCCACCAAAATGCAGTTCTTGTTGATGACCACGTTGTTCCCTAAAAAGATGTTTTTCCCGTAGTCGCAATGAAAGGGCGTATCTATCATCACGTTATCCCCAATCCCACCCAGTAATTCCCGGAGAATTTCACTTCTTCTCCGCGTATCACTATATGCGGAAAAATAATATTCCCTTGTCAATTCCCTCGCCCGGGCGATTTACCTTAGCGCATCGGGATGAGCCGTTTCCAAAAAATCTTCCGCTTCATCACACATGGCTTTCCTCCTGGCGGAAACTGTTTTCAACGACGCCCGGCAGAAGCTCATAAATGGAACAGCCCGCTTTTTTCTCAAAGAACGCCTTGAGCTGCAGAATTTTTTTCCACCGGTCCACCGTAAACGGATGCACTCCATACCGGATTGTCACATCTACAAACCGTTTTTCCAAAAGGCAGAAACCTGTCGGCATGGCCAAAGCGTCACATAACTGGACCAGGCGGTCGTAGTCGTCATAGACCGCGTTCTCTACAAAATTTTTCATGAACAGGTAATCCTCCCCACTCACGTCAAACGTGCCGATGGAAGTATTGATATCCTGTATCATAAACGCATGGGAAATACAAATCTGCGCCGCCTTTTTCCAGCCTCTTGCCGCACAATAGCGGTACCCGTCTATCAAATGCTTTTCGGAACTTACTCCGGCATACCGTCCAATATCATGCAACAGCCCCAGGACATAAGCTTTTTCACCGGATAACCCTTTACAGTGCGAGGCTATATTTTTACAGGCTTCCGCCACATAGCGGGAATGTTCCGCCCAGCCCCCCGGGTTGGATTCATACGCTTCCCTGATTGCCCGTTCCGCAGTTTTCCTGTCCGGCTCCATCTCAGTCATGGCTGCCACTATAGCGCATCACCACTGAAATAAAAATCACGATTCCGCTACACCCCTCCCCCAGCCTTCAGATGATGTAACGCAAAAATATTCCTTTTTATTTAATCCTGCCTTTTTCCCGGACAGGGAAAAAGGAAATGATTTTCCGGGGAATTACTCCCCGGCAGGCGGACGCACGATGGACCAGGAACGCGGCTGGGCGGGATCCAGCACCTTCCTGATAAAGGCGTTCATCCGGGCCAGATCCATATTCCTGATAGCGTCCGTCTGCTGTTCAAACGCTTCCAGAGGCAAACCGAACAGGATATCCAGCGCCAGCATCTGGCACAAAGTTCCATTGGACTGCATGGCCAGCAGACGGGAAGACAGGGCGGCCGCCCTGGTGCGTTCCAGTTCCTCCTCCGTCATGCCCTGTTCATCAATCATCTCCAGTGTTTTTTCCAGCCTCCGCCCGGCTTCCTCCAATTGTTCCGGGGAGGTGCCCAGATAGAAGCAGATGCCTCCGGCATCCATGCCGATGAACAGGGAAGAACTGGCATAATAGGCCAGTCCGGCCTCCTCCCGGATATTGGTGAAAACGGGACCGGCCATATCACTGCACCAGGACTGGAACAGCAGAGCCTGGGCCATCTCCGGGGAAGCCACGTCCACGCCCGGCACCCCCACTACCAGCACGGCCTGCTGTTTATCCAGAACGGCCACTTCCCGGCCGGCCCGCAGCGCGGGCGTGGGAGTCAGGGCCGGAGGCGTTCCCGCCCTCATGCCTCCCAGATGTTTTTCCAGAAGAGGCAGGACCTCCTCCTTCCTGACATCTCCGGAAATGCAAATCACGGCGTTGGAAGCGCAGATAATGCGTTCATACTGTTTTTTGATGTCCTGAACCGTCAGTGAAGACAGGCTTTCCGGCGTGCCGGAAGGGGAATTTCCATAGGAAACATGCCCGTAAGCCACCTTCCGCTCCTGCCGGAACGCCACGGAAAGAGGGTCTTCCATATCCTCCTCCGCATCCGCCACAAAAGATTCCTTTTCCCTCAGAAAGGCGTCTTCCGGGAAAGACGGATTCATGACCACATCCGCCATCAGCTCCAATCCGGCGTCCAGGTCTTCCGCCAGAACCTGACATCCCACGCTCAGGGAATTGTTACCGGTGGACGTGTTGATGGCTCCCCCGATGTCCTCCAGAAAACGGGCTATATCCGCCGCGGAACGGGTGGAGGTTCCTTTCAGCAGGCACTCGGACATCAGGTCCGTCACCCCGGCGTCATGCTCATTTTCCGCACGGCATCCGGCCTTGAACGCCATGCAGGCATAGGCCAGCGGCAGGCGATGGTCTTCACGGATCACCACCTTCATGCCGTTGCCAAGAACATGCTCGCTCAGGGCCGTTCCCGCAGAGGCGGAGGCCCTTTCTTCATCCCCGGCGTTGCTGCCCGGGGGGTCCAGGCTGACTTCCGTCACATTCGGGGAAGACAGCCAGGTGGAACAAACGCGGTGCAAATCTTCCGTAGTCACCCGTTCAATAGCTTCCTGCCATTCGGAAGACAGGTTCAAATTGCGCGAGCCGAACCAGTCCGCCCCCATTTCCGAGGCCACCCCGGAAGCGGAACTCCTGCGGCGCAGGCGACTGACCCGGGTCTGTTTGCAAACTCTCTTCAGGTCCTCCGTAAAATCCTCTTCCGCCAGATTGCGAAGCTCCTGAAGCACCAGGTCCCGCACCTTGTCGCGCTGGGCGCGGTCCACGTCCATGCTGATGGTAAACGCCCCTTCATCCGTCTCAGACTGGTTGGAATGCACCTCAATGCTGTACACCAGGCCCAGGCGGTCATGGAACTTTTCATAAAAACGGGCGGAACGTCCGCCTCCCAGAATGCTGGACAGCGCGGAAAGGGCTGGCGTATCCGGATGGGTGGAACAGGGCAGGCGCCAGGCAAGGTGCAGCTTAGAGTAAGGCACGGCAAACTCCTTCCGCACCCTGCGGGAACCGAACTGGTGAGGTTCATGGGGAATGGGTTCCCGGTTCAGGGGACGGGATTTCAGGTCTTCCACCAGCAATTCCAGATGGGAAAGAATCTCCGCGGCATCCACGTCCCCCGCGATGGAAAGAACCACGTTGTTCGGGACATAACGGCTGGCATGGTAATCCAGCACGTCCTGCCGCGTCAGGCAGTCAAAGGCGGCGCGCTCACCCAGAACGGGCCAGCGGCGGGGATGCTTGAGATACAGCGTCTGCATCAGAAGCTGGTAGGCCACGGAATCGGGATCATCCGCATACATGGCCATCTCCCGGCGCACGACCTCCTTCTCCCGCTCCATCTCGTCTTCCGGGAACGTGGGGAAAAATACAAGCTCCGTCAGAAGATTCAGAAAAATCTGCCAGGACTCCGCAGGGCCGTCTATATAGTACACGGTGCGGTTCACGCTGGTGTACGCATTCCAGTGGCCGCCGCGTTCCTGCACCTTGCGGGCCAGTTCCTGCCCGGAGAAATGCGCCGTTCCCTTAAACACCAGATGCTCCAGCAAATGGGAAAGTCCGCTCCCCTGCCAGTGCCCCTCATTCATGGACCCCGTGCCTACCCAGTACTGGAGGGACACTACGGGATGAGACTTGTCCTCCTTAATCAAAACCGTCAAACCATTTCCAAAACGGCGCGTCACAGGTTCCTTGGCTGAACTCATGTTCCCTACCGTGCCTCAAGAAGGCGACCCATGCAAGCCGGCGCTCCGTACGTGCCCCCGGACTGTCAAACTTACCCCGGAGGCCAAAAGCGCGTCCTCATCAAAAAAACCGCCCTAAAAAGAATCCTCTCCGCGCATTTTTTTGAACAAATATCACTCCCTGCCGCTCTATCTGTCGTAGAACGGCAGCTCTTCTGCCGCTGCATTACCAACACCACACAACCTCACATATCATTATATGAAAAAAATCCTCGCTGTAGCAGCCTTTGCTTTCGCCTTCAGTGTCAACGGTTACGCTCAGGAAGCCGCCGCTCCGGCGGAGTCCCCCGCCCCCGCTGCCCAGAAGTGCTGCAAAAAAGATAAAAAGTGCCCCAGGAAATGCGCCAAGGAAGGCAAATGCCCAGAAAAATGCGGCCAGCCTTGCAGCAAAGGGGAAAAGCCCTGCGACTGCCCCAAAAAGGGAGAAGCCCCCAAGGCCTGACCCAACGGACCGTTAAAATAAATAAGAACCCTTGCCGGAACCTTCCGGCAAGGGTTTTCTCCGCCGGAAGAGGGCAACCGAGCCCCTTCCGTTGACTGCGAAATTACTTGATCTTAACCTTCAACCCATTTTATAAATCGTCATCATGAAAACAGCTTCCATTCTTACCATCGGCTGTGCAGCCATGGCGCTGTCCATTACTTCCTGCACCAACTTCGGTTCCCCGAACACCTATAACCTGAACGAAATCGGCGGAGCCCAGGAAACCTATACCGGCACGGTCACCAGCGTGGAAAACGTCAAGATCCAGGCCAATAACGCCAACACCGGCACCGGAATCGGCGCCGTGGCGGGCGGGTTGACCGGCGCCATGTTCGGGGGCGGCAACGCCAAATTCGCGACGGCGGCGGGCGGCGCCATTCTGGGCGGCATTGCCGGCAACCAGATTGACAAGGCCGTCAACAACACGACCGGGGAACGCATCACCGTGCGTCTGGACCAGAAGAGGAACGGCACCCGCAACTACACGGTCGTCCAGGTCGCCAGCAGGAACAACCCGATTCAGGTCGGACAGCGCGTGCGCGTGATCATCGGCAACAACGGTTCCCGCGTGCTGGCCTATTAATTGGACATCCACTACTGACCAAGCTATATACCGGCATGATCTTCGGCACCTTACCCGGCGGCGCACCTGTAGAATTGTTTGAACTGTCTTCCGACAAGCTGACGGTACGCATCAGCAACTACGGGGGGCGCATCATCTCCGTCGTCAAGGACGGCATGGACATGATCGTAGGGCCCAAGCACTTTGAAGACATGCTGAAAGACACCTGTTATTGCGGTGCGATTTGCGGCCGTGTCGCGAATCGCATCGCAAAAGGCAGGTTCTCCATTGACGGGGATTCCCGCACCGTGGCCGTCAACAACGGCCCCAACCACCTGCACGGCGGCATCCAGGGGTTCGACAGCAAAGTCTGGCAGGTGCAGGAAGCCGGGCGCAATACGCTGGTGCTGACCCTGCACTCCGCAGACGGTGAGGAAAATTACCCCGGCAACCTGGAAGTGGTAGCCACCTACACCGTGGTGGAAGAAACCCTTCATCTCCGCCTAGAAGCGTATGCGGACGCAGCCACAATCGTCAACCTCACCAACCACGCTTACTGGAACCTGTCCGGCAAACCCACCATTGATTCCATGACCCTGGAGGTACGGGCCTCCGCCTATACTCCGGTGGACGCGACCAATATCCCCGACGGCCGTATTCTTCCCGTGGAAGGAACGGACTTTGACCTGCGGAAAGCAGCCCTGCTGGGGGAACGCAACTCCGCCGCCCACCCGGACACCGCCGCCGGACTGGACCACAACTACGTGCTGGATTCCGAACCGGGCGACAAAATCGCCGCCATCCTTCTTGACCCGGAATCCCGGCACCGCCTGATTGTGGCGACGGATGCTCCCGGCCTCCAGGTATATACCGGGGAATACCTGCCCCAGGCGCGCCAGGGAATAGCGCTGGAAGCCCAGGGCTTCCCCAATGCCGTCAATACCCCCCACTTCCCCAGCGTCATTCTGCGTCCCGGCCAATCCTCCACGCGCAGCATTACCTGGACTGTCAGATAGGCGGCATGCCTGAATCCCGTTTCCGAACAAAAAACGGCGCTTCAACAACGCCCGCTGCGGGCTTTCCTGTGCAGGCACGCGGCATCAGGAGGCCGCGTAAAGCCCTTCCGCCGCTACCTTTTGGAGCCCTTCCGCGATGCGTTCCAGGGAACGGCTTACAAAAACCAGATCCGCAACGGAAACCAGATTGTCCTGATATTGCTCAGGCAAGCAGGCAAACGCCTCCGTCAGGGACGCCGCATGCTCCGCCAAATCCTCCAGCGCAGGGACAAGCTCCGCCAGAGCCTCCCCGTCCCAGGAGGAAACAGCCTTATTCACAGCCCTGAACCGCTCCGCCATTTCCCGATAGACAGGATCCGCCAAGGCAGCCTCCCGGATGCACGGGCGCTTATTCAGCCTGTTGGCCCTTTTGGCGATGGTCACGGCCTCATCACCAATCCGTTCATACATGGAGGACATGCGCAGGGAAGCCAGCACCACTTTGAGGTCGGAAGCCACCGGACTGAAAAAAGCCAGCAGATGCAGCCCTTCCCTGTCCACCGTCATTTCCAGCTCGTCCAATTCTTCGTCATCAGCAATAACCCGGTTGGCGGAAGACTCATTCTGCTGCAAAAGGCTGGCGACGGCCAAATCAAGGGCGCTCTGCGCCTTATAGGCCATCTGGAGCAAATGCGTATTCAGGGAGGAAAGGGCGGCGTCAAACTCCCTCAGGGTGTGCGCGTCGTGATTCATGATTCGGAATATTGGCTTGATGATTGGATAAGGTTTTGCCGGCATGATAAAAAAGATGCTGCCTGCGCAGGCTGTTCTTTCTGGCGGCGCTGGCAGCCAGCCTTCGTCCAGAGCCGGGAACATGGAGAACACGCCCGGTTCCATTTTTGGAAATATTCTTTGAAAAAAGCATAATCGTCTCTCTGTTAACTGAATCTTCCCGTAATATAATCCTCCGTTTCTTTCAGGGAGGGATTGGAAAAAATCTTTTCCGTAGCATCAAATTCCACCAGCCTGCCCAACATGAAAAAACCGGTCAGGTCCGAAACGCGCGTAGCCTGTTGCATATTATGGGTGACCACAATGATGGTAAACTTGTCCTTGAGACGGTGCATCAGCTCTTCCACCCTCACCGTCGCAATGGGGTCCAGGGCGGAACAGGGTTCGTCCATCAGCAGGATGCGCGGCTTCACGGCAATGGAACGGGCAATGCACAGCCGCTGCTGCTGGCCGCCGGAAAGACCATTGGCGGAAGCATGGAGACGGTCCTTTACCTCATCCCAAAGAGCGGCATGCCGCAGGCTTTCCTCCACAGCCTCGTCCAGAATGCCGCGGTTTCTTACCCCCGCCAGCTTCAATCCGTAGGCTACATTCTCATAAATGCTCATCGGGAAAGGGTTGGACTTCTGGAAAACCATGCCCACCTCCCGGCGCAGACGAATGGTATCCAGGGAAGGAGAAGTCACGTCCACCCCATCAATGCGGATGGAGCCTCCCGTAACGCGCGCCTCCGGAATACGGTCATTCATCCGGTTGATACAGCGCAGCAGCGTGGACTTCCCGCACCCGGAAGGGCCGATGAACGCCGTCACCCTGTTCCTGGGGACTTTCATGGTGACGTTGAACAGGGATTGCTTGCTCCCATAACAAAAATCCAAGGAATCCACCTCTACGGCGGTCTGGTCGGCTGCTGCTGGATGCGGAGTCATGTTCTTCTAATGGCGCGTCCTGCGCCTCTGGACGCATGGTATCCCAAAAACAGGGCTCCCTGGCTACTCCGGGTTTGTGACGATTTCTTAACCAGGATTCTCTTCCTCACCATGGGGGCGGGAGGGTATCACTACCCCGTCTTCCGCCATGAACGGCCCCGCCGGACGGAAACGGAAGACGCAACACACCAAAAAAGACGCCATGAAATTTGTCGCCAAAATCCTGACCATCGCCGCCGCCCTCAGCTCCCTGAGCATGGGCGCCAACCAAGTGACCGTTGACAGCAGCATCAAGCCGTATGCGCCCACCAGCGGCGTTTCCGGCAACCTGAACGCCGTCGGCTCCGATACGCTGAACAACCTGATGACCCTCTGGGCGGAAGGATTCAACAAAAAATACCCCAGCGTCAAAGTCGGCGTTGAAGGCAAAGGCTCTTCCACAGCGCCGCCCGCCCTCACGGCAGGCACGGCCCAGCTCGCCCCCATGAGCCGCCAGATGAAGCGGGAGGAAATCGCCGCCTTTGAAGCCAAATACGGCTACAAGCCGACGGAAATCAAAGTGGCCCTGGACGCCGTGGCCTTCTTTGTCAACAAGAATAATCCCATCCAGGCCCTTACCCTGACGCAGATCGACTCCATTTTCTCCTCCACTTTCAAACGCGGCGGCTCCAACATCACCGACTGGGGCGATGCGGGAGTGCCCTCCATGAAAGGAAAAGCCATCTCCATTTACGGCAGAAACAGCGCCTCCGGCACGAACGGGTTCGTGAAGGAAATAGCCCTGAAAAAAGGGGACTATAAAAACTCCGTGAAGGAACAGCCCGGTTCCTCCGCCGTCGTGCAGGGCATCAGTTCCGACGAACAGGGAATCGGCTATTCCGGCATCGGATACGTCACCTCCGGCGTAAAAACCCTCTCCCTGGCGGAAAAAAGCGGAAAGGCGGCGGTACAGCCTTCCTACGATAACTGCATCAACGGAACGTACCCGCTCTCCCGTTACCTGCTGATTTACGTCAACAAGAAACCGGGAGAACCCTTGGACACCCTGACCAGGGAATTCATCAAATTCATCGTATCCAAAGACGGCCAGGAAATCGTGACCAAGGACGGTTATTACCCGATTCCCGCCAAAGTCAGCGCAGAAGTGCTCAAGAGCATTGAATAAACACTCCCTTCCCGTGCCGTAAACACATGCCGGGGCAGGACTCCGGCCCGCCCGCCGGAGTCCTGCCCTCCAACTTCTCCTCTCTGCCGTCATGAGTTCCAATGCTCCCTCCCCCGCACCTTCCAGAAAGCCCAAACCCGTTCCGGAACGCTTTCAGGTGGCAAAAACCACGCTGTGGTTTGACCGCATCATGACCAAAACCATCATCGGCGGAGGATTCACCGTCATTGTAGCCGTTTTCGGCATTCTTTTCTTCCTGCTGGCCGTTACGATTCCTCTCTTCCAGAGCGCGGACGTGAAAGAACGGCAGCACCCCGCGCCCTCCTCTCCGGTTCCGGGAACCTGGGGCCTGGACCCTTCCGGCACGCTTCCCTTTGTCTACGGCAACGGGAAAAACATCTTCTTCCTGGACAAAACTACCGGGAACCTGTCCTCCGTTCCCGTTTCCCTGCCGGACGGCGAAACCGTCTGCGCCCATTCCTATGATGCATCCCTCACCGCCTACCCCATCGCCACGGAATCCGGCAAGGTGGGCCTCATCCATGTTCATTCCGGACTCAACGTCCACGGCCGGACGAATGCCCACGGCCCGGACAAAGCCGGAGCGGAGGCCGGCCCTCTCTACCCCCTGACGGAAAGCGGCTCCGTCCCCGGCAAAATATCCGGCATAGCCTATGCGGACGCGGGAGAACGGAAAATATTTACCGCAACCGTGGAGACAGAACAGGGCACGCGCCTCCTGCTGATGACGCTGGAAGAATCCCGCTCCCTGCTTCATGAGGGAGAACTGGCGCCTTCCGGATTCCATGACCTGACGGACCAGCTGGAAGGCCGCCCCACGGCCATGCTACCCGGAGCCTCCGGAGACAGCCTCGTCATCGCTACGGATACGGACAAACTTCTTTACTTCTCCTATGATGAAGACGGGGAAACATGGGTCAGACGCCAGATGATTCCGACCCCGCTGGGGAAAGGGGAAAAAATGACTTCCGTCAACTGGCTTTTCGGAGACATGTCCCTGGTCATAGGAGGCGACAGGGGAAGCCTTAAGATTTTCAGCCTTTATCCCCATTCCCGCCCGGACGGCACTTCCCTGCGCCTCTTCGGCCAGACCAGGCAATTCTCTCCCATGGACGGTCCGGTGCAGCATTACGCGGCATCCGGCATCAACCGTTCCTTCCTGGTCTCCACTCCGCGGGAACTCAGGCTCTGCTACGGAACCACGGCCGACATCCGCTGGAACAGCGGACCTCTGGAATTCGTTCCGGTCCAACTGGCCGCCAATACGGAATTCAACGCCGCCATTGCCGTGGACCCATCAGGAAACATCCATTTCTTCTCTCTGGAAGACAAGCACCCGGAAGCCGGAGCCAAAGCCTTGGTTGGGAAAATATGGTATGAGGGGTACGATTCTCCCAAATGGCTCTGGCAATCCGTGGGCGGCACGGATGATTATGAATCCAAGCTGTCCCTGATGCCCCTGGTCTTCGGCACGCTGAAAGGCACCCTGTACGCCCTTGTCTTCGCCGTCCCGGTAGCGGTCACAGCCGCCATTTACACGGCCCACTTCATGGCCCCTGCCGTCAAACGGGTGGTAAAACCCGTCATGGAAATCATGGCCTCCCTTCCTTCCGTAGTGCTGGGCTTCTTCGGCGCCCTTTACCTGGCCCCCAGAATGGAAGACAAAGTCCCCGCCCTGCTCTGCATGGCCGTCCTCATTCCCGGCCTGGCGGCCCTCATCGCATGGTTCTGGACCACCCGGCCCGCAGCCTGGCGCAACAAATTCAGCCGCGGTGTGGAATACATCGTCATGACCCCCGTCATCCTGCTCTGCGCCTGGTTCTGCTGGGAATACCTGGGCTACTGGCTGGAACAGCCCCTCATCAGCCTCTGCCGCAGCGTCATGGGCCTGTGGGGCGCCGGGGACTTCCAGGCCGCCAGTTTAGCAGACCTGTGGCGCAACGGCTTCGGCATGCCCTATGAACAGCGCAACTCCCTGGTGGTTGGATTCATCATGGGCTTTGCCGTCATCCCTGTCATCTTCACCATTTCCGAGGACGCCCTGAGCAACGTCCCCCCTTCCCTCATCGCCGCCTCGGAGGCTCTGGGGGCCAGCCGCTGGCAGATGGTCCGCACTGTTGTTCTTCCGGTGGCTTCCGCAGGCATTTTCTCCGCCCTGATGATAGGTCTGGGCCGAGCCGTGGGGGAAACCATGATCGTACTGATGGCCACGGGAAACACCCCCATCATGGACTGGAATATCTTCAACGGCATGCGCACCCTCTCCGCCAACATCGCCACGGAACTGCCGGAGGCGGCGCAGGACTCCACCCACTACCGGGTCCTCTTCCTGGGCGGCCTTATCCTCTTCTCCATGACATTCATTCTGAACACTCTGGCGGAAATAGTGCGCCAGCGTCTCCGCAAACGCTTCAACGTCGTGTGAACCATCCATCCCTTTCCCTCCCATCCATCCACCTTCCATGAAACAGGACTTCAGCCTTCCGCCCGCCCCCAAACGCCCCCTGGGGGAAGTCAATATCTGGCTCGCCTCCATCGGGCTCTCCCTGGGCCTCATCATGATTTTCGGCCTGCTGGGCATCATCGTCTTCAACGGTCTGGAGGCCTTCTGGCCCAAAACTATCCATGAACTGACGCTCGCCCCTTCTTCAAAAGAAGAACAACCGCTTGTCCTGTACGCCGGCATCACAAAGGACCAGACGCGCCACGTCCCCGCAGACCCCGCCCATCCCGGCTCCACAGCCAGAGACGTGCGGGAATACCAGCTTTTCACCGGCAGCAAGGAATCCTATGGACAATCCTACCGCTATGTGGACGCGCACAATGTCACTGCCTCCGCCACCCCCAAAGGCCTTCTGTGCCTGGAACGCATGGAGGGAGGGAACGCCCTGGTCAAACCTCTGGAACTCAAGCTGGCCTCCGGAGAAACCATCCCCGCCGCCTCACCGGAATTCATGGAGGCTTTCCGCCGCGTGCTGGACCGGGAAACAGACCTGAGGGACAGGGTCAAAACCATTGACACCAGGGACATCGGCTCCGTCAATACCCGTCTGGCGGACGTCAGACTGGATATCAAGGCCATAGAACGTTCCTACGACATCCGGGAAGAAAATGGACGGCGTACGGCCGTCCCCAGGAAAAACCCCATTCTCACGGATATGGACGACCCGGCCGGTGAACTGGACCGGCTCCGCGCCAAAGAGGAACAGCTCAATGCCGAATACGCCCGGTACACCGCGGAAGCAGCCAAACTGAGGGCTCAACAGGGCCGAGACTCTCTTGTGTATGCCCTGGGAGACGGGGAAAGAAAGGAAATCCGCATGGATAAAATCGTTTACGGCTACCAGCCGAATGACCTGGGGTTCTTCGGCAAATGCGGCGTCTTCCTCCACAACCTGTACCATTTCATCACGGATGATCCGCGGGAGGCCAACACGGAGGGCGGCATCTTCCCCGCCATTTTCGGCACCTTCATCATGACTTTGCTCATGAGTGTGCTGGTCACGCCCGTGGGGGTCATCGGAGCCATCTACCTGAGGGAATACGCCAGACAGGGGACTCTGGTTCAGGCCGTGCGCATCTGCGTGAACAACCTGGCGGGCGTGCCTTCCATCGTCTTCGGCGTTTTCGGCCTCGGCTTCTTCGTTTACTATCTGGGAGGGAGCATCGACGAACTTTTCTACTGGAAAAAGCTGGCTGTGGACAACACCCCCACCTTCGGGACCTCCGGCATCCTGTGGGCATCCCTCACGCTGGCCCTGATGACGCTGCCCGTAGTCATCGTCTCCACGGAGGAGGCACTCTCCGCCGTCCCCCGCGGGCTGCGGGAGGCTGCCCTGGCCTGCGGGGCCTCCAAATGGCAGATGATTAAACGCATCATCCTCCCCAGCGCCCTGCCGGGCGTCATGACCGGCCTCATTCTGGCCATGGCCCGTGGCGCCGGAGAGGTAGCCCCACTCATGGTCACGGGAGTGGTCAAGCTGGCCCCCTCCCTGCCCATTGACGGGGAAGGCCCCTTCATCCACCTGGAACGCAAATTCATGCATCTGGGCTTTCATATCTATGACGTGGGCTTCCAGTCTCCGGACTCGGACGCCGCCCAGCCCATGGTTTTCGCCACCACGCTGCTCCTCATCCTGCTGGTGGTGGCCATGAACCTCACGGCCATCCTCATCCGCAACCGCCTGCGCAAAAAATACGCGGCCTCCAGCTTCTAACCCCATTCTCCTTCACCATCCCATGACTGAACCAGCCGCCGCAGACGACGAGCCCATCATTGAAGTGGAAGACTTCTCCTTCTTTTACGGGAGCAAACAGGTTCTCTTCAACATCGGCATGACCTTTGAAACCAACCGGGTAACCGCCCTCATCGGGCCCTCCGGCTGCGGAAAATCCACGCTGCTCCGCAACATCAACCGCATGAACGACCTGGTCCCGGACGTGCGCCACCAGGGGGATATCCGCATTGACGGCACCAGCCTGTATGACCCGCGCGTGGAAGTCATCTCCCTGCGCAAGCGTGTAGGCATGGTCTTCCAAAAATACAACCCTTTCCCTAAAAGCATTTATGAAAACATCGTCTTTCCCCTCCGTGTGGCCGGCCGCAACAGGCGCGCGGAACTGGACGAAACCGTGGAACGAAGCCTGAAGGGAGCCGCCCTGTGGGATGAAGTGAAAGACAAGCTGCATGAAAGCGCCTACGGCCTTTCCGGCGGCCAGCAGCAGCGGCTGTGCATCGCGCGCGCCATTGCCAACCGCCCCCAAATCCTGCTGATGGATGAACCCTGCGCCGCCCTGGACCCTATCGCCACCTTAAAAATAGAGGACCTGATGGAAGACCTGAAAAAAGAACTCACCATTGTCATCGTCACCCATAACATGCAGCAGGCCACACGCATCGCGGACCGGACCGCCTTCATGTACATGGGCCGCCTGGTGGAATACGGGGAAACGTCCCAAATCTTCACCAATCCTACGGAAAAAGAAACGGAAGCCTACATTACGGGCCGTTTCAGCTAAAAGCCCATTCCAAACCATTCTCCTCATGACATCCCCCGGCAATCACATCCTCCCCCACTACGACGCGGCCCTGAACGCTATCCGCCTCCGCGTCAATGCCATCTGCGGCAGCCTGCTGAAATACATGGACATTCTGGAACGGGTCATTTCCGGCCCGGACAGCGACGGGGCCAACAGCATCATTGCGGACAGCGACCCGCTGCAGGAAGAAACCCGGCAGGTTCTCTCCCTCTGCTCCTCCGTACTCACCCAATTCCATCCGCTGGGACGCGACCTGAGGCTCGTCATCACCTTCTCCCGATGCGGGGACAAGCTCCAGGAATGCATGGAGGAAGTAACGGGTATCGCCAAGCATGCCAAGTCCTCCATCAGGCATCAGGAATCCCTCTCCCCGGATATTGTGCTCCCTCTGCTGGAAATGGCCGTATCCGAATTCAGAGACGCCGCCAGGTGTCTGGAAACGCAGGATGTGGACGCCGCCAGGGAAATACGCCTGCGCGACAAAAAACTGGACAAAGCCCATCGCAAAGCGCTGGCCCTTCTGGTCTCCCCCGAACGGGAGGGCTCCCCTTCCCTCAACGTCAACCTTCTCTTCATTATCCGTTCTCTGGAACGGATAGGAGACATTGCCAAAACCATCGCCGCCACCGTCGTCTTCCTGAAGGAAGCCACGGATATCCGCCACGGAAAAGAAAGATAAAACCATTCCTGCCCGCACGGCGATTCCCTGTTTCCCGTACCGAAAAAATATCCGGAGTAATCATCATAGCCGAGGGAGAAGATGAAACCGTCATGCAGGACAAAGAGAGGTCATGATAAACAACATGATCCGATTTTCGTGTGTCAGAGGCTTCCCCATAAGGCTTATGCGGATCAGCATCTCAGCAGTTGTGTTTTTTGCACACCATCCTCCAAATAATCACAACTAACAGATTATCAGCATATAGAAAACAAACATTCTAAGGATATGCGATAAAGGATGGAATTGGACAAAACAGACAGTTTTCCAAACGCCACAATCCCTCTCCGGGAAAAGGAAAATTCATAACGTCAACCGGAGAGTACCAATACAACTGCATGCTCTAGGAAGGCAAGGGAACAAGACATCTGTCCCTCACACGCATCCTTCCTTCTTCCCTATCAATAGCTTGAAAACAGAGGGAAGCGGTTTTTACTCTCAACCTCTGACATTTTGCGACTGTTCATTCAATGCTCTTCTATCATTTTTATTTACATAAAAAAACAAATAAAAAAATAATATCTCATATTCATTAATTCACATTGACACTTCCAGAATATAAGAGTAACTAATCCCTATTATTCCTATCGGGATACAAAAGAAATCTAAATCCATCCCTGTAAAGTACGACACGATGAACATTTACACCTCCATATCGGAACTGGTCGGGAAAACACCTCTTCTGGAGCCAAGGAATTATGCTCAGGCACATCGTCTGAATGCCCGGCTCCTGCTCAAGCTGGACCACTTGAACCCGGCAGGCAGCATGAAAGACCGTATCGCACTCGCCATGATCAACGAGGCAGAAGCATCGGGCCAACTCAAATCGGGATCTGTCATCATTGAACCAACCAGCGGCAACACGGGCATTGGCCTGGCGGCTATTGCCGCTTCCCGGGGATACCGCATCATTCTTACCATGCCGGAAAGCATGAGCGTTGAACGACGAAATATTCTAAAAGCCTACGGAGCCGATATTGTCCTTACAGAAGACAGCCAAGGAATGAAAGGAGCCATCGCCAAAGCCCAGGATCTGGCGGCCACAACTCCGGGCTCCTTCATTCCCAGTCAATTCACCAACCCAACCAATCCCAGAGCCCACTATGAAACAACAGGGGTTGAAATATGGGAAGATACGGACGGAGAAGTAGATATCGTCGTAGCCGGAGTAGGCACCGGGGGAACAATAACCGGCATAGGCAGACTGCTCAAGGAACGCAAACCCGGAGGAATCACCGTCATTGCCGTGGAACCGGCAGATTCCCCCGTATTATCCGCCGGCCAGGCCGGAAGCCATCAAATTCAAGGAATAGGAGCTGGCTTTATCCCAGAAACCCTGGATACGGATATCTATGATGAAGTCATCACAGTTTCCAACGAAGATGCCTTTTCCACAGCTAAAGAATTGGGCGTCAAAGAAGGCATTCTAACTGGGATTTCCAGCGGAGCTGCCCTATGGGCTGCCGTCCAGGTTGCTAAAAGAAAAGAGAACACAGGGAAAAATGTAGTAGTGATCCTCCCCGATTCAGCGGATCGGTACTACTCAACTCCTCTGTTCATCTAACATCCCGTTCTTTTCTACCGGATACGGCTATCCACCTTCAACCAGCGCCAACATTCATGAACGCTCATTCCCCAACCGCTACAGACACGTTGCGACAAGCCGCAGCGCAATACGAAGGAAACCTTGTTTTTGCCACATCATTCGGGGCAGAAGACCAAGTGCTTACCCATATGATCTCCCATCTTGGCCTGAATATTCCTCTGGCGACTCTGGACACGGGGCGATTATTTCCGGAAACCTATGAACTCTGGACAAGAACGGAGGAAATATACGGCATTCGCATTATTCCTTATTTTCCGGCAGCGGAAGAAGTGGAAAGCATGATTCTGGACAAAGGTGTCAATCTGTTCCGCAACAGTGTGGAATACCGTCACGAATGCTGCAATATCCGTAAACTGCGCCCTCTGGAAAGACTCCTTGCCGGGAAAAAAGCGTGGATCTGCGGATTACGCTCCACTCAGTCCATCACCCGGAAAGGGCTTCATATCACAGAAAACGATGAGGCGAACGGCATCATCAAAATCAGCCCACTGGCCAACTGGTCAGAAGAGGATGTCTGGAACTATATCCGCGCCTACGGCGTTCCCTACAATCCCCTTCACGATGCAGGATTCCCCAGTATCGGGTGCGCCTGCTGCACAAGAGCTGTCAAGAGGACAGAAGATGTACGCGACGGACGATGGTGGTGGGAAGAGAAAGAACACAAGGAGTGCGGTCTACACCGCAAACCAAGACATTGATAACCAAAAATATACAAAATGAACAGCATTTACAGACTCAGCCAGCTAAAACAGTTGGAGGCAGAAAGCATTCACATTTTCCGGGATGCCATCAGCCAGTTTGAAAATCCCGTACTTCTTTATTCCATCGGGAAAGATTCCTCTGTACTGGTCCACTTAGCCAAAAAGGCATTCTATCCAGGCAGACTCCCATTCAAGCTTCTTCATATAGACTCCACATTCAAATTTCGCGAGATGATAGAATTCCGGGACAGATTCGTTCAGGAAAATGATCTGGATCTGATTGTCCACAGTAACCAGGAAGGCATTTCCGCCGGCGTCAATCCTTTTACTTACGGCAGCCGCAAATACACGGATATTATGAAAACACAGGCATTGATTCAGGCGTTGACCGCAGGAAAATATGATGCCGTATTCGGAGGCGCCCGCCGCGACGAAGAAAAATCACGGGCCAAAGAACGAATTTTCTCTTTCCGGGATAAATTCAACCAATGGGATCCCAAAAATCAACGGCCGGAATTATGGAACATTTATAACGGCCGTATCAATCCGGGAGAAAGCGTCCGTATTTTTCCTCTGTCCAATTGGACGGAACTGGATATCTGGCAATACATCCGCCTGGAAAAAATACAGGTTGTAGACCTGTATTTTGCTAAACCCCGTCCCATTGTGGAACGTGACGGCTCCCTTATTATGGCGGACGACGACCGCCTGCCTTTGAAACCGGGGGAAACACCGCAGATGAGAACCGTCCGTTTCCGTACACTGGGCTGTTACCCTCTAACTGGAGCCATAGAATCTACAGCTCGCACTGTAGAAGAGATTGTAGCGGAAATGCTGGAAACCAGGCTGAGCGAGCGTTCTTCCCGTATAATTGACCACGACGGTGATGCCTCCATGGAACAGAAAAAACGAGAAGGATATTTTTAACCCCTATTATGAACCATTCTGACGATACCTCTTATTTTTACCATTATGGACATCGACTCATACCTGAACGAACACGAAAATAAAAGCCTGCTACGCGTACTTACCTGCGGTTCCGTGGACGACGGGAAATCTACACTCATCGGACGCCTCCTTTATGACAGCAAACTGATTTTTGACGACCAGCTGGCAGAGCTGCGCAAAGCCAGTGAAAAAAATGGAACTGCTGGAGCAGGTAAAATTGATTACGCCCTGTTGCTGGACGGCCTTAGAGCGGAACGGGAACAGGGAATAACCATTGATGTAGCCTACCGGTACTTCACCACCCCACGCCGCAAATTCATCATTGCCGACTGCCCCGGACATGAACAATACACCCGGAACATGGCCACCGGAGCTTCCACGGCAGATGCCGCCATCATCCTGATTGATGCTCGCCATGGAGTACTCACACAAACGAAACGGCATGCGTTCATCGTCTCTCTTCTGAAAATACGGCACCTCATCGTAGCCGTCAACAAGATGGATCTTTTGAAATACTCTGAAGAAAAATTCCGGAAAATTGAAGAAGAATTCGGAAGCTTCACGCAACAGTTGAATATCCCGGATGTTCGTTTCGTTCCCATTTCCGCCATTGAAGGGGAAAATGTGACGCAAACAACAGGAAAAACGCCTTGGTACCAGGGCGATCATCTGCTTTCCATTCTGGAAACGCTGGATGCCAGCGACAGCAGGAATCTCCGGGATTTCCGCTTTCCGGTACAGACAGTCATACGGCCCAATCTCGATTTCCGGGGGGTCGCCGGCTCCATTACCTCCGGCTCCATCCGCAGGGGTGATCCTATCGTGACGTTGCCTTCGTTTCAAAACAGCCGGATCAAAAGAATCGTTACTCCGGACGGAGAACTGGAAGAAGCATTCTCTCCCCAAGCCGTCGTCTTGGAACTTGAGGATGAAATAGATATCAGCAGCGGTGACATGATTGTCAAAAAAGGGAATCTCCCCCATATAGAGGATCGGCTGGAAGCCCGTGTCATCTGGATGTCTGAAAAACCCCTTCTTCCCAGAAGCAAATACATTATGCGCCATGCGGGCAGAAATATCCAGGGGAGGATAGTAGAACTCCAATACGACATAGACGTCAATACACTGGAAAGCCGCCATGCAACGCAGCTTCCTCTGAATCATGTCGGCCGTATCGTCCTGGAAACCAGTTCCCCCTTGTTCTATGATTATTACCGGGATAACCGTTCCGGAGGAGCTTTCATCCTGATTGACCCGCTGAATAACGTCACAGCGGGAGCTGGTATGCTCCGCCCCCCTCACAGAGATAAGGTTCCCGAAAAAGAAAAGGAACAACTCCAAACATTCGTTTCAAGCGATGAACGCGCTGAAACCTTCGGGCATGGTGGAAAACAAATTTACGTAGCGGGAGAAGACAGCGAACTGGCACGCAGCTTCGCCAAACAGCTGGAACGGGAACTCCATCGGCTCAAGGCTCATACCTACGGTCTGGATTTCAAGGCAGAAGGCGTATGGGGCAGATCCGCTAGAGAAATCGTCAATGCCTCAGGCCTGCTGGCCGAAGCGGGGCTCATGAGCATTGCAGTGCTGCCGGGCCTTCCCGTCCTGCCCAGAAAAGCAAAGGGAACCTACTGCATCTGGCTTGGGAATGTCGTCTCCGCGCCAGAAACGGCAGACCGCATCCTCCCCCCTGCGAAAGCAAACGAAAATACTGCGTTTCTTCTGGCGCGCACTCTCTATGTGGAATTTTAATTTTATCCCATTTAAATACCTGTTCTACCATTTTATGAAAACTCTGCCTCTTGCATTAGATGCTCTCCTTTGTATTGGCGCTCTCCTGGTTCCAGCATTTCTGGCATCCTGTCGGGAAGCATCCGAACGGCAGGATCAAATACGCTTTGGCCTTTTCCCCAACGTAACCCATGTCCAGGGGTTGGTTGCCAGGCATTTCAGCCGCACGGGGGAGGGATGGTTTGAAAAACGCATCTTTGAACGGACGGGGAAAAACATCTCCATCCTATGGTATGCTTACAACGCCGGCCCCAGTGCCATGGAAGCCATGTTCGCCAATTCCCTGGATTTTACCTACGTTGGTCCGAGCCCTGCCATTAATGCGTATTCCAAATCCAATGGAACTCTCCTGCAAATAGTAGCAGGAGCCGTACAGGGAGGGTCCGGACTGGTCGTCCCCACCCATTCCGAAGCACGAACACAAAAAGACTTTCAAGGGAAAATCATCGCTACCCCCCAATTGGGCAATACTCAGGATATAGCCTGCCGGACATGGTTGGCCCTGGGAGGCGTAGCAGTCACTCAATCCAGAGGAGACGCAAGCATACTTCCTACCCCCAATCCAGAACAGATATCTCTCTTTCGTCAAGGAAAACTAGACGGATCCTGGACTGTAGAACCATGGATTAGCCGCCTGGAAAAGGAAGCCGGAGGCAAGCTCCTGTTTCTTGAAACGGATGCCGTAACTACTGTTCTGACAGCCCAAAAGAGAATTCTGGAAAAACAGCCGGACGTGGCACAGGCCATTATTGAAGCTCACAGAGAACTCACTTTCTGGATTATCGAACATCCCCAGGAAGCTCAAAAAATCGTCGTAGAAGAACTGAGGGAACTCACCCGTTCCAGCATTGATCCCTCTTTAATTCTCCATGCATGGCCCAGGTTAGTTCCCACTAACAAAATATCCGAAGAAAAGCTCCAAGCATTTGCCAAGGATACGGTACGGACTGGATTTTACAAGGAACTTCCCCGTGTCGAAGGCATCATCCGGAATGATAAAAATAATCCCAGCCATGAGTAGATTATCCATACGAAACGTTTCCAAAAGTTATTTTTCCAGAAAAAAATCGCTTCTGGCGCTTTCTTCTGCCAATCTGGACATAGGGGAAGGAGAATTCATCTGCCTGGTAGGTCCAAGCGGTTGTGGCAAAACAACTCTGCTGAATATGATCGCCGGTCTGATCAAATCGGATACGGGAAGCATTTCCTATGATGGAGAAATAATCTCAGGTCCTGGACCGGACAGGACAGTCGTTTTTCAGGATTTCGCCCTGTTCCCGTGGTTAAACGTGCTGCACAATGTAGAATTCGGTCTCCGATTTACCGGAATTCCCCGCAGAAAACGTTGCCAAATAGCTTTGAAAAACCTGAAATCAGTAGGCTTGGACAACTTCACGCAAGCTCGTATCCATGAACTCTCCGGAGGAATGAAACAACGCGTAGCCATAGCCCGGGCTCTTGCATTGCGCCCCAGGGTTCTTCTGATGGATGAGCCCTTCGCGGCATTGGATGCCATGACCAGGGAACAACTTTATGCGGATCTCCAGGCCATTTGTGCCGGGCATGGGATTACCGTCGTCTTTGTTACTCATAATGTACGGGAAGCCGTATGCCTGGGAGACAGAGTCATTTTATTTTCCTCCCACCCTGGACGTATTTGCGGAGAATTCTGCATTCGTTTGCCGCGACCGCGCCAAATCAATGATCCGGGAGTAGCCCGGCTATCCTCAAACATCACACGTGCATTAAAATTGGTTTCCAGAACCGCAGAAGAAAAACAAGACACACAGACATCATGCATTCTTCCATAAAAAGCATCATCCAATCCTCAGTATTCATCTTTCTAGCTATAGCTATATGGGAATACGGGTCTCTGTCCGGCTGGTGGAGGCCTTTCCTATTCCCGGCACCTTCCACCATAAGCGGCTATCTTGAAGAAGCAATCAGGGACAACTCTCTCTGGTCCGCTACGTTCGTTACCATTAGGAGACTGTTCCTGGGGTACCTGGCAGGAATCTCCATCGGGATTCCAGCAGGACTTTTATCTGCCCGTTTCCAAATAATAAGAAACACCATCGGAGTTCTGGCACTGGGATTTCAAGGGCTTCCCAGCGTTTGCTGGGTCCCTCTGGCCATCCTATGGTTCGGTCAGGAAGAAGCGGCCATCTTGTTCGTTGTCATCATGGGTACTGTCTGGTCAGTCATACTGGCCACAGAAAATGGACTTGCCAACATCCCTCCAATTTATGCTCGCGCAGCTCGGACAATGGGAGCCGGTTCTGCCTACACGCTGCTCTTCGTCACGCTTCCGGCCTCTACACCATTCATCGTCAGCGGCATGAAGCAAGGTTGGGCCTTCTCCTGGCGCTCCCTGATGTCTGCAGAAATTTTTGTTCCCATCCTGACAGGATTGGGATTGGGACAGCTCCTGCACTTCGGAAGAGAACTCAATTCCATGGAGCAGGTCATGGGAATCATGTTCGTTATTATTCTCTTAGGCCTGCTCTCAGATAAACTCATCTTCTCCCCCTGGAACAATCTATCTACAAACGCTGGGGGACAAATCTAGCTTAACCCACAGAAAATATTATGATTAAAGAAGGATACACATCCAACGAACGAATCAAGGAGGAAAGCGATTTCCTCAGAGGTAATATCTCTAACCTCCTCCATGACGATAGCATTACCCATTTCCCGTCCGAAGAAGAATTTCTGCTGAAATTCCATGGAATCACCCAGCAGGATAACCGAGATGAACGGCTTATCCGAAAGAAAAACGGACAGGGACGAAATTGGTTATTCATGTTGAGGTTACGCCTCCCCGGAGGCCGTATCACACCCAGTCAATGGCTGGCTGCGGAAACGCTAAGCGACCAATTCGGTAACGGCACTCTTAAACTTACGACACGCCAAGCCATTCAAATCCACGGAGTCGTTAAGCAGGATTTAAAACAGACCCTGAAAGATATCCATCACGCGGCCATCACCACGATTGCCGCCAGTGGAGACGCCACACGCAATGTCATGGTTTCTCTGCACCCGGAAGATTCCGGCATCCATGAGACAGTCTTCAATCAAGCCCAGGAACTCTCCCGAAAACTGGAACCGCAGACACATGCCTATCATGAAATATGGCTGGATGCCAAACGAATCTACTCGGGCGAGGAGGAGGAGCCTCTGTACGGTCCCGGATATTTGCCGCGCAAATTTAAAATCGCTTTTACGCTTCCCCCGGAAAATGATGTGGATGTATACGCCCAGGACTTGAGCTTCGTGGCTATTGAAAAAGAGGGAAAACTCCTGGGATATGATATCCTGGCCGGCGGAGGAATGGGCTATGCTTACGGCAATCCCGGATCTTTCCCCCGCCTTGCGGATATTATCGGATTCTGTTTCCCGGAACAGGTGGAGGAAGTAGCCCGGCAGGTGCTTTTGATCCATAAAGAATTCAGCACCCGCAGCAACAGAAAAACATCCCGGCTCAGGTACACCATTGCCGGTAAAGGACTGGGCTGGTTCACTAACGAACTTGCAACACGCCTTCCATTTCCTCTTCAAGAGGCCAAACCTTTTTCATTATCTACGAACGGAGATGCCGCAGATGTTCCTGGCCGACAAACCATTGAAATTGAAGGCGGCCGCATCCAAAATTCAAACAGGCAACAGCTTAAAACCGCTTTTCACGAAATAGCTTCCATTCATCAAGGAGATTTTTTCATCACAGGTAATCAAAATCTGGTCATTGACGGCATCACACCAGATACTGCCGTGCGAATCAAATCCATCATTAGGAAGTACAATCTTCTCCCCAACGATTCGGGACTCAGGCGCAATTCCTCCGCTTGTACCAGCCTGCCATTTTGTCCGCAGGCTCTTACAGACTCCGAAAGACTACTTCCAAAACTGGTGGATGAACTGGAATCACAGTTAAAAGAACTGGGGCTATGGGACGAAGAAATTTCTATACGCATGACCGGGTGTCCCAACGGATGCTCCAGGCCGTATCTGGCAGAACTGGCTTTCGTCGGCAGAGGTCCGGGCAAGTACAATATCTGGATGGGCGGTTCCAGAAGAGGAGACAGACTAGGCTTCGTCTATCAGGAATCTGTATCCGTAAAAGAAATCGTAGACGTGCTCCGACCAGTATTTGCACGTTTTGCGGCAGAACGCAACCAAGGGGAAGGATTCGGGGACTGGAGCATCCGCTCATTACATCCGCAATCTTTATAAAAGCATAAACATCCGGAGCCGTTTTTGCCGTAGACGGCTCCGGGACAAATCCTGCTATATTTGAAAATCAAAGAGATATTCCAGAAAACAAAATCATGAAACCTTTTTCTCCCCCCTCTAGGAAAAGTATTCCTTCGTCGCCGCCAGGAACTCTCATTCAGCCCATCTCTGCCGCAACGGCATAATATTTTTATTAAAGACCTTTAGAATCTTCCTTCTCTTCCTTCAAATCTCCCTCCGCTCATTCCGCCCGGCCGACGCTGAAACAATACACGGCGGGGTTAATCAGGGCCAGGGGAAGATAAAACACGGCAAAGGAAAGGGAGCCGCCATACAAAACCAGGCACAGGATGGACATGACAAACAGCACGCTGATTTTCAAGCTCCGCGCCCAGTCCAGACGATGCACCAGCCAGACCAGGGCGGCGCACACAAAACCAATAACCGCGCACAACACGCCGCCCAGGGTCAGAAACTGCATGTAGCTGGAACAGAACTGCTCCAGCCACCGCACATTATCCGGACCCGGAGGATTCCCTTCCCAGGCAAAAACACCCGGCGGCAACAGCACCCACAACAGCACGGAAAAACATACCAGACGGTCCGTATTAAGGCGATAAGTCATGCGCTTTCATGATACCATTTCCGTGCACGGGATAACAAGGGAAATCGCCCGTACGCCGCGGTTCCGGGAACGGCAGGGTTTACAAGGGGGCAAAGGCGGACTCTCCGGCTCCATTAACGGCTATTCCGTCTATTTCCACCAGCCAGCCGGGGCGGCATACAGGGGCTTTCAGCATCACATGCGGCACAGCGGCCAGCGGAGAGTCCATCAGCCGGTTCCGGACCGTTTCCCGGTCCGCCCAGTCGCGCAGGTACACTACGGCCTGCTTCAGGTCGGACAGGCTTCCCCCGCTCCTTTCCATCAGGGCGCTCATATTTTCCAGGGTGCGGGCCGTCTGGCCCACCACGTCCCCCGGATGGACAATGTTTCCCTCCGCGTCAATACTGGCGGTGCCGGAAAGGAAATAATGGGAGCGGTCCCCGTACACAATACGGACGCCGCGCTCAAAGGCCACCCGGTACACATGCGTGGGGGACAGGTAGTCCGGCGCTTCCATGTACCGGACCTGCCCGGGCTCCAGCCCCGCGATGCCCAGACTGTCCATATGCAGCAGGCGGCCCGGCAGCTCCGTACAGCCTTCAATGCCGGTACTGGCGATGAAATGGCTCTCCGGAGTCAGCCCGTAACGGTCAAAGCATCCGTTGCGGCCTTCCACCAATCCCCGGTAGTTGTTGTCAATGTCCCGGCAATAAATCCAGGTGCGGTGAATCAAATCCGGCACGGCTCCCCCCTGTAAGGCGGCAATCCGGTCCAGCCAGCGGAATTCCTCCCGCATCTGGCCGCAGCTGTCCGGGGAGGAGAATTCCCTCTTGCCCGCCAGGAACAGCCGGTAATGCGCCCGGATGGCTTCCACGACCGTTCCGCCCTGTTCCGCCATATGCCTTTTTCCCAACATTCCGCCGATGTGCCAGGCTTCCAGAGCCACGCGGGCCCCATTCGCAGGGGGCTGGCCAACCATGGAAACATAGGAGTTCCTCTCCCCTATCATCCGCCGCAGCGCAGCCGACTGGCGCACCGGGTCGCTGACATGGAAACGCAGCAGGAATTCATCTTCCTCCCCTCCCCCCAGATTGCGGTACCTGGCCATCAGGGAATGCAGTTCTTCCTCAAAACTTGCGCCCGGCTCCGCCGTCATGCAGAAGAAGCGTTCTTCCGCCCCGTTTTTGCCGGACCATTCCAGTTGTTCAGGTGCATTCGCCGTCATCATGCCCTCCCGCCCCTTTACAGGGACTGCACGTAATTGATCAAATCCTCCAGTTCACGGTTATTCAGGGAACTCGTCTTCCCTCGGATATCCCCCGGATTGCAGGTCGTGATGGCTTCCCGGATCGTCTTCGCACGGCCATCGTGCAGGTAAGGGGCGGTCCGCCACACTTCCACCAGGGAGGGCACCAGAACGCTTTTACCTTCATCCAGCCCCGTGGCCGTCCCCGTGGCCACCAGTTCCTTGGTAGTGAAGTAAGGATGGGGGTGGCACCGCACGCACCCGGCTGTTTTAAACACTTCCCTGCCCCTCCGGGCAGATTCGGACAAAGTCCCCCTTTCCACGCCGGGAGCATGGCACTGGGCGCACCCCTCCCCCCCTGTCTGCTGTTTGGAAGGGGTATGCGCCACCAGGAACGGGCTGGGAACTTCCTTCATGTTTTTCAGGTATGCATTCACGCATTCCGCCAATTCACCGGAAGGTTCCAGAAACTGGATGTGCACAAAGCCTGCCGTCACGGCCACTTCCGCAGAGGCGCGGACGCCCAGCGTCATCACCGGGCTTGTCCGGTGGGAAAGGAACATGGTGCGCGTATTTTTCGGGTTGCCCATGCCGTCATTCAGCAGATCCCAGTTCAGGCCGTCCACCCGGCCGTCCGGGTGGCAGGTGGCGCAGCTCTGCCACCCCTGGAAGCAATGGGAGGCATCATTAAAATACCGTTCCCCCAGTTTTTCCCGGGAAGGCCGGAATTGGCCGTTCAGGGGAATTGCCCTGGATTTGCAGGCATCCTTCAGGGAGACTTCCGCCAGAGAATCAGAAAAGTAGCCGGCTACATAAACGTTTTTCCCATCGGAGGCCACGGAGCGCGGGCCGTTCAAGGGCAGCGCGATCCGGGTGCGGAGACCGTGCAGGAAACCAAGCCTTTCGGAAACCGGCTCATTGCCCCGGCCTTCCCGTTTCATGCGCTCCAGCAGGGCCGGGAAATCAATTACGGAGAGTTCATGCGTCCCCGCATGCGTCACAAACAGTTTTCCGCCATCTCCGGAAAAAGAAACGCCCCACGGGTTGGCCGCCCCCGCATCCGGGTCATCCAGCAGAACGGGATGGGGCTTGTCCGGCTCGTCCGTATCGATAACCGTCACGGCATTCGTGTTCATCCAGCCGCGGTCCAGCTGCGTGGTGGGCACCTGGTACCGGCTCAATACATGCGCCACGGCCAGATAGCGGCCATCCGGGCTTATCGCCATGCCGCGCACGCCCTGCGTCCCGTTGGAAAGCGGGAAATGGACAGCTTTTCCATCTTCCACCAGAGTCAGCGCGGCAGCCGTGAAATCCCCGTCCGCAGCCCCGGCCGGCAAATGGCCGGCAGCCCAGATTTTCCTGCCGTCCGGAGAAACGGCCAGCGCTACGGGTTCACGGGGGACATTCCAGGAATCCAGCACGGTTCCCGTAGCGGCATCCATTTCCAGCACGCGGGAATCAAACCGGCAGGCCACATACAGCTTTCCCCCCCGCACCACGGGAGACATGGGCGTATGCCCGGCAGGAAAAGAACGCTTCAACGCCCCGCTTTCCAGGTCCACTACTTCTACTGCTCCGCGCGGGCCGCCTTCCGCCACATAGGCCGTTGCTCCATCCACGGCCATTCCGTTGGGAGGCTGGGCCAGCCGGATGCTTTTCACCTTTTCCCCGGAAGCAGGGTCCACCAGTTCCAGCACGCAGCTCTCATGCCCCAGCACGGCAACCAGGTGATCGACGACCTTCACATCCACCGGAGCCAGCGGGCCGGAAGCAGCATCCGGTCCCTGCCTGCATGAAATGAGGGCCAGCAGGCAGCAAAGGGCAGTCGCAGAAGCGCGGAACATTTTTGTCAGTTTCATGGCAATTTCAACAATCAGTCTTCTATGATCACCCGGAACCCCACGTTGTACACCGGACGCCAGCCAGGATATCCCCAGCGCCAGGAGGACGTGGCCCTCCTGGGACGGTCATACCAGGAACCGCCGCGCACCGCACGGGGAACACGGGAGTCCAGGCCTTCATTGCGCCCGTCCCCTTCCTTCCAGGGGTAAGGCCTGTATTCGGAACGGGTCCATTCCGCGGCATTGCCGATCATGTCGTATAATCCGTAGGCATTCGGCCTGTAACTCTTGACGGGGGCCAGGTGGAGCTTCCCGTCATCGTATTTCTCATCCCTCGGCACGAAGTCCCAGAAACGGTTGGGATTTTTAATCGGCCTGGGATCCACGCCGGAAACGGCCAGTTCCTTCAGCGTCACGTCCCCCAGGTTGGCATACGCGGAAAAATCCGCATCCCGCTCCCCGAAGAAGAAATCCGTATCCGCGCCTCCCCTGGCCGCGTATTCCCACTGCGCTTCCGTAGGCAAGGTCACTTTTTTCCCGGTTTTCCCGGAAAGCCAGCGGCAAAATTCCATGGCCCTGGCCCAAGGCACCCGGATGACGGGAAAACGCGGATCGGCATCCATGTCGTAGCCGGGCCTCACCTGGTCCTTGTAATGCATGTCATACCATCCGTTAGCATACTCCGGGTCGAAGCGGCGGTATTGCTCCAGCGTCACTTCCGCCTCTCCCATCCAGAACGGCCTTTCAATCCCCACCGTGGAAACAGGACGTTCCGCCGGTGTTTCCCGTTCATTCCCCATCCTGAACTTCCCTGCGGGAATGCGGCGGAATGTCATGTTCACGCCGTCGCCCAAATCCACAGTCAGCGTTTCATTACGCGGTTCCGGAACGGGAACGCTCTTTCCTCCGGCGCGAGCAATGGGCTTCCCGGCGTCAGGTTTGGAAACGCCGGCGCTTCTCCGGAACAGGGAATCCTTCATCGTCACGTAATTACGTTCCGCTCCTGAAAATCTGCCGTGCAGGTCATAACGGCGTTTCAGCAGCCCTTCATTGCGCTCTCCCGGCCATTCGCCCAGATAGGGGGCGTTCATGTCCATCCACGTGACCAGGCGGTTCCAGTCCTCCTGCGGCATTTCCACGCCATGGTGGCCTTTTTTAAGGAGCTGGTAAAGCTCCGACGTATCCGCGAAAAACTCCGTGGGGGCCAGCCCCAGATAGTTCCCCTCCGGGCCGTTGCGGCGCACATAGGGGTGCAGGTTCCAATAAGAGACGGAACCGGGGGCGGGAGCCCCCTTGGCGGCCTCCAATGTCATGAAATCCGGCACTCCTCCACGGGCCTTGCTTTCCGCTGTGTGGCAGCGTATGCAATGGCGGTCCAGCACAGGCTGCACTTCATTCATGAAGGAGAAAGTGCGCGCCGGACCGTACCACGGAACAATAGGAGCGGGTTTCTGGCGGGAAGCCATGACGGCCCTGGCGGGGGGAGCGCAGTTCTGCCGTTCATGGCAGCCGATGCAGCTGAGCGTTTCCCCCGGCATGGCGGTAAACCAGCTCCGCATCAGCGCCAGGGCGCGCCCCTCCCCGTCCAGCACCTGAAGCGTCAGAGGCTGGCAGGCGGGAGCCGTGAAGATGGCGGAACCGTCAGGATTCACGGGCACGGTGCCGTACAGCACTTTCAAGTCCCAGTTGCTTTCCATGCCCATGGCATAGTGGCTTCCCGTATTGCGGGGGCTGTACTCGGACATAAACACGCGCAGGGCCTTGGCTTCCCCTCTGGGCACTCCGGCCATGGCGCGGCCCCGGTACACGTCGGAAATATAAACCGTAGCCGTCTTGCTTTCCGTATTCACCCGGTCATGTAGCACGGGCGGTTTTTTGCGTGGCCCCAGGGGCGCTGGGTCTGCATAGACGAAGTAGGAGGAGGCCGTGAGAGGAACGATGTTATCGTATATGTCGCACCAGACCACATTGGTCACGCCCTGGTTGCCGGAGGGGGAGGAAACGGCCAGGAAACACTCGTCATTCAAAGGATAAGGTTCTGCGAAATAAGGAGTCTTCAATCCCTGAACCAGCTGATCTTTGGTCACGTTTTCCACGGGCTTTCCATACCCCGGAATCTTCTGAACGGCACCCTCCGTGGCGGTGCGCCCCCTGTTCACGTCAAAGAGGACCAGTTCCCCCAGCCTCTTGACTCCATGATGCCCGCTGACAATGCCCGCAAACATGCCCGGCCTGCCGGGGAGGAGCCGTGCGTTGAACAAGCTGTTGGGCCAGTAGGAGTTGGAACCATAGTATTCCTTCTGGTCGCTGCCGTCCGGATTCATGTGCATCAGCACGCGGCTGAAATAGTGGGCGCTTTCCGTGTACTCCCAGCGCAGGAACATCACCCTGCCGTCCGGCAGCATGGTAGGGAACCAGTTATTGTCCTGGTCAAAGGTAAGCCGGCGGGTCGTTTTCTGTTCCCGGTCGTAAAGGTGGAGGTTGCCCACGTAATCCACCCCGGCCACGCAGGGCACCCCCTGCATGCCGGAAGTATTGACGAAAATAATCCGGCCGTCCGGCAGGTAGCAGGAATTATAGCTGTCCGTATCCGCCGGCATATGCGCGGTAAGGGATTCCTTTTTCCCGGTTTTCAAATCCAGCTCAAAAACGTCCCAGGGCCTGCTTTCCTTCTTGCCGAATCCGTTCCCGGTGAACATGAGCTTCTCCCCGGAAAAATCAACATCCAGATGCCCGACCCAGCGGTCGTCCGCCAGCAGCTGCTCCACAGGGGAAGAAGAGGAAACCCCGTTAAATTTCACAATGCCGCTGCGGTATCTGCGCCCGGGCCCCGGCATGCTGGAAATACCCTGCCAGTTCGCCGGACGGTCATGATTGAAAGAACTTTTCCCGGACGGATTGAAACGCCGCACGCTCACCCATTCCTTCAGGCCGTTCTGTTCCGGCAGGGCTTCAATCAGGGCTTTTCTCCGCAGATCCACCATCTCCCGCAGCAGGGCCGCCTGTCCCGGCCCGGCCTGCTCCACCCACCGGTCCAGCGGCCCCAGCTCCTTCTCCCACTCATCCAGCCGTGCCAGGAAACCTTCCGCACCGGCGTACCGTTCCCCGTACTTGTCCCGGTTTCGCTTCACCGCGCGGCGGATGGCCGCAGAGTCATAATAGGCCGCCAGCTTCTTCAGCCTGAGGAAACGGACTCGTTCCTGAATGGCTTCCTGATGCTTAACCAGGTCATCCCAGGAAGAAACAGCTCCAATACTCTCCGCGGGAACGGAAAGAATTTCCGCCAGCGCGGCACCGGCTGCCTTCCCGTCCGGCCACGCCTGAAATACGGGAACCAGCAAAACCATCGCATCCCCGCAATCGTCAGCGGCAGCAGGCTCGGCAAGGGAAGCCGCATACTCCGCCGTCCGCGTCCACACCTGCCGCATCCATGCATCCTTTTCTTTCGCGGAAGGCGCAGGCGGGATTACGGCCAGCTCCCGCAACCAGGGCTGCAAACCGGAAGCGTGGAGCATTCCGGCACACAGCAAGGCGCAGGAACATGAAAAAAGACGCAGAAAGGAAATATAATCAGGCATGGCATACGGTTTTAAAATAATACGCCAGGGAAATTCTTTTTCATTCAATAGGAAGACTACTTTACGGCATTTTCTCTCAAACGTCAGACAATGAATGAATAACTTAATTGATTCGGATTTCTAGACCGGAAGCCAAACATGAATTTCAAAAGACCCCGGCTGAAATCATCGCGGGAGTGGAAGAAGAACCGGGAGGAATGAAACTCCATGAGGTGGTCCGTCTGATCAACGACATCGCCGCCCGTTATGAAGTGGCAGCCCTCACGATAGCCGAGCCGATGCCGCGCCTGGCGATCAAGATCAGAAACATGCTCAGCCAGCTCCCTCTGCTGAAGCCGGACGCCCCGCCGGCCCAGCCGGGCAGGAAACGGCAAAATTAAAATCATCCTGCCGTCGATTCCCGGTCTTTGGAAAAGACAGGCAGAGGAAGAAAGGGACAACCGGACATTCAGGCATCCTCCAGCATCCGGGGGCGCAGCAGGTACACCTTGTCCCGGCGGCGCACCTGTTCGGGAACCGCCAGATAGACGGTTTCTCCCTTTTGAGCGGCTTCTACGGGCTCCATGCCCTCTGCCGTCTCCCTCCGCATGGCTGCCACTTCCATGCGGACGGCTCCCGTAGTGGGGCCTGTTATGAGGATGGTCTGCCCCGCGGACAAGCCGCCGGCTTCCAGGAACAGGGCCGCCACCCCGTTCTTCTTATAAAAGTTCTCTACCCTGGCAATGTGGATCTTCAACAGGGCAGCGCGGCTGTTGGCGGAACCGCTCCATTCCCCCCACTTCACGCCCAGGTAATAGCCGCCTTGCCAGAATCCCCGGTTGAAAACGGATTCCAGCCGTTTCATCCACGCTTCCGCCCTGTCCGCGGAAAAGGTTCCGTCCTGGCATGCCCGCGCGGCTTCCCGGTACACGGAGGTAACCGTCCTGACGTAATCCGAGGAACGGCCGCGCCCTTCCAGCTTCAGCACGGAAACGCCCGCGTCCAGAAGCTGGTCCAGCACCGGAATGGTGCACAGGTCCTTGGGAGACATCACGTATTTGTTGTCTATCACCAGTTCATTGCCCGTTTCCTCATCCGTCACGCGGTAGGCGCGGCGGCAGTTCTGGAAGCAGGCCCCCCGGTTGGCGGAGGAGTTGTAGGCCGCCAGGCTCATGTGGCATTTGCCGGACACGGCCACGCATAACGCCCCATGGGCGAAAATTTCCACCCGCAGCAGCTCCCCGGAAGGGCCTTTCACGCCCTCCTTCCGGATGGATTCAATGATATGCCTGATTTGCGCCAGGGTGAGTTCCCGGGCCAGCACCACCACATCCGCGTACTGCGCGTAAAATTTGACGGAGGCCATGTTGCAGACGTTGGCCTGCACGGACATATGGACTTCCAGCCCAATGGAACGCGCATAAGAAATCACCGCCAGGTCGGAAGCGATGACGGCATCCACACCGGCTTTCCGGGCGGCGTCGCACAGGGCATGCACCGCCTCCAGCTCTTCATCGTACACAATGATATTCAGTGTCAGATAAGCTTTGGCGCCCGCCTCATGGCAGCGCTCGACGATTTCCGGCAAATCTTCTTCCGAAAAATTGACCGTGGCGCGGGAACGCATGTTCAGCTTTCCTACTCCGAAGTACACGGAGTCCGCTCCGCCCTGCAAGGCGGCCGCCAGAGATTCAAACGACCCCGCCGGGGCCATGATTTCTATCCGGTTTTGAAAAGGCATGGGTCAAAGTCCTCCGGGTTCTTCCATCAGAATGACGGAAATTCTTCCCTTGGGAAAGCATTTAACAATGGACATGTGAATATTGCACAGGCGGTCCGGGGAATTGCAATCCGCGCAGATTCCGGTGTGCATGCAGGGAGTCCTGAACCCTTCATGCCGCCTGGCGTTCAGGGGCGCAATGCGGCGGATGCGTTCCCGGGCCTCTGCCGGCGTGGCCACCAGCTTGTTGGAACCGGCCAGCAAAATGACACGCCGGGGTCCGAATGCCACCGGAGCCACACGGTTGCCCACCATGTCCACCCAGTGCAGGGTCCCTTCCATGCTGACGGCATTGACGCCGGTTAAAAACAGGTCCGCCGTCATGCCCTGGCGGCGGATTTCCCATTTCTCCTCCCGCACCATGCCCGGAACAAAGCCGTCATAGAACTGAATGTCCGGATTGGAGCGCAGGTCATCAAGAATGCCCGCAGCCTTCAGGGTCATGGAATCCCCATAGGAAGCGGACGACGGCCTGAACTCCCGCACCAGGCCGCGCATCACCTCCGCAGCCTCCCTCAGGCCCGGCACTACAAAACTCCGGAATCCACGCCGTTCCAGACGTCCGGCACATTGCTCCAATGAAAGGGGGTCTTCCATAAAAACGGCCCATGAAGCCCCCTGCTCCGGCATGGCGCCGGAGCAGGAAAACCTGGATGTTATTCTTCCGCCGGAGCTTCCATTTCACCGGACACTTCCCCGGCTCCTGCGTCTTCCGTTTCCGCCGGGGCTTCTTCATCTTCATCATCGGGAATGACGATGGAAATGTCTTGGATGGATTCGCCCTCATTCAGCGTCATGAGCTTCACGCCCTGGGTGGCGCGGCCCGTTTCACGCACAGTCGCCACCTTGATGCGGACGGATTGTCCGGCCGTGGTCATCAGCATCAGCTCGTCCTCATCGGACACGACCGTGGCGGAAACCACCTTGCCGGTCTTATCCGTGCAGTTCATGGTCTTGATGCCGGTGCCGCCGCGGCCCTGCGTGCGGTATTCATCAAAGGAAGTGCGCTTGCCGAGGCCGTTTTCAGAAGCCACCAGCAGGGTTTTCTGCGGGTCCACAATGGCCAGGGCCACAACGTAGTCCCCCGCCCGCGGGCGGATGCCGCGAACGCCGATGGTGTTGCGGCCCTGCGTACGCAGATCTTCTTCCGGGAAGCGGATGCTCATGCCGTCATGCGTGACGAGCACGATTTCATCGGCCCCGTTGGTAAGTTCCGCGTTCACCAGACTGTTGCCTTCCTCCAGATTAATGGCAATGATGCCGGCCTTGCGGTAGTTGGCGAAATCGTTCAGGCTGGTTTTCTTCACCGTGCCGTCCTTCGTGGCGAAAACAACATTGCCGCTGCCTTCCGCAAAGGTAATGTCATTGCCTTTTTCATCCACCCGGCGTTCCAGGCGCAGGATGGCAGCGATGGCTTCTTCCGGCTGGAGATCCAGCAGATTCTTGATATTGCGGCCCTGCGCGCTGCGCGCCGCTTCGTCAATCTCATACACGCGGTCCACGTACACGCGCCCGGTGTTCGTAAAGAACATCAGGTAGTCGTGGTTCTGGGCGGCGAACAGGTGTTCGATAAAGTCCGCTTCCGCATCCTTTTTGGCTCCCCTGGTAGTGGCAGCCTTCACGCCCTTGCCCCCGCGCGCCTGCACGCGGTATTCCGCGGAGTTGGTGCGCTTGATGTAGCCGCTGTGCGTGATGGTGACGATCATCGTGTCATTCGGGATGAGATCCTCAATGGCCATATCCCCGGAGAAGGGAATGATGCGCGTGACGCGCGGCGTGGCGTACTTGTCCTTAATCGCCTTCAGTTCGTCCTTTACAATGCCCAGCACGCGGGATTCGTTCGCCAGAATATCCAGGTAGTCCTTGATGCGGACCAGCAGTTCCGCGTATTCCCCGGAAATCTTGTCGTTTTCCAAGGCGGTCAACTGGTACAGGCGCAGGTCCAGGATGGAGTTCACCTGGCGTTCCGTGAAGACGTAGCGGTCCCCCTGGATGGAGGCCTGGGAACGGATCAGGATGCCCAGGCTTTCCGCCGTCTGCGTGGAGAAGGTGTAATTCTGCAGGCGTTCACGGGCTTCATCCCGGTTTTTGGAATCCCGGATAATGGAAATGAAGTCATCCATGTGGTGCAGGGCCAGCAGGAAGGCTTCCAGGCGCTCGGCATCCTTCTCCGCATCCCCCAGCAGATAGCGCGTGCGGCGCACGACCACCTCGCGGCGGTGCTCGATATAGAAGTTGATGGCGTCCATCATGGCGAGCGTCTTGGGGCGGTTGTCATGAATCGCCAGCATATTCACCGCAAAGGAAGTTTCCATGGAGGTGAGCTTGTAAAGCTGGTTCATGACCACCTGCGGGCGGGCATCCCGCTTCAGCTCGATTTCAATGCAGGTTTTCTCATCGGAAAGGTCACGGATGCCGGAAATATCCGTCAGGATTTTATCCTTGTACAGTTCCGCAATGCGTTCCTGAAGGGCGGCGCGGTTCACGCCATACGGCACTTCCCGGATGATGAGAAGATCCTTGCCGGAATCCGTTACTTCCATGTCTATCTTGCCGCGGATGCGCACGGAGCCGCGCCCGGTGCGGAAGTAGTTGTCAATGCCTGAAAAGCCCAGCACGTCGCCCCCGGTGGGAAAATCCGGCCCCTTGATGTACTGGCGCAGCTCTTCCACAGTCATGTGGGGATTGTCAATCACGGCGCAAATGCCGTCCACCACTTCCCCCAGGTTGTGCGGAGGCATGTTGGTGGCCATCCCCACGGCAATCCCCGTGCCGCCGTTCACCAGAAGATTTGGGAAAGCGGAGGGGAACACGGTGGGTTCCGTGTGTTCATTGTCGTATGTGGGAACAAAATCCACGGTGTCCTTGTCCAAATCCGCCATCAGGGCCACGCCCATGCCGGAGAGCTTGGCTTCCGTGTATCGGGCAGCGGCGGGGGGGTCTCCGTCCGGCGTGCCGAAGTTGCCCTGGCCGATCACGAGAATATCCCGCATGGACCAGTCCTGCGCCATGTTCACCAGGGTGCCGTAAATGGCGGCATCCCCGTGAGGGTGGTAGTTACCCATCGTGTCGCCCACGATTTTGGAGCATTTGCGGGTCTTGCCCCCAGGGGACAGATTGAGTTCCTTCATGGCGTACAGGATGCGCCGCTGGGAAGGTTTGAGGCCGTCTCTCACGTCCGGCAGGGCGCGGGAGATGATGACGGACATGGAGTAGTCCAGGAAAGAAGTGGAGAGCTCACTGGCTACATCCACCGGTTTGATTCTATTATTTTCCATGGTGCTGAAAGAGAGTGCGGGGGTTAAATGTCAAGGTTGCGGACATTGAGGGCATGATCCACGATGTAATTCTTGCGGGGTTCCACCACATCCCCCATCAGGATGGTGAACATTTCATCGGCCCTGACGGCGTTGTCATCGTTCAGGATGACGCGGAGCAGCTCGCGCCGTTCCGGGTCCATCGTCGTCTTGAACAAGTCCTTGGCATCCATTTCACCCAACCCTTTGAATCGCGTGATTTCCACCCCGCGCTTGCCGATGGAGATGACGGATTCCAGAATGTCCATGACGGAGAACAGGGGCGTTACTTTTTCCTTATCCCCTTCACCCTCCACCAGTTCAAACAGGGGCGTATCCATGGAGACAATCATATTCCCCGGAATGCCCAGTTCCGCCAGCCGGGCCAGGGCCCGCGTGATGGCTTTGGCTTCATGCAGTTCATGAGTGATGGAGCGGCGGCTGGGCCCCTCCCGTTCCGGAAGCGGATTTTCCAGCAGCTCCTCTTCCGAGGGCGTGCCAAAGATGAAAAGGTCCCTGTTTTCCTCAGAAAAGGCGGTCAGGGCCTCCATGTCATGGAAGAAGAGTATTTCCTCTTCATTGCCGCAGCGCACCTTCACCAGGAATTCCGGGAATTCCCCGTTGGCCTCCCGATGGCTGAGCAGGTCTTCCAGGGAACCGCCCTGCGCCTGCATGGATTCCGTATAGCGCTGGAGGTTGACCAGCGTTTCCAGAATGGCGGAGAGTTCTTCGGGAGAGAAGGAACGGGAGCCGTCCGCGAAACGCAGGGTCACGTCATTAACGGCCAGTTCAATCAGTTTGTGGTTCAGGGCCACGTCATCCTGCACGTACTCTTCCTTTTTCCTGCGGATGATGCGGTACAGGGGCGCCTGGGCGATGTACAGATACCCGGCGCGCACCAGCTGCGGCATGTGGCGGCAGAAGAAAGTGAGAAGGAGGGTGCGGATGTGGGCGCCGTCCACGTCGGCATCAGTCATGATGATGATTTTGTGGTAGCGCACGCGGTCCAGCTTGAAGGAGGCTTCATCGTCCCCTTCCCCGATTCCGGCGCCGATGGCCGTAATCATGTTCTGGATTTCCTTGCTCCCCAGGGCTTTGTCCAGGCGGGCCTTTTCCACGTTCAGCACTTTCCCGCGCAGGGGCAGGATAGCCTGCGTGCGGCGGTCGCGCCCCATCTTGGCGGAACCGCCTGCGGAATCACCTTCCACAATGAACAGCTCGCACTTCGCGGGATCCCGGTCGGAACAATCCGCCAGTTTGCCGGGGAGGCCGCCGATGGAGAGGGCGCTCTTGCGGACTGTTTCACGCGCCTTGCGGGCGGCTTCCCGGGCACGAGCGGCCGTGATGCTCTTCTCGATGATCTTCTTGGCCATCGCCGGGTTTTCTTCAAAGTACGTCTTGATTTCCTCGTACACGACATTGCCCACCACGCCTTCAATCTCCGTATTCACCAGCTTGTCCTTCGTCTGGGAGGAGAAACGCGGGTTGGGCATCTTGACGGAAATAACCGCCACCAGGCCTTCACGAACATCTTCGCCGCTCAGGGAGGGATCTTTTTCCTTCAGCAGGCCGTTGGCCTTTGCGTAACCGTTGATGACGCGCGTCAGGGCGCCGCGGAACCCGGAAAGGTGCGTTCCCCCGTCCCCGTTGTAAATGGAGTTGGCAAAGCAAAGGATGTTCGTTTCATACGTGTTGTTGTACTGGAACACAACGTCCACCAGAACATCGTCCTCCATCTTCTTGCCGTCGTACTCCACTTCCACCTTCCGGACGCCGGAAATGGAAATGGGGTCCTCGTTGATCACTTCCTTGTTCGTGCCCAGCTGACGTACGAACTCCACAATACCGTCCTTATAGAAGAACGTTTCCCGGCGCGCCGGAGCTTCACGCTCGTCAATCAGTTCAATGACCAGGCCGGGATTCAGGAAAGCCAGTTCCCGCAGGCGCGTCGTCAGGCGGTCAAACTTGAACTCCGTGGTATCCGTGAAAATGGTGGCATCCGGGAAAAACGTGATCGTGGTTCCCGTGACTTCACAGGCACAGGAACCTACAGTGCGGAGGGGTTCCACCGTCTTGCCTCGCTCAAATTTGATCTGATAGCGCTTGCCGTCCCGGCGCACTTCCGCCTTGAACCAGTCGGACAGGGCATTCACGCATTTGGCGCCCACACCGTGCAGGCCGCCGGAGTACTTGTACGCACCCTGACCGAATTTGCCGCCCGCGTGCAGGTTGGTCAGAACCAGCTCCACGGCGGGAATGCCGAACTTCGGGTGGATATCCACCGGAATGCCGCGCCCGTTATCTACGATGGAAATGGAACCGTCCACATGAATGACAATGTCAATCTTGCTGCAATAGCCGGCCAGATGCTCGTCAATAGAGTTGTCGAGCACTTCAAATACGCAATGGTGCAAGCCTCGTTCGTCAGGGTCCCCGATGTACATGCCGGGCCGCTTCCGCACGGCCTCCAGGCCTTCCAGTTTGTCAATCTGCGCGGCGCCGTATTCATGCTGCGCCGTCGTGGAAACGGTGGTTTCAACAACCTCGTTGGTATCTTCGGACATAACCGAAATATACTACGCTTATCTTAATTTTTTGCAAGACTAATATTATAAAACGCGTGCGCGCGCGTAGGGCCTAGCCTTGCAAAATTCCGCTGAAATCGCATAAAAAAGGCCCTATTGCTCGCGTTCCGTTCTTTTCCGGCTCCGGACAGCGGAGAGGGCTTCCGGAAACATTTGGCGCGTTTTTACAGATTTGAGGAGAGGATGAGGCGTTTCACGGGAGGGGACGAGGGGAAAAAGGGCCATGGCTTCCGTGGGGACGGCGCATTCTTTTTTCTTGCCGCTGTTTTGTTTTTGGCCCATCCGGGCCGCCCCCAGGGGTTTCCCTCAGGCAACAGAGCCGTTCCGGAGTTGTTCCGGAGCGGCTCTGGAGGGTCAGGAGGAAGGCCTTTCGGGGGTGGGGGCCCTCTCCTTGTGTTTTCTTTCTTGTTAGAAGTCGTAGCGGTAGCCGACGCTTCCGTTCAGCGCGCTGGACCCGTCACGGATGTCCGCGTTCCCGTTCACGTAGATGGTTCCCTTCGTTCCTACAGGCACGCTCAGTCCGGCTCCCAGCTGCAGCGCCGTCGTTCCCACTTTCGCTCCCCTCACGCTTTGCGCAAAGCCGGGGTTGCCCAGCAGAGAGACGTTCGTTTCCCCTCTCCGGTCTCCCAGGTCCTGCGCCGCGTTCACGCGGATTTCCGCCAGCGCTTCTCGTCCGAAGATGTTGCTGCCCACCAGGCCCATCCACCGGCCGCCCAGCGCCAGCGTCCCCGTCGTCCAGTCCTGCCTGCCGACGTTCAGGCCCGCGTTGCCCGCACCCGTTTCCTCATAGCCGTCCATCCGCGTCGTCACCACCGAGGCGTTGAACAGCGGCTGCAGCACGCTGCTGCGGTTTTCGTTGAGGTATACGTCGTAGGTGAGTTCATACATCGCTCCAAAGCCCCACCCGCTGGTGCTTCCCTGCGTCCCGTAGCTTCCTTCCCCGTAGTTGACCGTACGGTTGAGTTTCGCGTCGTTCCACCCTCCCGTCAGGATGAGCGTGTGCGCCCAGCGCCTGTCCTGGTAGCGGCCGAAGAGGCTGGCGTAGTAGCTGTCCAGGTGCCCGTCGGCGCTGTCCGCCGCGCCGGCCGTCAGGTCGCCGTAGCCGGCCGTGAAGGCCGCTCCCACCGTGAGGCGGTCGCTGAGGTCCGCGTCCACGCCCACCGTGCCTCCCCAGGTGGTGAGCTGGTAGCCGCTTTCATCCCCGCGGGTGTCGAGCTTGGCGTAGGAGCCCGTGCCTTCCATCCACATGTGGAAGCGGGGGAGGTCGTCGTTGACGTAGGCCGGGTTGACGCCCATGAGGGTGGTCCGGTTCCTGATCCAGCCCATCTGGTCGCGCAGGGCGTCCTTCTGTGCCGTCCCCAGCGCGTTGACCGTGCTCCCAGCCACTGCTGCCATGGTGCGTTTCGCTTCCGAGGGGTTGGAAGACGTCAGGGCACCTACGGCGTCATCCACCTTCTTGAGGATGGACTCCGCAGCAAGATCGCCGGGCAGGTTCCAGAGAAGTTCTGCTCCGGCCCTGGAATTAAACGTATCCGCAAGGCGGGCATATTTATTGTCCTTGGAAGCCGTGGCCATCAGAACAAGGTTGCCGTTTTCCATCACCAGGTACGCATCATTTTCAAATTTCTTGAAAGCGGAGGAGGAGGGATCCAACAGGATAGCCAGCCTGTCGCTTCCTCCCAGATCAATGGTGCCATCCGCGTGCATGAGCGTATAACTGCCGTCTGCGTCCAGAGTCAGTTCATTCCCGCCAGTAGAACTGAGAGTTATTTCCGCGCCCTGGCTGATGCTGATATTTCCGGTCACGCTGATGATGGGGCCAGCGTAGTCCGTGTTGAAGGTAAGGTTCGTACTGGAACCGTCTCCCAGCGTCAAGCTGCTGAGGGTCAGCGCCGTATTGGCTCTCGGGTTGTCCACCGTCCCTCCCATCCGGATATTGAGAAGGCCCGTGCTGTTAACTGCCCAGCTGCTGCCGGCAGCGGTCATGACGTTTTCAAACGTCTGCCCGGCATTGCCGGAAATATTAAGCTGCCCGCGTCCCTCCAGCGTACCGCTGAAAACGGAACCGCCGCCCGAATTACCGGTATTGACGGTCAAAACGCCTCCTGCGCTCTTCAGTGTTCCCTCTCCGCCGATTCCGGAAACGGTGCTGCCGGATGTCGAACCGAGGTCGAGCGTTCCCGTGGAATCGTCATCTTTTGCCAGATCAAGAAGAACACCGCCCTGAAGGGAGGCTGTTCCGGAAATTTCCAGCGTATCACGGAGGGTCAGCGTTCCGCTGCCCTGGATGGTGCTGGAGGAAAGACTACTGGCGCCGTTGACGGAAAGGGAGGCTCCGCTGCCGATGTTCAGGGCTGCGCCTTCGCCGCTGTCCGTCAAATCACCCATGACGGTATTCCGGTTGATGTCCAGAACACCCCCTTCCTCTGCGCCGGCAAGTTCCACATGATTAAAGCTGTTCCCTTCACCGTTAAGAGCGAGGGAACCGCCTTCCACACGCAGGGTGTCCGTCACAAAAGAACCGTTGACTGTCAGCTTGCCCGTGTTTTGCTTGACGAAGGTGACTCCGTTTTCCCCGACGATGCTTCCGCCCATGATGGAATCCGCACCGGCGTAATCATCAGGAGCAGGCAATCCCGTTTCCAGACGTTCGTTGTTGAGGATGACAACAGCGTTGCCTCCGTCCGCACTGGTGTTTTCCACTTTCAGCGTGCTTCCCGTAGCGCCCAGCAGGTTGTTGATGACCGCGCCGTCCCCGTCGGAATCGCCGGGTGCGCCGGCCAACTGAACGGTAAGCGTCTTGTCCTGGGAAATCACCACGCCGGAGTACATCCCCAGCGTGCCGTAGTTGGTGACGGTATCAGGATCGGAAGTAGAGGAATCATCCACCATATAAAGCCCGCTGACCTGCCCGCTGAGCACCAGGCTTCCGCCATCGGTGCCCGTCACGCGGATGCCGTAATTGGAAAGAATCTTGCTGAACTGGATATCGCCAAGGTTTTCGCATTCCAGCGTTCCGGTCGTCAGGGTGAGCCAGCTTTCCGCACCGGCTTCCTTATGGGCGACGAGTGTGTTCACAATAGCGTCAATGTCCAGATTGACTATGGCGGGATTGTTGATGACAAGCCTGCCGTCTCCCTGGTCAATGATGGCCGCCCCGGCCGCATCCTGGTTAATGTTATCCGCCCCCAAGGTAAGATTTAATGTTTCCGTGGCTCCCGCCCCCACCGTAATATCTCCGGAAACGTTGGCAAGCCTGCCTCCGGCAGCCAGCGTAATGCCCTTGAGCATGCTGCCGTCAGTTTCCCCCAAATTGACAGAAGAGGCTGAGTCCACGACAATGGCTGCCGTGGCGCCTTCCGCCCGCGTCATGGCGGAGGTCAGCGCGCCATTGACGATTTTCAGCGTTCCCTCTCCATTCAGCACGGTTCCAGCCCACTGGCCGGCCTTGGCTTCCGTGCCAAGCTGGACTACGGCTCCGGCATTTGTAATGCCGAGCGCTCCCGTAGCGGTATTGGCCTGATCCAGAATCAGAGTGCCCGTGCCTGCGTGCGTCAGGCTGGAGTTGCCCTGCACCAGAGCGTTCAACACCAGTTCCGTATTGTTGTAATTGACGTTGTATTGTGCGGCCAGCCCGGTATCCGTGGAACCCGTGTTACCTCCCAGAATAGCGCCGTCTCCAAAAACGGAATTCCCTTCACCCGTGGCGCACCCCCCGCCGGAACCGAAGTTCCAGGCCTGGCGATTGTTGTTGGCGGAAGTCTCATTGGTGGACAGGGTCCCCGAGAAGTCCTTGAGGGATCCCGTGAGGACATTGTTCATCCGAACGTTCGCAGCCATGGCCCACGTACCCGAACCGGAAAGGTTTCCGGAGAAAGTGTATGTGGCGCCGGAGGAGCCGTTCTGCATCGCACCGTGGGTTGCGCCGATTTCAAAATTGGCCGCCGTCGTACCCGCGGAAAAATGGAAGCCCTTGCCGTCGATGAAAACGGTACCGCCTCCCAGCGTATTTCCTGCCCCAAAGGCTACCCAGTTGGCATTGGTATTCATATTCACCCCGTTGCCGACCAGTTCCAGGCGGCCAGTAAAGTTGGTATTGCCCGTATTGGAGATATTGACCAGTCCCGCAGTATCCGCAGTCCCGATAGTGACGGTGCCCGCCCCATTGAGCTGGGCATGCAGGTTGACGGTTCCGCCGGAAAGAGCAAGGGAAGCGCCTTCACTGACGCGGACAATAGTAGCATTGTTCGGATTTACGCCGATAGTCGCACCGCCCGTGAAAGCGAGCGTGCCCTCTTCCACAGTGAGGTGGGCCAGGGTATTCCCTGCGTATCCAAGGGCCAGCGTGCCCGCTCCCGTTTTGGTCAGGGTAGTGCCGGCCCCCATGACATCGGCTGACAAGCCGGCCCAGGAAACGGTATCCCCGGCGCCAAGCACGGAAACGTTCAGGAAACCTCCGTCTCCGACGTTGACACGGCTGGAAATGTCATACCCTGTCGCATCCTCACCGGCAGCGGAATCCGCATAGGCCAGCGTCCCCCCGTTGAATATAATATCCCCTTCCGTTCCCAGCGCTCCGTCAGCGCCAATGGTAAGGGTACCGCCATTGAGTATCGTCCCTCCGGTATAGGTATTGGCCAGGTTTAAGGCAACTTCAGCCGTACCGTTCACGGTAAGCGTGGTGGGAGCTGTGGAATCCGCAATAGACCCCTCGCTGTCAGGATCGCTGACCAACGTGTAAGCGCCGCTGTTGAAAACAACGCTCTTGGGAGTTACAATGCCGGAAACCTTGACTTCACCCGCTTCCGCGGAGGAGAAGTAAATTTCCTGATTATCCAGCGTATCCGCCCCCGTCAGCCTCGTCGTCCAGCCGTCAACACTGGTGTTGATCCACTTCCGGTCCGTTCCTCCGTTCCAGACAAAACCATTGTCCCCGCTGACGTCAGCAACCTTCAGCACAAGCTGGTTATTTTCCACCACCACGGAATATTCGAACCCTTCCCTGGTGATGTCGGGCGTCCATGTGAAGGAATCCGTCGTCAGGCTTCCATCCGCAGCCCACTGGGCCAGGACATAGTTAGATGCCTCCAATTCACCATAATTATTGATAGTCAGCGCACAGGATGAATCCGCAAGAGCCAGGGACCCGGCCGTGATATTGATGACAGGCTCATTCGCCACCACGCCCGTCATGTCAAAAGTGAGGGTAGCGCCGCTATTCAGCGTCAGAGCGGAAGCCGTCGTCATTCTGGCGCCCGCACCCATGGAAATGCTGCCCAGGGCCATGGCATTCGTATTCGTAAACGCCAGCGTTCCGGCCTGGACATTAGTCAGGCCCGTATAGGTATTCTGCCCGGAAAGGGTCAAGGTGCCTAAGCCGGTTTTCGTCAGGCCGCCCGCTCCGGAAAGGACGCCTCCGAGGGTGATGCCGGTGGAAGCCTGGTCATGGTAGGACTTGGTTTCCGCATCATACTGGCGGGTATCAACCGTCACATTTCCAGTAAGGGACATATTGTAGGCGGAAGACCAGCCTTCCGCCGCCGTCGTCCCCAGCGTCCCGGAGTTCATGTTCAGGGCAATCGTATTGGTATTTCCGGATGCCGTCATGCCGCCTGAACCGAGAAGCAGGGAACCGCCATTCAGATTAATGGTGGCGCCCTTGGCGCTTACTCCATCCCAGTTCTGCCCCAAATCCAGCGTCTGGGCCAGCACCATGCCGCCCGAACCAATATTCATGACGCCTTTTCCGTCACGGGCAATCCGCAGCGTGCCGGTAATGTTCATCACGGCGTCCCGGCTGATGTTGAGCGTGGTTGTTCCATTGTACTCGTAGCGGCCGATGAAGCTTCCCGCCGTCACGGAAGCGCCGGCCCCCAGCGTCCAGGTACATGCCGTGCCGTTGGTTGCCAGCACCCTGTACTCTCCTGTAATATCAACATTTCCATTAAGGACATTCGTTCCTACCGCGGATATCAGCGTACCGGCCCCGGTAATCGTATTTCCATAGGTTCCGGCGGAAAGGGTCAGCGTGGTATTGGCTCCCAGCTCATACCTGACTCCAGTCAGGGCGGCCGTTGTCGTTCCGGAGGCGTTCCCGCTCAATTTCAGCGTGCCTGAGGAATTGACGTTCAAACGTGTTCCCAACCCGTTCCACGTCCCCGTGGTCAGTTCCAGAACGGAATCTCCCTGCAACAGGACCGTGCTGGTGCCCAGCGCTCCGGCATTGCCGACAACGAGTTTGCTGCCATCGCCAAGAACGGTATCCCCGGCATAGGAATTGGCGTTGTTCATGGTCAGGGAAGCTCCGTCCAGCAGGTTCAGCGTCGTATCCCCGGTAATGGAACCGTCACCCGTAAAAATGAAATCCGTACCGGAAACATTGATTCTGCCTGGAGCGACATTCCCCGCAATCGTCACATTTTTATCCACGCCATCGCCATTGGAGAAATATACGGTCTCCCCGTCGGCATAAGCTGACGGTGTCCCGTCAAGGCTCCAGGAAGTATTCGAGCTTTCCGTATTCCAGGTGCCGCTCTTCCACCTCAACAAACCTTCCTTGTCACTCAAATTGACGTAAAGAGTGCCGTTGCTGACGGAAAACGTTCCATTGTACAACTCCGCAGCAGCTCCGCCCAAAGTAAAGAAAGAACTCTCCGTCAACCCTGCTCCGGAAAGCAAGGCATAACTAATCCCCGTTTCCAGGGAAGACAGCCCCAGCCGTACTTCCGTAGCCTCACTGCCGCTGATGGAGTTGACGGTCAGGGCCGCCGTCTCCGAATCAAGAGAACTGAAGCTCAGGGTGCCGCCGTTTAACGTCAACCCGGCGGATAAAGTAGCCGTTCCTCCGGAAATTCCCGTGGAGCCCAGCGTGGAACCGGCATTCAGCACATACCCGTCCGCGGACGTAACGTTCACAGTAAGACCGCCTCCGATCAGCAAAGCCCCCTGCCCGATAACGCTGGAATCCTTCACCGTCAAACCGCCTTCTCTCAATTCCACTGTTCCGGTAAAGCCGGGGACGGCTGCCGTTTCTCCTTCGGCAGGAACCGGGGCCTGGGCTGTTCCGTTAAGAACCAGAACCCCGTCGCCAACCTTCACGAGCTTACCGTCTCCCTTCAGCCCGTTGGAGAAAGTCACAGTACGCCCCGTGGCATGGTCATTGGCATCCAGCGTGTCAAGGATAGTCCCATTCACCGTGCCCAGAAGTTCTATATAAGATGCCGTGAAATCCGGATTATAGCTTATACCCCAGTTGGACAAAGCCCCCAGAGTGCCTTCTCCCAGTTTGATAACGGCCGCTCCCGCCACATTGGCAATGCCCGAAGAACCTATGTTCACCCTGGCATCCCCGGACGTTGCGCCGCCCAACAGGAAACTGCCCCGGAATGAACCGCTTCCGGAAGCCCAAAAGTCCATTCCCTGCAAATTGGCCGTTCCGGACGCGGCATTGAAAATGCCAGTGCCATCCCAGGACAGATGCATCGAGGACTGCAATGCAGTCAAAGAACCGCCCCTCAAATTAAGTTCCCCTGAATAAGCCCAGTGAGCCAGCAGGAAACTGGCGCTTGTGCTATGGGTATTATTGCTGCCGGTGACAGTCAGAGAGGAACCCTGGTTCACATTAAGCACCCCATGCCCCAGCTCGGCAAGCCGGACCTGGCCTGCCGTAGTCACATTGCCGGAATCAAGATCAAGAGCACCATATAAGGAATTGTCATACCCACCGCCGGCCCCGACCCACAGTTTATTAACTTCCAATTCATTATCGGCCATATGAACCCTGCCGTAATAATGGGCTACCTTGAACGATTCCGCCTGGATATTTCCCGTAAACGTCACCGTGGAACCGGTCTGGGCGCCAGATACGATATTCCCGGCGTATGTGATATTCCCTGCTACGGTCGGATTGCTGGTCCCGTTAAAGGTCAGCGTATCTCCAGTCGAGACGCTCTCGCCGCCCACCAGGTTCCAGAGATACGTGTTGCTGTCGGAAACATTCTGCGCATAGACATTCAAGCTGCCCTCCGCGATTACCGTTTGCCCCGCTCCGATGGATGTCCCCGCATCGGAACCGAATACCATGGTAGAACCCGCCATCATATGCAGGCTGGCTCCGCCAAGCATCCATGATCCCGACTGGGAAGAAGCCCCCAGTCTCAAGGCTCCATAAACGTAAAGATTCTGAAGGGCCGAACCCTCCAGCAAATTGACGCTTCCCGCAGAAGAAGCCTCCGTTTTCATGTAAACCGTGAGGGAAGAATTTTCCCCTCCCGTCACCAGGCTTTCAAAACCGGAAAAACGGTGATCCCCGTCACCCAACGTCAGGGACGACCCGTTGCTTAAAACCGTTTCCTGGGCAAAAAGAGTGGCGCCTTCCCCGGGAAGGAGCGTATAATCCGTCTCAAATGTCATGGAGGAGACATTGATCCCTCCGGAGAAATTGACTGTTTTGGAGCCTTCTGCCGCTGTGAAGATAACGGCATCCCCATTCAGGAAGGAAGTATCCGTCTTGGTTCCGTCACCCTGCTTGTACCAGCCCGTTCCCGTATTGCTCCATGTCCCGTTGGAATTCCACACCAGAGTTTCTGCATCATACCCTTCCCCCTTGTACTGCACGGACATGCCAGAACCGTTGGAAACAAGCAGGAAATTACCCGCCCCCAGCTGGCCGGCGGAATCAACCCTCGTCAATGCCTCATAAGCATCATCCCCGGTTTGCTTCCAAATACGCAGGGAATCCAGGGATGCCCCCAAATCGGCCCCTGTAGACATGAAATAGCGTGTGATCAGGGCGTCGTCAACCATCTCGCGATTGGTGACCGCAAGCCCTTCCATGGCGCTGGCAACCACTACCTCCACATTCCATGTTTTGGCGTTCTTGGTAATTGTGGTGGTGTTTGACAGGTTGATCATTCCGTCAAGCCCAATGTGCCAGTAATGATTATCGGCACCGGTACCATTGTCAAAATTGAGATTCCCTCCCGGAGTAGTCATGTTCAGAGTGCCGTCCACATAGATATTGGCATGCCCCTCTGGCTCCATATTTTTGAGCTGGGTACCGAAAGAAGTGGTAAGGGAGGAACCCTTTTCCACGTAAACATTGCCGCCCCATTGTCCAAGCCCCACAGACACACTTCCGTTCCCCGTAACGGAAATACCGCCTCCGTCCGAGGTATTGGGAGGCGTTCCCGTAACCGTCACATCCACGCCATTAAAAATCAAATGCGGACCCTTATTGTCCACGCGGGACGGCGCCGAGCCTCCCTCCCAGTTGCCTGCCGTCCCCACAGCGTCGCCTTCCCCAGCCCCCGTCCATGTAAAATCAGGACCGCCAAAATCGGGGATCTGCCAGAAATCCGCCGAGGTTGCAGCATGGGAATAAGAGTAAATGCCGGAGAAGGAAACCAGGGAAGCGAGAAGGGCGGAACGCAAGGACGGAGGGAGATGAAGTCTCATATTGATCAAAGATATTGTGACCAGTAATACCCGGATTTATAATCCGTTGGCAAGTCTATTTTCAGAAATGACTCGCATTAAATAAATAATGGAAAATAATAAACTCCACCTGTCCAGCATATCCGCCTACATATCCAGAGAAGCAAAACCATCACTCTTTCATTACAAGTAAAATACATAGATTAAGAAAAGAAGCAGGATTATAAATTCCCAGTCTGCCCATTCGCTTTCCTGATGAAAGCGGTACGGATAGAAACAAAAAGGCCGCTCCCTCCCGGGAACGGCCCTGACTTGAATTATTTTTTCCTTACTGCTGCTGGGCGCCGCTCTGCTTAAGCATCTCCTGAAGTTGTTCCGGAGAAATGCTCATGGGGCCTCCCTGGGGAGCAGGGGCTTCCGAAATGCCGTCCAGTTCCAGATCAAAGATGAGCGGGGAATTGGGTTCAATCGGAGCGCCGGGAGTGTTTTCTCCGTAAGCCAGCTCGGAAGGAATATAGACAATCCATTTGGAGCCGACGGGCATCGAGGTCAGCGCTTCGGCAAAACCGGGGATGACCTGGAGAGGAAGTTCCACGGACTTGCCCTTGGTGTCGTCAAACACGGTGCCGTCCAGCAGCGTGCCCTTGTACTTCACCTTGAACATGGGGTTCTTGAACTTCTTTTCATCAAATTTTTCTTCGCCGCCCTTGTTCACAACCTTGTACTGGAGGCCGGACTTCGTTGTGGTGACGCCTTCTTTTTTGCCGTTTTCCTCCATGAATTTCTTACTGGCCTCCAAATTGGCCTTGGCCTTGGCGGAAATGCGTTCGTCAATTTGCTTCTGGAACGCATCCAGGGCGGGTTTCAGCTGTTCCTGGTCCTTGGCGGGCTTGCGGACCATGCCATCCTTGATGCCCTGCAGGAAGGATTCCTGGTCCAGGTCGTCAAAGGTCAGGGTAGGAATGGAACCAAGTTGCTGACCGCTCTGGAAACCCAGAAAATAGCCCAGGTCCTTTTTCATCTGTTCGGGAGACACAGTAATTTCTTTCTCTTGTTTGGGTTGGTCGGCTGCCGGAGCTTCGGCGGCCTTTTCTTGCGCGCCTGCCACACCCGCCAGAAGAGCGGAAGCGGCAAACAGGGCGATGGAAGGTTTCATCTTCATGGTATTTTTATCCTTTCTTTGAAAAGAGGACTCCTTTTTAACGGATTCCGTTCATATCACAAGACAAGAGAATCGGTCATCCTGTCATCCTCTCCCGGCAGGAGGCCGGATTGCTTTCCGGTCAGAAGGAGAATCAGGTCATGCCAGCGTTTCCAGAACGCGGGCGATCATGGCGGGATAAAGGGTATGCTCCTGCTCCTGAATGCGGGCGTGAAGGCTTTCCGGCGTATCCCCCGGCAGCACGGGCACGCGAGCCTGGCCCAGGATGGGGCCGGTATCCATTCCGTCATCCACATAATGGACGGTGCAGCCGCTCTCCGCAGCTCCGGCGTTCACAGCCTGCTCCCAGGCATGAAGCCCCGGGAAGTCTGGAAGAAGGGAAGGGTGGATATTCAGGATGCGGGAAGGAAATTCCTTCAGCAGCGGAAGTTTCACCAGGCGCATGAATCCCGCCAGGCACACGCAGTCCACGCCGTATTGCTTCAGGCGCGCGGCAACGGATGCCTGGGATTCCTCCGGAAATCTGGTTTTAAATCCCCCGCAGTCAATAACCTCCGCCGGAATGCCCCAAGAACGGGCGCGTTCCAGAATATAGGCGTCCGGATTGTCAGACATCACCACGGCGATTTCCGCCCGGAGAGAACCGGACTGGATGGCATCATAAATGGACTGGCAATTGGAACCGGAACCGGAACCGAGTATTCCTAACTTGGGCAATCTGGACATCCGGGGGATAAAACCACAGTTTTTTGCCCGTGGCAAGTCTCCGGCTTGACAAAAAGGCTGCCGTATTTGCCTAATAAAGGCATGAGAGACCCCCGTTTTCAGGCCCTTGCAGCCCAGCTTGCAGGGTATTCCACAGCCCTGCGCCCCGGAGACAGGGTTCTGCTGGAACTGACGGATATTCCGGAGGAAATGGGAATAGCCCTCATCCGGGAGGCGAGGAATGCGGGAGCAATACCCTTTCTGCGCCTGAACCAGTCCCGCCTGAACCGGGAAATGCTCTCAGGAGCAACGGAAGAACAATACGGCATCATCGGCCGCCACCGCCTGGCGGAAATGGAGGACATGGACGCCTACATTGAAATACGCGGCGGGGGGAACGCCTTTGAACTGTCCTCCGTTCCACAGGAAAATATGGCCGCCGCCATGAAAGCCCTGAACCCCGTCTCCCAGCGGCGCATCCGCCATACGCGCTGGTGCGGGCTTCGCTGGCCGTCCGGGGGAATGGCCCAGCAGGCGGTCATGAGCACGGAAGAGTTTGAGGATTTCTATTTCCGCACCTGCCTGATGGATTACGCCGCCCTGCGTCCCGCCATGCGAAAGCTGGCCGCCATGATGGAAAAGGCTGAATATGTGAAAATTACCGGGCCGGGAACGGACATTTCCTTTTCCATCAAAGGGCTGCCTGCCATCCCGTGCGCAGGGGAATGCAACCTGCCCGACGGAGAAGTATTCACCGCCCCCGTCATCGACAGCGCCAACGGCCACATTTCCTTCAATACGCCCAGCCTGTTCCAGGGAATCCCCTTTGACAACATCCGCCTGACGCTGAAAAACGGACTGGTCGTGCATGCGGAAGCGGGAGATAAAACAGGGGAGCTCAACGCCATTCTTGACACAGACCCCGGCGCGCGGAGGCTGGGGGAATTCGCCTTCGGCGTCAATCCGGCCATCACACGCCCCATGCGCAACATCCTGTTTGACGAAAAAATTTCCGGCTCCTTCCACTTGACGCCGGGGCAGGCCTACCACGTGGCGGACAACGGCAACCAGTCCCGCATCCACTGGGACATGGTATGCATCCAGACGGAAGCGGCCGGGGGCGGAGATATTTACCTGGACGGGAAGCTGGTGCGCCGCAACGGATTATTCACCCTGCCGGAACTGGCCATTCTCAACCCCTCCCTATCATGACCACCCACCCTTTCTCCAAAAAGCGTTCCCAGCTCCGCAAGCTCCTGTATGCGGCCGCGGCTGTCATTCTGCTGGGGTCCCTGCTGGCCTCCTACATGCACTGGGAAGCCAATCATCTGGAATTTAATGAAAACACGGCCCCTGCCGGATGTGTACCCGGCCTTTCCGGCCTTCGTATCCTGGTATTGTCGGATATCCACACCAATCTGCCTCTGCTGGAAAAAGCGGCAACAATAGCGGAACAGGCCAGACCGGACATGATCGTATTTCTGGGAGATCTGTACACGGATTTTCTGCGGGTCACTCATGTAGGCGACTACATCACCCAGATGAAACGCCTCTCCTCCGTCGCCCCGGCCTACGCATGTCTGGGCAACCATGACATGGCCCTTGCGGACAATGTGGAACGCGTCCTGAAGGAAGGGGGCTTCACACTGCTCAGGAATTCCGCCGCCTTCGTCTCCATCCCCAGGCTGGGAAATGTGGAATTCAAACTGGTGGGGCTGGGAGACCTGCGGGAGGGTGACTTTTTCCCGGACCGGTGCATGAGCCCGCGCGAATTGGAGGAAAACTCGCCCATGCCAACCATCGTCCTGAGCCACAACCCCAAAGGAAGGGAATTGCTGGGAAATTACCGCTGGGACCTGATGCTCTCCGGCCATACGCATGGAGGCCAAATCAAACTGCCTTTCTTTTCCACCCCGCTATTGGCGTCGGAAGGGGAAACCATGCACTCCGGGTTCCATCCTTATGAGGACAAGCAGGTATTCGTCACCCGCGGCATAGGCTATATAGGGCCGGGCCGCTTCAACTGCCCGCCGGAAATCAACCTCATTACCATTCCCTAACTTCCCGACCTGACCGCCATGGTTCTCTCTCTGCTGGCCTCCGGAGGCCCTAATGACGCGCCTCCATTCTTCATTCTGCTTACTGTCGTCTTCATGGGAATCATCGCGATTGCCCTCATTCTGGCCCACTTCCGGCAGTCCCTGCTGGCGGGCTACTTCATCTGCGGGGTAATTTTGGCCAACTGCGGCATTCTGGACCACATCCCCAATTCCGACGTCAGCATCCAGGCTCTTTCCGAGGTAGGAATTATCCTGCTCATGTTCACGCTGGGGCTTGAATTTTCCGTCGATGAACTCAAGCACCTGCGGAAAACCGCTCTGGTCGGCGGAGGTATTCAGATGTTCATCTGCACTGCGGCTTTCGGCCTGGGGCTTCATTACGCCACAGGCATGGACATGAGCCACTCCCTGACGGTCGGGGCCATTATGGGACTATCCTCCACGGCGGTGGCGCTGAAATCCTTCCAGGAATTCGGCCTGAGCGGAACCTCCGGGGCAAAAATGGCGGTGGGAATTGCCCTGTTCCAGGACATCGCCGCCATCATGCTGGTGGCAATCATGCCGCAGATCTTCACCGCCGCGCCCGACTCATGGGAAACAGCGCTCAACATCGGCATGGCCGTGCTGCGGGGGCTTGTCTTTCTGGGAGCCGCCTGGCTGATCGGCCGCTACCTGCTTCCGCGCATCATGCTGGCCGTCGCCCGGACCAAAAGCCGGGAACTCTTCACCCTGATGGTGTTCGCCATCTGTTCGGGAATTGCCATGCTCGCCAGTCTGCTGGGCCTGAGCATCGCCCTGGGCGCTTTCACCGCCGGCCTCTTCGTCAGCAGCTCCTACTACAGCCACCGGGTTCTTAGCGAAGTGCTCCCCTTCAAGGACCTTTTCCTGACCATCTTCTTCGTTTCCGCCGGGCTGTTGATTGACATTGATGGACTGTGGGAACACATCGGCCAGGTGGCAACCTTCGCCTCCTTTGTCCTCGCGATCAAATTCGTAGCCTGCCTTACAGCCGCAAGCTTCCTGAAAATTCCAGGGCGCATGGGCATCATGGCCTCCACCGCACTCACCAATGTGGGGGAATTTTCCCTGGTGCTCATCCCTTTCATGCAGGAAATATCCCCCATCCCGGCGCTGGTGACCACCAACGTTTACGCCATTGCCGCCGTCTCCATGGGCATGACTCCGCTACTGATGAAGGCGGCACGGAAACTTACCCCGCTGCTGGTGCGCATTCCCGGGTTGAAAACAAAACGGGAACGCCTCAACGTGGAAACCCTGATCACACGCATGGAAGGCATCAGGAACCATGCCATCATTTGCGGCTACGGCCCCGTAGGCAGGAGGCTTCATGAAAGCCTGTCCCAGTACGGCATCCCCTGCATCATTATCGACCTGAATGCGGACACCGTCAAATCCCTGCTCAACGGCGGCCATCTGGCCTTTCTGGGAGACATCCAGCACCAAATCACCATGGACCTGGCGGGCGTCCGTACCGCGCGGCTGATTGCCTTCACATTCCCGGACCCTGCCCCGGCCCTGTCCACCTACATGCAGATCAAGGGAGCCAATGCGGACATCACGGTGATTGCCCGCGCCAAATTCCGTTCGGAAGTGGCTTCCCTGCATCACGCGGACATCACCAACGTCATCCATGATGAAATGGAAACGGGCGCCGCCGCCGTGCGCCTGGCGAAACAGAGTTTTGATATCATTGAACCGTCGGACGCGCCATCTCTGTCCCATTAAGCAACGATGAATCTGCCGGACGCCCACACCCATTCCTCTACAGCCGCTTCCGGCACGGCGCCGCGGTTCATCTGCGGCACCTCCCCGGTGGACTGGAAACAGGTGGCCCTTCTGGCGGAACGGGATGAACACGTTACGCCCTTTTTCGGCATTCATCCCTGGTTCCTGAACCCGGCTGAATGGAAAGAGGAAATGCCCAGGCTGGAATCCCTTCTGCAAAAAATCCCCCATGCGGGCGTTGGGGAAACGGGGCTGGACAAATGCCGGCGCGGCATCCCGGGGCTGCCTCTCCAGAAGGAAGCGCTGGAACGGCATCTGGAACTGGCCGCGCGTCTGGACCGCCCCGCTTCCCTGCACTGCTGCCGCGCATGGGGCACGCTGGCGGAAATGCTGAAAAAATATCCCCGTTTGAACATTGTCCTGCACGGCTGGACGGGGGCACTGCATCCCGGCACGGAACTTCCTTCGGGAAACTGGCTTCTTTCCGTAGGGCTGCGGGAAATGGAACGTCCGGGACTCCTTGCCTCCATACCGCTCCATCGGCTGGCGCTGGAATCGGACGGGCATCCGGAAACCCTTCCGGAACTTTACCGACGCGCGGCGCAGGAACTGGGCATGACCGTCAACAACCTGGTTGACCTGGTCCAAAGCAATATGGAAAACCTGATCCGCCCTTGACGCCTCCATTCAACGGGCGGACATGGTTTCGCGGCGCCTCTTCATTCACTGGGTTTCTATTTCCATTGATTCTTCGTTCAATCATTTTCCCAGAAAACAAAAATATTTCCGTTGACAGTTCATCATCTTTTTGCCATATGATGGATTATATTAGGTATGGATACAATTCCGCCCACCTCCCATGAATAATATCTTCCGTATTCTCCTTTTAGGAGCGCTCCCCCTGGCAGCCTTTCCCGTTATCCAGGCGTCAGCGCAGGAACCGGATATCCAGACACTACTTTCAGCCGAACGTTCCTCGTTCATCTCCGGAAAAGCCCGGGATATTCTGTGCAGGAAACTGGGAACCGCAAACCTCGACACGGATAAAATCCGGGCCATGGCACACGCCCCGCAAGTCGCCCTGTTATGCCACCTGTACCAATTTTTCAGCACCGCGGAAAACGGAGAACCGTTCACGCAGCATGAACTCAAGGACGGGGCATTCAGGAAATGGCTCTCCACCCACCCGGAAGTCTTCAGAATGCTTGCCCTATCCGGGGCAGCCGGCAAACAAACCCTATCCATATTTTACCGCATCTGGAACGCGAACAATAAAACGCTCCGCCCCGTTGAAACCAGCATGGCTCTGGGGGCAGGGCTTGCCTCAAATGTCATCCCTCCTGAAGAATGCCTGTCCAAATTCAATTTTTACCGGGAATCCTACTTCCAATCCGCATGCCATCCCCAGGCGGACACGATGCAGCCGTGGGAATGGGCCATCGTTTTCCGTGGCAGAGAGAGCCTGGAAGACCTGTCCTGGGCCCAGCAGTTCATAGAGAAAAAACAGATCCCTCCCGAACAGGCTGGAAATAAATTCATGGGTTTCATCCCCTATCGCAGGAAAAACCTTCAGGGAGTCAGCGTTCATGCCGGAGCCGCTTTTTACGACCACAAACCGGTCACATTAAAGCTTTATACGGAATACGGAGGCGTGTGCGGCGCCGTCTCCAAAGGAGCGGCAGGCTTTCTGAGAGCCAAAGGCGTCCCCGCGTGGGCCATCGGGCAGCCGGGACACTGCGCCTTTATCTGGAAACACCCCGGCGGACACTGGAAAATCGGCAACAATATCAGCGGATGGAACTGGTCAACGGGAAAAAGCCAGATACCCTGGAACGGCCCCGTCCAGCTCATCCCGGCTTACAATGCCTTCATTCATCACGGTCTGGCGGAAGAATCCTTCCTGATGACGGTTTTATCTGACTGCTCTCCGCGTCCCGTCCAACGGGAATTGCTGCTGAAAGAAGCCTGCAAGATGAACCCATTTAATTATCCGGCATGGCGTCGTTACCTGAGCATGAAGGCCAAAGGAATCAATGACCGGCAAAAACTCACCCTGCTTAAAGAACTGGCGCAGGCCATGCCCCATGAACACAACCTCCTCCATCATGCAGCGGTAAACATACTCAAAATCCGGGAAAGCAAGGTCAATCCCTATGAACTGTACGCCTGTTTCCTGGATTCTGACTGTTCTCCCGCGGCAGAGGAACTCTTCACGAGGCTGTGCTGGAACAAACTCGTGGCGGATTGCCCTGAAATCGGCAAGATAATCAAATACAGGGAGGGATTCATCGGGAAGCATCTTTCCGTCTGGGCCAGGAAAGGGAACAATGCCTCATGGACGCCTAAAATGAAAAGATACTCCGCCGGCATGATGGAAGGCGCCATCACGGCATTGGAAAAAAGAGAACAGACCCGCACATACTATGTGGCAACCTACCGCCGTCTGCTGGAAATATGGAATGACAAAAAATTAAAGCATCAAGGGGAAATATTGATCAACAAAATCAGCGGCAATAAAGTCTCGCCCCTGCGGCAGAACCGGTAACCAGCACAGAGAATTTTAACATGAACGCGAACGCCATCATCCGGGCATCCGCCCCATTCTTCCAAAAATACGTCTTATCCCCGGGAATGCCGGCAAAACGCCATCTCGCCATGATGCTGCTGGGCCTCTGCTTCACAGCGCCTTTACTGGCAAATGAGGTATTGCGCATCGAATCACAGGCGGCAGAATACTCTGCCCAAATTTATATTCAAGAAGAAGAAAAAGGTTCCGTACCGGAAAAAGAGAAAGAGAACGATCAAAAAAGAAAGAAATTGGGCATAGGTGAAACAGTAATATTAACCCTGGTTTCAGACAAGCCCCAGCTCATTGGAGACCCATCCCAGATCGAATGGACAATCGAAGAAGGAGAAAATCTGGCTTCTTTTCAAGAGGAAGACAACTCTGTCATTCAAACATTGGTTATTAGAAATGACCTCTCCCAAGGAGGCGACATTACTGTTAAAGCAGTCACGGAAGAAGGAAGAGAAGCGAAAATCACGTTATCAGCCATTGTTCCCGAAGGGATCAGCGCAAAACATTTACGGAAATCATATGACAGAAATCATCCGGATTTTAATAAAAGAGGAGTCATTTATTTTGATCTGCCAAAGGATGGTGATCAAGAAATGGCAGGGGCATCAGCTGTCTTGGAATTAACGTTCCTCCCTATAAGCGTGAATTTTCGAAATGTCCATATTATTGAACGGGATAAGGGCTGCGTTCCCGCCCCGGCTGAAGGCAGCCTGGCAGCCCCACATGATCCCAATCCTGCACCAGTACGCCTTGACACCAAAAACAGGCTATCTGACAACATTGGATGCCGAGAACCTATTGCAAAATTAAAATTCTACGACTTGCCTCAAACTCATAAATGGATTTGCGACTGGAACATCAATGTCGACGGGAAAGATGTAAAAACCATTCAGACTGTTGAACAGCATTTTTTTTACGACTGGATTGACGTCGTCAACGAAATAGCTACGACGACGGTTTCCAAATTCAACTGTTCCGTCAGCAGGTCCACAGAAAAAAATAACAAGCACGTATTTATCAACCAGTCAAAATAAATGAACCTAAAAAAATGATGAAATATTTTATTTACGCGATTGCCGCCATACATCTTGGATGTTCAACTTCCCTGGGGGAAGAGACCGGATTTGATCGCCAACTCCCGGCTCCTGATTCCATCCATATTCGCGGAAAAATGGGAGAAAAATCAAAAAAATTAAAAGAATTTTTAAAATCAGGAGATTTTAAACAATTCTATGGATGTTCAAACACAGTTCTGTCAGAATTGAACGCCATGCGGCGCCATGGAACGATGACGCGGGAAGAGGCCTGCGACATGCTCTGGAGCCTTTATCTGATCAGCGGGGCCCCCATGTATGAAGCTCCGGATTACGACAGCGTTCAGCCATGGCCTTATGAAAACGAGCGGGACAACGACATTGCCGCCAAATCAAGAGTCATTTCCGCGCTCTCCATCATGGATACGAAACAGATGTCGCGCAACCTGGGCATCCACGAACAACGGCTGAAACATCTCCATGCCGCTTACGCCGCCGCCATCATTAAAAGGCTGAAATCTCTACACCTCCCTGATTTCGGAAAAAAAGAGACAGCGCTGAAAGATGCAATAATACGTTCCCATCCTGCCAATCCGGACGGGAATGTCATCGGCTCTGACGTTAAAGATTACGAATGGACTCACAAATGGAATAACCTGGTTACATTTTCGTCAAGAAACAGCATGTACCATAGCTATGTCTCTAAAATCATGGAGAAAAGATTCATCCCCATGCTGGTGAAGTACTTCCCCGACCAGGCCGGGGAAGTCGTCAAATACATCAGGAAGGCGGGATACGGAGACGGCGAGGTTCTCGACCTCATCGACCGAACGGCAGGATACAACTCCAAAACCGCCTACCTCTACCAGGGGAAAAGCGGAGAGGAACACAGGAAAAAGCTTCAACGGAAACAGAGCAGAGAGTGACGCCGAACGTTCATTCATTGCGCCATCTGCCTCCTCCCAACCAGGAAAAACAACCCGGACAAGACGGTGAACCACGTTTTCCATATAATCATCTTCATCTGCCTCGGATGGAGCCTTTCCTCCGCGGAGGGACATTCATTCGATCATGAACTCATGCCGCCCGATTCCATCCATATCCGGAGAAGTACAGAAGGGCATGCTCCGCTCCTGAAAAGCCTGCTGGAACAAAATGATCTGAAAGCATTTTATCAGCACGCTAAAACGGTTCTGACCGCAATCAACAAACTGCAGCATGACGGCGTGATGACACGGGAAGAAGCCTGCGACATGATTTGGAGCCTTTATCTGATAGGCGGGGCCCCCATGTATGAAGCTCCGGATTACACCAGTGATCAACCATGGCCTTATAAAAACGAGAAAAATAATGATATTTACAGCAAAGCAAGAATCAGCACAGCGATTTCCCTTATGGATATAAATCAACTATCAACAACATTAAAGATCAGTAAAAGAAAATTGATACATTTTAATATATCCCTTCTTTCAAGCATTATTAAAAAAATAAAAAAAATGCATATCAAGAATTTCCACAAGAATGAGGAATCACTATATCATGAAATCTTTTCTCCCATAAAACATCAATCTGAAATGGACGCTTCAGCCAAGGATATTGGAAATGACATCAAAGATTACGAATGGACTCACAAATGGAATAACCTGGTTACATTTTCATCAAGGAATCAGATGCTTGACACTTATGTTATCAGAATTATGGAGAAAAGATTCATCCCCATGCTGGTGAAGTACTTCCCCGACCAGGCCGGAGAAGTCGTCAAATACATCAGGAAGGCGGGATACGGAGACGGCGAGGTTCTCGACCTCATCGACCGAACGGCAGGATACAACTCCAAAACCGCCTACCTCTACCAGGGGAAAAGCGGGGAAGAACACAGGAAAAAATTTCATCAAAAAATACGGAACTCCTGTCCGGACGTGAGCCGGAATGCCAATAAATAAAGGATAAAACGCCGGTCACACTCAACAACATGCCTCAACAGCGTTCACCGGAAAACTCCGGGTTCCTGTAAGCAGTCCACGGTTTTTCCTTGGCAGGTTTCCGCCTCCGGCTATCATGCGGGCATGGGCCTTTTTCAGGATCAAACCAGCTCTTTGTCGGAAATCAAGCGGCTTGCCGCCCTCGTCACGGATCCCTCCCGCAGGGAGGAAATCGGTTCGGATCAATGGCCTCTGGCCATGATTGCCTACGGGCTGGTCACCTGCAATGAAACGGGAAGAGAAGAAGAAGGCGTCACCATTTACAATATGTTCCAATCCCGCTGCGCTCCGGACGCCCGCCGCAAATGCGCTCTGCAACTGGCAGCTTTTATCCGGCAGCGCAAAGGGGACGGATGGAGGGCCCTGCTGCCTTTTGCCATGGCGGATGAGGCGCCGGATATTCGCAGGCAATCCGCTTTCCTTATTTATACGCTGGCCGCGCCCCAGCCGGAGGAGCGGTTTCCCGGAATTGCCGGATTGGCGAATGTCATCTGCGCCTCTCCCTGCCCCGGACAGGCGTCCATGGCTCCGGCGCTGGACGCCCTGATGAGCCTGGGAGACATGCGGTTTGCCCCTTATCTGTCTTTCATTTCCAAAAATCTCCCTCCCGGGCGCCTCGCGGACCTGCTGGCCGAAACGGAGGCCATTCCCACGGACCTGGGCTGCGGATGGCTGCTGGATATTCTGGATGAACATCCGGAGCTTTCCTCCACCATTGCGGCGGTACTGGCCGGGATGCCCTCCAGAGCCGGAGAAGTGCTGGACGTGGTCGTTCCCGTCCCCTCCTGGCAATTCACCAATTCCGCCGTCCAGCCGCTCCATTCCTGGAGTATTCCCGAATACAGGCTGCGCATGGAAGAGCGGCTCTCCAGATATCTTGCCCCGGAAGAGAGGGAAGCCGTGGACCGGGCATGGAACTGAGCCTTCCGGTGTATCCCAACCCGCTGCATTTTTCAAAAAGCCGTCTCCCAAAAATGCGGAACGGCTCTTCTGATTCGGAAAATACAGGCTCATATCGGCAAAAGCCCCCAAGGATAATCTGCTTCAAGAGGAGAAAATCCCCCATGGCGCAGATTTTCCCCGGCCATTCATTCACCTCGCCACTACGTGGCGATGGTGGAAATCCACAAAGCTCCGGTATGTCTCCTCATCCAGCAAATCTCCATGCGTCATCAGCAGGAGCGGGAAAGGTTCACCCTCATCCGTATAAGGAGGATGGATATAATCAAACTGCGGATTGGAGACAAAGCCGTGCCTCTGATAAAACCCCAGCCGCCGACGTGAGATCCCGTCCTCCGGAGGATCAATTTCCAAAATAACCTTGTGCGGAAACGCATCCCTCAATTCTTCCAGAATCCTTTGCCCGGCGCCCTGGCCGCGCAGGGAGGCATCCACGGCAAAATACTCCAGATACACGAATTTTTCCCGACGCCACGTCACCAGCATCGCAACCACCCGGCCTTCCCCATTTAAAAATACTTCATAACAAAAACCGGGGTCTTGAAACGCCAACGGGAAATCCTGTATCCGCCGCTGTTCATGCACCGGAAAGCTTGTCCGGTAAATATCCAGAGAATCCAGGAACAGCGGATCATCCACACCCGCCACACGGCGCTTGGTCAGCGGCTCAGACTTCATGAACCATATCCAACCACACCCGTCTCCTTTCGGCAAGTCCTCCGGAAAGCCTTCCCCAGTCATACAACCAGTTGTTCAGGCTTAAATTGATGCAGTGCTTCCCAATCAAGGAGAAGGAAGAAAAATACCTTCGCGCGGCGATACGGAGACAAGGAAATCCCCGTCTGTCTGCCGGGACTGACGGCAGCCTCGGCACCCGTACAAGGGATGCCGAAACAAAGGCATTCCATGTTCTCTTTTATCTCTATGAATTTACTTTTACCTGATGTATAGAAAGAGTCTGCTCACGTCATGAATTCCATTTGAAATTTTATTCCGGAAACATGGGAACCCGTCTAAAGCCATGATGCCGCCCGCCAAGATATTCCTGCTGCTGATTTTTTCCTGGGCAGCTTTCCCCCTCCCTCTCCAGGCCCGGGAAGAGCCGCCCGCATCACCCTCCTGGCCGTGCTGTGTTCCTGCACGCCCCGGCAGCCGTATTCTCTTTCTGGGAAACAGCTATACGTTTTTCAACCGCATGCCCGCCATGGTTAAAGCCATGGCAGACACCAAAGGATTGCAGCCGGACGTGCACATGCACGCGGCTCCGGCAGCATCCCTCCAGTCCCATTGGAATGACAGGCGTGCCCGCAGCAACATGGAGGGAACGGCATGGGACTTCGTTATTCTCCAGGACCAAAGCGCCACACCTATCCGGGCTCCGGAACGAACCATGGAGTTCGGAGAAAAATGGTGCTCTCTGATACGAGCCGCCAAAGGAACGCCCATCCTGATGCTGACGTGGGGGAAAAGAGGAGCTTCCGGAACTCCGGACCCGCAGGAGCAAAAGGATCTTCTTGAAACGTATTTGAAACTTGCCCGGAGGGAAAAAGCAGCGCTCGCCCCCGTGGGCATTGCCTGGGAGAATTGCCTCAAACGCCATCCTGACATCCAGCTGTACCAGACTGACGGCCGGCACCCGACGGAGGAAGGGAGCTACCTGACGGCATGCGTAATCTACTTCACGTTATTCGGAAAGTCTCCGCTGGGCCTGCCGGGCCGCTTGTCCTTGAAAGGGACGCGGCTGAGCAATCTTCCCGCAGACAGGGCCAGAATATTGCAGACCGTCGCCAGGGATACATGCAGGCAGCTCTTTTCCGCCACTGCCGGAACCCGTCCCGCAACCGCCGGATTGCAGGCCGCTGCATTGTCTCCGCATAGCGCAAAATCTACTCGCAAAACGGGCACGGGCCCTTTACCATGGCAACGGACATATATACTATTATGAGCGAACAAGTCATTATCATCGGTGCCGGCTGCGCTGGTTACACGGCGGCCATTTACACCGCCCGCGCCAATCTCTCTCCGCTTCTGATCACGGGTTCCCAAATCGGCGGACAACTGACCACCACGACGGAAGTGGAAAACTTCCCCGGCTTTCCGGACGGCGTGATGGGGCCGGACCTGATGTTCCTGATGCAGCAGCAGGCGGAAAAGTTCGGCACCCGGTTTGCATATGAGGACGTCAAGAGCGTCGTCAGGGATGAAGCCACCGGACTGTTCACCGTGAAGACCAGCGGCCAGAATTACGAAACCCGGAGTATCATTGTGGCTACGGGAGCATCCGCCCGCTATCTGGGAATACCGGGAGAGGAAGGGCTGGTTGGCCACGGACTCACCGCCTGCGCCACCTGTGACGGAGCTTTTTACCGGGACGTGCCTGTGTGCGTGGTAGGCGGAGGAGACAGCGCCTGTGAAGAAGCCATGTTCCTGACGCGCTTCGCTTCCCGGGTGTACCTGATCCACCGCCGCGACACGCTCCGCGCTTCCAAAATCATGGCGGAACGAACGCTGTCCAATGAAAAGATTTTCCCCATGTGGAATTCCACCATCGTAAGCTATAAGACGGACGACAAGGGAGAACTGGAAGCCGTCATGCTGAAGGACATAGTAGAAGGGGATGAAACGGAACTTCCCGTCAAATGCGTCTTTATGGCGATCGGGCACACGCCGAACACTTCTTTCCTGGGGGATCTGGTGGACCGGGACGATGCCGGCTACATTATCCGGGAAACAGGGATGATGGCGACCAGGACGCCGGGATTGTTCGCCGCCGGAGATGTGGCGGATCCTCACTACCGCCAGGCCATTTCTTCCGCCGGAATGGGCTGCAGCGCCGCGATTGAAGCGGAACGCTACCTACTGGGGCTGTAAACCCATCTTTCGGGAAGGGCCGGAATTCCCAGCAGGATTTCCGGCCCTTCCCCGCTACAGGAAAACGGACATGCACCATTACAGCATTTTTGAGCTTTTCAGCATCGGCATAGGTCCTTCATCATCCCATACCGTAGGGCCCATGCGGGCGGCGCACCGCTTTCTTGAACAGATACGCCACTCCCCGCGCTTGGCGGAAATCTCAGGCATCCGCTGCGAATGCTACGGCTCCCTGGCCGCCACCGGACATGGGCACGGCACAGACACAGCCATCATGCTGGGGCTTCTGGGGGAAGAACCCCATACGGTGGAGCCGCGCAGCATTCCCGGAAAAATCGCCCGCCTGCACCAGCAGGAAACGTTGTCCGTCACGGAAGAAAAAAACGTCCGCTTCTCTCCTTCCCGCGACCTGGATCTTTCCCACTACCAGCCCCTGCGCCTGCATCCGAACGGGATGCAGTTCACTGCCGTCAACCAGGACGGAGACCCGGTGGAAGACGCGGTATTTTATTCCACGGGGGGCGGGTTCGTCTCTTCCGAACAGGAACTTCTGCATCCGGAAGAAAGGGACCGGGAAACCTTTCCTTTTCCTTATGAATCCGCGGAGGAACTGCTGCACATGGCTGATGAGCGCGGATGCCCTCTTTCCTCCATTGTCATGGCGAACGAATGCGCCATGCTCCCGGAACGGGAAGTCCGTGAAAAACTGGACCTGATCTGGGCGACGATGAAGCAGTCCATCTCCAACGGCATGAACGCGCGCGGCAACCTGCCGGGCGTTCTGCAGGTTCCGCGCCGGGCCAAAACTTTACGCAAGAATCTTCTGGTGCACGGAGAATCGGCCTTGAAAGACCCTCTCTCCATTATGGACTGGATCAATCTGTACGCCATTGCCGTAAGTGAGGAAAACGCGGCCGGCGGCCGCATCGTCACCGCTCCGACCAATGGAGCGGCGGGAATCGTTCCGGCCGTTCTTAACTACGCCACCAAATTCTGCGTTTCCCCGTATCCGGATGCCGTGCATCGCTTCCTGCTCACCGCCGGGGGAATCGCCATCCTGTACAAGAAAAACGCCTCCATTTCCGGCGCGGACGTAGGCTGCCAGGGAGAAGTGGGCGTAGCCTGCTCCATGGCCGCCGCCGCTCTTGCGGAGTACCTGGGGGGAACATCCCACCAGGTGGAAAACGCCGCGGAAATAGGCATGGAGCACAATCTGGGCCTCACCTGTGATCCTATTGCGGGCCTCGTCCAGATACCCTGCATTGAGCGCAACGCCATCGCCGCCATCAAGGCCATCAACGCCGCCCGCATGGCCCTGGGCGGCACGGGCGCTCATTTTGTCCCGCTGGACAAGGTCATCCGCACCATGCTGGACACCGGAAGGGACATGCAATCCAAATACAAGGAGACCGCCCAGGGCGGCTTGGCCGTCAACGTGGTGAATTGCTGAGGGTACATGAACCCCCTCCCTTGTCTTTTCACGCGCGTCTGTTCCCGCAAAAAACGCTCCGCCGGATTGACAGATACGGGGAGCAAAGGTAGGGTGCGGGCATGCTTTCACGCCTTTTTCTCGCTCTGGCCCTGTTGCTGGGCGGCACGGGACTGTCCCGGGCCGTTCACGTCGTCATGTGCGGCGGCCCCGCACTCAGGCAATGGGAAGGGCTGAGAATACAGCCTGACAGGCATGACAACTGGTGGGCCAACTTTGTAAGGGCCTCCACCATCCGCATCGCCCAGATCCAGCAGCAAGATCCTGCCGCCAGAATCACCTGGATTGTTTACCGCCCCGGTTACGCAACCCGGGGGAAGGAAGACGGAAAACCTTACACCCGCTGGATTGCGGACCTGGCTTCCAAGTATAAAATCAGGCTCGTCTGGGTAAACAGCGCCGACCAGGCCATCCGGGCGCTGAATTCCTCCCCGCGCTTCCACGGCGACAAGGTGGAATCCTTTTACTACTTCGGCCATTCCAACTGCTATGCGTGGATGCTGGACTACGGCAACAATATCATGGCCGTTTCCACGGAATGGATCCATGAGACGGACCTGAACAGGATACGGCGGGATATTTTCACGCCGCAGTCCGACTGCTGGAGCTTCGGCTGCTATACGGGAGCCAGCATGTCCCGCTGGTGGAAACGCATCGTAGGCGTCCCCCTCTGGGGCAACACGGAATCCACCCGCTACGGCCCCGTCTCTGACGGCAGGCTGCCGGAAGGCGCGGGAAAATGGGTTAAATAGCAGGCTTGCACCGCTCTTTCCTTTAAAGACAGGCTCCCTAAAATCGGGAGCCTGTTTTGTTGCCTTTCATGGAAAGTGAGGATATGCCGGATTTTCAATCCGGAAGTCAAGCGTAAATTCTGATAACCAAGAATTTGTGCCGAACTTTATTGCATCATTGAAAACCTTTTTATGCATACGGAAAGCCTGCCGAAATATCCACCCGTGCAGAAACCGCCGCCAGCTTTTGAGACTGCTCAAGATAAGTCTGAAAACCGGAGAACTCTTTTCCCTGAAAGCTGGTACATCTGCCGGGAATGTCCGTTTCAACAGCCGCAGGAAACAGTCCGCACCCTGCAGAAAGAGAAACTCATGCACTGTTTTCAGGGCATATCGGATTGAAAATCCGCTTTATTCATCATGAGCGGGTTCAAGACAGCCCGGCAAATTACAGCAATAAAAAAGAGCAACGAACAACCATGAAGAACACATTATTTCTTTCCGGTCTTATGGCTTTGTGTTGCGGCGCAGGGATGGCCGCCACCGTAGCAATCGACCTAAATGGGGAGGCAGCCGAAGGGACATCTCTGCCTACAAACCTTAAATTGTCTGGATTCGGAGACGTCAACAGCGGAAGTGTCATCACTGCACAAAAAGTCGTCACATGGTTGCAAGGCACCACCGGCTGGCAAGGCACCACTGCAAACGGCAATTCCGGCTCCGGTATTTACGGCAGCGTCACCGCATCCGGGGATACTGATGTATCCGTGTCTTTCATCAACAGAAATGCTTACGGCGGCTCTATCGTAGGAACAGCGGTAACGCTTACCAGTGATTACGCCAGTTATACCGGATTGACTCTTTCCGTGGACTGCGCCGGGCTGCAATCCGGAGCAAACTTCACGACGCTCAATATCGTTTATCAGACGGCAGAAGGCTGGCAGATCAGCCAGTTGACCGGTCAGGCCTCTTCCCTGATTCAAACAGGCATGACCCTGTCCGTGGACTTGAGCGGTACTCCCCTTACCAGCGACACGGCTTACATTGTGATGTCCACCCGCAATGGCGGCGGAAACACGAACTCCAACCTGCTTTTTTCCATGTCAGCCACTGCTGAGGATGTCGTTCCGGAACCGGCTACGGCGTCCCTGGGCCTTTTGGGCCTGTCCCTGCTGATGCTGCGCCGCAAGCGCTGAAATAAAAAACGCGATCTTTCCCGTTTTTCAACAACTGTCCGGGATTCTACACCCCGGACAGTTTTTCATTTTTAAGCCTGAAGGCTTGCAATCGTATTGCCATATGACCGGGCTGCCGTATAATGGGGGCGGACGGAAAATATCCGTCATTTTCTGACAACAATCATGAACCAAGCACCCCATGTTGCCATCGTCGGCGCCACCGGAGCGGTGGGCGTTGAAATCCTGTCCTGCCTGGAAACACGCAATTTTCCCGTAGGTTCCCTGAAGCTTCTGGCCTCCGCCCGGTCCGCCGGAAAACAGGTCGCTTTCCGTGGGAAAATGCTGACTGTAGAAGAATTGACGGAAAAATCCTTTGATGGGGTGGATATCGCCCTGTTCAGCGCAGGCGGAGGCATTTCCCTGAAATTCGCTCCTATCGCGGCGGCTGCGGGCTGTGTGGTCATTGACAATTCCTCCGCCTTCCGGCAGGAGCCGGACGTGCCCCTGGTGGTGCCGGAAATCAATCCGGAAGCGGCCTTCAACCACCCCCGCAATATTATCGCCAACCCGAACTGCACCACCATCATTACGCTGATGGCCCTCTTCCCTCTGCATCAGCGTTTCGGGTTGAAAACCGTCATCGCCTCCAGTTATCAGGCGGTTTCCGGCAGCGGCCAGCACGGCATTGCGGAACTGGAAACCCAGGTGCGCGCCGTAGTGGACGGCCATCCCGTAGTGAAAAATGTTTATCCCCACCAGATAGCCTTCAATCTTCTTCCCCAGATCGATTCCTTTACGGAAAACGGCTATACCAAGGAAGAGCTTAAGATGCTTAATGAAGGCCGTAAAATTCTTTCCCTGCCCGAACTCAAGGTAACATGCACCTGCGTGCGCGTGCCCGTTTACCGTTCCCATTCCATCTCCGTTACCGCCCAGTTTGAAAAACCTGTGGACTTGGAAACTGCCCGCAGCGCCTATGAAGGCAAACCCGGAGTCGCCCTGATGGACAACCCAGCGGAGGGCGTGTGGCCCACCCCGCTGGACAGCACCAACGGAGATACCTGCTACGTAGGGCGCATGCGCATGGACATGGCGATTGACAATGCCCTGACTCTCTGGGTCGTGGGCGATCAGGTCCGAAAAGGGGCCGCGCTCAACGCCGTACAAATCGCGGAATTGCTGGTCAACCGCTGACCTGTTTCCGCCGCACCCCGCACCTATTCCATAACGCCATGTGTGAACAATCACTGAACGACTACATTACAGAACAATGCGCCCTGATTGACGCAGCGCTGGACAGACTGCTGCCAGCAGAGAACGAAAGCCCCGAAACCATCCACAAAGCCATGCGCTACAGCATATTTGCGGGGGGGAAAAGAATGCGCCCCGTCCTTTGCCTGGCGGCGGCAGAGGCCTGCGGAGGACTGGCAGTGGACGCCTTGGTTCCCGCCTGCGCCGTGGAAATGATGCATACGTATTCCCTCATCCATGACGACCTGCCAGCCATGGACAACGACGATCTGCGCCGTGGGAAACCCACCAGCCACAAGGCCTTCGGAGAAGGCGTCGCCATCCTGGCGGGAGACGCGCTGCTGACGGAGGCTTTTGCCGTAATCGCCCAGGTGGACGATACGGAACGCTATACCGTCAGGGATTACGTGAGGGAGCTGGCAGCCACCGGCGGCAGCACCATGCTCATCGGAGGCCAGATTCTGGATTTGGAGGGAGAACACAAGCAGCTTTCCGAACCGGAAGTCCGCACCGTGTACGAAGGGAAGACGGCCGCCCTGCTAACCACGGCCCTTCGCTTCGGCGGCATGTCCGCAAACGCCACGGAGTCCCAGCTGGAAGCTCTGACGGACTTCGGTTACAACCTGGGGCTGGCTTTCCAGGTGATTGACGACATTCTGGATCTGACGGCTTCCACGGAAAAACTCGGCAAGACCGCCGGCAAGGACGTCAATTCCCAGAAATCCACCTGTCCGGCCCTGATTGGCCTGGACGGCGCCCGTTCCGAAGCCAAATGCCGCACTCAGGCGGCTCTGGATGCCCTGATGATTTTCCCGGAAGAACGCCGCGCCCGCCTGGTGGAACTGGCCAACTATCTTCTTAACCGCGAATATTAAGCCGCTTTTCTTTCATGCCCGCAGAAACCGTATCCGACAACGTGGAAACCCTGATCAATCTGGCGCTGGCCGAAGACTTCGGCTCCGGCGACGTGACTTCCACATACTTCGTCCCGGAACATCTGACAGCCAGAGCTATTTTGACCCCCCGGAAAAAAGGCGTTCTTTCCGGCGTCAATGTCGCGGCGGAAGTTTTCCGCAAGGTGGATCCCACCCTGAAGGTGGAAGTTTACCTGCATGACGGGGAAGCCGTGGCGCCCGGCGCCGTGGTGATGCTTATTGAAGGTTCCGCCCGCTCCATTCTTGGGGCGGAACGCACCGCCCTCAACTTCATCCAGCGTCTTTCCGGAGTGGCTACGCTCACCAGACAATATGTGAAAGCCGTTTCCCACACCAGCGCCCGCATTCTGGATACCCGCAAAACCACTCCCGGCTACCGTCTGCTGGAAAAAGCGGCCGTGCTCCATGGCGGAGGCACCAACCACCGCATGGGCCTTTATGACCGTGCCATGGTGAAAGACAACCACCTGATGACGGATGGAAATACGGAACACCTCCAGGAATGCATCAACAGGCTGCGTCAGGAAAAGCCCGGCGTGGAAATCCAGCTGGAAGCGGACACCCTGGAACAGGTGGGCAACTTCCTTAAACTGGAAGGCGTGGACCATATCCTTCTGGACAACATGACGCCGGAAATGCTGAAACAAGCCGTCGCCATGCGCGGAGGACGCACCACCCCCCTGCTGGAAGCCAGCGGAGGCGTTCATCTGGACACGGTAGCCGCCATTGCGGAATCCGGCGTGGACTTCGTCTCCGTAGGCTACGTGACCCACTCGGCCCCCTCCCTGGACCTGGGGCTGGATTTCAGCGTAGAATAACCCCTCATCGTTCAACACGCCATGGACTTGTCCAATTTCAGAGAAGAATACCTCAAAGGCCAGCTGCACAGAAAGGACCTGGCGGAAAATCCCTTTGAACAATTCCAAACCTGGTTTGAACAGGCCCTGAAAGCGGATATTCCGGAACCCAACGCTTTTTCCCTGGCCACGGCGGACGCCCAGGGCAGGCCCTCCCTACGCACCGTGCTGCTCAAATATTTTGACCGGACGGGCTTTGTTTTCTTCACCAACTACGGCAGCCACAAGGCCCGCGATATTGAAGAAAATCCGCAGGTCTGCATGATGCTTCCGTGGGTAATGCTGGAACGCCAGATCATCATTTACGGAAAAGCCGTCAAAGTCTCCCGCGCGGAATCCCTGAAATATTTCCTCACCCGCCCCAAGGAATCCCAGCTTGGAGCTTGGGTTTCACACCAAAGCTCCGTCATCTCCGGAAGAAAACTGTTGGAAATGAAGTTGATGGAACTGAAAAACAAATTCTCCAAGGGCGAAATACCCCTTCCCTCCTTCTGGGGCGGTTACCGAATTATCCCGGATACCTTTGAATTCTGGCAGGGCGGCCCCGGCCGCGTGCATGACCGTTTCATGTACAAACTTCAGGAAAACGGCTCCTGGACAATTGAACGCCTTCAGCCATGACCGTCCGGCGCACAACAAACCAGGGGCTTTCTTTCCTGGACGTAACAACACCGCTCTGCACGGCATCCCTGTGCCTTCAGGGAGCGCACCTCACCTCATGGAAGCCGGCAGGGCATGAGGAATGCCTTTTTCTTTCTCCCAACGCAGCTTTTGTCCCCGGCAAAGCCATCCGCGGAGGCATCCCTGTCTGCTGGCCCTGGTTCGGCCCCCGGGAAGGCGCGCCGTCCCACGGCATAGCGCGCACCTCGGAATGGCGCCTCCACCACCAGGAAATGGACAAGCGCGGCAACGTCCTGCTCTCCCTGGCTTTCTATCCGGAAGATGAATCCTATCCCGCCGCCATCCTGCGCCTTACCCTGGGCCGCACGCTGGCCATGAAGCTGGAAACCACGGCGCGCACGCAGCCCTGCAAGCTCACGGAAGCCTTCCACAACTACTTTGCCGTCGGCAACCTGACCAAATGCCGCGTTCATGGGCTGGAGGACATCCCGTTCCGGGAAGAAGCCGCCCAGCCCATGAAGCACGGAGAACGCCCGCTGGCGCCGCTGGGGTGTCTGGACCGCGTTTACAACTTACCCTCCTGTTCGGGAAAAACAATGCTGGAAGACCTCATGCTGAACCGCGCCATCACGGTGGAGCGGAACCATGCCTCTTCCGTCATCGTCTGGAATCCTGGACAACAGGGCGCCAAAAACATGGCGGACCTGGGTGCGGAGTCCTGGAATAAATTCCTGTGCATTGAAACGGGAAACGCGGAGCCCCGTTCCATTTCCCTCGCCCCCGGACAAACCCATACCCTTTACCAAAAAATTTCCGTAAGGCATATGGAGGAAGCCTGCCCTCCCCGTTAAAACGGCAGACAACATTACCTCTCAAGTAATGTTCCGGAACATTGCCTTGCCGCCCTTCCGGAATTTCCTTTGTCACCCTTGCCTCTCAGGCCGCCTCCAAAAGAAAAAAATTGGCGCAGGCACGGGAAAAACCCGCATCTTGCCCCGGCAAAAGGAAAAAACTCCGCGGAAGAACATCAATGACGCCCTTCCGTGGATAAACAGAAGGTCCTTACAGCTTAATTTCAGTATCCCCCTTCCTTACTGAATAAGTATTGCCATTAATGATTAGAGAGTAAGAAGCATTCGACGTGACCGACACCGTGCCTTCACCATTAAAAACAATATCGGTTACAATATCGCCAAACCTCAAATTCCTGATTCCATGGCGGCCCTTGTTTTTTTTCAACCTCCACCGGACTTCCTTTCCGGCGGCGGACACTTTCTTAAAACCCAGCACATTTTCAATGAACAACGCAATCGGCCCCAGGGCTGACCAGCCGCAAAATTCCGGTCTTACACGGCGTCCGTGTTCTGTGGAGGGGGCATCTCCGCTTGGGCTGTAGCACTCCCAGACAGTATGCGGTTCCATATTCCTGTAAGCGGCAAGCTGCTGGTTGATAACCTTCTCGGCAATAGCATCGGCCTCCTCATGGTAGCCATACTTTTCAATGGCCTTAATCGCCATATATGTCGTCGGCAGCCAGATTCCACCCCGCCAGTAATCCCCGGTTTGATGATGATAATCCTTATCCGAGCGGGCCAGGGAAGGTGTCGGATAACTGCCTCCGAATTCCCCGGGATTCATCAGATGATTTACCATGCTCCGCGCCTGTTCCCTGGACGCAATCCGGGCCAGAAGGGGCCAATAGGAAGCAATGGTTTTAACGCGGCAGGGCTGTTTGTCCGCAATGGTGACATCGTAATAAAATCCATCCCGCTCATCCCAGTAAAGATGGTTGATCTTTTTCTTAAGCGCTTCATATTCAGCGTTCCATTTTCTTGCTTCATCCTCATTTCCCAGAGCCTGTTCCATGGCAGCAATGCAGTGGGCGCTAAGAGCCTGCTGGGAAATGGCATCCACCCATAGCACCTTATGGTATCCTCCGGCATCACGCCCGCGGGGAGTATTGTCCATTCCGCTCGCTCCCCCCGTCCAGGTAAAGCCATCATCCCCAATGGAATTCAAGTAAATACGCTGGGGGGAACACTCAAACCGTTCACCAGCCTTAGCCCGGGCAAACCATTTGAAATGCTTCTGCAAATACCGCTTTTCATTAAGAAGATGATTCAGCCGCCCCTTATCTCCTGTGAAATCAAAATATTCCTTTTCCACCCAAGCAAACAGCGGGGGATTATCCACTAAATGGATTCTAAGGGGCGTAGCGGCTTTTTCATGGATAGGTTTGTAAAGATTATCCAGACTTTCTATTCCGGGAAACGCCCTGGGCGCATACTTGGCAAAAAGCACCATGAAACAGGTGTCCCATATCCAGATTTGATCTTCGTAGCAATTTTCATCCATATAGGGAGACGCGGGGAGCCCTTCCGGCCCTTTCCTGACGCGCCCTGCCGCAATTTCCCATGTTTGGTGATAAAGTTCCGTCATTTCCCGGTTTGGATATACTGGCAGGGGAATCTCTTTTTTCCAATCCCGGTTCATGCAGGAATCCGGATGAGTTGTTGCGGAAAATCCCTGCAGCGGGGACGACAGCAGGAGAATCGAACCTGTGATTGCCGATAGTCTGGCGTTCATTTATTCCGTATTGATTAAATTAAAAACTACTTCTTCAGAAGTTCCTTGAGCGCAGCATCAGCCATAATCACCTGCCCATCGGCATTGGGATGAACGCCATCGGGAAAAAGTTCCGGTTTATCCTGAAAAGGGGTGAAAAAGTCGATGGTTTTACACTTATTGTCCTTCGCAACCTGCTTCACAAGAGGGACAATTTTATTTTTCACCGTTTCCTTGTCAATTTGGCTGGAAGATTGCCACGAGGGAAGCGGAATTGCGCAATAGATTTGAATACCGGGCATGTTTTCCCTCAGTTCGGCGATGATGGCGGCATAATTCTGCTTAAACTCGGACAGGAATTTCCTGTTCTGCGGTTTGGCGTCATTGGTGCCTAACGCGATAATGGCAATCTGTGCATGGGAATTGAGCGCATTCCGGTACTCGCCCGTTTTAATATAGGGAAGGTCTCCCTTGGCCAGAAGGGTACGCCCGTTAACGCCGCAGTTCAGCACTTCTATTTCTTTCCGTTTGAATTTTTCCCTCAATTCCTGACCAAGAAGATGGCTCCAGCGCAAAACATCCTTATTGGCTCCGGCTACTCCTGCTCCAAAAGTATTACTGTCTCCCAGGCACGCAACGCGCAAGGGGACGGGCTGTCCGGTAACGGAAAGAACAAAATCTACGATATGGGCAGGATTGTCAAAACCGTGCGGATGATGCCCTCCGGACCGGCGGATGACTCTTACAGGCCCCCCCATCCCGGCGTAACGCTTAGCGAAAACATCCGTATTCTCTTCAATAGGGACTACATCATCTTCCGTCCGGGAAATAAACAACAAAGGAATTCCGGCTTTAGCCATGCCGCGCATATTGTCCACGGGGTTACCTTTATAGGACAAAGCCTGCTGTTCATTAAAATCGTAGGCGCGCAGGCATTTGTTCCAGTCATCCGGCGAACCTTTGCCCTTGCCCCTGCCGGCCGGCCAGCTTTTGAAATCACAGACGGGGGCATCCACATAAACGCCAGCCACGCACAAAGGATTCTTCTCCGCCCAGTTAAGCGCATAAAGGCCTCCACGGCTCAGTCCAAACAACACCGTTTTTCTGGAAAAACCGCGTTCATCCACCAGATACCTGTAAAATTGATCCATCACATCCATGGCCTTGGGAGAACCGTAAAGGTCTTCCATGCTGATAAATACCGCCGCATAACCGCGCTTTACCAGTTCGAGATCTGCTATAGGCTTATAATCAAAAAATTGCGGCCTCCATATCCACAACTGTTCTTTTCCAGAAACAACAGCCTTGTCGGGAAAGACGATGAATGCCCTGCGGCCGCCCACGGTAAACTCCTCCCGTAAAAAACCATTCCAGACAGAAACCGTCCTAGGAAACTGACGCTTGGCCATTTCCGGATCATACCCCGGAATTTCCGGCCGTGCATGTCCTGTTTTTACCAGCCATTCATTGCGGACTTTCTCATGTTTTTTCATCGTATCCGGCGTCGGCCGATGGTCTTTTTCCGCAACCTCAGGAGCAAGGCCTATTTCCGGGACCAGCCCGGTAAGAACTTCCCGGGCTATCATATGATGCCCTTCCGGACCGGGGTGCACGCCGTCACCGGAATACCTGAAACCGGGATTCCCGGCCTTCTCTCTGGCAATGAGTTTCCGAAGCCCGGGACGGATATCTATGACTTTCCAGCCGTCTTTTCTTTTAGAAACCAGCCATTCCGCGTACTTGTCCAATACAGCGTCGTACTCAGCCTGTTCAGCGGAATCCCCCCGGAACAATGGAGGAGTAATGAAGACAATCTCCGCTTTTGCCGCATCGGCAGCCTTTTTAAGGCGGATATTCCCTTCCTGGTACGCTTGAAAACGCGCTTTGTCAAACGCCTGCATGAGGCCGTCATTCATCCCGTAGCAGGCTAGAATCAATTGAGGCTGGTACATCTTGAGAATCCGGCTGAGGCGCTCATGCAGGCATGGACGGGGGAATCTGCCGCCCGCATGGCCATATTCGCTCAACCCGGCTACCGTCTCGCTGGGAACGGCAAAGTTGACAATCTCGCAGGCTGCAAATTTTTTATCGTCCCTCAAGGTGTTTTCCACTTCATTGGCCCAATGGCCCGCGTAAGCAATACTATCACCCAGAATGGCAATCCGGCCCTTATTCAAAGGCTGGGCATGAAGCCGCATCCCCGCTCCCGCACAACACAGCATCATCAACAATAAACATCTTGCTATTAACAGAAAACGCATTTCACAATAATATGGTTGTACTTATTACTACTGAAAACGAAATAAATTTCTTGCAAGATACGGGAAAATACCGATCGGCAGGCTCCCGCGCTGTTTCATGAAACAAAAAACCCGGCACTTCACCAACTCCCGTCCGGCCCTCTTCTCGACAATCACGGCCCATCCCTTCCTTTACAGCGTCCCCCTCCTTCCCCAATTTCTCCATTGCCGCCGGAGAACCATAGAAACCGGAAAACCGTTTACGCTTCTTCCCGAAAACGGATGGGGGCGGAAGAAGTCCTTTTCCTGCAGAAATAGGGCAGGATTCGGCTTGCCAAAAAGTCTCTTTTAAGGTTTGGTATGTTCCGAGCCTTTTGGCGCGTTCCCTATCAAGATGCATACAAACCCACCTTCCGATGTTGGCAACGCCGCAACCTTTATTGCGGAAATTTACGGTCAGGATGTCTTCAACATGGAGACCATGCGCAATTACCTGCCCCGCCCCGTTTACAAAAAACTGCTGGCTACCATCCGCAAGGACGAAAAACTGGACCCCGACATCGCCAATGAAGTGGCTCAGGCCATGATGACGTGGGCTCTGGAAAAGGGAGCCAGCCACTACACGCACTGGTTCCAGCCTCTCAATGGGAGCACGGCGGAAAAGCACGACTCCTTTGTGGACGTGGATCCGGAGGGAAATCTGGAACTCAAATTTTCCGGCAAGAGCCTGGTGCAGGGCGAGCCGGACGCCTCCAGCTTCCCTTCCGGCGGTCTCCGCGCCACCTTTGAAGCACGCGGCTACACCGCATGGGACCCCACCAGCCCCGCCTTCATCAAACGGACGGAAAACGGCGCCACGCTTTGCATCCCAACCGCTTTCTGCTCTTACAAGGGACAGGCGCTGGACAAAAAGACGCCTCTCCTGAGATCCATGACTGCCGTCACCCGGCAGGCCAAGCGGCTGTTGTCCTGCTTTGGCGGTCCGGACAACATTCATGTCAGCGCCGATCTGGGGGCGGAACAGGAATACTTCCTGGTGGACAAGCAGCTTTATGCCCTGCGCCCGGACCTGATGATGTGCGGACGCACCCTTTTCGGCAATGTGCCCCCCAAACACCAGCAGATGGAAGACCACTACTTCGGCTCCATCAAGGACCGCGTGCTGGAATTCATGGTGGACGTGGACGAAGCCCTCTGGAAACTCGGCATCCCGGCCAAAACGCGCCACAATGAAGTCGCTCCCGGCCAGTTTGAGATCGCGCCCATTTTTGAAAGCCAGAACCTGGCCGTGGACCATAATATGCTGGTCATGGAGGTGCTCCGGAAAACCGCCAACAAGCATGACATGGTCTGCCTGCTGCATGAAAAGCCCTTCTCCGGCATGAACGGCTCCGGCAAGCACAACAACTGGTCCCTCTCCGCCCCCGGTTACGGCAGCCTGCTCAATCCCGGTTCCAGCCCGCAGGAAAACGCCATCTTCCTCACTCTGCTCTGCGCCACCATCAAGGCCGTGGACGAACATGCGGATCTGCTGCGCGCCTCCGTCGCCAAATCCGGCAATGAACACCGCCTGGGTGCCCATGAAGCCCCCCCGGCCATCATTTCCATCTTCCTGGGAGATCTGCTGGATGAAATCATTGAGCAAATCGAGAAAGGAGGCACTAAAAAAGCGCGCACCCAAAAGACCATCAACATCGGCGTGGACACCCTGCCCATGTTCCCTCTGGACGCCTCCGACCGGAACCGCACCAGCCCCTTTGCCTTCACAGGCAATAAATTCGAATTCCGCGCCGTAGGTTCCTCCCAAACCTGTGCATGGCCCATGACGGTGCTCAATACCATTGTGGCGGAAAGCCTGGATGAAATCTGCACCATCCTGGAACCTGTCAAGGACAAGCCCGAGGAGTTCCACGCCACCCTCAACAAGCTCCTTCAAAACATCATCAAGAAGCATAAGCGCATTCTATTCAGCGGGGACGGTTACGGAGAAGCCTGGGTAGAGGAAGCGGAACGCCGCAACCTCCCCAACATCCCCGGCACCATTGAAGCCTTGGCCGCTCTGGAAACGCCCAAGGCCAAGGCGCTTTTTGAAAAGTACAAAGTGGTCAGCCCCGTAGAACTCCACGCCCGCCATGAAATCCAGACGGAAATATTCCACAAGGAAATCAACATTGAAGCGGAAACGGCCCTCCTGATGGTGGAAACCCTTTACATCCCCGCCGTAACGGAACAGCTCACGCAGCTTACCACCGCCATTGCCCAGATGAAGGCATCCGGAATCAAGGCGGGAATGAAAGCTACTACGGATCGCGCCAACCAAATCGGCACGCTGCTGGATATTCTCCCCGGACAGGTGCGGGAACTGCGCCGCGCCGTGGATGAAGCCGATACCAGGGCCATCCAGACGGGCATGGACAATTTGAGAAGCACCATTGATATGCTGGAAAGCCTGACGGACGCAGACCTGTGGCCCGTCCCCACATACGCGGAACTGCTCTTTCTGTAAAGCAGGCGGGCTTTTCTGGAATAGAAAAACACTGTCTATCAATCATAAAGACTACTTATCCCAGTGCTTTCCGCAAGAAAAACGGCAAATTAATCGCCTGACGGATTGACAAAACAATCAAAATAGTTATCCTTTCCGTCCGGTTGTGCATAGGCCGCTTAGACGGACGGCACTGAATCTAGTAATTCACAAGAAGCATCTTTCAACATCATGAGCAAGAGGACTTATCAACCATCCAAGCGTTGCCGCAAGCGTCAGTTCGGATTCCGTGCACGCATGGCCACCAAGAACGGAGCGGACATCATCCGCCGCCGCCGCGCTAAAGGCCGCAAGCGCCTGCTTCCCAAGGGAGCCGAAATCCAGTACAAGCGCCACACCATCCAGCACGGCCGTTAATCCAGCCGCCAGGATCCGGTTAACGCCTCCTTGGAACTTCTTTTCACGGGCCGACCCGCGGGAGATGCGTCTTACTCGTCAACAAAGCATGACCAGGGCATTCCAATTTGCCCGGGTACGCAACGAGGGGCCATCCGTAGCAGGTCGGCTTATTGTTTTAAGCGCAGCCCCTTTGGAACATCCGGAGGAACCCTCCAAATTCGGTATCATCTGTACGAAAAAAATCGGCTGTGCCGTTGTCCGCAACAAACTGCGGAGACGCGTGAGGGAAATACTGAGGGCGCACGGGGCTCCTTTTGAAAACGGCGTACACCTGGTGTGCGTCCTCCGCTGGAGGGCCGTGGAAGCCAGCTACGCCGACCTGGAACGGGACTGGCGGAAAGCCGCCCGAAAACTTAAATTGCAACTTCTTTCCCGGGAACAAGACAAGACATGATGAAATGGCTGCTCATCACCCTTGTGAAGGGATACCAAACCTTCATCAGCGCTCCCCTGCATGCCCTGGGAGGGCCCGGGAGCGGCTGCCGCTATACACCCACTTGTTCCCAGTACTTCATCCAGGCCGTTCACATCCACGGAGCCTGGCGCGGCTTTCTTCTTGGCACATGGCGTATTTTAAGATGCAACCCGTGGGGCGGATCAGGTTATGATCCCGTGCCCCCGGCGCGCCACCCACGCTGAACAATTACCTTTCTTTCCCTTTCCTTTCACCAACTCCAATCAAGCTATATCACATTATGGATCGCACAGCATGGATCATCATAGGCATCTGCGCCGCCCTTCTGGGCCTGAATATTTACATGGGCAACAATAAAAAGGCTGAAACCGCCCCCATTCCCGCACCGCAGGCGGCTGCCGCCGCAGCCAATGCCCCGGTTGCCGGCGTCCGCCCCGGAGCCGGAACCTCCGCCCCGGAACAGGCCTCCGTCAACAAAGCCCTTGAAGAAGACAAAACCGCCCCGATCACTCTGGTAGCCACGCAGGAAGTGAACGGGAGGCAGGAACCCTTCATCACTTACACGTTCAACCGCATAGGGGGTTCCATCGGTACGGTTACCCTGCACAACGATATTGTGGACTCCCAAAAAGTCGCGGACCATAATATCACGATTAACGAAGCCCAGCAACGGGGCATCGGAGAACTCGTTTTCAACATGGACGCCACCCAGGATCCTTCCTATGACAACACCGTGTATAAGGAAGCGAAACGCACGGCGGACTCCGTAACCCTGGAAGGCTATGACCCCGCACGGCAGCTTTTCATCTCAAAAACGTACACCCTGCACCCCGTCAAAAATCTGGAAGGGGAAGTATTGCCCGGCAGCAAATATCTCATTCGCCTGACCGTCTCCCTGCTCAATAAATCTCCCAATGTCCAGGATCTGCGCTACATGGGCATCTTCGGCGGGAGCGCCTATCCTATCGCCAAAAGCGAACCAAAAGATACCTACACCCATTTCTTTTACCATGCAGACGGCTCCCTGGAACAGGAAGTGCCTTCCTATTTCACAGGCGGCTTTTTCAGCAGTGCCAAGGCCCGCGTCCTGGAAGGCCCTCTCCAGGACCTGACTTATGCCGGCGTCATGAGCCAGTATTACGCCACCATCCTTCTTCCCCAGGACCAGTCCAGGGGGTCCACCGTGTACGCCACCCGCCAGGAATTTCCTTTGACGCATGAAGGCAACACCCTGGTGCCCGGCGTCACCGTGGCCATGGGAATCCCCAATCTGACCATGGCCCCCAATGAAATCAAGACGCTCACCTACGATATTTACACCGGCCCCAAATTCAACGCCTACCTGCGTGACCTGAATCTTTCCTATCCCGCCATCAGCGATATCATGGCATACGGCTGGCTCGTATTTCTGAGCGTTCCGATGAACTGGCTGCTCAACCTCTTCCACGGATGGTTCGGCAACTGGGGCGTGGCCATCATCTGCATGACCATCGTTGTCCGTGCTCTCATCTGGCCGCTGCACAAAAAATCCTATATGGCCATGAAACGCATGTCCCTGGTTCAGCCGGAGATGGTCAAACTCAAGGAGAAATATCCGGACGACCCTCAGAAGGTGAACATGGAAATGATGAAGCTGTACCAGAAATACGGCATCAACCCGGCCAGCGGCTGCGTCCCCATGCTTATCCAGATTCCCATTTTCTTTGCCTTTTACCGTGTGCTCCAGTATTCCGCAGAACTGAGGGGGCAGCCCTTCTGCCTGTGGATGACGGACCTTTCCCTGCCTGATACCGTGGGCCACCTGTTCGGCGTTCCAATCAATATTCTGCCTCTCATCATGGCCGTAACCATGATTATCCAGATGAGGATGACGCCTCAGGCGGGGGAACGCTCCCAGCGCATTATTATGAACCTGATGCCTGTGATGTTCTTCCTGTTCTGTTACAATTTCGCTTCCGCCCTGGCCCTGTACTGGACCACGCAGAATTTGATCTCCATAGGACAAACGGCCCTTATCCGCCGCTTGCCCATGCCCGTGCTTTCCCCCGCCAAAAAGAAAAAGTCGGGCTTTTTCCAAAAGATGATGGAGCAGCAGCGTGCGGCCCTGGAAGAACAGCAGCGCAAAGCTAAAGGCCGCAACATGCGCAATATAACGCCTAAAAAGTAGGAATCCCTGCTCTGCCTTCCGTCTCCGCAAGTGCGTCCGCCCCCGCGGCCGCACTTTTTCATGGAAAGGCGCAGGAAAAAATATTCTGCCGGCGCAAGCCTCAAAAAGGGAAAGGAACTCCCTTACAGAATTTCCTCAAAAAACCGGCCCTCTCCAGGTGGAGAGGGCCGGTTTTCCTCGTCATATATTCATTGCGTAGTTAATTGGAGCAGCTTGGCAGAAAATGCCAAACACCCACTGGAGCAAACCTAACGGATTATGAATTCGCGGCAATTCCATGAATAACTAAACAACAAGAATACCAATCAGTTACCTTTCAATTCACTTTTTTATCAATTGCCATCCAGCCGAATTTCCAAAACCCAAACTCCACTAACACATTTCCATTCAAACTTTCCTGTTGACTTCGAATTCATAATCCGCTCAGAACCGGGCATTGCCGGAACATTTGACCTTCCTCCTGACATCAACCGCAACCACCATCCCCATCCATGCAGCCGCATTTCTTTATCAACTGACAGCACGGTCATAAAAACCTCCTTATCTGGAACATTCTTCTCCAAATGCCCGGCAGCCGGAACGGCCGTTACCTGGCAAACGAACGGAACAGCCTCCGAAATGCCGCCGGACAGGCAAATTGCCAGCTTCAAATGCGGAATGGCTCAAGGAGGAAAAGCGGCGCCAAAATGCCCGGCCATGAAACAGCAGGCAGGCCTCTGAAAAAATGGGGGCCTCCGCACCCGCGGAGGCCCCTGCCTTACCCCAAACAACAGAAAACTGCTGCATGCTTCTTTCAGGAATGCATGGCCAGGGCATGCCGGTATTCCACCGGGAATACCTTGATGAATTTGCCGCGTTCTTCCGGCCAGTTGTTTAACAGGTCGTAAGCCCTGCGGCTCCTGGTAGCCATATAATGCTCGTAAATGAGCTGAAGCAATTCCGCTTCATCGGCGGAATGCGGCATGACCGTTTCCAGGTCCACGCTGCCCAGGTTGCATTTCTGATCGAAGTTGTTGTCCGCATCATACACGTAGGCCAGGCCGCCGGTCATCCCCGCGGCGAAATTGACGCCCACCTTGCCGAGAACCGCCACACGGCCCCCGGTCATGTATTCACAGCCGTGGTCGCCAATGCCTTCCACCACCATTTTGGCGCCGCTGTTGCGGATGGCGAAACGTTCCCCGGCCTGCCCGTGAAGGAAGATGCTGCCGGAAGTGGCCCCATAGCCGATGACGTTTCCGGCGATGACGTTGTCCGACGGTACGTAGGAGATATGATCCGGGGGACGCACGATGATTTTGCCGCCGGACAGGCCCTTCCCAACAAAGTCATTCGCATCCCCGACAAGTTCAAAGGTAACGCCGGGAGCCAGAAAAGCCCCGAAGCTTTGCCCCGCACATCCGGTGAAGTGCACCGTAAGCGTATCTTCCGCCAGGCCGCGCGGCCCGAATTTCATCACCAGCTCACCGGAAAGTTCCGTCCCTACCGTCCGGTCCACATTGCGGACGTCGCGGCAGAGTTCCGTCTTTTCCCCCTTTTCCAGCAGGGGCTTTAATGCCGGCAGCAGATGGCGGCGGTCGTAGTTGTCCAGCGGTTCCTTTTCAAAAGAGGGGTCAAACCTGCGTCCGTCCCCCTCTGCCGCATGCAGGATGGAGGAAAAGTCCAAATGCCGGGCCTTGTAAAAATCTATGGCGCGGTTTACGGAAAGCAGATCCGCCCTGCCTACGGCTTCATCCAGGGAACGAAGCCCCAGGGAAGCCAGGATTTCCCGCGTTTCCTGGGCCACGAAGCGGAGGTAGTTGATGACGTATTCCGGCTTGCCGCTGAATTTGGCCCTCAGGGCCGGATCCTGCGTGGCGACGCCTACCGGGCACGTATTTTCGTGGCACCTGCGGAGCATGGCGCAGCCGATGGAGACCAGGATGGCGGTTCCGAAACCGAATTCCTCCGCCCCCAGCAGGGCGGCCATCACGACGTCCCTCCCGGTGCGCAGCTGGCCGTCCACCTGGAGCCGGACGCGGGAACGGAGTTTGTTGAGCACCAGCGTCTGCTGCGTTTCCGCCAGCCCCAGCTCCCACGGCAGCCCGGCGTGCTTCACGCTGGTGAGCGGAGAGGCGCCCGTGCCGCCGTCGTGGCCGCTGACCACAACCACATCCGCATGGGCCTTCACCACTCCCGCGGCAACCGCGCCGATGCCCACCTCGGAAACAAGCTTGACGGAAACACGGGCATCCGGATTGGAGTTGCGCAGATCATAAATTAACTGGGCCAGGTCTTCAATGGAGTAAATGTCATGATGCGGAGGAGGAGAGATGAGGCTGACGTTCGGCATGGAATGGCGCAGCCGGGCGATGTATGGATCCACCTTGTGCGCCGGGAGCTGGCCCCCCTCCCCGGGCTTGGCTCCCTGGGCCATCTTAATCTGGAGCTCGGAAGCATGGCGCAGATAATTAATGGTCACGCCAAAACGCCCGCTCGCCACCTGCTTGATGGCGCTGTAGCGGACTTCGCCCCGGGCGTTGGGTTCATAGCGGGCTTCATCTTCCCCCCCTTCCCCGGAATTGCTTTTGGCTCCGATTTTATTCATCGCAATGGCGATGGTTTCATGGGCTTCCGGGCTGAGGGAACCCAAAGACATGGCTCCGGAAACGAAACGGCGCAAGATGGAATCCACGCTTTCCACTTCTTCCAGGGGGATAGCGTCCGCCGGAGCAAATTCAAACAGGCCGCGCAAAGTGCAGAGATGCTGCGCCTGACGGTTGCTGTAATCCGCGAATTCCCGGTATTTCCGTTCGTCATTGTCACGCACGGCAGCGCGGAAAGCCTGAAGTGTCTGCGGATTCCAGAGATGGTTCTCCCCTCCTTTCTTATACTTGTACTGCCCTCCCGCATCCAGCTTGTCCCCGTGTTCCGCGTTTTGCGCGGCGCGCTGGTTGCATTCCGCGGCTATTTCATCCAGCCCTATGCCTCCTACGCGGCTGACGGTGCCGGGAAAGAATTCGTCAATCAGTTCCCGGTTCAGACCCACCGCCTCGAACAGTTGGGAGGAGCGGTAGCTGCGCAACGTGGAAATGCCCATCTTGGACATGATTTTAAGCAGTCCCTTGTCTATGGCATTGATGTAGTTTCCGGAGGCTTTCACTACATCCAGAGGGCAGTCCTGCGGTGCGGCCAGGGAAGTAACCGTCGCCAGAGCCAGGTACGGATTGACCGCCGTGGCCCCGAAGCCCAGAAGCAGCGCAAAGTGCATGGTTTCCCTCGTCTCCCCGGTTTCCAGAATCAGCCCTACGTCGGAACGCAGCCCGGCGGCCGCCAGCGCGCGGTTCACCACGGAACAGGCCAAAAGGCTGGGAACGGGAAGGTAGCCGTGCCCTATGTTGCGGTCCGTCAGCACCAGAATGCGCACGCCGGACCTGACCAGGCCCACGGCGGATTCCGCCAGGCTTTCCAGCGTCTCCCGCAGGGCTTTCCCGTCCCCGCCTTCCGGGAACTGGATGGAAAGCCTGGCGGAAGGGAAGCCGGCCTCCCGAATATTGCAGAGGCGGTTGAGTTCTTCATCCGTAATGACGGGGCGCGCCATCTTGATCAGCCGGGCGTGCTCCGGAGTTTCTTCCAGAATGTTGGGATGGTTGCCTATGTATGTAGTCAGGCTCATGACCAGTTCCTCCCGGATGGGGTCGATGGGCGGATTGGTCACCTGGGCGAACAGCTGCTTGAAATAATTGAACAGGAGAGGCGCCTTTCCGGAGAGGACGGCCAGCGGCGCGTCATTTCCCATGGAGCCGAGAGGCTCCGCGCCTTTCAGCATCATGGGGCGGATAATCAGCTCCACATCCTCCTGAGTGAATCCGAACTGGCGCTGGCGGCCCACGAGGTCCGGCATTTCCGCAGAGGCGGAAATGGAATCAAACAGGGAACGGACGGAAATCTTGTTTTTCTCCACCCAGCGGCGGTAGGGCATGCGCCTGGCCATTTCATTCTTGGTTTCAGCATCGGATACCAGCCGGTGGTTCACCAGGTCGCAGTAAATCATTTCCCCGGGACGGAGGCGGCCTTTGCGGGCTACTTTTTCCGCGGGAATATCAGCTACGCCCGTTTCCGAAGCCAGAATGAAAATATCATCCGTGGTCAGCGTATAGCGCGCAGGGCGCAGGCCGTTGCGGTCCAGCATGGCGCCCGCATTGATACCATCGGAAAAAACGACGGCGGTCGGGCCGTCCCAGGGTTCCATCATGGCGGAGTGGTATTCAAAGAAGCCGCGTACATCCGGCCCTAAATGGTAGTTGACGCCCCAGGCCTGCGGCATGAGCATGAGCATGACATGGCGCAAGTCCCGCCCAGAGGCGGCCAGCAGCTCAACCATGTTGTCCAGGCAGGCGGAATCGCTCTGGCCGGGGGGAATAAGAGGCAGCAGCTTTTGCAGGTCATCCCCCAACAGGGTGGAGGACAAATGCGGCTCACGCACGCTCAGGTGGTTCAGGTTCCCGCGCAGGGTGTTGATTTCCCCGTTGTGGGCCAGATACCTGAAGGGATGGGCCAGGCTCCAGGTTGGGAAAGTATTCGTGCTGTAGCGCTGGTGGACGAGGGCCAGGGGAGATTTGAAATGCTCGCTGGCCAGGTCTCCATAAAATCCTTCAATCTGCGTGCCGAGAAACAGCCCCTTGTACACAATGCTTCGGCTGGAGCAGCTGCACACATAACAACCTTCCACGCGCCGTTCCATTTCCCGGCGCATCACGAACAGTTTGCGTTCAAATTCCGCCTGGTCCGCAAAACCGCTGCCGTCAATGAACAGCTGACGGATCAGGGGGCACGTGCGCTGGGCATTTTTGCCGATGCTGTCCCGGTCCACGGGAACCTGCCTCCACGCAATCACGCTGCCGCCGTTTTCCGTAACGGCGGCTTCCAATTCCTCTTCATGGCCGCATCCGCCAAACATCATGGCCACTCCGTATTTGCCTCTGGCGGGAAGCTTGTTGGGAAGAACCAGGCGGAAAAATTCATCCGGAAGGGCCAGCAGAATGCCTGCGCCGTCCCCGGTATCCGGATCGCTCCCCACGGCGCCGCGGTGCATGAGCCTCTTGAGGACAGTAATCCCCATTTCAATGATTTTGTGGCTCGGTTCATTCTTCAGGTCAGCCACCAGACCCACGCCGCAGGCGTCCCTCTCCTGTTCAAAGTCATACAATCCCTGCGGCGCAGGAATGCCTGTCTCGAATTGATCGCTATTCATCAGTTTGCTGTTTTGTTTGGGTTAAGCTGATTTATTTGCAGCAAAAACCGTGCCAATATTGTCCACACTTCATATCTTCCCGCTTTCAAACTGCTTTGTCCCTGTTTTACAGAGCCTGACGCGGCTTCCGGCACAACAGGTCATTTGGCAGCGGAATAAAAAATATTTTTCTTCCAAGAAGAATTTTTTACATTTTTGTAATCATCCTTTTGTTGCGGTTTTACATTTTTGTAATCCATTCTCGTTCGCAGCTCTGTTTTCCTTTTTTTGCAGCCCTTCCGTCAGGATATACATATCTAACTAATAATCAATATATTAAAATGAACAGCACATTCATGCGAAAGTTTATCTGAAAAGTTGGCACGCTTCTTGCTGGAGAAAAGGCACAACAGTTAACCATGATGAGTGACTCAACACGAACACAAGCCATCAGCGCCATCGCTTCCCTGCCCGTGGGCGGAGCAAGCGAGAGCGCTCCGGTCAGCATTGATTATTACGGAGCGGATGTCTTCAGCACGGAAGTGATGAAGAAGTACCTGCCCAAAGACACGGCAAAAACCCTCCTGGCCACTATCCAGGACGGGCTTCCGCTGAACGCGGATATTGCCGCGGATGTAGCCCACGCCATGAAGCAGTGGGCTCTGGAACGGGGAGCCACTCACTATACGCACTGGTTCCAGCCCATGACGGGCTCCACGGCGGAGAAGCACGATTCCTTCCTGGATCCCAAGGGAATGGAACCCATCATGAGCTTTTCCGGCAAAAACCTGATTGTGAGCGAACCGGACGCCTCCAGCTTCCCATCCGGCGGTTTGCGCTGCACCTTTGAGGCCCGCGGCTACACCGCATGGGACCCCACCAGCCCCGCCTTTATCAAGAGGCACGGGAACGGAGCCACGCTCTGCATCCCTACCGCCTACTGTTCTTATACGGGAGACGCGCTGGATAAGAAGACTCCGCTGCTGCGCTCCCGCCAGGCATTGGGCAATGCCGTCAAGAAGCTGATGAAGAGTTTCGGCCTTCCGGATGAACACGTGACCATTACGCTGGGGCCTGAACAGGAATACTTCCTCATTGACAAGAACTTCTACCTGAACCGCCCGGACCTGGTCCAGACGGGGCGCACCCTTTTCGGCGCCCCTCCCGCCAAGCACCAGCAGCTGGAAGACCATTATTTCGGCTCCATCAAGCCCCGTATCCTTAATTTCATGAGCGACGTGGAACAGGAACTCTGGAGACTGGGAATCCCGGCCAAGACCCGCCACAACGAAGTGGCGCCCGCGCAGTTTGAACTGGCTCCTTTGTTTGAGGACGTGAACCTGGCGATCGACCACAACATGCTGGTGATGGAAGTTCTGCGCCAGCAGGCCAGCAAGCACGGCCTGGTATGCCTGCTTCATGAAAAGCCCTTCGCAGGCGTCAACGGTTCCGGCAAGCATAACAACTGGTCCATTTCCTACGGGAACAAAAACCTGCTGGACCCCGGTTCGGACCCGCAGCAGAACGCCATTTTCCTGACTGTCCTGACCGCCATCATCGAGGCCGTTGACAAGCACAGCGACCTGCTGCGCAATTCCGTGGCCAGCGCCGGGAACGACCACCGCCTGGGAGCAAACGAAGCGCCTCCCGCCATTATCTCCATCTTCCTGGGCGCCCAGCTCAATGAAGTGATTGAGAATATGATCAACGGCTCCTCCGGCTGCGGCAAGCGCAACGATACGCTCAAGATCGGCGTAGACACGCTTCCCGTTCTTCCCCGGGATGCGACGGACCGCAACCGCACCAGCCCGTTTGCCTTCACCGGCAACAAGTTTGAATTCCGTGCTCCTGGCTCCGCCCAATCCTGCGCGGGCCCCATGATGACCCTGAACACCATTGTGGCGGAATCCCTTGATTCCCTGGCGGAAGAACTTTCCTCCTTCGCTCCGGAAACATTCCTGCCGCAGCTCCAGGAAACGCTCAAGCGCAGGATTTCCGAACACAAGAGAATCATCTTCAACGGGGACAATTATTCGGAAGAATGGGTGAAAGAAGCGGAACGCCGCGGCCTCCCCAACCTGAAAAATACGATGACGGCCCTTCACACCCTGGTGAATGAAAAGAATGTGGCCCTGTTTGAAAAGTACGGCGTCTTTTCCAGGCGGGAGCTGGAATCCAGGTTTGAGATTTTCCTGGAAGAATACCACAGACGCATCCGCATTGAAGGGCGCCTGTCCTGGGAAATGGCGGCCACCATCATCCTCCCCGCCCTGCGCAACGAATACGGGCAAACCGTTGCCGCGCTCTCCAGGGCGCTGGAAGCCAGGCGGACCAACGGTACCGCCGCCCTGCAGAAGCTGGCGGACAAGCTGGGCGACGCCCTGGATTCCATCGTATCCGACCTGGATACCCTGGAGACGGCGCTTACGAGCTGCCATGAGGACATCCTTGCCGCGATGTCCCGATTGAGAACCAGCGTCGATGCCGCAGAAACCCTGGTGAACGACCGGTCCTGGCCTCTCCCCAAGTACCGGGAAATGCTGTTCATCTATTAGTGGGTGCACCGACGAGTTCCGGAGTTGTGCCGCCCCCCTCGCGGGTCAAGCCTCTGCCCGCAGGGAAGGCACGGCTCCGGAGCCTTGGCGCGCCTTGTTCCGGCCTCCTTCCTCTTCCGTTTTCCACCGTTCCCCACGCTCTAAAAATCCGCGTCATTGACCGTAAAAAAACTTTCCTCCGGAGCCAGGCGGGCACTTAATTCCCCCGGCGGAAATCCGCGGTCCAGGACTACAGGATTCTTCCATCGCCATTATGCCTAAAGACACCTCCATCAAAAAGATTCTCGTGATCGGGTCCGGCCCGATCGTCATCGGCCAGGGCTGCGAATTCGACTACTCCGGCACCCAGGCCTGCAAAGCCCTCCGGGAAGAGGGTTATGAAGTAGTGCTGGTCAACTCCAATCCCGCCACCATCATGACGGACCCGGAGACAGCTCCGCGCACTTATATTGAACCGATTACTCCGGAGTTCGTGGAGAAAATCATCATCCGGGAAAAACCGGATGCCCTCCTCCCGACCCTGGGCGGGCAGACAGCCCTGAACTGCGCCATGGAACTGCACCGCAGCGGTGTGCTGGAAAGGGAAAAGGTGCGTATGATCGGCGCCAACGCAGACGCCATTGACCGCGGGGAGGACCGCAACCTGTTCAAGGAAGCCATGCTCCGCATTGGCCTGGACGTGCCGCGTTCCGGCATTGCGCATACCATGGAGGAAGCGCGCCGGGTGGCCGGGGATATTGGCACCTTTCCCCTGATTGTCCGCCCCGCCTTTACGCTGGGCGGCATGGGAGGCGGCGTAGCGTACAACAAAACGGAATTTGAAGAGATATGCGCCCGGGGGCTGGATCTTTCCCCCGTTTCCGAAATTCTGATTGAAGAGTCCCTGATCGGCTGGAAAGAGTTTGAAATGGAGGTAATGAGGGACCGCGCGGACAATTGCGTCGTCATTTGCTCCATTGAGAACATCGACCCCATGGGCGTGCATACCGGGGATTCCATCACCGTAGCCCCCATCCAGACACTCACGGACCGAGAATACCAGGCAATGAGGGACGCTTCTTTTGCCGTCATCCGGGAGATCGGGGTGGAAACGGGCGGTTCCAACATCCAGTTCGCCATTAATCCGGCCAACGGCCGCATGATTGTCATTGAAATGAACCCCCGCGTTTCCCGCTCTTCCGCGCTGGCTTCCAAGGCCACAGGGTTCCCCATTGCCAAACTGGCCGCCAAACTGGCCGTGGGCTATACGCTGGACGAATTGCGGAATGACATCACGCGGGAAACGCCCGCCTGCTTTGAGCCCACCATCGACTATGTGGTTACCAAGGTTCCCCGCTTCACGTTTGAAAAGTTCAAGCAGGCGGACGAACACCTGACCACGTCCATGAAATCCGTAGGGGAGGCCATGGCCATCGGTCGTACTTTCAAGGAATCCCTGCAAAAGGCCTTGCGTTCCCTGGAAACGGGACGCTGGGGCTGGGGATTTGACGCGAAGGCCCCGCAGGCGCCTTCCGCAGAAGAAATCACGCGGAAACTGGCTGTTCCCACGGCAGAACGCATTTTCTGGATTCAAACGGCGTTCAGCAACGGATTTTCCCTGGATGAAGTGCAGCAGCTTACCCAGATTGATCCCTGGTTCCTGGCACAAATGCAGGACCTGGCCAAGGCGGGAGACAGCCTGGACAAGCTGGATCTGCGGGAAGCCAAGAAGCTGGGCTTTTCCGACAGGCAGATCGCCCTGGCCCGGGGAACCACGGAAGAAAACATCCGGAAGGAACGCCAGGAACAGGGCATTGTGCCCGGATACCGGCTGGTGGATACCTGCGCCGCGGAGTTCGAAGCCTACACCCCCTACTTTTATTCCACCTATGGAGATGAAAATGAAGCCCGCGAAACAGGCAGGAAAAAAATCCTCATCCTGGGCGGCGGCCCAAACCGCATTGGCCAGGGGATTGAGTTCGACTACTGCTGCGTGCACGCCTCCATGGCTCTGCGGGAAATGGGCTACGAAACCATCATCGTGAACTCCAACCCGGAAACCGTCTCCACGGACTATGATTCCTCCGACAAGCTTTTCTTCGAACCCCTGACGCTGGAAGACGTGCTCCATATCTGCGAGCAGGAGAAGCCGGACGGCGTCATCGTCCAGTTCGGAGGACAGACGCCACTGAACCTGGCCAATGCGCTGGAAGCCCACGGCGTGCCTATTATCGGCACCAGCCCCAGGGCCATTGACCTGGCGGAAGACCGCGAACATTTTTCCGCCCTGTTGAAAGAACTGGGGCTGAAACAGGCGGAGGCAGGAACAGCTACCAATGTGGAGGACGCCGCCGCCATTGCCGCGCGCATCGGTTACCCGGTGCTGCTGCGCCCCTCCTTCGTGCTGGGCGGACGCGGCATGATCATCGTATATGAGGAAAAAGAACTGCGCCGATACATGAATGAAGCCGTGGAAGCTTCCGAGGAACGCCCCGTTCTGATTGACCGCTTCCTGGAAAATGCCGTGGAGATTGACGTGGATGTCATCGCGGACAGGGAGCGCGCCGTCATCGGAGCCATCATGCAGCATGTGGAACCGGCAGGCATCCATTCAGGGGATTCCGCCAGCATGATTCCCGCCATGGGAATTTCCATGAAAATGCACAAGGAAATCACGCGGGCTTCCAAGGAGCTGGCAAGCAAACTGAACGTCTGCGGGCTGATGAACATCCAGTTTGCCGTAAAAGATGAACAGCTTTACGTCATTGAGGTGAATCCGCGCGCCTCCCGCACCGTTCCGTTCGTCTCCAAATCCATCGGCAAGCCCCTCGCCAAGCTGGCCGCACAGGTCATGGCCGGCAAAACGCTGGCGGAACTGGGCTTTACCCGGGAAATCACTCCGGAATACTATTGCGTGAAGGAAGCCGTTTTCCCATGGGGCCGCTTCCCGGGCATCGACGTGGTGCTGGGGCCGGAAATGAAATCCACCGGAGAGGTGATGGGCATTGATCCTGATCCGGATATCGCTTTCGCAAAATCCCAGGTCAGTGCATTCAATCCCCTGCCGACGGAAGGCAAAGTCTTCATCTCCGTGAATGACCGGGACAAGGAACGGGTGCTTCACATGGCCCGGCAGCTGGCGGACATGGGATTCACGCTGTGCGCCACGCGCGGCACGATGATTCACCTGCTCCAGCACGACATTGAATGCGAACGCGCCTACAAAGTCAACGAGGCGCGCCGCCCCAACATCGTGGACCATATTAAAAACGGGGATATTGATTTCATCATCAACACCCCCGGCTCCCACGACGCGCGGGCGGACGACATCATCATCCGTTCCTCCGCCATTGCCGCCAAAACCTCCTATTGCACCAACCTGGCTTCCGCGCAGGCCTGCGTGAATGCCATTGAGGCGCTGAAGAACAAAAATCTTCAGGTGTGCACTATTCAGGAGTACCACGCCCAAAACCTTTAATCCCGCACCACCTAAGCATACTTACATCACCATGAGAGCCATTCTCGCACTGGAAGACGGAAGCGTCTTCATCGGTTCGCACTTCGGGGCCACGGGCACGGAAGTGGGGGAAGCCTGCTTCAACACGTCCATGACCGGCTATCAGGAAGTATTGACGGATCCGTCCTACAGCGGCCAGATCGTCACCATGACTTATCCTCTGATCGGCAATTACGGCGTCAACCCGGAAGACGGGGAATCAGGTAAAGCGCAGGTCAGCGGCTTTGTGGTGGCGGAACTGGCGAAAGTCCACTCCAACTGGCGTGCCACGGAATCCCTGGGCCCGTGGCTGGAAAAACAGGGCGTCATCGGCATTGAAGGGGTGGATACCCGCAAAATCGCCAAGCATCTGCGCTCCGCCGGAGCCATGCGCGCCTGCCTCACCACGGAGCTGACGCCGGAGGAAGCCGTGGAAGCAGCCAGAAACGCCCCCTCCATGGAAGGCTGCAATATCGTGGACAAAATCGGTTCCCACCCCATGACACCGGAGGAAGTGGACGCGCTGGTTACGGGAAAAACTCTGCCCCCTGCGGAATACGACATCGTCGCCTTTGACTTCGGCATTAAATACAACATCCTGCGCCAGTTGAGGGAAAACGGCTTCCGCGTAACCGTAGTTCCCGCCCACACGACGGCGGAGGAAGTGCTTGCCATAAACCCGGACGGCGTCTTTCTTTCCAATGGTCCGGGAGATCCCGCCACGCTGACGGACATTCACCGGGAAGTAGCTGCATTGATTGGGAAAGTGCCCATGTTCGGCATCTGCCTGGGCCACCAGATTATTTCCCACGCGCTGGGAGCGAAAACCTTCAAGCTGAAGTTCGGGCACCGTGGAGCGAACCATCCGGTCAAAGATTTGAAAACGGGTAAAATCAGCATTACGTCCCAGAACCACGGTTTTGCCGTGGATCCGGACACCGTGCCGGACAACGTGGAAATAACGCTGATCAATCTGAATGACAATACCGTGGAAGGCATCGCCCACAGGACGCTTCCCGTATTCAGCGTGCAATACCACCCGGAAGCGGCACCCGGCCCCAGGGATCCCCAGTATCTGTTCCGGGATTTCAGGAAAATGATTGCGGCCAGCAAGCGGCAACATGCCCGCTGACGGCTCCGCCCCCCCTTCCTATAGACCAGAGCATTTTCCTCGCCTCGCTGGGAAAAATGCGTTATTTATGCCCGGAGCCCATGAATTGCGGCTCCGGGAGAGGTTTCTTTTCATTTCATCAACCTCTCCCGCCAGCAAATAACCTGACACACCATATGAGCAAAATCGCATTAATCTCCGGCATTACGGGACAGGACGGTTCCTTTCTCGCAGAGTTCCTGATTGACAAAGGGTATGAAGTACACGGCATCCTGCGCCGGTCCTCCTCCTTCAACACGGGCCGCATCGAACACCTTTACCTGGACGAATGGGTGCGGGACATGAAGAAAAACCGCCTGATTAACCTCCACTACGGGGACATGACGGATTCCAGTTCTCTCATCCGCATCATCCAGACCGTGCAGCCGGATGAAATCTACAATCTGGCAGCCCAGAGCCATGTGAAAGTCAGCTTTGACGTACCGGAATACACGGCGGAAACGGATGCCGTGGGAACCCTCCGCATGCTGGAAGCCGTCCGCATTCTGGGCATGGAAAAGAAATGCCGCATCTACCAGGCTTCCACGTCCGAGCTTTTCGGGCTGGTGCAGGAAGTCCCCCAGAAGGAAACCACGCCGTTTTACCCCCGTTCACCCTACGGCGTAGCCAAGCAATACGGATTCTGGATTACCAAGAATTACCGGGAATCTTACAATATGTTTGCCGTTAACGGCATCCTGTTCAACCACGAAAGCGAACGCCGCGGAGAAAATTTCGTTACCCGCAAAATCACGCTGGCGGCGGCACGCATTGCCCAGGGCATGCAGGACAAGCTTTACCTGGGCAACCTGAACGCCCTGCGCGACTGGGGTTACGCCAAGGATTACGTGGAATGCATGTGGCTGATTCTCCAGCATGACACACCGGAGGATTTCGTCATCGCCACCGGGGAAATGCACACGGTCAGGGAATTCTGCACGCTGGCCTTCCGTGAGGCCGGAATAGAGCTGGAATGGGAGGGAGAAGGCGTGGAAGAACGCGGACGCGACAGGAAGACGGGCAATATTCTGGTGGAAGTGGACCCCAAATATTTCCGCCCTGCCGAAGTTGAACAACTGTTGGGAGACCCAACCAAGGCCAAAACCCTTCTTGGCTGGAACCCCACCTCCACTCCGTTTGAGGAACTCGTGCGCATCATGGTGCGCCACGACATGAAATACGTAAAAACTCCCGTTCATTTCTGAGATGAAAAAAAACAGCAGAATCTTTGTGGCCGGACACCACGGCCTCGTCGGTTCCGCCATCTGGAAATCCCTGGAAGACAAAGGCTATTCCCACCTGATTGGCCGGCCGCACAAAGAACTGGATCTGGAAGACCCTGCGGCCGTCCGGGAGTTTTTTGACCGGGAAAAGCCGGAATACGTCTTTCTGGCAGCGGCGTTTGTGGGCGGCATCATCGCCAACTCCCGCTACCGGGCGGACTTCATCTTCCGCAACCTTCAGATTCAGCAGAACGTCATCGGGGAAAGCTTCCGGCATGGCGTATCCAAGCTCCTCTTCCTGGGGAGCACCTGCATCTACCCGCGCGAAGTTCCCCAGCCCATGAAGGAAAACGCCCTGCTCACCTCCCCGCTGGAATACACCAACGAACCCTATGCCATTGCCAAAATAGCAGGGCTGAAAATGTGCGAAAGCTTCAACCTGCAATACGGTACCAACTACATCGCCGTCATGCCTACAAATCTGTACGGCCCCAATGACAATTTCCACCTGGAAAACAGCCACGTGCTGCCCGCCATGGTACGCAAGATACACCTGGCCAAGTGCCTGATGGAGGGAGACTGGAACGCCGTGCGGAAAGATCTGAACGCGCGCCCAGTGGAACAGGTGGACGGCACGGCTGAAGAAAAGGAAATCCTGGCCGTGCTGGCCAAATACGGCATTACCCCCGGTTCCGTGGAACTGTGGGGTACGGGAACTCCCCTGCGAGAGTTCCTGTGGAGCGAAGACATGGCGGACGCCTGCGTCCATGTGATGGAGCAAGTGGATTTCAGCCAGCTGCAAGAAGGAGGAAGGGAAGTGCGGAACTGCCACATCAATATCGGAACCGGGAAAGAAATCTCCATCGGCGGACTGGCCCGCCTGATTGCCGCTACGGCAGGGTACCGGGGAAATCTGGCGTTCAACGCAGACAAGCCGGACGGCACCATGCGCAAGCTGACGGACGTCTCCAAGCTGCACTCCCTAGGCTGGAAACACCGGGTGGAGCTGGAAGAGGGAGTGGAACGCATTTACCGGTGGTATCTGAGCCGGATGGAAGCCGACGGCAACTGACTTTTCGGCCAGCTCCCCTCACTCCAATGACCAGCCCCCCGGACAACCAGGATACGCCCCCCGCCAAAGCCAGCCTGTGGGCGCTGAGCCCCCTGCTGGTTTTCTTCCTGCTTTACCTGGTCATCTCCATAGCCGTACAGGATTTTTACGCTGTGCCGGTCACGGTAGCCTTTATGGCGGCAGCTGTCTGGGCCGTTTTCATCACCCGCGGAAAAAGCATGGCGGAACGGGTGGATCTGTTTTCCTCCGGAGTAGCCAACCGGAACATCCTGATGATGGTCTGGATTTTCGTGCTGGCAGGAGCCTTCGCCCAGTCTGCCAGGGATATGGGAGCCATTGACGCCACCGTGCAGCTTACGCTGCGGCTTCTTCCGGACAATCTGCTGCTTGCCAGCGTGTTCATCGCCTCCTGTTTCATCTCCCTCTCCGTAGGAACATCCGTAGGCACCATTGTCGCTCTGGCTCCCGTAGCTACAGGGCTGGCACAGGCCACGCAGGTCAGCGCCGGCATGATGACGGCCATTGTGGTGGGGGGAGCATTCTTCGGAGACAATCTTTCCTTCATTTCAGACACCACGATCGCCGCCACCCGTACGCAGGGCTGCGCCATGCGGGACAAATTCCGGGCCAACATAAAGGTGGCGCTCCCCGCCGCCCTGCTGGCCCTGGCCTGCTACATCCTGCTCGGATGGAACGTGCAGTCCCCCTCCACAGCGGATATCTCCATTGAATGGATGAAGGTATTCCCCTATCTGCTCGTACTGGTGACGGCCCTGGCCGGAATCCACGTCATGGCCGTTCTGACCATGGGGCTCCTTGCAACGGGGCTGATTGGCATCGGCATGGGGTATTTCTCCTTCATGGCCTGGTTCCAGGCCATGGGCAGCGGCATGACCGGCATGGGAGAACTGATCATCGTCACTCTGCTGGCCGGCGGCGTGCTGTCCATCATCCGTTTCAACGGAGGCATCGCGTATATTATCGGAAAAATTACGGCCCATATCCACAGCAGGCGCGGCGCGGAATTCAGCATTGCCGGGCTGGTTTCCCTAGCCAACCTCTGCACGGCCAACAATACGATCGCCATCATCACGGCTGGCCCCATCGCCAAGGAAATAAGCGACAAATTCCATATCCCACCCAAACGCAGCGCCAGCATTCTGGACACCTTTTCCTGCCTGGTTCAGGGAGTCATCCCCTACGGCGCTCAAATGCTCATGGCCGCCGGAATCTCCCAGGTTTCTCCCCTGCTGGTCATGAAATACCTGTATTATCCCCTGATTCTGGGCATCTGCTCCACCCTTGCCATTGCGCTGGCACCGGGAGGGACGGAAAGACGGAGGAAACGCTGAAAAGCCCATACGGAGAAAGGACGGCAAGGCCGCCTTTTTTGTTACCGACATGTTATCCCTGTTATCTTCATGTTACTCAACATATGGGATTCTTGTGCTATCATACATGCATGAGCCTTCATATAGAACCCACGGAAGACGCAGTGGAAACCCTGCGCAAGGAAAGGCGGAAAAATTATATTGCCGCATTAGCGACATCCATTCTCTCCGTCGTTTTGGCAGGAGCCATTCTCTACTCCCTGACCATCATCATCGCCCCTCCGGAAGAACCCAAAGTCGTCGGCTACATCACGCCGGACGATGCGCCGCCGTCGGATACGCCTCCGCCGCCGGAAGTACAGAGGGAAACTTCCTCTTCCTCCCATGCGGAGACGCCCGTCAAGGTCGTGGTGGCAGCGGCCGCCGCTCCGGTGAGCCTCCCCAAGATCGACATTGACCCGCCCGATGAACCTGTCATGCTGGAGGAGGGAACCGCCCTCGGCATGGGGGACGGCTTCGGCCCCGACCTGGGAGACGCTACCTCCGCCTTTGGTACGTCCAAACCCTCCGGAAGCACGCTGGTAGGTACCTTTTACGACACCAAGCAGACTCCTGGCGGACGTCCTACCAACATGAACATGAACCAGTACAGGGAGTTCCTTTCCCGCTTCGTGAACAAAGGCTGGAACGAATCGGAACTGAACCGTTTTTACAAGGCTCCGCAACAATTATACGCAGCCCAGTTCTACATACCTAGGACTCCCGCCAAAGACGCTCCCAAGGCCTACGGTTGCGATGACAAAGTAAAGCCTAGCCAGTGGCTCGCCATTTACCGGGGAAAAGTACGCGCCCCCAAGTCCGGCACGTTCCGATTCGTGGGGTTGGGAGACGACTACTTAGTAGTACGGTTCAATAAACAGAATGTCTTCGACTACGGCTGGGAATCCGCTTCTCTGGGGAAAATGACGGCAAACAACGCCAAATGGCTTGATGCCATGGAAGGCAAACCCGGCAATGACGACTTGAAAAAGGAACTCCGGGAAGTGGGCATCAATGTCCCCCCCGTTACGTTCTACAAATACAGTTCTTCCGGGCACTGGAACAACACTATGCGCGGTGTGGCAGCCGGCAAGCAGTTCACGGTGGAACAGGGCAAGGTTTACCCCATTGAAATCCTAGTTAGTGAAGGTCCTGGTGGCGAATTCGGCATGACTCTTCTGCTTGAAGAAGTTGGAATGGCCCCCATGAGCAAGGATCCTAAAACGGGAGCTCCCATCCTGCCCCTGTTCCGGACCAACTACGGCGTTCCGAAACCGGACAAGAACAAGGAACACGTGCCATTTGACGAAATCGGCATTGTCTGGGAATCCATCAAATAACAGGCAATTCTCCGTCTTCCTCTCTCCATGCCCACAGGAAACCCTGTGGGCATTTTGCTTGCCCGTCCATAAAAGATATCCTACGCTTCCGCTACAACCATGCAGCCTTTTCGATTCCATTCCATCTACCAGCCGCGCATCTGGGGCGGCCAGAGCATGAGAACCATGCTGGGACGGGAACTGCCCGACCGGGAAACAGCTTATGGGGAAGCGTGGGAAATCAGCGACCGTCCTGAAGCCATGAGTATCGTCAAGGACGGCGAATGGGAAGGAATGCCCCTGCACCGGCTGTGGGAAGAACATCGGCAGGAAATTTTCGGTCCCGGCTACGAGCGTTTCCCCCGCTTTCCCCTGCTCTGCAAAATTCTGGATGCCCGCGAAAATCTTTCCGTTCAGGTGCATCCCCCGGAACGCACGGCGGCAGCCCGGCAGGGAGAAGTAAAAAATGAAATCTGGTATGTGCTGCACGCATCCCCGGACGCCCTGATTTACGGGGGAATGGAGGAAAACGCCACACTCCCGGACATCCGTCATGCGGCGGAAACAGGACAGATGGAGCAGCTGATACGCTCCACCCATCTGGAACCGGGGGAACACCTTTACATTCCGGCGGGGCTGGTTCATGCCATTGGCGCCGGGCACCTCATTGCGGAAATCCAGCAGAATAGCGATACCACCTACCGCCTTTATGACTGGAACCGCACGGATGGCTCCGGACGAGGACGGGAACTGCACCTGGAACAGGCATTGGATTCCATCGGGGAATTCCGGGAACTCAGCCAGCGCCCCGGATACCTGACGGAAATGCCGTATTTCACCACAAAGGAATACCGCCTGGATAAGGGAGAACGGTTTACCCAGCCGGACTCCTCCCGCTTTGCCGTCTTCACGGTCCTCTGCGGTTCCGTGCTCTGGGACGGGAAAACGGCCCGGAAGGGAGAATTCATTCTGTCCCCGGCAGGCGCGGATGCCGTCACCGCCGCAGAAGCAGAGACTGTTCTGCTCTCAACAACGGTTTAAGCAAACCAATATGACAAAAAGAGCGAAGAATTCGGCACAATGCTGAAGCTTTCACACTTTTTCGTTGCAAAGAAGAAGAGCGAATCTTAGCGTGAACTTAACTTTTCCCGCATCCGTGCTGAAAATTCCCCATCTCCCGGCCTCCGTATGAGCAATATTTCCACCATCGCCACTTATCTTGCCCGCTTTTCCGGTCAGCTCCAGCCCATGCTGGAGAAAGTCCAGGGCATGGACCGCAGAACTTTTCTGCTGGAAACCGCCGCCCTGCTTGCCCTGACCAGTTGTTCGGAACCTTCCGGAAAAGCAGGAATGGCTCCCATGATCTCCTTTAAGCCCTCCGGGGTCCCCGTGGTGAAACGTTCTCCGCGCCAATTGCTGGCGGAATGTAACGTCCGGCCGATGTTCATGCCTAAATCTTCTCCGCTCCGCCGCCGTTCTTCCCGAATGAAGCCGCGCTTCATCACCATGCACAACACGGAAAACCCGTCCGCAGACGCCATGCAGCATGCGCGCGCCCTGAATAACGGAGCTTTGCGCTGCAACTGGCATTATACGGTAGACCCATACGTGACCATGCAGCATATCCCCCTGAATGAAACGGGACGCCATGCAGACCGGGGCGGCCCCGGAGACATGTACTCCATCGGAATTGAAATGTGTGAGAAGCGAGGACAGAGCATCGTCAAAACCTTTGACCGCGCTGCCAAGCTGGCGGCCTACAACATGTATGCCCACGATATTCCCCTGAGGAATGTCGTGCCCCATTACTACTGGACCGGCAAGCGTTGCCCCCACCTTCTGCTGGACAATGGCAAACCCGGCTTCAAATGGTCTTGGTTCATCTCCCGCGTGGATTATTATTACCGCTGCATCAGCTGAGATATCAGGCAACACCTCTTCCCTGTGCAGGGAAACGGGTAATATTATTATGCAGCCAAAAACGGCTTTGCCGCCAGGGAACGGTTAACAATTTCCTGCCATTTCATTAAAACTGCCTGGGAAAGGGCCTCCCCCAAAAAACGCCATTTCCACCTGCCCGTTATTCCTGAAGCATATTCCTTGTTTAAAGCCCCATATCGGCTTCTTTTTTGAAAAAAGGCTTCCAGAAACGGAACCGGAGCGTTCTTCTTACGGCATGGTCAAATCCTCCGGCATCAGAATAGCCGCTACGGCAAAAGCGGCAATGCCTTCCCTGCGGCCCAGCGCGCCAAGCTGTTCATTAGTAGTGGCCTTGATGCCCACACGGACCGGAGAGATTCCCAGAGCGGCGCCCAAAGCTCCCTTCATCTGCTCCAAATAAGGGGAAATACGGGGAGATTCTGCAATAAGGGACGAGTCCACATTCACGATGCGGCCGCCGCGCTCCCGGATCAGAGAAACGGCTTTCGCCACAATATCCAGGGAAGGGATGTCCTTGCAGGAAGGATCGCCCGGCGGAAACCAGTAGCCGATGTCCGGCAACCCGGCAGCGCCCAGCAGGGCATCCGCAATGGCGTGGCATAAAACATCCGCGTCGGAATGGCCATCCAGGCCGCGGGAGGAAGGAATATGAACACCGCCCAGCATCAAGGGGCGCGGAACTTCCGCAAAACGGTGGATATCATACCCGATCCCGGTCAAAGCGATCATGTTTTTCATACGGTACTGCGGCAATAATGTTCGGGTTACTCCCCCAGCGCCTCCATGATAGGGATGCGGCCGTTCCACGCGACAATGGCGAATTGTTCCGGATTATCTTCCTTCGGTTCCAAAACAACCTTGCCGCCGGCTGCTTCCACCAGCAAAACCCCAGCGGCGACATCCCAGATGGATATGACGCTTTCCACATAGGCGTCAAATCTGCCGCAGGCAATATAAGCCAGGGCCAGAGCCGCAGAACCGTTATTGCGCACCTTGCGTACCTGCCAGGCGATCCTGGCGAAACGTTCAATCCCCTTTTCCTTGGAACCGTCCGTCTTGCCGTGCCCCACGAATACCACGGCTTCCGCCATGCGTTCCCGCCGGCTGCAATGCATGGGATGATCATTCATGTACGGAATCCCGCCCTTTTCCACATGCCAGCATTCATCCATCATGGGATCGTAAATCACGCCCAGCACCACTTCCCCGCGGCGGCGCAAAGCTATGGAGACGCAGAACCAGGGAATCGTGTAAAAATAATTCACCGTCCCGTCAATGGGGTCTACAATCCATTCATACTCGCTGTTCCTGTCCCCGGTGTATCCTTCTTCTCCCAAAACAGCGTGGTTGGGAAACACGGAAAGAATTTCCTCCGTAATCAGTTTCTGGGAAAGCTTGTCCAGCTCCAGCTTGATATCATTCTGGCTGGCTTCATCCACCTTCTTTTGCTCATAAAAATGCTTCTTCAGGAAAGCTCCGGCGGATTTGGCGGCCTGGATGGCCGTGGTCATTTCAAGTGAGTGTCTCATGATGCTTCTACTAATGGAAAATTGAACTTCATTGGGAGCCCTGTTCTGCAGCATTTTCCCGCTCCCGGCGTTCCCGGACAGCTTTTCTGCGGCCTTCCTCCGCACGGTCATACACCTCCCCGGCCAGAGAGGAACAGGTTTTTGCCAACGCCGCGGAAACCCCTTTTTTTTCATAGACGGCGGCCTCCGGAGAATCAAAGCCCACCCAGGCAAAAACCGTGAAATAACGCCCCATGACGGCGGAAAAATGCCCCGTATTTCCAGGAAGCCTGACATTGACGAAGGTTTTCCTGGTCCGTTCGTCGTAGCGGAAGGGAGGAAGGGAAGCCACCAGGTGGGCGGATTCCCTAGGCAGGATTTCCCGGCGGCTTTCTTCCGGAGAGGGGGCATTCACCATCACCAGGTTCTTTTTGGTGGTACCCACCTGCCTGACGGAGGAAATACTCACATTGAGCCCGTCATTGCCGATGAGATACAGGGCATTGACGGCATGCGAAAGAGGCACGGAAAACCTGCCGGTATACAAGTCCGAAGAACGGGGAAGTTCCCCTTTGTAACCGGCCTTTTGTGCCGTTTCTATTACTGTATTGAAACCTACCCCGCGGCCAGTGACTTCCGGATTGCTGCGAATAACGGTTCTACGCTGGTCGACAGCGCATAAATTGACAATGGGAGTGAACAGATCGCCGGGCATTACCTTGGACTGCCATCGGTCCAGACCGTCCTGGGCGGAACGCCCCCCTGTTACGGCCAGCAGATCCCCTTTACGGGAATCCACACACAATATGGCCGCTTGCACACAACGATTCAACTGGTTGTCCACCCTTTTGGGCAACCCTGCCCACACGGAAGAAGATTCCAGAGCGACCAGCATAGGCTCGCTTACATCTTCAACCATCCGCTGAAATTCCAAATCCAGCGTGGTCATTACAAAAATGCTGGAGGTTCCCTCCTGCTCGTCACAGCAATCCAGGTCTCCCAACTCACGGGAAACGACCAGAACGGGATAAGAACCGGGCCGAGCTTCCCGTTTACCAGCCACCGCCATCGGTTCGCGGAGCGCCTGCCATAATTGTTCCTGGGTAATGAATTCACACTCAAACATCCTTTCCAGCGTCGCATTGCGGACCTTGGCAGCAGCCTCCGGGCTGTAAACGGGATTGTAGATGGAAGGTCCGCGCACCAGCCCGGCCAGGGTAGCGCACTCCGCCAGTGTCAGATCCGCCACTTTTTTGCCGAAATACAAATCCGCCGCCTGCGCAATCCCATAGCATTGCTGGCCAAAGTAAATGCGGTTCAGGTAAGCCGTCAGAATTTCATCCTTGGAATACTTGCCCTCAATGCGGCGGGCCACGGCCATTTCCAAAACCTTGCGATCCAGGGTCTTCCCTCCCAGCTCATAACAATTCCGCGCCAGCTGCATCGTAATCGTGGAAGCACCCTGGGCATAGGACAATGTAGTCAAATTCCGGCAAATGGAGCGGATAATGGAAGAGTACACAATGCCGCCATGTTCGAAAAAGTCTTCATCTTCCCGCGCAACGAAAGCATTCACCAGATTATCGGGCAGTTCATTGCGCGCTACATACACCCGGTCATGATCTGTCAAGGTGCCTATCCACTGGCCGTTGCGATCATATGCGGCGCAATTTTCCAACGGCGCCAAAACCTCGTCCAGCTCATACTGGTCCGCCCTCCATGCATAAACGAGAAGAACGATAATGAAAGCGATAGGAATGAGGCTGAACCACAGCAACAGACGGCCCAGATTGCGAGGCAGCAATCCAAACAGATCATACCATCTTTTACGCCTGTTCTCCATTTCCGGTTTCAATCCTTAAAACGCTTATCGTGCGTCCGGAGGCAAAGACTCTCCATCCTGTTTCCAATCCGGGAATTCCTTTTGCAGGCGGGCCCGGTATTGGGAAGCCTCCGATTTGCGCCCGGCCTTGTCCAAAGCTTCCGCCGCCTTGAACAGAGCCTTGGGTTTCAGTTCGGCGTCATTGACAAACAGCTCGGCCGTAACACCGTAATGCTTGGCCGCTTCATCAAACTTTTTCTCCGCATAGGAAATATCCCCCAGAACAATTTTCAAGGAAGCCATCAGAGGACCTTCCACGCCCAGAGCCAGAGCATCTTCCGCCGTCTTCCTGGCATCCGCATACTTGCCCAGCCCCAGCAAAATGGAAGCCTTGTCCAGCATGCCGTCCGCACGGCGGTAAGGCTGGTCCTCATCCTTCAGGAAATTGTTGGAAGCCACCAAGGCGCGGTCATACTTTCTGAGCGCCAGGCGCACCTTCGCCAAATTACGCCAAATCACCTTCTTCACATTCTGAAGCTGGTCGTTCTGCGTAGCCCAGGTCATATACTTGTCCGCCGTTTCCAGATCCTTCATCCCATAGGCCTGAAGGCCCAGCCATGCGGGGATGACATCCGGCACACGAGCCACGGCGGAAGGATTTTCCTTTTGCAGGGTTTCCAGGGCTTCCTTCAGTTTATTCACGTCCTGGAGCTTGTGATAGGACAGAACGGAAAGCACATTAACCTGTTCTCCATATTTCTGGGGATCCAGAGTCTTGGCCTCCGCCATATGGATGATAGAAGACTTGAAATCTCCCTGGTCAAACGCCGCACGCCCCAGCAGGAAATGGGCTTCAGCCAAAGCGGCAGGAGACGCCTTCGGAAAATTCTGAATCAGGCCTTCATAATACTTCGCCATGTTCGCCATATCCTGGCGTCCCGCATAAATCTGAGCGGCTCTCTGCCATGCGGCGGCAGCTGATTCAGCTTTCGGCCAGCGGGCAATCACACGGTCAAAATCCATCAGCGCCTCAGCTTCCTTCTTGGTCTTGGCATACATGTCCCCACGCAACGTCAATGCCTCGCAAATGCGGGGATCTTTCGGAAAATCATTGATAAAATCAGTCAGCAGCTTGGCGGCCACACCTCTGTTCCCGGCCTGGGCAATCGCCCATGCGCTCTTATATAAAATATCCGCACGCATCTTCGGGGGCACTTTGTCAAAATCAATGCTGGCATAAAACCGGGCGGCATCCGCCGGATTGGAGCTGAACAGGTTCTCTGCAGCCATCAGGCGCACCATATCATGCAGCTCACTGGTAGGAAAAGCCTTGGCATAATGGTTCAGGAAGCTCTGGGCCCGCTGGGGGAGATCTTTCTGCTTAAGTTCATTATAACACAATAACCGGTAAAAGGAGGCTTGCATGGCCTCCTGCGTATAAGGAACGGACTTTTCCGCTTCCAGAAAGAAATCTGCCGCTTTCCGGTACTCCTTCAATTTATAGGCGGACTGCCCCAGCAGCATCAACAGACGCACCTGGCCGTCCTTTGTCGGCATCTTTATTCCCTTCTGCTGCTCATACTGGGAAAGTATCTCCCTGTACTTGCCCATATTGTACAGCCCCAGAAGAAGCCCCATTCGGGCCTCCGGCGCCATCTCCTTCAGGGACTCGTCCTTCAAAAGCCGTTCATAAAGGCCCTGGGCTTCCGCAGTCTTTTTCAGTTTGGTGGCCAGCATGGCGGCCTGAAGAGTGGCGATTCCCCTGTTCCTGTTATCCACACCGGGCGTTTCCAGCACCTTGCGATATTCGGAATAAGCTTCTCCCAAGCGTCCCGTATCCGCACACAGGGCGGCATATCCCATCCGGGACACCAGAACAAACTTGGCATCCGCTTCCGGATTGCCCATCACCGCACAAAACATGGTGGCGGCTGCCTCCGGATTACCGCTGGAAAGAAACAGGCGTCCCAGACGGTACTGGGCGTCCACCTTCAAATCATTCTGTTCCGCATTGCGAATCACGAGCTGGTAATACTGGATGGCCTTATCTATCTCCCCGGCAGAAGAAGCATCCGTCGCCAGACGGTAGGCGGAGGCGGCAACCAGGGCGGGGCTGCCCGTCTGAATCAATCTGAGGAACAGGCCATGTGCCTCATCTTTCCTGCCCAGCTCCTCCAAACACATGGCAGCACGATACTCCGCCAGAGGAGCCTGGGCGGACTGGGGGAAACGTTGGGTAAATTCCAGATATTTACGCAAGCTTAAATCAAGAAGGCGTCCATATTCCTGCCGGTTCTCCTTCGTAGCCGGAGCCTGGGCCTGCTTGTACAGCATGTCCGCCATATCCAGCGTATCCTGCTCCGGATTAGCGACCAGCGGACCATCCGCGATGGGAGCGGCATCCGGAATATTTTCCTGGGCGGCGGAAAACATCGCCAAAGTTATTAAACCTGCATTAATGGAAAAAAACGCTTTCATGAAGCCTGGGAATTGGAAACATTGATGGAAGATGGAGCCGGAGGACGCGTGGAAAAAGAAACGTTATTCAGCCCGGCCTTCAGACATGCGTCCATCACATGCACCACCACGCCGGATTCCGCCTTCTCATCCACGCGGATACGGACGAGCATGGTTTTGTCCAACCGGGCGACGGAAAAAAGTTTGTCTTCCAGCTGCGGCATTGTGTACTGCTGGCGGTTGATTACCACGGTACCATCTTTACGGATATTCACGATAATTTCATTGGACACGTTTTCACCGGGCTTGGGAGTCTCTGCTGAAGGAAGATTGATGGAAAGATCCGGTTCATCATCCTCAAATGTCTGGGTTACGATGAAAAACACCAGCAGCAGAAATACGATGTCCAGCATGGGGGCCAATTGAAACCCGATGGGACTGGGCATTTTATAATGAAATTTCATACATTCTTCCGGTGAGGTGGAGAAGTGGATGCGTTCCGGCTAGAGCCCACGCACATCGCGCAGGGAAGTGGGATCTACGGGGACTTTGGGAAGTTCCTCTTCATGAAAAGCCCCAGCTGCACCGGCTCGTGGCTTCTGAAGCTGGGTGGCAACTACGGAAACACTGTGCGTGACGGCTGCCTCCAGGTCTCCCACCCGTTTGTGTACACGGCTGCGGAAATATACATAGGCCAGGATGGCGGGAATGCCAAGCATCAGGCCGCCCGCCGTCGTAATCAAGGCTTCCGCCACGCCGCCCGCCATGTCGATGCGCTGCTTGCCCCCGGAAAAATCACCGTTGGCAATCTCAAAAAAGGTTTTCATCATCCCGACCACGGTTCCCAACAGACCCAGCATGGGGGCTACGGCGCCAATATCCGACAGCCAGGAAATCTGGCGGCTTAGGAACCCCGCCTGCCGTCCTCCTTCCGCAGAGGCTATCTCCCTTACCTCCTCAAACTGGGCGGAGGGATTGCGCAACATGAAGTTGGCTACAGTCAACATCACGCGAGCGTAGCAGGAATCTCCATTCTTGCAGAGGATGGAAAGTCCCGTGTAATCCCGTTTGCGAATGAAAGATTCCGCCTGTTCCACCAGTTTGGTAGGCAGGACGGCGGAAGCTCGGGTAGAAAAACAGCACATGACCAGCACCACTACTCCGGCGATGGATAACAAAAGCAGCGGCCACATGATGAAACCGCCTTTCATGAACAGTTCGGAAAGGGGATAATTTCTATCTCCCACTACAAAATCCATGGCGGCAGCCAGCGTGGTAAACGGTACAGGATTCATACAAAAGACATAGGGGATTATACAGAAGAAGTTTTCCTAGGCAAGCCAAGTAGCCGTAATACAGTACGTTTCCACAGTTCCATTTCTTGCCTCATATGGCATAATGCCTGCGTGGCAGACCGCGAGAAACCAACCCTGAAAGAACTCTGGAGGGAAACTCCGCACAAACCAGGCGTTTATATCATGAAAGACGCCCGGGGAAATACCATCTACGTGGGCAAAGCCAAGGATCTTCACCGCCGCCTGGGCAACTATTTTTCTCCCACGGGAACCACACTCTCCAATCATAAGACAAGAGCGCTCATTAACGCTATTGCGTCATTTGATTATTTTGAAACCAGAAATGACCAGGAGGCTTTTCTGCTGGAAAGCAAACTGATTAAACAATATCGTCCGCATTACAATATCCAGATGAAGGACGACAAGCGCTACCCCCTGCTGAAAATTCCGAAGGGGGAAAAACTGCCTCGTTTCCAGCTGGCGCGAGTGCGCAAAGATGACGGAGCGCGCTACTTCGGCCCCTTTGTCCACTCCCAGGCTCTTTACGCCACGCAGGAATGGCTCAACCGGCATTTCCGGCTGCGAACCTGCAAGACAAAAAATCCGGGAATCCATGACTTCAGGCACTGCCATGCGGATGTGATTCGCAACTGCTCCGCTCCGTGTATTGGCCGCATTTCCATCAATGATTACAACCGGAACTTTGACCAGGCGGTGCGTCTGCTGGAAGGAACGGGCAGAAAAAGCACTCTGGACGAACTTACCGGGGAAATGATGGAAGCCGCCGATGAACTGGACTTTGAACGTGCGGCATACCTGCGGGACATCCGGGACAATCTGGTCAAGGTACTGGAACCCGCCCGGCGGTTCCGAAAAGGAACTCCCGATCTTCCCGGCACCGTTCATCCGGAAGAAGACATGAAGGAACTGGGGGTGGCCCTGGGATTAGAATCTCCCCCAACCATCATGGAATGCTTTGACATTTCCAATGTCTCTTCCAACCATATCGTAGCCTCCATGGTGCGCTTTACCAACGGCAGGCCGGATAACAAAGCCTACCGTCGGTACCGTATACGTACTGTGGACGGACAAAATGACTTCGCCTCCATGTCGGAAGTCATCCGGAGGCGTTACTCCCGCATTCTGGCGGAGAGCGACGCCGTAGCCTCACGGCAGGCGGACATGACCCTGTACCAGTGGCTTAAGAAACTCAGCGCGGAAGGAAAAGCCCCCATCAAAGTTCCAGATCTGGTAGTCGTGGACGGAGGTAAAGGACAGCTTTCCTCCGCTCTGGCTGATTTGGAAGCCATCGGCCTGGGAGACATGCCCATCGTAGGCCTGGCCAAGCAGAGGGAAGAAATATTTTTTCCCCACCAGTCCCAGCCCCTTTGCCTGCCTCACAGCACGGGAGCCCTCAAACTCATGCAGCGCATCCGCGACGAAGCCCACCGTTTCGCCAACGGCTATAACGAACTGCTCTACCGCAAACGCATGCGGGAAAGCGCCTTGGACGACGCCCCGGGCATGAGCGCCTCAAAAAAAAGACTGTTGCTGGAAAAATTCAAATCCGTAACTGCCATTAAAAAGGCGGACCCGGCTTCTATCGCCGCCATCCGCGGCATTTCGGAAACTTGGGCCCGCACCCTGCTGAACTACCTTAACTCATCTTCCAACTCCTGACTTCTCATGCAATTCCTGATTCTGGCCGCCGGAAAGCCTTCTCTAGGCTACGCCAAGGAAGGCGTGGAACTCTATCTCAACCGCCTCAGGCCCTTCGGCAAAACGGAACTCAAGCTTGTCAGGGACGGAAGCTCCCAAGACGTTTCTAAACGTCTGCTGGCCGCCAGCGAGGGTTGCCTGCGCATCGCCATGGACGAACGCGGAGAACTTTGGACCACAAGAAAGCTAGTCGACCTGGCAAAGGACTGGCAAATGCATTCCGTACGCCGCATCGCGTTTCTCATCGGAGCCTCAGACGGTCATACGGAAGAACTGCGGTCCCGGTGCAACCATATCCTGTCCTTGAGCAAATTCACCCTTCAACATGAACTGGCGCTTGTTGTCCTGCTGGAACAGCTTTACCGCTGCCACACTATCCTGGCAGGAACACCATACCATCGGTAACCCTCGTCAACCAACCATTCCTGCACTGGGAAACCTCCCCCCCCCTTCACAGCAAATGCAGGAAAATCATTGAAAGCTGCCGTAAGCAACCTAACCAGAAAAAGCTTTTTAAAGACGCGTGAAGCAGTAAAAAACAAAGTTCTTCCTGCAACAAAAAAGGAGCACTCCACAGGGAGTACTCCTTTTCCGAGAAAGAAATGGTAAAGCCAGTTCCTTCGCAACCAGCCAAGCTTAACGCTTGGAGAACTGATAACGCTTGCGGGCTCCAGGACGACCGGGCTTTTTACGTTCCTTCATGCGGGAATCACGGGTCAGAAGACCGAATTCACGAAGCTGGGAACGGGAAGCTTCATCAACCTGAACGAGAGCACGGGCGATCGCCATGCGAATGGCTCCCACCTGTCCGTGAATACCGCCGCCCTTGGTAACGACGTTCACATCAAACTTGTTCATGGTATTGGTAACCTGAAAGGGCTGAAGAACAGCATTCTGCAACTGAACGGTAGGAAGATATTCCTCAAAACCGCGGCGGTTGATCGTGATGCGGCCGGAACCTTCAGTAAGCCAAGCGTGTGCAATGGCGGTCTTACGACGGCCGGTGGCGTTGTATGGGGTTGTCTGACTCATGTCTGAAAAATCAATTAGAGAGTAATGGCAGTGGGCTGCTGGGCTTCATGCGGATGGCTGGCACCGGCATAAACCTTCAGCTTGGTCATTTGCTGACGGCCCAGGCGGGTGTGAGGAACCATGCCTTTAACAGCCAGTTCCAGAAGAAGTTCAGGGCGGCGAGCACGAATCTTACGGGGGGTGTCCACCTGCTTACCGCCAACGTAACCAGAGAAACGGGTATAAATTTTGGCATTTTCCTTGTTGCCGGTCAACACCACCTTGTCCGCGTTCACGATAATGACAAAATCGCCACAATCAACGTGGGGGGTGAAAATTGTCTTGTTCTTGCCACGCAAAATGTTAGCCGCTTCAACGGCAACACGGCCGAGCACCTTGTCGGCAGCGTCTATAACATACCATTTGCGCTCTACTTCTTGCGGTTTGGCTGAGAAGGTCTTCATGGTTCAATTCTTCGTTCTCGTTTTTCGGCATCCTGCCGTTATCTTCCAATTCGGGGGCGCATTCCTAATGATTATTCACGTAAATGTCAAATACTTTTTCTCTTTTGCAGCCTTTTTCCCGTCCCTCTCCATAGAATTGTGTTTTATTTGCACAACTTCCGCATTCAGGACTTGCCCTTGCAAAAATATGGTCTATCATTCGCCTGCGCGGGATTTGCACACGCGTTCATTTTAACTTTACAAGGAGAGTCCTATCAGCCCGAATCCAAGATCCAGCAGCCGCCCCAGCGGCGGACAAAATTCCCGCCCCGGTTCCAGACCGACCGGCACCAGTAACCGTCCCGGACAATCCAGGCCTTCCGGCAATGGCTCAGGAGCGGCACGGTCGGCCGGACAGTCTGCAGGACCGGGAAATTCCAGAACAGGGGGAGGAAGCCGCCCCGGAGGTAACGCCAACAGGCAACGCCCGCAAGGAGGCGGAGGACGCCACACCAAGGGCAGAAAGAATTTCAACAAATCAGAGCCCAAGGAAGAAAACTCCGAAAGTGAAATTGAAGTGGAAGGCACCATCTGCGCCGTACTGGCAGGAACCATGTTCAAGGTGCGCCTTCCCAACGGGCACGAAGTGCTGGCCCATATTTCCGGCAAAATGCGCAAACGCTTTATTAAAATCGTGGTAGGGGACAAAGTGCGTATGGAAATGTCTCCTTATGACATGACCAAAGCGCGCATCACGTTCCGCATCGGTTAGCTGCTCCCTGGTCCGCTTCTTTTTAAAAACCTTCTCCGGCTTGCAGGAGAAGGTTTTTTAGCTTACAGTAAAGGCTGCCTCTATCAGTATGCCATGAAAGTTTGCTCCACGGAAAATATGCAGATCGCGGAACGCGAGCTCATCGTTAGCGGAACACCAGCCAGAACCCTGATGAAACTGGCCTCTTCCGGTATTGCGGAATCTCTCATGCAGTTCTTCCCCGACCCGGGATTGTGCGTAGCCTATGTGGGCAAAGGGAATAACGGAGGAGATGCCCTCACCGTCCTTAACATACTGAAACAACATGGCTGGGAAATAGGCTTCCGAACCGCTTACCCGCGCAACGAATGGAGTGAACTTTCCGTGCGGCAGTTGGCGGAAATATCTCCTCCCCCTCAGGAATACCAGGTCCCTCCCCTTCCCCGTACGGGAAAACCTATGATCCTGCTGGACGGCCTGCTGGGAATAGGGGCAAAGGGAATGCTCCGCAGGGAAATCTCCGCTCTCTGCGCGGAAATGAACTATATAAGAAACCGTTGCGGGGCTGTACGTACCGTGGCTATTGATATCCCCACCGGAGTGGATCCAGATACGGGAATGCCTCAGCAAAATGCAGTGGAAGCAGATTTCACCATGTGCATAGGAGCCGTTAAGCAGGGCCTGCTGGACGATGACGCCACCCTGTTTGCCGGACGCTTAGTCTGCATTGACCTTCCCGGTCTTCACGTACAGGCGCTCCCCGCCACGGAACTTATTACCTCCTCACGGCTTACCAAATTCCTCTCTGCAAGACCCTATACGGATTATAAGAACAAACGCGGGCACATTGGCGTCATAGCTGGCTCTGAAGGAATGCTGGGTGCGGCCCGGCTCTGCTGTGAAGCAGCTCTCCGGGCAGGAGCCGGTCTGGTTACACTGCACGTTCACAAAAACGTCTATCCCTTAATCGCTCCATCCATGCCTCCGGAAATCATGGTCAGGCCCGTGGACAGTTACGCAGATATCTCCATTCGCACATTCAGTGCTTTCCTCATTGGCCCAGGTATCGGTTCCGTATCGGAGGAAGATGCGGAAGCCATCCGCCTCATTCTGGAAACAGGTACCCCCACTGTTCTGGATGCGGACGGGCTGAATCTGGCCGCGGCCATGCAGTGGAACTTGGGAGAACACGTTCTGGCTACTCCCCACCATGGAGAAATTCGCAGACTTCTGCCAGATGCAGACAACTATGCCATCCGGGCAGACATTGCCGACTGCTTTCTGGCAGAACATGAAGCCGCCCTGGTTTACAAGGGAGCACGCACCATCGTCACCCAACGGGGAAAACCTCTTTTTTATAACATCACTGGGGATCCCGGCATGGCAACTGCCGGTCAGGGAGACGTGCTGGCAGGTATTTGCGGAGGCTTTATAAGCCAGGGGGAATCCCTGCTGGTTTCCGCCGTTCTGGGCGTCTACCTGTGTGGCCGAGCTTCCGAAATGGCAATCTCCGCCGGAGAAGCCACCCAGCAAACATTGACGGCAGGGGATACGCTGCGACATCTGCCTTCCGCCATTCTTTCTACCGCACGCCTCTGTTATTGAAATGACCTACCGCAAACTTCAGGAACTGCCCCCACAGTCTCTGCCCAGGGAAAAACTGCTCCGCCAAGGAAGGCACAGCCTCAGCAACGCGGAACTGCTTGCTATCTTTCTCCGAATGGGGATCAAGGGGAAAAATGTGTTGGACATGTCCTCGGATCTGATTCAGTCTGCTGGCTCTCTAGATGCCCTAGCTCATATGGAAGCTGCTGAAATAGCGAACATTTGCAAGGGAATAGGCATGGCGAAAGCCGCTACGCTGAGCGCTGCTTTTGAACTGGGAGCGAGGGCTCTCCGTGAAACTCTGTCACGTCAACCCATTCAAACACCGGAAGATGTCTATGATTATCTGACCACAGCCATGCGCTGGAAGGAAAAGGAGACGGTGCTCGTTCTGCTGCTGGATACCAAGTGCCGCCTCATCAAACCCGTGGAAATATCCAGCGGGACCTTGAACGAATCCATTGCTCATCCACGTGACATATTACGCCCCACCGTCATTCATAACGCCTATGGCTTCATCCTTGCCCACAATCATCCCAGTGGAAATCCAGCCCCCAGCCGTACGGACGACCTCCTGACCGAACGCGTGCGGGAATGCTCCAAATTATTAGGCGTTCGTTTTCTGGATCATGTAATCATTGGTAAACCGACCGAGACAACCAACAAAAATTATTATAGTTACAACCATCCTGGCGGAGAGCGCCTTAAAGACCCCGGTCAAGAACGCACCCTCTATCACTGAACAGCCGCCTATCTGAATTCCTGACTGTTCCCTTCCTATCGAAAATAAGAGCCTCGTCTGCCGACGAGGCTCTTACTGAAAAACTGGCGGAGAGAGTGGGATTCGAACCCACGGTGGGTTTTAAAGCCCACGTTCGATTTCGAGTCGAGTGCCTTAGACCAGCTCAGCCATCTCTCCACTTGGAAACCGGAGGCGGTTGTATCCGGTTTGTCGGATACTGTAAAGAACAGAATCACCGTCCAGCGTCATTCGGATGCCGTTAACGTCTCGGCGACGCCAACGGCCCGAGCGTTGCTTCCGCCTCAAATCTTTGGGTCTTATTATGAGGAAGCGCACTCTTTTCCGGACCGGGAGGCGGCTGTGGCACACGCTCCCTCTCCTGCGGTTCCATCAACCAGGAACAGGAAGAGACCAGAAGAATAGAAAAAGACACAAACAAAAAGGAGATTGCAAATCGTTTCATCATTTCCTTTTAAAAAGTTGAACCCCATTATGCCGGACGACACAACGAGGTTCAAGGAAAATACGTGGCAAACCTTTATTTGGCGGACTGACGGGGACGCAGGAGTTGTACTCTATCGCCAGGTTGAATACTCATACCAGATGGTACGCTGTCTTTAATAATGTCAGCTACCGTCTGATTTTTCTCCAGGGAAGTTACCTTTAATTTACCAATGCTGCGACCTTCACGGGTAACAAGAAGAACCGTATTTGGATCAATACTACTGCCCTGTCCAGCCCCAATCACAACAAAACCCCACTGCGGGTCCACGGATAGAACGGGATACTCTTCCCCATTTTTGGCAAGAGCAGCTCGGTATTCAGCTTGCTCCTTCTGGCGGCTAGCCAGCTCAGAAGCTTGTTCTGCCCGTCTCTTGGAAGCCACTTCCGTAGCACTTTTAATCTGGTCAATATCTTCCTGGAGCTTCTTATTGGAAGCTTCCAAAGATTCCATCTTCTCCTGGATTTCCTGTACGCTGGAAACACCGAAATCTTGCAACTTGCTCTTTAATTCCTCAATCTGTTTATTGATTTTGGACAAGTCCGCATTCAACTGCACTTCTTCTTCCTTCAACTCCGCTTCCTTGGAAAGCTGTTCATCACGCTGCTGCGTCACGGAAGCCTTGTTGGAAATCAGACTAAGATTTTCTTCCGCTGCCAAGCCACGATTCTTAATCATGTCGTTGCGCAAGCTTGTCCAAGTACGTATTTCCTTGTCCAAGGTCTTACGATACGAAATCATTTCTTTAAAATCCTGGTACTGGCCATTAATACCGAAAAGGCCGCTAAGACCGGAGAACCAGGCGCCCGCCCCTGCTGCAAGAATCAATAAAACTACTAAGACAGTTTTCATTGTGTATGTATGTGAGAGTGTATGGAGTGTATTGAACCGGAAAAATGCTAGGGACGAACAGATACAACGACGTCTCCGGCTTCAACACGTTCGCCGGCGGTTACCGTACTTGGTAGAATAGTGGCCGTGGAAACACGGGATTCAACAGCGTTTACGTCAAGCTCGGCAATTTTGTTGCCGTCCCTCATGACGGCCAACTTGGAACCGGGCACCACGCCCAGATCGGCGGCTCCTCCGTCAATCACAACTACATTAAAATCATGAATCACCTGGGAAACCCTCGTTTTCAGGTTGGGCGGAGAAAGGCGGGCATCCTGGTCGGCCTTGAGCTGACGAAGAGCGGCATTATTCACAACAAGCTGTTCGGTTTCAGCAACGATGGCATCATGTTTTCCCTGTTCCGCCTGCTTAACCACTTCCAACTGCTTGGACTCTTCTTCCAGCCCCTTGATTCTGTCAGCAATGGCTTGGATACTTTCCATATCCTTGCTCTTGGATTGCAATTCCGCCAAAGCGGTTTGCTGCGTTTGAAGGTCAGATTTCTTGGCCTCATTGGCTGAGGCCAATTCCTGATTCTTTACTTCCAGTTCATCCTTTTCCTTGGTTAAAGCATTGATGTCATTCGTCAGAGCCTCATTCTTCACCAGGAAATCGACATATTTCGTCTTTTCTTCCGTAAATTCGCCACGAAGGCCGTTCAGGTTCTTGTAGCGGGAAGCACATTCCCTACGCTCCTTGGTTAGAGCTTCCTCGTTATCAAGATAATACATGGCTCCTCCGAGAAGAGCAATGACCAAGGCTGCTATTGATACTTTGACCCACATAGGAAATTATAGAGATGAGAAGGTTCCTGTTACTTTTGTGAGATTGGCATGAACATTTTCAGATTTCAATATCAAAATGACATCCTCATTGTTTTCTTGATATTTTTTTCAGGCAAGCTCCGTAACGGGAGTGTGCAAGAACCGTTTTATCAACATTTTAAAACAATTACTCTCTATTTTCTTTTCAAACGGGAACTCATCTTCTAGTCTTTCTGAACCGTGAGTTACCAGGTCTTTGCCAGAAAATACCGTCCTCTGACATTCGATGACGTCCTTGGACAGGATCATGTTGTCCGGACGTTGAAAAACGCCATTGAGCACAACCGTCTCGCCCATGCCTATCTCTTTGTAGGTCCCCGTGGAACGGGAAAGACATCAACCGCAAGAATTTTTGCGAAAGCTCTAAACTGCAGCGGTGGGCCCAAAGTGGATTTTGACCCGCATGAAGATATATGTGAAGAAATTGCAGAAGGGCGGAGCCTGGATGTTCTTGAAATAGACGGAGCATCCAACCGCGGCATTGATCACATCCGGGATCTCAGGGACAACGTACGGTTCGCTCCGAGCAGAGGAAATTTCCGTATCGTCTATATAGATGAAGTGCACATGCTCACTAAGGAATCCTTCAACGCCCTGCTCAAAACGCTGGAAGAACCGCCACCTCATGTCAAATTTATTTTCGCAACCACGGAACCCCACAAAATACTGCCAACCATTCTATCGCGATGCCAGCGCTTCGACCTGCGCCCCATCCCTTCTGAAATCATTGCAGAACACCTGCTCCATATCGCTTCTGCAGAGGGAGTAAGTTTGAGCAGGGAAGCAGCCTTTGCTGTCGCCAAAGTGGCGGATGGAGGTATGCGGGATGCACAATCCATGCTGGACCAGCTTGTTTCCTTCTGTGGAGATCATATTGAAGAACAGCAGGTACTCCACATTTTCGGCATTACTTCCCGGGAGACCGTGGCCCATGCTCTGGCGCTTATTTTGAACAAGGAACTTCCCTCTCTCCTGCATCTTCTGCATGAACAGGCGGAAGCAGGAAGAGACATGAGCCAGTTCCTTTCCGAAATTATCTCCGCCGTGCGTGAAATTCTGGTCTCTAAAGTAGATCCAGAAGCCAGCTTTGATTCTCTCCCGGAATCCTCCAAGGAGGAACTCGCCGAATTGGTCAAACGCACCCATACGGACAAAATCCTGCGTTTGGTGGAAGTTCTGGCGGAAACGGAAGATAAAATGCGCTGGTCCACCAATAAAAGGCTTCATCTGGAAATGGGCCTGATTAAAGCCGTTCATACTCTGGCTGAGGCCAGCATCAGCGATATTATCATGGCGTTGGAAGGTGCTCCGCTAGCCACCGCGGCACCGGCCTCTTCTTCAGATCTTGCTTCACAGCAGGAACCAAGTATATTTATTTCCTCCGCCACGGCACCCACTCCGGCCCCCCGGCAAAACATCCAGTCTCCTGTTGCTGCAACAAACCCAACCCCAGCTACGGAAGAACATTTGATGGATCCGATTCCAGATTTTTCTGTGTCCTCCCCTGCTTCATCTCCCGCAGTACAGAAAATTCAGAGCACTGACGCTCAAGCTTCTCCCCATCCTACGCAGGAAGCCGAACCACAACAGGAAACTCTTACACCCGCTGCCCCCCCCACCTCTCTTGCCGTTGCAGAGGAAGAATTTCCCTACTCCGCCACTAAATTGCGGACAAAAACCGTACCTGCCTCCGAAGAAATCACCCGGCATCCAGACTCCGATGCCTCCGATGTGTCGAAATTTCCTACGGATTCTCCAGAGCCTACTTTTATGGATCCAGAGGAAAATCTTCCTCTGGAAAGACGAACTAACAGTTTCTTTGACAATCTATTCGATACTCCAAGCACATCATCCCAAACCCAGGCACCCGTAGAAAAAGAGGAACCGGCAGTTCTGTCCCAACAATCAGGAAGAACAATCACGGAAGAAGACTGGAAAACGGTGTTGGAACAAATGTCCGCCAAATTCCCTCTTCAAGCGGACTTTCTAGCCAACAGCGTTTTTTCCGGTTATGATGGTGTAGCAGTCGCCATTTCTTTTCATCCTTCTGACCGTCAGGGGATGGACAGTCTTGGAACCGGCCCTCTGCGAACAGCTTTGGAAGCTGCTCTTTCCCAATATATTGGAACCTCTGTTACTATTTCTATCCGTCAGGATTTCTCCATTCCCGAACCCGTGCAGGAAGAACTGGCTCCTCTGCCTGCACCACCTCCTTCCGCATCCACCATTCCTGCACCTAAACCTCATACCCCGCAGAAAAAAACCGCAGAGCCTGTCCAGGAAGCTTCCAAAGAGGAAAATGAAGATAACTCTTACTACACGGATCCGCTGATTGATGCTGCTATGGAGATTTTCCGGGCTCGTATCATTTCCCAATAGTCAACTCATCCACCCAGACACAACGACCATGAACATAATGAAAATGATGAAACAGGTCCAGCAAATGCAGGCAGGGCTTGCGGCCGCTCAAGAAAAACTCGCCTCCCAAACCGTTACAACGGAAGGAGCTGGAGGAAAATTGAAAGTTACCGCCACCTGTGACGGCAACCTCACGGAACTGGTCATTGATCCTTCCATCATTGACCCGTCCGATTCAGAATTTCTCCAGGAGCTTCTCCTTCAAACCATCAATGCAGCTATTGCCAAGGGTAAGGAAACAGCCGCGGCGGAAATGAAAAAGCTGACAGGAGGCCTGGATCTCCCTCCAGGCATGGGCTTCTAATCTGTCACCACAGTGCATCGGCTCAGAAGACGCAAACATCTGGCAGAACCTCTGCCAACGCTATCCGGAGTCAACCACTTGGGAATAGCGCTGGGTGGCGTCTCTCTGTGCCTGTGGGTCATCGTCGTCACTATTTTCTGGACCGGTTCAGACACGATGGCTTTTGCAACGTCACTGCCCATATGGGCTTGCTGTCTCATTTTCTCCTTTCCGGCGCTCATTGCATGGCTGGTCTTCGGTTCCCGGATCGGTCTGCTTGGCATTATCGTCTGGGTTGCGTACGGCATCGTCATTACAGACTTTCTCCCGCCCATTGCCAGAACTGGAATGGAATACTACAAAATGCCGCCATCTCCGGATGCCAGGCAAATAAGGGTTCTTACCTTGTACGAGGGCTGCGAGGCCCCCCTCCCATTGAACAAATATCCAAACTCCGTGCAGATGTCATTTTCGTCCAAGGCTGCAGCAACTATAACCGAACACTCAAATTTGCCTACAGTATTTTCGGTAGAACCTCTTATATCAAGCAAATAGGAAGTTGCGCGATCATTGTAAGGCACGGTCAGATTGGTCCAGCCCAGAGCATCACGGACACAGCCGGTTTGATTGTAGACTGGATACCGGAAAATTCCTCCTTGGCGATTCGGCTCATCAACATCAGTCTGGAACCTTTTGAACATCGCTTCGACCTGTACTCCCCCGCCTGCTGGAAATATTTCCATACACTCCGCTTCATCCACCGTAAACAACTTCAATACCTGTTTGATACCCTGAGGGAAGTAGGAACCCAGCATGGAGAACTTCCCATTATCATGGCCGGGAACTTCAGCGCCGCCCCTCAATCCCCCATTTTCTCCAAACTCAGTTCCGACTTTCAGGATTGCTTCAAACTGAAAGGTGCCGGTTACGGAGCTACGCAACCTGTCAATTTCCCTCTATTACGCCTAGACCGAGTTTTTTGCACGCCGCCGCTCAAACCTGAAAGAGCCAGTACTGTGCTGATACCGGATACTATCCGCCGTTCTATCGTAGCAGACATTGCAATTCCCTGATCTATACCCTTTACTGCACAGAAACGCCGTTCCTCCTCAGGAAAAATCTTGCCTGTAAAAAGCAAAGATTTCCGGCATCTACAACGTCTTTAATGCACGGGAGATAGCAGGAAAAAGCTGTTTCTTTCGGCTTACCACATCAGTAGCGGAAAACAAATTAGGGCCAAGCCGCTCGTACTCGATATTTTCCAAAGCTTCTTCATCCCCGACGGCCAGCAACATGGAATCGTGAGTAACGATATCCGTAACCAAAAGGCAAGCAAGCTTCAGCCCCTCTTTCTCCACCAGCTTCCGAAGTTCCCTCACTAAACCTTCCTGGACATCTTCCAAGCCAAACATACCAATTTCCTCAATCTGGGAAATACTGATCTTATGCCCGTACTCAGTAAAAGTCTTCCTGTCCGCCTGAATAATAACGGAAGGTTCAGTTTTGGAACGCAACAGAGAACCGGTGGCAAAAAACTCCTCTGTAAACTTCTTGGCATCTATTTTGGCAATCCCTGTCAGCCATTCCAACATTTCCCTATCTGCCCGAGCCGCCGTAGGAGATGTCAAATTCAGGGTATCTGAAAGAATCCCCGCGCACAGGCAGACCGCTACAGCCTGGGAGGGTTCCACATTACGATGGTAAAATCTGCGTGCCACCAAGGTGGATGTGGATCCTACGGGTTCATTCAGAAAACGGATTGGATCCCGTGTAGAAAGCTGGGTACCCAAACGGTGGTGATCCATCACCTCCACAATCTCCGCCTCCTCCACCCCCTTGACGGCCTGAGAAAATTCATTGTGATCCACTAAAGCCACACGTGTACGGGGCGGATCCACCAAATCCGTCTTACTCAGTACACCAATTATTTTGTTCGTCTTGATACTCATCACAGGGAACAATGCCTGCTTGCGCTTTACGGCAGCCTGCCTCAACTCGGGCAGCGGCATATTCTCCGGAAAAACGGTGTAATCCTTCTGAACCTGCTCCCTCACCTTCCGGGAACAACGGATCAACTGGCCAACACTGGCCGTATCCCAGGGAGTACTCAAAATACATGTTCCCGTCGTCTGGGCCGTCTCAATAATGTCCAAGGAAGGGAAAGCACCGGACGTGGTCACCAAAGCGCGTACGCCATGTTCCACTGCATATAGCTGCACATTCGGACGGTCCCCACAAATAACAATCAGATCCCGGATAATCCCTTTTCTCCTGTAATTTGCGAGCCTTGTTCGAACGCTGGGTTCACTGGAAGCACCCACCAGCAGAATATTCTGCGTTTCTTCCTCACTTAAGGATTCCCCGGTCAGACATTTTCCGTCAATGGTGGTGGCGATATTGCTCAGGCTGGAAAAGACGGAGCGCACATTCATCTCCGTCATATTCAGAGGCATGAGCAGGCTCAACAAATCAAAATAACGCAATAGGCCATGAAGGTTGTAATCAGCGTCAATAACCGGTATGGTTTGAAGGGAATTTTCCGTCATCCTTCGATACGCCGTCAGGAATGTATCGTCCGGACTTACGCTAATCACATCACGACGACAGATTGTCCCGGCGGTGGGCGTCACGTCATGAATCAGTATCGGCTCCGGCACTCCTGCCTTTTCCAATACCCAGGATGTTCTCAGCGTCATTTCCCCACATCTGGCGGCAACCGCGCCAGGTTCGCCATGAGTTCTTAAAAACTCCGCATTCCCTATGGCTGAACAAATAGCATCCGTATCCGGATTCTGGTGGCCGATCACATAAACGGGCCTATTCTCTGTCTTCTCCGGAAGCATCTTTATATTTCCTTGTACAGGTTAATCTATATTCAGCCTGACGGGCACCACCACCTTGGAAGCAATGGGCACACCGTCCTTTTCCGCCGGATAAAAAGACCAATTCTCTCTCACCCAACGCATAAAAAGGCGGTCCAATTCCGCATTTCCCGTTGACTGAAGAAGATTGACGGATGAAGGTTCCCCATGGGAATTTACTCCAACCACTACTTTCACCACGGCATTCACCTTCCCGACTTTAGAAGAATTGACGGAATTGGGCAAGGACGGAGCATGTTTATAACGCACCTTTTTATCAGGAGAAATATTCTGATCCGGTTCCGGACGCCCCGGCAGGGATACCGCCGGGCGCTTCACAGGCTGCCTGCGCTTTACTTCATTCATGGAAATCCGCATGGCGGCGAGCTCCTCCGGCAAGAGTTCGGAAGGAGCTTCATCCAAAAGAAAATCCTTCATTTCGGAACAATCTTCATTTTCCGGCAGCTTCATCGCCAATAAGTCTTCATCTGACGCAATCTCCGGAACAGGGCTGACTGTGGAAGGAGCTGCAACCGGAACAACAGATGTAGGCTGAACTTCTTCCATCTCCTGAGAAACTTCTTCGGACGGGGACACAAACGTCATTTCCACTTCCCCACCCTGGACGGAGGGAAACCACATATCCTGCAAATGTATGGCTACAAGCACAGCACACAAAGCCACCTGAACACCCACTGTCACTGCCACCGCAATCAACATTGCGGATCTGGAAGTGGAATGGGGAGTGAATTTTACAATTCCGGGCTTTTCATCCATAAAAAACGGGCAGGGAATGGGGATGCACCTGTTCAATATATCAGCCCCCTCCCTTTGACAAGCTCATGCACAGCCATAAGCAGGCCGTTATCATTTTGTTATTTGCAAAAAATACATGAACATCAATAATTCAATGCCTCTCGAATGCGCTGAGCAAATCCGGCGGCCTTCTCAGCAAAACCCAATTCCGGATTCTGGTACATGATTCCTCGAGAGACATTAATCAGGGGAGGCGCCACATGACCGGAACCACTCAGGCAGGAAAGATCACCGCCTTGAGCACCCAGGCCGGGAATGAGCAAAGGAGCATCCGGAATACGCTCCAGAATACTGGAATCTGCATTGGTCAAACCAACCACCATTCCTACGGAAGTTTTACAGCCTTCCCGGACAGAACGGAGCACCATGTCTCCCACCAGTTCAAAAACCCTGCGGCCCCCTGCCAGTTCCTGCCGTTCCACATCCGCAGAACCGGGATTGGAAGTAACTGCCAGCAGATAAACACCTTTACCTTCATAATTCAGAAAAGGCTCCAGCGTATCATATCCCATAAAAGGACTCAACGTCACAGCGTCCACACCCAGGCGTTCAAAGTAAGCATGAGCGTAATACTTCTGAGTCTCTCCAATATCTCCACGCTTAGCATCCAGCACCACCGGAACATCCTTAGGCATATCCGGAAGCAAATCCTCAAGTATTTCCAGACCGCGCAACCCCATGGCTTCAAAATAGGCAATATTCGGCTTAAACGCTGCCGCATATGGAGCGGTTTCCTCCACAACCTTCCGCAACAGCGCAGGAATCGCCTCCAAATCATCCATGCCGGGGCGCGGATCCAACCCGACACACAAGGCGGAACCGGTCTCTTTAATGCGGGCGGCAAGTTTATCCGTAAAAGATTGGCTCATGCCGCCCATTAAACCACGGCCGTCACAAGCACGCAAGTCTCAAGCAGAAGGAACGCCGAAAGCAGAGAAAAACAGATACGACTTTTCCACCACGCCCGCAAATGCTATATTATGAACTGTATGGCATCTACGTCCTCCCAGTCTTCCAGCCCTCTCCCCTCCTGCTTGGAAAAACCGCTGCCTCTGGATGGATTCCAAGGCACTCCGGATGAAGTAGAACAGCAATGGTACGATCAAGTTTATCTGGGTTCCGGAGACAGAATGAAGCAGCTTACCTGGAGAGCCGTCATCGTAGGCATGCTCCTAGGCTCCATCCTTTCCCTCACTAATCTGTACGCCAACCTCAAAATGGGATGGTCCTTTGGGGTGGCGCTGACGGCAGGAATTATCTCTTTTGCCCTCTGGAACGCCTTTGTGCGCCTGGGCATTTCCAAATCCCCCATGACTATTCTGGAAAATACATGCATGCAGTCCGCTGCCAGTTCTGCAGGCTATTCTACAGGGGGAACCCTCACCTCCGCCGTAGCCGCCCTGCTCCTGCTGACAGGACAGCACATGCCTCTTGGCACTACCTTCGCCTGGATATTTTTCATTGCCGTACTGGGTGTCACCATGGCCATTCCGATGAAACGCCAGATGATCAACATTGAACAAATAAGGTTCCCAGACAGTATTGCTACGGCGGAAACCCTCAAAGTTCTCTATTCTGAAGGCAAAAAGGCGGCGGGACAGGCCAAAGCCCTTCTTTATTCTGCCCTTTTCGCCGCCGCTAATGCCATCGCCATGGCTGCAGGAGGAGAACGATGGCTTGGAACGGCCCAGCAACATATCCTCGGCAACTGGTACCAGCGTACTATTTTCTTCAAATGGGATCTCATGTTCGTGGGTGCGGGAGCTCTGGTAGGCATGAAAACATCCCTCAGTCTCTTCATCGGAGGAACCGTTTGCTGGGCTCTTTACGTTCCGTGGCTGGAAAGCCAGAAATTGCTTCCCGCGGGAGCAGGTTATAGGGAGAGCGTAAGCTGGACCCTGTGGGGAGGAACTGCCTGCATGGTCGTCGCCAGCATTGTGGCTTTCCTGTTCCAATGGAAAAGCATTGTTCGTTCCTTTTCTTCCCTAGGAGCCATGTTTTCCCTGAGTAAAAAACGAAAACTGACAGATGTGGAAAAAATAGAAACGCCCATGAGCTGGTTTCTGGCAGGCCAGCTTATCTCTTTGGGAGCTCTCGGCTATCTGGCTCATACCTCCTTTAACGTTCCGTACTGGATGAGCTGCATCGCGGTAGTCATATCCTTTTTCCTGGCGCTGGTCGTCTGCCGAATCACCGGAGAAGCCAATATTACACCCACCGGAGCCATGGGAAAAGTTACACAGCTCATCTTCGGAGGGATTGCACCCGGGCACGTAACAGCCAACCTGATGGCGGCCAATATCACTTCAGGAGCGTCCAGTTCCTCGGCAGACCTGCTCGTAGACCTCAAAGTAGGCTACCTGCTGGGAGCTAACCCCCGCAAACAATTCATCGCCCAGTTTTCCGGAATTTTTCTGGGAACCCTCGTCTCCGTGCTGGCCTTCCGCTCCATGGTTCCGGATGCGAACGCTCTCCAGGCTTTCAATGCTCCGGGAGCCAGAACATGGGCGGCCACGGCGGAAGCACTGGGCATGGGGTTCAGCCATTTGCACAGCATCAAGGTGCTTTCCATCATTGCAGGCGGTATTCTCGGACTCATTCTGGTGCTTATTCCCCGCTATATTCCCCGGACAGGAAAATGGCTCCCCACCCCCATCGGCTTCGGCCTGGCCTGGGCCATCCAGTGGAACGACTCCTTCCTTTTCTTTACAGGAGCTGTGCTCGGCTGGGCTGCGGACCATCTTTTCAAGGCCAAATCACGGGAATATAAAGTCCCCACCGCCTCCGGCATCATTGCAGGCGCAGCCCTCACGGGAATGGCCATTCTGATGTTCAGCATTTACCAGGCAGCCCTCTGAACGAAAAGGCTATATCCAAAAAAAATCCATCTCTACAAAAGATCCTGTACAGCTCATCTTTTGGAACCGGAGCATAAATTGGGGCAGTACAATAAGAATATCGACAAACGGGTTGCGAATCCGAGGTCAATATTTACTTTTAAAAGAGAATAGCTTGTGTAGGCTGACCATTCCGCTTCGGGAAGCAGGAGTTTTCTGAAGACGGAATTTTTGCTATGTGTCGGAGTAAGGAAAATCTAGAACCGGTATTTACCGTTGGGTCATGATTTTTTTCTCGGATAATACTGATAATGAAACAAAAAAGACTATTACTAATCGTTTTTTCATCCAAAATTTTCAAGGATTTGAAAATTTCTTTATAACATCAACACATTTCATGTTTTTCAAAGCCGATTCGAAATTCTATAGATTTTTTCCGGTGAATATCAATGTATCAAGTTATATTTCCATCCCAAAAATGAAACCCATTATTTCTGTTATCTCCATTTTTTTATCGTTGGGAACCGCCCAAGCAGCCACCATATTCTCCACCACGAACACTAACACCGCCAACAACGCAGGTAACAACCACTTTGGTTCTGCGACCCAATCGTCTTCTTCCGTTATGTCCGCCGCCACGAATAGGAAGGAAGCAACACTTCCCGAAACCGTTTATTTAAACAGCCTTTCTCCGGACATGCATAGCGGCTGCAGAACCGGCACCTATAAAAACAATACCCTGAACTCTTGGGAGGGCATGTATTTGTCGGCAGTAAACTTCTCCACAAGTAATGAAGTGGTTCCGGAACCGGCAACCGCTACGCTGGGTCTGTTCGGTCTTAGCACTCTATTGTTACGCCATCGCCGATAAATTTTATCATCATGCCATCTTTCAAGGAAGAAAGGGGGAAATCCCCCTTCTTCCTTTTTTCGGCGAGGGAAACAAACTGATTCCGGAACAAATGGAAGAGCCTGCACGTATAACCGCCTTTTCTCCCATCCCTGCACAACTTCCTGTCCACTTCTCAATTCACCAGTTTTTTCAACACCATTTCTCCTTTGGAAGCGCCCTGAGAAACACCGCTTACTTCTGCCTTCAGGATATAGGAATCAAGGTTGGTTCTGTACTTCTTCAATTCCAGTCTGTAAATATTATCCTTATTTTCCACGCCAGTTCTGCCCTCATGAACATCGGAAGCCACCTCCCTGTTACCCTCGTATAATCTGACAGAATGGATTTTCAAGGCGCTGGGGCCATTCTTCCACTGGAAAGTAGCAGTATATGTGCCAGACGCAGTCACCTGATCCGTCACATCAAACTGCAACGGAGAACCTTGCTGGAGTTCCCATGGACTGCCCGAGGAATGCTTTTCTTCCGCACTCAGGGCGTCCAACATTTCCCGGTGGGTATTCATCACACGATTAGCAACGGCCAAAGTATCCCCCGCCGGTTTGGCAGAATATATTTTCCCATTTCCAGCAAAGGCCAGCTCATCCCGAACCATCTTATCCATAAATGCGGCATGGGCGGCATCACGCGTCTTCTTTCCGGTCAGGACATCCATCTGAAATTCAAAAAAATTCTTCCACCGAGGCAAATAAAAATCGGAAACAAGCCCGGCCCACTGACGATTGGAATAATCATTCAGAGACCGGGGAACCTGATCAATCCACGTAGTGATAAGCATCTTCGCAGACTTGTCCATCAAGGCTTTTTCCTGCCGGGAATCACCCCAATCCAAAGCCCTTTTCTGCCAAGTTCCTAATAGGAACTGGCTATCCGTCGCCAAAAGGGCATCCATATCTGAAATCAGAGACAGGAAACGCTTTACCTGCTTCCTGTACACAGCCAAATCTCCGGAATCAAAAGCACTCCTGACCTGTTGAAGCTGGTAAAAAGCAGCGTCCGCAAGAGCCTGACGCACAACATCCACCAAATCATAACGAAACGTCTCCTTTTTCACCAAATTCGGCTGATCATTCGCGGCCTTCAGATAACCGCGCGCCGCCTTTACAATATCGCCCAGGTGATAATATCGCTCCCCGCTGGACCATGTGGATGCCTTTCGAACATTCCAGGACGGGCGGGCGCAAATAATAGACTCCGTACACCCTTCCTGAGAACGAACGGGGTTATAGATGGAGGAAGACAGAACTTCCAACGCCTTCACGACAGCCTTTGGTGCGGAACCGTAACGCTGGCGCGCGTACTTTCCAAGCCACTCCCGGACGGAAATATCCTCCCTAGTCCACAAACGGTCGCTGAACAGGGCGTAATGAAGGGGGTTCGTCTCAAGCCCTTCGGACAAAGTTCCCATGCCCACCAGCCCCTTATCCTTATAGCCGGACAACTCGCTTCCAAGCCGGGACAGAAGGGGAACCCCCCCGTACATTCCCGTATTGCCTCCAAAGTTCGCCAGTTCGCACCAGACCCACGGAATACCATTAAAAGTCCTTAAATTCTTTCCCCCGTTAGCCATATCCTTGGTAAGCTGCAATACAAGCGCACGCTCCGGATCCAACCCGGACAACAACTCTCGGGTAGGATTTCCACCCCAGGCCTGAATCACCCAGAAAGCCCCCGGAGAAGCCTTTTGCATGGCTTTCTGCACTGCCTGTGCCGCCTGCGTTACGTCAATATCCCCCTTCCGCCCCCCCTCATGAAACAAATCCCCGCCAAACATCTTTCCGGGAATGCCGTATACCTTGCGGAGAGCCTTGTACCAGTCCGCGGCCAGTTTGGGAAAAGCCTCGCAAGTGGGATCCACCACCCACGGCCTCCTGAAATTAACCCATTCCCCCTGAGGAATAAGCTTCAATCCGTCTATCCGGACATTTTCCTGAAAGTCAGAAGGAACAAATCCCACATACCCCTGAAGTACAGGTGTCATCCCCAACTGTTCCATACGGGAGACAATGCGCCTTCCCATCTGGGCCATTTTATTTATCTGTTGCTGGCTCAGCGGACCACCGTGGCCTTCCAGGTTTCCCATATTCCACCAGGCGGCAAATGCCGGATTAGGGATAAAACGAAGAGCTTTTTCCCGGGGATACCCCAAGCCTGTCAAAAAATCTTCCCATGTCTTTTCCAAACCCGCCGTTACCAGCGCATGCGTAAACCCATTCAACGCCAGAAAATCAATCTCCCGCTGCCATCTGTTCCAATCCCAAAAAGCCGCCGTATAAGAAAGGGTGCAGTAATTATAGGCAAAAACGATATTCCACGGGCTTTCTACCGTAACCGGACTGGCGGGAACCGGCAAAGGGGAAGGAAGCGTTATCCGATTTCCGTTCCACGAAAAATGGACCTTGGCTATATTCTTTAAATACCATCCATAACCCGCCACCAAGCGGCGCACATCTGACGCCTCCACCCGGATACCTCCGGCAATACCGGAAATAGTGATCTTGTTGCCCTGATCCGGATTTAAGTGGAACAAGACAGCCCCCTTTGCCGAGGGAGTTACACGCGCCACTACATCTTCAGCCGCCGCCACAGGCGATCTTTCTGCGGCAGATACGCAAACAAGCGGAGAAATGGCAGTTCCAAGAAGCGCCCCGGCGGCAAAAGCATGAGAAAACATAGTAACACTAATACGTACAAGAAATACGACATCTTACAAGAAGGAAACTAACTAAGAGAATGTAGGGGGGGGGAGAACGGGACCGAGCAAGAAAAGAACAGGCCCCGCGAGTCAAGTGACTGGCGGGGCCTGATGGAAAAAAATCCCGGCGGCGACCTACTCTTGCGGGACCTGTCGTCCGACTACCATTGGCGCGGCAGCGTTTCACTTCCGGGTTCGGAACGGGACCGGGTGGGACCACTGCGCTCTGGCCACCGGGCTTCAGGGGGAAGAGGTGATTTTTTCTTCATCCTGCCTGCCCGGGAGCCCTGCTTTTTTGGGGGCTTCTGAGTGAGGGATTTTTTTCAGGGTATGTGTGTGGCGGCTAAGAAGATTTCCGTCCTTTGTGTGTGGGGGGGGGATTCAGCGTAAACTGACATCTGCGTGGCTGGTGGTTGATGAACATGCACAGGTAAATGAGACAAGAGCAAGTTGTCATTCACGACGGGGAGTGATGTAATATGATGAAGTCAATTGGTAATTAGTATCGCTCGGCTCAATACATTGCTGCACTTACACCTGCGACCTATCAACGTGGTGGTCTTCCACGAACCTGTAGGGAAAACTCATCTTGGGAAGGGCTTGGCGCTTAGATGCTTTCAGCGCTTATCCCGTCCGCACTTAGCTACTCGGCCATGCACTTGACAGTACAACCGATGCACCAGTGGTGCGTCAGACCCGGTCCTCTCGTACTAAGGTCTGAACCCCTCAATTTTCCAACGCCCACAGAGGATAGAGGACCGAACTGTCTCGCGACGTTCTGAACCCAGCTCGCGTGCCGCTTTAACCGGCGAACAGCCGGACCCTTGGGACCTTCTCCAGCCCCAGGATGCGACGAGCCGACATCGAGGTGCCAAACCACGCCGTCGATATGAACTCTTGGGCGTGATCAGCCTGTTATCCCTAAGGTACCTTTTATCCGTTGAGCGACGGCAATTCCACTTTCTACCGCCGGATCACTTGGGCCTGCTTTCGCATCTGCTCGACTTGTTGGTCTCACAGTTAGGCGGGCTTATGCCCATGCACTCGACACCCGGTTGCCAACCGGGCTGAGCCCACCTTCGCGCTCCTCCGTTACTCTTTGGGAGGATACCGCCCCAGTAAAACTGACCGGCTGACACGGTCCTCTGGCCGGATTCACGGCTCAGGGTTAGATCCTCCAGTTTCAAAGGGTGGTGTCTCATTGATGACTCGGACGCCCCCTAAAGGGCGTCTTCAGCGTCTCCCACTTACTCTGAGCATTAAAACCGAAGAAACAATGACAGCTTACAGTTAAGGTCTATAGGGTCTTTCCGTCCTTCTGCGGGTAGGCGGCATCTTCACCGCCACTACAATTTCACTGAGCGCCTGGTTGAGACAGTGCCCAACTCGTTTCACGATTCGTGCAGGTCGGAACTTACCCGACAAGGAATTTCGCTACCTTAGGACCGTTATAGTTACGGCCGACATTCACCGGGACTTGGGTTTAGAGCTTCGCCTTGCGGCTAACCCCTTGCCTTAATCTTTCGGCATTGGTCACGTGTCACACCCTATACTTCGACTTGCGTCTTTGCAGAGTGCTGTGTTTTTGATAAACAGTCGGTTGGGCCATTTCTCTGCGGCCTGCATCGCTGCAGGCACCCCTTCTTCCGAAGTTACGGGGCTAATTTGCCGAGTTCCTTAACCAGGTTTCACTCTTACGCCTTGGTATATTCTACCCACCCACCTGTGTCGGTTTGCGGTACGGGTCGCTTAGCATACGCTGGGGCTTTTCTTGGCACTCGATCCAATGATGCGCTGAGTCCGTGGACTCAACTCGGAATTCAATAACCTAGTCATCTTTTCTCATGCGTCCCCCCAGTTTAAGGGTTGCGAGCTCAGGATTATTAACCTGATGTCCATCGCCTACGCCTCTCGGCCTCGGCTTAGGTCCCGGCTAACCCAGGGACGAAACACGTTGCCCTGGAAACCTCGGGTTTACGGCGGCCGGGGATTTCACCCAGCTTAACGTTACTCATGTCTGCATACTCACTTGCATGTGCTCCAGGGTCAGTCGCCATCGCCCTTCGACGCGCATGCAACGCTCTTCTACCACTCTGCCTTGCGGCAAAGTCCAGAGCTTCGGTATAACGCTTGATCGCCAATCATTTTCGGCGCAGGATCACTCGATGAGTAAGCTATTACGCATTTTTTAAATGGTGGCTGCTTCTAAGCCAACATCCTCACTGTCTGTGTAATCCCACATCCTTTCCACTGAGCGTTATTTAGGCACCTTAGCTGCTGGTCTGGGTTGTTTCCCTCTCGACAATGAAGCTTATCCCCCACTGTCTCACTGCCACGTTCCATTGCACGGTATTCGGAGTTTGATAAGGTTTGGTAAGCGGGTGTGCCCCCTAGCCTTGTCAGTGCTCTACCCCCGCGCATCAGCACGTGACGCTGCACCTAAATGCATTTCGAAGAGAACCAGCTATCACGGGGTTTGATTAGCCTTTCACTCCTACCCTCAGCTCATCAGAGAACTTTTCAACGTTCACCTGTTCGGTCCTCCACATGGTTTTACCCATGCTTCAACCTGGCCAAGGGTAGGTCACCTCCGCTTCGGGTCCAGTACCTGCGACTTATTGCGCCCTGTTCGGACTTGCTTTCGCTGCGACTCCGGGCCGGAAGCCCTTAGTCTTGCCACAAACACTGACTCGCAGACTCATTAAACAAAAGGCACGCCATCGCAGATTGCTCTGCTCTGACACTTTGTAGACATACGGTTTCAGGTTCTATTTCACTCCGCTCACAGCGGTTCTTTTCACCTTTCCCTCGCGGTACTTGTTCACTATCGGTCGCCAACTAGTATTTAGCCTTGCGCGGTGGTCCGCGCGGGTTCATACATCGTTCCACGTGTGATGTATTACTCAGGATACCACTAATTCCCACTCTGGATTTCGTCTACAGGGCTTTCACCTTCTCCGGCCAGCCTTTCCAGGCTGTTCTACTATCCAGTATGGTCGAATATGACGTGGTCCTACAACCCCGAAGGAATACCTTCGGTTTGGGCTCCATCCGCTTTCGCTCGCCACTACTTACGGAATCGATTTCTCTTTCTTTTCCTCCGCTTACTGAGATGTTTCACTTCAGCGGGTTTCGCGTTTCATACCCTATGTATTCAGGTATGAACGATCGAGTATTGCCTCGATCAGGTTACCCCATTCGGATATCCCCGGATCATCGCTTGCTTGCAGCTTCCCGAGGCTTTTCGCAGCTTGCCGCGTCCTTCTTCGCCTGTTGGCACCAAGGCATTCACCGTACGCCCTTACTTACTTCATCATATTGCAAAAGCTGTTACCACTTCCACAATACCACAAAGCCCTTTCGTGACTTACTGTATTGTCTCATTGCTTGGTATGCATGTTTATCTTGTGTTTTGTAGTTGTTGTTCAACTACCCACTTTGTTGGAAAGCGATTGCTTCTCAGCAATCGTTTTCTTTGCCACGCAGATGTCAATTTTCGCTTTCCCTCAATAATCGATTTTGTTGGTGGGCCTGACAGGACTTGAACCTGTGACCCCGCGCTTATCAAGCGCGTGCTCTAACCAACTGAGCTACAGGCCCGGCTTTGGGTCTCTTTCCCGAAACTGGTGGAGGCACGGGGACTCGAACCCCGGACATCCAGCTTGCAAAGCTGGCGCTCTACCAACTGAGCTATACCCCCAGTTGCGGTTCTCGGTGAAAAAAGGTCGTCACGCACGTCGTGCCAGGTTTCGCTCCAGGCGTCTGGCTGTTTACACATCTTTGGTTCGTTGCGGGCCCTCGCGGGTTCCGCTTTCTCTCCCCTCGGGAAGAGATCCGACCTGTGCACTTCCGTGCACTTGCTCCATAGAAAGGAGGTGATCCAGCCGCAGGTTCCCCTACGGCTACCTTGTTACGACTTCATCCCAGTTACCAGTCTCACCTTAGGACCCTGCCTCCTTGCGGTTGGCTTCAGATACTTCGGGTGCGACCGGCTTCCATGATGTGACGGGCGGTGTGTACAAGACCCGGGAACGTATTCACGGCGCCGTAGCTGATGCGCCATTACTAGCGATTCCGGCTTCGTGTAGGCGGGTTGCAGCCTACAGTCCGAACTGGGCCCAGTTTTTAGGATTTCCTCCGCCTCGCGGCTTCGGCCCCCTCTGTACTGGGCATTGTAGTACGTGTGCAGCCCTGGGCATAAGGGCCATACTGACCTGACGTCGTCCCCACCTTCCTCCCAGTTGATCTGGGCAGTCTCGCCAGAGTCCCCACCTTCACGTGCTGGTAACTGGCAACAGGGGTTGCGCTCGTTGCTGGACTTAACCAAACATCTCACGACACGAGCTGACGACGGCCATGCAGCACCTGTGTAACGCCTCCGAAGAGTCGCATGCTTTCACATGTTGTTCATTACATGTCAAGCCCAGGTAAGGTTCTTCGCGTTGCATCGAATTAAGCCACATACTCCACCGCTTGTGCGGGTCCCCGTCAATTTCTTTGAGTTTTAATCTTGCGACCGTACTCCCCAGGCGGCACGCTTAACGCGTTAGCTCCGGCACGCAGGGGGTCGATTCCCCGCACACCAAGCGTGCACCGTTTACTGCCAGGACTACAGGGGTATCTAATCCCTTTCGCTCCCCTGGCCTTCGTGCCTCAGCGTCAGTTAATGTCCAGGAACCCGCCTTCGCCACGAGTGTTCCTCTCGATATCTACGCATTTCACTGCTACACCGAGAATTCCGGTTCCCCCTCCATTACTCTAGTCTCGCAGTATCATGTGCCGTCCGCGGGTTGAGCCCGCGCCTTTCACACACGACTTACGAAACAGCCTACGCACGCTTTACGCCCAGTGATTCCGAACAACGCTTGAGACCTCTGTATTACCGCGGCTGCTGGCACAGAGTTAGCCGTCTCTTCCTCTTGTGGTACTATCTTTTTAATTTGCTCCCACATGACAGGGGTTTACAATCCGAAGACCTTCATTCCCCCACGCGGCGTCGCACCATCAGGGTTTCCCCCATTGTGAATGATTCTCGACTGCTGCCACCCGTAGGTGTCTGGACCGTGTCTCAGTTCCAGTGTGGCCGGACATCCTCTCAGACCGGCTACCCGTCATCGCCTTGGTGAGCCGTTACCTCACCAACTAACTAATAGGCCGCGAGCCCATCCCCAAGCGCATTGCTGCTTTAATCTTTCGATACTATGCGGTATTAATCCCAGTTTCCCAGGGCTATCCCGCTCTCGGGGGCAGGTTACTCACGTGTTACTCACCCGTGCGCCACTAGAGAATTATTAGCAAGCTAGCAATTCTCCCGTTCGACTTGCATGTCTTATCCACGCCGCCAGCGTTCGTTCTGAGCCAGAATCAAACTCTCCATCAAATTAATTTTTGAAATTGCTGGACCAAATGGAATCTTGCGATTTCATTTGCGCCATGCTTCAGCCAGCTCTTCCTTCAAGTTGTGTCTCTTGAAGGCCTCTTCGCTCCGCCTCGCACGGCGCGCGTCACGACCTTTTTTCTTTCCCCTTGCTTCTACCAAACCACCCCTCTCAGAGCTAGGTCGCTCCTTCGGGCTTTTACCCCTCAGGCACCTCTCGGCACCCTCGGAAAACCCTCGGCGGTTTCGGTAGTCATTCCCTTGAAATCTTCTTATCGCAACCCCTTCCGGGGTTTTCTCCGGGTGGCCGGCTCCAGCCGCCTCCAGCGCTCTTCCGAGCCCTTCAGCCGCCGGGCTTTTCATCCCGTCGCCGTGTTGGCGTGCCGAGAAATCTATCATACCACACCTTTTTGTCAATTTTTTTCGTCCTCTTTTTTGCGTCCGCTTATTCCCACCACCCCCTCAATACCCACATAACATACATATAATTAACAGTATATGATTTTGTCATACTGCCTCTTTCCACCGCATCTTTTTTTGAACGTCCCTATCTTCCCTGCTCTTGCACCCAACCTTTCTTCGAGAAAAACCTATAACAGGCCTATATATTCCCCTTTCCATGAATACCGATTTTCTAATCGGCCGGAATTTTCAGAGAAAGAGAGCCTTCCAACATAAAAAAGGCCCTTCCCCGCACCAATGAACATACCCTGTTCGGCAACCATCGACATGAACATTATTTCTTCGAATTTTGTCTAACAGAGCATGAAGAATCAGGAAATACACTTGCCAACGCCCAATCCCGAGCATCCTTATGGAGGAGGAAACGGACGTTACCGTTTTCCGGATATCAACGGCATGAATTTACTGGGAGACAATATTTCCCTGCCTCCCATCGTTCCAAAAAGTTTCCATATCATGCTGACTGTTTTTCACCCGGAAACTTTGTACGGAATGAAAAAGTGGCTTCCCTTCTGCGAGGACCTCCGCAAACAGTACAAACATACGCCAACCCCGGTGGAATATAGCATTTTGCTGGTTCTGCAGCCACCCCCAATTGAAGGTGATGTCCCCGCCTTTACACAGGCTCTGGGGGATTTTCCGGATTTTTACATGAAGACCAATTCCCTGATTTCCTATTATGACCAGTCTTTTGTACGCCGCAGACTTTCCCTTCACAAGAAGGCGGAAACAGCGATTGTCCTTCTGGACGGCAACGGCAATATCATCTGGAAGGATGACGGCGGGTTCACGGCCTCACGCGCGGAGCATTTGAAAGTTATCCTGGAAACTCTTTCTCCGCTGGCACCCAGGACAAGAACGCATTAAAAGGAGAATGCGTCTTCTTCGCCTCATCCGCACTTTCCGTTTGAGGTTCCCTCCGGAATATCCCATACTGGCCTCATGCCTACCATTTCTCTTGCTCTCGGTGAACGTTCCTACGACATCCACGTGGAAAACGGAGCACTGGACCGTACCGGAGAGTTTGCCTACCGCGCCGGTCTGGACGGCAAGATCGCGGTTATCACGGACAGCTGCGTCGCCCCGCTTTATGCAGAGCGCGTAATGAAGTCCCTGGAGAGCGCGGGATTCATGCCCAGCCTGCACGTAGTGAATGCCGGGGAAGCTTCCAAAAATATGCTTCAGGCCCAGGAGCTGTGTTCCGAACTGGTCCGGACCGGGCTTGACCGCACCGGATGCATCGCCGCTCTGGGCGGCGGCGTAGTAGGGGATCTGGCCGGCTTCATCGCTTCCATTTATTACCGGGGCATCCCCTTCATGCAAATTCCAACAACGGTGGTCGCCCAGGTGGACAGTTCCGTAGGAGGAAAGACTGCCGTCAATATTCCAGAAGGGAAAAATCTTGTAGGCGCCTTTCATCAGCCGTCCGTCGTGGTAATCGACCCTACCACACTGGTGACTTTGGATCGACGTACGCTGGCGGAAGGTTTGGCGGAAGCCGTCAAGCACGCGGCTATCAAAGACGCTTCCATGCTTCATGAATTGAAAGGGCTGGGGCCGGAACTCTCCATCGGCTTCTCCCTGAATACTATTGCCAGGCTTCCTGACCTAATCGCCCGGAACGTGGCCATTAAAGCCCGCATTGTAGAAAATGATGAATTGGAAACTCTGGATATCCGGGCTCTGCTCAATTTCGGCCACACCATCGGCCACGGCATTGAAGCTGCCGTCCCTTACGGAACCATCCTTCACGGGGAAGCAGTGGCGCTCGGCATGCGCGCCGCCCTGTTTCTGAGTGAACGGAAAGCCGGTTTAAGTTCTTCCGATGCCAACAAGATCCTTCGCACGCTTCAGGCGCTGGAACTTCCCTTGGTTCTTCCGGACGGCATTGATACGGCAACTGTTCTTCAAAAAACGGCATCAGACAAAAAGTTCCGGGCCGGAACCATCCGCTTTGTTCTGCTTTCCAAAGCAGGGGAGGCAGGCATTTCTACGAAGATTACCCGGGAAGATATGGCGGAAGCCATCGAAGAATTGCGCCGTCCCCTGGATTGAGTTTACCACCCGTGGCCCTTTGTTCTCCAGCAAGAAAACTCCGGGAGTCGGGCTGTATAGATATTTTTCCTCTTCTCTTCGCGCATTTTCCCATCAGGAAGAGGAAAGGATTTACCGGGGGACCCGATACCATATCAAAACCGCCCTTCATTCCGGCAAAACGGAATGGAGAGGAACATTGGAGTAATTACCCAATTCCCGGCACGGGGAATTTATTTTTACGGCTCTTCCGCGGTAGGTTCAAATCCATCCACATCCAGAGGCACACTGCCCGTGTATTCCCCGGCATCGAAATGAATTCCTTTCAAAGCATCTTCCAGAGACGAAGAACCATAACATTCCCGGCTGGCCAGACGCATCAATTCATTTGCAATATTTACGGCTTCTTCATTGGGAATATCCCCGGGCAGGGAGGCAGCCAGCTCTTTCACCTCCGCCGCGTGGGCGTTTGCCGTAGCCTGATCCTGAATAAGCAGCAGAACGGCCAGAATTTTTTCTCCCGGAGTTTTAGGAACGGCCTGTTCGCTGGGAACCGAAACATCCCGGGGATGATCCTGCTTCTTGCCGCCGTCACAGGCAACAAACACTAACGCCGCCAAAAAAGCCGTAAAAGGAATGAGATTTCGCTTCATCATGATGATTGGTTGAAAAGCCGGAGGCCTCATTGAATTCATCATGAACACTGAGGATTCCGGAGTCAAATCAGTTTTTATCCTTAAAAACTGTTTTTCAGGCAACATATCTCTTTAACCTCTGCCTCTCGTTCTGAACGCAGGAAACAGCCCTTCCCATTTAATAGGCAAAATATAGGGAGTTCATTGACTCCCTCCGCAGGGCACCATTTCCGAGAATGACGGTTGCGCCTATTTTTTGTGTCACCATTTCAATACGACGTTTGATTTCACAGGACGTCACCGTATAATTCCCCAGAGATGGGTTACCCTATTTGGAACAGACGCCGTTTTTTGAAAACCGCCGCAGGAACAGCCGGATTCCTGGCCGTCATGCCCTGCCTGAACGCAGAAGAGGCCCTGACGAACGCAAAACCGCTCAAGGTGGGCCTGGTAGGCTGCGGAGGCCGAGGCCTGGGCGCCATGAAAAACGCTCTGGACGCCGATCCCGGAACAATTGCCTGGGCATTGGCAGACGTGTTTCAGGAACGTATCGATTTCGGCGCCAAATTGCTGGCGGAACAGTACGGCAACCGAGCCCGGCTGGACAGGAGCCGCCTGTTCAGCGGCCTGGACAGTTACAAGAAACTGCTGCAAACGGATATTGACGTAGTTCTGCTCTGCACTCCCCCCGCTTTCCGTCCGGAACATTTGGCGGCGGCCATTGACGCCAGCAAACATATTTATGCGGAAAAACCCGTGGCGGTGGACGTTCCCGGCGTGCTTTCCGTACTGGAATCCGCACGGCTGGCAAAACTCAAAAATCTGGTGATTCTGGACGGCTTCTGCTGGCGCTACGACAAGGCGAATGAAGAAGCCCACCGCAAGCTTTCCTCCGGGCAGCTGGGCCGTGTCCTCTCCTTTGACGGGTTATATTACACCACTCCTCCCAAGTCTCCACTGGCCCTGGATTCCCGACCTTCCTCCGATACGGACGTGGCATGGGCGCTACGCAACTGGACCGCATGGAACTGGCTGAGCGGAGGCCAGTTTGTGGAACAAATCGTCCATACGATTGACGGCATGGTCTGGTCCATGAACGAGCAGCTTCCTCTGGCGGCTTTCGGCTCCGGAGGACGCGCCCAGCGCCGGGATGACGGCGACGTATGGGATCATTACGACGTTTATTTTGAGTACGGCCACAATGTAACGGCCCACATTTCATGCAGACAGTGGGTTGGCTGCCACGGGGAAATCGTGGACCGCACCATCTGCGAAAAAGGAATGCTGGTTACTCCCTACCGCCCCTACATTCAGGCGAATAACCGCTGGCGTTTCCGCGGGGAACGCGGCAACATGTACGCAGACACGCATGTGGCCTTTTACCGTTTCCTGCGCTCCGGCACCTGGACCCAGACACTGGAAAGCGCAGCCAATAAAACCCTGGCTGCCATCATGGGGCGTGAAGCGGCCCACACAGGCCAGCGCATTACCTGGGAACAGATTAAGAAAAGCACCGCACGGCTGGTGCCTGAAGACCTGACGATGGATACGCCCCTGCCGCCCGCCCGCATCCCGCGCCCGGGCAGAACGGCCTGACGGAGGCTTCATCCCTTTCTCTCCACGGTTCATGGCCAACATCTTTCCACCCAATACCAACAAGCGCTTTTACGGGATTGCCGCCCTGGTTGCGCTCGCTGCCGCGTTCGTACTGGGGGGAATATATTATGTTAATTTCAGCATTCCGGAGTATGAACCCGTGCAGCCCGTCCGCTTTTCCCACAAACTTCACGCCGGAGATCTGAAGATGAGCTGCACGGCTTGCCACAGCGCCGCACAGCGCTCATCCAGAGCCGGCATTCCGGATACGAAGTCCTGTCTGGGCTGCCACCAGCATATTCTTCCGGACAGCCCGCTCATCGCCCCCCTGAGGGAGGCGGCGGACCCGCAATATCCCGGTTACACAGGAGAACCGGTCCGCTGGGTGATGGTCAACCGCCTGTCCGGTCACGCCTATTTTAACCACATGGCCCACCTGAACCGGGGTATCGGCTGCACGTCCTGCCATGGAGACGTGGCGGGCATGGAACGCATCAGGGCTCCACGCGATGCCCGCATGCAATGGTGTCTGGACTGCCACCGCAATCCGGCTCCCCATCTGCGCCCGCTGGAGGAAACGGCCAGTTCCCGTTATTCCGCCGCAGACTACCTCCGCACGCATTCCATCCGGGATGAAGAAGGGAAAAGCATCCAAACCCCGCTTCAACTGGGAAATTTCCTGAAACGCCAATGGAAAATTCAGCCGAAAACGGATTGCACCGCATGCCATCACTGACCTCCATGGCCTGTTTGACATCCGCGGCGCCAAAGTTATTCCTCCCTGCGTTCCCGGATACTGCGTAATAAAAAGACCAAAGGGCTTTTCATTAAATGATTCCTTCCTTGAATCCGTAATCAATGACATTGAATTCCACAAGAAAGATTTCCTCCTGTTCCCTGTTTATCCGTTATTGGCCCGGAGATAAAGACCGCCGTCAATCACCACTTGATTTCATCCTTCGGATTTCCTAAAAAAAGCCATCCCTGTTTCATCAATCCCCATCATTACCCGGTTTGACTCCCCTCCCTCCATCTTCCCAGAATGAAGTTCCCCAGAACCACCCCGCTTTTCTTCCGGAAGAAGAACGGGGGATGACGCGGCGTTCCTTCATGAAATGGATGGGTGCAGGGGCAGCCCTGGCAGGGATAGGGCTGCCGGCCTGCCGCCGTGTGGAAAAATACCTGGTTCCCTATAACGAAGGGCCTGAATGGTCTGTTCCCGGCGTGGAAACGGTTTACGCCACCTGCCTGACCATGGGAGGAAACGCGCAACCCGTACTGGCCGCCTGTTATGAAGGGCGCCCCGTCAAATTGATTCCCTCCCTGCAATACCCGGAAGGTCCGGGGCTGCCGGCTGCGGCTCAGGCCTCCATTCTGGACCTTTACGACCCCGGCCGCAGCAAACATATCCTGTTCAACGGCAATCCGGCCTCCGAAGACGAATTCCGGGGAGCCTTTTCTTCCTGGTCCCGCAATCTTCGGGATGGTGGCGGCATCGGCCTTCTCCTTCCCCCTTCGGCTTCCCCTCTGCTCCATTCCATGCTGGAGGAAATCACCCGGAAAAATTCACTCGTGCGCATCTACCGGTATTCCCCCGTGCCTGAACCGGGTTCCGGCATGCAGGCGGGGCTGCCGGAAGAAGTACGGTTCCGCGTGCGTTTTGCGCGCTCCAGGCGCATCCTCTCCCTGGATTGCGATTTTCTTCATCAAAACCCCTATGGAAACACGCGCGACTTCATTGCATCCCGCTCCCCGGAAGGGCTTTATTACAAAGAAGAAAACAGGAACCGAACACGCCTTTACGCCGTGGAGGGACGCGTTTCCCTGACCGGGGCCCATGCCGACCACAGGCTACCCGTTCCTCCCGCACGCCTGGCGTTTTTCCTGGAGGAATTGTTCCGCTATCTTTCCAGCAAAAAAAACTCCGGACAAACGCTTCCCCCTCCCCGGCGAACGGACCATCCCCTGACGGAAAGGGAACTCAACTGGCTTCGCCACTGTGCGGATGACTTATTCAGCCACCCCGGAGAAAGCGTTGTCCTCCTGGGGGACAATCATCCGGAACTATCCGGCATCGTCTGGAAGCTCAACTGTCTTCTCGGTTCCATGGGAACATGCATCCAGTTGCTAAAGGCTCCGCGCCCAACCCCTTATGGCACGCTGGACGATCTTGTTCGGGACATCCGGGGGAAAAAGGTGGAAATCGTTTTTTTACTGGATGCGGGAAATCCCGTGCTGGATTCCGGGCACAGTTCCGGACTGCCGGAAGCCCTGAACAGGGTGGAAAGCATCCACCTTGGAATGTATGAAGATGAAACCTCCCGCGTCTGCCGTTGGCACCTGCCGGCAGCCCACTTTCTGGAATCATGGGGAGTGGAGCGGGATTACCGGGGCAGATTTTGCTATCGCCAGCCCGTCATTCTTCCCCTGTACGGGGGCATTTCTCCGGAAGAAGTGCTTTCCGGCCTGCTTTCCTCTAAAGGCCATCTCTCCACGGCGGACAATTCCCCCACCCACCTCTCTCCCGTTTACCACAGAGCGCGCAAATGCTTTGAACGCGCCGTGAATCCGGAAAATAAAACTGCGGCCTGGGCTCAGGCGCTTCAGCGCGGCTATTCGGAAGAAACGGCCTATGCTCCCCTGTCCCCGCAGGAAGAAACGGCTCTTGGAACAGCCATGATGCAAACGCCCGCAGCGCCTTTTGGCAGCCACGGGAAAAAATTGGGAACCGGGATGCTGGAATTGCAATTCCGCGCGGACTATTCCATTGGGGACGGACGCTGGAAACGCAATGCATGGATGCAGGAATGCCCGGACCCAATAACAGGCGTCAGCTGGGCGGCGTCCGCACAGGTTTCCCCCGCCACCTTTCTGCGGCTGGGAGGTTCGGATTCCAGGCCCATGCACTGCACGCTTACCGCCCCCTCCACGCAAATGGAAGTCATCCTGTGCCCCATTCCGGGAGTGGCGGATAATCTCATTATTCTTCCTCTGGGTTATGGCGGCATCAACCACGTAGCGGAAAGGCAGGAAAATTCCGGCGGATATGAACTCCGCAGACAGGTGGAAAAAACGGAAGCATACGGCATTGCCCCGGAACAGATTGCCTTGTCTGCCCTCCGGGAGCGGACGGAAGCCATTCAAAGCCCCGTTGTGCAGCCTGCCCCGTTCTCCCTGCATCCCGGTCCGTCCCGCGTCCCGCCTCCCCCTCCCGGCGCGGATGCCGTTTACCAGTGGAAAATGGCCATTGACACGTCCCGTTGCATCGGCTGCAACGCCTGCATGATTGCTTGCCGCGCGGAAAATAACATTCCCGTGGTGGGGCGTGACCAGATGGCCAGGGGCCGCGCCCTGGACTGGATACGCATCGACAGGTACTTCACGGAGGAAGGGACGCTCACCTCCATCCCCGTGGCCTGCCAGCAGTGCGGCAGGGCCCCATGCGAATCCGTATGCCCCGTCAATGCCACCGTGCATACTGCGGAAGGCCTGAACGCCATGGTGTACGCCCGGTGCTGGGGTACCCGGTACTGCGCCACCAACTGCCCGTACAAGGCTCGGCGCTTCAATTTTTTTGATTACGCCAAAGCATCGGAACAGGCCACGCGCCTTCAGCGCAATCCCAACGTAACCGTTCGCTCCCGCGGCGTCATGGAAAAATGCACCTACTGCGTCCAAATGGTGGAACGTGCCAAAATCCGGCACAAATCCCGCTTGATGAAGGAGCATCCGGGCCAGCCATCCACCTCCATCCATGTGACGGCCCAGGACATGCTGCTTCCGGACGGGGCGGCTCAAACGGCCTGCCAGCTCGCATGCCCGATGGGAGCCATCACCTTCGGCAATGTGCTGGACCCCGCCGCAGCCGTTTTCCGCGCCAAGTCCCTGCCGCGCCACCAGGATCTCCTCTCCTGCCTGGGCACGTCTCCCGGCACGGGCTACCTGGTTCCGGCAAGAAACCCCAATCCGGCCATGGAGAAATAAAATGCCCTGCCCGGAAATTGATAAAAAACGGCCCTTCCTTAAAAAATAAGGCCGCCTTCTTCAGGAGGCGGCCTTACCAGTCAAAGGTCTTTTGATAAGCTGGTCACTCAATCTTCCACAATTTGCTCCACGGTCGTAATCGTTTCCACCACGTCGATGTTGGCGGCGTCGGCAAAATCATTCACCGCTTTGAGCAAAGCCGGAGTCATCAGCTTGTCCTTTTGAATGCGCTCGCAATTTTCCAGCATATCCACGATGGTGTCCTGGGCGTCTCCGTTCAATTTGGTGATGCGGATAGCCTGCTCGGAAGTAAGCTTCATCTTTTCCATGGACTTGTCCAGCTGCTTGGCCTGCTGGGTCAACGCATTGAGCTGCTTGATGGCGATTTCAACCGCAGCGTTGTCCTTCACGTCGTCCAAAACCTTGTTGGCGGAAGAAATCAGGTCGATATTCTGCTTGACCATCTGCACGGGATCGGCAGCGTTCTGGGCAAAGGCGGAAGCGGAGCATACGATGGCCACCACAGGGAGTACTTGATACGTTTGAATCATTGTTTTATCGGTGTTCGGGTTGAAGAAGAAACATCTTCTTTGCTTCTTTAGATTCATTCCGGCGGATAAATCGTTGCCCTCTTATCTGTCATGCGCCTCTTACAAGCTGACCGTCAGCAAATGGCAGAAAAACAATCTTACCCGGCCACACGCCTCCCCGCCCCGTCTTCCAGCAAAAAACGGAGAGGGCGGTATTTGGCGGATTCCAGATTGGGATCTTCCGCCAGAATAGTCTCCGCCAGCTGCCGCCCGCGGTGAATCAGGCGCGCATCCAGCAGCCATTCCTCAAAGCGTACGCCCTTCAGGCCGCTCTGGGACGTACCCAGCACGTCTCCAGGGCCGCGTAGCCTCAAATCCTGTTCCGCCAGGTCAAATCCATTCGCCGTAGTTTCCACGATGCGCAGCTTCTCCCATTGCTCATCCTCCGGACGGGCGTCCGTCATCAAAATGCAGTAGGACTTGTGCGACCCGCGGCCGATGCGCCCCCGGAGCTGATGAAGCTGGGAAAGCCCGAAACTTTCCGCATTATTGATGATCATCACCGTGGCATTCGGAACATCCACCCCCACCTCCACCACCGTGGTGGACACCAGCACGCTGATGCGGTTGGAGCGGAAATCCTTCATCACCGCCTCTTTTTCCTCTGAAGACATCCTGCCGTGCAGCAGCCCCACATCCACATGAGGCAGCAGAGCCTTCCACTCGTCCCATTCCTTCGTCACGGCTTTCCCCTTCCGGGAATCCTCTCCGTCAATCAGGGGGGAAACCACGTAAATCTGCCTCCCTTCCTCCAGCTGGTTCCGAACGAATGCCAGCACTTTTTCCTTATCCTTCTCCGTACGGATGGCTGTCACGACCGCCCCGCGCCCCCCGGGCACGCCGTCCAGGATGGAAACGTCAAGCTCCCCGTAAAAAGTCAGCGTCAGCGTGCGGGGGATAGGGGTAGCGGTCATTACCAGCACGTCGGGGCGCTCTTCCCGGTCAATCAGCTTCTCCCGCTGATTCACGCCGAATTTGTGCTGTTCGTCAATCACGACCAGCCCCACACGCTCCGGCACATTTTTCCCGTACAGCAGGGCATGCGTGCCAACCACAATCCCGCCCTGCTTCCCGAACGACACATGGGATTCTTCCTTCCTGTCCGCCGTCACCAGGGAAACAGGCACATCCAGCTTGTCCAGCATCTGCCGGAATTTCAAATAATGCTGTTCCGCCAGAATCTGCGTGGGCGCCATCATCACGGCGGAATAACCGTGTTCCACAGCCAGCAGCATGGCGCACAGAGCCACCAGCGTCTTTCCGGACCCGACATCCCCCTGAAGCAGGCGGTTCATGGAACGGGGGGCTTTCATATCCCGGTAAATCTCCCTCACGCAGCGCTTCTGAGCCTCCGTCAGCTCAAACGGCAGGGAATCCGCCAGATCCTTCACCAAATGGCTGGAACCTGCGGTCCGCATGCCGGGCATTTCATCCGCCCGCCTTCTTCTGTAGGCCACGTTCAACTGCTGAGCAAGGCATTCCTCCAACGCAAAACGGCGCCGCGCCCGGTCCCGGGCCTCTGCGGTCTCAGGAAAATGAAGATCCCTCAATGCCGTTTTGCACGGAGTGTCCGGCACAAACTCATACACCTCCGGTTCCGGAGCCGGGGAAAGCCTGGACAGCGTCTCCCATACGATTTCCCGCAGCCTGCGGACCGCAATCCCCATGCGGCCGCCATACACGGGAACAATGCGGTTCAAATGAATGGACTGCTCATCTCCTTCCCGGATAATTTCAAAATCCGGATGCACCATACTGAGCTTTTTCCCATACGGTTTCATGCGCCCGTATACAATCATCTCCTGCCCGGCGCACAGTATCCTGGCTACGCCCGGCATGCTGAACCACAGGCAGGAAAAACGGGCCTGCCCCAAAGACTGCTCATCCGCCAGCACGGCTTCCACATACCGGCCACGGCCCTTGCCGCCCCGTCCGCCCCAGCCTTTCCAGCCCACATCCACCACCCTCCCTCTCAGGCAGACGGGCACACCGGAAGACAGGGAATCATAGCGGTCAAACATGCGGCGGTCTTCATACCTGCGCGGAAGCATGAACAACAAATCCCGTACGGAGGCCATTCCCGCCGCCTGCATGGCCGCCAACTCTCTGGGGCGGATAAAAACGCATTCCTCCAGAGAAGACGTTAAAAGCAATTCTCCAGCCATGAACCCAAGAACGTATCCCTTATCATGCACCATGTGCGCGTACCCGTCAGAGCGCTGCGGCGGGCCGTGTCTCCAGACAGCGCCTGTAATAATCCACGCGGGAAATGAACCAGCTCCATTTATGTCCCGGACGGCCGTTGGTCAGCAGCGGGGCCGGGCAATTCTTCCCCGTCCAATAATAATGGGGAACCACATTACGGAGCGGAATATGGTACTGCTTCATCAGCACTGCCGTCAGCTTGGCGGAGCGGTTCCAGGTAACAATGGGGTTATGGCTCCTTACCTCCCCCATCTCAATGCCGATGGAGTACATGTCTCCGGGGCCGCCCCGGTCTGCGTGGCGGCCCGTCTCATTCAGCGGAATATGCTGGACGGCACGGTACTGGTCCACCGTAAAATGCCAGTTCAGGGACCCCATGGCCCCCCTTTTCAATGCCCGGGCATGCGCCGCGGCGTCACCCCTGGGATTGGCTGTGCTGTGAATCGTGATAAACCGCGGATGCATGGAATGGGCGGCCCGGCGAGCACGGGAGCGCGGGGACATGAAATCACGGTTAATGTGCACCTCTCTGGACATCTGGGCCATCGTGCGCGGCACGGGAGGCACATTCTGAATCCTGAAGCTGACGGCGGGCGGGCGCGGGGCGTCCGAACACGCCGCCAGCAAAGCCGGCAGCATCAGAAACACCGCATTTGCCGACAACATTCTGACATTCATGATTCTTCCCTAGACTATCGCAGACGAGCTGGCAAGCAGATTTCCAGTCAAAACAGTCTTTTTCACCCTTTCCGAAACACGGCAGCAGGAAAAAGGGATATCCTGAAGAAAGCCCCCGCGCACAGCCATCCGGCAATCAGGGCAACGCCTTTCCCCGCATGCGGTTTCCATGCCCGAAGAAACAAAACCGCCTCATAAAAAGCCGCACGGGAGGCTTGCCAACGGCTATTTCCGTGCATACACTATCTTCACCATGAGTACCACTCACGAAGCAGCTAAGAAGTGGGTCGAAGAAATCGCCCAGCTTTGCCAACCCGACTCCATCTACTGGTGCAACGGCTCTCAGGAAGAAAATGACGAGCTTTGCAACATGATGGTAGAAAAGGGCACCTTTATCAAACTGAACCCCGAGAAGCGCCCCGGGTGCTTCCTCGCCCGTTCCACCCCCTCCGATGTAGCCCGTGTGGAAGACCGCACGTTCATCTGCAGCGAGAAGGAAGAAGACGCCGGCCCGACCAACCACTGGGCTGATCCCGTTGAAATGAAGGCCAAACTGAAGGGCCTCTTCAATGGCTGCATGAAGGGCCGTACCATGTACGTGATTCCCTTCTGCATGGGTCCCCTGGACTCCCCCCTGGCCAAAATCGGCATTGAAATCACGGACTCTCCCTATGTCGTGACCAACATGCGCATCATGACCAAGATGGGTGAACAGGTTCTCAAGCGCCTGGAAGACGAAGTCAAGGGCGGCGGCAACCCGAAGCGTGACGGTTACGGGACATTCGTTCCCTGCCTCCACACCGTGGGCGCTCCGCTTGCGGACGGCCAGGTTGACGTGCCGTGGCCCTGCAACGAAGAAAAGTACATCTGCCACTTCCCGGAAACGGAAGAAATCTGGTCCTTCGGTTCCGGTTACGGCGGCAACGCCCTGCTCGGCAAAAAGTGCCTGGCCCTGCGCATCGCCTCCGCCATCGCCCGCAAGAACAAGTGGATGGCTGAACACATGCTCCTTCTGGGCATTGAATCCCCGGACGGCACCAAGGCCTACGTCGGCGGCGCATTCCCGTCCGCCTGCGGCAAGACCAACCTGGCCATGCTCGTCCCCCCCGCCTCCTACCGGGAAGCCGGCTGGAAAACCTCCATCATCGGTGACGACATCGCCTGGATCTGGCCCCATGAAGACGGCACCTTCCATGCCATCAACCCGGAAAACGGCTACTTCGGCGTGGCTCCCGGCACGTCCTACAAGACGAACCCGATCGCCATGGACACCATCAAGGAAAACGTCATCTTCACCAACGTCGGTCTGACCGACGACGGCGACGTCTGGTGGGAAGGCATGGACGGCCCCGCTCCCGCCCACGCCATCGACTGGCAGGGCAATGACTGGACCCCGGATTGCGGACGCAAGTGCGCTCATCCGAACGCCCGTTTCACCGCCCCCGCCTCCCAGTGCCCGACGATTGATCCCGAATGGCAGAACCCGGAAGGCGTTTCCCTTTCCGCGATCCTGTTCGGCGGCCGCCGCGCCACCACCATGCCCCTCGTCTTCCAGTCCCGCGACTGGACGCACGGCGTTTACGTCGGCGCGACGATGGGTTCGGAAATGACCGCCGCCGCCTTCGGCAACATCGGTCAGGTCCGCCGCGACCCGATGGCCATGCTTCCCTTCATCGGCTACCATGTGGGCGACTACTGGCAGCACTGGCTGGACATGGGCAAAACCGTTGCCAATCCTCCGCTGATCTTCAACGTGAACTGGTTCCGCAAGGACAAGGACGGCAACTTCATCTGGCCGGGCTACGGCGACAACATGCGCGTTCTCGACTGGATTCTGCGCCGCGCCAAGGGCAAGGCTGAAGGCCAGAAGACCGTGCTGGGCATCTCCCCGACCTATGCCGAACTGGATAAGACGGGCCTCGACTACAGCGAAGAACAGTTCAACGCCAACATGGCTCTCAACCCGAGCGAATGGCAGGCTGAACTGGAAAGCCAGACCGAGCTGTTCGACAAGGTGGGCAAAAAGCTCCCGGCCGAACTGGAAGAACAGCGCCAGCTTCTCATCAAGAGCTTTTCTTAAAAGTCCACCTGACTTAAGAAAAAACTCTTAAGGCAGAGGCCGCCCTTTGACAGGGCGGCCTCTTTTATTCCATAGCAACGAATTTCAAATCCGTTTTACAAGAAAAAAATCTATAATTTTCTCGTTTTCTGTATGGAACAGTGAAAATAAACAAACGAAAAAAGAAACCAATCTTGTAATAGGGATATTTTCAAAAACCTATTTATCAATGGGTTAAGATAGAAAAACATTCAACGAATTTGAAAATCGTTGAATCTTTTTGCAATTACGTGCTATTGTCATATGGCTATCAATCTATCCATTAAAAAATATTTGCTGCTGGCAGCAGGGCTGCTTTTCTGTGGTGCGGCAAAGGCGGCGGAGACAGCTACCTATACATGGGATTTTTCCTCCGCGGCTGCCGTCATGGGGGGAACTGCTACAGGTAATTTCAATACTGCCCAAGATACAGAGAAGGGGACGGTTCTTACCGGTTCCACCTTTGACGAACGCGGTACAAATGTATTCCGGGAAATGCTGGACGGAGCCCTTTCCGGGGAGGGGACCATGAGCATCACCATGGACATCTCATGGGGAGGCAACAATTCCCTTGAGAATATCATTCACGTTGCCCGCAACGGATTCGGCTTCAGCCTGGGACTCAGCAATGGGGCTGTTGCCATCAACTCCGGCAATCTCTCCTCCGGAGGAGCAATCGCAGAAGCCGGACTGACGGCAAATACGTGGACAAACGTAACCGTTGATATCCTGGGACATGACGTAACCGTTACTCTTGATAATGGTACTGCCGCCAGCACCGCAACCGTTTCTATCAGCGATATCGACTGGTACACCGGAACCGCGGACGGAGGAGATACCCAAAACGAGATGTACAGCATTGGACATCGTGCTCCCGGTTGGAATAATGACGGCTTGAACGGCACGAAACTGAGTTCGCTCTCCGTCTCTTATGCCGCTGTTCCGGAACCCTCCACAGCGGCATTGTCTCTGCTTGCGTTCGCGGGATTTGCCGCACGCAGAAGGAGAAAATAACTTCCCTTTCCTCCTTTAATGCCAGCCGTTCCTTTCTTCCCAGGGAACGGCTTTTTTATTGCGCCAAGGCAATAACGGTGGCGGCGGCGCTCAACCTGGAATGGGTCATGGTCAGGAACCAGCCCGTAATGCCCAGCTCCCGGGCGGTCACTCCCGCAGCCCCGTGCAAAAGAATGGAAGGAACTCCCGCATCGCCGCGCACCACCTCCACATCCGTAAAAGCGCACTTCGCCCCGATTCCCGTTCCCAGGGCTTTCGCCACGGCCTCCTTGGCCGCAAAGCGCGCCGCCAGATGCGGCACGGGATCCGCGTGCTTCCGGCAATAAGCCCACTCATCAGGGGTGCAGATGCGCAACGCAAACGCCTCCCCGTTTTTCCGCAGGGCCTGGCGTACGCGTTCCATATCCGCCAAATCCATTCCCAATCCTGCAATGCGGCTCATACTCCGGCAACCGGGATCAATTGAAACGGCGCAATCAGCTCAGGCGGTCGATCGCCTGGCGCATTTCCCTCACGGCCTGCTCCATCCCCACAAAAAGAGCGCGGGATACAATCGTATGGCCGATGTTCAGCTCATGCAGGCAAGGGACGCCAGCCAGCAGCTGTTCCAGATTCTGGTAATTGATGCCATGGCCCGCATTCACCTGGATGCCCAGGGAATGGGCCAGTTCCGCGGCGCGTTTCAAACGGGCCAGTTCCTCCGTGCGCTCCCTGCCGGAATGGTTGGCAAAACATCCGGTATGCAACTCAATCATGGGGGCGCCCAGGCGGGCGGCAGCCTCCACCTGGGGCACTTCCGGATCAATGAACAGGCTCACCTGAATGCCGTTGTCGGCCATTCTTGCCATGGTGGGAGCCAGATCCTTTTCATGAAAAACGGCGTCCAGGCCGCCTTCCGTAGTGATTTCCTCGCGCTTCTCCGGAACCATGCAGATATAGTCCGGTTTCAGCCGCAGGGCAAAATCCACCATCTCCGGGGTATTTCCCATTTCCAGGTTCAGGGGAAGGGCCACGCTCTCCCGGACGCTCAGGGCATCCGCATCCTGCATGTGGCGGCGGTCGCCCCGGACATGGAGGGTGATGGAATCCGCCCCGCCCCTTTGCGCCGCATAAGCGGCGTCCAAAACACTCGGCTCCACATTGAAGGAATCCAGCATGGTCGCGTAGCGGGCCTGCCTCAACGTGGCGATGTGGTCTATATTTACACCTAGCAGCATATCGGTTTTAAGACAAAGGGGCGGGGACGAACATTCAAATTAATGGAGGAAATGGCGGTGTCCCGTAAATACCATGGCAATTCCCGCGGCATCAGCGGCGGCAATCACTTCCTCGTCGCGGATGGAACCTCCGGGCTGGATGCAGGCGGTGGCTCCGGCGTCAATCGCCACCTGGAGGCCGTCTGCAAACGGGAACATGGCGTCGGACGCCACAACGCTGCCCTTCAGATCCAGGCCGGCCTGCCCGGCCTTCCAGACGGCAATGCGGGCGGAATCCACACGGCTCATCTGCCCGGCGCCGATGCCAAGCGTGCGGTCCGTACCGCCAAAAACGATGGCGTTGGAATGAACCTGCTTCACGACACGCCAGTTGAAACGCATGGCGGTCAATTCTTCCTCGGTCGGGGGGCGCTTGGTCACCACCTTGGCTTCCAGATTGTCCAGCCCCATCACGTCCGTATCCCGCTTCATGGTCATGAACCCGCCGGGCGCGGAACGGATGATGGGTTCGCGGCGCGCCTTCATCCAGGCTTCCGTGTTCATGCGGATGATGCGGCAATTTTTCTTCTTCTGGAGAATGGCGCGGGCTTCCGCATCATACTCCGGAGCGATGATGACATCCGTGAAAATGGCGCTCAACACACGGGCCAGGCCTTCCGTCATCGGGCGGTTGACCACGATCACGCCGCCGAAGGGGGCCTGCGTATCCGTTTCAAAAGCCTTCTGCCATGCGTTGCGCAGGTCTTCGTCGTCCTGGCCCACGCCGCAGGGATTCGTGTGCTTCAAAATGCCCACCGTCGGGCGGCGGAACTGGGTAATCAGCTCGGCTGCCCCTTCAATGTCCAGCACGTTCGTATAGGAAAGCTCCTTGCCCTGAAGCTGGTGGAAAATATCCCCGAAGCTGCCGTACAGGCTGGCTTCCTGGTGGGGATTGTCCCCGTAACGCAATTCCTGATACAGGGGAGCGCAGATGCAGAAGCTGCCCTTGGTGCTTTCCGCGCTCTGGTGGCCAAGATAATTAGTGATGGCGTTATCGTAATTGGAGGTGCGCATAAACACCTTCACCGCCAGGTTTTCACGGGTCTTCAGGGTCGTATCCCCCTTGTGGGTCTGCATTTCATCCAGAATGCGCGCGTAATCCGCAGGATCCGAAACCACCGTGACGGAAGCGTAATTCTTGGCGGCGGAACGGAGCATGGACGGCCCGCCGATATCTATTTTTTCAATAGCTTCCTCCAGCGTGACTCCGGGCCTGGCGACGGTTTCTTCAAAAGGATACAGATTCACGCAGACCAGGTCGATGGGCTTGATGCCGTTTTCCTTAGCCTGGCGCACATGCTCCTCATTGTCGCGGCGGTGCAGCAGGCCCCCGTGCACCATGGGATGAAGCGTCTTCAGGCGCCCTTCAAACAACTCCGGTTCTCCGGTATAGTCGGAAATCTCAATCACCGGAAGGCCCAGGCCTTTCAGGAAAGCGGCGGTCCCGCCAGTGGAAATAAGCTCTACTCCAAACTCGTGCAGGCCCTTGGCAAACTCCTCCAGGCCGGTCTTGTCGGAAACGGATATCAATGCGCGCTGAATAGCCATAAGATCAAATATCTGTAATGTACCCGCGGGCGAACCCCTCCCCTTCGGGAGAGAACGCGATAAATGCGGTTCCTTTCCCTACATACTACTGCCGCGTGAAGCAAGCGCAATGTCACCAATCATGACAACCGGGAGGATTTTTCCTCCCAAAACATAAAAAAACGCCCTTTTTATCGCTCTTGTCTTGACATTCGGGCGAATACTTACTACTTCAACCGCTCACAAATAACCATTTCTTTTTAGCCATGGCAACGATGGAAGTAATTCTCGCAACAAAAATTGAAGGGCTCGGCGCAGAAGCCGACCTGGTGACCGTTAAGGCTGGCTATGGCCGCAACTACCTCATCCCCAAGGGTCTGGCCCACGAAGCAACAGCCTCCAACCGCCGTTTCATCGCCAATCTTCAGGCCGCCCGCGCCAAGCGCGAAGCGGAAGAACTCAGCGCCGCTCAGGAAGTGGCCGCCAAGATCAGCGGACTGACCGTAGACCTCACCCTTGAAGTGGGCCAGGGCGGCAAGGCGTTCGGCGCCATCACCAACCAGAACATTCACGATGCCCTGACCGCTCAGGGCGTGGAAGTGGACCGCCGGGCGATTGAACTCGAAAAGCCGATCAAGAGCGAAGGCGAACACGAAGTCGTCATCAAGGTGCATCCCCAGGTGGAAGCCACGCTCAAGGTGGTCGTCAAGGAAAACGCCTAAGAGGCGCGCATCCCTTTTCCGGCAGGCCCGGTTCCCACCTTGGGAACCGGGCCTCTTTTTGTCACCCTTTTTACTTCCCTTCCCTGAACAAACAAGGCATCATGTCTGCGTTGGGTGTCACTCAACCTCATGCACGGCATCGTTCCATCCCCCCACCGAAATCAACGGCATGATCCGGCTCTATCGTCAAACCCCGGAAGGCATTGAGCGCACCACCCAGGTGGATGCGGCGGAACAACACTTGGATTCCGTCTTCTGGATTGACCTCCTTACCCCGGAACCGACGGAAATCAAGTTTGTGGAACGCCTCTGCGGGCTGGAAATGCCGACCTATGACGAAATGAGGGAGATTGAGGCCACCAGCCGTCTGTACACGGAGGACGGAGCGCGCTTCATGACCACCACGGTTCTCAGCCGCGTGGATACGGAATCCCCCTCCCTGTCGGAAATCACCTTCGTCCTCATGGGGGCGAAAATCATCACCATCCGCCATTCGGACTCCTATTCCTTCCGCGTTTTTTCCCACCAGCTCTTGCGCCAGAAGCAAATCAGCCGGGACCAGGTTTTCACCGGCCTGCTGGAAACCATCGTGGACCGCCAGGCGGACGTGCTGGAACGTTTCGGCGCGGAACTGGACCGCCTTTCCAAAAACATCTTCCGCAGGGACGAACCTGAAGGCAAGACCAGCAAGCGGGTGCCCGTCTCCAGCGCCCTGCGCCTGACGCTCCAGGACCTGGGCCGCGTGGGCGACCTGCTCACCCGCCAGCGGGACTGCCTGGTCAACCTTCTGCGCCTGCTCACGTACGCCAGCAACGAAGAGGCCCTGGACGACACCAACTCCACGCTGTACATCAAGCTGCGTCCTCTGAGCCGGGACGTCACTTCCCTTTCCGAATACGCCAACTTCCTTTCCAGCAACGTCAACTTCATGCTGGACGCCGTTCTGGGACTCATCAACATCGAACAGAACGAAATCGTTAAAATCTTCACCGTGGCGGCCGTGGTCTTCATGCCCCCCACGTTAATTGCCAGCATTTACGGGATGAACTTCGCCCACATGCCCGGCCTGGAAAACGAATACGGCTACTACATCTCCCTGGTAGTCATGCTCGTTTCCATCATCCTGCCCCTGGTTTACTTCAGAAGCAGGCGCCTGCTTTGAACGGGTCCTGCCTCAAAATCTCCCTCTCCTTCCGTTAAAACTCCTACCGTTTCATTACTGACATGGACTCCAAAATCACCCGCCTGATTGAACAGGCCTCCGTCATTGTCGGCGCCCTCCCCTACCTCCAGGCCTACCGGGACAAAACATTCCTCATCAAATTCGGCGGCAGCGCCATGGATGACGCCCGCCTGGTCAAAAAGCTCATGCGGGACATCGTTCTGCTGGAAGTCCTGGGCTTCAACCCCGTGATTGTCCACGGCGGGGGCAAAGCCATTTCCAAGGCGATGGCGGAGGCAGGGCTGGAAGCCCGTTTCGTCAACGGGCTTCGCGTCACGACTCCGGAAGCCATTTCCATTGTGGAACGCACCCTTTCCGGAACCATCAATCCCGGTCTGGTTCAAATGTTCCGCGACTACGGCGGCAAGGGCGTAGGCATTCCCGGCACGGAAATCTTCGTTGGGGAACGCATCCATGAAAAAGATGAACAGGGCAACCCCATAGATATCGGTGAAGTGGGCAACGTCATCGGTTGCCTGACGGAGCGCATCACGGAAGCACTGGAACTCCAGATCACCCCCATCGTCTCTCCGCTGGCAAAAGAACTGGGCACCCATAAACCGCTCAATGTGAACGCAGACCTGGCAGCCGCCGCCCTTGCCAAGGAACTCAAGCCGGTGAAACTCATCTATATTTCCGATGTCCCCGGAATCATGAAAGACCCTTCGGATCCCTCCACCCTCATCAAATCCGTCACGCGTACGGAAGCCCTCGACCTTATCAAGGACGGCACCGTATCCGGCGGCATGATACCTAAAATCCACTCCGCCATTGACGCCCTGAACGCGGGTGTGCGCAAAGTGCACTTCATTGACGGACGCCTTCCCCACACCCTGCTGCTGGAAATTTTCACTCCGGACGGCATCGGCACGGAAATCATCCGGGAACAACGCTGAACTCCCCCCCGTGAAATTTTCCCTCTTTCTCCCGGCCCTGTTCCTGCTGGCGGCATCCTGCTCCATGCAGCCCACTCCCGCCAGCCTCTCCGGCTCCTGGACCCAGCCCGTCCCCGGGCAGCCTGGGCATGTCCAGGGAATGCAGCTCCTACCGGACGGCAGGGCCGTTTCCATCAACATGCACACGCTTCTCTACCAAGGCTGGCAGCTGGACGGCAGCCGCCTGATCCTGACGGGGAAAAGCATGGGAAACGGCAATTCCTCCCTCTTCACCGCTACCTCCACCATTGACAGTCTCAGCAGAAACACGCTGATTCTGAACACGGACGGAACCCGGGAGGTTTACACCCGCATGGCGGACGCTGACGGGAGATAGTCCCCCGCGCCTGCCGTCATTCATCATCCAGCAGGGACTTGTTGGCTGCTTTCGCCAGCTCGCAATTCGGGCATTTGTCAATCAGGCGGTCCATCAGGGCTTCAATGCGGGCATCCTTCGCCATCAACTGCTCATCCTTCTTTTTGAGCAGATTCAGCGTGTAATTCACGGCAATCGTCAGAACGCCCAGGCCTCCGATGGCTCCGGCGGAAGACACGGCCGTGTCTGCGGAAATATTGCCCAGGATTGTCGTGCATCCTCCTATGGAAAACAAACACCTGGCTATGGAAAAATTCATCATGGGTCCCGTCTAGCAGACAGTTTTCCCGCCTGCATCACGCCCAACCCGTCCACACCCTTTGCCGGCACGGGACGGCAGATGAATTGCCGCCGGATACACCCGAAGAAACGCGCCCTCCCTTCCGTTCCCCCTCCGGAAAGGCTCTTTTGCCGGAAACAGGCCTTACCGGCTCCGCACGGGAACCAAAACCGAGAAGCGGAAGGAACATACTTTCCTCCGTTGCCGCATTTCCTTCTTCGGCTTTGCGGCGTTTATGCTAAAGTGGCGCCAATCTGCCCGGTACGGGGCTTTCAGCAATACTTCACACTATTCAATAGAAAGGCATCAACATCATGCATATGGCGGACGGCTTCATCTCACCGGCGGTAGGCTGCACCATGTGGGCGGCTTCCGCTGCAATTACAACGCTCTGCGCACGTAAGGTCAGGCAGGAAAAAGAAATGCGGCTCGTCCCGCTCATGGGCGTGCTGGGAGCCTTCATCTTTGCCTGCCAGATGCTGAATTTCACCATTCCGGGCACCGGCTCCAGCGGCCATCTGGGCGGCGGCCTCATCCTGGCGGTCCTTCTGGGGCCGTATGCGGGGTTCCTGGTCATGGCGGCCATCCTGACGGTGCAGGCCCTTTTCTTTGCGGATGGGGGACTGCTGGCCCTGGGCTGCAATATTTTCAATATGGGGTTTTTCTCCTGCCTGGTGGCTTACCCTTTCATTTACAGGCCCCTGGCCGGAACAAAAACCGGCACGGGCCGCATCACGCTGGCCAGCGTCATCGCCGCCGTCATCGGGCTCCAGATGGGGGCCTTCTCCGTCGTTCTGGAAACAACGGCCTCCGGCATCTCAGCCCTGCCCTTCGCCCAATTTGTTGAATTGATGCTGCCCATTCATCTGGCCATCGGCGCCGTAGAAGGCCTTGCCACGGCAGCCGTCGTCATCTTCATCAGCAAGGCACAGCCGTCCCTGCTGCGCCCGGCCGACTTGGAAACCGGAACCGTCAAAAAAGCATCCTGGACCGTTTTGGGCATCTTTGCGGTAGCGGCCCTGCTCTGCGGAGCCGCCCTCTCCTGGTTCGCCTCCGCCTATCCTGACGGGCTGGAATGGTCTGTAGCCGGAGTCACCGGGTCGGAAGAAACCAGGCTGGCGGAACCGTCCCCCCTCCACCGGAACCTGGAAACCGTACAGGAGGCCACCGCCATTATGCCGGACTACGCCTTTCCCGCTGATGACGGGGCAAACACCGCGGAAACGGAAGCTTCCTCCTCCATTGTCAACCCTGAAACGAGCATGGCCGGCGTGCTGGGAAGCGCCATTATCGCAGCCCTTATTTTTGCGGCCGGTTTCCTGTTCGGCAGAAAACCGCACAGCCACTGCCCCCGCTGACCCTCCCCATGCCACTGTTTACGGACGCCTCGCAGCAATTCCGCCAGATGGATCGGTTTTCCTGCGGAAATACCGGCATCCACCGTCTGGACGCCCGCATTAAAATCGGAGCTTTCCTCGTCTATCAAATCTGCGTTCTTTCCTGGCCTCCGCAGGAAATTACGGGACTCCTGCCTTTCTTCCTGTTCCCGGTCTGTGTCATCCGCCTGGCGGGCCTTCCCCTGGGCTACCTTCTGAAACGTACCCTGTGGCTGCTGCCCGTCGCCGTCATGATAGGCCTCTTCAACCCTCTGGTGGACAGAACTCCCATGGGAGAATGGTTCGGCATTCCCGTCACGCAGGGCATGATCTCCTTCATCTCCATCATCCTGAGGTGCATGCTCACCATCCTGGGCGCCTTCACGCTGTTGGCCTCCACAGGCTTTGCGCCTCTCTGCCGCGGCCTGAGGCAGCTCGGCGCTCCGCGCATTCTAATCACGCTGATGACCTTCCTGTACCGGTACGCCTTTATCCTGGTGGATGAATGCCAACATATGCTGATGGCATTCCGCTCCCGGCGGGGAGGCTCCGGGCCCATCCCTCTTTCCACGTGGGGGGCTATGGCCGGACAACTTCTGCTGCGGACATTCGGGCGGGCGGAACGCATTTACCAGGCCGTCCTGTGCAGAGGCGGGGAAGATCCTGAATTCGTCAATTCCCGCAGCGTCATCACTGGCCGCGGCGCAGCGGGAGGCCTTCTTTTCTGCATTCTCGTCATTCTGTTCCGCTGTTTCAACATCACCATGCTCGCGGGCCAGTACGCCCGCAGCCTCATCCCATGAGCCACCACCTTGTAGAAACTATTGACTTGTGTTTCAGTTACCCGGATTCCCCTCCGGCGCTGAACGGCGTTTCCCTGCGCATCACCCACGGGGAATCCGTCGCCGTCGTAGGCGGGAACGGCGCAGGGAAATCCACGCTGCTGCTCCACCTCAACGGCCTGCTGACCCCCTCTTCCGGCCAGGTACGGGTAGGGGACATTCCCGTGACCCCCAAAACCGTCGCCCGCGTCCGGGAAAGCGTGGGAATGGTCTTCCAGCAGGCGGAAGACCAGCTATTCATGCCTACTGTCCGGGAAGACGTGGCCTTCGGGCCGCTCAACATGGGGCTCCCCCCGGAGGAAATCCGCCGCCGCGTGGAACAGGCCCTGCGGGATGTCCATGCGGAAGCCCTGGCAGACAAAATGACCCACCATCTTTCCGGAGGGGAAAAACGGGCCGTCTCCATCGCCACGGTCCTCTCCATGAGTCCGGACATCCTGGTGCTGGACGAACCGAGCGCCAACCTGGACCCTGCCTCCCGCCGTACCCTCATCAGCCTGTTGCGCCAATTCACCCATACCAAAATCATTGCTACCCATGATCTGGACATGGTCATGGATCTGTGCACGCGCTGCATCGTAATGAAAGACGGTTCCATCCTGGCAGACGCTCCCGTTCCCGACATCTTTGCGGACCGCTCCCTTCTGGAAGAAGCGCGCCTGGAACAACCCCTCAGCTACCTCCTGATGCGGCAGGAGAGGCAACGGAACAATTCCGGGGCATCCTGAAAAAAACTCATACAAACTCCAGCCGGGCCTCCGGCAGGGACTTGAGAAAACGCATTCCATACCTCTTGGTAGCTACGCGCGGATCAAGAATCACCACCATGCCGGAATCGCTCCTGGTGCGGATCAGCCGCCCTACCCCCTGCCGCAGCTTCAGAATGGCTACAGGTACGGAATATTCGTAAAACGGATTCCCCCCGCGTTCCCTGATACTCTCAAAACGGGACTCCACAAGCGGATGATCCGGCACTTCAAACGGCAAGCGCGTGACAATAACGTTGGAAAGAGATTCTCCCGGCACATCCACCCCGGTCCAGAAACTGTCCGTTCCGAAAAGCACGCTGTCCACATCCTTCCGGAACGCCTCCAGCATGGCATGCCGCTGCATATCCTGCCCCTGCACATACAGCGTCCATCCCTGTTCCTCGCAAAAAGGACGCACTTTCTCCGCCGCCTGAACCATCAGACGATAGCTGGTAAACAGCACGAAAGCCCTGCCGCGGGACTCCGCCAGATACCTTTTAATCCATTCCGGCAAAACTTCCGCATACTCCGGCTGGTCCGGCTCCGGCATGGAGCGGGCTACAATCAGCCGCATCTGCTCCCGGTAATTGAACGGGCTTCCGATCTGAAGCTTCCGAACGCGTTCCGCCCCTACGCGCCCCGCAAAATAACTCATATCCGCATCTCCGGTCCCCAGCGTGGCGGAAGTCAGAATGGCGGAACGTCCGGCGGAAAACAGGCGTTCCCTCAAAATATCTCCCACCTCCACGGGAGCGGAGCAAACGCTCATGTTCCTTCCATCCGGACCGGAACGCTCCGCCCAATATACGTGACCTTCCTCCGTCATGTCCATCAGCACCTTCAGGGAAGCCTGCGCCTCCTCCATCCGGGCGGCCATATCCGCCAGTTCATCCTTCACGGCTGCATTTTCCTCCTGCTTCTCCCTCTCCGTTTTCAATTCCCCGATCAGTTCCATCAAAGGCTGAGAAAGAATATCCTGCGACCACTCCGGCTGAAGAATGCGGACAATCTTTCCGGAACCAGCAAACCCCAGGTCATCCCGCGCATTCTGGAAAAACAGGCCGGAGGCGTCCATCACGTCCTGAACCCGCTGGAACAGGGACGGATTGTTCAGCGGTTTCAGCAACCCCTTGTGCGTGCGCGGATTGTACATCCGCAGCAATTCATAATTCAAATGCGGTTCCGAGAGCTGGACGCCTAGCTGGCGGGCGGCGATGTTCTCAATCATGTGAGCCTCGTCCAGAATCACAAAATCCCCGGGAAACACGAACCCCGCCTCCTCGGAATCCTCCGCCTGGGCCATCAGCCCGAAAAACAGGGTATGGTTAAGCACCACTACTTTGGCCTCCAGAACCCGCTTGCGGGCTGCCTGGTACGGACAGGAAGGGCCGCAATGGCGCATGCTGCACGCATGCGGTTCGCTGCAGACCATGGCCCATACCTTGGAAGACGGCCGGAATGCCATATCGCTCAGGGTGCCGTCCTGCGTTCTCAGGGCCCAGTCCTGGATCCTCTTCAACTCCGCGGCCTCACCCAGCGTAAAGAGGGAATCCATCTGCGCCAGCGCGCGCCGCAGGCGGGTATGGCACAGGTAATTCTGCCTGCCCTTCAGCAGGGCGGCGGAAAAATCAATCCCCAGGGCGGTGCGCAGCAGCGGAATATCCTTGTTGAACAACTGCTCCTGCAAATTGATGGTATGCGTGGAAATCACCGCCTTCCGGTCAAAATCCAAAGCAAACTTCACCGCCGGCAGCAAATACCCCAGGGACTTGCCCACGCCTGTGCCGGCCTCCACCAGCAGCGGCGCATCCACTTGGAGCGCCCTCGCCACAGCCAGGGCCATGCTCTGCTGCTCCGCCCGGTACTCAAAATCCCTGGCGCGGGAAAACAATCCGTCCGGGGCAAATGCCCGGTGGACATAAGCCTCAAAAGCGCTGACGCCTTCCATGCCCTCTTCCCCGGCGGCCTTCATATGTGGGAACCTGCCCCCCCTTACTGGCCCACGGGAAGCTGGCGGGAAGAAACCGGCGGAAGATTCACCTTTTCAGGCAGGTCATAGAACATGGAGCGCAAGCCGTTCGCATTCATTCTGGAAGCGTCGATGAACGTCCAGGGCCCCTTATCCTTCAAATCCTTCACCAGCACCAGAACACCGGTATTCTCCACCTTCACGGGCACCCCGTCCGGACGCTTCATGGAAATGACCATCCGCGTGGGAAGCACCACCAGCACCTCTCCGCCTCCCTTCACCAGATGTTCCGCCGCAGGCTGGCCTATTTCATACGTCTCCACCACCATGCCGCGTTCCTTCATCACGGCGGCGGCGGCCTGCATCTTTTCCCTCATGGTCTCCATGAAGGAGGCCTCCCCGCCTGGAAAGGAAGCAACAAGCTGCTTCTTCATGGGCGGGTACATCTTCTCAATCATCCACATCATGTCGCCCGTCTTCACCGCCCCGGAAAGCTCCCGGGCGGCCCGGACGGCGCTGTCCCCATATTCACCGGCCTGGACGGCGCATACAGCCGCCACCATCATGCCTGCCAACAAACTCTTAATCATGGACGGAGTGTAACGGCATGCCTCCCCCTCCGTCAAGGCAAGGCCTCCTGCGGAATCATGTTTTTACCGCGCGTCATCCTGCATCACCAGGCCGGACCACATCCATAAAGTGGGGTCCAGCTCCCGGGCGGCATCCTCCATCAGCGCGCGTCCGGTTCCTTCATCCTCCACCACGGCGAACATGGTGGAACCGGAACCGGACATCATGGCGCCGCGCACCCCGGGCCGCCCCATCAGCCAGCGCTTCACTTCCGCCAGGAATAAATGCTTTTCAAACACGGGCCTTTCCAGATCATTGACCAGCACATGGCCGTCCACATCCTGCTCCCCATAGGGAATGCCGGTCAATTCCCTGGAACCGGACCAGCGGCGGTAAGCGTCCGGCGTGGAGACACCAAACGACGGCTTCAACAAGACAACCCGGGGACGCCACCCCTTCCACTCCGGCAAGGGCTCCACCTTCTCTCCGCGCCCGGTGCAGCGGCTCGCCGCGCCATAAATGAAAAACCCCACGTCGGAACCGATTTCCCCGCCCAGCTCCGCCAGGCGCTCCCGGGACAAACCTCCGCGTTCCAGCTCATTGAGGGTGCGCAGCACGCATGCGGCGTCACTGCTGCCGCCGCCCAGCCCCGCGCCATGGGGCACCTTTTTCACCAGGCGGACATGCCACGGCATGGGCCTTCCCAGCTCCCGCTCCATCAGCCGGCCCGCTTTCATGACCAGGTTGCTCTCATCCAGAGGCACGCCCGGGGCGTCGCAGCTCATCTCCAGACAGGCCGCCGTCGAAAACTCCAGCACATCACACAAATCCAGGGGAACCATCACGGTATCCACCTCATGGAAGCCGTCCGGCCTCTTTCCCAGAACGCGGAGGGAAACGTTCACTTTGCACGGAGCCTTGCAACTGATCATACGCCGTGGATTCCACCAAGGGACGGCCTCCGGGTCAAGCTCCATCGAACGCAGACGGACGGCCCCTCATTTTTTCTTCGCAAATTCCGGGGGCGCCGCTATAATAAGCGCGACCCCGTTGCACATGGCCTACGACGAAAACAGCATCAAAACCCTGGATTGGAGGGAACACATCCGCATGCGCCCGGGGATGTACATCGGCAAACTGGGTGACGGAGCCTCCCCGGACGACGGCATTTACGTCCTTCTGAAAGAAGTCATCGACAACTCAATCGACGAATTCGTGATGGGGTTCGGCAAAAAAATCACCATTGACGTGACTCCCGACGGCCTGTGCGAAGTTCGCGACTTCGGCCGCGGCATCCCGCTGGGCAAACTGCTGGACTGCGCCGCAAAAATCAACACCGGGGCCAAATATGACAGCGACGCCTTCAAAAAATCCGTAGGCCTCAATGGAGTGGGCATCAAGGCGGTCAACGCCCTGTCCGACTTCTTTGAAATCCAGGCCTATCGCGACGGGGAAACGCGTTCCTACCAGTTCTGCCGCGGAAAGGAAATCCCCAAGGGACGGAAGGACGGAGCCACGGAGGAACCCAACGGCACCCGCACGGCTTTCCACGCGGACCCGGACATCTTTCCCGCGGCCACGCAATTCCGGCCGGAGTATATCGAAAAAATGTGCAGATACTACTCCTACCTCAACAAAGGGCTGGCCTTGCATTTCAACGGCCGCCGCTACATCTCCAAAAACGGGTTGCTGGACCTGCTTGCGGAAGCGATGAGCGAGGAACCCCTGTACCCCATCATCCATCTGGAAGGGCATGACATTGAAGTGGCCTTCACCCACGGCGGCCAATACGGGGAAGAGCACTACTCCTTCGTCAACGGGCAGCACACCACCCAGGGAGGCACCCACCAAGCGGCCTTCCGGGAAGCCATCGTCAAAACCCTGAGGGACTTCTTCAAGAAAAACTATGAGGCGGGGGACATCCGTTCCTCCCTCGTAGCTGCCATCTCCATCAAGGTAAAGGAACCCGTCTTCGAATCCCAGACCAAAACCAAGCTGGGGTCCAACACCATCAGCCCGGAAGGGGAAACCATCCGCACCTTTGTGGGCAACTTCATTGCCAGGGAGCTGGACAACTACCTGCACAAAAACCCGGAAACGGCCAAAGCTCTGGAAGCAAAAATCAAGGATTCCGAACGGGACCGCAAGGAACTCTCCGGTATCCAGAAGCTGGCGCGCGAAAACGCCCGCAAGGCCAAAATTCACAACAAGAACCTCCGGGACTGCCGGGTGCATTACAACTCCAAACACTCCCGCGCCGGGGAAACCACCCTCTTCATTACGGAAGGCATCTCCGCCTCCGGCTCCATCACTACGGCGCGCGACGCGGAAACCCAGGCCGTTTTCTCCCTGCGGGGCAAGCCGCTGAACTCCTTCGGCATGAGCCGTAAAGTCGTCTATGAAAATGAGGAATTCAACTTCCTCCAGCATGCCCTGAATATTGAAAACGGACTGGAGGAACTGCGCTATGACAAGGTAGTCATCGCCACGGACGCCGATGACGACGGCATGCACATCCGCATCCTTTTGATGACATTCTTCATCCAGTTCTTTCCGGAATTGATCCGGGAGGGACACCTCTTCATCCTCCAGACCCCCCTCTTCCGCGTGCGCAACAAACAGCAAACCATTTACTGCTACTCGGACGCAGAGAGGGAGGAAGCCATCAGCCTACTGGGAAAAAACCCGGAAATTACCCGGTTCAAAGGCCTGGGAGAAATCTCCCCCCAGGAATTCAAGGCTTTCATCGGGGAAGGGATGCGCCTGGACCGCGTCCGGCTGGAAGACTCCCACAAGGTAAAAGACCTGCTGTCCTTCTACATGGGCAAAAACACGCGGGAAAGACAGGAATACATCCTAAACAACTTGCGTGTTGAACTGGACCCGGTCATGGACTAGAGTAACGGAGCGACGCTTATCTATGCTTACCATTCCCAAGGAAAAACTGCCGACTCACATCGCCTGCATCATGGACGGCAACGGCCGCTGGGCGAACAGCCGCCATCTGCCGCGGCAGGCAGGCCACCGGGCGGGAGCGGATACGGTGGAACGCTGTGCGGACTTCTGCATGGCCCATGATATCCCCTGGCTCACCCTTTACGCCTTTTCCTCGGAAAACTGGAACCGTCCGAAGACGGAAGTGCGCGCGCTGATGCTCCTTCTGCACGAATTCCTGAAAAAACGCCTCAACCAAATGATGGAAAAAGGCGTGCGCCTCCACGCCATAGGAGATCTCTCCCGCATTCCCGCCCGCACCCGGAAACTGCTTCAGAACAGTCTGGAAGCCACTTCGGGAAACACCAGGCTCAACCTGGTTCTGGCCATTTCCTACGGCAGCCGGGGGGAAATCGCCGCCGCCGCCAGGAAAATAGCGGAAAAAGTCTCCCGCGGAGAACTCCCGCCGGACGCCGTGACGGAAGACCTGTTCGGCGAGTACCTGGACACCGCCGGCATGCCGGAACCGGATCTGCTTATCCGCACCTCTGGAGAAATGCGCGTCTCCAACTTTCTTCTCTGGCAAATCAGCTATGCGGAAATTCATGTGACGGACACGTTGTGGCCGGACTTTTGCGACCGGGACATGGAAGCTGCTCTGCTGGACTACTCCCGTAGAAAACGCCGTTTCGGCGCTCTCTGACCCTTTTGAACCCCCATTCCTGCGAAACAGCCATGAACCAATACGCTCTTATTCTGGCCGGCGGCAGCGGCACCCGTTTCTGGCCTCTTTCCCGCGACCACCGCCCCAAACAACTCCTGAACATGTTCGGAGAAGGAACCCTCCTTCGCCAGGCCATCGACAGGCTGGACGGGCTGGTGCCCAGGCAAAACATCTTTATCCTGACCAACCATCTGCAGGAAGCGGAAGTGCGCCGCCAGGCCCACGATATTCCCGTGGACAACATCATTTCCGAACCCGTGCGCCGGGACACGGCGCCTGCCATCGCCCTGGGCATTGGTCTCATCAAGGCGGCGGACCCGCACGGAGTCATGCTCGTTATCCCCTCCGACCATCTCATTCAGGACCAGGACTCCTTCCGCACCCTGATGAAAGCCGCCATGGACACGGCTGCCAGGGAAAAAGCGCTTGTCACCGTGGGTATCAAGCCAACCTGGCCCTGCCCCTCCTACGGCTACATTGAACGCGGAAAAGAAATCCACTCCGCTCCGGGCTGTTCCTGCCGCGAAGTCATTCAATTCCGCGAAAAACCGGACACGGCCACGGCTGCAGCCTACCTGAGCCGGGGCAATTTCTGCTGGAACGCCGGCATGTTCGTATGGAGCATTCCTGCCGTGTGCGAACAGCTGGACAAGCACTGCCCGGAACTGGCCTCCTTCGTGGAACACGTTGCGGAATCTCCGGCCCCGCAGGAAACCATCCGGGAAGAATTCCCGGCGCTCACCCCCGTCTCCATAGACTTCGCGCTCATGGAGCATGCGGACAGAGTGCTGAACATGGAAGCAACCTTTGACTGGGACGACGTAGGTTCCTGGATATCCGTAGCCAACTATCTGGAAACCCACAATAAAAACACCACCAACACGGACATCACCGTGCAGGACGCCTCCGGCAACATTGTTTTCTCCCAAAAGGGGGACAAGCACGTGGCCCTGCTGGGAGTGGAAAACCTGATTGTGGTGGAAACGGCGGACGCCATCCTCATTGCGGATAAAAACAAGGCGGACGAAATCAAGAAAATCGTCAACCAGCTTCCGGACGAACTCAGATGACCAGTCCGCACCCCGCCTTGGGCATCGACTACGGAGAAGCCCGCATCGGCATTGCCGCCACGGACCCCGTGGGCATCATGGCCCATCCCGTAGAAACTATCCACAGGCATCAGACGGACGGAATTTCCCGCATTGTCCAGCTCGTCCAGGAACGGGGAATACGCACCCTGGTGCTGGGCCTTCCCGTCCGCATGGACGGCACGGAAGGGACCGCCGCAGCCAAGGTGCGCGCATTCGGCAGGGAACTGGCCGCAGCCCTTCCAGGCCTTCCCCTGATTTTCATGGATGAATGCCTCACCACCGTCATTGCCCAGGAAAAACTGCACGCCGCCGGCAAAAAGGCAAAAAACTTCCGCCCCATCATCGACCAGGTAGCCGCTGTGGAAATACTCAACACCTGGCTTGATTCCACGCTGGGCTGAAACCAAACGGCGGCACGCGCCGTCCCTCCCGGGTCTGCGGATGGGAACGCACTTCCGGCACCCGGACATCCAGAGAAAGTCCGGACGGGTTCATGATCCGCGAATGGCGCCACAACCGCACCGTATCCTTCGTGATGCTCCGCACCATTCCCTCCGTACACAGACCTTTCCGGGCAAAACGGCTCTTTTCCAGAACAAAACGCCTACCTGCCATATGGAATAAAGGCTCAGCCCCGCCATCATCCAGGCCAGCAGCCAATACTACCCAAACCACGGAACGCTGAAAAAATCCTTCCAGCATTCCGCAGTACGGGAAAGCGCAAAAACTCCCTTTCCACGCATCAGGCGCAATCCATGCTAAGCACCACCTTGCCGCTGCGGAACTCCTCCTGCGCCTTCTCCACAGCCTTCCGCACATCGCTTAGCGGATAAACGGTATCCACAGCCTGCTTCAACCTGCCGTCCGCCATCAGGCGCGCCAGTTTCTCATAGGCGGCCTCAATCTCTGAAACAGGGGCATTCTTAAGCCACTGCGTCACCCACAGGCCCTCCAGTTTAATACCCTTGAAAATCAGAAAACCGTTCGGCACCTTGATGCTCTTCCGGCTCATGGCTCCGTACGTCACCATGCTTCCGCCGGGAGCCAGCATATCCATCAAGCGCAGGGCGCTTTCCCCGCCCACGGCATTGGAAGCCAGCACAGGCCGCTTTCCATCCAGGAGGGCCAGCGTATTCTTCACCACATCCCCGTCATCCTCTCCCACCACCAGATCGGCTCCCAGCGCAGTCAATTCATCCCTCAATTCATCCGGCCTTCTCACAAAATTCACTGTCTTCACGCCCATTTCACGGGCCAGTTGAATAATGCACCTTCCCACTCCGGAATTGGCGGCATTCTGCACCAGCCAATCCCCCGGTTCCAGGGAAACGAACCCTTCCAGCATGCGCAGAGCGGTCAGGGGATTCACCTTCAGCATGGCCGCCTGGACGGGATCTACCTTCACCGGGAGCTTCATGACATTCACGGAGGGAACCGCCACATACTCGCTCCAGGAACCCACGCCGCGCAGGAGAATCACCACATCTCCCTCTCGGAATCCCTCTGCGCGAGACTCCTGTACCACGCCGCAGCCTTCCAGGCCGGCGCGGGAGTGCGGCAGCACGGGCTTCAGGCCATAAACTCCCTGTACAAAATTGATGTCCGCCGGGTTGATCGGAGCCGCCTTCATCCGGACCAGAACTTCTCCCTCCTCCAGAACGGGAATGGGGCCGGAAACGTATTCCAGCACCTCCTGGGGCTTCATACTGCATTCGGAAAACTCTGCATAATGATTCTCACTCATGCTTTCAATTTCTCATGGAACGCCCCTCCGTGCAAGCGCCGGATACGTTTTACCCGGAAGCAGGCAGCCATATGCCGCTGCCGTGAAAAAACCAAAGGGGCCATCTTTCCCGTGTTCTGCACTTTTCCTGCGGTGAAAGGCCTTCATCCGGCCCGGCTATCCGGCCAGCCCCTGCTCCCACGGCGGAAGTCCTGAAAAATATGGAAGAACGCCTCATTCTCCTCTTTGTCTGCGGTACCGTTCATCTTCCCGGATCAGCCCCCTCCCGCTTTCAGCTCACCGTCTCTGCAGCCCCTCTTCATCATGGGAGAAAAAACCGGAATTCGTACAAAAGAAAAGGCATGCTTCCGTACAGTCCAGGATAAATTCCAGTGCTTTCGTCCGGTTGTTCTTGACCTTAGGCAAAAATACGCTAGATTATCTCTCTCGCATTAACAAATAACTTCGATTGCCATGTCCCGAATTTGCATCATCAGAGGTACCATGCCTCACAAAGGTCGTCGTATCCATCGCTCCGGTCTTGCCAAGAAAAAGGGCGGTATTGGTCGTCACGTCACTAAGACTGTCAATCGTACCGTTTTCCCCAACCTTCAGGAGAAGCGCATCTGGGTTCCTGAACTCGGTCAATTCGTGAAAATGAAGATTTCCGCCAAGGCCCTGCGTACGATCAACAAGAACGGTGCTTACAACACTCTTAAAAAAGTAGGTCTCCTGTAAAAAAGATTCTTTTTTTGAACGTTGTTCCACCACTTGAACTCTAAGGCTTCAACGAGGTGAGCAACTGGCAGAAAAAGATGTCCAAAAAGACAAGGGATCATCTGCTTAAGTGAGGCACCTCCAAGTTGAAGGTTTTATTGAAACATTAATATGCCAACGGACGTAAACAATACGTCCTCTACTGGAAAAGATCACACAGATGAAAGCCCAAACCAAAATTGCTCTTAGAATTAATGATGACAACCCCAACCACCACCTGTGGAACAACAGGGGGGTTTGGTGGTGCCACGTTACGGTTCACAAGCCGGACTCCACGGCGGAACGCCTGAGATTCTCGCTGAAAACCCGTGACATTGAAAAAGCCCGCGCCCGTCGCGACAAGATTTTCGCCTCCATTCAGCAGCATTTCGGCATTGCCGCCTAGAAAAGCTGTCGGGAGAGATTAAGGCAAGTCACATCAATCTCTTTTATAAGAACCGCTCCGGATCTGCCGGAGCGGTTTTTTATTACACAATAACAAAGGCCTGCCGGAGAAAACTTTCCGGAATTGAAGCGCAAGCTCTGGTGCGGGGGAGGCATTCACTGCCCCTCCTGCCCCTCCTGAAATCCGACAATCCGCCGACAGGTACTGTAAAAGTGGGATTTTGTGCAGAAGGCTTGTTTCTATGGATGCCGGTTCAATGAAAAGCCGCCCCTGCCACAGGCTTCAGGGGCGGCATATCCCCGCCGCCCCTGAATGAATATAGAGCCGTCTCCTTCCCGTTACTTCTTTTTGCTGAACCGGAACATGGATGCTCCATGCCCGTTCAATTCTACCGCCATATCTCCCTGTACGGTCCCCTGGTCAGCGCGTTTCCAGAGGTCCCTTGCCTCATACGCTCCGGAAAGCCCCAGCTCCTTCAGATTCACCTTCAAAATTCCTTTCTCCTTCCCGGTATTGAAAAAGCCAGCCGCCACGGAACCGTCGGACAACTCCTTCATCCACACCTGGAAATTCCCCTGGTGCCACGCTTTGCGGGCGGGACGGGCAGCCGGATCCTGATCCACCGCTATCACCTCATCATTGGTAAGCAGTCCCATCGTAAACGAATCAATATGCTCCAAATCACAGGAGACGATGAGCGGAGCGGACAGCAGGCACCACAGGGTCACATGGGTGTACTGTTCATCCGGAGTCAGCCGCGTCTGGACAAACGTGGTGTTGGGCTGGTTGGGTTTGCCCAGCTTCCCGATCTGGAGGATGTCCGGGTCATTCCAATGTCCCGGGCGCATATGCTTCTGCCAGCGTTCCTGGGAAAAACCGATGCCGCTGACGCTGCCCCAGTGATCCTGGATATCCCCCGTCGTCCGCCATAAATTCGCCAGCTTGCCCAGCTCTTCCACATGTTCGTACGGGGCGGCATTGGACAGGCTGAGCACGATATCCCTCCCGGACTCGTCCAGCGCCTTGCGGATGCGCTTTGTCGTAGACACATCGTTGGGATTCCAATCCACTTTCACATAATCGAACCCCCAATCCGCCCATTGTTTAGCGTCACGGTCAAACAGCCAGACGGCTCCCACATGATCCGCCTTTCTGCGATGAACTCCCGGATAACTTCCAAAGATTTGATCCTCCTGCTTGCGCTCCTTTTCCGGAATGGCCATTTCCCCGTAGTCCGACTTAGCGTTGGGCGCGCTCCCTCCGATAAAACCGGCATACGTTCCCATCCAAGGCGTGGAATAAATGCCCACTTTCATGCCCATGGCGTGAATAGCGTCGCACATGGCCTTCATGTCAGGAAAACGCTTATTGGGTTGAATGGCGCCATACTTCCCTCCGCGCCTGCCCTGCCAGCAGTCGTCAATGTTGATATAGGCCCAGCCATGATTGACCAGACCCCGTTCCACAAAAAGCCGTGCCGTCTTCAGCACATTATCCTGCCCTACGGCCTCACTGTAGGAATACCAGCTGCTCCAGCCCATGGGCGGAGTCAGGCACAATTCGTCCCCCACCTTCAGAATCAGCTCCTTCATGTCCTTTCCATGCCTGTTGGAGGCCTGGATATTTACCTTGTATTCCCTCTTCCCGGACGGAGCGGTACCCGCAATCAATCCGCGCGAATCCATCTTCAGGCCTGGGGGCAGCCCTGTTGCCTGAATTTTCATGGGCCGCTCCCCGGAGACGGGAACCTGGAACAGCATGCGGGAGCCGGGGGTAGCCCCGACGATACGGGCGCCATTAATGGAGGGTGAAAGCGGAATCTCTGGAGTCAGGCGGACACCGGGAGCGGGCGCAGGATAGGGATTGGGAAACTCTGCCCCAAATGATGCGGATACGGCAGCACTGACAACGGCAGGGAGTAAAAAATGGTACAATCTCATAAACAGGGTTATAAAGGTGTATCTTAAAAACGTAGTTGCTTTGTCATTCCTTTCATTGACCCCATTCCTCCCTCCTTCCGCAGTCCATCCTGTTTCTGCGTTTCCCCCGCAGAACATGGCGGACTTTGAAAAAAGGCCGGAACGGACACTCCCGGCAATCCGGCCGCCAGGGAACGGAACTCCTCCTCACGCATCACACACCCTGCCGTCGCCAGGGCATCCGCCAGCGCAGCGGAAGACGCCCGGACGCTCACCTGCCTCCCTTCCGTAACGCCCAGCCCCGACCGGGGATCAAGCACGTGGGAATACGCTTTCCCGCCAATTTTCACCATCTGACGGGCGCTCCCGGAAGTGGAAACGGCCGCATGGCTCAACAGCAACACTTCCCCCTGCCCTCTTCCTGTATCCACCCGCAGCCGCCATCCCGGTTCCCCGGGAGGAGGAGCGCCGGCCAGAACATCGCTGGTACTGTCTATGAAGAAGGAACATATACCCCTTGTTTTCAACATCTCCGCCATTCGGTCCACGGCAAAGCCCTTGCCCATGCCTCCCAAATCCAGCCTCATTCCAGAAACCGCCTTGACCGCCATTCCCTTACGGACGGACAACTTTTCCCATCCGCATGCCCGGAGCGCGCATTCCCGCTCCTCATCGGACGGGAGAACGCCAAGGCGGCGGCTCTTTTTCCACAGGCGAATGCAGGGTCCCAGTGTGGGATCAAAAGCACCGTTTGTCAGCCGGGCATAATTCAGGGACAGAAGAAGCACCCTTTCCAATTCCGGAGAAACAGGCACGGAAATGCCGTATTCCGCAGCATTAAGCCGGGCCAGACCGCTTTCTGCATCCATGGCGGACATCACTTTTTCCCAGTGGACGGCACAGGCCAGAGCCTCCCCGCAAATCCTCTCCGCATCTTCCGCGTCCATGCCACTCCCGGGATAAGCGCGCACCGTGAACACCGTACCCATAACCGCCCCCCAAACTGTTACCCTCCCATCCGGGGCATGCACACAGGAAAGCGGCTCTACAGAAGGAAGCTCCGCTTCCCCTTCCTGCCCCCGGATGGCGCCAGCAACAGACAGCAGGCAGGCGCAACATGCAGGAAAAGCAGCCTGCCGGAAAAAGGAACTCATGCGCACCCACGGGGACATAAGCAACAACCTACTCCGTACAAATGAACGGGGGCAAGGGCCGAATATGCCATAGAAACGCCCCTTTACCGGAATCCCATCACTTGAAAACGGACTCTGCTCTTTCCCGGTCCAAATCCGTAAGAAAGGAAGATGACCTTTTTACAGGAGCTCCCCTCCCGGCAGGAAATACAATGCCACGGCCATCAACCCACCCGGAAAGAAATACACAGGCCGCGGTGTTTTGCACCGCGGCCTGGACATCTGTCTGAAAACGCCCTTCTATCTGGCAAACAGGCTGTGGATGCGGCGGCAGACTTCATCCACGTTTTCCCGTGAATTAAACGCGGAAATGCGGAAGAACCCTTCCCCCCTGGAACCAAAACCGGAACCGGGCGTAATAACCACATTCGCCTCATGCAGCATCTTGTCAAACATTTGCCAGCTGTCCAGACCGTCCGGACACTGTACCCATACATAAGGGGCGTTTTCCCCGCCCCACACGCGCATGCCCGCCTGACGGCAGGCATTCAGCAGAAGCGAAGCATTCCCCAGGTAATGGCTGATGAGCGCGGCAGTCTGGGCCATGCCCTCCATGGTGAACAAAGCCGCGGCGCCCCGCTGGACAATATAGGAAGCGCCGTTGAATTTCGTGCTGGTGCGGCGGCTCCAGAGCCGGCTGATAGAAACCTTGTTCCCTTCGGAATCATATCCGTGCAATTCCTTGGGAATCACCACATAACCGCAGCGCACCCCTGTAAAGCCTCCTTGCTTGGAGAAGGAACGGAACTCAATGGCGCAATCCCGCGCGCCGGGAATTTCAAAAATGGATCTGGGAATGGAAGAATCCTGTATGAAAGCCTCATAAGCGGAATCATAAAGGATAATGGCACGGTTCGCCCGGGCGTATTCCACCCATTTCAGCAGTTCATTCCGGGAAGCTACGGCCCCGGTGGGATTGTTCGGGAAGCACAGGTAAATCAAATCCACATGCTCATCAGGCAATTGCGGCACAAAATTATTTTCCGGAGTGCACGGCAGATACACCAACCCTTCATAAGAACCATCCGGGCTGGAACTCCCGGTATTCCCGGCCATGACATTGGTATCCACATACACGGGATAAACCGGATCCGGCACGGCAATTCTGTTGCCGGGCCCGAAAATATCCAGAATGTTTCCCGTGTCGCATTTGGCTCCGTCAGACACGTAAATCTCATCCACTTCCACATGCACGCCGTGGGCCTGATAGGCTTTTTTGGCGATTGCCTCCCTCAGCCAGAAATACCCCTGCTCCGGCCCATAGCCGTGAAAACGTTCATGAGTGGACAAATCATCCACGGCCCGGTGCATGGCTTCAATAGCCGCCATGGGAAGCGGCTCCGTCACATCGCCGATGCCGCAGCGAATCAGCCTTTTGGCCGCCTCCGGATGGGATTCGGCAAACGCATTCACGCGGCGCCCTATTTCCGGGAACAAATATCCCGCCTGCAACTTGAGGAAGTTATCGTTAATGTTAGGCATGGTTTTAATAGTAAGCGCCTCATTCCATACCCGGAACGGGACGGAATCAAGGCCCCGTTCCGGCATGCCGTCCTTCCCTGCGTCACGAAACGGCGCAGCTTCCCCCCCCTGCCGCAGTTTCCGCCGTGCAAAAGCGGCTGCTCCTGCCCTTTTGAGGGTCCACGCACCTCGCCGACATCCTGTCCTGCCAGATTCTCCTGAGCTTCTTCCCGGCAAAATTCCTAAGAACGGGCAGGCGGATGCCCAGCAAGGGAACCTCTTCATTCTGCGGGGCATCATGGCCCTGAAGAAGCCGGCAAGCTTCGTCCCCGTTCTGCGTCAGTCCTGCTTTTGAAACCGGAACTTCTAGGGACATGACATGCTTCTCCGGAACGGGAAAGCCTGTTTCCCTGTCTAAAAAGGACAAAAAGAAATCTTATGATCATGAATGAAATGGAAATCATTGACGTCCGCGGCCGTGAAATCATCGACTCACGGGGCAATCCCACCGTAGAAGTGGACGTGGCCCTCGCCGGGGGAGCTATCGGACGCGCATCCGTCCCCAGCGGAGCCTCCACCGGAGAACATGAAGCCTGGGAACTCCGGGATGGAGACGCCAAGCGCTACGGAGGCAAGGGCGTGCTTAAAGCCGTGGAAAACATCAATAAAATCATTGCCCCGGAAATATCAGGGCACGATGCCACCCTGCAGCCGGCCATTGACAAAATCATGATCGACCTGGACGGCACGCCCAATAAATCCCGCCTGGGGGCCAACGCCATCCTGGGCGTCTCCCTGGCCGTGGCGAAAGCCGCCGCCATTCAGCTCAACCTTCCCCTTTTCAAATACCTGGGTGGACCGAACGCCAAAGTTTTGCCCGTCCCCATGATGAACATCATCAATGGAGGAGCCCATTCGGACTCCCCCATCGACTTTCAGGAATTCATGATCATGCCCAAGGGGGCTCCCACTTTCCGGGAATCCCTGCGCTACGGGGCGGAAGTTTTCCATGCGCTCAAGGATGTGCTGCATGACCGCGGCCTTTCCACTGCCGTGGGGGATGAAGGGGGATTCGCCCCGGCCCTGAAATCAGCAGATGACGCCCTGGAATGCATTGCACAGGCCGTAAAACGGGCGGGGTACACCCTGGGCACGGATATCTTCATTGCCCTGGACGTGGCTTCCTCCGAATTCTACGATCCCTCCCGGAACCTGTACGTCTTCAAAAAATCAGACGGCCTGGGCAGAACAGCGGAGGAACTGACGGCTTACTATCAGGAACTCCAGAAAAAATATCCCATCATTTCCATTGAGGACGGCTGTGCGGAAAACGACTGGCTGGGCTGGGAACAGCTCACTAAAGCCATGGGCGGCAATACCCAGCTGGTAGGGGACGACCTGTTCGTGACGAATGTGGAATTCCTGAATCAGGGCATTTCCCGCCATGTAGCGAATGCCGTCCTGGTGAAAGTCAACCAGATAGGTTCCCTGACGGAAACGCTGGATACGGTGGAACTGGCCAAGGATAACAAATACTCCGCCATCATCTCCCACCGCTCCGGGGAAACGGAAGACGCCACGATCGCGGATATTGCCGTAGCGACGAACGCGGGGCAAATCAAAACCGGCTCTCTAAGCCGTTCCGACCGCATGGCCAAATACAATCAATTGCTTAGAATTGAAGAAGAACTGGGAAATGACGCAGTTTATGGTGGTAAAATTCATATTCTATGATCAAAAATGTGTCGTTTGACTGCAAGGAATGCTCTGGAGACGCCGCTACTACCACCGTTTTACCCTGGCGGAGCTTGAAATCCGCCGGGAGAAACGTGCCCTGATCGTCCAGAGAGCCCTGCGCCTCTTTGCCATTGTCTTGGCCCTGTGCCTGACGATGCTGCTTTCCCTGGTGTGTTTCAAGCCATGGAAGGATCTGCGCTCCCTGGAGCATGAACGTTCCTTCCTTCAGGCTCATTTGGAAAAATCCAGGGAGCAGATGGAACAGGCAAAAAACGAATTCATCTGGATCTCACAGGATCCCCACTACTTTGAAATGATTGCCCGGGACAAAGGCAACCTGGCCCTTCCCGGAGAGCACATTCTCCGCATTGCGGAACCCAAGCGCCTGAAATAAAGCATTTTTCAGCGGGGAAAGGAAACCAAGCACGCGGTTCCTCCCCCTCTCCCGCCGTGGGAGGTTCCCAAACGCCGACATACGGGACGGAATACGGAACAAAGCCAACGCAACCTTACTCAGGCTGCCTGTCCGGCGCAGTCTTGTCATACTCCCTCATCAATTTGGCGGACCAGCTGATGCTGTCGGGAAAACGGCATGCAGGCGTCGTAGTCAGGTATGTTCCCAGCTTTTTAGCGAGGGAATCCGCATTCTGGTGTCTGGAAAAATACAAATCCCTCTGTTCCTGGGGATCATCCGCCACATTGTAAAACTGCGGAGCGCGATCCGGTACCAGCAGGTACTTCATATCACCGGCCAGCACAGCGGACGTGTAATCCGTGCACCAGAAAAAAGTGCGCGGAACGGGAGCTCCCTTGTTCCCCACCAGCTCCAGAATATCCATGCCGTCCAACTTTCTGGGAATGTGACGGCCATTCGCCTTCAGCAAAGCGGGAAGCAAATCCACGGAGGAAACGGGCTGTCTGCAAACGCTTCCGGGAACCAGACGCTTGTCCGCCGGATACCTGATAATAAAAGGTACGCGAACACCTCCCTCAAAATGCTGCCTCTTGGCCCCCCGGAAAGGGGCATTGCAGGAAGAAGCTTCCGGCGCGCCTCCATTGTCCGACAGAAAAACGACGATGGTATCCTTTTCCAAACCGTCCGCTTTCAAGGCATCCAGAATGCGTCCTATTCCCCTGTCCATCGCATATACCATGGCGCAATAAACCCGTCGTTCCCCGTCCTGCACGTTCCTGAATTTGGCGATATCCTCCGGTTTGGCTTCATTGGGCCAATGGGGGGCGTTGTAGGAAACGAACATGAAAAACGGTTTCTTATCCTTTCCGGCTTCCTGCAGGAATTCAACCGCCCGGTCTGTAATATCGTCCGTCAAATAGGTGATGCCCGTCTTATCCGTAAAATTGGATACAATCATGGAGGGATTCAGGCCTTCAGCCTCTTTCTTCACGGGAAAATAATGCCGGGAACCGCCCAGGAACCCCCACCAATGCGTAAAACCGCGCTCTGGAGGCGTATATCCCTTCGTGTGGCCAAGATGCCACTTGCCGAATACCGCGCTCCGGTATCCGCAGGGAGCCAAATACTCCGGAATCAATTTCTCCGTCTGCGGCAGCCCGTAGTGGGACTCCGGAAGATAATCCATCTGGATATTGGGATTCGTCGTGATGCCGTAACGCTTGGGGAAACGCCCCGTCAGCAGTCCCATGCGGGAGGGAGAACACATCGGAGCCGTCACATACGCCCGGGAACAGAACACCCCCTCCCTAGCCAGCCGGTCAAGGGAAGGCGTTTTAATCTGCTTGGAACCTGTACAGCCCAAATCCCCATAACCCAGGTCATCCGCCAGAATGACAATCATGTTCGGCGGTGTGGAAAGGCGGGGCTGCGCAACTGCCGTTCCGCAAAACAAACCGCACAGAATCAACAAAAGGCGCACTTCCTTCATCATACGTTAATCTACGTACCTTATTCTCCATATCAATCAAAAAAACTCATTCCCGGAATTCCCGCTATCATTCCTCAAACGCCCCCTGCCCGCTATCCATGGATTTTGCCAACAAAAAAGGCTTGCGCCCATTCCTTCCCGGAAATGGAAATCCATATCCCCGCTCCCTTCCCGCCAGGACGGATTCCCCTACCTGCTGAAAAACAGCGGAGCCAGGGCATTCCAAGACCTTCTCCGTATTCAGGCATCACAGCCCTATCCCCTCATTTTCCGCAGCAGAGCCGCTACATACTGCTGGGCCTCCACTTCCTCAATCCCTGTACCAAACTCAAACGTCTTGCCGTCCGGCACCCCCACTACAATCTTGTCTAAAACTTCATCATTCCGTCGCATACTGCTTGCCTCAATGGAAATACGGGAACCTTTCTCCAGCAAAAACTGCTGTCGGCGGCCCAAGTTCCCTACTCCTCGGAACAATTCCCCCCTGCCTGGCGTCAGGATCAGCGTCATACGGCCAAACAACACATAAAAAGCTCCCGCAAATGTACCAGCCCCAACCAGAACAAAAGGGATCAAAAACAATAGTCCGAACAGATTTTCGCAAGACATTTCCCTCATCACCTCAAACAGGGCAACGCATATCACAGAATTCCAAAAAATTGAAAACATCAGTAGAAAAAGTCCCGCACCTTTTGGCTTCTTGTACGTTATTTCCAGCCCCCTCGCCGTTTTCGTCACGCTCATGCGGCGGGGAATGGAATCAAGAATTTCCTCATCCCTTTCCTCCTGAACAATCTCTGAAAATTTGCTTATCTTATTGCAGGAGCGGCATAACACCATATCCGCAGCCATATTCACATCTTCCATAGCCAGAAGGGCACCGCATGCCGGGCACTTCCATTCAGTGTGAATAGCCATATTCGAATTGTAGTAAAATTCCATATCCGGAAAAGGATAAAAATCATGAGAATTGCCTCCGGCGCCTTGGTACGGAAAGACTAAATTCCCGCTTTTCATTTGGCAGGCAATTCCAGAACGCAGTTATTTGCCGGAAAGCCCGCTGGCAAGAAAAGCACCGGGAAATAAAAAAGAATAACTCTGCCACCGCAACGGCATCTTTCCTGCCGGCAATTCAAGAAATGAATGACCCGCCTATGCTGACGGTGTCAAATTCCACAATCTTTACAATAATGTTCTCCGCCTCATCCGCCTCCTGATTCCTGATGGCTGCGAGAAGGTCGTCATGCAGCTTCATGGCGCCGGAGTCGTATTGCTTCTCCTGAAGCAGCTTTTCCAGATTCTCCTGCACATGGCGGATGACCACGTTATACAATTCCGAGAGCACCGGATTATGCGTGGCGCGGGCCACGGCGGCATGAAACAGCATGTCATCCTCAATGCCCTGCCTTACCCTGCCGTGGCAGTCCTTCAGGGCATTTTCCAGCTCCTTCAAATCTTCATCCGTCCTTTTAACGGCGGCCAGCCGCGCAATTTCCTTTTCCAAAGCCAGCCGCGCCTCCAGAATCTGAGGCAGCTCGGATTCCTTGAGGCGGTTGCTCACCGCGACGGCAAAGCGGTCTGACGCCATCACGTACGTGCCGTCCCCGGGGCGCGCTTCCAGCATCCCCATGTGAATCAGGGATTGAAGGGCTTCTCGGATGGTATTGTGGCTGACGGAAAAGGCACGGGCCAGTTCCGCTTCCGCGGGAATGCGGTCTCCAACCTTCCATTTGCCGGACCGTATCATGGATTCCATGGCGGTAAGCACCTGGCGGGCCAGGGACACCCGCACCGGTTTCTTCAGCTCCATTGTCTTGGACTGCTTCATGAAAAATTATCGGATAACGGTCCAGAGACGCCCCTTCTCCGTCTTGATTAACTGGATATCCAGCCCAAAGGCGTCTTTCAGGTTTTCCTCCGTCAGCACCTCGTCCCGGCTTCCATGCGCCACGATTTCTCCGGACTTTAAAATCATGCCGCGGTTAAATACGGGAAGGATATCTTCAATGCGCTGGGTGATGAACACAATGGTCAGCTCAGGCCTCGTTTCAGCCAGTTCTTCAATGGTTTTCAATAAAAATTCCCGCCCTGCCAAATCCAGGTAAACGCTGGGTTCGTCCAGAATCATCAGTTCCGGATTCGTCATCAGAGCCCGGGCAATCAGCACTTTCACCTGTTCCCCGGAAGACATGGCCACCACCGGCCTGTCCATCAAATGCTCCGCTTTCAGGGATTTCATGATTCCTGCGGCTTTTTCCTCCTCTTCCGGCGTCGGCTCCCTCAGGAGGCCGATAGTGCCGTCGGGGCCGGAAAGCACCATGTCGTGCCCGTTCCAGGAGCCATCCTCCAGCCACTTGTGCATGAACGGACTCACCCACGCAATGGACTTGCGCAATTCCAGCAGGTTCACGTGCCCGAAGGTCTTGCCCAGAACCTGCACCCTGGCTCCGAAAAGCGGCCATGCAAACCCCATCAGCACTTTGACCAGCGTTGTCTTTCCGGCGCCGTTGGCCCCCAGAATAAAACAACGTTCTCCGCGCTGCACCTGCCAGGAAATATTGTGCAGGATTTCGTGCCCGCCCAGGTATACCCTGGCGTTTTCTACATTGACGGCCGGTGAGGCATGCTCCATAAACTGAATCAATGGCGGATTTCCGGGAAAAGCCCGGGAATATACGTGCCGCTCCGCCGTATTCCGACGGAACGGCACGTGTTTCAAGTAAAAGAAACCTTAGTTCCTTTCAAACAGGCTGCGAATCTTGGCGCCCACGATTTCCACCGGGTGCTGGCCCAGGGCTTCGCGCTTGGCTTTGAGGTTGGGAGCGCCCTTGGCTGCCTCTTCCAGCCAGTCCTTGGCGAACTTGCCGGATTCAATGCGCTTGAGGGATTCCTTCATGCGTTCCTTCACCTCTGCGGGCAGGATCTGCGGGCCGTTGTAATATTCGCCGAATTCGGCCGTGTTGGAAATCACGGAGTTCATCTTCTGGATGCCGCCGTTATAAATCAGGTCCACGATGAGCTTGGCTTCATGCACGCATTCAAAGTAGGCCATTTCCGGCGGATAGCCGGCTTCCGTCAGGGTTTCAAAGCCGTACTTCATCAGGTCCACCAGACCGCCGCACAGGACGTTCTGTTCACCGAACAGGTCTTCATAAGTTTCCTGGGCCATGGTGCATTCCAGCACGCCGCCGCGGGTCAGGCCTTCAGCCTTGGCCATGGCAAGAGCCACGTCACGGGCCTTGCCGGAGGGGTTCTGATGAACGGCAATCAGGCCGGGGCAGCCGAACCCTTCTTCAAATACTCGGCGCACTTCCGTGCCCGGGCCCTTGGGGGCCACCATGATGACATCTACATCCGCGGGGGGGACGATGGTATTGAAAACATACGCGAAGCCATGGGAGCAGCAAAGCGTCTTGCCGGCCTTCAAGTGAGGCTTGATTTCAGCTTCATACACGGCGCCGTGGCTTTCATCCGGCAGCAGAATGTGAATGATGTCCGCTTTTTCGGCGGCTTCCGCGACGCTCATTACCTGGAATCCATCCTGGGCGGCGGCGTCAAAAGACTTGCCGGGGCGAACGCCGATAATCACGTTCACACCGGAATCACGCATGCAAAGTGCCTGAGCGCGCCCCTGGGCGCCATATCCGATCACGGCAACGGTCTTGCCGTTCAATGCGCTGAGATCAGCGGCGTTGTCATGAATAATATCCATTGTTACTCCTTCTTTAAGTAATTCATCCAAACATCCAATGTTTGGATGAATGTCAACATATCCATCCTTCTCATGATTGCAAGCCTATTTTAAGCAGGCGCCTGTGTTTTTCCCTGTTCTTTGCAAAAAAACGGAAAGGACGGGGCAGGAAAAAGCGGAAAAATACGGGACCGGAGCCATGCAGGAAGAAGAACCACACCGGAGAATTCAAAAGCATGACATTCCCGCACGGCGGAACACTGGAAAGGAACGCCCGGCCCATGCCCAAAAATTTTTTCCTGGCAGGAGGAAAGCCACCTTTTCCACATTCCCCATTTCAAAAATATCCCATATTCACGGCACGCCGCTTCTTCAAGCCCGCCCCATGTCATTTGTCCGGAGAGGCCTGGACATTGGCGTAAATCAACCGGGAAGTATCATACCCCAGTTTTTCCGCGCAATGAAGCATCGGCTGAAGCTCGTCATCCTTCAACTGCGGCGAGCGGGCAAGCAGCCACAGATAATTCAGGGAACCGCCGGAAACTACGGCGCGGGTGTAATTTTCATCCAGGAAAGCCACTTCATACCGGCCGTATACCAGTGGTACAAAGTACACTTTCAAATGATTGGGGGCATCCCCCGCCACCGCCCGTGCACGCGCCTCCTTCCGTTCCCCGGTACGAACGTCATAACCGCTGTTAACCACGGAAATGGAACCGTCCTCCCTGAGGTCATACCGGGCAAGAACCCTGCTGAGCCCGCGCTCGAACCAGTTTTCCAGACGGGCGATTTCGTGCCATTCCCCCAGATAACGTTCCAGATTGAAATCCGGCATGGGATCGGTTTTGACGGAATGGCCGTGAAACAGGGAAGTAACGATGGTCTGTATCATGCTCATGATTTGACAGAAAATGCTTTGTTAAAAAAAGTGCGGATATCCGGATATTGGAATGTAAACCCTTCCCTCATCAGCGTCTCCGGAACGGCGCACTGGCCGCCGGTAATCACCTGGGAAGCTTCTCCCATCAGCAACCGCAGAACGGCGTCCGGAACACGGATGGACAGACGGGTGTGGAAATGTTCCGCGGCTGCCCTGTAGAATTCCCGGTTGGTGGTGCGCTCCGGCGCCGTTACATTGACCGGGCCGGAAATATCCTGCCGGCCCATAATGAAGACCAGGGCATCCGCCAGATCTTCCAAAGCCACCCAGGAAAAAAGATGATCCGGATTTCCTGCGGTTGCCGTAACGCCGAACCGGGCCGGCCGCATCATCTCGGGGAGCGCCCCTCCATCCGGAGAAAGGACTACGCCAAACCGGGTAAGGACCAGCCGCACGGAGCTGTTCACCAGCCCGGCCTCCTTTTCCCAGGCCACGCACAATTCCGCCAGAAAGGAATCCGCTTCCGGATCGTCCAGTTCCCCATGACAGCCGCCGGACGAGCCATAGTACCCGACAGCAGAGGCGGAAATCATCACTCCCGGCGGTTCATGCAGCCTGTTGACCGCTTCCACCAGCTTGCGGGTGGTCATGATGCGGCTCTCCACCAGCTCCCTCTTGTAGGCATCCGTCCAGCGCCGGTCGATGGGCGCTCCGGCCAGATTGATGACGGCATGGCATCCCGCCAGGGCCTGCGCCAGGCAATCCACGCCCTCCTGGGCAAACAGATAGCGCCGCAAGGGCGTCACCCGATGCCCGAACATCTCAAGACGCTTGGACAAATGACTCCCTATAAATCCTCCGGATCCCGTAATGGCTACATTCATCACCTTAACCCAAATGGAGGCCCGCCTCCGGGGCGGAGGTCCGGCACCTCGCCGGAATCCCCCCACGGAACAGGCAGCCTTTGCCGGATAAGACATTTCCGGCACTCCCCTCTGTTCAGAAGAGGACATACTTTGCCGCATTCCCTCTTCCGGAAAGAGTTTCTTCAGTAGAACACTTTTCCCGGCCGCACAGGAAAAGATAACTTGATTTTCACCAGCTTCCTCTTATGTTGGATACCGTCACAACCGCTGCCCTGTCATGAATAAATCTCCCAAAACCGCCTTCTCCCTGCTCATTCCCGCCGTCATCTTCGTCGCTGCGGGCGCCGCCATTTTTGCCTTCCAGAATTTCAGCAACAAGCGCGTATTGTCCGGCTTTGCCGGATATGTCTATTCCAAACCCATTTTCGGACAGAACAGGTTTGAAGGCATCCTGATCGGGCCGTCCTCCACGGGATGGGCGTGGAGAAAGGAAGTCAGCAAGGTTTCCATCACTCCGGATACCACGGTGGAAGAATTCGACGCCCGCAATGGAGGGGCTATCCTGGGCAAGGACAAGCTCCCCATCTCCTGCAAAGCTTCTCTGGTTTACCGGCTGGACCCGTCCCGGGTCAAGGAATTCATGGAAGATTACGGAGGCATCGCCCAAAGCTCCGGCCGCAATGATGACGAAGTGGCGGACGAAATCATGCTCTTTGCCTACAAAAATTTCATTCAGCAGCCTTTCCGTACAGCCGTGCGGGCGGAATTAAGCCAGTACAATGCCCTGGACGCCTCCGGCAGCCTGCAAAAAATTTCCGACAACGTTTACACGCAGTTAAGCAAGCGGCTGGACGGCACCCCCTTTATTGTGGATTCCGTAGCCGTGGGGGAAACAAATCCCCCGCAGGCCATCATTGAATCCGTCGTCAGGAAAGTTCAGACGACTCAGGAAAACGAACGCAAGGAAACGGAACTTCAAATCGCCCGGAAAGACATCGCCATCCAGCGCGCACGCGGGGAGGCGGAAGGCGCCATGAAAATGGAAATAGCGCGCCAGGAAGCAAACGCTAACCTGGCCCGGGGAGAAGCGGAGGCCAAAGTCATTGTCATGCGGGGCAAGGCCCAGGCGGAAGCAGCCCTGGAAGCAGCCCGGGCGGAAGCGGAAGGACTGGCATTGAAGGAAAAGGCCATGGGACCGAACATGCTCCGCGCCAAGGCCTTTGAAAACATGCTGAACAATGCGAAGGTCTATCTCCCCTCCGGAAAAGATGCGGAAGGCAACATGTCTGTGCTGGGCATCCTGAACCTGGACAAGGAACCCGCCAAATAAACTCACCTGTTCCCGGCGCCGCCGGAAAGGCGGCAGCATCACGAGGCCGCAGGCCCGGAAGGGGAAAAGCAGTCGTCCTCTTCCTCCCCGGCAAATTCATACTTGAGCATGAACAGTCCGCACATATTCATCAACACGCAGGCGGTATACAGCTTCACGGGCGCCATGGCGAAATCCATCAAAGGCCCTGAAGGAAGGTTCAGGATGATCCATCCCCCGGCGCATATGGCGCCAAGCAACCCGGCATAGGAAAAGGGAGCCCTTCTGACAAGCCCCCACCAGCCCACGGGAGAAAGACCGGAAAAACGTTCCCGAACGGAGGTTCTCATGAATACGCCGGGAAAGTAAATCACACCCGCCGCCAGGAACAGCCACGCCAAGGGAATATCCGCCGCCCAGGCCGCAGTATGCGCATACACGGCGAAAGGCAGGAAGGAAACGATGATGCACACCGCCAGCCGGACAAAAGGCAGCATGAGGGAGTCAAGCCATTCATCCAGTTCAGGAAAGGGGCAGATATCCTCTTCTCCCATGGCGGACTGCCTCACCATTTTCATGAAAAAGGCGCACATGAAAGGCAGCAGAAAACAAAAGGCGGCAATCCATCCGATGAGAACATCCCGGGCCGCCAGGAACATGCCCCATACCATCATGACGGAAAAGACAAAAACCATGGGCCTTCCACGGAAAGGATAGCCCAGAGAGGAAAGGTAGTCGGACATACCAAAAATGTCAGAACATTCATTCCCGTATCGTCAACGTCTTATCCAACTGTCTAACAAAATAATCCTCCCTTCTCTTCAGGAATAGAATGCCTCCACAATCCGGGCGATGCGCTCCATGTCCTGCGGCCCGCAGCGCTGGTCCACAGGAAGCGGCAGAAGATGCAGCGCCAGTTTCCGTTCCAGGCTGCCGGCAGGGGCCTGTTCCAATACCTCCGGCCACAGGAGAGGAATCAGAACGCGCTTATCAATCAGCACGTTCCTCAGCTCGGGAAAAGCTGTCCAAAACGGATAATAACACGGAGCGGACAAGGAATCCGCCTCCACGGAAAGACGGTTCAAATGGCCCAGCCTTTCATGAAGAAAAAGGAAATGATTCATGCGGAGCAGCCGCGCCTGTTCATAATCAATGCCGCTCATCAGTCGCTCCGTCAGCCGGGAAACCCTTCGCAGCGGGGTATTCCGCAAGCGCCGTTCATTCCGTTCACAGGCGGCGGAAGCCCTTTCCTGCCCATGCTCCAGGCATTCCAGCAAAAAAGCGGCGGCAGGCAGGGATTCGTCCCGCTCCTCCGGTTCCGGCAAGGACCGCTCCGCATCCATCACGGCGATCCCCCCGTCAGGAAGACCGGAAAACTTACGCGGACTGTACAGGGAGGCCACTCCGGAACGGGCCGGAGAATACAGGGCCAGCGCATTGTCCACAATCAGGCTGCCGCCATATCGGGAAGCCAGACGGTCCACGCATTTCTCCTTGATTCCGAAGTAATTGGTGTACAAAAGGTATTCCCCCTTTTCCAATTCCGGCAGTTCCTCCGGTTCCAGGCGTTCGTCAATGCGGTAAGTAATCACGGGAATGCCAAGCCGTTCCATCGTTTCCACCACCGTCCGGCATGTATACAGGGGAACACGGACACAGCGCACATCCCCCAGGCGGCGCAGGATATATTCCAAAGCGCGTCTGCCGGAATTCACGGCTACACTCCTGCCGGGATGCCATTGCGGGAAATTGCCGTACTCCGGCAATTCCAGCCCGAAAAAACCGCCTATGCCCGTCCTCCTTTCCATACACCATGCCATACTACATCTCCCCTTTAAAGAAAAGCGCCATCTGGTACGGAATCCCCTCCTGCATCAGTCCGTCGGAAAAGCCGCCGGAACACGGACCGGAGAGGGCGCGGCACGCCATCCCCAGGAAAACAAACCGTTCCCTGTGGAAAAAATCTCCCGGAAAGCCATTCTTCAAAAAATACCGCTCTTTCATGTCTCCCGCCGCCATGAAACGTTCATCCCTTTTCCTCCTGCCTCTGCCCCCTGTTCCATGTCTCCTCTCCAAAATGCCCCTTGCGGAACCGGATGCATCCTCCGTCCGGATAAATCACCGGCTTTGGCAGAAGACGCTAAAAAGCGTCCCGCAAGTATCGGGAAACATCATTGCGCCGGCCCCCGTTTCTTACCGGTGTTCCGGAGCGGAAACCTTCCCGGCGGCCAGCCATGTCGCCCGGTGCCACAATCCTTCCAGCACCCCGTAGCGGTGCCGCTCCAGCCACCAGCGGCAGAACCATATCTGTCCGGTCATGGCGGCAAAGCCGACCGCAAAACTGGCCAGATACCCGCAGTAGGGAGCCAGCCCCAGTGCATACGGGAAAAAAATCAGGGAGCCGATCACGGACTGGGAAACATAGTTGGTCAGGCTCATGCGCCCGTAGGTCAGCAGCGGAGCCGTCGCTTTCCTGAAATATTCCAGCCGGTACAACAGAACGAACCCGGCCACCCATACGCCGGTAAAGCAAACATTGTGCCACATGCTAAACACGGTATGCACAGGCCCCGGCAGGCACATCACCACGTAAAATGCACAGGCCCCGGCCAGGGAAAATAGCAGTCCGCGGGTCCAGAACACAGCCGTTCCGTCATTCTGCAAAAAGAAATCCTGGCGCCCCAGAACAAACCCCAGCAGGAACAGACCCGGGGCCTGCATCAAACGCCCGGCTTCAATACCCCATGCCAGGCTGGCCCATTGTCCTGTAGTCAGGTTCTCCCAGGCCATCACCCAGAAATTTCCCGTATCCACGGCGGATTTCAGGGAAGCGTACGATTCCGCAACAGACAGGGAGGGAGGAACCCAACCCGGATGCATCCACTGCACCGCCGCATAGGCCCACTCCAGCGGCTGGGCCAGGAAAAACAGGGACAAAGCCACCAGCGAGGATGTCTTCAACCGGCGGCACGGCACCAGCAACAAACCTGCAAGTGAAAAAGTCAGCAGAACATCACCGCCCGGGAAAAACGCTGCATTCATGCAGGCGAACACCGCCAGCAGGCACATGCGCCAGACAAACCTGCCCGCAAAATCCCTTCCCTTCCGGGCCTGGTTACGGTACTGGACCGCAAAAGTGAATCCGAACAGAAGGGCGAAAATGGTGTAGGACTTGCCGGCAAACAGGAAAAAAAAGACCTCCTTGAACTGCTGGTTGGCCGCTTCCATCATTGGGGAAGAAGCCACGGGATAGGAATTATAGATGAAATGTTCAAGAAAATGCAGCAGCATGATCGCCATTACGGCAAAGCCGCGCAGAGCGTCCACCACGTAAATGCGTTCGTTGCCGGGGGGATATACGGAAGGCATGACAATAATACATGCCAGGAAGCCTTCTTTTTTCAACAGATGGAACATATATTGCGGCAATTCCATTTACCACTCAAACCCCGCAGGGTATTTTCTCTTCATATTACTGAAAATTAACAGGTCCCTCTATCTTTCCGCTTGCAGCCCCTCTGGATGCATGGCATAAGTTCATGAAGAAATCTAACAAATGCCCGGTCTTTTTCCCAAAAGCCGCGGAAATCCGGCAGTTTCCCATGAATACCCCCCCTATCCTCTCTCAGGAAGAACTTGGCTGCGCCATGCAAAAGCTCCGTGCTCTGGCTGCCGCCATGAACCAGGTCCTGTTCGGTCAAAAGGATCTCATTGAACTGGTTCTCATTGGCGTACTGGCTCGCGGGCATATCCTGCTGGAGGGCCTGCCCGGCCTGGGCAAGACGGAACTGGTCAAAGGCCTCTCCAGGGCACTGGATATCACAGCGCGCCGCGTCCAGTTCACACCCGATCTACTGCCGGGAGACATCACGGGAACCCCGGTTCTTCAGGAAAGGGACGGAACAAAAAACTTCATCTTCCAGGAAGGGCCCGTCTTCGCCAACATCATGCTGGCGGATGAAATCAACCGCGCCTCCCCCAAGACCCAGTCCGCCCTGCTGGAAGCCATGCAGGAACGCCGCGTCACCGTCATGGGAGAGACCCATGCCCTCCCCTCCCCCTTTTTCGTGCTTGCCACCCAGAACCCCATTGAACTGGAAGGAACCTTTCCCCTGCCGGAAGCGCAGCTGGACCGCTTCCTTTTCAAAATCAACGTCAACCGCACACCGGCGGATGTGCTGGCCCGCATTGTCCTCAACCGGGAAATGGGCGTGGAACCTGAAATATCCCCGGTTTTGAACGCGCAGGAATTGCAGGAACTCATGCAAATGGCCCGGAATGTAGCCATTCCCGAAGTGGTGGCGGACTATATAGGCAGGCTGGTCAACGCTACGCATCCCGGAGAATCGGAAGCCTCCGGAGGCGTTAAATACGGGGCCAGCCCCCGGGCGGCCCTGGGCCTGGCGGCTGCCGCCAAAGCCCGAGCTTTGCGCCACGGGCGCGCTTTCTGCTCCTTTGAGGATGTGCAGGCCGTTATTCATCCCGTGCTGGAGCACCGCATCCTGCTCAACCACACGGCCCGTCTGGACGGACAGACACCCACCGCAGTCATCAACCGCCTGGTCAGGGAAATCCCTGCCCAGAACAAGCCCCTGCCGGATTCCCTGGCCGCCGCAAAAATTCATTGACCACACCTCCTCAGCCCATCCCCCATGCGCCGCCCTCTCTCCCGTTCATGGCTGTTCTTCAGCCTCTTCCTTCTTTCGGCATTCAATATTCTCCCGCTCCACGCAAAACCGGCCGCCGCTCCCCCCATCGCCGTTTCCGTGGAGAAAGCATTTGACTACAGCGCGAACGGCGCCCGCGTCCCTCTCCGGGTGAAGCTGGAAAACACCACCGGCTCGGACAAAAAAGCCACTCTTCAATTCCATGAAGGGTGGAACGGAAACAGGAGAACCAGCCATACTTATCCGTTCTTCATTCCGGCCCGGGAAAGCGTTCATGCAGTCGTTTACCCTCTCCTCTCCTACAATCTCGTCTACGAAGTGAAGGAAAACCACGAAGGAGCTTCCCCCATTCCCACGGATACGGAGCACAGGAAAATGGTCGCGGTTATCCAGGAAGGCGCTCCGGCGGACTGGCACCTGCTTTCCGAATCTTCCTATAACGCGGCCGTTTCCTCCTGCGACCTGATGAAATGGCCAGCCGACTACCGGATGTACGAGGGGCAGACCTGCCTCATCATCCCGGAAAAAACCTACCGTACCCATTTTGACGAAGCCCACCGCAAAGCCATCCGCCAATGGGTGACGGGAGGGGGAAACCTGTGGCTCATCGGTGACAGGGGGCTTTCCGTTTCCACCCGGTTGCTGGGAAACGGGCGCATTCTGCACGTTCCGTCCCTGGACGGCCTGCCGGAAGAAGAAAAAAAGCTGAAACTGAAGGAATTCATCAACCTCCACGAAAAGGGAAACTGTTACCCGGAGATTACCTCCGCCGCTCCCTATTATTTCTCAGCCCCATCCACCACGCTGGGGCTGGGGCTGATCATCTTTGCCGTGCTTGTCGGCCCGCTGAGCCTGTTCCTGTGGGCTCCCGCAGGCAAAAGGCAAAGGCTGTTCCTGCTGATCCCGGCCATTTCCGTGGGATTTTCCCTTCTTCTGCTGCTCCTGATTCTGGCCGGAGACGGCACGGGAGGGACGGGCAGCCGGAAAGTTCTTATCCAGGTTAATCCGCAGGACCACTCCGCCCTGATCTCCCAAAACCAGATTTGCAAGACCTCCGTCCTGCTGAACAATACATTTCAATTGCCGGAAAACGCCGGCATCACCGGAGCACGCATGAGCAAGGCGCGCGGCTCCATTAAGGAAAAACCCATAGAAGGCGCGGCGCGGCAAGGGGAAGAATGCGGGGGAAAATGGTTCACCAGCCGCTCCACGCTCCAGCACCGGATCATCATGCCGGTTTCCACACGGGCGGCGCTCACTCTGCTGGAGACGCGCCCCGGCGGGGCGCCCGTATTCCAAAGCACCTTTCCCGGAACCCTGAACGGACTCACCTACCGGGACGCCTCCGGAAAATACTGGATTCTTGAACAACTGCCTCCCGGCCGTAAAATGCAGGCATCCCCGTTCCTGCCGGAAGAAGAACCGGACGGCCCTCTCCCGCTGCACTTCCGGGCATCCATGGAACCGGCGGGCGGGGAACTGGGCCCCATCCCCACCCTGCCTTCCATTAACTGGGAAAAAACCTCCGTCACCGTCTCCGGCCCCGTCACTCCCCTGCCGCACGAATAACCATGAGTACGCCCCTACTGCTGGAAGTTTCCGGACTGTCCAAATCATTCGGTCCGCTGAAAGCCGTCAACAATGCCTCCTTCGTCATCCGCCAGGGCCAGGTCGTCGGCCTGATTGGCTCCAACGGAGCCGGCAAAACCACCCTCATGCGCATGCTGGCCACGCTGGAAATGCCTGACTCCGGCCACATCAGGCTCAACGGGGCCGATGTTGTGGATCATCCCGAACTGGCACGTTCCCGCATCGGATGGATGCCGGACTATTTCCACCCCTATAAAAACACCAGCGTCCGGGAATATCTGGATTTTTTCGCCAGGGCCTGCGGCATGGGCAGGGAACGTTTACTGGACGCCGTGGACGAAGTGATGGACTTCACGGAACTGGCCGGCCTCCAGAACCAGATGATCGATAAACTTTCAAAAGGGCAGACGCAGCGGCTCTGCCTGGCGCGTACGCTGATCAGCGACGCGCAATTCCTCATTCTGGATGAACCAGCGGCAGGATTGGACCCCAAAGCGCGCCTTGAATTCAAAAATCTGGTGCATCTGCTCAAAGCGCGCGGAAAAACGCTGCTCATCAGCTCCCATATTCTCTCGGAACTGGGGGAAATGTGCGACGCCCTCATCTTCATGAATGCAGGAACCGTCATCCATGACGGCAATATGGAAGACCTGCTGCACCGCCAGACGGAATCCGGATACGCCTTTGAAATCCGCACCGCCGGAGACGACACCGCCTCACTGGAGGAATGGCTGGCCCTCCGCCGGGGATGGAACGTGCGCCATGTACAGCAACAGAAAGTAGTGGCCGCCTTCGTCTCCTGCGAACCGGAAGCTGTGGCTGCGGAACTCCGCCAGCTCTGCCTCGACCTCCCCGTAATTGATTTCCACCGCAGCGAACGCCGTCTGGAAGAAGCTTTTGTGGACATCCTTATCCACGGCAGCGGGGAACCGGCCCCGCGGCAGAATCCCGCCTCTTCCCAGGAAAGCCCATCCATCCCCGCCTCATGAATACCTCCCGCTCTCTTGATTTCCCCATATGGATGCCCTCCGCTCTGGTCAAGGAATTGCGCCAGGGTCTCAGAACGCCGTCATTCATCCTCCTAGTCAGCATAGTGCCCTCCCTGCTCTCCTTTTTCTTCCTGTTCAGCTTCATCATCAATCCTCTTGACGGGGAGCCCTTCATCAGCCCCGACGGATGCCAGATCATCTTCTGGGTTACCATGGTCGTCGCCCTGCTCTTCATCATGCCGCTGAGGGCCTCCACCTCCATCAGGAACGAACTGCTCACCCGAAACAACGAACTGCTGCTACTCACCAGGCAGAGCGCAGGCCGCATCGTGCTGGGAAAATGGATATCCTTCATGGCCCAATCCCTGCTGATTGCCTTTATCTCCCTGCCCTTCTTTCTCATCCGGTATTACTACGGGGAAATTAATCTGGTACAGGATGTAACCCTGTTTTTCCTCCTTTACCTGGGTTCCGGCATGCTGACCGCATATACCCTGTGGGCGTCCGCCATGCCCTCTCTGATGCGCATCATCGCTTTCTCCCTCATGGGCATCGGTATATTGACCCTGGGAGGCAACCATGCGGAGCTGAATTTTTTCCGGGATGGAGCGGGAGAAGGCGTTCTCCTGATATTCCTCGTCCTGGCGGACGCCTTCCTGGTCATTTCATCCCTGCTTCTGCTGGCAAGGGAATGGTTCTCCCCTGCCGCACAAAACACGGCCGCCCCCCTGCGGAAGCTCCTGCTGGCTTTTTTCGCAGCCTCCATCCTCCCCCTCCCCTTTCTGGAAAACGCAAGCGGCTCCATTCAAAACATCATGACCGGAAATTCCATTTTTGTCATGGTTTACGGAATTTTCCTGATGATTATCAACCTGAACACGCCTGCCCGCCTTCTTCCCATTCACATGGAGCAAATGAAAAACAAAAGATTCTCCAGGCTCCAGCAGCTGCTGTTCCTCCCCGGCATGCCGGGGAGCGTCCTGTTCACCCTGTTGCTCTGCGCCCTGGCGGCTATCGCCGTGTATCTGATAGACCGCATGGCATCCGTCCCCGAATTCCAGTCCCCTCAACGGCTCTTTTGCCTCGCAGCAGGCGGCTGGTACGCCATCACCATGCCGGCCATGCTTCTGAAACCGTTCTGGGAAAAACTGAAAAACAATACCCTGCTGACGTACACCATGATCTGCCTCATCCTCTGCCTGGTGCAAAACGTGCTATGGGGCGTGAATCTGTCCGTCCCCCTTCTCCCCGGAGGGTATTTATCTGAACTTTTGAGACAAGAAACATTGCCGGCTTTCAGCAAATTTTCCCTGTTCAGCCTGATGGACCTGGCTGCCGGAATAGCGGTGCTGGCTCTCACCAGCAAACACTGGTTTGACATATTCCGGAACGCATCCCCCGAACCTCTCCAGAAACCGGGAAATTCCCGCCGGGAACGGGAATAGTTCTTGCCCGCCGTTTTGCCTCCCCCCATCCCCATGACCTCTTTCCCCTTCCCCAGCCACGTGACCCAGCCGGACGCCGAACAGGCGGCGCGCCGTCTCCGGCTGCCCTTTTCCTGCTGCGCCTGGAAAGGAACACAGGGCCATTGGGAGGGAACGGGAGCAGGCAACTCCATCGACTTCCAGGGAAGCCGCTCCTACCAGTGGGGGGATGACCCGCGGGATATCCATTGGGCGGCGTACGCCAGAACCGGCCAGCTCACCATGAAAGTCTTCCGGGCGGAACTGTCACCGCAGGTAGACGTGGCGGTAGATGTTTCCGACTCCATGTTTTTTCACGAAGAGCGCGCGGCACGCACGCGGGGCCTGCTTCAATTTTGCCTGCTCTCCGCCATCGGAACGGGAGCCCAGGTGAAGATTCATGCGGTGAAAGGGCGCCGTATCATCCCCCTGGACCAGGAAGATGTTCTCTCCGGCCAATGGGAAGCGCAGATCCAGAGCCTTCCCCCGGATGAATCCATGCCCTCCATTTCCATCTGGCGCCCCAATGGAATGAAAATCTTCATCTCCGACCTGCTCTACCCGGGGGAACCGGACAACCTTCTGGAAACCATGGCCTCCTTAAAAGGGATGTCCGTCATCCTGGCCCCCACGCTGCAGGAAGAAGCGGAAATCCCCGCCGGCAACGCCAGACTCAAAAACTGTGAATCCGGCCACCTGCGCCGCCAGCTCATCACCCCTTCCCTGTCCCGGAGGTACGCCCGCGCCTACGCCGCCCATTTTGAACTCTGGATTTCTGCCTGCCTGCGCCGCCAGGCCGTTTTTGCCCGCATCCCCTGCAAGGGGACGCTGACGGAAGCCCTTTCCGGAGAAGCATTACGGCAGGGTGCCGTGGAACTCTCCTGAACCGCACCCTTTACTCTCCCCCCAAGCCATGATCCCCCACTTCACCAACACGACCGCGTTCTGGGCGCTTCTGGCCATCCCCCTCATCACCGCCATCCATTTCCTCCAGCACAAAACAAAAACACAGGCCACGGCCACGCTCTTCCTGTTGGAAGCTCTGGCTCCGGAGGCCCATGAGGGTAATGCCTGGGACAGGTTGCGCATATCACGCTCCTTCTGGATGCAAATTCTGGCCGTCCTCCTGCTTACCTGGGTTCTGGCCGCTCCTGTCTGGCCCGGCAAAGGCTCCGGCCAGACCGTAGTCTTCATTCTGGATGATTCCGCAAATATGGCCCCCTTTCGTCAAGAAGCCGTGAATGCCGTCTCCGAAGACATGGACACCATCCTCCGGTGCGGAATCCCGGCCACATGGGTTCTCATGGGCAGCAGGGCTTCCGGACAGCCTCTCTACCGAGGGCCGTCCGTCCGCCAGGCCCTGCGCGCCCTGGATCTCTGGCAGCCGCGCGAAGGAACACATGACCTGGCCCCTGCCCTGCGCACCGCCACAGCCGTTGCCGGACCAACGGGAATCACGCGCCTGATTACATCCACTGCCCGGAGGGTTCCCGCCGGGCAATCCGCACGGGGTGTAGGGAAACCTCTGGAAAATGCGGGGTTTGCGGGAATAACCCCGGTGGAGGCCGCCGGCCCCGGCCATTGGAGGATTGCCGTTAAAAACAATAGCCCATCCCCTCTTCGGAGCGAAATCTCCATCCATACGGAAGGCGGGCGTCCTCCTGCCCGGCGTTCCCTGTTCCTGAATCCAGGAACTGTCACGGAATTTGAATACAGCCTCCCTCCTGAAAGCGGAAAGGCCGTGCTCCGGCTCCCGACGGACGCCTTCCCGGCGGACAATGAGCTCCTGCTGGTCCGCTCCGCTCCCGCCCCCGTTGCCGTCAGCATGGAAATTCCGGAACAATCCGGAAAAATCTTCCGCAATATCATCAATAGCCTGCCGGGATTCTCCCCCGTCCCGGACGGCTCAGATCCCGGCCTCCTCCTGCTGGAGGGAAAAACGGAAAACGCCAGTCCCCCCGGAAAAGCGGCCATCATATTTGCAGCCAGCGGCAAACCATCTTACGGCGCTGTCACGGCGGAACGGCATCCGCTGACTGACGGGCTGAACTGGAGCGGCCTGCTCATCCCCTCCATCGGTTCCATGAAGCCGGGGGAAAAAGCCGGCATCCTGCTCTGGCAGGGGGAATCCCCCCTGGCCTGGGTGGACGGGAAACGCCTTTTCCTCAACTGGCCCTGGGAAAAATCCAATGCGGACCGCGTTCCGGCGCCCCTGCTCATGACCCGCAGATTCATGCAATCCGTACAGGAAAATCTGCCCGGAACACATTACGGCAACCTTCCCGGAGGAACTCTCTTATCCATGCCCGCAGGCGGAAAACTCATTCAAACCATGCCCGGGGGAGAACGCCGTGAAACTGTCTTTAACGGCAGGCTCCCGGAAGAAACCGGATATGTGGAAATCTTCCCCCCGGAGAAGGGAAAACACCCCTGTTCCAAGGCTCCGTCTGGTTCTCCGACGCCCGGATGGGAGATTTTTCCCACTGCTCCACGTTTGACACAGGACTTCCCCAGCCCCATGAAGAGGCGCTCCGGCACATGAAACGTGACCCTCTGGCCTCCCTCTGGCTGGCTCTGGCGTTCCTGGCCCTGATTCTTTCCTGGCTCCCTCCCGCCCCAGACATCTCCCTGCGCCCATGATTCAATTCAACACCCCGGAATGGTTCTTCCTGATCCCCCTGCTTCTGGCGGCAGGCTGGCAATACAGGCGTCTGCGCCTGGCCTCCCCCTGCGCCTCCTTCTGCAGGCCTGCCTGCTGCTGGCCCTGGCTCAGCCTGCCCTTGACAGGGGCGGCAAAGGCATGGACTTGTGGGTGCTGGTGGACCGATCAAATTCCACGGCGGGAATTCCGGCAGCCGGGGCAGAGGAAATCCAGGCTATTCTGGAACGGCACAAACATGCCGGGGACCGCGTCCGATTGGTGGATTTCGCGCAATCCGCCGTGCTCCGGGGACGCGGAGACCCCGTCTTTGCCGGGGGAACCGCCGGAACGGACATGGAACAGACCCTGGCCTATACCATGGCCCTGATGTCCCCGAACCGGACGAACCGCATCCTGATGTTGACGGACGGCTGGCCCACCACGCCGCTGGACCAGGCGGCGGAACAGCTCATCCAGTCCCGGATTCCGGTGGACTACCGCCTGTCCGTCACCTTCCGGGAAGCGGACATCCGCATAGAACAAATCCGAACCCCGGCGCGTATCCGGCCCGGCGAAGCCTTTATTTTAGAAGCAACCCTGGCAGGCCCTCCCGGCCCGGACATCACCGTTCCGTGGCAAATCAGCAAAAACGGAGGGGCTCCGCTGCGGGGGACGGCTACCCTGCTCAACGGCAAAGCCACGGTGAGGCTGGCGGACAGGATCTCCACACCCGGCTGTTCCGCTTATGAAATGACCATAACGCCGCAAAACGATCCAATCCCTGAAAACAACCGTGCCGTCAGCTTCCTTGAAGTGACGGGAGGAAACGGCGTCCTGCTGCTCTCCGGCTACGACCGCGACCCCCTGGCGCCTTTCCTGGAAGCGCAGGGATTCCGCGTCCAACAACCGTCCGGCCTGAACCGGCTTGATGCCCGCCACCTCTCCGGCGTGGGGCTGGTCATCATCAACAACCTCTCCGCATCCTCCGTCCCGCCGGACTTTCTGCATGCCCTGGACTATTACGTGAGGGAACAGGGCGGTGGCCTGCTCATGTGCGGGGGCAGGCATAGTTTCGGCTCCGGCGGATACTTCTCCTCCCCCATTGACGAACTGCTCCCCGTTTCCATGGAAATGAAGAAGGACAAGATGAAGCTCATGACGGCCATGAGCATCGTTCTGGACCGTTCCGGATCCATGTCCTGTTCCGTTCCCGGAGGAAAGACGAAAATGGATCTGGCCAATGCCGGAACCTGCCAGACCATTTCCCTGTTGTCCGACCAGGATCTCATCTCCGTCCACGCCGTGGACAGCGAACCGCACCCTATTGTCACGCTAAGCAGTCTGGGCCCTAACCGGAAGAAAATGATATCCAGCGTCTCCAGGATTGCCTCCATGGGCGGAGGAATCTTCATCGGCGCCGGGCTGAAAGCGGGCTGGCAGGAACTGCAACGTTCCGTGGCCGGAACACGGCATCTGCTCCTCTTTGCAGATGCTGACGATTCCGAAGAACCTGCCGACTACCGGGAAACTCTGAAAGAAATGGTTAAGGAAGGGGCTACCGTAAGCGTCATCGCACTGGGAACGGAAAAAAGCGCTGATGCCGGACTGCTCAGGGAAATAGCGGAATTGGGACGGGGGCGCATCTTCTTCTGCGACCGTCCGGGGGATATCCCCAGCATCTTTGCACAGGAAACCGTCAGTGTGGCCCGGGCCGCCTTCATCAGGGAACGCACCCTCCTGCGCGGCACGGCTGGCTGGCTTCAAATTGCAGCCGGCCAGCCGGAATGGCCCCCTGCCGTAGACGGTTATAACCTGTGTTATTTAAGGAATGGAGCAACAGCAGCCTGCGTAACGGAAGACGGAAACGCGGCGCCCCTGGTCTCCTTCTGGAACAGGGGGACGGGACGGACGGCCGCCGTTACGTTCGCCATGGGGGGAGAACTCGGAAAAAACATCCAGCAATGGGATGGCTACGGAGACCTTATCCAAACCCTGGCCCGGTGGCTCAACAGGAAAAATCCCCCACAGGGATACTCCGTGCGGGCGGACACGGCAGGAGACCGGTTACGGATTCGCCTTTACTACAGTGAGGAAAACATCCCGCGCCTGGCGGAACGCATGCCGGAAATATCCCTGGAACTCTCCGGAAAAGAAAGCTCCCGTACACAAAACGGCATCTGGGAACACCTGCAGCCGGGAATATTCCAGTGCAGCTTTCCCCTCCCGCACGGAGTCATGGCGCGGGGCGCGGTCCGCATCGGCGGCAGCGTTATCCCCTTCGGCCCTGTCAGCCAGCAGGTGGACCCGGAATGGGCCATGCCGCCTGAATCCGGCAACGCTTTCCTGGACCTGGTGAACCGGACCGGAGGCAGGGAAAGGATGGACCTTCCCTCCATTTTCCGGGAACCGAGGCCCGGAACAAGCCTCCAACTCCGTCCCATCCTGCTGTGGAGCGCCTGCGTCCTCCTTGTTCTGGACGCTCTGTTTACCAGGACCGGCCTGCTTCCCCGGGGACAACCGCGGCAGAGGGTTACGCGCTCCCGGCCTTCAGGAGAAAACAATCAATCTATCTGAAAATTTCCTTCAGGGCTGACTGTTCCTGAGGAGTAAGGCAATCAGACCACACGGCATCTCCACCGCGGGCCGGACGAGCCCCCCGGCCGCCGTGTTCCAGCCCATTTCCTGCCCCTTCCGGGGAGGGAGCCGCCGACTCCACCCCCGCAGCTTCCCCCAGAGCGGCGCGGCTCAAGTCCTCATGAACCGCCCGTCTGGAAACCGTGTCAAGCCGGGGGCGCTCTTCCATCTCAAAGGCAAGGGGAGCGTCCCCGCGTCCACGCCCCGTTCCTCCTCGTCCGGATTCACTTCCCTCTCCCTGCCCGGCTTCCATCACGGTACGCTCATCCGGAGACGCCATCAGGGATATGCCGCACTGCCCGCACATGCTCCGCAGCTGCTGGGCGGCCCGTTCCAGCTGTTCCCGCAGACGGAGGGCCGTCTCCGGATCAATCTGCCGGGAAGGCAGGGAAGCCTTCAGCTCCTGGAGCTGGCGGCTCATGATGCCGCCCGGCTGCAGGGCAAGGGACTCCATTCCCGTCAACGCCTCCTGAAGGGACTGCATCGCCTCCGGGCTGGACGCTCCATTCAGGCTGTCCAGCAGGGAAAGGGCGGAATCCGTCCGATACATCTGATTGGATAATCCGGCAACGGCCGCCGCCGTTTTCCCCTTCAGGGCATCCGCCGCTTCCAGTCCGGCATGGGAATACATCTCATTCCGGTGCATTCTTTTCAAATCCTCCAACTGCTCCCGGAAAGGCTCCAGGCTCTTATTATCCACGCTCTCCATCTCCGCCAGGCGGTCCAGGACTTCCCCCACCCGGGCCAGAACGGGCGGCAAATCCGGAAGCTGCCCTACGGCTTGCGGCGCGGGCAACGGCAAAAAAGCCCCGCAAGCCATAAGAACCGCGCCTCCCACCAACCAGGCCAGGCACCAGGCGGAACGTATCCGCAGCACGGAATTCCCCCGTACCGAGCTTTCCCCTGCCTCCACGGCATTGCCCCATTCCTCACCGGCGCTCAACGCCGCATGCAACCCCAGCTGTTCATCCAGAAAGGCCGCCGTATCACGCCTGCTGAAAAAACGGCCCCGGAGCCGCAGCCACCCCCACACCGCCAAAAATAAACCTGCGGCGGCAAGGGCGCCTCCCGCCAGCCAGCCCCAGTCAGCCCCCATCCTGCGTCCGCCGTACCAGACCATACCAGCTACCGCCCCGGCGGCAAAAAAAGGCATGCTAAGACACTCCACCGCCAGCACGGCATTCAGCAGCCACTGCATGCGGGAAATTCTCCTCCGCCATTCCTGTCCCACGATTAAGGGCATAACCATATCATGGCTCAACAGGTTCCTCCCGGAAAGACAAAAATGCTTTTCCGCAAACGAATGGGGGAACGTCCCTTTCCGCAGTTTCCCGGCATTGCCGGACGGAGGGAAATTTCAGCACAGGCGGGCGATATCCGCCATCAATTCCCGTACGTCTTCCTCTCGGGTGGCCCAGCTCGTGCAGAAGCGCACCGTGCTGTGGGTTTCATCCTCCCGGCGCAAATAGGCAAAACCGTATTTCCTCCCCAGCTCCTCCAGAACGGAATCGGGCATCGTGACAAACTGTTGGTTCGTTCCGCTGGAAAAGGGAAGCGCCAGCCCTCTGGAACGGCAAAAATCCCGCAGCATCACAGCCAGGCGGTCCGCATGGGCGCCCAGCCGGAAATAAAGGCCGTCGCGGAACAGCTCCAGGAACTGAATGCCCAGAAGCCGCCCTTTCGCAAGACGGCCGCCCTTCTGCTTGGCGATGTAACGGAAATCCTCCTTCAGGGCCTCATGCCGCAGAACCAGGGCTTCACCAAACAGAGCGCCTACCTTCGTGCCGCCGATGTAAAAAGCATCGCAAAGGGAGGCAATCGCCGGCAAATCCAGGTCATTGTCCTCATCGCACAAGCCGTAGCCGAGGCGTGCTCCGTCCATATACAAATACAGCCCCCGCCGGCGGCAAACTCCGGAAATTTCCTGAAGTTCCTTTCTGGAATAAATGGTGCCCAATTCGGTTGGCTGGGAAATATAAACCATCCGGGGCTGAGGCATATGCTCACGGGTCTCGTCATCCCAGTGGGCGTGCCACGCCTCCTCAATTTGCCGGGCCGTCAGCTTCCCGTCCGGGGAAGGAATGGCGGAAACCTTGTGTCCGCAAGCCTCCACGGCTCCCGACTCGTGCACATTGATATGGCCCGTGTCCGCGCACAGCACGCATTGATGGGGGCGCAGCGCCGCCGCAATTACCGTAAAATTGGTCTGGGTCCCGCCGATAAGGAAATGGATATCCAGATCCGTTCTGCCGCACAAGCCGGCAATCAGCTTCCGGGCCTGGTCGCAATAGGGGTCCTCCCCGTAACCGGCAGTCTGCTCCATATTCGTTTCCGCCATTCTGCGGAGAATATCCGCATGGGCGCCTTCACTGTAATCACAGTTGAAAAGAATCATTGCCTTGCTGAAAAACGCGGGGACCATATCCCCCGGAACCTTTGATGTAAAGGAATATGAGAAATACACCGGAACCGGAACAGCGCTGCTGGAAACTCCAGAAAAAACGGAAGGCCGCATGCAGTTGGAGAAAATGAATGCCATGTACCTTAAAAAGGCAATAATAACCGGCTTCCCCGCCCATACACGGAAATTGTCGTTTCCCGCAGCCTAAGAAAAAGCCATAGTGTCTTCATGCAAGACGCATCAGAACTTGGAGAACAGAAAGACATGTGCCTTTCCATTTCGGAAGTCTCGGAATTGACAGGCATCACGCCGTCCAATCTGCGTTTTTTTGAAGAAGAAGGAATCCTGGACATCCCGAGAAACGGGGCGGGATGCCGTGTCTTCCACCGCAAGGAAATGGAAGAACTTCTGGGGCTGGTTTGCCTTAAGCATTCTGGATTAGAACTCAAGGAGATCAAACGCTTTTTTCACCTGGTTCGCCAAGGTAATTCGACATTGCGCGAACGTTACCGCATGTTGCAGGAAGGGCATCAGGCCATGAAAACGCGCATTCGGGAACTGAAAAAATGCCTGAAATACTCCAAAATCAAAATGGAGTATATCGGCCAGTGCTGCGAGGCATATGACAAAGGCGAACCTCTGCCACAGGTGAACCCGGAATGGATGGATTCCTTCCTGAAACAAAAAATTTGAAGAAGGTGCTGACGCCTGGGCCTGCTGCCGGGAGGGGCAAATGGAGGCTATTCACTTCACGCAACAACACATCCCCTTCTTCCGGCAGAATGCTTTCAGAAGGAAATGTTTTTCAGACAATCCGTAAAAACGGAATCAACAAGGAATTCCGGATAGTATGGAACGCCTGACGAACGTTCTGCTGAGGCCGCCGTTGCGATTGCCGTTTATCCCGGCAAACAAATCGGGTCAATGCCCTACTTGCCTTTGCTGTTCCGCGTTGTAGCGTGCTCCGGTCACGGGTATGGAGGCTACGGCGTTCTCCAGTTCCGCCCACTCCTGCGGAGAGCAGGTAAAATCAAGCGTGTGCAGGTTTTCTTCCAGATGGGACAGTTTAGTGGTGCCGGGAATGGGTACGATATAAGGAGCTTTTTGCAGCAGCCATCCCAGGGCAACCTGGGAGGAAGTCATGCCGCGCGTCCTCCCAAACTGTTGCAAAATATTGACAATACGCATATTGGCTCTCATGGCCTCCGGCGTGAAACGCGGCAGGGTCTGGCGGTTGTCGTTGTTCGGGTCAAATTGCGTGTATTCATTGATGCAGCCCCCCAGGAATCCCCTGTTGAGCGGGCTGTAGGGGACAAAGCCTATACCCAGTTCACGGCAGACATCCAGAACGCCATTGTTTTCAACATCCCGGTGCATGAGATGGTACTCACTCTGAATGGCTGTCAGGGGATGGACGGCGTGGGCCCTGCGAATTGTACCGGGAGTGACTTCGCACATGCCCCAGCGCCGCACCTTGCCTTCCTTGACCAGTTCGGAGATGGTTCCCGCTACATCTTCAACGGGAACCCTGGGATCAAAGCGGTGCTGGTAGAATAATTCAATAGCGTCCACCTTCAAACGGCGCAGCGACTCGTCGCAGTAGCGCCGGATGGTTTCCGGGCGGCTGTCCTGGCGGCCCGTCCCCTTTCCGTTAATAACTTCGTGCCCGAACTTGGTAGTGACGCTGATCTTCCCCCTGAAGGGGGAAAGAGCTTCCCCGGCCAGAAGTTCATTGCTCAGGGGGCCGTAGATGATGGCCGTATCAAAAAGAGTCACTCCGCGCTCCACGGCCTCATGAAGAAGCCGGATGCACTGCTCACGCGAGGGAGACTGGCTGCGGTTGTAGGTCATTCCCATGACTCCGAAGCCAAGGGGAGAAGCTTCCAAGGCACAGGAGCCCTTGCCAAGCGTCCGGTTCCGGGAGGCGGCAAAGCCGCCGTTTTCCGGAGAATCGGCACCCCCGCCCTCTGCCCGGGCAATGGCCGGAGAAATCAGCGCAGCCGTACCGAATAAGGCGGACATTTTGAGAAAGCGGCGGCGGCCGTCAGAATAGTGTTTATACATGCTCATTAAACGTTGATGGTTGAAATTTTGATATATCATCCGAGCATATGGGTTCCACCAACTGGAAGTCAACAAGGGAATACAGCAATTTATCTCAGGAAGCGCCTTGGAACAAAAAGCTGGCTCGGAAAACAAATATGCATCAGGAACGCATCTGACACTCCGCCTGCAACGGAGGCAAATACCCGCCTTCTTCTGCACCAGCGCCGCTCGGAACGGGACGCTTTCCTTTCCCCCTCGCACAACAAATTGCTGAGTGCCGGTAAGCGGACAATTTACAAACCTTGCTTGGTGCGTTCAAAAATAATGGAATCTTCACTTTTCCCGGCGGAGGATTCATCATCCGGCCCGGCTTTCTCCAACTCATCCCGGAACACCCGGAGCATCGGTCCGTGGTAAAAGCCCAGCTCCCGGCTGATTTTTTTCCGCAGATCCTCTCCTTCATAACTCCGTCCGTCATGCCGTAACAGTTTCAAACGTTGAAGCTGGAGGCGGATCAGGCTTTCTTTCACGGCATCGGAAATCTCGGGATTGTAAAAAAGAACTTCCAGGATGCCCTGCAGGCGGTCGCTTTCCCTTCGGGCCCAGGCATCTTTTCCTTCGCGTCGCAGGGCCCCAATATACCGTGCATGCAGCCGGACCATGCCGGAAATAACCTGCGGATCATTCGGCCAACGCCCGAGAAGCCTTTCGGAAAGATTCACCGTATCGGCAAGTTCCCTCTGGTTATGTTCCCGGAAATTCCTGGCATACCGGAGTTTCTTCAGCATCAGCTCTACCAGCGCCAGGCCGTATTCCGGCCGTTCCGGATGGGCGTCGGCAAGCTGGAGGAGCAGCACGGCTGCATTCGGTTCAATGCCGGGAATGCGCCTCTTCCGGAAAAGGCGGGGATTTCCGGCCAAAAGCTGTGCGTATTGAAAACGGTATTCAGGATGGTCAGGATCATCCTCCAACAATGTTTCCAACATTCCGAACGCCCGGGAACGCTCAACACTCTCCGGAGAACCGGACAAAGCCAGCAACGCGCGGACCGTTTCAAACCGATCCTCCGCCCGCTCCGACATCGCAAAGCGGTCGGCCACCTGCCGGAAAAGTTCCGTTGCCTCTTTATCTTTACCCTGTTTTTTCAAAGCCGTCGCCAACTGGTTGACGGGAAAAGCGTCTTTCCTGAATTTCATCATGTTGCGGAACGCTTCTTCCGCAAGAGCATAACTCCCGGTGCGCAGTGCGCATTCCCCGATGACGGCATTGGCCTCGCAAACCTTTGACTCCGGCAGATTTTTTCCTCTGGCGATCATCCTGTAATAGGGCAGCAAAGCTGAAAGCAGCTGCGTATTTTTCTGTGAAGGGGGCTGCTCCGCAATACGGGTGAACACTTGTGACAAAGCCGCATCGGCAACTGCGGCATTGTTTTCCGCCAGTTTCAGCGCAGACGCCGTCTGCAGATAACCGGCGCCCAACGCGACAACGAAAGCGGCTGCGCACAGGGCCGCAGCCAAAGACAATACGGCAACAGCCGGTTTACGTTTCATCCACAGCTGCAACCGCCTGGACGGAGACGGGGAGGAGGCCCCGACCGGTTCATGATTCAAAAAATGCAGCAAATCTTCAGAAAGTTCGTCCATGCTTCGATAACGCGACTCCGGACGGAAACTGACGCACTTGTTAATAATCGCGGCCAAGTCGGGTTCGCTGCACTTCAACGGCGGAACCGGTTCCCTGCAAATCCGTTCCATCAATTCTTCAGGAGCTAGCCCCGGAAACGGCGGGGATTTTGCAACAAGCTCATAAAGCGTCACCCCAAACGCATACTGATCGCTGGAAAAGGTATTGACTCCATGCACCAGCCGCTCCGGGGACATATACCGCAGCGTTCCGCTCTGAGCTCCTTCCTTCTCAATAACTTCATTTCTCCCCTGAAGCAGAAAAGCAAGTCCAAAATCGCTGACGTGTACTTCCCCCGCTTCATCCAGCAACAGGTTCGCCGGTTTGATATCGCGGTGCAGAATGCCGCAGCGGTGGGCGTACGCAATCGCCCTGGCGGCCTGGAGGCCAATACGGGCTATCTCATACGGATTACTGAATTCACATCCGTCCAGACTCTTGCCTTCTATCAACTCCATCGCATAATAACAACATCCCGGACGGCACGCGGCACTGAAAATTCTGACAATATTGGGATGATGAAGCCTGGCAATCACATGCGCCTCATGCTCAAACTGGATGCGTTGGGCGGCATCCTGCAGCAGCAACGGAGACAACAGCTTGACGGCCACTTTCCGGTTGAGGGACAATTGCAGCGCTTCAAATACCACCCCCATACCGCCGCTGCCTAGTCTCCGAATCAGCCGGTAATCGTCCCCCTCCAAATCGGGAAAATCGTGAACCGGAGGCATAATTCCCTGTTTTTTTTCAACGCTCCAATCTTCCATCTCCATCACAAGCGGAAGAAGTGCCAGCAACTCGGCAGCAAACTCCGGATGCGCCCCGGCAAAATCCTGAATATCGGGAACATTGCCGGAACGGCACTGATCCAGGAATTGTTCAACCAGATCTTCCAGAGAAATCTTCCCCTTCATGGCTGAAACTCGGTTAACTCCATCAGCAGCTTCCGAAGCCGCTGCAGCGCCCGCACATAGCGGATGCTTGCGGCTTTCGGCCCAATATGCAGGACTTCGGCACAATCCGCATTGGACATGTCGTCAAAATGGCGGAGTTCAAGAATCTGCCGATCGTTTTCGGGCAGCGCCTCGACCGCTTTCCGGAGCAATGTATAACGATCCGCCCTGACGGCACGGGTAAGAGGCCCGGTCACGGTATCTGCAAACCGGTTCCAATCCAACCGGGCAGCGGGCCCCACGCCGTCATCCGTCACATTCACTTCCCTGCAGGCGTCTCTCTTGAGGCATTGCAGATGCTTCCTTTCCATAGCCGTAAGGGTCTGGAACAGAATCGTCCGCAGTTTGAAATAGACAGGAATCTCCGGATTGTTTTCAAAAAAAGCCATTTTCCCGCAGGCTGCCAGCAGAGCCTCCTGAACCACATCTTCCGCCGAAACGCGCCGGGCAAGAACCGGATTCAAATTCCTCCGGGCCAGGGCAAGAAGCCTTCCCCGGTATTCAAGGAAATGGCTTCCCCAGGCATCCGGGCATGCTGTTTCTGCTTGCGTCATTGTACCGTGTCTTTTTTATCCTTTCTCATCTTCCGGGCAGATAGACATATCCCGCCGCACTCCTTCCTATCCGGCCGATTCCGGGATACGGCAGGTGCATTCCGGCGACCGGCTTCGAGGAAGAAGCCGCAAACTCATAAAAGCGCCGCCGGGCCTGAACCGCTCCGGACGGATTCATATCGTAAATCGTGCAAACCTCCGGACGCGGAATCTGGAGCGCGGCAGCATGAAGCAAATCTCCGACAATCAGCAGGGAATCAGTCTCAAAAACGGTATGCCCGGGTGTATGCCCGGAAGCGTCAAGAGCCTTGATGCCGGGCAGAACTTCTTCTCCAAACCGGAATGTTCTCACCCGGCTGCCGTAAGCATGCAACACCTTCCGGACCTGTTTTCCCTGTGGTCCGGCCGTACCATTTTGCCAAAATTCCCATTCCGGCATGGAAACATAGACGAGGGCTCTGGAAAAAACGGCTTCGCCATGTTTCCCAAGCAATCCTCCGATGTGGTCGCCGTGCATATGGGTGAGCAAAATGAAATCGACGCTCTCCGGAAAAACGCCGCTCTGTTCAAGTTTACGGAGCATCCCGCCCCGTTTTCCTCCGTTCCCTGCGTCCACCAGAATGATTTTTCCGTCGCCGCGTTTCAACAGGAAAACATTCACGGAAGAAGGAACCCTCCCGCCTCCGGTTAAGCGGAGGAACTCCTCTTCCGGCATACCCGGGAATAATTCGAACCGCATCGCTGAAAGAGCATCCTGAACAGCAATCACCTCAAAATTTCCAAACTGGAATGAACGATTTTCCGTCTCAGCCGCGATCACGATGCCGGAAATCATGGCGGCTCCGCACAACAACCATTTTACCATAAAACGCCTTTCTTCTCAATATGTTGACTTTTTAAGACATGATGGGCAATATATCAAAGCTGTACGGAAGTCAGATATGTTTCCGCACTACAGGTGATAAAACATCCTTATTGATGGGAAAACGCTGCCGGGCTGCAGGCCCGGCAGCAGATAAGATGGCGGCGACTATTTTTTACCGCCGTTTATCCTGCCTTTTTTCAGGCCGTGTTTCAAACCTTTCTTGAGGCCGTGTTTCAGGCCGTACTTCAACGCCTTCGGTTTCTTTTTCAGTATTTGAACAGAAAAGGAGGTTGTTGTTGATTCCGCCGCGTTGGCAGTAACCGTACCGGGAGCCAGACCGAATATTCCAATAATTGCAGGAATGATGAGCTTGTTCATGATAATCAATGAGGGTTGATATTTTTTCTGAAACGGTATCGTTTCACTTTTCAAGAATGCAGTTCCCTAGGGAAATCTACCAATTCGGCCGGAATTTCCATCAGGTCTGCCAGCCAGATTCTATTGCCTGTAAGAAACTGAAACGCATGGAATCCCCCTCAACCTTCGCGGACGACCCGGAAACCGACATCACTGAAAGCGAAAGAAGATTCCCTTCCTTCTCCTTTCCGCTCAGTCCTGCAGCTCGTCCGCGGCGAACGCCAGGAACCGCCCTTCACCGCCATGACCGTTTTACCGTGTGCCACGGCCTTGGAAACTTCAACTGGAGAAGAAGTCCATTCCCAGCAATTGCCCCACATATCAATCGCTCCGTAGGCGCCGGATGTCGCGGCATGGGCGTCCACGGGAGATGTCCCGTTTCTCTCGCCGCAATTAAAATCCGCATCCTTGGGCATATGCCCGGCGGCAAACTCCCACTCCTCTTCAGTCGGCAGGCGATAAACGGCTTTCCTATCCTGGAGCGACAACCATTGGCAATAGGCAGAAGCGTCGTCATAGGAAACATTCACCACGGGATGCCTCCCTTTGCCGGCAGGCATGGCGCCATTATCCCAATCCTTAGGAGCCTTCCTTCCCGTTGCCTTCAGGAATTGGGCATAATCCTCATTGGTAACCGGAGTATATGCAATTGATACATTCCAGGAAGCTCCGAGCACCGGCAAATACCCGCCATCTGCATTGCGGGCACCTGGTCTGAATCGCGGATCACTGAAACGCCGCATGCTTTGGTCGATGCGCGCTTCCCTGTTTTGAACCATTTCATCCACGATCTCCTGCATTTCCTGTATCTTGGACGCATGCCGAGCCGTTCGTTTCAATTCTTCAAGCTTCGCCTTTTTTCGGTCAAGGACCTTGTCGTAATTAATCCCGACCTGTTTCCTCAAAGCCGACCGATTAGCCTCGGACGGATTCCGGCGATAGGAAGCAATCAACCGTTTCGTTTCTTCATTCAACTGCGGCCTCTCTTTTTCGATAGTAGTGCTGAATCGGTGCAGTTTGGCCCCCTCGGTGCGGGCTGCGAATCCCGCACTGACCGTTGCGGCCGCACATACGGCGATAATGACTTTTTGCAAATTGATGCTCATCACTGTTCCTTCTGTTTATGATAACCGCCGCTCCTCTATGGAAGACGGAACGTTATCGTTTCACTTTTAAGAATGCTGCTCCTCCGGGAATTCTACATTCTTTTTCAACAAAGGTGCTGCCGGAGATGCGGCGGACCGGAACATTGGACTGTTTTTCAGACAACCAGACGGAAAAAAATAAAAGGGGCCGCACCGCCCGGGAATGGTAACGGAAAACGCCCCCGGGGAGGCTATAATGGAAACTGCCGGCAACAATCCGTTCCGCTCAGGGAAGACAAGCATGATAATCTCATGCCTGCTTCCTGTGAAAAGAGCCGGCTCCGGCCTTATTTTCAAATTTACCTCTGTTTTTTATGCAATGATGATTAAATCTATCTTCATCTCCGACAAGACACGCAGAAATTGTTTATATCCCAGTATCTTGAACATGGCTCCGGGCATTTTGAATGCGGGATGCCCCATGCAAATAGCCGTAATATGATATTCCCTGCACGTTGCGATGATCGCCTGGGGTATGTCTTCCGCACTCACCTGCTTCACCGTCCCTCCCAGTTCGGCCACCAGCTTGAAATGATTAAGCAAATGGCGCTGGGACGCCAGATTGATGCGGTCGGGGGACTCCCTTGGCGTCTGGACGTAAAGGGCGATAAACGACGTACTGTAACGCGAGGAAATCCGGTATGCTTTTCGGATGATGCGCCGGGGCGTCTGTTCATTGCTGCTGATGCAGGCCAGAATCTTTTCCCTTCTGGCGGAAGAAACTGCCGGGAATACTTCCGTTTCCACTTTTTTCTCCACTCGGAAAGCAACTTCCTTCAATGCCAGTTCACGCAGCTGAAGAATATTTTCCGTTCTGAAAAAATTATCCAGGGCAATCTGGATTTTTTCAGGCCGGTAAATCTTGCCGGCCTTGAGGCGGCCGATCAATTCCTCGGACGTCAGGTCGATATTCACCACTTCGTCCGCCTCCTGCAAAATCCTGTCGGGAACCCGTTCCTTCATCTCAATCCCCGTAATCTCCTTCACTTCGCCGCTCAGGCTTTCGATGTGCTGGATATTAATCGCGGAAATCACATTAATATTGGCGTCAAGCAGCTCCATCACGTCTTCCCATCTCTTGCGATGGCGGCTCCCTTCCACATTGGTATGAGCCAGTTCGTCAACAATAACCAACTCGGGCCGGGCTTGAAGAATCGCGTCCAGGTCCATTTCTTCAATCTCCCTGCCTTTGTAAAAAACCACTTTACGCGGGATGACGGGCACCCCCCGGAGCATGGCTTCAGTCCCGGGCCGCCCGTGGGTTTCAACGTAACCGATTCTGACATCAATGCCGTTATTCAGCAATTCATGGGCTTCCTGCAGCATGCGGTACGTCTTGCCTACTCCGGCCATCATACCAATGTAAATCTTGAACTTTCCCCTTCGAGAACGCCGTATCAGGTCAAGAAAGTGCTCTGCTCCGTTACTTCCGTCAATCATATTAAATTCACCCGGCTCCTGCGGTTAAAAACATCTTGTTGATTTTACAGAATCTTTTGAAAATGAAAATCAATTGCGGGCGTTACCATGACATGAAGCCCGCAATTGATTTCATTTTTTCAAAGCGGCAATTTATCACCAAATCCGGAATCGCCATTGCCGCCCTAAACAATCAGGAAATTAATGCTTCCCTGAAGGATCAGCCTTCTCAAGAGCAATATTCAACTTAAGCACATTGACCTTCTCCGTGCCAAACATGCCCAGCAGCGGTTTTTCCACGGCCTGATCGACAAGAGACCTCACCGCCCCCTCCTCCATGCCGCGGGCCTTGGCAACGCGCTTCACCTGCACATAGGCGCTCTCCGAAGTGATATGCGGATCCAGGCCGGAAGCGCTGGCCGTAACCATTTCGGAAGGGACATCCTTCCGTTCCAAATAAGGATGTTTCTTCAAGAACGAATCTATCCGAATATTCACGTCGGCCAGATATTCTTCGTTGGTCGGCCCCTTATTGCTGCCGGATGAACTGGACGCGTCATAACCGTCGCCCGCATGGGACGGACGGCCCCAGAAATAAATATCCTTCGTGAATTGCTGCCCGACATTGGCGGCGCCTACCACGCGCCCGTTCAAAACCAGGGTTTCCGCATTTCCTCCGCCAGGGCCGGCAATCAATCCGAATATCCACAGCACCAGGATGTAGCATATGGAGAAAAAGACGCAAAAGACAAGTGTAAGACGCAATGATTTCACTAAATTTCTCATAACAATATATTTATTTCAGTTAAAAAAACAGGCCGACAGCCATATCAATCAGTTTGATTCCGATGAAGGGAGCAATCAGACCGCCCACTCCGTAAATCAGGATGTTGCGAAGCAGCAGAGCGCTGGCACCAATGGGCTTGTACGCCACGCCCCTCAAGGCCAGAGGAATCAGGATGGGGATAATGATTGCATTGAAAATAATCGCAGACAAGATGGCACTTTCCGGACTATGCAGATGCATGATATTCAGCGCAGCAAGTTCTGGAATCGCAATCATGAACAGCGCAGGCACAATCGCGAAGTACTTGGCGACGTCATTGGCAATGGAAAACGTCGTCAACGTGCCGCGCGTCATCAGCAGCTGCTTGCCTATTTCTACAACCTCAATCAATTTGGTGGGGTCATTATCAAGGTCAACCATATTGCCGGCCTCCTTGGCGGCCTGGGTTCCGCTGTTCATGGCTACGCCGACATCGGCCTGCGCCAGAGCCGGGGCGTCATTCGTCCCGTCCCCCATCATGGCAACCAGTTTGCCGGAAGCCTGCTCCTTCCTGATATAACTCAACTTATCTTCGGGCTTGGCTTCCGCGATGAAATCATCAACGCCTGCTTTTTCAGCGATATACCTGGCCGTACTCGGATTATCCCCCGTCACCATTACCGTCTTTACTCCCATCTTGCGCAGGCGTTCGAAGCGCTCTTCTATGCCCGGCTTGATGATATCCTGCAATTCAATAACGCCGACAACCTTCCTGTTGATGCAGACGACAAGAGGGGTGCCGCCATTGCCCGCCACTCTTTCAATGATTTCCTCGGCTTCTTTGGGAAATGGATTTCCCGCTTCCTCGGCAATCTTGCGGATGGTGTCAAAAGCCCCTTTCCGGATTTCGGTTCCATCGCTCAGATTAATGCCCGAACACTTCGTCTCCGCCGTGAACTGAATCATGCGGGCCCCCTCCGTATGAAGGTTGCGCATATGGACGCCGTATTCATGTCCAAGCTCGATAATCGATTTCCCTTCCGGAGTATCGTCTGAAACGGAAGACATCAGACAGGCTTCAACAAAAGCCTGCTTGTCAAAATCCTGGACAGGGAAAAATCCCGTCGCTTTCCGATTGCCAATCGTAATCGTACCTGTTTTATCAAGCAGGAGGGTGCTGATGTCCCCGGCCGTCTCCACAGCCTTCCCTGACTTCGTAATAACATTGGCCCTCAAGGCACGATTCATTCCGGCAATGCCGATCGCAGAAAGCAATCCGCCGATAGTCGTAGGAATGAGACATACGAACAGGGAAATCAGGGCGGCAATGCTGATTTCCGTTCCGGAATAATCGGCTGCCGGCTTCAAGGTAATGCAGACGACAAGGAAAACCAGGGTAAAGACAGCCAACAAAATGGTTAACGCTATCTCGTTAGGGGTTTTCTGCCGGGAAGCGCCTTCAACCAGAGCAATCATCTTATCAAGGAAACTCTCTCCGGGACGCGCGGTGACAAGCACCTTGATACGGTCTGACAGAACTTTGGTGCCGCCCGTCACGGAACTCTTATCCCCGCCGGACTCACGGATAACCGGAGCGGATTCCCCCGTAATAGCGCTTTCGTCAATGGAAGCCAGCCCTTCGACAACCTCCCCGTCGGCGGGAATGATATCTCCCGCGACACATTCGAAATAATCCCCTTTTTTCAACTGGGAACTATTGATGACGGTAACCGTGCCATCGACAATCAACTTGGCCGGCGTTTCCTCACGCGTCCTGCGCAGGCTGTCGGCCTGCGCCTTTCCCCGGGCCTCGGCAATCGCTTCGGCAAAATTGGCGAACAGAAGGGTGAGGAACAAAATGACGAAAACGAGGAAATTATAAAGGAAATCCCCTTGTCCGTCGCTGAAGAGGGAATAAACGGTTACCAGAAGCATGATCATCGTGGCGATTTCCACGGTAAACATGATCGGGTTCCTCATCATCATTCCCGGATGAAGCTTGATCAATGACTGCTTCAAGCTTTCCCGTACCTGTTCCCTTTGGAACAGGGAAGTATTATTGGAATTTTTCATATCGTAGATTTCTTTTTCAATTCCAGAAACTGGAACGGAAATATGTAAATATGTTATTGGTGGTAAACGTATTCTACCCTAAATTTACAAACTCAGATGTTCGGCAATGGTGCTTAAGGCATGGACAGGGAAGAAGGACAAAGCCGCAACAATGAAAATCACGGCAAAAGTCATGGCGCTGAACGTTACGGAATCCGTCTTCAACGTTCCGGACGTCTCGGGAATATACTTCTTGCCCGCCAGAAGCCCGGCGATGGCAACCTGGCCGATGATCGGGATGAAACGGCTCAGAATGAGGACAATGCCGCATGAGTAATTCCAGAACCAGGTATTATCGGCCAGCCCTTCAAACCCGGAACCGTTATTGGCAGCGCTTGAAGTATACTCGTAAAGGAATTCACTCAATCCATGAAAGCCGGGATTATTGACCCACCCTCCTTCGCCTTCCACAAACGACGGCGCGTAAACAAACAGATAACAAGCCAGAGCCGTTCCGACGAGAATCACAAACGGGTGGAGCAACGCCACAATGGAAGCGATTTTCATTTCACGGGCTTCTACTTTCTTGCACAGGAATTCGGGGGTTCTTCCCACCATCAGACCGCTGATGAACACGGCTATAATCATGAAGGCGAAATAATTCATCCACCCTACCCCGACGCCGCCAAACCACGTATTAATCTGCATGTTCAACATCTGAATCATGCCTGAAAGAGGCATGGTGGAATCATGCATCCCGTTGACGGACCCATTTGACGTAACTGTCGTAACGACGCTCCACAAAGCTGTAGCCGCGGATCCGAGCCGGATTTCCTTACCTTCCATAGCCCCGCTTTCCTGGACGATGCCCATCTCTTCTATGCGGGGATTGCCGTTCATCTCCTGATACACGTTAATGCAAACGCCAATTAAAAAGGCAAGCAACATCACGCCATAAATACTGTATCCCAGTTTCTTGCGCTTGAGATAAAAACCAAAGGCCAAAACCATCGCCATCGGAATAATCAGGATGGACCAGCATTCGACCATGTTGGAAAGGTAAGTCGGATTTTCCAGCGGATGGGATGAATTAACGCCGAAATAACCGCCGCCATTCGTTCCCAGCTGTTTAATGGGCACAACAGCCGCGGCAGGCCCTTGGGAAATGGTTTGTTCCACTCCCTCAAGGGTTGTCACTTCCATCTTACCGTCAAACCCCATCGGCGTACCCTGAGTAATCAGGATGAATCCGACCACCAGAGAAAGAGGCAGCAAAATGCGGGTAGAACTCAACACGAGGTAATCCCAGAAGTTTCCAATCGTTTTAGTTGTCTTCTTACTGAGAGCGTTCATGATCCCTGCCATTGCGGCCATGCCGGTAGCTGCCGTAATAAATTGGAACAGCATAATCACGAACAACTGCGTAAAATAGGTCAAACCGCTCTCCCCGCTGTAATGCTGGAGGTTGCAATTCACCATGAATGAAATGCATGTATTGAACGCCTGGTGGCACGTCTGTCCGACGTTGCCGTCCGGATTGAGGGGCAGGTACCCCTGGCTGACCAGAAGAACCATCCCCCATACGAACCAGAACAGATTTACGGTCAATAAAGCCCGCAGGAACTGCTTCCAGTTCATTTCTTCCTCCGGATTAATCCCGGACAGGCGGAACATCAGCCTTTCAACAGGCTTCATGAAATCAAGCCATGTTTTCTCCTTCTTGTAAACCTTGGCAATATATTTCCCCAGAGGATAGCTCAAAGCCACCATAAGAACGATTTGCGCAATAACACCTAGAATTTCTGTTTTCATCATCTTGCTGGTTAAAATTTTTCCGGTTTGATCAAGACATACATCAAATAACCGAACACAATTAAGCTAATCACAAATAATAATGTATACATAGACAGGCACAGTTTTAGATTTTTTCAAACCAGTCGACGCATTTGAAAAAGAGCCAAAAACAGAATATTCCGCTCAATAGACAAAAGATAAAACCCAACAATGATTCCATCATGATATTTTATGAAATTTAAATTCAAACCATTCCAACATATATGGAAACAAAAATATTATTCTATGCCGTTTTTCTTTTTTATCTGAAAAAATTTCACGGAAAAACCGCTATGGCAGATACGGAGTCCCGGAACGGACCGGCGATGTTTAATATAATGTAAAAACATTGCCTCAATATATCCGGAAATTCCATTCTGGGTAGTTAACTTCCTTCTTCTTCTTGTTAAGAAAAAATTAATTCTTCCGGCTGCGCTCCCGCTTTCCGTTCTTCCCGGAAGGCGGATAACGGCAAGTCTTTCTCAACCCGTTTACACAAAAACTGCACCCGGAACATACCGGATGCAGCTTGAATCCCATACAGAATTCCAAAAGACTTCCTCAACAAAATTTGCAGAACTCACTCTGCATGAATACCCATCTCTTTCCAATCCCCGTTGACAAATTTCCAACAGGAATGAGGCTGTTCCAAAGATATCAAACGAATTGATACCGATGAACACTGTGATAGACCAGCCCCAGTTCGCCATCCATGTATTCGCTCGAGAAGCGGAATTTGTTCTCTTCCGCCATGTTGCCTTCCGACGTGATCAGACCTCCGTACGGCCGGTATTCATACAGGGCGCGGCGTCCGCGCGCTTCCCCGAAGAGGGAGGTGATGTTTTTCATCGCGTCGTGCATGCAGTAGAGATGCTCTTTCTCCTGCGTCCCGTCTACTTCCCAGCGCGTCATGGACAGGACGCGCGTGGCCTCAGGTTCCGAGGGGTCCCAGATGTAACTGCGCACAACTACCGGCGTTTCCCCGGTCAAGTCGCACTCCGCCACCTGCAGGTAGTCACGGTAGAGGTAGCGCGCGTGGAAGTTCGCTGTCTCTCCGGACATCACTTACTAGTCAATCAATTTTTTTAATCTCTGATTGTTATAATACGCAAAAATTAGTTAGTGATAACTGAAATTTCTTCAAGAATTACCGGATATGATATAATTATGAAAGTGATAGAAAGAACAAGAGCTAAAATATTCATCAAAATTTTATGTCTCTTTAATATAAGTGAAATACTCATAAAAAAACATAAAATGTTTAAAATTACCGATAAGATCAGTATCATTCGTGCTATCCAATCATACCATAAACTTGAATCTAAAGATATAGACAACAACAACGCGAAAATTATAAATGCTATAATCAGAAGATACCCTGATATTGTTAAAATTAATGGCTTCATTTTTATATTTTTTAATCAGACTATCATATTTTAATATTCATAATGTCAATAAACAACCATTATCCATGATAAAAATCTTATCACTTGCATGATCTAATGATACTTCCTGTTTTAGATATTAGCATTATTACTTGTTGTTTGTTTCCCAAATACTACCTTGATTGTAAATATAGTCAAGTTATAAAGGTTATAATAGTATTTGAGACCTATATACTTAAAATCATTTACCATATTTTCTTTCTAATAAATACTAAGAGTGAAAGTAATTTGCAATTACTTTCACTCTTAGTATTCAGACTATCTAAATTCTATGCACTGATTTTAAAAACTCATATATTCAACTAACAAAAAATTCTTGCAGAGCCGCTACTGTATATCTTTTCGATTGACTATCGGGGGGCGTTCTTTAGGAACAAAATTTTTATAGTATGAAAAAATTAATTTATTGAAAGGAGTAGATAAATACTGACCTCCAGAATCTATCTTTAATCCATTTTTCTTTTTAGATAACATGATATAATGATAAAAACCCAATAATACTTTTTTTCTATATATATATATATCTTTAGCTAAATATTTAGAAACTCCCTGAGTTTCCATTTTTCCAAGATACGAAAAACCTTCCTGGGCAAGCTGTTCATGATGATGTTCTAATGTATTTCCTCGATAATTTTCTGGCAAATAATAAAAATTATTTAACTTTCCGACAAGAAAAAAAATACCAAATATAATTATCACAAATGAAACAATTGGAAAAACTATGATCTTTATCGTTATAATCGCAGATTCCTTATCTATATTTTTCTCTTTTATTTTTATTATTCTTTTCATTACATTATAACAGAATTTTTTGAAATTAAATCTGAAAATTTAGAAAACTATTATTTAGAAACCATATAATCAGTTTTATCTTTGACGTCATATATAGCACTCCTAAAAATTTCCCCATACTCTCACAAATAGGGGGGTATTTTTATCTTTTAGCAAAATTTCCTCATTACAGCCACAATTAATTATTACTGCATATTGCATAAAACTTCCTCGTTGAAAGATATCTTGTCGGATGTCTTCACTGGTAATAGAAATGTCAGTATGGGGACTCCATAAGTAGTAAATGCTTCACTTTCCGTCAAGCGGATTGAAATGTCGGTAGTTGTAGTAGACCAGTCCCAGTTCATCGTCTACGTTTTTGATCAAGAAGTGGAACCTGTTCTCTTCCTCTCTTTCGAGGTAGATCCAGAAGAAGGTTTTTCATGCCTTCCGCCGTGAGGGTAGAAAGGCGGCCTTTCCCTTCATAGGACAGGTGCGTCTGCTGGACGCGGCGGCCGTCCGCGCTTAATTCGTACCCCGCCTGACGGCCAAGCCCGTCTAGCACTCGGAGACCTGCCAGGCGATGCCGTTTGCCTCAAGGCTGTCGGTTTCCGGTTCTCCGTAGGGATTGTAGGCGAAGGTTCGCGTTCCGACAGCATCAGTGATTTGCGTCAATTGACCGAGGCGGATCGTAGGCGAAGCTCTGGCCGGGCGTGGCGTCCGAATAGCTGATTCCCACCAGCAAATTCCGGTGGATAAGGCAAGATGAATGTTTGCTCATCCTCATATAGCAAATGTTCCTCCAGCTTATGCCGGAAGGAACATTGTATAAATAACAAGGAATTTTTACTCTATGATAATTAATAAAGTTTTTTATTAATTATCAACCCAGAAAATCAAATTATTACCAAATATAGAAAGAGTTAATTTATAGGCCCTTCTATACTTTTCAATTCCAATATATTTTTTTTGAAATCAAAATCAAATATTCCTTTAAATTCTAAATAAATAATATCAGAAGGATCGGAAAATTCTTTAGAAGAACACTCTATCGAATAATCAGATACTAGTTGCCCATTTTTCAATTTAAGCAATGTTCCATTTACAAAACGAATAGGATAATATTTCATATTTCGACATTTATCCATGAACAATTCATAATTATTTTTTTCAGTTGCAGGAATAAACTCCCATTGATTATTTTTTCTTGTAACAACAAAAACAACCGATTCTCTTTTAATAGAACATACTAGAATAAGTCTATTTTTGTATTCAATAATGTATGGAGAATCTATATATTCTCCTGGAATATCTTTTTCTAGGCCATGAATTTTAACATAATATTTTTTCCATATTGAACCACTAGATGATTTTTCTAATATTTGAACATCATCAACAATGGCACTATCATGATTTTTATTAGGTTCTACAACCGTTTTAAGATTATATTGACAATTTGACGCACTAAAAAACAACACTAAAGATACTATACATAATTTCATATGATTATTATATTCGTTGTGACAATTTTCCCTCCATTATATTGTACCCCAATGTAATCTGGCATCCAAACACAAAAGGCCTGCAATTAAATAATTGCTGGCCTTTTTAAATTTATTAAATCATATTAGCAAAAAACTGCGCATCAATATATTTATTTTTCAAATAAACCCTGTTTAAATGCACCAATTAAAAACGCTGTTTTCTTTAGACGATCATATTTATACAACATATAATCCTTACCACCTTCTTCATCATTACTTAGATGAATTACATATAAATTTAATTTTTCATCTAATATGAATAATCTTTTTCCAAATTCACCATCTCCGTTTATGAATAGATATGATATTTTTTCTTCCTGATCTACCCAAAATTTACCTTGCTCAATCCTTTTTTGAAATGATTCTCTATTTTCTTCATAGAAAAGATTTGGCGGTAATTCCATAATCTCCTTCAATATCAATGTTTTATCTTTGATATTGGAATTAGATATAGAAGCAGCATATATAATAAAAATTAACAAAAATTTCATGTTATTGATTATTTATTTTCCCTTTTTCCGCATTCTTCATCTATCTTAAACGCATTAGGTGTAACAGAAACGGTACTTGGATTCAGAGGAGGCAATTGCTGTAAGCATTGCTACAGCAACTTTATTCGGTATTGTCGAGACATCCTGATATCGATAGAAGTTTTCACTAGCTCCTGGTTGCCGTCGTCATACATTTTTCGCGTTCCAACCTCATGGCCCCATGGCAAGTCCATCAGGTCTGAATCATCCCCGTGGCCGTGCAAGCTCCAGGACTATCGCCGTGACGCTTGGAACATAAGAAGTCGTTCTTTTGGACTCTTTCCGTATTTTCAGCATACTCCGTTCATTCCACCGAAGTCAAGCCGCATTCGTCAACGATGACCGCTTTTGTTTCCAGAACTCCGGAGAGTTCGGATAGGAGCTGCTTCCGTACGGAGACAAGCGGCTGTCCCCTCTAGCATTGTAGAGCAGTAAATTGGAACGAAGACAGGTACTAAAATAAATATCTAAAAAGACACGACTATTTTCGTATCATCAAAAAAATCCTCACAAAATTAACTTGTGAGGATTTTTTCTGTATTAGAGTTTGATTAATTATTTTTCACGAAAACGTGAAATAACAAAAAAGTCTCCGTGTAAAGTTCTCACAACATTAGTACGAAAAATATAGTTATTTTTTCTCCAATCGCTAAAAAAAGCATACTGAGCTTGCTATATTTTCATTTTTTTCTTATGCATTGTAGATTCAATATATCTTATTTCATCTTCCAGAGGAAATCTCGTTTTCATTTCTACCGGCATCTTGACTGAAACAGGAGAATATAAAGTCCAAGAATAATGTTCGTAACTTATATCTCTCATCTTTCCTCCTCCATCGCTTGCATAAAGAACTATGCTACTGGACGTCAAATCAATTCCAAGATGTTCATTTAATTTACAGATATCCCATGATTCTAGTTCAGAGCTGCACCCTGTTATTAAAAAAATATAAAAAGCAAAAAAAGTTCTATATAATATTTTCACGGAATTATTTACTTTAGTCTTATTCCGTTGATCTTCCCAATTTTTTATCGGGTTAATTTACTGAATATCAATAGTTAAAATAATAGCAAATGTTCCTTCCGGCTTATGCCGGAAGGAACATGGTATAAATAACAAAAATATTAATGAGGAACAGGATAGGGTACTTTTACTTCATAATAATTAACAAGTTTCCCTTCTTCATTAAATTTAAATTCAAGAAATTTTAACCATTCATCACCAGGATACTCCGGATCGCTCTTGTCACAACGATAACCCAACCTATCTATGACGGGAGGATTATTTCTTCCTACTATCCCAACTCCTAAAATATCTATTACTTCTTGTTGAGTTGTTGTCCCAATAACAAAAGACTTGGCTATTGTTTTCTTTTCTTTCCAGGAATATTTTTTAAGAGGGTATTTTTTACATAACTCTTCCGGTGGGCACCTATATAAACCATTCCTGTTTGTTTTAACGGAATGATTATTTAAATCGGATTGATACAAATCAACATCTTCCGAGCAGGAGCAAAGCAATGCGCTACATAGAAAAACAACATTTTTTGATATCATCATATTTTACGGAATTATTTTTTTATCTTGTTGAAACAGATCCCTTCGCTTCCTGTTCCCATTCATTGGCAAATAGAATGCTTATTATGAAATTTGTCTAGAGTTATTATAGAAAATAAAAATAGTGTCGCAAGAGTATTCTGCATCATTCCAATATTTTACAAGTTCCCGTTGAATGTTTCCCACACTTTTGATGAATAATAATCATCTTCCTTTATGTCCTGAGTTTTTGGGGCATTAGAATAACCATAGACTTTCAAAGCCTTTTTACAGAATGAACGAAAGTTTCTATCCATGTATTGCTAGGTGAATGTCTGGGGCGCGCTCCCCTGCAGGAACCCGGCCGTGGCAATGCGGCCGCCTTCCCTGTAGCCGAAGTTTACTATGTTTATTTCAAAAAATAAAAACCTCTCCCACCACTAGGACAGGAGAGGTTTGAATTTAATTATTTGTTTTATCAATTCATTAAAATTTTATTAAAACACAAACAATAAAAGAAGAGACTTGAACGAATATTATACAACATCAAAAAAAACCATTCTTTTATTTATAAAATTAATTTTGAGCCATCCCAATATAGATAGCGCATAGCCACACGTATAATAAAATAACAAAAATTGACTTAAATGATAAATTACCTTTCCTGTAATTTTTATATAAATTCTTTATGTACTCAATAAATCCTGCAAATCCACTTCCAAGAAGGATTGAACAAAAAATCACATATATGATATGCTGCAAAAAATATTCACCCCCGTTCCATAATATTATGACAATAAAATCAATTAAAGAACATACAAGTATTTTTACCAACGGGAATTTCCCGATGTACACAAGATAAAATGTGAACCAAATAAAATTTGTCAATAAAGTCAAAACAATAAACAATATTTCTTTCATCATTCTTTATACTTTCTATATGTTCCAGAAATATTTCCTCTCACGTTAAAAGGAGCAGCATAACCGTATTTTTCTAAGGCGGCAAAACGCGTTTGCAGCCAACTATTATGATCGAAATCATAAATATCGCTAATATATGCAGTATAATCTACGGAACAATCTGAATTTACTGTAGCAGTCATCGTCATGTAATATCTTCCTAAAATATAATTTCCTTCACTGGATCTTGTTTGAAGAAGTTGCCAGGAATCCAGATATAATTTTTTCTCAAAACATTTATGTTCTATCGCATACGATATAGCCAATCTTGCCAATAAATTAATATTATCTTGGAGACCATCTGATTCGCCACTCTCGAGATCTATAATATATTGAGGATCTATTTTATACTCGCCACCTGTCTTTGAAAGATATTTAATGAACATTTCATACGCCAAAGAAGAATCAACCCTTGTTCCTATTAAAGCAGCATAGACCTCCGGATATCCAAGAGTGATATTCCCTATTCTCCAAAAATCAATACTATACTTATATTTAGGAAGATCAGGATGCGGATCAGGAGCTATCTTTTTTGCCCCCCATGAAATTAGCCCAACATAATCTTTTAAAAAGATAAGTTGATTTTTAACATATGCGAACAAATTCCAACCGCCCTGTTCCTCGATGGGATCGCGGCTGATCCACCTTCCGTCAAGCGGATTGAGATGCCGGTAGTTGTAGTAGACCAGCCCCAGTTCCTCATCGTTGTATTCGCTGCTCCACTGGATGGGCTGGGTGACGTCCCCTTCGGCGGCGGCTTCTCCGTAAGGCGTGTAGGTGTAGACCGTCCGCAAGTAACCGGCTTTCCCGAAGATTTCCGTGACATTCTGGGTCAGATCCCACCCGTAGGCGTACCAGGTGCCGTCTTTGCGGATGGCCAGCGGGCGCGTAGCCTCAGGCTGCGTCGGGTCCCAGAACAGGAACCATCGGAAGACTCCGCTGACGGCATCTATGGCGGCTATTTGCAGGTAGCCACGGTACATGTAGCGCAGGTAGCTGCTCACCGTCCCGTTGACGCTCACTTTGCGGGTGTGCCGCCTTCCCATGTAGTCGTAGGTGCATTCCACCACGGTTTTGGCGCTTTCATTGACGAAGCGCACCGGACGGTTTTCCGCGTTGTAGGCGACTTGCCAGATGCCGGTGGATGTCCTGATCAATGTCTGATTGCCGTCCGCGTCGTGAACCGGTTCAAAGACGCTTTCTTCTCCGCGCTCGATGGCGGTGTATTGGTTGAGCGGGCCGGTTGTGTAGGCGGTCGCTTCTTCCGCGTCTTCCCGCGCGGTTTTCCGGTTGCCGATGTTGTCGTAACTGTAGCCGTATGTCTTGCCGCTGACGGCGGCGGTGGTCAGTTCGCTCCGGCTGTTGCAGGCAAAGCTGTCGTTGACGGTATTCCCCTGGCGGGCCGTGCGCCGCGTGACGGGCCTTGCCAGGCTGTCGTAAGCGTATTCCCTCGTTACGGCTGCACATTTCCGGCGGTGTCCGTCATACTGACAACTCGACCGACTAGGTCGGTTCGAGTCGTGACAGTGTTGTCGTGGCCTATTCTAAATAATTTCAAAAAAACTCCTTCCAATATGATTTTGGAAGGAGTTTTTAATAAAAATAAGTGAATTATATTTAAAATTTATTATAATGAAAATCATCAAATAAAAAAGAACTAAACATTATTCATATTCGTTTAGCTTCTACCGATCTCGAATAAATTAATCTCACTTCTTTCGCATGAGAATCGAATAATATTACTATTTCTCTAATCTTATTACTGTAATCATATCCTTTCACAATCATCTTGATATTAAAACTATCTATATCATAGACTGAAATAATCTTACGAAAACTGCGATTTTGAGTTGGTGGAATATCCCCAAAATCAGACCAAAGGGCTATTGATAAATTAGTATCGTCGCGGCTTATATTCATATACTCTAAACCATCTGTTGTCTGCCATGTCCCGTAAATCCATTTCGGCATTTTGGAAGCGTTAAAATCAACGATATATTTATGAGATTGGTTAATTTGTACTGGAAATGTCTTTTTATAAATATCACAATCCGAAAAATCTACTATAAGAGTTTCATTTTTTAAATGTTGAAAAATTGATAATTTAATATTTGTCCAACTGCTACGCATCCAAAAAGACAAGTATTCATCACTTAATTTAATTGGAATTAACACACATTTTTCATCTCTTAATATATCAAATATATCAATACTAATTGATTTTCTGTTTCTTTTTATTTCAAGACAATAATCTAGAAAAATAGAAAAATTCCACTTGCCAAGATACTTTTCCCACAATTCAGGACAAATATTAATCTTCATATTAACTAATTATGTTTATTTTTCCAAAATTCATCGAAACCATTTGGCTTTGGTTTTGATATAGTTTTCCCATTAGGATCTTTCATGAGGACTCTATCAGGGTTATTAGGATCAGGTTTCATTTTTTTAAATTCGTTGGGAGTTCCTGCCGGAGATCCGGCAAGATTTAAAACAAAGTTTTCTAACGCAATTTTTGAGAGGAGTTCTTATAAGGAAAAACGAATTTCGCCCACCTTCAATAATTAAATATAAATTTTAAATAATAGTTATATTTTTTCACCAATTTATAAAATTTCAGCCTATAATTAATTTTTCAATAAATCTAGATATTGATAAAATCAATTGAAAAAATCTAATCATTTTACATGTACTAAAAAATTAAAAATCGATAATAGCCAAGACAATTATTTGTATACAAGTCATTTAATTACCCTCCAAAAAAAAACGGTCCGCAATATAAATTTGCGGACCGTTTTTAATTAAAGAAATATTGAAAATATGTTATTTATTTTTATAATATGTCTCATATATCACACAAAATACTTAACAACAAATAAATAGGCATTTGATTTTATTTTACCCTATTAGCATAATAAGGGTTCACAAGACGGAAACGCTTCCATTTAAAGTCATCAGGATCTCCAACTGTAAACCAAACTTCTAATTCTTTCTTCTTTACTAGTTTACCTCCTTGTCCATATTCTCCACCATCACGGCTAAACCAAATTTCTAAAAAACTACCTTTTGATTCATCTAAAACAAGTTTCCAAGTACCAGCTTTAGGAATTTGTTCCTCTTCACTACCAGCAATATCTTTAATAGATAAATTATTGAATTCTACTTTCCCATTCTCTTTCAAAATAAATGACTTTTTATGAGAATCATCATCCAACAATTTCCATTCACCTAAACATTGATTGGAATTTTTTATTTTTCCTTGATCACACGAAGTCAAAAAAATAAGAAAAAATAGAAAATATATATAAATAGTTTTATTAATCATTTTGATGAACAATCAGAAGATAATTTTAATTTTTCTTTAAGAGTTACAGTCTGTGTTGTTGGCGAACCTGGCCCAGTCGAAAACAATTGATTAATTAGAGGAGCGAAATTTGTTTGCCACCAACTTGTGTAACCCAATATAGGAGGACGTAGAGCAGAAGCTGCATGTGAACGATTATTTAAAACAATTAGCAAATCGGCAGTATTTTTGCAACAATCAATATTACTGACTGTGAATACAGCTGAATAAGATCCAGTAAAAGTTACTGCCAAATTTCCGAATTGTCCAAAAGTAATTACATTAGAATAATCGCCAAGATAGTTAATTACACCTTCCACTCCCCCAAGATTATAATTAGATTGAGACCTTGGATGCGTATATGGTCCTACATATGAGCAATCATTTTTACATTTTTCAGTTATTATTTTTTCTATTTCTTTAATATTTTTTTGAATATGGTCATGGCTTCTCATTCGTTCTGCAAAATCGTCATTATCCTTAAAATCTCGATGCCTAGGGCCAACTCCAGTTAACCACTCAATGCCAAGTTGAAATGGTGTCACTTCATTATTTGAAGGTGGTGTATAGTTTAGTCTAAAAGGGTTACCTTGAACACTCCCCTGGCCTCGGCTTGGATTATATCCAGGAACTCCTGTTGCAGAATGTATAGGAAGCACACATTGTAGTCCACACCAGTCAAGATATTCGTTCGTATTATTTCGACTCATCCCAAACAAATTCCAACCACCTTCTTCCTCGATGGGATCGCGGCTGATCCACCTGCCGTCAAGCGGATTGAGATGCCGGTAGTTGTAGTAGACCAGCCCAAGTTCGTCGTCCATGTATTCGCTCGAGAAGCGGAATTTGTTCTCTTCCGCCATGTTGCCTTCCGACGTGATCAGACCTCCGTACGGCCGGTATTCATACAGCGCGCGGCGTCCGCGCGCTTCCCCGAAGAGGGAGGTGACGTTTTTCATCGCGTCGTGCATGCAGTAGAGATGCTCTTTCTCCTGCGTCCCGTTCGCTTCCCAGCGCGTCATGGACAGGACGCGCGTGGCCTCAGGTTCCGAGGGGTCCCAGATGTAACTGCGCACAACTACCGGCGTTTCCCCGGTCAAGTCGCACTCCGCCACCTGCAGGTAGTCACGGTAGAGGTAGCGCGCGTGGAAGCCCGTTGTCCCTCCAACCGTCACTTTTTTCTCGAATCTCCTGCCCATGGAGTCGTAGGCGCATTCCACGGTTGTCCCTCTGTCTTCGCTTTCGAATTTCACGGGCCGGTTTTCCGCGTTGTAGGTGACTTCCCAGATGCCCGTGGATGTTTTTATCAGCGTCTGGTTGCCGTCGGCGTCGTATTGGGGTGTAAAGGCTTCCCCTCCATTTCTGACGATGCCCGCATACCGGTTGAGTTCATCGGTTTCATAGTCCGTGGTGCTGCCGAATTCGAAGGCTTCCTTCCGGTTGCCGATGTTGTCGTACTGATAGCCGAAGCGGCCGCCGGGCCTGAGCTGGTCTCCGACCAGTTCGCCACGGCTGTTGTAGGTGAACAAACGCGTCGTTTTGGGCGCCGCCGTGTTCCACGTGTCCCTGCGCCGTGCAGGACGGCCCAGCGCGTCGTAGTCGTATTCGTGCCTTGCCGGCGGGTTGGCGCTTCCGGGCCTCTGGTAGTCGATGACGGAGAGGAGGTCGCGGCTGTCTTCATAGGTGTTGACCCGGGTCATGCCGTTGGGGTAGGCGAGTTGTTCCACAAACCCTCCCTGTTCGGAGTAGGTCCAGGAGAAGGGTTCTTCCATGCCTTCCGCCGTGAGGGTGGAGAGGCGGCCTTTCCCGTCATAGGACAGGTGCGTCTGCTGGACGCGGCGGCCGTCCGCGCTTAATTCGTACCCCGCCTGACGGCCGAGCCCGTCATAGCGCTCGGAGACCTGCCAGGCGATGCCGTTTGCCGCAAGGCTGTCGGTTTCCGATTCTCCGTAGAGATTGTAGGCGAAGGTTCGCGTTCCGGCAGCATCAGTGATTTGCGTCAATTGACCGAGGTGATCGTAGACGAAGCTCTGGCCGGGCGTGGCGTCCGAGTAGCTGATTCCCACCAGAAAATTCCGGTGGATAAGGCAGGATGAATGTTTGCTCATCCTCATATAACAAATGTTCCTTCCGGCTTATGCCGGAAGGAACATGGTATAAATAACAAAAATATTAATGAGGAACAGGATAGGGTACTTTTACTTCATAATAATTAACAAGCTTCCCCTCTTCATTAAAGTTAAATTCAAGAAATTTTAACCATTCGTCACCAGGATACTCCGGATCGCTCTTGTTACAACGATAACCCAAACTATCTATGACGGGAGGATTATCACTTCCTACTATACCAACTCCTAAAATATCTATTACTTCTTGTTGAGTTGTTGTCCCAATAACAAAAGACTTGGCTATTGTTTTCTTTTCTTTCCAGGAATATTTTTTAAGAGGGTATTTTTTACATAACTCTTCCGGCGGACATCTATATAAAGCATTCCTGTTTGTTTTAACGGAATGATTATTTAAATCGGATTGATACAAATCAACATCTTCTGAGCAGGAGCAAAGCAATGCGCTACATAGAAAAACAACATTTTTTGATATCATCATATTTTACGGAATTATTTACTCTAATCTTGTTTCATTAATCTTCCCTCATCGGAGCAATCTGAAATATAACTGCACACAAAAGCCAGTATTTCCTTAATTAAGTCGTACTTCGCTATCTGCAAACATCCTTAATAGAAAAAAATCACGCTATTTAAATAGTCCTTTCAATCCTTTATACATCAAGAAAAAAAACGTGTGAATAAAAAGCGGAACGCATCCATAATCCAATAATAAGGGAATAGATTCGTATTCTTCCATATCTATTCCAGGAAGATTCATAGCTAAAACGATTGCTCCTCCGCCCAATAGGGGAATGCAAGACGAATTCTTGGATTTTATTACACAGCTAAAAAATATTATCCAATTATACAAGATAACAACACTTCCAAAAATAACTAATAACCAGAACAAAATTATATTAATTATCATTTTTATCTTTTTTCAACTGATATTTATATTTTTTACTTGTCGGCAATGATCAATTTTATTATTCTACAGCACCTTTTTCTTTCCATGTAATCGGCAGAATTTTCAGAAAACAAATAGTGAAATCAAAAATCAATGCTTAACAGAGGACCAAATAAAACACTTCCTAAAATTGCCAAAGCAATTAATGCCGCCATGGCAGCACGAATATAATATTTTGTTTTCCAATATCGTATCGTATTGTTGAGATAATCATCCACATCGGACATACAAAAAAGAGAAATATGAACAATGCTGCAAGCAAAACTCTAACGATATCTTCCCAAGGTTCTCTAGGATAATGCTTAGGAAGCATCCACATCAGACACTCATAGTCACTGCTCCTATTATCCAATAATAGAATGGGAGCCAAGATCCTGTTTTTTATTCATAATTATTTCTATTTAATATATTAAAATCGTTGAAATGATTTTTTACTTTTACAAGTTTGCCACACCAGTTAATCGAATAATAAATTCTTTAATAAAAATTCAAAATAATTATTTAATTTTTATAAAACCCCGATCTCTTATCCAATTTTCCAGTTTTTCACTACTCATCCAATATCTTTCTTCAACTATTTTTCTGTATTTCTCAGAATTAGATGCCTCCAGTTGCATATAAATATCTTTCCCTCTCTTGAACAAACGTCCTCCATACCATATGGAGATTTTTCCATCTCTTTTTTTAACAAAAACCAAATCTTGTGGTATAAAGGAATATATCAAACTTGTCTTTGCATAAACATATATTCCTTCATACCCGCTATTCGGATACATGGTTACTTCATAATATCTCATTTCGTCATCATTGTTGCCATTCAATGTCTTAAATACACACCAGCCGGCATATATAACATTGATGGCGTAAATAACTGCAAATGCCACAATGATAATACAAAACCATTTTTTTATTTTTTTAATCATTTTAAATAAGGGAAAAATGCATTTACACCACCTTGATATACGGTTACTTTACATTTTGTATTATTTTCCAGACGTTGCTTTAAAAAAGGATATTCTCCAAGATGACAACTTCTCAATTCTAGTTCGCATGATGAACAAAATTTAATATTTTTAAACATATCTGATATTTCAGTAAATTTATCACCCTCAGATAAATAAGTATCTCCCCACTGAGCGCTAACTCCAGATAAATATTTATTTGGAGTTCCATGCATGATAACCGTTAATTTCTTAATGCATTGGCAAGAACTACATTTCGAATTCGGATCAAAATCGGACGGCGTTTTAGTAATTTCACCAGCTAATGATATATTAATCAACCAATCCCATATACCCACATCCTGACATATGGCAGAATAAGTAATGGATATGGAGGATGGATTGTATACTGGAGAGTTGTAAGTACTAGGAGGATTCATCATGCCCGGAGTAAATGGGTTATAATTCTCCCCTTTCTTATCATTAAAAACTATACCATTATTCTTAACAAACGCGAACAAATTCCAGCCGCCTTCTTCCTTGATGGGATCGCGGCTGATCCACCTGCCGTCAAGCGGATTGAGATGCCGGTAGTTGTAGTAGACCAGCCCCAGTTCGTCGTCCATGTATTCGCTAGAGAAGCGGAATTTGTTCTCTTCCGCCATGTTGCCTTCCGACGTGATCAGACCTCCGTACGGCCGGTATTCATACAGGGCGCGGCGTCCGCGCGCTTCCCCGAAGAGGGAGGTGACGTTTTTCATCGCGTCGTGCATGCAGTAGAGATGCTCTTTCTCCTGCGTCCCGTTCGCTTCCCAGCGCGTCATGGACAGGACGCGCGTGGCCTCAGGTTCCGAGGGGTCCCAGATGTAACTGCGCACAACCTCCGGCGTTTCCCCGGTCAAGTCGCACTCCGCCACCTGCAGGTAGTTTCAGTAGAATTATAGACAACGTCCATCATTTCTTCTAAAAGGAGAGTTGCCGAGCATATCCCGTATTTTCTTCCCGTAGCTGAATCGGTTGAGATGCCTTTTTATAAGAATTTTTTTGATCATTTCACAATAGGGAGCCTCTTCTTCTTGCATGTTCATATAAAACCATAAAAAATCCCACCCGTTTTTATCATCCGGGAAATATTCTATATAATTTTCCGCTACCAAGTCAAAAATATCCACCCTGCTTAAAATAGCCTCCCCGTATGTATTATTCTGAAGCAGAGATAAAATATCTTTATCTTTACTCGATAAGCGGATATATGGAATAATAACTCTATTTAAATAACTATCGTCATCCTGATGTACCATGGACAACATTTCCTGATACCGTCCGCTGCGGACCTGCTTGAATTCTTTCTTCAACATTTTCTCCCAATTCGCAGAATGAATGATATAACTCGCCAATTGCTGCTTCTGTTGCAGCGATAAGTTCATTATTTTTTCCTCTGCCTGAATATATACCGAAGCCTTAGGAAGCTTTTCCATATCGTAAACAGGTACTGGCTTCGGAGGCTGTATCACCGTAGAAACTCCTTGGTGGCAAGATGAGAAAAATACGACCGGAAACAAAAAAAAGCATAATATATTTTTTAATAACATACCACATATATTATACATAAAAGCATTAATATCAAGTTTTTATTTTGTCATATTTTAGCACCACATCTTACTAAAAAATCTATTTGATCTTTTCAAATTTGATAGAAATGAAAAAATTAATAATGAAATTATATAAAATAGTCTTACATTATATCATTTTTACATAATCTCACAATATTTTTTACAATTTTTATATATGTAAATAATTATTATATATAATCGCGGCATCACAAATTATGACACCGCGATTATATTATATTCAATTATCAATCATATCCAAAAATCAATAATTTTAATTAATTATCTTTCATCATTACCAAACATCGTATTATTCTGTAGTTATTATCCTAATGCTATTAACAATAAATCAAAATATCGTTATAATATCATTACATATAGATCTATCATTTATATTTTAAATTAAATAATTGGAATGCTTAAAAAATTTGAGGCAGTATTTGGAACATATTTTGTACCATCATAACTTTGTTGAGTATCAATAAATTCTTGCGGTTTATATTCATTTCCAATTTCCTTTATCTCCAGATAAAATCCTCCACACTTATTATGTTTATTCATTAATTGTTCAATATAACCTTCTCCAGTATTTTTACTAACCAACGGAATTTCTTTGCCTTCAGGATCAATATATCTACTTCCTATAGTAAGGCAACCTTCGGAGAGCCCCATTTCATGAATACGGATAGCATTTCTATATCCATCTACCTTTGGATCGTAAATTCTACCAGCTTTTGTAATATTTAAATCAGTTGGCGAAGGAGTTCCTTTATGGTAACTACCACCCTTATTCTTGAGGTCACCATCTTTTTTTGGAAGGATCCTATACGGTTTGTCTGCGGGTATAGGTCCTCGTCCCTTATTTTCTCCAAAATTCGTAAATATAGGTCCAATTATTTCAAGTGTGACTGGAGTATCATTTTTTTCACTTTTCGCACAATTTAACAACTTATTACCTTTATCCAAAAGCGTATCAAGCGATTTTGCCTTATACATTTCATCTGCTATCTTTTTGCATTCGGGACAAACGCAAAGCCCCTCTAAAATGGAAATTAAACAGATCATGCTTAAATCAGGGAAACGAACACAACTCATAAATGACAATAATCCCAATAAATCAATATTAATGATGCCGTTATTATTTACGAACGCGAACAAATTCCAACCGCCCTGTTCCATGATGGGATCGCGGCTGATCCACCTTCCGTCGTGCGGATTGAAATGCCGGTAGTTGTAGTAGACCAGCCCCAGTTCTTCATCGTTGTATTCGCTGCTCCACTGGATGGGCTGGGTGACGTCCCCTTCGGCGGTGGCTTCTCCGTAAGGCGTGTAGGTGTAGACCGTCCGCAGGTAACCGGCTTTCCCGAAGATTTCCGTGACGTTCTTGGTCAGATCCCACCCGTAGGCGTACCAGGTGCCGTCTTTGCGGATGGCCAGCGGGCGCGCAGCCTCAGGCTGCGTCGGGTCCCAGAACAGGAACCATCGGAAGACTCCGCTGACGGCATCTATGGCGGCTATTTGCAGGTAGCCACGGTACATGTAGCGCAGGTAGCTGCTCACCGTCCCGTTGACGCTCACTTTGCGGGTGTGCCGCCTGCCCATGTAGTCGTAGGTGCATTCCACCACGGTTTTGGCGCTTTCATTGACGAAGCGCACCGGGCGGTTTTCCGCGTTGTAGGCGACTTGCCAGATGCCGGTGGATGTCCTGATCAATGTCTGATTGCCGTCCGCGTCGTGAACCGGCTCAAAGGCGGCTTCTTCTCCGCGCTCGATGGCGGTGTATTGGTTGAGCGGGCCGGTTGTGTAGGCGGTCGCTTCTTCCGCGTCTTCCCGCGCGGTTTTCCGGTTGCCTATGTTGTCGTAACTGTAGCCGTATGTCCTGCCGCTGACGGTGGCAGAGGCCAGTTCGCTCCGGCTGTTGCAGGCAAAGCTGTCGTTGACGGTATTCCCCTGGCGGGCCGTGCGCCGCGTGACGGGCCTTGCCAGGCTGTCGTAAGCGTATTCCCTTTCCACAACTCTTGTGGCGCCGCGTTTGTAGATCATGGTAGCGACCAGATCCCGCTTTTCCTCATAGCCCCATTCCAGCGTCATGCCGTTGGGCATGGCCATCACGGAGGGCAGGCCGCTTCCTTCCATGTATTGCCAGGTGAAGGTCTGGGGCGCGCTGCCCTGCAGGAACCCGGCCGTGGCGATGCGGCCGTCTTCCCCGTAGCCGATGCTTACGGTGTGCTGCGCCGCGCCGCTCCGCGCGTAGATGTAGCCTGTGCTGCGCCCGAAGGCGTCTTTTTTCTCGGTGATGAGGTGGGTGTGGTTGCCCACTCGCAGGTTATCGGTTTCCAGTTCTCCGTAGGGATTGTAGGCGAAGGTTCGCGTTCCGGCGGCATCAGTGATTTGCGTCAGATTCCCCAAATGGTCGTAGGCGAAGCTCTGGCCGGGCGTGGCGTCTGAGTAGCTGATTCCCGTCAGCAGCCCGCGGGCCTGTTCGTAAGTGCGGGTCTTCACGATGCCGCGGGCGTTTGTTTCCGTGGCAAGCCTGTTGAAGGCGTCCCAGGTTTTGTCCACATGCGTTCCGTCGGCATACGTTTTGCGCGTTTCCAGCCCCGTGGCTTCGTCATAGCTCCAGGTGGTGGTGTCGCCGTCCGCACGCTCGGAGGGGTCCTCCGCGATGTCGCCTTCCTGCGCCGCGCGGAAGGTGGTCAGGCTCACCAAGCGGTCGGCTTCGTCATAGCCCAGGAGCAGGGGCTGCGTCCCCGTCCCCCATTCGGCCGTTTTCCGGCCTCTGGCGTCGTATCTGGCGCATACCGTATTTCCCAGCGCGTCCGTCACCACAGCAGCCAGGTCGTGGCAGGCGTCGTATTGCGTCACGGTTTCATTCCCGGCGGCGTCCGTCACGCTGACGGCCCGACCGGCCAGGTCGGTCCGGATCGTGACCGTGTTGCCGCGGCCGTCCGTGCGGGTCAGGGTCATGCCCGCAGCCGTATAGGCGCGGGCGGCCGTCTCCGTGATGCCCGCGTGGTCTTTCTGCGAGAGCATGAAGCCGTCCGCCGTCACCGTTTGAGCCGTGACACTGGAAGAGGGGATAACGCTCTTTTGGATTTTTTTCGTATTTCCAGCATACTCCGTCCACTCCGCCGAAGTCAAGCCGCGTTCGTCAACAATGACCGCTTTTGTTTCCAGAACTCCGGAGAGTTCGGACAGGAGCTGCTTCCGTACGGAGACAAGCGGCTGCCCCTCAGCATTGTACCGGGTTTGTTCCGTCACCATATAGACGCCGTCCTCCGCGTTTTCCACGCTGAAGGCATATTCCCGGATGGGGCTGTTGTCCGGAGCGGGCTGCTCCGCCAGGGCGAGCGTTTCCCTAGTCATGTTGCCGAAGGCATCGTATTCATAGAGCGCAGGCGCCATGGCGACGGCCCCCTCCTGCGCTCCCGCATCCCTCCATGAGCGGATGAGACGCCCCTGTTCATCGTATTCGGAACGGTCATACAGGAACCCGGCAGTCGTGGGCGTCACTTGCACGACGCTTTGTCCGAAGCCGTTGACCAGGGTCCGGGAAAGGATGATGGTCTGGCCGGCCAGGGTAACGGTTTCCCTCAAACAGTTATTGTCAATGTCATAGACATGGCAGCGTTCGCGCTGTCCCGTGCCGTATTCATGAAGTACGGAGCCGTCGGCATGATATTCCGTGACGAGGGTAGCGCCGGAGGGCGTCGTGACGGTTTCCGTAAGGCCGTCTTCGCTGTAGGCTGTCGCCGTCACGCGGCCCAGCACATCGGTTTGCCTGACGATACGGCCGAGCCTGTCGTATTCCACGCTTTCCGTCGTGGTCATGGCTCCCCTGTCCCGGCGCGTCTGCAGAGCGCGCCCGGCGGCGTCCCGGGTGTAGGTGGTGATGGTTTCCGGGGTAATGACCGTGTCTCCGTCGCTGATTTCCGAACGGATGGTTTCCACCAGCTGGTGGGCGCTGTTGTAACCGTACGACGTCAGGACCCCATCTTCGTCCGTTTCCGAGAGCTTGCCGCAGCACATCCAGGACGTGGCGCTGACGCGGCCGTTGCCCCGCGTGGTTTTCGTGCGGCGGCCTTCTTCATCGTATTCATGGGCGCCGCTTGAGAGCAGCAGCCAGTTTTCACCATCCCAGATGCTTTCCTGCTCAAAAAGCACCGTGCCATTGGCGGCAATGAACGATTCCGTCTTGCGGCTCTGTCCGGCCACCAGTCCGCCGCCGGCTTTGGTGATGGCCGTCTTTTTATGCGCGGCGCCGTGTTCCGCGGCCGCCTCATAATCATAGGAGGTTTCCACTCCGGCAATGTCCCGGGTGAATTTCATTTGCCCGGCGGCATAGGGATAGGCGGCGGCTTCTCCATACGTTTCTTCCACGCTTGTCTGTTCCTGGCTGGAACCGGCGGCAGTCACGGTTTTGACAACCCGTTCCATGAGGGGAGACTGCTCATAGGCATACGCGGCAACCGTCAGTTCGATTTCCGTGCCGTCGGACAGCACCCGGGATTCGGCGACACGCGCCGGACGGTTGTCGTAGAAGCGCAGGTCGGCGTATTCGGTCCGGGTTACCTGTTCTCCGCCGCCGGCCCAGGGCGCCGCCTCAAGCGTGACCCGTCCTTCGCCGTCGTATTCATAGCGCGTGTAGCCTCCGTCCGGGCGGTTGATCCGGGAGACGCGGTACTGGCTGTTGTATTCGTAGGAGGTCGTCTGCGCCAGAGGCGTGTTGAAGGCTTCCGTTTCGCTTACCAGCAGCCAGCCGCCGTCCGTGTATTGCCTGACGCTGCGGTTGCAGGAAACAGGCTCGGCATCGTTGATGCCCCTGACGGTTTCAATGCGTTCCGAGAGGCCTCCGTAGAGGCGGTTGGTTTCAATGGTGCGGATGATGGTGTCGTCCCCCTGGCCTTTGGCGATGCTGACTCTGCCGGGTTCTTCCGTACGGGTGATGGTGTGGGCCGGCAGTCCGCGCTGCTGGCGCGTGATGACGGTGGTCCGCACGCCGTTTTCTTCCGAGGACAGGAAGGAGGAGGTTTTATAAGGTTCCCCCGTTACCTCGTATGTTCCGTCGGCCAGGACCGTGACGGCGGCGGGAGCGTACCATTCCATGACGAGTTCTCCGTCCGCTCCAGTCCGGGTGCGCATCAGCCCCTCCGCGGCGCTGTAGCTGCTTACCAGGCTGCCCTCATGGTCATACGTATTGCTCACATTCCGGAAGTAGTCTTCCGCCAGAAGAACCCTGCCGGAGGCGGAGGTCATGCCGACCACAGCGCCGGTTTCCGCGGAGAAGCGGATTTTCTGCCCGTCCGCGTCCACCAGGGAAAGGTAGGCGGGGGCGCCGGAAGCGGCAGGAGCCAGAGTTTCATCCAGCAGCTGCACCCTGAAGTCGCGCTTGCGGGAGATGCCCGCGGGGAGGGCCGTGTCGGAACCGGCCTGCACGTTGAAGTAAAGCGCGGCACCCGCCGGAGGCACCACGGTGATGAGGCCGGACGTTTCGTCCAGATGGGCGCGCCAGGCCCACGGGCTCACGTATTTCAGGCCGCCGCAGGCTTCCGCCGTTTCACGGGCGTTTTCCGCGGAACGGAGGCTGAAGGCCGCGGGAGACGGCGCCGAAGCCCCTCCCCTGGCCAGGAATTCGGCCTGGGACATGCAGATTTCCACGCCGGGGTCACCCGGCAGTTTTTCCGCCGCAATGGTGTATTCATTGCCTTCCGCGTCCGTGCACGTACCGCAACGGCAGCAGATTTCCTTTTCCTCCGGCGGCACGTCCGAAGAGGAGCTGCTCGACAGGGAGGAAGGAGGGGTGTCCGAACTGCTTGAACTGCTGCTGGAGCCCCCATGCGCGGTCACCGTCACGGAGTACCTGCACACGGACTGGTTGTATTCGTTGTGCGGCATGTCGATGTTCTGGTGCGTGATGGAGAGAGTGTACGTGCCTTCGGATAACTCAAAGGAGCCTGATTTGGACCATTCCTGGTGGCCTCCCAGTTTTCCGGGTTCATCGGCGGCGGAGGTCAGGTCCAGCTCAAACGTGCCGCCCGGGCCGGAAATGGTCAGCTTGCCCCAGTCATCCACCGTCAGGCTGGCCACAGCCGTGGCCCCGCCTTCCGGGACGGTAAAGGTGTCGTTGACTGGAGACATGAAGACATCGGCTCCGGCAGACGTCTGAACGAAGTTGTCGGATTTCTCATAAATAACGGAATCCGCGCCGTATGGCTGAATGGGTGTGGACATGGAATTGAGGGGTGCTGCGGCGCTCGGCGCGCCGGGCTGGCTGGCCGCATCGGGAAGCCCGGCGGCTGGGTTGGAGTTAATCATGTTTGCGGAACCCCTGTTCAAAGAGGGGGCGTCATTTTGTTGATCGTTGGTAAACATTGTGTGATGATTGTTGTTTTATTGCGGCGCGAAAGGCGCCGATTGGATTGGTTCATCTTCCTTCCCCGTGCCGCACCACGGCGGACGGATGGGAAGAACAGGGAATGGAGGCCATGCCCGTCAGGACACGGACTCCGGAAAAGGAAGCTGCCGGCTGCCGGCGGCAGGGGTCAGGGAAAACGGACCGCGGGAAAATCCGCTGCCGTTTTTTTCCAGAGCTTCCGGCGCCCAGTCATCCCAGAACAGCGTGAGAAGCCCGTCCTGCAGGACGTAGCGCCCGGTGCAGCCGCCGGCGCCGCGCATGAAACGGCCCCGGGCAAAAAACAGGAGTTCGTCCCTCCAATGGGGATGCACGGCGTCATAAACGGCCACCGGCTCATCATGGAAAAGGGCCTCAATGCCGTGCATCCTGCCCGGAGAGCACCAATGGGCGCTCACCTGGTCATTCAGGCGGTGGGGCGCCGGAGCATGGCTGAGGAAGAGGCGCGGCGTGGCATGGACGCGCGCGCCCAGTTCCCGCGCCAGCCGGCCGAAGATGACATCCTCCGCCCCGACGGCGGGAACCCGGCCGCCGTGCGCCACAATACCCTCCACAAGCGCCCGGCTCATCAGGTAGCCCGCTCCGCCGCTGGGGAACCCCCTGTCCGCCAGGGACATGTCGCCCACAAGGTCATAGCGGCCGTCGCAGAGGCTTTCCAGGCGGTCAAGCGCCAGCCAGGTATCGTCGTCGCACTTGAAAAGCCAGTCAAAGTCATAATGTTCCAGGGCATATTGATAAAAGGCGAGCCCCTTGGCGGGCAGGTGCCTGTAATCGTCCTCCACCCAAAGGGCCACTACATCGGGCTCATTGGGCAAAGGAGTGCGCCGCCCCAGGAAAAATCTGCATTCCACACCCTCCTGAGGATGGGAAAGCCAGGTCTCCCGGCACGCCTTGCGGCGGTTCGCCGCGCCTGTGCAGCTGCAGATGCCCACCAGGATATTCACTTTTTTACGCGGCCCGGGGGCAGGCTTCCAGGCGTGGCCCGGCAGATGCCTGTCCAGCAGCTCGCCTGCCATGCTGCTGCGGCTCATATTTTCCCAGGCGTCCGGCTCCCGCCTGGCCATCTCTCCCCAGAGGTGGACGCACCAGGCATTGGACAATTCCGGCCCGGCAAGGCGTATGCTGCCGTTGTAGCAGTCGCGCCATCTCGTCCAGGGGACCGGATACATGTGGGAAGACGGAGCGGCCCGGTCAAACAGGCCGCAGTGGCGCAACGCGCGCGTCATCCCGGTGGGGCCGCAAAATCCCCATGGCACCTGGCGCCGGCGATCGGCGACATCCGGCACACGGCGGAGCAGTTCCTCCTTGGCCCGGACTTCTTCCGGAGAGTCCCAGGGGACGCGGAGCGCCGGATCCTCAGCAAGGCGGCACAGGGTTGCGGGAACGGAATGACCGGGAGGAAAGGCCATGGCACCTACGGCCACCACCTCCGCCCACTCCCTGCAGAACCAGAGAGGAGAGATAGGAAGTTCATCACCCAGGCAGATGACGTCCATATCCACCCAGAAGCCGCCTTCCTGTGAAAGGAATTTCATGCGGAACCAATCGGAAAACGGCGCCAGGCTATTGTGGGAATCATGGAAAATCGCCTCCTCCGGGAGAATATCCCGCGCATCGCGCACAAGCGTTCCTGCGGGAATATTGTCGTAATTCCGGTAGGTGAAAAGCTGGAAAGCATGGCCATGGTCCAGGAACGATTTGATGCACAGAACGGACATCAGGGGAAGTTCCCCGCCCACCCAGAGGCTTGTAACGGTTCTCGTATTCATTGTTTTACGGGTATGGGTTCGTGGCGGAATTACAGTGTTACCCAATGGGGCAGGTAAATATCCCGGTAGTCTTCCACACCGCCGACAAACCAGTCGCGCGGAACGATGACCTTCCGGGTATTTCCCAGCCACGCGCCCCACCAGGAAAAGGAAGAACACGACATGACGAGTTCCTCCATCGCCGTCATGCGGCGGAGGGATTCGCACGGAGCGCCGCGGTCGATTTCCAGCGCAAAGCGTCCGAATGCCGGCACGCGCGCAAGCATCTCCGCCGCCTCGTCCGGCTCATCGCTGAACAGCACCAGACGGTTCTTCCCGGATGATAAATGCCCTGCGGCCCTCCGCAGGAAACCAGGGTCCAGAATGCGGTGCTTGTCACGGAGGCGCCTGTAGTCCCCAAGCCGGATGTGAATGCCAACGGCGCCGGGCTCCTTCTCCGCGGTGAGAGGCGCGAAAAGCGCCCGGATGAACGCTTCCTGCCCTTCAAAATACCGCGCGCTCTGGAAGTAGCCGCGAAGCCCGCCCGTCCGGATGCGGGAGGGAACCGGACAATAGGAAAAGGAAGGTTCCTGCCAGGATGGAGGTTCATTAGTGCCGCACGGCGTAGAAGGGAGCACCCAGCCGCCGAGCCGGGAGCGCAGCATCAGGGAAGCGTCATTGTAAGCCCAGGGCACCCGGCACTCCACCCCTACGGTACGGGCGTGGGCACAGGCGGCCGCCAGCGTGAACATGATGTTGCCCAGCCGCATGCCGGGCAGGAAACACGGGGAAACATATTTTTTATTCATAAGGCCGGTTTTCCGTTCCATGTTCATTCCGGGAGTCTTGCCATCGCCTCCAGCACTTCCTTCCAGCTCTCCAGGGAAACATCCAGCCCGCCCAGCTCCAGGCCGCGCGCCCGGGCCGCCTCCGCCATGTCGTCGCGAAGATTCGGTTCACAGGCCATTTTGGAAGCGTAGTAGATGAAATCCCTTTCGTTGCTGCACAGCCATCCTGTTTTGCCGTGCTCCACCATCTGCCGCCACCCGCCCCGGTTGTCCACAATGAGCACGCTGCCGCTGGCCATCGCCTCAAAGCCGATGCGGGGCCAGTTCTCCGTCGTATCCGTCGGCTGGAGGATGATCCGGCTGTGCCTGTAAAAATCCTGCTGGGAAACTTCCCTTTGATTGCGGGCAATCCGAATCCAGTCGAAGGGCCGGCCTATCTTGGCTTCGCTCCTCTTGTCAAAACCGAGGAAAAGGCCGCGCTTCTGCACGGGGGATACGAATGCGCCGTAGATATGCAGGGTGTTGGCCGCGAACTTGTCGGCATCCTGGCGGGAGATGCGCCCGCAGCCGAAGAAATCCTCATCGCGTTCCCGGATAAAGGGAAAGGATTCCGCATGGAAATAGGGCCTGAAGGTCAGGAACTGCACTTGCGGGTCGCCGTTGAGCTTGCGCAGCACGGGCATGGCTTCCTGGCGGACGGCTTCATTCTGATAGAGGAACATGGCGATTTCCCCCTTTTGCATGGCCTCCTTTTCCCTGGGGAAAAGCCACGTCATGCAGTTGATGAAAACTGTGCGTTTCGTATGCCTGCGTATTTCCGGCAAGGCGTTGAGGAAGCCGGCATTGCAGAAACCGAGCACGGGGTCGCCGGGTTGGACGGCCGACCAGTCCGCGGGGGCGTGCATGATGACGCCCAGGGAAACCATTTCGTTGTAAAGAGGCTCCCCGTGGTAATCCCAGGACGGGATGAGATGGACTTCCACGCCCATCTTGCGCCAGACAATGATCTGGTGGTGAAGTTCCGTTCCCGCTCCTCCGTAGAGGCTCGGGAACCCGTTGACGAATAATCTCTTGATTGGACTGCTCATGAGCGCTGCTCTTCGTTGCGGAGGGTAAGAAATTTAACCAATGCTCCTAATAAAGGAGGAGAACTCCGGTGTACTGCGGCCCGCACTGCGCAGCGCGGGAATGAAAATGCCATTATGTTCCAGCCTCCTGAGCCTGGTCGTAAGCTTCCACTTGCCGGCGAATACTTCATTCCTCAGGGCAAATCTGGAAGCCGTGAGGATGTCGCGCCCCGCAAGGTAATAAGCCATGCCGCGCAGGGACCAGGCAGCCAGCCCGAAAGCCTCTCCTTCGTACTCCAGGGGAAAGGGATAATCCACGCCCTCCGGAGCCTTGAAAAGCGCCTGCACATGCAGAACGGGAGCGAAAGAAGGCCGGTTTCCCGGCTCTCTGCCGACCGTGCCGCCGGCGGCTCTTACTTCTTCCAGAGAATTGAAGACGGCCGGCTTCTCCACGGAATCAAAGGGGAGTTTTTCTATAAACTGCTTGCGTGCGGAAAGCACGGAAAGCTCCAGAGGAACGCTTCCGTCGGAAAGAACAACCTCCCTGTTGAGGATGATACTGCCGGGGGGAAATATCCCGGAAAGGGCGCCTACGCTTTGAACAATGTTCAGGCGGGGAAGGACAATGTCGTTGTTCCTGATATCTCCGGTAACCGTGCCTACGGGAAGCAGGGGTTCATGAGAGGGGCCTGCCGCGGCATCCGCCACGGGACAGGAAAGGGAATTTTCCGAACGCTGAGGCCGGGAACTGGAATTCCCGCATGTTTTTGTTGTATTCATCATTTTGTTTTTCAAATGCTTATGGTTCTTGATAAAGTGAATAAACGGCTCTTCACGGAGCTGTCCCGGACAGGGCATGCGCCAGAAAAGAAAGAACGTTTATCTGCCTTCACTATGATTGCTTGCCGCGTTTCCGGAAATTCGCCGCCCATTTCTTAAAAAAGTGAATTTTTCCTCCCGGAGGCGCTTCCTGATTCGGCGCGCTCTGCTTTCTTCCAGACGAATGCTTCTGGCAGCCCGTGACAAATTCCCTTCAGCGTCAATCAATGCCTCAACCAGCGCCCTTTCCTGAGGCTCCAGAGATTCCATTTCCCGCGCGAATTCTTCCCGGAACATCAGCCCGGAAAGGAATTCCGAATGCTCATCAGCATCAATTTCCCGGCCATTCTCATATTCAAGAGGACGGGCTTCCCGCAGCAGCAGCCTCTTCTTCCGGTTCCTCTCGCGCAAATAGCGTTCCGGCTCAAAAACGGTTGCATTGCCCAGGTATGTTTTCATGCCGGCGGCGCCGCTTTTCCGGTAACGGCGGCAAATTTCCCAACATCGGATCCTGAACCGTTGAAGGACATCCAGATACTCTTCCTCAGGTATCTGAAATCCGATGGATTTTGCTTTTGAACGGAGGCGCTGAGCGAGATATAAGGCGTGGTTTTCCACGGTTTCCAACAAGGGTGGTGATTGCTTTTCGTGCATATTCGCCAACCCTGTGCGGACTTATCCAGCTAGCGAAAAACGCCCCACTTTCACATCATCATTATTATTTGAAATTCATATATTTACCAAAAGAAAGCGGCTAGCTGGACGAATAAGCTCATCCAGCTAGCCGCTCATGGGGAGGGTCTATAACCGCCTGCCCTCCTACCTGTGCCTTTCCGGCTTCCTTTCAAGCGAAAGCATCAGTTCCAAAGGACGGATATAAGATTTACAGGGCACTACCTGGAACCGGCGGTACATGCCCTGCCTTGACTTCTCCCTTTTCTTGGCAAACGGGTCCCTTTCCGCCAGCTGGGGCAGCCTTTCCACAAGAACTTTTCTCAAATCCGACCTGGCTTCCGCCTCATTTCCTATCCCGGCCCTTTCCAGAAGCTCCTTGTCCAAACAGGCTTTATCCGGATTCATTACGTACAAAAACAGCATCTTATAAGCCGGCTTCGTGGAATCCTGGCCCGCCGCCGCCCGTTGCCTGCTGAAAAAACGTTTTTCCTCCCGATAGGAAAACCTCATGAATTCCTTCACTTCTCCACCGCCCCGTGAACAGGAAAAGACTATTTCCCGCTCATCGGTCACGGAAATCCACAAATCCTCCCACATGGTGCCGGTTGGAAGGCTTTCCCCCGTGCGCGCATGCACAGGCATGCCCTGCCTGAGCCACTCCCAGGAATAGCCGTATGCCCAGGCAAATCCATCTTTCGTCGTCACCATGACGTCGGGAATGGAAACAACGATGCCTTTGTACTTCTCAACAATTGCAGCCTCCATCGCGGCAGTCCGCCAACGCTTCCCCATCACCAAGAGAAGAAAGGGCTTTTCCGGCTGTGCCTGCCGGATGACGCGCAGGCATCTGGAAACCAGCCGCTCATCAAAAGCAAAAGCAAAATAGGCGGTTACGGGAAAATCAAAAAGCCTGATCAGGCACTCCGGAATCAGCTCCGTTCCGCTGATTTCCCTCTCCGTCTTTCCGCAGGAACGGGCAATATTCAAAGCAATCTTCCTGAACACCAGGGCATGCACAAAAAGCTCGCTCCTCTCAACAGGCTCCCGGCAGCAGGGTTCCTTCAATACATAAAAACGCCTGCGGTCTTCTTCCCCGGGGTTCCCTCCGTACTCGTAAAAAGGCTCTTCTTCCGGAGGCAGAGCCACCACTTTCAAAGGATTGCCGATATCGTCGGGGTTGTAATAGTCACCGGATATTCCGGCAAGTTTACAGCCGCATACCCAGTGCCCCGGATAAAAATCCCCGCCCACCCTGGCCTTCCATATCCAATCGGGAGACTCCAGGCTCTCACTTTCAATAATGATATTGAGGATATTGCCGTAATTAAGCTCCATGAATCCTATTGTACAACTGGTCAAAACCAGCCTGTTCAAAATACATATCAATGAGCGTGTATTGCTCGCTTTCCAATTCCAGGCCATTGGAATCGGGAGTCAAAGAAACGGTTTTCGGGTCTCCTTCTTCAAACTCAAAATAAAAAAACGCCTTGTCCACATGGAACCCGCTGGGGACGACAATCAGGGGGCCATCTTCATCGCCAAGCTCGGAAAGGCTTTTGTAAGTGCCTGTAAATCCCCTCATCAACACCTCTTTCTCCGTCCTCTTCCTTGCATGGAGAGGCCTAGACATGACAAGCTTATAAACAGCAACCCTTCGCAGACCCGGAATATTATTGAACACCTCAATGTCGGCGATGGACTTCTTATTAAACACGCTCAGGGTGTAGCGGTTCCTTAATTCCCAAATATCCGAGCCGAACAGCATGCGGCCAGCAATGACGGCATAGGCCCGCATCATCCATTGGATTCTGGCGCTGACCTGTAAATTGATGTACAGGCATTTCGAACTCCCCCTGTAGATGACAATGTCCGTATTCCCGGGAGTACGTATGCTGCTGACTATCTCTTTGGCCGACGTGTCAACCTCATCAACGGTTTCCTGATAATGCCCCCGTTTGATGGTAAACCAGTAATCAGAGGAAATCCGGTCACAGCTGATAACGCATACGTCAGTCATCCCCTTCTGCGACAAAATTCGGGACAGATATTGACGGCAGCCTTCTTTTTCCTTCTCCCTTTCTTTCTCCGTAATCATGGGGAAAGGAAGCGCATCTTTCATGGGGGGAAGAATACGATACGATTTCCTCTTTTTAATGGAATGCAATTCCTCAATCTGCCTGAGCAAGCTGATATTACCGTCCAGAAAATGCAGAACGGCGAGTTCAATTCCATTGGAAAAATCTCTGTTGACGGAAACGCCCAACGATTCGGCGTATTCCCGCAAATCCGCAGTAGCTTCACCGGAACTGCACGTTTGCAAAAGGTGGAAAATACGGTAAATCCTGTCCGTCTCCTTTTTAAGGCCGTACATCCGGTAACAAATGCCGGAAATAATAGTTTGCCCGAGAGCCCTGCGGTATGCCTCCAGCTGTTGGCGGTCGGAAAAAGGTTCAGGAGGAATTACAGTAGGAAAACCAGTTACCTCTTTTCTGAGGTACGCTTCCAATTCCCTGAGATATTCATATCGGAGAAATGGTAGAAATCTGCGGATAATAAACGATGTTAAACGGTTATTCATAATGGCGTTGGTTGGCGCATTATGGTATCTTCATGAATAAAAGACAAGTATCGTTTCCTGTGACGGATTTTGCCGATTAGGGCAAGCAATAAAAGTATCCGCGGAATCTTTGCAAATCGCGGCAGCAACCTCAGAGCAACTTGTGCGGAGAACTGATGCCCCCCTTTCCCCATTGGCGGAGAGGATTCGGAAAAACCTTTTCCCCATCCTTTGGCATTCCCGGAAAGGCGGGTTCCCCCTTCTCCCACAGAGGGACTTTTCAACACCAACCGACCATCACATGTTCAAATACATTCTCAATCGACTGACGGAACGTTCCACATGGCTGGGCTTCCTTGCCCTGGCCACAGCCTGCGGAGCCACTATCGAACAAGCTCTTGCCGACCAGATTATCGCCGCAGGCATGGCGGTGGCAGGCCTCATCGGCATTGTCACCAAAGACCGGAAAAAGGAACAGGAAAACCACGACAATGGCTGACAGCATTTCCGACCTGCAGAAAGATACCTTCTACTGGCAAAGGCTCTTGCGCCTGGCCGGGTACTATCACGGAGCCATTGACGGCATTCCCGGCAACGGCACGCGGAACGGAACGGAACGCTGGAGCACGGACGCCGACCGGTACAAAATGGAGACCGGAAGCTTTGACGAACGCACTGAACGGAACATCTCCACCCTTCTTCCGGAAGCGCAAAAAGCCGCCCGGCAGTGGTTCAAACTGGCCCGGAATGAAGCCGTCAACCAGGGATATGAAGCAAAAATTATCTGCGGAACGCGCACGTATGCCGAACAGAATGACCTCTACAGGCAACGCCCTAAAGTAACGAATGCCCGCGGCGGCCAGAGCTGGCACAACTTCGGCCTGGCCTGGGATTTTGGAATTTTCCAGGACCGCAACTACCTGCCCAATCACCCTCTTTACACCACTCTTGGCAAACTTTACGCAAAAATTGACGGCCTGGAGTGGGGAGGAACATGGAAATCCTTTACAGATCCGCCGCATTTGCAGCTCCATCAATTCGGAAGCATTTCCGAAGCGCGCAGAAGTTTCGAAACATGACCTTTCCAGCCCCATGACCCAGACTGCCGTTACTACAAGTGTCGTTTTAGCCAACACCCTTGCGGTTGTTTGCATGGCGACTTCAGAACTCAATCCCCTGCTTGAATACGTTCAAAACGGTGCCTCCGTGGCAGCCGTGATGGGCATCTTCCTCTGGAGGGAAATGAAACGCGCCGAACGCTACGAGAAACTTTACGACCAGGAGCGCAGGCAACGCATTACCGCTGAAAGGAAATGTTCCTCCTGCATGTTCATGAAGCTGGCGCATGAACAATTCGCAGGCATCCACTCCCAAAAAGGCAACGCCCCCTCCCCTGAAAACCACAGGCGTTCCTTAACAACGGGGCAATAATCCTTATCCAGCCCCTTCACCAATCTTCCGGCGTTGCGTCAAAGCCAATGCACGAATACATCATAAAACCAGTAAGGCCCTGCAAGCAGTTAACTTGCAGGGCCTTGTTTGGTGCGCCCGAAAGGACTCGAACCTTCACGGGGGAACCCCCACTAGAACCTGAATCTAGCGCGTCTACCAATTCCGCCACGAGCGCACATGGTTTGGTAAGAACGGGGCTTATTATGCACGGCGGCGCCGGATTGGCAACTATTTTCCTTCACATGAAAAAATTTTTTTCCAAGGCGCCTTCCTGCTTCCAGCCGGGGCCGCCTGGAAACGATATAAGGGCTTCTCAAATCTTTCCGTATGCAGTAGTCTCCCCCCAGCATCAGAGGCATCACCATTGCAGGCTTGTGAATGAGACGAATGAAAAACCGCTATTGAACCGTTTTGAGGTCATGGAAATGGGGTTCGGCCTGTGCACACTGGCCGCATTGATGTGGCTGCTGTGGTGGAACGGCTTCGGGGAAATTCATGAAGACCAGCTTTCCCTGCGCTATTTCCGCGAAATTCTCTCCTTCCTGGTGCTGGGCCAGCTCACGGGCGTCATCGGCATTTTGCGGGAAAAATGGCTTGCCAGGGCCATCCGCAACCCCCGGTGGGTAGAACTGGGGCTGGGGCTGGTGATTCTGGTCATGCTGGCAGGCGACTTTTTCCATTCCACCTTTATCTCCAAAATAGAGCTTCAGAACATTTTCCGCGCGCTCTGCCTCTGCTACGGAGCCGCCCCTCTGCTGAACCTCAAGGAATATTTTTTCCGCATCGCCCGCCGGAACAGGGGCTTCCACCTCCCGCGCATTCGTCCCGCCCTTCTTTTCCTGCTTACCCTGATTGCCTTCATTGCGCTGGGAGGAACTCTTCTCATGTCGCCGGGAGCTACCAAGGACGGCATCGTCCTTTCCGCCACGGACGCCTATTTCATCAGCACCAGCGCCGTCTGCGTCACGGGGCTGGTCCCCCTGAATGTTCATGAACACTTCACCAATTACGGACAGACCATTTTGCTGGTGCTTTTCCAAGTGGGAGCTTTCGGCATCATGACGTTCACTTATTTCGTCTCCCTGATGGTTGGCCAGGGGTTGAGCCTGCGTTCCAAGGTAACCATCAGCAACCTGCTGGATGAAGAAGGCATTGCCCAGGTAGACCGGTTCATCAAGAATATTATTGCCGTCACGTTCGGAGTGGAAGCGCTGGGCGCCATAGGCCTCTATTTTTCCTGGAGACATGTTCCGGGGCTGGAGGGAGACACGCTCTGGTGGTACGCCGTCTTCCATTCCGTTTCCGGTTTCTGCAATGCGGGATTCAGCCTGTTTGCGGATAACCTGGCCACACCGGGCGTAGCCTACAATATGGGCGGCCAGATTACCATCATGGTCATGGTGCTTTGCGGCAGCCTGGGATTCGCCATGTATCTGGAAATCGTCCGCCGGGCCAGAGTCGCACTGGGCTGGGATGCCCGGAACACCGTCAGCCGCCACTGGTCCACATACAGCTGGCTGGTCGTACGCATGACCGCCGCTCTGGTGCTTGGCGGCGGGCTGATCCTGTTCCTGATTAAAATAATTGACGGCAGCCTGTTTACGTCTGCCGATCCGTGGTACTGGATTTTGTGGGAGAGCCTGTTCAATGCAACGGCCCGCACAGCAGGATTCAACATTTCGGACATGGCGCTCAACAGCGCTCCATACGCCCTGTTTCTGGGAGCTCTCATGTTCATCGGAGGCAATCCCGGTTCCACCACGGGAGGGGTCCATACCACCGCATTTGCCGTTTCCTGCGGGGAGGTGGCGCGCATTTTACAGGGCAAGAAAGACGTGGTCATGCACAAGCGCCGGATTGCCCGCAATGTGGTGGAACGGGCCGTCATCACCGTCATCCTGGCCGGAGCCTGGGTAGGTATGATGACTACGGTCATGTGTTTTGCAGAACCGCGGTTGAGTCTGGAACGCCTGTTTTTCGAGGTAGTCAGCTCTTTCGCCACGGTAGGCTTTTCATGGAACGTCACTCCGGAACTCAGTGATGCCGGCAAATGGATCATCGTGTTCAACATGATTGTGGGCCGTGTGGGCATGGTGGCTTTCGTGCTGGCCTTCATGAAACAACCAACCAAATCCCCCCTGCGGTATCCGGAAACCAGACTGCCGCTCAGCTGACCCGGGGCATTACCCCCATTTTCATGACATGTGCGGAAGCAAACGCATTTCTTTCTTGCAAGAAAACATTTTAATTCAAAAATATTTGGCCTTTAGCGCCTGCCCTTGGCGGATCATGCCCGCAGGCTGCCCCCGCTATGAATAATCCTTCTTTTACTTCCTATCAAAAGATATGGCTCATGTCATACCCCCTCATGATCAGCCTGATCATTGAGCATATGATCGGCCTGACGGATGCCGTCTTCCTGGGGCGCGTGGGGGACGTGGCGCTGGGAGCATGCGCTCTGGGCGGCGTGTATTACATGGCCATGTTCATGCTGGCATTCGGCTTCGGCTTTGGCGCACAAATCATCATTGCGCGCCGCAACGGGGAACGCCGTTACAACAGGATTGCCCCCACCATGGTTCAGGGCTGTTATTTCATGCTGGTCCTGGCGGTAGCTCTTTTTGCCGCATCCCAATATTTTTCCCCCATCATCCTGCGGGACATCATTGAATCCCCACAGGTGTACGGGGCCACAGTGGATTACCTGCACTGGCGCACCTACGGTATTTTTTTCTCCTTCCTCTGCGTCATGTTCCGAGCCTATTACGTGGGGATTACCCAGACGAAGATTCTGACGGTCAATTCCATTGTCATGCTCCTGAGCAATGTCGCGTTAAATTACTGCCTCATTTTTGGGAAAGGCGGCTTTCCCGCCGCGGGCATAGCAGGGGCGGCCATTGCCTCCAGCGTATCGGAAGCAGTCTCCCTTCTCTTTTTCATCATCTACACAAGCATGACGGCGGACAAACGGAAGTACGGTTTCCGCCGGGCATTCACACTCCGCCCCCATCTGCTGAAGGGAATGCTGTCCATTTCCGGATGGACCATGGTGCAATCTTTTATTTCCGTCTCCATCTGGTTTATTTTTTTCCTGGCGATTGAACATCTGGGGGAACGCCCGCTGGCCGTTACCAACATCGTGCGCAATATTTCCGCCCTGCTGATCATGGTGATCAGCGCTTTTGCCACCACGGCAGGAGCTCTCATCAGCAACCAGATTGGAGCGGGAGAACAGCGCTGCCTGTTCAAAACCTGCGGCATGACCCTCAAACTGACATACGCCATCCTGATCCCCCTGCTCATCATATTGTGCCTGTTTCCGGAGCCCGTCCTCCGTGCCTTCACGGATAGCCCGTCCCTGATTGCCGCCAGCGTCAATTCCGTGTATGTGATGGCTTCTTCCACACTGATCATGGCTCCGTCATTCATCCTGTTCAATGCCGTATCCGGCACAGGCAATACCAAGGCGGGATTCATCATGGAAATGATTTCCCTGGCCGTTTACACGGCTGTCATTTATTACGGCATCATCAGGCTCAAGCCGGATGTGGCTCTCTGCTGGTTTTCCGAACACGTTTACGGCGTTACCCTGATCATCCTGGCATGGTGGTACCTCAAGAGCGGGAAATGGAGAGGCAAAAAGGTTTAGAAGGAACAAGAACGGGGAAAGGCACGAAATAAAGTCCGCTTTCATCCAGGCGTCTCCAACGCTCTCCCATTCTCAAAAAGTGCCCTGGTTGGAGAAAAGGCTGCTTTTTGCCCCCAGGTGGCAAAGGGTGGCGCATGCTGCTTCCCAATGCACCGGATAAAACACGGCCATTCAAACTCCGGAAAATAAGCCCGGAGGATACAAAAACGCCCTGCGGCATCCGCCGCAGGGCAAAAACATCAACACAGACAGGAATTATTCTTCGCCGGAATCCTCTTCGGAATCCCGTTCCTCTTCCGGAGAAGAAGTTTTCTCCTGCTGCTGGAGAGCTGCTTTCTGGGCATGCTTGCGGCGCGCTTCCTCCATCATGAAGAATTCCGCACAGCGGAAAGCGCGGCGGGCCGCCTCACGCGCCGTCTGGTCGTCCATCAGGGCAAGGCCTTCTTCAGACACTTCCGCCAGGAACATTTTCCAGGCTCGGGAAGCCACCTTCTTACAATCCAACTGCTTGAGAGAAGCGGCATCCTGCATGGGCTGGCGGTCTTCGGAACCGCCGCCTTTCTTATTGCGGCGGCGGCGCTTGCGCTTGTTAAAAGGACCTTCGGAGGCACCGCCCACCGTTTCCGGCTGGGCAAAGACATCTCCGCCATGCTGTTCATGGCGCTCCTGCTGTTCCGCATTGCGATTGGGGCGGAACGATTCCCGCTTGACCTTGACCGGAGCGGCAGCCTGGGGCTTCTGGGGAGCTTCGGGCATCATCTCCTTTTCCACAGGAGCGGAAGGTGCCGGGGCCTCGGAAGGGGCAACAACCGTTTCAGAGACAGGGGCCTTTTCATCAGCCGCCTTTTTGGCTGTTTTCGCGGTTTTCGTCTTCACCGCAGTTTTCGGGGCGGACTTGACCGTTTTGATTTTGGTTTTGGGTGCTTCTACGGAAGCGGCGTCAGCAGCAGCTTTTTTTTCAGCTGCGGCGGCCTTTTTGGTAGTAGAGGCCGTCTTTTTGGTCGTCGTCTTGCGAGCAGCCGTTTTTTTAGCTGCGGACGCTTCCGGAGCACCTGTTTCTAATGGTTTTTTTGCCATAAAATTTCAAGTGAAAGAAAGGATTATGAATCAATTCCGAAGATTGTCGAGATTTATCACGGAGCCTCATCCGGAAGAGCCGGGAGATCTTTCAACAGCGCCTTGTACTTTCCCGAATCAAAGGAGCGGCCTCCCACCACCATCGCATTAATAGTAATGGCCAGAGCCTGCGCCATCAGTTCCAGAGCTTCCTGTTCCCCCAGTTTTTCCCGCCCCGTCAGGCGTTCCAGACAGTTTTTGACATAAGCGGTGTCCGGCGACTCCAGCTGCTCCCGAACGGCAGGCACCAGCGTTTCAATCATTTCCTCCGGTATTTCCATGATAGTCCTTTTGTTGCTTTTATTTTACTATGGAACCAAATGAACGCGCATTTTTTCCGGGCAGACATTCTCTCCCGAATGGCATGCGGACGCGGCATTTCCCATTCCAGCCAGGGCTTTTATTGGAAATAACCGCCACCCGGCAAGTTCCTGCTTCCAGTCCATTTCAAGCGGAATATTTTCCGTTTCCCTCACATGGCTCCCATGCGGCTGCGAATGACGGATTGCAGTTCCGTTTCAAATTCCCTCAGGTCGTCCGCCGTAGGTTCTCCAAGCGTAGCGTCCCAGTTGATACGGCCGGTACGGTCAATATCCCATGCGCCCTGGGCGCCGCTCTTGAATAAAACCTTGCCGGCCATCAGGGCGTGGGGAGGCGTTATTTCATCCACAGTTACCTGGGTTTTTCCCAGCAGGGAGGCAGGGGGAGGCATTGTTCCGGGAAGCTCTCCGGGCTGCTCGGCTTCGGGTTCCGGCTCCGGCTGTCTGATGCGGATATCCAGATCCTGAAGAAGGAATCTTGTATCCATGAACGTCAGCTTGATGTTCAAGTCCTCATGCAGCCTTTTCTGGATGGCGTTTAAATCCAGTCCTTCTTCCGCCCAGGTCCGGATGGACTGGATCTGTTCCGGAGATAATTGATCAGGGTTTATCATGATATGTATTTGAGTTAGAATGATTTTTTCTATTCGCGGCCAGCCATGCATTCCAGCAGGGAATGAACGCAGGCGAGAAATCCTGCGGACGGCGTTCCACCCACGCCTGGATTTGCTCCGGCGTGAACCACTGCACGCTGTCCACCTCCGCCGCCGGAAAACGAACCTTCCCGGAATACCGCCCTTCATAGAGGGAGATGAATTCCCAGCCGTTATTTTCTCCGGCGTCAAAATCCGCAATTTTCTGCAGCCCGCAGCCGGACACCCCCAGTTCTTCCTTCAGCTCCCGCACCGCAGCTTCCTCATAACTTTCCCCGGCATCCAGATGCCCGGCTGCGGAGGAATCCCATTTGCCCGGCTGCCTGTCTTTCCACAGGGACCTTTTCTGGAGAAGCACAGCTCCATGCTTATTGACCAGGAACATATGTACGGCGCGATGACGAAGGCTGCCTTCATGTATTTCCCGGCGCGTGCCCTGCCCCGTCACCTGATTGAGTTCGTCCACGATGTCAAACAATTCATCTCCGCTCTGCGCCACATCCTTGAGAGGATTGGTATCATAAACGCGCGCCAATTCCACCCACTGGGACAAATTCAATTCCTCAGCCCTGGCGGAAGGGGAAAGTCCCAGGGAAGCCGCCACGCCCTCCCACGGAGGAGAAGCGGGGAGCTGTTTTTTCAATTGTTTGCGCCGCTGGGAAAAAGCCTTGCGCATCAGTTCATCCATCAGGCGGTCGTCATATGGAGGCAGCTCGCGGGCAGGGCGGGGAGTGAGCAGCATCACGGTGGAATCAATACGCGGACGGGGATGAAACGCTTCCGGCGGAATGGTTTTAAGGGCACGGGGAATCCAGTTTTTCTGGATGCGCAGGGACAACAGCCCGAAGGCATCATCATCCGGCGTCGCCAGAATGCGGTCGATAAACTCCTTCTGGAGCATCACCACGGCACGTTCCACAGCGCTGGGCCTGGACAGGAAATTCTGGAGGATGGCTCCCCCCGCGGAATAGGGAAGATTGCCAAGGAATTTGACAGGGGCCTCCGCAAACAGCCCCCGCGGATCCCAGGAAGCGCCGTCTGCATGGTGAACCTCCACATGGGGATCACCGGCCCAGCGCTCTTTCTGGTACTCCGCCAGACGGGAATCAAATTCCACCAGAACCAGTTTGCGGCAAAGGGGTGCGGCATGTTCCGTCAGGGAGCCGGTTCCAGGCCCTACCTCCACCACGCAATCCTGCGGCCGGATTTCGAGCTGCTCCACAATCCAGCGGGCCACATTTTCATCCGTCAGGAAATTCTGCCCCAGGGACTTGCTGGGGCGCACTTCATGGTCTTCCAGAACATTCCTGATCTCGGACGGTTTCATAATGAAGTGATGTTCGCAAAAATGCCTGTCAGGAGCCAGTAAAAAGCGGGGCAGTTTCCGGCATGAAAACGGAGAAGCTCCAACCGCCGCAGGCAAAGAACGGAGAGACGGCGGCAAGATATATCGCAAATTGACAAAAAGGGGAAAACATGTCACTTTTACAGGCGTCTGGAACAGGGATTCAGCCTGCAGTGAACCGGAAGGTTCCGCAGACTCCAAAATGTCCGGACGCCTTTGCCGGAGAAAAAGTTAAACCGGCTCAACAGCAAATTTGATAAAATCATGAAAGTACTTGTAACCGGCGGAGCCGGATATATTGGTTCCCACACGGTACGCCAGCTCGTCAAAACCGGCGCAGACGTGACCGTGCTGGACAACATGGTGTACGGCCACGCGGGAGCCCTCGTGGACCCGGAAGTGAAACTGGTCAAAGGGGATTTGGGAGATGCCTCCGTGGTATATCCTCTCCTGATGAAGGGCAACTTTGACGCCGTGATTCACTTTGCCGCCTTCATCAATGTGGGGGAATCCGTCCAGAACCCCCTCAAGTACTACATGAACAACATCGCCAGGCCCCTCGTCCTTCTGGACGCCATGCAAGCCGCCGGCGTCAAGCGCTTTGTTTTCTCCTCCACCTGCGCCACGTATGGCGTTCCCACCCAGATCCCTATCCCGGAAACGGAAAAGCAGGATCCTATCAATCCTTACGGGAGTTCCAAGTACATGCTGGAAAAAGTTTGCAGGGACTGCGACCGCGCCTGGGGTCTCAAAAGCGTTTTTCTGCGCTATTTTAATGCCTCAGGCTGCAGCGAAGACGGCTTGATCGGTGAAGACCACGAACCGGAAACCCATCTTATCCCCAACATCCTGCTCACGCTGACCGGGGAAAAGGAATACATCGAAGTCTTCGGAACGGATTACGACACGCCGGACGGCACCTGCATCCGCGACTACATCCACGTCAACGACCTGGCGGACGCCCACTTGAAAGCGGTGGACTACCTGATGAAAGGCGGGGCCACAGAATGCTTCAACCTCGGAACCGGCCTGGGACTTTCCGTCCGGGAAATCCTGGAAACGGCTGAAAAAGTCACCGGCAAAAAAATTCCCGTCCGCTACGGTCCGCGCCGTGAAGGCGACCCGCCCCGCCTGATTGCCAATCCGAAGAAAGCCAAGGAAATCCTCGGCTGGGAAGCCAGGTGCAAGGATGCAGGAGCCATTGTGGAAACCGCATGGAAGTGGATGACCGGCCCGCGCCGCGGCCACTATTAATGCCTCTACCCGTAAAAGGCCACCCTCTTTTCCGCCCTGCCATGCCTTCCATGGCAGGGCTTGTTTTTTCAAATTTCTTCGTACGCTCCTCTCCCGGAACCGCTCTTTCTTCCTCTGCCGGCCACAGATAAAAACATTCAAAGACAAACGGTTCCCGGTGCGCTGCTTCTCCTTCCCGGCTTCAAAAAGCCTTTTCCATTTCCCTCCGGCAAACCAGGAGCACAGTCCGTGTCCCGGCAGGCGCCCCCGTCGGGTATATGATGCAACCAATATAAGCCGTTCATTATAAAATTCCATTTTGTTCATATCTGGTCATTTACCACCCTATAGACCATCAAAATTTTTGAACTCGCCTCAACCGGAAAAACATTCTATTATCCTCAGGAAGCTTCACATACTGTATGAGCCTGCATATTGAAAGTACTGAAAATGCCCTTGCGGAATTGAAGAAGCAGCGGACCAAGACACTGACCGCCGCCATTTCCGTCTCCTTCCTCGGCATCGCCCTCATGGGCCTCCTCCTCTACCTGGTGCACATCATCGTGGCCGTTCCGGAAGATCCCCCCATGGTCGCCTACGCCACCCAGGAAGGCGACAACCCGGACATCGACACGCCGGAAGTCACCCAGACCACCCAGCGCCCCAGCAGTTCCTCCACCTCCGCGCAGGTGAAGGTCATCGCCGCCGTCGCCACGGCGGACGTCGCGGTGGTCAACCCGGATATTGAGGTGGACGTCCCCTCGGAAGAACTCTCCATGGGCATCGACATCGGCGACGGCTTCGGCACCGGCACGGGCGACGGAGACGGGGGAGGCATTCCCGGCATCATCTCCAAGCGCTGCGATTTGAACGACCGCATGAAGCGCATCACGGAAAACGGGGGCACCCCGCAGTGCGAAGAAGCCGTAGTCAAATCCCTCCGCTGGCTGAAAAAACAGCAGAATAAAGACGGTTCCTGGGGCGGGGCTCCCCATAATTACAAATGCGCCATGACGGGCATGGCTCTCCTCTCCTACCTGGCCCACTGCGAAACGCCTCTTTCCGAAGAATTCGGGGAAACTGTCCTGAAGGGCATCTCTTTCCTGGTGGATCAGGGCATGAAAAATCCCGTTCTCTCCCTGGTTCCCCAGAGGAACGAAGTCAGCTATGACCACGCGGTAGCCACCTATGCCCTGTGCGAAGCCTACACCTTCTGCAAGCAGATGGACATCCCCTCTATCTCCAATCTGGAAAAAGTCGTCATAAAGGCCGTTGATAAGATTGTGGACAATCAAAATACCGACGGCGGCTGGGCCTACAATTACAACACGAAGGCGGGCGCTCATACGGACCTTTCCGTCACCGGATGGAACGTACAGGCCCTCAAGGCCGCCGAACACGGCGGCATCCGCCCCTCCAAAGGCGAAATACGCACGGCCCTGCGCAAAGCCGCGGCCTATTGCCGGAAATGCGGCAAGCCCGACGGCCTCTTCACCTACATGCAGGAAGGCAGGGAAGACGCCGCAGCACGTCCCTCCCTGGTGGGCGTAGGCGTTCTTTCCCTTCAAATGTGCGGCAACGGTTCGGACAGCGCCGCCCGCAAGGGACTGGACTGGATGCTCAAAAACACCAACCAGCCGTTCAACTGGAAGGCGAACAATACTTCCTCCAACCTCTACCAGCACTATTACGGGGTACAGGCCGCCATGAACCGCGGAGGGGATGTATGGAAAGCGTACAACAAGGCCTTCCGTGATTCCACCCTCGGAGCCCAGGCCACCGATGGAAGCTTCACCCCGAACGGATTCCCGGGACCGGGGGGTCTCGTGAACAGCAATGGAGGTTCCATCAACGACAAAATTTACCGCCAGTGCCTCGCTACGCTGATGCTGGAGGTGTATTACCGCTTCCTTCCCGGCACGGGGGAAGGCACCAGGAATTCCTAATCTGATTGACAGACAGGCGTGTCTGGCTTTAGTATGCTGCCAGCCTTGTAAACAGGCAGGCCAGCAATACATACCTGTACAGGGCAATTCTCCCCATTTTTCAGAAATGCGGGAGTTTTTGCCTTGATGCTAACCAGACACCTCCCTCTATGAGTCTCCACATTGAAAGTACTGAAAATGCCCTTGCGGAATTGAAGAAGCAGCGGACCAAGACACTGACCGCCGCCATTTCCGTCTCCTTCCTCGGCATCGCCCTCATGGGCCTCCTCCTCTACCTGGTGCACATCATCGTGGCTGTTCCGGAAGATCCCCCCATGGTCGCCTATGCCACCCAGGAAGGCGACAACCCGGACATCGACACGCCGGAAGTCACCCAGACCACCCAGCGCCCCAGCAGTTCCTCCACCTCCGCGCAGGTGAAGGTCATCGCCGCCGTCGCCACGGCGGACGTCGCGGTGGTCAACCCGGATATTGAGGTGGACGTCCCCTCGGAAGAACTTTCCATGGGCATCGACATCGGCGACGGCTTCGGCACCGGCACGGGCGACGGAGACGGGGGAGGCATTCCCGGCATCATCTCCAAGCGCTGCGATTTGAACGACCGCATGAAGCGCATCACGGAAAACGGAGGCACTCCGCAGTGCGAGGAAGCCGTAGTCAAATCCCTCCGCTGGCTGAAAAAACAGCAGAACGGCAACGGCTCCTGGGGTGAAGGACAATTCCGCGCTTCCATGACCGGCATTTCCCTGCTGGCCTACCTGGCCCACTGTGAAACCCCTCTTTCCGAGGAATTCGGAGAAAACGTCCTGAAAGGCATTTCCTTCCTGGTGGACTTAGGCATGAAAAACCCCGTCCTTTCGGAACAGCCCGCCCTGAAGGAAATCTGTTATGACCACGCGGTAGCCACCTATGCCCTGTGCGAAGCCTACACCTTCTGCAAGCAGATGGACATCCCCTCCATCTCCAATCTGGAAAAGGTCGTCGTAAAAGCCGTGGACAGGATTATTGACGCCCAGTGCCCCAACGGGGGCTGGGGCTACAGCTACAACAACAAGATTAATCCGGACATCGACCTTTCCGTCACCGGATGGAACGTACAGGCCCTCAAGGCTGCCGAACACGGCGGCATCAAGCCTACCAAAGGGGAAATCCGCTCCACGCTGCGCAAGGCCTCAAGCTACGTGCGCAAGAACGTCATGCCGGACGGTAAGTTTTCCTATAAGGAAAACGGCAATATGCCCCGTTCCTCCCTGGTAGGCGTGGGCGTGCTTTCTCTGCAAATGACGGGCAACGGCTCGGACAGCGCCGCCCGCAAGGGTCTGGACTGGATCAAAAACAATGTCAAAAACCTCCAGTGGGGCCAGGGAAGCGGCACGGAAAACGTCAAGAGCAATCTCTACATGCATTACTACTGCGTGCAGGCTGCCATGAACCGCGGAGGAGACGTATGGACCTCTTACAACAAAGCATTCCGGGACGCCGTGCTCAGCGGCCAGAATGCGGACGGCAGTTTCCGGAAAAATGACGTAGGATACGTTTCCGGCATGAGCAATAAATCTGAAAACATCTACCGCCAGTGCCTGGCAACGCTGATGCTGGAAACCTATTACCGTTTCCTGCCTGGTACGGGGGAAGGCACCAAGAACTCCTGAGGCATCCCTCCGAATAACGAAAAGAGCGCCGCGGGAAAAGGTTCTGCATGCGAGAAAACGAACCTTCTTCCGGCGGCGCGCAAATTAAATCCTGACTTGACCGCAGAGGTTTCTCTTGTTATTCATATGGTTTCCATTTTCTAACGACGTGAATAACAATTCTTCCATCCTTTTCGGCCTTTTTGATGAATTTCTTTGGATCCGGTGTTCCGGACGCGGAAGTTTTGCCAATAGTCCGACTGTCAAATCCCTGGGGGACGATTACATCGCTTCCGGAGGGCGTCTGATCGTCATTGATCTGGAAACTTGCTCCGGCATTGACTCCACCTTCATGGGCACTCTTGCGGGCCTGTCCCGACGGCTGCTTCCCATCGGGGGATCCGTCCAAATCGCTTCCCCGAGCGAACGCTGCCTGAGCGCCCTGGAAAGCCTGGGGCTGGACGCCCTGCTCAGCATTGAACCGCCCACAGCCCCCTGGAGGGGAAAAGTAGAGCAGATACGTGCCGCCCTGGGTACTGAAAATGCCCCTTCCGTTCACTTGGATGCCAAGGAGCAAACTCTCCACGTTCTCAACTCCCATTTGACCCTGAGCGAAATGAGCGAAGAGAACGAAGAAAAATTCCGCAACGTAACCGACTGCCTGAAAGAAGAATTGGAACGGCAGAAAGATCAATAAAATTGCCTCCCCTCCACATGGACCTGCGCTCCATGGCCTCCCTGTATGAGGAAGCCCTTTCCGCAGCAAGGGAAGAAGGGCCGGCCGCCGTCAGGGAACATTCCGTTTCCAATCATTCCGCCCTTCCGGACGAGCGGACTCTTCAGCTTCTTCTTCTGGAAGGAGTATTCGGAACCTCTTTTACGGATGATTCAGGCAGGGACGTTCACATTCTGGATTTCGGGAACTGGAATAAATCCGCCGGACCGGACTTTCTAAACGCCAGGATATGCATTAATGGCGTCCCGCAATCGGGAGATATCGAACTGGATTCCACGCCGGAAGACTGGGAACGCCACGGGCACGGTTCCAACCCGGGGTTTAACGGCGTTATCCTGCACCTCGCCTGTGCGCCCAGCCGCAGGAAATGGTTCACCCGCAATGCCAGGCATGAACGCGTTCCTCTGGCTGTCATTCCCCCGCTACGCTGGCGCGGTCAGGAACATCCCCTTCCGGCAACGCCCCGGTACGCCACTGCCGCCACTCCGGACTGCTGGCATCCATGGCTCCGGAGTTTCTGGAAACACTCCTCCAATCAGCGGCAGCCTACAGGTTCCGGAACAAGCACCGCCGCCATGCGGAACGCGCCAAATACGCAGGAGAGGAACAGGCCCTTTTTGAAAACCTGGCGGAAACGCTGGGCTATCACGCCAACAAAACCGCCATGCGCCACCTGGCCCTGCGGGCGCCCCTGCGTTCCATCCGGAACTGTCCGGAAGCCCTGCTTTTCGGTACGGCGGGCTTCCTCCTTCCCGTTCTTCCGGCCTCCTGCACACCGGAAGCCGTAGAACTCCACAAAAAACTCTGGGCTCAATGGTGGCCCCTGCGGGCGCAATTTGAACTGGCACCGGACCGCTCCTTTCCCTGGACGTATTCCGGCAACAGGCCGGCCAACCATCCGCAGAGGCGCGTAGGGGCGCTGGCCGTCATCACAGCAGATTTTGATGCGTTTAAGCGTCTTTGCCTTGCCGGACATACGGAAGAGCTGACGAAGTACCTCTCCTCCCTTACACACCCCTACTGGAGCACCCATGTAACGCTTCCTTCCCCACCGTCTCCCCGCCCCATGGCCCTGATGGGCCGGGATAGAATTCTGGACTTCATCATCAATCACCTTCTCCCGATGAAAGATGACGAACATGCATGGAAGCATTATCTTTCCCTCCGGGCCGGACAGGCGGGAACAAAAGTCCTCTCCGTCCACCAATCCCTGCTGGGCGGCAGGCCGGATGCACACGCCTTTCTTGCGAAAGCCTGGCACCACCAGGCATTGCTTCAAATTCACGAAGACCTGTGTTCCCTCCATTCCTGCGCCATTTGCTCCCTGCTCAGGCAGATGGAAAAGAAATGAGAGCGCAGCCCTTCTTTCCTTAAGACGGGGCGAAGAACCGCCCCCTGCGAAAACCCTTCCCAATCTTTACATCCCGAGAGGAATTCCTTCTTTCGGAACGCGCCATTCAGCAAGCTCCTCCTTTGAAACAAATAACGTCCCTTCCGCAAAGGTCCGGGATAAAAAAGGCTCCCAGCCCTAACGAAAGGACTGGAAGCCATGACTATTTTTAGTTCCCGAACTAAAACTGGATTATGGATTTCCTTTTTTACCTGGCCGCGGGCTGCGAAGATCCCGCTCCCGATTTCAGCGGCAGGGTTTTCATGCGGGTCATCTTCCCGTTAACGCGCACGGGCAACACCTTGGGTTGGGCGGAATACAACTTCACGTTGCTTACCTTGCCGTCCTTCCAGGAAAAATCCACCGTGACGTTGCCCCGGGCTTTCAGCCCTTTCACGGAACCTTCAGGCCACGCTTCCACGGGAGAGGGCATGATGTCCAGGCCCCCGGCATGGGATTGCACCAACATTTCACAAATGCCGCCTACAATGCCGAAGTTGCCGTCCATCTGCATAGGGGGATGAGTAGTCAGCATATTCGGCAAAGTGTTGAATTTCAAGAGTCCCTGAACCATTTCATGAGCCTTGTTCCCCTCGCCCAGGCGGGCCCACAGAGCCGTGCGCCACGGCCACGTCCAGGAACGGCGGCTGTCTCCGGTCGTGCCTCGCCATTCCAAGGAAAGGCGGGCGGCTTCCGCCAGCTTGGGCGTCTTGAGCTTGCTGATCTGGTTGCCGGGGAAAACGGCAAAAAGGTGGGACGTATGGCGGTGGTCCGTCTTGGGAATGCGGTCAATCATCCATTCCTGAAGATTTCCTTCCTTGCCTATCTTGTTGCCGGCCAGCCTTTTCAGCTTGCCCTCCAGGCTCTTGGCCCAGGCGGCGTCCTTGCCCAGAATGCGGGCGGCTTTGATGGTATTGGAGAAAAGCTCCGCAATGAGCTGCTGGTCATGCATCACACCGTCTTCACGCGGCCCATGTTCGGGAGACCAGCCATTGGGAGCCACCAGAGTTCCGGCTTTCACATCGGCCAGATCCTTCTTCTCCTCTTCGCTCGGATCCTTGCCGTTTGTCTTGAACCCTTCGCCCCCGGCTCCCAGTTCCTTCAAATGGTCTTCCCAGAAATGACAGATTTCCTTCATCAGGGGATACGCCTGTTTTTCCAGATACTTTCTATCACCGGTAAATGCATAATGTTCCCATATATGCAGCGCATACCAGGCCGCACCGGGAATGTTCCACTGCCAGCCGTTGCCACCGAAGATATTCTGGGAGGTGCGCACCGTCCAGCCGCGCACGGGTTTGCCGTCCTTGGTATTGAACCCCTTGTTCGCCTGGGAAGCGTCCCGGCAGCCGGGAGCCATTGCCTCCACATAATTGACCAGGGCCTCATGGCATTCGGAAAGATTGGCGGGTTCCGCCCCCCAATACGCCATCTGGACGTTGATGTTGTTATGGTAGTCGCAGGCCCACGGCGGTTTGACATAATCATTCCACAACCCCTGCAGGTTGGCCGGGAGCGTGCCGGGCCGGGAACTGGACAACAGCAGATAGCGGCCGAACTGGAACATGGTTTCCTCCAGATCGGGGTCTGCCGGATTTTTCTTATAGGCCTCCAGACGCTTTGGCGTAGGCAGCTTGGCTACATCCTCCTCCGTTTTTCCGAAGTTGACCTTCACCCGGTCAAACATGGACTTGTACTGGGAAATGTGGGCCTGTTTCAGGGCGGCATAATCCGCAGAAGCGGCTTTGGCCGCATAACGGTCCAGCTTCCTGGAGGGAGATTCACCCTTCCAGTCCTTTTTATAATCCATCAGGTAATCCGTCTCCATGGCGATGACGACCATGCAGGAATCCGCATTTTTCACGGAAATTTTATCTCCCGAGGCAGAAAGCGTACCGCCTTTGGGACGGATCAAAACGCGGCCTTCATAATTCATGCCGTTTTTCAACATCCCCTTCCAGGTGATGACGGATCCCTTGGCGGAAATATCTGCTCCAAGCTGGCTGTTAACGGAAAAATCCGCGCTGAATTGGCCGGGTTTGCTGGCTTTATAGTTCAGCACCAGGACGTTGGCAGGCGTGCTGGAGAATGCCTCCCGGTCATACGTTACGCCGTCCGCCTTGTAATTCACTTTATGAATGCCGTCCCGGAGATCCAGGGAGCGCGTAAAATCTTCCACAGACAGGGAAGCCGGCTGGTCGCCTTTTTTAAAGTCCACAAACAAATCCCCAAAGGGAAGATAGTTGCCGAACTGGTTCGTTCCGGCATCAGGCCCGTAACCGTACCCTCCCCCCGGATTGGCTCCTCCGGACCAAAGGCTGATTTCATTCAGGGCCAGCCGCTCGCGGCCGGGAGCGCTGAAAATCATGGCTCCAACGCGACCATTGCCAATGGGATACCCCTCCGCTTCCCAGACGGAGGCAGGCTTTCTGTACTTGCCAAAACTGCCCTCGGAATTTTTGTCTTCCTGCGGATAAACAACTACGGCCGGTTCATCAGACCAGATCAAATTAGAGGCGGAAGGCTTATCCAGAGCCCCCCACCCGAAAGAAACGGCACTTACCGCCACGGCAGATAAATATAGAGATTGGAAATGCATGCTTTAATAAACAATGTCACATATTTACTGCCTTCGCAACCTCTATCTTTCAGCCATTCCGAACTTATCGGCCGCCACATGACGGATTCTTTCCCCCATTATTTCCCTCCCGGCCCAGGGACGCTTCCTCCAATGGCGGCGAGAACAGTAAATTTCCTTGTCTTTAAAAATGACGCCCCTACTTTGGCATGTATGTTGAAACGACTTCTCTCCGCATTTTTTTCTCTGTTCTTTCTGGGAGCGGCCTCCGGGACATCCTTTGCGGAAGTCACCGTTCCGGACGCCCTGAAAGACCGGATTGCCCTGAAAAAAACGGCCCGTCAGCTCAATATCGTTTATTTTCTGGGCAGTGATACGGAACCCGTTCCGGATTATGAACGGCGCCTCAGCGAACTGCTCCTTTACCTCCAGCAGTTTTACGGCAAGGAAATGCAGCGGCATGGCTATGGCGCGCGTTCCTTCGGCCTGGACATCAAATCCCCAGGCCGCGTGAACATCATTGAATACAAGGCCAAAAATCCGGCGGCCCATTATCCTTATGAAAACGGAGGCGGCTGGAAAGCGGCCCAGGAACTTGACGAATTTTTCAAAGCCCATCCGGACAGGAAAAAAAGCCAGCACACGCTCATCATCATGCCCACCTGGAATGACGAAAAGAACGGCCCCGACAATCCCGGCGGAGTTCCCTTTTACGGCATGGGGCGCAACTGTTTCGCCCTGGATTATCCGGCCTTCGATATCAAACACCTGGGGCAGAAAACAAGGGAAGGAAGGCTGCTGACCAAATGGTACGGAGGCATGGCCCACGAATTGGGGCACGGCCTTAATCTGCCGCACAACCACCAAACCGCCTCGGACGGTAAAAAATACGGCACGGCCCTGATGGGTTCGGGCAATTACACGTTCGGGACCAGTCCCACGTTCCTGACCCCGGCCAGCTGCGCCCTGCTGGATGCCTGTGAAGTGTTTTCCGTCACCCCGGCCCAGCAATTCTACGAAGGCAAGCCGGAAGTGGAGGTCGGGGACGTAGCCATTTCTTTTAAAGGAGACCAGATTCTGGTTTCCGGCAATTATAAAAGCCCCCAGACCGTCAAAGCTCTGAATGTTTACATCCAGGATCCTCCTTATGCGGTCAACCAGGACTATGACGCCGTTTCCTTCTCCCGGCGCCTTGGAAAAAAGAGCGGGAAATTCTCCATGAAAATTGACAAAAAAGAGCTGGAAGGATTGAACAATAACGAATTCCGCATTTCCCTCATGTTCATTCTCGCCAACGGGCTGCACATGCAGAAGCACTTCACGTTCCATTGGGACGCTCTCCAGGATTACAGGGACAGAAGCAAATCCTGAACGCATTTTCCGTGCGCGGGCGGAGGCCGCCAAAATCACGGCCTCCGCACCTTGCGGGGGCCTTATTCCTTCAAACTGGTGCGCCAGCCGGAAGCGTGCTGATAGTAATAAACCGCTTCCCTTTCCAGCTCTTTCATCCGCCCGTCCGGCTCAACGGCCTCTCCGTCCCGGAAAAATTCCACTCCGCGCTGGGGTTTGAGCACTACCATGTCTTTCCCCTTCAAATAGCCGATATATTGGTAATTGCTCACAAAATACCGGGACTGATAGGAAGGCTTCAAGGCATCCTTCCCATAAAAGGCCGCATCATACGGCCAGTTCAACAGCCCCAGCAGGGTGGGCAGCACGTCAATCTGGCTCACGGGAGTGTCCCGCCGTTCCGGCTTCAGCAAAGCCGGAGCGTAGAAAATGGAAAAAATGCGGTGCGTTTCCGGATTGAGGGCCTGCTTTCCCGCGCTCCCGGCGCCGTGGTCTCCTACGAACACGAACAGCGTGTTGTCAAACCAGGGTTTGGTTCTGGCCTCCTCCACAAAGGCGCCTACCGCATAATCCGCGTATTTCACGGCCCCCATGCGCCCCGTGTGGGAAGGAATGTCAATGCGCCCTTCCGGATACGTGTAGGGGCGGTGGTTGGACGTGGTAAACACCACCTGCAAAAACGGCTTGCCGCGTCCGCAGGATTCATCCGCCTCCCGTACGGCGCGGCGGAACAAATCTTCATCGCAAACGCCCCAAATAGTGGAATGGGTCACCTCGGAATCATCCATGGAATTACGGTCCAGAACCTGAAACCCGTTGTTCCCGAAAAAATAATTCATGTTGTCAAAATACCCGTAGCCGCCGTAAATCCATTTGAGATCATATCCCTTGTCCCTGAATATGGAACCTATGGTCTGCAAATGCTCATTTCCTTCCTGGCGAAGGATGGACATGCCGGGAAGCGGCGGCAGGGATGTGCTGATTGCTTCCAGCCCGCGTACGGAACGGGTGCCCGTGGCATAAGTATTCGGGAAAAAAATGCCTTCCTTTCCCAGACGGCTCAGGCACGGAGTGACGTCAGCCCCGTCTTCCCGGCACTCGTTCAAAAATTCCGCTCCCATGCTCTCCATGACCACAACCACGACATTCGGGCGGATAGCCCCCCCGGAAGGACGCACCTGCCTCTTTACGCTGCCGGACGAAGCCTCCGGCACGGACGTGTCATCCGCCGTGAACTCCCGGGCCAGAAACGCCGCCGCTTCCGCATCCGGCAGCGTCCGGTAATAGGCGCGGTAATCCAGTTCATTCTTGAGAAAGGCGCTGAACAGGCTGTAAAGGCCATCCTTGGCCATTTCCGAATTATAACGGTTGTTCACGGCATCCGCATCCTTGATATCCACCAGCCAATATCCCCCCGTGACGCAGGCCAGCAGGAACAGCACCACACAGCCTCGTTTCCATCCGGCGGGAACCGCCCCGTTCCTGGGAAGCAGGAACTTCTTCATTCCCCAGGCGGCCAGAACGGACACCGCCAGAATGCCGCCCAGAATAGGAATGATGGGATAGGACTCGTAAATATTCCCGATAACCTCCTTGGTGTAAACCAGGTAATCCACCGCAATGAAATTGAAGCTGGCTTCAAACTCGTTCCAGAAAAAGGCTTCCGCCACATCTTCAAACAGATTGGCGAGCACAAACAGGAAAAACCATGCGGAGGTGAGCCACCTGTCCGCCTTCCCTCCTGCTTTCCCGCGCGGCAGAATCCACAAATAAACGGCATAGGGAATAAGCCAGTAGCACATGGTGACGGCAAACTCCGTCACAAAAACGTACGCCGTTTTCAGGAGGGGAAGCAACCCGAAATCCATGTTGCGGTATTCGAAAAATACCGTAAACAGATTTTCCACCGCCTCAATGCCGAACGCAAACAGGAGGAACGGCCAAAACCTCCCCCAATAATAACGAATCATCGCTACCGGAAATATGCCAGCCGGAGCATGCCGTCAATGCTCCATCACAACATCACGGTGATATGGATGTCATTCCAGAGAAATGAGACGGGAGAAGGTTCTCCTACACCACATCCAGAGCGGCATCCCAGTCTTTCCAGACAGGCTCCAGCCCGGCATTCCGTATGGCTCCGACCACCTGCTCCGGTGTGCGCTGGTCGGAAATCTCAAACTGCTCCGTCGCCTTGCAATTCCCTTTCCGGCCATCGGGAAGATCCACCCGGTTGCCCCGCACCGTCAAATGGGCGGCAGCCGTTCCCACGCCCGTGTAGCCCCCCGGTTCCGTGCGCGCAATGGCGGACATGTGGGTCATGCCCAAATGCATCAGGGCATTCCTCATCGGTGCGGGCTCACGGGTGCTGATGGACATGCCTATCTTGGGGAAACAGATGCGCAGGGCGGCCATAAGCTGGACAAAATGGCGGTCATCCAGCATCAAGTCCGGATCAGGTTCATACTCGTAATTCCCGGCGTAGGGACGCATGCGCGGAAACGCCACGGAAAGCGCGGATTTCCAGCAATGCTTCTGCAGGTAATCCAGATGGACGGCAAGTGCCATGGCCTCCCGCCGCCACGGCGAAAGCCCGAACAAGGCTCCTATCTGAATGCGGCGGAAACCGCCCTGGTAGGCGCGTTCCGGGCAGTCCAGCCTCCAGTTGAAATTTTTCTTCATCCCTGCCGTATGCAGGGTTTCATACACTTCCCGGTTATAGGTTTCCTGATACACGGCCAATTGTTCCGCCCCATGGCGGACGATCTCCGCATAACGGTCGTCCGGCAACGGCCCTATCTCCAGCCCCAGGGATGGAATAAAGGAATGCAGGGCGTCCAGGCATTCCTGCATATACCCGTCAGAAACGAACTTGGGATGCTCCCCGGCCACCAGCAGGATGCTGCGCAGCCCCAAGCCGTGCAGGTAGCGGGCCTCCTGCACCACTTCATCCACCGTAAGCGTGGTGCGGATAATGGGATTATCCCGGGAAAAACCGCAGTACTTGCAATTATTGATGCATTCGTTGGACAGGTAAATGGGGGCGAACAGGCGGATGGTCCGGCCGAAATGCAGCCGCGTCAGACGCCGGCTCTCCTGCGCCATCTCCTCCAGGCGGGCGTCGTCAACCGGTTCCAGCAACGCCATGAAACGGCGTACCAGGGGAGTGGGGCAATCCATCAAACCGTTTAATTCTTCAGAAAAAGACATACGTAAACTAAGTAAAATTTTGAGAGAGCCGGCTGCATTTCCATTCCTGAACCGGAAAGCCCCAATTTGCTACCTCCCTTGCAAAAGATACCATCTTTTACCGTGTCATTTCCCGGAGAGGAGCGTTCCATGAAGGCCGGGGAGCCTGCGAATCGTCGTGACAGACGGCCTCTTATGGACTAATCTGGCTTTATCCTCCCATGAGCGCTACACCGAACAGCCTTTTCCGCCATTATCTTGATTCCCTGATCCAGCAGGGAACAACGCGAACGAGCCTGACGGATGAAGCCAGAAACGTTCTCAGAACATGGTACGTGGCTTCCAGGCAGGGAGGCCGTCCCGCCGCATCAGCACCCGCTTCTCCGGAACCGCCGCCCCTGCAGGCAGCCGCTCCTGTCTCCGCTCCTGCCGGAAAGCCGGAACCGCCGGAGCTGTTTCCGCAAAACAGGGAACCGGCCTCTGCCATTACCCTCCCGGAAGGGACAATGGAAGACAAGCTGCAATACCTCCGTAATCTGGCGCAGAACTGGAAACCGGCGCGGGAACTCAACTCCCTGCGGGACACCATGGTCTTTGCCACGGGCAATCCCCATACGAAACTCATGCTCATCGGGGAAGCTCCCGGATATTATGAAGAAGTGCAGCAGGAGCCCTTTGTGGGCCGTGCCGGGGAAAAACTCAACCAGATATTAAGGGCCATGGGGCTCTCCAGAGACATGGTCTATATTTCCAATATCGTCAAATTCCGCCCGGCCCTCCCCAACCAGCGGACCAATAACCGTGCACCCACGCCGGAAGAAATTGAAGCATGCCTGCCCATCATCATGCATGAAATCCGGGTCATCCAGCCGAAAATGATTGTAGCCCTGGGCGGTACCGCCGCCGTAGGCCTGTTGGGGGAACAGGGATCCGTCAGTTCCATGCGCGGCAGGTTCCACGACCTTAACGGCATTCCCGTACGCGTCACTTACCATCCCAGTTATCTGCTCAGATCGGACAGCCCGCGGGAAAAACGCAAGGTATGGGAAGACATGCTGGCCGTTATGGAACGCCTGGACATGCCCATCTCAGAAAAACAGCGCGGCTACTTCCTGCCCAGGGCATAACCATGGGGACTCCCTCATGCCGCCCTTTTCCGGCTGCGGCAGTCAAACAGCCGTCCCTTCATAGAAAGTCCGTTCCTGCAATGCCGGTTTTGTTGTTCCAGCCATGTTCCGGCGCTTCCCAGAAAAGGCGTGCCCTGTCGCGGCTCACCCCTTCCATGTTCAGGTACCGCTCCCGCAACAGGGAGGAGGAACGATGCCCCATCTCCAGCTGAAGCAGGGAAAAATCCCTGAACCATTTGGCGTGATAGGAAGCATAAGTATGCCTCAGCGCGTCCGCACTCCATTCTCCAAAGCGGTTGTGCAGCCCCCATCCGGCTTTTTTCCGGAGCAGCCTCCAGCGCACCGGCCAATTGGGAGGACATAACAGTCCGGCCGGCCCCCCTGCTCCGTATCCCGCCAGAAGCCGCCAGAGCACAGCATGAATGGTGACATGCCTGATTCCCCCCGTTTTACTGGTTCGGGACCTTACGGAAATGACCCTCTCCTCCAAATCCACATCACGCCAATGGAGGCGCACCACCTCCCCCGGCCTGATTCCGGCGTACAACATTACCCAAACAGCCGGAGCGCAGTCACGAAATTCCGGAGCTTCCACCACCGTCCGAAGGCTTCCTATCTCTTCCGGAGCCAAAATGGCAATCGTCCGTTCACGAAACGAAGGAGAGTCCACACGGGCGACAGGATTTTCCCCGCACCATCCGCGCCGCAGGGAAAAGGACAAAACGCCGCTCATCACCGCCCGGCCCTTGTAACGCTGCCTGTGGGATGTAAAAGCAGCCTCCAGAAAATGGGCGCAATGCTCCGGCGTCAGCTTCCGGACCGGAAAACCTTTCAATTCCGGACACCTCCGCATCAAAGCTCCGGTGAAATACCTGATATCGCGCAACGTCGTAGGGCGAAGATTACGCTTCGCCTTCAGCATTTCTTCCACGGCGGCGGAAAAGGAAACCGTCCTTTCCCCTTTCCTCAATTCCTCAGCACCCAGAAAAATTGCCTTTCTGGCCCGGCGCATGCTGCGGCTGCCTCCGCACAGGCTCAGCAGCTCTACTGCGAGGCTGGCAGCATCCAGCATATTCAATCCGCTACCTTTCAATAACATTTCCGCAGCCAGATATTCCTTCTGGTTTTTTCCATGTCTCGCCATTCCGAATATCATGTTTTTTATATTAATACCTGATACATCACAGGATTGTTAATCCTGTTATCAAGAAAAAATTACAATATTTTTATCCATTAATCTCTTTTTACGGACAATTCTTTATGTACAACCACAATTCTATTTGTTAGACAAACCGTTGATTCAATCTTCCGAGGCACCATGAGCATTTATGTGCCCAAAGCGGAAAAAACGAATGGGATATATTCAGAAACACAGGATTAACAATCCTGTACATAAACAGCAGGGAAAAATCATTCATCTCCACTTTTCCCTGAATTAATCTGAATATAACAAACCATGAACCTTCGTTTACCCCTCCCGTTGCGCCGGGCCCTTCTGGCAGCCATGTGCGTCCTTGGAAGCCAAACCTTCGCCGCCGAATATACAGCTTCCACCCTGGAAGAATTTCAAACAGCCTGGAACCAGATGGCTGATGGAGACACGTTGACCATTACCGGCTCCATTGACTTTGAAGGAGTAGAATTGGGCTCCCTGCCCGCAGACGCCTCCATTGTCCTCAAATCAGACGGGAAAGGAAGCATCTCCAACTTCAACTACAAGGACATGTCTGCCGTGAACATGCAGCATCTTAACGTGAGCGGCCGTGGAACCGTTCACGTGGGCAACATGACGGAAGGCATGCTCAGCGGATGGGACGAAGAAGGAAACACCCTTTCCATAGAAAACGCTTCCACGCTGGAAGGAACCTGGCTTGTGCTGGAAAACAACAAGCTGGTGGCCGGAGACGGAGCCGTTCTCAGCCGGAATGAGGTCACTACCGGGCATTCCGCCTCCATAGAAACCAGAATTGATCCCGAAACAGGAGCCCTCATCTCCACGGTAGTCACCTCTACACCGGGAGAAATTGCCATGGATCTGGGAAAAAACGTCCGTATCCATGAAATGGATTTATCCATGAATGATGGAGTCCGCGGCCAAATTGTTTCCCATGGAGATATTTCCTTATCTGATTCCACGCTCATCTCTACAGGCGCCGTCAATACGACATCCGTTTATGAAAATGAAGATTCCGGCATCCTGATCGGTCAGTCGGAAACCGTCGGCGCTCACGGAGGGATCGACTTCAGCGCGGGAGCCGTGACGATGCAGGATACGAACCTGAGCACCGTGGGCGGCGACAGCCAATCCACTGGGGGTGAAATACTGCTGGGAGATAACAGTACGCTGACAGCCAAGGAGAGGGCGGAAATCACGACAGAAGCCCTTGTCCTTTCCCAGGGCATTGCCAGACAAGGTGAAGACGGAACCTACCTTCCCGGAACCAGCATGGAGGAAACCATGGGGCTGTTCGGAGACATCACCGTCGGCAACGGCAGTTCCATTGAAAACTATGACATGGATGCGCAAGGTTCCATCTTCATCGGCGAAGGGGCAAAACTGACATCCGTCACACTGGATGCCGTATCCGTGGAACTGGATTCCCTGTCCATAACCGAAGGAGAAGACGGAATCCGCACCGTGCGCATGACCACCGGAGCGGGAGACCAGGCCACCGTCTCCATTGGAGCAAACTCTACGCTGGACGATGTGGATATTTACGCGGAAGGAGGGAATATCTATATCGGAAGCAATACTGAAATTACAGGCGACAACGATCTTTCCGGCAGCCAGATGGCCGATATCTGGGCAGGGGACACAGTTGGCTCCATTGGAGACGACGGCGCTTCCACCCGTGGAACCGTCTCCTTTGAAGGGACGCTCAAGCAAAACACGGAAGGAGACTATGTGCTGGCTTCCGGAGAATATGCGGAAGGAACTTATGGCGGGAACGTAGTCATTGGAGACAATGTTACGCTGACCATGACCACCGTAGCTGCGGAAAATACCATCACGCTGGGGAACAATGTAACTTATCAGGGAACGGAAGATGCTCCCGTTTACCACATGAGCGCCTTCAGCGATGCGGACAACAGCCTTATCCGCGCCAGCATCATTGACACGGATGAAAACGGGAATATTCTCAACGGAACAGTTACCGTCACGGAACGCGAAAACAAAATCACCACGGGCCGCGGCAATACATTCATGAACAGCAAGGCCCCGGGCAGGTCCGCTGCCATGGATATCTCCAGGGGAGGCGCCCTCTATGCACATGGAGACATCGTTATTGGAGAAAACAACAGCTTCATCAGCAATACGGCAGCGGGATCCGGCGGAGCCGTCTTCGCCCAGAACAATATTGCCGAATCCATAACCTATACGGACGGGGAACGCACCTCCAAACTGACCACGGAAGTGCTGGATATCACGGTAGGAAACGGAACTGTCTTCTCCGGCAACACGGCTGGAGCCAATGGCGGAGCCATCGCTTCCGAACTGACAAGCAACCTCGCGCAGCAGGATGGCGACAATGTGGAGGACCTCTTTGAAAATGAAGGGGCCAATATCTGGCTCGGCAGGGACGTCACCTTCACGGATAATGCCGCCTCCGGGCTGGGAGGCGCCATCCACCTGATGGAGAACCGCATTCTTCTGATTGGCTCCGGAGCCTTCTTTGACGGCAACACGGCCGGGGAAGAAGCTAACGACATCTTTGCGGAAGACGGCTCCGTCATTCTGGCGGACACGGACGCGAACGATATCACCATCATCAACAGCGGCATTTCCGACGCAGACTATTACTCCCTTGACGACGGTCCGTGGACGCGTGGCGCCGCCATGCTGATTCAGGCAGGCGGCGGCGACCTGCTTTACGGAGGCTCGGACACGGAGGATAACGGATTCGGCGGAACATTGATCCAGCAATCCGGAGCCGGCTCCCTGATCGTGGGCCACCTGGCCGAAGTGGATGACATCATGGTCATGGAAGGAGCTCAACTGGGAGTTGAAGACCTGACGGACTACGAAATGAATGGCGCAGGCGTCATTCTGACGGAAGATTCCGTACTGGCTGGAGACACGTTGGAAATTAACGGAAACGCCGTGATTGAAATGGGGGAAGGTTCCTCCCTGCTCCTCAATGACATCGCGTTCAACGGCCACTCCTCCATCAAGCTCTGGAATGTCGATGAAGCGGGCAACGGCCGCGACCTCACACACACCGCCGCCGGAACTTCTTCCGTGGACAACGTCACCATCACCGGAGCCGAAGTAAGCGAACTGCCTCTGTTCAACACCGCTTTCGTCTCCACAAGCGCAACGCCCCATGAAAACGGAACTATCCGCCTGACACAAAATATGCACGGAGTCGCCGCCCCCATGCAGGGATATTCCGGGAACATATCCGGCGCCGCAGCCGGCATGGAACAGGTCCGGACGGGCGTCCGGGACGGTTCAGCCGCACACAGGTTCTTCGAAACCCTTCTGGGAACCTCCAGCGCAGACGCGGCGGCAGCCATGATTCAATCCGTCAGCGGGGAAACCGTGATCAATGCGGCCTGGGCTTCCAACGATGCTCTCAAGGGTTTTGCCGCCCTGGGCAGGACGCAGGGAGGCATTTCCGCCGCACAGGGACTGAATATTACGGCAGCGAAGCCCGTCCAGTCTGCAGACGCCAAGGGTTCCCCCATCGCCATGGCACCGGTGGCTTCAGGCCGCGGCTCCGTATGGGTGGGCGGCCTGGGTTCCTGGACGGATCAACATTCGCGCAGCGGCATTGACGGCTACAAATACGACGCAGGCGGCTATGCCGTGGGCGCGGATTGCAAGCTCTCCTCCTCCGTCCTGGCAGGAGTGGCCATCGGCCAATCTTACGGAACTTTCCAGGACAAGGGAGGACTGTCCAGCTATGATGCGGATTCTTTCATGGCCATGCTCTACGGCCGCTACACGCCCGCCGGAACCTCCAAATTGTCTCTGGACGGGTATGCAGCCTTCGGAACCACATCCTTTGACGGGAAAGCCCGCCTGGCGGACACCTCCGCTGCCGGGAAATTTGACTCTGACTCTTTCGGAGCCGCCATCTACGCCACCTGGACGGAACAATTCCGCAACAAACTGGTCATCGCACCATTTGCCGGGCTGGAATTCATGACCGGGAAAACGGACAGCTTCTCCGAACACGGAGACTTGGCCCGGACCTTCAGCGGAGCGCGCGCCCAGAACTGGACGCTGCCCGTAGGCATCACCCTCTCCCGCACCTACGCGGCAGGAACCAATGCCACGCTGACGCCCAGCGTGACAGTTGCCGTGACGCAGGATCTCAGCCGCCTCAATCCCAAAGGGACTGTCAGCAGTGACTTGGGCGCCTGGACGGCGCGCGGCGTCAACGTAGGCCGCACCGCTCTGCGCGTCAACGCAGGGATAAGCGCCGCCTTCGGCAACAGGTGGGGGGCCCGCATCGGATACTCTCTGGAAAGCAGGGCCGGACTGACGGCCCAGGGAATCAACGGCTCCGTCAGTTACTCATTCTAACGGATGTCCATTCCGGCCTTCCCGGTTCCGCAGGGAACCGGGAAGGCAATCTCCAACGCTTCCTTCAACAAGGAACGCCATGTCCTAGTCCCGTCCTGCGTCATTCCGCAGCCTTCCTGCAACATCAGTTCCGGTAAACCAGACTTATCAAGATCGCCCTCCTGCGAATACTGAAAACGGGTTACATCATCAGCATAATGGACAGCAACGGAATTTTTTACAAAATCATTTCCCTCTCTGCGCAGGAAGAGGCTATTTTCCCGAAATGTACGCGCCGCTCAAACCCGTTTCCACCCTATTATCCATAATTCCGGCAAACGGGACGAGACGGAAGGGACGCTTCCTTTCCATCACCAACTCCGGGAAAACGACTTTCACCATCGGAAATAAAGAAACGCTATCCATCCACTCAAAATGAACTAATTGTCCTTTCCCTGAAAAAAATGAGCGACCGCCTCAGAATTTCCAAATAAAACATTTCTTGGAAAAACATGAATTGTTGATTAGGAACCGCTTCCCTTCACAGGAAGCGGTTCCGCTTTACCCAGGCAGTTTTTTCAATGCCGGATGCGGGCAATCCGACCATGCAGCCTGCCAGACTACAGAGCAAGGAAAACAGGCATAAAAAACCGCTTCCCGGCTATCACGGGAAGCGGCTGCTGTTAAAAGGGAAACTATTATTCCCCGCGCCGGAGGACTGCCCCCTTGCTGGCATTCGTGGCAAGCTGGCGGTAACGGCTCAGCCAGGAGGAGGAAACCCTGTTATAGGTAGGTTTCCAATCCGCACGGCGGCGTGCGATCTCCTCCTCGCTCAAACAGGCGTTCAGCGTGCGGTCCGGAATGGAATACTCAATAATATCCCCGTTCCTCAGCAGGCCGATCAGGCCGCCTTCCGCCGCTTCCGGGGAAATATGGCCAATACAGGCTCCGTGTGTGGCTCCGGAAAAACGGCCGTCCGTAATAAGCGCCACTTCCGCGCCAAGGCCCTGCCCCATAATATAGGAAGTGGGAGCCAGCATTTCCTGCATGCCGGGGCCGCCCTTGGGTCCTTCATTGCGTATGACAACCACATCGCCGGACTTTACCTTCCCGGCCAGGATGCCTTCGCAGGCCTCTTCCTGAGACTCGAAAATCACGGCGGGCCCGCGGAAACTCATCATATCCGGATGCACACCCGCCTTTTTCACCACAGCGCCCTCCTCAGCCAGATTGCCGAACAGAATCGCCAGGCCGCCATCACGGGAATAGGCATTTTCCAACGGATGAATCACGGTTTCATCCGCAATGCCGCATCCCTCCACTGTTTCACCCAGCGTTTTCCCGCTGACGGTCATGGCGTCCAGATGAAGGGCTCCGGGAATCCTGGCAATTTCATGAATGATGGCACTCACCCCGCCTGCACGCAAAACATCCTGCATGTGGAAGCGGGAGGAAGGAGCCACCTTGCAAATATTCGGGGTTCGCCTGGAAATATCATTGATGCGCTGGAGGTCATACTCCACGCCGGCTTCCCTGGCGATAGCCAGCGTATGGAGCACGGTATTGGAACTGCCGCCCATGGCCATATCAATTGTGAAAGCATTGTCGATAGCGTCACGGGTTACGATGTCTCGCGGCAGGGGGCCGTCCGCCTTCGCCATCTCCACGGCGCGGCGTGCAGTCTGCTTCCAGAACTCCTTTCGTTCCTCTGAAGTAGCCAGCAGGGAACCGTTGCCGGGAAGGGCCAAGCCGATCACCTCGCTCAGGCAATTCATGGAATTGGCCGTAAACATGCCGGAGCAGGAACCGGCGCCGGGGCAGGCGCGGCATTCCAGGGAATGAAGTTCCTCCTCATTAATCTTGCCTGCCTTAAAGCGGGCGACAGCCTCAAACACGCTGTTCAGGTCCAGCACTGTGCCGTCCTTCGCCATGCCGGCGGCCATCGGACCGCCGCTGCAGAAAATAGTGGGAATATTGCAGCGCAGGGCGCCCATAATCATGCCGGGAACAATCTTGTCGCAATTAGGGATGCAGATCATGGCATCAAACGCATGGGCGCTCAGCATCGTCTCTACGCTGTCCGCGATCAGCTCACGGCTGGCCAGGGAAAACTTCATGCCGCCGTGGCCCATGGCAATGCCGTCACAAACGCCGGGAAGGTTGAATTCCACGGGAGTTCCTCCGGCTTTGCGTACCTCCTCCTTGATGAGGGCGGCCACCCTGTTCAGGTGGACATGGCCCGGAATCACTTCATTAAAAGAATTGCAAATGGCAATGAAAGGACGGCTTAAATCCTCATCCGTCATTCCGGTGGCACGCATTAAACTGCGGTGCGGCGCACGCTCGAACCCTGCTTTAACTCTATCGCTTCGCATAACAATACAACTGTTGCGGTGCAAGTGTATCACATGACGCAGGGAAGAGAAGTTGAATCTGGGCCAGCCTTGCAAAACGGAAACGCCTCCGTTACAGTATGTTTGCATAAGAGGAGGCTTTAACTGTCCGGAACCGCCTCCCGGGTGGGGAAATGTGAACGAATCGTCACATCTAATATCGGGACACCGCCCTTTCTTTCATCGTAAAAAACAGACATGGCAACCATTCTTATCGCTGAAGACGACCACGCCATTTCAGACCTTGTGGCCTATAACCTGGAACGTGCGGGCCATACGCCCCTGGCGGCCTATGACGGCCTGACCGCGCTGGAAGTGGCGCGCCGGGACAAGCCGGAACTGATCCTGCTGGACCAGATGATGCCGGGCATGGACGGACACGGCGTACTGAGGGAACTGCGCCGGGACAGCCGCACCCAGAACATTCCCGTCATCTTCCTGACAGCCAAGGCCCAGGCAGAAGACCGCATCCAGGGGCTGGAACTGGGAGCGGACGACTATGTGACCAAACCGTTCAGCCCCAAGGAACTTGTCCTGCGCGTGGCCAGCGTGCTGAAACGGTGTGAGCACACGCCGGGCAGCGTCATTGCGGAATACGGCCCCTTCACTTTTGACAAAAACGCCCTCAAATTCTATATCGACAAGGAGGAAGTAGATCTGACGGCCACGGAATTCAAGCTCATGATCCATATGGTTGAACGGGAAGGCCAGACCCTGAACCGCAACGACCTGCTCAGTTGCGTATGGGGGTACAGCCACCAGGCCCAGAGCCGTACGCTGGACACGCACATGAAGCGGCTGCGCCAGAAACTGGCTCCCTATGCGGACTGCATTGAAACCGTCCGCAGCATCGGCTACCGCTTTACCCTGCCGGGACGCCGCATCCCGGAGGAAAAGGCTTAACACTCCGGTTCCATGTCGGCCATCGACTACATCCTAACCATCCTTATTCTGGCCTCCCTGTACCTGAACTGGCATCTGATCCAGGTATGCCGGTCCGCCATGAAAGCCCGGAAAAAAGCCTTGCGGGACGCTCAGCGCCTGCTGAAGCGCGGGGAAGAAGCGCAGGAACAGGCCATCGCGGACAAACGGCGCTTCCTGGAAGCTCTGGGAGAGGCCTTCCTGCTCATCGGTCCATCCGGACACATCGTGCTGGCTAATACGCTGGCCAAAGAACTTTTTCAGGAAGAAAAGCTGGAAGGGCGCAAAGTGGGGGCCCTGGTCTGCAACCAGGAATTGCTGGGGCATGTTCAGGAAGCATTCGATACGGACGGCCCCGTCACCAAGGAATTCACGCTGAGCGCCGCCAATTCCCCCGGCGGCGTGCAAAACGGCATCACGGCGTGGCATCTGGACAGCGCCATCACGGACGCCCCAATCAGAGAAAAGCGCATCCTTCTGCGCAACATCACGCAGAACTACCTCACCAACCAGATGCGCCGGGACTTCGTGGCAAACGCCTCCCACGAGCTGCGTACGCCCCTCACCATCATCGTGGGATATCTGGAAAACCTGATGGAGGACGATCTGGTGGAGGAAAGTCCCGGACTGGCCCGCAAATTCATCGGAGTCATGCACCAGAACAGCCAGAGGCTGATGAACATTATTGAAGACATGCTCATGATCTCCAAACTCGAATCCGGCCACAAGGCGATTCTGAAGGAGCAGTGGTTCCGCCTCACCTCCTGCGCGGACGACGTCTTCTCCCGTCTGGATTCCATCCGGGAGAAAAAACAGGCCGTCCTGCACATGGACATTCCCACGGATTGGGAACTTTATGGAGATCCCTTTTACTGGACGCAAATTCTGTTCAATTTGGTGGAAAACGCCCTCAAGCAAAACACGGAGCCGGGACTTTCCATTACTGCGGCCGCCGCCAAAACACAGGACGCCTGCGTCATCACCGTCACGGATACGGGCGTGGGCATTCCTGCGGAAAGCATCCCCTTCCTCTTCAACCGCTTTTACCGGGTGGAAACCCACCACTCCTCGGAAATCAGGGGAACGGGCCTGGGCCTCTCCATTGTGAAACGCGCCGTGGAAGCCCACGACGGAGCCATCACCGTCTCCAGCATCCCCCACCGGGAAACTGTTTTTACCATCACCATTCCCCTGAAAAGGTTCCGGGAAGAAAAGGCGGCGTAAAACGCCGATGCGGAACAGTCTGACATGGCCTGCCGTTAAAACCGGAAAAAAGGCATCCTTTCAACCCGGAGGGATGGCCCACGAGACATCCGCCTGTTTTTTCATCCCCTGCGTTATGGAATATGCGCAGGCTCCATTCCGCTCATCAGCATTATTCCGGTTTTCCTTAAAAGGGAACAGAAATGGAAGACAGACGTTGTTTTAAGCAACCGTCTCCATAGATATAACCTGTTCGATTCCCGTGACGCACAAATCCATGCACGAGTTTATATCAGGTAATCAAAAACTAAAAACATGGCCGTCTTTTTCCATGCGGAAAATTGATATGATTCCAGCCAGTCCAAATTCCTCCAGTCCCTCCCTCTCATCGACTACTTTTTTATTTCAGGAAATCATGAAACAATTTTTACAAATCATCGTCATGAGGCGGTGAAAAATAAAAAAAGTTTTATCAATGAATCCATGAGAATGATGCAAAAGCTGTGTCCATATAAAAAACGGCGTCCTTCCGTGATAAGGAGGACGCCGGAATTTTCCGGAAATCGGACAGACTGCCAGTTTGAGCAGCGAAGCGCACAAACCTTAGGACTTGTAACGCAAACGCTTCTTGTGACGGTTCTGACGCATGCGCTTGCTGCGCTTATGCTTGTTGATTTTTGCTTTACGGCGTTTTTTGAGCGATCCCATGATTGTGGTTCGTTTGTTGTTTTACTGTGGTGAGAAAAAAATCTAGTAAACCAGCTTGTTAAGCGGGTATTCAATGATGCCTTCCGCTCCCAGGGCCTTGAGCTGGGGAATGATATCCCTCACAACGGATTCGTCAATGACCGTTTCCACGGCCAGCCAGCCTTCTTCCGCCAAATGGGAAATAGTGGGACGGCGCAGAGACGGAAGGGCCTCTACCAGGCCGTTCAGGGAAGCAGCAGGAAGGTTCATTTTCAGACCCACTTTCCGGCGCGCTTCCAGAGCGCCCTTGAGCATCATGACCAGGCGTTCCAGCTTCTGTTTTTTCCACTCGTCCTGCATGGTTTCCCGGTTCGCGATAAACTGGGGATAGGAGGTCATCAGGGTGTCCACGATGCGGAGCTTGTTGGCCTTGATGGAGCTTCCCGTTTCCGTGATGTCCACAATGGCGTCCACCAGTTCCGGCACCTTCACTTCCGTAGCTCCCCAGGAGAATTCCACGTGGGCTTCAATACCCTTTTCCTGAAGCCAGCGTTCCGTGATGCCCACGCCTTCCGTGGCGATGCGCTTGCCCTGAAGGTCTTCCGCACAGGTAATGGGGGAATTTTCCGGGACTACCAGCACCCAGCGGGTAGGCTTGGAGGTAGCCTTGGAGTATTGAAGATCCGTCAGCACTTCCACGTCCGCCCTGTTTTCATAAATCCAGTCGCGCCCGGTAATGCCGCAGTCGATGAAACCGTCATTGACATAACGGCCTATTTCCTGGGCACGGATCAGGAAGAGCTCCAGATCGTCGTCGTCGCAGGTCGGGCGGTATCCGCGGCTGGACACATACACATTGTAGCCGGCCTTGCGGAACAATTCCACGGTGGAATCCTGCAAACTGCCTTTGGGAAGAGCTATTTTGAGTTTCTTCGACATGATGGGACGGGAATGAAAACCCACACGGGCCCCATTGTCAAGTTCAGAACCGTATCCGGCCCATTTTACCGGGCCATGAGCCGTTCAATGTCATCAGGCAGCAAAGGCACGTCTCCCAGCAGGTCGATGTTTTCTGTTTCCCCGATCAGGACGTCGTTTTCCAAACGGATGCCTATGCCTTCTTCCGCAATATAGATGCCCGGTTCCACGGTGAAAACCATGCCCGGCAACACAACGGGGTTGGCTTCGCCTACATCGTGCACATCCAGCCCCAGGAAGTGGGAACACCCGTGCATGTAATATTTCCGGACAATGGGAGGATCGGACGTTTTTTCCGCCACCTGCGCGGGTGTGATCAGCCCCAGCTTGACGAGTTCCCCGGCGGCAAAAACGCGCACCAGGCGTTCGTACTCCGATTTCAGGATTCCGGGTTTCAGAATCTTTTTGGCGTAGGTCATCATATTCAGCACGCTTTCATACACAGCGCGCTGGCGGGGAGTGAATTTTCCGTTCACGGGAACGGTGCGGGTCATGTCGGAGTTGTAATTCCCGTATTCCGTGCCTATGTCCATAAGCACCAGATCGCCGTCTTCGCACCGTTTGTCGTTTTGGATATAATGCAGCACACAGGTATCCTTTCCGGAAGCGATGATGGGCAGGAAGGAGAATTTGCGCGGACCGCGGCTGATGAATTCGTTGGCCAGGAATCCCTCAATCTGCCATTCGCCCACCCCCGGCCTGATGAACCGGAGCAATTCCCGGAAGCCTTCATTGGTGATGTCGCAGGCTTTTTTGAGAGCCTTGATTTCTTCCGGCTTTTTGATTTGCCGCATGTCCGCCAAGATTTCATAGACATTCTTCAAAACAGCGTCCGGGAATTTTTCCTTCAGCTCCTTGGTCATGCGGGCATTGCGCGTTTCCACCGGGCATGTGCATCGCGGATGCTGGTTGGCTTCCACAAAGACCATGGATGCGGACGGCACCAGGGCCTCCAGCAGCGCATCATATTCATTAGTCCAGCGCACGTCCTGGATGCCGCTCAGCTCTCTCGCCTGTTCCTGCGAGAGCCGGGCGCCTTCCCAGATGGCAATCTGTTCATTTGTCTCACGCAACAGCAGGATCTCATCCCAGCCGTCCTCCCGGATAGTCATGACCAGGACGGTTTCTTCCTGGTCAACTCCCGTAAGATAAAAGAGGTTGGCATTCTGATGCAGGGCAAAAGTGCCGTCCGCATTCGTAGGAAATACGTCGTTGGCATGCAGAATCAGCATACTGCCGGCAGGCAGGCGGGAAGCAAGCTCTTCACGGTTGCCGGCAAAAAAGGAAGAAGGAAGCGGCTCGTATCTCATATCAACAGCATGCCCCGCTTTTCCGGCTTGTCAATCATGCATCCGGACACGGGGCAACCTTGCGCGTTTCCTTGTCGTCCGGAGTTCTTCTGACCGTGCCGTTTCCCCGCTCCGGCTATCCTTATGCCATTGTCCATTTCCTGCCGGCCCGCCACCCGTCCGTTAGGAGGCACAAAACCGCCCCGGGACTTCCGGAGCCTCCCCCTCCGGAAAAAACTTCTGGCGTCAATCGGGTCATGACTCGAACACCACCCGGGCGGATGCCGTCTTATCCTGCATGCACGGCGCTATTCCACGGCTATTCCTGGCGCTGGGAACAGGTTTGGTTTTTTCCTGTTCCAGTTCCCGGACAATGCCCGTTTCCCCTTTAATTACCCATCCCCTTCACGCGGACTCCAGGCAGAGCTGTTTTGGAGGCGTCTGGTATAATCCCTCGGAACAGGCCGTCTGGAATTCTCCAAGGCTGAAAGTATATGTAGCCCCCGTCAATATTGACTATATCAAAGCCAGATTCCCCAAGGAATCCCCGTCCCTGGCGGCACAATTCAGGGCCGGGCTGCAGAAAGACATCCGCAACGTGTTGGAAAACAAATCCAGACAGACAGGCGGGAGGATGAAATGGCAGTTGGTTGACCGCCCCGTTCCGGGATCTGTAACTCTCAGCCTCGCCATAGTCAAGCTGAAGCCTACGGACGTGGGCGGCAACATCATGTCCGATCTTGTTTCCCTGGTCTCCCCCCTTCCGGGAACTTCCCTGATCCTGGGGCGCTTCATGAGCGGGGACGTAGGCATTGAGGGACGCCTGTCAAATACGAATACGGACGCCGGCATCATGGAATTCAAAGCTTACAACACGGACCCCATCACCCTGTTTTCCGTAAAGGAATTTGAACGTTTTGCCTTCGACCAACGGAATTTGCGGCTTTTTTCCAGCTGCATTGCAGATATTTTCAAGGCTGGTCCCGCCAGCAGTATTCCCAAAACGGGGGAATTTGACCTGGACCCGTTTTAAACGGCCTTTCCGGACGATTCTTTCCCTTCTTTCTCTTCAGGTTCATAGAAAGCGCATTCCTGAACCGTCTGCCTGGTCTTGAAGGCATATACGAAGAAAGCGGCGCCCACCAGCACGAGGAAAACGGAGAGGAACTGCCCGCGGGTCAATCCCATGGAGAAGGGGGAATCCGGCTCCCGGTACTCTTCGCAAATAATTCTGCCCGCAGCATAAAGAACGGCAAAGATACCGCAGAACAAGCCGTTCCACGCACGGGGGAACCTTACCCGTACAAACCACAGCACGGCAAAGAGAAGCACACCTTCCGCAAACGCTTCATACAGCTGGGAGGGGTAGCGTGCATGATCCTGCATCATCCGCCCCACGATTTCCCTGATGGCGGGCGTATCCCTCACCCGGTCTGTCACCCAGGCGGCAGTCATTCGTTCCGGCACGGCTATGCCGGAAAGGGACAGTTTGTCCAGCAATCCGGGCGTTTCATAAATACGGGAAGCCACCCGCACGAACAAGTCCGGATCCTGGGAAAGCTCCGCCGGAAAAATCATTCCCTGGGAAGAGCCGGGCGGGACAACGCGCCCATACAGTTCCCCGTTGATAAAATTGGCCATGCGCCCGAAAAACAGCCCAACGGGAGCTACAATGGCCAGGCCGTCCAGAAGCGCCACCCACTTGACGCGGTGCTTCCACGCATAATAAAATGTGTACAGCCCCACTCCAATCATTCCCCCGTGGCTGGCCATGCCCCCTTCCCACACCCTCAGGACCATGAGCGGATCCGCCAGAAACTGGGACCAGCCGTGGTTGGGAATCTGGTAAAAGAGCACATATCCCAGCCTTCCGCCGATCAGAACACCAAAAATAGCCACATAAGTAACAAAATCCACCATCCTGTCCTGGGGGACAGGATACAGCTTCCGGCGGGAAAGCCAGGAAAGCAGATAATACCCGCCGATGAAGCCCATTAAATAGGCCAGGCCATACCAGCGCAGGGCAATTGAGTCCGTTATCTGCCAGATGACAGGGTCCAGGTCATGTACGTAAACGGTCGAATTCATGAGCGTTTCTTTCAGGGCAGGTAATGGGTAAGGGCTTCCACGGCCTCCTGGTCCAGGGAACGGGCCAGAGCCACCGTCAATTCCACCGCGGCGCGGTAGTCCCGCAGATCCAGCACGCCGTTATGGGCATGAATGTACCGGGTGGGGATTCCCAGCACAATAGAGGGAACACCCTTTCCGGAAAGATGCAGGGCCGCCGCATCCGTTCCGCCGGAACGGCGCACCGTCAACTGGAATGGGATGCCCGCATCCAAAGCCGTTTTTTCAGCCAGGGCGGCCAGCCGGGGATTGGTGATGGCCGTAGGGTCAAACAGCCTGATCTGCACGCCTCCGCCCAAGGCCCCTTGGGAATCCGTCACGGCAAACCCGGGGGTGTCGTCTGCCGGCGGCCCTTCCAGAACAATCACGCAATCCGGTTGCATGGCGACGCCGGCCGTCCTGGCGCCCCGCGTGCCCACCTCCTCCTGAACCGTCGCGGCGGCAATCAGGGTGTTGGGATGCCCTTCCCGGCATAATTTCTTGAATGCCTCTATCATCACAGAAAGACCGGCGCGGTTGTCAAAGGCTTTCCCCATGACCCGGAACGGATTTTCCAACGGGGAGAATTTCACGTCCGGCACCACGGGATCCCCCAGGTGAATACCGAATTCATTCTTCGCCTGTTCCGCGCTTTCAGCGCCCACGTCCACAAACAGGGCTTCCATGCTCATGACGCTGTTGCGCTGGCCTTCCGGCAGAAAATGGGGAGGCTTGGAACCAATCACCCCCCGGATGCCGCGGCCCGAGCGGGTTTTTACCAGGACACGCTGGCTTAACAGGGTATGCGGCCACCAGCCGCCTATCCCCACCAACTGAAGGAAACCGTTCGACGCTATATTCTGCACCAGGAAGCCTATTTCATCCATGTGGGCGGCCAGCATCACGCGGGGGCCGGCCCCGCCGCCGGTGCAGAACAGGCTGCCGGAACCATCGGAAGAAAATTCCCCATATCCTTCAAGTTCCTGAGCCACCAGGCTTCTCACTTCATCCTCATGCCCCGAAATACCGTGGGCCTCTGAAAACTTTTTCAGCAGATCAGAATCAATCGCCATGGGCCGAGCATGTGGAAACACCTCTGCCAGGTCAAGCCCGCAGCCATGCCGCATGTTTTTTTCTTGACCGCCCGGGCAGAACCGCCGGACGGAGCCGTGTCATGCTCCACACACGCTACATGGAAAGAAACAAGAGATTTTTGCTAGCCACAGTTCGGTTTTTGGTGTAACTAATCAGGGAATTGAATTGTGCTATGAAATCCATCCTTAACACTATCACGGCCATGCTGGCTGCGGTGCTTTTCGTCCCTGCGGCATCGGCGCAGACCACCAGCAATCCCAGAATGCAGGTGCGGGTCTCCCTGGAAAAGCTGTCCCTGTATATGCGCCAGTCCCCCAACGTCCTGACGCAGGACGATCCCCGGCCGCTGCCGAAACCGAAGAAATGGGCGGATTTTGAAATTCCCTTCAAGGTGGAAGCCGCTCCCACCCCCAAATCCGGCTATATTGATGCCCTGACGTTCAAATTCTACATCGCGGTAGTCAATCCGGACCGCGCCCGCCAGTACCTGAAACTGTATAAGGAAGTCAAATACGTCAATGTTCCGGTAGGAGAAAACACGTACGCTTCCGTGTATCTCTCCCCGTCCTCCGTCAAGCGCATTACCGGTGTGGAAGGAGGAAGAGGAAAATGGGTGAAGTACCAGGGCGTAGTGGTGGAATACAACGGCAAGATTGTCGCCACTTATTCCTCCGAACGCGGAAAAATGGAAAAATGGTGGACCATCCAGTCCCCCAGCATCGTGGAAACCTCTTATTACCCCCTGCTGAACAAGGATGAAACACCTTTCTCCGTGTTCTGGTACGACCGTTATCCGGAAATTATGAGGCCCAACAGCCAGCAGGCGGCTTCCAGTTCCGTCCCCGCCCCGTTCGGTACTCCTGTGGAACCCCCGGCGGACGGCGAATAACGTTCCATTAATTCTATCATTTCATCTTATTTAACAGAAATCACCCATGGCTAATTCACGACCAATCGTCGCATTAAACGTAGGTTCCCAGAGAGTTTCAATGGGCGTCTTTTCCAAGACTTCCAAAGACGCCCTTATCCTGGACCGCTATGCTACGCGCCTCGTAGTGCTGGACCCGTCAGCAGAAGGTTTGCGCCTGACGAAAATAGGGGAAGCCATCGCCGACCTCGTCCAGGAACTCAACGTCAAAGGAAGCGTCGTCAACTATTCCGTTTCCGGACAATCCGTTTTCATTCGCTTCGTCAAGCTTCCGGCTCTGGACGATACCGATGTGGAACAGCTCATCCGCTTTGAAGCCCAGCAGCACGTCCCCTTCCCGCTGGACGAAGTCGTGTGGGACTACCATCTGCTTCCCGCCAAAGGTCTGGAACGGGAAGCCATCCTGGTTGCCATCAAGGCGGAAGACCTGGACTCCCTGAATGATGAAATCATCTCCCACGGCCTTTCCACCGGCAAAGTGGACTGCGCGCTTACCTCTCTGTACAATGCGTATGTGGACAGTTATCCGGATGAGAAAGAACCGGTCATGCTCATCGACATCGGCGCCAAATCCACGGATTTGATTTACAGCGAACAGGGACGTTTCTTCACCCGCAGCATTTCCGCGGGGGGAATCTTCGTAACCTCCGCTATCGCCCGTGAATTCAATATTCCCTTCCTGGAAGCGGAACGCTTGAAAACCACCAGCGGGCTCGTTTCCATGAGCAACGGGCAAACGGAAGGGCTGGATCCCGCCACGGCCAATCTGGCTACCGTCATCCGTACGGCCATGACCAGGCTTGCCTCAGAAATCCAGCGGACCACCAACCATTACCGCGCCCAGATGAGCGGAAGCGCTCCCGTCAAGGCATACCTGTGCGGCGGCGGAGCTTCCCTGCCCTATACCAAGGAATTTCTGGAAGATAAACTGGGCATTCCGATCTCCTTCTTCAACCCCATGCACAACGTGGGCGTGGGCTCCGGCGTGGACGTGAACACCATCTCCCGCGAAGCCTTCATCCTGGGCGGATTGATCGGCACCGCCATTCACTCCATCGGCAGGGCCTCCCTCAATATTGACCTGGAACCCACCGCTGTTGCCAAAAAGCGGGCCAACCAGAAAAAAATGCCCGCCATCATCGTCGGGGCAGCCATTGCCGTTCTCGGTGCCGCAGCTTATGCCGTCACAGGATATATGGGCGAGAAAAAGGCGGAGGAAATCCTCGCCGGCGTCCAGCCCACCGTTACTTCCATCAAATCGGCACAATCCGCCCTGCGCCAGAAAGAACAGGAGCTGAAAAAACTGGACTCCACCCTGGCTTCCTACCAGCAGCTCACGCTCCAGCGCTACGGCTACGCGGACATCATCAGGCACCTGCTGGAACAGTCGGAACACAAGGATTATCCCTACTGGTTTACGGATTTTGAACCGCTGGCCCACTTCAATCCGGAGGATACCACCCAAATCACGGGATATTCCGTCATCAAGGATTCCTTCACATCGGACAAAAATACATCCCTGGTGGATGACATCAGGACGGAGGCCTCCGCCAACGCATCCAGCGAGGATGAAGCGGGCGTTTACAGCGTCAACGCCATCCGCCTGACCGGATTCGTCCGGCGCAGCCTGGGCGGCCAGAGAATCATCCAGGACCTCCAGGCAAAAATAGACGGGAACAAGGAATCCCTGTTCACATTCAAGCCCGGAGACGTCAAGCTGGAAGCCCGCCAGATCATGGAACTGGGAGCCAAAGACGCCAAGGTGGACGCGGCGGCAGGGGCCTTTGTACCCTTCAAGCTGGTGCTTCCGTTAAAAACGCCCATTCCCGTGAACTTTAACAAATAAGATTACCCAACCCGAACAAGACATATTTTATGAGCAATTGGATTACAGACAACAAGCCCGCCGCCATGGTCGCGGGCGTGGGGCTTCTCTTATTCCTGGGGTTATCCGCGACAGGGTACATCGTCAATTCCAAACGCAGTGAACTGGACAAAAAAATCAGCATCGCCGCCAAGGAAATCAAGTCCGCCAATGCTGCGGAAATCACTCCGAGCCGCTCATCCAACGAAGAGCTGGAAAAAGAACTGAACCGCTATGCCAAGGCCGTGGGCAGCCTGGAAACGGCCTACAAGCCCTTCCTTGCCTCCTCCGCGCTGGTCCCCACCACGCCCACGGCATTCCAGAATGAACTGAAAACATTCAGGGATTCCCTGATCTCCTCCTGCAAGAAAAAGAACATTCTCATAACGGACACATCCTCCTGGCTCGGCTTCCAGGTTTACAGCACCCAGGCTCCCTCCGTTCAGGCGGCCTCCACGCTGGGTTTTGAATTGAAAGCCATCAACAGCCTGGTCAACAAACTGGCGGAATGCGGCCTGTCCAAATTCATCAAGGTGTACCGCCCCCAGCTCCCCATTGAAACCCCGGCGAACAGTCCGGAAGAATCGGACGAAGCCGACCAGGCTCCATGGACTCCCATGCCTCTGGAAATAGCCTTCCAGGGCGACCGGGAAAGTGTATTGAAAGCCATGAACGCCATAACCGGCATGCAGGACTATCTGTTCACGGTCAACTCCATCCGTATCCGTAACGAACGGATGATGCCCCCTCCCATCGCCAATCCGGCAGCCGCCAAGCCTGCCGCTGCCCAACCCGCCACGGGTGCGGCTTCCCTGACTCCGGCGGATGAGGCGGCCGCACCTGCAGCCCCGGCCATCCAGCAAGTCATCAAGCCTTACATGGGCAAGGAGCAGGTCTTTGTCCAGGTCTCCCTGAATCTGGTCCACTTCAACCAGCCCAAGGCTCAGGAACCGTCTGAAGATTAACCAAGGCAACACCAACCGCAGCAAATACTTTCAACATGTCTGAAAAACAAAATTACGACAAAATCCTGTTGGCATCCGGAATCGTCCTGGGCCTGGGAGTGGCCGCCTATGGTACGCTGACCTTTCTGGGACTGAATGACAAATACAAATTCACCACGCAGGTTTCTGAAAAAGCCATCGAACCGCCTCCCGGCATCAAGAAAGCCGCAGAAGTAGGCCAGGAGCTTTCCGCCTCCCACGAACTCAAGCCGATTGCCCAGGAAACACAGAAGTATGTGGGCTTCGTCGCCCCCAATCTCTGGATTAAGGAGGGGGGAATGGAACCCTTTGACATCATCTCCGGTCCGCCTATCCACGGCAACATCCCGAACAAATGGTTCCTGGACAACGGACTGGAAAATGAATTCGTTTACTCGGACGTCCTGACCCGGGACCCGGACAACGATGGATTTACGGTGCAGGAGGAATATGCGGCCAAAACCCATCCCAACGACCCCAACAGCCATCCTCCCCTGGTCAGCAAACTTTTTGTCGACGAAATCAAGCAGTTCGGCTTCTACCTGGCTTTCACCCAGGCGGATGGCAATGACTTTACCTTTAAGGGCATGAACCGCGCCAAACAGGAAATCTGGAAAAACATCGTCCAGACCAACGGCAAGTTCGGTACCCGTAAGAATACAAAAGACGAGCCCAGATTCGAACTTGTCAGCGTTGTCAAAAAGGAATTCAAGAATCCCAGCCTGGACATGGTGGAAACGGACGAGGAAGCCGTCGTCAAGGATTTGAAGCCGACCAAAAACGGACAAACCTACACCATCAGGCGCGGAACAAAATACGTCATTCCAATCATTGATAAGAAAGTAAACCTTACTATCACGGCCGGCCCCGAACGGGATACCAGCTTTGAAGTAGAGGAAGGTTCCGACTTCCGGATTCCGGGAGACGCCAAACAGATCTACACGCTGAAAACCGTTGATAATGCTACACAGACCGTAACCATTGCCAACAAAACCACTGGAGAACAAACAACACTGAGCAAGAAAAAATAGAGCCGGATTTAAACTTTTCTGAAAAAAAAGCTTCACAAATCCGAAAAACATGTAAAAAGAAGAACCTAACTATGGACCACGCACCACTTTATCAACCGAAGCGTTCCCTGATCGCGCTGATGGCCATTGCTGCCTCCTGCCCGTTTGCGCAGGCTGGTGATGGCGGCGCCGTCGGAACCTCCAGTGCCTTGGGATCGTCCTACGCCGGACCGGGCAGTTACCAATACCAGTCCAGTGCAGCGCGCACAGCCATGGCCCGCCGCGAAGCGCAAACCCAGGAAGCCATGCAGCTCCTTGCGGAAGGCCGCAACCTGTACCGCGAAGGCAAGTACAAGGAAGCCCTGGACAAATACAACGCCGCTTACAACATGCTGCCTTCCGCGCCGATCAACGACCAGCGCAAGGAAGCTATCGCCAACCATATTGGCGACGCCAGCATCGCCGTTGCTCAGGAATACATCAAAGTGGGGCGCTATGACGAAGCCGACAAGCTTCTGCAGGATGCCATCAAGCTCAATCCCCGGAGCGCCAAGCTTGCCAAGCAGACGCTCGAATACATGAAGGACCCGATTCGCACGAATCCGGCGCTCACCCCCGAACACGTGAAAAACGTGGAAAAGGTGAACACCCTCCTTCACATGGCCTATGGTTACTATGATCTCGGCGACTACGACAAAGCCATCGCCGAATTCAACAAGGTTCTCTCCATCGACCCGTACAACGTGGCGGCCCGCCGCGGACAGGAAACGGTCAACCGCCGCAGAATGGCTTACTATGCAGCCGCTTACGACGAAACCCGCAGCACCATGCTGGCGGAAGTGGACAAGATGTGGGAACGCCCCATCCCGATGGAAGTCCCGACCGGAGCCGACGGCACTGACAACGCACCGATCACGGACATCAACGGCGCCACGGCCAATCTGATGAAGCTCAAGAGCATCATCATCCCCTCCGTCTCTTTTGAAGACACCACCGTGGAAGACGCCATTGACTATCTGCGCAAAAAGTCCATTGAACTGGACCGCACGGTAGGCCCGAACGGTGAACGCGGCATCAACTTTGTCATCAATGATTCCCAGCCCGCTGCCGTCGCCCCCGCCGTTCCCGCAACTGATGAAGACGGCTTTGGCGAAGAAACTGCGGAAGTCACGGAAGCTGCTCCGGCAGCAGCCCCGCAGGAAAGCATCCGCACCCGCAAAATCGGCCAGTTGAAGCTGACTAATGTTCCCATGCTGGAAGTGCTCCGTTTCATCTGCAGCAATGCCGGCCTGCGCCAGAAGGTGGAAGACTATGCAGTGACCATCCTTCCTGCCGGCGGTAATGACGTGGATCTGTACCAGCGCACCTTCTCCGTGCCCCCGGGCTTCCAGTCCGCTCTCCGCACCACCGTCGGCGACGGCGGCGGCGAAGTCAGTGACGACCCCTTTGGCGGCGGTGGCGAAAGCTCATCCGGCCTTAAGCCCATGCCCTCCATCCGCAGCCTGCTGCAAAAGAGCGGCATCAGCTTCCCGGAAGGCGCCACGGCATTCCTTGTCAACGGCAATTCCTCCCTGGTCGTCCGCAACACTTCCGGCAACCTGGACCTGATCGAACAGCTCATTGAAAACACCCGCGGCGAATCCCAGCAGGTGCGCATCATGACCAAGTTCGTGGAAGTAACCCAGGAAAACACGGAAGAACTCGGCTTTGACTGGATTGTCACCCCGTTCTCCGTAAGCAATGACCGCAGCACCTTCCTGGGCGGCGGCACGAACTACGGCACCGGTTCCACTTCCGACAGCTTTACCCAGTCTCCCGGCGGCGTGACCGGCTGGCCTGTAAACAGCGGCAGCGACACCATCAACGGCCTCGTTACCGGCGGCAACCGCACGGGTGACTACGCCATCACCAAGAACTCCGTGGACAATCTGCTGAACAGCACCAACCGCTCTGAAGCCTCCCAGAAAAACGCCGCTCCCGGCATCATGTCCCTGACGGGCATTTATGACGAAGGCTCCTTCCAGATGCTGATGCGCGGCCTGTCCCAGAAAAAAGGCTCTGACGTCCTCACCGCCCCCAGCGTGACCGCCAAGTCCGGTGAAACCGCCAAGATTGAAATCATCCGCGAATTCTGGTATCCCACCGAATACGAACCGCCGGAACTCCCCAACTCCGTAGGCAACAGCGGCTATAACAACGGTTACGGTTATGGGAACAACGGTAACATTGTGGACGGCCTGCTGGGCAATCAGATCCAGCCCCAGATATCCAGCTTCCCCGTCACTCCCGCCACTCCCGGCGTGTTTGAAATGAAGCCCGTCGGCGTAACTCTGGAAGTGGTGCCTACCATTGGCGACAACAAGTACATCATCGACCTGAACTTCAAGCCCAGCATCGTGGAATTTGAAGGCTTCGTGAACTACGGCAGCCCGATCCAGTCCACCGGCGTTGGTTCCGACGGCAAGCCGATGTCCCTGACGCTGACGGAAAACCGCATCGAGCAGCCGATCTTCTCCAAGCGGTCCGTTGAAACGTCCCTGTTCATCTACGACGGCCATACCGTGGCAATCGGTGGTTTGATCACGGAAAACGTGCAGACGGTGGAAGACAAAGTGCCGATCTTCGGTGACCTGCCTCTCATCGGCCGCTTCTTCCGCAGCAACTCCGACAACCACATCAAGAAGAATCTGATGATCTTCGTAACGGGACAGATCATTGACGCCACGGGCCAGCCCGTACGCGGCAATGCCCTTCCCACTGCGGCCGCTCCGGAAAGCGCCCTTCCCGCCTCCGAAGGCCTGCTGCCTCCCATGTAGGCTGCGTGCATAACGTCCATATTGGAGCGGGTGAAAGGGTAACCCTTTCACCCGCTCTTTATATCCCAGAAGCGCCTTCCTTTCCCTTCCCCCCATGAAAACCCTGATTGTTACCGGAGGAATAGCCACCGGGAAATCTACATTCATCCGTCTGCTGATGGAGGCGGGAGGCGCGCGCCTGCGCCTGTTTGACTGTGATGCGGAGGCGGGCAGATTGCTGGATGGCGGTACGCTGAAAGCCCCCCTCTCCAGCGTCTTCGGCCCAGCCAGCGTAGACTCCTCCGGAAAGGCTGACAGGCTTTTTCTGCGGGAGCTTGTTTTCCGGAATCCGGAAAGCCGCAGAACGCTGGAAGGGATCATTCACCCCCTGCTGCATCAAGAATGTCTTGCGCAAATGCTGGCGGCGCGTCAGAATACGGAGGTGGACGGGTTTGTCATTGACGTGCCCCTGTTTTTTGAAACTTCGGCGCGCTATTGCCAAGATGCCGTGTGCGTGGTGGCTGTTTCCAGGGGAACGCAGAAAACCCGCCTGGCTATCAGGAATGGATTCCGGGAGGATATGATTGAAGCCATTCTGGCGGCCCAGCGGCCTATCATGGAAAAAGTGGCTGCGGCCGACTTCGTCATCTGGAATGAAGGCCCCCCGGACCTGCTCCGCCAGCAAACCCAAAGACTTTACCAACATTTTTTTCATGACTGAAGAACTCGACAACACCCCTTCCCCCGCCGGAGATATTCCGCAGGAAACCCTCCCCAAGCCCCTGCCCGCGACGGAAGAAACCTCCGGGGAACAGCCGGCTGCCGCTCCGGAGGAAAATAGTGGAAACGCAGTCCGGGAGGAGGAGGAAGCAGCCCCTGTTCTGGAGCAGATTGACATCAATGAACTGCGGAAACGCCCCCTGAACGATCTTCAGGAAATGGCGGAAGGGCTGCCCATCCGGAACGCGGCCTCCCTCACCAAGTCCCAGCTGGTTTTTGAATTGGGGAAACAGCTTCTGGCAAAGGGCCATGAAGTCGTAGTTTCCGGGGTCATGGAACAAGCCAAGGATAATTACGCCATGCTGAGGGATCCGGTGAAAAGTTTCCGTACCTCTCCGGATGATATTTATCTGGGTGGCAATCTCATCAAACCCCTGCATCTCCGCGTAGGCCAGCAGATCAAGGTCAGGCTGCGCAAATTGCGGCCTCATGACAAGTACCTTTCTGCAGCCTCCGTCATCAGCGTGGAGGACATCCCTGCGGAAGACTACCGGGCGCGCAGCGATTTTGAACGCCTCACCCCCCTCTTCCCCAAGGAACGCCTCCTTCTGGAAAACAAGGGGGTCAATTCCGCCGCCATGCGCGTGCTGGACCTCATGACGCCCTTCGGCAAAGGGCAGCGCGGCCTGATTGTGGCCCCCCCGCGCGGAGGAAAAACCGTTCTTCTGAAAACAATCGCCCGTTCCATCAGGGCCAATTATCCGGAAGTGGAACTGATTGTGCTGTTGCTGGACGAACGTCCGGAGGAAGTAACGGATTTTGAAGAAACCGTGGATGCTCCGGTATTCGCCTCCACTTTTGATGAACCTTCCCGGCGCCATGCCCAGGTTTCCGATCTGGTTATCGAACGGGCCAAACGCCTGGTGGAAATGGGCAGAGACGTCGTCATCCTGCTAGATTCCCTCACCAGGCTGGCCCGCGGCTACAATGCCAACCAGACGGGAGGACGCATCATGTCCGGCGGCCTGGGGTCCAATGCATTGGAAAAACCGCGCAAATTCTTTTCCGCGGCGCGCAATGTGGAAGAAGGAGGCAGCCTGACCATCATCGCCACATGCCTGGTAGACACGGAATCAAGAATGGACGAAGTGATTTTTGAAGAATTCAAGGGAACGGGCAATCTGGAAATCCGCCTGGACCGGGAACTTTCCGAACGGCGCATTTATCCGGCCATTTCCCTTTCCCAGAGCGGCACCCGCAATGACGACAGGCTGTATAACGAACAGGAATTCGTCAAAATCATGCAATTGCGCCGCCAGCTCGCCATGAAACCGGGCTGGGAAGGCCTTCAGACTCTCCTGCAAAATATCTCCAAGACACAGAATAACGCGGAACTTCTGCTGACGGGGCTGCGGTAAGATTTTCTGCCCGGCCTGTTTTTCCCCCGTCCTCCGTTCCGCCCGCCGGAACGGAGGCTTTTTTATCAGGATATCTTCCGCTGTTCCAAGATTCCGCGGCAGCATCCGGATATCGGGATGGGGGCATCCTCCCATAAACAGGGGGAGGAAGAGAGTTCCCTTTCGTCACATGTCCAGCTTCATCCGGAAAATACGCATGGAGTTGCCCACCGCAAGCAGGCAGACGCCCACATCCGCCATCACGGCGGCCCACATCCCAGCCAGCCCCAGAATACCCAGCACCATGACCAGAATTTTGACGCCCAAAATAAGAACGATGTTCTGCACAATGATGCGCTCTGTGGCTTGGGAAAGCATCATCCCCAGCGGAACGGCCAAAGGATCTCCCTTCATCACCACTACGTCAGCCGCCTGAAGAGCCGTATCGGACCCTACGCCGCCCATGGCAATGCCGATGTCGGCAGCAGCGAGGGAAGGGGCGTCATTCATACCGTCCCCCACAAAGGCAAGCAGCCCCGTTTCAGGTTTCAGCCGGCGCACATGCTCCAGCTTGCCGGCAGGCATCAGCCCGCAGAATACCCCGTCCATCCCCAGCTTAAGCCCCACTTCCGTTCCGGCGGAAGAAGAATCCCCCGTCAGCATGACCAGGTTGGAAACGCCCAGTTCCCTCAATTTCCGCACCGCACGCTCCGCTCCCGGCTTGACGCGGTCAGACAGGCGGAGGCATCCCAGAAGTATGCCGTCCAACGCCGCATAAACGGTCACGCCATGGTCTTCTCCCTCCTCCGTCCTTACGCCGGCCTCTTGAAGAAAAGACTTTTTCCCCACCAGAACCGGTCTCCCTTCCACGCGGGCTGAAACGCCGCCGCCCGTCACCTCTACCAGTTCCGCCACGCGGTCCGGAAACAGAGTCCCTTCATATGCCTTCACAATGGAACGCCCCAGCGGATGGGAGGCGGAGAGTTCCGCATGGGCCGCCCAGTACAGCAGTTCCTCCGGGGAAACGCCGTCACGGGGAAGCACTTCATCCACGGAAAAAACGCCTTCCGTCAAGGTTCCGGTTTTGTCAAACACCACCGTCTTCACCTTCCGCAGGGCATCCAGATAGTTGCTCCCTTTCAGCAAAATCCCCTGCCGCGCCGCTCTCCCTATTCCGGCAAAAAAGCCCAGCGGGATGGACAGTACCAGCGCGCAGGGGCAGGAAATCACCAGCAGGACCAGGGCGCGGAACAGACCGTCCGCCCAGCTTCCGCCCGTCACAAGGGGATAAAGCAAAAATACCAGAGCGGCTATGGAAATCACCAGCGGCGTATAAATGCGGGAAAATGAGGACAGCCTCCCCTCCAGAGGGGATTTGCGGCCTGATGCGGCTTCCACCAGTTCCTGGACCCGCGCCAGGGCGGAATGCCGCCAGTCCCGCTCCGTACGCACTTCCAGCACACCCTGCCCGTTGATGTACCCCGCCAGCACGGGGCTTCCGGATCCGGCTTCCACCGGCAGGGATTCCCCGGTCATGGCGGAGGTATCCAGCACGGAGAAACCTCCCGTTACCACACCGTCCAACGGAACGCGTTCGCCGGGGCGCACTTCAATCAGGGAGCCGGGCAGAACCTCGGAAGGAGGAACGTCATCTACGGCTCCGGCTTTTTTCACATGGACGGCTTCAGGCCTCAGACTCATCAGTTCGCTTACGGACCGGCGGGAGCTGCCCACCGCACGTTCCTGAAGGTACTCTCCCACGCGGTAGAACAGCATCACCCCCACCGCCTCGGAATAATCCCCCAGGAACATCGCCCCCAGGGAAGCAATACTCATCAGAAAATTTTCATTGATGGCGCGGCCGCGCATCATCCCCAGAAAGGCGGCCTTCAGTACATCCCAGCCTATCAGCAGGTAGGAGCCCACGTAGGCGGCCATACCGGCCAGGGAATCGCCGCCCGCCGCCAGCGCACTGATGAACAGGGCAATGCCCAGCACGGCGGGAACAGGCCCGATGGCGTCTCCGGAGCAGCAACAGCTTCCAGAACCGCAGCTTCCGGAACAACAGGAAGCACCTTCCGGAAAATGTTCGTGGGAATGTTCCGTGCTCATGACCTGTTCCGCTTGTACGCCTGCCTCTCCGGCATGGCAAGCCCTATATTAGCCCAAACTAACAAAAAGTCTGCGTTGATTTCTGATCCTTAAACCGTTCCAAAATCCCCATCCCCATGAATTCATCCATCGCCATGGCTCCCGCTCCCAGCAACCCTGCCTCCGCTCCAAATCTGGCAGGCAGAATTTTCAAATCCTCCATCAGGAGAGGAAACAACTGTTTCCTGAGGTTCTCCAGCAGCGGCTTCATCAACAAATCCCCTGCCTTGGCCACACCGCCCCCGATGATGAAGGCGTCCGGCACCAGCGTATACATCAGGTTCATGATCAGGCAGCCCAGCATTTCCGCCGTATCTTCCCATAATTGAAGGGCTATAGGACATCCGGACCGGGCAGCCTCGTCCAGATGCCTGGGCGTGCATTCATCCACCGTCTTGATGATTCCCGCCCCGGCATACCGTTTAACCGCCTCCGCCGCCAGTTCGTTGTTGCCGATGTATTCCTCAATGGCTCCCCGGCTGCCGAACGGTCCCGTTTTCCCCTGGTAATGAATGCTGGTCTGGCCCAGTTCCGCAGCGGAAAGCCGCCTTCCCCGCAGCATGCGGTCATGCACCACGATTCCCCCGCCTATCCCCGTTCCCATCGTCAGGCACACCAGGCTGGACATGCCGCGCCCGGCGCCCAGCTTCCATTCCGCATAAGCCATGCAGTTGGCGTCATTATCCAGCACGACGGGGAGGCCCAGGGCCTGCTCCATCATCTCTTTCACCGGAATTTCCCTATCCCAGACCCTCACATTGGTAAGCTGGTAAAGCACTCCCCGCTGGTAATCACACCATCCCGGCATTCCCATGCCCATCACACAGGCGGAGGGGAATTGTCCGCGCAGGGTGCGGGCGGACGCAATCATGGCATCAATGATTGCCTGCGGGCTTTCGAACATGGCAGTAGGGATGCGGTCGGCCGTCGCCAGAATACGCTCCCCCGCCGTTACGCCCATTTTGATGCTCGTGCCGCCGAAATCAACGGCCAAGGCACAGGGTTCTGAAAAGCTCATAGTCCATACTTATGCCACCCATTCTCCGGAATCAACGTAAAAACGCATTCATCCCCACCCCTTTCCGCGGCATGGCGCACTTACCGTATAAAACACAATAAGAATCTTCCAGAAAGAGCTTGCCAGAACCGCGCCGCCCGGTCCATGATAACCTCCGTAATGATGGAAATGCCCGGTTCGGACGAATGGTTCATGCGCCAAGCCATGAAAGAATCCAGAAAGGCCCTCGTGAAAGGGGAAGTGCCTGTTGGAGCCATTGTGGTGAAGGATGGCCGCGTGATCGGCCGGGGCTGGAACCAGGTGGAGACGCTCAAGGATGCTACGGCCCATGCGGAGATGATTGCCCTGACGGCGGCCCAGGAGGCTTTGGGCGACTGGCGGCTGGAAGGCTGCACCCTGTATGTCACCAAGGAGCCGTGCCCCATGTGCGCAGGAGCTATCGTCCACTGCCGTCCGGACCGCGTCGTTTTCGGCTGCCCGGATGCAAAAACCGGGGCTGCGGGGGGCTGGATCAATCTGCTGGATTCCAATCCGCCCCTGAACCATAAGTGCGAGGTGCGTCCCGGCGTACTGGGAGACGAGTGCCTGCTTCATCTCCAGGAGTTTTTCCGTGCGGCGCGTCTGGCGGCAAAAGAACGGAAAAAATTGTCTGCGCGTCTTTCTTCCCCTCCGGATGAAAACGGGGAATGAAGTCCGGAATAAAACACTTTGCATTTGCCAAAGCAGCAGAGTCACGGCAAGCTAGCGGGACTATGGAACGCCGGAACGACAATGAGACTGCGGAAGGAACGGAACGCAAACCGTCGTGGATCAAGGTTCGTCTGCCCAACGGCCGGGAATTCTGGGACGTCAAGCAGCTTGTGGAAGGCAAAAACCTCTTCACCGTCTGTGAAGAAGCACACTGCCCCAACCGTTATGAATGTTGGAACCAGGGTACGGCCACGTTCATGATTGCCGGAGAACGGTGCACGCGCGCCTGCGGATTCTGCGCCACCCGCACGGCCAAGCCCGGCCCGCTGGATCCTGAAGAACCGCAGCACGTGGCGGAAGCCGTCGTGCACATGAAGCTGCGCCACGCCGTAATTACCATGGTCACCCGGGATGATTTGCCGGACGGCGCCGCCGCGCATTTCGCCCAGGTAATTAGGGCCGTCAGAAAAGCCAGCCCTTCCACGATCATTGAAGTGCTTGCCTCGGACTTGAATGAGAAGCCCTCCTCCATCCAGACGCTCATGGCGGCCCGTCCGCATATTTTCGGACACAATCTGGAGACGGTGGAACGCCTCACGCCCATTGTCCGCTTCCGCGCCCAGTACCGGCGGTCCCTGCGCGTTCTCCGGATGGCTCTGGAGTGCGTGGACGGCAAAGTGTCTACCAAGAGCGGCATCATGCTGGGCCTGGGGGAAACGGAAGAAGAGCTTTTCCGCTCCATGGACGATTTGCTGGAGCACGGCGTCACGGTCCTGACGTTGGGGCAATACCTGCGCCCCTCCCGCAACCATCTTCCGGTGGTCAAATACGTCCATCCGGATGATTTCGCCCGGTATGAGGAAGTTGCGCGCTCCAAAGGCTTCAGGCACGTGGCATCCGGGCCGTTGGTCCGCAGCTCCTACCACGCCGCCAATTTCACCCCGGAAGCGGATGTTCTGGAAGCCATTAACGAAGACCTGAGAAAGGCCGGCGAACTTTAGAATAAATCTTGATTTTTTATCCTTCCCCTTTTACCATCCGGGCAATTCCACGTCATTGAGAATCTCATGAGCAAAACATGTTCCTTCATCAAGGCAGGAGCCATTCTGGGCGGCACAGTCATCGTGACGGCGGCTGTCGCCCCCCTGTTCCTGCCGAACCAGAATGTCAAGCCACTGACGTCCGCCCAGGCGGCGGAAATTACCGCACAGGCCATGAATTCCAAATGTGCGGACTGCCACAAGCCCGGCACTCACATTTCCGAACTGGTCAATACTCTTTCCGGAGGCCTGCTGGCGCGCCATATCAGGGACGGGCAGCGCAGCTACAATATGGAAGAACCTCCCACTGCCGTCACCCTTTCCAAGCTGGAACATGTGCTTCAAATCAATTCCATGCCCCCCACTTCCTACACCATGGTGCACTGGGGCAGCACGCTCACTCTCCGGGAGAAAAACGCCATGCTCCAGTGGATCAAGGATGAGCGCCTGAAAATTTTCGGCGATATGGTAGGAGAGGAATACGCCCTTTCCCCTCTTGCCCCCATTCCGGACGCCCTCCCCACGGATCCGGCCAAAGTGGCCCTGGGCTACAAGCTTTTTCATGACGTGCGCCTTTCCACGGACAATACCGTTTCCTGCGCTTCCTGCCATTCCCTGGAAAAAGCCGGGACGGACAACCTGCCCACTTCCACCGGAGTCCGCAGCCAGAAAGGCGGCATCAATGCCCCCACCGTTTTCAATGCCGCTTTCCATGCCAAGCAATTTTGGGACGGACGCGCAGCCAACCTCCAGGAACAAGCCGGCGGACCGCCCCTGAATCCGGTGGAAATGGGGTACGAACATCCGGATGACTGGAAGAAGATCGCTGCCAAACTGGACCAGGACGCCGCTTTTGCCGCAGAATTCAAAAAGGTTTACCCCCAGGGATTCACCGGAGAGACCATCACGAATGCCATCGCGGAATATGAAAAAACTCTTATCACCCCGAACAGCCCGTTTGACCGCTACCTGAAAGGGGATGAAAACGCCATCAGCGAGAACGCCAAAAAAGGTTACAAGCTTTTCCTGAAGCTTGGTTGCCAGACCTGCCACACCGGTCCCGCCATGGGAGGCCAGTCCTTTGAATACGCCGACCTCAAAGGCGATTTCTTTGCCGGACGCGCCAAGACCAACGACGATAACGGCCTGATGAATTTCTCCAAAAAGGAATCGGACAGGCACCGCTTCCGTGTTCCGACCCTCCGCAATGTGGAACTCACCTGGCCGTACATGCATGACGCCTCCGCACAGACTCTGGAGGAAGCCATTACGAAAATGTACCATTACCAGCTCGGTTACGATAAACTGGACAAGAAGGAAGTGAGACTTCTGGTGGCTTTCCTGAAGACGCTTACCGGAGAATACAACGGCAAACCCGTCCAGGGCGAAGTTTGCCCTGCCTCCTGAATCTGAAGAAAAGCTCTTTTTCCAGCCGCGCCAATGAACATTCATTGGCGCGGCTTTTTTGCATTTCCCTTCCAGTTCCTACGGCAGACACTGCCGGGAAACTTCCATTCCCCGCCTCTTCCCCGCTGGCCACACTTAGATTAAACTAATACGCAAACAATTTATATTAAACGCATTTGACATTGATTGAAAAAATATATCCTAATAATATCATTGACTTATCAGTTTGATAAAACTAACTTCTTTCCGGATTTGATTCATACACGCACCATGCCACTCTCCATGCTCAACATCGGCGATATTCGCCAAGTCAACAAAATCCATGGCAAGGATGAAACCCGGCGTTTTCTGGAAAGCCTGGGCTTCGTTGCCGGGAGCACGGTCTCCATCGTTTCCGAAAACGGCGGTAATTTCATTATCAACGTCAAAGGCTCCAGGATTGCGCTCAGCAAGGCGCTTGCCAGCAAAATATTCGTTGCCTGAGTTATTCCATCCAACAACCAACCATTATTCTATGACCAAACATCGTACATTGAGAGATGCCCTCATCGGGGAAACCGTCACCGTCGGCAAACTGGCGGGGGAAGGCCCGGTCAGAAGACGCATCATGGACATGGGGGTTACCAAGGGAACGCAGATATTCATCCGCAAAGTCGCCCCTCTGGGAGATCCCATTGAAGTTACTGTCCGTGGGTACGAACTCTCCATTCGCAAATCGGAAGCGGAGAACATCCATATCCATTGATTCCGCCTTTATTACCGCACGTTTCCTGACTTTACAGCAAGACGGGCACCCATATATCAAGACAAGGAAACCATTCATGAGCAACATTACCATTGCCCTGGCAGGCAACCCCAACTGCGGGAAAACCACGCTCTTTAACGCCCTGACAGGCGCCAACCAATACGTCGGGAACTGGCCCGGCGTCACCGTGGAAAAAAAGGAAGGCCGCCTGAAAGGCCATAAAAATATCATCATTGAAGACCTTCCGGGCATTTATTCCCTTTCCCCCTATACCCTGGAGGAAGTCGTCAGCCGGAATTACCTGGTCACGGACCATCCCTCCCTCATCCTGAACCTGGTTGACGGCAGCAACCTGGAACGCAATCTTTACCTCACCACCCAGCTTTGCGAACTGGGCGTTCCCGTCATTATAGCGCTGAACATGATGGACATTGTCCGGAAGCGCGGCGACAGGATCGACACGGAAAAACTTGCACGCAACCTCGGTTGCCAGGTGCTGGAAATCAGCGCTCTCAAGGGGACCGGCATCCGTGAACTGATAGATGCCGTGGTAACGACGACTGCGTCGGACGACTCCCGGACCCCGCAGGCCGTCCACTTTCCGGACCATCTGGAAAAAGCCATCGGAGAAATTGGGGAAATCATCACCGGAAAATGCCTGGATCAGCAGAAAAAATGGTTTGCCGTTAAAGTTTTCGAAAGAGACCAGAAAGTCGTGGACCAGCTCGCGCTCAATCCCGAGGAACAATCCCGCATCAACGGGATTATTGAAACCATGGAACGGGAAATGGATGACGACAGTGAATCCATTATCACCAATGAACGCTATAATTCCATTTCCCGCATCATCAAAGACGCCGTCGTTAAAGCCAGCCCCGGCAGCCTGACGGGCAGCGACAGGATTGATCGCATCATCACCAACCGCTGGCTGGGCCTCCCCATTTTTGCCGTCGTTATGTGGGCTGTATATTACATCTCCATTCAGACGATAGGCGCATGGGGCACGGACTGGGCCAATGATACTTTCTTCGGGGAATGGGTTCCGGAATGGGTAGGAAGCCTGCTGGAAAACGCCGGCTGCGCCCCATGGCTGGAAAGCCTGATCCAGGACGGCGTGATTGCCGGCGTGGGAGCCGTTCTGGGATTCCTCCCGCAAATGGCGGTTCTGTTCCTGTGCCTGGGCATATTGGAGGATTGCGGCTACATGGCCCGCGTAGCGTTCATCATGGACCGCATTTTCCGCAAATTCGGCCTTTCCGGGAAATCCTTTATTCCCATGCTCGTTTCCATGGGGTGCGGCGTTCCTGGAGTCATGGCGACCCGCACCATTGAGAACGAAAAGGACAGGCGCATGACTATCATGACCACCACGTTCATCCCCTGCGGGGCCAAAACTCCCATCATTGCCCTGATTGCCGGAGCCTTCTTCCCGGAAAATTCCTGGGTGGCTCCGGGGGCCTATTTCATCGGGGTGGGCGCCATCATCCTTTCCGGCCTTATTCTGAAAAAGACTGCCATGTTCGCCGGGGATCCCACTCCCTTCGTCATGGAACTTCCCATTTACCACATCCCGGCCTGGAAGAACGTCATCATTCATGCATGGGACCGCTGCAAGGCTTTCGTACAAAAAGCCGGGACCGTCATCTTTGTGTCCAGCGCCCTGATCTGGTTCCTCTCCAGCTATAACTGGAAGGTGGATTCCGTAGAGCAGAATGACAGCATGCTGGCCTCCATCGGCAATGTGGCCGCGCCTGTCTTCCAACCTCTGGGCTGGGGTGAATGGAAACCCACCATGGCTACCATTACCGGATTGATTGCCAAGGAAAACGTGGTAGGCACCTTCGGCGTCCTGTATGCGGACGGCAGTTCCGGGGAAGATGAAGCGGAAAAAACGGAGGACTCCCCCGAAACGCAGGAAATGGCTCCCGCCGGCCGGGAGCTCCAGGCATCCCTGGAGGAAGGTTCCGGAGAATCCGCTGCTGAAGCGGAAGAAGAGGAAGATGAAGATGCGGAAATCAGGGAAACCGGGGACCGCCTGGTCCAAGCGGGAGCCTTCACCTTCCTGAGCGCTTTCTCCTTCATGATTTTCAATCTTCTCTGCGCCCCCTGCTTCGCGGCCATGGGCGCTATCAGAAGGGAAATGAACAGCGCCAAATGGACCTTCTTCGCCATCGGCTACATGTGCGCCCTGGCGTACTGCCTGGCCTTCCTGATTTACCAGCTGGGAGCATGGCTTTATGCGGAAGCTTCCTTCGGCATCGGGCAGGGCATTGCTCTATTGCTTCTGCTGGGGTTCGTTTACCTGGTGGCAAAGAAACCTTATACAGCCTCCAAATAACTTCTAAACCAACTCCTTAACTCTACTGACCAATATGGGAACATATATCATCGCCACCCTTCTTTTCCTGGCCCTGGCTTACGCGTTATACAAAATTTTCAGCAAGCGCGGCAAGTGCTGCGGCAACTGCGGATGTTGCGGCAACGACAGCGACGGCTGTTGCGGTGGCGGCGGAAATTGCTGCGGCGGCCACCATCACGACCACGACCACGACCACGAAAAACAGGATTAAATCCCGGCCCCGGCTATCCCATTCAGAACCTGCAAACCATTTTCTGCGGTTTGCAGGTTCTTCTGCTACGGCGCCTGCCGCAGCCAGCCTCTCCCCTCTCACTCAATCCAACCGTGCTGATATGCCGCCATGACCGCAATTACCAGCGCAATGAACAGGAAGATGAACCACATCACATTGTGGCGATGGCGGTATTCCACGGCCATCAGAGGTTCCCATTCCTTTTCCACAAAGGAGAAATCGTCCCCATTGGCAAAACGATCGTAAAGCATTTCCAGTTCCCTTCCCGTCACCCCTTCCGGAGCGGCGAATACCGGCGGGCAGCAGGAATCCGTCTTGAATACGATTTCGCAATGGTACACGCCATCCGCTTCCTTATAAGACTGGAGGCACGCGCCGTCGCGGGCGCACACCACGTGGCCGGTCGTTCCTTCCTGCAAGCGGCGCAGAGCAGTATCACGGTCGGTCACTTCATCATTTGAAATTTCCCATTGAACCTTACTCATTCTGTCAGTTTAAGATAATTCCCGTTTAAGTCAATATGGTTTTAAACGCTTCGGCCCCCGGAAACGTTGCGGCTCCCATCCATCTTCTGGCGTGGCAAAAAGCCTTCTTTTCCGTTTTTTCCGGGAACGGAGCCAAAGGCGGGAAAGCCCATTTTCAGGCGGCTTTTATTTTTCCCCGGGATAAAAATTCTATGGAACAGCCTTGGGGAAGCCTCCTACCTTCAACAGTCAGTATTTGACGGTAGATAAGGAAAGGCTGAGGGCCATTCCATGATCCGGCATACATTGCCGGTCCAAGCTCCGCCAGCAGGCATCAATAAAGGAGGGTAAATGGCTCCGTAATCAAATAAGCAACGCCGCATCCTCTACCTGATCGAGAATGCGGCGTTGCCGCCAGGTCATGCAGACCCCTTCTATATCTTTCTCACGCAGGATTCCGCTCACTGCATGGAGACAGACAAGGAAGATTTAATGTCATTATGTTTTCATGAAACTCCGGCCATGCCTGATTTAAGAGAAAAGGCGGCCATGTCCAGGATCAGCTGATCAGAAAGAAAAGACTGCCTGAACGCCCCAGAGAATGTTTTCGCTGGAAGTGCTGTAAGCCGGATTCGCGATGTACTGGAAGTGAGGAACAACTTTGAAATAATCATTCACCTGGAAGCTGTACATGACTTCCAGCACCTGTTCGCGGTTATGCTCAGCGCGCTCTCCGTCACAGGGGGTCTGCCCCTTGAACACACCGTAGGAAATGCCCAGGAAGTCATCTTCACGGGAAGGGAAGAGCTTAATGTTGGCGCCCACGGAGAATTCAGCGGAGTTGCTCAAGTATTGTTTGGCGGCAAATCCGGCGCGAGAGTAAATGGTCAGAGGATCGCAGGGAGTATATTCGATGCTCGCGACAAGCCCGGCATTTTGGCGGCGGCGTTCCCCGGTCCCGTCGTCCATGTCCACATCCGTGCTGGTATAGAACGGATTGATGCGGAGAGTCGCAGCGCCGTCGGCAAAGATATGGCCGTATTCGCCAACCACGGCATAACCATCGCAATAATCGGAATTAAAAGGATTGTATCCGGAATCGCATCCCGTGCGGGAAACGGCAACCATCATGTAATTATTGCGGTTGAGTTCAACTTGCAGAATACCGCCAATATTGCTGTCCACCAAAGGCAGGATAGTGGAGTTCACAAACCCGTCATTGGTGAAAGAGGAGAAGGAGTCATTGGCAATGCTGACAGCATCAAAGTAGTTGGTGAGATTCACCATACCTGCGATGAGGCAAGCGCGCTTCCCTGCAAAGTATTGCATCAGCGCCACTTCAGGGAATATTCCTTCATGAGGCCCCATCGCGTCAGCATGCAAGCCGGAAGCCGTGGCATAGGCTTCAGTGAAAAACGTATCGCTCTGTGCGGATTCACGATCCAGCCCCCATGAACCGGAAAATTCCACACGCAACCAGGTTCCCCCGTTGGCCTTGTCTTCAATAAGGCGCTGATTAAGCTGGGCATGAAGAAGAGCCAGGTTGTTATGGCGCTTAACATCGGAAACCTTTTCCGTATTCCAAAGTCCGTAGGCCATATCCACACCCCATTGGGTGCCGTATTTCTCATTGGCCTTCACCTTGTAGGCAGGATCGCCTTCTTCCGGAGTGAACATATTGATGCCCTGCAAAATATCACCAACAGCAGGGGTGCTGTCTTGAGCGATTACAGGAAGCGCCATGAGGCTCGTCAACGCCATTGCTATTATGTTATGCTTCTTCATAGAAAACGGTTAGTCTTATCGTTGGATGTTTGTGGTATAATACTTATATGATTGATCCAGGGGTGGAGAGGGGCGCTTTCCTTTTACAGGGAAAGAGCTCCGCTTCCGTTCTCCCGGGCTTGCTCTTTCACAGCTCTGCCGCATGCCCCCATACAGAACCCACAGTCTCCGCAGAGCAGACGGTATCTGGGACGCCGGATGAGCAGCCCGGCCAGTTTCCTGTACCGGCAGACCCGGCGGAAGAAACGGTGAAGTCCTGTATGGGTCAAGTTCATGCAACGCGGCAAAGTTAGATTGAACTAACTATTCAGTCAACACTTTTTCTTCCCAATGCCCTTGCCCTGCTCAGTACAACATTATGTTGATTCATTATATTTTATTTGTTTTCAATATATTAAAAATATCGCAAAAATATTTTCATGTCTGCTAAAAAATTAGTTTCAGCTAATTCATCTTGACCAGAATACGGGGGCACGCTAAAAAAATGCAGGCTGGATTGGATATAATCCAATCCTTCCGGAAAAGAAGCGGCTGCATGCCGCCAAAGCCGGATGAACCCAATCAAAACATTACCATGAGTTACATGAACAACAAAGGCCTCTGGGGCTTCGTCGGAGGAATGATCGCCGCCGCCATCGGCGCGAAAGTAGTAAAAAGTCCCGTTGCCAGGAAATTGGCCGTCCAGGGCCTTTCCAAGGCCATGCTCATCCAGCAGAAGGCCATGGAACAACTGGCAAACATCCGGGAAGAAGCCCAAGACCTGTGCCATGAGGCCGCCGCGAAAAACAGCAGGCCGGAACAGTAGCAATCTCATTGTCCATCACCAGACAGCGGGGCGCCCGTTTCCTTCTCCGCCAGCGGAATGGACCGCCCCCAACGGGGGAAACGCACGGAGAAGGGCGTTTCCCCCTTTTCTTTTTCCTTATCCATGCATTACCAGGTTATCCATCATACGCCCGGCAGGCTCCGTGTACGCAGCGGCCGCTGCACATTCAATCATGACCAGGCTTACGGCATCGAATGCAGGCTCCTGAAACAGAAAGGCGTATACTCCGTCAAGGCCACCCCCTGCAACGGAGGTGTGTTCATCCTGTATGAAGGAACCAGCCCCCAGGCCATTTTCCGCACGCTGGACAGGCTCAGGCCGGAAACACTCCGCAGCCACGAACCGGAAGAGCGCGCGGAGGCCAGGAAACTGGCCCGGTCCTTTTTTCTCCGCATAGCGGGGAAAGCTTCCTCTTTCCTGTTTTGCAAGGTGTTTCTGCCGCCCCCGCTCAGAATGGCCAAAGTATTCTGGAATTACGGTTCCTATTTACGGCGCGGAATGGCCGGCCTGGGAAGCGGACGGCTCAACGTAGCCGTTCTGGACGCCGTCTCCATCGGGGTTTCCATAGGCACGAAGGCTTACGGAACGGCCAATTCCATCATGTTCCTTCTTTCCATTTCAGACCTGCTGGAAAATTACACTCGGAAAAAGACCCGGGCGGCGCTTGCGGCCAGCCTGAGCATAAATATAGACCGCGTCTGGCGGGTGGAAGAGGGTGGCATGCGCCAGGTTCCCATGGAGCAAATCCGCCCGGGGGAGAAAATCCGCGTGGACGCGGGGAACGTCATCCCTGTGGACGGTACCGTGCTGTCCGGAGAAGCGGAAGTCAACCAGGCCGCCATGACGGGGGAATCGGAAGCGGCTTCCAAACGGGAAGGGTCCGTCGTCTTTGCCGGAACCACGCTGGAAACGGGTTCCCTCGTCATCCGGGTGGACGCCGCAGGAGACCAGTCCCGCATTAACAATATCATCGCCCTGATCGACCATTCGGAGGAACTGAAAGCGCGCATCCAAAGCCGGGCGGAAAAGCTGGCGGATTCTATCGTTCCCTATACCCTGCTCACGGCAGGGGCGCTGTTTCTGTTCACCAGGAATATCTCCAAGGCTCTCTCCGTGCTGATGGTGGATTATTCCTGCGCCATCAAGCTCGCCACCCCCATCTCCGTCATCTCCGCCATGAAAGAGGCCGCAGCGCGCAAGATCATGATCAAGGGCGGGAAATTCATGGAGCTGTTCGCCAAAACGGACACCATCGTTTTTGACAAGACGGGCACGCTGACCTCCGCCTGCCCTCAGGTAACGCAGATCATCCCTTTGAGCGACTGCAGCAGGGAATATATCCTGAAAACGGCAGCATGCCTGGAAGAACACTTCCCCCACAGCGTGGCGCGGGCCGTTGTGCGCAAAGCGCTGGAGGAGGGCCTGCACCATGAAGAAGAACACGCGGAGGTGGAATACATCGTGGCCCACGGCATTTCCTCCCGCCTTCATGGAAAAAAGGTTCTTGTGGGCAGCTACCATTTTCTCTTTGAAGATGAACGCATCCCCCTCACGGAAGAGCAAAGGCTGACCATACGCAATCACGCCAGAGGAAAATCCAACATCTTTCTCGCCATAGGCCGCAGAGCAATCGGCATGATCGGCGTCAGCGACCCGCCCAGGCCGGAAGCCGCAGAGACGATCGCCCGGCTGAAACGGCAGGGCATTTCCTCCATCATCATGCTCACGGGGGACAGCGAATCCGCAGCCCGCGCCATCAGCTGCCAGTTGGGCATCACGGAATACCGTTCCCAGGTTCTGCCTGAAGATAAGGCCCGCTTTATCCAGCAATTGAAGAAATCCGGCAAAACAGTGTGCATGGTGGGAGACGGCATCAACGATTCCCCCGCTCTTTCCTGTGCAGATGTTTCCGTCTCCATGAAGGATTCTTCCGATATCGCCCGTGAAGTGGCGGATATTTCCCTGTTGTCCAGCTCTCTGGCTGAACTGGTTGTTTTAAGGGAATTGAGCTGTGCCGTCCTTGAAAAAATAGAACGCAACTACCGCTTTATCATCGGGTTCAACTCCTCTCTGATCCTGCTGGGCATGTTCGGGCTGATTACCCCGGACCTTTCCGCGTTCCTCCATAACGCTTCCACAGTGTACGTCAGCGCGCGCAGCACACGCCGATGCCTTCCCCCGGTCCGGGTTCCGAAGTAAAAAAGAGAGGGATGAGCCATTCCCTCATGAACCGTCCTCCCGGAAAATCATGTGGGAGTATTTTATTCTCCTCTCTCCCTGCAACGATCCGTCAGAAGCTGGAAACGGGAGATTTCCTCCAGAGTCATGATATGTTCAATGCAACAGGCCACTTCATCGGCGCGTTTTTCCTCCATCTTCAGCACCGTAATGAGGAACTCCTTCACCATGGTATGGCAGGAAATGACCCGGTCCGCGTAATAACGGCCTTCCCTGGTCAGGACAATGGGAGAATACTGCGTGTATTCCACCAGGCCGCGTTCCTTCAACTGCTTCATGGCCAGTGAGGCGGAAGGTTTTTTCACGTTCAGGGCTTCCGCAATTTCCCCTACGGTGGCGCATCCCTTTTCCAACTCAATGTTGCGGACGGCTTCAATATAATCTTCCAGGCTGTTGCTCAACTCCGGAGTGGAAAATTTTTCATGTATCATGATTGATGCTTATTAGGTTTAACTAACAATAACCAAGGCTCTGACCAAGTCAACCTCTTCTTGAAAAATATTAGGCGAGACAAACTTTTTTCTTGCAATATGAGTTAGATTACACTAACTTTGCTTCATGGTCAGCCCCAATTCGGAAAGAAACGGTGAAAGAAAGTGCTCCGGCGGCGCACCCGCCAGAATGGAGCCCTTCTTCTCCAGGTTTTTTTCCTCCTCGCGCCCCTGCTGCTGCCGGGGCTGCGCCCTGAAAAGCTCCGGGAAAAACTGTCCCGCCGGCTACCAGGGAAAACAGGCGCGGCCAAATTCTATGGGGAACGCGTCCACAAACTGTATGGACTAGTCATCCGGTGCTCTAACACATTATCGCCTAAACACGGACGCGTTCCCCTCACTTTTTTTCCGTGGGCATCAATCAGCGGAGAATTTCCTCCGGGCCATCATATCCTCCGGGCGTATAACTGCGGATGGAGACTCCTCTTTCCGGCGTTACGTCCGCCGCCCAGCATCTGGCATGGCGGAAACAGGCACCCAGGTTGACGTACAGCCGCCGCCCCTTTTTCCCGCTCACCGCCCGTCGGTGAAGATGGCCAAAAATGACGACTTCCGCTTCCGGAAAAAAACGGTCTGCAAATTTCCCCATGCGCCGCATCATCGTCAGCCATGCCAGAAGAATCCGCACGGGCCGTTCCGGCGGCCAAGCAGAATGAGCTAAAAAACGCACCAGTTTATTTTGATGTGTTCCGGAACGCGTGTAAACAGGAGGCACCAGCACACTCATGGCACGGGCCAGCTCCAGCCGCCGCAGCAAATCTGCCTCCGCCTCCGGGAACGCGGCGATCAGTTCGCGGGAAACCTGCTTGTTTTTCAAATATTCCCATCCCCACGGAGCCACCTCCCTGAACAGCGCATGGCCGTGCAAAGCGCAGATGCGGCCGCCCTGCAATTTCAGAAGTCCGGCTTTCTCGTCCGGATCATGGTTGCCGGCCAGCAGAACGGGCTGCACCCCGGCATCCCGGCACATCCGCAGGAAACGGGCCCGTTTTTCCAATCCTTCCTCCCGGCAGGGGCTTTCACGGGTTTCACTGAGGTCCCCGCACACTACCAGATGGGAGCACCCCTCCAGAAGAAACCCCAGCTCTTCCGGCTCCCGGGCCAGCGCCTTGGCATGGCCGAAATGGATGTCTGAAATAAACCTGGCGCGTTCCCCCGGAGCAAGATCAAGTTCCTGAATCATAAAGACGAGGGAGGGAGAAAAACAGTCATGGAATCAGGAACGCTGCCGTACTATTTCATACAGGCATACGCCCGTAGCCACAGATACGTTCAGGCACGGAATGCTTCCCTTCATGGGAATCCTCAGCAGGAAATCGCAGTTCTCTTCCGTCAATCTTCTCATCCCTTCCCCTTCCGCCCCCATCACCAGTGCGGCCGGCCCCGTGAAGTCCGTTTCATACAGGCCGCGGTCTCCTTTGTCCGACGTGCCGAATATCCAGATGCCGCGGCTCTGGAGCTGCTTCATGGTGCGCGCCAGATTGGTCACCTGAATAAAAGGCACCTTTTCCGCAGCGCCGACGGAAACGCGCAGCACCGTCTCCGTAATGCCCACGGATTTGTCCCGGGGGCGATGACGGCATCCACTCCCGCGCCGTCCGCCGTCCGCAGGATGGCTCCCAGATTGTGGGGGTCCTGCACGCAGTCCAGAATAAGCAGCAGAGGGTTGGAGGATTTGTCCAGAATCCCGTCCAGCACCTCCTCTCCCAGCGCCTTCACGGCAATTTTGGACGGCGCGCTGCGCACATGCTTGTTCCGGCGCGCTTCCTGTTCGTTCCCTTGGGGTCTCATGCCCATGAATTAGCGTGTTTCACACTTCTTTTCCAGACAAATATGCCCTGCCGCCCCATCATTGGGCGTGACTTGGCAGCCCGCGTCATGGTACAATTCCGTACCATTCAAGATGAAGACGAGCGACTTTTTAGTCATTGGGGCAGGTGTTGCCGGATTGAGTTTCGCCTTGAGAGCGGCGGAACACGGCAAGGTTGCAGTCATTACAAAAGGCAAATTTCTGGATTGCAGTTCCGCCAAGGCGCAGGGCGGCATCGCCGCCGTATGGGACCGCAACGATTCCTTTGAAGACCATGTTGCGGATACGCTGGACGCCGGAGCGGGCCTCTGCAACGAACAGGCCGTGCGCACTATCGTGGAGGAAGGCCCGGACGCTATCCGGGAACTGCTGGAATGGGGAGTGAACTTTGACCCCGGCAACCAGGGAGAGGATTATGAACTGGCCAGGGAGGGCGGCCACACCAAACGGCGCATCCTCCACGCCAAAGACGCAACCGGACTGGAAATTACCTCCAAACTTCTGGAGGCGGCCAAGCTTCACCCCAACATTGAACTGCTGGAAGACCATTTCGCCATTGACCTGATTACGACCACCAAGCTGGGCCTCGTCACGGAAGACCGCGTTCTGGGAGCCTACGTGCTGGACCGCGTCTCCGGGGAAGTGGAAATCTTCCGGTCAGACCGCGTGCTGCTCGCCACCGGAGGCTGCGGGCGCGTGTATCTGTACACTACCAATAATGATTCCGCCACGGGGGATGGCGTAGCCATGGCCTGGCGGGCGGGGGCCACCATCGCCAACATGGAATTCGTGCAGTTCCATCCCACCTGCTTCTTCAACACCCGCGCGGAAGGCGCGGAAGCGCGCTCCTTCCTCATCTCCGAAGCCGTGCGCGGGGAAGGCGGCGTGCTGATAGGCGCGGACGGGAAGGAATTCATGCACAAGTACGACCCCCGCAAATCCCTGGCCCCGCGCGACATCACCGCCCGCGCCGTAGATTCGGAAATGAAGAGGACGGGCAGCATGTGCGTTTATCTGGATATCTCCCACAAGCCGGAAGGGTTCGTCCAGGAACGTTTTCCCCTGATTTACGAGACATGCAACCGCTACGGCGTCAATCCCGCCAGGGAACCCATTCCCGTTGTTCCCGCAGCGCATTTCCAGTGCGGCGGCGTGCTGACGGACGTCAACGGCCAGACCAGCCTGGACGGCCTTTACGCCGCAGGGGAAACCGGCTGCACCGGTCTTCACGGCGCCAACCGGCTAGCTTCCAACTCCCTTCTGGAATGCGTGGTGGTCGCCAAGAGGGCGCTGAACTCCATGCTCTCCCTGCATCCCCTGAGAAAGGATTCCCCCACTCCTTACGACATCCCCGCCTGGCACCACGGAGATACAGCCCTGCCTGACGAACTTTCCGTCATCTATCATAATTGGGATGAAATCCGCCGCCTGATGTGGGATTACGTCTCCATTGTGCGGACCAATAAAAGGCTGGACCGCGCAGCCACGCGGCTCCGGATGCTGCACCGGGAGGTAAAGGACTTTTACTGGGGATACCGCATTACGCCGGACATCTTGGAATTGCGCAACCTGGTGGCGGTGGCCTCCCTGATCGTGGACTGCGCCATGCGCCGCAATGAAAGCCGCGGCCTTCATTTCAATACGGATTATCCCGGCAAGCTGGACCACCGCTTCGTCACCCAACTGCACCGATGGTAAACTACCGGCAGCGTCAACAGGCATTACGGAAGGGGCTCTTCGGGAGCCCCCTCCTGTCCGCATGCCTGCTCACGCTGCCGGTTCTGGTTTCCGCAGAAACCGCCAGGGCGGACATCCAGACAGGCCGGAGCGCCACCCGCGCCCTGGCGAACAGTTCCGGACGGCCCAAAGGCCCCGTCATCGTCACCCCAACGCAACGGGATCCCCTGCCCCGGGTCATCGTCAAATCGCCTGTTGCTGCAGAGGGAGGAAAGCGGCCCGCTCCCCGCATCCTTCCCAGGACGTCCAGGCAAAGCCCCGGCACCTATCCCTGGCGTCTCAACATTACCGCCACGGTCTTCTGGGTGGGGGAAGAACCCACGGAACGCAATCCGGTAGCCAACCACAAAAGCTCGTGGGATTCCGCATGGCGGGAAAACTTCGGCGGCTTCGACAACCCGGATCCCGTTTGCCGCACGAGGGACTTCCGCCCGAAAACATTCATCCCCCGGCAAAACCCCTTTTACGTGGCGCTCCCTTATAATGACGTTTCCAGAGGGGAGCATAAGGCGGAGGCGTCACGGGTCATCCCGTGGTTCCGCCGCGAATATGCGGGAAAGGGGCAATCCGTCTGCAAGGGCAGATGGGTGCAAATCGTCTACAACAAGCGTTCCTGTTTTGCCCAATGGGAAGACTGCGGCCCCTTCACCACGGAAGACTGGCCCTACGTCTTCGGAGACAAGCCTCCCGTCAATACCCAGAACAAAGGGGCGGGCATTGACATCTCCCCTGCCGTACGCGACTATCTGGGCATTACGGGAGGAACAGCCATTGTCCACTGGCGCTTTGTGGAATTTTACCGCATTCCCCGCGGCCCGTGGTCCAAATACGGGGACAACAATCCCTTTGTCAATGCCGGGCTGGGAGCCGGGAAAAAATCCCTTCAGTTACGGGAAGACCGTCTGCGCCAGCAGCAGGAAGCCATTCAGCGGGAGCTATTGAAGGATCCCGCGAAACTCAGAAGGGAACTCCAGGGATAACCCCCTGTGCCGCCGCAGCCATGCAACGCCCACGCATTCTACATATTTTCAGCCGTTACGGCGAGGTTGGGGGGGAAGAAATCTGCTTCCATGCCATTACGGAGGCTTTGGGCGCCATAGCGGATGTCACACCCTTTGTCTATTCAACGGAGGAGCTGTTCCATAGCCCCCACGGCGCCCTGACGAAAATGGGTTATTTGCTCCACAACAGGGATGTGGAGCAAAAACTGCGCAAATGCCTGCGTGAAAACCGCTATGACGCATGGATCATCCACAATACGTTCCCGGCCATGTCCCCCTGCGTCTATGAACTGGCCCTGCATCAACCCGCTCCCGTCATCCACTACATGCACAATTACCGCTCCGGCTGCCTCAACGGAGTATTTTACCGGGACGGAGCGCCCTGCTTTTCCTGCCAAGGCGGCAACTATTTTCCCGGCATCATGCACGCCTGTTGGAGGAAAAACGCCGCGTACTCATCCCTGGCCGCCGCCGTCCTGTATAAAACGCGCCGCATGGGAGCCTGGAGCCGCTTTTCCTCCTACATTGCCATCAGCCGGCGCCAGCAGGAACTTCTCATCCAAACCGGAATACCGGAGGATAAAATCAGGGTTATTCCACATTTCATCCGGCAAAATCCCGCCCCTTCCGCCGGCCCGCCCCGCCGGGACGTCCTTTACGCCGGACGCCTGACGCAGGAAAAAGGAGTCCTGCAACTGGTTCAGGCGTGGGAACTCCTATCCCCCCCCGGCCGCATTCTCTACCTGATGGGAGACGGCCCCCTGCGCGGAGAACTGGAGCGTTATATCTCTTCCCGCCATCTTGAATCCATCCGCCTGACCGGGTTCATTCCCCATGAGGAACAAGGAGCCGTCCGCGCCGCCTGCGGCCTCTCCGTAGCGCCCTCCCTCTGGGAGGAAACCTTCGGTATGGTTGTCCTGGAATCATGGCTCCACGGCACGCCCGTCATCGTTACCCCGAACGGCGGCCTGCCGGAGCTCATCACCCACGGCAGGAATGGCTGGATTGCACAGGAACCTTCCGTGGAATCCCTGGCGGAGACGCTGCACACCGCCCTGAAGCAAGAAGAACGCTGGCCGGCCATGGGCGCGCACGGGCAACAACTTTTGTCCTCCACATACTCCCCCGCCGCATGGCTCCGGTCCATGGAAGCCCTTCTTGGCGAGCTCCGCGTTTTCCATTCATCTTCCACCCCACCAACATCATGAAATGGTACACATGCACGCCGGTGTCCTTCAAGGGAGACCATACTTTCTTTTCCCGCGATTCAGGCGCTTTCTGCAAGGCCTTTCAGAGAATCGGGGTGGAAAGCAGGGCCATCATGCCCACACCTGCCCAGGAAGGAGATGATCCCGACCTCATCCGCACGGAATACGCCAACCTGAAAGATGCAGCCTGGTGGAAATCCCTGGGTATTGACGGAGTGATCCTGTACGCCTGGGGAGTGGGCAAATACCTTCCCATCGCCAGAGCCATCCATGACGCGGGAATCTTTCTGGTAGTGTACATGGACTCATCCGGGCTGTTTTTTCCGTGGCAATACTGGCTTCCCATCGCGAAAAACATGTACACCAAAGACGTTTTCATTCACGGGAAAATCAAAGGTTCCGCTTTTTTCCTGCTGCGCCTTCTGAAACAGCACACATGGAACCTCGCCAGCAGGGGGCGCAGAAAACATTTGGACTCAGGGGACATGGTCGCCTTCCCCATTCCGGCAGCCCTCCAATCCGTTGCAGATAGGGAATGGCTCTATGGAAAATCCATCGTCCGGAAACTGTCTCTGGTTCCCAACCCCATTTCTTCCACCTGCCGCTTTGCAGGAGAGAAGCGCAACATCATTATGGCCGTAGGCCGCTGGGACGACCTTCTCTATAAACGCCCCTGCCTGCTGATGTCCACGCTGGAACAGGCGCTTGCCCACGCCCCGCACTGGGAAGCGGAAATTTACGGCAATATTCCTGACTTTCTCCGGGAATGGCACGGCAATCTTCCGGAGCCTCTTCGCACCCGGATTCATCTGGCTGGCTATATTCCCAATATTGAACTGCAAAAGAAACAATCCCAGGCCAGAATCAGTCTCTGCACCTCCTTGTCCGAAGGAACGCACCTTGCCTCCGCAGAAGCGCTGTGCGCCGGGGCCTCTGTCGTAGGGCCTCGCCTCACACCCCAGCTGAACTGCCTGCAATGGTACGTTTCCCATGATTCAGGCACACTCAGCCCGAACGATTCTCCGGAAAGCCTCTCCGGGGCACTTTTGGAAGAAATCCGCGCCTGGGACTCCGGAAAACGCAACCCGGAGGAAATATCCCGCTATTGGTGTTCCCTGCTGCATGCGGAAAATTCCTGCAAACGCATTATTGCCGCCTATGAAGCCGCCCAAGGCGGAAAAACCGGCCTCTAACTACCCGACAGGGCATGCGCCTCAATCCACACATCCTCCCATTTCCTGTCCGCCAGCGCCCCATAGAGAGGATGGCTCCACAACCGGGCGCGCATGGCCGCGGGAGAAGCCAGTCCCAGCAAAAAGCGCGCCAACTGGGAAGGGCGGGCCAGCGCGGGCTTCCTCTGCCCCGCCAGCTCCATGACGGCGGAGCGCAGCTCTTCCGGTAACGGGGGAAGTTCCTCTTCTTCCATGGCCGCAGGCAACATCCCACAGCACGCAGGACAATGCCCGCAAGGCCCGGACAGGTCCCGGAAACCGAAATAGGCATCCAGGCTTCTATTCAGGCAGGCGGAAGACGTCAGCGTAGAAACGCAGGTTTTCCAGCGTTCCAGCCCGTTCAGCCGGGATCTGGAAAAATACTGCTCAAATTCCTCCGCAGCCTCTTCCGCGTCAAATCCTTCCGAATACAGATGAAGGGCTGCCTGGCGCAGCTCCACTTTCCATTCCCCGGAAAGAGCCAGGTCACCAAGCCAGGCGGCGGCTTCTTCCCATGAAATTCCCCATTCCACAGCCAGATCCTCCACCTCTCCCTGCCGGCGCATATCCATCCATTGCAGCCGGGCGCATTCCTCCCCGCCGCGGCCGCACAGAATTTCCTCCATCCGGAACAGAGGGCGCACCCTGTAATACTTGAACCCCGTCCCCTTCTCCCGTACGGAACCGGAACGTTTCAGGTCAAACAGCATCCGGTCCACCGCCACATCCAGCAAATCATAAACGGAAGAAGCCTCATACAGGGAAACAATGTGCTCCCCCCTGCGGGACAACAGAGATACCAGCCCTTTCATGCCGTGCCGGTCCGGCTCCGCCGCATGCAGCCGGTTGACTACGGCCACGCTGTCGCGGGCGGACAACATCACCAGGCTGAAGGAAGGAAGGCCGTCGCGTCCTGCACGGCCGGATTCCTGAACATACGCCTCCAGACTGGCGGGGGGATGGTAATGCACCACGGAACGCACGTCCGGCTTGTCAATCCCCATGCCGAAGGCAATCGTCGCCACCAGCACGTCCGCCGTACCTGCCAGAAACTCATCCTGAACCAGCCCCCTCGTCTCCGGGGGCATGCCCGCATGGTAGGACTTGACGGAGAAACCGGCTTTTCCCAATTCGTAGGAAAGGTTTTCCGCATCTTTGCGGGTCCGCGTGTACACCACGGCAGGACGGCGGCCTCCCTCTTTCAACAATTCAACCAGCCGCGCGGTTTTATCCTGATCCTTCAACGTTTCCACCTGGCGGAAGATATTCGCACGGTACGGCGCAGCCCGGAAAATACATTCATCGCTCACGCCAAACAGGCCGGCCAGATCGCGGCACACCTGCTCCGTAGCCGTAGCCGTCAACGCCATGACGCTGCGGAACCCGTGCTTTCTGAAAAAAACGGGCAGCCCCAGATAATCCGGACGGAAACTGTGCCCCCATTCCGAAAGGCAATGAGCCTCATCCACCACGAACAAGCCGGGGGGAACAAACTCCATGACCTGCTGAATCCACGGGGATTCCAGAGACTCCGGAGCGGCAAACAGAAGGCGGACGCCTCCGGACTTCAATCTGTCCATCAGGGCGACTTTATCTTCTTCCGCCAGGGTCGAATCATACCTGGCGGCGGCCACGCCCAGTTTTTCCAGCCCTGCCACCTGGTCGCGCATCAGGGCAATCAACGGAGAAACCACAACCGTCAGCCCATTTCCCAGAACCGCCGGAATCTGATAGCAAAGGCTCTTGCCGGAACCCGTAGGCAAAATACCGATGCAGGAACGGCCCTCCAGCGCGCACTCCACAAGCTCCCTCTGCATGGGACGGAACCGCTCCTTGCCGAACAAACGCAGCGTGTCTTCCAGAGCAGAGGAAAGCATGGGGCAAGAATACCATAACGCAGAATCCCGGCAAAAGGAATCCTATGACATTGACACGGCGCCGTCATCCTATATCCTCCAGGCAATATGAGACCTTTGAAAACCATCATCGCCGGAACTCTGGCCCTGCTGGCGGCAGCTCCCCTCTCAGCTCAAACCAAGGCTGAGGAAAATAAAAAACCGAATATCCTCTTTATCATTACGGACGACCACGCCTACCAGACGCTGGGCACCGGCAATAATGATTCCCCCGTGGCTCTGCCCAACTTCAACAAACTGGGACGCCAAGGCATGGTTTTTGACCGCAGCTACTGCGCCAACTCCCTGTGCGGCCCCTCCCGCGCCTGCATCCTGACCGGCAGGCATTCCCACATGAACGGCTTTGTCTTCAACGGACAAAGACCGCTGGACGGCTCCCAGCCCACTTACCCGAAAATGCTGCAGAAGGCCGGATACCAGACGGGCCTTTTCGGCAAATGGCATCTGGAATCGGACCCCACCGGGTTCGACACGTGGGAAATCTTCCCCGGCCAGGGCAGCTACTACAATCCGGACTTTATCAGCCTCAAGCCGGACGGCAAACGCCAGACAAAGCGTTTTCCCGGATATGCCACGGACGTGGTCACGGACAAATCCATCCAGTGGCTGGAAAACCGGGACAAGAATAAGCCTTTCCTGCTCGTTGTGGGCCACAAGGCTCCCCACCGCGCCTGGTGCCCTGCTCTGCGCCACCTGGGCAAGGTGGACACTTCCAGCATGACGCCGCCCGCCAACTTCCATGACGACTATGCCAACCGTCCGGAATTCCTGAAGAAAAACCAGCAGACAGTCGCCAATCACATGGCGATTTATTCCGACCTCAAAGTGCTTAAGGACCAGGTTCCGGAAGAAATGCGCAAAAGCATCGTTTCCCCCGGTTACGGCTGGGACCTGGGCGAGTTGAACCGCATGACTCCGGAAGAAAAGAAAACCTGGACGGACTATTACGCCAAGCGCACCAAATCCCTGGTAGACGGCATGAAATCCGGAAAACTGAAGGACCCGAAAGCGTTTGCGGAATGGAAGTGGCATGCCTACATGGAGGATTATCTGGGATGCCTTCTGTCCGTGGACGACAGCATCGGCCGCCTTATGGAATATCTGGACAAAGAGGGGATTGCGAAAGACACGCTGGTCATCTACTGCGGAGACCAGGGGTTCTACATGGGAGAACACGGCATGTACGACAAGCGCTGGATTTTTGAAGAATCCCTCCGCATGCCCCTCATCATGAGATGGCCCGGCAAAATTCCCGCGGGCATCCGCAACAACACCATGGTGCAGAATATCGACTACGCTCCCACCATCGTTTCTGCGGCAGGGGCGGACACCCCGGAAAACATGAATACCTTCCAGGGCGTATCCCTGCTTCCCACCGCTTTCACGGGCAAAACTCCCGACAACTGGAGGGATGCCATTTACTACTGTTTTTACGAAAATCCCGGCGAACACAACGCCCCGCGCCACGACGGCATCCGGACGGACCGCTACACGCTTTCCTACATCTGGACCAGCGGCGAATGGATGCTCTTTGACATGAAAAAGGATCCCATGCAAATGAAAAACGTCATTGACGATCCTGCCTACAAGACTACGGTGGAACAGCTCAAGAAGCGTTACCACGAACTGCGCAAAACTTATAAAGTTCCGGAAAACAGCCCCGGAGGCAAAGGAACGCCTATCCCCAAATTCGACGCTTCCTGGTAAAAGCCACACGGGAAACTGCCTTTCCAAGCGCCGGTTTTTCCGGCGCTTTTTTATTTTCGTCCATAGCAGGCCGGAGAGATCCGTCACGGAGGCCGAAACAGGCAAACTCCCCTTCCGCACACAACCGTCCATCAACCGTAAAACCCGCGGAGGGGTCTCAACCCCGCCAGCTTCATCAATTTATTCATGGCTTTTTCATACAGGAAAAACGCCTGTTGCATGCAGCAAAGCACGGGCATTAAGGGATGCTCCGCTTTCTTTGCGCCAAGCTCTTCCAAAAACCAGTCCGGGTCTTTGTCGTCAAAGCCGGGATGCCGCTCAAACGCCCTGCGGCCTTCCAGATGAATGACGCCCTTCCCGGAATACAGGCAGTCCAGATGATGTTGCGCCGCCACGAGAGACAGCAGCGTCTGATCGTGCGTATGAGCTACAAAATTATCGCGGCAACGGCTCTCTTCTTCCGTAGTGGCAGAAGACACCAATTTGAACTGACGGCACAAATCCATCCATTCACGGAGAATTCGGAGGCTTTGTTCCGATTTTTTCAAGAAAAGGAAGGAGCCCTGAATCAGGGGAGCCTGTTCAAAAGACCCGCTATCCAGCTTCAATTCATCAAAAACGCTCTGCTTGCACCACCGCGTAAGGCCTCCCGTATAATAGGAAATATTCACGCCCGGCATCATATCCTGCCCCTTCTCCCGGAGCCATTGGACAAACGGCTCCAAGGAATGATGGAAAAGCCTCCCCGGCGGGCGCCCCGCATCCGTATAAAGCAGGTAATCCCCTTCCTCCAAATGTTCCAGCTCCTTGAGAATGATGAAGGGTTTCCATACCCAAAACCCGGCACCCTGTAAATTCGGGTCAAACCATGGAATAACCTCCCTGATTCCTTCCCTTTCCAGGCGATTAAGATTCCAACAGGACAACTCCACTGAGGAATCCGCCAGCCTCAGGCTCATCATCTGCATCCATTGCCGCAAATGATAGCCGCGGGTCGCGAAAGAACAATAACGGATAGCCATACTCCCAGATTCCGGTGGAAACCATGTCCCTAAAAACGGGAACACATCTTCTGCGTCCGCACCTATAACGAGTTGTAAATCCGCCTGTTTTTAAAAAAGTTTGGATATAGTTATAAAAAGATAACTATAAATAACTTATTGTGTTGAATGGTTTTTTGGTAATTAAAAAAATCCTGTTTCAATCCGTGGTTCCATGCACGGAGATGATTCTCCGTTAAAGTTTTCCATTGACAGCGGATTTACAATCCCCCGTTCAAATACACCACAATGTCCAGAATTTGACTTATCCCCGTGTCATCTGCTCCGCAGCCAGCCTTTTATCCAAATCAAGGGCCGCCCCCATGGCCGCATCCATATTGTAGTATTCCCACTCCGCAAAACGGCCTAATAAATAAATGCCTTTCGGTTCCAGGCACTCCTTTAGTTCCCGTATGAGGGTTCGGCTGGAAACATCCTGAACGGGATAGGTATATTCTTCCCAGTGATGGGCCAGATACACAGGGGAAAAGGGAATAAGCTCCAGCTGGCGCCTGATTTCCCCTTCCGTCATTTGCTCGGAAAATTCAATAGTCGCGGTGGTGATGTCCCCGTTATTATTATTTCTGGAAAAATTCCCCGTGCAAATGATCCGGTGAGAACGGTGGGATGGAGAGGGCATGTAAATCCAGCTGTAATCATTGGGGGAAATCCGGCAAAGCACGGAAGTGGTTCCGTGAAAGCGCAATTCTGAAATCCGGGGGAAAAACGGGCGCAATTCATCCATGCAGGGAAAACAATCCCCAAGCTGCCTGACATTCCCCGTAAAGACAACTCTGTCAAACAATTCTCCCTGTACGAGCCATTTCCCGTCCTTCGGGAGGATATTTACAGCTTCCTGCCGATACCTGACCTTGAGGCCGCGAGCCAGCGTATCCGCCAGAAACTGGGAACCGCCGTTTTTCGCATAAAAGAAAGAACTGTGCACCATGGCGCTTTCATTGATGTGCCCAATATTGTTCAACAGGATTTCCGCCACGCTCGGCATGGGAAGCTTGTCTTCCAGCCAATCCATGGCAATTTGGCTGATATCCTGCCTCCACACTTTGTTATTGTACGGCGTAAAATAAAGGCTGTTCAGGGTTTTTCCGAAACGGTTCAGAAAAAACTCACCCAGGGAGCGGGGCTCCGCGGGAGGATTCCTGTAAAGTTCCAGCAGCTCATGGACGATGGAGGAACGGACGGCCTCGGGAAACTGGTCGAGGTGGTTCTCAATGGGATAATCCACCACAGCCCCGCCCTCCAGGGAAATAACAGCCCGTCTCCGGGCGGAAACAAAATCGCGCTCCTTGTCAAACCGGGACCAAAACCAGTCCAGCACTTCCTGCCGCCGGGAATTGAACACATGGCCTCCCACACGATGATACAGGTTCCCCTGTACTTCCGTGCATTTAATCAGGCCGCCGGGCCGGGAGTCCCTCTCATAAACGACTGCCTCATGCCCTTTCTTCAGCAACATTCCGGCCATGGACAATCCGGAAACCCCGGCTCCGATCACAGCATATTTCATCATGGGATAAAAAACAATTTATGAACGCCACTATCTGGCGAAACGGGACAATTTCACGGGATGGAGATACAGGTATTCCTCCGGAAAGGAGGCAAGCAGCTTGCCGAGGTCTCCTCCGGAAGAGGACACGAGCCCGTCAATGACGGCATTCATGGCTTCAAAGTGTTCCGGATCCTGGGGAAACCAGACGTTTCCCGACTTGTACTGCGTGTCCTCCAGCGTAGACAGCTTTGTTCCGGGAAGAAGCTGCAACGCCGTGGGAATGGCCAGCTCCACAAACATGTTCCATGCGGAGAACACTTCAAGGATACGGCAGAAATCGTCTAATTTCCCTTTCGGAATGCAGACAATGTCCGAATATCCGAAAACGACAGGATAGGAATACCGGTATTTTTTAATCCGGTGCTTCCAGTAATTCAGCAGATGCCATACCCTGCCCTTCAACACTTTCCAATTCGCATGAATCCCCCCGGGGCTCCATTTGGGCAGAAACATGCGTACGCGCGACAATTCATCATGCCGCATGAGGTTCCTGGATTTTAAAATCCGCCTGGCCTCCTCATAGGACGGAACGTTCCTGTTGACGCTTTCCGCATCAATACCGGGAGGGGTTATGGAAAAATGGTGGGCTTCCGCCGTTCCCCGGTAACACACCGGCAGAGAAACGTCCACAAAACCGTCAAGGTAACACGTATCCTCCCCATGGATTCCCAGCAGGGACGGCGTTGAAAATTCGTCAAACCTGGGATTTAAAAGAAGATCGTCTCCGATAATAAGAAAATAATCGCCCTCCAACTGCCTGATTCTTTCCCTGGACTGCAAAATATAATTATAGAACTGGAAAGAATTCCCGAAGACGGAACATACGTCAGGGGCATCTCCCTTGTAGTAGGGCATTAATTGAAGCAACCCGGAAAAGCGTCTTGAATAAAGCTCTCTGATTACCGGAATGTTACGTTCATACTGATGGTTGAACAATACAACAAGAGACGTTTTCCGGGAAGAAGTATCCATGGCCGTTTGATGTTGAGAAACAAACCGTACCCTTCAACATAAATTATTGAAAAAAAGGGATTTGCTCTCTGAGTGCACGCACAGTAAAAAGAGTGCGGGGCATATTACACGGATTCCAAATCCGGAGTCAAGGTTAAATTTTGAAAGAAAGGAACTTCTGAAAATAAGCTTCCCCAATGACCGGAATCTTCCGTCTTCATGATTCCATCCGGGTAACCCCATCAATTCCCATTCCGGCAGAAACATCCATACCTGCCGGAAAGTCCGTATTTCAAAGAAAATTATTGATCATCAGTTTTATTTCCTTTCTGCGAAGAGGCTCTCCTGTCATGCAGAAACAACCGCACGCAATCTCTTTTTAATTACAGCGGATTTGGAATTCCCCAATCGAATTTGGAATTCGTTATTTTTAGACAGTTTAAAAAAACTTAAACTGTTTATTCGATTTCATGATTTCAGCCATTCTTCTTTGTTACAATCAGAAACGTTTTATCAAGGAACAGTTCCGGGCTATTTTAAAACAGGATTATCCAGGAGAATGGGAAATAATTATTTCGGACGATTTTTCTCAGGACGGTTCTTTTGAATGCCTGGAAGAAATGGTGGAAAAAGAGGGAGAAGGACGGCGTATTATTCTCCACCGTAACGAAAGCAACCGGGGAATTGCAGGGAATTTGCAATGTGCCGTTCATTTGTCCCGGGGGGAATGGATTATCAAGTTTGACGGCGATGACATCGCACGGGAAGACAGGATCTCCTCGTTGGCATCTCTGGCGGAAAAATATCCCGGTCATCTGGTTTACTGCCATTCTTATAATGAAATCGATGAAGATGGACAACCCGCTTATGGACGCATGTTGCCAGATTCAGATTCCGTCGTCGTCAAACCCTACAGGGAATGTATTTTTGACATTTCCCATGTTTACAGCTGTTTTGGCGGAAATGCCATGTACCACAGGTCTTTGTTCAGCGACTTCGAATATTTGCCTTCAGGCCCCGGCATTGCGGACGATACAATGCTGTCCATGCGCGCCTATTTGAAAAAATCAGGCATGGTCGCATCCGGCAAACGGTGTTCGTACTATCGGAGACACAACAGTAATATCTGCAATTTTAAGAGCGGGAACCCCAGGACAATCCTGATCAAGAGATCGGAATTCCTGATAACAACCTGGATAATGATCATGAAAGAGGTATACGGAAAGCATAAGTCCGGGGAAATAACATACCAGGCCGCCGATCGCCTGATGAGTCTGATTCAGGCGGAACAGAGAAGGCTCCTGCTCTTCCCCTATGCTTCATTCGATAACAGCCTTCTTACCAAACTCAAATGGTTTTGGAACATTCTGCAATGCAGGCCGAGGCTCTGGCTGGTCAGCATTCCAAGATTGCTCCCGTTTTGCCTGCTGCAAAGGTATTTGAACATTAAAGACCGGATAAAAAGTCTTCCTTTTTTCACTAACAGCAGGGAACCTGCATAAAAAACAGGAAGAAAAATAAACGTACCGTTATCCTGCTTCCCTCCATCATCGGGAAAACAAAAAAGCCGTTCCGCCGGACAGGCCTGCGCGGAACGGCCAGGAAAAGAAAACCTTGACAAGGTTAATACCTGTAAAAGTCCGGCTTGTAAGGACCTTCCACCGGAACGCCGATGTAGTCCGCCTGCTCCGGACGCAGGACAGTCAGCTTGCACCCTATCTTGGCGAGGTGCAGCCGCGCCACTTCCTCATCCAGCACCTTGGGCAGCACTTCCACGCCCACGGAACGGTCTTTACGGGTATTCCACAGTTCCAGCTGGGCCAGCACCTGGTTGGCGAAGCTGTTGGACATCACGAAGCTGGGATGGCCCGTAGCGCAGCCCAGGTTGACCAGGCGGCCTTCCGCCAGAAGATACAGGCTGTTGCCGGACGGGAACGTGTAGCGGTCCACCTGCGGCTTGATGTTAAGATGCCTGATGCCGGGATACGTCTGGAGCTTGTGTACCTGGATTTCATTGTCGAAGTGGCCGATGTTGCAGACAATGGCCTGGTCCTTCATTTTTTCCATGTGTTCGATGCGGATGATGTTGCAGTTTCCCGTAGTGGTCACGTAAATATCCGCCCAGCCCAGCGTGTCTTCCACCGTCAGTACGCGGTAACCTTCCATGGCTGCCTGAAGAGCGCAGATGGGGTCTATTTCCGTCACAACCACCTGGGCTCCCATGCCGCGCAGGGACTGGGCGCAGCCCTTGCCTACGTCCCCGTAGCCGCAGACGACGGCCACCTTTCCGGCAACCATCACGTCCGTGGCCCGCTTGATGCCGTCCACAAGGGACTCACGGCAACCGTACAGGTTGTCAAACTTGGACTTGGTTACGGAATCGTTTACGTTGATGGCCGGAATCAGCAGACGGCCGGCGGCCTGCATCTGGTACAGGCGGTGCACGCCGGTGGTCGTTTCCTCGGAAACGCCCTTCAGCTCGGGAAGCCAGCGATGGAAAATGCCCGGAGTCGCCGCGGCAATTTTTTTCAACAGGGCCTTGACGACTTCCTCTTCTTCCGATTCCGACGGGGTATCCACCCAGTCGGAGCCTTCCTCCATTTCATACCCGCGGTGGATAAGCAGGGTAGCGTCTCCGCCGTCGTCCACAATCAGCTGCGGCCCCAGCCCGTCCGGAAAGTTCATGGCCTTCCACGTGCAGTCCCAGTATTCCCGCAACGTTTCCCCCTTCCAGGCGAAGACGGGGGTGCCGGATTTGGCGATGGCGGCGGCGGCGTGGTCCTGGGTGGAGAAAATGTTGCAGCTCGCCCAGCGGACGGAAGCGCCCAGAGCCGTCAGCGTTTCTATCAGCACGGCCGTCTGCACCGTCATGTGCAGGGAGCCCATGATGCGCACACCCTCCAGGGGCCTGGCTGCAGCGTACTTTTCACGCACGGCCATCAGGCCGGGCATCTCATGCTCCGCAATATCCAGTTCCCTGCGTCCGAAATCCGCCAGGCCGATATCGCGCACCTTGTATTGTTCCGTTTCTGAAAACATGTCTGTAAGCGTTGTCGTAGGAATTAATGAAGAAGTTGTTTCAGGGAGGCCAGGCGCGTTTCGTCCAGCTGTTCCCAGGGCAGCTCCGGATTGGTGAAATGCCCGTAGTGCGTCGTCTTCCGGTAAATAGGCCGAAGCAGGTTCAGCTGTTCCACCATATCCGCAGGCTTGAAGGAAAAGATGTTTTCCAGCGCATGTTCAATGGATATTTCCTCCACCTTCCCGGTACCGAACGTATCCACCCGGATGGAAACCGGAGCGGGGTAGCCGATGGCGTAAGCCACCTGCAATTCACATTTATCCGCCAGTCCGGCAGCCACAATGTGCTTGGCAACCCAGCGGCACATATACGCGGCGGAACGGTCCACCTTGGACGGGTCTTTTCCGGAAAAGGCTCCGCCGCCGTGGCGCCCCATGCCGCCGTACGTGTCCACAATAATTTTGCGGCCCGTCAGGCCGGAATCCCCGTGGGGACCGCCCACGACGAATTTCCCGGTGGGGTTGATGAAATATTCCGTCCTCTCATCCAGAAGCTCCGCAGGAAGCACATTTTTAATGAGTTTGACGCAATATGAGTAAATCGTGTCATGGTCCACGTCTTCCGTGTGCTGGGTGGAAATAACTACGTTTTCAATATGCGCGGGACGCCCGTCTTCGTCATAGGCCACAGCCACCTGGGACTTGCAGTCCGGACGCAGCCAGTCCACATGCCCGCGTTTGCGCCTCCTGGCCAGCTCAATGAGCAGTTTGTGCGCAAACACGATGGGGGCCGGAAGCAGCTCCGGCGTCTCATTCGTTGCGAAGCCGAACATAATGCCCTGGTCTCCGGCGCCCTGCTCCGCATGGCCCTTGCCCTCCGCCTCCCGGGCGTCCACCCCCTGGGCAATATCCGGGGACTGTTCCGTGAGCAGATTCGTGAAAAAGACGGTATCCGCATGGAAAACGTCGTCGTCCTGCCTGTTGCAGTACCCGATCTCCCGAATGGCCTGGCGGGCGATTTTTTCCGGATCGATCACCGCCTTGGTCGTCAGCTCTCCGGCAATGATGACCATATTGCTCTTCACCAACGTTTCACATGCAACGCGGCTAGTTTTGTCTTGAGCCAGGCAGGCGTCTAAAATAGAGTCGGAAATGTAGTCGGCCACCTTGTCCGGATGGCCTTCTCCAACGGATTCCGACGTAAAGATGTGAGGGGTGTTTCTGCTCATATCGATAAATCTCGATGTGTTGATATATTATTCCGCTATGAAGTCAACCCTAAAAACGCTCAAACTCTTGGCAGATCCCACCCGCCTGCGCATTATCAACGTTCTGAATGAAGAATCCCTGAGCGTCGCGGAACTTCAGGAAATTCTCGGCATGGGGCAAAGCCGCATCTCCACCCAGCTGGCCCAGCTCCGGCAGGAAGGGGTGGTGGAGGACGCCCGTTCCGGCAAAAATGTCTTTTACACTCTTTCCCTGGCAGGCGATCTGCACAACGTAGCCCTGAAAGCCTGCGAGGAATTGCCGGAGGCGGAAACGGACCAAAAAGCCCTTCAGGTTATCCTGGACAAGCGCAAAAACCGCACCCAGGCCTATTTTGACGAAGTAGTGTGCCGTCTGGGCAAGAACTACGCGCCAGGCCGTTCCTGGAAAGCGCTGGCCGGAGCACTGCTCCGCATTCTGAACTATGACGTAGTGGCGGACCTGGGAGCCGGGGAAGGTTTCGTTTCCCAGCTCATCTCCCCCAGCGCCAAACAGGTGATCGCCGTGGATAACTCCCCCAGCATGGTGGAGCTGGGGCAGGAGCTGGCGCGCAAACACGGGCTGGACAATCTGGAATACCGCCTGGGAGACATCGAAGCGCCGCCCATTAAACCCGGCACGGTGGATCTGGCCCTGCTCAGCCAGGCCCTGCACCATGCGCAAAAGCCGTCCAGAGCGCTGGAAGCTGCGTGGGATATCCTGAAATCCGGCGGTTGCCTGGTGGTGCTGGATCTGCTCCAGCATGGACAGGAGGAAGCCCGTGAACTTTACGCGGACCGCTGGCTGGGCTTCACGCCCGCCGCCCTGGAAAGCATGCTGAAGGAAGCGGGATTCCGGAACATCCACACGGATATTGTGGACAGGGAGCCGGACCCGCCCCATTTCCAGACTCTGATGGCCGCCGCCTGGAAACCCTGACGTACAGCCGTCTTAATCCATTTTCCTTCCGGAATAGCCCGGAGCGGATTTTCCGGCATGCCTCCACAAGATTCCCCACGGTACCGGCATGCCATTCATGAAAAGCCGCTACATCCCCGGAGGCCTTTCCGCTGGAAAGGGGCGGCTTCCGGATTGCAGGGCTTCCCGCATTCCCCGGACAATATCCATCATCTGTCCTGCAGACAGCTCCTCCTTCCCCTCAATTTCCTCATCCACCATCGCTTTCATTTCCTCCAGCAGATGCTCCGGTTCCAGACGGTAAGTAAGCAACACCCGGAACAGTTCCCTTCCGGCAGCCTGCAAAGGGACCGCAGGAAAATCCGCGACACTGTTCAAATCTTTTTCTTCAAAGGAATTCAGGAGCTTTGCATACCGCAGGAAAGCGCGCCTGAATTCCTCCGGGCATCCGTCCATATCTACTGAAGCCAAATACCGGCGGAAGGAAATCTCCGCCGCCAGATGCACGGCCTCATCCCCCGTGGATTCCGCCAGCCACGTTTCCTTTTGCTTCAGATGCACAAGCAGGAGGACCTTCCTCATGGCCTCCCTCTGTCTGCCCTTGGGGCCACTTTTCAGTTTGACCAGGTCCAAATCCAGATCCGCGGCATCGGGGCTCGCCACATCCTGGGCGGGAGACACACCCAGGGAAGCCGCCATTATGACAAACGGCAGCCACCTCCTCATGCATTCCCGAATATGGACCATTGCGGTCAGCCATTACATGAAAAACGCCGGAAAATCAACCCAAATCCAGCGCCTCCGGCATGAAGAAAATTCATGCCGGGATGTTGTGCCCGCCCAAAGGAACACCCGGAACCGCAGATCATTCCGACATAAGCTCCAACCCTCCGTTTTCCAAGCGTTCCGGGCGGGAAAAGAAGGAAAAAACGATGTCCGCATCCGCACCCGGCTGTTGGCCGGGAAGGACGGCTTCATGCCAGCCGGAGAGATTGACGGACACACGGGCATATGAGAAAAAGCCGTCTATGCTATTCGCAGTAGTGATTTTCCTTTCCGTGGTCGTGCTCGGTGTCATTGCCGCGCTGCGTTTCACCAAAGGCATCATTCCCCTGCGCACCTACGAATCCCGGGAACTGCCCGGTTTCCCCGGCCCGGCGGGATTAATCCACCGCCTGGACGGTGCGGAAAAACGCCAGCGGAAACTGGAGAAAGCCCGGTTTCCCGGAGTGGATGAAAACGGATTCATCAGCCTTCCTCCGGCATGGGAAGGCAAGGTGACCGCAGGCCGGCTGGCCTGCGTAGCCCATACCTGGGCCATGAGCAGCCTGGTCCGGGAAGACCCGGAGGCGGCAAAAGCCCGCAAAACCGCCTCTGCGCGCGCCACGATGATTCCCTTTTTCACAGCTCTTATCCTGCTGGGAATGCTGGCGACCGGACTGTTGAAATTCCAGATCGCGCTGGCCATCGGGCTGGCCTGCTGGGCCTTTTTCACTTTCTCCGCCCTTCCCACCCAGTTCCGCGAATGGAAAGCGGCGGAAATAGCCAAATCAGGGCTGAAGGAAGCCGGGCTGTGGCCCGTGCTGCCTTCGGATGCCATGGCTGTGGAACAATGCCTGAAAGCGCTGTCATGGTGCCACGTGGCAGGCTTCCGGCGTATTTTGCCCAGATAGAGGGGGGGCCTGGCGGTGAAGCGCATTTTTCCGGTTAAACCGGCCTTCGGGAGAAAAAAATCTTGAAACGGGGATGCGTGTAACCCACTCTTTCACCGTCGTCAACTTTTCCTTACCACTTCCATCTCTCCATGAATGAGTCCGCAAACCCCATCCTCAAATATTTTTCGGAATTCAAAATCCTGAAAACCGTATCCAAGGATTTCTGGCTTACCAACGTCGTCCAGTTCTTCGACGGAATGGCCTATTTTTCCATGATTACGGTATTCGTCCTCTACCTGACGGACTATTGCAGCTTCAACGATGCGGACGCCGCCCTCTGGGTAGGCCTGTACACCCTTTTCATCTCCGCCTTCGTCTTCGCGGTGGGTTCCATCTGCGACATCATCGGCATACGGCGCACTTACCTGATCGGCTTCATCATCCTCATTGCCGGGCGCCTTATCATGGGCTTCGGTCCGGACCTCAGCCCGACCGTGGACTCTGGAAGGCTGGCCGTCATGGCGGGCATTCTGATTATGTCCTTCGGCACGGCGTTCATGTCCCCCGTCATCCAGACTTCCATCCGGCGCTTCACCCCGCTGAAAGCGCGTTCCACGGGCTTCAATATCTACTACCTGCTGATGAACATTTCCGCCGTCATTGCGAACGTGTTCCTGATTGAATTTTTCCGCAAGCACTTCGGCGCCGTGGACGGCGGGTACTGGATCATCAACTTTGGAACGCTGATGGTGCTGCTGGGCTGCATCACCACCCGTTTTATTAATGAAGACAACTACGCGGAACCCAGCGAACGGGAGGCGAACATCAATGCCCCCCTCCGCAGACCTCTCCAGCTCTTCATGGAGGTATGGAAGGAATCCGCCTTCCGCAAACTTATCCTCTTCCTGGTGCTGACCATGGGCGTGCGCATCGTTTTCACGCTGCAATTCCTGGTGATGCCCAAATACTACGTGCGGACGCTATATGACGATTTCGCCATAGGCTCCATCAATGCCGTCAACCCGGCCATCATCGTCTCCGGCCTCATCCTGCTCATTCCGGTGCTGGGCCGCTTCTCTACCGTTGGCCTCATGATTGCGGGCATGTCCATCTCCGCTTTCTCTCTCGTTTTCATGGCCATTCCCATTGAATGGTACTACCTGGTGCCCGGCATCGAAACGCGCTCCCAGGCGTATCTGGTAGCCATTGTGGCGCAGATCCTGGTATTCGCATTCGGGGAACTGCTCTTCTCTCCCCGCTTCTCCGAATATGTGGCGCGGGTAGCTCCGAAAGACAAAGTGGCTTCCTACATGTCTCTGGCGGCGCTTCCCATGTTCATCGCCAAACCCATCAATGGCATCATCGGCGGCCTGCTCGTCGCCTACCTCTGCTATGACGGCATCTGCGCCAAGATGGATACCGGGCACATCGGCTTCTGGGACTCCCCGGAATTCATGTGGACCATTTACCTGGCCATGGCCGTAATCAGCCCCATCGCCATTATCATGACCCGCAGGACCATCACCTCGGACCATCCCGAGGAAGACGCGGCATCGCCACCCATCAGCGCCATTGAAGCGGAAACGGATCCCGCCCTGACGGCGGAAGAACTTACGGAAGCCAACTCCTGACCTTACGAGACCATGAACCAGCACACGCGCAACATCATTGTGGATTCCCTCATCCTGGTAGCTTTCAGCTCCCTCCTCGGCGGTCTCAGCCTGTTGGTCTCCAAATCTTTCTCCGGAGATCCCAACCCGGCCCTGGACCTTATCACCGTAATGAAGAAAGCGGAGGCCAAAGAAGTCAACGCTTCCTCCGAACAGGAGGAGAAGGAAGCCCGAGTCAAGGGAATGAAGGAATTCGAACAAACCCTGAAGGAAGGGGAAGAACTGGCTGCGGCAGAAGGAAAGGCTTTTGTCAACATGACGGATCCCCATGGCAGAACTCCTGTCATGTGGGTATGCTACGCCAACTACAACAACATTGAGACCACGCTGAAGCTGGAAGCCACTCGGGCCCCTTATCTGGACCGGCTTCTGGAAGACCCCCGCGTGGAAATCGACCGGAAGGACAAGGACGGGTGGACCGCGCTGCACTGGGCTTCCTGGAGCGGGCTGGACCGCCTGTCCGACATGCTGATTGAAAGGAACGCAGACATCAACAACCGGGAGGGCAACGGCTTTACGCCCCTCATGCTGGCAGCCATGCGCGGCAATTTCCAGGTGGCGGCCCTGCTGCTGGAAAAAGGAGCGGATATGACTGCCGTCAACAAATTCGGGAAAAACGCCCTTCAACTGGCGGAAGAAGGAGCTCTCGCTTATCAATCCAGCTTTGACCTCACCAAGACGGAAGTTTCCAAAGCCCCGGTGGATTCCTTCATCCGTGCTTATGAAAAGGCCGTGGCCGGCCTGCCGCCCGAACATGCCCCGGAATTCATGGAAGCCATGAAGAAAGCCGTGGGACGCCAGTCTTTCGTGGAAACAGGGTACGTCCTCCAGCTCATCACGCGCTCCCTGAGCTCCAAAAACCTGCTCACGGAAGAACAGTCCGGTAAATTCCGGGAGGAAATCACCGGAGCAATCGCGGAAAACTCCCGGATCATTGATGTCCGCGGCGTAGCTTTTGAACACACTGTGGACCTGCTCCGCAAAGCGGCGGAAAAATAACGGCCTTTCCTTCAGGGTTCAGACATCCGCCACTTTTGCTCTTGACGCTTTCACGGCTCCTTTCTAGGATTCGCGGCATACCATGGTTAGAGCATTGCGCACCGGCATCATGCTGCTCACCCTTCTGCTGGTCGTCGTAGGCGGAACGGGTATGGTTTCCGTGTGCCCGTGCCATGAAGAAATTTTCATTTTTTCCTGTTCCTGCCATCAGGATGCCGCCCCCTGCGAATGCCACGGGGACGATCTGCCCCGCACCGGCTCTTCCAGCCCTTTGGCCGGGCACCTCTGCGAACACCGGCAGCTGGAGATTAATGATCTGACGGTTCCCGTTCCTCATGCACCTCTGCCCCAGCCTTATGTCATCTGGCAGACATTGCCGGATTTCCACCATCTGGCCCGGCCTCTTCTTTTAACAAGCCAAACATCGGATTCCGCAACACCGGTTCCCCCTGACCCCTTCAGGAACACCGGTCCGACGCATGAAGGCTTTCAACTTCCCCTGCTGATTTAACGGCTCTTTTTCAGAAACGTCCTTAAGGGCGTTTCCTGCGGTACGCTGCCGTTAATACGGCGGCCGCTTTTATTTGTTTCCGCGGAATTATTCGCCGCATTGTCCAAACCTGATTGGACCGAACTGTTTTTATTATCTTTTCCATCATGAAATCCACACCATTCTTCGCCGGAATAGGCCTGGCAGCCCTGCTCAGCTCATGCAGCGTCTACCACAGCGCGCCTATCGACCTGAACGCGGAGGAAGCCTCCTGGAAAGAGGCGTCCCGCGTAGATTCCCCTGCCTCAATCACTCAGAACCAGGCTCGCCAGATCGGCCTGGTCATGAATCCGGATCTGAACAAAGCCCGGCTGAAACTGGCTTCCAGCAATGAAGTAGCCAGGCAATCGGGCTGGTGGAACGATCCCTCCTTTTCCTGGGATATTGAACAAGTCCTCCAGGAAAATACGGTCAACATGTCCGGCAGCCTGGGCTTCACCATTCCCGTAACCGGCCTCCCCGCCCTGGAAAAAAAAGTGGCGGAACAATACAAGGAGGCCGACTTCTGGACCCTCCGCCAGGCTGAACTGGATTTTCTCAGTTCCCTGGACCAGGCATGGAGCAAACTGGCCGTTACCCAGCGCCGCAAGACGGTCATCCGGGAACGGCTGGATGCCATCCGACGGGAAAACGGCATGATTGAACAGCTTATCGGCGCGGGGGAAGTGGATTTTTCCTCTCGGCAGGTAGCCTCCCAGCGGATGAATGACGCTATCCGGGAACTCCAAACCGTGACGGAAACGGAATTGGAGCAGAAGATGGAACTCGTCAAGCTGATGGGCCTGCATCCTTCTGCGGTGCGGAAACTCGGTTTCCTGACGAAACAGAGTTTCCAGCTTCCCGCCGCCGTACCGGCTCCCGGCCCTTCAGCCTTGACCGCCTCTCCAAAAATCAAGGCACAACTGGCGACCTACGCCACCACGGAGACATTATTCAAAACGGAAATCCGCCGGCAGTACCCGGAACTGGAGCTCGGCCCCTCCTTCACCCGCGACGAAGGAGAAAAGGAAGTAGGCGGAGAAATAGGGTTCAATCTTCCCCTTTGGAACCGCAACCGCAAGGCTATTGCGGAAGCCCGAGGCACACGGGACTTGTCCAGACAGGAAACCATCCGGCTTTGGAAAACGGAATTATTCAACGCCCGCCAGCTTGACGCAAGCCAGCAGATGGCGCTCCGCCACTGCCGCACGGAACTCCAGCGCATGGAATCCTTCGCCGCCTCCGTCCGGACCATGGAAAAGCTGCACGGCATTGGGGAAGCATCCCTGCTGGAACTGGCGGAAAACCGCCACCAGCTTTACGAAAGCCGCCTGGCTTTCCTGGACAATCTGGACAAGCTTCTGGCCGTTCAGGCCCAGCTCCGCTACCTCACCCACGCCAACCTTTAATCCACATCAACCCTCCACCATCTTTAATGAATATGAAACATCTTTATTTTTCCATCATGCTGGGACTGGCTCCTGCTTTCTGTCTCCATTCCGCACGCGGAGAACAGCCTACCCCTGCGGAACACAAACACGAGGACGGTTCCGCCTGCACGGCGGATCACGGCCATGACGACCATCAGCACAAGGCAGGGGAAACCTGTACTCAGGGCCACGCCCACGAAGAACACAGGCATGCGGACGGAGCCGTCTGCACAGGCGACCATGAACTGGAAGGTCACCAGCACGCGGAAGGGGAAGCATGCACGGGCGACCATGAACGCGAAGAGTCTGCGGAAAAAAATTCCAGCCAACCGGGGGACATGATTCCCGTGCATGTGGATGAAAAAGCGCGCCATTCTCTGGACATGCGCTTTGAGAAAGTGGAGGAAACCTCCCACGGAGCGGCGAAAACCCTTCACGGGCAGATGGTCATTCCTCCCCATGCGGTAACCACATACGCCCTTCCCGCCGCAGGGCGCGTGACATTCAACGTCAAATCCGCACAACAAGTGCGCAAAGGGGAACTGCTGTACACGCTGGCATCCCCGGATATTGTGGAAATGGAAGGAAACGCCTCCCAGGCCAGGGCCGCGCTGGACCGTGCCGCAGCAGAACTCGGAACCCTCAGGGAACGCCGGGCCCAGTTGGAAAAAATCGGCACCCGCAACAGCGAACTGAATACTTCCATCCAATTCAAAGAGGCGGAAATCCACAGCCTCCGGGCTGCCCTGAACGCCAGCAACAATAAATTGAAACTGGTGATGGAGTCCGGCGTATTGAAAAATAACCTTCTTTACATATACGCAGCGGCGGATGGTTCCGTTCAGTCCGTGAACATGACCCAAGGGGCCTGGGGAGAACAGGGCGCACCTGCCCTCGTCATGACCAATAAAGGGGATCTGGAATTTACCACGACCATTTATGGGACGGATCCCGTCCATTATGCAAAAGCCCGGCTGGCCCTGACCAGCGGTAAAAACACGGAACTGCTGAACGGCTCCCTGAGGGTGGCCGAACAGGTAGATCCCGCCACCCAGTCCAGGGCCCTGTATTTTACCCCGGACCGCATACCGGAAGGGACGCATGCCGGCCAGCTGGCCCGGTTGGATCTGTACTCCCATGACGCCGCCGCGGAGGGCTTCATTCCCGTCCCCAACAGCGCCGTCGTCAAGGTAGGGGTGAACGACGTGGTTTTCATCAAGGCGGGAAACGATACATTTGTCATGAAAAAAGTGGAAACACTGCCTTCCCGTCAGGGAAAAACGCCCGTCAAGGGACTGATGCCGGGACAGACTATCGTCACCAAGGGCGGGTATGAATTGAAATACATCCTGCCCACCGGAGAGGCCGGAAGCAAAAAAGCAGCCGGGCACTTCCACGCGGACGGCCAGTTCCACGAAGGAGAACACTAAACGATGTACAAAATAAAAGATTAAGGAACAAATACCCCGAATTCCTTTGGAATAAACCCTTGAATCTTAGGTATTCAGCAATCAGAATCCATGAACTTTCTCATTTCATTCTGCCTGAACAACAGGATTACTGTGATCCTGCTGACGATTGCGCTGGCAATCATCAGCATTTTCGTGGTGAAGAACATTCCCGTGGACGTATTCCCGGAACTGAAGGTCCCGCGTGTCACCATCCAGACGGAAGCCCCCGGCCTTACTGCGGAAGAAGTGGAACAATACATCACCATTCCCATTGAGTCCGCCATGAACGGAACCGCCGGAGTCAAAGGCGTCCGCTCCTCCTCCGGCAGCGGGCTTTCCTTCGTATGGGTGGATTTCGACTGGAACAAAGATATCTACCAGGCCCGGCAGATTGTAACGGAACGTCTTGGAGCAGTCCGGGAATCCCTGCCGGAAGGGACATCCCCGGAGCTGGCCCCCATCGTCTCCATAACGGGGGAAATCATGCTCATCGCCCTGACTGGAGACAAGGATACCTCCCAGCTGGACATGAGGCAACTGGCGGAATACAAGCTGCGCACGCGCCTGCTGGCCATTCCCGGGGTGGGGCAGGTCACGGTGCTGGGCGGGCGTCTGCCGGAATACCAGGTGATTTATGATCCCAACAAACTCAAACTGGCCGGGGTGGACCTTTCCAGCCTGAAAACGGCTATTCAGGAATCCCAATCTTCCGTCCCCGCAGGGTATCTGGAGGATGTAGCCGGGCAGGAACTCCCCATCCAGCAGGATACCCGCACCGCCAATATTGAACAGCTCAACCGCGCCCTGGTTCCGGACCATGCCTCCGGAATACTCCGGCTCCAGGATGTGGCGGAAGTCAAGATAGACGGTGCGCCGCGGCGGGGAGATGCCGGATTTATGGGGGAAGACGCCGTAGTGCTTTCCGTGCAGAAGGTGCCGGGAGCCAATACTCTGGCCCTGACACAGGCCGTGGATGCAGCCGTCAGGGAATTCAGTCAAAGCCAGCTTCCCAAGGGAATGAAACTGCACACCGCAGCCTATCGGCAGGCGGATTTTATTGAAATGTCCCTGGATAACGGCACGGAAACCCTCCTCATTGCCGGAGCGGTGGTCATGATCGTCATCTTCCTGACGCTGCTGAACCTTCGCACGGCCATCATCACGCTGATTTCCATGCCCCTGTCCATCCTGTTCGGGATGATGATGTTCCCCGCCTTCGGGCTGGCCATCAACATCATGACCCTGGGCGGCCTTGCCGTAGCCGTGGGAGACGTGGTGGACAACGCCATTATCTTCGTGGAAATAGCCTGGAGGCACCTGAACAGGAACGCCGCCCTGCCGAAAGATAAGCGCAAGAGCAAGTATGAGGTTCTGATGAAAGCCAAGAGCGAAATCGTAGGCTCCATTTCCTTCTCCTCCGTCATCATCCTGCTGGTATTCACTCCGGTGCTCTTCCTGTCCGGTCTGGAAGGCCAGTTTTTCCGGCCCCTGGGGATCTCCTACATGCTGGCCCTGCTTTCTTCCCTTATTGTAGCTGTCACCATCACTCCGGTTCTCTGTTACATATGGTTCAAGAAAAGCAAAAACGCCGCTACTCTGGAAAGCGGGGATTCCTTCAGCTCCCGCCTCATTAAACGCATTTATGCCCCCATCCTGGAATTCTGCCTGCGCTTTTCCAAAACGGTCTGCGCCATCATGACGGCCATTACGCTGCTGGCCCTGTGGCTGGGTTCCACGTTCGGAACCAGTTTCCTGCCGCCGTTCAACGAGGATTGCTACACAGTCTTCGTCAGCACGGTGCCGGGAACTTCCCTGGATGAAACGGAGCGCATCTCCCGGAAAGTGATGAAAGATATTGAACAGATTCCGGGGGTTCTCAGTGTCACCCAGCGCACGGGACGCGCGGAAAACGACGAACACGCAGAACCCGTCAGCGCCTCCGAGCTGCTCGTGCGCGTGGATCTGAAGAAAGACCAGAAAGAATTGCGCGCCGCCATCAAGAAATGCATTGACGGCATCCCCGGCACCAGCTCCATGATCGGCTATCCGCTGGCCCATCGCATCAGTTCCGCTCTGTCCGGCTCCAACTCGGAAATCGCCATCAACATTTACGGCACGGAGCTGCCCCAGCTCCGCCTGGCGGCCCGGAAAGCCAAGGAAATTCTGGAGAACATGCCGGAAGTGGCGGATGCACGCGCCAACCGGGAAATTATGGTGGATACCATTCGCGTGCAATACAATCAGGAAGCCCTGGCTTCCTACGGCCTGACCATGGCGAATGCTGCGGAACAGGTTTCCACGGCCATGAACGGACAGAAACTGGGAGAAGTCATCAAAAACCAGGACCATTGGAACATTGTCCTGCGCATTGACCCCAGACTTAAAACGTCCATGGAAGATGTCAAAAACCTGGAACTCATTTCCCCCAATAAAAAAACCGTGCGCCTGGACGACGTGGCACAGGTATACCGGGAGGAAGTTTCCAACCTCATCCTGAGGGACAACACCATGCGGAAAGCCATGATTTCCTGCAATCCCTCCCCCAATTCCAACCTGGGAGACCTTGCGAAAGCCTGTCGGGAACAATTGGACCCGGTAATGAACGCCATGGGCTGTACCGTGGACTATGACGGCACTATCAAAGCACGGGAATCCGCATCACAACGGCTTTACGTCCTGGGCGCCATCGTCATGGTGCTCATCGTGCTGCTCCTTTCCTCCGCACTGGGAAGCGTCCGGCGCGCCATGCTGACCCTGGTGAACATACCGCTGTGCCTGGTGGGCGGCATCGTAGCCGTCTTCCTTGCCTCCCCCGGTACGCTGTCCTCCCTGTTTGGAGGAACTTACATTCCTCCCATTCTTTCCGTGGCTTCCATTGTGGGATTCGTGACCGTCATCGGCTTCGCCATCCGCAGCGGCCTGATTCTGCTCAACAGGTACCGGGCCCTGGAACATCAGGGGATGGAACCCGCGGAAGCCATACGGGAAGGTTCTCTGGAACGCGTGGTCCCCATCATCATGACTTCCCTGACTACCGTGCTGGGGCTGCTCCCGCTGATCTGGGCCATTGACCAGCCCGGAGGCGAACTGCTCGGCCCCCTGGCCATCGTCCAGTTCGGCGGGCTGGTGACAGCCACCATCCTGAACCTGCTTATCATTCCGGCCACGGCCAAACTCTTCTCCCGCTGGATTGCCTCCCGGCGGAAGGAATTGAAAGCAACCTCCTGATTCATTCAGGACTCCGGCGGCGGAACCGGGGAGAGGATGAGCCCCGGTTCCGCTTTTTACAGCAACAGACATAACGAGTCCTTGCCTTGCAGGCCGATAAGGGGCACACATGGAGGTTCAAGCTTCACCTTCATGCCCAAACGGAAATCCACCAGAGAGCACCTGCTCAATACGGGTGCCATGATTGTCGGGGAATCCGGGCTGCGCGCCCTTACCGTTCGCGGCCTGTCCCTGCGGGCCGGCACCAATACAGGGAGCTTTGTCTATCACTTCGGCAACCGGGAAGCTTTTCTGACCGAGCTTCTGGAACGCTGGTACGAACCTCTGTTCACCGGCATCAGGACCCATGCCAACATTCATCTTCCGGCCTTTGAAAAACTGGAAGCCATCCTGGGAGACGTCATGGAGTTCCTGCTGCGTCACGGCCAATTCATTGCCCAGCTGGTTCTGGACGCCCTGGCAGGGGAACAGGCGGCCATCCGTTTCATTTCAGGAATCCATACGCGCCATCCCCTTGTGCTGCTGGAAACCATACGGGAAGCCCAGCAGGAAGGATCCGTGCTCATGGGAGACCCCATGAACATCCTCATTTACCTTGTCTGCTGCGGGGGAGCCCCCTTTATCCTTTCCGGACAGCTCCAAGTGCACGACCCCAAAGCAGCTCGGCCCGTTCTCGACTTGCTGGGTTCTATCCTCAATGATCCGGAAAGCGCCAGACAACGCATGACCTGGGCGCTCCGCGGCATACGGCGGGTCTGAGATTTCAGCAAAGGGGCAGACCGGAAAAACGCGTCGCCTCCCGGCCCCCTGCCGAACCAAAATAACGCCGCCCTTACACGCACGCTCCCTTCTTACCTCCGCCATTGGGGGCGATGAGGCGGACGGGGAGGCGGAGGAGGAGGATTATGGTGGCGCCAGTCATTGCGGTACCTGTCCTTGTCGCGGTCATGCTGGACAGCCGCCCCAATAGCAGCGCCGGCAGCCAGCGCCCCCACACCGATGGCGGCGGCTCCGCCGGGCGTTACGGAACTGTTCCCGTAGCTGTCCGTCGTGCAGGACGGCATGAAAGAAAGCGTCATTCCCGCCAGGGGAAGAAGCCAGAATGATTTAATATGCTTGTTCATGAGATAAAAAATAAGGATTAACACCGGCAGCCCGGTTACATCCGGTAAGCGCGGAATCCCTTGATGATTTGTTTAAATATGTCACAGTCCTGAACGGAATTCCCGGAATCATAACAGCTACGCGCGCAGCAGGCTTTTCATTATCCCCTGTTCCGGCGTTCCTGAATACGGAAATCCGCATGCACTGTAAAAAAACAGACATGCGGATGGAAAAAGCGTTCATCTTCCGGAAAACTTCGGAAACGCCCGCATGGATTATTTCTGTTCTACTGCGGGCTCAATACGAACGGGACTCTGAATATCAAACAGGCTCTTGCGCAGCAGGTAGCCTCCGCTCTGCAAGGCAAATGCACTGGACGGAAATTTCTCCGCCAGTTCACGGTAAAAGACGCCTGCGGCGGCATTGTCTTTCTTAGCCCGGGCAATGTCCCCCAGGCACATGGTGGCAAAACCGGAAAAAGTAGGATCTCCCGCATCCACCACGGAACGGAACAACCCTTCCGCCTCATCCGCTTTCCCCCGGTTCATCAGACGGCAGGCCAGGGTAACGGAAGCCTGGGCTTTCCATTCCTCCGTGGGAGCGGAATCAATAAAAGCTTTCATTTTGGCCACGCCTTCATCCTCCTTGCCGGCGTTCCACAAGGCAATGGCCTGAAGGTAAGAGGCGGTGACGGCGGCGCGGGAACTGTCAAAGTCAGCCACTACCTGCTGAAGCCCCTGTTCGTCTAGGGAAATTTCCCCGGTTGCCGGGGATTCCGGCATAGCGGCCACCAGAGCGGCGCCTGCCTTTCTTTCCATGGAATCCTGCACGCCATTATAAATAATCCATCCGGCAGCCCCAAGGACGCATAGCAACACAACCAGCGCAACCTTGCCGTAATGTTCATCCAAAAACTGTTCATGCTTGGCCGGGCCGACGGAAATTTCCGCAAACGCACTTCCGTCGCCCATCGGCATATTGTCCATGGCCCGTTTAATATCCTTGATATCCATAATATGTTGAAGAGGTTTCTACCGTGTTGTCCCAACCAAATCAATCAGCTTTTTACTTATCTTCGCCATGTTCCAAAAGCTGCAGGGAATCCTTCAGTCCCAGATTCCTGTAGATCTCCCGCGTTGCCCGGCTCTGGTTAAGCGTATAAAAATGAATGCCGTCCACATCGGAATCCAACAGTTCGGCACACTGGCTGGAGGCGTATTGGATGCCTACTTCCTGAATAGCGTCCGGATTGGAACCCGCACGCTTCAGCGCCTTGAGCAGCCTGGCCGGAAAACAGGTGCCTCCGGAAAGCTCTGCCATGCGGTTCATGCCGGACAGGCTGGTCACAGGCATGATTCCCGCCAGGATAGGCACCTTGATGCCGGCCAGCAGACAGCGTTCCCGGTAATCCAGAAAAGAATGATTGTCAAAAAACAGCTGGGTGCAGATATAATCCGCGCCGGCATCCACCTTGGCTTTCAGGAAATCCATCTCGCGCAGGCGGTTGGGAGTGGCCGGATGACCTTCCGGGAAGCCGGCCACGCCTATGGCGAATCCATCCGGATCCGGGTGACGGCCGGATTCATTATATTCACGGATAAACGTCACCAGATCCGCCGCATGGCGAAAAACATCCGCATCGCGGTTGTAATCCTTCGCTCCCCGGGGAGGATCTCCCCGAAGTGCAAGAACGGCCCGCACTCCAGCCCGGGCGTATTGGTCCAGGATATTCCATACCTCCTCCCGGCTATGCCCTACGCAAGTAAGGTGGGGAACCGTAGGAATACGGGATTCATGCTGGATGCGCAACACCACCTCGCGGGTAAGCTCGCGGGTGGAGCCCCCTGCGCCATACGTCACGCTGACGAAACTGGGGCGGTAAGGCTCCAGTTCACGGATAGTCTGGTACAAGGCCGACGCTGCCTGCTCGTTTTTGGGCGGGAAAAATTCAAAGGACAGGCTGGGACCGGCGCCCGATTGCAATCTTTCTCTCAGGTGCACTTCTCTTTACTTGGCTTGGCTAAATACGGACCCGCATCACGGCTCCATGGGAATCATCACCGGTTTGGGAGCTTCCACGGGGACGGGGGCGGAGGGAGAAGCCATACCGGACTTGTCTTCTTCCGTCATGTTTTCCTGCCAGCTCGCAGGCGGAACAATGACTTCATCCCCCGGCTTGATGGGTTCCTTGTCATTATTATCAAAAAGCGTATTACGCTTCACGTAGGACTGGAACACCTTCCCGTCCGGGTCAACTCCGTCGATAATCAGGGATACAAAAATGCTCCCGCGTCTGCGGATTCCCAGTTCCTGCCCCACTTTCAAGTCAGGCTGGCCGATGGACTGGAACAGGACCAGGTTGGCGTCACGGTAGTATTCCGTCACACGGCCCACCTGCTCCGCATCCTTGATTTCATTAAGCCATTGCAGCCGGGGATCTCCCTTTTCCATATTCTGGCGTTCCAACAAATCGCGTTCTTCTTCTGCCAGAGCATGGCGCTTCTTCAGTTCTTCATTCTCCTTCTTCATCCGTTCCAGCTCCGCCGAAACATGAGCCAGTTCCTCGCTCACTACAGGATCCGCCACCACCACCGGCTGAACGGCGGAGGCAGGAGCCTGCGTGGGCATCGGAAGATACGGGGAGGGATTGACAGGTATCGGAGCGGAGGCCATCTGCTGCTGTTGCTGAATCACATCCATTCTTGAAGAAATATTCACATAAATCATTCCCAGAACAGCCAGCACCACCACCAGAAACGCCAAGATAAGAATGCGGAAATTACTCATGTCGTCAAACGGTAGAGAAATTATCAAACGTAATTAATAGGAATAATTGAGATAGAACTGGAATTGTCCTCCGCGGTCAATGGCGTTGTTCTTCTGAATCGGAATGGCATAGTCCACTGCCAGCGGACCGATGGGCAGGTTCAGGCGCAGGCCGATCCCGTAGTCGGAAACTATTTTGGACGTGCTGAAGTCAAAAGAATCTCCGTTGACAAAACCGATGTCATAAAACACCGCGACGCGCACTTCTTCAATCACAGGAATGGAATATTCAAACTGGCAGAAGAAGGAGGAACGGCCGCCCATCGTCTCATCACCGCTCAAGGCGGGATTGTACGGCGCCACGTCCCGGAAACGGAAACCGCGCATGTTGTATGGCCCGCCGAGGTAGAGGCGCTCAAAAATGGGCACATCGTGGTTGCCATAGGAATCCACGGTAGCCGCACCGGCATTGATGCTGAAAATGGTGTCTCCGCGCAAATTCCAGTAATAGGAGCCATTCACGCCGAAATTGTATGTATGCACATCGCCGCCCAGGCCGGAATAACCGGCCAGCACTTCAAATTTGCCTCCCTTGCGGGGGAAAATCTGCGCGTCGCGGGTATCAATGGTGTAGGAAAGTTCCACATGGCTGCGCAGGTAGTCTCCGTCCTGTTGCCAAAAGAAGATAGGGGCGTTCCCTTCGGCGTCAATACGGTACTGTTCCAGGCGGTATTCCAGTTTCACGTAATCCAGTTCCCCGATCGGCTTGCGGAGAGAAATGGCAAAGCCATAGTTCTGCTGGTCGTAATAATCGGAAAAATATGTGGAATTGCTGTAGAAAATTTCCGTCCCGAAGGCCAGCTTGCGGTGCAGGAACCACGGATCCACCCAGGAAATACTGGCATCCTGCGTTTCAAAACCGACACGGGCGTTAATCGCGAAACGCTGGCCGCCGCCCACGAAAGAGGACCAGTCATACATGTCAAAATTGGACTGGGTGATGCCAGCGAACAGGTAAACGCTTTCAATAGAGGAAAATGCCACGCCGATATTCAGGGACCCCGTACGTTTTTCCGCCACCTCGATGTTGATATCACGGTAGCCGGGCCGCGTGGATCCCACCTGGGCTACGTCCACCATGTCAAAATAGTTCAGGTTCTGGAGGCGCTTCTGGGCGGTATCCAAATCCACGGCGTTCATGGGGTCATTGGACTGGAGGGGAAGTTCCTGGCGGATGACGTAATCCTTCGTGCGGTTATTCCCGGTCAGGCGGATATTGCCTACGCGGTAGGGATTGCCTTCCGTCACATGGTACACGATGTTGATTTGTCCGTAACCTGTCTTGGGATCAACGCCCACTTCCTGAATGTCCGGACGCACGGAGGCGTCCGCATACCCCCGGGAACCGTAATAACGGCGGATCATCGTCACGTCGTCGGCCACTTTCTGGGCGGAATAGGTATCCCCGTTGTACATGCTCAGGCCAGGAATCAGTTCCTGGGCCGTAAACACCTTGGTGGGGCCGAAGGCAACCTGGTTGACCTTGTAGCGGCGTCCCTCGGTAAGGGTAATTCTCATCGTCAGCTTCTGCTCATTGCCTTTGCCGGCGTCAAAATATTCCACCTTGTCCAGCTTGACGCGCAGATAACCTTTATTGCGGTAATAAGTCACCAATTCCGCCAGATCGTCCTCCACTTGTTCACGGTCAATGCGTCCGGATTTGGTAATCCAGGTCAACCAGCCCTTCTCCTTGGTTTTCATCACCTGTCGGAGATCCTTGGCGCTGATGTGTTCATTGCCCACAAAGTCAATCTTGATAATATTGGCCTTTTTCCCTTCGTTAATGTCGAAGACCACATCCACAAAGCCGGGCCGTTCCGTTTTCTGGTAAAAATAGGAAACACGTACATCCGGATACCGGGCTTCCTGGTAATAAGTGCGCAGCTTGGCAATAGCGCTGCTCAGGGCCTTGTCGCTGAGAGCTTCCCCCCCTTCAGCCCGCATTCCTCGGAGAGGTCCCTGTTGTCGAACGCGGTATTGCCGCGGAACCCCACGCCGCCCAGCAGATTCTGGGCCGCCATTTCAAACACCACCGCCACGCCGTCGCCGGAAGGCTCCACGGCTACTGTTGTATTGCCGCCTACCAGACCGCTTTCCAACAACCGTTCCAAGTCCTTGTTGACCACTTCCGGGGAATAACTGGTGCCCGGCTGCGTAGCCAGCAAATTTTTCAGACGGTCTTCGGACACGGTCTTGCCGGTGCTTCTGTACCGCACGGAAACGCTCTTCACAGGCCGCCCCTCATACGCCTGGTCACCGGGAAGAAGCCCCGTGCCCGGCCCCAGTTCCCGCATTACCTGTTCCGGAGTCATCACGGAACCATAGGCGCCTCTGTTAAGGGAAGTTTCATCCTGGGCCAAAACAGCCGAACATGCTATCAAGGGAAAGGAAACACACAAAAAAACGGGACGAATCATGAGCGCTGAACTTAATGCTTGGGATATAAAGGACTTTTCCTCTTGCATAGTCAAGACGTGATTCCGCGTAGAACACAGTTGCCCCGTATTCCATTACATCGCGTGCGCGTGCGCGCTTAGGAGGGCAATTGTGTCATTCCTGTGCAATAGCTTGCACTCCAGATACCCTCTCATTAAAGTTATCGCCGCTCGTGTTTTGACCGCTGCCGCCATCCCGGAGCTGAAACAGAACCACTTTCAATTAACACTGACCGTATTATTTATGGAAATCAACGTTGATATTCAACCGGACTGCACAGCCACGCTGAAAGCTTCCATCCCTGCAGAAACCACGGCTGCGCGCCGCGCCTCCATTGTAGATTCCTATGCCGCCAAAGCCAAGCTTCCCGGCTTCCGCCCCGGCAAAACACCCAAGTCCATCATTGAAAAGCGCTTCAAGAAAGAAATTGAAGAAGAACTGCTGGACACCCTTTTTGAAACGGCCTGCTCCACCGCTCTGGAAGAAAACCCCAAATTGAAAGTGCTCAACTTCGGAAAGCCGGAACAATCTCTGGATGACCAGGGCAACTACACCGCTACCAGCACGATGACCGTGGTTCCCGAATTTGAATTGCCGGAATACAAAGGCATCGAAGTCAAGGTTCCCTCTTCCGAAGTAACGGAAGCAGACGTAGAGGAAGCTCTGAACTCCCTGGCTGAACAAATCGCGGAATTCACCCCTGTGGACCGCGCCGCCCAAAAAGACGACGTGGCGATTATCGACTTCAAAACCACGTTGGACGGCAAGCCCGTAGCGGAAGCCGTAGGCAAACCCGTAGGCTTCCTGGAAGGCCGTGACGGCCAGTGGATGAAGGTGGAAGACGATCAATTCCTGCCCGGCTTCGCCTCCGCCCTGGAAGGCCTGAATGCCGGTGACAGCAAGGATATCACCGTCACCATTCCGGATACCTTCCCAATTACGGAACTGCGCGGCAAGGAACTCGTATTCCATGCCACTGTGAAAGAAGTACGGGAAAAACAGCTTCCGGCCATGGATGATGCTTTTGCGGAAAAAGTTCTTCCCGGCAAAAACCTGGAAGAATTGAAAACCGCCCTGAAGGAAAACCTGGCCCAGCGCAAAGCCATGCAAATTGATGAGGCCAAGGCCGATCAGATCACGGAAAAGCTGGCGGACATGCTTGACTTCAACCTTCCGGAAGCTGTCGTAGAACGTGAAGTGTACGGCATCCTCCAGCAGAAAATGCAGCAGGCCATGTACAGCGGAAATGCCCCGGCGGACATGGATAAGTTTGTGGAGGAAGCCCGGGAAGAAGCCAAACAGGAGGCCAAGCGCAACCTCAAGGTCTTCTTCATGCTTCAGGAAGTGGCGCAGGTGGAAAAAATTGCCGTCACGGAAATGGAGCTTTACAACGAAGTGGCCCGCCAGGCCCGCCAGCAGAAAAAGAACCTCAAATCCTACATTCGCGAACTCCAGCGCGAAGGCCGCGTGCATGGCATCAGAATGAGCCTGCTGACAGCCAAGGTTCTGGACTTCCTGACAAAAGAGGCCAAAGTAACGGTAGACGAGCAGTAACCCCTCCTCTGCACAAAACACCTTACCAGGGGGAGTTGGCGCACACATGCCCGACTCCCCCGTTTTGCATCTTTCGGACGGGTAACGTACATTGAAAAAACAACATCCAATCTTCCATAAACATGTTTCAAGACCAATCTTCCAAATCAACCCCCGCAAACTCCTATTATGTGCCCATGGTGGTGGAGCAGGACGGCCGCGGCGAACGAGCCTTTGACATTTACTCCCGTCTCCTGAAAGACCGCGTTATCTTCATCGGCTCCGCTATTGACGACGATGTGGCGAATTCCGTCATTGCCCAGCTTCTGTTCCTTCAGATGGCTGACCCGAAAAAAGACATCCACGTCTACATCAACTCCCCCGGAGGATCCGTCACGGCGGGTCTCGCAATTTACGATACGATGCAATTCGTCTCTTGTGACGTAAATACATATTGCCTGGGCATAGCGGCCTCCATGGGTTCCGTCCTTCTGGCTGCGGGAACTCCCGGCAAACGCTTCTGCCTGCCGAACTCCCACGTAATGATTCACCAGGTTTCCGGAGGTGCCCAGGGAACCGCTTCAGATGTGGAACGCACCATCGGCTTCATGTTCAACCTCAAAAAACGCCTCAACGGCATTCTGGCCAAACATACCGGTAAAACGGAAAAGCAAATTGAAAAGGATGCTGACCGCGACAACTACATGACTGCCGAGGAAGCCGTGGCCTACGGCCTGGTGGATAAAGTTCTGGCGCATCACTCTGATGACCAGGGCGACAAGAAAAAAACCAAGGCCTGACCCTTTCCCTCCGCCATTTCTCTCTCTACCTGAAAAACCATGTCCGGTTCCACCCCTCATCTTCCTGCCTGTTCCTGCTGCGGCAAGCCCGGGAACAAGGTGGACAAACTCATCCAGATTGCGGAAGACTTTTACATCTGCAACAATTGCGTTGAAATTTGCGTCAACATGATTGTGAAGGACACAGGCCTTCCGATGGCGACCCGCTTCATCCGCGGCATCCTGAACATGGAACCCTCCGCTTACGCCATGTGCCAGGCGGAGGCCCGCAAAGCGGCAGCCGCGGACATGCTCAGGGAAACGGCGGCCGGACCGGCCTCCTATGAAGGCCCGCTGCCCACACCGGAAGAAATGTGCGCTACGCTCAACCAGTATGTCATCGGTCAGGACTACGCCAAAAAAGTGCTTTCCGTAGCCGTGTACAACCACTACATGCGCCTGCGCCAAAGTGCTGTCATGCTGGACGACAAGTCCCTGGACGATGTGGAAATTGAAAAATCCAACATCCTGCTGGCCGGCCCCACCGGCTCAGGAAAAACCCTGCTGGCGAAAACGCTGGCGAAAATGCTCAACGTCCCATTCTGCATTGTGGACGCCACCACGCTGACGGAAGCCGGTTACGTAGGGGAAGATGTGGAAAACATCATCCTGCGCCTGCTCCAGGCTGCCAACTTTGACGTAGCGAAAGCGGAACAAGGCATCATCTACGTGGATGAAATCGACAAAATCGGACGCAAAACACAGAATGTCTCCGTCACGAGGGACGTCTCCGGGGAAGGCGTGCAGCAGGCTCTGCTGAAAATCATTGAAGGCACCATCTGCAATGTTCCTCCCACCGGAGGCCGCAAGCACCCGCAACAGGAATACATCCGCGTCAATACGGAAAAAATCCTCTTCATTGTGGGCGGCGCTTTCGTCGGGCTGGAAGACATCATCCGCAAACGCCTCGGCGCCACCCAGATGGGATTCGGAGCCATTACGGAACAACGCGACCGCAAGGAATACTCGGAAGAGGAAATACTGGCACAGGCCATGCCGGAAGACCTCTTCTCCTTCGGCATGATTCCGGAATTCGTGGGACGGCTGCCCATCTTCTGTCCGCTCTCCAAGCTGGATGAAAGCCAGCTCGTCCGCCTTCTTACGGAACCCAAAAACGCCCTGGTCAAGCAATATTCCAAACTGCTCGCTATGTACGGCGCCAAACTGGACGTGCTGCCGGACGCCCTGAAAGCCATGGCCGCCGAAGCCATGAAACGCGGCACGGGAGCCCGCGCTCTGCGTTCCATCTTTGAAACCCTCATGCTGGACGTCATGTACAAAGTGCCCAGCATGAAAAATGCGGACACCGTTACCATTACCAGGGAAACGGTTACCGGCAACAAGCCGGCCCAAATCCACCAGTCCTCCTAACCTCCCCTCCCTGTTCTTCCTCCATGCCGGAATCCCTTACCGTTCTGGGAATAGAATCCTCCTGTGATGAAACGGCAGTCGCCATCCTGCGTTCTGCCGGAGAGGAAAAAGCTCCGGAAATACTCTCCTCCGTCATCTCCTCCCAAATTGCCATTCACCGCCAGCACGGCGGCGTAGTGCCGGAACTGGCTTCCCGCAACCATTCAGCGGATCTTCCCGGAATCATCCGGACCGCGTGCCGCGAAGCCGGAACAGCTCCTGCGGACATTGACGTCTTCGGCGCTACGGGAGGCCCCGGACTGGTAGCTGCGCTTCTGGTAGGCAACAGCACGGCCAAGGCTCTGGCTCTGGCGGCAGGCAGGCCCTTCGTCTCCGTCAATCATCTGGAAGGCCATCTGCTTTCCCCCTTCCTCAAACGCCCCGGCGGTCCCGTTCCCCATCTGGGCATGGTCGTTTCCGGAGGTCACACCCTTTTTGTGGATGTGCGCGGCGTAGGGAATTACCGCCTGCTGGGCCGCTCTCTGGACGACGCAGCAGGGGAAGCCTTTGACAAGGTAGGCAAAATGCTAGGCCTTCCCTATCCCGGAGGGCCGGAAATCGACCGCTTGGCGGCGGAAGGCGACCCGGAAGCCTTTTCTTTCCCCCGGGCCCTGATGAAAGAGCATACAACCAACGTATCTTTCTCCGGCCTGAAAACGGCCGTTCTCTATACACTGCCCAAAATTACGAAAAACGGCGATCCTCACGGCCTGCCCCAGCAAACTTTGCGCGACCTCTGCGCTTCTTTCCAGCGGGCCGTGACGGACGTCCTGATTCACAAGGCGCTGAAAGCCTTGCGCGCCTCCGGTCACCGCACCCTTTCCATCTCCGGGGGCGTCTCCTGCAACAGGGAGTTGCGTTCCCGCCTGAAAACCGCCTGTGACCGTGAAAAAGTGGAACTGGTTCTCCCGGACTTCGACCTGACGACGGATAATGCCGCCATGATCGCTTATGTCACCTGTCTCAAAGCCCGCAGAGGACTGTTCCACTCTCTGGATGAAGACGTTGACCCCAATCTTAAATTGACGGAGGATTTAAACAGATCCAAACATTCAACACATTCCTGATAAATATATTATACATGGACTCCCTGTATTTGCGGCATAAAGCTGAAAAAATGTTCATGTTTTCATTGACATCCTGCATCCAAAAACGTAACATAGCGTCCGCTTTTCGTCAGGCAACACGGGAGGATGCTATTTATCCGCTAGAACCGCAGGTTTGGGCGGATTTACGACTTCTCTAGGAGCAGCGAAAGGCGGAAGAAGTCTATGCTTCTGTAGCTCAGGGGTAGAGCGCATCCTTGGTAAGGATGAGGTCGCGGGTTCAATTCCCGCCAGAAGCTCCATCTTCAAGCTAGACCCATAGCAGCCCAAACCTAAACATAATATTATGGCTAAAGAGCAATTCCAGCGCAACAAGCCCCACGTGAATGTGGGCACCATCGGTCACGTTGACCACGGCAAAACCTCCCTTACCGCCGCCATTACTTCAGTGCTCGCTAAGAAGGGTTTCGCCGAAGCACGCGGCTATGACCAGATTGACGCCGCCCCCGAAGAACGCGAACGCGGCATTACCATCTCCACGGCTCACGTTGAATACGAAACGGAAAACCGTCACTATGCCCACGTTGACTGCCCCGGACACGCCGACTATGTGAAAAACATGATCACCGGCGCTGCCCAGATGGACGGCGCCATCCTTGTGGTTGCCGCCTCCGACGGTCCGATGCCGCAGACCCGCGAACACATCCTCCTTGCCCGCCAGGTGGGCGTTCCCGCCATTGTCGTTTACATGAACAAGTGCGACCTGGTTGACGATCCCGACCTGCTTGAACTCGTGGAAATGGAAATCCGCGAACTTCTCAACGAATACGAATTCCCGGGCGACGACACCCCCATTATCAAGGGTTCCGCCGTTAAGGCTCTGGAAGGTGACGCCGCTGCCGAAGATTCCATCATGGAACTTATGGCCGCTGTTGACTCCTACATCCCGCAGCCCGAACGTCCTGTGGACCAGCCCTTCCTCATGCCTGTGGAAGACGTATTCTCCATCTCCGGCCGCGGCACCGTGGCTACCGGCCGTATCGAACGCGGCGTCATCAAGAAGATGGAAGAAGTGGAAATCATCGGCATCAAGGACACCCAGAAAACCGCCGTTACGGACATCGAAATGTTCCGTAAGCTGCTTGACGAAGGCCAGGCCGGCGACAACGTCGGTCTGCTCCTCCGCGGCCTGAAGAAGGAAGACATCGAACGCGGCCAGGTAATCATCAAGCCCGGCACCGTGAAGCCCCACAAGAACTTCAAGGCTGAAGTTTACGTCCTGACCAAGGAAGAAGGCGGCCGTCACACTCCGTTCTTCAACAACTACCGCCCGCAGTTCTACTTCCGTACAACGGACGTGACCGGTTGCTGCACCCTTCCCGAAGGCGTGGAAATGGTGATGCCCGGCGACAACGTCAACCTGGAAGTCCAGCTCATCACTCCGATCGCCATGGAAAAAGCCATGCGATTCGCTATCCGCGAAGGCGGCCGCACCGTGGGTGCTGGTCGTATCAGCGAAATCCTTGACTAAGTTCCTCAGGAACTTGTAGAGGAATCTACATCAGGTTTAATGAGGGGGCCTCCCCGCAGGCCCCCTCATTTCCCACGAAAGAAGAGACTCCAACAGGTCAGTAGTTCAATTGGTAGAGCGTTGGTCTCCAAAACCAAAAGTTGGGGGTTCGAGTCCCTCCTGACCTGCCACTTCTTTCCAAATACACCACCCCACCTTGAAGCATGTTTCGCAAGATTTCTCAATTCATCGCCGAAGTTAAGGGCGAACTTAAGAAGACGACCTGGCCCTGGGAAAGCGATCCCAAGGTGAAAGGTTTCAAAAAATTCCGCGAACTCTGGGGTTCCACTCTCGTCGTACTGATTGCCATGGTATTCCTTGGCGCGTTTGTTGCATCGTTCGACATCTTTCTTCACAGCGTGGTCAACTATCTCATCCAGTTGGCAATCTAGTTTTACTCTCCCCACTTCTTTCTCCGATCATGCCCAGTACCCCAGAGCCTCACGAACAATGGTATGTCCTTCACGTCCTCTCCGGACAGGAAAACAGCGTTCGTGACCGCATCATCCGCAAGGCGAAGGACGCCGAGCTTTCCGACTTCATTTACCGGGTGGAAGTCCCCACGGAACTTATTTCCGAAGTGCGCAACGGCAAAAAAACGGAACGTCACAGCAAACTCTTTCCCGGGTATGTTTATGCCAACATGTACCTGCTGGAAGCGGACGGCACCCTGAACAAGGACCTTTGGTACTTTATCCAGCAAATTGACGGTGTCATCAGCATTGCCGGCTCCCGCAACGCCCCCCTTCCCATGCGCAAGCGCGAGGTGGAAGACCTTCTGCCCCTGTTGGATGCGGAAGCCGTCGCCGCCCGTCCCAAGGTGGAATTCGCTGTCGGCGACCCTGTGCGCGTGTGCGAAGGCCCGTTCCAGAGCCAAGAAGGCACCATCGAAGAAATCGACCCGGAAAAGGGCAAGCTGCGTGTCAGTGTCTCCATTTTTGGCCGCGCCACGCCTGTGGACCTGGAATACTGGCAGGTGGAAAAAGCCTGAATCTTCTTTGCGTCTCCCCCCATCAGTCCCCTTCCCGTTTATTTTCTCCGCTAACAAAGCAAAACCATGGCAAAAGAAATAACCAAAATCATCAAGCTCCAGATCAATGCCGGAGCCGCTAACCCCTCCCCGCCCGTGGGTCCGGCACTTGGTCAGGCCGGTGTAAACATCATGGCATTCTGCAAGGAGTTCAACGCCGCCACGCAAAAGCAGGCCGGCGATCTCCTGCCGACCGTCATCACGGTTTACAAGGACAAGTCATTTTCTTTCATCACCAAGCAGCCCCCGGGCAGCGTGCTTCTCAAGAAAGCCGCAGGCGTCGCCTCCGGCTCCGGCGAACCGAACAAAAAGAAAGTCGCCACCCTTTCCAAGGCCAAGCTGATGGAAGTTGTCAACACCAAACTCCCTGACCTCAACACGAAAGACCCTGAACGCGCCGCCCGCATTCTTGCCGGCCAGGCTCGCCAGATGGGCATTGAAGTTGAAGGTATGTAACACTCACCGCAGGAGGATTAAACCAGTCCGAACGCACTGCCAAATACACACATGTCTACCAAACGCAGCAAGCGATATCAAGAAGCAGCCAAGCTTGTTACCCCTAACAAGAACTACAGCATCACGGAAGCCGTGGAAACCATGAAATCCTTCCCGGCACCGAAATTCGACCCGACCGTCACCGTCTCCTTCCACCTGACTGTGGACCCCCGCAAATCCGACCAGATGGTTCGCGGCAGCGTTTCCCTGCCTAACGGCACGGGTAAAAACGTCCGCGTCCTCGTCTTCGCCCAGGGCGATGCCGCCAAGGCCGCCCAGGAAGCCGGAGCCGAATTCGTGGGGTTTGAAGATCTCATCAAGAAAGTCCAGGGAGGATTTGTTGACTTTGATACGGCCATTGCCACCCCCGACGCCATGACGGAGGTTCGCAAGGTTGCCCGTGTACTGGGTCCGCGCGGCCTGATGCCCAACCCGAAAACCGGTACCGTCACGGACGATACGGCCAAGGCTGTGAAGGAAGTGAAAGCCGGCCGCGTTGACTACAAGGTTGACAAGAACGCCAATATCTCCGCCGCTGTAGGCAAGCTGTCTTTCTCCAACGAAAGCATCGCCGAAAACATCGCTGCCCTGATTGATTCCGTCGTCAAGGCCCGCCCGGCTTCCGCCAAGGGCGCCTACATCGAATCCGTCACCGTTTCATGCGCCATGTGCCCCGGTCTGCCGGTTGACACCGCTTCCATCGCCAAACTGTAACCCGAACCGATTTAGCACACCATGAATCCTGACAAGCGTATCATCATTGACGACCTGACCGCTCGCGTCAACGCCTCCCCGTTCCTGATCGTCGTGGACTACACCTCGATCACCGTGCCTGAGTTCACCAATCTGCGTTCCGCCCTGGCCGCCTGCGGCGCTCAGTGCCACGTAGCCAAGAACAACTTCATGCGCACGGCTCTGACGGATGCTGGCCTTCCCGACATCGGGGAACACCTCGTCGGCCAGACCGCTTTCGTGACCGGCGCATCCGACGTAGCAGGCGCCGCCAAGGCCATCAACACCTTTGCCAAGGCTTCCAAGAAAGCCGAATACAAGGTGGCGATCCTGGATGGAGCCATTCTTTCCGCGGACGAAATCCGCGCCATCGGCGAACTGCCTCCCCGCGACCAGTTGCTTGCCAAACTCCTTGGCACTATCAACGCGGCCGGTTCCGCTCTTGCCCGAGTTATTCAGGCATATGTGGACAAAGAAAACGGCGGCAGCGAAGAACCCGCCGCCTAATACCAACCCCTTGACCGGACGGTCCGGTTGCACTCTAGCCAAATGTGTGAAAACCGGACCCGACTCTCCTACAGGTTCCTTGTCGGAACTCCGGCCGGAGAACTGAAATGCCAAGTTGGCTCTTGGCGCGACTCGAAACCAAACTAGAAAACAATACAATGGCTGATATTAACAAAATCGCTGAAGAACTCGGCACCCTTACCATCCTGGAAGCTGCCGACCTCGTCAAGCTTCTGGAAGAAAAGTGGGGCGTTTCCGCCGCTGCTCCCGTAGCTGCCGCCGGCGCTGCCGCCGCTCCTGCCGAAGCTGAAGAAGAAAAGACCGAATTCAACGTCGTTCTGACGGAAGCCGGCGCCAACAAGATTGCCGTAATTAAGGCCGTCCGCGAAGTGAAGGCCGGCCTCGGCCTGGTGGACGCCAAGAAACTGGTTGAAGGCACTCCCGCCGTCATCCTGGAAGCTGTCTCCAAGGACGAAGCTAACGCCGCCAAGGCCAAGCTGGAAGAAGCTGGCGCCAAGGTAGACGTCAAGTAAGCTTTTTACTTCCCGCGCAACAGGAGAAAAGCCGTTTTTCTCCTGTTGCGCTTCCTCGTCTTCACATCCCGCGTGACCGACTAGAGGCCTTTTATTTCGTAAAACGCTTCCAGTCGGTTCCGTCCCCCAGGGAAAGAACCGCCCAACCCGGCATCCGGGTTTTTCAGGATGCAAACCATAACATCTCCGCCACAGCAGCCCATGTCAAAGCGACTCTACTTCGGGAATATCAAGGAAGTCATCGAACCTCCGAACCTTATTGAGATTCAACTTCAATCATACTTCGATTTTCTACAACAGGACACGCCGGCCGCGGCCAGGAAAAACATCGGGTTACAAGGCGTTCTGAAGGAAATCTTTCCTATCAAGAGCTATGACGAAAACATTGAGCTCGACTTCGTCTCCTATGACATTGAACAGCCGAAGATGAGCGATTACGAGGCCATCCGCGCGGGGGAAACCTACAGCGCCGCCCTTCAGGTCACCTTCAAGCTCAAATCCGACAACGAGTCCAAGGAAGAAACGGTCTATATGGGAGAACTCCCCATGATGACCAACCGCGGCACCTTTGTCATTAACGGCGCCGAACGCGTCATTGTGTCCCAGCTGCACCGTTCCCCGGGCATTTGCTTTGAAAGCGCCCAGCATCTGAACGGAAAACTGCTCCACTCCTTCCGCATCATCCCGGACCGGGGCTCCTGGCTGGAGGTCCAGTTTGACACCAACGACCTGCTTTACGTTTACCTTGACCGCCGCCGCCGCCGCCGCAAATTCCTTGCGACGACGTTTATGCGCTACCTGGGCTTCAAAACGGACCGTGACATCGTCAGCCAGTTCTACAACATCCGCACGCTTCCCCTGAGCGAAGACATGACGGAAGAAGATCTGCACAACCTTGTGGCTGTGGACACGATCAAGGACAAGGACCTGGTTCTTGCCAAGGCTTTCGAACAGCTCAATATGGGTGTGGTTCGCCAGCTCCTCCAGTTCGGCATCAAGAAAATCGACGTCATTGACCAGAGCGAGGACGACGTGCTGATCAAAACCCTGAAGAAGGATCCCGCTCACGACGAAGAATCCGCCCTCAAGGAAATCTACAAACGCCTGCGTCCCGGAGATCCCGCTACTGCCGCTCAGGCACGCACCCTGCTTAAGAGGCTTTTTGACGATCCCAAGAAATACGACCTCACCCGCGTGGGGCGCTACAAAATCAACCAGAAACTCGGGCTGGACACCAGCCTGGACCAGCGCCTGATGACGGCGGAAGATTTCCTGGCCGCCCTCAAATACCTCCTGCGCCTCAAGAAGGGCGAAGGCATGGTGGACGACATCGACCACCTGGGCAGCCGCCGCGTACGTGCCGTAGGCGAACTCATGGCCAATCAATGCCGCGTAGGCCTTGCCCGCACCGAGCGCTTGGTCAAGGAACGCATGACCCTCATTGACCAGAACATTGAAGGCGTCACGCCCAGCAAACTCATCAATCCGAAGGCCCTCAGCGCCGTCGTGCGCGACTTCTTCGGCCGCTCCCAGCTCTCCCAATTCATGGACCAGATCAACCCCCTCGCGGAATTGACGCACAAGCGCCGTCTTTCCGCCCTGGGGCCCGGCGGCCTGAACCGTGACCGGGCCGGATTCGAAGTCCGGGACGTACACCCCTCCCACTACGGGCGCATTTGCCCCATTGAAACGCCGGAAGGTCCCAACATCGGCCTGATCAACTCCATGTGTACCTACGCCCGCATCAATGAATTCGGATTCATTGAAACGCCTTACCGCAAGGTGGAAAACGGCAGGGTCACCAATACCATCGAATACGTCACCGCCGATCAGGAAGAAGGCTATCTCATCGCCCAGGCCAATAACCCGCTGGACGAACAGGGCAACTTCACGACCTCCCGCGTAACCGCCCGTGAAAAAGGCGAATTCATCGAAGTGGATCCGGCAGACGTGCATTACATGGACGTTTCTCCCAAGCAGCTCGTTTCCATCGCCGCCGGTCTTATCCCCTTCCTGGAACATGACGACGCCAACCGCGCCCTGATGGGCTCCAACATGCAGCGCCAAGGCGTGCCTCTGATGGTAGCGGAATCTCCATACGTGGGAACCGGCATCGAAGGAAAGTGCGCCAGGGACTCCCGTTCCGTCGTTCTGGCGGAAGCGGACGGCATCGTGGCCTCCGCCACGGCTGAAGTCATTATCACCACGAAAGACGGGGAACTGCCCGTGCGTCCGGAAGTATTCCTGTCCGATCCCGACAGTGTGCGCACGGACCGCGACAATGGCGTTTACGTCTATCCCCTGCGCAAGTTCATGCGTTCCAATGCCGGAACCTGCATCAACCAGCGTCCGATCGTGCGCCGCGGCGACAAAATCAAAACCGGCGACGTGCTGGCGGACGGCCCGAACACGGACCAGGGCGAACTGGCTCTCGGCCGCAATGTTCTGGTGGCCTATATGCCGTGGAACGGCTACAACTTCGAAGACGCTATTGTCATCTCCGAAAAAACCGTGAAGGAAGACACCTTCACCTCCATCCACATCTCCGAGTTTGAAGTTCAGGCCCGTGACACCAAGCTGGGCCCGGAAGAAATCACCCGTGATATCCCGAACGCCGGTGATGAAGCCCTGAAAAACCTGGACCATGACGGCGTCATCCGCATCGGCGCGGAAGTGAAGCCCGGCGACATCCTCGTCGGCAAAATCACCCCCAAATCGGAAACGGAACTGGCTCCGGAAGAACGCCTCCTCCGCGCCATTTTCGGTGAAAAGGCCGCAGAAGTGAAAGATACCTCACTCCGTGTCCCCTCCGGCTGCACCGGCATCGTGATGGATGTGCGCATTTCTTCCACAGGCTCCGGCCACCACCGCGGCGACCTCGTCGTAGACAGCGCGGAAAAGAAAAAGCAGTTCAAGAAAATCAACGACGAACATAAAAAGAAGAAGGAGCAGCTCATTGACCAGTTGACCAAGAAGCTCTCCGATATTCTTCTGGGTGAAAAAATCCCGCTGGACGTCGTCAATGAACAGACCGGTGAAATCATCATCCCGGCCAACAGGAAAATCACCAAGACCCTGTTGCGCAAACTGGCCCTGGTTCACGACCACATCGAAATCGAACCCAGCCCGATTCGCAACAAGATTCTGGAAATCATCACTTCGTTTGAAGGCCGCTTTACGGAACTGGATGACGAGCGGGAGCACAGGCTGGATCAGATGGAATCCGGGGACGAATCCGAACCCGGCGGACTGAAGGAAGTTAAAGTATATATCGCCGCCAAGCGCAAGCTCGGCGTGGGTGACAAGATGGCCGGTCGCCACGGCAACAAAGGCGTCGTTGCCAAAATCGTCCCGGAACAGGATATGCCCTTCCTCGCGGACGGTACTCCGGTGGATATCGTTCTGAACCCCTTGGGCGTGCCTTCCCGAATGAATGTGGGGCAGGTGCTTGAAGCCCACCTCGGCATCGCTGCCAGGGCCCTTGGCTTCAAGGTGGCTACCCCGGTGTTCGACGGGATCAGTGAAGAAACCATCTGGAATTACATGTCCGAAGCCAAAAAGGTGGACGGTTTCACCTGGATCGGTGACGGCAAGGACGGCACCGTGGGAGGGAAGAGTACCCTTTATGACGGCCTGACCGGCGAACCTTTCCATAACCCGGTGGTGGTAGGCCAGACCTACATGCTCAAACTGAACCACCTGGTGGCGGACAAAATTCACGCCCGCGCCGTGGGTCCGTACAGCCTGGTCACGCAGCAACCCCTGGGCGGCAAGGCCCAATACGGCGGTCAGCGTTTCGGGGAAATGGAAGTGTGGGCGCTGGAAGCCTATGGCGCCGCCTATACCCTCCAGGAACTTCTCACCGTCAAGTCCGACGACGTTCAGGGCCGTACCCGCATTTACGAATCCATCGTGAAGGGGGATAATACCCTAGAAGCCGGAACTCCGGAATCTTTCAACGTTCTGATGAAGGAAATGCAGTCCCTGGGGCTGAACGTACGCCCCGGCAGCAAGGATGAACAACCCTCCCTGCAACTCGGCGGCACGGATCTCACTCCCGTGGACGGCATGACGGAAGGCTTTGACAGCGACGACATGGCCGGCCTGGCGGACGTCGACTTCTCCGACCTCAAATTCTAATATCCACCGCATTCCGCCCCCGTGCCGCAAAACGCGGGGGCGGGCACCAAACATCCTTTAAACTTTCAATATATGTCTGACACCCCCACCATCAGGGAAATGCACGGCCTGAGCGACAAGCCCCGGACCTTTGACCAGGTTGCCATCACCGTGGCGGATCCGGATACCATCCGCAGCTGGTCATTCGGTGAAGTCGTCAACCCGGAAACCATCAACTACCGCACGTTCAAGCCGGAAAAAGGCGGCCTGTTCTGCGAACGCATCTTCGGGCCCACCCGAGACATGGAATGCGCCTGCGGCAAGTACAAGCGCATCAAGCATAAGGGCATCACCTGCGACCGCTGCGGCGTGGAAGTAACCAACGCGCGCGTGCGCCGCGAACGAATGGGCCATATTGAACTGGCCGTTCCGGTTTCCCATATCTGGTTTTACAAATGCATGCCCAGCCGCATCGGCCTTATGCTGGACATGACGGCCCGCCATTTGGAACGCGTGATTTACTATGAAGACTACATCGTGGTAGATCCCGGCAGTACCCCTCTGGAAAAGGGGGCCATCCTGACGGAAGAAGAATTCCGCAATGCGGAAGACGAATACGGCTATGACAGCTTTGAAGCCGGCATGGGCGCGGAAGCCATCCAGAAAATGCTGGCGGCCATTGATCTGCCCACCCTCGTCGCGGATCTTCAGGAACAGCTGGACAATACCAACTCCAAACAGAACAAGCGCAAGATTGCCAAGCGTCTGAAACTGGCCCAGGGGTTCCTTCAGTCCAACACACGCCCGGAATGGATGATTTTGAACGTTCTGCCCGTCATTCCTCCGGACCTGCGCCCGCTGGTTCCTCTGGAAGGCGGCCGTTTCGCAACGTCCGACCTGAATGACCTGTACCGCCGCGTCATCAACCGCAACAACCGCCTGAAAACCCTCCTGAGCCTCAAAACTCCGGAAGTCATCATCCGTAATGAAAAACGCATGCTTCAGGAAGCCGTGGATGCCCTGTTTGACAACGGCCGCCACGGCCGTGCCGTCACCGGCGCCGGCAACCGCCCCCTCAAATCCCTCTCCGACATGCTGAAGGGCAAGGGAGGCCGTTTCCGCCAGAACCTGCTCGGCAAGCGCGTGGACTACTCCGGCCGCTCCGTTATCGTCATCGGCCCGGAATTGAAACTCAACCAGTGCGGTCTTCCCAAGAAGATGGCGCTCATTCTGTTTGAACCCTTCATCATCCACCGTCTGAAAGAGCTGGGTTACGTGCACACGGTGCGCTCCGCCAAGAAGCTCATTGACCGCAAGACGCCGGAAGTGTGGGATATTCTGGAAGAAGTGACCAAGGGCCACCCGGTCATGCTCAACCGCGCGCCCACCCTGCACCGCCTCTCCATCCAGGCTTTTGAACCGGTTCTGATTGAAGGTTCCGCCATCCGTCTGCACCCGCTCGTCTGTAATGCGTACAACGCGGACTTCGACGGCGACCAGATGGCTGTGCACGTGCCTCTGTCCGTGGAAGCGCAGATGGAAGCCCGGCAGCTCATGCTGGCGCCCAACAATATTTTCTCCCCTGCTTCCGGCAAACCCATTGCCACACCCACGCAGGACATCATTCTGGGCGCGTACTTCCTGACGCACACCCGTGCTGCGGAAGTACAGAACAATCAGGATAACCATCACCATCTTCCCCTCTTCGAATCCATTGACGAGGTGGAATACGCCATTGCCGCCCGCAAAATCGGCTACCATGACTGGATCCGCCTGCACAACCCGGACTACGGCAAAAAGCCTTCCGAAGTAGTGTATGGGGATGTCACCAAGAAGGTTATCATCACTACTGCCGGACGCGTGCGTTTCAATGAAATCTGGCCCCGGGAACTCGGTTACATTAACCGCAACGTAGGCAAGAAACAGATGGGCGACATCATCTGGCGCTGCTACCAGACCGTCGGCAAGGAACGTACCGTGCAGACTCTGGACGCCCTGAAAAACCTGGGCTTCAAGGAAGCAACCCGTTCCGGCTGCTCCATCGGCATCGTGGACATGGTGGTTCCCTCCCAGAAAAAGACGGAAATTGAAAAAGCCTATGCGGAGCTGGACAAGGTGACCCGCCAGTATAAGAACGGTATTATCACGGATGGGGAACGCTACCAGAAGGTGGTGGACATCTGGACCCAGACTACGGATGTCATCCAGGCGGCTCTGTACCGCAAGCTGGAACACAACGAAGGCTCCAAGATGGCCAGCCCGCTCTTCATGATGGTGGACTCCGGAGCCCGAGGCAACAAGGCGCAGATCAAGCAGCTCTCCGGCATGCGCGGTTTGATGGCGAAACCCAGCGGCGAAATTATCGAACGCCCCATCACGGCCAACTTCCGTGAAGGCCTTTCCGTGCTGGAATACTTCATCTCCACCCACGGCGCCCGCAAGGGTCTGGCAGATACCGCCCTGAAAACGGCGGACTCCGGCTACATGACCCGCAAACTCGTGGACGTGGCCCAGGATGTCATCGTCCATGCGGAAGATTGCGGCACCAGCAACGGCATCACCGTTCACGCCATCTATGACGGCGACGAAGAAGTGGCGTCCCTTTCCTCCCGTATCTACGGCCGGACTTCCTGCGAACGCATCGTTGACCCCGTCAGCGGCGAGGTTATCGTAGACATCAACGACCTCATTAACGAAAAGCAGGCGGAACAACTGGAAAAAATCGGCATTGAACGGCTGAAAATCCGCTCCGTACTCACCTGCGAACTCAAAAAGGGCTGCTGTGCCAAGTGCTACGGCCTGAACCTGGCCACCGGACAGGAAGTGAAGATCGGGGAAGCGGTCGGCATTATTGCCGCCCAGTCCATCGGCGAACCCGGCACGCAGCTCACCATGCGTACGTTCCACGTGGGCGGAACGGCTACCACGGCGTTCAAGCAGCCCATCGTGAAAGCCAAGAACGACGGCCGCGTCATCTACACGGAAGATCTCCGCACGGTGGAAAACGCAGACGGCAACTTCGTCGTCCTGAATAAAAACTGCTCCGTCCGCATCGAAAACGAACAGGGCCGCGAACTGGAATCCTACCAGCCCGTCATCGGCACCATCCTGTACGTGCCCAACGGCGGCACTATCAAGAAGGATGAAACCCTCGCCACCTGGGATCCGTACAATGTGCCCGTGATTGCAGAAAAGGGCGGCATCGTCGAATTCAAGGATATGATCGTCGGCATCACCGTTTCCAAGGAAACGGACCGGGAAACCGGTGCCTCCTCCCTTGTCGTGATGGAACACAAGCAGGAACTTCACCCGCAGGTGGTCATCCGCGATGCCAAGACCCGCGAAGTTCTGGCTCATCATGCCATTCCCGCAGGCGCCAACCTCACTGTGAAGGACGGAGAAACCATCTCCGCCGGCACAATGGTGGCCAAGACGCCCCGCAAGGTAGCCAAGACGAAGGACATCACCGGCGGTCTGCCCCGCGTGGCGGAATTGTTCGAAGCCCGCAAGCCCAAGGACGCCTGCACCATTGCACGCGTGGAAGGCATTGTGCGCCTCAGCAGCAAGAATACTTCCCGCGGCAAGAAGGTCATTACCATTGAAACACCCACGGGCGAACTGGTGGACCATCTGGTCCCGATGAACAAGCACGTCATCGTTCATGAAGACGACCATGTGCATCTGGGCGATCAGCTTACGGAAGGCCCCGTTTCTCCGGAAGAAATTCTGGATGTCTGCGGCAAGGAACGTCTCCAGGAACACCTCGTCAATGAAGTTCAGGAAGTGTACCGCCTCCAGGGTGTGGAAATCAACGACAAGCATGTGGAAATCATCGTGCGCCAGATGCTCCGCAAGGTAGTCATCACGGAACCTGGAAATACCGAATTCCTGTGGGGAGACCAAGTGGACAAGACCACGTTCGACCGCATCAATGAACAAACCGTAGCCCAGGGCGGCCAACCGGCCGCAGCCAAACCCGTTCTGCTCGGTATCACGAAGGCCTCCCTGGAAACGGAATCCTTCATTTCCGCGGCATCTTTCCAGGATACCACGCGCGTTCTGACGGAAGCATCCACCCTCGGCAAGACCGATACCCTGGAAGGCTTCAAGGAAAACGTCATTATGGGCCATCTCATTCCCGCCGGCACCGGATTCTCCCGTTACAGCAAGATTGAAGTGGAACCTGCAGAGGGCGCAGAAGAAATCGCGTCGGCCAGCGAAAAAGAAGAAACAGAGGAACTTGCCGAAGACATGTTGAACGATACCATCAACTTCGACAACGAACGCTAACCTGTTCTCTCCACCCACACTTCAAGGGCCGCACCCCGTTTCCGGGGTGCGGCCTTTTTTATGGACTCTCCGCGTTATTCCACGAAAAAGGAAAAGCGGATTGAAAATTCGATGTCAAGTTGAAAATACCAGTTCCCGGATTCTCATACTTTTACTGTAAGTGCATTATGATTTTTTAAATTTCTAAAATGGGATTTTCATCTTTTCATTTACCTCTCCTTCTGAAGCAAGGGGAGGCATACTATAAGACTTTCATTCTGAATATAAAATATCAAATTTTATATTGCATGGGACAATATTGGAATCATCGCCGGATTTTCAATCCGTTATATACATAAAAAATTAACATCTAACATTTTTGCAATGCGTCTCCATCTGCCTATTACCCTGCTGGCGGCTGTTCTGGCTTGTTACACCAGTGTTTCCCTGGCCGTCCCAACATCTGAATCCCCCGCATGGGGAGCGGACTCCACCTTTAATAACAATGAGCCCGCCAATGAGTATTCAGTTACTGGGAGCCAATCCGTCAACCTTGATGTAAATTCAGGAAACAACAATTATTCCACAGGACTTTATATCGGAGCAGGTTCCTCGTTTACCATTAATCAGAATGCGAACGGCGGCTGTACCATCAATTTGAACGGGGCATTTGCCGGAGAAGGAAATTTAACGCTGGTAGCGGCTAACGGCAATGCCGGCTATGCCTCCAAGTTTGTGCTTGGTTCCCAAGAAAACAGTTTTTCCGGGAACATTATCCTTTCCCAGAAGGGGACGCAGCCCGGCGGCGCCATTCTCCAGATTACGGGAACGGCTCTCGCCAACGCAACGGTAGATTTGTCAGGCTCAATCAATCAAAGTTCCAGCGCCCTGACGTTGCAAATTTCCAATGCCGCCTCTCTGGCCGGTTTAAATGATGCCGACGGCTTCAGCGGAACACATAAGGGGCGCGTCCAGTCGGCTAATTCCTCCAGAGCGAATCTTACCCTGACGGGTAACGGAAATTACACGTATGGGGGAAGTATCGGGGCAACCACGCAGCATTCCGGAGTAAACGGCAACACTACTCCCACGGGAGGAATAAATCTGATTATGGCCGGAACAGGTACGCAAAACCTGACGGGAACCGTCATCAACGCGAATATCACGGCCCAAGGTGGCATCTTGAAAATCAATAATTCTTCCCTGGCCTATTCCGGAATAATCACCATGGCGGGAGGAACGCTGGATTTCACCTCCGCCACTCTGGGGGCAAATGCCGTTCTGAACATGAACGGCACCGGCGTATTGAAAAACGCAGCCATTGACGGAGCCAAGCTAACCTATACGGAATCCGGATCCTCCTTTACCAAGGAAAATGTAACTTTCACTTCAGGCACCATTGACATCGGCGGCGCGCTTGACAGCCTGGTGGAGGGAGAACAGGGATACACGTTTGATTTAGGAAGCAACCTCGGCACGAATTTTACCGTTACGGGCTTAGATACAGGGCAATACAGAATAGAAGGCAGCGTGCTGACGATAGAAGACGGGGCGATATCCAGCGTGACGTGGGTATCTGCGGGAGAAGGAGGGGAATTGGAAGAAACGGTCAAGAACGCCTTTACGCTGGCTCTTGGGGAGGGGAGTGCGGCCAACGTCAGCCTGGGATATCTGAACGGGACCCTGACGACCAGCGGGGACAAAGTCTATCAAATCACCAACACCGGCGGAACTAAAATCAACCTGTCCGGGGTATACAACAGCGGGGCGACCCTGCCGTCCGGCAACCTCAACTACCAGGGGGACATCTGGATGGACATCAACGGAGGAGCATTCGGCATCATCGCCGGAGGTGTCACCAATGAATGGGGCACCAACCTCCAGACCAGCACGCTGACTGGGGACACCCATGTGCAGCTCTCTGGAAACGCCACGGCGGAACACGTCATCGGCGGGAACAACAAGGGAGCAAGCACTACCCTGACGGGAAACACCAACGTTACCGTCAAGGATAACGCCATCGTGGCGGGAGCCATCATCGGAGGAAGCACCTCCTCCCACAATGCCGTCACCACCATCACAGGAAACACGAGCGTCCTGGTCACCAACATCCAGCACAGCAACAGCGCGACCGTCAACCTGGGAGACTTCGGCAACGTCACAGCCCAAAACTTCATCACGGGCGGAAGCGCGTGGACGGCCAACCAGACTTCAGGAACGACCATCCAGGGCAACACCTCGGTAACGATTAATGTAGGCGATGCGGAACTCTCCGGCACGGAAGGGCACAACAACTTCGTCAAAAACATCTATGGAGGCAGTTACGCAAACACGAAATCCGAGAGCAACGGAGCCGTACAAAAAGTGGAAGGAAACTCAAGCGTCTCCATCAGCGGAAAAGAAGGAATCACCTTCACGGGAGACATCATGGGCGGCTCCTTCTGGAACTGGGGCAACGGCACGACGCTGACCACCAACGGAAACACCAGCGTCTCCATTGACGGAGGCTCCACCTTCACGGGCAAAATCGTGGGCGGCTCCTGGAGAGGAAGCACATGGACGGCGGAAGATCCCACAGCCCTGCCCGTCAGCATTGGCGGCAACATCACCGTCACCCTTGGACAGGGCACCTACCTGGGAGACATCTACGGGGCGGGCAACTGTGGCACGGTAGGAGGCAAGGTCCACGTCTCGCTGACGGGAGGAAGCATCTTTGGGGAGGAAGGAGAAGAAAACGGCATCACCATCGGCGGAAGCGCCGGAGCGGCGGTAGAAGGAAACAGGACGCTGGAACTCAAGGGAACCTTTGGAACCGGGGACTTCCAAAACGTCACCTTCACCCGGTTTGATGAAATCAATATCGCGCAAGAAGGAGCCTCGGCCACCATCTACGCGCTGACCGACAGCCCGGCCCTGACCAAAACGGGAGCGGGAACCCTGACACTCGGGGCGGACGCGGCAGGAGCGGAAACCATCCTTGACGGAACCACGGAAGGAATCACCATCTCGGAAGGCAGCCTGAACCTCTCCGGCGCCGGCGGCAGCCATATGAAAGGAACGTGGAACATCGCCTCCGGCTCCCGTCTCACCGGAGTCAGCGGAACCGTAACCGTAGGAGAAGGAGGCCTGGACGGACTGACCATCGCCCTGGGAACGGAAAACATCGGCCAGGACACGCAGGCGTCTGGCGCCGTCATCAGCAACGGCAGCGGAACGGGAAGCGACCCGAACCTGTCCATAAAGGGGGAAGGGCTGACGCTGGACCTGAGCAACGACGCCGTCGTCAACCTTCTGCTGGACCACAAAACCGACGACTCCTCCAGCTACCTGACCCTGACCAGCGGAACGCTGACCGTCGGCGACCTGGGCGACATCGCCTTCACTACCGACCTTCTGTCCAACTACGGCATCCGGGTCACCGGAACGGACGGAGGAAGCCTGGTGCTCAGCGGAGCGGCCACCGGCCTCTACCGCGTGCAGGAGGAAGGAGGAAACGCCCATGAAGTCAACTCCTATCAAACGCTCTCCGGCTACGCCGGCGTCGTCATCGGCGGCGGCCAGACCCTGACGGTCAACCTGGCCGGAGCCCCGGGCGAATCCGACGGACAGGGAGCTAAAATCAACAACCTGATGGGAGCCACGGGCAGCAGCCTGGTCGTCAACAACACCGGAGACGGCACGGCCGTCGTCATCCTCAACAACAAACAAATGACGACGGGAGAAGACGACATCGACCCGGCCGGCCAGGACACCGTCATGGGCGGCAGCATCACGGGAGGCAACAACGTCGCCTTCATCAAGGAAGGAACCGGGACGCTGACGGTCGGAGGAACGATGGACGTGGAAACCCTCGCCCTGCGTGAAGGAAACATCGTCCTCAACGGCGCGTCAAACACCCTGGACACCCTCACTCTGGAAGGAGGCGGCCTGACCATTAACGGCAACGCCGAAGTCGGAACCATCACCGGCACGGAAGCCGGAGGCTCCCTGACCATCCAGGGAACTCTCAACCTGACCGGAACAGGCGAAATAAACGACGGCTCCATCACCGGAACCGGCACCCTCCGCATCCAGGAAGGAGCGGAACTGGCCCTGGGCGGAGAAGCCCGGCTGGACGGAACCTCTGTCACCGCCGACGGCACGCTGGCCCTCTCCGGAACGGAATCCGGCACCATCAGCAGCCTCTCCGGCAGCGGCACCCTGTCCATGAACGGAGGCAGCCTCTCCATCTCCTCGGCAACAACCTCCTCCGGAACCTTCTCCGGCACGCTGGCAGGCAGCGGCACCCTGGACATCTCCGGGCAAGCCACCCAATACCTGCAAACCGGCAATAAGGACTACGACCTCGCCGTCCGTGACGGAGGCGTCCTGGTCCTGAAAGGCACCGCGGACGCCCCCACGCTGAACTACAACAGCATCACCGCCGGAAACAACGGCACCCTGCGTATTGAAGCCACCGGGGACGCCCAGGGCAGCGCCAACACCACGCTCAACGTGGAAAGCATCACCTTCCAGAACGGCTCCACGACGGAACTGATCTACAACTTCAACCAGGACGCCCCCTTTGGCGCCCCCATGCTGACGGCGGGCACCATCACCGTGCAGGACGGAGCCGGCTTCCTCCTCTCCAACATGGAAGGAAACGCCGCCATGAACGCGGGGAGCGACCTCCATGACGTCGTCCTGATGAGCGCCACCGGCAGCATCAGCGGCCTGGAAGACGGGCAAAGCCTCGCCGCCCGGATATCCGGCCTCTTCGCCGTCTACTACCAGGACGCCACGCTGAGCCGCGACGGAAACGACATCCTGCTCAATGCCACACTCCGGCAGGAAAACCTCTTCGCCTCCGCGGCCGACACGTGGAACTCCGCCGCCGGAGCCAGCCTGCTCTGGGAAGCCCGCAAAAACCTGGACCCCGACTCCCAGCTGGCCCAATTCATGAACGGCGTCAGCACCATGATCAATGACGGCAACCTCTCCGGAGCCTCCCTCGCCATGGCGGCGGCAGCAGGGAGCACGGTCAACGCGCTGGGGACGGCGCAGAGGGACGCCCTGCGCGACCAGATGGGCTGGATCAGGAACCGGACCACCCTCATGGGCGTCAACCCGGCCTACGTCAACGACGACCTCCCCCGCTTCCACATGTGGATGGAAGGCACGGGCTCCTACGCCAAACTGGACACCCGCGGGGATGAAAGCGGCTACCAGCTCACCACCTGGGGAGGCACTGTGGGCGTGGACGCGGACCTCAGCGACCGCCTCACGGTGGGAGCGGCCTTCACGGCCAACTACGGCGACCTGACGGCCGGCGCGGCGGACAGCGCCGACGGGCACCTGGACAGCTACTACGCCAGCCTCTTCGGCCGCTACCAGGACAGGCGCTGGGCGCACACGCTCATCCTGACGGGAGGATGGAACGACGCGAAACTCAACCGTACGGTCAACTACGGGGAAGGAAGCTACGGGACGCAGGGAAGCACCAGCGGGTGGGGCTTTGGAGCGATGTATGAACTCACCTATGACGTGTACCTCAACGAAAACCGCAGCAGCGTGCTGCAGCCGCTGTTCAACGCCTCGGTGGTGACGACGCGGATGGACGGCTATGAGGAAACGGGTGCGGGCAACGCGGGCCTGAACGTCGGCAGGCAGGACTGGACGACGGGGACGCTGGCGCTGGGCGGCCGGTGGATGGGCCTGGTGGGCAGCAACATCTTCGGACGAGAAGCGCTGGCGGAAATCCGCGTGAACGCGGCGCAGGACCTGGGAGACCGGAGAGGGGAAACGAACGTCTCTCTGCTGGGCAACCCCGGCTTTGCGCAAAGCGTGAGGGGAGCGAAAGTGGGAACGACGGCGCTGCAGCTGGGAGCCGGACTGAGCGTGCCTGTAGGAACGAAGGGAACCATCTACGTGAACGGGAACGCGGACATCCGTGACGGGTCCAGCGCGCTGAACGGAAGCGTCGGCTACCGCTACGACTTCTAAAAGAAGGAAAACACAAGGAGGGGCCCCCACCCCCGAAAGGCCTTCCTCCTGAACCTCCAGAGCCGTTCCGGATTTATTCCGGAACGGCTCTGAGTTTTTGTTTATCGGAGGATGATTCCCCTGGCCCGCTTCCCGAAAATATTGATTAATTCAAAGTCAAAAAGTTGTGTTTACGTTTCTGCGGTCAACAAATGGAACCCCGTAAACATTGAAAATACCGGTATGAGGAAGAATGATGCCGCTATGAACGACGTATTCCTTCTGCAACCCTGGGAATGAATGCCGCTGCCAATCCGCAGGATGCGCTGCCCTTTCAGCCATCCTGGCTGTGAAGCCGAAACGGCAGTCATCATTCATTGTCCATGAAGTAGGCCTGCAAAATACAAATGATATGCAGGACAATAGGAACGAGTGCAAAGATGAACCAATACAGAAGGCCGTAAGCCGCACCCACCACCAGGAACCAGATGATGGCCTGAACAAAGTGGCCCTTGTACAACTGGCCGAGACCGGGAATAAATAGGCTTAAAATGGCTGCTAAAAAAGATTTCATATGCTGGCTGGGTAAGAAATGACCGCACGGGAAAAGGTCCGCGTGCCTGTACCGGTTGAGAGCCTTCCTTCTTCCCTCACGTTCAATCTCCCGGCACAGCCCCTGTCATGAATGACGGTTTTCCCGGAGCGAATGAAGCCGACGCGGCAGGGAACGGGAGGCAGTCATGTTCAAGTCTTGACCGCCGCATGGGCTATGTTACCCTCCCCGCGCACAGGGCACTCATGTTAGAAGGGTAGAGACCACCATGTCCATTGAACTGACTCGCAATTTCTCCATTATCGCTCACATCGACCACGGAAAGACCACCCTTTCCGACCGGCTGCTGGAAAAGACGAATACCATTTCCGAACGGGAGAAGCAGGATCAGCTTCTGGACGCCATGGACCTGGAGCGGGAAAAGGGCATCACCATCAAGTCCCATCCCGTTACCATTTTCTACAAGGCCGGGGACGGAAAGACTTACAAGCTCAATCTGCTGGATACGCCGGGCCATGTGGATTTCTCCTATGAAGTGTCCCGTTCCCTGGCGGCATGCGAGGGAGCCCTCCTTATTGTGGACGCAGCCCAGGGAGTGGAAGCCCAGACACTTGCCAACATGCACCTGGCCATGGATCTGAACCTGGCCATTATCCCCGTCATCAATAAGATTGACCTTCCCAGCGCCAACCTGCCCAAAGTGTACCGCCAGCTGGAGGACATCGTCTGCATCCCCCATGAGGAAGCCATCCATGCCTCCGCCAAGATGGGCATCGGCATTGACGATATTCTGGAAGCCGTTGTTCAGCGCATCCCTCCGCCTAAAACGGAGCAGGACGGCCTTCTGCGCGCCCTGGTGTTCGATTCCGTTTACGACGCCTACCGCGGCGTAGTCTCCTATGTGCGCGTCATTTCCGGCAGCGTGCACCGCGGCATGAAAGTCAAACTTTTCGCAACGGACGAAGTGTATGAAGTGAAGGAAGTGGGTATCTTCACTCCCAAAATGACCCGAACGGATTCCCTGGAAGCCGGTGACGTAGGCTACATCATCGCCAACATGAAATCCGCGGCTGATGTCAAGATCGGGGACACGTATACGGATTACATGCGCCCCTGCCCATCCCCCCTGCCCGGTTTCAAGGAAATCCGCCCCATGGTCTTTTCCGGCATTTATCCGGTGGATTCCTCCGATTTTGAAGCCCTGAAAGCGGCCATGGCGAAGCTTCAGATTAATGACGCCGCTTTCTCCTTCCAGGCGGAATCTTCCGTAGCTCTGGGCTTCGGGTTCCGTTGCGGCTTCCTTGGCCTGCTCCATATGGAAATCATCCAGGAGCGTCTGCGCCGGGAATTCAACATGGATATCATCTCCACCTACCCCTCCGTGATTTATGAGGTCACCAAGACCAATGGAGAGGAAATCAATGTGGACAATCCCAGCCTGCTCCCGGAACCGCAGGAAATTCAGGAAATCCGGGAACCTATCGTCAAGGTGTTCATTATGCTTCCTGGGGAATACATCGGGGATATCATGCAACTTGTCCTGGAAAAACGCGGCAGCGTGGACAATACGGAGACCATTGACGACATGCGCGTAATGCTCACCTGCACCGTCCCTCTGGCGGAAATTCTGGTGGATTTCAACGACAAGCTCAAATCCATGACGCGCGGCTACGGCTCCATGGATTATGAATACGCCGGCTACCAGGCCGCCAAGCTCATTAAAATGGACATGCTCATCGCCGGGGAACCGGTGGATGCTTTCTCCATGATCGTTCACCAGGACAAGGCAGCCTCCCGCGGCAGGGAACTGGCGGAACGCCTGAAAAACGTCATTCCCCGCCAGCTCTTCACCGTCGCCATTCAGGCCTGCATTGGCGGAAAGATCATTGCCCGGGAAAGCATCTCCCCCATGCGCAAGGACGTGACGGCCAAATGCTACGGCGGGGACGTCACCCGCAAGCGCAAACTTCTGGAAAAGCAGAAGGAGGGCAAAAAGCGCATGAAGGCCATCGGAAAAATCAACATTCCGCAGGAAGCGTTCATCAAGGTGCTGAAAACGGGGGATTAACCCATTTTCTTCCCTCAAGGCATCCAAACGGGGTCTTCCGTTTCCTTCCCGGATTTATACATTTTTCCGTTTGAATATGGGCCATGAAACACCTTCTGCACTACTTCCCCAACCATCCCCGGGAGGAGGAATGCTACATCAGGCTGGCCGGCTACCGGGAAGAGGAGGAAATCGACGAGCTGATCTACCGGACCGTGGGCCGCGTTCCGGGGTCCGAATTCCTGTTCAGGGGAAACCGGGGCAAACGGTACGAAAAGAAGCTGCGCACCGGCAGGGTGAGCCACATCAACGACTGCTACACGCATCCCCTGGATATCGCCATACGGGACCGGAAGCAGAAGGAACAGGAAGCCAGGAAATACTGAAACCGCCGCGGCCGTTGAACAATTCCCGGTTGCGCATTTTTCCCTGTTATGCTATCAGGTCAGCCATGAGTCTGCCCAGGCTGTCCATGCTCCTGTTTGCGTCCGCGGCTCTCTGTTCCTGCGTGGGAACCTCTCCGGAACAGGAAGAACCGAAGGTAAAAAAAAGCCTTTCGGAATACATGCAGGATAACAAGACCAATTCCATCGCCAATGTGCCGACGGGGCTGTTGAGCACTACTCCGAATCAGCAACAGGCCACCCATCTTACCGCCACCACACAGGAGGAAATGACCAGGGCAGACAGCGGGGCCGTCTATTACACGGACGCTCATGACCCGGACGCCCCCATCCCCGGGCTGGAAGAAGCTTTCGCCCAGCGTAAGGAAAACGAACGCTGGATCCAAAGCTATCCCACCGCCCTCCGGGAAGCCCAGAGTACCGGAAAACCCATTCTCATCTGGTTCCACCATTCCGTGGGCAGCCCTCCCAGCAAAAAGCTGGGGGCAGAACTTCTCCATACGAAGGAATTTGAAGACTGGGCGAAAAGGAATGTCGTCCGCGTCTGTTACGACCAGGCGGAAAAATTTGAAAGCGAACCTGTTTACAGGAAGCGCCAGAAGATGCTGGAGTATGTGAAAAAGGCTCCCTCCCTGTTTGGCGTGAGAGGAACGCCCGTGCTTCTGGTCATGTCTCCGGACGGCTCCAAAGTGGATACGTTGCGCGGTTATTATACCGGACAAAACGCCCTTTATTTTGACCAGATCAAGAACAGCGTCAAACTGGCGAAGCAGCAATATGAAGAGTTTAAAAAAACGCTGATTCCCAAAGGCTACCGGGTCTGGACAGGAGTCAACGGAAATACCGTCTTCGCCAAGCTTTCCCGTTATTCGGAAAAGACCCAGACCCTCTGGCTTCAGGAGCTGGACGGGCACCAGAGCAGAACATCCCTGAAAAGGCTCAGCCTTGAAGACAGAACATGGCTCCTGGAGCAGAAAGAATCCCATGAAAACAACGGCCGGAACAAGCGCTCCGGCCCACGTGGCGCCTGAACGGCTTTTCCCCTGCCGTCCGGCTGCGGAACGGCTTATTCATGGGCTTCCGCTCCATCCCCATTTTTGTATTGAAATATGAAACTGATGTTTTATTTTTCCTAAAACTCTCTTCCAGCGTTTTTTCTTTCGGGGATGTGGTCTTTTCCGGACCGGCAGGAATGCCCTTGCGGACAAATTCTGCCGCATCCCCCTCCAACCATTCGCCTGTTTAATTCATGATTTCAACAATGAACCGTCATGCCGCCACCGCCCTGATGCTTGCGGCCTGTTCCCTGTCCGCTTCCGCGGACCAGCCTCAAAAGCAGACGCCGGACCAGCGCCCCAACATCGTGGTCATTGTCACCGACGACCATTCCTACCAGACCCTGGGCACCTGTGAAAAGGATTCTCCCATGCCTTATCCGAACTTCCGCAAACTGGCGGACGAAGGCATGGTCTTTGACCGGAGCTACTGCGCCAACTCCCTGTGCGGACCTTCGCGGGCCTGTATTTACACTGGCCGCCATTCCCACATGAACGGGTACCTCTTCAACGAACATGCGGCTCCCTTTGACGGTTCCCAGCCCACTTTCCCGAAAATGCTCCAAAAGGCCGGTTACCAGACGGCTATTGTCGGCAAGTGGCACCTGGAAGCCATTCCGCCGGGCGCCAAGGGAGATACGTCCAAATATGAATCCGACCCCACCGGATTCGATTACTGGGAAATTTTCCCCGGCCAGGGCAACTATTTCAATCCGGATTTCATCACTCCCGGCAAGGACGGCAAACGCGTGGTGAAAACGGAGCCCGGCTATGCCACGGAACTGGTTACGCAAAAAAGCCTCAAATGGCTGGACCAGAGGGACAAGAACAAACCCTTCATGCTCGTCGTGGGCCACAAGGCACCCCACCGTTGCTGGTGCCCCTCCATTCAGAATCTGGGCCGCGCCAAACAGTATGCGGACGCCATTGACCCGCCCGCCAATCTGGAAGACGATTTTGCAGACCGCCCGGAATTCCTGAAAATGACGGAACAAACCCTGCTCAACCATTTCAACGTATGGTCTGACGAACACCTGATCAAGGAGGTGGTCCCCGAAGACATCCAGAAAATGCTTTCCTGCCCGGAATCCAAGACCCTGCATACTCAGTATGACTGGGAAATGCCGGAATGGGTGCGCATGGACCCGCAGCAGAAGGAAGCCTGGTACAACTACCACAAGGCCCGTACCGTACAGCTTGTCAAAGATATTAAAAACGGGAAAATCAAAACGCAGCGCGACATTTTGCTGCGCCGCTGGCGCCATTATATGGAAGACTATCTGGGCACCGTTCTTTCCGTGGACGAAAGCATCGGCCAGATCATGGACTATCTGAAACAGAACGGTCTGGACAGGAATACGCTGGTGCTCTACTGCGGAGACCAGGGATTCTACATGGGCGAACACGGCCTGTACGACAAGCGCTGGATTTTCGAAGAATCCTTCCGCATGCCCCTCATCATGAGATGGCCGGGCCACATCAGGCCGGGCGTGCGCTCCTCCGCCATGGTGCAGGAACTGGATTACGCTCCCACTTTCTGCGACGTGGCCGGGGTAAATACCAAGGAAAATATGAATACCTTCCAGGGCCGCAGCCTCACTCCCCTGTTCAAGACCGGAGAACATCAGGATTTCAAAAACCGTTCTCTTTACTACGCCTTTTACGAAAATCCGGGTGAACACAACGCTCCGCGCCATGATGGCCTGCGCACGGACCGCTACACGCTGTCCTATATCTGGACCAGCGACGAATGGATGCTCTTTGACAACCAGAAGGACCCGGCCCAAATGCACAACGTCATCAACAAACCGGAATATGCGGAAACAGTGAAAGAACTCAAAGCCCTGTACGGCAAGCTCCGCAAAGACTACCAGGTACCGGAAGGCTTCCCCGGGGCCACCGGCAAACTGGCCGTCAAGCCGCAGTGGGACTGCGCTCCCTCCAGAGATTGACGCCGCCATTCACCGTTCCTCCCGAAACAGGTTGTCCGGAACACGCCATTGACGACGGAGGGACAGGGTTTAAATCCTCACACAAACAACAACCATTACCATACGCACCGCATGAAATCAATTTTGCTAGCCGCAGCGTTCCTGGGCTCCCTCTGCTGGGCCGGAACCAATCCCTACAACATTATTCCGGAGCCCGTCAACGTGACAACAATTTCCGGAATTACCAAAAACCTCAAAATCGTCCATGAGCAAAAAGTCGCCGGACTGGGCAATGAAGGGTATGCCATGAAACTGACGCCCGGCGGCGTGGAACTCCGTTATACCACGCCCAACGGGAAGGCCATGGCCATGGCGACCCTGTTCCAGCTCCAGGACCAGCTTTCGGATACTCCTGAGGGACTTCCCTGCGGCAGCATCCAGGATTCCCCCGACTTCAGCTGGCGCGGCATGATGGTTGACGTAGGCCGCTACCACTATCCCATGAAGGAGATCTACAATTTTGTGGACGCCATGCATTATTACAAATACAACGTCCTGCATCTCCATCTGACGGAAGACCAGGGCTGGCGTCTCCCCGTGCCGGGCTACGACAAGCTCCGCACCATCGGCGCCGTCCGCCCCTCCGCTCCGGAAAGCCAGAACAACTCCCTGCTGGCCAATGAAGGCATGTATACCAAGAAGGAGCTCCAGGACCTGGTAGCCTACTGCAAAGCGCGCGGCATCCAGGTACTGCCGGAAGTGGAAATGCCGGGTCATAACATGGCCCTGGCCGCGTCCTATCCCGAATTCTGCTGCAACACCAAACGGGCCCAGGTATGGACGCACGGCGGTGTTTCCTCCAAGCTGATTTGCCCGCAGAAACCGGCCACTAAAAAGTTTCTTAAGGATACCTTCAATACCGTCCAGCAGATATTCCCTTTCCCGTACATCCACATCGGCGGTGACGAATGCCCCATGGGGGACTGGAAGAAGTGCCCGGACTGCCAGGCCGCCCGAGCCAAAAAGGGCCAGGGGGATAATGTGGAAGCCCAGATGAGCGATTTCACGAAAAGCCTGACGGCCATGCTCGCCAAGCACCGGAAAAAGCCCATCCTGTGGTATGACATCAACAAGAGCTATTACCACAAGGGGGAAACCGTCATGTCCTGGCTGCCGGGAGAATTCCCGCGTTGCATTGATAAGACGAAGGAACAGGGCATCGACCTCATCGTCACCCCCCAGTTCAAGTATTATCTGGCGCGTACCCAGATGAAATTCCCGGCGGACGACGTGCGCGCCCGGCCCGGCGGAGCTCCCATCCTGCTGAAAGACTGCTACAACTTCGATCCCCGCAACGGACGGGACAAGAATGACGTCAAGCACATCAAGGGAATCAACCTCTGCATGTGGGCTGAATGGATTCCCTCCGGCGAATTGCTGATGTACATGACCTACCCCCGCGCCATGGCTGTTTCCGAAACCGCGTGGGGCAGCCACAAGAACCGTCCAAGCCTGGAAGAGTTTGAAAAGAAAATGGAAACCCACAAGAAACATTTCCAGAAGCGTTTCGGCTATACTCTGGAACGCACTGTGGAAAACAAACCCTACCGGGAAAAATTCATCACCCAGGAGGAAATCGAACGTATTAACGAGAATTATAAAAAGGGCCAGCAAAACGCGGACAAATAACGTTTCCTTTTCTCTCGCCATCCTATGATTTCTTCAAAGCCGGGGACGCGGACAACCGCGGATCCCCGGCTTTCTTTTCCCGCTTGACCGGGAAGCCCTCTTCCCTTCTAATCGTTCCGCCATGTTACACCTTTACGATACCCGCACCAGAACGGCCCAGGACATTTCTCCCATGGATGGAAAAACACTGCGCTTTTACTGTTGCGGCCCCACGGTGTACGGCCCTGCCCACATCGGCAATTTCCGCACTTTCGTGATGCAGGACGTCTTCCGCCGCGTCCTGGAACTGGGGGGGTGCCCACCACGCATATCCGCAATCTGACGGATGTGGACGACAAAACTATCCGGGATTCTCAAAAGGCTGGCGTTTCTCTGGCGGAATTCACCGTAGGCTGGGCGGATCTGTTCCACCGGGACTGTGCCGCCCTTAATTGCCTGCCTCCCCATGCGGAACCCTCTGCCGTGGGCCATATTCCCGAACAAATACGGATGGTTCAAACACTGGTGGAAAAGGGCCATGCCTATGTATCGGAAGACGGTTCCGTGTATTTCAGAATTTCTTCCTTCCCGGAATACGGAAGGCTTTCCCACCTGGACGAACGTGAACTGGATTTAGGAAAAACCGCCAATACCCGGTCCAACGCAGACGAATATGAAAAAGACTCCGTGGCAGACTTCGTGCTGTGGAAGAGCCGCAGGCCGGAAGACGGAAACAACTTCTGGCCCTCTCCCTGGGGAGAAGGCCGCCCCGGCTGGCACCTGGAATGCTCCGCCATGATCCATAAATACTTCGGCAATGACTTCGATCTCCACTCCGGCGGCGTGGATCTGGTATTCCCCCACCATGAAAACGAAGTGGCCCAGTCCCGCTGCGCCTGCGGCGGCGGCTTCGCGCGCCTGTGGTTCCACATCACGCACCTGCTGGTGGACGGAGGCAAGATGTCCAAATCCCTGGGCAACATGTACACGCTGGCGGATTTGGACAAACTGGGCCACAGGCCGTCCGCGGTCCGGTACGTGCTGGCAGGGGGCTATTACCGCCGTCCGTTGAATTTCACCCTTTCCTCTCTGGAAGACGCTAAAGCCGCGCTGAACCGCCTGTCCAAATTCGATATGCAGCTCAGGAACGCCTCCGGAACGGATTCCGTTCCCTCCTATGAGGAATTCTGCGCGGCATTCCCGGAATTGGGAATTTTCCAGCCGGCATGGGACAGCCTGAACGATGACCTGAACACTCCGGAAGCCCTGGGCCATGTTTTCAGCGCCATCAGGAAGGCGGATATCCCCTCCCTTTCACCGGAGGCGGCGGCCCGCCTGCGGAATGCTTTCCACTTTATTCTGGCCGCCTTCGGCATTATTCTGCCGGAGGAGGAACAGGAGGAAGCCCCGGAAGAAATCCGCACCCTGGCGGATCAGCGCTGGCAGGCCAAGCAGAACCGGGACTGGACGGAAGCCGACCGCCTGAGGGCGGAAGTGGCAGCGCTGGGTTGGGTCATTAAAGACCGCAAGGACGGATACGACCTGGCACGCAAATAAACAAATGGACGCCTTTTCCTCTATTCCCAATCATACGGGCTTCACGGCCAGGAACCTGTTCATGGACGGGCAGGAAATCCTGAGAGGCGGAGCCTTCGCCAAAATAGCCCCCGGCGGCGGCGGCCCCCTTTCCCCACACCGCCATGCCCACGCTCATTTATTCATTGTCACCCGTGGAACGGTTTCTGTCATGCTTGACGGAGAAGAAAGAACGGTTCACGAGTACGAATCCCAGCTCGTTCCCGGCGGCGTTCTCCATGCCGTCTGGAACAGGAATACGGAACCGGCGGAAATCCTGGGACTGACGCTGGAAACACCTTCCTCCCCCACATCGTCAATTTAATGAGTTCCCGACAGCGCACCCTGGGCCATGCCGCCGCCCTCATGACCATTATCATCTGGGGAACCACTTTCGTCTCCACCAAGGTGCTCTTGCGGGATTTCACCCCCGTCACGGTTCTCTTTACCCGCTTTGTGATAGGATATGCCTTCCTCTGGTGCCTGAAACCGCAGGTTCTTCCATTCTCCGGCTGGAAAAAGGAGCTTCTGTTCGCCGGAGCGGGATTGACCGGGGTTACCCTGTACTTCCTGCTGGAAAACATCGCCCTGACCTATACCTTCGCCTCCAATGTGGGCATTATCGTAGCCGTGGTTCCTTTCTTCACAGCCCTTCTGGCCCATTTCCTGCTGAAGGGGGAAGGCTTTTCACGCCGTTTCTTCCTGGGTTTTTCCGCTGCCTTTACAGGTATCTTCCTTATCATGGCAAACGGAGCCTTCGTTCTGGAACTGAATCCGGCGGGGGATATCCTGGCACTGGGCGCGGCCTTCGTCTGGGCGGCGTATTCCATCCTGATGAAAAAAATCGGCGTCAACACGTCCAACATGATCATCTGCACGCGCCGCATTTTCTTCTATGGCATCGCACTGATGATTCCCGCCCTGTGGGTCCTTCCTGCAAACATGGACTGGCGTCTGATGGCAAAACCCGTCAATGCCATCAATCTGCTGTATCTGGGTCTGTTCGCCTCCGCACTGTGCTTTCTGACCTGGAACCGCGTGGTGGAAATTTTGGGCGCTGTCAAATCCAGCGTTTACATTTACATGGTACCGGTCGTAACCGTGGTGGCCTCAGCCATCATTCTGGGGGAACGCCTGACCTGGATATCCCTGGCGGGGATCCTGCTTACCCTGTGCGGCGTCACGATTTCAGAGTACAGAAAAAAAACACGGAAAAGCGGGAAGAAAAGGCCATCCTGAAAGAAAGCCGGGGTCTCCCGGGCCGGTACCTCTATTTTCCCCTTGCATGGAAATGGGCGGAAACCCTTCCAGGCCATGTCAGGCTGATGATTTTCCGCAGCGGACAAATATTCATTTATTACTCCGCAGGAAAGATTGCCTCCGGATTAGATATCCGGTGACAACAAAATTTTTTGAAGAAAAACGAGTTTCACCACGGGAAAAGAGGAAAAATTTGGAAAGTGCTTAATACATAATAAAATTTTATTTTCATAAATCATTAGTAATGTGTGTATTTATCCATTCCCATTTTCCTATCCTCTGTCACCGGATATCTAATCCGCTAGCATGGCCTTATGAAGAGGCTTCTTTTCATTTCAGCATTTTTATTGTGTACTTCCGGAGTACAGGCGGCGACCACCCTGTATGAAACCCAGTTTCATCAAACCAGCATTACTACGGAGAGCGATTTTCTGAAAAACGCTTCCGTCACCCTCACCACTCCTTCCACCGCCCTCTCCAGCAATCTGGCAGAGGATCTTCTTGTTCCCAACCTCCAAATGAAGGAAAATCAAACCGGGTGGACTGTCACTTTTTCCTTCACAGCTACGCAGGACATCGTCCTTTCTTCCCTCAGCCTGGGTTTCCAATTCGTCAATGCAAGCGGGGAGCGTCATAGCAATACGGATTCTAAAGCGGGAACCGCTACCGTTACGCTGACTGCCGGAGATTCCTCCACTACGGCAGACCTGAGCTTTGAGCGAGTCCAGGCAGATAAAGACGGCACACCGACAGCCGATATCCAGGAAGCCAGCTTCAATACCCCGGTCACAGTTAGTGCGGGGGAAACCTTTACCCTCACCGTGAATGCCAAGGCTCCCGACACCGGAGGAACCTTCCTGGGGCTTTCCCAGTTGAATCTTCAGGGGGACACGGTACCGGAGCCGGCGACGGCCTCCCTCAGTCTGCTTGGCATGGCCGCCCTGCTTCTGCGCCGCCGGGTATAACCGGAAAAGCATTGAAGTTCTGATTTTTTCCTCTGTCCGAACAGGGCTGTTCCCGAAAACAGCCCTGTTTTTTTGTTGAGAAATCCTCTCAGCTTCCGGAAACGTTTCTTTCCGCCTCTTCTTGAATGCGGGCTTCCGTCTCTTCAATCTTTTCCGAAAGATCAGCCCATTGTGTAAAACAAGTTTCCAGCTGCCGGTCCGTCTGCTGAAAACGGGAGGTAAGCTCCATGACGGCTTCCGTATCAGCCGCCACTTCCGGACGCTCCAATTGAGAAGTAATTTCCGTCTTTTCCGTTTCCAGCCGCGCTATTTCTTCTTCCAGCAGCTCCAGTTTCTCCTGAAGCGGACGCAGCAGGCGCGTCTTCTTCTGACGGATTTCCGCCTCCATGCGCCTGCGTGCCTTACGATCCAATCCGGCGCCCGGTTCCGCCGCTCCGGAGGAGGGTGAGGCGGCTGCGGCAGCCAGGGCCTGGTCCCTCTCCACCTTTTCCAAATAATCAGAAACATTGCCCAGGTAAACGCGCGGTTTCTCTCCCGGTACAAATTCCAGCACTTTCGTCACGATGGGATCCAAAAAACTGCGGTTGTGGGAAACGATGCAGTAGGAACCCGGATATTCGGACAGAGCCTTTTGAAGCACCTGCTGGGACTGGATGTCCAGATGATTGGTCGGTTCATCCAGAATCAGGAAATTGGCCGGATGCAAAAGCATGCACACCAGCGCCACGCGGGAGCGCTCGCCTCCGGAAAGCACGCCAACGCGCTTGTGTACGTCATCCCCCCGGAACAGGAAACAGCCAAGCAGATTCCGGACCATGGGCGCAGATTCCCGCGTGGCGGCAGCTTCCACGCATTCCAAAACCGTTTTATCCGGATCCAGATCATCAGCATGCGTCTGGGAGAAAAAAGCTACCTGCGTATGGCGTCCCATGGTCACGCTGCCGGAACTGGGGGCCTCTCCGCCGGAAATAAGGCGGGAAAATGTGGATTTCCCCGCCCCGTTTACTCCTACAATGGCAATGCGGTCCCCCTTGACGATTTCAAAATCCACATTCTCAAAAACGGAAACGGAACCATAATGTTTGGAAACCTTTTCCAGCCTGACCACAGAATGGGCGCCAGCGGGAGGAGCAGGAAAGTGAAAGTTCATGACGGCATCATCCTCTTCCACCTCAATCAGTTCCACTTTTTCCAACTGCTTGATGCGGGACTGAACCAGAGAAGCCTTGGTGGCTTTATAACGGAAACGGTCGATAAATTCCTTCGTTTTGGCAATCTCCCGGTCCTGAGCCTTTTTCTGGCGCAGCAGAATTTCCTTCCGCAGCACGCTTTCTTTCAGAAAATAGGAAAAATTGCCCGCGTACTCCTCCGCCCGGCCGTGGTAAAAAGCAATCGTACGGGAAACCAGGGCATCCAGAAGCGCCACATCATGGGAAATAAGGATGATAGCGCCCCGGTAGGAGCGCAGATATTGTTCCATCCACCGTTGGGACTGGATGTCCAAATGGTTGGTAGGTTCGTCCAGAAGCAGCACTTCAGGCTCCCGGAGCAGCAGTTTGGCTAATGCGATGCGCATTTGCCAGCCGCCGGAAAATTCTCCGCAATCCCGGTCAAAATCCCTGTCTTTGAATCCCAGGCCGCGCAGGATGGATTCCGTCCGGGGACGCAGCCGGGCGGAATTATGGGCATGCAGCACCAGTTCCAATTCCCCGATTTCATTGAGAACTTCAGAGTAGGCGGCGGAACGGGGATCCAGCCCCGCCATTTCCCGCGTCAGGACATCAATGCGCTCCTGAAGATCCATCAGGTCCGCAAAGGCGGACATGGCTTCATCAATCAGCCTGCGCCCTCGGATATGAATCCCTTCCTGGGGCAGATAACCCACCTGGGAATGCCTGGATTTGATAATGGAGCCGGAATCCGGTTCATTCAAACCGGCGATGCACTTCATCAGCGTGGATTTCCCCGCGCCGTTATGGCCCGCGAGGGCAATCCTTTCCCCATCCTCCACTGTAAAGGAAAGGTCATTGAACAGGACGCGCGCGCCATACTGCACACGCAGGTTTTGAACAGCCAGAACCATGTACTGAAAAAGCAGAGAGGGGAAAACAGCGGAACGGGCGCCCCCGCGCCGCGCTCCGCCGAGTGAATGCCGGAATGAGGTTACTTACCAAGCGCCTTGTTCCACGCGGCAATGCGGTCGGCCTGTTCCGTAAACAGATCGTCCGCATTATCTTCAATCGTAATGCCGGAGATGGTATCTCCCTGCTCAATGGAATCCACCACGCTCTGACCTTCCGTCACCTTGCCGAAGACGGTGTGTTTGCCATTCAGCCAGTCGGTGGGCACATGGGTGATGAAAAATTGGGAACCGTTGGTGCCGGGGCCCGCGTTCGCCATGGAAAGCACGCCGGGGCCGTCATGCCTGAGGTCCGGGCGGCACTCGTCTTCAAACCTGTAGCCGGGCCCCCCCATGCCCGTGCCGGTGGGATCGCCGCCCTGAATCATGAAATCCGGGATCACACGGTGAAATTTGAGCCCGTCATAAAATCCCCTGGACGCCAGATTCAGAAAGGAAGCCGCCGTCACGGGCGTCTTGGAAGCAAACACCGTCAGCTTGATGTCGCCCTTGGAAGTATGGATGGTGATATTTTTGTCAGTTGCCATGGGTATATGTTAAACGCGCGGAAAGGCATGGTAAAGGCTTATTGCGTGCAGTCCCCGGGCCCCTCCGTCATTTCCCTCCAGCCACTCTTCCGCCTCTTTCCATGCCGGGAAAAAGACCGCCGCCGCGCCTACCTGTCATGATAGACCCTAATGACAGGAGGAACGGTTGATTTTCCACAAAGGAAGACCGAACTTGAATGGCATGAGCGAAGAACTGGTAGAAGAATTCATTACAGTTGAATCCATCTTTGTCCGCGGACGCAATTGTCTGGCGCTCAGGTCAAAATTTTCTCCACTGTTTACGGATTACTACCTTCACCTCATGCAGTACGGCCTGCGCAACGAAGAACTCTACGACAGCCTGCTGAAAGAACTCATGGCCTATTTCACCCTTTACATGGTCGCACGGCCCTGGGCGGAACAACATGCATGGACAGTCAATCTCCGGACGCCTGCCGTCGCCAACCTGTTTGTCACCGGTTCTTCCCTGACGGAATCCGTCGTGGGGCGCGTCTTCACACAGGACATTAAGGAACCTGAAGAAAACACGCTGTATTCCACCCTGCTCCGCAAGGGGTTTGAACCGCAATACTCCGTCGTACCCATTCCGGGAACGTCTCCGGCCCGGTGGGTGGAGGAATTCTACAGGCAAAGCGAACAGAGAAACGCCCGCTGCATTGAGCTCCCGGATGAATGCTACACCATGGTGACGGCCCAGCCTGACGCGGATGAAGAATGGCTTGCTTCCCTCACCCGGGAGAAAATGGCCCATCTGGAAGAAGATGAAAATACCCGAGTGCTGGAAACGCGCCGGTTCCGCTTTTACTGCGGCTGCACGCTGGACCGCATCCTGCCCACGCTCAAGACCCTTCAGGAAAACAAGGAAGACCTGTTCCAGGGAGAAGAGGAGCTGGAAATCACGTGCCCCAGATGCGCCGCCATTTACCGTGTCACGAAAGAAAATCTGGAAGATTGAGACATACATGATTTCTTTCTGACAATTAGTCTTTTCGGCAACGAACTTCGTGCTTAAACTTTCCTTGTGCCGACTTGTCCGAAGTGTTTACATAATTTCCACCGCGGGGCGGAATCATTGTGCCCTCACTGCGGTTTTTCTCTGGAAAACCTGGACAAAAAATACGGCAAAGACGCCATACCCTACCGCCGCGTATGCGACAACGCCGGCGCTCTCCGGCAACAGGACCGCATGAGGCTGAATGCCCTGCTGGAGAAACTGGAACGCCGCATCCCCCCCGTTCTCCTGTCCGTCTATTTCCCCAACATCCTGGAGCCCTTTTCCCTTATTCCGCACAGTTTCTGGACGATGAACCACCTGACGGTGGATGAGGCCGGCTTCCCCAACCATCAGGGACCGCTGGATCCCCAGTGGCTCCTGGTTCTGGTGCTGGACGTGCGCACGGACACGGCCTGCTTCATGTGGGGCTATGAACTGGACCCTTATGTAGAGCCGGACCTGATCAACAAATCCATCATGAAAGCCCGCATTCCCCTGCGGGAAAGCATGCTGCTCCAGGCTGCGGGGTCCATCATGAAAAACGCCGTCCAGCTCGTAGCCAGGAAAGCGCGCTCCAAAGTCAGGCATCCCATGCGCTACGGATTAATGCCTCCCACCCCCGAGGACCGGAAAGGAGGAGGAGCATGAACCCCTTTTTGTTCCCATGCCTGCTGGCGGCGGCCATCTTTCCGGCTCCCGCCCAGGAATTACCCGCCCTGAAATGGACCAACCGCGACCAGCAATCCCTGATGAGAGGCGCGTGGTGGAATGCCAACCCTCCCTTGCTGCCCCCTGTGGATGCGGCAGCGGCTCCCTCCGACCCCATGCCGGAACCCGCCGCCAATGCAGACTCCCCCGCAGTGGATCCCATTCCGGAGGACTTTACGGACGTCAATGAATATTTCCTGCCGGACTACATCCGCACCTCCACAGGCCTGATTGACCCCCAGAAGCTTCTTGCGGAAGTGGAAAGCAATGACGTCATCGAACTTATCAAGCTCATCAAATCCCGCTACAACGTCAACCTGTTCGTCAGCATCTTCGCGGCCGGGCAGAAAGTCCCCCCTTCCGTCAATGCTCCCACCATCGCCCGCCAGATATTCAGGAACAAGGAGCGCAACCTGCTGCTCCATTTCCACATGGGGGATATTAAAAGCGCCCAGATCGCACTGGATCCGGAGCTGAGCTCCCAGCTTGGGGATGCGGGACGGAGGGATCTCCTGTACCAGGTGAAGCAGGACGCCTCCCGATTCACCAATCCGCAGGACGAGCTCATTGAGGCCATGATTTCCCTGGCCAGAAGAACGGAGGCGGACATGGCATCCGCCCCCAGGCCCACCCTTCCCGCACTGGAGCCTGACAACCCTGCCAGCATCCCGGAAGCCAACATCACCATCCAGGAACCGGAGGAAACGCAAGAATCCTCCCTCCATGCCATGATGAAAGCCTGGATGACCTTCGCCCTGGCCAATGTAGCCGGCATCATCCTGCACATCTCCGCACTGGCGGCCATAGTGGTGCTCTGGCTGGTCTGGAAAAACAAGAGAGTGGTGCATCTGCTGCCGTCAGAGCCGGACAAGCGCCTGGGCGCTCCCCACGGCGCCTCCCAGAGCCGCCCCGTGAACTACTGCATGCAGGACAGCCGCGGGCCGAACTCCATCGGACGCAGGCAAATGCGCCAGCACATGCGCGACGTCTCATGACAGAATCATCCTCACCCCCCGGAATCCGCGCCTCCCTGAATGAGGCGGGAGAACTGGTACTTACCGCGGTGAACGCTCCGCCGGAAGCCGTCATCCGAATGGACGTGAATGCGGACTCTCCCCGCATGCTCTGCACGCAGGGCCGCTATCTGGCTCCGGTGCAGGCCCCGCCCGGCGCGCGCATCCGCTTCCGCCTGTTCCGGGGAAAGCGCGGCATTACAGCCCCGGAAACCTTCATCATGCCCGGACCTCCTCCCGCCCGGGCCGTACCCTCCACGCTGATTCCCTGCACCCAGGACCGGGACTTCATGATTTACGACTGGGCGTCCCGGCATGAAGCCGCGTGCCGCATCGTGCGCGAAACACACCCGGACCTCCTCTTCATCGGAGACTCCATCACGCATTTCTGGGGAGGTGCGCCCGTGGATGAACCGCACCGGGACATTTTGCAAAAATCCCCGGAAACATGGAACCTGTGCACGGCGGGAATGCGGGCGGTCAATCTGGGGTTCGGCTACGACCGGGTGGAAAACGCCCTGTGGCGGCTCCGCCACGGAGAACTGGACGGTGCGGAAGACAATGCCGTTTGCGTGGTGCTCCTGGGCACGAACAACCTTGCGGAAAACACGGACGGGGAAATCCTGGAAGGCATTCGTGCCGTCTGCCGGGAAATCACCGGCAAACTGGCAAAAGCCGTCATCATCCTCCAGGGATTTTACCCGCGCAACAGCGCCCGGGAAGGTACGGCGGAACGCATTGCCGGCATCAATCTCCTCCTGAATCGCCTGGCCGCGGAAGAAAATTTCATTTATACGGAACCGGGACGCGTCATGGCTAATAGCGACGGATACGTCCCGGAAGAGCTTTCCAGCGACGGACTGCACCCTTCTGCGGCCGGTTACGCACGCATCGCCGCCGTGCTGGCCCCCGTCATCAGACAGGCGGCAGAACGGGAAAAATGACGCCGGCAAGAAACCGGACCCATCTTCCGGTGTTTTTCTTCATAGAACCCTCAGCGGAACCACAACCATGAACGAACAGGACGATACAAAACTCTGGCAGATTCTGGGACATGCCTCCCAACCTGCGCCGGGGGACGATTTTGCCCGCAAGGTCATGATGCGTATTGAAAGGGAAGAATGCGCTCCCGCCGTTCCGGTGGAATCCATTCATCACTTCAAGCGGCATTCCTTCCGCATTTGGGGAGCTGCTGCGGCGGCCCTGGTGGCTGCCGTCATCGGCATTGCAGCCCTGATGGAACCTTCTGCCCCGGAAACGGCTCCCCTTTCCATCGCCACCTTGAATATTGACGATGTGCTGGTGGAGGAAGCCGGGCTGGCTCTGGGGCAGGAAAACCTGGTAGACGCCCTCTGCGTACTGTCCTCCACGGAAACGGGCGTCATCTCCTCGGACAACATCCAGGACCTTCTTCTGTAACTCCGGGAACGGAAATACCATTCAATGCCCGTCCGGCGTCACAAGCCTCCGTGCCGGGCGTTTCCGTATTATTTTTCCCGACTGCCTTGAATCCGTATTTCAGAAACCCCGCTTTTTCCGAAAACGGAAATGTAAAGAGTCTGTATCCCGGAGGGGCAACTCATCCGGCAGGAGGAACGGGGCTACCAGCCCCTGTAGGGTCTAGCTTAATTCATACACAAGCGTAGCGATACGTTCCAAACTATTAACATATATATGGCGGGCGCTGGATGGCATCCGCCATTTTTATTGGAGATAATCGGGGATTTTCCCCCATCACGTCCGGGGCGTGTTGTTGTTCTTCCTGGAATTCCTTATGTTCATTTGAGAGCTAAATGGTTAGTTCTCAAACAAGAAACAATTCAGGAACATGAATAATTATATACCACTGAACAAGGCGGTCGGTCCGAAGCTTATCTGCGACGGGGAGCAGGCTCTCATTCCGCAGAAACTCGGAGTTGACGCGATGGAGTTCAACTTTGACGGTTCGGCGTGCGAGCACGCCACTTGCGCCGGAGCGCCGGAAATGTTCATCAAGGTCGAGGAAGACGGCCTGTATTATTTCGGCGTGGAAGCCGACGACACAGGCAGCATTTCCATTGCGGGCGACGTGCTTTGCAAGAAGGATGGGACACCTCCCAACGGCAAGCTGAATATTCAAACGGAAATGATAGGATTGAAAGCTGGCTATTACAAGGTGGCCTTGTCTTACACGAATAATGCCTACACCCCCGTCAGCAACAACGCTGCCGCGTTCAATGTGACGATGGACAGGGAACCCATTCAGGCAGGGAAGTATGAAGGCAACTCGACGATGAAGCGCGAATTCTCGCCTTCTCCCAAAATCAAATTGTGGACGATTGAAAAGGAATCCACCATCACCTGTGAAGAGTCCAGGAAAGTGGAGGTGACGCTTGAAGAACCTGCTCCTGTCGTTGAGGAAAGTATCGGAGATACTAAAACGTCCCTTATCAGTCCCCAGATCATCGTGACGGCTTGCAAGGATGAAGTGCTCGACGAGTGGAGACTGCGCGTGCAGCAAGTTTCCGCCGGTTCCACAATTCTCTTGCGCACGGGAGGATACAGGGACGCCCTTAAAAATCCCCCTGTCACCGAAGATGAAGCCGTCGAAGCGGTCACTGCAATGAACCGTTACCAGTCTCATAAACGCGGCGCATGGCATACTCAAGAGGCATCCCTCGCCCACGAGAAACACCACCGCCGAGAATGCAATGACGCCTTACAATTCTACTGGGACAATTTGAGAATACAGGATTCGATTGAAATGAAGCATGAATCCTGTGAAAAAGTTCCAGAAATGGAAAAGTTTCTGGAAAATATGAAGCCATTCGTTACCGAGTTGAGTAATACGTATTTTGAAGCTGTCTATAACTATATCAAAGTATTGCCGGATGATGCCAATGAGCGTCCCTACTGTGCCGGACAAAAAGTTCTGAACGAGGCGACCCGGAAGATTATTGCCCAGGCAAAGGCCAATGGATGGAGCAGAGTACCCGATGAAGTCACGGAACCGGGAACGATTGAACCGCCCTGTTTCCTTCCGCCCGTCAACGGCATGTATGCCCGTAGCGTGGCTGCTGCGGAGGAACCGGCTCCTTGACCCTCTCCATTGCGGATATCTCCCGGTTCAGGGAAGGCAGAATCACAGTCCGTTTTCGCAATGAAGGAAACGAGCCTGTCCGGATTCCGGACGAAATCAACGACGAAACAGCCGATTATTTCTTCCTGACGGTGTTGAGGACGGAACGGGGAAACTTCCGCGTCCTGAACAGGACAGGCGGGAAAATAACCTTCCATCGTTCCTTGAACTACCGGGAACTGGCCCCCGGCCAGGAATACAGCGTCACGATTCCGGTATGTCTGGAAGAAGTCGATCTGGAAGGCTGGAAACAATGTTCTTGTGAACTGGAAACGCGCTACTATAATCAGCAGGGTGAAGGTTGTTTCCGGGGGATGCTCCGGGCGACGGCCAGGCTCGCGCTGTGATGAAAAAAATCTTCCGGTATTTAGCACTTCTGGCAAGCCTGTCCCTCCATGCCGCGGCGTGGGGGGACATGGCCGACAACGGAGTGGAATGCTCCGTGGTGATGGAAAAGACCCAGTTTGACGCGAGGGAGGCTTTCCCTGACTTCAAACTGGTGTTCACGAACAAGGGCGAAAAGACCGTGCGCCTGTTCGACGACTTCTATCCCCTCAAGGATGACGGCCCTAATATCCGTATCGAAATATGGAAAAAAGCGGGAGGGAAAAGATATGGGTACAGAGTGGGCGAAATAGAGAATCCAATAGCCTGTTATGGAGCCAAGTATAAAATCGAACGGGCCGCAGACTCCATACGCTTCATTACGTTGAAGCCGGGAGAAAAGCATGAAGTCCCCATCAAGGAAGCTTACCTGTTGCTGATGTATTTTGACCGTCTTCGCAATGGTCAGAACTATGAGCTGGAAGTACGTTTCAGGGATGAATGTGCGTATCCCGGTGTTCGGAGGGTGTATGTAGGGAAGGCAGAATTTAGTTTGTGGCGCCGGTCGCCCAAAGGATTCTTGCGCCAATAGCTTTTCTGTTTTATTAAAAAGCTATGGTCTCCTACGCAAAGTTTCCCCAGAATTCCTCAAATCGCTTTCCAGGCATAAAGGCCCGGCTCCTGCGCTGGTGAAGAAAATAGCAATCCGGGCAGAGAAAATTTCCACTGCTGGCGGTTCCCTTTGACGTACACGCCCGTATCGTTTACAACGGGGCATATCCCATGCAGGACTTCCTTTCCACTGTTATTCTTCTGTTCATCGTCATCGACCCGGTGGGTCTGGCGCCCATGATCCAGGGAATGCTGAAAAAATACTCGCCCGCCCAGCAGAAGGCTATTCTGACGCGGGAGCTTGTATTTGCGTTGAGCCTGCTGCTCCTTTTCTTCTTTTCCGGAAAATTCCTGCTGAACCTGCTGGGGCTGGAACCTTCCACCCTGAGCATTTCCGGAGGCATCCTGCTGTTTCTCGTAGCGCTGGGCATGGTCTTCCCCGCCAAGGATATGCTTTCTTCTTCCGGACGAGCGGACGGAAAAGACGAACCCTTCATTGTTCCCATCGCCATGCCCCTGATGGCCGGCCCCTCTTCCCTGTCCATCATTATGCTGCACGCCTCCCAGACTCCGGACAGCATTTCCCAGATGACCTATGCCGGGGCCATCGTGACCGCCTGGTTCCTCTCCGGAATGGTGCTTTTCATCGCCCAGAAGTTCCTGCGTCTGCTGGGGGAAAAAGGGACAATCGCCCTGGAACGGATGATGGGCATGGTGCTCATCATGATTTCCGTCCAGATGTTTATGAACGGCCTCGCCGGCTACGGCGTCAAATAGAAAGACGGTTCCGACCATGCTTTGGCTTCTGCACGGCAATCTGGGTTCTCCGGCGGATTGGAAACCCGTCATGGATTTTCTTCGTGCCGGAGGAGTGGAGGCTCGCGCCCTGAACCTCTGGAGGTATCTGGAATGCTGCCCCAAAAGCCTGAAGGATATGGGGCGCGTGCTTTGTTCCGAAATAGCCTCCCAGGATCGTCATCCCCTCATCTGCGGCTATTCCCTGGGGGGCAGGTTGGCCATGCAGGCCGTTTTGGCCCATCCCCCTCTCTGGAAAGGAGCCATATTCGTCAGCGCCAATCCCGGCCTGGAACATGAAGAGGAACGGGCGGCGCGGCGGGCGAAGGATGCGGAATGGGCCGTCCAATGCCTTTCCGCATCCTGGGAAATTTTTTTGAAGGAATGGGATGCCCAGGGCGTATTTGAAGGCAGTCCGCCGCCTCCGGACCGTTCTTCCCTGAAACCGTGGCGCAAATCCATCTCCCGCGCCTTTATTGACTGGTCCGTGGGCGCACAGGAAAACCTGGCCCCGCTTTTGAAGCAATCCCCTGTTCCCCAGCTGTGGATTGCCGGACAGCGCGATGCCAGATTCAGCGCCCTGGCGCGGCGCATGGCAGGAGGGCAAGCCGTCATCATCCCTCATGCCGGCCACCGGCTTCCCCTGGAAACGCCGGAAAGGCTGGCGGAATGCCTGCAACCATTTATTCTGCAAAACCTATGAACGATCCTGAAATACCAGATGCGGAAGATTTGAGAAAACTGGTGGAGGAAATCGCGCAGACCCATATCCCTTTCGGCATGTACGGTCCTGCCAAATACCCGCCCAAGGGATGTCCGCTGATGGACGTCCCCCAGGAATATCTGGCCTGGTTCCAGGCCAAAGGGTTCCCGAAAGGGAAACTGGGCCGTCTGATGGAACAGTGCCTGCTGCTGAAAGGGAACGGGCTGGACTCTCTTTTTGACCCCTTCCGGAAAGCCAACGGCGGGCGGACGAAGAAAAACGCCCGCCGCCGCGTGTGGGATTTTGAAAATGAATGACCTTCCTCTCCGGCAAATCAGGAAGGAGGAACCATCTTCACTTCCAGGCTTGCGCCCCCTTCTTCCTTAACAGCCAGCACGTAAAAAATCCCGTCCTCTTTCTTCCCACGCGTGACCACAATGGTCAGACTGCCGCGGGACAGCCTGACGCCGTCCGCCGGAACGGAAGAGATCCCCAGTTCCGCCAGGAGTTCAAGCGCTTGAATGCCGTCCCTCACACGGATGGTTTTCCCGTCGTCTGCTATCTGCTTCTTTACTTCCTGCCAGGCGGCGGCAAGCTGGCGGGGTTCCCGCTGCCGCATCTCCGCCGGAGACAAGGACGGCAGAACCATGCACAGCACGGCGGACAGGATAATCAACGGTTTCTTCATGACAGGGAGGCGGAGGGAAGCTGCTTGTCTAATGCGTTCTGGAAATTTTCCAGGGCCTGCATGGCATGGCCTGATTCTTTCCGGTCAATGTAAAGCGTCAGGCCGCAATAAGGGCACCTGATGGAGCCGGACAGCAAGTCCGGAATGGTCGTGGGGAAATACACCCCGCATTTGGGGCAGTCAAGGCCCGGAGTGCGCTGGTAGGAATAAGTTGTTTTCTGGTCCATATCGTTTTTTTCAATTAATCATTCTTTTCCCGGGAAGGGACATCCTCATAATGCGGCCTGGAAGCCAGCTGGAGAAATTGGGACAGGCCGGAAGGCATGTCAGCCTGCTGCATGGAGACATGGATTTTCATGTTCGCCTGCAGGGAGGAAGAAGCCCCTCTCCCGGACTGCGGAGCCAGGGAAGCCCGAAAATTCAGCCCTTCATCCCGCTCTTTTCCGCCGGGGGACTCCACCTCTCCCCTGTTCAGGGAAAAATGTTCATTCGGCGCGGCGGCTACGGCGTCAATGATATTGATGTCAAAATCAAAATCCGCCTGTTTGATTTGCAGCAGCGGCAGCGTCACCAGGCTGACGAGCGGCACGCTGACCTTCTTTTCCGCGCCGCCGGAAGCGTCGCTGTCCGTAAAATTGAAGCTGATCAACCTCAACGCCCCGGTGGAACCGTCCACAGGATTGTAGGACTCAAAGGCCAGGGACATGAAATGCTTCATGTAGCGTTCCGTGGACATCGCATCCGCGTCAATCGTTGCGACCAGCGGCGCTGAAATCAGCTGCTGCAGGCTCATAATGTGCCCGTTCACCTTGTTATTATTTGTAGAATCACTCATCATCTATCACTATTGCGCGGACAACCCGGAAACATCATTCTGCTCCGCCAGAACGGAGGGAATGGAAGCAGGGGATATATTCAGGCGCAGGGTCTGCACGGCTTCCTCCGGCATCTTTTTCAGCTTGTCTGCCTCTACTTCCACATCCACCACCACACTGCTTTCCTGCCTGGTGAGGACGTACTTTTCCGCCAGAGCGGCCAAGAAAGAGGAAAGGCCTTCCCGGAGATTGGCGCGGCATTCCTGCCTGAGGGGGTCTCCCCGGGTTCCCTGGAACAGGTCCTCCAGCTCCGGATTATCCATGAATTCCCTTTCCGCGACGCCTGCCAGAAGCTCCAGCAGCAATCCCCTGTCCAGCCCGGGTTCCGCCTTCAGGAGCGCGCCCTCATGAGCGGAAACGGCTGCGGAAATTTTCTTTCCCAGGTAGGAGCAGAAATTCTTTTTCCACTGTTCCTCCCTGGCCAGCAGGCTTGAGAAGTCGCTTCTCGCTTCGTCGTCCGGAAGGCTGGAATGCACCACGGCCATCACAATGGAACGGATGGCAAACGCCGGCACGCGCTCTTCCAGTTCCTGCCGGAACAGGCTCCACTGCTCCGTGTCCGCAACCTGTTTCTCCTCCACCCCGGAAGTTCCCGTCACCGCATATTTCAAATCGAATTCCAGGGAGCCTATCTGGGCGCTGGGAAGCGGGAAACCGCACGCACGGCCTCTCTTCCCATACTGGCGCGCCAGTGATGCCGCGTGGCAGTTTGCCGCATGCTGCGCTTCAATAATGTCCTTCAGCAGGGATTCCACGATGAGATTAAGACGGGACATGGCTCTGGAATGGAGGAGAAATCGCTATGGTTCGGTTATCAGGCGCCTACAGCTACCTTCCTCTTGAGTTCTCCAGCGCTCACCGTGCAGTTTCTGGCGTCTTCCCTGGAAAGTGTGTATTCCTTGCCGGAATCCGTTTTCACAATCCTGGCTTCATTCCCCGCACCGTTTTCAAATATTTCCGTCGCTTCGCCTATCCGCAGGGTGATGGCTTCCGGGTCAAACAACCCTTCCCTGTTTTTGTAGGAGGTTATCAATTTCACGGTTCCGTCGTCCTGGATGGCATGCTGCACGTCCAGGAACCCTTCCGGAGAAACGACGGAAATGCTATTGTTCAGCATCTCCAGCACCTTGGCCATCCCGGCAGGCATACTGTCCTGTCCGGCATGGACGGCTACGTCCATGGTGTATTCCACGCTGTATTTGGAATCCCTGGTCGCAGAGGAGTCCTTTTTGCTGGAATAGCTGGCATTCATGCTGCCGCGCGCCCAAAAGCACCTTGCAGAGGCGGAAACGCTGGTATCTACGGAACTGGAGGAATTTTCCGTCTCCGTACTGGCGGCGGACGCGCTGATATTCGCCTTGAAATTAATGTCGATGGAGTTAATGGCGATATAGGGAATGGGGACGATGGTCAGAAGGGGAACCGTAATCTGAGCCATGCGGCCGTCCTTGATGAACTGGAAGGAAACGTTCACCGTCTTCTTCTCTTCCCCATCCGCGTACAGGCCCACGTTCTGGATGAATTCCCAGGAAGTCCGGGCCGCCTGGGCCTGTGCTTCCACACAGGCGACCAGGGGACCGCCGATGATGTTGCCGAAAGGCAGCGACTGCAGGGAGGAAGTCGCCGCTTCTGCTGCTGATCTGTCAATTGCCATATATTTAATTTCTATTTCTGGTTTAGATTCATTGATATGCCGCCTTCCGGCGACGTCGTGAATGATGCGGCCATTCCGTTTCTGCTTCCATCCCGCCTTTCCGGCCGTTCCATTTCGCTTTCCCGGAACGCCGCAGGAGCCCGTGCGGCAGGCCGGAACTTATTTGGAAAACGACAGCATGTTCAAACTGCCCAACACTTTTTTCTTCATGAATTTGCTGATGGGAATGGCAACGACGCCCACCTGGAGGAAGTTGCCCGCAATGGATTCTATATGCAGCTTGTTAACCAGGTAGGAACGGTGCACGCGGATAAAATATTCCCCATCCAGATGCTCGGATACCCGCGCCAGCGGAGCGGATACCAGGATAGCCGGCATGCCGTGCACGTGCAGCGTGCAATAACTTCCGCCCGCCTCCACATACAGGATATTCTTCATCAGGATGCGCTGGAATCCGTCATTCATTTTCACGAATACCATGGGATTCCTGGATAGGGAAATCCTTGCGTTTTTCCCTGCCGGCGGGAAAAGGGCTTCATCCTTCATTTCCATGATTTCCAGCTTATCCCCCTCTTCCACCGGCTCCGGCACCGGAGCATAGCAGACCCTATCTTTTTTAGTGACTTTAATAAATTGAACGGTCATTCAAAAATCATAACAAAAACTTTAAATCATCAATAAATCTCTCAATGAATAACAAAAATGGCCTTCTGAAACCAAAATCCACTCTTTCGGATGGGAAGAGGGAACCATGCCGTTCCATGAATTCAGGGCCGTCCCCCTCCTGCACCGCTGCCTGAATCCCTCTGACGGCAGCCCTGAAAAAGCCTCCTAATGGACAGATGCCATCCATCCTCCGCAAAACGGATACTCCAGGGAGCAGGAATCTTTCATGGCAACATAAAATCAGATTCGAGCCGTGGCCAGGAAGACCACATGCATGACGGAAACCAGCGTTACAAAATACATATCCGACCGCACGGACGGCACAGAGGAAAAGGGGCCGGCCATGCCGAGGCTCAAAGCGCCATGCGGACACCGGGAAATACAGTCGCGGCACAAGGTGCAGCGCCGGGAAATGCGGCAGGCCCCGCCCCCGCGCGAGATGGCGAGATCACGGCAGGCGGAGGCGCACCGCGTGCACCCGGTGCATGTCTCCCTGACGCGCATGCGCCACGGGGACAGCCTGCCCAGCAAACTGGCGGTCAGCCCCATGGGGCAGAACCTGCTGCAATATTCCCGCACACCGTTTTCGGAACTTTTCTTCCAGGCAAATGGAGCCGTGAAAGCTACGGCGAACGCCGCCGCCAGGGCATACCCCAGCGGAACGCCCCACACGGACAAAAGGAGGGGAATCCCCACCGCCGCGGCAAGGGAAAACCACCTCCAGTCACAGGCTTTTTTCCCACCCGGCACCGGATGCCCCTTCCTGCGGGAAGAAGCGGCGGCCAGGCAGTCCCACACCCCGAAGTAGCACAAATGGCTGCACCAGGAACTCCCGGCCATAAGGACGGATACGCTGAACAATGCCAGCATGAAAAACCCTTCTTCCCGGTAAACCGGGCCGGAAATCATCATAAACGGCACGGGAATATGGAGCTTCCCCGTCATCAGCAGGGAGGAAGCCACCGTCACTCCCAGCAGAAACTGGAGAAAAAAAGCGGAGGCAAACACGGTCCACATCACCTGCCGCCTGCGCGGAGACGTCTGCGGATTCAACAAACCTTCCGCGCAATAGCCGCCCCACCAGGCCAGGAGAAGAATCGCCAGCCCATTGACCCCCTGCCACGGCAAGATGCGCTCCCCCATCAGCAAACGGAAAGGAACCAGCGCATCCAGCAAAAACAGAAGCAATACGGAAACGGAAAATACGCGGCTGCGGGCCAGCTCCGGAACGGGCAAATTCTTTTCTCCGCGCCTCCGCCATAGAATGGCCGCCGCATGAAGCAACAGCGCAGCAGCCGGAATGGAAGTCCAGAGCAGGAAAGGCCCCCCTTCCATCATCCACAGCCTGGCCAGACGCCAGGCTTCCGCCCCCCCAGAAAAGCAGGGAAGCCTGCAGCAGAGACGTGACGCTCCTGCGAAGCCAGCCGCGACGGGAAAATGAAAAAAACGCCAGGCCCATGCACAAAACGGCGCCCGCACACATCCCGCCGCGCAAAAAATAGGCGGCCGTCATTAAAAAGCAGAACAAGGAGATGAGTCCGGGGCCGGTCATAGCATCGTGGGGCCTGTCTGGCGCCCCCAACATAAGGGAAAAGACCGGTCGCGCCAGAAAAAAACGGTTCATCCGCCTGTTAAGAGAGCCCCATTGCGTCACGCTCCGCCGGAAACGCGAGGCAGGAAAATATTTCCGCGTCGCCGCTCCGTCCGGATTCTCCAAAACACGCGGAAGAACACCGCTCCACAGCGATGAATACTGCGGAAATACTCCGCCGGAACGGCAGGCTCCATGCGCGGCCTCCATTTGGCCGGGCATGGAGCCGTATCAGGATGTTAAATTACAATTTTTTGGTGTTCAGCTTTTTATCCACCACCATGCCGTCCGTGAGCTTCGGCTGGAACTTCATATCGCGACGAGCCTTGAATTTCAGCACAAACAGTTCGGAGGTTCCTTCCACAGGCTCTTTGTCTCCGATGTTGACGAAGGTGGGGTACAGGGCCTTGGTCCCGTTCGTATGAAGCCTGTCGTTCGTCAGGTTCTCCATGTTCTTCATGTTCTTCACCTCCACGCCCACGAATTCCAAATCCTTGGGGTCATACGGAAGAGCGAAGCTCAGGGCATTCACCAGCCGGAGGTTCCGGCCCTTCACGGACACCTTGACGGCATCTCCCCTGGAATACCTTTTCTTATCCGCACTAAGCAAAAGCGTTCCGTCCACGCGGACTTTCTTCTTTGCCTCCTCGGCGGATTTTTTCTTCTCGTCGTCCCCTCCCGCCTTATCCTCTTCCTCATCTTTCTTGTCGGCTTCTTCCTGCGGCTGGTCGGCTTCGTCTTCCAGCTGGGTGGCTACCACGGAAATATCGTAAGCGTCAATAAGGCCATTCTTGTTGATGTCCCCGTTACTGATGTAGCCTTCAAAGTCGGAATCGCCTTTCCGCAGGCCCGTATAGTTGATGTAGGAAGTCAGGTCATTCCGGTCAATCTTGCCGTCGTTGTTGATATCGCCCGGCAAATAGCTTTCCGTACCCGGAACCTTGAAAACGTAGATTTCCCTGCCGGAGCCGTAATCACCCGCGCTTTCCGTGACATGAAGCTTGATATAGCGCGCCGTGGGAGCATCCTTGAAGCCGAATATCTTCACGTCTCCATTTTTATCCCACTGGAACGTTCCTGCCTTCGTCCAGTTCTCCCGGTCCATGCCGTAATAAACAGCGCCTTTCAGCAGCGTTCCGTTGCCGCCGTCCTCGCGGGGAACGTAATGAAACTTCTCAAGCCTGTTAATCGTTTTCAGGTCCATGACCAGGTCAAACGGAACAGCCTTCGCATCATGCTTCGTGTGCCACACATCCTTTTCCTTGAAATCAAACAGCTTCGCCAGGGAGCTGCCCTGGTTTTCCACGCTCGTTTCACCTTCGATTCCCGGAATGGCGAACTCAAGCGGATTGGCTTTCGTCTTCGCGCTGACGGCCGTCCACGCGGAATGGCCGTCCCGGTTGGCGGCCCGCACCTTGAAGGAATAAGGAGTCTCGGCCTCCAAATCCTCAAACAGGAATTCCGTTCCCTTGATGGTGGTGTACAGCATTCCTCCAAACTCGATTTCATAAAAATCGGCGTTCGGGACGGCGTCCCACGTGGGCTTCAGGGTATAGGCCGCCGCGTTTTCCTCCGTCACCGCAGCATTGGCGGGAGCGGTCAGGGCTCCGGAAGAAAGGCGGTACTTTTCAGCCGGTTCAAACCGGAACCCTTCCACGGAAAGCACCGTAGGGGCCGCCGTGATATCTGCTGCGGCCAGCTTCACCAGCAATTGCGGATTCCCGGCGATCACCTTTTTTTCAAAATCGCTGCCTTTCGTTGCGAACCTGTTCAGGTTGGGAGCCCGGTCATAAAAATAAACATTCTCCCTGGATTTGAAATCCTCCAGGGAATTCGCTTCCGCCAGGTTGATGCTGTTTTCCCCGATTTTGGCGGAAACCCCGGACGGCTTCTGCGTCACATTGATGCGGAATTCCGTGGCCTTCTTTTTCTGGAAGCCGTCGAAATCCCCCACCGCCGGATGAACAGTGACGGTCACGTTGTTTTTGCCGTCCACCCTGGACTCCACCAGAGTGCGGACGCCCCTGCCGGTTCTGTATTCCTCCGTCACGCCATCGTCGTCATACGTGGTAAAGGAGGTGCTGCCGTGCGGATAAAGTTCGTAAATGCGCAGATTGGGATTGATTTCCGAGACATTGTTGCTCGGGTTCGCCATAGGGATGATCGCGCCGTTTTTAACGAACACGGGCAGCTTCCACAAAGGAGCGTCAACATCATTGTAAATCTTGCCGCCCTCATACAAATCCCCGGTGAAATAATCAATCCACTGCCCTTCCGGCAGGTAAATGCCATGGCGGACGTCATTCCCCTCCTTATCCGCCCTGGTTTCCTGGTAAACGGGCGCCACCAGGAAGTAAGGGCCGTAGAGGAACTGGTACTGCGTCGCTTTGCCCAGCGTGTAGGGATTGGGATATTCCAGGAACATGGCCCGGATCATGGGCAGGCCGGAAACTGATTCCTCCGCAATGCTGTAGGCGTACGGAAGCAGTTCCGACTTGAGCTTGAGGTACCATCGGTTGATGGAGGTGTAAGGTTCCCCGAAGGCATGGGGATACTTCTCATTGGCTCCCCAGCCGTCCATGTTCAGCTCCATGGGGGTGAACGTTTTCCACTGGAAATCGCGGACGTTCACCAACGGGTTCTTTCCGCCGAAAATGCCGTCCATGTCCGAACAGATATTGGGCTGCCCGGAAAGGCCGGAGCCGATGTAGGTGGGAATATGGAAACGGATATACTCCCAGACGCCGCCCGTCTGGTCGCCCGACCAAATGCCGGCATACCGCTGGGTTCCGGCCCAGCCGTCCAGGGAAATGATGAACGGGCGGCTGTTATTCCCGTAGTAAGTCATGATCTGGGCTACGTCCGTAATACCGTTCAGACCGAAGGAATAGCCCGCGCCTACCCAGGCGACGTCCGTCTTCAGCACGCGCACTCCGGCGTCCCGCACTTCCTTCACGATATCGCGCTGGAGCAAAGCGCTGATTTCCGGCTTGGGATGCAGGTCGGACTGGGTCCACAAACCGATTTCCACGCCGTTTTTCCTGGCGTAGTCCGCCAGGCTCTTCAAATTCGCAATATTGCCGTCCAGGGTATCCGTCTGGCCGTACCCGGCTCCGTAGCCGTCGTTCGGCAGAAGCCATCCCAGCGGCATGTCATGGGCCTTGTAACGGTCCACGACGGCGCGGCCGGAAAACTGGTAATTATTCAATTCCCCGTTCAGGGATTCCTTAATGCCTCCGTTATCCTTCTGGCTTTCCTTGTACCGTTTCCCGTCCTCAAACAGGATGCCTTTTTCATCTTCCTTCCAGTAATCCCGGTTATAGGCGTTCAGATGGCCCTGGTAAAAGGCGAACTTGGGCAGCAGAACGGGAGCGCCGGTAAGCTGGTAGAAATCCCTCAAAAGGCTGACCGGCCCGTCGCTGACCATGAAAAAGACATCCAGATAATTTTCATCATGCGAGAGGTTCACCAGATTCTCTTCCCTGGAGCCGAAATCATACTGCCCTTTCTTGAAGGTATGCCACATGACGCCGTACCCGCCGGTGGACCAGTAAAAGGGAGTGGGGGAAGCCACGCCGCCATCCGTCCAGCTGTTCTGGTTTTCTATGGAAATGACCTTTCCCTTGTGGGAAAAACGGCCGTTCTGTACGCCGCCGCCGTAAAAATATTCGTCCGGCTTCGCCTTCAGGGAAAAGCTGGTTTTGCCCTTTCCAAAAAGCACGGGGGACGCCTGCTCCACCACCACGGAATGATCCTTCAGATTGATCACCTTGAAAAGAGAGGTCTTTTTATTTATCTCAATCCTGACCTTCCCCGTAGTGATGACAACCGCATCGCCCTGCTGGTCCACATCCAGCCGGGAAACCGGCCTCCGGGGACTGTCCGCCAGAATGCGGGCTTCCGGTTCCGCCTTGGGATCCCGGATAATACCGCCTCTGTCATCCCGGAAAATCCGGAAAACATTGTCTCCGTAAAAATCGAGCGTCATCCGGCGGTTGTTGTCAAGCAACACTTCCACGGCGGCAGGATTGATTTTTCTGGCGCCTTCAACGGCCTGGGCCTGTTGCTCCGGAACCGGTTCTTCCGATGCGGCAAGCGCGAAGCCCGAGAAGGAAATGGACAATCCGAAAGCCAGCAGGACGGACTTCCGGAACATGCCATGGTCTATTGAGTTTCCCATTATTGTAGTGTTTTATATTATTCAGCGGAACGGCGTTGCGGGAAGAATGCAAACGGTCGTCTCCTGAAGGGCAGCAGACCGCTTTCATTCATCATGCCGTCTAATGGCGCAGGTTATCTTGCCGCACCATACCCTTTGTCCGCAACCGTAACAAGGCCAAAGACGGCAGTAACGGCGCACGATCGCTCCACACGTTCATAAAATACCTGCTCACAAAAGGTTGCCTTTCCAGGATGACGTTATTTCTTCTCCACGGCATAAAACCGTAATATGAATCCGGCAGGCTGATGCCATTATTGTACCCCCGGCAATACATTCCCTAGGCGCCGGAAACTGCCCGCATGCGCCAATAGGAATACTGCGGACAACAGAACAGCTGAAAAAAGATGCATTCCTGTTTATTGCCGTTCGGAACAGAAGATTATTTTCTGTATTCCCGGCCCGGCAATCAATCCGGAACGAACCGTTCCGCTCCGGACAGAATGCCGCAGGCCGTCCGGCGACAGGGAGCGGGCGTCACGCCGACAACCTGAACTCGTTCGGGGAATATCCCGTATTCTTCTTGAACATGCGGCTCAGGTGATGGGGATACTTGAACCCCAGTTCATAGGCGATTTCACTAACGGATTTATTGGTGGCGCAAAGGAGCTCCTTGGCTTTGTCCACCAGCTTGATATGGATATGCTCCTGGGGAGTTTTTCCCGTCTCTTTCTTGACGAGATCACCGAAATAGTTGGCGGAGAGATGCAGTTCATCCGCGAAATACCGCACATAGGGCAGGCCCCATTCCTGAGGCTTGTCTCCCTCGAAGTAGGAATCCAGCAGGCGTTCGAACTCCGTCAGCACATCCCTGTTCACATTCTCGCGGGTAATGAACTGGCGGTCGTAAAAACGCATGCAGTGGTTCAGGAGAACTTCGATATTGGCCGTCACGATGGACTTGGTATGCCGGTCAACGCCCCGTTCCAGTTCCTCCCGGATCTCCGTCAGGCCGTTCAGGAATAAATTCCTTTCCCTCTCCGACATATGGAGGGACTCGGAAGCGTCATAGGAAAAAAAGGTATAGTCCTTCATCCTGCGTCCCAGGGAGGTGCTGCGGAGCAAATCGGGATGGAACAGGAGGGCATGGCCCTCTACCCGGAAATATTCCCCGTTGTCATCATTGCCCAGCACCTGTCCGGGAGATACGAAGACAAGAGTTCCCTCCTGGTAATCATAATAATGCCTTCCGTACCGCAGGTCTCCGCATTTCAGGTCCTTCAGGAAAACGGCATAGAACCCGTAAGCCTTGCGGACATGCCGCAGCGGCGGGACCCTGGAAAAATCAACGACGCTGACCAGCGGGTGCAGCGTTTCCTGCCCCAAAAAGGAGTTGTAGTCCCCTACGGAATCCATGTTCAGAATAATGCCCATGCCCTTTCTCTGCTTTTGACCGGAGCATAGCAGGAAGGGAGCCGGCTATCCAGCTCATTCCGGGAACCTGTAATCATGGTAGCAAAACCTGTAATCCGTCTATCGGAAAAAATAGAAATCCTATGGTAGTTTTGCAGGCATGAAAACAATTAACGGGCAAAACATGCCATGCAGGGAGCTGGGCAAAAGCGGCCTGAAGGTTTCAGCCATAGGCCTGGGCTGCATGGGAATGAGCCATGCCTACGGAGCGCCCGCAGACAAAAAGGAAATGGCGGAACTCCTGTCCCGGGCTGTGGATATGGGATATACATTCTTTGATACGGCGGAAGTGTACGGAACGCCCGGACACCCCCACGACAACGAAGAACTGCTGGGGAAAGCGCTGGCGCCCTACCGGGACAGGATCGTTATTGCGACCAAATTCGGAATCCGTTTCAGCGGCACGGCAGGCCCCGGACCATACCCGCTGATCACCGATTCCCGCCCCGGCACAATCCGCCAATCCGTGGAAAGTTCCCTTAAAAGGCTGGGAGTAGAACGCATCGGCCTGTATTACCAGCACCGCATGGATGATTCCGTACCGCCGGAGGAAGTGGCGGGCGTCATGCAGGAGTTGATCCGTGAAGGCAAAATCGCGCATTGGGGTATTTCCGAAGCAACGGAGGAAGCCATACGGCGCGCACACGTAACATGTCCGGTCACCGCCATCCAGAACCGTTATTCCATGATGGCGCGCTATCATGAATCCCTTCTTCCCGTACTGGAAGAACTGGGAATAGGCTTTGTAGCGTTCTCCCCCCTGGCCAACGGCCTGCTCTCCGGCCGCTACAACCTAAATTCCACGTTTGAGCCGGGGACGGACTACCGCAGCTCCATGCCTCAGTTCAGACCGGAAAGCTTTGACGCCAACAAGGATCTCTTCCTCCTGCTCCGCAATCTGGCGGAAGAAAAACAGGCCACTCCGGCACAAATTTCCCTGGCGTGGATGCTCTGCAAAAAGCCCTGGATCGTTCCCATTCCGGGGACACGAAAGTTCTCCAGACTGAAAGAAAACGCAGAGGCAGCCCATGTAATACTATCCGCGGATGAAGTCCGGCAGATCGACGCAGCTCTCTCCTTCATGAACATGTCCGACGTGTTTGGAGGAAGCCCCATCACAGAAAAATCATCAACCCATTAATCAACAAATCACGCTTTTCCTCCCTTGCAAAAGCATGACAACTCAGTCTCCTTCATGAAATGATGAAAAAAAACCGGTTAATCCTCCCTGCCTTTTTCTTATCGATATTCACGCCTCCGGCCATGATTCAGGCGGGAGGCATCCCCCTGTTCCAGCTGCGGAACAAGCCCCCCTGCTTATTGCAAGGCAGGGCAGTTTTGCCGTGGGCGGGAACATTCTGCAACGTCCGGGAACATATGACAACAGCCGTTTTCCCGGCTGGGGGCAAGCAGTTGAAGCCGGCCAGAGTTACCATGCCGACCACGCCGCCGTGGACTTCCAGATACCGGCCGATGCCCGCATGCTTCCTCTAATCTTCATTCATGGCTATGGACAGTCCGTCCGGTGCTGGCAGACAACACCGGACGGACGGGAGGGCTTTAATGACATGTTCCTGCGCAAAAGATACGCCACCTACCTGGTTGACCTCCCAGGACGGGGCCGGGCGGGCAGAACGACGGCGGAAACCGCCATCAGGCCGCTTGCCGACGAGCAGTTCTGGTTCGACATCTTCCGGATCGGCGAATGGCCCGCATTCAACCCGGGAGTACAGTTCCCTGCGGACAAGGATTCCCTGGACCAGTTTTTCCGACAAATGACACCCGATATCGGCACGCACGATATGACAAAAGAACTCGATGCCCTGAGCGCCCTCTTCAAGCGCGTGGGCAAGGGCATCCTGGTTACTCACTCCGCAGGGGGATTCCCCGGCTGGCTGACGGCCATCCGCAGCCCGGAAGTGCGCGGCATCATTTCCCTGGAACCGGGCACCTACGTCTTCCCGGAAGGGGAGGTTCCCGAAGACATGCCCAGCCTCACCGGCACGATGAAGGGAATCGCCGTTCCGCCGGAGGAATTCAACAAGCTCACCCAAATCCCCATCATCCTCTACTTCGGAGATTATATTCCTGAAAACGTCACCGATAAGCTTGGAGGGGAAAACTGGCGCGTACGTCTGCAAATGGGACGCAAATTTGTGGAGGCCGTCAACAGGCATGGCGGCCATGCTGCTCTGGTGGAACTGCCCAAAATCGGCATCCGGGGAAATACGCATTTTCTGATGTCCGATAAAAACAATAACATCATTGCCGACCATATGGCCGCCTGGCTCCGGCAGAACAAACTTGACAGGTGACAGGCACACTCCCCCGCACATTTACTTTCTGCGTCCGCCATCTGTAATCATGGTAGCAAAACCTGTAATCCGTCTATCGACGGGAAGAGAGCCTTTCATGATAGAATGGGAACTGTTTGAGGAAGCAAAGTACATGCCATGAAAACAAACGCCATTATTTCAATAGCCCTTTCCCTGATTTCCTTCAACCACCAGTTAAATGCGCAGCAAATGAACACAAATGATTCTCCGGTCGTTTCAACAGCCCCAGCCCGCCAAACCCAATTTACGGAAGCAAAAAGCATTAAAAGCCACAACGCCAATCCCTGGGGGCTGGTTTACCGGGGAGCCGTCACGGAAAACATGGAAGGCCGCGTCAACATCCATCCAATCACCTATACGCTGAACGGACTGCAAATTGCCGCCCATGTTTATACGCCCGCCGGATATGATGCCTCGAAAAAATACCCCGCCCTTGTCGTGGCGCATCCCAACGGCGGCGTGAAGGAGCAGGTGGCCGGACTTTACAGCCAGCGCATGGCGGAACAGGGCTACATCTGCCTGGCATTTGACGCGGCCTACCAGGGGGCCAGCGGAGGGACTCCCCGCAATACGGACAAACCCGCCAACCGCATGGAAGACATCCGCCGCGCCGCAGACATCCTGCTGCAATATCCCGGAGCGGACGCCTCCCGTCTGGGCATCCTGGGCATTTGCGGCGGAGGAGGCTACACCCTGAAAACCGCACAGACGGACAAGCGTTTCAAGGCAGTCGCCACGCTCAGCATGTTCAACACCGGCCTGGTCCGGCGCAACGGGTTTCTCGACTCGCAGATCAACAGCGTGCAGGAACGCCTTGCCGACGCCTGCGCCGCCCGCCAGCGCGAAGCGGAAGGCGGTCAGCCGGAATACGTGGGAGACATGAAAGGAGTAACGCCGGAACAGGCGGCCCAACTGCCCTTTGACCTCTACCGGGACGGCTACGACTATTATCTGCAAAGCCACGCCCACCCCAATTCCACCTTCCGCTATACCAAAAGCAGCCTGATGGACCTCTTTGCCTTTGACGCGAGCGAAGGTATGCACCTGATTAACCAGCCCCTGCTGATGATGGCGGGCAGCAGAGCCGACACCTTCTACATGACGGAACAATGCTACAGCCGCGCCACGGGAACCCTCAACAAGGAATTGTTCCTCATTCCGGGCGCCACGCATATCAAGACCTACTACGTGCCGGAATACGTGGATCAGGCTGTCGGAAAGCTGGCGGAATTCTTCGGGAAAAACCTGTAAAACTGCTCTCCCAGGTTCATGAAACTTTTATCGTCTGTCCTGTTCTGCCTGATGTCGTGCGTGCTGGCTCTGGCGGCAAATTCCGCCCTTTCCAGCCAGGAATTGACCTCCAGGCAGAAACACATCATCACCATTGCCGCCTATACCGGCAGAGGGGATTTGCATCAGCTGCAGCCGGCCCTGAATGCCGCCTTGGACAGTGGATTGACGATAAATGAAATCCGGGAAGTTTTAGTGCATTCCTACGCCTATTGCGGGTTTCCGCGAAGCCTGAGGGGGTTGCAGGCATTCATCTCCGTGCTGGATAAAAGAAAGTCCCGAGGCATAGCCGATGCCCCGGGACAAGATGCCTGCCCCACAAAGGACAAGCGCAGCCGCTACGATCGCGGGTGCGCCATTCTTGCGGAAATCTCCGGCATTCCCGTCAATGCACCGAAAGCTGCCTATGCCGAATTTGCCCCGGTCATGGAACGTTTCCTGAAAGAACACCTTTTTGCAGATATTTTTGAACGGGACGTTCTGACCTATGATGAACGCGAATTGGCTACCGTATCCATCCTCGCGGCCATAGGCGGTGTGGAACCAATGGCCCGCTCTCACATGGGCATCTGCCTGAATCTGGGCATAACACCCGCACAGCTGCACCAGCTGCTTGATATCGTGTCCAGGAACATCGGCCCCGGGGAAGCAGACGCAGTCCGGAAAGAGCTGAACACGCTGTTGCAGGCAAAAGGGCTGCCTGTTGTCCGCAGAACCGGACAAGATGCGGGAAAACCGCTGGTTGTTTATTTCTCCGCAACGGGCAATACCAAAGCGGTGGCGGAACAAATTGCGAAACTGACCGGAGCGGATCTCTACCGGATTGAAGCCGCCGAGGCCTACAATGCCGACCCTTACCGCGACAGCGACCGTGTCAAAAAAGAAGCTTATGAAAACCTGCGCCCAAAGGTCGCCAACTTGCCTGAAGCCTCCCTGATGGCGAAATATGATACTATCTTCGTCGGCTCTCCAATCTGGTGGCATCAGCCTGCCATGGTGATTTGCACCTTTTTAGAGGCATTTGACCTGAAAGGGAAAACGCTCATTCCCTTCTTTACTTATGACGCGACTACTTATTTAAACGAATCCATGCAACAAATTTACAGGCTTACGCCCCATTCCCGGCACATTCCGTCAACTCTTCCAGAAGACCTTGACCCAGGAGATATTACAACTCCCGGACGTGCCGATGATGAGGGGATTGACATGCCGGGCAATGCCGCAGGCGTCAAAACATGGCTGAAAAGAATCGGCATGCTGCCATGACTTTTGCCTGGGTTCTTTCATCCCCCCCCTCAGTTTTTCAATCCATATGACCCATTTTGCAATACCATCACCTATGGCCGTTTTTGCATTGCCCTTTTTGCGGGAGGGCCATACCGTCCGGCTAGAGGAACATAACATATGGCTAGGAATAAAAACCGGTCATTTCAACTGATTTCATAGCCCATGGAACAACGTCTATCCAAAAAAGTCATGATATTGACGGGAGCCGGGCAAATCGGCATGGCCATTGCCCGCAGAATAGGAAGCGGCATGAAAATCGTCATTGGCGACAAAAATATCGGGAACGCGCATGCCATTGCCCGGACGATGAATCAGGCCGGATTTGACACCATCCCCTTAGAGATGGATATCTCTTCCCGGGACTCCATCCTGCATTTGATTGCAGAAGCACAGAGGTACGGCAATATTTCCATGCTCGTCAATGCAGCGGGGGTTTCCCCCAGCCAGGCATCCGTTGAAACCATTCTTAAAGTGGATCTCTACGGGACCGCCGTATTGCTGGAAGAGGTGGGGAAAGTTATTTGCCCCGGCGGCTCGGGAGTAACTATCTCCAGCCAATCCGGTCACCGCATGCCCGCTCTGACTGCCGAACAGGACGAACAACTGGCCATGACTCCAACAGAGGAATTGCTGAACCTCGAACTCCTCCAACCCGGGAATATTAAGGATACTCTGCATGCCTACCAGATGGCGAAACGCTGCAACGTCAAGCGTGTCATGGCGGAAGCCGTCAAATGGGGTGCCAAAGGCGCACGCATCAACTCCATTTCCCCGGGCATTGTAGTCACCCCTCTGGCAATCGATGAATTCAACGGTCCCAGAGGTGATTTTTACAGAAACATGTTTGCGAAGTGCCCTGCAGGAAGACCCGGTACGGCGGATGAAATAGCCCATGTAGCGGAATTGCTGATGGGCGGCAAGGGGGCTTTCATCACCGGCGCGGACTTCCTGATTGACGGGGGAGCCACCGCCTCCTATTTCTACGGTCCGTTGAAACCGCAGATTCAAAAGAGAAAACCTCTCAGACAATCGAAAACGGCAGGCAAAGCACAAAATGAAGCTTACTGAAATCAACGCAGCATCAAAAGGGAAACACCGTAGATCATCCCAACAAAACAACATGAAAAAAACGACCAGCCACATTGATGGCGACGTTTCTCATGTTATCCGTTTATAATAAGGTCTAAAACGGATAACGGACCTCTGACCCTGACCGCACGGCTGTTCCGTCATTTTGGCATCCAGCCATGCAATATCCCCCCCCCCCCGCGAAGTTATGATGGACTCCAAATTCCGGTCACCGAGATTAAATATACATTCCACATCCTGTATATCCCCATCCCGGGCATTTTCCTGAATCATCAGGCGGATTTCCTCTTCCGTCACCCTGTCAGTCGTATTCCTGACTCCCAGAAAATTGCATGCGAAAACTGTGCTTTTGGAAAGCACCCATACGAAGGGAGCTGCGGCACAAGAAAAGGCTTTCATTGGCACAGCCGCCAGTTTGGAAATTACTTCCGGAGCACACATTCCAACCCTCTTGGGCGCCAGTTCCCCGAATACAAAAACTCCCAGAAACAACAGACTCCCAATACTCGCCGGATGCTTTTCCATCCGTAACGAAAAAACCCTGCAAGCAATGAACTTGCAGGGTTTTCAAATGGTTACGGGAGCAGGATTTGAACCTGCGACCTTCAGGTTATGAGCCTGACGAGCTACCTGGCTGCTCCATCCCGCGATTTAGAGAGCATCCGTAGAGGAGTGCGCAACTGTTATAAGGCATTTCCGCAGCATGTCAAGTACTTTCAAATAATTTTTTTATACCCGCAATTGTATGACAAAGACGTTGAAACGTATTCCGAAGACGACGGAAAGCGATAAACGGAAACGGCCGCTCCCCGATTGATTGGCTCACAACAGGTAGGAGAGCCGCCCAGGTCCGGCATATGGAAACGGAAACGGAAAAGTGCCTTTCCCCGCACGCGAAAAAAAGAAAGGATTACTCGACAAACATTGTCAAATCTGTATATCTTGAAAGGTGCGGACGGGGTCCGCGCATTAACATCAACTAGAAAGAGGTACGACAATGCAAAAGGTAAACGTAAACACACCCATTACGATCACGGGGCGCCACGTGGAAGTCACAGACGCGATTCGGGAATTCGTAACGAAAAAAATTGAGGGGATCCGCCTGGATTTCCCGCGCATTATGGAGGTTAAAGTACTGCTTGATGTGCAACGCGACCGCAAGATTTCTCAGGTAATCCTGTTCTGCTCGGATCATATCACCATTGACGCGTCCACGGAAGGGACGGACATGTACGCCTGCATTGATGAGACGATCACCAAAATCATGCGCCGCATGCGCAAGCACAAAACGCGCCTGATGAAGAATTTCCGTCCCCATCACCAGGAAACCATCCGCAAGCTGGATGAAACGGTATATGACGATTCCGTGCTGGATTACCCAGGAGATTCCCCGGAAGACCCGGAACCCCTGCTCATTCACAGAGAAAGCTACAATCTCAAAAAGCTTTACAAGGAAGAAGCCATCATGGAACTGGAACTTTCCGATAAGCCATTCGTACTCTATAGGAATGCGCGGCGAGACGTGCTCCAGATCGTGTACCGGAGGCCGGACGGGGACTACTCTATCATTGAGCTTGGGAGCAGCCTGTAAGCGCAAAAAACGGTTTTGAAACAATCCGTTTTCCATAACGCATCAAAAAGAGCAGGACTTCAGAAACCGGGGGTCCTGCTCTTTTCTGTAATGCCGTGACATGGAACAAGAAAATCTCTTGATTTCTACTTGCCACCATTTACATTGGTGCCAGCAAACCTCCGTGGATGCGGAGGTTCCAGTAGTTAACAAACACTGTATTTAATTCGAATTATGAAGAACATCGCTATCCTCGCCATCGCCGGCGCCGCTTGCCTGGTCGCTTCTTGCTCCCAGCAGCAGCAGCAACAGCAAACCACCGCTCCTGCTCCCGCTCCGGTTGTGCAGGCCAAGGGCAAGTAAGTTTGCAGCGGGGTTTTGCCCTGCAACACTAGCAAATTATCCAATTAATCCGCACTCGGTGTACGCACTGAGTGCGTTTTTATTTGCCCTGAGTCCGGATTCCCTCCGCCATTTGCCGATTCGCCGGGATTTTCCTTAAAAACGGCGGATACCGCAAACCGCCGCGGCGCAGCACCGTGTGCCGGTTCCTGCCGGATCAGGCTTCCCCTTTATTCAGCAGCCGCCTTCGCCTCATTCTGCTGATCGGACTGGAATATCCGCTGAACCAGCATGGGGCGTTTCCTGGCCCACCCGGGCCAGACCAGGTGATGTTCCATGCCGTAGGAATGGCCCTCCGGAAAGGCCTTGGAAACAAATGGTTCCCGCCAGTCCTCCTCCCATTTGCCGCCTTCCCGGTCCTTCTGGGTCAGCGTCACCAGATGCCCGCAGTTCTTCCAGGCATCCAGAACAATGGAGCCCTGCAATCCCTTCCCCGCGGCATTGACATACACGCAACTGTGCTCCCTGCCCGTTCCTCGGTCTCGAATCGTCAGCCCTATGCGGAAATACTTCACGGGGCGGCGGCGCAGGTCCCGGTACAAATCCTGCTGGACCTGCCAGCACAGCCCCCTGTCGCGCAGGTTGGAATTGACCAGAATATTGTTCAGCCAGCCAAACAGCACAGTCCTGTTGTCCCGGGCAATCGCGGCGGACTGGGCCACGGCCGTGTCCGCCAGCCACCTGGCCTCCGCTCCGGCAGCGGGAAGAGAGGCCTGATCCGGCGGCAGCAGCGCCAGGAAGGCATTAGCCAGCCCGGACATTTGCTGCTGCACGTAAGGTTGTTGTATATAATCCTCCGCCGGAGGAGTACAGCAGGAACTCCATCCGCACAAAAGGGCGGCAGCAAGCAAAAGCCTGAATGTCTGCGTGGTCGGCATGGCGCGCCAAGGCTAGCAGACTACGCGTAAAAATCCAGTAAAGCTTTCAAAAATGCCTGCCTCCGCCCTGACGGCTCTTGCCTTCCCCTTTCCATCCCGGTAGAATACATCCTCTCTTCACCATGCTGACGATCAAAAATCTCACAAAATCCCACGCCGGACGGACCTTGTTCAGGGAAACGGAAATGACCATTAACTGGGGGGAACGGGTGGCTCTGGTTGGCCCCAATGGAGCAGGCAAATCCACCCTGTTCCGCATGATTCTGGGAGAAGACACGCCGGACGAAGGCTCCATCAGCATGGATGAATACGCCATCGTGGGCTATCTTCCCCAGGAAGCCAGCGAACCGAAGGATGAAACCGTTCTGGAAATCGCCCTGGGCATCACGCCGGAAATGGAACAGGCCATCCACACCATCCGGACGGCGGAAAACGCCAACAAAACGGATACGCCGGAATACGCGGAAGCCATTGACACCTTCAACGCCGCCAACGGTTACCAGCTGGAGCCCAAAGCCAAGAAAATTCTCAAAGGGCTGGCCTTTCGGGAAAGCGACTTCCATCGCCCCGCCCGGGAAATGTCCGGCGGCTGGATCATGCGCGCGTACCTGGCCAAGCTCCTTGTCCTGGAGCCGGACCTCCTGATGCTGGACGAACCTACCAACCACCTGGACCTCCTGTCCCTGCTGTGGCTCCAGCGATACCTGAAAAACTACCCCGGAGCCATCCTGATGATTTCCCATGACCGGGATTTCATGGATGAGCTGGTGGAAAGCGTGTACGACATCGACAACGAAGAACTGGTGGAATACCGCGGCAATTACTCGGACTTCCTCCAACAAAAGGACGTGCGCTTCGAGCAGCTTCAGGCGGCCTACCGCAACCAGCAGAAGGAAATAGCGCACATTCAGGAATTTATTGACCGTTTCCGCTCCATCAATTCCAAAGCCGGGCAAGTCCAGAGCCGCATCAAGCAGCTGGAAAAGATGAAAATCATTCAAAAACCGGTAGCCCGCAGGAAAGTATTTAAATTCAACTTCCCCCAGCCTCCGCGCAGCACCCAGAAAGTCATTGAGCTGGAAAAAGTCTGCCAATCCTATGGCGACCGCAGGGTTTATGAAAACCTGGACCTGCTGGTGGAACGCGGGGAGCGCACTGTTCTTGTAGGCCCGAACGGCGCGGGCAAATCCACTCTTCTCAAAATTCTGGCGGGCATCATCCCCATTGACTCCGGACAACGCACTCCCGGTACCACGACGCGCATCGGCTACTTCTCCCAGGCGCGAACGGAAAACCTGAATCCGGAAAATACCGTGCTGGAGGAAATCATGAAATGCAGCGCTGAAATCCGGGAGGAAGAAGCGCGTTCCATCCTGGGTTCCTTCCTGTTCCGGAGGCTGGATGTGGAAAAACGCGTCAGCGTTCTTTCCGGCGGGGAAAAATCGCGGCTCAGCCTGGTCAAATTCCTGGTGGATCCGCCCAACCTCCTGCTGATGGACGAGCCGACCACCCACCTGGACCTTTTGTCCGTAGAAGCCCTGGTGCAGGCTCTGAAGCATTATGAAGGAACACTGGTCTTCATCTCCCACGATGTGCACTTCATCCGTTCCCTGGCACAAAAAACCCTGCATGTGAACCGGGGGACCATCACCGCCTACGCAGGTGGATATGACTACTATCTGGAAAAGTCAGGCATTCTGGACGATGAAAAAGGCGGCATCACGGCGGAATAAGGCTCTTTTTTCAGTTTCCCCTTTTTCCTTGCCGTGGATTTCATCCTGCCTTAAAAGAACAGGATGAAGGCTTTTCTTGTTCCTCTCTTATATTCTGCGCTTCTGTCCGGAGCCTCTCTTGCATTTGGTGAAACGGCCGCCGGAACGGCTTCCCCCGCAGCAGCGGCTCCGGCGGAAAAAATTCCTTCCGCGGAATCCCTGATCAACCAGGCCTTTTCCTTTGCCATCAATATCCAGCAGACGTTGGCAGGCGTTCAGGACAAGGAAAGCGCGGACAACGCCGTCAAAACGCTGCAGGACATTCAGAAGGACATCCGGCATTTCCTCCAGCTTCAGGATAAATTGAACGATGCGGAAAAGGAGAAAGAAGACGCCTTGATAGAAAAAATGGAAAAACGAATGGAAATGCTGGACAACCGCTGCAGGCAGGAAGGCAAACGCCTGTTTGAGGCCCGCTATTACGGTTCCGCCGCCTTAAAGGACATTTTGGAAAATTCGGATGAATTCAGCGACCTGGTAGAACCGGATGAAGACGGGGCGCCCCCCGGTGCACTCCGGGAAAATGAAGAGGCCGGACAGTAGCCCCCCGCCCCGTTTCTCCCCCCCCTCTTTTTTCATTCCCGGCACGCCCCTTCCCCGTATGGGTTCCTGCGCGGCCAAGTCCATTTCAAGCTTGCCGGAACCGTGAAAAACGGGTTTACTGTGGGCAGCATGCAAAAGTTAGCAGGTAAAACAGCCATCGTTACCGGCGCGGGCCGCGGAATCGGCAATGCCGTCGCGCGCCGCTTCGCTTCGGAAGGAGCCAGGGTCATCCTGATCAGCCGCAGTCCATCCAGCTGCGGGGGGGCCGCAGAAGAAATCAACAAGGAATTTCCGGATTCCTGCAAGGCCTACCCCTGCGACGTAGCGGATTACGCGGCCGTTCAGGAAACCATGGCCGCCATTTTGAAAGACTTCCCGCAGATTGACATCCTGGTGAACAACGCCGGCATCACGCGGGACTCCCTGATGCTCCGCATGAAAGAGGAAGACTGGGATGCCGTTCTGGACACCAACCTGAAAAGCGCGTTCAATACGGTCAAGGCCCTCCAGCGCGTTCTCATGAAATCCCCGGCCGGGCGCATCATCAACATGAGCTCCGTCATCGGTCTCGTCGGCAACATCGGCCAGGCTAATTACGCCGCTTCCAAGGCGGGCCTCATCGGTTTCACCAAATCACTGGCTCAGGAATTCGCTCCGCGCAAAGTCACGTGCAACGCCATTGCTCCCGGCTTCATCTCCACGGAAATGTCCAATGCCATTCCCGACAATCTCAAGGAAGAAATCGTTAAGAAAATACCTTTGAAAGAACAAGGTTCCGTGGAAGATATCGCCGCCCTGACGGCCTTCCTTGCCTCTGACGATGCCCGTTACATCACCGGGCAGGTCATTGCCTGCGACGGAGGCATGACGATGTAGGGCATTCCGGTTTTCTCCATTCCATGCGCGGCATTTTCCTTGTTTCCTGCTTTCTGGGAGGAAGCGCCCTGCTGGCCGGGTGCCGGGAAGAAAATAATTCCCCCCGCCCGGCCACGGAAGATGCCGCGCGCATTACCAGCGCACGCCAGTGGGGAGAAAGCCGATCCGCGCTGCAAAAACGGGAACTGGACCGCGCTGCCGGTCCTGCCCTTCCCATTCCGGATGACCTGCCGTCCCGGGAGCTGGTCGGCACAACGCGCCAAATCCATCAGCTCATTGAAGCTTCCGGAAATCCGGCACGTTTTGAATCCTACACGGAAACGGTTCCCGTGGCGGGAGCTTCCCTGCGCATGGTCGCCATACCGGGAGGAACGTTCCTCATGGGGAGTCCCGCGGAAGAGCCGCACCGGAAACCGGACGAAGGTCCGCAGCATAAAGTGAGCATCTCCCCCTTCTGGATCTCGGAAACGGAAATCCCCTGGGAACTTTATACGGCCTTCATGGAAAACGGGCGTCCGCGCGCCAAGGACGGCCAGCTTCTGGAGGAACAGCCGGATGACGAACTGTGGGACTCCGTTACGCAGCCTACCGCCCCCTACACCGCCATGAACCTGGGCATGGGCCACGGCTATGAACACGGTCTGCCCGCCATCTCCATGTCCCACCACGCCGCCAGCAAATTCTGCGAATGGCTGAGCGCCCAGACCGGGCATTACTACCGCCTGCCCACGGAGGCGGAATGGGAATACGCCTGCCGGGCCGGCTCCCCCGGCGCCTATTCTTACGGAAACGGGGAAGCCTCTCTGGACCAGTACGCCTGGTACTGGAACAACTCCAATGACCGCTACCAGAAAACAGGCTCTAAAAAACCAAATAAGTGGGGACTCCGGGACATGCACGGAAATGTGGCGGAATGGGTTTTGGACTCTTACGTTCCGGATGCCTACGGCAAACGGAGCGGCTTGCCCGCGAAAGACCCCTTGGTCATCATCCCCGGCGCCCCTCACATCGTTCGCGGCGGTTCGTGGGAAGACGACCCGGACAGCCTGAGAAGCGCTGCGCGCCGCGCCAGCACCCCCGCCTGGAACCGTCAGGATCCTCAAAACCCTAAAAGCATCTGGTACCTGACGGACGGAGGCATGATCGGGTTCCGCGTGGTGCGCCCCATGAACATTCCGGACATTATGACGATGCACCGCCTCTGGAATTTCTCCAAGGGGGAGCCGTAAAGAACAACCTTTCATGACCATTGCATTAAGAACGGAACAATCCTCAGACCATGCCGAAACGGAACATGTCACGAGAGAAGCGTTCTGGAACTATTTCGTCCCCGGCTGCCATGAACATTACCTGCTCCATATCATGCGCGTCAGTCCGTCCTTCATCCCGGAGCTGGATGCAGTCGCCGTCCACGGCAGCCGCATCGTCGGGAAACATCGTTGATGCAACGTCCGTCATCAGGGCAGACGATGGAAAAGAATATGAAGTGCTGGGCATGGGGCCCATTGCCGTTCTTCCGAAATACCAGCGCCGGGGAATAGGACGGCGAATAATATGTATGCGGCGGCCCTCCAGGTCTGTGAGCTGCAAAGGGGTTCCCTATCCGGCCTGAAAGGCCGCTATGTGAAAGCTGCCGTGTACCATATGGACGAAAAGCGCGCTGCCGAATTTGACGGCATTTTCCGGTAAAGAAAAAGCTTTCCGGTGCTGCGTCTCAAAAACGTTTCCAGCAAATTGCCGCCATGCCGAAAAAACCGGATACGGCCCCCTGCCCCCGGAAATTCCGTACCTTCCGGAGGGCATGAATCCCGCATACGGATAAGCAATTCTTCCTCTCTGGATATAAAAAACAAGAGCTGTTCCGCAAGAACAGCTCTCATCCGCCGATTTTTCGCCATCAGGAAGCTCAAGCCCTGCGGCGGCGCATCATCAGCGCGGCCAGTCCCAGCAGGCCCAGGGAAACCGTGGCTGGTTCCGGCACCATTTCCCCTCGGATTTCCGTGAAAATCGGGGATAATAAGCTGAAAGTATTGGTTCCGTTGGCTCCCGTAATAACGACAGAATCACCAGGCGCTCCCTCGGCGTCATAATGGCCGCGGATGCCGGGAGCAGTCAATCCGCCGCTGATCGTTACGGTATCTCCTTCCGTGTTAGCAGTAGGGGCGGCTGTTCCCCCCGCAGCATATAAATACGTTTTAGACGTATCCTGCATCAAGTCCATCACGGACTGGCTCACGGCCAGGAAACGGTATGTCAATGCCGCGTCAAGAAGCAGGGGAGAACCATCCAGGGAAGAAAAACTGAACGTCAGATTAATCCCTGCTGCAGTAGTTCCCGTATTGGTGCTCCAGCCGATGACCGAATTGTCGGAGCCATTCAGCACCAGGAAGCCGTAAGTGACATTAGCGCCCAAATTGTTGGCGGCTCCGCGCAGCGTAAAACTGTCCAGTCTGATCTCTCCGGACAGGGAGGAGGGAGAAGAGGAATCGGAAGGAGCCAGGGAAGAAGACCCCAGGCCAAGATAAAACCCATGGATGGTACTATTGTAATTATCCGTACCGGGAGTGTAATAATTAAAAACGGTCGCTGCCTCCGAGGAAACAGCAAAGCTTCCCATCGCGATTAAAAATGTCAGTGTTTTCTTCATATTTATTATTCCTTTTGGATGGCAACTTGTAGCGAATTTGGAATCCGCAAGCAATTAAAAATATTAAGAGTTAGTATATTGTATTTATAATTCATTGAAAATAATGATTTTTTAATATCTCTGGTCCTTTTGTCAAGATGACGGGGCAATCTTTGTTATTCATTGGTTTCATGATTGATTTGGCCTCTTTTTCATTACTTGACGGATTCCAAATCCGATTGGGGAATTCCAAATTCGTTATTCAAGCGCAAGTGCATACATTGAATCTTGCATCATTTTATTAAGATACTGACCATGAAGAAATTATTATCCACCCTGATTCTTTCGGCCGGCATGAGCCTGAGCGCCACCGCGAATACCACTCTGCTGGATAGCTCTATCGTGGGATATTCGGACTTTACCTCCCAAACGGCGGATTTCGGCACCCTGAAAGATTCCGTTTCCATCACGCCTGACGTCAGCAATCTGACGTTATCCGGGATAACCTTCAACGGATACGGTACCAACAACCGCGACGTTATGTCTGTGACGATGGTTCTTGATCTGTCCAAAATCAACACTCCGGAGACCTATACCGCTCTGTTTAACGCCAAAAACAGCAGTGTAAGCTGGGGCGTGGGCCTGAACACGGACCGGAAACTCCAGGGATTATGGAACAACACCTCATACAGCGGGCCCGTCGTTGACACCCCGCTGGGCACGGAAGGGTCCCTGACCATTTCCGTAGTCACCGGAGATCTTGGCACCCGCATCTATTTTGGCGACAGCGCTACGTACTATTCCAACAGCGGCCTGAAATTCGGCAACCAGCAAATTGATCAGATTCTCATGGACGCAGGACTGGCTGAATCCATCGAACAGCTCTACATCCACGACTCCCTCCTTTCCCAGGAACAAGTTGGTCAACTGATGAGTGAAATCGCCAGCATTCCGGAACCCGCCACGGCTTCCCTGGGCCTGCTGGGACTGGCCGCGCTGATGATGCGCCGCCGCAGGGCATAAGCCTGTACCGTCCGCCTCCCTATATTCAAAGGCCGGCTCACAAAATCGTGAGCCGGCCTTTTCCTTATCCGTTCAAACATCTGCCGAAAAAACAGAGGGGAAAAGCTTCCATTTGCTGCGGCAACCTCACGGCCAGCACTTGACGGAAAAATGGCATTCAGTCTCCCCCGGTAGGGTCATTTCAAGAGCTTCCGGCCCCGCCCCACTTCCGTACACGCCCCTTTTTCCCATGCCGGGACAGCCGGAACCGGAGCATGCAAAGCCCGGCTTCCCTCAGCATCCGGAACAGCCCATCCTTTCAGCAATCCATTTCCCCGCACGGTCCGGATCGCTGCGGTTCCGTCCGTCGGCAACAGACTCCTTCCCCGAAACAGGGAAAAGGAGTGGGAAAATGGCTGAGCTTGAACCTTTATCCCCCGTTCCCGTCCATGAACCTTCAAAAACAGCAGCTGCTACTGCGCCTGTTCCGGTATTTCAAAAGCAGAAAAGGAGAACCGCGTTTTTTCAACAAACGGAATATATGCCTTCTGGCCGCCGCCGGCGCCTACATCCTGACTCCCGACGAATTCCTGTTTGACGGAATCGGCAGGCTGGGCCTTCTGGATGACGCGGCGGTCATCCTGGGCGCCGTCCTCACCGTCTTTTTCCCGGACGGGGACTAGAGGGCCGTACCCTACGCCGCGCCGCGGGCGGAACTAACGGGACGACACTTTCCGGAACTTCGGGGACTGTCCCATAAATGTCTCCGGATTTTCCAGGAGAAGACGTTCCGTTTCCTGCCGGGAAAAACCGCGCCTGCGCAGCTCGCAGGCCAGGGCCGTCAGCACCAGGGGATCGGAATCCCCCCAGTCCGCTGCGGAATTGGCCCAGACACGGTCCATTCCGTACAATTCCAGAATATCCGCCGCCCGCTTGGGATTCAGCTTGCTGGTGGGATAAAGGGTCAGCCCGGCCCAGTAACCGGCCTCCTTCACCAGCGGGAAGGTATGTTCCTCACAGTGATCCACCAGCACGCGGCAAGGGTCCAGATCCGGACGGTTTTTCAGGGCGGAAAGAATCATTACGGTCCCCTTAAGCTTGTCTTCCAGATGGGGAGTGTGAATCAGCACAAGCTGGTTGAGGCGCACCGCCAGATCCAGATGCTCTTCAAAAATAGTCATTTCATGGGAAGTATTCCGGTTCAGTCCTATTTCCCCGATGCCGAGGACATTGGGCCGGTCAATGAACTCCGGAATCAGCTTCATCACATCCCGCGCGAAAGCCACGTCCTGCGCCTCCTTGGGATTGATGCACAGCCATGTGTAATGGTCCATGCCGAACTTGGCCGCCCTGGCGGGTTCGCATTCCGTAAGCTGTACGAAATAATCCCGGAAACCGTCCGCGGACGAACGGTCGTAACCGGCCCAGAACGCCGGTTCCCCTACCGCCAGGCAGCCGGCCTGCGCCATGGCCCGGTATTCGTCCGTGGTGCGGCACACCATATGTATATGAGGTTCTATGAAAGCCATCATTCTTATTTGCTGAGGTTCGGGGCTCCGCAGGCCGCTTTGGCTGCGGCGGTTTCCGGCACGGTGTCATCCCTGTAGGAAAGGGCTTCCAGAATGGCCCGGACGCGTCCGGGGCCGGATGCGGATAAGAGGGGAAGAACATCCATCAGGGCATGGTAACGGAAATCCGCCTCCCCTTCCCCGCGGTCCACCCGGTCCAGAAATGCGGCCACATCCAGAACGCCGGCGCGCGCCGCTGCGAAATCCGCGTCCAGCACTTCCTTTTTACTTCTTTTCATGCACAGACGATACGCCTATGCGGAAAGCCTCGTCAAGCCGGAACAGGCAACAAAATGATAACCATTCCAAACTGATAAACAGCAACCTCTTTCCCCGGCTTTTCAAAAATCCGAAAAGCGCCGGAAATTCAAGAAGAGGCTTGCCATCCGGGCTTGAACCGGGCATCCTGTGAAGACGCATTTATTTCATTAGAGCGCCTATGAATGCACTAGTAAAAACCATATGTACATTCGTGACATCCTCCATCGGCCGCAAAATCATTGTGGCTCTGACGGGGTTATGTTTGGTCTTGTTCCTTGCGGGACACCTGGCAGGCAACCTTCTCATCTTCGGAGGCCCTGAATGGATCAACACCTACGCCCACGGCCTGCACTCCATGCCGGAAGCAGCCCTCTGGGGAATCCGCGCGGGGCTTGCGGTGATCTTCATCATCCACGTCTGGCTGACCATCCAGCTGAAGCTGGAAAACCATGCGGCCCGCGAACCCTACGTGTTCAAGAACACCATCAAGGCAACGCTCTCCTCCCGCTACATGATCTATACCGGTCTGACCGTCCTGGTGTTCCTGATCTACCACCTGTACCAGTACACCCTGCGCGTAGGATACGACCCCGCCCAGTTCACCACCTTCATTTCCGACGGTACGGTGGAAACCTTTGACGTGTACAAGATGATCGTGACCGGATTCTCCAACGTATGGTGCTCCGCCTTCTACATCCTGGCCGTTCTGATGCTGTTCAGCCATCTGCGCCACGGGGTACAGTCCATCTTCCAGACTGTGGGCGTCGATTCCCGCAAAATCCGGCCCTTCTACAACTTTATCGCCATCGCCTACGGCGCGATTATCTGCCTGGGCTTCATCTCCGTGCCGGCCTCGGTTCTTCTGGGTATCATCAAATAACCATCAACTCCTCTCAAAGTCATGATTAATTTTCCCGTAAGCGACTGGATGCCGGATGCCAAAATTCCCTCCGGCCCTATTCAGGACAAATGGTCCAAGTACAAACTTGAGTCCAAACTGATCAATCCGAACAACAAGCGCAAGTACACGGTGCTTGTGGTAGGTTCCGGCCTGGCTGGCGCCTCCGCTGCCGCCACGCTTGCCGAACTTGGCTACAACGTCAAATGCTTCTGCTACCAGGACAGCCCCCGCCGCGCCCACTCCATTGCGGCCCAGGGCGGCATTAACGCAGCCAAGAACTACCAGAACGACGGCGACTCCGTTTACCGCCTGTTTTACGACACCGTTAAAGGCGGCGACTTCCGCGCCCGTGAAGCCAATGTCTACCGTCTGGCGGAAGTCTCCTCCAACATCATTGACCAGTGTGTGGCCCAGGGCGTTCCCTTCGGCCGTGAATACGGCGGCCTGCTGGACAACCGCTCCTTCGGCGGCGCCCAGCTCAAGCGAACCTTCTACGCACGCGGACAGACGGGCCAGCAGCTCCTGCTGGGTGCCTACCAGGCCCTGGAAAAGGAAGTGGCCAAGGGACACATTGAAATGTTCTCCCGCCATGAAATGATGGATCTGGTGCTGGTGGACGGCGAAGCCAAGGGCATCGTCACCCGCAATCTGGTTACCGGCGAAATCAAATCCTACGCAGGGGATACCGTCCTGCTCTGCACGGGCGGCTACGGCAACGTGTTCTTCCTGTCCACCAACGCGATGGGCTGCAACGTCACTGCCGCCTACAAGGCCTACAAGCGCGGTGCCTTCTTCGCCAACCCCTGCTTCACGCAAATCCACCCCACCTGCATTCCGGTCAAGGGCGACTACCAGTCCAAACTGACGCTGATGTCGGAATCCCTCCGCAACAGTGGCCGCATCTGGGTGCCCAAGTCCCGTGAAACCGCAGAAAAAATCCGTAAAAAGGAAATCAAGCCTTCCGATGTTCCCGAAGAAGAACGGGACTACTACCTGGAACGCAAGTATCCCTCCTTCGGCAACCTGGCTCCGCGCGACATTTCCTCCCGCGCCGCCAAGGAAGCCTGCGACGACGGCCGCGGCGTGGCCGTCACCGGCAAGGGCGTTTTCCTGGATTTTGCGGATGAAATCAAGCGCATGGGCCGCGAATGGATTGACGGCCAATACGGCAATCTGTTTGACATGTACGAAGAAATCACGGACGACGACCCCCATGAAACGCCCATGATGATCTACCCCGCCTCCCACTACACCATGGGCGGCCTGTGGGTGGACTACAACCTCATGTCCAACGTGAAGGGGCTGCACGTCCTCGGTGAAGCCAACTTCTCCGACCACGGCGCCAACCGCCTGGGAGCCTCCGCCCTGATGCAGGGCCTGTCTGACGGCTACTTCGTCATTCCCGCCACGCTGCCCGCTTACCTGACGACCACCAAGCCCGGCGCCGTCACCACCGCCGCCCCGGAATTCAAGGCTGCGGAAGACGAAGTGAAGGAACGCATCAACAAGCTCCTGAATGTGAAGGGCACCAAGACGGTGGACTCCTTCCACCGGGAACTGGGCCTCATCATGTGGGAAGACTGCGGCATGGCCCGCACGGAAGAAAGCCTGACCCACGCCATTGAACGCATTCCCCAGCTCCGCAAGGAATTCTGGGAAAACGTGCGCGTAACCGGCACGGCGGACGGCATCAACGCGGAACTGGAAAAAGCCTGCCGCGTGGCCGACTTCCTGGAATTCGCCCAGCTGCTCTGCTATGACGCCCTGAACCGCCAGGAATCCTGCGGCGCCCACTTCCGCGTGGAATACCAGCTGCCGGACGGCGAAGCTAAGCGCAACGACGATGAATACGCCTATGTAGCCGCCTGGGAATACACTGGCGTGGACAGCCTGCCTGTTCTCCACAAGGAACCGCTGACCTTCGAGAACGTGCACCTTGCCATCCGCAGCTACAAGTAAAGATAGCCAATACATTAACACTCAAAAGAAAGATTATAACATGGCTAAAACACTCAATCTCACTCTCAAGGTCTGGCGCCAGGAAAACCGGGAAGCCAAGGGCCGCATTGAGACCTATGCCGCCAAGGACATTCCGGTGGACGCCTCCTTCCTGGAAATGCTGGACATCGTCAATGAAGGCCTGGTCAAGGAAGGCAAGGAACCCATCCATTTTGACCACGACTGCCGGGAAGGCATCTGCGGCATGTGCTCCCTGACCATCAACGGCATTCCCCACGGGCCGGAACGCCAGGTGACCACTTGCCAGCTTCACATGCGCAAGTTCAAGGATGGCGATACCGTCTGGATTGAACCCTTCCGCGCGAAGGCTTTCCCAATCCTGCGGGACCTGATGGTGGACCGCTCCGCCCTGGACCGCATCATCGCCGCTGGAGGCTATATTGACGTGCGTACCGGTTCCGCGCCGAACGCCAACAACATCGCCGTGGAAAAAGTGAAGGCGGACGCCGCCTTTGACGCGGCCGCCTGCATCGGCTGCGGCGCCTGCGTGGCCTCCTGTAAAAACGCTTCCGCCATGCTGTTCACCTCCGCCAAGATCGCCCATCTCAATCTGCTGCCGCAGGGCCAGCCGGAACGTTCCAAGCGCGTCCTGGCCATGATGAAGCAGATGGAAGCGGAAGGCTTTGGCAACTGCACGAACCAGTATGAATGTGAAGCCGCCTGCCCGAAAGGCATCAGCGTGGACAACATCGCCCGCCTCAACCGCGACTTCATGCGGGCCAACGCCAAGGAAGGCCTCTGTTTCTAAAGAAGATTCCTTCTTAAGACGCTCTGTAAAAACTCCCGGCGGCATCGGCTGTCGGGAGTTTTTTCATTACCAGATTTCCTTGAACCAGGAATAAAATACCAGACAGTTGCTTCCTCATCGTCGCGCAGCGTAAAAAATTGTTACACCGGAAGGCACCCAGTAATCCAGGAGACCGTACTTGGCAATGCCGGACGAAACCTAAGCAAGCCCCCGTCCGACAGCGACGGCCCCATCTTTCTTCGAGAGAAAGAAAAACATTGATTACAGGAATTAGACTGATGCCCGGAAGGGATGGCCTCCTGTCAAGGGCTCAGCATGAGAGGAAAACATTTTCTAACAAACAGACAACATTGATGTCTATTAAGGGAATGCACTGAGCGTAAGAATTATAATATTATTTTCTCATGGAATAAATTCTCATGTTCTTAAAATAACAGAAATTTTCAAATAAATTCTTATTGACGCTAAATCTGAATAATGCTACTACGAAAATAATAATAGAGGGTTGTTCTCTTCTAATTTCATTATCAATACTAACTCTTAATACCTGATGAATCCGCCTCATCGTTCTGCCGTTCCCGCTTACCGGAAATGGTACTTTGGAGCCGGCGGCAGCCCCGGCAGGCGGGGCATGGAGGCAGCTCTGGAGCCCGATCCGCTACCGTTTGAAGCGATCCGGATCCATGACGAAAGAACCGTGGGGCCGCCGAGCACGTCGGCGGACGGGCACAGCGCGCACGGGACATTCACCATCCCGGAAGGGGCGGAGGGCAAAAAACTCTACGGCACCTGCTCGCTCTTCCTTGGGGTGGACGACTGGGGAAGCCTGGAAGTAAAGGACTCCGGCGGCAACGTGGTGGCGCAGGTGGATCTGAAAGAAAACCCGCAGACGGCGGGCGAACAGGGCGGGCACAAATACCACACGGGGACTGGCGGGGCGCAGCTCCCCTCCGGCACCTACAGCTGGGAAGTCAGCCAGACCAACATCGACTACAATCCGGCAAGCGGCAACACCTCCATCTGCAACTACAGCATCGACGTGGTGCCGACGGAACCGGGGGGCAGGAAAGAACCCGAACCGTGTCCCTGCGAGGGAGACACGTGCGACAACAGCGGCGGAACGCCGCCCTCCCCGCCGCAGGCCCGGTCGTGCCCTGAGGCGGGCATGGAAAGCGGCGCCCTGGGAAACTACAGCTCGGCGGGGTGCAGCGTGACGGCGGAAAGCACGGCCACGCTGATGTACTGGTCCTGCAACTTCGGAGCGTTCCGTGGACTTGGGGGCCTTCCGGCCGGAAGGGTGGAACTGAGGGCTGAACAAAACGTCTCCGGCCTGGAAAGCCCCTCCTCGCTGGCCTACAACCATCCCCTGAACAGCCGTCTGGACGTGCCGGAAGGGGGCATTGCGCCGGGAGTGCGGTTCAACCTGGTGCAGGGAGACCGGGTGATTGCCATGCGCTGCTACACGGACGGGTCCGTGCTGCCCATCGGGGTGGACACGTCGGGCGGAGGGCGTGCGGCGCTGGCCACGGTGGAAGGACAATCCTGCCTGCGCTGGGTGGTGGAAGACGGCAGCCAATACCTCTTCTCGGCGGAAACGGGAACGCTCCTCTCCTACACCACCACGGACAGGCAGGTCATCTCCAACGCGTCATCCTATCTGGACGTCAGGCATGCCGGAGACGGCTCGCTGAGGCAAATCTGGAACCTGTGGGACGGCCTGCTCAACGTGGAAAACGTCACCTCCACGGGCTACACCATCGCGCTCTATACCCCTGGGCAAATCACCGGAACGGACGAACAGGGATTTTATACCGTTACGGGCGCTCCCTTGAAAACATTTATTCTTTCCCTGGATGCTGAGGAAAAGTTCACCATCACGGAACAGGCGCCTGCCAGGCAGCCCTACGCCGTCACCTGGTGGAACGACGGCCTGGCGTGGAACATGCGGCAGGGCACGGGGGAAGACGCCCTCACGACCCTCCGCACGCGCACGGAGCTGGAACCGGAAAACTCGGTCTGGCAGCTGGTCACGGAAATCTCCAAAAACGGAATCGTGGCGGCGCGCACCTGCGCCATCTACCAGACCACGGACGTGGGCGACCTGCTGCTCACGCTGGCGGAAGGCTACGGAAGCCCGGAGGAGCAAACCACGCAATACGCCTACGACCAGTGCGGACGGCTCAGAACGGAAACGGCCCCGGACGGCAGCCAGACTCATTACGCCTATGACCTCTACGGCCGCCTGCTCAGCCGGGACGAACCGTGGGCGGAAAGCGGCAGGCGCATCACGCGCTACACCTATGCCTGTTCGGGAGAAACCGACTTCAGCAACGAACCCGCCACGGAAACGGCAGACCTGCTTCCGCTGGAAGGACACGTCAAAACGCTGACATCCACCACCTGGAAATACACGACGGCCAACCACATCAAAAGAACGGAACGGCGGGTCACGGGCCTGGGTGTGGCGGGCACGCGCCTGACGGCGGAGGAACAATGGCTGGCCGGAGCCGCCAACATCCATGCCCGCGGACGCACACGGTTCAGCCGGGACCTCGACGGCGTGCAAACGTGGCACGACTACGCGGCCACGACGGAGCACGGCGCCCTCTACACGGAAACGGTGGAAACTCGCATCAACGGAGAAGCCGTGCCGGGACAAAGCACGCGCGCCGTCACCTGGATCACGGCGGAAGGGCAGCGCGTCAGGGAGGAAAGCTACGCCCTGCTCAACAGCGGGGAATGGGCGCTCACGGGCAGCGCCGTCTACGAATTTGACACGCAGAACCGGTGGGTGAAGCGGACGGCGGGCAACGGCCGGCTCACGGAACGCGAACTGATGTGCGACGGAGGCCTGCTGTGGGAAATCGATGAAAACGGCATCAGGACGGACTACGCCTACGACACGGCGCGCCAACTGGTGGAAGTCACGCGTTCCGCCGTGATGGACGGGGAAACCGTCATCACGCCGGAAACCATCACCACCTACGTCCGGGATGCGGCAGGGCGCGTACTCTCCACGCGTCAAGACACGGGGGCGATGACCACGCGGGAAAGCGCCACCTACGACCTTCTTGGCAGAACAACCTCCACCACGGACGTCCTGGGCCGGGTCACTACCTACGCCTACAGCCAGGACGGCTTGACGGTCACGCAAACCGTCCCTTCCGGGGCTACATTCATCACGCGCAGCGCGCCGGACGGAACGGTGATGGAAGAATCCGGCACGGGGCAGCGGCACGTCATCTACGCCATCGACCTGGTCAGCGACGGTGTGCGGACCTTCACGAAAGCCGTCTCCGGGGAAACGCAAACCGAGCTGCAGCGCAGCATTGTCAACGGAGCCGGGGAAACCCTGCGCACGGGCGGCCCCAACACCACCGGTGGCGTCATTTACACGAGGAACACCTACAACGCCAGGGGGCAGCTCACCAAAACGCAGACGGACGCGGGCAATGCGGCCACGACGATGGCCCCGACCCTGTGGGAATACGACGCCTTCGGCAACAAAACGAAAGAAACCTGGAAACTCGCCGATCCGGCCACGACATCCAACTCGCGCATCACCACGTGGAGCTACGGCGTGGAACAGGCCCAGGATGAAGTATACCGCGTTGTTACGGCGACCAGGAACAACAGCCGGGGAACGACCTATAACGAAACGCAGAAAACGCTGTCTTCCTCCCTCTCATCTATATTGGAAAGCAAAGTCATTTCCATCGACCCCAGAGGAAACGCTTCCGAACAATGGAGCGAATACGGCCCGGGCGCCGTCCGGACGCAGAAAAGCAGCATTCCCACTTCCAATGTCATAGCAACGGCCACGGTCATTGACGGGTTCACCACCACGCAGACGGACCATGCGGGCGTCACGGCCACGCATACCCGCGCCTACACGGAAACCGGCGTCATCTACTCCAGCACGGACGGCCGGGGCAACACGACCACGACGAAAACCGATATCGCCGGGCGCACCGTTTCGGTGACGGACGCGGCGGGCAACACGACTTCTACCGCCTACGGCCCCTGGTTTGACCAGCCTGCCGTCGTCACCAACGCCCTGGGCAACACGACCTGCTACGGCTACGACCTCCGGGGCCGCAACACGGCGCAATGGGGAACGGGGACCCAGCCCCTGCTCTTCGGCTACGACGAGGCGGACAGGATGATAAGCCTCACCACGTTCCGGGAGGACGCGGGCGACATCACCGCCGACCCCACGGGACGCACGGACGGGGACGTCACTACGTGGAGCTACGATGACGCCACGGGCCTGCTCATCCGCAAAACCTGGGCGGACGGCACCCATGAAGACACCGCCTACAATGCCCTGAACTTCAAATCCACCCTGACCGATGCCCGCGGCATCGTCACCACCTGGGGCTACAACCTGAAGAAGGGGGTCAACAACTCCGTCTCCTACAGCGACTCCACGCCCGGCATCCAGTACGCCTACAACCACCTCAACCAGCTGACCCAGGTCACGGACGCCTCCGGCTCGCGCGTCCTCACGTACACCCCCTGCAACGAACCGGACACCGACAGCATCACCATAGAAGGAAGTTCTTATCAGCTTCAGGAAAGCTATGACATCTATGGCAGATCCTCCGGCTATACCCTGAAACAGGGAACCGACGTCCTCCAGGAAGTCAGCCAGGGCTATGAAGCCAACGGAAGGCTGGCCAGCGCCGGAATCATGCACGAGGGAACGGAGCAAAGCTTCGCCTACGGCTATCTGGCGGGAAGTAAATTACTTTCCAGCCTTGCGATGCCCGACGGCATCGTTAGGGAACTTTCTTACGAACAGCGGCGTGATTTGATCACCGGAATGAACTATCATTTGGGAGAAACTGTGCTAGTCTCCCGCACCCAGAGCTACGATGCATTGGGACGCCCGGCCACGCGCACGCAGCAACGGGGAATGGAACCCGCCCGCAGCGACAGCTTCAGCTACAACGGCAGAAACGAACTCACCGCCTCCTCCCTGGGCGCCGCCCCCTACGGCTACAGCTACGACAACATCGGCAACCGCAAGACGGCACGGGAACCGGCCGAGGAACTCGCCTACGCGGCCAACGAGCTCAACCAGTACACCGGCATTGAAGAAAGCGGGGAAACGCCTTTTGTGCCGACGTACGACGCCTCGGGCAACCAGACCCTCATCAAGACGTCAACGGGCGTGTGGACCGTGGTCTACAACGCGGCCAACCGCGCGGTGAGCTTCACCAGCCGGAATGGAAACACGATTATTGAGTGCGGCTACGACTATCAGGGACGAAGGTACATGAAGAAAGTGACCCAAAACGGCACGGTCGCCAGCCACGAACGGTACCTGTACCGCGGCTATTTACAAATAGCGGCATTGGATATGCTGGACAACCGTAACGTGCTCCGGACACTGCTGTGGGACCCTCTGGAACCGGTTGTAACGCGTCCTCTGGCTCTGGTGCAGGATAATATCCTTTACTGCTATGGCGTGGACTTCAACAAGAATGTCACAGAGGTCTTCGACGCACAGGGAACGATCGCGGCGGCTTACGATTACTCCCCCTATGGAACAGCCACCCGCACCGGAAGACTCGTCCAGCCCGTCCAGTGGTCCAGCGAGATGAACGACTACGAATTGGCCTTGGTCTATTACAATTACCGTTATTACCATCCCGCCGATGGAAGGTGGATCAATCGCGATCCCATCGCTGAACAGGGAGGATGGAATCTTTATGCGTTCCTCGGTAACAGTTTGAATGTTGATAATCTAGGGTTATCATCTAATGATGGCAGCGGTATAATCATTCCAAACACAGAAACAGAGGGTAATTGTATTGGAAATGCGTGTGGAACGACAAAACCATTATCTCCAGATCCAGAGAAGATACCTAAAAATTTAGATTTAAACACATTTCTTGATGTTATTCGAGAAATTCTTATTGGAGATTGTACTCGAATGGAGAAAAACAGTACACAAAATGAGACTCAATGCCAAGAATGTGAAAGAGAAATCATTTGCTTAGCATACTTTTATCATGAAGCAGAGCAAATTGGTATTGAAGTTCATTGCGTGGGACGTACAATTCCATTAGGAATTCCAAAACAATTACCTCCTTTTGAATCTAAATTAGGCCTAGATGGGAATCGTGTCATAGGTATAACCAACATTCAAAACCATATGATAAAATATATTATTAACCCAGGGATAGATAAAATATTCCGTAAAGATGGAAAGATATTAGGAAAATGGGGGACGTATTGTTGTAAAGAACAAAAATAAAAATCAACAAAATGAATACAATGATAATAATTTTAAGTTTACTGTGCGGAAGTTTTATTGAAGGTAATATAATTTACAATAAAATGGAAAAAATCAAAATAACAAAATCTTTACCAATATTTATAAAAGGCAATTTAGATAGTAACTTATCAGCCAATAAACACAATATTACTACTTTAAAGGATTTTCTCAAATATAAAATTTTTAAAACATTCGATTCCAAGTCTATTTTACCGCCATTAAATTAACTATTAAAAGTAATATAATTTCTATTCGGATGAAATTTAAGAATTTAATAAAATTCCAAACTAACGCGAAAGCAACTGGACGATTACTTCACAGTCGGAACAGCAGTATGGTATAGTAGAGTGCGGCTACGACTATCAGGGACGCCGCTACATGAAGAAAGTGACCCAAAACGGCACGGTCGCCAGCCACGAACGGTACCTGTACCGCGGCTATTTACAAATAGCGGCATTGGATATGCTGGACAACCGGAACGTGCTCCGGACACTGCTGTGGGACCCTCTGGAACCGGTGGCCACCCGCCCCCTGGCCCTCGTGCAGGACGCTTCCCTTTACTGCTACGGCGTGGACTTCAACAAGAATGTGACGGAGGTCTTCGACGCACAGGGCGCTGTTGCGGCGGCTTACGATTACTCTCCCTATGGACAGGCGGCTGCTACGGAAAATTTCGTCCAGCCAGTAGAACTCCGGCCTTAGCTATTTCAGGGCCAAGTTCGGATCTGTGCAGACGTAATATTCCTCCTTTCTCAAGGACAGATTTTCAGGAGGAGCAACAGATCTATCGGCAATATTTTTCTATGTTTATATGGAGATAGAGAGAAAGCAGGAAACCGGGGCAAAGTTAAATATATAAGATCCTTTCTCTCATTCCCTTTTCCTGGAATCCATGAAAATAGTCACCGGGCCGTCGTTAATCAGGGAAACCTGCATATCCGCGCCGAATTCGCCGCTTTCCACCCTGCCTTCCAGCAAAGACGCTAGTTCCTTCTTAAACAGCTCATACAGGGGAATGGCCCGCTCAGGCCTCGCGGCGCGGATGAAAGAGGGCCTGTTCCCTTTCCGGGTGGAGGCATGCAGCGTAAACTGGCTCACCACCAACGCGCTTCCACTCACTTCCCTTACGGAAAGATTCATCTTTCCGTCCGCGTCGGAAAAAATGCGCATGGCCGCCGCCTTGTTGGCGAGCCAGCGCACATCTTCTTCCGTATCCTCCTCTTCAATGCCCGCCAGAATCAGCAGACCGGGCCCCACGGCCCCCGCACAAACACCGCCGATATGAACGGCGGCCTTACTGACACGCTGAATAACCAGCCTCACGGTTCCTCTCCTTTCCCCCTCAGGATAGTCACCTTCGTTCCCGGCCTGGTCAGCATGGCCAGTTCATTGCAGTCCTGCCGGCTCAGATAAAACCCAGGCGAGCGGGGCGTACCGCGGGCAGCGTCAATGACATAGCCTCCCGCCGCCAGCACCAGCGTCTTATCCGCAGAAGGAAACTGCCTGCTGTAGATGGACACGGGGGCCTGCTCATCCTTTACGGTCGTTTCCACACTCTTTTTCCCCCCGTCCTTCATGGAGAGGATGGGGTATCCCTTGACAAAATCCGTCCCGTCGTAAAGGCAGATTTCCTTTTCCGGCACGTTCACCACCACATGGAAATCCAGAGGCCGGTACTTGAATACATCTCCCGCATGAAGAGCGGGAATATCCATCAAACCGTTCAGGTGAACCACCATGGCCTGAGAGCAACCCAGTTTTCTGACCATGCGTATCCAGTAATCTCCCTTCCGTACGGTATATTTTTTCACGTCCGGTCCGTTGGGATCCAGCAACTGGCGGATGCGCAGCCTTCCGATGAGTTCCTTCGCCTCTTTCCCCACCACGCCTCCCTGTTCCGCCAGAGGCTGCAGCAGTTCCAGAGCTTTCGGCAGACTGCCGCGGTCCATCAGGCGGCGGGCTTCAGCAAGGGCCTCCGGACGGCGCGGCCAGAGGGAATAATTTTCTCCGTCCGCCAAAACTCCCCGGGCACAGAAAGCCGCCGCCAAAAGGCTAAAGAAGACCTTTGCGCTTGAAGTCAAAGATATTGATTTCATGGGATTTTTGTATCATTTCCACAATGAATTTCAAGAGGGAGACCTCCCATGCGTCATCCACTCCCTCAATGAGAGCCATGAATGTATCTTCTCCATTGCGCACCTGGTCCAGCAGCCGGCCGCGCACGGAATCAAGCGGTTCATGCAGAATTTCCTCGCTCACCTCCGACCGTTTGAACCTGAATCCGTATTCCAGCAGCGTCAGAAAGCCTGGCCCGTTTTTGGAGAGCCAGTCAAAAAAGCGCTTGGCTTCTCCAGAAAACCCCTCCGTACTGATTTCATTGTAAATGGAAGGCCGTATGATTTTCGGTTTCTCCGCTTCCACCCAGCCGCTGCGCACGCGCACCACGTTCACCTCATCCATCAGTTCGCTGAGGAGAAGAAAATTAAACCTGGTATCGCCAAAAGTATCAATGCGGCGGTCCGGTTCATACACCACCCGTGTCATCTCCGCCGCATAGCGGATATCGTCACGGGAAAAGGAAGGCAGGTCGCTCATGGAAGAAAAGGCGGAAAGGCTTTCCATGAAAAAGCGGCTTCCTTGCCTTGGACAGGGAAGCCGCTTTTGTAATAAAGGATTTTTAGCAGTTTAACTTAACCCTGAACCTTTTCGATGTAAGCAACGACGTCGGCAACAGACTGAAGCTTTTCGGCTTCTTCGTCGGGCACTTCGATGTCAAAGTTTTCTTCGAAAGCCATCACGAGTTCAACGGTATCCAGCGAATCAGCACCGAGATCCTCGATGAATTTCGCATCAGCAGTCACTTTATCGGATTCAACGCCAAGTTGGTCGACGATGATACTTCTTACTTTTTCTTCGATGCTGTTGTCAGACATGATATTTATTGTTAAGGTTCATTGATACTACATGGGGTATGCGCCATTTGCAACACCTATTTATGAGTTTTTATGCGTCATCCGGCCACGGAGCCGGAAGCAGCAGGTTTCCAGCCGATTTTGGCCGTTCTTTAAAGATTCAGTCCGGCGGCTATGCGCAAGCCGTTCAACGTAATGTCAGGGTCCACATGGTCAATGCGCTCCACTCCCCTGGCGATCAGAGCTGCATCCCCTCCCGTAGCAACCACGGCCGGACGCACGCCCAGCTCACCTTCCAGCCGGGCCAGAATTTCCTTCACCAGCCCCCGGTAACCGTACACGGCGCCGGATTGCATGGCCTCTACTGTGCTGGTTCCAATGACACGGGACGGCTCCTGGGGGTCAATGGCGGGAAGAAGCGCCGTATTGCGCTCCAGGTAATCCCCCATGCTGGCAAGCCCCGGCGCAATAACGCCGCCCATGTAGGTGCATTGGGGCCCGATCACGTCAAAAGTCACGGCGGTGCCAAAGTCCACCACAACGCAAGGATACCCGTAATAGGCCGCGGCTCCTACGGCATTCGCCAGCCTGTCGGCCCCTATCTGGCGCGGGTGGGGATAGTCGATGCCCACGCCCAGCCGGGAATCGCAGGAAAGGAAATGGCACGGTTTGACGATCCAGTTTTTCAGTTCTTCCGCCACGCGCGGCACGACGGAACACACCACGGCGGCATCATAACGAACGCCGGCCAGCACCTCGTCCAGCCGTTCCCCGCTCACCTCCCGGGTGGGAACCATATACCGTTCCGGCAACAGGGCTTCCGGCGAAGAGAGCACGAATTTGGTGCGTGTGTTGGAATTGTCAATCAGAAGATAGGTCACAGGAATCAGTTAGTATGTTCCTCCGCCAGTTTCAAGGCCAAATCCGCTATTCTGCCGCTTCCTCCGGTCATCCCGGCCCGCAGCAGGTTTTCATGCATGCGCCTCCACTGTGCGCCACCGTCCGCCATCATTTCCTGAAGAGCGGAAGCCAGGGCACGGGCGTCCGGCACATGGCTGCCGCCTCCCAGTTTTTCCAGGAGGCGGGTATTGCCCTCCTCCTGGCCCGGAAGAAGAAAGTTCACCAGCATGGGACGTGCGGCCGCAAGCACCTCGTGTACGGTGGCTCCTCCCGCTTTCCCGACCACTACGTGACTGGCGGCAAGATAAGAAGGCACGCGGCGCGTCCAGCCGCGCACCGTCAGCCTGCGTCCGTATCTGGCGCGCAAATCCCGGATGCGGGGATAAATGCGCCGGAACCGGCGCCCCAGAATACAGGTTACATGCAGGGCGGGATTCGCATCCAGCATACCCGCCAGCTCCGCCCGCGCATGCCGTGCGGAACGCTGGGCAAAGTAAAGCACCCGGAACGGCTCCCCTTCTTTCCAGGAAAAGGGATGTTCCTCCGCCAGCGCTCCCAGCACGGGATTGACGGGAAATCCCGTAACGCGCAGCCTGTCCTGCGGCAGCCCCTTTTCCTCCATAATTGCCCTCGTCCAGGGGTCCGTTACGGCCCAGAGGGGGGACTTGGAACACAGCCATGATTTATTGATGACGAAGGAATCCGTCACGACGGTCAGGTAAGGAACCGCCCTGCCCGTGCGGGAGGCCAGGGAATCCAGCATGTAGGGATATACCATGTAGGTGCAGACCACGGCATCCGGCTTCCATTCCCGCAGCAAACGTTCCAGCAGGCGTTCCACGGGGGCAATTCCCCTGACGGGCTTCTCCGCCATATTGCGCCTGTCGCTCACCTCGTACATCCATTTCCAGAGGCGGGGCATGCGGGAGATCGTCCACAGGTAGGCGGCGCGCGTCAGGCGGAACATCCGGGGCATCGCCTCCGCGCACAGGTCCGTAACGCGGACTTCCGCGCGCCCTGCAAGAGCATCCCTCACGCCCCTGGCTGCGGAATTGTGCCCTTCCCCGTATCCTGCGGTCACAATCAGAATGCGCGGCAGCCGTCCTTTCTGCATAGAACAGGGTATACCAATATTCCGCTCCGTCGAAAAGAACTTCTTGCAGGAGGGAGGACATGAGGGGAAGCGGCCGGAAAAAACATTATCCTCCGGTATTCCCTCCGGACGGAAAGGAACGGGAAAAAACGGCCTTTCTTCCCTATTATTCCCTTCTCAAAACCGGATTTAACATTGACCTGCGCAAGCCGTCAGGGCAAGCTTCCAGCCATGCGCATCGTCTTCATGGGCACAGGCGACATTGCCATTCCCGCCTTCCGCAGCCTGATCCGTCACTCGGACCTGGCAGGCCTAGTCACGCAGCCCGACCGCCCTGTCGGCAGGCACCAGGTGCTTACAGCCCCGGCCATCAAAAATATTGCCAGGGAAGCGGGCATTCCCGTGCTCCAGCCGCATTCCCTGCGCAGCCCGGATGCGCTGAGCAACCTCAGGAGACTGAATCCGGATCTGATCGTCGTCATGGCGTACGGGCAGATTCTGAGCCAGGAAGTGATTGATATGGCGCCCATGGGCTGCATCAACGCACATGCCTCCCTCCTGCCGCGCCACCGTGGAGCGGCCTGCATCCAGTCCGCCATCAAATCCGGCGATGCAGAAACGGGCATCACCATCATGCACATTGTCAGGAAGCTGGATGCCGGAGACATCATCGCCCAGATCAGCACCCCCCTGGAAGGCTCGGAAACCGGAGGTACCCTGCATGACAAGCTGGCCAGGATGACGCCGGATGTGCTGCTGCCCGTCATCCATTCCATTGAAAAAGGGACGGCCACGCGCATCCGCCAGCAGGAAATCCTGGCAACATACGCCCCCAAGCTCCTGCGGGCGGACGGAAAAATCGACTGGACGCGCCCCGCAGAAGAAATCGGCCGCATGATCCGGGCGTACGACCCGTGGCCCGGTACCTTCACCAACTACTGGAACCGCAAGAAACGCATCCGCAACATGAAAATTTTCCCCGGCTTTTCCATCCTCCCGGAAGCGGAGGGAAAACCGGGCCAGGTGCTCTCCGCCGGGGAACAGGGGCTTTTGATCGCCTGCGGAAGCGGAGGATTGCTGGTGACAGACGTCCAGCTTGAAGGCAGCACGCGCATGAATATCTCCCAGCTCATTGCCGGCCACCCGAATTTGAAAGATATCCATTTTGACGTATAAATGGCCAAGTCCTTTTCCATGGAGAGCCTGAACGCGGCCCAGAGGAAGGCCGTGCAGACCCTGCAGGGGCCCGTGCTGATCCTGGCCGGGGCCGGAACGGGTAAAACGCGCACCGTCACCTGCCGCATCGCCCATATGGTGGACCGTGGCATCAGCCCCAAAAGCATCCTGGCCGTGACGTTCACCAACAAGGCCGCTCTGGAGATGCGGGAACGCGTAGGCCAGATGGTGGAACGCAAGGCGGCGCGCCAAATAATGGTGAACACTTTCCATTCTCTCTGCGTGCGCATCCTGAGAGAGGATATAGGGCGCCTGGGGTACAAGACCAATTTCACCATTTACAGCGGTTCCGAGCAAAGCGGCCTGATCCGGCGACTGATTGTGCGCCACGGCGGCATTACGGAGAAAATCACGCCCAAAGATGTGCTTTCTTCCATGAGCCGGATGAAAAACAGCGGTCTGGGCCTTGACTCCATTGAAGACAACCTGACAGCCAACATCGCCGCCTCCTACCAGCGGGAACTTCAGGCGCAGAATTCCGTGGACTTTGACGACCTGCTGATTCTGGCGGACAAATTGCTGAAGGAGCACCGGGACGTCAGGGAGGCGTGGCAACAGCGCTTCCGCTATATCACCGTGGATGAATTCCAGGATACCAACAGCCTCCAAATGAGCCTGCTGGGCCATCTGGTAGGTCCGGAACACAATGTCTGCGTAGTGGGAGACGACGACCAGTCCATCTACGGCTGGCGAGGCGCCCAGATCAGCAATATCCTGGAATTCGAACGTTTTTTCCCAAATCCCTCCGTCATCAAACTGGAAGAAAATTACCGCTGCACCGCCCCCATCCTGGACACGGCCAATGCCCTGATCCGCCACAACCTGGGCCGGAGGGACAAGACGCTGCGAGCCCACAAAGGCGGAGGAGAAGCCGTCCGGCTCATTTCCATGCCCGGAGACGCGGAAGAGGCGGAATTCATCATTACGGACATTGAAAACGTCCGCAGGCAGGAAGGCCGGCCCTGGGAGGATTTTGCCATTCTGTTCCGGGCCAATACCCAGAGCCGCATCATTGAACAAACGCTCCGGGAACACAAAATTCCCTACCGCATGGTGGGCGCGCAAAGTTTTTTCGACCGCAAGGAGGTGAAAGACCTCATTTCCTATCTGGCGACTATCGAAAACCCGCAGGCTGACGAATACCTGCTGCGCATCCTCAATACGCCGCCGCGCGGCATCAGCGAGCTGACCAGCCATCTGGCCATCGACTGGAGCCGGGAGCACGGCAACAGCGTCTGGGCAGCCCTCCAGGACGAAGAATTCCTGGCGGCCCTTTCCACCCGCGCCCGCAACAGCGTGCAGGCATTCAATGAACTGATTGCAAAATACATTGACCTTTTCCAGGATAAGGAAACCGACTTCGGAGACATCCTGGAGCAGCTTATTGAGGAAACCGGATTCAGCGAATACGTCACGCGCCTGTGCAAAACGGAAGCTGAAATCCAGAAACGGCTGGTGTCTATCGGGGACGTGAAAGCCTCCCTCCGCAACTTCTGGCAACCCGGAAAAACCCTCCGGGACTACCTGGCCCAGGTCACCCTGGACAAGGAGGATAATGATGACGACGTGGAAAACAAGCCAGGCGTATGCCTGATTACCATGCACGCCGCCAAGGGACTGGAATTTCCAGTAGTGTACCTCGTGGGGCTGGAGGAAGGCATTCTTCCTCACAAGCGTTCCCTGGAAGACGGCAATTGCGACGAAGAACGCCGCCTGCTTTACGTAGGCATCACGCGCGCCCAGGAGAAACTCATGCTTACTTATTGCGCCACGCGCCTGCGCTACGGGGACCGCATGCCTTGCCAGCGCTCCTCCTTCCTTAGTGAAATTCCTCCCCACCTGATGGAATATTCCAAATGGGAGGATCTCATGAACGCGGAAGCGACAGAAGAGGAATCCGGAAACTTTTTCGATTCCCTGCGCAGCATGCTTCTGGAAGAGGAATAAGAGGCGGCATGGCGCTTTGCCGGCCTCTTTTCAACCATGGCCTTATTTTATCAGAGAACAAGGCGCCGTTTCCGTCCGGAAACGCCAGTCTGCCGGCTTTCCGCCTCCAGAATATTCAGCCGCGCCAGCTGCATGGTCTGTTCCGGATGTGAAAAATCCTCCCGGCCTGAACCGGGAGGATTGAAAATACGGGACTGGAGGTCTTCCCTGGATTACCAGAAGATAATGTACAGGGCGACCGTCGCGGCAACCACGAGCCATCCGAAGATTTTAGCCCGTGAAGAGGACTGAAGGGCAACCACGCCCCTGTCAGGCAACACGATAGGCTGTCCGCCGCGGGCGGCGTTCACCGCCGTGAAGATGAAGCCGATGACCACTACCGTGATGAAACACACGGCCATGCGGTTCAGGAAGGCCATTTCCGGCTGCCATACCTTCAGGATTCCGTACAGGAGGGCATTAATGACGATACCCAGCCAACCGAAGATGCGCGGGCACTTGGGCACAAAGAAGCCGAAGAGGAACACGCACAGGGCGCCCGGGCTCAGGAAGCCCTGGAATTCCTGAATGAAGTTGAAGATGCCGCCAAAGGCCGGGCTGTCCAGGAACGGAGCAATGGTCAGGGCGATCACGGCGCACACCAGCAAACCAATCTTGCCGACGGTAACCAGCTCCGTGGGCCCCGCATTTTTGCGCAGCTTGTTGTAAATATCCATCGTAAAGATGGTGGACGCGGAATTCAACATGGATGCCAGGGAAGACACCACCGCTCCAAAGAGGGCCGCAAGCACAAACCATGTCCAGCCCGTGCCGGGAAGCAGCTTCCTGATCAACGTGCCGAAGGCGGAGTCATAGTCAAAGCCTACCAGCGTATCCGTCAGATAGTAGTTATCCGAGTTGTCCACGGCCGGCTTGATGATTTTGTTGTTAAGGGAAGCGATTTTTTCCACGAACGGGGCGCGTTCCGCCAGCGTAGTCTGGTCGTTGGCGGCATCCGCCTTCAAATCGGCGCAGGCCTGTTTCAAATTGGCCATAACATCTTCGCCCACCTTCATTACTTCCGCGTTATGAATGGCATGGGCACAGCCTTCCTCCACGTTTTCCACCAGGAAGCTGTCCGTAAGCTTGTAGATGACGGGGCGGCCCTTGACTGCGGCGGGATCTTCCGTCTTACGGATTTCCGCCGCGTATTTTACTTCCGCCTGTTCCTTCAGGTCATTGCGGTACAGGTTATAGGCCAGGATGCCGGGGACCACCACCACGAATGGGATGATGAGCTTGAGGAATGCGGCGAACACAATGCCCATCTGGCCTTCCGCCAGGGATTTGGAAGCCAGCGTACGCTGCATGATGTACTGGTTGAGGCCCCAGTAAAAGAAGTTGGGGATCCACAGGCCCAGGCAAAGAGCCGTCCACGGGATTTCCGCATCATCCGCAGGACGGATCATGTGCAGCTTGCCGCCCACGGTATTTACGCCGCTGGCCGCGTCACCGGAGTTCAGCTCAAAAAAGCGCGTCACCCCATGCCAGAGGCTGTCCGAAGGATTCCCCAGGGAGGCGACCGTCGCGCCGGAATTGGCGGCGGCGGATTGAATCAAATGGTTCGGGTCTGCGCCGCTGAGCTCCGTCAGGGCAAAATAGGCCACCACGCCGCCGCCCACAATCAGGGCGGCACCCCAGAACAGGTCCGTCCAGGCGCAGGCTTTCAACCCGCCCACGAACACGTATACCGTGGCGCAGAAGGCAATGATAACGCAGCCGACGGTGATGTTGCCGAAGTCAATGCCCATGGCAGAGTATCCCGTGAAGAACACGGAAATCACCTTGGCGCCGGCGTAAATCACGCCCGCAGTCGGCACGCCTACCAGAATCAGCAGCGTGGCAATGGCCATCAGGGAACGGGCCAGCGTGTTATACCGGTATTCCAGGAATTCGGGAATCGTATATACGCCGCCTTTCAACAGCTTGGGGAGGAAGCAGAAGGCTACAACCACCAGCGTGATAGCGGCCAGCCATTCATACCCGGCAATGGCCATGCCCACCCAGTTGGCCGATTTGCCGGACATCCCCACAAACTGTTCCGTGGAAATGTTGGCGGCAATCAGGGAGAAACCCACCAGCCACCAGGTCAAACCGCGGCCGGCAAGGAAATAGTCCGAAGCTCCCTTGGCCTTCTTTTCCTCTTCCGTTTCTTCGGGGTCACGGCTCTTCCAGATGCCCAAGGCGATCACGCCCACCACGACCACGCAGAAGAGAATGACTTCCACCATGGAAAGAGGGGCCGTTTTAGGCTCCGCAGAGGCGGTCTGCTCAGCCTGTACAGCCTCTGCGGCGGGAGCCGCCGGCCGAATTTCCGCTGCCGGCTGGACTTCAACAGCGGGAGTCGCGGCCGGAGCGGCCAGGGCGGGCTGCGCATCAGCTGCCGTTGCAGGTACGGGACCCTCCTGGGCAGCTGCGCCCCACGTCATCAGGGCGAGCGCCCCGAATATGGTTGCTAGTGTTTTCATCATCAGTATGGATTAAGCTTGGTACAGAACACGGGCGCCTTCTCCGGCACGGGTTACAAGATACGTAGTTTCAATGCCCGTTTCCTGGCAGTAGCCGTCCAGAAGCTCCTGGGCCACCTTTTCCACGTCCTCCGTCTTCACCAGGGCCACAATGCATCCGCCAAACCCGCCGCCCGTCATGCGCGCGCCGTAAATGGAGGATGCGGAGGGAATGCGGTCACAAAGGGAAACAAGGGTATCCACCTCAGCACAGGAAACTTCATAGTCGTCCCGCAGGGAAGCATGGCTGCCGCGCATGGCTACGCCGGCCTCATCCCAATCGCCGCGGGCAAGGGCGTTCGCAAAAGCGTTCACGCGCGCATTTTCTCCAATGACGTGGCGGGCGCGGCGATAGCGCACATCGCCAAGCTGTTCCCTGAAGGATTCCAGCAGCTCCAGCGTAGCTTCCCGCAGGGAGGGTACGCCCATGATGGAAGAAGCTTCCTCACACTGCTTGCGGCGCTGTCCATAAGCTCCGTCCGCCAGGGAATGCTTCACAGCGCTGTCCAGAACCAGCACGGAGACGGATTCATTGTTCATCGGAACCAGCTCATATTCCAGCGTGGCGCAATCCAGCTTGAGAGCCATGCCCTTCTTGCCGTTGGCGGAAATAAACTGGTCCATGATGCCGCAGGGAACGTTCACGAATTCATGTTCCACGGCCTGCCCGATGAGGGCGACTTCCTTGGGATCTATTTCAACGCCGGCAAAAGCGGCGAGCGCCGTACAGACGGCAACTTCAAGAGCGGCACTGGAGGAGAGGCCGCCGCCGCGGGGCACATTGCTGTCAATCAGCATATCCACAGGCCCGATTTCTATGCCGCGCCTGTGCAGGTTGGCCAAAACGCCGCGGACATAATTGGACCAGAACGGTTCGCCGGGAACCAAGGCATCTTCCACCGCAATTTCATGGATCTGGTCACCCAGGGAACCGCAAAAGCGGTGTTTGCCCACGGGGGAGGGAGCCACAGCCACAACACAATGGTTATCAAGCGCCATAGGCATCACAAAACCGTTATTATAATCCGTGTGCTCACCAATAAGGTTCACACGTCCCGGTGCCGCTGCCACATGAGTAGGCGCCTGACCGAAATACTCGATGAAATACGGAGTCACCGTTTCTTTAGAGATTTCTCGCTGAACTAAATCCATAGTAGATTGATTCTGCCCCATCCCTTTCCGCACCTCAAGATTAAAGTCTCTGTCCGGCAATAATTTTCTTCATTTTCCGCAGAATACACCAATTCCATCCCTCTCCCGAATTGCAGTATTCTTAAAACAGGCCTGTTCCACCGGACAGAGAACCCCAGCCGGATTCCAAATTCCCGGCAATAACGGCTGACGGCCTGCAATCCAGGGAGACCTGGAAGCTACTTTGCCCCACGGGCGAAAAGCACTGCCGGGACGGTTTTCAGAAGCAGTTTGATATCCAGCCACAGGGACCAGTTGTCAATATACTTCATATCTAATTCCACCAGCTTTTCAAATTCCCGGATGTTGCTGCGTCCGGCAATCTGCCAGTACCCCGTCACGCCGGGCAGCACGCTCAACCTGCGGCGGTGGGCATCGCTGGTAAAGGCTTCCGTTTCATAAACGGGCAGCGGGCGCGGGCCAACCAGGCTCATTTCCCCCTTCAGCACATTGATGAGCTGGGGAAGCTCGTCAATGCTGAATTTGCGCAGGAAGCGCCCGAAGGAGAAAATGCGAGGGTCGTGCTCCAGCTTAAAGATGGGGCCGTCCATGTCATTGCCGTACTTGGCTTTCACTTCATCCAGCCTTTTATCCGCGTTCCGGTACATGGTGCGGAATTTCCACATGCCAAACTCCCGTCCGTACAGCCCGGAACGTTTCTGGCGGTAAAAAACCGGGCCGCGATCCGACAGCTTGATTCCCACAGCCGCCAGCACCCACAGGGGTGACGTTCCCACCAGAAGCGCCAGCGCTCCCGTCCAGTCCAGCATTTTCTTCAACTGCCAGGAGGTGGTATAGGGAATGGGGGTGGATTTGTACACCAGCATTCTTGTTCCTCCAATCACGCCGAAATAGGTTTTATGCACGGCGGGCATGCTTACCACCATGCTCGCGTAAAAATCGACTCCCATCTTGCCGCACAGTTCCACCAGGCACCGCGCCACGGAAGAATCCACCTCCTCCGGCAGAAACACCACCTTGCTGACGCAGTTCTTAATCAGCAAATTCCTGACTACCGCACTGTCCACCTCTTCAGGCGCCATGACCAGCAGCCCATTCCTGAAGTCCACATGATTGCTCTCCAGCGTCCTGCGGAATTCTCTCACATGGTCCGGAGTTCCCACCACCAGCGTAGGGGCTTCCTCCACCAGCCTTTTTTCCGCCCGGAACCGGCTGATACGCAGCCAGAGGGAACCCAGGAAGGTAAGCAGATACGCCAGGGACTGGACACCGACATCCGCGGAGAAGGGAACAAAGAACTTCCATATCATCACGCTTAACACCACAAAACAGGCATATGCCACCACAAACCGCCGGATGCTTTCCCAAAGCGTCTGGCAACGGTAATAAACGCCGAACTGGTCACAGCACACATACAGCAGCAGAGACATCGTCAGCGGCGTCAGCACCAGCGTCCGCAGACGCCACGGTTCCGGAGCGACCCCATCCCATTGCCAGGACACAAATCCGACAACGAAGAAGACGACGAACGCAAGGACGAAAACAACAATCTTATTAATCCCGTAGGTAGTACGGTCTGCATTTTGAATCAGCATCGAGAGAATATGTAGATTAGTCGGCATTTAAAATGCTCCGTCCTCGTCTTTTTGTCAAATTGTTTGCTCACGCTGAGCCATGCCCGGCACGGAAGCCTGCCTCCCGGACGGCCTTCCCGCCTCCGGGCGGTCGGAAAGCCTAAAATGACGAGATACCGGCTTGCAAGAATCCGGCTCCCTGTGCATTGGTATACGCGTCAATCGACCGGACTGGTCACGCGCCTAGCCTGATCGCCCCCCTATCAGACCATGCATGGACCGTTGATCGGGGCATGGGGCCCCCTTACTCCTGGCTTTTCTCATGGCAGCGGAACGTCCCGGCGATCCTCCGGATGGAATTTACTGCACACAGCGATAAATCCGGCATGACACCAACATAATCACCAACTTAGCATATAAGTATGTCACAACACAACACACAGGGAAGACAGGGCCAGGGAGCCCGCCGCCGCTACAACAAGGGCGGACGCTCCTATGGCAATGACCGCCGCGATTCCAGCGGTTACCGTCCCAAGTACAGAAAAGAAGCGCCCGCCAAACTCTCCTTGTGGCAGCGTTTCCTGGGCCTCTTCGGCATTCGTCCGTCCAAGAATAACAAGCATGCGGCCAGGGATAAAGCCGCCGCCAAAACCAACACCCGCGTAGCCCGCAACAGGCAGGATCGCGTTTCCGCACCCAAACAGCCCGTCTCCAACCGCCGGCTTTATGTGGGCAATCTTTCCTATGAAGCTACGGAAAGCGACCTGGAGGACGTGTTCAAGGGCATCGGGGAAGTCAATTCCGTGGAAATCATTTACAACCCCCGCACCCACAAGTCCAAGGGGTATGCTTTTGTGGAAATGAAGAAGATGGAAGACGCCATCCGTTCCGTGGACATCCTCCACAACCAGCCTTTCATGGGCCGCAATCTGCTGGTCAGCGGAGCCAATGAACGCCAGGAACAACCCCGGCAGCCCCGCGAAGACCGCGCGCCCAGGGAAGAACAGGATTCCATGGCGGAAGTGAAGGAAACCTCCACTCCCCTGCTCCAGCCGGAAACTCCCGCTCCCCAGTCCGAGGAACAATAACCGTTTTACCATGCGGAAGCCGGCCTTTCTTCAAAGGCCGGCTTCCTGCATTTACGGGAAAGGGAACTCCAGGCAGCAACGAACGTGCAGCACGGCACGGGAGCCGCACCATCCACCAGCCCTTCCATCCGTAGGGTTTAAACCACTCCCCTGTCCATCCCGGGGCGGCGGAACAGGCGTGCCTGCAAAGGCGGATTCTGAAAATATCACGGCAGCCCCCAGGCCCTGCGCAGGCGCAAATATTCCCTGGCGGGGAGCAGGATATAAAGGGGATGTCTGGAAGGATCCAGCCATGCAATCATGGCCCTCAAATTTTCCTCGCTCATTGCGGTGCATCCGGCCGTAGGGGATCCTCCGTCCCGGCGCCAGATATGGAAAAAAATGGAGGAACCCGCACCCGGCACGGGTTTCTGCCGTCCGTCTGCGGCATTATGCCGGATAAACAGTTTCAGACTGTGGGCGTAATCATTCAGCTTCATCTGCTGCTTGAACTCCCAAGGCGTGACGGGATCATGCTTCAGCACAAAGTGCTGGTTATACAGGGGAGAGGCAGGGTCATCCACCCACATGTCCCGCGGCGTAATGCGGCGGTACGGCATGGAACGCTTTTTCTGCGGCGCGGGAACAGTTCCATATACGCCCCCCAGTTCAAAAATTCCCGCGGGAGAGCGCAAGTCCCCCTCCTTCTTCACCGGCTCTCCGGCGGGAGGGAGGCTGACGCCCCTGCCCCAGACCAGACCGGATTTTCCCAGACGCGCCGGAAACGGCCCCTTCACCATCACCCAGCCCCGCGGCCCCTTCTCCAAAAGGCTCAACTGCACATGGGAACTATTCCACCCATCCGCGGAACCTACAATCACCTGGCTGCAATCCGCAGGGAGCGCCGCAGCCGGAAAACAGAACGCCGCCAGCATGCACAAACACAGGTATACTGCCTTCATGAGCCGTAGCATAACGGCACCGTTCCGGAAGAAAAGCAATTACTCCGTCTCCGCAGGCGCGCCGTCCGGCGGAATCCACCCGCCTAGTTCAACGGAAGAACTTCTTCCAGCAGGGACTCAATTCCCTCCTTGGCAAACCGGGAATACAGATACAGCCTTTTGGCTTCCATGTATTTGCCCAGGGCAGACCCCACTTCTCCCGCATTCCTGCATTTTTCCGCATCATTCAGCAGATTCACCAGTGTGCTTGCCTTTGTCGTCAGGTCCAGATACCGGGCATTCAGCTCCTGGTCATTGATGAACAGTTCCTGGTCCCTGGAACGCAGCTGTTGAAGCTCCTCCCAGGCGCCGTATACGTCCTGCATGGCTTCACGCTGGCGCGCTGCGCCCAGGGCACGCTCAATAACGGCCATTTTGCCCAGATCTTCCACAAACTGCTTCTGGAGTTCCGGATCATCCTTCACCAGAACGGCAAATTCATGCTGGTTGTCAAAAATGCGGCGATAATTCTTATTCTTGTGGAAACGCTTGAAATCCTCCAGAGCGTGGGATTGCTGACCTGCGGCCATCATGGCGTTCCGCAGCGGAAGAAGACGGGGATTCTTCGGCCAGATTTCAATGGCGCTTTTCAGGCATTCCTCCAATTTGGCGCGGTCCCCCCTGGCCAGGGCTTCCTGCCCCTGGGAAATATAGGCGTCACTGGCGAATACGGCGGCGCTGATAGCGGACTCCGCACGGCCCGTACTGAAATCCCTGGAAGTTTTCTTAAGGTTCTCCACCAGGGAAAGGGCTTCTTCGTAATCTTTGCCGTTCATCAACTCGAACAACTTTTCCACGTCCCGTTTGAAGGCATACAGTTTTTGCTTCTTCTCATACGGAAACGTATTCACGGCGGGCATGAATTCCCCGATCAGGAGAGCTTCGTTCAGCCGTTCCAGCGCATCCACGTAATGATGGGAATCCACCAGGTTGTTCACGGCCTTCATGTGCCGGTCGGAGTCACGGGCCAGCTCCCGGGAAAGGTTGTCCAGGATAGCGACGGTGGGAGGAGCGCCCAGCGTACCGCTGAACATCTTGGCGGCATCGGAATTCTTATCCAGCCGCAGCTTGGTATCCCCGTCATTGAACAGGCGGCTGTAAACGCCGCAGCCTATGGAAACATGGTCAAAACGCCGCTGGGCAAACAATTGAACCAGCGTAGACTGAAAAACAATCTTCGCTTCCGTCACCGTCAGAACCTGCTCACTTTCCAGCTTCAGCTTGCGGGCTTCCATCTCCACCACACGCTTTTCCAGATATTTGTAACGGGGGTTATTTTTGGCCGGATGATTGGTGGATGTTCCCTTTTTCCCGCCCTTCTGGCCGGAGGGCGCACCGGAAATCGTCGTCACGCCGCTTTCCATCAGGCTCATCTTCTGGGCGTTGCTGCGGATTTCCCTTTCCACCGCCTCAAGCATCTTCCCCTTGTTTTTTCCATTGCTCCTGGCCTGCCACGCGGTGTAAATGGCCTGGCAGAGAGCGTCGGAAACGCCTCCGTCCAGCGGGTTGCTGGAAGCGGCGGTCAACAGGTCCACTACCTGCCGCACCACATTATCCGCCACCAGTTTTTCCTTGCGCATGGAGAGCGTTTCGTGGAGCTTTTCAAAAATTTTCTGATATTCCTTCGCATCTTCCGTACTTTCCTCCGGCTGGCTCAGGTACTTGTTGAAACGCGCTTCAATCTCCCGGAAACTGCCCATATTCAACGTCGTTCCGTTGATGGTCACCGTGCCGTCCTGAGGGTTCAGGAAAGGAAGCTCATTGCCGTACAGGGACTTGGCGTCCCCCTGCCTGGAAGGCTGGTAGGCATTCGGCTGAACGGCGGGAGGGGAGGCAGGGGACGCGGCAGGCGCACCGCCGGCTGCAGGAGGGTTGTACATCATCTGCCCCAGGGCGGGAACCGCGCAGGCCAGGGTCATCAAAAAACAGCATTTCATAGGACGAGGGAGATTGTTTATTTAGGCTGAATGGATGTAGCTACGCACACGCCGCGCACCTTCGGATTGACGTCTTTCACCCGGAACTCTATCCTGTATTGCTGGTCCCGGTTGATGTTCAGTCCGTTCCTGGCCTCAGCGGAAACACAGACGGGAATAATGTACTCACGCCCGGAGGCGTCTTTGTACAAGAAGGCAATAAGCTCGGACTCGCCGCGCGGAAAACGGTCAATCACCGTTCCGTCCAGTGCATAGTTGTTATTGGAAAGCTGGGAGGCGTTCGCCGCCAGAATGTCCAGAGGTATATCCGACCCGGCCTGCGGCTTCTCCCCGGCTCGGAACATGACAATTCCCACAATAACGGCCAGCACAAAAACCGCCGCCCCGACCGTCAAAACCAGTGCGGATGATGAGGAACTTTTCTTTTTTGCTGCACGCCGTCTCGCCATAATTTCTGATGGAAAAAGTATATAACGTACTTCCCGCAAGCGCACGCATTAAATTAAAGCTCCCAGCGCGAACGGCGGATTCCCGCGTAGGCGGCCGCAATGCCGCACGCAACATGCACGCCCAGAACAATATAGCAAACCAGGGAGGGAGTCAGGTCCGTATCCAGCACATTCTTGACGGCGTAATATACGTCGTCCTTCAGGGCGGAGATGCTGCCGGACCACGCCCAGTACGCGGAAATGAAGGGGCGTATGAAACCCTCCGCATATTCCGGAAGCGCCAGCACCGCTCCGGAGAGAGGAAGCTGGAAACCCACCAGATAAATGCTCAGCAGGGAAGCCTGGTCCGCACTCCGGGCCAGGGCGGAAATGCCCAGGCATACAAAAGTCATGGCGGCGTTCGCCAAAATCAGGAACAGCAGATGCGTCAGGCCGCCGCCACGGTCCCAGAAAAAATCCACAAAGGCAAACATCCAGACGGATTGCACCAGCACCAGAACGCTCAGATAGGACAGCTTGCTCGCCAGGTAGGCGGAAGGCCTCATGCCCGCATACTTTTCCTTTTCCATGACGGCGCGTTCACCGGCCACCTCGCGGGCGGCATTGTTGGACCCCATCAGTCCCAGCAGAATCACCTCAAACATGATGATGCCGGAGACGGCGGACCCCGTTTTCATGTTCAGCTGCTGGGCTTCCATATCCTTCTGGACAGTCTGGACATCCTGCGTGGCGGAAAGCCCCACGATTTGCCCGGAGCCCTTGTCCGTAAACATGGCTACCAGCACGGGAAACAGCAGCACCATGACCAATTGAAGAACCAACTGGGAACGGTCGCGGAAAAAGATGCGCCAGCGCCGCCCCAGCAAGCAAAAGAACTGGGTGAAGAATCCGGGAACTTCCGGAATGTTTTCCTCCACGGCCCTTTCCCGTTCCGTTCCGGATTCTCCGGAGGCCCCCTCCTTCTCCGCCGCCGCAAGACGGACGGCATCCGGATCCGGCAGTTCCCCGGAAAGAATTTTCTTTTCCCTTTCCTGTTCCAGACGGGAATAATAGGAATCCCGGTGCTTGCTCCAGGACCGGCTCCAGGAAGGGCCTTCGCGATCCTGGAGCTTCGGGTAAATCTCCTCCAGCGAGGAAACGCCGAAGTAATGCAGCATGGTTTTCGGGGAACCGTGGTAAGCCACGCAGCCCTGGTGCATGACCAGGATGGAATCATACCTGTCCAGATGGGAAAGGCTGTGCGTGACGGAAATGACGATGCGGCCTTCCGAACGGGAGATTTCATGCAGGAGGAACACGATATCGTGTTCCGACCTGGGATCCAGTCCGGACGTCACCTCATCGCAAATCAGCAGCCGGGGATTGGATACCAGTTCCATGGCCAGCGCCAGGCGCCTTTTCTGGCCGCCGGAAAGAATTTTCACATCCCGGTCCGTAATCCCCTCCATTCCCGTTACCTCCAGGGCATTGTCAATGCTGTCGTCCAAATCGTCCACGGAATTGAACCGGCAACGGAGCCTGGCGGCGCTCTCCACATTCTCATCCACGCTCAGCTGGTCATAGGCAATGCTGAACTGGGGAACGAACCCGATTTCCGAAGGTTCAAAGTCTTCTTCAGCCAAATCATGGCCATTCCAGAAAAAACGACCGCCCGTTTCCGCAATCATGCCCGCAATCGCCTTCAATAAGGTCGTCTTTCCGCAGCCGGAAGGACCAACGACCGCCATAAAATGACCGCGAGGGACATTAAAACTGACATTGTCCAATAATTTCAAAGGACCATCCGGTGTTTCTATCTCATACGTAATGCCGTCCGCCTGCAACATGGTTCTTTTACTTTAACGTATCAACTTCCGCATCATCAAGGAAAATCGGGCATTTGCACTCTATCCCGCCAGCAACGGAGAACATGCTCTCCGGAAACCTTCCCTGCCAGCCGCGGGAACGCTCCCGCGGTCAGGCTCCTCCTGCCCCCGCTCATCTCGGCATCCCCCGCGGCCGTACCCGTGCGCAAACCGGGCTGCACGGAATTCCCCCGAAAAACCGGATGGACAGACACCGCCCTCCCAAAAGGGAGGTTTGAAGCCTCCGGGAGCGTTTATTTCATCATCTTCCAAACCGCCAGCCGTTTTCAAAACGGAAAATCCGCATCCCCCACCGGATCCACAGCTTTGTCCTCAAACTTTTTAACAGCTTTCTGCTGGGGATTTACGGCACGGACCACCAGCGCCCGGGGGGGCATTTCCCGCCGCCTTCCGAACTCGCATTTTTCCTCGCACAGATCGCAGGAGTTCCGGCGTTCGCGTTCCTCAGGCCGTTCCGCGGTAACGGGACAGGCGTGTTCGCACGCGCCGCAGCCGATGCACAGGGAAGGATCCAGCCTGGGCAGGCGGTGCTCCTGGCCGTCACGCCCGATATAGGGCACCGTGTAAAGGGCCTTGGTGGGGCAATGCTCCGTACAGGCTCCGCAATCCATGTCCTCCCGGGCAACCAGGCAGCGGCAGACGTAAAACCGGGCCACGGCAATGCGCGTAGTATCTTTTGTTATTCCCTCAGTATCCCTTTCCGCGGTAACAGGCATCCTGCGTATGGCCCCTGTGGGGCAGACTTCCGCACAGCGGTGGCAATCATAAAGGCAGTATTTGGTGGCAAAATCCATCCGGGGTTTCATGAATCCCTTCAGGCCAAGCTGCAGGTATGAGGGCTGAAGCACATGGGTGGGGCAGTTGGCAACACACATCTGGCAGCCGGTGCAGATATCCAGAAAACGTTCCAGGGAACCGGCTCCGGGAGGAAGAACGCACTGGGTGGGGTCCAGCTTCCGGGCGGCATCTCCCCGGCATCCGGAAAGGGCGGCCGTGGCCAGCCCGGCCGCAGTAGCCTCCAGGAACTGGCGGCGGGAACTCCCGGCAATGGAGGGAACCGCGGCGGAAGAAGAGGGAGCGGTATCCGGGGAAGCCTTCTTTTTTTGGGCCGGAATCAGTTGGCGGGCCCTGGTAAACCAGCGGTAGCGTATTCCCCCCTCACTGCAGGAGCGCACGCAATCGTAGCACGCCACGCAGCGTGAGTAGTCTATTTTGTATTCCTTCAGGTTCAGGCATTGCGCCTTGCAGGATTTGACGCATTTGCCGCATTTCTTGCAGGAGGCGGGATCAAAGCCCAGCCGGAAAAGGGAGATACGGGAAAGCAGGCCAAGCAGCGTGCCGACGGGGCATACCGTATTGCAATACAGGCGTCCCTTCCAGGCACTCATGACGGCCACCAGGCCGAGCATGCCGGCGGAAGCCAGCAGAACCGGGAAAGCCGCGGGGAAATAATCCATCTGGACCAGGTCCGCAGAAGAACTGTCCGCCGCCAGCAGGTTATTGCTCCAAATGGCGGCCGGCCATGCCAGCACATACATGATGCGCCCGAAAATGCTGTAAGGGTCCAGCCAATTCAGAGACAGACCGGCCAGCCCCGTCACACAACAGGCGGCCAGCAATGCCAGCACCCCATACCGCACCCACGGCACAGGCCGGGAGAATTTCAGGAAACGCTTCGGCGCCAGCCAGCGGCGGATTCTGAAAACAATATCCTGGAGAATCCCCAGCGGGCAGATGAAGGAACAGTATACGCGGCCGAACAGCAGCGTAAGCAGCAGCAAAACCCCCAGAATCACGGCGGAAACGGCTGCCCCGCTCAGGGTCCCCAGCACGGACGGCACAAATTGCCACCGCGCCAGGGAAAAGGAATCTTCCATCCCCTCTCCGCCCCCCGTCATGTTCGGCACGTTCCACGCGGGAATGTGGTGCAGAAAAGCGTATGTAATCCCAATAAAGAAAATGACGGCCACCGTCACGCGGAGCCACTTCAGAGGACTGACGAGAAAGGCTTTGATGACTGACATATTTATCATAAACCCGCCGGAGGCGGAAAGTTGGCCCCCACCGCGTCATCCGCAGACGGGAGAAGGAGCCGCCGCGTCAGGCCATGCTGATACGGCGGATATTAAGCCTGGAAAGGTCGGCGACGCCCAGCCCCATTTCCTCCCCAAGCTGCACATGGCGAATTTTCCCGGCCTTGTTCAGCAGGGCGGCGCCCGCAGCGTCAATGGCCACGATGTCACGGGAAGCCAGAAGGGTTTTGCGCTCCACCAGGTCATTCGTATCCTTCCCCACGGGGCCATTGCGCACCATGGGCATATAGGCGTCCAGCACGCACAGGTCCGGCTTGCGGAAATACACGGCGTCCGCGATGCACTGGTGCAGGTCGTTCTTATGCATGGCTCCGCGGTCCCAGACGGTGCCCATGACATTCTTCATGCAGGCGGTCATCTCGGAACCGCTGTGGTGCTTGAGGGGCGGGCAGGTGATATAAACATCCGCTTCCAGCACGGCCTTATGCACCTTGGCGGAGGTGAATTTCCGGGCTTTCGGGTTTTCCGTCCGCACGTACTGGCTCTCATTGCCGCCGTCCACCATCACACCGCCAGCCTTCTCTACGGCCTCTTTCACGCCGCTGCCCTCATAAGCGCCGTTATGGCAGCAGTGGTCAAACACCCTTACTTCCTTCGCCCCGGCCTGCCTGCACAGCTCCACCAAAGTGGCGACGGTTTCAGGATGAGTGTTGGCGCCAAATTCCGGAGCCTTGTTCCAGCCGATGTTCGGCTTGATGACGACGGTCTGGCCCGGCTTGACGAAAGCCTGCATGCCGCCCAGCGCCTCCACGGCCTTCCTGACCATCTCCGCACGGGTACCGTTGCGGACGGCCACCAGATCCGGGATGCCGGAAGCCGCCGGGGCTCCGGCCTCCTGGGCGAACAGGGAATCCATGTCCGATATGGCCGCCAGCGCCCCTGCGGCGGCAGTCCTTTTCAAAAAAGTGCGTCTGTCAGTCATCTTCATGGCAACGTCTGTGGTTTATCCCCGCATGCGGGAACACGCAGAAGGTTTTATGCCTCTTCCTAACACACGCCCTGCCAAAAAACAACCTGTCATTCTTCCCGCACCGGAATTTCATAAACGAATTGTCATACAGGCAAGGCTTCTGTACAACCCGGTCATGAAATGTTCCCTGCTCAGCCGCCCCATGACCTGCGCTCATGACTGGATCAGCCGCGTCGTCTCCCCCGGGGACGCAGTCGTGGACGCCACGGCGGGCAACGGGCACGATACGGTTTTCCTGGCCCGGCTGGTTGGCACTTCCGGCCAGGTGCACGCCTTTGACGTGCAGGAAGAAGCCATCCGCGCCACCAGGGAGCGTCTGGAGAAGGAAGGGCTGCTCACCCCTTCCGTCCGGCTCCATCTTGCCAGCCATGACCGCCTGGCGGAACTGGTCGGAGGCCCCGTGAAGGCCATCGTTTTCAACCTGGGCTATCTGCCGGGCGGGGACAAAAAAACGGTCACCAGGACGGAATGCACCCTGGCGGCGCTGGAACAGGCCGCCGCTCTCATTGCCCCGAACGGGCTTCTCAGCGTCATGTGCTATCCCGGCCACGAAGGAGGAAAGGAAGAAGCGGAAGCCGTGGAAGCCTTCCTGTCCCGCCTGCCCCATCATTCCTGGCGCGCCGGCAAATACCAGCTCCTGAACACCGGAACACCGGCTCCCTTCCAGATATGCGCCTTCAGGCTGGACTGACCTCCCCGCCGCCAGGCGTCCGGGAAAGACCTCAGGCCCGGCGTTCCTTCATCCACTCCACCACCTGCGCCAGAGCGCGGGCGCGGTGCGACATGGAATTTTTCACTTCCATGGGAAGCTGGGCGAAACTCCGGTCATGCCCTTCCGGGACAAACAGCGGATCATAGCCGAATCCTCCTTCTCCGGCCGGCTCCGTCAACATGTAGCCTTCCACGGAACCGGAAAACTCCGCCAGCACGCGGCCGTTCCCGGCAAGCACCATGACGCAGCGGAACCGCGCGGAAGGCCTGTCCCCCGGCTTCACGCCGGCGCGCCGCAGTTCCTCCATCATGCGGAGGTTATTCCGCGCATGGTTCCCTTCCTCCCCGCCGAAGGAGGAGGACCAGACTCCGGGGCGCCCGTCCAGCACATCCACCTCCAGCCCGGAATCATCCGCCAGCAGGACGCCGGGGATGCATCTGGAAGCGGAAAGCGCCTTGAGCGTGGCGTTCTCCGTAAACGTGACTCCCGTTTCATCCACGGGCGGAGCCTGGGGATAGTCGGAAAGATCCTTCACTTCCCATTTCCCGGTCAGCATGGCGCGGATTTCCCCGGTCTTGTGGGCGTTGCGCGTGGCAACCACCAGCAGCGGCAATTCCTGTTCCATAATCATCAATCTTTTACAGTTGAAAATCATCTGAAAGACCGCGCTCAGCAGTCAATCTCCAGGCTGACGGGGCAATGGTCGGACCCCGTCACATCCGGATGGATGGCGGCATCCTTCACCTTGGAAGCCAGCGGATTGGAAACGCAGAAATAGTCAATGCGCCATCCGATATTCCGGGCGCGGGCGCCCGCGCGGTAGGACCACCAGCTGTACCAGCCCGGCTCCTCCGGATGCAGGGCGCGGAACGTATCCGTAAAACCGGCCTCAAGCAGCAGCGTGAACCCGGCGCGCTCCTGGTCGCTGAACCCGGCGGAAAAACGGTTCTCTTTGGGACGTGCAATGTCAATCTCCTCATGGGCCACGTTCAAGTCTCCGCAGAAAACGACCGGCTTGGTTTCCGCCAGTCCCGCCACATACTCGCGGAACGCGGCGTCCCACTGCTTCCGGTACGGAAGGCGCACCAGTTCATTCTGTGAATTGGGCGTATAGCAGTTGACCAGGTAAAACCCCTCGAATTCCATCGTGCAGACGCGCCCTTCCCGGTCATGCTCCGGCCAGCCGATTCCGACGGACGTGGAAAGAGGCCGCACCCGGCTGAGGATCAGCACGCCGGAATAGCCGGCCTTCTCCGCCGGATTCCAGAGCTGGTGCGGCCAGGAGGAAATCCACAGGTCTTTCACCTGTTCCGGACGCGCCTTGATCTCCTGAAGGCAGAGGACGTCCGGCTCCAGGGCATCCACGGCGTCCGCCATTCCCTTGCCCAGAACCGCCCGCAATCCGTTCACGTTCCATGAGACGAGTTTCATGCGCGCATACTTCCCGTTTTTGACGGGTCCGTCAAGCCCTCAAACACCGTTGTCCCGCCCCCTCCCGGAGGGCTCCGGAAAATTCTTCTTCCGGAATCATCCCCAGTCTTTTGCATGCCGCATAGAACAAGCGTTTTTTCTTGCCAGAACCTCCCCCTCGTGCTTACTTAGATAGGCAAACACCCCGAGAGGCACTCGAGAGTGGGTCTGTCGACCCGCTCTTTTTTGTCTATCCATCACACTCCTCCACACTCATGACAAACGATATTAAAGCTTTGATTGACTACTACGAGAGGGAAAAAGGGCTCTCCCGTGAAAAAATTCTCCTCGCTCTGGAGTCCGCCTTTCTCTCCGCCTACCGCAAAATGGTTCCCGGTTCCGGCAGCATCAACTACCTGAGGGCCGAAATCAACGTGGACAAGGGCAAGGTGCGTATTTTTGCGGACCTGGAAGTGGTGCCGGATGAAGAATATTCCGACAAATTCAACCAGATCCCCCTTTCCCTGGCCGTCAAGCTGGACAAAAACGCCGTGCTTCACGACCTGCTCCCCACCAACATCACGCCCAAGGGCTTCGGCCGCATCGCGGTGCAGACCGCCCGCCAGACCATGCTCCAGAAACTGCTGGATGCGGAAAAGGAAATGCTCTACGACGAGTTCAAGGACCGCGCCGGAGATCTGGTAACGGGCACCATCCGCCGTTTTGAAAAGGGGGATATTTTTGTGGACCTCGGCAAATTCGAAGGCGTCATGACCTCCCGCGAACGCGTGCCGAATGAAGACTACAGCGTCGGCGACCGCATGCGCTTCTACGTGGTGGAAGTGCGCACGGAAGCACGCGGCCCGGAAGTCATCCTTTCCCGCAGCCATCCGAACCTGGTGCGCCGCCTCTTTGAATCGGAAGTGGTGGAAATAGGCGACCAGACCGTGGAAATCCACGGCATCGCCCGCGAAGCCGGCTACCGCACCAAAGTGGCCGTCATCAGCCATGACGACAAAGTAGATCCGGTAGGGGCATGCGTAGGCATGCGCGGCGCCCGCGTCAAAAACATCGTCCGGGAGCTCAACAATGAAAAAGTGGACATCCTGGAATGGACGGAAGACCCCGTTACCTTCGTCCGGGAAGCTCTCAGCCCCGTGGAACCGCGGGAAATCACCGTGGACGAGGAAGCCAGAAAAATCTTCGTTATCGTCCAGGACGACAAAGACCTCTCCAAGGCCATCGGCCGCAGGGGCCAGAATGCCCGCCTCACCTCCCGCCTGATGGGCTGGGATGTCCAGGTGCGCGTCTTTGACGTCCAGGAAGCGGAAAAACGCCAGAGCCAGGCTGCGGCCGAAGAAGTCATGCGCCAATGCCAGGCTGCGGCCAAAACCCTCAGCGAACAATTGGAAATCCCGGAAGAAACCGCCATGGGCCTGGTGACCATGGGCGGAACGGACCTGGTGGCCCTCACCGGATTTGAAGCTTCCGACATCGCGGAAAGCATGGGCATTCCCGCAGAGGAAGCCGCCCAAATTCTGGACAAGGCCCGGGACCTTATCTCCCAATAACCGTTGAGCGCGGCGCTCAACATCTAACAACCTTAAATCAAGATGCCTAATAAACAAGAAGAGAAAGAACCCAAAAAGGAAGTATTGGATCTGATCGGCGGATCTTCCAAAAAGAAACGCGCACCCCAACCGGCCCCCGCACCGGCGCCCTCCCGCCCTGCTCCAGTCAAGAAAGAAGCTCTCGACTTGCTTTCCGGCAACAAGAAAAAAGCGTCGCGCGTCGCTGACGCCGCTCCGGCGCCCGCCGCTGCCCCGGCCGCCGCAGAACCCGCCGCGCCCGCACCCCAGGAAGAACCCTCCGCAGACGATAAAATCATCAACCTCAAGCCGCCCGTCTCCGTTTCCGAGCTGGCGGGCATGCTGAAAGCCAAGCCCTTCCAAATCATCAAGGATCTGATGGGCATGGGCATCTTCGCCAACCCGAACACGCCGCTGGATGCGGACGCCGTCAGTTCCATCTGCGACCTCCACGGCTACACATTCGCCCGTGAAAAACGGGAAAAGGGCGGCGGCGTGAAAGCCCAGCAGGAACCCGTCAAGGAACCGGAACCCGTGCCGGTTGTGGAAGAACCCAAAGCCACCCTCATCACGCGCACGCCCATCATCACCGTCATGGGCCATGTGGACCACGGCAAAACATCCCTGCTGGACTACATCCGCAAAACGCGCGTGGCCAAGGGGGAAGCCGGGGGCATTACCCAGCACATCGGCGCCTATACGGTTGACTACAACGGCAGCACGCTCACCTTCCTGGATACGCCGGGCCATGCCATCTTCACGGAAATGCGCGCCCGCGGCGCGGACGTCACGGACATCGTGGTTCTGGTGGTGGCCGCCAATGACGGCATCATGCCCCAGACGCGGGAAGCTATCGCCCACTCCAAGGCAGCCGGCAAAACCATCATCGTCGCCATCAACAAATGCGACCTTCCGGCCGCAGACCCCGTCAAGACCAAGAGCGGCCTGATGGAAGAAGGGCTGGTTCCCACGGACTTCGGAGGCGATGTGGAATGCGTGGAAGTCTCCGCCCTGACCGGGGCCGGCATTGACGACCTTCTCGGCCTTCTCGTCCTCCAGTCAGAAGTGCTGGAACTCCAGGCCAACCCCAAGGCCAACTGCCGCGCCTCCATCATCGAGGCCCGCGTGGAACCCGGCACGGGCAGCTCCGCCACGGCCATCGTGGAAAGCGGCACCATCCGCGTCGGGATGCCCTTCATCTGCGGTCCTTACGCCGGCAAGGTGCGCGCCCTGGTCAACGACCACGGCGAACGCGTCAAAAAGGTAGGGCCCGGCATGCCCGTGGAAATCACCGGCTTCTCTGAAACCCCGAACGTGGGGGACGAACTGGTGGAAATGGAAAACGAACGCGCCGCCAAAAAGCTTGGGGAAGAACGCCAGGAGGAACTGCGCAAGCAGCGCCTGGCCCAGCCCCGCAAGGCACGCATGGAAGAACTGCTCGCCATGATGGGGGACGGCACCCAGAAAGCCCAGCTCAAAATACTCCTGAAGGGGGATGTGCAGGGTTCCGTGGAAGCCATCAGGAAAGCTGTTCTGGACATCCAGTCGGACAAAGTGGAATGCGTCTTCCTGAACGCCTCCGCCGGCCCCATCTCGGAATCGGACGTTCTGCTGGCCTCCTCCTCGGACGCCGTCATCCTGGGCTTCAACGTCAAGGTGGAAGCCAACGCCGTCAAACTGCTCAAGCGGGAAGGCGTGCAGGTAAAACTGTATTCCATCGTTTACGAACTCATTGACCAGGTGCGGGATGCCATGCTGGGCCTTCTGGAACCGGAAACGCGCGAAACCATCATCGGCCACGCCAAAGTGCTTCAGGTCTTCAAGCTCAACAAGGGCCGTGCGGCAGGCTGCATGGTGGAGGACGGGAAAATCCTCCGCAGCTGCGAGGCGCGCGTCATCCGCGACAAGACGCCCGTCTTTGACGGTAAAATGTCCACCCTCCGCCGCTTCCAGGATGAAGTGGAAGAAGTCAAGGCAGGTCTGGAATGCGGCATCCGCCTCGGAGACTTCAACGAATACGAAACGGGCGACATCATCGAATGCTACACGCTGGAAAAAATCCAGCAAACGCTGTAACCCCCAACAAAAATCATCCAACAGGGACGGAGCTCCTTGCACGCTCCTCCGGGCGTCCGGGAAACCTCCGTCCCTGTCCTTTCCCTTATTCCTCCTTCTCCGATTGAACCAATCGGGCCCTTCATCACTCTATCCCTTCATATGAGCAGACGCACTGACAAGGTAAACGAACTCCTGCGCCGGGAAATAGGCACCACCATTCAGCGGGATTTTGAATTTCCCGGAACAATCGTCACCGTGATTGAAGTGGAAGTGACGGACGATCTGAAAGAGGGGAAAGTATGGGTGGGCGTCGTAGGGAAAATGGCTCCCTCCCAGGTGCTGGAAAAACTGAACTCCCGTCACGGCCTTATCCAGTCCGCCGTGGCCAGGCGCGTGGTGCTGCGCAATACGCCGCGCCTGACCTTCCGTCTGGACGACTCCGCCCAGCGCGGCGTTGACCTGGTCAACCTTCTGGAAGACATTGACAAGAACCTGCCCAAAGCTCCCCCTGCCGATGCGGAAAATGACGGGGAGTAATATTCTTCCCCTGGCTAAGGCACGGTGTCCCCGGCCGTACCGCGCTGGATGCGCCGGGACAGCGGAGGGCCGGAACACGTAGAATCACGCTTCCGGAAAAAATCCGTAACGGGCGGCAAGGCAACAGGGCCGGAAGGTCCCTGTTCCCGTAAGGAATCATCATCGGGAAACGGAAAGAGAAACCGGTGATTCCCTATCTCGTCACCTTTAATCTCAGAAACCGGCGCTCCGGAGAGCCTTTTCCCAGCGCGACCGTATCGCGGAATTCCCCGCAGGCCCCGTCCGGAGTGACGGCCCCTTCGTCAGCCCATTCCTCCAGGTCGGAAGAACTTTCCACATGGAACGTCACATCCGTCGCCTCCGGATTCACAGACCAGGAAAGCACGAGGTATTTCCCGCCCGCTTCCTCGCGGACAGCCAGCTTCGTCACGCTCCCGCAGGGCTGGTTGGGATCCATGCCCGTAGCATATTTCATCAGATTGGAAATTCCGTCTCCGGCGGGGCAGGCATCCGGGGCCATTTGCTCATCCGGCGTCCCATCCGCAAAATGGTCCTGCTTCCACTTGTCGTACCCTGCCGGGGCAGGAGCAGCTTCCTGGCGCAGCGTGAATGTCCTCTGCTCCCCGCCGCATACGACGGTGACAACGGCTTCCCGCTCCGTTTGCAGCCCGTTTGCTTCCACGGCAATATCCAGCACTGAGGTTCCGGAACCGGAAACGGGGGAAACCGTAACCCATGGCTGGTCGCAGGAAACTGTCCAGGGAAGATGCGTCTGCACGGTCAGCCCCGTACCGGAGGCGGCGCATCCTACCGTTTCCTCCGTCTTTTCCAGATTGAAGGGATTCACGTATTCATAGGAAAACGCGCTGGCGGGAATGGGTTCCCTGCCGCTGGTTTCCGGCCCCTCCCATTGCAGGGAAAGGGAGGAGGAAGCCGCCTTCCCCACATAGCCGATGCGGATGGGATGCAGCCCCGCAGTAAGCTTCACCGTCTGAACGGCATTGGGCTGCACATCGCCGGAAACGCCTTCCCGCGCGTTGGAGGCAGCCTGCGTTCCGGGAGTATAGGCATAATCCGCATCAATGAGCTGCATATCGTGCAAATGGACAAAAGCCCTGGAGCCTTCATTGGAATCCGTCTGAAGGTAAAATTGATATTCCCCGGTGACAGGCACCCTGAGATAGCCCGTCAATTCCACCCCCTTCTGACCGGAAAGCCCCGCCTTGACGCTGAGCACGTCGGAAACATCCGTCGCACCCGTAGAACAGGGCCCCTCCTCCAGCTGCCGGAAATCCGGCACCCAGTCAAAAGAGCGGTTCCACGCGCGCCAGCGCAGCCTTCCCTCCCGCAGGCCAGCGGGGGCGGAAACGGGCGCGATATAACCGGCGTCAAAACTGGTGGAGGCAATGGGGGAGGAACGGCGGGAGCGCAGCGCCTGCGCCTTCATCTTCTCCTGCAGATCCGGACGGGATGCCGCCAGATTCGCCGCTTCCTGCGGGTCTTTTTCCGTATCGTAGATTTCAAAATCCGTAGCGGGGGCGGCATTCCCCATCCGAATCCCCTTGAAGCCGTCCACAAACATAATCTGCTGCTGCTGCCGCCCTCTCCCCCTGTGTTGCTGGAGGAAATCGCTGTAATTCGGAGTGCTCCCGCTATAGGCATATTCCGCATAAATAACGCCCGTTTTCTGGCGTTCCGGCACCCCTGCCAGCGTGGGCAGCAGGGAAACGCCGTCACAACGGGACGGCACGGGCACTCCGGCCGCGTCCGCAAAAGTAGCCATCCAGTCCTGGAACTGGCTGGCATTCAAACTGATTCCGCTGGGAACCACACCGGGCCAGCGTACCACGGCCGGCACACGCATGCCGCCTTCCCAGCAATCGCGCTTAATGCCGTCCATCATCCCGTAGCTCATGAAATACGCGGGATCCTGCGCGCCGTTGCCGTAATTGCCGGAACCGGGTTCATTGTGGGGGCCGTTGTCGGACGTAAAGACAATCATCGTATTGTCATCAATGCCCAAATCCTTAAGCAGCTGGATCATGTCCTTCAGGACGTCATCCACCCGGCGGATCATCGTGGCGTGGCGGGATTCCGTTCTTCCAAAAACCTCATGTTCCGGGTAGATATAGGAATCCGGAGAAAAGTTCCCCTCCACCCCCGACCATCCGTCCGCAGCGGTATTGCAGGCTTCATAGCCGTCTTTTTTCTCCCACTGGAGGCCGCCGTCCCTTCCCAGCCCCGCCGGATAGGCACAGGCGGGAGCGGACAGACTGCCGTGGGGAGCCGGGAAAGCCAGATACAGGAAGAAAGGCCGGGAAGGAGTTTTCTCATGGTGGTCCACAATCCACTGTTTGGCGCGGGCCCCGAACAAATCCGTATCATAGGCGGTGCCCGGAACTTTCGCGCTGACGCTCTCCCACGCCGGAGCCGCGGCCTGGTCATTATATTCGTAAATATCCTGGGAACCCGCCGTCAAATAATGGTAATGCCCCGCCAAATGCTTGATGATTCCGTAAAAATAATCAAACCCGCGCATGTGGGGAGCCGCGGTCAGAGCCTTGCCGCTCTGTCCGCCTCCGCCCACGCCCCATTTCCCGATGGCCGCCGTATGGTAACCCGCGCTTTTCAGCAGCGTTCCCAGCGTATGGGAATTCTCGATAGGGTAATCAAACGTATTGTTGCGCACCACCCGGGAATGCCCCTGGTGAACGCCCAGCAGCAGGGAAGCGCGGGCCGGAGCGCATACCGGAGCCGCACTGTAATGGCGCCTCAGCTGCATGCCCTCCGCCGCCATCGTGTCCAGGGTAGGCGTCTTGAATTCATTCCTGCGGGTCACCTGCCTGCCGTTTTTATCCTGCTGCGTCCAGTTGACGCTCATATCCCCCCAGCCCATGTCATCCACCAGGACAAAAATAATGTTGGGCCTGGCTCCGGAAACATGCGCCGGCATGTCCGGCTTTTCCGCTACATCCGTCTGCAGCGTCAGCCAGCCGGATGCGGCATCATAATTCCATGAAACCGCCCCTTCAGGCAGTTCCTTTACGGTGACGGGGGCGCCCATATCCGGCCGGAACTGCACGCCCAGCGTATGCCTGCCCGGCCATTCGGAAATCAAATCCTCAAAGGAGGAATCAAACAAAACCACATATTCCCTTGCCTGCTGGGCAGGGGTTTCCGGCCGGACGGCGGAGTTTTGCGGCACGCCGTCCAGCGTAGCCACATGGAGACGCCCCAGCGTCAGGGATGAACTGGGCAGGGAAATATCCCCATCCACAGTCAGGGTGCCTCCCGGCGCATAAGTAATCGTTCCTGAAAAGGCGCCGCTGCCGCCCAGTGCGCAGCTGCCCTGCACCACCAGGTCCACCTCCGGAATTTCTCCGTCAAAATGCATGGAGGAATTATTCAGCGTTATCGTCACATTGCTGCCTACGCTCCGGATTTCCCCCGCCTTGACATTCCTGTCCGTATAAGTGACCCGGGCATCATCCAGAAGCGTCTGCCGCAGCGTTCCCTTATCCCCGGTAATGCCGGAAGAGCCGGAAAGAATCACGTTGCCGTCCACACCCGCCTCCGTCAGGTCCAGCGTGGAATTTTCCAGCGCCAACTCCGTGTCTGCGCCAATGTTCCATTGTCCGGACGCCTTGGCCTCCGTTCCGGAAAAAGTCACGGACGCGTTTTCCCGCGTCACCAGGGCCCCCTGGTACAAAGACATGCCTTCCAGGCGGGCAGCGTCTTCCACCGTCACCGTATTGCCCATGCCCCGGTCCGCCAGATCCAGCGTCGGAATTCCCTTTCCGGCGTTCAGTACAAAACCGATGAGGCCGGAAATATTGTTCAGCAGCATCCCTTCCCCGATGCGCACGGCGCCTCCGCCCGTCACTGTCACGCGCCGCGGAACATCGCCTTCCGAAGTCAGGGAATACAATCCCCCGGACGGAGCGTCATCGTCATGCCCCACATACAGGCTGCGCCCTTCAGCCACATGCCACTCCTGGTCCGCGGCTACGCGCAGCTGGGCGACCCCGAAATCCGCAGAATAACCGCCTTCTCCGGCATTTTCCACGGTAATGCCGCCCTCCTCCACGCGCAAATATACATCCTTGTTCGTGTTTTTAATGAACAATGGGATTTTGCCTTCCGGCTGGCTGTTAAGCCCCTCAATCCTGACGCCCTTCAAATAGCGGCCCCCCGCGCCCAATCCGCCGACATCCGTCCTTCCCGCGGAATCCGTTCCATTGGTTACCATCCAATGTTCATAGGCGGAAGCGGCGGCCCCTGGCGCGGAAGAGGCGGCAATGCCTCCGACACTCCAGTTGGACAGGGAACCCCACTGGTAATCGGCACCCCTCCAGACATATTCAACATCGGCATATCCGGCTGGAGCAAGGAACAGAAGAAAAAAGAGGAGAACGGTAAAAAAACGGTGCGGGAACATGGCTGGCTGGCGAAACGACGACCCGGAGGACATCACGCCGAAGAACGGACTGCCTGGGGAATCATACCGGTTATTGATGTTAAATGTTAAAAAATGCCGAATTTTGTTGGCTGAAAATGAACAAGCCGCCAGTTTCAAAGAAAAAACGGACGGCTTGAACAAGTGTATCAGGGACATGGGCTTCAACGTCTGCGGCGGCGCATCATTAGTGCAGCCATGCCCAGAATACTGAGAGAGGCGGTCGCCGGTTCAGGGATCGTATTCAGTTCAATGGCGCCCAATCCGACAAAGTAACCCTGCGTTTCCTGTCCCCTGTTCAGGGAAAGCTCAAGGGTATAAGTATTGCCGGCAGACAGGGTTACTGCCTGGTTCAGCGTTCCTTCCTCATGGATGCCGGAAGACCCTCCGAGTTGCCCCAGCGTTCCCACGCTGGCCTGTTGGGAACTGCCGGCATTAACATCACCCGTACCCAGATAAGTCAGGTTGGAATTGCTGCAACTAGCCAAAACATTGTCACCCAGCTTCAAATCAAAGGTATAAGCGCCTCTCCGGTCACTATTCTGAACCGCATTGGCACCACTGAATGTAAAAAGATTCAGAGCTATGGAATCAACGGTGACGGCTTCCGTTACGGTAAAGGACAAAGAGACGCTCCACGCATTCCCGTTGCCGACATTTATATTGGGACTCAAAAAGGAGTCAACGTAGTTGGAACCCGTCTTCTGGTTTGAAACCCCAGTGAATGTCTGACTGGTCAGGGAAGCTCCGGTGGTTTCAGGCTGGTAAAAGCTCGTTGTTGCTTGAGGATTTGCCTGATAATCAAACACAATAGCCGAATGGGCGGAACCAGCAAGAGCAAGGATGGAGACAATGACAGGGAATGTTTTCTTCATGATTCTGGCAACTTTAGATTATCTGAATTTCTGGAACAGAAACTCGGTTTTTCTCTACCGGATTAAGAATCCGGTGTCAACGTAAAATTTTAAAAAGAAACCACTTTATCCCTCCTGCCTTCTCTGAAAAGAGAAGGCAGGAATTGCCTCTTTTTAAATTTTAACGATTTATACAATTTATTATCAAAGGATTATATTCTTATCCAGCGTAAAAAACATTTTCAGGATTCTTAATTCGCTTTCCATGCATTATTCTGTTACAGAATGCCATGCACCGGGCCCGTTCCAAAAATCCGGTCTTGGAACGGGCCCGGTTGAAAAAAGATGCTTAGAGCCTGCGGCGGCGCATCATCAATGCGGCCAGCCCCAAAAGCCCCAAAGAAGCCGTAGCAGGTTCGGGAACCACTTCCCCATTAATCTGAATTCCCGTAAGACCGATAAAACAGCCGTTGCCGTAGGCCTCGTTTTTGGAAGCCGTAACAGTTAACGTCATGGATTCCCCGGCTTTCAACAACACATCGCCATATTCATAGCTTCCCGTACGAACGCCATCCCAGGATCCCGTAGATGTATTTGTACTGGTGGCGCCATTATAGGCCAGCGTCTGATCGCCCTGCCCGCTCATGCCAAGGGTGATATTGACAGGTTTGTTCAGATTGCCGTCGGCTCCCCCAACATAATTGTTATTGGCCACACCGCCTCCGGCATTCTGCGCGGCGCCCGCTCCAGTGAACCCTATCACGGAAAGATCAATGGAAGAAATCAGCATATCCTGGGAACCGTCGTTGGTAAACGTGAAAGAAACGCTCCATGTATTATTCTGATTATTACCCACATTGGAATTGGGGGAGAATACGGAGGCCGGAATAGAACCTGAAGCCAGCAGGTCATTGCCCGTAGAACTCTTGCTGAAGTCCTGGGAAGCAATCGAGGTGGAAGTGGAGAGTCCCGCATCGGAGACCGTACTCACAGTGACGGAATCCAGGGAAGTCCCGGTCCGGTTAAACGTAGTGGTACACAGCACCGCGGCCTGGGAAGCCGCCGCGCCAAGAGCCAGGGACGCAATGATTATCAATGTTTTCTTCATAACTGGGGAAGGTTGAATGGTGTCAACCTTTTCCGTTTAGCGGATTCCAAATCCGAAGTCAACACTAAACAATAGAAACGAGATGTTTATACAAATATAGGAACAGCGGCGTCCTATAATCAGAAGCTTTGCCGCGGAAGATTTAAAACCATCATAAAATTTACAACACCAATTATTTATGCATAATAAAGAGACGTGGATTTACTTTTCGGATTTGGAATCCGTTCCCTATTTTCCCCCCTTTCACTAACGGCTTGCCAGAAGGCGGGAGAAAAGTTAAGTTCCGTGAACGGACAGCCTGTCCATGAGATGGCTGGCCCTTTTTCCAACATGAACGGTTACTGCTATTTCATTCTGGGGATATTGGTCCTGGCGGCCGGTTATTTCACTTACGGGCGGGTGCTGGAAAGGATTTTCCGTCCGGACGCCTCCCGGCAAACTCCCGCCGTGGCCTGTACGGACGGCGTGGATTATGTGGTTATGCCGCGCTGGCGCGTTTTTCTCATCCAGTTGCTGAACATTGCAGGGCTGGGGCCCATTTTCGGCGCCGTCATGGGCGTGCTGTACGGGCCGGCCGCGCTTTTGTGGATCGTTTTCGGCTGCATTCTGGGCGGAATGGCGCACGACTACTTCTCCGGCATGATTTCCCTGCGGCACAAGGGGGAAAACCTGCCGGAAATCCTGGGGCGCTACCTGGGCAGCCAGGCCCAGTGGATCAGCCGCGCCGTCTGCATCGTATTCAGCGTGCTGGTGGGCGTCGTCTTCGCCGTGGGGCCCGCCGCCATCCTGTCCCCCATGACGGGCTGGAGCGTTTCGGCATGGGTTTGGATTATCTTCGGCTATTATTTTCTGGCGACCATTCTTCCCATCCAGGCTATCATGGGAAAGGTCTATCCTCTTTTTTCCGTCGCCCTGATCATCATGGTCATGGGCATTCTGGGCGTAATGCTCCTGGCTCCCTTTGCGGATTTCATGCCGGCCTGGATGCACCTGCCCCGCATGGAAGTGCTTCCGGATCTGGACTTTTTCCATAACCGCCATCCGGCGGATTTCCCGCTTTTCCCCGTGATGTTCATCACCATCGCCTGCGGAGCCGTGAGCGGCTTCCATGCCACACAGTCCCCGCTGATGGCGCGGTGTCTGAAAACGGAGCGGGAAGGGCTGCCCGTCTTTGGAGGGGCGATGATTACGGAAGGCATCATCGCTTTCATATGGGCCGCCGCCGCACTAACCTTCTACGGCTCTCCGGAAGCCCTGGGAGGGGCTACCGCCAACGGAAAGGCTCCGGCGCTGGCCATTCAGACGATTTCCGAATCCTGGATGGGGAGCGTCGGCTCCATCCTGGTCATGATCGGCGTGGTCATCCTCCCCATCAGCACGGGGGACGGCGCCCTGCGGGTCACGCGCCTGATGATTGCGGACTGCTTCAAGCTGAGCCAGGAACAGCTGAGCCGCCGCCTGATGATCGCCATCCCTCTCTTCGCCGCGGCCATTGCCGTCAGCAGCATGGACTATGCCGTCATCTGGCAGTACTTCGGCTGGGCCAACCAGCTGCTGGCCGCCGCCACGCTCTGGGCCGTTTCCATTTACCTGCGCAGCAAAAAACGCTGCTGCTGGCCGGCGGCGGCCCCCGCCGCCTTCCTGAGCCTGGTAGTATTCCAATATCTGTTCTCCAGCCCGGAAATGTGCGGTTTCAGTGAAGAAGCCTCCCTGATTGCCAGCACCCTGCTGACCGCCGTCATCGGCGTGCTGTGCCTGTTCCGCGGCTCCGGCCTGGAAAAAGCGGAGGAACCCAGCCTGTAACTTCATGAATTCCAGCGTCCACACGCCAGGACACGCCCGCAAAGTTCCATGGGGAGCTTTCTGGCGGCTCGTGCTGATTCAGGCGCAGAACTCCTTTAATGAAAAAGGGGCTCAATTCCTGCTGATTCCCCTGGGCGTCTGGCTGTACGGCGCAGAGGGGGACCTGGAATATCCGCTGGGGGCCATCATCGTGCTGCCCTTCATCCTGTTCTCCCCATTCGTCGGCTGGCTTTCGGACCGTTTCTGCAAGGCGCGCATCATCCAATTCATGGCCCTGCTCCAGATATGCGTGCTGGCGGGCATGTACTGGAGCCTGCGCGTCCACAATCTGAACGGGGCCATCCTGTGGTTCTGCGTCTTTGCCGTGCAGGCCACCATCTTCAGCCCGGCCAAAAAGGGAATCGTCAAGGACATCGTGGGAACTTCCCGCATGGGGTTCGCCAGCGGCATCGTGGAAATGGCTTCCATCCTCAGCCTGCTCATCGGCCAGATCGGCGTCTTCATCTGGTTCCGCTACCTGCTGGAGCCTTCCACGGATACCATCTGGCACCGCTGGCTGGGGGAGGGCTTCTTCCAGTGGTTTGACGCATGGCTGAAACCCTCCGGCATCAATGACGGATGGTATGCCGCCTCTTTCCCATGCCTGGTGTTTCTGCTCCTGGCCGTTCCGGTGGCGGCCTCCAGCTTCCGCCTGCCCCGGTACGCTCCCGGGGGGGGCCGCCCCTTCTCCTGGTCCCTGTTTTACGAGCACTTCCACCAGCTGGGCAAGCTGTGGAAAAACCGCAATCTGCGCGTCAGCGAGATGGGCATCGGCTATTTCTGGTTCTTCGGCGGCACGGTCATGCTGATGACTATCCAGATGGCCAAGGAAATCTCCGGTGGCGGGGATGACTTCAGCTCCGTGGGAGCCGTGCTGATGGCCTGGATGAGCGGGGGAACGGTGCTGGGGGGCATTCTCGCCTCCGTGATTTGCCGCCGCCACATCCGGATGAATGTTTCCGTGGCGGGAGGCGTGCTGATGGCGGCTAGCTGCGCGGCCCTGGCCGCAGTCTCCATGGCTTCCCCGGTCTTTAATGCCCTGCTGATGGCGGCGGGCATTTCCGCCGCCCTGTTCCTGGTGCCTCTGAATGCCTTTTTCCAGGACCGGGCGGACAATGACAAACGCGGGGACATGATTGCCGCCGGCAACCTGGTGGACTGCGCGCTCGGGTTGCTGGCCGTCGGGTTCCAATACGCCATGATGCTGGTCATCCCCCCCTCCTGGCAATTCGTCGTCATGGGAATCCTCAGCCTCTTCATGGCGTGGGCGGTCTTCCGTTTTTCCCGCGCGGCTTCCGGCTCAAGGTAGTCCTGGGCCGGCAACCGGGCGCCCATCCTTAAAAATCCCTCTTCAGAGAAAAACCTTCCCGCATTGGCGCGCCCCGCGCCATTCTCCCGTCAGGGCGCGCGATTTACTTGCAACCCTGCTTTTATTCGGGCAACATAGGGGGGAAAACAAAAAGCCATGAAAAAATATCTCACCCTTCTGTTGTGTTCCCTGTGCGCCCTGGCGTGCTTCAGCGCCTCCGCGGAATCCACAGCCGGCCTCAAGGACGTCAATGTCGTCATCTCCACTACCAAAGGGGATATTGAACTGGCCCTTTACCCCTCCAAGGCGCCCGTCACCGTAGCCAACTTCCTGAACCTCGCCAGCAGAGGGTACTACAAGGGCATCACCTTCCACCGCGTGATTCCGAATTTCATGATCCAGGGCGGCGATCCCACCGGCACGGGCATGGGAGGCCCCGGCTACAGTTTTGAAGACGAGTTTTCCCCGGACCTCAGGCATGACGGCCCCGGCGTGCTTTCCATGGCGAACGCGGGCCCCGGCACCAACGGTTCCCAATTTTTCATCACCCATGTGGCCACGCCCCATCTGGACGGCCGCCATACGGTCTTCGGGAAGGTGCTGAAAGGGCAGGACGTCGTCAACTCCATTGTCCGGGGGGACAAAATCAAGGACATCCGCATTCTGGACAAGAACGCCGCGGCTGCCGTGCTGAAAGCGGAAGCCGCCCGCGTAGCCCGGTGGAACAAGGCCCTGGACGCCGCCAGATAACCAGGAAGCTGCCAGCGGCATGAACGATCTCCGGTGCGCCGCCGCCCATTCCCGGTTTTCCGCAGAAAGCGGAGGCCAGGCGGGAAGACGCGGACGAACGGAGAAAAACGACGATAAACATCCATCCAACAACCATTCATTTTTATGAAGACACTCATTAAAAACGCACGCATCATCTCCCCCGGCATCGATATGCCCGGGGCTGCCGTGGAAATGGAAGGCAAAACCATTACCGCCGTCTATCCCGCCGGGAGCGAACTTCCCGCCGCAGACAAGGTCGTGGATGCGGAAGGCCGCATGCTCCTTCCCGGCTTCATTGACATCCACAGCCACGGCGCCGGCGGCTGCGACACCTGCGACGCCAAGCTGGAAAGCCTCCGCACCATTGCGGAATGCAAAATGAAGGAAGGCGTCACTTCCTGGCTGCCGACCACCCTCACCCTGTCCCCCAAGGTGCTGGAAGACGTATGCGCCTCCGTGGCGGAATACATGAAGAACCAGGAATTCGCCAAGACTCCCGGCGTCCACCTGGAAGGGCCGTTCATCAACCCCAAATGCTGCGGCGCGCAGAATCCCGCCTTTGTCCGCCAGCCGGATTACGATGAAGTAGCCAACCTGAACTCCATCGCCAAGGTGCTGCTGGTCTCCCTGGCGCCGGAAATGCCCGGAGCCATTGAGTTCATTGAGAAAGCCACGGCCAACGGCATCCGCTGCTCCGCCGGGCACAGCGCCGCCACCCATGAGGATTTCAACAGGGCGAAGTCCGCGGGACTGGCGCACCTGACCCACTACTGCAACCAGATGTCCCCCCTGCACCACCGTGAAATCGGCCTGGTGGGATCCGGCCTGCTGGACAGGGAAATCAAGATTGAAATCATCTGCGACACCATCCACCTCTGCGCGGACATGCTCAAAACCGTGTTCAAGAACAAGGATTCTGACCAGATGCTGATGATTACAGACTCCCTGGCCTGCTCCTGGATGCCGGACGGCCCCGGAGACCTGGGCGGCCTGCCCATCATCGTGAAGGACGGCGTGGCCCGTCTGCAGGAATCCGGCGCCCTGGCCGGCAGCACCCTCAAATACGCCCACGGCCTGAAAAACGTGCACCGCCTGACCGGGAAACCCCTCAGCGACCTGGTGAAAGCCACCTCCTGGAACCAGGCGCAGTCCCTGGGCCTGGAAGGCCTGGGCAAAATCGCCCCCGGCTTCACGGCAGACATGGTTCTGCTGGACGATGACTTCAATACCTGCAAGGTATTCATCGACGGCGTGGAAAAATACAGCGCGTAACCGCGTTTCCGCGCGCCGGAAGGAGACGTCCCGCCCCTTCCGGCGCGCCTTCCTCCCTTTTACCATATTTCAACATTCACCTCCATGGCTATTACCATTGAAATGCCCCGCCTGTCCGACTCCATGCGCGAAGGCACCGTCCTGAGATGGCTCAAAAAAACAGGGGACTTCGTAGGAGTCGGCGACCATCTGGCCGACATTGAGACGGACAAGGCCCATGTGGAGCTCCAGGCCTGCGAGGACGGCACCCTGACGAAAATCCTGGTGCCGGAGGGAGGTTCCGCCGCGGCGGGAGCGCCCATTGCGCTGCTTCAGCCGGAATTCGGCGCAGCCGCCTGCGGTTGCCCCCCGCGCCCGTCCGCAACATGCAGCCCGCTGGCCGCCAGGCTGGCGGCGGAAGCCGGCCTGAACCCCGCCACGCTGAGCGGCACCGGCCCCCGGGGCAAAATCATGGCCGCGGATGTACGGGCCGCCCTGCGCCCCGCGGACGGCCCCGCCCGCCGGGTGCAGACCCCGCTGGCGCCCCGGGACACGCGCCACGCCACGCGCGTAGACAACTTTTACCTGTATTCCCTGGAGGCGAACATGGCTTACCTGGCCGCCATCAGCACGCCCATCGCCGTCCAGTGCGAAAAACTCATCGGCGGTCGCTACAGCCTCTTTGACTACGTGGTGCGCGCGGCGGTGAAAGCATGCGCCAGCGAGCCGGAATGGCTGGCCGGAGACGCCGCCGCGGAACTGCTCATGGTGCTGGACAAGGGGGAAAAATACGTCTTCATTGAAAACGCCTCCGGCAAGACGATTTACAACATCGCCATGGAACGCCTGGCCGCCCCCGCGGCAGGCCCGCTCCCCGCGGGCAGCGTCGCGCCCAACATCCTTCTTTGCGACAGCGGCGTGAACGTGGCAGCCCAGCGCGCCGTGCTGCCGGAAATGCCCCACAGCATCATCAGCATAGGAGGCACCACGCCGAAAACGGGCATTGAAGCGGGGCGCCCCGTGTCCAAACTCATCCTGCCCGTCACCCTGTACGTGAACGCCGGCATTCTGCCGGAATGCAAGGCTTCCAACATTGCCGCCGAATTCAAAACCCTGCTGGAAAACCCGGTTCTTCTCCTCCTGTAGGGATACCGGAACATGCTGCTCTTTTCCTTGAACGTTCCTCTTCCTCCCCCTGTCTTACCAACCATGAAAAAAGTCGCCATACTTGCCGCCCCCGGATTTGAAGAAATCGAACTCATGGCTCCGCTGGACATCCTGCGGCGCCTGAACATGGACGTAGTGCTTGCCGGCGTCCAGTCCGACAAGGTGGTCAGCACCCATGAAGTAACCGTCAGCACGGACACCATGCTGGATAAACTCCATGCTGACAAGCTGGACGCCCTGATCCTGCCCGGCGGCGCGGGCTCCTGGGTACTCCGCGACACGCCGGAAGTCATCCATCTGGTCAAAAAAATGCATGAAGCGGGCAAGCTGGTGGCCGCCATCTGCGCCGCCCCCATCGTGCTGGCCAAGGCGGGCCTGGTCAGGGACAGGAACGTCACGGCCTACCCGGCCCAGGACGTTTACCGGGAACTCAACGAAGCCGGCGCCCATATTGTGAAAGATGAAAATGTGGTGCTGGACGGCAACATGCTCACCGCTAACGGCCCCGGCGCCGCCATGCTCTTCGGCTACTCCATCGGGGAATATCTGGGGGAAGACCTCCAGGTGGCCCAGCTCAAAGAGCAGATGTGCTACACGGGCCTGTAGGATGCCGGCAGGATTCCGCCTTTCCGCAACCCCATGCGGCGCCGGAACAACAGGGAAAGGGGGGAATCTCCCCCTTTTCACTTCATCAGGTGCCTTTTCAGGGTATAGTAAGCCCCCCGGCGCCCCTTGCGGGACGACATTAGGCGGGAATGCAGGGCAGAGAAAAAATTGCTCCGGAGGGGGCAATCCAGCAGAAGGCGGCAAAAAGCCCGGTCCCACCGGTCCAGACTGGGAAGGACGTTCTCCGCGCCCACCAGCTCCAGCCACTTTTTCCAGCCGGAAAGCAGAACTTCCCGGTCTTCCGGAGACGCTTTGAAAAAAGCTCCCTCTTTCATGATGAAATGCCTGCGCATCAACTCCATGCAGTAGTCCACCAGACCGAAGGCGGCGGGTGAATCAAGCAGCCCCCGCTCCCCCCAGAAACGCGCCAGAGATTCCATGCCCATCAAATCCATGCGGAAATCCCCCAGGCGGGGATCCCGCCCGCAGGAGGCGGAACCGGGGCGTTCCCTCCGGTAATGGTACAAACGGTCGGGAAGGATCAGGAGCCGCGGAGCAACAGTCAACAGCATCAAACAGAAATACAAATCCTCCCCCTGGCGCAATCCGGGAATGAAACGCAAACCGTTTTCTTCCAGCAGCTCCCTGCGGATCAGCTTATTCCACACCGTTCCCGCGCACCGGCTCCAGGGCGTCCCCCGCCGGAACCGCTCCGCTTTTTCTTCCGGGAAAAACCCGGCTGACGGCGACCAGCCGCTTTCAGGCATATCCATGCCTCCGCAGTCGCAGAACTCATGGTATCCGCACACCGCTACGTCCGCATCTTTTTCCACGGCCGCATCAAACAGGCGCCGGAACATATTCCGCTCCACCACGTCGTCCGGGTCCACAAAACCGATATACTTTCCCGCAGCCGCTTCCATGCCGCTGTTCCTCGCCGCGGAAACACCGCTGTTTTTCCGGTCAATCACCCGGACGCGGCCGTCCCTGTCCCGCCATTCGCGCAATATCTCCGCCGTACGGTCGGAAGAACCGTCATTGACGCAAATGATTTCGATATCTTCCATGCTCTGGCCGGCCAGGCTTTCCATACACTGGTCCAAATAAGCGGCAACATTATAACAGGGAACAATGATGGAAACGGATACGCTCATGGCGGAAGCATCCTTTTTTATCCGGATTGAAAATTCACATCAAGAAAAAACAGCAACGCCATCTGTTGAAAAACGGAACAACCGGAAGAGGGAAACTGTTTCCGGAAAGAAATGTAAAGGCTGCCTCCCGAAGGAAGTTCCCGGGAATAACGGAAACGGAGGGCTGTGGTACGGCTGCAATACGGCGGAAAATTCAAACCGTCAGGAATACTCCGGCATCATGCGCCAAGGAGTTTTTTGATATTGCTTTTCAGTATGAATTTATTAAGTATTCAGCCCTCGTCACACAACGTATTCTTTTTTACCCGGCAGGCGAAAAACCGCCCGGAACGGTAACAAGGGCCATTCATCATCCGCGTCAGGCGATATTCATTATATTTCCTGCAATTTTTCACCATGAAACCAATGACACATACGCAGACAGTCATGCTCCGATTGCTGACCATGTGTATTCCGTTTCGGAACCTGCGTAAAAAATGGCGCACTTTCCTGCGCGATTTTCTGTCCGACTATGACCGGGACGCCCGCCGAAGCATGCGCGCATGGCGCAGGCATCCAGTGGCCGGTCGCACCATCCTTATTCTGGAACCCAACTATTGCCACGGGGAAGTCATCCCCGGTTTCTGCCGCCACCTGCTCGACATGGGATACCGCGTTGATGTCCTGATGCATCACAGCCTGGCCAGGCAATCGCCCCTGTGTTGTTTCAAGGAAGGCGATATCCATATTTTCACGGCCATGTGCACTTCATGGAAGCGCCTGGCCAAAGCGCGCGTCCTCACCCGGTACGAAGCCATCCTGGTATCAACATCCGCCTTTTATGACATTCCGGGCTGGGCAAGTTTCCTTCATATGACGGGGCTTGACAAATTCGCCAATCTTCTGGCCGTCGAACATGAATTAAAGGACATCCCCCGGTTCGGGGAAGAAGAACTTGACCGCCAGGGACGGCTGCTGACGCTGGGCTCCTTTCCCAGGGGCATGATGGTTAATCCGCACTTTTTCGGGGAAATCCCGCCTGCGCCCCGGAACCGCGAACCCGTGTTCATCACCGTAGGTTCCCTCTCCGCACAGCGGAAAAACCACGAACTCCTGGTTGAGGCGCTGGAAACCGTCTGCAATGAAGGGTACAGGAACTTTTCCGTCATCATCGTGGGGGAAGGAGAGCTGGGAAAAATCCCCGGCCATCTGCGCCCCTTCCTGCATGTGGCCGGAAAGCTCGACTTCCCCGCCATGTACGAGGCCATGAGGCGGGCGGACTATTTCCTGCCCCTGCTTGATCCCGGCAATCCGGCGCATAACCGCTACATTACCACCGGCGTCACCGGTTCCGCCCAGCTTGTTTACGGATTCGCGAAAATCCCGGTTATCCATGAGAAATTCGCTTCCTTCTACGGCTTCAACGACAGGAACGCACTCCTTTACAGGGAAGAAACGCTTGGCGGCGCCATGCTCCGCGCCATCAGGCAGACGGAAGAGGAATACGCAGAAATGCAGCAGGCGCTTCTCCAACTGGGCAGGGATATTGACAGGGAATCCCGTTCCAATCTGGAGCGGGCCCTTGCCGCATGCTCCCCCTCCGAACCTCAACAGGCCCGCCCATGACCCGAACCCGCCCGCCACAGCCCCAGGTTTCCGTCATCGTTCCCGTTTACAATCAGGAACAATATCTTGAAGAGTGCATCAGCAGCATCCGCCGGCAAACCCTTGCGGAGTGGGAATGCATCATCGTCAACGACGGGTCCTCCGACTCGTCAGGGGAAATCGCCCGGCGCTTTTCAGAGGAGGACTCAAGAATCCGCTGCTTCGAACAGGAAAACAGGGGCGTTTCCTCCGCCCGCAATCTGGGCATGCGGCACGCTTCCGGGCGCTATTTGTGTTTTGTTGACGGTGACGATTTCATCGACGCGGCCTTTCTCAAACATCTTCTGGACGCCTCGGACCGCGGAGCAAGCGATTTGACCGTAGCGGGCAAGCTGTTCTGCGACAGGTTTCCGCCGGACAAAATCCCCGCCCTGCCCACCTGCGGCATATTTCTGCGCCGGGAGTTCCCCTTGAAAAACAATCTGGAATTCCCGGAAGGCATTCACCCCTGTGAAGACGGCCTCTTCTCGCATTTCGTGCTCGCGCTGACAGAAAAAATTTCCTTCTGTCCGGAGGCCGTTTACCATTACCGCCAGCATGAACAGGGCAACCACCACCAGATACGGAAAAGAACCGCCGACATCCTGCCCATGATCCCCCGGTGGCTTTCCCTGATTGAAGAGTTTTATGAACAACGCCATCTCTGGAAAAGAAAAGCCGGCCATCTCGTCCGCTTTATTGAGCATGAACCATTTGAACTGAGGCTGCTTGGCATGCCTTTCTCCCCGCCGGAGCAGGAAATACTTTACAGCATCATCCGGGACTTCCTGAACGCCCATTGCACGGCCGCCGAGTGCCGGAGGGCCTCCCTGCATCTTCCTTTCCGCCTGTTGTTGAAATCCTCCGGCTTTTCAGACTTCGGAAGAAGGCTCCGGAGGGCCGGCAAAAACACCGGAATCCGCCGGAAGCTCCTCCATTTCTGCCCTGTCCCCTCATGGAGGAGGAATGGCAGGGCACAGCTGCGGCAAGTACGCGAACAGCTGGAGGAAATACGCAGGAATATCACGTTTTAACCCCTTCCCCTGCTTGAACATGGCAAAAGGAAAAATAATAGTCATGCGTCTTTTCGGAGGGCTGGGAAACCAGCTGTTCCAATACGCCTTCCTCTTCGCGCTCTCCCGGCAAGGGGGAAAAGCAAGACTGGAAACCTCATCATATGAACATGATGATAAGAGGGTCTGCGAACTCCATCACTTCCGGGTTTCCCTTCCCATTGAAGGAGGCCCTCCCCCCTGGGCTTTCCGCAAGTCCCGTATTCCCGCCTGCCTGCGTTCCCTGTTCGCCGCTCCCAAATATCCTCATTTCCGGGAGGAAAAACGGCACGGGTTCGATCCCGGTCTCGCGGCTCCTCCCCGCCGCCATACCTATTTCAAGGGATATTTTCAGACGGAACAATACTTCCTCCACTGCCGGGAACAGCTTTGCAGGGAATTCCGTCTGAAAACTCCCCTGACTCCGGAAAACGCCCGCATTCTTGAAGATATCCGTTCATGCTGCTCCATTTCCCTGCACATCCGCAGAACGGATTACCTCTCCAACCCCTACCTTTCTCCGCCGCCTCTGGAATACTACCTCCGGAGCATGGCTGAAATGGAAGGAAGGCTGCGGGCGGCAGGCGCTCCGCAGGAATCCCTGCGTTACTTCATCTTTTCGGACGACATAGAATGGGCCCGGCAAAACCTGAGGCCCGCCCTGCCCCATGTCCATGTGGATATCAATGACGGCGGCACCGGCTACTTCGATCTGGAACTGATGCGAAACTGCCGCCACCACATCATCGCCAACAGCACTTTCTCCTGGTGGGCGGCCTGGCTCAACGAACACGCGGGGAAAATCGTCATCGCGCCGCGCATCTGGTTCAACAGGGAGGAAGGCGACCGGTACCATACGGATGACGCGCTCATCCCCGGCTCATGGCTCCGGATATAACCCCGTTTCCTATACAGCAGACCATGCCTCTCCCCTCACCCCTCATTTCCGTCATCGTCCCCATCTACAACATGGAGCCTCTTCTTCCGCGCTGTCTGGACAGCCTGGCGGCACAAACCCTCCGCGACCTGGAAATCATCTGCGTGGACGACGGTTCAACCGACGGGTCCGGAGGCATCGTCCGGAAATATGCTTCCGGAGACAGTCGTTTCCGCCTGATTACACAGGAAAATTCCGGCAGGGCGGAAGCCCGTAACGCGGGAATCAGGGCAGCTGCGGCGCCTTACCTGGGTTTTGCGGATCCGGATGACTACGTTGAGCCGGACATGTACGAACGGCTCTACCGGCTCGCGGAAGAAAGCGGGGCGGACATGGTCCAATGTTCCTATTCCCCCTTCCTTCCGGCTGAAAGCGGAGAATCGCGCGGAATGGCTGAGGAAAAACTCCTTCATATTGAAAACACCGCCTGCGACGGCGTCTTTACGGAGAAAGGAGAAATATTCAGGCTCTTTCTGGAAGACAGGATCACCGGCGTCGTCTGGAGCAAATTGTTCAGGCGGATACTCCCCGGCTGTTCCGCCCCCCTGGAAGTCCGCCTGCCTTCTTCCTTCACCAGCGGAGAAGACACCCTTTACGTTTCCCGGGCCATCGCCCGCTGCCGCAGCGTCGCCCTCACCTCTGAAAAACTCTACCACTACGGGCTGGGCGGTCCCCAATCCGTTTCTTCTCGCAACCGGAAAGCGGAAACCCGGCCCGCAAGTTATTACGCCGTATTCGAGATGCTCACCAGGGAAAAACTCCGGGAAGGGGTTCTGGGCAGCAACCGCACGGCCTACATGAATTATATTGTCCCCCTGCTTTTTCCGGACAATGAAATGCCGGCCGGGCGGCTCAGGCATTGGGCGGAACTCTGGCGGGAGGCGGACATCACTTCCGAACACGTTTGCGGGATGCCCAGGGAACAGAGGGCTTATCTTGAGGCCGCCCTGGCCGGACGGTGGATTTACCTGCGCCTCCTTCAATGCTTCTGGAAGTTCAAGACCGCCAGAAGGAAAATGTTCCGGCTGAGGTTTTCCAAAAACGGAATAGACACGCTCCAAATCCTCGGATACACTCTTTATTCTGCAAAGAAGCTCCCCCGATCATCCCTGTAACTGCTGTTTTTCCCGTGTTCATCTATTCCTACCAGCAACACGACCACCTCCTGCCCGGCAATGACAGAATGCTGGTGATCGGCAGTTCCGCTCTGGCAAAAAACCATGGCCATCTGAAATCGTCCCGACTGGCCGCCGACACGCTCATCTTCAATTTCCCGCTCAACCATCCCCGCCTGTGGCGGCAAATGGAGCACAGCCTTTCCGGCGCCCGCTACAGCATCATTCTTTTCATGTGGCCGCCCCTGCATCTTTCCCCGGCCAACGGCAGGCTCATGGAAAAGCCCCCGGAAGGGGGCGGGCCCATGGAAAGCGCCGAAGATATGCTTTGCAGGCTTTTCGCCTTTCTGCGGAAACAGACGCGCCGCCTGATCCTCCTGTCATCCCCGCCCTCCGACTACGGCAGCGCCCGGCACCCCTACGCGGAAGAACCGGGCGTCCTTGAAGCCTGGAACGCCCTTCTTCGCACGCTGGCAGGCAAGCTGAACCTTCCATTCATTGACTTTTGCGGCGATATGCTGCAATGCCGCCCCCTGCCCGGCTCCGGGGAAGAAGATTTCCCGGAAGCTTACCGGAATCTGGGAAAACAGGTCCTCCACCGGCTGCCTTTCGGCCAAACGTGGGTGAGAAGGCGTTCCGGGAAAATACACCGCCTGCTGGAGAAAAGAAGAAAACGCCGGAAGGAACGCATGCTTGCCCGCTGGAGGACATTGGCGGCCCCTCCCCATTACCGTGAGGAAACCGACTGGATTACGGCCATTCATTCAGAAAAAGGGCAGACGCGCATACTGCTCATTGGCGGTTCCGTCATGCGGCATTTGTGGCGGCCCCTTGCCTCAGAACTTCAGGAAGACATTGATTTGTTCTCCTCCACGCTGATTCCCGGAGATCCGGACTATCTCCCCACCCTTGCAGGATATTTTCCCTCCGCCGGATACGAAGCCGTCATTGTTTCCTTCGGTTCCCACGTCACCAATAAGGTCTCCGCCATTTCCGTGGATGACTTCCGCAAAAATTACATGGCATTCGTCTCCCAGCTCAGCAAGCGCTGCCGTTTCCTCATCCTGGCAACCAGTACGTCCATCATGGATGGGCCGGACGGCACGCTGAATGAAGAAAAAGAGAAAATCATCACCGCCTTTAATGCCATTGTCCGTGAGGCGGCATCTTCCCTGCCCGGTGCGGTTCTTTCAGACCACCATGACTTCATGCAGGGGCGCAGATATATAGATCCCTTCCATTTCTCCCCTCCGGACCGCGCGTACCAGGCAGGGAAAACAGCCGGACTGCTCCTGCCCCTTCTCTCCGCCCGGCAGGAACCGCCAAAGGAACAGGAATGCCCGCAAAGCCGCCCCGAACCATGAAACGGGCAAATGAACGAAAACCGCCAAATTATTTTCCATGCGGGGAAAAACGGTTACCCCCCGCAAAAATCCCGGCCCCGGCATTTAAAGACTTCAGACGCCCCCTTCTTCAAATAACAGACATCCCTTTTCCGGCCTGAACGGAGCCTCCATGCTCTTTCCCTCCCCGGCCTATTCCTTCCCGCAGCCCCTTCTTCAAGACCCTTCCCATGAAATTCCCCGATTCCATGACAACCCCGCCCGTTCCCGCATCCCCGGAGAAATCACGCATCCCCGTCATGTTTTCCGCCACCGGCGGCTGGGGCCTGCCCCTGGGCGTAGCCATTCACACCCTTTGCCTTCACGCCAGTTCCGGACGCTTTTATGACATTCACATCGTTCACGACGGAATGGACGCGCGAATAATACAGGAGCTGAACCAGGTTGCCGCCCCCTTTCCGCAGGTTTCCCTTTCTTTCCTGCAACTTCCGGAAGAATTCCGCCATCTCTTTCAAAACGGCAACAAGGACCGCTACTCCCCCCTTGCGTATGCCCGCCTGATGGCCGGCAGCCTGTTCCCGCAGTACGGCAGGATCGTTTATCTGGACGCAGATGTCCTGCTGGCCGGAGACGTAGCCGAACTGTATTTTTCCGATTTGCGGGGAGCTTCCGTAGCGGCGGCCGGAGACGGCCTGGCCCTCTGGAGCATTGAAAAAGGAACGATGCATCCCCATCTGGAATATATGGGCAACTACCTTTCCTCCCCCCTTTCCTACTGCAATTCCGGCGTCCTGGTGCTGGATCTGGACCAGATGCGCCGCCGCAACCTGGAACACCGGCTGCTCCAACAGCTCCGGAGCCGCCCGGAACCCTTCCCCTATCCGGACCAGGACATCTTAAATATCGCCCTGCACGGAGACATGACGACGCTGCCTCCGGAATGGAACTTCCAATTCCTGTCCTGGACCTGGGATGAAGAAAAAACACGGCTCCTGCGCGGAACCGAATTTGAAAACGTTCCGTCCATATCCTGCGGGCGTTCATGGAAACTGCTGCACATGGTAGGCCCGGAAAAACCATGGCGGCTTCCTGACACCCCCGGAACCATGGGGCAGTTCCACTGGATCCTGTACTCCTTTTTCTGGTGGCCGGAAGCAAAGAGGCTTCCCGCGTTCCGGGAGGAACTGGATGCGATTTCCCAGGGGCTGGCCCCGCTCCTCCAGCGCCATATCCGCGGCCAGCAATGGAAACTGTTCTTCTCCCGGGGCCATATTTTCCGGAAACGCCGGGACAAAATCAGGTGGCTGAAAAAATTGCTGTCCATTCTTGACGGCAGAAAACCGTAACCGGCTTCCCCCCTCTCCGGGAAACATGGGCAGCCTCCGCAGACGGCCGGAAAACCGGCGTACTCCGGAGGCTGTTCCCGGAGGACCTTCAAACGCCCGTGACGAGCGCCTTTAATGCGGCGTGTGCGGTTCCAGCATCTGCTGGCGTTCCCGTTCCTTGTCCTTGGCCAGGCGGCGCGCCTCCTTGGTCAGGTACTGCTGCAAACGGAAGGCTTTCTGACCCTTTTTCCGGACGACATGTTCGGAAGTGCCGTCCGGCAGAATATTGCAGGCCTGGACATTGTCCCTGAAGCAGGCGTCCAGAATGGATTTCAGGCGGCGCGCCAGCTTCCCGTTGGTGACGGGCACCATAAGCTCCACCCTTTTATCCAGATTCCGGGTCATCCAGTCCGCACTGGCGATGAAAAGCTGGTGGTTGCCGCCGTGGTGGAAAAAGAAAATGCGCGCGTGCTCCAGATACCTGTCCACGATACTGACCACGCGGATTACCTTGCCGTTGGGCCGGGGGCCCGTTTTCAGGCAGCAAATGCCGCGCACGTTCAGTTCAATGTCCACCCCGGCGTCCGCGGCCCTGTACAGGGCGTCAATGATTTCCACGTCCTGGAGGCTGTTCATCTTGGCGGAAATGCGGGCGGGTTCCCCCTGCCGCGCGCGTTCCGCTTCCCCTTCAATAAGTTCAATAAGGCGCGCCTTCATCAACACCGGGGAGGGATACAGCTTGCGGAAGCGCATGAGCTTGGTGCGCCCCGTCACGGAATTGAAGAACTGGGAAGCGTCCGCTCCCAGCTGGTCGTCGCAGGTAAGGTAGGAAATATCCGTGTAAATCTTGGCAGTGGTCTCATTGTAGTTCCCCGTGCCGAAATGGCAGTAACGCCGCAGCATGCCCTGTTCCCGGCGCACCACCAGGCAAATCTTGGCATGGGTCTTCAACCCCTTGACGCCGTAAACAACCTGCACGCCGGAACGCTGAAGCTCCTCCGCCTTTTCCAGATTGCGGGCTTCGTCAAAACGGGCTTTCAGCTCCACCAGCGCCGTCACCTGCTTGCCGCTCTCCGCCGCTTTTTTCAGGGCGGCCACGATGCGGGAGTTCCTGGCGGTACGGTACAGCACCTGCTTGATGGCGATGACGGCCGGATCTTCCGCTGCCTCCTCCACCAGGCGCAGGACGGGTTCAAAACTTTCATAGGGATGATTGAGCAGAATGTCCCCGCCGGCAATGTTTTCAAAAATGCTGACGGCCGGATTCACGGAAGGGGACGGCTGCGGGGACCACTGCTCCACCTTCAACTGGTCATTGCCGGGGGCAAAAGCCATTTCCATGAAGTCGGAAAGCATCAGGGGGCCCTTGAGGTCATAAGTCTCCTCCTTCCCGGCGCCTACAATCCGCATGATCTTGTCATGCAGGGGGGCGGGCGCGGAGGACTCTATTTCCAGCCTCACGCATTCGGAAAATTTCCGGGCTACGAGCACTTCCTCCATCTCATCCGCCAGGTCCAGGGCGTCTTCCTCCTGCACGGCAATGTCCCCATTGCGCGTGACGCGGAACACCGCTGCGGAAAGAACGGTCTCACCGGGAAAAACGGTGCCGATGCACTCCCGGACCAGGTCCTCCAGCATCACGTAGCGCTCCGCCTCTGCGGAAGGGACGGGAACGCGCCGCGGCAGGCCGTCCGGAAGGGCCACCACGGCGGAGCGCACCTCCCCGGTCTCATTGTCGCGCAGTTCCACGCCCATCAGCAGCTTGAGGGATGGCAGCGCGGGAGCTTCCGGAGCATCCATGTCCAGCGGCGTCAGAAGCGGGAATATCTGGTTGTTGAAATACTGCTCCAGCGTCAGTTTCTGGGAAGTGCTGAGATCCTCCATCGCCAGGGGATTGATGCCGTTGATTTCCATCCACGGCAGAATTTCTTCATGGAACAGGCGGTATTGGTCCTCAATCATGCGGCCCACGCGGGAGCGGATGGCTTTCAGCTGGCGGGTGGGCGTCAGCCCGGAAATATCCTTCACGCGGGAACCGGAATGCCGCAGCATCTGAAGGCCGCCCACGCGCACCATGAAAAACTCATCCAGGTTGGAGGCGGTAATAGCCAGAAACTTCAGGCGTTCCAGAAGGGGAAGATCCGTTCTTACGGCCTGGTCCAGCACACGCTGGTTGAATTCCAGCCAGGAAAGTTCTCTGTTGATATATTCGTCAGACATGGGAAAAATGGAAAATGGAAATTTTTTTAATCAGCCTACCGCTGGGGCGCCAGCACGACGTCATAACCGAAGATATCCGCAAACAGGTCGCCCTTCAGCCGCAGGGCCAGGTCTTCCACGGCGGTTTCACGCACGCCCTGAAGCTCCAGCTCCAGCATGCGCCCGCGGATGTGCGCCCGGACGCCGTTCACGCGCTGGGCATGGCCGCGTTCCAGGGCGTCCGCCACGCGCAGGATGGCGGCCATCTTGGCTACGCGCATGCGGTCCCTCAATTCCAGCTCCCCGTACATGGGATCGGAATTGGCGGGAACCTCATGCCGGTGGTAGCGGGCCAGCAGGGCGATCGTTTCCACATCATCCCGGGAAAGGCCGAAGATTTCACTGTTGAGAATGATATACTGGGAATGGAGCTGGTGATTCTGCTGGTTGATGAAAGAGCCAACCTCATGCAGAATGGAGGCCACTTCCAGCAGCAGCCGGTCATGTTCGGAAAGGCGGTGCAGGTCCTGAAGCTGGTCAAACATTTCCATGCACAGGCGCGCCACATGCTCGCGGTGCCCTTTGTCCGCCTTGTACCTGTCCGCCAGAATCCCGGCGAAATGGAGAACCTCCGCCTCCAAATCCCCCGGATGCTGTTCCGCACGTATCAGGCTGCTTGAAAACTCCTCGTCGTAACCGCTCGCGGGAATGATGACGTCATCCAGGTTCAGGCTGCGGGCAATCATTTCCGTCATCAAAACGGCGGGCAGCAGGGAGTCCACCCCGGCAAAATCCGCACCGTAAACATTCATGCGCTGTTCCAGAGTGGTGCGGGACATCCGCTCCGCCTCCGCCGCCAGGGAGGAACACGCCACCTTGCCTTCCGGCGTGGGGGCCAGGCGGTCCCGGAGCTGCTGCATTTCCTGACCGATGACGATAAGGCCCGCCAGGCCCTTCACGCCCCCGTAATCCAGGCAAATCTGGTCCACCTGCCCGCGCATGTGCTCCCGCAGAATGGAAAGCTCCGCCACATCGTCTCCGTACTCGATTTCCCCGACGGCCTCCCCCGTGCGGTGCGTTCCCAGCCTGTAGCAGGAATAACGCACGATGCGCCCCTTCTGGAACAGAAGCACGCGGGTATTGCCCGGTCCCGTATGGACCACAAGCACTTTTTTCTTGCTGAACCCCGGATACTGGGCCAGAGCCTCCTGCACCTTCACGTAAATGAGGCGCGTCATCTTGCCGTCGTCAATGCGGCGCCCCCGCAAGCCGTGGGCCACGTGCATGCGGTTCACGAACACGTCCACATTATCCGCCTCGGAAATGATGTTGGAAATCATGAACCGGACGGAAAGCTTGCTGCCGGCTCCGTATTCCTTGAGAATTTCCAGATAGTCGCCGATGATTTGCACGCAGCGGTCCATGGTATGCCGGGAAATGCGGTGGAACCGGAAAATGTCACGCGCCATCGGAACGGGCTGCTGAAGGAAATCCAGCAGGCGAATCCTGTCCCGGACAGCCTCAGCCACCATCAGGCTCATGGAGCTCGGGCCCAGATAGATCACCGCCTGAGTTGATAATTCCGAATCCTGAACCTGCTCGCCTTGAATCATTGCCATACCATGTATTGTTTCCCGGCCGTGGAGCAAGAACGGCAACGTGACAAAAAAGCCGCTTCCGCCCCTTCCAGCAAAGGAAAGAATAAAGAATTTGCCTTTTGACGGCAAGAGATAAGCGCGGCTCCCTTCCCGTCCCGGCGGAACGGCTCTTCAAGACGGTTATTTCCCATAGGCCCCCAGCAGGGGAACCAGCCGCGGGGCAAATCTTTTCATGCAGAAAAAAAGCCCCGCCAGCACGGCGAAAATGACCGGAACCAGAAAGAGCCAGAGCATGTCCCAGGCCGCCCCCTTCCATGTAATCCAGCCGCTTTCACGCAGCAGGATGATGACGATGTAATGCGTTCCGAAAATGAAAAAACATGCCGGAGCCAGCCCCGCCACCCACCTGGCCGCGCGCGGAAACCATTCCGTGAACAGAATGGCCAGGGACATCAGCCCCAGCATGCCCAGGGCGATGAGCATGGAATTGTGCTGGTCCCGGTGGCCTGCCAGCCACCAGGTAAGCGCAAGCGTGGCGACCAGGAAGGGCACCGCGTATCGGCGCACGGATTCCGTCAGGAACGGGAGGGAATACCGGGAAACATACATTCCCAGCAGGAAAAATCCCAGGCTGTTGGCGATGGGATAATCATGATCCGCCAGATCCAGCGCAAAATAGTTCAGGGACAGCATGACCATGCCCGCCCAGAGCAGATAGTCCCCCAAACGGTAAAGAAGGGGGGCCGCAGCGGTATAGATGATGATATCGCGCAGAAACCACATGGGAGCGTCCACCGGATGCCCGGCAATGCCCAGGCAGCGGCCGAACGCCGCGAGAGCAGGCCAGAACCCGGCTCCCTTTTCCCCTCCCAGCCATTCATACATAGGCCGGTAGGACGCGTAATATTCGTGCAGGGGGGACCAGCCGATCAGAACGGCCGCAGCCAGTCCCCACACCAGGTACGGACGAAGAAGAAACCAGCTCCGCCGCCAGAGGAAAAGGCTCCCGCCATCCAGAGGGCCAAAAGACCCTCTTCCCACAAAATAGCCCGCCGCCAGCAGAAAAAAGGGCGTGCGCGCCGCCAGGAACTCCGCCCATATCCACCGGTACAGCTCCGCCGAATAGAAAGCCATGTGATTCGCAATAATCAGGATGCAGGCGGCCACGCGGGCCACATCCACCCACACCATCCGGCGGGCGGCGGTCTTCTCCAGAATCACGGGAACGGAGGCTTCCGGCGGCGTCATTCCCTGGAGAGGCTGAAGTTACAAAGGAGCAATGCCGAGCTGCTCCGGCAACGCGATGCGGGGGCGGTCCGTCACAATCAGGGGCGCGCCGTCCGTTACGATAACCGTGTGCTCAAAGTGGGCGGAAGGCTTGCCGTCCGCCGTGACGACCGTCCAGCCGTCATCCAGAATTTTAACGGAAGGCCTGCCCGCATTCACCATCGGCTCAATGGCCAGGGCCATCCCCTTTTTCAGGCGCGGAAGCTTGTAATGGGGGCGGTAATTGGGAATCTGGGGTTCTTCATGCAGGTGGCGGCCTATGCCGTGCCCCACAAAATCCCGAACCACAGTAAAACCGCGGGGACGCACGAAGCCCTCCACCGCCGCGCAGACGTCCGCCAGCAAGGCGCCCGGCCTTACCAGTTCAATGGCGCGGAACAGGGATTCCTCCGTCACGGCCAGCAGCCGCAGTTTTTCCGGATCCACCATGCCCACCGGAACGGTCATGGCGTTGTCTCCATGCCAGCCGTCCACAATGGCGCCCACGTCCAGGCTCACAATGTCCCCGTTCTGGATGCGGCGGGGGCCGCCGCTGCCGTGCACCACCTCTTCATTGATGGAAATGCAGAGCTGGCCGGGAAACCCGCGATACCGGTAAAAGGAATTGCCTACCTTGTGCTTTTTAAAAATTTCACGCGCGATATCATCTATTTCCCGCGTGGTGCGTCCCACCTGGACTTCGGCCCCGATCTCCATCAAGATTTCCGCCGTTACAGCCCCGGCTTTCTGCATCTTGGCTACCTCGCCGGGAGACTTGATGTGGATTCGTTCTGCCATGGGATTTATTCTTTCTATTGCCGGTACTCTTCCAGCTTGCGGGCCAGATCCCGGGAAACATCGGCAGGTTCCCGTTCTTCGGACACCGTCATTTTAACGACCAGGCCGCGGGCCTCGTAGTACCTGGCTACGGGCAGCGTCATGGCTTCAAAATCCTTCCAGCGGCGGGCGAAAGCTTCCATGTTGTCATCCTTGCGGGAAACCATTTTCCCTCCGCACTTGGAACATTCCTCTTCCGGCGTCTGCACCACGTAACCGCATGTGGAACATTCCCGGCGGCGCATGATGCGCTGTTCAATGAGTTCCCTGGACACATCCATCCAGACGACTACATCCACGGAAGTTCCCCGCTGGTTTAGAAAATGGTCCAGCGCTTCCGCCTGCGCAACCGTGCGGGGATAGCCGTCCAGCAGCCACGCGCCATGGTCCATCTCCGACAGCCAGCCGCGCACCATGTCGTTGACAATTTCGTCCGGAACCAGCATGGCCCTGTCCATATAGCTCAAGGCTTTCCGGCCCAGTTCCGTGCAGGATTCCACTTCCCTCCGCAACAGGGAGCCGGTGCTCAGGGAGTGGAGGCCGAAGGTATCAGCCAAAAACCGGCCCTGGGTCCCTTTGCCGGATGCGGGAGCCCCAACCAGAATGAAATGCTTGAGTTCCTTCATATCTTTACTTTCAGTAAAAAAGGGGGCTTACTGCATGGCGTTGTAGGCGATGGCTCCGGCCAGCACAAGCAGGGCGATAACAATCCACATGACGGTAACGGTGCGGCTGCCCGCGGCGGCGCCGGTACCCTGGAGATGCCCGTATTTGCCCTTGAGCTTGCCTTTTTTCAGGAAGCCGTCGTAATTGCGGGAAAGAAGGGTCGTTTCCACCTGGCGCATCATGTCAAGCAGTACGCCCACCAGAATGAGAAGGCTGGTGCCTCCGAAGAACTGGGTAACCAGGTAGGGGATATTGCCCCCGATATTCAGCAGGGAAGGCAGGAAGTAAATGAGGGTCAGGAATGCGGACCCGGCAAAGGTCAGCCTTTGCATGGTCTGGTCCAGGAAGAGGGCGGTGGGGGGGCCGGGACGGATGCCGGGAATATAGCCGCCATTGCGCTTCAGGTCTTCCGCGATCTGGGAGGGCTGGAACATGGTCGCCACCCAGAAGTAGGAGAAGAAGAAAATCATGAGGCCGGAAATAATGTAATACCCGGAAGAAGCGGGATTCAGCCAGTCATTCATCTTGGTCGCGATCCACTGCAGCGTAGTGTTGTAGTGGGCGATCTGGGAGAAGAGAACCTGCGGAAGGGAGAGGATGGCCGTAGCGAAAATGACGGGCATCACGCCGGAGTAGTTAAGCTTGAGAGGCAGGTACTGCGTGGCACCGTTGAACATTTTATTGCCCATGACCCGTTTGGCGTACTGCACGGGAATGCGCCGCTGGGCCTGCGTCACCGTCACGACGAGCGCCACCACGACAATCAGGAAGGCAATCAGGGCCACGAGCAGCATGGCTCCCATGGGGACAACCGCGCCGTCCTTGTACACCAGGGTTTTCCAGGCCAGGGTGACTGCACCCGGAAGGGCGTGAATAATGTTGACAGAAATGATGAGGGAAACGCCGTTGCCGACGCCGCGTTCCGTAATCTGGTCGCCTATCCACATCAGGAACATGGTGCCCGCCACCATAATGAGCACCGTCATGAGGGCGAACTGGATGCCGGGGTCAATGACAAGCTGGCAGTCCGCGGGAATGTTGAGACCCACGGCCTGCAGGCGTTCCGGGTGTTCCAGCGTGCCGACCAGGAACCAGCCCTGCACAAGGGCAATGACGATGGCGATGGCGCGCGTCCACTTGGTCATTTTCTGGCGGCCGCCTTCTTCCCGCACCATCTTGGCCCACTGGGGAACCACCGCGGAAAGAAGCTGGGTCATGATGGAAGCGGAAATGTAGGGCATGATGCCCAGAGCAAAAATGCCGCACTGCTGGAGGCCGCCGCCGGAGAAAATGGTCAGCACGGTAGCCAGACCCGCTCCGGGACCGCTGGCGTTCGCGGAGGCTTCAATCACTTTCTGCAGCTCCATGACGTCAATGCCCGGCAGGGGAATCTGTACCCCCAGGCGGACGACGACAATCATCGCCAGTGTGAACAAAATCCGGCGCCTGAGCTCCGGTACTTTCATGGAGTTTGCAAATGCGGATATCATGGTCCTGTAATATAAAAGTTGGCGCGCAGCTTGGCTTGCATGTCGCGGCGGTTTGCACCCGGGGCATCCATGGGAACCGCAACAGTAAACACAATGATGCGAACCGGGTCAAGCTGCATGACCCGGTTCGCCAAATGTGATTAGGCTTCGCTAAGCACGGTGACGGTGCCACCGGCCTGGGTCACCTTCTCGCGGGCGCTGGCGCTCACGAAGTCCACGACTACGTTCAGGTTCTTGGTCAGGGTGCCGTTGCCAAGAAGCTTCACGGCATCGCAGGGACCTTGGACGAGCTTGGCCGCACGCAGGGTGTTTTCATCAACCGTAGCACCGGCTTCAAACACGCGTTCAAGCTGGGAGAGGTTGACGATAAGGATTTTATCCTGGAAGCGGGTGTTGTTGAACCCCTTCTTGGGCAGACGGCGGTGAAGGGGCATCTGGCCGCCTTCAAAACCCGGCCGGATCGTGCCGCCGGAACGGGCCTTCTGGCCTTTGTTGCCTTTGCCGCAGGTCTTGCCGAGACCGGAGCTTTCCCCGTTGCCGAGGCGCTTCTTGCGGTGCTTGGCTCCGGGATTGGGCTTAATCGTATGAAGCTGTAACATGTTATTTACAATGGTTGGATTTCTTGGAGGCGGCGGCGCCGGGCTGCCGCCTCCGGATCAGATTAGATGGCCTTTTCCTTCTTCTTGCCGCGGTCGGCAAGAACCTGGTCGCTCGTGCGCAGGGAAGCGAGAGCCTGCAGGGTAGCCTTCACCACGTTGGCGTGGTTGGAGGAACCGAGGGATTTGGCAACAATGTCACGCACGCCCGCTGCTTCCAGCACGGCACGGATGGTGTTGCCGGCAATCAGGCCGGTACCGGGGGAGGCGGGCTTCAGGAGCACCTTGCCGCCGCCGAATTCGGAGTAGACTTCATGCGGAATCGTGCCGTTGGCGATGGAGACCGGGCGAAGCTGGCGCTTGGCGGCTTCCGTAGCCTTGCGGATGGCGTCTGCCACTTCATTAGCCTTGCCGAAGCCGAAGCCTACGCGGCCTTCCATGTCTCCGCTCACGACGAGGGCGGAGAAGGAGAAGCGGCGGCCGCCCTTGACGACCTTGGCGCAACGGTTGATGAACACAACCTTTTCAGCGAGCTGGGGGCCTTCTTCCACGGGAGCTTCAGCCTGAGGGCCACGGCGTCCGTCACGGCGGGGTCCACGGGGACCGCGGCCATTCTGGCCGTCACGGCGGGGTCCGCGGGGTCCGCGGCCGCCCGTTGCGGGTTGCTGCGCTTGAGCGGGAGCGGCGGCTTCCGTAGCAGGAGCAGTGTTTTCCGTTTCGTTATTCATTTAAGGAATCTTTCAATTAGAATTTCAAACCAGTTTCGCGGGCGGCATCGGCCAGGGCCTTCACCTTGCCGCAGAACTTGAATCCACCGCGGTCGAAAACGACTTCAGTGACATTGGCGGCCTTCGCGCGTTCGCCGATCAGATTGCCCACCTTGGTAGCGGTAGCGCAGTTGGCGAGTTTGGAAGGATCGGCGATGGAAGCATCGGCCGTGGAAGCGGAGCAGATAGTCCTGCCCACCGTATCGTCGATGATCTGGGCATAGACGTGGCGGTTGGAGAAATAGACAGCCAGGCGGGGACGGGAAGCCGTTCCGGAAACCTTTCTGCGGATGCGGCGGCGAACCTTGGCGCGGATGGCTTTGCGATTGATAGTACTCATCGTGTATAAATATGTTGTAATAGTTATTACCTGAATTACTTACCGACGCTCTTGCCTTCCTTGCGGCGGATAACTTCACCGACGAAACGCACACCCTTGCCCTTGTAGGGTTCCGGGGGATAGTACGCACGGACTTCAGCGGCAAACTGGCCTACGACCTGCTTGTCGATGCCTTCGACCGTCACTTTCGTGTTTTCAGTCACGGTTACCTTGAGGCCTTCCGGGATTACCTGGTTGATCGGATGGGACTTGCCCAGGTTCAGATCCAGAATGTTGCCCTTGACGGCGGCACGGAAACCGACGCCGACGATTTCAAGGTTCTTGACGAAGCCTTCGGAAACACCGATGACCATGTTGTTCAACAGGGAACGGTTCGTACCGTGCAGGGCGCGAAGCTGGCGGCTTTCGCCGGCGCGGTCAACAGAGAGCTGATTGCCTTCAACGGTAGCGGTGATGCCTTCCGGAAGCGTCCAGGAAAGCTTGCCTTTGGGGCCTTCCACCTGAACGGAAGAGCCGTTAACCTTTACCGTTACCTTGTCCGGCAATGTGATGGATTTTTTACCAACTCGGGACATATGTTTAGGAAATGTTAATGGTTACCATACAAGGGCGAGAAGTTCGCCGCCGATGCTCTGCTTGCGCGCCTGCGCACCGGTCATCACACCGCGGGAGGTGGAGACGATGGCAATGCCAAGCCCGCTGAGAACGCGGGGAATGTCTTCGGAAGAAACGTACTGGCGGCGGCCCGGCTTGGAGCTGCGCTTCACATCGGTAACGACCGGCTTGCCCTGCGGGGTAAACTTGATCTTCACCTTGATTTGCTTCTTGGAGCCTTCTCCGGTCACTTCATAGTTCCAGATGTAGCCTTCTTCCTGCAGAATCCGGGCGATTTCCACCTTGATGTTGGAGCAGGGAGCGGTAAATTCCTCGTTGCCGGCCAGGCTGGCGTTTTTCAGGCGGGTGAGGAAGTCGGAAATGGGATCACTTAATACGGCCATGGTAAGAAATAGTTAGGCGTTGGCGGTTTGGGTTTCTTCGGCCTTCTTCGGTTCGCGCATGGGGACGCCCAGAGCGCGAAGCAGGTCGCGGCCTTCATCGTCCGTAGGAGCGGAAGTCACGAAAATGATATCGAAGCCGATCTGACGCTTGATCTGGTCAAGTTCGATTTCGGGGAAGATGGACTGGTCGGAGATGCCGACGGCATAGTTTCCGTTGCCGTCAAAGGACTTGTAGGGAAGACCGCGGAAGTCGCGAATGTTCGGAGCCGTAATATTGATGAAGCGGTCCAGGAATTCCCACATGCGGGCGCCGCGCAGCGTTACGCGGGCTCCCAGAGGTTCGCCTTCACGCACCTTGAAGTTGGCCACGCTCTTGCGGGCATAGGTGACGGAGGGCTTTTGTCCGGTGATTTTGGCGATTTCATTAACGGCATCTTCCACGGCCTGCTTGCGGTCCGGGTGCTTGCCCATGCAGGAGGTGACAACAATCTTCTCCAGGCGGGGAATCTGATGCACGTTCTTGTATGCATGCTTCGCTTGAAGGCCGGGAACGACCTTTTCACGGTAGTATGTTTGCAGTGTTGGTGTACTCATTGTTTTAGCGGGTCAGCTCTTTATTAATGATTGATATGGCTTAAGCGCAGGGTCAGACCGGATGGCCTAGCCTACTTTTTTCACGTTGGAGATGTGAATCGGGCCGTTGATTTCCTGAATGCCGCCTTCCGGGTTCTGTTCGGTCGGGCGCACAGCCTTTTTCAGGGTGCGGGCGCCTTCTACGATGACAGTACCTTTGGAAGCATTCACGGCGAGAACGGTGCCGCGCTTGCCCTTGTGGTTACGTCCGGCGATGATTTCCACTTCATCACCTTTTTTCACGTGGGTCTTCATATATGACTATTTCTTACGCGTTTATGCGATTAAGATCTACCACCCCCTTGGTGGCAGGGCAGGAAGAGTATTATAGGATAGGCCTTTTCGTCAAGCCCGCATCCTAAAAAAAATCGTTTTACCGCCCCTGCGCCAATGCGGAACGATAAATGGGAAACCGTTCCCGGATGCAGGAATTCCGTAGTGAGGGGACAGCCCGCCGGAGGCCGGGCTTCCGCAACGGCCTATTCATCGTCCGAGGGGATTTCCGCCCCCTGCCACCGCAGCTTGGCCCTCAGCAGGGCGCCGAAATTCTGCTTCCGGAGATGAACCAGGGAAAGCGTTTCCGGCGCCTTCCGGATTACCAGGCTTTCTCCCACTTCGATGGGATAGGCGGAACGGCCGTCCAGGGAATAGACCATGGAGTCAAAGCGGCCGCGGCGCTCGCGGGGCCGCAGGCGTATGGTCATGTTGTCAGGAAGCACCACGGAACGATTGGTCAGGCTGTGCGGGCAGATGGGGGTGACGCATACAACACGGGACATGGGCCAGACCAGAGGCCCCCCGGCGGAAAGGGAGTATGCCGTGGAGCCGGTGGGGGTGGAAACCAGAACGCCGTCCGCATGGTAGCGGTTCAGCAATTCTCCGTCTATCTCCGCATCCAGGTCCACCATCTTGCCGGACTGGGCGCGGATCAGGGAAACTTCATTCAAGGCCAGCTTGCGAGGAGGTGCCGCAACGCCGTCTCCCCCCACCCGGACCACTTCAAGCATGGAACGTTCATCCGTCAGGTAGGAACCTTCCTGAAGGGCATACGCCAGAAGCGGCAGTTCCTGCACGGAACAAGTGGTCATGAACCCCAGCCGGCCCAGGTTCACTCCCGCCAGGGGAACGCGGTGCATGGCCGCCAGGGAAGAGACGGTCAGCATGGTACCGTCCCCTCCGAAGGTCACCAGCATGCCGCACCGTCCGATAGCCCGTTCCAGAGCATCCGGCGTTTCAATGACGCAGGAGCCCAGCCCGTGGCGGGAAAGTTCCCGGCGCATGATGCGCAGCGCTTCCCCCAGTCCCGGTTTTTCCGCCAGAGCGACCAGGCCGATTACCTTGGAAGGATTCATGCGGGAGATCATACTGAATTTTTCCGGGCCGCTCAACTGGTAAACCGCAACCGGGAAAAGATTGTTCCGCCCTGCTCTATTCCTTAAATTTCAACTCTTGTTCCTTTTTTGTTATACAAAACCATCAATATGTGTTAAACGTAAAAAGCGTGAAATGGTTCCTCCCCGTCCTGTTGCTTTTTCTGATGCCGGGCTGCTCCACTACGGAGAAGTGCGCTCAGAAAACGGAGCCATCCGTTCAGGAGGCAGAGGCGCATGTCAAAAATGCGCCCTACCGGGTGCGTGGAAAAAGGTATACTCCCATGAGCGTGGCGGATGCCCTGCAATACCATGAGACCGGCTATGCCTCCTGGTATGGCGGCAAAGCGCGCCGCCTGAAGACATCTTCCGGAGAATACATCAACCCCCAGCGTTCCATGACGGCGGCCCACAAAACCCTGCCGATGCCGTGCAAGGTGAAAGTCACTTGCCTGGAAACCGGCAAATCAACCGTCGTCAGGATCAACAACCGCGGGCCTTTTCACAGCAACCGCCTGATAGACCTCACCACCGCCGCCGCAAGCCGCATCGGTCTGCATAGACGCGGCGTATCCAGGGTCCGTCTGGAAGTCATCTCCGTGGGTGACGGCCCGCATGAGGTTTCCGCCCGTTAATCCCATCTCATCCTTTTCCGTATATTTATCATTTTACCCTGCATGATTCCGCTCCGCATTGTTCTTGCCTCTCTGGCATGCCTGTACCCGTTCTCTCTGGCTCAGGAGCCTAAATCGGATCCCGATAAAACGCTGATTATCATTTCTACCAGCGATATCCACGGCAATCTGGACAATTTCCCAAGACTGGCCACACTGGTAAAGCAATACCGCGCTAAATATCCGCACGTGCTGCTGGTGGATTCAGGTGATTATTTCATAGGCAATCCCTATGTGGACGACTGTGAAAAACGGGGCGAACCCCTTACTATCCTGATGAACAAGCTGGGGTATGATGTAGTGACCATCGGAAACCATGATCTGGATTACGGGCAGGAGGCCCTGCGCGACCATATCAAGGGAATGCCCTCCACCAAGTTTGTCATTACCAACGCCAGCCTTTCCCCTACTCTGGAAAACTGTTTTTCTCCGTATGTCAGCATTCCGATTAAAGGAACGTCCATTTCCGTAGGGGTCATAGGACTGGCAGACCTTCAAACCACGGATGTGAGGAGGATGACCGGCATCTCATGGAAGCTGCCGGATGAAGAAGACTACAAGGGAATCACGGACAGGTTCCGGCTCCACCATAATACCATCAACGTCATCCTCAGCCATCTGGGATACGGCAATGATCTGAAAATGATGAAGTATTCTCCGAATATCGACGTCATTCTTGGAGGCCATACCCATGTCATGCTGCCCAGCGGTCATCTCAGAACCGGAACCCTGCTCAGCCACACGGGACACAGCCTGAGCCATGTAGGCGTTACGGAAATTATTTTCTCCACGGAACATCCCGTCTCCATCCTTTCCAAATCAACCAGGGCCGTTTCTTTGAATGAGGAAATTCCCGATGACCCGGAAGTAAAGGAAATTGTCCGCCGATTTTCCGGAAATCCGCTTTTCAACCAGCAAGTGGGCGTCGCCGGAGAAGAAATCACGCACGTCACCATAGGCACCCTTTTCTGCAAGGCCATTCAGCAGGCCTCCCATTCGGATATTGCCATTTACAACCGCGGCGGAGTACGGTCCAAAAACCATCTTAACAAAGGACCCGTTACCATCAGGGACATTTACGAGCTGGAACCCTTCCGGGAAAAGATCGTCACCTGCTCCATGAGTAAAGCGGACATTGAACAACTGATCCTGTCCAAATTCATGTCTCCGACCGATGACGAAGGAGGCGTTCTGGAAGTGTACTGCTCCGGATTTTCCTACCAGATCATGGACGGTGTTACGCCCAGCATTACCAGCACCTTGAAAAACGGGGTCATTTACACTGTTGCGATGGGAGACTACCTGTGCAGCAATTTCATATTTCCCCAACGGGGGAACGGCAAACCGACGGGAATAGATGTCCGCAAAGCCCTGATTGATTACCTGAAACAAATCAAGGAGCTGCTCAATCCTCCGCCGTCCAAGCTGCCTATCATCAAAGATACGACGTTCGCCCTGTGAACTACGGCTGCAAGCACACGCTACATTCCCGCCAGCCATGCAGCCGGATCCCTATCATGCAGTGCCGGAAGAGAAACGGAATATCAATGGTTTCCGCATCCTCCCCTCCGGTGCTTTGGTGACGGACACACCGCCTTTCGACCGTCTGTTTGAAGAAGGAACCGGAAACGGGCTGTATGCCCTGGCGGTATCCAACTGGGAAACCGTTCCGGATCCGGGCGCCTTCTTTATCAAGAACATGGCGCGCCAGGCGCTTACCCGCATGGCGCACGCTGCCGCAGAAAGGCCGGACGAGGTGGATACCGTTCTGGACCACCTGCTGGCCTCCGCTACGGAAAAAGCCTTTCTGGCGGAGCAATTTCCCCCCGTACCGGGCGCGGAATATGCCACTCCGGACATCATTGCCGGATGGTTTGAAGATTTGCGGAAGGCAATAGCAAAGGAAATCCGCGTCCGAGGCATTACCCCCGCCGAATGGTTGAACAGCCTGGGCGCGCCCTGGAACCAGATAGGCAAGGTATTTTTCCACCTCGCGGAAAACCGGGATGACGCCACAGGCTCCCGCCCCTTTGCTTTCATGGCTACCTTTGCGCATCAAAGCGCTGCGGACAACCAGGTGCGCCACCTCCCCCTTGCCACCGCCCTGAAACTTCATGAAGGGAATTACACCGCCCTGCTGGCCTTACTCCAGCCTTTAAAAGAAGCGGCACGCGAAAGCCCCCTGCTGAAGCGCCTGCTGGATAACGGGAAAATTTATACGCCGATGGCCTGGAGCGCTCCGGAGGCCCGGGATTTTCTGCAGGACACGCCGGTCTACGAACGCGCAGGCATCATTGTGCGCATGGTGAATCTATGGAAAAAAACCCCTCCCAAACTACAGGTAAAAGTTACGGCAGACGCATCCGGAAGTGAAACAACGGTCCATTCTTCCGGGCTTTCCGTCCGCAGGCTGCTGAAATTTTCCGTATCCGCCACTCTGGGAGGCAAAGACCTGACCCCGGAGGAGCTGGGGGAACTGCTCAGCAACGGAGACGGCCTGATCCGCTTCAAGGGGGAATGGGTGTGTGTGGACGCCCGGAAGGTCCGGGACTTAATGGACCGGTGGACTCAAGCGGCACGTATGATGAGCTCCCTCGGCATCCCTCTGGTCCAGGGTCTGAGAATGCTGGTTAACGGCCCTTCCGGCCAGCTTGTACAGATTCCGGAACCGGACGAAGACTGTGTCATGGAACCGGGACAAAACCTCCGGCAGACCCTGGACATCCTGGCGGGGAAAGTCCCAGTCTCCATACCGGAGCTTCCTTCCCGGCTGGACGCCCTGATGCGCCCTTACCAGAAAGAAGGGTTCTCTTTCCTTTACCGGATTACGGAACGGGGTTTCGGCGCCTGCCTGGCTGATGATATGGGGCTGGGAAAAACCCTTCAGGCTATTGCGTGGCTGGACGCATTGCGGAGAAAAGGCCGGCTGGAGGGCCTGCCGGCTCTGATTGTGGCTCCGGCCTCCCTCCTGTCCAACTGGAAAGAGGAAGCGCAACGCTTCGCTCCGGAGCTTATCCTGCGCATCATGCACCCTTCCTCCCCGGACCCGTGGCAGCCGGAAAATACCCTGCGCCGGAAAGACTGCCACGCCGTCATCACTACGTATGGCATGGCTGCACGCACGTCCGCCCTGGCCGACCTGCATTTCCCGGCCATTATTCTGGATGAAGCCCAGGCTATTAAAAACGCAGGCTCCGCCCGTTCCCGCGCCATCCGTTCCCTGCATGGGGAACGACGCATAGCCCTGTCCGGCACGCCGGTGGAAAATAACCTGAATGAACTCTGGAGCCTGATGGAATTTCTGAATCCGGGGCTGCTGGGCAGCAGAAAAAGCTTCGAATCCTTCACCCGTTCCCTGGAACGCGGTTATGCCCCGCTGCGACGCCTGGTGCGCCCCTTCATCCTGCGCAGAATGAAAACGGATCCGGCGCTGGTTCCCGACCTGCCGGACAAAATGGAAATACCGGCCTATTGCTCCCTCACGCCGGAACAGGCCGCCTTGTACCAAGCACAGATAGACATGCTACATGCTGTACTGGACGAACCGGACCCAGCTGCCCGCCTGCTGCTGATTTTACCCATTCTGGCACGCCTCAAGCAGATCTGCAACCACCCCGCCCAGTTCCAGGGCACGGACGATTATGCGCCGGAACGCTCCGGAAAGTTCCGGCGGCTTCAGGAACTGTGCGCCTCCATTGCCGCCAGGCAGGAAAAAACCATTCTCTTTACCCAGTTCCGCTCCATCATTCCCCATCTGCACGATCTCCTGTCCGGAGTCTTCGGCCGTTCCGGGCTTACCCTGCACGGGGGAACGCCTATTCCGGAACGCCAGAACATCGTCACCGCCTTCCAGAAGGAATCCGGCCCTCCCTTCTGCATCCTGTCCCTGAAAGCCGCCGGAACCGGCCTGACGCTGACCCAGGCATCCCACGTCATCCATGTGGACCGCTGGTGGAACCCCGCTGTAGAAAACCAGGCCACGGACCGGGCCTACCGCATCGGGCAGCACCGGAACGTACTCGTGCACCGCCTGATCTGCCGGGGCACCATTGAGGACCGCATTGACGCCATGCTCAAGGACAAGCGCCGCATGGCGGACGACCTGTTCTCCGGAGGCCCCGAACAATGGCTCATGAACATGAGCGCGGAAGAATTAAACAATCTGTTTTCCGGCAGTCCCTGCTGAGCACCCTGCGTAAGAACGGATTCTTTCCTGAACTCTCCGGAAGAGGGCAGCGCCCCTTCATCCCCGGTGTTATTCATGAAACCACGGCCAGCGGCATGGTGGTTTTCCAGTCTCCGCGGGTAAAATCCGGAAATTCCACAGGCATCCCGCCCTGGGCGATGGAACGGGCTGTCAACGGCAGCAGGGAAGACCAGGAAGCTCCTTCGTAAACGTTCTGATCCATTGGTTCTCCGTTCCGGAGGCATTCCACGATGCGGGAAAGCATCACAAAGTCCATACCGCCGTGACCGCCCATTTTCGTGGCCAGCTCCCCGATGCGTTTCCAGAGGGGATGATCGTATTTTTCATAAATAGCGGCCAGTTTTTCCCTGCCTTCAATCCATTCATGATAATTGCCGTTGCCCAGCTTTTCACCCGCCACGCGGGTTGGGAAACCAGCCAGCGTGCCCTCCGTTCCCTGGATCAGGTTGGCGCGGGAGTAAGGCCGGGGGGACGTCTCATCCAGCTGGACAAGAATGGTCCGCCCCAGCTGCGTCTTGACAACAGCCGTATTCATGTCACCGCAGATGAATGGAGTATTGTTCCAGCGGTGATCGGCGGGAAGATGCTTTTTAGCGTAGGCATTGCGCCCGAGAGCAGGAGAAGCGAACGCCGCCACACGGCAGAAACGGTCCTCTCCACGCTCCAAATTCATATATTGAGCCACCGGCCCCAACCCGTGGGTGGGGTACAGGTTGCCATTGATTCTGGTATGATATTCCGGCCGCCAGGCCCCTTCCCCGCGCGTGTCCCCCAGCTGCGTCACCAGGCAATGGATATACGCGGCCTCCCCGTGAAGCAAATCGCCGATGACGCCCTGCCGGACCATGTTCAGGAACATGAGTTCATCCCGCCCATAGTTGACGTTTTCCATCATCATGCAATGTTTCCTGGTGGCCTCGCTGGTATCCACCAGGCTCCAGAGCTCCTCCAGAGAGACGGCCAGAGGAACTTCCACAAAGGCGTGAGCGCCGTGCTTCATGCTGTCGCAGGCGATTCTGGCATGCGAACTCCAATCCGTACTGATGATGACGGCATCCGGCTTCAGCTCCTTCAGCATGGTCAGGTATTCCATATCGCCGCCGGAATAGCCCAAAGGGCTTTTCCCCATTCTGGAGAGCACGCGATCCACGCCGCGTTTCGTCAACTCTTCCTTCAAATCACATATGCCCACGATTTCCACTCCATCCATCACGCACATTTGCGCCAGGTGGGAGAACCCGCGCCCTCCCACGCCGATGAAGGCCAGCCTGATGCGACCCAGCCGGGGAGCCTTGAACCCTCCCATGTATGTGGAACCGGAAGGCCTCGGAGCCGCCGGAGAGGCGGATTTCCAGAGATGGTCTCCGGCAGGGATTTCCACAGCCTTCCCGGGGAGGGCATTTCCGGCGGCAGCCGCTCCGGCCGCAAGCCCCAAAGATTTGAGAAATTGTCTGCGTGATGAGAAAATAGACATGGCTTGAAAGTATGGCTTCAAGGAAAACTACGCCCCCTCCGGAGTGAATTTATCATCATTCTCCCTATTGAGGGGAAAAGCTCCGGATGGCTGATTTTAGAGTTTGCAAAATCCGGCGGAATTCCCACTATGAGATTTACTTCTGACTCTACCCTTTTTTCATTGATGCGTTACCTACTTCTCATCCTGTTGCTCGCCGGGGGATACTACGGCTGGGATTATTATCAAAACGGCCTCGCACCCAGGCATGAAGCCCGCAAAGCCATGGAGCAGGAACCCTGCCCGGAGCTGGATGCGGCCCAAGCCCGTTTTGATGAAGCCGCGGAACTTCACGAACAGCAGGCGGCGCGTCTCCAGAAAGCTATTCAACGGAAGGAAGAAGCCGTCCGCAAATACTGGGATGCCCGAATAAAGCAAGCCGGCCAGGAAAAAGACGGGAAAAAGACGCCCTCTCCCGTAAGCGGAAAGCCCAATGCCCGAAGCGCGGAAGCCCGAATAGCCCATCTGCTGGAACAATATGACCGGCGCGTTGCGGAAGTGGAAGAACTCAAAAGCAGGAGGGACGCCACCAGACAACAATTGGACAGCGCCCGAAACCGGCTTCAGGAACAAATACGCCAGGTGGAAACCCGTCTGGACATCAACCGCATCCAGCTCGCGGAGGCGTCCAACACGAAAAACAGGAATTTTAAAGTGACGGAGAACAGGACGGATCTGCTCAAACTTCAGGCCAGTCTTCCGCAGGAACTGGAGCGCATTACCGACCAGGGGGAAGCCGCTCTGCGCGACCAGACGGAAGCTTACGAAAAGGCCAAAAGGGAGTTGGGCCTGTTCCAAAACAATGTGGACAGGCAGATCGCCAGTCTTCGGGACACCATGAACTCCCCTCTGGCGGAAGATTATGATGAGACGGAAATACTTTCGGAAGACCCCGAATTCCGCACGATGATTGCTCCTTACGACCAGGCCGTCAGCCATGAGGAAACGATTGTCATGCGAACGGAGGCGGATGTGGAGGAACAGGCCAAAGCCCTGCACGGGCTGCAACGCGTCAGAGACGCGAAACTCGAAGAGGAGCGCAGCCGGCTCAGACAGGAAGAAGAAATCTTCTTCACGGCGGCAGTCGTTATCGGCGTAATATTGCTGATCTCCATTCTGCTCTCTTTCGCCAGAAGGAGATGATGTCTTTGAAGGTTGACACTGCACTGCAAACCTAGTTTACTGGGTGAGCCGCCGGGAACCCCGTGGAGGCACGACTGGCAAACCCCGCCAGGACCGAGAGGTAGCAACGGTAGCTTGTTCGTGTTTGCCGCGTCCGTTCCCGGCGGCATTTTACAGTCCCCACGCCATACCGGAGTTGAACGGAAGTTTTCCCGTGGTAAAATACCGCCCATGAATGTATCCGCCGCCCTTGACTGGCTCTTTTCCACCCAATTTTTCGGGATCAAGCTGGGGCTTGATAATACCAGGAAGCTGCTGGCGGCAGCCGGGGCGGACCGGATAAACGCCACCGTGGTCCACGTGGCCGGCACCAATGGGAAAGGCTCCACCTGCGCCATGATTGAGGCCCTGGCCAGGGCGCAGGGTTATGTCACGGGCCTGTTCACTTCCCCCCATCTGGTAGATTTTTCTGAACGCATCCGCGTCAATGGGGACATGATCACTCCGGACGCCCTGGCAGAGGAGATTTCCTTCCTGAAACAGCTGGCGGAAGGCTGGGAACAGCCGCCCACCTTTTTTGAGCTGGCTCTGGCCGTCGCCCTGCGCCACTTCCGGAAAAACAGCGTGAACTTCATCATTCTGGAAACAGGGCTGGGCGGAAGGCTGGACGCCACTAACGTCGTGCCCAAGGATATTGCCGTACTGGCCCCCATCGGCCTGGACCACCAGCAGTATCTGGGAGATACCCTGGAAGAGATCGCTGCGGAAAAAGCGGCCATCATCGCCCCCGGAAAACCGTCCGTAACTGCCGTGCAACACCCGGGTGTCATGGCCGTCATCGAACGGACGGCGCAAAACCGCCGTTCTCCCCTCACGATTGCCCGGGCGGACCGGAAAACGCCCATCCCATCCCTGCCAGGAGCCCATCAGCGGGAAAACGCAGCCCTGGCGCTGGAAACCATGAGGCGGCTCCATTCCCTCCCCTCCCCATCCGAAGCCGCCGCAGTCCTGGCCAGGGTACAGTGGCCCGGACGGTTCGAACGCCTTGAGACGCCCCCCCTGGTGTTGGACGGCGCTCATAACGAACATGCGGCGCGCGTGCTCGCGTCCACGTGGAAAGAGGAATTCCCGGGACGGAAGGCGGCACTGGTTTTTGCCGCATCCGCAGATAAGCACATCCGGGAAATGATTCCGGTTTTGCGGGAAATTACCGGAGAATGGCACCTGGTTCCCTGCACTTCCCCCCGCATCATGCCGGCGGAAGAAATGGCTGCCCTGCTGGGCGAGCAGGAAACCGGCCCCGTTTTCATCCATTCCTCGCTTCTGGATGGGCTGCAGGCGGCACTGGCCTCCCCGCTCCCGGTCCTGGCGGCAGGTTCCCTGTTCCTTCTGGGAGATTTGAAAGCTCTGCTCCGCCATGCGGAAAAACGCAGCACCGCCCAATAACCCCTACCGTCCTTTTTGCTTTTCTCCGTGACTTCCGACGACATAACCCTTTCCGCCCTCCGGCCCGGAGACCTGCGCCCCGAACTGCTGGCCCCCGCCGGGGACATGGACTGCGCCCGCGCCGCCGTAGCCAATGGCGCAGACGCCATTTATTTCGGCCTGGACCGTTTCAACGCCCGTCTGCGCGCAGACAACTTCACGCTGGATTCCCTTCCGGAACTGATGCGTTTCCTTCACGCACACGGCGTGAAGGGGTACGTGACCATGAATACGCTCATTTTTACCTCCGAACTGGCGGATGCCCTCTCCTACCTGGGCCACCTGAATGCCGCCGGCGCGGACGGGGTCATCGTGCAGGATATCGGGCTTGCCCGCTGCCTGACGGAATGGGGAAGGCAGGTTCCCGGCATGAAGCTGGAACTGCACGCCTCCACCCAGATGACACTTTCCTCCCCGGACGGGCTGGAATTCGCCTCCGGATTCCTGGACCTGAAGCAGGCCGTCCTGGCCCGGGAACTGAGCCTGAAGGAAATCGGGCAATGTGTACGGCATACGGACATTCCCCTGGAAGTATTTGTACACGGAGCGCTCTGCGTGGCCTATTCCGGCCAATGCCTTACATCGGAAAGCCTGGGACAGCGCAGCGCCAACAGGGGAGAATGCGCGCAGGCCTGCCGCCTGCCCTACTCCCTGGTTGTAGACGGCAAAACCGTTCCTCTGGGAGAACGGCGCTACCTGCTCAGCCCGCAGGACCTGTGCGCCCTTGACCGCATCCCGGACCTGGTCCGCATGGGCGTGAAAAGCTACAAGATAGAGGGACGTCTGAAAAGCCCGGAATACGTTGCGGCGGTAACGGCGGCCTATAGAAAAGCTCTGGACGCCGCCTGCGGTGGAATACCTGTGGATGAAATGGTGACCGCACGCGACCGTTATGCACTGCAAATGGTATTTTCACGCGGCTTCTCCACCGGCTGGCTGGACGGGACGGACCACCCGCGTCTGACCCACGGCCGCTACGGTAAAAAGAGGGGCGCCTACGCAGGCGTCATTATGAACAGCGGTCAGGGCTGGCTGGATATCAGGCCGGAAGGGGGCATTCCGCTCGCGCCCGGGGATGGCTTCGTCATTGATGCAGGGGAAGACCGCAATGAAGAACAGGGCGGACGTATCTGGAAAGTGCAGAGAAACCGCCTTTTCTTCCACGGAAAGGCATCCCGTATTGACTGGAGCAGGGTTAAACCCGGGCAAAAACTCTGGAAAACGGATGATCCGGCCCTGAACGCGGAGTTGAAAAAAATGCGGGAACACTTGCAGGAATCCACCATTCCCCTCCGTCTGACATGTGCCGGGTCCGTCGGGAAACCCCTGACGATTGCCTGTCCGGAATACGGATGTTCCGTGCAATCTCCCCAGCCCCTTCAGACGGCAGAAAAACGCCCTCTGACTCCCGAAGTGCTGAAACAACAGCTCGGCAGGCTGGGGGGAACGGGATTCCGCCTGGCCTCCTGCGACTGCCGGCTGCCGGAGGGCCTGATGCTTCCGCTCAGCATCCTCAACCAGACAAGGCGTGCCCTGGTGGAACGAATTCAAACGGCCCGGAAGGCAAAAGAATCCTCCGTTCCCTCTCATCCTCCGGCATCCTTCACCCTTCCTCCGCTGCCGAAGGGAACAGCCGTTCCGGACATGCCTCCCCATTTGTCTGTTCTGTGCCGCAAAACGGAGCAAATACCCGCCGCGCTGGATGCCGGAGCAAATGCCGTTTATCTGGACTTTGAAGACCTCCGGGACTATGCGGAAGGCATAAAAACCGTCCGGGAACACGGAAAAAGCATTCCCGTCTTCCTGGCGACGCCCCGCATCCAGAAACCCTCGGAAATCGGATACTTCAAACTTATGGAACGGGCGGAACCTGACGGCATTCTTATTCGCAACCTGGGTGCGGCGCAATATTTCCGCCAGTCCCCCCTGCACCGCATCGGAGATTTTTCCCTGAACGTCGCCAATCCGTACAGCGCGGCTATCCTGAAGAAACGGGGGAATCTGGCCCATCTCACCATCTCTTACGACCTGAACGCAGAACAGGTGGCGGACCTGCTCTGCGCCGCGCCGCCGGAATGGTTTGAACTGACTCTGCACCAGCACATGCCCATGTTTCATATGGAGCATTGCGTGTTCTGCACCTTCCTGTCGAACGGCACCAGTTATAAGAACTGCGGCCGCCCCTGCGAACGGCATCATGTGCAGCTGCGTGACCGCGTAGGACAGCTTCATCCCCTGCTGGCGGACGCCGGGTGCCGGAACACGCTGTTCAACGGACGCGCCCAGACGGGAGCCGGCTTCCTTCAGGACTTCCGCCGTCTGGGCCTTTCCCGTTTCCGGCTGGAACTGCTGGATGATCCCCCGGAAAAAGTACGCCTTCTGGTGTCCCGCTACCGGGAGCTGCTGGACGGTTCCTGCACTGCGGCCCGGCTTATCCGGGAATTGGACGTCGCAGAACAGCTCGGCACCACGGAGGGCACGCTCCGGCCGGGATAATCTCCACCTGAACAATGGTTAATCTCCATTCAAATTCCGGGGTTTTGATCATACATTTTCAATATTTTATCACTCTTTAAAAGGATACCCATTCCTCTCTCCATGCCGGCCACCCCCTTTTTCACCGCGTCGCTGGTAATGTCTCTTAAACGGTCCTGCACAAATTCATGGGCCTGCATCATATATTTCCCATCATTCCACATGATGAGAAACCGTCGGCAGCCCCTTCCTTATAAACAGCATGGGGGTTTCATCCCAAATACGTTATACGCTGAAAAATCAAAGCTCGGCTTGCGGATAAAGTCTGTAAAAACGGCAGGTGCGCCAGCAGGCCAAAAGCCGCTGACGAACGCGGCATGCACCGCCCGCGCCTTGAAGCGGCGCGAAAACCTTCTTATGATGGCATCCATGGGAATGGAAAACTCCTTTTCCCGGAACTTCCGCAAAATGAATAATTCCCTTAAAGACCGCCTGATCCGTCACATGGAAGACGGACATTACGAACCCCAGAGCAAATCCGAACTGGCCCGCGCCCTGAACGTGGATTCCCGGCAGAAGCTGGATTTCCGCGCCCTGGTGGACCAGATGGAGGAGGAAGGAAAACTCGTGCGTCTGCAAAAGGGCAGGTACGCTTTAAAACGGGAACGCCGGAATCTGGTGCATGGCATGATCCGCATCCTGCGCTCCGGCAAGATTCTTTTTCTCCCCAGAAAAGGGGATCCCGCCGCTGCGGCTCTGGGATGGGACACGGAAGCCGTTCCGGAACTGGAACTTAAACCCAACCATCTGGGCACCGCCCTGGACGGGGACCGAGTGGCCGTGCGCGTGGAACGCAAGGCAGCCAGGGGACGGAGGAATATCCGCAGAAATCGCTTTTCTTCCCCGGATGCCGACATGAAAGCCCGCGTGGAGGAAGTGACGGAACGCGCGCGCTCCCGATGGCTTGGCGTCTTCCGCACCGGAAAAAACAAGCTGGGCCGCGTGCTGGGGGACGGCGTAAGCTCTCCGTCATCCATTGAACTGGCGGAAAAACCCGCCATGGAGGTGCTTCCCGGCCAACTGGTTTCCGTGGAGCCCATAACCTGCGGTGAGGAAAAGAAAGCCCCGCGCGGGAAAATCGTGGAGGTGCTCGGCTATCCGGACGAGCCTCACGTGGACATGGAAGCCGTTATCAGAAAATATGGCCTTTCCGTGGAATTCCCCGCCTCCGTGCTCCGGGAGCTGGAAACGCTGCCTCAAACACCTTCCCCCGGGGAACTCGCCCGCCGGGAAGACTGGACGGACCGTACCGTCATCACCATTGACCCGGCAAGCGCCAGGGATTTTGACGACGCCATTTCCATCACGGGCACTCCGTCCGGCTGGACGCTGGCCGTTCACATTGCGGACGTCTCCCATTTTGTCAAGCCCGGCGGCTCGCTGGATGGGGAAGCCCTGCGCCGCGGCAACTCTACCTACCTGCCGGACCGCGTTCTTCCGATGCTCCCGCCCCGCCTTTCCGACGATTTGTGCAGCCTGCGGCCGGATGTCGTGCGCCTGACAAAAGTATGCGAAATGAAATTTGATAAAAAGGGGAAGATGCTCCGTGCCCGCTTTGCTGACGCTTTCATCCGCAGCAAGGCGCGCCTGACCTACCAGGAGGCCTTCGCCATGCTGAAAGGAAACGACAAAGGGGAAGTTCCCTCCACGGTGCGGGAAGCCTGGAATCTGGCCTCCATTCTGCGCCGCAACCGCTACGCCAAGGGAGCCCTGGATCTGGACTTCCCGGAAGTGAGAGCCGTTATGGACAAGGACGGCCGCGTGACGGGCATCATCACGGAAGAGTACGATGAAAGCCATCAGCTCATTGAAGAGTGCATGCTGGCCGCCAACGAAGCCGTGGCCCTGGCCCTGAAAAACGGGAACCGTCCCACCATCTACCGTGTCCACGAAGAACCGGATTCCGCCAAACTTTTTGAATTCGGCCAGTTGTGCAGACTGTACGGGCATCCCGTGCACGATATCGACCAACGCCAGTACCTGAATGAACTGATGAAATCCATCAAGGGTTCCCCGGACGAGCAATTGCTTAAGCTGGCGCTCCTGAAAAGCTTGATGAGGGCCAGGTACGACACGGAGCCCCTGGGCCACTACGGCCTGGCCACCCCCAATTACTGCCACTTCACCAGCCCCATCCGCCGTTACGCGGATCTGGTGGTACACCGCTCCCTGAATCCCCTGCTGGCCAACCCTCCCAAAGGAGCTAAAGGAGCAGGCAGTACAGGCAGGCTGGAGGAAGACGCGGAACACATTTCAGAAACGGAACGCATTTCCGCCAGCGCGGAAAAGGACGCGAACCGGATGAAGCTCTTCGAATGGCTGGAAGGCCAGTGCTACGCGGATCATCCGGAAGTGCACGAAGCTCTGGTTACGGAAACGCGCCACTTCGGCGTTTTGCTGGAAATCCCGCGTCTCCAGATTAAGGGGCTGGTCAAATCGGACAAGCTTCCCGGCGGCCGCTGGGTGTATGAGGCGTTTGCCAGCCGCTGGAAAAACGACCACGGTTCCGTGCTGTGCGCAGGGCTGCGCGTTCCCGTCATTCCCGTGAAAGTGGACAGGGAGCAGCAGTGGGCGGATTTCGCCATCGTCTCACGGGAGAAACCGCGGCAAACGGGAAAAACGGCCTTCCCCGCCAAACAGGAGAAGGGCATATCCGGCCGCGGGCGGCGGAACCGCTGACGGCAATACGCCCGTATATGGAAACAATCCCATCCGGAAATCAAATCCGATTCTCCCTGCAACAGAATCAAATCTACATTTTCCTACACAATTTTTCTTGAAGTAAATTGTATTTTTCATGTATAGAATGACCGTTGTTTACTTGTGAATCCGACCTCACGCCTATGAATTCAGGACGCTGACTCCGTAAGTAAGCACCATATGAATGCTGAATGCCAAGGTCCGCTCCCGGGTCTGGAGCGGACCTTTTTCCCGGAAGCCTGTCATGAAGAAACGGGAAGGGCCAACAAGGGTGTCCAATTTACATGACAGCCATTCAGCACATCCCCGAACGCACTCCCTTTAATTACGCCGACCTGACTGATTACCGCGAAGGGCAAATCACCAGTCTGGCCCTTGTACGCTCCAAAGGAGTCAACATGACCATTCTGGCCTTTGACAGCGAGCAACTCCTCCCTACCCACCAGACGCCCGGTCCTGCGCTGATACAGATTCTGGACGGGACGGCCTACTTCACCGTAGGCAATGAAGAAGTTAATCTGCCCCAAGGAAAGAGCCTCCTGATTCCCGCCGGAGTACCTCATTCCGTCATTGCCCGGGAACGATTCAAAATGCTGGTTACTTCCATCCTGCCGCTGGACTGACCGGAAAGCCGTCCCCAGGAAACAACGGAGAACTATTCCGGGGAATTGCCACCCGGACATGGATCTGCGGCAAAACCATTCTTTCACGAGATTCTCCCGACACGGGAATCGCGCAGATACGCAACATGCCGGAACAGGAGGACGGGCGGAAACGGCCTGCTCAGGCCTGGATCTTTTCCCCTGCGGCCAGCGCCTCAAAACGGGCCAGCACCCAGCAGAGATCGGAAAGGCGGTTCAGGAACAGGGCCGTGTTCACGTTGCTCAGGGCATGATCCAGCCTCAATGCCACCACACGGCGTTCCGCACGGCGGCAGACGGAACGGGCCAGGTCCAAATATGCGGAGCCCAGCGATCCTTCCTTGCCCGGGCGGGCCCAGCCTTTGAAACGGATGTCGCATTCCTTTTCCAGCAAATGGGCCTGTTCCTCCAGCCAAGCCACATCCTCCGCCTTAATGCGGGCGTACCCCTTGGCGTCATATTTGGGCAAATCCTCCTCCATCGTGGCCAGTTCCCCCATGGCACCCACCAGGCGAGCCTGGACGCCGTCCAGCATCTCCACCGTCCGGGAGCTTACCCCGGAATGGCGCACCACGCCAATCAGGGAATTTAATTCATCCACCGTTCCGTAAGCTTCAATGCGCGGCGCTGTCTTGGGACTACGCCTGCCGAACATCAGGTCCGTTTCTCCGCTGTCTCCACGCTTGGTGATTACGCTCATACCATGTACCCTACCATGCCCGCGCCGTCCTGCACGCAAAAAAGAAGGCATATTCCGGAGCGGGAGACAGCGCCATCTTTCCCGGCATGTACCGCACTCTCTATTCTTTTGACATGCAATAAAAACTATATAAGAAGAATGAATAAATGCTTCTTCTTCGTCTTCCTGCCGTTTTCCTCCCTCTCTTCATCAGCTTCCTCTTCGGGGCATGCTCTAAAAAGGAAAGCGCCTTGTTGTCCGGAGAAATAATCGTGAACGCATCGGAACTGCCCGGCCCCATACAGGAATGGAAGACGGATTCGGCCTGTGAAAGATGCCTGACCATCAATCTGGACAATCCGTCCCTTCCCTGGTTCCGCATCGCTGAGGGCATATCGGAGGCTTATGCGCATGGCGTGAATAATCTCCGTTTGAAAAGAGGGGATGCCATCGCGTCCGCCTTTGAAAATGGAATTTGCTGGGATCTTCCCGTCTCCACGGATATGGCCCCGGAATCCGATCCAGAATCTGAAAAAGACATGAACCCGGACATTCCCTGCCTTCCCGACGATGCCGTTCTGGAACATCCTTTCCGTGAAGATGACTTTCTTGTTTTCAACAAAACACCTTCCCGGAAACCCGTTTATCCCATCGTGAAATTCATCCGGTCCCCTTACCCGGAAAGAGGGAACTACCAGCTTGTTTACTGGCGTATCCAGAAAAAACCATCCGGTCCATCCCGGAAAAACGACCTTCAGGCTTTCGCCAATATGGCAAATGAACATATCAACCAGCGCAGAGCATTCATTTTCTTCATTGAGAACGAAACACCCTGCGGAGAAGTATTCGATTATCTGAATGCCATTGACGGGAGAAATACGCTGGTGGGCGTAACCTTTTCCTGTGAAAATGAATAACTTCTCCCAACAAGGATTCATCAGGGCCTTCTTCCCCCCGCTCATCATCATGACACGTCAGGCCGTTTGAAACTTTTCCCAACGGCTGTACAACCCCTGCATGACTCGGACAAGAGATGAATTGGCGGCGGAAACCGCACCATCCGTCAAAGCGCCTCTCTGGACGCGAGACTACATCCTGGCCTGTTGCGCCAACTTAATGACGGGGCTGGCCTTCTATGAACTGGTGCCCGTCCTCCCACTGTACCTGACAGGACAATTGCAGGTCTCCTCCGGCTGGCTGGGCTGGATCATGTCCATTTATGTTCTGGCCGCCATTATCTCCCGCCCCTGGTTCGCGCACCGGGTGGATACCGGAGACCGCAAGAAGATTTACATCACGGTTTACATTATGCTGGCCCTGTCCTTTTCAGGGTATGCTGCGGCCGCCACCGCCCTGGCGTTTTTCCTGACGCGCTTCATACAGGGCCTGATCTGGGGAGGCATGACCACCTCCGGCCCGACAATGGCGGTGGATATCATCCCCCCTGCCCGCCGCGGGGAAGGCCTGGGCTTCTTCGGCATGACAATGACGCTGGGCATGTGCCTGGGCCCCGTCATCGGCCTTCAGGTATACCAGCAGTACGGCTTTTACGTGATTACCTGGAGCTCCCTGCTCCTGTGCCTGGCCGGAGCGGGCATTGCATCTCTCATCCGCGTTCCCAGGAGCCCTGTTCAGGAGCCCGTGTATGAAACGCCTAAAAAGGTACTGGACCGTCTTGTGCTGCGCGTGGGCATTCCGCTGGCGGTGAACGTGATGATCGCCACCTTCTCTTATGGCGTGGTGGCCGTGTATTCCGCCCTGTACGGGGAAATGCACGGGTTCAAATACGCCGGGCTGTTTTACGCGCTGATGGGGCTGGGCATGCTGGTCTCCAGGTTCATGGTAGGCAGGCAAATCGACCGCGGACGCGTGGCGGAGCTTTCCGTCATCTCCCTGAGCATCCTGACCGTCAGTTTCGGCGCGCTGGCGCTGGCGCCGCTGGAATGGATCTATTACGCTTCCGCCATCCTCATCGGCTTTGGCTTCGGCATTTTCATCCCCACGTTCCAAACCATGAAACTGAACATGGCGGACCGCGGCCACCGGGGAGCCGTCAATTCCACATTTTTCACCGCTTTTGACATCGGGGTGGGAACAGGCATGTTCCTGGGAGGCAAAATTTACGCGTACCTGAACCTGAACTGGGCCTTCGGAACGGGAGCCCTGCTGAATTTGCTGGCGATCGTATATTTTTACCGCATCTCCCTGGACCACTACCGTAAAAATAAATTGGGCGTGGATTCTGATTGATTTTCCTTCCATCACTCCCGTTCCGGGATGGAAAAAACATCAATTACCCGTTTGGCTGAAGGCCTCACGCGCAACAACCGCGGATTCCAGGCCAGGGAAATACTGCGGGACAGCCCGTCCAGCGCCGGATGAGTAACCTTGACAAATCCTTCCCCCAGTTCTTTTTCCGCCATGCAGGGCAGGATTGCCATGAACGCTCCGCTCTTCAACATGCAGGCCGCAAAAGGAAAAGATTGCGTTTCACACTGCACCCGCAGCCTGATGCCGAACTCAGCGCAATTCCTTTTCAGCAACGCATGAAACCCGGAACCGCTCCCCAGCGTTGCCAGGGGGAACATTTCCAGCAGGCGGAGAAAATCCTCCTTCTTCCCCCGCGCCTTTTTCCCGGCCAGGGCTGCAGGAACGTACAGCGCATAATCCATGGAGCAAATGACCCGGCTTTCCAACCCTTCCGCCTCCAGCGCGCTGGTACGCACAATGCCGAAGTCTATATCCATATTCTGGAGCTTAGAGGGAATCTCACTGTTGCGGAGGTTCTCCAGCGCGAAAAGCCACGGCAGCCCCCGTTTCTGGATACTCGCCAGCACGGGAGCCACCACCCAAGCATGCAGGCTGTCCCCGGCTCCGATAGTGAACCGGTAGGGCAGATTCCGGCTCCGGCTTTTAAAATCATCCAGCAGGCACAGGCTTTCACTGGCCAGCCTCACCAGCTCCCACCCGGCTCCGGTAAGAGCCAGCACTTTCCCGCGGCGGCTCGCCAGTTCCACACCGAAGAATTCCTCCAATTCCTTAATCTGCCGGGAATACAGGCTCTGCCGCGCACTATCCCCCCGGGCGGCAGCGGCAATGCTCCCGGCCTTGGCCACTTCTATCAAGGTTTTCAATCGGTCCAGGGACAGTCCCCGTTCTGCGAAAAGATGCTCAAACATAACTTTATAGTTATATAATATGAATACTTATATAATGCAAGAGTCAACAAATGCGTTATGGTGACAAGGTCACAGGGCGCGAAGGCGCTTTCCGCATATCTCCGCGCCCCTCAACCAAAAGAATAAAACCATGATCACCATTGACGGAAAATACACGGAAGCCCGCGTGTTCACGGATGAACTGGAAGACCTGGCCCGCACCCAGATCAGGGACGTCTGCAACCACCCCGCCTTTGAAGGAAGCCGGGTGCGCATCATGCCGGACGTGCACGCCGGAGCCGGCTGCGTCATCGGGTTCACGGCGGAATTGAAAACGGATAAGGTAATTCCCAACCTGATCGGCGTGGATATCGGCTGCGGAGTGCTTACCGCCAGACTGTCCGGACTGCCGGATTTTTCCAGCTTTGACGCACGCCTGCGCGAGCGCGTCCCGTCCGGGATGCATGCCCGTCCCTCCGTTCATCAAGCCTTGCTGGACGACCCGGAACTGGATGAAGAAATCTCCCGCATCTGCATGGACGTGCTGAGAACGGACAAAGACAGGCACCGCCGCTCCGTAGGGTCTCTGGGAGGAGGCAACCACTTCATTGAAATAGCGCAAGGGAAAGAGCACGCTTTCCTGTGCATCCACTCCGGTTCCCGCAATTTCGGTCTGAAGATTGCGGAACGCTACCAGAAAATCGCCGTGGATACTTGTCCGGACGCCTATCTTAAAGAACGCAAGAAAGGACTCTGCTACCTTCAGGGAGAAAATACGCTGAACTACATGCGGGATATGAAGGTGGCTCAGCGCTTCGCAGCCCTGAACCGCCGCGTGATACTGCATGAACTGCTAGATGATGCAGCTGATCTGGAAAGTTTCGACACCGTGCACAACTACATTGCGGAAGACCAAATCATCCGCAAGGGAGCCGTCCGGGCCGGACGCGGAGAAAAACTCATCGTTCCCCTGAATATGCGTGACGGCTCCGTCATCTGCATCGGCAAAGGAAATGAAGAATTTAATTCCTCATCTCCGCACGGCGCAGGCCGCAGCATGTCCCGCAAAAAGGCTAAAGCCAATCTTTCCCTGGAGGAATTCGAGGCTTCCATGCAGGGTATTTTCTCCACCTGCGTTTCCCGCGCTACGCTGGATGAAGCGCCAATGGCCTACAAGGATGGCGAGAGCGTGCTGGACAACATCCATGAAACGGCGGAAATCGTGGAACGCATCAGGCCCGTATATAACTTCAAAGCACCCGAATAGCAGGCGTCCCAATACCCGCCCCTCCCGGAATATGATTTTCCGGGAGGCTTTTCCCAAACCTCCAAAACACGGTCAGGAACGCCCGGCAGCATAAATCAATTTATAAGGTTCCGCCGTCTGAATCGGGATGGCGTACACTTTAGAGGTATCATTCCATTCCACGCCGGAAACGTCAAACTTCTGACGGTCATCATAACCTGCCACCTTTCCATTGGTCACTACACAGAAAGCGGTCGCATTTTCCCCATTCCGCACAATAATCATGTTATCCTTTTTGGAGGCGCTTAGCGGAATAGAGGAGAGGGAGCGGCTTCTTTCACATGGAGCAGAATATCTTCCGTCACATCCAGCGAAGTCTATTTCCCTCAAGAGATAGTATAAAAATTCCCTCATGCGGGGACGGGAATTCCCATCTGCTTCCTGGCAAATTCTTTCATGGATCACCATGGAATATTATGCCATGCTTCTCTCCATGAACGAAGGCCGGCCCTGTCATCAATCAGTAAACAAACGGGTCAAATGGCTTGGCGCCCTGGCCGTCCTTCTTTTTCTCCTGGGCACGGGGCTGTTTTCCTTTTTATGGAATGTTCCGCTGAATACGTTAAGGTCCGCCCACGCCATCGCAGCTCCTTCCGCCATTCTTGTCAGGGAAAATTCTTCCCCGGAACGCTGCCGCATGGCTCTGGAACCCTCCTTCCTGGCCAGCATCCAGCCTTTCCTGAAACACTATGTGGAAACCGTCACCAATGCCGGACGCCTCGACTTCTCCAGCCATGTCCCGCAAGAGGTGGAAATACGGATGGAGGGGCTTTCCATCGGCCTGAGCCCTTCTCTGGCCGTTTTCAACTTCCGAACCAAATACGGATTCAGCATGCAGACAAGCAGAAAACCGGATGCCTCCGACCGGGCTATTTACCAGTGGCTGAAAAACAGGATGAAGACGGAAAAACGGGAGAAATAAGGAAATATGGACACAGGTATCGAACGGAATGAACCCGCTGTTGTCTAATCATTTACCTTTCCGGAAAAGCCGGGGGACAGCAGTTCCCCGGCCCAGGGAGCCGCTGCTCCCGCACCGGAAGGCGACTCCATACAGCGTTTATGAAGCGTATTTACCACGGACCATGGACACTGGCCGGACTGGCATGCGCCATTTTGGCCGCAGTCGCCATGCTCTCCTTTTTTTCCTGCGGGGAAAAAGGCCAGTCAAGCAGTAATGACAAACCTCATATGGACAACAAGGATTTAAAAACGATTTACCTGGCGGGAGGTTGTTTCTGGGGAGTGGAAAAGTACTTCTCCCTGATGCCCGGCGTTAAGGAAACGGAAGCGGGATATGCCAACGGCTCCACGGCTTCTCCCACGTATGAAGAAGTATGCAGCGGGAAAACGGGCCATGCGGAAACGGTAAAAGTAGTATTTGACCCGGAAGAACTCAGTCTGCCCTTTCTTCTGGAACGGTATTACTCCATTATTGATCCTGTTTCCGTCAACAAACAGGGAAACGACAGGGGAATTCAATACCGCACGGGCATCTATTACGCGGATGAGAAGGACAAACCTGTTATAGAAACGTCCCTGAAAAGGCTCCAGCAGCACTTCAGGCAGCCTCTGGCAATTGAAGTTCAGCCCCTCCGCCAATTTTCACGGGCGGAAAAATATCATCAGCGCTATCTGGATAAAAACCCTGGCGGATACTGCCATATTCCACCCGCCAAATTCCGGGAAGCGTCCCAGGCCCGCGAAAACGAACCTGTTTACCGGAAAAAATCGGACGAAGAGCTGCGCCGCGTCCTGACACGCGAGCAATTTGCCGTCACGCGGAATAATGCGACGGAACCTCCCTTCCGCAATGAATATTTCAATAACGACAGACCTGGCATTTATGTGGACGTCACGACAGGCGAACCTTTATTCCTGTCCACAGACAAGTTTGATTCAGGCTGCGGCTGGCCCAGCTTCTCCCGCCCCATCAAAGAAGAACTGATTCAGGAAAAACAGGATTTCTCCCACGGCATGAGGCGCACGGAAGTCCGCAGCAAAACGGGAGACGCCCACCTGGGCCACGTTTTCACAGACGGCCCGAAGGAACAGGGCGGACTGCGCTACTGCATCAACAGCGCCTCCCTGAAATTCATTCCTGAACAGGACATGGAAGCACAGGGTTATGGAAAATACCTTCCCCTGCTGCACCGGGGAGGAACAGACAGGAAAGCTGCGGAAAAATAATCCGGAGAAAAAGCAGGGGAGGCCAATCCTTCTTCTCCATTAATCTTTTACAACACGGAGGGACAAATGCGGCCCCGGGAGAACAAGCACCATGTCCTCTTCACGAAATACGGGCATCCCGGTTCATTCCCCAAGTTCTGCGGTCAAGCAGACGGCTTCCCTCCATGCCGCTGCCGACTGTATCGTATTCATTCATCGGCAGCGGCATGGAGGGTTCGGGTTGCTGAGGCAATGCGACTTGCGGCAAGTACCGTTTATCTACATGCCGTTTATCAAAATAGCGGCGGGCGGCGTTTTTTTGTTTAAAAAAATGAGTTTTTAAAAAACGCGGGAAACTTTTCTTCCGGAAAAGCGCCCGGAAATTTTCCGGGCATTACTGTACAATCGTAACGGGCGTGCCTACCTTAACGGTTTTGAAAAGCGGCACGCAGGAAGAACGGGTCATGCGGATGCACCCATGGGACTGCGGCGTCTGGAAAACAGGGCCTACGTGCATCCCAATGCCGCTGTCCGTCAGCCGCATGAAGTAAGGCATGGAGGCATCATACAAATTGGAAACATGATGCACTGCCTTTTCCGTAATGCGGAAATGGCCCACGGGCGTGCGGTGGGAAGCCTTACCCACGCAAACGGGAAAATCCATGGCTACCTCATCCCCCACCATCAACTGGCCCCTTTGGCGTCCGCGGCTGATCACCACGCGCGTATTGCCCGGGGTAGCCTTTTTCATGATATCGGGATTCATCCATTCGTCGTGCACCTCCGTATAATCAATTCCTGCTACGACCACCCTCGCGTGCGGTCCGTAGGAGGTCATGGGTACGGTTGCAGGCACGGTCAGGGGCACCATGCGCAAATTCTCTTCCTGCGGGCCAGAACAGGCAGCCAGCGCCAACGCTCCCGCTATGATTGATAAGATGTTTTTTGCGTTCATCATCTTGAAACCTTTCACAGGGTTGGACAATACTGCGAACTCATTTTCAATGTTCCATGACGCACTCCATGATTCCTGCGGCGTGCATGGAGAAAAAATGCCGGAAAAAGCGGCAGCCCCGGTTCAGAGAAAAATTTCCCCGGCTTCGGAAGGGGGGAAAAATCCGCCCTCCGTCACACAGAGTCCTTGCCTTATCACATTTGGCCTGTATAGTACCCGCGACTGCCAGGAGGGCAGCCGCCTGTTTACAGTTAACCCTCTATTCCGCATCATGACCAAGATTGCCAAGAGTACGTTCATCACGGGAGCCGGAACCCCGGGACAGTTTTATTCACTGCCAGCCTTGGCGGAAAACGGCTATCCCCGCCTGAACCGCCTTCCCGTTTCCATCCGGATCGTTCTGGAATCCCTGCTCCGCAATTGCGACGGCCTGAAAGTGACTGAAAAGGACGTGGACAACCTGGCCTCCTGGAATGCCAACAATCCCGGTTCCTATGAAATCCCGTTTACGGTAGCCCGCATTGTCCTGCAGGACCTGACAGGCGTCCCTCTTCTGGTGGACCTGGCGGCCATGCGCTCCGCCGTAGCAGGATTGGGAAAAGACGCCTCCGTCATTGAACCTCTGGTCCCCGTGGACCTGGTGGTGGACCACTCCGTCCAGGTGGACTGGGCAGGATGCACGGATGCTCTGGAAAAGAACCTGGACATTGAATTCCAGCGCAATGCGGAACGCTACGAATTCCTCAAATGGGGCCAGCAGGCCTTTCAGACTTTTTCCGTGGTTCCTCCGTCCGTGGGCATTGTCCACCAGGTCAATCTGGAATACCTGGCGCAGGGCGTGATGGAAAAGGATGGCGTTTACTTCCCGGATACCCTGGTGGGAACGGATTCCCATACCACGATGATTAACGGCATAGGCGTTGTGGGCTGGGGTGTTGGCGGCATTGAGGCGGAAGCCGGGATGCTCGGCCAGCCCGTCACGTTCCTGGTGCCGGAAGTAGTGGGCGTCCATATGACGGGAGAACTCCGCGAAGGAGTGACCGCCACGGACCTGGCGCTGCATGTCACCCAGATGCTGCGCAGCCACGGCGTCGTAGGCAAATTTGTGGAATTCTTCGGAGACGGGGCGGCGGCCCTGCCTCTGGCAGACCGGGCTACCGTAGCAAACATGGCCCCGGAATACGGCGCCACCATGGGCTTTTTCCCCATGGATGAACGCTGCTCCGACTATCTGCGCCAGACAGGCAGGAGCGAAGAAGCCATCACTACGTACGAAAACTACTTCAAGGCACAGAACCTGTGGGGAATGCCCCGTAACGGAGATCTGGACTACACGGACCAGCTGGAACTGGACCTGTCTGCCGTGGAACCAGCCGTCTCCGGCCCCAGACGCCCGCAGGACCACATTCGCCTGAACTCTATCAGGGACAGTTTCCGCAAGCTTGTCAGCATGCCCGTGGCGGAAGGAGGTTACGGCAAGAAGGAATCTCCGGAGGTCACGGTTTCCATGCACTCCCCGGCGGGCGTCCCCGTTCCGGTGGACGGCTTCAGCCAGGAAGCGAAGCTGAAAGACGGCAGCATCCTCATCGCCGCCATCACCTCCTGCACCAACACATCCAACCCGGGGCTGATGCTTGCCGCCGGGCTGCTCGCCAAAAAAGCGGTTGAACGGGGGCTGAACGTGCCTCCGCACGTGAAAACGTCCATTGCTCCGGGTTCCCGTATCGCCTCCGATTACTTTGCAACCAACAGCCTCCAGGAATCCCTGGACGCTCTGGGCTTTGAAACCGTCGGCTACGGCTGCACCACCTGCATCGGCAACTCCGGGCCGTTAAATCCGGAACTGGAACAGGCCGTCCGGGACAATGACATTGTAGCGGCTTCCGTCCTGTCCGGCAACCGCAACTTTGAAGCCCGCATCCATGCCTCCATCAAGACCAACTTCCTGATGTCCCCTCCCCTGGTCGTCGCCTTTGCGCTGGCCGGCCGCGTGGACATCGACTTCCAGACGGAACCGCTGGGCACGGACCGCAGCGGGAACCCCGTATTTCTGAAGGACATCTGGCCCAGCTCCGGGGAAATTGCGGAAGCCGTTGCCAAATCCCGCAACCCGGAAGCATACCGGGAGCTTTACACCATCACGCCGGACAAGAATCCCCGCTGGGCGGCCGTATACGCGCCGGAAGGCTCTGTCTTCCAGTGGAATGAACAATCCACCTACATTCAGGACCCTCCTTTCTTCAGCGGCTTCAACGGCCAGCCCCGCACACTGGCGGATATCACGGATGCCCGCCCCCTGGGCATTTTCGGCGATTCCGTAACCACGGACCACATCTCCCCTGCCGGAGCCATCCGGGAAACAGGGCCCGCAGGGCTGTACCTGCAGGGCATGGGAGTGGACAGAAAAGATTTCAACTCCTTCGGCTCCCGCCGCGGAAACGACCGCGTGATGACCCGCGGCACCTTCGCCAATGTCCGCATTAAAAACCTGATGGTAGACGGCACGGAAGGCGGTTACACGCTGTATTTCGGCAACCGCGCCGTTCCCGCCCCGGACAAGGAAATAATCCCTGCCGCGGGAACGCCCGCCTTCATCTATGATGCGGCCATGGCCTACGCTCAGGACGGCGTTCCGCTCATCGTCATCGGCGGAGAAGACTACGGCATGGGCTCTTCCCGCGACTGGGCGGCCAAGGGCACGAATTTGCTGGGCGTCAAAGCCGTCATCACCAAGAGTTTTGAGCGTATCCACCGCTCCAACCTTATCGGCATGGGCGTCCTGCCCCTCAACTTCGCCGACAAGGCGGATTATGACCGCATCACTCCGTTGAAGGACGCCACCTTCTCCATCCTGGGCCTGAACAACGGCATCGCTCCGCGCCAGCAGGTCACCCTGCGCGTACAGCCCGCGGATGCGGAAGCATTTGACGTGCCTGTCATCGTCCGCATTGATACGCCTATTGAAAAAGAATACTATCTGGCGGGCGGCATCCTGCAATATGTCCTTACCCAAATCCTCAGATAACGGGATATGTGCCGGGCGTTCCCGGTACGGCTTCCCCTCGCGGACGGGCCCCTTCCTCCCGAAGGCGCGGCCCGTCCGCCTCATCCGCACCGGATATACCTGCAACTTCACGGCACGGCCTGATTAGTTCATCCGAACTAATTCCAAATTCTTCTTGCAATCCTTCCAGGCTGTTCCTAGAACAAACGCATGGAATATAGATTTGTCTGGACGGGCTTTTTTGCCGTATTCGCCGCCCTGACGTTCTGCAGCTGTTCGCAGAACGACAAAATGAGGCCGCCGGCCGTCTCCTTTAAAATTCAAAAGGCGCCGGTAGTTCCCCGCACACCCGGCCAGATGGGCCGTGAAGTAGGCATTAAAGTTTCCTACATGCCCAAAAACACGTATGCCCGCAAGCGCGCATCCTCCATGCGCCCCCGCTTCATCACCATCCACAGCACCGCCAACCCCAAAGGAGACGCCAATGCCCACTCCCGTTACCTGAACAGCGGCAAATCCCGCAGCCTGAACTGGCACTTCACTGTGGACCAATTCGGCGCCTACCAGCACATCCCCACTACGGAAACCGGCCACCATGCGGACCATTCCGGACCGGGAGACCAATACTCCGTAGCCATTGAAATGTGTGAATGCACCACGCATAACCCTGTCGTCATCTACAACAAGACGGCCAAGCTGGCTGCGCTGCTGATGATGCGCTACAACGTCCCCCTGCGCAACGTAGTGCCTCACAACTACTGGTCCGGCAAGAATTGCCCCGCCCCGCTGATGACTAATGGGCGCCCCGGGTACAAATGGAGCTGGTTCATTTCCCGCGTGGATTATTACTACCGCTGCCTCCAGGCAGGAAGATAATACTGCCGCATATGCCGCACGCCCCTTTGCCGCTTCCGGCATAAAGAAGGCAGGAAATGTTTCAGGAAAGAACAGGAATCACTTCTTTCCCTGAAAATATGCATTGGCTGAACACCGGGAATTCAGCGCATCTCCGGCTCGCGGAAAGCAGGATCCGCCTCCATTGATACGGCTAATGTACACGGCCGTAAAAGACGGCAAATAACACCCGTCCGGGAACAATCTTCATCAACATCAAAATCCGGGACACGGACCGGGAATAAGAAATAGTGCTGAAAGCTTTTGATGCCTCCTGAACCACCCCGGAACAGGTTATTTGACCTGAATCCGATTCACCGGTCCCATCCTCTCCGGATGGATCGAAAAAGACTGCGGGAGACTCAACATCAACAGGGAAACTTGAAAACCATGAAGCGCTTTCACAGGATGCCCAGATGCGGACCATCGAAGCCAGCAGCTTCTTACCCGCCATATGGAAGCATTGAGGGAACAATCCGGCACCATGTTCATGGAAAACCAGCAGGAACTCAAACTGAAAGGCTCCAGAGAAAACAGCCTCCTCATGCCAGAAACATGGCATTTTAGTGGAATCCCGGCCCCTCGGCATACCAGAATCTCCCATTTTATCCCGTATGGCGGATAAATATAAAGGGCCCGCAGCTCAACTGTGCCTTTGCTGAACGCCGCAGCATGGCGGCATGCCCCCGGTAAAATCCGCGCCTTCGGGCGGAATTAAAGCCAATCCGGGCATTTTCAACTTCTCCCGAGATGCGAAGGCGTTGTTTCTCCGTTGGAACGCCGGACACTCCTATTCAGCGCCTCATCCTCCCCGGGGTCTTTCCCGGATAATCATTATTTTGTTAGATATTTTTGTAACTATCTATCAAGCAATCATTATATAAAACATATTAAAAATATGTTTACATATATCAAAATTGTCCCATAATTTTAGGATGAAAAAGATATTGCAGTTATTGGGCATTTTGACCTTTGTTATTTGCAATTATGGGAATGCAAAGGAATTAAAATGTGAATACGAATTAAAAAATTTAAACATAGAGCCAGTCAGGGTAGCCAACGCCAAACGCACTTACACAGTCTATATATCCTGTAAGTATACAAGTGTTCATCACACGGGTGAGACAGGGGGGCCAATACCGCTGCGAAAGACAATTACCCCGGTAGTAACCGGTACAGATGATGAAAAAGAGGGCAAAGCCGAGGCATATGCAGAAGGAGAAAGCACAGTCATCGCAATGGCCCGGCTGCGTTTGACAGAAGAATGCGGTTTGCAATGCGGCAACTGCAACGAAGCAGGCTGCACCTGCGTCGGCTGCAATGACAACATAAATAAATAAAACTGATTAATAAATAAACTGATATGAAACCATTACTGAAAATTGCCTTTTTGTCGATAGCCTGCTTTCCCTGTTTTTGCATTAATAATGCCGCCGGTTCGGAGGATGTAATTCCCGGCAGTCAGAAAATTGACAGGGAAAATTCAATCATCAATCCTATTATTCTTACAGGAATCAAGAAAACAGACGATATCAGGGAATCTCAGAAGGAATATATCAGGAAACACTATGAGGGATATGGCATACTAGGGTACATATATACCATGCATGATGGCAAATATATTCAGATTATTTCTATTAGAAATGATCAGGGTCAGGAAAAATTAATCTACTTTGACATGACCGATATTTACAGAAAGCTAGGAAAATCGAGAGATAAAAAAACAAGAAAAGATATCAAAAGATTGATAGAAGATCACAAACCGCTGGAAAAAGAGCCAGCCGAATCCGTGTGATGGGTTTGTTCCGCACCGTGGAACTCTCAGATAACGGATAACAACAGCGTTTTTTAATTATTTCGGATAGTTCTGAAAAATTCCCCGGCAGGAATAAATAATCAGCCTTTCTGAAAGACTGGAAAATCCGGAAATACGCCAGGGCAGCGCTCCTGAGAAGAACATTCACGAACGCTCTCCAGAAAAGAAGGATACCCGTCGCGAAAAGACAGGAACTATTTTCAGGTATTACGCTTCCTGGCGGATTCCACCAGGCGCCGCCGGGCTTCCCGCCTGGCCCGGAATGCCTGTTCACGTCTTTTCTCCTCCGCCAGAGCCGCCTTTTTCTCGGAATCGCGTAGTTTCCCGTAAAGCAGCGGGTTCATGGCGGCCTCATCTTCCGGGCCCTCATGATAATACACGGGCAGGCCGTCTGCAGCCAGCGCCACATGGTAGTAACGGCCTTTCTCCTTCAAGCCCCTGCCTTTTTTATCCAGCCGGGAAAGAATCACGGCATATCCAAGCCCAGGGGCGTTCATCAGCTTCCGCCGTCCATCGAATAACGCGGCCACGCGCATGTTGTCGTAGTCCAGCTTCATGACGCCGCAAACCATTTCACCCTCCGTATTCCAGTACATGACCAGCTTTTTTCTTCCCAGGGAATTGGGCTTGCACGTTTCATAGGCTCCCTTGACGGGGCGGTTTTCCACAAGCAGGGAGTAATCCGCATTCCTGTAATTTTTTGATTCTCTCGCGGCAAGCTGTTCTGCCGGAGGAAGCAGAGAGGAAACGGGAGCGCGCATTTCCGTCCGTTCCTCAGACAGGCATTTGGAGGGAATAAGAACACCCTTATCCATATCATAATAAGCGCAGCGGCTCCCCTGCTCCAGAACCACATCGAAATTCTTCTGCCCCCTGCCGCTTTCCGGACGCGCCTGCGGACGGAAGTATTCCCGGATACGGAACGGAGGCCCCTGAATGATGGAAAGCGATGTGGCGCAAACCAGTCCATCCACTTTTCTGGTTCCCGTTAAAGCTCCGGCATTCTTCTTCCGGGCCATTTCATGATACCGGGGCGAGATATTCTTTTCTGCCGGCGTCCACGTCACCTTCTGCAGTTCCTTCATCAGGAAAGGCCAAAGCATCGCGGCCAGTTTCAGGTTCCGGCGCGCCTCCGCTCCCGTCAGAGAAGCCGCAAGCGCAGCGTCTTCCTCATCCAGACGGGTTAACGGAATTTCCACATGCCTTCGCCCTATTTTCAGAACTGCCCCGGCCCCTGTGCAGGAATGGAAACTGCCCTTCACCACATCTCCAAATTTGGAAATCCATTCCCGTTCCCCCGGAAAGGCATATTCCTCCGCCGGCGCACAAACCGCGCCGCACCACGCCAGCACAGCAAATAAAAGGCATTTCATCGTCAGGAATCCAGGGGTGCGCTTTCAAGCTAACATACGGGAACAGCCGGGAAGAAGCTTTTTCCCGGCTCTTTTCCCAATCTTCGTTCCCGGCGGAATGTTTCCGCTGCCGTTATTGCTTGCGCCCCTTTTTGGCAGCCCCCCCGGATTTGGAGTCTTTCCCGGCAGTTTTGGCGGCGTTCCGGCCCGTCTTCTCCGCCTTGCCTTCCGTTTTTCCGGCAGCGTTTTTAGCGGGATATTTCCTTTCCCGCGGCGGGAATTCAAAACCTATTTTCCCCGTCTTTGCATTGAAGACCAGATAAGCGTCAAACGGACGCTTGGTACGCTGCGAAATGAACCCCTTCATCAGATCGGATTTTCCTTCCGCCAAAATCTTCAATACCTGGTCCAGCGGGATTTCACGTCCCAGGATAGTCCGGGAAACGGAGACGGCGGCATGTTCCTTTCCAAGGGTCAGGGAAGGAATTTTCCAGGCCTTGGCCGTTTCCATCACATCATGCTCTCCCATGTCCGGAATGGCGACGGAAGCCACTTTCACGGCTTCCTCCACCCCTGCGGCTTCATCTTCCTCCCGCGCCGGGAAGTAAAGCGTGGCCCGGAATTTGTCGTTGAGTTCCAGCCCCGCCTCAAAGGGCTTGCCGAACCGGGAGGTAAATCCGTGGAGAATTCCCGTCCTGCCGTCCACAATAAGGGTCTTCAATTCTTCATCCGCCATGTCGCGGCCGGAGATAACTTTGCGGATGCTGAACTTGCAGGAACGGCAGGAAACGGCGTCCAGCGTGTTTTTCAGGCCGTGGGCATGGCAGGAAGGGCAGTCCAATTCCATTTCCGGCAGTTCCACCTGCTGCTGGGCTTCCCGGAAATCCTTCACCCTCTTCACGATTTCCCCGGTCAGGGTCTTAATGCCCTCCATGAAGGAATCCCTCGGCAGGGCGGCCTGTTCCATCTGCTTGAGCTTGTATTCCCATTCCCCGGTCAGGCTGGGGGAGGTGAGCGTTTTCAGGCCGATGCGTTCCAGCAGGGCAATCAGTTCAATCCCGCGGCGCGTCGCCAGAAGTTCGCGGCCGTCCCGGACGATGTATTCCTGGGAAATCAGCCCTTCAATGATGGAGGCGCGGGTGGCGGGAGTGCCCAGGCCGCGTTCGCTCATGGCAGCGGCCAGTTCTTCGTCATGCACCAGTTTTCCTGCCCCCTCCATGGCGGCCAGCAACGTGGCTTCGTTGTACCGGGCGGGCGGCTTGGTCATGGCGTTGCGGATTTCAATCTCACGCAAGGCGGCCTGCTCCCCGTCGCGGACGGGCACCAGTTCTTCCTTGGAGGAAGTGCCGGCCTTCCGTCCGTAAACGGCCTGCCAGCCCGGCTCCACAAGCACCCGGCCCGTGGTCAGGAAAGCGTCCGTCACGCCGTCCTGGTGGGTAATGAGCGTGGTTCTCCGCGTGTCTTCAAACACGGCAGCGGGGAAGAAGACGGCCAGGAAACGGGCCATGACCATTTCAAAGAGTTTCTGCGCGTCCCCGGTAAGCTTCTCCATCTTCCCGGTCGGGATGATGGCAAAGTGGTCGCTCACCTTTTTTGTATCAAACACGCGCCGGTTGGGCTTGATGCGCTTGTTGTCCAAAATGTCCCTGGCAAAGGGGGCGAATTCCGGGTTCTGCTCCGCCACCGTGCCTACGATGCCGTAAACCTTGCCCAGATAATCTTCCGGCAGGTAGCGGGAGTCCGTACGCGGATAAGTGAGCACCTTATGCTTTTCATAGCATTCCTGGGCCAGCTGCAGCGTGCGCTTGGCGGAAAAACCGTAGCGGTTGGCGGCTTCCCGCTGAAGGGAAGTCAGGTCATACAACAGCGGGGCGACCGTCGTGACCGGTTTCTTTTCTTCCGTCACCGTGCCGGCTTTGCCGCGGCAGCGGTCGCGGATGACGGCCGCCTGTTCCGGATCCCAGATGCGCTCCGCGCGGGAGTGGGGATGATCGTTTTTCTTCCAGTCACGGTCAATCCAGCGGCCGGAGTAAGAGCCGGACTGAACGTCGAATTCGGCCCATACTTCCGAATAGGGCTCCGGTTCAAACGCCTGGATTTCCAATTCCCTCTGCGTCAGAATAGCCAGCGTGGGTGTCTGCACGCGCCCGGCGGGGGTGACGTTGAAGCCGCCGCGGGATTGCAGGATAGTCAGGGCGCGGGTGCTGTTCAGCCCCACCAGCCAGTCTGATTCGGAACGGCAGACGGCGGCATTCGTCAGGGGCTTCATGTCAGCTTCGCTGCGCATGCCATGCCATGCGTTGAGGATGGCCTCATCCGTCATGGACTGCATCCATAAGCGCCGCGTAGGCTTGGTCCATTTTCCGTAACGCACCAGATTGTGAAAGATCAGTTCCCCTTCACGCCCGGCATCGCATGCGTTGACGATTTCCGTGACGTCCTTGCTCCTGGCAAGCTGAAGAACCTTTTTCAAACGGTCTTCCGACTGCTTGATAGGTTCCAGTTCAAACTTCCTGGGGATGACGGGCAGATAGTCGAATTTCCACGGCAGGGACTTTCCTTCTTCCGTCATGGGTTTTTTCTGTTCCAGCAGATGACCTACGGCAGAGGTGATGATGGCCCGGTCATTCTGGTAAAATGCCCCGGACTTGTCCCGGGTGAATTTTCCAAGCTCTTTGCCGAGCACTCTCGCCAAATCAGTGGCGACGCTCGGCTTTTCTGCTATAATTAACGTTTTGGACATATCGGCGGCTCGGAAAAAAGTGCTGAACAATAAAAGCGACGCTGCCCGCACGGGGAAGGGGGCGTTGCATTTGGAGCTGAATTCCTACTCCCCTACCCCCCATGCTTGTCAATAACCAATTATGTATTTACGGGAAAAGCGCACTTTTATGTCAAAATAACGGATTCCCTCATCTCCATTTTTCCGAAAAGCCGCTCTGCCACCTTGCCTGCCATCCGCCGCCGTGCTATTTACGGGATGATGAAAACCGGTTTTTCTTTCGTTCTTCTTCCTTCCTGCCTCGTGCTGCTGGCAGCCTGCTCCCCTGCACCGTCCGACCGCATTGCGAAGAATATGCCGGCTTATGAACAGCTCCCGAAGGAGCATCAGGCCAAAGTGGCGCGCGGGGAGCTGGAAAAAGGAATGTCTCCCATGGCGGTTCTGCTGGCATGGGGGGAACCCGAACAGAAAATGGCGGGCAGGATGAACGGGAAGAATACGGAACGGTGGATTTACACGCGGAGCGGCACGGGCTGGTCCCTGGGCCTGGGCGGAGGAGGATTCCGGGGCAGGGATTCCGGCATAGGCACCGGGATAGGCATCACGATGCCCCTGGGCAGCCGCTCGCCCGTCTCCTGCAATGTCCTGTTTGAAGACGGGAAGGTCATCGGCTGGGAAGCCGTCAATGGCTTTTAAACGGCGTTCCCCGCCTTGTATTTCCCATCTGCCCGGCCCGGCGTTTTCCCTATTTGCCGGCGGCCTTGACGATGGCTTCCACCAGACCGTTGATATCGTGTGTTTTCGCTGTAATTGAAGGGGCATGCCCCAGCTCCTTGAGGGTTGCCGTGGTTACCGGGCCGATGCTGGCGGCCCTGCATCCCTCCGGCCACGGAAGCCCCAGCTTGAAAAAGTTCTCCGCCGTGGAGGAACTGGTGAACGTCACGATGTCCGCTCCGCATTCGCGGAAAGCCGCCTGGACTCCCGCCACATCCTCCGTTTCCGCTTCCGTTTTGTAGGCGATGCATTCGTCCACAATGGCGCCCAGCGCATTCAACCCGTCGTAAATCACGCGGCGCGCTTCTTCTCCGCGCACCCACAGGAATGTGCTGTGTTCAATGGTTCCTATTTCTTCGCGTGCGTCCCTGAACGCTTTAACGAGGCCCTCCGCCACAAACTTTTTAGGCATGACATCCACGGCCAGCCCGTATTCCCGGAGCTTCGCCTCCGTCCCTGGCCCGATGGCCGCAATCCTGGCTCCTCCAATGCTCCGGATGTCCCTGTACACGGCAAAAAACGCCTGGAAGAAGCGTTCCACCCCGTTGGGGCTGGAAAACACCAGCCAGTCATATGTGTGGGCATGCACCACGCTTTCCGCAAATTCCCTCCTGTTGGAGGGCGGGGCAATGCGTATGACAGGCATCTCCAGCACTTCCGCCCCCAGGCGGCGCAGGCGCGCGCTCAATTCCCCGGCCTGGGCACGGGTGCGCGTCACCACGATGCGCTTGCCGAACAGGGGCAGTTTTTCAAACCAGTTCAGGGACTCGCGTTCTTTCACCACATCCCCGATGACAACTACTGCGGGAGCGCCCAACCCGGCCTTCTGCACCCTGGCGGGCAGTGTTTTCACAGTTCCCGTAACCGTACGCTGAATGCCCGTGGTGGCCCACTGGACGGCGGCGGCAGGCACAGACGGTTCCTGCCCGTACCCGATCAGGGCTTCGCATACATCCGCCAGTTTCCGCATTCCCATCAGCATGATTTTCGTGCCCTGCGCTTCGGCTATTCCCCTCAAATCCAGGGAAGACGCCTTCTTGTTCTCGCCTTCATGGCCCGTAAATACGGTAAACTGCGTGCAGTACCCGCGGTGCGTCACCGGAATGCCTGCGTAGGCAGGCCCCGCAATGGCGGAAGTAACGCCCGGAACAACTTCAAAAGGGATGCCCGCTTCATGCAGGGCGTCCGCCTCCTCCCCCCCGCGCCCGAAGACGTAGGGGTCGCCCCCTTTCAGGCGCACCACTTTTTTCCCGGCACGGCCCAGCCTGACCAGCAGGGCGTTGATTTCCTCCTGCGGCAGGGCGTGGCGGGAAGCCCGCTTGCCCACAAAAATCCTTTCGCATGCAGCAGGAGCCCAGTTCAGCATTTCCGCCGAACTCAGCGCATCATATACCAGCACTTCCGCCATTCCCACCAGTTCCCGCCCGCGGACGGTTATCAGGCCGGGGTCGCCGGGACCCGCTCCAAGCAAATAGACAATACCCTGTTGCATGCCGCCATTCAACTCCACCATCCGCTTTTTGGCGACAAGAAACCCCGCCATGCCCGGATTCATTTCATTGATGGCTAAATTGTCACAAAACATCCGCAAAAGATTCTTGTTTTTTTAATAAATACAATTATTCCGTATTTATGAATATTTCACGCACCCTTACAGCTACTCTTGCCGCGGCATTCACTTTGCCCGCCCTGGCGGATATCCCGGCCTCCCGCGTTCCCGCCCCCGTGAAAGAGCAGGTACAGAAGCAGTATCCGAACGCAGGCGCCATTGAATGGGATTTCGACAATGACGAAGATGTCTATGAAGCCGAATTCCACCTCAATGGACTGGAATACGAGGTGAAATTGTATCCCGACGGCACTGTCAGCCTGGTTAAGGCGGATATTTCCCTCCAGCATCTTCCAGCCCCCGTTACGGCGGCCATCGCCCGCGATTTCCCGGGGTATGCCCTCCGCCGCGCCAGGCAGATTACCGCCCGGGGAGTCCTGAAGTACCGGGTGGACTGCCGGTCCGAATCCCCCGCCGTGCGCAAAATGGAGCTTTATTATTCGCCGGACGGCAAGCTCCTCTCCCAAAAAACGGATGATTGAATTTTCCGTTTTTCCGCACATTCCCGTATGACAGAAGCCGGGGGACTCCCTCCGGAGGCTGACACGGCGCCCTCTGGATTCAACAAAGCCTGATGATATAAGGTCAAATTTGCAATGATTGAGTTATTCAATATCGATCTCCTTTCTTATACGGTACAGACGGCGGAAACCGCCCCAACGCATTCCTATACCATTTACTGGTTGATTCTGCTGGGATCCATGCTTCTGAGCTGGCTGGTCAGCGCGCGCATGAAGAGCCGCTTCAGCGAATATTCCCAGATTCCCATTCCCGTAACAGGGAGGCAGGTGGCGGAGCAGATGCTGAAGGACAACCATATTACGGACGTGAAGGTGATTTCCACGCCCGGGCATCTGACGGACCATTACAATCCGGCGGACAAAACCGTCAACCTGAGCGAGTCCGTTTACAATTCCAACAGCATTGCCGCCGCTGCCGTCGCCGCCCATGAAGTAGGGCATGCCGTGCAGCACGCCCAGGCTTACCACTGGCTGGGCTTGCGGTCCGCGCTGGTTCCCATCGTCCAGCTCTCCTCCAATCTGGTGGGCATTGTGCTGATGATCGGCATTGTGCTGCTGGCCATGGGCGGCTCTCCGTGGGTGCTGGGGCTGGGCATCGGCCTGTTTGCCGTGACCACAGCCTTCGCGTTCATCACGCTTCCCGTGGAATTTGACGCCTCCGCCAGGGCCCTGAAATGGCTGGACCGCTCCCACCTGATGAACTATTTCGACCATGGAAAGGCCAAGAGCGCCCTGTTCTGGGCCGCCATGACTTACGTGGTAGGAGCGCTTTCCTCCCTGGCCATGCTGCTGTATTACGTGTTCATTTTCCTGAACGCCCGCGGCAGGGAATAATCCCGCGCCGTACGGCGGAGGAAACATCCCCGGGACGCTCAATCCGGAACTGTCCGGGCCGCCTGGCCCTCACCTCCGCTTGAGCGCATGCGCCGCGCCGGGGGGCAATGAAAAAACAGGCATCATCCAGCCCCGCGGGACGACTGGATATTCCGAAAAGGAAGAACGCCGCCCTGCCAGGGTTTTTACCTGACAGGGCGGCGCCCGTTTCCGGCTGTAGACGGTTCAAGCCGTTTAATGGTCCACGTAAAGAATATCGCCCTCCGGGGTCAGCAGGACATCGTAATCATCCAGATGATCCACCACTTCCACCTTGTAACGGATGACGCCTCCTTCCGTCACTTTTTCCGCTTCTTTGATTCTGCCGCCCGGATATGGTTTCAGAGCGGCCGCGCGGACCGGCCCCGGAAGGGCCGATACCGCTATTTCCTCCTTGACCCGGAGTATCTTTCCTTCAGGGTCAACTTTGACGTCAAATTCAAAACCGTTGATGTTGAATTCAGCTTCATAAAGTTTTCCTGATCCGCTGAGCTCCCATTCAATGAAGCCGGCCCTGGGCCAGGCTTTTTTAACGGCAAAGACGGCCGCGGAGGATACGGAGGATTCCGGGATATCCGCCCATGATGAAGGAATGGCCAGGGCCATGACGGCAAATGCCAGTTTTTTGCGCAGATTCATAGAATAATCATATCATTATTTTTCATTCCGTTTCCTGAAGCTTTCTTTTAGAAGCTCCTGGACACCCCTGCGTTCACGCGGTGGTAGCAGGAGCTTCCCCTCACTTCCAGCCCGTAGCCCCCGTACACGCTCCAGCGCTCATTGCACTGCAGGGACGTGTTGTACTCCGCGCGCAGGCCGTGCCGTTCCGGGCTCACCGCCCTTCCTCTCCAGCCCATGTCGCTGTACGGGCTGTACACCGCCGCTTCCGGCACGTCCCTCAGCACGTCCCCCACATAGGACACGCGCAGCGACTGCGCCCACGGCCTCCCCTTCCATTCGTCCGTCCTGCCTATTTCCAGGCCCACGGGAATGGACAGGCGTTTCAGCGCCGCCCCTCCGAAGTCACGGCCATACCCTCCCTGTTCCCGGAAGGCGTCCTGACGGCCGTGCGTGAATTCCATCCTCACGAACGGCGTCAGCCTCCACCCTCCCGCACAGTCCGCCGTCCGGGACACTTCCGCCTGCGCCAGCCACGTCTCGTTGTTCCATTTGCCCCTGGAGGCCGGCGCCCCGCTCAGGCGGCTGGTCATGTTGTTGCGCGTTTCCGCCCACGTGAGGCTTCCCTTGAAGATCCAGTACGCCCTGTTGCTTTCTTCCATCAGGCGGCCCCAGTACAGGGAGCCCATCCGGGTGTCCTGCGTGTTGCGCCCCTGGAAGTCCCGGCTTCTGGCATGGCCGCAGAGCTGCCCGAAGGCGATCCCCCAGATGCCCTCGTCCTCCCCTCCCATGCCGCTGTCCGCCCCCACGGAGTAGCCGCCTCCGTTGTAGTCGTAGCCGTCCACGCCTCCCCGGCTGCGCTGCCGGGCGAAGTCGCCCAACCCCATGCCCCACAGGTTGCGGGCATGCCTGTCGGCCAGGCGCGGCACGCTCAGACGGGAGAGGACGTTGCCGCCCAAGGCCGCCGCGTTGGACGCCGAGCTCCAGAGGGAGTTGACGGCCAGTTCCCCGGCCAGTTCCGGGTCAACGCGGCTGATGGGGGTTCCGTCCGCTTTCCAGACCAGCTGGAGCTGTTCGGCGTAGCCGTCGCCGTCCGCGTCCGTCCACCGGTGGCTCCAGGTTCCCGTGTAGGCGTAGGGGTCATCCACCCGGGCCGTTCCGGTGGCCTGGGAGACGGCCCCGTCAAAGTCCCCCTCATGGGTGTGCTCCACATCCGTCAGCACGTGGAAGACGCGGTCCTGCTTCCAGGAGCGGTCCGCGTAGAACCAGGGGGCGTTGGCTTCCGTGTCCGCCACGCCGATGTATCCCCCGGCCGTGAAGGTTTCCAGAGCGGAGAGCATCAGGCCCGGGCCGAAGGCCGGCCCGGCCTGGAGCTGGTGGCGCATATCGAAGGTGAAGCCGCGGGAGAGGTCGGCGTTGTGGGTGTTGATGAAGGAGCTCTCCCCGGGGCGCAGGACGGCGCCAGGGCCGGAGAGGGTGAAGCTGGAGGCGTTGGCCGTGCTTCCTCCGGTGATTTCCAGCACGCCCTTTTCCACCGTCAGGGAGGAGTTGTATCGTTTATCCATTATTTCCTCAGGATTCCTGCCGAAGACAACATCGTGTTCCAGCAGAAGGACGCCGCCATAGAGGGTGGTATCCGCGCAGAAGTTGTTGTTCCGGCTGGCGGCAAGATGCGTATCTTCTCCCTGGTAGAGTTCGCCGCTGAAGACGATCGTTCCTTCCGTGTCGCGGACATCCCCCTCCCCGTCCGTGTAGCGGTTGAGCGTGAGGGTCATAGGGCGGCCGGGGTCTTCGTTCCGGCTGGTAATCGGGTCGTTGAAGCGGATTTCACGCCCCTCTTCCGCGGCAAGCGTCAGATTGGGCGTATAAAGTGAAGAAAACAAAGAACCGTTCATGTCAATGGCATTCGCAATGCCGTTTTCCACCACGGGGAAGCCATCGTCGGACTGGCCGATGACGACGCCCCCAGCCATGTTGCCGCTGAAAAGCACGTCCTTCGTCAGAGCGAGCAGGTCGCATTTCCCTCCCATCGTGATGGCTCCCCCGGAAGTCTTGGCATAATTGTTGATAAACGTAGCTCCATCGCTGAAAGAAATATCCCCATCGCTGTAAATCACACCGCCATAAGCATCAGCACTTCCGGAGTAAGCAAAATTTTTGATGAAACTGGGGTTGGGTCCTATGGTTATTGCCCCTGTTTCTGCCGCATATTTCTGTCCATCCTTTCTGACAAACATCGCGCCCCCAGCAGCAGAGTAGTTGGTACTGAAAACAAAGTTACCGGTAAAAACGGCATCCGCTCCTACAGTTATCGCACCGCCAAAAAAGTCATCATAAAATACTCCACCTTGGCAAGCCTGCCTATCAGAGAAAACATAATTCCCGTCGAATTCCGCATGATTTCCTATGATGATATTTCCCCCCCTACTCCAAATCGCACCTCCGCTATAATTCTGCTCGATAGGAATAGCGCCGTGCCAATTTCCCCGGAACAGGGCGTTATCTCCTATCACCACGTTTGATTTTTCTAAAATACGGAGAGCCTGACCGTTATTTAAGAAAACAAAGCGGCCTTCCAACGTCATCGAGACGGCTCCGTCCGGGCTGTATTTTCCGGAGGTGATGGCAGCAACTCCTAGGGAATTCTCAAACTGGACGTTGCCCGTTATTTTTATACAGGAAGAAGTATTCGTCGTTGTTAACGCCATTCCATCCAGAATGATGGAATCCATCGTCAAAACGGCAACTCCATTTTCATCAAGAACTCCCGATATATCGGGACGCGTCTGGCTGCCGGGCCGGAGGGGCATTCCTTGAAAGTTGTACAAATAATTTGGGGAGCCGCTGATGGTGCGGGACACCTCCGGATCATTGGAACGGAAATGGACAGCCGCATTCAGGGCTGAGGTCAGGGAAGAATCATCATTGCACAGGATAACGGTATCCCCGGAAGACAGCGCCCCGGAAGAGGACAATTCCTGAAGCGTGCGGTACACGTTCCCGGACGGGTCGGTTGCCTGGGAGGCGTCCACCACGAACTCCGCCCCGGAAGCGGCGCTCGCCATCGTTACGGAACACAGAAGCGCCCCCAGCAGAAAACGGCGCAACGGCCATGGAAGAGTAAGTCTCATATCTTTTAATAAGAATTGTTAATATTGGGAAGGCCGCTAAGTAACGGATTTCGAATCCGCTGTTCAAATGGCGCGTTGACAGAGAAAGCTTTAGAAAATATCCCGCTTATTCCAAAATAGATCCTCCGGAAACGGCAGGCGCGCGTCATCCCCCGGAGAACAGCGGCAGCCGGTATCCGGAGAACCATGAGAAAGAGATACAACTATTTTATCATCAATATATTTTTATTCATGCAAACCATGAGGTTTCCATGGCGGCATTGAAAAAATATATTTCCTACTAAAATAATAGGATTGACAGCGGATTCGAAATGCGTCTGCGCAATAGTTCTCTTGCGCGGCATGCAGGGAACTCCTGCCGCAGCAGGACGGCAGGAGTTCCGGCGGCGTTCACGAAAAATTTTCCGCAGCGGGAATCCTGCCTCAGATTCCTTCCGGATGCTCCGGCCCCCTCTTTCCGGCCGTCAGGCGGAAGAAGAGGGGCACCAGGAAGATGGCCAGCAGCGTGGCCGTAATGATGCCGCCCAGCACGCCGGTACCCACGGCGCGCTGCGCTCCGGCCGCCGCCCCATGGGCGAACGCCAGGGGAATGACGCCCGCCCCGAACGCCAGGGAGGTCATCAGGATGGGCCGCAGGCGCAGTTTGGCGGCGGCGACGGCAGCTTCCGCCGCATTCATGCCCTCCCGGTAAAATTCCCTGGCCACTTCCACAATCAGAATGGCATTCTTGGCGGAAAGGCCAATGGTCGTAATCAGGCCCACTTTGAAGTAAATGTCATTGGGCATGTCGCGCAGGAAGACGGCCAGCAGGGCTCCAAGCAGTCCCAGGGGCACGACCAGAATAACGGCCAACGGAATGGACCAGCTTTCATACAGGGCCGCCAGCACCAGAAAGACAATCAGGATGGAAAGGCCGAAAAGCAGCGTGGCCTGGGACCCGGCCAGCTTTTCTTCATAGGATTGCCCCGTCCATTCAAACCCCACGCCCTGCGGCAGGGAAGCGGTAATCTGTTCCAGGGCGTTCATGGCGTCTCCGCTGCTCTTCCCGGGCGCGGAAGAGCCGTTGATGGTGAAGGAGGGATAGTTATTGTAGCGCGTGAGCTGCGGAGGCCCCGCCGTCCAGTCCAGCCTGACAAAGGAGGAAAGGGGCAGAAGCTTCCCCTGGTCATTGCGGACATGCAGGTCCTCAATGTCGTTTCCGTTCAGGCGGCTTTTTCCGTCCGCCTGCACCATGATGCGGCGCACCTGGCTGTCATGCATGAAATCCCCCACGTAGCTGGACCCGAACATGACCGCCAGAGAATTGCTGATCTCCGCAATGGGAACTCCCATGGAAAAGGCTTTTTCCCGGTCAATGGAGACGTGCAGACGCGGCGTATCCGCCTGGCCGGAGAAATAAACGCCCGCCAGGTTGGGGTTCGCGTTGGCACGGGCCAGGAGCTCGTCCCGGGCTTCCGCCATGCGGGCATATCCCAGGCCGCCCTTGTCCTGGAGGCGGAAGTCAAATCCGGACGAATTGCCCAGCTCCGGCAGAGCCGGCATGTTCAGAGCCATGACCATCATCTGGCCGTCTCCGGCAAAGCGGGCATTGACACGGTCAATAATCGCCTGGACAGCACTGTTTTCTCCGGGACGCTCGTCCCAGTTTTTCAGACCGACAAACAGCATGGCCATGTTGGTTCCGGAGCCCATGAAACTGAACCCTCCCACGGAGTAAACGTGCTCCACCGGCTCATGCCGCATCAGGTAATCCTCCACTTCCCGCAGCCGCACGCTGGTTTCCTTCTGAAGGGTGCCGGCAGGGAGGGACACCATCGCCATGAAGTTGCCCTGGTCCTCTTCCGGAAGGAAGGAGGTGGGCAGCGTAAGGTACAAATAGCCGGCCCCTGCAATAATGAGGGCATACAGGAACAGGGAGCGCACAGGGCGGCGGATCATTCCGGATACGGCACGGCCGTACCGGTCCGTGGACCGGTGTATCGTCCGGTTGAACCATCCGAAAAAACCCTTTTTCTCCTGGTGCTCCACGGAGGAGGGTTTTAGCATGGCGGCGCACAGCGCCGGAGTCAGGGAAAGGGCCAGAAACGCGGAGAAGGAGATGGACACAATGAGCGTTACGGCAAACTGCCGGTAAATGTTCCCCACAGCTCCGCTGAAAAAGGCCATGGGCACGAAAACCGCCACGAGCACGGCGGTGATGCCCACGATGGCCCCGCCGATCTGCTTCATGGCTTTCACCGTGGCGCGCCGGGCATCCAGGCCTTCCTCCATCATGATGCGTTCCACATTTTCCACCACCACGATGGCGTCATCCACCAGAATGCCGATGCTGAGCACCATGCCGAACATGGTAAGCATGTTGATGGAGAACCCGGAGAGCCACATCACGGCAAAGGTTCCCAGCAGGGCTACGGGGACGACGAGCGTGGGAATCAGGGTGGCCCGGAAGTTCTGGAGGAACAGGAACATGACCAGGAACACCAGCAGGACGGCTTCCAGCAGGGTTGAAATGACTTTCCGGATGGAGATTTCCACGAAGTGGGTGGTTTCATAGGGAATCTGGTAGGAGACTCCGGGCGGGAAATCCCTGGACAGTTCATCCATCTTGGCCTTGAGCAGGCCCATGGTTTCCACGGCATTGGAGCCGGGAGCCATCTTGATGGCCATTCCGGTGGCCGTCTGGCCGTTGCAGCGGGAAAAGAACGCGTAGCTGTTGGCGCCCAGCTCCACCCTCGCCACGTCCCCCAGTTTGACGGAGGAACCGTCTGAAAGCGTCCTCAACGCAATGGAGGCGAATTCCTCCGGCGTACGGAAAGCGTCCTCCGCCACCACGCCGGCGTTGATGGGGGCGGATTCGGGAACGGCCGCCCCCCCGATGTCCCCGATGATGATGCGCTCGCTCTGGGCAGCCACGGCATTGACAATATCCGTGGGGGTCAGGCCCAACGCCTCCAGTTTTTCCGGGTCCGGCCAGATGCGCATGGATGTCTCCGCACCGAAAAGCTCCACGCGCCCGACGCCTTTCACACGCTTCAGTTCCGGGATAATGCGGGCGGAAGCCCATTCCCCCAGCTCCGTATCATTCAGGCTGCCTGTGGAAGAGAGGGAAATCATCGCCTGAATATTGTTGGATGATTTTTCCACGAACACGCCTTCTCTCCGGACGGATTCCGGCAGGCGGGATTCCACGATTTTCAGCCTGTTCTGCACTTCTACGGCGGCAATATCCGGATCCGTGCCCTGCGTGAACGTAGCGGCTATTTCCACGGCTCCGTCGGAGCTGCTGGTGGCGGACATGTACATCAAGCCGGGCGCTCCGTTGATTTCCTTTTCAATGACGGCGGTAACGGCTTCCTCCGTATCCCGGGCGGAAGCCCCCGGATATGTGGTGCGCAGGGTGATGACCGGGGGAGCGATGTCCGGATACTGGGCAATGGGCAGGCTGGGAATGGCCAGAAGGCCCATCAGGGAAATCAGGAGTGCGACTACCCAGGCAAAAATGGGGCGGCGTATGAAGAAATCAGGCATGGCGGTTTATTGCTGGGCATGGGGTTGCGGCCGGGCGGCGGCACTGCGGACTTTCATGCCGGGGCGGAGGGACATCGTGTGGCTGACGGCAACCCTGTCCCCATCCCGGAGGCCTTCTGAAACCAGCCATTCCCGGCCGTTCAGCGTATCCGCCCTGACGGGGCGCGCTTCCAGCACGCCTTCCGGGCCCACGACAAAGACGGAAGCTCCCTGCGCGGTGCGGATGACGGCATCCCGGGGAATGGCGAAGACGTTGTCCCGCACCGCCCTGTCAAACACCACGCGCACATAGGCGCCGGGCAGCAGTTCTTGGTCCGGGTTGGGGAACAGGGCCCGCATTTCAATAGTATCCGTATTCGGGTCCACCGCCATGTCGGAAAAAATGATCCTGCCGGAATGGGGGTATTCCTCCCCATTGGAGAGCAGCAGGCGCACCTTGATTTCGCCCAGCGGCACTCCCTTCCACAATCCGGATACGACGGCGCGGCGCAGGCTGCTGTACTGGGAGGCCGGCTGGCTGAAGCGGACATAAATGGGGTCAATCTGTTCAATGGTGGTCAGGTGGGTGAATTCATTCTGGTTGGCAAACGCCCCTTCCGTCACCAGGGCACGGCGCACGCGGCCGGAGATGGGCGCCTCCACCCGGGTATATTCCAGATTCAGGCGCGCCTGCTCCAGAGAGGCGGCCGCGGCGGCATATTCCGCCCTGGCCCGCTCTTCCTCCGCCCTGGCCTGTTTATGCTCACGTATGCTGACGGCGCCCTTGGCGACCAGGGAGGAATACCGGGCGGCCTTGTCCTCCGCATCCGACAGAACGGCCCTGGCACGAGCCACTGCAGCCTTGCATTCATCCAGGACAGCCTGAAGCGGAGCCGGGTCTATTTTAAAAAGAAGATCGCCCGGCCGGACCGTCTGCCCTTCCTGATAGCAGCGTTCCTGAATAATTCCCGTCACGCGGGCGCGCACTTCCGCCTGGAGATACGCTTCCATACGGCCGGGAAGATTGGCGGTTACGGGAACCTGAGTACTGCGTACCGTCATGACAGACACTTCCGGCACGGTTTCGCCGGGCAATCCGGCTGCCTGGCTTTCACCCTCCCGCTGGCAGGAGAAGCAAACCACCAGCAGGGGCATGCAGAATAAAAGATTAATTATTTTCATCAGGAATCATGCTGTTTGGAACCTCAAGAAACCCCGGAACCGCACTTCCGGCAAGACCGGGGATTTTTCAATTGCCATATGATGTAAAGTATCCCATAATGGGAGAGTCAAGAGGCAATGGAAAAATTAAGTGGGGAAGGTCTTTGTCATTTATTGTAAATTGTTGACAATAAAAATCCAATGAATGGCGGAAATAACTTCGTCTTCAGAAAGGTTTCTTCTGCGCGCAGCTCCCGTTTCCGCCGGGGCTCTTCCGGCGGAAACAATCAATTCCCTCCCACCAACCGCAATACAGGATGGACAAACAGAATTTACTAACCATCGGCAATCTGTCCAAACAGACCGGCGTACATGTCAAATCCCTCCGGTATTATGAACAACTGGGCATTTTGCTCCCGGCCTATACGGACCCGGACACCGGCTACCGTTACTACACTCTTTCCCAGATTCCCGTGGTGGATGCCATCCGCGCCTGCATTTTCCTGGATATTCCCCTGAAGGAATTTACCGGCTTCCTGACCAGGGACCAGCGAAGGATCCATTATAAGAAACTTTTCTCCCACGGCACCATGCTGGCACACCGGAAAATCAGGGATATTCAGGAAAAGCTGCGCCTGCTGGAAAAATTCCGGAAACAGATGGGCCGGGAAGAAGATCTTCTGCTTCATGGGGAACAGGCCATCCACGCATTGCCGGAAAAATACTGCTGGGTGGCGCCCTATGCGGGAAAACAGCATACTCCGGAATTTAACATTCTTATCACCCGCATCTTTGACGATATTAACCGCTGCCAGCTGCGGCTGGGCGCGGAAGCCGGCCTGCTTTCCTTCCACCGGAAAGCAGGGACGGAGCAGTTCCTGTATGTGGAGGTGGAAGCGGCCGGCAGAGACGCCCGGCGGATGAAGGAAATCATGCGCCTGCCCGCCGCCTCCTTTCTCTGCGCCATCAGGCAGGAAAGCGGCATTGCGGAGGCGCCCGGCGTTTTTCCGGACCTTTTTGCGCAGGAATATGATAAAATCATTATGGAGACGGAATTGTTTCCCGGAGATTACGATGTGGCAAATCCCAAATTCGAACTGAGATGCAGCCTGCCGCCGGGTGGGAAATGAATCCGGAAATTTCCGCGCATCCGCCGGCGGGAGCGGAAGATGCAAAAGCGCTCCCGCCAGCCGGGAACCGCCCCCCGCGAACCTCCGCCGCCCTGCGGAGCGGCCCCGCGCCTGCGGACACAAAGTCTCAGGCAGTTTCATGAAATGGCATTGCATTTCCTTATGCAGCATATAAAATAATGGGGTGGCACATTGCGACACTACACAACCGGACTTAAAGGAAAATGCCGTCAGGGCTTTCAAGGCCATGTTGCTGGCGCGGGCTTTTGACACCAAAATTTCCAGCCTTTACAAAGCGGGCAAAATTACGGGGGGCGTTTACCTGGGCCGCGGACATGAAGCGATTGCCGCATGCGGAGGCGTCTTTCTGACTGCCGGCTACGATGTAATCGCCCCGTTCATCCGGGAACAGGCGGCACGCGTCACCTGGGGGGAACCGATTATTGAAGCGGCACGCGCCTACCTGGGTTCCGCCCTGGGATATATGAAAGGGCGGGACGGCAATGTCCACCGGGGCCTGCCAGCGGAAGGCTATATGGCTCCCATCAGCCATCTGGGCAGCACGGTGGCTTTCGTCATCGGCTGCCTTTTCGCCAAGCGCCTGGACGGCAAACTGCCCGGCCCCGTGGGAGTAGCTTTCTGCGGCGACGGCACCACGTCCACGGGTGCTTTTCACGAAGCCGCCAATATGGCGAACGTGGAGCGGCTGCCTCTGGTGCTCGTGGTAACCAATAATCAATTTGCCTACTCCACCCCCAATATCAGGGAATTCGGAGAAGCCTCCCTGGCGGACAGGGGCCGCGGCTACGGCTTCACCGTGCATGAAACGGACGGCACGGACTTCATGGCCACGCTGGAAACCTTCCGGACCGCCGTCAATAACGCGAGGGAAGGCCGGGGCCCCCAGTGGGTGCTTGCCAAGACCCTCCGCATGTGCGGGCACGGGGAACATGACGACGCCTCCTACATCCCCAGGGAGCTGAAAGAGGAATATGAAAAAAAAGACCCCGTGGCAGTCGCGGAACGGCAGCTGCTGGCAGCCGGCTGGCTCACGCCGGAAGAAACGGCGGCTTTGAAAAAACAGTATGCCGATGAAGTCCAGCTGGCCGTAGCCACCGCGCAGCGGGAACCGGAACCGGACCCCTTCCGGGAAGACTGGAACGCCACGGTATGGAGACCTTATTAAGCCAGCAAACGGAATATTCCCATGAGCGTAACATACATTGATGCCATCCACGACGCCCAGAAAGACCTGCTTACGGAAGACAGGGACGTCTTTCTGTACGGGCAGGACATAGGCGTTTTCGGCGGCGCATTCAAAGCGACCAAGGGCCTCAAGGAGCTGTTCCCGGACCGGGTGATTGACGCCCCCATCAGTGAGGACGCCATGGCCGGCATGGTGACCGGGGCCGCCGTCATGGGCAAGAAGCCCATTATGGAAGTCCAGTTTGCCGACTTCAGCACGATCGCTTTCAACCAGATTGTCAACATGGCGGCCACCCATTACTACCGCACGGGCATTCCCGCCAACATCACGGTGCGCCTGCCCTGCGGGGGAACCCCCGGCACCGGCCCTTTCCACAGCCAGAGCCTGGAAGCCTTGTTCGCCCATTATCCGGGCCTGCACGTCATGACTCCGGCCACGGTAGCGGATGCTTACTGGATGCTGCGCCAGGCCGTGGAAATTCCGGACCCCGTCATTTTTCTGGAGCACAAGTTCCTGTACCGCTGGCTGAAGGCGGAGGACAACTACCGGGAGGCCCCGGTCATCCCGTTCGGCACGGCCCGGATCGCCCGCACGGGGAAGCATGCCACCGTGGTGGCGTACAGCGCCATGGTGCCGGAAGCCGTGCGCGCGGCGGACCTGCTTGAGAAGGAAAGCGGCTATGAAGTGGAGGTCGTGGATCTTCGGACGGTGCGCCCGCTGGACATGGATACCGTTATCGCCTCCGTAGCGCGCACCGGCCGCGTCCTGGTCGTCGGGGAAGATTTTCCGTGGGGAGGCGTCACGGCGGAAGTTGTTTCACGCATTGTCGCGGAAGGCTTCCACCTGCTGGATGCCCCGCCCCAGAGGCTCAACGCACGGGATACCCCCATCCCCCAGCACCCCAACCTCTGGAAGGCGCACCGCCCCACGCTGGAATCCATTGCCGCCTCCATCCGCCATCTTCTATCCATTTGATTCAACCCAGTTTCCATCATGCCTAAAGTACCCATTCTGATGCCCCAGCTCGGGGATTCCATTGCGGAAGCCACTGTGCTGCGCCTGCTGGCGGCCCAGGGCGATACCGTAGAAGCCGACCAGGAAATCTTTGAGGTAGAAACCAACAAGGCCACCATGGGAGTCACCACCATGTGCGGCGGCATCCTGAGCGATGTGTTCATCAAGGAAGGGGAATCCGTCGTGGTCGGCGCCTGCATGGCCATGATTGAGGCCACGGAAGAGGAAATTGAGCGTTCCGGAGCGACTCCGGCCGGAGATTCCACCCAGCCGTCCCTTCCAGCCAGTCCGGAATCCGTTCCCCAGGCCGCGCCCTCCGCCCCTCCCCGGGAGGAAAAACCCGCAGGCGTCCACTTCGGGGTGACGGGGGAATCCTATCAGGAAAACGGAACGGACCTGAAAGTCCAGCCCAGCGTGCGCGGCCTCCCCGTACCCGCCGGCATGAAGGGCGCGCACTACATGTCCCCCCGGATGAAGGCGCGCATGGATGAATTGGGCATGAGCGCCTCCGACATCGCTTTCATCTCCGGTTCCGGGGCGGGCGGACGCGTCACCATTGACGACCTGGAAGAATTCCTGGAATATGTCAGCCAATGGCCGCACCGCAAGGCCTCATCCATGCGGCTGGCCGTGGCGGACGCCATGCGCCGCAGCTGGACGCGCCCGCTGGCCTCCGCCGGGCGTCCCGTATTCATGGACCCCCTCATCAAACACAGGCAAAATTCCCCGCTGCGGCCCGGCATCACCCTGTACTTTGCCCGCGCCCTGGCCCTGGCCCTGGCGGAAAGCCCGGAATGCGCCGGCTACCTGGTGGGGGAAAACATTCTTTCTCCCAAAACAATCGACATCGGCATCGCCGCCCAGGTGGCGGACGGCGTCATGGTTCCCGTGCTGCGCCGCGTGAACGAACGGACGATGGAAGAACTGCTGGAAGACTATAACAGGCTGATTGCCCAGGCGCGCCGCCGCAGGCTGGCTCCGGAAGACAGCACGGGCGGCATCGCCACGGTCACCAACTTCGGCGGCTTCGGCCTCACCTTTGCCGCGCCCATGCCCATGCCCAGCGAATCCATTATCCTGGGGGTGGGGGCCGTCACCAAAACCCCGGTCTGGAGTGACGAAGTGGAGGCGTTTATCCCCATCTCCAAGGCCAACATCGTGGCTACGGGAGACCACCGCGTGGTGGACGGAGCGGACATCGGCCGCCTGCTCAAGCGCGTGGCGGAATTGCTCCAGCGCCCGGAATACCTGTAACCAGCCCCGTTCCCCCAGCTTCACGCCGCATGACAACAGACCCGCCCGTATTAGGCCTGGTAGCCGGAGACGGCGTTTATCCGGAATATATTGTCCGGGGCGCACGCCGCCGGACGCCGGAATTGCGTATCGTGGCCGTAGGGTTCAAGGGGGAAACCAACCCCGCCGTCATCCCCCTGTGCGACGCTTACCAGGAATTCAGCGTGGGCCAGATAAGCAAGCCGTTCACTTTCCTGAAAAAGCACGGCGTAAGGAACGTTATCATGGCCGGCGGCATCAATCCGAAAAATATTCTTTCCCTCCGTCCGGACCTTCGCGCCCTTTCCGTATTGATGCGCATGCCGGAAAAAAATGCGGACTCCCTGCTTGGGGCCGTCATCACGGAAGCGGAAAAGGAAGGCTTCACCATCCTCCCGGCCTCCACCTACATGGAGGAGCACATGCCGCAGCCGGGGCATATCGCCGGACCTCCTCCCACGCCTGAACAATGGGAGGACGCCCGCTTCGGCATGCAGACGGCCAAGGAAATCAGCCGTCTCCACATCGGGCAGTCCGTCATCGTGCACGGCGGCACCGTCATCGCCGTGGAAGCGATTGAAGGCACCAACAACTGCATACGCCGCGGAGGGGAACTGGGCAACGGCAAACCGGCCACGCTGGCCAAAGTGGCCCGCCTGGGGCATGACATGCGCTTTGACATCCCGACAGTCGGCCCCGTCACCATTGAAACGTGCGCGGAATGCGGCGTCAGGCAAATCGCCCTGGAAGCGGGCAAAACCATCTTGCTGGAACGCGACCGGGTGGAGGAATTATGCAAAAGGCATAAAATCAGCCTGCATGCCCTCCAGACCGTGGAACAGGACACCCCTTCCCCGGAAAACCGGCCCGCATAAAAATCCCCTCGTCCGGAAATCCGGACAAGGGGAGGTCATCCCGCGCACGGGAGGAAGAATGGGAAACGGCTTGCTTCAACCGCCGCCGGGACTAAGAATTCTTATCCTTGTCCATCATGGATTTGGCCTTGTCGCTCACGCTTTCAGCCATGTCCTTGACGGCTTCCTTGCCTCTTTCGCAGGCGTCTTTCATCTTGTGCTTGCCTTCCTCCATTTTGCCGGAAGCGGCATCGTTCGCACATCCGCAGCCTTTATTCATATGATCCTTGGATTCGCACATAATAAGCAAATATTTTTATTGTTCATCGTTTGAGTTAACCGTTTTTCACAGCGTCACCGACGGCTTCGGCCTTATCGGCAGCCCTGTCCGCCGCATGGTCAACGGCGTCCCTGCTGTCCTGATAAGCATCCCTGGCGGTTTCCTTGCCCTTTTCATAGGCGTCCCTGGCAGCCTGCCTGCCTTCCTTCATTTTTTCGGAGGCGGCGTCCTTGGCAGCCTTGGCGCCCTCTTTCATGTGCTCTTTGGCTTCAGCCATGTCCTTGTCTCCCTTGGAGCAGGAGCCGCTGCCGCAGGCTCCCTGGGCCAGGGCCACCACCGGAATCGCAACGGCCGCTGCCGCTATCATATAGATCAATTTTTTCATGATGTTATTCTATCTGGTTTCATTCCAATAGACTCTTTTTTCATGAAAAACCATGAATCCGGCAGTGTCATTCTGCGTTCACTCCCTCAGGTTAAAAGCCAGAACCGCCGCAGAGGCAACGCAATCCCGGCATGGCACGGACCCCTCTTTTTTCAATTCCCTGCAATGGGAATAGCCCAGCTTTTCCACAAACCGCCGCCTCAGCTCCTCCCTGGACTGCACGGGCGTACACAGCAGCGCCCCGTAAAGGGCGCCGCACAGTCCGTCTGGAGCCTTTCCGGTACCGCAGGAGGAAACGGTTTCCAGCAAATCCTCCCTGCCCAGAGCCGCGCAGACGGCCTGGGCGCAGTTGTGGCGCCAGGGCGCCGTGCGGAAGGTGGACAGAGCTTTTTCTTCTATGTTCATGCCCTTACTGTAGGCTCCGCCTCTTTCCGGGTCAAGACCCCCTTTCCGGCCGTCCATCCGGGGGCGGGAAGACGGTTTCTCCCGGCATCCCGCGCCGGAGGAGCTCACTTTCCGGCAAGCCTCCGGCTGGTTTCCAGGCGCGCAGCCAGTTCCTCAAAGGGAACGGTTCCATCCAGACAGAAGCTCACCCAGTTTTTCTTATTCATATGGTAGGCCGGAAAACGGCTGCGATTATCCGCAAGAATCCCGGACTCACCGGGACAAACCCGCAGGTTCAAAACCTCCACCCGTTCCTTGGAACTGCCCCCCAGCTTCAAGCGCGGCACAGCCAGAAAAGCGGCGTACCATTTTTCCGTATCCTTCCGCCGCACCACTGCGTTCCCCGGAAACTTCCTCCACAGGAATTCCAGTTCCTCCCCGTAAGCTTTACGGATGTGCGCGATGAGGCTCCGGGCGGGAGCCGCCTTGAAAAAATCAGGTTCAAAGCAGCATTCCGCCACATGCCACAGTTCTTCCTCATATTCCCTGCGGAGCATTCTTGTCCGCAACCTGTCCTCCGTTCCCGGGTCAGCATGCCGGATATTCTTCCCGTCCGCATCATGCACCGTTGCATGAACAGAACCGTCCGCGTGTATTTCCAATTCCATGCAGAACTGGCCGTCCAGCAATGCCGCCCTGCGCAGAAAACCGCTTTCCACACGAACGAAACCGAAGGAGAGCAGCTTTTCCACGCACAGCTTCCTGTCCCTGAAAACGCGTTCCACAGTTTTTTCATACCAGCTTTTCCGGGGAATACGGCGAAAGAACATAAGAAAAACAAGGTTAAAGACGAAGGAGGGAAGAGCGCCCTCCACTTCCGTCCAGGTTCAAACGGGATCATGATAGGGCCGCACGAAAACGGCACAAGGATAAAATAACCCGCCGCGGCTCAACTCCGGGGCGCACACCGGAAAAACGGCCTCATCTGCCCGTCAGCACGTACCACACGAACAGGCTGTTGTGCTTCACGTACCGCCTGAGCAGTCTTCCCGGCTCCCGGTAAATGCGGTACAACCATTCCAGACCGTTCTTCTGCATCCATCGCGGAGCCCGTTTCACCGTACCGGCATGGAAAGCGAACGCCGCCCCTACGCCCACATAAACCGCGGGGGGCAGCAATTCCCTCTGCTCCGCCATCCACCGCTCCTGTTTCGGGCAGCCCAGCCCCACCCATACCACATTGGCCCCGCTTGAAGCAACCGCCTCCCGCATGTTTTCCAGATCTTCCTCCGTCCAAGGGCGGAACGGAGGAGAATACGCCCCGGCCAGTTGAAAACCGGGGTATTTTTCCTTTAATGCCCCAGACAGGGCTTCCAGCAGCTTCTCATCCCCGCCCAGCAAAAAATGGCGCAAGCCCGGATACTGCACATTCGAACGCACCAGCGCTTCCATCAAATCCGGCCCGCTCACACGGCACGCTTCCCTTTCCCCGGAAGAAAGCCTCCGGTTCAGCCTCCACACTACCGGCATACCGTCCGGGCAAATCACGTCCATCCGTTCCAGCACGTTCCCGTAATCCCGGTCATGCACGCCGAGGGTTACCACATGGGCATCCGCCGCGGCCACCAGAAACGGAGCTTCCGCCTCCAGCGCGCGTTCCGCCAGCGCAGCGGACATCTCTTCCACGGAACTGACGGCTACGGAAAAGCCGAATACGTTTCTGGTTTCGCACGGTATCCGCGCGCCGGGACGGTCAAAATTGTCTGGAATAGTCATGGCCTGAGAACATGCAGCGTGAGCATTACGGCAGGGACAGCCTCAGCCCGTCATACGCGGGCATGACGTTTTCCGGCAGCTTGCCGGAAAGAATCCCGTAATCCATATCATGGGACAGGTGGGTCAGCACGGCGCGGCGGGGCCGGACGGCGGCAATGGCGGCCAACGTTTCCTCCAGGCACATGTGCGTGGGGTGCAGATGATAACGCAGTCCGTCAATAATCAGCAAATCCACTCCTTTCATCCTCTCCAGGGACGGGGCCGGGATGCTTTTCACATCCGGCATGTAAACCAGGCTCCGGCCTCCCGCCTCCAGGAGATAGGCATATGTCTCCACCCCGGCATGGAGCACCGGAAGGGGCGTCGCCAGCATGTTCCCCACACGGAACGGAGCCGTCACCTCGTGAGGCTCCGGCCTGACGTACCCGCTCCGCCCCGGTTTAGGAACGAACGCCCAGCCGTACATGGTCCGCAGGGCGTCCACCGTCATGGGAGAAGCATACATGGGCAGGCCGCCGGACCGGCGCCAGCAGAAGGCGCGCAAATCGTCAAAACCTCCCACGTGGTCCACATGGGCATGCGTATAAAGAACGGCATCCACATCCGTGATATTTTCCCGCAGGGCCTGCTGCCGCAAATCCGGGGAAGAATCCAGCAGGAGGCGGGTGCCAGCGGCCTCCACATAAATTGAAGAACGCAACCGCCTGTTTCTGGGGTCCGGGGACGTGCAGACCGCGCAGGAGCAGCCTATCTGCGGCACTCCGGTGGACGTTCCTGTGCCCAAAAAGAGAATGTTCATCACAGAGGTCATGATTGCGTTTAGGGCAAATGATGCCATAATGCATTCAAAATCCAAAGCCCGAATGCTTACATTGCTGAAAATTAAAAACCTGGCCCTTGTGGACCAGCTGCTCTGGGAACCCAGTTCCGGATTCATCTGCATCACGGGGGAAACCGGGGCGGGGAAATCCGTCATCATTGGAGCCATACGCCTGGCGCTGGGAGAACGGGCGGACAAGACGCTCATCCGCTCCGGGGAACAGCAATGCAGCGTGGAAGCTGTGTTCCATCTGCCGGAATCCTCCCCCGTGCACGCCATTCTGAACGAGCATGGCGTCCCGCCCTGCGAAGACGGCAACCTGATTATCAAGCGCCTCATCTCTTCCACGGCCAACCGCCAGTTCCTGAACGACAGCCCGTGCACCCTGAATCTGCTGAGGGAAGCGGGAGCCTGCCTGGTGGACATGCATGGCCCCAGCGACCACCGCTCCCTGGTCTCCCAGGAAAGGCAGCTTTCCCTGCTGGACGCCTTCGGGGAGCACGCTCCCCTGGTGCACTCCTATTCGGACGCCTGGAGGCAATGGCAGGATGCGCGCCGGGCCTATGATGACCTGGAACATGCGGAAGCGGCCACCGCACGGGAAATAGAACTGCTGCGCCACCAGGTGGATGAAATAGATTCCGCCGCCTTCACTCCGGAAGAAGTGCTCACGCTGGAAGAACGCTGGCAGCGCGCCCGCAACGGCACCCGGCTCCGGGAACAGGTCTCCAAAATGCTTTCCATGCTGGAGGAAACGGATGTGCCCGGCCTGGGGACCCAATTGAGGGAATTGACACGGGCGGCCCATGAGCTGGAACGCATGGACGCCTCCACCGCCGCGTGGCTGGCTCCATTGGCGGGAGTGAATTTGGAACTCAAGGAAATTGAGGGACGCCTGGCGGATTATTCCGCCGAACTGGACTGCGACCCCCGGGAACTTTTCCAGCTGGAGGAACGCATCAACCTGCTGGAATCTCTGAAAATGAAATACGGCCCCTCCTTTGAGGACGTCTGTTCCCGGAGGGAGGAGGCGGCCAGCCGCCTGGACCGCATTGAACACCGCACGGAACGCCTGGAAGAGCTGAGGGCCTCCATCGCCGCCCTGCGCAAGCAGATGGACGCCGCCGGGCAGGCTCTGACCAGAGCGCGCCAGGACTCCGCGCCCAGGCTGGCGGCTTCCATCGTCAGGCACTCCCGGGAGCTGGGATTCCGCCAGGCCGTCTTTGAAGTGAGCCTCTCCCCCCTTCAGGAACCGGGCTCACAGGGAATGGAAACGGTGGAATTCCTGTTTGGCCCCAATCCCGGAGAACCCTCCAAGCCTCTCCGTCTGATTGCCTCCAGCGGGGAACTGGCGCGCATCATGCTGGCGATTAAAAGCGCCCTGGCCCACAAGGATGCCACCCCCCTGCTGGTATTTGACGAAATAGACGCCAACGTGGGCGGAGAAGTGGCGCGGGCTGTGGGATTCAAGATGCAGCAGCTCGGAAACAGGCACCAGGTGATCTCCATCACGCACTTCCCGCAGGTGGCGGCCCTGGCCTCCCATCATTACCTGGTTCAGAAAGCATCCGCGGGCAACCGCACCATCTCCTGCCTGCGGGAGGTGAGCCATGAAGAACGGGTGGATGAACTGGTCCGCATGCTGGGCGGCGGCGGAGACCACGCACGCACGCTGGCCCAGGCCCTGCTGCAGCCCTCCTGAACGGGAAATGCCGGTGGGGGAGAGGCCGCCCTATTTCCCCAGGCCCCCCAGGCGTGGGGTGAACCCCCGCAGCCTCAGGGAATTGAATACGACGCACAGGGAACTCAAACTCATCGCCCCGGCGGCAATCATGGGATTCAGCGTAAGGCCGAAGGCGGGATATAAACACCCGGCGGCCAACGGAATGCCGATGATGTTGTAAAAGAAAGCCCAGAAAAGATTCTGCCTGATGATGAGCAGCGTGGTGCGGCCCAGCTGGACAGCTTCCGCCACGCCTGCGGGGTTGCTTTTCATCAGCACGATGTCGGAGGATTCCATCGCCAGCTCCGTTCCGGACTTCATGGAAATGCCCACCCGGGCGCAGGCCAGAGCCGGGGCGTCGTTCACGCCGTCCCCTACCATCGCCACCTTGTCCCCGCGTTCCTCCATCTTCATCACATGGGAGGCCTTTTCATCCGGAAGCACGTCGGAGACCACCTCGTCAATGTGGAGTTCTCCGGCCATGTGCCGCGCCGTGGCGGCGTTGTCCCCCGTCAGCATGACGACGCGCAGGTTCATCCGCTTCAAACTGTCCACCGCCGCACGGCTGTCCGGTTTCAGGGAATCCGCCACCATGATGACGCCGGCAGGGCATCCGCCCCTGCCCACATACAGCGGGGACGCGCCCTGCCGCATGAACTCCCGCAGGCGGCTTTCATCCTCCTTCCAGGAAATTCCCTTATCCTGCATGAATCCGGAATTGCCCACCGCATAAGGCACCCCATCCACCGTTCCGGCAATGCCGCGGCCAGGAACCACGGATAAATCCGCCACGGCGCGGACAGGCAAATTCAGAAGCCTGGCGTGTTCATAAACAGCCTTTCCCACAGGATGTTCCGAACCCTGTTCCAAAGCCGCCGCCATTTCCACCAGCGCGTCCGCATCCATGCCTTCCTCCGGCAGCACGGCCACTACCCGCGGCTCCCCTTCCGTCAGGGTGCCCGTCTTGTCAAAAACGACGGTATCCACGCGGCTCAGGGCTTCCAGAGCCCCGGCGGACTTGCACAGGATGCCCAGCCGCGCGCCCCTGCCCGTCCCCACCATAATGGCGATAGGCGTAGCGAGCCCCAGGACACAGGGGCAGGAAATCACCAGCACCGCAATTGCCCTGGCGAGGGCGAAGGAAAACCCCTCCCCGGCAGCCATCCACCCAACCAGCGATACCAGGGCAACGGCAATGACCGCAGGGACAAAGAAATAGCATACCCGGTCCGCCAGCCGCGCAATGGGCGCCTTGGACTGGCTGGCCTGTTCCACCAGGCGGATCATGCGGGCCAGCGTGGAATCCCCGCCTACGCGTTCCGCGCGGATTTTGAGATACCCGGCCCGGTTGAATGTTCCGCTGATCACCCGGTCCCCCGCCGCCCTGTCCACCGGCATGCTTTCCCCCGTCAGGTCCGATTCATCCAGAGCCGCCTGCCCCTCTTCAATCATGCCGTCCACCGGAATCCGCTGCCCGGTTTTCACCACCACCAGGTCCCCGGAACGAATTTCATCCAGCGGAACGGCGCGCTCCGCGCCGTCATGCCATACCAGCGCCTCCTGGGGAACCAGCTTCACCAGCCCTTTTACGGCGGCATTCGTTTTCCGATAAGAGCGGCGTTCAAGGTATTTCCCCAGGGAAATCAGGGTGACGATCATGGCCGCAGATTCAAAATACAGCTCCATTCCTTCCACACTGAAACCCTGCCACATCCCCGCTACCAGCAAATACAGCCCATACAGAAAAGCGGAGCCGGAACCGATGGCGATCAGGGAATCCATATTGGGAGACAGCGCCACAAGCTGCCGCACGCCGTTTATCAAATAATGCCGGTTCAGCCACAGGACGGCGCCCGCCAGAATGCCTTGTGTCCACCAATTCATCCAGAGCCCCCAACTCCCTTCCGGGACGGGCCAGTTCCACATGGGGCCCATGGACAAATACATCAAAGGAACCAGCAGCAGAATGGACCAAACGAGACGGGAGCCGCCCGTTTCCTCCTGTTCCAGCCTTTCCTCCCTCTCCGTTCCGGCAAGCGGCTCCTCCTTCCAGTCCGCCAGGCGGAAGCCGGCTTTCTCCACCACCGGAGCTATCCGCTCCATGGCGGGGGAATCAGGTTTTTCAAACAAGACGGTCATCTTCCCCGTCAGCAAATTCAGCTCTACGCGCTCCACCCCCTCCAATCCTTCCACGGCGCGCTCCACCTTGGCGGCACACCCGGCGCAATGCATACCGGAAACAAGATAGTTCTTTTCTTCCATTGTCATTAAAACGGAATGTTTGATGTTCCGGGTCCAGACAAGACCCCATACTGTTAGCCGAACCTAACACATTTATTCCGTTCCTCAAGCCGCTTTCGCGGCTTCAGCCCCCTCTGATAAAAAATGACAAAAAAACGCCCGCGGCCCCGTACCAGTAACAAACACCTTTACTTTCCTCCATGAACATTCCTCCTCTATTCAACATCCTGGCCAGCGCGGCCTTGTTGTCCACCCCCCTCCACGCCCAGCTTTACACCCTCCATGGTGACGGCGTCAAAAAAACGGAGAGAGTCGTGGAAAAAGCGGATTATTCCGATTATGAACTCGTCTGGCACGACGAATTCGACAAAGACGGCCGTCCGGACCCTGCCAAATGGAATTACGAACACGGTTTCGTCCGCAATAAGGAAGCGCAATGGTACCAGCCGGAAAACGCCTATTGCAAAGACGGCATGCTGATTATTGAAGGCAGGAAGGAAAAACATGCCAACCCCCATTACGATCCGGAGGGAAAAAACTGGCAGACGGCACGGAAAGAGGCGGAATACACCTCTGCCTCCCTGACGACGCGCAGCAAATTTTCCTGGCTGTACGGGCGGTTTGAAATCCGGGCCAGATTCAGCCCGCGGGAAGGCATGTGGCCTGCTTTCTGGACCTTGGGCGTCAAGGAAAAGTGGCCCATGTGCGGGGAAATAGACATCATGGAGTACTACCAGTCCACCTATCTGGCCAATCTCTGCTGGGGTTCCCCCAAAAAACACGTGGGCAAATGGAGCACCACTTACACGCCGCTCAAATGGCTCCAGGAAAAACACGCGGACTGGGCGGACAGCTTCCATGTCTTCCGTATGGACTGGGATGAAAAGGAAGTGCGCCTGTATGCGGACGATATTCTGCTGAACCGGACTCCCCTGGATAATACCGTCAACGCCTCTTACAAGGAAGTCGCCAATCCCTTCCGGCAGCCTCACTTCATCATCCTGAACCTGGCTCTGGGCGCCACCGGCGGAGATCTGGACAAACTGCCGCTGCCCCAGAAATACGAAATAGACTACGTTCGCATTTACCAGAAAAAGGATTCCCCCCATAAAGGAACCATTCCATACCGCGCGGAAAAGTAACCGCCCTCTTCCGGAAACAGGAAAAAGGGCAGGGATTGCGGCATGAAAAAAGCCCCATCCGGACAAACCGGACGGGGCTCTTCAAAGAACAGAAAGAGGGGCAACTCAGTTTACGCGGCCCAGATAGGAACCGTCTTCCGTCTTTACGGAAATCTTTTCACCGGGCTTGATGAAAAGGGGCACCTGCACCACCAGTCCGGTAGTCATCGTGGCGGATTTGTAAACATTGTTCGCGCTGTCGCCCTTGACGCCTTCAGGAGCTTCCGCCACTTCCATGGTGATGGCGGCGGGGAGTTCTACGGAAACGACCGTTTCATCCGTGAAAAGCAGGATGTAGATATTGCCTTCCATCAGATAATCCTTGACGGGTTCCACGATTTCCGGAGACACGGTGATGTCTTCGTATGTATCCGGATTCATGAAGTGATAACCCATGCCGTCAATGTAGCTGAACTCATATTCCTCACGGGCGAGGTTGACGCCTTCCAGGGATTCATTGGAAGTCAGGCGAAGGTTATACACCTTTTTAGTGGAAATGCTGCGGATGCTCATTTGCACATAGGAAGCCATGCGGGGGGGGCACTTGTGCTCCATGCTGACTACAACGCAAACGTCATTGTTGTAATTGACCGCGTGTCCCTTGCGAAGATTGATTACGGGTACTTTTGCCATGCGGCCCGTACCATACCATGTTTTCCCCTCCCGTCAAGGCGAAAAAACAGGGCAACCCCTTGAGGCGCTTGGAGAAAACGCTCCTGAACAGGGCAGCGGGGAAGAAGGGGGAAACGGCTGTTCCTACCGGCTGAGGTCCTGCTGGAACAGGACTTTGATGCCGCTGGAATTCAGCACGGTGCGCCCGAAGTTGAGATCCTCCACGTGAAGAGCCACCAGAGACCCCCGCCCCACGCAAGGCAGCAGGGGATAGAGAAAGTTGACGTTCATTTCCGCGGCATACAGCGCATCCAGGCATTTTTTGAGGTCTGCGGGGCCATGGCGGAGCACCGCCACCAGCACCCCGGACTCCGTATAGCAAATACCTTTCTCCAGAAAAATTTCCGACGTCCTTTCCGGATCGCTGACAATCAGGCGCGCAATAGTCGCCTCATGGCAGTCCTGCATGCTGAATCCCAGACAGAAAATGCCGTGCATGTCCAGCAGGCCGAGGAGGGCGGTCAGGGCCCCCACCCGGTTCTGGAGCATGATGGAATATTGCTTTATCGTGCTGCCGGGGGCTTTAATGGCTTCTTCCTTCATAACAATAAAGCAAATAAGGGCTGTATTCTATTTGGCGTACGTTTTAAGCACGCGCCTGATGATGGCCAGAGCCTGCTGGATTTCCTCTTCACTGACATTCAGCGGCGGCAGCAGACGGACGGTTTCCGGCCCGGCGGGAACGGAAAGCAACCCTTCCTGCCGCAGGGCCTCCACCACTACGGAGGCGATCGTCTTGCCCTCCGGCGCAGCCACCATTTCCGGGTTCAGGCCAATGCCCAGCAACAGGCCCAGGCCACGCACGCCCTGAACAACAGGCAGGTTCCAGGATTCTATTTCCCTGCGAATTTCCGCGCCCAGGCGCCGCGCCCGCTCCGGGAGCCCCTGGGAAACAACTTCCCGCAGCACGGCCAGGCCTACCGCAGTGCCGAGCGGGTTGCCTCCATACGTGGAGCCATGGGAGCCGGGATCCATGATGGAGGAAAGCTCCGTACCCTGGCCGTCAATGGCGCGGTCGGAAATCCAGAAGCCGCCGATGGGGAAACCGCCGCCCAGAGCCTTGGCCCAGGAAATGCCGTCCGGTTCCACATCCGGAGCTACGGCGCGCCATCCCATGATGTCGCCGCAGCGGCCAAAGCCGCACTGCACTTCATCCATCAGCAGAAGAAGATCATGCTCCCTGCACAACTGCGCCAGGCCCCGCAGAAATTCCGGAGTCACGCAGTTGACCCCTCCTTCTCCCTGGACGGTTTCCAGCATGAAGGCCACCGTTTCCGGCCTGATGGCTTCGCGGGCCGTTTCCAGATCGTTGAAAGGCAAATGGCGGAATCCCGGCAGCATGGGGTCAAAGCCGATTTTGATTTTATCCTGCCCCGTGGCGGACATGCTGCCCAGCGTCCTCCCGTGGAAGGATTTGTTGAACGTAAGCACCTCATAACGGGGCTTGCCGTCCGGCTGGGGCTTGCGGTGCCCGTAACGGCGCGCTACTTTGATTAAACCGTCATTGGACTCCGCACCGCTGTTGGCGAAAAAGACTTTTCCCGGGCGCTCCACGCATTTGGTCACGATGAATTCCGCCAGATCCGCCTGCTGGGGGATCTGGTACAGGTTGGAGCAGTGCACCAGGGTGGCGGCCTGCTTTTGCAGGGCCTGCGTCACCACAGGATGGCAGTGCCCGAGCACGCAGGTCGCAATGCCGGCACAGAAGTCCAGATAGCACTTCCCCGTGCTGTCCCACAGTCGGGAGCCTTCTCCGCGGACGGCAGCCATGGGATAACGGCCATAGGAATGGAGTACGTACTGGTTGAGCTTTTCTTCTGTGTTCATAAGTTAAGGTAATATGGGCGTAGTTTGCTCTTCTGGCCCCGTCTGTAAATGATTTTTTTGGGAACCACGTCATGATTGCCGCATTTTACCCCGGAAGACAGTCACATCTTTGTCCGCCGCCCATTCATTTTTCTTTTCTTTTATCATTTTAACGGCAGAATAACCACCGCAACCAGCAATAATCCACTATGGCTCATTTTTTCAACCTCAAAGGCTTTCTGGAAGAATTCAAGGCATTCGCCCTTAAAGGGAACGTTATTGACCTGGCGGTGGCCGTCGTCATCGGCGGCGCATTCAACAAAATCGTCTCCGTCTTCGTCTCCAGCATCATCACCCCCATCATCGGCTACCTTACTTCCGGGGTCAACCTGGCATACCTGGTGCTGAAGCTGGGCGATGTGGAATTAAAATACGGGGAATTGCTTCAGGCGACCATTGACTTCCTCATCATCGCCTTCTCCGTCTTTGTAGCCATCAAACTGATCGGAGCCCTGAGGCGCAAGAGCGAAGAAGCTCCGGCCGCCCCTGCTCCCAAGCCGGATGACGTCGTCCTCCTGGAACAGATCCGGGACATCCTGCAAAAACAGGCGGACGCCAAATAAGCCCTTTTGAACGGTTCATGCCGGTTCCATACGGGACCGGCATATTTTTTCCTCTTTACTTGTTCCGCCGCAGACGGGAAAGTGATTGCATGACTTCTCCGCTGCGCCTTTTAGCCTTTGCCCTCCTTCTTGCTCCGTCCCTGCTTCCGGCGGCGGAAAACCAGCGCTTCATTCTGGAACGCCCCTATCCGGTGGCGGAAATCCCGGAACCTGACCGCAGCCTTCCCGTCACCAACGTAATCCTGATGATTGGAGACGGCATGGGCATCCACCACCTTTCCGCCGCATGGGCAGCCAACAGAGGACGCTTATTTATTGAAAACTGCCCGGTTACGGGTATTTCCAAAACATGGTGCGCGGACAAGCTGGTCACGGACTCCGCCGCTGCGGGCACCGCCATGGCGACGGGAACCAAGACGCTTTACCATCGAGTCGCCGTATGCCCCAAGGGCAACAGGCTGGATTCCCTGGTGGACAAGGCGGCGGACATGGGCAAATCCACCGGCGTTATCGCCACTTGCGAGCTGAATGACGCCACCCCGGCATCTTTCTGCGCCAATAATGAAAAAAGATCGGATGCCTACGGCATCATTGGGGATTACCCCCGTTCCCGCGCCGATTTCATCTTTGGCGGCGGCGGCAAATACTTCACGCAGAGGCCGGACGGCAGGGATATCTTCCAGGAAATGCAGGCGCAGGGATACCGCGTCGCCCGCACCTGGGAAGAAGCCGGCGCCTTGCCTCCCGGAAAAACGCTGGCCGTCACCGCTCCGGGGAATCTTCCCCCGCCCTCCAAGCGGGGAGACGTTTTCCGCCAAGCCGCACTGAAAGCCCTGGACACCCTTTCCCGGAATCCCGACGGATTTTTCCTGATGATTGAAGGGTCCAACATCGACAAGGCAGCCCACAGCAACAACCTGGAAGAAATGATGGAAGAACTCCTTGATTTTGACCGGACTGCGGGAGCCGTGCTTGACTGGGCCTCCAAACACCCCGGCACCCTGGTCGTCATCACGGCGGACCATAATACGGGGGCATTCGCGCTCACGGGCGGCAGCCGGGAAAAGGGGGAAATAACGGCCCGGTTCGGTTCCGGCAGTCATGACGGCGTGGCTGTTCCGGTGTACGCTTTCGGCGCGGGAAGCGGTGCTTTCACCGGCATTTATGAAAATACGGCCATCTTCAGCAAGATCATGGATGCCTTTAAAAAAGGTGCGGGCAAACCCGTGCGTTAGGTACCCTGCGGCCTGTCCATGCGCCGCGCCACCAGCCCGGCCCCGGCGGTAGCCACGCCGCCTATCAGGAACACCGCTTGCGGGCCGCCCGTATTCATCCAGATCACGCCGCCCAGCACTCCGTAAGCGATAGAAGCCACATGATTGATGGCCAGCCCGGTGTAAATGCTTGGCGTAATGTCTTCCGGCTTCTCGCAGATGCGGGCCACGTAGGTGCTCCGGGCCATACCCAGGGCAAACAGCAGGTTGTCCAGGACAAAGCAGGCGGTCACTACCCCCACGGCCCAATGCAGAGGCAGCAGCTCCGGCGCGAAGGCGTATGCCAGACACAGGAGGGACAGCGCCACGCTGTCGAAAATCGTCACCTTCCGTTCCCCGTAGCGCTTGATGCTCCAGCCGATAAGGGGTTGAGTAACCAGTCCGATGACACCGGCCATGAGCAGGGTTTTTCCGATATATCCGGGAGGCTGGCCCAGCGTGCTGACCATCAGCCAGAAACCAAAGGTCAGATAAAGCTGCTTGCGGATGCCGTGCAGAATTTCCAACCCATAATAAACGGCATACCTGCGCTTGAAGACGAAACATTGCCTCCAGCCGCGCCGCTGCGGGAAGACGGGCGTCTTCACCCGGCTCAGGAACAGGAACGCCAGCAGACACACGCCCCCCGTGACGAAAAAGTCCACGGCAAAAGACTGGTTGAATTTCCACTTGATCCACACGCACAGCGCCCCCAGCAGCGCGGCAGCCGTTCCCAGAGCCTTCATCTGGCCAAGCCGCAGGCTGCGGTTTTCCGGCCTTGCCGTATGAATGACAATGGTATCAATCATGCCCATCAGGATATGCTGGCCCAGGCTCACCGTCAGAATCCATGCGGACAGGGTCCACAGGCTGGTTCCGGAACCGCAGAAAGCCAGCGCGTACATGCCGCCGAACATCAGCAGGCACGCCACCCCGGCCACGCGGACCTCATTAAACATGAAAAGCAGGCTGACCACAAAAAGAGACAGGATGCCGGGCAATTCCCGGGGGAATTCAATCAGCCCGCGCATCTCCACGTCAAGATGCTGGGCATCACGCAGAAAATTGCTGAAAACGAGATCATACACACCGCTTCCGAACTGGCCCAGAAAAAGCGCCAGCAGCACAAATACCATCGTCTTCCTGATGCGGGGGGAAGCGGCTCCATTCATAGCGCGGGAATACTCTCACAGGCGCCCGGACGGAACAACCGCTATTTTCATGTGCCGGTTTTCTCTGCATTTGCAAAAATAACCTCGAAACGGAATTTTCCCGGAAAATGCCGCGTATTTACGTACGCTATGATTTCCAAGTGTACCTTTTCCGCCACGGTTTTCAGCCTGTTTTCCCTTTGCTGGGGCGCCCCATCCGCTCCGGTTCTCGAAGCGCCCCATATCATTCCCCTGCCCGCCGCCATGCGCGTCCAAACCGGAGAAAGCGGGTTTTCCCTGAAAAACGGCGTCAGGCTCCCGGAAAAAAATCCTCTTTCCAGGCAGGCGGAACGGATTTTCCGCGACAACGGGATCAACACGGCCCTGGTTAAAAACAACGCGGACATCATCTTTACGGAAGACGCTTCCCTGGGCAGGGAAGGCTACCGCCTTGCCGTAACGCCGGATTCCATCTCCATTGCCTCCGGTTCCGTGAACGGAGCCCTGTATGCCCTTCAATCCCTCGTTCAAAGCATCGCTGCCGACAAAAACGGAGCTCCGGCCCTGCCCCGGATGGACGTAAAAGACCAGCCCCGCTTTTCATGGCGGGGCCTGATGGTAGACAGCTGCCGCCACATGATGCCCGTGCGGGACATCAAAAAAGTGCTGGACCTGATGGAACGGTACAAATTCAACACCCTGCACTGGCATCTGACGGACGACCAGGGGTGGCGCCTCCCAATCGCCAAGTACCCCAGGCTGACAACCGTGGGAGGCGCCCGGGCTCAATCCCCCGTCATCGGCAACCGCAATAAGGGAGACGGCATCCCCTACTCCGGCCATTACACCGCGGATGAAATCCGGGATGTGGTGCGGTACGCCAGAGACCGGGGCATTACCGTCATTCCGGAAGTGGAAATGCCGGGCCATGCCTCCGCAGCCATCGCCGCCTATCCGGAACTGGGGAATACGGACATCCCGGGCTATGCGCCCAGGGTGCAGGAAACCTGGGGCGTGCACTCCTATACCTTCTCCCCCACGGAAAAAACCTTCCGTTTTCTGGAAGACGTCATTGATGAAATATGCGCCCTGTTCCCGGACAGCCCCTACATCCACATCGGAGGGGATGAAGCGCCCAAGAATCAGTGGAAACAGTCCCCCACGGCCCAGCGGGTCATGAAGGACAACGGCCTGGCCAATGAACACGAGCTCCAGAGCTACTTCATCCGCCGCGTGGAAAAAATGATCAATAACCGCGGAAAAAGGCTCATTGGCTGGGATGAAATCCAGGAAGGGGGCCTTTCCCCCACCGCTACCATGATGGTCTGGCGCAGCAAAATGCCGCACATCGCCGCACAAGCTCTGGCTCAAGGCAACGATATTGTGATGACGCCCAAAAGCCACCTGTACTTTGACTATGACCAGGGGCCCGGAAAACCCGCTGCCCCCGAATACGAGACGATTAACAACAATCAGCTGACCTGGCAACATGTTTACGGACTGGAACCGGTTCCTCAGGGAACGCCCCGGGAACGGGAAAAGCAGGTGCTGGGCTGCCAGGCGAACATCTGGACGGAATATATCCCGAACCTGCCGAAATGGGAATACCATGTCTTCCCCCGCGCCCTGGCGCTGGCGGAAGTTGCCTGGACCCCGCAGGAGCTAAAAAATGAGAAAGATTTCCGTAAACGCCTCGACCGCCAGCTTCCCTTCCTGGACGCCCGCGGCGTCAATTACAAAAGACCGGACAATGGAGCCCCCGCACAGCCGGAGGCCGTCATTACGCGGGAACGCCGTTAAGCACGGCAGACAGGTTCCTGCGGCACCTCCTTCCGGAGGCCGCATTATGGGCTAGCCAACCTTCATGAAAACCATTACATTGACGGCATTATGAATTTGGAACTGCTTCGTCAGGTTTGCGTGACTCCGGGCGCTCCGGGGTTTGAAGACAAAATCCGCGATTTCATCATCCAGGAAGTGGCCCCGCTGGTGGACGCCGTGCGCGTGGACAACATGGGCAGCGTGATTGCCATCGTGGAAGGCAAAAACACGGAAAAAACCATGATGGCCGCCGCCCACATGGATGAAATCGGGTTCATGGTCCGTCACATCGACGACAAGGGGTTCATCAAATTCCTGCCACTGGGCGGCTTTGACGCCAAGACGCTGACGGCCCAGCGCGTCATCGTCCACGGTAAAAAAGATCTCATCGGCGTCATGGGCGTGAAACCCATCCACGTCATGTCCCCGGCGGAACGCACCAAGCTGCCGGAAGTGACCGACTTCTTCATTGACCTGGGCATGAGCAAGGAGGAAGTGGAAAAATACGTTTCCGTAGGCGACTCCGTTACCCGTGAACGGGATTTGGTGGAAATGGGGGATTGCGTGAACGTCAAATCTCTGGACAACCGCGCCGGATGCTATGTGCTGATTGAAGCCCTCCGCGCCATTAAGGCTTCCAGGAAGAAACCCTCCTGCAACTTCGTGGCCGCCTTTACCGTTCAGGAGGAAGTGGGCCTGAGGGGCGCGCAGGCCGGCACGCTGGACATCCAACCGGATTTCTCCATTGCCCTGGACGTCACCATCGCCTGTGACATTCCCGGAACTCCGGCGCACGACCAGGTTTCCCACCTGGGCGCAGGCGCCGCCATCAAGCTGTATGACGGTTCCGTCATTGCAGACCGCCGCATGGTCAAGTTCATGAAGGCCATGGCAGACGCCAACAAAATTAAATGGCAGACGGAAATGCTGCCGGCGGGAGGCACGGATGCCGGAGCCATGCAGAAATTCGTTCCGGGCGGTTCCATTGCCGGGGCCATTTCCGTTCCCACCCGCAATGTGCACCAGGTTATTGAAATGGCTCACAAAGACGACCTGGACGCTTCCGTAGCGCTTCTGACCGCCTGCGCCATGAACGTGGACAAATGGGACTGGTCCTGGAACTCCGTCAACGAATGCCCGGCGGAAAAACCCGCCAAGGCCGCAAAAACGGCAGCCAAGCCTGCCAAAGCCGCTGCCAAGAAGAAAAAGGCCAAATAACAGGTCTGGCCATTCATTCATCACTACCCGGCAGGCCGCACCGGAAACGGAGGCGGCCTGCCTGTTTTCAGCCTCCTTCAAATGTTCCGGCAAACTCCGGACACCGTCCTCTCCCATTCAGCCAGGCATACCGGCAGGTTCCTGCGTCACCCCCCCGGAGGCTTTTTCAAACGGCCCTGCCATAAAAAAATCCTCCGGCATCTCGCAATGCCGGAGGAGAGACAATCCTGAAAAAGAAAGTTACTTGGCGGCGGGGGCGGACGCTTCCTTCTGGGCGGGAGCGGGGGCTGGAACTGCTTCTACCTCCACATCTTCCTCCACTTCCACATCTTCTTCCGGACCGGCAGCGCCGGTCTGCTTCATGGCGTCCTTCAGGGCCTGGCTTCCGTAAAAGTCGGCCTGCTGCAAACGCTGCATGTCAGTCATCATGCCCATGAAAATGGGCAGAAGCTCGGCCTGGCGCGCCTGCATGGCGGCATCCATTTCAGCCTGAACCTTCTGGGCGCTCTTGGAAAGGGCTTCCCCCTTTTCATTGATTTTTGCCATCTTTTCCGCAGCCGCGTCTGCAGTGGCCTTGTCCTTCACCGTGCTGAGCGTGGCGGACATTTCCTTCATCAACGCCAGCATCTGATCAGCGGCTTCCTTCGCTTCCTTGGAAACTTCAGCGGCCGGCGCAACGGGCGCGGCAGGAGTTTCAGCGGCGGGTGCCGGAGCCGGGGCATCCTGGGCGGAAGCCATACCTGCAAATGCCAGGGCACATGCCGAACTAATTGTTACAATGCTCTTCATAACGTTTCCGTTGTACAGGCTCGCCATGCACGCGTCAATGAATCATTGTGTAACGGATCCCCGTGATGCCGCAGAAAGAGGAATTTGCGTTTTTTCCTCCCTTGAAGGATTTTTTCAGTTGCATCTTTTTAGAATTATTATAAATTTATTTCCGATGACTAAGACCATAGAAAACCTGAAAGCTGCCATTACGGGCGAAAGCACCGCCTCCGCCACTTACGCGGCCTATGCCGCCAAAGCCGCCCAGGAAGGGCAGCCCCTTATTCAGAAATTGTTTGAAGCCGCCTCCAAGGCGGAATCCGTCCACGCCGCCAACCACAACAAGGTTCTGGAAAAGCTGGGAGCAACAATGGAGCCCATCGATATCCAGATCCATGTAGGAACCACCGCGGAAAACCTGAAAGCCGCCATTGCCGGGGAAACCCATGAATTTGAAAGCATGTATCCGGAATTCATCGCTGTGGCGGAAGAGGAAGGGCAGAAAGCCGCCGTCCGTTCCTTCACGTGGGCCACGGAAGCGGAAAAAGAACATGCCGATTTTTATTCCGCCGCCCTGAAGGCCCTGGAAAGCGGAGATACCAGTTCCCTGCCCAGGCAATACTGGATATGCCTGGTTTGCGGAGATACGTTCAAATCTCTGGAAGGCGTGGATGCGTGCCCCCTCTGCGGCACCAAGGCTGAAAAATTCCTCGTCATCGGATAAATTCCGTTTGAGCACCGGAGGCCGTCCACGGCACCCAGGAACCGCCCGGAATATTCCGGGCGGTTTTCTGTTTTTGCCGCAGCAGTCCATGGAAGAAAACCCTTCCCTTTTTACGGAGGCGGCCCACACCGGAAAAAGCTTCTCCAACATTCTGCTTGCGATTCATTTTAAAACTCTTATAATTTTTCTTCGCTTTAAGCAGGAAGCATTCTTTATCCCTCCTTTGCGATGATCCCTCCCCATGCATCCGCCGGTTCCGCAGAACGGTATCCGTCCGCATACAGCCTGTCGGCTGCTGTCTGCCAGGCTCTGCGCGCCGCGTTCATTCCCCGCCGCATGCGCTGCCTGTGGGCAGCCGGGCTTGCGGCGGCGCTGGCGGCCAATCCCTATGTGCTCAACGATGGCCAAAGCCTGCTGATGAGCAGCATGGGCATCGCCTCCTCCGCATCCCTGCTCTGCGGCACCATTCTTCTCTGCCTGAAATACCGCTTCACCGCCTATGTCCTTCTTCCCTCCATCATTCTGTTCAATGCGGGCCTGTACATGATGCAGATGCGGTACGGATTGGTCCTGAACCTTTCCGTGCTTTCCAGCATGGCGGAGACCAATTTCCAGGAAGCCTGCGCCTTCTGCACCCCCGCTTCCATTGCAGGAACCCTGCTTCTGGCCGGGTTTATCTACCTGGCCATCTACTGGAGCCGCCGTTCCCTGCGCCAAAAAGCCACGTGGGGCGCACTGGCATGCATTTGGGGCCTGTACGCGGCCCTTCTGCTGCTGAGCATTCCGGCAGCCTCCTACAGCTCGGACCCCCTTTATCTTTACTACACGTCTGACAAGGCCAAAGGCTGGCCTCTCGTGGATATTGCAATGACGTGCAAACTGGCGGACGAATACATCACCCAGGATGCGGGGCGTTTCAACACATTGCGGAATCTTCCGTCCTGCGCGGAGCCCCTTTCCCAGTGCGAAGCCCCAGACGACCTGGCCGTGGTTTTCCACATGGGGGAGAGTGTCCGGGGGGACCATCTTCCCCTGAACGGTTACCATCGGAACACAATGCCCCGGCTTTCCAGAGAACCCAACGTCGTTTCCTTCCCGCATGCCACTTCCTTCGGCATCGTGACCAGAATTTCCGCCATCGGCATGTTTACGGATGCGGAACTGTGCCGCCGCACTCCTGGTCACTCCTCCTTCATTGACCTGTTCAACAAACACGGGTTCCGCACCGTCCGTATCATGGACCTGAGCGGAGATTCCATTCATGATTATTCCCTGGGCATCCTGACACGGAACTGCCGTGAACGGAGACAGACGCCGCTCCAGCACCAGACGCCCGGAATGATGCAGGAACGAACTTCCCTGGTCATGGAGGAATCCCTGAAAAACTTCGGCCGCAACAGGCAGCTTTATATCATTTACAATAACGGGAGCCATATGGCGTTCAGCTATCCCGCGCAGGCGGAACGTTTTACCCCGGCATCCTGCAATATGGACGACCCCAAGGCCCGTCTGGAAGAAACCGTCAATGCCTATGACAATTCCATCGTCGACCTGGATGCCTCCATTCACCGCATGATTGCACTGTTGAAGAACAGGCCCGCCATTTATTTTTACTGCTCCGACCACGGCGTAGCGCTGGGAGAGGAAGGAAAAATGTTCCAGGGCCATATCCTGCCGCCTGTTTACCGGCCTGCCATGTTCATCTGGTATTCGGACGCCTTCGCCTCACGCTATCCGGACATGGTGCGCGCCCTGAAAGCCAACCGGCTGAAAGCCGTCTCCCACGACCACATCTTCCATACCCTTCTTTCCCTGGCTTCCATCCGGTCGGAAATCGTCAGGAACGACCTGAATCTGGCTTCTCCGGACGCGCGGGAAACTCCGGCCCCCCTCCAGCCGGAAACGCTGGCGGAATGGCTGCCCATTCCCGCACCGCCGCAGCCGTAACAGGAGGAAGCCTCCACGCGCTCCGCGAGAAACAACAGGATGCGGCAGCTCCTACCGCACCCGGACTTGCAGAGGATGGCCGATGCACTCCCGGACACGGCGCGCCTCCGCTTCCCAGCCGGCAGCGGACCGAATGGGAGAAGCCTTGTCCCAAACCGCCCCCATGTACCATTCAAAGGGTTCTCCGTTCGCGACCTTCCTGAGCAAGTAGGTACAGCCTTCCGCATCCACCGCACGGCCTTCCGGAACCCAGGGCACGATTACGGCGGTTCCCAGGCATCCGTCATCCTTCCGGGGCCTGCTCCATGCGGTCATCAGGCCGCCGGACTCCCGGTCCTCCATGACCGCTTCATAATCATTTCTGCGCTTTCCGGTATCCATTCCCACACCGGCCTTCACCGTTTCAGCCCCCCGGACGTTCAAGACGCTGCGGACTTTGGAGAAACGGTTTCCCGCATCCAGCGTCACCCTCCGCGTCTCCGCCACACGCACGCCGCCGCCAATGTCCCACGGTGCATAAACCACCTCAAAAGCGGTCTGGACCGGGCCATTGTACAATGTCCGGGCGCTGGCCCAGTTTCCGGACACATGCGGTTTTCCATCCCTGAACACGGCAATGCCGCCGCAGCCCCGCCCAGGACCTACATTGTACATATCCAGTCCCCGACCGTGATCCCGGTGGTAATCCCCCCGTTTGTAAAATTCATTGATAACGGGAGCGCCCGCGCGCTTGCTCCATACATCCGCCCCACTGGAAACCAGGCCCTCTCCCTCAGGGGCAGGCCTGGCGACGGCCGGACCGTAAATCCGGTGCGCCGTAAGATCATTTTCCCACGCGAAATCATCCAGCCGCTCCGGTACCGGACGGCTGAAACAGACATCCGCAGAAGGCGCTTCGCCCAGGCAGGAATTCTCCAGAATCCAGAAATCACGAACCGTTCCGGGCCGGAAATTGCTCTGGAACAAAAGGGTATCCGTTGTTCCGTCACCATCCGTATCCGCCAGCTGATGCGGGATAACACATCCGTGACGGACATCAAAAACGCGAAGGCCGGCGGCATCACCGGAACCTCCGGACGGCCATGGAACCGACACAGTCTCAGCAGGGCGGAACCTGCCCAGGGGATTCGTAACGGTCACGGTCTTCTTCTGCGGATGATCCCGGCCAATGACATATTTACGCAACTCACTCCCGGCCATCAGGTAGGCCCCTGCGCCGTACACCTCCGTATCTTTCCCGGAATAATGGCCCGGCTTGTCCGCAATAGGCTGCACCCAGCCCAGCGCGCCCTCCTTGCTGACCGCATCACAGGCGGCCTTCCAGGCCTTACGGATGGAGGGAAGGTATTCATCCGCATCCAGATATCCCTGGTTCACTCCCCACAGCATCCCGTACATGATAAAAAGGGTGCCGCTCATCTCTTTCAAGGGAGGTTCGTCCGGATCCAGCAGGCTCGCATGCCAGGAACCGTCGGGCGACTGGCATTTTTTCAGGGCTGCCGCCAGACGTTTAAGCAAGTCTTCATAAAAGGGGCGGGAAGGCCAGTCCGCAGGCATGTCCTGCAAAATAAGAGGCAATCCGGCAATCACCCAGCCGTTGCCCCGACTCCAGAACATCTTTTTCCCATTTGCCGCCGGAACGGTAAAATAGCGGGAATCCCGGAAAAACAGGCCCTCCTCCCGGTCAAAAAGATAGTCGCAGGTAAGCTTGTATTCCCTATCCATAAACTCCAGATAACGGCGGTCTCCGGTATAGGCCGCCAATTTTACGAACACGGGAGGGGACATAAACAGGGCGTCCGACCAGCTCCAGCGGTCCTGGCAGCCCGGAGTCAGGAATTGGAGGGAAGCGGAGGAAGGCCGGTTCATCACCTTGTCCAGCACGGCGCGGATCTTTTCAGCTGCGGCGGGATTGCCGTCTTCCATCGCCATCTCCATCCAGGCATGCCCCACGGCATGGTCATCCGCATGATAATGCCGGTTCAGGGTCTTCCACCCCTGCTCTTCTCCCGCTTTTCTCAGCAACGGCAGCCCCGGCCCTTCCGGAACGGACAGGCCATATTGCACCAGGCCGGAATAAAAGGCACCGTAAGTCCAATGCAGCGGCGAACGTTTTTTGGGATGCTTCGCCTGCCATTCCGCCACCAGCTGAAGATTATCCCGGATGGTCTTTTCATTCCAGTCTGCGGAAGCCCCGGAAACGGAAGTTCCTGCGGAAAGCATGGAAAGGACCGGCAACAGAAAGTATTTCTTCCATCCATTTTTTGAAAAGGCAAAGAAACGCATGTTATATTATACGGGAAAAGAAGGCTGGAATTTTCTTGTAACAAGAATTCTTCTTTTCCCGCGCTCCTCCAGACCGGGAAAGGGACGCAAGGGCATATATGGTGCCATGACGGAAAAGAAAGCTGTGTTATCAATCATTTTTCTACCGTCATATACTATATATAGCATATGAATAATTATTTAACACATTATTTATACATTTTTCTTGCGGGAGGTCTCTTTCTGTGGTTCATTGCGTTCCAGCGCAGGTAACGGAAGACGGTGAAAATCCGTCGCGGACGCGCCGCTGTAACCGGTAGACGATGGACCGGACACTGGCTGCCCAGGCAGCCGGGAAGTCCCCATCACATGTCGCACCGGAAGCCAGAAGACGACCTGATGCTGCCGTATTCCCATCCCGCGGACAGGATGAACATACGCACAGGTCTTCGGCATGCCCCCCTTTCCGGGAATGCGCGCATGCGGTCGGCCCCTGCCTATGGTTTTTCCAGGCTTTTGCCCAGGCTCGCGGATGAGCGGTCACCACCCTTTCCAAGCGAGACACCCATCATGGCAACAAGCATCATCAAACGTTCCGGGAAAAAGGAACAATACCAGGGCTATAAGATTGAAGAGGCCATTAGAAAAGCCTTCCACAGTTCCGGGACCGCCTACAACCGTTCCATCTATGAAGAGGTGGAAGCCAAGCTGAGCCATCAGGACAGCGCGCATGTGGAAGAGATTCAGGACATGATTGAACGCGCCCTGTTCCGTTCCGGATATTTTGACACGGCCAAGGCCTTCATCACCTACCGTTTCCTGCACAAAATGCAGCGCGAACAGCTTGGCGGCCTTTATTCCGGCAATACCTATGTGGACTGCAAGCAGACGGTAGAGGAATATATCGGGCAAAGCGACTGGCGCATTGCCGCCAACTCCAATACCACGTATTCCAATGCGGGGCTCATCAACAACACGGCGGGCAAGGTAATCGCCAACTATTGGCTGGACCAGGTTTACTCCGCACGGGAAGGAGCCGCGCACCGGGAAGGGGATTACCACATCCATGACCTGGATTGCCTGACCGGATACTGCGCCGGATGGAGCCTCCGCAACCTGCTCAATGAAGGATTCAACGGCGTGCGCAGCCGCGTGAACAGCAGACCGCCCCGCCACTTCCGGGAAGCCCTGGGCCAGATGGCGAACTTTCTGGGCATTCTGCAAAGCGAATGGGCCGGCGCCCAGGCCTTCAGCTCCTTTGACACCTTCCTGGCGCCCTACGTTTTCAAAGACCAGACGGACTTCCCCCGCATCAAGAAAGACATCCGCAGTTTCGTCTACAACCTGAACGTACCCTCGCGCTGGGGACAGTCTCCCTTTACCAATGTCACGATCGACTGGACTGTGCCGCGCGACCTGCGGGACCAAGCCCCCTTCAGCGGAGGGGAACACCTCTTTGAAGGAATAGAAGACGCGAACCTGCTCGCCCTGGCGAGGGAACGCGGGGCAAACAAGCTGACGGAACTGACCTACAAGCATTTCCAGAAGGAAATGAACCTGATCAACAAGGCCTTTTACGAAGTTCTCACGGAAGGGGACAGCACCGGACAGCCCTTTACCTTCCCCATCCCCACCGTCAACATCACGGAAGACTTTGACTGGGAAGGGGAAAACGTGCCTCTCCTGTTTGAAAACGCCGCTAAAATCGGTTCCTCTTACTTCCAGAACTTCATCGGCAGCCAGTACACCGTCAATGAACACGGGGAACGCGTGCCTGACGAACGGGCCTACAAGCCGGATGCCGTGCGTTCCATGTGCTGCCGCCTCCAGCTGGACCTGCGGGAACTGCTCAAACGCGGCGGCGGTCTCTTCGGCTCCGCGGAAATGACCGGCTCCATCGGCGTAGTGACCATCAACCTGGCCCGGCTGGGCTACCTGTTCAAGCAAAACCGGGAGGCCCTGTTCGCCAGGCTGGGAGAACTGCTGGACCTGGCCAAATCCTGCCTGGAAAAGAAAAGGGCCTTCGTTCAGGAAATGTATGACCGCGGCCTGTACCCCTACACCAAACGCTACCTGCCCACCTTCCGCAACCATTTCTCCACCATCGGCGTCAACGGCATGAACGAGCTGTTGCGCAATTTCTCCAACGATACGATGGACATTACCTCTGAAGAAGGCAGGGCCTTTGCTGAAGAGATCCTGGAATTCATCCGCTTGCGCATGCAGGAGTACCAGGAGGAAACCGGCAACCTGTACAACCTGGAAGCCACGCCCGCGGAAGGCACCACGCACCGCTTCGCCCGCGAAGACCAGAAACGCTATCCTGACATCATCCAGGCCGGCCCTGTGGGGCAGCGTTATTACACGAACAGCTCCCAGCTTCCCGTGGACCACACAAGCGATCTGTTCCGGGCGCTCCAGCTTCAGGATGAACTTCAATGCTGCTACACGGGAGGAACCGTCTTCCACATGTACATGAACGAAGCCATCAGCTCCCCGGAAGCCTGCCGGGACATTGTCCGCAAAGTGCTGACCCGCTTCCGCATGCCGTACCTCACCGTCACCCCGCTCTTTTCCGTTTGCGAGAAGCACGGCTATCTGCGCGGGGAGCACGAATACTGCCCCTTCTGCGATGAGGAGCTGCTCCACATCCACAGGCATGAATAAAATCCCTTTTCCAATAGGCTCCCGACTTCAAACCCAACCATTAATACGACAATGACCAAACAGGAAATATTAAGCAAATACGCACAGGACCGGACCCGCTGCACCGTTTACACGCGCGTCATGGGCTATCACCGCCCTGTAGAAACTTTCAACGCCGGCAAACAGGGCGAGTTCCATGACCGCGTCCACTTCGTGGAACCGGGCCGCCCCTGCTCCTGCTCCGCCCAAACGGAACAGCCGCGATAATTCTCCCAACAACATATGCGAAGTCGATGGGAACGGGTCGGGGCATAGCAGACATCACGCCGCTCACCTTGCTGGACTTTCCAAATAAGGTGGCCTGCATCTTCTGGCTGAGAGGCTGTAATTTGTTTTGTCAGTACTGTTACAACGTCTCCCTGGTCAGGGGAACGGATTCTCCTGCCGGAGACCGGACGGACTATCTTGATTTTCTCAGAGATCGGGTGGGATTTCTGGATGGGGTGGTTCTGTCCGGAGGCGAGTGCACACTGTGTCCCGACCTTATCCCTATCTGCCGCAATATACGGCAGCTTGGCTTCGCAGTAAAAATAGACACCAACGGCACCCGGCCCGGCGTGGTGAAAACGCTGGTGGAGGAAGGGCTTTGCGATTATATTGCCCTGGATTACAAAGCGCCGGAAAAACTGTTCGGCTCCATTACCGGGCGTCCGGATTTATTCCCCTGCTTCACTCAAACGCTGGATTATCTGATCAACAGAAATTTCCCGTTTGAGGTTCGAACGACAATCCACTCTGGCCTTCTCGGGGAAAAGGAAATCAACCAGATCAGCGGGGATTTGACGTCGCGCGGCTATAGAGGAACCTACTACCTTCAGAATTTTTTTAATACAGAGGAAACACTCGGCCAAATCGGCACTCCCGAACGGATGATTGACTTATCTCTGCTAAACACGCATATCCCCATAGGGTTGCGCAATTTTCCCATCACGGAGAAAGCTCCCGGCTCCAGCTCCGGGAAACGGCAGCCGTCCCCTCTGACATGATTTTTTTAAATAAAAGTTTCTATTTGTAAAATCGGGAAGTACCCTTCCGCCCGCCAACCATATTACCAGCTATTATTCATGAGTGAAACCCAAAACAAGCTGCTCAAGGCAGCTATCAGCCTGGCCGCCGCAGGAGTCGTCTTCTTCCTGCCTTTCGCTTCATGGGGAATCCAATTAAGCCCTATTGAAATCCGCGTCATCGCCATGTTCGTCATGGCGGCGCTCTTCTGGATTTTGGAACCCATCCCTATCTGGACCACCTCCGTGATGGTCATTACCCTGTCCCTGCTGTGCGTCTCCAACGGCTCTCTCTCATTCTTGATGCCGGAGCGCTATGACAAGGCGGCGGTATCCTCCATTCTGGATGACGCCATAGGCAAAGGGATCAATCCGGAGATAGTCGGCAAATTGAAGGAAAATGTCGAAAACCGGTTAAATAAGAAAACCAAGCTGGACGCGGAAGAAGTGAGGATGACCCTGGGGTTCCAGCTCATGGACGCTTATGAAAAAATAGACTTGAACGCACAGGAACTATCCCGTGAAGGAAAAACGGAAGAAGCCGCCGGGCAGGAATCCATAGCCGCCCAGCTCAAGACCGCGGCCGGGCGCCTGTACAGCAAGGAAATAACCGCGCGCATCCAGGGGCTGCAATTTGTCAACACCATGCAGCAAAAATCCACGATGGCCACCTTCGCGGATCCCATCATCATGCTTTTCCTGGGCGGCTTTTTCCTGGCTGCGGCCGCAACCAAATACAGGCTGGACATGAACCTGGCCAAAGTACTTTTAAAACCCTTCGGCACCAATCCCAAATTCGTACTTCTGGGGCTGATGTCCGTAACGGCTCTTTTCTCCATGTTTATGAGCAATACGGCTACGGCCGCCATGATGCTCGCCATCCTGACGCCGGTGCTGGCCCTGTTCACTCCGGAAGACAAAGGCCGCGCCGCCTTTGCCCTGGCCATCCCCATCGCCGCCAACCTCGGCGGCATTGGAACGCCTATCGGCACGCCCCCCAACGCAATCGCGCTGAAGGCGCTGCAGGGTATGGGGCTGGACGTCTCCTTCGGCAAATGGCTCATGTTCGGCATTCCTTTCGTCATCGTCATGATTCTGATTGCATGGCTTCTCCTGCTGTGGCTGTTCCCCATCTCCCAAAAGAAACTGGAACTGCAGGTGGGAGGGAAATTCCTGAGAACCCCCAAGGCCATTATCGTTTACGTCACCTTTGCCGTTACCGTCCTGCTGTGGGTAACGGGCAAGGGAGTACACGGGCTGGATTCCAATACCATCGCCATGATTCCCATCGCCGTCTTTGCCATTACGGAAACCATCACCAAGGAAGACTTGAAGAAAATGGGCTGGGACGTGCTCTGGCTGGTAGCCGGCGGCTTTGCCCTGGGGCTGGCCCTGCAAGACACCGGACTGGCAAAAAACCTGATCGGCTCCATTCCCTTTGCCGAATGGTCCCCCTTCCCGCTCATGGTGGGTACGGGAATCATCTGCCTGTTCATGGCCACCTTCATGAGCCATACGGCTACGGCCTCCCTGCTCATTCCGATTATTGCCGTTGTCGGCGTCAACATGGGTGACAACCTGGCCCCCCTGGGCGGCGTTACCGCCCTGCTGGTATCCGTGGCCTTCGCCTCCTCCCTGGGCATGAGCCTTCCCATCAGCACCCCCCCCAACGCCCTGGCCTATGCCACCGGCCTGGTCAGCTCCAAGGGAATGGCCATCTCCGGCGTCATCCTGGGCATCCTGGGCATGATTTTAACCTACGTCATGATGATGATTCTTGCCCAATGCCATGCTTTTTAAGTAAGGTAATGTTCCATGCCGGGACATGTTGCCCCGGCATGGCCAACATCAACGGGAAAAGCGCCCTATGATCATTGAACAGGAAGAATTCCAGAAAAAACTAAAACGCATCAATCTGGCGTACTTCTCCGATCCGGACCGCATTATTACCATCAGCAGGGGAAACAGCGTCGTCCGCCAGGGGGAACAGAACAAAAGGCTTTACCTGATTTTATCCGGCAGCGTGGTTTCCTACCGCCACGTCGTTAAAGAAGACCCGGAAACAGCTTCCACTTCCCACAAAATCTACAAGGCGTTCCGGGCCGGTCCCGGAGACTATTTGGGAGTGCAGAGTTTCTTTTCCGGATGGTTCCGCAGCTCCTCCGATCTCATTGCGGAAACTGATTTGGAACTGGCCTATATCGACACCGCCACCCCTGCCGTGGACGTGGAACACTACGGCACGCTCCTGGAACAGTTTGTTCCCGCCATTGTCCATGAACTGGCGGCGCGCAATACCCGCGTCTTTGACCGCACTGCGGAAAAGGAAGAAGCGCTGCGGATGCTCCACCGTTCTGAAATGGCCGCCACCCTGGGGCAATTATCCGCCGGAATAGCCCATGAGCTCAACAATTCCCTGGGAGTCCTGTCCCGTAAAACAGACTTTGTTCTGGAAACCCTGGACAACATGTTCCGCCAGGAAAACGCCTTCCGCTACACCCTGTACAACAAAGGGTTGGAAGGGGCTTCCTCCGCATCCACTTCCGAACAGCGCAGACTGGCGCGCCAGTTTGAAAAAAATTATGGGCTTTCCCAGGACGTGGCCAAGGCCCTGGCCCTGATTCCGGACATACAGAATCAGCCGGAGCTGCTGAACAAGCCATTCCTCAGCCAGCTGGAACAAAACCTCCCTTATTGGGAATTGGGACACGACCTGCATGACATGAAACTGGCTGTCAGGCACGCTACAGCTATTGTCCGTTCCGTTCGCCTGCTGGGGGGAGGCAACACCAGACGGGAAGAAGGGGTAAACGTGACGGATTCCCTTACGGAAGCTGTTGCTCTGGTCAAGTCCAGTCTGCGCGGCGTTGATTTTGAAATGATCCTGCCTCCCAGAGACTCCGTGCCCGGCATCTTCGCAGATATGACGGAGCTCGTTCAAATTTGGATCAACCTGCTTCAGAACGCCTGCGACGCGCTGAAAATAGAAAATACCCCCAACCCTTCCATCCACGTAGAATGCCGGGTGGAAAAAATCAGCAGCAAGGACCAGACATCCCATACCACCCGTGAAATTCTGGTCTCTGTCACAGACAACGGCCCCGGCGTCCCAAAGGACCTGCATGAAAAAATTTTCCGTCCCAACTTCACTACCAAAAAGAAAGGTCTTTCCTTCGGCCTGGGGCTGGGGCTCACCATCGTCCGGCGCATTGTGGACAGCTACGGCGGCCGCATCCGCCTGGAGAGCGTTCCGGGCCATACCGTTTTTACGATAGTCATACCAACCATCAACAATCATGGAAAAAATTAACATCATTTGCGTGGACGACCAGCCGGAAGTCCTGGACAGCGTTTTGCGCGACCTTCGTCCGCTGAATTCCTGCTTCCGCCTGGAAGGGGTGGAATCCGCATCCGAATGCCGCGAGCTATTGGAAGAATTCGACCAGGACGGAGAACTGACGGGACTGATTATTTCCGACCACGTCATGCCGGGAGGTTCAGGAGTAGAGTTGCTTGGAGGCATCGCCAAAGACGACCGTTTTGCCGGGACACGCAAAATCCTGCTGACCGGCCAGGCCACCCACGCGGACACCATCCAGGCCGTCAATGACGCACACATTGACAACTATCTGGAAAAGCCTTGGGATCCCGCCGTTCTCCTTGCGACCGCCCGCAAACTGCTGACCAGGTTCATCATGGACAAGGGCATCGACCATATGCCCTATATGTCCTGCCTGGACCAGGGCACTCTGCTGGATTACCTGCGGAGAAACTGACGGGGCTGGAAGGCATACGCCGCACCCTCTACTTTTTCAACGCACGCACTCTCATCCGTGACGGGCATTCCCCCGCCCTTCGTCAAGGAAGGAAACAAAACCGCTAACCGTCTTTATGTTTGATATCCTGCTCCATCATAACACCCTGGTTCTCTTTGGAATCATCTTTTTCGGCATCGCTCTCGGCAGCATTAAAATATACGGACTGAACCTGGGCCTTTCCGGCGTTCTTTTCGTGGCTCTGGCCGCCGGCCACTACCGCCTGGTCATTCCCGACGGCGTAGGGCAGCTGGGCCTGGCGCTCTTTGTGTACTGCGTGGGCCTCAGCGCGGGCAACCGCTTCTTTTCCGCCATCGCCAAGCAGGGCAGCAAACTGGCCATCATGTCTGCGGTGATTGTAGGAGTGTCAGCTTTATTCACTTGCCTTTTCGGCATCTGGTTCAAAGTCCCCGCGGGAATCTCTTCCGGCATCTTTGCCGGCGCATGCACCAGCACTCCGGCGCTGGCGGCCGCCACGGAAAGCCTGCCGGGAGCCTCCGGAAGCGGCGTCAGCATCGGTTACGGCATCGCCTATCCGTTCGGCGTGGTGGGCGTGGTCCTTTTCGTCCAGCTTCTGCCGCGCCTGCTGCACTTTGACCTCAACAAAGAGGCCAAAGCCATGCATTCCAAACAGGAGGTCAGCATCATTTCCCGCCTTGTCCGCGTCACACAGCCCAACCTGATAGGCCAAAACATTGCGGACTGCAAGCTGCTGGACGGCCTGCACTGCATGGTCACCCGCGTGGTTCGCAACGACAGGCTGATGCCTCTGACTCCGGAAGACACGTTCCGGGAAGGAACGGAAGTCCTCATCGTGGGCAACAGCGACACCATGCCCCACGACATCGCCTTTCTGGGGGAAGTATGCGACAATCCCTACCCCATGGACTCCCAGAAGGAGCGCCGCAAACTGATTCTGACAAACAAGAACTATGCCGGGCACAAGCTCCGCGACCTGAAAACCCTGCGTACGGACGGTATCATTATCTCCCGCATTTCACGCCTGGGCTTCACTTTCGTCCCCACGGGGGAAACCACGCTGGAACGCAACGACGTGCTGACCGTGGTGGGGACCCCGGAAAACCTTACCAAATACGGGGACAAAATCGGCCACCGCAGCCAGGACATGAACCAGACGGACCTGCTTTCCCTGGGCTTCGGCCTCTCCCTGGGCATCATTCTTGGCCTGGTCAACTTCAGCCTCGGCAACGGCGCGGGAATCTCCCTGGGTATTGCGGGAGGCCCCCTCATCGTCGCCCTGCTGCTCGGCCACTTCGGACGGCTGGGCCCCATCGTCGGCTACATCCCGCGCCCCACCCGCCTTCTTTTGCAGGACCTGGGGCTGGTCTTCTTCCTGGCTGACGCCGGCATCAAGGGCGGAGCGGACCTGGTGGATACGGTAGCCACCCACGGCGCGGCCGTCTTCATCATGGGCGTCATCGTCACCTGCTCCGGCATGTTTGCCGGTTACTTCGTGGGCATGAAGGTCTTCAAGATGAACATTCTGGAATGCCTGGGCGGCATCTGCGGCGGCATGACCTCCACCCCGGCCCTGGGAGCCATCGCCAGCAAAACGGACTCCCAGGCTCCCGTGGTCAGCTACGCCACCGCCTACCCCGTGGCCCTTATCCTGATGACCATCATTGCCAAGGTCATCATCCAGACCATCGGCGGCGTGGTGGGAATTTGACAATGGCAGAGATCATCTGACCTGAAAACTATTATCTCTGTTTTACCGCTTCAGCACGGGGTTCCATTCTTTTTCCGAATGGAACCCCGTTTTCATCATCTTGCGGGAGGGACAGACACAAAAATCATCCCTGATTCGGCTCCGAAAATCCACTGTCTCTCAGAATCAATGATCTCAATTCTCCATTTGAAAAAAATCCTTTTACCGTCAATAATTGATAATATCTATATCAATATCATTTTGATATAAAATAGAAATATAAGATGTTTTTTTCATATTCAAAAAAATCATATTTTATTGACATTTTTCCAATTTATGTTGCCATGCATTTAAGTCTGCCTTTCATACCTTATGAAAAACATCCTCTGGCTTTTCCTCTTCAGCATGCTCATGTCTCCAGAGAGCTTTGGCACGCTGGCTTCATCTGAATCAGACATACAAACACTGCTTTCTGCAGGGCGGTCCTCCTTCATTGCCGGGAAAATCCGGGAAGTCCTGCGCAGCCGGCTTGATTCCGGCCCGCTTACCTCCGACAAAATACGAAAACTGATTCAATCCCCTCAAGTGGCGGCATTGTGCTGCCTGCACCAATTTTTCAATACTGCCGAAGGAGGGAAACCTTTCACTCAGGAGGAACTCAAGGATCAGATCTTCAGGAAATGGCTTTCCAGCCACCCGGAAGTATTCAACATGCTCGCCCAATCTGGTCCTGCCGGCAAAAGTACTCTTTCCGTTTTTTACCAAATCTGGAATACCAACGATCAGAATTTCAATCCCGCTGAACTCAGCATGGCATTGGGAGCCGGCCTTGTCGCAAACATCTTTTCTCCTGAAGAATGCATCGCTAAATTTAACTTCTACCGGGATTCTCATCACCACGCCAGATGCTATCCACAGGCAGAAACCTTGCAACCCTGGGAATGGGCCATCGTATTCCGGGGAAAAGAAGGTCTTGAAGATCTGGCATGGGCACAGCAATTTATCGCAGGGAAAAAAATCAGGTCGGAGAAAGCCGGAAGCAGATTTCCCGGATTCATTCCCTATCGTAAAAAAAATGACAAAGGTATCAGCGTCCATGCCGGAAGCGCTTTTTACGACCACAAGCCCATCACGCTGAAACTTTACACGGAATACGGAGGAGTATGCGGCGCCGTCTCCAAAGGCGCGGCTGGATTCCTGCGTTCCAAAGGAGTTCCCGTTTACCCGATTGGACAGCCGGGGCACTGCGCCTTCGTATGGAAACACCCCAATGGCCACTGGCAAATCGGCAACAATCTCGGCGGCTGGAATTGGGCCAGCGGCAGCGCTCAGATTCCCTGGAAAGGCCCTATTCAACTGGTGACGGCTTACGATTCATTCATTCATCATCCTCATGCGGAAGAATCGGCTTTAACGTATTATCTGTCCTTCTGTACACAAAAACAGGAACATGTGGATTTGCTCTTGCGGGAAGCACGTCAATTCAATCCCTTCAATTATCCTGCGTGGCAGCGTTATCTGGATATCAAGGCCAAAAACGCCAGCGACCGGAAAAAACTCGCCTTGCTCAGGGAACTGGCTCAAGCGATGCCCAACGAGCACAATCTCATTTGGCACGCGGCGAAAAGCGTGCTGAATATCCGGGAAAACAGGGTGAATCCCTATGAACTCTATGCCTGCACGCTCGGCCCCGACTGCACGCCCCATGCGGAAGAACTTTTTACCCGCCTAGTCTGGAACAGGTTAGTGGGGGATTGTCCTGAAATCAAAGGGATCGCCGAATACAAGCCGGGTTTTACCGGAAAACATCTGTCCCTATGGATCCAAAAGGGAAAACACGCCGTATGGACACCTAAAATGAAAAAATATTCGGTCAAAGTGATGCAAAAGTCCATTGAAGCGCTGACGGAAAGGTATAAGACGCAAAAATACTATGTGGAAACCTATCAAACCCTGTTAAGCATCTGGGAGGATGGGAAGTTAAACAGAGAGGGAAAAGAGTTTATTGAAAAAATTTCCTCCTCAACGGAAAAGAACGCGGGAATGAAACCCGGCTCCACGAAAATAAATTGATATGAAGAAGAAACCATCCATACGAATATGGCCATATATCGCGGCAATGCTCCTTTGCTCTTTCAGCTTCCTGCCCGCTTCAGCGGGCTGTAAATTCGAGATAGATAGGTATATTTCCTATACTACTGCCAGCGGTTCCAAACCGGCTGCGTTGGGCGCGGCAGAAAAAGGATTGGGCAAAATTTCCAAAAAAGTATTGAGCGAAATTGCCCTCCAGGCCATCAAAAAAGCGAGCGGCCTCCTTACCCTGGCTGAGAATCTGAAAACGGATAAGGCTTTCCGCCACGTGCATATCATTTATATCTATCGGTTTGTCCATCACGGAAAGGTAGAATCAGAATGGAAAATAGGCCACATGACCAATATATCCCGGTCCGGAGTGGACTACCATCCTCCAAAAGATATTTCTTACGTAAGAAAGGAAGGAATAATCAAAATTAATAGATTATTAAAAGAAAAATTAAAAGAAGATTGCAAAAACCACCAATAACCTGAACAGAAACATGAAATCCATATCAAACATATTCGCCATATTCTTCTCCTGCATGTTGGGGCTCACCAGCCAGACTGAGGCACAGGAAGAACAGCCGCAGCAGCCGGACGCACAGCAGCAGGAAGAAGAAAAAGATATCCCTGTCATCACCAACCCTGCTGTGTTTAATGAGAAGGATTTGGACAAGCTCCTGGAAAAACAGCGGGAATACATAAAAAAACATTATCCGGATTACAAAATTTTTGGAGAGGGCCAGGAACAGGATTATTTTGACAGCCGTAATTATTCGAGATTCGAGTTAGAAAACGAAGATGAGGAATGGGTCCTGACCATCCGTTTCGATATTGAGGAAGCGTACCAGGCCTACATGAAAAAACATCAAAAGGAAATAGAACGGGAAGCGGCACGGCTCATCAGGGAGGGCCTCATCAAGATTGAATGATCAGCCTCTTCCTGTAGAAAAAGAGAGGAATATTGGCAAACCGACATTGGAACGCACCCGTCTTCTGTTACATGGGCGTTATAACTTCACTACCAAACCTTCTTAGCTTTCCATACAAATGAGGCGGCTATGATGCTCCCCACACCAAATACTGATCTTCATGATGGGAAAAAGTTCATCCAACAACAGAAAAAAGCCGTATTCTTTTTCGGTATTATTTACTTTAGCCTTGTTTCGTTGATCTTCCCGATTTTTTATCGGAGCAATTTACTGAATATCAATAGCCAGAATATTTTGAAAATCTTACGGGAAGACTATTCCACATAATTCCGCTTTTTATCATGAAGCCGGAGCATCAGGGTTTGTTTCCACCACCTCCAGGCAGACGGACTGGGAAGCCTTTTTCCAGCGGATGCGGATGCCGGCGTCCATCAGAAAGTCGCCTCCCAGCCTTCGTTCGTGAACATCCGTGAGAGAGCCGTCTTCATTCATGTTGATTTCCCGCACCAGGTACCTGACGGAAGGATTCAGGCCTTTCAGGCGCAGGGGCGGAGGGGAATCCGCCAGCCATTTATCCATCAGCCAGGCGAAAACGACAGCCCGTTTTCCGTATACATACATCAGGGAGGCCACCCGGCTTTCATACGGGGAGGAAAGCCGGTACAAGTCACCGAACTGGACTACGGGGCGGATGCGCTTGTATTCCGCCAGAGCCCGTTTGGAAAAAACCATGTCCTCCTCCGTCATATCACATGGCTGGAGTTCAAAACCAAGCCGGCCGGACATGGCCACGTCAAACCGGAATTTGAGCGGAGCGGAGCGGCCCGTCTGGTGGTTGGGGGAGGCGGTCACATGGGCGGCCATGGAAATAGCCGGGAACAGGTGGCCTATGCCCCACTGCATGAACACACGTTCATAAGCGTCCGTGTTGTCGGACGTCCAGAATTCATGATGCTTCCGCATGGTTCCATAGTCGGCGCGGCCTCCTCCGGAGGAACAGGCCTGGAATATCACATCCGGGAATTCCGCCGCCAGCGTCTCAAGAATACGTTCATAGCCCCGCACGTAGTCAATGGGCAGATTCCCCTGGCGGCAGGCATCCAGCCAGGGAGAGCCGGGGTCGGAAATTTTGCGGTTGCAATCCCATTTGACGTAGGAAATACCCGGATGCCCCCCAAGCAGCTTCCGCATGGCGTCAAGAATGTACCTGCATACATGAGGATTGCTCAGGTCCAGCAAATACTGGCTGCGTTCCTGCCTGTTTTCCCGATGCGGGAGACCGATGACCCACTCCGGATGGTTCTGATAAAGCTCCGAATGAGGGTTCACCATTTCCGGCTCCACCCAGATGCCGAAGCGTATTCCCAGTTTTTCCGCCTGGCGAATGAGGCCTTCCAGTCCATGAGGCAATTTAGCGCGGTTAACCTGCCAGTCCCCCAATCCGGCACGGGCGTCATTGCGGGGGAACCGGCCGCCAAACCAGCCGTCATCCAGCACGAAAAGCTCTATCCCCAAGTCTGCCGCACGTTTCATCATGCCGTGCAGCACTTTTTCCGTAAAGGTAAAATACACCCCCTCCCAGGAATTCAGCAAGGTCGGCCTCTCTGATTCTCCACCGCGCAGGCCGTAACGGCGCGCCCAGCGGTGGATGCGCCGGGAGGCCTCTCCCTTGCCGTTTTTACTGTGCGCCAGAATGAGGGGCGGCGTCTTGAACACACCGCCGCCGTCCAGCAGATAGGGCGCGGGAGCCATATCCAGCCCCGCTCCGGCAAAAAGGTAATGATACGGGCTGTGCCGGAACCATATCCGGTAATTGCCGGACCATGCCAGCGCCCCCAGAACCACCTCCCCGGAATCCTCCCGCGCCGGACCGTCCAGAGAGATGATGAATCCGGGGCTTCCCTCCTGGGCGGTGCGGGTGCCGGTTCCGGATACCAGGGCAAGTTCATGCCCCCGGGCCACTTCTTCCTCACTCATCAGGGACTCGCCGCCCCAGGTGCCGCGGAAGCTGGTGACGAAATACCGTTCTGCGCGCAAACCCAGCTGTGCGGACGCCGCGCGGTGCAGGCGGATGCCTTCTTTCCCTTCGTTCCGAATCACCGCCCATTGCAGAAAAGTGTCCGATTCCCTGTGGGAGCGCACGTGGATTTCCACCCGCACAGGGTAGGAAGGGTCCTTCCCATAGAAGACGGCTTCTTCCCGGTCGTCATCCAGTTCCAGCACTTCCCAATCCAGGCATTCCAGGCTCAGGGAAAGGGCCCCGTCCGCCTGGGTTACGCAAATGCAGTACTCGCCGGACGCATTGGGAAGCCTTGTTACGGAATCCGCCAGGGAGGAATACAGGAGAGGAGCATCCGCGGCGTTTTCCAGGGCATCCTCCGGCTGATGCAGCCTCGGTCCGTAATAGGCGCGGCGCACACGGCCCTGTTCATCTTTGTACAGGGTCATCTGAGAGGAACGGGTCAGCAAATGAACGGAATCCGGAATCATGATCGGCAAATGCGGAAAGGGCCAGTTACTTATTCAGGCAGGCAAAAACGCTCCTGCCTTATCCACATTAAGGGCCTCCACGGACGGGGAAGTCAATGGCAAAATGGCAGGAGTTCCCGAGCGTTTCCCCTACTCCTTCCACAGAAGGGAAGAGGGGCGGAATTTCATGGTTTTCGATTCATGCACCAGCAGCCTGCCGCCGTTTTCCGGATGGCGTACGATGCGGGCGCGGCGCCGCTTGACGCGGAAAGTGCCAAAGCCCCGGAATTTCACCAGCGACCGCCTCCGGACTGCCCGCGCAATCGTCTCCAGCACCGCGTTCAACGCATGTTCCGTCTGCCGGGAAGTAACGTCATTCCCCAGCTCACGCTGGAGCTCCCGGATAAATTGTGTTTTATTCATAGGCCTCCCAGTATGAGGCCCCCGTTTCTCCGGTAAAGCGGCAACGGCGCACCCTCATTCCTGCCACTATACCCATACAAACGCCCCCTTCCATTCCGGTCTGCGAGTTTCCTCCTTGCCCCCGCAGGCTGGCCCCATTAAGGTTCAGGGGAAATGCCTGCCTCTGCCGCTGATGCCCCGTGCCCGGAACAAGCGTTCAACGCAACTGCGCTGAAGTGGCACACCTGCGCCTGGCTTCTGCTGCCCGTCCTGATATTCCTGGCCGGGTGGATGCACTGGTACGCCGCTCTCCCCCTCATGCTCCTGACGGCTGCGGGACTGGCGCCCCGAAAATGCAAGGAACCGCAAACAAGGGATTCCCTTCCCGCCTTCCCCCTGTTCACCCGCTCTTCATTTCTCGCCCTGGCGGCGTTTGCCGCCCTGATGACGCTTTCCGGCTGGGGGGAATGGGTCAACCAGCACCCTGACCATATCGTCAGAAACGCCTGCCTGCGTGAATTGGTAGCCAGCCCATGGCCCGTCATCTTTCCGGACGGGAACATGCTGGTTTACAACACGGGGTTCTGGCTGGTCCCAGCCCTGGCGGGAAAACTGGCGGGGCTGGACGCCGCACGCGTGTTTGTCGTTCTGTGGGGAACCTGGGGACTGTTTCTTGCCTGGCTGTGGCTCTGCGTTTTCTCCGGACGCCGCTCCCTGCTGCTCGCCCTGCTGATGGCGGCATTCGGTTCTCTGCTGAATTTCCAGTGCTGGCTGGGGCTGGACCTGTTCCGCCTGCATTACTTCGGCACGGCGGAACAAATCATGTGCAGCGCAAACGCTTCCATTCCAGTTCTGCTTTTTTTCATCTTCCTGGCTTCGGGACGCATGCCCCTGCCCTGGATACCCCTTCTGTTCGCAGCCACGGCCTTTTATTCCCCCCTCGCGGCCCTCGGAGGGCTACCCCTGGCGGCCTGCCAGTGGTACCGTCAGTGGAGAGGCGCCCCCCCTCTCCGGGATGTCCTGCTCCATCCCTCCTTTTCGGCCTCCGTTCTGCTGGGAGCGTGTTTCCTCCTTTATTATGGGACGGTAAACGCGCCATCCTCCCACATGGGCATGCGGCCTTTTTATACGCATCCGGGGGATTTCCCGCTTATGGCGACCTCATTCCTGCTGTACGCCCTGTTCTGCTGGCGGGATTTCCGGAGGAATCCCCTCTTTATCTGTACGCTGGCAACCGGCCTGATTCTGCCTTTTTTTTACGTGAACGGAGACGTCAATGACCTGCTTTGCAAAGGAAGCGTTCCGGTCATGGCCTGCCTGCTTGCCTTTCTGGCTTCCTCCTGGACGCGGCATCCCGGTTTCCGCGTCTGGATATGGCTTCTGCTGGCGTTCGGAATGGCGCCCCGGTTCAACATTCCCTATTATTGCTGTTCTTCCAGCGCCCTCCAGGCGTTTCTGGCGCCTCCGGCTTCGGAAACAGAGCCTTCTTCCTTCGTCAGCCGGGAGTGGAAGCAGCTCTTCTATGCGCCCCAGGCGCGCCGTCAGGATGAATGGGGCCGCACCATGCACCACCCCGGACACCGGTGGTATCCCTATTATTCCGGCACGTCGCGCCCATGGCTGCGCTGCATTTACCGTTTTTAACGGCAATCGCTCCGCCCCAGAAAAAGATTCCGCACGCTGCCTTTTTTAAAGGAGCCGGAGGGATGCCGGGAGGATTTTTTCGCTTCCTATAAAATAAACAAAAGAACTTTTGGAATTGTTCCCCGCCATCTTGGCTGGAGCATGAAAATACCGGACGTTCCCCGCATACATTCCGTTTCCTATTTGGGCTTGCGGGAAAACTCCGCCCAGGTTTCTTCAATAATTCCGGCAAGAGGTTTTCCATACTTGTCCACTTCACTCTTGGAGAACAGGCTCTTGATCAATTTTCCGGAAACAGGATCAATGATAAACACGGCGGGAGGTCCAAGAACCACATACGGCGCGCGGGGAGAATCCACACACCCCACGATTTTTGCGGCTTCTTCCGGAACCATTTTAAATTTAAACGTCCCCGGAGAATTGCCCGGCACCTGTTTGGTATCCACCAGCCAAAATATAAATTTTTTCCCGGCGGCATTTTTGAAATTTGTTTTTTTGATATATTCCCGGGTAAAAATATTGCACTGGGAACACCACGAAGAACCAGTAAGATAAATTACCAGCGGCAGCTTTTTCTTCATAGCTTCATTACGGAGTTTATCAAAAACGGGACTGCCCGACTTATTAACTTCAGGTATCCTGTCTTTATTGGCAAACCCGAAAATGGGAGGAAGCTGTTGCGCCACGCCGGCCTGTGGGGCAAACACCCCTGAAACCGCAGCGGAACAACACAGAGAAAGAAAAAATCTCATACGTGCTCCTACTATAAACACTATCCTGGAAGAGTCAAACAGCAAGCATTCCCCGGTTTCCAAGTAAAAAAGAAATGCCCTTTACACGGTCCATAACAGGGCTATTCACTTGCCAAGTCCGGATGAAGCTGTAAGAATCCGCGCCATGAGAAAACTCCTGATCCGCTCCTGTCTGATTGCCGGGCTGGCTTGGACCTCTTCCTGCGCCTCCAACAAGGAAACGGCACCTCAGGACCCCGCCCCAGTTCCTGCCGTTCAGCCGGAACAAACCGCTTCAGCCAACCAGCCCGCACCCTGGGCGCCCGCTCCGGCGCAACAGGAGATTCTTCCAGAGGATGAGAATGAAGAATCCGCACCGGGGCCGGCTGTCTTGCCGGGCGATTTCCGCCCCGGACTGCGCACCCCCCGGCTGCCGGAAACCCTGCTGTACGATCTGGACGGCAAGTTGATTACCCCTTCCGCCCCATAATCTTTTCCCACCACCATGACTGCGACCATTCCCAAGGGGTTCCACCCCGAACCTTTTTCCTACCACCAGGAGCTTGAACTGGATATTGACGCCCTTTCCAATGCAGGCGACGGCATTGGCCGCGTGGACGGATGGGTGGTTTTTGTCCCCTTCGCCCTGCCGGGAGACCGTGTAAAGGCGCGCGTCTGGCGTAATGACAGGAACTATTCCTCCGCCGATCTGGTGGAAGTAATTAACCCCAGCCCGGACCGCGTGGAACCGGGCTGCCGCCTGTTCGGAATCTGCGGGGGATGCCAGTACCAGCATTTTTCCTATGACCGCCAGCTTCTCTGGAAGACCCGGCAGGTAGCGGATCTGCTCCGCTTGCAGGCAGGGCTGGAACTGCCCGTCAATCCGGCCGTAGCCTCCCCCGCCAATACCATTACCGCTCCAAGATTACGCCCCATTTTGACAAGCCGAAGGAAGGAGGCAAGCCGGCCATCGGTTTCCTGAAAGCAGGCTCCAGAAGGGACGTAGTGGACGTGCCGCAATGCCCGATTGCCATGGAGTGCATCAATGAAGCCCTGCCCCTGGCCCGCAAAAGCGTTTACCAGGCCGCAGCCCGGTTCAAGCGGGGAGCCACCATTCTGCTCCGGGCCTCGGAAGGAACCGTCATCACCAATAACAATGCCGTCGCCTGCGAACGGGTGGGTGATTTGGAATTCCATTTTCTGGCGGGAGACTTTTTCCAGAATAATCCTTTCATTCTTCCGCTTTTTACGGATTACGTGGCCCAACAGGCGAGTATGGACGGGGAGGAATTCCTGGTGGACGCCTACTGCGGTTCCGGCCTGTTCGCCCTGAGCCTGGCGAAGAAATTTAAAAAAGTGCTGGGCGTGGAAGTCAGCGAGACTTCCGCGGACTGGGCACGCAGCAATGCCCGCAGCAACGGAATTGAACATGCGGAATTTCTGGCGGCGGACGCCGGAGCCATTTTTGCCCGGGTGGATTTCCCCGCGGAAAAAACCGCCGTGGTGATCGACCCTCCCCGGAAAGGATGCAGTGCGGAATTTTTGGCCCAGTTATTTGCCTTCGGCCCCGGAAAAGTCGTTTACGTTTCCTGCAATCCCGCCACCCAGATACGGGATCTGGCGGAATTCGACAAGGCCGGGTATGCCGTCACCGCCGTCCAGCCCTTTGACCTGTTCCCCCAGACCAAGCATCTGGAATGCGTGGTCACCCTGAAAAAAAATACCTGATTTTTTCCATGCCCAAGCTTTATATCAAAACCTACGGCTGCCAGATGAACGAACGGGACTCCGAACAGGTGGCCCGCATGTTCGTGCAGAAGGGCTACACCATGACGGACCGCGAGGATGAGGCGGACGTCATCCTGTTCAACTCCTGTTCCATCCGGGAACAGGCGGAACAAAAGGCTCTGGGAAAAATGGGGCTTCTGGCCAAGCAGCAGCGGCACCGTCCGCATGTAGTGTACGGCATGATGGGCTGCATGGCCCAAAGTAAAAAAGAGGAACTGTTCAAGGAACTGCCGCGCCTGGACCTCGTGGTCGGCACCCAGAAATACCACCGCGTATTTGAACATGTGGACGGCATTCTGCGCGCGCGCCAGGAACGCCGCATGGATGAGTTGCAAACCGCCTTTTCCGGTACGCATGTGTGCGATGTGGCGGAAGAGGAGGATTCCCAGAACCGAATCCGGGATCACCTGAATCCCGGCGTGCGCTCCACGGCGTATGTCTCCATCATGCAGGGGTGCGAAATGAAGTGCGCCTACTGCATTGTTCCCTACACCCGCGGCGCAGAACGCAGCCGCCCCATCCGGGACGTGGTGGATGAGGTGAAGATGCTGGCGGACGCCGGCGTGAAGGAAGTCACGCTGCTGGGCCAGATCGTCAACCGGTACGGCAGGCAGATGGAAACGGCAGGCGGCAAGGGCGGCTTCGTCCAGCTGCTGGAAGCCGTGCATGAAGTGGAAGGAATCCGGCGCATCCGCTTCGTTTCCCCGCATCCCATCGGTTTCCGCCAGGATCTGGTGCAGGCGTTCACCTACCTTCCCAAGTTGTGCAGCCACATTCATTTCCCGATGCAGAGCGGCAGCGACCGCATCCTGAAAATGATGCGCAGGCCGTACAGGAATGAAACCTATCTGGACCTTTGCTCCCGGATGAAGCAGGCACGCCCGGATTTGTCCATCACCACGGATATCATTGTGGGCTTCCCAGGAGAAACGGAGGAGGATTACCTGCTGACCAGGCAGGCCGTGGAACAGGTCCAGTTTGACAACGCATTCATTTTCCGCTATTCCCCGCGCCGCGGCACACCCGCCGCCGTGATGGAGAATCAGATTCCGGAAGAAGTGAAGGAAGCGCGCAACCAGGATCTTCTGGCCGTAGTCAATGAAATAGCTATCCGGAAAAACCGGGCTCTGGTAGGCACCGTGCAGGAAGTTCTTCTGGAAGGGCCGTCCAAAACGAATGCGGCGCGCCTCTCCGGCCGGACCTCCCAGAACAGGCCCGTCATGGTGGATGCCGCCCCTGACCTGGCGGGAGAGATCCTTCCCATCCGCATTGAGGAAAGCACGGGATTTACTCTGTACGGCGTTCCATGCCCCTCCAGGGGATGATTTGCACGCCCTTTTCTTCCATCCGCAGATAGAGGGTTCCGGTTTCCCGGAGACGGTATACGGCTGTTCCCTCCGGTACGGGGCATTCATGCTCCGTCGTGAAAATGACCGCACGGGCGCCTGTGGCCCTGATCCACGCCGCGCTGTCCACCGGGTCGCGCGGATGATGCCCGATGAGCAATACGTCCGCCCACGGTGTTTTCTCCGCACGCGCCAGGGAAGAAAACCCGGTATTCCCTATCATCAGGAACCGCCGCCCGCGGCATTCCCATGACAACACCCGGTTCCGGTCCTGACGGATTCCCGTGCGCAACGGGACAGGAAAATCTTCCAGCACAAGTGCATTGCCCGGCCGTAACCTCCATTGCCGGACGGGACATTCCCCGGACTCCGCGCCCCAGTTCCGGATTCCGGGATATTCCTTCTCCAATTCTTTCTCTCCGGCCCGTTCCGCTTTGCCGTTTCCCCAGGACAGCATGCCGCAGGGCCGGACACTGCGCGCCTTCAGCACGGGAAGGAGGGTGTACCGCACCGCATCTTCCGTTCCGCTTCCCACAACCAATGCGGGATTGGAAATGACTGTGACCCAGGCATCCTTCTGCAAGGGAACGATAACAGCTTCATTTTCCCCGGAAGGCGGTGCGGAAGAAAGATAACTGTACGGCAGGGAAGCCACTCCCCCGGCTACGGACAGCATGGCGGACGCCAGCCAAGAAGCGGCCGTATTGCAGACATGCAGCATCCACGGGCACCACGCGAACATCAGCCCGGACAGGGAAATGCCCATAAGGGGAAAGACAAGTACGCTCAGGCACAAATTGGTCAAGGGAGCATACAGATTCCAGGTTCCGAAGTGCCATGCTGTCAGGGGAATGGAAGCCAGCCACGCCCCCACGGAGACGATCAGAGCTCCGCGGCATGCTTTTTCCATCCGCACCAGGAATCTTTCCCGCGCATGATAAATCCGGGGAGGAATAAACGGGTCCGGCGACCACAGGGGCTTTTCCCGGCTGAGCCATTCCGCCAGGCAGACAATGACGGCAAAAACGCAAAAAGAAAGCTGGAACCCCGGCTGGAAAACCTGGAGCGGGTTCATTAAACAGAGGAGAATGAAAGCGAGCGCCAGAATATTGGCCGGATGTCCCTTTCTGCGCAGCACAAACGCCAGAAGCCAGACTGTCGCCATGATGAACGCCCGCAGAGCGGAAGCGGACATCCCGGTCATGAACACGTACGCCGCCAGCAAAAGGATGCAGGCCAGCCGGGCCGCACGGGGGTGCACATGCAAAAGCCTCAGCATACCCAGAACCAGCATGGCGGCCACGCCCACATGCATGCCGCTGACAGCGAATACATGCATGCAGCCGCTTTCCAGAAACTTCGCCATCGTTTCCGGCCTCGCGTCCGTCTTGTCCCCAAACACGGCGGAAACCATCACCTGCCGGGCCTCATCATCCGGAGGGGCGCCCTCCCTGAGCAGGGAGGCAGCCCTTTCCCGGAGCCGCATGGAAAAAGCCCGGAAACGGCTGCGCCAGTCTCCCGGCCCGTTCCGGCAATACTCATCCAGCCGGATTCCGGCGATGATGCCGTGCAGGTATCCCCACCGCTCCCGGTCAAAGATGCCGGGACCGCACGGCGCCTGAAGCAGATACGCCTCTCCCCTGATCCGGTAGCGTTCCCCTGCCTCCAGAGGGCAGGCCCCGTCACGGGAGGAAACCGCATACAGCCACCGGGAACCATCCGGGCGAAACAACACGGATTTTCCGGAAACAGCCTCAACGGAGCCTTCCATAACCATGATTCTCCCCGCTTCCACGGGAACGCCTGCGTATTCCCGTTCATACGCGAAAAGATATACGGCGGCCCACATCGCCAGGGCAACGGCAAGCACCCCCATGGAGGGCGCACGTAAAAAACACGGCAGCGACGCCAGGCAGAAGCATGGAATCCAGAACCAAAGGGAAACATCCATTGCCGCGCAGGCGCACAGCAGGGACAAAGCCGGAATCAGCAAGGGAGCAGATGCCGTCATCCGTTCCGGCCACGGACGCAGAACACGCCGAACTTCTTCCATGCAGGGTGAACCTTACGGCATGGCATCCGCACCATCCGGCTCCAGCGGGAGGACGGAAGGCAGCGGAAGAACAACGTTGGCAGGCAGGGGGGCCTTGCGCTGGAGCACTCTGGGAGCCAGGGCCTCGCTTGTCTCATAAGCTCCGCGGAACATTTCCAGCTTGGCGTCCAGATTGTCGATGTAATGCAGGGCCACCGCTTCCGGCGTTTTGGGAAACACGGGGGAGCCGAAGGCAAGTTCTCCGTGATGGGACGCAATCAGGTGCAGCAGGTGCATGCGCACGTCCGGGGAAGGAGGGTCCAGCGTCTTCCAGGAATCCGCTTCCGGAAGGGACATGATGCGCTTCCACAAATTGTTGACCAGTTCAATGCCCAGCGGAATATGGCCCAGCAGTTCTCCGGCCTCCGAATAGGGCATCGTAAAATCCTCCTTCGGGTAGCAATTTTCCCACAACTTCCCGCAGTCGTGAAACAGACACCCGGCCAGCAGAAGATCACGGTTCAGCCCCGGATTTGCCTGGCAGATGGCAGAGGCCGTGCGCATCATCCCCGCTACGTGCTCCACCAGTCCGCCACGGCGGACGTGATGGTAGGTGCGGGCGGCGGCGGCGCGCTGGAGGCGTTCCCCGAACTGCTCAATGAATTCAATGCACAGGGCGCGTATGCGCGGATCATTCATGCCCTTGATGAGCACGCAAATTTCCTTCAGATCAGCTTCCTGCTTTTTCTTCAAGGTTCCGGAACCGGCCAGAAAGCTTTCCTTTTCCTGTTCGTCCAGCAACCGCACGTCCAGATCGGAAACTTCCATGCCGAACCCTCCCTTGGCCCATTGGCCGCGCAGGCTCACGAAACTGCGGAGGGGCAGGGAAGCGAGCGTCCGGAACCAGGGTTTATCCTCCCACACCTTCAGTCCCATTGTCCCTTCCGCATCGGCAAAAGACACATCCAGATACGGCTTGTTGCCCTTGGTCATCTTCTGCGCGCACTGGGCAATCTGGGCAAAAACTTCCGCTTCAACCTGGCCTTCCGCGGCCAGCTTGCCCAACTCCATGAGACTGACTTGTTCCATGCGTGCCATCTTGCCCCTCTTCCCTCCATCCGTCAAGAAAACGCCGGAGGACTACGATAATAAAAAAAGGAAACCGCTTATTTTCCCAATACGCCCAGCTCGGCAACGGCAACATGGCTGCCTTCCACCACCCGCTTGCCTACAAAACGCAGATAACGTGCTTTGACAGGCGCTTTCAGGTCAATCCGCTGCGGAACGGGATTGGCGCGGATATTAGAAAACTCCCCCTCCGCAGCGGGAGCCCCCCATGTGTTCCCATCCATGCTCAAATAGACGGCATAGCGGTCAACCGTTCCCGTTGCGGAATCCCTGCGCGGCGTATAGATAACGGCGGCAACGTTAACCGGACGCCCCATGTCGATCTCCAGCGTCTGCGGGGGCGCCAGCTCTCCCTGGGCGGCATGCGTATGCCAGAGGGTGGAAGAATCTCCGTCTATAGCCAGTTCCGGAGCGGCGGCGCTTCTTTCCCCGGCTACCACTTTCCAGTCCCGCGTGGGGACAGGAATAATCTGAGTGGTTACGGAAGATTTTCTGCCGCGATATTCGGCCGCCGCTTTCACCGTCCCCCCGGCAGGGAGAAAGAAAGGATTCCTGTACATGGCGGACTGCGGACCGGGTTCCGTTCCATCCGTGGTGTACCTGATCACTACGTTCTCCGCGGAAGCCAGGGTCACCCGTCCATTGCGGTCATAATTCACCGCCGGAGCATTCAGGATGACGGGATACTTCCATAAAGAAACCTCGCACAGGGCCGGAACGGCCCGGGATTGTTCCAGCACCACGCGCACTCCATCCGCCGTCACGGGCCTTCCTTTCAGAAGAACTCTGGCCCCTATGCTGGCTCCCTCCGTCCACTTGCTCCACTGGCCGTTCTCACGCACCTCCACACGGAATTTGCGCACCCTCTGCCCCAGTTGGATGGGCTCTGCCAGCCGGATGACGTCAAACGCCGCGGGCTCCGGCAATTTCAATACCACGCAGGGATGCTTATCTTCCGGAGCGGCCACCCAATACGTCGTCCGTTTCCGGTCCAGAACCTGTTCCGCACCGTGCCCCTTCCAGGAAGAGGAGGACTCAGCCTGTGCCCCGGAGGCGAAGTTGCGGGAATACAACTCATCCAGCAGCACACGGAAGCCCGCCAGAGACTTTTTATCCTCTTCATGAATGCGGCCGCGGCGGTCCGGCGGCACATTCAAATTCAAATTGGCCCCTCTGCCTACGCTGTCAAAATACAGCTTCAGCAGATTTTCCGGCGTCCGGACGCGGGAATTTTCATGCTCATGCCAGAACCAGCCCGGACGAATGGAAACATCCACCTCCGCAGGAATCCAGTACTTGCCGCCCATGGTGCCTTCCGTGCCCAGCCGGTAGCGCACGGTGCCGGGCGCGGGTTCCGTCCCGGCTTGCAACGGAACAGGGGTGTATGTGGCCCAGCAGGGATAACCCGCATAGCCGCTTTCATTGCCTACCCAGCGGACATCCGGCCCTACGTCGGAAAAGATGACGGCTCCGGACTGCCGTTTCTTTAACTCATCCCAAGTTGCCTTCCAGTCGTAATACGCGCTCCGGTCGATAGAACGCTTTTCCCGCGCTCCTCCGTAATACCCGTCCCCTCCGTTCGCTCCGTCAAACCAAGCCAGGAAAATGGGACCGTATCCTGTCGCCAGCTCTTTCAACTGCTGACGGTACATCCGGATATAATCCGGCGTTCCGTAAGAGGCGGCATTGCGGTCCCACGGAGACAGATAAACACCGAACCTGACGCCATACTTTCCGCACGCGCGGGACACCTCCTTCACCACATCGCCCTTCCCCTGCTTCCACGGAGAAGCCGCTACACTATGGAGGGTCGTCTTTGTGGGCCACAGGCAAAAACCGTCATGATGCTTGCAGGTCAGCACCACCCCTTTGAACCCGGCGTCCGCTAGCGTCCTGACAAGATCATCCGCATTGAAATCGGAAGGATGAAACAGCTCCGGCTTTTCGTCTCCATAGCCCCACTCTTTTCCAGTAAAGGTATTAATCGTAAAATGGACAAAGGCATACATCTCCATGTCATGCCATTCAAGCTGCTCCGCGGAAGGAACAGGCTTTAACGGCGTTAAACAGCCCTCCGGCCCGGCTCCTGCAAAACAGGCCGTGCACAGGGCCCCTCCCAATACGGCCGCCTTAATCAACTGGTTTAAATTCATTACCAACAATCACTATCGTTTTAACTCCTCGTACGTTCCTGGCGGTCTTATTCTTTCCGATCAAGTCATGCAGGCCTTTTAGTCTCTCTTCCTCTCCGCGGCATTGATAAACTTCCTTTCCATTCCGAACTTACCGCCATGCCATACATCGGATGCCACCTCTCCTCCGCAAAAGGCTATGAAGCCATGGGCCGGGTTGCCCTCTCCATCGGCGCCAATACTTTTCAGTTCTTTACCCGCAATCCGCGGGGGAGCAAAGCCAAAGCTATTGACGAACAGGATATTGCCCGTTTTCTGGAATTAGCGCGGAATAACGGATTCGGCACGCTGCTGGCACACGCCCCCTACACGCTGAACCCCTGTTCCGCAGACCCCAGTGTCGCCCGTTTTGCGGCCCAGGTACTGAAAGAGGATCTGGAACTCATGGAACATCTGCCGGGGAATCTTTATAACTTCCATCCCGGCTGCCACGTAGGGCAGGGAGTGGAAAAAGGCATTGAACTGGTGGCGGATCAATTAAACGACGTGCTTTCGCCGGAACAGAAGACCATTGTTTTGCTGGAAACCATGTCCGGCAAGGGAAGCGAAGTCGGCCGGACCTTTGAAGAACTGGCCGCCATCATGGAGCGGGTGGACCTGAAGGACAAACTTGGCGTATGCCTGGATACCTGCCATGTCTATTCCGCCGGATATGATATCGTCAACAGGCTGGATTCCGTACTGGAACATTTTGATGCCGTGCTGGGCCTGGAACGCCTGCGCGCCATCCACCTGAATGACAGCATGACGCCCTTCTCCTCCTTCAAGGACCGCCATGAAACCATCGGCAAGGGTTCCCTGGGAGAACAGGCCTTCATCAACATCATCAACCATCCCGTTCTGCGGGAATTGCCCTTTTTCCTGGAAACGCCCAGGGACGACGCCGGGCACGGCGAAGAAATAACGTGGCTGAAGGGACATTACCGCAACTGAACCGCCGCCAAGGGGTTTCCGTACTGATTGAACTCCGGTCTTTCTCCCGGAGAAAAAGCTTGCATCCGCTCCGGATACGGGATACACAAACCTTGTGAATTAGTTTAAACTAATTCCAATATCTGGGTTCCAAGGAAAAAACCATCCGATTTTTATGAAAGAAATGCGCATCGCGAAAATAACAGGGCGTGAAATTCTGGATTCACGCGGCAACCCCACCATTGAGGCGGACGTTTATCTGGAAGGAGGCGCCGTAGGCACGGCGGGCGTCCCCAGCGGAGCTTCCACCGGGGAACATGAAGCCTGGGAACTCAGGGACGGCGACACAACCCGCTACCAGGGCAAGGGAGTCACCAAGGCCGTAGACAACATCCGTAACGTCATTGCTCCGGCCCTGATCGGTCTGGAAGCCACGGAACAAACCACGGCGGATGCCCTCATGAATTCCCTGGACGGCACGTTCAACAAGGCCAAACTGGGGGCCAACGCCATTCTGGGTGTTTCCCTGGCGCTTGCCAAAGCGGCGGCGGCCCAGCTGCACCAGCCCCTGTACCGCTACCTGGGCGGCCCGAACGCCAAGGTCCTTCCCGTTCCGATGATGAACATCATCAACGGAGGCGCCCACTCCGACGCTCCTATTGATTTCCAGGAATTCATGATCGTCCCGTCCGGCGCTCCCACCTTCCGGGAAGCCCTGCGTTATGGCGCGGAAGTTTTCCATGCGCTGAAATCCGTTCTTCATGACCGCGGCCTCTCCACCGCCGTGGGCGACGAAGGCGGCTTCGCCCCCAGGCTGAACTCTGCGGAAGACGCCCTGGATTGCATCGCCCAGGCGGTGGACAAGGCCGGTTACCGGTTCGGGGAGGACATTTCCATTGCCCTAGACGTGGCTTCCTCCGAATTTTATGAACCGGAATCCGGGCTGTATGTTTTCAAGAAATCCGACGGCAGCCGCAGAACCGCCGCAGAGCTGACGGACTACTATGTGGAACTGAAGAAAAAATATCCCATCGTCTCCATCGAAGACGGCTGTGCGGAAAACGACTGGGACGGATGGAAAATCCTGACGGAAAAACTTGGCAAAAGCACTCAGCTTGTCGGAGATGACCTCTTTGTCACCAACGTGGAATTCCTCAGAAAAGGCATCCATCTGGGCGTGGGGAACTCCATCCTGGTGAAGGTCAATCAAATCGGCTCGCTGACGGAAACGCTGGACGCCGTGGAGCTGGCCATGGGCAACCGCTATACCGCCGTTATTTCCCACCGTTCCGGAGAAACGGAGGACGCCACCATCGCGGACATTGCCGTAGGAACCAACGCCGGACAAATCAAAACCGGCTCTTTGAGCCGTTCCGACCGTATGGCCAAATATAACCGCCTTCTCCGGATTGAAGAAGAACTGGGAGAATCCGCCCGGTACGGCAACGGATTCGGCCTGTTCTGACCTTTTTGCTGGAACTGGTATCAAGCAACGCCAAACCCCGGCCGCCGCGAGGCGGTGCGGGGATTTTTCATCTCCGGAGGAAACTGCATCCTTTTCTTTGAAACAAAATATGCCATGCTGGCCCTTCGGAGTCCTCCCCTGCCGATAAGTTTTCCGCTCTGCGTCATGCCTGCCCGCTTCTTCCTTCCCGCACGCCTTCCGCTATGCGCGGGGTTGTTGTACCTGGCGCTGCCCCTCCTCCTTTTTCTGCTGGGATGGGTGCATCCGGCTTTTTCCGTACCGCTTTGCGCCGCACTGGCATGCGGGCTGTACGCCTGCGCTCGGCATCTTCCGGCACAAAGGTTTCCGTTAAGCGGGCGCGGATTGGCCGTGCTGGTCCTCCTCTCCTTCTTCTGCCTGATGCTGGTGCTGTTGTGCGGATTCACAGGCCACTGCCAGCAACACGCGGATTTTATCATCCGCAATGCCGTTTACGAACATCTTGCAGCAAATTCCTGGCCCCTCGTCACGGAGGACGGACATCATTTCATCTACTACCTGGGCCATTGGCTGCCTCCGGCGCTGGCGTCTTCTTTCTGCCCGGAATCATGGGCTCCCTGGCTGCTGGCCCTGTGGACCTTTCTTGGGCTGGAACTGGCGCTGCTGGCGGCAACCGTCCGCTGGGGAATCCGGAAGACGGCCCGCTGGGCGCTGATCCTCCTCTGCCTCGGCTCTCCGGCAGCGGTGCCGGACTGCCTGGGAATTCCCCTCTCCTCCCTGTTTGCGGAATACAATGCCCAGATGGTCCTGTTTATCGGTATGCCCGTCCAACTCTTCAACACATTCAATCACGCCGTTCCGGCGCTATTGTGCGCCGTATTCGTCCTGACGCGCTCCCTGCCTCCCTCCGGGTATTATCTCGCGGGAACGCTTCTGCTACCGTCTTCCCCGCTGGGCGCCCTTCTGCTCCTTCCGTATATGGCGTATGAAACCCTGTTCCGCCGCCCGTCGGCACGGAAACCGCTTTCCCGTCTCCGTTCCCTGCTGAGCAAGCCGGTTTTCTGGCTCGCGGCCCTGTGTACGGCCGTCATGGCCGTCTTTTACTCCCATTTGGACGGAGGAGGGCAATTTTCCTGCCTGTTTGACGCAAAATATGCAGAAATCTACCATTACGGGCAGCAGCGGCTTCTGCTCCATCCCGGTTCCGCCAAATACGCCAGCTTCCTGCTGGCCCTAGGCCTGGGAATCCTGCTGCCGGGGGCGCTCCTCTTCCCAAAATGCCGGAAAAACCCGTTGTACTACATCACGCTGGGCATGATGGCAGACAGTCTCTTTTTCCGCACGGGCATCATGAACAATGAACTTCTCTTTAAAGCTCCGGCCGTCCTCTATCCCTTCCTTTCCCTGCTCTTTCTCCGGGCCCTCCGCCGGGGAGGCGTGAAATACCGGACCCTCCTGATTCTTTATCTCGTTTTTTCCGCCCTCCCGAACCTGCAATACATCATGGAAAAAGCGGGAACATTCTCCACCCGGGCGAGCATCATGCGGAAACATTGGCAAACGGCCGACGGCACGCCTGACTGCCCGGACACTCTCATCCGCCGCCAGTTCATGAAAAAGGACGGCCATCCCCTTCCCTCCTGGCTATTCAAAACCGGAATAAAACCACAATCACGGCGGCAATAATCAATCCAGGCTGATGCCGAATATATCCGAAAGGGAACCGGCATCCACATCCAGTGCGTCTTCTCCTCCGGGAACGGGTTCCGGAGCTTTCGGAATCAAAACGGAGGAATCCATTCCGCGCAGGGTGAACAACAACTCCGGCTGCTTATCCAGCATCACGCCGAAAGCGTACAGGGCTGCGGCCGCATGCTTGCACAAATCCGCCCAATCCGGACAGGAACAGGAAAAACGCCACTCTTCCGGCGCGGGGAACAGGCCGCCTTCCGGAGCGCACAGGATTTCCAGCAGCTCGGGAGACAAATTCCCTTTCAGCAGATCAATCCAGGAACCAATCTGCCCGGCGCATCGTGCGCGCAGCCGGGCAAGCGCCTCTTCATCCGGGGGGGAGGCCTGGATGCAGACCTCATACAAATGTTCACCCATCACCAGAGCATCGATGCGGCCGGGAACCGTTTTAAGGTCCAGAACACAGCCATAGCGCAGGTAGGTCCGACCGGGGGCCAGCCGCATCCCGTACACCTCGCACGCAGACAGGCTCTTCATCCATTCCTTCCCCCAGAACCTTTTCGCCAGGGTACGCCCGGAAACCGTTACGGGGCGCAGTTCCATCCCCTCCGCAGCCAGTTCCGCCGCCTTCTCCTCCGCGCGTTTCCGCAAATCCGCCCGTTTTAGGGGCATTTCATCATCCATACGCACGGCATCGTAATAACATATCCGCCCCCATCCGCCACAGGGAAAAGACAGCCATGCTCCGTTTCTCTCTTTTCCGGCTCCACTCCGGTTTTCCAGGCATGCGGATTTTTCCCAGTTCCGCGGAATCTGCCTCCATTACCCATTTCAGGCTTTCAAAACGGAAGCTCCTGGGGCACAACATGTGGGTCATGTGGAAAGGCAGATTTTCTAAACCCACCGCTGATCTGGTTCAACGCTACGGCGAATCCGTCTCCTACGACTGGAGGCTTTTCCGCCAGGACATTGCCGGATCCATCGCCCATGCGCGGGCCCAGCTCAAGGCTGGCCTGCTTTCGCAGGAAGAATTCAACGCCATTGAATCCGGCCTGAAAGACATCCTGAAAGACATTGAAGCAGGCAACTTCTCGTGGAGCCGGGAACTGGAGGACGTGCACATGAACATTGAAAGCGAACTCACCCGGCGCATCGGTGCTCCGGGCGCCAAGCTGCATACCGCACGCTCCCGCAATGACCAGGTAGCTACGGACACGCGGCTTTACTGCCGGGCGGAAATCGATGAAATTTTGGGAAAAGTGCGCCATCTGCAGCGCGCGCTGGTCATGAAGGCGAAGGAATACGCAGATGCCATGATGCCGGGCTATACTCACCTGCAGCGCGCCCAGCCCGTCACCATGGGCCATCACCTGCTGGCTTACGTGGAAATGCTGGACCGGGATGCGGACCGCCTCAAGGACTGCCGCAGGCGCCTGAACGTCTCCCCGCTCGGTTCCGGAGCCATCGCCGGTTCCACCATCTGCCTGGACCGCCACGGAATTGCCGTGGAACTGGGTTTTGACGCAGTTACAGAAAACTCCATGGATGCGATTGCCGACCGGGATTACATCATGGAAATACTTTTTGACCTGGCCGTAGTCGGAGCCCATCTCTCCCGCATGAGCGAGGACGTCATCCTGTGGTGCACGGCGGAATTCGGCTTCGCTTCCTTGTCCGACGCCCATACGACAGGTTCATCCCTGATGCCCCAGAAAAAAAATCCGGATGTCGCGGAACTCACCCGCGGAAAAACGGGGCGGCTGTACGGTAACCTCACCGCCGTCATGGTGGCCGTCAAAGGGCTTCCCCTGACTTACAACCGCGACCTCCAGGAAGACAAGGAACCCCTGTTCGATTCCATTGATACGGTTAAACTGGCCTTGGACGTCAATGCGGAAATGATAGCCGCCATGACGGTGAACACGGCCAGGGCCAGGGAAGCGGCGTCCGATCCCATGCTGCTGGCCACGGACCTGGCGGATTATCTGGTGCGCCGCGGGGTCCCCTTCCGGAAGGCCCATGAGCTGGTCGGGAAGGCAGTCGCCATGAGCATCTTCACGGGTACGCCGCTCAACAAGCTGAGCGATGAACAATTCGCCTCCATTTCAAATGCATATGGAACAGACGCGCGCGACGTATTTGAATTGACAAAAGCCTTCGCCCAGCGTACCAACCCGGGGGCTCCCAATTCCGACAACACCCGCCGCCGCATCTCCTACTGGGAAGGCATCCTTTCCAAGTAACACCGCCTGCGGAGGCGGACGGGAACGAAGAGAGCCTGCCGTCCGTCTCCGCGGGGCGCCTCCGGGTGCAGGAAGGGGACGCTTCAACCCCGCCGGCGGCGGCCACAACCGCAGCCGGCCAACCATCCCGGCAGCCATGTTCAAACCTGCTCTTCTCTCCTCTCTCAAAACTTATACCAAACAAACCTTTCTGGCGGACCTTTTTGCGGGACTGACCGTCGGTGTAGTAGCCATTCCGCTGGCCATGGCCTTTGCCATCGCATGCGGACTCTCCCCAACCCAGGGCCTCATCACCGCCATTGTGGCCGGGTTCCTCATCTCCCTGTTCAGCGGAAGCAAATATCAAATAGGCGGCCCCACCGGAGCCTTCGTGATCATCATCATGGGCGTCCTGGAGCAATACCACGCATCCGGCCTACTGGTCTGCACATTGATGGCGGGCCTCTTCCTCATCATCTTTGGGTTCTGCCGCATGGGGGCGCTCATCCGCTTTATTCCATTCCCTGTCACCACAGGGTTCACCTCCGGCATCGCCGTGGTAATCTTTTCCACGCAAATTAAAGACATCTTCGGCCTCACCATCACGGAAAAAATTCCCGGAGAGTTCATTGAAAAATGGGCGTGTTACTTCCATTACTTCCACACCATCAACTGGGCGGCGCTGGGGCTGGCCGCCGGCACCGTAATCATTACCCTGCTGAGCCGCCGCTTCTGGCCCAGAATACCGGCCATGCTGGTGGGCATGCTGGGCATGACGGCCGTTTCCGTGGCGTTTTCGTTGCCTGTGACAACCATCGGGCAAGCCTTCGGCAGCCTCCCGAATACGCTCCCCCTGCCCTCCCTGCCCAGCATTGACTGGAGTACCCTGGGGGCGCTGACGGCCCCTGCTTTCACCATCGCGCTGCTGGCGGCGATCGAATCCCTGTTAAGCGCCTCCGTGGCAGACGGCATGACCGGAGGGCGCCACAAGCCCAACATGGAGCTGATTGCACAAGGCATCGGCAACATCGGCTCCGCCCTATTTGGCGGCATTCCGGCCACCGGAGCCATTGCCCGAACCGCCACTAACATCAAGGCTGGAGCTAAAAGCCCGGTTTCCGGCATGATTCACGCCCTGACCCTGCTGGCCATTCTGATGGCCTTTGCCCACTATGCCCAGCAGATTCCCCTGGCTGTCCTGGCGGGCATTCTGACGGTAGTGTGCTACAACATGAGTGAAATACACACGTTCAGCCGTCTGCTGAAAGGGCCCAGGCAGGATGCGGCGGTGCTGGTAATCACCTTCCTGCTGACCGTGTTTGTGGACCTCGTTGTAGCCGTGGAAGTAGGCGTGGTGCTGGCCGCCCTGCTCTTCATGGGCCGCATGGCCCAAATCAGCGATGTTTCCGCCATCAAAAACGAACTGCTGGAAAATGATGAGGAAGATGATGGAAACCGCTCTGCCGCCAAGCTGGACATCCCGGAAGGCGTGGAAGTTTTCGACGTGAAAGGTCCCTTCTTCTTCGGTGCCGTGGAGCAATTCAAGGACCAGGTGCTGGAAACGCTGGAACATGATACCAAGGTGGTTATCCTGCGCATGCGCCTGGTTCCCGCGCTGGACGCCACCGGCCTGAACGTCCTTTCCGACTTCTGCCACCAGTGCCGGGAACACGGTTCCACCCTGCTGGTTTGCGGCGTGCAGCCCCAGCCTCTGGACGTCATCCGCCACGCGCCCTTTTACCGGGAGCTGAAACGCTACAATATCTGCGAGAATATTGACGCCGCCCTGAACCGGGCCCGCAAAATCATCAACGGCCCCGCGCCCAAACACCTGTAACGGCGGCCGTCCCCCCGTGCGGTCAGGGAGCAAGACCTCACTCTGCCTTATTCACGGCCTTCCGGTACGGGTGAGGCTTCTCCTGCTGCAAACAGCCAGAAATAACAACCTCGGGGAAAATGAGGGAAGGCCCCTTGCATTCCCTCATCCGGCTCATCTCCGGGAATCAGGCGGCACAATACAGCCTGTTAACTCTTATTGGGCCTTCCGGCAAAACAGGATGCCCGAGCATGGATCAACGGGCCCCGCAAGCCCGTTCCCGGTAAAGTGAAATAGCCTCGCATGCTCACGAAAAGCAGAAACGCGCCGCACTCCGAACCGGCTCCGTCAGTCGGGAAAGCGGAACCTGTTGAATTGCGCAGCTGAATACTCCAATACGGCACGGATAAGTCCCGTTAATAATCCGCCGCCTGCTCCTCATAGCGGGAAAGAAGGAAGTCCAGGTCTTCCAGCAGAGACTGGCAGGAACGGTCCCAGCGCTTCCTGCCCCGGAGAGCCATCACGCATTCCTTCCTGCCTGTGAAGCAATACCTGGTAATGCCATGCCCCCGCAATTCCTCCACCTGCTTTTTCAGTTCGCAGGCAAAAAACAACCAGAACGGCACGCTGCGGGCAATCTCCGCGACGCAGACCGTCATGGGCGGCATCTCCTCCCTAAGCTCCCTTGCAAGGTGTTCCAGGCCCACTTCCGTGAGCATGCGGCGCAGACGCGCATACAGCTCGGACACCTTCATGACGGACAAATCGCACTCATGCTCCAGATAATAACGCACGGAAGCCAGCAGGTCTTCCTTGAACGGAAGGGTTGTTCCGGCACGCCGGGCAGCGTGCTCCAAAGCATCCGCCAGCCATTGTTCCCCGTACTCGGTAATCAGGCAATCACCAAGCTTGAGCAACGGTCTGTTGTTTCGGAAGCCGATCATGGAACAGGAAATTTAAAGAATGGGAAGCTTGCGCTGCAGGGGATCAATAAGCGTCTGGTGGCGCATCTGCGTAATCTCCTGGATAAACTCCTCCACATTGGAAAACTGGCGGTACACGGACACATAGCGGATATAAGCCACGGGATCTATGGCATACAATTTTTCAATCACCTTCTTGCCAATCTCGCTGGAAGGGACTTCGCGCAAATGGTCGCGGTGCAATTCGGAAATGATCTCTTCCACGGCGCGGTCCAGGCGATCCATGCTGACAGGCCTTTTTTCACACGCCTTTACCAGGCCGCGTAAAATCTTTTCACGATTCAGGGCTTCTCTCAGATTATCCCTTTTGACTACGCGCAACTCCGTGCGTTCAATCTGCTCATAGGTCGTATAACGGTAATCGCACCTCAAACACACGCGGCGGCGACGAATGGTCGTCCCGTCTTTAGACATACGGGAGTCGATGACCTTATCTTCCAAATGACCGCACTGAACGCATCTCATGGCGCGACCATACTACTACATAACGCATCCATAAAGGAAAAAGTATGCCAAATATAGTACAGTAGACTTGATGATCAATGCTTCCCAAGCAGAACTTCCTGTGAATAAACCGGGGTGAAAATGCCGCAGGTCATGCCCCTGTTCGGTTTCCAGACCACTCCGCTCCTGTGAATAAGAAAAAAGCCTATGGTCCTTCCGGGAGGAAAAAACGTATTTTTTAACCTCCTCCCTCCACTAAAAAATACGGCAAGCATTCCGGACCGTACCAGGTCTATTGATTACGGATTCACCGTGCCGCCTTGATTAACGACACTGCCCGCAACAGGTCTGGAGCCATTCAGATTCAGCACAGCGCCCTGCTTGACGAAGACTTTGCCCAAATTCACGGCCTTCCCCTCCATACCCTTCAAAGTCATCTCCACCTTTCCGGACAACGTCCAGGAACATTTCAGGGCAGAGGGCAGCACCTGTTCCAATACGACGCGGGCCGCTTCCGCCGTTTCTCCGCCGCCTTCCGCCGTTTCTCCGCCGCCTTCCGCTTGGGTTACATGCACCTCCGCCTGGCCGGACAAACGGACAGGCATGGCTTTTTCCTGAACCGGCGAGGGCTTAATCTCCACGGCAGAACCACCCGGAATATTCCAGGACTGCCGGCCCGCCAGCTGTACATTCGTCCTCAACTGCAAATTTTTCCCCTCCGCCAGGCGAATACCTCCCGGCCCGATTACCAAACGGTCTCCGGAACTTCCCTTGCTCCGGACGATAACAGTCTTGACGGCCGGATCCTCCACACGGATACCAAACAACTTCACTCCCCCTGACACCAGGCTGGGTTTTACGGAAGAAGCCACATTCCACACGCATACGTTCTTCCCCGGCATTTTCCGGTTCATCCACGCGTCCGGAGAACCCAGGGGAAGATCGTAACGACCGCTTCGCACGGAGCCGGTATCCTTCCCGGCCAGCCGGGCGGCTTCATAAGCAAAACGGGCTCCTATGCTGATCTGAGACTGGCCGCTGTAATGCACTCCCATTTGATCTCCTGCGGTCAGTTTGGGAAGATCTCGGGTAGGGGCATAGCCCAGGGATGGACGGGATTCCGCCAGATCCTTCATCACCTGGCGGGTTGTCTTTCCCTGAACTTCCGTATCGCGTCCTTCCAGGCTGCCGGTAAGGTTACCCGTTTCCGGATCAGATTCATTCTTTCCGGCCCAATTGGCATTTTCTCCAAGGACGGCTTTCTGCGCAGCCAGTGCAGATGTATCCCCGTACGGTTTCAGATCTGCCGCCAAATTGCCCAGAAGCTCCAGAAAGCGGGAAGCGCTTTCCGGAACGGAAGTTCCGGCATTGCTTTCCCCCTGCAAATACAAAAGCCCGGCAAACTCCACCTTGGAATACTTGGACCTGTCCACACCCGCACAGGCATTCTTGACGGCCTGCACCAGCGTCCTGTAAGCCTGGCCGTTTTTCCGCCAATGGGAATTGTCGCCGCCGTCCCGGGAGGCTTTCACGACCGCAACGTCCACATCCTTAAACCATCCATTCTTCTCCAGAGTAAAGGCAAACCCGTATTCCGGCCCCATGCATAAATTGCCGTTATAACGCGGCATAGCAGGCCTTACCTGCTCCCAGGATGTGGAAGCGCCGGGAAAGACGCCTTCCCTTTGCCCAAAATTTTCATGCCAGTACAGAGTCTCCTTCGGTTCATACTTTTTTAACAGCTCCGGAGAAGCAGGGCTGCCCTTCACCGCCCCCAGGGAATTGGATTGGCCCGTCAGCAAAAAAATCTTCAATTCTTTTGCAGAACACACGGAAAAAAAGCACAGGAAAAATAAAAAGGATAGAAAACGAATCATTTGAATTGCATTTGCCTAGGGACGACTATAGCTGCCGGAATTTTCTTTTTCAACCGTCAACTATTACCCATAGGAACATGAACAGGGAGATGTAGGAAAAGACCAGCAGTCTTAAAACCCCATTCAAAGTTTTCCGAGAAATAATCAGGAAAAATAAAAAACGGAAGAATTATTTTCTCCCGGATTTCTTCAAACAATTTTCTGAATAATAATGACGCAGAGGCACATGGGCAGTTTCTTTGCTTCCCTTTCCCGCCTCTATCAGGCTTCCTGCCTTCTGCGCCTCCGCATGGCCAGCCCCGCCAAACCCAGCAGACTCCGGGAAGCCGTCGCCGGTTCCGGAACCAAATACGCAGACATGGCAGCCTCATGAAGTATAGCTTCCTACGGACAACTCCTGAACGTTCGAGGAGGATAGTCTTACAAGAAGGAAACTAACTAAGAGAATGTAGGGGGGGGGAGAACGGGACCGAGCAAGAAAAGAACAGGCCCCGCGAGTCAAGTGACTGGCGGGGCCTGATGAAAAAAAATCCCGGCGGCGACCTACTCTTGCGGGACCTGTCGTCCGACTACCATTGGCGCGGCAGCGTTTCACTTCCGGGTTCGGAACGGGACCGGGTGGGACCACTGCGCTCTGGCCACCGGGCTTCAGGGGGAAGAGGTGATTTTTTCTTCATCCTGCCTGCCCGGGAGCCCTGCTTTTTTGGGGGCTTCTGAGTGAGGGATTTTTTTCAGGGTATGTGTGTGGCGGCTAAGAAGATTTCCGTCCTTTGTGTGTGGGGGGGGGGATTCAGCGTAAACTGACATCTGCGTGGCTGGTGGTTGATGAACATGCACAGGTAAATGAGACAAGAGCAAGTTGTCATTCACGACGGGGAGTGATGTAATATGATGAAGTCAATTGGTAATTAGTATCGCTCGGCTCAATACATTGCTGCACTTACACCTGCGACCTATCAACGTGGTGGTCTTCCACGAACCTGTAGGGAAAACTCATCTTGGGAAGGGCTTGGCGCTTAGATGCTTTCAGCGCTTATCCCGTCCGCACTTAGCTACTCGGCCATGCACTTGACAGTACAACCGATGCACCAGTGGTGCGTCAGACCCGGTCCTCTCGTACTAAGGTCTGAACCCCTCAATTTTCCAACGCCCACAGAGGATAGAGGACCGAACTGTCTCGCGACGTTCTGAACCCAGCTCGCGTGCCGCTTTAACCGGCGAACAGCCGGACCCTTGGGACCTTCTCCAGCCCCAGGATGCGACGAGCCGACATCGAGGTGCCAAACCACGCCGTCGATATGAACTCTTGGGCGTGATCAGCCTGTTATCCCTAAGGTACCTTTTATCCGTTGAGCGACGGCAATTCCACTTTCTACCGCCGGATCACTTGGGCCTGCTTTCGCATCTGCTCGACTTGTTGGTCTCACAGTTAGGCGGGCTTATGCCCATGCACTCGACACCCGGTTGCCAACCGGGCTGAGCCCACCTTCGCGCTCCTCCGTTACTCTTTGGGAGGATACCGCCCCAGTAAAACTGACCGGCTGACACGGTCCTCTGGCCGGATTCACGGCTCAGGGTTAGATCCTCCAGTTTCAAAGGGTGGTGTCTCATTGATGACTCGGACGCCCCCTAAAGGGCGTCTTCAGCGTCTCCCACTTACTCTGAGCATTAAAACCGAAGAAACAATGACAGCTTACAGTTAAGGTCTATAGGGTCTTTCCGTCCTTCTGCGGGTAGGCGGCATCTTCACCGCCACTACAATTTCACTGAGCGCCTGGTTGAGACAGTGCCCAACTCGTTTCACGATTCGTGCAGGTCGGAACTTACCCGACAAGGAATTTCGCTACCTTAGGACCGTTATAGTTACGGCCGACATTCACCGGGACTTGGGTTTAGAGCTTCGCCTTGCGGCTAACCCCTTGCCTTAATCTTTCGGCATTGGTCACGTGTCACACCCTATACTTCGACTTGCGTCTTTGCAGAGTGCTGTGTTTTTGATAAACAGTCGGTTGGGCCATTTCTCTGCGGCCTGCATCGCTGCAGGCACCCCTTCTTCCGAAGTTACGGGGCTAATTTGCCGAGTTCCTTAACCAGGTTTCACTCTTACGCCTTGGTATATTCTACCCACCCACCTGTGTCGGTTTGCGGTACGGGTCGCTTAGCATACGCTGGGGCTTTTCTTGGCACTCGATCCAATGATGCGCTGAGTCCGTGGACTCAACTCGGAATTCAATAACCTAGTCATCTTTTCTCATGCGTCCCCCCAGTTTAAGGGTTGCGAGCTCAGGATTATTAACCTGATGTCCATCGCCTACGCCTCTCGGCCTCGGCTTAGGTCCCGGCTAACCCAGGGACGAAACACGTTGCCCTGGAAACCTCGGGTTTACGGCGGCCGGGGATTTCACCCAGCTTAACGTTACTCATGTCTGCATACTCACTTGCATGTGCTCCAGGGTCAGTCGCCATCGCCCTTCGACGCGCATGCAACGCTCTTCTACCACTCTGCCTTGCGGCAAAGTCCAGAGCTTCGGTATAACGCTTGATCGCCAATCATTTTCGGCGCAGGATCACTCGATGAGTAAGCTATTACGCATTTTTTAAATGGTGGCTGCTTCTAAGCCAACATCCTCACTGTCTGTGTAATCCCACATCCTTTCCACTGAGCGTTATTTAGGCACCTTAGCTGCTGGTCTGGGTTGTTTCCCTCTCGACAATGAAGCTTATCCCCCACTGTCTCACTGCCACGTTCCATTGCACGGTATTCGGAGTTTGATAAGGTTTGGTAAGCGGGTGTGCCCCCTAGCCTTGTCAGTGCTCTACCCCCGCGCATCAGCACGTGACGCTGCACCTAAATGCATTTCGAAGAGAACCAGCTATCACGGGGTTTGATTAGCCTTTCACTCCTACCCTCAGCTCATCAGAGAACTTTTCAACGTTCACCTGTTCGGTCCTCCACATGGTTTTACCCATGCTTCAACCTGGCCAAGGGTAGGTCACCTCCGCTTCGGGTCCAGTACCTGCGACTTATTGCGCCCTGTTCGGACTTGCTTTCGCTGCGACTCCGGGCCGGAAGCCCTTAGTCTTGCCACAAACACTGACTCGCAGACTCATTAAACAAAAGGCACGCCATCGCAGATTGCTCTGCTCTGACACTTTGTAGACATACGGTTTCAGGTTCTATTTCACTCCGCTCACAGCGGTTCTTTTCACCTTTCCCTCGCGGTACTTGTTCACTATCGGTCGCCAACTAGTATTTAGCCTTGCGCGGTGGTCCGCGCGGGTTCATACATCGTTCCACGTGTGATGTATTACTCAGGATACCACTAATTCCCACTCTGGATTTCGTCTACAGGGCTTTCACCTTCTCCGGCCAGCCTTTCCAGGCTGTTCTACTATCCAGTATGGTCGAATATGACGTGGTCCTACAACCCCGAAGGAATACCTTCGGTTTGGGCTCCATCCGCTTTCGCTCGCCACTACTTACGGAATCGATTTCTCTTTCTTTTCCTCCGCTTACTGAGATGTTTCACTTCAGCGGGTTTCGCGTTTCATACCCTATGTATTCAGGTATGAACGATCGAGTATTGCCTCGATCAGGTTACCCCATTCGGATATCCCCGGATCATCGCTTGCTTGCAGCTTCCCGAGGCTTTTCGCAGCTTGCCGCGTCCTTCTTCGCCTGTTGGCACCAAGGCATTCACCGTACGCCCTTACTTACTTCATCATATTGCAAAAGCTGTTACCACTTCCACAATACCACAAAGCCCTTTCGTGACTTACTGTATTGTCTCATTGCTTGGTATGCATGTTTATCTTGTGTTTTGTAGTTGTTGTTCAACTACCCACTTTGTTGGAAAGCGATTGCTTCTCAGCAATCGTTTTCTTTGCCACGCAGATGTCAATTTTCGCTTTCCCTCAATAATCGATTTTGTTGGTGGGCCTGACAGGACTTGAACCTGTGACCCCGCGCTTATCAAGCGCGTGCTCTAACCAACTGAGCTACAGGCCCGGCTTTGGGTCTCTTTCCCGAAACTGGTGGAGGCACGGGGACTCGAACCCCGGACATCCAGCTTGCAAAGCTGGCGCTCTACCAACTGAGCTATACCCCCAGTTGCGGTTCTCGGTGAAAAAAGGTCGTCACGCACGTCGTGCCAGGTTTCGCTCCAGGCGTCTGGCTGTTTACACATCTTTGGTTCGTTGCGGGCCCTCGCGGGTTCCGCTTTCTCTCCCCTCGGGAAGAGATCCGACCTGTGCACTTCCGTGCACTTGCTCCATAGAAAGGAGGTGATCCAGCCGCAGGTTCCCCTACGGCTACCTTGTTACGACTTCATCCCAGTTACCAGTCTCACCTTAGGACCCTGCCTCCTTGCGGTTGGCTTCAGATACTTCGGGTGCGACCGGCTTCCATGATGTGACGGGCGGTGTGTACAAGACCCGGGAACGTATTCACGGCGCCGTAGCTGATGCGCCATTACTAGCGATTCCGGCTTCGTGTAGGCGGGTTGCAGCCTACAGTCCGAACTGGGCCCAGTTTTTAGGATTTCCTCCGCCTCGCGGCTTCGGCCCCCTCTGTACTGGGCATTGTAGTACGTGTGCAGCCCTGGGCATAAGGGCCATACTGACCTGACGTCGTCCCCACCTTCCTCCCAGTTGATCTGGGCAGTCTCGCCAGAGTCCCCACCTTCACGTGCTGGTAACTGGCAACAGGGGTTGCGCTCGTTGCTGGACTTAACCAAACATCTCACGACACGAGCTGACGACGGCCATGCAGCACCTGTGTAACGCCTCCGAAGAGTCGCATGCTTTCACATGTTGTTCATTACATGTCAAGCCCAGGTAAGGTTCTTCGCGTTGCATCGAATTAAGCCACATACTCCACCGCTTGTGCGGGTCCCCGTCAATTTCTTTGAGTTTTAATCTTGCGACCGTACTCCCCAGGCGGCACGCTTAACGCGTTAGCTCCGGCACGCAGGGGGTCGATTCCCCGCACACCAAGCGTGCACCGTTTACTGCCAGGACTACAGGGGTATCTAATCCCTTTCGCTCCCCTGGCCTTCGTGCCTCAGCGTCAGTTAATGTCCAGGAACCCGCCTTCGCCACGAGTGTTCCTCTCGATATCTACGCATTTCACTGCTACACCGAGAATTCCGGTTCCCCCTCCATTACTCTAGTCTCGCAGTATCATGTGCCGTCCGCGGGTTGAGCCCGCGCCTTTCACACACGACTTACGAAACAGCCTACGCACGCTTTACGCCCAGTGATTCCGAACAACGCTTGAGACCTCTGTATTACCGCGGCTGCTGGCACAGAGTTAGCCGTCTCTTCCTCTTGTGGTACTATCTTTTTAATTTGCTCCCACATGACAGGGGTTTACAATCCGAAGACCTTCATTCCCCCACGCGGCGTCGCACCATCAGGGTTTCCCCCATTGTGAATGATTCTCGACTGCTGCCACCCGTAGGTGTCTGGACCGTGTCTCAGTTCCAGTGTGGCCGGACATCCTCTCAGACCGGCTACCCGTCATCGCCTTGGTGAGCCGTTACCTCACCAACTAACTAATAGGCCGCGAGCCCATCCCCAAGCGCATTGCTGCTTTAATCTTTCGATACTATGCGGTATTAATCCCAGTTTCCCAGGGCTATCCCGCTCTCGGGGGCAGGTTACTCACGTGTTACTCACCCGTGCGCCACTAGAGAATTATTAGCAAGCTAGCAATTCTCCCGTTCGACTTGCATGTCTTATCCACGCCGCCAGCGTTCGTTCTGAGCCAGAATCAAACTCTCCATCAAATTAATTTTTGAAATTGCTGGACCAAATGGAATCTTGCGATTTCATTTGCGCCATGCTTCAGCCAGCTCTTCCTTCAAGTTGTGTCTCTTGAAGGCCTCTTCGCTCCGCCTCGCACGGCGCGCGTCACGACCTTTTTTCTTTCCCCTTGCTTCTACCAAACCACCCCTCTCAGAGCTAGGTCGCTCCTTCGGGCTTTTACCCCTCAGGCACCTCTCGGCACCCTCGGAAAACCCTCGGCGGTTTCGGTAGTCATTCCCTTGAAATCTTCTTATCGCAACCCCTTCCGGGGTTTTCTCCGGGTGGCCGGCTCCAGCCGCCTCCAGCGCTCTTCCGAGCCCTTCAGCCGCCGGGCTTTTCATCCCGTCGCCGTGTTGGCGTGCCGAGAAATCTATCATACCACACCTTTTTGTCAATTTTTTTCGTGCTCTTTTTTGCGTCCGCTTATTCCCACCACCCCCTCAATACCCACATAACATACATATAATTAACAGTATATGATTTTGTCATACTGCCTCTTTCCACCGCATCTTTTTTTGAACGTCCCTATCTTCCCTGCTCTTGCACCCAACCTTTCTTCGAGAAAAACTCAGACAATCTCCGCCACTTGCAAGGAAGCCTCGATTCCGTAGCCGGGTTCCCAAACTGATGAAGGCAGCCCTGATATGCCGAGTTCTTTCCACAATTTCTACTTCGTTATGCCGGAATATTCCGGCTCAGCGCAGATTTGAACGGAAACCGTGCCTATTCCGAGAAGAAGAAATAGGAGTGCGCAGATTCCATACGCGGCCTTTCCGCACCATTGGAGCAATAAACAGGGACGCAGCTAACGCCGCGCCCTTGTCCGCTCCCGGCAACACGCCGGCAAGCATGCTTTTCAGTTATTTTTTCTCCTTGGTGAAGTCCAGTTTGCCGCCTTTTTCCCGCACCACGATTTCCGTTCCTTCCGGAAAGTCCCCTTCCAGAAGTTTAAGGCTGAGCGGGTCCAGAAGATCATGCTGGATGGCCCGCTTGAGAGGCCGGGCTCCATAAACAGGATCAAAACCGTGATCCGCCACCAGAGCCGTAGCTTCCGGAGTCATGCGCAAAAACAGGCCTTTGGCTTCCAGGCGCCTGCGGACACGCTGAAGCTGAATGTCCACAATGCCCTTGAGTTCCTGCGCCGTGAGCCGGTCAAAGATGATGATTTCATCAATGCGGTTCAGGAATTCCGGACGGAAGTGGCCTCGCAACGCCTCCAGGGCCTTGGCTTCCCGCTGTTCCGCATTGGCTTCATTGAGGATATACTGGCTGCCGATGTTGGAGGTCATGATGATGACCGTGTTGCGGAAGTCAACCGTACGCCCCTGGCCGTCCGTAATACGGCCGTCGTCCAATACCTGGAGCAATACGTTGAAGACGTCCGGATGGGCCTTTTCAATTTCATCGAAGAGAACCACGCAGTACGGACGGCGCCGCACGGCTTCAGAGAGCTGACCGCCTTCTTCATACCCCACGTATCCGGGAGGCGCCCCGATGAGGCGCGCAACAGAATGTTTTTCCATGTATTCGGACATGTCAATGCGGACGATGGCGTTTTCATTGTCAAAAAGGAATTCCGCCAGCGCCTTGCTGAGCTCCGTCTTGCCGACGCCGGTGGGTCCCAGGAACAGGAAAGAGCCAATGGGCCTGTTTTCATCCTGCAACCCGGCGCGGGCGCGCCTCACGGCGTCGGATACGGCCTTAACGGCCTGTTTCTGCCCGATTACGCGGGCTCCCAGGCGTTCTTCCATGTGCACCAGCTTGGCACGCTCCCCTTCCTGCAGACGGGCGGCGGGAATGCCGGTCCAGGTGGCAACCACTTTGGCGATGTCTCCTTCCGTGACTTCCTCCTTCAGCAGCCCTCCATCTTCCTTCTGCATTTTACTGAGCTTTTCCTTGCCTTCCGCCAGGGCGCGCTGGGCCTCCGGAAGTTCGCCATAGGTGATTTCCGATGCGCGGGTCAGATCACCCATCCGTTTGGCCCGTTCACTTTCCAGCTTGAGGGCTTCTATTTTTTCCTGTTCCCTGCGGACGGCATCCAGCACTTCCTTTTCACTTTTCCATTTGGCAATCATGGAACCGGATTTTTCCTTCAAATCGGCCAGGTCCTTGGTGATTTTTTCCAAACGCGCCTTGCTGTCGGCGTCTTCTTCCTTCGCCAGCGCCTGCCGCTCCATTTCAAGCTGCATGGCTTCACGTTCAATCTGGTCAATTTCCGTGGGCATGGAGTCCAGCTCAATTTTGAGGCGGGCTGCCGCTTCATCCACCAGATCCACTGCCTTGTCAGGCAGAAAACGGTCGGAAATATAACGGTCGGAAAGGGTGGCGGCCGCCACGATGGCAGCGTCCGTAATACGCACCCCATGGTGAACTTCATAGCGTTCTTTCAGGCCGCGCAGGATGGCAATGGTATCTTCCACGCTGGGCTCGGAGACCATGACGGGCTGAAACCGGCGTTCCAGAGCCGCATCCTTTTCAATGTATTTGCGATATTCGTCCAGTGTCGTCGCGCCGATGGTCCGCAGTTCCCCGCGGGCCAGGGCGGGTTTGAGCAGGTTGGACGCATCCACCGCCCCTTCACTGGCGCCCGCGCCTACGATGGTGTGCAGTTCATCAATAAATAGAATGATTTCACCGTTGGAATCCGTTACTTCCTTAAGGAAGGATTTCAAGCGCTCTTCAAATTCGCCGCGATATTTGGCCCCGGCGAGCATGGATCCGATGTTGAGCGAAACAATGCGCTTGTTGCGCATGCTTTCCGGCACGTCGCCGTTGACTATGCGCCGCGCCAAACCTTCCGCAATGGCGGTTTTGCCAACGCCGGGTTCCCCGATCAGAACGGGATTGTTTTTCGTCCTGCGGGAAAGAATCTGCAAAACACGGCGGATTTCCGTATCGCGGCCGATAACAGGGTCAATTTTACCGGCACGGGCGCGGGCCGTCAGGTCCGTCCCATATTTTTCCAGCGTCTGGTATTTGCCTTCCGGATTGTCGTCCGTCACGCGCTGGTTGCCGCGCACTTCCTTCATGGCGGCCAGATAATTATCCTTGGTCAGGCCAAAGGTGTCCGTCAACTGGTGCACTTTGTTTTGCGTATCCAGCGCACCAAGCATGAAATGTTCCACGCTGAGGTAGTCATCTTTGAGCTTTTTGCGTTCTTCTTCCGCAGCCTGCATTACCGTAGCCAGGTCACGCCCCATCTGGGGCTGGGTGGTGGCACCGCTTTGGGTAGGTTCGTGGGAAACTTCCCTCTGGGCCGCCTGGAGAAGCAACCCCGGGTCGCAAGAGGCCTTGCGGAGAATAGGGGAAAGAATTCCGCCTTCCTGCTCCAGCAACGCCACCAGAACGTCCAGAGAGGAGATTTCCGGTTTTCCAAGCCGTCCTGCAGTTTGCTGCGCCTGCATCAGCGCTTCCTGAAATTTTGTTGTTAGATTGTTAAGCATGGTATGTTGGTATTTTAGACATAAGAATAACTCCAACCGTTGAATGGAAAAACAGGATTTTTCCTGTTATCTAAAAATTTTTTGCCCCTCCGGATTCCCCGCAATATCACTTGCACGCTCAACGGGTTATTGGAGAGTCCGCCCTGACAAGGAAATCCTGTCCCGCTTTCCCATGGGGCTGCGCATCCGGTATCCCGGCAACAGTGTAAAATTCTGAACGCCAAGGAAAATATTTCCGGAAAGAACGGCAGCCCCGTACCGGATAGAAACGCAGGAATAGCCCTTGCCCATGCTCCAAAATAATCGCGTGGGCAAGGGCGGCAATGCCAAATACCACGTCCGCGGCCTACCCGACTGACAGAAGACGGATTTTTCCATTCCATTGATGGATACAGCGATATTCCCCACCTGCAAGAAAACTAAAATGTGAAAAAATGCTTGCTCGCATGATAATGGCATGGTAGTTACGTAATCAGTTACGTATTCAATAACGGAAAGATATGGATTTTTTCGATAGGACAGGTAAAATAGCCATTGGAAGCAGGCTGCGCATGCTGACGGATGCTGTGACGTCTGATGCAAGTCAAATTTATGAATTATACGGCATTGACATAAAGCCAAAGTGGTTTCCCCTGCTTTTCGTTTTGGCCGACGGGAAAGAGAAAACAATAACGGGCATAGCGAAGGAAATAGGGCACAGCCATCCATCCGTGAGCAATATCGTTGGAGAAATGACGGCAAGAGGATTGGTGAAAAGCCTTGAAGACCAGAAGGACAAGAGACGCACCGTCATCGCCCTGTCTCCACATGGAAAAAGGGTCGCCGCCATGCTGACAGAGCTTTGCAAAGACGTGGAGGTCGCCGTAGAGGATATTTCCAAGGAAACGCGCCATGATTTGTGGAGAGCTATCGGCGAATGGGAAGACCGGCTCGCTGAGAAGAGCCTGCTGCAACGGGTCAAAGAAGCCCGGAAAATGAGGGAAAGGGAGCATATCAGGGTAGTTCCTTACGAACCGTGTTACAAAAATACGTTTAAATCAATTAACGTACAGTGGATTACAAAACATTGGAAGATAGAACCGCACGATCTGGACTATCTTGATCATCCGCAGGAATATATTATCAACAAAGGAGGCTTTATCTTTGTAGCCCTTTACAGGGGGAAGCCCGTCGGAGTTTGTGCCCTCTGCAAAATGGATGACCCGGTATATGATTATGAACTGGCGAAACTTGCCGTTCACCCTCATGCGCAGGGCAAAGGCATCGGGGAAATACTTTGCCATGCAGCCATAGACAAAGCAAAGGACATGAAGGCGAAAATTCTTTTTCTTGAAAGCAACACCCTGCTCAAGCCTGCCATACATACATATAAAAAGCTGGGATTCAAGGAACTTGCGGAAAATCACCCGGCATACGAACGCGGAAACATCCAGATGGAACTGAAGATAACGTATTGATATGGAAATCATAAAAAATAATAAAATCATCGTTCGCAAGGAAGACGCATCGAAGAAAGTGTTCAAGGGCGTTTCACTGGATTCGCTCGCTGTCGGAGAGAAATCAATGGTAGCAAAGATGAACTATGTGAAAGGCAACTTCGCCTCCACCCACCAACATCCGCATGAACAATGCGGGTACGTCATTTCAGGCGAATACCGCCTGAACATGGAAATGCCGGAGGAGAATATTGAAGTGCTGCTTCATGCAGGGGACAGCTACGCCATACCGGGCAATACGCCTCATTCCTTTGAGGTGATGGAAAGCGGAGAGGTTGTCGATGTGTTCACACCGCCAAGGGAGGACTATTTGTAAACAGCCGCATTTGGGGCTGAAGAAACTTCATATCAGCCTCATAAAACTAACGAGAGGATGTCGCCCCCCTATTGCTGCATTCTGAAAGGATTATCCGGCAGCATACCGAACGCTGACCAATTTGTTGTCTCTGTTTTTCAACAGATTAGGCCAAACTGACAAAAATCCAATAAGAAAACCGCTCCGGTAACCGGAGAAAGACGCGGAACCAAGGCACCGGCTGATGCCGGACGATTTTTCCGCCAGGATATTTTCCGGACCGGGGCGGTCAATTACATCCCGCTCATCGGGAACAATGTATCCAGCGCGGCGTTCAGAGTCATCACGTTGACTACGTTTTCCCCCAGAATTCCACCCCGGACGAAGTGTGCAGACACCAGTTTCCGGACTTTTTCCGGAGGCACTCCGCGCGTGGAGGCAACACGGTTCAACTGCAATTCCGCCGCTTCCGGAGAGATGAAAGGCTCCAAACCGCTGCCGGAAGCAAAAAGCATGTCCGCAGGGACAGGCGTTTTCTCCGGCAGGTTGTGGGCTTTCAGCAGAGCCGCCCTGCGCTCCGCCACCGTTCTGACCAGCTTCCCGGAAGTCCAGGAGAGGTTGCTGGCTCCGGAAGGCATGGTAGCGTATTCTCCGGCAGAGGGCCGGGGCCAGAAATATTTGGCGGAGATAAAAGGCTGTGCGACAAGCTCCGAAGCGATAATTTCCCCCCGTTCATTCCGGATTAGGGAACCATGCGCCTGATGAGGGAAAAAAATCAGGCTGACCAGCGTAACGGCCAAAGGGTAAATGCCGCCGGTAATGACGGCCAGAGACAGAAACAGGCGCAGATTGGGAAATGTCCACTTCATGATAATTCAGCAGGTTAGGATTGGATTGTTCAAACAAGGCGCCATGCATTGATGACCATATCAATAAGCTTGATGCCCATGAAAGGAGCAATCAGGCCGCCCACCCCGTAAATGAGGATATTGCGCTTCAGCAGGGAGGCCGCTCCCACTGGACGGTAGGAAACCCCCTTCAAGGCCAGCGGAATCAGCGCTACGATGATCAGGGCATTAAAAATCACAGTGCTGAGAATGGCGCTTTGCGGGGAATTCAGGCCCATTATGTTCAGGGCGGAAAGAGGTCCACTGACCATGCCGTCAGCCACAAAGAGGCCGGCAAACATGGCGGGAATGATGGCAAAGTATTTGGCTACGTCATTGGCGAAGGAAAAGGTGGTCAGCGCGCCGCGGGTAATCAGCATTTGCTTGCCGATTTCTACGATTTCAATCAGCTTGGTCGGATTGCTGTCCAGGTCCACCATGTTGCCCGCCTCCCGGGCGGCCTGCGTTCCGGTGTTCATCGCCACACCCACATCGGCCTGGGCCAGGGCGGGAGCGTCATTAGTTCCATCCCCGGTCATGGCCACCAGGCGGCCGGCAGCCTGTTCCTCACGAATGCGCGCCAGCTTCATCTCAGGCGTAGCTTCCGCCATGAAGTCATCCACGCCGGCTTCCGCCGCAATGGATGCGGCAGTCAGGGCATTGTCCCCTGTCACCATGACAGTCCGGATGCCCATGGCCCGGAGCCGGGCAAAGCGTTCCCTAATGCCGCCCTTGACGATGTCTTTCAGATAAATGACCCCCAGCACGTCTTTTCCCCGGGCCACTACCAGCGGCGTACCGCCGACACGCGCGACATTCTGCACCATCATTTCCACCTCTTGCGGGAAAGTTCCGCCCCGGATTTTCACCCACTGCGCCACGCTTTCCGCCGCTCCTTTCCGGATGGAAACGACCGGACGGCCGTCGTGCTCCGCAATATCCACGCCACTCATGCGGGTGGAAGCGGAAAACGGGATAAAAACAATATGGTCCGCGTCCATATGGCGGCCCCGGATTCCAAACTGTTTTTTAGCCAGCACCACGATGCTGCGGCCTTCCGGCGTTTCATCGGACAGGGAAGCAAGCTGGGCGGCTTCCGCCAGCTGAAGGTCATCCACCCCGGGTGCAGGCAGGAATTCGTTCGCCATTCGATTGCCGAAGGTGATGGTTCCGGTTTTATCCAGCATCAGCACATCAATGTCCCCGGCTACTTCCACGGCGCGCCCGGACACAGCCAGCACATTCCGGCGCACAAGCCGGTCAATGCCGCTGATACCAACGGCACTTAACAATCCGCCGATCGTCGTCGGAATCAGGCATGCCAGAAGAGAGACCAGGATGGGCAGGGAAATACGGCCCTCCGCCCTGAAGCCAAGCGCCCGGGCAGAATCCTCAATGTATCCGGCCATGGCGGGAAGGGAAAGAACCACGGCAAGAAAAACAATGGTCAGCGCCACCAGCAAGATACCCAGAGCGGTTTCATTGGGCGTTTTCTGCCGGCTGGCCCCCTCCACCATGGAAATCATGCGGTCCAGGAACGTATGGCCCGATTCCACGGTAATACGGATAACAATGCCGTCACTGATTACACGGGTTCCTCCCGTTACAGCGCTGCGGTCCCCCCCGCTTTCACGGATGACCGGAGCGGATTCCCCGGTAATGGCGGATTCATCCACGCTAGCGATGCCTTCTATCACCTCTCCATCCAGGGGGATGATATCCCCGGCCTCGCACAACACTTTGTCCCCTTTGCGCAATTCGGAAACGGAGACGATTTCCTCCGTTCCCTTGTCCGTCAGCAAACGGGCGTTCACATAAACGCGCATTTCTTTCAGGGCGTCCGCATACGCCTTTCCCCGGCCTTCCGCCAGCGCTTCCGCAAAGTTGGCGAAGAGCACGGTGAACCAGAGCCAGAGCGCGATTTGCAAAGTAAAGCCGAAGGGTTGCCCGGCAGCCAAATCCCTGATAAGGGCAATCGTTGCCATCAGGGCGCCGGCAGCCGTGATAAACATCACGAAGTTTTTAGACAGGACGCGCGGGTCAAATTTGCGCAGCGCATTCAGGAAAGCTGTTTTCAACATGGCTCCGTCATACCAGGATTGACTCTTTTTCTCCTTCATGATCATAAACATCCGGATTATCGGCTAATACGCCTTAAAGCATGGCTCCCGAATACAGGAGCAAATGCTCCAGAATAGGTCCCAAAGCCAGGGCCGGGAAGAAGGTGAGGGCTCCTACAACCAGCACGACGGCTACCAGCAGAACCATGAACATCAGGTTATCCGTCCCCATGGTGCCCTGGGCCGGCGGAGCGGTTTTCCTGGATGCCATGCTGCCAGCAATCATCATCACCGAAATAATGGTTCCGAAGCGGGCCAGCAGCATCGCCAACCCGCCCAGCAGGGAATAAAAAGGCGTATCCCCTGCAGCCAGACCAGCAAAGGCGCTTCCATTATTCCCGGCCTGGGAACCGAAGCAGTACAGGATTTCCGTCAGCCCGTGGGGGCCGGCATTGCAGATGGATGCCCGCCCGGCTTCCGTAGCGGCGGCCAGACCGCTCATGACCAGGACGGCCATGCCGGGCAGAAGGATGCCCACCATGGAGCAGCACACTTCCCGGGCTCCCATTTTTTTGCCCAGGAATTCAGGGGTTCGCCCCACCATTAAACCGCACAGGAACACGGTAATCATGGCAAACATCAGCATGCTGTACAAGCCGCAGCCCAGACCTCCGAAAATTACCCCACCCAGCAGCATATTGAACAGGGCAATCCCGCCGCCCAGCGGGGAAATGCTGGAATGCATGCAGTTCACGGACCCGTTGGAAGATGCCGTCGTAGCGACGGACCAGAGGGAACTGTTCGTAACGCCCAGGCGCACTTCCTTGCCTTCCAGCATTTCCATGCCCGGGAAAAGCGGGTTTCCCGCATGTTCCGCCCACTGGGACAAGACAATGGCCGCCACAAGCAGAATCATCATGGCTCCGAAGATAATCCACCCCTGCCTCTTTCTTCCGATCATGACGCCATAGGCGTATGGGCAGGCGCAGCCGGCCAGAAGCAGGGAGAGCATTTCAACCATATTGCTGAAGGGCGTGGGGTTTTCAAAAGGATGCGTGCTGTTGTTCCCGAAAAAGCCGCCGCCGTTTGCTCCGAGCTGTTTGATGGCTATCTGGGATGCCGCCGGGCCACTGGGTATCATCTGTTCCACGCCATCCATGCCCGGCACGGCAATGGGTCCGTCAAAGGACTGCACCACACCCTGGGAGACCAGCAGAAGAGCAATGACCGTGGAAACAGGGACCAGAAAATACAACGTGCTGCGCGTCAGATCCGTCCAGAAGTTCCCCAGAGTAGAAGCGCATCTCCTTTCCAGCCCGCGGATCAGGGCGGACATGACGGCAATTCCCGTACCGGCGCTGACGAAATTTTGCACGCCCAGCCCGGTCATTTGAACAAAATAACTGACGCCTTCCGGCCCTTCCCCTGAATAGAACTGCCAGTTAGTGTTGGTCACGAAGCTGATGGCTGTATTCAAGGCTATATCCCACCGCATATTTTCAGTTCCGGCGGGATTCAGAGGCAGCCATTTCTGGCACAGCAGGGAAAGGAAAAGGACGAGGAATCCAGCGGCGTTAAACAAAAGAACGGCCGTCAAATACTTCTTCCAGTCCATTTCGCGGGTGGGGTCCACTCCGGCCATACGGTAGACGCAGCGCTCCACGGGACCCAGAACCGGGGAAAGCCATGTCTGCCTTCCCATCAAAACACTTGCCAGCCATTTTCCGAGAAACGGGGTGAAAGAGACCAGTATGCCTATGAACAGGACAATGATTAACAAGTCGTGCGAGGACACAACGCAACTCTACGCGTATTCTGGAAATTCCGGGTAGTTAACAAAGGGCCTCCGGACATTAAGAAATTATTAATTCCTCTCCGGAAGCCCGTTTTTTAACGCCGGTGCGCCGTTAAAACTCCACGCCCAGGCGGAATCCCACCCAGAATTCGTCTCCGGCATCCCTGTGACGCAGCACCGTAGCCGCCTGAGAATAATTGACGGAGCCGGAAAGCGTATAATGTTCTGCAAACCGCCATGTCACGCCCAGGCTCCAGTCAATGCAGTTGGAGCCGTCATCATAGTCCACGTTATAACCGCCGTTGTACCCGTACCTGACCATGGGAACCACGGTCACATTTTCCAGGGGGGACCACTCCAACCGCACAAAGGCGCTGTAATAGGCTTCAAAATCCTGGTGTTCCACTTTCACCTGGGTTTCCGCTCCTACAGCCATCCAATCCGTTACGGCATAAGAGACCGTCAGCGCCGGATTGGCCACATTATAATCCTGCGTAAAATAGAATTGGTGCTCATACCAGGGATTGACAGTCCACTTCCCCAGATTCCAGGCGTAACCCAGAACCAGGTCCAGTTCATCGTAATTGGCGGAATCTCCTCCGGCATACCAGGCGCTGAACGTAAGATTCTTCCAAGAAATGCTCGGAGCCACTTCCCAGATGCCGCTGCCCGGTAGGCAGTCCAGACCTTCCGTTACGTACTTACTGGACCACCCCGCCGAGAAGGAAAAGGCCCAATCCGTGTCTGTGGAAGGTATGGCGGCCTCCTGCATGTTTGTCAGGGAGGCTATCGACGGAGAAACCGTTTCCTCTCCTGCGCAGACGGTTCCTGCTATCATGGCGCAGCCCAGGGCTGCGGCTCCTACGTTTCTTGCGTTGTACTTGATCTTCATAAAGACGTATTGAATACGTCTTGGATCCTACACAGCATGTTGGACTGCGTGAAGTTAAGCCACATTCTCCAACCGTTATGAAAAAATATATTTTCCGGCTGCCGCAGATAATGTGCCGCTATTTTTTCCAGCCCAGTAAAACTGGGACAAGGGCTACTCGGCTCCATCCGCCACAATTCTGTAACCCAGGCCGGATTCCGCGCGGATAATGCGGTTTTCCGGATCGGAATCCCCCAGCTTTTGGCGCAGGTGGGCAATGTGCACCCGCAGGTAGTGCGTGTCCTCCTCATGCTGGGGACCCCAAATTTCACGGAGCAGCTGGCGGTGGGTCATCACCTTGCCCTGATGGAGCAGAAGCAGGCGCAGAATTCCGTACTCTTTGGAGGTTAAATGAATTTCCTCTTTCCCCTTCTCCACGCGCCGGGAACTCAGATCCACGACAATGGGACCCAGCCGGAATACGGACGGCTCACGGTCCGGACGATTGCGCCGAAGCATCACGCGCAGGCGCGCCAGCAATTCACGGCCGCTGAACGGCTTGGTCAGGTAATCATCCGCCCCGGCATCCAAGGCATCCACCTTTTCATCCTCCCTGTCCCAAGCCGTTAGAATCAGGATAGGAACCTGAGTCCACTCCCGAAGCTGTTTCAGCACTTCCAAGCCGTTAATGTCCGGAAGCCCCAGATCCAGAATAATGGCATCCGGCCGCTTCAGAGCGGTCTCACTCAAGCCAAGCTGCCCGTTTTCACACTCGCGGACATGGTAGCCTGCGCCGGTCAGCGTCAGGTTCAGAAGACGGCGTATCTGCCGTTCATCGTCAATAATCAGGATATCTGCAGGAAAGTTGCTCATGAGGCAGGAGGAATTACTCTTCAGGAACACTATCGTGCTCCACCAGGGGAAGGACAAGCCGGAAACATGTTCCGGCGGAAACGGGAACCAGGGAGACGGCACCGCGCTGAGCTTCCATGAACCCGCGCACAATGGGGAGCCCCAGGCCCAAACCACCGGGCCGCGTCGTCCGGAAACGTTCAAAAATGGTTTCCGCCCGTTCGGGAGGAATGCCCGGCCCCATGTCATGAATATCCAGCCAGACCTGGCCGCGCGCGGAGTCGGCACCACCTTGCAACGTAACAGAGGTTCCCTCAGGAGTATGTACGCAGGCATTCAACAGCAGATTGACCAGTACCTGTTCCATCAGGGAAAAATCCGCCTTCACCAGCGGATAGTCCGGCGGCAGGGAAACAGACACGGGATGATTCCGGCGTGCTTCCCTGGTAGCAGCCAGAGCCCCTTCAATAACATCCCCCAGATCGCACCAGTCCAGTTTGGGTTTCAAAGCGCCGGATTCCAGGCGGCTCACATCCAGCAAATTCTTCACCAGGCGGCGCAGACGGCGCGCGGCCAGTAAAATTTCCCCGTATTCTTCCCGCTCCTCCGGTGCGGACGCGGCACGTCCGGCCAATTTTTCACAGCCGCCCTCAATCACGGCCAAAGGCGTTTTGAACTCATGGGAAACACTGTCCAACAGGGATCGGTGCAGTTTTTCCGATTCTTCCATGAGCCGCGTACGCGCCCGTTCCGCCCTCAATTCTTCACGCTCCAGCGCCATGGCCAGCTGCGCTCCCATGCTTTCCAGCAAATCCTTCTGCCCGGCCGTCAGGCACTCCCCTTCCTCTGGCCTTACGCCCAGTACGCCCATGCAACGCTCCCCGGACATCATGGGAAGGTAAAACCCTTCCGCTACCGGGATCGTATCCGTAAACCTTCCTGCGGGGCGGCGGTGTTCCATACACCAGACTGCCACGCTCCATTCCTTCTCATCCATGGCGTACTCTCCGCCGGTCTCCCAAAGCCTCAGCTTACCGCCGCCTCCTTCCGGCGCCATGACAGCCAGGCGCACCCCCATAATCTGGCTGATCTGTCCCGCCGCGACGGAAATGAGGGAAGGCACGTCCGAAGCGGATCCAATGGCCCGGGAATACAGGAACAGGGCATTGGTCTTTTTTTCCCGTTCCCGTTCTTCCCGCTCGCGGATCCTCAGGCGGGAAGTGAGCCGTCCCGTAGAAAGGGCCACCAAAAAGAAAAAGAAGCACATCAAGGCGTCCTCCAGCCGCTCTATCTTGAACGTCATCACCGGGGGAATAAACAGCAGGTTCCACAACAGGACACTCAGCGCCGCGGCCAGAAGCATGGCCCAGCGGGAACGGATGAAAAAGCCCAGGCCCACTACTCCGGCCAAATACAGGAAACCGGGAGCAAAATAACCGGTAAATGCGGAAACCAGCAGGCCGGCACCCGTGACGGCCGCTGTCACGCCTGCGGCCAGCCAGTAATCCCGGCCATCTTTCTCCGTTTTCCGGTGCCAGCTCTTCCAACGGTTACGGCCCGGTCCCGAAGCGGCGGGAACCACGTAAATATCAATCTGGTCGCTTCCCTTCACCAGCTTATCCACCAGGGATATGGGCCGCACCAGGCCCCACAGGTAGCTTTCCTGCGGTTTGCCCACCACAATTTGGCTGACATTTCTTAAAAAAGCCATGCGGAGCAGCGTTTCCGCCAAATCGGAACCGGGCATCACGACCACTTCCGCGCCCAGCCGCCGCGCCAATTCCAGATTGGCGTCCAGCCGCTGCTGCTGTTCAGGAGGCAAGGGCACGCCCGTATCCACGGAAAGGGCTATCCACGGAGCGTTCAGGGCATAAGCCATGCGGCGCGTCCAGCGTACCAGCCGGGCGGAAAACGGGCTGGGACCTACCGCCACCATCAGACGTTCCCCGCTGCGCCAGATAGAGCGGTCCCCGGAAATGGTACGCACCTCCGTCAGTTCATGGTCCACCTTCTCCGCTACGATGCGCAGGGCCAGTTCCCGGAGGGCCGTCAAATTGGACTCCTTGAAAAAATGATCCAGAGCGGCGGAAGCCTGGGGAGCGCTGTACACTTTCCCCTCCCGAAGGCGCGTCCGCAGCTGATCCGGAGTAATGTCCACCAGCTGGATGCAATCCGCCTCCGCCAATACGGAATCCGGCACGGTTTCCTGCACGGGGGCGGCTGTAATGTCGTGAACGGTATCGGAACGGCTTTCCAGATGCTGCACGTTCAGCGTGGTGTAAACGTCTATTCCCGCGGCCAGCAAATCCTCCACGTCCTGATAGCGTTTCCTGTGGCGCATTCCCGGGACGTTGGTATGCGCCAGTTCATCCACCAGAATAAGCTGGGGCTTCACGCGCAATGCCTCCTCCAAATCAAATTCCTCCATTTCCACTCCCCGGTAAACCATCTTTTTCATGGGAAGGCGCGGCAGTCTGCCAATGAGCCGCATCGTATCTTCCCTCCCATGGGATTCCGCCACGCCGATAATGACTTGCACGCCCTTGTCCGCCGCCTGAATGGCCGCCTCCAGCATGGCGCATGTTTTGCCTACTCCCGGCGCCATGCCAAAGAAGATTTTCAGCAAGCCGCGGCCGGGACGGGCTTCCTCCCTCCGGATGGAGGCCAGAATCCTGTCCGCCCGCTGGCTGTCCGAATGCGTTTCTGAAAACATGAAAAGAGGAATCGGAATGATATCCGGCTTGAATGTTGGAATCAACCTAATGGAAGAACGTTCAGGGCGCAAATAAAACAACCCGGAAAAAACATTAAAATTTTATTAAATCCTCTCCCCTGTTTTCAGGCACTCCCCACCCCTTCCTCTGCCAAGCATTCCTGAAATCTTTTTTTCATGATTTTCCCCTTCCAGGTTCCGCACCGTATCTCTACCACCCTGCCTCCGTCCTGTTTTTCCTGTGTCCGGCCATTGGAAGTTACTGTTCCGGAGGCATTGAAAAAAGCGGCGGCAGCCCTTCCTGCGCTTCAAATCCCGGGGCCATCCCCCGGACAAACCTGAAAGCTTCCTCCATCCGGGGAAAAGTCTGACAAATGAAAAACGGGAATGTTTCCCCCTTTCCTAATTGACAAACGATTTCCTTTCTTCTTAATGGGTTAATGTTTATCAATCCGGTACATTGTCTGCCAGCCTCTCTCTGCGCATGCGCGTTGCTTCCGGCAACAATCGCCTCCCTGCATGCGGAAACGGCTTACAGTACGCCCTGCGGCTATATCCAGACAACCCTGTACGCCAAAGCAACGGGTTATCTGGGTTTAGGGGTGCATCCGGAAGCCTTGGTACAGCACACCCTTGAAGAAGGCAACATTACCATTTCCGGTAATAAAGTCACCATCACGGACCCGGACGTTAATTTCAACGACCTGATGAATGAAAACTCCGCCTATGTGCTGGTTCTTCACTTCGGCAATGAAGTTATAGCTCTTCCCTTAAACCGGGATGGTTGGAAAAAACCGGGAGCCAGCTGGACGGAGCATTCCATTAAAGTGGATGACCGCCTTCTTTCTGATCTGGTAAACAAGGGCACTCCCCCCGATTCATATGTCCTGCGCAAGGCGCGCACTCTGGATGATATTCTTGGAGAAGACAACCAGTTTGGCCTGAAAAGCGGCTCCGCCATGTCTGCAGACACGGTTAATATCTTTAATTCGGCAACCACCAAGCTTGCCGCTTATTATTCTGGAAATGAATGGAGAAGAAGGGGATCTACGGAAAATATCGGCAGTATGCCGGTGTTCAGCCATGAACCCCTGACCATTACGCGCAAAGCTGGTTCCGATGTTACAGCTGTGGTCATTGGGGAAGTATCCCTGAAGAATCAGAAGCTGGTCGTTCCCACATTCAATTCCCTTCTTCACACTCGCCTGCCCCTTTCCCAGACTTTGGCTGAAATAGCTTTGCAATTGCCTGATGACGCCGTCATCAACATTCCCGCAGATGACAAAAATGCCATGGTCAAGGTCGTCAACAACAACGGTTCCTGGAAACGTCAGGACAATGGAGAGGATGTTTCCAATATCCCCTTCAGCGGAGTTTTTTCCATCTACTACGAATCTTCCAAGACACCTTCCTACATCACGGTGTCCAGCAAACATCAAACCAACAAATAACCAGCCATGTTCTATCGCTCCCTTTTCACCAATGCTTTCACCGCCTGCGCTCTCTTTTCTGGAGAAATTGCCTTAGCGGACAGTTTCAATATCAGCAATGACGATTCCTCCGCATATTCCCTAATCAATTCTCTCGGAGAACCGCTAAATGCAGGCAATGCCATTTTAGGCACCTTCAGCAGCGGTACTTGGAGTTATGATGTGACCACCAGCCGATGGAACTTCCAAGGCAATTCGTATGCACAGGATCAACTGAAATACAGTGATCTGATGAGCATGCAGAACAACTTCACCAGCGCGTTGACAAATATACCGGAAGAGCAAAATGGCGGCGTCGCTGACGGCAGATTTAACTTGTCCGGAGATTACTCTTCTTCCCTGACATCCCCGGTTTATCTAATGGTGACGGGACAGGATGGAGAAACAGCTCTTTTTGTCTTTAAAGACGTATCCAGCGACAGTCTGCTTAATTACGATAATATAGATATATCCGGCACCGAGACGTTCGATCTGTGGCTTACGACCAAGGAGCAGGCTCTAACAAACGAGCTTGACTACTACACCGAATGCATCCTGGGAAACATCAATCTGCAAAACAATACCATCCAGCTTTTGATCCCGGAACCCGCGACAGCCACCATGAGCTTACTGGGTTTGACGGCCCTGATGGTACGCCGTAAACGGAAATAGAAGCTTCCCTTTTCATCAAACCCCTGTACGGGTATTTCCCGTACAGGGGTTTTTGTTCTGCCAATTGTTCATCCTCCATCTTCTTCTGCATTTTCCCTCCAGGAAACCCATGGAGCCCGGCAATAAAACGCCCCGCGCACTCGGAAAGAGCGGCGGGGCGCCTGTTCAAACGGTAAAAACCGCAGGAGTTATTTCTTAACGGGAATGATATCCAGTTCCGCTACGGCGGCGTAATCCCGCCCCTGCGCCTCACTAAGGGCGGAGAAGCGGAAATAACGCGCCTTGACGGGAGCTTGGAATTTCACTTCCTGTAGGTCAGCACTGTCCGGGAAGGAGCCCTTGGCGGCAGGCTGCCATTTCTCTCCGTCCGTGCTCACGTCCACGGAATAATCTTTCACGCGGCCATTGCTGCTGCCATCCTGACGTGGAAGATAAGTGATTCCGGAGAATTCCCGCTCCTTACCCAGGTCCACGGCCAGTACATGCGGATGTTTGGTCACGGTTTTATTGTATTCAGAGTGCCAGAAGGTGCCGGGATCACCGTCAATGGCGAATTCGGCGTCCGCTTCGCCCTGCTCCTGGCTGGTTACACTCTTGACCGTATACTTGTCCGTGCGGGTCAGCATGGTCATATCCAGCCGGGCCGCAGGCACGCGGATTTCCCCCTTGTAGGACTTGGCGGTAATGGGCCGCATAAAGAAGGACATCGGGTAGGGCTTGTTGGCCTTGATGATGTCCCTGCCCATAGGGCCGGGACCGCAGGAAGCACCCCCCAGGCCGCGCGTGGCGGAAGAGAGAACCAGAACGGTCTTATCCGTCGTCTTCGGCAGTTCCACGGGGTGGTTTGCCAGGATCAAATCCGTGGTGGTATACGGAAGGGCGGAGAAAGCGAACGGTGCGCCCACGGAACCGAAAAGCAGGCCGTTCCCTTTGTCGTCCGTAACGGCCACCCAGCGGGTATCCTCATGGTTGCCGCAATCCTGCGGTCTGCCGTACGGGAAGAAAGAATCCCAGGCTGTCGTTTTATACACGCCCAGAGGCATGCCGCTCTTGCGGTCCGCATAGTTTTCTTCCGGCCCGCGCCCGTAATAGGCTACGTTGTCCATATTCGCCGGCAACTGGAGTTCGTATCCCAGGCGCAGCAGTTCCAGGGGATTGCCGCGCGGAAGCAGTACGGACTGGCAGACGACAGTTCCATCCGCATAGATGGTCCATTCCAAATTATTGATGAAATGGGTGTTCGTATCGTTCAGGGGTTGCTTCCTGGCCGTGATGGTGGTCTTGGTATCGCCGTAGCCGCTGATGTTTTCAGCCTGTTTGCCGCTTACCTTGATGGATTGCTTGACGGTGACGCTATTGCCGTTATCAATGGCTTCGTAACTGAGCAGTTCATGCTTCAGTTCACGGAGGCCGTTAGCCATGCTCTTGGCCATGACGCCCGGCTCATTGCTGGAGGCGGCGCGCAGGGCGTTCACCGCCATGGGCGTTTTAAACAGAGGCTTGCCGTTTACCGTGAACTGGGCCAGTTCCCCGGTGGACGCGTCAAACTGCACGGAAAAATCCTTGCCGGAAACGGTATGCTTGTCCGTGCTGAGGCTGACTTTGCCCGCAGGAGCCTTGAACACAGGCAGATCTCCCTGCACGGGAAGCTGGAGCTGGTCAAAGGCCAATTCATATCCCTTCTTGGCCCACCCCCTGTCCTTCTTCAGCTTGTAACTTATGCGCAAGGCATACTCCACCCCCGGTTTCCGGTTTTTCAACTGGGGAATGTCCGGAATGGGAACCACAATCTTTTCTCTGGGACCGGCCGGAGGCGTGTCCAACCTGCCTTCAGCCACTGCATTGCCGTTTTCCGTGAGGGTCCAGGTAATGTCGTATGAAGAAAGGTCCGTAAAGAAATTCTTGTTGAAAATGGAAATCCTGCCGTCGTCCGTCAAAGATGTGGAAATATTCTGATAGACGTGCTTGACTTCAAAATAACCCGGTTCCGGCGTACGATCCGACAGGATGGTGCCGTTGAACACAAACTGGCCGCTATTGGGATGGTCGTTGAAATCGCCGCCGTAGCAGAGCATCTTTTCTCCATTCGGCAGGGTCTTGTACAAGCCCTGGTCCACCCAGTCCCAGATGGCGCCGCCCATAATGCGGTCGGAAGACTCGATGGCCTCCCAGTAATCCGCCAGGTTGCCCATGGCGTTCATCATGTTGTGTGCGTACTCGGAAATATAGTAGGGCTTGGGGAAATCCTTGTTGCCCGCCATGGAACGCGTCCAGTCCACGGACGGATACTGGTTGGACCCCAAGTCCACAATGTCATTATTGCGTTCGTAGTGGGTGGGGCGGGACATATCCCTGGCCTTCACCATCTTTTCCGCACTGCGGAAATTCTGGCCGGGGCCGGCTTCATTCCCCAGGGACCACATAATCACGCAGGGATGGTTCTTGTTGCGCTCCACCATCGCCATGATGCGGTCCACGTGGGCCGGCATCCACTCAATGGGATGGGAAAGGGACTCCTTGCCATAGTAATAGCCGTGGGACTCGATGTTGGCCTCATCCTGCACGTAAATGCCGTACTTGTCACAGAGGTAATAAAAATAAGGATCCGCGGGATAATGGGAACAGCGCACGTGGTTGATATTGGCGCGTTTCATCATCCGCACTTCTTCCTCCATCTGCTCCGGAGTCACGTAATGCCCTGTTTCCGGATGGCTTTCATGGCGGTTCACGCCCTTTACCTTCACCGGCTGGCCGTTTACCAGGAACACGCTGTCCTTAATCACCACATTGCGGAAACCCACGCGGGAGGAAACCATTTCTTCCGTCTTCCCGTCACGCTTCAGCGTCAGTACCAGGGTGTACAGGTTGGGATCCTCCGCAGACCATAGTCTGGGTTTGGAATAAATGCCCAGCAGGGAAGTTTTAAAATCCTTCATGCCGGTAATGCGCAAGGGCTTTTCCAACACGCCGTCATATGGCGCATCCTTGGGCTTGACAGGTTCTACCAGTTTTCCGGCAGAGTCATACAGGGCCATGGAAACCGTGCAGCCGTCCAGCTTTTCCGTTGCCGGAAACAGATTGCGAACATCCACATCCACCTGAAGGCGCCAATCGCCGTCCACGGTCCCCGGTTTGGCATGGTCAATATTCAAAGCCCAATCCCTCTGGTCCACCGGATTGGCCTGTGCGAAAAAGTCGCGGATGTGAACTTTCGGCAGCGCAAAGATGGAAACATTGCGGAAAATGCCGGACAGGCGGAACATGTCCTGGCATTCTAGATATGCTCCGTCGGAATGGCGGTACACCTCTGCGGCCACCACGTTCTCCCCCTTCTTAAGGTAGGGGCTGATGTCAAAACGGGCCGGATTCCGGGAATCTTTGGAAAAACCTACATACTGCCCGTTGATCCAGAGGTAGAAAAAGGAATCCACTCCGTCAAACTGCATGTACACTTCCCTGCCGTCCCAGTCCGCAGGCACTTCAAAAGTGCGGCGGTAGGAACCTACGGGGTTCCGTTCCTTGTAGGACGTATAATTCTTGTTGGAAGGCTCCTTCATTACATAAGGCCAGGAGCGTTCAAAGGGATACGGCTGATTGGAATAAATGGGGGTGCCGTAACCCTGAGTCTGCCAGGAGGAAGGCACCTTAATCTCCTTCCAGTCCTTTACGTCGTAATCCGGCTTGTAAAAATCGGCCGGGCGGCTCTGGGGATCCTTCGCCCAGTGGAACTTCCACTGACCGTTCAGGGACCTGCGCCATTTACTGTTTTCAGGCAGCACTTTCAAGGCGGACTGCAAATCGCTGAAAGACGCGAAAAAGGCGGTCGGAGCTTCCTTATTCAAATGCAGGTTTTGTTCCTGTTCCCATTCCAGCCCTGTGGGGGCTGGCGCGGGGGCGGAATCGCCCGGTGCTCCCAGGCCGCACATGGCGGAACTTACCGCCAGCGCGGTACAGGATAAAAGCCAGGATCTGGTCGTTCTCATGAAATCAATATGTGTCGGAGTTGATATGCACAAACGGATTGTCCTGTTACATACGAATCCGCAATTCTAATTCTAACAGCAAACTTGCCCTTTGCAAGCTGCTGTTGCGTTTATGAACGGCCTGCAAACGCAGCCGTTAAAAAGTATGCCGGAGCTGGAGAACGCCCACACACTGCATGGATTCCTGCTGGGTGTACTCCTTGGTCATGTAATGCAGGCCGAAAAGCAATTCCGAGCGCTTGTACCGGAGGCCGAAGCCATAACCCCATTCTCCCACTACGGGATACTTGTTCACATACTTGGGGGAGGAACGAAACACCGTACCATCCAGATACAGGTCATGAGCCACGGCTCGCACGGCAGCATGAATATAACCGTAATACCCCCAATTGGAAACGGACATCCTGTTATAAACGAAGGGAGGTGCTGCGCTGGTCGCGCCGCGAATGCTGTTCTCCGGAGAAGTATTGCCCAGATTATAGCCGAAGCGGAAGGACATGCCGCCCCCCGCCTGCACCTTTACTGTGCCGGCGTCCGCATGCCAGTAAGCCAAGGCATCCGTTTCAAAACCGGAGCCGTAGCGCTTCTCCAGTCCGCGCAGGCGGTAATACCGCTTGAAAAACAAATTGGCGGTCATCTCTCCGGGGAGCTGGTTGGCCCAGCCGGGCCATTGCTCCATACCCCACAGCTTATGGATGAAATGCTGGGAGCCCTTGGCGAGGGAATTCGTGCCCGTGGTGCCGAGCTGCAGCTCCAGGGAATTGGCCCGGTCTTCATTCTTGACCAGGGAGGTCAGCCCCAGCGTCAGGTTGCCCACATAGGGGTGCTGGTTGTAGATGGGATAGGTGGCCTTCTGCTCCGGGGTGTACATGAGCTGGGTCAGGTCCAGGCCCCACTGCTGGCGCAGGTTGGCGGAACCGTTCATGCCCATGAACCGCCGCCAGGAATCCGAGGCGTTCGTGCCGCCCAGCACTGTTCCCAGCATGCCGGAAAACGTATGGCTCCGGGACGTGGTGCCGGACATCCACGCAAAGCGGACGCCGTTGGTATAATTATCATCATCCCCCACGAACATATCGTTTTCCAGATGGAAACTGATAACGGAGCCCTCCTGCGGCGCTTCTATCTGCTGGGTTCCTGCCTGCAGGAAGCCCACCGGCAGCAGGGCGGCGCACATGCACAAAGCCGTACATTTCATGCGGGGCAGTTTGTGCGTTTCACTTCCGCGTGGCAAGGAAAAATCAGGCATGCTCTGCGTTTGCACTTTTCAAAGCCGGCAAATATCCACAAACTTCATCCGTTCCGCCACAGTCCCTTACACCATGATTATTGACACGCACTGCCATCTGGCTTCCGCTCAATTCGACCAGTCCCGCAGGGAAACCTACGTCCAGCATGCCCTCCGGGAAGGCATTGACCGCATGATTACGCTGGGGGCGCGGATGGATGACTGGGAGGCAAACACGGCGTGGGCGCGCCAGTTTCCCGGCGCGGTTTTTTGTGCGCTGGGCATCCATCCGGACGATGCCCATGACGCCCCGGCAGACTGGGCGGACCAGCTTTTCCGGAAGGCGCAGGACGTTCCCCTGGCCGCCATCGGGGAAACGGGCCTGGATTACTTCCACGGGGCGCCCCAAGGCTGGGAAACGGAACAATTCCACCGCCTTCAGCAAGACCTTCTGGAACGGCACTTTGACCTGGCGGAGCGCCTGGGCCTTAATATCGTCCTGCATACACGGGACCGGAAAGGCTCCGCGAGCTTTGAGGACGCCTTGGCTATTGCCCGGAACTACGCGGGCCGCGTGCGTCCCGTATTTCACTGCTTCATCGGAAATACCGCTCAGGCCATGCGGATCTTTGACGAACTGGACGGCATGGTCTCCTTCACCGGGGTGGCTACTTTTAAAAACGCCCCCGTAGTGGCGGAAACCGCAAGCTGGTGCCCGGAAAACCGTATCATGCTGGAAACGGACTCCCCCTATCTCAGCCCGGAACCCCTCCGGGGCCGCATGAACGAACCCGCCCATCTCATTCATACAGCCCGTTTCATCGCCGCTGCCAGAGGCATGAACCTGGAAGATCTGGCCCATGTGACGACCCGAAATGCGGAAACCTTTTATAATCTGGGCAAGGTCTGAAAAAAAATCCCGACAATCCGCGCTACCGCCTTGAATCCGAAATCATAAATTAGTATGAACAGGGCACACATGAAAACGCCATTCATTTTAACCTGCGCCTGCGCTGCCGCGCTGGTATTCCCCCTCTCTTCCTGCTCCACCCAGAATTCCTCCACGGCCGGTTACGACACTGCGGAACCGGCCAGCGGCGAAATCCCGCCGTGGATCGCGGAAAGCTCTGATCCCGCTTACGAATCCGGCCATTACAGCCCGGTTCAGAGTTCTTCCAGCTACGCTTACAATCCCCCCGCCAAGCCTTCCGTCACTAAAAAATCATCCGCGCGGAAGAGCACGGCCGGCAGCAAATCCCCCCGCAGCACGGCTGCCAGAAAGAGCTCCTCCCGTAAATCCGCTCCCAAGGCCCGCACCTACACCGTGAAGAAAGGCGATACGCTGGGAGCCATCGCCCGCAGGAACGGCACCTCTGTCAAGGCCCTTAAAAGGGCTAACGGCCTTAAGTCCGATCTGATTCACATCAACCAGAAGTTGACGATTCCGCGTTCCAAGTAATCCGGGGGATCCTCCCGGTTCCACCACTTATGAAGCCTCTCCTTGTTCTGGCCGCCTTCCCCGTGGTGCTCATGGGGTGGGCGTCCTGTTCCCACTCCGGCACGGGCCATGCGGCCCTGCCGGATCCGCGTGCCGTGGACAAATCCGTTCCGGAATATAAAAACCCGTTTCATCCTTCCACATACGCTCATTTTGTAGCCCGCAAGGACTACCGGAAAACGTACGACGTCTATAAGGACGATACCTTGCTGAACCGCCAGCCGAAAAAATCCCGAAAAATCTTCGTCTGCCTGGACGAACAACGGGGCCAGTATCTGGTGGACGGCTTGGTCGCCATGGACTTCCCCCTCTCCTCCGGCGTAAAAGCCTATCCGACCAAAACGGGGGACTACGCCGTTATCTCCAAAAAGGAAGACCATGCTTCCAACCTCTACGGCAAAATGTATGATGCCGAAGGCAAATGCATCAACTACAATGCCGAATCCACGGATCCCATACCGGAGGGAGGTCGTTTTGACGGCTCTCCCATGCCTTATTGGCAGCGTCTTACCAACGCGGGGCTGGGCCTGCATGTAGGGAAAGTTCGGCGGCATCCTGTTTCCCATGGCTGCGTCCGTCTGCCGCGAAATGTTGCGGAAATCCTCTACAGGCAAACCAGCATAGGAACGCCCGTTACCATCCAGAAAACGCCGCTCCCCGTGCCGGAAGCGCAGAAAATCCCTCCCGCACAACAACAGGAATCCGGAGGCCGCAAACAATAGCCTGCCGGGAAAACGCTCCCTTCAAAACACAAACTGTTTTAAAAAGACTGCCCGGAAAGCAGTCTTTTTTCTATCCCATTTTTTCCAAGGCATTAACATGACGTATAAAAAAATTATATTTCCTAAATTATTGCACTATTTTTACGGCCACACAACGAAAAGAAGCGTTTTGTAATCCTCATCGGAGGGCAAATAAAAATGCCGGATAAGATGACTGGGTAAAACCAATCACCTTATCCGGCATTTTTTGTTTCCCGGCAAAAAATAGCCATAAGAATAACAGACACATATGAAAAGAAATGCAATTGATTTAGGCACACTGGACGTATGCACATTATTCAGAAAGTATTTTATCCCGACCTTATTCGGGATGCTTAGCATATCGGCAGTAACGGCAGTAGACGGAATACTCGTCGGCCACGGAATCGGAAGCGATGGCATTGCCGCTATCAATATATGTATTCCCCTGCTGATGCTGTTTACCGGGATAGGGCTCATGGCAGGCGTAGGCTCATCCGTAGTCGCTTCCATTCAGCTATCAAAAGGAAAACTGGAAGCCGCGCGCCTTAATGTCACCCAGGCCTTGTTGTTCGTCACCATTGCCGCCATCGTGCCATCTGCCTTGATGATGGCATATCCGTCAGCTACAGCCCGATTTTTAGGCGCTTCCGAACATCTTACCCCCATGGTTAGGGAATACCTGTTGTGGTTCATCCCCTCGTTGATATTCCAGATGTGGTGCTCTGTCTGCCTATTCATGATTCGTTTGGATGGCGCTCCGAAGTTGGCTATGATGTGCAATATCATTGCTGCAATCATCACCGTAATACTCGGTTGGCTGTTTATCTTTCCATTGGGCTGGGGATTGACGGGAGCTGCTTTCGCCGCAACCATAGCACTGTTTGCGAGCGGCGCCACGGGCCTTATTTATTTATGGAAATTTGCACATAAACTGCGGCTTTATCCTATTAAATGGAGCATCAGAAGTTTTCGGTTCTCCCTCCTTAATATTGTCTGCCAATGTCGCATCGGTTCTTCCGCTTTGCTGACTGAAGCGACACTGGCCACGCTCATGTTCGTCGGGAACCACACATTGATGAAATATCTGGGAGATAATGGAGTAGGAGCGTTCGGCATTGCCTGCTATTACCTTCCGTTCGTATTCATGGTAGGCAATGCCATAGCGCAATCAGCGCAACCCATCATCAGCTATAACTTCGGGCTTGGAGAGAAAAAACGCGTAGCCGATACAAAACGGATCGCATTATTTACCTCCGTTGTTTGCGGCATAGTCACGACGGCAGCATTCATTTTGTTCCCGCATATTCTGGTAGGCTTGTTCGTCAATCCGGACAGCACTGCGGCGCTCATAGCCATTGAGGGATTTCCATATTTCTCCCTGGCATTTGTTTTCTTCATCATCAACCTGATGCTCATCGGTTATTACCAAAGCGTGGAAAATGTAAAACTCGCCAATTTGTTTGCCCTGTTGCGAGGATTTGTTTTTCTTATTCCATGCTTTATCCTGTTGCCTGAAGCAATGGGAACGAACGGTGCGTGGCTAGCACTTTGTCTGTCGGAAATGTTGACCATATTAACAGTTGCTGTCCTATTTATTCTACGCAAAAAGAAAACACTTCTGCATCAAACAGGTGAAGAATGCAGTTAAAAAGATTGTTCTCAGGCATGCCACGACACGCGCATAAAATACTTGCAAGCGAATACAGATGACTTAGCACTTTGTCTTCCCTGAACTGGCTACAGCTTTTAAAAATTATTAAACAAAAGATATTTCTTTAACAAAGTTTTTCTGGGAAAACGACAGGATAGGGATTACCCTCTGCTGCGAGAAACCCTAAGATTTTTGTTATGCCTGCATCTCCGGAGCGCATTCTGGAAAATTTGTTCCCCTTTTATCGGCAGGAAGAATTTCCCGTTCTCCTGCACCAGTATAAAACGTGGTCGGAAAGTCGCCCTCTGGAAGGATGCCGGATTATTGACGCTTCTCCCGTGTTCCGGAATACCTGCGCCAAATACGCCTCTCTTCTGGCCGCAGGAGCGGAGCTGACAGTAGCGGTCTCCCCGGTAATGCCCTATGACCCGGAAACAGCCGTATTATTGGGACAGTATGGAATTCCCGTGGTGGAAGCGGAACGGGTAGGCGGACCTTATGATGTGGTCATGGACTGCGCCGGAGCGCTCAGCCATGTTCCCAGCCGCTGCGGGTATGTGGAATTAACCCGCTCGGGTGCGGAACGCTATGCGGCATGCACGCAGCCCGTGTGGATGGTGGACGCCGGAAAGATTAAACAGATAGAAACCTGCCTTGGAACCGGAGAAAGTTTTTTCCGGGCTCTGGAATCTCTTGGAATAAAAAATGAACAGGGACAGACTCTGGTAGTCATTGGACATGGAAAAGTTGGCCGTGGAATAGCTCTGCATGCTCTCAGACGGAAACTGAATGTCATTGTAGCGGACGTGGAAAAAAAACCTCTGGCTTCCGCCTCTTTTGTGCCGGCAACGGACAGGGAAACCCTTACTGACGCAATCAGGCATGCTTTCTGCGCCGTTACGGCTACGGGAAAGCGGCATGCCATGTCAGGGCTTATTGACCCGGCCATGCCTTTCTCTTCCGGCGTTCTGCTTGCCAATATGGGTGTGGAGGATGAATGGGGGCCGGAAATTCCGAAAAACCGCCTTCTGAACGAAGGCCGCCCTCTTAATTTTATTCTGCCGGACCCTACGCAAATGCGTTACATTGATCCGCCCCTGGCTCTTCATAACCAGGGAGCTCTGGAACTTGCCGAAGGCCGAGTTTTGCCAGGCCTTTTTTCTCCTCCGCCGGAAATGGAAGAGCATTTTCTTTCCCTGATACGTTCCTGCGGTTCCGTACCGCCTGACATGCTGAACTGGATTTCCTGACTTATCATCTTGTCTTTGCCGGGATAAAGCGGTAGCGTATAGAATACGGTCGGGAACTTATTGTTCCATGGTCGGTTTGACGTTTCATTGACTTCGCAACTCATGAACACTTATTATTTCTACCGCAGTTATCGGCTGGGAGGGAGAATTCTCGGAACCCTGGGATGCAGCCTGGCCTGGGCTTTTTTCGGTTCCGGCTGGTGGAACTTTCTTCTCGGCGCCCTTTTACTGTTCCTGTGGCTTCCCGTTATTATGGGCAGGCCTTATTTTCTCACAATCACTTCTTCTTCCATCTTCTGGGGCAACAGCATTTCACGCAGGGAAATACCGTGGGAATTAATTGAACGCATAGGATGCACACCAAATAATGAGGCAGAACCCGGATTGATGATTAAATTGAAGGACGGACGTATTCTGGATGTGGAACATTCCTGTTTCAATTCCATATCCTCCGTCCGTGAAGCCATTCTTCAAGCGTCCGGTTTTTATCCCTTTCATCTTGCTCCGGACTTGTTCGCTCCTCCGGGTCTGCTGGGCGAGTGATACGGAGTAAAATTTGTCAATTCTCCGCTCTGAATATTTGCTGTCCCCGCATCTTCTCATTCCCGGATAATGGCATTCTCCCGTCGTCGCAGAGGTTTCCGGTGATGCCCCTCGCGCCCCATTCAGGTGTTCCGTCTTTTCAAGGCAGATTACAGTTTTCCTGTAATGGAAAATAAAAAATGTTCCACGTAGAACATTTATGTGAATAACATTTCTTTTCCATTCACTCTCAGCCAATAAAAAAACAGGCGTCATGTCTCCACGACGCCTGTTCCTCTGTATGAACGATTTTGTGCCACCAAAATCAATTGGGAGATCTCATCGGCATGAGCACATACAGGAACTCATCGCCAATCTTCAAGACGCCCGGACTCATTTCATCAATGAGGTTCAGCGTAATGACCGTATCCCCGGCCATCGTCTTCAGGGGAGCCATGAAGAAATCCGGATTAAAGGAAATGGAAAGCGGCCTTCCGGAATAAGTGATCGTCATCGATTCATGAGCTTCGCCTACTCCTTCTGCGCTGGAAGCCACTTCCAGTTCGTTTTCACGAAAATTCAGCTTGATATTTGTGCTCTTATCCACGGAAAGGAGAGAAACACGGCGCACTGTTTCCAGCAGTTCCCCGCAGGGAAGTTCGATACTTTCCTTGCAATCCGTAGGAATTACCTGCCGGTAGTTCGGGTAATTGCCGTCAATCAGTTTGCTGATTAAGAGCGTATCGTTGATTTCAAAGGCTGCTTGGTTGCGTGTGAACCGGATCGTGACGGTTCCCACTTCATCCAGAAGGCGGCGGAGTTCTCCGACAGCCTTAGTGGGCAGGATGGCATCCAGTTGCTGTTCTTCCGGAAATTCCAGGGCGGTTTCCGCCAAAGCCAAACGACGTCCGTCCGTGGCTACCAAAGTCATTTTACCATTGCGGAAAGAAAGGGAAATGCCGTTCAACACGTAGCGGGTCGTATCCGTGGAAATGGCATATTCCGTCCGGCGGATACAGTCGCGCAACATATTCTGCTCCACCTGGTACACAGTAGCCTGCTCAAAAGACGGCAGTTCCGGAAATTCATCCGCCGGAAGGCCGTTCAGTTTAAACTGGGAGCGGCCACATTCCACAGCAGCCTGGTTGCGTTGGTTGACATCCACCTGGACTTCGGCTTCAGGAAGTTCGCTGATAATGCTCACCAGCTTTTTAGCGGGCAGGGTCACGGTGCCTTCACGCAGCACATTTGCGGGAACCACGCCAGTAATGCATACATCAAGATCAGTAGCCGTAAAACGTACCTGGCCGTTTTCAGCTTCAATCTTGACGTTGGAAAGAATGGGCAGCGTCGTCTTGGAAGACACGACGCTGGCAACCTGTCTCAGCCCGTCGAGAAATACTTGCTTGGAAATGGTAAACTTCATGTGTCTGTGCTTTTATCTGCCTCGCATCTTCTCATAAGTGCCTTTCATGGTTCAAGCCATTTCTCCGTCAAACCCTAATATTTGGCAGTATTTTTTTAAAAGCATACTATATATAGTAATATGCAATTTCTCTGGGCATATCTTGCATGAAAAGGTTTTTCAAATTATTTAAGCATTCTTAAAAATCCATTCCGGGGAATCAGATTTCTTCAATATCCTTGTGCGGATTATAAATCCGGATATTGTCTCTTTTTTCCCAGGATGCGGCAATTTTATTGGAAATGTACGTTTTCTTTCCAACAGGAATGCCGTTTCTGTTTTCTCTTCTTTTATCTTCTCCGTAATCTTTTTTCCGTTAAATGATTTGTTTTCAGAAAAATAATTTGACCCCGGATTTATAATCCGCTACCCTCCTATCGGATTGATTTTAACCCATATTTCAGAATTTCCGTGAAACGCTCATTTATTATTTTATCTTTACTGGCAGCGGCAGGCATGGCCCAGGCGGCTACCCCTATCTATTCCTGGGAATGGACTGCGGAAGGAGCACAAATAACCGCCCCCAACTGGAACGGTTCCTTCAATTACACTTCCGGCAATGATTACGCCACGTTCGGCAGCAGTTCCGGCACTCCCTATAACTCAAACATAACGGGCATCCAAGACAGTTTCACCGTGAGCTTTGACCTGAAAAACCTGAGTTCCACCAGCAATGGGTGGAAAGACATTTTCAGCCTGTACACCAATGGAACGGTCTCCGGAGAATCCAACAGCATGGTGCTGGAATTCACTAATAACGGAGAACTATACCTCTACAATAAGGGGTTCGGCGGCCAAACTGGCGGAAATATCAATACGGGATTGACCTGGACGGATCTCCAGCAGGACAGCTGGACTAATCTGAGCATCGTTTCCGATCTTTCCTCCCAAACGCTTTCCGTGTATGTCAACGGCGCTCTGGCAGGTACGATTACCGAGTGGAATCCATCCTCCCCTGCCCTGACAGGCTCCCAGTTTGGAGCTTCTTTTGGAAATACCCGCCCCATGAACGGCACTATGGATATCAACAACATCAAATTTTATGACGGCGTTGTGCTTCCTGTGCCGGAAGCAGCCACAGCTTCCCTGGGCCTGTTGGGGCTGGCTGCCCTGATGATGCGCCGCCGCCGGTGCTGCTGAAGCAACTTTAACCATTCGCCAAAGGCCGCATGCGGAAAAACGTCTTCCCGCATGCGGCCTTTTCAGTATTAAGAGAATTCCTTTACCCGATTCATGCCCCCGTGAAGACTTCCCCCGGTCTGGTCCAAGCACCGGGAGGAAGAACCCGCCCCGGCAAAACGACGGTATTGGCACCCAGCCGAACATGGTCTCCAATGACGGCGCCAAGCTTGTTTCTTCCAGTAAATTCCAGCTTTCCTCCCGCCACCATTCTGTGTTCGCCGCCATCATGGCGAAAATTGGAACATACCGTTCCGGCGCCGAAATTAACGTCACTGCCAATAATGGAATCCCCCGCATAACTCAAATGAGGAATAAATGTGCCGTCGCCGATGATACAATTTTTCAGCTCCACTCCCTGCCCTACTACACAGCCATTCCCCAAAGATACACAACCCCTTAAATAGCAATTAGGCCCTATGCGGCAGCCATCACCCGCCCACACGGCTCCCTCTACAACCACGCCGGGCATGATGACGGTTCCTTCCCCTACCCGGAGCGTTCCCATGACATAAACCCCTTCCCTTCCGGAGAAATCCTCCCACTCCATCTTCTCCATCACTCTTTCCTGCCATTCCAGAAGATCCCAGGGATAAACGAGGCGCTCTATCGCTGCTTCCTTCCGCGTGAATACCCGCGTCAACCCGTTTTCCCCGCTTTTCCGGGCCAGCAAATGCCCTTCTTCACTCCTTGCTTCCCCTGCCCCGCAAAAGGCAAGCCATATGGCCGCCTCCGGGGAAAAATCATGCATGGACACTTCTATGATTTCTCCTTTTTCTTCTGAAACCGGCGTTCCCGGGTCAAAAACCGCTTCAAAGCCCACTTCCCGAAGGCGGGAAGCACAGTAAGCGGCTATATTCATTCCAGCCACGGAAAAGCCGTAGAAGGGCCTTTCAGGGCTTGTAGCGGGAAAAGTATGATCCCTCTCCGGAATGTAAATCAATCTGGCAGCCTTCACAAAAGGATGGTATGCTTTCCTCCGGGTTTTCTGCAAGCAGGAATGCCGTTTCTGTTTACAGCCGCACCTGCCAATAACCTTGTGAAAGGCTAGGTTGATTAACTGTGAGTATGATGTGAATAACTTATTCAGATATTATCCACAAATTTGCAGGCCAAATTTATTAACATTTGAAATGATGCTCAATACTCTCTTTTACAACCACTTAAAATCTTATTCACACTAGGCACACAGTAGAAGAAGAAGGAATTTAATATTGTTAAACCTAATATTCTTCAATCACACAACGTGATTGTCCTTCTTCCGGTTTTCATGCTACAAAACGGCGTGAATACGAAAAATCAGGATGACTGTTGGATGAACATGGCCATAAAACTGGCCTCAAATGGAATTGGACTTACGAGTCCGAATCCCTGCGTGGGGGCAGTCATTGTGCATGAAAACCAGGTGATTGGTTCGGGATTTCATAAAAAAGCCGGCTTGCCTCATGCGGAAAGAGAGGCCATTGCCGACGGAGTGGCGAATGGCAATGCCCCCCTGTTCGCGGACTCAACTTTGTATGTTACTCTGGAACCATGCAGTACTTCCGGGAAAACACCGCCTTGTACGGATGCCATTTTGAAATATCGTTTCAAACGGGTGGTTTATGGTTCGGAAGATCCTAATCCCAAACACCGCGGCGCTGCGGCTGATATTCTTGAACAGGCCGGCATCAAGGTTACCCGCGGGGTTCTGGAGAAGGAATGTGATCGTTTAATCAGGGGGTTCAGAGTGAACATGCTGGAAGGGCGTCCCTGGGTAATTGCAAAAAGCGCCATGTCTCTGGATGGCCGCATTTCCCGTAGTCCGGAACGTTCCCAATGGCTGACGAATGAAAAATCCAGATCTTTTGTACATACCCTGCGTGCCGAATGCGATGCGGTTCTTACCGGAGGGAATACCGTGCGTCTGGACAATCCGTCTCTGACCATTAGGAAACCGGATCGTCCTGTTTCTCCCCTTAAGGAACAACCCTGGCGTATTATTCTAACCCATGATGCCTCTTCCATACCTGCGGATTCCATTTGTTTAACAGATGAATTTCGTGACCGCACTTTGGTTGTGGAGAATGTTTTTAGTTATTTGGAATTATTAAAAAAATTATATAATGATAAAAAAATAGGAACTATCCTGCTGGAAGCGGGAGGCTGTCTGGTCCGGGAATTTCTGAAAGCCGGTTTAGTCGACGAGTGGGTGGGGTTTTATGCTCCCATCATTATCGGCGGCGGTGCGGACGGCGTAGCGCCCGGTCCGTTTCTGGAGCATGAAGCCCATCTTGAACAACCTGTTGTAAATATTTTTGGAGGTGATGTATGTATCCGGGGAGATATCTGTTACCGGTAATGGATGAGGTCTTTGTTTATTGGTTATCCGAAGAATTTTAAACTTGGGAAGGTAATTTTCATTCGCCCGGTGGATTTGTCATTCAGCCCTTCCGGCCTCCCTTGTAAGCTCAATGCTGCTTTTTCTTATCGGCAGTATTTGAATGGAATCCGTGAAGAAATCGTGTGACGCTTCTTAATGATTTGCGATGGATAAATCAGGAAGGCCGGTATTCAATAATACTGAAGGGATATTCCATTTCTTTTTACGACAAGCAGAAAGTGGTGGTTGTTCGGAGGAAGGGAAGAGCTGCTGTCGCGCAAAAAGACATTCAGAAAACAGGATTGAATCTTTTTATCGACTCCAGGCAATGGCGACAGGGAAATATAATGGGATCATATACGGCTCAAGGATGTCCCTGTCATATTTATTTTTCCAATACCCGCCTCCTATGGTCTTCCTTAAATTGAAATTTTTGAATAAAAAACGCGGGGTATTATGTTTGTTGCCTGCTGCGTTTTTGCAGATGCACAAGCAACAGGGCGATATCTGCCGGGGTAATTCCAGGAATGCGGGAGGCCTGCCCGATAGTTGCAGGACGTATGTTGCCCAGCTTGATGACAGCCTCTTTTTTTAAGGCATGGACATGTTCGTAATCAATATCGGAGGGAATAGTTTTATTTTCCATCCGTATGATTTTTTCCGCCTGTTTTTTCTGCCTTTCAATATGCCCTTCGTACTGGATATCCGTAGCAATGGCATCCAAATGTTCCACGTGGAACATTTTTTTCAGTTCTTCAGGCAATAGAGTCCAGTCATTGCCGGGCCTTTTAAGCCATGTGGAGAGAGAAACTCCTTCATGTTTAAGCGCGGCAGCTTTTGTTATTCCTTCTTCAACGGCGTTTTTCCTGTCTTCAGCCTTCCGGGCCATTTCACAGGTAATAAGGCCCGCTTCAAAAGCCAGAGGGGCCAACCGCAGGTCTGCATTATCCTGACGCAGCAACAGGCGGAATTCTGCCCGGCTGGTAAACATGCGGTAAGGTTCATCGGTTCCTTTGGTAACGAGGTCGTCTATCATGACGCCGATGTAAGCCTGATCCCGGCGCAGCACCAGAGAAGGTTTGCCCAGGGTTTTCAGAGCGGCGTTCGCTCCCGCCATTAGTCCTTGCGCTGCGGCTTCTTCATAGCCGGAAGTGCCGTTGATTTGACCTGCAAAGTACAGGTTTTCCACCAGTTTTGTTTCCAGCGTAGGATGCAATTGCGTGGGAGGACAGAAGTCGTATTCCACCGCATATCCCGGACGGATCAGCTGTGCGTTTTCCAGGCCGGGAATGGTATGGATGAAGTCGCACTGAGCGGAGTAGGGCAGTGAAGTAGAAACTCCGTTAAGGTAGAATTCCTCCGTACTGCGGCCTTCCGGTTCCAGGAATACCTGATGGCTGTTTTTTTCCGCAAAGCGCACGATTTTATCTTCTATGGAAGGACAATACCGGGGGCCTACGCCTTCAATGATACCGCTGTAAAGGGGGCTGAATTTTAAGTTCTTCCGGATAATGTCGTGCGTAGTCTGGTTGGTGTAGGTGATCCAGCACGGCATTTGCTTCATCCGGAAATTTTCATCTCCCCACGTGTTCAAAGTGCAAAAGGGTTCGGAATCACGTTTCAGTATATCACGGGAACGGTAGCTGAACAGGGCTTCCGGAGCGTCTCCGGGCTGTATTTCGCAGACGGAAAAGTCGATGGATCTTCCATTGACGCGGGGAGAAGTTCCTGTTTTAAGCCTTTCCACCTGAAAACCCAGCATGGCAAGATCGGCGGAAAGGCTGGAAGAAGCGCAACCCATTCGGCCTCCTGTTATGTGTTGAAGGCCCACATGAAGCAATCCCTTCATGAATGTCCCGGAGCAGATAATCACGCTGCGGGCATGGATGGCGCAGCCCAGAGAAGTAACGGCTCCCGTTGCCTGCTGTTCTCCATTGACGAGCAGTTTGACCACATCTCCCTGAAACAGGCGTATGCCGGGGGCGGTTTCCAGAACCATTTTCATTCTTGTGCGGTAGGCTGTTTTATCGCACTGGGCGCGGGGAGCGCGCACGCTGGGCCCCTTGGAAGCGTTCAGCATCCGGAATTGAATGGCGGTAGCATCCGTGTTCAACCCCATCGCTCCCCCCATGGCATCTATTTCCCGGACGATATGCCCTTTGGCAAGTCCCCCAATAGCCGGATTGCAGGACATTTGTCCGATAGTATCCAGGTTATGAGTTAGGACGGCGACGGAACACCCCAGACGGGATGCTGCCAGTGCCGCCTCAATGCCTGCGTGCCCGGCGCCGACGACGAGAACGTCAAACAGGGGAAAAACGGAAGAAGAGGAGGAGTTCATCAGGATGCGGAGCAGATAGCAAGACGATGCAGAATCAGGCGGGGATCAAGAGAGGAGGACACCAGGGCTTTATCCGCCTTCATGCATTCTTTCAAAGTTTGCTTCAGCCGTTCCGTCTTGAATTTGGAAGCATTCTGCGCCGCCAGAAAAAGCGGATACGCATTGGGTGTACCGTCTTTTTTCAAGGGAATTAACGCGGCCGCATAGGAGGGCAGGGAAGAAATGCGGGCCGTAAATTCCTTGAAATTGGTGGGCTTCAGGTTGAATGCGTCACATAAAAGTCTGGCAGCCAGCAAATTTCTTAACGTAGGGATGAATGCGGCACGCATGATTGTGATGGCGTTTTCACCGCGTTCCAGTTGAAAGTCAATCAAAGAGATGGCCGCATCGCTTTTCTTGTTTTCCAAAGCCCGGGAAATTTCAAAAATAACGCCTGTACGCGTCAGCGGAACCATGCGCTCCACATCCTCCGGCATTACGGTGCGTCTGTCCGCTCCCAGATAAAGATCCAGTTTTTCAATTTCGGAAATGATTTGGCGGGAGGATTCGCTGACGCGGTGAATGAACAGTTCCAGGGCGGCGGAGTCGAAATTCATGCCCCGCGCCGCCGTTTCCTTATTAATGAGGGGCATTAAACTGCCTTCCCAGCCTGCTTTCGTGATGTCCGGCTTGTTCAATTCTTCCGATGCGGCGTATTGAAGCAGGAATTTGTTAAAGGAACGGCGTTTGTCAAATTCGGAGGCGGAAATAAGAAGCAGGACGTCCGACCCCAGGCCGCTTTCCAGCAATTGCCTGAAAGAATCCAGAGCCGCTTCCGTGGTGGAGGAACGCCCCGTGACGGAGTCTCCCAGAAAATTGCAGTTCTTCATCCAGACTACTTTGCGCCCCGGAAAAAACGGGAGGGTCCGCAGAGCTTCCATAACCTGGCGTACCAGCTGGGCCGCTTCATCGGAATCACCGCAGGCCGCTTCCAGAATTTCATGGGAAAATTCGTTTGTGCCTTCCGTCAGAGCGGCAAAGATGCCGGAAGCCTTTTCACGCACCATTCCTTCATCCGTACCGAAGACGAGATGAATGGCCTGTTGTTGTAAAGTGCTGGAACCCATAAAACCGTAGCCGCATGATATCATAAAGTACGCCTTGTTGAAAGGCGTATTTGTCATTTGAAAGTTTTTTCATTTGAAGAGAAAGTACTTAAATAGTATCAATGGAACCGGAATGTCAAAAAGCGGCTGAAGCTTGACAGGCTCCGTTTTCAGGCATCTCCTTGTGATCAAGCCGCAAACCGTTTGATCGTTATTACGGCAGGGCATTTCCATGAGATCGACCATATGGACACGGGCTTTACTTGTCATCATGATGACGGTTATGATGACCGTGGTCTCCGTTGCCTATTGGAGATGGAACAGTCGTGTTACGGAGAAGAATGTTTCCTTCCGGTCGGAAGTGTTTACCCTGGCCCAGCAGCCCGAATTGAAGGAGGAGGATATTCCTGTTTTGCACCAGCTCAATGAGGAATATTCACGCGTTGCCCGGCTGGTGGAACGGGTATTGGTCAGCATAGACACTACAGGCGTGACAAGCGTTCCTCAGCCTTCCGAGGATGGTGATTTCATGATTGAAAAGAGGCTGACGGTTCATGGTTTGGGTTCCGGCGTCATTGTTACTGAAGAAGGGCATATTATTACCGCCTACCATGTCATTCAGAACAAGCATGCGCTGCGCGTTACGCTGAGCAATGGGAAAAGCGTTTCCGTACGCCTGGTAGGGGTGGATCCGGAACTGGATATTGCCGTGCTGCAGGTAGAAAACCCGATGACGTTTACCCCCCTTCCGTTCGGCAACAGTGATGAAATTGCGCCCGGCATGATTGTTCTGGCATGCGGCAATCCCTATGGGCTGGGCACGACTGTTTCCCGCGGCATTATCAGTGCCCGTGAACGCAAGCTGGTGGATTCCGGCATTAACTTGATCCAGACGGATGCCAGTATCTTCCCGGGGAATTCGGGAGGCCCCCTCATCAACATCCGCGGGGAAATCATCGGCATCAATAAATCGGTGCTTCCCAATGCGGAGAAAAATTACGCCGGCATTGGGTTTGCCATTCCCTCCAATCTGGTGATGCACAGCTTTGAGCAGATTTGCAAACATGGCCGCCCCATGAAAGGGTATCTGGGATTGGACATTGTGCGCAATACTCCCCCGCTTCGCAGCTTCCTGGATTATCATGAGGCGGGAGGCGCAGTAATCAACATCGTGAAGCATGGTTCTCCGGCGGAGCAGGCAGGCCTTCAAACAGGTGACGTAATACTGAGTTTCAACGAAGTCCCCATCCAGACGGATGAGGAAGTGAAGGAACGCATTGAAAATCTTTCCATCGGCGACAAGTTCCGGCTGAAAGTCTGGCGCAAAGGGCAAAAAATGAACGTCACCCTGAAGGTGGGAGATAGTATTTTAAAAAATGTTCCTTCTCCTTGGGAAGACTTCATGGAAGGAGTGGGAATGCATTTGCGTGAACTGACTGCGGAAGAACAATCCATAGGTGCTCGGGGGTTGCTGGTCATTCAAGTGAATCCAAAGAAATCCGTAGGGCAGATATTGCAGGCCGGCGACATGGTCTTTGCCGTAAACCACCAGAGTGTCAGCACCAAGGAAGCCTTGGTCAAAGCTCTTAGGGAAGGGCCGGCATTGTTGACCGTTTCCCGCGACGGGCAGCAATTCAATGTGAAAGTGGATGCGCGCCCCGTTTCTGAAAAAACATTTCTTCCCCGCATCCCGGAGGCGACAAAAGGCAACGCCATCATACCGCACGAGCTTTGATCCGGCCTGAGCGGTTCCTGCCGGAACCTCCGTTAGGAAAAACGTTTTCCGGCATCGCCGTCCGCAGGCTTGACTGGCAGTCAAAAGTGCTTACAATGCATCACCTTTAAGAAATTAAATTATGACTCGTCATACTATCTCCGTACTTGTTGAAAACAAATTTGGCGTGCTTGCCCGCATAGCCGGTTTGTTTAGTGGACGGGGCTACAATATTCATTCGTTGAACGTTGCCCCTAGCCAGGACCCGCGCTTTTCACGGATGACCATCGTCGTACGCGAAAAGGAAGATGTTCTGGACCAGATTATCAAGCATCTGGAAAAACTGGTCAACACGGTGGAAGTAGTAGATTTCCGCAATACGGACAATGTGTACCGGGAAACGGTATTGACCCGCATTGGCGTAGATTCCGCCACGCGGCATGAAGTCATTGAGTTCTGCCAGATACTGGGCGCCCACATTGTGGACGTCACGCGGGACGCCCTGACCATTGAAGTGACGGGAGGCGAGTACAAGATAGACCGTTTCCTGTCCCTCATTGAGGATTATGATGTGCAGATGCTGACCCGGAGCGGCCGTATCGCCCTTCCCAAACCCTGCCAGTAAAAGAACCTCCCGGTTTTCTTCTTCAACCCTGCAGGACATTCTTGCAGGGTTTTTTTCTCATCTTCACCATGAACATTACTTATCCGGATCTACCCATTTCCCGCCGCCGGAATGACATTCTGGCGGCAATGCGGGAGCACCAGGTCATTGTCGTAGTGGGGGAGACGGGATCCGGTAAGACTACCCAGCTCCCTAAAATGGCCATGGAGCTTGCCGGGGAGGCGCGGGGCAGAGTAGGGTGCACCCAGCCCAGAAGGCTGGCTGCTGCTTCCGTTTCCCGCCGAGTGGCGGAGGAATTGAACTGCGACCTGGGAGGTTTGGTGGGTTACCAGGTGCGCTTTGAGGAAAAAGCCGGGCCGGATACGCGCCTGAAGTTCATGACGGATGGGATTCTTCTGGCGGAAACGCAGCATGATCCGGATCTGCGCCAATATCATACCCTGATTTTGGATGAGGCGCATGAACGCAGCCTCAACATTGACTTTCTGCTCGGCTATCTGCGGCTTTTGCTGGACAGGCGGAGAGACTTGCGGCTGGTCATCAGTTCCGCGACGCTGGATGCCGGCGGGTTTTCCGAATTCTTTGGAGGCGCGCCTATTATTCAGGTAGAAGGCCGCACTTATCCGGTGGACTTCCACTATCTGCCGCCGCTGCATGACGATGAGGAACTTCCGGCTCATGTGGCACGTGCCGTGGATTGGCTGGATACTCTGGACGACCGCGGGGATGTGCTTGTCTTCCTTCCCGGAGAACGCGAAATACGTGAGGTGGCGGAAAAACTGGAAGGCCGGAATCTGAGAAACACGCGCATTCTGCCTTTGTTCGCCAGGCTGGGCCTGGCGGACCAGCAAAGGATTTTTCATCCGGAGCAGGGATACCGCCGCATCGTGCTGGCTACAAATGTGGCGGAAACGTCCCTGACAATCCCCGGCATCATTTATGTTATCGACTCCGGCCTGGCGCGCGTCAGCCGCTATAGCCCGGCACGCCAAGTGCAGCGGCTTCAGATAGAACCCGTCTCCAAAGCCAGTGCCCGCCAGCGCGCCGGCCGTTGCGGCCGTGTGTGCGAAGGTGTGTGCATCCGCCTGTACAGTGAGAAGGACTGGGAGGACAGGCCCGATTTTACGGACCCGGAAATCAGGCGCAGCGCACTGGCCGGGGCGCTGCTCCGGATGAAAGACCTGGGATTGCCGGAAATGCCGGAGTTCCCACTTCCGGATCCTCCTTCATCCAAACTGGTGACGGAAGGTTACCGCACCTTACGGGAGATCGGCGCTCTGGACAAAGCCCGGCAGCTCACGCCCGTAGGCAGAAAGCTGGCGCGGTTGCCCATTGACCCGCGGCTGGCCCGCATGCTGCTGGAGGCACAACATGAACAGGCCCTGCCGGAAATGCTGGTGATTGTAGCCGGCCTGGGCATCATGGATCCCCGTGAACGCCCTGCGGATGCCGCTCAGAAAGCGGACCAGGCCCACGCGCAGTGGAAGGAAGAAGACAGTGACTTCCTGTCTCTGCTCAAATTATGGAAGGCTGCATGGCAATTCCGGGAGGGAAGGCGCTGGCGTAAAAACCAGCTTCGGAAATGGTGCGGAAAAAATTTCCTCAATTTCAACCGCATGATGGAATGGTTCAATTTATGGGAGGACCTTTCCCGGCTGGTCAGGGAAACACTGAAATGCAGAATTTCTCCTTTGGAAGAAGAAACGGAGCGGCAGGCTTCCTTTGCCATGATTCACCGGAGCATCCTGGCGGGCGTTCCGCGCCAGTTCGGCCTCTGGGATGCAGACAACCGGGAATATCGCGGCGCCGGAGGACGTTCCTTCGGCATTTTTCCCGGTTCAGGCCTGTTCCGCCGTAAAAAAAGGAGTGAATGGGTAATGGGCGTGGAGTTGGTGGACACCACGCGCCTGTGGATGCGCCGCGCCTCCATTTTGGAACCGGAATGGGTAGAGCGGGTAGCGCCCCATCTGTGCGAATCACACTATTCCGGAGCGCGGTGGGACAGGGAGCAGGGGGCTGTTTACGCAGTGGAACGCGTCGTGTGCGGCGGTTTGCGCATTATTGATAACAGGCGTGTGCACTATGGCCGTATCAATCCCGCCCATGCGCGGGAAATAATGATACGTGAAGGTCTGTTGGGCGGTGGTTTCCGCACGAAACCCGCCTGTATCAGGCATCTGGAAACGCTCCGGGAAGAGGTTCGACAGATAGAGCTGAAGTTGCGCCGTCCGGACCAGGTCTGGTGTGAGGAAGGAGTTTTTGAATTCTTTAACAGGCTTGTTCCCCCGGACTGCTGTACGGCCAGGGCTTTTTTGCGGTGGGCCGCCGGTGTGGAGAAGAAAAACCCGGAAGCTCTGCATGTTCCGCCGCAGGAAGCCATGTACGAATTCTGGGGGAAAGACCTGCTGGATGGTTTTCCGGATGAAATCACCTGTAAAGGAGCGGAATATGCCGTGTATTACCAGAATGATCCCGGCGCGGAAGATGACGGCGTGACCCTGGGCGTCCACATCGACCAGTTGCCGGATATTCCCGAATGGTTGCCGGAGTGGGGGGTTCCCGGCCATCTGGCCCAGCGAGCGGAATGCCTGCTGCGTTCCCTTCCCAAGGATTTGCGCGTCTTTCTCCAGCCTATCAGCCAAAAGGCCGCTTACTTTGCGGAACTGAGGCATGGCCTGGAACCGGACGGGCCGCTGGCGGGGAAACTGGCGGAATTTGTGGAAGTGGAAACGGGAAAATTTTGCGCGCCCTCCTTTTTTGACATGAACCGTCTTCCTGCGGAGCTGGTTACGAAAATATGGGTGTGTGATGATGAAGGGGAAGAGCTTGCCATGGGCACGGATGTTGCGGAACTGAATAACCGCTTGGGTAAAAAACTTTCCCGCCGGTTCCAGGAAACAGCGGAGGATATCGTGTCCGTAACCGGCATGAAGGAATGGAGCTGCGGAGATTTGGAATACACGGTGGATGTGGCGGGAAGGCCGGGTTATGTGGCTCTGGTGGATGAAGGAGCATCCGTGGGCGTCCGTGCCTTTGAGGATGAACTGAGCGCTGCGGAATCCCACCGGGAAGGGTGCCTGCGTTTCATGCGCCTGCGCCAGACGGACCAGCTTAACCATCTCCGCAGAAAATTTCCGTTGAAGCTGGAAGGAAAGCTCTCTCTTCATATGCTCGGACGGGAGCCGTCTACCAATGCGGAAGACCTGGTGGACGTTGCCGCGGAGATAGCCATGGGCCGTCCTTTGCCGCGCACGGCGGAGCAATTCGCTGCTGCGGAAATGAATCTGCGCCAAAACCTTTTTGACGCAGCGCATAACGTGGCGGATATATGGGAACTGGTGGCGGGTACGGAACATGCCGTCAGGGACTTTACGGCGCTGCAAAAGGGTGTGCGCCATACGGAGCGCATCACGGCTGACCTTCAGCGCCAGCTTGACTGGTTGTTACGCCCCCGTTTCCTGTGGGCGCATGGAGCGGAACGCTTGCCGGACCTGAAACGGTACATGCAGGGAATTGCGGAGCGTATCAGACGCATCGGCCAGCAACCCCTTGCCAGGGAATTGGAACGCCTGGACCTCTTTGAACGCGTGTATTTTCCCTGGCATCAGGTTTTGAAGGAACATGCCGGAGACCTGCGCTGGATGCAATACGGTTATTTGCTGGAAGAATACCGCCTGGCCGTTTTCGCTCCCGCCATCTCCGTCAAGGGCCGCGTCTCCGAAAAACGTCTGGTGGCTTCTTTTGAGGCATTGTCAAGCCAGTAAAACCAGGACGGAGGCTGTTTGCACAGGCGGCTTATCCGGCGCCTTTTTCTGAAATGGAGAGGGATACCCTCAGCCTGCTCGCGGAGGATGGTTTACAATCCTTTGGATAATTGGGCGAATTCAATCAAATTGGTTTCTTTGCCGAACAGGACCAGAATGTCGTGGTCTTCAAAAACGAGATCCGGGGAAGGGGTGCCAATGACGGGAATGCGCGGTATGGACAGGATTTCCCGGCGCCCCTGCGGAGTCTGGGCCTCCCCGCGGCGGATGGTGAGCAGGTTGAGGTGGTGTTCCGTGCGCAGGCCCACATCCCGCAGGCGCTTGCCCACCCAGATGCGCGGCACGGCTATTTCCACGATGCTGTGGTTTTCGTCCATGGGGGAAACGCGCAGGAATTCCGGGGATTCCAACTGGCTGGCGAGCTGCTTGGAAGCCACGCGGGACAAGTTGATGAGCGCATACACGTTCATCTGGCTTAAAATGTGTTCGTGCACCGGACTCATGACGCGGGCGTAGATGTAGCGGACGCCCATTTTCTGAAGGTGCGTGACGACGAGAAGGTTTTCTTCAAAACTGTCTCCGATGGCGACAATGACGGCGGACTGGTCGTCCAGTTCCAACTCACGCAAAGCGGCCGGATTAGTGTAATCCGTCACCACGGCATAAGTCACCAGATCCTTGATTTGCTCCAATTCTTCATCCGTGGAGGCAACGGCTACTACTTCAATATTACGGGCGGAAAGTTCTGTGCAGAGTTCCTGTCCAAACTGGCCCAGGCCGATAACGGTGTATCTCATAATGGTATATTCAGGTTAACGGGATTTTGACGGATGGATAGCGGTAATGCCTCGGAGTAGGGGTGCCGGCCAGCGCAATGAGAAAAGCGAAGAGCCCCACGCGGCCGGCGAGCATGTTGACGATAAGAAGGTATTTGGAAGGGCCGCTTAAATCTGGAGTAATGCCCCGCGACACGCCTACCGTAGCAAAAGCGCTGCAGTTTTCAAAGAAGATATCCAGAGAGCTCATGGAGGGCTCCAAGGCGCAAATCAGGACGGTAAAGCAGCCGATCCAGGCGCAGGAGACCACCACGGTAATCACGCAGCGCGCCACGGTGCGCTGGTCGATGCGGCGGCGGAAGAATTCCACATGATCCCTGCCGCGTAGGATGCGCAGGATTTCCGCACCTGCAATGGCGCAGGTAGTGGTTCTCATGCCGCCTGCCGTGCCGCCGGGGCTGCCTCCCACCATCATCAGACCGCACATGATGAGGCTGGCTGCGGGCAGATAGCGGCCGTAGTCGGTGATATTGAATCCCGCCGTGCGTGCCGTGACGCTGTCGAAAAGGCAAATCCAGAGGTGTTCCCCCAACGGTTCCGCGGCATGGGGAGAGGAAACGGCAAAGATGGCCAGGGCGCCTCCCGCCAGCAAAATCCCCGTGGAGATCATCACCAGTTTGAAGTAAGGGGTCCACTGCATGTGCAGGCGGCGGTGTTTGGAAAAAAAGCGGTTTGCCAGGCGCGAATTGATTTCCTTGTAAATGCCGAATCCCAGGCCGCCGCATACGATCAGCGCCATGATGACCGCCTGCCCGCTGTAGCACAGGCGGATGCCCGGCTCCATCAAATTCATCGGGAAAGTTGAAAAACCAGCATTGCAGAAGGCGGAAACGGAGTGGAACAGGGAATGCCACCACAAAGGCTCCCCCATCAGGTTGATGTCCTTCCCTTCCCAGGAGAAATAAAGAAGGACGGCGCCGCACAGTTCGATGAACAGCGTACTGACCACAATAGTGGTAATAAAGGAGACGACGGCCCCCAGATTGTCTTCATCAAGCAGATCCGTCAGCAGCACGCGGTCCCTCAGGGAAAAACCCTGGCCTGCCACCATGGCTACGAAGTAGGCGAACGTCATGATGCCGAATCCGCCAATCTGGATAAGGGCAAGCGTGAACATTTCTCCCAGCGGGGTAAAAGTATGGGCAAAATCCACGGCGTTCAGACCGGTGACGCATACTGCGCTGGTGCTGGTGAACAGGGCATCCGTAAAACTGAGTGTAATACCCGGATATGTGGAATTAGGCAGCAGAAGCAATCCGGTGCCTGCCAGGATGACTACTCCCAGAGAAGCTACAAACTGCATGGCGGGGGCCATAAGAGGCCGGCCTTTTTTTTGCTTGCCCACCAGCCATTCAAAAATCCTGGTCAGGGACATCAGCGTGGGGATGGCAATCAGCCCGGCCGTAATCACCAGGCGGGAAAGCTCCGTGAACCTCATGTATCCCGCTTCCTGTTGTTCCCTGGCAATCAGGAGAAAAATCATGAGGCAGCTGATGATTTGGAAAATCAGGAGCCTCAGGGAAGGGCGGTTGATTTCCTTCCGGAAATAGGAACCCAGAATACCCGTCAGGTGGCCCAGCGTGGCAACGGCTGCAATCAGCCGCGACCACTCATGTTCCGCCCGCGTCAGGGGCCAGCCCAGCTCCCAGACCACCGCCCCCAGAAGAATGGCAATGCAGACGGCTGCAAGTTTGGTGAATCCCGAGCGTGTAGTGGTCATGAATGGAAATGCCTTATGCGGACTCTACCACCTGGACATGGAAAGAAAAGCTCTTAGGCCGTTTTATGCATGCGGGCGGGAAAGGGGCAGATGCCGCACTGCGTTTCTTCATGGCGGGGCAGGGCCGGCCGGAAAGTGAGTGGAATAGTGATATTGATGAATTTCAGTAAATTTCTCTTACTGTGGATATGCGGGATGGAAACGCTGCCGAAGAGGGCCTTGGTCAAAAAGGGAACATGTTTATCAAAAGGCATCCCGCGGCAAGCCGTATTTTAGGCTTTTCCTTTGGCGGCGGTGATGGCTTGATAGGGCCGTGCTGGCTAAAAGAATCATTCCGTGTCTGGACGTAACGGACGGCAGGGTCGTCAAGGGGACCAATTTCATTAATCTGAGAGATGCCGGGGATCCTGTAGAATGTGCCAGGGCGTATGATGCCCAGCAGGCGGATGAACTTGTTTTTCTGGATATTACCGCTTCTTCCGATGGCCGTGCCACCATGGCGGACGTGGTGCGCCGCACGGCGGCATGCTGCTTCATGCCGCTGACGGTAGGCGGCGGCATCCGTTCCGTAAAGGACATGCGCGAAATGCTTCTGGCGGGTGCGGACAAGGTTTCCCTGAATACGGCGGCCATCAATAGGCCGGAGCTGATTAATGAAGGTGCGGCGGCTTTTGGCAGCCAGTGCATCGTCGTCGCTATTGACGCCAAGCGCCAGGCTTCCGGCAAGTGGGGCGTTTCCACCCATGGAGGCCGGAAATTCGTGGGGCTGGATGCCGTGGAATGGGCTGTGGAGGCGGAACGCCGCGGAGCCGGGGAAATCTTGTTGACCAGCATGGATGCGGACGGAGCCAAAACGGGTTATGATATTGAATTGACCCGCGCCGTAAGCAGTGCGGTGCGCATTCCGGTAATCGCCAGCGGGGGTGCGGGTAATTTGGATCACATGGTGGATGTGCTGGTGGAAGGGAAGGCGGATGCCGTGCTGGCGGCTTCCATTTTCCATTTTGGGGAATACACGGTGCCGGAAGCCAAGGCTTACTTTGCTTCCAGAGGAATACCCGTACGTCCTTTGGCGGAATAGCGGAAACAGCTTTTCTTTTGAGAGAAAATGAAATTCCGGTGCGTAATATGCGTATGCGCTGTCTTTTTTTTCCTCTGTGTTCCGCTATTGCCTTAACGTCTTTTGTCCAGGCCCAGTCCCTGGAGAGGCATCCCCTGTATGAACCCGCCCTTGTTTCCGCAGGAACTCCGGGTGATGCAGGTAATTTATTTGCCGGAGCCAAAGTAACCGCTTCCGGTCATTACGGCAGTGACCGTCCGGAACTGGCCGTGGACGGGCAGACGAATAACGCCGGCAAATACTGGGGTTGCGAGGGCATTCCCGTCTGGCTCCAAGTAGATATGGGAAAGCCCCGGACGCTTTCCTCCCTGCATGTATGGCCCTATTGGGAAGGAGGACGCATTTACAAATATAAAATAGAAGGTTCCGAAGACGGAAAGAACTGGAAAATGTTGGCGGATCAGTCTTCCAACAGCATTGCCGCCACTCCGGAAGGAGTTCCCTTCAAATTCAATCCGCAGACGGTCCGTTACGTTAAAATCACTTTTTTGGGCAATAGCGCCGGCAATGAGAAGGGGGGGCATCTGGTGGAAATCAAAGGGTACGGACCCGATGCCGCCCTGAGCCTACAGGCTGCAGCGGTGAAGGATTATGACCGTATTCCTTACAATGGCGCTCCCGGGCAGGAAATGCTTCAGGATGCCGTGCGTCTGTCCGGCTGGAGAGGCGAACGCGCCGGCGGGCAGATTGCCGTCTGGTCTTCCCAGGCGCAGCCCCAGTTATCGGCCTCCTGCGCCGGGGTAAAAAACGCTGCCGGACAGATTATCCCTGTCCGGACTGCCATGATACGCTACACCAGGGGGGGCAACAGGCTGATTTCAGATATCATCGGCAGCGAAAACAGCTGCGATTTGCAAGCCGGAGGCGTGCGTCCGGTATGGGTGGAGGTCAATATCCCCCCGTCTGCCAAACCCGGCGTGTACAAAGGAAAAGTGGTAGTTTCCGCAGAAAGCGGCTCTCCCGTCAGTGTGCCGGTAATTCTGGAGGTGGCGCCGGAATCCCTCCCTGCTCCCGCGCATTGGCAAGTTCATCTGGACTTGTGGCAGCATCCGCAGGCCGTGGCCCGCTGGCATGATGTGGAACCGTGGTCTCCGGAGCATTTCGCACTGATGAAGCCGGTGATGAAAAGGCTGGCGGATGCCGGGCAAAAGGCCATTACATGCTCCCTGATTGATGAAGCCTGGAATGCCCAGACTTATGACTGGTTCCCGCCCATGATTGAATGGGTCAAGGGCAAAAACGGAACCATGCGCTGGAATTACGCCAATTTTGACAAGTGGGTTTCCTTCATGATGAACGAGGTGGGCGTCAAGGGGCAGATATCCTGCTATACCATGATTCCCTGGAACATGAAAATCCGTTATTTGGATGAGGCGACCGGAAAGTACAAATTTCTGGATCTTAAGCCGAACGATCCCTCCTATGAAGCTATCTGGGGGCCTTTCCTGACGGATTTTCGCAAGCACGTCAAGAGCAAGGGCTGGCTGGGCAAAACCTGCATCGGGCTGGATGAACGGCCGGACGCTATGGTCAGGGCGGCCAAGAATGTGCTGGACAAGTATGCCCCGGAATTCAAAATCGTTTCCGCCGTCAATCGGCCTACGGCCATGACCCGGGACGTTTATGACGTCTCTCCTGTAATTGACCATGCAGGCACGGTCACGGGCGATCTGCTGGCGCAGCGTAAAAAGGAGGGAAAAAAGACGACGTTCTATGTCTGTGTCCATCCCAAAAAGCCCAACACCTTCACTATTTCCCCGCTGGCGGAGGCGGAATGGCTTCCCCTCTTTGCCGCCGCCAATCATTTGGACGGCTTTTTGAGATGGGCTTATAATTCCTGGAACCGCAATCCGTTTGAAAAGACCGATTTCGGGAACTGGCCCGCGGGAGACTGCTACCTTGTTTATCCCGGCAATCTCAGTTCCCTGCGGTTTGAAAAACTCCGGGACGGACTGGAGGAATTTGAAAAGGTCAATATCCTGCGCGCCCGCGCCGCAAAAAATCCTAAGGCGAAAGCTGCCGTAGCCCGCATGGATGAAGAGCTTTCCAAGCTCTTTACCGTGGAAAAAAGCCGCGGGGATTCCCATGAGGAAGACGTGCGGAAAGCCCGCGAAATTATCCGTAAAACGACGGAAATTTCCCGCTGACCTTTCTTGCGGGAAAAAGGGAAACTGCTGTATTTCCATGTCTTTCCGGAGGTTCGGTTAAGCTCCGGAAAGGGGGGAGGATCAGCGGTTTTCTCTTTGGTATTTCGATCCCCATTCCGCCATGGAGGCCAGGACGGGGCGCAGACTGCGCCCCAGTTCCGTAAGAGTATATTCCACGCGCGGAGGTACTTCCGCATACACCTTTCGCGTAAGCAGGCCGTCCTTTTCCATAGAACGCAGGTTCGCAGTCAGAACTTTCTGCGTCACAGGCCCAATGGATTTGCGGAGTTCTCCAAACCGCCGGGTGCCTTCGAGCAGATCGCGGAGGATGAGCACTTTCCAGCGGGAGGAAATCAGTTGGAGAGTAGTTTCAACAGGGCATGATGAATTATAGTAAGTCATTTATTTTAAGCAATAGTTTCTTTCAGGAATCCAGGGTACTATTTTCTGCCTACTTTACAAAAAGAATGTTGCCGCCTATTTTAATAAGTGCCTGCCGTTACGGCAAGCATGAACAGATAATGCCATGAACAAGATCATCATTGCCAATTACAGGGAGACGGAGCCTCAGGTTATCAGCCGGGAGGGTAATTCCTTTGCGGTAAAGCCCGTCATCCGGGAAGCGGATGCCGGAAAATGTGCGGCCAGTTTCGTGGAAGTGGAGCCGGGGCGGTACGCCTATGGCTACCATTATCATGAAGTGAATGAAGAGGTATTTTACATCATCAGGGGCCATGCCGTTGTGCGTACGCCTGAGGGTGAAAAGAATTTAAAAGAGGGGGATGCGATTGCATTCCCTGCCAGCCCGGAGGGAGCGCATGTTATCCGCAACGGATCCGCTACGGAGAAGCTGGTCTATCTGGATGTGGGCACTCGCCTGACGCCTGATGTGGTGCACTTCCCGGATACGGCATCCGGAATGGTATATTCCTCCTCCGGTGTGCACCATTTTCGGGAATCTTGAAGCAGCATCCCTGTTTTAAAGCCTTTTTCCGGTTTTTCCACCGGCGCGGTCCGCAGGAAAGCGGGCCGCGCTCCTCTGGGGAGGAAGGTGTGAGGAAACAGTATTCCCCTGGCCGCATGAAATGCCCCTCTTTGCCTTGGACATGGCTGGCCGCAAAGGCTGCGGTTCATTGAAGGCCTTCAAAACCTCCATGCGGAAATTAACCCGTATAAGGTGATATATTAAAACCCGGCCTTGCAGCAAGGTGTGCGCCCTTTTTTGTGCTGCGGGGGAAGGATGAATTCTCCGGCTTTCAGGAAGGGAAAGTACTGGCGCGGGAAGCCTGCTTGCGTGGCTGTATGGCGGGGCGGAAAAGCAGTCCCCTCCCCGAAATATTCATGGTTTGTTTTTCATGAATATCCGGCAGTAAAAAACGCCCCTGCCGGATAAGCCGGACAGGGGCGTTGAAATTAAGCGGCCTATACCTTATTCCGCAGGTTTGTCGGCACCCATGCCGGCAATGCTTTGGTACAGGTTCCAGCGGTGCCAGACATCCTTCTGGGCTTCTTCAAGGAGTTTTTCGAATCCTTCCTTATTGGTCTTCGCCAGAAGTTTGAAGCGGTTTTCGCTGAGCAGCACATCGCGCAGATCGCCCTTCGGGCCCTTGCCTTCCACAATCAGCGGATTCTTGCCCTGGCGGGCCAGGTCCGGATTATAGCGGTAAAGCAGGACTCGGCCGGAATCCACCCATGCCTTCTGCTGCTGCAGGCCCTTGGCCATATTGATGCCGTGGGAGATGCAGTGGGAGTAGGCGATGATGAGAGCCGGGCCGTCATAGGCTTCCGCTTCCACAAAGGCTTTCAGCGTGTGTTCGTCCTTGGCGCCGAGAGCGACGGAGGCCACGTACACGTTGCCGTAAGTCATGGCCATGAGGCCCAGATCCTTCTTCACGCCGGGTTTGCCGTTCGTGGCGAATTTGGCTACTGCGGCGCGCGGGGTGGATTTGGAGCACTGGCCGCCGGTGTTGGAGTATACTTCCGTATCCATGACCAGCACCTTCACGTTCCGGCCGCTGGCCAGAATGTGATCCAGGCCGCCGTAGCCGATGTCGTAGGCCCAGCCGTCGCCGCCCAGAATCCACACGCTCTTGCGGACAAGTTTATCCGCAAGGGTCAGGAGGCGCGCGTATTCCGGCTTGCCGGCAATTTTCTTCTTGAGTTCTTCAATGTTTTCACGCTGCTGGGCGATGTCTGCTTCATCCTTCTGCGGATTAGCCAGTATCCGGTCCACCAGTTCCTGGCCCACGGCGCCGGCAGCTTCATGAAGAAGCTCAATGGCGTGTTCCATCTGCTTGTCCAGGGAGACGCGGAAGCCAAGGCCGAATTCGGCGTTGTCTTCAAACAGGGAGTTGGCCCAGGCGGGGCCGCGCCCTTCAGAGTCATGGGACCACGGGGTGGTGGGCAGGTTGCCGCCGTAAATGGAGGAGCAGCCCGTAGCATTGGCGACCACCAGGCGGTTGCCGAAGAGCTGGGAGAGCATTTTTACATACGGAGTTTCACCGCAGCCGGCACAGGCGCCGGAGAATTCGAACAGCGGGCGCAGCACCTGCATGGAGCGGATGTTGTCCGTTCTTACCTTGGTGCGGTCCACGTCCGGAAGGCTCAGGAAGAAATTCCAATTGGCTTCTTCCTTGTCATGAATCTTCCCGGCCGGGACCATGGTCAGGGCCTTGTGTGTCGGGTCCGTCTTGCTCTTGGCCGGGCAGACGTCCGCGCAGAGCGTACAGCCCGTACAGTCGTTCGGGGAAATCTGGATGACGAATTTCTCTCCCTTCCAGTCCGGATGCTTGGCATCCAGGCATTCAAACCCTTCCGGAGCGTTTGCAAGAGCGTCAGGAGAGAAGAATTTGCTGCGGATAACCGCATGCGGGCAGACGGCGGTACACTTGCCGCACTGGATGCAGAGGGTCGGATCCCATTCCGGCAGATCCAGGGCCAGATTGCGCTTTTCGTACTGGGACGTTCCGTTCGGGAATGTGCCGTCCACGGGCATTTGGCTGACCGGGATGCTGTCGCCTTCACCGCACATCATCTTGCCAAGGACGTTTTGTACGTAGTCCGGAGCGTCCGGGGACATGGCGGGCGGAATGGCGTGTCCGTTTACAGTTTTTCCGGTTGTGTCCACCTGGTGCAGGTTTTCCAGCGTGGCGTCCACGGCGGCGATGTTTTTGTCCACCACTTCCTGGCCCTTCTTGGCGTAGGTTTTGGCAATGGCCTTCTTGATGTAGCCGATGGCTTCATCCGCGGGAATCACGCTGGCCAGCTTGAAGAAGCAGGTCTGCATAATCATATTGATGCGGCCGCCCATGCCCGTTTTGCGGGCCACGGCAAAAGCGTCAATCGTGTAGAGCTTGATGTTCTTGTCCAGAATCTGCTGCTGCATGCGGGCGGGCAGCGTGTCCCAGAGCTTGTCCGCCGGGTGCGGGCTGTTCATCAGGAAAGTGGCGCCGTTGGCGGCATTCTTCAGGAAGTCGAACAGATCCAGCAGGGAAGGCTGGTGCAGGGCCAGGAAGTTTGCCTTGGTGATCAGGTATGTGGATTTGATCGGACGGGGACCGAAGCGCAGGTGGGAAATGGTGGAGGAACCCGATTTCTTGGAGTCATACACGAAGTAGCCCTGCACATACAGGTTCGTATGCTGGCCGATGATCTTGATGGCGTCCTTATTGGCGCCTACGGTGCCGTCGGAACCGAGGCCGAAGAACATGGCCCGCGTCACGTCGTCCGCTTCCGTGGAATAATCTTCATCATACGGGAGGCTGGTGCCCAGTACGTCGTCGTTGATGCCGATGGTGAAATGATTCTTGGGAGTGTCCAGAGCCAGGTTGTCATAGACGCCCTTGACCATGGCGGGGGTGAATTCCTTGGAGGAGAGGCCGTAGCGTCCGCCTACCACCTTGGGCATGCCGTTGGTGAAGGGCAGCGTGCCGTTGGCCTGGGCGTCGAAGAGGGCCTGGATGATGTCCTGGTGGAGCGGTTCTCCCTGGGAGCCGGGTTCCTTGGTGCGGTCCAGCACGGCGATCTTCCTGACCGTAGCGGGGAGGGCCTTGACGAGTTCGGCGGCGGGGAATGGGCGGAACAGGCGCACCTTCAGCACGCCAACCTTGGCGTTTTCCCGGGTCATCATGGCTTCTACCGTTTCTTCCACAGCTTCAGCGCCGGATCCCATCAGGATAATGACGCGTTCGGCGTCCGGAGCGCCGGTGTAATCCACCAGATGGTAGGAACGGCCGGTAAGTTCCGCGAATTTGTCCATGGCGTTCTGGACAATAGCCGGAGTGGCTTCATAGAAACGGTTGACCGTTTCACGTCCCTGGAAATAAACGTCCGGGTTCTGGGCAGTGCCGCGCAGAACGGGAGCATCAGGGGTCAGGGCTCGTTCCCGGAAGGAATCCAGCCATTCCTGCTTAATCATGCCGTTCAGGGTATCGTCCGTGATGTCTGCAATCTTGCCGATTTCATGGGACGTGCGGAACCCGTCAAAGAAATTAATGAAAGGAATGCGGGATTCCAGTGTAGCGGCGTGGGAAATAGCGGCGAAGTCCGCAGCTTCCTGAGTGGAGGAGCCGCACAGCATGGCCCATCCGCAGGAGCGGGCGCTCATCACGTCGCTGTGGTCGCCAAAAATGGAAAGGGCCTGGTAAGCCAGGGACCGGGCGGCTACGTGGAACACGGCGGGAGTCAGTTCCCCTGCGATTTTGAACATGTTCGGGATCATCAGCAGGAGCCCCTGGGATGCAGTGAACGTAGTTGCAAGCGCTCCGGTCTGGAGGGCGCCGTGAACGGTGCCTGCCGCGCCGCCTTCACTCTGCATTTCCACCACGGAGGGAACGGTGCCCCACAGGTTCTTCCTGTTGACAGCGGCCCAGCTTTCAGCTGATTCACCCATCGGAGAAGATGGTGTAATGGGGTAAATGGCAATGACTTCAGAAAAACGATAGGCTACGGAGGCTACGGCTTCGTTAGCGTCAATCGTGCTGTAAGTTACGGTTGTCTGATCACTCATAAGTCTGCACGGATAGTATATAATTGATAAATAAGGTGCGTCTTAACGGGAACATTTATAACATGTCTGGTGCCAAAGGTAAAAGCAATTATGCGTATGTGGGGCTTTGCCGGCCATTTTTTAATAATAAGACCAGTTTTGTTTCAATTCCTTTGGATATCGTGCTTTATGTGGTTCTGTCCAAGCTTTTTGCAAAACGGCCGGAGTACTGGGGAATGTTCCGGCATCCGGCTTCCGAAAAAGGGGGGGAAGGAACCTTCGGGTCAAAACCGGCCGCCAAAAATGTCCCCTCTGCCTGACAATGCGCTAGCCAAAACGGAAGCAAGCCTTTAGAATCCCCGCACTATGTCCGAACAACAGCAGGCACATCCGACCACGACGGAATCCGAACTTATTGCCGTGCGCCGCGACAAGCTCGCCAAAATCCGTGAGCTGGGAATTGACCCTTACGGCGCAAGATTTGACGTGACCACCACTCCCGCCGGATTGAAAGCCGATTTCCAGGAAGACAAACAGGTAGCCGTCGCCGGCCGCCTTCTGGCTATTCGCGACATGGGCAAATCCCAGTTTTTCGTCATTGGGGACGTACGGGGAAAAATCCAGGGGTTCCTGCATAAAAATGAGGTGGATGAAACCACCTGGAAGCTTTGGAAGCTCCTGGACCGCGGGGACTGGGTCGGCATCAGGGGAACCACGTTCCTGACCCGTACCGGAGAACCTACCGTAAAGGTATCCGGACTGACCATTCTTTCCAAAAGCCTCCGCCCCCTGCCGGACAAGTGGCACGGACTGGCGGACAAGGAGGTGACCTACCGCAAGCGCCACCTGGACCTCATTTCCAATGAGGAAAGCGCCTCCCTGTTCGTTACGCGCTCCCTCATGATTGCGGAAATCCGCCGCTTTCTCCAGGAACGCGGTTATCTGGAAGTGGAAACCCCCATGCTTCAGGATGTGGCCGGTGGGGCCGCCGCCAAGCCGTTTGAAACGTACCATAACGCGCTTGATATGCCGCTGACGCTGCGCATTGCCCCGGAGCTTTTCCTCAAACGCCTGATGGTGGGCGGCTTCACGAAAATTTTCGAACTCAACCGCAGCTTCCGCAATGAAGGAATTGACCGCCGCCACAACCCGGAATTCACCATGCTGGAAGCCTATTGCGCCTGCGGTGATTTTGAAACCATGGCGAATATGGTGGAGGAGCTCATCTGCCATCTGGCGGAAAAATTCTGCGGCGGCCTTCAGATTGACCACAAGGACGCTGAAGGCAACGTTCTTTACACAATCGACCTCAGCCGTCCCTGGAAACGCGCCGACTACCAGGACCTGATCCGGGGCGTGGCGGGGGAAGACTGGTTTGACATTTCCCCCGAAGCGCGCCGCGACCGCTGTGAAGAGCTGGGAGTGGAAATCAGCCCGGATATGAAAGATGTGGATGTTTCCCAGCAGGTGTATGAAAAACTGGTGGAGGAAAAGACCATGAACCCCTGCTTTGTTACCCACGTGGCCAAGGACCTGGTTCCCCTGGCCAAGCTGAACCGGGAAAATCCGGACGTAGTGGATGTATATGAACTGGTGATCAACGGGCAGGAAATTTCCCCCGGCTATTCGGAATTGAACGATCCTGACGTGCAAAAGGAACGCCTGGAGCACCAGGCTGCCGGGGAGACCCAGCGTGTGGACTATGATTTCATTGAAACGCTGGAATACGGAATGCCCTCCGCAGGCGGCATCGGCATCGGCATCGACCGCGTCGTCATGATGCTGACGGGGGCTTCTTCCATCCGTGACGTGCTGCTCTTCCCGCAGTTGAAACGTAAGGACAGTTAATCCGAACCACCGGCCGCATGGCTCCCCGCACCCCGGATATTCTGGACTGCGCTTCCGCCCAATGGATCGGCAAACGCCGCGAGCAGGAAGACGTGGTTAAAAGTCTTCCCGCCGCTGGCGGGATGCTAGGCATCGTGTGCGACGGCATGGGAGGGCATCTTCGCGGAGATTGCGCCTCCTGTGTGGTGGCGCAGGAATTTGCCGCGGTATTTGCGGAAAGCGGCATCGAGGATATCCCGGAACGTTTAACGGCGGCTTTGCATGCTGCCAACAGGGCGTTGGCCGCCATTCAGAAGGAACCGGAGGAATCCGGAACCACATTGCTGGCCGTCTTCATCCGCGACCATTTCCTGTGGTGGATCAGCGTGGGAGACTCCCCCCTGTATTTATGGAGCGGAGCGGACAGCTTTCGCATGGACCGTCTGAATGAAGACCATTCCATGAGACCGATTGCGGATTGCCTTTACCGGAAGGGGAAAATGTCACTTCAGGGTGCGCTTCGGCAGCGTTGCATTCTCCGTTCCGCCGTTATGGGCGGTCCCATGGAACTGGTGGACATCAGCGCCATGCCCCTGCTCCTGCATCCGGGAGATGCGGTGCTGGCATGCTCGGACGGCTTGCAGGTTTGGAGCGAGCTGTTGAGAGAACCTTCTTTCCTGGCTCTTCAAAAGGCCAGGGATTGTTCCAGCAGGGAGCTGGTGGGGATCATTATGGAACAGGTGAAGGATATGCTGGAGCCCCAGCAGGATAATGCCTCCGTCTGGGCTGCCGTCATGCGGAAACCCTGCGAGGGCGGTAAATAAGCTTATTCCGGCGAAGGAAGTGCGGGAGCATGGTTCTGGGCGGGCGGGAAAATGTTCGCGCTGTTCTTATTGCGCCTTAAACAGGGCTTTTCCGCAGACCGGGGCACGGAGAGCCTTGAAAATGAGGATCTGGAGGAGGCTGTCAGGCATGGTGTTCTTTTACAGGAGCAACCCCTCCGGAAAGAACCGGGCCAGAGGTGATTTCCCCATTGTCATTTGACCGGCGGGGGATTAAAATGCACTCCGCACAACATGATTGCCTGGATAGTTTTCTATTACCTGATCGGAGCGATTCCGTTCGGCTACCTTGCCGGCAGAATCAGAGGGATTGACCTGAGGCAGCAGGGTTCCCGCAACATAGGCGCTACCAATGCGTGGCGCGTACTGGGCTGGAAGTGGGGCCTTTCCGTTTTCATTCTGGACTTCTTAAAGGGGTTCATCCCTGTGTTCGGCGCCTTGAACTGGCTGCCGTTCCTGACGGGGGATGCGGGCGGCTGGGATTTCAATGTCTTGGTAGTTCTCTCCTGTTTCGCTGTTATACTCGGTCATACTTACACTTGTTTCCTGGGATTCAGGGGAGGAAAAGGCGTAGCGACAACCGCGGGGGTTTTATTTGCCCTCAATCCGGTGGTGGCTTGCGTAGCTCTGGCTTCTTGGCTGGTGGTTATGGGAATCTCCGGCATCGTTTCCCTGGCCAGCCTGGTGGCCGCTGTGGTGATGATCGCCGCCGGATGGTGGATTTATCCGCTTTGCCAGGACGGGGATGTCTCCCCCCAGATACTTTACGTCGCCTTTTTCACGGTGGTAGGCGCGCTGGTGATTCTCAAGCACCGTTCCAATATCGCAAGGCTTCTCAACGGAACGGAGCACTCCTTCTATTCCAAAAAGTCCAAGTAAGATGATGAATCGGTTACATAAAATAGCAGTCATTGGAGCCGGTTCCTGGGGCACGGCCCTCTCCATGGTTCTGGCGACCCGGGAATGTGAAGTCGTCCTGTGGACGCCGGAAGAGGCTCAGGCCAGGCAGCTTGCCGAAACAAGGCGCAGCCCCGTCCTTTCGAAAACCGCCCTTCCCCTGGCCTCCAATATCCATCCTACTTGCGACCTGGGCCAGGTGAAGGATGCGGAACTCATTGTAGTAGTGGTGCCTTCCGTAGCCATGCGTTCCGTGGCCCAGCGGCTGCGCAGCCTGCCGGTGCAGCCGGATGCCGTCATCGTCTCCTGCACCAAGGGCATTGAACAGGGAACCCATAAAAGAATGACGGAAATCCTTCAGGAATATCTGCCCTCCAACCCCATAGGCGTGCTTTCCGGTCCCAATCATGCGGAAGATATCTGCCTGGGCCTTCCGTCCGCTTCCCTGATTGGATTTGAAGATCCGAAGTATGCGGATTGGGTGCAGCAGATATTTGCATCCAAAACCTTCCGTGTTTATTCCGCTACGGACATTATCGGCATGCAGCTGGGCGGAACCATTAAGAACGTCTTTGCCATCGGGGCCGGCTTATGCGAAGGGCTGAACCTGGGGGATAACGCCCAGGCCGCTTTGCTGACCCGCGGCCTGGCGGAAATGACGCGCATCGGCGTGGCCAGCGGAGGCCGCAGGGAAACCTTCATGGGCCTTTCCGGAGTAGGCGATTTGATTGTTACCTGCTATTCCCGCCACTCCCGCAACCAGACGGTGGGGCGGAGACTGGCGGAAGGGAAGAGCCTCCAGGAAATCCTGGATACCCTGGGCATGGTGGCGGAAGGGGTGCCCAACACGTTGTCCGTCTATGAAATTGCGCGGAAGCTGGAGGTGAGGACGCCCCTGATTGACGCCGTTTATTCCGTTCTTTATGAATCCAAGCCGCCGATGGAAGCGCTTGCGGAACTCATGACGCGGGACCCCCGGCCGGAATTAGATTGATTTTTTGTTTTTTTGAGTTGCTTTCCCTCGACAAATTATACTATATAAACAATCAGTATGAAACGTGCCATCATCTCAGCTCTTTTTGCCGCCGGCGTCGTTGGTGTCGCCAGTGCGGACATTCAGGCTCCCCCCGCTTCCGAATACACCCCCACCCGCAAGCTGGGCCGCGCCATCGCCAACCTTATTTATTCCGTTGAAGAAATCCCGCTGGGAATCATCAACTGGACGAGCCGCGAGGGAGATTATGCCGGTTTTTCCGTAGGCATTGTTGATGGCACCGCTACCATGTTTGAACGCATGGGCTACGGAATTTATGAACTTGTCACCTTCTGGGCTCCCACTTACAAATGCACGTACAAGCCCCCTTATCAGGGGCGCTGCGGCATGAGCGGCCTCAAGGAATACAATCCCAATGGCGGCCTGAGCGAATTCCCTGCGGAACTCAGCTTCCAGAGCTACTACAAGTATTCACGCCAGCAGCGCGACTAAGGCCGGGCTGTTAAGATTTCAAAAGGGCTGTCCGCTTGTTTGCGGACAGCCCTTTTTTCATATAGTGGTCTTGACAATAGCCGCCATTGACGGGGAAAGGAGGAAAACGTATTCTTCCATACCGGAAAGGCTTCCGTATCATGAATAAAATTGTTGCTTCCATCAGCCTGGGCACTGCCGTTTGCATAACAGCCTCCGCATTTGCCCAGGACTCCCATCTTTCCCTGACCAGGCAGAGCGTTGCCAGCATGCATGAAATCGCAGCGGCTCTGGACAAGGTAACGGATGAACCTGGAGCGGCCGCTGCTGTGGAAACGGTTAAAAAAGTTCATAAAAAGCTGCTGGACATTGGGAAAAGACAGCTGGAGCTTCCTGGTGCCACGCTTCAGGAGCAGGCTCAGGTTTCCGCCCAGATAACGGAAGCACAGAAAATTTCAGGTGAATTGATAAAATCTCTGTCCCGTTTGAAGAAGGAAGGTCTGCTTACGCCTGATTTGCAAAAAGCCCTAGCGGATTTACAGTCTGTTCAGAAGGAGCTGGCGCAGGCTTCCCGGGATAAGGCTGAGCAGGCGGAGCCGTTCCCGGAGGATGCGGAGGGCAACACGCATGAAACCCTGCTAACCAAAACTGTGGAGGAAGTAAAAAAGCTTAACGGCTCTCTGGCCAGGGTAAGGGATGAAGAAACCGGCAAGGCTGCTGTGGAACAGATAGGTCGCTACCGGGCGGCTATGCTGGACGTTGCCAGGAAACAGGCTGCCCTGCCGCCTCTCACCCGCAACCAGCAGGCCAAGCTGATGGGAGTGCAGCAGCAGCTTGTGGAAATGATGCAGCCCATTGTCAAGCATGTAACGGCCATCATGCTTTCTCCGGATGCTTCCAGGAACCTGAAGGAAGCTCTGAATTCCCTTTCCGAACTGCCTAAGGAAGTTCAAAAAATCCGTGAAAAGGCGGCTAAGTGAACTTTTTAAAGGATGCGTCCTTTTGGGCTGGTTAAAAAATTATAATTGTTCTAAATTGGCTGTCCTGAAAAATGCGCCCGGTTTTTAGCGAAACAGATCTCAATGAACGCCCTTTCCTGGTCTTCTGGGAAGTGACGCGCGCTTGCGCGCTTGCGTGCAGACATTGCCGCGCCGTCGCCCAGCCGCGTCCCCACCCGGATGAATTGACTCATGAGGAGGCATTGCGCCTGATTGACCAGTTGGCGGAACTGCGGCCTCCCATGCTGGTGCTGACAGGCGGAGACCCGGTCATGAGGCCGGATATTCTGGAATTGGTCCGTGCGGCTTCCGGCAAGGGGCTGCATGTGGCATTGAGCCCTGCTGCTACCGCCCGGCTGTTGCACACGGATTTCCATGCGTTGAAAGAAGCTGGGGTTCAGAGCATGTCATTGAGCCTGGACGGTGCGCATGAAAGTACCCATGACGCCTTCCGCGGTGTCCCCCACACATATGAACGGACTCTCCGGGCTGCGGAAATGGCGAAGGAAGCCGGCATGCACTTGCAAATCAACACCACCATTACCAAAAGCACGCTGGGAGAATTTGACGACTTTGTGGAGCTGGTGAAAAAAATGAAACCGGGCATGTGGAGCGTGTTTCTTCTGGTGCCCACAGGCCGCGCCGCCATGGATGAGATGCCTGCGGCGGAAGAAGTGGAAGCCGTCTGGAAAAAACTGAGCAGGATAAGCCATGAGGTTTCTTTCGGCGTCAAAACGACGGAAGGGCACCATTATCGCCGCGTGGCGCTTCAGGAAGCCCGTGCTCAGGGAAGCAAGCCTGCTCGCCGCGCCATTCCCACCCGGGACGGCAAGGGCATTATGTTTATTTCTCATACCGGGGAAATACAGCCCTCCGGTTTTCTCCCCATAACGGCAGGAAACGTCCGGACGGATGACCCTGGAGAAATCTACCGCACGCACCCCCTTTTCCTCAAACTCCGGGATGACAATGCGTTGCAGGGCAAATGCGGACGGTGTGAGTACCGTACCATCTGCGGAGGGTCCCGGTCTCGCGCTTATGCCGTTTACGGAGACATGATGGCGGAAGACAACCTTTGCCCTTATCAGCCCAGGCTTTCACAACACCATGATTAATATTACCAGACTTTGGACAGGGGCGGAACAGCCCGCGGACCATTTGAGATACGGACAGGGCCACGGGCACGGTCGTTTTGCAGGGGGCGCCGTGGAATCCTGTGCACCGGCTTCGTCCCGTGCGCGCAAGCCCATTGTGGTGTGGAATATTACGCGTACCTGCAATCTTAAATGCGTGCATTGTTATGCAGACGCCTCTGCCCGGAAATTTAAGGGAGAGCTGGATTGGGACCAGTGTTGCGCGGTCATTGATGATCTGGCGGACTACAAGGTGAATGCCCTCCTTTTTTCCGGAGGGGAGCCGCTGGTGCATCCGCGCTTTATGGAATTGCTGGAACGTGCCACCGGAAAAGGGCTGAAGGTGACCATTTCCACAAACGGCACCCGTATTACGCCGGAAGCTGCAGCGCGGTTCAAGGAATTGGGCGTGGCGTACGTAGGCATTTCCCTGGACGGCATTGGCGCCGTTCATGACAAATTCCGCGGTGTGGAAGGTTCTTTTGAGCAGGCGGTGCGCGGATTCAGGCTTTGCAGTGAAGTGGGGCAAAAGACAGGCCTGCGCCTGACGCTGACCCGCAACAATGTGCAGTGCATGGGCCAGATTTTGGATTTTATTGACGCCAACGACATCCAGCGCGTCTGTTTTTACCATCTGGTCCCCACTGGCCGCGGCGTGGAAGTGCAGACCCTGACTCAGGAGGAAGCAAGGAATGCCATGGATACGCTGATTGCCCGTGTGGAGGAATGGAAAGCGGAGGGAAAAAACCGTGAAGTGCTGACTGTAACCCAGCCTGCGGACGGAATTTACCTGCTTCTGCGCCAGCTCCGGGAAGGCTCCCCTCTGGCGAAGGAAACCCTCGGCCTGCTTCAATGGAATGGCGGCGGCGCGAACAGTTCCGGCCGGGGCATCGCCAATATTGACACACAGGGTGCCGTGCATCCGGACCAGTTCTGGCAATCCGTTACTCTAGGCAATGTGAAAAGTGACCGGTTTTCCGATTTATGGGATGCCAGGGCCGGAGCTGCAGCGGAAATGTTGCCTGAGCTGCGCGGTTCCGACGATCCTCTGGAACGGCAGAAGAAGATTGAAGGCCGTTGCGGCCGCTGCGTTCACTTCGCCCTGTGCGGCGGAGGCTTCCGCACCCGTGCCGCATTTGCCAACGGACACTGGTACGGGTCCGATCCCGGCTGCTATCTGACGGAAGAGGAAATTTCCACCCCCTTGCCGGAAATCAAGTAGTGAGATGCCCGGCTTTATTCACCGGGGAACGGTTGGTTCCGGGAAAGGGGTATCGGAGGAATTGCCGTTTCATTCGATCGTAGGGTATCCCGCGCGCAGGTAAAACGCCCCTGTCCTTGCGGTTGATTTGCCGGGAACAGGGGGTTTTACATTGGGAAAAACCCGGAAGCGTGCTTCGGCGGGGCAGGGGCGAATTTGTCCATACGTCTGGTTTTCCCTGCTTTACAAGGCAGGTGGCATCGCATAGCATGCCCCGCATGATGAATCAGGAATTGAGACCGGAGACCCTGTGCGTGCAGGCGGGCTGGGCGCCTAAAAAGGGCGAACCCCGCGTATTGCCCATTTACCAGAGCACGACGTTCAAGTACGAGACCAGCGAACAAATGGCAAAATTGTTTGATCTGGAAGAAGCCGGATTCTTTTATACACGCCTCCAGAACCCCACCAATGAGGCGGTTGCCAGAAAAATTGCCGAACTGGAGGGCGGTGTGGCCGCCATTCTGACGTCTTCCGGCCAGGCGGCTTCCTTCTTTGCCATTTTCAATATTTGCGAGGCTGGGGATCATATCGTCAGTGCTTCGGCGATTTACGGGGGCACATACAACCTCTTTGCCGTCACATTCCGGAAAATGGGCATTGAAGTTACTTTCGTGGACCAGGACGCTCCGGCGGAGGAAATCGCCAAAGCGTTCCGCCCCAATACGAAAGCTTTCTTTGCGGAGACTATTTCCAATCCCACGCTTTGCGTGCTGGATATCCGTAAAATGGCGGATATTGCCCATGCGCACGGCGTTCCCCTCATTGTGGACAATACCTTTGCCACACCCATTAATTGCCGTCCTTTTGAATGGGGTGCGGATATCGTCACCCACTCCACCACCAAGTACATGGACGGCCATGCCGCCGCCGTGGGCGGCGTGATTGTGGACAGCGGCAACTTTGACTGGGAAGCGCACAAGGATAAATTCCCGGGTCTGACGGAACCGGACCCCTCCTATCACGGGCTCTCCTACAGCAAAAGCTTCGGCAAGGGAGCCTATATTACCAAGGCGACCGTCCAGCTCATGCGAGATCTGGGTTCCATCCAGTCTCCGCAGAATGCCTTTTTGCTCAACTTGGGTTTGGAAACCCTCCACCTGCGTGTGCCGCGGCATTGTGAAAATGCGCAGAAAGTGGCGGAATTCCTGCAAGGGCAGGAAGATGTTGCCTGGATTAATTATCCGGGGCTTTCTTCCAATAAGTATTATGAATTGGCGCAGAAGCAATTCCGCGGTGGCCAATCTTGTGGTGTGGTAACCTTCGGCATTAAGGGAGGCCGTGAACGTTCCATCAAGTTCATGGACAGTCTGAAGCTGGCCGCCATCGTGACCCATGTGGCGGATTCCCGTACCTGCGTTCTCCATCCCGCCAGCCATACGCACCGCCAGTTGACGGATGAGCAGCTCATGGAGGCGGGCGTACGGCCTGACCTCATCCGGTTTTCCGTAGGGACGGAAGCTGCGGAAGACATTATTGCGGACCTCAAACAGGCTTTGGAAGCTATTCGTTAAAAAGTCTTCTTGGAAAAAGCCGCCTCACTTTGCTGAGGCGGCTTTTTCTTTATCATTAAAGATTGGATAAAGGGGACAGCGGATTGTTAATCCGCTCTTTTTCTTTCCGTAACGTCATGGGGAAAATGCTGGACCTATTTTCTTCATGAATGGTTTATGATAACGTTCGATTCATAATAATGAATGATTTATGAAATAACATGCAGCTGTTAGAATGGAAGAGGCGCAAGGATTAGTCTCTATAAGGCCCTTACATCAAAAAAGAAGTCCACTGCCGGAATACCGCTCTTTCAGCTTTTTATGTTGACAACGGATTAACAATCCTCTAATCAATGCAAAGCGTTATGAGAGTTTATCATTATGTTTTGTTAGCCAGTTGCGTATGTATGATGTCCGCCCAGGCGGCTACGATTGTTGCTGAGCTTCCTGAATCGCAAAGCGTATCACAGACCGCCACTATGGCGAGAACATCGGGGCAAGAGCTTCTGGACAAAGTAAAGGGCCTGCAAAATGGAATATATGCCGGCGGCAATAACAATTCCATTTCAAATTGGGGAATAAATGGTGAAGGCACTTGGGTGAATGAGAACAATGTAGGAACCATTACATTATGCGGACGCGCCGGAGTTAGCGGGGATTCTTTTGCCATGGTTCTTGGAGGGCCGCAGGAGGGGGATTCCGTTTCTTCCATTACGTTTTCCTGCAATACTCCTTCTTCTGTAATCAACAGTTATTCCATGGTGCTTGCCGTATATGATTCAACCGGCACTCTGGTTGAGGAACTTTCCAGGATACAGGACTTTTCATTTACCTCTACATCGGAAACAACGACAATTTCCCTGGATATGTCGGCGGCTCCCCTTACCTGGGAGGAAGGGTATAAGGTAGTTGCCGGAGTGCGCGGTGGTGCCGGAACCGCTACTTCCGCTTATACAATTACAGGTATACAGGTTTCCTATGAAACGGTTCCCGAGCCTGCCGCAGCGTCTTTGGGCCTGCTGGGCCTGGGAGCCATGTTGCTGCGCCGCAGACGTTCATAGTAAATATCCTCGTTATTCGGGAGGCAGCTGAAAAGCTGCCTCTTTTTTATTTTCGGAACGGGAATATGTCTTTGTTTTTGGGATAGTTGCGAAAGGAGAGAGATTCATAGTGCTAATCCCTCAGTGATTGCTCGAAAGCGCGGTACTGCACGGCTTCATACAAATGGACATCCTGAATATCAGAAGTTCCTTCCAAATCCGCTATGGTTCGGGCCACCTTTAAAATGCGGTCATAGGCTCTGGCGGAAAGGGCCAGTTCTTCCACGGCGCGGAGCAGGATAGCCCTCCCTTCCGGCAGCAGACGGCAATACTTCTGGAGCGCTTTTCCGGAAAGGGCCGCATTATTGCGGAAAGGCGTTCCTGCGTATCTGCTGGACTGGAGCCGCCGTGCGGCCGCCACGCGTTCCCGGATACTGGCGGAACATTCTCCGGCAGGCGCGGAAGCCAGAATGGAGGGATCCACGGCGGGAACTTCCATCAGCAGGTCAAACCGGTCCAACAGCGGGCCTGAAATTTTGCGGCGGTAGCGTGCGATCTGCGCCGGGGGGCAGGTGCAGGCTCTTCTTCTGTCTCCCAGATAACCGCAGGGACACGGATTCATGGCGGCTGCCAACATGAAACGGCACGGAAATGTCATGGTGCCGGAAGCGCGGGAAATAACTACCTGGCCGGTTTCCAGCGGCTGCCGCAGGGTTTCCAGAGCGGCACGGCGGAATTCCGGCAATTCATCCAGAAAGAGGACGCCGTTGTGAGCAAGGGATACTTCTCCCGGCGTGATATTCGCACCTCCCCCCATCAGCCCGGCATCGGAAATGGTGTGGTGGGGAGCCCGGAACGGACGCTGGTCCACCAGGCCGTTCCCCCGTTTCAGCAGACCGCATACGGAGTGGATTTTACTGGTCTCCAACGCTTCCTCCGGACTCAGAGGCGGAAGAATGGTCGGGAGCCTTTGCGCCAGCATGGATTTGCCGGACCCCGGAGAGCCGCAAAGCAGGATATTATGGCCTCCTGCCGCTGCAATCTCCATGGCGCGGCGTGCATAAGGCTGCCCTTTGATTTCGTCAAAATCCACAGCGGCGTCTTTGTCCCGTGGAGCATGGGCCTCTCGCCCTGAACCTGTAAATGGAGGCGGCAGGGCGTCGGAAGTAAGCAAATGCCAGGCTTCTCTCAGGGAAGAAACGGGATAAATCTCCACACCCTGTACGGGCGTCCCTTCATAGGCATTGGCTTGCGGCAGCATGATGCGCTTCCTGCCCATGCGCCGCGCTTCCATGATTTGCGGCAGAATGCCTTGCACGGGGCGTACGGTTCCGTCCAGGGCCAGTTCTCCCACAATGCACCAGGCAGAAGCGTCCATCTCCTTTTCAGCCGCTCCCGCAACCATTCCCAGGGCGATGGGAAGGTCGAATCCGGGGCCCTGCTTCCTTAAATCCGCCGGAGCCAGATTAACGACGAAGATACCCTGCTGAAAGGGAAGGCCGCTGTTTTGTATGGCCGTGTCCACGCGCTGCCCGCTTTCTTTCACGGCCGCATCCGGAAGGCCGACAATAAAGGTGCGTTTTTCCGCCATGGGGCGGAAATCCACTTCCACCTCCACTTCTACGCCATCTACGCCCAGGACGGTGGAGGAATACAGTCGCGTCATCATTCATCCATGCTAGGAAATGGATGGCAAAAAGGAAGGAAAATAACGAAAAATATAAAAATATCTAACAAATAGTTCAGCGCCGGGAAGCGCGCCGGAGAATTTCCCGTTCCTCCTCCGTCAGGCTGGACAGGCCGGACCTGGATATTTTTTCCATGATTTCATCCACCTCCTTTTCAGAGGGGTAAGCCTGTGCCGGGCGGCGGCTGGAAGGCTCAGGGGAATAGTGGGAAGAAGAGGCAGCTTTCCGTTTTGGGGAAGACAGCTTTTCCTTCCATAAAATCAGCAATGTCAGAATAAATCCGGCAAACATGCCGCCCAGATGGCCGGCTTCCCCGCCCGCATTGTTCCATTGGAAGATAATGACGGCTGCGGCGACTCCGAGGACGGCCAGGGCAAACTGGCGCACGCTCAAATTAACCGGAGGAAACAGAAGCTGTACCCGGGCATGGGGAAAGAGCACCGCGCATGCGGCCATGATGCCGTAAATGGAACCTGAGGCCCCCACCATGGGAATGAAGCGCCATTCCGGATCAAAAAATCCCATGTACCCCAGCAGGGAGGAAAACAGGGCTGCAGCCACGCCGCAAAACAGGTAATACAGCAGGAAGCGCCAATGGCCGAAACGTTCTTCTACAACCGGGCCGAAAAACCACAGGGCAATCATGTTGAACATGATGTGCCCCAGATTGGCGTGAAGAAACTGATAGGTAAGCAACCGCCATAATTCCCCCTCGTGAAAGCACGTATATTCGCTGTAAGCTCCGTAAAGCTGGATCAAGTCCAAATGGACAGGCGGGTAAATGTTCCTTGGGATGTTTACCTGGAAGAAGAATCCCAGGATAAAGATGACTACATTGAGCAGAATCAGCCAGTGCACCATGACGGCGTTGCGCTGGTCAAACAGATGATTCCGTACCGTATCTCCCCAGTTCTCGTTCTCCGCTCGCATATTAGGCCGCATGTAATCGCGTTCAGAATCTTTTGACAAGGAAAATAGCTGTTCCGTTCAAGGAAGGACGGCTGATGTTCCGCATCATTTCCAGAGCGCGGCAGGCAGCAGATCCGGCGGCATATCCGTTCCGCACACGAGATGTCCGGCAAGCTGGGCGGCGGACCAGGGGGAAGTGGTCACCCCCTTGCTGCCCAGCCCGGAGAAGACGAACTGGCCGTCCAGCCCGGGAATGGGGCCGGCGACCGGCTGGCTGCGGCGGATGATGGGGCGGACGGCGGCACGGGCGCGGATGACGTCCATGTTCCCGGAATAACGTTTAACAAGGTCCAGCATCAATTCCTGGACGGCGGGGGCTTCCGGAATGCCGGGAGCATCCCACGCCCACGCGTAGGTGGCCCCGAAGCGCCAGAAAGAACCGTTATGAACCAGCCAGTGTCCGAAATGCAGGATGCCGGCGTGCCAGTCCAGCTCTTTCAAGTCCAAATCCAGAATGGTTCCTTTGGAGGGGCGCCCCTTCAGCGGAGACATGTCCGGATGAAGCCCGGCTTCCCAGCCGGTACACCAGACTATGTGGGAAAACGTGCGACCGTTCCAATGGAAAAGACCGTCTGCATCCGGCCGGATATCTGCGGGGGATACATCCGCTTCCACAAAACGGCCCTGTTCCATAAAAAAACGCCGCATGGCAGTGACCATGTTTTCCACGTGCAGCACGGCGGAACCTCGCGTATAGGCGGCTTTCCCGCGGCCTTCCCAGTGTTCCGGCCATGGAAAAAGGGGTCCGGCATAGGCGCAGGATTCCGGAGCCGTCTGGCGTTCCTGCCAGATTTCAAACTGGTCCTCCGTCTCCACTTCCCGGAAAATCGGAGTTTTCTGCCACCAGGACCCGCCTAATTCCCGTTCCGTCTCCGGGTAAAAGGCCTCTGCCGCCGCCAGGCATTCTTCCTGCCTCCATCCGGGGCGGAAGGCGCGGCCCGTCAGGGGGTTTACCAATCCGGCCGCCACCCGGGAGGCCGTTTCCGCTACGGGGCGGTCTGCAACCGTAAACTCCGCGCCGCGGCGTTTCAATTCCCACGCCAGACAACTTCCGGCAATTCCCTGGCCGATGATAAGGATGTTCATGATAGATGGATGAAGAACCGGAAAATCCCGGAAATGAAAGAGGAAAGCGGAGGGGAGGCGGTACCGCTCCCCCCGGAGGAAAGGCGTGCCGCAGGTGTCCCTTCCCCTGCGGCGCCGGAAGAACGGCCCTGTTTACAGGGCGGCGATGATGGCGTCACCCATTTCCGCCGTATTCACGCGGATTTCTCCAGGAGCTCCCGTAGCCAGGTCACCCGTGCGGCAGCCCTGGTCAATCACGCGGCGAACGGCGGAGTCAATGGCGTCTGCCGCTGTTTTTTCTCCCAGGGAGTAGCGCAACAGCATGGAAAGGGAAAGAATCTGGGCGATCGGGTTTGCAATGCCTTTGCCGGCAATATCCGGGGCGGAGCCTCCGGAGGGTTCGTAAAGGCCGAAGAACAGGCCGTTGTCCTGCGCGCCCTGGCACAGGCTGGCGCTGGGCAGCATGCCCAGGGAACCGCAAATCATGGCCATTTCATCGGAAAGAATGTCCCCGAACAGGTTTTCCGTCACCAGCACGTCGAACTGGCGGGGATTGCGCACCAGCTGCATGGCTGCATTGTCCACGTACATATGCAGCAATTCCACGTCGGGATAATCCTTGGAAACTTCAATCATTGTCTCGCGCCACAGCAGGGAATTGGTCAGCACATTGGCCTTGTCCACGCTGGTGACGCGCTTGCGGCGGCCGCGCGCAGCCTCGAACGCCACTTTGGCGATGCGCACCATCTCGCTTTTATGGTAGCGCATGGTATCCACGACGACTTCGTCGTCTCCCTCCTGTTCGCGGAAACGGGGCTGGCCGAAATACAGGCCGCCAGTCAATTCCCGGACGCATAAAATATCGAATCCGCCTTCAATCAGTTCATTTTTGATGGGGGAGGCATGGGTCAAGGCCGGAAGGCATACGCCCGGACGCAGGTTGGCATACAAGCCGAAATGTTTTCTCAGAGGCAGCAGGGCTCCGCGTTCCGGTTGTTCATTGGCGGGGAGATGCTCCCATTTGGGACCGCCCACGGAGCCGAACAGAACGGCGTCCGCCTCTTCGCAGGCGCGAATGGTTTCTTCGGGAAGAGCCTTGCCGCAGTGGTCAATGCCCGCACCCCCTACAAATGCCTCCTTGCGGCTTACGGTAAAGCCAAACTTGCCGCTTACGGCATCCAGAACCTTCAGAGCCTGTGCCATGACCTCGGGCCCGATGCCGTCGCCGGCCAAGACAGCAATATGATGGTGATGTTCACTCATGTCGCTGAAAGTCTGGTCATTCTCCCTTCAAAGGTCAAGAAAACACCGTTGCCATGACCGCGCCGCGGAAGCCTTTTTGCGTCAAAAAGCCTGCAAGAGTAAAAAAGTACTTGCCAAACGCCCGTACCTCCAGTAAAAATCCCTCCGCGTTCCATGGAATGCAAACTCCCCTGTAGCTCAGCGGTAGAGCGGGTGACTGTTAATCACTAGGTCGTTGGTTCGAGCCCAACCGGGGGAGCCACTAATTTTCTAAGCCCTGTAATTTGAATGGATTATAGGGCTTCTTTTTTGTCTGTTTGGAGGCTGGAAAGGTGAAAAACCGCGGAAAAACAACCATAAGTGCTGACTAAATGTCATTTTTTGATTCCGTTCTGGCATGAAATTGGCGTTTCGGGGAAAATCATAAAACGCCTAAAGTCTAATCTGGCGGCATGCTTAAGACGTGTACCGGCATATTCATGTTTGGACAGCATCCCGGATTGCAAAAAGGGAAACACGGTTGTTTTTCCTTCAGGAGGGAAATGATGGATGTATCGTCTGCCTGGAAGATGCGGTTCCGGAAAGAGTATTGGGGGAAAGATGTTGGAACCGGAAAATGGCTCTGAGTCGTACATTTTTTCGTTCACCTAATTTTAAGCAAGTTATGATTTTTGTGTCTCCGATTTTGAAACCGTGCATTCCAACGCAGCGTCTTGAATGCTGCGCATAGCGCGGATGTTGCGGAGAAGGAAAGGAGGTCATGGCGCAATGCATAAGGCATTTCTGGAATGGTGTTGCTCGCTAAAAAGCGCAGGTATTTTGAGAAGGAGGGTGATGACAATAAAATTACTGAAATAATTGCAGTAAAAACATTGACCCGCCGCAATAATTCAGTAGGTTGGTATTGTTGACGGAAAATAACGGACGATAAGCTGCTGCGCATTTGAAAACATGAAAAAACATGATGTTGCTTATTTATGCAGAAATGAAGGCGTTGCAACCCTGTTTGAAAGAACAGGGGATATCCCTATGAGCTGCAAGCTGCAAGAGTGGTTTCAGGGAAAATGCATGGCTTCCGGCAATCATATCCGGGCCGACGTGTTCCCGTCCGGCAGGGGGCTGGCGGCGGATGGCGAAAGACAGGCTTTGGAAAAGTTGTGAAAACATATCTGGATAAAAATGTTTATGAGGCGGCTTTAGAACGCATAGCCTATTGTTTCCAAGAGTTTGACAACGTCCTGGTGTCTTTTTCGGGCGGCAAGGACAGCGGCGTCATGCTTAATCTTTGCTATCGTTACGCCGCCGAACAGGGCCTTCTGGACAAGCTGTCCATGTACCACCTTGATTATGAGGCCCAATATCAAATGACGACCGAGTATGTCACCAGAACATTTCTGGAGCAATTCCCCGGCATTCGTAAGATGTGGTACTGTGTGCCGATCAGGGCCCAGTCCGCATGCTCCCTGGGGGAACCTTACTGGACGCCGTGGAGCGCCGCCCAGAAAAAACTGTGGGTGCGACCCATGCCGGAAAATCCCTATGTAATCAACGAAAAGAATCTGGACGTCCCGTTCCGGCACGGTATGGTGGACTATGAATTCCAGGATAAGCTTTCACGCCATTTTGCCAAAAAACACGGAAGTACTGCCGTCATGGTAGGGCTGCGGGCGGATGAAAGCCTCAACAGATACGCCGCCGTTGCCCGCGGCAATAAAAGGACGTCTTATGAGGGAAGGAAGTGGATTACACGGGCTGATGCCGTGACCGTCAGCGCCTACCCTCTTTATGACTGGCGCGTCAGTGACGTCTGGACGGCCAACGCCCGTTTTGGTTTTGACTATAACCGCCTTTACGATCTCCTGTACCAGGCAGGCCTTACGATCGGGCAAATGCGGGTGGCAAGCCCGTTTAATGACTGCGCCCAGGAAAGCCTGAAGCTTTACAAAGTTATTGATCCTGCCAACTGGGCGCGCATGGTCGGGCGCGTCAACGGCGTCAACTTCACGGGTTTGTACGGAGGTACGACGGCCATGGGCTGGAAAACCATCAAACTGCCGCCCGGCCATACCTGGAAGTCCTATTATGAATTCCTGCTTTCCACAATGAACGAGAAAACGGCGGAACACTACAACAACATTTTGGAGAGGTCTAAAAAGTACTGGATGAAAGGGGGCACCGTCGATCCCGGAACTGCCGATGAAGTGCTGGCCGCCTATCCTCTGGCGACCGTGACGGGAAAGTCGGGCCGTTACGTCGACCGCGACGTCATTCAGTTTATGGGCTATCCCGACGACATGCCGGTCAGCAATTTCCGGCAGGTGCCTTCCTACAAGCGCATGTGCATCTGCATCATGAAGAATGATTACTTTTGCAAGTACGCCGGGTTCGGTCCAACCAAGGGAGCGATTGCCCGGCGCCGGGCCGCCGTCAATAAATACCGCAATATTTTATGAAAACCTCCTATCAATCCCCCGTTTACAAAATCCGGCGCGTTCCCCTGGACCAGATACGTTCCAATGCCTATAACCCGAACAGCGTAGCTCCCCCCGAAATGAAGCTGCTCTACCAGAGCATCAAGGAGGACGGTTATACGATGCCTATCGTTTGTTATAAGCTGGAGGACGGGACCTATGAAATCGTGGACGGGTTCCACCGCTGCCAGATCATGAAGACTTACCGCGATATTTACGAACGGGAGGGTGGCATGATGCCGGTGGCCGTAATCGACAAGCCTCTTGGAAACCGCATGGCTTCCACCATCAGGCACAACCGTGCCCGGGGATCTCATAATATCGCCCTCATGACCAATATTATCCAGGAGTTGACGGAGGCGGGCATGTCGGATGCGTGGATACTCAAAAATCTGGGGATGGACGCGGAAGAATTGTTGCGCCTCAAGCAGCTCAGCGGGATTGCCTCCCTGTTCCGGGACGAGGAATTCAGCCGGGCATGGGAATCGAAATAATATCAACCCGGAATCCATGAATAAATATGTCGCTCAACTGCTGGAAGTCATTCAGAAGAAAACAGGCTGTGACACGAGCGGCGCCGTGCGCTGGCTGGCGAATCAGGCCGGGGTGTCGGAAAGAACGGCATGGTACTGGAAACAGCAGGAGAAACTGAGAAAGGCAACGGAAAAGAACCTCGGCAGAATAGCCGAAGAATTGAAAAAATGAGTAAAATGCCTCACGCCATGCCATTGAATGTTGCAGGGCGCCCGGTTTTTCTTGTTTAATGTGCAGTCTTTTTAAATGGCGGCATGGGTTAGATTGCCGGGGTGCGCCGGCGGGATGTTCTTCCGCTCCCGGCACGGCAGCGAATAAAGATGTTCCGGAGCGGGGCAATGATACAGCCTGTTTACCGTTGTTCCGGACAGGTTGGAATAGGTTCGGGAATTGTGTTCCTTCATGCCGGAAAACATGATGGCCTGTTCCAGAACAGGCTGTCCACAGATGACCGCATTCATCTGTTTCCGGCCGTGTGAACAGTGCGGGAACGGTTTCTTAAAGAGTAGTTGCATCCTGATATTTTTTGGATTATATCATTTTTCATGAAATGGCTTTTGATTTTCCTGATAAGTCCCTGCATGGCTTTTGCTGAAAGTATCAGGGGAGTCGTGATTAACGTGATTGACGGCGACACGGTCATCCTTCTGGAAAGGACGCCTGAACAAATGCGTACGCACCGGATACAGCTTGAGGGAATTGATGCGCCGGAAAGGGGGCAGGACGGGTATGAAGGCGCCAAGGAATACCTGGAAAAGCTGATTTGGGGAGAGGCGGTTACAGTCCGGTATACCGAGAATGACAGGTACGGCCGTATTTTAGGGGAAATATGGCATGGAAAAATGTTCGTCAACGAAGAGATGGTGAAGGAAGGATGGGCGTGGATTTATAAAAATTTTTCCGCCAGCCGAAAGCTCGTTTCTCTTGAAAGGGATGCCAGAAAGGCCCAAAAAGGCATCTGGTCTGACCCGAATCCCATATCTCCGTGGGAATGGAGAGCAGCAAAAAGAAAGGAAAAATCTAAGGGGAAAAATACTGGGGAGATCCCTTATTAAATCGTTTTCCGGGAAAATGCCCCGTTCGTGATGCTGCTGGACAGGGGATTTTCAATAAGCAGGAAAAACGGATGCTTTTAACGGCGGGCGCGGTTCAGGAGCATTTCCGTTGTGGCCTGCCCGCCTGCTCCGGTTCAAAGATGGCGGGCAGCGGAGTGTTTGCCCTGGAGCCTTGCCAGGGCCATGTTTCAGGGTTGGCGCGGTAAGGCAGGAGATAATCCACAGCTTTTTGAATGGAAGCCCCGGCGGGTGTTTTCCGGTAACGGTAGTTCTTGTCGCCCATGCGTTCTGCAAGATGCACCAGGTATCCCCATGCCTGAAGAGTGTAAACGCTGTATTGCCAGGGTTCCGCCCGTTTGAGTTCTTCGGGCTGGGATCCGTCGGGAGCGATGTGTCGGTCCATGTTGGCGAAGGCTTCCGCCAGCCATTGGGCCGCTTCATGGCTGCGGCCCAGGAAGGATGCCAAATAGGCACATTGCGCCACATAAAACAGATAATGGTTGTTGCTGCGCGTGTGTGCATGCCTGCCCTGCCTGCTGGTAGTCAGCCATGTGTAATACTGGTTCAGCCACGCGCCCACCTGCTTCCATTCTTCTGCCGTTAGGGCATTGGAGCATTTCAACGCCGTCAAAGCTTCCAGGAATTCGGGCATGCGGTAAAGGTCGATGATGCCTCCTCCGTCTCCTTCCGTCCGGTGTCCGGGGCGAATTTGGGCATATTTCAGATGGGGCTGCATGCGGGTTGCCGGAGCAATGAACCAGGCTTTCAGCCATTGCCCGGCCCGGGAGGCGGCCTGCGGATCCCTGTCGAGTTCATACTGCCGTCCCAGGCTGCAGACCGTGCCGATGAAAGCGGCCATCCTGCCGCTGTCGTCCATGCTGCGGAGCCGTTTGTTCTTTTTGCCGTCAATGGGTTTGTAAGGACCGTCCGGATTGGCGGGGTCCGGCCAGTAATAAAGGGCATAGCTGACATATTCATTGGCCTGCGCTTTTTCTCCGAACAGGCTTTTTTTCTCTCCAAGGGTGATGACGGGTGCGTTCAGAGGACTGCCATGCACCATGGAAAAGAGAAGCGCCGTGAAAGGGAAAAAGATGAACCAAAACCTCCAAAATGCCATTACCCTATTCAAGCAGGAACCTTTTGCCGGGACAACCGGGAAATGGAGCAATGCCCTGATTTCCTTGCAGAGCCGTTTCCGGCCGCTTTCCCGGTCATCCGGGGGTGTGGCGCTGCGGAAAGGGATTCCGGAAAGTCAGTCCGGCCCTTTTCCAGGATTGCGGGTTTCCGCATCAGGCCAGATGCATGCCGCCGGTAACGCCAAAGACCTCCGCAGTAATGAAGCTGGATTCCTGGGAGGCGAGAAAGACGTATAGTCCGGAGAGTTCCACAGGTTGCCCTGCCCTTTTGAGAGGCGTTTTCCGTCCGAATTCCGGCAGGTCCTTCTGCAGCTGGCCTCCGGTTACTTGCAGGGCTGTCCAGATGGGGCCGGGAGCCACCACGTTGACCCGGATGCCTTTGGGGGCAACCTGCTTGGCCAGGGAGCGGCTGAACGCGATGATGGCCGCTTTTGTGGAAGCATAGTCCACCAGGTTCTTGCCGGGCTGGTAGGCCTGAATGGAGGAGCAGGTAATGATGCTCGTCCCCGGCTTGAGATGCGGAAGGGCTTCCTTGGCAATCCAGAACAGGGAGAACACGTTTACTTCAAATGTCTTGGTTAATTGTTCCGTGGTAATGTCCCGGATATCTTCCACCGCCACTTGTTTACCGGCTACCAGGGCCATGATGTCCAGTCCGCCAAGTTTTTCCAAGGCATCCCTGACGAGTTTTTTACAAAAGACTTCATTGCTGAGGTCCCCCGGCAGCAGGACAGCCTTCCGGCCCTCTTTTCTGATGAGTTCCGCCACTTCTTCGGCATCGCTTTGTTCTTCAGGAAGGTAGTTCAAGGCTACGTCAGCTCCTTCGCGTGCGTAGGCAATAGCCGCCGCCCGGCCTATTCCCGAGTCTCCCCCTGTGACCAGGGCTTTTCGTCCACGGAGCCTGTTGCAGCCATGGTAGCTTTGTTCCCCGGAATCCGGCACGGGCTTCATTCCGGATTGCAGTCCGGGGGCTTTCTGCTGCTGCTTTTCATATCTTTCCTGTTGGAATTCACCGCGCGGGTCCTGTATTTCGTTAGTGCCTTCTGTGCTCATTTTTTCGTCAGTCATATTTTGATGCGGAGTTGACGGAAGGGGAAAAACGCTGCCATGCGGGAAATAGCCGGCAGCATTCCCTTTTCCGGCATTCTTCATTCCTGTCGTGATGACCAGGCTTCGGACGGCCTGTTCAGGGAAAGACATGTTTTTATTTCAATATGCCATTGATATTTATTTATATAGGAATTTTCTAAATGTTGTTTTTATTGGCCGGAGAAAGTTATTTGATTTTCAGATTTCCTGAATTTCCCCAATCCACTTTAGGGGAAAAACATCCTTGGGATGATTGATGATTTTAGAATAATTTAATTTCTTCTTCTGTTTTACCACCGTTTTTGATGCCGTCCGTAAGTGAAATATCCGGCTGTATCCGCCAGGAGCGTCGGAAGGGTGGGAATGTCTTTCATTTCTACGGGGGTGCCAGCCGAAGGCGCCGCAGAAAGCCGGTATCTGGATGGTGTCAGCCCGTCCCCAAACGGCTAAGACCGGGGAACGAAGGGAAAAGATATTTCTTTCCTTCCTGTTTACAGGCGGAAAAAAAGAAATGAAAGAAAACGGAATCAGCTTTCTTCCTGTTCCAGTTTCGCTTTCCTGGCCAGGATTTTTTTCATGACGGCACGGCGATCTCCTTCCGGTATTTCCACGGGGTTGCCGCGATAGTCGCTGGTCATGGCGACCAGGGCCCCTCCTACGTGGCGCATGTTGAAAATCGGCAGTTTCCAGGTGGAAGGCTTTTCCGGATCGGGTACGTAGGCAAAGTCGGAAGCGGGATGTGCCTCCCCGTCCACTTTTTTTGTTTTGGATTCATGGTTGCGGTCCATGAGTAATGGACAACCGCCTTTACCGGCCATGGTGGAAAAGCTCCGGGATAAGACACGGAAATCCGCCTGCCCAACTTAATCAATATGGGAAAGCAGTTTATTCCGGGCTGTTTTCTTTTTCCCGCAGAGCGTGCCGGCGCCGCCCGTTTTCCGCTTCCGCGTTTTACCCTTTACAAGAGGGCTGTGATAGATAAGCATGTCCTTATCAATTTATAATTATTCTTATTTATGGAAAATACATATCGTCATGCCCAGCTTCCGGAAGGGCGCGTTCCCGCCCTGCGCGTGGAACCAATGCCGGCGGATACCAATCAGAGCGGGGAAGTATTCGGCGGCTGGGTGATGAGCCAGGTGGACCTTGCGGGAGCCAATACCGCCATGCGCTATGCATTGAGCCGCTATATTGTGACGCGTGCGGTGAGCAGCCTGACGTTTGAAGCTCCTGTGCTGGTGGGCGATGTAGTGTCCTTTTATACGGATATTATCAAGGTGGGCCGCACCTCCGTCACCGTGAAGGTGGAGGTGTATGCGGAACGTCTGACGAAGCTTTGCAATAACATTGCCAAAATTACAGAGGCGGAGCTGGTTTATGTAGCCCTGGGGGAGGATAAGAAACCGATTACCCTGGAAGAGTCCCGCGCCCGGTTTGCGCAGTGCTGTTCTCTTGAGACGGGAGATTCCTCTTCCTGTTCCTGAACAGGGGCGGGAATTTTCCTCTTCAAGCTGCTTTTCTCCGTTTGCGGGTGATTCCCTTGTCTTTGTCCACCAGGGCGAAGATGAAGGAACTGGCCGCGGCAATGGCGCCGATGGTGGCGAAAGTGGCATGAAAGGCGGTTTCCACAGCCTTTCCGGAGGTAGCCGAATGGCCGCCGAAGCTGTCCAGCAGCAGGGAGGCCGCGGCAATACTGACAGCAATGGAGAGCTGCATGATCGTGGAAAGCAGGGAGTTTCCGCTGCTGGCGTCTGCATTGGGGAGGTCAATCAGCGTCAGGGTGTTCATGCAGGTGAACTGAATGGAGTTGGCCCCGCCCAGCAACGCGAGCATGCCCAGGAGAATAAGTTCATGGGTTCCGGGGCCTACAAAGTGGAAGGAGGCCAGCAGCGCTCCTATGGTGAAGGTATTGACGACCATGATGTTCCGGTAACCAAATTTCCCGAGCAGACGCGGCGCAACCGTTTTTGCCAGCAGATTGCTCAGGGCCAGCGGAATCAGGGACATGCCGGACTGAAGAGCGGAATAACCAAGCACCACCTGGAAGAAAAGCGGCATCAGGTACGGCAGGCAGCTTCCGCCCAGGCGGCAGACGATGTTGCCGGCGATTCCGATGGCAAAGTTTCTGATGCGGAACAGGGCCGGGCTGAAGATGGGGGCTTTTGAACGGAACGCCAGCGACCAGTACAGAAGTTGAAGAATGCCTCCGGCAGACGTGAGGATGACCATGCGCGGCTTATCGGTTATGCCTCCTGCGGAAGAGAGGCCCATCGTAGCCAGAACGGCGGAGGAGGAGAAAAGGAAGAAACCCGGCCAGTCGAATTTCTGTTCCCGGACCGCTTTCAGGTCCGGCATCAGCTTCCAGGTGGCCCACAGGCCCGCCATGCCTACCGGGATGTTGATCAGGAATATCCAGTGCCAGGAAGCGTACTGTACGATGATACCGCCCAGCACCGGCCCCAGAAGGGGGCCCAGCAGCGCCGGAATCGTTACAATGTTCAGGACATTGACGAACATGGAGCGGGGATAGGAGCGCAGGATGACAAGGCGCCCGACGGGCATCAGGAAGGCGCCACCTATTCCCTGGATGACGCGGCATACCGTCATCATGGTAACGGAGGCGGAAAGGGCGCACAGCAGGGAGCCCACGGAAAAAACGGAGATGGCCAGCAGGAAAGTACGGCGGGAACCCAGTTTGTCGGATATCCATCCGGAGGCCGGTATCAGGACGCAGACGGTGAGCATGTAGGCCGTTACCAGGGAGTGGAGCTGCAGCGGATGGCTGTTGAAGCTGCGGGCAATGGTGGGAATGGCCGTGTTCAGGATGGTGGCATCCAGCATCTGCATAAAGAATGCCGATGCCACAAGAAAGGGCAGGTAGCGCAGAGCTTTGGAGGATGTCGGCAGTTTTTCCATGAAAGACCGCCGACAGTATCCGGCCTGGCCCCGCCCGGGGCAAGGCAGATGTTTGTTCCGCTTTACGCCCCGGGTTCCGGAGGACGCCGCTTCAGCACGCGTTTGGAAAGCCATGCGCGCACGGGCTCGTCATAAAGCTTCAGGCACCCGTAGGCTACGGCAATGCAGAGGAATAAGACGCCTGCCGCTACGGGGAGCGCACGGGAAAGAGGGACTTCCGCATCGTGAACCCAGGCCAGGTAGAGATATACGATGGGATAGTGGGTGATATAAAGGGGATAGGAGATGTTTCCCAAAAACCGGCTGGCTCTGGAAGAGATGTCTCCAGGGATGTCGCTGGCTCCGAGGAAGACTATCACGGGAAAGATGACAATGATGCAGAAGGCGTCATACAGGCCGTTCAGGCGGAAATGTTCCGCGCCTCCTACATGGGGCGCCGCCAGGGTTCCCGCCAGAAGCAGGCTGCACCACCAGAAACCATGCCTGATCCGTCCAGGTTTGCACAGGCGGAACAGGAGCAGACCGCCGAAGAAAGGGAACATGAGCCGTGTAAGCCCCACACGGCACTGTTCCGCATCCAGAGTCCAGCCGCCGATGTTGTTGCCCTGCGTGTAGCACTGGTGAATGAGGGCGCAGCCCGCCAGAAAGACCAGGACCGCCAGCCATCTGCTGGTAAATTTTCTGATGAGCATGGCATAAAGGATATTGGCGACGTATTCGAAGAAGAGGGACCAGGCCGGACCGTTCAGCGGGTGCATTTCCGACCATCCGCGCACATCCAGGGAAACGGGAACGGGCAGCAGCGTGAATCCCACGGTCATGACCAGCAGCATTTTCCATACGGGGGTTTGCGCAAGGTTCGGGAAGATTTCAGACCCCTGGAAGTAAAAGAGGATTCCCCCCAGCAGCATCCCCATGACCACCATGGGTTGAAGGCGCACCAGCCGCCGCTTGCAGAAGTTCCACAGGTTCATTTTTTCCCAGCGGTCGTCATAGGCGTATCCGATGACGAAGCCGGACAGCATGAAAAAAAAGTCCACGGACAGGTAGCCGTGGTTGATGATCTGGTCCGTATGGAACTGGAAGTCCCTGGCGCTTCCTTCAAACATGTGGAACAGGACCACCATGACGGCGGCCACCCCGCGGAGGCCGTCCAGAGCGGCGTAGTGCGGTTTGGGAGCCAGGACGGAGGCAGGGGCTGGAGTGCTCATAGTATATAATACGGCGGGCAGTGGCGGCGCTTGCATAAAAAAGCTGCCGCCTTTCCCCGAATTCCGCCTTCTGTCCGGCAGAAGGCGGATGAGAAAGTCCCGGATTTCCGTAGAACGCCCGCCGGGCACGTTCAGCGTGACTGAAGCGAGACTCGGTTGATCAGAGGTTTGCTTTCCAGAAAGTCCCGGATGTTGTGCAGGGTGACTTCCGCAATATTGTGCAGGGCTTCTTTCGTGAAAAAGCCCTGGTGGGAAGTCAGGATGACGTTGTTGAAGGAAAGAAGACGGGCCAGAGTATCGTCATCAATAATCCTGTCGGATTTGTCTTCGTAGAAATATTCTCCCTCTTCTTCGTACACGTCCAGTCCGGCAGCTCCCACTTTTTTTGATTTCAGGCCGTCAATCAGCATTTCCGTGTTAATCAGCTTGCCGCGTCCCGTGTTGATGATCATCACTCCATCCTTCATTTTTCCAATGGAATCCGTATTAATCAGGTGTTCCGTTTCCGGAGTAAGGGGACAGTGCAGGGAGATGATATCGGACCGGGCGTACAGATCGTCCAGGGTGGTGTACGTAATGCCGGCTTCTTCCGCAAAGCGCTGGTCAGGGTGCAGGTCATAGGCCAGGATGTTCATCCCGAAGCCTTTGAGAATGCGGATGAGGATTCTGGCGATTTTTCCCGTTCCGATGATGCCGGCCGTTTTTCCATTCATGTCAAAGCCCATCAGGCCGTGAAGAGAAAAATTGCCGTCCCTGGTGCGCCAGTAGGCGCGGTGTATTTTGCGGTTCAGGGAAAGCATCAGGGCTACGGCATGTTCCGCCACCGCATAGGGAGAATATTGGGGCACCCGCACGACGGGCAGTTCCGCTTCTTCCGCAGCTTTCAGATCCACATTATTGAATCCGGCGCAACGCAGAGCCAGCAATTTGACGCCATTTTCCTTCAGGTTCCGTATTACTTCCCGGTTTGCCGTGTCATTGACGAAAATGCACGCTACGTCCGTACCGCGGGTCAGGGGCACGCTGTCCGGAGTGAGGCGTCCCTTGAAGTAACGGATGTCGTAATGGAATTCGCGTTCATTGACAGAATTGAAGGAATCCCGGTCGTAGGGCTTGGCGTCAAAGAACGCAATGCGGCAGGAATGGACGGTCATAGGAAAGGATAGTGAGGTTATTCCGCAGGCGTTTTTTTCTTTGCGCTTCCCTGGCCGGCGACGGCCGCCATGCGTTTGCGGATTTCTTCCGGATCCCCAAGAAAGTAGTCTTTTTCCAGGTTCAGGGAGTCGTCAAATTCAAATACATAGGGGGTGGCGGTAGGAAGATTAAGGGAAAGCAGCTGTTCGTCAGGAATGTTTTTCAAATACTTGATCATGCCCCGCAATGTGTTGCCGTGGGCTACGATCAGGATATTGTCCAGCGTCCGTAGAGAAGGGAGAACTGTTCCTTCCCAGTAGGGCATCATGCGGGCAATAGTTTCTTTCAGTGATTCCGTTCGCGGAAGTTCGCTGTCCGGCACTCCCTTGTAGCGGGGATCCCATTTGGGGTTGGCGGGATCGTCCTCCGCCAGGGGAGGAGGCGCCACGTCATAACTGCGCCTCCAGATCAGTACCTGTTCGTCTCCGTATTTTTGAGCCGTTTCACTTTTATTCAGGCCCTGGAGCATGCCGTAGTGCTTTTCATTCAACCTCCAGCTTTTGGAGACGGGCAGCCAGTCCTGGTCCAAACGGTCCAGCACGCAGTTGAGCGTTTTCACGGCCCTCTTGAGATAAGAGGTGTAGGCATGGTCAAAGGCCATTCCCCTGTCTTTCAGAAGGTCGCCCGCGTGGTTGGCTTCCTGTATTCCCAATTCCGTCAGATCCACGTCCGTCCATCCGGTGAATCTGTTTTCACGGTTCCACGTGCTTTCTCCATGGCGAAGAAGAACAATTGTTTTCATATTGATCAATTTAGACAGGCGTCCTCCGGTTTTCATACAAAGGGATGAAGATATATGACATGATCACATTCCACGGAACGGAAGGCCTCCGTTCCGTCCGGCCCCGTCAGATTTCTGGCGGAGGGGAAGGGTATTCCGAAGATTCGGAGAAGAGAGAAAAAAATTGTTATTGGCAACCGTCTTCAAATGAATTAACTGTTCAACATGATGAAGCAATATGGTTTCAGTTGGTCTGCCGCACTGATGGCCGTCGGAGTGGGAGCATTGGCATGGGCTGGCCCTGAGGCTGTCCAGAATGTACAGAAACCCGCTCTTTCCAGAGGAACCCCCGTTGTGTTCGGGTTCGGAGGGGAAGAGAACCAGGAGTTCATGCTGAACGGGAAACCCTTCCAGATCCGCGGCGCGGAGATGCATCCCCAGCGCATTCCCCGGGAATACTGGAGGCACCGCATCAGGACCGCCAAGGCTATGGGGCTGAATACTATTGCATTTTATGTGTTCTGGAATGACCATGAGCAGCCGGACGGCAGCTTTGACTTTAAGACGGGCAATCGGGATCTGGAAGGGTTCCTCAAGTTATGCCAGGAGGAAGGCATGTGGGTTTTATTCCGCCCCGGCCCCTATGCATGCGGGGAATGGGACCTGGGTGGACTGCCTCATTATTTGCTGAAGGATCCCAAGGCCAAGTTGAGAACTACGGAAGACGCCAAATTCATGAAGGCGCAGACGCGTTATCTGGAGGCCGTGGCTCGTGTGGCGGAGCCTTTTTTAGCCAAAAACGGGGGGCCCATTCTGATGACCCAGCTTGAAAACGAATACGGGAGCTACCAGCGTAAAGACCGCAAGTATATGGAATGGCTGAAGGCGTTCTGGAGCAGGAAGGGTTTTGGCCCCTTTTACACCTCCGACGGCGCGGGAGAACATTTTCTGAAAGGCGTGGTGCTTCCAGGCGTGGCCGTAGGGCTGGATCCGGGGCTGAACGACGGCCATTGGGCAGTGGCTAATAAATGCAATCCGGGAGTTCCCGTTTTTTCCTCGGAAACGTATCCGGGTTGGCTGCGGCACTGGGGGGAGGGGAATTGGGCTCCCACCCCTGGAGTGGTCAACCACGTCCGCTGGTTTATGGACAAGGGGCGTTCCTTCAGCTTGTTCGTTTTCCACGGAGGCACCAATTTCGGATTCTCGGCCGGAGCCAACAACGGAGGGCCGGGAAAATACCAGCCGGACCTGACGAGTTATGATTACGGTTCTCCCGTGGATGAGCAGGGGCGGATGAATGAATATTATGCCCAGATGAGGGAAATCATTTTGAAAAAGTTGCCTCCCGAAGCCGCTGTGCCGGAACCTCCCGCGGACATTCCGGCCATGGAAATTCCGGAGTTCACGCCCGCAGTGCATGCCGGCCTTTGGGAGAACCTGCCCAAGCCTTTCCGGTCCAAGTTCCCGCAGCCTCCCTATTTTGAACAATGGAACCAGAACCAGGGTATTGCCGTTTACAGCACGGCCGTTCCGTCAGGACCGCCTGAAACGCTGGAATTTACCAATGTCAATGACTATGCCCAGGTGTATCTGGATGGAGAGCTGGTCGGCACGCTGGATCGGCGGCTGGGGCAGAAGAGCGTGAAACTGCCGGAGCGCAGGAAGCCGGGGACGCTGGAAGTTCTGGTAGAGGCCATGGGGCATATTAATTTTCATATCAGCATGGAGAGTGACCGCAAGGGGATTTACGGTCCTGTGAAACTGGGAACGCGGGAGTTAAAGAACTGGACGGTGAGGGCGCTTCCCCTGAAAGCTGATTCCATTGTGCGGGCTCCCAAAGGAAAGGGGCCTTCCCAGAAACGGGAAGGGGCGCATTTCCGGGCCGTTGTAAATATTGAAGAGCCTCAGGACACGTTTCTGGATATGTCCCGCTATGTCAAGGGGTATGTATGGGTGAACGGAATCAACGTGGGGCGCTATTGGAATGTGGGACCTCAGTTAAGGCTGTATGTTCCGGCCCCATTCCTGAAAAAAGGGGAGAATGTGATTGATATTCTGGACCTGCACGAAAAGGAGCCCAAGCCTGTCCGCGGCATGAAGGAACGCAACAAGGAACCCGGAAAGATAAATACCAAAAACCTGGACAACCAGTGGTAATGCTGGTGCGTTTTCCGCTTGCGGTTCCGGATTTTCCATGAATTTGAACTATGGGAAAGACCGCAAGCGGGGAGTAGATTTCCTGGCGCCGCAGTTTCCCAGGAATTCCGGTTTGAACATTTCTCCAGCCAATGCCGCAGGGCGGAGTGGCGGAGCCGGGCTTGCCCGAAACGTTCATCCAACAGTTCGCCAAACGCTTTTTCCGTTGTTGCCGGGCTGTCCGGAAGAGAGCGCTCCTGACTGGCCCGGCAACGGTTCCTGGCGTTTTTATCTCCATGGGAACGGCGGTTCCCATGACGGTTTTTCGCAGGCATGAGGAAGAGCCGCCGATGGAACGGCGAGTCTCACAGCGTTCCGGCTTATGGTTTTTTCAGGATTTTGACGGATAGCCGACACTCTGGGCGTACAGGACTTTTTTGAGGACGGGGAGCTTCAGGCACTGCTGGATATAATTGGCGTTAATCATGGCGCGGAACACGGTGCCTAGCCCTTCGGAAGCACAGAAAAGGTAAACGTTTTCTCCAATAAACCCCGCATCCGTGCAGGCCGTGACCAGCTTTCTCCTGGCATCAAAGTCTCCCGGCTGTTTGGACTGGTCTACTACATAGACCAGGTTTAACGGCGCGGTAGCCGCGAATTCCTGTGTTCCCGTAGCAGCCCGCATGTCGCCCTGAACCACTTTCTCCAGCCGGTGGGTTTCCGGCCTGTAAAGATAGGTGCCCTGCGGCAGGACGACATAGATTTCTATTTCATTGGAATTCCGGGAAGACGGCGCCGTGCGGTAGTCGGGATCGTCCCGGTTGACGCCTTGCGCCGCCCAGAGCAGGGAGGACAGGATTTCCACCGGGATAGGTTTGTCTGCAAAGGACCTGGTGGAATGCCGTTCATGAAGAACCTGCATGAGGGGCTTTCCTCCCTTTTTATCTGGCGGAGGCAGCACGATGTCGTTACAGAGAGCCGTTCCGGAGAAGAGGCTTCCCGAAATGACGGCCAGAAACGGACTGAGATGAGAGAAAGTGTTCATAGGCAACGGGAAAAACATATGTCAGCCAGGAATAATCAGCAGGATACTTGTGTTTTTCTCATGTTTTTGGAAACATGAAGAGGCCTGATACTATAAAATGGCTATGAAAATACAAGGAAAAATACTCTGGTTTGATTCTTAACGGGTTCCGGGAAAACGAACCTTCAGCAAAAGACCATTGTTTCAAGTTGACCTTGGAAAGGTATTGCGCTTTTATGTCACACGGAACAGGGATAAAACCGTCTCATCCCCCACCCCAATTTGCTTCAACGCGTTCAAGCTGCATCCCCATGAATCCTGTCAATCCTCTGCGTCCCGGTTTTCCCAAGCATAAAAAATCCTCTTCCGGCGGAATTATTATGACTATTGTCCTGGTGCTGGCTCTTGCCGCCGGAGGGGTAGCTTACCACCGGGTTTCCGTTCAACGTAAGGCTGCCGCCGCTGAGCTGGCGGCCAGAAAGGAGGCGGAAGCGAAAGCGGCGCGTGCGCGGAAAGCCGCGGAACTGAAGGCGGCGCGCAGGAAGGCGGAGGAACGGATGCGCGCGGAGGCGGAGGAAAAAGCCCGTCTTGAGGCGGAACGCCTGGCTGCTGAGGAAGCCGCCGGAAAACGGCAGAACAAGGAGCCGGAAGTGGCGGAGCCTTCCCCTGAGGAACCGAAGGAAGAACCCGTGGTCCAGGAGGAAGATCCGCGGCTGGAGATTTTCAAGAAGCCTGTTCTTCTGGTCAGCCTGAAGGCCAATAACGCCGCCAACAGAAAGTTGTTTACGGATGCTTTCAATCTGGCCCTGGAAACGGGCCGCTATGACTTGTATGCCGATTTCCTGCGCTCCAATTTGGAACGGGATGCCGTGAAGGTCATCAAATTCGGCAAATTTGACGCGTCCATGTACGATCAGAGCCCGTACCTCATGCGCGCCAATGAGCTGTACCAGCTCATCAGCAAAGTGGGAGCGGAAACCATCCAGGAACAAATCAAGGAGAGTTCCCCCAGGTATTTCTATCCATGGCTTTTTTCAGATCCTTCCGATCCCCTCAGACTTTTCCTGCGCACGATGGCGCGGGAGCAGACACCCGGGGAGGAGTGGGGAGGGATTTTGAGGAAGTGGGCGGAATTCTGGATGAAAACCTCCGCCATGCCCCGGAGCAGGTATTCCTCCCTGGCGCTGGCCTGCGCCATGCTGAATCCCCGCATCGCTTCCAGCCCGTCCAAGCTGAGGGCGTCTTCTTCCACCAATATTTCCACCACGCCTTTGACGCTGGAACAGGTATTCGAGTACTTCATGGAGATGGATGAAGCCCGTGAGCTTCTCACGGACATTTCCAAATTAAGCCCTTCCGAGCTGTTGTTTGTGGTGGATGTGCGTCTGCCGAGGTCGGAGATGGATTGGGCGCGCAAAAAGGTGCGCCTTACCCGGAAAGGATGGGGCGGAGCCTATTCCATGATCCGTTACCGGATGGACCGCGCCGCACTGGGCAAGGACCCTTACACTAATTATACCTTCCAGGAGATTCTGGATGAAGGCGGCATTTGCATGGACCAGGCCTATTTTGCGGTGAATACCGCCAAATGCAACGGCATTCCCTCCGCCTATGTTACCGGGGACGGCAACCGCGGGCCGCATGCCTGGGTCAATCTGCTGACGACGGATGAAACCTGGCAGTCCTACGGCGGGTACGGATATAATACGGGGCATTTTTCCCATCCGCACAACTGCAAGTCAAAGCATGAATCCACCCTTCTCCAGGGTATGGACAAGAGGGTGAATGGCGCCCGGCTGGATACTTCCCTGGATTATCTTTCCCTGGCGGACCTGTTTGAGGAGATGCAGAAGCCGGATTGCGCCCGGGTAATGCTGGAAGCCGCCACTCAGGCCACTCCCGGCAGCCCCCTGGGCTGGGAACGCCTGATTGCTCTGATGGGCCGCCCGGAGAGCGGCACGAAGCTGGAAGAATGGGATGAACTGGTGGCCATGATTAAGCGCAAGTTCCGTTCCCGTCCGGATTACCTGGCCATGGCCGCCCGCGTGGAAGATGAGTATATTTTCCCCATGAGGGACGCTTCCACCAATAAACGCCATGTTGCCCGCGATTTGAAGAAGCTGGAAAAGGAGACGGACGAGGGGCGCAGCGACCTGACTTCCGCCGCCATCAAGCGGCAGGCGGATCTCCTGATGGAAAACGGGGACAAGGCCGGGGTGGCTGCCCTGTACCGGAAGTCCATGAAGGATTATGCGCGCCGCGCGGAAGTATTTGAAGCGCTGATGGGGCAATATTACGAGTACGTTTCCCAGGATCAGGAGGCCGTGCTTCAGCTGGCCAAGGAGGCGGAATCTTCCTACAACCGGTATATCCGGACTAAATCGGGCGATTATTTCAAGGTAAAGAAGGAAGCCGCCATCCAGCGGAGGATAGCCGGGTATTATGAAAAGGGAGGTAATGGGAAAAAAGCCGACTCCCTGCGCAAGGATGCGGAGAAGCGGGAGAAGAACAGCAAGAAGGGCATCCGGGAAGAAAATTAGTGCGGAGGTGCCTGCGGCCTTTCATTTTCGGGTGGGTTCGGCCGTATTCGTTTCCGGCTGCGGCATACCCGCGGAATGAACGTTTTTAGACTGGAATGCTGTCTTATCTTCAATTAATACATGACTTATATGGCAAGAGAACCTTACGCGAACTTCTGGCCCAAAGTGGCGGATACCGCTTTTGTGGCGGAAAGCGCTGATTTGATTGGAGATGTTACCATTGGGGAACATGCCAGCGTCTGGTACCATACCACGCTGCGCGCAGATATCAATAAGATCGTCATTGGTGATTACTCCAATATCCAGGACAACAGCTGCATCCACCTGGCAGACGATTTCGGCTGCTATGTAGGCAAGTACGTAACCGTGGGGCACGGCGTGATTCTGCACGCCTGCACGGTGGAGGATAATTGCCTGATAGGCATGGGGTCCATTATTCTGGATGGAGCGGTCATCGGCCAGGGGTCTGTGGTGGGAGCGGGCGCGCTCATTACCAAAGGTACCGTCATTCCCCCCAATTCCCTGGTGCTGGGTTCTCCTGCCAAGGTGGTGAAGGACCTGGGGCCGGAATCCGCGGATAATAACCACAAATGGGCGGAAAAATACGTCAAGGTGGCTGCCCGCTATACGGAACGGGTTATTAATCCCGGTTTTTAACATGTGATTTCCGCCCGCCATGCCGGATGAAAATTTGATTGCTCTGGAACCTTATGCCCTGCTTTACACCCGGGCCGGGGCGGGTGTGTGCCTGCGTGATCCGCTGACCGGCAAGGTGGGCGTCATTTTCATGGAGCTGACAGACGGCATGGCCCTGGAACGCTGCCTGAACGGGGAACGCCCGGTACGGCCGGACACGTCTTCCCTGCTGGCTCACTTTTTATCCGCCATGGAATGCCGGGTGAGGCTGGTGCTTATCAACGGCCGCAAGGATGAAGTCTTTTATGCCCGCGTGACCATAGAGGCCGCCAATGAGGTGATGGACAAGCTGGTGGAGCTGGACGCCCGCCCTTCAGACGCCCTGATGATGGCAGTCCGGTTTGGAACCGCAATCAAGATTGTTCCCTCCGTATGGGAGAGCATGGAGAACATTCTGCCCCAGCTGGAGCAACTGGATGCGGATTCCCCGGACAGCCGCGCTCCGGTATATGTGGGAGATTCGTGAACATTGCCTTTTCCGGCCTTGTGTTCCTGCATCCGCTTTCCTTCCGGCGGCATGGCTGTTGCATATGGGGTTTCTGCTTCTGGGAGGACCTACTTTTTATAAAAAAAACTTGCTAAGGCACGGGAATCCCTATACATTCGCCGCACATCACTTCAAGTGGGTAGATTCCCGAGCGGTCAAAGGGGGCAGACTGTAAATCTGTTAGCATTTGCTTTCGAAGGTTCGAATCCTTCTCTACCCACCACTTTTCATTTTATGGCGCGTTCTTTCAGAGAGCGCGTTTTTTTGTTTCCTCATCCCCATGATACCGGAAAAGGAAAGAGGAAGCGGGGTTCTCCGAGCAGGATGCATAAAGTGTTTTTTCTGCCGGATGCCGGCGGAGAGACGGTTTTGTGAATGACTTGTTCAGCCTATCGACAAGACATGCCGACCATGTTAGATATCCTCCCTTGCCGTTTTTTCACTCCTGCCGTTTATTGCTATGTTGACCACGCTTCTCATTCTGGGAGTATCCGCCGTTTTATTTGTCCAGGGGAGGATTCGTTCTGATCTTGTCGCGCTGTGTTCCCTGCTCTGCCTGATTATGTTCGGGATTTTGAGCCCGGAACAGGCGCTTTCCGGCTTTTCCAATTCCATTGTGGTGATGATGGTGGGGCTTTTCGTGGTGGGAGGCGCCATTTTCCGGACGGGCCTGGCCAAGATGATGGGCGGCAGAATCATGAAACTGGCCGGCAGGAGCGAGTTGCGCCTGCTGGTGCTGACCATGCTTGTTACAGCCGGCATAGGCGCATTTGTCAGCAATACGGGGACGGTGGCGCTGATGCTGCCTATTCTGGTGAGCCTGGCTGCGGACGGAGGCATCCAGACGAGCCGTCTGCTCATGCCCATGGCATTTGCCAGCAGTATGGGCGGCATGCTGACGCTGATCGGCACGCCCCCCAACCTTGTCGTCAACAACCAGCTTCAGGAGGCCGGAATGGAGGGGCTGGGCTTTTTTGCGTTCACCCCCATCGGCCTTGTCTGCATCGTGACGGGCATCCTGGTGCTGATCCCCCTCAGCAGGAGGTTTCTGGGACGCCATGACGACAGGGCGGAACACGAGGCCAAGGGGAAATCCCTCAGCCAGTTGATAGACGAGTACCAGATTATTAATAATCTTTACCGCCTCCGGGTGCTGGAGGATTCCCCTCTGACGGAACATCCTCTGCATGATCTTCAGATACCGGACCTTTACCGCGTGAATATTGTGGAGGTGCGCCGCAGGCATTCCGGCCGGCATTCCTTCCTGCAGACGGTCAGCCAGACCATGGCGGGTTCAGATACGAGGGTGGCCCGGGGCGACGTCATTTATGTCATGGGGGAGTTTGAGGACGTGGCCCGTTTTGCCCGGGAATATGGGGCGGAGATGATTAACCGGAAGACGTCGGAAGATACGGATTCCCTGTTGAAAAGCAAATTGAAGTTTGACGAGATAGGCATTGCGGAAATGCTGCTCATGCGGAACTCGGACCTTATCAACATGCCCGTGAAGTCTTCGGGGCTGCGCGCCAAGTACGGGGTCAATATTCTGGCCATCCAGCGGGACAACCATTACATTTTCCATAATTTGAAGGATGTGAAGCTCCAGTACGGAGATACGCTGCTGATTCAGGGAACCTGGACGGATATTGCGCGCCTGAGCGAGAAAACTTTTGAATGGGTTGTCGTGGGCCAGCCCCTGGCGGAGGCCTCCAAGGTGACTCTGACGCATAAGGCCCCCCTGGCCGCAGGCATTATGCTGCTGATGATTGCGGCCATGGTGTTCAACTGGGTGCCTGCTGTGGCGGCGGTATTGATTGCCGCCGTCCTGATGGTGTTGTGCGGCTGTCTGCGCAATGTGGAGGAGGCGTACCGGACGATCAACTGGGAGAGCATCGTGCTGATTGCCGCCATGCTGCCGATGTCCGTAGCGCTGGAGAAGACGGGAGCCTCAGAGGCCATTTCCCACGGGCTGGTGGCCGGACTGGGGGGATTCGGGCCGTTTGCCCTGATGGCGGGCGTCTATTTCACGGCGTCCCTGCTGACCATGTTTATCAGCAATACGGCTACGGCGGTGCTCCTGGCGCCTATCGCCCTGCAATCCGCGGCGAGTATGGGCATCAGCCCCTATCCGCTGCTGCTGGCGGTTTCCGTAGGCACCAGCATGTGTTTTGCTTCTCCCTTTTCCACGCCGCCCAATGCCCTGGTTATGCCGGCAGGGAAATATACGTTCATGGATTACGTGAAAGTGGGCGTTCCCCTGCAGGTGATCATGGGGCTGGCCATGGTAGTGGTGATTCCGCTATTTTTCCCGTTCGGGAAGGCTTAACCGGGGGGAGTTCACGCGGCAGAAAAGGGGCATGGCCGGGGAATTTGCATGTATTGCTAAAAAAAGAGAGACAACCGGGACGCGCGGGAGTAGAAAAGGATTATTCAAGAACCCCGTTTAATCATGAAGTATTTGCTTATTGTTCTGGCCGTTGCTTTCGCCATGCCTTCCATGGCGGAGGAAGACGCTCCCAAGAGAATGACTTCTGCGGAAAAGAAAGCCGCCCTCCTTGAAAAATATGATGTTAACAAGGACGGCAAGCTGGATTCCGAAGAGAAGGCCAAGATGAAGGAAGACCTGAAGAAGCAGCGGGAGGAGGAACGGGCCAAGAGGCACGCTTCCCGCAAAGCAGATTAAGGTTTTTCCGTTTTATTAATTGCCTGTTTTCCGTCCGGTTTGAATCGATTTCAGACCGGACGGGGCTGTCGGGACGGTATTTGCCGCCCTGGTTGCGGTGTGGCGGAGGAATGGCGGATACGGTTGCGGTTTCCCTGTCGTTCAAAGGGTTCCAGGTCCTGTATTCCCTGAGAAGAGGGTTGACGGAGCCGTTCATGCTTTAATGGGCAGGAGGCTGGGTACCGGGGAAAGCGTTCCTTTTGAATCTTTCCGTCACATGGAGGCTTTCCGTTCCTCCAGCCGCGCGGCCATCGGCAGAAGATCGGACGCCCATTTTCTTTACTGGCAGGGAAGGCCTGCCCCCTCCCCCGCTGCCGTGCGCCCGGAATCCAGGTTATGCTCCGGTTCCGGTTCCGCGCCTGCCGCGCGACCTGATTTTATAGGCCAGCGTGTCCGTCAATTCCCGAAGGGCATGGAGCGGATTTTTCCGCAGAACGTGGCGTCCTTTCAGCATGGCTCCGGGGCGTATGGTTCCCGTTTCCCTGTGGTTGTGAATGACTGCCGCTGTTTGAGCGAACATGTTGTATTTTTCCAGCACCAGGCGCCTTGCCTCACGGATGGCGGGGAGCCGTTTTTCATATTCTCCGTCCTCCATGGCCTTGCGGATGATTTCAAGGGCTTTTTGCGGGTTGTCCAGCGGGATGGGGATGAAGCTTTCCTGCGGGAAGCATTCCGTTGCCAACGGATCCCCGGCGTAAAAGGGAAGGGTCATGGCAACAAAGGCATCAGACAGTTTTTCCGTCCAATGGTGGGGTTCCAGATGGTTTTCCACGCATAGATGATATTTGTAGTCATCCATGGCGACGGTTTTATTTTTTATTTCCCGGATGCCGTGTCCGAACCAGTCCAGTTCCGGCAGACGGTCCGCCAGGTAACGCGTAAGATCATAGCGCTTTTTATGCATGGTATGCGTATGCTGCTTGGCGGAGCAGATGGTGGAGAGCATTTTTGTCTTCGGGAATTCCTTCTGGTCCAGAATTTCCTGCATGGGCTTGATGTACAGCCATTCAAGACATCCGCGGCCCAAGGTGTGCCCGGGGTGCGGAAGGTCCCGGATGGAGTGGGTGGTGAGAACGGTGCCGAATTGGCTGGTGTATGCCCTGCTGTAGATTTTGATGGAGGGGGGCTCCACCGTAATCAGGATAGTCTGGTCCGGAGGACAGAGAAGGGGTTCCGTTTCATTCCTGATGGTGCCCACGGGAGTTCTGGGAAATTCGTCGTATACCAGAACCCAGTCGTAATCCGTCATGGCGGCGTCCGTGCAGAACAGGCAGTCGCCCCACAACAGGGATTCCGTTTGATCCGGAGAAGCCTTCATGGATTTTCTGATGACCTTGATGCGTGTGGGGCGGGAGGAATCCGTCATGGGAGTACAGGCGTTGAAGAGGGGGGCGCGGTATGGCCTTCATATTCCGGGCTTTTATCCGGGACCATCGCGAAGGCTTTGCTGCCTGGCGCCAGTGTAGGGGGCCTGCATGCCTTGTCAATGTCAAAGGATTGGATGTTTTTCCGTGCGGAGCTTCCGTCAGTTGGCCGCTGTTCTTTCCATTCCCGGGAAAAGCTGGTCGATGATGTCGCCGACCATTTTTCTGGACCCGTAGGGGGAAAGGTGATTGTCGTCGCAGTACATTAATTGGCCGCCGTCTTCCGCCAGCCACCGCCCATTTTTATGGAAGGTGCCGTGGAGGGGAATGAAGCGGCACAGGCCTGTGGATTCCATGTGCTCCAACAGGGCGAATACCGGACGCTGCCGCGTGTTGAAGTCTCCGCCCAGCAGGCGGTCTGTCCGGTTGGCGTTCAGCAGGGCATTGCGCCGCATGAGCTTGCGCGGGCCGAAAGTCCATTCGGGAACGGGACCCAGCAGCACGATTTGCTTGCCGGCTTTCCGAAGACGCGCACAGGTGTGGCGCAGGCCGTCTGCAACCAGTTGTTTCAGGCGCGTATCCCGGTGGTTGTTCACCAGTTCAATCCAGCGGTTGTGGATGAATACGGTCTTTACCTGGGGGGTATTTTCCAGCCAGTCCAGAATTAGTTCCATATTGTGTTCCCAATGGGGGTACATCAGGCGCAGGAGCGTCAGGGAAGAGGAGTCTCCGGAGCCGGAGATGCCGCTCAGCGGACACAGGCGCGCGCGGTAGAACAGGCCCGAGCGCTGAAGAAGCCGCGCGGCCTCGTCAAATCCGGGGGAACTGGCCATGGCATGGCTGTCCCCCATAAGCAGGAAGGAGGGGGCCTGCCCGTTTTTTCCCAGCAGGACAAAAGGGTAATCCGTCACATCCCCCAGCTCCGGATGATGGTGCTGAATGGCGTTGCCCTTTTCCACCACCGCCCGGCTGGGAGGCGTGATGCCGAAGGAGGGCGGGAAGGCCGGCCCTTTCCAGTATTCAGGGAATTCCATGCTGTTGGCCGCTACATGCCAGTAATCCCGCGCGCCGTCCGTCCATTTGAGCCATTCACCGGCAAATCCCAGCATGAGGCACCCTGCTGCCGTGGCCAGAAACGCTTTTCCGGGAGTTTGCCATGAGACGGTCGTTCTGAAGGGGGTTTCCACGAATTTCCAGGAAAGGAAACCCAGAAGAAGGGAGAGAAGGAACATGCCCGCATAATCCCAGGGAGAGCATTCATCGAAACAGACGTATGTCCAGTACACGATAACTGGCCAATGCCACAAATAGAGGGAGTAGGAGATTTTGCCGATGCCCGTGCTGAGCGGGTGCCTGAGGATACGCCCGGACCAGCCATGGTTTCCGTAACGGATAAGCAGGGCCGCCCCCGCGATGGAAGGGATGGCCGTGTATCCGGGAAAAGGAGTGGAAGAGGTATAACAGGCAAAGGGGAGCAGGATTCCGGCCCATCCCGCCGTCCGCAGCCATCCGGTTCCCCGGTTTTGTTCCGCGGCGGGAGCCAGAGCCAGAAGGCAGCCGGCCAGAAGTTCCCAGGCGCGGCAGTAAAGCAGATAGAAGACCTTGTTATGTTCCAGATGCCCCATGTGGAAGGCGGCGAAGAAGAAGGAGAGGCCCAGCGCCCCCCATAGAACGGGTTTGACGGCTTTTTCCCTGAATTTCCAGAGCAGCCACAGGGTAAGCGGAATCATCAGGTAAAATTGTTCTTCCACGCTCAGGGACCACAGGTTCAGCAAAGGGTTTTCTTCCGCCGCCGGGCTGAAGTAATCTCCTGTGGTTCTGCTGAAGTAAGTGTTGGTGATGAAAAGGGCGCTGGATCTCACCGTCCGGCCCAGAGTCCGCAGGTCATCGCAGTCCAGAACGACGCAGCCGAAAGCCAGCACGGCCGCAATCAGGCAGAAGTAGGCGGGCATGATGCGCCTGATTCTCCGGAGGTAAAAGGAGGTCAGGGAGAACGTTCCCTCCTTCAGGCTGCGGATGAGGCCTCCGCCAATCAGATATCCGGAGATGACAAAGAAGATGTCCACGCCTGCATAGCCTCCAGGGCAGATCCCTTCCTGCAAATGGTACAGGACGACGGCCAGCACGGCAAAAGTACGCAGGCCGTCAATATGCGGGAAATAGGTTCCGTGGATGGCGCCTCCGGCTTGGTGGGGAGAAGGTGAACAAAAGGTTTCAGAAAAGCATTTGCTCATGAAGCGGAAGGAAGTGGATGGGGACGGGGGAAGGCGGGCAGAGGAAATCCGGCATGGGGTTGAATTGCCCGGAAACGTTGGTTAGCGGCGCAGGCGGTTTTTCAGCCGCCGCCATGCCAGCTGCATCCTGTGGCCGCGTTTTAAAAAGCGCTGGTAGTAGGATACCCATGTTCCGTCACCTTTGCGGCGCGCTTCTTCCGGAGATTGGTCGAATATTTTGTAAAGCTTGGCCGTTTCCCTTTCCGTCTCTTCCAGAAAGCGGGCTTCCTGTTCCGGGGTTTTCCAGGGGCGCGACATGATTTCACACCACAGGTTGTCGTCTTCGTCCACTTTTTTCACATAGGCCGCGGCGTCGTCCAGGGTTGGGAAGTCGTGGCAGTTGATGAATGAGGCGGAATTGAATTCCCGGCTGATGTCCGGATTTCCCCAGTAAATGGGAATGGTGCCCGCAAGCATGCTGGTGACGATTTTTTCACTGGTGTAGCCGGGGTACCATGCATTTTCGAAGGCAATGGAGAATTTATACGGCTTTTTCATTCTGATGGAGGATGCGTACCAGTCTTCCGCCCGGTGGCCGTCGCCCGGGGTGTTGTTAAGATGGGGCCCCAGAGAATTGACGAACCGGAAAGCGGAGAGTTTGTGGAACATGGAATCCCTGTTGGGATGGGATTTGCGGTTGGCGTAAATGAAGTTGCAGAAACCCGTTTTGGAGGCCAGGAGAGCATGGGCATCCAGGCCTTCCTTACCGCCGTGCACTTCCTGCAAATGGTGGCGAAGGTAGGGAAGTTTGACAGTGCGGTCGCTTCCGGGCACCGTATCGAGCCCGATGTAATAGTCAAACAGCATGAAATCCGGTGCAATGGCTTCATGACAACCGTACATGACGGTGATGTGGCCGGGGGCCCGTTCCAGAAAATCGTAAAAAGCCTCCCGGTTGACGTAAAACCAGGGGGTGGCGATCAGGTAATCAAAATCGGAATCGTCTTCCACCACATGATACCGGCTTTTCAGAAGCTGAAGCATTCCTTCCCTGCCGAAATCCGGAGTGGACTGTAAAAAGGAGATTTTAAGCGTTTTCATGGGGGGAGAAGGGTTGAAACGGTGCAGAGTGTATGAGGCGTCTTTTTCTTGTCAATGACAAAGGAAGATGCGTCCTGATGTACTGGAACAGGCAGTCCGGCGGTTGAACGCCGGCCGTTTTTACTCTTCGTAACGGTATTCCCGGAGCGTTTCCTCATACAGGGCGGCGTGCCGTGCGGCAATGACGGGGTAGGAGAATGTTTGTTCCGCGTGCCGACGGCCTTCCTCCGCCAGGGTTTGCAGGAGTTTTCCGTCCTGGATGAGCCGTTCGCAGTGGGCGGCCATTTGGTTCAGGTCCCCCTGCGGAGCGACCAGCCCCGTCCTTCCGTCCAGAACCGCTTCCGGAACTCCTCCCGTCCGGAAGGTAACGGAAGGGGTTTTGCAGGCCATGGATTCCAGCGCTACGTTGGAAAGGACATCCTGAAGCGTGGGGTTCAGGAAAATGTCCGCCGCGCTGTAAAGCCCGGCCAGCTTGTTCATGTCCGTAATGAATCCGGCGTTTGTGCTGGGGAAGGGGTAGTCCACGCTTTTTTCCTGGTTGCCGAAGAGCAGGAGATGAAGGTTCCGGTGCCCGCGCCGGTATAGTTCCTCCAGCACCAGGGGGATGAAATGGCCGCCTTTGACCGGATTGAACAGGCCGGTTGCGCCGCAGGCGATGACGAACGCTCCGGGCGGGATGCCCAGGCCGGCCCGGATGGCATTCCGGTCTTCCGCCGGACGGAAAAGGTCCGTGTCCACAGGATTGTAAATCTGTACGATTTTTCTTCCAGGGAACATGCAGCTTCTTTCCACTTCCTTTTTTAACCAGAGGGAGGGAGTTACGAGGGTAAGGGACGGGATGCGGCCGAAGGCGCGGCGTTTGCGGGAAAACAGCCACGCTGGAATGTTGCGGAAGAGGCGGGGAGCGCCAAGCTGGGGGCAGTTGCCGCGGCATTCGTCCTGGAACAGGCCGCAGTCCATGGTGCAGTGGCATCCCGCAGTGCAGGCAAACATGTCGTGCAGGGTATAGACCAATGGACGGCGGATATGGCGCAGCTGCGAGAAATCCACGGTTCTGCCGCCTATCCAGTGCAGATGCACTACATCGGCTTTTTCCATTTGGGCCGTGTCAAATCCCATGCCCAGCACATTCAGGGAGAAAGGCAGGTCTTTTCTTCTTTCCGGCAGCAGAATGTCAAATCCATGGGCCAGATGGCGGCGCAAGGCGTCCGTAGCCCTTCTGGCGGGTGTCCTGTGGATTTCCAGGCCGTCAATTTCTTTGCGCCTCCGGAGCAGCAGGGTGGATTTCAGGCCGGGAATATGCCGGTTCAGAGCGTCGCTCAACCGGTAAGGGGCGGAGCTGGCCGAGACGCTATGGGAGACTTGAAATATTGTTCGGCATTGAGGAGAAGCCACATAGGAAAGTATGAGGATTAGGAATCCGCCGTCAAGCCTACAAATCTGAAAGAAAAACGTTTTGGGGAAATCCAGGCTGCCAGTATTCCATGAACTGCGGCAGGCTGTTCCCAGCATGATGGCCTTTTTATTTTCATTCCGGTATGAATGGGGGAAAGCCGGATTCCGGTGACGGCATAACTGTGAGTAGGGGTGGGAGAATGTCGGCGGAGGATAGTGCGGGTGCGGAGTTTTGGAATGGAGGGATGTTTGCTTTCATGAAGGCAAAACATTCCTGATCAAATGAAAAGAGCTTGTCCAAATAACCGTCATTACATTCCGGAAACGACAGCCGAAGGGTAAAGGAATTTTCGGGATGAAGCTGTGGAATAGGACGGGAAAACAGTTCATGGTGCGTCAGATTGCCCCGTTTGGAAGCGTCGTGCAGCCCGGTTGTTCCGAATGGGGAAGCTTTACCGGATTCCTAATCCGTTTCTTTTGGAAGAAAGAAGGAGCTGCCTGCATTTTTCCAGCCATCCCTTTTTCCCGGCCCGTGGGATTCCCATGTCCCGTCTGTCCTGGAATGGAAACAAGGAGAGCTGTTCCCAGTTTTCCGCATAGGTTTCCGATCCGTCGAGGGTGGTGATACCCCTCAGTTTGCATAGGATGGAAAAGATGCTCTGGTCATACCGGTTTTCCACAAAACCCGGCAGGTTGGGGGAGGCGGAAGGAGTGTTGTCCGCAAGATGCAGATGGTCGTAAAAGACATGGAGCCAATCCCGGATCAGGCTTTCCGTGAGCGGGTTTTTTTTCAGGAAAACATGGCCGCCCGCAATTTGCTGGGTATGCGTGATATGCCCGTCTTCTTGGGAAACGCCGAAGTGGCGGAAGATATCTCCTTTGGTCCATTTGTATTCCGGCTGTCCGTTGGTGAAAACCAGCATGCCGCAGCTGTCGCGGTCCAGCATATTTACGTATTCCCGGAAGCGATCCGTTCCGTTGGCGTTGATATGGCAACCTGCATCCAGATAAAGGAGGCGGTCGCCTTCCTCCATTTCTTGGAGGACATGGTGGATGGCCCAGGGTTTCCAGGACCAGTATCCGAATCCCCGGCAGGACGGCGTCAGGTACCGGCCCATGCGGCTGGTGAATTCTGCGGAAAGGTCGTGTTCCGTGAAGAGCGTGATCTCATCAAAAAAATCCAGCGCTTCCGCCTGCCTGCCCAGCCGCTCCAGGGCGGCCGACATGCGGGAGTCTGCAAATGAGAGAAAACGGTTCATTGATCCGGAATGGGAGGATAAGGCAATTTACAGGGAAGGCGGCGATGTGTCAAACGGCTCTTCCAGAGAAGCGTTTTCTTTTTGAAACCCATTGGGGCAGACTTGGGAAAAATGTTCCGCAAGCATTTTTTTGCAGGAGTAATAACGTCCTTTTTGTCCGGGAAGCAGGGAGCAGGCTGCCAGCAGAATGCGCCCCCAGCCGTTGGGGACCGGTTCCGCCGAGTTCAACAGGTCCGCCAGTTGCCTGTCCCGTCCCGATAGAGCGGAGAGGAAACGTTTTCCTTCCGCCTTCTGATAGAACAGGCTCCACCAGTCCAGCGCGGAACGTTGCTGGACAGCGGTCATCTGATGGAAAAGGGGATGCTTGGAAACAAAAAAAGGCCTGATTTTCCGGACGCCGTAAGCGAACAGGCCTTCATTCTGCCATCCTTGTTTCTGCCAGTAGTCCACAATGTACAGCAACCGCTGGAATTCCTGCACGCATTTGGAGTAGGTGGGAACGTTGCAGCGGCGGGAGAGGGAGCCGTTGCGCATAAGGCGGTAGTAATACAGGCAGTCGGGAATGAACAGGAGACGGGAGGCATGGGGAACGGCCATCAGCCGGAAGGTTTCATCCTCCGCGCCGGATTTCAGATGTACGTTGAAGCGGAGGCGGTGGGCGTCCAGCATGCTTTTCCGGAACAGTTTGCTCCACACGCAGATATCCATTTTCCCCCAGATGGAATCCCGGAAGAAGCTGGCCGGAGAGGCGTTCTCTTCAAAATGCCGGGAGGGTGATCTTCTTTTGGTTTCGATAAGCCGGTCTGACGAGTCTTCAAAAACATGGTTGCCGCATTCCACGATGTCTGCGTCATATTCCAGAGCCGCCGAAAAAAGGCGGGAATACATTTCCGGATCCATGTAGTCGTCCGGATCCGCAAAACCGACATAAAGGCCGCGGGCGGCATCCAGCCCTGCATTCCTTGCTGCGGAGACGCCCGCGTTCCGCTGGTTCAGAAGGATGATTCTGCTGTCCTTCTCTTTCCAGCGCAGCAGATGTGTCCAGGTCTCATCCGTGGAGCCGTCATTGATGCAGATAATTTCAATGTTCCGGAGAGTCTGGCGTACCAGGCTCTCCAGGCAGCTGTCCACGTAAGCGGCTACATTGTAGCAGGGAACAATGATGGAAACATCGGGGATCATAGGGGTGGGAATGTGTGTAACGGATTTACAATCCGTGGTCAATGATAATTTTTGCAAGACAGGTCTTACCGAAATTTTTTAACGTTGCCAGTATGAAAAGAGGATTTGAGGGGCGCACCCTCCGCAAGCTGCGCGGGGATTGCGGCCCAATGGTTTTCCGCATGGAACGGTCAGGGTTTGGAGTGTCCGGATTGTAAATTCGTTGAAAATTGGGAGCTGGGGAACGTCTCAAATGGCAGTTGCCTAGGGACGGGTGGATGTGGTACAAAAGGCCGTACAACTTTTTTATTGATTCTTTTCTTATGATTATTGTCACGGGTGGGGCCGGGTTTATCGGCTCAAACATTGTCGCCGCTCTGGAAAAAGCCGGTAAAAAGGATCTTGTGGTGGTGGACGAGCTGGGCTCTTCCGACAAGTGGAGGAACATTGCCAAGAGAGAGCTGTGCGCCGTGGTTTCTCCGGAAGGCATGCTTGATTATATGAAGGCGCATGCGGATGAGGTGGAGGCGGTCATTCACATGGGGGCCATTTCCGCCACCACGGAGACGGACGCCGATTTGATTATCCGGACGAATTTCACGTTGAGCTGGCATTTGTGGGAGTTTTGTTCCCTGTACGGCAAACGGTTTATTTATGCCTCCTCCGCAGCCACGTACGGGGACGGTTCCATGGGGTTTGACGATGACGCCTCCCTGGAGCACGTCAACGCGCTGCGCCCCCTGAACGCATACGGCTGGAGCAAGGCCCTGTTTGACCGTAAAGTGGCCCGGGAAGTAAAAGAAGGACGTCCGGTTCCCCCCCAATACGCCGGGCTTAAATTTTTCAACGTGTACGGCCCTAATGAATACCATAAGGGCGGGCAGAAAAGCGTGGTGGCCCATATATTCCCCCAAGTGAAGGCCAATGAAACGGTGAAGCTGTTCAAATCTTACCATCCCGACTACCGTGACGGATGGCAGCTCCGGGATTTCGTGTGGGTGGGCGACTGCGTGGACGTGGTGCTTTGGCTGCTGGAGCATCCGGAGGTGAGCGGCCTGTTCAACGTAGGTTCCGGGAAGGCACGCTCTTTCCACGATCTGGCGAAGGCGGCATTCCATGCGCTGGGCCTTCAGGAAAAGATTGCCTACCGGGAGATGCCTGAAGAGCTCAGGGGGAAATATCAGTATTATACGCAGGCGGACCTTTCCAGGCTGCGCGTTGCCGGTTATGCAGCGCCCATGACTTCCCTGGAGGATGGCGTGCGCCGGTACGTGCAGGAGTATCTGGACAGGGAAGACAGTTACGTTTAACCCGCATTCCTTTTTTCTCCCATGCCCGCACAGCGCATTCTGATCATCAAGCATGGAGCCCTTGGCGATGTGGTGCTCGCCATGGGGACGATGAAGCGGCTCCGCGAACTTCATCCGGAGGCGCATATCACCCTGATGACCATGGGAATGTTTGTTCCCATGGCGGAGCAGCTCGGAGTGTTTGACGATTTTATTGTGGATAATCGCCTGCCTTACTGGAAGCTGGGCGCCACCTGGAGGGCCGTCCGTTCCATTGTGAAAGGGAATTTTGACGTGGTGTACGATCTTCAGGAATCTTCCCGCACTAGGAAACGCTATTATCCCGCCGTGCGCTTCCTGCTGAACCATGACATGGACTGGGTGGCCTGCAATTCCGGAGAACGGCGCAAATTGCTGAAAAAGAAAGCCTTCCGGTGGGGGAAGGTGGAACGGGAGCCGTTCCGTTTGGAACGCGTCCTGACGGATCTTTCTTTCATGCACGGGGAGGGGCTGCATTTTGACGAGCTTCCGGAACGCTATGTGATGATGATTCCGGGCTGTTCCCCCAACCATCCCTACAAGCGCTGGCCCGTGGAGAATTTCTGCGCCCTGGCGAAACGCCTGGCGGCGCGGGGCGTGTCCTCCGTTGTCATCGGCACCCGGGCGGAGGCTGCGGAAGTGGAGGCCATTGCCGCAAGCTCTCCCCTGGCTGTCAGTTTTCTGGGCAAGTCTTCCCTGATGGATATTCCCCAGATGGCTTTGCGTTCCCTGGCTTGTGTAGGCAATGATACGGGGCCTACACATATGTGTGCCTATGCCGGGGTGCCCGTGACCGCCATTTTCTGCCACCGGACGCGCAATTCCGCCATTACTGCCCGGTGCATTTCCAACCTGGTTTCCCCCGGCGCCATTGAGGAAATTACAGTGGACCAGGTATGGTCCGCGCTGGAACCCTTTCTGCCGCCGCAGGAAGGATTTGAACAAATAAGGGCGGCAGATTCTCCGCATGGCTCATGACGGCTCCCGTGAACATTTCCGTGCTGGTTCCGGTTTACAATGTGGAGCCGTACCTGGCCCAGTGCCTGGAAAGCATTTGCTCACAGACGCTCCGTGAGCTGGAAATAGTTTGCGTGGATGACGCTTCCACGGACGGTTCCCTGTCCATTCTGCGGGAATTCGCGGAGCGGGACCCGCGGGTGAAGGTCGTGCAGGCTCCGGAAAACGGCGGCTTATCCCGCTCCCGGAATCTGGCGATGAGCCATGCTGTGGGAGAATATCTGTTTCTGGTGGATTCCGACGACTGGCTGGAAACGGATTTGCTGGAGGAGATGTACCGCCGTGCGAAGGCGCTGGATGCCGACAGGCTGGCATGCGGGTTCCGGTATTATTACGAGTCTGCCCCCGACCGGGAGGACCGGTTTCTGCCGGAGGACATGGCCCCTCCGGAAAAAGGGTGGCTTCCCTGCACTCCGGAGACCATTGGGAAAATACATCATGGAGCGGGCGGCATGATGATCAGGCGTTCCATTGTGGAAAAGCATGGCATCCGGTTCCCCGAGGGCGTTGCCTGTGAAGACCTGTATTTCCATTACGCCGTTTTTCCATGGTGCAGGAGGGTTTGCGTCGTCAGCAGGGCGGCTTACGTTTACCGCAAGCGGGCCGGATCCATTACCAGCGGTTTTGCGTCCGGCAGTTCCCTCCAGTCGCTGGATTACCTGACGGTGGCGGAACTGGTGCTGAAGGAATGGAAAGAAGCCGGGATTCTTGAGGAATACAGGACGGCATTTTTGAAAATGCTGGTAATGGGCGTGAGGAACATCCGCAAATATGCCCCTCATGCCGTCCAAAAGGAGGTTACCCGGAAGGTGACTGATATGCTCCGTCAGGAAAATCTGTACCGTCCCGCAGAGGATGATGCCTGCCTGTCCCGCCGGGAAGGAAAATTGCTGAAAGCCTGGATGGGCGGAAAATCCGGCTTGGACTTTTCCTATTACTGGAAGAAAATGCGCAAGGCGGGAGCCCGGTTGCTGCGCCGCTGACATCACCCGAATGAATAATCCGATGAAAAAGAATGAATTTGCCGTCGTCTTGGCCAGTGACAACAGGGGCATTCTGCCTTTGAGCGTTACTGTCTTTTCTTTGCTGAATACTGCCGGTCCGGAGACTTTTTACAAAATTTACGTTCTTTCCGACGGCATTGACGGAGAGAACCGGGCGAGCGTGGAGCGGCTGGCCGCTCCGTTCGATTGCCGTCTGGAGTTCATAGACGTTTCCGGCATTTTGGAAGAGCACGACTTCCCCCATACGGAACAATGGCCGGTGCCAGCCTGGGGACGCGTGTTCATTCCGGAATTATTGAAGGAAGAGCGGGGCAATATTCTGTATCTGGACATTGACGTTCTGGTTTGCCGGGATTTGACAGAGCTGTTCCGGACGAATATGGACGGAAAAGCAGTAGGGGTGGTGTTTGAGAATTTTTCCAGACCCGGTTCCCATTTTAACGAACGTCTTGAGATGCCGCTGACCTGCACGGGATATTTCAATTCCGGCGTGCTGCTGATGAATGTGGATGTCTTCCGGGAGAGGAATCTGGTCAGGGCTGTGCTGGATTATGCCGTCACTCACCGGGACAGGCTGACATGTCCGGACCAGGATGCCTTGAACGGAGCCCTGTGCGAGCTGACTGTGCCGCTGCACCCGCGCTGGAACTGGCATGACGGCTTGACGCGCCGCATTTTGAAAAACGATCCCCGGGAACAGTTCTGGCGCGGCGTCACGCCGCGCCAGGCGGTGGAAGCGGCTTTGGACCCGGGCATTCTTCATTACCAGGGAGTGCACAAGCCCTGGCGGTATAATTGGCGTTATGAAGGGGAACGTTACGAACGGGTTATGCGTGAAGCCGGGCTGCTGCGCGGTCCGCTGCCCGGAAGAACGCTCCCGGCCGTCTTGAAAAAGCACCTTTACCGGCCTGTTTACCGGATGACGGCCAGAAAGATTTTAAGGCTGAAGGAAGGGTTTGATAACCGGCTCCTTTGAAACTATGGAACCCGGCCGTTCTTTTCCGTTTTCCTTATGGATTGCCGCCGGCGTGGAGCGGAGGGGGAGGGAACCGGGAAGGAAGGGACTGCATTTTTAACGGGAGGAATGGGTCAATGCAGTTCCAGCAGATAGATTTCCGGCGGGCAGTTGAAGCGGAGGGGGAGTGTGCTTGTCCCCAGTCCCTTGGTGATCAGGTAGGTATTGCCGCCGGAGATATGCCAGGGATAGGTGTAGGGTAGGGCATGGTCCGGGCTGGCTTCAAACCGCAGGAGGCCGAAAGGAAGGCAAACCTGGCCACCGTGGGTGTGCCCGCTGATGACGATGTCCGCGTCTCCATGGGAAAGTATGTGGTCCGTTTCCGGACGGTGGGAAAGCAGGAAATGGGGGATGTCCGGCGACTGGCGTTTGGGCAGCCGTTTTCTGACATTGCGCGTCGTATCCAATATTCCGGAAAGCTGGAGCTGCCTTCCGTCCTTGAACGTGACAAGAGAGCTCTGGTCTTCCAGCACGGTGATTCCCGCCTGTTTCAGTTCCCTGCTCCAGTTGTTCCAGCCGAAGGTGAAATCATGGTTTCCCTGGATAGCGAAGACCCCGCAGGGAGCCGTCAGGCCTTTCAGCAGCCGGGCGGCCGTAGCGGGATCCATGCTGGCATTTTCGCTGCTTCCCCGGGCATAGTCTCCAACCAGCAGAATCAGGTCCGGCCGGAGCCGCATGATCCTCTGAATATAGCGCAGGGCCCTCACTTCATCAAACGCGGTGGGCATCAGGTGCAAATCGCCGGCAATAACGACTTTAACGGGTGTTCCCTTCCCTTTCCACTGGGGGACACGGTAGTCCACTTTCCTGACAAACAGAAGATTGGGTTCTACCAGGTACGCCCAGGTCATGCCGGCCACGCCGAGCGCGCAGAGGCTCAGCAGGAGAATGCCGAAAAACCGGAGTATTTTGACGGAAAAGGGCATGAAAAGGATACAGCTTGGCAGAGATTATAATTACAGATAACCCCGGGCGAGCGATTTATGCGTCTTGCCATTTTGGGAAAGGCGTCTCCTTGGGAGATTTTCGCAAATTTGATTGACGGGCGCCCGCATGGTATGCTTTTATGCTCCAAGATATTTCCATATCCTTTATCACCCATCATTTAACCACGCATATGAAGAAGATTACCGTTATGGCTCTTGCCGCTTTTGCGGCGAGCATCATGGCTTCCTGCTGCTGCCAGGATCAGGGTGCTCCGCCCCTGACCCCCCTGCCCAAGTTCAATGACCTGAACCAGCCCGCCGTGGATGTGGCTCCGGTGGTCATGAAGTCCAAGAAGTAATCCTCTTCCGGGATTAAGTACGACTTTTCAAGCCGCACTTGGTGATTGTCCAGGTGCGGCTTTTTCTATAAAAACACGGCAGTGCATATGGAAGATTGGAAACATTGTCCCCAATTCGCGCCTTTGGCGGATCTGATCCGCAGCCACGGCAGTTTTGCGGTAATTGCGCATGTTCACCCGGACGGCGACGCTATCGGCTCCACGCTGGCTTTGGGGGAAGCCCTGAAGCAAATGGGAAAGAAGGTGGTGATGATGAACGAGGACGGGGTGCCTTCCAATCTGGCCTTTATGCCGGGTGTGGAAAATATTATTCCCACGCCTGATGAGCCGGTGGATGTGGAAGTAGCCATTTCCGTGGATAACGGCGCGCTCAAGAGGCTGGGAGAACGCAGCCTGGAGGCTTTGGCGGGAGTGAAGGTGTGGGCGAACATCGACCACCATCGGACGAACGAGCTGTTTGGAGACGTTCAGTGCGTTTTGCCGGACGAATGCGCCACGGGGGCGGTTTTATATTACTTTTTCAAGTATCTGGGCGTTCCCGTCACTCCGGTGATGCGAGACGCCCTTTACGTGGCCGTCAGCACGGATACGGGGTCTTTCCAGTACCAGATGACGACGGCGGCCGTCATGGAACTGGCTGCGGATTTGATCCGGATGGGTGTTGACGTCCAGGACATCAACCGCCAGCTTTACCAGGAAAAGCCGTGGGTGAAAATGCAGTTGATGCGTGAAGCGCTGAACGGAATGAAGCTGACGCCGGACGGCAGGATTTGCACGTTTTGCCTGACGAATGAGGCAAAAGTCCGGATTGGAAGCCGTCCGGAAGATACGGAAGGCCTGATTGACCTTCTGCGTTCCGTGCAGGGAGTCTGGCTGGCCGCTTATCTGGAAGAAACGGAGGACGATCCCCGCATCCGTATTTCCCTGAGATCCAAGACGCCTGAAATATCTGTCGCGGAGCTGGCCTCCCGTTTCGGCGGAGGCGGCCATTCCATGGCCGCCGGAGTGCGTATCCGGGGACCTATTGAAGAAGTGCGCCTTACTATCCTGAAGGCCATGCGGGAAGAAGTGGAACGCGTGCTCCGACAGAAGATTTCATGAATGTTTCAGATTCCATCCAGGTTCCTTCGGGCGTCCTGTTGATTGACAAGGCGCGGGACATGACTTCCCACGATGTGGTGGCAATTGCGCGCCGTTCCCTGGGAATTAAGAAAATAGGCCACTGCGGCACGCTGGATCCCATGGCTACGGGATTGCTGATGCTGGTGGTAGGGAAGGCGACCAAGCTTCAGGACAAGTTGATGTGCGAACACAAGGAATACGCCGGAACCCTTATGCTGGGCGTGGAGACTTCCTCTCAAGATGCCATGGGAGAAATAGTGGCGGAGTATTCCGTAGACGGAGTGACGGAACAGGCCGTGCGTGAAGCGTTTGACCGGTTTGACGGAGCTTTTGAACAAATTCCTCCGATGGTTTCCGCCATCAAAAAGGACGGGGTGCCGCTGTACAAACTGGCCCGGAAAGGTCAGGAAATTGTGCGGGAGCCGCGGCCTGTGGAAGTGTTTGGCCACGGAATTTCACGCGTGGCCATTCCGGAAGTGGATTTTACCGTTCAATGTTCCAAAGGTTTTTATGTGCGGTCCTATGCTTATGATATTGGGAAGGCATTGGGCTGCGGAGCGCATTTGAGCGCCCTCCGGCGCACCAGGTCCGGTTCTTTTACGCTGGACCGCGCCATTACGGTGGACACCCTGAAAACCGCGCCCAGGGAGGAACTGTTCCGGGCCATGCTTTCCCTGAAGGAGCTGGCGGATATTCTGATTGCCGGGTAGCATATGGTCATTTACCGGGAATTCAAGGAATTGAAAAGCCTTGCCGCCCCCGTACACTGGGCCATGGGGATGTTTGACGGGGTGCATCTGGGACATGCCGGAGTGATTGCCGCGGCGGTGAAAGGGGCTGCTCTTGACGGAGGAATTCCCGCCGTGCTGACATTCCGCACCCATCCGCTGGCCCGGGTGAGGCCGGAAAGCGTGCCGCCCGCCATCATGGGGGAAGATGCTGAAAAATTTGCCTTGATGGAAGAGCTGGGGGTGAAGGCGGTGCTGTCGCTGGAATTTTCTTCCAGGCTGGCGTCCATGAGCCCGGAAGAGTTTATTGGGGAACTTTGTTCCTCCTGCCGGGTGGCTCAGATTGCCGTGGGAGAGGACTGGCATTTTGGCCGCGGCAGGGCAGGGAATGTAGAAACCCTGCGCCTGCTGTCCTGCCGCTACGGGTTCCGGGTGACGGCCGTTCCTTCTATTCTGCAGGACGGGGAGCGCATAAGCAGCACCCGGATTCGCGAAGCCGTGCGCGGGGCGGATTTTTTACAGGCTGCCGGCATGCTTGGCCGTCCCTACCGCTGGAAGGGCCCGGTGATTCACGGGCGCCAACTGGGGCGCCTGCTGGACTACCCCACGGCCAATATAAGACCCGGTTGCGGGTTACAGCCTCCCCATGGCGTTTACGCCGTGCGCGCCCGGGTGGCCGGCAAAAAATACGGAGGCGTAGCCAATCTGGGGGTGCGCCCCACCGTGGAAGGTGAGACGGGGGAACTTTTGCTGGAAACGCATTTATTCGGCCACCCGGGGGATATTTACGGGCGGGAGATGGAAGTGGAACCGGTCCGTTTCCTAAGGCCGGAAATCAAATTCCCCTCTTTGGAAGAATTGAAAAGCCAGCTTGCCCGGGATGCCGCCCATGCCGCGGAAGCGCTGGAGGAGGGGGAGTAAGACACAGAAAACCGTAAAATGGAGGATGACGGCTTGACCGGAGGGGCGATCGGGGGTTTGTTGTTCGAACGTCATGTTGGTTGAGCAGTTAAAATCAAAAATTCATCGCGCCATGATTACCCGTGGCGATGTTCAATATGAAGGCAGTATTGAAATTCCTGCCGATTTGATGGCCGCCGTGGATTTGTGGCCCGGGGAAAAAGTTCTCGTGGCGTCCGTCACGTCCGGGAACCGTCTGGAAACATATGCTCTCCAGGGGCCTGCCGGCACGGGGAACATCATCATGAACGGCGGTGCGGCCCATTTAATCAAGACGGGCGAACGGGTGGTCATTATGAGTTTTGCCTTGTCGGACAAGCCCATCATCCCCAAGAAAATCGTCTGCAACGAGCATAACGAAATCATTTCCTAGACTTTACAAACCGTTCGAATTCACACATACTCCCCGCGCTCATGAACCTTTTTTTAGCAGATTCACTCAATATCAGCATTCAGTTGCTTTTTGCCGTTTTGGTGATTGTATCACTTCTCCTTCTGGGCGTAGTGCTTATGCAGAGGCCCAAGCAGGAAGGGCTGGGAGCCGCCTTTGGCGCAGCCATTACGGACCAGGCCTTTGGCGCCCGGACGACGGATGTGCTGAAAAAAGCCACGGTGTACTTCGGAACCGCGTTCATGGTTCTTTGCCTGGGGCTGGGCATGCTGATCAACCGGCAGCACGTTAAGAGTTCGGAAAGCCTGTTGAGCCCGGAAATGATGAAGGCTGCCGCCAGGCAGGAAGCTTCCATTCCCGCCAAGACGCCGGAAGAACTCCAGCAGGAGGAGCTGCGCAGGCGCGCCGCTGAAGCGGAAGCCGCTTCTTCTCAGGCTCCGGCCCCTGCTTCCGCAGAAACCCCTGTCCCCTCCAACTAAAGGAGCATTCTTTTTAAACACCCCGGCTGCCGGAAGGCGCCGGGGTGTTTGTGCACCGGGGTTATTCCGTCTGCTGCCGTTCTGGGAACAGGCTTTGAAATAGGCGGCGCCGGTTGTTTTCCGCTTGCCCTGAACTGTAATTGCGCTACTCTTGGCAAAGTATGAAGACACCTTTTTTGAACCGTAAGTCCAAGGGATTCACGTTGATTGAATTGCTTGTGGTGATTGCCATTATCCTGACGCTGGCCGGCATCGCCATGACGGTGGTGAACGGCGTGATGGAAAAATCCAAGGTTACCACGGCGCGGAGCGACTGCAACGGCCTGCAGACGGCTGTGGAAAATTACATGCTGGACAACGGCCGCGTTCCCGTGGCCTGGAGCAGCCGGGAAATGACCAAGCAGGCCCACAAGGACGGACAGTATTACGTGACAACCGCCGTGGACGACGATAGCCGCATCATGAGCATCCTGACCAATTATATGGACCGGGCGGATGAGGACAGAAAGCTGAATCCCAAGAAAACGGCTTATTTCAATACGACGACTACGGATGTGGAAGGCGCTCCCGGCCTGTTTTTTGAAAGCCGCGGCCGTGTGGGCCTGATGGATCCTTGGGAATCTCCCTATTACATCATTTTGAATGCCAACCCTGACGACCGTACTCCCCGTGTTCAGGTAGGTTCCCGGATGGTGACCAAGAACGTGGCCGTTTACAGCACCGGCAAGGACAAGCAGGGCAGCACGGCGGACGGCCATATCAACAATCCGGAATTGACGGAAGACAATGTGACTTCCTGGTAATGCATGACGGCGCCTCTTGTCGGGAGGCGCGGCCGCTTCATTTTGCGGGGCTTCCGGCTTATGGCCGTGAGGCCCCGCGGTATATTCAGGCATAAAGCCCGCAAACCGTATTTTTTTCTTTTCAACTTCTCTCAAAAACCTCTCAATAAGCCCCAGACATGAACTGGTTCAAAACAGACGACATACGCATTCAAGACATTGAGCCCCTGATTTCCCCCGCCATTTTAATCAAGGATTATCCGGCAACCACCGAAATCGCCAAAATGGTGGCTACGACCCGCAAGAATGCGGAGAACATCATTTCCGGCCACGACGACCGCCTGCTGGTGGTGGTGGGGCCATGCTCCATCCATGATCCCCAGGCTGCCGTGGACTATGCCTCCCGCCTGAAGGAACAAATGGCGCGCTTTGAAAAGGATCTGGTGATCATCATGCGCGTGTATTTTGAAAAGCCCCGCACCACCGTGGGCTGGAAGGGCCTCATCAACGACCCGTTCATGAACCATACCTTTGACATCAACCGCGGCCTCCATATGGCCCGCGGACTGCTGCTGCGCCTGGGGGATATGGGAGTGCCCGCAGCTACCGAGTTCCTGGACACCATCACGCCGCAGTACATTGCGGACCTGATCACGTGGGGCGCCATCGGCGCGCGCACCACGGAAAGCCAGGTACACCGTGAACTGGCTTCCGGGCTTTCCATGCCTGTGGGATTCAAGAATGGCACCAGCGGCAGCCTGCAAATCGCTGTAGACGCCATTGTTTCCTCCTCCTGCCCGCACTGCTTCCTTTCCGTGACCAAGCAGGGAGTTTCCGCCATTGTTTCCACTACGGGCAATAAGTCCTGCCACCTGATTCTGCGCGGTTCCTCCCTGGGGCCGAACTTTGATGAAGATCATGTAAAAGAAGCGGAAGAAGCCTTGCAGAAGGCCGGCATCAACAACCGCATCATGATAGACTGTTCCCACGGAAACAGTTGCAAGGATTATCGCAGACAGCCGGCTGTGGCCGCCAATATCGCGGAACAGATATCCAGCGGGTCCGAACAGGTTGTTGCCGTGATGATTGAAAGCAATATTGTGGAAGGAGCCCAGCCGTTGAGTTCCGACCTGGTGTACGGCAAGAGCATCACGGACCAGTGCATTGGGTGGGAGACGACAGTGGAAGTGCTGGAAACCCTTGCCGACGCTGTCCGCAAACGCCGTGCCAAACGGCAGGAAGCGTAAGCGTGCCCATATTCCGGAGGATTATTAACAGAGTTGAAAGCTGGCGCGGCCATGTCTTGGCCGGCGAGACTGCCGGATATGCAGGTTTTATCCTGCATATCCGGCTGATTTTACGGCTCTTCGGTGTTTTTGCCGAAGAGTCAATGATCGTCCCCCCACAGATAAGAATGGCGTTCGGAAATCGTTTTGCCGCGGTTGTCCTTCAGGACGAGCTTCCATGCGAGGATTTCCCCTTTTTCTCTGGCCTCATCCCCGATGAATTCGAAAACGGAGTTTTGCGTGCCGCCTTTTCTCCCGGCCGGATAGGAAATAGATTTTGTCAGGACGGTTGAACCTGTCTTTCCCTGGCGGTACATCATGACCAGGGTTGCCGCCTGTTCCGGATTGGCATCGTTCCATGTGACGAAGTAGTATTGGCCCAGACGCTGAAGGCGCTGTTGCTGGGAGACGGCGCCATGCAGCAGATAGGTGGCCTGGGTGCGGTGCATGCCTACGTCTTCCGCAGGAACCACCGTGGTTTTTAAGGGCACCTCCCGAACGTGTTCAATCCGGGAAACCTGCTCCGCGCAGGAAAACAGGACCGGCAGCAGGGCGGCGCAGAGAGGAGCAGGAAATTTCATGAATCCATTCAATACATATCCGACTGGGGAGTCAACCCAAAGGTAGGGAAGCATTCAGCATGGAATGCAGTATGGAGACGGAAAGGATGCGGATATTTCAGCAGGGAAATTGTTCCGCCGCCGAACCTTGCAGACTGGTTTTATTTCCCATCAAAGGGCAGGACACCGGGAATGGAATCCTCCGGAAAAGCGGAAGATGTTGGGCAAGCGGGCCGTCCCGGACCATCCGGGGATTGATGTCGCCATTATCCCGTTAATACAATGGTACGACCAGGGTGGAACCAAGAGCCAACCAGCAGGGCAGTGTGAGGAAGGAAGCCACCGTCGTTGTCAGCAGGATTTGAGTGCCCAGGTCCGGATGACCTCCGAAACGTTTGGCCAGAATGACCGGAATGACGGCGGAGGGAATGGCTGCCTGGATGATGATGACGCGCTTGATATAATCATCCACCGGAAGGAAATAAGCCATCAGGAGCAGCAGTGCAGGGGCCAGCCCCAGCCGCGTCAGCAGGCCGCAGATGATGGGTTTGGGTTCCCACTTCATGTTATGCCATAAATCCCGCATGGAACATCCGAACAGGATCAGGCACAGGGGCGTGGCGCAGTTGCCGATCATTTCAAAAGTCTTCATCAGGGGCGGTTGGGCCACATAGGTTCCCAGGCCGGACCAGGCGAGCGCCAAGCCCACGATGACGGCCAGCAGGGGCCCGCGGAAAAAGACGCCCATGTTCAGGTTGCCCGGACCGCCTGCGATAATGATAACGCCGATGCTCCAGACGACCAGTTCACACCCTACATTGTGGACGAAAAGGATGCCCAGCGTGGGGTCGTTGCCGGCGGTAAACAGCATCTGGATGATGGGAATGACGAAAAAAGCGTAGTTCTGCACTCCCGCCGTCAGGGTGAACGTACGAAGGCCCGTGCCGATGCGCATGCGCAGCAGTTTAGCGACCAGCCATGCAGCCGCGATGCCCAGCAGAAGTTCCATGGCCCCGGCTGCAATGGCCTGGAGGGAAAAGGAAACGCTGCTGAGCGTCTCATTTCCGGAGAGCACCATGTACTTCATGATGCTGTGGAAGACGAGGCAGGGATAGGCCACATCCATCGCGATGCGCATGATGGGCGCGTCGTGGTCTGCCTGGATGACTTGCTTGTGGCGCAGATAGAAACCCGTAGCAAAGAAAAGATAAACGGGAATGGTGGAGAGAAAGGAGGTGAGGATGACGGCGCCGGTATCCATGGAAGGAATCAGATACGGATTAAATCAGGATTCTGAATTGTTTGTAGAGTTACAGAGTTTATAGCTAACATTAACAGAGTTTTTATTACCGGGAATTGGATGTTTTTCAATAGCATAGAGATTGCGAAAGTCTTCTAAAAGATTAGTAAGATTCTTGTATCCATAGGTTTTTGGAGTAAAACCAAGGATGTGCTGTCGAAGATATTTACCAGCATCGCTTGCAGATGTGTACCCATCGTCTTTCTTATTATCTATCGCACATTGTTGAAGATGTTTATGGATTATCTCTAAAGGATCTTTTTTTGTTGCAGACGGGGCGGTATTCTTCAAATGTTGAGAATTTGATTCACTAGTAGGAATTTTTTCTATATCTTTAAATTCATCACAGCCGTTTCTAAAAGCTTCAGAAGCATTGCTTTTTCCAAATCCTATTACATAAACTCCTGATTCTTTAAGGTAGATAGAAAGAGGTGTAAAATCACTATCACTTGAAACAATAACAAAGGAGTCGTAAGAATTTTTATGTAATAAATCTACGGCGTCGATAGCTAATGCTATATCTGTTGCATTTTTTCCGGGAACACAATTGAAATAATGCTCTGTTTTAAAACCAGACTGTTGTAGTGCAGATTTCTTATCCTTTAAATTTTCACTCCAATTACCGTAAGCTCTTTTGACCACAATACGTCCACGAGTGGATATGTATTGTATGAGTTTTTCAAGATTAGCTAGATTGGTATTATCAGCATCAATGAGAACAACTATCCTATGAAATTTCATAATGTTTTTATTAGTCGGAAAAGACCTCCTAATTATTTCTCAATGGACAGGAATAATGTCAATTCCTTTATGCTGGGAAAAACCTTTGAGGGGTTGGCTTTTTTCAATCCGCTGACATCTGCGGTCGTTGCCCAGGCGGCGGACAGGCAGGTCACCCCCGCTTTGTTGCAGGCGGCCACATCCGAAACCGCATCCCCGATATAGTAAAATTCATCTTTGTTCAAGCGGAAGTCATGCAGAAGTTCTTCAATGGCTTCCGCCTTGTTTGGTTTGTCTTCCGTTCCGGTCTTGATGGAACAGAACAAATTCCGCATGCCGAATTGCTCAAGCGTGATGCGGCAGCTTTTGTCTCCCTTCCCGGTAATCAGGGCGACAAGCACGCCAGCCTTTTGCAAGGTTTTTATCAATTCACGTATACCTTCATACGGAGACGGGCATGATTGATGCATTTCTTCATAAACCGGGTAGAAATCATGGAGAGCTTCCCGCCATTTTTCTCCAGCAACTTTCTTGATCATTCCTACTTCATTCAGGCCGAAAGTCTGCGTGATTTCCCGTTCGCTCAGCGTGTGTCCGGCATAGGGAGAAACTGCTTTTTCAAATGCCCTGATGCACATAGGGACCGTGTCCCCAATGGTTCCGTCCAGATCAAAAGCGATCAGCTTGATCATTGTTCCCGACTTCCGTTGATTTTACGAATAACCTTGCAGGGGTTCCCCGCCGCCAGGCTGTCGGGAGGAATATTTTTGGTGACCACGCTGCCGGCTCCGATGACGCTTCCTTTTCCGATGGTAATGCCGGGCAGGATAATGACGCCGCCGCCAATCCAGCAACCGTCTTCTATCGTTACGGGAAGAGCGTAGGTATGGCGGATGTATTCGATTCCTTCATCCGTTTCCACGGGAGTGAGGCGTTCATTCAGCTCAATGGGGTGTGTAGCGGTGTAAATCTGTACGTTGGGGGCGATCAGCACATTGTTGCCGATGGTGATCCTGTTGCAGTCCACGAACGTGCAGCCCGTATTGACGGTGACGTTGTTCCCGATATGGATGTTGCGGCCGTAATCGCAGATGAAGGAATGACCGATGGATACCTTGGTGCCGACGCTGCCCAGCATTTCCTTAAGCACCTGGCGCTTTTCCTCCTTATGGTCGTAAGGCAGGGAATTGTATTTCATCAGGAGCCGGTGCGTCTTGTTTTTGAATTCCAGAAACACCTTGTCATGGCAGTCGTACCATTCGCCCGCCATGCATTTTTCCAGTTCAGTCATTATTTTCTCCTTTCTTGATTTTTGTTACCGGAGAGGAGGAGCGGAGGCACCCTGCTGAACGGCCGTCAACAGGGTGCGGAAGCTTTACTCCCACTCAATGGAAGCCGGGGGCTTGGTGGAGATGTCGTAAAGGACGCGGTTGATGCCCTTTACTTCATTGAGTATGCGGTTGCTGGTTTCCCTCAGCAGGGCCGGGGGGAGTTCCACCCAGTCCGCCGTCATGGCGTCTTCCGACACGATGGCGCGCAGGTTGGTAGCCCATTCATAGGAGCGTTCGTCCCCCTTCACTCCCACCGTTTTTACGGGGAGGAGGCCGGCATAGGCCTGCCAGACTTTGTCGTACCAGCCGTATTTTTTCAGATTGCCGATGAAAATGGCATCGCATTCCCGGATGATGTCCAGGCGTTCTTTGGTGACTACGCCGGGGCAGCGCACGGCCAGGCCGGGGCCGGGGAAGGGGTGGCGCCATAGAATGTCATGCGGGATGCCCATGGAGGCGCCCAGTTCCCGCACCTCGTCCTTGAACAGTTCCGCCAGGGGTTCCAGTACTTTCCCCTGCGCCTGGAGTTCCAGCACGCGTTCCACGCGATTGTGGTGGGTCTTGATGACGGAGGCCTTGGATTTGGCGTTGGAGGCGCTTTCGATCACGTCCGGGTACAGGGTGCCCTGGGCGAGCATTTCCGCGTCTCCCACGGCATCCCAGAAAACGTCGATGAACAGGCCTCCGATGATGCGGCGTTTCTTTTCCGGATCGCTTTCTCCGTCCAGAGCCGCCAGGAAGCGTTCGGAGGCATCCACCGTTTCAATTTCCACGTTCATACGGGCGAAATTGGCCCGCACTTCCTCTGCCTCGTTTTTGCGGAGCAGACCGTTATCCACAAAGATGGCGCGCATGTTCACGCCCGCTTCATGCAACAGAACGGCCAGAACGGTGCTGTCCACGCCGCCGGAGACGCCGCAGACCACCTGCCTGTTGCCTACGCGTTCCCGGATTTCCCGGATGAGTTCCCTTTTAAAGTCTCCGATGTCGAACTTTTTAAGATTGGCCGCACAGGAAAGGAAGTTGCGCAGGATGGTGCGCCCTTCATGGGAATGAGTCACTTCCGGATGAAATTGGATGCCGAAGATGGTTTCTCCCCATTGGAGGGAGACAGGGACGCCTTCCGCATTGCGGGCGATTACGCGGCAGCCTTCCGCCAGATGGTCCACCGTATCCGAATGGCTCATCCATACCTGGGAGGAAGGGGACATGTCCCGGTACAGGCCCGCACAGGTTTCCGGCAGCAGGGCGGCGGGGCCGTATTCCCGCTTGTTGCTGGCTTTTACGGTGCCGCCGTGCTTGATGTTCAGCAGCTGCATGCCGTAGCACACGCCCAGGACGGGGACATTCAGGCTTTGGAGCCATTCAAAGTCAATGTCCGGGGCGTCCGCGTCCGTGGTGCTTTTGGGGCCGCCGGAAAGGATGACGGCGCCGGGTTCGTGAATCTGGTCCAGGTCTTCCAGCGCATACAGCTTGGCCATGTAGCCCAGTTCGCGCACGCGGCGTACGATGAGCTGGGTGTATTGGGAGCCGAAGTCAATGACGGCTACGAGGTGCTTGTCGTCCATGTGAGGGAGGAGTTAACAGGAATAATTGACGGGTTCTTCCGTGATGGTGATATCGTGGGGATGGCTTTCCTTCAGCCCGCCGGAGGTGATTTGAACGAACCGGGCCTTGTTCCGGAGTTCCTCCAGATTGTGCGCGCCCAGATAACCCATGCCGGAGCGCAGGCCGCCCATGAGCTGGAATACCACGTCCGCCAGCATGCCTTTATACGGAACGCGCGCTTCCACGCCTTCCGCAACGAGCTTGCCGGAGCTGTTCTGACCGTAGCGGTCTCCGGAGCCGCGGCGCATGGCGCCCAGGGAGCCCATGCCGCGATACTGCTTGAAGTGGCGGCCCTGGTAATGAACCACCTTGCCGGGGCTTTCTTCCGTACCTGCCAGCAGTCCGCCCAGCATCACCAGGTCGGCGCCTGCGGCCAGGGCTTTGACAATGTCTCCGGAATAGCGAATGCCGCCGTCCGCAATGACGGTGACGCCCGCGGGACGCGCCACGGAGGCTACCTCCTGAATGGCGGTGAATTGGGGCATGCCCACGCCGGATATGACGCGGGTAGTGCAAATGGAGCCGGGGCCCACGCCCACCTTGATGGCCTGCACGCCCGCCTTGATGAGATCGGCTGCCCCTTCCGCCGTAACCACATTGCCGGCCACGATGGGACGGTCCGTCAGCTTGCGGAGGTTGGAAACCACGTCCATCACGCGGGTCGTGTGTCCTGTGGCGGCGTCAATGAACAGGGCGTCCGCTCCGGCGGAAATCAGGGCTTTGGCTCGGTCCAGATAATCGGGGCCGACACCCACGGCGGCGCCGCAGCGCAGGTGGCCGTGTTCATCCTTGGAAGCGTCTGCAAACATGGCGCGCTTCTGAATGTCCGTTTCCGTGATAAGGCCGGCCAGCACGCCGTGTTCATCCACCAAAGGAAGCTTTTCAATGCGGTGGGTGTAAAGGATGTGGCGCGCTTCCTCAATGGTCGTGGTGGGAGCTGCCGTAATCAGGCGGGAAAGGGGAGTCATTACGTCCTTGACCCGGACATTCTGGTAATCGTCCACGCCGCGCATGTCGCGGCCGGTGATGATACCTTCCAGCTTGCGGTTGGCATCCACGACGGGGAAGCCGGAGTAACCTTGATCCATCATGATCTGGTGGACTTCTTCCAGCGTCATGTCCTTGTTGACCGTGACGGGGTTCGGGATGACCGCGTTTTCAAAACGCTTCACGCGGGAAACCATGGCCGCCTGGATGTCAATGGGGTTGTTGCGGTGGATGACGGCCAAGCCGCCTTCCCGCGCCAGGGCAATCGCCAGTTCCGATTCGGAAACGGTATCCATGGCCGCGGACAACACGGGGATTTTCATGTCAAAGCCGGGAACAAGCTGGGAACTGATGTCCGCATCACCGGGAAGAATCGCGCTCAGGCGGGGCAGCAGGAGCACGTCATCAAAACTTAATCCAAGAGGGAAATCTGCCATGCGATAATCTACAGCCGGACATCCTCTGACGCAAGCCGAAACACAGGAGAATCTTATTTTTGAATGAGCGGCACAGTTCCTTTCTCTGCCCCATGCAATATTCGTGGGCGTTTCCGTTTCCCATGCATAAACTCTTCCCTCTTGAAATGGGGCTGCCGCCTGCCTATCCTGAAAAAGAAATGACGTCCATGAATGCTCCCGAACCTTACCGAGTCCTGTTTGTCTGTCTGGGCAACATCTGCCGCTCTCCTGCCGCTGAAATCATTTTCAAAAAAATGGTCGCAGAACAAGGTTTGGAACATTTGGTTGAGAGCGATTCCGCCGGAATGATCGGTTATCATCGGGGCTGCCCTCCGGATAGCCGGATGCTGACGGCACTGAAAAAATACGGATATGAGGATCCGGGACTTAAGTCGCGCCCCGTGCGGAAAGAGGATTTGGAACAATTTGACCTGATTGTGGGAATGGACCGTGAAAATCTGCGGGATTTGAAACGATTGGATAAAAAGGGACAATGGACAGGCAAAATAGTGCCCATGTGTTTTTTCACGACTCGTTTTCCGGATGAAGAAGTACCGGATCCCTATTATGGGGGACAGGAAGGCTTTGAGCATGTGGTAAAATTGCTGCAGGACGGTTGCGGCAATCTGCTGGAGCGTTTGAAGGAGCAGCTTTCCTTGTAAAATTCAGGAATGGATGCTCGGATGTGGGTAGTTTATCCTGCTTTCTTTCCGTTCGGATATGTCAGGGATGCTGAACATGCCCGAAGGCGATAGCCGTTTTTATGGATTTTGGATTTCTTTTTCAATTCAGGGAGATCATGCTTTTTCTGTTGAAGATTTCATGAATTCATGTTAAATGAAAAATTGCTGTGTTTCATGGCGTGCAGTTAAAGGCCATTTGGATATGCTGCTTCCGGAATTTTCCATATGGGCCAGAGTTTTCCATTCGGAAGTGCGCAGAGAAGAAATGTCACCATATATTGAACACGGCTAAGGCCAGTGGGCATCCCGTGTTGGACGTGTTGAAACAGGAGGTTTTGTTGTTATGGATAAGGAACGGATAAAAATTATTGCAGTTTTTCCAAGATTGGGATGATGCAATGTTTGCGTTTCAATAGCTAATCCGATTCAAACCATGAAAGAACAATCCTTTGATAACGATGTCAATTCCCTGACGGGCATGAGCAATTCCAATAGCGGAGCTCCCTCCGCGATCGACGAACAAGCGCCAACGGACGCTTTTGAAAGAAGCTGGGACTGGGATTTTGAAGTCAGGGAGCTGGGGCCTGATGAAACGGCCGAATGCAAGGTGACCATGGGCGCCGACGATCTGGCTAACTTGACCGTGGATGGAGAAGAACGGCTGGACATCGGCCCGCGCGGACAGTACGGAGGCGGCAGCTACGAGCCGCAGACGGCTTCTTTCAGCATTGAGCCCGGAATGCATCGGGCACATGTGGACTATAGCAATATTTCCATTCCCAATGCCAATAACAACATTGCCAAATTCACCTTTGACCTGAAGGTGGAAATTACCAACCGGCAAACGGGTTCTTCTTCTTCCTATGTGCCCCCGGAGACGGAAACGGAGCCAGTGGACAACAACGACGAGGGCGATGATGATCCATGCGGAGGCTCCAGCAGTGGAAGCAGCAGTTCTCCCAACAGCAGTTCCAGCAATCCGTGCCCGAATGGCGACAACGGCGGAGATGAGGATGAGATTGATCCGGACAATCCCTTTTCCCCGGATGACTGCATGGACAACCGGGGCGGTTCCCCCGGCGCGTCTGCCGTGCGCAGCCTGGTTTCCTCCGCCTCCGCCTATGGAAAGTTCTCTTCCGCAGGCAAACGGGTGACTGCCCAGACGCGGAAAACCAGCATGGTCTGGCGCACCAGCTTCGGTTCCTTCCGCGGTATGGAAGGCGTGCCGTACGGGATGCTGGAGATCGTGGCTTATAACTTCTCTTCCAGGTTGTGGACGCCCGCAGCCCTGCAATACCTGCATCCCATGGCCAGCTGTATTCTGCCCCCTTCCGGCCGGGAGCTGGGAGCTGACATGGCATTCCAGATCCGGAACGGAGGCACCCGCGCCAACTATTACTGCTATGCTGGCGCGGCCAGTGCAGGCTCCATCGGAGGCTCGCGGAAAAGGACGGGTTCCGTTTCCATGGCGTATGCCGCGGCAGAGGGGCGTGCCGTCTCGGCTTCCGCCAGCGCGGCGGAAATGAGGGTCAGCAACGCCAGGGGCAATACAGTCATCTACGGCGGTTCTTCCGTTTCCGCTTTGGGTGCGGCCTCCGGCTACCGGACCAAGCTGGGTTCTTCTTGGACGGCTCAGGATTTTGCCAATTACCTGGACATCGTCCGAAGCGCGGATGATGTCATCCGCCAGGTCTGGAACTTGTGGGACGGTCTGGCCAATATTGAAAACGTGACGGATACGGGCTATGTGATCGCCTTTTATCTGCCCGAGCAGGTGGGGGCCAAAAACGTCTCCACCGGTCTTTACGCCGTTACGGGGACGCCTTTTAAAATCTTCACCATTGAGGGCAATACGGAAACCGGTAAGCTCACCGTCACGGAGCAGGCGGAAGGGCGCGCGCCTTACGTCACCCGCTACTGGCAGGGGACGGGAGGGGCCTGGTGCATGTCCCAGGGGGAAGGGGAAGACTCTATTTTCACGATCCGTGAAAGGCAGGAGGTTTCTTCGGGGATTTGGAAACTCTTCACTACCGTGCAGCGCGGGGAAAACGGCACTCCTATTTCCCGGGTGTGCGAAACCTATGAACAGGGCCGCAGCGGCAACCTGTGTACCAGCCGTATTGAGGCTTATGGAACCGACTATGCCCGTGAAACGACTTACGCTTATAACGCCGTGGGCAAACTGATCCGGGAGACGGCTCCCGACGGAAGCGAGAAGACCTGGTCCTACGACGCCTTCGGGCGTGAAACCGTCCGGATGGAACCCTGGGCGGGCGGGGGAAGGAAGGGCACCTACACCTATTACCGCTGCTCCGACCATGCCGATCCGGATATTGCGCACCAGTACGTGGTGCTCACTATGAACGCCGCACGGCTGGCGGATACGCATTACACCTATACGGAAGCCAACCATGTGCGCCGTGTGGAAAAACGCACCACGGCGTTGGGGGCGGAGGGAGAACAGCTGGAAGTGACGGAAACGTGGCTGCCGGCGGCGCCCAACGAATATGCCCGGGGGAGGCTGAAGATGAAGCAGTCCGCCAGCGGCGTGCAGACGGTCTATGGCTATGAAGCGGCCAGCCAGTACGGTGCCCTCTACAGGGAGACCAGGGAAACGCAGATAGCGGGGCAGGCCGTGCCGGGGCACAGCACGAGGAAAGTCACGTACGTTTCCGCTCAGGGAAATAACACGCGCATTGAGAAATACGCCTTGCTGACGGATGGAACCTGGGCGCTGACGGATACGGCGGATTACGAATACGACAGGGAAAACCGGTGGATTAAGCGTACGCGCGGCAACGGCAGAGTGACGGAACGGGAGATGATGTGCTGCGGCCCCTTGTGGGAAAAGGATGAAGACGGCATCATGACCACCTACTCCTATAATACGGCGCGCCAGCTGGTGGAAGTCAGCCGGTCGGAAGTCGCGGACGGAGAAACGGTCGTCACTCCTGAAACCATCGTCAGCTACAAGCGGGACGCCTTCGGCAGAAGCCTGCAAACGCGCCGGGACGTCGGCCCCATGACGACGACGGAAAGCAAGGTTTACGATCTGCTGGGGCAGCTGGTGCAGGAAACGGACGTCTTAGGAAGGAGCAGTACGCGTGCCTACAGTGCAGACGGACTGACGGAAACCGTCACCACGCCGACGGGAGCGACGCTCGTCACTATCCGCCATGCGGACGGAACCGTGCTGGAACAAAGCGGCACGGGGCAGAGGCATCTCCTCTATCGTACGGAATACTCCGCGGAAGGCGTGGTTCGCTCCACGCTTCTTCCCCGGGCGGAGGGAGAACCGGAGCTGGTGGAACAAAACGTCACGGACGGAAGGGGCAACATGGTGCGTGTCTCCCGGGCGAACGCCAACGGAGGCCTTGTTCATGACCGGCGCGTTTTTGATCTGAACAATAGGCTTTTGCGGCAGCAGGTGGATGGAATGGCTCCTTTGCTTTATGACTATGACCCGTTTGGCAATATCGTCAAAACCACGCTCAAGCTGGCCGAGAACCCCACTCCCGCCAACTCCCTCGTCACGGAGTACGCCTATGCTCGCCGGCAACGGGAAGACGGCGTGTACCGGGTAACCACAGTCACGCGCTGCAACAGCCAGGGAACAACATATGCGGAAAGCACGGCCGAGCTGGTTTCTTTCCTGTCCTCCTCGCTGGCCGGAAAAAACATCTCCACCGATCCGCGGGGCAATGAAACCCTGCAATGGACGGAATACACGGCTCCGGCCAGACGGACGGTAAAAACGCAGTCCCCGGCTTCTTCCGTCATTGCGGAAACTGTTGTCATAGACGGGTACACCGTATCCCGGAAAGACCATGCGGGTGTTCTGACCGCCTCTTCCCGCGCTTATACGGCCAGCGGCAGCACGGAGACTTATACGGACGCCCGCGGCAATGCCGCCGTTACCGTCTTTGACATCGCCGGCCGTGAAACAGCCAGGACGGATGCAGCCGGCAATACGACCACCATCCAGTATGACCCGTCCACAGCTTCTCCCTCCTGCGTCACGGATGCTTTGGGCAACACGGCCTGCTACGCTTATGACCCGCGGGGACGCAAAACCGCCGAATACGGTACGGCCCTCCAGCCCTCCGTCTTTGCGTACGATGATGCGGACAGGCTGGTATCCCTCATGACATTCCGCGTTCCGGGGGAAACCATCGCTGCCGATCCGCAGGAACGGACGGACGGGGACATGACGGCGTGGAGCTACGACGACGCCTCCGGCCTGATGACGGCTAAAACCTATGCCGACGGCCATGGGGAAAGCTACTCTTACGATGACTGGAACAGGCTGGCGGTTAAACGACAGGCCCGGACGGTGGACGGGCAGGGAACGCCTCTGGCGACTTCTTATGCCTACGATCCTCAGACGGGCAACCTGGTCTCCGTCATGCACAACGATGCGACTCCTTCGCTCAATTATGTCTACAACCACCTGAACCTGCTCACTCAGGTTGCGGATGATTCCGGAACAAGGACGTTGGCTTACAACCAATATAATGAAGCGGAATCGGAAACTACGGCAGGGCTGGCGGCAAGCGCGCTCAACTATTTGCGCGACGGTTTGGGGCGGTCTTCGGGCTACAGTCTGCATTATGGAGAGGGTATTGTCCAGCAGACGGCCTGGGAATATGACGGCTGCGGACGTCTTTCTACGGTCTCGCTCAATAACGGCGACGATCCCTTCGTCTATGGCTACCACGCCGTCAACGGACTGCTGGAAACGCTTGATTACCCCAATACCCTCCGGAGATGGTACACCCGGGAAGAAAAACGGGATCTGCTGACCAGAATCGACTATCTGCGTCCCGGCAGCGCCAACTATCCGGCCAAAACCGACTACGCCTACGACGCGCTAGGGAGGCCCACGGAAAAGAAGGATTACTTCAATACTCCCGCTCCCGGCCTGACGCACAGCTACAGTTACAACGGCCGCAGCGAACTGGCCGCCGACGCGATGAGTCGGGGAGGAACGTATTCCTATGCGTACGACAACATCGGCAACCGCGTCACCTCTCGGGAAGGTTCGGGCGCGTCAGCGGAGGCGTACACGGCCAATAATCTGAACCAGTACACGGCCATCACCCGGGAGGAAGGAGCGTCTTTTGCACCTGCCCATGATGCCGACGGCAACCAGACGAAGATTCAAACATCCATGGGGGAATGGGAAGTCTCTTATAATGCCCTGAACCAGGCGGCAAGGTTCATTCAGGGGAACAGGCGGGTGGAGTGCCGCTACGACTATCTGAACAGACGGATTGAGAAAGCCGTCTATGAAGGAGATATCCTGATGTCGAAGAAACGGTTCATCTATCACGGCTACCTGCAAATCGCGGAACTGGATGCCGCCGCGACGGAATCAGCGATGCCCGTACTGCGAAAAACCTATCTGTGGGATCCGCTGGAACCGGCAGCCACGCGCATCCTGGCTATGAGCCTCTTTGATGAGACGGGAACCTGGGCGGAAAACCTGTACTACACGCACGACCTGTTGAAAAACACCACGGCGCTCTTCGGCATCCGAGCGGGACGCCGCGCCTTGTACGAATACGGCCCGTATGGGAATATTCTCAGGATGGAAGGGAATGCCGCAGAGGACAATCCGTTCCGGTTTTCCAGCGAATACGCTGATGACGAACTGGGGCTGGTTTACTACAATTACCGCTATTATAATCCCCAAAATGGCAGGTGGATTAGTAGGGAGCCGATTGGAGAAATAGATGGATGGAATTTATATTCTTTTGTCAACAATAGATTGATTCAATACATTGATTCGTTGGGGTTTCAGGCAATAGACGCATCTCTGCTTGGTACTGGTCCAACAAATTCTGTCGGTGCAGCTGCATTGACAGAACCTGCCAAGGTGGCTCTAGCTGCAGGAGCAATAGCTGCAGCTGGAAGAGTGGCCATAGTATCTAAAGAATCCCTTCAAAGATCCATAATGAGAAGTGGAGTCAAGGTTGAAGAAATATTAAAAGAATTAAAACATCGTAAAGGAATGTGGATATGCTATGTCCGAGGGAGTACACTTCCGACAAAAGAAAATAAAGGAACATGTTGCCCAGAAGTTATTCATGGTTATGGTGTAGGAAAAACTCAAGACATTGCTCATGATGCTGCAAAAAAATATGCTTCCTCTAGAACTCCCAAGGGATGTACTGCCAAACATGAATCTAACAACTATAAATGTGCGAAATGGTAAAATATGATGGAGCCTATCACAAAATACGAATTAGTTGTAACTTTGGAATTCCAGCTTGTAACAGATCCTTCCCTGCCTGATTGGATTGTAAGGTTGGATTTGTATAAAACTATTAGAAATAAGGAAGTGCTTTATTATCCGAGAATTTTCCGTCGGGAATCCTATATAATTCCAAGGCATGGAAAACGCTCGGTGTCTCATTGGCTGTGGACAGAAGAATCGTTTAGAGATCTATGCTGGGATGCTCATATTCGGGCGAAGGATGAAGATCATGCGGTGCAAATTCTAGAGAGCTACCTCAATCATTGGATCAATAACAGGGAAATTCCATCTAATGTAAAAAACTGTATTATAGATGAAAATCCGTTAAGTCATGTCTGAATTAATTAAATTGGGAAGAAAAATCAGAACAGATTATTATTGGTTTAAGGAATTCTGCTTTTTGCCGGATGCAGGAAGGGATATTGAGCGATTGAAAATTGAGACGTTTTTATCATGCAAACAGGAGTATTATGCCCGTTGTTTTGTAGAAATGGAAATGGATTTATTCTTCATTCATCCCATGATGCAAGCTAATATAGCAGAAAGTATTGAAGTTGAATGTTCCATGATAGAAAATTTGATAGGTTTAAGCAAATCTTGGACGTGTTATCAGACTCGGATTCATAATTGTATCCGCAAGGGAATATTTTTGAAAAATGTCCGTAATTTTAGCGATGTTGTGAAAAAACAGGCTCATAAAAGAGATAAATACTGATTACTCTATTTTTCAACTCTGTAAGAATGGAGGCCGTAGCTGTTGTAACGGTAGTTGTAGTAGATGAAATATAACAAAATATAAGAAAATTTCAAGATTTCATTGATGCGAGTACAAAAATGAATAATGAGTGTTTTGATGGTGGAAATAAGACACATAATGATGAGTCAAACATGCCTTAGCAGGTAAAACGTTGTCAAGATAAACTCTCACAATTATTGTGAGAGTTAGATGGTTTTTATATATTTTCATGTGAAATGTTTAATTATGGATAATAATTTTATATCATATCAATGCCTGCTTAATACCATGGAGGATATATATCCTGTCTTCCCTCTTCCGGATAATAAACAATTCAAAATATGCATTGATTTTATAAAGTCTGAATCTTTTGCGCTGCCTGTAATTGAATTTTGTGAATATGTTCATGTTCATAAAATAAATTGGTTAAAATGTTCGTGGGAGTATGATTTAATGCCACTTGAATATGATACAACAATTTTGCCGCATTATATATTTTCAACATCTTTTCTTAGGTATTATTTTCCGACATGTTTAAATTTAACTATTAAATATTTTTTTGGTGATTATTATAAATATGAAATTGGAAATATCGATTCATTTGTAAAATATACAATTGATGCTGTTGTTGAAAATTATAAAAATTTGAATGAAAGTGAAAAGAATTTGTTGGGAAGAATATTAAAACTAATGGAAAATAATTCGTTTTATGATTATAAAGATGAATGTATAAAATTGAAAAATAAAATTATGAATAATTAGATATAATAATTTATATTATCGTTCTATCCCTCAAGATTGAGGATATAGAATTTTCTTTATTATATTCATCATATATCAAATGATCGTGTGGCATATATCTGATTCGACATTTCGGAAGAAGATATCTAAGAGTCTCTTTCATATCCTTCTCCAGAAAAAACTGCATATCAAATTCTTTCTAATGGTTAATATAATATAGCAGATCTAAATTGGAACAGAAATATTCAATAAGAATGGCCAATGATTCTTACAAGATCTTGAATTAATAGTATTATGAGGCCATATTACAATATGGTTGGACAACGGAATCAGCGATGCCCGTACTGCGAAAAACCTATCTGTGGGATCCGCTGGAACCGGCAGCCACGCGCATCCTGGCTATGAGCCTCTTTGATGAGACGGGAACCTGGGCGGAAAACCTGTACTACACGCACGACCTGTTGAAAAACACCACGGCGCTCTTCGGCATCCGAGCGGGACGCCGCGCCTTGTACGAATACGGCCCGTATGGGAATATTCTCAGGATGGAAGGGAATGCCGCAGAGGACAATCCGTTCCGGTTCTCCAGCGAATACGCTGATGACGAACTGGGGCTGGTTTACTACAATTACCGCTATTATAATCCCCAAAATGGCAGGTGGATTAGTAGAGATCCCATTGGAGAAGAAGAAAGTAATAATTTATACAGATTTTCAGATAATAGTTCTATAATATATTGTGATATATGTAACGGCGCAAGATAGTTGCGATATGCGGGACAGGTTGTTGCGATATTTCGCCACTTGCGGCTAGGAAAAGCCCCTTTCCAGAAGCCTGAAAAGAGGTGAAAAAAACGCCTGAAAACGGGTGAATTCGCGTGACTTTTACCCCCGAATTTGCTATAAAAAACTCACCGCAAGGAAGGTGAATCCGTACCATCACCCGGGGCTATTGCCGCCGCTGCCATCAGCTTTATTTTGGCGTTGCAAAGGGAGTGCATAATTTCCGCCCTGCGCTCACGCGGCACTCCATAAGGCCGGGGGTTGCCTGTCGTCACCATCCGGAACATCCGGGCGTATAAATCAGGGGAAGCCTCGGCGCTGTGCCAGCACCAGCAGGACCAGCGGGAATTCTCCGATTCCCCGCGCCGCCAGGGCGCTTCAATCCGGCATGCCTCCCGTCCGTATTCTTCAATCATGGTTAAGGCATACGTTAAATCCTCCGGGGCTGAATCCGGTAAATGCCGCTCCTGAAGAACATCGGCCAAATGGACGGCCACATGGGCACGCACGGCATAGCAGCACCCATAGGTTAAATGCCGATCATCCCCGGAAGAGTACCACAGGCACTCCGGATGGTCCGTCATCCAGTGCAGCCAGTCCCCATCTAAAAGCGCCGTGTCAGCATCCAGCTTGACGAGTATATCTTCAGGGGCTGCCCCTGCCGTCATGGAGCGCAGCACTCCCACAATGGCGCCGGGGCCGCGTAAATTGCCGCCGCGCATCCAGGATGTCTGATCATAGACGGCTCCCAGCTCTTCCAGGGCCTCCACCGTTCCGGCATCCACCGGAGCGTGGCAATCATCCAGCACCCGAACCAGGGCAGACGGGCAGGCCATCCGGGCGCACCTGGCCGCCGCTACGGCTTCCGGGGCGTCTTCCTTATACGTGAATATGTGAATTCTGATCATAAAAAACTACGGTCCCCACGGATAATACGTGCCGCCCCCTACGGGAAGCTGAATGGTGCCCAGGGCGTACTGGATTACATCGTCGCCTTTAATGACGGCCAGAGGGAAGGAATAATAAAACAGCCGGGACGGCCTTGCTCCGTCTATGGATGTAAGCATGAAGGGGTCCACCGTCCCCGCGGAGGAAATGACGGCCATGCCCGTGATTTCCTCGTTTTCATTCAGAATCAAATTCAGCCAGACTTCCCCTTCCATCATCGGCAAATCCTTGCTTGCCGGGGCATCTCCCAGCACGCGGCCATTCAGCATGATTTTCCCGGGCGTGATGGTGGCTCCCGTCTTCTGGCCGTCTTCATCGTATTCCAGCTGAACGCGGAATCCGTAGTCATTCGGCTCCGGCGTCGCGGATGACCAGATAACCTCTCCGCGGGGGCTGACGGTCGGGGCCTTGGGGCTGATGCGGGCGTTGGAATCGTAAGTCAGGGACAGGGCGGGATTGTCCTGCACCTGATCCTGGTTGTCCCGGTCATCCATAGCGGCCTGGTTGCTGTAAAGCTGCTGCTGTCGGTCAATCATGCTTTGCAGGCTCAAATGGTCGGGAACTCCCGTGGATATATACGTGTTGCCTGCGGATAAATCCACCGTGACGCCCTGAATGACCGTCCGCATGTCCAGCCAGGCCGGGTTGGCCCCTGCAATCGACAAGCGCCGCCCCAGCAGCAGGTCCGGACGGATGGCCGCCAGGGCGTCCACGCTTCCGGCCCAGGGTGCCACGCGGGTCATTTGGTAATAGGCGGCCAGGACGGGCCTGTAATTTGGCCAGTCCGCTTCGCCGCTCCCGCTGCCTCCGGACGGAGGCGGGAATGCAGAACCGTCCTCCGGGCCGATTGTCCCCTGGCGGTCCACCTTGTAATGCCGTTTCCGGGTGTTGGTGGTAACGCCGCGCCAGGTCAGCCAGTTGTAATACCTCGTCACCTTGTCCCCGTTAATCGTCACGGTTTTTTTACGCGGAAAGAGCAGCTCAAAACCTTTTTTTGGAGGGGAATCTATGTAAACGTATTGCTTGAAAATCACCTCACACCATTTGATGGTTGTGCAGGCTTCGCTTAATGAGCCGGAAACAAGTTCGTACCTGGTGGCGGTCGTGCTGTAGTTCCTGGCATCCTGCCCTTCCACGGCGGGCGTCTCCCGCTGGATCGTCCCGAACTGTGCCCCGGGCACCTTCGCCAGTTCCGGAATCTTTTTTGTCCACCATTCCCGGGCGTCCTCCGGCCCGGTCGGCATCTTTTCGCCCAGAACCATCATTTCCGGTTTGGCAAAATTGTATTGGGAGCCATCCACGCCATCCTCGTCGGTGTCGTCCGGGTCATCCCCCGTTCGCGGGTCGGACAGTTGCACGATCGTGCAGCCTTCCTGGTGCAAGTCCGCCCCGGCTGGGTGAACAACCGTGGACGTGGCGTACTTGCCCCGCGTCATCACCACCCCCACCGCGGGGGGCACCAGATCCACCCGTTCCGTCAGCTGGATTTTTGACAATCTGTGCGCGATCCGGTCCAGCGTCACCGGGTCCAGGCGGTCCCCGTCCGCAATGTGCAGCACGGGGCTGGCTCCGGAATAATCAAACCAGGCCACCATGCCGGGCCGGGAACTTAGGAATTTGCGCAGCAGGGAGGCGTGCTTGTCACAGGCGACATCCGTGTCCCATATCCAGGCGGAATCATCCACATCCAGCACATAATCCGTCACCAGCGCCCCGTGGGTGCGGGCGTTGTCCAGCACCGTCCGGAGGGCCGCCGCGATCTTGATGCGCCGTTTGACCGACGCCCCGGAGGATAGGCCGGAAAACGCCGCAAACGAGAAAGCAATCCTGCCCGCCCCGATGCCGGAGCCGAAAAACGTCGTGCCCTCCATCGGCTTCCAGTGGTCGCAAATTTCCACCTGCCACACGTAGCCGGACGCGGACAAGGCGGCATCACACTTGCGCACGGTGCCGTCCAGCACCGTCACGCCGTCCCACGCCACCCGCACGCGCTCTTTATAAGAGAAGGGGGCGGCATCCATCATTTCCCGGCCCAGCTGGAAAGACACCTGGGCCGCCGTAAAATTCCGCCATTGCCAGCTGCATGACTGGCTGGCCAGTCCCGTCAATTCTACTGTTCTAATGTCCATACCCCCGCTGTGAATCAATCTTGTTCAGGCGGCTTTTCAGCTCCGCCACTTCCGCATTCAGCTTTTGCGCCGTTTCCTGGCTCCTGGAATACCTGCCTAGTATCTCCCGCACCAGCTCCACCATGCCGTGAATCGCGGGCGTTTCGTCCTGGCCGCGGTCGTTGCCAAGAAGCATTTTCAGCTGGCTGGCCAGCTGGGCACGCTCGCCCTTGTCCACCTGTCCGTCCTGTAATGTTTTGCGCACAACGTCCTCCACCTGGTAAAGGATTTCATAGTCGGAACTTCCGGCCAGATCCCCCGCTTTCTGAACAGCCCCCTCCCGGTATTTCCGCATCCATTCCGTCAGTTCCATTGCTGCCGTGCTTTTGGCCTGGATGTCTTCAGGCAGGGCGGTTACTTTCCGGGCGGCTTCTTCCAGGCCCTTGATTTTCTGTTCCTGGTTTTCCTGTGTCTTTTTAGCGGTCAGGATGTCATTCATGGACTTCCAGGCTTGTTCCGCGGCTTTCACCATGCCCCGGTCGGCGTCGGAATTGTAAGCATTGCCGAATTTTTCTTTCAGGGCTTTTAAGAATTCATCAACCCATTTGGCATCATCCTTGTCCCGCTTGTCCCATAGCTCCCGGTCCTTATTCCGGAGGCGGCCAACCGTGTCCAGGAACTTGGTAACGCGCTCCTGGGCCTTTTCATTTCCCTCCGCGTATTTAGCAGCAAAACCGGAAAAGGAATCCACGCTTGCATTCATCACATCTGCGGCGGTGTCCATTGCTTTCTTGTTAGCATCCAGTTCTTTCTTGCGCGCCTCGGCAGCCTTGGAAAGAGCATCCGCTGCTGTCCGGGAAACAGTGGAATCACGCCGCTGGTTATCCTGCCAGGCATCTGTCTTTTTCGTCTCCACCTGAACATCCTGATCAGCTTTTGCCTGGACGCCCTGCACGGCCAGAACGTTATTCAGCCGTTCTTTGGCCGTTGCCACGTCCGCATCCAGGGCTTCCTGCTCCTTGAATAATTCAGCTAAGGTTTCTACCCTCTGTTCTATTACGTCTCTAGCGACTTTTAGCGTTTCCGCATAAGCTATGTACAAGGCATCCCCGGACTTGCCGCGCACGTCGCCCAGCAACCCCGTATTTTTGATGCCTTCCATCATATTGTTCAAGGCGGCTTCCTGCTGCTGTTTTTCTGCAATCAGCCGGGCCATCATTTCTCCATTGGTGGCGGATGGCATGCTGGCATCTTTCCGCATGCCATCCATTAAGGCCTGTACATGCTTCAGGGTTTCTTCATCCTGATTCTTTTTCTGCTGTAATCCGGCCACCAGCGGGATGCCCACGCCGCCCAGCATGGCCGCTTTAGCCATTTCTTTCGGCGCGTCTGCAATTTCCTTTTCCAGCTTCTTCTTTTTGGCTGCCAGTTCCTGCCATTGTTTCAGGGCCGCTTCCGCGTTCTTGAAAGCGTCCGCCTGCTTGTAAAATTGCTTCGTGTCTAAATTCTTCACTCCCGCCGCTGCCGGGCTGGATTGGGTAAGCTCCTGCATGCGCCTGATCTGTTCCGCCTTGGCTTCGGCCAGTGCTTCGGCTTTTTTCACGGCATTTTCCGCCTGCTGCCGTTCGATAGCCCGGCGTTCTCCGGCGTCTTTGGCGTCGATGGCCGCCAGGGCATCCCGGGCCTGGCTCTCCGTCATTTCCCCGCGGATCTGTTTTTGCCTGATGATGCTCCGGTTCTTTTCGTTTTCGATGGCCAGCAGCTGGGCCTGCATTTCCAGGTTCCGGCTCGCCTTTTCGTCCAGGGCTTCGATCGTCCTTTTGCGGGCGTCGTAAGCGTCATTGATCTGTTTGACCAGGGCATGTTCCTTCTTCAGCGCCTGTTCCTGGTTCAATCTCCCCAGTTCGGCGCTCATTCCGGCCTGCCAGGCCTCCACCTTCGCCTTTCCTTTTGCCAGCACGTCCGCAAGTTGCGCGGAAACTTTTTTAGCGCCCAGGCCAAACGCGTCAATAAGGGCATTTCCGGCAGCCCGGCCCAGCCCCCAGGCTTCCTTTCCCAGGTTGAGGACATTGGTGGCGTTTTGCAGGCCGCCTTTGAACTTGCGCCATTCCTGCATTTTATCACCCGCCCAGGTTTGAACCTGTCCGGGAAATTTGGATAAGGCGTCAATGCTGCGCTGTAGCCATCCGGACTGCTGCTTGACGGCATCCGCAGCATGGCCCACCGTTTTGTCCGCGCCCTGGACCGTCGCGCCCAGCGCGTCCAGTCCGTCAATCCTCACAGTCCAGTCATTAGGCGTTGCCGCCTGTGTCTCCGGATAAGCGGGCACGGCCCCCGTCTGTCCCCCCACGCCTCCGGATGGAAGCGCCGGAACAGACTTGACCGCCCGGGACAATTCATCCATGCCCTTGCGTACCTGGTCCAGCGTCCCCTCCGGCTTGGTAGATGCGGCCAGGCTCTTGGCCAGCGTGGCGTCCATCCTGGCCAGCAGCGCGGCAATCTGGTCCAGCCGCGCCATCATCCATTCATTCCCGCCTTCCCGGGCGGAGGGGACAGGAAGGGGGGAATGATCCGGGGCAGCAGCCCCGCGGGCTACCTCTTCCACGGCTTTGGACACCCGGGCAATTCCGGACTGCATTTCTTCCAGGGCCTTGTCCGTCCGTCCCTGGGCGGGTGTGCCGTTGGCCGCCACTCCTTCCGCATGGGCAATCGTTCCGGCCAGACGGTCCAGGCCCTCCACTTGTATGGTCATCTTGCCGGGGGCGGATGCCCCGGAGAATGCCCGGGCATCCGCCACGGTTCCCTCCCCTCCGGAAATAAGTTCCCGCGGCAGCCCCCTGGCTGCCGTGGAAAGATCGTCCACCCCCTTGCGCACCTGGTTAATCCCGCTCATGTCCGCCCGGGTGCCAAGCGTCAGGGATATGTCAATATTGTTGTTCATCAGTTGATTTCTCCGGTCAGGGCAAATTTGAATTCTACGGCCTGCCAGGCCGCCCCGCGCAAGTCCACCCCGTACCAGTGTTCACTGGTCAGGGGGTACGGGCGGGGAGGGTCCACAGTGGCGGCGTATTCCCTCACGCGCTGGGGGCGGCCCTGGTAATAGCAGGTCAGCCAGGTGACGCGCCCCAGCGGGTGCAGCGTGAACAATTCCTGGACGTCCAGGCCCCAGGCACGGGCCGCCGCCGCTGTCGGGAACGGATGGGCCACTGTGAAAGACAGCTGCATCAGGGCGTTGCCCCGCGCCCGCTGAAGCATCCAGGAACTGCCCAGCACGCCGTCCCGTTGCACCTGGACGGAGGCCGTAACGTCCACCGGAGCCGCCATAAGATCCCCCTGTTTGCAGAGCGTGACCGCATCCAGGCCGTCCGGACGGTAAATCACCGTGTCTGTGGATTCATAGGCCATCATCAGGAATCAGGATTGAGTGAAATAGCGGAAAAACGCCACGGAGGCGGAATCCGTGATCACAAAAGCCGGGTAGTCCGAGACTGTAAAAATCCTGCGGCCTTTGGTCTCCGCATGGACGGCCTCAACGGTCAAAGACACCGCATCAATCATTGTATAGGCACCATCCTCCGCAAGGGTCAGGACATCTTTTCCCAGCCTTGCCCACACCTGCACCGCCTGCCACGGTTCCGCCAGTCCAACCAGCGCGGCAACAACGGCCTGCATGGCCGGTGCCTGCTCCGCCGGTATCTCGTCCTGCGTATAGCGTGCCGGAGGTCTATATCCGCCCTTGTCCTGATAAATGGGCGTCAGAGTGAATTCCTGCCATGTTCCAGGCTTCGGAAACTGAATTTGTATTTCTGCGTCGTTCATCATTAGAGAGGTATGTTAATGTCCACAAAATCAGCCGTTTCTTCGGCTTCAATATCGTTTCTTGCCAATGCTTCCAGCGCGTAATAAACGGGATTGATGTTGCCGGGCTGGTAGAGGGTGCGCACCGCAGACCCAACATGCATGTACACATCCCCGCTCGCGTTCCCCGGCAAATCAGTAACTATCGAACTAATCCCCAAGCCCGTTTCAAAGGCATTAACGCCGCGCACCGCCGCAATTTTATGCAGCTGCACCGTCTGCCCTCCGCCCGTCAGCAAATAGAGGCTGCCGTACGAAATATATTCGCTCTCGAATTTGTACTGGGATCGTTGATGATAGATAATTTTATTAACGATTGAAGGTATAGGCTCGTTATGCGTCGCGGGCACAAAACTTGTAGTAGTTTTCACCCTCCACCCTGCCGCCTCGGAAAGAGCGTAAATCTCACGCACCTTGACCACGTAGCCCCCGCGGGTCGCATCCCGTACATTATCAAATGTGATGTCCAGAATTTCGCCGCTGTTGTGGGCCAGATTATTGCCAGGTATGATACTGTACGATCCCTGGGTTAAATCAGATCTTGTCGTTTTGCTGCCTCGTCCGATGCCTATGGTAATTTTGCCTGCGCCGGGTATGCGCCACGGAATGGAGAATCCCGCAAAGTTGGAATAATTATGTTGACCGTTAGGCCCTGTGAAGGGAAAGACAATCGTGCTGTGAGTCCCGGCAGGCACTCTAACCTGCGCATACTGGCCGGGAATGAGAGCGGTAGTTGCCGCCGTCCCTGTCGCCGTAATGCTGCCCGTGTTGAGGTAGGCGTGCTGGGAAAAAATGTCCGTCACTCCGGCCAAGCCTGCGGCATGCAGGCGGTTGACCGCGCCCGTATCGGTCGGCGCTCCCACGGCAAGCGGGATGTTGATGCCTCCGTTGGCGTTGACGGTCCCGTCAAACGTGCCTCCCGCGGCGGTGATATTGCCGTCCAACGTCATGTTGCCTGCATCATCTACTTGAGGTATGGCCGCCAGAGCCTGCTGGGCCGCCGTGGCAGAGTTGGCTGCACTGGTGGCAGATGTTGCGGCATTATCGGCATCCGTGGACGCGGTGGCGGCGGACTGGCCAGCCGTCCGTGCCGCAGCCTCGGCGGTCGCGGAAGATTGGCGCACATCCCGCCCCAGGCTGTCCAGTTGCCGCGCGGTGGCCAGCTCCATCCCTCCCAGGGTGATGCCGTCGTCATAGTCCACTACCACGGTCATCAGCGGGGCCATCGTGCCGTTCACGGCGGGCGGGTTGGCCACCTCCGCCACCAGGCCACGCCCAGGGACGGACGGAGTAAGTACGGCGTGCATGCCCAGCGCGTAGGGCGTCATCTCCGTCCCCTCGCACACCTGGATAATAATGACATCCCCGCGCGTCAGGGGGACGCCTGGCGTAAATACCCACGTAGCTGTCTGGCCGCTGGTCAGGTTGGACACATAGGCGGAGGTGCCAATCAGGCTGTACGCACCGTTTACCAGCTTCCAAATCCGCAGGCAATACTGATTCAGGGCGGGGTCGGTGAAAAAATACACAGTGGAAATACTCGTCAGGCGGCAGCTGTCAGGCAGATGCCCCGCCAGTATCTCGTCTCCCCAGGTCATCGCGTAGCCTCCGACGATGGTCCAGGTGTCGGCGGCATCTCCGCTGGACAAGGTGGATTGCCCGGTCACCGCTTCCAATTCCACGCCCGCATCCTTGAGCGCGTCCGGCAGTTGTGCGGCCAGGGCGTCGGCTACCAGTTCGGACCAGTCGGCCAGCACCTCGTCAGGCGGCGCGTAATCCCCGGGCAGCAAGTCCGCCCGGACCGTCACCCGGATCAGGCGGGACGTGCGCTGCGCCCCGTCCGGAGCCACCAGCACCACCTCGCCGATCAGGTCAATCCGGGATTGATCCCCCATGACCTCCGCCAGCTGCACCGTATTAACGGACAGGCTGCCGACATAGGCAGTGCCCAGGGCATCCTCCACATGTTCCAGCCCCGTGGCGGCCAGCACCAGGGAATCGTCCCCCAGGGATTTTTTCACGGCCAGCACGGGCACCTCGTCAGAATTCGAGGGGTTGCCGGGGCCGTCCGTCAGGACGATGCGCAGCGGCATCTTGTCGCCCCGCACCAGGGCCATGTCAGTCAGCGGCACCTGGCCCGCCGTCGTCAGGGCCAGCGTGTTAGCATCTATGTATATAATCATGATTGGAAAGATGGAAGGGGGAAAGCGGAGCCGCCCCAGCCGGACGGCTCCTGGATGGGCGCAGGGTTAATCCGCCGCCAGCTTGGCCAGCGCCAGGCTCGTGAACGTAGCCAGGGGGGAATTCTTGATGGATAGCTCAAACTCGCACGTCACCGGATCGGACGCGAAATTCGGGCTGTTGGTGAGGGATAAATCCCCCATCACGCAGAAATGGGCCAGCTTTTCGGCGTTATTGCCGGAGTTGCGCAGTTCTCCATACACCCAGCAACGGATGTTGCCGGAGGATGAAAACGGCGCGGCTTCCTGGTCATCTTCCAGGTTGTCCGCCACGCCGAACGCCAGCTGGATCGCTTCGGGCGTCACCTCCTGCGTCGTGAACTTCAGCTTGGACTGCTGGGCGATCGACAAATCGCGCATTTCATAAAATCCCGCGTCGTTCACGCCTTCCACCGTCGCCGTCTTCTTCTGGCGTTCGCTGGTAGCCGTCTTGATCTTGCCCAGGGTCAGCCACGGTCCAGGCTTTTCCGGGGTGGGAGCGTCGGGCTTGGCCCCTTCTCCCACCGTGTTTCCTGCGGTGACGGTTTCCCCGAATTTTGCAATGCGGATGATCATGCCTCCGATCAAATTATCGACAAATCTTTTTTCGTATGCCATGTGCTTGGTTTGGTTAATAGTTAATTGTTAATGGTTCGTCGTTCCGGCTCCGGTCCGTTAAAATACCCGGCAGCCGGCTTTTGCCTGTTCGAGCGCCGCAGCCTGGTCGGGCGTGACGTTCACCACCACTCCGGCCAGGTAGGTCATGCCGCTGATGTTGGTGCCCGTCCTGGTCACGCGCACTTTCACCAGTTGCGGCTTGGCCTGGCCGCTGACGCCTGCTTCCCCCGCGGCGGATGCCGGGCCGTCTGTTCTTTTTCTGTCTTTGCCATGTTGTTGCTATGGGTTCAGGTTTTCTCGGATCGAGAGGAAAATCACTCTGCCGTCCACGTTCTTCAGTTCCGGCACTTGTTCCGTGCTTAGTTCTGTAATTTCCGCCACCCAGGGGGCTGTCCCGGCCAGCTCGTCATTGTGCGGGGACCATTTGCGCAGCCGCCGCAGCACGGCGGCGGTCAGGGCGGACAAGCGGCGGATCGTGGGGTCAGCCCCCACTTGCCCGGTCGTCATGACCAGGATGGCTGCCGTGGCGACAACCACGCCGGGGTCCGGCATGTCCACACCCTTCCAGGGCGGCGGCTGGGGTGCCTGGGGCATGACCGCGATGGCCGCATCATACTGCGCCACGGCCAGGGCAAGGTTGTTCACTTGGTCGCTGGCGTCAAACGGGTCCGGAATCACATAATTGGCCAGTTCTTTTTTTCCGGCCAGGCGGTCGATCACCGCCTGGGCAAACACGTATTCGGGGCCGTCTGGTAGTTCATCATTCATGCTTGTTCAATCGGTTGGAAATTCTAGTTGCCAGGGTGTCCACGGCGGAGGATTTCACGGTGTCGGTCAGTTCCTGATCCGACGGCAGAACGGTGCGGTCGGGGTCGTGCGTTACGGATTTAAGGAGCAGCCCCAGCGGCGTTATTTTCTGCTTCCAGCCCTTGTACATGCGCTTGCGTTCCTGGACGCGGGCCAGGTAGGGCATGCGGCTTTTGACGCTGTACAAGACCATGATTTCCTCCTGGGGAATTCCGGCCTCGGCCAGCGTGATCCGCCGCTTGCGGAGCGGAGAATCCGGCCCTGGGACAAGCAGGCTTTTGGTGGGGCGGCCCGTCACGGGGGAGATGCGGCCAGTCGCCCGGACCGTGCCGCCCAGCAGGTGCAGGCGCACCCCCGTATGGCTTACCGTCACGCGGGCCGTGCGGCCCTCCATGTGGCTTTCCGTGGCTTCCGCCGCCCCGGCCCAGTAGTTCCGCGATCCGGTCTGCTGGGATCGGTCGATAAAATGATTCTTCAGCAGGTCGCGCAAATCGTCCCCGGCGTGCCGGGTCATGGCCTGCAAATCCTCCGGCGTGACCATCCTGGCCAGGGCCACGGACATATCCAGGTTCACTTGCAGACTAATCATGCCCGGCCTCCTTCCATGATTGCCTTGTCCCCGCGGATGCTCACTTGCACATCCAGGTTGCGGCTGATCCAGTCGCGCAAATCCTGATCCACTCCTTTCATACTCGCCTCGGCTCTGTTAAAATCTTCCCGTCCGGATGCCGCGTCCTGCAAACCGTCCGCCGATACGGATTTAACCCCCATCCCGCTATTAAAGTCAAAAGGCGGGTAGCCCGTCCCCCACCGGGACAGCAGCTGCCAAATCCGGCTGGACACCAGGGCACGTTTTCCTTCGGCATCCACGCCCAGCCGTTCCGCGGGGGAAAGCTGCGCATACGCATCTTTCCAGCGCGTGTCCCAGTCCCGCGGTTCTTTCCTGGTTCCCACCCGGACCAGCTGCCAGGCGTGGGGCCTGTCGTCGGCCAGCAGGTTTTCCTTCCACGCAAAATTTCTAGCTTGCGCCACGGTCTGGTCAAAAATCAAATTCTGGCGTCCGGGTGTCGTCATGTCCCGGATCGTCCCCTCGGCATCCTCCGGGGCCTCATAATTGTAAAATTTAAGTACCGCCTGCAAAAACTCGCGGGCGGAAGCATTCAGCCATTCGCCGTTCAAAATTTTCCGGGATCCGTCCCGGATTGCCTGAACCGTCTGAAGATGGTTGCAGCCAGCCGAAAAAACAGCACGCTGCGTGAATTCCCGGCCCATTTGTTCCAGCTGGGCGGAATTCAAGTTGGTCGGCATCAGCCGCTTTCCCATCAGTGTTTCTTCGGCGCTTGGCATCCTATTAACTATTCGCTTTTAACTGTTCACTGCCCGCATGCGCGGGCCTTACATCACCCCGCCGTGGCGGCTCATGCCCCACCGGATCGGCCTTCCGGAATAGTGAGGGCTGGGGGTCTTGTCGCTGGCGTCATCGGTGATCACGTAGCTGCCGGAGGATAATTCCTTCAGCACGTCATTGGCGTGCTGCCACTCCGCTTTCCGCTCGTCCGTCATGGCCAGGGCAAACCGGACCAGGACGCGGTAACGGACAATGGCCCCGGCTTCCGCCATCAGTTCCGCGGGGATGCAGTCAGGGCTTCCCTGTAACCTGGTGCGGCCTCCGGAGGCAATGCGGCTGCGGATGGTGGCCGCCGTCTCGGCCAGGATGCCGGGAATGGGATCGGGCTGCACCTGGGCGCGGTCGCGCGTTACGCTGGCCAGTTCCCCGGCGTTCAGTACCTGGTTCAGGATGGTTTCAGTTAGGGGCGTCCACATGGTTTTTCTTCTGGTTGTAAGTTCCGGGGGCGGCGTTGCGCCCCCGGAACAGTCCTCGTCAATCGGTCATCCGGTTACGCTACTTCCAGACGCGCGGCGGCTGCCGGGCACGTCACCTGGCGGTCGGTGGACCAGTACAGCGTGTCCACCGTTTCCAGCGTTTTTTCTTCGGACAATACTTCCGGGCCGCCCGGTTCCATCGTGAAGTCCTTGCCCGCGGACATGTCGTTGCGCGTCGGGGCGTCGGAGCTGTAGAACATGAACACATCCATGCCCATGATCGTTTTCAGCTTGCCCGCCTTACCCCGGACTTCCGGGTTGTAGGGCATGGATGCCACCGATATGTTGATGTCGGGGAAGATCAGCATATTGCGCAGCAGTTCCAGGGAAACCGCCACAGTCTGCCCTTGGATCAGCTCGCGCAGGCTGGGGTGGTTTTTGGCGATCATCCAGGCGTTCTGTCCAAAAATCAGGTGAGTCGGTCGGCGTCCGATCCCGGCCTGAATGGTGATTGCCAGCGTGTCCAGTTCGTTGATGATATTGGCCGCGGCTCCGGCTTCTCCGGACCAGATGCCCGCCCCGGACGTGACGGGAACTCCGGCCTTGAAGATGGACACGGCCTGGAATTCCCGCGTGACCAGCTGGGTGCTCATCAGTTCCTGAAGATTGCTTTCGCGTTCTTCCTCGCCTCCGTCGTCCTGGTCGGCGTCAAATTTCCACGTCCCGACTTCCAGCGCATGGGGGCGGCAGTTGTAGAATCCGTCCGTGGCGTTGGTGTCGATCCGGGTCGGGGAATTACCCCGTGCCAGGGCCGTCCGGTAAACGCGGAAAGCGTTGCCGATGTCCCGCTTCTTGTAAGTTCCCACGGCGGTTCTCACCCCCACGGCGGGAAACAGTTTATTGCCGATGCTGTCGGCCTCGTCCGCATGGGCGGCCTGGCACAGTTCGGTTAAATAGCCGTTGTAGCTTGCTGCATGTTGAAACATATTTTTTTATTCTGTTGGTTGTTGAATTAAGATCCGGAGGAAGGCGCGGCCTGAACGGTCGGAAGCGTCAGGTAGCCTTCCAGCAGCTGGCCCCCGGTGCCTTTTTCGCAGGCCACGGCCACCTGGGTCCCGGTGGGTCCGGCCTTGACGGTTCCCTTGGCGGCCAGCACCAGCCTGGTGCCTTCCTCGACGGAACCGGGGGAAGCATGAAGACGCACTCCCACAATGCCCTGATGGGCGGGCAGGAGGTAGTCGGTCATTTCCCCCTCGTCGCCCCCTACGTGGACGACGCCCAGGGGGGCGGTGTCGTTTTCGGTGCATAGCACCAGCTTTCCGGAGGCGTCTTTCTTCACGAAGCAGCCTTCGCATTCGCGGAGGTCCACGCCGCTTTCCGCCCTCATGACGGCCTGTTGATGGATAATTGCCATGTTGTTTTCTGGTTATGAATAGTTAAAAGCAAATGCCAGGAGCGGTTTACTTCTGCCCCAGCCGGATCTTGGCCAGGTTCTTCGCTTTCCAAAACGAGCAAAGACGCCCGGCTGCCTTTTCTTGCGCCTGGATGTCGCGGGCCGTATTCACCAGCAGCTGGCCGCGGTCCGTCCCCATGCCTTTGCCTCCCCTGGTCGCCTGGGTTTCCCGGCGATATCCGGGCCGGGCATACTTCGGAGCGCCCCCGGACGTGCCGCCTCCCTTGCGGTTGGCCAGCAGGTTGATCATCTTGATGCCCATCTCGCGGTTGGTCAGCAGTTCTTCCTTGAGGTCCTTCTTTTCCTCGGGGGTCAAGGTCGCAAGGTCTTCGCTGTTGAGCAGCGTTTCCGCTTCCGCTTCCGCGGCTTCCTGTTCGGCGGCCATCAGGGCGTCGATTGTTGCCAGTATCTGGTCCAGCGCGGCGTCTTCCGGCAGTCCCAGCTTGGCGGCGATTTTTTTCAATTCTTCCATGTTGTTGTCTTGTTGGTTTGTGTTGTCGTTGATCGGCGCGGCCTGACTGTTGGTGATCGGGCGCTGGCCGGGGTTGTTGGGCTGGTTGGTTAGGGCCAGCCCGACGAGTTGCAGGGGGCGGAGGCGTCCGCCTCCCAGGTCCGCGCACAGCTCCACGCTGTACACGGTCGAAAAATGTTTGTAGATGCGGTCCCGGACCAGGGGGAGGCCCAGCGGCGTCCATTCGATACGGGCGCACAGTTGCAGCCCTTCCACCGTTGGCAGGGCGGCAAGCTCGCGCACCCAGCCGTAAGCCCGGCTATCCCGCGGCCCGGTGACGGCAACGGACACATGTTCCACGTCGGTCAGCAGCCCTTCTTCCGGGACGCCTGCTTCCACGATGGCCCGCACGGCCTCATCGTCGATGACCTGGACATATTTTTTTCCGTCCGCTGTCTGCTGGGGATGTTCCCCCCAGCGTTCGATGTTATACCAGCCGTCCCCCGGGTTTTCCCAGGGCTGCAAATCTTCCAATGTAATGGTTTTCATCCTTCTTGACTTTTTGTCTGTGTTGGTTACGGTGTTGTTACGGTGATGCGCGGCCTGGGGGCCATCCGTTAAGGCCGCGTTAGCCCGTGCGGGGAGATGGCCCTCCCGTCCGTACTTCTTTTATCTCTTGTATTTCAGGGTTCCCTTTCTCATCTTTTCGGCTCCATTCAGTCGGCGGCTGTGGAAAAAGCTTCTCACCTGGCCATCCTTGCCCGTGATAAATCCGCTCATGGCAAATTTCCCGGCGTCATCCTTGTACACGCGCAGGTAGGTCTTCTGGCCGTTGTGGGATTCCCACACTTCGTGCGGGTTTTTCACGGCACGGACTGCTTCAGATAAACGCCGCAATCTCCGGTTCTGTTCCTCGGGCGTTTTGGGGGGCTGGGTGCTTTCCCAGTGATCCAGGACGCCCTTGCTGAAATGCACGTCCTGCCCGTCGATGGACCGGGCCGTAAATCCCCGCGTCAGGGCTTTCCGCGCTCTTCCCGGGTGGCTGTGGCTGCTGGCCGGGTCGGGGGTCAGGGCGGACAATTTTTCCAGTCCCAGGCTTTTGGCCGTTCCGGTTTGGCCGATGGCCTCATGCTGCCCGCGGCCCCGCTTGTCCCAGCCCTTCCTGGCCCCTTCGCTGGTGCCGTAGTTGGCCAGCAGGTTTTCCTGGTCGCCGTTTCCGGCTGAATTTGCGTTTTGCCGGGGTGCTGCCGGGGTGCTTCCTGCTTTTTCCGGGTCATTGCCCACTTCCAGCCCTGCGGCGCGTTTCATGGCCGTTTCCAGCTTCCGGGCATCATTCCGGATCATGGCCGGGTTCGGCTGTGCGTTGAGCAGCTTTTCCAGCAGGGCAAGTTCCTGGGCCGTCAGGGGGGCGTTGTTCCTGGTCTGCTCAATCTGTGCGGGGATGTGTTGCCAGTTTCCGCGGCTGTTGGCCAGCAGGGGGAAGGAGGGTTGTTCCAGGGACGGCTGCGGCGCCCGGTACGTGACCGTATAGCCGGACGCCTCGCTTACTTCTTCCTCGTCGGCAATATATCCCGCGGCGGCCAATTTCGTGATGTTGTCCACCTGCTTGCCTACGTCTTCCGCTTCTTCGTATTCCAGCGTCCAGTAGGCCAGATGCGGCCTTCCCGGGAAATGGCGGTCCAGCAGGCGGCGGCTCATTTGGCGGTTGAAGCTTTCGGAGATTTCCGCGCCTTCGCCCGCCGCCAACATGCGGAATGTTTCCTGGTGGGCGTTGCCCGCCAGCGTCCCGCTGCCGGATTCCGCCAGCACGGTCAGCTCGCCGCCCGTGCCGCGGCGCACAATCTGCTTGTCGCACCACTCGCAGCGCTGTTTGAAGGTGTCCCCTCCGCGGGCCGTCGTTTCCACAGTCTTGATGTCCCCTCCGTCCGGGTAGCCGCCGCGCCCGTCCCCGATCATCTCTTCGGCGATGCGGTCATATTCCCGTGCCTGTTCGTCAGAAGTGTTTGGCGGGTATTTGAAGAAGATGGCCGGGTTGCCGAACACGTCAATGAATCCGTCCCACCCGTCCAGGGCATGGGCCTTGGCGCAGATGGCGAACATGGCGGGCAGGTCCACGGGCCGGAGGCATTCACGGATGATCAGGCGGCTTTCATCCACGGCTTCCAGCTTGGCGCATGACCTGTCGGCGGATTCGTTGTAATACCAGGCCCCGCCCTTGACAGGCCGGGCCATCAGCCACTGGTCCACGGGTTCCATCCTGATTCTGCCGCCTCCGGCCACGGGTTCCAGGTGCGCGTACCCGCGGAAGGTAGCCGATCCCATGAACCGCACCGCATCCCTCAAGTTGTCGATCTTGCCGTAATATTCCGCCAGGCATTGCTGCTGCTCGTCGGCCAGCGTTTGCAAGTCCGGGTTGTTGCCGATGGCTTTGGCATCCACCTTCACGTCGTCAGTCATTTCCGCCAGGGCGGAGGCGCGGCGGTCCAGGACCGTGCCCAGCATGTCGTCCGTTTCTTCCAGGGCGGCCCAGCACAGCATCACGTCGGCATACTGGCCTTTCCGGTACAATTCATAGAGGGCGCGGGCTTCCTGCGGCGTCAGGAATGGCAGCGGGTTCCGGCCTTCCTTTTGAGAGCGTCGGGACAAAAAGCCGATCAGCCTGATCATGCCAGTCCGGAAATTCCCTGGCCTGCCAATCATCCTGTTCACAAATTGCGGTAAAATGTTCATCGTGTTAAAATCTCCTGGTCCTGATGCCGCCCCAGCGGCGGGTGCCGGAGGCCCGGTTACTGCTCTTCCTGCTCTTGCCCTGGCGGGACTTGTGCCGCCAGGATGACGGGCTGCATGATTCCAGCCCGGTCCCGACGTGGCCCCAGTAGGAAAGCTTGCCGCTGTCAAATGTGTCCGCGTGGTTGCCCTGCGCGTCCACATCGGCCTCGAACCGTGCGCCGTTGCGCGTCACCAGGCGGTGGTCCGTTTCCAGCCATTTGCCCGGAGGCATGGCAATGAGAGCGTCTTCCAGGGCGGAGCAATACGCGGCCCCCATTGCCGTCTTGGCGTCGGATTTTTCGCCGCAGTAGCGGACAACCTGCTGCCCGTAAAACCCCACCACCCGGACCAGGCCGGACAGGTCTTTAGCCAGTTCCCGCGCCAGGAATTTTTCATTGCTGGTGTCCACCACCAGCACGCCGCGCTGCTCGCGAGGCACGGCCCCAATGACCAGTTCCAGGATGCCCAGCATGACGGCGTAGTGCTCCGTCTTCCACCTGACCACCAGCCGCTGCCAATATATGCGGTCCCAGTATTCCGTGGCCGTCAGGCTGGACGGGTTGGACTTCTTGCCCTCCGTGCTGGCTACGTCCAGCCCGAAACACACTTTTCCGGCGCACAGGGATTCCGCCCAGTTCGGGGAGATGGCTTCACGGATCGCGATCATGCGCACACCTCCTCCCCGGCCAGGTCCAGGCCCGTGCAATGGCCCAGGCCCATGTTTTGCGCCCGGTTCAGCCAGCCCAGCGGGATGGCTGCCGTGCCGCCCTGAATAAACTTCAGGCCATAGTTGCGATCCACCGACGCGCGGTCCAGGCTGTGCGCCCTGAATTCTTCGTAGGGCACCACCTTGCCGGACAGCGGATCATAGAGCGGCAGCCCGGCCAGTTCGGCGTCCAGAGCGTCCACACGGTGGACCGGGTAGCCCTGTTCCGTCTTGTACCAGTTCCCGGCGGCGTTCGGTTCAAATGTCCGCAGGCCCGGGTTCAGCAGGTCGTAGGTGTAATGCGTATCGTCCGCGGGCGGCGTGCTGAACAGCCAGAACAGGAATTCCGGGTTGCGTGAGATGATCGGTTCCACCGCGTCCCATACGCCTTTGAAGTCCGGCCAGAAGCCGATTTCATCTCCGAACACGTCACCCGTCCAGCCCCGGGCCGTGTCGGGATTGGGGGCGAGGATCTTCGTGCGGCTGTACGCCGTCCGCGTGTGGTAAATCCTGACCTGGGCCGCCTGCTTGTCCATCAGTTCCGCCAAGTCGTCCACGTTCAAAAGTTCCTTGCTGGTCTTGTCGATGACGTTGCCGCCCAGCTGCTTGCCCAGCTTGTCCTGGCAAGCTTTCAGGGCGCCCAGGGCGTCGTGCCAGATGGTTGCCTCCTTCTCCACGATTTCCTTTCCGGTCGCAATGGATGCGCTCACAAAAAAGCAATTCCGCCAGGGCTTTTCAATCATGCGGTCGATGGCCTTGCTGGCAATCGTGTAGGACTTGCCGCCCTGCCGCCGCCACATGAAAAAGCAGATGCGGAAAGCCACGCAGAACGCGGCGTCCTGAAAGGCCAGCAGGTTGACTGCCCGGAAATTGTCAGGATGATGGGGCATCTACAAATTCGGGGGTGACTGTTTTCCGCTGGCCAAACAGCAGGGCGCGCAGCCTGGCCAGTTTGCTTTCGTTGGTTTCGTTGCTGCCGACAATCGCCTGGACTTCCGGACTGGTGGCCTTGTCCAGCAGCGCCTGGGCGGCCAGCATTTGCCATTTGTCAATGTCCAGTTTCAGCCGCTGGGCTTCCATTTGGGCCTTTTGTCCGGCCAGCACCATGCCGTAAAGGCGTTGCAAATCCGCGGCGGATTTTTTGCCCGGGCGCGTGATGACTTCGTAGCAGGTTTGCAGCACGGCGGCATGGGTGGCCTTCGTGACGTTGCCCCGCTTGATTTTGGCAAGCTGGGCGGCATTGTGGTCTTCCGCCGCCCATATCCGGGGCAGCAGGTGCAGCTTGTAGTACTCGCTGATGCTTTGCAGGGACAGTCGCACGCCTCCCTCCGCCAGAATGGCCTGTACATCCTTCAGGGTGGCGTTGGCGGCAAGGGCGTCGTCCACGGCTTGCCGCAATTCCTCCGGCAAGTTGTGGATGGTGCTGTCCGGCCTGGGCTTGCGCATGGGTGTAGGGGGGTTACTGGTTGCTAAGTTCAGCTTGTCCGGCATCCGTAATGCGCCAGCGCATTTCTCCCGTGATCTTGTTGGAGATGACGCGGGGGCGCTTGTTATATAGCGCGTCCTGTTCGTCGTAGGTCCGGACGCCGCAAATGATTTTCCAATCGGCCTGCTGCCGCATGGCTACGATCACCTGGCGCACCCGCATGGCGGCCAGTGGCTGCAAGGTCCATAGATAAGACTCGGAGCGGCTGTCCACCTGGCCGTATCTGGCTTGCAGCTGGCTGTGGCTGGTTTCCCACTGCGTAGCGGCTTCACGGGTCAACGGGCCAGTCATACCATCTAAGGCCCCACGGTAAAACCCGGCAAACTTCAGTGCTCGCTGCCAGGACAGCGTGTTCATTTTCAATTCGGCGTACTTCATGATGCTTTCCTTTCTTCACTGTTACTTATTAACTATTTTCCTTTCTGCACCACGGGCGGGGCGATCACCACTTCCGGCACGCTCTGATTCCACAGCAGCTTTCTTTCCCCCCGGTCAATCACCAGGGAGGAACCGCCGCGGACAATCACCGCCTGCCCTTCGGACAGGCTCACGCTGGTGGATGCGGTGGATGAACTGCTGCATGATCCTCCCAGCATCACCATCAGCGCGCCAATCGTCAGACATAGGCGGCGTCTGATGGTTTCGAGCTTGGCCGGATCGGAAGTCCCGGCCCCGGCTATGGACGAATTTGCCAGGTCGTTCTCGCCTGGCACCAGGGGCCGGGACTTCGATTCATTTCCGCCTCCATCGCCGGAGGCGGTATCGCTATCATCGCTGTCGGATGAAATTTGATGCTTCCCGTAAGTGATAAACCGCAGCAGGACATTCACGCCGCCCAGGGCGGTCACAAAGTCCACAGGGTTGTTTTCCAGCCACTCGCGGACGGACGGCAGGAGCAGGGACAGGAGGGCGGCAAGGTTGATCCAAAACGTCCGGGACAAGTACCAGGGCGTGGTCGTCTTTTTCGTTTGCTGGGGCGTAGTTGCCCCGGCGTCTCCCGACGCGAGGGCTTCATTCCCATGATTACCACGATTCAGTTCATCTCCGTTTTTTGTTCCGCCAAAATCTTGCTTGTTAGTCATGCGGGCACTCTAGCCCAGGCTCCGCATTCTTTATGTGGCATTTGTGGCAAATGTGGCGTTTGTGGCAAATGTGCTAAAAAAAGTTGAAGGTGGATTGCATCATCTTCCCGCGCTGGATGGCTTCTGCCCGCGCTGCCGCCGCCATATCCCGCACTTGCCCCTCCCACAATAGCTTTTTTACGCCTCCGGGCACGGCAGGCCAGGCGTACAAGTCCCCCCTCAATATCATGCGCCGCACTGTTTCCCGGCTTACCTTTAATATGCGGGCAGCTTCGGCAACGCTACATTCCGGCCCATTAGCCCAGCGGCGCAAATTTTCGTCCATGTGTCTATGTTACCACATGCTTAACGATTTTTCAGGATACAAAAAATTCTTTCCTACCCTCTGCTTATTCTGTATTTAAAAGAGCTATGGCATATATTTTCTATATAGAATTCTACAACGGACCAAGTCAGCTACTCAAGGAAATGAAAGCTGATATAAATCATTTGGAAGATTTTCAAATGGATAACTTACTCCAAAATGGGAGGTTTATAACAGAACGTCAAATCATGAGAGACGACATATCATCAGAGGAAGAAGCAAAACGGATTTTAGAACAACTACGCAAGGAGAATCCTGGAAAACGAGTCCGTTTCTTCCAACTTCCCTCTTAAATGAATACATAAAAAAGTCTCATGTTGGAAATTCAACATGAGACTTTTTTCAAGGCACTACCGTTTCAATCAGAGCATCCGCAGGGATGCGAAAAGTTACAGAGGGAATTCGTCTTCAATTACTATTCCACTCCATCCCCTGGCCGTTTTCGGTTCGGGGGCTGGGGTGGCAGCTGCTCTCTGGCCAGCGTCCTGGACGGCCCTGGGCACTCGGACGGCTCCCACATGATCCGCCAGCCCTCCCGGAGGGAGCGTTCCGGCAGGGCGTGCGGTTCGTAGGTTTCCACGCCCGTTTCATCCGCCATCTTCCGGGCGGCGGCACGGCCCCGGTTGATCACCGTGTAATTCAGATGGCGGATGTGTTCAGGCTTGGCATATTTCCGCAGCTGGTCATAGACATTCTTGCCCGTACAGGGCAGATGCAGCTGGTCCCGTACAACCCCCGCCAGATAGTCCGGCCCGGTTTCAAACCGTTGCATGCTATCTCGGAGGATGTGCAATGCCTTGTCCATTTCCGTGTAGGTGTTGTCTCTGATGGCTTCATATCCCAGGTAGGCGGCAAAACGATTGTAAATCAGCGTGTAATCCTTTTGGGCCGCCTTGGTTAAAGATTCCGTGTGTCCGGTGGCTTTCCAGGTCTCGTCGTGCCGCCATTCTTCCAAGGAAGGGAGCGGGCAGCCGTATGCTTGTAGCTTCTTGTAAGCCCGGGCGGCCAGCTGGGCCAGCACGGCCTTTTGCTTATTTGACAGTAATTTTTTCATTTCGGATGTAGTCTTTCCATCTTATTACCTGTTGAGAGTGCCGGAAGCCTTGTTCAACCGCCCTTTGCCGTTCGGATTCAGTATTGAATTCGCGGATTATCCTGATCAGGTTTTGTTTCCGGGCGGGGGTCATATCGCGCACAGTAGTGCGTCCGCCTTCCGGCGTCATCACCGTCACGTCGTACAGGCCGGAGGGCTTTTTGCGGCATTTGTATTTAGTCATCACTCCTGGTGCTTCTCTCTACGTAAAACGTTTCTTCCTGCTTGATCTGCATGCCCAGCTTGGCGAGTTTGTGAGGCTTGACATGCAGGCGTATCGCCTCCTTGTCCGGGTTACTTTGGTGACCAGGTAGGCCCTGCGGCGGGTGCTCTTGAGCAGGGCTACAACCTTGTCCCAGGTCCAGCCCGGCGCGGGCTTGAGGGAGGCTGCCCCAGGCGGTAGCCGTAGGTAGTCAGGGCGGTGGTGCTGGATTTACGGCCCCTGGCAAACAGCTCGTCCCTGCGGGGGAGGCCCATTGCTCGGCCATCTTGGTGAGCCGGGCAATCTCCCTGGCCAGTTCGCTGATTTTGGGATCATGCTCGGTGAGCACTTGCTGCATGGCGGTCTCCTTGGCGGCCTGCAAGGTGTCCAGTTCAACACCCTTGCGGGCGATGTCGTCTAAGGTCCGGCAGAATTCGTCCTGGTCTTTGATAACCTGCTGGTCGGTTGCTTTAGTGGTTGTGCGTATCTTTCCCTTTGTTATGTTGTTTGTTGAGTTGTTTCGTCTGGCGGAGCTTGCGGACCAGCATGGCCACCACGTCCGTCCATTTCAGTCCGGGGGTATTGTGAAGCCAGGAGTAAAATTTCTCGGCGTCCACGGGCACCCACTGGACGCCCAGTTCTCCCAGTTGCACCCCGATTTCCCGGCAGCGCGGGTCATAGGTCACGTGGTAGTCATGATTCCCCGGGAACCGTCCTAGTTCCAAGTTAATCTGAAAGCAGATTGTTTCCTGTTCGATGTTATTCATGGATGTTGGTTTCCGGTTTGTGTTCTTCCTCCCTTCTGGTTCCCCAGGTGCAGCCGTCCTTCTCCGGGTCCACGTACCAGTGCCCATCCGTTCCCAGGAGGTCGCATTCATGCTGCTTCCCCGGTTGGCGGAGATGGGGCCGGGAGGGTCGGCATCGTTTACAATCCCGGCACATGGTCCAATGTTCCGCCGCCCGCAGGATGTTCCCGGCGTCTCGGATGGTGTAATATGTGAAACTTCCCTGGGAGCCGTGCCACTCCCTCATGCTGGTTTCATGGCGGCGTGCGTCAGATTCGTTGGCGTAAGTGAAATACCTTGCCCCCGCACCGGGTATGATCGCCACGGATATGTACCGGGCGGCCTCCCAATAAAATGTGTTCTGCATCATTGTTTGTCCTCCCGGTTGCGATTGATGGCATCGGCCATGATTTCACCGATGGCGTCAGCGTTTCGGTTAATCACCTCTTTGAGCGTCGCAAAGACGCGGAAAGCTGGCGTTTCATAGGCGGTTTCCCGCACGGCTGACCAGTAAATAGCCAGTCCAAGTTTGTCGTTGTCCGTGGCAACGTCCTCAATGTGGAGGACAAAGTGGCCGCCTTTGGGGGCTGGCTTGACATTGGGGCTTGCTGCCCCCTGTCCTGTTGATGGTTGGTGTTGGTGCTATACATGATGGTGGTGTTGATTGTTAGTCTTGGTATCTGTCGTCTTCCAGGTCTTCAATGCCGCGTCCGGCAACCCATCTTTCCGCGTCCGGGTCATAAGCCAGGAATTCAGGTTCCCCCACCCTGGGCAGCCTGCCATAAGGCAGGCCGCCTTCGCCTTTGACAAGGTGGCGGATGATGTTATGGGCGGACAAGAGCCGTTGCGTTATGGCTGTTTTCGGGTCGCTGCCATCCGGCATGGGATTGTTCCAGAAGAGCATCCCATAGGCGCGGGACATGTCCGCATCCGCCTGGCTGATGATGTGTTGCTGGGGGGCCGGGAATTGGGTCATCCAGTCGTCTCCTTGCGTATAGGTGAGATACAGGCGTTCCAATTCCTCCGCCCATGTTTTTGCTTTGCCGTACCACACAGACTCCGCGGCATAACTGTGGGGCGTGTCCATCAGGGCATGCCAGCCCAGCAGGCAGGTCATGCCGATTTCCGACAAATCCTGAAGCAGCTGCGGATTGCGCAGGTTGTCCGGCGTGGAGGTTGTCACCCACGGGTGGGGCTGTGGTGTCGTCGTGTCTTGATTCATAGGATGTAGAGGGTTACACGTCATCCGGCATGTTGCCGTCTTCCATGTCTTGCAGCTTCTTGATGGCTCCCAGGTAATAATCCCAGGTCACGGGCACACCCGCGTTTTTAGCGGCTATCCGGGCCAGGTTCATTCTTTTAGTAATCACGCCGTACCCGCTGTCCTGGGCGGCGGCTTCGACGGAGGCCCGCAGGCCCGCGTCCGGTTCCGGGAATCCGTAAAAATTCCCATACCTGGCGCAAGTCTTCCGTGCTGATGGCGGAGGGGAGGCGGTACACCCGGCAGGCGTTGCGTTTGGACAGCTGTTTCAGCATGTCGGACCAGACCGGGCTTTCTTCCATTGCCGCCTCAAATTCGGGGGTGGCCGTCAGCAGCAGTCCGCAGCCGGACATGTCCCGCAGTTCCCGCACCTGCTCCACGCCTTTCATTCCCATCTTGTCGCTGCGCAAAATGGTGAATTTCGTCGATGATTAGTAAATGATCAGGGTCAGGTAGCGCAGGATGCGGTCGATCATATCTTCCGGTTTCAGCGTCGTTCCCGCTCCGATCTGCTTGGCAATCCGGTAGAGCAGCCGCGTAGGACTGGCTGACACGGGGCAGCGCACCAGCACCACCTTGTCCGGATGCCTCCGGGCGTACTCCTTCACGGCTTCGGTCTTGCCCCACTGCGTCGGTCCGATCATCACCGCGCGCGTAATGGTAGCGCCGTGTAAATTCGGCAAGATCCATCGTATAACGGGCAAGTTTTGTTTCCACAAATGGCAAATCTTCGCCCGCCTGATCTACAGTTAGCCGGGCGCG